>Ga0207772_100001_pt1 | contig 1800140 bp, 1583 predicted proteins | sample A23M3SouthBayCA_2_FD_187750 | JGI IMG/M metagenome (GOLD analysis project Ga0207772, IMG submission 187750) | Aerobic enrichment media microbial communities from Eden Landing Ponds, California, USA - A23 M3 (2) (SPAdes) | ecosystem: Environmental > Aquatic > Marine > Unclassified | place... | reverse complement strand
CCCCGCCGTGGTGCTTGGCCATGACGGTCGTAATCGCCGCCGTCAACGTCGTCTTCCCGTGGTCGACATGACCAATCGTTCCGATGTTTACATGTGGCTTCGTTCGCTGATATGTCTCTTTTGCCATGAGTAAATAAATTTACAGTTAAATGTTCAGAATCACATCAATAATAACTACTGCACTTGCTGAGCCGTTAGTCGGAATTGAACCGACGACCCCTTCCTTACCATGGAAGTGCTCTACCCCTGAGCTATAACGGCTTGTGCGATCCCGCATGGGGATGAGCGGGCGACCGGAGTCGAACCGGCAACATTCACCTTGGAAGGGTGACACTCTACCAATTGAGTTACGCCCGCTGGTATGTGGGGGGAGAAGGATTCGAACCTTCGAAGGCTTGCGCCAACAGATTTACAGTCTGCCCCAGTTGGCCGCTTTGGTATCCCCCCAGCGATAAAATCAATATGTCAATATTCGACCTGACTATTTCAACGAGCCTTTTGAGCCAGCGACCGGATTCGAACCGATGACCGGCTGTTTACAAGACAGCTGCTCTACCCCTGAGCTACGCTGGCTTGTTGAAATACTTCGATTAAGGCCGACGTTCCTAGCACGTCTCAGCCTCCGGCCGAAAGACTCGAAAACTAAGCACAGTTTTTATTTTTGTCAATAATAAATATCGATTTAAAATCATTTTCTCACTAGAGTCTACCCCAATCAAGAAACCGTCCATTTCTTCCTGTAATAGTAGAAACCGAGCCGAATCAAGACAAATAATGTAAGAGCTCCCAAGATTACCTTGCCATAAACAGAAAGGTATTCACCAATGAGTCGCCAGTTCTCGTGCACGACCCATCCGAAACCAAGCAAAATTCCATTCCACAATAATGAGCTGATCGCTGAACATATGATAGTTTTACTAATGCGCGTATGACTAAGGCCAGCAGTCAGTGAAATCACAGAACGCGTTCCGGCCAAAAATCGATTAGCCAGCACTACTCCCATACCCCATCTCTGCATCCAGGTTCGCACTTTGTTAAGATAATTTAGCGGGATGAAGCGCAATAGCCAAAAACGTCGTTCATCTTTCTGAATCTGCATACCCCACCGGCTGCCGATCCAGTACATGCTCATAAAACCAATAACAGAAGCGATAGTAGTGAGCAGGAAAACAGGAACCAACCCTATTACCGATTCGGCGGCCAAATATCCACCAAAAGCAACAAGTACATCACCTGGAATAGGAGGAACTACATTTTCGATATAAGCGACCAAAAAGAATACCAAATAGATACTCAGCGGAGGCAGCGAATTTATAAGCTGTACCATTTCCTGCACAAATTGATCAACCATCATTATGCCTCCATCAATAATGCTACAGTGCGAGCAGAAATCCCTTTCCCCTGGCCTTCGAACCCAATCCCTTCAGATGTCGTTGCTTTAACCGACACCTGATCTAAACCTACTCCCAAATCCGCTGCAATATTCTTACACATCTCAGGAATATAATCAGCCAGCTTTGGACGCTCGGCTACAACAGTTGCATCCACATTGCCCACCACGTATCCTTTGTCATTAACCAGCTCGCTAACGTGGCGCAACAAAATACGGCTGTCGATATCTTCATATTCATCGGAGGTATCGGGAAAGTGCTGGCCAATATCACCAAGCGCGCAGGCACCAAGGAGTGCATCAGCAATAGCATGCAATAACACATCAGCGTCGGAATGGCCAGCAAGTCCTTTTTTAAAGGGTATTTCCACACCGCCCAAAATCAATTTGCGCCCTTCTACTAGGCGATGCACGTCATATCCATAGCCAATGCGCATGATTATTTCTACTGTTTTTTGATAATTAGTTCGGCCAATTGCAGATCCAACGGATAGGTGATCTTAAAATTGGATCGGTCTCCCTCCACCATTTTTACCTGATGACCCATCCGCTCTACAAGTGAAGAATCATCAGTCCCGGTGAACCCCTCCTTCCTGGCCTTCTCATATGCCTCCAACATCAACTTTTTGCGAAATACCTGTGGCGTTTGTGTCTGCCAAAGAAATTTACGGGAGGGCGTTTCCTGAATCACCTGCTGTTCATTAATACGCTTGATGGTATCTTTAGCGGGAACGCCCAACACCGCCCCACCAATCTCGCTGGCTACCTTACAACAAGCTTTAATATGTTGGGGCTTGACAAACGGACGTACGGCATCATGTACCATTACCAAATCCACATCCGAAACTTCGTCAAGCGCGTTATATATAGAGTCTTGGCGCTCTTGCCCCCCTACTATACATTTAGTTGCCACATTTTGCGGCACCACATCCTCAAGAATCTGCTTAGCCGTTGACAAATATGACTCTGAGGTCGCCACCAGTACCTGGCGCAACCCATCCAGCGATAAAAAACGACGTATGGTATACTCCAAAATAGTTTTCCCGGCTAATTCCAGATAGGGCTTGGGCGTCTCCTTTTGCATACGACTCCCTTCGCCCGCTGCCGGGATGATAAGTGCTTTAGTAACCACTGGCTAGAGAATCAACATTGAGTCGCCAAAGGCAAAAAACCGGTAATCATTTTCTTGAGCCTCTTCATACGCCTCCATCAAAAAGTCGTAGCCGGCAAAAGCCGCACCCAACATGAGCATAGTTGATTCGGGGCGATGGAAATTGGTAATCACGCCTTCGGTAATCTTAAAATCATAGGGAGGGAAAATAAATTTGTCGGTCCACCCTGTACCCGGCTTGGAGATGCCACTAGCCGTAATACTCGTCTCAATCGTTCGGACAGAGGTCGTACCACAACCCACCACTTTGTTATCTTCGCTGGCCAACGCCTCGTTAATTTTTGCAGATGTCTCTTCAGAAATAAAATAGTTTTCGGAATCAGTGCGGTGTTTCGTCAGATCTTCAACCTCGCAGGGTCGGAACGTTCCCCATCCAATATGCATGGTGATGGGCAACATGTGCACGCCCTTGTCCTCGAGCTTTTCGACCAGCTCTTCAGTAAAGTGCATCGCCGCAAAAGGCGCTGCCACTGATCCACGCTCCTTGGCAAAAATAGTCTGATACTGCTCCTTATCCTCCTCACGAGCCTCGCGCTCAATATAGGGCGGCAACGGCATCTCACCGATATTATCCAAAATATTGTATAGTTCTTCATTGGAACCCTCAAATAAAAAGCGAATAGTACGACCGCGCGAGGTCGTGTTATCAATAACTTCGGCCATCAAGTTCGGACCAAAATACAGCTTGTTACCGATTCGGATTTTACGCGCCGGCTCAACAAGAACATCCCAAAGCATATTTTCAGGGACAAGTTCGCGCAGCAAAAAGACTTCAATATCTGCATCCGTCTTTTCTTTCTTACCCTTCAAGCGTGCCGGAAACACCTTCGTGTTGTTATATATCAGGACATCCCCCTCATTCATATACTTGTGAATGTCAGCAAATGTCTCATGCTTGATGGATTTTTCTTCCCGATTCAAAACCATCAGCTTGGCGGCATCACGCGGCTGCACAGGTTCATCCGGAACGTTATAATCTTCTGTCTCAAATTTAAAATCGGTAAGTTTCATTATCGAATTATAGCCTTTTATTTGGTTTGATTAACCAGTATTTTAGTCAAATTCAAAGCGTTCCAAATATACTCTATTTTCATCCGCAGGACAAATATCAATCTCAGCGAAATGGAGGTGTGCCAGAGCGGTCGAATGGGGCGGTCTCGAAAACCGTTGAACCGTTTTACGGTTCCGGGGGTTCGAATCCCTCCACCTCCGCCATTGCTACTCCAAGCCTTCACTCTGCTCCACCTCCACAAGGGCTAACAGAATTACTACACTTGAGCTTGTAACGTCGCTTCATTGAAGAAGCTGTTTTTCAATAATTAATTCTACAAGGAAGTACAGTCTGTTCTTTATTCTAGCGGCTGACTTTATTATACTTTATATATGTGCGAACCGTTATATTGACTCCTAAGAGTCTAACCCACAGGTATTCGTTTATGAAAAAGACTGCATTTATTCCCACTATTAGCTTTTTGATTCTGATGATTTTTGGGATCGCATCATTATCCCATGCACAACTGAGAAAAGATCAAAAAACGAATACATCCGAATTATCTGGACCCATCGTCAAAGACGATCCAAGTGAAGGTGCCAACTTAGGCAATTTGTTTAACATGCAGATGGATCACTCCTACTCCATGATGTTCTCCAGCTATGGCGGACAGGTGCAAAATCTGAATGCCTATACCAACACCATGCAGTTTTTCTTCACGGAAGATCTTACCGGTCGCGTGGACCTGTCGGTACTGCACTCCCCGTTTGGAAATAACTTTATGTCGAATGGCAACAACAACGGCTTAAATACTCAATTCATCATTCGAAATGCGGAACTGCAATATGATATTAGTGACAAAAGCAGTATTCGTCTTCAGTTTCAGCAGGTTCCCAGCTATGGTTTTAATCCATACTCTTCAGGATTCTATCGAGGACCATTCGGCTCTCCTTTCCAAGATCACAATTTTTGATAGAAACCATCATTAATGGCCCCAGAGAATAGCAATTCCAATTCTTTTGCATTAAATGCGGTCATAGGCTTTTTAAGCTTGTTGCTTGTCTTACTGGTTTTTGGGCTGTTTACCCGCATCATTTATCCCCGCATTGAAAACCAACGCGCCGAAGGCAACCCTGAACTCATTGGCAATGTCATCCAACTGGAAGTACTCAACGGATGCGGCGTACCGGGATTGGCTAACGATTTTACTTCTACTTTGCGTAAAAGTGGATTCGATGTGGTAGAAACTGGAAATTTCAAAAACTTTGACATGCAAAATACCGTTGTGATTGCACGTACATTTGATACTGAAAACGCAAAACGGGTAGCCAAAGCGCTGGGTGTAAGTCCCGAAAACGTGTTTATCGAAGCATCAGAAGATTTTTACCTGGATGCGACCGTCGTGATCGGATCCGACTTTAAATCACTTAAACTCAACTAATACTATATGACCAACACTTCCCCGCAAGCTGACCAACAGTTTACAAGCGTCAATGACCAGACAACGGCCGATTCGGACAAACTGATCGACGTTATCACCGAAGCCCTGCTCGATCGGAAAGCAGAAGACATCACTGTACTTGATGTACATGATCTTACCACCCTTGCAGATAAGTTTGTGATTTGTCACGCCAAAACCGATGTCCAAATTAAGGCTATTGCGGATAACGTAAACAAGGAAACCAAAGAACAGCTCAATGAGAAGGCTTGGAAAGAAGAAGGCCGTGAACAGCGACGCTGGGTAATTCTCGATTACGTAAACGTGGTTGTCCATATTTTTAAACAAGAACTTCGCGAATACTATGCGCTGGAGCGCATGTGGAATGATGCTCCAGTCCGAAAAGTCAAAGATGAGGCGTAATTTGTGCGACTTCTGTACTGGTCAATAGCTGTGCTGCTAGCATTGGCGGGCTGTACATCTTCTTCCAACAATAGGACATTGCAACAACCTCCGTCGGATCTTATTAACCTACAAAAACCGGGTGACACCCCGCACCAGCCCTCGAAGGTGTATGTTGACTCGGTTACAAAGGTGACCTACAAGAAAAAAACGGCCCTCTTGGTTAATGGCACTCTACCGGATGCCTGCACGAAAGTGGAAGAAGTTGATCATAATATTAAAGACAGCACGTTGTCGTTAACATTCAAAGCTTGGCGAAATCCCGATGTGATGTGCGCCCAGGTTTTGACCTCATTTACTTTTATTTACGATAAACTCAGCAAAGAAGAACTTTCATCCCATTCTGCAGTCATTATAAATGGGACCTCCTACAACTATTAGTTTATGAGCCAACGCGTACTTGTCACCGAGCCGATTATCCCATCTGTTATTGATAAACTGGAATCTCATTTCCAGGTGGATGTGGGCGAACGAGGCACCTACAACGATGAAGAGGCACTTATCGAAGCGATCCCGCGATACGAGGCCATCCTGCCGATGCTTTCAAATCCCATAACAGAACAGGTTATTGAAGCAGGAGAAAACCTCAAGATCATTGCTAATCACGCGGTAGGCTATAACAATATTGATTTGGAAGCTGCTGATAAACACAACGTTTATGTAGCCAATACGCCCGGCGTGCTGACTGATTCTTGTGCCGAATTCACCATTGGACTCATGCTGGCGGTATCGCGGCGATTCTTCGAGGCCCAACGCTACCTGCTGAATGGCAAATTCAACAATTGGGAGCCACTCGGCTTTCTCGGCAAAGAGCTCAACGGAAGCACTCTCGGGATTGTGGGCATGGGGCGCATCGGCACGGGAGTAGCGCGCAGAGCCAAGGCTTTGGGAATGGATATCCAGTATCACAATCGTAATCGGGTAGACAAAGAAACAGAACAACAGCTCGACGCTACTTACTGCCAAGAGTTAAAAACGCTGATTCAAGACTCAGATATCATAAGCCTGCACTGTCCACTCACCGACGAGACCCATCACCTCATAGATGAAGGGGCGCTATCCCTCATGGATGATGATACTATCCTGATAAATACGTCTCGAGGCCCGGTCGTGGAGGAAGCCGCGTTAGCCGAAGCCCTTCACAATGAGACCATCGGCGGTGCCGGGTTGGATGTCTTCGAACATGAGCCTGATGTGCATCCCCGACTACAAGATGCCCCCAACTGCCTGCTGACTCCACACATCGCCAGCGCCAGCTATCAAACCCGTGAAGCAATTGGCATGCTGGCTGCTAACGCAATTATTGGTATATTACAAAATCAACCCGCGTCCGAAATTCCCAACTTGATTCAACCTTAATTTCGGTTCATATTCATTTACCTGATGAACCGATTTACTGCTATGACAAAGCTTCTGGATACCGACCGCCTGCATTACCTGTTCGGGTGGACCCTGCTGGGACTGCTTCTTCTGTTACTTGCCCTAGAGGGTTGGCGGTACGGGGTTAAGCCCTCGAAAGTCAATAATGAGCAGGTCATCGAAGAAAGCCTCCGAAATGCCTCGGACTATTTTTTAGCCCAACAACAAGCGTTGGCAAATAAGTCCCAGAGTCTGGAAGCAACGCTTCGTCCCTCACTGCTTCAGAATCAGCCATTGCAATACCAGTCAAACATCCTGAATAGATTTCCGGATTTTTGGAGTATTACTTTATATAAAAAAAGCCAACCCCTGGTGTGGCAGGGATTCGCGCTCAAAGATGAGCAGACCACTCCCTTTACGGACAAGTCGGCCATAAAGCTGAAGAAAAACAATAATGTCATCTATTGGGAGAACCATATCCCCTTCAGCATACAGGACAGCACAGGCAGCATTTCGTATGATCTTTTTACAAGCTTTCGCATAGAACAGAGTAATCCCTTGTCTATCGGTGATGAAAGTGAATTTAGCATCTTTAGCTCAAAAGAGTTTACCACTTCATATCCGCTCCATTTCAACATATTCAGCAATCCCTCGGGCCAAATTGTGCAATCGAAACAACTTTCAAACTTGGAGGGGGATTCCGTAGGCGTCGTCTATGCCACTGCAGACGAATTCCAGCAGACCAAAGCCCAATGGGAGCAAAACACCCGGTTCTGGCGGTCAATCTATGCGTTGCTGTGCTTCATCACCCTAGTACTGATATTCTTCGCCGCAGCTGACAAGCTACCTCTTTGGCCCTCCCTTTTGGTGCAGTTACTATTTGTAGGTATCGGCTGGGCTATTTTTGCCTATACAAATTTAACTTCGTACTGGGTTCTTGAACTTTCTGATATCACCGGTAATATCGCAGTAAATACCGTATCCAACCTTAGTGTGACCTGTACCAACGCTATCTTTGCCCTGCTGGCATCATTCACTATCAGCCGAAAAATCTTATTGTACCGTCGCCGGTTCAAAGCCGACTGGTATTTGAGCACCATCAGCCTGGCCGGTATTTATGGCATATTCAATTCCCTTGCCCTTCTTACCTTTTTAGATATTCTGCATCAAGCTACCATCCACAGTGGCGTACCCATGATCGACCTGCGGATCTTCCCGGAAGGGGGAACCATCATTATATATCTGGCAATTGGAATAGCATCGGTTGCCGTCGGGAATCTTTTGCTGGCTTTTAACCGGCTGCTGATGAGAATCACCCAAGAGCATTTAAAACTTACGATCTCGGTACTCAGCACCAGCTTCTTTCTCAGCCTGTTCGTTGCCCAACTCTTTATACCCGAACAGTTCATTTTTAACTGGATTTTCTACTCCTCCATCTGGGCATTTGGGGTCATTTTTAGCATTGCAGTGGGCTTTTCAATGGATATCTCCTGGATCACCAATATGTCGCCTTTACGCAAAGTGGTTGTTGGCAGCCTTATTATCTCGGTTGTGGGAACCCCAATTTTGTACCAGACTTCACTCAAAAAAACCGATGATGAACTCTGGGAAACGGCCTTAAACTACTCTAAGGAACGTGACCCCTTCGCTGCCGGTTTAACAGAGAAACTGCTATCGAGGTTGGAGCAAAGTTTTCAGAACATCTCCAAGCAGGATCTGCAGGAAAATCGCTCTACATTACAAACACGCTTTACCGGCACCATAAAGAGCCTTATTTCACCCGAATGGAATACCTATTCGTTTGATCTGCAACTCATTAATTCTTCTGGCAAACTAATTGCCGATTACGCGACCGACCTCAATTCTCCCAACTGGCTGAATATCTTCAATATCTCGACCCTGCAAGCCGTTACCGACATTGAGCAGATAAACAAATCCACCATACGGCCTATTGTTCAACTTCCACTGCTCGTTGACCAAGAAAAATACCGCACCTTTTATCGGGGATGGATTCCGGTCTTTGGCACATCTGATGAAAAGCCTATTGCCTGGATACTGTGTTCAATTTACCAAGAACGTCCCGAATTTAATAAGCCGATCCGCGCCGTGATGGCTTCGCTATCCTACGAAGATTGGAACACGGCCTATCTTATGCAGAAATTCACAAATGGCAAGCTGGTTAATTCGCGGCAACAGGGCTTCGCTGGCTATTTTCCAAAATATCGGACGCTAAGCCAAAATAAGCTTGATGCCCTCCAAGAAGACTCCTTGATCTATATGAAGGAAAAAACGTCCGAGTACTCTTACCGTACTCTGCTGTGGCGGGAATCCAACGACAACGTTATTAAAGTCAGTACAACCCTTCCGGACTATCGCCTTATCATGTTTTCCTTTTTTAGGCTGAGCTTTACGCTTCTTTTGGCGGGGATCGTATCAGTTTTACTGGCGCAACTACTGACCTGGGGCGGAATACGTTTTTTGGGCGAAAACAAGCGTTTCCAAGATCGACTGCTCGACAGCTTCCTGCTTGCAACCCTCATTTTTCTGGCTTTCCTAATTGCCACATCTCACTACGCCATTAAACAGCAGAACCAGGATATCGTACGCCAGGAACTCATTGATAAACTGGAGCGCCTTACCAACACCATTGAATCAAATCAAGCCATTCAGAATAACCGCGACCTCGACACCTCTTTTTCGCTGGACTCACTCACTACGCCGCTCGATGTGGATGCCAGTTTTTACGCCGGGCTAAAAGTTTCGGAAACCACGACGCCCCAAATTTATCAGCAGCACTTGCTACCCGACGTACTGCCTTACAACATCTATAGAACGTTGTTTAACCAGCGCCAGCAAGATGCCTACTCCACGGTAAATCTGGCAGGCCAACGCCTCTTGATTGGCTATCGATCTATCCTGAACAACCAAAATAAACCCGTAGCTACACTGGCAATACCTACGTTTCTGGAATCACCGAAGTACGACCAACAACTACTCGAGACCACAAGCTACCTCATCCTCATTTACCTACTTGTCTTCGGACTCTTTATCCTGGGCTCAACTTTTATCTCGAAACAGCTCACGCGTCCACTTACCTATATCCAGCGGGGTCTTAACAAGATATCCGCCGGTAATCTGGACACAACTATTCCCGTTAAAAGTGACGACGAGATTGGCAACCTGGCCGATGCCTACAATAATATGGTACTCCGGCTCAAAAAACTGCAAAAAGAGCTGGCCGCCGCCGAACGCGAAGCCGCCTGGAAAGAGATGGCTCAGCAGGTAGCCCACGAGATTAAGAATCCGTTGACACCTATGAAGCTTAATGTCCAGCACCTGGAACGCCAGCTTAAAGATGACAACCAAGACCCGGAGGAGCTCAAAAAACGGGTCCAAAAAATTACCGAAAACTTGATTGAGCAAATTAAATCGCTGAACAACATTGCCTCAGACTTTTCTAAATTCTCACAGCCGCTGGATGATGACTTCACTCGCGTAGATATTACATCCATATTATCTTCTGTAACCGAGCTCTATGAGCACGATGAAAATATAGATATTCACTTCAGCAAAAACAGCTCGTTGTATGTCGAAGGCCTTCCCGATGAATTAAAACGAGTGCTTATAAACCTGGTTAAAAATGCCTACGAAGCTATGCCCAACGGTGGCGAAATTGTTCTTCGACTCTACAGCAAACAGAATCATATTTTCATAGAAGTAGAAGACAACGGTACCGGCATTGCGGAGGAGGATCGGCCCAATATTTTCGTGCCCAATTTTTCAACTAAATCCAGCGGCACGGGACTGGGACTGGCTATTTGCAAAAAAATTATTGAGGCACACGAGGGCAGCATCAGCTTCGCTTCAGTCGAAGGGGAAGGTACGACCTTCGTAATCAAGCTGCCGCAGGCATAATCTACTGCTGACGCTTACTTTTCCCTACCATTTTTCGTACCATAAGCGATTCTCTGGAATCCAAAATTTCTCATCCAAATCCAGTCCAAGCTCCAAATATTCAATGCTCGGTTTTTTAAAATCTGAACAATATGATTTAAAAAAAGAAGCCGGCATGACCCTGAAAATTGGGCTGCCGGTAATCATCGCCCAGCTGTTGCAAATGTCGATGAACTTTGTAGATACGGTGATGGCCGGCAACCTCTCGGCCGAGGACTTGGCCGCCGTCGCCGTAGGAGGAGCCGTGTTCATACCATTCATGATGCTAGCCGCCGGTATCCTGATGGCCATTACTCCCATTGTTGCTCAACTCGTGGGCGGACGCAACTTGCGAGAAATTGGCTCGAACGTTCGACAGGGCCTGTGGCTCAGCCTGATGTTGGCCGTGCCCATATTCCTGATTATCCGGAATCTCGAAATTGTAATGCACTTCCTGGATGTCACCCCCTCGATCATCCCGATGGCACAGGGATACCTTGATGCCATTTCGTGGGGCGTGTTTGGCCTAAGTGGATATATGGCGCTGCGTTTTTTCAATGAGGGAATGTCAGTCACTCGTCCTGCCATGTATTTTGCGGGGCTGGGCGTCATCGTCAATATCCCGGCCAACTACATTTTTATGTATGGCAAGCTTGGATTTCCTGAACTCGGTGCCGTCGGCTGCGGATATGCCTCTGCCCTGGTGGGCTACGTCATGTTTTTGGGGATGCTGGCTTTTACCATGACGCACAAACCCTACGACCGGTTTGACATTTTTTCCTCCTTTCGGTGGCCCGAATGGAACTATCTCAAAGAAATTCTCTACGTAGGAATCCCCATTGGGCTCAGTTCCACCATGGAAGTCACCATGTTTGCGTTAGTCAGCCTGCTGATGGGATCCCTCAGCGCTGTTGCCGTAGCCGGACACCAGGTAGCCATCAACTTTTCTGCCATGACCTTTATGGTGCCTTTTGGTTTGTCTACCGCCATCACCACACGCGTAGGCAACGCCATTGGAAAAGGATCCATATTCGAAGCGCGCCGGCGCGGATACGTTGGTATTGGGCTGGCTACAGGCTTTATGAGTCTGACGGCTATTCTTATTTACCTGTTCCCTGAACCGATTACCAGCATGTATACACAGGATGTTCAGGTGCAGGAAGTGGCAGTCAGCCTGCTCTATATGGCTGCTATTTTTCAAATTTCTGATGGCCTGCAGGTCAGCGGATATGGGGCATTGCGTGGACTCAAGGACACAAAGATCCCCATGGTGGTAAACTTCATCGCCTACTGGATGGTTGGACTGCCACTCGGTTATTATTTAGGCATCGTACAAGGTATTGGCCCACAGGGACTTTGGATGGGACTTATAGCCGGCCTTACGATCGCGGCCATCCTGCATAACGTGCGCTTTTACAAGCTTACGAAAGAAAGCTAATCCAAATTTCCGCTGCCCTAAAAGTGTGTATTTTGTGTTGTGTCATGCCTTAGCCATTAAAAATTAGGATTTTGGAATTTTTACCACAAAATTAAGGTATAGATTGGTAGGCGATCTAATCTCTTAAAAGTAACAGTTGATGGCAGTATATATCCAAAACATTGCAACGGTCGTACCGGAACAGTCCTACGAGCAAGAATTCCTGCGCGACCGCATGAAAGAATATATCAGCGATGACGAGGTGACAAAACGCATCATCCATCGCATCTATTCCAACTCTGGCATAAACAAGCGCCACACCGTTATTCACGACTTTCACGCCAATGGTGATCCGCGATTCTTCTTCCAAGAGGATGGCAGCCTTAATGCCCCGTCCACCGGGCAGCGGAACGACCTCTACGCCGAAAAAGCCAAGAAACTTTTTGTTGAAACCGCACGCCGCACTGTTGATGACAATCCCTCGATCAAAAAGGATGAAATCACACATGTAATTACCGTATCGTGTACAGGATTTTTTGCCCCGGAGCCTGGCTTTGAGATCATCAAGCAGCTAAGGCTCTCTCCATCCACACAACGATTTCACCTTGGGTTTATGGGATGTTTTGCTGCTTTTCCCGCTATGAAGATGGCCAAGGCTTTTTGCGAATCGCAGCCTGATGCCAAGGTGCTGGTGGTTTGCCTGGAACTGTGCAGTATCCACCTGCAGGACTCCCAAAAAACAGACAACCTGATCTCGGCATCCGTATTTTCTGATGGAGCTGCGGGGGTACTCATCAGTAATGATTCGCCTGATTCATCCGGCTACCGGCTGGAACAATTTTCGACCGCCATCGCCGAAGAGAGCGAACAGGATATGGCCTGGACCATCGGCGACACCGGCTTCGATATGGTGTTGTCTAGTTACGTGCCCGGCATCATTGAGTCTAACCTGGCACAGTCCATAGCTCCGCTTTTTGAGGACTATAAATTATCACCGAACGATATCAGGCACTGGGCCATTCATCCCGGCGGACGCGCCATTCTCGACAAAGTAGAACAAAGTTATGACCTCCAAACCGGGCAACTGGCCTCATCCCGAAATGTATTGGCCAACTACGGCAATATGAGTAGTGCTACTATCCTTTTTGTTCTGGCCGATCTACTCGAGCAAAATAGTTCTGGCAATTCTGACTCTGTACTAGCAATGGCTTTTGGGCCGGGACTAACCATCGAAAGTGGACTGCTTACCAAAACCACTCCTCGGCAATGAACTGGTTTCTATCTGAACGGGATACAACCAGCACCGAACGCATGGACGATCCCAACTGCGACCAAGAGGAGCTGGAAAACACCTACCGGCAGTTTAGTACGGTCAACAGCTTGATTTCGCAATGGCACAAAATCTACCGACATGAAATTCGTCCCCTGCTCAATCCTGATACCCCCAACAGCCTGCTCGATATTGGTTTTGGAGGTGGCGATATCCCTGTGAAGCTTGCGCAATGGACGGCCGATGATGGTTTTGACCTCCGGATTACAGCTATTGATCCCGATCCGCGTGCGTTGAATTTTGTGCAACAGCGCAATCGAAACCCCCGAATCACATTTTTGCAGTGTGAGCTTTCCCAGATGGATCCGGCTCAACAGCAGTACGATTTTGTGATTTCCAATCACCTGCTGCATCATCTTGGTGACCATGAACTAAAAAAAACACTCTTAAAGTCAAAAAAACTCAGTACCAAGCAGGTTCTGTTCAATGATATCCATCGTGATGACTGGGGCTACCTGTTTTTCAACCTGCTGGCGCGCCCGGTTTTTCGCAGCTCATTTATTACCAATGATGGACTCACTTCTATCAAGCGAAGCTATACCCAAATGGAACTCACAAAAGTAGTTCCCGACGACTGGCAGGTGGATGCGATTTTCCCGTTTCGACTGCTGCTGAAGTACGATCATAAATTGAGTTTATAATTAACCTGAACTGTCATTTCGACCAACGGGAGAAATTTTTTGAGGCAGTGGCAAAACAAGGATTTCTCACTACGTTCGAAATAACACATCTTAGTATTGATGCTTACATCAAACAAGCAAACATACCAGGTAGTCATTGTAGGTGGAGGTGCGGTGGGCCTTTTTTTAGGAATCTGTTTGCAACAAGCCGGGATTAAGTGCCTAATTCTGGAAAAGCGATCAGCAGTTCGCAAAGGATCGCGCTCGCTGGGCATCCATCCTGTTTCTTTGGAGCTATTTGAAAAGCTGGGTTTTGCGAACTCTTTTGTTGAGGCAGGAATTGAAATAACAAAAGGCCATGCGTTTGCCAACACCCGTAAACTCGGCACCCTATCTTTTGAGGATTGTCCCCCTCCCTTCAATTATATCCTGGCCCTGCCGCAGCAAAAAACCGAGTCACTTTTAGAACAAAAACTGTGTCAGGCAGAATCTGATTTGCTCAAGCGGAGAGCTGAAGTTGTGGATATCGATCAGTTAAACGAGCACGTAAATATTACCTACCAGGTTGACGGGCAACGGCAAACGGTAACTGCTGATTTTCTGGTTGGCTGCGATGGCAAACACAGCTTTGTACGCGATAAGGCCGGTATCTGCTTTGAAGGCCAAGCCTATCCCGACACCTATATTATGGGCGACTTCTCGGACAATACCGATTTCGGCTCCGATGCCGCTATTTTTCTCTGTGAGCAAGGGCTGATCGAATCATTTCCGCTACTAAACAACCAGCGTCGTTGGGTCGTCAAAACAGATCAGTATATACCTGAGGTCAATAGAACGGATATTGAGCAACGAGTTCAACAACGGATTGGTCACAATCTGCGGGACCAAAGCCACACCATGCTAAGTAGTTTTGGTGTCCAGAAACTGGTAGCAAAACCCATGGTGCAAGATCGTATCATCCTAGCCGGTGATGCCGCCCATGTCATAAGTCCCATTGGTGGGCAGGGCATGAATCTCGGCTGGCTGGGGGCATGGGATTTGGCTCACAGCCTGAAAGCCATTTTTGAAGCTGGCCAACGGCAATCATCCATCCTAGACCAGTTTAAAAAACGAAGAAAAAAAGCGACCCGTAATGCGATACAGCGGGCAGAGATGAATATGCGACTGGGGCGGCGGCCAAGGTTTCCGGCTCTACGAAACGGGCTGGTCTCCCTGATGCTCAAAACGCCACTTTCGCAACTGATGGCCCAGGTATTTACCATGCGTGGAATCGAGCGATGGATTATTTGAAGCTATTTTTTGAAACGGATAATAAAAGTAGTGCCGTTATTGTGAGTAATATCGATTGCGGCTTCCAGGCGACGAAGCAGCACATTCACCAGCCAGCCGCCCACGCTATCAGTATCTTCCAGCTTAAAGTTATCTGCTATGCCGATCCCGTTATCCGATACTGTAAGCGTTACATAATGATTATCTGAATAGGTCAGCTTAATACGAATACGCCCACCTTCCGACCGGTTCTCAAAGGCATGTTTATAGCAATTTACCATCAATTCGTTCAACAGCAAGCCGCAACTCATTGCTCGCTCTGTATCAATCTGAACGGATTCGGCCCTGATTTCTATATCAATTTTCTGAGAAGGTTTGGCCAGCATATCTGAAATTTTTCCGGCCAGGCGCTCCAAGTAGTGCCCAAGATCAACTTCATTATTAAACCCGGAGTTATAAAGCAAATTATGGACTTCCGTCATTGAATCAATGCGCGTACATGTTTTTTGCAATAGCTGCGTAGCCTTGTTGTCCTCAATATCGGAAAGCTCCATCTCAATAAGCGCGGTGATCGTGGAAAGATTATTTTTGAGACGATGATGTACTTCTGTCAACAGCATCTCTTTATTTTTTAGCTCTTTTCTCATCTCCTCCAGCTCCCGGGTACGTTCAATAGCAATAGCCACATGATCTGCCAACGCCTCAAATACGATTTCATCCTGCTCGCTGAAATTACGGTCGCCCTCCCGGTTGATGGCTTGCAGCACACCAAAGACCTTACCCCGATTATCTTTCATGGGTACACAGATGATGTTTCGAGTCGTAAACTCATCAGTCAAATCACCGGCAAAGTGTTTATCATTGGATGGATCGTTCGTAAAATACGATTTGCCATTTTCAAGCACCCATCCCCCAACGCCCATACCTTGGCCCAACCGTTTACCTTTAATTTTTTTTCGAACAGGACCTGTGGGTAAACTAATGATAAGTTCGTCGGTGGATTCATCTCGTAGCATCAATGAACTAGCCTCAACATTCATCACCTGCTCAATAACCTCGAGGCTTTCCTGAAGCACTGCGCCCAATTCCAATGCCTTATCAAGGCTACTGATATTTTTTAACAACAACTGCAGAGCATCGCCGGTGGACTCATCATCTAACCACCGTCCCGAAAGTTGGTTTTCTGGTGACATAAAGTTGTCTCCCTCTAAAACCGATTAACCTATTTTAAAAATTGTCTCTTGATTATAGTCTATTTAATTATTTTTTACTTCACTTAAAAATAAATTAAGTAATTACAATAATTTATGCATAAAAAAAGCCCGACCTTTTACAGCCGGGCTCAAAAGTAAAGTGATTTTTAGGTTATGCCTGCACTTTTTTTTCGGCACGGTGATACTCGCGAAGCACATAGTGCAGAATGCCGCCATTGCGATAATAGTCGATTTCGACTGGAGTGTCGATACGGCAGATAGCCTCAAAAGAAACAGTTTCGCCATTCTCTTTTTGGGCATCTACTTGTACCATTTGACGCGGCTTGAGATCATCCGATAACTGAATATCGAAAGTTTCCGAACCATCAAGGCCGAGCGTGTCAGCCGATTCGCCCTCTTTAAACTGCAACGGTAGTACGCCCATACCCACTAAGTTAGATCTGTGGATACGTTCATACGATGTAGCGATAACAGCCTCAACTCCCAGCAGGATGGTGCCCTTGGCAGCCCAGTCCCGAGACGAGCCGGTACCGTATTGCTTTCCAGCCAGCGCAACCAGCGGCGTATCATCTTCCTGATAACGCATGGCTGCATCGTAAATAGTAGTTACCTCGTCATCCGGGAAATAAGTGGTATATCCACCTTCCCGGCCCGGCGCCAGCTGATTTTTAAATCGCACATTGGCAAAAGTGCCCCGTGTCATCACCCGATCATTGCCGCGTCGAGAACCGTAGGAGTTGAAGTCTTTCTGCTCCACACCGTGCTTCATCAGGTATTTGCCAGCGGGACTGTTTGGCGGGATACTGCCTGCAGGTGAAATGTGGTCGGTGGTAATCGAGTCGCCCACTTTCACCAGCGCCCGCGCTCCGTTGATGGATGTAATGGGATCGGGATCTTCGCCCATATCCATAAAGAACGGCGGCTCTTGAATGTAGGTAGAATCCTCTTTCCATTCGTAGAGATCGCCACCGCCAACGGGAATTTCATCCCAGTCTTCGGATTTAAAGATATCACTGTACTGCTTTTCAAAAAGCTCGGGGCGAATAGCATTGTCGAGATGCTCAGCGATTTCATCCGATGTGGGCCAGATGTCTTTTAGATAAACATCATTGCCATCTTTATCTTTGCCCAATGGCTCGTGAGCCAGATCGATATCTACTGTACCTGCCAGCGCGTAGGCAACAACCAGCGGCGGCGAAGCCAAGTAATTAGCTTTCACATACGGATGGATGCGTCCCTCGAAGTTTCGGTTGCCCGAAAGCACACCAGCTACAATCAAGTCGCCTTCCTTGACGGCCGTCTCCACTGCATCGGGTAGCGGACCGGAGTTACCAATGCAGGTTGTGCATCCGTATCCGACAAGGTTAAAACCAAGTTTATCCATATAATCAGTAAGACCGGCTTCATCAAGATACTGTGTAACCACTCGTGAGCCTGGTGCCAGTGACGTTTTCACATATGGAGGCACTTCTAGTCCTTTTTCAAATGCTTTCTTGGCAACAATTCCGGCGCCCAGCATTACACTCGGGTTCGAGGTATTGGTACAGGAAGTAATAGCGGCAATGACCACATCACCATGGGTCATCTCAATTTCCTGTCCATTTTTGTACGTGCCTTTATTAGCCAACTTCTCCTGCGGCAGGTTGAATCCCATAGTTGGGTCATCGCTGGTGAGGCTACTTTCAAAAGTCGATTTCATATTGGGCAGCGCAATACGGTCGTGCGGGAGCTTGGGTCCGGCCAGGGACGTTTCCACATCGCCAAGATCCAGCTCCAAGGTATCGGTGAACTCGGGATCAGGAGTCTCATCAGTACGATAGAGTCCCTGTTCTTTCATGTAACGCTCGACCATCTGCACATGCTCTTTGTCGCGACCGGTACGACGCATGTAGCGCATCGCCTCATCATCCATAGGGAAGAAGCCCATGGTAGCACCATACTCCGGCGACATATTTGCAATGGTGGCACGATCGGGCAAACTCATATTGCTGAGTCCATCCCCATAAAATTCTACAAACTTGCCTACCACCCCATGCTTGCGCAACATCTGGGTGACCGTCAGCGTCAGGTCAGTAGCCGTAATACCTTCGCGGAGCTTACCGGTCAGTTTCATACCCACCACTTCGGGCACAAGCATATATATAGGTTGTCCCAGCATGGCGGCTTCGGCTTCGATACCGCCGACGCCCCAACCCAGAATACCAAGTCCATTAATCATTGTGGTATGCGAATCAGTGCCAACAAGTGTATCGGGATATACAACCGTAGAACCGTCATCTTCGGTGCGACTAAATGCACCTTTTGCTAAATATTCGAGGTTCACCTGGTGCACAATGCCGCGTCCCGGAGGCACAACCCGGAAGTTATCAAACGCTTTTTGTCCCCATTTCAAGAACTCATAGCGCTCGCGATTGCGCTCAAATTCTTTTTCCACATTGTGCATAAAGGCGTACTCCTGACCAAACTCATCCACCTGCACCGAGTGGTCGATCACCAAATCCACCGGCACTTGGGGATTGATAGCAGTCGGTCGACCGCCCATACGATCCATGGCCGATCGAAGGGCCGCCAAGTCAACTACAGCCGGCACACCAGTAAAGTCCTGGAGCACAACGCGCGACGGCTTGAAGGGAATTTCGCCCTGCGGATCTTTGGCATTATAATTGGCCAGTGCTTCTACATCATCCTCGGTAAAAGCATATTCATCAAACTCTCTCAGTACGGATTCTAGTAAAATACGTATGGTAAAGGGGAGCTTTTCGATATTACTATATCCCAGTTCTTCCAGCTTCTTGAGGCTGTAGAGGTGAGCAGTTCCGGCACCTGTTTCAAAAGGGATCTTGGTCTCTGCAAATTTGTTTTTGTTGCTCATGGGTCCTCAATTTTTCTTTAGACTTACATTTACTCTGTCGAGTAGTTTTTTACATACAAAGGTAAGGTTTTTTGAGTTTATTTCATACCTTTAACTCTTAAATACTAAGTGTTCAATGGTAACGGCTTTAAGTTCGTGCTTTGATTCCAGCTCATTATCGGGAAAAGAATTTTAATATTTCCATCGTTGCAAATGGATTTAAATAAGCCTATTTTTCGAGACTTCACACAAAAGCAATTTTAAACAACTTTTAATCGTGGATACTAATAGTTACAAGACCTACTCCCCTAAAGCGAGTGACATCGAAAAGAAATGGGTTCTTGTTGATGCCGAAGGGCATGCTCTTGGACGAGTAGCATCGAAAGTAGCTACACTGCTTCGAGGAAAGCACAAGCCTACATTTGCACCGCACATGGATACCGGTGACAATGTTGTTATCATCAATGCCGAGAAGGTTGTACTAACCGGCAACAAGATGAAGCAAAAAGAGTACTTCAGTTACTCTGGGCACCCGGGCAGCGAGCGTTTTACTTCGGCGGAAGAGATGCTGGAACATCATCCCGAGGATGTTGTCAAGAAAGCTGTTAAAGGCATGTTGCCTAAGAATAAACTGAGCAGCAAATTGATGACCAACCTCCGGATTTATGCTGGACCAGTTCATGAACAAGAAGCACAACAACCAGAAAAAATCGAGCTTTAATAACGAATGGAACAGAAAAATTTCATCGGAAGAAGAAAGACTTCTACAGCGCGACTGTATATTCAGCCTGGGTCGGGTGAATTTGTTGTAAACAAGCGACCTCTGGATGAATATTTCTGCACGAAAGCACATATTAACCTTGCTTCGCTACCGCTCGAAGTTACCGAATCAGATGGACAGTTTGATATTAAGGTAACCGTTCGTGGCGGAGGCATTACTGGTCAGTCGGGTGCTATTCAGCACGCACTGGCACGCGCTCTTGATGATCACAATGAAGAGTGGCATGATGTCTTGAAAGCACATGATCTACTTACCCGTGACGACCGCATGGTCGAGCGTAAGAAGTATGGTCAGCCTGGTGCTCGTAAGAAGTTCCAGTTCTCCAAGCGTTAATATTTCGCGCTTTACGCTTTCTTTTTCTACCGAACAACATTTATTAATCACCCATGTGCGGAGACTCAGTGCGCCGAGTGTCTCGACCTTGAGTTGAGATTAGCGCCGGGGACGACCTGCACAGAGGCCTAACTCAAACATAAATCTATACTAATCTATGCCTACTACACCTGATTTAGAAGAACTATTGAAATCCGGCGCCCACTTTGGGCACCTTACCCGCCGATGGAATCCCAAGATGAAAGAATTCATCTTCATGGAGCGTAACGGGATTCACATCATTGACCTCAAAAAGACGCAGAAGTTTTTCCAAGAAGCACTGGACGAAGTTACCAAGCTTGCCCGTGCCGGAAAGACCATCCTTTTTGTAGGGACCAAAAAACAAGCTCAGGATATTGTTAAAACCGAAGCCATCCGTTGCGGTATGCCTTATGTAACGCATCGTTGGTTAGGCGGTATGATGACCAATTTTTCTACGGTCAAGAAAAGTCTCTCCCGAATGGAGGAGATTGACCGCATGAGTAAGGACGGTACTTTCGAAGAACTAACTAAGAAAGAGGCTCTGATGCTCGAACGTGAGCAGGAAAAACTAGAGCAAACACTTGGCGGAATTGCCAATATGAACCACCTGCCCGGTGCTATTTTTGTGGTTGATACTACTAAGGAAGACATTGCCGTTAACGAAGCCGTTAAGCTTCACATCCCGATTATTGCGATGGTTGACTCAAACAGTGATCCTGATATTCCGGATTACATTGTGCCATGCAATGATGATTCTGCTCGCAGCATCCAGCTGATTACTTCTAAAATTGCTGATGCTGTTATTGAAGGCAATGCTCAGCGAGAAGCTCAGAATGAAGAAGAGCTGATGCAACAGGCGGCACAAGATGCCAAAAAAGCTGAGGAGCAAGAAGTGAAGGAAAAAGTAAAAGCTACCGGTACTCGTCGCCGTCGCAAAGATCGTGATGAGAACGATGAGAACAACGATAAAACTGACTCGGCTTCTGACGAGGAAGAATAGTCGGCGAATATTTTTAACAACGAACAACAAAATTAAATAGCCACACTGTAACAATGGGTATTTCTGCACAAGACGTAAAAGAACTACGCGAACAGACCGGGGCCGGTATGATGGATTGTAAAAAGGCCCTGCAGGAAGCTGATGGTGATTTTGAACGCGCCACAGAAATTCTGCGCAAAAAAGGTCAACAACTTTCCGAGAAACGGGCCGACCGCGAAGCTAATCAAGGCCTGATTGTCACTCGCGTTAGCGATGACGGATCCAAAGCGGCTGCTCTTGAAATTAACTGCGAAACTGATTTCGTTGCTCGTAACGAAGATTTCCAAGACCGTGCTCAGCAATTTCTTGATCTCGTTTATGAAAACGAAATTGAATCTGTTGATGGACTTCTGGAGACGGAAGTTGACGGGCTTTCCGTTGCCGATCACCTGAAAGATATGGTGGGTAAAATTGGCGAAAAGATTAAGATCAACCGCGTTGTTCTGGCGAAATCTGACGGACATTTTATTTCTTACATTCACCCGGGCAATCAGCTTGGAGTACTTGTAGAGTTTGAAAACGACATCAGCGATGAAGAAGTCGGCAAAAACGTAGCCATGCAAGTGGCCGCGATGAATCCGCTGGCTGTTACCCGTGATGGCGTTGACGATTCGCTTATTGAGCAAGAACTCGATATTGCCAAAGAACAACTCTTGAACGAAGGAAAGTCTGAAGAGATCGCCGAGAAGGCAGCTCAAGGTAAACTTCGTAAATTCTACGAAGAACGCGTGCTGCTGGAACAGAAGTTTGTAAAAGATAACAGCATGTCGGTCAAGGAATATCTAAAAAAGAATGATACGCCCCTTGTGAAGTCGTTCCATCGGCTTCAGCTTGGTGAAGACTCATAACAAAAGTCATTCTCAAAAAGGCTACCAATTCGGTAGCCTTTTTTTTATGCTTAAGAGATTCTAAAAACGATCAGCATTCGCAACTGGAATAATTAATTAATTGGGACAAAATAAAGTGGCACGTAATTATAAACGTATTCTTCTAAAACTGAGTGGCGAAGCACTTCTTGGTGAGCAGGGACATGGCATTGACGGAGATATCCTGACCCAATATTCCGAAGAAATTAAATCGGCTCATGATGAAGGTTATCAAGTTTCAGTAGTCGTTGGAGGCGGGAACATTTTTCGCGGCGTGCAGGGTGCCACAGAAGGCATGGACCGTGTGCAAGGCGATTACATGGGAATGCTGGCTACCATGATTAACAGTATGGCCATGCAGGATTCGCTTGAACGTATGGGCGTTCACACCCGGCTGATGTCAGCTATCAGGATGGAGGAAATTGCTGAGCCCTATATTCGTCGGCGTGCCATTCGCCACCTAGAGAAGGGCCGTGTCGTCATTTTTGGTGCCGGTACTGGCAATCCTTATTTCACAACCGATACGGCGGCTTCGCTCCGAGCCATTGAAATTGAGGCGGAAGTCATCCTAAAGGGTACTCGTGTGGATGGTATCTTTGATTCTGATCCTGAAAAGAACCCTGATGCTGAGAAATTTCAGACTATCACCGGAGAAGAAGTCCTTAGCAAACGCCTTGATATTATGGACTTAACCGCTTTTACCCTTTGTCGCGAAAATAAAACCCCGATCATCGTTTTTGATATGAATAAAGTCGGGAATCTCAAGGAAGTATTGAATGGAGAAAGCTCCGTTGGATCAAAGGTAGTTTGGGAAGATTCCTAGATTTCTTAAATTCATTTTGGAGTTTTAAAAGCCAATAAATCTAGAACAATTACAGGCATTATGATACCACCAGAGCTACAGTCTACTATTAAGAGTGCAGATAAAAAAATGGATGAAGCGGTTAAATACTTCAAAACTGAACTTTCGCACATTCGTGCGGGCAAGGCAAAGCCATCTCTGCTGGAGGGTATCAAAGTCGAATATTACGGCTCTCAAACTCCACTGGAACAGCTTGCCAATGTAAGTGCTCCCGAGTCGCGACTACTTACTGTGCAACCTTTCGACAAATCTGCCCTTGAGGACATTGAAAAAGCAATTATGTCGGCTGGGCTGGGGCTAAATCCGAATAACGACGGAAATATTATTCGCGTGCCTCTCCCAATTCTATCTGAAGAACGGCGAAAAGAGCTGGTAAAACGTGTAAAAGAACTTGCAGAAGATGCACGTATTTCTATCCGCAATACCCGTCGGGATGCCAATGAAGAAATCAAGAAAAAAGTTCAGAAGCAGTCTTTACCTGAAGACTCCCGCTATGAAGCCGAGGAAGAAATTCAGAACTTAACGGACCAGCACACCGAGAAGGTAGATACCATACTGGAGAACAAGGAAGAAGAAATAATGACAGTCTAAAAGTACGTTACGAGTTGCAGGTTACGGGTTTATATTTGTCACAACCATGAAATGAAAATTTGCAACTCGCAACCCGCAACCCACAAACGGTAAATGTATATATCCGAACTTGAACTTCAGGGCTTCAAGAGTTTTGCCTATAAAACGAACGTAACGTTTGATAAAGGCATCACTGCCATCGTCGGCCCCAACGGATGCGGCAAATCCAACATTGTTGATGCCATGCGCTGGGTGCTGGGCGAACAGCGACCTACCCTTCTGCGCTCTACGAGCATGGCTAATGTAATTTTCAATGGCACGGCCAAGAAAAATGCGCTTGGCATGGCCGAGGTTTCGCTGACGTTCGTCAACAATAAAGGTCTACTCCCTACCGAGTATAATGAAGTAACTATCGGGCGGCGCTTGTACCGATCGGGGGAAAGCGAATATCTCATCAATGGTACCACCTGTCGGCTGAAGGATATCACCGAATTATTTATGGATACTGGAATGAGTTCGGATGCCTACTCGGTGATTGAGCTGAGCATGGTCGAGGATATCCTGGACGACAAGAACAACGACCGACGACGACTTTTTGAGGAAGCGGCTGGCGTCACTAAGTACAAAGAAAAGCGCAAGAAAACTTTCCGCAAGCTTGATGATACCGAGGCCGATTTACAGCGCGTTGAGGATATTCTGGTAGAGGTCCGAAAGAAAGCAAACTCGCTTGAGAAACAGGCAGAAAAAGCCAAAAAAGCCAAGAAATACAAAAAGGAGCTGGAGCATCTCGACAAAGCCCTTAACAAGCACGAATTCGTGCAGATTAAGGAAGAGCTCGAACCTCTGGAGGAACGCATTGAAAATGCCGATAAAGAGAAAAAGGAAATTCTTGCCAAAGCTGAGAACCTTGAAGACGAGGTTGAAGAAGCTCGTAATACCCTCAATGAAAAAGAACGCAAGCAGTCCGAAGCTCAGCGCCGCGTAAGTCAGCTCCACTCCAAAATTCGCGACAATGAGACCACACTGGAGATTACGCGCGAAAAAATAAGCAATGAAAAAAGCGTCATTGAACAGTACACGCAGGACATCGAGCAGGGCGAAAAAGATCTCGAGGACCTGCGCGAAGCGTTTCAGAGCAGCCAACAGAAGCTGGAATCCTTCGATGACGATCTGCAAAAAGCGGAGAAAAATCTTAAGGAATCCAAGGAACGTTATTCCGAGATCCAGCAGCAGTATTCTGAAGAACGCGAAAAACTCAATAAGCTGGAGCGCGAGTTTTCCCAGGCCAATCAGGACCTAAACGACCTTCAGACCAAGCGTATCAAAATTGAGTCGCGCCTTGAAAATACGGAAGGGGATCTGATCCGTATTCGCGAGGAAATTGAGGATCTCGAAGATAAGATCATGAACTTTCGCGGTGAAAAAAAATTAGTGAAAGAGAAGCTTGAAAAAGCGACCAATGAACGTGACAAGCAGCAGAAAACCCTGCAAGAGGCTCGAGAGAAGCGCGAAGAACTCAGCGAAAAACAGAATGCCCTGAAAGATCAGATCCGGAGTCACCAGAGCAAACTCGACTCCGTGACCTCAGAAATTGAGCTGCTGCGCGATATCGCTGATTCCAACGAGGCCTTTCCCAGCAGCGTACAGTTCTTGCTTGAAAATCACAGTGACCAGTTTTCTCAACTTGAGGTGGTCTCCGATATTTTATCGACGGATGAAAAACACGCCGTGGCCTTGGAGGCAGTACTTTCTGAAGTACTCAACTACGTGGTCGTTGACACACTGGATGACGCTCAAAAGGCGGCTAAGCTACTGAAAGAAAACGACAAGGGCCGAGCAACATTCATCCCTCTTGACCAGCTCTCTGGCTCATATTCGACCGTCTCCGGGTCGCTGGTGGAAGATGTAGAAGCGGATGAGAAGTTCAATGCGTTAAAAGAACTCCTGCTCGGTAATGTTCGCGTTTTTGACTCGGTCGATGAAGCATATTCTTCGCTAAACGGAGATGAAGTAACGGGCGTTACCTTGGACGGTGAAGTGATCACCAATAACCAATTTTTGCAGAGTGGCAGCAAAAGCAAAAATGCCGGCATCCGCGTTGGACTAAAAGACAAAATCTCGAAACTCGAAGACAAGGCAGGCTCAATCCAAACAAATATCCGGAAGGCCGAAAATGAGCTGCAAGAAGTCCAAAAAAAGTATGAGGCAATTGACCTGCAAGAAATTGAGCAGGAACTCAAGCAAAAAGAACAGCAGGTTCGTGAATATGAGAACCAAATCAGCAGTTTTGAGCAAAAGATTGAGATTTATCAGAAAAATATTGGTGAGCTGGAAAATCGGCGGGAGTCGCTAATCAGCAATGAAGATAACTCAAAGGAGGAGCTCGACAAGCTGCAGCCTAAACAAAAGGAACTGCAGCAAAAGCTGAAGGATCTGCACGAACAGCAAGAAGAAAAGAAGCAGGTTCTCGAAGAGTTGGAAGAAGAGCGCTCCATCGCCCAGAGCCGATACAACGACGCGCAACTCAAGCACCAGGACCTAAAAAACAAGGTCGAAAATCACGAGCGCGACATTAAGCGCGCCGAAGAAGGCATCAAAAACCTGAAGGAACGGCTCCAGAATCGCTCGGAGAAGACTGAAGAAGCCAAGAAACGCATCAAGAAGTATAAGTCGTCGATTGAACAGCTTGAGGACAAGCTCAGCACCCTAAAAGAGAAAAAGCAGGCAGCTGACAAGTCGCTTGAGCAGGCCGAAGAAGCAGCAGGGAAACAGCGTGGACGCATCAACAAAATTGAGAAAGATCTGAAGGAAGTGCGTCGGCGCAAGGAAGTAAATATGGAACTTGTACATCACCTGGCGATGTCGAAGGAGAAGTATGAGATGCAGATCGAAAATCTCTCCGATCACATCTGGGAAACTTACGGCATACTGATGGATCAGATCGACAAGGAATTACCTGACGATACGGAACCTGAAGAAGCCAAAGAACGCATTGCCTGGCTCAAGCAGAAGCTCAACAAGATTGGGGAAGTCAACCCGCTGGCTATTGAAGAATACGAGGAGGAAAAAGAGCGGCTCGACTTTTACGAAGAACAGATCGGTGACCTGCGTCAGGCGGCCGAGGAGCTCCGCGAGACTATTGAAGAGATCAATAAAGAGGCCACAAAACGATTCAACAAGACGTTTTCAAAAATTCGCAAAAACTTCGTTAAAGTCTTTCATACCTTGTTTAACGAAGATGATTATTGCGACTTGGTCATTGACGAAGAGGCCGAAGATCCGCTTGAAGCCAAGATTGAAATCAAGGCCAATCCCAAAGGGAAACGTCCGTCGACGATCAACCAGCTTTCGGGCGGCGAAAAAACGCTAACGGCCATTGCACTGCTGTTCGCCATTTATCTGGTGAAGCCCTCTCCTTTCTGCGTGCTCGACGAGGTTGATGCCCCGCTGGATGATGCTAATATCGAACGCTTTGCTGAAATGATTCGCAATTTTAGCGAAGAAACTCAATTTATCATTATTACCCACAACAAAAAGACTATGAGCAAGGCTGAGATGATGTACGGTGTGACCATGCCGGAAACCGGTATCAGCCGTCTCGTTGCTGTCAAGATGGACGAAGTAGCTGAGGCTTAATTACTAGTTGTGAGCGGGGCGGATTGCAGAATGAAATCTACCTCAGTCTGATCGATTCCCGCTTTTCGATTGTTGTCAGGTGGTGATGTTTAACACTCAGCTCCGTATATTAAGCGTTAAATAAAAATTCAGCAGATACTATGGCTCGCAAGAAGTTCGACATCCCCGAAATTTATCAATCGCCCATCATCCAAAAGGTCAAGGATGCCAACAAGGTAGTGGATCCAACCAAGAAAGACCTCGAACCAAGCGTGCTCGATTTTGGACCGGTGCGGTTTTATGTGCCCCGGCACTTTGGTTTCTGCTATGGTGTCGAAAATGCCATCGATATCGCCTACAAAACCGTCCAGGAAAACCCTGATAAAGATATTTATCTGCTCAGCGAGATGATTCACAATCCGACGGTTAACGAGGATCTGCAAGCGCGAGGTGTGAAGTTCCTTTTTGAGACCGACGGCACCGAGCTTATCCCTATTGAAACACTTGACGAAGATGATATCGTTATTGTCCCCGCTTTCGGGACCACGCTAAAAATCCAGGAAAAGCTGAAAGAGCAGGGTATTGATCCTTACGAGTATAACACCACCTGCCCGTTTGTTGAGAAGGTGTGGCGACGAGGCAAACAGCTTGGCAAAAAGGGCTATTCGCTGGTGATTCACGGCAAGCATCGCCATGAAGAAACCCGAGCCACGTTCTCGCACAGCGCTAATCACTCGGAGTGCGTAGTGGTACTTAACCCTGAAGAGGCGCAAATTCTGGCGGATATTCTCACAGGCGACCGGCCCAAATCTGATTTCGAGGAGTACTTTGGCCACAAAAGCACCGACGGTTTTGATCCCCACGAGGCACTCAAACATTTTGGGGTAATCAATCAGACAACGATGCTGGCTACCGAGACAGAGGAAGTAATGCAGATTCTCAAAGAAGCGGCCATCGAAAAATACGGTGAAGCTGACATCCTCGACCACTTTGCCGACACTTCGGATACACTCTGTTACGCTACCAATGAAAATCAGTCGGCCACACTGGCGCTGGCTGAGACTGACGCCGATTTTTCTATTGTCGTTGGGGGATACAATTCGTCAAATACTATGCACTTGGTGGAAATTCTCGAAGATGTTTTCCCAACTTACCACGTGCGTGATGCTGAAGAAATCGACTCACCGTCGGAGATCAAACACTTTAATCAGTGGGACAAGGAAATTAAACAAACGACTGATTGGCTACCCACTGATAAAGAAGAGCCTGTAAATATCGCGATTACTTCTGGCGCTTCTTGTCCGGATGTACTGGTAGACGAGGTGATCCTAAAGGTCCTATCCTATTTTGATGACACCCGATCGGTTGAAGAGATCATCAAGCCATTCGAAGAGCAGCTCGACGAAGTGGCTTAGTTGTTAATATTTGTTAGTGAATTTCTCTTAATAACCACTAACGAACAACAGATAAGTAAAGATCTACTGCTCTCCCAGCACCATATAGTAGGCCACATTGCGCGGTTGAAATGACCGGATCTTAATGTGATTATTATTGGCCATTTGCTCTATCTGTGGCGTCACAAATCCCGTCGAATCCTGCTTAATCTGCTGATACATCACAAAAGCCCCAAACGGGTTTTGATCCCGAACCTCGGTATATTCGTCGATAGGCACATCATATTTTACCGTAATCTCGGAAGGGCTATAACTAACTAATCGCCCCTGCGATAGATTACGCGTAACGATATCAACCTTGGCCTCACCTTCGGTATACTGGCTGACTGTAGCACTATATTGCACTTCATCATGCGATAGTGTAATCAGCTCTCCAGGCGATTTGAGAGAGATCGCGCGAGAGAGATTTTTAGAAACATCGCTTAGCTGGACAGAGTCTGTGGGCCACGAACTGATACCTTTAATCAGCGAAGCCGCCCCATCAATCGTCACGCTATCAGGCCGCAGCGTAGGTTTGCCCACGAAATTATACTGCTTTTCAAAAGAAATATTTATGCGTGAACGGATGGGTACTGTTTTGGAAATGCGCTTTTCGAGATCGACCGTCAAAATAAGCGGCTGAACCTTCTGGATACTAATCCCGGAGAACGCATTCATCTGCTGCTGCACCTGATCAAACAGGTTCACTTCGGTATCACTCACATCGATATTAATACTGGGTGGGTTGTTGTACAGGTTGATCAGCTTCCAGCCCTCTCCTGTTACGCTAACCGTAGCCTCTTCCGGTAAATCTTCGGCAAGTGCCTGTTCTGTGGGTACCGCTCCCAACTTAATTGGCAGGTCGATATTTAAATTGTAAACAAGACTCAGATTAACCATCAGCCACAAACAGAACGCAAGGATCATCGCAACCACAAACACCACAATGCGCTCGCGCCCTATACCGGCAATATCATCCTCATCCGACTTCTTGACAATATTTTGCCAGGCAGCCAGAAACTTTTCCTTTAGTTCTTCGAATTTGGGTGTATCCATAAAAAGGGCTGATCAATCGATAATTTTACGGCTGTCGTTACGAACGAACCACAATTTCCTTGATGATCTGCTCATCCACCTTGTCATTAAGTTTTTTGGCAATGCTAAATCGCTTCATGTGGATTTCTTGCCGCCAGGCCGGATTCTTTACATGTACTATCAAATTACCACGTTCAAAATGCACATTTTCTGCCTGTTCGGCAATACGTTCCCCGACCGTCCGCTCCCATAGCGACAAGATCATGCCCCGCTTTAAACGCTTGCGATGCGGGTAATCATCCAAAAAATCCTTTAGCGCATCTTTCAGCAGCTTTGGCTTATTTGATCTATATCGTCCCACGATTTTTAGTTACTGACCAGGGAAACCGTGCCCTGCTCTACGTTATATTTTCTATTTTTTTCTCCGTCAAACGTGAGGTACTCATCAAATGGAATTGGATTGGCCGCCGTTACAAATGTTTGTCCGGCATGATCCAGCAACGCATTAAGCAACACATCAGTGCGCTGAGCATCCAGATCTCCAAAGACATCATCCAGCAGAAAAATTGGCAGATCGTCCAACTCCTCTGAAAAATACAAAAGCTGGGCCAGTTTCAAAGCAAGTGCAAAAAGCCGGTGCTGCCCCTGGGACCCAAATTTGCGCAGTTCGAAGTCGTCAAGATAAAATACAATCTCATCGCGGTGCGGACCAATCAGCGTGAGCTCGCGTTCAATTTCGTGATTCAGTTCGTCAGCCAACTCCGCCTCGTACCGCTCTCGAACAGTATCCTCATCTTCAGAAGGTTCGCAAAATGTCTGGTATTCCAAGTGCGGTTCGTGGCGCATGCCTGAAATTACTTCATATTCTTTGGCCAGATAATCCTGGAACTGATTCAGTACTTTGGTTCTCTTGGCCACAATACGCGAACCGTACTCCATCAACTGTACATTCCACGGTTCAAGGTAAGCCTGCAGTACTTCTCGGCTGCCTCGGAACTCCTGCAGCAGTTTGTTGCGCTGTTTGCGCGCTTTCCGAAAATCCAGCAGGTCCTGCAGGTATCCCGGCGAAATCTGACTGATAAAAGAATCAATAAACGAGCGACGTTCTTTGGGGCCTTCGCTGGTAAGCTTCTTATCGCTAGGCGATAGCACCACTACCGGCACCATCCCAATAAGATCCGAGAGCCGGTCGAGAGGGCTCTCATTTACGAAAATCTTCTTGCCTTCTCCCCTAGAATAGGAACATCCCACGTCAAAACTGGACCGGATATTCCCCTCAAAATGCCCCTTTATCATAAAGAAGGTGGCATCCTGGTTCACCACATACATATCGCTTGTGGATACAAAACTGCGGCTCATACACAGATAATGGATAGCGTCAATAAGGTTGGTTTTGCCCGCCCCATTCTGACCGGTAATCACATTCATATGCGGAGCCCACTCCACGTTGGTCTCAACGTGATTGCGAAAATTCTGAAGTTTAAGCTCCGTGATTTCCATTTATTCATTGGATAAACAACCCTCTTACACCTCCCCTTATAAAGGGTGAGTTTTTCGAGCTGAATTGATATTGCCTGCTAAAATCCCTCTTAATAAAAAGAGGGATAAGAGGGGGTTGGTTTTAATAGATATTAAAATCCAAAGGCATCGCCGCCCATGAAGATGGCATTGTCGCCGAGCTGCTCTTCGATACGAAGCAGCTGGTTATATTTGGCAATTCGATCGGTGCGACTCATCGAACCGGTCTTGATTTGTCCGGCATTGGTGGCCACGGCCAAATCGGCAATAGTCGTATCTTCCGTTTCGCCGGACCGGTGCGAAATAACAGCCGTATAATCATTCTTGTGGGCCATCTCAATAGCATCCAGCGTTTCGGTCAGCGTACCAATTTGATTTACTTTAATAAGAATGGAATTCGCAACGCCCTGTTTTATTCCTTTGGCCAGACGTTCGGTGTTTGTCACAAATAAATCATCGCCCACCAGCTGCACGCGATCACCGATAGCGTCAGTCAGCTTTTTCCAGCCGTCCCAGTCGTTTTCATCAAGTGCATCTTCAATAGATACAATAGGATACTTGTCGACCCAGCTGGACCAGAATTCGACCATCTCTTCGCTGGTACGTTCACTGCCATCGCTCCAACGGAATTCGTACACTTCCTTTTCAGGATTATAAAACTCTGCCGTTGCCGGATCCAGCGCAATGACGACCTCATCACTGGGCACATAGCCAGCTTTCTCAACCGCATTTAAAATAACTTCTACGGCCTCTTCATTGGAATCCAGGTCGGGCGCAAAACCACCTTCGTCGCCTACAGCCGTGCTGTAATTCTTATCATGCAATACCTTTTTAAGGTGATGGAATATTTCCGATCCCATACGGACCGCTTCGGTAAAGGAAGACGCCCCATTGGGCATAATCATAAATTCCTGTAGATCTACATTGTTGTCGGCATGCGAACCGCCGTTGATAATGTTCATCATCGGCAGTGGGAGCACTTTTGCATTTACGCCACCCACGTATCGCCAGAGTGGCAGGCCGAGCGCCTTGGCAGCCGCATCCGCCGCGGCCAGTGATACGCCGAGAATAGCGTTAGCTCCGAGGTTGCTCTTATTTTCGGTACCGTCAATTTCCAACAGCGTGTTATCAATTTCTACCTGGTTAAATACTTCCTCACCGCGCAGTTCATTGGCAATTATAGTATTTACATTTTCGACGGCCTGAGACACCCCTTTGCCCATATAGTGCTCAGAGTTTGTATCGCGCAGTTCCACAGCCTCGTGCTCTCCGGTAGATGCTCCCGAAGGAACAGCCGCACGTCCCATCACATCATTGGTTAGTATTACATCAACTTCAACTGTGGGATTTCCTCTTGAATCAATAATCTGTCGTCCAATGACTTCTTCAATAAAACTCATCTAAGCATAATTTTTGTTACAGGTAGAATTGTAGACAAATGTACAAGGTTTTGAGATAGTGATAAAGAAGAAAAGAAAGGAAGCATCAAAAACTTAAAATAGAACCAGTAAAAGAGTAAAATTTAGGAGTCAGAGTCAGTAAATTTTGGCTGATTCCTGAACACGGTATTTGCTCTTTCTACCACATCCCGCCAAAGGTAAACTTGATTTGAGGCGTTCCAAAATAACTCTGAGCATCAAAGAACTCTTTTCGTTCTGTTGGCAATCCATTATTCTCGGGAGGAGGAGCGGCATATCGAGTTGGCTTATACGGTTCCATAATCTGTAGCCCCTCTTTGAAATAGTAGAAGAAGTAACCGAATTCAATGGTTGTTTTCGATGAGAACGTACTGCCAATATCAACGCCAATTTTGATCTCTCCACTGTAGCCCCAATGGGTTTCACCATCTTTCCATCCCGTAAAAAAATCGTTGACTTGCTCTACCGGTACTAGAAATCCTTGTTGTGTAAGTTGAAAAGTACGGAAACCATCATTGATTTGTTCATCTACATAGGGATAGGAAAACGCCATGGCTGGCCCCGCGGCACCGCTCACAAAAAAGCGCAAATTATCATCAATGTGACGTGCAAACACACGATGCTTTAAGCCCACCAAAAAAGGAAAACCAAATGCTCTTTTGTATTTATTGGGTACAATTTGCTGACCGGTAACGAAGCTCTGAAAATTTTGCTCACTAGCATCGCGAATCCCCGTAATACCGGTGCGAAAGGTCAGCTCAGAATAAGGCCCGATAACCCGTCCGTAGGTACCACCGATACCAAAACCGAAATTATTGATAAACACATCAAAGCCAAGGCTGTTGTGAAGACCCTCAGACAAAGGGGTCTTGGGATCGGGCAAGTCTACAACGTCGGGCTCTTTGAGCTGTGCCTGAGCCGTATTCGCTGCGAAACCGAGCAACACGAAAATGATCAGTAGTGAAGCAAATTTTGCTTTCATTAATTTCTCCATAAATAGTTGGGCAATGGTCCGGTCGCTATTAGTATTCAAGCGGTATAACAACGTTACAGTTTATAACAATCCACGTACTAAAAAAGTATGTAGAATTTTATATCTCAAAAATATTTTCTAGGTAGAATAAATTTGACTCTGAGTCAATAAAAACTTTTATTCAGGCTCTTTACCAATCTAAGCAATTCACCAATAGAAGTTAACACATTATGTCAACTGTAAGCAAGTACCTTGTTTTCGGTCCGGCCGATACCCTAAGAAGAATGCCGAGCCAACTGTTCAACAGTATCGAACCCAAATACTTGTACAAGTATAAATCGTCTGATACCAAAGACGAAGTGCACGTTGCGGTATATGAAGAATATGAAAAACAGATTAATTCGAGCGTAACATTAACTTGCATTATTGAATTTACAGGAAAGCAAAATCGGTTTGAGCTCAAGAAAACCGGTGGACGCATGGGCTTCCGTGGCAGCTCTCTTGATGAAGAGAAGCGCACCATTGATGATGAAGTCACTGACTTTATCCTGGATTTCAGTAAACGATTCGGGCTCACTGTTCAGCAAGAAAAAGAACAGGAAGCCGAAGAAAACGAGTCGTAACCCCTTTACATTTAAGTTATGAGTACAAAGGTCGAGGAATGGACCGTTCTTTCGATGCTCGAGTGGGCGACGGACTTCTTTAAAGAAAAAGGAATTCCTGATCCCCGCCACAGCATTGAATGGCTACTGGCCGAGACACTTGATATCAAACGCCTCGACCTATATCTCAAATTCGATCGTCCACTTTCTTCTGACGAGCTCGATCGACTGCGGCCAATGGTGAAACGGCGGGCCCAGCATGAGCCGCTCCAATACATCGTGGGATTCACTGATTTCATGAATGCACGCATTCAGGTTAATGAAGAGGTGCTTATTCCACGCCTGGAAACGGAGCAGCTGGTCGAAATTATTGTCGATGCCCATGCTCCGGAAGAACCGCTTTCGGTTCTGGATATCGGTACCGGTTCGGGATGTATTCCTATTGCACTAAAAATGGAGTGTCCCCAGTGGGCCGTTCGCGGCATTGATATTTCTGAGGGTGCCCTTGAAGTAGCGCGCTCCAATGCCGATGACAATGAGGTGAATATCACCTTTGACCACGGCGATATACTTTCGCCAGACAGTATTGATGTGGACACTCCACTAGATATTATTGTCTCCAATCCCCCCTATGTAAAACCCGACGAAAAAGATCTGCTGGAACCACAGGTCAAAGAGTACGAACCTGCCGAAGCGCTCTTTTTTGACGACCTCGAAACCATGTATGGCAGTATCATCAAATTTGCCGGCCAACACCTGTCTCAACAGGGTGTTTTATACCTTGAGCTGCACGAGAAATATAGCGACGAAATACTGGACCTTTTTGACCGAAATTCCTGGTCCGCACAGGTTCAGAAAGACTACGATAAAAAACCCCGATTTATCGTCGCAAAACGTTCTTAAATCTACCTCAGAAGCCTTACCAAAGTTTGCATTTCTGCTATCTGTGTTGGACCAATAATTAGTACTTTTTACATGTGGATAACTTGTGGAAAACTTTTTCCTGTCAACTTTTGGGATGTTACTGAATGGTAAAATCTATGTTAGCGCAGTATTATGTACTGTCAAGTCAAATTTGATAGAAATGTGTATAAAATACTAAACCACTGGCGCCCATGAATTTACAATGTTTAGAGCGATGTGGATAACTTTTCAATATCGTGTAATTATTTTTTTGACATCTGCTGCTGAAATTATCATTTTCGTTCCACGCTAATTAGGGACAGCACACAAAGCGTGTGGATAACTGTAGGGCTTCCCAGGCACTAACAATTCAAATTATGTGGAGGTTAAGGGACGTTGAGTAAAATTTCTGCGGATACTGCGTGGGAGCAGTGTTTAGAAATTATTAAGGACAATATCAGTTACCAAAAGTACAAGTCATGGTTTGAGCCAATTGACCCTGTCAAGCTAGAGGATAACACCCTAACGATTCAGGTACCGAGCCAGTTTTGGTACGAATGGTTAGAAGAGCATTATTATGGGATGTTGCGGTCGACATTGGCCAAAGTGTTGGGTGATGATGGGAAACTGGAATATTCCGTAGTGGTAGAAAAATCTGACAATGAATCCGAAAATAAATCGGTGCGATTGCCACAACGACCTATGCCGCCCGATAACAATGAGGGGCAGGATGTGAAAGGGTATTCCGAATATAGTCCGGGCAAAATTGAGAATCCGTTTGTAATTCCCGGCATTCAAAAAACCAAGATCGATAGCAACCTTAATAATAATTATGTCTTCGAGCGATACATTGAGGGCGACTGTAACCGGCTGGCGCGATCAGCTGCGATGGCTATTGCCGAGAACCCGGGCAGCAGTTCGTTTAATCCATTCTTTATATATGGAGGCACCGGGCTTGGGAAAACGCACTTAATCCAGAGTATTGGTAATAAAGTAAAGCAAGAACACGGAGACGAGCTGGCTGTGCTGTACATCTCATCCGAGAGCTTTACCAATGAGTTCGTACAGGCGATCCGTAACAACCGCGCCAGCGAGTTCACGATGTTCTACCGTCAGATCGATGTATTGATTGTCGACGACATCCAGTTTTTCAGCGGCAAGGAGAAAACCCAGGAAGAGTTTTTTCATATTTTTAACGCGCTGCACCAGGATGGAAAGCAGATTATCCTGAGCAGTGACCGCGCGCCGCGAGAGATTCCGGATATTGAGGAACGACTGATCTCCCGTTTTAGCTGGGGCCTCAGTGCCGACCTGCAAGTACCGGAATACGAGACGCGCTATGCCATTTTGGAGCGCAAGGCTTCGGACAATGGCATCGAGCTGTCGCACGAAGTACTCGAATTTATCGCTCACAATTTTAAATCGAACGTGCGCGATCTCGAAGGCGCCATCATCAAGCTGCTGGCTTTTGCCTCGCTGCAACATGTGGATGAGATTGAGCCACAGATGGCCAAGCGCGTGCTCAAGGATATGATCCAGGAGTCACAGACCACTATTTCGATCGAGCAGATCCAGGAATACGTCTGCGACTACTTCGGCATCGACACCAACAAGGTGCGCGAAAAGACACGCAAGCAAGAGATTGTGGAAGCGCGGCAGATTGCTATGTACCTGGCCAAGCAGTTTACCGACTCGAGCCTGAAAACAATTGGGCTTCATTTTGGCGGACGCGATCACTCGACAGTGATTCACGCTATCTCTACGGTAGAAGAACGAATGCAGACGACCGCCAAACACAAACGCATGGTGGAGGAACTGCACCAGAAGATCGAAGTGTCGACGTTGTAAGCTATGGAGACCCTGACCTTAAAAAGTCTGCAATTCCGCGGCTACCACGGCTACTACCCGGAGGAGCGCGAAGATGGTAATGATTTTGAGGTAGACCTCGTATTCTCGGCCAACCTGCGGCCAGCGGGCGACAGTGACGACCTGCGTGATACGGTTGATTATCAGGAAGTACTCCAAACGGTTGAGTCCGTGATGACCGGTCCGTCGGTGAAGCTGATTGAAACGTTGGCGAAAAAGATTGGTGACCAGCTTTTTGGCCATTTCAACCAGGTGCAAGAGCTGGAAGTGTCGGTGCGCAAGCTGCATCCTCCTCTCGACGTAGAAACTGCCTACTCTGAAATTACGATGCAATGGCCACAGTAGTTGTCGCACTGGGATCAAACGTAGGTAACCGCCAGCAGCACCTGTCGGATGCGGCGGAGTTTCTAGACGAACTTTCGGAGACGGAGCTGCAGAAATCAGCTATTTATATCACCGAGCCGGTTGGTCCCTCGACGCGGGATTTCTACAACGCCGTAGTGGTAATGACAACCAACGAAAATCCGAAGCCGCTGATCAAGCAGTTCAAGGATTTTGAGCAGGCGCACGGCCGCGCAGCGGACCAGCCAAAGTGGAGTGCACGCACTATAGACCTCGACATTATTTCGTACGGCGACTTGGTGATTCAAACGGATAATCTTATCATTCCGCATCCTGAATACGGCAAACGGCTGTTTGTTTTGGTGCCGCTGCAAGAAGTGATGCCGCAGTGGGAAGATCCCCGAAGCGGCACGGCTATCCGACAACTTATTGAGGAGGCACCGGAGCTGAGATTACAGAAAACTGATCTACGTTGGTAGCTATGGAAAACGAATTTGAGTTTATCGCAATTGAAGGCGTCATTGGGGTGGGCAAAACCTCGCTGGCCAAGCTACTCACCGAACGCCATAATGCGCGACTAGTGCTCGAACAGTTCGAAGACAATCCGTTTCTGCCCAAATTTTACAAAGACCGTGAGCGATATGCGTTTCCCACACAGATGTCGTTCCTGGCCAGCCGGTTTAAGCAGCAGCAAGAGATGATGAACAAGGATCTGTTCCAGCAGATGACCATCTCGGACTATATTTTTGAGAAAGATCGTATTTTTGCACGGCTTAATCTTGAAGACGACGAGCTGGCGCTTTATGATACTATTTTTAACATCATGGCAGGCATTTCGGCTACGCCTGATTTGGTGATTTACCTGCAGTCGAACGTGGATCGTCTGATGCAAAACATTCGCGAACGCGATCGCGACTATGAGCGGGAAATTACGCGCTCGTACCTACAGGAACTAAGTGATGCGTATAATCATTTTTTCCATCACTACAATAAATCACCCCTGATGATCATTAATACATCAGAGATTGATTTCGTTAGTAACGAAAAACACTTAGATTACATAGAAGAACAAATTTTCAATCAACCTATTCGCGGTAACACGCATATTCACATTACCGACTGATTTCAATGATTTTTCGCACACTTTTATTTTTTGTGGTGATGTATTTTCTGGTGAAAATCATCAGCCGCCTTTTTTTACAATCCAACCAGCAACAGCGCAGCGGAGGTACGGCCAGCACACTCTACCGTGTTTTTCAGCGGTATGCCCAGCAAAACCAGCAACAGAACCGCAGTCGCGGTAATTCCAGCACTAACAATAACCAATCGCAGCGCTTCGAGGAGATCGAAGAAGCCGAGTTTGAAGAGATTACCGACGACGAAGAAACCACCTCCAAAACGTCTGAATAACGCTTCAACTTTGCTTATCTTTTGGGCGTTCGACAAATATTACCCACTAATAATTTAAGCTCTTATATCGCATGAAGTTTGAAGACCAGCTAGAAGAAGGATTAGCACTACTGCACGAAGGCGACTATGACCACGCGCTGGATATTTCCCACCAACTCCAGAGCATGGAGCCCGAGTCGGTGGAAGGCTATCACCTGGAAGCAATGGTTATGCAGAAGCTTAACCAATGGGAAAAAAGCATTAATGCACTCGAAAAAGCCATTGAGAAAGATGAGGAAAAGAGCGGCTTGTACAACCTTCGCGGCTTTGCCAATATGCAGCTAGAAAATCTAGACTTGGCCATTGAAGATTTCGACAAAGCCATTGACCTTGATGATTCACCTGCCGCCCACCGCAACAAGGTGCTCTACATGATTATGGATGACCAGGGCAACGAGGCTATCACCTACCTGCTGGATCGCATCAAGCAGAATCCGAAGGATGTTGAAAACTGGATTCTGATGGGCGACATTATGCAGCGCGCCGGCCAGGAAGCCAAGGCCAAAACCTATTATGAGCAGGCCAGCAAAATGGATCCGGAAAATGAGTATGTGAAAAACCAGCTGGCTGAAATGCAATAACAGCTGATCGCTTACAGCTTTCGTACTAAGTAATTACAGGAAGGGGAAGCCCCAAAAGGCTTCCCCTTTTCTCATAGAAGTGTATGAGCAGTAGCAACTCAACTTCTACTCGTTCCAGTACACAATACTAAATCGGCTGGCCCGTGGATAAAAGGGCGGAAAGATGGATCGCAGGCGTTCATCATAGTTATAATCCTTGGCATAACCGTTACCGTTGGTTTGTCCAACCGGTCCCCTGCGATTTTGGACAATACCGCCAAGAAGATGTATCGTCCCCTTGTCTTCCCTCTCATTATAGCCATCTACCCGGAACGACTCACCCAGGGCCATAATTGTAGCCTCAATATTTACATCCTTCTGCCCATCGGCTTTGTGAGCCTTTCTGTCAACAATAACATCCTTTTCGCCTACAATACCGAGCACGTCATCCGATTTTGTGGAGCGTGGGTCATCCTTGTATTTCAAATCTCCGGTGATCACAATATCTTCTTTGGCATGCACGGTCACTTGTCCATCGATTACGCCTTGCATATGTATTCGCTGATTCGAAGAAATTACCCCATTAAAGGATGACAATGTGATCGTCTCATACGGGGTAGCATTACGACCAATACCTTTTGAGACCGATACCGTGCCATTTTCATTAAATTGCAGCGTGATATCCATGTCATACTGATGCCCCCCGTTTATTCCCTCATCCACCAACATGTTAAGCTGGGCAGCACCGGGCAGCTCTATCGGTTCGGTCAGCACCTCAAATCCCTTGTTAAAAATGGGATCCCCTGCCCCACCGCTATCTATCCACATGTTGGCACTGGTCACCTCACCATTAAATACAGGACTGCCCATCATCGAAAAGGTTCCGTTGGTGTGCGTGGGGCCACTGACCTTGTCATCATCATAAAAATAGATTTTAGAACCACCAGACATAACTTCCTGGTTGGTGAAATAGGCGTATTTCGAAAATGCCGGAAGAGATAGCAAAACTTCGATATTACGCAGCACGCCCTCATATTCTCCTCTGGCCATCAACAATACCTGGTATGGACCCAGCGTGGTAACACTACTGGATGCAGGTATAGTTGGGCTGTCCATGTCGTACACTTCTACGGTACCAGCTCCGCCCAGATAGTTCTGCAGGCTGATATTATTGCGGTTGCCAAAATTGATACGAAGATCTTCAATTACCATATCAGCTACGCTGCTGGCAATATAAAGTGCTTGTGCCTGCTCAACGTGTGCATTATTGCGATCGGCAACAATCTTCATGCGTCCCCATTCGGAAACCTGCACCATCCCAAAGAGGAAAAACATGGCAATACTTAAAATTAATAATGCGCGTCCCATGATGATTTATCCTGATATTAAAATTGAAGATTGGCCGGCGTAAACACCTTTCGCCAAGTCGATTTTGCATAAGCTGAACCGTTGACTGGCACCGGTGATTCGCATATCATCTCCACATAAATGCTCGATATTTCTTCCAGCTGGGCGGCTGACGGCGATGAATTCATGGTGCCGTCACTCATTCGGTAATTCAACCGGAAACGGGTCACCACTGCGCCCAATGTGTCAACCTGTGAATTGACGGACCGGATAAAGTAATAGTCATTGGGATTGGGCGTTTCTGCGGGGCTGATGCCGATATTGTCATATTTCCAGGTGACAACTTCAGCAACCAGATCCTTGTCCAGGTCAGCAACAAAAGTAATTGCGTTGGAGTCGGCAGATTGAATAGATGTGCCACTGCCGGTGTTGCCCATCCCCATTTTTCGGAAGTCATGATCTAGCAGCCCTCCCAGCGACTCCACCTGCTTGCTCGAAATAGTTGCGAAAGTAGTATCTACCGAATTTTGACTCATGTTTACCTGCAGAAAAATAAGCGACATTAATAACACGCCTCCCACAAAAAAACTGATATAAATATTCATCTCCTGAAATCCCCCGTTAGTAATCCGTTTAATACAATCATCGCTCTGCTCCTTAGTTTTTCACATAACTTAACAACACCGACACCGTATCCGCCGTAGATACGCTTTGGACACGTACATCCAGCTGAATATGATTATTTGATACTCCGATGCCACTCAAGGTGTTGGAAAGGGTTTTAGTAGTTACGCGGTAGTCGCCCAGCGTGGTGTTGTAGGTGCTATCTGTGTTGGCAAAACGTGTATTAAACTGATCATAGGGCACCCATCGGGCTTCGTCAATTATATCCTGGGCCAAGGCAATAGCCGTATACTCCACTTCGCGTTCTGTTTTATATTTGGTGCCATGCAAGACCGTTATGTTGATATCAATCAACAATATCGCATAAAGGAGGCTAGCCCCTATCACCATAAAAAGATCTGAGTAATCATTCATTTTTTGCCAACGTCTGTTATAATGTTATCGCAATTTGGCCGTCACAATGCTGCCGCTTACTAAATCGCTCACTTATTTATATCTCAATTACTGTGCCAAATACGCCATATAACTCATCACATGACCCCAGAAGAACCTGTTCCATTCAAAGAAGTACGAATAGTCCGAAATGGAGCTGGTACCAGAACGGCTTGTGTAAACATTACCTTGGGTTAGGGACCCAGCTTGTGTAAGAATTTCGCTACCCAAAATCCTTGATATTTATGTGAATACGCTATTCAACACCCTGGAATAAGAACTCAACGTTTTTCGATACCGTAAAACAACCTGCCTCCCTTTTTAAACGGGATTTCTCTTGATAGGCAATCCTATTTAACCGCCGAAATTGAATGGAAGGATTTCTTCAAAATTTTGTTTCAAATTATACCTATTAAATCCTATATTTGAAGCCGCTTGAAATTTACGATCAAAACGTTCGTACAGGAGCGATCCTCTTTTACATATTGACTTTTGCCCTGGTGGCGGAATTGGTAGACGCGCTGGCTTGAGGGGTCAGTTCCCATTTTTGGGAGTGCTGGTTCGACTCCAGTCCAGGGCACATTTAGCGATAAGTAATTGCCGTAAGGTGTTAAGAAAACAATAACTTAACCCTTACGGCTTTTTTATTGGTACAAACATTCCCTCCTTTTTTGCCTCTCAATAGCTTGAATTAATCTCCCAAACTTCTTCTATTAAGAATTGATTTTTCAATTCTTAAAACTATCTCATGTATATAAGAGAGTTTCACATTAAGAATTTCAGGAATTTAGAAGAGATAAACCTCAAATTTCACAAGGGCTTAAATGTCTTAGTTGGTGAAAACAACTCGGGAAAGACCTCAATTTTTGATGCACTAAGAATCTGTTTAGGCTTCGGTGACAGATATCGAAACGTGTATATTAATAAATCTGATTTCTTTATAGATAAGGAGCAACCTGACTATGAATTACCTAAAATAGAATTCGATTTATTTTTTGAAATTGAAGAAGATGAAGAGCTTGGAATTTTCAGGGAACTCCTAGTTCCTAAAGGTGATGGTGAGGTCGAATTACAGTTACATCATGAATATTATTTCGAAAATGTAAATGGTATTGAAAAGTTACGGTACCAGGTTTGGGGAGGTGAAAATAAGGGACAACAGATTGATCCAGAAGTATTAGATCTAATTAGACATATTTATTTAGGTGCTCTGAGAAATGCTTCCAAAGAACTTAGACCAGTAAGAGGAAACAAACTTGGTGAACTTTTTTCCAAATTAAATAAAGATATTCAAGGGAGAGTAATTGATGAAGACAAAAGAGATGAAATGGCTAGCAAAATCAGAGATTCCATTCATGAAGATGATGAATGGAATGATTTAATAGAAACTGGACTAAAAGAGATAAATGAGCATCTTGAGAAGATTTCAATTAGGAATAATGAACAAGTAGTTAACATTGATTTTCTACCTTTCGAGTTTGATAGGCTAGTAGATTACCTAAGAATTCAGTTACCAATTTTCAAAAACAGCTTATTAGATGATGAATCAGATCAAGAATATTTTGATATCTCTCAAAATGGACTAGGATATAACAATTTAATCTTTACAGCCACAGTACTAGGTAATTTAAGTGTAATCACTCAAGTTGATCCTGCAACCTACATTGCACTGATCATTGAAGAACCAGAAGCTCATCTTCATCCTCAGTTACAAAACATATTTTTCAAGTATCTAAATGACCTGAACAATAAGGGTTTCCAATTATTTATAAGTTCCCATTCGCCCACACTTACTGCCAAAGCTAAGCTTAATTCCTTAATCCTGTTACAAAATAAAGATGGGAATGTTGATTCACTTGCAATCAACGATCTGAATTTATCTGACGAAAATCTAAAATATCTAGCAAAATTTTTAGATGTAACAGAATCTCAACTCTTTTTTGCTAAAGGTGTACTTTTAGTAGAGGGTATTTCTGAGACACTCTTGATGCAAATATTCTCAGTAATGATTAGTGAAAATGATGAGTACAATCTTGAAAAAAACGGAGTTGAGATAGTTAATATTGGTGGAATTTCATTTAAACATTTTGCTGGATTATACAACTCTGAAAATCAGAATAATAGGCTTGCAAATAAATGTTGCATTATTACTGATAGTGATCCAGACCAAGAAACTGGAGAAATCAGTGACCGAGCTAAGAAAGCAAAAGAATTAGAAGGAGGGAATTTAGAGGTTAAACTAGCTGAAAATACTTTCGAATATGATTTATTCATTGAGTGTGAGGAAAACCGTAGAATCTTGCTTGAGTGTTTTAATCAACTCCATCCTATAGCAGCCGATAGGATTAAAGAAGGAAGTTCTGATCAAGACTACGCAAAAAGTTTCTTAGAAAAAGTAGAGTCAAATAACGCTAAATCGAGGCTTGCACATTCCTTAGCTATTAAGCTTGCCAATAACACTGAGGATCAAGAGAAGTTCCAAGTACCAAATTATATATCTGAAGCTATAACAGAACTTTTTGAATGAGTTCATTTGATAGTTTATCAGAAAAACAAAAAGAAATAGTTTTTAATAAATCCGGAAAGTTTGTTGTTAGAGCTTGTCCAGGAAGTGGTAAAACATATACTGTTTCGGCTAAACTAGCATATCTAATAAGAAATTGGGAAGATAAATATAAAGGAATAGCAACTCTCTCATTTACAAATGTTGCTTGGGAAGAAATTGAAAAATATCTAAACAACAAATTTAGCATCTATACCCCTGTTAACTACCCTCACTTCTTAGGAACAATAGATAGCTTTATTAACAAATATATTTTTCTGCCATTTGGGCATTTAATTTTAGAATGTGAGTGTCGCCCAACTTTAGTCGGTAATCCACATGGCACTTGGACTGGGTTTGATTATTCATCAGGTCAGTTTGATAATATAACTTTTGACATAGAAGGTAATCCCTATGCCATAAATCCAATGAAACTTACAAGTAATTGGCAAGAAAATAATCCACATATACTTAGGGCTAAAAAACGACTACTTAAAACTGGTTATGCCAATCAATCAGATGCCAATTATTTCTCCCTAGAGATCCTTAAAAACTACCCTTCTGTTGCAAAATCTTTAGTTAAGAGGTTCCCTAACTTCATACTTGATGAAGCTCAGGATACAACTCAAATCCAAATGGAAATTATTGAAACCCTTCAGAATCATGGGCTTAACCAAATAATGCTGGTAGGTGATTATGATCAAGCTATTTTTGAATGGAATAAAGCTAGACCTGAATTACTAATGGAGAAATTTAAAGAATGGGAACAGAATTCAATTACACTCAATGAAAATTGGAGAAGTTCCACAAACATTTGTCAATTTACGTTCCACTTTTCAACGCTAAGTGAATCCTCAAGAGCTGTGAATGAAGAAGTAAGCAACTATGACGCAATCCCAAAAATTGTAAGCTACAAAGATCAAAGTTACCAATCAGTCATTGACCAGTTTCTAGATGAGTGTAGGCAAAGAAATATTGAAATTTCTAAAGAGAATATTGCGATACTATGCAGGAGCAAATCTTTATTAGATGAAATTATTGGTAATACCGAAAATAATTCTACAACTCCTTGGAAAACTGGTAAACTATATGTTAAAGATATAGTATTTGGTAAGTATCTAATAGATAAAGGGAATTTTAAAAAGGGATATAAAAAGGTTGAAAGAGGGCTTTACAAGGCTATCTATAACTCTCATTACTGTAGTAGAGATGATATTAAAGAATTAGTTGAAAGAATAGGAATAGTTGGATTAAGAACGTGTGTGCACAAATTTACTAAGAGCTTACCCTCCACAAATAACCTCACTGTGGGAGAATGGACAGATGAAGCTTCGTCAGCTATAGATAGTAATGAATACGATATAAGCCTTGAAATCAAACCTAGCAGACATGATGTCCCACTGTCTAATTTATTCAGTTTATCAACAGTAGAATTAGAACTAGATTACACTTTTGGAACGGTTCATTCAGTCAAAGGCGAAACTTTTGATGCCACATTGTTATTCCTCAAAAAAAGTGGTGGCAAAGGAAAACATTACAAAACATTGTTAAATGAAGGAGCAACCACAAAAGACAGTGAAGAATTACGAATTGTTTATGTAGCAATAACAAGACCAAGAAAACTTCTTACAGTTGCGGTTCCTGATGAGGAGAACCTAAACGCCTGGAATAATCGAAGATCTCGTTTACTACTTTAGTACTTTCAACTTCTTTAATTCCTTCAGATTTATGAACATAAAACTCCACAAACCAACTAATAAAGAGTTTGAATTATTAGTCGAAGAATACAACAAACTAGTAACTCTCAATAATGAAGTCTCTTCATTAATAAATGAAGAAAATAAAAGTTTTAGTAACCATACTGGTACTACTGATGTATCTAAAAAAGTAAATAAGAAGTTTTCAGAATATGAGAATTTCCATGAAAAGTGGATTGGGAAAGCTATGTCATATCATGCTGATCAAAAAAATATTTTAATCCCTCCTGGACAAAATCAAACTCTTTCGGCATTTCATTTTTTAAATGTACTATCAAATATGATTAGTAGTGCTGAACAAATGTATAATCAAGCGAGACTAAATCACAGCAATTTAATATCTAACGGACGTTATAGAAAAACTATGTGGTTAACGTCTGTATCAATGTTTCTTGCTATCTTAAGTATTGTTTTAAGTTTGGTATAAAGCACATAACAGTGAGTTATGGGACTATAAACAAGCCCTGGGGTGCCCATTTCCCCGATATCTGCCCTATTCCCATCTGGCTTACTTTCCTTTTTTATTCTATCATATTAGCCATTTAACCCGGTTTTGAAGCAAGCTGCACCCAAAAGAAAAGGAGTGCATCTTACGACCCCCTCCTTTTACTCACAGCCGGAATCAAGAAGCGAAAGTAAGAGGCGGTTGACAGTTACCAAATACTACAAAGAGCATCCCTTCTAAAGTTGATGCTTTACATGCTGCAGTTTATCGGGATTCAACACCGTGTAAATGCTCTGTATTTTGCCTTCCTCCACATGAAATGACCAGACGTTGTAGAGCTCCCCGTCCATGCGGACGATCATTCCCGGTTCTCCATTGACTTGTTCCCGCTCTATCGACCATTCAGTTCCAGACGGAACCTGCTTTTGTATGCCCACCAAAAATTTGGCGATTTTGGCCGCGCCGTCAACCGGTTTCCGGGCCGCCGTCACTTTGCCTCCTCCGTCGGAATAAAGGATGGCTTCTTCCGCCAGCATGCTCTCTATTTGGGATAAGTTACCGCCTTTAACTGCTTCGAGAAAAGCACCAACCAGCTGCTGTTGCTCATCATGATTTTTCTCAAACTCGGGTTTATGATCCCGGATCTGATCCCGAGCTCGTTGCGCAATTTTTCGGCAGTGCGATTCTGACTTTTGCACGATATCGGCGATCATGTCGTAATCGTAGTCGAAAATTTCCCGAAGGATGAAGACGGCCCGCTGCACCGGGCTAAGTTGATCTAATACCACAAGTAGCGCCATGGAAAGCGACTCGGCAAGCTCAACTTCCTGTTCGGGCGTTTCAGTATGATCATTTAAAATAGGTTCGGGCAAATCAGGTCCAATATACTGTTCTCTTTGGTTACGCGCCGACTTTATCTCATCCAGGCAAATTCGGTTGACGATGGTTGCCAGATAGGCCTGATGGGAGTTAATCTTGTCGATATCCTGCTTTTGCCACCGTAGAAATGTTTCCTGTACGGCATCTTCTGCAGGGGCAACTCGTCCCAACATTCCATATGCCAGCCTGAATAATGACGGGCGATGAGCCTCAAAAATTTCTGCTTTCTTATCCATCACTTTGCAACATTTTCGGATTCTAGAGATGTTGAAAATTTCGTCAGCTAATTAGAACTCCAGATTTCGCAGAGTTCGTCGGAGTCAATATTCAGAGGCGCATTCATTAAATTATAGAAATTTTCAATGGCGTTAAGCAGGGTTATCTGTACAATGTCCCTTTCACTGAAATGATTTTGCAGGGTGTCAAAGGTAGCATCATCAACATGCTTATTTTGGGTAGCCTCCTCTACATAGCTCAGTGCTGCTTTTTCAGTATCAGTGAAATTTGGGCTTTCTTCAAACCGAAGCAGATCGTCAAAAACGGCTGTATCTACCTCCTGTTTTTGAGCCGAGGCTTTTCCGATATCCACGCAAAAAGAACAGCCGTTCAGCGTAGCCACATATACTTTGATGAGGTGCTTCAGCTTTGGATCAAGGTCAATATTTCCCACGATTTGGTCAATTTTCCGTGGCAAACCCAACCCCTCGGGAAACCGGGCATAATGGACCTTCAAGGGAGTAACCACCTTGCCCATCTGTTGTTTGGTATACCAGTAGGCCAGTTTGAGCTTTATTGATTTTGGATTGTTGATTGGCTCCAATCGCGGCTCAGTATTGTTTTTAGCTAATGTGATATTGGAAGAAGTCATAATTAGAACGTTCATTTAATATTGCTTACGTATTATGACGAATTAGACTTCCGATTTGTGACAATGCCCGATTACCTGGACCGGCAAATGCTACGATAGCACAAAACCGGATAGAGATTGCAAGTGCAATTTCATACCATACCGATGTTGCGTATAAAAATGCTGCTATCAGTTAATCTATGTTAAAAAGATGAAAGTCATGCTAAAAAAGATCTCGACTATAACACTGACAATTCTTCTTCTCGGTTTTTTTACGGGCTCGATACAATCCCAAAATCCCCAGGCTAAAAGTGAATGGATTCCGCTGTTTGACGGCCAATCGCTCGATGGATGGCAAGTGGGTCAACATCCCGAGACCTTTTCGGTAGAAGATGGCAAGATCGTTGCCCACGGCAAGAAGGCGCATCTATTTTATACAGGACCGGTTGAAAATCATTCGTTCGACAACTTCGAGTTCAAGGCTGATGTAATGACGACCGAGGGCTCCAACTCGGGTATCTATTTTCTAACGCAGTACCAGGAAAAGGGCTGGCCGTCGAAAGGATACGAAGCGCAGGTTAACAACAGCTATGACAAGGATCCCCGGCGGACCGGCAGTCTCTACGGCATCGACGACGTCAAAAAGACAGTGGTCAACGACAACAGCTGGTTTACCCTCCGCATCAAGGTTGAAGGACGGCATATTACCATCAGCGTGGACGGCAAACAGCTGGTAGATTACATGCAGCCGAAAGATGCTACGCAACAAGAACGTTTCCTGGAAAGCGGTACCTTTGCCCTGCAAGGCCACGACCCTGATAGTAAGGTCTATTTCAAGAATATCAAGGTGCGTCCGCTATAGCTATCCCAATAATGGATGACACATTATTTGTTGCAGTTATACATTTTCCTGCTTACCTATCTTACGGCCAGACGCTGGAATTGCATTGTCGAAAACACACATACCGCTAAAAAAGGAGTATCACACTATGGAAAAAGAATTTGCCAAACCCGTAGGTATTTCACTCGATCGATTCATCAAGCTGAGGCAGGACGAATCGCCAGGCGGCACCGGTGAGTTTTCGCAAATGCTACGGGATATAGGACTGGCGGCCCGTATCATCAACCGCGAACTCAATCACTTCGGACTGCTCGACATCGGTGGAAAAATAGGCACGGAAAACATCCAGGGGGAAGAGCAAAAGAAGATGGATGTCATTGCCAATACGCGCTTCATCCGGGCACTTTCGGATGGCGGCGAAATCTGTGCCATCGTCTCTGAAGAAGAGGATGAGATCATCGAGGTGGATCGAGATAAAAAGTATATCATTGCGCTGGATCCGCTGGACGGCTCCTCCAACATCGATGTAACCGTTTCGGTTGGTACTATCTTTTCAATTTTCAGACGAAAATCTAAACTCGGCACTGCCGTCAATGAAGAGGATGTATTGCAAAAGGGATCACAACAACTGGCAGCCGGCTACGTAATTTACGGATCTTCGTCCATGCTGGTATACACCACAGGCAAAGGAGTCAACGGATTTACCTTTTCACCCTCTATCGGCGAATTTTTTCTCTCCCATCCCGACATGAAATTTCCCGATGATGGGATTATCTATTCCGTCAATGAAAGCCTTGTACATGAGTTTGACGAGTCGGTTGTTCGCTACCTGAAGTACTGTAAAGAAAATAATCACACGCTTCGCTACACGGGCTCACTGGTTACCGACTTCCACCGGAATATGCTGAAGGGCGGTATCTATATGTATCCGCCGTGCCAAAAAACACCGAATGGGAAACTCCGACTGCTGTATGAATGTAATGCCCTGGCGTTCCTTTGCGAGCAAGCCGGCGGCAAGGCAAGTGATGGTAAGCAGCGAATACTGGACCTACAGCCCACCGATTTCCACCAGCGAACGCCCTTTTACGTGGGATCTGCCAAAATGATGACAAAGGCTATGAGCTTTGTGAATTCCAAAGAAAAGTAACAGGACTGGGGTGCGAGCTTAAATTCGAGAACCAGTAAACTCTGAGTAACAAGATGACTTCGCAATCATCATTTATGGCTTAACGTAAAGCAACAAGCAAACAAAACTGACACTATGAGCTCCTACTCTCACACCTACGAAGTAACCTGGGCCAACATGGATCCCAATCGACACATGCGCCATTCGGTTTACAATGATTACGCCGCCCAAACGCGGGTTGCCATATTCGAGGAATACGGGCTGCCTATTAATAAAATTTCAACACTGGGACTCGGCCCCGTTCTGTTCAGAGAGGAAACGAAATACCTAAAAGAGATCGGGCTTTCCGAAAAGATCACCGTTACAGCACAGCTTACAACCATGCGAAAAGACGGCAGCCGCTGGACTTTTTTACATCAGATCTTCAAAGAGACTGGGCAAAAGGCTGCCGAAATAATCGTGGACGGTGCATGGCTGGATCTCGATAAACGGAAGCTCGGCACCCCGCCCGACCAGATGCAAAAGGTGATACACCGGTTTCCCCGGACCGACAATTTTGAATGGATGGCTGAATCCAAAAAATCCCGTCCATAAACAGCTGTTTTTAATATACTTGGCGACATAAATCTGGAGAAAAATTACACATACGCCCACCCACCGGGCCATTTTTTACACATCTTTTGCAGACCATTCATAAGTGAATAGCTAATCTTGTATCCCCCGAAACAGGGGCTCCTTTCTCAATAGCAGGGATCATTCCAACAAGCCTACATTGGCACGTTAGTTGATACGTACAGTTTTGTAGACAGTAAGCATTGCTGAACCAAATCAACTGAACCTATTCCATCATGGATCCCAATACTCTTCCCCGGACGAGCATCCTGTACATTCAAAAGAAGATTCGCGCTTTACCAATATTAGTAGCGCTGTGTCTGTTTTTCCAGTGGGGATGCAAGAATAAATCGGGTCTCACGAAAATCGACGCTTCCCCGGTGGTGCGCACCACGGCACCAACCACTAACGCCATTGATGTACCCGTTAACTCGACGATTAGCGCTGTTTTCAGCGACGACATGAATCCCAGCACGGTCTCTGGCAGCACCTTCATCCTGCAAAATGATACCGTGGCTATAACCGGCAGCATTTCCTATGCGGACAGCGTGGCAACCTTTGTGCCGGTCAACAAACTTAGTTACAATAGCAATTACACGGCCACCATCACTTCCGGTGCACAGAGTTTGAGCGGTACCGGTCTGGAACGCAATCACGAATGGAGCTTTTCCACGCTTGCACAACCCCTCGTCACCGACACCGATCCCCCGAAGGCCGTATCCACCAATCCAGCTGACAACGATAAAGAAGTATCCGTAAATACACTTATCAGTGTTACCTTTAGTGAGCCAATAAATGACGCTACAATCAACAGCAGTAGTTTTTCAGTCTCCCATGATGAAATACTGATTGACGGGACGGTCACCTATGAGGAAAACACCGCCCGTTTTGCCCCCTCCGATCCCCTGCCTTTTGGAACAATTATTACGGCGACCGTTACAAGTTCTGTCAAAGACACGGCCGGCAACGCCTTGGAAAACGATCTGAGCTGGAGTTTTACCACTGAAGCTAATCCCGATAATACTGCTCCGGAGATCAGTGCCACCGAACCCGTGGACAAGCAGGAAAATGTGGCTCCGAACACCGTCATCACCGCTACGTTCAATGAGCCGATGAATCCGACCAGTATCAACAGTTCCACCTTCACACTACGGCAGGGTAGCATCGGAATCACCGGCAGTATTAGCTATTCGGGCAACAGTGCCACCTTCATCCCCTCGGGCGAACTTTCGTTCGGGACCCTTTACACGGCTACCATCACCGACGCGGTGGAAGACCTGGCCGGCAATAATCTGTCCGATGACATAAGGTGGCGCTTTACTACGGGATCTGAACCTGATGAAACAGCCCCCGTCGTAGCAACTACTGATCCCGAGGCCAACGAGGTGGACGTGCCGGTAAACAGCAATATCACGGCTACGTTCAGCGAACCGCTGGATGGTTCTACGGTTACCAATTCAACCTTTACGGTCAGGCAAAATGGAACAATCATCAACGGTACCATCACATATTCCGGGCTCACAGCTATTTTTAACCCGAGCAACAATCTGTCGTTTGGATCTAACTTTGAAGCCTCCATTACCAGCGGCGTACAGGATTTAGCTGGTAACAACCTGTCGGCAGATTTTAACTGGGGTTTTACCACAGTACAGGAGACGATTCCGCCTGTGATTGCATCCACCTTTCCAGCCAAGGATGCCGAGAATATAGCAGTTGGAACCACCATTTCTGTGACCTTTAGCGAACCCATGGACCCAACCACTATCAATGCGACTACCTTTAATCTCTTGGATGATGACGATAATCAAATTAACGGAACTATCACTTATTCAGATAATACAGCCACTTTTACACCATCAGCCGACCTTTCTTTTGACAAAACTTACACCGGCAGTGTTACGACCGGCGTTCAAGACCTAGCCGGAAATAATTTGCAGAACAATTTTAGCTGGACCTTTTCAACAGCTAAAGACCCCGACAAAAGCGTTCCCGAAGTAACAACCACATCACCAACCAATAACCAGGCTGATGTTGCCATTGCATCTAATATTACGGTTACGTTCAACGAGCCGATGAGTACAACCACCATTGATAACACAAGTTTTTTAGTATCCCAGGACGGTACTCCTGTTAATGGAGAGATCAGCTATTCCGGAACCACAGCCACGTTTAATCCCAATAACAATTTTGCCTTTGACGCTACAATTACCGCAACCATTACGACAGCTGCTACCGACCTGGCTGGAAATGCCCTGGGCAGTGATTTTTCGTGGTCCTTCACAACTGAGCAAGAATCTACTCCACCGGTGATAAGCAATACAAGTCCGGCCAATAATGCCACCAATGTTTCGGCCGGCACCGCCATTACGGCCACTTTCAACGAAGCTATGGATGCCTCAACAATTAACGGCAGTGGTTTTATGCTAAACGTGGGCAATACACCCGTAGCCGGCAGCGTCATTTACGCTGAAGGATCCAACACAGCCACCTTTACGCCAGAAGGCAATCTAGCGTTGGGCACCACCTACACGGCCACCATCACAAGCGACGCACAAGATCTGGCGGGTAATGCTATGGAAAGCGATTTTGTCTGGACGTTTACTACTGAGCAGGAATCTACCCCGCCGGAGATCACTACAGTTACTCCTGCTGATGGTGCTGACAATGTTACGGTCAGCAGTAATATTACTGCTGAGTTTAACGAAGACATGAACTCTGACACCATCAACAATGCAAGTTTTACGGTTACCCAGAATGGAAACCCAATAAGCGGGACAGTAAGCTACAGCGGAACTACAGCCACGTTTAATCCCAATAATGATTTTGCTTTTGACGCTGCAATTACCGCAACCATTACGACAGTCGCTACCGACCTGGCCGGCAACAACTTATCCAACAATGTGAGCTGGAGTTTCAACACCGAGCAGGAATCCACACCGCCCACCATCACGTCAACCAATCCCGTTAACGAGGCCCAAAATATTCAAACCAATACGTCGATAACAGCTAACTTTAGCGAGCCAATGGATCCGGGCACCATCAATAACACCACATTTACCCTGGCCCAAAGGGGGACACCGATTGCGGGCAATGTAACATACTCGGGAACTACCGCCCTTTTCACGCCCAACAACAACCTGGCGTTTGCCAGTACGTTCACAGCAACTGTAACCACCGGGGCTCAGGATGTAGTAGGAAATGCTTTGGCCAGCGATTTTTCATGGACTTTCGCAACTGCACAAGAAATCACCGCACCCCAGGTGACAACCGTCAGTCCCGCTAACGGATCATCCGATATCGCAGTCAACACAAATATCACGGCCGGATTTAGCGAACCGATGGATCAGAGTTCTATCAATGAAACTACCTTTACTGTCTCGCAGAATGGAGCAGATGTGGCCGGATCAATTAACTACTCCGGAACCACGGCAACCTTTAATCCGACCAACAATCTTGGCTTTGGCAGTCTGGTTACCATTACGATAACAACTGGAGCTTCAGATCAGGCGGGTAATAGTATGGTAAGCGATTTTGTTTGGACCTTTACCACTGAACAGGAATCCGTGCCGCCAACAGTAACATCTACGACCCCAACCGATGGAATGTCCGATGTGTCGGTAGCTGGTGATATAACCGCTACCTTTAGTGAAGCCATGGATCCCGGAACTATCAATGGCACCACATTTTCTGTATCCCAAAATGGCTCCCCGGTAGCCGGATCAATCAACTATTCCGGAACCGCAGCCACATTTAATCCCACAAGTAATCTCGCTTTTGGTGCATCCATAACAGCTACTATCACCACGGGAATGACGGACGTAGCCGGCAACAACCTGGCTAGTAACCTCAGCTGGAGCTTCACAACTGAGCAGGAATCAGTACCCCCGTCGGTAATTTCAACCACCCCATCTGATGGAGCAACCAACGTGTCAACAAGCACGTCCATCACAGCCACTTTTAGTGAACCATTAAATCCCGCCACCGTCAACGGCTCAACTTTCAGCGTTGAGGTTGGTGGATCCTCAATTTCGGGAACGGTTTCCTATTCAGATAACACCGCCACCTTTACATCGGATGCTGACTTGCCGTTCGGCAGTAGCTTTACTGTTACGATTACAAATGGGGTACAAGACCCTGCAGGAAACCCTCTGGTTGGTAATAAGGTATGGACCTTCACCACCGAGCAGGAATCCACGCCCCCAACAGTAACATCTACGACCCCACCCGATGGAACATCCGATGTGTCGGTAGCCGGTGATATAACCGCTACCTTTAGTGAAAATATGGACCCAGCCACCTTCAACGGCACCACTTTCTCTGTATCTCAAAATGAGTCCCCGGTAGCCGGATCAATCAACTACTCCGGAACCACGGCAACCTTTAATCCGACCAATAATCTTGGCTTTGGCAGTCTGGTTACCGTTACGATAACAACCGGAGCTTCAGATCAGGCGGGTAATAATATGGTGAGCGATTTTGTTTGGACCTTCACCACCGAACAGGAATCCGTGCCGCCGGAAATCAGCGCTACCAGTCCGGCGGAGAATGCCACCGACGTTCCCGTGAACACCGCAATAACAGCTACTTTTAACGAAGCTATGGACGAAACCACCATCAATGAAACTACATTTAGCCTCAGCCAGGGCGGCACGCCGGTTAGTGGAAGTATCAGCTACGAGGCCGGATCCAATACGGCTACCTTGACCCCGTCGGCCAACCTGGCATTCAATTCTGACTTCACCGCTACCATAACTACAGGCGTTGAGGATCTGGCTGGTAATGCTCTGACAGAAGATGTGGTGTGGAATTTCACAACCGAAGCGCCAGCTGGCGAAGAAACTGACATCGCTCCGTTGACAGGCAGCATCAACTAGCTGCTATTAGTTAAGTTCAGAGATTACAACTAACGAAAGTTGCAACCTCTGGCTGGATTTTACTATCCTCTTAAATAGATGCGGTTGTACGTTAAATTTTATCGCAACCGGAAAGGATCCTATTAAGTATACGCACGTTAGTTCCTTCCAATAATCCTGATACCATGCGAACGCTCACACTTTTTATCCTGCTTATTGGGCTGGTCGGTACCTTGTCGGCACAGACGCCTGCAGTTAATGTGCATCAGGAAATCAAAGATGGACAGCTTGTGCTCTGGGTTAAAAGCAACTTACCCTGTCACTCACAAGTTTTTGCGGAGGCACAATCAGTAGACCAAAGGTTTCAGCTATCACTGCCCAAAAACAGCGAACGCTTACTAGCTAAACTGCCTATCGACTCTATCCAGAGTGCAAGTAATTTTAAGGATCAACTACAGTACAACTTTATTCTAGGGAATATGAACGCACTCCCGGATCCGAAATATCACTATATGCTACCCTATCCGCCGGGCAAATCACATCGCTTAATTCAGGGCAACCATGGCCAGCATACTCACAACACCCCCGGGTCTGAATATGCTTTCGATTTTGAAATGGATGAAGGCAGCTATGTTTCTGCTGCTCGCGGTGGGGTGGTTGGCTTCGTGAAGGAAGACAATAAAGAAGGGGGCGATAACAAACAGCTAATGAATAAAGTTAACCTGATCATGGTCTGTCATGATGATGGTACAGTAGCCATCTATGCTCACCTCAAATACCAAGGTGCACTGGTAGATATTGGCGAAAAGGTATTTCCCGGTCAGGTTATCGGCTTCAGCGGAAATACGGGGTACACCACCGGACCTCACCTCCACTTTTCTGTGATGGTGGGAGACCGTTCCGTCCCCATTAAATTTCGAAACCTCCCGGATTCGCTGGTTGAAGGACGTAAGTACGAACAAAATTTCGATTACTAGATTCACTCTCTAAACTCCCGACCTTAGAATTTTCCAGGGGTCCGGTTGACACCACAGTCATATTATGTTTTCATAAATATTGAATTTGGCTGGTGTAACTCAGAGCTTGAAACCCTATATTTAATACCAATTGGCATTCCATTTTAGTGGCGGCTGGTACCATGAACAATACTATCCTAAAGAGAGTAATAGGCACGTTTCTCTTCGCGATGCTCACCGTCGTGGGCGTAGCACAAACGCAACATCAATCTTCGGAGGCTACCAAAAATATTAGCGTGGGATTGGCATTGAGCGGCGGAGGTGCCAAAGGTTTTGCCCATATCGGGGTCCTCAAAGTGCTTGAAGAGGAAGGCATTCCCGTTCACATGATCACCGGCACCAGCATGGGATCCGTCGTGGGTTCGCTGTATGCCATTGGCTACACGCCCAGCGAAATTGAGGATATCGCCTTATCTACCGACTGGAGCATCCTGTTCAACGACAGCTACCAAATTAATCCACAAAACATTGCCAACAGCGTCTCAAACAAAGACACCTACCTGTTTACCTTCCCCTACAAAGGCAGACGCCTGTCGCTGCCAACCGGACTTATCGATGGACAGAACATTGCCATGCTGCTTTACCGGCTGATGCTGCCCTATCACGACGTACGTGATTTTTCAAAGCTGCCCATTCCCTTTGCCTCAGTCGCCACCAACCTGTCCACCGGCGAAGCGCATACCTTTACAAAAGGATACCTGCCGGATGCCGTCCGGGCCAGCATAGCTATTCCTACCATATTTAAACCTGTCACCATCGAGGGGCAAATATATATTGATGGCGGCATTGCACGAAATATCCCGGCTGAAGATGTACAAAAACTCGGCGCCGACCTGGTCATTGCATCCGATGTAGGCGAACCGGTAAAACCGGTAGATAGCCTCAACACTTTTGTGGATGTACTCTTCCAATCCGTGGGTTTTCACCAGCAGGAATCGGATCTTCAACAACGCCAATTAACCGACTTTTATATTCGACCCGATATCAATTCGTTTTCCAGCTTCAGCTACAATAACGTGCAGGCCATCATTAAACGCGGAGAACAGGCTGCCCGAAAGATGGTCCCGGAAATCAAAGCCTATCTCCGTGATCATCCACCTATTGCTTCCCAATTTGAATCAATACGGTCTTCTCCACACGACAGCCTGATGGTCTCCGATATCACCTATACCAACATCAGCGGCCTGCTGCAACAGCAGGCCAGCCTTGCCCTCGATATACAAACGCCCACCCGACTTACGCTATCAGATCTCGAACGAAAAATAAACAGGCTCTATAATTCGGGACTCTTCAGCCAAATCTCTTACCGGCTGTCATATAATCCGGATAGCCAGAAGAACCAGCTTATTCTGGAATTCAAACAAAAAGAGCAGGAATACGCCGGTTTCAGCCTCCGGTACGACAGCCAGTACAAAGCCTCGCTACTCTTTGGAGCTTCTGTGACCGACAATATTTTTTGGAGTGATCGGCTGACCATGCAACTGCGCGCCGGCGAAATCTTGGAGCTGAATACCAATTACAGTATACCACTTACTCTGGCTCCGCTTTCGAAAGCAAATTTTGGCATCGACTTCCAACGATCTCCCATTGATACCTACAGCCAAAACCGGGTATTATCCACTATCAGTGTAGAGAGGCTTACTTTCCGCCCCTCTCTATCTGTACGATTTCTCCAGCGCACCAACCTCGAAACAGGTATGGAAGCTGAACTGTACAATTTAAATCAGGCCGTAGGCAATACCCTGTTCCTAGAGAACACCAGCTTCTTGCTGAAGCCATTCTTTAAAGTTGATTTTAGCACGCTCAACAGACCTTATTTCCCAACGAAAGGTCATGCGCTAAAATTTAAGACAGTTGTGTCTGACCAGTGGTGGGGTAGCTTGTCGAATTTTGTGCAATTTTCCGGCAACTGGTTTTCGACGATATCGCTGACTGAAGACCTAAACCTGTCTGGCCGGCTATTCATGGGATATACAAGCGGCGAAACACCATTACACTATAACTATTATTTTGGGGGTATGGCGCGAAACCCCGTTTTTGAGCTCCGGCAACTCCCGTTTATGGGATACGCGGCCCAACAGCTACGCACCTCCAATGCCATTGCCCTGCAATCGCAACTGCAGCTCAGGCTCAGTAAAAACATTTACCTGAGTGGCGGAGTAGATCTGGCGCACCTGGCAGATCAGTGGACATTCCATATCGACAACGAACGGATGGAGTATGGCTACGGCCTGTCAATCGGGGCCACTTCCATCATTGGTCCCATAGAGCTTTCGCTATCGACACCGGATTTTTCCGGCGGGTATGCGCTCAAAATTGATGTAGGATATCATTTTTAAATAAAAAACTTCCGGAGCTTTCTAAACTCCGGAAGCTTATGAAAAGCTGAATTAATTTTGCCGAAAGTCTGGCTCTGGCTCAGGTTTGTTATCAAGCACTTCCTCGATACGCTCCATGATATCGGGCGTCATCTGATCTACCACCTCAATGGCTTTCATATTCTGTTTCACCTGCTCAGGTTTTGAAGCCCCGGTAATAACAGTGCTCACATCTTTGTTTTTCAGACACCAGGCCAGCGCAAACTGCGGCATGGGAATACCCGCATCATCAGCAATGTCCGAGAGCTCTTTCACCTTCTCCAGCTTGCGGCGTCCGCTTTCAGTCTCCAGCAGACGCTCACGCAGCCAGTCGTACTTCTCCAGCGACAGCCGGCTACCCTCGGGTACCCCATCGTTATATTTGCCCGTCAACAGGCCACTGGCCAACGGACTCCAGATGGTCGTACCCAAGCCAATCTCATCGTACAAGTTTGAAAATTCTTGCTCAACTTTGTCCCGCTTAAACATGTTGTATTGCGGCTGATCCATCAGCGGGGGTCGCAAGTGCTCCTGCCTGGCAAAATCATAAGCGCGGCGAATCTGCGGGGCATTCCACTCGCTGGTTCCCCAATACAATGCTTTGCCCTCCTGGATCATCTGATTCATCGCCCAGACGGTCTCTTCAATGGGCGTATGCTTGTCGGGTCGGTGGCAGAAAATAAGATCCACATAATCGGTTTGCAGTCGCTTTAAGGCCGCCTCGGTACCCTCTTTGACATGCTTGAAAGACAATCCTTGATCATTGGGACCTTCGCCGCCCCAGAATATTTTGGTCGAAAGCACCAGATCCGAGCGCTTCCATCCCGCTTTTTGAATAATATTGCCCATCATAATCTCTGACTGTCCTTCGGCATAGACTTCTGCATTGTCGAAAAAATTAACGCCGGCATCATAGGCCGCTTTCATCGACTCATATGCTTTATCTTCGTCAATTTGATCTCCAAATGTAACCCAGGAACCAAATGAAAGTGCCGAAACTTTGAGTCCTGATCGTCCTAGAAATCGATATTTCATAATAAAATTGTGGTCTAATTTTTAAGTAATAGTTTTTTGAAATGATGTACATTTACAGAAAGGATTTTAATACCTCGTCGTTTCGAAAAATTTGAAACTACAAACTGTTTATAGTCAATATTACTATCAAAATCGACTTTCAATAAACCTCTCACAATTGTTTATTTTCAGCGAAGGAGTTGTCGAACGTATTAACATTTACTTTTATAACGAACCATGCATCAATACCGGGCAACGGTACAGTGGCAAAACAATGATGAAGTCTTTACTGACAACAAATACTCCCGGAAGCACAGCTGGCATTTCGACGGCGGCCTGGAGGTACCGGCCTCAGCTTCGCCAACCATTGTCGGCGATACCCATGCTAACTCCTCAGCAGTTGATCCCGAAGAAGCTTTTGTAGCTTCACTCTCGAGCTGCCACATGCTCTGGTTTTTATCTCTGACTGCCCGGCAAGGTTACGTGGTAGCCGAATATCGCGATGAGGCCGAGGGTATGATGCAAAAAAATGCAGAGGGGAAATTGGCAATTACAGAGGTTATATTACGGCCGGTTGTCAGATTCGATGGTGACAATCCCGAGACAAAGGTTTTTGATGAGTTGCATCAACAGGCGCATCAAAAATGTTTTATTGCCCACTCGGTTAAAACAGCGATCACTATTGATGCACAAATTGCATAAAGATTTTTAGATTTCAATCGAGCAGTCTATTTAATAATCGTAAACAAAAGCTACATTATGGCAAAGAATAATGCTCAAACGGTAGAAGAATACTTGGAAGAACTTCCGGAATACCGCCGGGATACCATCAAAGAAATTCGGGAACTCATCCTGGACCATCTCCCTGATGGATATGAAGAAACTATTAATTGGGGGATGATCAGCTACGAGATCCCGCTGGAAAAATATCCCGACACCTATAACAACCAGCCACTCAGCTACTTGGGACTGGCCGCACAGGAAAATCATAATTCGCTGTACCTGATGCCGGTATATCAAGATGAAGAACTGGAAGAATGGCTTGAAGAAGAGTTCAAAAAGGCGAACAAAAAAATGGATATGGGACGATCCTGCCTGCGTTTTCAGACCGTTAACGATCTGCCGCTCAATGCAATCTCCAAGATTGTATCTCACCAAACGCCGGATGAATTTATTGAGACATACGAAGAAACACGCAAGTAAGAATTCACCGACTTAAGGAGTCTGAATTAAGAGCAAACGTGAAATCCAATATTACTGTTACTTCGTATTGATGGGCAGAACAGGGCCGTACTGGCTCACAATCTGACTTATCAAAAAATAATAGCGTTATGAAAATCTTAAGTCGTTTACTGGCGGTATTGGCACTTATAGTTACCACCGCGTCTGTTTCATACGGACAACAATCTAATAAAATGGAGAAGGCAATGGATGCAACCAACTTAGAAAAAGCCACGTTTGGAGCGGGCTGTTTCTGGTGTGTAGAAGCAGTATTTGAAGAGGTTAAAGGGGTCAAATCGGCCGTGGCAGGCTATGCCGGCGGCGATGTCAAAGACCCTACCTATCAGCAAGTTTCGTCCGGAACCACCGGTCATGCTGAGGTGGCTCGTATTACCTATGACCCCTCAGTGGTTTCGTACGAGCAGCTACTGGAAGTCTTCTGGCATACCCACAATCCTACGACTAAAAACCGGCAGGGAGCTGATGTTGGACCGCAGTATCGCTCGGTGATTTTCTATCACAACGAAGAGCAGAAAGAAATTGCGGAAAAATCCTTGGGAAAAACCGATAGCTCAGACCTCTGGGAAGATCCCATTGTTACAAAAATTCAGCCTCTGACTAATTATTCAAAAGCTGAAAATTACCACCAAAATTACTACGAAAACAATCCCAATGCCGGATACTGTTCGGTGGTTATTGCCCCCAAGCTCAAGAAGTTCCGCAAGGAGTTTAAGCATCTGCTAAAAGACAAGGTCGAGCAATCGAAATAGGCTTTGTCATTTCTCATGACTTCATCCCCGGGATCTGATTCCGGGGATTTTTTATTGCCCTATGTTAGAGATCGATAAGGTCAACAGTTGTAGAACCGTTTGAATTTTCGATCGGGAAGGTAAGCTCGAGATAAGTCCCATTGTTGGATCCTATCTCAAAATCCCCATCCAGCTGCTTGATAAAATTCTGGATGAGCGTCATACCCAGCGAATCGCTGTCATCAAACGAGAACTCCTTGGGCAATCCCCTCCCATTGTCGCTGATATGAGCAAACAGTTCATCACCCTGGTCTTCCACTTCTATGCTGATGGTACCCTCATCCTGTTCTTTGAAAGCATGTTTAAAAGAATTCGTCACCACTTCGTTAACCAGTAACGCAAATGGCACAGCCTTGGTTATAGTCAGCTCTACCTCTGCAATATCGATATCAACAGACAGATCTTTTTCAGAACGGTTTGTATTGCGGATGGTTTCTACGAGGTCACCAATATACGTCTCGCAGGAAATACGGGACAGGTTCTGAGAGTTATACAGCTTTTCATGGATCATGGCCATGGTCTGGATACGGCTCTCGCTTTCCTTGAGCGTATCCCTGATAACCGGATCGTCGGTCTCGTACATTTGAAGCTGCAGCAATCCCGACACTACGGCCAGGTTATTTTTTACTCGGTGATGAATTTCTTTGAGTAGTACGTGCTTTTCCTTCAGTGAGGAATAAATTTTTTCTTCGTAACGCTTCTGTTCGGTTATATCGATGTACATGCCAAAGCCGGCCAGCGGTTCTCCATCAACATAGACTGGAATAGCTGCTACAAAAACGTCAACTACCGTCCCATCCTTTGCAATCCGTTTGGCTTCTTTGTTAAAACTAGCCATGGCATGGCTGTTGCCCCCCATCTTGGGAGCCTCTCCGTACTCATCATCCGGTACCAGCACCTCATCAATATCCCGGCCTTTCAGCTCTTCCTCTGAATAGCCAAACAGATCTTTAAAACTATTGTTAATATTCCGGACTTTGTTGTCTGGCGATACCATCACGATGGCGGCTGGGGCTTTTAAAAACAAATTACGAAACAGCTCTTCGCTTTTTCGAAGCTGCTCGCGTGCTTGTTTCTGCTCCGAGATATCATAACCCACACCTACCAGGTAGTTTTCACCATTCTGCTTAAATAATTTCCCGGTTAAATAATAGGGGATCTTCGTTCCATCCTTTGTTATGATGGTGGCTTCAATATCAGATTCCCCCTCCTCAAACACTTCCTGTATCCCCTCTTTGATACGTTGGTACTCCTTATCGCTATAAAAATCAGCCGGGGTCATCTCTTCGATTTCTTCCGAGGTATATCCCAGCTCATCAATAAAATTCTGATTCCAACGCTCATAATTGCCTTCGGAATCTATCATATAAAAGATACCGGGCAGGCTTTCCATTAACGCCTCATTAAATCGTTTTTCATCCATAAGCTCTCTTTCTGTTTCTTTTTGCTCCGTAATGTCCAGACCTACGCATAAAAATCGCTCTTCTCCCTCGACATTGATAAAATAGCCTTTCCAAAAATATGGGATAACCTCTCCAGACTTTGTCAATAAGCGAAGCTCTGTGCCTTCCGATTTATTGTTGCGTACGCGTTCTGTGGCAGCCCTCAGTTCCTCATGGTCTTCGGAGACAACCAGATCAAAGGCACTCTTTTGTTCGAGCTCTTCACCGCTGTATCCGGTGTAGCGCTCAGCATTACTATTCCACTGAACAAACTGCAGCTCCTTGTCCATGAGCAGATAAATACTTGGCAGACTGTCGAGAATCGTTTTGGTATAATTGCGCTGTTGTACCAGCGACTGTTCAATTTGTCGCCGTTTCTCAAAGGCCGCAATAATACCAGCTGCCGTCTCCAACAGTGAAATTTCATTCTCTTCCCATGTCCGATGGCGCTGAATCTGCGCAAACCCAATGTATCCAAACCACTCGTCATTTACGCGTATTGGAATCACCAATACCGACTTTATCTGCTGATTTTTCAGCTGTGAACCGGCTGGTCCCGGAATGTCTTCCACATGTTCGTTGATGATCTTGTTGGCAGACAGCCGCTCGTACCACCAGGGAAAATCATCGTACTTAAATTGCGTTTCCATTATTTTGTGCATCGCCGATACCCCATCAGCCGTCTTTTCCATCGTCAGATCCATATACAAACCATCGTCTTTCTGCCGGTTTTTATAAATATATACCCGATCAGAATCTGTTACCTGGCGAAGGATTGCCAAACTTTGGCGAAGGGCTTCTAGCGACGTACTCTCTAGTAGCAGACTCGAACATTTTGATATAGCCTGCTCATACGAAAGGCGTTGCTGAATCTGTTTTTCAACATCCTTTCGCTTATCGATCTCGTTTTTTAGCTCCTCAGAGTCATCTCCCATAAAGAAAGTGCTTCCCGAAAAGGGAATATTCGCTACCCCACAATTATTATTCCATGAATATTAATTAATTCTAACATTTTATAAAAGGAATAATGTTACCTAATAACCAGCATGACAGCCCATAGCAGGCTTATTGCTACAATTGACGGTTTGCAATGGTTCATCAGCCAAAGCCATAACTCATTGGGATCTGTTACTCGGATAGTAACAGTTTATTTATGGCAACGCTCCGCAAAATAACCTAGATTGATAACAGTAGTAGGTTTTGCTGAATGCAAACGAAGCTATAGTTTTTTTAGTTACAACACCGTTAATGTTCAACCAATGTCCACTTTTATGAAAAAATTAATTTCATCAACTACTACAATATTCGTTACGGCATTACTTCTCTTTGGACTGGCAACCACCAGTTCGGCACAGGATCGAGGTAATAAAGAGGCGCGCACGAGCCCCAATGCTAGCGTAAGTCAAACTATAGGCACAACTGAAGTATCTATTACGTACGGCCGACCTTCTGTTAACGATCGTGAGGTTTTTGGCGGACTCGAGGCTTATGGAGAAATTTGGCGCACCGGAGCCAATGAATCCACCGCTATCACATTCTCGGATGATGTGATGATCGAAGGCCAAAAAGTGGAAGCCGGTACCTACTCGCTGTATACCATTCCCGGTAAGAACGAATGGACGATCATCTTTAATTCAAAGCTCTCCTGGGGTACCCAATACGACAAAAGCCAGGATGTACTGCGAGTCACCACTACGCCGCAAGAAGCTCAGCATATGGAACAGTTTATGATTTATTTCGAGGACGTAACAAACCGTTCTGCTGAATGCGTACTTCACTGGAGTAACACCAAGGTACCATTCACGATTAAAGTATAGCCATTATTTCAAAAGAACAGTCGAATATAGATACATCCCCAAAAGGGGCACTGCCCCACCATGGGCTACTTATATTATTTGTTTTTTTGTGGGGTGCCAACTTTATCCTGGCAGAGATCGCGCTTGAAGATATGTCGCCCATTTCTTTCAGCGTCTCGCGTTTTGCCATGGGCGGCTTGGCTATGTTATTGGTAATGTATCTGCAATACCGCGCAGAGTGCGCCAACAACTCCGGTCATGTCTCATTTATTCCCAAGGTAAAAAAGAAACACTGGCCTAGGCTCCTGCTCGTTTCGGTTATTGGAGCTACCCTGGCACCATGGCTGGGAATTGAGGGACTCGGGCTTACGCACGGCGCACGTGCCTCGCTTTGGCTGGCATTGGGACCGGCCGTAAGCACCGGCTTTGGCTATCTGCTTAGCACGGAAAAGATGGGCAAATGGGGTTACCTGGGCGTTTTGCTGGCCGTTATCGGTACCGTTATACTAGCCTGGGATGGGCTGCGCCCTGAGCAGGGCTATTGGCTGGGCGACCTTATCCTAATTATAGCACTGATACTGACCGTCATTGAACTCCATCTCATCAAACCGTTGGCCCGCGAATATGGATCGGTGTCGGTGGTGGCCATTCGCACGGCCATCGGCGGCTCTTTATACCTGCTGATCGCTTCGCCGGCGCTGGTGGAAGTTACATGGCTGTCGCTGGGCCTGTGGACCTGGATCGCTATTTTGGCGGGTGGTGCTATTGGTGTTGGTGTTGGACAATGGGTAAAGGTGCGTGCGCTCAAAAAACTGGGCCCCACACAGGTTGTTCTCTATGGCAATATGGTGCCCATTGCCGCACTGCTGATTGCATGGCTCAGCATCGGTGAAAATCCTTCCATTCTTGAAATAGTTTCAGCTGTATTTATCATCGCGGGCGCTATATTTATCCAGGTTATAGATACTGAGGCAGGAGCAACTCCCCACCAAGCAAAAGAAGGGGACTTATCACTGTTCGCCAGTGCAAAACAGGATGGGTGAATTATTAAAAGGATTCAAAGTTTTGACAACTTCGGAAGCCTCATATTTCCAGTAAAATAAAAAAAGGACGAGCCCTCAGGCCCGTCCTTTTAAAACAAACATATCTATCGACTGTAGGTTAAACGTTCAGTCATTGAAATAAATTGCCCGCCTTTATAATCTATAACGTATTGAAAAGAAGACGTTACGATCAGCATTCACAAAATAGCCAGGCTCGTCGTTTATGCCATCGGCATTGGTATCAACCGGTGCCCCTCCGGAATAGTAGACCTTGTCTTCCAGGTTGTTGATCTCCAGCTGAAAGGAAAGCTTGTCCAACTCATATGAGACCGAAGCATCAAAGACCGTATAAGAAGGCAGAACCATCTCCGGATCGTTGGTGAGCTCCAGATACGATTCATCCACGTATTTGCCAGAAAGAACAATCGTCAGGTTGTCAATCGGATAAACTTTCACCTTCCCGTTTACAATCCATTTGGGACTCAAAATTGGAGTTTTATCAGTAAAGGTATCACCCGTACCTGTAGTGAAAGAGTCTATCTTGCTCTGCATGTACGTGAGATTACCCTGGAAGGTCAGGAAATTCGCAGGGAGATAGTTCCATTCCAGCTCGACTCCCGTGCGGTAGCTATCCGGGATATTTCTTCGTTTCTGCACGCCAAAGGCGATGACTTCACCGATGGGAGCAATTTCATCCGTAAAGTCCATATAGAAATAATTCGCCTGTAAAGCCAGATTCTGGTAATTCAGCTTAATCCCCGCCTCGTAATCATTAACATACTCGGGATCAAAGTTATCAGCCCTAGCCTGACTATAGTTTGGCGGTCCCAGCCGAAAACCGCCCAGAATATCAGTGCGTGTGGGCTCTCTTCCCATCCGGCCGGCTGAAGCATACGTCGTTACATTGTCGCTGAACGAATAGCTGAGACCCAGCTTGGGGCTTATAAAAGTCCAGTTTTTCACAATGGGCCCTTCCGATGGAATCCCGATAAAGCTGTAATCCGGGTGAATGGAGAACTCCATCGTTCGAACTTGAAGATCCGCAAACACCTTGAAATCGTTGTGCATCCACTCGGCTTTGGCAAACCAGCTAAACTCTTTTTTGTCGGAGGTATCCCGGTAATAGGGATTCTCAAAATCCGGTGCAAATGACTCTTCGTTGATCCGGTCAAAAATGTAGCCGTGGATACCTGAACTTATCTCCCAATTGCCCGAGTTCCAGAAGCCGTTGACGATCAAGCCATAATGATCGTTATACAGCGGATAGTTGATTTGTGCCATGGTGGAATCGGTATCCGCATAGGTGTAGAGATAATCCCCTCCAGATCCTCCGTAATAAAGAGAGGACGTCGTCGAGAATTTGTCACTAAAAATATGCGTATGCTGCAATTGAACCAGCCGCTGACCAAAATCATCATCGTCATTTTCGTTCAGATAATTCGTACGCGGATCCTCTTCGAGATCACTTTCCGCAACCGCAGAATAGCCCAGCCCGTTTTTCGATCCGGCATCAAAAGCGTTGATCTTAATCATGTCGTTCTCACCAAAATATCCTCCCGAAAAGAACAGCGAATGAGCGTTCGTACCGGTATGATACCGATAGCCATCTGATAATATGCGGCTGTAACTGCCATAGAACGACCACTTATCATCAATCATGCCGGAGGACAAGCTGGCATTCATCCGGTAACTGTCATAGGACCCGAGCCCGAGCTCCAGCTGTCCGCCTTTGTCACGGCCCTCGATATTGATGCTTTCAAAATTAATAGAGCCGGCATATGAAGCCACGCCGTTGCTGCTGGTGCCCACGCCGCGCTGCACCTGCACCGACTCAAAGCTGTCACTGATATCTGTGAAGTTGGAAAAGAACACCCCGTGGTCGATCATATCGTTCAGAGGCACGCCGTTAAGCGTCATATTAATTCGATTATCGCTGATTCCGCGCAGGCGCATGCTACCGTAGTTGGCTAGTTTGGTACCCGATTCTGAATAGGAAAATATTGCCGGCGTCAGATTCTCGAGATAGAAACTCGGCTGCTGCCCGTTGTAGACTTCTTCGAGCTCCTTTCTTTGTACGATACTTTGCGCAACAGGATCATTTTTCTCCGCCCGAACGCCTTTAATAACTATTTCCTCAAGGCTCAGTGATGGACTCAAATAAACAGTAAGATTTTCTTCGATTGACACCTGTTTGGTTTTGTAGCCCACATAGCTGATGGTCAATGTCTGAGCACTTTCGGGGACCTCGAGGCTAAAAGCTCCATTGCGATCGGTTACCGCACCTTTATTGGCATCGGCAACATACACATTGGCCCCTGTGATAGGCTCGTCGGTTTCTTTGCTTAATACTTTCCCCGTAATCGTCTGTGCAAAAAGTGAAGTGGATATGGTCAATAAAAAGCACAGAAGAGTTGTGCTTCGTAGTAGTTTGAATAACATAAGTTCCTCCGTCTTATTCGATTCATAAGAGCGGGAGATGAACTTGCAAGAAATGCTGATCAATGAGGCAATGCACAATAAGTGGCACAGCCTTGGTTTCCCTACGCCGGTGTTATCCGGTTCAGGTTCTCAGGGTATGATCTCAGCCTGCTATTGCAAGCACCCCCAACCTTTTGTTGGTTAAGTGTTCGTCTGCAAAGATAGGAGTCGTGGCGATGATGTTCAAAATGATTTCAAAGCAATAGCCCAGTCATGAACGACTGGGCTAAGAAATCTAATCTAGCTCGCTAACCAACACCACTTTCGGAGCATAACGTCCTCCAAGCTTTGTAACAAATCCAACCTCAGGCTTATCCGTTTTACTGACCAACCAAGAACACCGCATTACCAAACAGCAGCTTGCCGTTGTACCAAAAGGCGCGGAAAAGCGGATTGTCGACCATATAAACAATTGATCCTTCCCCCATTCTCTGCACGCCAAAGGTGAGCGTATTCTTTAGATCTTCTTTGGCTTTGTAGCCAATAAAACCACTCATATGGGCATCTTCTTTGGCAACCCCCACATTCCATCCGTCCTCGAGATAAGCGTACGCATCGGAATCGAGTTTAAGTGAAAAGTACGACTCGTCATATCCAAAGGCGAGCGGATGAGTTGGATCCATCGTAATCTTAAAAATCGAGCCGGCATTATAGCTGGAGATATTTTCCCGCTGTTGCGTGCCGTATTCGTCTAGCACTGACCCGGGCTCAGCATCCGATTTTTCCTCATCGTCTTTTTTCATTTTGAGGCCAAATCCATCCTTGCCCACCAACAATCTGTTAGCGCCCTGCAAGGCAATCAGCTTACCGCCATTCCTGATCCATTCTTTTATGTCGTCCATACGCTCATCATCAATTTTGTCGGCGTAATAACCCGATGGTAAAATTAGCACATCAAAGTCGCTGAGCTCTACACCCTCAAAATAATCGGTGCTCAGCATTGTAACGGGATAATCAATCTGTTTATCAAAATAGTGCCAAACCTCACCCACCATATTGGATGAAGTACCGCTGCCCGAAAGCAACGCTACGCGCGGCTTTTTGAGGTAGCGAACCGATTCCGATCCAAAATCCGAGCCGGACTGTACAAAGCCGGTTGCCACCGGACGAAGTTGCTGGTTGTGCTCCGTGGCAATATCCTGGACAAGCCGATCAAACTTAGGGCCCATCTGCTTGTTATCGCTGCGCGTGATGATGAGCGTGCCCCGCTCGTATTCCACATCTTCGATCTTAAATGCTTCGGTCGCATACCGAATCTTAATACCGTTTTCGAGCAGCTCCCCAAGCATGCGTACATCCTGCAGGTCTTTCCATTTCGCCATGTAGGCGTAAGGAGAACCCGCGCCAGAATTGTCAATTTCTTTCGTTGGAGCTGACGCCGATTCCACATCCAATCGCTGCTTGGTGGCGAAGCCGTCAAGGCCATAGGCGTAGTGCTGTGCCCAAGCCGTAATATCGTAAGTCACCGAATCGGTCAACTCGGGACGCGGTTCAAACATAATACGCGCCATCACCGACTTCGGCTGATAGGCACTTACCAAGTAGTCATCTTCCGTGACGCGCATGCGTTCGCTTTGACCGGTCTGATAGTTGTAACCAGCTACTGTTCGTGATCCCGTTGCCTTGCCATACTCAATCTTGTGCTTATCCAACAACTCAAAGAGCGACTTCAATTTGTCAGGATTGTTATCCCCATCAATGACATAGGTTTTATACGTTCCCTGCGGATTGTTACGCGCCCGCTGATAATACTTGGAAAATTCGCTGACAAGCTTATCCGCATTCTTCGAGCTCACCTCAACCGTCGAAAGTCCGGTTGTATAGTGATGGGTCAGCCGATCGTTAAGACTTAGGGTATCTCCTTCCGGCTTGATAATGCCAAGGCCGGAATAACCGCCGCCGCCCTGTTCATACGTCATGCCGATAGCCCCGTTAAAAATGGGATAAGTGTCGCCGTAACTTGGATAGAAGAGGTCGAACACTTCGCGGGTAAAATAGAGCCAGTCATTTTTATTAAAGTACTCGGCGTTATTTTCGCCAATGGTGTACTGGAAATCACGCTGCCAATCGGTAATCGCCTTGTGAAATGGCTCGGCAGCCGGCGCAAAATAGTAGGGCTCATCGTAGCTCTGTTCGTGAAAATCCACGTGGATCTGCGGCATCCACTGCTGGTATTTTTTGATTCGATGACGACTTTCTTTCTGCGTCAACCATGCCCAGTCACGGTTCAGATCAAAATAATAATGATTGGTACGTCCACCCGGCCACGGCTCGTGGTGTTCCCGGGCCTGGCCATCAGCATTAAACTCATCGCCCGCCGTCTCCCTGTACCAGTGTACATATCGATCCCGGCCATCGGGATTTAGCATCGGATCCATGATGACTACCGTATTTTGCAGCCACGTTTTGGTATCGGTATTCCCGGGACGCACCAGCTCATATATCGTTTTCATTGCGGCCTCGCTGCTGGAGGTCTCGTTGCCGTGAACGTTGTAGCTGAGCCAGACAATTGGTTTCTCGGATCCGCTGGGCTCACCCTCCAGCAAGCCGGTGCGTTTCAAATTGTTTTTACGGATTTCTTTGAGCTGTTCTACATTTTGCTCACTAGATACGTATGCCAGCATCAGCTCGCGGCCCTCATAGCTTTCGCCGTACTTTTCGCCCTTTACCATGGAAGACTGCTCCGCCACATGCCAGAAATAATCCATCACCTTGTGGTGAGGTGTCCACTGGCTGCCCAGCTCGTATCCCAAAAACTCAGAGGGCGACTGGAGTTGATCCTGGGCAATCCCATCCGCAAAACTAAAAGTGAGGAGTAATGATAAACTGGCAAGAAAATATGAAAGCTTTCGCATACTATTCGTTTGTTTATAAGTCATAATACTAATTGTTGCTAGAATCTTGTTGGGCTTGCTCAATCTGTTTTACCACCGTATCCACAATAGCGTTGGGGATGGGAATGGACAGGTTATAGTGCGCAATTTCCCAGTTGCCGTCTTTTAGTTTGAGCACTCCGCTGCCCCGTGCCGGACCCAGATTAGGCGTATCGAGCGACTCATCAAACCAAGCGATCTTTTCATCATCAGAAAAATACACATGACGCTCAACCGGCGTGAAGTCCCAGGCCGAGCCGCGCTTAAAATAGGGTTTGGCCCACCGGCGAAATTCAGCGACCTCCCAGCGTTCGGAGGCATCCGTACCCATAAAGATGGCACTATCACTGGCAAAGTGATTAAAATAGCGATCGAAGTCAGCCTCGGCGGCCGCTTCGTGCCAGTCATCCAACACAGCCTCTACTTTTTTTGTGGATGGTGCCGGAGCATCCGAGGAGGCTTTGCACGAAACCAGCAAGATAAAGCCAAAAAGCACCAAATATTTTGTCATAAAAATAATATTGTTGGGAAGAATTCTAGATGATACGAAATGGTTCATAAATCCTAAAATGGGAAGGGGCATTTCTAACTAGGAGTTACATTTTTTAACCGCTTAGGAAACAGAAGATTCGGCGGAGTCACTCAGTGTTAAGATATATATTTTTCTCAGCGCTCTCTGCGAATTCTTCCACGTAACTCTGTGGTTGACAAACACTTTTTATTAAAAACCGCAGAGAACTCAGAGGTAATCGCGGAGTTTCTCAGAGCTAAAGCATATTTTTCTCGGTGTCCTCTCTATAAATGCCTCAGCGTAACTCTGCAATTCAATCTTGTAAGGATATCCCTACCGATAGGTCTTACTTAAAAAGACTATGATTTCAAGAAAATTTACTCGGAGTATCATCAAAAATGCCATGCAGGTCCACACCGCATTGGGAGCCGGCCTGTTAGAATCAGCTTACCAAGAATGTTTAAGTTACAAATTAGAAAGGACGGGCTATTCCATTAAAAAAGGGAAACCTATACCGCTCGTATTCGAAGATGTAAAACTTGAATGCGGCTATCGAATAGATATCTTAGTTGAAAACAAGCTTGTGCTGGAACTTAAATCTGTTGATACATTAAATGAAGTGCATTTAGCACAAACTCTAACTTATCTGAAGCTAGGAAACTTTAATCTTGGGCTTTTAATTAACTTCAATGTTGCTCACTTAAGAGATGGTATCAAGCGGGCAATTAATTCTGAAAATGGCTAACCGCAGAGGAAACAGAGGATTTCACAGAGAACTTAGGGTATAAATACATTTTGCTCCGTGGCCTCTGCAAATCCCTCCGTGCAACTCTATGGTTAATCAACCACTTTCTATTTAAAACCATGGACAACTCAGAGATAATCGCGGAGTTACTGAAAGCTAAAGTATATTTTTTCAGTGTCCCCTCCGTGAATGTCTCAGTGTAACTCTGCGGTTAAATCTGTCATAGAATTTTTACAGCGAATCCAATAATTTCTTCCAAAAGATAATCAATCCATTTTATGTCCATAACCAACAACGAAATTGCCGAGCGTCTGCGCGAGATTTATCAACTAATGCAGCTGGCCGGCGAAAACCGCTTCCGCGCCATTGCTTTTGATCGCGCGGCTCAAACCATTGAATCACTTAATGACGATATCAACGATTACATTGAGAATGACAGCCTAACAGATATCAAAGGGATTGGAGATTCCATCGGCGAAGATATTCAATCGTACGCCAAGACCGGCAAAATTGAAGTGCTTGAAAGTTTGCGCGAACGTATTCCGGAAGGGATTATACAATGGCTGGATATATCAGGACTCGGACCTAAAAACATCGCAAAAATTCATAAACAGCTGGGCATCTCTGAGCTGGATGAATTAAAAGAGGCATGCGAAGATGGGCGCGTAGCCGGGCTGGACGGGCTGGGCGAAAAATCAGCACAAAAGATCTTGAGCTCCATCGAGTGGATGGAACAGTTCGACGAGCGCTGCCGCCTCGACGAAGCTACCGAAATTGCCAAGCCAATGTACAACTTCCTGAAAGATCGCATAGGCGTAGAAGCTATCGACGTGGCCGGCTCACTGCGGCGCTCCAAAGAAACAATTGGTGATGTGGATATCCTGATTGGTGCGGACGAGCAGCATATTGAGGATCTCTTTGATGCCTTTGTTGATCACGAACTGGTCGTCGAAGTGCTGGGACGGGGCGACACCAAGAGCTCCATCCGAACCAAAGATGGCCGGCAAGTAGATCTCCGCATTGTAAAACCTGAACAATTTCCCGCCGCGCTGATGTACTTTACCGGCAGCAAGGAACACAACGTAGTGCTTCGTCAACGTGCCCGGGAGCGGGGCCTTTCGCTCAACGAATATGGACTTTTCGAACTGGATGAGGAGGGCAACACCAATTTTGATATGCCAATCGATTACAGCTCAGAAACTGATATTTACAAGCATCTGGATTTGCACTTTATTTTTCCTGAACTACGCGAAGATCACGGCGAAATCGAGTTGTTTGAGACCCACGAGTCTATAGATCTGGTTGAGAACGATGACATTCGTGGCGTACTGCATGCCCACAGTACCTACAGCGACGGCAAGTTCTCGATTCGAGAAATGGCGGAGGCATGTATCGAGCGGGGATATGAGTACCTTGGTCTTACCGACCACTCCCAAACAGCCGCTTACGCTGGTGGGCTTTCGGTGGATGAGATTAAGCAACAGTGGAAAGAAATTGATCAAATCAACGAAGAGTTTGCCCAAAACGGAACCAACTTTCGTATCTTAAAAGGCATCGAATCCGATATTCTCAGTGACGGCAATCTTGATTACGAAGATGAAATCCTGGAAGGTTTCGACTTCGTGATTGCCAGCGTACACAACGGCCTGGATATGAGTCGCGATAAAATGATGACGCGGTTTCGCAACGCCATTACCAAACCCTATACCGATATCATTGGCCACCCGACCGGACGCCTGTTGCTGCAGCGCGACGGCAGCGACCTGGACATGAACGAGCTTATCGAACTGGCAGCCGAACACCATACGGCTATCGAAATCAATGCGAATCCCCGCCGGCTGGACTTAGACTGGCGGCACGGCAATAAAGCCCAAGAGGTGGGATTAATGTCGGCTATTAATCCTGATGCGCACAGCAAAAAAGGTATTGACCACATTTCCTACGGCGTGCGCATTGCCCGCAAAGCAAAGTTTGGCAGCGATCGTATCCTAAATAGCAAAAGTGCCACAGAACTGATGGAGTGGTTTCAAGCTAAGACCAAGGCATAAACAGGGAAAAACTCACCGTTTATTTGACCTTTCTCGAAGAACCTCGCTCAACCAGTACCGGGTCTATTGTTTCCTGCTGTAGTTTTTCATCGGTGCCATTGATAAGCTCCGACAAACGTCTGATAGCGCGAGTTCCAATGGTGTACATTTTTTGATCCACCGTCGTCAAATCGTGGTATTTACTCAGCTTAATATTATCATAGCCTATAATAGCGATATCTTCGGGCACTTTTTTATCAAGCCGAGACAGCGCATACATCGCACCAATAGCCAACGTATCGTTGAGACAAAAGATAGCTTCAGGAAACTCACCTTGCTTCTGAAACTTCTTTATGGCCTCAAAACCAGCTTCTTCTGAAAAACCACCATGCTTCATGCTTTCTCCTTTAACGGAAAAATCTTCGTTTACCTGCAGCCCGTGCTCTTGCAATGCATTGGTAAATCCACGTCTCCGATCCACAGCTGGTACGGGATCAGTAGCCGCTGAAATTACTCCTATATCTTTGAATCCCTGTTGTGCCAAGTGTTCACCGGCCAGGTATCCCCCTTTGTAATCATTAACCTGGAAATAGTTGTACTCGGGGCGCATGGTATTCACCAACACCGTTTTTGTCTGCATAGCCTGCAGTTGTTTGTGCACTTTATCCGGAACGCCAATCGACAGAATGATGACAGCATCGGCCATGCCACGATCGAAGAACTGTTTCATGCCCGCTTCTGGATTTCGAGAGCCGGTATTATACATCATTAAATCCAAATCGGTTTGGGCAATCTCGTCTTTTATTCCCTTGAGCACCTCATTGAAATAAGGTGTAGTGAAAGATGGCACGACCACCGCTAAGATTTGCGTCTTTCCACTGGCCAGCTTTCGTGCGGTAATTTGAGGCGCATAGTTCATCTCCTCCATCACATCCAACACTTTTCGTTTGGTATCATCAGAAACATGGGGAGATTCATTAATCACACGCGATACCGTAGCTACACTTACACCTACCTGCTTTGCGACTTCTCGTATCGTTGCTTTCTTCGCCATAATATTAGGCTAATTATTTAACTAGATTAAATACGTAATTCTTAAATAACTACAATCATAATAAATTAATAAAAAATTATAGTTAAATATTCATTAACATCTTGCGACAATGGATTAATATTTCGTCATAATTAGCTCAATGAGCATGCAAAATAATTCGCCAATTTTGTTAGTTTCTAATACAAACATAAATCCAGCGAGAATTCTTTTACTATGAACAAAATAACGATCATTGCCGTACTTTTTGTATTCTTCGGATTTATTTCATTCTCTTCCCCACAAGATGCCACAGCCCAGCGCTCCCAAACAATAACCCTAGCCGGCTACAAGCAAAAACCCCCGGTTCGGACTTCAGGATCGGGCATAGCTACGGTTACGCTGCATGGCGATACTCTGCAGGTGGAGGGTGAGTTCGAAGAGCTCACAGGACCATTTTCGGGTGCCTATATCATGGTGAGCCTGCGTCGCGGTGAAGGCGGCAACCAGCTTTATAAGCTGAAGGTAAACGCAAACGATCAAAAGACCGGTGGTGAGCTCAAAGCCAGCGAAAACACTTTTGAACTTTCTGAGGCAGCAAAAGAACTGCTTAACAATGGACAACTGTACCTTAACATCTGCTCCTTTGAACATCAAAAAGGTGAACTGAGAGGCGATATTACTTTATAGAAGGCTATTTTTGGGAACGCCTATTTTCATTCAGATAACTGAATAAAGTCACAGAATTGTAGTTAGGAGGCCTTGGGCAAAGTGAAAGAAAAGGTTGTACCTTCGCCCTCAGCACTCTGTATAGTAATTTCCCCATCTTGTTTTTCAACAAACTCTTTGCACAGCTGAAGCCCCAGTCCACTGCCCTTTTCATCTTTGGTACCCAGTCGTGATTCGCTTTCTGATGAAAAAATAACCTGTTGCTTCTCTTCAGGAATGCCAATACCTGTATCACGAACCTCAAATATTATCTCTCCTGATGAGCCAATGCGACTATGCACCGAGATATCATCACCCTGACGCGAAAATTTGATGCTGTTCGAAACCAAGTTACGCAAAATAAGCTTCAAGAGGTTCACATCAGCCTTCACACTCACATCTTCAGAAACGTTGTTATGTAATGCAATGCCCTTATTTTGAGCCTGAATTTTCAAGTTATCAAAAATATCTTCGACCATCTCTCTCGCTTGTATGGTTTCCAGATCAACCTCCAATCCAGACATCTGCTCGCGCGCCCAAGCCAACATATTATCCATCATACTAATATTCTGACTGATCGATACCTCTAGGTCGGCCGTCATTTCTCGTATTTCCTGAACCGACAAATCTTCTTCGCGGATCAGGTAGAGCACGGTCTGCATCGACGACAGTGGCGATCGCAAGTCATGGGCAATAATTGCCAGCATCTTTTCTTTTACCTTGTTGAGCTCCTGTAGCTGGCTGCGCTGATCTTCCAGCTCTGCATTAATACGCTGCTTCTCGGCATTCGAACGGTACAGCAAGTACAGTGTAATTAGGACAGCTATGATAACAGCAACACCAGCCAGAATCACCCAATATTGGAAAGCTATGCGTGCTTCCTGCCGATTCTGCTTTTCCTGCAGTAACTGGTTAATCTTTTCCTGTTTTCGAAGCCCCAACTCAGTTTTCGTCTTTTCGATCTGCTCTTTGCGCGATACTTCTTCCAGGCTGTCAGACAATCTTACATATGATTCATGGTAGGATAATGCTTCGCGATATGCATTCTGACTTTTTTTCAAATTATATAAACTCTTCAGGGCATTTTTCCTCAAGTCGTTGTTCCCAATTTGCCGGGCAATGTCTAGTGCTTTGGAATAGTATGTTTCTGCTTCGGAAAACCGACCCTGTTGCTCGGCTACATCGCCCAACCCACCATAGTTATAGACCAGTCCCGGTTTAATACCTTGCTCCTCACTGTATGCCAACGACTGCTGATAGTTGGAGATAGCTTTGTCATAGGCACCCTGCTCCTTATGAAGCTGACCCAGATTATAGAGAATGCGAAACGGGGGCACATTGGACCGTACATCCCGATGAATATCCAACGCTTGGTTATATAAAGCGATTGCTTTATCGTAATCTTTCAAATTTTGAACAGTGATAGCTAGATTCAAAGTGGCCCGTAACATTCCCACTTTATTATTGATCTGTTTCTCAATCTCCCGCGCACGTTGCAGATAGTATTTTGCCTCGTCGTACTTTCCATAATTATTGTAAGCCAGGCCCAAGCTATTAAGGCTTTTCGCCAGCAAGACACTATCTTTTGCAGCTTCGGCACCTTTAATACTATTGTTGAAGTACTTAAAGGCCGTACCAAAATTACCTACACTACTATGTACAGTAGCTATGTTAAAATTAAGACGTGCATAGGTTACCGGATGCTGAAGTGAATCAATCAGCTTTTTTGCTTCTTCCTGTTTAGCAAGCGCCTCTTTATATCTTCCTTGATATCGGTAGGTATTTCCCAACAGGCTTAACAACTCAGCCTTTTTATCCGCTTGGGGGTATTTGTTGAGCATCTCTGTCAACAGCGTTTCTGCTTTCTGATAGTGGCTGCTCGACAAGTAATTATCTGCTAATTGCTCATTCACCAATTGAATCAGATAGCTACTTTGGAGTGAATCAGCTGTACTCTGGACTTGTTTTAATAATCCTAAAGATTGCTGTATGTGGCCTATCCTTTGCAAGGAATCGGCTTTTGCTACGACTTTTTCAATACGGAGGCTATCAGAATCAGCCGTAAATACAATTCGATCTTGAGACTGCCCCAACACTGAACTCACGAAAATCGTTACAAATAGTACCCCTAAACAGAAACGCATAATTCCAATATTGCGATTAGTTTAGTAGAGAAGTGCTCAGTTTTAAGAAACTAAGCCAAAAGCTATTAATAAAGCATTATTATTAATTTTTTTGATGACAGAGATATCATAACGGCTTTTGGAATGATTGCTCCATTTAATCAGGTTATGCTCTCTATCATTTAAAAAGACAAATCCTAAATTTATAAGTATTACAATGAAAATCGTTCTTTCACCTGCTAAAACGCTGGATTATGAAAGTGAGTTACCAACTGATAAAGCCACCAAACCGCGCTTTCTGGATAAGGCTAAAACACTGAACAATGAGCTGGCTCAAAAATCAAAAGAGGAGCTCAAAGAACTTATGGATATCAGCCAGGACCTGGCTGACCTGAACTATGAGCGTTATCAAAAATTCTCTACTCCTTTTACGAAAGAAAACGCTCGTCCCTGCATTTATGCATTCAAGGGTTCCGCCTACAAAGAGTTTGATGCTTATTCCTTGGATGATTCACACCTCGACACCTTGCAAGACAGTCTGCGCATATTATCAGGTATGTACGGACTGCTACGCCCACTTGATTTAATGCAGCCGTATCGCCTTGAGATGGGGACAAAGCTTCAAGTCAATGGTCATGATCGGCTGTACGACTTCTGGGGCGATAGCCTTACTGAAGCTCTGAATGATGAACTGGAAGACGATGAGCTTTTTGTTAACTTGGCCAGTAAAGAGTATTTCAAAGCGCTACAACCCAACAAACTAGACGTGGATGTCATCAAACCCAAGTTCAAAGACTTTAAAAATGGAGAGCTAAAAGTGATTGGCTTTTATGCCAAGAAAAACCGCGGTACGATGTCACGCTATCTTATCGAAAATGAAATCGATAGCTACGAGGGGCTGTTAAGCTTCAATGGAAATGATTACAGCTACAGCGAGAAACATACAGAAGACAAAACGCAGCCCGTCTTTGTGCGGTAATATTTCTCTTCTTTAGATCAAAAAAACCCTCCAGGATTTGTCTTGGAGGGTTTTGCTTTGTACTACAACGTTAGCCGAATTGTTACTTACGACCAACTGCATCGTGTCCCAATGGGAGCTTGTCGATGGCATCCAGCGCCGGCGTGGGATCGCCCATAATATAAAAATGAATTCCAGGGGCTCCGCCTTCGAGCAGCTCGGTGCACTGCTGGGCAGCCCACTCCACACCAATACTCTGTGCATTGTCGGGATCAGCCTGTACTTCCTCGGACAGCGGCTCTGGAATATTCAGATGAAAATATTTAGGCAGAAAGTTCAAATGACGTTCGCGGGTCAGTACTTTGAGCCCCGGCACAATGGGGCAATCAATGCCGGCATTGCGACACTTTTCGACAAAATTAAAGTATGCTTCATTATCAAAAAACATCTGCGTTACGATATAGTCGCCACCGGCACGAACCTTCTTCTTAAGCTGCTTAATATCAAAGTCGAGATTGGGTGCCTCGAAATGTTTCTCGGGATAACCGGCTACGCCCACACAAAAATCGGTTTCGTGGGCATTGCCGATATCCTCGAGATACTGACCCCGATTCATATCTTTAATCTGGTTAACCAAGTCCAAGGCAAATTTATTGAAGGTGCCGTTTTTGTAACGAGGCACAGAATCATCTGATGCATCCCCGCGGATAGCCAACACGTTATCGATGCCCAGGTAGTTTAGCTCAATCAGGGCGTCCTCGGTCTCCTCCTTGGTAAAACCTTCACATATCAGGTGCGGCACCGGATCCACATCATACTTATGCATAATGGCAGCACAAAGGCCAATAGTACCCGGACGCTTGCGTTTGATATGGCGCCTCATCGTACCATCACCCAGCTCCTCATAATACGATTCAGCGGCATGATAGGTCACATCAATAAATGGAGGATTATACTGCATCACCTGGTCTAGAGAGGAAAAAACCTTGTCAACTGATCCCCCTCTTTTGGGCGGAATAATTTCAAAAGAAATAAGTGGTTCTTTTGCTTGTGCGTAGTGCTCTATTACTTTCATTTACTCGTCTAATCTTTGTACCTTTGGTGTCCAAAAACTTTGCAGCAAGCTGCACGGTTTTCGTATCGAAAATCTAACGGTGTTTAAGGTAATCACTTCGTAGCTTAGTTGAAAAGTTTTTGTGCAACCACAAGTACCTAACAATATTACCTGTAGATAGTTATATATATGAAGTTCGATCAAATCAAGGATCTGCTACAAGACCGCATTTTAATACTGGATGGTGCCATGGGCACGATGATCCAGGATCACAACCTTTCTGAAGAAGACTACCGCGGCGACCGTTTTGCCGATTTTGACAAGGCGGAACTGCAAGGCAACAACGACCTGCTCAGTCTCACCCAGCCCGATATTATTAAAGATATTCACCGGCAATTTCTTTCGGCCGGATCCGACATCATCGAAACCAACACCTTCAATAGCACGTCTATCTCGCAGGCGGATTACCATATGGAAGATTTAGCCTATGAGCTAAATGTGGCGGCCGCAAAAAATGCTCGCGAAGTGGCCGATGAATTTACAGAAAAAAATCCCAATAAGCCTCGGTTCGTGGCCGGTGCTATTGGCCCTACTAACAAAACACTTTCATTGTCGCCGGATGTAGAAGATCCCGGCTACCGCGCCATCACCTTTGATCAGCTCAAGGAAGCATATAGCGAACAAATACGAGGCTTGGTCGAAGGTGGCGCAGATATCCTGCTGGTAGAAACGATTTTTGATACGCTCAACGCCAAGGCCGCAATTTATGCCATCCACAAGTTCCAAGAGGAAACGGGCAAAGACATTCCCGTAATGATTTCAGGCACGATTGTAGATCAAAGTGGTCGTACGCTATCGGGACAAACCACCGAAGCTTTCTGGATTTCTGTTTCGCACACCAAAAACCTGCTTAGTGTGGGACTCAACTGTTCGTTGGGATCCAAACAGATGCGTCCCTATATCGAGGAACTAGCCAACATTGCTGACTGCCACACCAGCCTTTACCCCAATGCGGGTCTGCCCGATGAGATGGGCGAATATAACGAGACGCCTGAGTTCATGGCCGATCAGCTGCGGGATTATGCCGAGTCGAATTTTGTAAACCTAGTGGGTGGATGCTGTGGTACGACGCCCGACCATATTGAGGCTATTGCTGAGGCAGCCCAAGAGTGCGAGCCGCGCCAGATTCCCGAACAAAAGCCCTACCTGCGCCTCAGCGGACTTGAGCCATTGGTCGTACGACCTGAAACTAACTTCGTTAACATCGGCGAACGTACCAACGTGATGGGATCACGCAAGTTCAAGCGGCTCATCAAAAATGAAGAATACGAAGAAGCACTATCCGTGGCGCGCCAGCAGGTCGAGAACGGCGCCCAGATCATCGATATCAACATGGATGAGGGTATGCTGGAATCGGAAGAAGTAATGGTCGAGTTTTTGCAGCTGCTGGCCGCTGAGCCCGATATTTCACGTGTCCCTATCATGATTGATTCCTCGAAGTGGTCAGTGCTCAAGGCGGGACTCAAAGCTGCCCAGGGTAAATGTGTGGTCAACTCCATTAGTCTAAAGGACGGTGAAGAAACCTTTAAAGAACATGCCCGCGAAATCCTCAATTTTGGGGGCGCTGTCGTGGTTATGGGCTTCGACGAAAAGGGACAGGCTGACAGCTACGAGCGACGTATCGAAATTGCCGAACGCGCTTACAACATCTTGACCAAAGAAGTTGGCTTTAAACCTCAGGATATTATCCTTGATCCCAATATTCTGACGGTAGCCACCGGCATTGAAGAGCACCGGAACTATGCGGTTGATTTTATCAAGGCAACCGAATGGATTAAAGAAAACCTGCCGCTGGCCAAGGTGAGTGGTGGGCTCAGTAACATTTCGTTCTCTTTCCGTGGCAACAACAAGGTCCGCGAAGCAATGCACTCAGCCTTTCTGTACCACGCCATCCAAGCCGGACTCGACATGGCTATTGTCAATGCGGGTCAGCTCGAAGTCTATGAAGAAATTCCTGACAAACTTCGGGAGCTCGTTGAGGATGTACTGCTCAACCGCCGCGATGATGCTACTGAACGCCTTGTAGATTACGCCGAGGAAATCAAAGACGAAGGCACCGAAAAAGAGGAGAAGAAACAGGAGTGGCGTGAAGAACCCGTGGAAGAGCGCATCAAACACGCACTGGTCAAAGGCATTGTGGACTATATTGTGGATGATGTGGAAGAAGCACGCCAGCAGTTTGAGCATCCTATCGAAGTAATCGAAGGTCCCATGATGAACGGCATGGATGTGGTCGGCGACCTGTTTGGATCGGGCAAGATGTTTCTGCCACAGGTGGTAAAAAGTGCCCGCGTGATGAAGAAAGGCGTAGCCCACCTAATCCCTTTTATCGAGAAAGAAAAAGAGAAAAACAAGAACAGCGAGCCCAAGGCCAAAGTATTGCTGGCCACCGTGAAAGGTGATGTACATGATATTGGCAAAAACATTGTATCGGTCGTGCTGCGCTGTAACAATTTTGATGTAATCGACCTCGGCGTAATGGTACCGGCGGATAAGATTCTGCAGGAAGCGCGCGAACAGAAGGTGGATATTATCGGTCTCAGCGGACTCATTACGCCCTCGCTGGATGAGATGGTGCACGTGGCCAAAGAACTTGAGCGAGAAGATTTCAAGCAACCGCTGATGATTGGGGGTGCCACGACCTCCCGCATGCATACCGCGGTAAAAATTGAGCCCAACTACGATCAGCCGGTGATACACGTCTTAGATGCCTCCCGAAGTGTATCAGTAACAGGAAACCTCGTTTCCAAGACGCTGCGCGATGAGTTTGTCAAGAAAACAAAGAATGAATATTTGAAGCTGCGTAAGCGTCACGAAGGACGATCTAGTCGCAAGACCTACCTGTCGCTGGAAGAGGCCCGTGATAACGCTATGGATATCGATTGGGAATCCTCAGAGATCATCAAACCAAACCAGCTCGGTACGCAGGTGTACGACAATTACCCACTGGAAGAAATTCGAAATTACATCGACTGGGGACCCTTTTTCATCGCCTGGCAGATGAAAGGCAAGTTCCCCGAAGTTTTGGAGGATGAAAAATATGGTGAAGAGGCGCAGAAGCTGTACGATGATGCTAACCAGTTGTTAGATAAGATTATCGACCAGAAGTTGCTGAAGGCACGCGCCGTGCTGGGACTATATCCGGCCAACTCCGTAAGCGACGATGTAGAACTCTATACCGATGACAATCGTGAAGAAGTGCTCACAACCTTCCACATGCTTCGCCAGCAGTCGAAGAAACGTCGCGGCCAGCCCAATAAAGCACTGTCTGATTTTGTTGCACCAAAATCATCTGGGATCAACGATTACATGGGTGGGTTTGCCGTTACAACCGGCATTGGCGCTCCCGAGCTCGTCAAACAGTTTGAAGATGATCACGACGATTACAATGCTATCCTGACCAAGGCACTGGCGGATCGTCTTGCTGAGGCCTTTACCGAACTCCTGCACGAGAAGGTGCGTACGGACATTTGGGGCTATGCACCCAATGAAGATTTAACCAACAAAGAGCTCATCAAGGAACAGTATAACGGTATTCGTCCCGCGCCTGGCTATCCGGCCCAGCCCGATCACACGGAAAAACGCGTGCTGTTCGACCTGCTGAATGTGGAAGACAAAACGGGAATTACGCTAACAGAGTCATTTGCTATGCATCCGGCGGCCTCGGTAAGTGGACTCTATTTTGCGCATCCCGATTCGGTCTATTTTAATGTTGGTGATTTTGAAAAGGATCAGATCAAAGATTATGCTCAGCGCAAGGATATGAGTGTGGAAGAGCTTGAGCGCTGGCTGGGCCCGAACTTAAATTATGAGCCAGAAGAATAGATCGCGGAGACAAGGCTTAACTACTAGCGGTACTAAACTTTGGAAATTTCGTACCGCTGATGTCTAAGGTATAAGCTACTTTACATACTTATAAAGGATTACTAAACTTCTGAAGTTTAGTAATCCTTTATAGATCATCATGAGAGACTATCACTCCTATTTTAGATCGAGTCACTTCTACCATATTTATAACAGAGCCATCGGAGATGAAAGTTTATTCAAAGAAGGGAAAAGCTACCAATATTTCCGGAATAAATGGGACAAATATATTCTTGCCCATGCCAAAATATGGGCATATGTATTAATGCCTAACCATTTTCATTTCTTAGTTCAAATTAAGGACAAAAATTCTTTTCCCGACAAAGCTGAAGTTAACAGCTGAAGATCAATTTAAACGCCTCTTTTCGAGCTATACTCTTGCTTTCAACAAAATGTATGATCGAACCGGAAGTCTCTTCCAAAAACGTTTCAAACGGGTTGAAGTAGATTCCAAAAATTATCTTCAACACCTGATACACTACATAATCCCATTCACCACAACTTTGTAAGTGAATATCTTAAGTGGGAATATTCTTCGTATCAATCCATACTTAGCAGTGGTTCCACAAAAGTATATCGAAAAGACATTCTGAACCTTTTTAGTAACAGAGAAAAATTCAGAACTTATCACAATCAGATGAAAATTACGATCAGATTTCGCATCTTATTCCAGAATAAAGAGAATAAAAAGTAAGCTTTACTAAACCTCTGAGGTTTAGTAAAGCTTAAGATATTAATTAGTTGGATTCCAGGCGCTTCAAATTCTGCTGCCCTACCGCCTTCATCACTTCTGCCATATTCTGGACGTTAATCTTATTCGACTGCACATAATCCACCGGCAGTATAGCGATACGGAAAATTTGGTCCTGGGTAAACTCATCGCCCACGGTACTCAAATCAGTATCACCCGTCAAAAACAGCTGAACGTCAGCCACCGTGTGGTCAAAGCCATACTGCAGCTCTCCGTCATCAAAAAATATTGAAACCGGCAGCGGCTGCCACACATCATTGCCTGTGTTTTGATCAACCTCCCAGAGCAAATACACCATAACAATGTCGCTTTGCAGCACCTCAATATTATCCGGGATGGCCGAAATGACACTGTAGTTATTATCCTCATTAAAGCTAGCCTGCACCTCATAAGCACTTCCCACAGGTCCTGCAGGACCTTGCGGCCCAGTGGGGCCCTGTTCGCCCTGGCAAGAGATCAAAAATAATATCACCAGTAATAAGCCGGTGTTCTGTATATAAATTTCCATAGGATAATCTGTCAGTTAACGTTTCCTGTAAGTTACGATTTCGCGGCACTTTTACATTCACATAAACATGTGATTTTTCCGTATTCCCCATTTAAATAGGTTATTGGCAGAAAAAGTCATCAACAACCAGCTTTTCAGATATGAGATCTACGTTACTACTTATTATTGGAGGTCTTTTGATTCTGCAAGCCTGTTCACCGGAACCGGTTTATCGCCTCAAGGCCAAGGTGAATGACAACCAGACCTCTTTTTACAAGGGCGTCGAGTACATTCACCTGGAAAATGACAGCGTGCTGGTAACGATCAGTTACTATGAACACACCTCGAGCATGTTTGCACTCGATGTGGAGGTGATTAACAATTCCGAACAGATTGTTCGCGTAGCTCCCGATTCCTTCGCCTACAAATCCTACAGTGGGTTTATTCCGGAAAACCCGGGACAACTACTCACTTTCAATCAAGCCAAAAATCCCGAGCAGAAAATTCTTAGTCTCGATTTAGCGCTCTCCCAACAAAAAGCTAATCAACAAACCGATGAACTCTTGTTTTATACACTACAGGGATTGACTGCTGCCAATGGCGTGATGGCCGAAACTGAAGAAGAGCAAGAGGAGGCTGGTGAACAGTTGGCACAAAACGCCGTTAACCAGCAAATAGATCGCGCTCGATATCACCACCGGCGCGCAGGCCTTCGCGGTAGTAAGGAATTTTGGAAGGCCGAGGCGCTCCGCATCACTGACCTCTGGCCCGGTGAAAGCATCCGGGGACTGGTTTATTTCAAGACTGATCCCAATGCCAAGCTCTATCAGATCCTGATACAGTTAGACAAATTCCACTATGATACATGGTTTCGGCAGAAGAAATATCAACCCGGACAAAAACATTATCAATAAAAAAAGCCCGCAGACTCTCATCTGCGGACTTTCATAACAACCTAATATCCCAAGTTATCGAATTTGGAATACCTGCAACATTTAAATCGGCGGATTCTCGGGGGTATTCGTGTTATTCTGCCGCTCTTGGGTAGGATACGGATAGTACACGCGATTGCGGGTTGCTGAAAAGGGAGGGTCATCAGACGGTACCGGTCGATTCAATCGACGCATGTCCTCGAACCGCATACCGGTCAAATAAAGCTCGGCACTCCGCTGCTGATAAATCTCCTCAAACAATTCCGCATCACTTGTTCCACCGCTGTAAGCAGGCAAATCGGCTCCTACTCCAAACGGATCTTCCGAGGGCTTCTTAGTCCGGATATTATCAATCTCATTTACCGCCATGCCCGGTTCATCAAGGTGGACGTGGGCTTCAGCGCGGATGAGATTCATCTCTCCCGGCAAGTATACAGGTATCGACTTGCTGGCCGTATTAAAGAAACCGACCAAGTCATCAATAGTGAGACCGTTGGGCGTGCTTTGTTCGCTGGACGAGCTCAAATAGAAATCCAGCCGCTGATCACCCGATTCCGTAAGGGGTGTCCCAAAATTGTCGCGGGGCGCATACTCTTGACCTTCGTCGCCTTGGGCCACGCCGTCAAAAATGGGATTCCGCATCGTGGATCCATCGTAACTGAACACCGATGTTGCTGACATGTCCACTTGGTTCGATGCGTCAATGGCATCTTGATAGTTGCCGGCCATCAGGTTGTATCGGGCTCTCATAGCATTTATCGTATTCGGCAGATCAATACCCGAAAGCAGGATATTATTGTTAAAACTGCTTGAGGGCGGTGTCTGATTAATACGCTGCCGAGCACTATTTAGTAAACGCAGAGCCTCTGCAAGTACATCGCCGCGTGATTGGAACTCGACATTCTGTCCCGCTTCGATAGGAGCCTGCTCAAAACACTGCACTAAATAGCCCAGTGCCATCGCCCGGTAAAGCTCCGACATGGCCATAATACCGCTCAGCTCAGCTTCATCGGTAATAACATTGGGCGCATTATCGATAATCTGGCCGGTCATATTGATAACTCGAAACATACCATCCCAGATACTGTTGATGCGACTATTGCCAGGGGGCAGCGCCGTTCCACCATCCTCAAGTTCTACCAAACTTGAGTAGGTTGTATTAATGGCCAGCTCCCGGGTCGTAACACCAGTATTGAGCACTACATCAGGATATGCATTTTCGGCAAAGTAACCTTGCATGCCAATAGCATATGACTCAATACCCTCAGCAGAGTTAAGAACATCTTCCTGCGTAGCCGAATTCGGATTGGATACATCAAGACTACATGCAGATAAAGTTAAAATTATTGTGATAAGCAAACACTGTGTTGCAATGAATTTCTGTTTAAAAATATTCATGGCTTTACTGATTTCCGTCAATTAAAATTTCGCAGTAACTCCAAAGACGAAACTTCTTGGAATCGGAACCTGAACAAAGTCAAATCCTCGTACTGCGGTTCGTTGGCCAGCCACATTGGTTTCGGGATCATATCCGGTATAGCTGTCGATTGAGAACAAGTTACGTCCTGTCACGCTCAGCTTTAGACTTTTCATCCCTAGTACCTGCATGTCGCGAGTGTAGGAGACCGACAGCTCGCGAAGCTTCAAGTACGATCCGTCTTCCACCCATTTCTCAAAAATGCCAAATACCCGGCTGTTATAACCAGATGGAAGATCGCCTTCAAGTTCACGTTCATAAATCTCCATAGTACCGAAAGCACCCAAGGCGCCAAGACGTCGCGTAAAGTTAAAGACGTCGTTGCCATAGGATGCATCAAACTGGGTGTGAATGTTCCAACTTGATCCAATATTGATATCGTTAATCCAGGAAGCGATCCAGTCAGGTTGCGGGTTACCAATGATATGATCGCCTTCCGCTTCGACCGGCAGTCCCTGACTATCCTTCACAATATTGCCGTTGCTGTCACGCTCAAAGGCATCACTGTAAAAGACCCCCAGCGGCTCACCGTTGATAGCAGCCACCTGACCAAAGGATTCAGGCAAAATAAGCGTTCCACCATCAACTCCACGGACTTCGTTATTATTTGCCGAGAAGGTTACTGATGACGTCCATTTAAAGTCTTGCTTATTGATGGGCGCTCCTTTGACCAAGAACTCAATACCTTCGTTGTCGAGTTCTCCGAAGTTCCCCAGCTTAGAACCGTAGCCGGTGGAGGGCGCCGTGGTACGGAACAGCAACAAGTCTTCCGTGCGCTGCTTATACCAAGTAAACTCAACGGTCAAACGATCGGAAAAGAAGTTCGCATCTATCCCGAGCTCCAGCTCCCGCTGACGCTCCGGCTTTACGTTTAGAGCACCGCGCTGCGACGACGGCAGCATAGCACTACGACCGTTAATAGAGGTAGGGTTAAACAGATTGAACCGATCATAGGGTCCGATCGCTGTCTGTCCACCTGAAATTCCCAGCGAAGCACGTAGCTTGAAGCTGGAAACCAAATCAGATAATCCGGCATTATCCCAGAAATCCTCTTCTGAGATCAAATAGGATCCGCTGACCTTAGGAAAGAACTGCCAGCGTTCGCCTTGTCCAAATACCGAAGAAGCATCAAATCGACCGGCAACCGTAACAAAAATACGATCGTCGTAGCCAAACGTCTGCTGCCCAAACACACCGTAAATCACCGTTTTGCTGCGATATTCACCCGGCTGGTCATAATCGGCGCCACCGGATACCACACGCGACCCCAGGCTAAACTGTTCAGACTGAAGGCTGGTTGTTTCGATATTCTCGTACTGCAGCGTACCACCCAACAGTGATGTTGAACTCAACCAAGACGTCAGGTCTGTTTGATAGCGGATGCGCAGATCATTATTCAACTGCATAAATTGACGTTCCGAACGTCGTCCAAATCCTGTGGAAAGTCCCGGAGCAGATGTTCCCGGCGGGATAAATGCTGTTCCCACCTGCGAATACGTGTCTACTCCCAAGGTGTGGTCAACCGAAAAACCTTTGAAAGGTGTCAGTGTGAGCTTGGCACTACCAATCACACGGTTTATTTCGTTTTTAAAGTCGTACTTGTTAATTACTTCCAGCGGATTTGCCAGTGCCGTGTTATTCGGATACTCTCCCTGAGCATTCGGTCGCGGATCTACCGTATTGGGTCCAAAAATGAATCCGGTAAGCGCTCCATAGGAAGCATTTAAACCGCCATTGGGAATCTCCTGGCTGTTGCTGTGAGTGTAACTTAAGTTGGTCGCGAGATTGGCCCAGTTGGTTAGTCCTTGATCAAGATTTAAACGGACCGTAGAACGCTGATAATTCGCCCCTTTAACAATACCTTCATTATTTCTGTGAGATCCTGATATGTAGTAACGCGTTTCATTGGATCCACCTGAAATCGACAGATACTGGTTGGTACCCGTAGCAGTACGAAAGATATAATCCTGAAAGTCATACCGGCGTCCATCGGTCATTACATTTCCACTGTTGTCAAGATACTGGCCCTGCTCATTTTGAGCCATATTCACATCCAGCGTCTTGCGAATATTATCAACGTTAACCGTAGACTTAATGGTAATCGAAGGCTTCCCGGGTGTACCCTCTTTGGTGAAGATTTGCACAACACCATTATTAGCACGCGATCCATACAATGCGGCGGCCGCAGCTCCTTTTACAACCTCAATTCGCTCGATATCCTCGGGATTGAGATCTGCCAAACGATTCGTAGCATTACCGCCCACGTCAATCAGCTCAGGCGAATCGTTATTTACGATCACACCATCTACGATATAAAGTGGACTTGCTCCACCCAGCAGGGTGCCGGTTCCACGCAGCCGCACGCTGATTCCGCCAGCGGGATCTCCAGAGTTTTGCTTAACCAATGCTCCGGCAATTTTCCCTGAAAGACCGGCATCGATTTGAGAGATGCCCGTTGTTTGCAACTCATCGGCACTGACTGTGGAAATAGAATTCCCAATCTGTTTTTTCTCCGTTAGTGCAGAAGCACCTGTTACAACAATCTCCTCGGAATTAATGACATCCGGCGCTAGTTTAACCGTTCCGATATCTACATCCGAATTATTACCAAGGCTAACTTTCTGACGAACCCTCTTATAGCCTATAAAGGTAAAAATCATGGTATATTCACCGGGCTTTACCTCGGCCGTCAATTCAAACTTGCCATCGGCATCGGTAGCAGTACCTATTACAAGGTCTTGAAAACTGATGTTTGCACCTGGCAATGGTTCCCCTGTTTTTGCATCGACGAGCTCACCAGAAATGGTATAACTGGTACTCTGCCCAAAAACAGCAAAGGGGACCATCAATAAACAGGCAACTATGAGTAACCGCTTATACATATGTCCTCCATTGTGTTAGTTATGATTTTGTTAGCGTGATAAGATTAATGTTGTACTGGGGTCGTCTGTTTTCTTATCACTGGCCATACATCAGGATCTTCCTGACCTAAGCGCCATACTGAGAACCCCCTTAAGTCATATTCGTCTAACAACTCTAATTTATACCTAATTGAGCGCGCATCCTCCACATAGGCATACTCAAATACTCCGTCATGATTCCACAGAGCATAGCGTGTTTTCTGCTTTTCGAGCCATTTGACCTCAGCATCATACCTCGATATCATTCCCTGAACTTTCTGGAACGAGGCTCCTTGGCCATTCATAAATCCTCCTTTATCTTCGGAATAATCCGCATACCAGTAATTCGAGTAGAAAGGAATGCCCAGCGAAATCTTGTTCGCGTTCACTCCCTTGTCTAATAGATATTCAACCATTTCTTTCATCCAGGGAATGCCTGCAACTGGTCCCGGCGGCGTGCGGCTGGTGTGCTGTGAGTAGGTCATGAGGGATAAAAAATCACCAGCCTTAGCCATGGCTTTTAAATCATAGGCCCCGCGCCAGAATTCGTACAAAAATCGGTGGTACTCCGTTTTTAAATCGAAATCGGTATTGGTAGGCACCACTGCTGCCGAGAGGCTTAATCCTTCGGCATGAAAGGCTTGGGCTGTTTGACGATAAAACTTAGTAAAAAGCTCCCGATCATTGATATGAATATTCTCAAAATCGAATTGCCAACCGGCAAAATTATACTCATTTGCCAGCTTCACCATCATGGATATTGCCCGCTGCTGAGCGGCCGTATCCTGCAAGAAGGTGTGAAAAAGCTGCTGATCAAAATCGGGATTAACGATGAGTGGAATAACTTTGACACCGTTTTCTTTGGCCAGCGACAATACCCGCTGGTCCACTTCGCCCCAAACGACACCATCTTTACTAATGGAGAAACTCTGTGGAGCTACTATCGAAATTTGATCAAGATTCTTTTTGAAGCTTTTAAACGACTCTTCAGTATCCACATAATAGAATAAATTTTCTGACTTATATTGTGCTATGGCACTAAAGGGAATTGCTACGATAAATAGAAGCAAAAGTACAATCTGACTCCAATATTTGCGTACCCTGTAATCGAGAAGAAGCAAGCCGCCAGCCCTTATATATGAATATTTTTTAAACTTCCTTTTCATAAAATGAAAAAGAATTAATATTTCCAAACGGCTAACTATAAGAACAACATATACTTACAAGAAAAGCCCGCAGACTCTCATCTGCGGGCTTTCATAACAACCTGATATCCCAAGTTATCGAATTTGGAATAGCTGCAACATTTAAATTGGCGGATTCTCGGGGGTATTTGTGTTATTCTGCCGCTCTTGGGTAGGATACGGATAGTACACGCGATTTCGTTCAGCCGTCAGCGGTGGATTGTTCGGCGGTACCGGTCGCCCCAGCCGACGTGCATCCTCAAAGCGCATGCCTGAAAGGTACATTTCGGCACTTCGCTGGTAGTAGATTTCCTCAAGCAACGAAGCATCATCCGTACCTCCGCTGTAGGCCGGTAAGTTTGCCCCCACACCAAACGGATCCTGCGATGCCTGCTTCGTCCGAATGGCGTCGATTTCGTTGACGGCCAGTCCCGGCTGGTCTGTTTGCACATACGCCTCCGCTCGAATCAGGTTCATCTCTCCCGGTAGATACACGGGAATAGATTCGCTCGGATTGGAGAAAAAGCCCTCCAGATCATCAATATCAAAGCCATTAGGCGTGCTCGTTAGATTCGCTGAAACCAGGTAAAAGTCGATACGCTCGTCGCCCGATTCCGTGAGCGGAGTACCAAAACCATCACGGGGAGCATACTCTTGCCCCTCATCACCGCTGGTCACTCCTACGTAAATAGGATTACGGGAAACTGAACCGTCAAACGTAAAGACCGATGTCGCCGTCGGATCCACTTCATTGGAGGCATCAATGGCATCCTGGTAGTTGCCGGCCAGCAGATTGTAGCGGGCTAGCATCGCATGGATGGTATTCTCCAAGTCAAATCCGGCTAGCATAATATTATTGTTAAAGTTGGACGACGGCGGCGTGTTGGTAATTAGCGTTAACGCATCATCAAGCAGACTAATGGCCTCAGCCAATACGGCCTCACGAGACGAGAACTCCGCGTTATCACCGGCATTGATCGGTGCCTGCGGGAATGATTGTATCAGATAGCCAAGCGACATCGCCTTGTAGACATGCGTTAATGCGACAATACCGCTAAGCTCTGCTTCATCGGTTATCACGTTAGGTGCACTGGCCAGTATTTGATCACACATACTGATGACCCTGGTGAAGTTATTCCAAATAGCATTGGTACGGCTATTTTCCGGTGGCAGTGCCGTTCCCCCGGCCTCGAGCTCAATGAGACTAGAAAACGTCGTATTAATAGCCAGCTCACGCGTGGTGATCCCCGTATTCAACGCTACTGCAGGATAGGCATCACCCGAATAAGTCCCTTGCATGCCAACCACAAAGGCCCGAATGCCATCGGCAGACCCCAGCACATCATCTTCGGTAGCAGAGTTGGGATTACTGACATCGAGATTACATCCCCCGGCCAGCACCAACACAACTGCCACGATTACACTTGTTCGTAATTTATGTAGTATTGATTTCATAATATCATCTCCATTCTCTTAAAAGTTAGCCGTCACACCAAAAATGATGCTCCTGGGAATTGGTACCTGCACAAAGTCGAAACCTCGTACCGCCGTGCGTTGGCCGGCCACATTTGTTTCTGGGTCATATCCATTGTAATCGTCAATGGAGAAAAGATTCCGACCGACAACACTTAGTCTCAGGCTTTGCAGGCCAAAGGCTTCAGGAAACAGGGTATAGGAGGCTGACAGCTCGCGAAGCTTTACAAACGATCCATCCTCAATCCAGTTTTCAAAAATGCCGAAAACGCGTGCATTATATCCGGCTGGCAGATCGCCCTCGAGCTCACGTTCGTAGGTTTTCATAGTTCCAAAGGCACCCAGAGATCCGAGTCGTTCCGTGAAGTTGAATACATCATTGCCATAGCTGACATCAAACTGAGCTCGGAAATTCCAGCTGCGACCCACTCTCACTTCGTTAATAAAAGAGCCGGTCCAATCGGGGTTCGGATCACCGATAATGAAGTCGCCCTCAGCCTCTACCGGTAGTCCATTCTGGTCATAAACGATATCACCATTGGAATCCCGCTCAAATGCATCGCTGTAGAACACGCCCAGTGGCTCTCCATTGATGGCGGCTACCTGTCCGAATGATTCGGGAATGATGATAGTACCGCCTTCGATACCCTTGATTTTATTTTCGTTGGCAGCAAAGGTCACCGTAGAGGTCCACTGCAACCGATCATTATTAATCGGTACTGCTTTGAGTAGTATCTCGATACCGGTGTTGTCAAGCGATCCGAAATTACCCAGCTGCGACTGGAATCCGGTGCTTGGGGCGGTACTACGGAATAGCAGCAAGTCATCGGTTTGCTGATCATACCAGGTAAACTCCAGTGCCACCCGTTCGTTTAGGAAGCTGGCATCGAAGCCAAGTTCTAATTCTGTCTGACGTTCGGGTTTTACCCCCAATGCTCCCCGCTGGGTGGACGGCAGCAAAGCACTGCGGCCATTTATTGACAATGGATTAAAAAGGTTGAACCGGTCAAAAGCCCCAATGGCCGTTTGTCCTCCGGAAGATCCGAGGGAAGCACGAAACTTTAAGGACGAAATGGCATCGTTGAGACCTGAATTTTGCCAAAAATTTTCCTCAGAAACCAACCACGAACCACTGACTTTCGGAAAAAACTGCCAGCGTTCGTCATCCCCAAATACTGAAGAGGCATCGAAACGGCCGGCTCCAGTCAGGAAATATTTGTTGTTGTATCCAAAGGTTTGCTGAGCAAATACACCATAAATAATGTTCTCTGCCCGAAATTCACCCGGCTGAGCAAAATTAGCACCCCCTGTAACAACCTGCGATCCAAGCGTAAACTCAGTAGCTTGTAGTCCTATGGTCGCAGTTTTCTCATACTGCAAGGTCCCGCCCACCAGTGTTGTAGATTCTAACTTTTCGGTTAGCATATCCTGATATCGAATATTCAGGTCATTATTCATCTGGAAAAACTCCCGTTCTGATCGTCGGCCAAAACCCGCGCCCAGTCCCGGGGCAGACGTCCCGTTGGGGATGAAGGCTGTAGCCACCTGGCTATAGGTATCAATACCCAGGGTGTGATCGATTGACAATCCGGCAATGGGCGTTAATGTCAAAGAGGCACTACCAATCACACGATTAACCTCTTGGTCAAATTTGTAGGTGTTGATAACTTCAAGCGGATTGGCCAAAGCGGTATTATTGGGATACTCTCCGCTCACCGGATCCGGACGGGGATCGACGGTGTTCGGACCAAAAATAAAACCAGTTAACGCTCCGTAAGAAGAGTTCAACCCACCATTGGGGATCTCATTACTGCGGCTGTTGGTATAATTCAGTTTTACGGATACGTTAGCCCAGTTGGTAAGCACCTGATCCAGATTCAAACGCGCCGTGCCACGCTTGAAATCAGAGGCTTCTACAATACCTTCGTTACTTTTGTACGAGCCGGACATAAAGTACCGCGTGTCCCCGGATCCACCGCCAATAGAAAGATACTGCTCTGAGCCTACGGCCGTTCGGAAAATAAAATCCTGAAAGTCGTAGCGACGCCCATCCAGTACGTTGCCGCTGTTGTCCAGGAACTCTCCCTGATCGTTCATCGCCATATTTACATCCAACGTTTTTCGGACATGGTCGATATTAATCTTTGATGAGTACGTAATTTCAGGTTCTCCAGAGGTGCCCTTTTTCGTAAAGATCTGCACTACACCATTGTTGGCTCTGGAACCATAGAGGGCAGCAGCGGCAGCTCCCTTTACGACCTCGATACGTTCAATATCCTCCGGATTCAGGTCAACAAGGCGATTTGTAGCCGTCCCCCCGACATCAATCAGTTCCGGGGAATCGTTATTGACGATCACGCCATCCACAATATAAAGTGGACTTGCTTGCCCCAGGAAGGTTCCTGTCCCTCTCAGACGCACACTGATACCACCGGCCGGATCGCCGGAGTTTTGCGTGATTATAGCTCCTGAAATCTTACCTGCTAAAGCCTGGTCGATCTGTGTAGCTCCGGTTGCCTGCAACTCTTCGGCATTAACCGTGGAGATGGAATTACCCAGTTGCTTCTTACTCGTAAGCGCCGAAGCTCCGGTTATAACGACCTCCTCCGAGCCGATGACATCTGCTTTCATCTGGATGGTCCCCAGATCTACGTCGAGCTCATCTTCAAGCGTAAGAGAGCGTTGCGTTCTTCGATATCCTATATAGCTGATAACGAGCGTATAATCACCCGGTCTTAAGCTGACTGTTAATTCAAAATTACCGTCGGCACCGGTAGCTGTACCAACGACCGTATTTTGAAGACTCACATTTGCTCCAACCAAAGGCTCCCCGTTGTCTGCATCCACAATGTTGCCCGATATTTGGTACCGGACCGATTGTGCAAACAAGAAGAACGGAAGGAGCAATAGTGATACAAGTATTGGTAACCGTTTTTTCATATTATTTCTCCATTTTACCTACAGGAATACTGCAGGCGTTATTGATTAATTGCACTCTATAGCGTGTATTTTTTCCTCTCTTTTTTAGTTTCTAAAAATCTCCCACACTGCGGGATCTTCTTGGCCTAATCGCCATACTGATATTCCTCTCAGATTAAATTTCTGCAACACCTTGAGCTTTTCCACAAGGGCTCGCTGATCCTCGATGAATGCGTACTCGTACACTCCATCGTGATTCCATAGTGCATAGTGGGTCTGCTGCTTTTCAAGCCACACAAGATCAGCCTCATAGCGATCGACGAGCCCCATAACTTTGGCATAGGATGCGCCCGAGCCGTTTACAAAACCTCCTCGCTCGTCCGTATAATCAGCATACCAGTAGGTGGAGTAGAACGGAATACCCAGCGATATTTTCTGTGGCTCTATCTGCAAATCATCCAGCAAATAGCGGATCATCTCTTCCATCCAGGGAATGCCTGCCACTGGTCCCGGCGGCGTACGACGGGTGTGCTGCGAGTAGGTCATCAGGGATAAAAAGTCTCCGATCTCGGCCATTGCTTTGAGATCATAGGCGCCGCGCCAGTATTCATATAAAAAACGGTGGTAAGCAGTTTTTAAATCATAATCTGTATTTGTGGGAACTACCGCTGCTGATAAAGACAGATTGTGGGGCCGAAAGGCTTCAGCCGTATTGCGATAAAAGTTCGTAAACGCTTCCCGATCACTGATATGAATATTTTCGAAATCAAACTGCCAGCCGGCATAGTCGTACTCCAGGGCTAGCTCCACCATCATTTGGATGGTTCGGCGCTGGGCAGTAGTATCCTGCAAAAACTCATGAAATAACTGACGGTCAAACCCCGGATTCATAATCAAGGGAATCACCTTGATATCATTCTCCCGAGCAATATCCATTACGCGTGGATCAACTTCTCCCCATACGACGCCTGCCCTGGAAATGGAATACTTCTGCGGCGCCACAATACTGATATAATCACTGTTAGCTTTAAAGCTTTGGAAGGCATCTTCAGCATCAACATAGTAGAACAGGTTCTCAACCTGTTCTTGGGCACAAACTGTGGTTGATGATCCTGCTACAGCAATCAAAGCCAAAAGCAGATATAGAAAAGCCGGACAGCATCTCTTTGCAATATCGATAAACATTCTCCCTCCGTTGGTTTTAAACTAGTAACCAATTTAGGGAAAATATTTTAAATAAAACTATAAATAATTGGCGACAGATTACTTGGTTGATTCCACCACAACATTAAATATCTGCTGTCGCAGGGGACCGAGATCAAAATAGTACCCATTTTCTTGGCGCCCCACATGCTGCCGATTTGTAAGAAAGATAATGGAAAGCGAGTCCGCGGGAACGGCTACAATATTAGTACCTGTAAAACCGGTGTGCCCAAAAGTGCCGTTGGGGCTCCCCTCGGCCGAGATGATCCCTTTATCCATTGCCCAACCGAGTCCATTGCCGTAACGATCTTTGGTGAGAAAACGGTCGATCACAGTTGAAGAGATGATCTGCTTACCCTGAAACTGGCCCTTGTGCAGCAACAGATCCACAAGTACCTGCAAATCACCGACGGTCGAAAACAGTCCTGCGTGTCCCGCCGCGCCACCGTTGGCATACCACGCATTGCCATCATTGACCTCACCATGCAGCGTGTACTGCCGCCAACCGTCCCACGACTGCGGATCCACATCCACCTCATAACCAAACTCATCATCGTACACCATCTGTTTCTCAAAGGGATTTCCGTGCGAGGTGGCCGCAATCTTGCTGAATCCTTTTTCAAGAGGATTAAAGGTGGTGTGCTTGAGACCGAGGGGCTGATAAATTGCCTCAGCTACGTATTTATCAAACCGCTGCCCGGTCACCTGCTTGATGATATCCCCCAGCAGCATAAAACCCAGGTCACTGTAGTGGCGGCCCTGCCCGACCTCCCACTTGAGTGGCAACCCCGCTATATACTCATATCGGTCTTTTCGATTTTTGGCGTGATAATAGGTGGGTACCCATTGCGGCAGTCCAGAAGTATGGGTCAGCAGATGGCGAATGGTGATCTTTGACTTGGCTCCTTCTTTAAACTCCGGCAAGTATTTATAGATGGGATCATCAACCGAAATTTTGCCTTCATCTATCAGCTTCATAATACCAAAAGTAGTAGCACAAACTTTGGTCAGCGAAGCTAAATCAAAGAGGTGTTCGGGCGTCATTTTTTCGGGATTCTGAAGTGGCTGAAGATCGTAATCGTATTTGCGGGCATAACCGTAAGCAGCTCGGTGCAATATGGAATTCCCCTTCTTGACCTGGATCGCCGCACCGGGAATGTGGTTAGCATTAATCTCCTGCTGGATGAGGCTGTCAATGGCGGAAATGTGCCCCACTTTTCGGGATTGCTCCGCCTTCCGTTGGCTACATCCCATCCCAAGAAATACCAATAAAAGTACACTAAATAAGAACTTTATTTTCACTATAACCCCATTTTTTTAGTTAAGTTTTTTTGAAATTACCGCAGAGTAACCCCGAGGTAATTCGCAGAGAATTATCGAACCTGTCCAGGTTTTAAAACTTGACAAGTCTTTGTAACTCTAATAATCTAGTTCCGATGCTTTGCGTCGGAAATCAACCTATTTTCTGTTTCTGATAAATTGTGAAATATTGCCTACTGCAATCACAATCGCACTACCGACGACCGTATATAGCGGCCAAGCGATGGCCAGCGGCTCTCCGGGCAGTAAGTTCTGAACAGGACCTTCCACCATGAACAGCAGCGAGACCAATCCCGCAAAAAAGCCGATCATGGCATCTGTCTTATCGGGAGCCTTAAATAAACGCCCGAGCAAGAAAGCGCCCAACAGTCCACCGTAGGTGTACGAGGCAATGCCCAGCCCCAGCTCAACGACGGCAGGACGTTCCCCCTCCTGAAGCTGCAGGTAAGCAAAAAAGAACGCCGAGCCCGTCAAAATAATCGCCCAGATCATCGTGATGATGCGTGAAATCCTCAGATCCTCGGCCTGTGTGTTCTCCTGCCCAAAATACGGTTTATAAAGATCCAACGTAGTTGAAGAAGCCAACGAGTTGAGCGATGAACTCAAACTACTCATTGCAGCAGCAAAGAGCGATGCTATGATCAATCCCGACAAGCCCACCGGCAGCTGCTCGACGATAAACTTGGCAAAAATTTCATCCGTCGTCGCCAGTCCCAACTGCTGCGCGGTCTGCGCATCATAAAATGCATACAGCAGTAGCCCGATAAACAGGAACAACCCAAATTGCAGGGCCACCACCACGCCACTCCAAACAAGTGCTTTTTTGCCATCTTCCACATCGCGGGTGGTGAGTAACCGCTGTACAATCAGCTGGTCGGTGCCATGCGAGGCAATGGAAAATATCGCGCCTCCAATCAAGGCGGTAAAAAAGGTGTAGGGCTGAGCAATGAAATCGGCAAAGGACTGTCCGAATCCGAAATCAAAGATCTGTAATATTCCCGCATCCGAGGCTACCGTCATAGCACTGCTGACACCACTCGGTAAGTCGGCAATCATAATACCAATGGCCAATGCCGCACCGCCGATATACACGGCCATCTGCATTACATCCATCCAGACCACCGCTTTAATACCACCAATGAGAGTATAAATGAGCGTAATCAATGAAATAGCGGCTATGGAAAGCAAATAGAGTTCAATATCACCCCAGCCTGTAAAAGCGCCGCCCAGCCGCAGGATAATCGCCAGCGGGATGGCCGTAGCAAAAAGGCGAACGCCATCCGCAAGCAAACGGGTGATCATAAATGTGGTACTGGCCGCATTGCGCATTGCGTCGCCGAACCGTTGTTCCAGGAACTGATAGGCTGTTGAGAGATTCCCCTGGAAATAAGCAGGCAACAAGATTTTGCTCACTAATATGCGTCCCACTATATAGCCAAAGGTAATCTGCAGGAACGTAAGGTTTCCGCCGTAAGCTACCGCTGGAATGCTGATAAATGTGAGTGTGCTCGTCTCGGTGGCCACTACCGAAAACATCACCGCCCACCACGGTAGCCCATCGCCGCCCATAAAATAATCTGAGGTGGAAGATTGGCGACCAGCCGCATAAATACCCAGCGCCGCCACTCCAATTAAATAAACTACGATCACAACATAATCAATAACTGTAAAACCCAACGGTACCTCGTATAATAATTTAAGTTATTATTCCCAGCACTAATCCATCTCATTGTGCAATCTGTAACTCTTCGATTTGGGATCGAAGATATTATAGCAATTTATTTGTTGGATTCCAGAGCATACCATTGTTGGCTATCTTAATAATTTTTGTAACCTTCGTTACTTAATGAATGATTATGAACAACTTAAGTTTTGATATAGCTGATGAATCCCGAGATTGAAAAATTAAGCCTTACGGCCCAGAAACAGACAAAACGTATCATTGGCCTGATGTCGGGTACCTCCCTCGACGGACTCGATATTGCCCTTTGCGAAATACAGGGTGCAGGGGTGGATACCACTGTAGAACTCAAAGAGTTTGTCACTAAATCCTACAAACCCAAAATTAAAAAACGTCTGAAAGGGATCTCATCAGTTTCTGAAGCCTCCATGGAGGAAATCTGCCTGCTGCACTCCTGGTTGGCTGACTACCATGGCGAACTCATTCTGGAAGCTCTGAAAGATTGGGATATCCCACCTGCAGAAATTGACTGCATCGCCAGTCATGGACAAACCATCTACCATGCTCCAAAGATTCAGCATCGCCAAGAAGACATGCCCAACGCTACCCTCCAGATTGGGGATGGCGATCACCTTGCGCGTGCTACCAGTATTCTCACCATTAGTGATTTTCGTCAAAAACACACCGCGGCCGGCGGCGAAGGTGCGCCGATGGTCTCATTCGTGGATCGCGTGCTTTATACCGATAACAGCGAAGAGCGTATTCTACTCAACATCGGCGGAATTGCTAATTTCACCTATTTACCAGCCCAAAACAGTAACAAACAGCAAACAATCACCACAGATACCGGTCCCGGCAATACGCTTATCGATGCGGCGGCACAGCAGTATTTTTCCAAGGATTTCGACCGCGATGGCGCCATCGCCAAGATTGGACAAGTAAACCGTAAAGCCGTCGACGCCCTCAAAGCGGATCCATACTTTAAAAAGCCGCTGCCTAAAACTACCGGCCCTGAAGTCTTTAACCTGAAGTGGGTAGATGAGCTATTATACAAAGCGGATGTCGCGGAAATTTCGCCGCGCGATCTAATTTCTTCGTTAACTCGTCTTTCAGCCGAAACCATTGCCGATTCAATTGATAACATTCTTGATGACAACCAGCAACCAACGATTTACGTGAGTGGCGGCGGCATCCACAACCCGGTGATGCGCAAGTGGATTCAGGAACTACTGCCCCAATGTGAAATCAAGAACTTCAGTGAGATCGGCTTCGATCCTGATGCCAAAGAGGCGGTGCTCTTTGCTGTGCTGGCCAACGAGATGTTGTCCGGCGACGGTTTCCCGATGGATGCCAACGACCCGAATTCCAAGAAGATCAACTTTGGCAAGATCTCGTTTCCTAATTGATAACAACAACCCTGCAAGGGTTCGGAACCCTTGCAGGGTTTGAAATCAAATCTTGATAAAGATCTTGCGTTTGTAGAAGATCCACATGATCCAAAGCCAAAACAAGATGTAACAAATCGCAAACATCAGCGAGGCGTTAACCGGGTCAGCAATGGGCAAAAACAGGTTATCGTAAATTAGTTCCTTGATAGTTGTTTGCCCGCTGCTGGTATAGATCGGTATCACGTACATCAGCTTGGCCACCAACGTGGAGAGCACGAACACCGCCAGCGCGTTCAACCCGTACACTTCAAACGGCTTGGTCCATTTGCGATAGCCTTTCATGTCCACAAACCAGTAACATATTGCCAGGAAGTGCAGCGCAAAACCGCCGGTAAACAGTACATAGCTGCTGGTCCACAGTCCCTTGTTAATCGGGAACCACAGGTCAATTATCAATCCGGCCACGAGTCCTAAATTGCCGTACAAAAACATCTGTATCACCTTATCTTTGTCTGATTGTTGCGACCGTAGCAGCTTCCCTGTCAGTAGCCCTAATAAAGTCGTGCCGATGGCCGGGATGGTACTTAGCAATCCCTCGGGATCCCAGCCCGGCTTCCACAGGTGATCGGCCATCACCAGCTGATCGATGTAGGCCGCCAGGTTGCCTTCGCGGCTCAGGTCTCCGGCACCGTGACCCGGAACGGGAATGGTGGTCATCACCAGCCAGTAGCCGGCAACCAACCCAATCATCCAAAACACCTGTGCACGCACTTTGCGGAACTCAAGATAGATAATCGAGGCAAACAGGTAGCAGAGCGCAATCCGCTGCAACACGCCCATAATCCGCATTGAGGAGAAATCGTAAAGACGCAGCGGATCAAAGCGTACGACCGGGAAAATGGCCATGAACAGGCCGATCCCAAATAGCAGAGCTGAGCGCTTGAATACCCTTTTGTAAATCTCGGATTTGGGGATCCCCTTTTCGAACATCTTGCCAAAAGAGTAGGTCATAGCTACGCCCACGATGAACAGAAAGAATGGAAAAATAAGATCAGTGGGCGTCCACCCGTGCCACTCGGCATGCTCCAGCGGGGGATACACATGCGACCAGCTGCCGGGATTATTAACCAATATCATGCCAGCAATGCTAATTCCACGAAATACATCCAGTGAGACGAGCCGCTCTTTCCGCTGCACCATTTCGTAATTTAGTTAAATTAAATTTTTACAGTAATTTCCGCTGAAGGATAAAATCCAGATAATAGTTAAATTAATTCCACGACACTTTCAACGGACGAATTGATATGAACGACACGAAACCTGAAACACGCCTGACCTATCACGAGCAAATTCCGACAAAAATTTTTGGTGATGCTTCCAGTGGCTCCAGCTTTGTGGCAAGCGAAATTGCTGAACTGATCCGTACCAATAATGAAAATGGGCAGCCAACAGTGCTGGGCCTTGCGACCGGTTCTACCCCTACGCAGGTGTACGATGAGCTTATTCGACTACATAACGAAGAGGGGCTCTCCTTTCAAAATGTGATTACCTTTAATTTGGATGAGTACTATCCAATGCAGCCGCAGTCGCTGCAAAGCTACGTACGATTTATGAATGAGCACCTGTTCAATCATATTGATATCCCGGATGAACAAGTGCATATCCCCGATGGCACCATCCCCGAGGAACAAGTGACTGACTACTGCCGTGAGTATGAGCAGAAAATTCAGGACGTGGGTGGACTTGACATCCAACTGCTGGGTATTGGACGAACGGGACATATTGGATTTAACGAGCCGGGCTCGCGTCCCGATTCGGGCACACGTCTTATCACCCTGGACCGCATCACGCGCAAAGATGCCGCAAGTGACTTTTTCGGTGAAGAGTATGTGCCGCGCCGTGCTATCACCATGGGGGTCGGCACCATCCTCAATGCCGACCGTATCATCATGATGGCCTGGGGCGAAGGCAAAGCACCCATCATCAAAGAAGCGGTAGAAGGACCTATTCGAGACCGTGTGCCGGCGACCTATTTGCAAGAACATCCCAACGCTACAGTGATACTGGATGAAGCCTCAGCCGAACACCTTACCCGAAAAAAAACGCCGTGGCTGCTCAGCCGCTGCGACTGGGATGATCAGCTTATCCGAAAAGGCGTCGTTTGGCTGTGCCAAGAAGTAGATAAACCCGTGCTTAAACTAACCGATGAAGACTATAATGAGCATGGCATGGGCGATCTGCTTACCGAACACGGCCCCGCCTACGACATCAACCTGAAAGTATTCAACGAACTACAACATACGATCACCGGATGGCCGGGCGGCAAACCCAATGCTGAAGATATTGACCGTCCCGAGCGCGCCGAACCGTATCCCAAACGAGCTATTGTATTTAGTCCGCACCCTGATGATGACGTCATTTCAATGGGCGGAACGCTCATCCGCTTGGTTGAACATGAGCACGAGGTTCATGTAGCCTATCAAACCTCGGGCAATATTGCTGTTTTCGACGACGACGTTATCCGCTTTGTAGATTTCGTTTCTGATTACAACGAGATGTTCGGTATGAAGCAGGAAGAGGCTGACACTATGCTTTCTGATATCAAACAGTTTTTAAATGAAAAAGAGCCTGCGCAAGTCGACTCGGACGAAATTAAACATATAAAGGGACTGATTCGACGGGGAGAAGCCAAAGCAGCGGCACGGTATTGCGGTATCCCGGAAAAGCAGCTACACTTTCTGGATATGCCCTTTTACGAGACGGGCCGCGTGAAAAAGAAGCCTCTTTCACAGGAAGATGTCGACATCGTTAAGGAGCTACTTCGCGAGGTCAAACCCCATCAGATTTATGCGGCCGGCGATTTATCTGATCCACATGGTACGCATCGCGTCTGCCTGAAAGCAATCCTTGCGGCTCTTGAAGAGTGCGAAAACGACGACTGGATTGATGATTGCTACGTCTGGCTATATCGCGGGGCTTGGCAGGAGTGGGACATCAATGAAATTGAGATGACCGTACCATTGAGTCCACAGGAGCTGGCTAAGAAACGACGGGCCATCTTTAAGCACCAGTCACAGAAAGACCGTCCTCTGTTTCCCGGACCTGATGAACGAGAATTCTGGCAGCGCTCAGAAGAACGCAATCGTAGTACAGCTCAGCTGTACGATAAACTCGGCTTTGCGGAATATGAGGCCATCGAGGGCTTTGTGCGATACAAGGGACTGGACTGAAACAGTTAATATTGAAGCTTGGACACTTCAATAATCACATACTTAAAACCGTAGCTGTTCGAAGTCTCGAGACTTCGAACAGCCGTGAGCATACAGTCATTTTGTTCCTATGACGACTGAGCCTTCATCCAGTCGTAGAACTTTTGAATCGCTTTGCCGCGGTGGCTGATCTCATTTTTCGTTGCTTCATCCAGCTCGGCAAAGGTTTGATCAAAGCCGATGGGACGGAATACTGGGTCATAACCAAAGCCGCCATCGCCGCGCTCTTCCATCAAAATTTCGCCGCGGCAGATACCTTCAAAAGTGTAAGTGTCTTCGGGAGTAACAAATGCAACCACGGTCCGGAACTGAGCTCCACGGTCCTCTGAATCGACACCGGCAAGCTCATCCAGAAGCTTATCTAGATTGTCCTGGTAGGTGGCCGATTCCCCGGCATAGCGTGCCGAATAAACTCCCGGTCGCCCGTCTAGAGCATCAACCTCCAGCCCCGTATCATCCGACAATGCCGGTAGGCCCGTTTCTTCAAATACATAGCGGGCTTTCTTGAGGGCATTACCTTCGAGCGTCTCACGGTCTTCGATAACTTCATCCAGATTGGGAAAATCATAGGTCGACTTTAGCTCGATGCCCAGCGGTGCCAGCGTGGAGCGCAGTTCTTTTATCTTATCTTTATTGCGGGATGCCAGTACAATGGTGTCCATACAACTTAAAAGGGTGTTCTCTAGATTATTTTGCTAACACCGGGATTAATCCCAGTGCTAAAGTACCTAATCTGTTGACGTGGCCTGCTTTTTTATCTCCTGTACTTCATGCCACTTCAATCGTGGGCCAAACTGTGAGACGATGCGCGATCCCGCAAGGCTGGCTAGCTTCCCGGCCCCGGCGTACCCCATGCCGTTGGTGATACCGTACAGAAACGCTCCGGCATACATATCACCAGCGCCATTGCTGTCAATAGCATTTACCCCGTAGGGTTCAATATCCACAAAGGTGTCTCCGTCGTAAATCATCGCGCCGTTTTTGCCCTGTGTGATTACAAAACGACGGGCTTCCTTTTTCAGGGCTTCACGGGCTTCCATCAGATCATCTTTGCCGGTGTATATCTTTGCCTCTTTTTCATTGCAAAAGAGCAGATCTACTGAAGCGCCAACTACCTCTTCGAAACGCTCCTTGAATCCCTCAACAATAGCCGGATCTGAAAGCGTGAGTGCCGTCTTCACATCGTTTCTTTCGGCAATCTCTTTGGTCGCTTTCATGGCCTCATGCCCCTTGTCGGAAGCCACCAAATAGCCCTCGATATAGACATATTGCGAATTTTGAATAGCCTGTTCATCTACTTCTTGTGTGGATAAATTAGAAGTTATCCCCAGGTAGGTATTCATCGTGCGTTCTGCATCATCGGTAATCATCACCAGGCACTTGCCGGTAATGCCGTCTTCACGATCTTGCCGCTTGAAATTAGTGTCGATGCCGGCCTCGTTCATATCCTCGAGATAGAGATCCCCAAAGCGATCGTTGGCCACTTTGCATGAATAGAAAGCCTTGCCTCCAAACTGGCTGATGGCAAAAACCGTATTTGCCGCGGATCCACCCGGATTTTGGACCGTTTCCTCGTGATTAATAGCGTCAATAAGGCGAAACTGTGTATCTTCATCCACAAGTGTCATCACCCCTTTTTCTACCTCGTGGCGCTGTAGAAATTCATTGCTGACCTCGAATTCCATATCAACCAGCGCATTACCAATACCGTAGACGTTGTACTTCTTTTCCATAAATCAAATCAGAACTATTTAGAAATTACAAGCCGTGAAAATACGAACAATGAACGCCTGAATAAAGGTAAATAAAAAAGGCACTTGCCCTTTCGGACAAGCGCCCAATGAAGTTAGTTGAAACCTAGTTGTGAAAGATGATTGGATCGGCTGTGCCATCTGGATCACCGTTGGCCGTACCATCGCTGGACGGACTTCCGCCAGTAACCAGAAGTACACCAGCGGCATGGGGACTAGCCATCGATGTGCCGCTGATCGTGTTCACGCCGTTATCTTTCCAGAGTGACTTCACATCAACACCCGGAGCCGCATACTCAATCGGAGGATTACCGTAGTTCGAGAAGGATGCAAAATCATCATTGGAATCCACGGCCGAGATTGTCCATACGTTATCATATTCAACGCGAGCCGGTGATGAGTTGTTCGCATCAGCGCCGTCGTTACCTGCTGCAAGAGCAAAATAGATACCCTGGTCAGCAGCATTTCGGACCGCATCATCAACAGCTTGCGAAGTGCTTCCACCAAGACTCATATTGGCTACGTCGCCGGCAGAAGCATTGGCGGCTACATAATCGATACCATCAATTACATTGGAGTAGGTTCCACTTCCATCGCTGTCGAGCACTTTCACACCTACAACGGAAGCTCCAGCTGCAACACCAATCACATCAATGTCGTTGTCCAGCGCGGCAATAGTACCTGCCACATGGGTGCCGTGCCCATTGCCGTCATCCGCCCCTTCCGAGGGTACAAAAGACGTACTTTGCTGTGTATCCACATTCAGATCGTCGTGATCAAGATCCACTCCGGTATCGATAATCCAGGCTGTACCCGAACTGGCCACTGCTCCGCCTACACGGTCAATGCCGTACGGCGTCTCTTGCGGATCACCGCCGCCGGTATCACAGTTGATGCCGAAATAAATGCACCAGAATGAATCGGTAGCACTGGGCGGCGAAAGCATAACGATGCGATCCTGCTCGATATACTTGATCTCTTTATCGTTTTGCAGACTTTTGAGCTGTTGATCCGAAAGCGAAGCCGCAAAACCGCCGAGAGCATTCTTGTATCGACTTTTGACAGCCGTGTTGTCGATCTTGTGCTTAGACAACATGTCATCGATTTGCCGATTCCTTTTAGCCACAGTCGTCTTGCTTTGGCTCACCTTGTCCTCGAATACGACGATGTATTCGCCGGGAATCATCTGACCTTGCTTATTTTGCACCCGTTCTGCCTTTTCTTCTAAGGAAGGTTCGTCTTGATTCTCTTTGTTAATATTAGTCGGTTGATCGCAACCTGTCATTACCAGAAGGGCAACAACAACGATTGCGCTTAGTTTATTTAGAGTTCTTGATAGCATAGATACCCTAACTTTTATTAGAATTACGCCCATTTTTGGGCATTTACGAGGCAACAGAAATTTTCCCACGGAATTATTTACTTATAACACTCTGTGCCCCATTAGTTTACACGAGTTAACAAATTGGCCACTGTTACAAATTTGTTATTCTGTCGAGTACACCCGCTGCACCGGTATTACAAATTTCAGATGTTCAGAACCACCAAATTTATATTATGTTATTTTTCACTCATGGCGAAGGGATTCTAAGGCAGATTTGCGCTGCTACAGGGGTTCCGTATATTATAATTTTGAAATTATTCAATAAGGATTTGTTGCTATTCGGCAACAAGTTGAGCTTTTGTTAGATCTTAGCATTCCCAATGCAAAATCTGGTCACTTTTTTACAACAGCGCCTGTCCCGACCACTGCCGGGCCGGGAGGCACAAATTAAAATGGCACCGGAACCCGTTTCAGGGGGCGAACACCGGCAGATGGATCCTCCCGCCCATGCCAATATCAGCAGGGTATTGGTACTCTTCTTTCCCAATGAGAAGCAAAAGCCCGAGCTTGTGCTCACTGTACGTAGCCACGATATCGATCACGGCGGACAAATAAGCTTTCCCGGCGGACGTGCTGAAGAAGGTGAGTCCAGTGCAGAAACCGCCTTGCGGGAAGCAAAAGAAGAAATCGGCATTAATCCCGATACCGTTACTATTCTGGGGCAGCTCAGCGACCTTTACGTTCGGCACTCTAATAACTTGGTCACCCCGGTTGTTGGAGTTATGAACAACCGACCCGATTTTGACATAAATCCCCTTGAAGTGGCTGAAGTGTTTGCCATCGAAGTCGACTCATTGTTGCACAAAAAAAACCTCACCGTTGAAGACTGGGATTTAAGCAGATATACTTACCGCGTACCCTACTGGGATATCCACAACGTGCCGCTGTGGGGTGCCACCGCCATGATGTTAAATGAATTGCTAGAATTAATCAGAGAATTTAAAAACAGCTGAAGCATCAAATATGAGCTCTCACCAATGTACCCTTTGTGGACTTGAGACTCCGTCACCTCCAATCACGGATGAAGATACTCAAGGTGTTTTTTGCTGCTCAGGATGTCTGCATGTATATCAGCTGTTGGATGAGCTGGAGGAAGAACAGGCCGAAGAGCTTCGTCAACAGACGATACGAGCACGGAAAAATGAGAACCAGAATTCTTCTATTCCCCAAAACTGCAAAGAGGCATTTTTTAAGGTCGATGGGATGCACTGTGCCACCTGCGAATCTTTTGTGGAATCTGTTGCTACACGAAAAAAAGGCATTTATAAAAGTGAAGCCAGCTATGCTTCCGAGATGCTAAAAGTTTACTACGATCCTGATGAGGTGACACCAGAACATATCCCGGGTTCATTGAGCAAAATGGGATATGAGATCTATGATATCAATGAGGAAGGAAACAGAGATGACTTGAATGAACTAGGCCGATTAATCATGGGCGGATTCCTGGGCATCATAGGATTATTACTCTACAGCCTTTTCCTATACCCATCCTATATCAGTGGCGAAGGATTTGTGCCGCTGACAGCCGAGGAGCAATTTTTCTTCATCTCCAATATCTTTGTAATGACCTCCTTTGTGCTGTTCTATACAGGCTACCCGATTCTACGAGGAGCATGGGTCTCAATTTCAGTTTTAAAACCCAACATGGATCTCCTTATCACAATCGCTGCGGTAAGCGCATACCTGTACAGCTTTGGCGCTCTTTTAACGGGAACCACGGAGGTCTATTTTGATGTGACGATGGCTATTATCCTGGTCGTTTCCATTGGCAACTACTACGAAAAAAGGATAAAAGCCGGCAAATATGACCTCTTGGCTGACCTGACAGAGAAATCAATTGACCATGCCCATGTCCGAAGAAATGGGCAACTTAAAAAAATTTCTGTTTCAGACATTCATCCGGATGATGAAATTGTAGTGAAAGCGGGAGAACGAATCCCCGTAGACGGAACTGTGACGGGAGGAGAGGGCGTTGTAAACGAAGCACTCATGACTGGGGAATCAAAACCGGTAAGCAAAAAAAACGGGGATAAGGTACTAAGCGGAACCATCTTAACACAAAATTCACTGACGATTCAGACCGACGAAGAAGTCAAAAGTACGCTCGATCAGTTGATACAGCTCATGTGGAATATTCAATCGTCTCGGGGAGGCAAGCAGCGGCTGGCAGATCGTATAGCGGCCTACTTTGTTCCGGCGGTTCTGCTGCTGGCCATTATTACCTTTGGCTACCAACTTCTCGGCAGTACTTCGGCCACTGAGGCGCTGCTGTCTGCCCTGGCCGTCCTTATCGTATCCTGTCCCTGTGCACTGGGTTTAGCTACTCCACTGGCTATTGCCTCCGGTTTGAAAAGCGGATTAGAGCATAACATCATCTTTAAAACTGCTGCGCTCTTTGAACAAGAATCCGCAGATATGGTCGCTTTTGACAAAACGGGAACTTTGACTACGGGAACTATGCATCTGATCGATAAAGGAACAAATAACCTCGCACTCGAATATGCTGCCGAGCTGGAACAACTATCTTCGCACCCGATTGCCCAACCGATTGCTAAGGAAGCCAAACAAAAGATTGAGGCAATAAACAATTTCAAAAGCTATTCAACAGGCGTTTCGGGTGAGATTAATGGCGTTGGAGTTTTTGTTGGAAAGCCCGAATGGCTCAGCGAAATCGGCTTTGCGATAGATTCCGAACTGGTGACTACCATTGAACAAAAGCGTTCTCAGGGCAATATCCCGGTAGGCGTAGCCTGGGATGGAAAAGTCCACAGCCTGCTTGCCGTGGGAGATCTGCTAAGAGAGGATACCCTTGATGCTATTACAACCCTGAAAAGGGATAACAAGAAAATAGCACTGATAACCGGTGACAGTAAAGAGGCCGGGGAAGCAATGCAGCAACAACTGAATACCGACTTTTTGTTCAGCGAAATTCGTCCGGAATCAAAATCCAATATTATAAGAAAGCTAAAAAAGCTTGGAACAGTGGCCATGGTTGGAGACGGCAGTAATGATGCACCTGCCCTGGCAGAAGCAGATCTCGGCATCGCTTTTGGTGATCTGACAGCTATTGCAGCTGAATCAGCCCAAATTGTGATACCTGGAAACCGTCTTACACTTGTACCGGCTGTATTTGAAATAATCAGAAATACTAAAAATCGTATCCATCAAAATCTGGGATGGGCTTTCCTGTACAATATCATAACCATTCCCCTTGCAATCGCGGGAGCTATAAATCCGCTTTTTGCCGCACTGGCAATGGCTGCAAGCAGTTTACTTGTGGTTAGTAACTCATCCCGAAAGATGAAGATAAGCCCAGCCGGTAGCTAACGTTGTGTTTTTCTGGTATATCGAACGGGAATACTACCCAGTGGAACTTCTTCGTGAATATTGCGAACTGAATCCTCAGTTATCAACTCTTTTCCACTCAAGTATAATTTCACCGGAACTTGCCCATTCGGCAGGGTCCAGCGCATACTTTTTGACTGAGATGCCGACCACTCTTGGCCCCTTCGTAGTAGGTCACCATTCTTTAGTCTCAGGCTGTCGACCTTTACCAAGGGTGTAGCTTGCATTGTAGTGTCCGAGGGGCGAAATTCAAGTTCAAACACCCACTCCTGAGCACTTACGTTAATCTGCATACCAGAAATCACCACTGGATAATTACTTTTCGTAAAAAGCGTGTCACCCTCTGTAAACTCTACAGCTTGGTCAGGCTGACTTCTTCTTTGTACCTGGTCTGTCTTATCATTGAAAATCTGAACATTAACCAGATTGAAAAGCGTTAACAGCTCAACCAGCACGGGAATGCCTATCCCTATAATAATAAGAGTACGGACCAGTGTTTTATTAGATCCTTCCTCGCTATTGGATGTCTCGCTATTAGTCATAGATTCCTTGTAGGAGCAAAACAATTACTTCAATATAGGCTGATGTCCCAAAGATACGCTTTTATCAGTCAGGACATCAGCACTGTGATAACCACTTTCGATAAATCAGGAAGGCCTTGGCAATGCGCCGGGTTCAAAGATACCGTCTTGTATCATTTCCCAAAGCGGGAACGAGTACGCCAACAGAACCAGAATAAGCGCCAGTGCAAACCAAAGTTTCATATTGTCAAGTACCGCAGGGGTATGCTCAACGCCTGAAAGTGGCTCGGGGATATAGTCGTCAACGGGCTTATCAGATTTTTCTCCGGCCAACCAAGATGTTGTAATTACCCATAGAAACAAAATAAGTGAGATAAGCAAAATTGTACCTCCAATGGCAATTTGCCACTTCATCTCGCCCATCGTTCCAAAAACAGGGTCAAAACTCATCGCATTAGTATTAAACTCAGGTTCGGCCGTACGTCTCGGTACTCCTGCCAACCCTGCCCGGTGCATAGCATTCGACATTAATGTCATTCCCAAGAACCATGTATAAGGCTGAATTAATGCCAGAGTCTTAAATTTCAGTTTTCGACCAGTCAGCTGTGGTACCAACCAATAGCTGATAGCCATAAAGGTAAGTGCTACAGCGGTCCCCACCGTTAAGTGAAAGTGGCCTGGAATCCAAAGCGTATTATGAATGAGGAGATTGACATTCATTCCGGCATTTATCATTCCGCTGAATCCTCCAGCTGCAAACATAATTCCAGCCAAAGCACATCCCACAAAAGCAGGCCTGTCCCACGGGAGCTTGCCAACCCACGCAAAATATCCCTTTCCTCCACGCTGCCGGGCGCCGTGCTCCATGCTTGCAACAACGGTAAAAAGTGTCATCAGGCTGGGCAACAATAACAGCATGGTCGTAGCCATGGCATAAAACTTGAATCCGAGCGAAATGCCGGCATCAGCATACTGGTGGTGATACCCAACGGGCGTAGATAGGATCAGGAAAATAATAAACACAATACGGGTCATCGAGTCGCTGAACAAGCGTCCGCCCGAAAGTTTGGGAAGAATAGCATACCATACATAATAGGCCGGCAAAAGCCAGAAATACACTACCGCATGACCAAAGAACCAAAACAGTGTTCGCGGCAACAGGGGTTCAATTTCAACTACCCATCCCAGTGACCAGGGAATTAACAAACCAACCACTTCAATCGCCAGACCAATGGTACAGACGTACCACATCAGCATGGTAAACAAGGTCATAAAGGTCAGAATGGGAATCCGGTCAGTGGGATTTTCTTCACGCCATTTTCTGTATGACCAAAACCAGTCGGCCCCGGCCATCCAGGATCCTATAAGCACGAGTGCCAAACCAATGTAAAACATCGGGTGGGCCTGCAAAGGCGGATAGAATGTATACAGTACAGCTGCTCTTATAGAGCCATTGGGAACCAACCCGCCCAGAATGGCAACAGCAGCCATCACCAGACCAATCGTCATAATCCAAAACCAAGACCATGTAAAGGTCATATTTTCTGGCTCACGCTCCAGGCTGCGCGTGACCCCCCAAACAAAAAGTCCGGCAATAAAAAAGGTGGTAAAAATAAGAGCCAGCAGCACACCATGGCCGGTAAGCAACGTATAGTATTCGCCAGAATTAAAGAAGCCTCGGAAGACGCCGGTGCGGTGCAAAGCTTGTATAAAGCCAAAAAAACCACCGAGACCCAGCGCTATAAAGGCTACGATAAAGTTGGCTTTTGATACTTTTGCCGCTTTAGGAAACTTATGTAAAAATGTCATTGTACAAGATTACTTTTATCAAACTCGGATTTAGGTACAACTTTTATTTTACCTTCCATGATGTGGTGTGCAGGCCCGCAATATTCATTGCATACGAGACCGTACTCTCGAGACTCAGGAAAAATTGTCGTCAATTTAGCAACCTGACCAGGTATCGACATCGTATTTATATTGGTTCCTGCAACTTCAAAACCGTGTAGTACATCGGGACTTGTAATATAAAATGTCACCCTGGTATTTGCCGGAACCGTTATAGGACGAGCCGTTCCGGGTTGAAAAGCAAACTGTATCGTTTGGACGTAAACTTCATATTCCGTCTGCCCATTCTTAGTCACTTTCCGAACACCGGGTGTACCAAATTCTGTTTCTCCCAAATTTTGGGGATCAATCGTTTGATAGTCTCCAATTACCTTGAGATCCATTGCCACAAACCCATAAATGACGCTTGCGATAAAAAAGGCAATCAGACCAAAGGAGAGTTTAATCCAAAAGCGTTCAAACTTGTGTATATGCATAGGTCTACTCTAATTTTGTTACTCAATGATAGAAGGTGCGTTCCCACCAAACTCCACGAAATACATGAACAACCACATCAGTACCACCAAACCAAGATACATTAGGGTAAGGGTAAGCGTACCTTTGGGTTGATACTCTTCGATGCCAATCTCGCGTTCGATTTCCGGATTTTGTTGCTCCCAGCTTTGGGAAGGATCCGATTTATTGGAAGAGCTACTGTTGTTTTCAGCCATAGCAACAACTTTTCTTGAAAAGATTTTTCAGAAGAGAAACTAACTACTATTGGGATTCAAGATCAAATTTTATAACCAATTTAGATCATTTATTTACAATTATTTTACCATCAGAAGTTCATGCACTATTAACATGTATCAGGTTGAACTATGAAACTGACAGCGATCCAAAGTCAAGGTCACTTGTATTTCTTATCGCAAAGAAGCCGAATCCACAAGCTGATTATCCGATTGGTCGTGTACTGCGTAGTCAAACCCCTGTTGAATGCTGTAGCCGCCAACTTGGCCCTGCTTATTAATAGCAATAAATCCTACCTGTATACCATCGACTGAGTCGTTGTTTTGGACAATACGCTGCACCGCTCGCTTACAGGCCTCTTCCGGGGAATCACCGCGCCGCATATTTTCCACCACCAGATGGCTACCACAGATACGGATCACCTCTTCTCCAACACCTGTTCCTGCGGCGGCACCCACAGCATTATCGACAAACAAGCCTGAGCCAATGAGTGGAGAATCGCCCACCCGGCCGTGCATTTTCCAGGCCGTGCCACTTGTGGTACAAGCCCCCGAAAGATTGCCCTGCTTATCCAACGCCAACATCCCTATGGTATCATGATTTTCAACATTCACTTCGGGATTATATTCGGCCTCTTTTTTCCACTCCCGCCAGTCGTTCTTCGATTCTTCGGTAAGCAGATCGGTCTTTTCAAAACCCTGCGACAGTGCAAAATCGAGCGCTCCTTCCCCGACCAGCATCACATGGGGGGTCTCTTCTTTAACCTGACGAGCTACTGAAACGGGATGTACAATATGTTGAAGCGCACCTACTGAGCCACATCTCTGGTTATGATCCATGATGCAGGCATCCAGCGTCACAAAACCATCGCGGTCGGGACGTCCGCCCAACCCTACCGTTCGCACATCGGGATCCGCTTCGGTCACGCGAACACCGGCTTCGACGGCATCCAGCGCCGATCCATTGTCAGCCAACACGTTCCAGGCAGCTTTATTGGCCTCAATGCCGTGATTCCAGGTTGAGATAACGACTGGCTTATTGACCTTGCCCGAGAATGAAGAAGACGACGATGACGCCCATTTTTTAAAGGGAACCAATCCTCCCAAGGCCGTTAACTTCAAAAAGCTCTTGCGACTAATCATAGTAACGATATTTTGGGATGAAAATTCATTGCAATTTGTTGGCAGCTGTTTGCCCCACCTCCATACCAATGGCGATGCCCATGCCGCTGAGTCCAGCCGCTATGTAACGACACTGATCTACTTGTTCGATGAGGGGGGTCTTAGTTGGCGTAAAACCCATAATGCCCGACCACTCATGCTCAATTTGCCAGCCGGTAGGTAACTGTAAAATATTGCTTACAAAATCGACTAAATAGTTTTTGATCTTATCATTGGTACCGAATTGATCTGTTTCTTCGGTCTCCTTGTCTCGATTTCGGGCCCCGCCAATCAACAGCCGCTGACCAATATTTCGAAAATAAATGTACCCTTTGTCGTGATGGAAAATGCCTTTCCAGGGAAGCTCCTCCTGCTTATTGGTGACCAGCACAAAACCGCGCGTCGGTTCAATATCTATCTCTGGAAGCAATCGATGCACAAAACCGTTGGCCGCAAAAAGAATCTTATGGGCATTAAGGGTGGGCCCCTCTTCGATCAGCATCCGTCCTTGTGGCGTCGTTTCTTTCACCTTGCTATTCCATTTAATTTCGATCCCGGCCTCGCTCACCGCCTGGGCCAGCTGCTGCATCATGCGCCCGGGATGCAGTGCCCCTTCCAGCCGGTTGCGGATTACAGGGTACCCCGCAATCTCATGGGATTCATATACTTTTTCTTCACCGACCAGCTCCTGCAACCACCTGTTAAAACGATCAATTTCAGGAGCCACTTTATCAAATTCGTCTTGGGATTTAAAAAACTCATAGCCGCCACAGTGCTCATAGCCTATGGCTTCTTCACCAAGCGTCTCCTTCAGCAACTCCAGTCCATTGTATCTTCGTTTTATACGCCTGCGGATATTCTCTTCGGATTCTTTTTCCATATCAGCGAGATGTTCGCCAATAGATCCCACGCAGGCAAAGCCGGCATTACGTGTACTAGCTCCCTGAGGGATGAAACCGCGTTCCAGCACCGCCATCCGGGCATTGGGATGGGTTCGTTTATAAAAAAGTGCTGTTGACAATCCTACAATGCCGCCACCTACAATAAGTAAATCATAAGGCCGCAGAAAAGAATCTTGTTCCCAAAATGATGAGCTATTCATTCTTGTCAGTCATTTATTAATAGGAAAATACAAACTTGAATATGCAATCCATTTTAACTTCAAAGCTATTATTTCGAACTCATAACCAATACCTACTTGCCAATATTCTGAAATACCAGCGAAGCCATCAGGGAAGCACCCGTCTTAAAGCACTCTTCATCAATGTTGTATTGTGAATGGTGCCACGAATAGGTAGAGCCGGTTTCTTTACGCCCGCTCCCCAAAAAGAAAAATGCACCGGGAAACTCCTGCTGGTAAAAGGCAAAATCTTCGCCGGCCATAATGGGATTATCCAGCAGCTTCACATTTTCGTCTCCCCGCAATTGGCTCGCAGAATTAATCACATTCTCAGTGGCCCAATCGGTGTTGATGACAGCCGGATAACCGTAATCAAAATCAAAGGTATAAGCACCGCCGGCGGCCTCAGTTACCCCTTTGACAATAGCTTCAATCCGATCGCGAATCATGTCGGCAGTTTCTTGACCAAAAGTACGAACCGTACCCAGCATTTCCACTTTTTCGGGGATGATATTATGAGCAGATCCCCCGCTAATTTTACCTACTGTAACCACCGCCGGTTCGGTGGGATCAACATTGCGACTCACAATGGACTGTATCTGATCAACTACCTGCGAAGCCATCACAATGGGATCCACTGCCTGATGGGGAGCCGCGGCATGACCGCCCTTGCCAATAATTTCGATTTTAAACTCATCTGGACGTGCCATCATTGGGCCTTTGCGTATAGCTATCTGCCCCGGCTCCAGGTTAGGATAGGAGTGTAACCCATAAATTACATCAACCCCCTTTTCCTGCAGGTAGCCGGTTTCGCAGAGAAGACGACCTCCGCCCGGAAGCTTTTCTTCGGCCGGTTGAAAAATAAGCAGTACCGTACCTTCAATTTCCTCTTTTAATTCCGATAATATTTGAGCAGTCCCCAGCATATTAGCGGTATGTCCATCATGGCCGCAGCAGTGGGCCACCCCCTCATTTTGGGACAGGAAATCCTGCTTGTGCTCTCCTTCCTCCGCAATAGGCAATGCATCAATATCGGCGCGTAGTGCCACCACTCGGTTGCCCGGTTTCCCCCCTTCAATAATGCCCACACATCCCGTATCCAATGGGCGATCAACCTGGATATCTAGCGCTTTCAGCTTATCAATAATAAATTGCGTGGTCTCGTGCTCTTGAAAACTCAGCTCCGGGTTGCGATGCAAATGGCGACGAATTTCTACCATCTCATCGTGATGGGCTTCAGCCTTTTCCGTAAATGTTCGTGCTTCCATATTGGTTTTATTAAATCATTGAAATATCTGCAACTGAAAATAGGAATTTTATCGTAAGTCCCTTAGAATATTTCGAAACATCCCAACCGATGCTACGTAAGCTTTTTGAAGTGTTTCCAGCGCAATATCAATGATCTAATTTTTTTCCTATGAACAAGAGCAACATATCCTGGGAGATTGTTCTGGCCGGCCTGGCATTTATTGGGATCGGCATTTACCTGTTTAATCATAATACGTCTTCATCCCCCAAGTCCTCTTCGGCTGGTGTTTGGCACTCCGAACATGAGGCCCCTCAACCACCTTCGCCTACCAGCCTGCCGGGAGCTATCGTCATTGACCTGGATAATCTTGAGAGCCTTCAGAATCTCGAAAACCTCAAGAATCTGCGTAACCTGAAAAATTTAGAAAACCTTAAAGACCTCGAGATTGAATTAAAAAATCTGGATAAACTTATCGAAAAACACACCCAGCGCGATCAGGTGCAAGAAAGTGTGGAAAAAAATCTGAAGGAACTGGAAACTGAGCTTCAAAAAATTGAAAAGGCTGACTTTAATGTAAAGCTTCGGAACCAAAAGGTATACATCAATAAAAATTACAATGTCGTTGAGGCTCAGTGGTCAGAAGTAAGTCCCGGTGTTTTTGTATTTCGGGAATCCTTTCCGGTTGATAATATTCAGTCGATGGATCTAGAACTTGGCTTTGGAAACCTAAATATCGTAGGCAGCAACCGAGAGACCGGTGAAATTACGCTACGGGCAACCGGCAATGTGGAGGATCCGGCAAACTTTTCAAAGCGGTTAAACATCCAGAAAAACCTAACCGCACCGGGAGCTAAATTTTCGGTAACCTCAGCTGGCGGCAATGATATTTCTGATCGTATCAATCTCGAAGCAACGCTAACGCTGCCCAATACTGCCAAAGTCGTCGCCAATACCGCGGGCGGACACATCAACGCCAATAATTTGAGAAACCAACAAAACTTGACAACTTCTGGCGGACATATCACACTCTCTAGCATCGAAGGAGAAACCGTAGCCGAGACCGACGGCGGGCATATCACCTGCGACCGGATTTCTGGAAATACGATACTTTCTACCGGCGGAGGCCACATTAAAGTTAATAAGTCCAGTGGCTCACTGACAGCTAAAACCGGCGGCGGTCACATCGAGATTCAGCAAGCCAGCGGAAGTGTCATTGCCAAAACATCCGGGGGAAACATCTCGAGCACTATTCAGCAAGCCGATGGTCCCCTAAAATTCTCTACATCAGCCGGCAACATCACGCTGGGATTACCTGAAACGATCCAGGCAAATCTTGACATTACCGGCTCATCCGTTAGTTTATCAGATGCATTTAATTTTAGCGGTAATCAAAACAAAGGAAGCATTTCCGGTACCATCAATAAAGGCGGCGTGCCTGTTGTAGTCAGTTGCGGATACGGAAATGCAACTATCAACACTAATCAATAATGACCGACGATTCATCTGAGGAATCGAAACTTGTAGAAACACGGGATGGCTCCCATACTGTTTACTCCTCTCGCTTTGACCAGCACTACCACAACCCCAATGGCGCTATAGCTGAAAGCCGGTATGTGTTTTTCGAAAAAACAGGTCTGCTGAACAATCTTAACAATCGTGACCAATTGACTATTTTGGAAGTAGGGTTCGGCACGGGGCTCAATTTACTCTTACTGATGGATTACTGCCTAAACCAAGATTCCCCCACTAAAATAGATTATTACTCCGTTGAAGGATTTCCATTGAGTCCTGAAGTAGCGAAAGACTTCAATTACAGTGAGTACTTAAGTCATCCCAACTTAACCAACCAGATAGGCACTATCTTCGGCAACCTGTCGGGAGGGATGAACCATTTTGAGATCACTGAGAACCTCACATTGCACCTTTTTTATGGGATGTTTGAGGATTTTAAGTCCGATAACCTACAAGCCAACTACATTTTCCACGATGCCTTTTCACCGGATGCCAATCCTGACCTGTGGAGCGGAGAAGTGTTTCAAAAACTCAAACAGCTAAGTGCCAACGATGCAATGCTCTCCACCTACTCGGCGGCATCTTCTGCGCAAGGTGCGCTAGCCTGGGCGGGATGGAAAGTCGCCAAAACGCGGGGAGCACTAGGTAAACGAGAGATGATCCTTGCCGCACTGGATGCTGATCGGCTGAGCGATCATAAACGCATCAACGAAGAGCGGTATGCCCAACGCTACGAAGAAGGCGATTTTGACTGACAAGCCCTTCATCTGATGACTGGATTTGTCGCCTGATGAATAGTAATTACATCTACCTCAAGTATCTGTATCATCTTCACTCCAGCTTGGGATGCAGATGGGCAGCAGATCCTGAAACTAGTTCAGGATGACACGAGGCAATAATCATTTCATCTTCATTTTAAAGCTAAGTTTGGGAACCAAATAACAGACAAAGCCTCCTGTGCTAAGCAAAAACAAAGTCTTGCAATTGTCATTTCGAGCCTAAGCGAGAAATCTTTGTTTGCTTGTATTGCTAAAGATCTCCCACCGGTTGAGATGCTTAACTAGAATGACAAGACCATCCACCTCTATTCATCAGACCACAAACCTAGTGATCAAATGAATAATTATCTCTCCTTCTCCTGGAACCGTCGCAGCAGGCGTCCCAAAAACTTATTAGCATAAACCTTATTGATGTGATCCATATCAGCCAATAGCACCAAACGCTCTTTGCTGCGCGAGAACGCTACATTGAGCAGTCGCGGCACGGCCAGCCCGTTTTTCTCTTCGTCAAAGGGGCGCACTGAATAGTGACGGCGGCGACCATACTGCTCCTCGCCACTCATCACCGTATCAAAAATAATTACATCCTTTTCGCGTCCCTGGAAGGTGTGGATCGTCCCCACCTCGATGACACCAAGATCATTTTCGTACAACCTGCTGCGAATATCGTATACCGTGCTCCGAAATGGCACGATAATGCCTACCTCTTCGACCGGCACCTGGTTCTTCAGCACCAGCTTCTTTACCATCTTGATGAGGATTTGCATGTGCACCTCATTAACGGGACTAAACCCCTTGCCTTCATCCTTCTGAGTCAGCACCGGGCCGTATTTCTGGCTATCAATCACATTAACAGTCGTATGCGAACTCTGCTGCTGCTTGATCATTGGATCGGCTTCCTCATTGGGCTGTGCCGTCTTCAGGCGTCCCTCATAGAAAACCGAACTCAGCACTTCGGCCAGATCTTCATTCATCCGGTACTGCGTGTCGTAGAAGGTAGTTAGGGGGCGATTTTTGTCGTGCCATTCAAACAAGTCCTCCGTCGTATCAGCTCCCGAGGCAAAAGTAAAAATATCTTCCTCTAAAAAGTTACGCGCTTGGCTATCATCAGTCAACGCAATAGGCGGCAGCTGCATGGGATCGCCCACAACCACCACATGCGACGTCGCCTTGGCTGCCAGCACCATCAGGTAAGGCAAATTGGCCATCGACGCCTCGTCAATCACCACCGCATCAAACTGCTGCCCGTCAAATAGATCGGAAGTACAAACTTTGGCCAGCGTCGTGCCAACTAACTGCTTACGCTCCAGCTCTACCCGCTCGTTGACCGTCAGCATCTGGTCAATCTTTTCCTCGAGCGCCGCTTCTCCGCCGTGCTCATCAATACGTTCGCCCAGCATATTTATACGCTGATCCAGCTCGGTAGGGACCTCTTCACCGTGATCCATCAGGTTATCGATCTCTTTTTGCAGCTTCTGGTATTCCCCCAACAGGTTATCCAGATTTCCCGCCTGCTCTTTCTGCTGATTCTCTTTCTGCTGGATATGCTGCTCAAACAGCACCTGCTCGAGACGCTCGCTTTCCAAGGCCATCTCTCCAAATCGTGTTACCTTTTCTTCGAGATGCTCTTTCTCTACAGCGGTGAGCGCCTGCAGCGCGCTGAGCAATCCCACATCCACAGCCCGGTTCGTGTTGGCCGCAAACAGCACGCGCTTCCCTTTGATCAGGTAGTTGGCAATCATGAATCCCAGCGTGGAGGTTTTGCCGGTGCCCGGCGGCCCCCAGACGTAGAGCACTTCGTTTTGCAGCGACTTTATCAGTGACTCGTGCTGGGAATCGTTGCGCCGGCTGTCATCCAGCACCCGAATGGTGTCGTCATCAGTATGATGTTCGTCGGCATCGGGATAAAACAGCTGCCCCATCCGCTCGCGGTCTTCCTTGGCCTCTTTGTCGAGTAGCTTTTTGAGTTCCATCCGCAGGCGTCGCAGCACAAAATCGTTCTCCCACTCGATGTGGACCTTTGGTAAGGTAGCACCAAAATTATGTGGGAAATGAAGTACTACTTTCTTGTCGTCCACCTCCACCGGATAAAGCTCCAGCTCATCCTCATGATCTTCCATCTCACCGGAGATCACTTCGGCAAACTTCAGCGAAGTATTCTGCGACTCAAACTCATAGTAAAAAGTATTCGGCGGATGATCCTCCCGCCGGCTCCCATCAAACAACACATCCTGGGCCGGTTTTTCGCGGACGGTATCAATTTCGGAACTCACCGCCTCCAGCGCCCGCTTGATGAGTTTTTTTAATTTCTTATCGTTGCTCATGTATCAACCAAAAGTTTCACAATTCTTAATTTCTATTGGCAAAAGGTTACGTTTCCCTTCTCACGTCTGCAGTTTGCAATCTACTTATACAAATCATCCAAATTCGCATCAGCCAACTCTACAAATAGCTTGCTCACCTTTTCAGTGACCGCCTCAAAATAAGCTTCTCCTTTCTCTGCCGTAGCCTCTTTGGGATTTCCAACGCCGGTGTCCTCGGTCACTTGCGACCACTGACGTTCAGCCCACGCCCAATCCTCACGCAGTGCCTCAATGCGATACTCTTTAGCAGAACCATCGCCGGCCTCGTCGAGTGGACGCACCAACTCGGGGCGCAGATACATCACCAGACTCGTCTCCATCTCATCAGCGTGGTCGCCCTCAGGATGATCGAAGAATTTGTTTTTGTCCACCGACTGGAACCAGTTGCAAAAACTGATAAACATGTCCGGATATTTGACACCCAGCTCGCGGATCAGCGGCTTAAAATTATTACCTCCGTGACTGTTCAGCACCAGCAATTTTTGGATGCCCTGCCGGTCCAGTACTTCAATGATATCATTCAACACCGCCGCCTGCGTGCTGGGATGCATGTTGATATCCAGCGGAATATCAGTCTGACCAGTATTGACGCCAAACGGAATAGCCGGCAGTATCATAATCTTTGCGCCCTGCTCCCAAGCCCGCCTACCCGCTTCTTCGGCAATAGCTTCGCCCTCAATCACATCCGTAGCATACGGTAGGTGGTAGTTATGGGCCTCAGTAGCGCCCCAAGGCAAAATCGCCAGCTCCACCTGCTGTTTCTTCAGCGTTTTATAATTGCTCTCAGCTAAAATATATGGACGCACTTCCATTTTTAATTCTATATTGAAAATTCATAATTCTACTGGTCCCACAACTCGGCCCGGATGGTATCAGCACTCCGTTTGGAGATACTATATTCGAGCTTCGTCCGCTTCTTTTCAGGCACCTTTTTTTCCACAAGTTTAGCACTTTCGGAGGTGTACAAAATAAGATCAGTCTCCCGTACAAACAGCGGCAACGAACTTCCATAGGTCGCCCCCGCCACGAAGGATCCGCCAAATTTAATGCTCACTTTCAGCTCGTTAATAATTTTTGGGATGGTCTCATCATCCGCCGTGACCAAGCCAATAGTGTCGATGGCCGCCCGGTCTACGATAGCCAAAAGCGTATCGGGATTAATGCTGTAAACAATCGGCAACAAGCGCCCCTTTTGGGAAAAATCGCGAAACTTATTCACCAGCTGCAGAGGTACAAACAGGGCATCGTACTTGACCGTCTCATTATACTGGGTAGCGTTGAGCACCTGGCTGCGCACTCCTACCTCTTTTTTGATGGCATCGGCAATCATCCGTCCCAGCTCATTGGTCTCCCCGATGCTGGCGCAGGTCTCAATACGGTCGGGCCAATCCATATAGCTGAGCTGCTCCTGGAACAGTTCATCAATCTCCGACTCATCGAGTCCATAGCCGATCAGTTCCTCGAGCAGTTTTCGCATTTTTTCGGCCCCTACTTCCAGTCGGTCGGCCTTGTCCAAGTTGGTGTTCTGTCGCTCCACGATAAAACCCTTACCGCGTTCGCCCCGGATCAATCCCTCATCCGCCAAAATATGGTATGCCTTGCGCACAGTGTGGAAACTGGATTCCAGCTGCCGGCCCAACTCACGTGTAGAAGGCAGCGTTTCGCCCACCTGGAACTGCTTTGTAGCAATCATCAGGCGGATACGATCGGCGATGTATTTAGCAGAGGTCTTCACGAAAGTGAATTAAGTTCAAAAAGTACAATGCCACAAAATAGGAGTTTCACTACTCATTCTCATAAGGAGATTCGAACAAAAAAGCCTATCTCGAAAGACCGGTATTGGCGATATCGAAACAAAGAGAGAGATCCATCTAATTTTTTGTTGTACTTATCCATCAGCTTGTAAAACACTCTCTTCATAATATTTATATCCTGTTTTACTTAATTCGGCTTCGTCGTTATCCATCGACTGTGCTCTCTTGAAACTTTTAAAAAATTTGCAACCCAAATATCACATTTTGGGAGCTTAATATTTGTCCCACTTTTAAAACACGGTTGCTTTTCCCCCCATACTTTAAAACATTGAGCATTCAATATTTGTCGGAGTGGTACAAGAACCAAAGTTCAGTAAAGAGAGTTACTATTTTCAAATTTGGTAAAAATACCAGTCTTGCTCTTCTGGGAGCTGCCTTTTTTATCGTCGGGATAATCAGTTTGTCTACGGGCACCTTTAATGCCCTGGACCGCCTGATCTTGGATTACAAGTTCCGATATCTACAGCAGGAGGATCCCAATGATGAGATTGTGCTCGTTACCATTGATGAGAAGAGCCTCTCATATTTTAACAAAAATGACATGTACTGGCCATGGCCGCGCGAGTTTTATCACATTATCACCGATTATTTCAATAACTCCGGGGCTAAACTCGTGGTTTTCGATATCCTGTTTGACACCCCTGACTTTGATCGCCGTAACCTGTCGGGCAGTCACAGCGACCAACGGTTTCAACAATCGCTGGAGCAGGCAAACAACAGCATATTGGCCTTTAAAACAACGGTTACCGGCGACTCGATTAATCCCACCGCCAATCAATATTCACAGATAGAGCAATGGGAAATAAAAAGCAAGTCGCCCTATCAACAGTCACACTTGCTTACCTCGCGGCCATTAAAAAAATTTGCAGAAGCGGCTCGAGGTCTGGGTAATACCCTCATAAGTCCTGATGAGGACGGCCTGATCCGATCTGTGCACTTGTTCGACAGCCTAGCTCACAAAGGCTACGTGCCTACCCTTTCGATGGCGGCCTATCTAGAGCTTAAACCTGACAGTATTAGTTTATCGTGGACCGATGATGGCCTGCGTGCCGGCAACACCGAAATACCATTGCAAGAGTCCGGTGACTATCTCATTAACTGGTACGAAAAGGGCGGAGTAGTCGATGGGACTTTTCCCTACTATTCGTTTCATGCTATTGTGCAAAGCGCCATCCAAAAAAAGAGAGGACTGCCGGATGATTCGCTTAATGTACCGCCCAATACCTTTGATGATAAAATTGTGCTTGTGGGAGCCTCGGCAGCTGGACTTGGCGACATCAAAAGTACGCCCATGAGCTCGTTGGAAGCCTTCCCGGGCATGGAAATTCAGGCGACAATCCTCAATAACCTGATTGGCGGCAACTTTATCACACAACCGCCTACCTGGGTTACGATCAGCATTCTCTTACTGCTTTCGGTAGGCATACCTTTTTTGATTGCTTACAGCCGGCCGATCTATGGGACATTTTCGATGATGGGGATCCTAACGCTGATCGTCTTAACTGGCATTGGCCTTTTTGCTGCTGAACGTATCTGGTTTTCCACGGGTATGTACCTGGTGATGGGTTTTATCAGTTATAGTGGAGCGGCGGCATATAAATATTTTGCTGAAGAAAGACAGAAAAAAGAGATTCGATCTGCCTTTGGACAGTACGTACAACCTGAGTTTGTCAAAGAGCTGATCCAGAATCCCGAGATGCTCAAGCTCGGTGGACAAAAGAAAGAGCTAACAGTACTATTTTCTGATCTGGCCGGATTTACTACCATCTCCGAAAACAAGCCTCCCGAAGAGTTGGTTTCGTTCCTGAATGAATACCTGGGAGCCATGACAGACATTATTTTTGAACATTCCGGGACGGTGGACAAATATATCGGGGATGCGGTAATGGCCTTCTGGGGCGCCCCCATTGCACAAGATAACCATGCAGTGCTTGCCTGTCGCAGCACTTTGAAAATGATAAAAAAGGTGGAAGAGTTAACGCCCAGCGGCACCGACACGCATGCTCGATTTGGGATTGCCTCCGGCGATATGATTGTCGGAAATATCGGATCCTATAACCGCTTCAACTACACGGTGCTGGGCGATACGGTCAACCTTGCCGCCCGCCTCGAATCGGCCAATAAATCCTTCGGCAGCCGGGTCATGATCTCTGAACAGACCTACAATAAAGTAAGAGACCAATTCCTTTGCCGACCTCTCGATTGGCTGGTTGTAAAAGGGAAAACAGAACCTGTACAAGTATATGAACTGATGGGCGATCAGCAATCTGACAAGGACCTATTACATCTGGAAGAAGCTGCGGAAATATACAATCAAGGCATAGATCTATACTACCAACGGCAATGGGATGAAGCGATTAAACAATTTGAACAGGTCCTGGAACTATTAGCCGATGACGGTCCCTCACAAACGTACATCAAGAGGTGTCAAAAATATAAAAATGCACCACCTGCGGATGACTGGGAAGGTGTATTCCACCTCGAAACTAAATAGAGAGCACCAATTATGTTTCGTAAATACATAGCACTTCCGTTGTTCCTAATTATGATTACGGGCTTTGCAGCTACGCTGGAACGTCCGGCAAAAATCACTATTAAAAATAACGTAGATATGCGGAATGGACCCGGCTCCTATTACAAACTGATCCTTCGACTAAAGCCCGAAGCAACGGTGAACCAGATTGATCAGGAACAGCAATGGCTCAAAGTAAAAACAAATAACAAAACCGGGTGGATTCCAGAGCGTTCGGCCTATACTTCTGGGACTCAGCCCGAGAGCTCTCCAGATCAAGATCAGGTAACGGGCAATGCAGAGGACGCATTTGACGAGCTGGCAAAAGGTGAAGGCGACACTAGTGGGTCGGCCACTGCATCACCGGCGCAGGTTGCCGCAGCCGTAAAAGGATTTGCTAAAACATTCACCTCCCAAAAGACCAACCGCCAAGAGACGGAATTGGTCGAAAATTTCAACGCCTACATCAATCCGGACGCCTACGAGGAATTTAGAAATAAGCGACTGGGCAGCTGGACTTGGGAGAAGGCGCAATCCCGCGTTAAGATTAGCACCGATAAAGCACCTGTACTCGATCCGCAGCGCGAACAGATTGGGTGGGGCATTGCGAACGTCATCGCCCAACATGGGCTTATCAGAGATCGGGCACTTCAGCAATATCTGACTCATATTGCTCTCGTGATTGCCGAAAATTCTCACAGTTACGAAACCTCAGTGCAGGTGTACATCCTGGACAGCGAGCAATTCACGGGATATGCCTGTCCTAATGGCGCCATTTTTGTCTCTAAAAAAGTATTGCAAACTATTGAGAGCGAAGCCGAATTTGCATTCTTTATCGCACATGAGCTGGCCCATGTGGTATTGAATCACGGGATGCAGGAGACCAAAAAGCGAGAGACGAAAATAAGGGCCGAACAACGATTTAATGAACTTAATCAAGAACTGGACAACCAGGAAGAAAAGTACAAGAAAACGGAACAAGAGCTTACCCGGCTGGCAAATCAAATCTATGAATACACCGTTAAAGATCGGCTGAAACAGTACGAATACTCAGCAGATTACTGGGGCATCGCTTACGTTTATCGCGCTGGGTATGATCCACACGGGGGACTCAATCTGCTGCAAAAAATTTATAATGAAGACGGAGACTTCAAACAACAAATTGGTAAAGCCAAGTGGAAAGGCACCTCCCTGCGCAAGCGCATTATCAAGATAGAAAACCAGATTGAGGACTATGATTTGCCCGACGGTTATGGCATGAGCTATCCCGAGGTCTGGCATCAAAAAATGCAGGGATTGGGTGAGTAAGTATTCCCATCCGAAGTTGCTGTAATTTCGGATGGGGCCATAAGCTAGCTACGCTTTTCCACCAGCTTCTTTAGCTCCGAGACCAGCATCAGCGATTCGATAGGCGTCATCCGGTTAGGGTCACATGCCTCCAACTTGTCGATGAGCTGCTCGGTATTGGGATCGAGCTGTGTCTGGAACAGTGATGGCTGCTGGATCTGCTCCTGCTTGTCCATCTCTTTAGCCGCCTTCTTGACTGCGGCTTTCTTTTTCTGTGCTCCTTCCTCAAGCGTGCCGTTGCTGTCAGTCAGATCCAGGCTGTGACTTTCAAGATTTTCCAGTATCTCTTTCGCACGCTCAATCACAATAGACGGCAGCCCCGCCATGTCAGCGACCTGAATACCATAGCTGTGATCAGCCCCACCGCGTACTAACTTCCGCAGAAAAACAATCTTGTCGTCATATTCCTTGACCGACACATTGTAGTTCACAATATGGTCGTACATATTTTCGAGCTCATTGAGCTCATGGTAGTGGGTAGCAAAAAGCGTTTTAGCCGCTACCGATGGCTGGTTATGCAGATATTCAGCCAGCGCCCAGGCAATACTGAGCCCGTCAAAAGTACTGGTGCCGCGTCCCACCTCGTCGAGCAAAATCAGCGAATTTCGGGTAGCATTATTGAGGATATTGGCCGCCTCGTTCATCTCAACCAAAAACGTACTTTCGCCGGCGGCCAGATTATCCGAAGCTCCAACACGGGTAAATATCTTATCCACCAGTCCAATATGCGCCTCCTCGGCCGGCACAAAACAACCAATTTGCGCCATCAGCACAATCAGTCCCGTCTGTCGAAGTATAATACTCTTACCCGCCATGTTGGGACCGGTAATAATCAGGATCTGCTCATCTTCATTTTCGAGGTGCAGATCGTTGGGAATAAACGGATCGCCAGGCGGAAGCGTCTTCTCCACCACCGGATGACGCCCTTTTGTGATATCAATTTTTTGATCGTCAGCAATAGCCGGCTTTGCGTAATTATTGTGATAAGAAACTTCTGCAAAACCCTGCAAGCAATCGAGCTGGGCCAACGCCTCGGCTACCTGCTGAATCTCCTCGGCGTAACCGGCAATATCGATACGCAGCTCTTCGAAAAGTTCATATTCAAGCGTTTTGCTCTGCTCCTCGGAGGACAAAATCTTTTCTTCCACCTCTTTGAGCTCTGGTGTGATGTAGCGCTCGGAATTAACCAGCGTCTGCTTGCGGATAAAGTGATCCGGAACCTTGTCGGCATGCGTGTTGGTTACCTCAATATAGTAGCCGTACACTTTATTATATCCGATTTTTAGTGAATCGATGCCCGTTTCTTCGGCCAGCTTATCTTTAGTCTCGGCGATAAAGTCCTTACCGTTGCGCGCCACGTTGCGCAGCTCATCAAGTTCATCGTTGTAGCCATCCTTGAAAATATCGCCGTCACGCACGCTGGTCGGTGGATCCTCGACAATAGCATCTTCGATCTGTTCCTGCACTTCAATCAGCAGTTTCAGCCGCTCCAAAATATCGTTGAGCAGCGGCTCCTCGAGCTGGTTAAACTGCATCTTGATGCGCGGGACCTGCGCCAGCGAATCCTTCAATTTATTCAAATCACGCGGGTTGGCTCTGCCTACACAGATTCGGGAAATCAGTCGTTCGAGATCACCCACCTGCTCTAGTTCTTCGCGCAGGTTTTCGCGTACTTCATGATTTACGTTTAGTGCTTCCACGGCATTGAGCCGCTCTCGAATAGGCTTCATCCGCTTCAGCGGACGCATAATCCACTTGCGCAGCATCCGCCCGCCCATGGCCGTGCAGGTTTTATCCAAAATATTGATAAGCGTACCTTCGCTTGGACCTTGCTCTTGGATAGTAGTCGTCAGCTCGAGGTTGCGCTTGGTGGATCCATCCAGCGACATGAACTCATTGTTTTCGTATTTCTGCAACCGTTTGATATGACCCAGCGAAGCTTTTTGGGTCTCCTGTATATAATGCATCAGCGCGCCGGCGGCCACCTGCGCTACTTTCTTATCCTCTACACCAAAGCCTTTGAGCGAATGCGTTTCAAAATGATCGGTCAGCAGGTTATATCCGTAATCTCCCTCATACACCCAATCTTCGATAAAGGTCATGTTGTAATCCAGCAAATGCTTGGGCACATTGTTTTTCAGATCCTGTGGCAGTAGTAGCTCGGCGGGAGTAATTGACTGCAGCAGATCATTCAACTCCTTCTTGGGCACTTCGGTAAGAGCAAACTCTCCAGTCGATACATCCGCAAAAGCAGCACCAGCCGTGTCTCCATCCCAAAAAACTGCAGCTGCATAGTTGTTGCGTTTGTGTTCCAGTAGTTTTTCCGACATCGTCACGCCGGGGGTCGTTATCTCGGTAACTTCACGATTGACGACCTTTCGGCCCGCATTCTTGGCATCCGAGGGGTCTTCGACCTGCTCGCAAACCGCTACGCGATAGCCTTTCTTCACCAATTTGGGCAGGTAAGTATCCAGCGCATGGTAAGGGAAGCCAGCCAATGGAGTTTGGTCGCTTCCGTTGTTGCGTTTGGTGAGCGTAATGCCCAGTTCTTTGCTCACCAGCTCGGCATCATCGGCAAAAGTCTCATAAAAATCGCCCACCCGAAACAGCAAGATGGCGCCCTCATGCTCATCTTTGATCTTGTGGTACTGGCGCATAAGCGGGGTTAACGACTTGGTTTTTGTACTCATCCAGAAGCGTTATTTTGAGCTTAATCTTTTGTTTCGTAAATAGTATGTAAATGACGGCTGACGGATCAGGGTAGCAAAATCAATAAATTCAGCTTAACTTTGGTCAGCTTCGTAATTTAGTAATCATTTATCAGTGCAGAAGTATAAGGATTTCTGGCGGCTCATCGTAACGTTGGTAAAGAAGAAAGACGTCTTTTTCAATGCCTCCGCTATCACTTTCAACCTTTTTATATGTGCGATCCCGTTTATTCTGCTGATGATCTCAATCATCGGATATATCCTGTCGTATGAAGAAGCTTTTAACGAGATCCTTCGGTACGGACGAGAGTTGTTTCCAAGCTTTACTTACGAATCGCGCAGCGGCGATATCTTCCGTGGAGCTGTCACTCTGGAAACCCTGTTAAATCCGCTCATCGGTGTCCGTCGCATTTTTGGGATTGTCGGTACTGTGGTGTTGGTCTTTTTCTCACAGGGCTTTTTTCACACGCTCAAACACGTAGTCTTTGATATTTTTGAGATCGAAGACCGGCGCCATCCTATACTTGAGATGGTCTATAACTTCTTCACTTTTGGCCTGGTGGGTGGGGTCTTCTTGTTTTTCAGCCTGGCTATTTCACTCGTCTCACTGGTATCCATTGATCAGTTTTCACTGCCCTACACTGACATGGTCGTAAAGCTGAGCTGGATTTATGAGCTGTTCAATCTGGTAATTCCCATCCTGTTTACGCTCTTCCTGTTCTATATCATTTTTAGGTATATAAGTGAAAAACGCATGTCTCCCAAGGTTGCATTCTTGGCAGCTTTAGTTTACACGATCCTTTTTGAGATAGCCAAGTTGGGTGTTGGCTACTATCTGCAATATGCGCTCAGTGCCTACCGGTACTTTTACCAGGGGTATACTATTTTGGTAATCATCGGCGTTTGGGCTTTTTATTCAGCGATGCTTTTTGTCATCAGCACCATTGTGGCCCGATCGTACCAAGAGATATTTCTAAAGGAAAAACCCATTACGGAAAATCCATATACCAGTATTTCATAACATGACCTCGAAGCTACCGCTTTCGTTTTACAAACAGGATAATGTGGTCACAATCGCTCAACAGCTGGTTGGCAAGGTACTCTGCACCCAGTTTGATGGCACGCTAACCAGTGGTGTTATCACCGAAACAGAAGCATACTGCGGACGAGGTGACAAAGCGTGCCACGCCAATGACGGCACCCGTACCTCACGTACCGAAACAATGTACCAAGATGGCGGTATTGCCTATATCTACCTCTGCTACGGAATTCATCATCTATTTAATGTAGTCACAAATATACAGGACAAGGCCGATGCTGTTTTGGTACGCGCCATCGAACCGCTGGAGGGACAATCAACAATGCTCAAGCGGCGTAACTCAGAGAAGGTGACGCCTTCACTAACAGCGGGACCCGGTCGACTAACTCAAGCGCTGGGCATCACTACTGATTTTGACGCCACTTCACTTACTGGAGACACTATCTGGATTAAGGATCGAGGTAACAGTTTTTCGAGCGATGGATTGGCTAAAACCCAACGAGTGGGCGTTGACTACGCCGGTGAAGATGCCAAACTGCCATGGCGCTTTTATCCCAGGGGAAGCGAGTGGGTAAGCCAGAAATAAAAAAGGCCCATTCCAAGACGGAATGGGCCAAGAAATCTAATTCGAGAAAAAATTAGTTGCTGCTTGCAGAATCCTGTGCAATCTTCTTGAAGCGTTTCATTACTTCAGGATTTGATTGTACAGCTCGTGCAATAGCTTGGAATCGCTGAGGATTCAGCCCACTTTCCTGCATGGCACCCATCATCTTCTTACGTGATTTCTTTTGCATTTTTTGCAACTTGGGCTGGATTTTCTTCATTGTCTTTTCCTCTTTTGCGGAAACATTCAAAGAATCTGCCATCTTGGGATTACGCTTGCTCATCATAATCTGACGAAAACGCTGCATGTCCATATCCTCTTTAGAAAGGATAGACTGCACTTGTTGCATTGATTGCTGTTGCACTTTCTGGCGAACTTGCATTACAGAAGCAAACTTTTCCAGCTCTTTATCAGTAATGCTGTCGGCTTTCGCAGATTGTTGCTGCTGCTTCATTTGGGCTTGTGCGATAGCCGGTCCTGCAAGAAGTAAAAGACCAAGGACGAAAGCGGCGGTGTTTTTGATAAATTTCATATAAAGGATTGGTGATTTTAAGTTAAATAAAACTACTTACTAGTAAGTTTGAGGAATATAATTATTATTTGTTCCGATCTAAAACCAGTTAATCGGTGTTAATGAGTTGGTACAACTTGCGAGAAAGATATTTATTATTTTTTGATCTAAATCAGAATACAGCTCATTTTGAGCCATGCTCATAACTATGTAGTTAATCTATGCGAATAGTCTCTCTTTTACCCAGCACAACCGAAATTGTAGTGGCTCTCGGCATGCAGGATCATCTAGTAGGCCGTAGCCACGAATGCGATTACCCTGAACAATTGACGTCACTACCCGCCTGCACCCAACCAAAGTTTGAACCCGATGGCAGCAGTTACGAAATCGATCAGCGCGTAAAAGCATTGCTGCAAGAAGGCCTGTCGGTATATCGCGTTAATCAGGAACAACTGGCAGCCCTCGAGCCCGATTTGATTATCACACAGGATCACTGTGAAGTGTGCGCCGCTTCGGTGGATGAGGTGAAGGAAGCAGTGCACAATCAGCTGGGTAATCATGTTGAAGTACTTTCGGTGTCACCCACCGACCTTTCGGGTGTGGTCTCGTCTATACGCACTATCGCAGAGGCTATTGGGGCTGAGGAGGCCGCTCAAAAGCTTACCGATCAGATGAAAACAGAACTTCAGCAAATCCAGGAGGCCGTGATTGAACTCCGGCGTCCAAACGTTTTGGCTATAGAGTGGATGGAGCCGCTGATGTCGGCCGGCAACTGGATGCCGCAACTTATACAGCTGGCGGGCGGAAAACCACTGGCAGCCGAAACTGGCGAACACTCTCCTCAAATCAACTGGGATGACATTCGTCGACGTAACCCGGATATCATCACCATAATGCCGTGTGGATATACGCTGGACCAGACGCTGGCAGAAATCCCAATGCTAACCGATCGTCCCGGCTGGGACCGGCTGCGCGCCGTACAAAACAAGCAGATTTACCTGCTTGATGGGCACCAATATTTTAACCGTCCCGGCCCACGGCTGGTTGACTCTACTCGAATCCTGGCCGAAGTTCTTCACCCTTCTATTTTTCGAAAAAACGGTGGCTCTCAGGGTTGGCTTAACCTTTGGCGCCATCAATTCCATCAGCAAATCAAGTAAGATGAACAAACACATCGCTATTATCGGCGCTACTTCAGGTATTGGCCGAGCCTTGGCTGTAGAGATGCACGATCGCGGATACACCGTAGGTGCAACTGGTCGACGCATTGAACGGCTAGAAGAACTGCGGCAACAGCTGGATAACCGAATCTATATCCAGTACATGGATGTCACTGAACTTGGAGATGCCATTGACCAGCTGGATCAACTTGCTGATCAAATGGGCGGGCTGGATATGGTTGTACTCAATGCCGGCGTATCACACTTTCAGGATGAGTCGGTAGGCCGCGAAACTGATCTGCATGTTATTGATGTAAATATCCGCGGCTTTGGCAACCTGGCTAGTTACTGTTTCAAACGTTTTGAACAGCAGGGCTACGGGCAGCTCGTCGGCATTTCCTCGGTAGCTGGACTATTTGGCTGGGGACTAAACATCCCATATAACGCTTCCAAAGCATTCGTCAATACTTATCTTCAGGGATATCGCCAGAAAGCGAATCATTCAGATGCTGATATTACGGTAACTACGATTATGCCGGGGTTCGTGGAATCAGAAATGACCGAAAACAAAGAAGGACTGTTCTGGATAGCTCCAAAAGATAAAGCGGCCCGTCAAATCACAGAGGCCATTGAACGAAAAAAAGATCAAGCCTATATCACCAAACGATGGCGACTGGCCGCCTGGCTGGTTAAACTGATTCCCAACTGGGTATGGAATCGCATGTAGCTATTAAGTGATTACTTACCATTCATTACTGTAAATTCTAACTCACCGGGTGGGGTAACGGTCATGGTAATCTCTATTCTACCGGTCCTGCCATCCGCGTTTGCAAAATTAGCATCCGAACCCTGCTGATTACTAACTCCGTGGATCTTAATTGCTGTATCAGAATCAACTGTAGCCAACGTATACGACTGTGAGGCGTCAGGATTGTAGCTTTCAAGATCTGTGAGATGGATGGCCCTTCCCTGCGGACTAGCAAACGTTTGACCGCCACCGTCCAGCTCCCGGGGCAAATAGTAATATTCAAGCGCATCAAAGCCGAGCCGAGTCAATCCACTTCGAAGTTCATCCGAAGCCTTGTTCTTCTCGGCGCTGCTCCAGGTATTTTGAAATACCATCCCCTTCATGACAGTCGTCGGTACAACCTGCAAGCTTGCTACAATAAGTAATGCCCCTATATACCAAGCAGCTCCTTTTTTCAAGGCATCCTGTGGGGATTCGGACTGATTTTTGATCTCCCCATATACCCATAAAGATGGGCCAACGACAAAGGTTAGTAAAATTACTACAAACACATTAAGACGTAAACTCCAATAAGGATTTGTATCAGCGATACCTGCTGAAAACTCGTTGATTCCAACCTTGGTCACCAAAATAGATGCCGGTGACCAGGGAGCTCCAAAAAACCAGTTCCCAAAATATGATCGCACCACTCCCACTGCCAAAACTAATGCTATGACGACGGCCCATGGCAACCACCAGTATTGTTTAGTTTTGTCGCTCATAATCAACTCCCTTTGATGTTAAAATTCCTCTTACCTGGTAACGACCAGTCTTTCCAGAATAATTACTGAACGTACTATGTTGACCCGTTATATAACTGCTTTCTCCAATGAGCACCACACTGTCAGCAGTTGTCTTGGATACAAACAGGTAGAGCGTCTCATTATCTTCCAGAGAGTTTGAATAGTTGAATAAGCTGTCCTGAACGATTAGCGAGTCATATTTTTCTGTAAATAGGTTTCCCATATCATCGTAATTATCAGCATGAAACTGACCAAGTGTTTTGATAAGCGGTTTATGCAAAAAAGTATAGGCTAACTCAGTTTCTATATGCGTACGAATATTGGCCAATGACTCACGCTGCCGTACACTATTTTCGTAACTAATGACTGCAGAAGCCAGCGAAAACACGAGCAGGATAGTGCAAATTACAGCAACTGTTTTTCGTTTGGCTGAAGATTGGATCTCTCGTAACCAAACGGCCAAAAAAACGATGAGATAACTGGTAGCCACCACGCTACTTGCAATAACTGATGGCCACATACTCCCGGTTTGTTCGGGAATAAAAAACGAGCCTGTTGTTAATAACACCCCTACTGCGATCCACCAAAATATTTTTTTCATCCCTTGATCCCATTTGTTTATAATTTCAATCAATATTATGAACAGGAATAAACTAAGCAAATAGCTAAATACGTTGTCAAAAATTAGCGCCGGAATACTCCTTTTTCGTCGAAAACCTCACCTCCAGCTTCTGCTGGCCCATCCCGGCGGACTATACTGGTGGGATAAGGATGAGGGCGCTTGGTCGATCCCAAAAGGTGAGATAGAACAGAACGAAGAGCTGCTGGATGCTGCCAAACGTGAATTTGAGGAGGAAATAGGTTTTATTCCGGAAGGTGATTTCATTGAGCTGGGATCGATTACCCAAAAAGGTGGCAAAACCGTTTACTGCTGGGGGGTAGAGTACCAGATTCCCGATGACTTTATCTTTGACCCGGGCCTGTTTGAAATGGAATGGCCACCCAACTCGGGCGAAACCGAGGAGTTTCCCGAGATTGACCGGATTGAATATTTTGGTCCCTTCGAAGCACGTAAGAAAATCAACCCGGCTCAGCGTGAGTTTATCAGCCGATTGATTAACAAATGCAGCCAATCCAATTCGTAACCACTTTTTAATAAGCCCAAAGGCGAATTCCCATCCAATCCCAATAGGTTAAGAATAAAGTAAAGCCGATCAGGGTTATAGAAACCAGGGCGAAATATGTTTTCATGCCCCAGTGGATATCCTTTTGCGATCCGCGGACGGTTACCCAAAGCGAGCCTATAGCGCAAAGAGCAAACAAATAGCTTGAAATCATGATAAGCACGGTCATTATGGATTTTTCTCCTACCGTTAATAACGTAAGATTAGTGCCAGCCCACATAAAAAGGCCTAAGCTTACCAATGCGCCAAAAGGCCACAGAAAGAGCCGCTGGTACGAAAACGAGGTTCGTTTGGAGCTATATTTGCGGTATATCTCAAACGGAATCCAGAATAAACTAAACAAAATGAATGTTCCGAGGATGCCTAAACCCCCGAAGAACGCTCCTCGGTAGAGGTATTTTTTCCATGTCCCGGTTTTAACGTAAAATCTTTCATCATATACTATCACCTTTCCGTACTCTTCGGTATCCATGAAAAATGTTGAAACAGCCACTTCATCTTTGTGTCTAAACCGATGCTGGGATACCGGTAACAATGATTGAGTACCGCCGATATCGGCCATCCTTAGCGTATCATTGTTTACGCTTAGCGTAAAGCCGTCAAGTAACAAAGATATTGGAGTAAAAAGTTGGTTGCGCAAACTTCTCATCTCGTAATATCCCGTATGTTCTGCAAGTTTTTCGGGAGCCAGATCTGCAGTGGGTTTGGGCTCGGGCTTGGGAACATCACGCAATAAATAATTTGTGATGGCATCATTAATATCCCCAAAGCCACCCATCGAATTTATCATGAGAACATATCCCTTTTCATATTTCGGGAAGTACATATACTGTGCTGAAAAACCGAAAACCCCTCCGGCATGTCCATAATAGGAATATTCCTGAATAGTAGATTTTTTAACCCCTTTTCCGTACCCTTTTTTGAATCCATGCTTGGCCGCAAGTGAGGTTTCCGGGGTTTCCATATTGGCCAGCATGCTGTCAGAGATAATAGTCTTGTCCCCGACTGAACCGTCATTCAGCATCATCCGAACAAATTCGGCCATATCATTGGCTGAGGAGTGTAACATGCCGGCCGGGCGCAGGTAAATATGTTGGTACTCGATGGGCTCATAATCATCTTGATACCCAGAAACCAATTGCTGTTTTACCGAGTCGGTATAAGAAAATGAGGACTGATCCATCCCGATCGGCTTTAACACCTGTTCCTTGAGGTATGCCTCATACCGCTGACCGGTAACTTTTTCGATAATATACCCGGCAACCCCATAACCGGGATTGGAATATGAAAACCGCGTTCCGGGCTTCCATCGCACCTCGCGCGATGCAGGGGTGACAGCCAACGCTTCTTTCAGCGGAATTTGAGGATCTCCTTTATTTAAAAATTCGCTGAAATGCATATCATCAAAACCTGCCGTATGCTCCAACAGATGCTTGACGCGTACCGGATTGGTCTCCCTCCAGGGATTCTTAATTTTAATATCGGGAACGAGCTCGTGGACTTTATCATCTAAACTCAGCTTTCCTTTCTCAACAAGCTGCATAATGCCCACGGCTACAAATGATTTTGAAACGGATCCCATGCGAAAAAGGTGATCAGCAGTGACCGGCTGCTTCTGTTGGTAATTTCGATACCCAACGCCACCGGTCCAGATCACCGAATCTTTATGAACTAATGCGATGCTTGCTCCGGGAATGTTGCTTTCCTTCAGAAGTGAATCTACGGTTGTTTTCAGCGAATCTATGCTATTGACAGACCGAACATGGGTCGATTGGGCCGATACAGCAGAGGCGGATATTATGATTGCAAGAACACATAAAAGCCAATCGTACGTACGCATAACTTCAAAATTTTAAAGTTCCCAAATTAAGAAGGCATTTGACTACGACTCATCGAACGAATTGTTACGTAGCCTTTTTAAATTGTATAATGGATCACCAAATAAAAATGAGAGAAATAACTGAGATAAGAACGCTGACACGAGATCTGAAGTTATGTTTTACATCAGTATTTAACAGTAATAAAAAGCAAAAAGGAGATACATTATGGCTGGCAAAAAAATATTAATGCTTGTCGGAGATTTTGGAGAGGATTATGAGATTATGGTGCCCTTTCAGGCGTTGCAGATGGTTGGACATACCGTGCATGCCGTTTGCCCAGGCAAGAAAAAGGGTGAATCAGTAAAAACCGCGATCCATGATTTTGAGGGTGATCAAACCTACAGCGAAAAGCCGGGCCACAACTTTGGACTCAATGCTACTTTTGATAAGGCTGATCCCGCCGATTATGACGCCTTGGTTGTTGCCGGCGGTCGTGCCCCTGAATATCTGCGCCGCGAGGATGGGGTGCTCGATATGGTTCGGCACTTTTTTGAAGAGGATAAGCCCGTAGCTGCCATCTGTCACGGTTTGCAAATTCTGTCGGCTGCAGATGTCATCAGTGGCAAAACGCTGACGGCGTATCCCGCCTGCGGACCTGAGATGGAAGCCGCCGGTGCTAACTACAAAGATGTAGAAGCCACCGAAGTTGTCGTTGATGGTAAGTTGGTCACCACTCCCGCTTGGCCTGGACATCCCAAATGGCTGAGTGCTTTCCTTGATGTGCTGGGCACCAGGGTAACCCATCAGGAACGGGCAACAGCCTGACGAACTGCTTAAAATCATCCCAAATAAAAAAAGCGAGGAGTGTTGAGCTCCTCGCTTTTACTTTTAATAAGCTGGTTTAATATTAGTAGTCGGTGGCGCCCATAACTTCAATATCTGAAGGCATAACCACGCCATCTATTATGTGAATGATACCGTTGGAAGCCGTTATATCAGGCTCTACCACCGTTGCATTATTCACTCTCACCCTGTCCATATCTGTACTTTGCTCATCCATATCTTCTTCCATGGAAACACTGGCTTGCACCTTAATCTGGGTTCCTTCCAGAGTCTTCACCATCTTTTCACCTGATAGATCTGAGGCATAAATCTTGCCGGACACCACATGGTATTTCAAGATTTTGGCCAACTGGGCTTTATTTTCGGGTTTCAGTAACTCATCAAGTTTACCCTCGGGCAAATTCTTGAATGCATTGTTGGTGGGGGCAAAAACCGTATATGGTCCTTCTCCTTTCAACGTCTCTACTAAATCAGCTGCCTGCAAGGCCGTCAACAATGTTGACAGGTTTTGTTTTGCGGCAACTTTTTCAGAAATGGTTTTCTCTGGGCTGATATTTGCCGTAAATGCAAATACCATCAGAGAAATTGCTAGTATTGTTATGGCTTTTAAAACTTTCATGGGTTCCTCTATTTATTCCTTTCGTTCAGTATACGATCGGCTCTTAACAGTGCTACAGTCGCTGATAAGTGACCAATTCGCTTTCACTTGATTTAACCATAAGTACTTGAAACGGTTCCCATTTTTTACAATAAATTATAATCACCATTCATTACGATCACTCATCTTCTCACCCTTTCAGCCTTAACCTCATCGTGCCATTGACCTTGTCAAGATTAACCGGCTGCCATTTTGTCCTATTTGGATCTCCTGTTCAAGGATAATTCGCAGGCGGCCTCTCGAACCGGATCCATCCATTGCCACCAGTCTCTGTTCTCGTCATAATCTCGTGCCGTCTAAAATGGACCAATAATCTCGTCGCTACCGTACTGTTGTCTTACCAAATTTTACCCACCTCATTAATCTCGGGTAACGGCAGCGATTGCGGAGCAGCTACACACTCCTGCACTTTACTTTTCTCCTCGCACTGCTTGCGGAAGTTGGTAAACACTTTAGGAATGCTGCTGGGCTCATATAGAATATCATCCCGATGAAAAAGCGTGCGCTTCCAGACCAAATCCAGGTTAGCATTTGTATTCTCCCGAAACCCCTTTTCGGTCGCAACTTCTCCTGAAGTAACCTCTTTGGAGGCAAAAATCGTATCCACCTGATGATGACTAACGAGCTTGTTCAATATCTCTTGGAGCTGACCCTGGCGTAGAATCAAATCTGAGCCAATAGCACCTAGATTCTGGTACAAATTCTGTACTGTCTCTAAGAGAAATTGCGTGCGATGCGATCCGGTTTTAGTAAAGCCGAATGAAGTCTCTGGAAACTCCCGGTCATCAAAAATATATACCGGAATAACCTGCTCAAATTTAGCCGCCCTTTGAAGCACTTCATTTTCATGCTGTCGAAAATTATTGCGGAACTAAACCAATACTATTTCCATCATCCAAAAAATCTTTCAAATTTACACTATTTAAACAACAAACCGGGCTTGCCGTTCGATATTAATAACAAAGCATTGTATAATTGCTCTAGGCTATTACGGCTTCAGCGACAAATACTTCACTTACTACTGTATGCAGAATACCTCGACGACTAGGTTTCCATCCGGTTGGGAGCAGCTCATGTTGCTGTTTCTATTTGTCTGTTTAATGGGATGTAACTCCTCCCAATCCAATGCCCAGGAAACCCTTGAAAAATTGCAGTTGCCTAAAGGGTTCAAAGCCGAAGTATATGCCAGTGATGTCCCCAATGCCCGACAATTGGCGCTGGGTGAAAATGGAATTGTTTATGCCGGCAGCCGAGATAAAGGTACTGTTTACGCCATCGTCGACAATAATGGCAACTATAAGGCCGACCAAGTACACACCATTGCCGAAGGCCTGCGGATGCCGAGCGGTATCGCCTATCGCAACGGCTCGCTGTATGTTGGAGCGGTTAGCAAAATTCTGCGATTCGACAATATTGATAATAACCTGCAAAATCCCCCGGAGCCAACGGTCGTTGCCGAAAGCTATCCCACCGACGGGCATCACGGATGGAAATTCATTGCTTTCGGCCCAGATGGAAAGCTGTATATTCCCGTAGGGGCACCCTGTAACATTTGTGATCCCGATGATGATATTTATGCCAGCATTACGCGCATTAATCCCGATGGAACCGGACGCGAGATTGTAGCCCATGGCGTACGCAACTCGGTGGGCTTTGACTGGGATCCCCAAACCGGCGACCTCTGGTTTACCGACAACGGGCGCGACTGGCTGGGCGACAACCGTCCGCCCTGTGAACTGAATCATGTAACAGAGGCAGGGCAACATTTTGGCTATCCCTACAAGCATGGGAGCAATATCTGGGATCCTGAGTTTGGGGATGCAGGGAAAAGCATGAACCGGAATTTTCGGTCGCCTGCCCAGGAACTGGGGCCGCATGTAGCACCATTGGGTATGATTTTCTACACCGGCGATATGTTTCCTGACAGCTTTAAGAATCAAATTCTTATTGCCGAACACGGCAGCTGGAACCGTAGTGAAAAAATCGGGTATCGAATAACAAAGGTTACACTGAGCAACGGCGAAGCTACTTCGTACGAACCCTTTGTCCACGGCTGGCTGCAGGAAAATGGCTCGGTGTGGGGACGACCCGTTGATCTGTTGCAGCTTCCCGACGGATCGGTACTGATTTCGGACGACCACAACGGCACCATCTATCGCATTACTTATAAAAATGAAAATTAATTAGTTGATGGCTAGATCGCGGAACAGCGGTGAATATCGCAACATTGGATTGTTAATTTTACGCATCGGCTTGGGAATTATGTTTATACTGCATGGGTATCCCAAAATGTTTGGAGGACCTGACACCTGGGTAGAAATTGGAACAGCAATGCAATATGTGGGCATTGATTTTGCTCCCATGTTTTTTGGTTTTATGGCCGGAGTAGCAGAATTTTTCGGAGGCATTTTTCTACTCTTGGGCCTATTCTTTACGCCAAGCGTAGTCTTATTACTTTGCGTAATGCTGGTTGCTACAGCAAAGCACCTGGGAGCAGGTGACGGCTTTGCCAGCTATTCTCACAGCATTGAAATTGCCATCGTATTTGTGAGCCTTTTATTTATTGGAACCGGGAAATACAGCCTGGATCACAAACTTGAAAAGAAAAGACGACGGCGGTATTGAGCATTATGAAAGCAATGATTCTACATACCGTTGGCAAACCACTCGAACTTCGCAACCTTCCTGTTCCCGAACCGTCCGACCATCAGCTCCTTCTCAAAGTGGAAACCTGCGGCATCTGTCGCACTGACCTGCACATTATAGACGGTGAGCTCGAGGAGCCGAACCTGCCGCTGGTGCTGGGACATCAAATTGTGGGCACCGTCCAAGAAGTGGGCACTTCGGTTACTGACTTTGAACCAGGCGACAAAGTGGGCGTCCCTTGGCTGGGATACACCTGTGGCGAATGTGAATTTTGCCGTTCGGGTCAAGAAAACCTGTGCGATAATGCGCAGTTTACCGGCTACAATATTAACGGGGGCTTTGCTGAATATACTGTTGCTAATGCCCATTTCTGCTTTCCTATTCCCAAAGACTATCCCGCGCTACAAGCCGCACCCCTGCTCTGCGCCGGATTGATTGGCTACCGCTCGCTACGCAAGACGGGCGACGCCCAGAACCTTGGATTTTACGGATTTGGTTCTGCAGCTCATATCATCTCACAGGTAGCCGTGCATCAGGGAAAAGAAGTTTATGCCTTTACTCGTCCCGGTGATGAGGAGGGACAAGAATTTGCGCGTTCAGTCGGTGCTACTTGGGCCGGGGGATCCAAAACCTTGCCTCCCGAAAAACTGGATGCGGCCATCATATTTGCACCCGTCGGCCCATTGGTACCGCAGTCGCTCAAAGCCATCAAAAAAGGCGGACAGGTTATCTGTGCAGGTATACACATGAGCGACATCCCCAGCTTTCCATACAAGGATCTCTGGGAAGAGCGCTCGATCGAATCCGTTGCCAACCTTACTCGGCAAGATGGCATTGACTTTATGCAAATTGCACCCAAGGTGCCGGTCAAATCCAATATTACCACCTATTCGCTGGAACAAGCCAACCAGGCGCTCGACGACCTTCGTGCTAGTAATTTTGAAGGTTCGGCGGTGCTCCAGATCAGCTCAGATTAACAGAAAATTATCTACCGCAGTCTTCTTGTGATATAAAGTACTATTCTTTGTATCTTTGCCGACTATTGAAATTTGAGGCAATTAAATCCTGAGACACAAAACTTTTTACTCATGCACGATATTGTATTGATTCCCGGCGACGGCATAGGCCCCGAAATTACTGAATCTATCACTACTATTCTCGATGAAGCAGGAGCGAATATCAACTGGATTAAATGCACGGCTGGTTTGGCAGCCCAGGAAGAGCTCGGTGATCCCCTGCCCGATGAAACGCTGGAAGCCATCGATAATTACCGCATTGCACTCAAGGGGCCTCTGACGACCCCTGTAGGCGCCGGATTCCGTTCGGTAAACGTTGCCATGCGTAAAAAGTTTGACTTGTACAGCAACATTCGTCCGGCCAAAACCCTGCCTCACATCCAGAGCCGTTTCGACAATGTAGATCTTGTCATGTTTCGTGAAAATACCGAGGGGCTATATATCGGCAAAGAGCAATGGGTTAAAGAAGACAGCCACGCCGAAAGTATTGCCGTGGTAACCCGCGACGCCAGTGAAAAAGTGATTCGAGCTGCTTTTGAATACGCCAAAAAGAAAAATCGCGATAAAGTAACGCTGGTCCATAAAGCCAATATCCTGAAATTTACCTGTGGTCTCTTCATGGAAGTGGGCGAAGAAGTGGCCAAGGATTATCCCGATATCGAGTATGAAGATATTATTGTAGATAACATGGCCATGCAGATGGTGATGCGTCCCGAGCAATTTGACGTGATCGTAACAACCAATCTCTTTGGCGATATTCTTTCTGATCTTGCTTCCGGATTAGTGGGCGGACTTGGTCTTACAGGCGCTGCTAACATTGGTGATGATGCCGCGATGTTTGAGGCTGTTCATGGTTCTGCGCCTGATATTGCTGGTGAAAACAAAGCGAATCCCATCGCCTTTTTACTTTCAGCATTGATGCTGCTCGAGCATCTTGATGAACATAGTCTGGCCGAGCGCATCCGTCAAGCCGTATATTACACGTTAGAAGACAAAACGGTGTGCACGCCCGATATTGGCGGCCAAGGATCTACCACTACTTTTACCGAAGCCGTCTGTAAAAATCTTAATCGGTAGGTAGTAAATAGACCTAAAAGCTTTGCGTATCGTGTATCATATATAAGTGTGCACGATGCGCATTTTAATCAAGGGATACAAATTCTACATCCAACTCCTCGGTATCCAGCAGCGCTACGGTTGCTTCATCACCAAACCCGTGTGCCATACCGGGATTGATTGCCAACGTGCTGCCTATCATCTCAACTTTTCTCTCGTGAGTATGGCCTGATATTACTACATCATAATTTCCGCACTGCTCCAGCGCAGCTGTGACAGGCGCATCTGTTCCGTGATATAAGGCAATTCTACGTCCATCAATTTCGAGAGCGCCAAACGTACCCAAATGATCTGCTTCAATAGCATCAAATTTTTGTAACAGCAGATAATGATCCCCGTCGTTATTGCCAAAGACGCCCTTCAGCGAGAGTCCTTCAAACGGAGGCACGGTAAATGGACTGCAAAAATCACCCGCGTGGAGCACTACCTCCACCTTTCGCTGCTTGAAAATATTCACGGCTTGCTCAATATGCGGCACATGGTCGTGGGAATCGGAAATAAGTCCTAGTAACATATCTCTCGTTTTAATTACAATCTTGATTCGATAGGTAGAGGTTTTGATCGCAGATTTCAAGCGTCAAACTTTCTCTAGCTTTATAAAAAGCGATTAGCTAATATACATTACTAACAATCAATATGATAAAACAAGAGAATCATGCGAAAAATACCGAAACTGTTACTTGGGATTTGCGCGCTCTGGATGCTTCCATTGCTTTCCACTGCCCAAAATTTTGAAGGCATCATTTACTACCAAATTCCCGAGATGTCTGCGCAAGGAATGGGCGAAATGCCGTATATGATCAAAGATGATAAGGTACGTATGGAGTTTGGAGCCGGCATGGAAAAAGGGGCGATGCTGCTGTTGGCCAAAGAGTCTAAAATGACCTTTATTCTCGATTCTATGAAAGGTTTTATCACGATGGATATGGATAAGAAGTATGACGATATGAAATCTGTTGACTTGGAGAATAAGCCTGATGTTACCAAAACAGGCAATATGAAAACTATTGCAGGCAAGAGTTGTGAAGTGTGGAAAATTAAAACTGAAGACGGCCTGATGGAAACCTGCATGGCAAAAGGCATGGGTAATTTTATGATGCCGCAAAGTCCCATGGCCCAACGCAACACGCCACAATGGGCCAAAGAGATTATGGCCGGCGGTGCTATGCCTCTCGAAGTTATCGAACTTAAAGGCAATAAGCAGACTGTGCAGATGCGAGCCACAAGAATTGAAGAGAAGTCATTGGGCTCGGAGCTGTTTACGATTCCCCGAGGATACAACGATATGAGTGGTATGATGAAGCAAATGATGAACCGCAATCGTAACTAAAAACTACCGCACTTTCGACAGCAAGTTGCGGGCACGTTCCCGGTACTCGGATTCGGCCTTTGTCCCAACTACCTTTTTTAAATAAGATTTCGCTTCGTCGAATCTCTCGTGATCGTAGAGGATCTTACCTGCCAGGTATCCCGAGACCACAAAAAACGATCGCTGATCGGGGTTGGGTAACTCATTCCCCGCCGCAAATGCTTTTTGATAACATTCCAGCGCCTCTTGCTGGTATCCTTTTTGCTCTAAGATGCGACCTTTCCAAGTCAGCAACTCTTCTTTCATCACCCGTTGATGAGGAAGATTCTGCTGCTCCCATTTTTTTAAGGTTTTGTTGATATAGGCCAACCCTTTGCCGTATTCATGCAGCTTATAGTAGCTTTTGGCTAAAATGCGAGCATAGTAGTTATTACGGGGATATTGCTCGTAAAGTCTCTCAAAACTCTCTACTGCTTCTGCATAGTTATCCTCATAATTGTAGTTGATGTTCCCCAAAAAATAGGTTGCTTCAGCGCTGGCAAAGACGGCTTGTCGCGAAGCCTGGTGGATGAGGGCAAGCCCCTCTTTCTTATCACCATCAGGCAAAGCCCACGAAATGGTTTTAACGATAGGATACGCTTCGGGAAGGTAGGCCGAATAATACAATTTCAGCCCTTCAGCCAGCTTTAGGTCCTCGAGCCCGGGCTGTTGCTGGGAAAGATTTTGATGAGCATTCATCGCTTTGCGCCCATAGTTCACGCTGGTTACCCACTCACTTCTATTGGCATATTGACGCGCCAGGTAACCGTTAGCAATGGCACGAATCAGCAGGGCATCGGCATGGTTGGGTTGTCGGTGCAACAGCTTGCCCGCCCGGTAATCAGCCTTTTTCATCAACGTGTAAAAGCGCTCATCGTGAGAGGTATCTTCCAAATCTGATAGTACCTTCCACCAAAACTTCATGCCGTCCAACAGCTGCCACAACGGATGATTGGGATACCGGTTTTTCCACGGCGCCATCACCTTATCGGCACCCGCAAAATTAAAATTATAAATGGAATCAACGGCAGCTTTGGCATCCGGCCGAAATTGGGGATTGTTGATAAGCTCTGGCACCTGCGCTTGTGAAGGAACTGCCATCAACAGCAAGAGCAACAGGGCAAAAATATGTCGAAAGGATTTTACGGTCATTATATTCTGGTAACTGCCAAGATACTCGTGTTATTGCAGGTGATCTTCAAACCACGCAGATGTCTTATCAAACACCTGCTGAAAGGCTTCAGGAAATTCCTCATCTTCAAACGGATGAGCCGTTCCGAACGTATGTCCAGAATCTGGCAGCAGCTTGATTTCTTTCTCAGAAGAACCACAATTTCGGTAGAGCTTTTCGGCATCACCATAGGATACTCCCTGGTCGCCTTTTGAATGCACAAAAAGGGCCGGAATTGACAGCTCCCGGACGCGCTTGACCGCCATTAAACGGTCGGCATTTTCTTGTGCATCTTTATAGACCACATCCTTGACAGGCATAATCTGTCCCGTACGGCCATTTTTAATATCTGTGACGCCCTTCTCTTTCCAGTCTGCAATCATTTGGTCGCTCCAGTGGGCGTTGTAGTCTGCAACCGCCGACCATGTAACCAAGCAGGCTACCTCATCATATTCTGCAGCTGCGGAAACAGCTGTATGACCGCCGCGAGAGTGTCCAATCAAGCCTATGGCATCGGTATCTATTTCGGCGCTGTCAGTTTCAATTTTACCGCTTTTCAGCGCTTGAATAACAGTTCCCACATCGTCCAAATCCTGGCTCAGCGTTTCTCGAGCAAACAGATCCAGCTGATCAAACTCGGTCATGCTTTCACCTACGCCATTCAGCGAAAAGTTCATTGCCAACACAGCAAATCCTTTTGTGCTGAGCTCCGCACAGGCATCCGGAAAAGCGCCCCAGTCTTTGAATCCTTTAAATCCATGCAGAAAAATAATAAGTGGAAACTGCCTGTGGGAGTGGCCAGAAGGCTCGTACAGATCATAATAAATAGCCAAGTCTTCAGTAGATGAAACCGAACCAGAAGTTTTGATAATGTTACTGTACGTCATAAGACTAGGAACAATTTCAATAGAATTTATTTACGCTGTGTAGATCCTGAAACTTACACGTATAGATCTAAGTGAATTCAGAAGGACACACTAATCTTTTAATTTTTATTGAAGTCCAGCGTGTCGAGTTTTACCATTTTGCGAAGCGCATTTATTTCACCCTCTTTGAGATAGCGCCAGCGCCCCATCCGCACATCATCGAGCGTTAGGCCGGCGTACTCGATGCGTTTCAGCTTGCTCACTTCGGTTCCAAAATATTCTACCATTCGCCGGACCAGCCGATTCCGTCCCTCGAAAATAGACATCACAAAGCCATCGGGCGTCCGCGCAATGTTGTGGGCCTGCGCCTCTCCATCCTCAAGCTCAATTCCTTGATTCAACTTCTGAAGCTCATCGTCTTTGAGTCTGCGCTCTGTTTCCACTTCATAGGTCTTACGCACCTGGTAGCTGGGATGCATCAGCCGGTTGGCCAGATCACCATCGTTGGTCAAAATCAACAGCCCCATGGTGTGCCGGTCGAGCCGACCCACCGGATATACGCGCTTGCCCGTCGCATCCTGAATCTTATCCATCACTGTATCACGACCTCGGGGATCGTCAGTGGTGGTGATAGTATCTTTGGGCTTATTCAAGAGGATGTACACAAAGCTTTCCAGGCTGAGCGTCTGCCCATCGACCTCCACCTTGTCGGTGCGTTGCACTTTTTCGCCCATCTGGGTGGTGACCTCCCCGTTCACCTTGACCTTGCCTGCCGCAATATAATCATCGGCATCACGCCGCGAACAAAAGCCACAGTGGGCAATATACTTGTTAAGTCGAATTTTTTCGTCCTTGTTATAATTTTGATCAACCTCGTGCTGAGGTTCATTATTCCTGTTCTTTCTATTCCTCTTCATCATCTAAGTTATCTTCTGCAGAATTTAGCTGCTCTTCGGATTCTAATTTCTGTTGTTCTGTATCATCATGCTCTTCGGCCTCATCATCCAGCTGCAATTCATCGGCCGTATATTCCTCTAGGTCGGGCACCTCCTCTTCATCAATTTTCTCGACTGCCTCAATCAGTGAGAGAGCGGTATCACGGGTATCTTCATCTTCGACCTTATCCTCCAGTTCTTTAAGCTCCAGCTGCCGGTCAAACAAAAACTGACGGTGCTCAGCCATATCATCATCCTTAAGGATCTCGTCAATTTCACGCGGCTTCGGCAGTTCATCTATTGAATTAATTCCAAAATGCTTCAAAAAGTGCTTCGTAGTTTCATATAGCAGCGGCTTACCAGGGGCATCCAGCCGGCCGGAGACCTCGATCAATACCTTCTCTAACAATTGACGCAGAATATACCCCGAATCCACCCCGCGAATGTCATCTACTTCGGGTTTTGTGACCGGCTGCTTGTAGGCCACAATCGCCAGCGTCTCAATCGCTGACTGCGACAGCTTTCGATAAGCATTTTCGTGCTGAAAGATACTCAGCCACTCCTCGTATCGCTTCTTTGTAGAAAATGTGTAACCACCGGCCACATACTCAATTCGGAATGCCAAACCATTCTCTTCGTACCGTTGATTCAATTTTTCCACAAATGGTTCAACGGCCTCAGTTTCAAGCCCCAAATTCTCTTCGCCCTTGGCAATAATTTCACAAATCTTACTTTCAGATATAGGCTCGGGACTTGCAAATATGAGTGCCTCTATTACCGATGACAACCGCGTGCCATCTACAAATTGGTAATCTTGCATAACCTATTACTATTGATGGGAGTTATTTCTCACCTTCCGGCGAATCGCAAAGCGCGTTAAAATAACAAAAAAAGTTAACTCTCGTGCTCTTTGATTATGAAAAAACCATCATTGCCCTGACTCTGATATAACGGCATTAAAATATATCCGTCGCAGCGAGCTACAATTTTCCCGTCTTTGTCATTCGCCAGCCATTCGCCTTTTTTGACGGGCTGAAAATTTTGGTATCCAGGTCGCATTTTAAAGTTATCACCCGGTTCAATTATATGCTGGTACACTAATTCTGTTTCAACAGGCAGATGCTTTGTTTGACTTTTCAGATACTGCCGGTAATCTCGTATTTCTGAAACATATTGCTGCTGGATACATCCCACCGCCTGCAGCAACAGCATCAGCGCTGATGTAATATTACCTTCGGTCAATTCATGTTGATGCTGACCGCCTTCCAATCCAAAAGAAATAAAGCCCTGTTTCTGATAATAACGCAAAGCCGTGCCCCTCAGCGATTCACCGATTCCAAATACCATAGGCACTTGCAGGTTGGCCAGCAGCTGGCGCTGGCGGGGATCGGTACTCGAGATGGTAAACATATATCCATCAGCCGAAAAAGTATGTAGATCAGCCAAGATAACAGGTTGATCTGTTTGAGCCTTTAGCCGATCAAAAATAGTCAGCAACTGCTTTATCTCAATACGTTCGCTGGACTCAATTTTTTCCTCTGGCGCTTCCCGTAGGTTTTCAATAATTGAAGGAAACCAAAGCCGATTCATATCCTCATCAATATACCGAACCCCCTGCTCCAGAGCGCGAATATTGGCTCTTATTAACAATAACTGGCCATTAATTGAAGGACCTACCCCTTTCAGCTTATTCAGGATATTGGTGGCAGCCGAAACGCCAGCCGGCTCATTGCCGTGCATTCCAGCCAGTACAACCACAGTCGGTCCACCCGGATCACCTTCAATGGATCCGATTATCCGTTTCTCTGAAAGTTCGGTTGCAAAATCAGTCGTCGCCAGATTGTTCATCAGATTCTTTATTCGAATGTAATACTTTTAATAATCGTCCTACTATTTTCATGTAATTTTGCTCAGTAATAATTCCAACCAAACGGTTGTTTTTAACCACAGGCAGGCAGCCTATTTTTTGGGTATCCATAATATCCATTGCCTCCATAATGGACGCTTCCGGATGAATAGTAATAGGATTTTCAATCATGATATCTTCCACCGACTCAACAACTTCCTCATCATGATTCACGTTATTGGAATACGCGTTGAAAATCATCCGCATGGTTACCAACCCAACAAGATGCTTTTTGTCGTCTTCCACAGGAACATACCGTATGCGACGCCAATCGATCAAATTAGCCACGAATTCCAAAATATCGTCCTTCTGAACCGTAAATAGATCAGTAGTCATAAACTCTTCCACAATAAGACTGGAGGGTTTCCAGTGTTCGAGATCTTCCATGCGCACTCGTCCCCACTTGTGGACCGGCTCTCCTTTCTTCTGATTCTTGATCATCGCTGTTGTTATAGCCGCAAGAGTCTGCTCTTTAGAGTCGTTTTCTTTCATCAGTGATGAATAGTTATTGATCATCCAATACGACGGCGTCTGCCCCGCTTCTACTCGCTGGTTGATGAGGCCCAGATATTCATCAATATCACTGTCAGAAACATTAGCTTCCTGCAACCCCTCTTTGGCAATGGGCAGCAATTCTTCGGTGATCAGATCGACGGCATTGACCCGGGTATCATCGAACCAGCGAAACTTGGTATCGAGTCCCATTTTTGACGCTGCCACAAAATTCATCCGTGCATCATCAAAATTCATTTCCTCAGATACCCTGGGATGATAGTCCTCCATTTTATTCATCAGGCCCAACCAGAAAGCTGAATTAGCCACCTCGTCGGTAACCGTAGGACCCGACGGACAAACTCTATTTTCAATGCGCAGATGAGCTTTGCCGTCGGTAATTCCATAACAGGGACGATTCCAGCGATAGACTGTTCCGTTGTGCACCTGAAGTGCCCTTAACTCTGGGGGCGTACCTTCGTCCAGCAGTTTTTCTACATCTTCGGTTACCTCAGAGCTGAGCATCACCCTGTAGCGGGCCGTATCTTCCTGAAAAATTTCCAATATACTCTCATCTACCCATTGATTACCAAAAGTCACACGCGGGCTACTCTCACGAAGATGATCGCCCACCGTGCGGGTATCCACAGACTGTTGGAACAGAGCTATCCTCGTTTCGCTCCATAAACGCTTTCCAAAAAGGATCGGAGAGCCCACTGTTGCCGCCAATACGGGCGCTGTTACCAGCTGGGCAATGTTGTATTTCTGCACAAAATCCTGAGGACCAACTTGCAAGTGTACCTGAAAGCCGGTATTGCAAGCCTCCAGCAGGGGAGAATCGAACTTCATCAACAGTTCATCCATACCCTGAATACGCAGGTCGAAATCGCCGCCCCGCAACTTGTCAATGGCCTGGCAAAGGGCCCGGTAGCGCTGCAAAGGAGTCATATTTTTTAGATCTACATCCATCTTACGAATCGTCGGAAGAATGCCGGTCAACAAGATTTCGCCTCCCAGCTCTTCTGTAACCGAGCGCACCTTGTCAACTTTCTCCTGCAGATTTTGCTCCATCTGGGAAAGGCAATCACCTGTAAATTCCAGCGGAGCCATATTTATTTCGAGATTAAACTTGGCGAACTCTGTAGTGTACGACCCCTCCTCGGCTTCCCGCAGCTTGTCCAACACCTCCATGTTATGAGGCCAGGCCTTTGCTTGTTGATCAACCAAACAGAGCTCCTGTTCAGCCCCGATGCGTATGGGAGATGTCTCAAACCAGTCTTCCTCTTCAAGCATACGATCCAACGCCCTAAGATCCTTTAGCACATACTTCATGAAGCGTTGTACCTCTTCCTGACTGTCAGCTAGTTTCACCCGTGATTCGCCCATAGGTACCTCGTTATTATTAATAAACAGTGTTCTATCGGTACAATAATCGAATTTATTAAACAGAATGCAAGCGAGCTACATTCGTACTAAATATACACCTTTTCTGGTATCTTGCATTTCATGTCTTAATGCGCTGTACCGAAATCATTATTTATTCTAACGCATCTACATTTACGTTGATCCGTACCGAACTTGCCCCCCTTGGCTTATGATCATCATAATGGGCAAAGGTATTATCCAGCATCTGCTCGATGGCACCGGCCCCATTGGCTGGATTAATTTTTACGAAACTTTCCCAGCGGTAGAACTTCTGCATTTTTGAAATAGCTGAAGGCGATGGCCCCAGCACCGAATCCAGTCCACCCAAAACCTCCGTCAACGATGTAGTGAACGTTTCGGCAACCTTTTGTACCCGTCCCTCCTTTTTACCTTTAAAAACAAAACGGATCAAACGTGAATATGGGGGATATTGTAGCATCTTTCGAAACGCCAGTTCTTGCCGGGCAAATGATTTGTAGTCGTGCTCCTTGGCCATTTTTATTGCGGGATGATCGGGCTGCCAGGTTTGAAAGAATACCCTGCCTTCCTTTTCAGATCGGCCCGAACGGCCTGCCACCTGGCTTAACAGCTGATACATCCGCTCTCCCGATCGGAATGACGGAAACGCAAGTTCAGTATCGGCATCAATAACACCTACGACCGTAACATCCGGGAAATCCATACCTTTAGCTACTATTTGCGTACCTACTAAAATATCGGCCTCTTTGCGGCCAAACTTTTTAAGGATATTGGCATGTGCATCCTTTCCGGAGGTTGTGTCAAAGTCCATGCGTAGTATTTCGGCACCTGGAAATAATTCACCTATTTGAGATTCCAGCTGCTGCGTGCCACTGCCTTGGGGTGCCACAGAATCATTCCCACATTCTTTGCAGCGCCGTGGTTGTCGTTGGGCATATCCACAATAATGGCATCGGAGTTGTTTCTTCGATTTGTGAAAGGTCAAGCTTACTGAACAGTTGGGACACTCGGGTATTTCGCCACACGTTTCGCACTGCAAGTAAGAAGAAAATCCCCGGCGATTATATAACAAAATAGCTTGCTCATCATTCCGGAGAGCCTTATCAATAGCTTCATAAACCGGAACTGCAATTGGCCCTTTCATAGCCGAGCGATATTGTTTCATATCAAGTACTTTTACCTCGGGCAGTTTTGCATCAAAAGGCCGGTTCGTGAGCTCCATGAAGGTACTCTTTCCTTTTTTGGAGCCATGGAGCGAAGCCATGCTGGGCGTTGCCGACCCTAACACTACAGCCGCATCATTGATATGCCCCCTCATAATAGCTACATCTCGTCCGTGATACCGCGGGGCCGGGTCTTCTTGTTTGTAGGATGCATCATGTTCCTCATCAACAACCACAAGACCCAAATTCTGTACTGGCGCAAACACCGCTGACCGTGCCCCAATGGCGATACGCTTTTCGCCTTTTTGCAGAGCCCGCCACGCGTCATAACGCTCTCGGTTGGTCAGCCTGCTGTGTAGCACCGCGATATCATCTCCAAAAATCATGTGAAATCGTCGAACTATTTGTGGCGTTAATCCAATTTCGGGTACTAAAACCAACCCACCTTTGCCTTGCTCCAACGCTTTCTTCAATGCATGAATATACACCTCCGTTTTACCACTTCCCGTGATACCATACAAAAGAAAATTCTGATACTGGTTTTTGTTCAATACATCTTCAATTTCTTCATAAGCCCTTTGCTGCTCTTCATTTAGGGTCTTAAGCTGCGTGGGATCATATTCGAGCTTCATACCCAGATTGATCGTCTCAACTTCTTTGCAATCAATAAGACCCTCCTCACGAATTCGCTGCAGCGTGTAATATTCCAGTAAATCGTGTTTCGTTAATTCTTTTTGGAATTCGGGCAGATCAAATCCGGTTAATAGCTGCAGCGCGCGTATCCACTTGTACATCTTCCCGGATTCCTGATGTTCCTTTACCAGCCTTTCTGCCTCTTTTTGGGCTTTATTGGTCGTCCAATCCCACAAATTGTCGGTACTCGGATCCATCTTGGTCACCGGTTCCTCCCAGACTTCCAACAGCTTTTGCCCAATCAGCTTATCAATGACGGTATCATCCCAACGCTTTTGAGCTTCTGCTAACGGATAAGAGTCTTCCTTATCTATGTCTTGTATAATTTGGCGCTTATTTTCGTTGAGATGATTTGGTAGATCCCCGTTCGTTGCTCGTAGTTTTTTCTCAGAATAGAAATTAAGTCCCACCGGCAACGCTGCCTGTATAGCTTCTCCCCATCCACAGTAATAAAAGCGGTAGATCCATTTCGTTAACTTTAACAATTCCTCCGAAAGAACGGGTGTATCATCCAGTATCTTGCGAACTGGACGCGTATTAAAGTTGGGTTTAGATTGGTGGATATCAACAATTAAACCGATCGCATTTTTCTTTTGTAGGGGTACCCAAACACGCTTACCTATCTGTGCTTCTTTTTGATAGTTTTTCGCTAATTCATACGTAAAAGGATGCCTGACGGCCGTAGGGAATACAATTTCAGCGTACTGTGACAAAGTGTATTTTTTCAATTACTGTCATTGACGATTGCTATAATAGTTTTCAAACTACAAAAAATAAAAGCCCCTTCCATCTCTGGAAGGGGCTTTAGAATCTATATTATCAAGTGAGTCAGAACGTTACTGCTGATCCCACCAGAATCTGGAGTTAATGCCATCTTCGCTCGGTGAGAGCATGTCCAAGGCACTATTGTAACTTTGACTATTTACACCAGATTCATTCCCCGGATAAATAAATCTCCGTGGAATTTCACCATTGTTAATAGCATCAGGTGCTGGTTGAAGTCCCGGGTAATCGGTCCTTCTCCAGTTAGACCAAGCCTGATACCCCATTGGGTATACAGCAATCCAGATCTCTTCATTAATAACCTGTCGCATGCTTGCACCTGAAGTAGCAGCATCAGCAATTCGGTCTAACGCATATTGCGTACCATCAGATTGCAACATTCCAGTGCTGGAGTCACCATCATCCCAATGCGCCTCTACAGTTGCATATGACATCTCAATGCCATTTTGTAGCATATTGCTTGAATTTTCGCTCGTCCATCCAAGCTCAGCAGCTTCTGCTCGCAGCAAGTATGTTTTTGCTGCAGTAAAATATGGCAGCGTACCAGCGGTACCTCTGACGCGTTCACTCATAGACGAGTACGAACCGCCGGAAAGTGACTCATAGCCATAAGGACGACCAGGAAGACTGGTGTCAGATGAGAACACATTAAGACGGTCATCATATTGATCATTTGAATAATCAATAACACTTCCATCCGAAATACCTCGCATCGCGCGATCTAACGGTTCAGAGAAGAAGTAGTCAGCACCACGATACAGCGAGAAGGGATTTTCCATGCCAGACTGATTGGCATAGTCATACCACATCTCCTGATCAATGTTCTCAATAAGACCTGCACCGTTGCTAAGAGCAGAACTGAATTCAGTAGCTGCATAACCACTGGCACCAGGATACTTTTTAGACAGCTGCATTGAGAGGTTTAAGATGAAAGAATTTGCAAATCTCTTCCACTTATTAACATCGCCGCCATAAAAAGCGTCACCAGTAGGTCCGTCGAGACTCGCATTTAATGCATCTCGAGCAGATTTAGCACGACTAATCAGGTCTTTATAAATCGTTTCCTGATCAGTGTATTCAGGTGTCAAGGTTTCTCCTTTACCAAGAGCATTGGTATAAGGTACGGGCCCCCAAGTATCAGTAACGCGCTTCCAGATGAGTACACTCATCAGTTCAGCAACGTTGGCCTGATTAACTGGAGCACCATAAGATCTGGTAATTTCGTCAACCTCATCAGCTGTGGTAATCTCAATGATCTCATTGAGATTACTCAACGTTTGCACGTAGTATCCGTCCCAACTTGAGGGAGAAGCACCATAACGCTGTGCACTCGTATAAACAGCCTGAGATTGATACTGTGCATATAATGTTGGTGTCGAAAGGTATGCACCACCCGCAAGGGTAGCATAGCGGTTCATTGCGCCCGCCATCAACCCTTCAGTATTTGCTTCCGTAACGGAATCGTCATCAACGTTTGTGTCACCGAAATCTACGGTATCACACGCGGTGAAGACAACCGCAAGGAGTACAATCGAAGATAATATATATCGAAAGTTCTTCATATATAATAAGTGTTAAAAGGTTACTTTTAAATCTACGCCATAACTTCTGGTGCCGGGAAGTTGCCCGTTTTCACCATAAGTCTGAGACAACTCAGAAGGATCCCAGCCGTGATTATTTTCAGGGTGAACTGCAATCATCCATACATTATTTGCGACTACACCAATAGAAGCAGAGTTAAGGAAATTACCAATCCACTCCTTCGGTAAGCTGTAATTCAACTTAAGAGCTCTGACTTTAATATAGTCTGCAGGATGGACGAAAGGTTCAGCCAAATCGTTGGCACTCCACTGACTGTAGTATGCATGGGCATCGACATAACGATCAATTTGATTGCCGCTACCGTCAACACCTGTTACATGAACACCACCGCCTTCGGAGACCGGATCACGCTTGAGATTACCTTTGTCATTGGTCCCAGCAGTTTCTTCGTACAAACCACTGCTCCAACCCCATTGTTCAGAAAGGGAGAAGAATTGTCCGCCTTTCTGGAAGTCAAGAGCTGCCGTAAGGCTCAGATTTTTATAGGAAAATGTATTAACAATTCCTCCTGTCCAATCTGGCAGCACGCTACCATAGTCATGATTTTGCTCTATCTGGTACAAGCCATTACTAGGATTAATTACCGGCTGACCAGCATCATTACGTTTGATAGCGGCACCTCTTAACTGTCCCCACTCTTTGTCCAGAACCTGAACAATATTTACAAAACCGAAAGTGGCTGTTGTATTATCCACGACAAAGGAATTAAGGTCACGTGGCAGTGAGGTTACCGTGGTTTGGTTGGTAGCCCAGTTAACTGTTACATCCCAACGGAAGTTTTGCGTTTGAACCGGCACACCGTTAAGCGAAAGCTCGACACCCTCACGCTCAGTTGAACCGGCGTTGGTTAAGTAACCACTAACACCATTAGAAGAAGAGAGCGTTACAGGAATAATTTCGTCCTTGCGCTCCTCATTGTAGTATGTAGCATTTAACCCAATACGATCATTGTAGAATCGCACGTCAAAACCAACTTCAATGGAAGTGTTAAGCGCTGGTTTAATATTTGGATCTACGCGGGTCGCATCAGTGTACAACAACGGTTGTGAATTTCCTGTTGCAGGATTGGTGTAAGGATTATCATCAAGAGCAAAGCTTGTAAGAATATCCTCGGCACCTACGTCGTCACCGACCTGAGCCCAACCGGCACGGACCTTACCGTACGATAGCTCATCAAAGTCGATCAGGTCACTGAATACGAACGACAATCCAACAGAAGGATAACCATAACCATTGTTACTTGATGGCAGGGCAGAACTCCAATCCTGACGATAAGAACCATCAAGATACAAGTAATTCTTGTAGCCTACTGTGGCTTTTGCATACATACTGTAGACGCGCTTATCCCAGTCTTCTTCAGTTGGAACAATACGCTCTTTAGAGTTACTGAAGGAATAGACATTCGGAATATTCAAACCACCACTCTGGTAGTTTCCTTGCGACATATCAGCCTGCAGGCGGTTGTAGTGTTCTATACGTGCAGAGGCACCACCGAATGCTTCAACGGAAATATCTCCGAACTCAGACTTATAGTTCACACGAGCTGAGTGGTTGTACTCCGTTTGTGTATACTGACGTTCACCGAAGCTGTTTACATAGTGATTGTAAAGCAACCCGCTTTGGTCAGAAGAATACTGGAAGGTATAAGGTACTTCATACCTGCGGTGATAATCTTCCTGACTGACATTACTGCTAGCCGTAACCTCAAACTGATCGTTGATCTGGTAGCTAGCATCAAGGTTCAGCAGTAAGTTGTTACGGTCACGAGTGATCTTATAGTCATCCTGCCACTTATAAGGATTGAACCAGAAAGTTGGTGACTTGAGTCCGCGATTGTGCAAAGCACTGTTCGAAGGACTTCCAGAATAAGGGAAGCTTCCATCGGGCCCCCACCAGTTCCAGTTAGCCTGAGTACCTGCCGGAGTAGTAAGATCCTTCAGTTCTTTAAGACGCTTAACATTAAGCTGTCGACCGAACCACTGGTTAAAAGAACCAGACGTTGGGTTTGCATATCCATCAGAACGGACATCACCATTTACTTCCTGCAGGGTGTACTTAAGATTGACACCAACGTTGAAGTCATCCGTAACATCGTAACGGAACCGCCCACTCATAAAGTGTTTCCCAAGGTCAGAATATGGAATCAGCCCCGACTGCTGCAGGTTACTGTACGAAATGCGGCCAGAATACTTCTCACCCGTTGCATTAATGGCAAATCCACCTTTATTGGTCATGCCACTGTCGAAGAAATTCTTGACGTTATTAGGCTGTGATTCCCAAGCAATTGTCTCACCGTAATACGGACTGTCCGGGAACCAAGAATACCAAGGAGCATATTGCGTACCGTCGAACTTGGGTCCCCAACTTTCATCAGCCCAGTAGTATGACAATTTAGTTTTGCCATCAAGAGCCTCGAAATAAGGAACGTGCCTGCTCGGATCATAGTTAAAGGTTTGGAATTCAGCTTCTCCGAGATAACCCTGCCCATATTGATTCTGGTAGTTGGGCAAGTAGGCAACCTGTTCATAAGTAAAAGAGTTCGTCAGCTCAACGCTAACGCCCGTTTCAGCAGACTGCTTGGTAGAGATAATAACAACGCCATTTTCACCACGCTGTCCATACAGCGCCGTTGCGTTTGGTCCCTTAAGGACATTAACGTTTTGGACGTCTTTCATGTCAATGATGTTCGGATTGTTCACCGGAACGCCATCAACAATGTAAAGCGGTTCGGAAAGATCCTCAGTCAGAGAAATAGCTCCCCGAATTCGGATATCACCGAAAGAACCAAGTTTAGAGCCAGCCTGACCAACAATCTGAACACCAGCAACCTTGCCAGCAAGACTATTTTTTACGTTGGTCTCCTGTGCAACATTTAGCTGATCTTCACTAACTGACTGTGAAGAAAATGAAATGGAAGACTCACTCTGCTCTTGTCCAAGAGCAGTAACAACGACCTCTCCCAAGTCGACACCGCCTTGAAGCGCAAAATTCAATGTAACGCTTTCTCCAGCAGAAATTTCGACTGTCTTGGAAGATTCGTTATACCCAATAAAGGTAACGTTTACCGTGTAAGTGCCGGCAGGAATATCAGTAATCTCATATTCCCCCTCAGCATTTACAGGAGCACCACGTTGTAAATCTTGTATTACAACATTAGCCCCGGGTAATACTTCACCTGATTGGGCATCAGTAACCGTCCCACTCAAACTACCAGACTGCGCAAAGGCAGTTCCAATAGCGAGGAGACATACTATTGCCGTGGAAAGTAACTTTCTAAGCATATATAACCCTCATATTAATTATTAATGGTTTAATGATAGAGCTGAACGATGGGGTCAAGACAATAAAATGCCCTGACTTTTAAGAAACCATCTAATAAGCCCTAAATCCTCATAAAGAGCAGCTCACAAGCACAATATACCTATGAGCTAAACCGTTGTGCCTTAATGTAATTTTTATCAATTAGAAATAAAAATAGTTTATAAAAGCAGATCCCAAACTTAATTAGATGGTATCTTCTTTTTAAACCAACTTACTTTTTAATAGGAAAGTTACCTGGAGCAATACTCTGTTCGGGAATAAAAAATATCTGCTACTTGTTTGGCTAAGCACATGGGAGCTATTAATACCTGTACTGCTTAATGCCCATCATCTGTCACTAAAGAACAGATAATACCCTGAATTGCATCAATTTATCCCAACCACCCTTCACGGTCTAAGCTGCGGTACTGAATAGCTTCTGCAATATGATTTGACTGAATCGACTCGGATCGCTCCAAATCGGCTATCGTACGTGATACTTTTAATATACGATCGTACGCGCGCGCGGAAAGCCCGAGAGAAGTAATAGCCTTTTTTAACATCTGGGAACTGGCATCATCAAGCGTACAAATTTTCCTTGACATTTTTGTGTTCATTTGTGCGTTGCAGTAAACCCCATCAATACCCATAAAACGCTTACTTTGAACCTCTCGGGCTTGTATTACCCGCTGTCGAATGGCCGCCGATGATTCGCCCTTCGACTTGCTGGATAATTCATCGTAACTCACTTTCTGCACCTCGATATGTAGATCAATACGATCCAACATTGGGCCACTTATTTTACTCAGATAACGCTGCATTTGCGAAGGTGATGCTCCTGCTGGATCAGCCGCATCGTACCAATCCCCAGTAGGCGACGGGTTCATCGAAGCTACCAGCATAATGCGACTGGGATAACTTACGCTCATCCGTGCTCGGGAAATACTTACCGAACCGTCTTCCAGCGGTTGACGCATAACCTCCAGGGCACTGCGTTTAAACTCCGGTAGCTCATCCAAAAACAATACGCCATTGTGCGCCATTGATATTTCGCCTGGCATTGGAATACTGCCACCACCCACCAAAGCAACATCAGAAACCGTATGATGCGGTGAACGGAACGGACGATTGGTGACCAAGGCCTTACCTCCCGGCAGAAGTCCCGCTACCGAATGTATTTTTGTCGTTTCCAACGCTTCATCCAGTGTAAGTGGAGGTAAAATTGTAGGCAGTCGGCGTGCCATCATCGTCTTGCCCGAACCGGGTGGCCCAACCATAATTACATTGTGCCCTCCAGCTGCTGCGACCTCAAGGGCGCGTTTTACCGCTTCCTGACCGCGAACATCACTGAAATCAAGAATCTCCCCCTCTCTATTTCGGCTGAACATCGCATCGACATCTACATCAAGAGGGTCGTGGGAGTTCTCATTTTTAAGCCACTCCATAACTTCGGTCAGATGCTCGAACGAATATACGTCCAGCCCGTCAACCACCGCGGCTTCAGGGCCATTTTCGGCTGGCACAATCATATTTTCCAACCCTTGATCGCGAGCCTGTACGGCCATCGGCAACACGCCATTGACGGCTCTCAGCTTACCATCCAAGGCCAGCTCTCCCAAAATCAAGGTATCCTCTAGCTTTTCGGTTTTAATCTGACCGGATACGTTTAGCAATGTAACCGCGATAGGTAAATCAAAGGCACTGCCCTCTTTGGGTAGATCGGCCGGCGCCAGGTTCACAGTAATCCGACCTTTCGGAAATTCTGCGTTGGAATTCTTAAGTGCTGCCTCGATACGATCGCTGGATTCGCTAACGGCACGGTCCGGCAATCCCACCAAAAAATACTTGGGCATTCCCGAGGACATATTTGTTTCTACCTCGATAAGACGGGCATCAACACCAATGGTGGAAGCGCAATAAACGCGTGAAAGCATATGTTCTCCTGATGAATCATTGCATTGTCTTTTACGTAGTATGACCTTAGAACTGATAAATCCTTACAGTTCTTTATGATTTTAATACTTCAAAGTAGCTTTGGAATCAATGAGCAGCAATATTATGAATACTTCAAACTCTCGAAAAACCTTTACTGAAGAAGTTAAAGGTACGACCTCGGAAATCATCAGCCAGGTTAAAAAATTGGTTAAAGAAGGCAATGCCCGGCGGATTGTCATCAAGGACAAGAAGGGTAAAACGCTATTTCAGTCACAGCTTACTATTGGCGTGGGGGGACTCACCGTTGTTACTGCTCTTGCTCCGGTAATTTCAGCCATCAGCATGTTTGTACTTTTTATGAATGACGTGAAAGTGATTGTAGAACGCTATCCCGAAGAGGAGACCGAAGAAGATGAGTACGAGGTCGAAGCTGAATTCATTGAAATAAGAGACGAAGAAGAGGATAGTGAAAATGAATCATCCTCAAACCAAGAAGGGAAAACGGATAAAACCGTTGGCAAAAAGAACGAAGAAGAGTAGGCAGTTGCAGTGGGCAGCCCTTCAAACTGTCCACTGCAAACTGATCACTGCTTACTGAATTATTCAGCTACTGCTTTTTCGCGCACTTCTGCTTCGGCCAGGAATCGCTCGGCATCCAGCGCAGCCTTACAACCGGTACCTGCTGCCGTCACTGCCTGACGATATACCTTGTCCGTGGCATCACCTGAGGCAAATATGCCGGGCATGTTTGTTTTGGTTGACTGCCCTTTTGTTTGCAAGTACCCTACATCATCCATCTCCAATACTCCTTTGAACAGATCCGTGTTAGGCTTGTGGCCAATGGCAATAAATACGCCGGTCACATCATCAAGAGTTGTTTCTTCGCCGGTTTCGTTATTGAATACCGTTACCCCATCCACAGCCTCTTCGCCGTGCACTTCCTTGAGCTCGGTATCCCACATAAATTCGATCTTATCATCGGCAAAAGCCCGGGTTTGCATCGCCTTTGATGCACGCAGTTCTTGACGGCGATGTAGTACCGTAACTTTGCTGGCAAATTTGGTCAAAAAGGTTGCCTCTTCCATGGCCGTATCGCCACCGCCCACAACAATCACATGCTGATCACGGAAAAAAGCACCATCACAAGTGGCACACGCCGACACGCCCTTACCGCGCAGTCGCTGTTCACTCTCAAGCTGCAGCCATTTGGCCGATGCACCGGTGGAAATAATAATAGCCTTGGCATAGATTGTATATTCTTCGCCAATTTCCATCTTATATGGCCGATCATCAAACTCGATGTCGGTAACCATTTCATAGCGGCAATCGGCTCCAAAGCGCTTAGCCTGCTCGCGAAAATCTTTCATCATTTGCGGTCCCATTACGCCTTCGGGATATCCGGGATAGTTTTCAACATCTGTCGTTTGCATCAGCTGTCCACCGGGTTCGGGGCCTTCAAACACAATTGGATTCAAATCAGCCCGAGCTGCATACAGTGCCGCCGTGAGCCCGGCCGGACCACTTCCGATGATGACAACGTCAAACGTCTTTCCTACAATATCTTCCATTTTATAATCGTCAAAATTTGTCTTTTACTTTCGTGTAAAGGTACAAAAATTAAGTCAAAGGATTGAGTCGATATTTTCTATAACATGTATAGGCTCAATTAATTTATCCTTACTTTGATGTTGGTAGATATGCTCAGTAGAATAATTCTTACTCAATTTAGGATTTGTAATACTGACACTTTTCTATAAGTTACGATTCAACTTTAATTGGCTGGAGATCAAAAAGTGATTGTTGGTATACCAAAAGAGACGGCTGAACACGAACAACGCGTAGCACTAGTGCCAGAAACCGTATCCAAACTTGTTGATAAGGGCTTGGATGTATGGATACAAAGTGATGCGGGACTGGCATCAAATTATCTGGATGAAACTTATGAAGAGTCAGGTGCAACAATCTGCTCTGATCGGGACCAACTCTTGTCAGAATCTGATATCCTGATCAGTATACAGACACCTGCCGAAGAAGATCTTATGAAGATGAAGTCCGGAAGCGTGCTCATCTGCTTCTTGTGGGCCCTGCAAAATGAGAAAACAGTTGAACTACTTAAGGAGCAAAACATTACTGCTTTGGGAATGGATGCTATCCCGCGTATCTCACGGGCCCAAAGCATGGACGCCCTTTCATCAATGAGCTCGATATCCGGCTACAAAGCTGCCCTTATCGGCGCCAACGAACTGGACCGCTACCTGCCAATGATGATGACCGCGGCCGGAACTATTGCTCCTGCCAAAGTATTAGTGCTAGGCGCCGGCGTTGCGGGCCTGCAATCTATTGCTACCGCCAAGCGGCTGGGAGCCGTGGTCGAAGCTTTTGATATTCGACCTGCTGTAAAAGAACAGGTAGAAAGTCTGGGAGCTTCATTCGTGGAAGTTCCCGACCTTGACGACGACTCCGAAACCGAGGGCGGCTATGCCAAAGAGCAGGCCGAGGATAAACAAGAGCGCCAGCGCCAAGTGATTCATGAACACGCAAAGAAATCAGATATTATCATCACTACGGCACTTATCCCTGGAAAGCCGGCGCCACTGTTGGTAACTAAAGAAATGGTGCAAGATATGCATCCCGGAGCTGTTATTGTAGATTTAGCTGCCGAACAGGGCGGAAACTGCGAACTCACTGAAGCGGGAGAAACCAAGCTGGTTAATGAGGTAAAAGTAATGGGGCCGCTGAACGTGCCCAGCATGCTTGCTTATCATGCCAGCCAGCTGTATTCCAAAAATATGCTATCGCTGCTAAATCATTTACTGAAAGACGGTGACCCGCAATTCGATTTTGAGGATGAGATTACATTAAAAACAACTATCACGCACCAGGGCGAAATTATAAGCCCAATGCTTAAGGATAATTAAAAATAGGTCTGTCATTTCGAACGTAGTGAGAAATCTTCGTTTTTATCAAAACTTAGTATCAAACAAAGATCTCTCCCGCTGGTCGAGATGACACCTCAATCTAATAGTTAACTAACCATGTCAGGACTCATATTTAATCTATTCATTTTTGTGCTGGCTTCATTTGTGGGCTTCGAACTTATCTCAAAAGTTCCACCCACGCTACATACCCCTCTGATGTCGGGTGCCAATGCTATTTCAGGGATTACCATTCTCGGTGCTCTTATTGTAGCAGGACAAACCGACAACCAAACCGCACAAATCATCGGCTTTGCGGCCATTGTGTTTGCCACCATCAACGTAGTAGGTGGGTTTATGGTAACCGACCGCATGCTCGAAATGTTCAAAAAGAAAGATAAAAACGATGAGTAACTTTTTACCTCCATCCATACAGGCGGTACTACCCAACATCATCCAGCTTATTTATTTAGTTGCTACGGGTATATTTATTTTTGGGATTAAACGGCTTGGATCACCGGCTACAGCCCGCTCCGGTAATCAGCTGGCGGCTCTTGGCATGCTGATTGGCGTCGTTGTTACCCTATTTGATCAACAAATATTGTCGTTCGAATACATTATTGGCGGCATCGTGGTAGGCAGCGCTATTGGTATGTTTGCAGCCAAAAAAGTCGAGATGACCGCAATGCCCGAAATGGTCGCTATCTTCAATGGGTTTGGGGGAGGCGCCTCTGCCCTTGTCGCATGGGGGGAATTCAGCCGTGCCGTCGATCCTGCAGCTTTTGCAACCCAGGATTTAGTAACTATTGGCCTTAGTATTCTAATTGGCTCTATCACTTTTACCGGCAGTTTTATTGCCTTTGGTAAACTCAAGGGATTTATCAGCGGCAACCCCATCACCTTTCCGGGTCACAACATTTTTAATGCCTTGCTGACACTTGGCACATTGGGACTCGTGGGTTGGCTTGCGTATGATCCCGCCAGTCAACTTATTTTCTGGCTGTTGTTTGGCATTGCGTTATTGCTGGGTATTCTCACGGTCATCCCCATTGGCGGGGCCGATATGCCGGTGGTCATTTCGCTGCTGAACTCCTACTCGGGACTGGCTGCTTCGATGGCCGGCTTTGTCATCAACAACAACCTGCTAATTATCAGTGGTGCGTTGGTTGGTGCTGCAGGACTCATTCTCACAAACATCATGTGCCAGGCGATGAATCGTACGTTAACCAACGTGCTTTTTGGCGCTTTTGGCGGAGACGGTGGATCGGGTTCTGGCCCCGCGGCCGATACCGACAAAACGGTGCGCGAAACTACGCCTGATGATGTGGCACTACAATGTGCCTACGCAAAAAAAGTAGCTATCGTCCCCGGTTATGGATTGGCTGTAGCCCAGGCCCAACATGCACTCAAAGAAGTCGTCGACAAGCTGGAAAAACGGGGCGTGGAAGTTAAATACGGCATTCACCCCGTGGCTGGACGCATGCCGGGACACATGAACGTACTACTGGCCGAGGCAGACGTGCCCTACGATCAGCTTTACGATATGGAGCAAATCAACCCCGAGTTCAAATCAACAGATGTGGTACTGATTATCGGCGCCAACGATGTGGTAAATCCGGTAGCCAAAACCGAGCCGGGCAGTCCCATTTACGGCATGCCCGTCATGAACGTCGACGAAGCTGATCGAACGATTATCTTTAAACGGAGCTTGAGCCCTGGTTTTGCCGGCATCGACAATCCGCTCTTCTATGAAGAGTCGAATCAAATGTTCTTTGGTGATGCAAAAGATTCGCTGCAGGCCCTGGCTAAATCGTTGGATGAAGTCTGATTCAGGATTCAGGTTGCAGGATGCCAGATGCAAGCCTTCTCTCCCCATGGTGAAATCAATTTGTAAGGAATTATTGGTAACTCGGTCTTACACATAAAAAGACCATGAGTTATAAAAAGCTAAAGATCTGGCAACTATCAAGAGAGGTTGTCATCGACATCCATACAATGACAATGGATCTACCAAACTTTGAATTGTATGAAACCGGCAGCCAAATCCGTCGCTCATCAAAATCCATACGTTCAAACATTGTTGAAGGATATGGTAGAAGACGGTATAAACAAGATTTTATTAGATTTTTGATCTATGCCCAGTCTTCCGTTGATGAGACAAAAGATCATTTAGAAACACTTTTTGAAACAAATTCTTTGAGGAATGAAAAAGTCTTTAAAAATATCTCCCAGCAATTAAACCTACTTGGTAAAAAACTATATCAATTTATCGAATCAGTAGAAAAAGGGCACAAAAGCAAATCCTGAATCTTGTATCCTGTATCATACCATCCGCGTTCTATTCAATTTCGACATCATCTTGATAAGTCCCCATCGCCTTCCAAAAACAGATACTGGCCAGTATTCCACAACTGCTAAACACCAACATCAACGCTTTAGCGGGACCGTAATGGCCGGTAAATACCGTATCCATCAGCCAGCCGGTAAGGGGCGGTCCGACACCGAATCCAATCACGCTTATAATAAACAGATACAACCCACCGGCTAGTGCCCGCATATTTGGCTTAACCAAGTACTGCAGAATAGCCGCCGCCACCCCGTTGTAGGATGATGAGATCACGTTTGCCAGCCCAATCAAGATCAGCGCGGTAGTAGCTGATTCAGCAAAAAGTCCAAAATAGTACAGAGGAAGACATACCAATCCTGCTACCATCCCAAGCACAAAACGGTAGGATCCGCCCCACTTGCTAGCCAGCCAGTCGGCCGTCTTACCGGAAACCATCACGCTGAGTCCCGTCGCCAGCATAAACCAACCGTATTGTGGCGTCAGCGAAGCGGCATTGTGGATGTCTTTCAAGACAATGCCAACAAAGCCCAGAATGGTGTAGCCAGTAAAAGCTAAAAACGAGAAGCCTAGGAAATGAAAAATTACCGTTTTCTTTTTCAGGATATAGCGAAGTACATCCCCAAAACTAGATTCCAGATCGTAACGGGCATCGGTTTGCGTGGCCCCCCGGGGAATTTCTTTAATCAGAAACCAACCGATAACAGCAATCAGTAATCCCGGCACACCTACCGCCATCAGGGAAGTCCGCCAGCCATAGACTTGGGCAATTGATCCGCCTCCCAGAAATGCTACACCAATGCCCACAAAAATGCCCGCCGCATAAATTGAAAACACCGTGCCCCGCTGTTTGGGCTTAAAGTAATCAGCCAATAGCGAATAAACGGCCGGACTCAAAGCCGACTCGCTGATCCCCACGAAAAAACGGGCCACGATCAGAAACGTTAGCGAAGTAGCAAAACCGCTTATGAAGGTCATCAGACTCCAGACCACCAACCCAACCACGATCATCAGCTTTCGAGAATAAAGATCAGCCAGCCTTCCCATCGGGATGCCGCACACAGCATAGACAAACGAAAAGGCGGTTCCGTACAAAATGCCCACCTGGAAATTACTGAGCGACAAATCCTGCTGAATCTGAGGGGCCAGCACGGCAATAATTTGCCGGTCAACAAAGCTGGAAATATAAATCAGGGTTAACAAAGCCAGGACCAGCCAGGCATAGGTACTGGAAATGAGCTTCTTCGCCTTTTGTTTGTTTACAGACATGAATCAGATCGTTCCGTTGTTAAAATGACACGAAAGGTAAGGCAATTTTACCGGATGTGTCCACCCAACTACCTTCTGATCATTTACATTTTCTTAGTCTAAAAAATAAAATTATTGTATTACTCCCTGCTGTTTTAAATTTTCAGATCAAAAAGAAATTCCTTTGATACATGGCTAAAACAAAACAGTACGAAGATCTGCCCAAACTTCCCGAGAAAACAGACGCTGAAAAACAGCGAGCCCGGGAAATACTGGATACACTTTACGAACACTACCCGAATCCGCACTGTGCGCTGGATCACCGAAATCCCTTTGAGTTACTCTGTGCCACCATCTTGAGTGCGCAATGTACCGATGTACGCGTCAACAAAACAACGCCCGATTTGTTTGAGGCTTATCCTACGCCCGAACTGATGGCTGAAGCGCCTGACAAAGAACTCCAGGAGCTCGTCCGGTCCACAGGATTCTACCGCAACAAGGCCAAGGCACTGAAGCGCTCTTCACAAATTATTACAGAAAAACACGATGGCGAAGTCCCGCAGAATATGGACGACCTGTTGGAGCTCTACGGGGTGGCGCGCAAAACAGCCAATGTAGTGCTGGGCAATGCATTTAACATCAATGTGGGTGTTGTGGTAGATACCCACGTCCGCCGGTTTGCCAACCGATATGGACTGACCGAACATGAAAAGAATACTGACAAAATTGAGCGGGATCTGATGGCACTTTTTCCCCGTGAGCACTGGACCAACCTATCGCACCTGATGATTCATCACGGCCGCAACGCCTGCAAGGCCCGCATTTCTGAACCGCCCGATCATCCCCTCTGCAAGAATTACGGAATCTACTGCGAATGCCAAGAAATGAGAGAAGCCGCTGAATAATATGAGTACTAACCAATTGTTCAACTCCAAGACGGATCCCATTCCCCGCGTCCGCCGCGACCTGCAAATTATTCCCATTGAAGAAAACGGTAACTCCTACCTTTACTTTCACGACGAGCGCGGTTATGCCACTGACGACCTGGCCCTGCACCGCGAAGTACATTCGCTGCTCTCGCTGCTTGATGGACAAAAAAGCATCGAAGACCTGAAGCCACAAATGAGCGAAGAGGTCAACCCGGATCAGCTACTTGAATTCATCCAGTTTCTTGACAAACACCGACTACTCTCATCGGATCACTTTCAAGCTCATGCTGAAGAACAGGAAGCCTCCTACGAAGAATCTAAACTACATTCGTCGGTAACAGCCGGAAAATCCTATCCGGCAGAACCCAGCGAACTTCGAAACTATCTCGATGAGGCCTTTACCAAGCATACCGAAAACAGAACCACTGCCGAATCTGCCAAAGCCCTGTATGCCCCACATATCGATCCGCGGGTGGCTCTCGAAAGTTATGTGCAGGCTTTTGCTCCTATCAAAAATTTGCAACCCAAACGCGTAGTGCTCATAGCAACCTCTCACTACGCCGGGTTGTATCCGGAGATATACAAGAACTCTCCTTTTGTATTGGTTAACAAAGACTTTGAACTACCTCTGGACACTATTAGACGGGATCAACAAGCAATCAACCAGCTCTTGGAGTCAGAAGAGGAAACGGGCATCACCCTGCAAGATCGCGCCCACCGTATGGAACACAGCATTGAGCTGCACCTGCTTTTTCTCAGCTACCTGTGGGACCACGACTTCAAGATTGTGCCCTTTCTCACGCGCGGGCTGGATGATCTGTATTACATGGAAGATGGTCACCTTGGCCAGCAACTCAACAATTTTTCCAGTCTTCTGCGCAGTCGTTTTGGGGATGATGATGAGACCTTTTTCCTGATTAGTGGCGACCTAGCACATTTTGGCCACAAGTTCGGGGATGAGACTGCCGCTTCCACCATGTTTAATGAGGTAAAACACTTTGACCAACAATTCCTGGAACGGGCCTCGGGGAATCAGCGTGACGAAATGCTGGCACTCATGAAGGAAGACATGGATCCGTATCGCATCTGTGGATTTCCACCGCTTTATACTTTTCTAAATAGCATGCCAGACATTAAAGGCGAAGTGCTCAGCTACGACCTATGGGATGAGCGCGAACGAGACAGCGCTGTTTCTTTTGGTTCGATTTTGTATAGTTAACAGTGAGCAGTGACCAGCTTAACATTTACCAGCAAGAATAACTGTCATCTTTACCATTGAGATGATCTTTATCCCAAATGATTTACATAAACAAATATTTCTCACTTCGTTCGAAATGATATTAAAAGTAGATTGGTCCCACTGGATACTGCCAACTGCTTGCTGATAACTGCCTTTACTCAACGATTTCCATCTTTTCGGCGAAATAGGAAGTAAAGTCGCGCATATCTTCGGCCATGGACTCTTCTTCAGTAGCATTCTCCAACGTATCGGCCATGGTTACTAGTGTCTGATGAAAAAAGATCTTCATCTCTTCCTTGGTCATCTCTTTAGTCCAAAGGTCAAGACGAAGGGTATCTTTCTTATCAGGATCCCACATCGACAATAACATTGCCTTGCAGTTTTCGATGCCTTCGCCCTCTTTGTCAGTGGCATTCCAGTCAATCTTTTCAGGCACGTTGTTGTCGTCCAATTCTACGGTGATGCTAATTTCTTTCTTGTTGTCGGACATAAAATTATCTCTTAGTTATCTAAAATATTCAATTTATGAGCCCATCTTGTTGTGAGTTTCCCTCCCTAATTTTAGGGAGAGAACCAAGGGTGGGGTAACATCGAGCAAATTTCATTAAAAAGGCCTCACCCATCGCTAGATGAATGAGGCCAAAATGTAAATCGCTGCTAACAATTAATAACGATAATGCTCAGGCTTGTATGGTCCCTCCTTGGGAACATCAATATATTCAGCCTGCTCATCGGTAAGCTCTTCGAGCTCTACACCAATTTTCTGAAGGTGCAGACGCGCTACTTTTTCGTCCAGATCTTTGGGGAGAACACTCACCTCCAGATCAAAATCTTCCGGACGATTCCAGAGCGCAATCTGCGCCAAGGTCTGGTTGGTAAAACTGTTGGACATCACAAAAGAAGGATGGCCAGTAGCATTGCCAAGGTTCATAAGACGACCTTCAGACAGCAGGATAATTTCGTTGCCGTTATCCAGCTCGAAGAGATCAACCTGCGGCTTTATATTTTCTTTCTCGGAATTATTCTTGAGCCACAACACATCAATCTCATTGTCGAAGTGACCAATATTACCGACGATCGTCTTGTCCTTCATCTTCTTGAAGTGACGCTCAGTAATAATGTCTTTATTGCCCGTAGCAGTAACAACAATGTCGGCCTCTTCAACCGCATCGTCCATCTTCATTACTTCGTAACCTTCCATTGCGGCCTGCAGTGCGCAAATAGGATCAATCTCGGTAACTATTACACGAGCACCACCGCCACGAAGTGAAGCAGCAGAGCCTTTTCCAACATCGCCGAAACCGGCAACCACCGCTACTTTACCAGCCAACATTACATCGGTAGCACGTTTTACCGCATCTACACAAGACTCGCGACAGCCGTACTTATTATCAAATTTCGACTTGGTTACCGAGTCATTCACGTTGATGGCCGGTGCACCGAGCGTACCGTTTTTCGCCATCTTGTATAGGCGATTTACGCCGGTCGTCGTTTCTTCAGAAATACCGTTGATACCGTCAAGCAATTCAGGATATTCCTCGTGAACCAGCTTGGTGAGATCACCGCCGTCGTCCAGAATCATATTCAGCGGTTCGCCATCCTCAAAAAAGAGCGTCTGCTCAATGGCCCACCAGAATTCTTCTTCATTCATTCCCTTCCAGGCATACACCGGAACGCCCCGATCAGCCATTGCTGCGGCAGCGTGATCCTGGGTAGAAAAGATATTGCACGATGACCATTGAACGTCAGCTCCAAGTTCGAGCAGGGTTTCAATGAGCACGGCCGTCTGAACCGTCATATGCAGGCAGCCCGCAATGCGCGCCCCTTCCAACGGTTGTTCATCCGCATACTCTTCGCGGAGGGCCATCAGTCCGGGCATTTCTGCCTCGGCCAATCGAATTTCTTTGCGGCCAAACTCGGCCAGTCCAATATCCTTAACTTTATATGGAAGTTTCTCTTTTACCTTCTGTGCCATGGATGTGTTCTGTTTTTTTCGTTTTGTGAAAGTTTCTAAAAATACAAGATTTACCTGCTTAACTCAACATTCTGCCATAGAAATAACACATGCGGCAGATTACGATTTCTTATGCTTTTCAATAATTTTTTTGATCTGCTTATAGTCTTCTTCCGGTCCGTAACTACCCCTTGACTCTTTGATGAGATTCCCTTCAGGATCCACAAACACCTTATACGGGATGCCCCGCACTCCCAACTTTTGATGAAGATTATTGGCATCCATCAGGTAGGTAAAAGAGTAGTCGTGATTACTGGCAAAAGTCTGCGCATCTTGCTGGGTATCTGTAAAACCCGGAGTTACAGCCAGCACTACAAAATTTTCGCTGTACTCTTTCTGAAGCTTTTCCAAGGTAGGAAAACTAGCAATACAGGGCTTGCACCACGTCTCCCAGAAATCAATCATTACCACTTTACCCTGAAATTTTGAAATAGGAACACTACTCCCATCAAAATCGGTAAAAGATGCCTGTTTAACATAGCCAGCTGGTGTGGACGGCTCGGACTTGTTTTGGCCAGCTGTCTCTTTTTGCTTGTTTGGCTCATCAGATGAGCTGCAACCGATAAATGCTGCCAATACTATGAGGAGCACAAATTTGTACATACTGTTGGTGATCATAAATCAAGCGTCTGACTGTCAGGTTAATAATTTCGTATTGTTAAACAACTTTACAAAGTACCTTATTGTTTGTTGATTTAAAATTTATTTGAGAGCTATTTAATTCCCGCCGCATCGAAAATGGTTCAAATCAGAAGGTCAGCGTATATCGGCCGATTAAATCTTCCTCCCACCCCATCCACTATTCACATACTAATATCTGATGCTCATCACAAAAACATATCTCCTTGCCGCCAATTGGAATAATTTAATTTAGGTTAAATCCATCAATCCCAAATCCTTATTGCTATAAAATCAAGCTACAAACCTATATTGGTACTGGGGATACTACTGTTTTATTTATCAAACCAGCTTTGCCCAGTTTACCGCAACCAGTACGGTCTTCGATGCCAATTCCGGTGATTTGCTGGTAGGTGCCAACATTTTCCATGCGGGCCAACCTGGCTCACCAGTTCAGTGCAAAGCTAAATGTTGCACTAACGAATAACTAAATACACTCGGACATCAACCAGGGATTATTTCATAACGAGAACACCGGTAACACCTATAGCGTACCGATAACTACTACTCCAAATTTTATTGACCTATGTTTTGATACCAGTGGGAACTATCCCAATTATTCGCAATGCCGAACTGCTTCTACTTCGGGCAGAGGCCCTGGCACGACGCAATAATACGGGTGATCTCGATGACGCCGAAGGTGACATCAATGTTATCCGCAGTGCCGCCGGACTTGGCGACTTTAACAGCAGCGGTGATAATGTTTGGGTGAGTTTTCCCATACCTGAAGCTGAAAACTTGTGATAAGGCACCTCATACAAAAGAGGCCGTCCCAATTTGGTTCGGGTCGGCCTCTTTTATTTATCCCCACCCATTGATTTTGTATTTTAGGCGACTAATTTTTCGTCAAACAGATTTCTATCGCATGACTTATGATTTTATCATAGTTGGGGCAGGCATCGTGGGCCTGTCAACAGCTCACAAACTTTCGCTTGCCTATCCGGATATTGATATTCTAGTGCTTGAAAAAGAAGATCGGGTAGCCGCGCACCAAACCGGCAATAACAGCGGCGTTATCCATTCTGGTATTTACTACGATCCTAACAGCTATCGCGCCAAAAACTGTGTGGAAGGACGTCACCAGCTTGTTGACTTTTGTGAAAAGCACGGCGTCGATTATGAAATATGCGGTAAAGTAATCGTTGCCACCAAAGAAGAAGACCTGTCCCGGTTGGATCGCATTTTTGAGACGGGTCAGATTAACGGCATTGAGGGTATCAAAAAAATTGGTCCCGAAGAACTGGCCGAAATTGAACCTTATGCCAATGGGATTAAAGCCATTCATGTGCCGTGCTCTGGCATTGTTGATTATGTAGGAGTTTGCAAGCAACTGCGTACCCTTATCGAGCAGAAAGGCAACACCGTGGCCTGTGGACAAGAAGTAACCAACATCCAAAACAATGGCACTGACCTATCAGTCGTCACCCAATCAGATACGTTTGGCGGTCGCTACCTGATTAACTGTGCAGGACTGTACAGCGACCACGTGGCCGAATCTGCCGGCATTCAACCGGATCTTCAAATTGTGCCATTCCGGGGCGAGTATTACGAGCTCAAACCCGAAGCGGAGCACTTTGTGAACGGACTCATCTATCCTATGCCAAATCCCGCTTTCCCCTTCCTGGGCGTTCACTTCACCAAGATGGTACGCGGAGCAGTCGAATGCGGACCCAACGCGGTATTTGCCTTCAAACGCGAAGGATACGACAAACTTTCATTTGATCTGAATGAAACCATTGAGACCCTCAACTTTCCCGGCTTCTGGAAGCTAGCCAAACAGCACTGGCAAATGGGTCTTGACGAGTGGTACCGATCTTTTTCCAAGAAGGCTTTTGTAGAAGGCTTGCAAGACCTGATTCCAGCTATTCAGCCTCATCACCTCAAGCCCTCTCCCTCCGGCGTTCGGGCTATGGCTTTGAGTCCACAGGGAGAAATCATTGACGATTTTCAATTCAAAGCCACCAGCAGTGAAATTCATGTACTCAACGCCCCGAGTCCTGCAGCAACGGCAGGATTAGCCATTGGTGATGAGATTGTAAAACGAGCCCAAGATACCTTCGCGCTGTAGTTCATACTGCCATAATCCCTGCAGAGTTGTAACACATAAATATTTTGAACATCTGCACAAATTGTTAGCTTATAAGCTCTACCACTAGTTCAAGATAGGTACTGATGGATCAACCCACTTCTGCGATTTATTTTGATGAGCAAACACGCCGACTCTATGCCAACGATGCCTCCAGCTACGAAGAGCTGCCTGAAGGCGTTGCCTTTCCCGGTACAGCACAAGAGATCGTCTCTATTGTAAAGTGGGCCCAGCAAGAGGGACACACTATCACCGCCCGCGGCGCCGGCACCAGTCTGGCTGGTCAAACCACCGGCAATGGTATTGTAATGGATGTGGGTCGTAAGATGAACAAAATTGTGGAAATTGATTCCCAAAACCGGCATGCACACGTGCAGCCGGGCGTCATCCGCGACAGTCTGAACCGGGAAGCCGGGAAGCATGGCCTCCTTTTTGGACCTGACACCGCCACCACCAACCGCTGCATGCTGGGCGGTATGATCGGCAACAACTCGTGCGGAATTTTTTCCATCAAACACAAGACCACCCGCGAACATATTCTGGAAATTGACGCCGTACTGAGCGACGGCTCCCGAGTTACTTTCAAGCCGCTCAGTGAAAATGAGCTAGAAGCTAAGCTACAACTTGACACGCTCGAGGGACATATTTACCGCGAAATGATTTCCCTTGTCCGCAAACATCAAGAAAAGATTCTGGAAAACTATCCTCATCCCGATATCATCCGGCGAAACACCGGCTATGCCCTGGATCGGCTTTGTGAAATGCAACCCTTTAATCCCGACGGACGTCCCTTCAATATGGCCGAACTACTTTGTGGCAGCGAAGGCACGCTGGCGATGACATCCGCCGCCAAAGTTAGACTAGTCCAGAGAGATTCCGAATCGGTCGTGCTGGCGCCACATTTTCCCAGCATCCGTAAAGCCCTGGAAGCCACCGTTGAAGTGGTCAAAGAAGATCCTGCAGCAGCTGAGCTTGTTGATGACATCATCCTGGATGCGACCAAAGGCAATATTGAACAGCGCGAAAACCGCTTTTTCCTCGATGGCGACCCCAAGTGTATACTGATTATACAGTTTGATGGGGATGACCTGCAAGATCTAACAGAAAAAGCCCAAAACCTGGCAGAGCGACTTCAACAGTTGGGACTCAGCCAATCCACGCCAATTATTACTAAAGACGAAAAAATCGATCGCGTCTGGAATCTTCGCAAAGCAGGGCTGGGACTGCTCATGGGGCTTGGCTCCGAGGGACGAACGCCTACCTTCTGTGAGGATACCGCTGTGCGCGTACCCGACCTGCCGGACTATATCGACGATTTTCAGAAAATTTTAGATAAACACGATACTAACTGTGTGTTTTATGCTCACGCGTCAGTAGGCGAACTGCACCTGCGTCCTGTCATCAACCTGCAGAAAAAGGAAGGCATCCAAAAAATGAAAGCGATGGCGGGCGAAATAGCTGACCTCGTACGTAGTTACCGCGGTTCACTGTCGGGGGAACACGGCGATGGCCGCACCCGTGCTCCCTACATCGAAAAGGTATTGGGGCCCCAAATGATGCCGCTGCTAAAACGGGTAAAACAGATCTGGGATCCCGCACACATCTTTAACCCCGGCAAGATTACTGATCCCGAGCCGATGGAACAGGATCTGCGCTATTCACCCGATTACCAACGTCCCCAGGTTGATACGCATTTCAACTGGCGCAAGGAAGAAAGTTTCGCTGATGCTGTTGAGCTCTGCAATGGCGCAGGTGTCTGTCGCAAACTCGCTGATAGTGGCGGCACTATGTGCCCCTCATATATGGCTACAAAAAATGAAAAGGATACTACCCGAGGACGCGCTAACCTGTTTCGGCAGCTATTTTCGGGCAAGCAAAAAGAGGCCTTTCAATCAGAAGAGTTGCGTGATGCCCTTGATCTTTGCCTTAGCTGTAAAGCCTGCAAAAGCGAATGTCCCGCAAATGTGGATATGGCGCGTATGAAGGCTGAATTCATGCAGGGCTGGCACGAAGAAAACGGGCTTTCGCTGGGAGAACGGTTCTTTGGCCAGGCCGGCAAACTCTACCCGCTGGCCAGCATGTTTCCACGTCTCTCCAACTGGATGATGGAGCAACCTGCCATTAAAGAGCTACTGCAACAATTTGCGGGCATCGACAAGCGCCGGGCGTTGCCCACCTTTGCTGAACAAACGTTTATGGACTGGTTTAAAGAACATCAAAATTCATCTGATCACAAGCTCGGTGATAAGAGGAAGGGAAAAGTCGTTTTATTGGTTGATATTTTTACCAATTATCACGATCCAGAGATCGGCAAGTCTGCGGTGCAGGTACTTGAATCGCTGGGATACAACGTGCATGTACCGGACTTTCACGAAGTGGGACGTCCGCAAATTTCCAAAGGCATGCTGACCCACGCCAAGCAAGTGCTGGACGAAAACCTGCCTCGGCTTGCCAATTTTGCAGAAAATGAAATCCCAATTATAGGATTGGAACCTTCCGAAATTCTGACTCTCCGCGACGAATATTTGGACTTGTGTGATGATGATCAGTTGAAAGCTGCCCAACAGGTTTCAGATCGGAGTTACACCTTTGAGGAGTTTATTGCAAAAGCCCTTTCGGATGAACAGGCCCGTCCCCAATCCCCCAAAAAGAAAAAAGTATATGTTCACGGACATTGCCACGCCAAGTCCTTAATTGGCAATTCGTCACTACGCAATGCTCTGGAGATAACCGGCTTTAAACCCACCATCATGGACACGGGCTGCTGTGGAATGGCCGGGAGCTTCGGCTACGAAGCGGACCACTATAAGGTGTCAATGGATATCGGCGAACAGCGCCTGTTCCCTGCGGTACGTTCCCTGCCGGATGATGCTCTCGTCTGTGCCCCCGGATTTTCGTGCCGCCATCAAATTCAACACGGAACCCACCGGCACGCTCTCCATCCAGCTCAGCTATTGGCAAAGACATTGGCCTAAATTAAAAGGCAACCCTTTCTTTCACTTCACTGTATAGACATACAGAACGATCTCAATAACTCTAACAAGATCAATCTGATATGTCTGCCTTAACAACCATCCGGCGATTAGCTATAACTGTACTGGTATTATTTGCACTCATTTTGAATGGCTGCCAATCCACAAGCTCCGATAACAATAAACCATCTGTTAACTTTAACAGTGGTAACATTTCCCCGGGCGGCACCTATAGCTATACTTTCGAAAGCGAGGGCACTTTTGATTACTACTGTGAAATACATTCGGCCGACATGCAGGGACAAATTACGGTATCTTCGGCAACTTCATCTGCCGAACGAGACACCGTCAATATGGAAGGCAATTCTTTCCAGCCCAGTAATCTCACCGTGGCTCCCAACACCGAAGTGGTATGGATCAATAATGCTGATCACGCTCACACCGTCGTAAGCGGTAATCCTTCATCCGGTGGGGGTGGTGGAGACGATGATCCATACTAATTCGCCAACTCGTCCGCATAGGAAACCAGACAGCGTTGAGTCAATTATAGAGTTTAACAGAAAAGGATCGTACCATGAAAATAAGCTGCTTCCCTATCTCCGAAAATATATTCAGTTTCCTTCCTCCTTGATGATTGGCAAGCCGGCTTCGATCCAGGATCGAATTCCACCAGCCAGCGATTTTACGTTATGATAACCCATTTTTTGCAGGTTGTCTGCTGCCAGCGCTGAACGGTAACCTCCACCACAGTACAACACAAGCTCTTGATCAGGATCATACCTCTCCTCGATGTCGCGCTCGATCACGCCTCTGCCCAAATACTCCGCACCGGCAATGCGAGACTTTGCCCATTCATCCTGCTCACGGACATCCAGAACCACTACATCTTCATCATCGTCCAATTTCTGCTGTACTTCTGCAGGTTTAATTTCCTCAATTCGTGTCTTGGCATCGTCAACGAGCGTCACAAAACGATCCGAATGATGTTTAGCCATAATTTTCGGGAATCTATTTCAACTTATTTTCTGATTTCAAGCTAAGAAATTTCAAAACATCGTAAAACTGTCAACCGAGAGAACAATAAAAAGAAAAATCTAAAAACTGGATTATCAGATCGAACTAATTCTTGAAGGTGCTTTTCTCAATTAGCTCGCGTGCACTGGTCAGTGCCGAGTCGGTCACCGTTTCGCCACTCATCAGCGTAGCCACTTCGCGGATATGCTGCTCGCTGTTGAGCGGTTGAATATGAGAAACCGTACGACCGTCTTTTTCCACTTTCTCTACCTTATAATGCTTGTGGGCCTGGCTGGCAATCTGTGGCTGGTGGGTGATGGCAATGATCTGGCAGCGTTCCGAAAGGCGTCGCATGGTACGTCCCACTTTCTCAGATATTTCCCCACTAATACCAGTATCAATTTCATCAAAGATCATCACCGGCAGACTCTGTTCACGTGCAATAATAGATTTGAGCGCCAGCATCACGCGACTGATCTCTCCGCCAGAAGCAATCTTAGCCAGTGGTTTAGGCTCTTCGCCCTTGTTGGTTGAAATGTATAGACGCACCTCATCGCTACCCTGCTGCGTGCAATCTACCGGCTGGCCGTCAACAGTAATCCAGCCCTGCTCCTCCGACGTTATCATCCAGTCCACACGCACCTCAAAATCGGCATTCGGAATACCTAGTTTATTAAGCTCATCCTCGATCTTACTGCTTAATTTCTTTCCAACTTCTTCTCGAACGGCATGGAGATCTTTGGCCTTCTTCGACAACTCATCAGCTTGGTCGTCGATCTTGTGTTCCAACTTTTCAATCTCCAGGTCAAAGTTCTCGGCCAGACTCAGCTCCTGCTTAATCTCATGCAGGTACTCAATCAAGCCGGGAATATCACGCTGATATTTTTTTCGCAGGCTGTTGAGTTCATTTTGACGCTTACGAAGCTCTTCCAGCCGGTTCGGGTTAAACTCAATTTTGCTGCGATAGCGCTCGGCAAACTGTACTGCTTCCTGAATACTGATACGCGCCGATGAAATCTCTTCGAGATATCCCTTGAACTCCGGCTCGATGCGCGCGATGTCCTCGAGATGCAATTTCATTTGATTGAGAAGATCAATAACGTTGATTTCATTGCTCTGACCAATTTCCGTAATAGCCGCCGCCTTTTGATCCAGCTCTTCGGCATTGTCCAGCAAGTTCATTTCTTCTTCCAGCTCCTCTTCTTCATCAGGATCCAGATTAGCATCTTCGAGCTCCTGCACCTGAAAACGATACAGCTCTACTTTCTCCTGTAATTCCTGCTCACGCTTCTTCAGCTTGCGCAACTCTTTGCGCAACTCCAACATTTTTTGATAACTCTCTTGATAGGCCTGAAGCTTGGGCGCCACCTTGTCAAATCCGTCGATAACGCCGCGGTGATTTTCCTCTTTCAGCAACATCTGGTGATCATGCTGCCCGTGCAAATCTACCAAATAATTACCCACCTGTCGCAACACGGTAATCGTCACAGGCGTATCGTTGATAAATCCCCGACTGCCGGATGAACGAATTTCACGGCGCAAAATGAGTTCGGAACGGATCTCTACCGCATTTTCTTCCAGCAGTTTGTTGATCGCTTTATTTTCACCAGTCTGGATAATGGCCTCAGCAATAGCCTTATCAGCCCCCTGGCGAATAACATCAGTATCGGCCCGTTCGCCCAAAATCATATTCAACGCACCAAGGATAATCGATTTACCCGCTCCTGTCTGACCAGTCAAGATATTCAGTCCCTCTTCAAAAGAGACATCCAACTCGTCGATCAGTGCAAAGTCTTTAATATAGAGTGATTTTATCATGGTCGGCTGATTTTTATCAACGACTTAATGTACAAAAATTTGAACACGGATTAATCCAAATCAACTGAATCTAATCTGATTCCTTATACACACTTAGCTAAAACTAGACCGACAATAAGATATCCAACGAACTGCGTTTATCCATCCATCTACATTCGTATGTATTCCATACCATGAAATAAAAAAAGGCCCCCGTTTTTTTGCGGGAGCCTAATTTCGTGTTGCCCTCTGGGTGTCTTCCTTAATGAACAGTCAATAGTAAGACCCCTGCGATGGGCAATCCTTACAAAAAAATTTCAGAAATTTTGTACCTTACATTAGAATAATATAAAACACTCATTTCTGTACATTAATGACTCAAAAAGAGATCAAAAAGTTTAAAGAATTTCATCTGGAAGTACCCGAAGATTATAACTCCGGCCTTCGGCTAGACAAATACCTGGCTTCTGAGATCGAGGACACCTCGCGTACCAAAATCCAGGAAGCCATAAACGAGGGATACGTCACAGTAAATGGTTGCAATGAGAAATCATCCTATACCATTACCGGCGGTGATGATATCGAAGTGAAGCTGCCCATCCCTAAACCCCCTGAGGCTACCCCGGAAGAGATGGAGCTGGATATTGTATATGAAGATGATAATTTGATCATCGTCAACAAAGAGGCCGGCATGGTTGTGCATCCCGCAAAGGGTAACTGGTCGGGCACGCTGGTGAACGGACTTGTTTGGTATGCGGATGAACTTTCCGAGCCTGAAAAAGATACTATTCGTCCCGGCATCGTGCACCGTCTGGACAAAGATACCAGCGGCATCCTGGTCGTAGCCAAGACCGACACGGCGCATCGTATCCTTAGCAAATATTTTCGCACCAAAGAAATTGAACGCAAATACTGGGCTATTGTATGGGGAACACCGGATGAGAAAGAGGGAACGATTACCGGCAACATCGGCCGCAACCCGCACGACCGCAAGAAGATGGCTGTATTAGACGATGACGAAGGGAAACACGCCATTACCCATTATAAAGTACTCGAATATTTTGATCATCTTTCGCTGTTGGAACTGAAGCTTGAGACCGGTCGGACCCACCAAATTCGCGTACACCTAGCAGATAACAACTTGTGGGTCTTTGGGGATCCCCAATATGGGGGTGATTCTGTACGGTATGGCCCCAACACTGGAAGTCGAAAGCAGATGTTCAAAAACCTGTTTGCTGGCCTGAGCCGCCAATGCCTGCACGCCAAGACGCTGGGCTTTGAACATCCCACCACAGGAGATCATATGCAATTTAATTCGGAGCTGCCCGGCGATTTTGTGCAGGTCCTAGGCATGCTTCGGCAAAACTGCCAACCGAAACACATTTACTGACTTGATCTACGGAGGAGGTAGCAAGCTATAAAGTTTTCAAGAACTTGATTTGCCTCATTTCGGAAAGTACCGTATCTTTGGCCTCTTATTGAAATGCGCCTGTAGCTCAACTGGATAGAGCACCTGATTACGGATCAGGAGGTTAGGGGTTCGAATCCTCTCAGGCGTACTCTTCTATTTTAGCTCAAAAACCCCGTTTATTTAGTTATAGACGGGGTTTTTTGTTGGTATATACACTAGCTACCATCCCTCCTTTTCGGGAAACCTTTTCCCAAATAGCCCCTATTTTCCTTGTTCGGTACTACATTTGGTACTACATTTCTGGTGTACTCTTAACCAAACCGATGGTATAAATAGCTATGGCAAGTTTAACCAAGAGAAGTGGCAACTATTCAATAGTCTTTAAAACCACCTTAAATGGTAAGTCATATAAAAAAACGTATGCGCTCGGCACCAAATACAAAAAGATTGCCGAACAAAAAAAGCTGGAATATCAAAAGCTTTATGATGCGGGCAAAATTAATCCATTCGATGATGATTGGAACCTACAGGATTATGAAAAAGAGCAAGAGCTGGATGGAACCTCTCTTACCAGTCCGATAATCAGTACCCTTCAGAAACAATTCTTGAAAGACAAAACTAACGTAACAGAACAGACGAAAACTACTTACCGACAAATTATTAGCCAGTTTATGGAACAGGTTGGATACAGCATGCCTGTAACGATGATCAACACGGATGATATCAAATCTTTTTGCTTGAAACCCCATCTGGCGAACGCCTCGAAAAAGAACTACCTCATACATCTCAAAGCTTTTTTTAATTGGGTCGTTGATAAAGAAATTCTGGAATCAAATCCCTGTGATGATATTAAGTTGCCGAAAACCCGAGATAACCTTGTTGATAAAATTATCGATGAGGAACAACTCAACTACATCTTTAAAAAGTTTAAAGCGTATCAGAAAAAGCACCAAGAGTCGGGAGCAATTTCAACGGATCAACAGAAACAACACTGGTTTATCCCACTTATTACTCTAGCTTTTTATACCGGCCTACGGAGAAAGGAAATTATTCAGCTTCGTTGGGAGCATGTAAATATCAAAGATCGATTTCTCAGAGTTACCGACACAAAAAACGGATACGAACGCACGGTTCCCATTTTTGATAAACTATATATTGAGCTTAAACGATGGAAACAGTTCAACGGTGATCCCAAGAAGGGACTTGTTTTCACAAGTCCAATGTCAGTACCCGGGGGTGAGAAAGCTCTCAGAGGGGGTTATGTATCAAAACGGTTCAAGTATTATGCAACCGAAGAAGCCAATCTAAAAGACTCAATCCACTTTCATGGCCTTCGCCATTCCTGTGCTACCTTCCTGCTTCGCAACGGATTCAATGTGATTGAGGTAAAAAATATGCTGGGACACAAAAGTTTAGAGGTAACCAACAAATATGTCCACTTGGTCGCTAATGACTTGCTCAATACAGCAAATCGCAATGGACTCATCACCGGAGTGAAAGATTAATATTTTTTAAAAAATGTTGATTTAAAAAGTGCATTTTGTTCTGAAAAGTCATTTCTTTTTGCGGAAAAAATAAAAGCATCAAAAGACGTTTCATGACAGCACAAGACCCCAAGGATTCTCTGCTCCAAACAATCGCTACCCTGGAAGCCAAACTGGATTTTGTTTTAGACTCCATCATGGTAAAACCTGATAAATCGAAATATATGACGGCGCAAGAGATTCAGGCCGAGTTTGGCATTTCGCACCGTACAATCTTAAACCGAAGCAATTTCCTTCCAAGTCATAAAAAGCATATTCCAAGCTTTCAGGCAGGGGCTCGTCGAAAATACTTTGAGCGGCGTGTGATAGAGCGAATGTTTAAACAGAACAACTAGCGTTACCATTGACCGCTAAACTGCTCTCTTTAGCAAGTCCAACAAGGCCGACATAACATCCGGGTCCAACTTTAGCTCTGGATGTTCCTCCAGCTGCTGATCGATCTCTGAGACCAATTCTTTGATCTCAGCCATCCTATTCTCAAGGAGCTGTTTTTGCTTTAGCTCAGTTTTCAGCTCCTCCTCACTACCAATCACAAAATGTGGTCCTTCCCCGGTCAATAGCCAATTGATGTTGATACCTGCCTGGGCAAAATGACGTAACGTCGAACTGTTGACTTCACTTTTCGTCCCATTTTTTAGCTCAGATATGACAGAGCGATTCGCGCCCGTCTGGCGCTGCATTTTTGAAACGTTGCCGTCATAATATTCATCGAGTAAATACTGAATATTTTCCTGGAGGATATCCTGTTCAATTTCTTCCACTTTTTTTGTCCTTACTTAAGTAATTGTTTTAGCCGCACTTGTACTCTCTCTTTATATAATAATGGTGTTATCGCGACATAATTTTGTTGTTTCGTTGTTATCGCGTCACTAAATTAGGCCCCGCGGTAACGGTAATGTTTACCGATAACGCGCTTATAATACTGCTAACCAACATTATTAAAAAGAGAATTTTTCAGTGTATCCAGCTATAACCAAATATGATATAAACCGGCTACGGCTAGGCATCATCAAAGGCCAGATAATCGATCAATACGACACCATTGATGAGTTTCGCCGGGCGCTTTACCCTAAAATTAAGCTTAACACTTTTCGGCAGTGGTTCAAAAAACCATACTACATTTCAGACCAACGCTTGTGCAACATGGAGCAAGCATTAGGGATTTCAGAGCAGACGCTCACCTCTCGGCTTACCAATGAGTTCGATCTTTCTATTGAGGCTCTCTGTAAAGCCAAAGGCATTCAACTATCCACCTGACACAATACTATGGCTAATATACGTACCCGCTATACCCTCGGTGATACCATTGCATTTCTTGATAGCGATGGTATCCAGCGCACCGAAACCGTCCGGCTCATCGAAACACAGATCGTCGAAGGTTACGACCTGTGGGTGATCTATGGGTATGGAAAGGATCTTTACAGGCTCAAATACGTGAGCGAACACAAAATTTTAATATCTCAACGACAACTACATGAGCAGCAGCAAAAACAGGGAAGGCTCTCTAAAGCTATTATCACCTAACAGTCGAAACAGCCCAGATGAATTTGAGCCAACGGCCGTTTCCGATTCTCAGAAAGCACCTTTTGAATATGTCGACAGTTCCGATCCCCTAGACTTTGGCTGGTATCGCAATGAAACCGATGGCACCAGTCGCCGAATCGGCACCTTCGATATCGAAATACACTCCAAGATCATCCGCTATAATCCCGAGACCCTAAAATGGGATTCTACGCTCTACGAATGCCAGGTGAGCTGGCTCACCCCGGAGACGCGAACCCTGACCCAAAGCGAGCTCTTTGTCCTGGAACCGGAGGACCTGCTATCTAAAAAGGCCTTCCAGATCCAGATCTTTAAACATTCTTATCAATCGGCCCGGTTCAAGTCTGACGATGAAATCCTGTTCTTTATGAGTTTTCTCTGTAACCGGTGGCAGCCGCAGACCGTCTATGAATTTAACTACTATGGGTTTGTCGAGCACCATGGCTACAAGTTTTATCTGACTCGCAATGCCTTAATCAATATTCCCAGTGATCACCTGCGTGAACCCCAATATATCATCGCCCCAAATCCGGATTCTGGCCTATTCCCCATGGTAGCTGCCGATACTACCTTTTACGTAAAACCCGGGCGTATTGAACCGGCACCACTGTTAGATTTACTCCCGGCCAAGGATGGATTCCATACCGATGACGAACATCAGCTTTTTACCGGTAATGAGCTCCGGTATTTTACTGACACGGTCCGTGATAAATTCGGTGGACTCATCGCGGGGCAACAGCCTGAGAAGAAAGCAGAGGGCTATCTTATTTTCTCCTATATGCTCTCCTTTCTGTTTTTCGACGAGACCTACGATGTATTTAAACATGTGGTTTTTCTATACCTGTATGGAGAGCCCTCCACGGGTAAAGGACAATTGTCTCAAATCATGCTCAATTTCTTTGGTCAGTCGTTTACAGATGTAGATTCTAATCCTACGCTTAAATCGGCTGAAAACAAATTGGCCAATCACAGCAAAATTCCCGTGATCATGGATGAGTTTGTCCCCGGCAAAGGCAAGATCACCCCACAAGTATTTAACATGTGGTACGAGTTGAGACAACGTGGGGTTAGTGCCTCCCATGATCGATCTAAAAACGCTTGGAGCCCGGTACGGTCGCAACTCATGTTCATCTCCAATTATAAACCTACGGAAGACCACTTCCGCTCCCGGTGCATTATGATTGAATATGCCAAAGATAAACGGGGCTCTGTTCACAATTTGTGGTGGTTTGATAATCATAAAAAGGAAATGCAGCAGCTTTTTCTGTCCTTGCTCTACAAGTTTAATGACTTCAATCGGGAACTGTTTAAAAGCGAGCTGCTCTGGACCAAGCGCCTGCTCACCGAAGCGGTAGAAGATGAGCTGGGACGACGAAGTGACCAAGAAGGCGTGCGATTCCAGATTAAAGACCGTCAAATTGAAAATATGGCGGCCCTTATTACGGTGGATCTATTTGTCTGTCGGCCCAGCGATGTGGAATTTGCTGAATTTGTTCAACAATCCCTGGAGGAGGATAACAAACACACGGTAAGCCCAGAAGATCGGCAGGAGATGCAACAACTGGTCCGTGAGAATCGCACCTCTACAGAAATATTCCGCTATGGAGTAACTTTTTTAGCTAATTCAGCCGAAAAGGAAGTCCACCAAACACCCCTGCAACAGTTCTTGGCCAGTATTGAGATCATGAATGATAACGGGGAGCTACCGAAACGCTACTACGGATGGAACAGCAAAGATGGACTCGTCATGTATTGGAGTGGTATCTGGGACGCCTACACCAATTATAATAAAGGACGCGAGTATATCAGCCAGGATATTGTCCGGGAAGAAATCGAAGCCTTAGACCTGCATGGAAAGGCAAAAACCAATTATTACAGCTATGAGGATCCCGTAAAAGGAACCGTCCAGGAAAACCGACACGGATATCACCTGCCCAGAAAAAACTTAACCCCCTCTTGGCTTCGGGCCTTTGGCAAACGAGAAGAAGCAGTAATCATGATGAAACAACAATCCCAACAAAACGACAAACACATTGCAACGAATGGTTCAAAAACTGAACCCCCATTTTAGGAGTTTTTTTGGGAAATATGAGATTATCCAAGAATTGTTAAAAAGCGTCTTATTTTCTTAGATCCTCATTTATTCCACAAAACAACACCCTGCAAGTATATAATAAATAATAAGTTAGTTAATAATAATATATCTAAGAAATCACCTAAGAAACGCCTAAGAACTCTAAGATTGGCCTAAGACATCTAAGATTAATCTTTGGCAATTTCTTAGGCGGTTAACTATCAGTTTTTACTACACTTAACTATGGCGTCTAAGAAAATAAGAAAGGTTATGTCTAATTTTGAAAATCCTGAAAACCAGCCTTCTCCAGTCCCAAACAATCCCTCCCAAAGCGAGGATTTCATGACGATTGGAGAAGCGATCAGTTATATGTGTGAGCAGCTGGGCCGTATTTCCCGCACCTCTTTCTATCGATGCGGATATCGCGAGCTGTTAACGGTCCGAAGCTATGGTCGAAATATCCAAAATGGTCGAAAAGCTATTAAGCTTTGCAAAAAGTCGGAAGTGGATAACATAATTAGGCTCATTAGGGATAATCCACAGGCGGAAAACCTATAGATGGGATATATGAAAGCAACTGATGACAGTAATCCATCTACTTTGTTGGGCCATTACACAAAGCAGATAGATAAAATCAACCGTCAGTATCATGATTTCAACGAACTTCATCTATCTGTTGATGAATTAGGCCACCTTATTAGGGTGAATTATATAAATGAGGATGGTTTTGAGGTCCCACTGACCGGTTGGCTCAATATGGAACAAGTTGGGACGTACCTCCAAAATTACCAGCGTATGTTCTGCCTGGATCCCAACTGTCTAGATCGTTTTTTCGATATGCATGAAGCTACAGCCATTGTACCTATCCTTTGTCTTCGTCCAACCAGAAAGCGTCCTAATGGAATTGCCAACGGGTTTACCAAAATGCGACAAGCTTATCAGGGAATAATACCCAGAAGAAAACCTATTTCTATTAGGTCAAATGCAGAAGAAATAGGTCTTTTTGATATTGTGGATGGCAATTCGACCTATTTTGTGGCTAAACAAATTGGAATGAAATCTTTGCCAGTTAATTATTAATACCTCTTTTCTATGAAAGCTTTCTAATTAAATGGGGTGACATAATGTTGTCGGTTAAGCTGCTTATGTATCGAAATGAGTAATGACTAACAACAAGAGACAATATTATGATTACTATTGATTTCGGAGGGAATAAGAAACTTAGTACCCCAAATATAACAACTGCATCGGTTCGACATGCTTACAAAGAAAGCCTAAATAATTCAGGTAACGTTTGTGTTCAGGTTATAATTGAACATGAAAACGCAAAAGTGTCTTTATCAAGTGGTGCTTGTGGTGGATCAGGTAGTGGCAAACCAATTGAAGCATTTAGTCGAGAAGCACAACATATTATTAAGCTCTGGCATAAGTACAATCTAAATGAAGACAGTTTCCCCTTTGGAAAACTAGTGCGCTTTCTAAAAGAACTGTTCAAAAAATTTGGGATACAACTTGCTTAACTTCAATAGCTATATGTGTTTTTGCTTGTTCCCCTTCCAGTGCTTAGAATGAGGTCAAACAAAAAGTTGGTTAGTAAATAAATAAACATGCAGATAGAGACGACCTCCGCACGACGAGCTGTTGACAATGCCTTCCTTCAAGAATCGATCACCGAGACCGAATTCGAAACCTTTCGCCAACGACTGTTGAAGCTATTGAGCCAAGCTGATGATGCGGTCGAGGAAGGCGAATCCGAGGAGCACCTCAAAAACCTGATCAAGCCTTTTTTCAGCAATACCAACTTTGAGGAAGACCACTACATCAACACCAAGGAGCGACAGGATCTGGCTATCCATAATGGGAAAACCCGCAAGTCGAACGTAGGTGTTATCATAGAAGCCAAGCGTCCGTCTAACAGCTCGGAAATGATTACCGGGGATGACCTAAACCGTAAGGCATTTCACGAATCCATCCTCTACTACCTTCGGGAACGTATCGATAACGGCAACGAAGATATCAAACATATCATAATTACCGATGTATATAACTGGTATGTCTTCGATGCTCAGGATTTCGAACGGCATTTCTATGAATCCAAGAAACTGACCGGCTGGTATGAAGAGTGGAAACAGGGACAAAAAGTGAGTTCCCGCACCCAGTTTGTCTATGATCATCTTTCGGAATTTGTCGAAGAGCTCGACGTGAGCATTACAGCAGCCGAATTAGACCTGAGTAGCTATAGAAAACTGCTGGAAAAAGATGAGTTGAGCCGGGACGAGCAAAAAAAGCTGGTGCCGATCTTTAAACTATTTACGCCAACGCACCTGCTCAAACAACCATTTGCCAGCGACAGCAATGAGCTTAACAAAGCGTTTTACCGCGAGTTGCTCTATATCATGGGCCTGAAAGAATACAAGGAGAAAGGCACCCACTATATTACCCGGCTGGATGAGGAAAACCGCCAGCACGCTTCCCTGATTGAAAATACTATCACCCAGCTTAAAAGTCTGAACGTAATTTCGCGCCTTCCGAACCGATCAGAGTTTGGTGAAGATGAAGAAGAGCAGCTATTTAACGTGGCTATCCAGCTCTTGATCACCTGGATTAATCGCATTCTCTTTTTGAAACTGCTGGAAGCCCAACTCTTCAAGTATCACCGGGAAGACGACCGGTACCGGTTTTTAAGCCATCGCGATATTGAGGAATATGATGGACTCAATAAACTCTTCTTCCAGGTTTTGGCCGTACCTGTGGAAGATCGTTCCGATCGCATAAACACCCACTTTGGCCATATCCCCTATCTAAACAGCTCCCTGTTTGATGTGGCCGATATCGAGCAAGATACGATTCGCATCTCAGAACTGGAGGACGGACTACAAATGCCGGTGTACAGTCGTAGTAAAATTCGCAACCGGGACGGGGAGCGCCTCAAAGGAGAACAGCTGTCTGCTCTCGAATACCTGCTACGTTTTCTTGATGCCTATAACTTTAATACCGAAGGTACGGCCGAGGTCCAGAAAGAAGCCAAAACGCTTATTAACGCTTCGGTTCTGGGACGCATTTTTGAGAAGATTAACGGCTACAAGGATGGCTCCTTCTTTACACCCGGTTATATCACGGAGTATATGTGCCGGGAAACCATTCGTCGGGCGGTAGTACAAAAGTTTAACGAGATCTATGAGGATTGGGATTGTGAGGATATCGATGACGTGGCCGGTAAGATATCCCGCCATGAAGTTCCTTACGATAAGGCCAACGAAATTGTAAATAGCATCACCATTTGTGATCCGGCCGTTGGATCCGGACACTTTCTGGTTTCGGCCCTTAATGAGTTGATAGCTGTTAAAAGTGATCTCCGCATCTTTGTGGATGAGGATAACCACCGCATTCGGGATGTAGAAATCAGCGTGGACAATGATGAACTCAGTATCTCGGTGGGACAAGATCCCTTTTTCGAATACCGCGTGCATTCGGAGTGGAAAGAAAATGGAACCATTGAACGTACCGTGGGTCCCGACACCCAGCGCCTGCAGAAAGCCCTGTTCCGGGAAAAGAATGTCCTCATTGAAAACTGCCTGTTCGGGGTGGATATCAACCCCAATTCGGTAAATATCTGTCGGCTGCGCTTGTGGATTGAGTTACTGAAGCATGCCTATTACAAGGAAAGTACGGACTTCCAACAGCTCGAAGTGCTGCCCAATATTGATATCAATATCAAACAGGGGAACTCGCTGGTCAGCCGCTTTGATCTGGATGCGGATCTTTCGCAGATCCTGGCCAACAACGACGATTTGACTATTAAAGAATATAAAGAGGCCGTACGAAGCTACAAAGAAACCGGGGATCGTGAAGACAAACGAGCATTAAAGGAACAAATTAACTCTATTAAAGAGAGCTTTTCGGTGGGTCTCAAAGAGCTACACCCCGTCCGACAGAAACTGAAAAAACAACGTGAACTGCTGATTAAGGAAGAGGCTAAGCTGGATCTGTTTGAAGGAGACAAGAAGAGCAAGAAAGAGAAAAAGAAGATCAAAAAGACCGAGAAGAAAATTGCCGAGCTGGAAGAGGAGCTTAAGGAGTTGGAAACCGCCAGCTTTTACGACCAAGCTTTTGAATAGCGCTTTGAATTCCCCGAGGTACTGGACGAGGACGGCTACTATACCGGCTTTGATGCGGTGATTGGAAATCCGCCATATATACGGCAAGAACTCCTAAAGGAAATTAAACCCTATCTAAAAGAAAAGTATGAGGTTTACAGCGGTTATGCCGATCTATATCAATACTTTGTCCAAAAGGGTATTGAAGTTTTATCAACTAATGGATGTTTCCATTATATCGTATCCAATAAATGGATGAGGGCAAGCTATGGAAAACCCCTGCGAGAATGGCTACAGAACTTCCAAATTCAATGAATTATTGATTTTGGGGATCTTCCAGTATTTGAGGAAGCAACTGTTTATCCTTGTTTACTTGAAATAAATAAGAAATTGCCAGATGATCTTTTTCAAGCCTGTGAAGTTGAAAGTTTAGATTTTACAGACTTAGAACATTATTTGGGAGAAAGTTGCTTTGAATCAGATCAAGAAAAGTTAAGCAAAGAAGTTTGGACACTTTTAGATAAAGAATCTCAATCAATTTTATCTAAGCTCGGTAATTCAGGCATTAAACTTAAAGAACATGTGAATGGTGAAATATATCGTGGGTTAATTACTGGTTTAAATGATGCCTTCGTAATTGATGAAGAAACTCGGGAGAAACTAATTAACAAACACAAAAGTAGTGAAAAAGTAATTCAAAAATATTTATCGGGTAAAGATATTAATAGATTTATCCCACCAAATTCAGATAAATATCTAATCAATATTCCAAATGGTTGGACCGATAAAAAGTTCAGTAATAGAGATGATAAATGGGAAGCCGTTCAGGAAGAATTACCTGCTATAGCAGATTACTTGAGTAAATACAAAAAGGCAGCAAAAAAACGTTATGATCAAGGTGAATATTGGTGGGAATTACGTGCATGTGCGTACCTTGAAAGTTTTGAAGAAGAAAAAATATGTTGGCGAAATTTGCAATCGAGGGGTGAGTTTACGTTTGATAAAAGGAAACATTATATAAATGCTCCTTCGGTATTCATACCCACAGATGAATTTGAATTAATTGGGATACTAAATTCAAATTTAGGGTGGTTCTTCTTGTCAAATACAACAGCGGGGAGACGTGGTGGATATTATGAAATTAAGCCATTCTATATTGAACAATTCCCAATAGTTAAACCACAAACTGACGAAATTAAAAAGAAAGTTGATCAAATCCTTAGTACTAAAGATAAGGATCCGGAAGCTGACATCAGCGAGCTGGAGGAGGAAATAGACCAGCTTGTTTATGAGCTTTATGGATTGAGTGAGGAGGAGATTGGGATTGTGGAAGGCTCCATTTCAAGAAATTAGTAATTAGATGAAATATTCTTTATCCAAATTAGATTATAATTCAATTTTAGGTTTAGGAAGTATTGACTATGAAGAGGATCAAGTCTTTGATTTATCTAACCTGGAATTTGCAACACCAGATGGGGTAGTATTATTTAGATTAATTTTGCATAGGATTAGCTCACAGAATGAAAGAGATGTAAAGATAATACTACCCGACAGTGAAAGTGGTAAGTATAATGTGCGTAGATACTTAGTCCATATAAATATGTTTAGCGGTTTAGATCTTTCTCTACAAATAAAAGATAAAATTTACCATTTGACAGGTAAGTTTTTACCAGAGGAAAAGAACAGCCTAACCCACACATCAATCATTGATACACAAAAATATGATCTAAAAACCAAGATGAATGACCTAGTCTTTGTACTAGTAAATTTTTTAGAGGAGAATGGTCTTATTAGGAAAAACAAAGAAACTTTATACCGCAATGTTTTTGAGGAAGCCTTTTTAAATCACCGTAATCATTCAAATCCTAATAAGGAATACGCCTATTTTTGTGCCCAATCTCAAGTATATCAAAAAACGAAACCAAAAATTGTAGTTGCTATTGGTGATTGCGGGGTAGGAATAAAGCGTAGTTTGAATACCCATTATAATTTTGAAAACAACGAGGAAGCCATTAAGGCGGCAATAATTGAAGAGAAATCAAGGTTCGCACATAATGAAGATCGTGGAGGGGGAGCAAGGTTTATTTTTGAAAAATGTAGGGATTTAAAATTACACTGTTGCTATAGGTCTGGTACAGCAGAAATCAAACGATTAAAAGGTGATCAAAACTTTAAGATTCAAAAGACCCCGTTTTATCCTGGGACCCAAGTATTTTTGTGGAACTGATTTGTAAGAGAATAGTATAAACAATATATTCTCTTTCACTATAATGGTAAATCAGAAGATTCTATGGAAATCCCTTTGAAAAAATTATTTGGTGCCCAATTAAATGATGTTGATAAAGCACAAGATCAGGATTATCCACTTTTACATAAAAAGTTAAAAAGTATTGGTAAGGAGAATGTAATAACACTGAATGCCAATGGCGTAAGTTATATTGGCTATTCATATGCAAAACAGACAATCAGAAAAGTTTTGTCGAACCTTATCACAGACCAATATAGTTTTTATTGTATATGTTTAAGGTATGATGAGTCGGATTATGAAAAGGTTTTTGATGGTTTAATTTATGCTTTAAATCAAAAAGGGTATTCTACATTTTTAGTTAGTGAAAGTTTTCAGCAGCCTCAGATATTAGGTTATTTATCATCTTCTGATCCTCGAGATTCAAAAAAAGAAATTAGTAAAAAAAAGAAGCAAAGATCTGTATTAGAATATATACTCAAGCAAAAGGAAGCTTTTACTAATGATATTGCTGAAGCTGTAAATTTGAAGTTGCCTTACACAAATAGGATCCTCAAGAATTTGGAGGATAATAGATTAATTAAGAGAGTCAAAGAGACTAGTCCTTCAGGAGGTCCTATCTATATGAACAAGTCAGTTTTCGTCTAATTTGACTTAATTCTGATTTCCTTATATAATAAAACAGAAATCCATGCGTTAAAGCACTGGATTATTTTTTTAAACTCTGATTTACTAACTAATTAAAACAGAAATATTCAGCGTTATGAGTTCTGATAAATTATCACTTAGTGTATTAATTGAGGATGATCAAGTTTTTGAGGAGGAGTACGTTTCTAAACAAAAACTCAAGGTTATCCTAAACAAGGCAAAGGCAAAACTAAATATTGATCTCGAAGATCGAACTTTAAGAAGGGAAGATGGAACCCCTCTTGAAGATCTTACCCAAACTATTGAGGAGACCGGTATTCGAGATGGTGAAACACTTAGGCTATTTGAAAAAGTGAAAGATAAACCAGATCGAGATAAAGGGTTTGCGTAACCATGGAGACTTACAGATGGCATGAATCTAGGAAAAATCTCTTTAAGGCAGAGAAAAGTACACTAAAAGAAGGTTTAGAAGGGATATTTGAACTTTCGAGTCTTGAAGAAAAGAATGGTAGGATTGTCGTATCGGGACGTTTAGAGTTTGATGAAAATAAATACCAAACTCTAAGAATAGTTTTTCCGACCAAATATCCAGCAGCTCCGCCTAAAGTTTTACCAATAGATAATGGTAATGTAAAACATTTTAATAAGGGTAATCAGTACCAGGATGGGGCCATGTGCTTAATGCGAACCGCTGACTGGAATAGTAAAACCCATAACGTTGGTCGGGTTTTGAAGAGATCACAGAAATGGCTTTCTTCAGTTCATTCAGAGGAAGGGTTTTCCCCAGATGAGATTGTAGACGAAGCCACTGCCCCACTTAAGCAGGTTGGACAAGTACTTTTACCAGAGGATTTTAATTTCCCAAGTTATGCTAGGACGGGGAAATTTGTTCTTACACAATTTAAGCCTAACTATTATATCCTCGAAACTAATGTCTTGCAAGACAAGACATTTGGTTTACAAGTAGGCCAGGAAGTCTTCAAATGGTATAAGTTTGATAATGGAATTACGTTCAAAAATTTATTTGAATCATCTAATGGGAAAAAACTATTTAAAATCCTAAAAAATAATTTTGGTGAAGATTTCAATCAGGGAGCCATACCAAATATTGGTTTGTATTTACCGGATGATCCTAACCCGTGGCACTTCTTTAAAACTGCTAGAAATCAAAGAGGAGTACAATTAAATTATTTGTTGTGCCGGAATATTGACCGAGAGCTTTACCATCGCACAAAAGATCTGTTCGATGATCAAATTTTAAAAGATAAAAAGGTTACAGTAATTGGGATTGGAGCGATAGGAAGTGAAGTTTCGAGGTCACTTGCAAGAAACGGGGTTGGTAATTTTGATTTAATTGACAAAGATACTTTTGAGATAGGCAATTCCGTACGGCATGCCGCTGATCTATTTTATATTGGTGAGCCTAAGGTTCAAGTTGGGAAACGTCTTATATTAAGATCTAATCCAAATATTAATGTTAATTGCTATCACGTAAATGTTTTAGATGACGATGGTCTGTTAGAAAAAAGTCTTTCAAGTAGTGATCTTTGCTTGGTACTTACAGCGGAAGATTCTGTAGACTATATGATCAATGATTTATATACTCCCCAATTTGATATACCATTTATTTTTGGCAGAGTTTCGCAAGGGGGGTTTTCAGGTTCTATACAGGTTGTGAAATACCAAGAAACTCCTTGTTTAAGATGCTTAGCGAATCAAAACCTTGATACGTTACCAAAGCCTGATGGAGAGTTTGAATTAAACGAACTCTCTCCGGAATATGGGAGTTGCTCGAGTCCGCCTTTACCAGGCTCAGAAATTGATACTAAAGAGATTGCACTTCAAGCAAGTCGTATTGCATTACAGGAATTACTTAGTGAAGAAGAATCGACTTATCCTTCTTCAAATGGAAATCAATATTATTGGCATGGGCCTATGGGATCAAAAGAAATGAAACCTTTTAAGTGGGAAATCACCAACCATGAGCTAGACGCAGAGTGTAATATATGCAGTACTCAGGAATAATCTTTAACAAACAAGTCCTAGAGCTCTTCGAAGCAGAAATCCGGAAATTTGGCTTGAAAGAAACAGGAGGAGTTTTGTTAGGTGCCACAAAAAAAGATATTGTACATGTTAAGAAAGCTACCGATGGAGGTCCAAAAGCTATTCATAGAAGGGAATACTTTAGAGCTGATCCTGACTACATTGATATGTTTTTGGAAATGGAGCTAGCAAATTCGGCTGAAAATATAAAGTACTTGGGAGAATGGCACTCACATCCCCAAAAAATACCCAAACCCAGCTATAAAGATATATCATCTCTTTTAGAGATTGCATCATCACATAACAATTTTGCTCTATTGGTAATAATTGGAGCAATCGATTTTAATACTGAAGAAATTTATAGGCAATCATGCTCATTAGTTTCAGAGACAGGAAACAAATTTTATGAGTTAGAATAAGAATTATTCTTTACCTTTTAACAGAATAATGCACCTGCTAACACTGCAGAACTGTCCCGCCTATTGATTTAAAATTCACCTTACTAGCATTCCACATGCGTTTATATCTAAAACACCTAAACGGGAAATTTATACCTTCACTATGTCAAGTAAATAACGTAAAAAACTTGACATTCTTAAAGATTAAATACTATATTTATACAAGCTGTTGAAAGGCCATTAGCATAACTAGGTATTATGAGTACTGCAAAAAGAATAAAAGACAAAGTTTCCTCCTTTGACGAAGGAACCACATTTAAATATGACCAGCTCGGCATAGATAATAGCGAATATGGGGCTGCAACCAAGGCCATCGAGCGGTTGATATCCAAGGGTGTCGTAAAAAGGATTTCCAAAGGTCTATTTTATAAGCCCAAGAAGTCGTTGTTTGGCGATTTAAAGCCCAATGAAGAGCAGCTGCTCAAACCCTATATGTACGAAGGTAACAATCGTATTGCTTATATCACCGGTTTATCCTTGTACAATCGAATGGGGCTTACGACCCAGGTGCCCAAAACCGTTACTCTGGCCTGCAATAAAAAAAGGATCAATACAAAGATCGATAACCTGAAAATAAAATCGGTCAAAAGTTACGTAGATCCTACGGACAAGAATATCCGTTTCCTAGAGATTCTGGATGCCATAAAGGATTTTAAGAAAATTCCAGACCTTGATATCGATAATGCTATCAGGCAACTCCAAAGCCGCATCAATGATTTGAGTACACCCGATAGAAATACGCTAATTACCTTTGCCTTGCAATACCCTCCCCGGGTTCGCGCGTTGCTGGGAGCCTTGCTTACCTACCAGGAGTTCAATAACACTTTTCCAAAATTGAAGAATAGCTTGAATCCCTTATCGAGTTATGAATTCGGTAGTCTTGGCAATAGCTTACCTACAGCTCAAAACTGGAATATTGTTTAGATGAACCTACACGAAGACGCCGAAACCTTTCGGGATGCCATAGCAATCAATAATGGATTTTTTTGATATTGATGTACCAATCGTGCAACCAAAGCAAGTTTAGACAGCTACCACACATAGATAGTTTTCGCAGTTTTTGTATGTTTACCCCTCCTCCATTACCGATATTAAAACCCGATTATTTAAATAAATAATTTATTAAATCCCGAAAGTTTAATAAATTACCTTAAAAAGGTAGCTTAAATGGCAAATTTTTTAGATGACATGCCGGAAGTATTCGTCTCCCATACGGATATTTCTTCCCAGGTATCACAGGCTGTATCAAGCGGAGAACTTAAAAAGATCGGGTCCCGCCTATACACGAAGAATCTGACCGATGATCCAGAAGTTATTGTCAAACGGCATTGGGTCAATCTGCTATCAGAATATTATCCCGATGCACTCATTGCCGACCGGACGGCATTGGAAAATAAACCGGCGGAAGATGGTTCGGTTTTTATCGTCTCATCCAAAAAGCGTATAACGGAAATTCCCGGCTTGATTTTCAATCCGCGTAAAGGACATGACCCGTTAGAAAGCGACCGTCCTTTTATTAACGGACTCCACATTAGCTCCGAACCCAGAGCCTATATTGAAAACATGCGCCCTTCCCGAGCCCGCAAGGGATCGGTTCCAAGAACCCTTCGACAAGAAGAGATAGAAGAGCGCTTGGATAAACTCTTTCGGGTGCGCGGCGCCGACCATGTCAATAGTATCCGCGACCGAGCCCGAGAAATTGCCCAACAGCTGGATATGCAAGAAGAATATGAAAAGCTTGACGATCTTATTGGTAGCCTGCAGGGCACGCGCGACTCCAATATTAAATCAGATGTCGGTAAAGCCCGGAAATCTAAAAAGCCGTATGACCCCGATCGCGTAGATCTGTTTCTCAAACTTTTTGAAGATCTGTCGGATTTTGCTCCTCACACTCGTTCTGCGTCCAACCTTTCGCAGGACAAACGAATAAACCTCTCATTCTTCGAAGCCTATTTCTCCAATTTTATTGAAGGAACCGAATTTGAAGTAGATGAGGCGGCCGATATCGTTTTTAACAACGCGATACCAGCTGAGCGTCCCGAAGATGCCCATGATGTAATGGGGACCTTTCGGATTGTTTCCAACTACTCGGAAATGGCAAAAACACCCGAGAATTTCGACGAGTTTATTGCCTCGTTAAAGAATCGGCATTCTACCGTGATGGCTCTGCGGAAAGACAAAAAACCTGGAGAATTTAAAACCAAAACGAATGTGGCCGGCAGCACTCAGTTTGTAAAGCCTGAGCTAGTCCCGGCTACCCTGGAACGTGGATTTGAAATTTATCGCGGTTTGGAATACCCCTTCCAGAAAGCGGTATTTATGATGTTCCTGGTTAGCGAAGTGCATCCGTTCACGGACGGCAATGGTCGTATAGCTCGCATCATGATGAATGCAGAACTCGTTGCCGCCGATCAACAAAAAATTATTATCCCCACGGTTTACCGTAATAACTACTTGGCTGCCTTAAAAGCTTTAACTCACAACCAGCAATCAGATGCTTTGATCCGAACCCTCGACTTTGGTCAAAAGTATGTGCAAGCTATCAGTTGGGACAATTACGATGAAGCACGAGCTCAGATGGAAGCCACCAATGCCTTTATGGATCCAACCGAAGCTGACCAGGAGGGTATTCGGTTACGCCTGCCTTACTAGTTCCATACATATGCCTTAAGTCCCGATAGTTTAAATTAATCGCATATTAAAACCCGAAAGATTAATTTTATTAACTCGCGCCCTTTGTTAAACCCTGATTCTTACTCTTAAAGAGTAACAGGGAAAGACCCGTTAGGTGGGAACACTTCTATTCTAAAATTTAGAGTTTTAAGTAAAGAAATAAGCGGTGTAATAAAATGGCGGGCTGTACCTACACACCTATTTTGAATAAGTACTTTTAGATTTGTCTAAAAGTTCGCTTTTAAAAGAGCCTGAATCAATAAATACAATTTCTATTACCCAATCATCTTGGGGATCTAAAATTCTTTCCGGATCATCACTATCATAAGTCACCGTCGTGTCGGGCATAGCTGGAGAAAAATCCTTATAAGTTTCAGAAAACCTTTCTTTCACGACCAATTTTTGATCATCTAGATAATTAACTAACCAAACCTTTTTTGCTCTTGATGTATCTTTTCTTTCCGGTTCCCCTAAAATAGGGTCAATGAATGTATTGTAAACTTTCAGGGTATCTGCGTTGAAAACTATTCTTTTTAAATCATCACTTGATGAAAGTTCTTTGTGCCAAGTACCTTGCAAATATTTTTTTAATCCTGCAGCTTTTTGTAGCTCCGGATTTAAATCAATGTAGTTTTTTACTGAATCAGATTCTAAATCTTCAAATTTTATTAATTCTCCGCTTTTACTGTAGGTCAGCCTCTCTAAAATTTTTTCTTCTGATCCAGTTCCCTGATACTTCACAACAACTTTTTTCTCGCCACCTTCATATCGATTTGTCACTTCCTCCCTAACCTCTTTGCCACAAGAACTGATCATTAACAAGGAAAAAGCCAGTAGATAATAAAATTTCATTACCGTGTATTCGATTTAAAATTTTGATCTTTTAGGTGTAGCGACATTCCTCACGAAAAAATGTTTCTCTTCTAAATAATTAACGGAGAACTAAAAAGCCAAAAATTGGCAAGTTAAGGGGGGGTTAAGGCGGATTAGTCACATTTATTGTTTGAAATTCAAATAGTCTCGAGACCGGCTTATAAGTTTACAAAACTTATTATATTCGTGATCAATTTTAATAAATGATTTTATTTCCCTGACTTCACCATCTTCGTCTATATGACGTTCTGAATCCTCAAAATACTCAGTAGTTTTATCAGTGGTAAATTCTGTAATAATTCCGATATTTTTTAGTTTTAAGGCCCAAGTTCCCAAAACTGAACCGAGATTAACTGGAGATATATAAACCTGTTCATTCTTATTCCAATTAGAGTCAATCCATTTTTTATCTAACTCTAATTCAAAATCATCTTGGCCTTCTTCAAACTCTTTTGCACAATGTCTTTCAAATTCTATTAATTCCTGATCTGATAAGGATTCAGCTGCTTGAAATATCCTTTCTTCTTCCTCTGTAGCAAAGCGATTTTCTAAAATTAATTCCGATGTCAATAACCCAATAATTGCAGGTCCAAGATCCTTAGAAGCAGAAAAAGCTACCCTTCGATATGCTTCAAATAATATTTCACTTTTATTATCATCTTCTAGAATTTTTTCCAATTTATCATTTGTGAAAATTCGATTCTCAAAGTCGTCTGCTTCAATTTCTTCTTTATATATTCCTAAGAAAGTGTAGAAAAACCGTAATGATCGATATCTAGAATAACGGTATAAAACTGACTCCTTAAACTTGTCCCAAATTTTATCAAGTGCTTTTCCAGTTGCTTGGGAAATTATTAACGAACTAGTCTCTTCCATGAATTAATGAATATTTTATATGTGCCTAATAGCATTGTGCTTAAAGAGCTCGCGAAAAGAAAATTAAATTGATAAATAACGAATGGAGAGCTGAAAAACCAAAAACGGGCAAATAATAGGCGAGGTCCGCTCCCTTAAATGCACGAGATATATTACCGGTTTAAATTCAATAAATCTTCACAAGAAATAGCCGATTAAAACTCCAATTCCGAGAAAAATGAGATATATCGTCCATTTGGCTAAGTTTTCAGCCAATTCCTCCCAAAATTTTTCTTTGAAAAGAGGAAATAATTTTTCGAACCATGTTTCTCTATATTCTCTTAAAACTGTTTCCCTTTTTGGGTTAGACCTTTAACTATGACACCATCTACTCCAGTGTTATGATCCTTAGTAAAGGCTTCAATTAGACCATCTTTTTTCATTTCAAAAGCTTTATAAGTGACTGTCTTATCTTCATATCCCTGTATTTCAAGGTTTTGGTTATTTTTATAAAGCTCTTCTTTATCCATAGCATCAATATGCTGCAAGATTTCTATCTCTAAATCTTCGTCTTCAGACATATCTAGTCATTTTGTTTTTTGTCATATAAAGCTAAGATATTTTCCATTGCCCTTTTTTCTCTCTCGGAAATTTCAATATCTCTGTATGAACTCTTCCCTTTAAGTCTGATTTTTGCTTCGTCCGCATTGGCAATGGCCCGTACTGCTTTGTCTAATTTACCTTGAACAGATGTTTGGTACGTTTCTTTTATACCAATGCTTGTCGTTTCACGATTGACTCGATTTGAAATGTCATTAAACTCAAAGCGTTCACCATCAGCTAAAACAATCATAGAATTTATGAAGAGCCAATCAGAGGCGCTGTAGGTTTTATTGAGAATAAGATTCAGGTTATTCTCTTTTTCAATAAGAATAAGAGATAATTCATTATCGGACTTCTCATTTCCTGTGGAAGGGTCTCGATAAATAGTCCTTCCTTCCATTTCATCATGAATTGCCAATAATTTATCTTCAATTGATAAAGAAGGGTTGTCTTTCAGATCTGCTGGTACGTCTGGGTCTTCCTCGAAAGAAAATTCATCTTCAGTTAATTGACGGAATTTTTTACGTAGAGCGCCTTTATCATTTTTATATCGTTTTCTTCGCTCGTTTCCTGATAACTGACCAATGGAATACCAGACATTGCCAGATTCATCGTCTTTATCTACTTCAGCAATTGCAAATGTGCTATCTAAATTCCAACCATAGTGTTTAACTGAAAGCTCATCTGAATTATCAATAAAATCTGGTTCACCCAAGTTTTTAATATATTGGCTCTGTTTATCTCGAATTTTTTTTTATGCGCTCCATCAAATTTTTTGATTCTAATTTGGTTCGATCTATTGTGGGATAACGTGTAGCAGCAACGAGTGAATCCTCAATAAAACGATATTTTCTAGCATATCTTTGGCCATTAATTGTTTCTTCATAGTAAATCCCTCCTAATTTCCACTGAATTAACTGACCTGTTTCTGAATAGTGAACTTCTTCTCTTGAACTTCCCCATTCAACATCAAGCCAATCTTGGCCTTGAACTTGGGTTACAAATAGGAAAACAAATAATGAACTTAAGAGTACTTTTCTCATGACGATCATTTATTGATTTAGCTTTTAGGTAGTATAACGACCTTGCCCATAAGGTGCACATACATAAATGTTGAATTAGCAACTAACGAAAGAGGAGCTTTAAACCAAAGAGCTGCAACCAGTAGACGAGGTGTCCCCTTAATGCGCGAACTAGTTATAAAAATCATGTTTCATTTAAGATGTCTAGTAGGCTTTCTTGAGGCACTTTTTCAATATTTTCCCATCCAAGTAGACTAAGTATAATTCTTTCAAAAACAGCTTTAAGCCTTACTTTTTCCTTAAATAGTAGATTATTGTCTATGTCAGTATTTGAATGGAAAAGTTTATTTCTAAGGTCTATAAAATTCAAATCATCGTCTAATACATATAGATCTTTCCATTTAACCTGAAATTGAGATAATATCTCTTTCAAACTTTGTTTAAAAGAAGGGCGGTTTAGCCCCAACAACTTTTCATAAAGTAGTTTCCTTGTCTCTTTATCATCAATATATTCTTTTGTTAAATCTTTGAATAAAGCACGGTATTCATCAAAACTTATATTTGATTCTTCAGTGAATATTTGACTTCTGAATTTATTTGGATAGGCCTTACAGATTTCATCTTTAAGCTTTTCTAAGGCAAAAAATAACATACCGAAAGCTGCCTCTATATACTTTACTTCTAGAGCAGATAAATAATAATTGATCGGCGAAATAAGATCTAAGCCATTATTTAAATACTGTTGAAATTGTGGAAATGTCTTATTCAAAAATTCTCGCGAATCGCTGATATCAACTATAAACCGGTGATGGGGAACTTTCGGGTCTTTTGACCTCTCATAATTCTTGATAAAGATAATAGCCCTATCGTCTAGCTCTATTACATACTTATACCAAACTGAACGTCTCCTTTGAAGTAATGAAAATTGCTTCTCAATAATATTGACGATTGGATCACTAAGCTTAATCAATTCTTCAGGAGAAAAATGTTTATTTGGTTCAAAAACAAGAGCATTTTGCGATGTCTCAATAATTGCTGAATTATCCCTAAACTCATATACGTCCTTAATTTTTTGTCTTTTAAAAGATATCAGACCTGGAAAATCATGATTCTTCAATAGAGGATTCTCATATTCGACATCTCCTGTTTCTTCATTTAGTTTATAACTGTTAATGTAATGCCAGTAAGAATTTGGTTTAGTGAAATGATAATGGATCTTAGGATTTTCAATATCGTTTGAATAACTATTAACCATTCTCAGATTATCTATTTCAATTGAGATATGATCATAGGTTTGAACTATATCTCTTCCTCCTGACATCAATGGGATACTAGGAATACTAATAATGTCAAAAGAAATATCTCGATTGGAATCCTTGGGGGAATAAACTTTCAAACTTTTTTCTTTAATCCCTGGGAAATACAGTTCAGAAACTTTATCGAAATGGGTTTGATTACCTATTAGCTCACATTCTAATAAACCTTCACTCAAATAATCAAAAGTAACTTTAAACCTTATATTCTCAGCGGTCTTATCTCCATTGGTAACATTAAATAGCCGATCTATCTCTTGGATGAAAGGTTTATTATCCATTGCTAGAAATTTTTACCTAACGACCTTGCGAATAAGCTGCATACGTATTACTGCTTATTTGGCAACTAACGAAAGAAGAGGCTTAAAACCAAGAGCAGCATAGAATTGGCGAGGCATGTCTCCTTAATGCGCGGGGTAGGTGGTTGTTAATTTTTCACTTTCTTCTGCTGGAGAAACGTTTTTATAATATTCTTTAAAATGGAAAACAGTTTCTGCGATTACAATAAAAGTAAAATATGAAAGTGATAATACAATAGCTGAGTAGATATAATTAGCTGATGAATGAGTAATTTTTATTACGCTAAATATTAACATCAAAGCTAAAGATGTTATCAATATTGCAAAAAGCTTATAAATTAGGTGTAAAATAAATTCTGAAATGATAATTTCTATAGTGGAGATATTTAGCTGTTTAAAATATTCCTCTATTCTTACTGTTGAAGCAATTATCTTATAAGGACATTCATCTGTTGAATTTATTTCTTGGCTATCGAAAATTGTGTTTGATGGTCGTTGGATAATTTCCCAATCCTCTTCTTCAAGAAATGGATAATCATAAAATTTAATGCTTTCAAGATGCTTGATAGCTCGATCTAAGATAGGTTTAAGTTCAAAGTATCTATTAGGTATTTCATGTAATATTTTTGTGAACTTATCTACTTCTCTCTGTATTTCTATATACCAGTCTTTAAGGTCAGATTGAATTGTTTGAAATCTAAAAAAGAAAAATCCAATAAGGATTGCTCCTATTGTACCGGTGATAGAAGAGATTATTTGCAAGTAGCTATTGAGTGTCCCAAAACTAAAACTAATTGTTATTAAACCTAATTTTTGAAGCTTTTGTAACAATTGTGCAACCAAATAGCACAAAAACAGAAACACTGGCAATCCAGTAATTTGGATCCAAGTTTTTAAAAAGAAAACTCTTATTACCAATCTAATTTTTTCTACCATGTTAATCTCTTGAATTTCAACCACCTAATGGCATCGCGCATAAAGTGCAAGCACCAACGTTTTGAAATTGTTTACAAATGAAAGAGTAACTATAAAAAGAGAGGTTGGCAAGAATAGGCAATGCCTGTCCCATTAATGTGCGGTTATGTCCAAACTCATTCATTTTCAGCATCAGGGAAAATTTTCGGCATTGTTTCCCTTACCAAATTGTCTACATACTTAAAATATGGAACTGAGTTTGCTTTAGCATGATAGTATTGGGATTGACCTTGGATAAAAGGTAGAGCAGTGATCAGTTGATCAGATTCTGGTTCTACTTCAAACTGGTTATCATCATTTAAATGTAGGCCTTGAATTGGTATTTCAGTATCTCCATGAATTTTCCCCTTCTGCGCATGGCTATATGCATTTCTAAGCTTTTCTCTAATTTGGTGCAGTTTGTCTTTTTGACCCTCTGTGATTATGTCTTTTTTGAATGATAACTCAATTGTGTCATGGAGGTTTTTATCATCGTGCTTTTCAAAATTTGGTTTTAACCACTTAGCGAGATTGTCAACACTAGGAGTATCGTGATCGGATTCATCATAGTTGTCAAATGCTTCTTTATATCCTAAGCAATTTTTTAAAAAATTTTCGAGCATATGATTTATGAATGTGATAGCAGCTTGATGTAAACCAAAAATTATACATAAGCTTGCTTCGTGCCTCAAAGTGTCTATTTCAGGCCACCCATATGGTGTTTGAAAAGCCTCACGTACTTTTGGATAATTTTCTATAATTTCATCTTCACGAGAATCGAGTATCTCATTTAGCTCTTTTTGAATTTGTTTCTTCTCTTCTTCATTCATAGCTGAAAGTTTGGATATAACCTCGTTTTATACATACAGTTCAAATACTATTCATTGTCATCCTTACATGCAATATTGCCCTTCAATTTTTCTAAGAGGGTTTAGCATCATATTCTTTATACTAGCGGGGCTCTTCATGTAGTACAAATAACACTTACACATAATATTATCTATCTATATTCCCTTCCTCAGAAATACTCTTCTCATTAGCACTTCTTGTTTCTTCTTTTCCCATCCTGTCCCAATCTCTGGCAGCTTATTGCAGGCTATTCCAGCCCATCCCGGGGTATTTTTCCTAATTTAAAATAGTGTTACGTTAGCATCGGTGATTGCCTAAAATGATACAATCACGACAAATTAACCAAGCCGGGACCGATGCCTGAACATTTGCCAGATACCTTAGAAACCCAGCAACGCGATTTTGCTACCACGCTCCAGGAAATGCAAGATGGCATGCCTATTTTCGGGCGCATTTCCGGTAGAACCGATGACTTTATCGACGTCGAAAAGGACATTCCGTTCAATATTCGATCTCCTTTTAACGTGGCCAAGGCCATGTGTCGCCTCCAGCCCGGCATCTATACCCTGCATACCGGTGCCGACCAGGATATCGAAATTAATTTCCGGATTGACGGACCCAATAAACACGCTGAAGTAGCTGCTGATCTGTTCGAGCAACCAATGGGCTCCAGGGAGACCAAAGATGAGGACTATTACAGCAATCGTATTCTTCGGTTGGAAGGAGAACTTCACGATGCGGACCGTAAGATCCGCCAGCAGGTCGATGAAATTATGAATCTGAAGCGGGAACTTGCCGAGGACAAAACCACGACCTTACTCACCCATCAGAAAGAGCTGGGCGACCTGAAAGAGTCCCACCGCAATGAGATCGACCGCCTCAAAGAACTTCACCGAACAGACCTCAAAGACCTTGAAAAAGAGCTCGGAGAACTGGAAAAGGTAAAATTCCGCATGGAAATGGAACAGCGAGCGGGCGGCCGTGATGCCGGAAGTCGCATGTTAGATATGCTTGAGGAAAATGCGCCATTGTTTTTTAGCGTCATCTCAGGACTCTTTGCCCAACGGACCGGTGGCGGACAAGACCAACTATCTGCCGAACAAGCCAATGCTTTAAAAGCCTCGATAGCCAACAGCATACAGGCCAAACAAAACTTTTCCCTACCCCAACAAGATGCCCTCCTCAACAACGAAGCCGAACAATCCAAAGGTGCCGGGGAGGAGACTCCTCGGCACCTTCCCGCCGATATGCCCAGCCATCTGGAGCCGCAAGGCGGAGACGTAGAGGGCCCTACTCTTAACGGCAGTTTTACTCCTCCAGCTGTCAATGGACACCACCAGCCAAACATAACCCTTTAGTTATCATACCCATCTCTGCCATGAATCCTGATCATATCCCCTTACTCAAAATGGCCCTCGAATATCTAGGCGACTACCCGCAGCCCTACGGACGCTACGCAAAACGCATCAAATCACAACTGGCACTGATGCAGTCTTATGGACGCCCGATTACGATACAGGATTGGACACGCATGGCTAAACTACTTTCTGAAGAAGCGATAAGCAGGGATATAGGAGCCGAACGCATTGCAAAAACCGTATATCCCCTTGTGGATGGATTAGGGCAACACGCTACTACGCTTGCCTATATCCCTGCCCCTTTCGCTACCGACCAGCTGCTACGCTTCAGCGGTATCACCGTGAGCAATCAGATCAAAGCGCTCCTCACAGAAATCATTATTGAATTGCAAAAACTGGTCACGTCCAACGGACCCAAACCATAATCAACAGCTATGCCAACCATTACCCAACAAACTGTTACGAGCCTTCGGGATAATATCTACAAGGAATTGGATGACCCGGGAATAACGACTATCACACGCTCCCGTCAATTCGTAGGTGTACTTATCAGTTTGGGCGACCTTGACCCAAAATTGGCAAAGCGCCTGGGTAATGTAACAACCCGTAATCCCGAGCACGGCCTGCAACTTTTACTTGACTATATCACCTACCGCTCTTGAGCAGCCATTATCCTCATATCACCCCTTCCCGAAAAGCAGTCACTACCGACGGTTTAGTGATGAGCAATAAGGCGGCAGCAAATCCCACACACGGTAATGCTGCCGCCCCTATTTTTTCCCAGCGCCGGACATATCCGGGCATTAACCATGTACTCGGGCTAGCCTCCGGACTTGTAACGAAATACACCGGCCACGAAGACCTTCGGAAGTTGGCCCTTTCCATTACTCGTCGCATACGCCCCAACCGAGACACCGGACTTCCTAACCTTCGAAATACCCAACAGGTTGCCGAGGCCCTGTACCGATGGATAACCCACAATATCAACTACGTTCGGGATCCCTGGAACATTGAACGCATTCAATCCCCGGATGTAACGCTCAAACAAAAGGCGGGTGATTGCGACGATCACGCGATATTGTCGGCCGCGTTGCTACAAACCCTGGGCATTCAAACTGGATTTCGGATTTTAAGCCGAACCGGGCGAAACTACGATCATATCTATACCGTCTTTCGCTCCCCCGATGGATGGAAATCTTTTGATACGACCGTAGCCAAATATCCTGGGTTTGCCTTCGATGAAACCCTTATCAAAAAATCTAATCATCTCCTCAACAAGATGCCTAATCATTTAGGGATTGATCCGATTACTGCTGCAACGGCTGCAACCACGGCTCTGCAAACAGGCATCACCATGAAAAGCATGTTTTCAAAATGGTTTGGCGCCAAGGATAAGGACGAGCGCATCCAGCGCGGAAAATGGCGAGACTATCTGATGGCCCGAGGCGTTCGATCGGATGTTATTTCATTTTCTCAAAAAGATAACGCCGTGCTCCAACAGTACGCTCAAGTTATCCAAAATTACGGACAGCCAGCCGTTGACTACCTGAACAGATTTGGTAGTCTGGACAACAATTTTTTTGCAGACCAACAGCAACGAACAACCAAGAAATGGCTCCTCTACGGCGGGCTATCGGTAGGTCTAATCGCATTTACCGGCGCCGGATATTGGGCCCTTAACCACTCCTGACCTTTATGAGCAGTTCGTACATACAACCAGTAGCGATAACAAGCGATGATGATCAGTTGATCATTACAAACAACCTGACTAGTCCAAGTGGATTTGCCGGATGGGAACAAGATGATCCCTGCCGGTATGCCAACCAAAGCTGCCGGGGCAAGATGTTTGGGGCATTAAAGAGGTGCCGGCGGAAACGCGAAAAATCGCAAGCCCTCTGCAAAGCCCACGAGCGCAAGCTGGCCGAAAAGAAAACCATGGAGCAGGAGAAACAGCAGCTCATGACGGCCCTTCAGCATAACGTGACCGATACCGCGGAAAAACAGCAGACGGCTTCTACGGCCATGATAGCGGGAGCCGCCGTTGGTGGCGTAGCCATCCTGGGAACGGCCATTTTGCTTATTGCCAAAAAGAAAAAAACTAACTCTCAACCTGCGTAACCTGCCACTATGAACAGCAGCTCTTTCGATCAAATTGATTTCTTGCAAACCACCCGACCGTTTAACTATAGCTTAACAAGTCCCTCACTACCTCCTACGAGGTCCACCACCTCAAAGAAAACCAAGTTTGGCAGCATTTTAAATGACCTGTCAAGCTTTCTTACGACTGCGGCCGATACGGCCGTAACCGTTGATGGGGTGATCAATGGAGGTAACAATAACTCTGGACATCCAGGACTTACGCCTGAGCAGCAAATGGCGCTGATGCAATCCCAGAAATCCAGTGGAGACAGCATGACATCTATCTTACTCATTGGCGGCGTAGTGGCCGTTGGGGGAACAGTCATGTACACCTTATTAAAAAAGAAATCCTAATATGATCGAAGTCACTTATCCCGCCCATCCGGTAGGAATTTCTCATTATCTCGATGGCCATATTCCCAACGGCCGCTATCCAAACCCCTCCCCATCGGAAGAAACGATCTACCTGCAACCGGCTATCCAGGTGCAGGAAATCCCCAAAGGGGCCGAGATTAAATCCTCCGAAAAGCAATCAATCTGCCAGCGGCTTTCCGGTCCTCACCCCACCGGTGAGATCCGGGAATGGTTTAGCCGGAACAGTAAAACCTTAGGATGGATTGCTGGCGGATACATCGGATTTCGAATCTTAACCAGACGAAGATAACATGACACAGACCATACACTCCGCATATAGCGATCACGGGCTAGGCTCGGCCGGCATTACAGGAAATATTATTAGCTCTGAGGCAGGTGAAGTTCGCATTATCGGGCGGTATCCGGAACGCGGACTACCCAAAAACGGGGTGCCCTTTTCCGTTGATATTGAAATCGACCGGTACCGCAACATTTGGAATTCGTTTCTGCTTATATCATGTCCGGATGCTGTAATAGCCGCTCTCGATCCACAATCCCGAAAGATATTGGCCATATCCCGCATCCTGACCAGCATGTGGGACGGATGCCGTGGGCAAACGCGACTGGTCTTCGGGCGATCGTTTCGCCCGGACCGCAATCACCCAGTCATCTTTGAGCTGCATCCCAGCAATGTTACGGAAACCAATATATCCGAGGCCAAACCGCTTGCAGCCTCTAAGGTTATGACGCTGGATTTGGATATCGACCAAGGCCAACAAAGCGGGGTATATGCTCCTCCCACCGAACCGTGGTATCAGATTAGCTTGCCGAGCCCGCAAAGTGCATTCAACGGTGTCAACAGTACCCTCACCAAAGCATTGTGGCTGGTGGGCCTCGGAGCCGGAGCGTACTTCCTGGCTCCCCTCATGCCGGGTTTGCGTGATAGCATCAAACAACTATCAAAGAGCACACAGAAGGAGAAACCGGATGCATGAGTTAATTGAAGGCCGCGATTATCAGATTGTTGATGATGGCATGGGCGATCTTAGCAGCTACCTGCGTCAGACCGGCAAGAATGCGTTTCGCAAAGCCATTGGCCTTGCCGATCGGGCCTTAAGCGGCAAGAAAGGAAAAGCGGCTACGACCGCAATAATTATGGCCGATCTAACGACCGATAAAGAGGGGTTAAATACTGTCTACAACCGAAATGCCGAGGTGATCAACCAGTACTTCGAATATGTCGACCTGCAGGCGGTAAGTGATCTTGTGGGTCTTCAGGAAACCGTAGCAAGCAGCAAACCCGTAGCCGCACTCAAACACGCCGGCCTGCTATCCGTTGGCATCGCCATCGGCATTGCCGGACTCACCGTCATAAACCAACAACGATCTTCATCATGACCCTCAAAATAGGTGATAAAGGACCGCAGGTCATGCACCTGCAATCAGCATTGAAAGCTCTTGGTATCGAGCTCCCAAAATATGGCGTTGACGGCATCTTTGGCCCGGAAACGCAGGCAGCCGTCAAGCAAGCCCAACAACAACTGGGACTCCCAACCAGCGGCATAGCGGGTCAGGAGCTACTACAAAAACTTGGCATTAACCCGAAAGCCATAACCCAAGGGCCACCACCGACATCGGTAAACCACAAGGTGCTGCTTTTTGGCAGCCTGACTATTATCGCCATTGGAATCGCAATTAAAACTATCAGACGACAATAATATGGAATCAATGACTGCTCAGCAGCTTTCCAAGTTGAACATTAAAGGCATAAAAATAGCCCCGCCCTACGGACGACTGCTCGGTGAGCCCGAAAAAAATGCCGTAATCTTTATCTGGGGCGAAAAAGGAGCCGGTAAATCAACCATGAGTCTGGGACTGGCCGACGCGCTGGCCGCCCATGGGCGCATCGAATATATCCCCGCCGAAGAACATTTTGGCAAAACACTGGTCGACCGCGTGAAGCGACTGGGAGCTACCCACCGGAACCTCAATTTTACGAAGTGGAAATCCATTCAGTCCCTTAAAGAAATACTGCTCAAAAACCGGTCGTTCGGGTGCATCCTGGATTCCATCTCCGTCATTGATGCCAACGCGAAGGAAACCGTGGAACTAGCCCAGTGGTGCCGCGAAAACGGGATCATGTTTGTGATGGTTTCCCATGCCACCAAAGACGGGCAATACAAAGGCAACACCAGCATTGCCCACGAATGTGATATTGAAATCAAGGTTACCAAAGAAGGTGGCGCCGAAACCGAGAAGAACCGCTACCGGGAACTTACGGCCATTGCCGTGCCATTTACGGCCGCCGACCGAAAAGTGTCACCAAAACCTAAATCCTCGAAACAAGCGTCGCCCGACAACCGCGAAAACCCCGTAGATACTCCGTTTAAAATCACCCTCAAAAAATTAGACAATCTCCACAAAATTCGCTCCTGGAAACGCATCAACTCGATGTTCGGTAGCAAGATGCCCTGCTATGCCCCACGGCATTCCGGGGAATCTGAAAACGCCCACCTGTCGATTCGTTATACGGCCGACTATCCCAAAAAGCGATATATCATGGACCTGCTCCTCGATGGCCACCTGGAGTACCAAGCCTGTACCGAAGGTACTGGTGGCGGATTAAAAGCATGCTGGAAAAAATTGGTCAACAAATACGGCGACCTCGAGATCCGAATCTTCAAGCAAGATCACGCCAAAGTGGTACTGGGCGCCAAGGAATACAAGCGCCAGGAACGGGCCCTGGCCAAAAAGGAACCCAAACCTACCCCACCCAGCTCACCTCCATCGAAAACCAAAAAGCAACCTACCAAAAGCAAGCCTACCACTGCCGAGAAACAAGTCAAGACTGCGCCAAAAGAGAAAGACACTTCTTCTGATGCAGAAACCCGGCAACCCATCGACATTGAAGCGGCCAAAGAAAGCCAGGCCAAACTGGACGACTTCCTAACCAAAATACTGGGATAACCCTATGCGAGACAATCCGACTGTTACGCCTTTTGAAGACATTACAACCGAGGACTATCCCGGCATTTTTGGCGACTTCGATGAAGACGGGATCCCGAATGCCGACGATCCTAATCCACAACGAGACGGGGACACCGAGACTGTTGAGGAGACCAAACTCACCGAAGAAATTAAACAGCTGATTGCCCTTCGCGGGGACTACCAGCAGGCTTTGGATGAAGTAATAGCTTCGCTCAAAGACTTGCACCCGACCGCCACCGTCAAGGGCCGCGTGAAATCCCCCTATTCGGTCATCAACAAATTGCGGCGCAAGCGTACTAAAGCCGATATTAAGCAAGCTGGCACCGGCCAGCTCTATACCCAAGGCCTGACCGATATGGCCGGGTGCATGATTGTATTGGACGGACAAGCTGAGCTGGATCAGGTAGCCCAAAAAATTGCTTCAGGAACCATTGGCAACGTATTTGAACATGAAAATAAATACGCCAATCCGGTTGGCGGTTATCGGGCCCACCACTTTATTGTCATGGCTGGTCAAGAGGGAGATATCCCTGTTGAGGTACAGGTAAAGACCAAGCGTATGGCCCAAATAGCCAGTGCAGCTCACACCCCGTACAAAAATGGCGCCCTCAATACCCAACGAATGAACCATCTCACTGATCTGGCCTGGCAAGCGGACCAAGGGGATGAAGCTGCCGCAAATAAAATCGATGCTCTTCTGGACAACCCCACAAAATTGACAGAGCAACTAACCTCCCGCGAAAACCCTTCGAGTGAATTGCAGGCGCTCCAAGATTCTTTCACCCAGACGGTACAGAAACTGGCTCTGGCCTTTTCGCTCGATAAGTTTCCCAAGGAACATCGCGAGCAGGCGTTGAAACTATTTCGCGAACATGGGGAAGCGGTTGGCGTCGATTTCGACGAGGTATTTTCCGTCGCCCAAAAGAAATCGAAAAGCCCTGAAAAAAACGGCGACCAATCATACCAAGCCCCCGGAGATCGGCCGGGAGAAGCCGAATATGGAAGCAATTTTTCCGGCCTCCAACTTGAAAATTTTACTCCTATAAAACTTTCGAAATCCGAGCGACGCCGGGCCAACGAAGCGGCCCTAGCGGTCTTGGAAAAAGAAAATCGGGCCATCACCGAATCGGACCTGGACATTCTTCGCCGGTACACCGGAGCTGGTGGATTGGGGTACGGCGAGGACCGAACCGGCACTGAGCGCGGCCTACTCAACGAGCATTACACCTCCTACCCGTTAGTACAGCTAATTTGGAAGAAGCTTCAGGCTATGGGCGTGGAAGGCGGCAACATATTAGAGCCCGGGGCGGGCATTGGCAACTTTGCGGGATTCCTCCCCAATTCTGACCACTATCGCATGCTGATGGTAGAACGATCGGCAGTGAGCTCTCGCATTGCAAAATTATTGTATCCTACCCAGTTAGTCAGGCACCAAAACTTTGCTGAGACCGATCTGTCGCTATATAATCTTACCGGCGCTATCGGCAACGTCCCCTTTGGGGATATAAAAGTTCATACCCAGCGCGATCCCTTAGCCCACTTGAATCCCCGTATCCACGACTATTTCATTCTAAAGTCTTTGGATGCGCTCCAGCCTGGCGGTTTTATGGCGGCGATTACCTCAGTCGGTACGATGGACAAAAAAGATCCGGCCATCCGACAGGCCATGGTCCAGCGGGCCCGATTTGTGGGCGCCTACCGACTCCCCTCAACTGCTTTTAAAGATAATGCCGATACGCTGGTAACCACGGATTTGATCTTATTTCAAAAGTATCCGGACATTGACGGGGAACAACACCCTGACGTCACCAGTAAGCTAAACCAACTGTTTGCCTATGAGGAACTGGCCGTCAGTATCACCGAACATAACGGGGAATCTTATGGAGCCTACTACAACCCCTATTTCCAAAAATATCCCAACCAGGTATTAGGTGAGCATATTCAAGGCCACGACATGCAGTTTCTGACGCGCATGGGTGTCAAAGGTCAGGTCAATAACAAGCTTACCGACCGCGTGATTGGAGATGATCTCCAGTTTCCCTACCCCCTCCCTAAGCAGCTACCATTCTACCGAATACCTGATGAAGGAATTAGATTGGACACCGGCCGCGACTATCACGCGGGTAATATTATTTACCATGAAGGAACCTTCTATGAAAAACAGCGACACTACTTCAAACCCATAACCGTAGGTACCAGCGACAAAACGGGCGAAGGACTGCGGGCCAAGATCAGCTCGGCCTGCCAAATGCTCGACACCTATGATGATTTCGTGACCGCACTGGCCCAGGATACCGCCCAAAAAGAGCCGCTGCGCGGGGAGTTTAAGCAACTTCTCGGGACCCATATCGACACCTACGGCATTCCCGATGAAGACGAAGACATCCGCCAGGTATTCCGCTACGACAACCGCCTATATAAACTAACGACCTTTGTAAAACGCGATCCGATCAGCGGGGAGCTGGTGTACGCTGATATCATTGATGCGGATTCGATGTTCAACGATAACTACGTGCCGGCGGTCTCGGACTCCGATGATTTGGCTGAAATAGCCATGTATGGCCGCTCCATTGGCGAAGAGCTAACGCTAGATTTCTACCAGTCTACCTACAAAGGCGGTACAGCCAACCGGGCCGAGCTCACCCAAGCCATCGAGGAGCACCCGGATTTCTTCTATAACCCCGAGTCTAATGGCTACGAATTTCGCTATCAATATCTGGCCGGCAATGTACGCCATAAACTCCAAGTGGCGGAAGACAATCAGCTGGAAAAGAATACCAAAGCCCTGAAAGCCGTCCTTCCCGAATGGATTGACGCATATTCGATCACCGTGGATCCCCACCACATTTTTACCTATCTGCCCACGAAAGTGCTCACCCAGTGGATAAAAGATGAACTCGGCTATCGGGACGTCCACATCGGACTCGTCAAAGATAAAGCTGATCTCGGCAACCGCTTCTACATGAAACTCCGCAAAGGCGGGCGATATATTAAAAATGGCGAGGAAACGGCTGACGACTGGAACCAAGGATGGGGCGAGACGCCTTTCAGCAAGATTATTAATAACTATATCCAGGATTCCAGCTTCCCGCTGGTCTTCTACGATGAGGACGACAACGTGCTGCCGAATATGACGCTCAAACGAGCCGAGCAAACCGGCCAGCAAGCGCTGATCGAACGAGCCCGCGCCAAGCAGCGAACCCATAATGACCAGATGCTGACGCGGGTCCCCCAAAAGTTCAACCAGTGGGTCCGCACCAAAACCTCCACAGAAATCCGCGAGCTCATCGAAGAGGCCTATAACCACGAATATAACGCTCATATCAACCCGCAATTTGATGGAGCCACCCTTCGCGTGCGCGGCATGTCGGATACCTTCTACGGGGTCAAGGACTTTTCGGTGTACAAACATAATCGCGCGGTAGCCGAAAAGTTGGTCTGGAACGGACGGGGAGCCAATTGCCACGACGTCGGCGCCGGTAAGACGCTCGCCTCCATTATCACTTCTCAGGTATTGGCCCAGCAAGGCGCCTGCCGCAAACCGATGTTTGTGGTACCCGGTAAAGTGCAGGAAAAATGGGTGGAAGAATATTCGATGCTGTTCCCCGATGCGAAGATCCTCAACATGAAAATGGCCGGCCCCGAGCGCCACAGGGAGCTCACCATGGCCCAGCTGTATAACTGGGATGCGATCTTTATCGCCGATCATGCGTTCAAGAGCCTGCCCCTGTCCCCGGCCGTGCAACAACAGATGTATTCCGATCGCGTCGAATACTTTGATCAAATGATTGAACACTTCGACGAACTGATCGAAGAGGACGACGCGCTCAGTTCCACGGCCAAAAAGTCGATGGTCACCCGCCTGGAGAAGATGAAAGAAGAATGGGAAGCCAAACTCCGTAATGTGGCAAATGCCAAGCGGCTGGACACCGACATCTTTTTTGATGAGCTCGGGGTTGATGCCCTGTTTTTTGATGAGGCCCATTTCTACAAAAACGCGCTTGGTAGCGCCAAAGCAGCCAAGCTTGGCATTGCCGCTAATAAACCGTCCCAACGAGCCGAAGATGCCCTCCAAAAAACGAAGTGGCTGTTTTCAAAAATAGGGTTTAAAAACGTATTTGTCCTAACCGCTACGCCGGTGGTGAATTCCCCCGTCGAGGTTTGGCACATGCTCAACCTCTGTGCCCCAGACCTGCTAGAGAAATACCAAATTGCGAATCTCGACAACTTTATTAACCAGTTTGTCCGCGAGGAGGAAAAAATCGTCAAAAAGACCAACGGCGAATACCGGACTGAGCGCGTGGTCGGCGGGTATTACAATCTCCCAGAGATGCGCTCCATTATCGATGAGGTCATGGATATTAAAAGTTATGATCAGCTGGTGGGATTCTACGATAAGTTTCCGGATCTACTCAAAGATGAGGCTGGGAACCTCGAAGTGGACGAAAAAGGCAACCCCAAAACATTAAAACCAAAATTCAAGCGACCCGAAGCCGAAACAAAACAACAAGTCATCCAGCCCAGCGAAATTCATAAGCTACTCTTTGACGATATCATACTCCGAGCCGATAATATCCTAGATTGCATGCGTCAGCGCGGATGCCAGACCAAGGACAACTTCCTGGTGATCACCGGGGATGGCAGCAAGATTGCGACCGACCTTCGCGTGTATGATAACAGTTTTAAGGGCGTCGATGGGAAATTTCTGAAACTCGGAACCCTGGTGGAAAACGTAGCCGAAAGCTACGCCCACCGAGAAAATCCTGCTCCAAGCAGAGTTCCGGAAAGCATCTATGGGGATTTCTTTTCGAAAGTACCGTCTGCCCGAGAAAATCCAAATCCATACGAAAGCCGGTCCCGACATAACCTTATTAAAGAGCTCAAATCCCTTGCATACTTCGAAGAGGTTGCCCAAGAAATTAAAGCCACCGAAGGAAACCTGCATGCGGTGCCGGTAGGCAAGCAATTCTTGCTTAATAAAATTGAGAAACAGCGAGAGAAATTCTCCGACGGTAGTGATCAAATAGAAGAAACCTTTGATAAGGCTATTATGATTGTCGAGGCCTTATACGCAAGCCGCGAGAATCCCACGACTCCCATATTCCGCAATCAAATTATTTTCTGCGACTGGATCTCCGTAGAAGGCCAAAAAGGTGGCAGTTACCACCAGCTCATCAAGGAGGAACTGACAAAAGCAGGCATTCCGGCCAAAGAAATAGCCATTATTAACGGCTCTATCATTGGCACCGACAAGAAAGGTGATGACTATTTTATTTCTTCTTCCGATGACAAGGAGGCCCTTAAAAAAGAGGTGCAGGACGATTTCAATGTTGGCAAGTACCGGGTGCTCATTGGCAACCAGTCGATTGCCGAAGGCATGAACCTGCAGAAATGGACCACTGACCTGCATCACATGGATGTGCCTTATACGCCCTCCCAAATTCAACAGCGCAACGGGCGCGGGCTCCGCCAAGGCAACCAGCACGGAAAAGTAAATATTCACTTCTACCTGATGAAAGATTCTTTCGATCAGTACCGCCTGGAGCTGGTCAGCAAGAAGCAAAGTTGGATTGATGAGCTCTTCTTTGGAGACGCACGGGAAACTTCCGCCGATTCCGACGGTGAATCTTTGGAGTACGAGCAGATGGTAGCCGCCACCAACTCCGATCCCAGAGTCAAAGAGTTTTTCCAGTCCAAAGCGCAGACCAAGGTATTGAAAGCCCGCATTGAGTCCTTGCTCAGCGAAACCCAGCGCCTGGAGTCATCACTGGCGCAAGCAAGCGGGGACGTAACCAAACGCTCCGAGCGGATGGAATCGGCCATCCAACGAGAGCAAGCCCTTATTGACTCGGAGCTTCCGAACTCGGGAGCAGAGGCTCTAGAGAACGGACTCATTCGGATCGGCTGGCTGGGCTATAGCGGAGAGATCGGGACTATCGAAAACAACCTGTCTTCCGACGGTAAGCGCATTCCCCGATTCCGCCACGAGCTAACCCTGGAGGTTCCTAAAAATAACGCCAACGGCCGGGTACTGTTTAATCTCATCCCTGATCCCAACGCTCCCAACCGGAGCTTTTATAACAAGATCAAATGGAGCTCCATCAAACAGATGGCTGGTGACCAGCTGAATGAAACATTCGGGTGGAGCATGGATGAGCCGGTGCAATCGGGCCGAAGCCTGGCCGGTAACAAAGGCAATATTATTGCCGATGAATCTGATTTTTACGCTCATTACGAGATAGATATCGACGCCGAAAAACAGACCTCAAACACGGACGACAGCGATGTTACCTACGATCAAATCAAGCAACAACTTGGCATGTATAAGCTCCAGCGTTGGCTGCCGATCATCAAAACCAAATTGGCCGACCTATTCTTAGCCCTCGAAAAAGGGTGGCAGCAGTCCGCCCAGGCCCGTATCCAGCAGATTACCTCGGAGCTCGGCCGCTCGAAGAAAACCTTGAAAGAACTGGAGATTACCCACGAGCAAACCCGCAAGGAACTCGGGCAAGCTCAGGTCAATCTAAAAACCAACCAAGACACCGTCACCAAATTGCAAGATGTCGTCAACGAGCTGGTCAAAACTAAATTCACCGACCGCGCAGAGCTATACGAAGAGCTCAATCGTATCGCCCCTACCTATGGGATAAAAGGAACGGTCCGGGCAAGAGAAGTGGGGATTTATCGGGACGGGACCAAACCCAAACAGGCCCGCCCCAACAGAGCAGAATATAGCCAACCCCAGCAACTAGAAAATCTTCCACAGCCTCTCAAGACGTTATTTGGTGAACCACTGGTATATGCCGGAACCGTGGGGGAGCTGGAGTTTATTGACACCAAAGGCTTCATGCAGCGGATCCAGTCTGACCAACTTGCCATGATCATCGACGGAGAGGGAACGACGCTGTTCGGATTCCCTACCCACCGGATGAAGTTGCTTAAAGGAGCCTTTGACAGCGACGAGGCCGAACAAATGTACCAGGAATTTCACCATTTCCCGGCCGACGGCTACGACTTCGAACTGTTTCCTCCCATGGGTGCGGAATTAGTATCGGTCGGCCATGCCGAACGTATTATGTACGGCAGTGACAAGGTGATATACCCGGGCGACAAGAAAGGTGAGAACCACCAGTACTATCACTATTTCGATGACGGAATGCGTCCCATCTTTCAATACGGTGACGTGTATATCATTACCAGTTTAAATATTGACGAACGAGGAATTCTCAACTAATCCCATCATAGCCCTACCATGACCCAACGAATATTTGCAAAAAATCCAACCCACTTGGATATAATCGAAAACCCAACAACTCCAAAACCTGCAACTATGGCAAAACAAACAACTACCGAAAAGGCTGTCGGCGAATTCAAGCAACAGCTTATCACTGCCGGATATATTGTGGGCGGCCAGGCCATTGGCGCGCAGCTGAACGGGCTGGCCGTTCCCGCTATTCTTGGCGGCAGCTCAGCTACTGTCCAGCAAGCGGCCCGCGTTGGCCTGCCCCTCACGCTCGGCATGGTCTTTACCATGTTTACCAAAAACCCCCACCTTCGCGGCCTGGCTATGGGTCTCGGCGTGCAAGGCGTCATGGAACTGATCAAGTTCGTCATGCCCGACTGGACGCCCTCTCAAGGACTGATGGAAGGAAGTGAATACCTGTGGGATGATCAAGACCTCCCCGCGCCAACCGCGCCTGCAGCCCAACTCCCCCCGCAAACCGGCCATGTAACCCAAATCGAAAACGCATTTGAGGAAACCGTGGAGGTATAACCCCTCTTTCTACTCATAGCTCTCACTGCCCAGAGACTGCTTACGGGAATAAGCTAAATCGCCATATGGCCCAACTAAAATCTCTTTAACACTACAAGCTATGAGCAACCAAATTACTAAAAAAGCAATTGTACCCGCCAGTGCCCGCATCAAAACCTATTTTGACACGCAAAAGGTGGAACAAAATGGGGCGGTCGTAAACTTTTTCCCGCCCAACTCGACGCGGAAAATTACCCGCAACAATTACGTGGGCAACCCCTTCCCGGGAGAGCTGAAGCGACGTATTCTGGCGCTATCGTTCGAAGTCACGAAGCAGTTTATCGAGGATGATGATGCCAATGGCATCGACTCGCGAGGCATTGTCAACTCCCTGAAAGATGCCGGAGTTATTTTGCAGGCCGACAATGACAACAAAGAATTCCTGCGCGTGCCGATCTCCAAGCACTCCAATTTTTCCGGCACGGGCATGCATATGGTAGCAGGTACGGCCAATACCGTAGATGCTCCCGTGGTCTTCAAGCGTATTGCCTCGCTCAAATCTGCTGATGAGTATCGCCTAGCTGATCCTTTTGACTTGGCGGTTAACCAAACCTTATCGCTGTCGGTTCACTTTGATGACGCCTCGGTGTTTCCCAGCGATGAGAACTGGACCACCTCCGGCCAAGGCCTGCTGTACCTGCGAGCAAGCATTGTCGTCGCCGAAATGAAGCCTGAAAAATAACCTCTCCAACCGGCAGCGGTACCGTGCCGCTGCCGGTTATTCAATATTGCTCTAATCCTTTAACGTACCAGCGATGAAGATTGTAAAGAATTTTATTCCACCTACCGAATCTACGCCCTTCAATCCAGCCAAATCGGTTGATCTTCCGGCGGGAGCAAGTGGGCATATTATCATGAACGGGATGGGCGGGGAAAGCTTCGGGGTTCGCCGGATTCTCCCCTATGCCCCCAACATGGACAAGGTGCTGGTATCAGCACGGCTAAATGAAGACCTGTACCTGTTTCGAGACCTGCAGCTTGCCGTCGTCTACCGACTTTTCCAGCGCATCGAGGGCCTGCTTGCCCCATTTATCATTCAGAAAAGCAACAGTCTCGTCTTTGAACTTACCAATACCCATAGCGCCTCGCAGAACATTAATATGGAAGTGGTCGGATTCGATCACTTTGGGCTGGCTAAACTTTCCGCGATTTACGAGGACATCGGTTCCCTGATGCCACAACCTCGTTTCTTATATGGCCAGGCAACCTTACCAACGGGGGCCGTTAATATAGACCTAGGCGTTAAAGCCAAAAGTATTGATGTGGAAGCTCGACGGGTGGCAATGAGCAGCGACCGGCCCGGTGATATCACTACCAGCCTGAAGGTCTATAACACGACTATTCGCAATGAGATCTACTTGGAACAACTCAATGATGAATTCAGCCAATTCTATGCCAACGTGCCGTTTATCATTGGCTCCAACATGCCGTTTCAAGTATATGCTTCCAACAGAGGCCCCTCACAGGCCAACGTAAGTTTTCTCTGTGAAGCATATGCGGTCCAACAAACTGATAGCAAACCACTGGAGATATAACCTATGTGGAATGCCTTAATCACATCCCTATGCGATCTAACCCAAAAGCTGGATAGCCTGCTGCTTGAACTTCGTGGACAAAATATCTCATCGGCCCCACAGGGAGGCAAACGAATTGGAACCGCTATTTCGCCCGTTCTCAAACAGGGAACCAATCCGGTAAAACTGGTCAACGGCAATCCCATGCGGCTGGGCGTCATCATCCATAATAGCAGCGATGGAGAATTTATGATTGCCCTTGATACCAGTCGTATTGACGACCGACACTATACCTTCAAGCTCAAGCCCGGTGAAACGCTTCACATGGACGAGCGCCAGTTCAAAGAACTCTACAAAGGTGGCATGATGGGGCTATGGGATGAGAACTCTGGAGCCCTGGAAACCTCAAAAGCTCTCGTAACCGAAATCTTTTGGAGCGCCTGACATGAGCGAAATCACCGGTAAAGAGTTTAACGAAGGATTTAAAATGCGTGTCGTCAGCGGTATGCTGGTCGACGGCTCCATCCAGGTCTCATGGGCCACCGGCAAAAAGGCCTCTTCCCAGATGGATTGGGGACTGGATCCGGGCAACCTGGCTAGGACCCCCGAGTATCACCGGGAGCCAGCGGAGATGGTTCGTTACCACACCCTTTATTTTCCCATTACGTACCTGGATGCCCGCCACTATTTCCGCGTGCGTTCGAAAACATCCAGCGGAATCATCGGCCAGTCCCCCATCTATTCGGTCATCACCCCCGATGACGTCCAGAAGATCAACGAAACCCCATTCGGAATCGTCGCCCTTGATATTACGCCAATCGACGCTACCCAATTCGAGTTCCGTCCGGCGGCTCTCACTACTCCTGCCGCAAACTATGACCCTATCTCCCGCTCCGGACCGATATCAGCTACCCTGCAAACAGATCCGGCTATTGGAGAAGAGCAGCGGCCCCAGACCGGAAACGCCTACACTAATATTATCACTACAATCGCTTAACTACATGGATACCATTAATCACACCTTATCAATTGGGACACCCAAATCCGGGATGGATCTGTTCTGTAATATTCGAATGGACGGTAAACACCTACTTAGATTGCACAGCGAGTCATTTGTCGGAGGATTTCTCAGGGATATTCACGGGATGATGCACGGCGGTCGAACCCAGCGGCTCATATCTCCGCTAGAACAGTATGTTCCTGATTACAAGATCACCAGCCTTCACATTGTCGATGGTGCCCTAGAAATCTATCGCAGCTACCTGCGTAACGTGTTTAACGGCTCTCACTCAGGAAATCCAAACGGAGAAGAACCGGTATGGGTCCATATTTGGGGATGCCAGTCCGTCCCCGAGCTTAATGGTACGTGGGAAGTCGAAAGTGCCCATACCAACAATGACTATATTCGCCTCAAAGACGCGCCCACGACGATTGATCCTTCAACTTATGTCGCCGATGATGCGACCTGCATCTCCAAAACCTACAAGAACATTGCTACTACCCAGCGGTATTGCATGCCTTTCCGGAAAGTATATCCTACCCTTGGGGCCGGAACAAGGCCACTGAGCATTTCCGATGTTGGCCTAGAAAATCCCATTGATGCCCTACTCTCGCGGGGTTCTGTATCCGTTTCCGGTGTCGTTACCGACCAAGAAAAATCGATCTTTACGATTTCTGCTCCCTTTACCAATGCCACGGGTGGGGACATCACTATCCGTGAAATGGGACTCGTTACCTACATCGATCTGTCCCGGTATGCCCTGAAGACGATAGGCAGCCTGCATGCTCGGGATATTCTCCAATCTGCTATTAACCTGCCCGACAGCAAGACCCTAACCCTAGACTATGAATGCCGGTTTGAGCTCGAAAACTTCAACCAAGATACTGACCTAAATGGAACCAACGGCGGATTTTTGGCCGAATTTGCCAAAGCACTACGGCGGCAAGCTGTTGAAACAACCCATTCGGGTTGGGCGCGGATGCTCATGTGCATCGGTGGTGGGGGAACCTCGATGTGTTCGCTGGAGGACAATGCTTCGACCAGTGACAAAGGTTGGCAACTCGGGCTGCGGGTTGGCCAAAGCAACAAATTCGTCTCGATGACCGACACCGATCTTTCCCCCGATGCGACCCCCGATACCCCCTACAATCTGGGTGGCATTACCCACGGATTCGGGGACGGCCAACTGCTTCATCACGGCATGATGATTGATGATAATGTGACCATCGATGAAACCAATAACGAGGCGTATTATAACCTTTCCCGAGTATTCGAAAATAAAGGAACAACCGATATTACGGTTAAAGAGATTGGTCTGTACGCAAAAAATGATGACAGCACCTATCGATTCTCCCCCAAACTCGTTGCTCGCAAGGCTCTAGCGCCAGCAGATCAGTTCACGATTATGGCCGGGCAAATGCGGAAGGTCAACTATAAAATCAAAATGGTGGCCTGATGGCAAGCTCGCTATCCATATCAACGGAGCTGACGTATATCCGGCTCCGCGGTATTCTTTCCCTTTTCGCAGATGCATCCACCCAACAGGGGATTCCCTTGCATCTTCTGTTGGCCATTGCCTCCCGAGAAAGCCGGATGGGACTTGCCCTTTCTGCTGACGGCACCGGCGACCATGGGAATGGAATCGGCATTATGCAGATCGACAAACGCCATCACCCCACCTTTACCAATAGCCACAACCCACTGGATCACCAGTCAAATATCGCTTACGGAGCTCAGTATTTGGCGCACATCATCAAGGAGTTTAACGGAAATATCAGCCAAGCAGTTGCAGCCTATAATGCCGGGCCCTTCAAGGTCCGAAGCGCTGTTTACGCAGGGCTTCCACCGGATTCGGTCACGACCGGTGGAGATTATAGCACCGATGTCTTCAGTCGCAAAGAGCTTATTGGCCAACTGATGGGTCCCTCTAAAGCCATTAGCCTATCGGCGTATCTACTGCCATTAGCCACAGTTGGCTTTCTAACTTATAACTACATCAACCCACAGAAAGTATGACCACTGACTCCCATTATATCGATGCCGAACAGACTAATCCGAAAGGCTTAGGTCGCCTGCCAGCTATCCGCCGCCACCAACTACGCCCCGCCGTTGAAATCAGAAAACCAGCCAGAACCATTGCTGGGTCCAAAACTTTGCCCCCAAAACCAACAGTTGCCAAACCGGCCGGGAGGCCAGTTTTAAATCCCGTAATTGAACATCGCAGCCCTATTCCAGCACCTCGCTATATCAATGTAACACTGCCGAAAAAACCACCGGTCCCTACGAAAGAGCAAGCGAAGCCCAACCAGAAACCAGCTGCAAAAACATCTACGCAAAATAGCTCAGTGAATACCAACGGCGGTTATCTGCATGGAACCGTGAATATAGGTGGCATGGAGATCAAGAAAACACATGCCGCAGCAGGTGGAGCAACAATATCCGGCCTAATACTTTGGAAACTCCTCTTTTAACCCAATTCAACGATAACAAACTAATTACCAACCCACCATGGAAAATATATCACAACTCTCCGAAAATTCGTGCAATTGTGGCTGTAAGGATCACGCATTAGGTAACGGTTCCGGGTACCTGCAAAGCGATTGCGGATGCCACCCTGGCCTGGGTGAATCAAACCAGGACGAAACTAACACTGAAACCCAAGAAGATCTCATGAAGGAAGCCAAAAAGTACATTAACAGCGAAATACCCACGCCCATAAAAGTTGTTGCCGGGATAGCAGTCGTTGGCCTATTGCTTGTAGCCACAAGAGGGAACAAATAATGAATACCCAAGATTACAGCGCACTGCTGGACAGCTACTGCAACCACTTCTCGATCAAGGAACTCGAAATTCAGAGGCCGGGATCACTGAAGCGTATGGATATTGGTTTTCTTCGCTCATTTCTAGCCTGGCGCCAGTGGCACCGCCTTCCCACCCTAGTCTCCTCGGCCTGGCGAAAGGGAGATCCCAAATCCCACGGCCAAGGGTTTGCCTTTGATGTGCTTCTTTTTAACCGGTGGCTAACTACTCAACCTTCCGCGCTCCGGCACTGGCTACTGGCCACTACCTGGGGATTCCAAGGCGTAGGCCTATACTTTGACTGGAACTATATCAACAAGCAAGGAGCATCGGTACCTGCCATTGGGCTACATGTTGATGGATGGTCCGGGAACGACCGGTCCCGGCGCCCACTGCGGTGGCTCCGAATCGACGGCCAATATTATTACCAATCCCTAACCAGTGGCCTCTTTTACTGCAAATCGAACAAGCAATCCGTAACGCTGGATGAGGCAATAAGGAGGTACGACCCATGAGCAAATTCCAAACAGATGGCTTCTTTCAAAAGTACAAGGAGTTGATTGTTACCACGATTATCTGCCTGTTTTTGACCGGCATCTACGATTCGATCAATAACCAGACCGCCGAAATTAAAAAGTGGTATGAGCTGATGATTGGCATCAATGAGAAAGTGAAAGTACAGGCTAACAACCTAAGCAAATTGGAAGAAAGCTTGGAAACGCATGTCCGGCGTACAAACGGACGCTTTGAAGATCATAACCAGCGAATCCGATCGATTGAATTTGAAATCATCCCCCGCCGGATCCACCAATATAAATCCCCAACCAAACAAGACACTACTGATGCTGAAAATACTAAAACCCATCATTAAGGCAGTCCCTACCTTAATTGGCTTATTCAAAAGCAAAACCCCTGAAAAAGGTAGGGGCATTGTAAAAAGCGGGATCGCTAGCCTCACCATATCTGGACTTTTGTCAACCGGCAGGCTATCAGCCTCTGGAATTGATACGACCCTACTGCTTATCCTTTCGATCCTTGAGATTGTCGGATACCTCTATGGTTTGATCGCTATCTCATCAGGAGCCACACAAACCAATCCTGTTTATGATTTGCTTCAAGGAAAGGGGGATGGGTTATCCAATAAGCAGGCTAAAGGGTTAGGACAAAAGTGGCTGAAGCAGATACAGAAGAATCAAAGTCACAAGATTCCTGGAAACTCCTTGTTTGATGAGGATTACTCTGACCTCAAAATCGAAGCCAAAAAAATTTCCCAATTCAAACCCCATAAATCAAAGAAAAACCTATGATTACAATTCTATCTTTTTTATTCGCTGCCACATTGATTCTAATCCCTGCAGACTGGCTATCAGGCTTACTGGTTCCAAATAACTTGGCCGAAATTGGCGTGGTTATTCTAGGAATAATTGCCCTATCGGCCTCCGTTCAAATCCGTAGCCTGTTTGAGAAAGCCCAAAATATCCTTCGGTTGTATGCCCAATATACCAACCGAAATAGTGAAGAAGGAAGAAAACTCTCCCCACAAGAAAAGGAGCGTCTGCTTGACCTGTTTCTACATGAACTACGAATTGTCCTAGATCAATTTGGTAGTCGTATCTTGATTCGGGTTGGAGGATTTGTTCGAAAGGTATTCAGTACCCTACTCCGATTAATCTAAAAGCTAGTTATTGAACAGATAAAATAGTTTTATAGCTGGTTAAAGGTGCAAACATTCCAATACAAAAGCCGTAAATTTTTACGGCTTTTGTTATAAATCCCCAAGATCTAACCAATTACATTCATCAGCTCAAACATTGGCAGATACATTGCGACAATTAAGAAACCTAGAACTATGCCTAGAATAATAATAAGAGTAGGCTCTATAATTGAAGTCAAGTTTTCCACTTTTAAGTCAATCTCTTCCCGAAAATGATCTGCTACGTGTAGTAACATCCTGTCAAGCTCAGCAGTCTCCTCACCAACACTAATCATTTGAAGGACAATAGGCGGAAAAACATTTTTCTTCCTCATAGCTTCCCCAAGGCTTTCTCCTTTTTTAATAGTTACTAACATGCCCTTTATTGCATCTTGAACCAATAAATTTTTGGTAGCTTTCTGAATTATTGATAAAGCTTCCACTAATGAAATACCACTCTTTAATAATGTCCCCAAAGTTTGGCAAAAACGAGCAACAATATTTTCAGTAAATAATGTACCTAAAAAAGGAACCTTTAATTTTATCCGATCAAACTTATATCTAAATTTTGGTCTTTGTAGTACGTATTTGATTGTTAAAATCATCCCAATTAATACTAGCAGCAACAACCAAAAATAATTGCTTAGCCATTGACTGGCTGATAATACAAGCTGGGTTAGCTCTGGCAATTCAGCATCAAAATCTCTATACATTTCTGCAAAAGTTGGTATAATTATCAATAATAAAAATAGAATTGCAGATACAGCAACTCCCAATATCATGGCAGGATAAAGCATTGCCATCTTTACTTTTTTCTTAAGAGTATGACGCTTCAACATATAATCTGCCAGACGTAGCAAAACATCCCCTAAAATCCCCGCTAACTCTCCAACTTTGACCAAGTTAACATAAAATGTATCAAAGACATCAGGATGTTTAGAGAGGCTAGTAGCAAGACTTTCTCCTCCTCGAACATTTTTACGAATATCCATGAGAACCTCTTTAAATCTTGCATTTTCTTCTTGACCGATAGAGGTATCAAGTGCTTGGATCAGAGAGAGCCGAGCTTTGAGCATCACCGCAAATCCTCTTGTAAAATCAATTACATTTTTTTCAGATATAGATCTTAATGAAAAAGAGGATAGAACATTTTTAATGGATGATGATTCCCCGCTACAACTGTTATCTGTATTGTTTCCCGTCTGGGAAAGAGCTGGTGGTAATTGTGCCATAAGCTATTCTTTCCTTAAAGAGTTCCAGGTAGAAGGTGCCCGTAATCGTACAGCACGTATAGCCTGTAGTGTATCCCTTCCATCTGTTAATGCAATTTTGATATTTATTACTTTCAACTTTTTGGGAGAAAAATCCATTTGAGATGTTAAAAAGAGATTCGATGATATTTCAAAATCGATGATCTTATAACTCTTATCTAATAATGTGGTTTGATTTCTTGTGAGTTTCCCATCAACGAAACCATATTCTCGCGTAACGCCTCCTGGCATTTTCATTGAAAGCGCTTGCTTTTCAAGGTTGTTTATTGTTTGAGCTTCATAAACATCTTCCGACATCCCGTGGATCAGAGTGTGCAGTTTATTCTCAAGACGGATATTTCGTTCCCAATCGTTAACTAGCGCCTCACTAAACAAATAAGTGGTTGCTTACTTATATCCTTCATCTTGATAAACTTCCCCTCCTTTAACAGTTGCTCCATCGACGTTTGCGCTCTGCTAAGCGCAATAACTTTATTTCTGTTATCTGGATAATTAGCTATATAACCAAGAAAAATGCTTGCAGGTAGCAAAACACTCAAAAGAAGAGCTAATGACACCAATACTTCTACCAAAGTAGTCCCTTTTGAAGATGACACTAGCCTTTGTATCCATCTCTGCTTCTTACATTTACTCATAACTCCCTCCAAGCTAATATTTCGTAAGAATTATCTTGAATAAAGCCAATAGGCACAGCAAATTTTTGGGGGCGTTTATCTACGTTTATGACAGCATCCTTTATCCAGTTTATATACGAGGTCGGTGATTTATAAAAATAAAATTGAAATGTTTGTACAGACCCTAAAATACTGCCTAACAATTCTGTCTGTCCTGAATTATATAAAGCCCCTCTTATTCTAGCTCGTTCTCCGATTGTTATTTTTATTTTGCTATCGGTAACCTTTTTTTGAGGATTTGGGATTAAAGCAATGCCATCCAAAATACTTTTATCTTTAAGAGTAATACTCCCTGATCGAGTACCTGATTTAGTGGTTCCGTTTACATATAAAAAAGACGGGTAGTGTAGATAAGTCTTGTCATTTAGAGTAATCTTTTTCTGGGATAAAAATTGGGCAGAACAATTGACTTTACCTTTCAAACTAATTTCTTTAGCAGCATAAAAAAGTGCTTGTTTCCCTTTAATTTCTCCCTGTAACACTATTTTCTCCCCAGCGATAAATTTACTAAATGCCCCAAATTCAATATTTCCGTTTAACCTGATAGTACCTTTTGAAACTATAATTAAAGACTCAGGCCATTCAACTGGCTTTCTAGAGAAAATTTCAACATCCCCAAGGAAAAAAAGTATCTGAGATTCATTTCCACTGTTCAAAATATCTTCAGCTCTAAAACGGTTTCTTTTAAAGATTTTAGCATTTTCAGGCGGGCTCCTTATTAACTTGTCATAATGCTTTATCTCATCCCTTAACATCTGACTATCAAACGTTGGTAATCCTGATGAATCTTGCTTATGAATGTGACCTTGTATTGATCCACTAAACAATTCTCCTTTAAACGCTCTTTTCTTAACTCCATGGGGACCCGTTGTTATATCACCTTTTATAATAGCTGATCCGGTTAAGTTTAGTTTGGAACTAATATCTCCCAAAATAACAGCCTTTTTAAATGACTGTTTAGGTTTATGCCCTATCAACATTCGAATTTTCTTGTCTTGATGTCTCCGTTTCACCTTTGACATCATTTTCAAATACCCGCCAAATGGTTCGGCATATACAATTGCTTTCTGGCTGTCCGGAAGCACCACTTCCATACTGTCTTTTAAAATGATAGAATCACTAGATAAATACTGAAATACAGCCCCTTCTGCAGTATATCTTGCCTGAACTTCCTTTATATCCTGTTGAATGAAACGCCCTTGCATAACCGTACCAGCCATAATCATTCCAACCATCAGGGTTATAATAAAAATTGTAATCAATACCGCTGGTAGAACAGACCCTTTTTCAACCTTTATTAATCGCTTAGCTGTATTCATCTCAAATACCCCATAACCAAACTCAATGGCAGAAAATAATGAGTCACCAGAAAGGCAATGGCTATAAATGGCGCAAATGGAAGACGACTCTTTCGACTTAAATACTTAACTATAATTCCACAGATAGCAAATAGGCCACCAACCATTACTGCTATATATAGAACCCAAAAAATCTCCCAACCCAAATATAAACCCAGTACAAAGAATAATTTAAGATCGCCCATTCCTAATCCTGGCTGACCAAAAAACTTTTCGCTTAACCAGCAAATTAAAAGCAAGAGTACTAGAATTGAAGCGGCGGCAATAAGTGTTTTAGTCAATTTCAACTCGCCTAGTATCAGAAATACACCCGCAGAAACAAGACCACATCCAATAATGAAATTGGGAATTACACCATACAGAATATCAGTCCACACGGAAGCGGCCAACAAGAGAATAAGCGTTAGATCAATAACCAAGATGATGCCAAAAGATTTCGCCAGAAAAAATTGTAACAAAATCATCCCTACAATAAACCCAACCTTTTGTATACCTCTGGTACTTAATTGGATTTGGAACTTGGAACTCGATTGTATATTCATTAGTCAGGTACTTTCTGTTTTATGACGCCATCTTCGTTCACGACCCAAACGTTATAGGTTCCATCCTTATCAAAATCTATTACTGAAGTAGCCGTAGCTATAAAGCTTTTTTCATTGGCTTTTTCAATTTCAATCACATAACGTGCTTTGCCCCCATCCGTTACCAACTTGTTTTGTTCAAAACCAATAGCGGCAAGGTCACTGGCGTAATAGTCGTATTCCATGTAATATGCTTTTTGAAGAGTCTCCACCTGTCCAAGCATAAGTTTAGCTTCAGTAGTCTTCGCTTTTGTAGTTATATTTTGATAAATCGGGATTGCAATCATTACCAGTATCCCAATAATTACCAGAACGATAAGCAATTCTGGCAGTGTAAACCCTTCTTCTTTTTTTATTGACTGTATCCACTTCATTATACCCCTCCTTCTTAAAAATTAAAGCTTAATTGAAAACGTCCTTTGCTTAAAAACCAGTGTTACAGAATCCTGAACAATAGATTCGATTCGTGCCCCTTCAACTGTATCACCAACTCCCACAAAAAAAACAGTTTGATTGTTATTTTGTATTAAGGCAGTTCCTTCAATAATTCCAGTAAGTTTGAGCTGAGGAGGCCTAACTGTTTTCTTATTTGACTTCTTTGATTTGGGGATATTAGGTTCCCTTTTAATTTTACTGAGTTTGATTTCAAACGGGTCCTTGTAATCACCTTTATATTGATATTCACGAAAATTCGGCAATGTAAAAAAAGCCTTACTGAATTCGATTTTTGTGGACTTATTTGTTTCTTCAGAATCTTTAGACATATCTACAATTTGCAACATATTGAAGCCCCAGATTACTATCACAGTAATTCCAAGTACAAGCTGTATGCTACGCTTTTCCAATAATTTGCGCATGACAGCTATTAACTATTCTTTCGAATTATCATCACATTCAACTGAATTTTTGCAGATAGTTTCATTCTATCCTCCTTACTGTTTGATCTAATATCTAATCGACTAACTTGTATTAAGTGGTTAGCTTGTTCCAAGCTATTTACGAAATCGATGATTGCATGAAATTCTCCAGATGCCATAATCAAAACGGGAATTTCAGTAACAACTTTTCGATCCACTGACTCCAAGGGTTCCATACTTTGAACATCTACCCCAGAATCCTGCCCGTGAGAATAAACCATTTCCACAATCGCAGACATCTCGTCATTACTCGAAACACTTACAAAAAGCTTCGATGAAAATTTTTCTAACCTTTTCAGCTTTGCATTGTAACTCTCTAACTTTGACTCCCAATTTGCAACAGTATTAATCTTCTCCTTTTGGCCTTGAATTGAACTATAGGTATCAAATAATCGATTTACCTGAGGCACAAAGACGGTAAACAAGATGTACGTGGTCAAAAAAACGCTTAATACTCCTACCCCCTTCCACCGATATTTTATATACAACTCATTCACTACCTTGGGTTGTTTTTAGTTGGACCTTATAACTTGTAATAAGATCTTCTTGATACTTCTTATCATAAATAGCACTCGTCTTGAGTTGTTTAGAATACAGCAGGCGAACGTTATTCACCTCCTTCAATCTTTCTAATCTCCTAAGTAATAAAGAAACCCTTGACTCATCTTTAGCATACCCCTTTAAGATTACGCGAGGCTTTTTAGACTCGTTAGTCAATTGCAGGACATCCAACCAAATTCTATTCGGTATAGACCGGCTTATAGATTCCAAATCTTTTACCATAGATGTTCGCTCTGCCACTAACCGGCGAACATCTGAAATAGTTGACTTCAAATTTTGGACTCTTTGACGAGCATCTGTAACTGAAGTGATTTTATCTTGTACTTGGGCAACCTGCTTATCAAGATCTGATTTTCTACGCTCCATGTTCCACTCGAGTAGATTGAGGCAAAAAAATGCCAGTAAAATAAAGCCAACTAGTACCCCGGTGGTAAGAAAAGCGTCCTTTTTTTCAACCTCATCTGCATTTAACCGTACATTCTCTTCATCAAGTAAATTAATACGATCCAAAGCAGGATAAAGTTGTTTGACCGCCATCCCACAGGCTATAGACTCATCCATTGACAATCTCTTACCTTTCAAATTCAAATCCGGCAAGGGATGTAACTCCCGAATTTTTAACCTGACTTTATTATTGCCGGCATTCTTCAAGTTTTTGCTTAGGGCAGTATATAATAGCTGACTTGATTTACTTTCCTTATAATTTGGTCGACTCACTACCAATGATTCTACTTCGGATAGCAGATCTTCCACATCATTTACAACTGGAAGAGGAAAAAAGTCACATACTAAACCATCCTCATATGACAATAAACAGGCACGATCCTCAAATGCTTTTAGGAGCATTGGATCTTCATTAATGAAATCTGAGTCAAAAAGAAGTCCATATCCAGCCTCAAAATCGCCAGTGGTTAAAGCAATTGGCTGCAAACCCACTGATTCCAAAAGTTCTACTCGAGAGGCAACGGCTTCTTTAGGTGCCATTACAAACAAACAGCTCCTTCTTTCATCCTTGTCTCCTATTATATGATGGGCAACTTGAAATTCGTCGATCTCAGAACCTTCAGGGATAATTTCTTTCGGAGTCTCTTCCACCCATTCATTTAAATAGTCATCCTCTTGAAAAGGCACTTCTATAATTTCCTGATGTACTTCACTACCATCTAAATTTGATATTACATAAGGAAACGATGGGTTAGCTTTATCAACAATTTGATTGAGACATTCAGCAATGTTGCCCTCTTTGACAGTGGAGGTCTCAACGCAATCAAGAGATAAACCATTTCTAATTCGGGACAACTCGACCCATCGTATGGCCCGATAAGTAATATGAATTCCAACACTCTTTTTTTGTAAAAAAGGAATCTTCATGATAATTACTTTTCTATGTCTACATCTAAGTCTTCACGAAGTTCTCTCCATCGCCTGCTATCTGAGTCATCACCATAAAAAACATGTGGAGTTAAAAAGATGACTAGTTCGGACTTCTGTTTATCAGTACTTCGGTTTGTAAATAATTTCCCGAGCAATGGAATATCTCCCAGAATTGGTACTTTGTTCAGGTTTCGAATTTTCTTTTCTTGGATTAGCCCTCCAAGCACAATGGTTTCTCCGTCTTTTAAGCGAACAGTAGAATCCAAAACACGACTTTGTATTGTAGGAGGAACATCAGAATTCAGGTCTCCAACTGGGGTATTAAATTCAGGATGAATCTCAGTCGTAACTCCACCTGATGCACTTACCCACGGCGTAATCTCAAGGCTCACATTAGCTTCAATAGTTTCAAAACGCTCATCTTCCTGGACTACAACATCCTGCTGCGATTTTAAAGGAGTACTAGATTTTAGGATGTAATATTGAGTCGTCCCTATTTCGATACTCGCTTTATGCCCATTTAATGTAGATATTTGAGGACGTGAACGTACATTCATCACCCCTTCTTGACTTAAAGCATTTATCCGATAATAAAAGTCGTCAGGTAGGACTCCGAGATTATTTATACCAAAAAGATCCCCATCAATCTCAAACAAACTATTTGCAGACGGTCCATCCCCCTGTATCGTTAACCCATCTTCCATAAAAGTAGCAAACGTTCCACTAGCAAAACCACTGTCTGGTTGCTGTGAATATCCCAATGTTGCACCAAGCTCAAATAAGTCTGTCGACTTTAAATCAACAACAAGTGCTTCTATTAATATTTGAGGCGTGGGGTGATCAATTTCTTCGATGAAACTTTTCAATTCCAGAATTATATCATTCGTCCCTATGACCATCAGCCCATTTTGTTCCTTTACAACTTTGACTGTTGCTCCTTGTATAATGGATTGTGGTATTAATCCAATTGCCACATCAGCACGAATATGTTGTAATTCAATCAGCTCATTGGTAGCAATACCACTAGTACTTTTATCACCGATTATATATATATCATTCTCTTTGCGATAGGTTACATTGGTTCCTCGAAAGAGATAAGCCAAGGTTTCCTCCAAGGTCAAATCCGTTGTCTTCGCGGTAATGCGCCCCTGTGGTAATTCATAGTTGATCAAGTTTACATTCGTCTGAAAGGCAATCTCTCTAATCAGGGCAGGAATCTTAGCCTTGGTTACATCCATACTGATTAATCCATCATTCACATTCACCCAGAAGGATTTACCATTGTCCTCTCCATTTTTGGACATCGATCTTCCAGAACGATCTACCGTATAGATACCCTCACGTTCACGAATTATAAAACCACTATTTTTAAGGATAGTATTCATACCCTGCTGAAATGGCACATCTTGCAAAAAACCCGATACTCGGCCAGATACTCCATTTCGGATCACAATATTCTCCCCGGTTATCTCTGAGACCCTCCGCACCACATTTTTGAGTTCATTTCCCTTAAGGTCGAAAGTAAGCAAGCTGTCTGTTCTGGTGATATCTGGAATTCGTGGCTTCTTCTTGGGCTTTGGTGGCGTGTACTTACCAATTCGAAAGACCTGCCCAGATTGCGATATCTGCAACCCATATTCCTCACAAATATGTACGACGGCCTCCATAGCAGGTAAATTTGATAATCGGACGGTAGCTCGTTGTTTTATGTCATTATCTACAATCATATTGAGATCATATTCACGGCCCAATCCCCGAAGCAGATTCTTGACATCCATTCTCCGCACATTCAATTTTTTAACACTATTATTCGCCGATTCCGGAAGCTCCTCCAAATTCAACATAATTTGAGTGCTGTCAATCATTGGACGAAGCGTATTTTTTAACTGACTATTTTCTCCGCCTGATGAGGAAGTATCAACTGATATTATTTTACTACCATTAGACTGGGCCTGGGTTAACTGAGAAATGATGAGTAGAAGGAACATAAAGCCCAAGATAGCGCCCCTCTTTCCCCTGAATGATTTTTTTTCAGGTATATGAAAAATAGCCATATGTCTTTGTAAAATATCTATCATAAACGGGTTTCTCGTAGCACTTCACTAGGAGTGGTAATTCCTTCCTTAATTTTTTGAATACCTTTTTCACGCAACGTTGTCATCCCCTCCCTAACAGCTTGTTCCTTTAATTTAGCCGCTCCTGATCGATCATTTATTAGTTCTTGTAATTTTGAACTGGACTCTATTAGCTCAATAAGTGCCGTACGTCCCTGGTATCCCGTATCGCTACACTGTTCGCAGCCTTCACCAACTTTCGTTGTCTCCTGCTCCATGCCCAATTCTTGTAACAAGTCTGGATCAGTCTCAGTTATATTTTTACAATTCAGACATACCTTTCGGACCAAACGTTGAGCAATAACCAGCCTGACTGAGGAAGCAACCAAAAAAGGTTCGATACCCATATCTAATAAACGTGTTACTGCAGAAGGAGCATCGTTGGTATGTAAAGTTGAAAAAACTAAATGGCCTGTTAGTGCTGCCCGGATAGCAATTTCTGCTGTTTCTCGATCCCGAATCTCTCCGACCATAATGATATTTGGATCTTGGCGCAGGATGGCCCTCAGAGCTTGAGAAAAGTCTAATCCAATATCACTCCTTACATGCATCTGATTAATACCCTGCAAATTATATTCGATCGGGTCTTCAATCGTAGTAATATTTACCTCTTCTGTATTCAGCTCGTTAAGTGCCGAATACAAGGTAGTCGTCTTACCGCTGCCAGTCGGACCTGTAACCAAAATCATTCCATAAGGATAGCCTAAAGCCCTTCTAAAACTCTCTAGATTCTTTTGAGTAAATCCCAAGACATCCAACTCCAAGCGCTGGTTACTCTTATCGAGAATCCGTAATACTATTTTTTCCCCAAAATTGGTTGGGAGAGTTGAAACTCTTAAATCAACAGAATTGTCCTTTTGGTCAAATTTTATTCGGCCATCCTGAGGTCGGCGCTTCTCGGCTATATCCAGGTTGGCCATTATTTTGATACGGGATATTACCGCATCTTTCTGTCTCAGCCTAAGCTCACCAACCTTTTGGAGCACACCATCTAATCGATAGCGAACACGAAAAAAATCTTCGTAAGGCTCAAAATGAATATCACTTATACCATTATCTATGGCTTTATGAATAATATTGTTAACCTGCTGAACAACCGAACCTCTCCCAAAATGGTTATTATTCCCGCCGGAACTGTTAAAATGTCCTCCCTTTATTTCCAAGGGATCTTGCTCAGATTGCTCCATATGTATTAGATAAGCTCTGATCCTTGATCAACGTCGTTTTCATTGACTTTGAGGATCAGTATTCAGGGGAATTATGTAGGCTTATCTTAAGCCTATTGCAACATTAATTGATGGGACGGGGATAATAAATGAGCACAACTACTCATTTATCAAAACAAGTACCTAGGTAGTTTAGAAGCCAGCTTCTATCATCCAAGAAGTAGATCCTTTATTTTAGACTAGTCCGTTAAATATCCCCATTAAAAAAATTATCTGATGGAATCTGTTCAATTCCAGGATCAGCTGTACGAAGATGTTCATGAGAAGCTTAAGTTTATCGGTGAAGGACCCGCTGCCTTCTTTCGAGATATTTGCAGGTTATTAGATAGCAGAGACTACAATCTGGAATCTGAAACACATATTATCGCATTTCTTTTTCGGGAAATTGAAAGCGCCATTCGTGATGCCGTAAGAACTAAAGCTGATGAACCCAACAGTGGTGACGAAGATCACAAAAAAGATGTAAAACAAGTTTTATCCAGACTCAAAATACCGGAAGACCACCCCGTCAGAGAAATTTGGTTACGATACACAGATCAAAACTACGACTATCAATTTAACAAACTGGCTCACCGTACATCGTTTAAAAAGCCTAAACAGCGAAAAAAGGAAATTGAAGATGCTTGGGAAGATTTTATTTACGTATTAGATGTTATCATCGATAAGATTCAAAGCAACTTCTTTGATACGATTAAACTTATTGATCGCATTTTGGATAAACCTCCTTCCAAGGATCGAGCTAAACTGCTCGACAACCATATTCCCAAAAATGAAACGACGCTCGTTTACCTTTTCCAGCATTGCAATGATCCCAAATGGCTTCCCCGATTTGATGAGCGCGGTTTTTTCGACCATCCACCAAGCGGTGTTTATGACCATGAAAATGACTTGATGCAATATCCCCAATGGCATGCCGGTATCTATTTGCAAAAGGTGGCTAAAGATAAACCCAAAGAGGTTACTCGAATTATCGAAAGGATACCTGTCCCGGATAATTTTCAAGTGCATGAAAATCTGATACGGGCTATTGCCAACATGCCGGCTGATATCAGTGCTCGTCATATTGATTTGGTTATCAATTGTATTCAGTCGGGCTCCGTCTCTCATACTGCTGATTCATATATGGATTTAGTGTTTCATTTGGCTGAAAATGGCTTCAGCGATGAGGCATCTGAAATTATTCGGAAGTTATATGGTCCCGTTAAATCGGACGACAAATCTTCACGTACGCCGTATAGCAGTTCAGACCTGGCGGTTTCTAACTATGCATATGAAGATTTTTTGATCAATCAGATTAAAGAACTTCGAAAACATTTGGGCGAAGAGACTATAAATTTATTAGCTCAGATAATGGATGATTTTCTACATGATCAGTTCTCGTCTCCCAAAGATGCTTCATTCTCCTGGGCGCGATCGCTCTCACTTGATCCCAACCAGTCCTACCGAAGTGTACACCATGTCAAAAATAATATTCTACGAGCCCTCATCTCTGAGATGAACCATTTCATTAAAGATGGGACAAGCTACACCGATATTGTAGCCATCCTGGATGATTATGACTGGCACCTTTTTGATCGAATAAAACTACTATTGTACAAGCGGCATGATGATCTGGAACAAATAAAACCCATTTTACTAGATGACAAGCTATTTGACCAATATTGGATATCCCGAGAATATAAGTCCACTTTGGAGAAGTTCTATCAAGATCTCGCTGAAGAAGAACAACAGCAGATTTTGGGATGGATCGATGAAGGCCTCAGTTTTGAAACGGCGAAAAAACGCCATGTAGAGAATGATCCTACAGATGAAGAAGTTGAAAAGCTGCAAAAACACTGGAAGTTAGTAAAGCTCCATCCCATCGCGGAGTACTTGGAAAACAGTTGGAAAAATAAATATGAATCACTCGTCGACACTTTCGGGAATCCTAAAAAAGAAGAGGATACCTTTGACATACAGTATCATACCGGACCAACTTCACCCAAGGATGTTGAGGAACTCAGCCAACATTCCCCAGAAGAAGTCATCGCATATCTCAAAGAATGGGAACCGGAAGAAACTTACGGTAGTCCTTCACCACGAGGACTCAGTCGGGTATTGAGAGAGGTGATTGAAGAACAACCTGCTGCTTATGCTGAGCATGCCGCCGATTTCAAAACATTACTTCCCAACTATATCTATTCTCTGATCCTCGGGCTCCGTGAAGCTCTAAAAAATGGCTCAGAAATCGATTGGCAAACTGTCCTCTCGTTATGTAGGTATGCTTTGGAACAAGAAGATGATGAGCAAGATGTACAAGATGACCGGCTGGGAGATCCTATCTGGCTTCGAATCCACAAACGAATTGCTGATCTGATTGGCGTAGGATGTCGGGCGACTTCTCATCCGATTCCGTTTCAATACCGGGACGAGGTATGGGAATTGATTTATCCATTAACTCAACACCCGCAACCGGACGAGGAATTTGAACAACAGAAGGACCGCGAACCGATGGGCGTATCAATCAACACGGTACGCGGTGAGGCCATGCATGCCGTCTTCAAATATATGTACTGGGTAAGAACTCATGACGAAGATGAAGGATCCGTAAGTTTTGCTAAGATGCCAGAAGTCCAAAAAGTACTGGAACGACATTTGGATACCAACCAAGAGCCAACGCTAACCATCCGTTCGGTATATGGACAGCACCTCTGGCAACTAATTAAAACAGACCCCGACTGGCTTAACAGCCATCTGGACACCATATTTCCCACAGAAGCCGAACAACAACCTTTGTTCTACGCTGCCTGGTACGGGTTTATTACACAACATCGGGCACATCAACTTTTGCTTACCCATCTGCAACCAGTTTATGAGCAAGCAATAACGCAACTGAACCTAGAGTTTGATTCATGGGATAATGGCTTAATGCCGGACCGCCGATTGGCCGAACACCTATTAGGATATTACTGGCACGGAGATTTGACACTGGACAGCGAATTGCTTGATACTTTTTTCAAGCATGCACCAGCAGAGCTCAGGGGGTACCTGTTTGAATATATCGGCCGTAACCTTGACAGAATGGAAGCTAAACTCGATGATGAAATATGCGTCCGTCTGGAAAACTTCATGAATTATCGCATCAATAAGGGCAAGTCCGTCAAAAACGATAGTTCCTATGAAGAAGAATTAGCCTATTTCGGTTATTGCTTCCCCCATGATACTTTTGAACAATCGCAACACATCGGACGCCTGCACGAAGTACTTAAGATTACCCCTCAGGTTGAAAACAGCAGGGCAGTAATGCAGCAACTGCCTAACTATGTAGATGAATATCCCGAAAAGGTAATGGACTGCATCGAGAACATGGTCAAAAGCACCGACCGAACGCTCGACATCCAAGTATGGCGGGAACCTCTGAAAGAAATACTCAGCAAGCTGCTGGAAAAGGAAGAATCATCGTCAAAAAGGGCGAAGGGGCTGATCCAGTATATCTCGCAGCGGAGATTTCATCTGATGGAGGAGTTTAGAAGTTTGTTAGAATGAACCAGTTAACAAAAGGAATTTACTAATTATCCGTCCAACGCTGAATTAAACGTATCCGCTTGTTGCTCTGATAAAACTTACCTTCCACTATCATATTCTTTTTCGTCCAAACAACCTCTTTCCGGGTAGATATAGTTCCTTCAGAGTTTTCCCTCTCTTTGAATTCCTTATCCAACAGATCCGGCTTTCCCAGCTCGTTATTTAACTGCGAAACCAAATCACTGAATATTTTTTCATAAATAGGCATACCAAGTTTTTCAAATCTGGGATCATTGGGCGTTACTACTGTATAAATTGCACAATGCACCAATGAATCTGATTTTGCATAATAATATTCTATTACAAATGGGGGCAGACCTTTACCGGGACGAGCAAAACGCATCGGTTCGGCAAATTTGTACTCATTAACCGCAGGACACAAGTCTGGGCTAATACTGTAGCTCACATCAGATGAGGAGGGAATTAACTTACTCCCAAACTGCTGCTCAAATATTTTGACCTCACTTGTCTCGGGTTGTTCATGTATCAGTTTATGATCCTGAACTAAAAAAATTAAAAAAGAAAGGGAAAAAACTGTAATAGTTCTCAGCATAATAGCTCATATCTTTTAAAACATTAAATACAAATATTTATAACTCTTTTGTAATTAATATTATCCCAATTATAATCATAAATAAAGCTCCTACTAATAACTTTAAAAGTTCTGATTTATGCCATGAATCATCATGCAGGTTCCAAACTCTACATCCAAATATTAAACCAACTAAAGAGACCAAAATTAAAATGGTTCCTGCAATAAAATTAACCATCAAATTTTTACTTTTTATTATCAGAAGCTCCAATAGTAGAGAAAATAATTTGATCTACAACAACCTTATTTCCTTGCAGAGCTTTCCCCCCTATATTGTTAATATTTAAAAAATTGATACTACTTGTTGCGTGTTTTATACCTACTCCTGCACCACCCGATATTAACATATAGCTAGCATTCAAGCTTGCTTTAGCTATATTACCATCTTTAATTTCAAATCCAGTGTTTAGAGCATTCCCAGCAGTGCCGATTGCAGTACCTGCACCGATCAGTTCTACTCCACCCATTGCTATACCAACTCCTGAAGCTGTAGCCGAAAATACACCTGCTCCTAAAGCCATGCTTTTCCCGAGTACCTCAAAATCCCTGCTCACCCCAACACTCCTTCTTGCATCAAACAAACCTTTTCTTATTTCCGGGCGCGAAGCACCACTCATCAAATTACTATAATAGGAATCATTCAATAAGCGGTCACCAAAGGTTGAGGCAAACATATTATCATAACTGTTGTATGTTTTTGCCCCCTCTTCCCAAAAACTAACATCTGTTCCACCCGCACGCTTACCATCAACAAATAATTGATCTGGTTCATCAGTTCTAACAATGTCTGTCGTACCAGTTTCACTATCAAAGTAGATGTCATCCAAGGGTGCCTGCCCATCGGGATCAACCATATTTAATGGATTATTCAGGGTGTAATTATATGGACTCCATGCCGGGAAGTCTTTTGCTTTCGGATCCACGGAGTGCCAGCGCCCGAGGGCGGTATCATAGTAGCGGGCCCCGAAGTAGTCGAGGTTCAGGTTCTCTTCGGTGTCGCGTTCCTTGCCGGTAAACCGCTCGAGGGTGTTGCCACTTTGGGAGTAACGGTCCGGCATCGGCGCCCCAAACGGATAGTAGTCGTAGGTTTCCTGCACTGTGCCAGTGAATTCGGCCACCACCCAGTCAAACTAGGGTGATCGCTGATATAGTACCTTTAGGCCGAGGATTTAGTGGAACATTGGTTTTAAAATTTTAAAAAACCTATCAGTCTAAGAAGACTTGCTAAAGTAAAAGTAACAGCTCCCAAAAAAGTACTTATTACTATTCCCTTTTCCCAATCTTCTATTTTCTCCCATCTTTTTAAATCTTTAATGTAACTGAGAGCAATCAAATCAACTACTATAGTTAATGTATATAATGGATCCAATCCTATTTCTTCAAGAAATTTCCTAATATCATTAGCATAATCATCCTTAGGATCAAACATTAGTTATCTCTAATTATCTTTTCCATAATTAATGGTGTTGCTACTTTTGTTGCATCTGTTACAGCTGTAGTTGTAGTCTTTATACCTTCAGAAACAGGTACGCTTCTCGTAGCTTGGGTTGCAGTTTGAGCATATCTTAAAGCCCCAGCCTTGGTAGCTCTTAAAACCTTACCTCCCACAAAACTTACTCCTGCTCTTATTCCCTGATTTATAGCTCTATCAGTAGAACCATCAAAAGCAGCAGCATCAATTCCTTTAGCCACTGCTGAGGTGACATCAGCACTAGTTCCAACCGAAACCGCAGTACCCGTAATTTCCAAACCACTGCTTATCATTGAAGCACCTAAAGGCGAGCCAGTTAAATATGACACTGCTCCCCCAGCAGCTACTAGCGAAAGTCCTACCCCTACAGCACCAGTGGAGCTTCCTGAAACTGCATCCGAAACACTTGCCGTTCCATCGACAACTGCATCGCCAGCCGTAAAAGCACCTTCCTTCAGCTGTCCTGGCATTTTTTGAGCTCCCTTTGCAAGATCTTCACCAACACCAGTAGCCACTTGCTCCGTATAGTCAATTGAATTAAACTCCTTACCACTATTCGTAAAATAATTAACTATTCGATCAATTAAACCACAAGGCTCTTCTGGACACCCAACACTTTGTCCATCAGGATCAATAAAAATCATTGGATTATTCATCGTATAATTATACGGGCTCCATGCCGGATAGTCTTTTGCTTTCGGATCCACGGAGTGCCACCGCCCGAGGGCGGTATCGTAGTATCGGGCCCCGAAGTAGTCGAGGTTGAGGTTGGCTTCGTTGTCGCGTTCCTTGCCGGTGAACCGCTCGAGGGTGTTGCCACTTTGGGAGTAGCGGCCCGGCATCGGCGCCCCAAACGGGTAATAGTCGAACGTTTCTAATACATTGCCGCTGTTATCAACGACCGCCCGCGTGGAACCCAGGTGATCGGTGATGTAGTACCGCCTTGCCCCGGAATCGGTATACCGGCCAAAGACCTCGTTTCCAACCAAATTAAAGTGGCCAAAGCCGCTGTTGTCAACCACGGCCAGCGTCTGTTGGCCATCGGTCACATAGAAGCTCCAGGCCCCGCCGGAGGCTTCCTTGAGGACCCGTTGGCCGTCGGCGTTGTAAAAGGCGCGCACGTCCGAGCCATTAGACAGGTCAAAATAGGTGGGCCGGTTGCGATGCTCGTAAGCTACATCATCGAGCTTGCCGGACTGGCTGGTCAGGTTGCCACCCGCGTCGTAGCCAAAGCTGGCGTCCTCGGCATCCCAGCCGGCGCCGGTGGCCCCGACTCCGTCAGTAACGCTCTGCAGGCGATTGCTCCCCGAGTAACTGTAGCTCAGGTTATCGATCAGGCTGCCCGTCTCATCGTTGCGCTGCAGGCCGGTGATATTGCCAGCATCGTCGTAGGTCAGGTTATCGACATCAAATTTGGAAGAACTGCCTTCAAAATTGGCTCCAGTCAATCGGCTGAGCCCGTCATAGCCAAAGGCCCACTGGTAGGTGGCCGGGCCACCGCCGGACTGCACTTGGGGGTTATGGAAGGTTGCTATGTCCACATTCCCATTATCGGTATAATCGTAGTCAGCTGCAAAATTCCCGCCCGGACTGCCAACATTGTTTATGGTATGTACCCAATCGCGGATGGTGTAGCCATAGTCGGCGTCTTTGCTGCCCCGGTAGTCGATGTTGTCTATGGCACCGGTGGCGGTGTAGCTGTAGGTGACCTCGGCCTGGCTCGGTTGGGAGTCAGCAGTGTTGGCAAACACTTTGCTCAGCAGGCCCCGCTGGTTGTACTCGTAAAACTGGTAGAGGGTCTCCGAGCCCACCGTGACCTGCCGTTTGGTAATGTCGCCCTGGCGGTTGTAGTCGTAGGCCAAGTGGGTGTCCCAGCTGCTATTGTTGCCAGTCCAAATCCATTTGTCGGCCACCCGTCCTTCGCTGTCGTAGCTGAGGACTTCCAGCTGCCAGGGATTCGACCCCATCTGCGAGCTGTTCCCGTCGTCCACCCGCCAGGCCCGAGCAACCAGCCGGCCGGTTGTATTGCTTACCGATGTGCCCGTAAGCTGCGAGCTAAACTGGTCCCACGGGAACGCGCTGGTCGAGGGCTTGCTGTCGTAGGCCCAGGCCCCGCGCAGGTTGCTGTTTGTTGACTCAAATCCGTAGGACTGGTCGCCGTCGAGATTCGAGAAGGTAGCGCTGGCTACTCCTTCGGCGGTTTTCCGCCCCTGGCTGTCGTAGGTGTAGAAGACCACCTCTCCGGCGGACGCCCGGACCGCATCCTGGACAAACCGCAGGTTGCCCGCCCGGTCGTAGATGTATTGGACATCCGGGCTCCCCGTGGCCGTCTCATCGGTCGGGTCATTGTCGCCGTCCCCGTCGGCATCGGGGGTGGCCTTGGCCACCACTTCGCCTTTGCCATTATAATCGTAGGTCGTAACGGTATTATTCGGTGCCGTAACTTCGGTTAACTGATCAAGCTCATCATATTCAAAAATCGTTTCGGCATTAATGCTTCCGGGATCGGAAATCGTTCGTACCTTCCGTCCCCAGCCGTCGGTCCAGGTCTCCGTTACCTTCCCCGACTCATCGGTTTGGGTCCTCACCTGGTAATAGCTGGCGTTCCACTGGCGCACCTCGTAGTCGGTGGTCACCGCCCCGAGGGGCTCAGCTCATACTCGGTTTCTTGGTAGGGGGTCCCACCGCCAGTAATTCCGCTGTAAAAGGTGCTGGCATGGCTGTCAAAGCTGTCATCGTAGCCGTGGCCGGTATTATCCTTATACCCTTTATAAGTCTTGTGGGGACGGCCGGCGGCATCGTAGGTCGTCGTCTTCGCTACAATATCGTCGGCCCCCACCCGCTGCTGGGTCTGGATCGACCGGCCCAGCCCGTCGACGTATTCGGTCGCATACCGCGTTTGGCTGGCAGTATGCTGGCGCGTCTGCACCCAGTTGGCATTGCTCCCGCTGTAGGTGCCCCCCGTAAAGTTTAGCTTATATTCATAGGCGCTCACCAACTCGTTGGCGTCATTGCGTACGGTGTCCAGCCGGCCCAGCTCATCGTATGCAAACCGCTGGATGGTACCGCTGGGATCGTTGAGCTTCGTCAACTGCCCCAAACTGTTGTATTCGGCTTGCTGCTCCAGGGGCGGGCTTCCCTCGGTGAGGATACCCGTCAGGTATATCCCCGACACCCCATTTAATGTGGTCTGGGTCATCGGCTGGCTGTTGGACCCGTAAAAAAAGTTCAGGGTCGGTCCGTCAGCTTCGGTCACCTTCAGCAGGTTCCCCCACTGGTCGTAGTCCTGGTAGGTCGCCACCTTCTGCTGGGCCGCGGAAGGGTTAGGCAAGGCCAGACAACATAACAGAATCGTGGCTGTCGCAATACACACTGGCCGGTTCTTCATCGGAGTATAATATAATTGAAAAGGAATGTTGAGAACTAACTCTTCGATTAGTTACAACCGGATGGATCGGTCGTGCCTAAGTCTGGTCCACCGACCCACTTTTCACATGGTTGCCAGAAACCATTAAATTGATCCCACAGCACCCAATCGACTCTTAAAATATTCCCGGTACCATCTTTTTTTGTTACCTCATACGGCTGGCTGAGCATATGGGCACTGGCCATTCCAGAATACTGCTCGTGGGCATAAATGTACTGGGTCTTTCGCTCTTGACCGTCGGAATTGGTTTCTATCTTTTCGGTAGGTAATGTATGGCTATAATCATTGTACTGGTTGTCCACAATAGTCTCTTGGTAATCAGATGAATTATTAGGATCGTAAGTTTTCGTCTTTACTTTATCTACAACTCTCCAGTGAGATCGAGGGCGATAAAGTGTACTGTGATAATAGACCTTAGTTCCCATCCCAAAATTAGGTTCAGCCTGATCAAAATATTCTTTTCTAACCCTTCTACTTTGTCCTAATAAAGAATTATCCGTAGTAATATTTCCTTGAATCTTGACCTCATCGAAATAAAAAGTAGATGATGATTGTTCTTCATCAAAGTATTGCTGAAACTTTATAACAGAATTCGAGGTCAGATTGACGCCTTGATTGTCTAGATCAATTGTAATCTTAGTCCAAGAACCGGAGTCACCCAGGGTATAAATTTTAGTATAATTGCTCCCCCCATCAGAGGAGAAATACACACCACTAGATGTACTATACCCTGTGTCTGTATCTTTCCACCGAAAACTTAAGGTTACATCTTCTTGGTGCGATAAATCAACTTTTAATGTTGCCGTATTTATATTGGCTTCAAATACAAATTTTGGCATATCTGCATCTAAACTCAACGTACTTTCATATTCATATCCTCCAGGTGTAATAGACACTGTTCCATTACTAGTTGATGAGCTTGTTTCCCAGTTCGTAGCAAATTTATTTGGAGCTTCGAAGCTAGTATAATACGGAAGCGGCTCATATTGACTGGGTGAAGATTGAATTGTATTCCGTATATATTCTTTTGACTTTAGCAAATTCTTGTTCTTGTCATAATAATAGATCTCTTTGGGCTCTCCTCTGCGCCAGTAATTAATTTCTGCCCCCGGTGTTGAAAAAACCTTTCTGGTATATCCCAAAACATTGCTAGAGCCATCTTTTTGGATTTCGGTCACCTCACTATATCCCACTGGAACGCCGCCTGCCGGACCCTGAGGATAAATGGAATTAGAATGCACCAGATCATATTCATCATTACAATCTTCCGTACCGTCAAGGTTAAAATGCTCAGAATAAACTAGATCGTCATATAAAACCCCACTAGAAACCCCTGGATTATTCCACTCTTCATAGTTGAATTCTTTAACCACAGAATTTCCTAACCCATCATTAGACGTCATTTTCTTAAGACGGATTCCTCCACCTTTTTTATTACTTCCACCATCTCTATATTGGTCGATTTCATATTCAAACTCCGTAGAACCCCCAGTAGGATAGGTGACTTTTGTTAAAGTCCCTGTCAATATTTTTTGGTCCTCTGGTTGACGATTTGCACCGTCATAGCTAAAAGTGCCTACTTGGTAATCAGGTATTAAGGAACTATTCCCCGATCGGCCATTAAAAAAGCCCCAATGGTCAACCTCATTTGAATTTACAGTTGGATTTGGCAAAGTGTAGGAAGTGTTATAATCGAACTCCCAGTTTTTTTGTTCAACATCCTGTCCCCCTTTCAAAACCAACTCTGACAGAGTTAACCGACTGCTAATCGCAGAGGTATAATTAAATTGAAATGACTTTGTTGTATTACCATCAGTATTAAAAGTAATAGTATTAAGCTTTTCAGTATCTGCTAACTGGTAACTCCCCCCTCGCAAAGAACTTCCGAAGTCAACCTCATATGCAGCGTTGTCGGTTTTGGCACTTATTTTACTTAAATATATTGGATTACTGACTTCACTGGTTGTATAAGTATTATTTATTTGTGATGAATAATCTCCAGTTGGCATTCCGTTCTGGCATTGGGGATATACGGACATTTGCTGGCTTAAGGCTTTATAATATGTGCCAGTACCTGATCCGGTTTTATAATCGAAAGTAATGGAGTTATCACCACTTGCCGACTCTATTTTTGACAAATACCAACTTGAAGTATAAGTGTAAGAATCAAAGCTATTTGATCCTCCTAGAGTTTCCACTGAGGTATCTTCTTCCTCACTAAAAATATATTTAGTACCATCCTTTGTGGTTATCGTCCAACTGCTAATATCTCCACCTGACGTATTAACTTCAATTTTGAAGTTTTTATAAGGTGAAGGCGTAAATTTTAGTTTACCTTCCCAAGTTAATATCAATTCCCCACTATAACCTCCAAAATTAAATGAATATTTATCTGGCTGACCGTCTAGGTTCTCTGAGGCAATATCATCCAGAATTGACTGAAAGCTATTAGAATTTTGACCCTCATATCTCCACGTATCTCCTGCACCATCTTCGTAAGCCGCCAGCTTTTTACCTGTATCCAAATATCCTACTGGATCATCATCAGGTAACCCTCGGACTTCTCTTGTTATAGCACCGCCTGCAGACAAGACCCACCCAGCCCCAACCCATCCGGGACCTTTATTAACCCTTATACCTGAACCATTGTAGTTTAGTCCTATATTTGTTTTCAAATCACCACTTTTAACACTACCAAGGTTAATGCCTACTTGAGGTGATCCCGTATACATGTTTACTGAATTTTCGCCGTACTCGGTAATAGAAGCAGCCGTGGGAGATGGGATTGTATTCTTATAATCTCCCACCTTTGCCAATTGACCGTATGATGCAGTATTAAAAAAGAAGGTGAAAAAGATGATATACAGTATATACTTGGTCGATTTAATCACAATAAAGTTCCTCCAATAAATTGAATATCACGTTTGATTATTCGTGTTTCAAAAGTGTCTACTCAATAGTATGGGAGGTACTCCGAACTTAAAATAAGTACAGGTACTCAAATTTTTACTTGAATACCTAGGTACACAAAAAGCAATAACCTTTTAAAGATAGATTTGTGAAAACTCATAAAGACGACCACGGCCTCTTAAGCCCAACTTATTGCACATATTCTGCCGGTGATTTTGTACGGTTTTGGGACTTATATTAAGAATAGAAGCTATTTCCCGGCTAGTTTTTTTCTCTCTTACATATCCCAGAATTTTTTCCTCCTGTTCAGTTAAATGGACATCTGGTACATTAGAATTATTTGCATTTGTCAGTTTAGGACTATCGGTAGCCTCAGTTAAAAAAGGACTGATAAAAACTGAACCCGTTTTAATTGAATTTATGCAATCTTCAAGATCTTTTATCCCTCCTCTCTTATGAACATAACCCTTAATTCCATTGGTCAATCCCATACCCAACATTGAAAAAGTATCAGGACTCAATATAAATATTGAGTGAAAAGATACTTTGCAGTTCTCACGAAGCTCAAACAAAGATTTTTTTCTGAGTTGGATTAAGCATTCCTGCCAAATCATAATATCAGGTTCGAAATCCACTATTTTTTTCTTTTCAAAAGCCACTTCTACAGAGCTCACATATACTTCGTATCCCCTTTTCTTTAAAATTTGTTGTATAGCTTCCCCTGTAAGAAAATTACTCCCGACTAAATAGATCTTATCACCCATCTGTACATCTCGAACATTTTTTTACATCTCTGACTCTATATAGAAGAGCAGAAAACTGTTCAACTGAACAGCATTTTACAAAACTTTACATTCTCCGTGTTTGTTATTTCCTCTTGACAACGAATAAGTGGTTTTAGGTGTTTGGAGCTAATGCAGTTGAGTGAATTCATTGATTTTTTCGGGAAAGCCTTTCCCAGCCTTCCTCTTAGGTACTACATAAAATTCCAAAATCGTGGCCTATTTCACGCACAAGAATATCATGGACTGGTTTCGGACCAAAAGGCTAGGGGTTCGAGTCCTTTCGGTCGTACTTTCATACAATGCGCCCCCTCATTTCTGGCGTGCACATTGTATTTTAATTCCTACCCTCTCAAAAGTTTCTCTTGCTGGTACTACAAGAAACCTTTTAGTTTGTAATATATATCTACCAACTACTCTTCTGACTACAAGTTCATCATATGAGGAAAAAAAGCTAATCTGTTATTCATTGAACGTGTAGCTAAAGATGCCCTGGCTGGTACCGAAGTATAACACCTCCTGGCCGCCCTCCATGACCGACACTATGTCATTTATTTGTATGCCGGTTGGGCTGTCGGACCATTCGATCTGCTGCCAGCTGTCGCCAAAATCCTGGCTGGCGGCAAAAAACAAGGTGCCGTCGGCATTTCGACCGCTGGCGTAGACGGTAGTAGAGTTACGAGAACTGTGGGTTAGCGAAATACCGTTGATATCAGTAAGAACCGTCTGCCAGCTTTGCCCGCCGTCGGTAGATTTTCGGATGACATTTGCCGGCGATACACTCCCGCCGGCTCCAACAAGTATCTGGCTGGATTGTTTGGGGTGCAGAATTACATCCTTAACCGTTGTTTGAGTATCAAAGCGAAAACTCTTACTAAGCAATATCCAGCTTTCTCCACTATTTTGAGATTTGGTCAAGTACGGATACGGTATTTCATAAGCCCCTCCGGTCCAAATCTGGCTGGGATGATACTTGCTTATGGTTAGAAATTCAGAGGGTCCTCCTTCTTCGTATGCAATAGACCAAGATTTTCCTCCGTCATTGGATTCCAAGATCCGGCCAGCATATGCAAAAATATTTTTGGGATCGTTTGGGTTTTGTTCCAGGTAATGCACGACAAAATATTGATACCCTTCTGGTTTTTCGACATTAATAGCATTCCAGGAACTTCCCCCATTGGTTGACTTGAAAAGGGTTGGTTTTTGCTGGCGAACACTGTCATACTTTACCACAGCAATGATCTGTGAGTCATCCCAATTGACAAAGTCAACAACTTTAGAGTCCGGTATTTCTAAGCCAATGGATTTCCATGCATCATCAGCCCCTATGCTTTTTTTGAAAGCTCCTTTTGTAGTTCCGGCAAGCAAAAAATTATCAGTGATATTTAGGGAGTAAACATCGCCTGACACCGCTCCCTCCTGCTTAAAAGTACCGTTATCAAAATCCGGGGAAGCTGGATCAGAAGAACAGCTAGTTCCAATCGTTGTAAATAGAGCAAATAGGATTAAAATAAGGTGACGCATATCGATTTTAAGTATGAAATTATTTTTAATTTGTAACATTCTTTTTCCTAGCACTCTTGAAGCATTAACTCCTTTATAGAAATAATTTCAATATTGAGTAATCAGGAGAAATATTATGAGATTATATTTAAAACTTTTCTATAATTGCTTATTCATCATCATGTTAACTTTTGTTGGTTGCAGTGATCAACCCTTCACACAACATACTAACCCCCCTCCCAATGATCAAGAAGTAACAACTAATGAAATTGGAACAACACAAAGCGCTCAGGTCAAAAAGGCTGAACATCGCTATATAGTAACCTTCAAAGAGCAACCTGAGCAAGTAGCTGATGTAGAAACAGCACAGCAAGCCGTTGAGCAAATTGGTTCGGTAATGGCTGCTACCAGAGTTCCTCAAGATTCACTAATACACAAATATAAGTGGGCTTCACGAGGTTTTGCCGGTCGATTTACGAAGAAACAAGTAAATCGTTTAAGACAGCACCCATTAGTGAAACATGTAGTAAAGGATGTAATGTACAGAGCAGCAAGCTACAATCAGAAAAGTCTAAAAAAAAGCATATCATCCCAGACGTCTTACCCAACTGTTCCTTGGGGTATCAACCGGATTAATGCACCAGTTCCTACAAGTAGTAATAAGGCTTGGGTTATTGATAGTGGTGTTGATCTTAATCACCCTGATTTAAATGTAGATCAAAACCTCACTACCTCATTCTTGGCAAATCAGGGTTCAAATGATATATACGGTCATGGTACTCATGTAGCAGGAATTATTGCTGCAAAAGATAACGCTATTGACGTAGTAGGTGTTACACCAGGTACTCAGGTCGTAGGCGTCAAAGTATGCAATGAGTATGGACAATGTTACGTAAGTGATGTAAAAGCTGGTATTGATTATGTAGCAAATAAATTCTCCGCAGGTGATGTAGCTAATATTAGCTTAGAATATCCTACTGATGATCCTAGCTATCCGCGCATCGATATACCTTTATCTGATATGGAAAATGCTATAAAAAACGCTGCTATTAGTGGGTTAAAGTTTACCCTTATAGCTGGAAATTCTAGTGAAGACGCTAATTTGACCTCACCTGGCCGAATAGAACATAGCAATGTATGGACAGTTTCTGCGTATGACAGTAATGACCAATTTGCAAGTTTCTCAAACTATGGGAATCCACCTATCGAATATTCAGCTCCCGGCGTTAATGTAGAGTCACTCTGGGAAAACGGTGGCACAAATACTGGATCTGGAACCTCTGCAGCCGCTCCCCACTTAGCCGGTCTTTTGCTAGCAGTTCCACAAGAAATTATAATCGATGGATATGTTAGCGGAGACCCTGATGGTAATGCAGACCCAATTGCTGTTCACGACCCGCATTTGGAAGTATCAATATCAGGACCTGGAACGTTGAATTCAGGTTCCCAAGGAACCTGGACGGCTGTTCCCGCACATGCAGAAGGTACTGTTAGTTACCAATGGTATTATAAAGCTAACCATAATGACAGCTGGCACTCAGCCGGAACCAACACCGATACGTTTTCCTATACTTTCTTTAATACGAGTTCTACTGTGAATACGGCTAACGTTAGAGTTGATATTTCAAGTAGTGGAGAGCAAACATCATATAACAAACAGGTATCGGTTTCTCCTAGTGGTGATGATTGCGATGATGTCATTATTTGTAAGTAATTTTATTTTAAAGAGCACTTTAAACCCTGGCAGCAGAAAATAAATGCCAGGGTTTTTTATATATTAATCCAAATCGTGTCTGGCTGAGTTTAATAAAACGCTGCTGATTTTAAGGAATTCCCTGAACAATTCATTGCTCACTGTCTAATCTTCTGCTATTACACCTATGGGCCTAACCTTTTGTTACCAAATCAAATACTAACATTAACTTCATCCAGATATTTGTGATGTTCGGTATGTACAAACTATTGATGAAGTTTTTCAATATTTGCATGACTTCTTAAATGCACTCGCGCAAGCATACTATCGTATCTTCCAAATAAAAAAAGAATTTCTGTAACAAATCTATTAGAGTTTACTCTTACAGTTAGGGAGTTACAAAAAAAGATAACTTGAGTACCCTCCACAACCTAAAGCGATTCATCATTACACCGTATTTTTCTTGTCGTGATAAGTACGACTATGCTTGTTGTGGCCTGAGTCTTACAGCTCCTGCAAAATGTAACTAGCAACCAACGAAAGCATCAACAGCTAGACATTTACTTGAACCTGTGCTGAGAATATCCCTTCTACATCAAGTTCGGAAAGGAATTACCTGAGATAAGAGTTTATTTTTAAATTTATTTTGTAACAATTAATAGCTTACCTTCTCCTTAAATAAAAAAAGACGCACTCTACGAATTATGAGGATAAAAAAATACATGCCTGTGACTTTACTAACTAATTGGCTACTTATCATATTATTAAACGTATTCGCCATTGGTTGTAAGAGTATTACGGATTCAACTAATCTAAACGTTGACAGAGACATTCCACCTTCAGAAGCTTTTGATGCTTCTTATGGATTTTGGGAGGCTGATGGGAAAACTATCTATTTTTCCCACAGTGAAGATTTGGGCTCAGATCCTGATCCCGGAAAGCTAGACCAACTGTGGAAGTTAAATTTGAATACTGGCCGGCGGCAAATGATCCATCCCGGTCGTATCCTAAATGCTGATATTAGCTCCGATGGACAGTGGATTGTATTCCATAGCTTTTCGCTTCCCCAATATTTGTACAAAATGCGGAGTGACGGTAGCGAATTGCAAAGGCTGTCTGGTCCGGAATCTCCAAACCCAAACCTAGAACATACGGGACTCGCTCGTTGGTCCCCTGATGGAAAACGAATCTTGTTTAGTATATATGCTGGCAAACCGCGCGGAACAGCATTAATGGATAGTAGCGGATCCAACACTCAGATTATTATTCCATATGGTATCGATGCCAAATGGTTTCCTGATGGAACTAAAATTATCTATTTAAATTGGGATACTACCCAAGTTTCAAACAAACAACAACAGATATACGTAGCTAATGCAGATGGAACAAATCAAGAAAAACTGACAGATCTAACTCATTCACGGTATATGGGAGATATTGCAGAACCCATTGTATCGCCCGATGAAAAATCTATTGCATTTACTCATTTGGGAAGCAATGGTTACGACAAAGAAATATTCATTATGAAAATAGATGGTAACGGGATTGAACAGATCACAGAAGGACCTGGATACGCTACTCGTCCTGAATGGAGTCCTGATGGAAATACCCTCCTCTTTAGTCGAATCATTCCCAATGTATCAAAACGTTTGTATTTCCTGGATGTGGTTTCCCACCAAGTCACTCCGGTATTTCCTAAACCTCAAAACTAAATAACTTAACTAAATCTAATTTAAGATGAGATCTCTATCAATAAATATAATCATCAGTATACTCCTAGTAGCTCTTTTCGGTTGTACATCATCCTTAACACCCGGCTCAAATAATAACCAAACCCCTTTGTCGGCTTTGTCCTCGGCAAGTTCGTTCTCATTAACCCAAACTCCTAATGACCCGTTATACTCACAACAGGATTACCTAAATACTGCAAATGTGCCATATGCCTGGCAGAACACGACTGGTAGTCCCCCTCAAAAAATTGCCATCATTTCAGTAGGTGGAATTAACGAAAATCATGAAGACTTATCTTCCCGCCTTACGGTAAAAACATCCTCGAATGCCGATATCTCAGCCAATAATCCATTAGCTGGAATCATGGGTGCAGCAACCAACAACGGGGTTGGAGTTGCAGGTGTGAACTGGGATTCTCCAATACTCTCATATGATGTGGGAGAAGAGGAAACGAAACAGGTAACATTACCTAGTGGAATCTCAGTCGAAAAAACTTTTATTGGTCTAAATACAGGATCCGTTGCTTCAAATATTGATGATGCTGTTAATTCAGGTTCTAAAACAATTTTAATGCCACTAAACTGGGTTCAGGAAAACCAATTACCGAATTTTGATCTCGTGAAGTTACAATATTATCCTGAATTTAAAGTTGAGGGAGATCCTAAGCAATTAATCTTAAATGCGGTATGGAAAGTGTTACAATCTGTCTATTCTCAAGATAATGATTATTCCTCCGCCGTTTCTGCTGTAAAAGATGCATATTTAGATGGCTCAGTTGTAGTTGGAAAAGCCATAGAATACAATGGTACCGGAATTGGATTTCCTGCCAATTTAGCCAGTGACCATATTGCTTTCACTGTGGGTGCATATAACAACGTTAGTTTAAGCAGCTATGAATATTCCAGCACTCCTGAAGCGACGAGTATTTCTTATGATACGGATGATATTAATGTAATCGCACCGGGCATTAATATGTTAACGACGTTGTACGGAAATACGGAATATGGCGAAGTTTCTGGCACTAGTGCCAGTGCTGCGTTATCAGCAGGTATTATCAGTTTGCTGCAGGCAGCCAATCCTTCTCTAACTCCAGATGATATTGCTCATATTCTTGAAAAAACGGCTTCTCCCATAGGCGGTGGTGGATATGACAACAAAAGTGGTTTTGGAATTATTGATGCTGGTGCAGCTTTGGATTATGTAACTAACAATGAAATAAAACATGGGACCAGTACAGATACACAGATAGAACAAGTTGCCTCCAATAGGAAAATTACACTTTTCTCTAGTGCATGGAAGGAGGTAGCCAGCGGAACTTATTTTGCTGACATTCATAAGGTTACATATACCATACCTTTAGTTCCATCAAGTACCAACGATCTATGGTTTAATGCGAAAGGGACATTAGGATGGAGTGCAGCTAATCCAAATTCTCAAAATAGATATGCCAAAGTTGAACTTTTCAGTGATCATGCCACTGTAACAACTTATATTTATGATATTATTTCTAATATTAGCGGTGAAACCAGTTTTGGATGGTATCCAGCTGGCCCTAGTGAAGCTCAACTTTCCTACTCATATGTTGGCGAAATCCCTCCTGAACCCTTGAGTACAACAATAAGTGGTATTCCATATGTAAATGACGGTCAATCTGCAGCTTTTACTGCAAATGTCTCAAATGCTAAAGGGGCTATAAACTATCAATGGTATTACAGACAAGAACCTTACTCTTCATGGATAAGTGGTGGTACAGGTTCCTCATTTACACATACTTTTTATAGTGCTCCTGGGGGAGAAACTGCACATTCAGCTGTAAAAGTAGTGGTAAACAGTGCAGGAGAAACGGCGTCAGATATTCATTCGGTAGATGTTTACGGATGTCAGGGGTTAGGAGGATCTAAATCAGTAGATACAAATATAATTATTCCTTGCTAATCACTCTTTAGAATTACCGTAATTAATAAACCCTAACAGAATTCTGTTAGGGTTTATATAAACAATAATATTCTCTCCACATCTACAAGAAAATTTGTCAAGAAGGATGAACTTACAAATTCATCAAACCACCTTTAAAATCAACTTTTTGATCAAGCTTTTCAGTTTCAAGCACATTTCGAAACAACCGACAGATCAAGAGCTAACTTTTAATTTTGAAAATCGGACGTTTCGTTAAAAGCTCTATAGGATTTTCATGCAGAGCAATTCTTATTTGTATAACAGTGTGACATTTAACTAATAAATCGGGAAACCTTTTCCCCCACTTCCCCCTCGGTACTACAAAAAGTACTACATAAAATTCCATAATCACTGCCCATTTCACGCACAGCAATATCTCGCATTGATTACGGATCAGGAGGTTAGGGGTTCGAATCCTCTCAGGCGTACTCCCTACTAAGCCCTTGACTCGCAAAGAGTTACGGGCTTTTTTATTTGGTGGAATATTCTGCTTTTTGGAACTTTTATTTACTCTGGTATCAGGATAGTCACTGCTACAGATGCAATTGCTACAAAGGTCCTGGATCCTCCTTGGATTAGTTATGGCTGATACTCGCTAAACTAAGTGAGGATGTCCTTTATAGAAAGATCCCCGCGGATTAACTTGGACGCACCTCACCAAGTCCCTACCCCTCTTGGTTTTAAGTCTCATCTTTCGTTAGTTGCCAAATAAACGCCAATCTGGCCGGTTATGCGCAAAGCCATTATGTAGCCTAAATTAATACAAACATACTAGCTCATCATGAAGAACATTCTATATATACTATTTGCACTTGTAATTGTATCCTGTACTAAGAAAAAAGACGAAAAGACCAACACAAATGTTAGTTTTGACGAAGTCGTAGATAGTCATTGATATAAGAAAATATGGAGATGAAAAGGTCCGATTTAATGGCGAAATGATCGGCGAACCTGCTCTCAAAAGTCATATTGATAGCTTACACACCACAACATCTACGCGGGCCAGAATTATACTTAACGAAACCGTATATACCCAGCTGGTGGTCCATATGCAGAAGCTTTTACATGAAAATCGGATTACCAATATTCGAACTAAAATGCTGAGTCCTGAAGAGTTCAGAAATTACAACAAACAGAAGGTTCACATCGATGTGCTGAGTTCTGGGGATATCTTATTGGAAGGCAATAAATTACAGCCCGAAAATCTCAATATAAGCCTATCAAACATGGAGATAAATCAGGATACAGAATTTATCATTCCCGTCAGTGAAAATGCTGAAGTTGGACCTGTTTTTGATACTCAAGAGATGTTAGCTTACAATAACCTTCAAATGCAGGTATCAAACGAATATCTTTCAAAATATTAATATCAGGAGATAATATGTGGATTCGCAGTCGAGATCAGCTTATGAAAACTTACTGGATCCAAGGGTTCTAGTTTAAATAGCACGGTAGCTTATTACAATTATAATTTAGTAATTAGGCTAAGTATTGAATTAACAATTATGTTGGAAATACTCAGGCAAGCAAGCTATTCATTGATTAATGTAACAATTAGTGCTCTGTTATTGCTAGCAATAGGCTGCTCATCAAATAAAGACACACAACAGCCCCAAGATTTCAGCAATGTTGCACGAACATCTGTTGAGAATTTGCAGCAAGTCGTTGATCCGCGCAATACAATAATCTCCAGTGTTGCCGCAATGGATATTCTTCCCAACGGCAACCTAGCCATTCTAGACTCTGACCAAAAAAAGGTAATGCTATTTCATCCCGATGGGACCCGTTACAACGCTTTTGGAAGCAATGGCAAAGGTCCCGGTGAATTCGTAGCACCACGTGGTTTAGATATCCATAATTCTACAATTCGTATTTTAGATGTGGAACTAATGCGAGTAAATCAATACAGCAAAAACGGAAAATTTATCCAGAATTATGACACCGAACCCGAGGCTTCCTTTTTCGGTTTTGTAGCCCCGGGCGACTCCATGGAGTACTACACGGTGGCCAACGGGTATAATGGCAGTCTGGTGGGTTATCACAATGCGACGACCGACTCGGTGGGATATTTTGGGGATGCGATAATCAAAAATCCGCCGCCCGTCAATGACCAAAAAGCGTTTAAGACAAGCGCGGCCAACGGAGAAATTCCCAAGCCTATGAGCAACGACTTGTTGATGGATTATGCGGAGGGCAGTCTCTATGCCTTCCTGAAAGCTCACAGCCGTCTGCAAAAGTATCGCGGCGGCCAGCTGCTGTGGGACATCAAGATCAACCATCCGGCCAATCAGCACATCTTCGACCGTTATATAGAGAATGTACAGTCTGGGCCCTCGGCCTTTGCCCTGCCGCGCTATATCGACGGGATGAAAGCAACACAGAATAATGTTTACTTGCTTTGGAATAGCAATCCTCAAACCATAGTGCAAGTGAGCAAGAAAGGAGAAATTCAACAAGTTTATGAACTACCGGCGTTTAAAGAGCGTAGTTTTTCGGCCTTGGCTGTTGATCCGGACACTAACCGCTTATACCTGAGCGATTATAGCAACGCACAGGTTTTTGCTTTTTTGCTTAATTAGGAATCTGACGCCATCTACTACTCCACTGGCTCAAATAGTGCAAAAACGGTATTATCCAAGCGCACTCCCAGATGATGCTCTGAAATGTGCGTGAGCATGCTGCCGTGTGGCAAGTGAACTACCTTTTGAAATCCCCCATCTTGATTCATGATTAGCCATTTTTGGGTATTGCCGCGGTAGTTAAGCTTCAGCCAAAAACGTCCCTTGGTATCGATTAACATGCGCTCTACCGGGGTCTTTATGTCGGGCAATTTATCCTTCAGCGTCTTCCACTGTCGATCGCGCGTTTCAGCTTCAAGAGAATCATAGGCAGCATCGCTCAGCTTCTGAGTCGGTAGATCCATTGGAATAGTAGCGAGCGTATCAAGGGTAGAAGATAGCTTGGCAATTTTCGAACCGCTCGTCCAGTAGCTATAAAGCGATTCGGTCTCTGAGTTGTAGGCTATTTGCTGGGAGGGGGAAAACGGTACCTCACGGCCACCAACCGGTTGGCCATCTAACATGTCGAGTGCTACGGGCCGTGTTTGCATCGTGACCTTATTTTGATATCCCTTTTTATGGATGTACATACTTAAACTGATCGAAGGTGATGCACTTTCATCAGTCAGATAGCGCCCAGAACTTGCCCGAATCACATATTCCCTGTCGCCTGGCATGGGATAGATGCCAGTAATGTTAGAGGCTTCTGGTGGTTTGGGCGTTAATTCGGTGATTAACTTCAAGTCTTGACCAAACTTGATAATCTTCTGATTTCGCTGGTCGACAACAAGCACGCCGCCCTCTTTGGTTCGTTGGATAAAAAGCAGGTCCTGTACCTCACCCGGCCCGCGCCCCGTTCGGGCTACCTGCTTGATAAGTTTCCCTTCTCGACTCACCTGCAACAACTTAGTGGCTTTGTGCAAGGGTATCACCACAGATCCATCATCCATCGCTATGGTCTGCCAACCCAGATATCCAAAGTACAAACTATCGACTTTCTGGAATTGGCTTATTTTCTGGGGATGCACCTGTGGCAAACTCTCCGTGAATTTATCGGGCGACTGGTCTTCATATTCGCAGGAGATCAATCCTAATAAGCATATAATTAATAAGCTTGAACAACACTTTTCTATATGCACGCCTGAATTCAACAACATTTTTAGTTTGTTATTGCCCATACTTATTCCCCCTTGTCCTGAATCGACGCTTCTCCCAGATACCCATTAACAGCAGGATAAGCAAGGTGCTGCTGCCAAGCCCCCAGACGACGACCGTAGCCAGCCGCTGCCAAAACTCACTGCCCTGCATGAAGACCAGCGGCATCAGTCCACCAATAGTGGTAAGCGTGGTAATAAGTACCGCCCGCATTTTGTGTTTATAAACGTAGAGCCAACTCCGCAGTCCGTGGATGCCCAGCTTACGGGTATATTGTTTTTCATGCATTAGCAGGATGGAATTATTAACCACTACCCCCACACAAAGTAGCGTGCCAGCAATGGCGCCGCGGTCGAAAGCCAGGTCGTGATACAGCGTGCCCACCATGATGCCCAGCAGGCCCAGCGGCACGGCCAGGATCACCACCAGCGGGTCGCGCCACGACTCCAACAGTGCCGATACGATCATCCAAACGCTAAGAATAGTGAGCCCCAGCAACAGTAGCAGATTGCGGGTGTTACGGTCTTGGCCAAAACCAAACAAGCTGCCACTACCAAACTCCATGCTCATCCCAACCGGCACCGGTGTCTGTTTCAGCACGCCTTTGATATATTCTTCCCCCAGCCGGTAGGGCCCCAGGAAATCCACTTTAACTACCCGGTGGTAGGACTGATCCTCACGCCGAATCATCGACTGACTTTTTTCGCGTCCCAGTTTAGAAATTTCTGCAAGCGAGAACACGGTGCTGTCAACCGGTGAAAACCGTTTCTTCTGCATCAACTTATTTTGCGTGTTTTGCCGCCTGAGGTTGCGGCCGATCAGGTGCATCTTCTGTCCCGAAAGTTCGACCTTGCCAAAAGAATTAGTGGGACTCACATCCAGCGCAATCGCCGATAGCACATCGCGGCGGTCGAGCCCATGCATAGCCAGCTCTTCATCGTTGAGCCGTAGATAATATTGATACAGGTCCTCGCGGCTGCGCCAGCTGCCGGTCCCGTGAATATCCACGCTCTGCACGCGCCTATTCTTTTTAAGACGACTGCGTAGATTCTTGGCTAGCTGCAGCAGGCCGTCGTACGAGTAGCCGGTCAATGAGATGCGGTGGCTCGATGAGCTGCTGCCAAAGCCGGTGCTAATGCCGTCGCCGAGTCCACTTACCGAGATAGCCGAGTTACCGGTTTTGGCTGCCAAGAACATCGCTTCAGCATAAAACCGGTAGGGTTCGGCTTTCGTCAGGTAACTATCTTTAATATAAAACACCAGCCGTGCCCCACCATTATACTCCGAGACCGTGGTCTCATAAAACGAAAACGCCTCCTCATAGGGTTTGGCAATCTTCTCGTAGTTGCGTGCCATCTTGTTGATCTCTTTCAGCGGAGTACCCTGCGGGGTCTCAATGTTTACCATCACCCGCTGCTGACGATCCCGACCGCCCCACGGACTGCCGAAGTAGGTTTCATTAAAAAACTGGTAGGTAATGCCGCCGATCCAGGGATCGATATCTTCGCGGTTGTTGAAGTAGACTTCCGTAAACTCCGGCCAGGCCGTACCTTTTTCCCATTCCGGTGTCTGTATGGCAAACAGCGGGATGCCGATAGCAAAAATGAGGGCCCCATAAAACAGCCAGCGCAGGCGGTGACGCCAAAGGAACAGCCCCAGCAGGTAGCGTCGGATCATCCCGAAGAATCCATTTTTGAGCTGCGCCCATCCCGACGACTCTCCCTCGGATTGCCGAGGCACGATCCAGACAAGGGCGTAGGGAATCCAGCTGAGCGAGATCAGCACCGAGGATATCAGCGTCAGCGACAGGGCCACGGCCAGCGGCACCAGAAACAGCTGCAGCTCTTCCATCGCAAAAAACAGCGGGATAAAAATGCCGACCGTGGTAAAGGTACTGCCCAGCACCGGCACCAGCGCGCGGGGCAGCTGTTGTTGGATGTGGGAAAGTCGCTCGTCTTTACTTTGCGGCAAATTGGGATTGACCTGCTCAAAGACGACCACCGCATTGTCGATGATCATCCCCAGCGATACCGTAAGTCCAGCCAGGGTAATGATATTGAGCGTATAGCCGATAAAATAGAGGATGCTTACGCTCATCAGTAGCGAAAACAGGATGCTTCCCAGGATCACAAAAGGCGCGCGGAAGCGCCGGATGAAGATCAGTAGCACCAGAAACACCACCAGCAGACTCACCACCGCCTGGTACTGAAGGTTACCGAACTGCTTTCGGAGCTCCTCGGTGGCATCCTGCTCGAGCTGAATGGTCATATCCGAAGGCAGTGTCTCTGTTATCTGGTCCATCCGAGCCCGGATTTGCTCGGCCAGCCCAATGGCGTCGGCCCCGCTTTCTTTGACGATGTTGACACTCAGCGCCGGACTCCCATTGATGCGCTTCAAGGTCTTGGCGGGATAATCCTGAATCTGTACGTTGGCCACCTGTGAGAGCTTGAGTGTTCGCTCGCTTTTGGGCAGCTCCAGCGGAAGGTTTCGTATGGCGGATACGTCCCTGAACTGCGGCTCCACCAGCATGCTGATGCGGCGTCCGGACGTCTCCACATAGCCCGACGAGCGCCACTGCAGCTTCTGGCTAATATCACTGAGCACCCCTTGAGGGCTGATCTGGTAGCGCTCCAGTAGGTTGGTATTGAATTCGATAGTAAGGGCCGGGTCGCGCGCCCCGTTGATTTCGACATCAGCCACGCCTTCCAGCCCCATCAGCGGCAGTCGAATATTTTGTCGGGCAAACTCCAGTAGCTGTCGCACGGGACGCTCGCCGCTCAGCGAGTAGACCACAAAGGTCTGCATGTCCTGAAGCTCTTCGGGCACGCGGCGACTGATACTCGGCTGGCGCACGTTGGACGGCAGATTCTCCTGTAGCGAAAACAACTGTTCCTGCAGTTCCACTTTGCGATATTCGACCGGGGCGTTGCGGCTGAAGGTGATGGTAACACTGGCCTGTCCCTCCCGCGAAATGGACTCGATGGTCTCCACATCGCGCAGGCGGTTGGCGGCCTGCTCGACCTGACGGGTGACCTCCTTTTCCATCACTTCGGGCGACGTGCTGCCCCAGTTGTAGCTTACGGTAATGGATGGCAGGCTCAGGTCGGGCGACATCTCCAGGGCAATCTGCTGCCAGGCAACCACGCCAATGACTACCACCAGCACATAGCTGAGCGAGATGAAGTAACGCCTGTTAAATAGCCGTGATAACATACGATTAAGATAGTGGGATATCAGAAAATATCAACAGCACACATGTTTGGTCACAGTTTAACATGGGTTGTAATATAGGATGCGAACTGGCAGATTTTAAAAAGCTCAGCTCTCTGAATAATGGATAGCAGATAAGAATATCATCAGAGCCGTATTTTCCACAAACAGCCACCAATTGTTTTTCCGCTCTATAAACTGACCAAAACAGCCGCAATTACCCACCTGGCCATTTTGATATTTTACAAAAGCTCCGACCGTAAATACGAATACCAGCACTAATAAAAACAGACTTACTTTTTTTATGCAATGAGCGACCAAAAGCATCAAACCCAATACTACTTCAATGATGGGTAAACCGTAAACAAAAAGCGGAATAGCTATTTCAGGAATGAACTTGTAGGTTAAAAGTATCTCCCTAAATGAGGAGAGCGTCCAAAATTTAGCGATACCCGAAAACACAAAAAAACAACCCAGCAGAACCCGTAAAATCATTTGAAATGTTTGGCTGGTTAACGGGCCAACAAACTTCATAACCCCGCGTTGAGTTCATGCCGCACCAACTTATCCAACCGCTGCTCGGATAATGCACCTGTCATTAATGTTCCGTTAATGATAAACGCTGGTACAGCATTGATGCCTATACTTTTGGCTAAATCACGACCTGATTGAACGATCTGCTTCGTCTGTTCATTTTGCCAGCACTTATTGAATAAAGTTATATCCTTGATACCAACGTCTAATCCCAACCTGCTGTATGGTTCTTTTCTCAACTTTTGTTGGTTTGCAAACAGCAAATCATGGAAACGCTTAAATTGTCCCTGCCGGCCCGCGCATTCGGCCGCCACGGCTGCTTCTGTGGCATATCGGTGTCCACTAAGCGGATAGTGTTCAAAATGTACGGCTATCTTTTGGGGATACTTATCTATTACACTTTGCACTACCGATTGAACACGCTTGCAATAGGGACACTGATAGTCAAAAAACTCAACAATTTGGACCGGGGCCTCGGCCGGACCTACTCGCTGTCCCTTCAACTCCAGTTCCCGCCAGTTTTTCACCTGACTTATTTCGGGCTTTGGTTCCGGCAGAAAGAATTCCTGCCGGATCACCAGACCGGTAATTACAAAAGCACATAAAACCAATACACCGGTAAAAGCCAACGACATTTTGTCTTTGGTTTTCATAATTATTCTCCATTAAGTCCGTTAATATTATAACGTACCACAGATTGTAACCCTTTCTCTCCTTTTTTAACACCATAGGCATACCCATCCTTTATTTCTTTCAGCTCAACCGCTTTGGAAAGCTCGGTTTTGGTTATTAGTTCACCTTTCAGATTATAAATTCTCACTGAATAGTGCTGGGGATCTTTTGTATTCACAGCCATCCAGATTCGTTGTTTATCATCAACTTCAAACCAGTCATATATCGGTTTGACGTTAGGGATCACGTCGGTCTCCAACAACTTTTTAAAAATCTGTGCACCCCGATTATCGGAATACGCAAAACTTCTGTATTTGTCCAATATTTTTGTCGGTACGGGTATGCTTTTATGTTGAATTGTCATTTTTTTTATAAAATCACCATGCTTGTTAAAAATCCGAATTTGACTCTCATCTGTTTTTCCCAAATAAATTTTCCCTTCCGGTCCTACCTTTAAAAAAGTTTTATAACCAAAGGGCACCTCCAAAGTAGAAATATTATCTTGTTGTTTATATACAAACATCTGATCATCAAAGTATGATAAAACAGTATCTTGTCTATTTCCCTTTTCATTAATTTGATAAAGCCAATTTTTACCCTGCTTGGGATGCCTCAAAGTTATATAAGGAAAAAATGTTATCATGCAACAACTGCTTTCAGGTGCAATGACTTTTTGCATACTTTGGCCCGTTACAGGTTGGATGATAATTTCTTTGCGGATTTTATAAGAGGGGGGAGAAAATATAGCAACTTTAGAAAGATTTCCGTCCAATCCATAAAGCATACCATTTTGATCTAAATATATATCCCCCAAATTATTAAATTCACCTGGTCCCTGTCCACTTCGACTTATTCTCTTTTTCAGAATCCCTCCTGAAGTATATAGCCATATCGAATTCTGATCTTTATTGGCAATATATATTTGACCTTTAGCATCTACTTGAACTTCTAAATCTAAAGTAGAAGAAATGCGAACGTCATCAATAACAAGATCTCTTTTTAACGTAAGATTTTCCCTACTACTTATGGTTATCCCCAAGAATAAAATAAATAGTTTAGTAATAAATACATTCATAATGATATAAATCCTCAAACAATACAATAAATTACCATCAGGGACGGATACCCCGCCCCGATGATAACCTAACTAGTATGACAGTTTTTACTTTTACTCTGGGCATTTCCCATTACAGACACAAACTTCAACACCTAATACTTCAGCAGTGCCGCATTGTGCTCCACATGCCGTTTCGTTTCCATCATCATCTTTGCATTTTGCCATAAGGGCAGCAGCTGAAGAATTATTTGCTTTTGCATCGTTTTGCATCAGACTCATGCTGCCCATTCCTATAATGATAAAAGCCACTAAATTTATAATTAATCGCTTCATAACAACCTCTCTATTTCGTTAAAAAGATTACGACACCGCTATTTACCCATTTTCAACGACCTTCGCTTAACAAAACCACTTGATATTTTTCTTAACATATCACTTAACATTTTCACTGGCCTTGAATTCAGTTGGTGTTTTCCCCATCACTCGTTTAAACGATCTGGAAAAGGCCGAATGACTGTTAAAGCCAACCGTATACGCCAACTCCAGCAACGAATACGATCCGGAATCTATCTGCTTGAGCACCTGCGCCGCAGCTTTCAACCGGTGCTCCAAAATGTAACTTCGGGGAGGCTTTCCCATGAAATATTTAAACTTCGCTGAAAAATTATTTCCATTTAGGTTACATTGGCTTTTTATCCACCGCACCGTCAGCTTTTTGCTAAACAAATGTTCTTTTATGCAATTATATGCCCGACAGACATTGGAGGGAGCATCAGGGGACGGTTCCAACAAATTCTTGCGATAGTCGTCTAATAATTGCTGAATACGTTTTCTCGAATTCGGCACAGCGTCTCAAGTAGGTTCCCAATTCCAGCTCTCGTCATTTATTAATCAAGAGTAGAAAAGGTCCGGATGTTACATTAGAAACTTCTAATACGCAGGTTTGGAGTGATAGCTTCCTAATATTCCGAGTTTTGGAAACCAAGAAGTTCTTGGAAGGGGCCAGACAATATCATTGAGGTGATGTAGCACGTGGCTGGGGGGATATCAACATATCATGCAGCTAAAGCTCAGACTTAACCGGAATTATACTACTTCAAACTACACCGTTTAAATGAATTATCTTTTCCCATTTTCCATAATATTAATCTTATCAATAACAGAATTAATGTCTCTTTCTACTCTCTTGTAATATTGAAGGTACAAATACTCAATATCTATTGAGATAAAATTATAGTTATTGCCCCCAAAATTGGTACCATAGATTTTGTTCAAAGCAACCCTGAGCTATATTATTGCAAACATCTGTACAAGGCGGTTCTACATATCCTGCAGTAACTTTCTTCATTTAATCCCGACTTAATGTTTTGTTAAACATAATTATCACCTTGATTTCAGTCACTTTAGTTTATACCTGTTTTCTTAGCAGATACAGATAACTGCTTTGCTTTTTTCAATCAAAATTTATCGCAATTCTTTGGTCAAATTATTGTAAATACGCTCGACAAATCGCATATCCTGTGTAATAATTTTCGCTTGTCCTCTCATCCCATTGGTTGGTGTTATCTTTTGATCGTAGTTAGTTATAAATCCATTCGGGAATTTTACCTTTGCTACAAAAACACTATCCTTTACTGGAAACTCTGATAAGTAACTTACACGACCTGTTACAGATCCAAACTCTTTGGAAGGATAACCGCTAAAACGCACTAATACTCTTTGTCCTTCCTTTATTTTATAAACAACCGCAAAATGTTCTTGCCCCCAACAAACCACGCAGGGCAACGTTGCTTCGTTCTTGAGCTGTTCCCAAGTTAGTTTTGCACCCACCGTGCGAAAGCCAATATCTTCAGCTGCTTCACTCATACCCAGCAGCGAAACACCTTCACGGTTGATCCCGCTTTTCCTGCGAAGAGTTTCCAAGGTATAATTACGGCCGTGATGTTTAGCAATCATTCGCAAACAGGTAGGACCACAGTCCATCTGGTCGTGCTGGCGATAAACTTCGAAATGAATTCATTTATCTCTAACTAACCTTAATGTGCAGTCTACAAATTCTAAAATTTTGCAATTCAATCAAGAGAAAATCTATAGATATCCTCCTCAAAAAGAGATCCAAAATAGATGTTGCTTGAATCTTCATCTATAACAAAATTTGAAATCGCTATACCGTCAGGCTTATCCTTACGAATTTCAGGATCTGCATATGTAAAGAACTTTATCCACTCTGGGCGATACCTATTTTTATCTGGAAAATACCTGAGATAATAAAGTTTACCACCACGAGAAAAGTATAATGAGCCATTATTTGAGAGGTATGGTTTCCCAATCAATCCCTTAACCCCAATAGCTTCTGATGCAGTATTAGCTTGTTTATCTACAGGCTCGATCGGGGAATTTTCGGGAAGTTCTTCTTTGGGAAAATTCACATAAACTACATGTTGAAGTTGGTGGGAGGAATCATACACAAATATATAAGAAAGACCTGTGTATGTAACTGCGATATTGCCCTTCCGATTGGTATCAATACTATAACCATTATATGCACCGGGTTGCATCCCTTTGGGAATCAAACGAGGAAGAAAGGAAGTTAAAGAATCAAATGGAGATACTGATTGATGTACCGTAATTAAGTTCTCAACAGCATTATGCAAACCCGCAGACAAATATAACAACGAATCAGTAGCTGTTATCTTTTGACTGCCTTTGAGTGACGTACCATAAATTACGCGATTAAAACTATCTTGAAGCCTAAAGTTCAAATTAAATTTCTGTACTCGGGCGTTCAATATATCAGTGGTGAAAATGAAATTATCACTTCGTATCAAACCACTTAGTTTCCCAAATTCACCAGGACCACGACCTTGCGATCCTACCTGTCGGCAGACTCTTCCCTGTCCGTCAATAACCCAGATACAATTTTGCTTGCCATCAGCCACATATAAGCTATCACCAACTTTTACTAATCCAGCTATACGCCCTAATCGGGCAGAGAACCTCAGTGAATCTACACGGCTATCCCCTAAAATATGATCTTGTTGTGCATATAACGTATCAAAAGGTGTATTATGAAACTTTACATAAGAACTATGGCCTGTTGCAATTAACTTATTTAACCTCTCACTCTCTGTTTTCGGAAGTGGAGAAAGTTCTGATGCACAACCATGTAATAAGAATATTATGCTACTAATAAATACACTTGCTCTCATTGGTAATTAAATAATTAACTTAATATTAATTAGTCCCGAGTTGGTTAAAACCAACCGGGACTCTGGTTAGAACTAACATTCTCCCCCACAAACAGATCCCCCATAAGATCCAGAACCTGTATAGTGTCCACCATCACCGCCGCAGGCCAAGTCTAACTCCCAGCCTCCGCCTTCATATTCTCTTAAGGATGCTAAACATCCATTGTGCCGACAAGTACATACATCACTCATGTAGCCAGCCATTACACTTTTCATTTCATCTCGATTGAGTGTTTTTGCAAATGAGATAAATTGTCACCATTAACTTTTATTCAGCTTATGATTATAGCCTGTTTTCTAATACCACAACTGGTATAAAGGAAACCAGCCAAAACCTTTCTGCTCTCTCAAGCAAAACTCTATTACTTCCCACTCATATTAATTTTGTATTTCACAATAGATGATACGCTCTTATCATTTTTTTCCTGAGTATATAGATATCCGTTTTTCACTGTCTTGATGGGTTTGTCTCGGGGCCATTCGAATTTAGTGATCACTTCACCTGACTTCTTAAGTATCCACCATTGATATACGTCAAAGTTTTCGACTATCGTAGCGATCCACAGCCGATTTTTATCATCGAAAAACATTTTACTGAGTGCAGGCCATTGACTAGGTAAATTCTCAGCTTCCCGGATCATACTTAGAGCTACACCATCCCCCAAGTAAGACAAATCTTTTTTTCGATAATGCTCTAAAACTCCTTTGCGGTTGAATGGCACATTATTGAATGGATGCTGAAAAATTCGCGCCTGGTTACCATCAGGCCCCATAACATTAATCTTAAATTCCATTGAACGCGCAGTAAACAAGGAATCTTTCTCAGATACTGCTAGTAAAGATTTTTCAAAGAAAGCAAATGAGGTGACTGCAGTATATGGAGTAGGAACATCTTTTACGTAATGCGTTAAATTACGAAGATTTTTTTGTACTAAAATCGGTCCATTTACAATAGTTCCATTGCCATCTAAAATATAATACCGAATATAACTTGTGGCCTCCTTATAGTCATGCGGCTGTTTTCTAAATGAGACCAAACAGTTGCCATTCTCACGAGGAAAAATCCGATTGGGGAAATGCCCTTGGAGTTTACTATAATCTTTCCGGTTTGTAGGTATAAGTTTCATTGTCCGAATAAATGATAAATCCTCCAGATCAAATATTTGTGCTCGAGAAGGGAAAAAATTTCGAGCACCAACATAATCAGTTATGTAAAGCTTATCAGACGAAACAGTCATGCTTGTTTGAGGTGTGACTGCTTCAAACTCAGCCGGCCCACTCCCCTGTCGGCCAAACGAGGTTATATATTTACCTTCTGGTTCAAAGACATGAATTTGTGTATTATCAATATCAGCAATAAATACTCTGTCACGTTCATCTACTGCTATACTGGCTACCTTACCAACAATCAACTTAGAGGTAGAACCAAAACTCTCTTCGCGGTGAAATTTAACTTCTAAAAGCTTTTCAAAATTTTGAGATGATACCTTTTCTTCTAACTTTTGTGATTGAAGCGTATCCTTTGATTTAGTTGAATTAACAGACTGTCCAGATGTACTTTCAGATGATTTTTTATTAGAAGTTTCTTCTACTGAACACCCCAACAACACAAACATCAAAAAATAAATAACTGCAATCAGTATATTTCTATCTGGATTTAGTAGTGGATCAAACATTTATTCAAATCAGTTAGGGAAAAATGTTTACCAGTTTGTTTATTTAAATAAACTACAGCAAATCTCAGTGCCACTACAGTGGCACTGAGATTTGAATAAAATTTTTTAAAATTAATGCTATCATTTCTGAAGGAGTACAACTATGACCAGCAGGCCCATCACTGCCGGCAGAACCAGGTCCACATATTTGATATACCCCAGACGTGCAATCTAAAGCAAAACCACGGCAAGTAGAGTTTTGACAACCGTCACACTCAATATATACGTTACCAGCCTGTACATTTTTCATTTCATCGCGTGATAATATTTTAACAAATGACATAATTAGTCACCTTTCTTTTTAAGTTAAAGATTATAGCCAGTTTTAAATACAATATTGATATTTGGGGAAACCGGCTAAAAACCTTTCTGCTCTCTCAAGCAAATCCTACTTCATCTCGATTTCATACTTAACGATGTTTTCTATGCCCCTCTCATCCATTTCTCGAGTGTACATAAAGCCATTCTTTACTTCTTCAATAGGTTTATCCCGCGGCCACTTAAACCTTGTAATGAGTTCACCAGTATTTTTAAGCACCCACCATTCATACACACTCATATCTTCCACCGTTGTGGCAACCCATAGTTGGTCTTGATCGTCGATTTTCATGTTTGTAACAACCGGCCAAGTTTGTGGCAGTTCCATCGACTCCATGTTCTTGATATAATAATCTTGAACTCCGGCTTTAAGCGCGGATTTTCTCGTCAGAGGTATTTTCTTACGCGGATAATAAAACGACTGCTTATAGCCTCCATCCGATCTATATTCTTTAATTAAAAAATTTTTAGGGCCAGCCCAGTAGATAGTGTTATCGCTTGCTAAAACGATCGATGCGTTCCCAAAAAAAGCCTTAATGGGTAATAATCCCATACGAGATCCCATATGATAAGTACGTATTTCCTCTATAAATTCTATCATTTTATGGGAAGTAATGTCACCTGTTCTATCCAGAGGATACAATAAGCCCTTAATTTCTTTGTTTTGCCATTTTTGGGTCGGATTAGCACCATGAGATATAAATTCTGCTACGTAGCTACCGTTATTTCTCACATATATTTCATGTACTCCCGGATATGTTTTTGTTAATGAATTAATTTTTTTTCTGTTTCTGGCAAGTTCAATAGTTTGATCACTGGCCAACGTATCGAGCGTATACACACTTACTCTCCGTATCCCAAAATTAGCGTCAAAAGCATATAAAAGATTATTTCGTGTCTGTACTTTTTTTATGTAATTAAATTCACTTGGTCCTCTACCTTCTCTTCCAAGTTGCGTAATAAATTGTCCGTTGGGCTTAAAAACATAAATTAGTTGTTTTTGCTCGTCAGCAATAAAAACACGGTCCAAACGATCCACGGCGAGATCGCCTATTCTCCCAATTAACATTTGATCAGTACTACCATAGATAGCAGTTTTTTTGAAGGTGATCTTCTTATTAGGTACAGCATTTGCGGAATAGACGGTCAGGTTTTTAATATTCTTAATATGATCAGGTAGTTGATCGGTTTTTTGAGCTGAGCATCCCCAAAAAACTATAACTAAAAGTAGAAGAAGCCATTGTTCCAATTTAGTTATTTTCATCTTTTGAAAAGAAAGGTTAATCAACTATTTAAACTATATTTGTATGAAAATCCTAAGTAAGATATATAATTGTCGCAATGGCTTTTACTTTCAAATCTATTATATCCCCCCTCTCTAGTCCCGTACTTGCAGATAGGGGGATATAATAGTACTACTTACTTAAATAATACTATTGTCATAAATTAATTCATGCAGGAAACTGACCACATCCTCCGCAATCCCCCATATCCATACAACCAGATAAACATAGTTCATTTATTAATTGGTTAGCATTGTCATCATCACAGGAACCAGAAGCACAATAATATTGCTCTCCTCCAGAAATACAATGTATATTTCCACAATTGCCACTTCCTGCCTTTAAAATTTTCATTTCTTCACGAGATAGTGTTTTTGCAAATGACATAAATTGTCACCATTAACTTTTATTCAGCTTATGATTATAGCCTGTTTTCTGATACCACAACTGGTATAAAGAAAACCAGCCAAAAACCTTTCTGCTCTCTCAAGCAAACTTGTTGTTCATTTTTTGTCACCATTACTTTTCCGTCAGTACAATCCGGTACTTGACCACATACTCGGTCCCTGTTTCTTCATTCGTCTTTTTACTATAAAGAAATCCATTTTTGATATCGAAAATAGGTCTCTGCTCAGGGAGCTTCAGTTTTGCTAATAATTCCCCATTCTCCTCAAGTATCCACCACTCATAAGTGTCACGACTTGAGCTTGTTGGCAAGGCAACCCAAATCCTATTTTCATCATCAATAATTAATCTGTCGATTACTGGAAGTCTATCAGGTATATCAATTCCATTAGCTGATAAATCTTTTTTAATCTCACCTGCATCAGGACTAAAAACAGCGGATTTCGTATAGTCTTCAAGTACAAACGGCACACCTAATAAGGGATAATATATAGCTGATTGATACTTACCGGTACTATCATATTTTTTAATTAAAAATTCGCGGGACCAATTAGTAAATAGTACATCATTCTGGGAAAGCGCTGTTCTTGTTGTACCCAAAAATGATATAGGCATAGTTGGAGTAGAAATTTTTGACTTGCGAGTACTAGAGGTAATCTTGTATCTCCCCTGAAATTTAAGTGGTCCAAAATTTACTTCTTTTCCTTCATGGTCTTTAACCATCTGTATAATTTCTTGAAACCCAGACTTAGACCCAAGACTTAAAAATGTTACATGATAATTTCCATCATGTCTGGGTTCTACAGAACTGAACTTGAAGTTATCCGGCGCCTTCCATTCCTCAAATAAAATTGAACGTATGAACTTGTAATCAGATGTGGAATACTCATTCAGTCTTTTACTTGTGTGATCCAATACATAGATTCTACCATTTTGGGAATGAATACCAAGTATGACACCATACTCACCAGGTCCCTTCCCTTGGCGCCCGAGTTTGGAATGAAAAGTTCCATCAGAATTAAATACAAACAACTGCTGCTCATAACTAGAATTGGCACTCCTGACAATTATCCTTCCCCGATTATCTACAACACAAGAAGCCACCTTTACTAGAAATGGTTCTCCTTTTTCTCCAAATCTCTCTTCCTCAATTAGCTTTATAGAGTATGGTGCATCACTATCGCTTGGAAATATTGATACATTCTCGAGAGTCTGTATATGATCAGGTACTTTTTCTCTTACATCGAATTGGTAAAACTGTTTTTTAAAAGAACGTCCTGAACCACTTTTTTCTGTAGGCCTCTTCCTATCACAGCAATTAAGAAAAAAGATGCCCATCGTAATAATGAGCATCAAAAATATTTGTTGTCTAAAATTATTCATGTTTAAAATTTAGAAGGCAAAAATTAACATTTTAATCGCAAGGATTGTACTTGTTCTACACACGTTGAGGAATCCCAGCCTTCCGAAGGTGCCTTACTCGTACATACAAAAGTTAGGCAGTCGTAATAACTTCGACATGATGCTGTTCCGCCAGTATAGGTACATCCATATTCGTCCACCCATCCTGCTGTGATATTTTTCATTTCATCTCGAGATAATGTTTTAGCAAATGACACAATAAGTCACCGTTAACTTTTATTTAGCTTATGATTATAGCCTGTTTTCTGATACCCAAAATACCGATGGTTTCGTACCCTCCCGGCTCTTGAACGTTTTACAAAAAGCCGAAAGAGAATTAAAACCTACCGAAACAGCTATAACGGTTATAGTAGCGTCAGTCTCTTTTAATAAACGTTTGGAAGCTTCAATGCGGTGATATAAAATAAATTCCTTGGGTAAAAACCTGTACTTTTAGCAAACTTGGTCGCAAAACTGCCACTGTTGATTCAACAACGTTCTTCCAACCATCTTACCGTTAGTTTTTTTTGCAAAAAGGTTCTTACGAATACATCTTATCGCTCTCTCAACTCCGGTGTAATTTATTTTGGTTCTTTAAGTTTAGCCACGCTGATCGTTTAATTTTTCCTCAATACGCTTATATTTGCGCGCCATAGCTCGTAATTAGTCTCTTGTCTATTTCTATTCATTAAGAATGATGGTAAACCAAACCATTTGTTACATTAGAAATTGTTAATTTATTACTGGCATCAGTTAATAACTGGAATTTTGTGCACTAATCCTTTGGGCTCTCGTCGGGACTTACCAAGGCTAGCTAACAGATAATCGCCCTTTATTTCCAGCATTTCGATCTCTTTGGTTATGGTAATCCGCTACAGGAAAGCTCCTTCTTTGTTAAAAATGTCAAAGGTAAATTAGCGTCCATATTCGCTGTTGCCCATTAATTTCAAAAGCTTTTAAAGCAATCCTTGAATCTGGAACGGCCGGTCGTTGGCATAGCTGATGTCCCAAGTGCTCGCGTTTATATTCGTTCTGCCAAGCTCCCTGTCGGAATATCGCGGCGGCTGGGTGGAAATATCAGTACTCAGTATCTAATCAATGCATTGCAACCTTTTTTTAAGGGTAGAAATCGGTTCGGGAAATGAATAATACTTATCAGATGAATAAATTTGGGCTGATATTGAAGTATCAAAACAACCTTTGCATTCATCCTTGAACCCAATCTCTCCCCAAATATTCCATTGTGACAAGTTGTTGAGCGTTTGAGAATCAATTTCCTTTTCCCCAAACCAGGAATCATCTTCTAAATTTATTGCTACTGGTATATTGTGTTTACTTAGGTAATTATACCAGTTGAAAAAAGAATCTGTACAGGTTGTACAACTTTCTTTGAATACATCCGAATTAAAGTAAAATGACACCTGATCACCTGAACAGCTTGTAATACTATTAATAGTTGTATTTTTCGTATCTAAGTTGTCTAAAGTATAAACTGTATCTCGAGCAACCGCGGCCAACTTACCTTGTGTTAATGCCCCAAGATGTTCAAATGCATCTTTCTGAATGTCGTACCGGATCAAAGATTCTCCTAATTTATAGGAATAAACCTGAATATAAATATGCTCTTCATCTATGCTTAAAGATTTAATGAGCATATATTCTGGCATAATCTTTTTCTTCCAAACTACCTTCATCATCGGTCGTTCTAAATATTCTGTATCTCCTTCTATCTTCTCTCCTAATGAATGTTTTTCAATGAATGGAACCTTTCTTAGATACATAGAATCACTATGAAAAATAGTTAACGTACTTTTCCCTTCTCGGGCAATTACGACAGTGTTATTAGAAGACTCAACAATTTCAGCATCGTAAAATGGGTTAATTGGATTAGGATCTTCGATTCTAAATAAAGAGGTCTCAGGCTCCTGTAGCTGGTCAATCGGCCTAAATACATTCACCTGTTTGCCGGTTTCTACAGGATTGGATTCTTCAAAATCGGTAACGTAACCATATAATTTGTGATCATAGGATATTATCTTAGAGGCAGGTTTTTGAATTATGGTTCTGCCACGATTATCGAATGTTTTTTTATCAATTTTAGTAATCGTCATAGCCTTATCATCCAATACATATAGCAGACTATCGGTCAGTAATAACTCTAAATTTTCTGTGGAAAATTCTCTGGGCCCTTTACCTCTCTTGCCGAACTTTTTTATAACCTTCCCTGATTTATCAATTTTCACAACTTGAAAAAGCTTGTCGGCTACCGCATAAAAATATTGCCCATCGTATTGCACATTATCAAAACCGGCCCAGTATTCCTGGGCCGGAAGTTGAAAGGGAATTAGGACAAAGACAGCAACTAATACCAGGTGATTTTGATACTTCATTTGTTATTCAGATTCTCCTATTTCAATGCCGAACCTTGTAACAAGTTCGCCGGCTTTTGAAAACCATTTAGATTACCTGCCTTCGATCAGCTATTATCCATTTCTGACCCTGTAGTAAAGCAGAAACAGGACGAGCTAAATATTCGTCCGGTCCCATCATTGTATTTATTACTAAGTTTGGGTTAACAAATACACCCTTTACTTCGTCGGTATTAACAATACGAACACTTGAAGTGTTAATTAACTCTTTTAGCTGGGATAATTCGGGTACAATAGACTGCTGATTACATCCGAGGCCAAAAATTAACATGATAAAAAACCATAGCCGTATTATATAAGTTGATATCCTTGAAGTTAATTACATGCTGATCGTTTTCTCGAATTCGGCATAGCGTCTCAAGTAAATTCCTATTTCCAGCTCCCGTCATTTATTAATCAAGAGTGGAAAAAGCCCAGATGTTACATTAGAAACTCTTAATGCAAGATACACGTCGGGCCTAGACTTTCCAAAACTTGGGAAGTCTACCGGAATAGCATTTAAGAAGTTTCTATTAAGACAGATTCACGAAAAATATCAGTACGATTAGACCGTCATAATTCCAAGGCAATTGGCCGGTCAGTAATATTAGCCACCGAATCAGGATACAATTGCGAAACTTGCCTGATGTATTAGTCGGATAAGACGTAATTTCCTGTTGCTCTTGGGGTTAATCCCCATATTTCGTTAGTTGCAAAATCAATGTTGATCTGCAGATCACAATTTGAAACCATGACGCTTAATATCCACTCATCCCATTCAACACAATTCTGGCTGTCGGTGCTCATTCTGGCTTTCACCATAAGTGGATTTGTTTCAGGCTTGGCACCTGAAGAGTTATCTCTTTCATTTGACGAATCATTTGTCATCGGCGGAACCACCAATGCAGATGCTGACTATTTTCTGGCCTATCCTTATTATATCCGTACGGATAACCGGCAAAACATCTATATCGCCGAGGGGGAGCAAAAAACGATTATGGTGTTTGGACCGCAAGGCAACTACTTGCGCTCGATCGGCCGATCGGGCAAGGGGCCGGGAGAGTTTCCTTCAGGACCTATCTTCCATTTGAACAATGAGAATAACATTGTAGCCTATGACATCGTGAGTCAGCGTGTGACGTGGTTCTCAAAAAAAGGTAACATCCTATCAGAATACGCCCCTTCGCGTCCAGACATGGTGTGGTCGGAAAAATTCTTTCAAACCAAAGGTGGCAACTACATCATGCTTAAAAAGCCCAGAACCATAGGAGAAGAAGCCACTGGCAATTACCGGGATTACGTTTTTCATCGCTACAGCAACTCATTTGAAAATCATCTTAATTCTTTTGGGAAGTTCAGTCGCCTTGTATCAAAGTCCGATTCCAAATTCGTCAATATGATAAGCAGCTGGAAGAACGACGGAAATGTTGTTAAAACAGAGAAAAATAGCTTCTGGTATGTTCCCGGAATTTATGATGGGAAAGTTTATGAATTCGAAAAATCAGCTGATGGATGGAAGATCGTTAACAGATTTGAGGGACACACGAATTGGGAAGAAGCTGTGGTATTAAATACTGATGAGGAGGGCAGCATGTTGTTTGTAACATATGGAAAGGAAGGAAAACAGCAGCAGCGATCGCGGGGCAAGATAAACAGTTATAGCATTGGAATGGTGCAAATGAGCAATGGCAACGTGCTTCATTTCAGCGGCCAGCGTATGCAAAATCAAGATTCACTAAAGACCATGGTTGAGGTTTTTGATCCCCAAGGGGACTTGGTCGGAACCGGCTCCTTCGATGAAATAGCGATTCACAACAATCTTGGCTATTTCTCTTCCCATCATCCTGCTATTTGGATGGATGAAAAAGACCGGTTCTATTTTATAGACCATGAGGATGCACCGGTGGTAAGAGTAGGCAAGATTGAGGGGATATGATTATTCATTGAATTTTACTGCACAGAACGCATCGGACGCTAAATCTTACCAATCAGCGGTTCAAACTTTTCATTGAAAATGTTGGTCACATGGCATACGACCGGATGCTCGCATTTTCAGTCACTACATAGAGGCGACCCGCGCTGGCATCTACGGTGAAAATGGGGACCAGCCCCACATCGAGCGACTGAAGATGATATCGCTTAATCAGCTCGCCGTTAGTGCTGAACTTGTGAATCCAAAGACTGTTAGGCGTTTCTCCACGATGATATTTGCCCACCGCCAGATATAAGTACCCCTGCTCATCCGTGGTGCCTGCAACATACCTTTCGAGCCCAATCCGCATTCCACCGTTCATTTCTTGCGAGCTTTCAAAGTAGTAGCTGGTCAGTGAATCCAGCTCCGTGGTTTTTGGGATGTTCTTTTCCCATAGTTTGGAGCCGGACAGATCATACTTTGCAATGTTAGCCAGATCACTATAGACCAAATAGACTTCATCGGGATTCGCCTGGTCGTTCACAGCGAACGCCTTGGCCTTGTAAAAAGCTGGAATCTCTCCTTCTTTAACCATCAACTGATACTGATCGTAATTGAGTGTAAAAACACTACCTTTCGGCATTTCTCCCAAACTTGCGATGTGATTGTCCTCCCAGTCCACCAGCTCATACAGTGATTTGGAAGTGCCTTTTGGCTTAATTGCCGAGAGCAGTACATTTCCTTTAGACGTTAGTACAGGCTGATTGTCGATGTCTATAGCTCGCGGCGTCTTGGCACGCGGAGCAGGTGGGGGCACTGCATGAGAGCGCTTCTTGCCAAAGTTGAAGGTACCGTCTAACTTTCCATCAAGTCCAAAACGTGAGATCTTCATTTGTACCTGACCAACAACATAGAGCTGGTTATCCGCCCAAAACATGTTGTTGACCATTATAAATTCACCGGGACCGCGCCCCTGACCGCCAAACGAATTCACAACTTTGCCGTTGCTATCGAACTTGAGTACCTGCTTCTTGGCCGCATCATACACAAAGAGTTGGGACTTCGGCCCCTGCCGCAAGATGAGTGGATTACCTAACATCCCTTCCTCATACGAAACGATAGTTTTGTAATAGGTGAGCTCCGCTATCGGGATGGATTTAGTGGAGGTTTCTTCCGAAGTGCACCCCGCTAGCAAACTTATTAATAACAGAACGATTGGCACATATATTTGCTTCACTTCTTGTCGATCCCCTCTTACAATCTCGCTGATGCTTTTGTTAGCGATCCCCATAAACTCTTTTTGGATTATGGTGATGAACCAAACTAATCCTGCAGTGACATTTTAAAATGCAGTATACCATTTGTGACTTTTAATGCAACCTACGGCTCTCTCAAATTGATCTTATATTTCACAATGCGGTCGATGCGTTTATCAACATTTCGCTCCCATGTATATAAATATCCATTTTTAATTACGATAAGTGGATCTGTCATAACATTTCTAGCCGGTCGTTGACCCAGCCAATCGAACCGCGCCAGCAGTTTGCCCTTCCTGCTTAGGACCCACCCTTTAAAAGTACTGTCACTATCGGTAACCGTAAAAACCCACAAGCGTTTTTGATCATCCACTTTCATTGCATGCAGAGCCGGCCAGGTAGCAGGTAATTTGTCTTCGTTATCTTCAATAAGCTCCATTTGATATTTGCTGAGCTCAGCTTGCGACATATTCAGCTCGCTATTTGTATAAGAATAGTAAATTGATCGCTGATAGACACCCCGCTTGTCATATACCTTAATCAAAAAATTATCAGTCCATGCTGTATAGAAATATCCCCTCTTTGTAATAGCTGTCAATGAACTTCTTGAAAATGGCATGGGTTGAGGTAAAGGAATAAACGGTTTAGAATGTGTATAGTCTTTTGAAACATAAAACCGGTACCTGCGAAGCTCTAAAAGCTTTCCAGGCATGACAACGCCGTCTTCAGAAAGCCGATAATACAGAATACTCCTAAATTTATTAGGATAGGATAAACTATTACTCTGAAATCCTATTAAAAATGAACCATCCTCAATAGCCGAAAAGTAAGTTGGTGTAAGTGGAGCCAACGCCGTGTCAGCTTTCACCTTCTTCCGTCTAATTACCAAGTCTCTTATATGTGTATAATCGTTTGTAGAATAAACTGAAATCTTTTTTTGTTGTGGGTCAAATAAAAAGAGATGGTCTCCCAAAGTTTTTATAGACGAAACCGAAAGAAATTCGCCGGGCCCTCTTCCTTCACGGCCAAATTTTGTAATATAATCACCGTTTGAATCAAATACATACACTCCCCCGATGCCCGGTTTTGATCCCACAATATAAACATGGTCCTCGTTATCTACGGCTATATCTCCGATATGGCCTTTGATCAACACCTCCTTGTTGGTCTCAAATATCTGCTCTCGTTTCAGCACGACCGTATCAGCTGCCTGGGAATTCCCCGAATAGACCGACACGTTTCCCAGCTTTTGGATTTTTTGGGGTAGTCCCCTCTCAGTAGGCTCTTGTTGATTCAACGGTCCGGTATCTTGTGAGGAACAACCCGCTATTAAACTTATCAATAGTATAACTGTGCAGATAAGCCATGAAATATGCAAACGATCCGTCTTTCTGTGGATGCTGCTGTTATTAGATGTCATAGCATTTTAAATGTTTAATTTATCACTGTACACATCTCGAGCTCTGCTAGTAGTTATCCCCCCCCTTCAAAGAGAGACACCTTTACTTTTGAACCATAAATTTTAAAACTCATGCCTCTTCAAAATTCCTCCCGATCGTATCACTCGACGTACTCCCGGTCTTAAATCCAGCACAAATATCGTATTGTCATGAATTTTTAACGATTTAGGATTATTCAATTCTCCGAGTCCAATGCCCGTCCTTCCCCTGGCATGAGTTCTCCATCCTTGAATAGGTAAACCAATGGGCAGATTAGAGGTCAACACCACAACGCTGCTATCATCGACCAGCTACATCTTTGATGCCTACCAACAGCTGCTCCTTGGCGTAAACCTTCTGCGCCTGCGCCAGTTGTACACTCAGCACCAGTACGAAAAGCACCTACAAACAAAAACTATATCGACATTTGAAATGTACCATAATCACTGAGGCAATTTAAATTTGACGAGATACTCCCAGTTGGCGGCATAGAATTCGCCTTCTGTCTCGGCCGGAAAAATATTGGAAACCCAAAGTGTATCGTCCCGGGCGGGATACTGCAGGCTGTAAATATCAGCGCTGTACCGGCCGCCCGCAGATTCAGATAAGTGGATAAGTTCATCCTCAATTGAGACAAAGATATCGCCATCATCCATCAGCTTGAATTGACTGAAAGGCGTATCCCCGCCGAATCCTTTATTACCTTTCGGCTTGAACAGCTTCATATCGGGCGTATCCATCTGATCAATCACCAAATATTCCAGAATCAAAGTCTTCGCGTGGCTATAAGATTCATCAAATAAAAAGAGCCATGGCAAAGGACGATATGCCGCAGCAATGCCATTGTTACTGTTCACCGAAAACTCAACCCCGTTATACACCTGCGGCTGATATCCCACTGGAACGATGCGTGGCATAATAGTAGCCAAAGTATCTGACAAACTACCAACAGGCGATATGGCAATAAGCCCCTCGCTGGGCTCGGTGGGCCGGAACCCATTGCTGCTGCGATTACCGGTAAGCAACACCTGGTTATTTACGTCGAATGAACGCCCTCCGGGTTGATATTGCTGGATAGCTGAAACTGGCTCCATGTCGCGCTTGTACCGGTTAATACGAGCATTGCTGATATCAGGATTGTAAATATAGCGGTCGTTCGCCGCCAAGATGCCAAACGAATTGTATTCTCCCGGACCTCTGCCCTCGCGGCTCAGCGGACCTTCGGCAACACCGTCTTTTGTGATTATGAAAATAGCCCGCTCTGAAAAATCGAAAGCATAAAATCCCTGATCGGTTTTTACATAGTCCACCAACCGACTAAGGATTGGCTGCTCTTCGGCGTGATCCTGCAACAACGAATACACAATATTATCGGATGTCAGTTTAATCTCATGAACGTCAGCTTTATCTAGGTTGATGTATTGATAAGAGGCCGAACGGACAAAGGTATTGAGCGAATCGAGGGGTGTATCCGGGGGCGGACGATCCGGAACTCTGGAACAACCTGTAATAGCAGTGAGCCCTAAAGTCATAAATATAGAAACTACTAAAATAAGATGAAGCTGACTTTTTATTTCTTTCATCATCAGTACCCATCTTGTATTAACCATTTCAAACCTGTCGGCTTTTAAAAACCCGACCCATCTCTGGCTCAGTTTATTCCATCATGATCTGATACTTCTTCACTTCTTGCAAACCCGTTTGGGGATTCCGCTCTAGTGTATAAGCGAAACCGCCGTTAGGCACCGCCTTGATCCACGAGGGTACCGCCATCGCATCGGTGGAGTCGGAACGTAATAGTATTTGTTTGCCATGCACTTCCTTAGAAGTAAATGAAGAGACGGGGGGACTGTTTCTCCGAAGAGCAGCCATATAGCAATGCAGTAATTAAAATGGGAAGAAACATATTTCTCATAATTTCTGAATCTTTCTATTGCGCGTATTCAAAGGCCTTCACCACCGCTGTTTCACTGTTAATCAGGTATAGAGTTTCATCCCCAAAAACCGCATCACGGACAGAGAACGAAAACTTCACCGAGTGCAGGTACCGTCCGCTGTCCAGCTGGTACACATCCATAAACGATGCTGGCAACGCTTCATCGTCCTTGGTATAACTTTGAAAGACATAAAGTTTATCACCTGCCATTGCCAGTCTTTCGGTACGCACTTTGGATTCAGGCGCAGTTATAAATCTGCGATCACCGGACTTTCGAACATTAGGTTCTTTAAACGGGATTCGGTCCGGCGTGCGGATTGTCTTCGTACGATTCCCCTGGCGATCAAAATAGTACAGATAGCTGGCCATGGCGGGTGAAAATACAAAGCCGGTGTCCCGCACCGCCATGACGTTACCCGTAACAGAGATGCCATTCTTTTTCTGATCATCGATAAACTGCCCAAATCGGTGACTCACATCGAGTTCGGTATCTGACAGGTAAAATAAATTTTCAGTCATACTCACTTCAAGGATCAGATTCCTGTCTATCATCGCCATCCTATAGGGGTGAAATTTGATATCCCGTGAGGTGATAAAATCGGTCGACTTCGCATCAAACAGCATAAACTTGCGACGTCGAGTATCGATAACGAAGAGCGTGTCGCCCCTGAAATCGTAGTCGATGGGAAGCTGGAATTCGCCCGGCCCGCGACCCTTCTTACCAAAACTGCCGAGGTATTCCCCGTCCGACGAAAATTTCTTGATCTTCATATCACTGAAATCGGATACATACAATTGCTGCCCGAACCGCTCGATACTCATCGGTTGTAACAGCGAATCAGTGATGTTCGGCTGCAGCGACAGCTCTTTGCCTATTTTGTCCTTGGCCCATGTTCGCTCGGTGGGTGTCAGAATTTGCCCCTTCTCATTGCGGGTGATCTGGTTCGAATCCTCTGAAGATTGGCTGCCCGAACAGGCTGCGAAAAGTGTTAAAAGAAGTGCGGTAGGAATTAATAATTTTAAGTAGCATCTCATAGCCTAATAATTTGGTTAGAAATTTTAGTAATCGTAATAGCTCATCAGTTAATATTACTTATCCCAGTTCTGGACTAATCTACTTTTACCCGGTACTTCACAATTTTTTGCTGCCCAGTATCCTGATCTGTCACCACAGCATAAGCATTTCCATTCTTTACCGCTTTGATGGAACGGTTGTCCGGCCACCGGAACTTTGCAACCAATTCACCTGTATTTTCCAGCACCCACCATTGACGCACGCCATCTTCTTCTACAATAGTCGACACCCACAGCCGGTTTTGGTCGTCCACCGTCATCGAGCGAATGACCGGCCAGTTTTTCGGCAGCTCAGCGTTTTCAACCAATTTTCGGTTCCTATCATCTTTATCAAATAGTGTTATTAGCTGTTCTTTGCTGATAGGCTTCTTGGGAAATGGATAATAGATAGCTCGCTGGTAAGTACCATCGGGGCTGTAGACCTTAATAAGAAAATCGTCAGTCCAAGTAGTATAAATATGATTGTCATTGGAAACCCTGATGATCGTTCTTCCAAGAAAAGGCATAGGTCTAATATTAAAAAGAGGACGCTTGCCAATTTGAGTCGTGAGTATTTCCCTTGCTTTATGTATTTCAAATATTTTGTCAGATACTAGCTTACTTTCTCGGTTCATAAGGTAATATTTTCTGGGTCGATCTTTATCCAGATTATATTTTGGGCTACCCACGTTTGCGTTCATCTTTTGTTCCATGAAGCCCGCCAAATAGGTTCCATTACTTCTTAGCATCGGAGCCGCTCTTCGCCATCCGCTTATTTCGTCAAAATCATCTTGGTTAACCGGTGGTTTCACCGACTCTGACTTAATAACTTGTAATGAATCGAGAGAATATGTGGTAGTTCGAAATTCCCTGAGATCAAATACATATAATTCATTTTCCCTTACCCCAACCTGAGTATCTGTTATACTTTGGAATTCTCCCGGTCCACGTCCCTTTCCTCCAATACTTTGAAGGTAATTGCCATCCGGATCAAACACATGTATTTTCGTGGCCTTATCATCAGCTATAAATACCCTGCCGGAATTATCTATTTCAATGCTTCCAAACCAGCTATATGAACTGACGGTTTCATCAAACCACTCCAGTGAAAACCTGTCTGGTGCCATATAGGTAGCTTCCCGCGCCAACTCGATCGAAGCAGAAGGCTCGGCATCAGCCGAAAACACTTTCAGATTTTCCGTTCCTTTGATATGCTCGGGGATGTCTGCCTTTTGAGATGAACATCCCACCAAAAGAAAAAGTATCCCGATCCAAAATTTTTTCATAACGCTCTCTTTATAACATTAGAATTATTCGATAAATCACACATACTATACTCCCTTCGAGGAGAGAGTCACTTGCTCCCAATCCTTCTATCCTGCCAATCCTTTATCTAATAATCCCAGTTAAAACTACTCCTGCACTTTCAGCACCGGATCCACGATCTGCAGGTGGCTCAACGAAAAGTGATGATCCACGGCAATGGTATCGCCCGGGGTAATTTCTTTGTGATTCACAATTGCCCACTGGCTATTCTGGGCCGTCGGTTCTACATATACCCACTGTACTTCATTATTTTCGGGATGCAATTTAAACAGCAGCGTTCGTCCCCCGTCGCGCGAGAGGATCGCCGACCGCGGGATACGCACCTTCCCCTCCTGCTTTTGAACCTGGATACGTCCCTCTACAGTCATCCCCGGTGTTAAAATGCCGTTGGGGTTGTCAGCCTCCACGATGACCGTCCCCGTCTTGGTCTCGGTATTCACCACCGGCGATACTGCCTGCACCGTGCCCTGCATCTGCTCTCCGCCGGGAGCCGTAAGCCGCACCTTCATGCCGGCATCGATCTTGCTGAGTTCTGATTCCAGCACGTCAAACCGAATACGCACTTTACGGTCATCCACCAGTCGCCCCACCTGACTGCCAGCGCTGACATAGGCTCCAGATGTGATGCGTTCTTTGGTATACAGTACCCCTGAAAAGGGTGCTACCAGTAATGTATAAGACAAATTCAGTTTAGCTCGTTTCAAGTCCACCTCGGCCTGGGCCAAGCCCGTCGTAATGCGGACCAGCCGCGCGCCGGGATCTTTCTGCTCTTCACCATTGGTATCGGCGGTATCGCGGGTGGCACGCATGCCCATCTCAATCTTATATTTTTCGAGAGCCTCATCATAGGCATTCTTAGCTTCTTCCACGGCCATGGTGTATTCGCGGCGATCGAAGTTCAGCAGCGTATCACCTTTCTGCACGCGCTTACCGCCGGTAATAAACGACCGCTCCACATAGCCGCTGATCTTCGGCTTCAGGATTACCGACTGGTTCGCCTCGACCACGCCCTGGCTTTCGATATACTGGTAGATCGGCTGGCTGTCAGCAATGGCAAAAGTCACTTCGGGACGCACTTTGGCTGACTCTTGCTCCTCTTCGGAAAGTGGATTGTTATCTTCTTTTTCTGATGATTGACACGCTCCCACAATTACCGTAAGCATTAACACAAGCAGCACCGGGCGGCAAAGTCGCATCATAAATTTCTGCATGATGATCTATTCAGTTATACTCTTTCAAATGACTCTCAATTATAAATAAGAAGTTATGGCAATGTATTGAGATGCAAGACCTTGGGCAAATGGGCTAAAACGCTGACAGATCCCAGGCACTCAGGATGCTGTCAGGTTTCATTTTCTCACCTGACGACTGGGCTTGTCGTCTGATGAGTACGCCGGCATAACCCCTTTGGGCGGCCAGGTTTACGACCAATAGGTGCTACAATTTCTCACTTTTTCATTCATCCGACTTCAACCCCAGAACTCGGATGAAAAGACAATTCGCAAATAGGGTTTGAGTTCTTGATAATTCAAGTGCCACACCCGAATTCGGGTCTTAGGTCTAAAAATATTTTATGGACTTAACTCTCCCAATTTCTCCCAATCCGATTCAGTTAGGCTTAAAACCCGAATTTTTCTTCCTTTATCAGTTTCCTGCAAAAAGTAGAAATTCCCTTTTTTATCTACAGCCTCCACCGTCCAATCAATGAAATTACCCTCTTTATCTGTGATGGGAATAGATTTAATAGGAGCAAAACCAACGGGACTTACATTTTTATCATAAATCTCAACTCCGAATACCCGACTATTGCTAATATCGCTCAAGACAAAATGAAAAATGTAGCCATTATATTTGAACAATCCCTTGGTCAGGTTATGGATCACAAACTCCCTGTCTTTAGCTAAATCCACAGCTGATATACTCGCGTCAGCTTTTCGTTTATCACCTTCTTCTACTAATGAATACGGTGTTTGCTGGTTTAATCCTTCGAATACGCGGGTTTGCTGCCATCCTTCTGCTGTTTTTGAATACTGGTATAAATTGCCGTTATAGATATAAGGCACAAATACGAACTGTTGGTTATTCTGAATAAGGATATTTCCGTAACCTACCAGTAACATCCTTGATATATATTCAATATTTTCTTCAACATCATTTATGGTTAAAAAATCTGCGATCTGCTTGGTAGATTCTGACGGATAAATATGTGCCAACCGTGTTTTTTTAATCTTATTGGGGTTACGGTTTTCGGCATGAAAAATTAAGTAAGAGTTCTTCATTGGATAGATCCGCATAGGGGATACAACACCTTCGAAATTGTGCATGTCACGCAATTTCCCGTCCAGTCCAAATACCGTCATTCGCTGAAGATCTTGGTCCCAGGCCAAGACCGTGCTGTCAGTTACTGCAAATCCCCTGATCCCGGTAAACTCTCCCGGTCCTCGGCCTCTTTTACCAAAACTGTTAACAAATTTGCCAGATGGGCTGTACACCTTAATTTTCGAAACTCCAGCATCTGCAACATAAATGTTACCGTTCGGTCCCAACCGGGCCTCTCTTGCATAATGGATCGTTGACTCCGAAAGCGAGTCAGGCTGACCAAAGGTTCGCTTTTCTTCGAATGACAGATCTATAGATTTTCCGTGGTAGGGCTCCTTCGATTTATTACAACCTATCATTACAAGTGCTATAAGAGTAACTGCAAGTCGTCTTGTCATACCTTTTGTTACCTTTGATTATACAAGTGCCACTCATCTAACGATTGGATTTGTCGTCTGATGAGTACTCTAGCAGACACCCATCGGGTGGCTGGGTTTACCGTCCATTAGATGCTACAATTTCTCGCTTTTCCATTCATCCGACTTCAACCCCAGAACTCGGATGAAAAGACAATTCATAAATAGGGTTTAAGTTCTTGATAATCCAAGTGTAATACCCGAATGCGAGTACCGCCGTCGTAACGCTCCATGATATAAAAATTGCCCAGCTCATCTACATCTTTGACATACCAATTCAGAAAGTTATTCCCTTTGTTAGTAATAGGAATCGACTCGATAGGCACGTAACCAACTGGGTTAAATTGTTTGTCATAGATAGCCGCCCCAAAAACACGCTTGTCTTCAATATCACAAAGCGAAAAGTGAAACAGCAGATCTCTATACTCAAATAATCCTCTGGATTGATTGTGCTTGATAAATGTTACCTTTTCATTCCTGAGTGCACTTGATATGGTTACATCCGGCTTTCTCACCGTTCTCTCATCCGTGAAGGTAAAAGGGGATTGACGATTCATCACTTTATATACACTTTGTTTCCAAGTATTACTATCAGTTTTAATGTACTTATATATGTTTTCGCCAAAGATCTTGGGTATATAATAAAACTCCCGCTTACCAAGCACGTGCACATCTCCCGTCCCAGACATCAAGTGCAGATTCACTTTCTCGATCCCCTTGTCAACGCTTTTTATTGGAATGAAGCTCTTTTCCATATCTGAAAAGTTATTGTTGTAAATATGCGCCAGCGTGCTCTCCTTCACCGATCCGTTGAAATGACTGTATAGCAATAATGGTTGTCCGCCTAAAAAATAAAATTTCATAGGAGCTGCAACTCCTTCCAGAGTCTGCGTGGCAGTCAATTCTCCAGAAATGTTAAACGTCTGAATACGCTGCAAATTCTGATCCCAGACATAAAATGAGTTATCTTCAAGTGCACTCCCTTCTATTCCAATAAATTCTCCGGGACCGCGACCGCTTCCACCAAATTGATACAGAAAATCGCCCTCTCGCGAAAATACCTTAATTCTTTTTTGGGCCGCTGCTACTACATAAATTTTTCCATTAGGTCCTACTTGTACATTGCTAACTGCATAAAAACTGGCCTTGGAAAGGGAATCTTTGGTGCCAAAAATTAACCTCTCTTCGAAAGATACATCCAGATACTTTCCTTGATAAGGCTCGTCTGATTTATTGCAAGCAACGACCATTGCAAGCGCTAGAAAAGTAACTGCAAGTTGTCTTAGCATATCTTTTGTTACTTTTGATGAAGCCAGCACTTTTCATCTGACGACTGGACTTGTCGTCTGATGAGTGTATCAGTACAATCTTGACGCTTCTCCCTATCGGGCCGCTGGCTTTGCCGTTCACCTTGCTACTCATTTCACCCATCCGACTTCACACTCAGAACTCGGATGAGATCGTTTGCTATTTCTCTAGCTTTCCATTCGCAGTCTTTCCGTCCACTGAAAAATAATTGGCACCAGGTAGAGCGTCAGCAGCGTGCTGGTCACCATCCCGCCCATCAGCGCCACGGCCAGCGACTGCCGGAAGGCGTACCCGTCTCCAATCGGCAGCAACATCGGGATGAGCCCAAAGATCGTAGTCAGGCTGGTCATTACCACGGGACGAAAGCGGTGCAATCCGGCCTGCGTAATCGCCTGATGCAGGTTGCCGGTGTCAGCCAGGTAGCGACGCATAAAATCGACCTTCAGGATGGAGTCGTTAACGGCAATACCGGTCAAGATCAGAATGCCCATAAATGACAGCGCATTTAGGCTAATACCGGTAGCCCACAAAATGATTACCGAACCTATCCAGGCAAACGGCACGGCCACCAGGATAATAAGCGGGTGGCGCAGACTTTCGAACTGCACCGACAGGATGATATAAATAATCACCACGCTGATGAGCAGCAGCAATCCCATGTCCGACAGTAGCGATGCAATGCTAAGCACCGCCCCACCGGTTTTGACTTCGGTGCCAGTGCTGCGGGCAAAGTCGTTGAGCGTCTGCTCGATCTGCGCCCCATGCCACCACCAGTCGGTAAAGCTGATATCGGCCCGGTAGCTGAGCACCGGCGTCTGGTTGACGCGCTCGAGCTGCTCGGGCTCGGAACTTTGCTTTATTTCGGCCACCTTGGTCAGCGGCACGTTCAAGTTGTTCATATTCAGCGTAATATTTTCGGGCTCGAAAATTCGGCGGTCGTAGCCTACCAGTCGAACAGGCACGTTTTCATCCTGGCGATTCCAATCGGTAATCCAACTGCCACGGGTCAGCGATTCCAGGTAGCGAATCACTTCTTGCTCGCTGATGCCCAACTGCAACATCTTCTCAGTCTTGAACTTAAGCTGATAGGTCGTCAGCTGCTGCTCGTATTGCTTGCTCAGCGAGATTTCGAGGCCCGCCTGACGCAGTTGCTTCTGAAGGCGACCCGACAGCTGCTCGCTCTGGGAGCGGTTCTTATCCACCAGGCGAAACAGTACGGGCGGCTGGTTGGCTGACGGCAGCACGTTCAGGGCATTCCGGGCGGCCAGTTTCTCGCTTCCCCAACCCGGCTGATCTTGCAAATACTGTGAGACGACTTTTTCCACGCTGTCGGCCTGCGCGTATCCGTCCACCGGAATGCTGATGGTAAATTTGTTGAGTCCTTCATCAGAAAGGTTAGAAATATTGGTCAAGTCGGTATAACCACCTAATACCCGTATGGATCGATTGTCGGCTTTGACATCGCGGAGTCGTCGCACCAAGCTTTCAGCGGCCTGACGTGTTGCGTGAAGAGCAGTATTTCCGGGCAAGCGCACCTGATAACGCACTTGCTCGGGCTTGGTCTCGGGTAGCACATTCTTATGAACGCCCAGAAATAAAAACGTCGCCACAGCAAAAAGCACGGCCATCCCGCCTACAAATGGTCCTTTATGGCAGAGTGCCCATTGGAGGCTATCTTCATAGCGATTGCGCACCCAGTCGAAAAAGCGGTTGAATCCCAGAAGGGATGATCCCCCTCCCTGCTTTTGCACCTGTGTAACTAACACCGGAAGGATCAACAGGGCCACCCCCAATGAGGCCAACAGGCTGATGGAGAGAGTCCAAGCCTGGTCTTTGAAGAAGGCACCCTCGAATCCCCCTAAAAACACAAGGGGCAAAAATACCGAGATGGTTGTAAGTGTAGATGCGGTCACGGCCAGACTGATTTCGCGGGTACCCAAATCCGCTGCCTCAAATATGTTTGTGCTCTCTGAACGGTGGCGGTTGATATTCTCCAGCACAATAATGGCATTGTCCAGCAGCAGGCCAATACCGAGGGTGAGCCCGCTGAGCGAGACGATATTGAGCTGGATATCCGATACAAACATCACAAAGAACGTCAGAAAAATGCTGACGGGGATGGCAACGCCGATCGTGAAGGGCGTGCGCCAGTTGTCCAAAAACAGGAAGAGGATAATGAACGCCAGCAGGGCGCCGTAAAGCAGGGTCTGCAGCAGGTTGTTGATGGCGTTTCGGATGAAGCTGGCATTTTCTTGTAGCACGGTAATGCCAATGTTCCCATTCTGGGCGCGTAGCTGATCAAGCAGCGGACCTATCGTGTCATAGGCCTCAACAGTGTTGGCGCCGTACTCCTTTTTAACCAGCACGCTAAGGACCTCCTTACCATCGACCAGGGAGAATGAGGTAGGATCGGCTTCGCCGAGCTGCACCTCGGCCACATCGCTAAGTGTAAGCACGCGTCCAGTGCCTAGCGTTTTAAGCGACACCTCTTTTACATCATCAATTGACTGGATGCGACTCTGAATTTTGAGGGAGTATCGATACCAGCCGTCGCGCAGTTCACCGGTGGAAGTAAACAAGTTAGCACTGGAGACCAAATTCTCTACCTCGCTAAGCGAGACGCCGTAGCGGTTTAGCGCATCGGGACGATATCGGATCTTGACCTCAGGCTGTACTTCACCGACCAGCACGGTTTGAGCAATGCCTTCAGCCTGCTCGAGGCGCCGAGAGAGCACCTGCTCGGACCATCGCTTGAGGTTGAGGCGCGTCCGAAAATCAGGATTGGGATCGTTGGCACTAGTAATGCCGAGCACAGCAATAGGCTCGTCGGAGGCGGTATTTTGAACCAGCTGGGGACGGTCGGCCTGCTCGGGAAGTTGAAAACGAATTTGGTCGATCTTTTCGCGGACGTTGAGAAAGGACAGATCCATATTCTGGCCCCACTTAAACCGTAGCGAGATGATACTTTGTCCTTGACGCGCAAAGCCGTGGATACTTTCGAGTCCCTGCACGGTGCTGAGCATCGCCTCCATCGGCTCGTTAATGCGCTGCTCGACTTCGCGCGGAGCAGCCCCGCTCCAGTCGGTACGCACCAGCAGGGTGGGCGAATCGACCTCTGGCAACAGGTTGACCGAGAGCTCGGTCAGGGCGATCGTCCCGAAAATGAGCGTCGCCAAAATCAACATGAATGCCGTAATAGGGCGTTTTAGCAGCACGTCTTTAAATTTAAATGTAAATATTCGCCAATAGTTTAGTATTTATTCCAGAGAGGCCAAAACAGCAGTTTGTGCTGGTTGAAGTCTCGAGACTTCAACCAGTCAGAGGCAAAAATAATTATCTATTCCGTTTCAGACATCTCAATACTATACCGTACGATCTGCTCTACTCCGGTCTCTTGATCCGTTTCCTGAGTATATACATTACCTTCTTTTATCTCTTCAATAGTGCGATTTCTGGGCCACTGAAATTTGGCCTGCAGGTCCCCCTCATTACTAATAACCCACCATTGATAGATCTCTTTATTATCAGTAATGGTCGATACCCACATACGGCTTTTGTCGTCAACCACCATCGAGTTTATGGCAGGCCAAGTAGAAGGATTGTCGACATTACGCACAATATCTTTTGGCCGCTTGCTCTCGTATTTTTTAAGAATCTCATTAATATCCAGGGAAGCCTGTTGATATGGGTAGTAAATTGCCTTTTGATACGATCCGTCCGCATCATAAATCTTGATCAAAAAATCCTCAGTCCATGAAGTATATAATTGATCGTCATCCCCGACTTTTAGAATGGCTTCTCGTCCATAAGGAGGACGTACCATGATCATGCCGTTATTTTCTCGATTTATAATATTTTCATCAGCTTGGTGGGTAAAAATAGTAGTATCAGATACCACCTGGCCTTCCCTGTTCAGTACGTAATACAGAATATTACGCTCCTCTTCCAAACCCCTCATGCCGAAAGGCTGACTGAAACCAACCAGTAACTTCCCATCATCAAATACATAATAGCTTGACGGGTAACGTCTGGAAAGAGCTTCAATATTCCGATCATTGCGAAGCAGTGGTATCGCATATGAATACTTCAGAGAGTCAAGGGAATATACATTCAAACGATCCTGATCCCGGTCATACCCATAAAGGTATTGCCCATCTTGCGCCACGCTCGCGATATCAACAAATTCTCCCGGTCCTTTTCCTTCACTCCCTATTTGTCTGAGATATCTAGCATTGTGTTTGTAAACATGAATAATATTCTGGGATTCGTCTGCGATGTAAACCCGTCCCAAACTATCTACTGCTACACCCGTTATCTCACCAACAATAACATCCTCGGTTTCCCCAAATTTAGCATTTCGTTTAAAGTCAATGGAGTGAGAAGCCTCTGTTTCAGGTGGAATAACCGTCAGATTCTCGAGTTTTTTTATTTGCTCGGGAATTTTTATTTCCGGCTTTGAAGAGCACCCTGCAACCAATAAGATTATAGATATAATTATTACCGAAGCAGCGCAATTCTTGATCATATGTAGTAATTTTGATCGAATTTCTTATTGATAAGAAATGATCATTTTTATCGCAAATAGATAGTTACTCGATAATATGGATGTATAAAGCTTCTTTCATTGGGAAAACTTTTTCCAATATTCTCCTTCGGTACTACAAAAAGTACTAAATGAAATCCTAAAATCGCGGGTCATTTCAAGCACAGCAATATCTCATACAGATTAGGGAGGTCGGCGGGGGCGAATCCTTCAGGCGTACTTTTTTATTTTCCCTAAAACCCACTTATTTCACGATGAACGGTTTATTTATTGGTATAACTCCGTTGTCAATCTCACCTTCGGTAAAGCTTACCCTAAATCACCCGGCTTTCCTATTTTGTGGATAAATATGTGGGTACAAAGCCCCACCACTATTAACCTATATCTCGAAAAATGGCCAGCCTTAAATCGTAATAAATACTATATAGATATGGAATACTGAGAATAGATTTGATCCAAACCTTCCTTTTTGAGGTTTTTATCTAAATCTCAGAAAACCGTCTGCCCTGCCAAAAGAGATTTTTAGAAAACTGTCTTTATCTAGAACTGAACTCATAGAATTAATGAATGATTTCTATAAGGATTTCAGCATCAAAGTTTCTCATCTAAATGCCTATTCTATTTTCGGATACTGAAATCTGCCTAATTATTAAAATTCGAGATAATTATTGGCTTCTTGGCATAGATGGATTAACAACTATCCCCCGAGTTGATGAACGATTTTATTATTCCATTCATAAAAGGGAAATAGGGTAGCGTCTTGCCAACAGTGAAAGATATACAACACGAAATCTTTGCAGGAAAACATACTATAAATATTATTCTGAATAAGCTATTTCTACAACAATTTATATTAGTGGCAAATATCCATCTGGATAAACTTATCTCTAAAACTAATTAAACTATTAAGATTTAGTTATATCCAAACTTCTTACCAATAACATTTTCAACTGTTTTTCTATAAATAGTCTTTAGAAAAGTTGCACTTCTACTTATGTAGGTTGATAAATCGACGATAACACAACAAAAGCAAGCATCGGAAAAAATTATAATGTTGTGTATCGCTTAAGTTTACTTGTAATAATACTGTCTATTCCCTTCTCAATAGCTGCACAAGATTTAGCTGTTGTCAAAGGGCGTGTAATCGACGCAAAAACTGGCAAGCAATTACCAGCAGCTAATATTTCAATAGGTTACGGAGTTAAGGGCACCTCAACAGATACAACAGGATATTATAAACTGACCAATTTAAAGCCGGGAAGTTATCAAATTATATCATCATACCTTGGCTATAAGAAATCTGTCAAAGAGATCACACTACGACCGGGCGAAAAGTTAACACTAAATATCAATCTATGGCCTTTTGTCTATGAACTTGAGGAAATTGTAACAACTGGAGAGGTTCAACGGTCCCAGCGTTATATCGGCCAAGCAAAAGTGGAGACCGTATTTCTGGAAAAAATTCCCTCGATTTTTGAAAACGACCTATTCCGGTCCTTACAGTTACTGCCGGGAATAACATCAAGTTCTGAACTCTCCAGCGGCCTGTACATTCGCGGTGGGAGTCCCGACCAAACACTTATTCTATTTAACCAAGCTACGATATATAACCCCTCTCATTTTTTTGGATTTTATTCCACCTTCAATCCAAAGGTTGTTGGAGATGTAGAACTTTTTAAAGGAACTTATCCCGCTAAGTTTGGAGGACGCTTGGGCTCTATCCTTTCGATATCGAACAAAAGCAGTAATGTAAACAGGTTCAAAGGAAACCTATCATTAAGCATGCTTGCAACAAGTACGACTCTCGAAGGTCCTATTGATGGGAAAAACGGATCTTGGTTGTTTTCACTCCGCCGCTCCACACTAGATCCTGTTTTAAATGTCTTAAAGCAATCATATGACGACATCCCCCAAAGTTTTTATTTCCTTGATATCAATAGCAAAGTCAATTTAAATATTAATCCCCAAGACAGACTTTCGTTTTCGTTGTATTCAGGTAAAGACAAGCTAAATTTTCCCTTTGCCGACCAAACCGGTATAAAACTTAACTACGGCAACCAACTCGTCAGTACTACATGGGAACACACTTTTTCGGATGAGCTGAAAAGTTCAGTCAATATTTCTGGGTCACGTTACTTTAACTTTCCATCTTTCAAGGTAGCTACAACCCCCTATGCAAGATCCAATGAGATCAGAAATTTTTCACTGAAAGCTAGTTCCGAATACCATCCCAATAGTAGGAACAAGATCTTATCGGGGGTTCTATTTGAAAATAAAAATCTGAAACTTATAGATGAGTATGACAACAAATCGAATTTTGTTTCAAATCATCAATCGCTTTACAGCGCATTTTATATCCAGGATGAATGGATAATTACCGATCGGTTTACATTTTCACCAGGTATTAGGATAAACCATTACAGTAGTGGCAATTATTTTCGAATAGAACCACGTGTTTCGTTAGAATATCGTCCGATAAAAGAGGTACAACTACAAGCGGCATACGGCCGATACAATCAATATTTGACGCTGATTTCGCACGAAGCTTTTTCGGGGCTGGATGTTTGGCTTTCAGCGGATGAGGGAGTGCCTCCCGCTTCTAGTAACCAATATTCGTTAGGTATTAAAACGGATCCTTGGGAAGGATATCGATTTGACACTGAACTGTATTATCGTTCCATGGAGAATCTATTTGAACCTGATCCTTTTATTCCGGACCAGTCAGGCATCCCCTATAAAGATATTTTTCGCTTCGGAAAAGGATATGCCTATGGCGTAGAATTCCTTTTTGAACGCAACATCGGCCGGCTAAACGGATTTGTAAACTACACTTACAGTGTTACACGCCGGAAATTTCCGAATATAAATGAACCATTAGATCAACCGGGTAAAGCAGAATTTTATCCAACAAGATTCGATCGACCACACTCGATTAACCTCGCACTTCAATATCAAATTAACTCTTGGTGGTCAACAGCTGTAGTATTCAACTACATGAGTGGGAAAGCCTATACAAGACCAATGGCCAGAACTTTTACTTTTAAATCGCCTATCAGTGGGAGAGGCAGTCACCAAATTGTGACGGGGAAAATTAATAACTCGCGTATGCCTGCTTATCACCGGATTGACATCAGTTTTACCCGCCGCGGCTCATTCTTTGGTCTTGGAAATGCAGAGTGGCAGTTTAAAATCATAAACCTCTACTCTCACCGCAATACATGGTTCTATAATTTTGACCTGAATAAACAACCATCCAAACAACGAACCGAGGTACGACTGTTGCCTATTTTACCTAACATTTCGTACAGTCTAAACTTTTGATGCCATGAAGAATTATATCCTCTTTCTCAAAATTAGTTTGTCTATACTTTTGCTAGCAGGTTGCGAACTGTATTTGCAAGATGAATACCAACCTCACTATGTGGTAGAATCATATCTTGTTGCTAATGATTATTTACCGCAAGTCAGACTGACTAAAACAGTTCCAATTCATGAAGACTTCAACAAAAACAAAATGGCAGTCCAAGATGCCAACGTACAAATCCATTTATTAAATCCTGATAATTCGATTGCTGAACTTTACCAGTTCAAACACAAAAATGATGGTCGATATTTACCTGCTGACACAGCTGTTATCAAACCCGGAAATTGGTACAAACTATACATCTCAACAAAAAGTGGTGACATCATAGAAGCTAAAACCCTAATCCCTGGTGAGTTTAACATAGTAAACAAAGATCAAACAAATGTTTATTCATACCGTGGCAACAAACAAATTGAATTTACATTAACACCCAGTAAATATCCCAACAGACAATCTTATTATTTTTTTACTGCCAAGGCTCAAGATACATCCAAAGAAAACTTGACGCCTTTTTATAAAGAGCTGGTTCAGGAGAAAAATGTTTGGATTAATACTTACTTTCTTAATTCATCGGATATCAGCAATGAATCTAAATACAATGTTGATGAACAAGGAAATATTCTACTTAAAATCCCATGGTCGATAATCGCATTTTATGGGCAAAATACTATTGCAATAAATGCTATTGATGACAACCTATATAACTATATACGTTCTCAAGATGGATTTACAAAAGGAACCACTTGGGCGAATGGGAAGGTGCAGAATACACGGTATAATATAAAAGGCGGAATCGGAATATTTGGAAGCATGGCAAGTACTATGCAACAAATTGCAATCATGGAAAACTAAGTTTAGCCCTGAAATTACTAATGAAATGGCCAGTACATTGTGTGGGCATAGATATCCTTTCAATATGTACATTGGGGTCATCAATAATTTTCCAATGACAGAATGGATAGATCACAAATTATTCAAGCGCACCTGAGGTGGGTTACGGTGTGGCATTTCCCGTCCCATGTTGCGAAAATGGTACGGTCGTTATTTAACGGATGGAGAAGCTGGCCTACACTCGAAAAGCAAGCGTCCACACCATATTGCTAGACGGAAAGTAACACCCCAGATTGAGACGTGGATTCTTGAAATGAGGCGCAGTCGCAACCTAGGTCCCAAAAGCATCCAGTCGGAGCTGCTTCGCTTGCATGAGGTTTCCTTATCCTCGGCAACCATCTGGAAAGTCCTTCATAGCAATGCCGTTAAGGCCTTAAATAGGCTTCCAAGACAATCCATCCCCACCCGTTATAACAAAGAAGTACCGGGTGAGCGGGTGCAAATGGAGATTACACAATAGCCCCGGGACGCTACCAATTCACGGCCATTAATGACTGCACTAGGTTCCGTGTACTTGGTCTGTACGGACGTCGCGTCGCGATAAATGCCGTTGGGGGGCTTGGAAAAGCCATGCTCGAAGAGTTCCCTTTTCCGATTCAACGCATTCAGCCGGATCGTGGAGGCGAATTCTTTGGACTGGCCTTCCAGCGAGCCTTAAAGCGACACCATATTAAGTTTCGCCCAATAAGACCGTATGCTCCGCATTTGAATGGAAAAGTAGAACGTTCGCAGGGTACCGATAAAAAAGCGTTCTGGTCGCTTGTAGATTTGGCCGATCCTCAATTGGATATGCGCCTGGAAGAGTGGCAATTCTTTTATAACTGGCAGCGAAGCCATGGTGGGATCGATAGCCTGACACCTATGTTAAAATGCGCTAAACATTCCGCTCAAAACCCTTGGAGCTGGGAGGTATGGAATGGCTACGATCCGGAGAATGAACCCGAACGGATACGAAATTATGCCCAAGATAAAGCCCTCTTGGAATTGAAACAATCTCTGCAATACTCATTATGTGTATTGCATATCGCAAATCGCGAAATGCAATTTTATTTATCAATTAATGTATAGCACTTGTTGAAATATTATTCACTCGAAAAGTGAAATTTTGAGCCTCTTCATCCTCCTCCAATAGTGGGTTTGGTTATGTAATAGTTCTACAAAATTTGGTAGCCAGTAATTTCTATGGTCACTTATGATTACAATCATATTTCCAAGGGGGCATCTTCTTCCGATCTTCGTCTAGAGTTTTAAATTTTTGCATCTATTTGGAAACTGCCATTGTAATCGTTTGACACATGCGTTTTGCGCTGGTTTGCCCGGCAGAAAAGGCCAGCGTCAGGCTTTTATCTTTACAACAGCCATCTAGTTTTCCGAGAAGTAACTTCCAAGCAGTTAAACTAACCAAATCATATCCAGTAGCCCATAAGGGTCTTCCTGGATTTTCAACACATGGAAGATACGCACTGTCCCAAGAGTTATCCTTTATAAACCAAGGTTTTCACTATATAAAGTAAGGTACTGCGGCAATAGCTGCTGCGTTACAGCTCTGAGAAGTGCGTGCTTTGGGATATTGATTCCACATGTAGACAACTGATGACAGAGCTTTCAACTTTTTTACTACGGCATCTTTTAGGACATGACACCTGGTCAGGTCCATCTACATTGGTTTACGACTGTAATTTCCTGCTTTAAGCACTTTAATTTAGCCGATCATTTACGATGAGGAACCATGCTTGGCTTCCTGTTATATAAATTAGCATTGCAGCTGTTTTATTCAGGCAGGTAATTACTAACCCTTGAACCCTTCCTTGTTTACCATCAAGACATTCTGGATCTCTTGGTAATACCCCTCTTTGTATATGCTTACCTTACAAATCCATTGTATTCTTTTTCCTGACACCATGCCTATCATCAGATTATGTAACAGCTGTTTTGCATTTCTCGAAACATACAAATAAGACTGACTTTCTAAGTTATACACCAACTCGTGGAGAGTGGCAGTATTTTGTATACGTTGATAAAAGACCTAAATATACTTTCTAAGCTGCAATTCTACTTAAAAAGCGGAAGCTTCTAAAAAATAAAAAAGCGATACCACCCGATCGTGGTATCGCTTTTAAATATATGGTTGTATTGGGTTGTTGACTATTACCCAATAAATCCAAGAACTGACTGCGGTCCGTTGTTGGCCTGCGCCAACGAGGATGTCGCTGTCTGCTGCAGAATCTGCAACCTCACGGATTCACTCTGTGCCTTCGCAAAGTCGGTATCCATGATACGAGACTTCGCTGATTCATTCGCACTAATCGACTCCGAAAGCGTCTGCTCACGTACGGAGAGCGACGATTGGGTAATACCAATATCGTTTACATTTTCTGACATGGTGGTAATTGCACTGTCCACCTCTGAAATAAATGCTCGATAATCCTCAGAATTAGCCGTAGAGGCAAAGGTCAATCCACCGGCATCATCCGTATCTGAAGCCTGAGCCTGAATAGCTCCAGCCGTTGCTCCTAATTCTACCGTTCCACCAGCCGCCGTACCTGAAGCAAATAATTCTCCGACATTAACGGCATTCAGATCAGCGGTAATAGTATCCGATTCCCGCTCACCAACTTGGAATGTAAGCGAAAGCGTTCCTGACATCGTACCCGTTGAATCATCACCGTTCAACAGTTCATAATCTTGATATACTGTTTGGTCGGCGATTTTATTGATGTCATCGCCCAGGGCTTTAAGCTGATCACCAATAAACCCACGCTCATCATCGCCAAGCGTATCGTTGGCCGCCTGAGTGGCCAATCCTTTCATCTCGACCAGGTTATCCATGACCGTACCAAAGCTCGACTCGGCAATATCCAAGACCGACTTGGCATCTCCGACGTTCTGCATGGCTTGGTTCAGCCCGCCGACGCGGCTGCGCAACTTCGTGGCAATTGAAAATCCGGCCGAGTCATCTTCGGCGCGGTTGATCCGCTTACCGGTCGACATCTTCAGCTGGTTCTCGGCCATCTGTTTGTTTACCTGGTTCAGCGAAAGCTGTGAGTCCAGGGACTGTATGTTTGTGTTTACTCTGTTTAAATCTCCAAAACTTGCCATAAGGCTCCTCTGTTTTCGTTCGTAGTAAATAAGTTATTTCCTGCTTACACTACGGTTATCGGAGCCCCACAGGCCGACTTAAATATTAATTTTTATATTCTTTTTTTAAGAATGTAGGAAGTTCTCCCTACCTATATGACATTCTTTATCACATATAGAAAATCATTTCTTTAAAAGGCCATCATCACTCTATAGCTCCAGAAATTATCATAAAACTTTTGATGTATATTGATGCAAAGGATATAGGCATTTTTTCCTGGATATGATCTTCCGATATTATTTTATCTATTGTTATCTATTTTAATCAATCTCATTTCTTTATCCTTACTAAAATAAAAAAGCGATACCACCGATCGTGGTATCGCTTTTAAAATATATGGTTGTATTGGGTTGTTGGCTATTAGCCAATAAATCCAAGAACGGACTGCGGTCCGTTGTTGGCCTGCGCCAACGAGGATGTCGCCGTCTGCTGCAGAATCTGCAACCTCACGGATTCACTCTGTGCCTTCGCAAAGTCGGTATCCATGATACGAGACTTCGCTGATTCATTTGCACTTATCGACTCCGAAAGCGTCTGCTCACGTACGGAGAGCGACGATTGGGTAATACCAATATCGTTTACATTTTCTGACATAGTGGTAATTGCACTGTCCACTTTGCCAATAAGTGATCGGTAATCAGCAGAAGTGGCGTCCGTGGCAAAATTAAGCGTACCTTGTCCACCAGCAGTTGCAGCTGTTGCATCAATAGCAGCACCACCAGCACTAGCTCCACCAGCCGTTGCACCGGCTCCAAGATTGGCATCACCCCCACTAGCAAATAGTTCACCTACATTTACAGCATTGAGATCTGCTTCAATCGTATCCGACTTTCGCTCTCCAACCTGGAAAGTAAGCGAAAGCGTCCCTGTATTCCCAGAGCTATCGCCATTTAACAGTTCATAATCTTGATATACTGTTTGATCGGCGATTTTATTGATGTCATCGCCCAGGGCCTTAAGCTGATCACCGATAAACCCACGCTCATCATCGCCAAGCGTATCGTTGGCCGCCTGAGTGGCCAATCCTTTCATCTCGACCAGGTTATCCATGATAGTTCCAAAGCTCGACTCGGCAATATCCAAGACCGACTTGGCATCTCCGACGTTCTGCATGGCTTGGTTCAGCCCACCAACGCGGCTGCGCAACTTCGTGGCAATCGAAAAGCCGGCTGAATCATCTTCGGCGCGGTTAATCCGCTTACCGGTCGACATCTTTAGCTGGTTCTCGGCCATCTGTTTGTTTACCTGGTTCAGCGACAGCTGCGAATCCAGGGACTGTATGTTTGTGTTTACTCTGTTTAAATCTCCAAAACTTGCCATAAGGCTCCTCTGTTTTTGTTAGTAAAAAATTTGTTACCTCCTGCTTGCATTAAGGTTATCGGACCCCCATAGGCCGACTTAAATATTAATTTTCTTTCCTTATTACCCGTGGTTTTTCGGTGAAAACGGGTCTTAAAAATAATGCGTATTGAAACCGAAAACTCCCCTTAATACTCGGATAAAATCTAATGAGCGTCCCTAAAAAAATTCTGCTAGATTAATACGCTTATTACGACATAAGCATTATTGTTTCGCAATTTTATTATTAATAGAATAGTTCTTTTTAAAAAAGAGAAATCTCTTACTACTTGGTGAAAATATTATTTAGGCAACATCCCAAAAGAAGAAATTTTATTTGATCGAGGAATCGAATTCTCACTGGATGTGAATATTTTTTATGATACATCATCCTCTAACAAAGAAATGATCTTACAAGGAAAAGCTTGCAACAAATAACAACCCCGTGCAAAATAGCCTTATATCATGTAATGAGGTACTCCACAGAGATTAGTAACTCGCTTTAAGAATTATCGGACATGTTTCGTTTTACTCCACTTGCAATGTCAAGCTTTACTGGAAGCCAAAACTCTCAGTGACTGCTGTTAATAACCTACTCCGAAACCACCCGTAATGTCCAACTCACCTTCGTCAATTCCTTTCTTTAAATAACAAAGCCACACTACCCGGGTAGGTAGCATGGCTTAGTATATGATCTCTGGCTTTTGGCCATAATATCTCGGCTGCTATTAGCCAATAAATCCAAGGACGGACTGCGGTCCGTTGTTGGCCTGCGCCAACGAGGATGTCGCTGTCTGTTGCAAAATCTGCAACCTCACGGATTCACTCTGTGCTTTGGCAAAGTCGGTATCCATGATACGAGACTTCGCTGATTCATTCGCACTAATCGACTCCGAAAGCGTCTGCTCACGTACGGAGAGCGACGATTGGGTAATACCAATGTCGTTTACATTTTCTGACATCGTCGTAATCGCACTGTCGACGGTATTAATAAAAGAACGATAATCTGCAGAGTTTGCTGCAGTTCCACTTCCTGTTTCAAAAGAAAGGGAACCTCCACCGGCTCCTGCTGTACCAGCAGCCGTTGCCTCAATTGCAGAACCGTCAGCAACTGCACCATCTCCAGATGAATTCCCTAATTGAGTCGTAGATCCATCAGAGAACAATTCCCCAACATTAACGGCATTTAATTGTGCTTCAATCGTATCCGACTCTCGCTCTCCAACCTGGAATGTTAGATCCAAGGAACCCGATAAAGTTCCTGTCGAATCATCACCATTTAACAGTTCATAATCTTGATACACTGTTTGATCGGCAATCTTATTGATATCATTGCCCAAGGCCTTAATTTGATCACCAATAAACCCACGCTCATCATCGCCAAGAGTATCGTTGGCCGCCTGAGTGGCCAATCCTTTCATCTCGACCAGGTTATCCATGACCGTACCAAAGCTCGACTCGGCAATATCCAAGACCGACTTGGCATCTCCGACGTTCTGCATGGCTTGGTTCAGCCCGCCGACGCGGCTGCGCAACTTCGTGGCAATTGAAAAGCCGGCTGAATCATCTTCGGCGCGGTTAATCCGCTTACCGGTCGACATCTTTAGCTGGTTCTCGGCCATCTGTTTGTTTACCTGGTTCAGCGACAGCTGCGAATCCAGGGACTGTATGTTTGTGTTTACTCTGTTTAAATCTCCAAAACTTGCCATAAGGCTCCTCTGTTTTTGTTAGTAAAAAATTTGTTACCTCCTGCTTGCATTAAGGTTATCGGAGCCCCACAGGCCGACTTAAATTTTTTTTGATTCCTTTTTTAAGTCCTGTATTCATATTGTTTTAAACAGATCAAAGTAGTTTAATGTATCCGCGTTATCTTTAAACTAACTTTTAAGAAGAGCATCAACGACCGGTGATTTTTAAAACGTAATCTTCACTGGCACTTTATAGTGCATCCCGAATACTCACTTCAACATTCCAAAGGTTAAGTCTGGGATTACTTTTTTTCTCTCAACGTATTTGAGATGATTTTTATCAATTGCTGGCTTTACCCACTCTTGAAGTTGGGCATATGGAGCACCTTTGGGTATAACCTTTACATCTTTTCTCGAAATCTCAGCCTACACCTATAAATCAATAACTAAACCCGAGTCTGATTTATTTAGAGAGTTTAACTAATTCTGAATCCCATTCATACCCAAAATGATATATCTCTTTAGCACAAACAGTTTCAATGCGCTTTCTACCCTTATTGCTAATAACATTTTGATACGGATCTCTGTTTGTTCTAAATCCACCTTTTGCATTTGGCATCTCAATTTTATCAGGTAAACCTAATTGCTGTTGGATGAAATCCAGGTCTTTTTCTAATTGCTCATACCTACCAATAAAATCACAGACCGGATGATCATTTATTGTGTACATATGCCAGTTTGATAAACGGGGCAAATGAGCATATTCATGCAGAAAATGATCTATGTTCATATTTAGGTCTTTCGATTTCATCTCGAAATAATAAAAGCTTAGCGCTTTGTCATACGGATTTCGTTCAAAAGTAAATTTGAAATAGCTATTCCATACTTCAGGCGCAATATTTTTCTTGATAAAATTGGCATTCGCATGTTTATAGTACTCTTTGATGATTCCCATCTTTTTTAACCTTAGTAGATCAATCTTTGAATAATATCTTTGGGGAACCTGGTAGTTCTGGGGACCGGGATATCCATATTCTTTTCGGATCTGCTCATCATCTTCCAATATAGGAGTAATAATATCGTTCTGATTACAGTATTTAGACAAAGCTATCTCTAAGCTTGTCCCCGCCGTCTTACGTGTTTTAATATAGATGAACTTGTATCTGTGATTGACAATCATTACTCGCTTTTATTTTAACAGAATTACTTTTGTACGTTTTCTTTCTCGTATATATAAAAATCACTGAACGAAGTATTACTATTATCTCCATTAAAAGGATATTTGTTAGGTATGTAATCCTTCAGCTTCCACTCCTCCTTATTCTGTTCTATCCACAAGCTAAAAAGTCGATGGCGAACATGGGGCGATGGCGTAAAGCTTTCCTTGTTTGATGAATAGATGACTACATACTTTTCTGCTGCATTAAATAGCTGTTCCATGTAGCTTTCAAATACTTCATCTTCAACCAGATGAAAAATAACATCCAATGATAAAGCACACTCTGCAGTTTCTCCCTTATATTCATCCGCTTTTTTAAATTCCTTTGCTTGATCTTCCTGATATTTATTACGACATATTTCTATCGCTTTATCACTTACATCAAGGCCTAGATAATCATCAATATTCAGATATTTAAGCTGGTTGCCATCTCCGCATCCAAACTCAATAAACGACCCGACATCATGCTCGTCAGAAAATTCATTGATTGTATCTGCCTTAAACTGTGCTAACCGTCCATAAGAACCACTCCCAGAATTGCCTCCTTGTTGATAACGGTTCTTCCAATATTTTGATGAATTAATGCCCCCCTTTTTATCTACTTTTTCCTTATCCAAGGGTAATCCATAACTCTTTATTAAATGCTCTATCTGCTCATCATTTTTACCTCCTAAAATATTTTCCTGCCACAGATTATTTTGTTTGGATAATGGCCACTCAACAAGAGGTTGTGGGTTATTGGCAACTTTTATTTTTGCTCCATTTAACCTGCTCATCCAATATAGCCACACATCATCTGCTGTTGGCGCTAACTTTTGAAACTGATTAACTTCCAAGACATCTTCGTGAAAAATATTTGGGGGAAATAAAGCTCCAGCACCACAAGTTGGAAAATTATAATCAGATGCCTTGTTGTCCTTTTTATACTCCCACCCCCATTCACGATATGGTTTAATATCACCGGAGCCATTAAACTTAACTCTATGAGCACGATGTGCTACAATAGTTTTATTATTACCATCCCAACTACTTAATAATTCTTCTAACCAGTTCTTTTTGTAATACAAATCGTCATCAGCAGTAACTATATATGAATCAGGGTATTTTTTGAGCGTGGGTATTATCTTTTTATATGATTTTAAATCCTCGCAAAAACATATCTCTACTCCTAAATCCTCAAAAAGTCTAATGTCAGAGGTTAATTCAGATTTATCTTCATAGGCAATCCATAATAAGATGTTATCGGGCTTTACCGTTTGCTGTATCAAGCTTAAAAGCGTTAAGGGAAGCTGGTCAAAGCGAGCTGGATATGAAGTTAAAGACACAATTAACTTATTAGGCAAATTGTGTTTGCGAACACTTTTGGGACCATTAACTTTGATTAGATTTAAAGCAGTTTTAAACCATAATGCGTTTGAGTCTCTTTTTTCCGTTCTTTTTTTATTAGGAATAGATTGGTCCACTCGTTTTTTTACTTTTCTATCTTTCTCTTTATTTGGCGTTAATAAAAAAGTATCAACTCTTTCCGGATTATCTTCGAGCGCCTCTACCATACCAAGCTCTTGCTCTTCGGCCATATAGGTTGTAGGATTCTTCAATTTGATCCATGCCTCCACAATGCGTACCGTCATCCACTTCGAGAAATCAGTTTGAATACATGTGTTATCCTGGCATGGCAGGGGCGGCAAAAAGGGTAGCTCAACCGAGATATCACTACCTGAGTTTGCCGTTTCCATCAGCTGTTTCATCATCTCCAGTGCCTGCTGACGTTTACCTAGCTGGCCCATCACTCGAACATAGGTCATGGCCGTTGCAACACCTGCTCGACTGCTATTGAACAAACCAATTAATTTTTGGGCTGCTGCCAGCATCATTGCCCCTTTTCGAGATCGCGAATTGGGCTCCTCATCCGAAATCTCTATTTGCTCAGCAATACAAGCCAGATTCAGCGCTTCGAAATACGCTTGATGGTTGCCTGATGCTGCCAAGTCTTCCCAAGTGTCCATTTTATCTTCTGTCCAAGGTTGGCTTTTCAACACTTGCTTCCACTGGAGTTCATCAGTGATCAAAACCTCGACCGACTCGTCAAAGATCCAGCCATTCTCTTTAAACTCTTCTACTCTGCTATCGGGTATCCCAATCAAATTCATTAGATATGGGTCAACCTCTGCCTCAAAATCATGCTTAGCTAATACCCCTGGTCCTGGTATGTATTCAAACAGCTGATAATTCAGATCACGGACCGTTTCTCGTAATGTAGATAAGTTCCCCTCTTTTTCTCCAATGGATGCCAATATAACTGGCCGTGTTTGATCTAGTACTTCATACGCCCCTTTTAGTACTTCAGACTCCATGCCGTTGACATCAATCTTTATCAGGTCTAATTCCGGCTGCCCGGCAAACTCCCACCAAGCATTCAAGGTCGTTACGAATACCTCTTCATCGCCTTCCTCTGCAATAGTATTAAACTCTGGGATTTCGTCTTTTTTTAATGCCTTTTTCCCCGTTTTATCAGACAGGCCACGACCTACTATTTCCAAATGGTTAATGTTGTTTTCGATCTTGCTTCTTTCAAGAAAAGAACAACTCTTGGGATCTGGTTCAAAAGCAAAAACCCGTCCATTTTGACCAACCTTTTTTGCCATCGGCAGCGAATACGCCCCAAAGGCGGCTCCTGCATCTACAACCTGCATGCCAGATTGTAGATAGTCACGGACAAAATTCAGTTCAGGTTCAAACCATTCTTCCTGTTCCAACAGAACATAGGTTGTTAACACACCTAAATCAGCAGGAGCGCATATGGTTATTCCATCTTTGGTTTCTATAAAATAATCTTCATCACCGTTATCAGCAGAAGGCGAATGCGATTTCCTCGAACTATTTTCCTCTACTTGACCATTCCCATTTTTGATTAAATCCTGTTCTAATTCTGCTGTATCAATCATCGATTCTTTCTTTACGTCTTTTTGAACATTCTTGTCGTTCGCTTGCCCATTTTCACCAAAACCTTTTGTATCATTTATGGTAATAGGGGGCGTTACACGTGGTCCATCTGTCAATCTTTGTACTTCTTTGTCAAACAGCGCATCCACCTTAATATGATCTTGCCACCTTCCTTTTTCATTCTGATAACCTTCTATCCTCTGTTTCCACATTTCGCGAAAAGCAACCGACAGATGAGCACCAAAACGCTTATTGTCACAAACAGGGGATTTACGCAGTTTTTGACGCAGGGTTGATCGCCATCTCTGTAATTCAACTAAGTCATTCGCCAGGGCGATAACTTTTTCGCTATATTCTTCCCAGCTATCCGTTACCCACTGTTGGAGACCTGCATTCATCAAGTGTGTTGTAGAATGCCGACCGGCAAATGTAGGGCCGGGCATCGTAATGACAGGCGCCCCCATATAAAGTGCCTCACAAGTTGTAAGTCCACCGGAATACGGCCAGGGATCAAGGGCGATATCGATCTTATTATAAGCGGCAAGGTGATCATCATGAGAGGTTTGGCCCTCAAATTCGATACGTTCTTCTGGAATACCTTCGGCACCCATAATTTCCAGTATCTGTGCACGGAAGGAAGCTGTATCATACTGTTTACTTTTAAGATATAGATAACTTTCCGGCACCTGGCTCATAATTTCTGCCCAATGCTTTAGGACCACATCATTTACTTTGGTGGGATTGTTAAAACATCCAAAGGTGATAAATCCTTTTTCTTTTGCGGGAAGGGGATTTACATTGGAAGCATAAGCCGGTGGTGCAAAGGTGATATAATCATCAGGCATCCGTACCAACTTTTCAGTATAATACTCACCTTCCCCTTCAGGACTTTCATATTTGTCAGTAATCAAAAAGTCAAAAGCATCAAGTCCAGTTGTATTAAATAAGCCCCCCACCCACTTCACAATCACCGGTGCCGGCTCATTAGCCATTACCTCAAGACAATTGTCAGCAGAATGGCCCGACAAGTCTACTAATATATCCAGCTCATCTTCTCTGATAATATTTTCTATCACATCAGAACTGTATCCAACAACTGATCTCCAAGTATCAATGTTTTGATGAATTCGACGTGTAACAAAATCAAATTTATTGTTGGTTGTATAGCAGTACAGGTCAAAATCTTTATCAGGTAATTGCTCGAGCGCGCCGGCAATCATCCATCCAACCGGATGACGGCGGAATCCACCAGAGACAAACCCTACTTTTAACCTTTTATCAGGATTCACATCATCTGGTACTGGGCGCCCTTCCCCATTCTGGGAGGTGAAGGCTTTACCAAGTCTGACGTGCTCGTTATATATATACTCCTTGCTATTTCGCGGGTTATAATGCAATCCCATCAAATAATTTGAGATGGCATTACGGGGATCTTTCATATCCTGGATAGCACGCCGATAATTCTTTTCACTTTGATCAAACCGGCTTACCTCCTGCAAACACAAAGCATAGTTTACCCGCAATGCACCGCTATCAGGATGCTTTTTAAGTAGCTCCTCATATAGTACAATAGCATCATCATACTTCCCGCGGGACTTATAAATTTCGGCTTTGCTAACTCCAATCGAGGTTTGATCTCCATGAATCTCCTCAGCTTGTTCAAGATTCTGAATCGCTTCCTCCAGATTCCCTTTCTTTTTGTAGATATCGGCCTTTTCTAACATTGCCCGGATATGATTCTCTTCTATCTTCAATGTAATATCAAACAGTTTCATAGCCTGTTCCAGGTCACCTTGGTCACGATAAATTTCGCCTATCCGAAAAGCTACACCGGCATTGGTAGGATCAATTTGATTCGCTTTTTCATAACATTTCAATGCCTTATCCAACTTTGCCTGCGCCCGGTATACCGATCCTAAATTCAACCACGCTTTTAAAAAGTCGTCTTTTCGAGCTACCGCCTCTTTTCCATGCTTTTCAGCCTCACCAAATTGACCAAGGTTATAGTAGTTGACAGAAAGCATATGAAAGGTTTCCGACTCCCCCGAACCACACTCCACGGCTTTTTCCAAATATGCGACCGATGTCTTATGCTCACCTTTGAGCGACAAAGCAATTCCCATCATGTGGTTGGGTACCCACTTATACTTTTGTTGGATCTGTTTACTTTCTAATGTGGGTTTTAATTCGGCAATAGCCTGATTCGGCTTTCCCCACTCCAAATATTTTTGAGCTTGCTTGATCTTTTTCTGCACGGTCTACAGGATTTCGTTGATTTTGGTATTGGACTACACCAGATGTATTCACAAATAAAATGCCAAGACCAATTAGTTACTTCTCCACTGCACAAAGCTATTCCAAACGGGTACTCGCTTCCTATTAACGGAATTTTTTTCTTCGAAGGGGAACATTTCGTTAAAAACATAAAATCCTTTTATAAACCAGAGTATTATCAATAGTCATACTTCTGATTATAATTAGAGCAATTATCTCATGTACAACAGAGACGTTATTCATGGTTCAAAGCCTGAAACATTCCTCTAAATTTAAAATCCGGAAACTGCGATAGCTCACACATCCTTATAACAGTCAATCACATATTACATGAGATACCATGATGGCATATTGTTTGCATTTATAATGGCAACCGAGGGTAATGAGATTAGAGAGATCTAATCTATATGGCCTTAAGTATTTTCCAATATAGCCGATAATGATTGGTACCTAAGACAAAAATAAAATTGAATTTAAAGTACCATGCAGAATCCACAACAGGTTTATCAGCAACAAGCGATCATGAACGCATCGCCTTTACAGCTGGTCGTAAAACTGTACGACCTGCTACTGCAGGCAACCTATCGAAAAGATCAAAATCGAGTTCGTGATGTACTAAATACGTTGACGGAAAGTCTGAATTTTGATCACGAACCTGCTGAAGAACTTTTCCAACTTTATCAGTATTGCCAGGATTTAGCCCGGCAAGAAGAATATGAAGAAATTCGTGAAATCCTTGAACCACTTCGAGATGCCTGGGAGCAAGCTTCAAAAGGGAAAACCGAAGAACAAGCAGCTGATTAACCCTATAAAGATAATGTCATGAACTCTGTCAGTAGCTTATTACAACAGTCTAACCCCTACTCACAATTTGTTGACCAGCTGGTACTCATCGAAAGTCAGAAGAAATTTCGATTAGAAGACCAAAAAAGTCAGCTCAGCAATAAACAGTCCGCTCTTAGCACAGTAAGCTCCGTAATTTCTGACTTTACTTCCCAGGTTGATGAACTTACCAGTACTACTTCAAATAGCTTTAATCCTCTGAAGGCTACATTAAGTAACGAAGACGCCGTCCGAGTGGATTCTATATCTGGACTAAAAGATCCCAATACCTATGATATCTCAGTGAATAGGAAAGCAACCAAAGATATTATGCTTTCGAATGTGATGGATGGGGCAGCTACAGATCTTGCAGCCAGTGGAGATGGTTCTGTAGATATCACCATTGGTGATAAGACAGAAACAATTAGTATTACAAGTACAAATAACGATGGTACCGACAAAACGAATAAAGAAATTTTAGAATCATTCACTTCGGCTATTAATAATTTAATGGGCGAAGAATCTGATAGCGATGTTTTTGAAGTGGATAACAATGGTAATGTCCAACTCTCAGTAAAAAGTGCTCAAACCGGCTACGATGAACGCATTCAGTTTGCCAATGCCACTGGTGCACTGGCTAATATCACCGGAAATATGTCGCATCAAAAGACTGATACTACAAACCTTGATGCTGAATTTACGGTAGATGGAATTACATTTAGCCGTGGCCAAAATACCGTTGATGATGCTATCTCGGGAATGACATTTACTTTACTTGATTCAACCTCCCAACAAGAACAAATTACGGTCTCAAAAGATACTGATAAGGCCCGCGAAAATATTGATGATTTCATTTCCAAGTACAATGAAATGAATACCAAAATTCGCAACCAAACCTTTATCAACGGTGAGACGGGCAATAAAGGTCCCCTGCAGGATATGCGCTCTGTTCGCAACCTGTCTATTAATATGCGTCAAATTGCACTTACAGATATGGCCTCTGCAGGAACTGGAGAGCTTAATAACCTGTCGCAAATTGGTATCAGTTTCGAAAATGATGGGAAGATGAAAGTTGAAGATTCAGAAAAACTCAATAAAGCTTTATCTGATAAACCCAACGAAATTAAAAGCCTGTTTACCAACGACGACTCCCCGGTCACAAAGATGTATGAACGCGCAAAAACGTTTACTGAAACAGGGGGTACCATTTCATCGTTGGAAAGTGGTTTAGATCAAAAAATAGATTTTCTGGATAATCGTATTGAATCAGAAGATAAGTACCTGGAAAGTTACGAGGAACGTCAACGCGAAATTTTTGCGGAAATCAATCAAATTCAACAACAAGCTCAGCAACAGTTTAATCAAATTATGAATCAACAATCCACATTAGGATTCTAAAAGATGAATAAAGTTGCTAATCAACTTAAAGAGTTGATTAAAATTAATAGAAAGATCATTAATCAGCTTCACAAAGATGAAGCAGATATGGATTTACTGCAAAAACGGTTTGACGTACGGGGCAACCATACAAATGAGTTTGTACAGATAACCTCGGAAGTTGATGCAACAACATTTACAAAGAAAGAAAAAGAATCACTTAAAAAACTCTTTAACAGGTTCAATCGACAACAACAACAAATTCAGGACGCACTTAATTACATTTTAGAGGAGTCAAAAGAGCGGCTTGACGATGCAATTAAAAGGAATAAAGCCGAAAAAAGCTATCAGCTTTTAAAACGATAGCAAAGTTTCATAAATTGTCAGGAACTCAAATATAGGACTATGGATATTAGTAAGCTAAATAGCATAAACGGTAATAACATAAATAAGACTAACGAAACTTCAGAAGGATCTGCTTCAGGGAAGACATCAAAATCTTCTGCAGACACTCCAAAAGACAAAGTTTCGCTTGGCGATTATCAGTTTCGAAATAACGATCAACTTTTTGCCAAACTTGAATTGGAAAAACTAAACGAATCTTCATCCCAACAGTTTAAGGAAATGAAAGCTCAGGTTTCTGAGTTTCTTAATGCCTCGGAGCATTCTGCCGAAGCTGCTCAAGAAACAGAACTTGGACAGAAAATCAATGATCCTGCAATCTGGGAAGATATTGCCACAAAAATTCTTAAATAAGATTAAGAATAGTTGACAAACTGTTTTCTATTGAACAGCTTCGTTGACACAACCCCTTGTGCCCTAACAACTTTCAAGAATCGACATTTTCTCCCCTCAAACCTAACTTTTCGTTGAACTTTTCGTCAGAAAAGCTTTTTATATCTATTCAATTTGCAGGGGGACAAATCTTTTAAATTCTTGGCGTAATTACTCCCTTTCTCTTGTAAATAACCATCCTCAATATCATTGATATGAAAGAGCATGTTTTAATAGTTGAAGATGACAAAATGCTGCTCGAATTTTTGGTCGAAAATTTGAGTATGGGCGGGTACGAAGTTGAGGGCTTCGACCAACCACTTGAGGCCATTAATTTTCTGAAAGAGAACGACGGTGTACAATTGGTTCTTACCGATGTCAAGATGGACGACATGACCGGCGATGAAGTACTGGCTCATATCAAAGAACACTATCCTGAAACCGGTGTTATAATGATGACCAGTTTTGGGAATATTACACATGCCGTACGGGCGCTTCAGAAAGGAGCTTTTGATTACATTACCAAACCGTTTAAGGCTAAAGAGATTACGTTTCGCGTTAATCGCTTTTTTGAGTCGGATAAAGTCGATTTTCATAAAGAACATAAGATCGAATCACATGCTGGAACAGCTGATAAAACAGACCAACAGTCTTCTTCCCAAGAAAACGATGGTGATGTAATACAACCGCACGACAAAAGATTCATTGGAGAAGATGATCAGATTGAAAAACTGATGGAAATTCTTCCCCAAATAGCTGAAAGTACCGCGCCTGTCATGATACAAGGTGAAAGTGGGACCGGGAAAGAGGTTTTTGCAAATTTGATCCATGAAAACAGTAAACGCTCTGATCAACCTTACGTCAAGATAAACTGTGCAAATTTGCCCAAAGAGTTAGTTGAAAGCACTCTTTTTGGTCATGTGAAAGGAGCATTTACAGGCGCTATATCTGATAAAAAAGGGGCTTTTGAAGAAGCAAATGGCGGCACTATCTTACTGGATGAAATTACCGAAATTGATATAAATATCCAGGCAAAGCTGTTGCGCGTTCTCCAGGAAAATGAATTTAATCGTGTGGGTAGCCAGGAATCAATTCAATGTGATGTAAGGGTGCTAGCCACATCAAACCGCAACATAGCAAAAGCCATCGCTGATGGTCAATTCCGCGAGGATTTGTACTATCGACTGAACGTTTTTCCGATTTCTATTCCCCCGCTCCGGGAACGTAGAGAGGATATCCCACTCTTGGTTAACTTTTTTGTAAATCGTTATACCGAGCAATACGGACTGGAACCCAAGGAGGTATCTGATGAGTTGATGGAGCACCTGGTTAATAAGAAATGGAAGGGCAACGTGCGTGAACTGGAAAACAAGATCCATCGTGGCGTTATCCTGTCAAGCAAAAATGATACAATTACCCTCGATCATATCGAGCGAAATCTCTTTTCCAAAGTAGATCTGGAGGTTAGCAAAGAAGTACTTTCGGATATGCCTTTGATGTCTATAGAAGATATGGAGCTGCAACTTATCAAAAAAGCGCTGGAACATACCAAGGGAAATCAAAAAGAGGCCGCTAAAATTTTGGGTATCACAGACCGCACCATCCGTAATAAAATCAGAAAAGCTTCGGAAAATGAGGATGAGGACTAATAGTTCTTCTCTATTCTAGCTATCTCTTCTGTAAGCCAAAAAATCCTGAAGCTTCTTCTCCTGTTTCAACAACGTTACTTATTTGAGAAGTAAAGCTATTAATTGCTCCCAAGTTCTGAGCTCAGACAATATTCGCCACCATTTTTTTGGCCTGATCTAATCTATTTGTTTTGGTAAGCGTCACAATTAATTTTCGCTTATATTCCTGGTCCTCAGGATGAGCATCATGTAATTTTTTATAAATAGTTGATACATAATCGTACCAATCCTTCTTCATAAACATCGTCATAACTTGATCTATCTGCTCTCTCGATTCTGCATCCATCTGGCAGGGTGGCAACCGATCATTGAATATTCGCTCAAATAAATAGACTGATCGTTCAAGATTATTCAATTCAATCGAAAGCAATAATGCTTTCTCTAACATTGCTTCGTCAGCATTTCCTCTCTTGAACGAGAACAGCCGATCAAAATAATCAGTCGCCTTTGCTCGATGCCCTGCTTTTAACGCAATATTGGCAAGGTTAACCAAACTCTTCTCCTCACCTATTTTACGATCAAAACTTGCAGACGAAAACAGTGATAATCTTTCATAATATTGCTTCAATACATCAAATGCTTTTTGCCAATCTTTACGCAACTCATGAATACGAAACTGGATCAAATAAGGTAACCGCTGGAAAGACTCTGCTTCGAGCGACTGTTTTGTTAGAGACAAGGCTTTCTCCCATTTATGCTGTTCAGCAAAACAGCTGGCCAGCCCATTAACGCCCGCCAAACGGTCAAAAGGCAATAATTTTTGTTTCTTTAATAGTTGGCGAAACTGGGCGGCTGCCCGAACATACTTTTTTTCCTGTAAATATCGATTTCCCTGTACCAAATATAACTTGGGGGCTTGGTTTTTCAGTGATAGTTCCTGATCAATATCAATATGTGAATAAACACTGCTTTCCCGTTCAATGATAATGGGCTTACTGCTTAAATTAACGTCGTGGGAGCGGACAAACTCAGTAGCATCTGTCAAATGGTGCCCCCGAAAGATATCATCCTCATTCATCGTTACATTTACCAAGCGCATCTGATAAAAATGATAGGTAGTATTTTCTTTCTGAATATTGATAATAGCCGGTGGCCACTGAGTATTCTCCAAAATTTGAGTTTCAGGAAAACTACTGAACCGAGGTTGCTCATCATCCTCTAAGAAAAGTACCCAAGAATTATTCACCTTCTTACTAATGGCATTCCATATCTCTGAACGACTGCCATCCGACTCATATTCATACCAATGGACATTAGCCGGCAAGCTTTCAGGCTCTTTACCAATTCCGGCAACAATTAATTCTGAAAAATAGGTCTCCCAAAGCCTTACCTTTTCTGCATTATAAAATCTTTCGTCAGATAGAAAAAGAACTCCAGTCAACCAATTTAAACTTTTCCCCTTTCTACTTATATCTGATATCAATTTCAGTCCCGTTTCCATAATATCCTCATTATTTTAAGAAACCCTGTCCTATGTTATTAGAGATAATTCAATAAGGTGTTTTCAAACATTTTGCCATGCACCGCCATTGCCGATTCATAAGCCACTTGGTTTCGCTGCATGTCAGAAAATGCCTCGGCGTAGTTGGTATCAACCAGTTCACTTATATCTGACTTTTGAGTAATCTTTGTTGATTCGTACTGTTCAAACATAAAATCCATGCGATTGATATTATCTCCCAACTTTGACGTGAGATCGGTAACATGATTAATTACCTGATCAGCATCCGTAAGTAAATTGTTAAGCTGCTGATTGTCATTATTCCGTAACGCATCTTCCACGTCACCAATAAACTGAAACATATCACCAGCAGGACTATCTGTGACCTCTTCGCCTGTGATACTGATATCAATTTCCACGCCATCTGCTGCAACCACATGAGGGGGCTTATCATTGCTATTATTGGTTACCACTCCACCGGCCAGCTCAAAAGGCTTTTCGCCACTATTAGTCCCCGCGAAGAGATAACGCTCACCGTATTGAATATTTAAGCTGTCCACAATCTGCTTGCGTATGCCGGAAACTTCATCAGCTAAATTTACCCGTTCACTTTTACCGATAGAGTCAGAGGCCCCCTGGACCATAGAATTTTTAATATTTATCAGGCTGTCGATAACTCCATTCATCGTGTCCTGAGCCAATCTTCCCTGTCGTAAACCACTGCTAATATTACTCTGAAACTGCTCTACCTTATTAAGATCGGCTTCTAAAATTCGACTACTTTGAAAATTTACCGGACTTTGTGAAGGCAATCGAACTTTCTTGCCACTTGAAAGATCGGACTGAATTCCAGCCATTTCTCTACGATTTTTATTCACATCTCGCATAAAATTGTCAAAAATAGTTTTCTGTGTTACACGCATAAATAATTACCTCACTATACTAATTAAAGTGTCATACATTTGTTGGGCACTGCTCATTACCTTTGCCGCTCCCTGATATGCATTTTGGTATTTTATCATCTGGCTAAGCTCTTCATCAATATTAACGCCAGCCTCTTGCTCCTGCTGTGTTTTAAGCATCTGGATTTCCGAGTCACGGGCATCAATACGATTATTAGCTGCATCCAACTGAATCCCCGGCTCACTGATAGTACCTATGGTAAAATCTGTCAGTGACTGATTTTGTGTTGTATTGCCAATGACTTTCTGACTACGCAATTCTGCAATCTGTGATGCAATTTCGCCATTTCCGGCTTCACCGTCTGTGTCAGAAGCAGCAATAAATTTTGAATTTTCAACCAAATCCTTATTAATCGAAATACTTTCCGCGGTTGTTCCAGAGGGGTCAAAAAAGTTACGTTGGATACTGTCTTCCAGTCCATACCCATTGCTGTGGATATTATTTACTTCCGATACAATTGTAGAGGCAATTTTATCGAGACGCTCCTTAATATCTGGAATACCTTCTTCATACATCTCAATTTCAGCGCCAATTTGTCCACCCTCCGGGGCAATTACACGACCATTTTCGAGTCTAAGACGATATTTTTTGTTGGTATCATCTACTTCCGAAGTAATGTTGTACGCCCGGTTTTCATCCACCACGCTGTGTCCATCAATCTGAATTTCAACAGCCCCTGTACTCGTCTCCTGACTTTCAAATTCGACCAACTCCGATAGTTCACTCATCTTAGCTACACGCTTATCAAGACTGGCAAAATCGGGATTTCCTTTAGCTTGGGCCTGTTTAATAGAGCTGTTGAGCTCATTAATATCACTCAACATGCTATTAATAGAATCAAGCGTTTTGCCGGCAAAATTCTTCACCAAATCACTATTTTGATCCACATTCCGGCTGGTTTCCCGCAACTTGCTTGTAAATTGCTGAGTCTCACTAATCAGGTTATTTCGTACACTCACATCCTGTGGATTACTGGCCAAATCCGAAAAGTTATCAAACAATCCACCAACCTGGCTATCCAGGTTATCCCCATAATCAGAAACCAGGGAGGATTCAAGCTTTTCATAAACATCAGCTTTCTTTTGCAGATAACCCATATCCTGTTGCTTTTTATTTAAAAGCTGATCGTTCATACCATCACGCAATCGGCTTACGTCATCAATATTTACACCTAACCCGACATGATAGTTATCCATCTGCATACCATTGGGCGACTTCTCAACACGCTGCCGACTATACCCTGGGGTATCTGCATTAATAATGTTATTGGATGTAACCGACATGGATCGTTCTGCTCCATGAAGGCCACTCTTCGCTATTTCAAATAATGTTTTCATATCTAAGCTTCTTTATTGAGTGCTATTCCGGAAGAAATTTCCTTTTTACTACCCTTTGCACTGTATCGTGTATTCTTTTTATTGTGCAGACTATAAATTGAGTGCATAAGCTGCATATTTTTCTCAACAGCGAATTCCAACAGGTTATTAAGTTTCTGTTGCTTCGCTTTCAGCTTCTCTATTTTATTTTCAAGCTTTTCCTGCCAGGCAGTAATTGCATCCGTAGCTTCAGGATACGCCTCCTTCAAGTGTTCCAACCGGATTTCGATGCTCTTAATCCCTGCATTGTTTAACATCGTTTGCAAGTGATCTATAAACTTGTGTTCCTGTTCTTTGAACACTCCTTGCAAATGAGTGTACTCCTCAACATACTGTTCAATATCTTCCCCATTGGATGACACGACAGCTTCAATCTGTTTATCAATCACTGTTATCATATCATCAGATAGTCTACCGAGTCTATCAATGATTTGTCCAAATTCTGTAAATGCCTTTTCTGATTCCATAACTACCCTTCCTAGTCCATTATCATTATTAATACCAGGTTATCACACTTTGTGATATTCCGAGATCATATCAGCCATTCCCAATTTCCTTTGTTCTGCAATTTCAGTAGCTAGTGTATCTGTGATGTGATGTCGATACATGTTGTTGGCCTGTCCGGCGACACCATTTTTATCGCCCATCTTAAACGAATCTTTAGTCATCTCGTTAACCAGCTGCCGAGCAAACATTTTTTCGAATTCCATGGCAACTTCTTCCTTCTTTTCCTGTGCCAAATCTTGTTTATCCAATCCCATTGGCATTGACTGGGCTATATTGCTTATATCCATATTAATCATGTTTTATAATTATGCTGTTTCAATTTCGTTTAATGCTACATCACAATAAGTTCACCCTGCAGCGCACCGGCACGATCAAGCGCCTGGAAAATGGAAATAATATCCCGTGGACTTAGCCCCAACGAATCCAAGGCATTAGCCAATTGCTGCACATTGGTATCAGGTTCTAAGACCACATTTTGCGCCGACTCTTCGCTAATCCCAACCTGCGGCACAGGAACCACTTCTGTATCGCCACCGCTAAAAGGGGGCGGCTGGCTAACAAAAGGAGTTACTTGAGTTCGCACTTGTACGCTGCCATGCGAAACCATAGCGTTATCAATAGTAACACCCCCACCCGCTACAATGGTACCAGTGCGTTCATTAATAACCACACGAGCAGGCTTTTTAAGCTCAACCTGCTGGTCCATGATGGTGCTGATAAACATATTGCGCATCCCCGGCTCCTGGAAAGCATCCGGCCATCCCACCTCAATGACTCCAGGATTATAGACCGAGGCTAACTCTTCATCAAAACTTTCATTAATTACTTCAACAACCTTACGCGCATTTGTATAGCCCGGCTGAGACATCACCAAGTGTAGCGGTTGATCAGCATTCAGTTGAAAGTTGTTATCATATTCTACTATCCCTCCGCCAGGAATGGTTCCTGTTAACGAACTATTGCGTGAAAAACGAGAACTGCCTATTTCTTCATTTATACCTCCCACTAGCACCGGGCCTTGGGCCAAGGCATATATTTCTTTAGTTTCAGGATTCAAGAGCGGCGTTTCCAACAGTACGCCCCCTTCCAGAGAACTGGCATCCCCCATCGACGATATCGTAACATCAATTTCGCTGCCGGATGCGTGATACGGCCCAATATCTGCCGTCACTATTACAGCAGCAACATTGCGGGTTCGCAGGCGCTCCGAATCAACATTAATTCCAAAATTATTAAGCATATTTGCAATTGACCGAACCGTAAACTGGGCTCCGCGTCTGCTTATCGTTCGATCACCACTTCGATCTAAGCCTACCACCAGCCCATACCCCACTACCTTGGTAGTGTTCGCCCCTTTTACCTTAAGTAATCGGCTCAATGGGGTTTGGGCGTTACTTTTAACAGCGACCATTGCAATAAGAACAGTCACCGTTATTGATATAAGTATTTGTTTTTTCATGAGTTTATAAATAATGAGATAACTATATATCTATTCCATTGCCTTTAACACTGCCGCAGCACTAATTGCCACCCCGACTACTGTTAAGGCCACACGTTTAAAAAATCCTTTCTTTTTGGTAATGCTTTTTAACCCACCTTCTTTCTCATAGTTTATCTGAGCATTTGCCAGTCGGTACGATAACACCTGGTTTCGTCCATTTATATCTTTGGGACGTACGGTCCCTCTTAAATCTATCTGGTGTTTCTCACCGTTTATTTCAGTCGTTCTGGTACCTGACACAATTAAATTCCCAGTGGAGGTCATATCCGTAACCTCTACACTCATATAACCTTCTAAGAGCTGCCCCTGATTAGTCGAGACTTGCTCACCTGATTCATAATTCACTTCGGCATCAGCACCAAAAGTAGGTTGAAAAGGCATAAAATTGCCGCCCATCGATCCGCCTGCGCCTGCACCGGCATTTGATGCATTTTGGGCATCCGAACTCGTGCTCCCGGATATATTTTCCTGCAAGATAACTGTCAATATATCACCGACTTGAACAGCTTTATTGTCCTTATATAGCGAACGCTGCCCATACGTTGTACCTGAAATTCCTACAATTAAAAACAGTGCTAAAAAACATTTTCCAATCAAAGTGTACTTTTCCATTGTATTACTCCCGGACGAAGAATTTCGCCCACATATTTGTGATTTGTTTCATTGCTAAAAATTTTGATCCGATCCCCTTTGGCTCCATCCTCACGCGCCACACCGGACACTTGCACCTGAATTCCTCGGCGCTTAATAAAAATGTTGACTTCATCACCGGCTTTTATAATTAAATCTCTACTGACATACGATTTACGGATAGGTTGGCCAGACAAGAGAGTCCGGCGAAGAGTCTTGCCAATTAATTCTTCGATACTGGCAACGTACGATTCCCCACTTTGAGCTATCGAAACCCACTGGTAAGCTAGATGTGTTTCTTTTAGTTTTACTCCCTTTCGGATGCGACCAGTAACAACGGGCAGCTTCTGCTCTGCTTTAACCTTAAGCTGAATTTCTGCTCGTTTACGACTCCCCTTTTGGTTATATACTACCTCAAAATTGGTATAGCGTCGTATTTGTCCACTAAGCTGAACGCTAAGAACCTGTGCAGGAGATTGTTGTAATAATTGATTGGGGATCCATCGTGGTTGAATATCAAAACGATATTCTCCTGCTGTAAAGTGTCGCTCTAACTTCTCATAAGCCTTCTTAACTATAAATGACTTCATCTCGTCATCCCCAGGAATGTCCATATCTGCCCGGGCAGGTATAGCGCCCAGGCCGATAAAGACAAGCAGGCTAATAATGATTAGTCGAGCGTGCAAAATCATTGGTGTTTATCGTTTGATAGAATTAGTTACCGACATCATATCTTCGGCTGACTGTACCATCTTTGAATTTGTCTCATAGGCCCGTTGGGCTTCGATAAGCTGAACCATCTCAGTCACCACATCCACATTGGACCCTTCCAGATAACCTTGACGAACATTCCCAAATCCTTCTGATCCGGGGTGATCCACAAAAGGCATTCCCGAGGCCTGGGTTTCACTGAATAGATTACCACCCTCAGCTTTGAGGCCTGCAGGATTAGAAAATCGGGCCAACTCAATTTGACCCAATTCAATTTCACGGTTGTTGCCCCCCATCAGAGCCGTAACCGTACCATCTTGTGAGATATCTACTGCCTTGGCCTCCATGGGAACTTCAATCTGTTCTGCCAGAGACAAACCGGAACTATTAACCAGCATGCCCGAAGAGTCGCGGGTAAAATTCCCATCCCGCGTGTAACCAATGGAACCATCAGGTTTCTCAACACGGAAAAACCCATCACCGCTAATCGCCATATCCAGTGGGTTTCCGGTTTCAGAGATAGATCCCTGCGTAAAATTCCTAATTGTTGATACTGCCTGTGAACCGTGGCCAAGTTGTAACCGTGGACTATCATTAGAAATTCGATTTGCCGATGCTCCGGCTTTCGAAACGGCGATATCTTCATAAAAAAGATCCTGAAAAGCGATGTTACTCTTTTTAAATCCGGTAGTACTTACGTTTGACAGGTTATTGGCAATATTATCTACCGATTTTTGCTGAGCACTCATTCCGAGCGAAGCAGTTGTTAAAGCTCTAAAAGGCATAGTGTTATTCGTTTATTGAATTAAAATTTTCCTAGTTGCTGTGTCGCTCTACCCATCATTTGATCTGTAGTCGTCATAGCTCGCTGTTGAGATTCAAACATCTTTGTAGTCTTCATCATATCCACCATTTCGTTCAGCGGATCTACATTCGAAGATTCATAATACCCCTGCATAATCTTACTCGAGGAGTCGTCAGTCATAACTCCTTCGGGGGCACTTAAATAATTACTCCCCTTACGCTGCAACTGGGATGTATCTTTAACCTGTACAATGCGAAGTCGATCAAACACCTCACCATCAAGTCGAATAGTCCCGTCGTCAGCAACTTCTAAGTTTGCTTTGTCACCTCCACGGCCTGTTGCTTTTAGATACTCCGGCATGTGAATAGGTCCGAAATCGCCCATTACGCGCGACCCATTTTCATCTACCAAAAAACCATTACTGTTAAAATGCATGCGCCCATCTCGTGTTAACTGGGCTCCTTCCGAGTTTTCTACCACAAAAAATCCTTTCCCCTTAATTCCAAAGTCGAGGGGATTCCCAGTTGGCTCAAGTACGCCCTGCTGCATATCGACCTGTTGTTGAGGTACGGCCTGGGTCACCATTTGACCATCGATACGTTTTTGTACCATTTTTTGAAAAACGTTACTGCCTTTAAATCCCGGCGTATTGATATTCGCAAGGTTATTTGCTGTAACATCCTGCATTTTGGTCAGCATCTGCATGGCCTGCATTTGAGCCTGTAATCTATCAATCATGAGATCCTTAAATGCTTTATTGTTGCTTTTAATTAAAAAGTCCAACCTTGTCGGCTGAGGTGTAAGACTTTCAAATTCTATGCCACCGATTTTTTGGTTGGCTTATACCATTACTTTAGAGCAGATTATTACAACACGAATTGGTCCCCTCTATATATAATGATGGATTACCCTCTCTTTTAATTAATCTGATGAGCTTATCTTGATACAACTTGTGGTGAGATAGCAATGGCGGTTAAAAACACCGTTTTAATGGAAATGTTTTCCGTCAAAGGGGATTATTTCTCCCTCATCCTGGCAATCCCCATCCCCAAGAGACTTAAATCAATTATTACGAATAATGGTATCGTATTTGATATAACTATACGTTATGTCCGATAAACAATCAGATCAAGAAAAAACAGAAGATCCCACGCAGAAGCGACTTGAGAAAGCGCGGGAGGAAGGGCAAGTCGCTATCAGCACCGAAATTTCTTCGGTTATGATTATGGTGGTTTCAGTAATGACGTTTGTGGGTATGGGGGGATTTATGTATGGGCGCTTTAAGGCACTCTTTGAAACCTTTTTTCTGAATGCCCAGCTGGCGCTTGAGAACCAAAATAATGCGGTCATTTTCTTGGGCATTGCTTTTAAACATGGAATTGAAGCAATGACGCCCATTCTCATTGCACTTGTCGTCACCGCATTAGTGGTAAATCTCATACAAACCAAAGGTGCTTTTTCACTCAAAGCAATTGAGCCAAAACCCGAGAAGCTGAATCCTATTACCGGTATTCAAAATATTTTTTCGAAGAAAGGGCTCATGGAGTTGGTTAAAGGACTCTTCAAATTACTAATCATGGGCTTCATCGTTTATTTCACTGTCTTTCCCAATATGGAACACTTTGTTTCCCTTTCTGTGATGCCCTTACAGTACAATATCAGCGAAGCCGGAAGTTATGTTCTCCTATTTTTAACCAGAACGTTTGTAGCTCTTACCATTCTTGCTATAGTTGATGCAATTTATCAACAGTATCAGCACAAAGAAGATCTTAAGATGAGCAAAAAAGAAGTAAAGGACGAGCATAAAGAATCTGAAGGGAGCCCCGAAATGAAAAACAAGCGAAAACAAATGGGGCGATCATTTATGCAAAAACGACTTGATCATGCGGTGATGGATTCGGATGTCGTTGTAACCAACCCTACCCACTATGCTATTGCTCTGCAATACGATCCCGAAAAAAATAACGCACCGTTGGTGTTGGCCAAAGGACAGCGTCTTCGAGCTCAAAAAATTAAAGATTATGCCAAAGAATTTGATATCCCAATAGTAGAAAACAAACCTGTTGCCCAAGCCCTTTTTGCTTCGGCCGAGGTGGACCAACACATCCCCGATGATCTCTATCGCGCTGTCGCCGAAATACTGGCCTACGTCTACAAGCTTAAAAACAAACACAATATTTAACGGTAAGCATGGCTTTTACAAATATTTCGACAAGTAAACTCAAAAACCGGTTTCTACAAACCGATGTTCTTATTTCATCGAGTATCATTATCATTTTACTGATAATGATTATCCCCTTTCCACCAATGCTGATGGACTTCTTCTTGGCACTCAACGTGTCACTGTCCATTATTGTAATGCTGGTGGCCTTTTACACGCTTAAGCCGCTTGAGTTTGCTGTATTCCCGGGCATGCTACTTATTTTAACGCTCTTTCGACTCTCCCTGAACATTGCTTCTACACGACTTATACTCAGCGAAGGATATGCAGGATCTGTTATTGAATCGTTCGGTGGCTTTATTGTACAGGGCAATTACGTTATAGGTATCATCATCTTTGCTGTACTAATTATTATCAACTTTGTGGTTATCACAAAAGGGGCGACTCGAATTGCCGAAGTTGGCGCACGCTTTACCTTGGATGCGATGCCTGGTAAACAGATGTCTATCGATGCCGATTTAAGTGCAGGACTTATCACCGATCAAGAAGCCAAAAAGCGGCGAGAAGAAATCGCCCGGGAAGCTGATTTCTACGGCGCCATGGATGGTGCCAGTAAGTTTGTGCGGGGGGATGTTATTGCTGGATTACTCATTACTTGTATCAATATCATTGGTGGTCTTGTAATTGGTACCGTACAAAATGGAATGGAATTAGCGGAAGCTGCCAAACTGTATACCCTATTGACTATTGGGGATGGATTGGTCTCGCAGATTCCTGCTCTGCTTATTTCTACAGCGGCCGGTCTTATTGTTTCGCGTGCTGCTTCGGAAGGAAACTTAAGTGAGGAACTGATAACCCAGCTTTTAGGTGATCCCAAAACTCTTATGCTTGGTGCTTTTTTCGTACTTTTCTTAGGTATTATGCCGGGCATGCCTTTTCTCCCCTTTGCATTCATGGGAGGCCTCTTCATTGTTCTTGCCTATAAACGACATGAAGACGAAGAACAAGAAAAGACAGCCGAAGCACAACAACAGCAAGAATTACCTGAGGGCGAATCTGACAGCGTAGAAGATTACCTGCTGCTGGATACTCTTGAACTCGAAATTGGCTATAGCCTTATCTCGATGGTTGAAGAACAGCAGGGAGGTGATCTTCTCGACCGTATTACCTCATTGCGTAAGCAATTAGCTTCAGAGCTGGGTATCATCATACCGTCAGTTCGTATCCGTGATAACGTTCAACTCGATGCCAACCACTACATTATTAAGATGCGCGGTATTGAACAGGGCGACGGCGAGCTGTTACCCGATTATCACCTGGCTCTTGTGCCTTCTGATTTTGACGCAAATATCCAAGGCATTGAAACAAAAGATCCTACCTTTGGAATGGATGCGATATGGGTAAGCGGAAAAAATAAGTCGGAGGCGGAAAAATTTGGTCTTTCAGTAATTGAAGCCGGGGCCGTTATCACCACTCACTTAATGGAGGTGCTTAAGAAAAATGCACACAAGCTTATCGACCGACAAATGGTTAAACGTCTGGTTGATAATATTGAAGAACAGTCTCCTGCGCTCGTTGAAGAGCTGGTACCCGAGGGTATGCGAATTGGAGATATACAAAAAGTACTCAAACGATTGTTACGTGAGCGTATCCCTATTAACAACTTGGTAACAATACTGGAAACGCTTGCTGACCACTGCCAGCAAACCCAAAACACCGATATTTTAACAGAATATTGCCGAGCGTCACTTTCAGAAATTATTACAAAACGGTTTGTGGGAGCAGACAATGAAATTGTAGTCGTAATGATGGGTCCCAACTTGGAGTCACGATTAATACAACAAGCACAGCAGGGCGGACTTAATGCCAATACACTTGGCCTTGAACCCAGCCTGGTAGAGCAACTTTATAAAAATGCCTCCAGTACTTTTGAGGATATGATTCACAAGGGCTACGACCCAATCCTACTAACTTCACCCGTGCTGCGACACACACTATTTGAGTTTTTGGCACCAATTTTGCCTGATATAAATGTGCTATCGTACAACGATATTAGCCAAAATGTGCAATTCCAAACATTCGATCGATTACACATTGAACAAGCAGAATTAAATGAAGCTGCATCAGTATGATACTTACCAAATTTATAGATAAAACCTTCAAAGCCGCCAAAAAAAGTGCGGTGCAAATATATGGGAATGATTATTCGAAGCTAATGGATATGTTGCCCGAAGAGGAAGAAAATGATGAACAAAATGCTTCCGACAAGCGAAAAAAACAGCAATCGAAATCCCCAAACAAAAAACATCCTGGGGACCCAAAAGAAACACCTGGTGTAGTCTTTGAACGATCTGCTAAAACGAAACCTGGTAGTAACAATTCTTCCGATAAAAAACTGGGAAACAAGTTGCAATCTATTCGCAAATATGCTGAGCAACAAGAAGAGATGCATACAAGGAATTCCTTTGATAAACCAGATGCTACAGCTGATGCTGAACCAACGACCACAACAAATAAAAAGGAATTAACATCAGAACAGCCGATAAATAACGTATACAGTCGAAAAGACATCCGCCAACAAAAATCTTTTGATAAACAAAAGTATCCCAAGCAAGAATTTGATACAGTAACTTTAAACAATATGGAACCCCCATCAGAAAGTGAGCTGGATCCGTTATACGACAAGTTTGTGGAAGAACTGCCCAACGGCGTGTCTCCAGTTACTAACAGGCAAGAAGAAACAGAAAAAAACAGTTCTGATGATCTCCACAAACGATTAGATCGGTTGGAATCCCTTATACATTTAGCGCTTTCCAGCCCCGATACTGCATATTCTGAACACCCGCTATTCCATAAACTACTACATAAGGGGGTATCTCAAAAATTAATTCGAAATTGGTTCGAAAGTGTTATTGAGCAAGGCATCCAACCAATCCAGCAGCCCGAACTTTTTTATTCAAAACTACTGCAGTGTATTGATGAGTTACTCCAGCAATCAAAAGCCGGAAGGCCTAAAAAAATTATGCTCTTTGCCGGTCGTTCAGGTTCGGGCAAAACTCATTTAATTATGAAACTGGCATCGCTACCATACTTTGGAGCTGATAAAGAAATTGCCATCGCATCGTTTGCCCCGACTAATGGAAATGCCAAAAATCGATACAGCATCCTTGCTCCATTTTGCAAGGACCAAGGAATCGACTTTTATCATATCCAAAATGCCGAACAGGCAAAGGCCTTGGCCCCAAGGTGGGAAACCTATGATCACATATTGATTGATACGCCCTCTCTTGAAATGGATGGCCAATCGCTCATTGAGGATATTCTGTCGGTAAAGAAAGAGTTTTATAATCGAGCAAACATGGAGACTCACTACCTAGTAAATACGGCCATTAACGGTACTGCTTTCAATGACCCATTAGCGAAAGACATTGAGGCCGATCATATTGCACTTACTCATATTGACCAATCGCTTAAATGGGGTAAAACCGTGCAACTTTTAGCCAACACCAATTACAAGCTGCGATATATCAGTAGTGGACCGTCAATTATGGGTGACCTGATTCCGTTTAAACCGGAGAAATTTGCACGCAAATTATTACGAGCCTAACAGAAAGCATTTTAATAAATACAAAACCAAAAAATTGTAAGAACTAACAAAACCCCAGCACCATGTTATTACGAATTATCGCGGTCATTTCTCTTATCCAGTTTCTATTGCTTATGGTATCGGGCGAAAGCATCAATATTGCTCTATACCGTGGTTTACTGGTATTCCTGATTCTATTCTCGCTGGTGTACATCTCGATGTTCCTGCTAAATATTGTACAGGAAAATACCAGCGCTATGTCTAAGGGATCAACCGCTACAGAAGGCAATAAATCACAGAATAAGAGTGGAGAATCATGATGAGCAATAAATCACTACAGGAGCTTGCCGAGTTACACTGCGAGAATCCATCGAATGGATTGCGGAATGCTATTATCAATAAATCTATGCCGCTTATCCGTAGCATAATTGGTAAGATCAACATACCAGACCAACCGTTAACACAACAAGAAGATATTGAAAGCGCAGGCATTAGCGGACTTATTCAAGCGATGGACTCCTATGACTGCAGCCGGAATATTAAGTTTAACACCTTTGTTTATTATCGTATACGAGGCAATATCATCGATTATTTGCGCAAGATTGATCAATTGCCCCGGCAGAAACGCAAGGATTATGGAACAGTCAAAAAAGTAATAAAGGAACTTTCCCAAAAACTTGGCCGAAAACCCAGCGACGGTGAAGTAGCTCGTGAGCTCAATATGGATATCGAAGACTATCGTCAGCTGTTATCAAACGTGCAAACGCGTAACGCTCTGTCACTCGACAGCAGTTTCAACAATGACGATTCGAATTCATTTTATGAAATCCACGAAAACACAGATGTAGAAATGCCCGACCAGGATCTTGTTAATAAAGAGCGGGCTCAAATTCTCAAAGAAAAGATTGGGGAACTCGGAGAGCGTGACCGCCTCATCCTTACACTCTATTACTATGAGGATATGACCATGCAGGAGGTCGCTTTACTACTTGAACTATCGGAAGCCCGTATATCCCAGCTTATTGGCCAGATTCTTGTTCAACTGAAAGGCGATTTGGTAAAAGAAAAAGTCACGGTAGAGTAATCCCTTTTCAATAAGAAATCATCTTTACTATTCCTGTCTCCCTTTGTTTCCGGGGATACTGTACCCTATTGTCCTGCTCACAAGCTAAGGCCCTAAGCTTATAAGGTTTACCTACCATCGCTTGGTGATGCAGTAGTATCTATAGAGACACCAGCACAAGTCACCTTGAATCTTGTAAAAGCCGCCACATTTTAGACGTTGTCCCCTTAAATCATTTGCATTAGCTCATACCTTCAATAGTAATGGGAAAAGCAGAGATATGAGGTGTACAGTTAAGCCATGGTTCCCAGCAGATTCACCAGGTACTGGAACAGCCGATGGAACATCTTACTAAAGGCATCCGGCATGTAGGGAAACATCCAAGAAAGCAGTGTAAAGCCCAGTAACAATTTAATGGGAATAGCAATAAACATGATATTAGCCTGGGGCATAATACGCGCAAAAATAGCCAGAGAGAGGTCTAAAATAAAAAGCACTACCAGGAATGGAGCAGCGATCTGTACGGCAATCACAAAGAGATAGTTCGCTACCTCAAGCATAAATGGACCTGCCTGCGTTAGCTTTGCCTGATTAAGAGGAATAACCTCAAAACTCTTTACCAATCCATTTATAAAAATTTTGTCTCCATCCATAGAAAGAAAAACTAGGACGGCAAGCATACTAAAGAGGTTCCCCACTAAGTCAGTCTTTTGTTGAGACATTGGATCCACAATCTGGGCAAAACTTAACGTGATTTTGAGGCTGATAAGCCGTCCCGCCATTTCTATACCTGCAAATATCAGCTGTCCGACTAAGCCCAGTGCAACACCCACCAATAACTCCATAACTACTGCTGTAACTATAAAAGGAAGCGTTGGCTGTAACGGACCCAAAACACTTTCCTTTGGAATTACAAATGATAGGATAAAGGTGAGTATAAGTGCCAAAAACAGCTTAACCCGTCGCGGAAAGGCCGCAGAATTAAAATAAGGCGCCGTCATAATGAGACTACTGACCCGGACAAATATCAGGAAAAGAGCTAAAACAAAGTTGGATGACAGCAGTGCCATTATGCCACCGTTATCTTACTACGCGATGGCATTCTAATTAACCAACTCAGGAATTATTTCAAAAATTCGTTCTGTGAATCCGATGGCATATTGCAACATAAAACCAAACGAAAGGAATAGAATAATTGCAACAACAGCCATCTTAGGCACATAACTAAGGGTAAGCTCCTGGATAGAAGTCGCCGCCTGAAATATAGCAACAGCCAAACCAACCACTACTGCAGCTATTAACGGTGGGGCAGATAAGGTTACTACTGCCGTTAACATTTCTTGTAACCAAAATAACGCCGTTTCTGTATTCATAATCTTTTTTCTTATTAATTAAAACTTTGCACCAGGGATTGTACCAACAAATACCATCCGTCGGTAAGCACAAACACCAGTATTTTAAACGGTAGTGAAACCAGTACCGGGGGCAAAAACATGATCCCCATAGAAAGCAGCACTGCAGACACAACCAAATCAATTACTACAAATGGCAAGTATATCATAAAGCCGATCTGAAACGCCACTCGTAGCTCACTCATTACAAACGAAGGAACCACAACATAAAAGGGAATCTCATCTGGGCTACTTACTGATTCCATATCTACCATATCCATAAAAAAGAGCAGTTCTTTTTCACGTGTCTGCTTAGTCATAAATTCTTTAAGCGGAGTTGCGGCCTCTCCCAATGCTTCCATTTGTGTTATTTCTTCATTTAAATAAGGCTGCACCGCCTCCTCATTAACTTGCTCAAAAGTGGGCATCATAATAAAAATGGTCAGAAAAAGTGCCAGTCCTATTAATACTTTGTTTGGGGGCGACTGTTGAGTGCCCAAGCCCATCCGTAAGAAGAAAAAGACCACAACAATACGTGTGAAACTGGTCATCATCGTAATAAATGCAGACCCAAACGATAAAATGGTAACCAGGATCAATGCCTGTATGGCTACTGTAAGATCTTCCCCCTCGATCCCCAAATTAAAAGGGGGCGTTGCCTGTAAAAATGATGTTACATTAAATCCTCCATAGGAAAACGAACTTGCCCAACTGCTGGCCGGCATAATTAACATGAGCAGCCCAGCCATAATCCCAACTTTTTTCCACGAAATAGTTCTCCAAAAAATCATATTACGACATCTGACTCTTAAAAAGCTTCCCAAATAAGTCCTTATTCTTTGTATCCTGCTCATGAACTTCTTCCTTCCATTCTTCTTGTGTATAACGGTGTAGCAAGTTCACTGAACTTGATGTAACTCCAACCACCCATACTTCTTCATTTATTTGGATGATTTTTAATTTTGCCCCTTCCCCAAGTATCTGGGCATCCAATTCTCGATTTCCGCTCTTGGTATGACCAGATTGTTTACGGTCAATCCAGAACCAAACCATGATTAAAACAACCAGCAGTACTAAAAAAGTAATAAGCCCGTTTGTAAACACTCCTGATGACTGCTCATAAGATTGAATTTCTTTTGCCTGATCCTCTTGCCCGTTGGTTGCAATAACCTCAGTAGAATCAGCCTTGGCTTGCGACTTGATATATTTTTCGGCATCCGGCTTCTGATTGTAATCGACATGAGACAGGGTAAACAACCACATCAGCAACAGTATTACTGCCAGGCCAAGTACAATTTTTAGAATTTTACTGGGTGCAACGTCCAGCGAAGCAAGCTTATCCCTCAGATCCATTTTTAATCTTTGCTAAACGTTTCTTTGTAGTTACCAGGCTCGATATACGAACTCCGAAGTGTTCATCAATTACCACCACTTCACCAAGCGCAATGCGGTTGCCATTTACCAGAATATCAACCGGCTCACCAGCCAGCTTTTCAAGCTCAATTACCGAACCTTTGGCCAATTCCAGCACTTTGCCTAACGGCAGTTCAATGCGGCCCAGTTCAACAGAAACGTCAAGATCCACATCCTTCAAAAGATCCATGCTGTGAACTTCCCCATTGCCGTTTCCATTTTCTTCGGCAAATTCTGCAAATTCAATATGACGCGCCGATATCACCTTCTCTTTCTTACGCTCTTTAGGCTCGGCTCTTGTATTGATGGTAGAAAAATCCTCATCATCACTTTCTTCAAGCGAACTCAGTTCCCTCATCGTTTCTTCTTCAGATTCGTCGTCCTCTTCCTCAGGCTCTTCTTTTTCTATCTCCGTTTCCGGATCGCCCAGTAAAAACTCTGCCCGAACCACCTCGTCGGCAATGCCTTCAATATCAAGCTTGGTCCAAATATACTTTTCATGGGACAGCTCTTCCTGCATCTCCGCTTTTGACAAGACCTTTACCTCACCAAAATCGAATTCCAACCCATTTGATGAAGCTTCTTCTTTAATCACTTCCGCAAGGTCGTCAGCAAACTCTTCAAGCAAGCCAATGGTTTGCTCATTTTTCTCTTTTTCTTCAATCCCCAGCATAATACTTGACAGCAGTCCAAACCATTCTTGGTCAAGTACAATGATCACATCCGAACTAATATTCTGCTCCCGGGTATACAGATATACATCCGTATCATTGAGATGCTCTAAGGCAATGTCATTTTTTACTTCTTGAAAAGCGTCTACTTCAATATCTGTTTCTTCAAGCAAGATAGAGGTTAAAAACTCCTCTATCGTTGGTACATATTGCTCTAAGGTTTCTTTTAGGATATCCATAATTAAACTTTATATAACTTCCTGTTCGTTAATCTCTTCTATCATATCATAAATTTTGACAGCACGACGTCCACGTAAAACTCCGGGATAAGCCGACATCTTATGAACATTATTTACCTTCACCTTTAATGGCTGATCAGCTCGCTGCTCAAGCGGTATTACATCTCCTTCTTTGAGATCAAGAATATTTTGTATAGACAAAGTAGTTTCACCCAGAAGTGGCTTAATACTAACACCGGCATTCGAAAGGGTATACTTGTATGATTCCAGTTGCTCATCGGAAAGCTCTACCGTTTCGGTCTTTTTTCCTTTCTTTAATACCGAATTATTCATCGCCTCTTTTAAAAGGCTATAGGGGTAAGAGAGATGAAAATTGACCTTTCGGTCTCCAAAAGTCACCGAAATTCCTACTACAATAGTGGGATCAACCGAGGCCAAATGAATATTCTCGGGCTTGCTCTCGTACGTTGATGACTTGATCTCGAACTCCATGTAAGGCTCCCAAGCCTTCATGATTTCCTCGTTAATGCTTCGCACGATACGAGAAATAATTTTTTCCTCAATTATTGTAAGCGTACGACGTTCTGAAAGGTCTCCGCCATATCCACCGCTCTGTCGTTCTACAAGATGAGTACAGAATCCCGGAGGCATCACCATAATAATATTGCCCGAAGAATCATCAACCGACAATAAATAAATTACGCTCGGGCTTTTAATCTTATTGATGAATTTGCTGGAGGAAATTTGTTCAATTTTCTCCAAACCCACATCCACTTTTGCACGCAATGCACTGCTGAAAATACGGCTGACACTACGAGCAAAAATATCGTGCAACGAACGGAGGTTACGCATAATCTCCTTACTAAACAGCTTAGGCTGTTTAAAGTCGTAGGTCTCTACATATTTAACATCTGCGAGCTGCTGCCCAGACTCTGGCGATTCCATAAATATTGTTTCGTTCGGATATTAATTCCATCATTGCATTACGTATTTAGAGTAGTACAAATTGCGTACCGAACGAGAATCTATTGCGTCATTAATTACTTGAATCAATTCCACACGTAGATCTTCTTTATCCTTAGTACCCTGTATCTCAGCCACTGTTTTTGCAGACAGGTATTTTATGATGTTATCGCGAATTTTAGATCGATGCTCTTCAATTACCGCCTGATCCTCTATACTAGCCAACTCAAGGGAAAATTGGACCAATAAATAACGCTGACCATTGGTATCTGCCGGATTTACGATGATCTCCTTAAGCTCTGCTTTACCACGTTCTACAGGTACTAAGCTTTGGGTATAGCCATAAATAGCGTCATAATTTTTATTCACTATGGAATAAGCGACAAATACCTGACCTAAAACCAAAAACAAAATCAGGAAATATTTTCCAAATCGTCGAAAAATTGACTGCTTCGATTTCTTCTTATCTTTAACTGAAGTTTTCTTGTTTGCCATAGGAATTACCTCTTAATTCTTTTTTTCATCACAACCTTGCGCAAAGAATCAACATCCAGCTTGGACATATCAACCTTGATATTCTGCTGCTCCTGCTCATAATTGATGTATATCTCTACCCGCCTGTTCCGACGACGTCCTTCGGGAGTTTCATTTGTATCAACCGGTCGATATTCGCCATAGCTACTCGCCTCAAATTTACTTGCAGAAAGATCTGCGGAATCATTTAGGAATAGTACCACCGATACAGCCCGCGCCGCGCCCAAATGCCAATTCGTACGATATATCGAACTCTTTGATATGGGCATATTATCTGTATGTCCATGCGTTTTAACCTCTTTAACATCCGATCCAATAGCTTCTGCAATTCGCCCCAACACCGTTTCTGAACGTGCCAGAAGCTGTGCGGAACCACTGTTAAACGTCAGAGAATCATTAAGAGTTATCTTAACTCCTTCATCTGTTTTTTCAATATTTGCCTCCTCAGAATATCCCTGCTTTTCCAAAAACTTTTTTACATCCTGCCATTCTTCTCTCATTTGTCCATCATCCTGTTTTTTACTGGCTGCCTCTTTATCAAAGACAACGCTGGTAGAAGACTGAAAATAGGACATGATATCATTGAATGTAGACTCGTCAATACCCGGAGTCATCACATACAGCAATACAAAAAAGACTAACAACAGCGTAACCATGTCGCTGTATGTTGTCAGCCAGTTTCCACTTCCAGATTCTCGTTCAATTTCTCCCATTCTTCAGTCTGATATTTAGGCCATTTTTGGTAAAGTCGATCTACGCGATCTGTACCATATGATTGTTTTTCGTGATATTTCTTGTACTCTGCTCTTTTTTTAGGCTCAAGATATATGAGCATCTTATTTTCCATAATACGCGGGTTCTCTTCTTGTATTATTGAAAGAATGCCCACACGGAACATTTCTTTTCGATTCAGATCTAATTTGCTCAAATATTCTAATTTCCCCGCCAACGGTCCTAAAATCATGTTCGCAAATATCGTCCCGTAAAGAGTGGTAATAAGAGCAACCGCTAAACCAGCTCCCAGTGATTCGGGATCATTAATATTTTGAAGCATCAGAATCATACCGATCAATGTTCCAATCATTCCAAATGCAGGAGCATATTCCGACATCGAATCCAGTACTTTGACCGATATTGACAATTGGCGCTTTTGACTTTGAATTTCATCATTAAGGATGTTACCTAAACTATCTTTATTATATCCATCAACGGCTAACTGAAGGGCATTCTTCAGAAAATCATTTTCAATGCTTCCTATTTCATCGTCAAGTACAAGGATGCCATCAGTTCGAACCTTCTTGGCAAACATACGCATCAACTCCATATCAGTTCGTAAATCAACCGATTTGGCCCCCATCATTTTGCTAATCACCTTAAAACTATACTTAATGTTTTCGTAACTATAGTTTACCAATGTAGCGGCTAAAACACCGCCGGCTACAATCAGGAATGATGACATACTTGCAAATATCATCAGATTCCCCTGAAGAACAATGGCCAGCAGAATTAATGTGAACCCTGATACAAATCCTATGATTGTTGATCTATCTAACATATGTAGGCTTATCGTCTAATTAATTCTTTTCTTAATAAGAAAAATGGAGAAAGAAGAGAGTGCCAAAAGCTATAACTGTGTTTTATCAAAAGGCTTTGACGAGAAAGGCTATTTCAAAATTTTTCCGTGGTACAAAAGATCAACAAATATAAAAAGCCCCGAACCTGTATCTCCCAATACAAATCCGGGGCATTAGCTACCTGCCAATTATGAAGTGGGCTTCTTATCCCATTATCGCTTGAGATTCACTGCTTCGGTGAGCATCTCATCAGAGGTACTGATAACACGCGCACTCGACTGATAGGCTCGTTGCGAAGTAATCATCTCCGTAAATTCTTGAGCTAAATCAACGTTTGATCCTTCCAGAGATCCGGACTGAATACTGCTGTTTGCTACGTTATCAGCAGTATCCACAAAGACTTCACCAGCTGCGGATGTAGCTCTGAAAAGTCCTCCTCCAACCATCTCTAGTCCATCTTCATTTTGGACATTGCCGAGAGCCAGCTGGGCCAAATTCTGATTCTGTCCATTATCATACACCCCTTGAACGCGGCCGTCTCCGTCAATGCGTACATCGACAAGCGACCCCTGAGTATAGCCATCCTGGCTTAATACCTTAGCGGTATTGGCCCCTGAATACTGAGTAAAATCAGTTCCTCCAGCGCTTCCAAGATTTACTCCAAAATTGGTTGTACTTGCGCCGTTACCCGGATTGAACTCAATGTTAAATGTATCACCAGAATCAATCTGTCCCAGTTCATCAAACGTAACGGAGCCTGTTGCAGCCCCACCCGTAATTTCCTCTCCATCAGCAAAAGTAGCTTCATAATCCCACTGATTGGGACCAGTTTGCGTAAAGTCCACCAACAGTGAGTGCTCTTGACCAAGGTCGTCATACACAGTAGTACTCATTGTTTTCGTACCCGTTTCCCCCTCTTGCGTAACCTGGAATCCCGGAGTGTTCATATTACCGGTTCCACCACTTATAGTAATTGAGTCCACATCAAGGTCACTGTCACCCAACGAATCTGACTTCAACTTAAGCATACCATCGACCAGCGTTAACTCACCTTCACTGATATTACCATTTAATCCATTAACGACATCGCCGATTGTGTCACTGGCCCCCGTCAAATTATAATCAGCTGTTTGGGTATTCCCATCACCATCTACATAATTGACGGTAATAGTTTCGCTGCCATCAAAGTTAGTAGTCGTTTGACTCAGATCATTTAGCTGCGTTGTTGATGATGCAATGTTACCACTGCTATCAGTAAATGAGCTCTGAGCTTGAACGATCTGTGCCGTACTTGTATTAGAATTTAGGTTACCACCTACATTTACCTCGTTTGTTCGTTGAGGTTCTAACACATTTTCAAAATCAACTTGTACGTTGTCAGTTGCCCCCCCACCAAGAATATTCCCAGAGTCGTTGGCATTATACCCCTGCACATAATTACCTGTCTGATCTACCAGATTACCATCCTTGTTGAAAGTAAAATTTCCTGCTCGTGTCATCAGATCCTGTGATCCATTATTAACCACAAAATAACCATCTCCTTCAATGGCAAGATCAGTAGTCCTTCCGGTATTTGCGATTGTACCCTGGCTAAAATCACGATCTACAGAGGCTACCCGCACCCCAAGGCCTACCTGATTGCTCAGTGAAGGAGCTGACTCCCCGCCTCCTGATCCACCGATATTCTCGTTCATCAATTCCGAAAATGTAACCCTCGAGGATTTAAATCCTGTAGTATTTACATTCGCAATATTGTTTCCAATTGTGTCCATCTTTGTTTGGAAACTCTTTAATCCACTTACACCTGAATTTAGCGATTTAATTAAAGACATAACTTACTCCTGTTTTTATAAGTACAGCTTTCTACTACTAATATTCACTGTATGATTGTTATTAAACTGATTTGTTTGTTTTCGTGCTTACTTTTCACTTGCTGCTACTGTTTCAATATCACCGATTGGTACTTCTACCCCATCAATTGACACTCGAACCCCTGCTCCGGTAAACCGTATTTTATTGGCGGTTCCTTCTATAAACATCCGTGCTTTGACACTGTCATCTCCATTGGTGGCATTAATCTCTACATTGTATTGGCCATCGGGTACATCTACACCGTCATTACTTTTGCCATCCCAACTCCAACTATTGTCTCCTGCTGCAGCGCCATCAACTGTTTCACGACGTACTTCCTTTCCTGAAGAGTCACGAATAACAATTTCTACTTCACTTGCAGAATTGTTCAAGTCATAGTTGATATTGGCATCTTCGCCAGCTTGTAAATTCACATTGCTACTCAGCGCTCGTACCTGCTTGCCCGTTAGTGACGATGCCATCGAGTTGGTCAACTCGGCCCGCATTAATTGCTGACTCTGACCCAGCTCAGACAATCCATTATTAACCCCTATCAGCTGTTCAACCGAATTAAACTGAGCAAGCTGCGAGGCAAACTCTTTGCCATCCATAGGATTTATTGGATCCTGGTTCTGCATCTGTGCCACCAGAAGCTGCAAGAACTGGTCTTGTCCAAGTTTACTATTTCCTGTTAAAGACTTATCGTTTTGCGAGGCTAACTGTGCCTGTGCATTTACCTGTCCTATATCCATAACACTGTGATATTCATTAATTTATGCGGTCCATTCCATTTGGTTGTAGCCAAAATTGCGGACTGTTTTTCTACTTATATCTTCTGCTGTTTCTACTGTTACACCCTTGGCGCCAAAGTTGCTCCTGTAATTTCTTTTACGATCTGATGACGCTGTATTGTCTGAAAACTGTGACTCTTCTCCTTGCTGCTGACTTTCAAATTGCAGATCCACTTCAGCGCCAAACTCCTGTCTCAAATGCTCGCGTATCTGTTGTATATTCTGTTGCAGAATCTTGCTCAAATCAAGGTTCATTGAACCCATTTTTACCTGCAACACCCCTTTTGACTCGCGAACTGAAAGCTGGATATTTTTTTCATCATCCAACGTAAAACTATGCTTCTGCCAATTGCCGCTACTTTCTTTCGAGGAAGAAGCCGCTTGTTGAATACGCTTCGTTAAGCCGGGTAATATCTTTTTCCGCAGCGATCCATTTGTTATCGGCATCTGTCCCAGTCGTACCGAGCTTGCTTTTGATTCTTTGTCAGCGGAGGTATCCACCGTCTTCGAAAGCTGCTCTTCCCAATTTATTTTCTGCTCTTCTAAACTCGGTTTTGATTCACCAACCGAAACACCTGAAAAATTCTTCATATCAAAAGGCTTAGCTTGTTTTTGAGTATTAACACTCGAAATCCCCAATCGGCTTAACTGCTTATTTCTTCCTTCTGATGATTCTTTTCCCAGACCCTGCTTACGATTTTCCTCTTCGTGCTTTTCTTTTGTATTCTTTCCTTTCTCGTTTTGTGTGCTCTTCATTTCCACTCCTTTAGTGGAAACCTTAAACGCATCATTTTTCTGGATAGACGGGTCCATCACCTTCTTCTGTTGCTCCCTCAATTCCATCTTTGCCGTTTGTCCACGCTCAACTTGCTCCCCTGATTGAACATTGCCGGCTTTCAGATTTTGATCTTTAACCTCTACCTGTTGCCCTTCATCATTCTGTTTGATCGCTTCGGGTTGCATCTGGTGGCTACCTGCCAAACCTTGGACTTTCTCAAAAGACTTAGCCTGTCTATCAATATTATCTTCCTGGTTCTCAATGTCTTTCTTTTGTGAAGACTGTTCTCCTGATTCTTTAACCTCTTTCGTTATTACTTGATCATCCCCATCCTGAGGAACAGCATTAAGCTGACCGCCTTCGTTTTTATCAATTGAGCCGTTGGTTTTCAAAAAAGATTGTTCCAGCTCAGTCCTCTTACTACTTGCCGCTGATTCTGTTTTCTCATTATCTGTCGGTGCATTTCCATCACCCTCTTTTACATTCTCAACTGCACCATCTATATCCGTTACAACTTCTTTGTTACCAGATTCTACATTTTCACTTTTGTCCCCTTTCAAATTATCGGCAACCGGCTTACGAACACTCGCTTTTGAACTATCTCCTTGTTTTTCAGATTTTTTAACAGGATCGTTGTTTTTTTGTTCACCATTTTCTTCCACCTTCTTTTGGGGTTTTTCTGCAGTATTATCATCCAACCCTTTAATATTATCATCCAACCCTTTCAAAGTGGGAGCCTCAGATCCACTATTACTATTCGTATCACCTGTCTTAACTTTTGATTCTTCTGCTACCCGTCTATCACTTGATTCAGATATCTCATTTTTATCCTGACCCTTTTCTCCATCTTCAGATGATACCTTACTCGTATCCTCAAGTTGGGTTTTCAGGTTTTGGAATTCTTTCTGTAGTTCTTTGAGAATACTACGGTCAACCTGTTGCAAATTCTCAGCATCTCCCATCGGCGTGAACGATCCTCCAAGAATATTTTTGGAGCTATCTTCCTCATCAAGTTCTGCTTCCTCTGATGAACTATCAGATAAGCCTAACAGCTGTTCTTTTGCTTTGCCCGACGAACTTTGATCCTGCAAAGACAGTAACAGTGATTCAAAAACCTCTTTAGGAGAATGCTTTCCTCCCTCCTTATTACTACCAATCACCTCTTCTCCGGAGGTAATATTCATGCCCCCAATATTTGATAATAACTTGCTTAACATTATAGCACCTCTGACATCAATTTTGCTGCACGATCAGACTCCAGGGATTGCAAAAGCTTTTTTCGCTGTAATCCGGATCCAGCTTTAAAAATTTTTACTAACTGCTCATCACTCATTTTATTTAAAATTGGTGACAAGCTCTCGATATCCAGATCGAGTAAACTTTTGATATTTTTTGAAAATTCTTCCTCGGTTATCTCCACATCAGCTATTACATCCTCATTGGCTGTAGAATCTCTTTGGGCAAGCTGTTGATTAAGCGAATCATTAACTGTTGACAATGAGTCTATTTCTGTCTTTAAACCTTCAATATTTTTTTGAAATTGGTTCATCTTTTCTTTCATCGTTGCATAGTCTTCCCCGAGATCCTCAACAGTATCCCCTCCTTGGGCTGTGGGACGAAAAGTAGATGTCATTACGTTTGTTGAATCACCAATTACAAAATCATCACTATACTTTTCTGCTACTTCCTGATGTTTCTCTTCGTTGATATATGGAAATAAAAAATAGATAGCTACAACCATCGGGAGCAATGGCACAAAAATATATCCCAGAATTTTAAGAACTTTTTTTATTGACATAATTATTACTTGCTAAACGTTTGCGTTGCAACCTCGTCCATTACTTTTCGTTGCTGCCTCGTCATTTCTTCCAAAAATAATTCTCGTTCTCCTTCTTTTACCTTTTCCATGATATGACGCTTCTTATGGACATCAGCTAATTTATCGCGCTGCTGATCAACGGCCTTTTTTACCGACGCAAGACTACTATTTACTTTTTGAACCTTATCATGCAAATCATTGATGTATTGCTGCTTACGCTGTAAATCGTGTAAATTTTCATATGCACTGCTTCCATTTTCGCTGATATGATTTTCAAGCTCCCGCTTAAGCCTCTCCTTAAGCTCATTTAAATGCTTCTTCTTATTTAACTTTTCTGCAAGCTTCTGCTTTTGAACTTTTTCCTCATGCTCCCGCACTTTTAAAACCGACTCCAACGAAAATTCAAATTTCATAGTGCTTAGTACGTTCTATTGAATTATTTTTCTAAGCGAACTCCACAAATTATTGTCGAAGTCCGCTTCGTTAATATCTTGTATCAAAAATGATTCCAAATCCTCTCGTTTTTCCACAGCCTTATCGATCTGGGGATTTGAACCTTCCACATAAGCACCGATATTGATCAGGTTTTCAGCTTCTCGATAAGTGGTTATCATGTCCCGAACCTTCCCTGCTAATTCTCTTTGTTGTTGCGTTACAATGTTCGGCATTACCCTCGAAATACTTTCAGGGACATCGATAGCAGGATAATGATTTTTATGGGCTAATCGCCTTGAGAGCACAATATGGCCGTCTAAAATAGATCGTACCGCATCAGCAATAGGCTCGTTCATATCGTCACTGTCAACCAATACCGTATAAATTCCTGTAATACTTCCACTCGATGTTTTACCTACCCGTTCAAGGAATTTTGGAAGCATAGAAAAGACACTTGGCGTATATCCTTTGGTCGTTGGAGGTTCACCTGTAGCCAATCCTACTTCCCGTTGTGCCATGGCTACACGAGTTACGGAATCCATCATTAAAAGGACATTTTTTCCTCTGTCACGGAAATATTCTGCTATTGACGTAGCACTATATGCTGCTTTTATCCGACTCATTGCTGATTTATCTGATGTTTCAGCCACTATAATCGACCGCTCAAGCAGCTCTTCATCAAGTATGTCATCAATAAATTCCTGCACTTCGCGTCCACGCTCACCAATAAGAGCAATAACATTAATATCGGCATCAGAATGACGGGCAATCATCCCCAACAAAACACTTTTTCCTACCCCGGATCCGGCAAACAAACCAACACGTTGCCCCTTACCAATAGTATTTAACGCATCAATTGCTCGAATGCCGGTATTCATTATGTCGTCGATAGGCTCACGTTCAACAGGTGATGGAGGATCATTGTGCACCGGCTCTTGATGACCACATAAAATAGGCCCTTTTTTATCAATCGGGTCTCCATTGGCATCTACCACGCGCCCCAACATCTCCGGGCCAACAGAAATAGTCAGTGACTGTCCCATATACTCTACCTTACACCCAGATCGCATCCCCTTAATGCTATCGTAAGGCATCAGCAAGGCATACCGATCTTCGAGCCCTACCACTTCAGCAGGAATGATATTATCCATAATATTTTCAATTCCATATACTTCACCGACACTCGCTTGCAAACCCGTACATTTAATAATGGTACCTACAATAGATGCAACCTTCCCATATCGCTTGCTATGATTGCTAAAATCATCAACACAATTTCTAATGTGGTCGATATGTGTACGGAGATCAGTAGTTTCGGTCATTTCCATGATGGCAATGTCATACTATCTTTCAGATCGTCAAGTTTTTCTCTAAATCGATAAACAACTGTTTCTTTTTGAGTCTCAAGCTCAAATTCCCCCGGGTTACACTCCTCACTTATTCGGATAGAAAGCGAAAGTTCGGGCGCATATTTTTCCACTAAATCTTCTACAAAGCTATAATCCTGCTCACTCACCCAGAGCTGAGGTTTGATATCATCCTCCGTTTCTTGCAATAGCCCTGATAATTTCTCTTCGAGCTGTTCGCGTATAGCAGGATTTTCTACCGGAAGTCCTACAATCTTCTCAACCATGTCAAACACCAGGTCCAGTAAACCAGGGTTTAACAGCTGATGCTGAGTTTTCCAATCTCTATGTGCCTTCTCTACCAAGTCTTCCAGCTGATGAAGCTTATCATCAACCTTTTGTTCAGCCTCCTCATAACCTTCCTGATATCCCTGCTCGCGGCCTTTTTCAAACGCCTCTTTTCGGGCTTTTTCCAATCGTTTTTCCCACTTCGCATCCCGCTTATCAATAAGCTGCTTAACATCAACTTTCTTCTCCGGGCGACTTTCTGTACTCTCGTTCTTTCTCGATTTTTTGTATCCCTTGCCGTCAAATGCCCTCCCATAATCGAGCGGATGGTTATCTTCGTCGTACCAATTAATTTCTTCGGTATGTAAAATCTTCTGATCTTCCATGGCAGGCTATTCAACAATTTCTTCTTCGCCCATTTTCCGAGTGGTAATCTGTCCTTCTTCTTCGAGCTGTTTAATTTTTCGAATAATCCGTGACTGGGCCTCTTTCACATCTTTAAGCGGTACAGGCCCAAGAGCGTCCATGTCTTCTTGCAGCATAGCCCCTGCACGATCCGACATATTATCCAGGAATTTCTTTTTCACTTCCTCATCTACACCTTTCAGCCCCATAACAAGATCAGTTTTTTCCATCTCGTTGATGATGGTTTGTACAGTTCGATCATTGAAGTACAGAATATCTTCAAAGAGGAACATCTGCTGTTTAATATCATCAGCCAGTTGGGCATCGCGCTCCTGAATTTTACCCAATATATGGCGTTCAACTGCAATCTCAGCTTCGTTAAGAATTTGAGCCACCGCATTTGTTCCACTCTTAATACGATCACCCACGGTATACATACCTCCCATCTGTTCTTTAATAACTTCTTCTATTTCTTCTATCACTTCTGTTGAAATCTTTTCCATGGTAGTAAGACGATAGATCACCTCTGCCTGTAACTCAGCGTCAAGATGACCCAGTATCTCGGCCGTTCTCTTTTCATCCAGCTGAGAAAAGATGAGAGCAATTACTTGGGGATGTTCATTTTTAAGGAAATTAGTTATTTGAGTGATTTTGCTTTCCTGGAAATCGGCAAATGCAGTATTTTCGGAATTTGCCTTTAGTTTTTGACGCACCTTGTCCGAATCAATATCATCACCCAACTCTTCTAACAACTGATTTGCATAATCCTGCCCGCCCTCCAATAGCAGCTCATCATTCGACATCATCCGGTAATATTCGCTCATTACTGAATCTACCACATTGGGCTTTATGTTATCCATCCCTGCGATGGCAAGCGTAACAGCCTCAATTTCCTGTTCTTTTAAATATTTAAATAGCGGTGTAGCATTCTTTGTACCCAAATTGGTGATAAAAATTGCTGCCTTTTCGGCGCCGGTTAACTGGTCTACCTTACTAATGACTCGCTTTTTCTTCTGCTGGGCCATACCGCTTTATTCCTCGTCTGTTGAAATTAACATTGAACGTACAATTTTCGCTGCCCTTTCGGGTTTCATATCAACCATGTTTATAATCTCTTCCATGTCATACTTCTTCCCCTCCAAGGCGCGTACTTCTTCGTTTTCTTCTTCAGCCATAAGCTCTTCATTATTCATACCTTGCAGTTCGGGATCCATATTTCCTTCTGTAAATACTTCTTGCCTATCTCCAAATGGTGACTGTGGTACCAAGCCTTGCTGACCACTCATTTGTCGACGAATACCAAATAGCAACCAAGCAATTATCCCAAGTGTCACAAATATCACAGCCCATCGTAAAACCCGTGTCCAAGGTAAAGGACCATCAAGCATTTGTCCGTTTGGAGCCCCCTGTCCAGGCTGCCAGAATTTTACTTGGCGTATTGTAATTTTATCTCCACGTTTAGCTTGTATCCCTAATGCTGAAGTGATCACTTCCCGAAATTCCTGTAATTCTTCATCACTGTAGGGCTCCGTTTCATATACGGTTTCGCCCTCATCATTTACTGTTTCTACCTGTTTTTGATTGATCAGTACAGAAGCTGAAATATTTGTGATTTCGCCCTGTGCTTTTTTATACACTTCCTTGGTTTCACTCACTTCATAATTTCGGGTTCGCGAGCTACTTTCATTTTCATTTGACGATGTCACTGAAGTTTCACCACGATTATTCACGGGGGTAAACTCATCCATAGGTACTAATTCTGATCCTTCTTGTGTTTGCACCTGCTTATCGCGCTGTTCCGAAATCAACGTTCGGCTTTCAGGATCAATCTTATTGGATTCCCGAACTAAACTGTCAAAGTTTTGATCGACTGACACCCTAACAATACTATTTCCGGGGCCCAAAACCCGATCCAGCATCGTTTGTCCACGGTGCGTTAAATAGTTTTCAGCCTTCTGTTCTGACTTCATCCAAGACTCCTCAGAAGCAAAACTACCATCGCTCTGCTTGTCATCAGTCAACCGATTTCCTGCATGATCAACAATTGTCACATCTTTAGCTTCTAACCCTTCAACACTACCAGCTATCAACGAACTAATTCCTTCCACCCTGCTTTTATTGAGTCGTTCTCCCCGTTTAAGAGTTAACAGTACGGATGCAGAAGCCTTAACAGTTGTCTCTTGGAAGGGCGACCGTTCCGGCAATACCAAATGTATTCGTGACGATTCGACCTGTCGCAGGCTATTTACTGATCGGGAAAGTTCACCTTCCAGCGCTCGCTTGTTGTTAAGCTGCTGCATATAATCAGTCATACCAAGCGAATTATTGTCGAAAAGTTCATATCCTTTCATATCAGATTGTGGAGCACCCATCGGGGCTAGTTCAAGACGAAGCTCATCAACACGTTCGCCGGGTACGTAAATTGATTGACCGCCATTGTCCAGTTCGTAATCCACACCTCGCTCTTCCAGTTCAGTGACAATCTGCTGGGCCGCATCTTGTTTAAGCGATCCAAACAAGAGCGTATAACTGGGACTTGAGGCCCAATAAAAAACCGTTCCGGCAAAAATTAGAACAGCCCCAATTAAGCCAAAAAACAGCGTGCGCTGAGCTGTGGACAGCGGGTCAAGAAATTCTTTAAACTTTTCTACAAATGAACTCATTTATCTACGTTATATTTGCATGCGACTTACTTCCTGATACGTCTCCACAACTTTATTTCGGACTTCCACCATCAGATCAAAGCTGAGTTTTGCTCGTTGCATCGATATCATAACATCGTGTACATTATCGGTTTCACCGGCCACAAACTCCTGCACTTTCGCATCTGAAGTTTTCATGGTCTGGTCAACCCCGTTAATGGCATCTGATAATACATCCGAAAAGGATTGCGGGGGTTCGTTCTCAGTTACTATTTCACGCGTGGGCGATGTTTGCTCAATGTCATTTACCTGCTGCAAGAGGCCGCTTGCTTCTATTCCTTCAATCATAATGGGGTAGATCTGTTATCTGTCGAATTTCGTGTTAGTAATTTTGCTAAATGTCATCGATCGTTATATCTGCAGGGAACGCTTCATAATTTCTTTTTCAGCTTCAATACTACTGAGATTAGCCTCATACATCCGGTTAGCACTTACAATGTTGGTCATTTCCTCAACCATGTCGATATCCGGATACCGCACCATGCCTTCTTCGTTTGCATCCGGATGGTTCGGCTCATATTCGTAGCGGAAATTATCCTTTTCAGCAATAGTGTAATTGGGACCAAGCGATTGTCTTTCAACATTGTTGTTAACCGGCATCCTTGGGGATAAATGCTGTTCCCGCGTTTTATTTAAACTTCCCATACTTTGTGTTAATGCTCGTCGAAAGTTGGTGGGCTGTGGTGCAGCTGACCGTACCGATTGGGGACGATACCCTTGCTTGCTACCCTCAACAGAACTTGTATTTACATTGGCAATATTTCGCGAAGCCACATTAATTCGTTCTCGCTGTACTGCCAGCCCTTTTGCTGCAGTTTGAAATGCGGAAGAAAGTCTATCAGGAATCATGGTGTTTGTTTTAAAAATTATCGAGTTGTACTTGTAATACCAGTTTGTAAAGTATCAAAGTGATGGCGGAGCGCTCGGGTTACAAGCTGTACCCTCATTTGGGTGTCGGCCATCTCCAAAAGCTCATTCTCAAGTACTACTTCATCTCCAGTTTCTTTAATACTTGGATTAACCTCGTGCATTACTTTCCCCGATTTCCGTGCTTCTTGCAGAGTACTTTCAAACTCAACGCTGTGACGGCTATATCCAGGAGTATCAATATTTGCAATATTTGATGAGGAGATCTCCTGCCGCAATGAATAACTATCCATTGCTTTTGCCAAAAGCTGACTATGACCACTATCTATTATCTGCATAGCAATAAATTCATTTATGTTTTTCCATTTTGTGCCGATCGGCTAAAGATTTCATCAAATTTTCCTCCATCCGGAACAAAATGTTTTTACTTAAGTATCAACGTGCGTTAATACTACAGGCAATTGCTATGCCAGATACGAAAATTCATAGTACCGGGAAGTTTAATACACTTCATATTTCTTTCTCGAGTAGCCTAACTGCATAAATAACCGTCCGGGAGGTAATTTTTTCCTGACACGCTGTTTGTTTCCTAAATCATCCGATATTTAAGTAACCAGAAACGCTGCTGATAACTTGGTCAATAGAAGGATCAACAGCTCTATATTTATAGAGCACTCCTTTGTTAGTCTCAATACATTTAATTATGATGTTTCAAACTAAAAGTGCCATCGGGAATTCAGCGGGGATGATACCATTTAACAGCACTGATCCTACCTTCATCATAAAGATGGGAAGTAAAAAGATTTGTGAAGCCAATGAGGCAGCCATTGCAGGGCATGCCAATCAAAATCCTATTGGCAAAGAGCTTATGGACGTAGTACATATTGTACCTAATGCAGGTCCAAATATTACACCCGTATATTTTGATGAAGAATGGTTCATACTAAAACAGGAAACACTTCTTTGGGAAGGAAGCCAACACTTGAAAGTACGGCTCGAACGCCGCGAAGGGGTACCAGACTTTGAAGTCATGCAATCCCTTAAGAATATGATTGGATTTTTACTACATCGGGTGCGTTCCCCGCTTACTGGTATTCAAGGGTATGCAGAATTGATTGAAGACAACAGTGATATCGGAGAATCACAAAAATATCTTGATAAAATTACTGAAGGGGTTGATGAACTCTTTAATTTACTTGATGATTTAGATGATCTGGAAAAGATTCCCCTAAAACGAATAGATTTAAACAACTTTTCAGCAGAACCCTCAGAAATAATTAACGACATTATTTCTGACTATCCTGCTAAAGTACAAAAGAACATCACCCTCCAGGAAACAAACTATTCTGCCCCACTCCAATGCAATTCAGGAGACATGCGTCGCATTCTTTCTTTTTTGATTGATAATGCTGTGGAATATGCTCCTGCCGACAAACACGAAATAACAATCTCTCGATCTTCTAAAAATTCCATCAAGATTTCACATACCGGGAATTCTATTCCAGAATCGATTTCCAACCAACTCTTTTATCCTTTCGTTACTACGAAAGCAAGGGAATTAGGAATTGGTTTAACTATGGCTTTGCTCTATGCCAAACGGTACTATGGGTCAATCTTTCTTACCGACAATAATCCTTTTCGTGAAACCTCATTCCTCTTTTGTCTACCACCATCTAACGATTACCAATCATCTTCTCTGTTATAGTTGGAGCCACTGATAATTCATCATTAGTACATGAGCTATCAGTTCATTCTCCAGCCTCTGCTATTATCTCTCCCTTATTACACAATTAATTCATCTATCCTATCCCAAAAGCTTTAGTTCACAACACTACAGGGTAATGAATACGAAATCACACCGTAATAATGACCTGACCATCTATGATATACAGCTATAGGAAGAAATGAATTCTATATAATAAAAAGCACCTTCGGAAAAAGGGCGCTTCAATCACTAATTCGGATGTGCCTAATAGTTTCTTTTAGTGATTCCTAAACTACTTCTCACTTACATTTTCCCCAACCATACTCACAATTTGATCTTTTAACAATACATGTGTCAATGGTTTCGGGACAAAGCCCAAGCCCTGGCGAAGAATTGCATCAATACGCTCCTCATCATTTTCAGTAGATACAACAATAGCCGGGATATGTTGAAAGTCGGGATGATCATGAACATAATCGAGCATATCAAGGCCATCCATAACTGGCATATAAATATCCACCAGCATCAAATCTATCGGGTCTTTATCTCTTAATGCTTTAATCCCTTCCTTGCCATTTTCAGCCTCGTAAATTTCTCCGATTTCAATATCCATTTCGACCGATTGTACTGTGTTCTTTAAGACGACCCGCATTGCAGCGTCATCTTCAACAATCAACACATTAATTTTCATATTACTCTAACTTAGATAATTAATTTTTCAGAAACTTCTATTACACAAAAATTGCAACCAGTAGCGATATAATTGAAAGCGCAATGGCCGTTCCAGCAATAAATAATAAACTTTCGCGCTGCTTTTTTTCGGCATATTTATCAGCCAACACCGAAGCCACCAAAGGGAAATTCACGCTTAATCCCTCAAACTTTTCCGTAATAAAAAAGGTTGTCACCTCTCCATCTGTATCGGTGTAGCTGTACTTTTTATTAAAGTGGTAAAATATACGACCAAAAATCATATCTTCTTCCACCCCGCAAGCTTCTGCTACTACCTCCACATCTATCGGCACCCTTATACGCGCTATCCGATCAGGTTCTTTTTTGGCATACTTACGAAAATCATCGTGATATCTAAAATAAATATCTTCAAGAATTTCCAAATCTGTAGGTATCTCATCCATTAGTACCACCCTTCTTATAATCGGTGATAAACTGTCTTAATATCTCTATACAGCTCAACCAATACCAGTTATTATTATTTTTCCAATCTAAAAGTTACCGGCAATGAATATTTAACCTTTACCTTTTTCCCATTATGCTTACCAGGTTTAAAATCCACTTTCGAAATACCAGCGACAGCTGCTTCACCACATCCACCACCTATGCCTCTGAGAACCTTGGGATTTTCCGCTTTTCCTTCTGTATTCACAATTACTTGTAAATAAACACGACCCGAAATATGTTTCTTAACAGCCTCTTTCGGATAATCAATTTCTTTATAAAGTGCGGGCAATCCTCCAATAATCTCCGGCATTTCGTCAACTATTGTATGAATTTTTTCAGAATCCTGCGCTATTGCCGTTGTTGGATTCATCCCAAAAGCAATAATGGTGAATGCTAAAACCGATGCAAGTGTAATTACTCTATTTAGATATTTTGTATTATACATGACTATATTATGTTTTTATTAGTGGTTAAATCTTAGCTTCAGTTATATTCGGATATTAGGTACATATCGAACTCACGTACCTTAAAACCCATTAAAATTGTTGTCTCCAAATTGAGCATGATGACCATTTTCAGCATTTTTGTTTTGAATATGACCATTATGTGGTGAGCTATTCTCCGATTCAAATTGATCATCATGTCCATTTACAGCCATATCCTGGCTCCCAGCTGTACTCGACGTTGCTTCATCTATTTCATTCTGAACTCCCGCCAGATCAATCAATGTGTCAACAATATTTGTCAAATCTTTAGCTTGTGAAGACAGTTCTTCAGCCGAACTTGCCGATTCCTCGGAATTGGAGGCATTGCTTTGGACATTCTCATCTAATTCCCTCATCACGGAATTCATTTCTTCAATGCCGTTCTGTTGTTCAGAAGAGGCCGCCGAAATTTCAACAACAAGAGTATTGACACTCTCCACACTATCTTGGATTTCCTGTAAGTTCTCGGATACTTCTTGAGCTACATTTGCACCCCGTTTAGAACTTTCCTGTGAACTTTCAATAAGTTCTGAGGTGTTCTGAGCAGCTTCAGCGCTGCGTTGTGCCAAATTACGCACTTCCTCAGCAACCACTGCAAACCCCTTCCCGGCTTCCCCGGCACGGGCAGCTTCGACTGCCGCATTAAGTGCCAACAAATTGGTCTGGAAAGCAATATCATCAATCGTTTTAATAATCTTCGACGTTTCCATTGAAGCTTCTTGTATCTCATCCATTGCCTTATTCATGCGTTCCATAGCTTCAACCCCTTGCGAAACCTTGGGTTTAGCTTCTTTCATAGCTACTTCAGCCTCTTTTGCATTTTGGGCAGTTTGCTTGGATTGGGCTGACATTTCTTCAAGAGAGGCGGTGGTTTGCTGCAGCCCGGCAGCCTGTTCACTTGAGCTCTCAGCAAGTTCCTGACTGGTATCACTCATCTGCATCGCAGAATCATTAACCTGTTCTGCCCCAGACGACAAGCGATCAATGATATTACTAAGCACTTGCAAAATGGACTCATTCATAAATAAACCGAATATAAATGCACCAGCCACGGCTATGGCTACTGATACAATCAATATCCAAATCGTATTGGCAACAGTTGCATTTGTTAACTGACCCTGCTGGGTAGCCCATTGCTGAGACGAACTTGCAAGACCAGCAGCGCTACTTACAATATTCTTATATGCTTCAATACGAATCTGTTCCTGCTTATTAACTGTATTCCGCGCTGCAATCATTGCTTTCACCGCTCCCACATTATCATTAAGAATTGCCAGAGCAATACTTAATTGCATATCTCTTTCTGGATCGGTAGTCCCTTGATATAATTCTCCCATTTGAGAACGCATCTCGTTAAACTCATCCTCCAACTCCATGAATTCTTCCGTATTCCGCAATGCCTCAGACTGCCACAACTTGCTTACACTGTGCAAGAAGTTTTTTGTTATGTCATCAGCCGAAGCAAGCTCTTCCTGAACAGATTGAATCTCGGCGGCATCGGTAAGGGATTGTATACTCTGATTTGTAACAGCAGTATATTCATTCATAATGTCGACAAACTCATCCGTGGCAGAAGCCATGTTTCCGCGGTATTGATCGAGTTCCTGAACTGCTTTATGTGAAGAATCTACTGATGCTTTGTAAGCCACAAAGGACTCATCAATTTGGTCAATTATTCTTTTAAAATTTGGAACATCATACGCCTCCGCAATCTGCTTCCCGTCTTCAATCCTTTTACCCACGCTATCTAATTTGGCTATCGCTTTTCTGTAGAGCGTATCTTTGTGAGTGTAATTGTACCGAGATAGATTATTACCCGACTCCCACATATTGTTTTCAATAGCATTGGCGATATTCCATTCCGGAATATTTACATCTACCAACTCATTAGTGTTAGTATCGATGGTATTCAGGGAGTAGATAGCAACAGCCCCAACAATCAGGGTCATTGCAGAACCTCCCAGCACTATAAATAAAATACGCTTACCGATTGTACGTTGCTCATTCCCGTACCTTGACGCTAACTTTCGTAGTATTTTTTGTATCAAACGCATAAATAGTATTTAAACTGTGATGTGGAATTTACCGGCATATGAACCGTGACATTTTAAATCCACGTTTGAATTAACCTTAACCAGTCTTATTTCCTGCTTGTCAATATTTTATCGGCGGGCAAATTTCTTTCTTAAATGAAATAGAGAAATCTTTTCAATCAAATGACGAACAAATAAAAAAAGTGCTACCCTTATCCAGGGTAACACTTTAAGGACTATTGGGTTATAAGGAATATTCGCTTAGACTCGAATTCTATTGACTTTAAAATCCGCTGAAATCATCTTCATCAAATGGAATCAATTCACGGCCATCATCCTTATTTTGTGAGTGTGACCCATTCTTATTTTTCGGGCTGTGAGTACGCTCCCTGCCTTTTTGCTTATTTTTCTTTTGGAATCCGTTACTCCCGTTAGATCTTGTCCCATTTGAATAACTATTCGACTCCGCTTGCCATTTGTTAGTTAAATTTTCAGCATTATCGATACCTCCTACTAATGATTTAAGCTCAGCCACTATGTGGTTTAATTCTTTTGCTTGTGAAGAAAGCTCTTCCGCAGAGCTGGCCGACTCCTCGGATGACGAAGCATTGCCTTGCACAGCCTCATCCATTTCAGACATCGCCGAGTTAATCTGCTGTACACCACTTGACTGCTCCTGGGAAGCGGCAGAAATTTCCACCACTAGCGTACTTACATTATTTACGCTTTGTTCGATCTTCTCCAAATTTTGAGAAACTTCGTCAGCTACCCTTGCACCCCGCTTAGAACTTTCTTGTGAACTTTCAATAAGTTCTGAGGTGTTCTGAGCAGCTTCAGCGCTGCGTTGTGCCAAATTACGTACTTCCTCAGCAACCACCGCAAAACCCTTACCAGCTTCACCAGCACGGGCAGCTTCAACGGCCGCATTGAGTGCTAACAAATTAGTCTGGAAAGCAATATCATCAATTGTATCAATAATCTTTGAGGTTTGATCAGAAGATTCTTTGATATCTTCCATAGCATCCTTCATGCGATTCATTGCCTCAACACCTTCCTCAACCATCGGTTTAGCTTCTTCCATGGCAGTCTCAGCTTCTGCCGAGTTTTGATCGGTCTGCTTCAACTGAGAGGAAATCTCTTCCAGGGATGACGTCGTCTCTTCAAGGCTTGCCGCCTGCTCGCTGGCACTCTCCGCCAGCTCCTGGCTGGATTGTGATAACTGATCAGCCGAATCGTCAACCTGACTTGCACCTCCACTAAGGCGCACAATCATACTCTTAAGTGTAGTATTGATAGAGCGTCCGATATATAATCCAAATAAAAGTGCTATTATAACTGCAATAATCCCCACAATCGATATTATCCACAAATTTTGTGAGACTGTAGCAGCTACCAAATCAGCCTGATCCCTTGCTCCCTGTTCGGCTGCTTCAGCTACAATATTAGCATCTTTTATGAGCTTATCATAGGCAGAATTGTTGTTATGTTCCGCATCTAAAAGCTTTTTATTATGCGCTGCCATATTATCCGTGGCATCAACAATTTGACCTAGATAATTGATAGCATTATCCAATGCTTCTCGGCGTTCGGTATCAGGTTCTACTTGATTGCGAATATCTGTCAACTCCTGATGAGCATTAGCATACGTTTTGGTTATTTCTTGCCAGCGATCCTCTGTATTTTCTATCCTTACCTTCCACAAACGACGGCCATTATCCATGACCTCTGCCCGAACGCCTGCAACTCCTTTCGTCATCACCGCATTGCTATTAGCCAAATAGCTACCCAGTGCACTTTTTATATCCTGTGAAAGCAACTCAACTTTAGCTCCATCTTTTCTAATTTGTTCTGCTGCAGCATGGTATTCTTCCAAACTTGTACGATATAGTGCAGACTCTTCTTTCAGCGCCGCTACCTTTTCCTTAAGGACAGGATAAGAACCCCCTTTTAAAACCTCTTTAATTTCTTCAATTTCTCCATTTATTTTTGGGAAACGTCCGATTGCCTGCTCGAAATACTCATCTTCATTACTTTGAGCATAGTGCAAAAATTCATTATTGGACTTCCGAATAGTTTGATCTAATGCCTGTGAACTCCCCCATTTTGATACATAAACATCAACAAGAGTATTGCTATATCCATCAATTGCATTTAAGGCATAAAATGCTATCGCTCCCACTAAAAGAGTTATAGTAACACCCGTAGCAGTAAGCGTTGTAATTCTTCTGCCAATGGTCCAATTATTATCTCCGGAATTAGAACCAGAACCGCCTGTTAGTTTATTCAAAAAACTCATGGTATCATCCTATTTTTATATTATTAAAACCTTTTACCTGTATTTATTCTTTATTTGAACTATCCAATACCTTCTGAGGCACCTCAAAAAGCACTTTATCGACTTCCAAAAGCATCTTCACCGAATCATCTGTTTTCCCGATGCCGGCCAAATATTCGCTTTGCTCTCCTGTGCCTATAGAAGGAACATCCTCAATTTCTGAAGTTGCTATATCAACCACCTCTGAAACTTTATCGACCAAGACCCCCATCAGATACTCTTTATTCTGAATGACGATAATACAGGTCTCATCGGTATCCTCAATTTCTTCGAGACCAAAACGAGTACGCAAATTCATTACGGGCACAATTTTGCCGCGTAGATTTAGCACTCCCCTTATATAGTTTGGCATTTTGGGGACCGGAGTTATGGTCATTAGTCCAATAATTTCTTGTACTTTCAGAATCTCGATGGCATACTCTTCATCCCCAAGAAAGAACGTCAAGAATTTACCCCCTTCTACATCCACATCAGGTTGGCTATCCACTTCTTTTTCTTTAGTTGCTGCTTCACTCATAACAAAAAATTCTATTAAGATATTTGTGACTACCTAACTGAATGAACTCCATTTAATTAGATAAGTAGTTGTACCGCTCCTAAATTACAGTACTCTTATCGTCTCTCTGATGAACTTCTTAAATAATTTTTGAAAGGAATTTTCTTCTATCCAAAGTCAGATAAGCTGTTCCATTTTTGTCTTCAGCTTTTCTGGCGTAAACGGTTTGTGGATAAAAGTTGCACCAAAACGGCTCAACCTTTCTATTCTCTCTTCATTACTCTCCGCTGAAATAATGAGTACGGGAATTTCTTTGGTCTGATCTTTTTTCTTAACCTCTTTTAGCATCTGCACCCCATCCATGATAGGCATATTGATATCTACTATAAGCAAATCAATGGAATGCTGATCTAAAATTTCTAGGCCCTCTTCACCATTACATGCCTCAAATATTGAGGTACTTTCATAACCACAGATATTAAAGGTTCGCTCAATTACTTTTCGCATTATTGGACTATCATCCACCACCAAAATTTTAATATCCATAGCTACAATGGTTTTAGTAAAAAATGAGCACCTTCATTAAACAACTTTTCCCTTTGTTCTGGCAACAATGGCCTCTGCAATTTGTGATAGCGGTAAAACTTCAGCAACGGCACCAACTTCTTGAGCTACCTTCGGCATTCCATAAACCACACACGTATTTTCATTTTGACCGATGGTATGAGCTCCATTATCTCTCATCTTTTTGAGTCCTTTCGCTCCATCTGATCCCATCCCCGTTAAGATAATCCCTGTTGCATTAACACCTACAGCCTCAGCTACTGAATTAAACATTACATCCACACTGGGACGATGATGGTGAACGGGAGGTCCTTGTTTAATCTTCGTATAATATTTTGCCCCTTTTTTCTGCACAAGCATATGATAATTCCCAGGGGCAATGAGCACTTGTCCCGGCTGAATCCAATCTCCGTTTTCGGCTTCCTTAACATTGACTCTACAAACACTGTTTAAGCGTTCGGCAAAACTCTTTGTAAAAACAGGAGGCATATGTTGCACAATAACTGTACCCGGCAAGCGTGGCGGTAAGGCCGGCAAAATTTCTTCAAGTGCCTTTGTTCCGCCTGTCGACGACCCTATTGCAATCAACTTTTTTGTGGTCGTCTTTAATCGAGCGTTGGTTGAATATCTATCTGTATTACCAACCTGTTTTTTCTCCGTCAGTTTTGTGGTCGTTTTTTGTACAGTTGCCACCGAAGCCGTACGGACCGATTTGATAATTTCTCTCGTAATCTCTTTCGTTGAATAAGCCGAACCGGGCTTACAAATTACATCTACAGCTCCCAACCGGAGCGCTGTCAACGCATTCTCACTATTTGCAGGAGTCAATGAACTAATAACTACCACCGGCATAGGATGATGCTTCATAATTTTTGACAAAAAGGAGAGACCATCCATCCGGGGCATTTCAAGATCCAATGTTAGTACATCGGGATCGAGCTCAGCAATTTTTTTCCGTGCCACATAGGGATCGATAGCTGTACCTACCACTTTGATATCTTTTTCTTTTTCCAGCTCTTTGGTAAGAAGTTTTCTAACTAATGCCGAATCGTCAATTACTAATACTTTTATCATGGTTTCTCCTGAGCTTGATAATGAACTTCGATATCAGCAATACCTTCGTCCAAAAATATTCGAACTGTTTCTTTCAAAGAATCTCTGATCTTTTTTGTCAACTTTTCTCTACTATCAAAAAGCTGTGGCGGACTTATGTAACATATATCTCCTTCTTTACTAAAAATGGGAGCTATATTTCCACTGATAATATTTGCCACCTCACATAAAGCTTCTTCTTTTTCAGCTTCATTGGGCTCATCAATAGCCAACATATTACCCGCCATTGCACTTAATAATGATTTTGATGGAGTTATAATCACCATCCCATCAATTGCACCACTAAACTCAACCACCGACTGCATGTTTGACAACAATAACCGCTCCTGGGATTCACTACTCACCTCTTCTTCTTCAAGCGGAAATAAAAAACATGTTATCTCAAACGTTTTTTCTGCGGCTTCATATATTTCCCTTTTATAAGACATATGCTACATCGCCATTTTTAAACTTTAAAATCTTTTGTCGCAACATTCGCCAACTAAATGGCTTATGAAGATAGCCAAGGCCACTACTTGTAACAGCATTAAATAATTTCTTATCTCTTCGCGAAGATATCACAATTGTCGGCACCTCGGAACAGTCAGGGACCGTGCGCATTTTACCAAGAACTTCTAAACCACCAATTATTGATATATCTATGTCAATAAGCATTAAATCAATCAGATATGTTTTTAGGATTTCTAATCCTTACTACCAGTATGGACCTGATATAAATTTTCAAGATTTAAATCCATTTTATGGAGCACTTGTATAATTTCTTTACCCTTAGTTCTATTATTTTCTACAACTAATATATTCATCACCAAAATAGTTGTTGCGATTAATTCTTTTTGATCATCCGAATTCAGCGGTTACCATTTGTTATCGAACCAAATCTTACAGAATTCAATTAGATTATCACTAATCTTAAGAATTAGAAGAATTTAATACCCTGCCTTATTTGTTAGCATTAATTGGCTTTTTGTTAATCGTGATGTATCCGTCAGCAATGCGCATTGCCATGGTGCGTGAAATATTTCCTCCTACATCTCCACTGGATATCATAAATCTATTTTTCCAGAGCAGCTTCCGAAGAACCGTAATATTCCGTTTTCCAATTTTAAAATAGTCTTCTCTGTCTTTCGATCTCATACTTGCTCCACCCGCAACCGTAATTTTGATGTTCCTCTTATTTGCCCCTAAATCATACAACCCATCCAATAATAGCTGAAACCCAGTATCAACATACATAGCCGGTTTCAGCTTTGCCTTTTCGGGGTCAGCTTTCGACAATGGAAGCATTACATGCAATAATCCACCAACATTTATTGTGGGGTCGTATGCAGCAATGCCCAAACAACTACCCAGCGCATATGTAATAATAGTCTCATCGGTATTTGCAGAGACTCTAAAATCACTAACACCTACTACTGTTTTCATGCCAAGGGATTATTTCTTCCGATACACGGCCGGACTTATATTTTCAAAGTTTCTGTCTGCACTTGCTATACTCTCTGAGTGCCCTAAAAAAAGATATCCTCCTGGTTCTAAGATTTCCCGGAACCGAGCAACTAACTTTTGCTGTGTTTCTCGATTAAAATAAATCATCACATTACGGCACATAATCACTTGAAAAGGACCATCCAGTGGCCATTTCTTTTTAAGGTTCAATCGGCCGTATGTAATCATCTTGCGAACCTTTTCTGTAATCTGATACTGTCCCTCATTTACCTTGTGAAAATATTTACTGATTAATCTTGGTGATATACCTTTTACGGACTTTTCCGAATATACTCCTCGTTTTGCTGTGTTTATTACATCACGAGAAATGTCAGTTCCTAAAATTTTAACCGATTGAGGATTAATATTCTCCCTAATAATAATAGAGCTGCTTATCGCCTCTTCTCCTGATGAACAACCAGCCGACCACCATTTTACCTGCCGCCCATTTATTTGGGGCAAAACATATTCACATATAAAATCGAAGTGCTGACTTTCTCTAAAAAAGCTCGTCTTATTAGTTGTTAATACATCAACTAATGCCAAAAATTCTTCGCCTGAAGAATCATTTTCAAGATAATCTAAGTAATGAGAAAAGTTTTGTACCCCCAGCTTTCGAATGCGTTTCATAACTCTCGATCGGACGAGAGCTTGTTTCCCTTCGTGTAGATTTATTCCGCAATAGTCATAAATCTTAGTTTGTATTTTCTTGAATTCAGTTGGTTTTAAATTCATTCTCTATTGTTTTTACAAAATGCCTACACCTTATGGCATCTCATTAATAATCTATTCTTTCTTTTTAGGCAGCTAAAAACCTGCTATAAAAATCTAATTTTGTATCAATGCCGCCGTATCCAGAATAAGCCCTACGGTACCATCACCTAAAATGGCTCCTCCTGAGATATGATCCATCTGGGCAACCATATTTATAGACTTTCCTACCAGTTGCTGCTGCCCTATTACTTCATCTACCAGTAAGGCATATTTTTTATTAGCATTTCGTATTGCCAACAACGTACCATCCATTAAATCTTCAATCCCATCACTAATATTGAAATGGTCATGTAATCGAATAACGGGGACCGTTTCGCCGCGTATAGAAACCTTTTCTGATTTACCCATTACTGTAAACAAATCTTCGCTCTGCGCCCTGAATGCTCGATCAATATTAAGTATTGGCACTATAAAACGCTGCGAACCAACACGAACGAGCATTCCATCGGTAATAGCAAGAGTAAACGGCAATTCAATAATGATCTTCGTCCCCCTACCCTCTTCCGATTCTATATCAACCTTTCCTTTAAGATCTTCAATCGATTTCCTGACGACATCCATTCCTACGCCCCGCCCCGACAAGTCCGTCACTTCGTCGGTGGAAGAAAATCCAGGCAAGAAAATGAGATTATAAATCTCTTTATCGGTCATCTTTTGATTGGGATCAATAAGCCCCTTGGAAACTGCTTTTTCTAATACTTTTTCTTTATTTATTCCTTTTCCGTCATCTTCAATCTCTATAACAACCTTTCCCCCTTCCTGCGATGCTCGCAGCCATACTTGAGCCTCCTCTGGCTTTCCCGATGCTGCTCGCTCTTCCGGCGTTTCAATCCCATGATCAATAGCATTACGAACCATGTGTACAAGCGGCTCATTAATGATATCCACCATATTACGATCTATTTCGGTCTCTTCCCCAAAGGTTGAAAGCTTAACTGACTTGCCTGCTTTTCGCGACAAATCCCGAACCAATCGATTCATCTTATGAAACGTGGCTTTCAAAGGTACCATCCGTAGTGCCAAACTCGTATCCTGGAGTTCTCGCAAAATTTTGCTGGTATGGTTGATTTTCTTCTGCAGCTCAGAATGGTCAGGAATACTTTCGTCCTGTGCTACAACTGAATGAGCAATGACCAATTCTCCCACCATATCAATGAGCTGATCCAACCTGGTAACATTTACCCGTACCGATGATTCCGTTTGACTGTCATCCGAATTGTCTTTGGAGGTCCCATTTGTTTTTTCTCCCTCAGTTTCGGCCAATAACTCTTCTGTAGTCTGCGAATTTCCATATTCTATACCACCTGCAGCTTCCAGTGCTTTTTGGGGAGCCACTTTTTCATCTGCTACACGGTGTAGAACCTTCGTTAATCGTTCAAAGTTTAATGGTTTTGGCAAATGATCCCCTCCCTCCGCACCTTCAACGACATCAAGCATCTTGGTAATAATATCGATAGCCTCCAATGAGATATCTGCGCATGCCACATCAAAATTGATTTCACCATCCCGCACCATACTTAGAACCGTTTCAAGGTGGTGGGTGAATTCCGACATGGGATCCAGTCCCATAAAAGCTGAGGTGCCTTTGATAGTGTGAAATGCTCGGAATACTTTATTAATAAGCTCGCTGTCATCCGGATTCTCTTCCAAATCCAGCAAGGCGCCTTCCGCCATTTCCAAAAGCTCGGTGCACTCAGTAATAAACTCCCCTACCATGGCAGTATCAATGTCATCAGGGATATAAAACTCTTCAGATAACGAATCCAACTCTTCCGAAAGATCATCTGCATCATTGTTATCTGAAAGGGACTCTGCTTCAGCTTCTACGTTTTTGTTCTCCTCCCACTCCTCATTTTCTTCAATTTCAATAGCTTTTTCAGTAATTGATGCGATCTCCTGCAACCATCCTACATGCTCTTCCGGCCCCTCCTTGCGGACATTGTCAAGTTGCTGCTTAACATCTTCCAAAACCTTTGCAACATCCGGTCGTACATTAGAAATTACTGCAACCGTAATAGCATTTAAACTTTCTATATATTCGCCTGATGCATCATCTTCTTCCAGCCCCATTATATAAGAGGCCAAATCGTTTAGTGTTTTAGACTCATCGATATTTGGTACTTCAGACGAATCAGATGACTTCGAGGATTCCTCATCAAGCCCTATCAATTCATCCGCTGATTCTTTTTCTCCGGCCAACGCATCTACAAGATCATCATAAGCCTTCTCAAAAACCTCGACCTCTATATTACCTTCATGTACCAAATATTCACGAATCGTATTGACAGCCTGCATTGTGGCTGTCTTAACACTTATAAAATAATCGTCCTCTTGGAAAAGATATTTCAACCCCTTCCATGCCATATCGATAAGCCGCTGCAATTGTCCGGGGTCCTCTTCAAAGGTAGAAATAAACTCTTCAAACTGAGCCCCGGCAACTGCTACGTTATCACGATCGGCCGGCCATACATCGGCCAGCGCACGCATTATATTTCCAAGATCTTCTATTCGCTGTTCACTTTGACTACTCATCCCAATATTATTTAGTTAGATTCACTTAATACCATTGTCAGCAAAAATTCTGTATTCTCGCTTTTAAACTTCATCTTTTTGGTAGGAGGCTTGTTAGGCATAAAGAGGGTTAAATCACTACCTCGTGTAGCAGTAGGCAACGAGGACTGCCCCCGAAATCCAACCTTTTCTACATTTGCAGCAACATCACCGGCTAAAATATTTGAAACCTCACCCACCAGGTCTCCCATGTCATCACTCTCAAAGGGTAACTCCATCCCAATAAATACTTTTGAAAAATATAAGGCAGTATCTTTGGGTATAGCTAACATCAGCGAGAGCGTATGATCCGTATTAAAAACTGCAATATTCCCAATTATTCCATTAAGAGGCTTATCCCCATTTTCGTACTCAATGTACTCCAGCTCTTCCCCAATTATGGAACCAAATGTGTTTAAAACAGACTCCTCAACCTTTTCTACCAACTCTTCCGGAATCTGTTCTAATTCTTCAATTTCTGCTATTTTCATCTATCTGCTACCTACTTGTTTAAGAGTTTAGTATACCTTTGAAAAAACTTTTGTCTTCTTCCTCATCATCACCACTGGCAATATTACCTTCTTCATCAAAGTAATCGCTGATGGCCTTATGCATTTTATCAGCCGTAAATGGTTTGGTAACATACTCATTGGCTCCACCCTCATTTAAAGCCTTATCAACCTTACCCATAGATTTTTCGGCCGTTACCATTATAATAGGAATGTGATCGTTGCCCTGCTCCCGGATGGCCTGCGCAAACTCGACACCTGTCATATTAGGCATGTTCCAATCAACAAACATGATCTCAATATCTTCATTAAATTTATTCAGTGCATCTTCACCGTCCTTGGCCTCCACGTATTCAAAATCAGCTAACATTAGATTATTAAGTGCACGCTTTACAGCACTCCTCATAATTTTCGAATCGTCGACCACCAGTGCTCTTATTTTACTCATTACTAACTCCAGTACTTTTAGGTAAAAATATTGCTATAGATTTGACCTTGGCCGTATCCTTCACTAACCAAGTAACAAACAGTTATTCTTATTCCTTTATCGTCGGTAGGCGTCGACACTTAAATCTTTTTACCCGAAACTAAATTATTTAAGAAATTACAGGTAACTACTCAGTTGATGGTGTTGTTATATTCTTAAAGAAAGGCTCGATATCACCGATAACCCTGTAAATGAAACGTAATAGAAAAGCTACATTTCCTAATTAGAGCCGATCATGCTTCCTCGCTCATCAAAACCAACTCTTTCTTCTTCCATCCCGGCTCTGGAAGGAGTACACCCCATTCAGGAATATGTTGCAGACTCAGAATCTAATCCTGTCAAAGACTTTCCCGATATCGATGAAGAAAACGATAAAGACAATGGGGGGCATGAGGAATCACACCAAATAACTTCGGGAGGAAATGATAATGGAGAATCGGACTTCATGCACTTGATGCCGAAGAAAGATTTCCGCGATCTATTTGAACATTTTTTTGTAGTTGAACACAAAAATCTAACCTTACTCCAGTCTAAAATATTACTGGAAAGAGATCTCAACCCAAGTGAATTAATCTCTGATATTGATGCGCTCAAAATTCACGTCTTGCGCCAGCACCTTTATGACTTACAAGTAAACTTCTTTAAAAATCCTAAGGGCCAACAGTACGACATACTGTTATAGGATCCACTAACTTGCCCGTCGACTGGCATCTGAACTCAGTTCAATCGTGAATTCCGACCCTTTCTTTTGATATCCGTCATCAAAAACTTCGTATAGATCTTCAACTATTTCGCCAAGTTCTCCTATTCCCTCTTCAATCCTACTTCTATAGCGCTCGAGAGATTCATTGCTCATATCATTCTCAAGCATAATTTTCATCAACTCCAAGTATCCAGAAATTGCACTTAACGGTGACATAGCCTTGTGCATTTTATCGCAAACAATCTCCTCCTGAAGTTCTAAGGTCGTTTTAATCTGTTCGTAATTACTATTCTTTTTGTTGATATAAACAGATTGTAACTCCTCGTTAAATTTGGTTTGCAACGCATTCCCAGATTTTGATTCGGACGGTTCGTCGCTACTATCGTCGTTCGTATCCTCTATACTCATAAACCAACGTATATCTTTTTTAGTCCTAATATTATGGTACTTAACCCCGGAAAATCTTCTCTTCTTGGGAAGCTATCTCCAGAAATAATTTATTAAAAAAAATTAATATTAAAAAATATTAATTTATTCTTGGATATGTTGTACCAACGCTTTTTATTGGTACTTCATTATAAGGATATGAAAAAAACTACTCCTCTTATCTGCCAATTTAGGAGGAGATATATAAGCTCTACTAGGCTTATAGCAGGACTATTTAATAAAAGTGACACTACACTTACTTCTTATTAATATTACGGAGGACCACAGTTCTCAAATAATCAAATCCCTTGAAATGGAGGGGGTTCAGGTTGATTATCTGATAATGGAGAATCCGGGGGATGTTACCCAGGAGGTAATTGATAATAACTACTGGGATGCTGTCATTCTTTCCGAAGGTACCTCCACCTCTTCTTTTACTATATTACCCAAAGTTGTTAAACGCTTTCCGAACAGTCCTGTTATTCTGTTTACCACAAACCTCTCCAATGAAATATATAAAAATGCCGTTAATCAAGGGGCAAATGATTGTGTATCTACTTTAGAACTATACCGCCTGCCCACAATTCTCCAACGAGAGCTTTCTGTAACGAAGTCAAAATCTCAAAAAGAAATTATAACAAACTCTTCAGTCCTTCTATCCGATATCCTAAATCTTAGCACTGAAAGTGTTTTCGTTTTTGATGCCCATACACTTAAGTGCCAATACATCAATCAGACCGCGATAGATAATCTAGGATACCGTAACATTAACATTGAGAAGGTCACACCGTCAGATATTTATTCTGAATACAATAGAACATCATTTGAAAACTTAATTCAACCACTTTTAACAGAACAACGAGAATCAATTTCTCTTTGTAGCAATATTGTCCGGGGAATGGGGGTCGTTTTTCCTGCTGAAATCCACTTTAATAAAATTACCCATGATGAGAAATCGTTTATTTTAGCAATAAATAAAAATATAAGCGGATCCTGGTACAAGGTGCGCAAACTTCGAAGACAGCGAAAAATTGCAGCTAAATATCTCGCTAAACACAAACAGAAAGAAGAGTTACTAGTAAATGCCGCACATGATATGCGGACTAGTTTGCAGTCAATTATTTTATCCAATAAATTACTTTTTGATAAACAATCGGGAGACTTTCAAAGGGGATTTGGTAAATTTCAACAAGCCATTAATTTTTCGGGCAAACACCTTCTTAATTATATAAACGAATTTTTTGATCCAAGTAATGATAAGGCAACATCAAAAGATATATTATCTGACTCCTTAGAATTGGATTCATTTGGAGAAAAGCTCTATTTAGTATTTAAACCCATAGCCCAAAGAAATGAAATTGATTTTTATTACGAAACTTCCTCCCTGCAGCAGTCTTATATATCAACTAATCAAACATATGTAAAACGCATTTTAAAAAACCTACTTTCAAACGCCTTCAAATTTACGAACGATGGTAGTGTAACGCTTGATATCTCTTCAGCTACAGATCAAGAACTTGCCAACATACAAATCGACAGTGACAATGCCGTAGCATTTAGAGTTAAAGACACGGGAATTGGCATACCAGAGAATCAGTTAAATAATATCTTTGGCCGCTACCAACGAACTAAAAATTCGAAAGAAGGAACAGGGCTTGGATTAGATATTTGCCAGAAATTAACACAAAAAATAGGCGGAGTTCTCCAAGTTGAAAGTGAGGTTGGGAAGGGATCTATCTTTACGCTTTATCTGCCAGCTTATAAAAAGCTATCAGATAGCATACCAAAACAAAAAAATACAAATACTGATGAATACCGCTTCAACGGCACCAAACAACTGAAGCATAGAAACAAAACTATTCTTGTCATTGATGACAGCGAAGTCCATAATTTGGCTGTTAAAGAATATCTTTCCTATACATTTGCCAATTGTATAGCAGTAAATACCATAGAAAAAGCGCATCAGATTCTTAAAGAGAATCGCATTGATTGTATTGTTACCGATTATATTATCCGTGATACAGATTGCTTGAACTTTTTAAAACAAATAGAAAGTGATGAGCAGTTTTCTGCCATTCCCACTATTGTATATACAGGAAAAAAGCTAAGCGATGAGGAACGTGACACCTTACTTTCTAACGCAAATAGTATAGTTAAGAAAAACTATGGTAGCTATGATATATTGACAAATACCATCATTTCTTTTTTTCACAAAAAAAATTCGCCGAAATCTTTTAACTGGGAATAATTTTCTGTTCCTAACCTCTTTTCTTTCTCTATCTGTTAAAACATTCCTTTTTTTGAATCTATTTAATTTAAGAATATGTCGTCATCCCCGATAACTCCATAGCAATAGAAATCAATTAATAATTTTATCGGAGTTTCGGTATGACATCTTTTAAAAAAATAATGGCAGTAATATGCCTCTTGGCACCTTTGGTCTGTATAAGTACAAGTACGTTGGCCCAACACAAAACAAATCTTGAAGACCAAGCTAAGAACCTTCAAAATAACTTAAAGAATGATTATTTCTCTTTTGGTTTGTTATTACAAGGCAAAGCTGATTTTCAACCAAAACGAGATTACGGGCATAACGGCTTTAAGGCTTCTAAGGCACGATTTAAAATTTCGGGAGAATTCGATCATAAGTTTGGTTATAAGCTACAGGCTACAATGCTTAAAAGCCCATCAGTGTTAGATGCAAACGTTTATTTCAAACCATACTCAAACGTTCAACTCAAAGCAGGAGTGTTCAAATCTCCCTTTTCACATGAATATGCAACAGGAGCTGGTTCGATACTCTTTGCAAGTCGATCTACAGTTGTTAATCAACTGGGAACAAAGCGTCAGGTTGGAGTGCAGCTGGATACTTATACTTCGAAGAAAACATTCCGGTTTACGGGCGGTATATTCAACGGCAGTAATTTCCATTCCAATAAAAACAGCGATGATAAATTCCTATATATAGGGCGAGTTGAAAGTTACCTGGCCAATGACCACCATAATAAGGTAAAACTTGGAACAAGTATTGCCCATGAAGCAAAAGACGTAGCTGGTCACGGAAATCTATCCTCTGATTATGTGGGTAAGCAAACCTCAGTTACCGCATACACCAGCATTAAAAAGAATAAATTGCTCTTGGATGGAGAGTTTATACAAGGATGGAGAAATCCAGTTGTTGGACCGGACAGTAATCCCTACGGTTACTATGTTACGGCAGGATACTACGTAACAAGTAGCAGTCAGTTGTTAGTCCGATGGGATGCCTTTGAAGGCGATGACCTAACTCAGGATACAGAGCAGGTTTTCGTTGGCTTTAATCATAAACCCAACAGTTTTACCAAGTTAAAACTTACGTATGTGCTGCCAACAGATCATAGTATTGAATATTCTAACTTCTTTGCCGTCCTTCAGCTAGAAATTTAAAATCTATTTGGCTTAACTGATGCCCATTTTTTGGGATAAGAGCTTAATAATTACATTACTTTTTGCCCCCATCCGAAGGGCATCAGTTAGGGCCAACAAATCATACAGCCTCTCATCTTCTTTACATGCACCCGGCACCGTATGATACAAAGGATTAATAGAAATTCCCTTGTTGCTATATCCTTTCACGGGCCAGATATATGGGTCTTCAACTACAAACGCTTCACTTAGTACCGAAGCAGAAAAAGCCGTTGGCATTCCACGCATTAATCGTCCCTCGAGAGCCGGAAAAACATACTGGACACCATAAACTAAAAACTCCCGAAGGGCCTCTTTTTTTACTAATCTCTTATCATCCTCAATAAGTCCACTAATTAAAGACCGGTTTACCGATTCGCTTACCTCCGAATTGCTGATATTCAGCTGCTCAGCCACATCTTTCAGATGCCAATTCAAATCTTCTAATAAAATAATTTTCAACAGAATAACAATATCCTGTGGACGTATTCCTTTGTGCTCTTTCATAAAACAAATAAACTATCCTATAGTTAAAATAAAGCTATATAGCCTCCGATAAAGTTTAAAATTCTCCAGCTACATTTCATCTCCTTATGAATCTAAATATGTGAATATATAAAATCGCGGTCCATTTATTCCATTAGAAACTATTTCCTAATCTAGGGAAAATTGCGAAAGTATTTAGACTTTATTTAACATTTCACAAATGTGCCAAGAAGTAATAAATGAATTAGTTCCCATATATTCGAAAATATTTGTTGCGGGTAACTTTGAAAAGAGTAGGTCATTGGTATACTGACAACGAGAAGAGCAATTAAAAGATTAAAATTCACGAAAGTGTATAATAGGCGGTACAACTGCGAGAAGCAGCCTACCTACTTCCAGTATACAGCTCCAATTCGCAAACTCATATATATTACTAATAATGGGCAGGCCTACTTACCGGCAAATGCGAAAGGACTCCAAGACCAAAGGGGCTTTTAGCCAGCAACGTTGTCTTGCTCAAGCTTTTGCATATGGCCACTAAGAAAATTGAAAAGAAATGGACAAGTCTACTACTAAACTGGACCCTAACCATTAAAAAGGAGAGTTTGAATCTAACTTTGTAAGTTTCGTAAATCATGAAACAAAAAGAACTCGATCAACTCCAAGAAAAAGCGTTGGCTCAGCTTAAATCTTAAATCAGGTGAGTCATTGTTCGGCAAGGATGCAGCATTCACTCCGATGCTCAAAAACTTCATTGAGGCTGAGATGGATGCTCTACTTGGATGACAGCAACACAACTCGCTGCTGACTATAAGCCGGACACTCAAACGCCATGTCAACAACCTGACCTTCTCTACCTGGTTTTTTTGTTGGGCTTGCGCGGGGAGAGTCCTGGAGAGGCGGTGTAAGCTTCCCACTGGTCTCGTACAACTCTTTCATCCGGTAATAACTTCAGGGGAATAGCCATCGCCGGGAGTCCTTGGAGACATCAGTTAAATGATTGGCTAACTTTAATAATCCTAAGTTTAGATTATTTTGTCTTGAGTAATCATGGTGATTCTGGGTTTAGTAGTTAGGTTTTGGAAACTCTAATCTAAATAAACTGTAAGATTTCATCGTAACTACTTCATATTATTGTTCACTTTATCTGATATTAACCATGATTAATATTTTCTTCTGCTGGAAAATGAACCCTATAGGTGGTACCATTTTCGCCATCAACCTCAATTTCACCCTGCAGCTGTTTTGTTAATGTATTTATCAATTTAAGACCAAGGGATGATTGTTCCCCGTTTAATATTTTTTGCGAAATACCCAGTCCATTATCACTAATTTCCAAGACAATCGTTTCATTTTCGTGAATTAATGAAATAGAGATATGTCCTTTCTTGGTATGTGGAAAAGCATGCTTTATAGCATTCGTAACTATTTCATTAATAAGTTGCCCACAGTAAATAGCCTTATCAAGACTTAACTTGACTGATTCAGTTTTAAAATCTATATCAATCTGCGTGTCAGACTCTTCAAATGTTGTGTTTATCTTATTAACAAGATTCTCCAAATAAACATCCAGCTCTAAATAGGAAAATGAGTCCATTTGATACAAGTGTTCGTGTACCATCGCCATGCTATAAATTCGTGATCGGCTATCTTTAAGTTGCTTGATAGCTATTTCATTTTCTGCCTGATGGATTTGTAGTTCCAATAAGCTCGTAATAAGCGCTAGATTATTTTTAACTCGATGATGGATTTCCTGTAATAAAAATTTCTTTTCTTCTATAGAATTTCTAAGCTGATCTTCTGCCTCTTTTACTTTTAAGAGGTTAATATACATTTCAAAAACGGCTTCTATTTCATCATCAACTATAACTGGAACAGTATGGATTATGACCGGTACTTCGGTCCCATCTTTATGCTTTCGAATAGTTTCTTTGCTAACTAATTCTCCATTGAATGCTTGACGACTTAAATCTTTGGCATTATCCTTAAATTCTTCTGATACAAGTAAGTCATCAATCTTATTACCAACTAATTCTTCAGAAACATATCCAAAAATGCTTGTAAAAATATTGTTGACATCAATTACTTTTTTTTCCTCATCTAAAACAACGATTCCAACGGGTACATGTTCAAAAAGCTGTTGAAAGAACTTAGTATTTTTCTTCATCAAGCTTTCTGATCTTTCTCGTTCTATAACTCTGCCCAGCTGGTGACCAATAGTTTCCATTTTCTTAAGCAGTACAGAACCCTGGGAAACTATTTGATCTGAAAAAAACTCAAGCACCCCTACAACCTTATCTCGAATTAATATCGGCAATCCAAAACAGGCCCGAATATTTAAGTCAATATCAGGCATTCGGTGCACAAAACCTGGATTCTCATGGGCATTTGCGTACCATTGTGGTTCGCCCGAGTCAATAACTTCTCCGACCATTCCCATTCCAGGGTTAAAAGATGTTTCCATCATCATCCTTTTAAAGGATTGGAATTTATCTTCATTTTCGATGTACCAAATATCAGTCGGATAAAATTCCTGGGATTCATCATCAGCTAAACAATAGACGTGACCGACATCCCAACACATATATTCGCAGATGACCCGGACACTTTCGTCCAATGTCTGGGTTAAGTTTATATTTTGATTGGCTATCGTCGTTAACTTATTAAGCAGCTTTATAAAACCTTCCTCCCTTTCTACCCTTTTTTGCATCTCCTTGAACTTGCTAACGTCGCGGATAATCGCAATGGTATTCCGTTCCATCCCTTCATCAAGAGGCTCCAGCTTAATATCAACAGGAACCCGAGATCCGTTTTTATGTTTAGCATATAATTCTAAACCGCATCTCATAGAACGCTTATGGGAATTTTGTTGATACTGCTTACGTAATTTAACGAGGTCTTTTTTTTGAGATTCAGGTATTAAATATTCGACCGGTTGGCCTAACAGTTCCTTCTTCTTATACCCCACTATTTCGGTGAGTTGAGAGTTTAGATGTTGGATAATTCCATCCTCTCCAATAATTAAAATACCATCCGAAGCGGCCTGCAATAGTCGCTCAAATCGATTCCTGCTTCTTGATATCTCTAGTTCTATACCACTTTTTCTTTCAGGAAGGTGCTCTTTTATACGAAGAATATTATTTATTTTACTCACAACAAGTCCCAGTATTTTTCAGTGCCTATATTATAACGTCTCTGATCTCATTTTTTTAAAAATCATTTAATAACCCTGGCAACTAACCCATATTTAGTTATCGGTGTTACGCACTATTTCTTAAAATTTTTCCGGAATATTTATTCAGTTAGTTTCTTCATTGGAAGTAGTGAATTTTCTCTTTTTTCAAACGGTCAACTTTCAGGGAAGCCTACGACTACCCAAAACCCAACAATGAATAGCAACCAACTGACAGTACGCCCACCCTAAGTGGTCATCTCCACCTTCATACCCCCGTTATTTTTCAGGAAGAACAAGCCTATGCTCCTTCCCAATATATTTCTCTGAAAGGTAGATCTATCGATCCTAATTAGTTCACCTAGGTGCCTAAGTTTAAGACTCTACTTTTTTAAACAAAGGTAATCGTCCTAAAGGTACATCGATTTTAACTGTGGTCGGTCCATGATATGTATTCCCATTTTCTGCTTCCCAAGTACCTTGGGGAATGACGATTGTTCTTTCTCGTTGTCCCTTTCGAACTACAGGAGCAACCATTATCTGTGAGCCTAACATAAATTGATCGTTAATTGTAGCATAACCTTGATTGGGATAGGTATAAGCCATTGGACGCACAATAGGCTCACCAGTTTGTGCAGACTTCTCTGCCAATGCTAAAATGGTATCCCCCATTTGGGCATGAAGGGTCGCCATTCGTTTTACCCGCTGTTGATTCTCTTTGGATAAAACTCTCCAGGGAGCAACCGAAAATTGCATCATGGGCATCAGAGCATGTACTTGAGCCGAACGGACAATTAGTTCTTCATCAATTTTTGACTCATCTAGGAAAGAAGTAAATTCTCCACCTCCAATCATATCAGGACAGGTAAATGCGTATCCCATCAGACCCTGAGCTATAATACCAGGAATTAACTTCCTCATATCTTCCCAACTATGACTTTTATCTCTCAAGCGTTGTGCTAATGGATACCCACCCATCTTCCATGACGCACGATATTCATTTAACGGATAATCCAACCCGATTTCTGCAAAAAAGCGAGTGTGGTCATTAGGGAGTGAAGGTTTATGGGATATTAATTTGCCTTGGTAATGGTGGGTATCTCCACCATCAAATTTAAATCCATCAACCCCATATTCATCAACTAGATAATCAAGCTTATTTTTAAACCATGACCGGGTATCGGGGTTACTCAGGTCTAAAGAAGCACTGACGCCATTCCACCATCGAATCATTGCCGGTTCCTTATCTTTATTTTTCAGCAACATATCTTTTTCAGCTAAATTGCGATAGACCCGAGAGTCTGGACTAACCAATGGAACTACCCACAACATCACTTTAAAACCCATGCTGTGGAGTTCATCCATCATTTTTTGAGGGTTCGGAAAGCGCTCTTTAGAAAACTCCCAAACACCATAATCTTCCTGCCAATTATCATCAATCATAATTACGCCGGGTGGGTATCCCTGATCAATAATACTACGGGCATATTCCAAGACGTCCTTCTGGTTTTGATCATACATTAACTCAATCCACGTATTGTATTGTGGGGCAGTAAACATAAGTTCTTCGGGCGACTGACCCTGGGGCGGGAAAAAATGTCTTATACTATACTGAAACGCCTTTCGAAGACTAGATTTCTGCTGACCAGCCTTTATTTCCCCATACTTACTTGTAACCATAATAGACCCTTCATCGAAACGGTAAGCTATAGGTTTTTCCGACCAAATATACCTACCATGATTAGATACCAGCAGAGGTTGCGCTTGATTTCCATAGTTATTTCCCAACAAATCGCGTTCAAGTGAGGTAGAAGAGGAATATGGCATTAAATGACTATCTGAACTTACACCTCCCCACCAATATTCATCCTTTTCTATTTCTAATGTGAGGGTATCCTGAGCTTGAACCCCTACAAAAGAGCCACTGAGAATCAGACAAATAAGAAACACTCTTACAATTGTTCTAATCACTAATCTAAATAACCTTGAATTTAAAATTTTCCGTTGGGATCGAATATCTGTTCATTCTCCATCCACTTACCACTCGTAAAATCAGGAAAATCAACTGGTGTACCGCCTTTGGCAATTGATTCCTCTGATAAAGGAGCTATCACACTCCATGTTGCAGCATCATATACATCTTGTGGAGTTGGCATTTTATTCTTGATTGATTCGACGAAAGCATTTCTGACAAAATAGTCCATTCCCCCATGTCCAGCCCCCTCTGCTTCATGCTCATGGCGCTTCCATAGTTCAGCGTCAAACTCTTTACGATATTTCTGAAAGTCTTCCCACTCATGTTGATTACTTCTCCCACGAACATGAACAGCATCTCTTTCCATCTGCCAAAGTCCATTCGTACCCTGTGCTCTGAAACCCAATGAATAGGGTCGAGGCAATGTAGTATCAAACGTTATTAAAATAGTTTCGTCATTAGCTGTTGTGATAGTCGTCGTTACGATATCTCCTGTCTTCCAGTCTATCTCCTCGTTTGGATGATTCTGCCCACCATAATGCTCAATATGATTCTCCAGTCCTTCTGCTTTCGTAGCATTAGAAGTTAACTTTACGAATCGGTTTCCCCGGTTTATATCCAACCAATGTGCTACAGGTCCAACACCGTGTGTGGGATAGTGATCCCCATTTCTCTTGATGTAGTGTTCAGTTCTCCAACTAGAAACACTACCTGTACCAGAACCAAATTCGAGATCATCATTAAACAAATATGGCGTGAGCGAATGCTGATAACCGCACCTTGCATGTATCATTTCGCCAAAGATACCATCGCGGACCATGTTCAACACCGCCATTACATCACGTCTATAGCAAACATTTTCCAGCATCATACAAGGCATCCCCGTGCGTTCTGAGGTTTCTACTAGTTCCCAGCAATCCTCTACAGTTAGAGCTGCCGGGACTTCTACCCCCGCATACTTCCCATTCTCCATAGCGGCTACTGCTTGCCTCTTATGGTATACCCACGGAGACGAAATAATAACGCCATCAAGATCTTCTCGTTGGCAAAGCTTGATATAGTCCTCCTCACTTGAATATGCATCTGGTCGATCTTGTCCAGCCTTTTCTACAATATCCAGTGCTCGTTTTAGATTTTCCGTCTTAGGGTCTAAAATAGCTTTTACTACAACATCATCCCTATTCAGCATACCTTCCAAATGGCTAGTACCTCGAGAACCCACTCCCAAAAATCCCAACGTAACCGTCCGGTCATCACTTCCAGTTAACACCGAATAAGGTGCTATAGAAAGTCCCAATCCTGTTAATGCAGATGTTTTGAGAAAATCTTTTCGGTTAATTTCTTTATCCATAACCTCTATATTTTTGCCAGATTATTCTGTGATAAAACATTAAGCTCAAAATTTTGCTCCTTTCGTCCCAAATTACTGACTAGACTGCCTGTTTAGTTGCATGAGAATATACATCTATTGTCCTCTGAATCTTATGAAGTACAATTTGGCGGGGATCATTTTCTAATTCACTCTGCTTAATTGCTCGATATTGATTCGGTAAAAACTGACTCAACAAAGGCAAAGGAATATCATGCTTTTCAAGATTTTCAAATAACTTTTTTACAGCCTGTTTTACTTCGGGATTCGACCAATAATATCTTGACCGATCGCTATAGCTATACTTTCGCAAAAATTTCAACCTTTCTTCGTCACCATCATAATGATCCTTCCATGATTCGGGATTATTGACCATTACTTGATCCAATACCTCTTGTAAATTTGATAACTCTACTGATGGTGTTGAAGAGAATAATTCCTTTTCGATAAGTGATAAGGCAAAAATTGCTTCTCTAAAAGAAAAGGTGAGCCAAGGTCCTACCTTTAAAATTGCAAAACCATCCGTAACCAGCTTTCTCAAATTATTTTCAGCCTGATAGTCAGTTGAATGGGCCTCAAATATCATTGTATCACGGTTTTTAATAAAAGAAGAAAGGTCAACCGCCTTTTGGGGATCATATTCTACAATGTCACTATTCCCGAACTCTACTCCTGGTTGTACAACTTGAGCAATAACACGATCCCACGCATCTTCAAGTCCCTTTTCCTGAAATGCTCTCTTAGTTATTTCAATAGTTGCCTTTGCTGAATCAACACTCGTAACCTGAATATCATGTATTGACCCCTCGGCCCCTCCTGGAATTGGCACTTCCGTTCCTATTACATAAACAGGTTGTACAGAATCTGATACTTTTTTTTCGTAAGTCTCTTCCGCAACTTTGCATAATTCCGCCGCACGGCTAGCTACAATCTCATCTTTCATGGGCACACCTAGATCAACATCATCATCGGCACAGGGCATACTTGTATCCAGATGAATTTTCTTAAATCCAGCTTCGACGTAGGAACGAATTAATTCTTTTGATTTCTCCATTGCTTGAGCAGCAGGCTCTCCCTTCCAAGGATTGGGGCCCAGATGATCCCCACCTAGAATCAGTTTATCCTCAGGGAACCCCACATCGTCACTCAAATGTGATATAAAGTCAACAAAATCCGCAGGCGTACGTCCAGTATAACCTCCATACTGATTAACCTGATTCACTGTAGGTTCGATAAGTAGGAAACTATTATCCTCCTTCGCCTGTAATAAAGAAGCTTTAAGGACATAGCTATTTGACGAACAAACGGAATAAATCCCGATTGAAGACTCACGGTGCTTATGACGTACTAAATCTAGAAGATAATTTTTCATCGCTATAGTTTAGACTTGCAATAATTCGAAATAAAATGAGCAATATGGAAATGTCTTCATACATGTGGAGTAGGACTTAGTGTTAAACTGCCATCTTTGTTGGGTTCCACTCTTGTAGCCCACTCCACAGGATACAGTTGGCCCTTCACGTTAATCTCGGCATATAGTCGTAATCCCTTCCAGCTCATACCTCTGGGCAACATCATTCTGACTTGCCTGACACCACTTGGATTGGGGTAGCCCGGATCTACATACCCACTCTCTAACACTTCACCTTTTTCAGTCTTTAATGTTAATTTCAAACTACCCGGTATACCCGATATTCCATCATTAACGAGACCAAAAATTAGGCCAGGATGTCCTTTTCTTTCAAAACTCCAGACCCAGGAAGGGCGAATCCTGTACCCAACTTTCCTAGCTATAGTATCGATGGTATCGGGATACTTTTCATAGTATCTGAGTATTTTATCAGCGGCTATGGCCTGCCAATTCCAAAGTGAATAATAGTTAGCTCCGACATCCATAACATGATGGATCTCATTATCGGTATGAGTTTGGCCATCAGACAGCTGAATATTTTGCTGTTTTCCATCTGACATACCCACTTCCAGTGTGGCTCCAATCCAGGGAGAGCGATTGCTGAGAGCTGCAATCTGCTGGTTTTCAATAAAAATGGTATCTGAACGAAGCCAATTATTGGTTCTGAGTGTCTCTCTTAGAATAGTATCATTGCCCACATTGCTGAAATCAGGCTGTGTATTCGTGGTCAAAGGGACATGGTCCCAACATGACAGCTGATGTTGAAACATCTTGGTAAACGTTTGCTCTGCAACAACGGAATCAGGAAAAGGATTGCCTTCAAATGGCCAAGTATGACCTTCGCCCCAAAAACCATACATAAAAGTATCCATATATTCGATTTGGGGGTGCCCGTTATATTTCAAAGCCATTAGCTCATTAAATTCTCTAAATGCTTTCTGAAAAGCCGGGTGATCGTATCGTGGCTCATAATGTACCTTTCCTTTCAACCCGATCTGATCAGTTGTCCCCAGTTTAACCTTTGGTACTTTTTCTGCTACAAAGTCGGGAATAGCCATACCGGGTATTTCCGGATTACTAAGCATAACCCGGAATGCTATCTTTTTGTTATATTTCTCAGCCATCTCAAAAGCCAGTTGCCACTCTTTTGATGGATTTAACTCACCAGGTTTGTCCTGCAGATCTTTCCAATTAACTCTCAGGTAAAGTTTTTGTCCAAGAGGTATCTTGGCTAACTTTTCAATTGACTGTGATAAGGATTCCCCGTCAACGGATGGCGGGCCTGCTTCATCCACAACATAGGTCACCAGTCCCATTCCAAAGTTATCCAAAACACGATCAGAAGGCACTGTGGTCATCACCACATCCCATCCCGGTACTACTTCTACAGGGAAAGGACCTTGATAAAGACGATCGTCAATTTCCGGACCATTACAATCAGGTTGAGAAGTATGATCCCTGAAACCTCGAATTCCCATAGTAGACGCTAGTCCCGTCATGCCTACAGATTTGATAAATTTTTTTCTGTCCATAGAAAAGGCCCTTTATTCTACTTTTAATACCATTGTATCTTTCCCACGCTCCTCATTTGAAGAGGTATAACTAGCTGTTAACAAATATAATCCTGTCTCAATATTTTTCGGGGCTGTAATAATCTTCAAAACGCCTTCAAGACCTGGATACACCCAACAATGCTCGCATGAACCTTGGCTTATGATATACGCAACCATTTTTGCAGCTTCTTCTTCAGAATATTCAGAATTGGCGGGCATTGTCATGCTACCCCATTCGCCTTCAGATCCTTTTCTAATACTATTTATGAGGTCTTGCTTATTTCTTTTTCCGTTACTGTATGAACTAGCAATTTCTGTAAATGAAGGCCCTGAAATACTGTTCTCGTCGGCATGGCAACTAAAACAACTTCCCTGCCCCATTAAGGTTAAACCTGATTGGTTTGCTAACCTTGTCTTCTCTTTTTGATGAGTTATATCGGAAGAATCAGTAGCATTAGGAAAAAAACTAACACTCAGAAATACCTGTTTGGGATCAATCTCTCCATACCTTGAATTCCCATCGACCGGACTACGAACTTGAATCCCGTATCGTACTTGCGCCCCCCAAGAAACAGTTTCATTGTTATCAGCAAGCGATAGCTCTACAGAAGGTTCTACTTTAAAACTGGCTCCGCCCTTTCCACTTGATATTTCATACTGGTAAAAAAACATGACCCCTAAAGTGGAAATGACCATTGTTATCAGAGTTTTCATATACTACTAGGCTTGATCTATTTCCCTGGCTACCCGGTTAGCTGAATTCGTTGCAGCCTCCATACCCCAACTTCGGTTGTCGGCATAACCACCCGCAAAATAAATTCTTCCATGAGGCTTAATAAGGTGGGGCCAAAATTTTGATAGCTCCCCCCATAGGAAAACCTCCCCTTTCACATCCAGGAGTAAACTGATCTGCAGACCAATCTTTCACCAAAGCCTGCTCTATGTCGATATTCGACCTATCACCCGGATAATGCTCTTTGAAGACTTCAAGCGCTCGGAGAGGATTCGTGCCAGCAGAAGCCTTAGCCATCAATACAGCTCTGGGAGTATCCACTTCTTCGGCTACCTGCCAAATAGTGCGCAAGTGAGGATGGTTAAAGGTTAGATTAATGCTGATGTTATCTTTCTTCCAAAACTCTGTCCGTGCCTGAAATACAATTCTCGACTTCTGCTCATAAGTAATCTCATTGATAATAAATTTCTTTTCAGGAGGTAGTTCTGGGGTAATAGCAATATTTCGCAATGCGGATACAGGCAGGCAATTAGCTAAATAATCAGCAGACATTTTTTTCTCTTCTCCAAACTCTCTATACAGAACGGTAACACCAGTATCACCATGTTCTATACCCAGTATTTTACAACCCAGCTTTACCCTTGTACCCAATCGCTCAGCAAATTCCTTAGGTAAAATATCATTACCCCCTTCAATTCGATAAAGATCATACTCTCCCCAATACCCTCTTTTATTCTTGATATAAGATTGCCATAATTTATAGAGTGCCGAGGTATTACCCCCACCCAACACTTGGAGAGCAGCCTTAGACGCTCCTTCTTTTTTATAAATCTCTGAAATCGGGACTTCATCCAAATGGTCATATCCGATTCCAAAAGGCTGATATTCATCGTTAAATTTTTCAAGATAGGGCCCCAGATAGAGTCGTTCTAAATCTGTTCGTAAATTTTGAAAGGAACGAGATGATAGAAAGTGAGATTCTTTCTCGTTAAGTCCACCTAGTTTTTTAAGTTGTCTTTCACGTCTTTTTTGCAGATCTGCCTTTGTAAGCCATTCATCGCCCTCTCTTGTCATCCTATTTTTTCGGTGCAAATATGGAAGAACTGGAATATCAAACTCTTCAATATATTTCCAATAGTTCTCATATCCTGGTTTTGTTATGTTTTCGGCTCCATAATCAGCATACAATCCGCCTGCTAATCCATCATGTACTGTTTGCACTGTGCCCCCATATCGACCAGCAGCTTCCAGTACTTCAACTTCATGCCCCATCCTCTTTAGCTCATATGCACAACATAAACCCGCAATACCCGCACCGGCTACGATAATCTTCTTTTTTGTAGATGGATTTGAAGTAGATCCATTGCTCTTTTCTATCATATCAAAAGGCATTGCTGACAGACCAATACCAGCTAACGAACTTTTTTTGATAAAGCTCCTTCTGTCCATAACCAAGGGGATTATAAACTTGAACTCATTCTTGTGGTTTCGCCACTATCATCAGATGATCAGAAAAACTCGTTTCCAGGCTTGCACCTGATCCTTCAACAGTACCCATCTGCTTGCCTGTTTCGTAATTAGCAAGTTCATAACTGGTATCTGCTTTTAGGCCGCGCAGTTCTACCTTCCCCTCAAAAGAATCCGCATAAAATGCATAGAAAAGCTTTCCATTTCTCTCAATGGCATGAGCTTCTGGACGGTCAAACCCAATATCATATAGCTCACCTCTATACTCCCCCTTGGGAAGCATATAATTTTTATAAATACCCATCCATTTTTTGATAAGGGCTTCTTTTTCGTCCGTCAACAAAAACTCATTATCTGGATCTGCTGACTTTGGCCAGGTAAATTTAGACCCAATAACTCCTCCTATACCCACTGTAGAAGCGAAATCACTCTGATCATCACTCAACTCGACATGATCACCGTAATATGCCGCACTCTCTCCCATCAAGGCTTTATATGTTTTCCCTTTGTGTCGTATTTGCCATGAATCCAGCGGATCGGATGAAACCGGCTGGTTCATGTAGGGCATAATAAACGAAGAACCAGAGGTGCCACAGGGACAAATCTCTACCACAGCGTCAGATTTTATATTTTTAGCCGTTTTATAAATTTCTTTGTAAAAGTCAGGCAACTCTTCAACAGACTCCTCGGGATATTTTTGTGCTTCGCTGTGACTATAATCGGGCGGTACCTGGTTTAAATGTTGACCATCAATTTTGAGGCCATCATAACCCCATTCTTCCATAAACTTTTGAACAAGCTGTTTGTGGTATTCTTTTGTTGTTTTCAGGGCTGGATTCAGATAGTGACTATCCCACCAGGTTATTTTTTGGTAATTCCCTTGTTTATTGATTAAGAGCATATTCGATTCATTTTCATGAACTCTGGATCCTGGATCTGCTGCCAAGGGTGCCCACCACAACTTTGCTTTCAAATCATATTCATGTACCTCATCCACAAATTGCTTCATGGTAGTCTTGTTAAACTTGGCATTCGTTTGCCAATCTCCTTCAGCAATTTGCCATCCATCGTCCAATACTGCCCATTCGAAGCCAAGTTCCTTAACCTTTGGGAGAGTATTTATAACCTTATCAAGGGTAAAGTCACGGCCATAACCCCAAGCACACCAAATGGGCTCGTAGGCCGTTTCTGTTGGTTCTGCAAACTCAATCCCCTTCGAATCGAGGACCTTTCTATATTTCCTGATTGATGTATAGTAATCACCTTTATGGGAAGTAAGAAAAGTTTCAAAAGTAGATACACTATCTTTCGGCTGTATCGAGTGGGGATATTTTAACGTCGAAACACTATCAGTAGCAAAAGAAACCGATAATTTGATTCCCTTATTTTTGGAAGTTGTTTTTACAGGCAAAGAAATAAGCTGGGGTTCTGTTTCTACATGCCCCACTGCCAAGCCAGCATCTGACCTCCATAGATCAACAACGGGAGTACCACCTCCATAATCAGTGGCATTCATTCCTTGGTAATTTTGTTGCTCAAAATTCTGCCCGACAGGTAATACCCAGTCTTTACGCGATGGATAGGAAGCACTTTGAAACGACCAGAAACTTTTTTCTGACAAGGACTTATCCAAAGGTTGTAAGACATATTGATTGTTTTTCCAGCCCCCTAAGGTCAGAACTTGTCCTCCGTTATTTACATACTCTACACGGGTGGTTATCAGGTTTGGAATACTGTCATATGCTGTCGCTATAACTTTTTTCTGTATTTTGTACTTCGGATTAGTTGTGTTACCAGTTACGATAAGACGGTTGCCAGTTCCTAAATCATTACTAATTGATGTCAAACGGTAATCTTTGAGCTCAAAGTCACGCAAGACCTCACCATTTATAGTTATCGTTTCTGAAGGCTGATACCCATCCAAAAGCAACGCTTTTTTAGCGTCTTCGAAATCGACCTTAGTATGCAACAGCTCATCAAACGTTAAGGTAACCTTACCACTTGTAATCTGAGGTTGCTGTTTATTTACACAGCTGGAAAAACAAAATATTACAGTGATTGCTATTAAAAGACGCATGTCCACTAGTGGCGTTTTCATATTAATTAATTATTTTCTTTGCATTACTTTGATAAATCTTCTTCAACACCTTGTCATTAAGGTTAAAGCCATTTAAGCTCCAGTGATATCCAAACATCTCATGCCGGTAGAAATGCTCATCCATCGTTTCTAATACTCTGAATGTTACGTCATACATACTGCCTCCAGTACCCATATCTGTTCCATAAACAATCTTATCCTGGTGTTCTGTAATAAACTCTTTGACATGGCGAGGAATTTGTGATAATTCAGCATATCGTGCTGAAACATCAGCATAGAGGTTTGGATACTTCTCAAGCATACTGCCAATAATCTTTAAATCATATGAACTATTCCCCAGATGGGCAGCAATAAATGTTGTATTGGGATGCTTCTTGACCGCATTTTCTAAGGTTTTAAGCATTGCACTGTGGCCAAGAATTCCTTCTTTATTATCAAGTCGCCAATTTACTGCGTTCATTAATCCATCATTGGTAGAATCCATGTCCATATAAAACCAATAGGGTTCAGCTACATGAACATTAATGGGCATATTTAATTCACCTGCCCGTTCCAGTACGGGAGCCAACCTTTTGTCATCGATATGCATACCTAAAGCTTGCTTAGGATGCGAATAAACCAATCCTTCGCCTTTATCACCTAATTCTCCAATTCCTGTTGCACCCATTTTATGCAATCGCTCAAGCTCTTGTATAGCCTTTTCTGCAAATCCTGGTTGTTTATATCCCGAATAATCAATGCCACACCATACTTCAAAGTAATTTCCATACTGAGAATAAACTGAGTACAGTGAGTCGTACTTAGCACCGGTAGCTTTGGTAAGCAGTATTGTTTTATCAATATCATTCTTCTTCATCGTCTCAACCCATGCTTTAATATCCGTTTCTGATTGAGGGTAAGCATGAGAATGCATATCAATGGTTGAAAACTTTGGCTTATCAGCCTTGTAATCATGAACTTTATATAAAGATTCGGGCCGATAATTTTTTAGCAATAAGGACTCTGCTGGTGGATCTCCAGAAGAATCTTGTGCCAAACAAATTCCATTCAAAAGAATGAAAACCGAAATAAAAAAACTGATTTTTTTCATAATGCTAATTCTTCTCTATTTAAACCGAACTCTTCCATTGCCAATTTTATCATTCTTTCTCTATTCAAAAATGCTTCAGTTCCTCCAGAACCTGTGGTAGAAAGTGCCCCTGCCAAATTTCCGAATCTTGCGCATTCCTCAACTGAATCTCCCAATATAAACCTACTTATGAAACCTGCATTGAAACTATCACCCGCACCAATCGCGTCGACTATATGATTATTTTCAAATGGTTCTACCATTTTAACCTCCCCATCCTTACAGAAAGCAGATCCGTTAGCCCCCAGCTTAGCAACTACCACATTAGCCATCTCGCTAATTTCCTTTAGTGCAGATTTCCAATCAGTTAAGCCTGCTAATGACTTTAACTCAGCTTCATTCGGAAGGAATACATCTACATGGGGCAATATCTTATCTAACTGAATTTCCCACTTTTCGCTAGGATCCCACTGCGGATCAAAGGATGTCGTTAACCCCATATTTTTTGCTCTTTCCATTAGAATATGGAGATCTTTTGCAATATTTGGTTGTAAAAAAAATGAAGAGAAGTGTAGGTGTTTGGCTTCTTTTAAATGAGTATCAGTTATATCGTCAATCTCAAGGTGCTTCATCGCACCTTGATGAGTAACCATAGCACGTTCATTACCATAATTTAACGCTACTGTTACCCCCGTTGTTAATTTTGGATCTTGAATTACAAAATTCGTATCAACATTCATCTGATCCAATGATCTAAGTACTTTCTGACCAAATGAGTCCTCCCCAATCTTACCTAGAAAACTTACCTGCGGGCCAAGACTGGATAAATTACTAGCAAATATTGCCGAAGAGCTACCCAATGTGTTTGTAAGACTGTTTGCAAGTTTCTCTTTCCCAATTTCCGGGAATCCATCAATCTCATTGAGAATTAAATCAACGTTTAACTCCCCTACGACAAGTACATCCGATTTTCCTTGCTGCATTCGATTCGACACTTATTAATTCTGAAAATTATTAGCTTAATTTTAAATACCCGGGGTTTACTTCCCCCGGGTATTTAATCTCAAATCCTTATTAGCTAGATAATTAATAACCTGGATTTTGAGATAAATCTGGATTAACATCGATCTCAGATTGTGGGATAGGAAAGATTAAGTTGTGTTCCTGAATCTGGCCTCCATGTCCATTAGGTTGATCTTGCATTACTTCCAGGGCACGACCAGTTCTCACCAAGTCCCACCAACGGTGTCCTTCAAGAGCTAGTTCAACACGACGCTCGTGATAAACTGCTTCACGGAACTCTGATTGGCTCAAACCTGCTTGCAATTCATTTAGCCCAACCCTTTCTCTAACCTGATCGACGTATTGTTTTGCTTTTGAGGTTTCACCCATTTCATTGAGAGCCTCTGCATAATTCAGAAGTACCTCGGAATATCGCATTACACGATAATTTACCGGTGAATCACTTCCTGAACCGATAAATCCATCTCTTTTAATGAGATACTTTCGTGTATTATATCCTGTTGATGACCAAGCAGGATCATATTGCTTACCTCCTTGGATAGTAGAGCCCTGCATTAGCACCGTAGTCTCTAGTCTAGGATCACCACTTTCAAATTCATCAACCAAATCTTGGGTAGGCATATCAAAACCCCAACCTTCGAGACCTGCAACACCGGAATTTCTCGGAGCTATACTAATGTGTTGTATTGTTCCATCACTAGCATTACCCCAAGCTCCATTTGGGCCACCTTTCATAAACTGAACTTCAAATACTGACTCCTTACTATTTTCATATTCTTCTTTAAAGTTATCAGCATAGCTATCCAGCAATTCATATACCCCTGAGTCAATTACCTTTTTGGAGTATTCTGCTGCTTTGTCCCAATTTTTTTGCCACATATACACTTTAGCAAGCATCGCGTTGGCTGCCCCCTTCGTAATACGGCCTTGGTTAGAACCCGCATATGTCTCTGGCAAAGCTGATGCCGCCTCACTCATATCCTTTATGATTTGATTGTAGACTTCACTTTTGGCAGTACGTTGGACTTTTAGATCTCCTAATTTTTGTGGCTTTGTTATTAAAGGCACATCACCAAACAATCTTACTAACCAAAAGTAATAGAATCCTCGTAAGAATTTTGCTTCTCCTATTAATCTACCTTGTAGATTACTATCCATATCAATATTCGGTATCTCTTTCAAAGCGATATTTGCCCTATAGATACCGGTATAACTGTCTGCCCAACTATCAGCTAATAGGGAGTTTGTAGAATTTATATCAAACAGGTCGAACTCCCACCAAGCAGGTCCATCAGACTTACCCCCATCACCCTTATAAGCATCATCAGAAGCAATATCTCCAATGGACCAATAACTGTTCTTGAATAGGCCGCCATATTGGAGCGGATCATAAGCTGCATTTACTGCTGCTACGGCATCGTCTGAATTTTTGTAAAAGTTAGCTGCCGTTACCTCATTAGGAGAATTCTTTGTCAATATCTCATCACTACACCCGGCAATTAAAACGAGAGCTAGCAATGTTAATCCTTTAATAAACTTCATAACTTTTGACTTTTTAAATTTATAACTAGGAGACTTCATTATTTAAAACCCAATATTTAACCCAACATTAAATGTTCGAGGTACTGGATAGTTACCCATGTCAATACCGTAGTTAAGATTATTATTGTCGACCTTACCTAACTCTGGGTCAAAACCATTGTAATCAGTGATAGTAAATAAGTTACGTCCGCTTACGTAAACTCTGACTTTCCTTGCTCCAAACTTATTTAACAACGAATTGGGCAGATTATAACCAATCTGAACATTTTTAAGTCGTAAATAAGATCCGTCCTCAACATATCGATCTGAAATACGGGCATTATTGTTCGGATCATTCCAAGTAAGACGAGGCATACTATTGCTTGTGCCTTCACCTGTCCATCGATCTAAAACACCAGCCATTTTATTCCCAACATGAGAACCATTGAGCAAGCGATAACCCACAGTGTTCATAAGTTCATTGCCGTAGACTCCACTTATCAACAACTTCAGGTCAAAGTTTTTGTAGGAGACACCAGCATTAAACCCATATTGGAAATCGGGAATCGGACTTCCAATGTATGTTCGATCGTCATCATTTATTACCCCATCGTCATTAACATCAACAAACCGAATATCACCGGGTTCCGCTCCTGGTTGAGTAGCATGATTACTAATGTCCTGCTGATTCTGAAACAGACCATTTGTCTTGTAACCATAAAACTCACCAATAGAGCGCCCTTTTTGTGTTCTCGTCAAACGAACAGATTCTCGATATAAAATGGGAGATGAAATGGGGAGACCGCCTCCAAGAGACAGTACTTTATTTTTCGCAGTAGAGAAATTACCTCCAACATTGTAAGAAAGGTCTCCAACAGAATCTTGATATTTAAGTGATAACTCGAAGCCTTTGTTTTCCACCTTACCAGCATTCTGATAGGGTGCTTCGGTAATTCCTGCACTACTTGGAATCGGGACAGGCACCAACATATCGGAAGTAGTTTTTACATAATAGTCAGCCGATAAGTTGACCTTATCTTCAAACAGTCCGATATCTACCCCTACATTTGTTTGTGTAGTTGTTTCCCACTTTACCTCCTCGTTGGGAACACTCGTTGGAGCTACTCCTGGGACTATACCCCCACCAAGCACATAATATTGTGACAAGTTCAAACGAGTCGCATAATTATAATTACCGATCTGCGAGTTGCCTGACTTCCCCCAGCTAAATCGAAACTTCAAATTGCTTAGGAAACCAACATCTGATAAAAACTCTTCTTCAGAAGCTCTCCATCCCAGTGAAAAAGAAGGGAAAGTACCATATCGATGCCCTTCTCCAAACTTAGAAGATCCATCAACTCGTACATTACCTGTAAACAGATATTTGTTTTTGTATGAGTAATTTACACGTCCAAAATAACCAATCATTGATTGTTCTTCCGCATATTCAGATAGGCTATTTATCTGATCAGCTGCACTCAAGACCGTTACATCCTCATTAATAAAACCTTGGGCAGATGCATCAATAGACTCATATCGAGATTCATTAATGGAAAAACCACCCAGTAACTCTACATCATGATATTCACCAAAGGTATCTAAATAGTTAACAGTTGTTTGGCTAGTCCAACCAAAACTGTTACTGCTTCCCCTGTAAAGCTGTGCAATTGCGTTAGAAGTAATACCCCATCTATATGTAGGTTGAAATTCGTAATAATTACCGTCGGTGTAATCTATACCAAATTCAGACCTGATAGTAAGATTATTGAGAGGATTAACCTCAATATATGCCCGGTTTGAAACATTAGAAGACTCATCATCAACATCATTAATAGTTGCCATTCCAACCGGATTAGGCCCTTGACTACTTCCTTCGAAATCTCCCTGCGGACCAGCAAATGTTCCATCCCTATAAACAGGTACTGTTGGCGACATTTCCAGTGCCCCAACAATACGATTATCACTAGCAAATGGATAATCTTCTGGTATCGAAGCCTGATTGGTACGGGCTAATGAAATTTTATTACCAATTTTGAAAAAATCAGAAACCCTATAATCAGCATTTACCCTGATGGTAGACCGATTGTAACCGCTACCAATTAAAACCCCTTCTTGATCATAATGGCCACCTGATATAAAATACTGCAGCTTCTCATTACCACCAGATACTGATAAGTTATATTTTTGAACTCCTGCATTTCTTGATAAAGCATCTTGCCAATCAGTACCAGATCCTAATGATGATGGATTATCCCAATAAGTTTGTAACCCAGATGCTGATCGCGCTTCATTCTGCATTCGAGCATATTGCTCTGCATTTAACATGTCTACCTTATTAGATAACTCCTGGATACCATATGTCATATCAAAATTCACCATTGTTTCGCCACTACTACCTCCTTTAGTAGTAACTAATACAACACCGTTTGCACCATTTGCACCATATATAGCAGCTGCAGATGCATCTTTCAGAATTTCAATTGATTCAATGTTTTGTGGGTTTATAGAGTTAATATCCCCTCCTGGAATCCCATCGATTACATATAATGGACTACTATTACCAATAGTACCAATTCCTCTAACATCAACCGAAATACCTGCTCCAGGTGCACCACTATTCTGAGTAATATTTACTCCAGAAATTCGGCCCTGCATCGCTTGATTCAGATTAGTTGCAGTCTGTTCTGCAATTTCATCCGAGGAAACAGAAGATATTGAAGATGTTACATCCGCCCTTCGTTTTGTTCCATATCCAACAACTACAACCTCAGACAGACTACCTACATCTTTCGTAAGCTGAATATTTAAATCCCTTTTGTCTCCAACAGTTACTTCCTTAGACTTGTATCCCACATAAGAAAACACAAGCACCGAATTTCTATTGGGTACTGTCAGTGCGAACTCACCATCCCCATTTGTGACTGTTCCTGAGTTTGTACCTTTTACCACAACATTGACACCAATCAATGTTTGTCCAGCCAGACTATCAGTAACGGTTCCCGTGACCCTCACTTCATTTCCTTGACCATTTACTGAGTTGGTCAATCCACTAATTATAAAAAGACACAGTACCATCCCGATTGCTAACCGTATGCTTGCTAAGCTCCTACTTACTTTTTTTATCCTTTTCATTGTATTAGAACCTTTTCCTGAAGTGATTAATTAGTAACGATTTTATTTCGATTAACCCATAATTTATCTTTTGTTTCCTTTCCTCTCGTCAATTAAAGGATTCGAAAACTCAAAATCAAAATAAAATAACAAAAAGATAATAATGGCGCTTAAACTGCATAAAACAACTTTAATAGCATTTAAATGGGTCATATAGAGAAATCCAGTAATAATATATATTTATTTTATTTTACTGTTTGGCTTTTTTTTCCTTACTTATTAGAAGATATTTTTATTAATCGAAAGGTATATTAAGTATTTGAGATATTAACTATGACTAAATCAAAAAATTGGCTGGTATATGCCATAATAACCACACTTTTCTGGGGAGTTTGGGGAGCTTTGATCGAAATAACCGAAAAAGCTGGATTCCCTGCCACCTTGGGATATGTTGTCTGGGCACTAACCATGATCCCACCAGCAATAGCAGCTTTGTATAATATTAATTGGGAACTCGATTTTTCCAGAAATGCAATTATTTATGGTTCATTAGCAGGTTTCACTGGAGCTGGGGGACAGCTTATACTTTTTGAAACACTTCGCTTAGGTCCAGCCTATCTTGTATTTCCCATAATATCTTTATCACCGGTAGTAACTATTATATTATCCACAATATTTCTTAATGAAAAAACCGGTAAACTTGGTTGGGGCGGAATTACACTTGCATTAATTGCGATACCTCTTCTTTCATATCAAGAACCATCCACAAGTACTACCACAGGAATCCTCTGGCTTGTATTGGCCTTAATTGTTTTTGGCGCATGGGGGTTTCAAGCCTATGTATTACGCTTTGCAAACAAAAGCATGAAGGCTGAGAGCATTTTCTTTTATATGATGGCCACTGCCATCATTTTAATCCCTGTTGCCATTTTTATGACTGACTTCTCTCAACCTATAAATTGGGGATTTAAAGGACCATATTTAGCTGCTCTCATACAGACTTTAAATTCTGTGGGGGCTTTAATGCTTGTATTTGCCTTCAGATATGGTAAAGCAATTATTGTTTCTCCTATGACAAATGCTCTGGCACCTGTGATAACTATTATATTATCACTGAGCATTTATTCTGTTATCCCCCATCCAATTATTATCACCGGAATGGTACTAGCGGTAATTGCCACCTTACTTATGGGGTATGAAGAAGAAATAGACGAAGAAAATCCTCAAGAATTAACTGCAGAAACTACTCAGTAGTGTCATTTACGTCTCAAAAATTTTGAACTATCAGCAAATAAGTTGCAGCTATGAATAAGTCACAACCAATACTAGAAGTTTTTAATGATATGGATACCCATACCAGCAAGGAAATATTGGGACAACCTAAATTATGGGCTGACGTTTACAAAAAAATTAGAAATCAGGAAAAGGAAATTCACGACTTCTTTAAGCGAGAGAGTATTAATAACTCTAAAAATTTAAATATCATTTTAACTGGAGCTGGCTCATCAGCATTTATTGGGGAAATAGCACAATACTCATTCAGGAAGGCAGGTTTTAAAAACACCAAGGCAGTTCCAACAACCGATCTGGTTACCCATTTCACTGATATCGTAGATGTTCAGAAGCCATTACTACTTGTATCGTTTGGACGTTCTGGCAATAGTCCAGAAAGTATTGCTGCTATTAAGTTAGCCAATAAGCACTGCAGCGAAGTTAGTCATTTAATTATCAGCTGTAATGAAAGTGGTGAACTAGCCCAAAAAGCTAATGAACCAAATACTCATGCCTTTATCTTACCCCCGCCTGCAGAAGATCAAGGACTTGCAATGACTGGTAGCTTTTCAGGGATGGTATTAGCCGCAAATATAATCAGTAATATCAACCAATTGGAAAAGTATGAACCAATTGTTTCTAAAACTGTACAAATAGGTAAAAAGATACTCCAACAATACTCAAAACTACTACATGAAATTTCTAACAAAGATTTTACTAGAGTTATTTTTCTGGGAGATGGTCCACTTTTAGGTTGCGCACGAGAGTCTCACCTTAAAGTCCAAGAATTATCCGATGGTATCTGCCTGGGAAAGTTTGATTCATTCTTGGGATTCAGACATGGACCAAAAGCAGTAGTTAATGACAACTCATTGTTGATCTACTTATTAAGTAATGATGAAAATGTTATCAAATACCAATATGATTTAATTAAACAAATATCTACTCAAAACTTAGGGATGCATTCCTTGGCTATTGGTAATACAGAGGAAGTTAATGACTATGTTGATTCATATATTCAAATTGAAGACTTAGACAGCCTACCCGAAACATTCCTCGCCATACCTTATATATTAATTGCTCAAATAATTGGTTTCCTTAAATCTAAAAATCTAAGTTTGAATCCTGATAACCCCTCACAAAATGGAGCTATTTCTAGAGTTGTAGAAGGAGTAAATATTTATATTTAAAACTTTTTCTCCCTTAAACGCTAAAGATCTACCATATTCAATGAAATCTTTACAAGATTACTTCAAAGAACTGGACAACCAAAATAAAGCTGTTCTAGCTGTCAACTTTTATAATTTTGAGACTCTTTCTGCAATCCTTAGTGCTGCAAAAGCTACGGAATCAGCCGTCATTTTGCAGTCTACTAAAAATACAATTGATTATTTAGGGCTGGATGTCACTGCTAATTTAGCCAAAACAGCTATTCAACAGTACGATGTACAAGCTTGGTTGCACTTGGACCATGCAGAAGACATTGATCTTATCAAAAGAGCATTAGATGCCGGCTACGACTCTGTAATGATTGATGCAAGCGAAGAACCTTTCGAAGAAAACTGTAAAATTACTCGCGAAGTAGTTGAAACTGCCGCACCCTATGGTGCTAATGTAGAAGCTGAGTTAGGATATATAGCCAAACTAGGACAGTCAAAAGAAAATGCGTCGTTCACCCAACCTGAGGAGGCACAAGAATTTGTCGATAAAACAGGAGTAGATGCTCTAGCTATTGCCATCGGTTCTGCACACGGCTTTTACGACAAAGAACCTAATTTAGATACTAAGTTGGTAGACCGTATTCGGAAAAATACGGCTGCTGCACTAGTACTACATGGAGGGTCGGGCATACCGGATTCGCAAATCGAAAAAGCTATCCAAAATGGTATCCGGAAAATAAATGTCGCTACAGAAGTCAAAAATGGTTTTATGAATACATTACGTGAAGAACTACCCAAAACTAGCGAAATTGATCTACGGAAAGTTTTTCCTAAAGCTATCAAGCATGTCCAACAGCTACTTACAAAGAAAATGGAAATGGTCAATCAAGCGTAATGTGTTCTTTTGGTGATTTTCCAAAAATTGATGCCCATATACATTTCAATTCAGACCAAGATACCATTCTAGAAGTGGCAGAAAGCCACAATTTTGACCTACTAACCATTAACACAGAAGTTCCTGCATTTCCTTCCATTGATAAACAACAAGTTCTTGCACAAAAATATCGGCACCATTCTAAAGTTGACTTGTTTTATGCTGCTACAGTTAGTACCAAAGAAATATTTCGGGATGATTGGGCCGAAAAAACTATTAAAAAGATAAAAAAGGATATTAATAATGGAGCCAGTGGGGTAAAATTTTGGAAAAACATAGGAATGTCTATACAAAAACCAGACAATTCCTTCCTCATGCTGGATGATAACAAGTTTAAGCCTGTATTTAGCTTTCTAGAAAAAAACCAAATACCTGTACTAGGTCACCAAGGGGAGCCAAAGAATTGTTGGTTACCAATAGAAAAAATGACCGTAAAAGGCGACAAAGAATACTTTGCCAAACATCCAGAATATCATATGTATCTACATGATGAATACCCTGGCTATTGGCAACACATTAATGCTCGAGATAATATACTAGAAGAATATCCCAATCTTCCATTTGTAGGGCTACATTTGGCTAGTCTTGAGTGGAATTTAGATGAGGTATCTAAACGACTCGAGAAATATCCTAACCTGGCTGTCGATCTTGCTGAACGTATTGTACACCTTTATTATCATGCAGCTGAGAACAAAGATCGGGTCATAAATTTCTTTAGGAAGTACCAAAATCGCATAATCTATGGGACTGATATCATTAGTAACCCAACATCTAATCCAGATAGTGTAAAAAGAGATTTAGAACATCGTTGGACCACACATTGGCAGTTTCTAGCTACAAATAATAAACTAAATAGTGAGGAAATTGACTCATCCTTTCAAGGACTAAATCTGTCCAGTAGTATCCTGAAAAAAATATACCGGAAAAACGCTATAGAATGGTATAAACTTTAAAGGTATTCCCATTTAAAATGATATAGTTAAATAAATCCTACTATACTTTTACAACCTCGATATCTCTCTTGTTAAACTTATCCTCAAAATCAGCAGTAATCTTCTTGTCAGTAATAATAACATCGATAGGATCGAGGTTACATATAAAGGAAAAGCTGTGACGACCAAATTTTGTCGAGTCAGTAACTGCAATAACTCTATTTGAGCGTTCTACCATTACACGGTTTAATTGTGCTTCCAAAGGATTAGAAGTTGTAAGACCATGATCAAAGTCCAATCCATCAACTCCCAAGAAAAGAGTATCAAAGTAATAGTTTTGCATTGCTCTTTCGGCTTCAGGGCCAACAAGCGAATAAGATTCATTTCTTAACACCCCCCCTGTTAACATAATCTCTAAGCCTGAGGAGCCTGCCAATTCTAGCCCAATATTTATGGCATTGGTCATAATCGTCAGATTCGTTTTGTTTTTTAAGTGAAAAGCAATTTCACGGGTAGTAGAACCTGAATCCAATATGATCGATTCACCATCATTTACAAGAGTAGAGGCATATTCACCAATACGTTTTTTTTCTTCTACATTAATCTTTTTCTTCTCTTCGATTGATGGATCGTTATAAACATTATTTCTTAAAAGGGCTCCTCCATAAGTACGGTCAATAAGTCCCTTTTCTTCAAAAAAATCCAAATCATTTCTAATGGTAACTGTAGAAACATCAAACTCTTCACTTAGTTCATCAACCCGTACAGACCCTTCATTCTGGATCTTTTTAATGATCTTATTTCTTCGGTCTACTGTAGACTTCATTTATAATGGATACCCTATTGAAAGTAAATGCAAAATAACAAGAGCAAAAGATAACAAAACAAAGACAAAAAAACTTCCATTATGCATTTTTGATGGAGTTTGGAGGAATAACCACACCCCATTTTTATATTTAAAACTTTTCATATAGCTCTGTAAGCATAGTTTTCTGGTACATAAATAGCTAAAAGCGAGATGCGCCGGAAATGTATCACAACCGCGGATTCCAAGCATACCCAGCCGATGGCCCCGAACTGATTGGATCGAGGACTTTACCACCAGGCGATTGGGTCAGGTGTGGGTAAGCCACGTCACCTATATACCAAGCACCCAGGGTTGGCTGTACCTGACGACGATCATGGATCTTGCCGTCCACCAGATTTTAGGTTGGTCGTTCTCGGAAGGTATGAGTACTGGTGAGACCATTATTCCGGCCTGAAAAAGAGGCCATTTAGCAGCACCCGTCTCAGGAGAAGTTAATCTTTCATGCTGACCAAGGTATCCAATATAATATTGTTGCCAAGAGTTTAGGAAACGACTGGATCCCCGACCCTTCGTTCGCCAAAGCATGAGCCGCAAAGATAACTGCTGAGATAATACATCAGTGGAAAGCTTCTTTTAAACCTTTAAAGAAAAACTACCCAAAAACCTAAACACTACAGTTATGAGGTACTTCGAAGAGTAATATTTAACTTTATTGAAATTTGGTATAACCGGCACCGGCTGCATTCCACGCTAACTACCTTACACCAGCGAAATTCAACAGTATTTAACCCAACAACAAGAACTGTCTGCATGATCTTGGGTAACTAACTGCCCATTTTTTGTAACAATTCCAGACAATTACAATTTCCCTATGTAAACAACACAGTTCTCCTTATAAGGACAGTGCCATTAACTCGAGATGGATATATTTCCGCTAGACTGGACCGTTCTCCCACGCTATTCATAAGAACCGAGAATATCTCTGATACCTACTGTAAGCCTATCCATTACAACAATCTCAGTGCCAATCCCATAGATTTCCTAGTGGCAAACTGATAATTATCAGTAAACGTAAACATCAAAACTTCCTAACCTATGGCTAATCATCAAAATACAAAAACCCCACTCAGCAATAAGGAGCTAAAGCATTTTAAGAAGCTACTCCTTGATAACCGAGCTGAAGCACAGGAAAAACTGGATAAAATCCGCAGCACGCAGGCCAATCTCGATGAAGCAGATGATGCAGATTATTCTTCTATTGCCCATCACATGGCGGATGTAGACTCTGAGGAGCAGGAGTCTGAAATGAATTATCTACAAATCGAGCGTACGCGCGAATATATTAAGCATATTAACGACGCCCTTAAACGTATTGAGAACAAAACCTACGGCATTTGCCAGGCTACAGGAAATCCAATATCCAAGGAACGACTAGAAGCCGTACCGCACACGCGTTACAGCATCGAAGCTAAAAAGCAAGGATTGGTAAAAAACAGCTAATTATGGACCGACAGTCTTAAGATCGTGGCGGGATCCAGTATTTCATGAACAGCCTTACTTGTTATCGAATAAGGGATACCGAGGATTTATAACCTTACCGACGCGGAAGTCTGCACTTTATGAATCTGTGGCGGCAAAAGACCAGCTAAAAGGTAAATCCCGACTCATATCTGCCAACATAATTACGGAGCCTCGCAGTACGGATGATGACGATAATATTTGGGACGTGAATCCAGCCGTACGTGCAGCCATGCCACACCTCCACCAGTAGTGTTAAGCCAGATAGGCTGATCGGATATTTGCCGTGTGGTCACTTCGCCTACTTTTTTCCAGAGTGTTTTCTGTTGTTCTTTCGGCGCTTCATCTGTAAATACGCCAATATGCGAGTAATTACGACCATTACCCAGTGGCGCCGGGGCAATAAGTTTGGCATCCTTGCCCAGGTTATTGAATACCGCCACGTCATCATCCCCATAAAGGTCATTAAAGTACTGTAGAAACGGACCGGGATCGGGTGACAAATCAATACCGGGACTGTTTGTCACCACGAACTCGAAGGGCTGGTCTATGGTGCATGATGTAACCGGCGGTGTCTCCCATTGGTAGGCATAGAAGGAAATTTCCGACAGGACGTTGATAAAGAAATCAAGGAATGCCTCATCCTGCTGCAAAAATGTTAAAAAGTTGTCATATGAAAGCTGGTCATCCTGATTATACAGAACGTATTTATATGAATTTCCCTCAGCAAGGGTTATTTTCTTACATTGAAACATACTCTTTGTATTGATTTATTCTTCTGCAAAAGCCCACTCAATCAGATAGTCATCAAGCTTTTCTTGAGGAATGAGTGGATTATACAATCCCAACTGTTGCTGGATCTCAAAATTACGGCGCGAACAGCGCTCATAAAACCATTTCATCGCCTCCAGATCATCAAGGATCATCGATCCGGCAAATGATTCTAACAACTCCCTTTTCCGACAGGTTTCCATGAACGTTTCGAGCAAATCCATCCGTTTTCCCAGAAAGTAATCAAGCATAAGTGGCCAGATGTTAGTCATCAATTCTCTACTCCAGGCTATGGGCAACTCATACTGCATAGGCGTAAGCTTGCGGGTTAATATCGAGGGCAGCTCAAAAACGGAATCCACCTGGTGTTCTAGCAAGTAAAGTATACGGATAAGTCCGCCCAGCGACTTGCGAATCACGCGGTGCCCTTTAAAAGCGCCAAATACAAATTCGTTATCCGGCTGATGCATCTGCAAGTTAAAAGCGAGTGCCCTATCCTTCTTTTCCAGCCCCACAAAATAGTAGGTCTCCGGCTGTTTCTTGGCATGATTAAATTCAGGCTGGTGCTCACGGATTAGCTTGTTTTCCAGCAGCAGTGCTTCTTTTTCGGTATTGCAGGTTTCAATTTCCACCTGGTGCGTCATTCGAATTAAGCGAACGATTTTACGACGCGTGCTTCCCATTTTAGCACGTCGATAAGTGAAGAGCCGATCACGAAGATCTTTGGCTTTACCCACATAAAGGAGCTCCTGCTTACGGCCAAACATTTTATAGATACCGGGCTGTCTGGGAAGCTCTTCAAAAAATGATTTGCCCACCCGTTCCTCGATAGGATTGTAATGATCAAAAAGGCGTTTTTGGTCAGACATTAGCTGTTGGTTTATCTGCAAATAATGCTTGTTGCTTAAAATATCAAAAATTGAGACCCGAAATTTTGCTTATAGTAGGTAATCCACAAAAAATATACTATACTTAGGCGTTCAGGCGCTGTTTAATGCATTTGCAAGGCGTTTTAGAACATTTAAGTAGCACACGAAGTAAAATTTCTCGGAGTAATTAAGATGGCAGAACGTGAAGTAGGTACCGTTAAATGGTTCCATAACGGAAAAGGTTATGGATTTATCACTAGAGATGAAGGCGAAGATATCTTCGTACACTTCAGTGAAATTGTAATGGAAGGCTACAAAAAACTAGAGGAAGGCCAAGAAGTTGAGTTCACTGTTGCTGAAGGCGATAAAGGACTACAAGCGCAAGAGGTGATTCCCCTGTAAAAAACATTATTACATATTTATTTTTAAAGCGTCATCAATTTGATGACGCTTTTTTTATTGATTCTTAAATTCAAAAAAACAAAGACAATGGAAAATCATACCTATAAAAAGATCGAGATTACCGGTACTTCTGACAAGTCAATGGAAGCAGCTATTGAAAATGCTGTAGCAAAAGCCTCGAAAACGGTAGACGATATGAGCTGGTTTGAAGTTACTGAAACCCGTGGAAGCATTGAAAACGGGAACGTGGTCCAGTGGCAGGTTGGACTGAAGATAGGATTTACGCTGAAAGGCTAGTTCTGGCTCTGGTCTAAAATATAGAATTCAAGCTTCTTCTGGAGCTCGGCGGGATTAAAAGGCTTCGTCAAATAATCGTTCATACCCGAAGCAAATACCTTCTCCCGCACCTCTTTAAGTGCCGCCGCTGTTAATGCCAGCACGGGTACATTCGATTTTTTCTTGTCATCCATCTCACGGATCAGTCGTGTCGCCTCATAGCCGTCCATTCTGGGCATCTGAAGATCCATCAGCACCAAGTGTACAAAATTTTCCTTTATCTTATCCACCGCTTCCTGCCCGTCTTCGGCCACGATTACTGAGATGTCCCATTTATCCAAAAAGCGGGTCATCACTTTTTGATTGATCGCATTATCCTCGACCAGCAATATGGTCGTCCCTTTTAACGAATCCGGCTGACTAAATTGCTTGTAAGAGTGTTTCTCAACGTCAACTTCGTCATTTTTTTCGAAAGGCAGTTCTACGTAAAAAGTACTTCCCTGATCTTTTTCACTATCAAGGTCGATACTTCCACCCTGCAGATCCACCAGCTTCTCACTGATGGTGAGCCCCAATCCAGTACCTCCAAAAACTCGGGAAGTGTCGGTTCGTTCTTGCGTAAAACTTTCGAAAATTTCCTCTTTTTTGTCCTTTGAGATACCAACCCCCGTGTCGGCAACTTTAAACAGCAGACTAAGCTCCTTCTGCTTGCTGCTTTGTAGCTCAACAGAAAGCTTAACATATCCATCTTCAGTGAACTTCACTGCATTACTGAGGAGATTGTTCAAAATCTGGGTCAAGCGATTAGGATCGCCCACTATCATTTCAGGCAGGTTTTCATCAATATCCAGAAATAAATCTACATCTTTTTTTTCGGCTGTAAAACGAAAACTTTCAAGCACCCCATTCATCAAATTCTGGAGATTAAAAGCAACCCGTTCAAATTCAATTTTGCCGGACTCAATTTTCGAAAAATCCAGAATATCGTTAATCAATGATAGCAATGTTTTAGCCGAAAAATCGAGAATCTCAAGCTGCTCAAGCTGATCTTCGCGCGGATCGTCTTTAATCAGTAAATTTGTCATCCCAATAATAGCATTCATGGGCGTACGGATCTCGTGACTCATGGTAGACAGAAACTCCGATTTAGCCCTCGACCCCTCTTCGACTTTTTGTTTGGCCTTCTCCAGCTCACGCACATTTTTCTCGAGCTGCTCTTTTTTCTGCAACAGCTCTTTATTCAGCGCTTGCGTTTTCTCAAGCAGCTGTTGGTTTCTCTCCTCCGCTGCCTCTTTGGATTCCGAAAACTTGTTAAAGGTCATCCATGTCGTTACAAATGCGGCTCCCAGGATACACCATTTCACAAATACCCCCTCGTCGGCCGTGAGATAAATCTGATCAAAAATAATATAGTCGAGGATCAGATATCCAATCACAGCCATAGCTATCCCAAGGTTGCGCAACTGCTGGTGCTCTTTCTCAAATAAAAGAATGGATAAACCGGAGGCCGGGATGTAAAACGCCTGGATAAACATCTCTTTGCCAAAGACTGAGCTAAGAATCAATATGCAAACATTCACATAGGCAAGCAGCAAGAACTTGGAGGTATTCTCATATCCTTTTCGCGCAAGCAGAGGTATAAGGGCAAAGGCAATCGTCACGCTCAGGAAAAACCATGAGAGCGAAATAGATTCGTTCATCCGAAAGGCAATCAGAAACAGCAACCCAACGCCGGCCAACGAAAATGATACATTTTGTAAAATGATGAGCCCGGTATTATCAATTTTTTCCACATGGTCATCCCGAAGATCACGAGCAGAAACCATTTTCTTTAAACCGGATAAAGAATACATGCTATCGTGGTAGTAATTGCCTTGGCGGCTGTATATTGCATATTAAGTAACGGAAATTCCGCTAAAACCAAAATGTAACTAAAATATTATTAAGAGAACCTAATGATGATGTGATTAAGCTTCAGCTTGTTCCTGCTTTGTTTTGTAAGCCATGGCATAAATCTTCATCTGCTTTACCATCGAAGCCAAACCATTAGAACGGGTAGGTGAGAGATGCTGTTCCATCCCAATTTTTTTAATAAAATCGGGACTGGTGTTGATAATGGTTTCGGGTTCCCTCTCGGAATAAAAGCGAACCATCAACGCCACCAATCCTTTGGTAATGGCGGCGTCGCTGTCGGCCTCAAATATTACTTTTCCATCTTCGAACCGGGTGTGCAGCCATACTTGCGACTGGCAGCCACGAACCAAGTTCTCATCCACTTTGTACTGCTCATCCAACGGATCAAGATTACGACCTTGCTTAATGATATGCTTATATCTTTCGGTCCAGTCGCCGAGTGCTCTAAACTCATCAATAATCTGTTGCTGAACTTCCAGGATATCGGCCATAGCTAAAGAGTCGTTGTGAGTGTTGCAGTGTAACTCTGTAAACTACAAAGAAATTAATACAAAATAATACTATGCATCCGACATATTTACATAAGCCTCGTCAACCGACACGGCACACTGCCCCGCCTGAACTTTTTCTTTGTCGTCGCCCCATTCAGGTCTGCCGTAATCAAGCACCGTAATGTATTCGCCTTGTTGAGACAGCAAACGATATTCACAAGTTGAATTCTTGCCGCCTAAAATCTTATGTAGGTGAGTTTTAACCTTTTCCAGATCATCTTCATGCACAAATTTTCGGAGAGTATCTTTCCCCAGTACTGCTTCGCTTGAGAGAGAAGTAATTTCGGGAAACTCTTCAGAAACAGCCGACAAAATTAGTTCGTCCCCGTCATACTGAAAACTGTAGGTAAACTCGGAAGCTTTGCCTACCACGCGGGTAAAATCATCGTTCCGTTTTTTCAACGTATCCATGATACGTTTTTGCAGCGATATATTTTCGATTTCAGCACGGATCAGCTTCTGGTCTTTGAGATCTAAAATCTCTGTACTACCCTTGATCTGTACCGGGATACCATCTTTATGCATGATGATTCCCTTGAAGTCTTCGCCGTCGAAATAAGTATCTTCATCCTGCTCATCAAAACGTCCTTTCAGCGAATCCATGTACTTGTCAGGAAACAGATCCCAAACCTTAATCTGCTTGAGCTCATCTTTGGTATAGCCGATAAGTTCTCGAAATGCCTTGTTAGCCATTACAATATTACCCTGCACGTCCACGTCCACAACCGTACGCTGTGACTCTTCCCGGAGACTATCAAATTCTACTTTTTGATTCACGAGTTGCTCTTCGGCACGCTTGCGCTTGGTAATGTCATGCTGATATGAAACCCAATGAGTAATATTACCCTCACTGTCGGTTAACGGATGAATATCCCATTGGTTGATAAATTCGGAGCCATCTTTGCGATAGTTAACAGCCTGCCCGAAAAATGACTGCCCTTCCCGAAGCCGTTCCTTCAGCTTATCAAGCACTTCGCGATCGGTCTTGGGACCCTGCAAAATGCGCGGCGTCTTGCCAATAACCTCTTCTTTGCTGTATCCAGTCATCTTGCAGAAGCCATCATTGACATACACAATACGGGGGCCAGGCTTCTCCAACTTTAATTCAGTAATCAGGATAGAATCATAATCACTTCGAATGGCAGACTCAAGAAGCTCAAGATTTTGTTCCGTTTCATCGCGCTCTTCAATCAGATCTTCGACAAACTGCTTAATTTTTTCGAAAGATTTTTCATCTTTACTCCATTTCTTGAGCTTATTTAGATCGTCTGTCTGCATATCAAAAAAGCGCTTTAATGTATTTAATGAACGTTTAGAGTGTTACTTTGTATTCTTCTTTGCAATAATACTTTCAATCAACAACAATGCAAACAGCTATCATTCCCAAAAATCTTTATTTTTCAAAACCTTTTTTCATCAGAATCGATGACGGAGACCAATTCTGCTTTAGCTCGGGTACCGTGCTGTAGTCTATATCATCTTGACGGATACCAACATCTTGTGATTTCACAGCCGGTGCTTTCCCACTGACCAGGGATGGAATTATGTGACCCGAAACGGAAGAAAGAAAAAAGCTTGGCGGCACAAAATTACTACAGGCAGGATATGCTAAAAATTCGGAAAGGATGACGTAAGTTATTGGTACATTGATTTTCTGGAGAGAGAAAAAAGGAAGTAAGCACAAAATAGAAAACCCCGGCAGAAATACCGAGGTTTTCTTAAGCAAAAAGTCTATTACCAGTTTTATTTCAATATTAACTTTGCAATGGTATTGAGCTGCATATTAGAGGTACCCTCGTAGATCTTGCCAATCTTGGAATCCCGGAAATATTTTTCCACAGGATACTCTTTGACATATCCATAACCGCCAAACAGATCAACGGCCTGGGAACTAACGCGCTCAGCCACTTCTGAAGAGTGATATTTGGCCATGGCAGCTTCTTTGAGAAAATTTTCGCCATTTTCCTTCATTCGGGCGGCATTGTACACCAGCAGTCGGGCCGTCTCAATATCAGTAGCCATCTTGGCCAACTGGAACTGTACCCCCTGGAACTCAGAAATTGACTTTCCAAACTGCTCACGCTCTTTGGTATATTCGAGTGTCGCATCCAGTGCCCCCTGTGCAATACCGATCATCTGCGCGCCGATACCAATGCGTCCCTCGTTGAGGGTTTCGATTGCAACCTTGTATCCCTTGCCTACTTCGCCAAGCACATTCTCTTTGGGTACCTTGCAGTCCTCCAGCAATACTTCGCAGGTAGAACTGGCACGGATTCCCAGCTTATTCTCTTTCTTGGATACCGAGAAGCCTTCAAAATCCCGTTCGACCACAAACGCGGTGATGCCTTTGTATCCCGCCTCAGGATTAATCGTGGCAAATACCAGGAAAATATCTGCTTCATTGGCATTGGTGATCCACATTTTGGAACCGTTCAACACATAATGGTCACCCTCTTCTTTAGCCGTTGTTTTAAGGGCAAAAGCATCGCTGCCCGATCCGGCCTCCGAGAGGCAATAGGCGCCGACTTTCTCAGTAGCCAGCTGCGGAAGGTATCGCTGTTTAACATCTTCACTACCAAAATTCAGAAAGGCGTTGTTAACCAGCGTATTCTGCACATCCATAAATACTCCGGCTGATGCATCCACGCGGGAAATTTGCTCAATGGACAAAATGGACATAAAAAAGGAACCACCGCCCCCGCTGTACTTTTCGGGCACTTCCACTCCCATCAATCCCATATCAAAAAACTCTTGTACCAGGTCCGGATCCAGCTTTGCCTGTTGATCCATCTCTTCCACCTTGGGTTTGATAACGCTTTCAGCGAAGTCGCGAGAAGCGTCGCGAAGCATTTTTTCGTCTTCCGTTAGCTTTGTCAACGGAGGCATCTGTTGGTCTACTTGTTCCATAGAATAGCTTCTTTAATATTGATATAGTTTAAAATTTAGTGTCCTAATATAGGAATTCATCAACAAAGATTCGTCCACGTGTATTATGTTTTAAGAGTAACACAGACTGCTCCCTCAAAACGTTAGTAAAGTAACGGCAAGCTCATTATTTTGAAGACTCAAAATCGAGACTAAACAGATATATATGAGTGAATCCAAGACCACGGAACAATCCCTGTTTCATGAATTTCCCCCTGTTTCTACCGAGGAGTGGGAAAAAGTTATTACCCGCGATCTGAAGGGAGCCGATTACAAAGAAAAACTTCGCTGGGACACTGATGAAGGCGTAGCGCCACTTCCCTTTTATCGCCGCGAAGTTCTTAAACAGATTGATCGACAGGCAACGATTCCCAAGAAGTATGCGGATAAAAATGCTAACAGCTGGGAGATCCGTGAACCTATTTTTGCGGAGGATATTTCTTCGGCCAATACTCAGGCCCGCAATGCGCTAGACCGCGGGGCTGAGGCTCTGCAATTCCATTTAAAAATCCGGCGCACCGAGGGTATGATGGGGGGCGACCTCCAGGGACTCCCTGTTCAAGATCAGCACGATTTTTCTGATCTGTTACAAGACATTTCGCTAAATAAAACACCCTTTCATTTTGATGCAGGCATGGCCTCACCCGCCCTGATGGGGATGCTCAGGAATGAGATGCAGGACCGAAATATAAATCCACAAAAAGCCTGGGCTACCTTCACCTATGATCCTTTTGTGTATGTATTAAAGAACGGTCAATATCCAAAAAATCAGCAAGCATTAAAGCGCGATATCCAGCAGCTGGCTCAGTTTGGCATTCAGAATATGCCCAGTGTTCGTCCCCTTGCCGTAGATGCACGTGCCTATCACAATTCGGGCGGCACCATTGTACAGGAACTTGGTTATGCCTTGGCCACAGCCTCAGAGTATCTATCCATATTGACCGAAGCCGGCCTTGAGATAGATGAGGTTACCGAGGCCTTGCACTTCAGTTTTTCGGTAGGATCAAACTACTTCCTGGAAATCGCCAAATTCCGAGCGGCACGCCTACTCTGGAAAAATCTACTCGATGCATATGGCGGTGATCCAGAAACGAGTGCATACCTGCATGGTGAAACTTCGCGATGGAACAAAACGCTGTATGATCCCTATAGCAACATGCTGCGAACCTCCACCGAAGGCATGTCAGCCGCTATCGCAGGCTGTGACTCGATGACGATCTTGCCCTTTGATGAGCATTTTCGTCAGCCCAATGATTTTTCACAGCGCATTGCCCGCAACCAGCAAATTATTTTCAGCGAAGAGGCCTACCTCGACAAGGTGGAAGATCCCGGCGCTGGATCATACTACATCGAAAAGCTTACCGATGATCTCGGTCAAGCAGCATGGGAGTTATTCCAGGAAATCGAAACCGAAGGTGGCCTGCTGAAAGCTATCGAAAATGGAATAGTGCAATCGGTCATTAAAGAATCCCAGCAAAAACGCGATCAAGCCATTGCCAATCGGGGACGCATTTTTGTAGGCACCAACCAGTACTCCAACGCCGATAACAGCATGGCTGATAAAGTTGATACAAAATTCAAAACCGTCTCCCTGAATGAGTCGGAAGATGATGTTGAACTCGAAATCAAAAACCTACCGGCTGACCTCGCAAAAGCTTTTGCCAACGGTGCTAAATTGGGCGATGTGGTTCCGCACTTACTTGATGTGGGTAAGCACCAATTTCGTACTGTCACTCCTTATCGCGGAACAAAAGCATTTGAAGAGTTGCGGCTGGCAACTGAAAATCACGACGAAACGCCGAAGGTACTAACGTTGCCACTCGGCAACAAAAAGTGGCGTAAAGGGCGCTCTACATTTACCGCTAATTTCTTTGGCTGTGTGGGTTATGACATTAAAGATCCCATAGGTTTTGAGGATGTGGATACTGCCCTTGAAGCCGTCAAAGATCAGCAACCGGATATTGTCGTTATCTGCAGCTCTGATAAGGAATACAAAGAGTTCGTCCCGGCCATTTGTAATCAGCTTAATAAACTGGAGGACCGTCCGGTCGCAGTATTAGCAGGATATCCGAAGGAGGATGTCGAGGAATACAAAAAAGCCGGCGTTGATGAGTTTATTTACTCCGGCTGTAATGTTTTAGAAACCCTGACCAGATTCCAACATAAGCTTAACATAATTGAGAATTAAAAATTAGGAATTGGGAATTCATCATTCGTAATTCTTAATTCCTAAATCCTAATTGTTATGAGACCTGATTTTTCTGACATATCATTCAGTGGTTCACTTTCGGATCAACACCAAACCAACGGGGAACAGTGGAACACTGCCGAGCAAATTCCAGTGAAACCACAATTTGATGCCTCAGACCTTGAGGAGATGGAGCATCTGGATTATGCCGCTGGTATACCGCCCTACCTGCGCGGCCCCTATTCTACAATGTACACTTTCCGTCCGTGGACGATTCGTCAGTACGCCGGCTTTTCGACAGCTGAAGAATCCAACGAATTTTACCGCAAGGCGCTTGCTCAGGGACAAAAGGGGCTGTCGGTCGCTTTTGATCTGGCCACGCACCGTGGATACGACTCCGACCATCCGCGCGTCTCGGGCGACGTCGGCAAAGCGGGCGTAGCTATTGATTCCATCCTGGATATGAAGGTACTCTTTGACCAGATTCCGCTGGATGAGATGTCGGTATCGATGACGATGAACGGTGCGGTCATCCCCATTATGGCCTTTTATATCGTGACGGCCGAGGAGCAGGGCGTTGATAAGGAAAAACTGGCAGGCACTATCCAAAACGATATCCTCAAAGAGTTTATGGTGCGCAACACCTATATCTATCCGCCCAAGCCGTCGATGCGTATCATTGGGGATATTTTTGAGTACACCTCAAAATATATGCCCAAGTTCAATTCTATTTCTGTCTCAGGCTATCACATGCAAGAAGCCGGGGCCACTTGCGATATCGAGCTGGCCTACACGCTGGCCGACGGACTCGAATATCTTCGTAAAGGCATCGATGCGGGACTTGATATCGACGATTTTGCTCCCCGCATTTCTTTTTTCTGGGCGATCGGGATGAACCACTTTATGGAGATCGCCAAGATGCGGGCAGCCCGCATGCTGTGGGCCAAGCTGGTCAAGCGCTTTGATCCCGAAAATCCGAAATCCATGTCGCTGCGTACTCACAGCCAGACTTCGGGATGGAGTCTTACCAAGCAGGATCCTTACAACAATGTAGCACGAACTACTGCCGAAGCGATGGCCGCCGCACTGGGCCACACCCAGTCGATGCACACCAATGCATTGGATGAGGCGATCGCTCTGCCCTCTGATTTCACTTCACGTATAGCCCGCAACACGCAAACCTACCTTCAGGAAGAAACGGGCATTACCAAAGCGGTGGATCCGTGGGCAGGTTCATACTACGTAGAGTATCTCACCGACCGCATTGCGCGCCGCGCCTGGGAGCTCATCGAAGAAGTAGAAGAACTGGGCGGTATGGCCAAAGCTATCGAAACGGGAGTGCCAAAAATGCGGATCGAGGAGGCTGCTGCCAAGAAACAAGCGCGCATTGATTCCGGCAAAGAAACGATTGTAGGCGTCAATAAATACCAGCTTGACAAAGAAGACCCGATTGACATTCTTGAGGTAGACAACACCAAGGTCCGAAATACACAGCTCGATCGGCTCGAAAAGTTAAAAGCTGAACGCAACGAAGAAGAGGTACAAGCTGCGCTCAACACCATAAGCAATGTCGCCAAAACAGGTGACGGCAACTTGCTCGAAGTGGCGGTGAATGCCGCACGAAAACGAGCTACGCTTGGGGAAATCTCTGACGCGATGGAGCAAGAATTCGGACGTTACACCGCAACCGTAAGATCAGTATCTGGCGTGTATTCTTCTGAAATAGACAAAGACGAAAACTTTAAAAAAGCGCAGCAACTGGCCGATGATTTTGCAGAAATAGCGGGTCGGCGCCCGCGCATCATGGTGGCTAAGATGGGCCAAGATGGCCACGATCGCGGTGCCAAAGTAATTTCTACCAGCTTTGCCGATCTTGGTTTTGATGTGGATATCGGCCCACTCTTTCAGACGCCCGAAGAAGCGGCACGACAGGCCGTTGAAAATGATGTACATATTCTGGGCGTTTCGAGCCTGGCTGGAGGACATAAAACGCTTGTGCCACAAGTAATAGAAGAACTCGAAAAACAGGGACGCGAAGACATCATGGTTATTGTTGGCGGCGTGGTGCCCGAACAAGATTATGAATTCCTGTATGACAAGGGGGTCGTCGGCATTTTCGGCCCCGGTACTGTGATTTCACTGGCCGCCCAGCAGATTCTAAAGATCTTAATTGATAACCAAAAGCGTTAGACTACCCTAAATTAATACACAATTAACCCCGCGAATTACCCAACCCGCAGGATTTTAAGTATCTATTTATTTTGTCTGACAAAAGCAATAACAAGGATTCTTCTCTCTCCGTAAATGACGGTGTGGATCAACAGTCATCCATCAACCCTGATATTATGGATCGCTTTAAAGGCCGGCGCAAATTGCTTTCGCTGGATGAGTATGTCGAAGGCATCAAAAGTGGCAACCGTACAATTCTAAGCAGAGCTATCACACTCATCGAAAGCACAAAATCAGACCACCGGGAGCTGGCTCAAGACATCATTGAGAAGTGTCTGCCTGAAACCGGCAATTCTATCCGAATTGGAATTACCGGTGTGCCCGGTGTGGGTAAAAGCACTTTTATCGAATCGTTGGGGAACCATATCATTGAACAGGGAAATAAACTTGCGGTACTAGCCATTGATCCCAGTAGCACCCGTACCAAGGGTAGTATTCTGGGCGACAAAACCCGGATGGAAACGCTAGCCAACAACGATCAGGCGTTTATACGTCCATCGCCAGCGGCTGGTTCGCTGGGAGGCGTGGCACGGAAAACCCGCGAAACTATTTATCTCTGCGAAGCGGCCGGCTATGATACTATTTTCATCGAGACTGTAGGGGTAGGCCAATCCGAAACGGCTGTCCACTCAATGGTTGATTTCTTTCTGCTTCTGATGCTTGCTGGTGCCGGGGATGAACTTCAGGGCATTAAACGCGGCATCATGGAAATGGCCGATGCCATTGCCATCAACAAAATTGACGAGGCCAGTGACAAATCGGTTAAGCAGGCTGTCCGGGAATACAAGAATGCACTGCATCTATATCCAGAAACAAAATCGGGGTGGAGCCCTAAAGTGACCACCTGTTCGGCGCTGACAGGTAACGGGATTCCTGACATCTGGGATATCGTTCAAGAGTATATCGCACTTTTGAAGGAAAACGATTACTTCCAGGAGAAGCGCAACCGACAGGCTAAGCACTGGATGTACGATACAATTAACAACAGGCTGAATCAGCACTTTTTTGATCATCCGGCGGTTAAACAAGAACAACAGAAAATTGAGCAAAAGGTCTTAAATGGAGAGCTGAGCTCATTCAGGGCGGCCCAACTGTTGTTGGATATTTATTTCAAGAATCTATAGACATTAGAAAAACACTAGCTGCATTTCTTTGTCCTTGAATATTTAAAAATAGAATTGCCCAACACCAACTCCTCATCAGTGCCGGGCAATTCTTGTATGACATCAACTGTTTCTAGATCGTACGCAACGAGATATCCCCGTCATCAGTATCAATTTCAATTTTTGCATTACCGCCGGGCAGGCGATACACCGAACGCTCTTCATCTTCACTGACGACCTCAAAATTGCTGTCGATATTCACATTATTGTCGTCGTGATTAATATCAAACTCACCGCCACCGCCGGCAATATTCATCTCTAGATCCCCATCATCCATGTCGAATAGGTAGTAGCCGTCGTTAGCCAACGAGGTGGTAATCTCCAGTTCAGCATCATCTACATCCGTATCAATCTCGCTGAAATCAGCTTTCCTGACATTGAGTTCTCCATCATCCATGTTTAGCTTAAGCTCACCTTGGCCTTGATCCATACGGATACTGCCATCATCCATATCAAATTCAAAACTTTCACCGGTAGCTCCATTCAGCTCTACTTCTGCATCATCGGCATCAAGTCGCAGGGCTGAACCAATGTCCGAAATTTCGTAGTCATCATCATCACCCTGAATGTTTAAAGCTACGCTGCGGGGTACTTCCACTCGAATCCGGTACTCTTTCTGCACATTCCCAAAAAGCAGGCGGCTTCCGTCTCTATCCGCTTCTTTGATATGCAGATCGCCATTACGGTTTTCAACATCCATCTTAAATTCTTCGCCTGATTCCAGCTCCCAGCCATCCACATCCACGTTATGGTAAACAACCAGGTGCACGTCGGACCGCTCACTGCCCCTGATAGTCACTTCGGCATCATTGCTTTTCAGATACACCGTGCCATCCTGATCAATCTGGTAGGTTTCATCCAGGTTATATTCTGAATCCTGGCCTTGTGCTGATATCCCAATTACAAAAATTAGTATTGATAAAACTGCTGATTTAAATATGTCCATGAGCTGCACTTTTGGTTTTCATTACAATACGGCTTGCCGTACGAAAATATTGAAGAATTGTTTAGCTTCAGCGTAATATAAACTCAGCTTATATTCAGCTCAGATTGCGGGGATGAAAATGCGACTTCCTCGTCATCGATGTCTTGGTCACCAAGGGCCTGTTGCATTTCACTGCGGAGTTTCTGGATAGTCAGTCCACTGGTAAGCGATCCGTTGCGGGCAATAGATATGCGCCCGGTCTCTTCGGATACAACCACTACAAAAACGTTATTCGTTTCAGTAATACCCACAGCTGCGCGGTGACGTGTGCCAAACACTGAAGAAATATTCTGATTTTGTGAGATCGGCAGGTAACAACTGGCTGCCACAATACGATTATTGCGAATTACCACCGCACCGTCATGCAGAGGTGTATGACGATTAAAAATGGTCTGCAGCAGTTCGCTGTTTACGCGGGCATCAAGATTGACGCCCACATCTACTAAATCCTGCAATGATGAAGAGCGAGCAAAGACAATAAGCGCGCCCGTCTTTGAGTGTGACATATTCCGGACAGCGTCAATCACCTCATCAATGATGGTCTCCGAGTTGGATTGCACGAAAAAACGGTCGAGATTAGTATTCTGCCCCAAGCTATAGAGCAGCTTGCGTATTTCTGGTTGAAAAATGATGAATACCGCTAAAACTCCCACATCCAAAATACCGCGAAGGATAAAGTTGATAGTGGTGAGTCCCAGTGCGCTGACAGCGGCATTGACAACGATGATAAAAACCAGTCCCACTGCTGCCTGGATGGCAAACGTGCCCCTTATCCAGCGGTACAGGTAAAACAGCACCGTGGTAATGATAAGAACTTCGACAAAGTCCTTGATACCAAATTCTAGGAAACCAATGGGAATCAATGGGGTACCTCTTATAACTAATTTTTCTTCAAATCAATATAACTATAATTCGAGAACTTATTTACAGGTAGCTAGTTGTCCGTTTTATTGGAAACATCCAGACACCAATGATTTTTTCAATAATTCATCAGGCGACAAATGCAGTCGTCAGATAAAACTACTTGTCTATGTTATTTACTGCCTGAAATACCATCATCGAGTCGTAGGCTTCTTTCACATCATGCACGCGAATAATATTGGCACCCTGCATCATGGCATGATAGTGAACAGCCACCGTTCCGGTCACACGATCATCTACGGGACGATCATTCAGGATAGATCCAATCATGGATTTGCGTGATGCCCCAACTAAGATAGGGGGTCCAAGCTGCTTGAACTTATCCAAATTGGCCAGAAGCTTCAGGTTGTGATCCAGAGTCTTGCCGAAACCAATACCAGGATCGATGATAATATTTTTAAGTCCCTTCTCCCGGCACGTTTGCAGCTGCTGCTCAAAAAACTGGTAGATATCATTGAAGACATCATCATAGGTAGGATCTTCCTGCATGGTTTTGGGATTGCCCTGCGAGTGCATCATAACATAACCTGCCTGGTACTGCGTGCACAAATCTGCAAAACGAGGCTCTTTTTGCAATCCACTGATGTCATTCACCATATGCGCACCCAGCTTGAGCGCCTCTTTGGCCACGCGGTATTTGGTGGTATCGATGGAGAAAAAAGTATCGGGGAACTGGCGGATGGCTTTTTCTAGGATAGGCAACACGCGGTCAAGCTCTCGCTGCTCGGTGACCGGCTCGGAACCGGGCCGCGTAGACTCTCCACCAATATCAATAATGGAAGCGCCTTGCGAGACCATCAGCCCAATTTGGCCAATGGCCGATTCGAGCTCATTAAATTCTCCTCCGTCAGAAAAGGAATCGGGGGTAGCGTTGAGAATCCCCATTATTCTTGGGGATGATAAATCCAGAGTTTTATCTCTTAGTGTAAGTTGAAGGGAATTAGTTGAGCGATGATTCATCAAATAAGTTATTAAGTGACTAAGTGATTAGGTAAAATCACTTAATAACTCAATCACCTAATCACTATACTGTTTTACCAAGACTCCTGCAGGTGTTCGCGCTTGTCTTCGACCTCGGCCCATTCATCTGCATCAGGGAAATCCTCTTTCGTTTCGTTGATGATATGTTCCTGCCATTCTTCGGCCAACCGCTCGTTAAGCTCAATATAGTGTTCCCACTCCATGGGCACCTCGTCATCGGGATAAATAGCCTCGACCGGACATTCAGCGACACAAGCATCGCAGTCGATACATTCGAGAGGATCAATGGTCAGGAAGTTGGGCCCTTCCCGGAAAGCATCAACCGGACAAACTGCTGCGCAATTCGTGTATTTACAGTTGATGCATGGTTCAGTTACTACGTAAGCCATCGGGTGTAAACGATTCTGTTGCTGTTTGAAAGTTGAACTAAATATCTCGGCTTAAACGGATAGATGCAACGTTTTATAGAGCAAATGCTTATTTATTTCCATTCTTGATTGAGGAGGCACAACTACGTTACCCATGAGCTTTATTCGTCACCTAAAAACACTATCAGTTCTGTGCAGAAGCTGACTATTTTTTATGATATTATTCTTTCAAAAGTACCTTAACGCTGTCGAGTGATCCATCATTGGCAGCCGGCTTGGTACCCATCAGATGATTGATCAACTCGTATACATGCGCATTCTGGAACGACGGTGCTGTTGCCCCATTTTTGAAATCAGGACCGTGTGCCATAAACAGTGCCTGCATTTTCTTCTGGTTGTTATCATAGCCGTGGGTTCCACGGGGCAGTGACTCCAAAAACTCTTGCTTGTAATCGTTTTTCAAAATGGTATAGCCCAGATCTGCCATCATAACGATATCTGACACCCGTCGACTGCCCTTCAGGTGATAGCGAGCAGGAATATTCTGTTTCCTGTAAACCTTGTAATGGTTCTCGTGAGCCTTTAATGTCTCGTAAACTTGTTGCGTCTTGCCTTCCTTCGGCTGCAGCATCGTCAACGCTCCCCAGATGGTGCGCTCCACATTATCCATACTGATAATACTGTTCAGCTCAATCAGCTTATCGCCAGAGAGCTCGGTCATCCCGTGATCCGACAGCACAATAACATTTGTATTCTGCCAAAGCTGCTGTTGCTGCATCCGATCCTTCAAGTAGCCAATGAATTGATCAGCTCGCTGGATTTGAGCTTTCACAGAATCGGATTGCGGACCATACATGTGGCCCATATGGTCGGGCTCATCGAAATAGAGCGTTGCAAAATCCACGGCCGAGCTATCAGGGGCGCTTAACCATTTAACAACGGTGTCAATGCGCGCCTCATACGGCATCGACTCGTCGTAGGACTTCCAACGGCTTGGATGCATGCCCTGGATGTCGGCCTCCGAGCCCACCCAAAACATCGTCCCGGTCCGCAGCCCTTGCTTTTCAAGCGTATTCCAGATCGGTTCGCCGCCGTACCATTTTCCATCCTCTACCGCCTGGCGATCGCTGATGCGGTACCACTCATCCCACTTGGGATCGTACATGGTATTGCCCACAAAACCAGTATGCTCGGGATACAATCCGGTAGCAATACTATAATGGTTGGGAAAAGTTGAGCTGGGAAATACGGGAATCAGCCCTTCCGCATGTATCCCACCGGCCGCCAGGCTGTCGAAGTGCGGCGTATCGGCTTTGCTCAAATAATCGTAACGAAATCCATCAAACGAAAACAGTAGTGTTTTATGGGGATCTTGTTGCTTGTGTTGACTGCAACTGCTGATGATCATAACAACCATAGACAACAGTAGTAGATATCTTTTTCTGCTCATAGTCATAATAGTATCAGTTCAAACTGTTAGTTAAACGCTTTCAAATCCTGCGGATGCTGACAGGTTTTGTAAATAAAAAAGGGCTCCGAATACTCGGAGCCCTCTGTAAAACCAATGATAGGCTGCTCGTTTAGAACGAGTACTTAAGACCTATCTGCATTCGCCATCTTGAGCCGATATTATTGGTGCTATACATCTCATCGTCCGTTACATTATCCGGACTAAAATTCAAGACGGGCTTGCCAATATCATCGCTGCTCAGATTGTACTGGCTACCACGATTGTTGATGAAATCTTGATCTACGTACTGCTCAAACTGAACAGCCCGGTAGTTATTGAAACTTACACTTTCACGCAGACCCCACTCTTGGTTCAGGAAGTTCAACACATTGAACATGCTGGCTGTGATCTCAAGCTTCTGACCTGAAAACGTCTCGATCTCTTGGTTTATGCGCAGATCTAGGTAGTTGGTCCACGGTTCACGAGCTGTTCCTCGTGGTACTACCTCTCCGCGGTAATCATTCAGCGATGCTTCACTGGAAATCCAGTTGTTGAGCTCGTTCCAGTTGCCACTGGTAAGCACAACTTCGTCAGACGAAGCAGGAACATACATCAAGTCATTGTCGTAACGGGTATCACCGTTGGCGTTCCCGTCGTAGATCCAGCTAAAAGGCGTGCCGGATTGTCCGTCAAAAATCACCGAAACAGTGGTGCGGAAACGTTCGGCCCATGAAAAGGTGTAGCCAACGTTGGCAAGAATGCGGTGACGACGCTCAAAGTCAGCCGTACCTATTCGAGGACTATTTACATCCTTATTCTCATTGTACTGCCAGTTGGAAATCGCCCGGCTGGAGGTACCGTTATTCACGTTTTCTGCTCGATTTCTTGTATAAGAAACTTTTGCACGCAAGCCCCAGTCGAACTGCTTCTCAAATTCAGCAGTTAGGCTATAGTTGTAACCCTTGTCGGTGTTGTCAAGTACCAGAGCGTTGGTAAAACGAGAGTCAATACGGTTTGGGTTTCCGGAAGCCGTTCCGAAGAAGGAATTATAATAAATGTCTCCGTAAAGAGGACGACCATAAGCAGAAGTACCCGTTTGCCCCAAGTTAATGTTACGATAGGTAACAGCATTGATCGACTTCGAGTAAACACCTTCTAACGTTGCCGTAATACCATATGGCAGATCTTGGTCAAGTGCCAGGTTGAACTTGGCCGCCTGTGGGTATTTAAAGTCCTGTGTAATCAGGTTAACCTCGGTAGTAGCAACTGTTGGTAAATTGTTATTACCTCCAGGTGTAGGCTGATTGTCTGGGTCTGGGCTAAAGAAACCATCTCCCAAATCATCTCCTGTACCATTTATTCCATAATCATTTACATCAATACGGCCATAATCGGCGCCGGTATTGCTGTACTGGTTTGAGATCCAAACGAAGGGAGGCGTTCCGGAAAAGATACCGGCACCACCACGAATTTGTGTAGTATATTCGCCAGTTTCTGGTGCCCAATTAAAGCCGAAGCGTGGAGACCAGAGCACATTGCCACTGGCTACGCGGTCGGTGCGAAAGTTCGGGAACGCATCCGCTACATCGGGATTAGAGGTCGGCTTGTCGGGCATGATGGGTACATCAGCACGCAAACCAAAGGTCAGTTTTAGATTATCTTGAACCGTCCATTTGTCCTGTACATATGCTCCCAACTGGATAGCACCAAATTCAGCTGCACGGTTACCGCCTGGTAGCAGATAACTATAGTTGTATGAATAAGGGTTCCCGGCTTCAAAGTTCTCAGCAGAACTTCGGCCATTACCACCACGGAATTCATACGTTCCAAAATCATCCTGTACAAACAAGTTTCGGAACTGGTAAATCTGGTTGCTTGTACCAAAGGTAAACTCGTGATCACCCATGATGTAGGTGAAATTGTCGGTGATTTCTATCAGATCCTGATCAAGCGCATTGGCCTGCGAGAATCGATCAATTCCCATGTAGATACCGCCAAAGTTACCAGTATTGTTTTGCAGCGGCACACTTACATTAACTTCTGGAAAAGGTTGTGCAACAACATCGCGCGAGTCGCGGATGGAAGTATAAACCGCACGGAAGGTGTTATCCATATTATTTCCAAAGCTGCTGTTCAGCTCAGCTACAAATGAATTTTGCGTACTGTTGAAATTGTACTGGCGATTAGAGAAGCTGTACGAGCTAGATCCACGGCTCAAACCCTCTTCATCAGTAGCATCAACGTAGTTGTAACGAAACGTCAACTTATGATCTTCCGCAATATTCCAGTCTATCTTAGCAAGAATTTTGTTGTTATCCTGCGTTTGATCAAGTGTATTACCATAGGTGCCGGGATTATATCCATACTCGCTTTCGGCAATACTTTTAATTTCTGCAAAAGTAGAAGGAGCAACATCAAAACTATTATCCTGCCCACTATTTAAGAGACCGCCTGTTAATGGTGCAGTTTCGCGCTTAAATTCAGCGTTGACAAAAAAGAACGCCTTGTCTTTTACAATTGGTCCACCCAATGTAAGACCCAGGTACTTTTCGTCGAATGATTCAACATCTTCAGAAACATCGCCTGATTGGGTAATGTAATTTCCAACAAACGCTTCATTGCGTGTTTGGAAGTACGCTGATCCGGTGTATTCGTTGGTTCCGCTCTTGGTAATAGCGTTAATTTGGCCACCGGTAAAGTTGTTATTGGTTACCTCGAAAGGCGCAATATCAACGTTAAACTCTTCAATAGCATCGATGCTAATGGGAGAGCTTACACCAGCTTGCGATCCGGGCGTTCCTTCTCCAAGACCAAACACATCATTAAGTGTAGCACCGTCAACCAATAGGTTATTATATCGGTCATTGGCACCGCTAAAACTACCGCCGCCGGTTGCCTGGGGCGTCAGTCGCGTAAAGTCGCCAAGCGAACGCGTCAACGTTGGCGTTTGGTTAATCTGCTCTTGACCGATGTTGGTCTTAGCGCCTGTGCGATTTCGATTAAAAGTAGGGTCGGCCTGAGCTGTAACCGAAATCTCATCAAGACTCATTTCACCTTCTTCCAGGGTGAAATCAACCTCGACAGTTTGACTAAGCTCGACACTTGTTATTTCTTTCTTTTTCGGATTGTATCCGACGAAAGAAACCTGAATTTCATAAGGTCCACCAACGCGTACACTCTTGATGGTGTACCGGCCGTTTGCACGACTAGCGGTACCATAGCGGGTGCCAGTTGGTTGGTGAATGGCTACGATATTTGCACCGGGTAGTGGTTCGCCGGAGGCATCTGTAATGAGTCCCTCAATGGAACCCGAGGTAGTGCCCTGAGCGAACATAGCTACCGGGAGCAATAATACTGCTGCCAGTAAGAATAAGTAACGTTTCATAATCGATAGATATGTTTGGTTAGCTTTGGAATTGAGTGTGTACTATTGATAGCACGCAAATTGTTGTATTATAGACAATTAGCCTTTGACTTAATAGTCTATTTCGGCCTCTTTTTCCGAGGCGTGAATATAAAAAAGATCAACAACTAATTGTACTTATTTCCAGCGCTGTAATTATAAGAATCCTAAGATTAGCTTAATGTTAAATATAAATGAAATCCCCTCCTTGAAATAGGTATTAAACAACATAATCGGCTCTTTATACATTAGACTTGATATTAGCCAGCGTCTCCTGTTCGACACCCAAAAAATAAAGCGTATAAATTAGCAAAAAAATCAACTGTAACTTAAACACTCCCACTTCCCGATACATGCGGGCTGATGTTTCTACCGCATCGTCCAGGATGGCAAACGTGTACTCTTCTTTGATGCGCCGCACGATCTCATTGTCTTCCATGACGATATGATCATTACGGTATCCACCGATGGCCCAAAAAGCATTAGACCGTATAAACAAACTCTGATCTCCAAAGCGAAATGCATCAATATCAAAGCGAGTGAACCATGCATAGACATCCAGGAGTACGTGATTCTGGTCAAAAGTCAGGCGAAAGCAGCCTGCATCATATCCCGATTCTACTGCCTGACAGACACTGTTCGCAAAATTTTGAGGAGGCTTACTATCGGCATGCAAAAAATAGAATATATCGCCAGCAGCCTTTTCAGCACCGTAGTTCATTTGGGCCGCTCGACCTTTTTGGGATGAAAATACTACCTTAGCCCCCGCTTCTTTTGCATTTTTAACAGTTGCGTCCATACTGCCTCCATCCACAACAATCACCTCTTGCAGCAGCTCATCCCCTCGATCTTGCACACATCTGATTGTTTCTGCTATTTCACCTTCTTCGTTAAAAGCAGGAATAATCACGCTGAGATTCATGAACGTTCTGGAATAAAATCAGATTCAATTAGATCTTGTTCGGTGTCAATATCATTAAGTACTGGGAGCGTGTTAAATGAGAGATCCAGGCTTTTAATCTTCGCCACTGTTTGGTCAAAGACAAAGGGGGTACTCCATGGAATATCGATAAACAGATCCCCATAAAAAGAGGACATCCCAAGCAGGTAATAACCGCCGTCGCGGGAGGGACCAAGCACCACATCATGAGTAACCAGCCCGTCAAAGGCCTTTTCTATAATTTTTGGCGTAAGCCCCGGGCAGTCGCTCCCAATAATTACTGGCTTTGAATAACCCTCATCAAAAGCTTGTCGGAATGCCTCTGCCATTCTTTCCCCAAGATCATCACCATGCTGCAGGCGTTTATCGTATCCACCAGAGGACCAGCCGTCATTATCTTCGATAAAACTTGAATACCATACCTGCCGGTCGCACTGCACAGCGTCGGTGACTTCCCGGGTTTTCTGCACCAGCTGTCGGTATATGTCCAACGCTTTTTGATCCCCCAGCGACTGCGCAAGACGGGTTTTTACTTTTCCTTTCTGTGGATTTTTTATAAAAGTTAACAATACTTTTGTAGAGCTAGACAACATAGTAACTACAGACAATCCAGTAAACTTTTTAAAGGCTAACAAGGCTCCAGCTTCTAAAATTTCACCACGTAATAAGCCTATAAAAATTATGTTTCGAGTTATTTATGGATAATAAGATTAGGTATTAAGACCATTAAAAGTTAAAAATTTTTGAGAATATATATAGCTGGAACGTTTAGCCGAAATATCCCTTTAATTTGATCATAGTAATCGGTTGGTTTCTAAATAAACTTCAAATAATTATTTCATCTATGAAAAAGTTAATAACAGTTACCATACTTACTATTTTTCTAAGTATTTCTTTTGGATCACTAGCGCAAGCTCAGGATACTGAGAAAGACCTGGGTATCGGTTTCATGGTCGGTGAACCTACGGGAATAAGTCTTAAATCCTGGACCAGCGGCAATAATGCTTTTGATTTGGGCTTATCCTGGTCTTTTGTTGGGCCATATGAAGCAATAAATATTCACGGAGACTACTTGTGGCACAACTATGATGCATTTAGTGACGTCGATTCAGGAACTCTGCCGCTTTATTATGGTATAGGCGGCCGCGTTATTTTCGCCGAAAATGATGCTGTGATTGGCGCCCGTGTTCCTGTGGGTCTCAATTACTTGTTTGAAGATTCGCCCATAGGCCTTTTCATAGAAGTTGCCCCTGTGCTGGATATATTACCATCAACCGACTTTCATGTAAATGGCGGCGTAGGAGTTCGCTTTTATCTATAAAATCGCAAACCGAAGAATCTATGAGGGTGCACCATGTAGTGCATCCTCATTTTTATTTTAGCACGATATTGTTTCGCCTTCTTTGGCCAACTGAATTGAGGTGAACTGATCACCAAATTCCGCGCGTATTCGCTGGTCGAGCGCTTGCAGTTTTTGATCCCCAGAATCAGGATCGTGATGGGTAATAAACAACCGCTGTACGCCTGATTTAGCCGCAAAATCAACGACATTCTCCCATGCCGAGTGGCCCCAGCCTTGTTTGCCATCGTACGAGTCTAAATTGTATTGCCCGTCATGGATTAGCAGGTCTACATCATCGAGGAACTGTTCCAGCCTGTGGTAAAAATCGGGATCAGCATTTTCAGCCGACTGGTTGATCTCATTATCGGGACAAAACACAATCTGTTTGCCATCCACATGAATCTTGTAGATCGCCGTATTAATTGTATGATTGGCAAACATAAATTCGATATCGTATCCCTCATACTCACATCGTTCGGATATTTGCGTAGTGTATTCAAGATTAGCATCGATCATATCCAGCGTGACAGGGAAAAAGGTCTTGGTCAAGTGCCCCGATAATATATCTTTGCAGCTTTCGCCATTTTCCTGCTCAGGCATGTGGATACGAAAATGATTTTTCGATCCATAAATAGGTTTAAAAAACGGAAAGCCCTGGATGTGATCCCAGTGTGGATGGGTAATAAAGATGCGTCCGCTTATTTTACCGGGCTGATCAACAAGTTTGTTACCCAGATTGCGGATGCCCGTACCACTGTCAAGAATTAAAATTTCATCGGAATGGGGGATATGGACTTGCACACAAGTAGTGTTACCCCCGAATAGCATATTCTCTTTATTTGCGCACGGCGTGGAACCGCGCACTCCCCAAAAAGTAAGACTTACTTCTTGTTTGCTATCTCCCATCAATAAGTTGGTGTTTTAGATAATGAACACCGCCAGCAGCAACTTTTCTCAATCCCCAACCATCCGTGTATATTAAACTATTCTATTACCTGTTGTACGGCGCCAATTTTAATTTATTTTGATTGTTCCAAAATATAGCAAGCAATCAGAAAAGCAAATCAGAAGCTACCCAGCAGATTCTTCCCTGATCTCATCCATTTCGTCAGTAAGGGAATCCATTTTATCCTGCTTTTTCTCAAGCTTCTGCTCCACCTTTTCAATCTTGTTTTCCACCTCGTCGAGCAGGCTGTTGCTGCCACTCGAAGGTTTAAAGTAGGTTTTCTTTTCCTTGTATTGCAGAACCTCTTTTTCTAGCTCCTTGGCTTCTTTTTTAACCTTGTTATACTGTTTGCGAAGCTTCTGAATCTTGCTTCGGTCTTCGGGATCCAAATCGGCTTTGGCCAACTCCTGATCAAACTTATCACCGGATTTCGCAGCACGCATGCGATCATAAATAACATCACATGCCTCTCTGTACTGCTTCCACATCTTATTTTTATGCTTAATAGGCACGTATCCAACATTCTTGAACTTTTCCTGCAGTCCCTTGGCAATGTCGACAGCCTCAATAGGATCATCGTGCTTGCCTAATTCACGAAGCTTCTCAAGTATTTCTTTCTTCTTTTCGAGGTTCTCTTTGCGTTCTTCTTTAACCTCTTTGAAATGTTCGCGGCGGCGATCATAAAATTCATCCATCGCCCCTTTGAACTGTTTCCAAATCTTGTCAGATTTTTTGCGCGGCACAGGACCAATTTCTTTCCAGCGATCCATATAGCTCTGCATCTTGTCGTGCCCCTTTTCAAAATCGTCAATGTCTTTTATCGCTTTTGCCTTGTCGATCAGCTCCAGCTTGTGCTGATAGTGCTCTTCTTCCTGTTCGCGAATTTTGTCCTGATTCTTGGACTTACGCTCATTAAAGGCATCAGTTGCTGACTTAAAGCGATTCCAAAGCTCATCCTCATCACGCTGCGGAAGGTTACCCACTTTTTTCCAGCGACGATGCAGGCGGTTGATCTCCCGCGCAGCCGAGGCAATATCGTCTTCTTCGAGCAGAGCTTCCGCTTCTTCACAAATCTTCTCCTTCTTGTGATAAAACTGGTCAACCTTGCTCTGATGCTCGGGGTCATGCTTGTATTTTTGATCGTAATAGTTATCCTGGACGCTCTTGTACCGATCCCAGACTTCGTTGGATTTGTCTTTGGGAACACGGCCTATTTTCTTCCACTGCTTGGTCAGATCGTCAAACCTCTCGTCGATTTCATCCCAGTTTTCAGTTTCGTGATCAATAGATTCTACCACGCGCTCCATCTTTTCGAGCACCGTCAGCTTCACCATCAGGTTATCTTCTTCTTTCTGGCGCTGCTGCACCAAACGATCTACTTTGTGCTCATTAAAAATCTCCAGCAGCTCCTCGAACCGTTCATTCAGCTCATCGCCTTTATCCGAGGGCAACGGACCCGTACTATTCCACTGTCCTTTCATTTGATTGACCCGACGCGTGGCCGTCCAGGTCTCGTTCGATATAATGCCTTCAAACTCCTCAAGCAGCTTCTTTTTTGTTTCCAGGTTTTCTTTTTTCTGCTTGTTGAGCTGCTCATAATGCTCTTCTTTGCGCTCCTCAAATTTTTCGACTGCGTCATTAAACTTTTGGTAGAGCTCCTGTACCCGATCAGAATCCACATCCGGTCCATCAGACCACTCATGGCTTAAGTTATCGAGCTCCATCGACACGTATGGCCAATCGGTTTGCTTGGCCAAGTCTTCAGCTTTCTCAACAATCTCCTCGTAATATGTGATAGGGTCTTCTTCATCTTTACTATCTGTCGACTCTTCATCCTCATCGGCAGACTCTTCATTTGCTTCAGCTTCGACCTCTTCCTCAGAATCGGCTTCATCAACGTCATCTTCCAATTGCGTCTCCTCGACCGTAGCCTCTTTAGCTTCTTCAACTTCACTTGTAGGCTCAGCTTCTTCGGTATCCTCATCAGGTTCATCATCGCCAGAATCAGTAGCCACTTCTTTTGTGTCTTCTTGCTGCAATGCCGCCTTTTTCTGTTCAATCTGATTTCTCAAGACACTAAAATCTCCAATCGCTTCTGTTCCTTGTATATCCTCGGCCAACGCATCTAGTGAGTCTTCGGTAAGCTTATCATCATCGCTTATTACCTGCTCTACCTTGGCTTCCAAGTCAGAAAAAGCCTGTGTAAGCTCAGCAAGCTTGTCTTCAAGCTCTTCTTCACTAACTTCGCAAAGCTTACGGGCTTCTCCCTGCCAATCTTCCTTGAGAAAAAGCTCATTATTATCAGTGAGAAATACGTGTTCACCCTCATATAAAAACTCGGATGTCTGCTTGTTATCTTCCATAGTCGTTTTCACAGGAACCTCTGTTACAGCGCTTTGTAATTCTGATTCTTAAGCTTCACTCCTTTTGAGTCTAACTAAGATAATATTTCTGAAGAACTTATTACAATTCATATGAGGATAGGAGACTTTCCCCCTCAACAAACAAAGCCGACTTTGGGATAAGCCGGCTTTGATAATAAAAGGAAAGGAAAAATATTACGAAGATTGTTGGAATAAGTGCACATCGCGTTGCGGATACGGGAAGGTGACATCTTCCTCATCAAATCGTTCTTTGATGCGCTTGGTAATCTCATAACGAAGCGGCCAAACATTAGCAGCTTCCGTCCATGGACGCACGCGGATAGTAACAGCATTATCTCCCAAATTACTAATAGCCACAAGAGGTTCAGGTTCCGCCATCACACGCTCATCGGCGTTGAGCACCTCATGGATAATCCGCATGGCCTTATCCATATCGTCATCATAAGAGATGCCAAATTCCATGTCTACACGACGCTTAGCATTCTTCGTATAGTTTTTTATTTCGTTCCCCCATACTTTAGAATTGGGCATTGTTATCGCAATATTGTCGAAGGTATGCATCTCAGTCACAAACAAACCGATTTCATCCACAACGCCGGAAGTATTTCCAATATCGACCGTATCGCCGATATCAAAAGGACGAAGCACCAATAGCATAATACCGGATGCGATATTACTGAGCGTTCCCTGCAGTGCTAATCCAATCGCCAACCCAATAGTACCAAGTACCGCGATGAGACTGGCCGTTTCAACACCAAACTTATTCAATACCGCCAAAATCGTTACGGCAATAACCAAAATACGAACCGCCTTCACAAATAGCGGCTCTAGCGTTTCATTAAAACGGTCAGAGTGTTCAAAATATCGTTCAACACGTCGGCCCAACCATTTAGAGAGCACTAACCCGATAATGAGTATGGTAATCGCCCCTATCACTTCTATACCATACTCCACGAAGTAAGGCATTAAATCTTCCGAAAGTGTATTAAACTGATCCATAATCCATCCCGATTTTTACAATAGCTGATTACAATAAAAAAGAAGGCAGCAGAACTGCTGCCTTCCTAAAAATATTGATTAAAAATAATTATTCGTTCACAATATCACGAATTTCGGAGAACCCTTTTTTAACATCCTTCCAGAGCTTTTCGGTGTCCTCTTTAATGTCGCCGAAGACATCGTCGCTGGAGTCTTTGATCTTGTCCAACTTTTTACGAAGCTGCCCACGCTTCTCTTTCAGCGTTTCTATTCGCTTTTCCAGCTTCGCTTTCAGATCCTGAGACTCCTTGTTTGCTTTTTTCTGGAGCTCATCAATCTGAGAATTCCATTCGCGTAATTGTTTTTCAAGCTTGTCGATGTACTCTTTTCGGTTAGCCATAAATAATAGTGTTTTAGATTAACATTCGGGACCCATATTATTCGAGATGACTTCGCAGCATCCAAGCCGTTTTGGCATGAACATGAAGACGTTCGGTTAAAAGATCAATCGTAGCCTCATCTTCTGCTTCGTTAGCCGGCTTCAAAGCTTCGCGAGCTGTGCGTAGCACTTGCTCATTGCCAAGAGCCAAACGACGTACCATCTCGAGTGCTTCCGGCTCTTCTTCCTCTTCGGTGATAGAAGTTAACTCGTTGAATTCCTTGAATGTTCCCGGAGCACGATGACCGAGAGCACGAATTCGCTCAGCAATCTCATCGATGGCATCTGCAAGCTCGGTATACTGCTGCTCAAATTGTTCGTGCAACGAGTGGAATAGCTCACCGGTCACATTCCAATGGTAATTATGTGTTTTCAAATAGAGCATATACGAATCTGCTAACACTCTTGACAACTCATCAGAGATCGCTTTTCGATCTTCTTCATTGATTCCAATATTAATTTCCATCTTTTTTTCTCCCTTTTTTGCAGTACTCATAGTTGAATACTTATTGATTGCAGTTACAGTTCAAACGGCACTTCACTGTTTGATCAGAATTTTTAAAAATTTCTTGCAATAGTTCACAGAAAAACTTTTTTAAATCTCTAAATATCATAATACCTGCTCCTTTCAAATTGAACATAATCAATACAGGAATATCCCACTAATCATTCCCTGTTGCTAATAGAAGGTTCCTATGTGATGGATAGAAAAAGAATGATAGGCTACCACCTGAGAAAACCAAAATAATTCACTAAAAGCTACTGACGGGATTCCTTTTTCCAGCTAAATTTATCCATCAACCGAAGTATATCGGCCGGAATTTTTGCCTCGTAGTTGACCATCCGATTCTTGCGGGGATGCTCAAACGCCAACCGGTAGGCATGCAATGCCTGGCGGTTAATCAACGGCTCTCCTTCCTCTTCAGGAGCATAATGCTGATCACCCACAAGCTGATGGCCGATTTCTTCAAACTGGACCCGTATTTGATTCTTGAGCCCAGTATCCAGCTGCACCTCCACGAGCGTATTCTCCAGGTAGCGCTCTTTCACTTTGTAAGACAGGCGTGCAGGAGTAGCTCCCTCTTCGCTCGGATCCACTACAATATTGCGGAAGCCATCTTTAATCAATTTCAGGTGATGCTCGAGTGTGCCCTCATCCTGTTCAATGACCCCGCGGACCATCGCCAGGTAGGTTCGCTTGGGCTCGTGATTGCGAAACTTGTTACGCAAATCGTCATAAGTACGCTTGTTCTTGGCAAACACCATCAGACCGCTGGTGTAGCGGTCAATACGATGAACAACTCCCACCCGAACGCCATGTTTTCCAAGATGGTCGGCCACCAGATCAAACAGGTTTTTGACGTTGCTATCGGGAATTGGCACTGCCAACAGCCCAGCCGGTTTATCGACTACAAAGATATCCTTGTCTTGGTGGACGATATAGAAGGGACGTTTCTTTGCAGCCATATCCTAAACCGATATCGTTGATTCTATGATTCGACACCGTGTACTTCCTTCAGAATTGCCTCGGCATCGTCATCACCTTTCTGCATCACGCGGTGCTGCAGGTTAGTCACAATCTCCTGCTGTGCCTTATCGAAAGCCATCTCTTTTGCCTCTTCAGGGGTGCCGGTCCGAAGTAAATCATAGATATCGTCGGCGCGGATAATGCTGTAGAGCTTATCATCGTTAAAGGCATGGGAGCGCCGCTCTTCATACTCTTTGAACAGCTCCGGAAACTCTTCACTTTTTTCAGCTCGATCAATAATCTCCACGTCCTTGGGACCTTCAGCACTCAGAGGCGTTTTACAGAGATAGAAATACTTGTGCTTATATCTCATAATGCAATATTCTTAATCGTTTATAATGCTAATAAGACTAATTCCGCTTTAATGTAAGAAAAAATCTTCGCACCTTCTTAAAACTAAATTCAAATATAAGGATATATACACACAAACCCTTCATGTCTGTTTGCCGACTCTCTTGTTGTCGTCTTCTTGTTGTTACTTTCGGGATGTTCTTGCTGGCCGCCTGTTCCTCATCCGAATCGCTCAAAGAAACTCCAACCCATTCAAATAGCAACGATCCATATCCCGTCTTCCCTGAAGACAGCACCAACCACGAGGGAATGTGGCTGCTTCCCCAAATCCAGGAGAAGGCCTATCCCATGATGGAAACAAATGGCTTTGCGCTGTCGCCAAACGAAATTTATCACCCCGACAGCACCTCGCTTAATCGCGCCGTCGTTCGCATCAACAATGGCGACCAGTTAGCAGGATCAGGATCGTTTGTATCTCCCGAGGGACTTATCCTAACCAATTACAACGCCGTTTATAGTGCAATTACTTCCACAAGCACCAACGAAAAGAACTACCTGAAAGAAGGATTTTATGCGGATTCGATGCCTTCAGAAATCCCATTAAAAAACTATCGGCTGTATATTACGGTCGAGCAAAAGGAAGTTACTGAAAAGATTAAAAACCGACTGGCCGACTCCCTGACCTATCGGAAGCGAAAACAACAAACCCAGCAGATCAAAAAAAAGCTGATTGCCGAGCGAAAAGGTGACCACAAAAATTTAGCTGTTACTATAAACGATTTCTGGGGCGGCAACCGACACTTCATGTCGGTATATCGCATCATACAGGATGTTCGCCTGGTGCACGTTCCGCCGTCGGCTATCGGCAATGTTGGCGGTCATTTACACAACTGGGAATGGCCGCGTCACAGTGGCGATTATGCTTTTTTGCGAGCATATGTCGCCCCCAACGGCAATAGCCGCAGCTACAGCCCATCGAACGTGCCCTTCAATCCTGCCCGTCATATCAATATTGAAGCGGGCGGTATCAACCGTGGCGATTTCACGACCACACTGGGCTTTCCCGGCCAGACCTCCAGGCACAAAAGCAGCTATGCCCTGAAGTTTTACCGCGATCAACAAATTCCAATCATTATTGACAGTTATAAAGCCATCCTCGACGGGCTTCAGTATGCCGCGGAGCAAGACTCCCAGGCAGCTCTCGACAATGCTGCGCAACGGGCCTCTATTGCCCATACGCTCACCTATTACAAAAATGCCTTAAAACAATTTAAGCAACATGGCATTGTTGAAAAAACACGGCGGGCTGAAAACAAGTTTGAGGAGTGGGTAAAGCAAGATTCGATGCGCAATATCCGCTACCGGCGCGTACTGCCCCAACTCGATCAGGCGTACAACATTGCAGGCCAGACCGGCGACTTGCTGTACGCCACTATCTACACTCTCAACAACAACCGGCTGCTTGAAATTGCTGATCTCTACCACTCATATCGCCAGGTAATTGCAGATAGCTCCCAGCAAGATATCCGCCGGGCATACAAAGACAGCCTGCTTAAACAGCATAAACAATTGCTCAGCGATATAAACATCGAGGCACAGCAAATTATGCTTTCGCAGATGCTGCAGATGCTGAGCACCCTTCCAGAGGGCAAGGTAATGTTCTACCTGCTTGATCTTTTTGGCGATACGCAGGGCGACAGCCTCAAACATCAAATTGACCAATATTTGGATAGACAAGAGCGGGAATCTATCGTCTATAACCTGGATCGGGCCAAAGCATTTATGAATCTACCTGTCGACAGTGCACGAGCCAAACCGCTCGATAATTTTATTGATCTGTACCGTTCACTGATCGAAAATTATCAGTTTAGCCGCAAAAATTACGTGCAGCATATTCCCTATCGCAATCCGGCACAAGAGCTGTACGTCGAGGGCATGCGAAAATTTCGACCGGATACCATGCAATACGCCGATGCCAACGGAACCCTGCGACTAACGACGGGCACTGTCACCGGATATCAACCCAGAGACGGCATGTACTACTTACCTTTTACCACCTTTAACGGGCTGGTGATGTGCAACGGTGATTCTCCTTCGGATTTCCCAAAATCACTTATAAGTCGAAAAGACTCCACACAATATGCGACCTATCGCAACCAGGTTCCCGCCAATTTTCTCACCAGTAACGACATTACGGGAGGCAATACCGGCGGACCGGTGCTAAACAATAAAGGCAAACTGGTCGGTATCACTTTTAACAGCAACCTGCAGGCGGTATCCAGCGACTATTATTATAACCCTTCCACTAAACGAGCTTTAAATGTGGATATTCGCTATATTCTTTTCCTGATGGATATATTTGCAGATGACCAGCGCTTAGCCAAAGAAATGAATATACAGCCTTGATAAAATATTGAAATTCATTATTGATTTTTCATAGGGACCCATATAGCTAAATGGAGATAAGTCTTTTTTTGTTTGGATATTCCCCAAATAAAAAAGACTTGAAACACTGTTGAAACAACGTAAGACAAAAGATATTAGATATGTCATTTGATATTATTTTTGTCTTTTTCCTTTTGGGATTAGCCCTATTCCTCTTTTCTACGAACTATGTATCATTCGATGTTGCATCTATCACCCTGTTAGTTTGTTTGTTGGTATCCGGCATTTTAACCCCAGAGGAGGGGTTTTCAGGAATTAATAATCCTGCTACCATCAGTATTGCTGCCATGTTCGTAATTAGTGAGGGCATTCGAAGGACTGGTATCCTAAACACGGCCGGTGACTTCTTCTGCGAGAAGATGAAACAAAATTTCTGGCTTTGGCTGATTGTGATGCTTCTCTTTGTCAGTTTTGCCTCTGCCTTCATGAATAATACGGCTGTGATTATGATTTTTATCCCAGTGATTATTGATATTGCAGCCCGGATAGGCATCAGCGCCTCCAAATTATTGATGCCTCTCTCGTTTGCTGCAATCATGGGCGGCATTAACACGCTTATTGGAACTTCCACCAACCTGCTTGTAAGCTCTATCATCGAAGAACGGGCAGGACAAGCATTTTCCATGTTCGATTTTGCTCCCATGGGACTCATTTTCCTTGGCGGCGGATTTTTGTACATGTACCTATTTGGAGTTGACTTAATCCCCTCCCGCCGTGATAAAGAGGATTTGACCAAAGGCTTTAAAATGCAGGGATATCTCACCGACTTAAGGGTGAAAGAAAATTCCGATTTGGTCGACAAGTATCTCAACGAAGAGGAATTGACTAAAGAGCTCGATCTCGACGTAATCAGAATTTTTAAACCCGAAAGCGACTCTTCGGCACAGCGCACCAAAACCATGGTGAAAGCAGGAGACGTATTGCGTATCCGCGGGAGCGCCTCCGAAATTGACAAGCTATTGCGCAGGGAAGACTTATCGCTTGTTCCTGGTGACAGGTGGGTGGACGTAGACCTCGAACACGGTAGAGATGCTCTCGTCGAGGCTGCCGTTGCTCCGGAATCAACATTAGCAGGTATTACGCTCAGTGATATTGACTTCTATGAACGTTTTGGTGCCATCCCGCTGGCTATTCGCCATCATGGTGAGCTCCAGCAAGAAGATCTCAGTGAAATATCGCTAGCTGGCGGGGATGCCCTCTTGCTCAGCCTAAGTACCGATCGCGTGCACGACCTTAACGAGGATCCCAATTTCGTTATTTCTTCAGAGTTGGACATTATGCGACCTCGCACCAACAAGATACCTGTGGCCCTCACCATTCTGGCCGGAGTCGTTGGTACTGCTGCCTTTAACCTTGCACCAATTGTTGTATCGGCTCCGGCCGGTGTTATTCTCATGATACTTACCGGCTGTATTACGGCCGAAGAAGCCTATAAAGCCATCAATTGGAAAGTGATTATGCTTTTAGTAGGAGTATTACCCCTGGGTATGGCGATGGACAAAACCGGTGCGGCCGGACTCCTGGCCGAATCATTAATTAATCTGCTTCATAGTTTGGGGCCGGTTGCAATCCTGTCCGGATTTTACTTTCTCACGATGTTAGTTACAGCTATCATTTCTGTAAATGCTTCGGTAGCTTTGCTTGCGCCCATTGCTTACGAAGTTGCCAGCCAAATCGATGTAAATGCAGCGCCACTTGTTCTGGCGGTCAGTTATGCAGCTTCTCTGACCTTTATTACGCCATTTGGCCATCATGCCAATACCTTGATTTACGGACCTGGCCAATTCAAATTTTCAGATTTTACAAAAGTTGGCTTGCCTCTGAACCTCATATTTTGGATTCTTGCTACAGCATTCATCCCGATTATATGGTCTTTTTAAATAATAACAATAGATGAAAGATTGGCTTAAGAAAACCTTCAGAATTGCCACTTGGCTGCCTGATTACGACCGATCAAAGCTTAGCGGCGATTTAACAGCCGGACTCACCACCGGTGTTATGTTTATTCCTCAAGGGATGGCCTATGCCGTCATTGCAGGCGTGCCCCCTATTTACGGTCTGTATGCCGGAGTCATTCCCCTGCTGACCTACCCATTGCTCGGTACCTCTAAGAATCTCTCTGTCGGCCCCGTTGCCGTAGATATGCTGATCGTTGCTGCCGGGGTGAGCCTGCTGGCCGAACCGAACTCCGAGCGATATATCACACTAACTATTCTGCTCACGATGATGGCCGGGGGAATGCAACTACTGATGGGATCAATGCAACTGGGGGCCATCTTTAACTTTTTCTCACGTCCCGTGATCGCCGGCTTTACGCTGGCGGCACCACTCATTATTGCCTTTACCCAACTGCATAACCTACTGGGCATTGAACTACCCAATACACAGTACATCATTCTTATTATTGAGAAAGTTCTTTTTAAAATCGATGAGATTCATCTGCAAACCCTGTTCTGGGGACTTTCTGCCACGGGGCTTCTGGCTAGCTTAAAATACTGGAAGCCGGCGCTGCCGGCATCAGTCCTAATTCTAGGACTCAGTATTTTTCTGGCATGGTTTACCAATGCCGGTTCAAACGGAATCCATCTGGTTGGTGAAATTCCAAAGGGATTACCCCCTATTGATTTACCAGAAATTAACTTTAACAATATGCGGGAGCTGCTACCAACTGCTCTAACGCTGGCGCTGGTCCAGTTTATGAGTGTAGCCTCGCTGGGACGCACATTTGCCAAACGACACAACTATACCATCGATTCCAACCACGAGCTGGTGGCCATCGGGGCTTCTAACTTTTTTGGCAGCTTCTTTCAGTCTATCCCCGTTTCGGGCAGCTTTTCACGGTCAGCCGCCTCAGAGCAAGCCAACGTACAAACGCCACTGGCAAATATTATCACCTCTGCCGTCATCATTGCAACCCTGCTGTTTCTGACTCCGATCTTTTATTATTTGCCAATGCCGATACTAGCGGCCATTATTATCATTTCGGCCCTCAATCTTATTGATCTTTCGGAATTCAAATTGCTATACGAAACTAAAAGAAGTGAAGGATTAATTGCCATTTTTACCGCTGCTTGTACGCTTCTCATCGGTATTCAGGAAGGCATCCTTCTTGGCATCGTGGCCTCTATGCTCAATATCTTATACCAGTATAGCCGGCCGAATGTAGCTGAACTGGGAATTATTCCCGACACCCGCCTTTTTCAAAACCTAGCTCGAAATCCAGAGGCACAAACGCTCGACGGGATACTTATTCTTCGGGTCGACGCCTCATTTTCGTTTGTGAATGCAGAATTTTTCCGAGATTTCATCCTACAAAAAAGCCGCGAGCGTAACGAATCAACCCGCTTCGTGATTATTGACGGCAGCAGTATCAACTCGCTGGATACCACGGCGACCGATCAGCTTAAGTCAATGATCACCACCTTGCGTAACTGGAATATCGAACTCTACATTACGGGCCTTAAAGGGCCGGTTCGTGATGTAATTAACAAATCAGGATTGCGGGATTTTCTGGGCAAAGATCACTATTATCGCGAACCCCACGAGGCCGTAACGGAAATTCTCAAGATCATGGACCAACAGGATCAAAAGTCGCGCCTGGAAGACTACAAAGAAGTAACAGGCAATTCCCCGGAATAGCTAAACGTCCCATTTTTTAAGAGCTTGGGAATCATCATCCATTTGATGCGGGCCGTGCCGGGCTTTACCTGTCCCCACTCAATAGCGGGGTGTTCAAGACACACCAGAGCAGCCGTGGGAATCCGTACTGTATATCCTCCACCCTCGTTGCTGAGCAACGACACTGTTTCTTCCAAAAGCGGGTTATGGCCAACCAGCATGATATCATCAACGCCCTCCGGTGCCTTTTGGACGGCCGAGAGGTAATCACGTGCGCCGCCGTAATACAAATTTTCGCTCCAGGTAATCATCGAAAGATCAATATCCGCTGATTTGGCAAATAGCTGCACAGTTTGTTCGGCGCGCTTTGCCGGTGAACTAATGATCGATCCCGGCAACGACTTCACATCCTTTGTAAATCGTCCCATCCGCAGTGTATCTTTCTTGCCCCGCTTGGCCAACGGTCGATCAAAATCTTTGAGACTGGAATCATCCCACGAAGACTTGGCATGACGCAAAAGCATAATCGTTTTCATATCAGGAGATACCTTCTAATCATTTACCCACAGAATAATTGCTTAAGACTGCAATATTAAAAATTACGTTTTTTGGGCAGCATTTGCTCGCAAAATATGTTTAGGAGCATAGAAAGTAAGCGTTACTCCGCGCGCAATCATAAAAAGAGTCATCGCCAGCCAAATAGCGTGATTGCCAAGATACTGCACCCCGATGAAATAGGCAGGCAAAAATACCACAACAGTGGCAATAATCATCGAATCGCGCATCGGTCCCGTTTCGGTAGCTCCAATAAAGATGCCATCCCAAATGTAGGAGAAACTGCTTACCGTGGGCCCGGCAATAGTCCACAAAAACACCGCCATGGCCGTATTAATTACATCCTGTTGATCAGTAAAAAGTCGTAGAATCTGTATATCAAAGATAGCGTAAATCGCAGAAGCCAGTATTCCAATGCCGATGCCCCAGATAAAACAGTATTTTACCGTCAATTTTACACGCTTCTGTTGCTGCGATCCCGTATAGCGTCCAATTAAACTTTCAGCAGCATAGGCAAAACCGTCAACACCGTAGGAAACCATCATCCAGAGCTGTAGCAGGATAGAGTTTGCCGCCAGGATTACATCCCCAAATTCGGCTGATTTTGCCGTAAAGAACGAGAAGGTAAAAATGAGGCAGAGTGTCCGGATGAAGATATCCCGATTGACCGAAAAAAAGTTTTTGATAGCCTCAACCTCGAGCAGCAGTTCATGCACGTAACTGGTAATCCAATCCTTGTATTTGTAAACCAACAGAACAACAGCCAGTGTTAGTCCGGCGTAACGAGCGATAAGCGTACCCGTGGCCACGCCATCTACATTCATCCCCATACCGTACACAAAGAGTACATCCAGCCCGATGTTGAGCGCATTTAGAAAGATCGTCACAATCATCGGGTAGCGGGCATTCTGCATTCCCAGGAACCACCCATTGATTGCATAGAGTGAAAGCGTGGCGGGTGCCGTGTAAATCCGAATATTGAAATAGATGCGCGTGTATCGCTCCACTTCAGGCGATGCCTCGACGAGCCAGAAACTGAGGTCGGCAATCCAAACCTGCAGCAACAAAATCAGCAAGCTGAATACGCCGGCCACGGTTAAGGCACGTGCCAGCGTCATGATGCTTTCGGTGCGGTTTTCTTCGCCAAAAGCTTGGGCCGTGATGCCGGTTGTGCCCATCCGCAGGAACCCGAATCCCCAGAAAATGAAGTTAAAAATCATGCTGCCCACGGCAATCGCTCCAAGATAGTAGGCTTCTTCGAGATGCCCCACCAGGGCGGTATCTACTGCGCCCAAAAGAGGCACAGAAAGGTTACTGATGATGTTGGGAATCGCAAGGTTAAGAATTTTCCGGTTCAACCGATCGGAGCTTATTTACTCGTTGGAATTATCGTCGTAAAGGCGCTTTCCCAGCCGTCTGATAAAGCGTTCAATATAACCCAAGCCGAACAAAATTACGATGGCGATAACGGTAAGTATGCCTGCAAGAAAATAGCGTTGCAGGGCCACCGCGATACCGATTGCTGCAGCAAACAGTATTGATGCAGCTGTGGTGAGTCCCTCGACGGTTTCATCCCGGTTCCTGAAAATAATGGTACCTGCCCCGAGAAAGCTGATACCGGTAATAATAGCCTCCATGATACGGATGGGATCAGCCCGAATAACTTGTCCAAATGAACTGCCACCGTAATGCTTGATCATAACATCACCGAGTATTACCAGCAGCGAAGAGGCCCCAGCCACAAGCATGTGCGTGCGCAGACCGGCTGGTTTTTGAGCCAGTTCACGCTCCAGCCCCATCAGTCCGCCCAAAAACATAGCAAAAATCACCTTGATGATGGGCAACCAAATCAAATCAAACTCTATGCTGATCATTTTGTGTTATCTTATTTCTTGATTAAGTACAGGTTTACAAAAATTTCAGAGAAATTCTATTGCCGATGGAAATTAGTTACTGGCAAAGCCGCTGGCACAAAAACAACACGGGATGGCATATGGACGACATATACCCACTGCTGACTAAATTATGGCCCCGTCTTTCTATAAAACCAGACACCAACGTACTTGTTCCACTTTGTGGCAAAAGCCTGGATCTGCACTGGCTGACCGATCGCGGCCATCATGTCACTGGAGTTGAAGTATCCCGAAAAGCACTGCGCAAAGTGATGGACCGGCATTCTGGTGATTTTACTGAGGATGCCAGCCACGGATTTACCATTTATCGCTCGGAATTACTGGAACTTTGGGAGGGAGACTTCTTAAAACTGCCGGCTAATGAAATTCCCAAGCCCGACATTATCTATGACAAAGCTGCGATTGTGGCCCTGCCGCCCGAGAGGCGTGAACTGTATGCTCGCAAGCTGCTCGAGTGCTGCGGCAAACACACTCAAATTCTATTACAAACTTTTGAATACAATCAGGAGGAAATGAACGGCCCTCCTTTTTCGGTGACTGAGGAAGAACTCAATCAACTTTTGGGGAAACATTTTGAGTTTACGTTAATGCACGAACAATCAAAGATGGATGAACTTAGTAAATTTCAACGGCGTGGGCTGTCGAGCTATCTTATCGAAAAAGTATATCATCTAAAACCCGTTCATCGGGAATAACCACTTCTACAGGCCGTAACTATTAAAGTTTATGAGCTATAAAGCCATTTTATACTTGCAGTTGCATATCAACAAGTCGGCATGTATTTTCAAAGTCACATTTTGAAACCACTTTAATAATTACATACGTATCTCCACATGGATATTGAAAAGCGTAATCGATTGTTAAGCATTGCACTCGGCATTATTATCGTCGTTCTGGGATACTACCTCTACCATTCTATTGTTGATCCCTATCAAGAAGTTGTTGAACGTGAGCAAATGACCAAAAAAGTCCGCTACCGGATGGGGTCTGTTCGTGATGCTCTTGTTCAATATGAGCGCAAGATAGGAAACTTCCCTCCCACTGAAGGTGGACTCGATACTTTGGTTAAGTTTTTGAAGACCGATTCAATGATGGTAGCCAGAGGTGATTCTTTGTTTGCTCCTAAGAATTCAAATGCAAGCTACAACCCGGATTCTCTGATTTATTCACCACGGCCTCCTCATCCAAAGTTCGAATATACGCTCAACGATACGCTGCGTCCTCAAATTTATTTGCTGAAGGATCCCGCGACCGAAGACAAGATTGGCTCTCTTGAAAATACTACAAACCTTAATGCCGCCAGTTGGGAATAATGAAAGATGGGCGAACAACATCCTAGCTTAGGGCTTTGCTTTTTTGGCAATCAGCTTTTTTATGCTGTCAACGATCAACACGAACCTAATAAGCTGGCTCACATAGGATGTTTTGATTTCAATTTTGATGTTACCGAAGCGCTGCTTGGCGATACCGGGCAGCATTTTCGGGGCATCCAGCAAACCATCAATCAAGTTCAGCAGGAATACGAGGTTAACCATCTTCGGATCCTGTCATTCCCTACCCAAGAATGCTGGACCGCCGTCCCCAAGATTGTCTACGACAATTCTGATGAGCGGGAAAAGCATATCAATATCCTCATGAGTGGTATGGATCGGAAAGACATTCATCCCACCTGGTATAACCTGAGCAATCAGGATTACAAATTCCTGTTGCTCCGTACCGAAAAAGCCTTCAAAGGGATGCAAAAGCTGGCGTCCAACGCTTCTACCACCGATCTGATCAGCGATTTCGAAATCGGCTCGCGCTGGGTGCAACACGCCAACCCAGGGGGATCGTTTATTACTATCTGCTGTTTCCAAAATTGCATATCGGTGGCTTCATTTATCCTCGGCAAATTGCGTGGCGCTACCTATATTACCTTCGATGAAATTCACGACCTGCCTTATCTGTGGCTGCAACACAGCAAAGAACTCAACTGGATGCAGGGGCTCCATGAGGAAATTTATGTGTATGGCAAAGAGGCCTTCCATGTGATTGAAATCCTGCAGCCTTTCTGGGATGAAGCCGGAAGCGTCACCAAGATGGATACACTAGACAAGATTCAGGTGCAGGCTGATGAACAAACCTATGGCTTCAACTTGGAAAATGCCTTTCCCGCCATGATGCTGGCCCTGGATTACGACTGAGTTGGTATAAGGAAATAAGTTATAGGGAAATTGGAACCAGCTAAAAAGGCGTTATACTCCTTCTTCCTGTTTTGACGGTTCGAGAGTGCAACTCTCCTACAGCTTATGGAACATATACCTTGTACCAAATACCTGCTCCAAGCTTATTGGATTCTATAATTTTTCTTACCTTCCGTTTCAGCAGTACTGATCACCACAAACTCATAGTTACATGCGCATCATCACCGGTACACTCAAGGGACGTCAAATTAATATTCCCAATACCCTGAACGTTCGTCCCACCGCCGCCCGTACCAAAGAAGGGCTCTTCTCTGTCCTTGATGCCCGCAAATATATCCGCGGAGCTAATGTGCTGGATCTGTTTGCAGGCTCCGGCAACCTGGGAGTAGAAGCAATTTCAAGGGGGGCATCCAAAGTTCTGTTTGTGGATAACGATCGCCGCAACATCCGTCATATCGAAAGTGTGGGACGCGAGTTTGAAATTTCGGATCAGATTCGCACGGTAACGTCGCCGGTGGAAAAATTCCTGGAGGGCATGCCCCTGCCCTACGATATTATTTTTTCGGATCCCCCTTATGACTATGAGCACATGCACGAGATGATCGACACGATCACCAGCGACGGCTGGCTGGCCGAAGGTGGATGGATGCTGCTTGAACATGACAAGCGACACGACTTTACGGATCATCCACATTGCGCCTATTACAAAGAGTATGGCCGTACGCACCTAAGTATTTTTCTGGCCGAGGAAGGAATCGAATTTTAACCAAATCAACATTTTATGGAAACGCTGGCACTCTACCCCGGCTCGTTTGATCCCATCACGTACGGACACCTTGACATCCTGGAGCGGGCGACCGAACTGTTCGACAAGGTTATCATCACTATTGCTATTAATAGTAAGAAAGACACAGTCTTTTCCGGGGATGAACGCGAAGCACTGATTGCCGAATGCCTGGAAGACAAGGAGTGGGCTGAACGCGTGGAGATCCAGCAGTTTACCGGCCTGTTGGTCGATTTCGCTAAAGAAAAAGACGCCCAGACGCTGGTACGGGGCGTCCGGCAGGTCTCCGATTTTGAATACGAGTTCCGCATGGCGCTTACCAATCGTCGGCTGGCCCCCGATGTGGATACTGTGTTTTTGATGCCCAACGAGCAGCTCACCTTTATCTCCGCCTCCCTGGTCAAAGAAATTGCCTACTGGGATGGCGACCTCTCCTCTTTTGTACCCCAGCATGTGGCAGAAGCATTGCACGACAAGTATAAAGATCAGAAAGAGTTGCAATAGTTTTTACATGTCCCCGGCACTTTAGAAGTGCCGGGGAAGTTAAAAAGCCGCAATAGAATTAGAGTGCGCTTTTTTCTATTTTCAGTACTTTCTAAATCTGCATTAGCAACTCATCCATAACATCATGATTTCAAAGCGCGCGCAGTCGGTATCTCCATCCGAAACGTTAGCTATCTCGGCCAAAGCCAAAGAGCTCAAACGACAGGGTAAATCCGTCATTTCACTAAGTGCCGGTGAACCTGATTTTAAAACGCCCAAACACATTTGTGAAAATGCCATCAAGGCCATTAACAATGGGTTCCACGGTTATACCATGAATACCGGGACGCCAGAACTGCGTGAAAATATTTCAAACAAACTTCAGCGGGATAACAATCTCGACTACGATCCTTCCCAGATCGTATGCACCAATGGCGCCAAGCAGGCGCTGGGCTTTAGCATGCTGGCTATGATTGATGAAGGCGACGAAGTCATTATTCCCGCGCCGTATTGGGTTTCCTATCCGCAGATGGTAAACGTGGCCGGCGGGACGCCCGTTACCGTGCGCTCATCCTTTGAAAACAACTACCGGATGACCCCAAAGCAGCTCGAAGATGCCATTACCGAAAACACCAAGGCGGTAATGCTTTGTTCTCCCTCCAATCCCACAGGGACCCGCTACACGGCTGATGAACTGAGAGCACTGGCGGATGTGCTGAATGATCATCCTGAGGTGAACATCATCTCTGACGAAATTTACGAGTATATCATTTTTGAGGATGAGCACGTCAGCATCCTGAACGTGGCACCGGAACTCAAAGAACGGACAGTGCTGATCAACGGGTTTTCAAAAGGTTTTGCGATGACCGGCTGGCGCTTGGGATACCTGGCAGCCCCGCAGGAGTTTGCTGATGCAGTAGCCAAGATCCAGAGCCAGGAAACCTCAGCTCCATCATGTATCTCCCAAAAAGCAGGCGAAGCGGCTTATGCCGGTAGCCTCGATGCCGTTCACAAGATGAGAGAAGCCTTCAAAAAGCGTCGCGATTTTATCATCAATGAGCTTTCAAATATTGAAGGCGTCAAATGCTTCAAACCATCCGGAGCATTTTATGTCTTTCCGGATGTCTCACACTACCTCGGCAAGTCAACGGATAACGGCCGAACCATTGAAAACAGCACCGAGCTCTGCATGTATCTGATCGAGGAACATGGACTGGCGGCCGTGCCGGGCGATGCTTTTGGCGAACCCAACGGCCTGCGCCTGAGTTATGCCGCGTCGATGGAGGAGCTGGACAAAGCCATGGAACGCCTCAAAGCAGGACTTACAGCATTATCCTAAAAACCTGCAATTTTGTACCAGCAAACGACTTTGGCACAATTTATGCAGATATTGTGCGCTAAACGATAAAGAAATTAAGGAACTATGCCTACATACAAGTACAAACGCGAAGACGGAACGACTTTTGAAGTACGACAAAGTATTAAAGACGATGCGTTGGAAGAATGTCCAGAAACCGGCCAAAAAGTGAAGCGCGTCATTTCGGGCGGCGGAGGTGTGGTCTATAAAGGCGAAGGCTTCTACGTGAACGACTATAAGAATGGCAAAAACGGCTCCAACGAATCGTCCGATAATGGTGAATCGGAATCATCAGCATCTTCAGAAAACAGCTCAGACAGTTAACCCGTGACTCCTGATCGCTCCCAAACGCATGAAGAGGCCTTAGAGCAATTTATATTGCTTTGGGGAGAAATGGCATCGGCCTGGGGCATCAATCGAACCATGGCGCAGATTCACGCACTGCTTTACGCTGAGTCTGATCCACTTGATACCGATGCTATCATGGAGCAGCTTGACATCAGCCGCGGCAACGCCAACATGAACTTGCGCAACTTGTTGCAGTGGCAGCTGATTCACAAAGTGCATTTCAAGGGCAAGCGAAAAGATTATTACACGGCCGAAAAGGACGTCTGGAATATCGTTTCTACTATCATCAGCGAGCGTCAGCAGCGCGAAGTAGCACCCATTCGAGAAAATCTCAACGAAACGCTATCACTTCTCGAAGAAAAAGAATCTCTTTCTGATGAGGAAGCCGCCTTCCAGGAACGCATTGAGAACTTTACTGAATTCTTGGAGATGTTCGAACGCTTCACCGAAGCGCTGCTGCCTTACATCAACAAAAAGAATCTGAAGTTTTTAAAACATCTCGTAAAACTGGCCGAGATGAAGCACTCGATCACAGGATCCGGAACTGACTCTGAAGAACCAACTGAGCAGCAATGAGCGACAAAACCACGAGAGAAATCGGTGACGAAGGCGAAGAGATTGCCGCAGCATACCTGGAATCCAAAGGCTATACTATTCTGGACCAAAACTATCACTTTGAGCGTGCAGAAGTTGATATTGTAGCCTATGACAATGACTCCTGGATCATTTTTGCCGAGGTTAAGACCCGCTCGAGCAACCGTTATGGCGAACCAGAAGAGTATGTGGATGAGGAAAAGATCCAGAATGTGTATAAGGCAGCCGAAGCCTGGATCTACGAGCGCAAAATGGACGGGGTGCCCGTTCGTTTTGATGTGATTTCCATTCTGCAGGATGAGAATGAAGCTCCCGACATCAAACATTTCGAGGACGCTTTTAGTCCGGGACGATAATTTAAGATAATTATCATCTTATATTACAATTCATCAGGCTTCAAACTCAGAACCCAGATGAAGCTATAACCTAGCAACTATCCTTTTAAAATTTTCTCGCGTAGTTCCTCAAACTCATCCAGTCCTGTTTTTAGCGATTCATAGGCTACCGGCTTTTTTTGCTTGAGTTTCTGGGCACTGTTTGTCGACAACAGATTTTTGGCCCGGACGAAAAACGGTGCTGTAAGCACACTTGCTACAAAATATCCTCCTATCCATGAAAAGTTCACTCCTGCAAATCCCAACAGTACACTAATCACCAAGTAATAAACAGGTAGCATAAACAACCCCAGCAGAAACTTGGCCGTGGCGTCAAAGACATGATCCTCGATATAGTCGCTCGTAACCCAGTGTACAAATCCGTATGGAATGGCATTGTTGATCAGGGCAAAAATGTACAGCGGACTCAACAGTAAATCACCAACACTAAAGGATGTCGAGTTTACAAAATCGGCTAACTTAACCCCATTGCTATCAGCCTTTTTGATTAACTTTTTTGATTCCTCCACCCTCTCTTCATTGACATAATCCGCAGTCACAGACACCCTATCATTCACAATATCCGGGACCAACACCTTACTTCTATCCGACTCCAACTCATCCAGCAGTAAGTGATAAATGGGATAGTTGTCCAAGGATGGAACGTGCATGGTCACTTGCTTGAGTTCTTGGGCAGCTGCCAATTTGAGCTGATGAGCCGCCTCTCGCTTGTCTTTCTCATATTGCTGCTTGAAATCTGCCACCGGAATACAATCTCCAAACTCAACATGGACGGGCGTCTGTGATTTCCGATGCCGACCATAACTTAGTCCCACCGGTTGTACTTGCAGATCCAGCGACCAGTTATAATTCTGCTCTGCGCCAAAAGCAATGCGGGTAAACCCTTTGCTTAGCGGGCGCACTCTCCGTTTGAGGTCGTGATTCGCCTCCGCAAAAACGAGCACCGCATCGCCCTGTGCCAGCCGTTGGTAACACTGTCCAAAGGTTGCGGCATTTTTACGGATTGTACTAAAACCATCACGGATACGGTAGACCGGGAGCATATTCAGCGAGCGAAAAAAATGCTTCAACACTGGCATCTGGAATGGCTCGGCCCGCGTCAAAAAATGCACAAACAATTGGGTATTGGTTACGACGTGCAGGGCATCCATCAGTGCATTCTGATGGTTGCCCACAAAAATGACCGGCTTATCTTGCGGGATCTTATCGGCACCGCCCACGGTAATCTCAGAATGAAACATCTGCAGGGCTGGACATACTACGCCATACCGAAAAAACTGATACCAGAGGTAGTTACTACGCATTGCTGAATACACCTTGGAGGGCTGCCTTTCCAATCGACCAGTACCAACCAATCGCCAGCCCGGTAATGACGTGCCAGATCCCCCACCAGGCCGCCACCAGCGCCATTCCGCCAAGACCGTCGAAAAAATTAAAGATCAAAAGCAGACCCAAACCTGAATTTTGGATTCCGGTTTCAATAGCGATCGATTTTCGGTCGCGCTTTGGCAGATTAAAAACTGCCGCCAGGCCGTATCCCCCAAGCAGAGCAAAGGCATTATGGAAAAAGACCAGTGCAATAACCAAATGCACATAATTCAGAAAATTTTTGAAATTCATGCTGAATGCCACCAGTATGAAACCGGCAAAAAAGACGATCCCAAACCATTTGATCCACCCTCCAATGCGGTCGGCCAACGATTCTTTGAAATGGCGGACCAGCATTCCCGCAATCAACGGAATACCCAAAATGAGCCCAATAATTTTAAACACCTCCCAGATATTAATGTGGATATCTCTCAGAATAGCATGGGTCGGCTCGTAGAAGCTGGCCCAAAGCGCAAAATTGAAAGGCGTCATAATGATTGCCAACAGCGTGGCGATGGCCGTCATACTTACCGAAAGTGCCGCGTTGCCGTTGGCCAGCAGTGAAAAGAAATTGGAAATATTACCCCCCGGACAGGCCGCCACCATAAACATCCCAAGCGCCATGCTGGGATGCGGCTCAAAAAACAGCACCAGCAAAAAAGTCAACGCAGGCAACAGCATAAACTGTGAAAACACTCCCACCAACGTCGATTTGGGTTCATTGATCAGCCGCTCAAAATCACGAACACTCAGTTCCAATGCTACCCCAAACATGATAATGGCCAGCGAGATATTCATCACCATCAACCCGCCATCACCCAGGTTTAACCGAATTGCATCAATTGATTCATTCATTGCTGCTCACTTTTAACAATTACTTGATCACAAAATAGTAATGTCTAAAAAATGTGCGCTCCAAAAAAGATGTTTCACCAAGCTACTCTACTACTACATTGGGACGTAATTTCTGCATTGTCTTGGGACCAATACCCCTGATATTCCGGAGCTGATCCACATCCGTGAAGTTGCCGTGTTGCTTGCGGTAGGCAATAATACGTCCCGCATAAGCCGGCCCGATGCCCGGCAACAAGTCAAGCAGGGCTTCATCCGCCGTGTTGATATTGATTGGAAAAGCATCCGAAGGCTCCGACTGCTTGTCGATAATCTCTGCCCTGGAAAATCGCTGGCCAATTTTTTCGGGATGCTTCCAGAAACCCACTCCTCCTGATCGGGCCTGCTGCTCGTACTGTCGGTACGCGCTCACCGAATCAGGATGCTGAGCATAATATTTATCGTATTGCCCAAAACCTCTTTGCAACAACTGTCTGTTTAGCGGGATCTTTCTGCCCTCCTTTTGAAGCGTTACATATGATTGGAACGCCCCATAGCGCGCCTCAGGCTCCTCTCCGGATGGGCCTTGCAGCCGAACTTCAGCTCCGGAAATAAGATTGCGCAGATACTCGGACGCCTCTGCCGAATAGTACTCCGACGAGTCGTTACCGGCATACACACGCGGCATATCCACCCCCAGAAATTCTACGTCGTATTCAAAACCCGGCAACACCTCGATGGTAAACCGGCTACCATCCCTTACTTCTTTGACGGTGTACCACTGCTCACTTTTGATGGGCGGCGCCGGCACTTTTGCCTGCCGTTTGGCTCGACGGATTGCACCCTTAAAATCCTGGTAATACTGGTTCGTGATTCGATCCGAATAAATAATCAGCAGATTCTCATCGTTATTTACTTCGGCATTTTTTGAAAAGTTATATGACCCTGCAATGGTTACACCCTGATCTGAAGAATCGGGATGGTTGCCATCCAACAACATCACCTTGTGGTGGAGTTTGCGCATCTCATTAGCTGGCAATATGGTGCGATTTTTCACCTTTGATGCTGGTGATGCCCAGATATCTCCATTGTTTTTATAACGGTAATAAAACAGCGGATCAATGAGACCGTATAACGCTACCTCTCCAGTAGCTGACATATCCCAGATGGTACGGCTCAGGGGAATACTTGGTGTGATAGCAAAGGCTTGGAATGCAATATCGTGTTGGGCCTCACTGCGGATCACCTCCACCAGCCGGTTCATAATACTAGGTTTGGTATCATCACGATTGATTGGTGAAAAATAGACCTCCACGCGCGTATCATCCACGAAATAAGTATGAGCACTGACCTCCTTTTTATCTTTATGAAAACGCGCGCGCCGAGCATTGGGGTTGTCACCGGGACTGCCCCACATCTGCTCAAACTCCGCCAAATAAGCATCGGCAATGCCACTGTCTTTAATCACAATTGTATTATTCGTGTTGTACGCACCGGTCAGGGTGAGATTCGTGGATCCAGTCCAGAGATAATCGTCGTCAGGCCTAGCATTCTCGGCATCAATTATCGCAAACTTGTGATGCATATCGGCGCCTGAGTTGGTTAGTGAATGATCAACAATACCGCCTTCAGCCCGATAGATATCCCCGTCATCGTCAATGGAAGTAATTCGGGCCTGGCGGAGTGTTGCCCAGATGGTAGAATCAATTTCTTCGGCATCAGTACGATGGTAATTATCAGTAACAATACGCACCGACACGCCTCGCTTTTTCGCTTCAGCCAACGACTGGGCAATCCGTGGATGTTCAAGATCATAAATAGCCAAATCAATGCTATGGGTAGCCTGCTCAATAAGTTGTTCCAGCGACCCGATCAGATCTGCACTGCTTTTGCTCATATTACCTGATAGCGCCACCGAATAATCGGCCGGCATATTAAAATAGGGTTTAATCCACTCAACGGAACTGCTATCTGGATGGGGCTGCATGGAATGCACGAAAAGAGGTATCAAACAAAAAGCCAACGTGACCAGCCAACGCCTGAAATGCATTAGGTTGTTTTTCATCTATAATTTGTGGTATTTTCGGACATAATATTCGGCAATAATGTGGCCTTAAGCAACTTACAGATGAACCTTCAAGTGCTTAATCCTTTACGGTGGCGAAAGTCGTTCCTCTTCTTGATTCTGGGCGGCTTTGTGGTGATCTGGTTCACCTTTATCGACACCTACAGTATCTGGACGCGTATCAAGCTTGGCCAGCGCAAAGCAGAGCTTAAGGCCAAAAAGGAACAACTTAAAGCCGAAACCCGTCTTTTAAAGCAGAAAATTGAGAATTTAAAAACCGATCCCTTTTTGTTGGAACGCATTGCCCGTGAGGAATATGGCATGAAGAAAGAGGGAGAAACGGTTTATAAAATCAAAGAGATTGACTAATAAATCTGCTTGTGGCTTATCTACGTCACGTATTGCTGCTACCTTATAATATGGAATTTGAAATTCTGTTATTACAACACCCCTTTAGCTTTAATCCCGTACCAGCATCGTTAAATGAAAATAACTTCTAAATATTCCGGTTGGTGCCCCTTATTGGTGCTGGTGCTTTTGTTGGGATGTGGACAGCTGGCGCAGGCCCAGGATACTACTGCAGTGCAAGATTCGGCTCGCATCGGGCGCGGCGGTGCAGGTACAGGACGTCCCCAGGCGGGCAGAGGTCAGGGAACCAGTGAGCCGGAACAGGAAGGGCAGGTTAATTTTCAATCCAGCGATTCGCTTGTCTTCGACTTTAAGAAAAATCGTGTAGCCACACTCTATGGTTCGGCTTCCGTCAATCATAGCGCCGGCCAGCTTAAAGCTGGCAAAGTAGCCATGAACCTCGACAGCAGCTTGGTTAGGGCCAACACGCAAACACCTCAAGATACGCTATCGCAACCCGTTCTGATCCGCGAACAAGACCGGGTACGCAGCAATAATATCAAATTTAATTACAAGACCGAGCAGGGACGCTTTGAGGTAGCACGTGTTAAGGTGCAGGATGGGAACCTGATTGGCACTAAAGTTAAAAATACGAGTCCGCACGTGGTATTCCTCGAGGACGCCATTTACTCGACCTGCCAGCTCGACCATCCCCACTATTATATCAAAGCGGCCAAAATGAAGGTGGTTGACCAAGAAAAAGTGTTCTTTGAGCGGGCCCGGCTTTTTATCCTGGATATTCCCTATCCGCTGGTTTTCCCTTTTGGCTATCTACCGGGTAAAATCGACAAGCGACAGTCCGGTATCCTGGAACCCACCTATGCTTATCAGGATCGGCAAAACAGAGGCATCGGCTTACAAAATATCGGCTGGTTCCAATACTTCAACGACTACCTGACGGGCCAAATTTCCGGAGATATTTTTACCTCAGGCACCTACTACGTGAACGGTCAGGTCAATTATCGAATTCGTAACAAACTGAGCGGTAACGTCCGTATTGGCTATTCTAAAGATAACAGCGGACTGGAACCAACGGATCCGGGGTTTCGATCTACTGTACAAAAGAACATACGGATAACCCACGACCAGCAGTTTTCGCCCTATGCCAGCCTTAACAGCTCTATCGAGTTGCGTACGGCCGATTATTACCAACAAAATTCCTACAACCCCTCGGAGCGGGCACAAACCAACGCCAGCTCAAATATCAATTACCGGTACCGACATCCCGAGGATACCTACAATTTAAATTTGTCTGTCAGGCAGAACCGTAACTTCCTGAGCAACAAAACTACTATTTCCGGACCGGAAATGAATTTTCGGCTTAAAACATTTTCCCCTTTTGCCAACGATCAAACCTCAGGACAGGACAGCAAGTGGTATGAGACTATAACGGTAGGATACGATAACAGCTTTAAGTCCAACTACAACTTTGTACCTGTCCGTGGCGACTCAGCTCGCATTGGCTGGTTCGATGCATTGCTGGATCCCTCGAAGTATCGCCAGGCGACCGATAATAATGAACACTACAAATTTGGCTTCCAGCAAAATCTGTCTCTCAACATGAACCAGATCATTCCCAACCAATTCCTCAATGTAAGTGTCCGCGGAAACTTTACGGAATATTGGTATCCTACCTCCGTTCGTAAATCGTTTGATCCTGACTCCAACGAAGTCAGAGAACGCAAGGTGCGTGGCTTTACTTCCGGCCGTGAGTTTAATACCAGCCTTAACTTTAACACTACGGTTTATGGGATGATGAATCTAAAGGTCGGTAATATCCAGAGTTTTCGTCACGTCTTTAAACCGAATATTTCGCTCAATTATCGGCCGGACTTCAGTAGTGACTACTGGGGTTTTTATCGCACAGTGCAAACCGGTCCTCAGCGAGATGATGGAACTATTCCCACCCAGCAATACTCGATTTTTGAAAATCAAGTGTTTGGGGGGCCTGGCAGCGGTGAACAGCGATCCATCGGCTTAAGCATTAACAACCGGTTCGAGGCTAAACGGGTTGAGCGCGATTCCACTGGTGAAAAACAGGAAGAGGTGATTGACCTGATTGATCAGCTAAACTTTAACACCAACTACAATTTTGCGGCTGACAGTGTCAAACTTGCCGACCTTAACAGCTCGCTGACGGCCCGCATTCTCCCGGGATTGGATATTCGAGCCAACGCGCGGTTCAACTTTTACGAGCGTAACGACCGCGGGCAGAAGATTGATAAATTTCTGATTGCTGAGTCCGGCAAACCACTGGAGCTCACTCAGTTTTCAACCAGTACAAGTTACTCAGTGCAGTGGGGCGAAAGCGGATTTGAACCGGCCGACAAACCGTACTATCCTGCCAATTACAACCCCCTGAATCAGAACATTTTTCACCCGGTGGATCCCCACTTTAATGACCGGCCCGTACAGGAGTTCAACTCCCCTTTTTCTTTTTCAGTTGATTTCAGCTACCGATGGTCGCTCAATCCCAATGGCGAAGACAATAAATCAGCTACCATCAATGCCCGCAATATTAATCTGAAGCTGACGCCCAAGTGGGATTTCCGTACCGAGATAGGCTACGATTTCGTCCGCAAAAAGCTGACCCCTTCGCAATTTTCGCTGAGCCGGAACCTACACTGCTGGGATCTCTCGTTTACCATGAACCCATTTGGGGACAACAAATATTATTTCTTCTCACTGAAGGTAAATGCCGGGCGACTGCAAACCATTTTCCAGAAGCTTCCCGGCCTCAACAACCTACAGCGCTCTTCAAGTCCCACCGGCCGCCGCCCACAGGGCTTCTAGCAACAACCTTTCAACATTTCCCGGTTGGGGAACCGGAAAGCGTTTATGTTTAAAACTGAGTGTCCAGTTCCTTAAGATCTGAAAAGTTTTTTCGTGAAAACGCTGACAGGAATCTACGCGATTCGCTGTCAGGTCGGGAAATATTTTAATAACCTTTCAGAGTTCCATTTTTCAGAACCTGAAAAATGTTATCGCTTTTAGGATAACTCATTGTCGCGATTGGACAGGTACTTTGCTACATATTTCCCAATGACGTCAAACTCGAGATTCACAGTGTCGCTAGCCTGTTTCTCGTATAGATTGGTGTGCTCGTAAGTATAAGGGATGATAGCCACGGTAAAACTATTCTCCTGCTCATTGGCCACCGTCAGGCTAATGCCGTCGATGGCAATACTGCCACGCCCCACAATTAAATTTGAATACTCTTCGGGATATTCGACCGTAAACAGCCAGTCGGTGCCTTCCTGCTCAATCTGTTGAATAGTGCCGGTCGCATCCACATGGCCCTGCACAATGTGCCCGTCCATCAGCTGATCGGCCCGGAGCGAGCGCTCCAGATTCACATGATCTCCTTTGGACAGATCACCAATATTGGTTTTGCGCAGGGTCTCCTCCACACTCTGCACGGTAAAGGTCGTATCATCGGTAGCTGTAGCCGTATGACAAACTCCGTTGATGCTAATACTCTGATCAATTTGTACCTCACTGGCAAAATCACTGGCAATGGTGATTTCCTTGCCGCCATCCAGACTTGTAATTTTTTCTACCGTACCAACTGATTTTATAATTCCTGTAAACACTGTCGATCGCTTATTTTGTAAATTAAATTAGTAATAATATACACTGAAAAGGGATTCGCAATCCATGCAGTGTCTGGTACTAGAAATACCCACTGAACAACAGATCGTCGCCTACTTGTCGCCACTGCACGTCGCGGAATTCCATAATCTCCGACATACGGTTGATACCTACACCTAACACCGATTTTGTGCCACCGCCCAGCATCTTGGGTGCAATAAAGCACTCCACCTTGTCCACCAACCTCTGACGCAACAGCGCCGAAGCCAAGCTCTGTCCTGCTTCGACAAGCACCGACGTCATCGGCAGATGACCCAGCTCGCGGAAAGCCTCGTCCAGATCAGTGTGCCCTTCTTTTTCACCCACCAGCAACGTCTGCCCCCGAAAGTAATCCGACTGCAGCATATTCAACATGGGATCAGCTTCATTTTCAAACTTTTCTTTGTTATGCGTCAGCACGATCGTTTTTTCCTCGTACTGATCAGTAAACAGATTGAGATCGCGCGGCAAATCCAGTGGCCCATCAATCACAATACGCTTGGGCTGGCGGCCTTCTACGTGCCGTACGGTCAGGCGCGGATTATCCAGCAGCGCGGTGTTACGCCCCACCATCACCGCATCGTACTCGCTACGCCACTTGTGGACCATAGCACGCGACTCTGGCCCGCTGATCCATTCTGAGCTGCCATCGGGCGCCGCAATATAACCATCCAGCGTCTGGGCAATTTTAAGTGTCACAAAGGGGCGGTTATGCGTCTGATAGTGCAAAAAGAACTTATTGAGACGTTCAGCCTCTTCTTTCATCAATCCAACATCTACGGTAATATCATGATCACGCAGATATTGAATTCCTTTGCCTGCAACCTTCGGCGTTGGATCTTCCATCGCCACCACTACACGACTGATGGGCAGCTCGGCCAGCATCTCACAGCATGGCGGCGTGTTGCCATGATGAGCACATGGCTCAAGCGTTATATAAACCGTAGCGCCTTCCAGCAATCCTTCGTGATTAACCGAATCCAGAGCGTTGCGCTCAGCATGTGCCTGTCCATATCGCTCGTGAAAACCTTGTCCTACTTTTTTTCCATCAGCTGAGACAATTACGCAGCCAACCATAGGGTTGGGAGATACATAGCCCGCTCCGCGTTCCGCTATCTCCAGCGCCAGGCTCATCCATTTTTTATCTGCTTCGCTCATAACATCATATGTATTTCCACAAAATTACCCTATGTCTAATGTAATGCTACTAAAATAAAAAAGGGCAAGAAGAGTTCCTCCTTGCCCTCAAATTCAATTAGTAATTCAAGCTGTGTTAGCTACGTAACAGCTGAGCACGATTATCTTCGATTTCAGCTTCTTCTTTAAGCTGCTCAATCCAGGTATCCATGAAGGCCTGGCTCTTTTGCTGCTGCAACTGCCTGCGAATTTGCTGTTGCGTTGTGGGGGCAAGGTTGTCCAGATCCGCTTCCTGTCTACTGTCGACACGCACCACAAAGACTGCGCTTGTGCCCTCTATAGCATTCGATTGCTGACCTTGCTGGAGACCAAAAATAGCGCCCACCACTTTGGGTTCTCGACCAGCTCCTTGAATAGTTTCAGCGTCCATTGAAAGACCTTCAACTGCTTGAAGTTCTTTACCGGCAGCCTGTGCCAACTGCTGAAGACCTGCGTTATCGGAAGCCAGCTTGTTCACGCGATCGAGCACCTGCTGCTTGCGCTTCTGATTCGTTACTACCGTGCGGATTTGCTCCTTCACCTCATCAAAAGGCTGCGTTCCGGCAGGGGTAACTTCAGATACTTTTGCAACCACGAACTGTCCGGAAAGCTCAATAGCCTTGGAGATGGTTCCCTCAGCCGCAGATTCCAGAAAACTCATAATCTGCCGGCTTTGTCCAATACCAGAAACAAAGTTGTTGCCCTTGGTCGCAAACCCTTCATTAATTTCAAGGTCGCGGCGTTTGGCCTCACTTTCAAACCCATCTTCCTGGGCATAAAAACTAAAGTCATTGGCCGTCTCGGCGCGCTTGTCGATCGTGGCAATAGGATCGGCTGTAATATCCATGCTAAAGACCACAAACCTAACTTGGTCGGCAGTTTCTTCGAGCTTCTTGATTAAATACAACCGTCCTTGCTCTTGAATAAGCTCTGTCACTTCACCTTCTCCAACCTCTAGCACGGGCTTAAAGAGCTCTCGCACGTCATCTTTATCAACCATTTCAGCGCTGTAGGAGGTAGTGGACTGGTAACGATTCAGAAACAGCGAATCGTTTTCAGCTGCTGCAAATTCCGACCGCAGATCTTTCATCTCTTTGATCGTACGCATCGTATCCTGCTTGGTAGGTGTCTTATCGAAACTCACATATTTGATACGATACGACTCTTTACGCTTGTACTTTTTCTGGTGATTGTTGTAATAGTTTCTGAGATCCGACTCAGCTACCTTAACATCACTGTTGGATACATCGGCGTAAGGGAAACGCACAAAAGAAACATCAGCAAACGTATTATTGCGGATATACTGCTGCTCCACTTCGTAACTACTCACTTCCATCGAGGATTGCAGGAAGTTGCTCATTTTTTGCTGGCGACGCTGCTGGCGCATCTGTTGCTCTACATTAATCCACAACTGGGTATTTTCGGGCGAATTAATTGCCTGGCGCAGTGCCGCACGGTCAATAGTGCCATCTTCGCGGCCAAATTGCTTCTTTATAAATGGAGCCGGGTTTTCGCCGGTAATCATATCCACAACCTCTTGGTTGGTGACCTTAATTCCGAGATCGTCCATTTTCTGCTGCAGTAACTTGCTGTTTACCAAGTCATTCCAAGACTGCTCTTCGTACTGCGCACGAACTTCCGGCGTCATCGAATTGCCGGTTTGCTGCGTGTACTGCTTCGTATAATACTGCAAGCGGTTATTATATTCTTCGAGAGAGATCGTCTCTCCATTAACAGCTCCAAGCGATTGGGGACCTCGCTGGATAACATTAAAAAAATCGGTATCGGCAAGCATCCATAAAACTCCGAATGAGAAAATAAGTACCCACAAAATCACGCCGGTACTTTTTCTCATTTTGTCCATTACACCCATAAAAAATCCTCGTATCTACGTCTTTTATTAATTCAAAAAAATCGTTTTGTCATCTTTTTATAAGCTTCCAAATATACAAGAAGGCTGTGCTAAGAGCAATTTCGCTCTCAGAGAAATTACAACGGCATTTGCTGGCAACAGAGTATCCACAAAAAAACATATTGCTTATCCTAAAACACCTCTATGAGTCGCATATGTTTGAGGTATTTCCGCGGATTTTCGTTGATGTTTTTGACCAATGAATTCATTTCGGAAGAGAGGCTTTCAAGGTTATTATACAACGACGGATCATTCACCATCTTACCCAGACTTCCTTGTCCCTCGTTAATCTTAACCAGGATCTGGTTGAGCTCGCTGTTGGTCGCATTCAGATCACGACTCAGGGTTTCAAGCTCATCCAGTGTCCTGTCCAGGCCATCCATGACCGAATCGACACGCGTCTTGTTTCGGGCACTTACCGTGTCCACATTTGCCAGAAACTGCTGAGCATGCTCAATACTCGATTCAATATCCCCCCGCTTATTTTTGAACAGCGTAGAAATCTGTTCCGATGTATTTTTGAGGTTCATCAGCACACTATCCACCCTACCCTTGGTGGTGTCATCAAGCATAGTGTTGAGCTGAGCAAGCAACTGGTTGAGTTTACCAAACGACTCAGAAACATCTTCGCTCAGTTCCTCTCCCTTATCTTTGAGGGTTTCCATCATGCCGCCCCGGTACTCTCCTTTTATATAATCTCCATATTGCAGATTCTCTTTAGCATCGCCCCGTTGTACGATAATTGCTTTTTCGTCAAGCAGACCCGACGATTGCAGATATGCCACCGAATTGCGTGGAATCTCCACGCCCAGATCGAAAGTCATCGTCACCTCAACGCTATCTCCTTTAAGAAGCTCCATCTTTTTGACGGATCCTACCTTAACTCCATTGACGTACACGTAATTGCCGGGCGACAACCCATCGGTTCGGTTAAAGTAAGAATGAATAACGTTAGACTGACGGAACAGAGGCAAATCGCTCATCACTCGGTATCCTACAAAACCCACCAGGATGGCGGCCAATATGGTCAATGCTACTTTTAATTCGTTGCTAATTTTCAAAATAACTCCTGTTAATTTCTTATTTGATACTCGCTTGCAGTTACAAAATCCAAAAGTTCCTTATTGTCGCTCTGGCGCATCTCATCCACTGTTCCGTACCACCAAAGACTCTGATTTGCCAAAAAGGCAATTTTTTCGGCAATCTCTAGTACGCTGTGGATATCGTGAGTTACAACAATGGAAGTGATCTTTAAGTTTTCGGCCATCGAAATAATTAGCCGGTTAATCTCCTCTGACGTCTGAGGATCGAGTCCTGAGGTAGGCTCATCATAAATTAAAAAATCCGGCTGTAGAATCGTAGCCCTTGCCAGTGCCACCCGTCGCCGCATACCTCCTGACAGTTCAGCCGGCGACTTGTCACCGGAACCGGCTAAGTTAACCCGTTCAAGGGCCTCTTCAACCTTTTGATCAATCTCCTTATCCGACAAATCAGTAAAATATTCCAGAGGAAACGCGATATTCTGGGAGGTGTCCAACGAATCAAAAAGCGCAGAACCCTGAAACAGTACCCCAAAACGCTGCCGCATTTTTCGCAGAGCTACGTATTCGAGATCAAATACATTTTCGCCGTCAATAATCACTTCTCCAGAATCGGGATACATCAGAGCATTCAGATGTTTTACCAACACAGACTTCCCACATCCCGAACGACCGATGATGGCAATGGTTTCTCCATCCTCAATCTGGAGCGAAACATCATCCCAGACGAGATTAGAGCCAAAACTTTTTTTGAGATTGCGTATCTCTATCATATTACCTGTTCTTATAAAAATACAGCAGCCAGTACGAAATCAGCCAATAATACATAAATACAACTTAAAACAGTAGCCTGAGTGGTACTATTGCCCACGCCTTCGGCACCGCCGGTAGCATAATACCCTTTGAAACAAGAAATTGACGTAATCACAAATCCAAAGACGAACGCTTTCAAAATTCCGAAGGTTACATCCCATGGATAGAAGAATTCTCGTGCGCCCTGCATAAACTCAGCCGGCGGTAGTGCTCCCGACAAATAACCGGCAACCACACCTCCAATAATTCCTGAAGCACTGGCAAAAATGTAGAGCAGCGGAAACATGATGAGCCCCGATAATACTCTGGGTAATACCAAAAAAGACACCGAATTAAACCCCATCGACTCGAGGGCATCGACCTGCTCACTCACGCGCATTGTGCCCAGCTCTGTAGCAATGCGCGCCCCCACCTTTCCGGCCAGCACCAGACTCGTAATCACTGCTGCAAGCTCTATAAGCAATGATTCCGACGTAATGGCGCCAATCACCGAAATTGGAATAAATGCCATATCAAGCTGATAGGCTGTTTGAATCGTCATCACAGCGCCGGTAAAAACACCGGTCAACAATACAATGGGTACCGACTCATAACCAATCTTCAGCAGCTCGTTAATGAGATTCTTTTTGTATGTATCAAACTCATATAACGAGCGTAACGAACGGTACAGCAGTAAGCTGTATTTTCCTAATTTCTCAAGTGCGTTCATACTTTTGAATTTGCTAAAATGACGAGCTGGAAACTATTAAATTTCCAGCTCGTTGTCATTTCAAACGCGTTAATTTTTAACCTATATTACGAGTTCTAATCAATTACGGCGGTAACACCTTCTATGAACCGATTTTACAATGATATCATTGACAATATTATAGCGCTCCGGATAGCGATTGCCCTGAGCGTTTTAGTTGTTGTTTTCTTTATTGGTTCCGTTGGATATCACATCGTAGAAGGCATGGAATTCTTTGATGGGTTTTATATGACTTTTATTACCATCACTACCATCGGCTTTTCCGAACTGAAAAATCTTTCCTCGGGCGGCCGTGTATTAACCATGGTCCTGTTTGTGATGGGCATTGGAGTGATATCATACATCGCCTCACAAACTACGCAGCTAATATTTGAAAGTGAAATTTTTAGACGAAGAGCTATGAGAAAACAGCTGGAAAAAATGGAACAACATTACATTGTAGCTGGATATGGACGCATCGGCCACCGTATTGCAGAGGTGTTGAAAGATGCCAATATCCCTCTTGTGGTGATTGAAAACCGTGAGAGCAGTATTGAACGTATCCGTGAAAACGGGCATCTCTATGTAGAAGGCGACGCACAGGACGAAGATATTCTGAAAGAAGCAGGCATTGAACGCGCCAAGGGACTTATTTGCACCTTGTCACGCGACCAGGATAACGTCTTTGTCACGCTGATTGGACGGGACTTGAATCCGGATATCTTTATTCTTGTGCGCACAAATCAACATCAAAACACCAAGAAAATTCTACGTGCCGGGGCAAATAAAGTTATTTCGCCCTACGAAATTGGTGCTGACCGCATGGCAAATGTAATTCTGCGGCCGCATGTTGATCAGTTTATGGATCGCATTCTTGGCGGAACGACCCAAGATCATGTGTTTGATGAGGTCAAGATATTCAGCGGATCGGAACTTGCCGGCAAAACGTTATCAGAAGCCGAGATACGTCAAAAGTATTTCGTCGTAATCATTGCTATTATTCCCGAAGACAAAGATAATATTCGGTTTAATCCCGGCAGCAACGACAAAATCTCCGTCGGCGACTCGCTGATCGTCCTTGGCGATGTCGACCGCATCAAGCACCTCCGGGAAGATGGATGCAAGGATTTTCGAACGCTGGAAGAACGCGTCTCCAGACATGATTTTATGAAGCATATCAAACCTCACCAAAGTAATACCCAATCTGCATGATACGATATTTAACAGCTGGCGAATCGCACGGACCACAACTGACGGGCATCATCGAAGGAGTTCCGGCAGGACTACCTATCACCGAAGATGAAATAGCACTGCACCTGGCGCGCCGCCAGAAAGGGTATGGGCGTGGTGGCCGCATGGCCTTTGAGAAAGACCGAGCCGAAATTTTATCCGGCGTTCGATTTGGCAAAACGACCGGCGCCCCCATTGCCCTGCAAATGCCCAATCGGGCCCACGAAAAAGATGACTTCAACTGGCCAAAGGTACTGGCCAAAGAAGGCGACGGCGACGATGTGGATCCCATTACGGTGCCCCGCCCGGGCCATGCCGACCTGACTGGCGTCCAAAAGTATCGTTATGATGATATTCGTCCGGCCATTGAACGTTCCAGTGCGCGTGAGACAGCTATGCGCGTGGCTTGCAGCTCCATTGCTCGAAAATTTTTGAAACATTTTGGTATTGAGATTGGCGGACACGTGACCCGAATTGGCAGCGTGGGATATGAAAATTCGTGGGAGGATGTACGCAAAATCGTAGATCCCATGCTCGAGAAAGGCGCAGAAACAGTCTTCAAACACTCAGATGAATCGCCGGTGCGTTGCCTGGATGAAGAGCTCACCCAGCAAATGCGTGATCTGATTATCAAGCGGCGTAAAGAGGGTAGCTCGCTGGGTGGCCACTGGGAAGTGTTGGTAACCGGCCTGCCCGAAGGACTCGGCAGTTTTGTTCACTGGGATCGCAAAATCGGCGGACAAATTGCCCAAGCTATAATCGGCACACAAGCGATGAAAGGTGTTGAAATTGGGCAAGGCTTTGAAGCCGGCCGACGCCACGGGCAAGTGGTGCACGACGAAATTGAGTACGAAGATGATAAGTTCAAGCGACGAACCAACCGCATGGGCGGCCTCGAAGGCGGTGTTACAACGGGCATGCCGTTGATTATTCGCGGCGTTATGAAGCCGATCCCCACTATGCTTACGCCCATCGATACGGTGGATATTGAAACCAAGGAAGAAACAGATACTCGTTATGAACGATCCGATGTCTGCGCCTTGCCAAGGGCTATTGTGGTTGTAGAGAGCGTGATTGCACCGGTACTGGCAAACGCCTTCCTTGAAAAATACGGCGGCGACTCGATCGAGGAGATCGAAGAACGATACGAAAAGTAATTTTCAGTATCTTTCCATTGGAACACGAAATACCATCAGAAGCTATACGTTAGCGTAAGCAGTTATGAGTGAGAATCAGAAAGCGAAAATAAAACAGCTGGCCCGACAGATTAAGAACAATCCCGGTGATTCGTTCTCTAAGTTTGCCTTGGCTCTTGAGTTCCGGAAAGAGGGAGATTTTAAAAAAGCACGCATTTTGTTTGAAGATATTCTCTCCAGCGACCCCGATTATGTAGGCGTATATTATCACCTGGGAAAATTGTACGAAGCGCTTGATCGCCTGAAGGATGCCAGGGAACTTTATGAACAAGGCATAAACAAGGCGGATGAGCAGAAGGAAACCCGGACCAAAAAAGAGCTCGGCGAAGCGCTGGAACAACTTAAAATTGAAATGGAAGAACGTTCAACCTGATGATGGATAATATCTTAAAGTATAGTTTTTCTATTGTAGTATTATTGCTGTGCTTGAGCTTTTCGGCGACCGCACAACAGAATACTCACACCGTTCAAAAGAGTGAAACCCTCTTCGGTATTGCTCAAAAATACGGAGTTGAGGTCAGTCAATTGAAAGATTGGAATAACCTGCAGGGCAACAGCATCGAGGTGGGACAGTCGCTGATCATTAAACCACAGGATAATGCATCTAATTCTAAGAATAACAGCGATGCTATTACCCACACCGTTAAGTCTCAGGAAACTCTTTTTTCTATCTCCAAGCAGTATAATGTGCGCATCGCCGAGCTCAAAAGCTGGAATGATTTATCTACAAACAACCTTGAGGTCGGACAGGAACTTACGATCTACCCGTCGAAAGCCAGCAAGCAACCACAACAATCTGTAGTGGTTGACAAGGAAACACAACAAAACTCGTACTACACAGTCAAAAGCGGTGACTCACTTTACCGTATTGCCCAGCAGCATGGCATGACGATTGATGAACTGAAAAAAATAAACGACCTGTCATCCAACACTATCCGTGTGGGACAGCGACTTACCGTACGCAGCAACTCGGCTCCGCCATCGGTGGCAAAATCCATGGAATCATCTCCACAGGGCAAATTTATTGAGTACAAAGTTTCTGAGAGCTCTATTTCACTGGAAAATCTCCTCAGCAAATTTAAAATGAGCGAAGAGGAATTCCGAGAATTAAATCCAGGACTCAGCAGCACTACTTTTCGTTCTGGTCGAACTTTTACGATGCTGGCTCCCCCCAGTCGAAATTACGACAACCCTTACCTGAAGAGCACAAACTTGGAAAATCTTGGCTCAACGGCAGTCACGCAATACAGTAAAAGCGAACGTGCCAAAACAACCACCAGTGGAGAGCTTTATAACCCCCAAGCGTTGACAGCCGCACATTCTAATATTTCCCTGGGATCAGTAATCTTTATCGAAAACCAAGAAAATAAGAAAGGTATTTACGTGCGCATCAATGATCGTGATTCGGGAAACGGACTAAAACTTTCATCCACTGCTTGGCAGGCGCTTGATTTTAATAGCAATTCGCCCTCAGTCACTATTTATCAAAATAAATGAGCACCTTCAGAAACTCCGTCAAAGATTACTTTTCATCGACACATTCAATACTGTATAGCTATTTGATTAGCCTTCCGCTGCTCTTGCTGTACGAAATTCTGATTTTTCTCTCGCAGCCCGACACCGAGCATATTGTGCGTATTTCGGTGGATGTATGGATCAAAACGCTGTTTTCATACATCGGGCCCAACGTGCTTTCGATCACGTTGATATTTGTTGCACTGCTTGGCGTTTTTGTGCTCTACCGGGAACGCGAAAGGCTCTCGTCACTTAAGCTGAGCTATTTCCTCACAATGCTGATCGAGGCTTCGGCCTACGCCTTCCTGCTAGCACTACTTATTACATCTGCCATTGCGGGGCTCTTCCAAATGATCCAAAACTCCCCGATTGAACACTTATCGGTACTGCAGCAGCTGGCCTTGTCGCTCGGCGCCGGTCTATATGAAGAACTCTTTTTTCGCGTAATTCTGGTTTCGGTACTACTCTTTTTATTCAAACAACTGTTTGACAAAAAATTAATGTCATATGGCTTGGCGATGGTGGTAGCTGCCGCTATCTTTAGTTTTGTACATTATGTGGGAGTTCTGGGAGATCCCTTTACAATGAGCTCTTTTCTGTTCCGTTTCTTATTTGGATTAGCTCTGAATGCCATCTACATCTGGCGGGGATTTGGGATGGCAGCCTGGACCCATGCGATTTACGATCTGATGGTTATCGTGTAGTTACTTTTTTAAGTAAGAATTTATCCCTGCATCTCATCTTCAAATGCAATTCATATCATATTGGTATGTTATAAAACATTTGATTTGACTATAAGGGGTATCAACTAAACTGATTAACGTTTTATTAACAGAATTGATATACTAAAATCGTTATATTTTAGAATCAGAAACAAAAGCCCGTTTCTGCAATAAAAAAGATTACTGGATTGATAGTCGTACAAACAGAAGAAATTATTTTTAGCAATAAACAGCTAATTATCCGGGATGGCCGAACTAACTAAAGAGGAAGTCCAAAAGCAGGAAGATTTCGAAGAAGAAATTATTCCACATTTGGATGCTATGTACAATTTTGCACTTCGCCTTACGTCTGATCCCAGCGATGCTGAAGACCTGGTCCAGGATACTATTGTAAAGGCATTCCGTTTCTTCAGCAGTTACGAAAAAGGAACCAACGCCAAGGCATGGCTGTTCCGTATCCTCAAGAACTCCTACATCAACAACTACCGTAAACAATCAAAGCAGCCTAATCAGGTAGATTATGATGAGGTGTCTACATTCTATGAGACTATTCGCGCCGAGCGTACCGATACCTCCGATCTGGAAGACAAGATGTTTCGCGATCTGATAGATGACGATATCTCACAAGCTCTCGAAGAGCTGCCCGAAGATTTCCGAACGGTGGTGCTACTTTGTGATATAGAAGGCTTTACCTACGAAGAAATCGCTAACATGCTGGATGTACCCATCGGCACTATTCGGTCGCGCCTACACCGCGGACGGAACCTGCTGAAAGCGGAGCTGAAAGAATATGCCGAAAAACGAGGATTCCAGGCCGACTGATCTACTCAGGCTTTTGTGGTAGATGCTGTTGATTCCTGACGTTGTTCTTTAGGATCATTGGCGCTAAGAGTAATTCGCATCGTCGTGCCACCCCCAAGTTCCGACTTGTGCACTATCAGCTTGCCATTGTGATATTGCTCAACAATCCGCTTGGTTAGGCTGAGCCCCAGTCCCCAACCACGTTTCTTGGTACTGTAGCCGGCCTTGAAGACTTCGCTCTGGAATTTCTTTTCGATACCTACACCTGAATCCTTGATGTCGATGAATACTTCATTTTCTACTCGATGTAATTTCACTGATACGTGGGCTTTGGTCGTCGATTTGATAGCATCCATTGCATTTTTAATCAGGTTCTCCATAGCCCACTGGAACAGATCGGAATTAACGCGAGCCTGCACCCCGGAATCCATATCGCGGCGCACCTCCACATTCTTTCCCAGCTGAGGCAGTCGCTGCTCCATATAATCCACCACTTCTTCCAAGATTGGCTGTATCTTTTGGAGCCTCAGCTCAGGCTCCGATCCAATTTTGTTAAAGCGTTCAGCCACCCCACGCAAGCGGGAAATATCATTTTCTAATTCATTACAAATGTGCTGTGTAAAATCGTCGTCCTTTTCTTCGCGCAGCAGCTCAACCCAACCGTACAAACTGGATAGCGGAGTACCTAGCTGGTGGGCGGCCTCTTTGGTCATCCCCACCCAGAGATTCGACTGTTCTGACTTCGTGATCGCTCGGTAGCTCACGTAGCCAATCCCCAACAACAGAGCCAATAGGCTTAACTGGATATACGGAAAATATCGCAGGTAGCGCACGGTTGGACTTTCGCCATAGTACACATGCTGGGTCAGTGAGTACTGGTCATTGCCAAGTTTAATCTCAATGGGATCATGCATCTTGGCAAAACGGTCAATCAGCTCTTGGTTCTGTTTGTCCTCTACATGATTGGCAAATACAATTTCGCCATTCTCATTGACAATAATTCTTGGCACCTGGAACCGTTCTTCATTCAGCAAAATTTCTTGCGTCACAAACGTTTGGGACGTCCGGTCAGCTTCGGCTTCTTCAATCATCGATATAATACTGTCAGGTACTGATGTATTATTCTGCAGGTAGTTCGAAGCCTCTAATAGATTTCGGCTGATCTCCTCCTGCAGCGGATTGCTGGTATATTCAATGGCTTTGGCCCACAATTCAATACTCGAACGCTCTTGGGTAAGAATACGATTGATCAGGTACTGATTGTAGGCAAATGAACCAATGCCGAGCAAAATCAGCAGCCCGATTAGGACAATGTTAATCCTATTTGATGTGAGATGAATTTTCATACACGCTCGTGCAGATAACCAAGGTTCATATCATTCAGCTCGTATATTTTACAAAATAAAAAAGGCATCACCGAATGATGATGCCTTCTATAGAAAAATATGATCTGTATTAAGCAGATGCTTTCCGTTTTTCGTAGACGGGCGGAGCATCATTCTCGATCGTTTCACGGGTAATAACACACCGCTCAATATTGTCCATCGATGGCAGAGTAAACATGATATCCAGCATTGACGACTCCATTATAGAACGAAGTCCACGGGCACCTGTGCCACGCTTAAGTGCTTTTTCAACAATTTTTTCGAGTGCTTCTTCTTCGAAGATCAACTCTACCCCTTCCATCTGAAACAGCTTTTTATACTGTTTAGTCAGCGCATTTTTAGGCTGTACCAGGATTTCGATCATGGCATCTTTGTCAAGCTGATGCAAGCCAGAAATTACCGGCAAGCGTCCAATCAATTCCGGAATAAGGCCGTAACGCTGCAGATCCTGAGCCTCGACATGCGTAAAAATGTCGGGATCATCTTTGTCGAACGTGACCTGCTCATCGGAATGAAATCCAAGCGAGCTAACCGACAGTCGTTTGGCTATAATTTTTTCGAGACCACTGAAGGCTCCGCCGCATATAAACAGAATATTTGACGTATCAACTTGAATAAAACTTTGCTCCGGGTGCTTACGTCCACCCTTTGGGGGGATATTTGCAGTCGTGCCCTCCAGAATTTTGAGCAGTGCCTGCTGTACACCTTCACCCGATACGTCGCGTGTGATGGACGGGTTGTCGCTCTTGCGGGCCACTTTGTCCACCTCATCGATATACACGATCCCTCGAGTAGCCTGTTCTACATCATAGTCGGCAGACTGTAGCAAGCTGGAGAGAATACTTTCAACATCTTCACCTACATAACCGGCTTCGGTAAGCACCGTCGCATCGGCAATAGTGAAAGGTACATCAATGATATTGGCCATCGTACGGGCCAGCAGCGTTTTTCCACAGCCGGTGGGCCCAAGTAAAATAATGTTGCTCTTCTCCACTTCAGTGTCGTCAAACTCATCCTCGAGTTCAGAACTAATACGTTTGTAGTGATTATAAACGGCTACTGAGAGCGTCTTCTTTGCTCCTTCTTGGCCGATCACATACTCATCAAGTCGAGATTTAATCTCTGCCGGCTTGAGCAGCGGCTTATAATTTTGTTCGCGCTTCTCTGACATCGATGCAAGGTCACTCTTCACAATACCTGAAGCGTCAGCTACACATCGATCGCAGATATACACATCATTGGGACCAGCGACCATGCTATTTACTTCATGGCTTGACCGTCCACAAAACGAACAATGGATTGTCTTTTCGTCGTTATTATTTTGGTCGCTCATTGTCCTCTATACTGAAATTCGAAATTACTTTTCTTTGTTTCGCCTCATAATATTATCCACCAAACCGTACTCTTGTGCCTCTTCGGAAGTCATCCACTTGTTACGGTCGGTATCCTCCATTACTTGATCAACAGACTTGCCGCTGTGTTCTGCAAGAATTGAGCTAATCAGTTTTTTGATACGCAGAATCTCTTGCGCCTCAATTTCAATATCGCTGGCTTGACCGCGAACGCCTCCGAGTGGCTGGTGGATCATCACACGAGCATTGGGCAGAAGGTTGCGCTTACCATCAGCGCCACCGGCCAGTAATACAGCACCCATGGAAGCAGCCATCCCAACGCAGGTTGTAGCCACATCGCACTTAACATACTGCATTGTGTCATAAATAGCGAAACCGGAGGAAACAACGCCACCAGGGCTATTTATATAGAGGTTAATATCTTTCTCGGGATCCTCGGACTCCAAAAAGAGCATCTGTGCTACAATCGAGCTCGCGACTGCATCATTAACAGGTGTTCCCAGAAAAATAATACGATCCTTTAGCAGGCGCGAATAAATATCAAAGGCGCGCTCTCCACGTTCGGTCTTCTCGACCACCATTGGTACAAGGTTATTGTTTTGCGGTCGCGTGAAGTTGCTTTCGCCGTCGTTTGGCATTTCGTACAGTGGTTGCTTTTCCATAAGCTGGTAGGTGCTAATAATTTAATTCAATAAATAATTTGCAGGCGTTAAGCCTTCACTTTCTCATCGTGTTTCTTCTGATACTCATCTTTATCAATCTCGTTGACCTCAACTTCATCCTTGAGCTTGTCAAAAACTTTGTCTTCGCGAATACTGTTTCGCAGGCTCTCGAGCTGCTGCGGATTCTGAGCAAACATGTTTCGCATCTGGTCAACTTCTATACCATAACGAGAAGCTTCGGCCTCTAAGTGTTCGTCTATATCTTCGGGTTTTATCTCGATATCCTCAAATTTTTCTTGCAGCTCTTCATTGAGGAAATACCACTTCGCATCGCGGATCGCACGATCCTCCATATTGGCCTTATACTCTTCCTCGTCAAAGTCTGGCGGCAGCTGACCCTGCGACTGCTGCTTCACACGTTCCACATACTGGTTTTGTACCTGCTTCTTGAAAACCTCGGGAACTTCGAAGTCATGTTTATCAACAAGGGCATCAATAATATCGTTCTTGAACAAGTCGTCTGAGGACTGATCGTACTGTTCCTGTATCTTACTTTTGATCAGGCTTTTAAGCTCATCTACGTTCTTGGCTTCGCCGTTGGAGGCCTTTTTGGCAAATTCATCCGTCAGATCGGCCTTGTGCATCTTTTCGACTTTCTTAACGACCAGCTTAAAACTGTGCGTGTGATCTTCGTGACCAATCTCAACATTCACTTCGTCTCCAACTTCCTGACCGATCAGGTCATCGCGAAATTGTTCAGATTCTTCCTTCGAGAGATCAATGGTCTCTTCGGCTTTGTTCTCCTCGTCGGGCTCTCCGTCGTCATCCAACGGTATGGCATCAACCGTCACGCGGTGATCTTCGGTAATCTCTTCTTCAACCACTTCCCAGTTGCCCTGCTGCTTGAGCTGTTGCTCGATTTCGTCCTGCACTTCTTCGTCGGTCACGTCATGAACAAGACGATCAACTTCAATTTCACTGAGATCAGTTAGCTCAAATTCGGGACGAGCACCAATTTTAAACTTGGCTTCGAGCTCATCGTTCTCCCAGTTGAGCTCCAGCATCTGGCTTTCGCCGACGGGTTCATATTCGGGAACAACTTTCTCTTCAAACACTTCCTGAACGTAGTTGCTCACCTCTTCCTGCTCGATCTCATCGCCAAATCGCTTGCGAATAATTTTGATCGGCACCTTCCCAGGACGAAAGCCAGGCATATTAATCTGGCCCTTGTACTTCTTGTAGGCCTCTTTAAATTTCGGCTCCAGATCCTCTCGATCGGCCGAAATAATTAGTTCTTTGTCTACAGAGGTAATATCATTAACAGTTATTTCCACAGAACTTCTCCAAACAGATTTAAATTAAAACGGTAAGAATGAATAATACTTCATAATTGAATATGTGTACGAGAGGGGGGACTCGAACCCCCACGCCTAAAAGGCACTAGATCCTAAATCTAGCGCGTCTACCAATTCCGCCACTCTCGCAGGTTCTATCCAGTTATAATACATACTACTGGATTTTCAGAGCCACGAAAACTACGGCTTTTTTACTCAGTTTTCAACATCAATAACTACCTTTGGTCGCTAAAAAAGCTAGGAGTCATTTGATCATTTTTGTAGATTTCAGGTTAAACATAACTTTAATCCCCTGAATTCCGCGTTCATGTTTTTTAACCTCCGCTTGGTTTACATCACCACCAAAGACAAGCAAGAAGCCAAGACCATCGGCAAAAAACTAGTGAAGGAAAAGCTGGCTGCCTGCGTGAATATCGTTGATGGCATGGAATCTATTTACCGCTGGGAAGGCGAAATTGTAGAAGACCAAGAGACCATCCTGATTGCTAAGACGCCCTATCACAACGTGAAGGAACTGACCGAGCGTGTCAAAGAGTTGCACAGCTACGAGTGCCCATGCGTGATATCGCTTCAGCTAACCGAACAGGAAGGCAACGAAGAGTACCAACACTGGCTGCTTAAAAACTCCAAAAAGCAGACGATCAACTACGAAATTGAGGATATTTAGGAATACGGAATCCGTACAAACCCGTATTGATCCTAATTTCTGATATCTACTGATGAAGCCCACACTCGGTTTTACCGGAATCGCTCCATCGTCCATTTCTCCCACTGCCAGGCACAGTGCAATGCGTGCATCCTACCGAGTTATAGCCTTCCTCTTTCAAAGGGTGCTGCGGCAAACCGTGAACTTCGATATATTCGTTGACCAATGAGCTATTCCAGTCAATCAATGGATAAAATTTAATAATTTCGTCTTTCTCATCCATGATCGGAAGAGAGCTACGCTCACGGTTCTGAAAACCAATCAGTCCCGACATCCACACCTTGTAGTTACCCTTCACACGCTGCAGGGGCTCTACTTTATTGATGTGGCAACATTTATCGGGATCCTGTGCCCAAAGCTGATCGTTCTGCGTTGTGGAGTGATCAGCCGGCTTAGGCCGTAAATCAATCACATTGAGGTCAAGTAGCCGGGTCAGCCGTTCTTTATAGGCAATGGTTTCGTCGAAATGATATCCCGTATCAATAAAATAAACCGGACAATCGGGGGCAATACGACTCACCATATGTAGAAGCACTCCCGAGGTCGTGCCAAACGATGAGGTAAACAGTACATCTTTAAAAGAATTAAAAACTTGTGCCACCCGTGCATCTACGATCTTTGCCGAAAGTGACCGATTTATCTTTTCTTTATTAACGAGATACATATAGATTCCTGACTTGTTAGCGTCATTGGAATTTTAAACAAATCACAATCTAACAGTGAGCGTACTAAAAGTCGAACAAAAAAATCATATCTGTCGCGCTACCATCGACCAGCCCAAATCGCGCAATGCCATAAACTTTTCCGTGATGGATCAGCTGGAAGATTTACTTGATGAGCTGGACACAAACGAAGAAATTCGTTGCTTCATCCTGACCGGCGCCGGAGATGACGTTTTCATATCAGGGGGCGACCTGCGTGAATTCCACACCCTCAAAACGGCCGAGGAAGCCAGGCCCATGGCTGAACGCATGCTCTCCATCCTGAAACGCATTGAAGAACTCCCCTGCTGGACTATAGCTGCTATTAACGGAGCTGCTTACGGCGGGGGATGTGAAATCATGCTGGCTTTTGATTTCCGGATAGCTGCACAGAACGCCACTTTTGGGTTTACGCAGGGTAAGTTCTACCTGCCGCCCGGCTGGGGTGGACTTACGCGGCTTGTTGAAAGAGTAGGACGTTCCACCGCCCTCCAGTGGCTGGCAGAAACCAAAATCGTTGATGCCGAAACTGCTCTTAAACACAAACTGATCAATCGGGTTGCAATTGAGGGAAACCTGAAAAATGAAAGCTGGAAATGGGCCCAAGAACTTACCTACAACGACCGTCCATTTATCAACAATTTAAAACAAGGCGCCATGCGGCTGGCCAAGACGCGGTGGGAAGCAATCGAGGCCGAACTGGATTCCTTTGCCAAATTCTGGGAAAGCGATCTCCACGAACAGCGCGTGGAGAAGTTCTTGAATAGAGATAAAAATTAGTTATTTGGTATAAGGTATAAGAATTTCTATCTCATTATGGCGAAGAGTATCATAATGAGATAATTAAAATGTGGAAAGACTTTACTACCCTATTCGCCTATTGTCTTATAGCTAATCATTCCTGCACTTTTTTGCGCAAATACATCTTGGTCTCATAACGTTCACCATCACGAAACAGCTCCACGCGCATTGAATCGCCCTCGGCAAATTCGCGAAACAGGGCCTGAGCGTGCATTTTACTCTGAACACTCTCCTTTCCGATTTTTAGGATAATATCCCCGGGCACAATACCTGCTTTGAAAGCCGGACCATCCCGGTTTACGCTCTTCACTAACAACCCCCTGATAGCCGGCAAATTATACTGAGCCGCTAGGTTATAGCTCATTTCTACCGTCTTAAAACCGGGATCATACGATAACTGCACCTCTCCCGACGACTGTAGCTGCTCGATAATCTTTTGTACCCTATTGCTTGGAATAGCAAAACCGAGCCCTACAAAACCGTTGCTTGTGCCACCGGTGTAAATAAAAGTATTCACACCTATGACTTTCCCCTCACTGTCAACCAGTGGGCCGCCCGAATTTCCGCGATTAATGGCAGCATCGGTCTGGATCATATCCATATACACACGGGGCTCATTGGGATTAGGACGAAAGTCGCGATTTACCGCGCTGATTACCCCTACCGTTACTGATGGCTGCGCCGACTCAAACAGCCCAAATGGATTGCCCACAGCCAGCGACCATTCGCCCACCAACACGCTGTCGGAATTGCCAAAATCAACAGTAGGAAATGCCCGGTCGCCCTGAATCTTTAATAGTGCCAAATCGGCCAACTCATCAGCGCCAAGCACCTTGGCTTCGTATTGTGATCCATCGGGCAGGGAAACTACAATTTTTTTGGCGTGTTTATTGGCTACATGCTGATTGGTCACCACCAATCCATCATCGCTGATGATAAAACCTGATCCCATGCTGCTCACCTCGCGCTCGATAGGGACCGAAAAGAACTGATTGTAAAACTTGTCAAACGCCAAACGTCGCCCGCCCTGTACCATCTCAGTGACAGTAATACTTACCACTGCGGGGCTCACCTCTTTCACAGCCTTGGTAATGGCCGTGCGCCTACTCGTGTTAATCTGGATACCTACATTTTGGGATTCATCATCAACGTTCATTGCCTGTGTAGCCGGTGTGTCCGGGGCTTCATCCGGCTCGGCCATTGAATCGTGGATAACCTGTGACATGGTTGCTCCGTAAGCACGATTCATTTTTCCGGCATTCGACGACTGGGGCGCCGATTGTTTTGTAGAGCAATGGCACAAAATAAAAATCAGAGACAGGGAAACCGCAAAGGTGTAAACGGTGCTCTTTTCCATCGGAAATGGCTAATTTTATTACGACTTATCTACACTAACTAGCTGCTTGGAACCAATCTCCACCAAATCTTTGATTGCCTTTTCAAGCGGACCCGGATGCCATGCACCGGACGCCTTCTTGTGGCCGCCACCGCCTATTTCACGAGCCCATTTATTCACATCGACATCGTTACTCTTAGAACGGAGACTCATTTTAACACCATCGCCGAGTGCCTTAAATAAAATAGCAGCTTTAATGCCTGTTACACTCAGCGGATAGGCTACAAAGCCTTCACAATCGTCATTGGTTGTGTTGGTTTCTTCCAGCATCTCTTTGGTAACGTACATAATCGCGATCTGATTGTCCTCAAATAACTCAATCGTACTCATCGCCTTACTAAGCAGATGGAGCTGGTTTAAGCTCTTATTCGAGAACACTCTCTCGGCAACTTCATTAGGTCGGAACTCTCCAAGTCGTAATAATTCCGAGGCAATGTTCATGGTTTCCGGCGTTACGCTGTCGTACTGCAGCGACCCGGTATCAGTGAGTATGCCGGTGTACAATGATTTAGCGACCTTTTCGTCAACCTGATTGATATCATTCTGCAAAAAGAGATGAAAAATAAGTTCACAGGTCGAGGAAGCCTCTTCAACTGAAATACTAAACTCGAATCCGTCGTGCGGATCCGGGTGGTGATCAACCATGTAGGTTGGCTTGGGATCATCCTGGATATAATCAGAATAGCTGCCAAAGCGCTTGGGCGAATTACCATCTAAAAGAACAAACGCATCGCACTGCTTCAGCTCTTTTTCCTCGGGTTTTTGAACCGGAAAAAAATCTGAAAGCCAGCGGAGGTTCAGTGGTACATCATCATCATTGAAAGCATAGGCGCGAATACCGTTTCTTTTAAGCCAGAGACATGTTGCAATCTGCGCACCAATACAATCCCCGTCCGGGCGGATGTGAGAAAAGACGCCCACGGTGTCGTACTGCTTCAATTTTTTGACGAGTTCTTCAAACATGATAACGGGCTTTACCGCGAAAAATAAGCTTATTAAAATGGTACATAGCATAGAAGAAAGCAATATTTTTTTCACAGTAAAATCTTAACGCAATTTATCGTATCATAACAGTTAAAACACCCTTAGAAACGCTTAAAGTGATGTTCTTATGAAAAAAATGCTCATACTTTGCAACGGCCAGCCGCCAGCAGAGGAGTTATTACGCAAGTATCGAGCGAACGCTGATTACTTTATTGCCGCCGATGGCGGGGGTAATATCGCCTTGGATTTTGGCATCCCACCTGACGCTGTCATCGGTGATTTAGATAGTTTTAAAAAGCCTGAAAATGTCGATTTTGAGATCATCCAAAAGCCCGATCAGTATGCCAATGATCTTGAAAAAGCACTGCAGCTGGCCCAGCAAAAACAGGGTACCCATGTTCATATTTTGGGTGCTACCGGTCAGCGAATGGATCACTCGCTGAAAAACCTATCCGTACTAAAGCAGTTTCACGACCAATTTCAGGTACTTCGGATGCGGGATACCTTTGGAGAAATACGCCTACTGGACTCACCATTTGAGGAAGAATTTGCCATCGGCACTACGTTGTCACTGTTTCCCCTTTCGGGCACGGTATCGGGCATTACCACGAGTGGACTCAAATATCCCCTGACGGATGAAATACTAAAAAACGGCGTGCGCGACGGTTCCTCCAACGAAGTAGTCGAAACCCCGGTTTGCATCACCCACAAAAGCGGTGACCTGCTGCTTTTCGTGGCTGAATGATAACTTTTGCCTCCTTCCCTATTTAAAATATCTTTAAGCATTTTGAATCAACCAATACACTGTGACTGAACTCGAATTTACGCTTCTCGACTGGGGCATTATCTTCCTGTACTTTGCACTACTTGTGTACCTGACCTGGCAACGCGACTGGCAAGATGCAGACGAAGAATCATTTCTTCTCTCGGGGCGAAAGATGAGCCTGGCTGCTTTTGTAGCTACACTGGTATCTACCTGGTACGGGGGCATCCTGGGTGTTGGTGAGTTCAGCTATCAGAATGGGCTTTCAACCTGGCTGATTCTGGGTTTCCCCTTTTATGTTTTTTCGGCTCTTTTTGCCTGGCTACTGGCCGGTCGCATCAGGATGAACAAAGCGCTTTCCTTGCCCGAAGCGGTCGGCAATTTTTACGGAGATGCTGCCGGACGCTTCTCAGCAATCCCGATTTTCATTCTCGTCAGCCCGGCTCCATACATTTTAATGCTGGGGCTGATCTTTCAATATCTCACCGGTGGAGCAGGTAATTTCCTTTGGTACGCCGGCGCTGTTGCTCTCTTCTCCGTTGCATATGTTAGCTTTGGAGGGTTCAGCGCCGTAGTCCATACCGACATGCTGCAGATCGCGCTCATGTTTGGCGGATTTATCTTCCTGATTGCATTCGCCGGCATGGAGTTCGGTGGATTTGGGAAACTGCTCACGACAGTGCCCACGGATTACAGTAATATCACTGGTGGCCAAGACTGGCAATATATTCTGGTCTGGTTTTTCATCGCCTTGTGGACCTTCGTGGATCCCAGCTTTCACCAGCGCGCCGCCGCGGCCAAAAATCCCCAAACGGCTAAACACGGCATTCTGATTTCCATTCTATTGTGGTCGGTATTCGACTTCCTGACTATCTTCAGTGGTCTTTACGGATGGGCAATCCTGGGTCCCGAACTGACCGAACCCATCATGGTGTATCCCTATCTGGCAAACGAAATTTTACCCATCGGCCTCAAGGGATTATTCTTCGTTGCTCTACTGGCTACGATCATGTCTACTCTCGACAGCTACCTATTCTTATCGGGACAAACGCTCGGGCGCGACCTGTTGGTAAAAATATTTCCAAATACCGAAAACAACACGCTTACCCGCATCAGCACGCTTGTTGCTGCCCTGATCGGGATACTGCTGATCATCCTGTACCCCAGTGTCATCGACCTCTGGTATGTTATTGGCTCGGTGATGATTCCCGGCCTGCTAATTCCTGTGCTTGGCGTTTATCTGCGCCTCTTCTCACTTCGCAAAGCCTGGGTACTGCCTACGATGATTGGCAGTATTGGCGTTTCTCTACTCTGGTTGATTTTAGGCACACTGAGCACAAATTCCGGCTACACTTATCAAGGCATTGAGCCGTTTTACCCAGGATTAGCAACAAGCATTCTTTTTTGGCTGATAGGACGCGTGCAGAATGGTCACTTGCTGGAAGAAACAGACTTTACCAAAGAGGTTTTGGAAGAAAATTAACTGAATCAGCGTTATGATCAAAATGGCGCAAACGTCTTGCTTGCGTCATCCCGCTAGGTGCTTTTGAGGATGTGCCCCAGGTTCAACTTGTGGATGGGAATCAAATATTTCATGGCCATGGCATCCTTTTGGATATCCAGCATACCAGTGCCACGGAAGTCAACGATGCAATACCCCTCGAAGGAGCGTACCACTTCACCGATCCCATAAAACTCTGGGCATGGACCGTAGTACACCAAATCTCCAAGCTGGATGTTGTTATCCGCCCTACGGTTATAGGGATATATAACCGGCAGTCTGTCGAGACGATATGAAAGGCGTTTCTTCGTACCCATGGTTCCTAATATACGGGATTACGATCCTATTTTTCTAATGACAAATTTTCGGGTTTCCTTGTCAGTAGCCTCAATGGAAATCCAGATTGCTTCGGGCGGCAGTATTGAGGTAATGCGCTCCGGCCATTCGATCACGCAAATGCCATCACCGTAAAAATATTCTTCAGCTCCAATTTCGAGCGCTTCACGCGGCGACTCCATCCGGTAACAATCAAAATGATACAGGGGCGGATCACTCATGTATTCATTTATCAACGTAAAAGTCGGCGACTGAACATCGTTCTGGTCCACGCCCAGAGCTTCAGCCATGCCCTTCACAAAATGGGTTTTGCCCGCGCCAAGCTCACCATTCAAACATACTATAACGCCCGGGCTAAGTTCCCCGGCAAATTGTTTGCCCAGAGCAATGGTCTCCTCAGGACTGTGACTGACGAACTCGGTATCCATAATTCATTGATATTCTTAAAAGGAAAGAAAATACAAGGTCTGGCAAGAGAATGCCACTACAACATGCCCTTGGGACGAAGGGTGGCAATGGGCAAAATCATCTCTTCCATGCTGGCACCGCCATGCAAAAAGGTATCCTTATAACGACTCTGGTAGCGATGATAATTAGTGGGATACACAAAGTAGTAATCCTCTTTAGCAATGAGATAGTTGTTCGAGTGACCCGGCGTAGGCAACTTATATTCGGCAGGGTCCTCAATGATAAATGTGGTATCTTCATCTGCCGAAAGATTACGGCCATACTTGTATCGCAGGCTCGTAGAAGTATCGCGATCGCCCCGAACCTTCGTATCGCGTAGGGCACGCACCGCCCCATGATCGCTGGTTACGACAATGACCACTTCTTCTTCTGCCAACGCCTTGAAAATCTCATACAACGTAGAATGCTGAAACCAGGTTTTGGTCAGCGAGCGAAAAGCCGGCACATCCGGAGCGATCTCCTTCAGCACATCAGAATCAGAGCGGGAGTGCACCAGCGTATCCACAAAATTATACACAAATGTACTGAGCGGTACCTGCAGATAGTTGTGGATCTGATCGGCTACATTCTGTCCCTCGTCGGCGTTCAGCACCTTTTCATACTTGATTTTCTTGTCGATACCCTTGCGCTGCAACTGTTTAGTAAGCAGCTCCTTCTCATACTGGTTAAGTGAACTTTCATCTTCTCCCTGGTGCCACAGATCCGGATACACATCTTCAATCTCCAGCGGAAAGAGACCCGAAAAAATTGCATTGCGGGAATAGGGCGTCGCCGTGGGCAAAATAGAATAGTAAAAATCAGTGTCGATACTGAAATCTTCATTCAGCAGCTCTTGGAACAGCAGCCACTGATCATAGCGCATACAATCGATCACAAAAAAAAGCGTCTTCTGCCCATTTTTGATGTGTGGCAGCACGTATTCATTTACAATATCAATCGACAGAGCCGGCCGCTGAGGCGTGGATTCATTAAGCCAAGACTTGTAGTTTTGCGTTATAAATTGGCCAAACATTTTGTTAGCCTCTTCGTACTGATCGGCCAAAACCTGACGGAGCGACTCTTCGCCCGACTCCAGATCGATATCCCAGCGTGTGAGCTGCTTATATATTTTAATCCACTCCTCCCAACTCGCTTCTTCGTGGATACGCTCCGAAATTTTATTGAAATTCCGCAAATAGGATTGGGCAAATTTCTCATTGCGAATGCGGTGGCGCTCTAGAATCCGCTTGATGGTAAGCACAATCTGGTTGGGATTCACCGGCTTAATAAGATAGTCGGAAATCTTGGCCCCAATCGCCTCCTCCATGATCGACTCTTCCTCGCTTTTGGTAATCATCACCACTGGAAGCGACGACTGAATCGTCTTGATACGATTGAGCGTGGCCAGCCCATCCATACCGGGCATCTGCTCATCCAGAAAAATGATATCAAAGGGACGCTCCTGGATCAACGTCACAGCATCATTCCCATTGGTCACAGGAGTGACTTCAAAGCCTTTATTTTCTAAAAAAATGATGTGGGGCTTCAACTGATCAATCTCATCATCAGCCCATAAAATGCGGGTAACCATGCGGATCCAAGATGTTACTTATTTTGAATCCTTAAGTTTGATAAAAGGCTTCAATTTTTCCAGTCGTTTTTCAGCTATTCCCTTTATTTTTTTGAGCTCATCCAAGCTCCCAAATCCACTATTGGTATTTCGGTATTCCACGATACGTCGGGCATAAGTAGGACCAATACCGGGCAGGCTTTTCAATGTTGCAAGATCAGCTTTATTGATATTTATTCGTTCCTTCTGAGCATCTTGAGTAGGTTGAACGCTCATTTCAGAAGTGGTGGAATCGGTAGTATCTGCCAACATATCCTGGCTTGTATTAACCTGCTGGTTCGGTTTCGGGGTCGGGAAATATTGCTTCATCAGCTCCTGCTCTTTTGCCTCGAGCTTAGCCGTTCGGTTTTTGAACTGTTTCTCAAGTTCGAGATAGTCGTTATTCTCAAAAGGCACTGATGGTGAAAGCCCCAGATTTATACTGCCCAGCACAACGAGCAATACCATCAATCCCGATATTGTTTTTCGTTCTGTTGGGGTAATTTTAAGGCGTTCCAGCCAGAAAAATATTTTTCGCTTCATCGCACGCTCCCTTCGTTATTGATTTATAAAGTAAGACCCCTAAACAGGTGCATCCTTACAAAACACCTGAAATCGATCTTGTTTGATGGCCAAAATAATTCGATGTTTGGCTTCTGATGGAAACGACCAACATATATCACTACCAGAATCTTTCAATCTCCTATTCGCGGGTGGGCCTGAAGCAGGAAAAACCGCTGATTGTCCTGCACGGCTGGGGCAGCAATAAGCAGGTGATGATGCCGCTGGCCAAAGAGCTTTCCTCACTGCGGGATTGCTACGTGCTAGACCTTCCGGGCTTTGGCAATTCCTCGGTACTCGATCAACCGTGGAATGTAAGCGACTATGCAGATCTTATTCAGCAGTTTATCCAAGATCTGGAACTGGAAAAAGCTGATCTGCTGGTGCACTCTTTCGGTGGACGCATTGCACTGAAGCTTTGCGCACGTCCCCAAGCAAAAGAACTGATCGATAAGGTGTTAATTACCGGTGGAGCCGGAATGAAACCCAAGCGCAGCTGGAAGTATTATCTCAAAAAATACACTGCCAAGCTCCTGAAGACGCCCTTCTATATTTTGCCGTCCAGCCCGAGAGAAAAAGCTCTCAACTGGCTGCGTCAAACATCCCTTTGGCAGATGCTCGGCTCCAGTGACTACAGTAAACTGAGTGGCGTCATGCGCGAAACATTCGTCAAAACTGTGACGGAATACCTGGAGCCATGTTTGCCACAAATCCCGCATGAAGTGTTACTCCTTTGGGGACACAATGACGAGGCCGCCCCACTGTACCAAGCCGAACGCATGGAAAAGGGTATTGAAAATGCGGCTTTAGTCGTAATAGATCACGCCGGGCACTACGCCTTCCTCGACCGACCATCGCATTTTGCTTCTATTGCCAAGGCGTTTTTCAAAGGGTAGTAATTTTGAATACTGCGAAGAAGTCACACCAAGAGTTCAGACTCTATGGTAAGGCCCATTTAATTCATCAGGCTTCAAGCCCAGAAGCCAGATGAAGTTTATCCTTCTTCGCTTTCCATTTCGCGGTCCTTGAAATCCTCATCGAAATAGTTGTACCACTTGCGGAAAGGGCGAAAAGCGTTCTCCGGATCAAACGGACGCTTGTATTCGCTCTGGCGACACTCTTCGCTACAGCATCCTTCCATCTTGCGTGCGCCCTCCTCGGAGCAGACAAACAGCTTGTTGCACTGCATATTCGCACAATTGATATAAGTATCAGCAGGCTTGCCGGTAATCTCGCATCTTGCGATCGGCTCCATATCATCCTCGTTCACCGGAACCACCAGGCGATCATCAAACACAAAACATTTGCCCTTGTAGTGCTTACCGCCCTCTTCGTTGGCGTAGCGTAGGATACCGCCGTGCAGTTGATTTACATCATGCCAGCCCTTCTCCTTCATCAACACAGAGAATTTCTCGCAGCGAATACCGCCCGTGCAGTACATCAGCACTTTTTTGTCTTTATCCACCTTGCCTTCAAACTGCTCAAGCCATTCCGGAAAATTATAAAAATTCTCTACTTCCGGTGTTATAGCACCTTTAAAGTGGCCGATCTTGGACTCATAATCATTACGCACATCGATAATTACATAATCTTCATCCGACTCCATAACCTCTTTCCACTCCTCGGGCTCCAGATACTTGCCGCCCTCTTCGGGATCTACGCCTTCTTCGTGGATTGCCACAAGCTCATCACGCGTCTTGCATTTGAGCTTGGCAAAGGGGATGTAATCACTGGTATCGGTCTTAAAGTCGATACCGTCAAATCCGGGAATACTCGTCAGATGCTCTTTATATTTAGCCACCTGCTCAGGCGTCCCACCCAGCGTGCCGTTGATGCCTTCATCGCTGATATAAATTCGTCCCTTAACTCCCAACTCTTTGCAAAACGCCTTGTGCTGCTCGCAAAAGCTCTCGGGATCTTCAACCGTATTAAATTTGTAATAGAGTATAACTTCGTACATAATGCTTCGTTTTCGCAATATCGATATTCAAAACCTACTATTTTGCAGAACCCAAAAATAAGGGTAATTTCGGAAGAAATGAACCTCCGGCACAAATGAAGTTTATGCGGTACGTTTTAGTTTTGTCAGTGCTTCTCTTTCATGCGTTAGCACCTCCCCTTTTTGCTCAAGATGTCACCGAAGGCCGGCATAATCATGCTATTTATCAACAAATTGAAAATGCTTACCAGAAGGGGAGACTAAGCCTGGACAAAAAGATTCTATTCAAGTTTTATGCCGGCCGAGCCCCTAAAAAGCTACCGCCAGAATTCCAATCACAAGGCGATAAGCTCATTAAATGCGGGCTACCTGCCGCATCTGAATATCGGAAAAATCGCGGCAAACTTTCTCGGTCGACGATCACTGAGATTGAGTCTATGAGGCAAAGCGTCAGCCAGACCGACCAGACCTATCAGACACAATCGGGTAAATTTACGATTCACTACAACACCACCGGCCCCGAGGCGGTTCCCGCCGATGACCAAAATACAAATGGCATTCCTGATTACGTAGAGGTCCTAGCTGTCGCAGCCGACTCGTCCTGGAATCACGAGGTAGCAACGCTAGGATACTCAGATCCGATTTACGGTACAACAAGTCCGTATCAGATTTATATTGAACAACCATTTACAGGTGCAAATACCTATGGCGAAACGCATCCGGGATCGTATAAAGGGAGCAACGACCGAACCATTATTGTTATCAATAATGAATTGGATGACCCCCGCTTTCATAACAATACCGCCCAGAATAAAACCAATGGTGCCATTGAGGTTACGATGGCCCATGAGTTTAAACATGCAATCCATTTTACAGCAAACCAGGGGCGCGGCGAAACGGCCAACTGGCTGGAGATGGATGCCACGCTTATGGAGGAAGTGGTTTATGACAATGTCAACGATTACTACAACTATATAACCTGGGATAACTCGATTTTTAATAATCCCAGTAGTGGATTTTATCCTGGATCATACGAGCATGTTAGCTGGGCACTTTACTTTGAGCAGCGATATGGGTCCCAATTCTGGGTAAATGTTTGGAAAATCATCAAAGACAATCCTTTCATCACCATGATAGAAGCCATCACAAAACAGCTGGGCGGACCTGAAGCCTATAACAGAAACTTTATTGTCTCTCAGCTGTGGCACTTCGCCTCCGGCGCCAACAGTTCACCGAACTTCGGATTCGAGGAGAGTAAAAACTACCCCTCACCGCCAATTCAGACCGAAGAGAAATTCTATAACAAGAATTTTACCATCCCAAGATCATCACCGGCAGATACCCTAAATCTGCTTTCAGCACAATACTATAAGATACCGGTCTCTGCGCAAACGAAAGGAGAGATAAGTCTGGACATCACCAAACAAAACGCCAGCGAAGGTATTGGGCTGATTGCCTACTACCAGGATGGCAGTGTGCAAAGTTCAGCTATCACATCAACCAATAGCAATCAACCGTTAAAAACATCAACGTTGAACTGGGAAAATATCGATCAGCTTGGACTTGTACTGACAAACTCAGCCACTACTGGTGCGGGTACCTCCACAGAGCCAATGATTGTAGGTGTTGGCAGTAATAATTTAAACAGCACGCTGAGTCAAAATTATCCCAATCCATTTAATCCACAGACCCGGATCCGGTTTACCCTGCAACAAAGAAGCCAGGTAGAACTGAAAATATATAATTCAGCAGGCCAACTAGTGCAAACACTTTTTGATGGTGAACAACTGTCTGCGGGGCTATACGAACCAGTATTTGATGGCAGCGGACTGGCATCCGGCGTTTATTTTTATCAGCTCAAAACAGATCAGCAGACTTTTGTTAAAAAGATGACACTGGTAAAGTAGCAAAAGTAAAACATGAGACGGCAGAAGTCATCTGCCGTCTCACGCTTGCCGTTTCACTATACATCAAGATCTTTAGCAGGAAGCACTTTCCCGGTCACTTCGCCAAAACCAATGCGATAATCGTCGGTATCGGCATATCCGGTCATAGTTACTTCGTCGCCGTCTTCAAGGAAGGTTCGCTCTTCTCCGTTGGGAAACTGCAACGGATTTTCACCTTTCCAGCTCAGCTCAAGCATGCTTCCGTAAGAATCCTCCGTAGGACCACTGATGGTGCCTGAAGCGTATAAATCACCGGCACGAACGTTACATCCCGTGATCGTCTGATGCGCCAGTTGCTGGGCAATATTCCAGTACAGGTTCTTGGCGTTGGATGCACATATTTGGTGCGGCTCTTCCATCTCTTCGCCCTGCAGGTACACGTCAAGGTTGATGTCGAACGTCCAGTTACCTTCAGACTGCAGATACGGCAGCGGCTCCGGATCTTGCTCAGGACCCTCGATACGGAACGGCTCCAGCGCGTCCAGCGTCACAATCCAGGGAGAAACTGACGTGGCCCAGTTTTTAGCCAAGAACGGTCCCAGCGGCTGGTACTCCCACTTCTGAATATCGCGGGCACTCCAGTCGTTGACGAGCATTAATCCAAAGATATGGTCTTCGGCATCTTTGACTGAAATGGGATCACCCAGCTCATTTCCGGGGCCGGTCAGAAATCCCATCTCGAGTTCAAAATCACAAAGCTTGCATGCACTAAAAATAGGAGTGTCATCGCTGTCGGGCGGCAAAATCTGTCCCTGTGGACGATGAAGCTCCGTTCCACTGATAACCACCGAACTTGCGCGACCGTGATAACCTACCGGCAGGTGTTTCCAATTATCTTTCAGGGCATTTTCGGGATCCCTAAACATGCTGCCCACATTGGTGGCATGCTGCTCAGAGGAGTAAAAATCTGTGTAGTCACCGATATCCACCGGCAGCATCATCTCAACCTCATCCATCGGGGTAATGACACGTTCGCGCAGCGCTTGATTATCACGGAGCGCGGGTTCATCAGCGCTTAACAGTGTGCTCAAATACGATCGCGCCTCCGCCCAAGCTTCGCGGCCAAGCTCCATAAAACTGTTCAGTGTACGCTCGCGAAACACGCGCTTGCCATCCAGCTGCGGACCGTCAAATGCTCCGGCAGCCTCCAGCTCTGCCAGGTTCACTACCTGATCGCCAATGGCCGTGCAAATAAAGACTTCACCACTCTCTTTTGAGCGTGCTACGCCGTACGGCAAATTCTGAATTGGGAAATGCGAATTGTCATCAACGTCAATAAATGATTCTAAACTAGGATCGTTGGTTGGATGCATATATAAAGTAAGAATTAAATTTAGGAATTAGTTCAATCGCACAATTTATAATATCTCTAGTTTTCTCAAGTCTTCGCGCGGTTCGTCGAAACTGCAGCTTCCAAATGAAATGAGTGCCACCTCACGCAGCTCCGATATTTCATCAGTCGAAACCGTCAGATCTTTCCAGTGAAATCCTTCATCAGTAAAAGAAAAGTGCTCGGGATCTTCATCACGTACCACTTTTACCAACTCCTCATCGGTAAGATCGTGGGCATAACTCAGCATGGCACCGCCGAATACGTTAAAAAAACCGTGCATCTTAGTCTGCACTGAATCAGCATAATGACGAATAGGATGATGCAATCCGGCCGTACCCTTCATCGCCACATTGCATCGCCGGGCCGTATTCACTGCAAACGCCACCTCTTCAACCGAGGGAAACATGTGTGCTTCCACCCCACCACAGCGTAGTTTAAAACCGGCTTCCTGAACGGTGTCCGCTTCAAAATTCTGATTAAAGTCCTGCATCATTTCCAAAATCAGGCCAATCTCCTTCTTCCAGTTTTCTTCAAAAAACCCTTCAAAAAATACCTGACTGGGCAAATCAGCAGATCGATCGAGATGACTGACCGTCTCACTATACACATCCGCCAAAAGATCCGCATCATTGGCGAATACTGCTTCACGGGGAAGCTTAATTTCAAGAATATCAGTAGTCACACGGTCTCCGTGCTCATTATGAAACTGTTCAATTTGGTCGGACAGCGTTTGCAAATGCTCACGGTATTCTGATACCGTTTCGGTACCTTTACCCAACACGGAAAACGCAAATGGGTTGCCCTCTGCAAATAGCGTTTCCCTGTAAGGGTTCAATTCTGCTAGTCTTGATGCTGGAATAATATACCGCGATAACATCCAAGCGTCATTGTCTTTGCGATATCGACTGTATTTCTGGATAGAGGTATCCAGTGAAAGATCCGCGGGCGGAAAGAGCCCCGCATAGTCGATAATACCATTCATAAAGGCTTTAAAACTGGATAACATTAGTCCCTCGTCGGTTGGATTCATAGCTGATTATGACGCCATAAAGTTGTTCTATTTGCGGAAGAAAAGCAATCTAATGAAGCGTCACTAAGTCAAGGATTATTGCATCGGCAAGCTTGATGCCCTTATCGGTCAACTTGATGCGATCGTCGACAGTAGCCTTACCCTCTTCGGCCACTTTTTTCAAGTACTTTTGCTGGCGATCGTTTAATTGATAGTGATACTTCTGCGACAATTCTTCAAAGCCAATCCCTTTGGCCGTGCGGAGCCCCATCATAATGCGTTCCTCGGCTAACTGCTCATAACTCAATTGTTCTTCTTCCCGCAGGTTTCGGTCGCGCAGATAGCCACGCAGGTTGCGTTTATTTTCCCAACGGATGGCCTGATCACCCCACCAAAAAGAGTGCGCGCCGGGGCCAAAGCCAACATAGTTATGGTGCTCCCAATACCTGCTATTGTGAACTGCCTCGCGCCCGGACCGGGCATAATTACTCACTTCATATCGTTCAATTCCTTGCTCGTTAAGTTGCTCATTAACCAGGTCAAACTGTTCTGCTACCCGGTCGTCCTTGGGAGGTGCTATGCGCCCGAGATCCACCATCTTGCCCAACCGTGTTTTGGGTTCTACCGTCAGCGAATAAGCCGACACATGCGGTGGATTGAACTGCAGAAGCCGATTCAGATCATCATTGAGCTGCTCTTTTGTTTCGCCGGGATTGCCATAGATAAGATCCACTGTGTAGGACTCAAAGCGGGACTGACTCAACAACTCCAGGCACCGCAGAGCTTCGTCACTGGAGTGGGCACGATTCATAAATTCAAGCAGTTCTGGCTGAAACGACTGCACGCCCATGCTGGCCCGGTTAATGCCTACTGATTTCAGGCTGCCCAAGAACTCTTTATTCACGTCATCGGGATTCATTTCGAAGGTAATTTCGCGGGCATCCACCTCAAAGACTTGCTCAATAGCCTGCAATATTTGCTCTACCTGTTTGGGCTCAAGAAGCGAGGGCGTGCCACCTCCAAAATAAATGGTCTCAACTTCCTCGTCGATGAATTTGGTATCCCGATATTCTTGGACCTCTTCGATAAGTCGCTGAACAAAATGCTCACGTTCGGAGGTTCGCGTCACAAAATAGAAATCGCAGTACGAGCAAGCCTGCTTACAAAAAGGAATATGAAGATACAGTCCAGACAAAACAACCTCTTAGGCCTCAGAAATTAACGGCTAAGTTAACTTAAGATATAATTAGGCAGGGCAGAAACAACTTTTTACGATCCCAATTTGCCGCTTATCCAGCTTTTTGACAGCTTTTTATCAAATTAAACCGTTATTAGTGTGATCAATTAAGATATGGGGTTATTTATGAAATCACTATCACATCTAACACTGTTCGCCTTCCTTTTTTGTGGGATGATAATTCCCGCCCGTGCCCAACAAAAGATGGACACCGAATACGCAAAAAAAATCAAAGAATATACTACGCAGTCGGAATACCTGAATGATATGGTCGATCACCTGCCGGCTTCGGCAGACATCCCCACCCCTCTGGATTACTTCGGGACCATCGCTGGAGCTGCTGATACCCTGCATTATACCAAGCAGATTTACGATTATATGCGCACACTGGCGGAGAAATCTCCGCGGGTTATGGTGCGCAATATTGGCAAGACTGAGGAAGGACGTGATATGATCGAGGTCTTTATCGGCGACGCCTCAACCCTCGAAAATATTAATACCTATCGAAGCTACTTAAATCAACTCTCGGATCCACGATCGCTTAATAAGAAACAGTCCGAAGAAATAATTCCCAAAGCCAAACCCATTTACTATCTAACGGCCGGACTCCACTCAACGGAAACCGGTAGTCCCGAGATGGTGACCGAACTGGTTTATCGGCTGGCCGTAGGCGAATCCGACATGATCAAAAATATACGTGAAAATGTAATTGTCGGTATTTCGCCGGTGACCGAACCCGATGGACGCGATCGCGTGGTGGATATCTATCGCTGGCGATCAGCCAATAACAATGTAACTCCCAACCTGACCTACTGGGGACACTATGTAGCCCACGACAACAACCGGGATGCCTACGGGCTGGCGCTTAATCTCACCAACAACATTTTAGACAGCTACCTGCATTGGAAGCCAACGATCATGCACGACCTGCACGAGTCTATCCCGTTTCTGTATGTACAAACGGGTAAAGGCCCATACAATCCCTATTTCGATGCCACCACCGTGGATGAGTGGAATAAACTGGCGTACAACGATGTAAATGCCCTCACGCGCCGCGATATGCCCGGTGTCTGGACATGGGGATTCTTTAACGGCTGGGCAGGCAATTACCTCGTTTGGATTGCCAACAACCGCAACTCCATTGGTCGCTTCTATGAGACCTTTGGCAACTCCATTCCACAAACAGTCGAACGCCACCTGAGCAAAAGCTCCACCTCGACGGAATGGTATCGCATGAATCCCCCAGTCGAAGAAACAATGTGGTCGCTGCGGGATAACACCAACTACATGGAAACGGGCGTCCTTTCCACGCTGGACTATACGGCTATCCATAAGCAGGAATTTCTGGAAAATTTCTACCGGCGATCGCAGAAAGCGATCACTGATGGCAAAAATAAAGCCCCGTATGCTTTTGTGATTCCTAAGCACCAACGGCGTTCACTAGCTACGGCTCGGCTCATTAATTTGCTTCGAGAAAATGGAATTGAAGTCCATGAGACCAATAAAAAGCTCTCATGGTTCAATGAGAAGAAGGATGTATCCGACAAGAACAAAGAAAAAAAGGCTGACCACACACTGACGGACGGCGCTTACATCGTACGGATGGACCAGCCCTATCGCACGCTGGTGGGCACGTTACTGGATGTCCAGAATTTTCCCGACCGCTACGATGCCCCCTATGATGATGTGGGATGGACGCTGCCCTACCTTTACCAGGTACAATCCTTTAAAGTCGAAGATCAATCTATTTTAGATGCGGATATGAAACTGCTGGATAATGACTTGCAGCCCCGGGGAACCATCGCGAAAAAGAGGAAATCAATCTATGTTGTAAACAACACCACCGAAAGTCAGGTCGCGATGCTGCGGCTGCAACTTCCGGACATCCCGATGCAAATTGCTGAGGAATCATTTAAAATAAATGACACAAAATATGCTTCGGGCTCGCTGGTTATCAATACGGATAATCTGAGCGACGACGAACAAGCACAAGTCACCGACAAAGCGACTGAACTCGGTCTTGATCTGACCGGCACTTCTACTCCAGATGTTGCTATGCACGAGGCCAATATCCCGCGCGTGGCACTGGTACACACCTGGATTCCTACCCCGCAAAATGCCGGTTGGTGGCGACTGGCTTTTGATAAGCTAGGAATTCCGTATGACTATCTTTCCACGCAGGATTTCCGCGATATGGATCCCAAAGACTATGATGTGATTATACTGCCCGAAACCTACGGCAGCACTGCTGACCTGGTACAGGGGACCAGCAAGGCCGGGCCGGCCATTCCGTGGATGAAAACAGAACTTACCCCGAATCTTGGGCTTATCGATCAGACAAAGGATCAGCGCGAAGGCATGGGATACAAAGGCGTGGCCAATCTCAAAACATTTGTAGAGCAAGGCGGCGTCATTATCACCGATGCGGGCAGTGCATCAATCCCCATCGATCTCGGGTTCACGCGCCATATTAGTATTCAGCAAACGCGCAACCTGGAAACCCACGGCAGCGTCTTCAAAGCAGAGATGGTGGATTCAACTAGTCCCATTGCCTACGGATATCCTGATACGCTTGGCATTTATTTTCGTCAAAATCCTGTTTTTAGCGTGGATACCACCGTGGGCGGACGTGATAATTATATGGATCCTGATTGGCTAAAAGACGCCCAATGGAAGGAAGATTATCCCCGGGTCGTAATGCGATTTCGAAAAAACAGCCACGATCTTTTGATGAGCGGGATGCTGAAAGGCGGAAAGGAGCTGGCCGGAACGCCTGCAGTTGTTGATGTGCCCGTTGGCAAGGGACACGTGGTGATGTTTGCACCACATACGTTCTGGCGGTGGCAAACACACGGCAGCCACGGCCTGGTTTTCAATACCTTACTCAACTGGGATGACCTGCGAACCAACTGGCCGGAGCGTCCCCGGAAAGAGGAAAACGAAGATAATTCTGAGGAATAGGATATCGTAATTCAATAATTAAATGAAGATCTGACTCCCATATACTCTACCCGAACTCTTAGGAAAAACCCTCTATCAAGGGTGGGCAGCTTGTGGGTTAAAGTACGGGACGGGGTGTTCTTAAGAAGAAACTACCTGGAATAGAACGGATTCTCCTCGTAGGTATCCTTCTGCATATACGCACGGGAATATTTGACGTAGTTGTCAGCGTGCTCTTTGATGGAAACAATTTCTTCATCCGTGAGCTTACGGGTCTGCTCCACCGGAGAGCCCATATACATATAACCTGATTCCAATCGCTTGCCCGGCGGAACCAAACTACCCGCTGCTACAATCACGTCGGATTCGATCACCGCCTCATCCAGAATAGTTGCATGGATGCCAATCAGCGCACGGTCGTGAATCGTACAGCCGTGAATCATAGCGTTGTGCCCAATGGTGACTTCGTCCCCAATTTCGGTAGGACCCGTTTGGTTCATCACGTGGATGCACGTATTATCCTGCACATTGCTGCGTTCACCAACTTCAATCCAGTTGACGTCGCCTCGTATCGTGACATTAAACCAAGCACTACTCTCCTCACCAAAGGTAACATCTCCAATAATATCAGCGCTGGGAGCTACAAATACCGAATCGGGGAAATCAGGCTCCTTGCCCAAAAATTCGTAAACCATCGGTTAACTCAGCTTTCTTTTTTCTTTTCGTTGAGATACTGTTCCACAATACGGTCAAACTCAGAAAAGGATTCCGGCAACGAACTTAACATTTCACCCTCAATAATAAAGGTGGGTGTTGCATTAACTCCTGCTTGCCGTCCCTCCTTCTTCTGTTTCATTACTGTCTCCTGCGTTTCGCGGGCATTCAATTCATCTCTAAACTGTTCGATATCCAAATTGAGTTCACGGGCATAGTTCACAAACGTGGGACCCGGATTCGGAGATTCCGACCATTGCTTTTGATTTTCAAACAACAAGTTGTGCATCTCAAGAAATTTACCCTGATTTTTAGCCGCTTGCGCTGCGCGCGCTGCCAATGCAGAATATCGGTGACTATTCAGTGGAAAAAACTTGTAATTCATCTTCAGCTGGCTGCCATATTTATCCTTTAGCTTTTTCACTATAGGATAAAAATACGCACAGGCGGGGCACTGATAATCGCTATACTCCGTCATGGTGATAGACACCTTTTCATCTGATTCATCAGAGCTGCTTTGTGCCTGAGTTTGAGAAATGGTACCTGCTCCCAGCATCAAGCCGACAACAAGCAATGCAATCAAAGATACTTTATTCATCACTAGTAAGAGTTCTTTTAACATTAGTTGATATAACTGTTCGTGAGCTTAAAAATTTTGCTGTTTTTCTATTATTCTGAGGCCGCCTGAATCATATCCAGGCGAACCTGTTTAAATTCATCGCCCTGCTGCCATCTCTGCATCTCACTGTCATTAATAATGCGATAGCCGGCATCAAAAAAGAGCCGCACATCCTGCACCATCCCAGCGAGATCCCAGTATTCATTAATCTCATCATTCACCGTATGGTAGTTGGCATTTTGCAGACTATCAACCGTAGCTGCATAATCTTCCGGCTTGTCGATAAATTCGTTGCCAGAATTGGGAAATACCGCCGGGATTCCTTTCTTGGCCAGCGAAAAGTGATCTGAGCGATAAAAGTACCCCTTATCGGGATGGGCATCCGGCTTAACGTCCCGGCCCCGTTCATCTGCTACCTTCTCGATCACATCACTTACTCCATTGCGTCCATAGCCCACCAGCACCAAGTCATTGGTTTTGCCATACACATTCATGCCATCCAGGTTGATATTAGCCGTAACTTTGCCGGGATGAACGGTCGGATGTTCGGCCCAGTATTTGGATCCCAGCAACCCTACCTCCTCAGCGCCTACAATCAGAAAGAGCACGCTGCGCTTGAGCTGTGGCTGCAATTTTTTGTAACCACGCGCCATATTCAACAGCGCACTTACTCCGGCCGCGTTATCAAGTGCGCCATTATTAATGGAATCCCCTTCTACAGGCTGCGTAATACCCAGGTGATCATGATGTGCTGTAAATATCATATACTCATCCTTGAGGCTTTCATTGGATCCTTCAATCATGCCCAGCACATTCTTAGCATTTTGCTCCCGATAGGTGGCCGAAAGGTCCAGGCTCAGGCGAAGTCCCTCGAGCGAAACCGGTTCAAATGATCGGCTCTCAGCCGCTTCAAGCTGTTGCTCCAGATCAAGTCCCGCACTTTCGAATAGCGCCGTGCTGGCTTCTTTCGTAAGCCAGCCATTAAACTTGGTGGGAGAATCCTGGATGGTTTCATTGCCGCGCAGATAGAACCGCTCTCGACTCCAGCTGTTGACCACTACATTCCAGCCGTAACCGGCCGAAGGCGTTGTGTGAATAATGAGTACACCGGCCGCGCCCAACTCCTTTGCCTTCTCATATTTATAATCATAGCGCCCATAGTACAGTCGTGTTTTACCTTTGAACAGATCCGGATCCTCGTTGGGATCATTATTCTTAACAACCAGTATTTTTCCCTTCACATCGGCCTCTTTGAAGTCGTCCCAATTCTCTTCTGGCGCCTGAATCCCGTAGCCCACATACACCAGCTCGGCCTGATCGATGGACACCTCTTCGGCCAGGTTGCTGGGCCAAGCCATAAAATCAGTATAGTAATCAAATTGGTGGACAGTGGAACCATTCTTAGTGATTGTAACCTGGGCATCTTGAGCCGTCTTCTGGCCCGTAAGCGGCACTTCCTGCACAAAGCTGCCATCGTCGGCCCCACCCTTGAGCCCATAATCTTTGAGCTTACCAACCAGATAGTTAACTGTTTTCTTCTCTCCTATTGCACCGGTACTACGACCCTGAAATTCATCCGATGAGAGCACCTCAATGGGTTCTATCAGTGTTTCTTGGGTAATAGTTTTTGCCACCTGGTCAACGGGTGATTGCATACAACTGGCGGTGACCAACAACGCCGCCGTAAATAAGAATAGTCTTTTCGCTACCTTCATCATATCTACTGAATAAATTGGTTATTAAATCTTCAAAAGAAGGTAATACTTTTTTACTGATTGCTAACATCGGATTCCACTTCACCATCACTCCATCTGGACTGCCAATAGTAGCCCAGCATCAAAAATACAGCACCAAATGTCATAAAGATCAAGATTCGCCAAATAGCCTCAAGCTTTGACAAATCAATCAAGAATAGTTTGCCGACCACGAGAAAGATAGTTGCCATGGCTACGAGTCGCACCTTTTTGCGATACCGCACAAACCCAAAGACCAGCAATCCAATAGCGTAGGCTGCCCAGGATATTGTCACCCACGCCTGGCCATTGCCGCCAACAGATAGCTTCTGATACAGCCAGAACAAAAACAGCAGGTGACTGGTAGTTTGATAAACTTGGGCAGCGTCCGATTTTTCCAACCAACGGGGTATAAGAATACCACCTGCCACAATAGCCAGCAACTGTGTCAACGATTCGATACTGCCGACTGATGAAGGCATCCCCAGCGAATAATACAACGAGTTAATCACCCAAAGTAATACAAAACCGAAGAGCAGATGCGAACTAATACCCAGTCTGGTATCGCCGGTTTGATTGGCAATAAAACGCAGGGCCACGGCCTCAACAGAAAGTACGATGAACAGGAAGTTCCCTTCCAGCATCAGCACAAAACCGATGGTCAACATGCTGAGTGCAAGAAAACCGTTGGTTGCCCCCAGTGTAGGTAACGAACGATCTTTTAATAACAGATAAAATCCAGCACCGACTACAGCCAACCCCATGGACACCAATCCCGCATGATTCATCGAAAGATCCCACAAGCCAATAGTCATCACCAACATTAGCAACGGAACGATAAAAACCATGAGGTGGGCGGTGGAACTTGTGTGATAAGGCATATTTTTGTCAATAGTACCATCTTCCAGCAACATATCAGGGTTGGGCCAGCGGGCCAGGTTGTTGCTGCTTAGTATTTCGCGATACACAGGTAACAGCCATGCGCAGGTAAGCCAAAAAAGTGCACCCATCTGCAGCGACCAGTGCTCGAAGTGTGAAGCAGGCTCACTATCATAGGTCGTATTCACAATCCCAACAAATATGACCAATGCACCACCCAGCGAAATACTCCAGAGCAGTGATTTCCAGCCTTTATTCATGTAAACAGCAATCGTGCCCGCCATCACCAACGCAGTATAGCACATCAACAACACCACGCTGCCGCCACCGCTGTAAAGCATAAACGGAGTCCCAAATGCTCCGAGCGTTCCCACCACAGAGAGAATTGCTTCGTCCTGCTGCAGTGAAAGTGAAAGCGATAACAGCGTCACCACAACCATGAACGTCCACACCACCGCTGCAGGGAGAAAGGCATAGAACTGAAAGGTTGCAAACCCGGTAATATAAAAAGCGGCTATTCCCCCACCCAGCAAGATTTGTTTCAGGGGCTTCATCTCTTCAGCCATGCGCAAGCCAGCTCCAAAAAGCACCATCCCGATGCCGAGACCAATGGCACTGCGGACCGGCGGAATTAGCCAACCTTGATCAATCGAATACTTGAACAAAAACGCCACGCCCACCAGCAAAAGACCAATGCCAATACGATTGAGCCACTCTTCACCCAGCTCTACGTTAGCCGTTTCCAAACGCGAGGTATCAGACCGATGCTGCTCTTCTTGAACCGATGACGGTTTTTGGGACGTTTCCGTCTTTTGTTTAGCCTTCAATTTTTGATCCCCAGAACGCTCAGATTTCAGCTTCTGCTCAAGAAGGGCTACCTTTTTTTCGAGACGCTCAATGCGCGCTTGCAGGTCATTATTATCTAATTCGGCCATAACATGACTCAACTTTATGATGACTATCGTTGATATAAGAAATTTTCACCTTCTTCTCTATTTATCAGTATACTTTTACAAACCTAGGAGTTGATTTACAATGAGTACATTTGCTGACAAACACATTCTGATTACAGGTGGCGCTAGTGGTATCGGCCTGCAGATGGCCAAGCATATTGCCCGCAAAAAGGCCACTACCCTCTCGCTTTGGGATATCAATAAAGACGCACTCGAAGGGGCCCGAGGGGAGCTCAATGGATTTCAAACCAGCATACAAACGAGAATAGTCGATATTGGTAATGCCGAGCAAATCTATTCAGCAGCCAAGGACCTCATTAAAAATATAGGTTCCGTGGATATCCTCATCAACAATGCCGGTATTGTAGTAGGCGGACCGTTTGAGCAGCAAAGCCGGGAACAAATTGACCAAGGCATCCGCATTAACCTTCTGGGAGCAATGCATGTCTGCCGTGCTTTTTTGCCGGATATGAAACAACGGCAGTCCGGACACATCGTCAACATTGCTTCGGCAGCCGGACTGATGCCGAATCCCAATATGTCGGTTTATGCCGGCAGCAAGTGGGGAATGATCGGCTGGTCGGAGTCGCTCCGTATCGAGCTTGAACGGAAATCCACGGGCATCAACGTTACAACCGTGCAGCCCAGCTATATCAAGACGGGTATGTTTGAGGGGGTAAAACCACCGCTACTGACACCCTTCCTAGAAAAAGATGATATTGCCGATCGCATAATCCAAGCTGTTGAAGCCAACAAGATTCACCTACGCGCACCATTCATGGTCAAGTTGATTCCCTTCCTCAAGGGAATCCTGCCACAAAAGGCATTTGATTTTATAGCCGGCAAACTTTTTCAGGTTTACCAATCGATGGATACGTTTAAAGGTCGAAAATCAACTCAGTAACTATGATGGACAACATTGTTGAAAAGCAACACAATTTTTTCCGCGAGGGACAAAGCCGAGATGTTGACTTTCGAAAGAAACAGCTGCGAAAGCTGAAGAATATTTTTCAACAGCACGAACAGGAGATTTTTGATGCGCTTCATGCTGATTTTAAAAAGCCTGTGTTTGAGACTTATGAGACTGAGCTTCTGCTGATCTATCAGGAAATTGATCATTTCATAAAACACCTTTCCGGCTGGGCCAAACCACAGAAGGTAAGCGATTCTATTATAAATTTTCCCTCTAAAAACTATATCCATTCCCAGCCCTATGGCGTCAGCTTGATTATCGGTGCCTGGAATTATCCAATTCAACTGACCATTGCTCCACTGCTGGGATCCATAGCGGCCGGCAACTGTTCGATTCTAAAACCTTCTGAACTGGCGCCAAATAGCTCATCGTTATTGGCTGGACTCATAAACCCTAATTTTGATGCCGGTTACCTGCACGTTGTGGAAGGGGATGCGGAAGTCACCCAATCGCTGCTAAGTCAGCCATTGGATCATATTTTCTTTACCGGCAGCACACGCGTTGGCAAGATTATCATGAAGGGGGCCGCCGAACAACTGACGCCGGTAACGTTGGAGCTGGGGGGCAAATCCCCAACAATCATCGACCAAACGGCAGACCTTCCGTTAGCTGCTAAGCGTATTGCCTGGGGTAAATTTATCAATGCTGGACAAACATGCGTTAGTCCCGATTACGTGTACCTCCATGAGTCGCTGGAAAACCAATTTTGCGAATTGATGGCACAACAAATCAATGAATTTTACGGCGATGATCCGAGTAAAAGCCCCGACTTCGCGCGTATCCTCAACCGCAAGCACTTCGAGCGGTTGCAAAACCTTATTGATCCTGAGAAAGTCCGCATCGGCGGACAGACTAATCCCGATGATCGATATATTGCTCCCACGGTGATGACCGATATCAGCTGGGATGACGCCGTGATGCAGGAAGAAATTTTTGGGCCTGTGTTACCTATTCTTACCTACGATAAGTTGGATGAAGCCATTACTACCATCCGCTCCAAACCAAAGCCGCTTGCCCTATACCTTTTTTCAACGGATTCCTCGACACAAGAGCGCATTATTAAAGAAATCCCGTTTGGCGGTGGATGCATCAACGATACCGTTACCCATTTGGGCAACATGGACCTCCCGTTCGGCGGCGTGGGGCAAAGTGGTTTTGGCAGCTATCACGGCAAACAGAGTTTTGATACGTTTTCTCACCAAAAGAGCGTAATGAAGAAAGCAAACTGGCTGGATATCCCGATGCGATATCCGCCATACAGCGGTAAACTCAAATGGTTAAAACGATTGACGAAATTCCTATGAACAATTCATTCAAAGCCCTTGTGGTTACCGAACAGGAAGATGGCACATTTAATCGATCGGTCCGGGACTGGTCTATCGATGATCTCCCTGACGGCGATGTTTTAATCGAAGTCCACTACTCCTCGCTAAATTATAAAGACGCGCTCTCAGCCACCGGCAACAAGGGCGTTACCAGGGATTTTCCCCACATTCCCGGTATTGATGCCGCTGGCAAAGTAACAAACAGTGATGATGACCGATTTAATAAAGGGGACTCCGTACTAGTAACCGGGTACGACCTGGGCCAAAATACGTTTGGCGGATTCGGTGAGTACATACGAGTTCCCGCTGACTGGATTGTGCCTATACCGGAAAAGCTTAGCATGCGCGAAAGCATGATCCTGGGCACGGCCGGATTTACTGCTGCCATCGGCGTACATCATCTTCGCCACAACGAAATTTACCCGGACAGCGGCAACGTCTTGGTAACCGGGGCCACCGGCGGTGTGGGGTCGCTGGCGATAGCGATCCTTGACAAGTTAGGATATGAGGTCACTGCCGCCACGGGCAAAATGGATCAGACAGACTTCCTAAAACAGATGGGCGCTGCTTCTGTAATTCACCGCGATGAGGTGCAAGACAAATCTTCAAAACCGCTGCTCAGCGGCCGGTGGGCTGGTGTCATTGATACTGTGGGCGGCATTATGTTGGACACAGCTATTCGGCAAACGAAGCACAACGGTACCGTGGCCTGTTGCGGCAACGTACTGGGACACGAACTGAACACTAATGTCTATCCCTTTATTCTTCGGGGCGTTACTTTGGCGGGCATGGACAGTGGCAACTGCCTGATGGACTTGCGAAAAGAACTATGGAATAAACTGTCGGATGATTGGAAACCTGATAATCTAGGGCAATTAGCCAAAACATGCAGTCTCCAAGAGCTCAACAATGAGATTGACCAAATACTGGACGGCAAGCAAGTAGGAAGGGTGCTCGTTAGCCTCCGGGATTAAGCCGTTTTGTCAAATTTGCGCGAAGAAGAAGTTTGTGTATCCGATGATCCATTCTGATGAAGAGCTGAATGCAGCGGTTCTTCAAGATCACCACTCGTTACCGGCTTCGTTAAATAATCGGTAAAGCCCGTTTTCTTAGCCCTCTCAAAAGAATATCGGTCGCCGCTGCCAGATAGGTAAATAACAGGCACGCTTGAATTCTTCCGGATCACTTCCATCGTCTCAATGCCATCCATCTCTCCCTTCAGTGAAATATCCATCACAATAATATCGGGATTTAATTCACTGGCCTTATCAACGGCCTCAGAACCTTGCGTTACCTTACCTACAACATCGTAACCTAACTTCTTGATAAGCCGCTCTTCTACCATCGATAGGAGCATGTCATCTTCTACAATAAGTACCTTGCCTTTTCTTTCCATTTCCATACTGCCCCGATTGTTGTTCTAAAAAATAATCCTTCCGAATATTAAAATTCTTTAATTTAATTTAATTAAAAAAAATTAATATTCAAACTACATGAGCAATAAGAACTTACACTCAAGTTTTGAGAATTGGCAATCAGTAATATTAGAAAATGAAATTTACGGCTGCCTTGGGATACCCTCTGCACGATGTTCTACCTTGTAGTCCTCATCCAAAATCCAGGGCTGATAGTCACACGATTCGGCCCGCTGTAGCACACTCTCGTGAACGACCGGGATATCGGAGCGTTTCTGCGGCCAGCAGCGGACCTTTTTTCGGTATATTTTTTTCCACCATTCACCACGCGAATCGTGCATCACACCACCAGGATCCGCCTCGAGCGATATCCTGCCGGGATCATATATCCGGAGCCCCTGCTCCATGGCCTTGCGGCACATCCAGATTAGCGACAAATCCGAAAGATGATGCTCCTTGTATCCACCGCCAACATCGGTATGCATGCCAGGAAACCAGACCTGCTCCAGGGTTTGGTACTTTTTGAGATCCGGATGCCAAAGTACCGGGTGGAACGTCTTGCGCTTGTCATCCACCGCCAGTGCATGGCAGGCATGCTCCACACTTTTGCTGAGTTTAAAATCATGGAACCGATGCCGAAAACAAGGAATGCGATTTAAGAGAGCACTAATGCTTTTAATTGGAAATCCAAGTGCATCCACGGTATCAAAACAGCCCAAAAATTTAATGCGGGTCCACATGGTGTGATGCTTGGCAATAAATTCTTTGGCCATGGCTTCCAGCTTATCAGTATTCCGGGTACGATAAATTTTGTAGGCCTGCCGGATCAGGTCGGGACGCGATTTGGGCAGAATCCCAAAATGATGAATAAAGGTGGATAGACTCCGTACGGTGGCCGCTCCACGGCTGAAGCCAATCAGATAGATATCATCCCCGGACTCAAAGTGTTCAAACAAAAACTCATAACAATCCTTGATATTCTTTGAGATACCCAATCCCGTCGCCTGCTTGATTAACTTCAGTCCGCTGGTGCCCAAGCCGGGATCGTAATAAACAATTTGTTGCTTAGTACGATCTTCAATGATGTTAAAGATTTTATAGACGTTAGTGTTATACCCAACGCCACCCTCTTGACCGGTCCCGTCTGCAAGTATGACAATATTCTTCGGCAAGGTTCTCGATTTTTTATCACTTTTTAGCAGAATACATATTGCTACAACGCTATGCAACAGCTACCGTTAGACTACTCCACGTATGGCGCCCTGTTGGCAAAAAGGACAAGCAACTGCTGTTCCTTTAACGGAAGAGAGCGAATCACATCCACAAAATCAGCTGGATTACGAGCCCACCAGTCAGATCCAAAGACAAAGTGCTTCGCACCCATCTTCTTGATCCGTTCGGCCAGCATCCGGTTTCTTTTCTGAATAGCTTGCGCCTTGGTGGTATCGCCTGCCTCGAACGCAAGCTTGGGATTGGCAGCTGCAGCCCCGATATCAAATACGATATCTTCATCCATCACTTTGGGATGGGTCTTGAATGCTGATTCAAAAACATCCATCACACTATCGGTGGTAGCATTATAAAATCCAGCGCCACCCAGGTGAGCAATTTGAATGGTTAAATCAGGAACAGTGGCAAGCACCTCATTCAGGAACACCTCAGCGTCTTTCTTACCATATTTTTCGTCGCGCGTCCACATGTGCAATACCACTGGCAGATTCAACTTATCAGCTTCCTGGAAGATTCGCCGAACCCGCTGCACCTGACCATCATCACGCAGATCCACATCCGAGTTGCCAAAATGTAGCTTTAAACCTGTAAACCCTCCGTGACTAGCACACCGGCGCACCTCTTCGATGGCATATTTCGCCAATGGATTCACGCTGCAAAATGCATATAGCCGATCGGGATATTTGGCCGCTTCGTTGGCAACGTAGTTGTTTTCGGCCCGCACCTTGGCATACTCGTTTTCTACGCTCACATCGGGCATCCCGAAAAAGTAGCCCAGCGACAGTAAGGACCCCTTTTCAACACCGGCCGAATCGAGCAGTCGAATGGCATCGGCGCCGTTGGTTGGACTGAGCGTATCGGCATCGGGACCCCGAAACTGAGCTAAAACATCAACCGCACTTTGGCTGCGAATATGCATATGGTGATCGACGGTTGGCGTGGGTGTAGTTGACTGTTGAGAACATCCACCAATAATAGCAGATGCCATCAGGAGACAAACCAAGGACAAATTTTTCATAAAATTGAGCGTCTGTATGCTAAAATTGACTAACTAAATTGTACGGAAGTAGTTATATACTTCAAAACGATAGCAACGTCACATATTGAAGTAAATGGACTAAAACCATATAAAATTGGTTAGTAAATAAAATAAAAGCTGTCAGATCTTGGGTATGCTAACAGATTTGGGTTCAGGCCAGTTTGGTACCGTTGGGTACTTGCATATCCGGCACGGCCAGCGCCACATTGTCATTCTCTCGATGGAATCCGGTAACCAAACATTCCGACATGACAGGACCTATTTGTTTGGGCGGAAAGTTGACAATGCCAATAACCTGCTTGCCCTGCAGATCGTCTTTGCTATACAGATCGGTAACCTGTGCACTGGACTTTTTCACCCCGATTTCTTCCCCGAAATTTACTTTCAAAATATAAGCCGGATTACGGGCTTCCGGGAAATCCTTCACTTCAATGATGGTTCCAACCCGCATATCTACTTTTTGAAAATCACTCCATGTAATTGTATCCATTTAAATAATCCAATTTGTTGTTACTAAGTGCCTGCGATTGCAGATACAATTTTTGCATTAAACGAGCTTTATAGTCATCCCAGATCAAAGGTTATATGTCCACAATAAAGTGTTCTTCAATGAACAGAGATCACTACTGAAATGCAATGAAAGGAATTAATCAGAACGAAAAATTACGCCCCAGTTCCCGTCCTTTTTCCAGGCCTTGCCCACATAGGTTCCGTAGACAGTGACTTCCTCCCATTCATCCGGCGTAATGTCGATGGGGTCGTAGGATGGATTTTCGGGCTGCAGCCTGATGCCATCCGACCGTTTGCGAATGGTCTTCAAGGTGGTCTCTCCACGATACCGGATTGCCCCAATTTCACCGTCTTTGGGCTCTCGAGGATCGATAATAATATAGTCGCCATCTTGGATATCGGCATCAATCATACTATCCCCATCCACGATCAGCGCAAAATAATGATCCGATTTTTCAGGATGAATCTCGACCGGCAGGTGCCCCAGGTTTTCGCTGATCGCCTGGTGCATAGCACCCGCGGCAATACGTCCCTTCACGGGTACACCGGGATAAAAACCGGATAACTCATTTCGCTTGCTGGGATGGATTTCGTAGTGCCCACGTCCCAACTTGGAGAGGTAATTTTTCTTGGTCAGCCCCTTTAAGTGTTGGTAAATACTGTTGGTAGAGCTGTAGCCAAGTTCGGTCTGCATGTCATCGTAAGTTGGGAATTGGCTGTAGTCCTCGTAAAAGGATAGAATGAACTCCCAAAGCTGTCGCTGTTTGTCGGTAAGTGATTTCATAAGAGCCCATTATAACATATTTCATATGAAAAAACACATGAAAATATAACATACAATGGCTTAATCGATATCTATGAAGCACGCTTTAATAAATATAATGAGAATATGGGGTTTGAAAGACGCCTTCTTGATCTAACGTAGATATGGTTAGTGATTCAGGATCTTCCTCAACGAGAGAGAATTTTTTATAAACATCTCTATCAAAATAGCTACAAGAAATTAGAATCGGGTAGAATCAGTTAGAGAAACTTATTTGGTAAGTATGAATTGATCGTGGTGGCAATGAGCTTTGCAGGCCTTTTTGGCCACTCATTTTCATATTCATTGAATCCTTCCCAGTGGTCACATACCGTTCCAGTGAACTGATTTGACCAAAGCTTTCCAGATCGAACCGCACCTCTCTTTCTTCTTCGGTGTAGTTGATCACGACCAACACCAATTCCCGCTCGTTGGCAAATGCTGAAATCATCACATCTTCGGATGCTGCTATCACATTCAACCCATCATTTCTTGAAGTCTCAATACGATGCATGCCCGGCTCAATGAACTGACTGTAATGTCCCAGCGCCCATAAATTTTTTGTGGGCGTAAATTCACCATCGGTATACGACTCGTTGGGATCGAGAGCAATTAAATAATACCGGGTATCATATTGAGGGCTCCCGGGCTCAAACGTATTCCAAAATTCCCACGCCTTGGCATCGGCAATGGTAAAATCCCTGTTGATTATCTTGGCCAAAAACAACGCGCATTCCATAGCTGTCCTCTTCCGGTCGGTCCCTTCTCGAAACCCATCACCCAGCATAGAATATTCCGACTGAAAAAACGAAATGCCATATTTATCCGCCTTGGCTGCCACCTCTTCTCTCACATTTACAATCACGCTGTCAGATGTGTCGGTAAAATAACTGTGTCCGGCGATCAGCGAAGGCACATGACCCAGATCTCCGAGAAACAACTCTGAATCTGGGTCAAAAAAGGTAGATATCTGGTTAGAGGCATGATTGTCCCCTCCGATCAAAAATGTGAGCATAGCCGCTTCCGGCAGTAATATCTTAGTTCCCAGATCCTTGGCGGTTAATGCCGAATCCAACTTCGTTACCAACTTAAAGGTCTGGCGGTTTGTCCAGGGTGACCCCTCCTGTTTGGCCTCTCCATATTCGCCGGTCCAGTCCCACTGGGGCTCATTCACGGGACTTATGAATTCAAAATGAATCCCTTCCTGCTCAAAATGCTTGAGCACCGTAGCCAAGAACTCGGCATACTCATCATAATATGTGGGGAGCAGATTCGTGCTGAAATCCTTTTTTGTTTTAAATCCTAAGCCGTTTTCTGTGAAATAAACCGGCGGAGAATTCGAAAATGCTGTCAACGACTCAACACCGTACTCTTTCGCCTTTCTCAGAAAAAACTGATACCCGCTTTGTTTTGACCAATCGTAGGTACCATCCGGATTGAGAAATGACTCCACGCGATGGGTAGGTTTGGCAATCCCGCTGCTGTCGCCCTGTTCAGAGGTGCCTGCACCAATATTAAACCTGAATGAAGAGAGACCAATACCTTCAAAGTCTCCCTGCTTGTTCTTTTGCTTACTAAACAAGAGCTGAGTGATCTTTTCTTTTTTATGATCCGGCCAGTGCTCCCCGATGCCCTCGGCAAACCACGCTGCTGATGCACCTACACTATGAATTTTTTGGGCCTTGTTATCCCGGTCGATGGTAAACACGGTTTGGGCTTTCAGTGGAATAGCTGATAAAAGTATCGCCCCCAGTAAAACCAAAATGCCTATTTTGTTTACATGATACATCATTGCCCTAAATGGTAGATTTGATTATCAAAAATATAGCATAACAAAACCTAATCGTTCTTCGAAGTCGAATCAGGTTAAGCATCCCCCAAATAAAAAAGCCCCATCCCGAAAAACGGGACAGGGCTAATAAAGCGTGGGACCGGGCGGAATCGAACCGCCGACACCGCGATTTTCAGTCGCGTGCTCTACCTACTGAGCTACAGTCCCAACTCGTTTAAGAGTTGCCAAATATAAAATCTTTTCTGCTTTATACAAAGAGACATTCTCCGATTTTTACTGCTCTTCGTCCCGCATCTGCACATCCCGCAGACGAATCTGCAGCGTGCGCCGGCCATTCCACTCATTCTCCTCCAGCGAGTAGGCGATATTCATCTTCTGGTCCTCGCTGTTGCGGATCACCGGCAGGTATTCGTGCATGTTAAAACCAATCACATCAAACGTGCCGGAACCGTTCTGCGCCACCTTCATCTTCAGATGTCCCTTGCCCACAATGGTTGGAACCCCCACCACACGCACGTCGCGGCTCACAAAAATGGGACGTAGGTTGCCGGGACCAAAGGGCTCAAACTGGCTCAACAGCTTCCAGAAACGCATATTCACATTGCTGAGATCCAGCTCGCAGTCGATCTTCAGCTCGGGCGTAAAATCTTCAGCCGACAAATTATCAGCGGCAATCTCATTTATGCGCCGGCGAAACTCATCTAGATTCTCCTTGGCGATGGTCAATCCCGCCGCATACTCATGGCCGCCAAACTGTTCGAGTAGATCTTCGCACTGCTTGAAAGCCTCGTAAATATTGAATCCGTCGATGCTGCGCGCTGACCCCTTGATCTTGCCGTCCACCGTGCTGAGCATCACCGCCGGACGCCCATAGGCATCTACCAGGCGCGAGGCTACGATGCCGATCACCCCAAGGTGCCAATCAGGATGGTGCAGCACCATCGAAGAAATGTCTTCGAGATCATAGTTTTCATCCACCATCGCCTTGGCTTCTTCCATGGTCTTGGAGTCTTTGTCGCGACGCGCCACGTTGATGCTCTCTAGCTCATGAGCGCGCGACTTGGCCTCGGCGGGCGTATCCGAGATGAGTAGCTGTACAGCCTTGCTGGCGTCACCCATACGTCCCGCAGCATTAATGCGTGGACCAATGGAAAACACAATATTTGAGGTCGTAATAGACCCAACATCCAGGTTAATCAAATCCAGCAACGCTTTGACGCCCACCCGCGGCTCAGTGTTAATCTGCTTGAGACCTTCGCGCATCAGGATCCGGTTCTCATCCTCAATGGGCACTATATCAGATGCAATGGAAATGGCTACCAAATCCAGCAGCTTGTGGGCCAGCTGGTCGCCCAGTCCCAGTTTTTTGATGGTGCCCTGCAGCAGCTTAAAGCCCACACCAGCCCCCGACAGTCCCTTAAAGGGATAGTCACAATCTTCGCGTTTGGGATCGAGCACGGCCACTGCATCGGGGATGCTATCACCTACGTTGTGGTGATCACAGATAATCATATCGATGCCGTGCTCCTTGGCTTTTTCGGTCTCCTCGACCGCTGTAATACCACAGTCTACCGACACAATAAGATCTGTTTCGGTATCGATGGCGTGCTGAATGCCCTCTTCGTTAATGCCGTATCCTTCTTTAAAACGGTGCGGAATATAGAAATCCACCTCAACACCAAACTCTTTCAGAAAAATATAAAGGATCGCTGTGGAGGTAGTGCCATCCACATCGTAATCACCATAAATAAGGATCCGCTCCCTTCCGCGAATGGCCTTGGCCAGCCGTTCGGTGGCCTTGTCCATATCTTTCATCAAAAAAGGATCATGAATCTGGCTTAGATCAGGACGAAAGTAAGCTTCGGCTTTTTCATAGGAATCAATACCTCGCAACGTAAGCAGTCGGGCAATTTTTTCAGGAACGCCCAGCTGCTCTTGTAATGCAGGTACAGCTTCCTCGTTTTCTGGTGTGGCATATACCCAGCGAAAAGACATAATTATATTTGTTTTTCTTTTTTGTCATAAATAGTCAGCCGACCGTCAAGCCGGACCGCTATACAAAGAGCACACATCTTAACAATCTGTGACGGTGTCTTGTTTACGTTTTATTAAAATACAATTTCAGTGACAAAATTCATCACTATTGCTGACATCTTATTCATTAATTTCTTTAAGGCATTGCTTTTGAAGCACCTGAAGAGCTACTAAATTTGCCCTATTTTTTGTACTTTCCTCTACTGCTTTTTGAATTTATTTTACGCTTTCTATCACAGACAGAGAGAAATTACAGATTTCGCCTGCAATAAGAACACAAGCTGACGTAATACTGGCAGTTACTCTCCAAGATCAGACTGCAAAAGTTTTAGAATGATAGTTTTAACGAATTAATCCAGCTACTATGCAATCATCTACCATAGAAAAAAATACAGAGGCCGACATCAGCGACGATTTTCCCCTATTCGGCAAGCTACAAAGTTATGAACACGAGCAAATTGTGGTTTGCTCAGAACCCGACCTTGGCCTAAAAGCCATTATTGCCATCCACGATACGACCCTCGGTCCCGCACTGGGAGGCGTTCGCATGTGGCCATATAATAATGAGCAGGAAGCCATTCGCGACGTTCTTCGCCTTTCGCGCGGCATGACCTACAAAGCGGCTATTTCGGGATTAAATCTAGGTGGCGGCAAAGCAGTCATCATAGGCGATCCCCGCAAGGAAAAAAATGAGGCCCTTTTCCGCGCTTTTGGTCGTTACGTGGATAGTCTCGGCGGTCGCTATATAACGGCTGAAGATGTGGGCATTGATGTACAAAATATGGAGTGGGTTCGCATGGAAACAAAGTATGTAAGTGGACTGCCAAAGGCCATCGGCGGCAGCGGTGATCCCTCACCTGTAACCGCTTACGGTGTGTATCAGGGAATGAAGGCTTGTGCCCAGAAAGCCTACGGTTCTGACTCGCTGGAAGGTAAGCGAATTGCCGTTCAAGGCGCCGGACATGTGGCTTCACATCTGTGCCATTTTCTGAACGAAGAAGATGCTGAGCTATTTGTCTGTGACATTTACGAAGACAAGGTAAACGAACTGGCAGATGAAGTTGGAGCTGAAGTTGTTGATCCCGATGACATCTATGGACTGGACGTGGATATTTTTAGTCCCTGTGCTCTGGGCGGCGTCGTCAATGACGATACCATGGAGCACTTCAAGTGCGATATCATAGCCGGTGCAGCCAACAACGTGCTGGAAGAAGAGGATAAGCACGGACAGATGCTACTCGATAACAACATCTTGTATGCTCCTGATTATGTGATTAACGCGGGCGGACTCATCAACGTAGCCAGTGAGCTGGAAGGCTATGTCGAAGAACGTGCCCACGATCAAGCCTCCAAAATTTACGATACCATTTTGGATATCCTTGATTATTCTGAGGAGAACAATACTCCCACTTTTGTGGCATCAAACATCCTGGCCGAAAAGCGTATCAATAACGTGGGGCAAATCCACCAAATTTATACCTCCGACAGCCAGTTTTCAGGACATATTGGCGAACTTTATAAAAACGCTAGCCTGTAACCGTTTACACAATTATTTTATGGCGGCTCAAATGTTTGGGCCGCCTTTTTTGTTATATACCAGGTAATTAGCACAAAAACTACTTTATGATTTCGAAAGAAGATTTTATCCAGAAAGACCGCCTCATCAAAGGCATCAACAACGACGGTCACCTCAAAATATCAGTTGTCAAAACCACCGATGTAGTCAAAGCAGCGCAAAAAAAGCATGACTTATCGCTGCTTAACACGGTACTGCTTGGTCGCGCCTTGACGGGGACCATGCTCATGGCCTCGGAACTCAAGGGCGAAGAGCGCATCAAGATGCGAATCGAAGGTAAAGGACCTGTTTCACTGCTGGTAACCGAAGCCAATCGCGTGGGCGAAGTTCGCGGATACGTTCAAAACCCACAGGCCGAGCTCGATTATTCTCAACCTGATGTGAGCCTCAGTGATGGCTTGGGGGTAGGTATAATGACACTGACCAAAACGCTTTACAACGAAGCCGAACCACGTCACAGCAGCATTGAACTGGTCAAAGGCAACATCACCGATGATCTTGCCTACTACATGGTGCAGTCGGAGCAGATTCCTTCGGCCGTGCTCCTCGATGTGGGAATCAACGAGAATGGAGAGATTACCGAAGCAGGCGGCCTGATGATCCAACGTATGCCAAATGCACCCGAAGGCACTATTGAAGAGCTCCAGGAAAAGATGCTCCAGTTTGATAATATCAGCGAACTGCTAGCCAACGGTCACTACATTGATGACATCATGGAGAAAGCCATGGATCCAATGGACGTAAAAGAGCTGGACCGGCAACCGGTAGACTTTTTCTGCCGATGCACTCGTGAAAGATTCATCAATGCGCTAGCTATGCTGGGGGTTGAAGATCTGAAAGAAATCAGCGACGAAGGGCAAGAACTGGTCTGTCACTTCTGCAACGAACATTATAATGTCACCCAGGAAGAGATCGAAGACCTGCTGGTTCAGACCAAAGCTAAAATGAACTAAATTTGGTCATGAATCTGTTGGCAAACAGAGGGCGCTTGCTGTAGCCAGCAAGCGCCGTAACATACTTCATCGTCTTCCTGCTTATTGATGTGATACTGGGAATAGCCCCCGGACAATCATCACTGATTCCTGCTCTTATCACAAGTCTTTCTGTAGCCCATCGTGATGTACCTTTTACAAACCGAGGATCCCCAAAATGAGCAATAAAGGACTTTACGATCAGTTTCCACATCCCTACCTTACCACTTATTTGATAACTCTTATTATTTATTTGTCATGGGAAAACGCAAACATGTGGTGATCGTTGGCGGAGGATTTGGTGGTATCTCGGCGGCCAAAAAGCTTAAAAAAGCCAACGTTGATATCACCATAATCGACAAAACAAACCATCATCTCTTTCAACCGCTACTTTATCAGGTTGCTACAGCTGCACTATCACCCGGCGATATAGCCGTGCCCATTCGCGCCATCCTGGGTGAACGCAAGGGATTAAAAGTATTGCTAGGCAAAGTTACCAATGTCAACAAGCAGCAAAACTACGTTGAACTAAAAAGCGGCCGGCAAATCAATTTTGATTACCTGGTGATGGCTCCGGGAGCCCAATACAACTACTTTGGTAATGATAGCTGGAAAGATCACGCGCCAGGACTCAAATCCATTGGCGACGCCCTGCAGGTACGTGAGCGCATCCTGCTTTCGCTAGAAAAAGCCGAGCAGCTTGAAGATCCCAAACTGCGCGAACCCTACCTGACTTATGTCGTTGTCGGCGGCGGACCCACCGGCGTTGAAATGGCTGGCGCTATTGGTGAAATCGTCAAACGCAATATGATGCGCAACTACAACACCTTCAGCAAAAATGAGACACGCATTTTCCTCGTCGAGGCCGGCCCCAAGATCCTTAACGGCTATCCCAATTCGCTTTCTGAGCGAGCGCGAGAAACGCTGGAGGATATGGGCGTACGCGTGCTGCAAAATACACCGGTCACCGATATTGACAAGGGACAAGTATCATTTTCTGAAGGCACGATCGAAACGCCCAACATTATTTGGGCAGCCGGCGTAGCTGCCTCTCCACTGCTGTCGTCTCTCGATACCGAACAGGACCGAACCGGACGCGTGAAAGTGGAAGGTGATCTTTCCATCCCCGGAAATGATACTATTTTTGTGATTGGAGATGCCGCTTACAAGACCGATGACGAAGGGAGTCCCCTGCCCGCCTTGGCACCGGTAGCCATTCAGCAAGGCGAATTTATCGGCAACCTCATCAAAAATGAAATCGCCGGTAAAGAGCGGAAAGACTTTCACTACGTTGATAAAGGTACAATGGCCACCATTGGTCGGGCCAAGGCCGTAGCTGACATTCGGGGATTCAAGTTCAGCGGATTCTTTGCGTGGATACTCTGGTCAATCGTTCACATCTTCTTCCTCATTGGCTTCCGCAACCGTTTTCGCGTATTTGTCGAATGGATGTGGCATTACTTCACGTTCAAACGAGGTGTTCGGCTCATTACCGATCGGTTTACGGAAAGTGATGAAGATTAATTAATCTGATGCGTTGAGGTATTATCTCACTAGTTAGATACAATACACTATGAAAATCTTGAAACTGCTTGTACTGCTGTTCTTTATTTCAGCTCTTAACCTTAGCGCCCAAGATAAAAATCTGCGGCAGCACGGCGTCGATATCGGGGTGATGGAAACAGGATCGCTAAATGCCATCACCGACATAGAAGGCGTACAGGTAGGTCATCAAACTCTTATTGAAGGTGACAGTATCCGCACCGGTGCCACAGCAATTATCCCTCATCAGGGAAATATTTTTCAACAGAAAGTGCCCGCCGCGGTGTACGTAGGCAACGGCTTTGGCAAGCTGGCCGGATCCACCCAGATCAGGGAGCTGGGCAACCTGGAGACGCCCATTATTTTAACCAACACACTGAGCGTACCTACCGCCGCCGATGCCCTCATCGACTACACCTTTCGATCTGAAGCCAACAGCAGTGTTCATTCGGTAAACCCGGTTGTTGGCGAAACCAACGATGGCTACCTCAACGACATCCGTGGCCGACACGTATCCAAAGAAGATGTATTGGCAGCTATTGAGAATGCAGAAGGCGGTCCCGTGGAACAGGGTAATGTTGGCGCAGGTACAGGCACTATTGCTTTTGGATTCAAGGGCGGAATCGGAACCTCATCACGAAAGCTTCCGGAAAATTTAGGCGGCTACACCGTGGGCGTGCTGGTGCAAAGCAACTTTGGCGGCGTGCTGCAGGTGGCCGGCGTGCCAATTGGCAAAGAGCTCGGTAAATACTATCTCAGCGATGAACTCAATGAAACCCCCGACGGCTCTTGTATGATCGTGGTAGCTACCGATGCTCCCATCACTTCCCGCAACCTAGAGCGTCTGGCCAAACGAGCAATTTTGGGATTGGCGAAAACCGGCGGCATTGCCTCGAACGGTAGCGGCGATTATGTGATTGCTTTCTCCACGGCGGAATCGGTTCGCGTGCCCTATCGATCCGAGAACTCTACTCAACAACAAAAGATACTTAGTAATAGCGCGATGTCGCCGCTTTTTATGGCGGTCAATGAAGCAACAGAAGAGGCGATCATCAACTCGCTGTTTCATGCCGAGACGATGGTTGGTCGCGACGGACACTCTATCAAAGAACTGCCGGTTGATTCGGTGCTGAAAATCATGAATAAATATGGAAGAGGAAAAAGGTAAGAACTCAGTACACAAACGGCCTAACTATATATCTGTATAAATCCCTGCAAGTAAAAACAAACCCTGAAAGGATTCGGAACCCTTTCAGGGTTGAAAGAGGAAATATCTTAACTATCTACGTCGCAAACGAAGACCCGCAACCACAGGTTTCGCTGGCGTTGGGATTATCAAAGGTGAAACCGCGAGCATCGAGTCCATCAGGATAATCAACCGAAATACCTTTCAGATACATCATGTGCTTGGGATCAACGATAATCTCGATCCCCTTACTCACGATCACTTCGTCCTCTTCGGTCTGATAATCGAAGCCGAGCTTGTAGCTAAGTCCAGAACACCCGCCGCCTTCCACGGCTACGCGCAGGCAAAGATCGTCCTCAAGGCTTTCATCGGATCGGATTTTACGCACCTGTTCAGCGGCTCGTTCCGTCAACTGTACGGGCGGACCGCTAAATTCGATATCATCGGGTGCCTGCATTTCTTCAAGAGGCGATGTCGCTTCTTGCTCTGAAACATCGTCTTGATCATCATCAACAAGGTCCGATATGACATCATCTAGATTTTCTTCCGGTTCAGCCATTAAGATAGCTCGTTTTTAAAATTAAGTTTCACACTTTTGTGAGTACGTAAAATAGTCGACATCATCTTTCCTGAAAAGATTCAGGATATCAGCACTTACCAGGTTTACCAAGGTGGTTGAGGCCGTAGACCTGGGCACATCCACTAACTGAGCAAATTTATCAACGGTTATTTCGCCGTATTCATTCAAATAACGAAATAGTTTTTGCTCATTTGGACCATACTCAAACGTTACGCCTTCGCCCGAATTGCGCTTTTTGATAATTTCAATAAGTTCTTTGCTGGCCACCTTATTCTGATCCTTCTCGCGCATAAACACGGTGGTGCCATCGTCATCCTTTACATAAATGGGTTTATTAGTGGCTTCGGGCACACGAATAACCAACAGGTCACGGTCGCCAAAGTGAACAATCTCAATGGTGATATCAACCGCAGGCTGACACAATTCCTCGGCAGCCTTGGTCAACAAAAATTCCTCTTCCTGATAACCCAAAACACCTACCAGCGACTTATCATCGTCCACACCAATAAGCACCGTACCACCCTTGGTGTTGGCAAAAGCCGCAATTTCGCGGGCTATTTTATAGGCGGATGGAATAGTGCGCTTGAACTCCAAGTAAGCTCCTTCGCCCGTTTGTGCAAGATTCTTTACGTCCAGATAATCCATCTGGGAAAGCGAGGCTGTACTGTGGTTGTCAGAATACATGGCCACTCGGTGTTTTTTCAGTAAGTAACGAAGGTACAAACAAAATATTAAGTTCAAATGAACAATTTGAACAAAACTATCCCCTTATCAACCTAAATAGTGACATGATGCAGGAGAACAGGTTACTTAAATTACAATCTCTTCTTTGGGATTCCGCGTCATCAGGTCGTACACCATATCTTTGGGATCTTCGCCCTCAAACAACACATTGTAAACCGCGTCAGTAATAGGCATTTCAACGCCCAGTTTGTTGCTCCATTCGCGTACCGAACGGGTCGTTTTCACACCCTCGGCCACCATATTCATTTTAGATACAATCTCATCAAGCGTCTTCCCCTGCCCGATATTATATCCCACAAAACGGTTACGGCTGTGTTCACTGGTACATGTGACGATAAGGTCGCCCATACCGGCTAACCCTGAAAATGTATCTTGCGAGGCGCCCAGCTGCATGGCCAAACGTTTCATCTCGTGCAGGCCGCGGGTCATCAATGCCGCTTTGGCGTTGTCGCCCATATCAGCGCCATCAATAATGCCGGCGGCAATTGCCATAATGTTTTTAACTGCACCGCCAATTTCTACACCGATAATATCATAGTTCAGATAAACCCTAAACATGGGCGTCAAAAAAGTATCCTGTATAATCTGTGTGGTGCGCTTGGAGTTGGCGCTGGCAACCACAGTAGTGGGTTTGAACTTACTGACCTCCTCAGCATGGCTGGGCCCCGATAGCACGCCAATGTGGTCATCCACAATTTTACCCTTCAGTACTTCGCTGAGCACCTGCGACATCGTCATGAAAGTATCGTTTTCAATACCCTTGGCAACGCTCACAACCATTTCATCGCCATTGAGATAGGGCTTCATACGCTTGGCCACTTCGCGCATCACATGCGATGGCGTGGCAAACACTACCATCTCTGGATCGTCGAAGCACTCTTCCAGATCGGTGGAACACTCGATGGAATCAGGCAGGGTTACATCCGAAATATAGGCGGGATTGCGGTGCCGTTTGTTGATGCCGTAAGCCACCTCTGACTCCCGTGCCCAAAGCTGTACCTTGTTGCCTGCACGTGCCAATACTACAGAGAGCGCAGTTCCAAAACTACCGGCTCCAATTATGGTTATTTTCTTCACTGTATTAACTACCGGATTGCGGTTTCTCTTCCTTGTTCAGCCAACCCACGGCCGGTTCAAATGAACTCACCCTATTTTCTGTGCCATTCAACAATCGCTGTATGTTACCGCGGTGTTTTATGATAATACCAAGTCCAACCACGCCGCCCAGCAATAAAATACTTCCATCAATATCCCAGCCGAAGCCATACCGCAACATCACAAGCAGCAACGGATAGACGAAAGCGGTTATAAGAGAGGCCAGTGACACGTAGCGACTGCTAAACATGACAATCGCAAATACGATGGCTGCAATACCTACCGATACCGGTTCGATACCACAGAGCATACCTGCGGCTGTGGCCATGCCCTTGCCCCCCTCGAAGTTGGCATAAAGGGGGAACATGTGTCCTACAATAGCAGCAATCCCGCAGACAATCATCAGGAAAGGATCTACGTCCCAAAACTCAAAAAGGGCTACCGGACCCGATCCAATGTGGTAGGCCAGTTGACTAATCCAAAATGAACTCGCATATCCTTTGAAAAAGTCGATTGCCAGCACGGCTACGCCGGGTTTCCATCCTAACAGGCGAAAGGTATTGGTTGCGCCCGCATTGCCACTCCCGTGATCGCGGATATCCACGCCCTTTACCACTTTACCTACCCAGATGGATGACGGAATAGATCCTACTAAATAACCTAACAGTATAACGACACCTAGTGCTAGCATATATTTTATTTAAATGAGAAATGCTGACCTGCTGAAATATAAAAGATCAGAACAAAATCTCGAGGGTAATTCCCTTAAAGATCGTAAAAAGACCTATACGTGCTTTTCGGCATGATAGGAAGAACGCACCAGCGGTCCACTTTCAACGTGCTCCAGTCCCAGCTCTTCACCGATCTCCTTGTACTCAGCAAACTGATCGGGATGGACCCATTCCTCCACCGGCTGGTGCATCTTGGTCGGCTGCATATACTGGCCGATGGTCAGTACATCGACGTCATGGTCAACACAATCCTGCATCAGTTCAATAACCTGCTCGCGTTTTTCGCCGAAGCCTACCATAATGCCGGTTTTTGTTCGAAGTCCCTGATCCTTGCAGCGCTGCAGCAGTTCAAGGGAACGCTCGTATTTGGCCTGCGGACGAATAGTGCGATATAAATCAGGAACCGTTTCCAGGTTATGGCTAAGAACATCCGGGGGCGTATCTATCACAATCTGAAGCGCATCCCAGACGCCACGAAAATCAGGAATAAGTGATTCGATCGTCACTCCGTCAATGGCTTCACGCAGCTGGCGATGGGTCTCGGCAAAAATAGGAGCTCCTCCGTCTTCGCGCTCATCACGGTTAACCGAAGTAAGCACAACGTGCTGAAGGTCCATCTCCTTGGCGGCTTCGGTTACGCGCCGCGGCTCATCCCAATCGAGGCCTTGCACCGGCCGACCGGTTTTGACCGCGCAAAATGAGCACGATCGCGTGCAGACATCCCCAAGAATCATAAAGGTAGCCGTGCCATTGCCCCAGCATTCACCCATGTTCGGGCAACGTGCCTCAGAGCAAACGGTATTCAACGAATTCTTTTGAACCGTCTCCGAAACTTCTTTAAACTTCTCTCCTGATGGCAGTTTCACCCGCAACCACTCGGGACGTCGCTGCGTGGTTTCGTTTCGGTCTACAACGTTGAGTTCTTTAATCATGGAACTAAAATCAAATTAATGGGATGCTGCTTGTTTATCGGGTCGCTTAAGATACGAAAATTCATTGTCCAGTTCAGGCAACGAATCAACCTCTGTTATGGTGATATCAAACACCTCCTGAAAATGGGTCCATAGATGTTCTTTCACTTCTCCGGGATCAACTTCGTGGCCCAACAGATCTTGCAAACTGGTCACCTCTTTATCAACGATACCGCAAGGTACTATATGATTGAAATAGCTGAGATCGGTATTCACGTTAAAGGCAAAGCCGTGCATGGTTACCCAGCGTGAGCAGCGAATACCCATCGCGCATATCTTCTGTTCACCCACCCAGACGCCGGTCAATCCCTCAATACGTCCTGCCTCGATGTCGTATTCGGCGCAGGTTCTGATGATCACCTCTTCGAGATACCGCAGATACTTGTGGATATCGGTAAAGTGGCGGTCCATATCAAAAATGGGATAACCCACCACCTGGCCTGGTCCGTGATAGGTAATATCGCCGCCGCGGTCTATTTCGATGAATTCAGCATCAATTTCGGACAGCTCGGCCATACCTTTAAGCATATTGGCTTTATCGCCGCTCTTGCCCAGCGTATATACATGGGGATGTTCCACAAATAGCAACACATCGTTGCTCTGTTCGCCGGGCTTATAGAGCTTCTGCTCTTTGCGCCGAGCAAGTTTCTCATCCACCAAACGCTGCTGGATGGTGCTCTGAAGATCCCAGACTGGCTGGTAGGGAGCATGACCTAAATCGTAAAATTCTACTGTATTCATAGCTTAATTAAAATACAAAAGGTCTTCGGCAATCACTACATGCCTATAACCACAATAAAACCCGCAGGGTTTGCAAGACTTATATTGAGTTTAGGTCTCTTGCCTATTGAAAACCCTGCGGGTTTGTTCAGAATCCAAATAAGAAAACCCACAAGGCTTGTATCGGACAAACAGCTATACACTAGCTGATACTCTCGGCAGCCTTGCGGGTTTATAATCTAAATCAATAAAAGTATGGCTTATGAGCCCAGGTGCACCCCTTCGCCATAAGCTTCAGCAACGGCTTCCATCACAGCTTCTGACATCGTTGGGTGCGGATGCACAGCGCTGATAATTTCGTGTCCGGTCGTCTCCAGATCACGAGCTACCACCGCTTCGGCAATCAGTTCCGTGACGTGGGAGCCAATCATGTGGCAGCCCAGCCATTCGCCGTACTTATCATCAAAGATCACTTTCACGAAGCCTTCCTCGTGTCCCAGGCCGGTAGCTTTACCACTGGCTGAGAAGGGGAATTTACCAACTTTGATGTCATAGCCTTCTTCCTTGGCCTCCTCTTCGGTATATCCCACCGAGGCAATTTGTGGTTCGCAATAAGTACAGCCGGGGATGTTATCATACTTGATCGGCAGTGGATCTTCGCCGGCTAGCTTCTCTACACAGTAAATGCCTTCGTGTGAAGCCTTGTGTGCCAACCAGGGCGCGCCAATCACATCGCCAATGGCATAAATACCTTCAACGTTGGTCTGGTAAGTATCCTTGTCAACGTTAATTTGTCCTTTCTCGTACTCAACACCAATTTCGTCGAGCCCAATACCTTCTACATTGCCGGTAACACCAACGGCCGAGAGCACTACATCTGCCTCGACAGTTTCCTCGTCATCACCGGTTTTGATGGTCACCTTCACACCGTCGCCGTCTTCTTCGACGTTTTCAACGGTGCTTCCAGTGCGAACGTCAATACCTTTCTTTTTATAAATTTTACCCAGCTCTTTGCCAACGTCTTTATCCTCAACCGGTACCAACCTATCCTGGAGCTCAACCAGGATCACTTCGGTACCAATAGTATTATAAAAATAGGCAAACTCAACACCGATCGCACCGGCGCCAATCACAACCATTTTATCGGGCTGCTCTTCGAGCTGCATGGCTTTTTCAGAATCAATGACCATTTCGCCGTCGATGGGAATATTCGGCAGTTCACGAGGATGCGCACCGGTAGCAACAATAAAGTTATCCGCTGTAATTTGTTCCTGCGTTTCACCTTCGTCATCTACAACCTTGATCTGATCCTTGGACTCAAATACGCCCTTACCCTCAAAGACGTCGATCTTGTTCGCCTTCATCAGGAACTGTACGCCCTTGCTCATCTTGTTGGCCACATTGCGGCTGCGATCAACCATGCCGCCAAAGTCTGCGGAATAGCCATTTACATTTACGCCATAGTCGTCAGCATGTTCAATACTTTCAAATACTTCTGCCGAACGGAGCAGCGCCTTCGTTGGAATACACCCAATGTTCAGGCAGACTCCGCCGAGATGACGCTTTTCAACGATTGCTGTATTAAAACCGAGTTGCGATGCACGAATCGCAGCCACATACCCACCCGGGCCGGATCCGATCACACAGACATCAAATTCTTTTGCCATGAGATTTCTTGATTTAATGATTGAATAAAAATGGTTGAATGATTGATTTCAGAACTGAAAGCTATTACTGCCTTGCAAAAATAACCAAGACATCAAATCAATCATTCAGCCATTTCAAAAGCGGTTCTAATTTAAGAATTATAGACGAGAGATATAAGGCAACTACCCTTGAAAATCCTTGATTTAAAAGCTTTTATTACTTTGGTTCTGTCTGGCGGGCGTTAGCTGAATGGATCATTCAAAATTTTCGCCTCGATATCTGAATATTGGTCGGCCAAAGCTTGTGGCTCAATCATCTCAAAATCCTCAAATTCAAACCCGGGTGCTACGGTGCATCCCACCAACGAATAGCTGCCTGTACTGTAAGCCCGCTGCCAACAGTTTTTTGGGACCACTGTCTGAAAACGGCTCTCATCCGACAATACATTACTGAGGAATATTTGGTCGAAGTTGCCCTGCTCATCAATTATTTCGAGCACGAGCTTCTTACCTTTGTAAAAGTGCCAGCACTCATCCGAGGATACGCGGTGCCAGTTGGTACATACGCCCTTGGGCAACAAAAAATAGATACCCGTACCAGCCACTCGTGTTCTGTTTTTACTGCGCACTTGTGTATCACTGCGGTACACCTCTTTGTAAAAACCGCCCTCGGGATGAGAGGAAAGATCCAACGCCTCAACGATTTCGCGATAGTCCATACTTTTGTCCTTACAATTCCAGATGAAACATTTTTCCATTATCACAGTTTGTGTTATGCACATTAAACTAAACAAATATTTTATTCCTGCATGAAAACACTTCGCTACTATCTGCTTCGTGTTATCTCTTTGCTTTTGATGGCATTTGTATTCCAGTCGTGCCTGGACTCCACCGGTACCGACAGTCAGCTTCCGGAACCGGAATACTCCCATAACCTGAACCCCGGCAGGTCAGCAAATGATTTTCTTTCCGACTCCAGCTTTACAAACCTGGTTGTAGAGATCGATTACATGCCGGGATATGCCCCCAATGAACGGGCCCTCGATAGCCTGAAAGCTTTCTTCCAGCAGCGGCTCCACAAATCGTCTGTTACGATTAAAGAACCCACCGAAATTGCCTCCGGCGAACAAGATGAATATAGCGCAAACGATGTCCGTAACCTGGAACAAGACAACCGCTCGACATTTGCTAAGGGCGACACTCTAGCTGCCTACTGCATCATCGTTGATGGAAAGTACGAGCAGCGCAACGTGCTGGGCATTGCTTATTATAATACCTCAAATGCCTTCTTTGGGCCGGCTTATGATGAAGCCAGCAACGGTGTAGGTGCGCCCTCCCGTTATCAGATTGAAGCTACCTCTTTTCGACATGAATTTGGGCACCTGTTTGGCTTGGTTGCGGTACCGAATTCAGGCACGGAAATGCAAGAGCCTCATAAAGATCCCGACCACGGAAACCACTGCGACAATGACAGCTGCCTGATGTATTATGCTACTGAAACAACTGATCTCATTGGAAATACCATTGGCAGCGACGACATCCCTTCACTGGATGCCAACTGTAAGGCCGACCTGCAGGCAAATGACGGGCGATAATTTTCTTATCATTTATTCACGTAATTTTGAAAAAGTATTACAACAATGTATTCCCTAAAACGATTTAGTTTACTCATACTATGCTCACTGGCATTTTTAGCCTACGGTTGTAGCGACTCCTCAACCAGCGCTGACACAAATACTGATGCTCCTGAATTCGACAGCAAGGCCGCACCGGGCGACTCTGCACAATCATTCCTGAAGAGTAACCAGTATACCAACCTGCAGGTAGAAATTGATTACATGGAGGGGCACAAACCCACGCAGGAAGCCCTAAATAGCCTACAAACATTCTTGGAAGCGCGCCTCAACAAACAGTCAATTACTCTGTCAGAGCCAACCTTAATTGAACCTTCCGGAGACGACAGCCAATACACAGCATCAGAAATCCGGTCAATGGAAGAAGTTTTCCGCGATAATTACACTGAACCAGGCAGCAGCACCCTCCACGCATATTTTTTGTATGTAGATGGCGAAAATGAAAATAACTCTAACGTATTGGGCTTTGCATATTACAATACTTCAGTAGCCTTTTTTGGGCAAACCATTGAAAGCGTTAGCGGCACTCCACCCACAGCACCAAGTGAAGAAAAAGTAGAAAGCACTGTTTTCCGCCATGAGTTTAGTCATAATATGGGGTTGGTCGGTAACGGCACTCCTACGACATCTGATCATAAAACCGAGGGTAGCGCTCACTGTACGACCGACGGCTGTCTGATGGAACCGGCCGTTGAAACTACTAACTTCTTTTCAAACTTCAGCGGTTCTGTACCCGAACTGGATGACTTGTGCATTAATGATTTGCAAGCAAACGGCGGAAAATAGTCGTGCATTCTGAGTCATGAGTAGTGAGTAGTCTCTTTACTATTCCACTCATGACTCAAGACTAGCTTTGCTTAAACTTGTAGAGATTTTCGGCGCCTACCTTGTCTTCGGCCTGATTGAGTGCATAGCCACTGTCGAACAGCACAATAGGATGCCCTTCCATGTCCTGCGTTACGTGCGTAGAATAACTACTTTCGAGCTTATCAATCACTTCTTTGTTATCCTCTAGCCAGCGCGCCGCGTGATAGGAGACCGAGTTCATGTGCAGCTCGGTATTATACTCCGTTGACATGCGGTGTTTTACCACATCAAACTGGAGCGCGCCCACGGTACCGAGCAGCAGCTCATTACCCACACCATTGGGGACTTCAAATACATGCACAACCCCCTCTTCGGCCAGCTGTTTGAGTCCTTCGCGCAACGCTTTGCGCTGAAAAGGGTCTTTGCTCGAACACTTCATAAAGTGCTCGGGAGTAAAGAGCGGAATCACATCAAACTTCACAGGATCATCGCTGTAAATAGTTGTCCCAATGCGAAATGAGCCAGGATTAAACAGCGATACCACATCACCCGGATAGGCTTCTTCCAGTATATTGCGCTCATCGCCCATCAGCGTGTGAGGAGTCGACATTTTTACTTTTTTATCCGTATTGCTCTCGGTTACTTCAATTCCGCGCTCGAACTTACCGGAAGTTATACGGATAAAGGCCGCACAGTCGCGGTGATCGGGATTCATATTGGCCTGCATCTTAAAGACGAAGCCCGAAAACCCACGATCGATATCGCGCTCTTCGTCATTTTCATCCTGGTATGGCTGGGGCGGATTAGCCAAATCGGCAAAATAATCCAGAAACACATCTAGGCCGAAGTTGTTCAGCGCCGACCCAAAGAACACCGGCGTTGCCTTTCCGTTCAGGTAGGCTTCCTCATCCATCATATCCATCATATCTTCGGTAAGCAGCACCTCTTCCCGGAACTTCTCTTTGTCGTAATCCGATAGGTGTGCCTTCTCGATCCCCTCTTCAAGATCGTACAACTTCGTTTCAGCTTTTTTAGCTCCGTGCTCTTCTTTTTTCTGCAGATGCAGTTTTTTACCAATCAGATCGTAAATGCCTTGAAAATCCTTGCCGTAGCCCAGCGGCCATGAGGCTGGAATCGCTTCAATACCCAGCTGGTTTTCAATATTGCTAATCACTTCCAGCGGTTCAAGTCCCGGCCGGTCGCACTTGTTAACAAAGGTGATAATGGGAATTTCGCGCATCTTACAGACTTCAAAAAGCTTTTCGGTCTGCTCCTCAACCCCTTTGGCAACGTCAATTACCATAAGCGCCGTATCGGCCGCCACCAGCGTACGCAAGGTGTCCTCGGAAAAGTCTTTGTGGCCCGGCGTATCCAGCAGGTTAAACTTGATATTATCTTTCTCGAACCGGAGCACCGAAGATGTCACAGAAATACCGCGCTCTTTTTCAATAGCCATCCAGTCGGAGGCCGCATAACGATTGGCTTTACGCTGACGGATCGAACCCGCCTCGTGAATGGCGCCTCCATACAGCAACAACTTTTCGGTTAGGGTCGTCTTACCGGCATCAGGGTGTGAGATAATCGCAAACGTGCGCCGACGCTTGGCCTCTTCGATAATTTCGTTCTTGGTTTTCGTGGCGGTATCCGATTCGGACATATAGAGATATCAAAAATTGACGATTCAAAAGCCTGTAAAGATAAGGAATTACAGGTGATTTTTCACCCTTTAAATAGAACGCAGCATCCGATAAATACATGTTCTGCTGCTAAGCTAAAACAAATTCATCTGCTTGTTTTGGCGCTCGTTAGGCCACTTGGGCATCGGATCCATCTCGATGAGGTCGCTGAGCAGCTGGTGGAATCGTCGGGCAATGGGGGGCTGGCTTACCCTGTCCGGTGAATGCGTGAAAATGTAGGGATGCAACCCCTCTTTGATCCAGTCTGCGATCACGATAGCCCACTCCTTGAGATACGGCTCGTTGCTCACCGGATCGTTGGATCCCACAAACCGAACAAAGGGATGCGAACCTGTATTATCAAACCGTACCGGCACCTTGGGCTTTTTCTTCTTGGCTTTAAGCACTGACTTTTCGTCTGATTTCATCGCGTGCAGCTTGCGCGTATCAAAAATAACGCGGTCAATGCTGTAGCTCTTTAGCAATCTGTTCAACCGATGCTCCTCCCGGCCGTGATTAAAGAAATCTTCGTGACGAACTTCTACTGCATAGCGATACGCACTGGGCAGTATGTTTAATACCTCCTCCAGCTTGTCAAAATCTGCAGGCGAAAATTGGGCCGGCAGCTGCAGATGAAAAGGACCTAATCGGTCAGCTATGGGGTCAAACGTTTCCAGAAACTCCTTGATATCATCTTCGACGTCGTTAAGTCGCTTCTCATGTGTAATCGACCGATGAAACTTGAAACAGAATTTAAAACCGTCAGGCGTTGCCTTCTTCCACTTTAACACCGTTTCTTCGCTCGGGATATTATAAAAGGTTGTATTCCCTTCCACTGTATTAAACACAGAAGCATACTGCTTCAGAAAATCGCTCTGCTTGGCATCATCGGTAAAAAAGTATCCTGCCCACTCCTTCAGGCTCCAGCCCGTACAGCCGATATGATATTTTCGTATGCCCATGTAGTTAGCAGTTAGCAGTTAGTAGTTAGCAGTTAGCAGTTAGCAGTTAGCAGTTAGCAGTTAGCAGTTAGCAGTTAGCAGTTAGCAGTTAGCAGTTAGCAGACTGCCAATTTATCGTATGAGTGTCAAGCGTTATTTTTTGACTTTGCTGAACACTTCTACTGTCACTCCGGCAATATAGTTCATCAACAACCAGCAAATGCGAAACATCACGAACAAAACACAGGTGGTCCCACTTATTTTTCTACTGGACATTCTGGACACGACCACCTTGGCACTGCTTACAATTGGCTCTCAAACCCCGCAGGTAGCCCCGGGCAAAATCCATAGATAATTTGAAAAGCAAAAAAGGCAGATGTCAAAAATTAGAAATCAACATTAGATTCTGAAACAAGTTCGAGATGACATGGAAATTAACTTCTCACTTCTGCCCTTTCACCTCTGCCGTCTCACGCCTACCTCTTACATTTCACTACTGTGCCTTGCTACCAAGCCAGCTCTCGCGGAATGTTTTCATTTGCTCGGTCACTTCTTTGTCAGCCTGCTCGTAAGTCAGTACTTCCAGCTCGGGATTTTCTGCAAGCGTTGCGGTAGTCTCATACTCTTTGCCCAGCGAGCTATAGCGCATAGACACTTCATCGCCAGGATCATGAGCCGCCAATAACCGCTGCATATCCCGTGCATTATTGATATCAGTTCCATCTACAGAGAGAATAACATCATCCACATCCAGGCCCGCTTCATAAAGTGGACTACCAACTGTGGTATTGCTTGATATCGCCGCTTCCCCATCCTCATAATTAATGTTGGTAGATCCATAGGTGAGCACTGCTTCACCGGGATGAACTTTCTGCAGCAAGAAACCGGCCTTTGCTAGTAATGGCTTCAGATCCATATGCTGGCCCTGACGGATATGCTTGTCAAAGAATTGGGTAGCGAATTTTGTACTGTCCGTCACTTCGCCAAGGGTATTTTCCAAATCAGTGAGCGTATAGGGCGTTTCGGACTTGCCGAACTTTTGCCACATCGTTCGCATGTAGTCATCAAGGGTGACATCCTCAAAGGTAGATCGCAATTTCAAGTCCAGACTGAGGCCCAGCACAGATCCCCACGAGTAGTACGAAATAAAGGTGTTGGACTTGTTCTGCTCGTCCACCGAGGTAGCGGCATCCACAAAAGGCGCCTGCATGCTCATCTCAATGGGATTGTAATACTGGTTGCCCGGCGAATTAAGCACGTAGTTCAACGTACCCGCCCAGTCGTTGGCATATTTTTCATTCGAAATGAGTCCCGTTCGCCGGATAAACAGGTCATCGTAATAGCTGGTGAATCCCTCCGCGAACCAGAGCGTACCTGTTACATTTGCTTCCATAAAGTTGAAGGGCTCCAGCGCTTTGGGACGCAACCGCTCAACACTCCAGCTGTGGAAAAATTCATGCGATAAAGTCCCCAGATTCTGCAAAGCACCATCGCCTTCGAGCGGCGTTCGGCTGGTAAGGATGGTGGAGTTGCGGTGTTCCATTCCATCGCCATACACATAAGGCAAATAATCAGCGATAAAGGTGTAGGTATCGTAATCATAGTCAGCGGGTTCACCATATACGGCAACCTGCTCGGCTACAACTTGTTGGGCCATATCGGTGTAGCGCTCAACCTGCTCTTTCGTCCCGTTGTGATGCACAGCCAGCCTAATTGTTAGACCGGTGGTATCCTGTGGCGCATCCCAGCTAGTCATCATAAAGTTGCTTAGCTCGGTGGGACTGTCCAAAAAGTAATAGTAATCAGGTGCGGTAAACGTATAGGGATTATCCGTTGGTTGCAGTTGGGTAGCAACATCCCAGTCGGCTCCCTGCGGTGGATGAAACTGTACTTTGACCGGAGTATCGGGCAGATCTCGTACCCAAGCAAAAGTAGCTGGCATGTTCAGGTGTGCATGCTGCTCATTGATGCCGGTGTATGTGCCATCAGCATGACGGCCATAGAGCGTGTACTTAAATTTGATAGTCCCGTCATGACCACGCACGGTCCAGTTGTGCAGATTGGGACGGTAGATTTCCAGCGTGTCACCTTTCCCATCTACTGCAGAGACGTTGTACACATTCTTGGCAAACTCGTGCAGTGCGTATCGACCGGGCGACGTTCGGCTCATAGAAATCTTTGTGGGTCCCGGCAGCAGATTTTCAAGCGTAAGCGTGATTTCAGCCTCGTTGTGATTAGCTTCGGGGAATCGAACATCATATTCTATAGTGGGCGTCTGCGGTGATTCGGATTGACATCCCACAAACATTATGGCCGCAAGTAGAATAACAAGTAGTCGTTTCATCGGTAAAACCTTATCTGTTAATAATCATAAAGCATGGGTTTAGATAAGATTTTTTTAGGATTATTTCAGCAGTGGTTTTTTACAAACCCCCAGGGTTTCACAAATGCTAACAACTATTAAATTTAACAACCTTTATAAAACACTGGGGATTTAAAAAGTCTAGAAATTATTCCTGCTGGATACTGTCGACAGGATTGATAAGTGCGGCCCGAAGCGACTGGTAGCTAACGGTTACAATGCAGATGACCAGACTCGCAAATCCCACTGCCAAAAATATGCCTGCCAAGTTCCAGCCCAGGCTAATGCGATAGGGGAAGTTTTGCAGCCATTGCACAGACAAGTAATAAATCACCGGCCAGGCTATCACGTTGGCTAGTACCACCAGCTTGAGGTAATCCTTGGAAAGAAGTGCCAGGATATTGGGGACAGTGGCTCCCAGTGTCTTCCGGATACCGATTTCTTTCGTGCGTTTGGAGGCCGTAAATGAGGCCAACCCGAAAAGACCCAGGCACGCTACAAAAATACAGAGCACCGAAAACAATCCTGCCACATTGCTCATTTTCTTCTCGGAGGCATAAATCTTTTGCAGTTTCTCATCATAAAATGAGTAGGTAAACGGGTCGATATCATTTACCTCATTCCAAACTTTTTTTATATGACTGAGTCCCTGCTCGACACCGCCCGGCGCCAGTCGAACGGCCGCATATTCGATATTGCGCACTGTAGGACGCACGCCCTGTATAAGCTTTATCACCAGCGGAGAAATCTCTTTTTTTATGGACGTGTAGTTGAAGTTATCCACCACTCCAATTACGGAATATGATTCGCGCTTGCCGTCGGAAGTCGTAAAGTAAAACTGTTTTCCCAGCGCCTGCCGTGGGGTTTCCGCCTCAATCTGCCGCAACATCGACTTATTAATCAATATAGATTGGTCCGGATCAGTCTTACGGTCGGGCTTAAAGCCGCGGCCGGCCAATAGCTGAATATTGTAGGTTTCAATAAAGTCATGCGTCACTTCCAGTGTCATATTTGTTGGAGGTGCGTCAGGCTGATTGGCTGGCGAATACTTTGCAAACACCTGGCTTTCGGATCCCAGCACTTTGCTGGTTCCCGTCACCTCAAGTATATGCGAGTTCGACAGGGCCTTGTTTTTGAACTGCTCAAACTCCCAGGCAATTAAAGTTTGCGTAATAGGCATCACTACGATGCGCTCTTGGTCAAATCCCAGATCTTTGTTTCGCATGTGCTGCAGCTGCAGGTAAACTACGATAGTACCAATAATCAGTATTACAGACAGCGTAAACTGAAACACGACCAGCCCCTTCCGGAAGAAGCGACCACTGCTCCTGCTGTTCGTCCCTTTTCCTCCATGCATAATGGCAGTGGGACTAAAGCCCGAGAGATACAGCGCCGGGTACAATCCTGACAATAACCCAACCAGCAAAAACAGACCCAATAGCGCAGCTACAACCTCGATACTTCCCAGGAAGTTGATACTCAGCTGTTTGCCCAAAAAATCACTAAACCATGGCATGCCCAAATAGACCAAGCCGATCGCCAGCACAAAACCCAGCAATGTCATCACAAAAGATTCACCAATAAATTGCCCAAATAACTGACTGCGGTCTGCACCGAGCACCTTGCGCATGCCTACCTCCCGGGCACGCTCAGCCGATCGCGCTGTACTCAAATTCATAAAGTTAATGCAGGCAACCAGCAGAATGAGTACGGCCACGGCCGAAAACAGGTAGACGTAAAAAATGGATCCATTTGCTTCCATCTCGAGGTCGAGATTGGAATAGAGATGAATATCGGTCAGCTTTTGCAGGCCGAGTGATACCGTTTCCCCATCCTCACGATTAGCATAGTTCTTGTCCACAAAGCCGGGTAGTTGTCGCTCAAGATCTTTCGCGTCGACGCCTTCCTCGAGCAACACATAGGTCCAACAGGGATTCCAGAACCAGCGCTTCATAAATGCATCTGAGCCGTAAATCTTGGGCAGGCTGTTAAACGAAACCAGCATATCCACGCTAAAGTGCGAGGTGGCAGGCAGCGCTTCCATGACCCCGGTAACGGTAAATTCTTCGGATCCTTTGAACGTCAGCTGTTTTCCAATTGGATTTTCATCCCCAAAAAAACGCCGGGACTGTTCTTTCGTTATCACTGCCGAGCGAGGGTCATTGAGCACTTCGTCTGGATTACCCTGAAGCAATTTGGCGCTAAACACGTCAAAAAAGGTGGAATCGGCCACGTAAAAATCATCCACACGAAAAGACTCGTCGGTTTGGGTATTCTGGATCGTGCGCACCTCTTCCTGCATATCGAAAAGCCGTACGGTTTTGGTAATTTGGCTTTGAAAATCACTTTGCAGCGTAGGGCCTACTGGGAATGGCGTGGTAGCCCCTTTTTCTGTTTTGGATGAGGTCTCTGTCGTCTGTGTCACGCGATAGATACGGTCAGCGTGCTCATGAAACTGATCGTAGCTAAGCTCATGGAACACATAAACCGCTATCAGCAGACAACAGGCGATACCAATTGCCAACCCCAATACATTAATGAATGCAAATCCTTTGCGCTTTTTTAGATTGCGCAAAGCCACCTTCAAATAATTTCTAAGCATAGCATTTCAGTAAAACTGCACAGTGTCCCTAAAGACATTTTTGTTCTCTGATGATTAATAAAGAAGAGTAGTTGGAACCCAGATTGTTACATATTTAAGGCTTTATTAAAAAAAATTAATCTAATTGTCCAACCTTTCCTGGAGCATGGGAATGATATCTTTGCGAAGCAACGAAAATACGGGATCTCTATAGGACCGAGACTGAGAAGCGTACCTGAGCGAACCCGTCATCACTACGACGGCGTCAAGCGCAGGAATCATAAAAATATATTGCCCGCCATAGCCCCAAGCAAAGTGCACTTGATACTGCCCCACCGGCTTCTTCCACCACATATACCCATAGTTGTAAGGGTTGTAATTGCTGCGGGTGTAAGTTCGGAATGAGTCTTGTAACCACTGACTGGAAATAATACGTTGCCCCTGATAAATACCGTCGTCAAGAATCATTTGGCCAATTTTTAACATATCACGTGGCGACAAGGCCAAATTATTGCCGCCCATGTAATACCCCTGGGGATCACGATCCCAGCCGCCGACCTCAATATCCATCGGCTCAAACAGGTACTTTTCAGCAAAAGCTTTGGTACTCATACCGGTGGCTTTTGTCAGAATCACCGACAGCAAATGCGACGTGCCGGTACTATAGGCCATATCACCACCGGGACGTCCTTCCATGGGTTGATCCAATGCAAACCGTACCCAGTTATCACTGGTGACCCACCGTCCGTAATTGTGAAAACTTGTGGTCTCAAGTCCCGACCGCATGGTGATCAAATCCTTAAGCGTGATATTTTCTTTTACCGAGTCGGGATGGGCGGCAAAATAGTTTTTGAAGTACGGCTCGATCGTCTGGTCAAGACTCTCGATGTATCCCTTGTCAATGGCAATGCCAATAAGCAGCGAGATGATACTTTTGGAAGCTGATTTGAGGTTGGTGGTCTCCCCCTGGGAAAGACCGTTGTAATATTTGGCGCTGAGGAGCTGACCCTTCTGCTGGATTAGCAGGCTCGAAAGTGAATTGATGGACGAGGCGCGATGCTGGATCTCCGAAAGTGACAGTGAGTCAGCCAAAGTCAGCGACCTGGACTGCACAGTACGGGACACTAACATACCGGCAACGAGCAACAAACCGCTGAGAAATGTAGTCGTTATACGTGACCGCACGAAATCAGTTGTGGCTTTTGAGTTTTGAGGCAATCGGGATTGTACCTTTGGAAGGCATACCAATGTAATAGAGTTCCCAATTGCAGTCGCAATTTTCGATTATCGGAGGATCTATCTCGCATGATCATGCCACACATGTTTATGTTATTGGCAGCCTGCGCGCGATTCGATATTTAGTAAGTAGTCCCTTATAACAAAGCGCAGGAGGTTCCCATGTTACGAAAGCTACTACTTGTACTCGGATTTGTAATGCTGCTGAATACTCCGCTGGTAGCCCAAAACACACATATCGAAATAAGCTACCAGTCTTTCCGACCGTTCATTCATTTTCAGCTGGATGTGAATACCTACCGCCCTTATGCGGACTCCTACGAATCAGTTTACCTGCAAGGCTACATGGATGGAGTCAACGACGAGTATTTCTATGGCCCTTCGCTTGTTGATATCATCCGAAACGTTAATGCCTACAGGAGGGGTTATCGCGATGGTTTTCGGGATCGCGAATTACTCATTCGGCTGCGGGGCCATCGCTGGTATCGGAATCACCGGTTTGGCTATGACGACTACTATGCACCTACGCTGGCCGTCCAAATTTGGCTGGAGGGGTTGTCGCTGGCCTTCCTGAAAGCGCCGGAACACCGCCTGCCTCCGCGATGGCAATACCGTGCCAACGTGCATGTTAAGAAGTATCGCAAGTGGATAAACCAACGCTCTTACCGCCGAGAGCACGACAACTATTACAGCTCCCGCAATGTTGAACGACGATTTAAAAAGCGTATTCAAGGGTACCGCCACAAGCTGCAGGATGCTAAAAAAAGAAATCGAAGATCGATCTCCCACGATCCCAATAAAGTCGAGCGAAAGCGATCTAAGCGTATCAGGCGCGGCGTCAAGTCACAGTTAAAATCCTGGATAAACCGCTCTACAAACCGCAGCGATAGAACCATCAAAAAACGGGACAGCCGTAAAAAGCGGGTAAGACAGAACCGCGATAACCAAACCCGTAGCCGCGGCAACATCAACCAGAAACAGAAACACAACCGTGGTAATGTTGACAGAGGTCGAAAGCGCAATTCAGACGACTCAAAACGAAAACGTAGTCGACGCGGAAACCGTGATCGTGACGGTTAACAGCACTTGTCCCATCCATCCCCGAAGGGCATCATCGTAACTGGTGATGCCCTTTCCCTAATAGGGATCGTCGTCCACAATCACGCCATCTTTGAGATTGATAATCCGGTTGCTGTAAGAGGCCATCTTTTCGGAATGCGTAACTTGGATAATCGTCACATTGTCCTCCTCGTTCAGCTTGGTGAGCAGCTCCATGATCTGCTCGCTCTGCTCGGAGTGCAGGTTGCCCGTTGGCTCATCGGCCAGAATTAACTTGGGACTGCCGATCAGCGCACGAGCTACGCCCACCACCTGCTGCTGGCCCCCAGAAAGCTGCGGCGGGAACAGATCTTTCTTGACCACAATATTGAAGCGATCCAACATGTCGGCCACCATCGCTTTACGCTTCTTGCTCTTCACCTTGCGGTACAAAAGCGGCATCTCAATGTTTTCGTACACGGTCATCTCATCAATAAGATGGTAGGCCTGAAACACAAAGCCAATGTGCGACTTGTGATATTCGGATTTCCGTTTGGCACTCAAGTCATGGACGGCCTCCCCGAGAAAGTGGTACTCCCCTTCCGAGGGCTCATCGAGAAAACCAATGATGTTCAGCAAGGTGGATTTACCCGCGCCGCTTGGTCCCATTACGGTAAGAAATTCGCCTTCCTCAACATCCAGGTCGATACCGTTGAGGATAAACGTCCGCTGAAACCGTTTGTCGATGTATTTGTCTATGTCTCTAAGTTCGATCATAAAGTAAATCGTATTAATGTATTAAAGTGTTATCGTCTGCTGTTTGCGCACGTTAACACCTAAATACGTTACAACGTTATTCATCCAACAATCATACCAATTACCAAGAGTGGCTTTGGGCGGTGTAAAAAAGGATTTAAAACAATCTGCTGTACGGTATGAAACAGCCACTGTACGAAATCGGACAGAGGTTCAAAAATAAAGCAGCTGACAATTTAAGTAGATTATTTTTGGAACTTATTGTAACTTGTTTTTTAGTCGTTAGTGATGCCAACCGTTACATAAAATCATGTGCGGAATCTCAGCAATACAGCTGTTTGCATTCCTCTCACTTTTGGGAAAGCCAGAAGAGCTGCGAGCTCAGGGCACGATCACCGGAAGAATTACAAATGAGGAAACTAAGAAGCCACTAATCTCGACGGACGCTACCGCCTTAACAATATCCTCAGCGGCGGCCACCGACTTGTGATCTCAATCATCGGGTACAAACGAAAAATGCTTGAAATAATCGTCGGTCCCAACGCAAACCAAACCTAAGATTTTGAGCTGACCCTGTCGTCTATGAGATGCCCGGGATCTTCGTTGGCAACCTGGACAAACGCTGGCGTACAAACATCTTATCTAGAGCTCAATGAACATCCCATTACTGTGGATAAGGTTGGGGAAATCCTGGAACCGTATGGTACTACACAGTTTGGATATTTCTTTTTTGAACGATTGGCTATGAAAACACCACGCGAATACCGCCCGGATGAATTTACGCGTAATTTGCAGACGGTCAATATGATGAAACGGCAAGGGTGAGAAGCGAAACGAAGTTCCTAAAACGTCTGAGGTCCCACGTTTCACGCCTGCTACTCACTTCGCAGGCTATCCATCGGATTGGCCAGGGCAGCCCTTGCCGACAAGTTTTAGGGTCAGTTTCTCAACTTTCCTTCTGCTTAATAATCAGAATCACAGTTTTCTTATTCAATTTCCCCAGTAAGATCTCATAGAGATTGTCATTAATTTGATGAACCCATTTCGACATTTTCACTTTACCACCTCCGGCTAATGTTACCGGATTGCCAATCTTTACCTCCTCGAATTTTCCGAAATATTGATTGAGCTGTCTACGAACCTTATTAATTACCGCTTTGGGATTTTTCTGAGCAATAAAATTTGCTCGTTTAAGGTCGTCATGCAGAATCAAGCCCGATAACGGTGTTGCCTGCCAAATAGCCGATTTAGTATCATCAAATACGTAGCCTCTATTTTCTTTAGCACCTTTCCAGAGATCGATATTTTCTGGTTTGAAAACCTCGTTAAGGGACTCAACCGTGATATCTCCAATTTCATATTGTGCTTTGGAGTCAACACTGATAAGAAGCAAGACCATAAGAATTAGGTACAACTTTTTTTGCATAGCCCAATTTTTTAACAGTTGGCGTTCTATTCGGTACGCAAACTTTCCACAGGATTGGCCAGGGCTGCCCGTGCCGCCTGCCAGCTTACCGTGAGTAACGCAATCAAAAAAGCAGCACCTCCGGCTATTATAAATACCCCCGCACCTATCTCAATTCGATAGGCAAAGTCGGTTAACCACTGATGCATTGAATACCAGGCAACGGGCACTGCAATCACAAATCCCAGCAGTACTAATTTCATAAAATCCTTACTCAGCAACGTGATAATATTGGTGACGGTTGCTCCCATCACCTTGCGGACCCCAATTTCTTTGGTACGGCGTTCGGCTGTGTAGGCCGCCAGGCCAAGCAATCCAAGGCAGGCGATAACAATGCCCAAAATTGAGAAGCTGCCAAATATCATTGCCAGCCGGTCTTCGGATTTGTACATCGCATCAAACCGATCATCAGCAAAGCTGTAATTCATTGGCGTACCAGGCCCCATCTCATCCCAAGCTTCTTCGATCCGTGACATCGTTTCTGATATCTTCCCTTTGCCAATCCTGATCATAACATTTCTGACTGAGTAACTGTTTGGCCAAAGCACCAAAGGACCAATTTTTGTTTTCAAAGAACGGTAGTGAAAATTACCTACTACGCCTGCTACCTTAAACTTTGGAGAAAACCCGTCTATAGTTTTGCCCAACGGCTCTTGCCACCCCCATTCCTGAGCCGCCGCTTCGTTAATTAGTACCGGGATATTATCGGACATTGTATCGGCTGATAAATCAGACAAACTCATGCCTTTTTTCAGCGGTACCTGCAGTGTTTTGACAAAATTTTTGCCAACCGAAAAATTGCTAATCTCTAAGCTTTTCTTTTTGCCTTGTGGGGTCAGTTCGAGTTTATTCTCATGCTCGGTGGGTATCGGGAGATTTATATGAGTTATACTTTTGATATCGGGATAACTGAGTAAACGGTCTTTAAAAGCATTGTAATTTTTCTTGAACTCCCTGCCGGCCGCTGTGGATAGGGTAAGAACTTGCTCCTGGTTGAAACCCAGGCGTTTATTGCGGACATGGTCCAGTTGGTTATTAATAACAATAGTTCCAGCAATCAGGACAATAGAAATAGCAAACTGAAAAACCACCAACGCATTTCTGAGGTTTGATTTCTTCCGACCTCCTACGGCCCCGCTAAACACTTGACTGGGATTAAAACCAGACAATACGAAGGCTGGATAAAGTCCTGCCAATATCCCCACTAATAAAAGAACAGCAAGTATAGCCAGCAGTAATTGTGGATCGAGTATGTCAAGACTCAAAGGCTTGCCCGTAATACTGTTAAAATAGGGTAGCATGATCTCTGCAAACAGCAATCCCAATACAAGTGATATAAGACAGAACACAAATGATTCACTCAAGAACTGACCAATCAGTCGTTTCCGATCGACGCCCAATGTCTTGCGAATACCCACCTCCATCGCCCGGTCTGCGCTGCGTGCCGTAGCCAAATTCATGTAGTTGATTCCCGCAATAATCAGGATAAGAAGAGCTATACTCCCGAAAATGTACAGGTAACGAACGTCTCCGTTTGGCTCGATTTCCCTCTCAAAATGAGAGTATAGGTGAATATCGGTGATGGGTTGTAATTTATACTGCATAAAAGAAGCTCGTTTCCCGTCAAAATGACGTTTGACAAACTTATTGAGATCATTGGTTAGATTAGCAGATTTTACACCCGATTCCAGCATTACATAGGTGTAGCTACCGATGTGATACCAACTGGCAAAATCACTCCCATCCGGTGTTTTAGAACGCAGCGTCTGCATAGAGGTTAAAAAGTTGAACGAAAAATGGGAATCGTGCCTGATATTGCCCATCACACCCGTCACTTCATAATCATCAGCTCCCCATGAGCCGCGAATGGTCAGCGTTTTGCCGATAGCATTGGCATCCCCAAAATATTTGTGGGCCATATTTTCGGTAATCACTACGGTAAAAGGCCGATCCAGGGCGGTATCCGGATTCCCTTTTAATAATTTAAAACTGAACATTTCAAAGATGGATGAATCAGCAAAAAAGAATTTATACTCCTTGTATTTTTGCTTGCCCTCCTCTACCATCACGTTCAACCACCTATTACTCAGACGCATATAACCAGATACTTCTGGAATTTCTTTTTCCAGCGTTGGTCCCAGTAAGTTAGATGTGGCTAGCGTTTTCTCTTTCTCTCCCTGATATTCAGCACTACGATATACCCGATACAAACGATCGGAGTTTTTATGGTACTCATCGTAGCTCAACTCATCTTGGATAAATAGGAAAATTAGCAGGCAACTGGCAATCCCAACCGCCAAACCAAGTACGTTAATCAGCGAATAGGCTCTGTTTCTAATTAAGTTACGCCAGGCAATCTTGATGTAATTTTTGAGCATAGCTGTCAATTTTCAACTGTCAGCAGTCAGTTCATCAGCGACTCGTATTTATCTGAGAGCTGACAGCTGGTTGCTGATTATCATTCACTTCGCAAACTGTTCACCGGATTGGCCAAGGCTGCCCGTGCCGCCTGCCAGCTTACCGTCAACAACGCAATTAAAAGAGCAACACCTCCGGCCAGCAGAAATACGCCGGCATTTATCTCAATCCGGTAGGCAAAATCCTGCAACCACTTATTCATTGCATACCAGCCGATAGGAACAGCAATCACAAATCCCAAAACCACCAGTTTTACAAAATCTTTGCTTAACAACGTCACAATATTGGTAACGGTAGCACCCATCACTTTACGGATACCAATTTCTTTCGTGCGCCTTTCAGCTGAATAGGCCGCCAAGCCAAGCAATCCAAGACAAGCAATCACAATCGCAATAACTGAAAAGGTGATAAATACCTGGCTTAACCGCTGCTCAGTGCGGTACATTTCCTCAAATTTTTGATCCAAAAAAGAATAGCTAAACGTTTGATCACCGGCAAACGACTCCCATTTGCTCCTGATGTAATCAATTGACTGGTCGATCTTTTCAGGATGTAACCGCGCCGCAATCTGATTATACGATGCAAAAGGTGAATCTTCGGGACGTTCTGGCCTGATATAAATACCGTCAATCTTCTCCCTCAGTGAAGAAAAATGAAAATCTTTAATAACACCTATTACTTCACCATGGGTAAGTTGTTTTCCTACAGCTTTTTGCGCTGACTCCCATCCCAGTTTATCGACTGCTGATTCATTTATTACAACAGTACTATCATTTGATCGTGCTTCTTCAAAAAAGCGTCCGGCGGCCATCTTCATACCCAGCGTTTCCACGTAATTCGGATCAGCAAACAACCCATAAAAACTAACTTCTCGATCAGGCTGACTGGGATCGAAGGGCAGTCCATAACGCGTATTGTATTCCGAAGGTACTGCCGAAGTAGCCGTAACACTCAGAATATCCGGATTTTTCTGGAGCTCTTGCTTTAATACATCGTGTTTTGATGTCAGCTCACCCCGCATCGGAACAACAATCACCTGCTCTTCATTAAATCCCAAATCTTTCGACTGTGTAAATTGCAGTTGCTTGAAAACGACGATAGTACCAATCAGCAGAGCCACAGTTACCGTATATTGACAAACGACCAGCGTTTTTCGGAGCCCGGCGGAGGGCTTGCGACCAAAAAGTTGCCCACTGATAATACGGTGCGGCTGGAATCCGGAAAGATAAAAAGCAGGATAACTGCCCGATATCAATCCCACCAAAATGGCCAATCCACACAAAGAAAGCAGGAAACCCACATTCCCTTGGAAAAACAGCTCAAGTTCTTTGTCAAAAATTTGATTAAAGATTGGCAGAGCCAGTTCGGCAATCACTAAACCAATCACAAACGAAAACAGGCTGATGATAACTGCTTCTCCCAAAAACTGTCGCGCTACCTGCCAGCGGTCGGCGCCCACGGTCTTGCGAATACCCACCTCGTGAGAACGCTGCGCCGCCCGAGCCGTAGCCAGGTTCATGTAGTTGATACAAGCAATAATCAGGATGAACAGGGAAATAGCACTAAAGATATAAATGTATTTCATATCTCCCTTAAAACCGGATCGGGATACCAGATCTGAGATATATAAGTCCGAAACAGGGACAAAGAAAAAAGAAACTTTTCTCTCTTCATCGAAATGATTATCGGCCACTGAAGCTAATTTTGATTCAACAAAATCTGCATCGGTCCCCTCTTTCAGCGAGGCAAAAGTATGGAACATACTGGCACCCCAGGCATCCTGGCCTTTTTTATCCTTAACGGTTTGCAGAGAGCCAAGAGTACCAACCACATCAAAATCCAGGTAACTGTTTTGAGTTACATTCTTAGCTACTCCAGTCACCGTATACACATTTTCACCGTATCTCTGAATAGTGAGCGTTTGACCAACCGGATTTTCACCGGGGAAGTATTTTCTGGCCACCTCCTCGGTAATCACTACCGAATTGGGCTGCTCCAAGACTCTGTCGGGATTCCCTACTTTCAACGAAAACTTAAATACCTCAAAAAACGCAGAACTGGCATTCAGGATACGATCCTCTTCGGTAAAGTTTTCCCCGTCCGTACTTACGCTTCCACTGCCCGGCCACGTCATCTGTACGTAATTTTCTACTTCGGGAATCTCGTTCACTAATGCTTGTCCCAGCGGAAGTGATGTGGACATACTTTTCCTGGAATTACCCCCAAAAGAACTCTCTTTGCCAACAAAATAAACCGACTTTTTATGGAAGTTGTCATAGCTCAGCTCATCCTGAACGTACTGGGCAATCAAAATACAGCAGGCCAGTCCCACCGCCAATCCAAGGATGTTAATCAGGGCATATCCCTTGTTTCTCGTAATATTTCTCCACGCAATCTTGATGTAGTTTTTGAGCATAGCTCTCAGTTTTCAGCTGTCAGCAGTCAGTTCATCAGCAACTCGTATTTATCTGAGAGCTGATAACCGACAGCTGATTATCGTTAAACATGGAATCCTTCCTGCATATTTTCGGTGACTACGTGTCCGTCAAACAGGTGAATCACGCGTCGGGCGTAATCGGCATCGTGAGGAGAGTGGGTTACCATCACAATAGTGGTACCCTGCTCGTTGAGCTCGGCCAGCAACTTCATCACTTCGTCACCATGATCGGAATCGAGATTACCAGTCGGCTCATCGGCCAGAATCAGCTTGGCATCGGCGACCACGGCTCGGGCAATGGCCACGCGCTGCTGCTGTCCACCGGAAAGCTGCTGGGGGAAGTGGTTGCGGCGGTGCATCATACTCATGCGTTCCAAGGCGGCTTCGGCCTTTTCTTTGCGCTCCTCGGCGGAAGCTCCCAGATACAACAGCGGCAATTCCACATTTTCAAAAACGGTGAGCTCATCAATCAGGTTAAAGCTCTGAAAGACGAAGCCAATGTTTCCTTTGCGTAGCTTGGCCCGCTCGCGCTCGGATTTGTTGGACACTTCATAATCCAAGAAGTGGTACTCTCCCTCGGTGGGATTATCGAGCAAACCCATGATATTGAGCAGCGTCGATTTTCCGCACCCTGAGGGTCCCATAATTGCGCAGAACTCTCCTTCGTTGATCTCCAGGTTCACATTATTGAGAGCCGTCGTTTCCACCTCTTCGGTGGTGTAAACTTTCTTGAGGTTTTTGGTCTTAATCATAGCTATCCTATTTGTTGATGGTCAATTTTTAAAAACTTTGTAAGATCACTCAATTTTAGCGGTCTTATTATTAAAAGCAGTCAGTTTTCAGCTGTCAGCAATCAACATTAAAATCATTTTCGTCATGAGAGACTTTAAAAAACTTTCCGTTTGGGAAAAAGCACATCAGTTAACCCTAAATATTTATCAATCGACAGATCAATTTCCCAATGATGAACGGTACGAACTGACCAGTCAAATGCGACGATCGGCCTCTTCCATCCCTTCAAATATTGCTGAAGGATGTGGAAGAATCTCTCAACCCCAATTTGCTAGATTCTTAAATATCGCCTTTGGATCAGCATCAGAGCTAGAGTACCAAATCATTCTTTCCCAAGATTTGGGATTCATTACCAGCAATAAATCAAAAGAACTAAATAACAATGTAACAGAAATTAAACGCATACTCTTTTCACTACTTAAAAAAGTCAAAACTGACAGCTGACAACTAATTGCTGAAAGCTGCTACTCCAAGTTCAATACCTCATTATCGCCAAAGGTGTCGTAGCTGGAGGTAATCACCTTATCGCCGGGCTCTAGTCCCGACAGCACCTCGAAATAATCTGGATTCTGGCGGCCGAGCTGTATATTGGTGCGTACGGCCTGTTCTCCATCTTCGCTGATTTTGTAAGCCCAGTTTCCCCCAGTCGTCTGATAAAATCCACCGCGCGCCAGTAGCAGCGCTTGTGAAGAATCGCTAAGCTCCAAGCGTATGCGCACCGTTTGCCCACGCGTCAAGCCCGATGGCACCTCATCAACAAATTCCATATCTACCTGGAACTGCCCGTTCTCAACCACCGGATACACTTTGGTGATCTTGAGTTCATGCGCTTCGCCATTAAATTCAAATGAACCCTGCAAACCTTTTGTAATGCGAGACAAGTGATACTCATCAATGCCCACACGAATTTTGTAGTTATCCAGGATATCCACCTGACCGATACGTTCACCGGACGATATTGACTGCCCCAGATTTAGCTCAATCGTGGAAAGCTGTCCCGATATAGGCGCCGTTACCACCAACCGATCCAAGATACCCTGCACGGCCTCCAGGCTCCGCCACATGCGATCCAGCGACTGGTCGATCTGCTGGAGCTGCTGCTCCGACTTTATGGAATCCTGCTTGAACGACTCATAAATCAGGTTATACCGTTTTTTCTGATACTGGTAATTCTCTTTGGTCTCCAGAAAATCCTGCTCGGCAATCAGATCCTGCTCATGCAGCTTTTTCTGCCGATTAAAATTAGACTTCGCCACCTCAAGCTGATTTTCGGCCTGGGCCAGCCGCTCTTTCAAGCTCAGGGAGTTCTGCTCAATATTGAGTCTTGAGTTTCTCGTTTGGTTGATCTGATCGTAAATAGACGAACTCTGTTGCAGCACCTGCAGGCGCAGATCGGAGTTGGAAAGGGTCAAAATGGTATCCCCTCTTTCAACCATTGAGCCCGATTCGCGGTAGATATTTTCGACTACGCCCCCCTCAATGGCATCAAGATAGATCGTCTGAATAGGCTGTACCGTACCGGTAACCTGAATAAATTCCTGGAACGAATCCTCCTGTACCGTACTAATGGTCAACTTTTCCCGGTCCACGTTGAGCATGGAGCGCATATCCATAAATACAAAGCTGTAGAAAAACAGCGCAAGGATGGCAACACCCCCAACAATCATGGCAATACGTTTTGGGGTCCAGGTTTTCTTCTCAATTTTCTTGTCCATCCCAGAGCTGGAGATACGATCTTCGTTGTGTTCGGCCATTAGCTGATCTGAATCTTTAAAAATTGTTCAATAAGAAGTAATCAATCATTATGCCAAACCCAAAAACAGTGCCCAGCCCAAAACAAACGGGGTAGCTAACAGAGAGGACTGTACAAATACAAACAGGAGATGTCCGTTTTCGAACACTTATCCCCTTTTCTTGAGCATCGAATCAATACGATTTAAAATAACTCGTTGATAATCTGTTCTGCTGTCTTCCGGTACAGAATAATGGTAGTCAGGATTGGTAATACGCACTTTGGTTTTATTTTCACCTACCTTAATCACACGCACCTCACCTTGGCGGCGCTGCACTGACTTTCCTCTCATTTGGGCTCTTTCGCTTACAATGATAGTCAGTGTTTGGGGATTTTGCGATTGCTGAGAGGTTTCGATCGACATTTTACTGTTTCTGATCGCCGATTCAACCGTTTCAACCATCGAATTGAAATCTTTATTATAAATTTTTTCGCCTTTATTACTTACACTGTTACCACTGCTGGCGCACGATTGAAGTACAAAAAGCATTAACACTGCACCGAGCACAAACCGAACTTTTGACCACACTAACTTCATAGTGAAATGATGTTTAATAATTAAAGTGAGTACTGACTTAGACTAAGTATTTTTTTGATTGTTTTCTAGTATCAAATTGTTGGCACAACTATTGTGACCATGAACCCTAACGCTAATGATATTTAATTCGATAACCATCGAGGATGACAGAAATTAAGAAAGGACATATACTGGTGGTCGATGATGATAATGATGTGCTACAGGCGGCCAAGCTTTTTCTGAAACAGCATGTCACAAAAGTTGACACCGAAAAAAGCCCAAAATCAATTCCCAACCTCATCAAAAACAATAACTACGATGTGGTGCTACTGGATATGAATTTTACCGAGGATGTAAGCAGTGGCAAGGAGGGATTTCACTGGCTCAACAAGATACTCGAAATAGATCCCTCGCTGGCTGTCGTGTTAATTACGGCTTATGGGGATGTGGAAAAAGCCGTTAAAGCCATAAAAATGGGCGCTACCGATTTTGTGCTCAAACCCTGGCAGAACGAAAAGCTGCTTGCCACCGTGCATTCAGCACTAAACCTTACGCAATCGCGCCGCGAAGTGGATGTCCTAAAAAAACAACAAAAACAACTTAGCGCCGATATTGACCAGCATTATCAGGATATCATCGGCCACAGTGCAGCCATGAACAAAGTGTTTGAAACCATCGAAAAGGTGGCCAAGACCGATGCCAATGTGCTCATTACCGGTGAAAATGGTACCGGCAAGGAGCTGGTCGCCCGCGCCCTGCACCGCCGGTCGGATCGCAGCGACAAGGTGTTTATGAATGTGGACATGGGCGCTATCCCCGAAAACCTGTTTGAGAGCGAACTATTTGGCCATACCAAGGGCGCCTTTACCGATGCCAAAGAATCGCGAGCCGGGCGGTTCGAAATTGCCTCCGGCGGTACCCTATTTTTGGATGAAATCGGCAACCTACCCCTGCAGTTGCAGCCCAAACTCTTGTCGGCCATAGAGACGCGCAAGATCATGCGCATCGGCTCCAACAAGCCCATTGAAATTGACATTCGGCTGATTTGCGCCACCAACGAACCGATTCAGGAGATGGTACAAAATCAAGAGTTTCGGCAGGATCTGCTGTATCGCATCAACACAATTGAAATTCAGCTGCCGCCGCTTCGCGAGCGAACCGAAGATATCCCGCTCCTAGCCGATCACTTCCTGGACGATTACACCCGCAAGTACGAAAAGAATATTCAAACGCTTTCCGAGCCGGCCCTCAACAAGCTGAAAAAATATCGCTGGCCCGGCAACGTGCGAGAGCTGCAACACGCTGTCGAACGCGCCGTGATTATGACCGATAATAGCATACTGCAACCCGAGGATTTTCTACTAACCTCTATGGGCGACGACGAGCCAACCATGGTTTTTGACGACTACAACCTGGAGGAAGTAGAAAAAACGGTGATCCGGAAGGCCCTAGAGAAGCACGACGGCAACATTTCAAAATCAGCCGATGAGCTGGGATTGAGTCGTGCATCGCTGTACCGGCGAATGGATAAATACGGCCTGCAAAACTAACTGGTTCTATCAAAATGTAGCAGCAATGATCAAAAACTTTCGAATCGGCGTCATCTTCCGGGTTACATTCGTGACAGTAACGCTGGCTCTATGGCTATATCTGGTTTTTCAGACGCAATACTATGTAACCATCTCGCTGTTCTTTTTCGTCATCGTTTTTCAGGTGTACCGACTAATCAAATATGTAGAGCGCACCAACCGGAAGCTAACACGCTTTCTAAACTCCATTCGCTACTCTGATTTTTCCCGTGCCTTTACCGACCGTGGGCTGGGCACTTCATTTGCGGAACTCAACGAGGCTTTTTCCCGCGTCATTGAAGAGTTTAAAAAAGAACGGGCTAAAAAACACGAGAGCTATCGCTACCTGCAGACCGTGGTACAACATATCGGCATTGGGCTCATCTCCTTTAATCAAGACGGCAAAGTTGAGCTCATCAACACAGCGGCCAAGCGACTGTTTGATGTTCCCGTTCTACGCACCATCGGCGCATTGAAACAAATCAGTGAATCTCTTTTTGAAGCTGTCACCAATCTGAAAGGTGGAAATCGCACCTTGGTACGCGTTCCCACCGACAATGAAACCATGCAGCTCGCTATTTATGCGACCGAGTTCCGCATGCACGAAGAACACTACAAACTAGTATCTTTTCAAAACATCCACTCCGAGCTGGAAGAAAAAGAGATGGAAGCCTGGCAAAATCTGACGCAGGTGCTGGCCCACGAAATCATGAACTCGATCACACCCATCGCCTCCCTGTCAGATACGGTGCATATGGTGCTAAAGCACAAGGCGGTATCCGAGAACGGCCATCATATCATCGATGATGAATCGCTGCAAGATGTGAAGGAAGCCCTGGAGACCATCAACAACCGCAGCCATGGATTGATGCAGTTTGTGAACTCCTACCGAGATTTTACGCAAATTCCCGAGCCCAGCTTCGAAGTGTTCAACGTTCAGAAACTGTTGCAGAGAGTTAAAAATCTCAACAAGGGAGAATCGGAAGAACGTGGAATCCCTATTGAGGTAACAGTGGATCCCGAGACGCTGGAAGTAACCGCCGATCCCCACCTGATCGAGCAGGTACTTATCAACCTGACCAAAAATGCGTTCCGGGCGCTGCAAGAAGTGAAAAATGGCACAATAAAACTGCAAAGCCGACTCAACGACGAGGGGCGTGTTATAATCCAGGTAAAAGACAACGGACCGGGGATTAAACCCGAAAACCAACAGAAAATCTTCATCCCTTTTTATTCCACCGAACAACCTACATCACGTGGTGGTTCTGGTATTGGCCTTAGCCTGTCGCGCCAAATTATGCGCAAGCATCGTGGTGCCCTGTCTGTCTCATCTAATCAAAAGTCGGGCACCGTATTTACCATGCTGTTCTAGGCAACAGAAGGCTAGTTGTCTGCTTACTTTGAAGCTTCGCGCGGTTCCATTCGTTTGTCAAGCACGGGCATCAAAATGCGTTGGTAATCCTCTTTCTGATAGTCAGGCACCGTATAATGATACTCCGGGTTTACGACCTCGACTTCAACAATACCGTTTGACAGTTTTCGAACAATCACTTTGCCGCCCTCTTGGGTCATATGGGTTTTACCCACCGCCTTGTTGACTGATATCTTGTACACCGTAACTGGCTTATCCTTTAATTCAGCCATATCATCGATGGTTAACTTCGTTTCATTAATAGCTTGGTTCACCATCTCTTTGACCGCTTCATAGCTTTCAGAATACGTTCTGGTACTGCCTGAGACGCCACCTACGGTAGCACAAGCCTGGAAGATAAAAATTCCAAAGCCAATGAGAACAATATATTTAAATGATGTTTTGGAATACATAATACAACCGTTTTGAGTAAGCATTATATTAATAAAATCAAATGTGTCTGGTCATCGATGAAAACATAGTAATTAAGCTGTTGGAATGTATTTACAAATGTGTAAGAGTACAACAACTATGTTGCAGACCGGAAAAAGCATTCTTATTGCAATTTACAACGCATCTTTTTTGTTGCTGCTTTTCTATCTGAGCTAACATTTTGAACAGTAATTCCCGATAATCTGCTTTTTCATGGTCGGGAACGGTGAAGTTATAATCAGGATTCTCGATGCTAACCATAACCTAACGCCTGATACATATTACACAATCACATCTTTGTGCGATGTGAAGTTCCTGCACTAGCATTTTGGACTTGTCGTATTGAATAATTTTCGCCTTTTATGTTTCACCTCGTATATTTCGGTGAACCATCGATCATTCGGGATGAGAATTTATGCCACATAAACCGCTGCTTTCGGTTGCAATTATTGTTCAAAATCACAGAGATGTCGTCGAGCCAACTCTTACGTCTCTGTACGAACTTTCAGCCGTTCCCTTTGAGCTCTTTATTATTGATGACGGTTCCACGGACGGAAGCGACGAAGTTATTCAATCGGTCGTTGACTACTATCAGCACGATCAGACGTTTTACTTTTCGCATGACGATTCCGCGGGGCGGGGCCACTCCTTGAATGAAGTGCTGGTACAATGCAATGGTTCGGTCTTCTGGGCACCGGAAACAATCTCAGAGATCCACGAGAAAAAACTCAGCAAACACCTGGAACAGCTGACCGGTTCCAAAGGTACCCCCCTCTTGCTACAGCAGCGACAGCTGCCGACCACTCAGCAAAAATGGATATCCTATATCAACCGACAGAACTGGCCGCTGGATGGTGCGATCATGTGGAACCTTTCGGCAGTGCCTGCCGACAACCGGTTTTTCAATCCCTATTTGACACAGCATCACGGATTGGAATTGGCCATTCGACTGGGAGATGTGTCGAACCTCGAAAGTGATGAGCCATGGTACCTTCCCAGTAGTTTTATGCAAGCTCCCGCACCCGACTCCCAACAACGGCAGGAACTGCTGTTTTCACTTCTGCGTGAGACAAGTAAATCAGGCCGGGCACGCAACTCCATTATTAAAGAACTGCAGGGCATGTCGTCCCAACCCAACAAAGAATTTGATAACGAACTACTGAATGACGCTGTGCAGATGAAACAGGACGGGCGTTTTAATTCTGCGCTGGAGCTTATCGAAGAGGTACTGGATGAGAAACCCGACCACTCGGCGGCTCGAAACCTCAAAATTGAAATCCTTGAGAAAAAACGGCGGTTTGTTGAGGCATCCGAACTCAAACACGAAACCAACAAACTGCAACAAGAAGAAACGGAGCAAGAGAAAGAGCAAGAAGAACAACCAAAGAAACTTGAAGAGGAACAGCCGGAATACAGTTCCTCAACCGAATCCGAGGAGACCTATATTAGCCTCATCATCCCCACAACCACCTATGGCAAACCCGCGCTCGAACATTGCCTGCTTTCTATATCCGAGCACTGCGATACTTCTACCCTGGAGCTCATTGTCATTGACAATGCCAGCCTTGATGATACCCATGATTACCTGGATGAACTCAAAGAGAAAGGCTTTCTTGACTGCCGTGTGATCACCAACTCTCAGAACAGGGGCTTTGCTGCCTCAATAAATCAGGGCCTGGAGAAAGCAGACGGGACCTATGCCTGTATCATCCACAATGATATTGAGTTTAACAACGAGGCCCTGACCAAACTTCGAGATCTGATGGATGCCAATCCCGGTTACGCCATAATAGGACCAGCCACTAATAAAACGCTGAATCCTGACCAGGCTAGTCGAACTATTGCCGATGATGCCCCTCAACTGATTCGTGCCGAATATCTCGACAGTTTTTGCATGATGCTGCGTACGGATGCCGAGCTACGTATGGATGAAAAGTACCAAATGGCCTTTTTCGAAGATATCGATCTTTGCTTTCAGGCACGGTCAGAGGGACATAAAGTGGGTATTGCGCCCCATGTGGAAGTGGAACATCATTTTGGAACCACCACCTTTTCACTGGATCTAGATACCGAAAGCGAGCAATACTGGAAAAACGTCTCTTACCTTAATGAAAAATGGAATATCGAGGTTTTTTCCGAAGAAGAACTCAAATCACTAAGTACCTTCGACCAGCTTCTCGCATTGGATGACATCGTCAATCCGTTGTATCCCGAACAACCAGTCAAAGATTACTTCGAGCAGCTCTTCACCGATGAGCTCAAAACCGAAATTATGAAAGCCCGGCACGATGCTGAAACGCTCTGCAAGCTGGTGCATCTTTTTATGGTAATGGACGAGCGGGAGGTGATGCGGAAGCTGGAAGACCGGCTTGGTGATATTGAACTTCCTGCTACGCTCATCTATCAGCTGGTTCGATTTTACTATCACCGCAATATTTTTTCTCGCTGCACACACTATCTCAACCGCCTAAAACCGCAGAACGAGACCCTGCGCGCCGACCTGTATCGACTGGCCATACTAGTAGAAAACAAAGATCTCGACGAGGCGATCCCAATGCTCAAAGAGTTAATGAATCATGCCCCAGCCAATCCTATGTTGTACAAGCTGGCGGGCGATATCCACAAATTCAGCGGAAACGAGGAAGAAGCCTATTCTTTCTATGAACTGGCTGAACAGATCAATCCGTTTGAATTTTCCAACGAAGAAAAAGACGCTTTCGGATTTAAGTTATAGGAGTATAACCAAAGTTAGGAAAAGCTTTTCTCGAGCGGTGTTGGCCAACAACTAAGAGAGGCATAAAAAAGAAAGACCCCACCGATCAAGGTGAGGCCTCCACTATTCATCAAGAGAGACGCCAGTTAAGGCGCCCTACAAAATGCCAATTTTTGCAGAACTTTCAAAATATAATTCTCAACTTATTTGCCACTTATTTCACTGCTGCACCATCATCTCAACCGTATTCAATAACTTCTTAAGCCCTTCTACCTTCTCTAGTTCATCCCGTTTTTCATAGCTGTTAATCAAATTTCGAATACATCGAGCCAAGATCGAGGCCTCCGTGGCCGCCTTGAAATGTTCGCTCTTAGGCTCTACACCATTTTGTTTGAGAAAATAGTAGCACTGGTTGTAGGATACGATCTTGCCCCCATCGAACGGATCAATCAAAATCTCTTCTTTGCTAGATTTGTATTTCAGCATAAAGTGGATCGGCATATTAATACCCTGAAAGGGTAACTCTAGCCGTCGTGCGATAAACAGCACAATCAACCCAAGAGAAATTGGCAGCCCCTCGCGTCGGTCGATCACCCTGTTCAAATAGGAATTATCAGGACTGTAGTAGTCGGTATTACAGCCGCTAAACTCCAGCTCTGAAAACACAAAATGCAGCACCTTATGCATTTTCTGGCTTTCATCCAGCGAATAGCGAACTTCATCACTGATCAGATCTGCAAAGCGATCGAGCTTCTGCTTGTACTCACTTTCGCGCAGGGTGGGATTATCGAACCGCGAAAGAATAAACACTGCATCCTCGAGCTGCTTCATATTATTGAGGCCGCCCTCCAGCACATCCAGAAAATCCTCTTCAACGCTGCTGTAGGTGATCCACTGGATGATCTCGTTGATAAGTTCGCTGGTATCGTCGTCTTTCATCTGGCTTTTCTGCTGATCAAGCAGAGGCACCGCACTTTCGCCCAGCTCATACAAGCGGCTCCGCACCTCCGACTGCACATACGGATCGGGATCATCCAACAAATAAACTAGGGATTCTATTTCTTCTTTCTTTGCCATTTAAAAAATATCCTCGTCAAAATTAATTCTACCCACTTATCTGACTTTGGGCTTATCAACAGCTTTTATACGCAAATCGTGCGAATAAGATAGAGAATTTATACAACTGAATTCCACTTAAATCCCAATTTATAAATTGTATATTTGGGACATTAAAAGTTATCAGATTCAAGACGCAAGCCACAAGAAAGTACAGGATCAAAAAATAGCAGTTACAGCTATCAGCTAACTGGAAATTTATCAAACTTACAACGTTAACATGAACTTATCCGTCACCTCAGAAACCGGCCTGCTCAAAAGCGTTATCGTACATACTCCCGGCAACGAAGTATCGCTGGTGAATCCCGAGCTCAAAGATGAGCTCCTCTTCGATGATATTATTTTTGAAGAGGACGCACGCCAGGAGCACCTCGACATGCTGAAAGTTTTTAAAGCTGCCATGCCCGAGAATGGTCAAATATTTGAAATCACGGACCTCTTCGAGGAATGCTTTCAAAGTGAAGAAGCCCGCTCCTTTTTTATTGAAAAGCTTATCAAAAGGCTTTCAGAGCAAAATCTACATACTATTGAAAGGGAATTACACGAGCTAAATTCCCATGATCTGATGCGGTTTGTGATTGATGGAATCACCCCGTCCATTCGCAACTTTACCCTGCATCCCACCCCCAATATGCTATTTACCCGCGACCTGGCAGCTGTGGTCAACAACAGTATCCTGTTGTCGCAACCGGCCAAGAAAGCTCGGCTACGTGAGGCTATCCTGATGGAAACACTCATCAAGTATCACTCACTCTTCGAGAACCTTCGCGACAATACTATCAAGATTGGGGATCAGGAATCCATTGAAGGCGGCGATGTACTGGTAGCCTCCGACGAGCTGGTGCTTATCGGCATGAGCGAGCGCACCTCTTTCAGTGGACTAATGACAGCCACCCAGGGATTACTCAAGCAGGGCGTTGAGCACGTACTGGCTGTCGATATCCCCAAGCAGCGCTCGTCCATGCATCTGGATACCATCTTTACCTTTGCCAGCGAAAATGAATGCATCGTCTTCCCCCCGTCCATTACTGAGCGGACCAACAATGTAGTAGCACTCAAATCCCAAAACGGATCGGTTAAAGCCGAATCGATGCCAAGCCTCAAATTTGCGCTCGAAGAACTATTGGGGCGCGACTTTATGTTTATAAAATGCGGAGGCGAAACGAGAACCAATCAATTTCGTGAACAATGGACCGACGGCGCAAACGTTTTTGCACTGGCACCCGGCGTCATTGTCGGATATGAACGAAACACAAACACATTCCACGAGTTGAAGGAACATGGATATACATTGATGAATCAGTATGAATTTATTGAAGAGTTTAAAGACACTTCCTTCAATCCCGCTGACAAAAAAATTGCGATTAGCTTTATGGGCCATGAACTTTGCCGTGGACGCGGTGGAGCCCGCTGCATGACCATGCCTATAGCCCGCGAATCATAAAAATTATTATCACTTTTGGATAACAGAACTACGCCCGAGACCACAAGTTTTCAAGTTGATCGTGTTGCTGCCGAACCCTCTATAACGGATGAAATGCAGCAACATCTGGATCCCAAAACGATACTCAAACACCTGGGACTTTTCCTGCTAACCGTGCTCACCGTTTCGCTGGCTGGGACTGGCTTTGTGGGATTTAATCCCGTACCATTTCCACTGGCCCTGCCCAACCTCCCTGACTTTTACCGGGGCCTGTTATTTGCCGGACTGCTGCTGGGATTTCTGGGCATCCACGAATTTGGACATTACTTTGCTGCCCTATACCACCACGTCCGCGTAACGCTACCCTACTTTATTCCCATTCCGCTGGGAATTGGAACAGTTGGCGCCGTGATCCGCATCAAGCAAAAGATCAACGACACCTACAAGATGTTTGATGTTGGAGCCGCAGGTCCCCTGGCCGGGTTTGTCGTTGCGATAGGCGTATTATTATATGGATTTTCAACGCTGCCCGACCCGTCGTTTATTCAGAATTTTGCTGGTCACGAAGCAATAAAAGACTATGTAGCCCAGCACGGCGCCTATCCAAGTAGCCCACTTCAGGAAACCAACGGCAATCTGCTGATTGTTGGAAATACTTTGCTGTACAGCTTCCTGGCCTCCTTCTTCCAAAACGTACCGCCCATGTGGGAAATGTACCATTATCCCTTTTTGTTTGCGGGATGGCTTGGCCTGTTCTTTACAGCCCTGAATCTGACACCCATTGGTCAGCTGGACGGTGGACACATTCTGTACTCACTGCTCGGATTCAAAAAACATCGCACCGTTGCCCGTATCTTTTTCGGCATCTTGGTCACACTCGGCACCATCGAGGCGATACCTTTCATCCATTTGTCGCTCGGCGATTGGGATAATGCCTATGGCATACTAAGCTGGATTGTCTGGGCGGGCCTCTTGTACTCACTCTTGCAAAAAGCTTTCCATAGTAACTTACAATGGATATTACCTACGCTGGCAGCCACCCTTGGACTCTCAGCCATTTACCTCTATGGAATCGTTGGTAATATCACCACTTCTGGTTCTCTGATCTGGATCGTCTGGTCGTTCTTTATCGCTTACTTTGTCGGCGTTGAACATCCACCGGCAATGCGCGAACGCGAGCTGGACCCAACCCGGAAATTTCTGGGCTGGCTCAGTATGGCAATCTTTGTGCTCTGCATCAGCCCCAATCCGCTCTACGTTATTTAAAACAGGATACTTTTGTTTATCTTTAGCTAAACTTTTGAAATTACATATTAAATGACTTTTCCCATGCGCTATCTCTCTTTATTTCTTGTTGCTTTACTTTTCATTAGCTGCTCCAGTAATACGCCCGAGAACCTCCCAAAGCGGGTTGATGAGCTTATTGGCGAAGATAATTACGAGCAGGCCCTTACCCTAATCAACGATGCCAACCCCGAGGAAACCAAGGCTGATCTGGCAAAGCTCAGAGAAAAGACACATCTGAATTATGGACTCTATCTTGAGTTACGGGGCCCGGAAGGCAGCAACATGCGCGACCGAATGACCTCTGCCCTGGAGCATTTTGTGGAAGTACTGCAAATAAATCCGAATAACCAGAAAGCCCGATCTGAAATTAAGCGTATTATGGGCGTGTACAGCACCATGCCGGACAAGTCTCCCGGGGAAGAAATTATGGCCGATCTAAGGGAACTGGGGTTTGACTATTAAAGATGTGAGAGGTCAGACGTGAAATGGCAAACGAACCCCACCTCTGCCCCCTCACTTTTCACTAGTAATGACACTAGCCTGAGAAAAGCTTATATTAATATAATTGGAGCAAGTCATCACAAAAAGTAATATCCATGTCCACTCCCACAATAAAAAATCGTAAGGCGCGGCACGAATTCGATGTCGAGGAAACTTATGAGGCCGGCCTGGTGCTTCGCGGCACTGAAGTAAAATCACTGCGTCAGGGCAAAGCGAGCCTCAAAGAAGCTTTCGCCTATATGAAAGATGGAGAAGTTTGGCTGCGCGATATGTACATAAAGCCGTACGAACATGCCTCGTATTCTAATCACAATGATCGGCGGGAGCGCAAACTGTTGCTTAGCAAGCGCGAAATTCGTGAGATTGATCAGTCGATCAACCAAAAGGGCTATACGCTTGTGCCTCTAAAGCTTTACTTCAAAAAAGGATATGCCAAAGTGCTGATGGGACTTGCCAAAGGTAAGAAACAGCACGATAAGCGAGAGGATATCAAAGAACGCGACCAAAAACGCGACTTAGAACGCCAGTACAAGGGCACTTATAAAATTGACATGTAATATATTTTAATGCCATGCTGAACTTGTTTCAGCATCTGTTTAGGAAAGAGTTTTCTTGGTTTCAAAGCTAATGCCATTAGATCCTGAAATAAATTCGGGAATACCCGAGCCTTTCAAAGGTATAAAACGGAAAAACCATGTTTGGCTTTAAGAAATGGCGTCGCAAGCGTCAAATGCAACAGGACCTGCCGGAAGAGTGGGCGGTGATCCTGCAAAAAAGCGTACCCTACTTTAGAAACCTCCCCTCCGAGCTACAGACCAAGCTGCAGGGTTTAACGAAAATCTTCTTACATGAAAAACGGTTTGAAGGCTGCGCAGGTCTTGAACTCAACGACGAAATTCGTGTGAGCATCGCCGCTCAAGCTTGTATACTGCTACTTGGCATCGACGATTTATCTTCATTTTACGAAGGATTGCGATCTGTACTCGTCTATCCCGAAAGCTATGTGGCAAAAGTTAAAAATCACCGCAATGGTTACTTTGTAGAAGAAGGATTTCAGCAGCGTCATGGGGAGGCGTGGTCGCGCGGGCACGTCGTGCTTGCCTGGGATGAAGTTAAAAAGGGCGGTGCTAATATGCATGATGGGCGAAATCTTGTTTTCCATGAATTTGCGCATCTTATCGATTACGATTACGGTGCTACTGCAGAGGTAGAGTCCAGAGAGAATACTGGCTTCTGGTCATGGAGTTCTTGGGGGTCCATCATTAACCAAGAGTACAACAAGCTGCTGGACGCAATTAGACGGAACCAGCACACCCTCATTGATGAATATGGAGCCACCAACCTGGCCGAGTTTTTTGCCGTTGTCACAGAAAACTTTTTTGAGCGGCCACGAGCTCTTCGTCGCAAACATCCCGAGCTATACAAGCAACTCAAACAATTTTACCAACAAGACCCTGCTGCATACATCAAGTCTTAATATAAAAACTGTATACTTGACCCTCTTTAGGGAACGTTTATTTATGGATACTGTTCATCCCATGTTGCATGAAAATCCTAAAAATAATCACATCCTGTTTGTCTATTAAAGATTCATTAATCAAAAAGCTGGGCATCAATAAAGGGGTAATGGCCCTGTCCATAGCACGCATGGCCGATGCTATGGGGAACAGCATATTGTTCATCCTAATACCGCTGTATGTGGCCAAATTGCCCAAAGAACACTTCGCCTTTGCCGTACCGGTGCTTGTAGGTTTGCTGATTTCACTATTCGGATTCATCACCTCGATTTTTCAACCACTGATGGGCGCACTAAGCGACAAACTGAACAAGCGTAAAGTACTCATCCAGGCGGGACTCGGCCTTATCGGACTCAGCACCCTCTTTTTTATGTTTGCCGAGAACTTCACACATCTACTTATTTTGCGTACGCTACAAGGTATCGGCGTGGCCGTGACCATCCCCGCCTCCCTTTCACTGATGACTGCGATCACTGCCAAAGAAACGCGTGGTGGATCAATGGGCGTATTCAGCACCTTCCGGATGATCGGCTTTGCCATCGGTCCCGTCATCGGCGGATACCTGCAAGTTCACTACAGCTTTGATGCCGCTTTCTACCTGGGGGCGGGCCTCATCTTTGCATCCATGCTATTTGTACAGATATGGGTAGAAGAAATCAAAATCGACGTGCCGGAAAAGGTAACGAAACGACTCAAAGTGTTTGATCTCTCGTTGTACGGATCCGGAATTCTGACTGCAGCCCTAGCTACTTTTGTCATGGCCTGCTGCTTCTCGATGGTCACTACGCTCGAAAATGAATTCAATGCACGATTAGAGATGACTGCCATCGGTTTTAGCATTGCTTTTAGCATGCTGATGGTTGGTCGACTCATATTCCAGGTACCGCTCGGTCACTTTTCCGACAAATGGGGGCGCAAACCATTTATTCTGGGTGGGCTGGTGCTGATGGCCCTGACCACCATTGTTTTAGGTGAAGTACAGACGATGAGCCAACTTGTTATCGTACGATTGCTACAGGGCGTTGCCGCCGCTGGCGTCGCTGCTCCCGCTTTTGCCCTGGCTGCTGATTTATCCAAAACAGGAGGCGAAGGCCGGCAGATGAGCGTAGTAACCATGGGCTTTGGATTGGGAATTGCTGTAGGCCCCATGCTTGCGGGGGTGCTGGCCGTTTTCTACTTCGAGCTCCCCTTTTTGGTGATTGGGATTGCTTCTTTGTTCGGAGCCTGGATTGTTTATCAGCACATGCCCGAAACTGTAAACAGCGACTCCACAATATTCAACTACAGCAGACAATCAGCTGAATGACTGTTAGCCTGTGCTTACCGATGATTTCAACTCCGGGCTATTTTTGAGTGTCTGATAGATCACACAGTACCGCTCAGTCAGCTCAATCAGTTTTTCAACTTTTTTAGAGTCAGCTTTGGTATCTAAGTCAAAGTTTAGACGAATCTCTTTAAAACCCACGGGAGCATCGCGCGATACGCCCAGTGTGCCTTTAAAATCTAGTACCCCTTCGGCGTTGACGATACCATTCTCTATTTCAATGCCCATTGCTGTGGCCACTGATTTGAGCGTTACCCCGGCACAAGCCACCAGCGCCTCGAGCAACATATCACCCGAACAAGCATGTGAACCATCTCCACCGGTCGCCGGGTGCAATCCCGCCTCAACTTCTCCGGCATCGGTTTCGACCGTACAGGCAATGTCTTCGCCGAGATTTCCTTCTGCGTGTAGAATCCACTCCGCTTCCTTGGGATCGCTTTTGTATTTCTCTTTCAGTGGTGCCTGTAATGCTCGCAGTTCAGATGCTTCCATAGTAGTGCTTTTATTTTCGTTTGGATGAAATAACAATCAATGCGTTTTCTCGTAGCATCATTCTGTTAAATCAAATAACAAACAGAAATCATGCGACGCTTAACATCAATAATTATTTGTTCAATTTTTATTCTTTTTTTACTTCTATCCTGCATGCGCAATAACGCACCTAAAAAACACGGTAAGAAGTGTAGCCCAACAATACTTTGAAGCATGGTACAGCAGCAACGATAAACAGATGGAAGAAATCGTACATCCCATGCTGGCCAAATGCGGTCCCATTATCAGACCAGAAAAAGACATTGAGCTCAACGATATGAGCGCCCTAAAACTAGTTCAGGCAACCGAAGTAGGAGTGGGTAGTAGTGCACCGGACAGCCTGGTCCAAAAAGATATTACTGTACTCTCGCTAAACAGTGATATTGCCTCGGTAAAAGTGGACAGCAAACTTCTTACCGAATGCCTGCATCTCATCAAATGAAAAGGCGAATGGAAAACCATCAACATGCTGTTGAAAATTAAACTCAAATGGCATGCTCAGTGGAACTACGGCTAAGCAGAACAAAAGGCCACCCTGTTCGGGTGGCCTTTTCATGTAGTTTCATGGGATGATCTGTAAGCCGAATTCTGTATCCCGATCAAATCGGGATGGCAATCATTTATCTGGTCCCCGGATTACTCCGAGGCTCAAGCACTCCACCCGGCAGCATAGCGACGAGCAGCGCACTGCCTGCATGAGCTTGCATCCTGTGAGGTTTGCCGTGCCTCCGAATGTCACCACCGGAGCGGTGAGCTCTTACTTCACCTTTTCACCCTTACCTCCATAATGGAGGCGGTTTGTTTTCTGTGGCACTTTCATCTATCCGGTTACCCGAATCTTCCCGTTAGGAAGCACAGTGCTCGTTGGTGTTCGGACTTTCCTCCCGCTGCGGAAGCAGCAGGCGATTGCCCGATCATCCACACAAAGATACCTTTAAAACGTAAAAGATGCACAACGTCGTATAATCAACGTGTACATCTTTCAAAACGAAAGCTTTTTAAAGCAGTGTATTAGAGCGAAAGCTCTTCTTCAGCTTTATCGAAAAAGGATTCATGTACCACAATGCGACCACTGTTTTCATCAATAATGATCTTGTTCTTGTGGCGCACCTCTACCTGGGTTTGCGGAGGAAGAGCCATACCAAGTGCTGCGCCTCTCTCCATCGGCACTACTGCCAAGCCATTAGACAAACCGTTACGGAGACGATTATAGCTTTTAAGGTAACGCTCGTCAATTTCTTTTTCGACTTCTTCACGCTTCTCCTCCAGCATTTCTTCCTCTTCTTCGGTATTCTTCTTAACCTTTTCGAGGTTTTCCTTCTTCTCTTCGTGAAGCTCTTTGGTATCTTCAAGCCGTTCTTGATACTTCTCCATCTCGGGATCGATTTCCTGCAGTCGCTTTTCGATCTCTTCCATGCGCGACTCGGCATTCTCAACAATCTGTTTTTGAGACTCGATCTCTTTGGTCAGTGCATCATACTCTCGGTTGTTGCGCACCGACATCTGCTGTTCTTCGTACTTTTCGATCTTGTTGTACGCATCCTCGATCTCAAGCTCCAGGTTGTCTTTTTCAACCTTTAGCTCTTTCTTTTCATCCTCGAGACGCTCAATTCTGGCTTCGTATCGATTGATATCAGTCTCAATATCGAGAATTTCTTCAGGCAGATCGCCCCGCAGCTGTTTAAGCTCGTCGATCCTGCTATCGATATATTGAAGATTAGCTAATTGTTGTAGTACTTCTTCCATAGATTAGGTTATCGTCGTTTATTCCTGCGGATTTTGGTTAACATCAGGTATGTGAACCTGCATGGGGTTGGTGACTACATTGGTTTCAAGAACTTCAAGTTGCTCAAATGCTTCGGAGAGTTCTTGCTGAAGTGCCGCCACCATGGGCACTTCACTTTCGTAGTGGCCTACATCGACCAGTAGAAAATTTTCGGTATCAGTAAAATAATCGTGGTATTTAATGTCGGACGTCACAAACGCCTGGGCCCCTTCGCCAATAGCATTACGCGCCAGCGAAACACCCGCGCCGCCACAGACCGCCACCTTCTTGATACGATCGACGGAGCCCGAATAGCGTACGGCCTTCACATTCAGCGCATCGGCAACAAGATCTAAAAAGTCTTGCTGGGTCATTCCCTGATCACGGTAAAATCCGACGACGCCCATCCCAACATTCTTAGAGGGACTAGCAACCTCCATTACCTGGAAATTACCCTGATGAAGCAAGCCATTCTTTTCAAGCTCTTTCTCTAAATCCGAAACGTGGTGTTCATCAATAATGGCTTCATAGGTAAACTGATCTTCTTTCTTGCCCTCCACCTTGTAATAATGGGCCTGCTCGGCCGAGTAGTAATTCAACAGCTTGAGCACCGAATCACTGTCAGAATGGTTGGTCGTCAGTACAATTTTTCGGCTGATGTTGTAGCTGTTATCAAGAAACTTGAGATTTTCGAGCCCCAGCTGTTGCCCCAGCACGAATGACACACCGTCCAGAGCTGCGTCAAGATTAGTGTGAGCGGCAATGAGGGCAATGTCGTTCTTGATCAGCTTGAAAATAATTTTGCCCTGTTCGTTGGTCGGATTTATGCGATCGATGCTTTTGAAAATCAGGGGATGATGTGCGACAATAAGATCGCAATCGTTCTGAATGGCTTCTTCGACAATATCAAGCGTAACATCCAGACAGGTAAGGATTCGCGAAATTTCTTGGTTGGGATCGCCGACCAGTAATCCAACATTATCGTAGTCGAGCTTTGTGCTGGGCGGAGCCCATTGATGGAGAAAGGTTGAAATATGCCGAACCTGTATATTCATGTGGGCTATCGGCCTCCGTGCTTTAGAATTCCAGTTAAACAGCACCTGAGCCGATGGATAAATATATCAGCGTCGAAGTAAAAAATACTCAGAGCCAGAACGGTCACTTTAGATTTGATTCTTTATTTCAGACCCACAAAATACCATTTTAATACCTTTCTTAAAAGCTTATTTTTAACTCATTAGTTACCTGATATTAGTAGTAATTGCAGAGCTAATATCCACTGAACCAAATATTTATATATAAATAAGCATATTACATGGCTGAAGACATTTGCCAAAACCTTACGGAACTACAACAACGAATAACAGCAGCCTGCGAAGATGCAGGACGAGATCCTGATGAAATTACACTAGTGGCCGTCAGCAAGATGAAACCACTGGAGGATATCAAAGAAGCGTTTGGATGCGGCCAAATCCATTTTGGTGAAAACCGTGCCAAGGAACTGCAGGACAAAATGGACGAATATCAGAATGATGAAATTCAATGGCACATGGTGGGCAACCTGCAGACCAACAAAATCAAGTATATGGTACAGCGGGTAAACTGGATACATTCGATTGAAAAGAGTAAATACCTGAGGGAAATCGAAAAACGGGCCTCACGCATCGACCGGGTTATCAACACGCTGATACAAATTAACATCAGTGGCGAAGACCAAAAAAGTGGCTGCCAGGCGCAAGATTTGCCGGAAATTTTGGAGCATGCCCAGGGTCTTGAACACGTTCGCGTACGCGGCCTCATGGGAATGGCAACTTTTGTGGATCCCGAAGACGTGGAAGAAGTACGTCCAGAATTTCAGAAACTTCGCGAAATCCGAGACGCCCACCGCGAATATGAAAGCGACAACGTACAGCTCGATGAACTGTCGATGGGAATGACCAATGACATGGAAATTGCCATCCAGGAAGGGGCTACGATGGTCCGCGTGGGCCGTGCTATCTTCGGGGAACGTAACTACTAGCCCGAATTATCGTTAAAAGTACTTTCAATCTCTTTAAGATTTAGTACATTACATACGATAACTAAACAATTTGACTGTTATGGCAGCTTGGATTTGGGTACTCATTCCACTGGTCGCAATTATTGGTGGGTTCATCATTGAATATCAAAAGAATAAAATGTCGATGATGAATCGAAGCCGACAAAATGAAGAAGAAGTCGAAGACCTGCGCAAGCTGGTCAATTCGCTAAAAGGTCGCATTGAAAACCTGGAAGCTATTGCAGCCGGCGACCCAGATGATTTTTCTACCGGCGCTGGCAAGGGCATGGAAGAAATTGAGATCGACGATGCTTCAATGAAAGAAGAAAATCAACGAGAGGTTTCTAATCTGGCAGAAAAACGGAGGACCGAATAATGGAAGGTGAAGTTTTTATCGTAACAATTGTGGCTATTGCCTGTGCCACGGGACTGATAAGATCTTGGATAAATCGGCATAAGAATAGTAATCAAAGCGTTGATGAGGAAAGCTTTAACCGATTGGCTAAAGCGTTTATGCAGCATAAAAAAGAAATGCAGAAACGCGTTGAAAATCTGGAAGCCATTATCGCCGAAGAAAACAAAGATGAAGACGAAAAGGATAGTTTCTGGCAAATTGAGGCTTCACAAAATGAAGGCTCTTTAACCAACGATCTGCAAAAAAAGGATAAGGTTCAATCATGAGTTTTGAAGAAATGGTCGTTGCACTAGTCGGCTCGCTCGGAGCATTTGCGTTGGTCGGCTATCTCGCAGCAAAGACATTTGGACTAATCAAAGCGTGGATCAACCGCAATAACAGCTCTATACCGGAAGAGGAATTCAACCGCCTGGCCAAGGCATTTATGGAGCACAAAAAGAACACCGAGCGCAGGCTACAGCATCTCGAAGCTATAGCTACCGAAGAAGAGAGTGAAAATAAATCCGGATCAAAACAGATTGAAGCGCCAAAAGAGGAAATCGAAATAGATGACCACGACACCGAAGAGGAAAAGTCATCATCCGGGGACCAAAATCTACGGAACATGCTGCGGGAATAGCACGTTACATTTATACAACTTATCTGAAGGCAAAGGGCAACACCTATGAAATTAACGGCACTGGAAATCAAGCAACAGGAATTTGAGAAGTCACTTCGCGGTTACGACAAAGATGAAGTTCAGGCTTTTCTGAATTTGATGTCCAATGAGTGGGAACACCTGGTTGCCAAAAACCGCGAGCTCGAAAACCGTATTGAGGATCTGGAAGAAAAGCTCAAGCACTATGAACGCGTAGAGGAAGCCCTTCACGAGACCCTGCAAACGGCCAAAGAATCGGCCGAGCAAAAGCTCACCAGCGCACGCAAAGATGCCCGCAACAAGATTGAAAAGGCCGAAATGGAGGCTGAGTCTATTATCCGCGAAGCCACTCAGCAACGACAGCAGGTACGTCAAAGTATCATTCGTCTGCTGGACCGGCGCAAAGAAATCATCGGGGGCATTCGCTCGTATCTTGAATTGGCTCACGAGTCCCTGGAGCAGTTCTCCAAAGACGAGGCGGCTTTGTTTGATCTGCCCAAAGATGATGAGGCCTTTTCGGAGAAGCTTAACGAGCAGGCCAAACGGCGCACCGAAGCTCTTTTCGATGAATCTGAACAGGAGTTCGAAGAAGAGGCTCAACCCCTTCCGCCCGGTGCTGAAGACATGGACGATATCATCGACGACCTTGATTAAGATTTTGGTATAAGAAAGAAATAGGGTATAAGTTATAAGGCTAGCAGTAACCATATACCATATTCCCCTATAGCTGCCTTTCCCCAACAGTACATTTTGTGCTCTGCTTTCCCTATTTTCCCAAATCAATTAATCAAAAAACAACTATTGTCCAATGCAGCGAGAATCCGTCGAAGAGTTTCGAAAAAAACGTGATGAAGCCCTCTCTTATCTCAAAGAACATACTGATGAACGCCCCCATTACCTTGTTATCCTTGGAACCGGTCTCGGCAACCTGGCCGACGAGATTGATGTAATTGACAGTATCTCTTACGCTGACATTCCGCACTTTCCGGTCTCCACAGTCGAAAGTCATGCCGGTCACCTCCTGTTCGGCACCTTGAGCGGAAAAAAAGTTGTGGCCATGCAGGGACGTTTCCATTACTACGAGGGATACAGCATGCAGCAAATTGCTTTTCCGTTGCGGGTTCTACATGCACTCAGCACTGAAACACTCTTGGTCAGCAATGCATGTGGCGGAATGAATCCCAATTACTCGCGCGGCGAAATCATGCTGATCAACGATCACATCAACATGCTGGGTGATAATCCGCTGATCGGTCCCAACGACGATGAGCTCGGACCACGCTTCCCCGATATGAGCGAACCCTACACTGAAGAATTTATCGAACTAGCTGAACAGGTGGCGCTAGACAAGGGTATCAAAATGCACCAGGGAGTGTATTTAGCCCTTAGTGGCCCCATGCTGGAAACCAAGGCCGAGTACCGCTTTCTGCGACAGATTGGGGCTGATGTTGTGGGCATGAGTACGGTTCCAGAAGTAATCACTGCTGTACACATGAATATGGATGTGCTGGGTATATCGGTCATTACCGATGAATGCCTGCCTGATGCCCTGGAACCGGTAAATATAGAGGAGGTTTTAGAAGCAGCTGGTATTGCGGAACCCAAAATGACGAAAGTCATCATGGGGGTACTCGAGCGACTATAGGGAAAGAACCCACTTTTAACAAACTTTTTTAACAGTTCGAAAATTGTAGCAAATTCTAATCTTTGTGATACCAATTTCTCCCTGAAAAGCGTTACTTTTATTACTAGTTCTGAAGGAAGAACGCCACGGTGTTTTTTCCCTCAGCAATGACCATTAACCATATCATATACCATTCAATATGTTTAACGGCAACTTTAATGATGGTATCTGGGATGAGCATCAGTGGGAAGCTCACCTCAATGAGATCGAAAAAAAGAGCACTCATTTACGCAAATTTATTGCTCCTGAACGTTCCGAGAACCTGCCCCGCTGGCTTACCCTGCTTAAAGAAAATGCCGACGAGCTAGACGCCGTGGACGCTTTTATTGAAGAAGAACTTCAGTTCGACGACGCCTATTTCCCGGACGAAGATGACGAGGAGCTGGATGATGACGATGAGTGGGACGACTTGGACGAATTCCTATTCGGTGATCTCGAAGAAGACTTTTTCCTGGAAGACGAAGACGATTATGATTTCGGCGAAGAATGGAAAGAGCTGAGCGAAGATTATGCGATGTCGGAAAACGGCTCAATCGAAACGCTGGATGTGTACAACAGCTCGCGCGAACTGGCAGCTCTGATCCTGCACTGGGCTGAAAATATCAATCCCCAGCATTTGACTAACGACTACAACGAATTTGTAGGCAATGTGCTAAAAATTGGTGCTAAAGTTGCCGGGGGATATTCTTTTGGGTTCGACCACGAATTTCTTGGCGGCAACATAGCCTATACTAAAAAGGCACTCTATTGCGCAAATGATGCCCTCACCATCCTACAACGCGATTTGAAAGACACCCACTACCTGCCCAAAAAGCAATATCTTTACTTTCACGAGCAGCTGTTTACGTTGCGTAATAAGATTGGTATCTATATTCAAGATCTGCGCGAACGGTTTTACCGCAGTCTTTAAGTGCTGAAGTGCCAAGGGTGTTAACGCTGACAACCACAAAATTCAACTCGTTAACACCCTAATACATTAGCACTCATTACTACCAGATCGCTACTTCACGATTGCCTTCCGAATCAGACGTGGCGCGGTACATCCCTTTCGTATTCATATTCATATAGGTGTTGCCGTATTTATCGACGGCAATCATGCCTGCCTCACCGGGATTCAAGACATCCTGCAACAAATAGTTACCTGCCTCTTCAAGAGTTGCCGGTTTGTATTTCATATAAGCACTCACCGTGTGTCCCGAGACGGCTCGCATAATTTTTTCGCCCCATCCGGTCATAGATACGGCCACTTCGTCACTGGCATAGGTCCCAGCTCCAACAACAGGCACATCACCGACGCGTCCAAACATTTTATTGGTCATACCACCTGTGGAAGTACCGGCAACGATCTGACCCTCCTTATCAACAGCTACACAACCTACCGTACCAAACTTTTCCTTGAGGTTATATTGCGGCGAATCTTGCTGGTTCATATTACTGGATTGCGCATCCTCTTGCAGCGAGCGTTTCCAGGCTTTATATCGATCTTCATTATAAAAATAGTCTTGATTAACCCGTTCAACGCCCATCTTATCAGCAAACTCTTCGGCTCCATCGCCGGCAAACATTACATGCTTGGACTCTTCCATCACCATCCGCGCCAAGGAGATGGGATTTTTTACGGTCCGTACACCGGTTATCGTACCGGCATTACGCGTATTCCCGACCATGAGAGCAGCATCCAGTTCATGTCCCCCATCATGAGTAAATACGGCACCTTTGCCTGCATTAAACCGGGGATTATTTTCCAAGTAGTTGATCACATGTTCTACAGCATCAATGGCCTCACCACCATCTTTGAGTACAGCTTCTCCCTCGGAAAGCGCCGAATCCAAAGCGGCCTTATAGGCCTTTTTCACCGACTCGGGCTTGTCTTGCGAGATGGCTCCCGCCCCGCCATGAATGACGAGCGCCCAATCTTTTTTCGTAGTATCGCGTTCAGACTGCTGTTGCTGTTCCCCGGTGTTGGCACATCCCATAACAAGAGCGATGGCCAGTATACCGATAAGCTGTTTTCCAAATCCCATATCACTATTCATTATTTACGGTTAATATCCATGCGAAATATTATAAGCACCGCAGCACGCATTTCAAAGTTTGTGACCAGCGTCTAACATTTTTTAATACGTAAGGTTTTGCTTTTGCAATGGTCTTACCAATGTGTCTATTCATCAGAAATACCGGTTCCCCTTCGCTTCGTATCCAGCGGTACGGCTTGCACTGCTGATAGCTGTGGGCATCACTCTCGACTATCAGCTAACATTAACCTCGCTACAATGGATAATCAGCTTTGGAGCATTGGGGCTTTTCTATGCGACTGCGGAACTCATCTATCAACGGCGACTTAAGTCACGAGCCTACAATGTAGCCATTCTGTGCTATTTAGGCATGGCTGTTACCTTTGGTGGCAGCTGGCACTCGCTATTTGATTACCGTCAGCCGCCAACCGAAGCCAAGGTTGTGAACAAATATACGTGGGAAGAACTCACCTTTGAGGGACGTGTCAAGCAAATCAAGCAGACCAGTACCGGCAAATATCAAATCGATGTAGCAGTTGATACCACCATATTCCCAAACCGGATTCCGTGGTTTCAGCCATATAAGCTGCGCGCTGTTCTGAATCCAGAAGATCTAGCCCTGCCCAATCGGCTAAACTTAGGAAGTCGAATAGGGTTTACGGCTACCGTTTATCCACTTGAAGAGAAGCGCAACCCCTCGCAGTTTGATTACAAGCAATACTTAGCATCCAATGATATTTACACACAGGTAGGCATTCAACAAATTCAGAAGATCACTCCAAACACCAGCTTCTTCAGCTGGACGTACTGGCGCCATAAGGTTCTGGAGGGGATCGACAACAATTTCAGCAAACAAACCGGATCCCTGGCCAAAGCACTCCTCATCGGATACAAAAACGAGCTCAACAGGAGTGAGAAAATCACGTTCTCACGAGCAGGACTTTCCCATATCATGGCGGTTTCGGGTCTGCATGTGGGATTCATCCTGGCGCCGTTCTGGCTCTTAATACCCTTTTTATGGACCATCCGCTATGGCAAGCAATTTGGGTTCGTATTGCTTGTGACTATACTATTTATATACGCTGGTCTTACCGGGTTTTCGTCATCAGTTACGCGGGCCTCTATCGTGGGGATCTTCCTGGCTTACGGCAAACTTTTCCATAAAATACGCAGTTCTAAGAACCTGACGGCTGTAGCCGCACTTATCATCTTACTGCTAAATCCATCCGACCTGTTTTCCATTGGCTTCCAGCTTTCATTCGCTGCCGTCTATGTTATCCTGCTCACTGCCCCGGTCATACAGCGCCAGCTTCCCGACTGGATCAGATATCGGTGGTATGGAACGCCCGCCATGGTTGTCGTAATTTCCTTTATCGTCCAGATTGGATTATTTCCACTGCTGGCTTATTACTTCGGGGAATTTTCGCTCGTCGGACCGCTGGCCAACGCTTTTGTCGTTCCGATCCTGGGAATCGCCGTACCCTACGCGCTGCTACTTATCCCGGTTGGCATGGTCTTTCCCGAAGTGAGCCATCTACTTAATATCCCGGTCGATTTCTTTCTGAAACAGCTTTCCTGGTTTGTGAACATGGCCGCCCACTGGCCCTGGAGCTGGATACAGGTTCACGTCGAAAGCTTACTATTTTTTGGAATCTGGATAAGTGGAATATTTCTTATTGCCTCACTGCCCATCCCAAAAATGCGCTGGAAAGTACTCATTGTGTTTCTGGGGATCCTCTGCATAAATCAGGCCTCGCACATCGTGCAAAAACTTCAACCGGCCCAACTTGAGCTCACCTTTTTTGATGTGGGCCAGGGAGACGCTGCTCTCGTTAATACACCCAACGGCAAGCACTTCCTAGTTGACACCGGCCGCTGGCAGCCTGACTATAATAGTGCAAAATATGTGATTATTCCGCACTTGAAAGAGCAAGGTATCGACAAGCTGGATGCGGTTTTCCTGTCGCATCCACATGCTGATCACATCGGTGGAATACTGGAACTGATACATTCCATCCCGATTGACACCATATACAATTGCGGGGCCAAATATGATTCCAAGCTTTATCAACGGTATCATCAACTCGCCTCGCAGAAGCAGATTCCAGTCAAATCACTTACTGCCGGTGACCAAGTGCCCCTGGACCCAGCACTCAGACTCTTCACTTATGGACCATCTGCTTCGACCTCCCTATCAAATGTCAATAATCGGTCTCTCATCTTGGAAATCATCTATGGCAACACCGAATTTTTATTCATGGGCGATGCCGAAAACGCCCAGGAAAAACATCTTCTAGGACACTATCCATCCCTGACCAATACCGACTTTCTTAAAGTTGGTCACCACGGAAGTAAAACGAGCTCGATTTCTGCCCTGCTTCAAACAGTAACAGCTCAATCCGGTATTGTTTCTCTGGCTAAACAGAATCAGTTTGAGCATCCACATAAAGAAGCAGTTCGACGGCTAAGAAAACACATCCCGGATCTTCATTTCACGAGCCTCGAAGGAGCCGTCCAGTTCCATTCGGATGGATATCAAATTTATCCTGGCAGGTAAAACTCACTTTACTCATATTTTTAACCGCTGTTAACAATTCAATAAAAAACTCTTTAGCTTCTTCGTGCAATCTCTATATTAGAGAATGCTAGTTTTCGCACGATTTTACTAACTTTGACTGCTTTTTCATGGCACCATATTCTCAGTCATGGCTTAATGAACGGGGCCAACTCATATTGATGGCTGGCGGCGTTGCCGGCTTGCTCTTTATGATGTATCTGCTGGAGCACCTGCTGAATCCGCTTGGCTACGCCCTCCTGATAGGTATTGTCCTTTATCCTATCCGGAAACAGCCGGTGGCACGTGCATTGCTGTATGCCACCTTCTTTTCGGCGGGTGTCTGGCTTATTTACGATTCCGGACATCTGCTGATTCCCTTTGTACTAGCCTATATTATTGCGTTTATCATTAATCCACTGGTGGAAGCAATCGAGCGGCGCCGTATTCCCCGTGGTGCTATCGCCGGTATTTTTACGGTGGTAAGTCTGAGCCTTATTGGGCTGGGACTGTTTTTTGCCGTTCCCGCCATCGTCGAACAGCTTTCCAAGCTTGGTTCACTGGTCAATCAAACGGCCAACAATACAGAACAGATGATCGAGAGCACGGGAATTTTGGCGCTGTTCGAACATATTGGTTTCGAAGCAGAATCGATCAAAACGCAGCTTACTACTCAGGTTAACCTGTTGATACAACAGCTTTACACCAGCATGACCACCCTGTCATCAACCTATATTTCAGGGCTGGGCAGTATGGTTACCGTGATATTTTTCATCATTTTGATGCCCTTCTTGTGCTTCTTTATGATCCGCGATTACGAAAAAATTGGTGTTTTCGTCCGCTCCCTTATCACGCCCAGCGATGTCTCGACCGACTATACTACCGAAATAAGCCGCATTGTAGGCGCTTACCTGCGCGGACAGTTTATCGTTGTTCTCATCAGCGCCATCAACCTGAGCCTTGGCTTCTACCTTGTAGGCGTCCCCTACGCCCTGGTACTCGGTATTTTTGCGGGATTAACGAACTTCGTCCCCACCTTTGGTCTTTGGGTTAGTGTATCCGTCTGTACACTGGTGGGTGCTTCGCTGGGGCAGCCTTGGTATCAGTTTTTGCCTGGCATCTATATCGTCTTTGCTATCGAGCAAGTGCTGGAATCTGGCTTTATCGTCCCCCGGATTGTGGGGCAACACGTTGGGCTACACCCCTTACTTGTAATGGTGTCTCTGCTACTATTCGGCTTTATGTTTGGCATTTTAGGCTTACTGGTTGCCGTGCCTTCAGCAGCACTGATCTCCGTATTTTATCAGCAATATAAGGAAACACAAAAAATTTCGTTCTTAAGCGGAAGTGAACTCGACTCTTTTATCCAGCAGTTTGATCGCGAATCCAAAAAACAGAAAAAGAAGAAACAGCGCGAGATTGAAAAAGAGTTGGATTCCGACGGCTAAAACTTTTTATTTACATGGTTTTAGAAGCAAAAAAAACACGTCACGCATCTATTTATGAGCAAAAAGGAACGACCGAGCTTCGAAGAGGCTTTAACTAGACTAGAAGAAATTGTTACTGAACTCGAAGATGAGTCTATTTCGCTGGAAAAATCTATAGAGCTATATGAAGAGGGTATTGAACTTTCGAAACATTGCACCGAAACGCTTGAAGAGGCTGAGTTGCGCATCAAGAAAGTGGCGGAACAACATGCTGATGAAAACGAAAATGAATAAATAGTTATGGAATTTGAAGAAGTCACTCCCGGTCCACTACTGGGAAAAATTGATTATCCCGATGATTTAAAGAAACTCGATCCCGAACAGCTTGTAGATGTATGCGATGAGCTACGGGATTACATCATCGACATGGTATCAATCCACGGGGGCCATTTTGGGGCCAGCCTGGGTGTTGTTGAGATGACAGTGGCACTCCACTATGTCTATAACACGCCCAAAGATCGTATCGTATGGGATGTTGGCCACCAAGCATACGGACATAAAATTCTTACTGGCAGACGCGAAAATTTCCATACCAATCGCGAATACGGCGGACTTTCCGGCTTCCCAAAACGTAGCGAAAGCGAATATGATACGTTTGGTGTGGGGCACTCCAGCACTTCTATTTCTGCTGGATTGGGCATGGCTATTGCCCGTGATCTCGACCAGAGTGATAAAAAAATTGTTACCGTTACTGGTGATGGCGCCATGACGGCTGGGCTTGCTTTTGAGGCTTTGAATAATGCTGGTGCTCTGGACTCGGATATTTTAGTGATCCTCAACGACAACAACATGTCGATTGATCCCAACGTAGGCGCCCTCAAAGAATATTTGACCGACATCACGACCAGCAAAACGTTCAATAAACTGCGAGATGAAATTTACGATATGCTTGGGCATTTCAAGTCAGCCGGGGATAAGATGCGCAAGGTCGCATCTAAGTTGGAAAAGGCAGTAACCACCGCGATTACGCCCGGCGGACTTTTCCAGGCACTTGGCTTTAAGTACTACGGTCCTGTTGACGGACACAATGTTGAAACTATGCGGCGGTACCTCGAGGATCTGAAAGATATTCCCGGGCCGAAACTACTACATGCCGTAACGGTTAAAGGCAAAGGATTTGCTCCGGCCGAGCGCGAGCAAACCAAGTGGCATGCCCAGAGCAGTCCGTTCGATAAAATTACTGGTAAACAACTGGATCCGGATACCGAACCCAAGCCTCCAAAATACCAGCACGTATTTGGGGAGGCTGTCGTTGAACTGGCCGATGAGGACGAGCGCATCGTGGGCATCACCCCTGCTATGCCAAGTGGTTCAAGCCTCTGGCCCCTGATGGAAAAATATCCTGACCGTGCCTTTGACGTGGGTATTGCCGAGCAGCATTCGATCACTTTTGCAGCAGGACTGGCAGCTGAAGGCAAGAAAGCATTTGCCGCTATCTATTCTACCTTTTTGCAACGTGCCTACGACCAGGTAATTCATGATGTATGTATTCAAAAACTACCGGTTGTATTCTGCATCGACCGTGCCGGCCTTGTGGGCGCTGACGGTCCTACACATCACGGACTTTATGATATTTCGTACCTGCGCAACGTCCCGAACATCATTGTTTCTTCACCGATGAATGAAGAGGAGCTACGCGATATGATGTACAGTGCCTCCAAACATGAAGAATGTGCATGGGCTATTCGCTATCCACGGGGACGTGCTACCGGCATGGATATCCCGGAAGGATTTAAGTCCATGGAAATTGGTAAAGGTGAATGCCTACGCGAAGGCGACGAAATTGCCATCCTCAGCTTTGGTCCTTTCGGCAACTACGTGATGGAAGCCGCTGATGATCTGGAAGAAGAGGGCATCAACGTGGGTCATTACAACATGCGCTTTGCCAAGCCGCTTGATACAGACCTCATCGACAAAGTTTGCCATACATACGATCGCATCATCACTATCGAGGATGGCACCAAGCTCGGCGGATTTGGTAGTGCTGTAGCCGAATACCTGGCTGACAAGCCACATCACATCCCCACAACCATTATGGGCGTTCCCGACCGTATTGTTGAACACGGGACCCAAGAGGAATTACACGAAGAGGTAGGGCTTGATCCAGAAGGAATCAAGGAAACAGTAAGAGAAGTGCTGAAAGCAGAATCGCTGAAGGCCTGAAAAAGAGTCGTTAAAACTTAACCCTCAAGGTTTCTCTAATCCTTGAGGGTTTTTTGTTTTAATAATTGTTATAATTTCTGCGGTCTTTTCTGGCTGGCGTTGTTACAGGCCACATAAAGCCTTAACTACCCGTGGAAATCTCTACAGCCACAAATGGTATCAACGGGAGTTGATCTACGCGCCGCAGTCGAAACAGATCGAAATAAAACAGGTTGCGACGGTCATAGACATTAATGGCACCAGCCTTGAGTGTCATATTAGCCAGATCAAATTGAAACTTACGCTTCATGCTTACATCCAGGCGGTGATAAACCGGCATACGCCCCGTGTATGGCTTGTCGAAAAGCAGACGAGGCTCTCCGTAGTCGCGCCGCGGATCCTGCAAGTTGCGCAATGGAATCAGGCTGTCAAAACCAAAAGGCCGCGTATAGGGCATCCCCGAACCAAACTGCCAACGTATGTTCAGATCTGCGAAACCGAGATCCGAGTTGAACAGGGCGCTGATGCTGTGGCGCTGATCGTGAGCGGGATGATAGGTCTGTGAGCTACTACTGAAATACTGCTGCGAGGTGGTGTACTGGGTCCAGCTAAATCCGTAGCCGATATAAGCGTAAATGGATCCTCTTTTAAGCTCACCGCGTACGTCAAACCCCCAGGTTTTTCCGGTTGCTGGTGTCATTTCGGTGGTGAAACGCGCATAGGTACTCCAGATTGGCACTGCCAGGTTTTTCATCCACTTATGGTAGCCTTCGAGGGTAAACCCAAAATCACCAAACTGCTGCCGCCATCCTAAAATAGTATGAATAGAACGGGGTCGTCCCTCTTCGAGTGGCGTCGGCAGCCAAGCACGAAACGCCGATCCAAGATCACGTTCGTCTGTAATTCCAACCACTGTTTGTCTATACAGGCCTGCTGCAAAATTCAGCTTTTGATCTTCACTACCAAAGGGCATCCATGTACCCCGGATGCGAGGCTCAATGTTAAATCCATAGTCAAAAGACCCTCCTACTGAAACACCCGGTTTTACACTGAGGTTTTCTGCAAGGTTCAGATCCATGCTCAGGTAACCGGTAAAGCCGACCAAAAACTCGTTGCCGGTTCGGATACCCTCAAACTGCTCATTCAGGGAATAATTCGGCTTGTCAACGCGTGCTTCAAAACCACCGCTGATCTCATGTCCGCCCTTTAGGGGAGTGGCCAAGTCGAGGCCCGTTGTAATGTTTAAAATACTGGCTTCACGAGCGGGATCGCCGCTTATCCCCACCGAATTGTGGGAATAAGTCGAATTCAGGGTAATATCAAGCAGCGACAGAGAGCCGGAGGAAAGCACGACACAACGGCCGCCCAGCCCATAATTTGACCATTTGAACACCTCATTACGTTCGGCGTCGATGCGTCCCCGGTCGTACGTATGCATACCGGTTACCGAACACCTACTCTGATCGGTCGCATTCTGTATCTTAAAAAACTGATCGCCAAATCGGATGGGCTGTTCCTGGCCCAGCACCAATGGTGCCGTTCGTTCAATTTGAGAAAAGCGGCCCGAGACCAAGAATGAACCACCCTCACCTCCCAGTGGACCTTCTACCTGTACGCCACCCAGAAAAGGACCCACCGATACCGACCCTTCATAGTTTTGATGGTTCCCGCCGCGCATCGTCACATCAATAACTGAGGACATCCGCCCACTGTACTTGGCGGGGAAACCGCCGGCATACACATCTGCATTGGAAATTAAATCCTGCGGAAAGGCTGAGTAAAAACCTGCAATATGAAAAGGACGATACACCTGCATCTTGTCCATCATCACCAAGTTCTGATCGGGAGAACCACCACGGATAAAAAGCTGCCCTCCACGATCCCCTACCGAAACCACACCGGGAAGGGTCTGCAGATAGTTGGACAGGTCGCCACTAACCGAAGGCGTTGACACCCGTGATAAATCTTGTGGTGTTACTTTCTGGCGGCCGGCTTCAAGCGTCGTTGCTCCGCCGGTATTGCCGGTCACCACAACACCTTCCATCTGCTGCTCTTGGTGCTTTAGGCCTACCGTATATGTGACCGTATTAAGTCTGTTATCTTTGGTGAGGTTCAATGTATCGGTCTGTGTTTGGTATCCGACAAAACTAATACGAATGGTATATGGGCCGGGCTCAAGATCTGTAATTGCATAATACCCCTTGGAACTTGTTACAGCACCACGCCGTTTATCATCATCCTCCATTGACTTCAGCAGGACATTAGCCCCTGACAACGGCTGGGAATTCTCTGAATCCGTCACAAAACCGCGCAATGTTATATCTTGTGGCTGTGCAGCAGTCAACGAAGGCATAAAAAGTGCCAACAACATCCAGAGTAAAAAACAGGCTTTTGCAACAAGGCTCTGACGTGTATTCTGCATACTTATTCTTTTGTTTATGAAGAATAACAAGGTTCTGGTGAGTTAGTCTCAATAGTGAGCGTATCGGTCAAAATGCCGCCTAACAGGCCCACTCCTCCCTCGATATTTGACGCAACATGGGGCAGGGCTGCAGCTTCCTCATCAATAGTAAGAAAATCGGGCCACTGCGGAGAACCCGCCGCCACAATAACTTCGCTCCGAACAACCGTAAATGTTTTACCTCTGGGATACCCCTCACCAATTGTACTCAAATCTTTTTCGGGATGATAACCAGCTTTAATCAAATTTTCTTCCAGATGTACTGTATCCTGCAGGTGCGAAAATGAATCTGTATTAATGAAGGGTTCAATTGGACAACCACCCAACCCTCCACAATTCTGGCAGGTGTGATATAACGTTTTTACGGCAATTAAACGACCAATATCACGTACTTCTACGTATCCTCCGGGCCTAAATAAATTTGGTTCGGGAAAGCGGCTAGGAATGGTAACCTCGGCACTGCTGCTGGCCCCGTGTCCCTGAATCTGGAACTCATACGACTGATTAGGCGAAATATCCATCGTAGTATAATAGTTATGAGCACGGCCCGACTGGTAGTAACTAAACAGCGAATCTTGCAGTGTTTCGGTTTGCCCCGTTTCAACATTGGTTAATGTTACTTCGGCATCCAGCTGCGTTGGAGTGTCGGTTGCCATACTATCCCGAAGATATTCGAGCCGTACAAACTGCGTATCAGCCGATGCATTGAGATAACCGAAAACAGAAAAAGTCCGGTTATTTTGCTCGATGGGAACAAATGCCGGCTCACAGCTGCTAAACAGTAAGACTACTGCCGTGGCCAGCACCAAGGTATAAATATGATTGCGGAATATCGTTAAAGATAACAGCATGCTACAATCCTGGTTCCCAAATACTCTTCTTTTTATTCGATGTGGGCGACTGTGCTTATGGACTGATATTCAATCAAATATAAGCAGCTTCCAAATGCAAGTAGCGTATGTCTCCAACCCGCATCCCCAGGTACAAAGAGTGATATACTGGTATAAAAAGCCATTATCTGTGACAAAAGGAATTATTTTGTTACAGCTTATTACGTTCTAGCTCACAAGAAACCAAATCACGGCTACACGATATACAATGTGTACATATATTCTTATCAAGATGAAGAGTATCACTCATAAACTGACCAGTAATTCAGTCCTATTTTTGCCTATTAAAGATCAAATACCGTAGTACCCTTTTACTACAACTCATCCCTGCGAACCGTTACCTCGGAACAGGTACTGAGCATATTTAAAGTATCGCTGACAATGCCGCCAAGATAGCCAACCCCATTATTGATATTGGTTGCCACCTCAGGCAGGGCAACTTCTTCAGGGTTGAGGTCAAGGTAATTCGGCCATCCAGCGTTACCTCCCGCTACTCCAACATCATACTTCGTTATATAATATTTTATCACGTTAGGATTAGAATCCATGGCCGGATAATTAGTAGCAATAGCCTTTTTTTCTTTCAGTAAGTTTACCTTGGCTTTCACACTACCATCATTCATCTGCAAGGTGTCCCTCAGGTGCGAATATGTATAGCGTATGGGTTTTTTACACCCGCAGCCCGTTTTTCCCGAGCAAGTATAAAAAATAGTCTTTACACTTATTAGCCGATTGATATCGTGCATCTTTACAGAAGTACGGTTTTCATCATTGGCTAACACAGTAGGCTCAGGAAATAAGTCGGGGACCTCCACTTCCACACTACTGGCACCTTCTTTTCCATTAATCTCCAGACGATACTTTTGGTTTGGATGGATATCCATCGTCGTATAAAAGTTGTGCGCCCTTCCTTGCTGGTAGTACTCGAAGATCGAATCTTGCATTGCAACTGTCTGGCCGGTTGAGATATTGCTGAGAGTAACTTCGGCATCCAGCTCCAACGGCGAATCGGTTGCCCTACCGTCGCGCAGTTTTTCTATACGCACAAACTGGGTATCGGCTGAGGCATTCAAGTATCCGAATACAGAAAAATAGCGGTCGTTATGTTGAATGGGATTAAACGCGGGATCGCAGCCAGTGAATAAAACGGCCATGCAAATTATCGCCAGTAACATTTGAATACGCAGGCGAAAAACTGTTGTTCCTGAATGCATATGGAATGTCATTTTTTTCACTTCGAAAAAATGAAGATCCTACCGAAGATATGCTGTTACAATAAATTTGTTATCAGACGCGTATTTATGTGATCAAATGAAACTACTCGGGGCAGGATGCATGTCATATTTTTCCAGTGGTGGGCATCACAGATTAGACGTGGAATAATTATCCCGCACCAGTAACTCTAATCTTGTTCGGGGCATTTTCTGCAGGGAAAATCAGATTGCGTGCCAATGGTTAATGTATCGCTTATTATTCCACCCAGAAATCCTGTTCCACCCTCAACATTGGTGGCTACATCCGGCAGGCCCGCTGCTTCTTGATCAAGCGCAATAAAATCGGGCCACTGGTCTGTACCCGCTGCAATCATCATCCTGTAATTTGTGATTGTAAATTCCCTGTTTGGCGGATATTCCATTTCGATTTCCTGACGATCTTCCAGGCTATCAATAGGTACCCGAATTATTCCATTGTCAAAGGACGTAGTATCAGCGAGAGAATAAAAATCCATCTCCCGAATATAAGGCTTTGCCGGACAGGGCGGTGGATCCGTTGCCGGTGACCCACAGATACAATTCACACAAGAATTATAGATGATTTTGGCACCCACGAGCCGTTCAATGCCGCGAACTACCACAAAGGGATCTTCATCGGGCGGATCGAGCAGCTGAGGCTCTGGAAACACATCCGGAATTTCTACATCCACACTGCTGGTACCCGCCGGTCCCTTGACCACCAGTTTATACGAACCGTTGGGGACAATCTCCATCGTAGTATAATAATTGTGAGCCCGACCCTGGGGATATTCAAACAGCGAATCCTGCATGGTGACCGTTTGCCCGGTGGATGTATTGGTGAGCGTTACCGTAGCATCAAGCTTGGTTAGTGTACCCGTAGCCAGGCTGTCGCGAAGCTTTTCGATGCGCACAAACTGAGTGTCGGCCGAGGCATTCAGATATCCGAATACAGAATAGTGACGATCGTTTTCGTGGATTGGATCGAAGGAAGGCTCACAACCTATATATAGTAACGAAATGCAACTTATTAGTAACAGGGTTCCAACGTTGTGATTTGCTTGCACCATGCCAATAAAGCTATTCAATCTCCAGGCATTTACATTCTGACTGAAGAATTGAGTTAAAACTAAGGTTTGATCCTTCCTATCGTAAATCAAGTGCAAGATTCGACAAAAAGCAAATATTAAGATCTGAAAGGAGTACAGATTTTTTAAAACTATTTTGTGTACTATGCCGTCTTACCTATGTACGGCAAGTAACATGCTGTTGCCAAACAGTAGTTGGTAAACTCCCGGAGTATTTTAATGAATGATGCAAAACTCATAGAAAACTTTCGCAATGGCGACATGGAGGCGTTCAACCGCCTGGTAAAGCGATGGCAGCAGCGCATTCATCGCTTCGCTTATCGCTACTTTGCCAGCCATGATGAGGCTTCTGAAATCACCCAAAAAACCTTTATCAAAGCATATAAAAAACTGAATACCCTGGAGAATACGGATAAGTTTTCTGCCTGGATCTACCGTATTGCCAACAACCTTTGCCTAGATGAAACGAAATGCGCCAGCCGACGCCGGTCGGCATCCATGGAGGCACTGCCCAAGCATCCGGTGGCCGAAAACCTATCCTCGAATCCCGATCAGCTAGTCCAGCAAGAGGATCTGGAATCCATTTTGCAGCTGGCGCTTCGGCAGATTCCTGCCGAACAACGCATCGTGGTGATAATGAAGGAATACGAAGGGCTCAAATTCCGCGAGATTGCCGAGGTGCTGGGAGAGCCCGAAAATACGGTTAAATCACGGCTTTATTACGGACTGAAGAAATTACGAACTCTTTTTGAACAATGGAATATCGAACTGGAGGCTTTACGTTATGAATGATCAACTAGCCCGCTCGCTCTTTATGGATTATCTCTATGATGAGATCAGTGATGAGGAGCGCTCAAAACTGGAAACTTATCTCGAAAATCATCCCAAACTGCGAAAGGAACTGCAAGAGCTACAAGAAACACGCTCATTGCTGCAACGGATGCCCGAACTCAATCCCGACCAACAGCTTTTGATGGTAGAACCAAATGATCGCACCTTCGGGCGATGGTGGCAGCAGGCCAAACAACTGGCACCAGATTCATTTTTTGGTAAAAGTGTGCTGGCAGCCGCTGCGATAATTATCCTGCTGCTGATAACAGGATCCGTGGCCCAACTACATGTCGAAACTACAGGCAAAGGCATTGCCATCAGCATGGGATACACCCCTACTGTAAACACTGGCCTATCCAATCAAGAAGCTGAAGCTTTGGTCCAAAAACTTCGCGAAGAAAATGCAGCAACACTATCAAAATATGCCGAGTCTATCCACAGGCAAAACAGAGAGCAGCTGAAAAAAATGGTCACTTACTTCCAGGAGCAGCGTATCAATGACCTTCAGCTGGTTGATCAGACGCTCGACGAGCTCCAACAAAATACCAACTATCGCCTGCGACAAACCAACGAATACCTGGGACAGGTGTTACAAACCGTGAGTACAGGAGATTAAAACTAATGTAAAAAGGAGATACAGCCATGAAATACATCCAAAAACTCACCCTCTCGATTGTATCGCTTACGTTAATATTTGGGCTGCAATCGATACTTGCTCAGGATATTGATACCAATCGCATGAATCGCGATATCAATATTATGAAGAACATTTTGCAGGAGATGTTTAAAACCCAAATGAAAGGAAGCCATGACAACATACGCGTCCATTCTATAGGAGAATTCCACTTTGGACAAAATGATATCCGCGGTACGTATCTGCCGGGATACGGTATCATTTTAAATATTTCTACGGGCCGCCGACCGTTTATCTTGTTTCAAGATGATAAAAACAGCTTCTCCTATAGCTTTCAATACGGAGATGATAGCAAAGGCGTAAAAGTCACAGAAGAATCGATCTCAAATAGAATTATCGAATTTTTGAAGGATTATGGCTCAACGATTGGTCAACTTTCGGACGATGACAAGATCATGGTTATATACGATTCCCGTACAGACAGAGGCCCCCGAATTGATTTTTTCCGGTCATCGGATGACAAAGAAAAAGCCCCGGACGAACAACTACCAACGATTTCTGTAATAGCTACAAAAAGTGATCTCCAGGCTTATCGAGCCGGAAATTTGAATGAAGAGCAGTTTCGCAACAGGCTGGACATCAACACCACGACGGAGACTAGCCAAAAACAAATGGACATGAAGGTGATGGCCAATATTTTTAAAACGGCTTTTGAAGAGTCCGACGAAAAATCATTCCGCGTAACGGGATCGGTCGATTACCTCAAGCTGGATAACTTTGGCGCTTTCTTTTCGTTTGATGCGCGTTATTCCAGCAACTCATTTGCAGTTATTGACAAAATACGGGCTATCAATGTTTTCAATGATGCTGGCAAGGATAGCAAGTCACAACGTGTTGACGTTCGCAGTTTAAGCGATTCTGCAAAAGCGGTGGAGTTCTCAAAAAGACAAGGACAAACCAAAGAAGAAGTCCTCAAGGCATATGACCAATTTATTAGCGATCTGAAAGAGTATCTAGTAGATTACGGACGCACACTTCGCTCTATACAGTCCAACCATCACATTATGGTCTCCGTCAACATCAACACCCGATACAAAGAGATTCCAGAACACCTCGACCTTCAGGTCCAGAAATCGACGCTGGCTGCAATCGACAAAGGATCCATGGGTCGCGAGCAGGCCATTGACAAAATTCAGGTTCGTGAATATTAGAACAGTTTACAATGATCAATAGCCAGTTCAACAAAACCGAGTAACGTTAAAGAATGCCTATTTTGATGTGGTACACTCACAAGTGTATTACACCTCATCTTTTTAACAAAATACCTGAAGTCCACTTTGAGATAGGCTACACTTTTTCAGTCGAAACGGCTTTAAATTCTGCTTGCTCTCGTAGAGCTGACTCCAATCGCTTATCGTACTCCTCGGCTGAGATTGCGATACAGCCGAACTGCGCCAGGTGCTCGGTCCAGAATTGGGTATCCCAGAGCTCAAATCCACCCTGCTGCAACGCTTGATGCGTCCAGTACAGCGCCACTTTCGAAGCTTCCTTGGCCCAGCCAAACATCGATTCCCCAAAAAAGGCCGCCCCCAGCGATACGCCATACTGACCACCCACCAGCTCCCATTGTTGATCATAAACACTTACCGAGTGGGCATGACCGCGCTCATGAAGCTGGCAAAAGGAGTTTATAATTTCCTCAGATATCCACGTGGAGTTACGACTGGCACAGGCTTCCATCACGTCCTGGAAGGCATAATCAAACTTGATATTGTAGTGATGGTTGCGCACGATGCGCTGTACATTGGACGACACGTGGAACTTGTCCAACGGAATAATACCGCGCTGCCGCGAGGTGTACCACTTGGCTTCGGGATCTTCCCGTGAATCAGCCATCGGAAAAATCCCGTTGGCGTATCCATTAAGCAGTTCTTGGGGACTGATCATCGAGATCTATTTTGATCAAATAAGAAGTTTTAAGAGTATAATAGGTTGCGCAGCAAAGCTACGCAACCAGATAAAAATACTACTATCTATGGATGATCCATACAGCTTTTACAAAACTACAGCCCGCAATCGAGCAGACCTCTGCCACTTCCGATCGGCGATCCCGGAGGCGGCGACAGTGCCGGCGTTGGCATAAACATTTCGCCCTTGTCTTTAAACTGCTGCAACGTTCGATAGCCATATAACAACGAAGCTTTGCGCTGTTGGCCTCCCGGACCGTTTTCAGCCTGGTTTCGCATCCACTCGCGAAGCTCTTCCAGCTTAAAGTTCGTAACCGCGCGTACCTGTGAGGAGGCTCCTTCATCTGCCGCCAAGTTCATCATCTGAAATAGTACGACATGATTGATCGTATTTTGCACAGCCCCTTCATAACCTGTTTCAACCGGCTGTTGCCACGTATTTTTGATTACTTTGTCCAGCATATCGCCCAATCCAAGGTTCGCCGAATCGCGGGCTTCCGCCGCAACAAGACGCGCTGCACGATTTGAGTTGAACAATAATTTTGATGACATGGCCGCCGCAGTTTCTGCTGCGCCCAGTGGATCAAAGGTCGGGTTGGTGTGACTATTAAAGAGTTCACGCGAATCATAGTATCCCAACGGACGTGGAGGAATGATATCCATAATCTTGTCCGGCATTTCCAGTGCATCTGCACTCAGTGTTTGCAGCATGGCATCCAGTGCCGCGCGCTGCGTTGAGTCGGCCACAGGCTTCGGTCCCGGCAAGGGGCCGCCTCGCAGGTTATAAGTATAATGCTGACCGCCAATCAGCTTGGCCGTACCATCAATCTGGTAGCGGTGATAAAGATATATGGGCACCAACGCATCCTCGAGCTTGGCCATGGGTTCACCCTTCGGGATATTAGACTCGGAAAAATTCTGCAGGGCGATCTCACGGACATCCATAATATGATGAAGCTGCTCTACAGCATCTTCACCGTTATCCCATAGGTGGGCTTTCGGATGAGCACCTCCGGCAGGACGCGCATCATAATCCGAGATAAATCGCAGGCTGTCTTCAATCGCATTTTTGATGATACTGTTCAAGGCTCCCTCTTCACTCGGCAACCCCGTCAGATCCTTATAGCCGTAGGTAATCGCTACTTTGTCCCACTCACCAATGCCAGTGTCATAGGCATCAGATAAATCAAGGGTGCTGTCCTGGGTGATATTCACTTTTGGGGCTGGGTAATCCATCACCGAAGCACGGTTGTTGGTACTGGCCGCAAAGTTGTGTGCCAGGCCCAGCGTGTGTCCCACTTCGTGGGCGGCAAGCTGACGAATGCGTGCCAGCGCCATCTGTAGCATGGGATTATTCTCGTCGTAATTCGCTCCATCAGTGTAGGGGGAAAGCAATCCTTCGGCAATCAGGTAATCCTGTCGGACGCGCAACGACCCCAACAGCACATGTCCCTTGATAATCTCTCCCGTCCGTGGATCCACCACCGAGGTGCCGTACGACCAGCCGCGCGTTGAGCGGTGCACCCAGTTGATCATATTGTATCGCACGTCCATTGGGTGCGCGCTGTCGGGCAGCACTTTCACCTTAAAAGCATTTTTGTATCCCGCCGCCTCAAAGGCCTGATTCCACCACCGAGCGCCATCCAGCAGTGCGCTGCGCACTGGCTCGGGCGTCCCGGGATCAAGGTAATATACAATGGGCTCGACGGCTTCGCTCATCTCCGCATCGGGATTTTTCTTCTTAAGCCGGTGTTTGGTGATAAATCGCTTGGTGATCGACTGCCCAACAGGGGTACTGTAATCCTGATAGCTGATGCCGAAATACCCGGCCCGCGGATCAAACTGACGCGGCTCGAAATTGTCATCCGGAAGCTCTACCAATGAATGGTGCTGGCGCACCGTTATGGCATCATCAGTAGGCGTCACCGAGCGCACCTGCCCGCCGGGATTACTGCCTGTAAATGTAAGTGTAGCTTCGAACTCGGTATTTTTCGGAAAGTTCATCGTCGCCTTGGGATAAATAGCTGATCGGCTATCCTCGACGCTATAACTCCCCTCATCTTCGCGTTTCAGTGTTTCGGTCACGCCGTGGGCATCCCGCAACAAAAAGTCTGTCATATCCACCAGCACCTTACCATCCTCTTGGGCAGCGACCTTAAATCCCCACAAGACCGAATTGGCAAAAGCATCGCTCACCGACTGCTGCTCCTTGGGATTATCGGTAATAGCCCGGTAAGAGTAGTTGGGCTGTACCATCAGGATTTTGGGACCGCGCCGCTCGAAATAGACGATACGGTCATCGCCCAACTGGTTGCGATCCAAGCCGATATCATTGGATCCGACTCCGGCTGTTAGCGAATTCACGTATAAAAACTCCGTTTCAAACTTGTCAATCTCCAGCCAGATCTTACCGTTGGCTTCATTCCAGTAGTAGGTAAAATAGCCCTCCTGCTCAGTCATCCCCTGAGTTTTCTCGCTGATGGTGGGAATATCCTGGGCGGTAGTTATAGAAACTGCAAAAAAGAATACACAAAGGAGAAGTGCCGGTCGCTTCATGGTAGTACTATTTGGATCGGAGTTTAACGTAGATAAGTAAGTAACTACTTTTGCGGAAAAATTAAAACTGGGAAACAAGTTTTAACGCCACCGAAATGTAAAAAGCCTTGCAGGTTTTCGAATCCTGCAAGGGGTAATAAATACTTTAGTATCAATAGAAATCCCCGACACTTCGGAAATGCCAGGGATCTGAAAAATTAAAACCTGACGGATTTAAAGCCTATAAAAAACTAATGTAGTTTTATTCTTCTTCGCCTTCCTCATCGGCGTACATTTCCGCCAGATCGTTGATCATCTCCTCATTGATGCCAGCCGTAACAAATCCGCCATCATGGTAAAGATTCTGCATCGTTACTTTTCGCGTCAGATCGGAGAAGAGCGTCACGCAGTAGTCGGCGCACTCATCGGCAGTGGGATTGCCCAACGGCGCCAGCTTATCAGCAAAAGTATACATGCCGTCGAACCCTTTGATGCCGCTACCAGCCGAAGTTTTGGTCGGCGCCTGCGATACGGTATTTACGCGGATACCGCGATCGGCCAGGCGACTGCCGTAGTTGCGGGCAATACTTTCGAGCAGCGCTTTGGCGTCATTCATATCGCTGTACTTCGAGAAAATTCGCTGAGCCCCAATGTAAGAGAGCGCCAAAATGCTAGCCCCGTCATTCAGGATCTCTTTCTCATCGGCATAGCGGATAATCTTATGCAGCGACACTGCTGAAATATCCAGCGTTTGCTGCAGCCATTGGTAGTTCAACTCTTCATAGCCCTTATTTTTACGCACATTCGGTGACATCCCGATAGCATGAAGCATAAAATCAATCTTGCCATACTCATCCTTCACCTTTTCCATCAGTTCTTCAACCTCCTCTTCGTCGGATACATCGCACGGATAAATTGACGAACCTGTTTCTTCAGCTAATTCATCAAGATCGCCGAACCGCAAAGCTACCGGGGCATTAGAAAGAGCAAATTCTGCGCCTTCTCGTTTACAAGCCAGTGCTATACGCCATGCAATACTTCGCTCGTCAAGGGCGCCAAAAATGATCCCCTTCTTGCCCTCGAGCAATCCATATCCTTGTTGATCAGCCATAAATAATACTGTTTAATTTTCTTTGGAATTAAATTCGTTGCTGCCTGAAAATAACAAAACAAAATAAAAAAACTGCCATCACAAGGAGATCCGCATAATTCCTTAGAATGACAACTGTTAAACTATACAAATAAGCTATTAATTCTGACTGTACACTCGTCGATACGACCGTCTTGTCCAGATATTATAACCTCGACCCAGCGATTTTGGCGGCGCAGACTCCCATTACAAAAGTAATTGCAGCAATAGCCCACACTATGTGCAGCATGCCTGAAACCTGATTTATTAATAATCGCTTATAAAGCTATTGGACAGGACGTCGCGATGTAATTGTCCCGGTTTCGTCTGATATTACAACCTCAACCCGACGATTTTGCTGGCGGCCGGCTTCGCTAGAATTATCCGCAATAGCATAATCCTCTCCATATCCTCGCGTGATGATACGGTCCGGCTTAATCCCACTATTTATCAGGGCTTGTTTTACTGCTGAGGCCCGCTGCTCCGACAATCTCTGATTAACACTTCGCGCGCCAAGATTATCGGTAAACCCCTCGATCAACACGTTTCGGTCGCGATATTCCAACAGGAAGCGAATTAGTTTCGCCAAATTATCTACCGCCCCAATTTTAATATCTGACTTCCCGCTGTCGAACAGCACATTTCTCAGATTGACCACCAACCCACGTTCCGTTTTTTCTGCTTCGATATCGGCTAACTGCCGAGAAAGCATTTCGGTTCGTCGGCGTGCTTCATCAGCTTCCATGCGGGCTTCTACAGCTTGTTTCTTGGCTAGCTGTGCTTCAGCCTGCTGCACTTGGCCCAACACCAGCTGGTACTCTTTTTCAACCTCTGCCAGTTCATCCTGCCTTTTATTTAACGTGGCCATTTCCTCAGCAATCACGAGCTTCTGCTCTGCTATAAAGGCGTGATGATTAATCAAAAGTTTGCTGGCACCGTTTTTTTTGAGGTTACCAATAATCTTAAACTGTTTCTCGGCCTCTTTTAATAGATTAGGCGCATGCATCATCACTGCAGGATCATTCTTAACCCGCTCATAATCCTTTTTGGCCTCATCTACCAGCGCATAGTTTGCGCACCCTGCAACAATCACGATAACAACTGCTAATAAAATTGGTATTGATAAAGTAGTTTTTCTCATAATTTCCTCGCTACTGATCTTGCCTGTACTGATTTAGTTGTTCTTTGAGTGATGCAATACTGGCTTTAAGTTCACTTAACGAGTCATCCGCCTTTCGGGCAAGGGTCTTAACTTCTGCCAGCTCGGCAGCTACTATTGCTTCATCGGCCTTCAGCATCGCTTTTTTATGTTTCCTACGTTCTACAAGTTGTCGGGCTTCTTCTAGTCTACTCTGAGCCGCCTGGAATGCTGCACTTGCATAATCCATGGCCTCCACTTGCTCAATTTGCTGCATCCTGATTTCGGCATCGGTAATTTTTTGAGCCGATTTTCTACTATTTGCACAAGATGTGAGCAGGATGAGTGTTGCTACAAAAAGTATTTGGACGGTACTTTCTCGATGTTTGGTAAAAAATATTCCCATTTTCCCTCCTATTATGGTTTAAATGAAACACACTGTGTATTAGAAATGATAGTAACTTTAATCTTATTCCGTGAGTTAAGTTCCCATATCCATTATATATATTGTGGATAATTCTGTTGATAACGCAGAAAATTGTCCTTATTTTGCGAAACTTTGTTCCGGTACTGTATCGGGGATGCATAAAAGGTTTTTAACGATTTATAGACACAACTAACTCATGTTTCAGGATCTCTCATCAAAATTAGACAGCGCCTTTCAGAAGCTGAAAGGGGAAGCTAAGATTACTGACGTCAACATTGCGGAGACGGTGAGAGAAATACGTCGCGCTCTGCTCGATGCCGATGTGAACTACGACGTTGCAAAAGAGTTCACGAACAAGGTAAAAGATCGGGCGATGGGCGAAGACGTATTAACGGCCGTCAATCCCGGTCAGCAGTTCACCAAAATTGTACATGATGAACTGACTGATATACTGGGTCAGGAGCGGGTGGATATTTCAGTTGCACACACGCCTCCCACAGTAATTCTGATCGCTGGCCTGCAAGGGTCTGGTAAAACAACGTTCAGCGCTAAGCTGGCACGCTATCTGAAACAGGAGAACAATCGTAGCCCCATTTTAGCAGCAGCCGACGTCTATCGTCCGGCAGCTATCGATCAGCTGAAAACACTTGCTGATCAAATCGACGTCCCAGTCTATTCTATTGATCAGAAAGATGCAGTCCGTGCTGCCAAGGAAGCGGTCTCAATGGCCAAAAGCCTGGCACTCGACACCGTAATTATCGACACGGCCGGACGCATGCACGTGGACGAGAAGATGATGAACGAAGTGGCTGAAATAAAAGAAGCAGTTGAGCCACATGAGACACTTTTCGTTGTCGATTCCATGACCGGACAAGATGCTGTGAATACAGCAAAAGAATTTAACAAGACCATCAATTATGATGGTGTAGTACTAACCAAGCTTGACGGTGATACCCGCGGCGGGGCGGCCCTTTCAATTAAGAAGGTGGTCCAAAAACCGATCAAGTTTGTGAGCACCGGCGAAAAGCTGGACGCTCTTGCACCCTTCTATCCCGAACGGATGTCACAGCGCATCCTTGGCATGGGTGATGTGGTGTCGCTCGTCGAAAAAGCCCAGAAAGAATTTGACGAAGAAGAAGCCCAGAAGCTACAAAAGAAAATAAAGTCCGACAGTTTTGATCTCGAAGACTTTTACGAGCAGCTTCAACAGGTGAAAAGTATGGGCAACATCTCGGATCTGGTTGGCATGATTCCGGGAGCCAGCAAAGCGATGCAAGATGCTGAAATTGACGAAGATTCCTTCAAGCCCATCGAAGCGATCATATGCTCGATGACTCCGGAAGAGAAACACAATCCGGATATTTTAAATGCGACTCGGAAACGGCGTATTGCCAAAGGATCCGGGACGCGCGTCTCCGATATCAATGATCTGCTGAAACAGTTTGAGCAGATGAAGAAGATGATGAAATCATTCTCGGGCATGGGTAAAATGAAACAGATGATGCAAGGCATGAAGGGTATGAAAGGAAATTTACCATTTGGAAACTAGATCTTACTAGCGAGCTGTTTAGCCCAGCTCAACAGAAGCAAGTAATATTGCGCAAGATTCCGACAACATCCTCTATCAGAAATCAACGCAAATTTTAAAGGAAACAACGAGGAAATAATCCATTGTTAAGAATTAGATTACAACGTAGAGGTCGAAAAAAGCGACCGATTCATCACATTGTTGTGGCGGATAACCGCAAACCACGTGATGGTCGTATTATCGAAGATATTGGTCGTTTTGACAACGTAACACCTAAGAATCAGCTTGATCTGGACAGAGAACGTGCGCTTCATTGGTTGAAACAAGGCGCTCAGCCTTCGGATACCGTGCGCTCGATCTTCAAGAAACAGGGCATTATGTATGAAATGCACCTGAATCGCTTGGATAAGTCGGAAGAAGAGATTGAAGAAGCACTGACTGAATGGCGTGAGCGACGTGAGGAAAAAGGTGAAGATGTAACCACCCGCAAAGAGCGTCAGCAGGCACTACTTGAAGCTGAACAGAAAGAATATGAAAAGCAGCTTCAGAAGAAAGCCGAAGAAGCAGCCAAAGAAAAAGCTAAACAAGAAGCACTTGCTTCCGAAGAGGACGAAGAATCCGACGAAGAGGAAGCCAAAGCTGAGGCTGAAACCGTAGAAGCTGACGAGGAAACTCAAGAAGCTGAAGCAGATGAGCAGGAAGCCGAAGAAACTGCTGAAGCTGAAACGGCAGACACTGAAGACGAAGCGGAAGCAGAGGAAGAAGCTGCTGCTGAAGCTGAGGAAGAATCCGACCAAGAAGATGACGATGCTGAAGAAGTAGAAACCCCGGAAGAAGAAACCGAAGAGGTTGAAGCTTCTGATGATGAAGAGGAAGAAGACACGCAAGAAGCTGATGAGGAATCTGAAGCTAAAACGTCTAGCGATATGCTGGCCAAAGAAGCCATTGAGCATATCGAAAATACGCCTCTGGAAGAGCTGGAAGGCTTTGTCACCGACGATGAAGATCGTGTGACTGTTCAGCGAGCGTTGGACGAGAAGAAAGAGAATAGTTAATAATCCAAGAGGGTTTCTAAACTTTTGAAGTTTAGTAACCCTGGATGAGCCAATGCTGGAATCAATTGAAAACCAGTATCAACAGATCGGGTACATTGCCCGATCGCACGGCGTACAGGGTGATGTATTGATCATCCCCGAGTTCTACGCGCCGACACTTTTTGATGCTCTTGATCTGGTGCGTATTGAAAACACCAGAGGGGATCTGATCCCTGCCCGGGTTGAGTCGGTTCGGGTACAAGAAAAAAATAACCGACTTTCGTTCTTTGTAAAATTTGAACACGTATCTGATCGTACACAGGCTGAAGACCTAAAAAACTTCGCGGTCTTTGCGGATCGCGAGATTGTTGAAAGCCTGCTTGGTGCGGATGAACGACCGTTGGATCTGACATCCTTCGATATTTGGGCTGATGGCAAACATGTCGGCTCGGTGGAAGCGATGCTTCAGAATCCGGCGCATCCCATACTCCAGGTAATTACCCCGGAGCAGAATGAGCTACTGATTCCCGTTGTGGATGAATATGTAGCTGAGGTCGATGAAGAAAACCAGAAAATTCAATGCAAAAACCTACAACAGCTAGAAGGATTGTAAATGTTGCGCATTGATATCATATCGGCCGTACCACAGCTTCTGGAAAGTCCACTGCAACACAGTATTGTGGGCAACGCTCAGGAAAAGGAACTGGTTGAAATCCAGGTTCACGACCTGCGCGATTACTCGGAGGACAACCACAATAAGGTAGATGATTATCCCTACGGCGGAGGACCCGGCATGGTGTTGACGCCACAGCCGATTTTCTCCTGCATCGAGGAATTGCAAAGCAAACGGGAGTATGACGAGATCATCTTTACCGCACCCGGCGGAGAACCGTTCGAGCAGGAAAGCGCTAATAAGCTTTCCATCAAAAAGAACCTTATGTTCTTGTGCGGACATTACAAAGGCGTTGATCAGCGCGTGATAGATAGCTTTATCACCAAGACATACAGCATAGGTGATGTAGTGCTTTCCGGCGGCGAATTGCCGGCTTTGACGATGGTTGATGCCATCGTACGGTTATTGCCCGGGGCACTGGGTGATGCGGCAAGTGCGCTGACGGATTCATTCCAAAATGAGCAGTTGCTGGAAGGTCCGGTGTATACGCGTCCCGCTGAGTTTCGCGGGATGGAAGTGCCTAAAGTGCTGCGATCAGGTGATCATCAAAAAGTGAAGGAATGGCGATTTGAACAATCGCTTGAGCGTACAAAACAAGTACGTCCTGACATTTACAAAAAATTTCGAAACGAACAGTAACAATCAGTTATGGACAAGTTAAAATTAGCAGAACAGACATTAATTGACGACGAGTATCCCGAATTTAAGACCGGCGATACCGTGAATGTTCACTATCGCGTCCGCGAAGGCGACAAGGAGCGAATCCAGAAATTTGAAGGACTCGTGATCTCACGCCGCGGATCGGGTGCAAACCAAACATTTATGGTACGCAAGGTTTCTGCCAGCAATATCGGGGTTGAACGTATTTTCCCGCTTTACTCTCCGTTTATCGCGAAGATTGAGCTGAAAAAGCAAGGCGATATCAGACGCTCTAAGCTCTACTACCTGCGCGACCGACAGGGTAAAGCAGCTCGTATTAAAGAGAAAGATCAGAACCAGGGTCGCGTACGACAACTGAACCGTGAGGCCGAGAAAAAACGTGCGGCTAATAATAATGATGGCGACTCTGAAGAAGAGTAAACCTGCGGCGTTGATTTCACAATTCTGATCTAACTCTGAGTGATCTAGATCTTATTAAGCCATTCTGCCTTCGCGGGCGGGATGGCTTTTTATATTGACTTGTTATAGCCAATTAAAAGCTACTTGTCATTTCGAGTACAAGCGAGAAATCTTTGTTTTACAGAGCAATTAACAAATCGGTCTACGGGTGGAGTTCTTCATCTCGTTACGATGCTCAGCGTTGTACCGAGTGTATATCTTGGTCACATCACGGAACATTGTGGCCAGATCCTATCCTCACTTTTCATTGGAATAAGAACTATTGGCGGATCTTAAAACCAATTGATTTTGATTTTTGTAAAAATGCTGTTCCTAATTCTTCTGATCGAGAACGCATAAAGAACACAATTCATATAGAACAAACAGGTAGAGATAGAAATAGAAATTCCAGAAATCAAAAAGGAGATGATGCCGGCTGTTAGACCAAATATACTTTTAATTTTAATAATAGTCGGATGCGTTACGACTGCCCTCTTGGAAAGAGGAATCAAAGGCTTTTATGTTGAAAAAGATTCACCTGTTGGAATTAGTAGTACCTATCATTTCAACGATGGTACTTTTGAAATCATCTCCTATGAGCATTTGAATATTCAAAAAAAATTTGGAGGGAGTTATCAAATTTCTGGAGATACACTAATCTTGGATTTTGAATCTTTGACAGACCCAGACCCGTCAAGCTATACTTTTATTGATAGAAAACCAGCTTCTACCCCTGTCAATTTGGATAGTTCTTTCCAAGAAAGCAACCTTGGTTCTGTAAAATTCCATGTGGTTAATCAAAATGATAAACCATTAATTCGAACAATCCTGATTTCCCGGGATAATTCTAAAAACAAAATCAAAACATACTTACCTGATTCGCTTGGCTATTTTCCCAAGATATCGCTTACTGTTGAAAAGCCTCATGATTTCAAATTTATTCATTTGGGACGAAAAACATTAATCATGCCAGCAGATACAGTAGTGGGGGGTCACTCTAAAGTAAAAGTAACCCTTTCAGATTCAACCACATATTACAGTGACTATAACAACATTAAAAAATATTTGATAAAGTGAAGAGACAAAAATAGAATTGTATTGAAAAATGTTAAGAGTAAGGAAAGAATGGTGTTAGAACGTAGGGGTTCTGATTAAAAGATCTTTTCCTCTCTTAATTTTTACATAAAATAAGGAGTTTTGATTCAAATTAAGGCGCCAGTATCATGCTTGGGGAGGATTAGATAATACATCTTATTTCGAAAACTTATCCACCAGTAGTCAAGAACGAGTTTTAGATATCATTCATGCGGAACAATATGGAACCGATACTGAGGGTAATTATCAAGAACAAAAAGGGAATGATGCAGGTTGCTAAAAATTTCTTAACTTTTTGTGCAATCCCATTATTGTGGGTAAATACTGTTGTAGCCCAACACTTTGAAGGGACTTTTTCAGGGGATAATGGAAAAGTTTATGAATTCCATCAAAGTACTTTTAAAACTTCTACAGGTGAAATTGGTCTACATTCTCCCCAAAAAGTAGCTCAAGGAAATTATTCGATTACTGAAGATACGCTGTTCTTACATTTTAAACCTGTCAACAACCCACCTAAACCCGGCTTTGAATTTGTAAAAAAAGAGCCCATTGATGCTAAGCTTTCATCACAAGATCGTCAGGTCTATGTCCACTTTAAGATTGTAGGCAATGATAATAAACCAATTATTCCACCACCTATAGTTATCCTCAAAAATAAGGAAGAAGAAGATATTCAAGGATTCAGGGCTGACTCACTTGGCCAAATTCCCGAGGTATTTATATTTGGATCTTTTCAAGGATACTTTCATTTCACATCGTTAGCCAACGAAGAGCTTAAGATAAAGACTGACACATTATCGGGTTATAAATCTAGAGTAAAGGTAACACTGCCGGAAAGAACCCGTTATGAAGATTATGAAGGGACCAAAAAGTATATGATAAAAACACGGGAACAGGAAAAAATAGTATTACAATCTCTTACCAACGATGAAGAAATTGTCTTGGAGAGAAAGAAGTAGCCTATCTCTAGCAAAAATCTCTTACTGCGTTCGAGATGACAGCCGCTGCTAAACCAATTAAAAACTACTCGTCAGTTCGGGCAAAGCGAGAAATCTTTGTTTTACAGAGCGATTAACAAATCGCTTACGGTTAGTAGTTCTTCATCTCGTTATGATGCTCTGAGTGGTAACAAATTTAAAAAAGATGACCAAAGAACGTTCTGTTTACTCATCTTACTGCCTACCAGCCTCATAATGGTATAAAATAACTCTATCCGTTCTATCTTTTGTTGATACGTTAGATAGAATAAATAAAGTAGAGAAACACCAGAGAATTATAAACAGATTTATTTTCAAGACTAGTAGGTTTTTCCTAAATTAAGATATAAAGATCTTTTATTCTCAATATATAATACATCAAATATTAACCCATTACAGTTATGAGCTTCATGAAAAAAATAGCCTTGATAGCGTTAGTGACAATAATTTCTACAGCACTAATTTCGTGTGGAAATACGAACGAAAAATCCAATAGTACGACAACAGAAAATAAGACTACTTCTGCATCTACAACAGGACAGGCTGGTGTAAAAGATGATGTGTCTAAAGCACACATCCTGAAAATTGCTAAAGAATCCCCTGACCACACTATTCTTGCCAAAGCAATAGAAGCAGCAGGCATCCAAAATGTACTGGTTAATCCGGGACCGTTAACAGTATTTGCTCCAACAGATGAAGCTTTCAAAGCATTGCCTGAAGGTACGCTCGATGATTTGATGAAGCCTGAAAATAAATCGAAGTTAGCCAAAATTTTAACTTCCCATGCTTCTCCTGCTTCACTGGATCAAGATCAATTGGCAAAAGGCATGAATGTATATTTGGCCACCGGACAATATGTGCAATCCGAAAAGAAAGACGGTGACATATATGTTAACGGAGCCAAAATTTTAGGTTCTGTTGATGCTACAAACGGTCAAGTTCACGTAGTCGACAAGGTTTTCTTGGTAGCCGCCAATTAACAAAAACTGCTATTACGAATAGCTGAATGAATCTTCCTCCAGACCAGCAGGTTAACCTGAGATGGGTTCTTCCACAAAAAACAGATTTGCTCATTTTTACCGGAGGGATATTCAAAAATTAGAAATACTTTCAGGCAAATATTTAAGCCAGTGGAATAAGAGTACACTATCTTTTGTTATATATAGATTGTCCCCTCTGCCACAATAGGCCACCCTGCAACAGGGATGCGAAAACCAGCTTGCCATAAATACCTGAGCTTAAGATGATATTGATCATTTTACTGGCTCTGATAAACATCTTTGCCTATCAGAAGATATAGCTATGGTATCAAGCTAAGATACTTGATACAACAGAGGGCTTGCTTTTGTAGGACAATTTCTAAATGACTCTATGTCATTCTCTTCTCTGCCTCATAGACTGTCATCGGGGGAATATTTCGCCACTCCCAGTCAGTTTTGACGTTACCGAAAGTCTCTTGCAATGGTTCTTCAAGGTGTCCTGATGTTTGGTAGGCCAAGAACTCTCCGCCGACGCGCAACAGCTTGTAACTTTGATCAAGTACCGACGATTTCGCTTCTCCATCCAAAAAAGAAAAGGGTATACCGGAGATAATAAAATCCGTATTTCCAATATAATTTTCGGGCAGTACTGAGCTGACATACTCTACGCTATCCTGGTGGAACGAGACTCGGGGATCATCGATAAGCTGTAACTTTTCAAAAAGTATGTCGTTGGTTTCAAACAGCGCAAGCTTTGAGTCGACAGTCATATTCTCGAGCAAAAAGCGCGAAAACACACCGGATCCCGCCCCATACTCTACCACCGTTATATCTTTGCTGAAATCGATGGGCTGGCAGACGTGACGCACGCAAAAACGCGAGGTCGGCGTCACCGAGGCAACATCTTTATCCTTGAAAAAGCTCTTAAGATATGCGAATGTACTCATTCTTTGTTATTTGTTATCTGTTATTTGTTAATAGATAAAACATCTAACCAAATGACCATTAACAAATAACTATTAACTAAACTCAATCTAATTCGTCTTGGAGTCGGTCGATTTGGTCACGGATGCGCGCTGCCTCCTCAAACTCCATGTTCTGCGCGGCATTATACATGGATTCTTGCAGATACTCCATAAACTCTTCCTTGTTATCAAAGGTGACCTCATTCATGGCGGGATTGGCCTTGTACTTGATGCCCTCGTCGGCCACCTTAACCACTTCGAGCGCATCCTCCTCTTCGCCGTCCTTCTCATCAAGATCGAAATCCTGGTTGGAGATCAGCGCCGGATCCACCAGTGGCTTGAGCTCCTTCTGGATGGTCTCGGGCGTTATGCCGTGCTCTTCGTTAAACTCTTTCTGGATCTTGCGCCGCCGTTCAGTCTCGTCAATCACGGTCTGCATACTGTCGGTAATCTTGTCAGCGTACATTATGGCCTTTCCATCTACGTTACGAGCGGCGCGGCCAATGATCTGGAAGAGCGAGGTCTCGGATCGCAGAAATCCTTCTTTGTCGGCATCAAGAATTGCCACGAGACTGAGCTCGGGAATGTCGATACCCTCACGCAGCAAGTTAATGCCTACCAGCACATCAAAGTCGCCGCGGCGGAATTTAAAGAGCACTTCCACGCGCTCCATGGCGTTGAGCTCGCTATGCATATAAGCGGCGGAAATACCCACGCTTTTCAGATATTCGCTTAGCTCTTCACTCAGCCGTTTGGTAAGCGTAATACAGAGCACGCGGTCGCCTTTTTCAACCCGCTTCTTAATCTCATCCAGCAGGTCATCAATCTGGTTCTCAACGGGACGTACTTCGATTTCGGGCTCCATCAGTCCGGTAGGACGCACAATCTGCTCGACCACTACGCCACCGCTTTTTTCGAGCTCATAATCGCTGGGCGTGGCACTCACAAAAATAGCTTGGTTGACCAGACTCTCCCACTCTTCAAAGGTCAGCGGACGGTTATCCATGGCTGACGGCAGGCGGAACCCATTTTCAACAAGTTCTATTTTTCGGGATCGGTCACCGCCGTACATCGCCGAAATTTGGGGAATCGTCTGGTGGCTTTCGTCCACTACGAGCATGAAGTCATCAGGGAAGTAGTCGAACAGGCAGTATGGCCGTTCGCCCGGCTTACGGTTACTCAGGTATCGTGAGTAGTTTTCAATGCCTGAGCAGTAGCCGATTTCCTGCATCATCTCAATATCAAAGAGCGTACGCTGCTCCAGACGCTTAGCTTCCAAGTACTTACCCTCATCGTTGAGCGTTCCAATACGCCAATCGAGCTCATCACGAATTTGGTCAATGGCCTTGTTCAAGCGATCTTCAGAAGTTACATAGTGCGAAGCAGGATAAATACGAAATTCCTCAACTGTCTCCAGCACATTGCCGGAATCGGTATCCACAATCTCCATTTTTTCAATCTCATCGCCCCAGAAATGGATACGAAGTCCATCCTCGGCATAAGCGGGATATAGATCCACCACATCGCCGCGCACCCGAAACGTACCACGGCTAAACTCCCGGTCGTTGCGCGTATAGTGCAGATCCACCAGATCGTACAACAACTTGTTTCTGGGGATCTCTTTACCCTGCTCCAGGTTGATAATAAGCTTTTCGTACTCGGATGGCGACCCAATACCATATATACAGCTCACTGAGGAAACGATAATCACATCACGTCGGCCCGAAAGCAGTGAACTCGTAGCCCGCAGCCGCAAACGTTGAATCTCATCATTGATCGACAAATCCTTCTCGATATACTTGTCCTGCGATGAGATATAGGCTTCCGGCTGATAGTAATCGTAATACGAGATGAAGAACTCCACCTTGTTATCAGGAAAAAAATCGCTTAGCTCGCGATAAAGCTGGGCCGCCAGTGTCTTATTGTGACTCATCACCAGCGTTGGTTTTTGCACTTCTTCAATGACGCCGGATACTGTCCGGGTTTTTCCTGATCCCGTGATACCCAACAACGTCTGATATTTGTCGCCGTTTTCGATGCCCTGCACCAGCTCTTCGATGGCTTCGGGTTGATCACCGGCGGGTGGCCAAGGCGATTGTAAATCAAATTTGGACATGTAAGATGTAGCTTTCTTTAAACCATCGGGGTTTGAATTCACCGTTATAGACAGCACTCAATTTGAAACTAAACCCCGAGGGTTTGTTGATTTAATTTCACATTGTAATAAAACGAAAATAGCGCTGAATCATTCTATAAAAATCACATATTTTTAGGCCAATTGACAGCAAAGCTTTACTTTAAGCAACTCTTTCCAAATTAGTTCTATCAGCTGAAAAGCAGTTCCATGACTCCAAAAGAAAAGAAGCTCAATCCACAGCGCAATCGCATTGACGAAATTGACGAGAAGCTCCTCGATCTGCTGGCAGAGCGCCGTGAGATTGTACACGAAGTGATAGACAAGAAAATCGAAAACCGTCTGCCCATATTTGCTCCCAAACGTGAAGACGAGAAAACGGAGAAATTTCGACAGATGGCTGCCAATAAGGACCTCGATCCCGACTGGGCCGAGGACTTCCTGCGCATGATCATGGCCTCCTCCCGCGACAGCCAGTCTTCCAAGCAGTTCCCACGCGTCACTGAAGAACCAAAGCATATTCTGATTGTCGGTGCCAAAGGTGGCATGGGGAGCCTCTATTCGCGCATCGCCGAGCAGACGGGCCACAAGGTTCATAAAATTGACAAACACAACTGGCATGAGCTCGAGGAAATCGCTCCCACACTCGACCTTGCCATTGTAAGTGTTCCCATCAACAAAACAGTGGATGTAATCGAGCGCCTGGCACCAAAGCTTACGAAAGATACCATTCTTGCTGATTTCACCAGCAACAAAACCGATCCCATTGCGGCCATGAAACGTGCCCATGACGGACCGGTATTGGGACTACACCCCATGCACGGTCCCGATGTTGACAACCTCTCCAAACAACTTATGGTGGTTTGCCCCGTGCGGGATGATGAGGCTTCACAATGGGTGATCGAACAGTCAAAACTGTGGGGCATGCGCGTAGTTGAAGCCGACGCTGAGAAACACGATCACGTAATGCATATGGTACAGGGACTGCGTCACTTTGTAGCGCTGCTGCACGGCTCGTTCATGAAAACTTACGACCTGAAACCGCAGGATATCCTCGATTACTCCTCTCCGATTTATCGCGCCGAGCTGATGATGACAGGACGTATTTTTGCCCAGAGCGCCGAACTCTATGCGGATATCGTTTTTGCCAATGAAGAACGTCGCGAGCTGCTGCTTAACTTTATTGAGCATAACGAACGACTGGCAAAAATGGTCAAAGAAGATGATAAAGATGGGTTTATCAAAGAATTTGAGTCTGTGACCGATTTCTTCGGAAAGTTTGCCTCCCAAGCACTGGAAGAAAGCGGCTACCTGATCAACCGGCTGGCGGATCGATTTGCCTGACAATCAAAACGTTCAGGTAGTCTTGAACTCAAGCTTGAACGTAGTGCCAGTGTCTCCTTCTGATTCAAACTGCACGTTGCCGTCAAGTTGTGCGGCAAGTGTCTGCACGAGATTCATCCCCAATGTATTTTGATCACTGATATCAAAATCTATGGGTAGACCACAACCATTATCTTCAATAGTGATCTCAAGAACCGGCACATCGTACCTTGAGGTAAGTGAGATTGCACCGTTTTTGGTTTCAGCAAACGCATGCTTGTAACAGTTCACAATTACTTCGTTGACAATCAATGAACACGGAATCGCCTGTTCCAAATCAAGCGAAACCGAATCCAGATTGTAGGTAATGTCAACCTCAAACTCCTCGGAGGAATAGGTTTGCTGGATAGAGTCGACAAGCTCCCGCAAGTATCGATCAAAGCTGATATCGGCCAATGCTTCCGTCTCGTATAGTTTTTCGTGAATCATTGCCATCGATTTAATACGCTGCTGGCTGTCGCGCAATATGTTAATCGTAGATTGATCTTCGCTATTCAGCACCTGCAACTCCAGAAGTCCTGATATTACGGCCAAATTATTTTTTACCCGGTGATGTATTTCTTTCAGTAGCGTCTCTTTTTCGTCGAGCGACTGTAACATCCGGCGCTCTTTCTTCTTACGCTCGGTCACATCATAAAATACCGACTGTATGGTAACTTTATCCTGATATGTCGTGGGTATGGAATAGACTTCGACGTACCGTTCCGAACCATCCAGACAATTTATTTTATGCTCTAGAACCTCATCAACGGGTTTACCCTGCTCCAGCCGGTTCTTTCGTTCTTCAATCTGTTCAACCTTCTCCGGATCACTAAAATCATATACCGATTTCCCGATCACTTCCTCTGTTGAATCGGCCCCATAAAGTTCGGCCCCCGCTTTGTTGATAAATATGATATTGGCATCCTGGGTGATTTGGATGGGCTGTGGATTTTGCTTGACCAGTTGTTGCCAGCGCTCTTCACTTTCTTTAAGAAGGCGCCGCGCCTTTTTCTGCTCAGTTAAATCCTGCAGTATCCCAAAAACACCAACGACTTCATCTCCCTGGTACATGGGAAATTTTGTCACTTTGATATCCCTGACAGCCCCACTTTTTACTTCCACCTGAATTTCGTATTCCCCGGGAATGCCATCCGCTGCTTTTTGAAAATATCGTTTGGTCCGTTCCAGATCTTTATCCACGATGAACGCCTCAAAACCCATTTCTCTCAGCTCGTTGCGGTTGTACCCGGTAAACTCGACAAGCTTCTCGTTGACCCCTTCAAAGTTGCCTTCCAAATCAAAGTAATACACCGGGAGGGGATTATGTTTGAAAAGCGAGCGGAACCGCTGCTCACTTTCCCTTAGTTGCTGCTGTGCTTTTTTGTGCTTGGTCATATTATGGATATGGCAGAGAATAAACTGCGGGTCACCGTCGCTGTTTTTAATCATCATTGCGCTGGTATAGGCCCACACCACATCCCCGGACTTTGTCTGATACTTGCCTTCCATTTCGAACTCGCGATGATCCTGTTCACATACTCCACGGACGAAACCAGCTCCCTTCTGGCGATTATCAGGATGGAGCACATCGGCAAGCGTCAATTCCTTTAACTCTTCTTCCGAATAACCCAGCATCTCGATAAAAGAACCCGGTACTTCCTCCCAATACCCATCCAAATTAATCCTACACTTCATCATGTAGGAAAGATTCTGCACTTCCTGAGAGCCCATGCGTTCTATAGTTTGTTGTTAATCCAATAGCCAACGATATCTCTTGAGTTAATTTATAAACCTATACTATAAATGATTGTACATCAAATAAATACTTCAACATTATAACTCTCATCATATGTCTTTTTTTGATTACAAACCCCCTCGCTACTTCTGCTTTTTTGGAACATATCTTGATGACTAACTTTATAAAACCTTTAATACTTTAACATTGAAATACGTGGGGATATCTTAACGTTTCTTGTAATAAAAACCAACACATTAAAGCAACTAGTTGCGAGGATCAGTGATAACCAAAAATAAACTTCGCCTCTCATCACGAACCATAATATTATCAAACATTACACCGCCAACCAGCTCACTTGCTATCAGATGGGTTGCTGTAATTGATAACACCCTGTTGTTCAAGCAATTTTGATACCTCCATCGCACCACTAACAATTTCTTCCGGATAATTACAAATCCCCAACAACTTAATCGCATTCTTAGTGGAGGAATATCCCAGCTTGATCTTATAGTCAAAAGTTAGCGTTTGGTCATGTACTTCCTCAGCAAAGTGATAAAACTCATACTCCTCGTCCAGCAGATCTACCAACTCTAAATCATGTGTCGAGGCAAGTACAAAATCCGAAGAACTGTTCAACCACTTTAGTACCTCCAGCGAAGCGGATATCCGTTCGATCGTATTGGTACCCCGGAATATTTCATCCAGCAGGTACAAATTACTGCCGTCTTTTTGCGCGGCCTGATCGACCAGCTTCTTCACCCGTTCTACTTCGCCCAGATAAAAACTTTTACCCTCGGTGAGATCATCATTCCGACGCATAGAAGAAATCACATTGCAGAAACTAATATCCGCCTGCGCGGCACAGCAAAAATTGAACGTTTGTGCCAGAATCTGGTTCACCCCAATAGTCTTCAAAAAAGTGGTCTTGCCAGACATATTTGAACCTGTAACCAAAATGCCCTGGCGCCCCACCGTAATCGAATTGGGAACCGGCTTATCCAACAGAGGATGATACACATCTTGATAGTTTAGCCTACCTTCCGATTGAAAGGTTGGTTTACAATATTGATCCAGATCTACCTTGAAAGATGCGGCAGAAATCATCGCATCAAGATAACCTATCTTATAATAGAGCTGCTGTAAAATTTTCTTGTGCTGGCTAAGCGCCCTTACGGATAACGTAAACATGTTTATTTTCAGCAGAAACAGGATGTTTAAATAGTCCCAAAGAAGCGTGCCCATATTGTCGGGACTCCCTTCGTACAAAAACTTACTGACTCTTTTTTTCAGCGTTTGCAACTGCTTGGCATAGCTTCGCAATTGTTGACCGAAGTCTTCCAGCGGCGAACCATGCTCCTCATCGATCTGAGCTATACGCTCGGCAGCAGACAAAAAAGGTTGTAAGGCACTCAATGCCGCGGTATACCGGGCCAGACGATTCCCAACCACATACTGAATCGCCAGATTCACCACCGGCAGTATGGCCAATCCCACAAAGAATACCGGATTCAAAAATCCCAGGACTATCGACACTACGGCCAACACCGGGATCACCAAAAAGCCGTAAAACCAGCGTGGTATTTGTGGTAAGGCTTCGAAAATAAGATTGGACAACCGCCAGATGCGAAAACCGGTGAGCTTACGTAACTCCACCTGCAAATCGAGACGCAAATCTGGCTCATCGCCAAAAATATCGATCCACCGTTCACGCGCTTCCAAAGTTTGAGCATCTTGGACGGGACGGCGAAGCATATCAAACAACACCTGCTGGCCAATATTACTCTCCGTCCGATCGATAAGCTTGAATAGCTTGTCAAAATTGAGGTCATCCCAGGTATCATCATCAATGACTACCCCACTTTGCTCGTTAACAACCAGGTCGTGATAAAAACGAATTTGTGCCCAGTTGTGATCTATTGCTTTCTTTTTACCCCACGATTCCGCTAGTTGTTGTCGGATCTGTTTTTTCTGGCGATATCGCGAATACATCCAGTACAAAAAAATAGCTACTGCACCTGATACGGCGGCAATGAATGGGGCCATCAAATTAGCTGTTCAGTCAAAGGTTTCTGTTCACTATTGATAGTAACAAAAAAAGGCAGGACCCAAAATTTTAGATCCTGCCTCTGATTCCAGTAAATATTCTTAGCTGCTGGTCCATTTGTTATTGCTTAGATCAGCATCCATCCATATGCCTCCGCTAAGCTCAATGTTCTTGATCGTTTTTTCCGACTGAATATCAACGGTCGCCTGATTCTGGTTTTCTTTCCAGATGCCGGGCGACTGGTGAAGCACCTCGGTGCTTTCATCTCCATAAGTTACCTTCATATCAACGGGAGCAGGCATACCGCCAATATTTTTAAGCGTCACCGAATATCGATTTTGGGATGACTCCGCCCCAGCTATCGCCAGATCGATGTAACTATTTTCGAAAAACCAGCTGTTCCAGAACCAGTTGAGGTTGTGACCCGAAACGTCGTTGAAGCTGTAAAAGAAATCCCATGGGGTTGGGTGCTTGCCATGCCAACGATCCATATAAGTATGTAAGCATTTTTTAAAGAGTTCGTTACCCAGCATATCTTTCAGTGCCAGGTAACCCAGCGCCGCTTTGCCATAAGCATTGTTTCCGTAGGCGGCACCCGTGAGCATATCTGCCGGAGTGATGATAGGCAGGTCGTTCGTCGGATCAGGATTGTTAATCCATCTTGCCACGCGAAACCGGCGGAACATCTGGTTAGCTCGGGTCTTGCCAAGGTCTTGGCGGCCGACCAACAACTCCAGCGCAGTAGCCCATCCTTCATCCATAAAAGCATAGCGGCTCTCGTTGGTCCCCATGTAAAAAGGAAAGTAGGTATGGGCAATTTCATGCTCGGCCACAAACCGCGCAAATACCGGATCAGGATAAGACGCGTCGTTGGCCATCATCGGATACTCCATGCCAGCACCACCCTGGAACACGGTGGACTTGGGATAGGGATAGGTCACGCCGGGCCAGTTGTTCGAAAACCATTTAACGGCATGACTGCCATATCCCACCATATGACGATAATCGGCGGAAGTATCATTGTAGGCGGCCTGCACGCTTACGCGCTGGTTAGACCCGCTGTCGGCTACCACGCTTGCGGCATCCCACACAAAATGATCGCTCAACCCAAAAGCCACATCCGGAATATTGCTGGAAGTGAACGTCCAGGTATTCGTGCCGTTCTGCGTAGTAACCTTATCCGCCTTGAGCTGATCCAGACTGGCAACTGTAAGCGTCGAATCGACCGTCAGTGATTTCTGAAAACGCCCCTCGGCCTTGGGTTGCAGCACTTCTCCGGGATTTTGCAGCGTGCCGGTACCCCAAACAAGATACCCTTTGGGCACGGTGATATTTACGGTGTAGTCATTAAAATCATTGTAAAATTCCTGGCTACCCGTAAACTCGATGGTATCCCAGCCATTGTAGTCATCATAAACCGCGACACGTGGATAGAAGTAGGCCAGAAAATAGGAAGTAGAGTCGATTTGCCCCTCGCGGCCAGCCTGCTTGGATACCTTGTAATGCCAGTCGATGGACAGCTCTACCGATTCACCGGGAGCCAGCGGCTGGGGCAACTGTAACGGATCAAATGTGACTGACCGGGGATTGTCTTTCCATTTCTGAGTCTGCCCGTTGATCGCAAGCGAATCAATATGTACGCCGGAAGTCAGATACTCCCTGGAAGTACCGTTACCACGGGGAGCGGTGGGTTTGTGATTGTTCAGAAACAGGTCGATCATCAACGTCTCCAGGCTGTCGGGACTATTATTGTAATAAGTGATATGTTCCGACCCCCGGATCGTCCGGTCGGGTGGCGAAGCCGTTATATTGATAGTGTACTCGGCCCGGTTCTGCCAATAATTGTCACCGGGCGTACCATCGGGCGATCGAGTGCCTTTTTCGTATGCCTGTTTCACATTCCGCGGCTGATACAACTCCTGTGCCTGCACATTTGAAAAGCACAGTGCAAAAGTTATAAATAGAAGTAGATAACGTGTCATAAGATCAAATCATTTGGTTTATTGGGAAAGTAGAACTCACATTTTTTTCACGAGAATACACACTACCAGTTTCGGTGTCAACTTCCAACCAGAATGTGTTCAATCAAATAAAACTGGCAATTTCATCGAGTGACTTTTTGGTGATATCCGGCACTTCTACATCATCCTGTGGATAGCCTACCACCAGCAGCAAAAACGGCCGCTCGTTTTCGGGACGATCCAAGATCTCGTTCAAAAATCCCATGGGACTGGGCGTATGCGTCAGCGAAGCAAGCCCGGCATTGTGGATGGCCGTAATCAGCATACCGGTAGCGATGCCCACCGATTCTTTCACGTAATAAAATGTCTCTTTATCGCCATTTTCTTTGATACCATAGCTTTTCGAAAAAATGGCAATCAAATAGGGCGCATCTTCGAGGAACGGTTTATTGGGATTCGTCCCCAGAGGCTCCAAAGCTTCCAGCCACTCCTCGGTGGCGCGGTTTTCATAAAACTCACGCTCCTCTTCTTCGGCCGCTGCTCGAATCTGTTTTTTTACATCAGGATCACTCACTACCGAAAAGTGCCACGGCTGCTTGTTGGCCCCGTTGGGCGCTGTACCTGCTGTCTTAATGCAGTCCTCAATAATTGCTCGGGGTACCGGACGATCTGCAAAATCACGGATCGTCCTGCGGCGCCTCATATCCTCATAAAATGATCGGGCGCGCTGCCGCATCTCCTCAACGGGAAACTCTTTGTAATCAGTGTGAGGAATAAAATTTTTCTTACTCATAATACATCATGTATTAATGTTACGGTGAGTGACCACCTAACATTAAGGGGCTTAGACTTTTGATACAAATTTACACAAGTAATCGTAACAGTTGGAACCTATCTTCACAGCGCCAATATCTACACATCGAGATAAGCAGGGTTGCTATTCCGTCTATCAGCTCTTGAGGCAAATTTTAAAAGGATTGTTTTTTAAAACGTTTAAAAACAATCCCTGGCACGCTTGTTGTAAATACTTAAGTAAGAGAAACAGAATTGGCTTCCCAGAAATGGGTCACGGGATATTTACTATAAATACGTTGTTCATCTAACAGTATGTTTTTACCGAAAAAAAAGAGTAAGATCTACAGAATTTTCAAATCGCCAAAAAGAGTGTTCGCTTTCGTGCTCGGGCTTCTTCTATTTGTCGTTTTCTTGATCGGTAGTAGTCCTGCTCATGCGCAAAGTAAAACAGATATACTCACATATGCTGTTAAACCCGGCGACAATCTCATTAAGATCGGAGTTCATTTTGGCACCCCCAACTTCTGGATCGAGATTTATGAGGCCAATGCTGAACAAATTGATAATCCTGATCTTATCTATCCCGGTCAGAAACTTATCATTCCGGCTTCTGTCACCCAATCCCAAAAATTTGTTGGCAGCTACAGCAACAGTATCGACAGCTTAGAAGCCGAAGATCGACTTGAAAAATTTCGCAAGGCTTTCAGCACTCTTATTGGCAAGCAAAAACAAGCTCCCCAAGAACCCGAGCAGCATAGCAATGGGCTGGAATTTGGCGGACTTGTAATCGATGAGACGCGCAGCAAACTGGGTAAAGATTTCTTCAGCATTTTCTACCGCTATTGGGAAGCTCCGTCCAACGCTCCAAACTTTATGCTGGCTATCAGCGAAAAGCCACTTCCGTCTCTCGGGACGCTCGTAACGGTAAAGCTTGATAACCAAGCAGTGTACCAGTCGAGGCTCCAACCACGCTATGAAAAAATCGAAGAGCAGGCCAAACAAGCTGTTGCTATGAGTTATCACAGCCTCCAGCAAAAGTCACAAACTGCAAACCAACTTATTCAGTACTGACATGAAGAACCTACAACAACTTTTGCCCTTCATAATTTGCCTGATAAGCATAGGGCTTGCTATACCACAACAGGGCTTGGCTCAAGAATTGGTCTATCGACCCAAAAACCCGGCCTTTGGTGGCAGTCCACTGAACTATCAATGGTTGATGAGTTCAGCGACACAGCAGAATAAATATAAAGGATCCCAAAGCTTTGGATTTGAACGAGATCCATTGGCTGACTTTCAGCAATCCCTACAGCGACAAATTTTATCTGAGCTAACAAGGAATCTAGTTCGCGATCAATTTGGTGACGACTTCGATTTATCACAGGAGAGCAGCTTGGAGTTCGGAGAGTTTTCTATCGACATAAATCCCGGCATAGACGGCGTAACCATTCGCATCTATAATATTTTAACTGGTGACGAAACCAACATTACAATACCAAATATCAATGGTTAAACTATTTCACATATTGGCAATTGGCCTTTTATCACTGGCACTAGGATGTGCTCCCGTTTTTCATCCATTCCAGACTGAAGAAGTTAAGCCGGGAGTCGAAAGTAAAGTAGCATCTAAACTAAAAGATATACCCCCTCCCAAAGAAAAAGTAGTAGCTGCGGTATATCGCTTTAGTGACCAAACCGGCCAATATAAACCATCAGAAAATGTCGCTAGTTGGTCAACAGCCGTCACGCAGGGCGCCAAGGCCATACTTGTGAAAGCCATGACAAACTCTGGATGGTTTATCCCTATTGAGCGAGAGAACCTTTCGAATCTGCTGAATGAGCGCAAAATCATCAATTCAACGCGTGCACAAAACAATGACAGTAACTCGCTACCGCCCCTCCTATTTGCAGGCATACTATTAGAAGGTGGGATTGTAGGATATGACACAAATATTATTACCGGGGGAGCCGGACTGCGTTACTTTGGAATTGGTGGTTCTGGGCAGTTTCGAAAAGATCAGGTGACGATTTACCTTCGTGCAGTCTCTACGCAATCCGGGCGGATTTTAAAAACAGTTCATACCACTAAGTCAATTATTTCACAACAACTGGACGGCGGCATATTCCGTTTTATTGATGAAAACCGCCTCTTGGAAGCCGAAGCTGGCTACACATTTAACGAGCCACCGGTGATGGCTGTTACCGAAGCCATTGATGAGGCCTTGCGAATACTGGTGATCGAAGGAGTTGAAGATCAGATCTGGAATCCACTTGATCAAGAAAATTTTAGTGCCTATACACGAGATTTTTATGAAGACAAAGCCAAAGATTCTGAAGTAGAACTGGATTATTTTGGCCTCAATAAAAACTCGAACCTCTGAAAGGGATTCAATGCCTCATTGAACTTTATCTATGGCGGACACAAAGGTAATTACGCCGATCCTATTAACGCGGCCGGCGCCGGCGTCCAGCTAGAATATTTCTTGAATCCATTTATCTCAATAACCGGTAATGGACAGCGATCAAAAATCGGTGTTAGCCAAGTTTTCTCGGAGCATTATTTCGGCTTCGATCTGAATATTAGAACTTACCTAACGGCGAACTATCCCCTGTCGCCCTATCTTGGCGTAGGAGGCGGTGGTATTATTTATGAACGAAGTCCGATTTTGCAGGAAGGAGCAGCGTTGCCAAATGGATCACGCTGGTTCGACAATGGCATGTATCCAACATTGAATGCGCAAGCAGGACTGGATTATCGTATTTCTAACAATGTTGGGCTACGGGTGGGATTGGATTATCGATATTTGGTTAATGAAGGAATTGATGGGGTCGAGGCAGGTACAATAAATGACCAACAATGGAATATACTTGCCGGTTTTACTTTTAACACTGGAGTTTTCAAAAATCTAAATCCAGGCAAATGGTTTTGAACAACGAATATGGAGTAAAAACGAAGGGCAACGCCGGGAGCCTTACCGTGAACAACGTTCACGATAAGGGTGCGAAAACCCAACGTCGCCCTGTAAATAGTTCTATGATTAAAATATATCAAAATAGAACCTCAATTACAGTTTCGTTCTTTACTCCTGCCTTTCTGCGACCTCGCGTCGGAGAAAATGCTTATGAGGACAAACCTCAACTAATAACAAACAAAACAGGAGTAATACTATGAAAAAGCTAATAACTTTAATGTTCGCTATTGTACTTACCAGCTCGATGGCGTTTGCGCAAGACAACACTGCGTCAAGCACAGCAACTGGCAGCTATAATAGCTCTGACATCGCACAGGATGGAAGCAACAACGAAGCCACTATTACCCAAAATGGTAGTAGTAACGCAGCCATGATCGAGCAAGGTATCCAAGGCATAACCTCAAATAACGATGTAGCATCTATCAATCAGGTGGGCCAAGGAAACAGTGCAGTCTTAAAATCTCGGGATGGTTGGGGCGGATCACCTGCGGCAATCTCATACACCGTTGATCAGCAAGGCAACTATAACTCGGTTGAAGCCACAGCATTCAACGGACCTGCCACTGGCGACATCTCGCAAGCCGGCTCAGATAACTCCGTTAAGCTGACGCAGCATACCAGCTCAGATATGCTTACTGAATTGGAGCAGTCAGGTATCGGTAACTCAGCTACCATCAAGCAAATTAGTGGTGCTGACAACTCTGTACTACAAGCTACTGTGAATGGTGATTACAACACGATGGACATTACCCAAAGCGGCGGTGCGTGGCAGAAGCTTGTATTAGGTGTTTCTGGTTCTTCAAACACTGTTACAGGTACCCTTGGAGCCCACGATGCTGATCAGTTTACCAGTATTGAAGGTAACGGCAACACTTTTGAATTCTATCAGGATAAATCAAGTGACGCTGGTATTTCAATCTCTGGTGACTACAACGATGTAAGCCTGATGCAAAATGGAATTGGCAACAGTGTTTTTGATACTGTGCCCTGGGACCGCAACGGTATCGTCGTTAATGGAATGGATAACACTGTTGGTGTTACACAAAATGGTAATTACAACACTGCCACAGTAAATGTAGCTGGCATTGGTAACACAGCTACTATCACCCAGTAACTAACTAGAGGATATTAGCATCCTGATTCGTCTAAGGTCGGGATGCAATCATCCATTACCTAAAGGAGATGATTATGAAAAAACTAGGAACTCTACTATTTGCATCTGTATTCGCCTGTTCTGCGGCTTTTGCTCAGAATGCATCGAATAGCGCTTCGCAAGATATTGATGGTAATGACAACACGTCTACCATCACACAAGTAAAAGCATTCAACTCGGAAGCAAGTGTCAAGCAAGAAGGCGTTGATAACTCATCAACCATTACCCAAGATGGCTACACCCAAAATGCCAGCCTGTACAATGTGGGAGATGAAAATACCATCAGCCAATCTCAGTACGGCGGTTATCACCAGCAAAGAGTTGAATTGTGGGGCAATCAAAATGAGTATACTGTGCTTCAAAAAGGCGCACAAAACTTCATTTATCTGAATGCTCGTGGTACGGGCCCAGGTCTCTTCGGCCGTCCGTCAAATGGCAGCAATAATAACAACAACACAGCTGACATACGGCAAGATGGGTACCGAAACCTGTTATCCGGTTCAATTACCGGCAGCGATAACGAAGTATCCGTCGAGCAAGCCGGCGATTATAACAAAATCGGAGGTGTCCTTTTTGAGGTTCCCACGCTGTCGCTACAAGGTACTCAAACAGGAGCATTTGGATTTCTCCAGAGCCTGTTCAACGGAAATGCCTGGAGCGGTAATGGCGTCAATATCTATGGCGACAATAACCAGGCATCACTAAAACAAGTTGGCAGAAGCAATAACAACTACGCTTTTATTGAAGGTGATAACAACCAGGTAACACAGCGTATGACGGATGGATCAGACAATACTGTTTTACAGGCCATGATTGGCTCTGAAAACAAGTCTGTACTTGAGCTCTGGGGTGATGGTAATACCATGATTACCGGGCAAATGGGTACGGGCAACCAACTGTTCTTGAATTCACGCGGTACGGGATCAGGATTCTCAAACGGTGGAGGAAACTCGTCAAACTTGTTCGTAGCTCTGCAAGTAAATGATGACAACATGATATCAGCAGGTATCGACGGATCCTACAACGAAGTAGGAATCGCGCAGTACGGATCTCAGAATGAAATAGGATCTGGACTCTATGCCGCCGATGGCGTTCGTATTGTAGGCAACTACAACGATGTACTTATCAGCCAGCATGGCTACGGCAACACAGCTGATGCCGCTATCACAGGTAACAATAATACTTCAACAATTATGCAATAGTTTGTACCCGTAAAATAATACCCTTTGAAAGCATCCCTTGATTGGGATGCTTTCCTCTCTAAATTAGATACAACCATTAACCAACCCCACCAGGGAGAATAGTTATGAAAAACATCACATTAGTTATTGTCATATGGGGACTAGCCTACATAATGGCTTTTGGGCAACAAAAGGATACAAACATAGAAGTGTATCCCGAACAAGCTTCTATTGAACATAACGACGCAGTTAAAAACTTCAGTAGAGATTTTGTAACTGCCTTTCCAGCTTTCAACGGGTTAAACAGCTTGGGAGGCTCACTATTAAGTATAAATAATACTGCCAGCATTAATATGTTGGGATCCGATAATATCGCTGGTATATCTCAACAGGGATATAATATTTTGGGCGAAATTAATATTGACGGCGATAACAATAACACTCAACTTATTCAGAAAGGGCTTAATTTATCATCAAATATCAATATTGAGGGTAACTTTAACGAGTTTGGGATGACTCAATTGGGCATTGGGCTCCAAAACAATATCCAGATTTCGGGGTCAAACCTGCAATTTAATGCCCTACACACAAACTTTGGCTTCCAACTACAACAACAGGGAGTGGGATCAGTTCCGCTATCAATACAAAATACAGGACGTTCGATCCCCATTATCATCGAAAACAACTGATTTAACGGGTGCAACTCTTATGAAAACGATCATCAAAACAGCAGCTATGTTATGCATGTCGATACTGCTATCGTCATGCGCTACCGAAATTGTTGATACCGAATTATTCGGCAATATCGACGGGAGCGTAATGCACAGCGAAACTCAACAAACTATCCAGGGTGTAAGCATAGAAACAACACCGGCCACAGAAGTAATGCTGACCGACGGTAGTGGCAAATTTAAATTAACCAGCGTACCTACCGGCAGCTATCAAATCCGTGTTTCGAAATCGGGTTACAAGAAAGAAGTCGTGACCATTATGGTGAGAGAGAACCGTACGACCTCTGCCCGCATTGTAATTGAACCCAATGACGAAGAAAGCACTGCCAATGAAATGGTGGAGGCAACCGTCACGTCATGGTATCAGACGGGACCGGCCGACAGCTCCGACGTGGATATCGAATACAAAGTCAGCAATACCAGCAGCAAGGATCCAATCGGACAATTCGAGGTATATTTTGATATTTACACTGACAAAAATACGTACTACTACGAGATTACCAGTGAGAAACTGGATCCACAAGAACAGAACTTTGGTGAATTCAAGAAGTTCATCCGTGATGCAACGGTTGATTCAGTCGCAGTATCAGGTATCTGGATAAAAGAACCGAAATAGCTGCTGGATTAGTTCTTACACCTCGCTATCCACGACTCTGCAGCCCACCAAGTCGGGATGATCTTGCACTTTATTTCCTGCTGTTACTCCACGCAACAGCCACAGGATCAAGATATCACCCCCCGCCGCCAGCGTAAAGAAAAGTCCAAAGCCCAGCAGCCAGCCATTTTGCAATACCAGCGCCACAAGATAAGGCACAATGCCAAGTACGATACCCGGCATGATCACGCCCCAACGATAGTTGTTCACCTCTACTGGCTCTGGACAATGTACATAGGGCGTCAGCATCTTCCACTTGAATCCAAAATGGATCTTAGCCCACGGGATGTCATCCAGCCACGACCAGCAAATTGCATGGATAAACTCGTGGACCACCGTGCCAACGATGATGCTGATAAAAAAAAGAAGGGGACTCACTAAGAATCCAGCCAGATCATAGCCGAGGGTTTTAAAACCGTACAGCCATCCATAGGGTACTACTAGCAAAGCCACGATGGGAAACACGATTGCCAGCGCATAGCCGTTGGCGGCGGCAAAACTAAGCGTGTATTCGTTACTGCTGTTCTTCTCCATCTTTCTGGGGACTTCGGGCGGCCAGTTCTTGATCCATCATATACAGTGCGGCGCTGTCATCGGCAACCATTTTAAGACGCTCAAGAATTGATTCGGCCATCTCCTCTTCCTCGACCTGCTCGTCGATAAACCAGTTGAGCAACGTCTGCAGCGGGTAATCGCCCTCTTCGCGGGCCATGTCGTACAAGCTGTGAATCCGCTTGGTGATGTACTGCTCGTGTGCAAGTACAGCCTCGAAAACATCCACGACACTTTCGGCTTCCACTGTAGGCTTTTCCAGATCCTTCAACTCAACCTCACCGCCCCGCCGCAGGATGTGATCATAAAATTTCATACCGTGCTCCTGTTCTTCCTGCCACTGAATACGCATCCAGTTGCCAAAACCGTCCAGGTCACGCTCTTCGAACCAAGCCGCGTAGGCCAGGTAAAGCCACCCGGATTGAAATTCCGCTTGAATTTGATCGTTAACTTGATCTTGAACTTTCTTCTCAATCATAATTCTGCTCCCGATTTTAGGTTTTTATATTGCTGTAATCCTAGTTTAAGAAAAGCTTACACGATCATAAAATAATATTATGGCTCGGCTGCTACTTTTTATTCGCTGGGTTTTCAGCCAAAAATCTTGCTGAAATGTGCCGATGTATCATATCCAACATAGAAATGCCGCAGCTAGATCTACCCCAGAAAATACCAGATGGAAAGGATGTGCTAATTCACTCAAACGTTGATACGCAGATTAAGAGAAAGATTGCATCCAATAGTATGGAAAATTTATAAAAAGTAACTCATGGAAGAACCATTTCTTGAACTGATAGCGAAAGTACTTGTACTGATAAATGAAAGTAAAATGTAGAGTCTTTCCACTGCATCTCAAACGTTTTGGGTTTCTGCACTTTGGTAGTGTCCATATTCTGGGCCAAGGCCACCGACCCAATCATCACAAAACACAAACGAATTGTTTTTTATAGCACTATTGGTTGATCGTTCACAAACTTCAAATTACAAATTATCTTGGTTTCCCGGCTTACAAATTTGGGCACTTAGAAAAAGAAGCCATTTCCTCTCTTGCTCAAGTCGCTCGCGATATCGTTCCCGCAGCGAGATTGCCGATAGTTTTCCAATCAAGCGGGAAGCCAACTCAATGTTACCCTGAAAAGCCAAGTGGTGAATGAGCCGCTGGTACTCATCAAAATATCGCTGGTGCAACTGTTCTTTCACCAACTGAGCGGCATACTGATTAACTAATATCCACCGCTCACGATCGATGGCTTTGCGCACGCTCCGGACCTTGGTTCGATCATTAGCTTTGGCAAAAGTAGTACTGTCCGGCCAATTATGGTAATAGGTTAACTGCCGGTATATCTGCCACTGCACAGAATCGAGACGCGTATCGAGAGCCGGTTTCAGGATCGAATCGGGCTGCTGTTGAAACAGGTTCTGGGCCCGATCCATAAACAATGCCGCCCTGTTCGTGTTCCCGAATAACGCAAAAGCGTCGGCATAGAGCAGTTGCAGTTCCACTGTCGTATCCTGCCGCGCCGCTGCTTGTTGCACTTGCTGATAGTCGCCATTAACCAAATGATGGTAACTCCATTGTGCTTTGATGGGCGCCACGCTGTCGGCTGCAGACAGTGCCTTATCCAATGCCTGCAGCATCTTGGTAGTATCCCGCTCGGCTTCATAAAAGTGAAAGGTGTCCCAAGTTTCGGCAAAGTCCGATACCACATGTGGACAAGCCTGCTCGAAAAGTGAAGGGATGCTATAAATCTGGCTAGCTACTTGTTGATCCACGGAGTCAACCTGAACCGAATCCAAGTGCTGGTGCCACTCGCGGGTCAACTGCTCCCAGCCCTTGGGATAAGCTCCTGCAAGATCGCCACTGCGGTACGCTTCTTTAAGATTTGCAATGGGATAACGCCGCATCAGATACTGCACAAACGATCCGCTGGTGATATAGTTAACGCCCGAGCGGCCGCCGTAAAATCCCAGCGGCGAAAAAGACTGCTGCAATTGTTTAGCCTTGGGGTACGGTTTTTCGGAAACGACAATTTGATCCACGGTAGACGTTTTTGAAAATCCGCCGTCAATAGCTACCGCCAATCCCTCAATCAGGCCGATGCTCCAGCTTGCGTTGAAAAGCACGTTGCCAAACTGTTTGGCCATCACGTGCACCAGCTCATGCTTTAAACTGCGATCAATTTGCTGCTTTGCAATATGTAGCTGATCCTGCTGCAGCCACACCGGCACGTAACTGGTAAATTTGGCACCTACCAGCGCTTTCTTCTGCCAGGGATGTCCGTATAGATAACTCTCGATTTTATTGGTTGAGTCGCGCGCCGGCAGTGCTAACTGATTGGCAATTTGGCGGTAATAAAATTCATGCTCTTTCGCCAGCAGGTCTATTTCGTAGTCACTGTAAAGCCGTTTATCATAATAGAGTTCAAAATGGTCGGTCGATTGGTGCCCGCCGAGCACGTTCTGCAGATGCGATCGCGGAGAGATCACGCCAAATCCCGTCAACTGTGTGTACCCCACCAAAATGCCTATCGCGGCAAAGCCGACAATCCATTTTGCGTATTGATCTCGGTTCACCTCTGGAAGGTGCCACAACAACACTGCCCAGAGCACCGTCACGGCTCGGAAAAATACAGCACTGCTACTTACCTGAACAACTTCGTCATAAATGGGACCCGGCCAGCCGCCCCACACGTGATTAAAAAAGTAGACCTGCGGGTAGTTAAGCAACTCAAACAAAAAAAGGCCAACAGAAACCGTCAAAAGTATTGCTACTGCAATCGCACGCCAGTAAGGCAGTTGCCACAATCGAAGCAGTCGTCCAATAGCGTATCCAAAATAGACGCTGGGCAACGGGAATATGAGCCAGAATCCCAACCCGTGAATACTAAAACAGCCGGTTATCAGGGCATTGAGCAGCAGTGGCAATCCAACGAGAAAAATATCCCCTGCAATCTGGAGTGCATCCCAGAAATCATTCTTGGCAGCATCCATCTTGCAAGCACGAATACCCGCCCAAAAGCAGCCGATCAACGCAACAAGTAGTGCTGACTCAATATGAAAATCGCCGAGCAAAGGGGTGAAAAGCAAAACGGTACCCGTCAAAATAGGCCCCAGAAGTCTCAAGTAGCTATGTGATAATCGATCGGTCATAAATCAAAAGGTACAAGGGAAAGGTGAAATGGCAAAAGGGAGAAGTGAAAGAGTTTTTGTTCTACTTCCTGTTTTCACTTAATGCATGCCCAATAAACCCAATAGATGAGCACCAATTGGAGGGGCAATCGCAACAGGGTTCCGATGCTATACCAGGCAAAATAGCCCGACTTCTGGACCGCCACCACGGCCATGTTGATGTTTGCTGGAAAGACGGCCACGAGTAACAGATTGAGTCCCCAAGCTGCCAAGACCTGTGTTTGAGGAACCATAATACCGATTGCTCCCAATAGTTCACCCAACCCGCTGATGTACACCATTGGCAAGTGATAAGGAATGTAATCCGGCATAATACTCACAAATATCTGCGGCTTGATGAAGTGTAGAAGCCCCGTAACCAGAAAGATGCCGGCAATTATATAGCGGTGTATTTCAGGAGTGAATATAGCCATGGGTCAGCTTTGAAACATCGTGGACAGCACAAACCAGATGTTTTCCTTGCGCTCCATCAAACGGCGTTTGAAATAGGGGAACCACATAGTGCCAAAGGGCACGTAAATACGTGCAATGTATCCCTCTTGCACAAACTCTTCCATCGTTTCCTGGCGCAAGCCGTAAAGCATCTGAAACTCAAATCGTGATGGGCCGATGTTGTTCTCTTTTGTAAAGGCTTTCACCCAGTTGATCAACTCATCATCATGGGTGGCAATGCGTGGGTAAGGCGTTTTCTCGAGCAGTATTTTGGCGTACTCTTTATAGGCTTCGCGAATCTCGCTCATCTTCTGTATTGCAATATCAGCCGGTTCTTTATAGGCTCCTTTGCAAAGGCGTACATCAGCGCCCATCTCGGCTAATTCCTCAACGTCTTTTTTGGTCCGGTGCAGATAGGCCTGGAGCACAATACCCACATGCTTGCCGTATTCTTGAAAAGCTTCTTTGAAAATATCGATAGTAGCCTGCGTATAGTCTGAGCCCTCCATATCGATGCGAACAAACTGATCGTTTTCGCGAGCTACATCAAGCAGCTTAAAAAGATTTTCTCTGCAATAACTGTGATCAATATCCAGACCCATCATGGTAAGCTTTATCGAGATGGTGCTGTCGAGTCCCGCCTCATTAATATTTTTCAGCAAGTCGATATAGCTTTCTACGGTATCGTCAGCCATCTGCCGATCCTCAACATTTTCTCCGAGCAGATCGAGCGTTATTTTGATCTCTTTCTCGTTTAGCTGTTCGACTTTTGGTGCTGCTTCCTGGAAAGATTCACCAGCAACAAATCGCTTTGCAAGAAAAAAAGGTAACTTCATAAATCCACTAAAAATTTGTCTGACGTTAAAAGCTGTCTGAAAATAATGAATTGCAAGCATCTTCCCCACACTGCAACTGAAACACTTCTGGCAGAGCAACGTATTGTGGTTATGTTATCACTGACCAAAAAATTCTGGAGATATTTATGACTGCTCGACAAACGTATATTACCAAAGTCGCCTTCGCTCTTATTTTATCAATATTTGCTACCCTACTGCTGATCTTGCCGGCCAAGGCCACTCCCGGCAGCGCAATGGCCTCACAGGATGAGCCCTATCGCATTGAATCATTTGATATATCTACACCCGGTAAACTGAACGTTGAAACTTCTGGCGGGCATATTACTGTCAAGGGATCATCCGACAATTCCGTTCGTGTGGAAATGTATGTGCGGAAAAATGGACGCAATCTGCTGCCGGAAGATAACAATCTGGATGACTGGGACATCGACATTTCGCAATCCGGTCGCTCCGTACAAGCTATTGCCAAACGACGGGGAAACAACGGGTGGAATATTTTTGGCAAAAACAACAATCCCTCTATCTCATTCGTGGTGTACACGCCCCGTGAGATGAGCACCGATCTCAATACCAGTGGCGGCCACATTGAAGCCCGCGGACTTTCCGGCAATCAGGAATTAACAACCAGCGGCGGGCACTTACAGCTGGCAAATCTGAAAGGCACCATCCAGGCACGCACTTCCGGCGGTCACGTTGAAATAGCAGATGTACAGGGTGATGTGGATGCCCGCACTAGCGGTGGACATATTGACGTGCAAAATTCGGAAGGAAATCTAAAAGTGAAAACCAGTGGCGGACACATCGATCTAGCCAATATCAGCGGTTCAGTAGAAGCTCGAACCAGCGGCGGCAGCATTTCGGCTGATCTCAATTCTATTGGCCAATTTGTAGATCTGCGCACCAGCGGGGGCAATGTGGACATTAGCGTACCGGAAAACCTGGGACTTGACCTCAACCTGGAAGGCAGTTATGTAAGCACAAATCTGCATAATTTTTCTGGCAATGTTGAGCGCAATGAAGTACACGGCAAGCTGAATGGTGGCGGCCCCAAAATTTCGGCTCGTACTTCGGGAGGAACCGTATCGCTTTCATTTAAGCAGTAAATCAGGTCCCCGCAAACCAAAAGGGCAAGCAGATCAATAGCTTGCCTTTTTAAATTAATATGTGTATCAATTTATTACTGAAATGTCACATAAACCGGCTTTTGCGAAGCAACCGCTTTCTGCGATGCCATTTGGATAGCTTTAACTACATCTTGATCGCTTGAAGACTCCGAAACTGGAACGCTTTCCGTTTCCCCATCCAGCTCCGACATACCCGATCCTGCCGCACAGGTAACCGTAATCCGCATAGGTGTATAGAGATTGAAGGTTATTGCGGCAACCAAACCATTAAGAAAGCTGTGTTGTGTCCCTACTTTTGCTACTCCATTTTCGCACTGGCTGGCTACGCTTACTTCACTGGGCGGTACGAGACCAGCAATGAATGAGTGGGCCCATGGTTTATCAATAACCTGATTAGACATTGGCTTGCCTGTTATTATCTCGGCGTGATAGCATGACGTTAATAACGCGGTGCATGCCAGAAGTGTTATAACTTTGATAGATCGCATAATAATCTCCCTTTTAGATCGAATTGATGTTTTCTACATCCCTCATGCAATGTATTATCAACAGCTTAGCTCTTTTACCACCTAAAAGGCAATAGGTTTGCGTGATTTTGTTTTAAAGGACTTATTAAGACTGGGATAAACTGAGAAAAAAAATAAAGGGGCAAGCTGCTAACTTGCCCCATCAGTTTAATAAATAATATAATCCTGAACCTATTCAAACTTCACGTACACAGGATTTTCTAACTGATTGGATTTTTCCGCCGCTTCCTGAATGGTCTTCGCTACTTGCTGATCTGTAGCATTCTTATTGACTTTTAAATTTTGGTTTCCATCAGAGTTAACGGCCATCCCAGAACCTTCGGCACAGGAAACGGTGATAGTCATTGGAGTATAAAGACCACCGGTTAAACTTCTAACTAGTCCGTTAAGGAAACTAATCTGGGTTTCTACTTTAGCGACTCCATTATCGCATTTGTTAGAAGCCTCCACTTCAGAAGGTGGAACTAAACCATACACAAATGAATGAGCCCACTGATTTTCGATTACTTCACCAGATGGTTCCTTATTTGTGGTTACTTGAGCGTGATAACAAGAACTGAATAGAAAAATTAATGCTATGATTGATAATAATCTACTTACCTTCATATGTACCCCTTTTTGATGATGATTTATTTAAGATCTCTCTATATTTCTTTAGATATGTTTCTCTATTTACAAAATCAAATTGGCCTATTTTAAAAACTTGATGAGAAAATTATTCAATAACTTTTCTTATTTTTAGAGATAGCAAAGAAACCTACTGAATGGTATTTTTAAGGGTCATGTTACATAACTCACTATCATTAAATAAAAAATATACATTATGAAGTTTTTAAACATATTAGCAGCATTATCATTGGTTCTGTTCATCGGTTGCGGTGGCGGATCAAGCGAACAACAAAACGAAAGTGCTCAGCCAGAAGAGCAAGAAACCGAAATGAGCAGCGATGTCAGGACCATTAACATTGTTGGCATTGATCAAATGAAATATGTTGTTGAAGAAAATATTGAAGGTATTACGGTGGGAGATGCTATTGGCCAAGACAATATGCTCCGCCTGAAATCTATTACAGCAGAACCTGGCGAAGAAATTCGTATTCGTCTGACTACCAAAAGTAGTCTTCCTGCCACAGCAATGGCCCATAACTGGATACTTTTGGAAATGGGGGCTGACGCACAAGCTTTTGCCAATGCCGCTAGCAAAGCCAAGGATAACAACTACATACCTACTGATAAACAAGATCAAATCCTTACTCATACGGATCTTGCAGCAGGTGGCGAAACAGTTGAAATTACCTTTACTGCCCCAGAAGAGCCGGGCGACTATGAGTATCTTTGCTCCTTCCCTGGCCACTATGCAGCGGGTATGAAAGGAGTTCTTAACGTAGAAGGATCCAGTGATTCTGGAATGTAATCACGATCCAGATCTTACTATTCACAAAAAGCGGCTGATTCCTCAGCCGCTTTTTTATTGGCTTACTTTTCTCCACTACCTGACTTTTTTCCAATATCACGTCCTGTTATCACCATGATGTGTGCCCACGGCGTACCTGGCTCCATGATCCAAGGTGCGCCTTTTGTCGTGGGTTTGCCAGCCAGCCCGGTCGAGGCCTCTGTCTCAAACGGGACATACACCACATAAAGTGGTGAAGCGTTCATAACCTGACCCGTGGTATAGTTGAACGAGTTGGCAGAGCCCGTTAGTGAATAAAGTGCCATGGGCTTGCGCGGCATGGAAATTTCACCTGATTTGATAGCTTCGCGTCGCAGACTATCTACTTTTTTTCGGGACATTCCCTGTGCCTTAAGCTCACGGCCACGCTTCATAAAAGGCTCCAGGTCTTTGTGATAACAAGCCACATGAAAATTCGACTGCTGAGGATTATCTGCTAAACAAACCAATTGGTTGTTGCCCTCTCGGAGCTTTACCAATTCTCCATTTTTCGTATAACCCAGCACTTTTGCCTGTTGCTGCATCTTTTCTGGTGCAGGACTTACTGCAGCACTAATTTGTTCTTCTTTGGTAGGAATATTTGACTGGCCATATCCTATTCCAGCAAAGGCCAATAGAAATGTTAAAACGAGCATCCCGCTTTTGGATAAATTAATCATGGATAATTCTTTTTGGGTTTATATCACAGTGGTTGTCTCAAAAGTAAATCAATTATCCACAATTTGAAAAACCGGTGTAGCCCTAATCTAGGCTTGGCTTCAGGATAAACAGCCCCGTAGTAATGTCACTAACAATTACAATACCGCTTTCGAAGTAGGGATAGCTGCTCCAAGTTCCAAAAAATTCTGCATCGTTATTGACGGGATAAGTATCAAAATAAGCTACCTCGGTAAGATCACCACTGCCAACATCATCCAGGTTCAAAATGCGAAGGCCTGCCGTATAGTTGCTCTGATAAACGTGGTTGCCCTTTACATACTGGTTGTGATCAATGGAGGGGTAATAAGCCTTGTAGGTGCCTATCATTACAGGATCATCCAAATCCTGCATATCCCAAATGTACGTTTTAGTCTGGCTATTACCGTCGGTTTCGTCCAGCTCATCATCCAACAGAAAGTACTGCTGATCCTCGGTAAACCAGCCCTGATGTACATAACTAAATCCGGGATAAGATGCTGTTGACAGGGCCTTGGGATCGTCCTTGTCCGTAACATCTGCTACGCTGATCGCCGTCTCATTGGCACCAAGGCAAATTTCATGATTCTGGTAGTCTGGGTCAGGGCCATTGTAGGTCACGCACTGGGCGTCATGCGTATATCCCGTTCCGCTTCGGCCGGTCGTTGGATCAGCAAAACAACCTTCAAAACTGGGATTGGCAGGATCCTGAATATTTACCATGTGTAACCCACTGCCGCAGGTTTTTCCTCCGCCCGTGCTTCCAACAATGTAGGCAAAGCCGGTGTTGTCATTAATTACCACGTTGTGGGCACTGTGTATCTCAGCGTAGTTCGTCGTCTCGCTGAAGGTACGGGGTACACCATCAAAATTACGAAGGTTGGTAAGATCAAAAACCTGCATGCCGTGCGGCCCGGCATTGTCGGCCACCACATAGGCGTAATTCTTATAAACTTTGATATCGCGCCAGGTGCTGGCTCGTGCACTGTCCGTTTTAGGCAAATGACCTACAATAATTGGCTCAGAAGGATTACTGACATCCACAAATGAGGTTCCGTCAACATGCCCAATCAAAGCATACTCTTTACCAGTCTGGGGATCCGTCCAGCCCCAAATATCATTGAATGTGACCCCATTACTCAACGGCTGAGCATTGAGATCGTCGGCTGTTACATGAGCCAGCAAATCAATGTTATTACAGGGATAAAACCCATCCGATATGCCATCTGTGCACTCCAATGAAGGAGTATCATCATTGGGCGGATTGTCGATAGAATTTGTTGATTGCGTTGGGTTATCAGAACACCCGGACATCAGCAGCGCCCCAATAAACAAGGTTGTGATATACTTCATAGCAGGATTTCTACAAGCAATAGACAAACTATTGTTATTTAATAATAACAATTAGCAAATAGTTTAATTAAGTTAAAATTATATTTATCACACTATATTGCGTGTTATAACAAAACCTTATAGTGCTTATGGTTTGAAAGTGGTCATACTTTACCTGAGTGCTCAATCACTCCTATTGCTCAAGTATTCAGTAGATTATCCATAATAGTACCAGACGCGTCATATTTTCTGATCCAGAATCTCCTAAACAACCATTGAAAATTTTTGATGCCCTTCTCCCTACCGCACGATATCTACAAATGGTCCGTGCCTCTCCGACAGCCAAAGAGCAGTCATCTCAGATTTATAGCTGGAAAATTACGAAAGTATTGGGTAAGCCACTGCTATAACACTTTTCGGCCCGATATATCCACCATAGCGGTATATGAAAATATACTGTGCATTTTAAAACCGGTATCATCCTCGTACACAGACTATCTACCTCGTGGGCAATGTACAGTTAAAAATACTCCCATATAACAGCTTTGGGGTACGTTCCTCTATCAACTGACTAAATCCCATCCCACGTTGAAGACAAAGAGTGCAAGGAGTAAAAGATATATTTCATCAGCGGATGTTTGAAGATTATACCCTCCAAACAAAATAAAGCCCGCTGTATCCATGACTAAATCAAAAGTCACATTTGCGTATTATACAAACAACCTCTCCTATAATGCTGAAATCGCCATTTGATCCAGAGGAAGAACGATTTTCTTCGTGGATAATATATTTCCCCGACTGTTTTTTAATACGCCCACAAAAAAGCTGATGATCTGTCGAAAGCAAATATGACACTTCGTCCCGCGGTTTCTTCTTACTGACATCCACAAGAACAATGTCATTTTTCTTCACCTGCTGCAGAGAAGAATCAACCGACACGGCATAACCAATGACGTCATCGGTCATGGGTAGGTCGAGACCATTCTGACCAATATCAGTAAAGATATCCCCACTTTTTTGGCTTTCCTCAAAATCCACTTCGTGGTTTTCTGCCACAGCAATGGAAGAAAATATGGGAATTTTACATCGTCCCGACTTTTCCGGTTCCCACATTTGACCGGTTCCATCCAGCAGCCAATTTTTATTTAGTTCGCTGCACCGTTCAATGATACGCTCAAGGTTTAGCCGACCCCTATTCTTTTGCATACTCAGGGTACTGGGCTTTATGTCTAAAAAATTTGCAACTTCAGCATCTTTCTCTAAATGATATGCCTTTTTTATGCGTTGTAATATTTGACTCACTTTCGTTTGATATTTGTATTTTATAAGTTCACAATATGTGAATAGATAATATGGTAATTGATAAATAAACTTCTATTAAACAAAAAAGAAATGCAAAAAAGAAATCGTAACGAGGCGGAAAAAAAAGTTATCAAAATGATGATTGATGCTGGCGTTACCCAAAAAATGGTTGCTGAACATCTCGATATTACCCCTCAAGCCGTTAATAATCGTCTAAAAAGAGGTAGTGTGGAACCCCTTATTATAGCTATCAATGAATTAGAAGAAAAGCTCTCCTGATCCTTTATCAACAATTGCGTTTTCTGATTTCCGTTTCTGTCCTATAGTTTGGAATTAGAGAGCGCAATTATTATTTGCCGAAACAATTTGTTCGCACTCTGCTCCGAGAAAGTTCAATTTCTTTGCCACGTAGCATTGCTGTCTTTGACCGGCATTTACATTTCAACGTACTGAACCAACCTTTCTAGACCATAACGTTCTATTTCTTGCCAAAGAAACCAGAACTCTGTAATACAAGTTTTTCCACTAACTAAAACAGCATCAGCCTTCAAACTTGGATACGGTCTCTTTTACTGCTTCTTTTTTTCCGACAATCGTAAGCTTATCGCCGGCGGCAAGCTTGGTATTTCCATGGGGGACGATCAAATCGCCATTGCGTTTGATAATGGCAATCAGACAATCGCGATTTATAGAGATATCTCCAATACGTTTACCATCAAATTCACTGCTGGGATAGGCTACCTCTACATGGTCCTCAGACCGGATAAAGGCCTCATGGATAGCCTTAAGGTCTGACAACTGGCGCCAGCGTCCTGCAAAATCAATTTCTTCGGCCCGCTTGGCCAGCTCCGCCAAAAACCGAAGGTGTTGCCTGGGATTATTGGCAGGACTCACCAGCACAAAGATAGCATATATCGGTTCATCGGCCTCTTCCAGCATGATACCTTGCTCGGAATGAATGATCGCCAGCTCAGGATGATCGGCTTTGTCAATCTTGGCATGCGGCAGCGCCAGGTGATTCCCCAGTGAGATATCTGAAATACTGCTTAACTCTTCATAAATAGTATCAGTAGAAATATTAAGACGATCTGATATGATCGTAGAGGCCTCACCCAGTAATTTCTCGTACGACTCCCCTTCTTTATGATCGATCACAGCAGCGCGTAAAATACACTGTTCAAACACATCTTCTCTTCGGGTTCCCTTTTCACGGATAATATCCCGGAGTTCTTCGTACAGCTGCGGCGTTGCCTGCGCGCCCACACGTTCAAAAACCTGGTACATTGCGGCCGAGCGATCCACCTTTTTCTTGGCGTATAGATAATACCATAGTGCTCCGAAAATAATCACACCTGCAGACAAAATAACCGACAGCCCTCCAAGCTGGGGAATGAGCACCACCGGCGTTAAGATTCCGATAATTTGCACCCAGGGATATAATTTTGTTTCGTAACCGGGATCATAGGCCGTAATCTTGCTTTCGCGCATCACAACAACCGCAAGATTGATCATCCCAAAAATAAGCAGCTTAAACGCACTGCCGAGCTTGGCGATGCCTTCCGGAGAAAGCAGTAGAATGAATATTATCATCAATCCCATGGTAAGGATGATAGATCGCGTAGGCGTATTAAAACGCCCAATTTTCTTCCAGTACGATCCCATCAGGTTATCCCGGCTCATGGCCAGCGGATAGCGCGAAGCAGCCGTCAGTCCGGCATTTGAAGCGGTGGTAAAAGCAAAAATCGCTACAATTGAAATGATGGTTTTGCCAATCGGACCCATAAACGCCGTGGCAGCATCGGCAATAGGTGTAATAGATCCGGACAGTGTTTCGCCCGGCATTACGCCAACGACCACACCCAGTCCCAGCAGATAAATCACCAGCGTAACCCCCAGCGCCACGGCCATGCCAAGGGGAATATTGCGGTCCAGATCCTCGACCTCTTCGGCTACACTGGCTATCTTGGTCAAGCCTGCAAAAGAGATATAGACCAGCCCAACGGCCTCGAGGAAATTACCGGAAGCACTTTCGAAGAAAGGAGAAAAATTCGTTGGCTCAACATAGAAGAACCCCTTCGCAATGAAAAACGTAAGAGCCCCAAGAATAATACTCACAAAAATTCCCTGAAAGCGCCCTACATTTTTCATCCCGCTGATACCTAATCCGGCAAAAAGAACGCACAATGAAATTGCAACCGGCTTGACGGGTAATTCAATAAAGAGCACCAAATATGCCCCTAGACCAATGAGTGCAAATGCACTTTTAAAGGCCAGGGCCAGCCAAGTTCCAAATCCCGATATCGTACCCACCAGCGGACCCATACTTCGATCTAGGAAGTAGTAAGCACCACCTGCTTTGGGCATTGCCGTCGAAAGCTCAGCCTTGCTCATCAATGAAGGGATGATCAACAGGCCGGCCACGAGATAGGCCAATATTGCACTGGGACCAACTTTTGCATATACCATGCCCGGCAACAGGAAAAAGCCGGAGCTTAACATTGGACCAATGCCAAAAGCGATGACATCAAACAAACTTAAATTTTTCTTGAGACCTTTTGCCATAAGAAGTTAATACAAATAATTGTTTACCATGGTAAATGTAAATTACTTGGCAAGCACAAAAAACTAAAAGAAGATTGGAAAATTAAAAGAAATTTGAGAGAAAATTCCCTCTAATATCAATCAAAAACAAATCGGAAAGTGATTGTTCCCCATTGTGACTGTTGCGGTACACCAGAAGGGAGTCGCGAAAAACGCCAGCTCCGCAAGGTGCTCATCACTTCGCGCTCAAGCTCGGGATTCATTTTCTTAAGGGGAATAATTCGTCCCATGGATCCATCAGGCTTCACTTCAAATCGGATGGTAATCGTGGCTTCTTCGTTAGTGGTATTATTGGGCAGTGGCTGCACCATAGGATTGCGTTCGATATCGCCCTCCCATTTCAGCTCGTAGGGAGCTGATTTTTCCTGCTGGTTACCCGTACCCTGGTCGGCGTTTACCTCACCCGTATTACCCTGTTCATCGCCACTGGTTTCGGCCCCTTCCTGCTGTACTTCATCCTTTTCAGTTTTAGGGGGAACAGTGACTTCTTTTTGCTTTTCCTCAGAGGTTTCTTCTTGCGGATCCACCTTGTCGGTCTCGGGGGTTTTAACCTCTTGTTCTTCGACCTTTTCCTCCTGATCGGGAACATCAACCGGCTTGGTGGTCTCTTCAGTGGTTGACTGTTTCTCTTCAACTGGATCCGGTTTTTCGGGCTCCGGATTCTCAGGTTTGGTTTCTGAGGGATTGGGTCGTGTGGCTACTTTATCGGCCTGCTGCTCGGCATACTCGGCCGGTGTACCGGATTTAAATTCTCCAAATTCCACCTCAATAAACGAGGGACGTACGTTTGAGTTGATGGAAAAGGTATATAGCAGGAATATCACAAACAGCACTACATGTATGCCGCCCGAAACAGCGAGGGCAAAACGATCTTCGTTATGTAATGTCGGTACTTGCATCTGTTAGTTGACCCTTTGTTATCTCGATGCCCGTTCTGTTGCCATTATGATATTCAACTCCAGGGCCTTGGCAATATTCATTACGCGTACGGCGTCGTCGATAATTGCATCCTTGTCGGCCCGTAATACCAACGTGCCCTGTGGTTTCTTATTCTTTGCCTCGCGCAAAGCCGATGCCAGCATGCCGCTGCTTGTCTGATTTCCATCCACATAAAATTGCCCGTCCTTGGTTACTGCTACGGTGATAAACTGCGTTTCGGTCTCTGCACCGGTCTCGGCTTTGGGGATGTTCACTTTAATCCCAAAATTAGTGACAAAGGAGGATGTCAACAGGAAGAAAATAAGGAGCAGGAGCACAATGTCGGTCAGTGACGACTGCGAAAACATCGACAATGGCTCCATGCGATCGTTATCTTTTCGAAAATCCATTACCCTACCTTCTGTCGTTCTTTTTGTTTCTTTTCTGAGGGTGCATTCAGCATATCAACAAAATCGGCTGATGCATTTTCCAACTCGTGCACTGTGCGGTTTATTTTACCCAGCAAGAAGTTGTGGAATCCATAAGCAATAATACCTACAATAAGCCCGGTGGCAGTGGTGATCAGCGCTTCCCAGATACCACCTGCCAACACGCTGGGATTGACGTTCCCCTGTAGCGACTGTATATCCATAAACGCTTCAATCATGCCGGTTACGGTTCCCGTAAATCCAATAAGCGGGGCTACACCGGCAATAGTCGCCAGCCAGTTCATGCGCTTCTCGAGGTGATAAATTTCTTTCTTGCCAGCGTTACTGATAGCATCCTCGATATCCCGAATGGGGCGCCCCAGACGACGAATGCCTGCTTGGAGGATGCGAGCCAGTGGCTTATCAATACCATCGCAATAGGTAAGTGCCCGCTCACGGTCGCCATCTTTGAGCATACCCTCAACCGTTCGCAAAAAACCATCTACCTCAATGCGCGAATTATTCAGTGAACGCCAGCGCTCAGCAATTACATAAATGGCCACCAGTGAAAGAATAAAGAGCGGAATCATCAAGATGCCGCCCTCGGTCAATAATTCCAGCATCGACATACTATCCTGCTGCGAAGCCATGCTTAAAGTGTCAGCCGCGGCGGTTGTGGTGTCGGGCTGTGCCTGAATCAAAATGAAAAGTAACGCTTGCATAATGTTATCTTGTGACTGATGTGTTATTTAATTCGTTTAATAAAATTATTATCTCGATACTCTTCGGGAATACGAGAAACAGCTTGCTGTGCCGCTGTAACGGTTTCAAACTGACCGATCCCTACCCGGTAATAAGTGGTTCCATCAACCGAAGCTTTATTGATTAAAGCACGGTATCCTGCTTCCTGCAATCCCTGCTTTCTTTTTTCTGCTTTGTCTTTAACGCGCAGCGAGTGAACAACAATCGTATATCCGTCATTGGCCTTGTCATTCAAGGTACCGCGCAATCCATATATAGGTTGTTGGGCATCGGAGCCTCCCTGCCTTGTTACTTCTAACTCTTGTTCAGGTTCCGAATCGGTATTCTCGTTTTGTTTATTACTATCAGAGGCCTCTTTTGAAGGCGATTCCTCTTGCGTGTCACCGGTCGTTTGGGAGGGCACATCTGTCATCTGCTGAGAAGTTTTAGGCTGCGACGAATGTTTGCTTCCACTCAATAATCCACTATCATAAATCAGAAATCCAGCCAATCCAAGTGCAATAACCACAAGAGCAGCTACCAAAAAGCGGCCGATAGGGTCCGTCTCATCCTCCGCAGATGCCGTCACTTTCTCCAGCTGTTTATTTTCATGCCCAGATGTTGTTTCCTGCTGCTCTTCCGGGGGTTTCTCCGGCTGGGCGGCATCAGCATCAATCTCAATATCTTCTTCCGGCTGATCCTCTTCAGCAGCTACCTGCTCAGGTTCATCATCCTGTTCCTCTTCATCCGCCGTTTCTGCTACCGGCTCTTCAACAGTTTCGTCCGGCTCAATGGCATCCTGATCAAAGGCCCAGACCCTGTCTTCATTACCCTGTTGCTGCTTATCCATATCGGGAATTTCTTCACCGTCCGGCTCCTTAAAAGCGCCAATCAGCTCAATGGGCTTCATGCCGGCATACTTGTTATTAATCTCGGTTTCCAGGGTATCAGTAGGCTCAAAGTGTAGTTCGCCCTCTTGCATGCTAAAAGTACCAAAGACCTCAACTTCGAAGGTTTTACCCTCTTCAGCTGCCTGCTGAATACGGTTTACCAGCTCTTGCAACTGATTTTCTACCTGGTCACGCTCCAACCCCGTTTTGTCAACAAGAAGTGATATTAGCTGTTCTTTGTCGATAGTCATATCTCCAATTAGTTTTCCGGAACAAACGTAATAGTATCTTTCGGAGGCATCATTACAACACGGCCATTATCGTATTGCTTCTGAAACTGCTTTTTGTGTTTAAACTGAAAACGCCCAACCCCTTCAAGCTCTACTTCGTTTTTACTAGCAACCTCTTCGCGAATAACCTCGGAAAATGCTTTGATAAAGTTCTTATCCATCACCTTAAAGTTTTACTGTTAACCCGCCGTACACCTGAAATGGACGCTCGGTATATCCCTGCCAAACCTGATAATCCTGATTCAGCAAGTTCACCAATTTTATATATGCTCCAAATCGATCAGTAATTTGCACATCTGCCTGCCCGCCCAGCTGCAGGAAACCATCCAGTGTGTCGTTTGTTCGAAATGTTTTGCGTGAACCTACATAATCAGCCCAAGCTTCGAAAGTGAACTTATCAAATGGCCGGATCGTAATCCCCGAATTAACACCAATCTTTTCTTCAAATGGAATGCGTCCACCGTTTTTAACCTGTGGCGATTGCAAATACACCTTGGCATTCACCTGAAAGTGATCCGAAACAATCTGTTGCGTAACACTTGCATAGGCCCGCACCTTATACACATCGGCGTAATTTACCTCATAGAACAGATTGCGAGGGGCCTGAGGAGCCCCTACCACGGCCGACATCTGCTCGCGTCCAAACATGGGATAATCCGAAATATTGGCGTATTGAAATCCAAGATTCAGTACTCCCTCATCGGCATATTCCAAGCTGGCCTCGGCCGAACCTTTAATGCGATAGGAGTGACGCAAGACATTATCAACATTTAGAAATCGGTTTTGGGTGTGCATCTGCTCAAGAGTCTGCACATAAGGTTCAGCTGCTGCCTTCACAGTCAGCGTTACCATATCCAACAGCGGGTGCTCTACCGTTACCGACGGGCCGGGATACACTTTATTCGAAAATCCATCATTCGTATAATAAACGCTCGCATCAACACTTACTTTCGTCGTATAATTAAAAAGACGCTCGTAAACTACGCCGCCCTGCGCCGTTACCCAGTCATTATCAAAGGGCGTATTGTTGTCGTAATGGCCAACTTTAGCACCCGCTTTGACCGTAAAAGTCTCGTTTACATTTGAGCCCGCCCATCGTTTGGCAAGGGATCCATTAAAGACACGCTCCTCGCTGGACCCTGACAGCATATTGGCATTTTTTAGTTCTGCGTTAAAAAAGCGAATATTTGCCTGTGCCTTCCAACCGGTGATGGTATTTTTAAACTGCTGAAAATCAGCCCCCAGATTAAAGCCGTCGTACTCTTTGCGTGCACCATCGGGAATAGTGGTCGACGGCAGGTTAAACATATTGTTGAAGCTGTTGCTAAATCCGCCGTTTATGCCCAGCCGTGATTCGGAGCTGAGTTTTGTAGCATACTCGACATTAGCATCAAAAAATCGGAAACTGGCTTCGTTATTGTCGAGATGTCCATCCGAAGAAGAATAATCAAGATCTCCGCCAATATAGCTTTTTGAATTAATTCGGTTTACGCCCCAAAATTTGGCCTCGGGACTCACGTAGCTTCCAAATCCAAGGCGGCTATATGCATTGATGTCATCAGCATAGTGCGGCGGGGTGTAGGCCGGAGGATCAGGCCGTGAGAGCTCGCTGACCGGCAGGTTTGCTACTACCTGCTCGTCGGCCTCCATAAACGGCATCCGGTTGGGGTCGATCTGGTAGACCCGCGGAGTAGGATCGAACCCTAAAATAGGCTGTCGTTGCAGACCGGGGAACCGCGCCTTAAACTGGCTGCGAATTTCAATATCCTGCGGATCAATTTCGGGCAGCAATGAATTTTCACTTTGCTGCTGATCCTGGGCTGCCCCGGGTTGTGCAGCAACTATTACAACAAGCATTGTGACGACAAATGATAGAAAACGATTCATAAATAGTGATAGAGCTGTGTGCCAGATAAAATCAGTCTTAAAGGTACTAATTTTTTAGCAACGATTAATGCTTCAATTAAGCATTTTTATACCCGTCTTGGGGACGTCTGTTTCGAATAACGGAAAAGGGGCGTTCGAATTGCTGAGCCTAATCTTATTTTTTGGTCGTGACTAAATTAACTGACTGAAATCGCATTGTTGGTTTGATCCTCTTTTGTGTTCTCCCTGCCACAGGGAAAAATACTCTTTTCAAGTACATATATAATTCATCACATGAAGCCCCCTCATCTGAGTTCTGGGTTTGAAGTCTGATGAGTAAGACAGTTAATAACTTCAGATAATAGAGCTCCCAGAGAGTGGTACTCCCACACTGACAGGCTGAAAGCCCGTCCTACATTAAATGACAGGATCGCCAGCCTTGGTTGATCGAAGCTTGTCGATAAACAGGAAAAACGGCGTAATACCAGCTACAAAAATCACCATACTGGCATGAGTGATCGTCGCATAGGCTATGCCGGTTACCGCCGGCACCGCAAACAGCACCAGAAGCGACTGTTTTACAAAATAATGATAAGTACCTATTCCACCCGGCGATGGGATGGCAATACCAATGGCCGAAATCACGGTAATAACGAGCGCATCCAGCATATCGAGATCGAACTCGGCCTGCATATCAAACATCCAGAAGGGGATGTAGGTCATCAGGGTGTAGCAGAACCAAATCAAGGCGGTATAGGTGATAAACAGCCACCAGCGATCCACTTTTCGTGCCGACAGTACTCCGTCCTTAAACATGATAAAGGCTTTCTTGGCCCGGAAAACCCATTTTTGCAAGGCTTCGATCTTTGTACCCAGGTAAAGTAACAGCCTGAGTCCTGCATAACCTACAACAATCAACAAGAGAATAAACAGTGCTACCCAGCCGTAGGTCATAACACCAGACTGATTCGTCAAAAAGTCGATAGTCTGATCCCCAAAGATATTTCGAAGTAAGTTTACATCCGAAATTAGGTATACCGACACTACCAGCATCAAAAAGGCCATCACCACGACGTCAATAATGCGCTCGAGCACGATCGTGCCCATCAGCTTGGAAGTGCTTAAATCCTCTTTTTTCGCTACATACAATGGACGCGACACTTCGCCCAGGCGCGGACCTACTAAATTCATCAGGTATCCGACCAAGACGCCTGAAATAAGTGTAATTCGGTCGAGCTCTTTCTTGTCGTGCTCGATAAGCAGGCGCCAGCGTTCGGCCCGAAAGACATGACTACACAAGGCCGAGATGGCAAATGGAATAATCCACCCAAACTGAATGCGTTTGGAATATTCCAGCACTTCTTCCAGCCTTACGTTGCGGAAAGCAAGCCACAAAAACAGTCCGCCCAACATTAATGCCAGTACTATTTTGAGAGCTCGTTTAACCATGCTTCAACTGAATTGGCTATTTATTGCGCATATCAACAACTTCGGCACTATCTGGATATTTTAGCACAAACATCCCTTTCTGAGCACTCACAAAACTGCCATCCTTAAAAGTGGTGGTGATCACATTGTCCACAGGATCGACGGCTCGAATTTTTTGCGGGATCAGTGCTTCCGACAAATAGATTTCCACCTTTTTATACATGGCAAATGCATCATCAGAAGAAAGGCGGATGTAAATTTGATCCCCATCCCGGCGTTGCTCCTCCACGGCAAAAGTCGAATCAACGCCATTTAAAATGCGCGAAGGGGCAAAGTCGTCTTCTTCGGGTACATATTTGCTAATAATCACCCGATTGCGGTTATCATCAAATACCATGGAGGTCTGCCCATCCACGACTACGGTCTGTTTTTGCGCTCGCACCTTATACTGGCGTTCGCCCACCCAGATCTGGCCTCTGCTGGCCACCGTGTCCTGGGTATAGGAATCCACCGACTGGTGCTGAAACTGCGCATTGAAAATTGCGCCCTGTTCAAATTTTTGCTTTAGCTTTGAGAACGGCTTTTCCTGAGCATAACCTGCGAAGGTTAGTCCAAGGATGAATGTCGCCAAAAAGAAATGTTTTCGTACGTTATCGCTCAAATTCGTCCAGTTCATCTAATAGTTCTTCTAATTCTTCTTCGTCTTCGACCAGTACATCGCGCGCCGTGCTTCCCTGGTAAGGACCCACAACACCAGCATTAAACAACTGGTCAATAATTCGGCCGGCCCGATTGTAACCAATTGAAAGCTTGCGCTGCAACAGTGAAACCGAACCCTGCTGGTGCAGCACAATCACTTTAGCTGCCGCCTCAAAAAGCTCGTCGATATCATCCAGCGGATCCGGAATGTCGCTGCTCTTCGAGGTCTCATCTTCTAAAACAGGTAACTCGTACTTATTATTATATCCCTCTTGGTTGCCAATGAAATCGGTGATTCTTTCGACCTCTTCGGTGGATACAAACGCATTCTGGATTCGCGTCATACCGCCACCGTTGGTAAATAGCATATCACCATTACCAATCAGCTGATCGGCGCCGCCGGTATCGAGGATCGTTCGAGAGTCCACTTTTGAGGCCACCTGGTAGGCAATACGTCCCGGGAAGTTCGCCTTAATCGTACCCGTTACTACATTCACCGAGGGTCGCTGCGTAGCGACAACCAGGTGAATCCCTACCGCACGTGCCAACTGTGCCAGCCGGGCGATAGGCTCCTCAATCTGCTTGCCGGCCGTCATCATCAGATCGGCCAGCTCATCAATAATAACTACAATATACGGCAGATGGCGGTGCCCTTCGCTTTCATCCAGATCGCCATTATCAAACTTCTCATTATAAGCTCGAATATCGCGTACCATTGCATCCTTAAGCAGGTCGTAGCGCTCATCCATCTCCTTGGTCAGGCTTTCGAGTGTATCCTTCGCTTTGGACGTATCCGTAATTATCGGCTCTTCCGCGCCCGGCAGTGTGGCCAGAAAGTGAGTCTCAATTTTCTGAAAAAGAGAGAGCTCAATTTTCTTCGGATCAATAAGTACAAACTTCACATCATCGGGATGACACTTGTAAAGCAAACACGTAATAATAGTATTCATCCCCACCGTTTTACCGGATCCCGTTGCCCCAGCCATCAGCAAGTGCGGCATAAGGGTAAGGTCGATCATAAACACATCGTTCTCGATGGTCTTTCCGAAGGCGATGGGCAGCTCGTAGTCGCTTTCAACAAATTTTTTGGTGTTCAGCACCGACTTGATATAGACTGTTTCGCGCTTGCCGTTCGGCACCTCAATACCCACGGCCGAGCGTCCCGGGATGGGCGCCATAATACGGAGCCCTTTCGCCGCCGTCGCCATCTTCAGGTCGTTGGCATAGCTTTCAATCTTGCTGATCTTCACATCCGGTGCGGGATCGAGCTCATAGAGCGTAACCGTTGGACCCACGATGGCATTAATGCTGCGGATCTCAATGTTGTGACGCTTCAGCTTGTCGAGGATAATCCGCTTATTCTCCTTAATCTCGTCAAGATCAACCTCATTGCCTTCGTTGGGTGGGCTATCCAGCAGGTCGACGGTTGGGAACTTGTATTTGACCTTGGGGACTTCCTTGGCTTTGTCTTTATTTTGCTTGTCGAGTTCCTTTTCGCCGGCCTGCTCGTCGCCTTCCCCTACATAGACCGATATATCGACATCATCTTCGTCCTCTTCGGCAATCTTTTTCTTATCAATATCCGCGCGGGGACGCTGGTCCAGCGATTTGACTTGTTCCTCCTGTTTCCGTCGGCGTTCCTTATCCTGCTGATGCGATTCTTCTACAATTTCTTCAATGGACTTTGGCTTCTGCTCTTCTTCCTCATCCTTCGGTTCGGACTCTGATCGCTGCTGTTGCTTGGATGATGTTGAACGCTGCGAAGGCTGGTTGTTTTGCTGCGACTGTTGGGCCATCTGCTCCTCGGCCCGGCGCTGCTTTTCAACCTGGGCCTGTTCCTCTTTTTGTTTTTGCCGCTCCTCTTTTTCCTTGCGCTTGGCTTCTTTACGCTCTTGGCGACGCTGCTGCCATTCTGCAAACGAGTCTTTTATATTGGCAATCCAATCCTTGAATCGCTCAACCGTATGCTGCAGGTCACGATCCAGCAGGGCCAGCAGAGTTGTTACCAGTAGCACCGACAGAATCACCATTGAGCCAATTTCGGCCGTATAAATCTGGAGCACCTTTGCCACCTGAATACCAGCTGACCCGCTCCAGACCGATGTGATCCATTCGTAATTGAGATTAAACCATCCCAGAATAGTCGAGAATAGTACCATGGTCCAGATGCCGTAAGCCGTCGGCCACAGCATCTGGTTAATATCGCGATCGCGGAAAATAAACCAGCCATATCCCAAGATAATCAGGGGTATGATAATGCTCATATATCCAAAGAGCATATACACAAAAAAGTGGGCGATATATCCCCCCACCTGTCCGAGGCCATTCTGGATGCGTTGGGCAGCTACCTCAGAGGATAATGATTTGATAAGCGTGAAATCTGCAGCATTATAAGTAACTACAGCCAGCCCAAGCAGGCCACCGATGGCCATCACCAAAATACCCAGTATTTCCATTTTTCGGGATTCCGAGAGGCCTCCCAAAAAATTGCCGGAACTATTGTTCTTTGCCATTTAGATCGGTAATCATTCCTTCATTTAGTACAGGCAGAACCTGTAAGATACTACGTTGACAGCAATACGAAAGATCGTCTTCACTGACAATGCCATCCAGCCGAACGGCATAATTCGACGACTTGATGCTATTTTCTATATCATCACCAAATTTTTCATAAAGACCAAAAGCCACTTTTGCCCCATCCCGTGCGCTGTCGGGTAGTTGACCGGAGCAAAGTTCGTAAATAATATTTCCAGCACAAAGAATATCTTCAAGCGATAAGCGTCCTCTCCAACCCGCACATACAAGCAAAATTTCTTCGTCCAGTTGGCGCAGGTAATCAACCAACACTTGCAGGTTGAGAAATGACCCAACGACAATGCGGTCGGCAAGACTGCAACGTCGTATCGCTTTGGTGCCGTTGGTGGTATTCAAGATGATGGTCTTGCCCTTTACCACTTCGGCGGTATGCTCCATCGGCGAATTGCCAAGATCATATCCTTCGATCGTGATGCCGTCCTTTTCGCCGCTCAACAGATAACTTTCTTCATCCAGGCTACGCGAAAACTTACTGGCATCATCCATATCCTCAACAGCAATAATGCCCTTGGCGCCGTTATGCAACGCTGTAATCATCGTGGAGCTGGCACGAAGAACGTCAATCATCACCACGGTTTTGTCCCGCACATCCTCTTCTTTGAATGAGTGTGCAGATGAAAACACATCTAATGTATCTAGCATGAATTACAAATCCCCTATGTTTAAAATTGTCCCAACTACCATATTAAGAAGGTTTTTATTTTGCAGCCACTACTTTTCCAGGAATGGAGGATTTTTAACGGTGGCTTCGGCGGTTTTGTTTCGAATTTCTATATTGATGGTGTTGCCTTCTTCGGCCTCATCAATGGCAACGTACCCCATCCCGATATTTTTGTCCAGCGTAATAGACCGTGAACCACTGGTGACAAAACCAATTTCGTTGTCGTTGCCATCCAGAATGGTATAACCTTTGCGTGGAATAGAGCGCCGGTCGTCGATGGTAAAACCAACCAGCTTTCGCTCAAGTCCATTCTCTTTGGCTTCGAGCAGTGCATCGCGACCAATAAAATCACCTTTGTCGAGCTTCGTTAACCATCCCATTCGCGCTTCCAGTGGATGCGTATCCTTGGTAATGTCATTACCGTAAAGCGCAAAACCCATCTCCAGGCGCAGGGTGTCACGGGCACCGAGTCCGCATGGCTCAATATCAAATTCCTGGCCAGCTTCCATAATGGCCTCCCAAATTTTTTCGGGATCCACGAGATTTTTATCGAAATAAAGCTCAAATCCTTTTTCTCCGGTGTATCCGGTGGCCGAAAGCACGACATCGTCAAATCCGGCCAGCGTTCCCATCTGATAGCTGTAGAACGAGATATCTCTCAGGTCGCTGTCGGTTAACTTTTGCAACGTCTTGATGGAGTTGGGTCCCTGTACGGCCAACAGGCAGGTGTCGTCGGACTGATCGTGTACCTCGGCATCGAAATCGTTGTTTTTCTGAATCCACTCAAAATCTTTTTCGATGTTGGAAGCGTTCACTACCAGCATGTAACCAGTGTTATCAAACAGCTTATACACAAGCAGGTCATCAACAATGCCGCCGTGTTCGTAACACATGGCGGTGTACTGGGCCTTGCCCTCCACCAGCTTCGTCACATCGTTGACCGTAACATGCTGAAGCAGCGCTTCGGCCTCATCCCCGGTCACAAAAAATTCGCCCATGTGCGACACATCAAACATGCCCACCGATTCGCGCACTGCGTTATGCTCTTTGCGGATACTATCGTACTGCACGGGCATTTCAAATCCGCCAAAATCAATGAGTTTGGCTCCGGCCTGTTCGTGTAGCTCGTAAAAGGGTGTTCGTTTTAGCATCGGATTTTTAATCGTTGATATTCAATTTCTATGACTTTACAAGAAATAACACTTAATAAATCAGATTCTGAATGATGGTACAGGATGCAGGTTTCATGATGCAGGAAACTTGTATCTCTAACCCTGTAACTTGCATCCTGAAAGAGTGGCCTAAAATACGGATTTCGTTTTAGAATGGAGAATAATATTAGAACACTAATTTAGCAGTTAAGACCCAATGTCACAGACATTATCAGTCACATTGAGGTTCTAGCCTGTGAATTCTTTTCCAACAATCTGCGTTTAGCATGTGGTCTGAAATCCTTATCTTTCAAGACTGAAAAATTGAGCTTCCAACCGAAGATTACCTTTTACAATGGCCATTAATAAGCAACAAGTCCGTACGGCACTAACCCATGTGATGCATCCCCAGATGGAAAAGGATGTGGTATCGCTGGATATGATTGAAGACCTGATTGTGCAGGATCAGTTTATCACTTTTACTATTGATCTGCCGGAGAAAGACACCAAGCTCGAAGCCCAGCTCAAGGAGGAATGTGAAGAGGCCATTCGCAAGTTTGTGGATAAGGATGCCGTGCTGGATATCAATACGGCGGTAAACATCTCCAAATTCCGTGACCAGGGCGAAGATGGCGAACCGGCCTTCCCGGGGCAAGGGCACCGCGACAAGCGAGAACAGGAAGATGATGAGGACGAAGAAGTACTGTCCGGCGTTAAAAACATTATTGCTGTTGCCTCTGGTAAAGGAGGAGTTGGAAAATCTACAGTTGCCGTCAACCTGGCCTGTGGTCTGGCACGCACCGGCGCCAAGGTGGGACTACTGGACACCGACATTTACGGACCGAGCATTCCCACGATGATGGATGCCCACGGGCGACCTAACATCACCACCAAAAAGAAGCTGATTCCCAAAGAGAAACATGGCGTGCGCTTTCTATCAATGGGTATGCTTGTGGATCCCGATCAGGCGATGATCTGGCGGGGACCAATGGTGACCAGCGCCGTCAAGCAGTTTATGAATGAAGTGGAATGGGGCGAACTCGACTACATGGTGCTCGACCTGCCTCCCGGAACCGGCGACATCCAGCTCACGCTGGTGCAGACCGTACCGCTGACCGGCGCCGTGATTGTTTCTACGCCGCAAAACGTAGCGCTCGATGATGCCCGCAAAGGCGTAGCGATGTTCAAGAAAGTAAATGTGCCGGTGCTGGGCATGGTCGAAAATATGGCCTACTTTATTCCCGAGGATATGCCCGACAAGAAATACTATATCTTTGGCAAGCACGGAGTACGCAACCTGGCCGAACGCATGGGCACGAACTTCCTCGGCGAAATTCCGCTGGAGCAAAAAGTGCGCGAAAGCAGCGATGAGGGCAAGCCTATTGTGCTGGGCGATCTAGAGACGGTATCGGCTCAAAAGTTTGTGGAGCTATCCAACAATGTGATTCAGCAGCTGGCAATCCGCAACAAAGAGCAAGAGCCCACGGAGAAAATCGATATTAAGATTCGGCCGTAGCTTTAACTCACATTCTCACAGATATTCTTCATCGGATGACTGGGTTTGTCATCTGATGAATTATAGAGCTTGCTCCATTCATCAGGCTTCAAAACCAGAACCCAGATGAGGGGAACCTTTCAGATGGAGGCCAACTTTGAGTTGGACTCCATATCATTCGATTTGCTATGACCATTTTTCAACAATTAGGGAAAGGAACTCGTTAATCAATTGGGAGTCTTTCTCCCTTCCTAAAGGGAGAAAACAAAAGAGGGTCACTCCCGCTGACTTAATCCCAACATAAAATGCCAGACGGTGAGGGCCGCAAGCTTGGCCGTCTGCCCATCGCGGTCGTGCAGGGGATTGAGCTCTGAAACATCAAAAGAACTAACGTCTTCATTACGCCCCGCAAGATAGGCGGCCGTCAGCCATAAATCAGCAGGCAACCCGTTGGTACATGGAGCACTCACGCCGGGCGCCTGCGATTGGTCCACGGCATCCATGTCGAACGTCACCATCAGCCGGTTGCTTTCATGCTGATGAAATAACCCGGAGATGGAAGTAATGTTGGTCTCGTCGCGAAATTTGTAATGGCCGCCGTGGTTGCTGATAAACTCCAGATGCGCCTTGGCTACCGAATGGGGCTGTAATCCCGCTGCGAGATACGTTTCGGCACACCCGCTTTCGTGTTCCAGAGCCTGCCGAAATGAGGATCCGGAATGAGGTTTTCCCTCCTTGAGCCAACGTACATCAGTATGCGCATCCAGATTAAAGATAGACGTTAGCTGGTCGCTCTCAACATATCCCGAGAAATGGCCGAAAGCCGTTTCATGTCCCCCACCCAAGATGATAGGTACGACCCCCTGCTCTAGATAACCTGCCACTACATTCCCTAAATTTTGCTGGTCAGCGGACAAATTCCCGGTGATCCTAACATCCCCAACATCGGTACAGCATTCAAGCAAATCTACAAAAGGCTCATAATACTCAGCGCTGGCCGTCATCTTGTAAAGCTGCCTGCGAATCTCTTGGGGACCTTCGGAAGCTCCCGGGCGACCGCCATTGCGACGGACACCAACATCCGAGGGGAAGCCGATCAGCACTGCATCAATCGAATTTAGTTCAGTTGCATCTCGCTGCAGCCAATGACCCAAGCGAGGATCCTGTTCGTTGGGTTCAGGGACGGGGACGGAGGGAGTTTTAAGGTCAGACACTTGTTATGAATTAATTGACGGTAACTAACTTATTGAATAGGCTAATCATAACATTATTGATCTGCGGGGGCAAATCAGACGCTATTAAAGCTGACGGTCCAATATAATCCCATCGTAAAATGACAAATATTACACCTTCTGAATGATCCAAAGCGTATCTTGCCTGTAGTTTATTTCACTCGTTGAAAGCGGGGACCGTGAAAACGGCCAGCGGTCATACATTCGTACTATGTACTCCTTCTTCATCTCATTATCTCCGCGTTGTTGAGCCACGGTGGCCTAGGTCATCCCGATAAGATGAAGTCCAATCCCCAAAATTTTCAAAATTAGTGTTGTTTTCATTGTTCTTTCTACAAAAGTTATGGTTGTGAAATTTTCAACGCGTTGTACACCATAATTCTGAGTTTACGCTATGCATACACGAAAATATTGTCTGCTTATAACTGCCTTTGTCAGCTTTTTATTTTTAGGAATACAAAATTTATCCGCCCAAAAAAATGCCGCACCTGATAAACTTTCGCTTGGCTCTATTAACTTTCCGACTTCGATCAGCGGCGAAGCTCAAAAGGAATTTTTGACCGGTGTTCTGGCCCTGCACAGCTTTTGGTATCCCGAAGCCCGCGACCATTTCCAAAAAGCACAGCAGCTAAACCCGAAATTTGCGATGGCCTACTGGGGTGAAGCAATGACTTACGACCATCCACTGTGGGAGCAGCACGATCAGCAATCCGGCGCTAAGGTGTTGCAGCAGTTTGATCAACAAGTAGAAAACGGATCTGTAAAGTGGTCGGAGCGAGAAAAAAAATATGTGGCTGCCGTGCGGACTCTTTATAATGATAACTTGGATATGGATGAGCGCCGCGATAAGTATTCACAAGCCATGAAAGAGCTTTACGAGCAACATCCCAGTGATGAGACACTGGCCTTTTGGGCGCTTTCAGCATTGAGTAAGCCTGATTACAACTACAGCAATCCCGATGCGCGGGATATTGTGCCGATTGTGGCTAAGCTCGAGCAACTTTACAAGCGCAATCCAAAACACCCCGGCGGCATGCACTACCTGATCCATGCCTACGACAACGATAAGTTTGCCGAAATGGGGCTGCGTCCTGCACGCGATTACTCTGAAGTCGCTTACTCCTCATCGCATGCTATACACATGCCGAGCCACATTTTTAAACAGCTTGAGATGTGGGATAAAGTAATAGAATCGAACATCCGCGCCTGGGATGCCTCGGTAGCTTGGCAGCAAAAGACCAACCGACCGCTTAAGGATCGCGACTACCACTCCTACCGCTGGCTTTTTGAGGCTTATTTAGAGGTGGACAACTTCGATAAGGCGTGCAATATCATCCAGAATATGAAGCAGCTCAAAACAAAGGCTGAAAAGCGAGGCGAAAACCCGGGACGTATTTCAAGTTCACTGGAAAACTTCAAGAATCAATACGAAGAAAAAGCGGGTGACGGCGCCCCATCCTGCTCCGGTTAAAAAGTGACGACCGAAATTAAGAAACCTTGTCGCGGTCTACGATCTCGTTATTTTCGTTGATAAAACCTTCGTAGCGGGCCAGTTGAATCAGCGTGGTAGAAATGAGTTGGTCGAGATTCATCGATGACGATTTCAGCCATTTATGCGTGGCTTTGTCCTCGGGATACTTTTCAATACACTGCTCAGTGTATTCCGTAAAATCACGGATCTGATCCAGGATTTCCATCAGTTTCGAGGGGCATTCGCACTCGATCATATCCGCGTGTTTCTCAAGTTCCTCTAATGCCTCTTGGCTAATTTGATTACCATCTTCAACAGTGATCTTCATATTGCTGATATTTTCCAAGTTTTGCTGTTAATTCATTGGAAGTAACCAATAGGTCGTAACTTCTCTTTGCTTGCCCTGCAATTCTTTGAGGGGCATCTCCTGAAGTTGAAATTCTTCTTTAACATGCTGGTAACTCTGTTCAGATAGTAAAATATCGACCGAAAAATATTTAGTCAATGACTCGATACGCGCAGCCGTATTCACCACATCGCCCAGCACAGTACGCTGATTTATGTGTGCCGTTTTGATCTCTCCATAGGCAACCGTACCGGTGTGGATACTGGTTCCTGTCGACACCACACTCTGCACCTTATAATAGCGCTGGTTGTTAATCTGCTTTAGCACATCGCGCATATTAATAGCAGCGTTGCACGCATCTAGCACATGATGCGACGATTCGTTTTTGATCCCAAAATGAGCCAAAAAACCATCGCCCGTAAAACGATCGACGGTACCGCCCAATTCTTCCACTACCTGCCCCAACTCAGCCAACACCGAATTGGCAAACTTAACTGCTTCCATCGGATCCTCGGCCTCAAACAAATTGGTAAAGTTGCGGATGTCACAAAACAGAACCGTCCCTTCTTTTTTCTCCGCTTTGAAGTCTTTGGACATGATTAGTTCAATCTCCAACCCTTTCAGGGCTTATACTTAATTATTTAAAAATTATTTCCTTCGGGACTTTCATCCCCTCATCATGAACAACTCTGAAATTTTGAATACCACCAAACCGATCTAACGTCTCTTCACGATTCAGCCTCGTTGCACCATCAGAAAAATATAAAGGATATGATGAATAAGGATACTTTTTAAAATCCTTTACAGATCCATGAAGTTCAGAGTTACGGTGAATATAGGATACCAAGTTGCAAAAATATTTTTGGTAATCAATCTTTTTCCGCTTAAACGATTTTTCAAAAAGGGATCCTGTTCGGCCATATCGTTTATTGAACGCTTGAGTATAACTATTAAATAAATGCCCTAATTGTTGCGAAGCTAACCCCAGGAACCATTCTTTTGTTGTCTTTGCGATACTATTCCCTTCATCTTGTTTTCTTGCTATTTCACCTATTTCTTTTTCGGTTCGCACGCGTACAAGCAGGTGAAAATGATTTTCAGTAAACAGTAAGCATAGGTATCTAATACCGAATAGCAGTACTTGCCGTATTTCTTTAGAAAGAATTGATAGTTAGCTTTTTCGTAGAAAATATTCTCAGAATTATTTCCGCGATTGTAGATATGATAGTAATTACCCTCTTTTAGTTGCTCTCTCATAAAAATATTTGCTTAAACCCTGAAAGGGTTGCGCAACCCTTTCAGGGTTATTGAACTAAAAAATCCTTTCTCCGTTTATAAAGGATCCTACACAATTTGCTCCCTTATAATGATACATCCAGAAATCGGGATTAGGCGCATCGATAATAGCAAAGTCTGCTGATTTTCCTTTTTCTATTGATCCGATTCGGTGATCGCGCCGAATGGCTTTGGCCGCATAGATCGTCGCTCCTTTTAGCACTTCAACGGGACTTAATCGACCCTGATTACAAGTGAGCATTATGGCTAATGGAAGATCAAATGTTGGTGCCGAGCCAGGATTAAAATCGGTAGCCACCGCTACTTCCACACCTCCTTCAACTAGCTTCCGGCAGTTCAACGGCTCTTCCTGCGTATACAGAGAGGCCAGCGGCAAGGTCACACCCACGACTCCAGCCTTGGCCATCTGCTTAATACCGGTATCCGATATCTTCTCCAGGTGATCAGCACTGGCTGCTTCAACTTCCGCCGCTAGCTCTGCACCACCACACGAAGTAAGCTGATCGGCGTGCAGCTTGGGCGTTAGACCCGCAGCCTTAGCTGCCACTAGAATACGGCGTGACTCGTCAATCGTAAAAGCTGACTCTTCGGTAAAGATGTCACAAAACTCGGCCAGCTCCTTCTCAGCCACGGCTGGAATCATCTCTTCAATAACCAGATCGATATACCCTTCGCGATCGTCTTTGTATTCAGGCGGAATGGTATGTGCACCCAAAAAGGTCGGCACAATATGCATCGGCTGATCTTGAGCCAACCGGCGATAAACGCGCAGGGTCTTTAACTCGTGCTCGACTGACAAGCCGTAGCCACTCTTGCACTCAACCGTTGTGATACCAAGCTTGGCCATCTCCTGTAGAAAGCCACATGCTTTTTCATAAAGCTCATCTTCTGTAGCTTGGCGCGTCGCCTTCACCGTGGATAAAATGCCTCCGCCCGATTTTGCAATATCGAGATAGCTTTCACCGCGGACCCGCATGGCAAACTCTTCGGGTCGCCATCCACCAAACCCCAGGTGGGTGTGGCAATCTACCAATCCCGGAATCACCATTTTTCCTTCAGCATCATGGGTTTGATGGCCAGTATATTTCTTCGGCAGATCCGATTGCGATCCTACCCACTGAATGGTGCTGTCCTCCCAGACCACTGCAGCATTTTTTATGGGATAAATATCACCCTGTTCACCTTCGTCTTTACAGGTGGCTAGATAGCCGATGTTTTTTAGTAATGGCATTATTATTGCATCTATTTTAGATATAGTTGGTCGCTAAAAACTTACGAAATAACTCGAAAAGGTTTTATATATCAACCTAATTGCATTGAGATAAATAAATAAGACGTTTAACAATGACTTGGGCAATAGAAAACTGAGTAAATTTTAAACAGCAGCCAACAAAATAAAAGAGATATTTACACTATGTACTTAACACAATACGGTTAAAAAAAGAGGGTCAAGATTATGTTCACGTCAATACATCAAAAGAAACTTATATGTTTTTTTATATTTCTGTTTAGTACCACTTTTGCCTTTTCGCAAAGCAACACAAACCAAGACCAACGGCGTTTAAGCCTTACAATTAATGGTGGAACAAGTTTCGGTGATTTCAGCGAGAGTGGAAATTTTATGTCCAGTCATTTTAGTGTAGATACCAAAAACACATTCAGTTTTGGGGCCGGATTGCAATATGCGCTAACACCGGCTTGGTCCTTGGAGCTGGGTTATCAACGTACCCAAATAGAGGGAACAGAGATATCTTTCCGGACTAATATGAACCTGATTAGCCTGAAAAATATTATCAACCTGAATCAACTTTTCTTCGTTAATCGGATATCAGATCGTGTAAATCCTTTCCTCACCCTTGGTGTTGGTTACGATATGTTCCATTACGACGGCCCACAAGCTGAGTTCAGCGATGATGCAACCAGCTACAATGCCGGTGTCGGTATCGCCTACAAACTATCCAATACTTTTGATCTTTTTACCCAATACGAATATCACTTGGGGGTCAATAGTGTAGACAACGAAAGAGAGGGCTGGGGATCAGATCTTATAAATTCGCTTACAGGAGGCATTCGAATCAACTTTGGTCGCAAAAATGCTAAGCATCCCTCTTGGCGCCCGGTTCCTATAGAACTGAGTCCTTCAGATTATGATCGGCTGATGGGGCAATCCAACCTGGCAGACAACTTGAAAATACGGATGGACAAGATGGAAAAGCAAAATGCCGAAAAAGAAAAAGAGTTTGAAACAGTAATAGCTAACAATTCAACGGAAATTAACACGCTTAAAACAGGATTGCATAGTCTCACTAATCGTGTTACTGAGCTCGAAACAGCTTTTTCAAATTTAAAAGGCCAGCTTGCTGAAGTTTCAGTAGACCCAGAAACTGGAATGGCCCAATCATTATCTAATGGACACTATGTCCAAATTTTTGCCACTTACTACCTGGATATTGCTCAGAATGTAAGACAGCAAGCAATTGAATCGTTGTCCGAGTCCCTGCCAAATCCACCTAACAATATTGTTATCCTTCACCGTAAGAAGTTTTATGAAGTCATGATTGGGGTGTTCAATAACTTCGATGATGCTAGCAATATTCAGGGTATCATGAACGAAACTCACGACGATTCCTATGTTATTACATTTCCCCGACCCGAAAACTTAGCTCCCGATTTTAAAGGTATGCAGGTCGTAAAATCCTAAATATTGTTAGATCAACATAAAGAATTGAGTTCTTTTTCCACTTTTTGCACCATGCTATTATCTTGCAGCAACTCCACGGCCTTATTGATGTCATCTTTAAAATAATGATCGGTCGTAGCATGCGGAATGGCATCGCGGACAAATTCGTGCGCAATTTCAACGCCTTTGCCCGGACGCAGAGGTTTGCGAAAATCCAGCGCCTGTGCCGCGGTAAAGAGCTCAATACCCAACACTTGCTCTACGTTTTGAAAAACCTCCAGCAATTTTAGCGCGCTAATGCTTCCCATGCTCACATGATCTTCTTGTCCCAGACTGGTGGGAATGGAATCAACGGAAGAAGGGTGGCAAAGCACCTTGTTCTCGGAGACCAGCGACGCGGAAGTGTATTGTGGAATCATAAATCCGGAATTGATCCCGGTCTCCTCCATCAGCAATTCGGGCAAACCATCATGACCTTCGAGCAACAGATACGTCCTGCGTTCAGATATACTCGCAAACTCGGCCAAAGCAATCTTTGCATGATCCAGTGCCAAGGCCAGCGGCTGACCATGAAAATTCCCTCCGCTGATAATATCGCCGTTTTCAAAAACCAGCGGATTGTCGGTCACAGAATTGAGCTCAGTTTCAATGGTTTGCGCGCTATAGTCCAAACCATCGCGGCTGGCCCCGTGCACCTGCGGGACACACCGCAGACAGTAGGGGTCCTGTACCTTACCGCAATTCCGATGTGATTCCAGGATCTCGCTGTCCACCAATAGCTCGCGGACATTCTTTGATACTTCCTGCTGCCCGTTATGCGGACGAATTTCGTGAATCCGTTCGTCAAATGGTTTTATGCTGCCCTGCAGTGCCTCCAAGCTCATCGCAGCAATCAGGTCGGCCGCCTTCATCAGGCTGAGCGACTTTTCCAGTACGTACGCGCCGTAGGCGCCCATCAGTTGTGTACCGTTAATCAGTGACAAGCCATCTTTGGGCTGCAGATCGATAGAGTCCAGATCATGCTCGTTCAACACTTTTTCGGCGGCGATGGTATCAGTGCCGTCCTCATTCCAGAATAGTCCGTATCCCAACAGTGGCAGCGACATGTGGGCCAGCGGAGCCAGATCGCCCGAGGCCCCCACACTTCCTTTTTCCGGCATGGCCGGGATTAGATCGTGTTCAGAAAAGTAAATCAAGCGGTCGAATGTTTCCTCGGAGATCCCCGAATTGCCCAATCCAAGGGCGTGTATCTTCAGCTGAAGCATCAGCCGCGAAATGTCTTTGGGAATCAAGTCGCCTACTCCCACCGAATGCGAAAGCACCAAATTGCGCTGCAACTGCTTAAGTTGCTTGCCATCCACCCGCTTATTGGCTAAAGCCCCAAAGCCGGTGTTGATACCATACATTGGTTCGTCGCGATCAAGTGCATCCTCAACAACCGACCGAGATTGCAAAACTGATGATTTATCCTCTTTGAGTCCCTGAATTCGGGTAGAAAGATCCTCGTATAAATTAGAAATAGTAACTTTCACTGATCTACACTTTTCTTGTCATGAATTTTGATAAAAATACGAGGACTATTGGCTCATCCCAACTTGGATTTCAAATATATAACCCTCAGGGTCTCAAATACCCTGAGGGTTATGTACTCAATTAATTTAATTGCTTGTCCGACACGCTACAGCTGGCGCACGGTTGAAACTTGTGGCAGCATTATTTCTGGTTAGCACTCCAAGTGTTATTATCTCGATTCACATCTGGCAGCTTTTGGTCGGCATCCAGTTCTACCTTCGTCACTCTTTGCGAAATAGGCGCTGTAAAAGTGAAGGTTTCATCCTTCATCCAAACCTCAACAGGCAGTTTGTGTTGCTGGGTATTGCCGTCCGCCGTGGTTATCGTCACCAGCACCGGCATCGGCATCTGCTCCATATTTTTAATCGTTATTTTTGCCCCTTTTTCGGGATTTTCATCCGGATAGGTAACATCGGTCACCGCCTGATCCAGCTTCCAGTTGTGAATAAACCAGCCTCTCCAGAACCAGCTCAGATCTTCGCCCGAATAGTTGTCCATGGCCCGGAAGAAATCCTTGGCACCGGGATGCTTGAAGGCCCAATGCTTGGCATACTGCTTGAAAGCATAGTCAAACTGCTCAGGTCCAAGAACAACATCGCGAAGCAGTTTCAAGCCAAAGGCCGGTTTGAAATATTCCAGCGGATGGTAGTAGTCGCTCTTCAAGGCATCCGCCTTGCTTACAATGGGACGCGCTTCGTCCTGCGTAATGAATGGGACAATTTCTTTGGCCGGATTGCCGCCGTCGGGCGCATATTCGCCATCTCTTTTGGGCGCAAATTCCCCATCATTAAATATCTCGTGGGCATAAATATCAATGAACGTATTGAATCCTTCATCCATCCACGGACTGCGGCTCTCATTGCTACCTACCACCATGGGATACCAGTTGTGGCCAATTTCGTGGGCAACCAATAAAAACAGCGTATATCCTTTTGCTCTGTAGCTGTCGAAGGTGATGCCCGGATACTCCATCCCGCCGGTGGGACCACCAACATTAATCGCGGTATCATACGGATACTCAAACCACTGTTTAGAAAAAATCTCAATCGAACGCTTGAGAAAATGGGTTGCTCGTCCCCAGCCGTCTTCGCCAATACTTTCTACGGGATAGTAAGACATCGCCAGTGATTCATTTCCACTCTCAAATTTGGCGGTAGCGGCATCCCACAAAAATGCCTTGGAAGCTGCCCACGCAACATCGCGTGTTTTCTCCATGCGGTAGTGCCAGGTGAGCATGCCGTCATCACTTTGTGCCGTTGCAGGCTCATCGAGTTCATCCTCGGGGCGAATCATTACCGTCTCCTCAGACTGACGTGCTTTTTGCAGCCGCTCTTGTTGCTCATCGGTCAACACTTCATCAGGATTCATCAAGGTGCCAGAACCCGCCATCAACATACCTTCGGGCAGGGTCACTTCGTAATCAATGGTCCCGTAATCGAGATAAAATTCGCCAGACCCCAAAAATGGACGCGTATTCCATCCGCGCAGATCATCATACACATGCATTCGGGGATACCAATACGAGACCTCGTAAATAGCACCGTTTTTAGAATCCATATAGCCGCCGCGGCCATACTCGGGAAGTGGAAAATTATAGGAAATATCGACTTTTATTTTGGATCCGTTGGCATCGAGCGGTTTATCGAGCCGAATCTGCATCCGCGTGTCTACAACCTTATAGTCGGCCTGATGCCACTTATCCCCCTTCTTGATACGAACATTTCGCAGATCAAACCCTTTACTAGCTGTTTTTTCCGAAAGGTTGCCCCGTACCTTGGCTGCTTTGGAATTATTCTTCCGAGCATTTTGCACCAGCTCAAGCCACAGTTGATTCAGCTTATTGGGACTGTTATTAGTGTACGTAATCGTAACATCTCCGCTCAGCACGTTGGCTGCCGTATCCAGCTTTGCCTTGATATCGTAATCAGCCGAATTCTGCCAGTATTTTGGGCCCGGGGTACCATCTGCACTACGGAACATGTTTCCACCATCGGCAGTGAAGAGCGGATCAAATGCTTTATGGGGATTGTAGTTCGATTCCTGTGATTGAGCTTGCACATTCAGTCCAGCACAGAATATCAATAGGGAAAGAAGGGAGATAATCTTTTTCATCTCGGGAGTGAACTATTTTTAGTATTGAGTTAGTGAAACGCTGTTTTATTACACAATCTGAATATCCTGATATGCTTCCACACTCACAAACCGATAACCACAAATTTTGAACTACTGGGCGGGTTTTGCCACTAATTTTATATCTTTTAACTATCGTAATTTTAACGTCCTATTAATTTATGAAGCTTGACTCGTGCATTCTGTGCAATAGTACTGACATTGACCATTTCTTCGAAGATACTTCCGACACTTACGCCAGCGATTATTACCAGTGCCAAAACTGCAATCTGATCTTTGCCCCGCCCAAAGACCGTCCCTCAACTGAGGATGAACTTGCCCGGTACGAAACACATGAAAATGATCCCGAAGATGAAGGATATCGTAATTTCTTGAATCAGTTTTTTGAACCCCTTGAGGACAAGCTGAAACCGCAAAGCAAGGGACTTGACTTTGGCAGCGGGCCGGGCCCCACGTTAAATATCATGCTTGAGCAACAAGGACACGAAATGCAAATTTACGACTCCTTTTACGCTGATGACGAATCCGTATTCCAAGATAGCTATGATTTTATCACCGCTACTGAAGTGGTCGAGCATCTTTTTGAGCCCGGGAAAGAATTCGAACGCCTGTGGAACTGCCTTCAACCGGGCGGATATCTTGGCATCATGACGAAGTTGACCATGAATAACGAAGAACGGTTTGCCAACTGGCACTACCGACGCGATATAACGCACGTCACGTTTTATACCAAAGAAACCTTCCGCTGGCTGGCTGACCACTGGGATGCCTCGCTGCAATTTCACGGCAATCGGGTGGTAATTTTCAGAAAACCTGACTAACCGCAGAGACATTACGTTTGTGCAGCGTATATTCTTAAGAATATATCTTAAAGGAGTATCTGAATTATAAAACTATCATGTTCCCTTAACAGCATTGAATCAGCCCTTCATATTATGTTTGATTTAGCTTTTGATCACTATACGATAAAAGTAGCAGACCTGAAAACCAGCACCTCCTTTTATGGTGATGTGCTCGGCCTACGCCTCATTACAAATCGCACCGAAAAGGAATATATCCGATGGTTCTCGCTTGGCAACGGCACTGAACTTCATGTTGTGGAAGGAAAAACAGATGCAATCAAGAAAAACATTGGGGTGCATCTGGCGCTCAAAATGTCTGAATTTGAAAACTTTACCGAACACCTCAGGGCACAAGATATCACGCCGCACGACTCCAAGGGAAATCCTCATGAAATAACGGTCAGGGCTGACGGAGTTCGGCAAGTTTATTTCCAGGATCCGGATGGCTACTGGATTGAAGTGAATGAGGCTGAGTGATACCGGAGAATTACATATTTATGAAGAAATAATATCCCATCATTCCACTGGCTATCACTTTGAGCACCAAGCTCGTCAAAAATCCCCAAAAGGAACCCCATGCCGAGCGAAATGCCTGATCAGATTTTTTACCGCCGATAAGCTCACCCACAAAAGCGCCGGCAATGGGCCCAACCACTAAGCCAATGGGCGAAAAGAAGAGTCCCACAAACATTCCAATCATACATCCCCAAATGCCGTAGGCCGATCCCCCAAATCTTTTAGTGCCGTAGGCAGGAATGACGTTATCAAGGACCATCAAAACAGCCACGACCACGGCCCAAATGACGAAAAACTGCAGGCTAAACGGGTGGGCGGCGGTTAGTTGAAGTGTCAACAAACCCATATAGCTCAACGGCGGACCCGGTATCACCGGAAGAAATGAGCCCAAAAATCCGGCAATCACTAAAAGCGAGCCAACAATTAGAAGAATAATTTCCATAAACTATATCCTTTATCCATTAATTACTCATAATACACGAAAACCTGTCCCGGGAGTTTCAGGAATATTTTATTTTGGCCTCCAAAAACAATAAAATTCAAATGTTACTGATAATAGGCTTTCAAAAAGAGCTGAGAGTCTATTATAGGGAGGTTTCAGTGAGATCCAATAAATAGGAGTTAAAAACAAAGAGAGAGTAACGATGGGAAATGGAAAAAGGAGTATATCCAGAAAGCAATTTTTGCAACAACTAACCATGGGGATGGGAGCTGTCGGTACGGGGCTGGTTTTACCGAGCTCGTTATCCGCAAGTAATTTCATATCCGGAGAGACGACCAGTCCCAAAAAAGTATTGGTATTGGGCGCCGGTCTTTCCGGGCTTGCAGCTGCATGGGAACTGAATAATGCCGGTCATGATGTAACAGTCTTGGAAGCCCGTAGTCGACCTGGCGGACGCGTTTCTACAGTCCGAGAACCATTCGCAGGGAACCTCTATGCCGAAGAAGGCGGAATGGCTTTCTCAAATACCTACACACATGCGAAAAGATTTATTGACAAATTTGGGCTCAAGAAAATCCCCTGGAGTTTACCCGAGAATCCGGTTTATCATCTGAACGGGAAACGCCTTACTGGCTCGGGAGAAAATAGCATTACATGGCCGTACGATTTAACTTCTGAAGAGCAACAACTGGGCCCGATGGGTATTATTAAAAAATATATTATTGATACGCTGCCCCCAGAGATCTCGAATCCAAATTCCTGGGATGAAGCTCCCTTGCTAAAGCTGGACAACCAATCCCTTGCTGAGTACATGCGTTCACAAGGTGCCAGTAAGGGAGCTGTAAAACTGGTTCAAGCCACTCAGTGGTTTGGATCTGTACCAAATCAGACGTCTGCACTTTCGATGGCAGTATCTGACTTTGGCCTTTTTATGGGCGCAGCTCCTTTTATCCTGGCCGGTGGCAACGATCAGCTTCCCAAAGAAATGGCTAACTCACTTGGCAATACCGTCAAGTATGGAATTGAAGTTACTAAAGTAACCGACACAGACCAGGGCATCGAGGTTACAGCAATAGAAAACAGCAATCCCGTTACCTTCAAAGCGGATCGTGCAGTCTGTACATTTCCTGCCCCTGTACTTGCTAATATTGAATTTACACCGGAACTGCCCGCAGAAAAGCAAAAAGCTATTGAGGAACTGAACTACCTGCACATGAACCGAACTTATATGCAGGTTAAAAGACCTTATTGGCAGGACGAAGGCGTATCCGGCACGGCCTACACCGATTTACCGGTTGGACAGATCAATGCCTATCCAGGTGGCGGACCACAGAAACCGGCTATTCTGGAAAGCTATGTCGTAGGGCCTTCTGCTGTAGAGTTGGGACAACTTCCTAAACAAAATATAATTGATCAAACGCTACAGGGATTGCAAAAAGTACATCCCGGAATCAACAACTTTTACCAGCAGGGCAAGGAATACGTTAAATCATGGAGTACTGATCCGTATGCTCTGGGCGGCACGAGCTGGGCAGCCCCGGGTGATGTGACCAGCTACCTCAAACCACTGAAACAACCTCATAGAAATATCCACTTTGCCGGTGAACATACAACAATACTCCGCAGCACGATGGAAGGCGCCCTGCGGTCGGGAGCAAGAGCGGCCAAAGCGGTGCATGAAACCGGTTAAAAGCTGCAATCTGAAATATTATATGTTGCCTCTAAAACAGTAGAGTCAACCTAAATATCCAATCATGAAGAAGTTAAAATCCTTCTTCAAAGAGCTCAAGCGCCGCAACATATACCGAGTAGCGGTGGTTTATGGCATTACCGGCTGGGTAATTGTTCAGATTGCCTCTATAGCGGCCAATACTTTTGGAGCACCGCCGTGGGTGATGAAGATGATCATCACGCTGATCCTATTGGGGTTCCCTATCGCGATGGTATTAACCTGGGCATTTGAAGTGACACCCGAAGGCGTCCGAAAGACCAAGCCTACTGAAAATGAAACAGGCGACATAAATACCTCCAGCGAGCTGTATTTTTGGATCGGTATTTCGGTAATGGTTGCGCTTCTGTTTGGCGGCTGGTGGTATTTAACGATGGAAACATCTACAAATACTAAGTCTGCCATATCTCAAAACATTACCGACCGCTCTATTGCAGTATTGCCGCTCAAAAGCGTAAGCGGCAGCGATGACCCTTTACCACTGGCCGAGGGACTACATGACGACCTGCTGACCCGCCTAGCTAATGTTGGAGACCTGAAAATAATTTCTCGCACATCAGTTGAAAAGTTCAGGGGAACTGAACTTACCTTACCTGCCATAGCAGACAGCCTGGGCGTTAAATGGATTGTAGAGGGAAATGTCCAAAAAGACAGAAACAAAGTAGAAATCAATGCCAAACTTATAGACCCTTCCACCGATACCCCCAACTGGACCGGAACATATCAACGCGACCTCAATGCGGAAGATGTTTTTGCTATTCAGGGGGCGATACCTCGAGAAATTGCCAGTGCTTTACAGGTTCAGCTTAGTTTGGGGGAACAGAAGCGAATTACTGGAGCACCGACCCAAAACCTCGAGGCTTATCAACTTTATGTGAAGGGCAGACAGCTCTTTCACCAGGCCTCAAATCGGGAAGAACAATTAACCGCTATTTCATATTACAAAAAGTCACTCAGGAGAGATTCGACCTTTGCATTGGCTTGGACCGGTCTAGCTGATGCAATTGGCGCCGGACTTTTTGAGAACTTTAGTCTTGATTCGTTGAACTTGCCAGATGTAACTCAACGCGAAGCTGCTCAACGAGCACTGAAGCTTGCTCCTAACTTGGCAGAAGCACATACGTCGATGGGTATAGTATATCTGGAAGAAGGAAACGGCTCAGCAGCGGTAAAAGAACTTAAAAAAGCCACTACTCTTAAGCCAAGTCATTGGGAAGCCCATAACCGTCTTGGAGAATTCTATTTGAAAACGGGTCGACCCGAAAAGGCTTTAACCCATCTTAAAATTGTGGAGGAACTCAACCCCCAACATCGCAGGGCCCGCCATTTTCTTTACGATGCCTATCTGATTACCGGACAAGCCGAAGAAAGCCTGGAAATAGCTCGTCAGCAAAAAAGCCTCGGCCTTGAAAAGATGATGGCCATTGGCGGTGAAATCAGAGCTTTGTATGTACTCGGTAAGTATGAGCAAGCCCTCCAACTTGGCCGGCAGCAGTTGGAAAGTGCGGATTCCGGGGCTCACTTTTTAACCTTTGTTGCCGGCTCACGATTTGATGATTATATCCGATCGTACTTGGTCAGTATACTGGCCGCGAAAGGTGATACTGCCGAGGCGAAAAAATACTTGCATCAACTTAAAGCCAAAAGTAACGCTTCTGCCGTACCCCTAGCTATTGGTTATGCGTCTTTAGACAAAATTGACAAGGCCATAGAAAATTTTCAAAAAGTTCCTTCCTCCCATTGGAGACGAATTGGACCAAGTGCTGACCTTCGTTATGGTCATGTCTATAATTCCACACCTTTGAAGAGTGATCCCCGCTACCGAGAGCTAATACAAGAAGCGAATCGGGCATGGGGGCTAAAGCCTGATGGTAGTTTCCCGGAAGAGCACAGAACTGAAACCTCAAATGGGAATTAGTGCTTATGGGCAAGTTCAAATCTTTCTTTGATGAATTGAAAAGGCGAAATATTTATAAAGTAGGTGCCATTTACGCCATTACCGCTTTCGTTGTGGTTCAAATTGCTCAACTACTTATTCCTGCAATGGTGCTTCCCGAGTGGTTCTACCGGCTAGTTGTTGCCGTTGCTATCCTTGGGCTTCCACTAGCGTTGGTAATAGCATGGGCATTCGAGATAACCCCAGAAGGAGTCCGGCCAACCTCTAAAGGTGAGGAGCATAAACAAATTAACGAACGAAGTTTTTGGTTTGCTACCGGAATAATAACCATCATACTACTAGGTGGCTGGTGGTATCTAAAAATGGAATCGCCTACAAATACCAAATCTGTCATATCCCAAGACATTACCAATCGCTCTATTGCAGTGTTACCGCTGAAAAGCGTAAGCGGCAGCGATGAACCCTTACCACTGGCCGAGGGACTGCACGACGACTTGCTGACCCGCTTGGCTAATGTTGGAGATCTGAAAGTTATATCCAGAACTTCGGTTGAAAAATTTAGGGGGACTGAACTCACCTTGCCAGCTATAGCAGGCAGCTTGGGGGTTAAATGGATTGTAGAGGGAAATGTCCAGAAAAGCAGTAACAAAGTAGAGATCAATGCTAAACTTATAGACCCTGCCACCGACACTCCCAACTGGGCGGAAACTTACCAAAGGGATATGACCGCAAAAGATATTTTTGCGGTCCAGGGAGATATCGCCAGGGAAATTGCTAGTGCTTTACAGGTACAGCTAAGTTTGAGTGAGCAGGAACGTATTACCGGAGCCCCAACACAAAACCTCGAGGCTTATCGCCTGTATGTCAAAGGACGTAAACAACTAGCAAAACGAACTTATATTGATAATGAACACCAACTAAAAGCTGTAGATTTTTTTCAACAAGCGATCGAAATCGATTCTACTTTTGCCCTAGCTTGGTCAGGTATCGCTGACGCGGCTGCAATATATCCTCTGGCTGATTCTAAAGTATTCGCTAATCTTCCATGGGACCAAGAAACAGCTGCACGACGGGCCTTGGAGCTCAATCCCAAACTTGCCGAAGCACAAACATCAATGGGTTTCGTGCATCTTAGAAACTTAAATGCACCGGCAGCCTTGAACAAATTACAATATGCAATTGAATTAAAACCCAGTTACTGGCAAGCACACTTTTTACTCGGAGAATTGTATTTTCATATTGGCCGATCAGAACAAGCATTGAATCATTTAAAGCTTGCAACTGAACTGAACCCCAACCATGCCCGTGCTCGGCACTGGCTCTACGATGCCTATAATTCAAATGGCCAACATCTTAAAGCTCTTCAAGAAGCACGTCGACAACAAAAACTTGGATTGGAGAATGTTGCAGCAATTATGGGTGAAGTTCGAGTACTCTATCGGTTAGACAGGCTGGACGATGCACAGCAGCTTGCAGCAAGACAGTTCGAAAAACTTGAAGATACACAAACGGTACCGGGCAAATGGCTTCAGGCATATCTTGTTCAGATTTTATCAACTAGAGGCGACACTACTCGAGCACAAATATATCTTAACAAGCTTAAAAGCATAAATGCTGAACCTCCATTTTTGGGATGGGCCTATTTGGGAATTGGGATGATTGATAAAGCCATGGAGACGTATCAAAAGATTGAAGGAGCAGGTTGGGGAAATATTGGAGTACTTGACAGACTGCGGTATTATGGTGTTGAAAACCCATCGATTAAAGAAAACCCCCGCTACAGAGATCTTATCCAAGAAGCAAATCGTGCGTGGGGACTAAATCCCGATGGGAGTTTTCCGAAAAAATCACATAATAAATAAGTTATGAACCCTTCGGTGCTACGCCGGAGCTACTCGCTTCTGATATTTACTGATGAATATCACTCCCAACACTGGTCCGACTACCATCACCAGAAATACCAGCGGATCCTGCCACTCTGCCCAGAGCCAATTTGTTAATTGGATACTGACAATGGTGATGGCAAAACCGATGCTATTGACGATGGTCAATCCGGTAGCCACGTAATCGGAATCTGAGGAGTGGGCCACCAGCGTCGAAAATTGCGGCGAATCCGAAACCACAAACAACCCCCATAAAAGCAAGAGAGCAATAAAAAGTGCAAACGGAAGCTCCATGAAAAATGGCAATGCCAGACAACAGAGTCCGGATCCAACCAGCGAAATAAATGCTACTTTTTTACTACCGACCGACAGCGACCAGTGTCCGCCCACGGCACAACTGATTCCTCCAACGGCAATCGCCGCAAAAGACCACAAAGAGGTATACGCGATGGCTCCCTTAACCTGCCCGTGGTAGCCAATCATGATAAGAATGAATGCCCAAAAGGTATAGAGCTCCCACATATGACCAAAGTAGCCAAAAGCGGCCGAGCGAAAATTCTTGTTTTTAAACAGGCGGACCATTGCCGCTGGCTTAAACTTACCTTTCTTAACCTGATAGGGTCCATCCGGCACTGCATAATACAGCAATACCCCACCAGCCGTGGCGAACCACGAAGTGGCAAACAGGATAACCTTCCAAGGCAGATCGGCTGAAATAAATTTAATCAGATGTGGAAAGGCCGTACCTAACACCAGTGCACCGACAAGATACCCCAGCGCTTTACCAAGTCCCTCCTTGTGCCAGTCAGAAGCAATTTTCATTCCCACCGGATAGATTCCTGCCAAAAAGAATCCCGTAGCAAACCGGCTGAGCATAAGCAGCGAAAGGTGCCATTATAGACGGTAAGCGCATTAGCACCGGCACCAAGGACCAGCACACCAGAGAAATAACCTTGCTGGGCGACATCCGATCGGCCACGCTCAAAAAAGCAAACAACAACGTACCGCTGATAAAACCAAGTTGTACGGCCGAAGTGATGTAGCTAACCGCCATCTCGGTGAGCTGCATCTCCTGCACCAAATCCGGAATCACGGTATTGCCCGCAAACCAGAGTGAAGTGCCGGCAAACTCCGCCAGCACAATAATGGGCAAAATACGCTTGGGGATTGTTTTCTTCATTGAGCTATTTATCTAGGACTGTCCTACTATAAAAAGATTATTTGATCAAAAAAACAGTAACTGATTTCGTAAATCGGCGTATATTAAGGGATAACCATTAAAACTATTCATCATGAATATCATATTTCGCCAACTACGTAAGCTCGTTGTCTTTCTGTTTTTAATCGGGAATACCCACTCGAATGCGCTCGCTCAAAACCTAGCCACAGATTCCCTTCGCATCACGGTATCCGACAGTACTGAACTGTACGTAACTATCCGCGGCGAAGGAATTCCGTGCCTGTACATTCACGGTGGACCTGGTGTAGGATCTTATTGGATGGAGCAGCTTTATGGCGATGTACTCGAAAAATATTTTAAAATGATCTATCTCGACCAACGGGGTTCGGGACGATCAGGCTCTGCAACTACCGGCGACTATTCACCCGGGCGGATGGCACAGGATTTCGATGAGGTCCGTCAGGCACTGGGTATCAAGTCGTGGATAACTTTTAGCCATTCATTCGGTGGGCTCCTGCAAATGGAACATGTGCAACGATATCCCGCTACGGTTCGTGCTATGATGATGGTCGCTCCCACACTCAACTTAAATGACAGTGCCGAGGGAATGATCGATTTTGCTGTTAAGGAGCTAAGCATCAACGGAGAAGCACAAAAAGAATATCTCGATACCAGCAAATATCCCATCGACCGACTGATGCCGCTCTTTATTAAGATGCGTGAGCAGGATGTTTTCTGGAAAGCCTACTACGCCGACAAGCAGAGCTATGCGCGTATGGATTCTGTAATGTCTCAGGTTTCTTCACATAATTATGAATTCAGTAGCCGTGCTTTTAACATAGCTGAGTACTATCACAACTATAAACCGATGGCCCTGAATATCGACATGCCGGTGCTGCTTTATTTTGGGCGTACCGACTATGCGGTAGGTCCCAACCACTACAAGGGAATAGACTTTCCCAAGGGTACACTCCATCTGTGGGATGGTGGACATGTGCCGTTTATGGAGGGTAAGCAGGAGCTGGAAGAAACGATCACCCATTGGCTGGCAACAACTCATTAACCCCGTAAAGACGACCATCCTGGCCGTCTCGATGCGTCATACCCACAATATTCTTTAGTAGTCGGCCAAGATGGCCGACCTAAAAAATATTACTTTGCCGTAAACGTGTTGTCACTGTGATCAATATCGGCATCGTGGGTATTGCCCAGCTTAATTTTGGCGATCGTGCCCTTCGGCCTGAAACTAATCGTTTCTGAATCACTATTTTTCCACACCGAGATATCTCGGTGGAACTTCTGCGTGGAACCATCCTTATAGGTCACCGTCAGGTGTACAGGCACCGGTTTGGATCCCTTGGCTTGGATCACCACGCGATACTGGTCGTTTTGTTTGCCAGCTTGGGCGATCGCCAAATCAGGATAGCCATCCTCAAAAACCCAGCGCTTCCAGAACCAGTTCATGTTGCGTCCGGCGCCCTCGTTCATACTATAGAAAAAGTCGTACGGCATCGGGTGTTTGCCATGCCACTGCTCAATGTAATGATGCAGCGCTTTGGTAAACAGCTTATCCCCAAGCATACCCTTCACGTATAAATAGCCCAGACCCGCTTTGGGATAGGAGTTCAGGTAGTAGGCCAGCCCGGAAGTCTGGGTACTCAGCGTCATGATCGGCAGGTCGTTTTCCGTGCCGGCTGAGTTGTTATAGGGCGCCATACCATAATCATCGGTAATCGTCGAGTCGATAATAGGAGTAATCAGCCATTCGCCAATCGTCGCCCAGCCTTCATCCATCCAGGCATACTTCGTCTCGTTGGTGCCCATATAAAACGGAAACATCGTATGCATGATCTCGTGGTCGGTCAGCTCGATGGTGGCCGCGTGATCTTCCAGTGGATTGTCGTTAACCATCATCGGGTATTCCATCTGAGCCAGTCCGTCAAACACTGTTTCATGGGGATAGGGATACGGCCAAGCTGGAAACTCGTAGCTCATAGCTCGGACTGTCTCACTGGCATAATCGATTACATCATAATAATCCTTGTGATCAGGATTGAAGACCGCATCCACGCGGGTGCGCCGGCCAGTTTTGGGATCCACTTCTACGCTTTTGGATTTCCACATGTAATGATTGCTGGTAGCAAAAACGAAATCCGTAACGTTATCCGCTGTAAAATGTCATGTGTTGATGGGATTCTGCGCGGTGATATTGCCCTGCTTCAAATCTGTACTGTCAATTATTGTAACAGTTTCATTTTGATTCTCCGCCTGTTCGATCCGCTGCACGTATTTGCTGGCATACACCTCCGACCGATTTTGGAGCGTGCCCGTCGCCCAGACGGCATAACCTTTGGGCACCGTAATGTTGACATAAAAGTCACTAAAATCATTATAAAACTCTTCACTTCCGGTATACGAATACGTATTCCAGCCGTCGATATCGTCGTAAACAGTAATCCGTGGAAAGAAATACGCTACAAAATAGGCGCCGGGATCAACCTGCCCGGTACGGATATGTGAGTGCTCGTTAAGCATGTAGCTAAATTCGATGGTAAGCTGCATCTTCTGCCCCGGCGATAGGGCGGGCACATCCACCGTCATATTTGTGCCATCAATGTTGGCTACTCCCGCATCACGCTGTATGCTATTGATAGCAATCTCTTCAATCTCAACGCCGCTAGTGAGGTCGCTTGGATGAATATTTGAATCGCGATTTACGCCCTCTTTATATAGGTTCGGATAGAGCTTAAACCAGATTGTACCCAGCGTATCGGGACTGTTATTATAGTAGGTAATGGTTTCGGTGCCTGACAACAAACGCGTGCTCGGCGTAAAATTTATGTCGATACTATACTCCGCGCGGTTCTGCCACTAGCTTTTGCCCGGCAAACCATCCTTTGAACGCGTGCCTTGCTCGTAGGTAGCCTGAATATCGCGCGGAACGGGTAGCGTAGTTTGGGCAAATAAGCTTGATGATACAAACAACAGTAGAAAACCGAATAGAAGAGCAGATTTTTTCATAGGAGGCAAAACGCTGGATTCATCAAAATTATTGGAGCATAAAATAAACGTTTTGGCGTACAATGTTATAAAGTTAACCGAATCGCGGAACATTACTGAAATCTTTGTCACCCATTTTAAGTTCTTATTACTTCAACACATTAACTTACAAAAGCAGATCAATGACCGACCATTTTAAAGAGAAAGCCCAGGAATGGGATCAAAAAGAAGGAAGCAAAGAACGCGCAGCCGCCATCACCAAAGCTATTAAGGAACGTATTTCCTTTGATAGCGACTCCATCCTCATGGATTTCGGTGCAGGTACCGGACTCTTAAGTAAACCTTTTGTCCCCAAGGTCAAGAAAATAATTGCGGTGGATACCTCTGAGGCCATGCTCGATCAGCTCAGGGAGAAACCTATATTTCAGGATAAACTGGAAACAGTTTCTCGGAATATCGTAACCGATCCGCTAGATGTGAAGGTAGATATTGTTATCAGCTCAATGTCCATGCATCATGTCAAAAATGTGGATGGATTAATTGGGCAGTTTGCCCGCTTGCTGGCTTCCGGCGGACAAATTGCGCTGGCTGACCTAGATAAAGAAGACGGCAGCTTCCACGATGAAGGGACTGAGGGCGTACATCACCATGGGTTCGATCGTGCTGAGCTTCAAAGTTTGTTGGAAAAACACGGATTCAAAGACATCAAATTTACCACCGTTTACACGATGACCAATGACGACGGTAAGGAGTTCCCCATTTTTCTTCTGACGGCTGCCAAGAAATAGCTCATAATATTTAAGAGCAATGCTAACGTAGGATGGGATGGCAATCCGTCCCTTTTAATATTTTACTACTTTTAAGATGGTCAGGGGACCAACCCGACCTACAATGGACTCTGTATCTTATATGAAAGTCTCTTCAAACTCAGGTTTGCAGTAACTATGAGGCCAGTCCTGCCAATGGTCGGCCAACTCTGCTTTAACCGGGTTATTCAAGGTGTAACGAATCATATTCTCCAACTCCTCCTGATCGCGGATAACCCGGTCGTAGCTTTCCGGCTGCCAGAATGGGCCTGTTCGTCCTAAAAGCTCATTACATTTGCGAGCAGTGTAACGCTTAAAATTACGCATAATATGAGTAACAGGATTCTCCTTCTTACCCTCTTGAATCAAATGCTTGAATACCAAATGTATATGGTTAGGCATCACAGAATACGCATATACTTCAAATAATTTCGAATCTCGAAAATGGATCGAGTTTTCTACAATCCTAGCGACTTCGTTTTTGCCAAGCCATGTTGGTCCGATATCCCCAGAATCAAGTAGATCTTCGTATTCTTTAAAAATTTTTCGCTGGATATAAGTAGCTACTTCGTTCTTTTCGGACTCTTCTGAAAGCCGCTTTTGAAGAGCTTTTAACCTTTCAATAGCTATTTGGGGCAACGACCCTTTCAACCGTAACGTGATAAAATACTCGGCGCCTTCAGGTTGCAAATGAGGTAACTTTCGTTTGTAATAGCTCATTCTCTCTTGATTGTAGGACGGGTTGATAACCCGTCCATTTTAATATTTTACTACTTTTAAGATGGTCAGGTTGGCAACCCAACCTACATGCTCAACTGTCAGTCGCGCTTCATGTAAAACTGTTTCTTATTGCTCACAAAGAAATTTGGTTGTGAGCAAGGCGACCAAATCGGTGCAGTGACATACTAAATGTATGTGATCAAACCCATTGTCAGCTTTAACAAAACACACAGAAAAATTTCGCAGGTGAATTAATCCACCATCGGCAGATCCACGCCACGCTCTTTCGCCGTTTTCATCGCCTCGTCGTAACCTGCATCGGCATGACGCATTACGCCGCTGCCGGGGTCGTTGTTTAGTACGCGCTTGAGTCGGCGGTCGGCTTCCTCGGTACCATCCGCCACGCAGACCATCCCGCCATGGATTGAATAGCCAATACCCACGCCACCACCATGATGCAGAGACACCCAGCTGGCGCCACTAGCCGTATTAAGCATCGCATTGAGCAGCGGCCAGTCGGCAATGGCGTCGGAACCGTCTTTCATGTCTTCGGTTTCGCGGTTAGGCGATGCCACCGAGCCGGTATCCAGGTGGTCGCGCCCGATCACCAGTGGAGCATCCACTTTTCCCTTTTTAACAAGCCAGTTGAACTTTTCGCCCATCTCAGCGCGTTCACCATACTCCAGCCAGCAGATGCGCGATGGCAGTCCCTGGAACTGCACCTGATCCTGTGCCTTCCGTATCCATCGGTTAAGCGATTCCTTTTCGGGAAAGGTATCCAGTACCGCCTGGTCAGTGGTGTAAATATCCTCAGGATTGCCCGATAGTGCCGCCCAGCGAAACGGGCCTGACCCTTTGCAGAACAGCGGACGCACGAAAGCGGGTACAAAGCCCGGGAAGTTAAACGCCTCATCCATCCCGCGGTGATCGGCTACCTGCCCGCGGATGTTGTTGCCGTAATCAAAGGTGATAGCGCCTTTCTCTTGCATCTTCAGCATGGTCTCCACATGGGTGACCATTGAGTCGAGTACCGCATCCTGGTACATCTCGGGATTCAGCTCGCGCTCTTCGGCGGCCTCTTCCAGCGACATACCAGCCGGAATGTATCCCAGCTGGAGATCGTGCGCCGAGGTCTGGTCGGTCAGCACGTCGGGAATAACGCCCTTGTCCAGCATCTCGGGTAGTACTTCCGCCACATTGCCCAGCAAACCGATCGACAATGCTTCGCCTTTTTCTTTAGCATCGAGAGCTTTTTCCAGAGCCTCATCCAAACTGGTGCATTTGATATCGCAGTAGCCGGTTTCCACGCGCCGGTCGATGCGCTTCTCATCCACTTCGATGCCGATAAAGGCCGCGCCATTCATGGTGGCGGCCAGTGGCTGCGCGCCGCCCATACCACCGAGCCCGGCCGTAACCAGCAACTGCCCTTGCAACGTACCGTCAAATTTCTGGCGGGCGCACTCGGCAAAAGTCTCATATGTTCCCTGCAGGATACCCTGCGTGCCAATATAAATCCACGAGCCGGCGGTCATCTGCCCGTACATGGTCAAGCCCTTTTTGTCGAGGCGACGAAATTCATCCCAATTAGCCCATTTGGGTACCAGGTGAGCATTGGCAATAAGTACGCGCGGGGCTTCTTCGTGGGTCTGAAAAACGCCCACCGGCTTACCGCTCTGTACCATTAGCGTCTCATCGTTTTCGAGCCGTTTCAGGGTCTCCACAATTTTGTGATAGCACTCCCAGTTACGGGCCGCCTTGCCACCTCCGCCATAGACAATCAACTCTTCCGGCTTCTCGGCTACCTCTGGATCCAGATTGTTCATCAGCATCCGCAGCGCGGCCTCTTGGTGCCATCCCTTGCAGTTCAGTTCGGTTCCCGTTGGTGCTTTGATGTTTTTTTCAACGCCTGATTTGTTGCTCATCGCCACTGCTTTTTATTTGGGTTTTTGGGAAGGTAATAAATATTGTGCGTATTGCGTATCTCATATTCTATTCTTGCGAGAAACCAAGATGTACTACACAACACGTAATACAAAAGTTGCTTCACTATAGCGGTTTAATTATCATGCACGGCGTGATTTATATCTTAAACGGGATGTTGAACAAAACAAGGCACAATCAATGGCAAATGGACAGGTAGACGAACAGGCAGCTGCCTCGAAAAAAGACTTTTTTGGTCATCCTCGGGGTCTATCAACACTATTTTTTACTGAATTTTGGGAGCGTTTCAGTTACTACGGCATGCGTGCCCTACTCGTACTTTTCATGGCGGCAGCTGTAACCGGTGGCAACCCCGGCCTTGGCTTTAGTGATGGACGGGCCACCGCCATTTATGGGCTCTACACCTTCTTTGTATACGTCTTGGCCATGCCCGGCGGCTGGGTAGCCGACAACCTATGGGGGCAACGCAAAAGCGTCTTCGTAGGTGGATGCATTATTGCCCTGGGACACTTTACCATGGCAGGTCCGCTGGTAGGACTTCCCGACGAACTTACCTTCTTTCTGGGACTGTTTTTCATTGTAGTTGGAACAGGGCTCTTGAAACCTAATGTGAGCTCGATGGTTGGTGAGCTCTATCCGGAAGGTGGAGCCCGACGCGATGCTGGGTTTTCGATCTTCTACATGGGCATCAACTTTGGTGCTATTTTAGGACCAACGCTCTGCGGTATTGTCGGTGAGGGATACAACTGGCACTGGGGGTTTTCACTGGCCGGTTTCGGTATGCTTCTGGGACTCATCTCATATAAAATTGGCGAAAAGAATCTTGGCAACGCCGGTCACCTCAAGATCGATGACAGCGATGAAGTGCTTTCCAAGCGAAGCCGTAATTTTTGGCTAACCACCGGCATTTCACTAGGTGCAATTGCCCTCTTCAGTTTTCTGATGAGCACCGGCGTTATCGGAATTTCACTTGAGCAGCTTGCCCAAACACTTGGTACCAGCGTAGCGCTTATTGCTGTTGTGTTTTTTGCTTATCTGATTAACGATACCAAATGGATAGGCGTCGTTATTCTACTGGCCCTGGCTGGATTTTACGCGGCCTCTTTTAACTGGGGATATACAATCTTTTCCTATCAAATTGGAATTGGTATCACCGTCATTGCCTTCCTGATTTTTAACACTATTCGGATGTTCACCCCATCTCTTGAAGTGCCCCGGAAAAAGAAGCGGCTGTTTGTGATTTTTTGGCTGTTTATTCTAGCTGCCCTTTTCTGGAGCGGTTTCGAGCAGGCCGGATCTTCGCTGAACCTGTTTGCCAGCCGTGAAACAAACCGAATGTTTGGCCCCTATGGATGGATCAATCAAGTAGGCGCATTCTTGCCTGCGCTTATTATTGCACTGCCGCTGGCTTATGTGACCTGGCGAATTTTTAAACGAGACAACCTATGGTGGGTAGGGAAAGCCGGTGTTGTCGGACTCTCACTGCTGGTTGTAGGCTTTGCCTACTACATCGCCAGTGAAGTAGCGGTTGAATGGGAGATGCCGGCCAGCATGCTTCAGAATATTAACCCGCTGTTTATTGTTATTCTTGCTCCGGTATTTGGATGGTTCTGGACGTGGCTGGCTGCTCGTGACGCCAATCCCTCAATTCCGGTTAAATTTGGACTGGGATTGTTTGGCCTTGCCGCTGGATTTTTCGTGATCTCGTGGGGCGCCGCCAATTCCACCGGACCGAACTCAGTATCCCCGGCCTGGCTTGTCGTCACTTACTTCCTGCACACCTGCGGTGAGCTCTGCTTGTCGCCGGTCGGACTTTCGTCCATGACCAAGCTGGCACCGAAAAACCGCGTCAGTCAAATGATGGGGGTCTGGTTCGTAGCGGCAGCACTGGGCAACCTGTTTGCCGGACTTGTTGCCGGTCAGCTTGAAACACTCGAACCTACCAACCTCTTCTGGAGCGTTGCTCTCATGATTGGTGGCGGCGGGATTGTAGCAATTCTTGCCAGCCCAGGTGTTAAGAAATTGATGGGTGATGTGGAATAACGAATAATAACTCAGAGTTTTAATTCTGACAGGCACGCTTCTGCAAAAGGAGCGTGCCTTTTTTATTCTAAATCACTTCAGCTACTGCTCTTCTTTCCTTATCCTCTCCAGCGGGATGAAACAAACCAACTTGGTTCCTCCTTTGTCAGGTTCTTCTTTGAGTTCAAACGTACCGCCGAGTAGGTCGGCTCTGTGCCTCATAACATTAATCCCCCGTCCATCCCCTGCAGTCTTGAACATCCAATACTTTTTGGCGCGTTAGAAAGGACTAAAAATCCAGCATCGGGTACTGTTACCCAGTGGATATACCTAAAGACCTAATCTGTAAATATTTTCGTGGCCGTTACCGGTTATCAGAACTTGAGAGCAAGCCCGGCACCAATAAACAGCTCTTCGTTCTTGACGTCGTACCCACTGTTGACATCCAGTTGCAAATAAGATTCCAGATGGTGTGTGATACCCGCCTCGATAAACTGCTGGTTGCCGGCATCCGAAAATACACCTGCATACCCGGCAAAGATTCCGGTTTGAGGATATCGAAGCAGCGTAACTCCCGGTGTTATAGATATATTCCAGGCGGCAGGCAATCGTCCAACCTCGAAGGTATATCCCACGTTTGCTGTAACAGAGCTGAATTCTGAGAGGCTATACTCCGCCAAAAGTGTAGTCGTTGGTACCCACTCTTCGCTGGTATATATTTCGGAACCGATTGGAATAGAAAGTGATCCCAATCCTGACAAGCGTAATTTTGAGCTCGATTCGTTGTACAAGTTAACTTTTACTCCCATGCCAGGGTCGGGGATACCACTGTCTGTGGTTGAAGCGATATTCTGTATCACAAACGAATTAAGGACTACCCGCAGCTCAACTCCTTTAGTAAGTCCATTACGCAATAGTACCTGCCCAAAACTATACTGGCTCCCGGGGTCCAGGTTATAGTACTCAACACCACTCTCCAGATACGTCATCTGGGGACTAAGAACATACGTGCCGTTTCCGATGCCGGGTCTGTCAGGAACTATACTTTCCTGAGCATTTACATTACCAGCGATTACTAATATTAATATGAAGCAACAAATAACGTATCTTTCCAAACGCATATATTCGATATTTTTTGGTTTCCTTTCATACCAATGAATCATATCTGATAATCCAACGTTCCTGGCTCTTTCTGAATGATATAAGGTCAGAAACCCCTTATATTTCTCATTATGAAAAAGCAAGAAGCTACTAGTACACAACAACGAGATCTCACCGAAAAAGAACCCATCGCTGCAATTGCCACCCCGGTAGGTGAAGGGGGTATTGCCGTTATCCGCGTTTCGGGGAAAAATGCTATCGCTTCCGTTAATCGGGCTTTCAAGGGCAAGGATCTAACAAAGCAAGAGTCTCACACCGTACACTTTGGTAATATTCTGGATCAGGATGAGCAGGTCATCGATGAAGTGTTGGTCACACTCTTCCGCTCACCGAAATCATACACGGGCGAAGAAACCGTTGAAATTTCTTGCCACGGCGGCGTACTGGTTACGCAATCGGTTCTCGAAGCAGTGCTATCGCTGGGCGTCCGCTCAGCCGAACCCGGCGAATTCACCCAGCGTGCCTTCCTGAATGGCAAGATGGAACTAAGCCAGGCCGAGGCAGTAGCCGATCTCATCCATGCGAAAAGTAAGAAGGCCCTGGATGCTGCCCACCAACAGCTCGAAGGCCAACTTGGGGAACACATCAAGCAGTTTCGCCAGCAGATTATCGATGCCACGGCAATGGTGGAACTGGAGCTCGATTTCGTGGAAGAGGATGTGGAATTTGCTGACAAGGAGGAATTGGAACGCCTATTAAAGGAAGTAGATGAAGAAATTGACGACCTGCTGGCCACTTACGAGACCGGGCGTCTCGTTAAGCACGGCGTACGCACCGTATTCATCGGTCTGCCCAACGCCGGCAAGTCCACGCTGCTGAACACGCTGGTGGGTAAAGATCGTGCGATCGTAACCGACATCGCCGGCACTACCCGTGATACTATTGATGTAGACTGGAGCTACGACGGGCTCCGGTTTAAGCTGACCGACACGGCTGGTCTACGCGAAACAGAAGACGTCATCGAGGCGGAGGGCGTTAAGCGGTCGCAGGAGGCTTTCGAAAAAGCAGATCTGGCAGTTTACCTCAAGGACTTGTCCCAAGAGCTCACTACTGACGAACGCGAAGACATCGCCACATTCCAAAAAAATGCCGGCGATACGCCCTTTATTCTGATCGGCACGAAAAATGATATTGCGATAGATGTAGAAGATGAACGCATGGATTACGACCTGAAAATATCAGCGTTGGAGGGCGAAAAAATTGATGCGCTTAAGAAGCTGATGAAACAGCGCGCCCTTGAAAATACTGATTACAATGAGTCGAGCCTGCTGGTTACATCAAGTCGCCACCGCGATGCATTGCAAAAAGCCCAACAGGATGTTCGCGGTGCCCTGCAAGCCCTCGACCGAGGTATGACCGGCGACTTCCTGTCCATTGACCTCCGCTCGGCGCTCAAAAACCTGGGTACCATTACCGGTGAAATTACCACCGAGGACATCCTTGACAGTATTTTTTCCCGGTTTTGTATTGGCAAGTAATTTCATAGGAATGAATTATTTGTCTAACCGCAGAGATGCGGAGGATACACAGAATTTTATTTTTTTATACGATCCCAATAACTAAGCCAAGGTGTCATCCTGAACTTATTTCAGAATCTAAGACCAAAAAAATGATGGCTTTCCTCAGCCGGTTGGTTTTGGGGCTCGTTTTTTTCTTCATTAAAAATTATAAATAACAAACTCTTTAACCGCATAGCAGCCGCAGAGTATAAGGTCCTGATCCACTAGCTGACGAAGAGAATAAATTGTTCTGAACCTCTTTCTTCTCTCTTCAGTTATTATTAACTCATAATTTCCAAATCAACGATCAAAATTATTCTATGAAAATTTTACTAATTGGCGGAACTGGTACTATTGGAAGTAAAGTGGCACAACGACTGAAGCAAGGAAACGAGCTCATCATTGCCGGACACACTTCTGGCGATGTTCAAACGGATATCACCGATCCGGATGCCATCAAAGCACTTTTTGAAGAAGTTGGAACAGTAGATGCCGTCGTAGTCACTTCCGGATCCGCGCCGGTAAAGCCACTTACCGAAAGTAACAACGATGATTTCATGGAAGGCGTCAAAAGTAAGATGATGGGGCAAATCAATGTGGCACTCACTGCCATGAACTACCTTAACGACGGCGGCAGTGTAACGCTTACCTCGGGGATTCTGGCAGATGATCCCATCCCACAAGGAACTATTCTCAGCACTGTCAATGGGGCCATTAATGGATTTGTGACGGGTGCATACGGAGAATTTCTGCAGAAAGGTTTGCGCATCAATGTCATTAGCCCTGCCTTGGTCGAAGATTCGGCTGAAGCTCTTGGTGATTTCTTCCCAGGCCACACGCCGGCCAAGATGGATGAGGTGGTCGATGGATATGAAAAGAGCGTCAAAACGCTTATCACCGGACAGATCGTCCGTATCGATTAACGACTGTTTCTCTGGAATATCCCAACAAAAAAAGCCCGGCACCAGATTTGGTATCGGGCTTTTCTAAATTTTCAAAGTCTCGTTTTAGTTTCCTCCGTCGGAACCAGAGCCTCCGTCATTGCCACCATTTCCACCATTATTGCCGCTGTTGGCGTTTCCACTGCCTTGTTGATTCTGTGGCAATGGTACTGCAGAAGGCGTTTCGGAATTGTTCATATCGTTCTGCTGGGTTTGTGCAGGTACGCCGCTTTGCTGAACCGCGCTTTCGTTCCGCTCTCCGCGATTGATAGCAAAATTCGCCAGCACGCAGAGCACAAGTAGTGCAGTTCCCAAAACCGTTGTGGACTTAGAAAGAAGGTCAGCAGTACGACGCGCACCGAGTCCTTGCCCCCCTTGCATACCGCCGGCAAGTCCACCGGAAAGACCTTGTCCCTGACCGGGTTGCAGCAGCACAACGATCGTTAATAAAACGCAAACTAATACAATAACTGATAATATGATTGTGTAAAGCATGATAAAAATCTATATAACGGTGTGTTTCAGACCCGTAAAGTTATTCAAAATTCCTTTTCTTTACAATGCTGATACATGATAAACTTACTTTGTGTAACAACAGGAAAAGAGTTTTATTTCATTAATAAATTAAATATTCCCAAGTGCAGAATTTTACCGACCGCATCCAGACATTTATAGAAAATTCGCCGGGTATCACCTATCAGCTTATTCTATCCATTGCGGCGATCTTCATCATCTGGCTGCTCCGGCTTATTGCTATCCGGATTGTAAACCGTCGACAGGATGATGCCCGAATGCAGTATAAATGGCGTAAAAACCTGACCTACGTCTCGGTTTTCGTGGGATTTCTGATCGTTGGTAACATCTGGTTCGAAGGTCTCCAGTCACTGGCCACCTTCCTGGGACTGCTCTCGGCCGGTTTGGCTATCGCCCTCAAAGATCCAGTCTCTGATCTTGCAGGATGGATTTTCATCCTCTGGCGCAAGCCCTTTGATGTGGGCGACCGCATCCAGATCGGCGATGTGAAGGGCGACGTTATTGACATTCGGGTGTTTAAGTTTACGGTGCTCGAAATTGGCAACTGGGTGCATGCCGACCAGAGTACGGGCCGTGTTGTACATGTCTCCAATCACAATATTTTCACGGATTCACTTGCCAACTATACCAGCGACTTTGAGTTTATCTGGAATGAGCTAGAGGTTCTTGTTACCTTCGAAAGCGACTGGAAGAAGGCCAAGGAAATCCTTCAGAATATTGCTGATGAACATCTGCAGGATTTTGTGGATCGGGCACAACAGCAGGTGCGTCGGGCTAAAAAGTCATACCTGATTCACTACAAATACTTGACGCCCATCATTTATACCGATGTACAAGACAGCGGGGTGCGATTAACGGTCCGGCATCTCTCCGATCCCCGACGGCGACGTAGCATCTCGCAAAAAATTTGGGAAGACATGCTGCAACAATTTGATGAACATGAGGATATCGATCTGGCCTATCCCACGATGCGCATCTACCAACAGCCCGATCGCTGATTAAGGGGAGTAACCTGATTGTAAAGCTTGCAATCATTTTTTCGCTCTAGGAAAGAGCCAAACCTGTTTTAGATAGCGCAAGGCATAGCATGTTGTACGCCTACTCCAGACTCAAAACCAGAACTTTGATGAGGTATGTATTTTTCATCGGATGACTGGACTTGTCATCTGATGAATTAAAAAATCACCTCATTGGGTATTTAATGAAAAGACCTCCCTTCCCCATTCTGAAATTATCCGCTGTTATCTTGACTTCGTTTTCAGGATTTCTAACAGATTTATTTGTCAGTTCAATTAACTAAGTAACCCCTTACTGATTAAGGCATTCACGCCTCGATCAAGTTATCTAAGACAATTTACCAATCCACTACCGCCAAGATATGGATATATCATGCTAAATCTATAAATTAGATCAATCAGCAATCTACTTTGGTATCGGCTGGATCAGCTCCGGGCTGTTATTATCCGGATCGTTGACATCCTCCGAGACGCGATTAACCGCCATCTCCGTCATCGAATAGCTGTTGAGCAGTTTCTCTATATTGCTATCGGTCAACGGCTCCTCAGACAACCACATCTCGTAATGCTCCGGACGCAGTAAGATCGGCATACGGTTATCCACCGGCTGTACCAGCGCGTTCGCTTCAGTCGTGAGCATAGCGCATGAATAGACTTTGCGACCAGAGGACGACTTCCATACCGAGTAAATACCGGCCAGCGCCGTAAGCTCATTGGATAACAATCGGATATAAAAAGGCGTGCTCTTCTTTTCGCTGAACTTCCACTTGTAAAAACCATTAGCCGGAATCAGGCATCGGCGTTGCTCGAAACATTCACTGAGCCATTCATCATCCTCGATATCCTCCAAGGCCGCCTCAAAATTACCTTCCCCCTCCCTCTCTTCATCAGCATTCGGTGGAATCATCCCCCAACTAAAAGTATAGATCTTGCGCTCACCATCCTCTTGGTACACCACCGGAATCCGTGAACCAGGCGTTATATTATACTCCGATTCAAAAAAATCATTCCGTTCCGTCGATACGTCAAACAAGTGCTCTACTTCATCTTTGTCAGCCTCAAGTACAAATCGGTCACTCATAAATTCCTGATTTATTTCATCTTTTCACTTAGGTTACAACGTTTTTGTACTAAACGCGACAAAATAAACAATGTTTCTCTGCTTATGAATATCTTCATCAATGAAAAAGAACAGCGGGCCAGAGCGGGCTGGCGGCTGTTGGTACAGTTCATTTTTATGTTCCTGTTTGTGGGCTTCGGCATTCTTGGATCACAAACACTGATCGATAGTTCGCTAAGCATATTTTTGATCCTTCCCCAGTTTATCGGCATTATCGCCAGCGTCTGGGTTGCGGCTTATCTTATGGATAAACGCTCGTTCTTCGACTATGGCATCGCTTTAGACCGCCAGTGGTTTCGAGAGTTTTTAGTGGGATGCGCTATCGCGGCAGTAGCTCAAATCACGATCTTTGCGGTAGAATGGGCGGCGGGATGGCTGACCATTACCGGCTTTGGCTGGAATGTCACTACCCAAAATTCGTTCTTTTGGATTATGATCAGTTCTTTTCTAGGAATGTTAATGGTCGGATTCCATGAAGAGCTTTTTTCCCGTGGCTACCAGATTTTGAATCTTACCGAGGGCTTCCGATATCCCCAGTTTGGTACGCGCGGCGCTATAGTTATAGCTGTCCTTTTGACTTCCTCCCTGTTTGGAATTATGCACATCTTCAACGATAACGCTTCGGCCGTTTCTACCTTCAACATTGTCATTGCCGGCATTGTACTGGCCGTGCCCTATATTCTGACGGGCAGCCTTGGTCTTTCTGTTGGGCTCCATTTCAGCTGGAATTTTGTGATGGCTGGGGTGCTGGGATTTCCCGTCAGCGGCATGAACTTCGAAACCTCAGTTATCCGTATACAACAGAACGGTATCGAGTTGTGGACGGGCGGTGCCTTTGGCCCCGAGGCCGGCCTCATGGGCTGGGTTGGCATGGCAATAATGTTGGGTCTCTCTTACGTTTATATAAAGGCAGAAGGATATGAAATAGCCATAGCCGAGCTGTTTTCGAACGAGTATCAGCCGGCTGGGAAATCAGATGAGCAAAGCCAATAAGTTTTGTATATTCTGCCACTTGATACGCATTGCTTGGTTTTGAAGCAGTGCTTTGTGAACAAACGCTAATCAAATGAAAGGTGAGAACGTTGAAGTTTGAAGATATGACGTTGAGCCCGAATATTATGAGCGGGCTTGAAGATGTGAACTACACTGAACTTACTGAACTGCAAGAAGAAGCACTACCTGTTGTACTCGATGGCAAAGACGCACTAATTAAAGCAGCACCGGGCGGCAGCAAAATCGCCTCTTTTGTTATACCGGCTCTTGAACAGATCAATAACAAGGAGCCCAAAGAAGGCACATCAGTATTGGTATTAACTCCTAATCCGGAAGAGGCTCAACAAATTGATGAGCTCGTCTGGGCGATGGGATATCATGCGCAAATCGAATGTGCCTCCATCGACATGGATGGCGATTTTGAGGAGCAGGCTGAAGCCCTGCAAAGCGAGGTTGAAGTGATAGTCGGCAATCCCGGCCCGCTGCTTGATGTCTGTGCGGAACTGCGCTTTATTTTCCGGCATGTTGACTTGCTGGTCATTGATGAAGCAGATGAAATGCTTTCGCTAAATCTGGATTCAAAAATCAAAAATATTACCAAACGCGTACTCAGCGATCATCAGACCCTCATCTATACCGAGGAACTCAACGATGACGTAAAAGAGTTTGCCAAGGATTATTTAGATGAGCCGGAGGCTGTTGGTTTTGAAGATGAACCGGGTATGCTCACTGAGCCTCCCGAGCTAGATCAAAATCTTAAGCAGGGATATATTTACGTGCCCAACCGCATGAAGATTTCAACGCTAATGGCTCATCTTGAAGATACGCCTACCGACAATTGCGTAATCTTCACGGCCTCCAAGCGGGGAACCGACCGGTTGTATCGTATACTCCGGAAGCGAAATTTGAAGGCCACGAGCCTGCACGGCAAGCTATCTGATGAGAAGCATTCCCAGCGGTTTGCTAACTTCACCAACGGTGATGTGCAATATCTGTTGGTGGCCGACATCCCGGCCGCGGAACTACAGATCAACCGCGTGACACAGGTTATCAACTACGATGTGCCTGCCGATCCTGACGAGTATCGATACCGCGCTGGATTAGTTGGTTCAGGCAAAGCGTCACGGCTGGTATCGCTGGTATCCAAACAAGATCGCAGCGACATCAACAAGCTGGAAAACGCCTTGGGAAAAGCACCGAAAGAACTTCCGTTGCCTGATAAAGTGAAACAGAAACTGGAAGAACGAAAGGAGAAGAAGAATAAATCGAAGAAGAAACGCGACCAGCGACCCAAGCGGGGCAGCCAAAATGGCCGTGGCAAGAAACACAAAGACGACGATATGCAACTTCCGCGTCCCAGCTATGAAAATCTGAGCGGTGGACGTAAGGGTGATGCCTCTAAAAAAGATGAAAAAGATGGGGTCATCGGCCTGATCAAAAAACTCTTTTCATAAGGCTAATTACTCCAACTTGTATAAGCTCCGGTTCCGTAATACTCGGAATCGGAGCTTTTTTATTGCTCATCACTTTCCTTCCTTCTTACTAGATCTTCGATAAGGTTATAGGGATTTATGGTTATAAATCCCTACACAAATACAATTTTCAAATCCCCTCAATAAAAAAGCCTTCTGCCTTAAGCGACAGAAGGCTTCAAAAATTACTGGAATGGCTTGTTGCCTAGGCCGTCATCTTTTGTTCCATTTTTTTTGCCTCAGCAAAAACCACATCCTTGATAGCATCAAAACCTTTGAGCGTTTGTTCAATATGCTCTTCGGTATGAGCTGCAGTGGGGATTAGTCGAATCAGTACTGTTCCCTTCGGCACTACCGGATAGGTCACACCGCTGACAAATACGCCGTGTTCTTCACGAAGCTTGCGCATAATCAGCTGGCAAAGATCCGTACTGCCTTTCGTCAGCACTGGTGTAACCGGACATTCTGCCGGTAGCACGTTGTAGCCAATATCACGAAGACCCTCACGCAGCATATTGGTATTTTCCCAGAGCCTTTCTCTCCACTGGGGATTGTTGCGAATCATCTCCAGCCGCTTGCGTGCTGACTTGACGATTGGCATAGGTACAGACTTTGCAAAAATCTGGCTGCGTACATTTGCCTTCAAAAACTCAACCACGCGTTCGTCGTCGGTTGCTACAAATGCACCAATCAGGGCAAAAGCCTTGGCAAACGTACCAAAATAAAGGTCAATACCGTCGTGGCATCCCAGGTGGGTTCCGGTTCCAGAGCCGTCTTCGCCCATGGTACCTACGCCGTGAGCGTCATCCACCAACAATCGGAAGGGATACTTTTCTTTAAGGGCAATCATTTCTTCCAGAATACCCAGATCGCCGGTCATGCCAAAAGCACCTTCGGTGACCACAAGCACAGCTGAATCATCCCGCTTGTTGCGATGGGCACGTTCGAGCTGCTTCTCAAAACTTTCGATATCGTTATGCTGGAATACATACTTCTCGGCCATCGCCAACTGCTTGCCATCCACAATGCAGGCATGGCTCAGCTCATCATAAATCAGATAATCTTTACGATCCACCAAGGCATGAATCACACTCATGATCCCCTGGTAGCCATAGTTGAGCAGAAAAGCATCATTCTTATGGACGAAATCCGCCAGTTCTTCTTCCAGCTTCTCGTGCTCCGAGCTGTTGCCGGTCATCAGGCGGGCCCCCATTGGACTGCTTAGGCTGTAATCCTGGGCAATTTCGGCATCATACTCCTTCACTTCTTCATTGCTTCCAACCCCAAGATAGTCATTAATACTCCAGACAATGACATCATCGCCATTAAATTTCATTTCCGGTCCCAGTGGCCCCTCCAGTTTAGGATAAGTATAGTAGCCATATCCTTCTGAAGTAAATTCCCCAAGTGGGCTGGGTCTGTCCGGAAGCTTATCAAATAAATCCATAAAATGCTGAACTGTTACTTTTTGTTAAGAGTAGATAATTTGTTGCTAAGAAACTAAAAAGAGAGTTTGTAAAAACATTTAAAAAAGGTAACTAAATTTCCCCGATTGTCAAAAATGCCCCTAGTCTTATTGTCAGGCAATAAATACTTATTATTACTCATCTTAGCAAGATTTGAGCAGGTCGTCTATGTAAAAAATTATAGACTAATTCTATGTAAGCGTGATGAATAAAAAGAGTGCCGATAAAAAAGCGTTCCTAATTGTTCACGGAATGCTACAGGATTTTTTGAGCAGCTCCAGTAATCCTCTCCATGAAATTTATTTTGAGCTACATCCCTCAGTTAAGGATCTGTTTGAGGCCCAAGGTATACCACATACTGCCGTCGCCAAAGTAGAAATAAACGGCATGGAGCAGGATTTCAGCTACAACATTCAGGAGGGCGATCAGATCATGCTGTATCCTTATGATGAGTTAGCAGCTGATTATGTTGACCAGATTTACCAATCACCCTCATCCTTCATTGCTGATGTGCATCTGGGCAAGCTGGTCAAAACTCTGCGTTTATTGGGATTGGATTGTGCCTTCGACCCTCATTGGGATGACCAAGAGATTATTGATCGCTCGAACGCCAGGCCACGCATGATCCTGACCCGCGACCTGCAGCTGCTTAAAAACGGAGCCGCTCAATACGGCTATTGGATACGTTCCACCAATCCCGATGAGCAGATTCAAGAACTGTTTGCACGATTTGACCTTGCTGAGAAGGTCAATCCCTTTACATGCTGTATGAAGTGTAACGGTAGTTTACAACAGGCTGAATTGCAAGAAGTCAAAGACAGCGTACCACCAAAAGTACAGCAATGGCACTCTGATTATTGGCAATGCACTAACTGTGGACAGGTGTACTGGCAAGGGTCGCATTTCAAGGATCTGCAACAGAAGGTGGATGAACTGCTGAATAATTATTAGCAAGACACATCGAATTGCTACAATCATATAGTTCTTTTAGTTCTTTTCATTTATAACGGGTCATATCTTCATCTGATTTCTGGTTTTGAAATCTGATGAATTAAGGCTCTCTCCAACTCATCAGATGACAAACTCAGTCATCAGATGAGCCGTTAAGAATTCAATCCACCGCCAATTTCCAGCACAACATCCCGCAAAAAATCAATATCGTCATTTTCGGTGCGGTGATTGATAAAACAGGCCCGCAGTGCCGTCTTTCCGTGGATTTTAGTGCCGGTTAAAAATACGCGGCCGTCGGTTTCGATCTCATCAATAATGCGATCGTTAAGCTCATTCAGCGACGTCTCATCTAGTCCATCGGGACTATACCGAAAACAAACAATCGACAGCGAACCGTGGGCAACCAGCTCCAGCTGCTCATGCTCCTCAACAAGCTCAGCTAAATACTTAGCCTTGCCAATATCACGAGCAATTTCGCTGCGGATGCGATCGGCACCATACGCCTTGAGCGTCATCCAGACCTTAAGCGCTTTAAACTCCTTGGTCAATGGCAGGTTATATTCCATCAGGTCCGTACGCCCCCCATTTTGCTGATCCGACTTCAAGTAATCAGGAATGGTACTGAAGGTCCGACGCAGGTGCTCGGGATTTTTTACCAGCACACCACCCGCCTCAAACGGCACATACATCCACTTGTGGGGATTCACAACCACCGAATCAGCCTGTTCAATACCTTCGAAAAGTTCAGAAACTCCTTCAATCTTAGCTGCAGGACCGCCATAAGCCGCATCCACATGATACCAGAGCCCGTGCTTTTGGCAGATCTCAGCCACAGCTTGCAGATCATCTACCGCGCCGGAATTGGTCGTTCCCGCTACGGCTATGGCACAAATAGGCTCCAACCCCCGGTTTTTATCCTTTTGCACCTGCTTTTCGAGCTGCTCTGGATCAATGCACATCTGCTCATCCACCGGAATTTTGCGGAGGTAGCTTTTGCCGAGCCCCAGCATGTCCATCGCTTTGTCGAAGCTGGAATGCCCCTCCTCGGAGACGTACACCGTCATCGGTCTGGATCCATAAACCCCTTCTTCTGAAATGTCAGCCGGCGCCTTGATCTTTCGCGCTACCGCCAGACAGTTAAAGTTGGCAACCGATCCGCCGCTGAGCAATACCCCGGCACTGCTGGTGGGATAACCGATAAACTCCGCCACCCAGCACATCACCAGCCGCTCCAGCTCGGTACTCACCGGCGACGAGTGCCACTTCAAATTATTTTGATTGAGCGACGCCTTGATCATCTCGGCCAGCACCGCCACCTGGTTGCCGCCACCGGTGATATATCCATAGTATCGCGGACCTATATTATTGGTAATGGAACTCAAAATTTTTTCGCCGGTCTCATCGAGCAGGTTGTTTATGCTTTCAGCTTTCTCTGGAAGTGATTCCTCTAACAATTCCTGTACTTCGGTAGGCGATTGGCCAGCAAATACAGATCCTTCTTCCTTTCGTTCATAGAAATCCGAGACTAGCTGACCGGCTTGCTTGATCCACTGTTGAAATTGTCGGGACGATACGTCAAGACTCATTTTTGCTAAACTTCTTGGGATTTATTTGCAGAACAAATATAGAGATTGGTTGGCGGCTTTCCATGGAGGTAGAACATATGCGACTCCCAAAATGATAAAAAAGGTAAAACGATATGAAGAAACAGTTAACTCACAGAAATTTAGTTGCATATATCAACTAATTACCTTTCTTTGTCCAATCATAATTTTAGCAACCTAAAAAACTATGGGAACAGGTCTCTTTTGTCACACCCTCAGTTGCAAGATGGGGTTTGCCGTTAAAGGTATTCTTCGAAATCTAAGACAACGCTTTGAAGAAGAAGATCTAAAGCTTACAGTTGAACAATATTTTATTCTCAACATCCTCGATAACAAGGACGGCCTCATCCTCCAAGAGTTAGCGGACATCGTTGAAAGAGATAAATCAGCGGTACTTCGGCTGATAAATGGACTCGAGGAAAACCATTTTGTAGCCCGCAACACTGATCCGGACGACAAACGCCGTAAAATTTTATTGGTCACCAAATACGGCATGGAAGAACTGGAAAAGGCAGTCACGCTCGACAAAGAAGTCAACAATACTGTTACTGATGATATCTGCCAGCAAAAAATTGACAAGCTCGAAAAAACAGTAGAACACATTTACAGAATTGCGATAGAAAACTCTAACTGTTGACCATATCAACAATTAGTTCTGAATTTCTTCTAATCACTCAGCAAAGTTATCAACTCATGGAATCTAAATTTCAATTATTCACCAGCAGCCTAATCTTTTGCATGGCTTCTATTCTTATTGTCTCATGTGGAAGCTCAGACCAGCAAGGTACTGCCAACCAACAACAGGTACAATCGTATCCCGTACTAAACCTGCAGCCCCGATCAATTGAACTAACCAGCACCTATCCCGCCACACTTGAGGGACGCCAAACTGTAGAAATCCGTCCACGCGTGCAAGGATATATCACACAAATGCCGGTCGACGAAGGCGACATCGTTGAGAATGGTGAACTGCTTTTTCAGATTAACAGCGAGCAGTACGAGCAGGAAGTGCGCTCTGCGGAAGCCGATGTACAAGCGGCCAAAGCAGCGATTAAAACAGCCGAGGACGAAGTGCAACGTTACAGCCGGTTGGTCAAAAAGGATATCGTGAGCGACTACCAACTGCAATCCGCCAAAAACAAGTTGGAATCGCAAGAAGCAGCTTTGGCACAAGCCAAAGCCCGACTTGAAAATGCCCGGGTTAACCTGAATTACACAAAGGTAAAAAGTCCTACGGATGGGGTGATTGGCAGCATTCCGTACCGTATTGGCAGCTTAGTGAACAGCTCCATGGCCCAGCCTTTGACAACTATTTCAAATATCTCCGAGGTGTATGCCTACTTCTCAATGAGTGAGCGTGAGCTTCTGGAAATGGCGCAAGGTGTAGCATCCGAGGACGGAAACAAAACGCTGCAACAGCGCATCGGCGAAATGCCGCCGGTAAACTTGATTTTGCCGGACAATACAATGTACCAGCACCAAGGAACGCTTCGCCTGGCCAGTGGACTTATTGACAAGAAAACAGGATCAGCATCTTTCCGTGCTGTCTTTCCCAATCCCAAAGAGATTCTACGTAGCGGAGGATCGGCACAGGTGCAAATTCCCTTTCAGCAGGAATCAGCTATTGTGATTCCCAAAAAGGCGACCTACGAAGTTCAAAACAAACGTTTTGTATATGCCATCACCGATAGCAATACTGTTGAAAGTACCGAAATAAAAACCCTGCCGCTGTCAACCAAGCAGCTGTTCGTCGTTGAAGAGGGATTATCGAGCGGACAACGAATTGCTACGGCTGGACTCAGCAACCTACAGGATGGTAATGTAATCAAGCCAACTCCCGTAAACAGTGACAGTTTATACCAGGCCCTCACTGTTCAAAAGCAATAACAGCAGCAGGCTCAGACCATCAGTGCTACTGTAAAATTTTAAGAATATAACTTTTCGATCATGATAAGACGATTTATTGAACGACCGGTATTATCGACGGTCATCTCCATCATCATCGTTATCCTGGGACTTCTCGGATATAATGCCTTGCCGGTTTCGTTGTATCCCAAAATTGCGCCACCAACAATCCAGGTTTCTGCCACCTATCCCGGAGCCAATGCCGAAACTGTACTTAATAGTGTTGTGGCTCCACTCGAAGAACAAATAAACGGAGTTGAAGGCATGACCTATATGAGCTCGACGGCCAGTAACAACGGCCGCGCTCAAATCCAGGTCTTTTTCGAGCTGGGAACTGATCCCGATATTGCTGCCGTTAACGTGCAAAACCGAGTAGCGCAAGCCAGCAGTTTTCTGCCGCAAGAAGTAACTCAGACCGGCGTCACCACCCAGAAAGAGCAAACCAGCAGGTTGCTCATTTTTACCCTGTATAGTCCTAATGGGACTCATGACGGCACTTTTCTTGAGAATTTTGCCCGCATCAATCTAATTCCCCGGCTTCAACGAGTTAACGGAGTGGGCACGGCCGATGCCTTTGGATCCAACACCTATGCCATGCGTATCTGGATGAAACCTGATAAGATGGCCTCCTATAATTTGACCCCCAATGATGTGATTGCGGCCCTTAATGAACAAAGTTTTGTGGCAGCCCCAGGAGCGATTGGTGAAAACAGCGGTCAGTCTTTTCAATATACTATGAAATACCAGGGACGTCTTTCCGAGGCTCCCGAGTATCGCGATATTATCATCCGCGAAGGATCCAAAAATTCCGAAATGCTTCGACTTGGCGATGTAGCAGAAGTTGAACTCGGAGCACAAACCTACGGCAGCCATAGTACTGCCAATGGCGGACCCAGTGTTGGAATGTTTGTATCAAAAACAGCCGGTGCTAACGCCCAGGAAGTGGTAGAAAACGTAAAAGCCGAAATTGAAGCCGCCTCCCAGAACTTCCCCGATGATATTGAATACACTACGGTCTTTGATGCTAACAGTTTCCTCACCGCATCCATCGACAAAGTGTTTACCACCTTCCTGGAAGCTTTTCTGCTTGTATTTATTGTGGTGTTTGTATTTTTGCAGGATTGGCGCTCAACCCTCATCCCGGCTATTGCCGTACCCGTATCGATTATTGGTACCTTCTTCTTCCTTAACCTTTTTGGCTACAGCGTTAACCTGTTGACGCTCTTCGCACTGGTCCTTGCCATCGGAATTGTAGTGGACGATGCCATTATTGTGGTGGAGATTATCCACGCCAAGCTTGAGGAGGGGGCTGAATCAGGCACCGAAGCCGCCGTAGAGGGAATGAATGAAATTGCCGGCGCCATCGTGTCCATTACCCTGGTCATGTCGGCAATCTTCGTTCCGGTGACCTTTATCACCGGCTCTACGGGTGTATTTTTCCAGCAGTTTGGTATCACCCTGGCTACGGCCATTATCATCTCGGCCGTAAACGCGCTTACACTGAGCCCTGCCCTGTGTGCCTTGGTATTAAAACCAGAACACAAAACAATCGGCGAAGAGAAAAGCTTTATGGACCGCTTTGCCATTGCCTTTAACTCTGTATTTGATGTGGCCAAATATCGCTACAAGAAGGTACTCGGATTTTTTACCCGTAACTCATGGGCGGCTGTAGCCGTTGTTGTCGGTTCTATTGTGCTTTTCGGATTTCTTTTCCAGACCACACCTTCAGGTTTTGTACCTGATGAGGATCAGGGTACCTTTTTTGCCAATATAAGCCTTCCGCCCTCGGCCTCATTGGATCGCACCAAGGAAGTGATGAGCGAGGTAGATCAGATACTGGCCAATATGGATATCATTGATTCCCGACTGGCTATTTCCGGCTTTGGTATCATTAGTGGGTCCGGCAGCCAATACGGATTTGTAGTGGGGAAGCTTAAGCATTGGAATCAACGAAGCAAGAGTGTTAAAGATGTCATCGCCGAACTACAACAGAAAACATCGAGCATTAAAGAAGCGGACATTGCTTTCTTTGCTCCACCCGTGATTTCGGGATTTGGCAACACCAGCGGCTTTACTGTAAATGTTCAGGATGAGTCCAGTGGTTCGTTACAAGACCTCGAGAACGTCAGCCAGAAGGTGCAACAGGCACTGTTTCAGCGTCCCGAAATACAATATGCGTCCTCGTATTTTAACACCAATTATCCACAATACCTGGTCAATGTGGATATAGCCAAAGCAAAGCGCGCCGGCATTACGCCAAAATCTATAATGGATGTGATGCAGGCTTACTACGGCGGTCTTTATGTCTCTAATTTCAACCGCTTTGGTAAGCTCTACCGCGTGTACGTTCAGGCCGACCCTGAATCTCGAGGCTCCAAAGAAAGCCTGCAAAATATTACCGTCCGCAACGGCCAGGGAGAAATGGCCCCCATCAGCTCTTTCGTTGACCTTGAGCGCGTCTATGGCCCCCAGAATATTTCGCGATTCAACCTGTTCAATTCGGTTCAGCTTACTGGTGCTACCAATCCCAGCTACAGCTCCGGCGATGCTATTGATGCTATCAAAGAGGTCTTTAGCACCCAGATTTCGGATCAGTACGATTACGCTTTCTCCGGACTAACCCGAGAGGAGAGTAAAGCCAGCGGACAGGAGCTCATTATTTTTGCCCTCTGTTTAATATTTGTCTATTTCCTGCTGAGCGCCCAGTATGAAAGTTACCTGGTTCCCTGGGCCGTTATTCTACCGCTCCCGATCGGGCTGGCGGGATCATTTATATCTGCCAACATCTTTGGCGTGGCCAATAATATTTATCTACAGATCTCTTCGATTATGTTGATGGGACTGCTGGCTAAAAACGCCATCCTGGTAGTAGAGTTTGCCCTGCAGCGTCGTAGAGAAGAAGGCATGACTATTGCCAAAGCTGCCATCAACGGGGCCGAAGCCCGTCTTCGTCCTATTCTGATGACCTCCTTCGCCTTTATCGCCGGCCTGCTACCACTAGCCTTGGCTACCGGCATTAATGCCAATGCCAACCAATCCATCGGTATCGGCACGGCAGGCGGCATGTTTATCGGTACTTTTATTGGCCTTCTCGTGGTACCGGTGCTGTTTATACTCCTTCAAACGCTGCAAGAGAAGATATCCGGTCCTCCGGAAATCGTAAAAGAGCAGCGCGATCAAATTATTATGCCCTGAGCATCTAATTACTAAAAGATATTTCAACAAGATTACTATGTCGTTTAACCGAACATCAAAATTGCTGATATCTGGATTGCTAGCAGTGTTGGTATCATCCTGCATTGCTACAAAATCCTACAAAAAACCGACGCAACAAACTGAAGACCTCTACCCTTTTGAACAGGTGAGTATGGACAGTACGACACTGGCTAATATGCCCTGGCAACAGGTTTTTGAAGATCCACAGCTGCGTAATCTCATCGAGGAAGCCCTTGAAAACAACCTGCAATTGCGTGATGCTATCCAACAAATCCGGGTGGCCGAAGCTAATTTTTACGAGGGCAAGATGAGCCTGTTGCCCAGCCTGGGACTCAATGGGCGCGCCTCTTACAACGAACAGTCTGACAACAGCTTCAGCTTGGGTGGAAGTTCGGGTAACACCACCATCCCGGCCAGCGAGCAGTACGCGGTATCGCTGAGCTCCAGTTGGGAACTCGACGTTTGGGGCAAATTGACCAGCGCCAAAAAAGCCAGCTACGCCGCACTGCTACAGACCGAAGCTACACGCCGCGCCGTACAGACCACGCTTATCGCTAATGTGGCGACAGCCTATTACCGGCTGATCGCCTTGGACAAACAACTGGAAATCACCAAGCAGACAGTCGAGAATCGACAGCAGGATGTGCAAACCATCAAGAGCCTGAAGGAGAGCGGCATTGTCACCGGAGTTTCGGTGCAGCAAAGCATCGCCAACCAGTATGCCGCTGAAGTGACTGTTCCTGAGCTCAAGCAGCAAATTACCGAGCAGGAACACGCGCTCAGTATTTTGCTGGGGCGCGCTCCGGGATCTATTGAACGCAACAGCTTGGTAACCCAAGAACCTATTGATTCACTGGCGACCGGAATGCCTGCGCAGCTACTTCGCAATCGTCCTGATATCATCGCAGCGGAACAGAATTTTCGCAGCGCTTTTGAGCTTACTAATAACGCACGGGCTTACTTTTATCCGTCCTTTACCCTCACGGCCGAGGGGGGATACCAGAGCCTGCAAACCGAGGATCTTTTTCAGCCGGGCTCCATTTTCTACAATCTCATCGCCGGACTCACACAGCCTATTTTTAACCGGGGACAAAACAAGGCTCGTCTCAAACGCAGCAAGGCCCGTCAAGAGCAAGCCAAACTACAACTGCGCAGTACTATCCTCGATGCCAGCCGAGAAGTTTCAAATGCTATGAGCCAATACCAGAATGCTGAACAAAAGCTGGAGCTCCGAAGGCAGCAACTTGAAGCGCTGGAAAATGCCGTCGAATACTCGCGTGAACTTTTGCGTTATGGTGAAGCTAATTACGCTGAGGTGCTTACGGCTCAGCAGAACTACCTTTCGGCCCAACTAAGCAATGTGGCCGACCGGCTGCAACAACTTACGGCCGGCGTTGACCTGTATCGCTCACTCGGCGGTGGCTGGGACCAATCAACTGGAAGGGCCACTAAATCTGATAGCAACTAATAGAATATCTTGTTCCAATCTCTTTAAATCCCTCTTTTCCAAGAGGAACGTGAGTCAGGAACAGCTTATCCACTTAATTTTTTAACTATGAGTTCCTTCTTGCCCGCCCCGAGCCATTCGGTGGGACAAGGAGGTTAGAAAGATTGAATTCTAAAAGATTTTGATATGAGTAAAACACACTCAAACATCCCCTATTCTGTATTGGATCTGGCCGTCATTACTGAAGGCCAAGAACCGGCCGATGCCATTGCCAACAGCCGCGATCTTGCTCAGCATGTTGAGCAGTGGGGCTACAAGCGCTTTTGGATGGCCGAACATCATAACATGGAGAACATTGCCAGTTCAGCCACCTCTGTGCTGATTGGTCATGTTGCCGAGGCTACCGAAACGCTACGCGTGGGCTCTGGCGGGGTGATGCTGCCCAATCACTCCCCGCTTATCATAGCCGAACATTACGGTACACTGGCCACCATGTATCCCAACCGCATTGACCTTGGATTGGGACGAGCCCCCGGCACCGATCAGAGTACAGCCCAAGCCATTCGCTCGGATCGGCGGGCGGCTGTCCACCAGTTTCCTCAGAACGTGCAGAAATTGCAGCAGTATTTTTCTGATAACAATTCGCAACATGTTCAGGCTATTCCAGGCAAAGGTACCGAGGTACCGCTTTGGATTTTGGGGTCCAGCACCGACAGTGCACAGTTGGCCGGATCGTTGGGATTACCTTATGTATTTGCAAGTCACTTCGCCCCACAACAACTGATGTCGGCTCTAAAGGTGTATCACGAAAATTTTGAGCCTTCCAAACAACTTGATGAGCCTTACGTCATACCCTGTATCAACATTGTGGCCGCTGATAGCGATGACGAGGCAGAATACCTGGCGACCTCGCTGATGCAAATGTTTATGGGCGTGGTTACCGGCGATCGCAGCCCAATGCCTCCACCCGTTGAGAATATGAATGAAGTCTGGGGTATCCGCGAGCGAGCTGCGGTACAGCAAATGTTGGCCTGTACCTTTATTGGCAGCAAGAATAGCATCCGACAAGAAGTTGAGGACTTTGTAGAACGAACGGCGGCTGATGAGCTGATGATTGCCTCCTATCTCTTTGATCACGAAAAGCGGTTGAAGTCGCACCGGCTGTTTGCCGAAATAATGCAGGAAGTATAAAGCCTGCCATCAATCCCTACATTTATTTTACTCAATGCTACAATTCTTACTGTACTCTCTTAATAATTAATCTTTTCTGGGACTCATAAGCCATAATTACTAAAGTTGGTTCTAATACCCACATTTTCCCTGTAGCTTAATTTTCTTTAAGTTCATTTAAAATTTAAAGGCTTTAGGGAAAATGGACGTCTCTTTAAACATTAAGAGTGCACTATATATATCTGTATTCAAATTTTTATTACTTATAGTAATACTCTTGTCGGCTACATGTCACGACTTAATAGCTGTAAAATCTCAAACAGATAGCGTTAAATCGATATCACAGGTATTAAAGGACCAAAATAAGGATGGGGAACCGGATCTACTAGGCAACCAGATTACGGTCACTGGTCGGGCCACGGTAGAAGATTCAATCTATCAAAAGCAGTACCTTGTCGTATACCTGCAAGATAGTTCTGCAGGTATACGAATATTTTCAGATCGAAAAATAGGTAAAGTGCATAAGGGAGATAGTCTTCGAGTATCCGGAACGTTCAAACTATATTATGGAAAGCCTGAAATAGTTGCCGACAGCCTACATGTTATTGATACAGCCTCACACGTTCCAGACCCTATAAAAATTAATAACATAAATAACCATCCCGAGCAATATATAGGCATGCTTGTCGAAGGGGAGGCTCTAGTCACTGGGAAAGATATCGGAGATGAATATACTAATCTGAGAATAGCTCCTTCAGATATTAATCATTCGCTTACAATTTATATACCTAATGAACACCCCTATAAAAAACAGTTTGATCTCGACCTGATTACTGTGGGAGACCACATCCAAATACGCGGCATACTAGATTCTTATACGTTCCAAAATTCTGGCAATACTGTGTACGAAATTCTTCCCCGTACACCTGAAGACTTGCAATTTGCCGGCCTCCCACGGAGGTATATCAATATTTTATTAGGGGGAGGTGGATTTATACTAATTCTGATTATAGGCTGGGTTATTGCGCTTAAAAAACAAGTTCGATCCAAAACGGAACACCTTTCTCAAGCACTAGATGATAAGGAAACTTTGATGCAAGAAATCCATCACCGGGTAAAGAATAATCTGGCTACGGTTGCAGGGTTGCTTGATCTTCAAATTGATACTACGGATCTCGATGAAGTTAAAAGCAATCTCCAAGACAGCAAGTCCCGAATCCAGTCAATGGCGCTAATTCATGATAAACTGTATCAAACACACTCATACCGTTCGGTGCGGCTGGATAATTACCTGAAAGAACTGGCTCACACTATCCATGGGGCATTTTTGGAAAATCATAATGACGTTAAACTGCGCTTTTCTCTTGAACCGGTAGAACTTTCTGTAGACAAAACAGTAACGTGTGGACTATTACTCAATGAGCTACTCGTGAATGCATTCAAACATGCCTTTAGCCAAGTTGAACAAGGGATTCTAGATATCAAATTATATAACGAAAAGGGCCAGGTCGTATTGATCGTTGCAGATAATGGCCCGGGGCTACCAGATAACGATCAAATCAAGAGTCAATCTCTTGGATATATGCTCATTGAAACGTTTGTTGCCCAGCTCAATGCAGAGATGGAAGTCAACAATAACGATGGCGCTAAATATACGTTTCGCCTCCCTTTGGATTAATCCCAATTCATAGTACTGTATATGGATCAAATATTCTGTCTTTTTTAAGAAAAGGAAGACTACTAATATAAACCTCACCTAAAACGCTTCGTAGAAATAATGGCCCATCCCAAGGGTAAATACCAAGCAGCCGTAGAGAGCGTGCTCAACTGTCACCCAGAAGAGCGACTTTGTTCGTTTGTAGGTGAGGCCAAACATGATTCCGGCAATAAAGCTCAACCCCACGGCCCACCAGTTGTCATAAATAATATGTAAAAATGAAAAGGCCAGGGCACTGGAAAGAACCGTACCATAACGTAACGATATCAGATCTCCATAACGGTGAAAAAAGAACGTACGATATACAAGTTCCTGCGGCAGTGCCGAGAGGATTGGGTACAGTACCATTACCACCATCCAGACAATGGGACGCTGGGTTGGAAATTCAAAAAACTGTTCGGGATTAACGGCCCATATCACCGCTACTAATCCCGCCAGAACTAGGGTGGTGCGTATCAGGATATCGCGGCCGGCATTATCGCTGGATTGCCTACTGAAAATCCCGCGTCCAAAGGTTGGATCCCACCAAAGCTGATAGCCGCAATAGCTGGCCACAGCAACTAGCACTAGAATCTTGGGCAATGGTACAAGGTCCCAGAATATCAATAACGGAAGACCAACGAAAAGCACCACTGCTTCTGTAACAAGAAACCACGTTTGCTTTGAGTTATCCATCAATGCGAATACTTTTTGTCAGACTATTGAAACCTGAACGCATGTCAGCCTAAGCCTGTTTGTATTGATTGTCTGCACTAGATAAAACCTCATTTTCTCCCATAAAATTCGTACCTTTACCCGTTTATAGTAACGCAAATATTTCGCTGAATGGCTCAAACTGAATCTTCCTCAACTAAGCAACAGAAAGAAGAATCCAAAGACCGTCCTATTATCGTTAAAGGGGCGCGCGTTCACAACCTAAAAGACATTGATGTTGAAATTCCACGCAACGAGATGACGGTGATTACCGGCGTCTCCGGATCTGGAAAATCAAGCTTGGCTTTTGATACGATCTATGCCGAAGGGCAGCGCCGATATGTGGAAAGCCTCTCCAGTTACGCCCGGCAGTTCCTTGAACGCATGGACAAACCTGATGTTGACTACATGCAGGGCATTTCGCCGGCCATGGCCATCCAGCAAAAAACAACCTCGAGCAATCCGCGCTCCACGGTGGGCACAACCACTGAAATTTACGATTACATGCGCCTGCTGTACGCCCGCATTGGGCATACTATTTCTCCCAAGTCGGGACGCGAGGTAAAAAAAGACAGTACCAAAACGGCCATTGAAGAACTGCATGAGCGGTTCGATGATGACACTAAGTTTTATGTACTCTTCTCGATCCCGCAGCACGAACAGAAAAAGCTGGAAGATGAGCTTCGCGTACTCAAAGAGAAAGGCTATCCGCGGCTGCTGCACCTGGACGATGAATCTATTCTGGATCTTACCACTGATGATGTGGAGGCTGATGATATCGATCCCGACAAGTATCGTGTGCTGGTAGATCGACTGATCCTTAAGAGTGATGATGAAACTCGTTCACGCATTGCTGGCTCACTGGAAACGGCTTTCCACGAAGGGCGCCAACGCTGCTCGGTCAAAATTCGCAATGGTGAAGAACTACATTTCAGTGAGCGCTTTGAGATGGACGGGGTGGAGTTCACGGAGCCCAAACCGCAGATGTTTTCGTTCAACAATCCCTTTGGTGCCTGCGACACCTGTGAAGGATTTGGACAAGTTTCCGGCATTGATGAAGATCTCGTAATCCCCGATCCGGAAAGAACCATTCGCGATGGAGCTATTGCACCATACAGCGGAGAGAAATTCAGTAAGCACTTGCGCGACCTGATTAAAGTATCCGCACGATACAGCCTGCCCATTGACACGCCGTACCAAGAACTCGACGATGATGTGAAGAAAATCATCTGGGAAGGCAAAGACGAGTATATCGGCATCCGCCCATTTTTTGAGGAAGTCAAGAGCCAGTCATATAAAGTACACATGCGCGTGTTTTATTCGCGCTACCGCGGATACAGTCGCTGCCCCGACTGCGAAGGTTTTCGGGTCCGCAAGGATGCGCTTTACGTAAAAGTAAATGATAAGCACATTGGTCAGGTTGCCGAAATGACGATTGGCCATGCTCGAGAGTTCTTCGAGAACCTGGAGCTTTCTGAGTTTGAGAAAGAGGTGGCCGAGCAGGTGCTGTTTGAGATCCGCAAGCGATTAAAGTATCTCGATGAAGTTGGCCTCGATTACCTTACGCTGAACCGGTTGGCTAAGACGCTCAGCGGCGGGGAATCACAACGCATTAGCCTGGCAAATTCGCTGGGCAGCTCGCTCATCGGCAGCCTGTACGTGCTGGATGAGCCCACCATTGGCCTGCATCCCCGAGACAATGACCGGCTGATCAATATCCTGAAATCGCTGCGCGACATCGGTAATACCGTGCTGGTCGTCGAGCACGATCCTGAGATGATCAAGTCAGCTGACAATATTATCGATATTGGTCCTTTTGCCGGCGTACATGGGGGTGAAATTATGTTTTCCGGAACCTATGATGATCTGCTGGAATCGCCGACGCTGACCGGCAAATACCTGAGCGAACGCAAGAAGATCCCCGTGCCCGACAAACGGCGTAAAGGCAGCGGCGACTCCATCGTACTGGAAGGTGCCATGGAAAACAACTTGAAAAGCCTGAATGTAGAATTCCCGCTCGAAAAACTGATCTGCGTGACGGGCGTCAGTGGGTCCGGAAAATCGACGCTGGTCCATGACACGCTTTATGCCGCCATCCAGAATCAAATAGGGTCCTATAATGACAAAGTGGGGCATCACCGAAGAGTGAAAAACCTACATCACATAGACTCGGTTGAGATGGTGGACCAGTCACCTATCGGTCGATCCTCGCGGTCCAATCCCGCCACCTACACCAAGGCATTTGATGGCATTCGCGACCTTTTTGCCAACACGCGGCAGTCCAAGATCATGGGCTATGAACCGGGGCACTTTTCCTTTAACGTACCCGGCGGACGCTGCGAGGCCTGCCAGGGTGAGGGCATACAGAAAATAGAGATGCAGTTTATGGCCGACATCGAGCTCACCTGCGAGGAGTGCGGTGGCAAGCGCTATCGCAAAGATGTGCTGCAGGTGAAATACCGCGGCAAGAACATCCACGATGTGCTGCAGATGTCCGTCTCAGAAGCAATCGACTTTTTCGTGGATGAACCTTCCATCACTGATAAGCTAAAAACGCTGGACGACGTGGGGCTCGGCTACCTGAAGCTGGGACAAAGTGCAAAGACGCTCTCCGGCGGTGAGGCGCAACGCGTGAAGCTTGCCAAGTTCCTGAGCAAACCAGCCGGCAACCATACGCTCTACTTCTTCGATGAGCCGACCACTGGACTGCATTTCGAAGACATCGCAAAGCTGCTCGATTCCTTCAAAGAACTGGTCAATAACGGTCATACAGTCATCATCATTGAGCATAACCTCGATGTCATCAAAAGCGCCGATCACATTATCGACATAGGTCCCGAGGGCGGCTTTGCCGGTGGAAAGATTGTAGCCACCGGCACCCCCGAAGAAATCACTGAAGTCGAAGAAAGTCACACTGGTAAGTATCTAAAGGACGTGCTATAAGTTATTCCACGGCCCCCACACCTTCGGTTGTCATCTGAACCCTTTGTAAGGTTCCATCGTCGTTATAATGCAGGGAATCGATACTAACAGATCGTCGATAGCTACCTCCTTCGGTAGGGAGAGCTCCGGTGTGATAGAAGAAATACGACTGCCCCTTGTAATCAATAATCGCTTGGTGATTGGTATTAGTATTGCCAGCTACCTCGTTTAGAATTCCCTTAAAATGATAAGGCCCCTCGATGTCATCGCTCATCGCGTAAGCCGTCTTTTCGGGAAACTTGTAGGCATAGGACAGGTAGTAATAGCCATTCTTTTTGTGGAGCCACGGGGCCTCCGTAAAGTGTGGCAGGTCGATGGTCTTAATCTCTCCTTCCAACTCGATCATATTATCTTTGAGCCTGGAATAGTAGAGCTTGGTATTTCCCCAAAATAGATACGCCTGTCCATCGTCATCCACAAAAACGGTAGGGTCAATATCATCCCAAGTAATGTCTGTTGCAGTGGTCATGTCATTCGTCACCAGTGCCGAGCCCCGGGCATCCTTAAACGGCCCCGTTGGACTTTCAGAAACAGCCACGCCAATAGCTTTGGCCTCATTAATGGCGTGTGTCACAGAGGTATACCAGTAGAACTTTCCATCGTGATGAATAACTTCCGAGGCCCAGGCATCGCCTGAGGCCCACTCAAAATTTTTTGCCCGCAACGGCACATCATATTCTTTCCAGTTCACCATGTCGGTAGATGAGTACACCAGCCATTCGCGCAGATCATAAAATCCATGGCCCGGCTCAGCCTGATCATGCCCCACATATAAAAAGACCGTATCCTGATATACTAAGGCAGCCGGATCAGCAGTATACTCATCGGTAATAATGGGATTTCCCGGCTCCGGAACTGGCTCCGCCTTTAACACCTCTTTGCCTTGAGGAGATTTCTGCGCTCCGCAAGAAATGACAACTACTGTTAGCACGATTGAAAGAATGAAAGAAGCCGCCTGTTTATACATATTCCTGATTTGAACATATTATTATTTTAAGTGTAAAATGTACAATTAAAAGCCAAACTTCCATTTAATTATAATTTTGCAAACTGTTGCATACCAGTATATTGAAAATTATAGACGGGTAAACTATTAGCAATACATCATTCCATCGTAAAACCAGCTATTGTGAAAAAATTATTACTGCCCTTACTAATCGCTGCAATGGCACTTTGCACAACGCAGGCTGTACAAGCTCAAAGCAATATTGGCTTTCGTACCGGCCTCAACTTTGCCACTTTCGTCGATCGCCCCAGTAATACAAGCGTAGATTCGCGGACTGGATTACTGGTAGGCACATACTTCAATTTTAAACTGGTGTCTATACCGGTTTGGATACAAACCGAGGGCTTGTACACCCAAAAAGGGGTCGAATCTGGAGATGCTACGCTCAAAATGGATTACCTAGAAGTTCCGGTGCTGGTAAAAGTGAACTTTGGTTCGGGGCGCTTCCAGCCCCATGTGTATGGCGGCCCCTACTTTGGGTTTCCAATCAACAGCAAAATAACGGGAAATAACCTCACCCTTCAGGTTAATAATCCTGAAACGGATATTGGAGTGGTGCTTGGGGCCGGCACCGATATAACCGTCGGCCTCACTAAGATAAATATTGGTGCTCGTTACAGCTTTGGGCGCGATGATGCCATTCAAGATACCCCTGGTAAAAACAGTGTGATTTCTATTGTGACTGGTGTAGTATTGTAATTGCAGCATGACCTGGCCCCGCAGTCACCCACTCAATCGGCCTCCGATACGCTAAATATAATTAAAGTGATCGAGGAACAAACCCACCCTATAGTTATTAAAACAGCAGTGAAGTAATTTTTGAATCCGATATAAAAGTAGAACATCATGAAAAAAGCATTACTCTCGCTAGCTGTTATAGGCCTGTTGACACTTTTTTCTGCCCAGCAAGCCCATGCTTAAGCCGATTTGGGCGGCGTGGTCGGTGCCGGCACCGACATCAATGCCGGAGTCGCCAAGCTTAATTGGGGAGTGCGCTACACCTTTGGCTTGGTTGATGCTATTGACGGGTCGCAAGACAAAAACAACGCCCTTTCTATTGTGGCAGGTATTAATCTATAGGTCAACACTTTCAATAAATCGGGGCTTCATCATGCTGGATGAGGCCTTTTTTATTTTTACATCCTATCGCTGTTTAACAGGCAGAAGTGTAGCCATTTCTGTCAGCTAAATAAAAGCTATCTCATTCTCTCCGTTTTATTGCTCAACTGGTACAATCTGCCCGGTAGGCGTAATTTTTTCGCCCGGGGCAGGTTTTTTCTGCGGAAAGTCGTTAATAGGCACATTGGGATCCCGGTCGTGTGGCACATAGTGGCTATGCGATCCATGAGAAACAGCGGTATAGGATTTGGAATTAAAATACCCCAGCGAATCGGCCAGGGCCAGGCCCGCCAGCACGATCACTATTGCGATAAAAATATATTTAAATCTATTTTTTGAGGTCATCGTTGTCAGAGGGATCAAAAGTTCAAAGTCTGAGGTAAAAGATAAGGCTTCCGCTTGATTACCGAAACGGTATTTTGAACATTGAGGTATACCATTTTTAACAAACATCTGCCGATGCTGCGTAAACTGATATATCTCAACTGGTCGGCCTTTATGAACCGGCTGACCACCTTCCAGACGTTCTTGGTGGCGGGATATATCGTGTTCCTGCTGATGCTGTTCTCCAATCTCATAGGTTCAGCCCTGGTGATTGTCTTTTTTGGTCAAAATATGATCGTGGGGCAGCAGCTTTCCTGGATCACACCGCAGCTCCACCAGCTCATTATCCTTATTTTTGCCAACGTTCTTTGGATTCTGCACTTCTCGTTTACCAGCACGCGCCTACTCAACATGGAAGAAAACCGCAAGCTACTGGCCTACGGCTATCCCGTAAAAAAGCTGAGCTGGCACCTCAACCTAATGGGCTTTTTTCATCCCCTTAACGTGATCTATAATTTCACCTGGGTCGTCTTTCTCCTTCTTCAAATTAAACACCTCATGTATGTGCCGGTAGTACTGGCCGTTGTACTGCTTAACTACGCCATCATTTATTCCATCAAGCACCGGTTTTTAAAGATCGTTGAAAAACGGTTCAAGCTTATTTTCTTCAGTGCACTCTTCGTAATATTTGGCAGCATCCAGGCCATCGCTATTATTTCCAGGCAATTCGAGGCTATTGTTTCTAAGTATCTACCCAGCATAACTTCCCTGAACAACTACCTATTTTATACGCCCGGTGGACTGTTGCAATATTCGGCTGCGGGCGATTACAACCTCACCACCGCATCTGTAATTTATGGATTCTCCGCCCTGTTGGTGTTCCTAATCTTTCGCGATCACTTCTTCAAAACGCGGGAAGGCCTCCAAAAGCCAGTTAAAGAGGGCAACATATACAAGCGAAACCGCCTGTGGAACTTCCTCCGTAAATGGCTGGGACTCAACGCCGGTAAGTTCTATTATTATATATTCTCTCATTCCTACAACCGCCTACAGTTGCTCACTATTGCACTTATCCCGGCCGTATACATTCCGCTGCTGCTACAGCTGGGCAACAATTACTACAGCAATCTGCTGATCCCTACGATGCTGGCCGCCATCCCTGTAGCACTGCTGGCCATGGGCATGGCAAACATGTTTGGTTACGAAAACAAGGAGTTTCTGCTGCACAAGCAGTTTCCGTTATCCATGGAGAAACAACTCAAGGAACGGTTTCTCGGTATTATCATCGTCCCGCTGATGATTTTCTACCTGATTACCACGGCCGAAATTCTGTACCTCCCCCAGCTCGGCTCGGTCATCGAAATTTACATAGCCAACACCTTTTTCTTCGTCTGCTTTACGCTCGTCTTCCTGTGGTCTTCATTTTACTACTACAAGCAGGTTGACTATTCCTCATTCAGCTTTAAGCATCCCATCATCTCACAGAAAGTCACCTTCATGATGACCTTCCTGATTTTCGGGCTCGGCTACGCCGTTTTTGCCCCGCTCGGCAGCTACCAGAACTACCGGCTGTATGTGATGGGCTTTCTGATACTGGCTATATCCCTATACCTGTGGCGCAATATGGATGTACTCGTGCTGGCCTTTGAAAAACACATTATGCACCGCGTCTGGGCCGATGCGGACCAATAACTTTGATTTCGGCCACTTCTTTATATCTTAGCAGACTAAACTCGTTGGGTTAATATTTCGGGATGTTCAAAAAACTTATTGAGTACAATTGGAAGGTGTTCCGTCAATCGCTTACGGGCACAAAAATTGCCGTATTCATTATTTACGGACTAAGCCTGGCCCTCATCTTCTCGCAGATCATCAGTACGGTGTATTTAATCATCACGCTGCAAAACACCCAGCTCAGCGAGATGTTCAAATGGTACACTCCACAGCGCGGTCGGTTTATTCTGCTGGTTTTCGCAAACCTGCTCTGGCTTTCGCAATTCTTCTTCACCAACATCCGGCTGATGAAGCTGAAAGAAAACCGTAAGCTGCTTACCTGGGGCTATCCAGTCCGAAAGCTCTCGCAATATCTTACCCTGCTTACGTTTCTACATCCGATGAACCTGTTATTCAACCTGAGCTGGCTTATCTTGCTGATTTTTCAGTTTGGCAGCACATATTATCTTCCCATTGCACTGGGGATTATGATCCTCAATTTTTCGCTCATCTTTTCGGCCAAATTCAGGGTACTTACGGTCATCAAAAACTATCAAAAGTGGCTGCTGGCTTTATTTTTAACTGTTTTAGTCGTAGCAAGCGCCATGGTTGAAAGCCTTTTCTCGAGCACGCTGTTTACCCATTTCGAAAGCTATATCCCACAGCTCAATAAAATTCTTGTAGTTCTACCCGGCGGGCTCATCGCCAGTGCTCACATGGTTTTAAAACCCCTATTAGCACAAATTATGGCTCTCTTTTTCTGTGGAGCTGTCATCCTGCTGCTACATCGCGATCATACTTTCAACACACAGCAGTCGCTGCAGATTTTGAGTAGCCAATCAACCGCCAACACCAAGACAGGGTGGTTCCGTAGTTGGCTGTGCAGTCAAACCGGTAACCACGCAGGCAAGTATCTATATTACGTAATCACACATCCGTACAACAAAATTCAGGCCCTGCTGTTTGTTGTCTTTCCGATTCTGTACGTGCCCTATATGGTCTCGCGGATGGAAGAACTCGGTACTTCAAAATTTCTTGTCCTGTTCTTTTTCATGTACGCCCCTATGGGATTCCAGCTAATGTTCCTCGGAAATATGTTTGGCTATGAGCACCGTGAGCTCCTCAAATCCATACAGTTTCCTGAGGGTCTGGAACATCAGCTAAGGGAGCGATTTCTGGGTGCGTTGATCATCCCGTTAACATTGCTGGTTATCATCAGCGGGGCCGAAGTCATCATCCTGATGGACGTCGAAAACATGCTCTCCATTGTGCTGGGTAATATTCTCATCTTCGAAGCCTTCTTGCTTATTTTTCTGTGGAGTACGTTCAACCAATTTGTTGAAGTAGAGTGGGTCTCGTTCAGTTTTACCCAACCGGTCATCTCGCAGTCAGTAGCCGTTACAATTAGCTTATTGATGTTCTTGTTTAGTGCTATCATTTATATCCCATATGGCTCTTATGAGGAATTTAAACAGATCGGCATGCTGGTGTTGATTGCCATCTCCAGTTTTTGCATTTACCAATATATCGATAATATTGAACAGCTCTTTACCTCTAAAATTACTCCTGACTTATGGACCAGGCTATAAAAATAAGCGGTCTTCAAAAATCATATGGCAACACGGCCGTGCTCGAGGACTTTGAACTGTCGGTACCCTCTGGCAATATTTTCGGGCTCATTGGTCCAAACGGCGCGGGCAAAAGTACGCTTATTGGCATTCTTACCGGCTTGCTCGATTACGACGGAGGACAGATAGTAATCAATGGTCGGGAGCTCAATGAACAGAATGAACAAAACATTAAACGTCAGATAGCCTCGGTCCTGCAGCCGCCGCTTCTTTTTGAACATTTTACCAGCCACGATTTTCTGCACTACATCTGTGATATCTACAACATTGACATGCAGGACCGGCAGCAAAAAATGGATTCCATGCTTGAATATCTGGGACTTTCGGAATTCAAACATGCCAAGATTAACAAGCTCTCGGCCGGTAGTCGCAAGAAACTATCGTTTTGTGCCGCCATCCTTAGCCAACCCAAGATCTTGTTTTTAGACGAACCGTTTGAAAGCATCGACGTGATTTCTATTGGACGAATGAAAACCATCCTGAACCGCCTGCAGGAAAAAGGTGTCACGACTATCATCACCAGTCACATCCTGGAAATAGTTGAAAATCTGTGTGATGATATCGCTATCCTGCATAACCAGAAAATTATTGCCTATCTGGATTCGGAAACCCGGAAAGAACTCCAGAAAGACTCCAGCCTCAGCGAGATTTTTGAAAGCTATGTTGAGGTTGAGAAACCTAAAAACGATGTGCTCAAGTGGCTGTAAGATATAATATGTCGCGAATGAAGCTTGCTTAAAACTTTCCATTTGTTCAAAACTTGAAAAGTCTGGATTTCAGTTAAACGGTACAAGGTAGTTGTACCCCCCTTACAATAAATATGTTCAAGAGTAACCCTTCACAACAAAAAGCCTATCTAATTCGTCCGACGACAAGCCCAGTCGCCGGACGAAATTGAGCTCTGCTTAGGAATGCCCCACCACCAAGCGAAATTTTGCTTAATGATTTTCATCGCACCGTTGTTTATAATGAAATATAACCTTCAATAAAGAGGTGCTGTTATGGAATCTGTTCCACTCACCAAAAACAAGAAGGACCCGAAGCACGAAATCGGTTATTTCGAACGCCTGCCGACTCATGTCCGTGACCTGCGTAACACCCCGCCCGACCTGTTTGAAGATGTGAGCTTTACCGACTGGTCAAGCCTGAGTTGGGATGAAGTCAATCGTCCCTACAAGGTGGATAAATGGGCCGAAGGCAAGAAAAAATGGGAGGAAGAACACGGCGAACGGATGGGTGTCAAAGAAGGCTGGAAGCATTTTAATAAGTCGTTCCACCAGCTGTTTATCAAAGACGTGCCCGAAGAGAAAAAACAAACACGTTCTGCCATATGGAACCGCCTGATGAAACTGGACATTCACGGAGCGGGCGAAGCTATTGAAGAGCTGGTTCAACTGCTGGTATGGAACAAGGTGCACCGCGTGGAAGATGCGATTTGGGATCCCCGCGGCAAGCGGGCGCTCTTTGAAGGTCTCGATGTAGAAAAACCGGAGGTGCTGTTTCTCGGCGCCGCCGACGGCTACGAAGCCATGCAGCTGCTGGCACAGTATCCCGGTGGACACGCGGTTTTGGTTGATTACGATGAGTTCTGCAAGACCGACCGTTTCGGAAAATTTCCGGCACAGTATCCTTTTTTGGGAAACAATCCCGCCACCGGCAACCAGAAAGTCTATTACAAAGAGGATATGAATATCGACTTTGTGGTCGATGATATCCGCAACCTAAAGTATGGCAAAGAGTTCGATATCGTCGTAAGCATTGGACTGATCGAGCACTTTCCCGATGAGTACAAACACGAAGCGTTTGATATGCACCGGCAATTTCTGAAGCCGGGCGGTTACGCTATTCTCACCACACCGCGAAACCAGCTGCGCAGCAAGGCTTTTTACACCGTGATGAGCGACTACATGAACTACGGTTACCGCGAACTGATGGATATCCACCAGATGGGTCTCTACGCCTGGGAGCACGGCTTTGAGATCCTACGCGCCGGCTACATCAAGGCACATAATGGACTAATTTGCAAGGTGCGATAAACTAACCGCTGAGGTACGTAGAGTATATCACAGAGTCTCGCAGAGAATCTTTTTTGTTTTTTTCTCTTTGCATTCCTCCGTGTAACTCTGTGGTTAAATACGCTTCTGGCTGCAGATAGGTAATGCTCTTATTTGCCGACAATAAATACGGCTCAACCTCTAATCACTTCCAAATTTTAACTGAAGTAGCCACCAAGCTGTATTCTTCCTGCGACCCTGTAATCTTTTTGGAATCTTCACCGGCGTCTTCGGCATAATGTTTGGCTTTTTCCTCAGATAACTTTTTTACGTTGAACATACCTTTCAGCACTACCTTTTTGCCGGCAGTATTGGTTGGGATAAAGAAACTGTAATTCTTAAATGTGATACGCGCTTCATGCTGGCCATCGGCAAGGATAAAGAAGCATCCCTTCTTTTGGCAAACCTGTTTAATCTGTCCCCGGGTGACCACCTGCTGATCCTTGTAAGCATCACTTTTAGAGATGAGATTCTCTAAATCCAAAGGAGTGCCCGAAGCTTCAAAGTCCAATCCATAAATCTCGTACTGCTCCGTTGACTCAACAGGATCTGAAAGGCTAATGGCCTCCTTTTCCTGCGACTGCTGTTGAGCCACACAAATCGAGGTAAAAGAAAATAAAATGGTGAGTATTAGTAAACATCTCATAGGCTATGAATGTATGGTTGGTGGTACCTCAATTAGAATAATGGAGCTACCAGATCACAAATCTCTTCGAGCAGCTGTCGGTGCTCGTCAGTCATGGAATCTTTGGTATGTGAATCGATATCAAGCTCGGCCACAAATTCGCCATTCTTTTTAACAGGCACTACAATTTCGGCTTTCACGTGAATACTGCACGCCAGATAGTTGTCCTCCTGATCCACATCTTGCACCATGTAGGTCTCGTTGGTCTCGGCCGCCTGCCCGCAAATGCCCGTGCCAAACGGAATCCGCGTATGTTCGGTTTCTTCTCCAACATAAGGTCCAAGTATCAATTCGCGATCAGCATCGGGATCCACCAAGTAAAATCCTACCCAGTCAAATACGTCAATCTGATCCGCAAGATACTGGCAAATATTCTGCAGTTTCTCATCGCGGCTCTTGTTAGGATTATCAATAGTCTTTTTGATACTGCCTAATAAAACTCTGTAGTCTTCAAAAATCGAAATGTTCATTTCCTGCTGCTGTAACGTTGCAATTTGCCTTTCAAATCTAAGGTTTAATTGCTCTCTAAAAAAGGGAATAAACAATTAAAATTTAAAAAACCATTTTCTATCTTTGGCCCTATGTTTGAAGAGCTCCTCAACCAAAGCGACTTTCTTTCAACTTATTTAACTGGCACAACCACTCTTTTTGTTGCTGCCTTCACTTCCATCATATCAGTAGCCAATCCACTGGCAGCTATTCCCGTATTCCTTTCGCTAACGGAGCGCAACACCGAATCTGAACGTGTGCATATTGCTCAAAAGTCATCGCTCTATATGTTCTTGGTGCTTACCATTTTTCTGCTGGCGGGTACCTACATCATGAGCTTTTTCGGAATCAGCCTGCAGGGTATCCGCATTGCGGGTGGACTCATTATTTTGCGTGCCGCGTATGCAATGTTGAATCCAAGTGACACCGAACGGAAGATTTCGGAAGAAGCAGAGGAGGCTGCCAAACAAAAAGAAGACATCTCTTTTAGTCCCATGGCTATGCCTATGTTGTCGGGTCCGGGCAGTATCGCCGTAGTGATTGGACTAGCTTCTCAGGCAGATGGATTTATTGATCTCCTTATTGTAATGGGATCTATAATACTCGTAGCCCTGCTTTCTTATGGCGTACTCCGGCTGGCTCCATTTTCTGCACGCTATATCGGTCCCACGGGCATGAATGCAATCACCCGCATGATGGGCTTTATTGCCATGGCCATCGGCGTGCAATTTATTCTGAATGGGATATCGACGTTTTTTGGAGTTTAAGGCAGCAAAAGTTGAAAAAACGTGAAACGCCAAACGGTAAAAGGCAAAAGTGAGACGGGAAACTCTGGCAGTTGGCTGTAAATAGTTAGCAGTGTCTTACTGCCCACTGATTACTAAATCACTGCCGCTTCATTATCAGCCGCAGCCCATCCAAGGTCAACATCGGGTCGATCACATCAAAATAGTCGGTATGGGCACCGATTTTCTCCGACAGGCCGCCCGTAGCCAGAACCTTGACCGGGTTCCCCATCTGGGATTTCATCCGATCAATAAGTCCTTCGATCATACAGATGTGTCCCAGTACCAACCCCGACTGCATCGACTCCATCGTATTGCGACCAATCACATCGGCCGGTGGTTCGAGTGGAATCTGTGATAGCTGTGCCGCCTTACCCACCAGCGCATCCACCGTCACTTTAAGCCCCGCACAAATTGATCCGCCAATAAGTTCGCCCGGCTTCCGCACCGCAATCACCGTGGTTGCCGTACCAAAATCCACCACTATACAATCTTCCTCAAATAGCTCGTAGGCTCCCACTGCATCTGCAATAAGATCAGCACCCACACTCTGCGGACTTTTCGTTTTTACCTTAATACCGGTTTCCACTTTTCCATTTAAAATAAGCGCCTGAGTATGCGATCGCTTTTCAAAAACCTGGCTGATTGTCTGCGTAAGCTGTGGTACCACGCTACTGATAATAATACGATCAAAATTGCTGTACGAGAGCCCTTCGTCATTAAACAGATTGGCAAAAAGTACTGCATATTCGTCAGCCGTCTTGTCGGTATCAGTTTGGATCCGCCACTGTTGTGTCCATTCCCCATTGTGAGAAGCGCCGATAACGATATTGCTATTTCCTATATCAAGTGCGAGTAGCATAAGCTGTAATTTTGTTGCAAATTGAGCAGCTAAAAATAGTATGGCTCATATCTACATCAAAATTTGTATAATAGCTACGATTCTAATATGATCAACCGTCTAAGTACTAATTGTTAATTGACTTATCTGTACAGATGGATTTGGCAGATCATCTTTTGCGACTTTTTGCATATGACAACTGGGCGAACGAGCAGGTGCTGTTGAGTTTGCAGGACAATCTCGACCAAATTGATGAGGCCGGTCAGGCTGTTAAGTACTTTGCCCATATTGCCGGCGCGCAGGAGCTCTGGTATCGACGGATAGAGGATAAATCGCAGGATAATATGGAGATATGGCCCGACTATGATCTACCCGTGGCACTTCAAAAAATAACCACACTGTACGAACGCTGGCAGCAACTCATCAAAAACAACCGATCTGAACTGGATCGTATCATCTCGTACCAAAACTCCAAAGGCACTTCATATGATACACCGCTGTCGGATATCCTGCACCACGTGATTATTCACGGGCAGCATCACCGCGCGCAGATCGCCAAGTTGTTACGAAATGCAAAAATCGACCCGCCGGCAACCGATTTCATCTACTTTAGCCGCACTAATTAGTATATTCTCGCTCGCAAATTGCAACAAAATCTACATGAGGTCCCGTTCTGAAACTTCTTGAACAATTTTTGGCCGACTTCTCAAGCTTTATGTGGGGTATGCCGCTCGTCATACTTTTAGTAGGCGGCGGACTTTTCTTCCTGATTTATTCTCGCTTTGCCCCTTTTAAATACCTTAAACACGCGCTGGATATCCTTCGAGGGAAGTACGACAACCCCGATGACCCCGGCGATATCTCACATTTTGAAGCCCTCTCCAGTGCCTTAGCCGCAACTGTAGGCATGGGCAACATTAGTGGCGTTGCTGTGGCTATCTTTATGGGTGGTCCCGGCGCCCTCTTCTGGATGTGGGTCAGTGCCTTTGTTGGGATGGCAACCAAGTTTTTTACTTGTTCGCTATCTATTATGTACCGCGGCAAAGACTCCGAGGGTAAGGTCCAGGGCGGACCAATGTATATGATACGAGAAGGACTTGAAAAGCGATGGAGCGGAAATTGGACCTATCTATTTAAACCCCTGGCCGGACTCTTTGCCGTAGCAGGAATTTTTGGACCACTGCCTATTTTTCAGGCGAATCAGCTTACTCAGATTTTGCGCGACTCAATCTATATTCCCCAGGGCTGGGTTGCGGCCAACGCCCACTTTGGCGGCGATATTATTACCGGAGTTGTACTCGTCGTTCTGGTCTCCATCGTCATCTTTGGCGGTATTACCCGTATCGGTAAAGTCACCTCTCGGCTGGTTCCGGCCATGGTGATTATTTATGTTGGATGTGTTATTGCCATTTTATCCATTCACATCACCGAAATCCCCCATTACCTCGGACTTATTGTAACAGATGCCTTTACCGGCAAATCCGTGATGGGGGGCGCCGTAGGTTCGCTCATTGTAATTGGAATACAACGTGGGGTTTTCTCAAATGAGGCCGGTCTGGGTACCGAAGCCCTGGCCCACGGAGCGGCAAAAACCAAGGAGCCGGTCCGCGAAGGATTAGTTGCTATGCTCGGCCCCGCCATTGACACCATCATCACCTGTACCATGACCGCTTTGGCCATTTTGGTTACTGGCGTCTGGAAATCAACCGAGGCCAACGGCGTAACGCTAACGCTCAATGCCTTTAACGAAGCACTTCCAGAATTCGGAACCTACCTTCTGGTGATCTGCGTAGTATTTTTTGCTATCAGCTCTATGCTTACTTACTCCTACTACGGCACCAAGTGCCTCGGTTACCTGATCGGCGCCGACAAGCAACACTGGTACAACTACTTTTATGTAGCATCCATCATCTTTGGTTCGGTTGCCTCAATCGGGGCTGTCATCGATCTTATTGACGGGATGTTTGCCCTGATGGCGATTCCTACAATGATTTCCACCATCCTGCTGGCTCCTAAAGTCAAAGAGGCCGCAACCGACTACTTCTCGCGTATCGAAACCTTTGAGGTGTATGATTAGATTATGAGCCAACCTCGCGTATCTGTAATCTTGCCGGTGTACATTGCCGAGGTAAGCTGGGTCGGTCTATCGAAAGTTTGTTAAACACACAGGGATCCAACAAGCGGACGGATCTTACATAGCCCGGATGGATGCGGATGATATTTCTCTTCCATAAACGCGCCGAAATGCTTGGCCGGTACACCATGTAAGTTACTCAGTATATCGATGTGGATCCCAACAAGATTGGACAGAATATCTATGGTCGTCCCGTCCTCTCTTATAAAGACCTTCCCCCAGCCCAACGATTGCTATATCATATCTTATGTTAGAAACCGGAGCGTAAACAAAAATCCAAAGCTACTTGAAGCAGAAGCAATATTCACAGGACACCCCTTACCTGTTTGCTGCTTAAAAAGCTACCGCTTGACACGGACGCACAGAAAAACCACATCTTAACAGTCTCTTAATATTTGACTGATTTTCAATGATTTAGCCATTACGGCAACCCTCCCACCTATCATCGAAACTATTAATATAAAATTGGGTATCACCTTAATTAGTTAGGCTTACCATTTTATCCTGCTAAACCTTTCTCGTTATCGACAATCCGCCTATTACTGCAACTTTTCGGAGTTACTCTGCGTATTTTTAGTACACTCAAAACCGAGGTCAATTACCTCGAAAAACACTCTTTTAAATCAAAAAATTTTTTACCAATAGACATGAAAACTATCAAGGGATTATTCTTAACAATCAGCATTACACTTATCGCTATAGCTGGTGTTAAGGCTAGTTCTACCCCTACAACGATCAAAGATAATATTTTTACAGCCATCCGTAGTATTGACTATACCAGCGTCAACGTTCTGCTTTCTGAAGGAATGGATATCGATACGGTTGACCAGCAAGGCAACACGCCCTTAATGGTTGCATCCAAAATCGGTAACCCCCGTATTATGGATATTTTGTTAGCCCACAATCCCACTGTGAACTTGCAGAATAAAAAAGGATCCACCGCGTTAATGATAGCGGCAAGGACGGGACAGTTCCATATAGTGAAAAAACTTGTCACAAATGGTGCTGATATTTCGATGCGTAATGAAGATGGTAACACAGCTTTAACACTCGCATCAAAGTTTGGTCACAGCCAAATTGTAACTTATTTGAAAAAGTTGCGTACGCAAGAACCCCTTGCAAAGTAACATTCTAAGCATAGAATACACCTTTGAGCCCCGGCGCAGTAACCGCTGGGGCTTTTTTATTGCACAGTGTGGAATGGTGGCGGCATTCTGTTATATTTTAAGAAATTAAATCAAACACGCCACCATGTCTGATGTCATTCTCGGTATCGACCCCGGTTCCCGAAATACCGGTTACGCTATCCTTACCCAACAGAGTGGCAAAATGGTAGCGCTGCGTTGCGACGTTCTCAAAATGGCTCATATGGATGATCATGCTGATCGCCTGCAGTACATTTTTGAGGAAGTTTCTAAAATTATCTCTTCTTTTGAACCTACCTCTTGTGCCGTAGAAACACCGGTTTACGGGGTAGATCCCCTGGCTATGCTCAAACTAGGCCGGGCTCAGGCCGCGGCCATGCTGGCCATCACCAACCACGATATTGGGGTCACGGAGTATTATCCCAAGCAAGTAAAGAAGTCGATTACCGGCAACGGCAACGCTAGCAAAAAACAGGTGGCTTTTATGCTTCGCAAGACGGTTTCGCTCCCGGATGAAGAACTGTCCAAAGATGCCACTGATGCGTTGGCCGTAGCTTGGTGTCATCTTATGAAACAAAACAGTTTTAACCGTCAGGCTCCCAAATCGCAGAAGAAAACACATCAAAATAACAGTAAATCGAGCTGGGCCGATTTTGTAGAAAATAATCCAGACCGCGTGAAGTAGGTCCCTTATATGTCGAAGTCTCTAAGTGTTTAAGTGTTAATGTATTAGCGCCGGATTAAGCCTTTAATACTTTAGCATATCAAGCTTACGCTTCTAACTCATTGAATATTTATAGGCTTTTTAAAAAAAAAGTAGCAAAAACGTAACAGATGATTGGTTATTTAAAAGGTACAATACACAAAAAGTCGCCCGAACAACTCATCTTAGATGTTCGTGATGTCGGGTATTTGCTGGAGATTTCTAACCAAACTTACGATGAATTGCCCAGCGAAGATGAGGAGGTAGAACTGCTGGTCTATCATCATGTGACGGATAACGATCAGCGGCTGTTTGGATTCGCAAGTCAAAACGAGAAAGACCTTTTCGAATTGTTAATCACAGTAAAGGGCGTGGGACCAAAGCTGGGACTCACCATCCTGTCGGGACTACCCGCTGAGGAAATTACGGGCGCTATTGTGCAGGAAGATAAATCTGCCCTTTCCCAGATTAAGGGTATCGGCAAAAAGACGGCGCAGCGGATGATTCTGGAACTCAAGGATAAAATTTCTGAAATGGTTGATGCTACGTACAGTTCAACCAGCAGTACTTCCAATGTAGCCAGCAATGTCAAGGAAGAAGCCGTTTCTGCACTGCAATCACTCGGCTTTAAAAAGCGGGATGCTGAAGAGTCCATTGAGCTTGCGGCCAAGGGGGAAGATATTGATGGCGATGTACAAAAGCTGGTTAAGAAGGCATTATCTAAAATGGATAAATAGCTGACTCTAATTTCGCCAATATTTGGGAATAAATATGACGAAAAGGGTGAACAATTCCAGGCGGCCAGCCCACATCAAAAAGACCATCACCGTTTTTGAAAGCGGCGAAAAGGCAAGGTAGTTATTCATTGGCCCAACAATCCCAAATCCAGGACCAATATTTCCTATACAAGCGGCGGATGCACTCATTATTTCCAGCGTTTCAAGGTCTAGGCCAATACGGTACGATTCTATCTCAATAATCAGCGCGCCTATCAGAAAGGTAACTATATATAACAGAATCATTATCGTAACACGACGAGCCGTTTTGTTTTTGATAATATTCTTTCCAACGCGGATAGATTGAACTGCGCGTGGATAGATGGTGGTAAAAAGCTGTTTAGCAAACGTTTTTATGGTGACAATCCAGCGGAAAACTTTAATTCCACCCCCGGTACTTCCGGCACAACCTCCGATAAACATCATCATAAACAACAGCGTTTTTGCCATTGTATTCCATGTATTGAAATCGTGACTTGCATATCCGGCGGTCGTTACAATGGTCAATACTTGAAATAAGCTATGTCGTAGGGCGTCCTGTGGTTTCTCAAAAGTGTTGCCTGAAACCATCACAAATATTATTCCTGCTGTTAGCAAGATAATAAAGCTGTAAAAGATGAATTCAGTATCTCGATACAGCTTCCTGGGCCTACCGGTAAATCCCCTCCACATCAAGGCATAGTTGACCCCAGCCATAAACATGAAGGGAATAATTATCCATTGCACTGTTGATGAAAAGGCAGCAATGCTTTTGGCCTCAGGCGAAAATCCACCGGTAGGCATGGTCGTTAGCGCATGAGCTACCGCATTATACAAGCCCATATCCGGAGACAAACCAATCAGATGAGATCCATAGAGTAACCCTCCAAGCGTTATCGTAAGGATAACATAGAGCAACCATAGAATCCTTGCCGTTTCAACAATACGTGGCGTAATCCGATCGAACTGCGTACCAGGAGCTTCAGCTTCAATCAATTCTGATCCCCCTACCGATAAACGCGGAAGAATGGCTATCCCAAGTACAATGATCCCCATACCGCCAAGCCACTGCGTAATTTGACGCCAGAGCATAATTTCAGGACTATGGGCATCAAATGAAATAGACGCCATTACCGTAGCTCCCGTAGTTGTAAACCCGCTCATGCTTTCAAACAAGGCATTAATAGGATTGGCTACTGTCCCCGCTCCGGCCAGCACATAGGGAAGTCCCCCAACCAAGGTAACTCCTAACCAACTCAATGAGACCAGCAAAAATGTTTCCCGCAATCCCAATTGGGGATTCGTATCAAGTCGCTCCAATAAAAAACCGATGATCAATGACACTGCTATGGGTATCAAAAAAACCAACGGATTTTCTTGGCCAAATAACGAATAGATAAATGGCACGCTAAGTGGAACTGAAAGCCACTTTAAGATAGCCCCAAACAGACTCAGGACACAGAAAAGATCAACCTGTTTTCTCATAATTTATCCACCATATCTTCAGCTTTCCCCGTTGTCAGAATAACTAACTGATCCCCCAATTTTATGGAGGTATCCAACGTGGGAATTATAACATGGTTCTGGCGGGCTATCGCTCCAACTTCATACGGGTGGTCAAAGCGTTTTTTTAGATCCTCTATTGTTTCATTCAAAACCTGGCTCTCTGCATCGATCTTTATTTCAAATATCTCCCCACTTTCATGCTCCAACTCGGTTAAATGTCCTGTATAACTATCTTTTACATAGTTGGTTATACTTGAAGCAACAACTTCTCTGGGGTGAATTACCCGCGTAATATCCAACGACTCAAAAAGCGATAAATACTGATTCTCATGAACAACACTTACCAATCGCGAACTTTCATGCTCTTGCCCTATCAGTGTTACCAATATATTTTTGGCATCATCATTTGTGCTTACCAATAAAATATCAGATTCAGGGATGTGCTCTTCTTCCCAAACCGAACGCTCAGTAATATCTGCCTGTAGCACCATAGCTTGGGACAGGTGTTCAGAAAGAAACTGGGCTCGTTCGGGATCTTTTTCGAAGATACGAATACTCAGTGGAGTATCCTCCAATAACAGGGCTGCTTGGTAACCAATATCTCCCCCTCCCAGAATATCAAACGTATCTTGCACCGGCTCCATCTCTGTCGATGCTATTGATATTCCAAAATCATCCACTTTTTGGGGAGGCCCAAATACCGTAATACGATCTCCTTCCTCAAAAGAGGTATCCTTTGATACAATGCTAAAATCACTATCCCTAAAAATACCAACAACATTTATTTTTGGATATTTTTCGCAATGCTGAACTGTTTTATCAATCAGTTCACTGTCACTTTCCAATCTGAATTCCGACATTTTTACTTTTCCCTGGCAATACAACTCTTCATTAATTGATTCTTGCCGAGTGGACTGAAACCAGAGAAGGTCTGTAATTTGCTTTGCTGTTAAGTATGATCGGTCAATCATCGCATCAATCCCAAATGCCCCCTCCCTTGTATCCCAGATATTTGCAAACGATGGATCGGACACACGGGCAATCGTAAAACATTCGGTTAGAAGTTTAGCCATACTACCAATAAGAACATTGGTATGATCATCGGAGGTCGTTGATAGCACAATTTCAGCCTCTTTTATTCCCGCTGATTGTAATACCTCTTCTTCAAGTCCATTCCCCGCAATTACCTCAACTTCAAAGGGCACACGATCCAGGCTACTGGCATCCTTATCAATCATTGAGATCTTATGATCATCAATGAGATCTTCCATCACGCTCATACCCACCTGCCCTGCGCCAATAATTAGTATCTTCATAATAATGTAATTTATACCTCACTAATAGAAATGATAAGCAAACAATAGCCTCTGTAACTAAAAAATAATGAGAATTATGCCTCTCCCATAAGCTGATTAATACAAAACCATAAGAAGGGTCATCATCTTTAAAGAAATAACAATTATTTAATAGGGTTCGGGTTTGATTTGGGGGACGTGCTTTGTAGTATTGCTACGTAAAATTTCAGTAACATTTTCCTTACCTTAATAAAACACTACAACAAATACCATCCCAGTGTCTGACAAACAAACCATTCTTGTTGTTGATGACGAACAAGATCTCCTCGATCTCATAGAGTACAATCTTAAACAAGAGGGCTTCGATGTACTAAAGGCCGAAGATGGCGTAGAGGGTATCGAGATGGCTCGCGAGCATAGCCCTAACCTTGTGCTCCTGGATATCATGATGCCGAAGATGGACGGTCTTGAAGTCGTTGAACGCATGCGTGACGATAAAAAGCTTAAAAAAATACCCATTATTTTTCTGACCGCTCGCGGCGATGAAAAAACCGAGGTCCAAGGGCTCGACAAGGGCGGTGACGATTATATCACTAAGCCCATCAGCACTACCAAGCTAATTTCTCGCATCAAAGCCGTACTTCGCCGGTTCGAAGAAACCGAGGAGATGGCCGACAAGATAGAAGTACACGATATCGTTATCGACAAGGACCGATACATTGTTACCCGCGGCGAGGATGAAGAATTTCAACTTCCCCGTAAAGAGTTTGAACTGCTCTACTTCCTTGCCAGCCGCAAAGGAAAAGTGATGGATCGCCAGACACTGCTCAACCACGTTTGGGGCGATAATATTTATGTCGTCGATCGGACTGTGGACGTCCATGTCCGCAAGATTCGAGAAAAACTGGGTGATGAGTACATTGAAACCGTAAAAGGTGTTGGATACCGGTTTAAGGAATAATGAAAAAGAATCCTTTTAAAAAATCTTCTCGACTGGCCTTCCGAAGCGCCCTCATTTCGGGCCTGCTGTTGGGAGTGATTTTAGCCGGAGGGGCAATTCTCTATTTTGGAAGTACACTAATGGCCGGCGCTGTGTATGGAGCGATAACCCTTGTGGCGTCCTTTTCCGTAATTTACTTTGTGATATATAGCATACAGTTTTCACGGCTCGAAACGCTTAACCAGATTAACCGCAATATCGCCCGCAAACGCTTCCGGGATTATGAGGACCTTAAAACCGGTGGCCACGATGAGCTCGACTATCTGATCAAGCAGTCGATTCGCGCCAGCAAAACGGTAGAACGCGAAATCCAGCGGCTGAATCGCATCGAGAATTATCGCAAGGAATTTATTGGTGATATTTCGCACGAGCTGAAAACGCCCATTTTTGCAATTCAGGGTTTTATCGAGACGCTGCTGAACGGTGCTATCGACGATGAGGACGTCAACCGTAAATTCCTAGAAAAAGCCCAGCGTAATGTAAACAGGCTAATTTATCTTACGAAAGATTTAATGGAGATTTCCAAACTGGAAACCGGTGAACTGAAATCAGAAGTCCAGGATATCTACCTGGGTAAAGTGATAACCGAAGTTGTTGAAAACCTACAATACAAAGCCGAAAAAGATAAAGTAACCCTTAAAACCGAGAATATTCCCAAGAACATTTTGGTTACTGCCGACCGCAACCAAATAAAGCAGGTATTGATCAATCTCATCGAGAATGCAATCAAATACAATGAAAAAGGGGGCAGTGTTACGGTGGGCGTTAAGACGTACTCAAAAGATGACAGCCGCCTGCTGGTATATGTGGAAGACACCGGCATCGGCATCAACCAGCAATATATTGAGCGCGTGACCGAACGTTTTTTCCGTGTGGACAAATCGCGTTCTCGTGAAAAAGGCGGCACCGGACTTGGCCTGGCCATTGTAAAACACATCATGGAGGCCCACGACGAAGAATTCTTCATCGAAAGTACGCCTAATGTAGGCTCCACATTCAGCTTCACTCTTTCCAAAGTGCAACGCACCCCAGCCTCAGCAGAAATAACAGACTGATTATGGATACCTCAACGACTACAGCTATTTTTCTGATCACTGGACTAATTACTGCCTGCGGATCTCACGAGGCTATGCCTATCCTACAAAAAGCTAAAACCAAGATTGTTAATAAGCAGTATTTGGAAGCTGTCATTGCCGCTGAAAAAATTGTAGAACACTATCCCAATACGGCCTACGCCGAATCTGCCCGCGAGCTAATCAAAATTATTGACCAACATCATCTGGACGGGGAATATCACGCCACATAGAATACTCCAGATCTAAAAGGTCAGCCCGACCCCAAACTGCACGCGCCGGTAGATGATATCCGTCTTGATAGTACGACCGTTCCAGCCCGGCTGCTCAAAGCTGGCATGCTCAATATTATAGCCGCTGGTCAAATAGAGTCCCAAATTGGAATTGAGCTCAAATTGTATTCCCACCACTGGATTGATCATTAATCCGCCGCTGTGGCTCTCAATCTCTGCCCCTTCATTGTCATCCGATAATACGCTAAAACTGTAGCCTCCCTTGAGGGATACGAAAGGCGTGGTGTTAGCTTCTAGAAACTTGTATTTAAGATCAACAAAAAGTGGAATCAGGTTGAGAGGATCATCATACAACACAAATCCCGCACCAAGTCCTGCAGAAAATTGGGGCGTAAATTGATAGCCGTTCACCATGCGAACACTCACGATGGGGGTTTTACTGCCCGCTAGCAAATTAATGCCTGTATTATTTATATAGCCCGATTTTTTGAAATAGGTCTTCGCCGGTACTTTCTGCTCCCTGATCTTCTCAATCTCATCCAGGTTGACCACAAAGACATTGCGTCCTGCCGTTTTTATTTTGAGCGCCTCTCCTTCTATCCGCTCAATGATATCTCCACGCAAAATACCGCCGTTTTTGAGATAGACGACATTCTCCACGTTAGACTGGGCAGTGCCCCATAACGGAAAAAGAAAAATAATGCAGAATAGGCCAACAACTACCTTTTTTTGCTGCATAATTGAGATATTTGATGCTTGCTTGATAATTAATGCTAAATATCTGTTACTCCGATGCATCCTGCTCAACCGGAATTGTACTTAACAGTTCGACGTTCTCGATATCACTGTAATCATACTGCAAGATGCCATCTTTGCCCGTCACTATTAAAACATCATTGAGGGGAATTACATCCCTGGCCTTGATATCCGTGATATGCCGCTGTTGCTCAACGTTATACGGATCCGAAACATCCATAATTTTGAGTCCCTCCTCCCCCTCACTGACAAACAAAACGCTGTCATCAACGCCCAATCCATGTGGATTGATCATCTCATAAAATCCAACCTTCTGGGGATTTTTTGGATCCTCAACGTTGAGCACGTCCAGCCGGTTGACGCCACGGGCGCAGGTATTACCGGTTCGGAGCGTTACATACGCAAAATCACCTTTTACAACCACCGGATCGCAAGCCGTAAAGTGGGGATATCTTGAAAGCTGGATCGGAGCTTCAGGAGTGGAAACATCATAAATATACATTGCCTGTTGGGACCCGATAAAGAGATTGCTCTTGTGGGGAAAGATAGTTTCAATTGCCCAGCCAACTTCCTTTTCACTAGCTTGCATCGGCTCCGGAGCACTGATATCAAATGTTATAAGGTTATGGCTGTCCACGGCATACAGGTAATCGCCGGTAATGGCAAATCGGGCTAGCGAACCACCGGTACCACCAGGACTTTCGGGAGCCGAAGCGCCCGATCCATCAGCCATCAAAATGTGATCACCATATCCATAGCATCCACCGCTGCACGTCTCCTGCACTTCTACCTTCTTCCAGTCAACCACAATACCCTGCGATGGATCAACTTGCTGATGAGGCCCTTCCGGATAGTCATCGGCCGTTAATTTAAAGACATCCTCTTTCCTTGATACAAGCTGCACATCCTGCATATTTGAGAGATCAAACACCAGCAAATCGCTTTGTGAATCGGCATAAAGGTAGTCCCCTTTTACCGCTATATCCTTGTTAGCCGGAATGTTTACGAATCCCACTCTGGACGGCGACGCCGGGTCACTGTTATCAATAATGTGAACCCCTTCATTAACCTCGTTCACAAAAAGGTAGTCGTTGTAAAAGTATATTTTGCCCGGCTCTTCGAGAGCGCGCGGCTCCTCCATTTGAACAGCACTCTTAAACTCCTGCTCACTCATGTACACCGGCTGATACTCAAGGTAGGTGATAGTCTGAACTCTCTGGTCACCACATCCAGAAAACAAGAATGGAATCAAGATTGCAAAACACAATACATAACTGTAGGCACTAATCCATCCCGAGATGGAAGATCTGAAATTGTTCATAACATTGGGTTTAGTTGTTGGAATTTTATCTCCCCGATCATAACTACCTACATCCAGTATACACCTTGGGTTCACGTGATAACTAGTTACTTTGCTTGCAATGATTACTTACGATGAAATCCGGTCAAATCACCTTTCACACTTTTCACTTTTTTAGGTAATTTCCAGTCAATATTCATCTCCACAAATCGACCAACACTTTATGCTACATGCTGTTATCATGGCCGGGGGGACCGGCACTCGTTTTTGGCCACGAAGTACCGAGGCCAAACCAAAGCAGTTTTTGAATATTTTCGGCGATCGCACCATGCTGCAATCCACCGTGGATCGCATCTCCAAACTGGTGCCGCCAGAGAACGTGTGGGTTATCACCAACGACCGCTATGTGGATCTCGTCCAAGAGCAACTGCCCGACGTGCCAGCCAACAATATCGTGGGCGAAGCGATAGCTAAAAACACCGCTCCCTGCGTGGCCTTGGCTGCCGCACTTATCAAGGAAAAGGATCCTGACGGTACGATGGTAGTACTGCCGGCCGACCATATGATCAGCCAAACAGACAAATTTTTATCTATTCTTGAGGCAGCGCAGGCTAAAGCAGAGGACGGCGAATCGCTCGTAACCATCGGTATTAAGCCAGATCACCCCGAGACAGGCTACGGCTATATTGAGTTTAACTCGGATGCGTCTGAAACGCATGAGGGACTGGAAGTCAAAAAGGTAACCCAGTTTCGGGAGAAGCCTGATATCGAAACGGCCCGAGAATTCCTCGACTCTGGCAACTTCTTGTGGAACAGCGGCATGTTTATCTGGCAGGCTTCTACCATTCTAAATCAATTTGAAGCACACTTGCCCAGTGTCTATTCCGAGGTAGAAAAACTTACGCCCTCCATCGGGTCCGATGGACAGAAAGAAGCCATTGACGCATTTTATCACGGATGTCCCAGCATCTCGGTGGACTATGGCATCATGGAACGCGCCGATACGGTGTATGTGGTTCCCGGTTCATTTGGATGGAACGACGTTGGTAGCTGGAGAGCCGTGTATGAGCTCCGCGATAAAGATGAAAATGGCAACGTGGTGCAGGCCGATACCGCCGAGTTCGCCAGAGCTCAAAACAATCTAGTGCAAAGCGAGAGCGGCAAGATGATTGCCCTTATCGGCGTCGAAGATCTAGCGATCGTGGAAACCGATACCGCTATTTTAGTCTGCAAACTGGATGAATCGCAAGGTGTCAAAGAAGTGGTAAATCGACTGCGAAAAGACGACGACCTCAAGCGCTTTGTTTAGGAGATGATTCAACAAATCTAGTTATAACGCGGAGCATTATAACTAGATTTTTCTGATATCCTGGCTACACAACTGAACCTCGCAACCAGATTTATCCTACCACATTTGCTTAATTCGTGGACGCTTCAAGCAGCCTTTTTCTTTTCTCGATACAAAGCTCTGCTTTGTATCGAGTCCCTAATCAACTGTTAGTGTTAGCTGATCGTAGGCCAGACGCACGTGATCGGGCAATCGCTTATTTGACTCCTCGTGATTGACGTACGAGTTCATATGGATGAGATAGGTCTCGGGCACCTCGAGTTCGTTAGCCATCTCCACGGCCTCTGGAATTGTCAGATGCGTAGGATGCTCCGGCTTCCAGCGCAAGCCGCTGAGTACGAGCACTTTGGATCCACGAATAAGCTTTTTCGTGGAATGGGGAATGGCTTTCACATCCGTAAGATACGACACATCATTGACCCGGTAGCCAAGAACATCCACCTTGCCGTGGATAGCGGGTAGCGGTGTAATATTCACATCACGAAAGTTCATCTTTTCGGTGATCTGCTGCAGGTCAATAGAGGTGGCACCGGGATACCGGTCCGGACCAAACATATAATCAAATCGGCTGCGGATAGCCTGCAAGCATTTTTTACTGCCATAAACAGGTATCGTCTTCTCCTGCTTGTAGCAGAAAGGACGCAGATCATCGAGGCCGGCAATATGATCCATATGCTCATGGGTAATGAGTACGAGATCTATTTCAGAAAGGCCCGACCGGATGGTCTGAAGGCGAAATTCAGGTCCGGTATCAATGACGATAGACGCCTCCTCGGTTTGTAACCAAGCCGAACAGCGCCAGCGAATGTTGCGGGGATCCCCGTCCAGATTCTCTTTATTGAATCCGCCTGCAACGGGCACGCCCATGGAAGTACCGGTTCCCAAGAAAGTTAAACGCATTACTCCAGTTCAATGTCCATTTCTTCGATTTCGCTCTCCTTAAACTTATCAAACCGCTCCCAGAGATCCTCAAGCTCTTTACGTATCACCGGCTTGATGTACATATCTTGCAACTCCTTGTCCTTGAGCACGCGTGCCAACAGTCCCACTTGTTGCTGCTCGGGTTTCTTTTTGTTCATAACCACCAGCTTGTCGCCCTCCATCACGCATGAGTCACCGCGGAAGGTTCCCTTTTCTTTACGGATGGTATAGCCCAGCTGCTCAACGAGCTGCTCGAGTTCCAAAAGGAGCTTTTCGGTTTTCATCAGCTTAAAATGTAATTCCCAATTCCAGACTGTGACCGATCATCTTATAGTCGTACACATCTTCATCTACATCGTAATTGCGTAAATCGTACTTGTAACCAAGCGAGATCCCAACATCATCAAAGAGACGGTCAAAATAAAGTCGGCCAAAAGCAGTTACCGATCCCATGGATCCACCAAAAAATCCCCCTGAAGCAAAGGCAAACCCATAAGTGGGAACGGCCCCAGCCCGAAAGCGGATGTTTTGGAACGGACGGCTTGCAATGCGTGCACCGGCCCCGCCAGTGAGGGTCCCAAACCGAAAGCGGTTGACCCCTGGTACCGACAACGAACGATCGCTAGTGATATTCGTGTATCTTGAAGCAACCCGAACGGGCACTTCAAAACTAAACTTTTTGCTCCGGTAGATCGGTAATCCAAAATCTATGTTGCCCCCGACATCAAAATACGAAGCCGATTCAATACCAGTAATGGAGCCCCCGGATCCAAAAAAAATATCAAAAGACGGACTTTCATAACCCAGCCGTATTATAGGTCCATTAAAACCAAAGACACCAGCTTGGTTCGGAGGAACATCATTGCCGCCCTCGAAGTTGACATCCAGTGATTCCAAGCCGGCGTAAAATTCCGTTTGAGGGGTATTAAAGCGTACGCTCGGATTACCCACCGAAAACATCTGGGCCTTAAGCACAGCAGGAAATACCGAGAACACCAATAGAAGGATCAATATGGCGCTGGGTATTATTTGTGAAATATTTTTTCGAAATGGGGAATGCTTTGTACCAGAATCACATTTCATATGGTGTAATCTTTTAAAATGAGCAGTCTTAATCTATGAAAACCCTCGAACTACTGACAATTTTTTTAGTCATGAGTTTAGCTTCTGCTAATATAACCGCTGACACCGTGTACGAGTTCAAACCTACAAACATTAACGGAAAAGAAACATCCCTAAGTACCTACAAGGGAAAAGTTTTACTAATTGTGAATACTGCTTCGGAATGCGGATATACCCCGCAATACGAAGGGCTGCAAGCACTCTATGAAGAGTACAAGGATGAAGGACTGGTAGTGCTTGGATTTCCAGCGAACAACTTTGGGGGGCAAGAACCCGGAACGGACAAGGAAATTAAACAGTTTTGTAAAGTGAACTATGATGTGGACTTTCCGATGTTTTCGAAAGTATCTGTGAAGGGCGAAGATCAACATCCCCTCTTCCAACATCTCACAACAGCAGAAAATCCTGATTTTACCGGGGCAATAAAATGGAATTTTGAAAAGTTTTTAATTGGCACAGACGGAAAGCTGAAGCATCGTTTCCGAAGTGCCACTACCCCTCAAAGTGAAGAAGTAACGAGGGCAATAGAAAAGGAACTAAGTAGTTAGATATGATGTATCCCTAATACATCCCATCACCATCCCGACGGAGGGCCGTAACTGATACTTACGGTCCTCCATTTTTTATATCAGTTGAGTACGTGCGAACTCAACAAGAACTTTGGAATACGCACATTAATAAGTTTTCCATCCTCACGCTCCATGGTGTAGTATCCCTGCATACTACCGCGGTACGATTTTAGCACACAAAAACTGTTATACTCATGCTCATCATTGGGCGCAATGGTGGGCTGCATGCCAATTACTCCCTCTCCATCAACCTCATAATCTTCGCCCGCAGAATCCTTGATCTCCCAATGGCGTTTCAGCAGTTTTACAGACTGCTCTCCCATGTTGCGAATGGTAATGAAATAGGCAAATACGTGCTTATTGACTACAGGACTGGATTCATCCTCGAGGTAAATGGGTTTAACCTCCACGCTTACATCGTGCGATACTTCTACAAATGTGGGCTGATACATGGATATAATTGATTTGAGTTTTTCCCATTGTAACTAAAATCCATGGTCTAATCAAAGAAGAGAAATTGAATGAAATATCCCTTGACATGTGATGGAAAAGGTCGTTATATTTGGAGCTCTGTTTGGTCCGGTAGTTCAGTTGGTTAGAACGCCTGCCTGTCACGCAGGAGGTCGCGAGTTCGAGTCTCGTCCGGATCGCAATCTATTAAGCCCTTAGCTCCCAAAGAGTTAGGGGCTTTTTTGTTTCTATTAATTGTTCCGTAATACTTGCTGAAATAGATCTGGGACAGCTATGGGACAGCTCAATGCCTTGTATCTGCCCAAATTTCAGCCTTTTACCTTTCTTTTGATCTTTTTATTTATAGCTTTTCCGAAAGCCATTAAGAAATAAATAAGATTAGATTCATCAAGAATAATGCACATTTGTTAAGTATGAAACCCAAGAAAGTATATAAATACAAGTCCCCTGGTAAATATTTATTCGATATTTTAAAAAACAACTATCTCTACTTTTCCCTACCTCAAGAGTTTAATGACCCTTTTGATTGTAGAATTGTTGTTGACCATGATGGAGATTTACAAGATTGGTTGGGCTGGGCCAAAAGCTTAGACAAACCCTCAGATATCAAGCAAGAAGTAATCAGACAAATTAAGTCTAATAACTTTGAGCCAAGTCAAATTTCAAGGCCCCCTTCAAATGAAAACAATCAACAAGTAATTCATTGTTTTAGTGAAATTCATGACAACCTATTAATGTGGAGTCACTATACTAATAACCATAAAGGTGTTTGTATTGGATATGAAGTGAATAAAGAGTTCAACTCTCCATGTATTTACTTTGACGATAACGAAGTAAAACCGTTCCACCCTTCCATAAAAAATGGAGCAGTTCCATTAATTCCTGTTACTTATAAAAAAAGCATGCCCAAACCTGTAGATTTTTTTAACAAAAAAGAGGAGGATATAATCCGTTTTTTAGTCACGAAATCAAATGAGTGGGAATATGAAAAAGAATGGCGGGCTTTATATCCTACTGACAAAATTCAGAACCAGAAGATTACAATTCGAAAAGATCTGATTAAAGAAATTTATTTGGGTGCTAAAATTGAGAAAGGGACTCGAGATAAGATTCTTGAAATCGTATCCGAAGAATATTTATCTAATGGTTATAACATAGATGTTTACGAGCTTGAATTAGCAGATAGAAGCTACAGCTTAAACGAAAAAAAGCTAAAGCTCTAAATAAATACATGTATAGGTATTTTTTAAAAAGTTTTTCTTGGAATCAGTTATGAAATCAAATTTTTAAAATATGAATAAAAAATACACGGTTGGCATTGTAATTTTATCTCTGGCAATATCGTTTGCGTTATATAAACTAAATTACAATTCAGTAAATGCAAGTGCCTTTTTAACTAATTTAATTACAGTCTCAGGTATTACTACTGCTATTATTATTTCATATGCTGCTAATAAGATGTTTCAAGAAAGGACTAAAAGGCTGAATAGGGAATTAAAAATTGAAGAGCTTTTTAGTAAAATCACATCTTTTAGAAAAGTTGCTTACTACATAGCTGAAAGTGATAACCTTTGGGACAATTATGAAGACATCACAACATTTAAGAATGATGAAAACGAGTTCTCATATGAAAATATTCATAACCACCAAGACGATAATAATCTAATTTTAGATTTCTGGAATGGGAATCTGCCTTATAATACCAGCACTATAGACTTTTACTTAGCTCTTCAAGAAATCATTGGAGATCCAAATCAAGATGGGTGGAAGTTTGATCCAGTATATAAAAGTGAATATACTCTAACAGAAATTGAAAAATTATATGATCCATCAAATCAACTTTGGTACTATCTTTTTCATGAAAATAATACTGAAACAATACATGATGGAAGTGTAAATAAATTATTCGAACCTTATTTTTCTAAAGAGTTGAAGAATATTGATACAAAATATACTTATCTCAATGATATACCTACAATAATCGCAAAACTGGGTAGCGACTTTCATGAAGAATATCTTCCAAAAGCATATAGTTTGATGAAAAAAAATTTAGCTCCATTACCTACACATTTTCAACTGCTCATAAATATTCTTCTTATAATTATAATTTTTGGAATTATATTGCCTTTAGGCCATTTTTGGTCGGATCATGCAATAGTTTCAGACCTTATATTAATTTTCAGCACCGGATTCTCTATAACGTCCTTAATAAGTCTATTTTTCGTTCTAAAAATGTTTATTCGGAGAGAAGTCCGATTTGATAAGTACACGTCCTAAATTCAATAATTCGTCGAATTAACTGGCAGCTTATTTAATTGCCTGTCTATTTAACTTTATTATCATTCAAATACACCTCAATATCTTCAATGCAATATCGGATTGTACGACCATTTTGGGAAAAGGGGATCTGACGACTGTCTCTCAAATATTGGACTTGTCGGCGCGAACATTGAAGCATATCCATCACATCATTAGTTGTTAGCCACTTCTTCCTGGTTGCTTTGCGTATTAGCATAGGCATTTCTTCTCTCATTACTTTTCTAACGGCATTATAAATAGCTTCTTCAAACTCTTCTTTATTTGGTATGAATACATTCATTGGTAATTATTTTCTTTTAGTTAATATTTATAAGGTCTTTGAGAGATTGATGATACTTTATATCATTTGTTTACTTATAAAAATCGGAAAAACTAATAACTAAAGATGGCAAAGACAGTATTCATTTTAGGAGCAGGTGCTTCTGCAAAAGCAGGAGTTCCATTAATGAATAATTTCCTTGATAAGGCCAGAACTCTTTGGAAAGAGGGTAAAATCAACAAGGAGGATGAAGAACATTTTAAAAATGTATTTAGAGGGATTAGCTCTTTACAAAGAATACATTCTAAATCTCAGTTAGATATTAACAATCTGGAGTCAGTGTTTGCTACTTTTGAGATGGCAAATCGACTGAATAAAATGCCTGGTTTTGAGAAAGAGGAAATACCTGCTTTAGTTAAATCAATGAGAACACTTATAGTTGTCACGATAGAGAAATCCCTCAAGTTTCCAGTATCAAATGGCAATTTAAAAGTACCCGAGCCTTACGAGCAATTTGCCTCTCTTTTAAAAAAGCTTAAATCTAAAGCTATACCCTCCCAAGAGATTTCAATTCTAACATTTAACTACGACTTAGCAACAGATCATGCTCTTCAGTCTCATAATTTAGGATGTGATTATTGCCTTCCCAACAGCATGAAAAGTGAAGCAGATAGAATCAAACTTCTAAAGCTACACGGTTCTCTAAATTGGGGCATAACCCAAGAACATGAGAATATAAGACCATGGGAACTAAAAGAGTTTTTATCAACAAAAAACTATTTATCCCACAATAAGTATGGTTTATTAACCCCTGGTTCTGAGTTCAAAAGCTATAAAAATGATAACTTAGATTTAGAGTACAAAGATGAGCCAGTCATTATCCCACCAACTTGGAATAAATCTTCATTCCACTCAGACTTGGAAAAGGTATGGACTGAAGCTGCAAGTCAGTTAGAGCAAGCTGAAAATTTATTCGTAATCGGTTTTTCTTTACCCGAAACCGACATCTTTTTTAGACATTTATATGCTTTAGGCACAGTAGGTGATGTTCCCTTTAACAAATTTTGGGTATTTGACCCAGATGAAAACGGCATTGTAAAAGAAAGATATAAAAACTTATTAGGTCCGGGGGCCAAGTCAAGATTCAAGTTTTACAATGAAAAATTTGAAGAAGCTGTTAGCATTATAGAACATTCTTATAACTTCAGAAAGTAATGCAATTAAAATATTGCCCAAACAATAAATGTAAGGTTTTGTCTTTTCTTAACATTCAGCTATTCCAAAAGGAAATCCTACCCTGATAGCTCCTAAATGATATTTATCCTCATAAAATTTTATGAGGATTATATTTTATTCCATTCGTTCAAGGCGAGATAATTTAACACCCTATAAGAGAAATACTATCGCTTTTAGAAGTTTTTCATAATGATTTATGAATCATAAAATGGGATGATCCAATATTATGACTTAGATCAAGTAAAAACCACTATTTAAGTGAAAATACCATTCATTTTAAGCTCTAATAGACTCATATTAATGATAGGATTTTAAATCGAAGAAAGGAAAACCTGTAAACAAAAGTATTCCAAACAAGAGAACTTAAATCGTTATCTATCCTAACCTTCTTTATTGCGGCAAAAAACAGCCACCTTTACTCTATCTTCCCTATTTTTTGCAGTCATTAATCTAAAAATGCTATAAACAGTGAATGTTATTTATTCACCTTTGTTAGCATTCAGCTTAAATCTCCCTGTAAACCACTGATATGGCAAAAAGTGTGGACAACTGAATGCAAACTATAATTATTCTTTCTCTTATTCGCGGCCATAATATTGAAGCTTTATTAACAAATTTACCATCCTTAGATAACCTTTGCCTTTTTAGACAGTTATATGAATAGTGCATAAATCTGGCAAACCAATTATATGCATTTACTTTCTCCAAAATTACGGAGGAGCCTAAATTATGCCGGAACTTTTACAATTCAATTTTTAGATTTTTGGAGAGTTTAATACTGAAAATTAGTCCCAGAAAATAGATACACCAATAGAGTTTAATATACTGAGAAGGGATGATTAAATAATATTAAGGGGGCCCCTCAGACATGTGCCACACCCCTACCCCGTTTTAAAGGGATACCCCAAAATATCTCATATGGTACCAACCTGGATCGTTATTTTCCTCAAATATTCTATGTTCTTCTATCACCTTAAGGAATAATGATGCAATGAATATTGATTATTCGGATCCTCAGTTTCGATATTTTTATTAATAACCTTTTCCACGATTGACTCAATTTTTTCCGGATTAATACCTTCAAGTTCATCCGTAGTAATCAGATTATCAATTAACCCAGCATCCTTATAAGACTCTCTTTTTAAATTATTCCAAGTTTGCTCGTATCTGCGTTCTCCTAATTTGCCCAAGTGCTCCCAGTACCAAGTTTCATCTGAGGTATACAGTGTGAAATCAGTTTTAATCCTTAACTCTGTGCCATTGATTTCTGGATATTTCTCGTATTCAAAGTCGAAATTCGATTTATCTAACTCTTCGCGCTTACCCATCAGTATGTGGTAAATAAGTAGCTCCACCCTGGACTGAACAAATATTCCCTTTTCTGGTTCAAGGGAGTAGTATCTAAATGGTTTATCAAGCAACAAACTTGTTCTTCTGGAAGCGGTATAAGCCCTGTTATTTGCATATTTTAATAACTCTTCTGCACTTTTTTTCTCACTCTCTTGTATAAATATAGTCAGGGTTTTCTTTGAACGCGTTAAGGCAGTATAAACTAATTCTTTTGAGAGTAATCCATATTTTTGGGGCAGAACTAAAAACACATGATCAAAACCACTTCCCTGAGATTTGTGTACAGTAATCGAGTATGCTAAGTCAAAATGCTCTTGCTCATTCTTACGGATTTTTTTAAAGTCTAAATTTTCAATATGATCCTTCTGAGGAAAATTGAACCATTCGGTACCTGAACCATCATGTACAAAGCCAATTGTACCATTTGATAATTGAAGCCTACCCTGCTCATAGTAATTTTTAGTCCTTATCACCTTATCCCCAAACTTGTACCACCCATCACCAATCTTTAACTCTTTATCAGATTTTATATCATCCTGAAATAGATCGTTAATCCTTGATGTTCCAAAAATATCACCGTGATACGGAGTAAGAATTTGAAATTTATCCGGTGTTATTTCTCGATTAGAAGGTAAACTCCCATCCTTTTTTAAGCCAAGCATTTGATTCAGCTGCTCACTTTTATCTCCTGTTATACCCTGTTCGGCTGCTAACTTTGAAAATTCATTTTTAATAGCTGAATACAAATCTTCTGCCGTAGACCAATATTTGAAAGTTAATCCTTCTGATATGCTTTCCTTTTTCTCTGATATATGTTTATCAAGCTTTGGAGATAAGTCACCATCCGTAGTAAAAGCCCATGCTAAATCATTAATGTTATGTTCTTTCAACTCTTGCCTACAATTAGACTGTAGTTTTATGAAGTTATCATGATATTCAGATCGAGATTTCAAGAAATAAAGTATATCAGACAATACCTTACCATAACCAATAGCTGGCAACTGATTAGGATCACCAACAAGGATCAATCGTTTAAAAGAAGGAGCTTTAAAACTGATAATCTTTAGCAATTCATTAAACTTCATCAGATCCACCATCGAAATCTCATCAACTATCAAGTTGTTGATACTTCTTAGCTCCTGCCTTGGAATCTTACTGTTACGTACATCTGCCAAAAGCTTATCAATTGTGTATGCTTCAATTCCTTCAAACCCTTCCTCATTGGATAGCCTTAAAGCAGCCTTACCTGTTGGGGTTAACACCAAACAGGACTGTGACTGGTCCTGATACTCCTGAACAATATTTAAGATTTCATATGATTTTCCACTCCCTGGACTACCCGTTAATGCATAAAACTTTTTTCTGAAAATATTATCATATAGCTCCTTACGTTCTTCAACAAAAAGCTCTCTTTCCTCTTCTTTTTTTAAAGTATTGTCTAACCTATCAAGAGATTCCTCAAGGTAAGAATCGATGTCACTATAAGATTGATTTAAATCCGGCTCATCAATCAAATACTCTATTACCTCTTCAATTTCCTGCTCAGCATTGTATACCTCATACAAATAAAAATAAAAGGTATCATTGGCTTGGATAATCTTAATTTTGTTTTGGTTTTCTTGGAAGTGATTAATCACTTCTGAATCCAATTTTTCAAAGTACTTGGATGGTATTGTATACTCTTCTCCGATATTATAAAATAGAGGATACGCTTTTAATCCCTCCTCCAAATTCTTGGCATCAGAAAAACAGTGTCCCACATTTTCCAATGTCCGCAAATAGCGAATCGTTATAGCTCGTAACCTTCTCTTGTCTTTGTAACTTAATTCCCTTTGTAACCCTATACGAGACAAAAATCTTGTATGCGGGAAGTATGCAATATCAATTTTAAATAAATCTATTGGAGCATCCAGTTCTTCACCATAAACATCGTCATGACTATCTTCCCAATATTCATATTCTTCAAATAGTAAGTAGGGGTTATCACTAATTTCTTCTACTGAATGCGATGATGTTACATCTGTCTGAATATCATTTATCCATTTATCAGGGAGCTTTAATTTTCCTTTTAAAACCCTTTTGAATTGAAATGTATTCAAATTCAACATTGCAAGACGAAGAAATTGATCAATAGATAGTCCGTACTGATCTATCTTATCCTTGAGCTCCCATAAGTCATTGCGATATGTAGAGTATTCTTCATAATCAGTAGGATCGTTTAGAATACCTAAAAGTTCCTCATCGGGGTACTCATAATTAGACAAGTTAAAATCCTGAATAAAATGCTTTAACCCGAACTCATTCTTTTCAATCCCAAGTAGTACTTTTGATAAAGAAGAAAACCCTGGGAAATAAGATCTTTTATTCCAACAAAATTCCAACAACTCATTTACGGTATCAATCTTTTGTTGCATTTCGTCCGGATCAACTATTCCATCATCGCGACACTCAATCAGACTTTTTCTCATTTTGGTGAGCAAATAGATAGCCTCATCATCACCAATATCCATTGCCACATATTTGAAACATGGCTCTAATTCTGGCTCTGTTATCGCTACCTTAATTTTATCCAACAGCTCTTCGCTTTGCTCCTCATTTAATCCTATTGTATCACTATAATCCAGATACTCATGATATGGCATTCGAACCTTGGGGGACTCGAAAGATAGTCTCAAAGCCCAATTCATTTTCGGGAAGTTTTGCCCTTTGGGTCTACTTTCTCTGATTTTTTGAATTTCGGATTCTGGGCCAAATTCTGGAATATCATCCTTCTTGTCTATAATCAGTCCACAACCTACTACCAAATATTGTTGTTCCTCTTCTGTAAGCGGATTACTATAATTAGCATACATAAATCCAATACTCGCTCCTTCGTGAAGCTTCGCTTTAAACCGAGGTATCCTTACTGATTCAAGATTGCCTGGATAATCACCGTAATTTTTTTTCTCACTTTCAGAACGGCAAAATGAGAGGGCATAAGGCCAGCTAAACATCGAACTTGCGGGGAGTTCTTCTTTAATATTATCCAGTTCTTCTCGCGCCGCAGGGTTAAAATGTTCAACAGTTATTGGATCAGAACCAAATAAATTAACAGACCAGAAACAGGGAGGAACATAATCGATGCTACTAATTTTCTTTCCGGCATGCTCCCTCTCCTTGTCAATATTTTTTCGTTTCTCTCTTCTTATTCGATCTGATAATAATGAATTAAAACCGCTACAGTGATAATTTTGGTCAGGATCATTACAAATGGTCCCATTCCACTTGTTATCATGCCATGCAACTCTCAAGGTTACATGAGAGGGAGGCATAGAAAAGGTTTCTTTTTTTATTTCTTCTTCTGCTTCTTCTGATTGATTTTCATCGCTTTGAATATCATCAATCTGATCAACCAAATTCATCGCCCATCTAACTTGTTTGAGGCTTAACCTGTCAGATCGGCCAGCATATTTCTTTGCCTTCATTAAAATTCCACGTTCTTCAAAAGAGAAGGAGTTCTTATGCTCTGGTTCTTTTGTAAATTCAATATATTCTTCCCACTCTCCCTCTCTTATTCTATCGAATAACCCCTTCATCAATTGAATAGAAGATGGATCACTTAAATCATAATTAGAAGCCATAAAAAACACCCAAGTAGTTCAAAATAAAAATGCGTGAAGTGCTAACCATCACTTTTTTAAGTAAGCGTTTATAGTATAAAAGTACAATCATCCACAATTAATCGATGAATAGCAATTTGGTAAACAGTTACTAATTAATTGCTTGGGCTTAGCCATCGTATCGCTATTATTTTATCGATTGGCGGAATTAGTATACGGGCTGAGCCGAATCGGGTTTTCAATACTACGGATTAACATTATTTTTGAACAATATTATAACCACTATATAGTTGTGTATATATAACTATTATGATTATATTAAACTATATAGTTGTAAAAGTTACTAAATAATCATGGTTTGGCAGCAAGTGTTAATGACGTAGAAAATTTTCTTAAAAGATTTAAGGGGAAGATGGATGCTTTTGGAATCTACTTTCCTGGAAGAATGAAAAATATTAAATCACGAAGCGAACGAGAGATAACTATAGATCAGCTCAGAGATACATTAAGAAATATTGAAGTGTCAAATTATCATAAAGGGCCAATTAAAAATATGGATGACTCAGCAGAACCAATTTGGATATTTGGTGCTGACATTAATGGAACTGAGTATTACATAAAATTAACCCTTGGAATAGAAAATAATATGGTTGGATGTATCTCATTTCATGAAGCAGAGAACACTTTAAATTATCCTCACAAGGAAGGTTAAAATCAGGTATCAAATATGAAAAGTCCGTTTACAGGAGGAGAAGTAGAATTAAAGGTTGAAAGAGAAACTTTAGAGTTTCGTGACGAAGAATTTACTATCCCATACAATTACTATGTATGTAAAGATACTGGAAAGGAGTTTACCACTGATAGAATTGAAGAATTAAATGAAACCACCCTTTATAATAGGTATCGAGAAAAACATAAGATTCCATTTCCTGATCAAATAAAATCAATTAGAGAGAAGTATAATCTATCTCAAACAAAAATGGCAGAAGTTTTAGGTTTTGGAGTTAATACTTATAGAAATTATGAGAAGGGTGGAATCCCAATCGCCTCAAATGCGAATCTTATTAGAACTGCAGAAAATCCACATGAGTTTAAAAAGTTGCTCAGTTATTGTGAAGCTTTGAGTGAGAAAGAAAAAGAAAAGATTGAAAAGAAAATTGAATCAGTTATCGAATTAGATACTGACAATGAAGAGAAACTAATTAAATATTTTATTCTAAATAATCACGTAGAACCAAATATCTTTACAGGATACAGGGCCACAAATTTTGAGAAGCTTTTTAATGCAATTTTATTTTTCGCCCAAAGAGAAAACCTCTTTAAAACAAGATTGAATAAGTTATTATTCTATTCTGACTTTAAATGTTTTAAAAATGAAGGGTTTTCAATTACTGGTATGAATTATGCTGCAATTCCGTTGGGCCCAGTACCAAACTATTTTGATATACTTTATTCAATTGCTTCAAAAAAAGGTTTTATTGATATTGAATACCATGATTTTGGAGATAAGACAGGCGAAAAATACAAGCCGCATCCAAGCAGAGATTTTGAAGCTGAATTTTTTTCAGATATTGAAATTAAATATTTAGAAAAGGTTCATGAGAATTTTAAAGGGATAAAAACAAAGGAACTTATTAAAATAAGCCATGAAGAAAAGGGATGGTTAGATAGAAATGAAAAGAAAGATCTTATTGAGTATGACTATGCTTTTGAACTGAAGAATTAGTTATTTGAATCTATTAGAAATGAGGAGAAATTTTCTCTAACCAATATTTTAAGTTCTCAAATCGAAGTTTGGTCCCTTAATTTCTATTTCTTCGGGAATTTTAATTTCTTCTGAGTCATTCGTTGTTCTCACATGGTTTAGAAATAGTTGTATTGCAATTTCATTGCGTTCAGCTTCAAGAGAAGGGCCAAGCTGAATTGAACTTACTGGGAAAACGAAATTCTCTTCTTGTTCAGAGTATATATTATTTTTTAAGTAGGGTACTAATCCTCCATCGGAACTTCTGAAATTTAATTTATCAGGCTCATGACTATCTAACTTTGTTCTTATCATACGCCACTCTTGTTCCTCTTCAAAGGCTGGATGCTTGTAAGAGAGTATAATATCAACAAGTAAATTAACTATATCTCCACCAATTTTTGCTGCTAACAAGCCAGCATTATTTCTATCTACATTTCCCAGAATTTTTTCAAGACTGTTTTCTGCCTCATTTAGTACAGCCTCTACAAATCTAATTTGCCTTTCCCTTTTGTAGATTACTTTGCGTAAAATAGGACTGTTTCCTTCATCGATATCAATACTTTTAGGTTTTATCTGAACACCAGATGAGAAATCGAACCCGACGCAATATCCCCCACCATTATCAGAGTAAGCTCTCCACTGGCTCAATAAATTACCAGATTCACAGAAACATGTTATGTATGCATGTTGTAAAGTTTTTCCAAAGCCACTAATCGTTTGGCTGATACTCTCATAGAATTGACCTAAGGGAGCTTGGCCAAATTCTTCAATTTTCGCTTCTAATATTTCTTGAACTAAATTTTTCCCATACTGTAATTCCAAGGGATCATTAAATGTGCTGTAGTGTCCAAGCCACAATGTTCTGTTGTCAAAAATTCCTTTTAAACCTTCATCTGTTGTATAATGATAAAGCTTCTTATCATCTTGTAGTTCATGGTAATCTAACCATATAGTTCTAAAATCTTTTATTATTTCCCTTATTCCGTCTGGTCGAGTTTGCGGGTTGGTAATAAATAATAGTCTGGATCTAAATGCCATAAATTAATCTCGTCTTAAATATGCCTTCAACGATGCCTTAAACATCCGTCCGTGATTTGGATATTTCAAGTGTAAGAGCTCGTGAATCACAACCTCTTTCCGTTTAGAATCGGGCTCTTCTAAGAGATCTTTGGCAAAGGTTAGTCGGCCACGTGTAGAGCAACTGCCCCATTTCTTGGTCATATCAGATCGGACATGTACCTCTTTCGGTTGGACACCGATCTCCTTTGCCCAATGTTGTACTTCCTTTTTAAATTCCTTAGAGGTTACCATGTTATCGCGCCGATTCTTTTAATACTTGCATGATCTTCTTGGAAAGACTTACAATCTCCTGGACTTCCATTTCACCTTTCATCTTCTTAGCTAATAGCTGTGTAATTGCTTGTTTGATTTTTCGTTCATGGTTTTCATCATCAGTAAAGTAGGGATACTCTTGGAAGGTATCATGCAGTTCATTAGCCAATTCTTCAGGATTAGGAAGCCCTTCTTCCTTAAACAGCCAATAAACTACAAATACTTCATCAGGAATATTCTTTTCGGCCTTTTGTTGTCGGGCATCGTTGATCTCTTCAACCAATTCACGAAGCTTATCGAGCATCTCTTGAGTTGTAAGCTGCTTCTGGCGGAAACGCTCTGAGATTTTCTCTGCTTTCTCTCCAATAGATATAAGAACCGGATTCTTATCCTTTTCATTAGAGATGGCTCCCTTAATACTTCGAATCAGGTTCATGACCTTCTCTGAATCACTCTGTCCCGACTCTTCCAGTTTTTTTAGAGTCTCACCGTCTATTTCATAAACTTCAAGATCAGGCTTGATAGAGCTGGTTTGGGTATGCTCTTGCACCAGCTTTTTTGTTTTGCGCAGAAAATCTTGATCGAGCAAAGGAGTGGGCTCATAGGTCTCCTTCAATATTCGATACATTTGAGATAGGTTCTCATATGCATTGAGATAATCCCGCAGGAATTTATCAGGAGAAATAATCTCATAGACATCCTGAACATGCCGAAAAAAATCGAAGAACTCTTTCCGAGTCTCTTCGTTTTGGTATCCTTCTACAATGGCATCTATGGCTTTATCGCGCTTTTTATCCTTAATGATAGATAAGTGATCTTCCTCTGCGGTTTTCATCAAGTCTTCAAAGTGTTCCTTCAGTACTTCAATATCTTGAATCACGCCCTCGATGTCGGATGAATCAAAAGCCAAGGCTTTTTCCAGGTTGTCAAAGATACCAACAAAATCAACCACCAAGCCAGATTGCTTTTTTCGACCTGTATCATCTTCATAGGGTCGATTAACGCGAGCAATGGCTTGTAGAAGTACGTGATCGCGCATAGGCTTGTCAAGGTACATCGAGTACAAGATCGGCGCGTCAAAGCCAGTCAGAAGCTTTTCAGTTACAATCAAAATTTTCGGAGTACCATCAGGCTTGCGAAAGTTTTGACGTATCTCCTTTTCTCTGTCATCACTTAGATGGTATTCTGCCAGTAACTCTTCATCATTATGTCCCTTGCTGTAAACCACTTCCGAATATTCCTCAGGTAACAGCTTATCCAGTTCTTTCTTATACAAAGCACAAGCTTCACGGTCCACGCCAACCAGAAATGCCTTATAGCCCATTGGCTCAACAAATTTCTGATAGTGATTCACCATGTATTCAGCTACTTGCTGGATCCGTTCTGGCTTTTTAAGCATGGTACGGAGATTAACCGCTTCATCTAATACCCTGTTCAGTTTATCTACATCGGAAATACCGGCCAAATCAGCTTTATTTAGGAATTCCTCCTCCAGCATCTCTTTCTGGACACGAATTTCACTGGGAGCCAATGAATAATGGAGTTCAACAGTAGTTCCATCTTCTATGGATTCGGCAATACTGTATTTATCCAGATACTTGTCTTCTGGATCGTCTTTACCGAATAGAACAAAGGTACTTCTGCCCTGACTGGTTTTGTCAATAGGTGTGCCCGTGAAACCGACGAGCGTGGCGTTAGGCAAGGCAGACATAAGGAATGTACCCAGTTTGCCTCCAGTAGTACGGTGAGCTTCATCAATCATTATGAAGATATTCTCCCGCGTATTGATTTCAGCGGGCATTTCATCAAATTTATGTATTGTTGAGACGATCAATCCACGGTGATCATCTTTCAGGAGGGTGCGTAGGTGCTTTTTGGTGTTGGCTACCTCCAAGTGTTCAAAGCCCACCGCCTCCAGGTTTTGAAAGAGTTGTGTCTCCAGTTCATTTCGATCCACCAACATCAGAACCGTGGGGTTCTCAAACAGATCATTTTCTATAAGCTGTTGTGCACTAACAATCATGGAATAGGTTTTACCCGAACCTTGGGTATGCCAGATCAAACCACGATCCTTCTTTTCATTCTGGGCCCTTTCTTCGATCTTCTGTACCGCCCGCATCTGATGAGGACGCAGTATAACTTTTTTAAGCTCCTCATCGGCGCGAGTAAAGAGGATATAGTCGCGGAGGATTCGGATGATTCGTCTCCGATCAAAAAACGACTTGACCAACTCCTCGTAGTTTCCGGTCTGTTCTTCTTTCCAGTTGAAAACCCACTTGGTGGAGTTATTCCACGTTGCACTATAGAAAAACTGAATAGAATGTGTGATGGAATAAACTTGGTTCAAGGTCATTAGCTCAGGTGTCTCCCGGTGGTAACGACGAATTTGAGCCATGGCATCGTTCATCCCATCAGTTTTGTGGGCGGCCTTAGCTTCAAGGATTAATACCGGGATACCATTAATAAGAAATACTACGTCAGCGCGATTGCGCTTGGTTCCATTGTCATAGGTAAACTCTTTGGTTACTGTAAACTCATTTCTATTAATTTTTTCGGCATCGATAATGGTAACATCCCGCTCTCGATTTTCTTCAGGGACAAATACCGTTTTTAAGCCCTTCAAATACTCCCAAGCCTCAAGACTACCTTCTACATTGGCTTTGAGACGCTCCATTTTACCAATCAGATCTTCAGCCATGGAGCGGTCCATGAAGTCGGGATTAAGCTTCATCATCTGCTCGATGAACAGTTCCTGCATGATCAGACCAGATGCTCCCCCCCGGCAGCGCAGGCACTCCTGTTGAGATACTACTTCCCATCCCAATTCATAAAGGGTATCAGATCCCAACGGTTCACTGACGTATTCTAATATGGGGTCTTGAACGGATGCTTCTTCACTACCGATGCTTGGACTCATAATAATCTTTTTTAAATGACCCGAACGTTTGCGGTCATTAGGTTTTCAAGTAGCGAATTAAATAAACTTTCCAGAGATGTTTTTTTGTCAAGTTCAGTGTTAATTTTTGATTCAAACGAGTTCAATGTTTCAGAAATTTTTATTTGCGTTTGAATGTCGGGTAATTGTATTGGAAGCTGGCGAAGACGTGTCAAAGCAAGCTTTGGTTGAGAAGTTTTGGTGGTTCTTATGTCAATCTGATGTTGTGCTGCGGGATTTGATAAAAAATATTTCAAATAATCTTTATCCAATACCGCTGTGTCAGTTATCATTATTTTAGCCGCATTTTCAGTTAAGTTAGCCCCATCTAACTCACTTGGGATGGTTCCAGTTACCCCAATTGTTCCCGCAATTGAAATAAAAACATCCTCTTTAGAGATTGTATATCTTGAAATTTCTTCAAAAATATCTTCTGTAAGGTATTTTAATTCTGTTTTATCAATGGACCCATCTTTAAAATCTTTTACTCTCAAATAGGGATGATTTGTTATTTTATCTACCAAATCCTTTCCCTTGGGTAGTCTTTTCCCTCCCTTGACATTAGCTAATTCCTGAAGCTCAACTACTTCCCAATCTTCGGGAATTTGTCCAATTTCTGTCTCCTTCAGTTCCACCTGATCTGTCTGATCCACTGGTACTGAACCATAGGTAAACAGATGCTTCATCATAGATTTCTTGAGTTCACGTGTGGCTTGGATCACCGCCTCGGTCTGCTCGATGGCATCTTGTACCGTATTTAAGATAGATACAATTTCTTCCTGCTCATTTAACGGTGGAGAATGGAGCTCAAGGTTTCTTAGAACTACTTTGGGTAGACGCTGCCTACCAGTAGAACCTTCCATCTTACCTGCTAAATCTGATCTTATCTTACTCCGTCTTAAATAGTAAAATAGATACTCCTTTAATATATTTACTTCTTCCTTTGGATGGAGTACCCAAACTTCTGTAGTAGCATACCCATACTCATTTGATAAGTTATCAAGTATAGCCTGCTTCCCATTTTCAAATGATGGAGTAATTTTTGCTACCAGTAAATCATCTTTAAAAACAAATGAGCCACTTTTAATCTCTTCTAACGTTCTACTCTCGGCATAATCTATTTTCCGATTGGATTCTGAAATTCCATCCATTGGAATAAATGGGATAGGCTCACCTTCGGGAATATCCAAGCTTCTTGGCTTCCTGGTAAATTCAAAAGCTTCATCAACCTTCATAGGTTTCCAGCCTTCAATCGAACTTTCATCAATACTCTCTGTATCTGCCAAATCTGCTTGCATAAATTTCCTATCTAACCATGTGTTTTAGTTACTAATTCCTGAATAAATGACTCATTATTTCGGGATGAACCTATCCTCATACTAAAAGCCCAGTTCTTTTAACACCTTATCTAATTCTTCATCCATCTTTGTACGCTCTTCCTCTGCCTCTTCCAATAAAACAACAGCATCCTCCAAGGGGAGTACTTCTTCCCCTCCATTTTTAGAGACATAGCGTGAAGGACTCAGGTTAAAATCATTTTCTGAGATTTCATCCAATCCAATAATGGTAGAGAGCTCCTCTTTTTCTTCCCAATTCAGATAGACCTCACTTATTTCTTTGATATGCTCTTCTTCCAGATAGTTTTTAGGATCTCCTTTACTAAACAAGTGAGACGCATTGACAAGCAGTATTTCCTCTGGATATCGTTTATCTTTATTAATGACCATAATAATCCCCGGTGCGGAAGTATTGTAAAACATGTTTTCCGGCATCAAAAACACGGCTTCTACGAGATCATTTTTTACAAACCTCTTTCTAACATCCCTCTCTTTATTTTTACCAACATTTCCACTGCCCCTTGAAACCGCGCCGGTATCCAACACTACAGCCATACGGCCCTCTTCTTTCAATGAAGCATGCATATGCTGTACCCACCCCCAGTCAGCCGTATTACTTGGCGGGAAACCAAAATTGAAACGCCCATAAGTATCATTCTCATAAGTGGATTCATCAAAATCCTGATTCCACATAGGATTGGCCGTCACAATATCAAAGTCCTGCAAGGTAGTATCATCCTTCAAGAATCCAGGACGATGCATGGTATCACCCAGTTTTATAGTAGCATTGTGTACATCATGAATAAACATGTTCATTTTAGATAACGCATATGTACTTGCTTGAACTTCTTGTCCAAAAAACCTCAACCTTTTCTTTCCAGTATCCTTCCCATACTTCTCATTAAACCTGAGTTTACATTTGATCAAAAGGCCACCCGATCCCACCGTGGGATCGTAAACGGTTTCACCGGGTTTCGGATCAAGAATATGAGCCATGAGAATGGCCACTTCTTTAGGTGTATAAAATTCTCCAGCGCTTTGTCCACCATCTTCGGCAAATTTTCGAATTAGATATTCATAGGCTCGTCCTATTATGTCTGGCTCTACATCATCCAATCCTAAACGATGTTTGGTCAATACATCAATTAACCTTTTTAAAGCTCCATCAGGAATAATACGTTGCCCGCTTGTCGTGGCATTAAAATCTACCCTGTTAACAACTCCTTCCAATTTGGGATTTTCTCTGGCAAGTGCCTGAGTTAAATCGGTTAGGTACTCCCCAAGACCAGTGCTTTTCTTTTTAACTTTTTCCCATCGGTATTCTGGTGGAATATAAACCCGAACAAGTGAGTGATCTTCCTCTACAAAAGCTTCGGCTGTTTCACGATCCCCATAATCGTCCGCAAGATTATCTAATTCATCCTCAAATACATCAGATAGTCTTTTTATGAAAATCAGTGGCAGGATATAGTCTTTATACTTCGGAGCATCTACAGGCCCGCGAAGTTTACATGCAGCATCCCAAAGCCAGTTTTCGAGAGTAGAGGTGTCGAGCTGATTATTGGCCATATTATTTAGTACAATTAAGTTAGTTTCGTAACCCGCTAATCTAACTTAAAGAAAAAACTATTAAAACAACCATTGGCCAAGTTAGATTGGCTTGTAATTGGTAAATGCTTATTTAGCCTATATATCACAAAAAAAGAGAGCGGTCCCATGTTGAAACTTAATATCCTCCAGAAAAGAATTGAAAGGCTTGAAGAGTTATATCCTAAAATTACAGAACGACTTGTTCAAATATTTGAAAATGAAAATAACCCCAAGGAAAAAGTATATGATTCCGATAAGTTTAATGACCTTGTATATGAGTACAGAGATACAAAAGGAAAGATATTGTTATCCTTGATAGAAGAATCAGTCTTTAATATTGAACATGAATACTTAGCACAATTACGGAAAAAACTTCAAAAACTCACTTTACACGGTGATCCCAATATCCCCGATAGGTTTTTAGACGGGGAACATGAGGCATTGAAAAAATTACTTTTGGATTTGCTTGAGCCAGAAATACCTCATGAAGAGCATCGTGAGCTCGCAGATGAGTTTAATGACACCTATAGTGGATATAATTATATCTATAACAAAGCGCGAACAAACCTACTGATTATTAAAGCCGGTGCAATTCCTCAATCCCTTGAAAGATATATTAAGGAAATTAGAGAGTGTTTAGCTCTATGGAAATATTTGGCAGCCACTACCCTCCTAAGAACCACATTGGAAATTTCAGTTCAAGACCTATGTTCTAAAAATGATCTTGATGATTTGGGTAACACAAATAATTGGGATCGAAAGTCTAAATTCTGGGAGGATTTAATTGATCAAGGAAAAATTAATTCAAGGAGTGACATTGATCTCAAAAATATTACTCTTTTTCATCAGATTGATTTACTCTGCTTAAAAGATAAATTTATACAGCTCCAAAGTGAATGTCATGATCTGAGAAAAAGAACCAATGAGGTCATCCATGATGAGGTCAACTTAGACAAAAAGCTTGCAATGGAATTAACCCACCGTACATTTCAGCTCATACATGAATTATATGAATCTAATTGAGCACCATTAAATTACCTCGACAAAATTGAACACCTTAATCCCGGAGGGATATATAAGAATTTTTATATAGCATTACCTTTTCTTTAAATGAATCTTTGGATACACATAATTTGGACGCTGCAGATATACTTTGCCTCTATTTTTACGTAATCGGTTGGGAGGAACTTCTAAAGAATCAGGCATTCCAAATAAATCCACCTCAACAATTTCAATATTATTCATCTTTAGCGTCGCGACATCTTCGGGAGTTAAGTTATTGACCTGAATAAAATTTGGCTCCATTTTGATATAGCCACAATTTTCAGCAATTTTTCGGTATCTTTTAGCAGTGGATCGAGAAACACCCAAAATATCTTCTAAAGCTGATATGGAGATGGGGTAACGGGGCTGCTCGGATCGCCTCCGTAGGCGGTCTGTCCCCGTCCCCACTCCTGATTTTACGAGGCTGCTTAGGACAACCCCGATAAAAAAACCTTTAATTGTGCATAGGTCTTTCCTCTGCATAATAGCAGCCCGATGAAATTTCCAATTTTCTTTATAATGAACCTGATTTAAACCGCGATAAAAAAGCCAACCGTTAGACTTATCTTCTCCAACCCAATCTCTTTCTATTAACCAATCGATTGATCGCTGAACAGTTCTTTTATGAACTTCACAAACATTTGCTATTTCTAAAATGGGCTTCTCTGCTGCTTTGGCTTTTCCAGGAAATAGGAATAAGGCAGCCAAATAATTCTGAAGCGGTCTCACCTTCCCCTCATTGAAAGAAAATTGTGCCATTTCTACGGGAACCTTTATGTGACTGGGCAAATCCATTATCCCGAGCAAGTCTCTTTCTCGGTTCTTTCATCAAGCCATTCTTCAATATCGGATACTTTCCAACCAACGGCGCGCTCGTGAATTTTAACCTGGGGAGGCAGTTCACCAGCTTTTTTCATTCGATATAGAGTAGCTATAGATATGGATAGCTTTTCGGCTAATTCACGTGGACGTATAATCAGATTTTTCATGATCAAGCATTCTATTAATTAAAATTGCTTGATCACATGTTATAAGAAGTGAGAAAAAGTCACATTACAAATTGTATTGGAAAACTTTCGGAATTTTATTGAAAGGAGTAAGTAAATCTATTTTCCCGTTCGAGCTTACTCACTAAGTCTATCATTTAATTTTGTTTTCCAATGGTCAAGCACACTATTACTAATACTACCTAACTCGGCATGAACAGTTTCGTTTTGAACCTTTTCTAAAACGAGTTCTTTAACTTTCATTAATCCAACATTTGTATCCTTGAAAACATAATAAGCTTTCAGAAATGTCTTTATAGTAATTGATTTATATTTTCCTTTTCCATGACTTGAAATAGCTTCTGAAACTATGCTAATATCATTTTTTATCTCAGGTGAAATAAAGGAAAAGAATCCCATTAAGTCTGTGTTTTCCACTTCCCCTTTAATTGTATAAACAGTTAAAAAGTCATTAATCATCCTTTCTTTCCGCCTAAGCAAGTCCTTAATTGGTTGCAATCTTTCTTCCCAATTTATATCAAAACTTACTTCAGTCGGCAACTTTTCTAAATCCTTTTTTAATTCTGTTCTTTTTTTACTTATTAAATTTCTTATTTCCTTAATTTCATTTATGCCTTGATCCGACAAAGTTTTAATTAATTGTCCCCGAAAACTGTTCGAAATATCATTTGATTGCTCCTTTGATACATATGGCCACTTTGAGGACAAGTAAATCATAAAAACCCATTCAAGTGTCTCTTTATTTGTATCTTCTGACTCATTAAATGTTAAGGAAGAAATATCCCTGTTAACCAAGTTATCAGGCAGTTCATCTACGCTTATCCCTATCCAATTTCCTTGTTCTGAAGAACTCATTTAGCTATCCTCTTTTAAATTTTTGTTTGATAAAATTTCTCTCAAATAATCAGACCATAAATTTAATGCTTCTCTTTTCTCATCTGTATAACTATGGCGGTCATAAATTGCAGTAACCTGAGTATCTCCAGCCAGACCTTTATGATTGAGAATTTTTCCTAATACGGTACGATCAACTTTCAACTTAGCCATAAAGGTTGCAACGGTTCGTCTTAAATCATGTGGACGGAAATCAGGGACTTCAGAATTATCTTGGATAAAAACCCTTGCTCTTGTTAACCAAGAAATGGGTTCGTTCTCCTTTTGTGGAGATTTGAATACATAATCACTTTCCCCATTCATTTTTCGCATTTTCTCAATAATCTTTAACGCCATATCAGAAAGCGGTACTTCATGCGGTTTTTTATTCTTGGCCAGTTCAGACGGTATTGTCCAAATTCCTTCGTTAAGGTCACTCCATTTCATCTGCATGGTTTCGGTTTTCCTTTGACCTGTGATCAACAACATTTTTAACACTGACTGGGTAGGTTCTTTTTGCATCTCGAAGAACTTCCATAGCTCTTTAATCTCCTCTTTGTTATAAAACCTGTCCCTCTTCGTATTACCATTTTTGTATGTGGGGATTCCCTTTACTGGATTACTTTCAACCCAACCCCTGCCAATACCAAAATTATATATCTTTGACAATCGAGCTCTAATCCTATTGGCCATTGTTGGAGACTCATCCTCTCGTGCTTTTTTATCTAAAAATTCCCTAATTTGGCCCTTTTCTATTTCTTTAACAGGAATCGTTTTAAAAACCGGGAGTAATTCATTATCAATAATCCGCTTATATTCTTTACGAGTACTTTCGCGCAGGGTAGGTAAATGCAACTCCTGAAACTCTTCAACGAGCTCTCCAAATGTTTGGAACTCTTGTTTCTTCCTTTTAGCATTTTTCTCCTCTTGTGGATCCTTCCCTTTTGCAATATCAGCCAATAGGTCCCTCGCAATATCTCGGGCTTCAGCCAATCCAATATTTGGAAATTTTCCTATGGTATAGCGTTTCCCTTTTGATCCGTAACGTAAAACAAATGATTTATACCCAGTAGGAGTAACTCTAATAGCCAAATTGTCAATAAGCTCATCGTATATTTCTATCCTCTTATCTTCAGGATTTATATTCTTGATGTAGTTATGATTTAATTTCTTTGTAGGCATAAAAAATAATTTTCTTTGTTTTTGGGGACAGCTATGGGACAGCTCATCCTTGAGTAATAATGCTATAAAATAGCATAAATTGCAACCTTATGAGAATAAAGTTTTCATACAAATGTATGAATAACAATTACTTATGGGATTATTAGATAGGCAATAATAATTCTTGAAAAACATAGTATGTGCTGCCTGTCACGCAGGAGGTCGCGAGTTCGAGTCTCGTCCGGATCGCTCTATAAAGCCGCTAGCTCGCAAAGGGTTAGCGGCTTTTTTATTGTATTGGTACAGTAAGAGGTGCAATTTAATTCAAATATTGTACCTGTTTTCCCACCTATTATTTTTTATAAAATCGAATATATTGTGCAATTTTTCTTGAAAACTAAATCGCTACCATGAAAAAAAAGGTAAAAGTCGGGGAAAGTTCTAAGATATTGCCACTAGCTAAACAGATTGGAGTGAAAGCAAGCATTAAATCCTAGCTGATAATAATGGCTCTAGAAAACATAAAATGGCGATTTCATTTTCACTCGTAAGTCAATTAGCATTGATTTTGACCCAGACAGAAAAGTTATTTCAAAAAAATCTATCAAGATATATGAGGCTTGACAAAAGCTGTAAAACCTATACTAAAATTATTCAGCCTAACTAGTATTTATGTAGCGTTTGCACTTTCCTATGCTTCACTTGGGTAGAATTGAGCTCTTACTAGTTGTTACAGTCCTTGCTGCACTAGCTTTGATAAAATAGTCAGACACTCACAACTGATACTTGTGGAGGTTATTTGTATAAGATTTAAAAGAACCTAATGTAAACACCTGCTCTTAAAGGGGGGCTTACTTGTGAACTGTTCATTAAGGTAAACACCCAGAGAGGGCGCGTTTTAAACCCTATTTTTATTGGGGACTTCTCTTTTTTAAAACCTATTAAGGTATCGGGCTTTTCTATTTTAGGACCAATTCTTTTATAAACTACAAAAAGTTCTTGCATTTGCATTTATCTTCAATTACAATACATTATAAATTTTTAATGTTTGTAATGAAAAACACTTTGTCTGTCGGTATCTGTGAAATGAAGTCCAGATATCTTACGACGGTTAGTTTCGTAAAAAGATTTCAGGAACCGCTTAAAGAATAATTGGATCAGTATAGAAGGATGTTAATATGGTTGACCTACTCTTATCACCTACACTTATTTTCTTGGGTGCTATTGCCCTCGCTTTTTATCTAGGGTTCCATTTTGGTAAAAAAACGGCTTGGTGGGAAATAAATATTGCCACTCTGTCGGAGGGCGACTGGATTCAAACCAGTCAACCCATCAGTTGTTATGCCGGCGACGGGGTTGGCAGGGTAGAATTGCCTGAAGGGATGATCGGGCAAATATTTGGTATCAACGGCCGCCAGCGAATTGAGCTAGACCTGTGGCAACCGATCTCTCTAAAAGATCAGGTAATTGAAAAGGTTTGGGATATCAGCGACTATGATAAGTTCCTCATTATATCAGGTCCAGAACATACAGAGGAACAAGAAAACACGCGACAGCATACCAAGCTGACGCATGCAGCCGAAACTGTAGTCAACGCGTAAGGTTTCGAACCTAAAACTTCGCCCTTCAAATAGATAATCAGACTTCGTTACCACCAAGGTAGAGGCATAACTATTTACTTAATCACTTATGGCATCAAGTTAAGGTAGTTGTAGTGCCATAAAATGGGTTCGCAACTACTAAATTGATGGCAAGTTGTAGGGAGAAAGTTATCGCAGTGGAGACACAAACCCTGCAGGAAACTATAGCTATAATGGAGAAGAGTATAGACAATTCTAAGAATCCACGTGAGCAAATAGTGTTAAGAAACTTTGTAGTAACGGAGAAAACTGTTGTATCAAATTAATAACTGGCATTTGTAACTCTCCACTTGCAACCTAGAACTGTCACTAGTTGTATCCATTCTTATCCCTTCAATACAACCACCCAAAAATCTTCTATAAAAACTGATCCTACAGTTTTTACAGGTATGTAACAAAGAATAATAAGTTAGCTCCAAGAGAGGAACAAATTGAAAAGCTAACAAATGCACTTCCAATTTATGGCTGAACACAAGAACATGTTTCCCATAGTGAAGATAACCAAAGTATTCGGAGTAAGCAGAAGCGACTATTATAGCTGGATGAACCATAGCCCCTCTGATCGCACCAAAAAACCGGCGCATGAGATGCAAATTAAGCAGATTTTTCTGCATTCCGGTAGGAGATACGACAGTCCTCGTATTCGCCAGCAATTGCTCCGAGACGGAGAAACAGCCAGCCGACCCAAAGTAGCGCGACTGATGAAAAAGCGAGCTATCGCCCAGAAGTTAACCTTCCATTCTAACCGTGGTATCCAATATTAGTGCCAAGAGTTTAGGAAACGACTGGACGCCCGACCGCTGGTTCGCTAAAAGCATGAGCTGCAAAGACAACTGCTGGGATGACGCTGCGGCCGAGAACTTCTTTAAAACTTTAGTGCAGAACTACTTAACAGAAAATCAACAATTGGCTGCATGACCTGCCGTATCTTTCTATCCATTTTTTATCAATTCCACCGGCCACAAAACTTTTATCCTTCTGCGTTTATTCCTACATTCTGATTCAGCTACATATTGATGCATTATCTCAAGTTTACATATATCGGTCGCCCCCTGAACCAGACAATCTATGCCGTATGTTTGGGATTATTGCTATTGGGGGTATCTAGTTCAGCCGGCCTTTCTGCTGGGCATGTTCAAGCAGACACATCCTTTCATGTAGACTCACTGGAAGTTTCTGTCCATACATCTCAGTTGACAGAACAGTTCGTTGAATTCGATGCTAATTTCATAACTCCCAGCGAGCAAAAAACCGGTAATCCCCCTACACTTGCTTTTTGGGTTGGTTTTGAAGAAAAAAATATCAACGAGAAAGAGCGGAACCTACAGGATCTATACGGTTCAAGAATATTAACCAAAGCTCTTGTCAACTCACCCAATAATAGTCTTGGTGAATCTCTCCCAATCTTACCTACTACCAAAGATCTAGCTTTAATCCTTCTGTCAACGGTTGTCCTTCTACATTAACCTTTTCACTATTTTTGTAGCGTTAGTATGCAAAATATGAAGGAAAACAGGATGACCGATTGTGAAAAAAATTTATCAATATTTAAAAGAGCGGTGGAAACTGGAAAATCCCTGGCAAATAGCCTTGGCACTCCTCACTTTTTCCATTTCCGGAATGTCGGTACTATACGTACGTAAAATAGCATTTCAATTGTTGGGTTTTGATGCCCAAACTCCGCTGTGGGAGGAAGCGATTACCTGGATAATAGTCGTAGTGCCCTCGTATCAAGTATTATTTATTCTTTATGGCACTGTTCTAGGACAGTTTGATTTTGTTTGGCGTTTCCAGAAAAGAAATCTCCAACGCCTTAAAAAATTTTACAATCATCTGATTTCATTTTTTATGCTAGAGTCTAACTAATAAACCAAAACCATGCCCTCTAAAGATCAAAAGCTTTCGTTATTTGATGCTTGTGGAATGGCCATCGGTGGTATGGTGGGCGGTGGTATCTTTGCCGTGTTGGGCGAAGCAGTCATGGCCGCCGGTAATGCAGCTTTTTTAAGCTTAGGAATGGGGGGCGTGCTAGCCCTCATAACCGGTGTTGTTTACTCCAAATTAACCGTGCGGTTTGATGAATCCGGAGGAGAATTTGTCTTCATGGAACATATTGCCGGCACACGGTTTGCAGGCACTATCAGCTGGTTTTTGATCCTGGGCTATATATTTACCATCAGTCTGTATGCCTATACCTTTGGCGCCTATGCGGGACGATTATTCGGATTGAGTTCTGGCTCCAATTTTCTATTAGGCAGTGCCGTAGTAACGGTTATCACTGTACTCAACTTGTCAGGTGTCAGAGAATCGGGGATATCCGAGGATATTCTGGTGTACACCAAGATTACGATATTAACGGGACTGGTAGCTATTGGCTTTATTAACGTAAGCCCGGATAAAGCTTTTCCAATTGCCAGCATGGGAATCGGCAATACGATCAAAGCCGCTGCGCTGGTCTTTGTCGCTTACGAAGGATTCCAACTGCTTACCTATGACTATAACACGATTAAGGATCACAAACAGAATCTTCCCAAAGCAGTTGTGATTTCCATAACAGCCGTCTTGGCTATCTATATGCTTATTGCCTTCGTACTAACTGGCTCCCTGAGTCCGGAAATTATTGAACAACACAAAGAAACGGTGCTGGCAATGTTGGCCGAACCGGTGTTGGGGCAAGCGGGAATTGTCGTGGTATTAGTTGCAGCTGTTTTTTCCACGGCCTCTGCAATTCTAGCTACTATATTTGCGATATCACGGTTAGCAAAACGCATAGCTAATGATGGACAACTGCCTCAGCAATTGACCGATCAACAAAGCTCCGGTGTGCCGATCTATTTTTCCTTGCTCATTGCAGCCCTTGCTATTGCCGTGCAATCCTTTGGCAATCTGGAACAAATCACTACCTTCTCAAGCCTGGTGTTCCTCTTTGTATTTTCCATCGTTAACTTTATGGGATACAAGCATCAAATTTTTGAAAATTGGAAGAAAAGCCTCCCAATAATAGGCTCTCTGGGATGCGCCTCAGCTATGGTTATTCTGTTATACGAAACCTATCTGACAGATCCATCGACTGTTTACATTGTAATAGGCATTTCAGTTATTCTGCTTTTGTGCCGAGAAGCATATATCTGGTTGCACCCAAAGTATAAAGGCCAAACGAGTACTTAATTTGAACTATTAATATAACTGTAAGAACGTGAATGTATCGAACCTCAGCTCCTCAATAAAAAATTTCTTTAAAAAAGACTCCGCGGCCGGCATGATGTTACTATTTGCCACAGTTGCCGCGCTCATCGTTGCCAACAGTCCACTAAGCGAATTGTACCATCTCCTGATGGAACAAAAGATCACGCTGGGCGTATCGTCGCTGGTCATTGACCATTCTTTCCATGAATGGATAAATGACGGTTTGATGGCCGTATTTTTTCTACTTGTTGGATTGGAAATCAAGCGGGAATTAAAATACGGTGAGCTTTCATCGTTCCAGTCCGCCTTTCTGCCGGTCATTGCGGCATTCAGTGGCGCGACTTTTCCCGCCCTGATATTCTGGGGACTCAACGGTGGTTCGATTTTTATGGACGGCTGGGCAATCCCCATGGCCACCGATATCGCCTTCGTTATCGGCGTGATGGCGGTACTTGGATCACGCGCGCCGATCTGGGCCAAAGTTTTTGTAACGACCATTGCCGTTGTTGATGACCTTATTGCAGTTCTTGTGATTGCTATTTTTTATACTGAGCAGATTAGCATGGCCGCCCTGGGCATCGCGGCAATCTGTCTGGCTGTATTACTGGTGTTAAACTTTTCGAAAGTGCGTACGCTAATGCCATACCTAATGGTTGGCTTTATTATGTGGTGGGCGGTGCTTGAATCTGGAGTTCACTCGACAATTGCCGGCGTCATGCTGGGGTTCGCTATTCCTGCCAGCAGGGGCTGGAGCGTAGAGCGCCTAAAAGAGTATGCCCAAGAAGGTTTTGAATTGTTTAAACAGGCAGCGGATGAAAACTTGCCGGTTACGCGCGATCAAGCCCTCCATCATATGGATGCAACGTTACATCATGCCGAGTCGCCACTTCATCGGCTGGAACACAAACTGCACAACAGCGTTTATTTTGTGATTATGCCACTGTTTGCCTTTGCCAATGCCGGAATAGTGTTTAATCCCTCGGTGATTGGAGAGGCCTTTGCCTCAACTCTTACCTGGGGTATCACCCTGGGGCTGTTCTTTGGGAAACAAATAGGCATTTTTGGAGCAACATGGCTCATGACCAAACTTGGATTTTCAGACCTGGCCGACAACAAAGAAACCTGGAAGGTGGTCTATGGGTTAGCTCTGCTAGGGGGAATAGGCTTTACCATGTCGCTATTTATTGCCAACCTCTCATTTAACAGTGCAGAACTGCTGGACTTTTCAAAAGTAGGCATTTTGATTGGCTCTATCATCAGCGGTATTGTAGGCTACTATGTGTTAAGCAGACGTCCAGAATATGGCGGCGAAAGCCAACAAGCATTCGATGTACCGGAACAAGAGGTAGATCATTCAACGTAGTTTTATCATTTACGAGTTAATTTTGGGTTGACCTGATATGGCACGCTCATAGGCTAGCAGAAAGTCCCGTTCACTAAGCACTCCCACAAACTTATTCTGGGTGCCATGTTGAATAACCAACAACTCCGGTTCTCCGGTTTTTGTGAAGTAGTGAAAGGCTTTTTCAAGGGGATCATTCATCGTTAAAAATTTGGGGGGCACCATTAGGTCAGCAGCAATAATAAAGTTGTTTTTTTCCTGGGCTAGTAGGCTCCTTACATCATAAAGCGATACCATACCTACAATGTCATGATTGTCATTCTCAACCGGTAAGACGAGCGTGCCCGATCTACCAAAGGTTTCCAGAACCTGATGAACGTTCGAACTCTGTGAAACCGTTGGTAAATTTTCAACTCGTTGAAAGGCTTCACGGACTTTGATGGATTGCAGTATATTATTCAAAAAAGCCCCACGATAGTCGGATGAGGAATAGCGATCCTCAATTTGTTCCTTGTATATGCTCCAGTTTTGTGAACCCAGGTAAGCAATGGCACTGGCAAAAATGAGGGGTACAATCAACCCATAACTTTTACTCATCTCCGTGATAAGTATAGTCCCTGATATTGGTACATTGGCAGCGGCAGCAAAGAACGCTCCCATTCCCACCAACACAAAAGCGGTGGGATTTCCGACCATACCCGGTAGCAAGGCATTGAACCCCATGCCAACAGCTCCCCCCAGCAGCCCACCAATAACCAGAGAGGGGGCAAAAACTCCGCCCGATCCGCCTGAATTTATGGTAAATACAGTAGCAACCATTTTAATCAGGGCAAGCAACAGCATAAAGCTGATCGTCAAGTTGCCGTTTAACGCTGCCTGCAACGATCCGTAACTAGATCCCAACACAGAGGGATAGAAAAATGCGATAAGACCAACTGCCAATCCGCCCAGGGCTGGTTTGATATACACCGGCAAATCAATATTGGCAAAAAGACGTTTTGTTTTATCAAACACTTTGGCATAAATGATACCAGCGACAACCAAAATCAGAGCCAGCAAAATGTAGAATGGGAGTTCATATGGATTGGTAAAGGCCAAGCTCTGAAAGTTGAAAATAGAATCCCATCCATCAAACGAAGCGTACACTGAATAGCCAATAATGGATGATATAATGGTAGCCACGAGACCTTCGCTCTCCATATCCTTGCGGTACATCACTTCGATGGAAAACAGTGCTCCCCCTATAGGAGCCTTAAAAATAGCTCCTATGCCCGCTCCCATTCCCGCCATCAGCAGAGTCTTCCGTTCCTGTTCGCTCATCCCAAACTTATCAGCAAGATATGACCCAATACCTGCACCAACCTGGGCAATGGGGCCCTCTTTACCGGCACTTCCCCCTGTTCCGATTGTAAAGATCGACGCAAAAAACTTTGTGATAGAAACAACAGGTTTAATTTTCCCTTTTTGCTTATGATATGCTCGAATAACCGAGTCCGTACCAGAACCCTCTGCATCCGGCGCAAACTTGTAGACCAATAGGCCTGATATGAGTGCTCCCAAAGCAGGAAGCAGGATAATGAGCCACGAACTGCGAATACGGATTGTACTATCCAGTGAGGCGGGAAGTAGTATATGCATGAAATTGTGTTGACCGCCCGGTTCCAACAGATCAAGACCGGCCAAGTGTGAGAACGAGATCTGCTGTATGGCGTTAAGCCCAATATTGAATAGCAGAGCGGCAACACCTGCAAACACTCCTACTACCACACAGTAGAACATCCAACGGCCGGTGGAGACGACATTCACGGCCTTTCCCAGATCATGAAGGTTCGTTTTGAATTTTCGTTTGTTAAAGTTGAGCATGAACGATTAAGGAAAATTTAAAACCTCAGATATGGTGCAAGTTAGTCTTCCTTTTTTTGATTAGAGATACGCTGCTGCGATAGATCTTGGGAGCGCCTCTAATTCAACATTACAATTGTTTCGAGATGGGCAAGTATCTTTGAAGTTGTAGCAGAGAAAGAAAAGGATGTCAATATCCGGCAACCCGTGAGAGGTCGTTGAATAAAATGTGCTCCCCTATTAACTGCAGAGGATGTGTAAAAAAGTAATTTGTCGAACCCGTCAGCTTGCGGAGTAAAAAAGTGAAAAGAAGTAGAAGAAAACGGCTCTGAATCCGGGGATGAATGATGGACCCCCGCTCTCTTCTGCGATTCCCCAGTGAAATCGATTGCTTCGCTTTTGGACTGCGTAATTGTTTTCGGTCCCTGATTTACTTCTGCTCCATGACCGGTGTAAAAAGCAAAAGCAGCGTTCGGGCAGATAAGACTAACCCATAACCACAGTATTGCCACAACGGCAATATCGTTTATGGGATATGTTATGTCATCCTGTTGCATACATAACGATCATTTACGAAAGCAAATTAAAGTAGGGATTAATCGCAGAAATAAAAACAGGTACTGATTATTACTAATAACAAATTCGGAATAATTAGAAACAAAGAAGTCAAGTTACTATATTTAGATTCGTTCTAAATAAATTATTTATCTATGCACAAAAGACTTCTCATCTCAACTATTGCCACCCTACTTATAGCTTTTGCTAATGTTCAGGCCAGACGTCCTGTACGCCGTCCTACTCAATCTCAAAGGAATAAGGATCTACGCACGCTGGTAAATTTGCTGGACTATATCGGCAAGGATTATGCAAATGCTGTTAGCAACGGGCAGGTTATAAGTGATAATGAATATGCCGAGATGTCGGAGTTTGCCCATCAGGTTTCCGGGTTGATTTCCAAGTTAGACAAACAAATTGACAAGCCTACATTCACGAACCTAAAGACAACCATAAAAGAACTACGGCGCGCCATCAATCAAAAAGAAAGTCCACAGAAGGTGTCGGGGCTGGCCGATAGTATGCGCCAAAAGCTTTTAGCGATGAACTTAATAACAGTAGCGCCGCAGCACTGGCCCGACTTGGATAACGGTAAAGAAATTTTCGCCAATAAATGCCAAAGCTGCCACGGCAAAAAGGGGTTTGGTAATGGACCACTGGCCCAAAATCTTACACCTTCGCCGTCGAATTTTCACGACTCTACGCTGGCAGCCCAACTTTCGCCGCTTCAGGCCTACAATACGGTTCGGCTGGGAATTAAAGGCACGGCTATGCGATCATTCCCGGAATTATCAGATCAGGATGTGTGGGATATCGCATTTTATGTGAACGCGCTGCGGTACACCCATCACGTTTCCGATCCCCAAAAACAACAAATCATCAATGCGCTAAAAGATACTGTTGATCTCAAACATCTGGCTACCATTCCCAATAAGAAATGGATCTCATTCCTAAATCAACAGAGCATTGACATTTCCGACGGTATGAGTGTGCTTCGCTCATTGGATTCAGCCACAGTGGTAAATAACACGCATTATCTTCATCAGGCTATCAGCTTATTGCATCAGGCATTCAAATCGTATCAGGATGGAGCATTGGATCAGGCCAACGGCTTGGCGTTGGATGCCTACCTAAATGGGGTAGAGCCTGTGGAATCACAGATCAAGGCCAGTAATCCATCCTTGGTATATCAGATTGAAGACCAGATGATCGAAGTGCGATCTCTAATTAACAATGAAGCTCCGGCTCAACAACTACAGGGGCAAATCGAAGCCACAATATCCACAATTCAGAAGGCGCAGAGTATATTGCAGAAAAAGCAAAACACCTTCCTGTTCACCTATTTGATGTCCGCTTCTATCCTGCTCCGGGAAGGACTCGAAGCATTTTTGATTATATTGGTTATTCTGGGCGTGCTTAAGTCTGTTAGTGCCACGGAATCTGTCAAATATGTACACGGGGGATGGGTCTCTGCTCTTTTAGTCGGAATCATCAGCTGGTTCTTTGCTGAAAGTCTGCTGTCGATGAGTTCGATACAACGAGAACTGATGGAGGGAATGGGCTCACTGATTGCCGTTGGACTGCTCCTGTACATCGGCTTTTGGCTACACGACAAGACCCATGTATCGCATTGGAAAGAATTTGTGGAGGGCCGGATACACCGGCTGCTGAATCAAAATAACCAGTGGGGATTGGCACTACTGGCGTTCATCGTGGTATTTCGAGAGGCATTCGAATCGGTGATATTCCTTTCATCCATAAGCATAAAATCGGGTACTGCCAGTAATTCGGGCATCCTGCTTGGCTCCGGATCTGCCCTTCTGGCTGTTATTATACTTGGAGCGTTGCTTGTGAAATTTTCTACTAAGGTGCCCATACGGTCGCTCTTCAAATACTCTTCTGTCGCAATGGGATTCCTAGCGGTTGTCCTGGCAGGTAAAGGAATTCATGAATTCCAAGAGGCCGGATATCTCAGCGTAAACTCCTTTCCGCTGAATCTTCGCTTACCTACTGCCGGAATCTATCCAACGCTGCAGACGGTACTGGCACAAGTTGCAATTGCTGTTATTATTATTGGTCTGTGGAAGTACAGCAATCATCTCGCATCGTCGCAAAAAGTTCACTAGCCTGAATAAAATGAGCGGCCTTACCTGTCATTCTGCTTTGCACAAAAGGTATTATATCAACTGTAGGTAAAGCCGCTCCTAATCGCTATTCTTTGTTGCTCTTATTTCTAAACTGATCGTACAAAATTGGGATCAGGAAAAATGAGAACGCTACAATACTGATAATAACAGAAGTTAAATCGACATCCATCTTGGTATAAACTTGATTAAGGTAGAGTCCACCTTTTAAGGCAGAGTGTAATATCCAGTTGTATTAGCCAGATGGATTACAAAAAGAAGTGAAATGGGAAGATGAGAATTCGGATGGTTAAAATAATTTCGATAGCATTGAAAATGGCCAACCGAACTGCATCCCTTTGCTCAGTCACCTTCTCAACTAATGGATCCTCAAACGTATCTTCCCTGGAGTCATAAACTATGCTAACAACCGAAATCGAGTTTAGCGTAGATAGCTCGGCCGCTGCATTATGTTGTGTTGCTGGCGATCTTAGCTTATCAAAGGGTTGGGTCGATGTAACATTACCGAAAATCGCAGCCTTAATTACTGTTGTCTTGTTGCTGTCGGCTGCCAGAACAAGATCGCCTGTTGCAGTACAGGGACCTAAAACCGCCAAGAGTATTAAGAAAAGGCTTACTTTCTTCATGGACGTTAAGATACAAAGTTAGAACGACAATCTATATGATGGATGAATGAATCAGCCTGTTTTTATCATAGCTTGTCCTATACCTCTCAAGGCAAAGATTCTCGTTTGTTTATATGTGATTTCCAGAACAAATAGGGCTTTTAATTCTCCGTCTTGCTAAAGCCTTCTTCCCTATAAGCAATTAAGCTTCAATCAGCAACCATGATGAGCTAATCCCCTACACAGCTATTCGCATTTCCCTTAGCTATTGCCCGTTTCACATTAATTATACTTTCATGTATCAACTTATATCATCGGGCACACTAACCAGTAAAACTATGAACCAATATCGTGCGCGTTGGAGGGAATACGAGTCAACTTCCCGACCAAAATCATATAAAGGCTTTTGGAAAGTAAACGAAGTCACCTATAAACTGATGGGAAAAACCCATTTGACCTTTAGTAATGGCAAAAAGTTGTTTTTCACTTCTGGTGATTTCCGAGAAGAAGCCTTTGAAAAGATGTTTGATCGCATAGATCAAGTTAATAATGGCAACCCAAAAGTTTTCTAACCCACCAAAAGGGATTATCCATTTATTAATTTTGTAGGGTATACGCCTACAAGGGCAGCAACTTTTCCCCCATAGCTACTTGCCGATTCCCATTATAGATTATAGGAAATCCTCTCAAGACAAATAAAATGTATCATTTAATTATGGATGAATCGAATAACAAACTGCAAAAATTCTATGCAACTGGCGAATATAAGGGGTTCCGAAAATTAAGTGAAACCAATTTCAAACTCTTGGGTAAAACACATCTGACTTTCACAAATGGGAAAAAAGAATTCTTTGCCTCGGGTTTATTTAAAGAACAAGCGCTGGCAAAAATTATCAATCGTATTGATAAGCATTGTGCCAATTAATTCATAGTATTTGAGGATAGTTTATTTTCCAAAATAGATAAGGCACCGACTCGGCGTTTTTAAACACTCACCTCTCCATTTATCTATTAAAAGTCGAGAAACCTCAGCACCTTTACTCGTGATGTGGTAAAATCCTTAGGGAATGCATCTTCCATCCTCTTTGGATTGAGTTCATTGAATACTCCAGGAACATAGCCTTCCAGCACTACCTTTTAATAGCTTCCTTCTCGAGAAATCAAAGGGATAGGCAATAGTTAACTCAGGCACAGGCAATATGAAAATATATATCATAATAGCCTATTTTGAGGATTGTTGTACCTATTGTGTAAACTTCCAATAATAGGGATCGGTAACCAAAAGTTCGGTAAATAAATAAGAATTGCTTTTTTACTTTTAAAAAAGCTGGAATTATCCCATTTTTGCGATGCTTTATGATGACTTTTCCCGCAGAATAATATCATTAATGAACACCCTTGAATTATGACACAAGAAGAAGCAAACAACGGCAACCGGCTTATCGAAAATCTGATGGGCAGCACCATTAAAATTGACCAGGAAGATGTGAAAGACATTCCGCTGGCCTTTCTTGCTGTTGAGGATATGAAGTTTCACGAATCCTGGAAGTGGCTGATGCCAGTCGTAATCAAAATTGAGGAAGACCGTGGCCACAGCGTGTTGATTGAGAAAAACCTGTGCCGCATTACAATAGATGAGGATACCAGCTATGAACACGAAGGCGAAGACAAGCTGGATGCCGTATGGCGGGCAGTGACCAAATACCTCGATGCAGAATAATAGTGTTTGTACATGCAACTTTATAGAGCCTCAATCCTACTGGGTTGGGGTTTTTTTATTTCCTGGTAGTTGATAAGTTTATTAATTATATCGATCGGCAAGGGGTTATTTTCAAACTAAAGTTGACAACTTTAAAATTTATTTCCCATGGAAAATACTAAACGAAGGCGGTCAGCAAGTAGTATTTTTTTGACCAATGATTTTATAATACCGGCCATTGCTACTGCTATACTGTTGGCCTTATCGTTCTTACCTATATTTCAGATTATTTTACTAGAGGTTTTCAAGGTTTATAAACCAATCAGTTCTACACTCGGAATTGGATTATCGCAATTTGTATTTCCGGTGTATGCTTTCATATCTATTACTGCACTTTATCAATTTTACAACGCCGAAAATTACTGGGCTAAAATTGTATCCAATATTATAGCAATTTTATTTTTGTATCCCTTGCTAATGATCACGATTCGACTGTTTGGATATGATTCTACGTGGATATTTTTTGCTGCTGCTCTGGCATATGGGATTATCCTCATCGGGTTGGCAATAGTTAAGCTTAATAATAGAAAAGAAATACCAAGTTAACTCACAAAATCCCCAAAGGCTTCAAAGTATCCTTCAAAATTGCCGGTGTCGTAGCGCTGCAGTTGATTCGGCAGCGGCAGACCGACCACTGTTTCACCGGTAGCTATTAGATCTCGGATGGCCGGGGTAAGCTGCAGCTCTCCTTTCTGATCAGATGTAATACTTTTTAGTGTTTCAAATATATCCCCATCCAACACATAGCGACAGGCTGAGGCCCATCGACTGATCTCTTCATCTGACGGTTTCTCAATAATATCGGTCAATCCTACTGGGGCCTCCTTTGAAAATTCTTGCTCTTCAAAACTAACCACACCGCGAGAAGATATCTCTGATTTCGGAATCTGATAGATCGACAACACAGCCCCGACTTTCCGATTTTGTTTCAGTGTCATCAGTCTCTGAAGATACTCCGAACGATTGGAACCACGCATCGGGGCATCAGAAAAGATGACCACAAAATCATCGCCGCCGATAAACTCCTCTGCTTTTAGTATTGCCCCGCCGGGTCCCGAAGCGGTATTATCCTCGATCAAAGATATGGCAGAATGATTCCCGAAATATTCACAAATAGCTTGATGATCGGATCTGATCACTAAGCCAATTTCTTGGATTCCCGCTTGCTGCAACTCATCTACAATATGCTGTAATACCGGCTTTCGTCCAAGTGGTAACATTGGTTTCGGCAAATAGCTGCTAATAGGCTCCATCCTAGTACCAAGACCCGCAGCAGGAACAACAGCTTTTGAAATTTGGCTCATTATTATTGTATTTAAGCGCTCTAAAACACAGTTTTAGGAATGATAACAGATATTTATGTGCTAATTAAACGCAAAAGGAATATAATGATAAGGCTACTTTATTCTTGCAATGCGTAATGGTAATAAATCGCTGTTGTATCGGTACATCCCCATTACCGATTGGCTCCGCGACTACAATTCATCACACTTTAAAAAGGATCTGAGAGCAGGACTTACCGTTGGTATTCTGCTCATTCCCCAAAGTATGGCCTATGCCATGCTTGCCGGCCTGCCTCCCGTATATGGATTGTATGCCTCAATAATCCCTTTGGCCATCTACGCTGTCTTTGGTACCTCTCGTCAACTTGGGATCGGACCAGTTGCCATCGTCTCCATTCTTGTGGCTACCGGGGTCGGAAATTTAGCCACACCTGGCAGCAGCCGGTTTATCGAACTCGTGCTGGCAACGGCTTTCTTCGTGGGCGTTACCCAATTTCTGATGGGTGCTACCCGGTTGGGGTTTTTCATGAACTTTATTTCAAAACCCGTGCTCAGTGGGTTTACCTCGGCTGCTGCATTCATCATTGGGATCAGCCAGCTTGGGAACCTGATGGGTACCGAACTGCAACGCAGTAAATATATCTACCAGGTTATTTCGGATCTGTTTACCAGCCTGGGCACCATCCATATACCCACGGTCATCATTGGTGCCAGCTGCATTATTTTAATTCTTTTTTTTAAATCTTGGAAACCCAAAGTGCCAATCGAGCTTATCTCCGTCATTTTAACCATCTTCGCTGTTTGGTTTTTTCGGCTTGATCAGGTGGGCATACAGATTGTTGGTAAAGTACAACAGGGATTGCCTGCACCCGCCTTTCCGGCACTTCAGAATTTCCCCTTTTGGAAACTGTTGCCCACCGTGTTAGCTATTGCCTTCCTAAGTTTTACCCAATCCATTGCGTTGGCCAAAGCCATGGTACGCCGTAATCCTGATTATAAAGTGGACTCCAACCAAGAATTGTTCAGTATCGGGCTGGCTAACATGGTTGGATCTATCTTCCATGCGTACCCCGTTGCTGGAAGCTTTTCGCGTACAGCGGTTAATGATGAGAACAAAGCTAAAACAAGTATTTCACTTCTGGTCAGCGCATCAATGGTTGGCCTTACTGTACTTTTCTTAACCCCGTTAATTTACTACCTGCCCCAAACCGTACTAGCTGCTATTATCATCACTGCCGTTCCTGGACTCATCGAAATTGGTGAAGCAAAATTTCTGTGGAAGGTCAGAGTTCGTGAATTCTCTTTAATGATGATCACCTTCATAGCTACCCTGGCACTGGGAATTCTCGAAGGCATTGGCATTGGGGTTCTTATTTCACTCGGTATTGTCATCCATCGAAGCAGTTATCCCAACATTGTGATGCTGGGGCGCCTGCCTGATACTGACCACTATCGGGATCTCGAACGTCATCCCGAAGGACTTACACAAACCAACACGATTATCGTTCGGATTGATGCCTCTCTTTATTTTGCCAATATTCCTTACATGAAAGAAAAGCTAGAGGAGCTGGAAATCGAGAGTGGCAAAAATCTTGATCAGGTTATTATTGATGCCATCGGCATTAACGAAGTGGATGCCAGCGCGCTCCATGCCCTCAAGGAACTTGTGGATGAATACCAGGATCGAGGCATCGATGTTATTTTTACCGGTGTCAAGGGACCGGTACGCGATATTTTCAAACGCTCTGGATTGGCTGATGTCATAGGCGATGATCAGTTTTATCTCAATATCAATCAGGCGGTAGAGAACCTGGAAGACGAAAAGGAAGAATCTTCTCATTTGGTCTGACTAGCTAACAAGAATAACTTTTCTTAGTTGCTAAACATTTTCTTACAAAACCCTTATTTTCCAAGACTTATCTGGATTGGTTTAGGGATAGACTACGTAAGACTTTTGTCCGTTAGAAAACTCAATTCCAAGCCAATTAAACCTTTTAAGTGTAATAAAAACATACACTTACCCCTATTATGAATTCTCTTTATCCTGACTATGATGTCATTGTCGTAGGCGCTGGTCACGCTGGCAGTGAAGCTGCTGGTGCCGCTTCTGAACTGGGCGCTAAGACGCTGTTAATCACAATGGACCTCGATTCCATCGCTAAAATGTCATGTAATCCCGCCATTGGTGGTGTGGCCAAAGGCCAACTGGTTCGAGAAATTGATGCGCTGGGTGGCCTGATGGGCATCGTTGCTGACAAATCCGGCGTACAGTATCGCGTTTTGAATACCAGCAAAGGACCAGCGATGTGGAGTCCGCGCTGCCAAAGCGACCGAGCTCTTTACAGCAAGACAATGCGTCAAGAACTAGAGAAAAAAGAAAACCTCTATTTTCGCCAAGACAATGTAGTTGACGTTCTTACCACAGAGGACGGCAAACGAGCCACGGGGGTCCGCACAAAAACGGGACAAGAGTTTAAAGCTGATTCGGTGATTCTTACCACCGGCACCTTTGGCAATGGGCTTATCCATATTGGCGATACCAATTTCGGAGGTGGACGCTCGGGTGAACGTGCCTCCATCGGAATTTCCGCAGCACTTGAAGATCTTGGATTCGAAGTCGGGCGACTTAAAACTGGAACTCCGCCCCGCATTGACGGTCGATCTATTAACTACGAGAAACTCGATGTGCAATACGGGGATCAAGAGCCCCACGCTTTTTCTTTTATGACGGAGTTTTTGCCTACCCGGGAAGAACAATTGACTTGCTGGATTGGTCAAACGAACGAAGAAGTCCACGATATGCTACGTTCCGGATTTGATCGCAGCCCTATGTTTAATGGCACGATTGAATCTACCGGTCCACGGTATTGCCCGAGCATCGAGGATAAAATCAATCGCTTTTCTGATAAAGACAGCCATCAACTTTTCCTTGAACCCGAGGGATGGGACACCTACGAAATGTATCTTAATGGTTTTTCTACCTCACTTCCCGAGGATGTTCAGTATAAAGCACTACGTACTATTCCGGGTTTTGAGGATGCCGTGATGCTACGTCCCGGTTACGCTATTGAATACGACTATTTTCCACCGTATCAAATCCGGCGAAGCATGGAGACAAAGATTACTGATGGACTCTTTTTTGCCGGGCAAATTAACGGTACTACCGGCTACGAAGAGGCGGCGTGCCAAGGACTTATGGCCGGTATTAACGCAGCGCGAAAATCCCAGGGCGATGACGAATTTATACTCAAACGATCCGAAGCATACATCGGCGTACTCATTGATGATCTGATTACTAAAGGTACTGAAGAACCGTATCGTATGTTCACCTCACGGGCCGAACACCGTATCTTATTGCGACAAGATAATGCGGACCTTCGCCTTACTGAACTCGGACATAAAATCGGTCTCGCTTCGGATGAACGTTTTGAGAAGTTTAAAATCAAAAAAGAAGCTATTGATGAAATCCATGATCTCGTAGCTGACTATACGGTCTATCCAGAGAAAATGGATCCGATGCTCAAAGAGCGCGGAACTTCTAAGCTAAATCAGCCAGTAAAAGCAAAGAGCCTGATCCCGCGTCCCGAGCTTTCAATCTTCAATATTTTGGAAGCAGATCCCGAGCTCAAAGAAAAAGCACTGGAGATCACGACAGATGAGCTTGTCTACGAACAAGTTGAAATCCAGATCAAATACTCCGGCTATATTGAGAAGGAATTTGAGATGGTTGAGGAAATGAAAAAACAAGAAGATACTCTTATACCTGATGAACTTAACTACGATAAAATCAATAGTCTTTCCTCTGAAGGGAGAGAAAAAATGGAAAAAGTTCGTCCCGAAACACTGGGCCAAGCAAGTAGAATAAGTGGCGTAACGCCCAGCGATATCTCGGTATTAATGGTCTATCTAAATAACTAGTTACTTCCCAAACAGGTAAAAACAACCTTCAAGAAATACGTTTCACGTGGAACACCAACGCATCTCTACTCATAACGTTTCACGTGAAACCTTTACTCAGGTAGATGAGCTTACTGAAAATTATCGCGATGAGTTAGAAGCCTATTTGGAGCAGCTTCTTTGGTGGAATCAACGCGTGAACCTCGTCAGCCGAGACGTTTCACGTGAAACAGTATGGGAACATATTCGCCATTCACTTCTTTTATCACAGTTTAAGCTTTTCAAATCATCCAAAATTATAGTAGATGCTGGTACCGGTGGCGGCTTGCCGGGACTTCCACTTGCAATAACGCATCCCGAAAAACACTTTGTATTAAATGATTTGGTGACTAAAAAATGCCTGGCAATGAAGCAGATGGGCAAAAAAATAGGCTTGCAAAATCTTGGTATTTTTGATGAATCGATCGAACAGTTCACTCATGATGAAAACTTTTTATTGATCTCAAAACACGCTTTTAAAATTAATGAGCTCTACCAGATGACCTCCTCCCTCCCATGGTCAACTATGGTCTTTTATAAAGGATCTCATTTTGCGGATGAACTCCAAGAATTACCAAATTCATTTCAAATAGAAAGTTACGACCTTTCGGAAGAATCATCATTTTACCAGGGCAAAGCCTTGGTATTTGTTACCAGAGATTAAATTTTTAAAAGGAGATAATGCTACTAATTGGTAGCCCAGCCTGTAGATAATAGCACCTATTTGAGACTAAGAATTAGCGATAAAAATAATTCCTCGAAGATCACAAAGCTGCAAGACGCTACTTAGAACAGTTGGGAATTTCACTTATCTTTGTGTCTCGTATTTCTTAATAACAAAAAATTATCGCTACTTCATGAACAGTTCTGAGCGCAGAATGAAGCTTATCCTGATGCTGCAACAGGCTAACCAGCGGATCACTGTGGATAAGATTGCCGATAAATTTGACGTTAGTCGTCGTACTGTTTTTCGGGATTTTAATGCCCTGTCGGAAATGAATGTACCTGTCACCCACGACCGGTACAATGGCTATGGCATCATGCGCGGGTATAAAATTCCTCCACTGATGTTTACCTCAAAAGAACTGGCTACCGTAATGGTGGGACTTAATTTTGTTAAATCACAAGTGGACCAAAAACTCATTGAAGACGCCAAAGGCGTGGAGCTAAAAATCAAAGAGGTGGTCCCAGATGAGTTGCGCGAATTTATGGAATCGCTCGAAGAGCGAACGGTCGTGGACCCGTATCTAAATTTTGGAGCCGAAAAAATGGAGGGTGGTGACTGGTATGTAATTAGTAATGCCATCTCTGAAAACAAATCCATCAAATTTGATTACCGAGCTAAAACGGATGAAAAAATTACCAGTCGTAAAATCGATCCCTATATTATCGTTTTTTACCGCGACCACTGGAATGTAATCGGGCACTCCCACAAAAGAGATGATGTCCGTAATTTTCTGCTTGATCGCATGTCAGACATCATAATATTGGACGAAGATTTCGTGCCATATGGCAAAATCGACGTAGAAGAGCTTATTTTCCGTTCTGACAAGAGTTCGGAGAAAGTAATGGTAGATGTATCCGCTTCAGCTTTGAAACGATTTCAGGCCAATCTTCCGGCTAAAATAATTAAGAAAAATGAAATAAAACCTAATTTATTTCGGATAGTGTTTTTCTTCGACAACCTGGACTTTATCAATGAATGGCTACTGCAATTCCCAAAAGATGTTAAAATTATTTCTCCAGATATATTACTAGAAAAAAGAAATAATTTACTAGAAGAAATGATAGAAAAAACAAATAAATAAAATATTATGATACAAAGAAGATCGGTTGCTATAATTGGAACAGGAAACGTTGGCGTAGCTGCTGCTTATGCCCTGTTCAATCAGCGTATTGCCAGTGAAATAATTTTGGTGGATCTCAATCAAGAGAAGGCCGAAGGGGAAGCCATGGACTTGATGCATGGCCAGCTTTTGGTTGGAAATGTGAAAGTACGCGCCGGTACCTACGAAGATCTCAAAGATACACAAGTCGTCGTAGTCACAGCCGGAGTGGGACAAAAGTCCCCCGATGAGTCCCGATTAGAGTTACTCAACAGAAATGCAGCAGTTTTTAAGGATATCATTTCTGAGCTAGACAAGCACGCCCCCAACGCCATTCTAATTATTGCAACTAATCCAGTTGATATCCTTACCTATGTTTCTCAAAAACTTAGCAGCCGTGAACCGCAGCGCGTAATCGGTACCGGCACCCTTCTTGATACTGCACGGTTCCGCGCTTTACTTGGGCGATATTACGATGTGGATCCCCGATCGGTCCATGCCTATATCCTAGGAGAACATGGCGATTCGGAAGTGCCAATCTGGAGCCAGGCTAATATTGGTGGCAAACCTATTGAGCATAATACGCTGATGGACAAACCATATAACCAGCAGGCATTGGATGAACTTTTCCAGCAAGCCAAAAATGCCGCATACAAAATTATCGAAAAAAAGGGATTCACAAACTCGGCAATTGGAGTTGTAATCGCTCGAATTGTCGAGGGTATTCTGGAAGATGAGAAAAGTGTTATCCCGGTTAGTATTTACTGGGATGGCGATTACGGAATCAGTGATGTCTGCATGAGTCTCCAGTCAGTAATTGGAATAGAAGGGGTCAAAAATAGCGTTACCCCTGACCTAAATGATGAAGAAATCGAAGGGCTGGAAGAGTCAGCAGATATTCTAAAGAAGAGCCTTGTCGAAATTGATTTGGACTAGGATATCAAATCTAACCCCTTGTTTATAAAAGACTTATCCAATAAAAAAACCTGACAGGTACTAAAGCCTGTCAGGTTTATATTAAGTTAAGTTTGAGGCTTAGACCGTCTCGTCTTCTTCTTCGTTAACGACACGGGTGACAGCTGCAATTTGACCCTCCTTATCAAGACGCATTATTCGAACACCCTGGGTATTGCGTCCCATGGTTCGAATATCACCACAATTCATGCGGATCACTTTGCCCCCTTCAGTAATTACCATCAGGTCATCTTTGTCGGAAACCTCCTTCAGAGCTATCAGCTCACCTGTTTTCTTAGTGACCTTCAATGTGATCACTCCTTTGCCACCACGGCTCTGCTCTCGGTAATCTTCTACCTTTGAGCGCTTGCCGTATCCATTTTCGGAGATGGCCAGGACGGTAGCTTGGTGGGTATTCTTGAGAACGACCATATCAACGAGTTCGTTATCATCGCCAAGATCCATTCCCTTAACGCCCGTAGTGTTTCGACCCATGTCGCGAACTTCATCTTCATGGAATCGAATAGCGCGACCTTTCCGGTTAGCCAGAATGATATTGCTTTCACCGTTAGTCAACGCCGCTTCGAGCAACGAATCATCGTCATCAATATTAATCGCAATAATTCCATCGCGACGGGGACGACTGTAAGCTTCGAGCGTAGTCTTCTTGACCTTGCCGTTTTTGGTGGACATTATGATATAATTGTTATTGATATACTCCTCGTCTTCGAGGTTATCCACCGGAACAAACGTTTTGATGGAATCGTCTTTATCAATATCAATAAGATTCACAATCGCCCGGCCACGTGCAGTTCGAGAAGCCTCCGGAATCTCGTAAACCTTCAACCAGTAGCACTGCCCCTTCTCGGTAAAGAACAGCATGTAGTTGTGGTTGGTAGCCACAAACAGATGCTCTACATATTCGTCATCTTTGGTATTGGTTCCCTTCATTCCTTTACCGCCACGTCGCTGTCGTCGATAGCCACTTACCGGCATTCGTTTAATAAATCCTCTGTTGGATATGGTAATCACCACATCTTCGTCAGCGATCATGTCCTCTACGCTGAAATCGTCAGCCGAGTGTACAATCTGGGTGCGACGAGGATCATCATAACGATCTTTAATCTCGAGAAGCTCGTCTTTAATAATTGACTTCTGACGATCGCGATTGGACAGGATATCACGATAATCTTCAATCTTCTCAGCAATATCGTTGTATTCGAGCTCAATTTTATCCCGCTCGAGACCTGTCAGTTTTTGCAGGCGCATATCCAGAATTGCTTTCGCCTGGAGGTCGGTAAGAGCAAACTGTTTGCGCAGTGCTTCATTAGCCTCCTGCGGACTGTCAGAAGCACGAATTGTTTTAATCACTTCGTCCAGATCATCCAGTGCAATCTTAAGACCCTCAAGAATGTGAGCCCGTGATTCGGCCTGATCCAGATCATAAAGTGTGCGACGGATGACCACCTCAATACGGTGCTCAACATAATGATAAATGAGCTCTTTGAGCCCCATCACTTTTGGCCGTCCCTGTACCAGCGCCAAGCTAATAACGCCAAAAGTGGTCTGCATCTGCGTATATTTGTATAGCTGATTAAGCACAATGCCGGTATTGGCATTTTGCTTACAAACCACAACAATACGCATTCCATCCCGATCCGATTCATCACGGATCTCAGAAATCTCTTCAATCTTTTCGTTCTGGGTCAACCGAGCAATTTTCTTTACCAGCGTCGTTTTGTTGACCTGGTATGGGATTTCGGTAATCACAATTTGCTCACGGCTGCGCCGTAGTTCTTCGGTAGTACACCGTGCCCGCAGCGTAATTTTACCGCGGCCCGTTTCATAGGCTTCCTTCACGCCGCCATAGCCATAAATAATTCCTCCGGTTGGAAAATCAGGGGCCGGAATATGCTCCATTAGCTCCTTGGTTTCGATATCCGGATTTTCAAGGTAAGCAACAATACCATCAATGGTTTCTCCCAAGTTATGTGGAGCCATGTTAGTGGCCATCCCCACAGCAATACCTGAAGCACCATTCAGCAACAAGTTCGGCAACATACCCGGCAGTACCGTCGGCTCCTGGAGTGTATCGTCGAAGTTATCCTGAAAGTCAACGGTATCCTTATTAATGTCGGTCAACATCTCCTCGGCAATGCGCTCCATGCGGGTCTCAGTATAACGCATAGCCGCAGCAGAGTCACCGTCAATAGAACCGAAGTTCCCTTGGCCATCGACCAGTGGATACCGCAGCGAGAAATCCTGCACCATACGCACAATAGAATCGTAAACAGCCGAGTCTCCGTGCGGGTGATACTTACCCAGCACCTCACCAACAATACGGGCACTTTTCTTATAATTACGGTTATGAAGCATGCCCAGTTCACTCATCCCGTACAGGATACGTCGGTGAACCGGTTTTAAGCCGTCCCGAACGTCAGGTAGGGCACGAGATACAATAACCGACATCGAATAGTCGATATAGGCCGACTGCATCTCATCTTCTATCGCTATGGGTACAATTTTATCTCTAGCCATGGATGTTTAGTACAGTGTTAAAGTTAATAGCTATAAAAATTACTTATCGGAATCAGGATCACGAGATCCCAAAATATTGATGTGCTTAAGTGGTGATGTGTTAAAGTTTCATACGTCAGCCTTAACACTTTAATACCTAAACACTTCAACACTTTTAAATATCAAGTGTAGCGTATTTTGCATTTCGCTCAATAAACTCACGGCGTGGTTCTACGTCTGAGCCCATCAGTCGTGAGAAGAGTTTGTCAGCAGCGGCCGCATTATCAACGGTTACCTGCTGCAGTGTACGGGTCTCGGGATCCATTGTGGTTTCCCAAAGCTGCTCGGGATTCATCTCCCCGAGTCCCTTGTAACGCGAAACGTCAAATTTATAGCGGGATTTACGATGCTTTTTCACCAGCTCCTGCCGTCTATCATCATCCCAGGCATATTCAATATTGCCTTGGCTATCAGTAATGCGGTACAGCGGTGGAGTAGCAATGTAAACATGGCCACCTTCAATTAGAGGTTTCATATAACGATAAAAGAAGGTGAGCAATAGTGTCCGAATATGAGAACCATCCACATCGGCATCCGTCATAATAATAATCTTGTGATACCGAAGATTTTCAAGCTCGAAATCTTCCTCAGAGTGACCAACGCCAGCACCAAGTGCCGTAATCATCGCCTGGATCTCATTATTTTCCAGGATACGATTGATCTTTGCTTTCTCAGTATTCAGAATCTTACCACGCAGGGGCAGGATGGCCTGAAAGCTTCGATTACGTCCCATCTTTGCAGATCCGCCGGCAGAGTCACCCTCCACCAGGTAAATTTCACTTTGTTTGGGATCTTTGATAGAACAATCAGCCAACTTTCCGGGCAGTCCGCCGCCACTCATCGCACTTTTGCGCTGGATCAGCTTTCGTGCTTTCTTAGCCGCTTCACGGGCTTCGGCCGCCAGAATAACTTTTTCAAGAATGTTCTTCGCCACCTTGGGATTACGTTCCAGAAACTCATTCATCTGCTCATAAACAATAACCTCAACAGCGCTCTGCACTTCTGAGTTACCGAGCTTCGTCTTGGTCTGTCCCTCAAATTGGGGTTCAGGAACCTTAACACTCAGCACAGCCGTCATCCCTTCGCGGAAGTCACTTCCCGAAACGCTGATATCACTTTTAATAAGATTGTTGTCTTTAGCGTATTTCTTCAGCGACCGAGTTAGCGCACGTCGGAATCCGGAAATATGCGTACCGCCTTCGCGCGTATTAATATTATTAACGTAAGAGTGGACATTCTGGGTGTAGCTTCCGTTGTATTGAATGGCCAGCTCTACAGGAACCATGTCAACCTCTCCTTCAATCAGAATCGGCTCTTGCATCATGGGCTCGCGATCTTCATCCAAATACCTTACAAAGTCCTTAACGCCGCCTTCATAATGGAAAGTGTCCTGTAGATCACCTTCTTCTTCACGATCATCGCGGAGGTTAATAGTAATCTGCGGATTCAAAAACGCTAGCTCGCGCATCCGCTCCGCAATAATATCGTATTTGAACTCCGTCGTCTGATTAAAAATCTCCGGATCAGGAGTAAAAGTAATAGTAGTCCCCGTCTTGTCGGTATCACCTTTTTCTTTCAGAGGCTGAACCGTTGCACCGTGCTCAAACTCCATCACATAGATTTTACCATCGCGGTGAATTTCAGCATAAAAGTGCGAGGAGAGCGCATTCACACAACTAACACCCACTCCGTGGAGACCGCCAGAAACCTTATATGTATTTTTATCGAACTTACCACCGGCGTGTAGTTTCGTTAATACAACCTCAACAGCCGGCAATTTAATTTTGGGATGTTCATCCACCGGAATCCCACGACCGTTGTCGGTAATCGTAATAGATCCGTCTTCATTAATAATAACATCCAACTGGTCGCAGTGACCTTCCATGGCCTCATCAATGGAGTTGTCAACAACCTCATTGATCAGGTGATGAAGTCCGCGCTGACCGGTATCCCCGATATACATCGCCGGACGTTTGCGAACAGCCTCCAGACCTTCTAAAACCTGAATATTTTCCGCCTTGTAATCTGATGGTTTCTTATTTGCCATAAATATAGATGTGAGTGGGGTTTAAAATAATGATGAAGACGCCTGAAAATAGGGCATAAATAGGCAAAATCAAAGAAAGTGATGTGTTTTGCTGACAAAAGTCGAGATATGCCCTCTAATCAAAATTGGGTGCTGTAAACAGAGCCAGATAGTCATGTATATTTAGTTCTCCCCAGAACCACCCTAATATGTTAAAAATTTAGCCTTAAAAGAAACATTGATCTTTTTAGGGAATAAGCCTATTTTTCTCGTCTCTCTGAGAAAATGCAAACAACGATTTTAGTTACTCATGGCACGCAAAGATGATATAACAGGAAAAGGAGCTCAAAATGGCTATCGCTCCTCCAAATCAAATAACAAGACGAAGCACAAGTTCCAGCAGAACCTGCAAAAGAAGAAGTTTTACATTCCCGAAGAAGATCGATGGGTAACGTTGAAGGTGTCTGCCAAAACACTTCGTACTATTAATAAGAAGGGTATCCATGCTGTACTGAAGGAAGCCCGCAAAAACGGAACACTTATTAAAGACGTATAGAAATTGAAACCACAAGAACACTAAAACACGGTTTTTAAAAATTTGTAGTGCTTTTGTGTTTTAGTGGTAAAAACAGACGAAGATTATGGCAAAAGGAAACAGAGTACAAGTAATTTTGGAATGCACCGAAGCACCGGGAACTTCTCGTTATCACACGACAAAAAATCGTCGTAACACTCCCGATCGACTGGAGCTGAAGAAGTACAATCCGGTTCTTCGCAAGCATACCGTTCACAAAGAAGTTAAATAGTAACACCACCGATTATTATGGCTAAGAAGCAAACATTTGGAAAAGAGGCACAGGAAAAGAAGGCTGCACATCGCCGGATGGCAAAAGTAATTGTTGCGAAAAAGACCGACAGCAACAACTATGCTTACAAAGAAGCCATCATTGACGAAGACGAAGTGCAGAACTTTATCAAAGAAAACAGAGACTAGCACGTTCTGGTTATTTGCCGGAAAAGGTTGCATTCGTTTGGTCGGATGGAACCTTTTTTTATGAGCGTTGCTGAACATACCGGTTTTACTTAAACTTTTAGATAACAACTTATGTCTATAAAAGATCAAATCATGGCCGACTTGAAGGAAGCCATGAAAAATAAGGATAAAGATCGCCTTCGCGTACTTCGCTCACTCAAATCCAACCTGTTGGAACGCGAAATTAATGAACGCAAAGGTGGCAAAGCAGAACTCAATGACGAGCAGGCCATTGAAGTACTGATGAAAGCAGCTAAACAGCGCAAAGAGTCTATCGAGCAGTTTGAAGAAGGCGGCCGTGATGACCTTGTTGCTTCCGAGAAGGAAGAGCTCGAAGTCATCGAATCGTATCTTCCGGAAATGCTTTCGGAGGACGAAGTCCGAGATATTGCCCGCGATAAAATTGATGAGCTTGGTGCAGAGGATATGTCTGATATGGGCCAGGTTATGGGTGCGCTGATGCAAGAGCTGAAAGGCAAAGCCGAAGGATCAGTGGTAAGCAAGGTTGTTAAAGAAGAACTCTCCTGACATCTCTGTCTTATGAATCTGCTTGACTTCCTGATACTGCTGCCCATTGCTTATTTCTGCTATCGCGGATTTGTCAACGGCATCATCAAGGAAGTTTTAAGCATCATCGGTATTGTGCTAGCCGTGTTTCTTACCTTCCAGTATATGGATCCTGTTGGTAAACTAATTAGTCCCCTATTTGAGGACAAAGCATCTTATATTCCCTTTGCCTCTGGGTTAATTATCTTCATTACTACCGTTGCTGCTGTACAGCTCGTGGCGTTTCTCACCAAAAAGTTTTTGGAAACCATTAAGCTCAATTTTATTAACCGCCTGTCGGGTGCTGCATTTGGCTTCCTGAAAAGCGGTATTGTAATAAGTGCCATTCTGTTGATTTTAGCTGGCTTTAATCTTCCATCGCAACAAGCACGAGAAGATTCTGCCACCTATTCTTACATTGTATATTTAGCACCGTGGGCTTACGATACCGTTGCTACGGTATATCCAGGAGCCGAAGATTTTACAGCCACGGTCCAGAAGACACTCAAGCAGTACAATCCTATTGAGAACTTTCCCTTTTTAGAAAAGAACAGTAACTCTTAAATATATTCATGACGTTTTTACCCGTAGAAGAGCAACTCGAGGTCATTAAACGAGGTACCGTTGAAATTGTACCGGAAGATGAACTGGTTGAGAAGCTCAAAAAGTCGAAAGAAGAAGGAAACCCGCTAAAAATTAAACTGGGCTGTGATCCCACACGTCCCGACTTGCACTTGGGACACTCGGTGATCCTGCGCAAACTGCGACAGTTTCAGGATCTCGGCCACGAGGCCATTCTTATTATAGGCGATTTTACGGCCCTGATTGGCGACCCCACCGGACAAAATGAGACACGGCCGGCCCTGTCGCCTGAAGAGATAAAAGAAAACGCCAAGACCTATCTCGATCAGGCCACCAAAATTCTTGATGAGTCCAAAACCTCTATCGTCTATAACTCGGAGTGGCTCGGTGAAATGAACTTCGAGGATGTAATCAAACTGACCTCGAAGCTTACAGTCGCGCGGATGATAGAGCGGGATGATTTTTCCAAGCGCTATGAAAATAACGAACCTATTTCGTTGCACGAATTCTTGTATCCCCTCGCGCAGGGACAAGATTCAGTTCACCTGGAATCGGATGTTGAGCTCGGCGGTACTGATCAGAAGTTTAACCTGTTGGTGGGACGCGAGCTCCAGAAGGATGCGGACCAGGAGCCACAAATTGCTCTTATGATGCCGCTGCTTGTAGGTACTGATGGCTCAAAGAAAATGTCGAAATCTTACGACAACTACATCGGCATTACCGAAGATGCCAATGATATGTACGGCAAGGTGCTCTCTATTCCTGATCACCTTATTTACTCGTGGTTTGAACTTGTTTCGGATATTGATGTTGATGAACTGTCGAAGTACAAGAAGAAGGCCGAGGAAGATCCGCGCAACACCAAGCATGAGTTGGCACTGAGTATCACCCGTATCTACCACGGTGAAGAAAAAGCAAAATCGGCCCGAAAGCACTTCGAGCAGACGGTCATTGGCAATGAGATTCCGGATGATGCACCAACCCTTGAATATGAGTCCGGTACCGAAGTACGTCTGCTGGATATCGTTTCGGATGCCGGATTTACGGACAGTAACGGCCAAACCAAACGCTTGATCAAGCAGGGTGGCATTTCTATTGACGATGAAAAAGTGTCCGACAAAGGCTACAGCGTATCATTTGAGGAAGGTACTGAATTTACACTCAAGGTGGGCAAGCGGAATTATGCGATTGTGAAGAGCAAGTAATGCCTAGCTCGTGTTGTATAAAGCGTAATACATCCCAATCCAACGGATTACTCATTACGCAATACTTACAATTCTATTTCAACTTCATTTTCTGCAGGTAATCAGTTTATATGCTTAAAATATCATCACTAAACGTCAACGGCATTCGAGCGGCGCATCGACACGGCTTTACCGACTGGATAGACGAAACAGATCCCGATATCATTTGCCTGCAGGAGCTTCGGGCTCTTGAGCACCAAGTACCTGGACCAATTAAAAAGCTGGATTACCACGAGGCCTACCATACTGCAGAGAAAAAAGGATATTCTGGAGTAGGCATCCTTTCAAAAGAAGAACCTATCAATGTGGAAGCAGGCATCGGTGTCGACTGGATTGACAGCGAGGGGCGAATTATTAAGGCCGAATTTGAAGACCTTATCGTATTTTCAATTTACGCGCCAAGCGGCACTACCGGAGATGAGCGGCAAGACCTTAAAATGGAATTTCTCGACTATTTCTTGCCCTTTGCCCAAAAATATTTGAGCCACGATAAACCTGTGATCTTCAGTGGTGACTATAACATCTGCCATAAACCCATCGACATCCACAACCCCAAGCGCAATAAAAACACTTCAGGATTTCTGCCAGAAGAACGTAAATGGGTCACACGAATGTTGCAAACCGGCTTTGAGGATGTCTATCGAAGCCTACACGAAGGCGAAGAAGATCTCTACAGCTGGTGGAGTTACCGTGCTGCATCCAAAGAACGAAACAAAGGCTGGAGAATCGACTATCACATGACCAGTCCCGAAATGCTTGAGGCTGCCGAAGATGCTGTAATAGAAATGGAGTGGGATCTCTCCGACCATGCGCCGGTTACTATAACCTATGCACTAAACTAATTTCTATTCCCTCCTCTTCTGTCATCCTGTTGGTAAAGACTACCAAATCTGCTTTTCCAACACAAATGTAATACCTTTGAAACAGCTTCTATTGGGATTACTACTAAAATAAATAATACATCTTCATGGGTACGCACTACGAAGGCAGCCAAGAGGAACAGAAAGTTTTAAACGCATTCATTAAGCTGATGCGGGCAACTGAATCGCTGAACAACCGTCTCAATCGTCATCATACAGAGGCTAACCTAACAGTTAGTCAATTCGGGATACTGGAGGCATTACATCACTTAGGTCCGTTGAATCAGAAAGCCCTAGGTGAAAAGTTGTTGAAAAGCGGCGGTAACATCACCCTAGTTATTGACAACCTAGAAAAAAGTGGTTGGGTTGAACGGCAGCAAGACCCTAATGATCGTAGATCTATGCTCATTCATTTAACCAAGGAGGGCAAAAGTTTCATTTCAGATTACTTCCCAAAACATCTCGACCGTATTAAATCAGAATTCAGCGTATTGTCGGATGAAGAGCTGGACCAACTTGCCTGCATTTGTAAAAAGCTGGGCCTTCAAGACGAATACAATAATTAACCGGTTAGTAAGTTAATATGGGTGTAGTATAGAGACACAACTCTAATCTGACTCCATATATCCCAATTTGGGAATGAGTTTGAACGCTCATTCCCTTCTAGTCATAACGGATTGCATCAGCAGGTTCAACAGCAGCTGCTCTTTGTGCTGGATACCAACTTGCCAGCAGACATAATATCAGGCTTCCCACCAGTACTATGCTCACATCTGCAAAGTTGATGCTCACCGGATAAGCATCAATGATAAACGCCGATGATAGCTTGATAAGGCCATACTGCTTTTGCAGCCAGCTAACGAGCAACCCAAGCCCTCCTCCTATCACGCAACCAATAATTCCTATATAGAGCCCCTGTTTAACAAAAATATTCTTGACTTGAGAGGGAGTGAATCCCATCGTCAGCAGGACGCCAATATCTCGGTTTTTTTGAATAACGATCATTGTCAGCGAACCAATGATATTTAACACCGCCACCAGCACGATGATCATCAAAATAACGTACGAGCTCCATTTTTCTAGGTACATTACATCGTAAAGCGCTTGTTGCAGATCGTACCATGTAGAAACAGTATAATCAGGTCCAAGCTGGGTCTGTAACGACTCTTTGATACTGGCAGCCTGGTTATTCTTCTGCAACCTAAGATCCACGCCAGTAACCATCCCCCGCATCTCAAACAGGCGCTGGGCCGCTTCTTCATCAATAAATACAGAAGGCCCGTCGGTAATTTGTAACCTCGAGTAGATGCCCCTGACCTCGAACCGATAACTGCGGGGCAGCGAAAACTGGGTCAGTGATTTACGCATGCCATCAGCACTTAGCAGCACCACCGTATCTCCAATATCCAGACCAAGCTCGGTCTTTAGCTGATTGTTAATGATCATACCGGGTTTTTTATTCTGGACGCCAAGCGCCGCTGAACCGGATTGCAAGCTCTTACTCAGGTCGTTGACATGAAAATACTTTTCAGGACTAATGCCGCGTACCTCCACCACTTTATCACTGTTTTTTTGATGTGCAAGCAGTGACTTGCCCTCAACGTAGGAAGCTGCGGCCGTAACTTCGGGGATACCCGCAAGTTTTTTTTGCATATCACCGGTGTACATAAACGAATTCGAGGCCTGCGACTCGATGCGTACATCGGGATCATTTTGCAAAAGCAGTCCTTTAATCACATCAAAAAAACCATTAAATACTGAAAGTACGACGATGAGCAGTGCTGTACCAATGGTCACCCCCAAAATACTAATGATTGTGAGTGTGGAGATGAGCGATATATGTTTTTTCGAAAAGAGGTAACGCCTGGCTACAAATCCGGTTGTTTTCATAGACTCAAAATAATGATAATGGCGAAGGAATCCACCAAATGAAAATCACCCTAATTCACATTTTTTTACCAAAAACCCGAAAGCAATTTTAATACATTGTAAACATCATATAAACAATTAATATAATATTGGGACTTATGTCAGCTAATCATCGCATTTCTGGGAGCATGATTGTAATAATAACCTCAGCACTGCTTTTTGGACTGTTCGGATCTCTACAGGCCCAGCCGTTTGGCCATGGGGAGGATACCGACAATCCTACGCACGACAAAACCTACCTGCAAACCCTCGAATATCGAAATATTGGTCCTTTTCGAGGCGGCAGGTCGGTAGCCGTTGCCGGCCACAAAGATCAGCCGACTACCTATTATACCGGATTTACGGGTGGCGGCATTTACAAGACTACGGATCGCGGGAAGACCTGGATTAACGTTTCGGACGGAGATTTTAAAACAGGATCGGTAGGAGCACTTGCCGTAGCTCCATCCGACAAAAACGTAATCTACGCCGGCATGGGCGAAACCTGTATCCGCGGTAATATGTCGGCTGGCGATGGCGTGTATCGATCGGTTGATGGAGGTGAAAACTGGACTCATATCGGGCTCGGCGAAACACATTTTATTGGTGAAATAGCAGTCCATCCCGAAGATGAAGATATTGCCTGGGTTGCTGCCCTGGGCCACGCTTTCGGCAATGAAGGAAATAAGGAGCGCGGCGTCTTTAAAACGACAGACAGCGGTAAAACATGGGACAAAGTACTATATCACAATAAACATACCGGTGCTGTTGATATCACGGTGGATCCCAACAATCCACGCGTGCTCTATGCCTCGCTTTGGGAAGCTTATCGCAATCCCTGGAAGATGTCGAGCGGAGGCGAAGGAAGCGGACTCTACAAAAGTACCGATGGTGGCGAAACCTGGACCAATATTTCCGAACGTCCCGGCATGCCAAAAGGCTTAATGGGCAAGATCGGCGTCACAATTTCCCCAGTGAACTCAAACCGTGTTTGGGCAATTATTGAAAGTAACAACGGCGGCGTTTTCCGATCTGATAACGGCGGTAAAACATGGACGCGCACTAACAAAGAACGCAAGCTGCGCCAACGCGCCTGGTACTATACACATATCGAAGCTGATCCCCAGGACGAAAACACTGTTTATGTACTTAATGTTGGCCTGCACAAATCCACAGACGGTGGAAAAACATTTGAGTCTATTGATACCCCGCACGGTGACCACCACGACCTTTGGATTGCCCCCAATAACAGCGACCGAATGGTCGTTGGTGATGACGGTGGCGGACAGGTTTCCGACAACGGGGGCGCCAGCTGGTCATCATATCATAAATATGCGACGGCGCAATTTTACCACGTGATTCTGGATAACCAGTTCCCCTACTGGATTTACGGTGCTCAGCAGGATAACAGCACCGTCGCCATCAAAAGCAGAACCTCGGGCTACGGTATTGACGAGAGCGATTGGGAACCGGTGGCTGGCGGTGAAAGCGGTTATATCGCCCCGGATCCCGAAAACCCGAACGTTACCTATGGCGGAAGTTATGGTGGATATCTAAATAAATTTAACGACTATACTCACCAGAGCGACCGCATTGACGTGTGGCCAAACAACCCGATGGGAGCAGCCGCCAAAGATATTCGATATCGTTTCCAGTGGACATTCCCGATTTATATTTCGCCGCATGATCCTGATGTCATTTATACGACCTCGCAGTTTGTGCACCGCTCTACAGATGAGGGCATGAGCTGGGAGCAAATCAGTGAGGATCTTACGCGTGATGAAGAATCTAAGCAGGGTAAGTCGGGTGGCCCTATTACTCATGACGATACCAGTGTTGAATATTACAACACCATTTTTGCTTTTGCAGAATCGCCGGTGAAACAAGGAGTTCTGTGGACAGGCTCCGACGGTGGCTTAGTACACGTCAGCCGCGACAATGGCGAAACCTGGACCGAGGTTACGCCCGACGGCATGCCCGAGTCGATGGTCAGCATTATCGATGCCTCCCACTTTGATGCCGGTACAGCCTATATTGCCGTAAATCGTTACAAGTTTGATGATTTCCAACCCATGCTTTACAAAACAGACAATTACGGCAAGAGCTGGACGAAGATTACGACTGGAATCCCCGATAAGGATTTTACCCGAGTCATTCGCGAAGATCCCAACAAAGAAGGCCTGCTGTATGCCGGTACGGAAACAGGCGTCTACGTTTCGTTTAACAATGGCCAACTTTGGCAGCCACTGCAGCTGAACCTGCCATCAGTACCGATCACAGATCTGCGTGTGCACAAGCGTGACAAGGATCTGGTGATAGCAACACAGGGACGCTCATTCTGGATACTGGATAACCTGAACGTGCTGCACCAAGTAAACGATGAAGCAAAATCTGAAAACCATCTCTATCAGCCGGAAACGACCTATAAATTTGGCGGACCCAGCTTCAGCGAGCCGGGTCGAACGATGGGACAAAATCCTGAGCCGGGCGTTGTGGTGCACTACAACCTGAAGGAATTTACCGACAAAGAGGTGAAGCTTCAGTTTCTGGAGTCCGATGGAGATGTAATTCGCACCTATTCCAGCGAAGAGGATATCAAAGGAAACGAAGTCAAAGAATCCACCGAATTTTATGAGGAGGAAGGAAAAACAGAACCAACCGTGTTGACGACTAAGAAGGGACTCAACGAATTTGCCTGGAATATGGAGTATCCTGGAGCAACTGATTTGGACGGACGACAAATTCTATGGGCGGGATCTACCGACGGACCAAAAGCAATTCCCGGCTCCTATGAGGTGCGTCTCATTATTGAGGATGAAACCGTGATGAGTCAGCCATTTGAGATCGTCAAAGATCCACGTATTGAAACTACGCAAGATGATTTTGAAGCTCAGTTTGAACTCCACCAAAAAATTATTGCCAAGCTTGATACTACTCACAAGACCATCAACCGCATACGTGAGGTGCGTGGGAAGCTTGAAGATATTAAATCGGAATACGCAAAGAATGAACAGGTTGAAAAGCGGGCCGATGCCATGCTGCAGACTCTCAGCGAGGTAGAAAGTGAGCTAATGCAAACAAAAGCGGAGTCTTCCCAGGATGTACTGAATTATCCGATTAAGCTGAACAACAAGCTGGCGGCTCTGGCCAGTACGGTGGCCACGGGCGACAACCATCCCACGGAACAGCAGTATGGGGTGTATGAAGACCTTGCAGCCAAGGTGGATGCCCAGTTTCAAAAGGTGGAACCTATTCTTCGCGGTGAACTCACAAATATGATCCAAGAGATTGAACAGGAATCCGTGCCGATCGAGAATTAAGAATAGAAATAAGGATACTTAATGAATGGCCTCATGGTACAGCCATGGGGCTATTCTAATATTGTTGCATGAAGTATAACATAATAGACTCTTTATATGGGTCATATAAAGTACTATTCATATTAACTGTTCATTTTTTCGTTCAAGAAAAACGAACTAAAAATTGACCGGCTGAGAATCCTGGTCCCACTTCGATCGCTCAGCGGGATAATTTCAATGGTCCGTCCCGTTTTGTAATATTTCAAATTTCATACCGGTACGAAATTATACTTTTCGCCTTCCGATCTCCGTACATGATTCGTTATGCCGGTGGTTTTGGGGAAACAGTAACAAGAAATCCTCCTTTTGACACAATTGATGATGGGTTTAACAAATAAATCCGAAGGAGGTGCAGGAGGAAGACCAATGTATATTGGTCTTAAGATCCTAAAACAAGGCCCACTTCGCCAAAATAGTGGCGGTTACGTATGTTGGATTCAGGATGATATGTAAATATTTACGCCTACTCTTTTCCGTCATCACCAACCGGCAGTTTCACAGAACTACGTACATGTAGATCGCGCTGTGGGAAGGGAATCTCCACATCGTACTTACGGAAGGTGCGTACAATAGACTGATTCAGTTCATTGCGGATGCGCGGATAGCGCTTCACATCAGGGATCCAGGCCCGTAACTGCATATTCCAAGAAGAATCACCAAACTCAATCAGGTGTACCTCCGGTTTGGGCTTTTGCATTACGCTTTTGTTTTGGTCGGCCACTTCCTGCAAAGCCTTCAGCACGGTATCCAAATCAGAGCCGTATGCTACCCCCACATTGACATCAAGTCGATAGGTTGTATCCCCATGCGAATAGTTAATCACATCTTTAGAAACAAACTCGGAGTTGGGCACAATGATGGAGATATTATTGACGGTACGCACCATGGTAGACCGAATATTGATCTCGATAATATCGCCTTCGATGTCACTGACCATCACGCGGTCACCTACGCTGATAGGGCGTTCAAACAGGATTATGAGACCAGAAATAAAGTTGGCCGTCACGTTCTGCAGACCAAAACCAATACCCACCGAAAGCAGCCCAAAAATGACCGTGAGGCTACTCAGGTCAATCCCCACAAAATCAAAAGAGATAAGCACACCAATACTAATGATGAGATACTGAGTAACGCGCGACAGGGTGTAGCGAGTACCTGCATCAATTTTGAACCGCTTGAGCAGCCGCCGGTTCAGCGTTTTTCGAACCCAAACACCCAGAATACTAAAGCCCGTAAGAAGCAGCAAGAAAAGTAAAATGGAGAGAACAGTAATAGGAATCTGGTTAAGCGTAAAAAGCTTAAAATTTAGAATATCGTGGATGTAGCTAAAAATTTCTTCCCAAGTCATGCCGTCCCTATTTTCGATAAGTATAATATTCCCATAATAAGATGCCGCCCATTTAAGACGGCATCTCAATTCGCAGGCTAACAAGAAATTAGGCAATTATTCTATTCATTGTCCAAATCATTTTCATGGATTGTCTTCTCCCACAGTTTTTTACCTTCCGACCCATAGGTCTGCAATGTCAACTTGCGGTCATCTTCTTTCCCGGTAACTCGAATCATCCCAAAATTTTGATCTTTGTACACCACCGTACCCTCTACGCGTTGAGGATTATTGTATTCTTCGCTTTCATCCAGGGTAGAATAACTACTACTGGAAAGCGGCGATGAGGTAAACTCATAGATGGGATAATCACGTCCCCGATTGGTTTTGAGCAGCTCCGTAAAATGGCGGTCGCCCGAAATAAATACTACGCCGGGAATATCCTGCTCCTTTAAAAAGTTCATCAGCTTGTTGTATTCATGCTTGTAAGCAAACAGAGATTCATAATTGTGCATTTTATTGGTCGCCTGGTTACCGACAATCACGAGCTTAAAAGTCGCTGAACTACCCACCAGGCTATCCATCAGCCACTGAAGTTGTGCTTCACCAAAGAAGGCTTTGTCCTCGCTGTCTAGGCGATTGGGGGCGCGGTGGTAGCGATCATCCATAAAAAATAACTCTACGTCGCTGTACTTGTACTTTGTAAATACACCTTTAGTCTCTTCCGTACCATAACTGGGATTAGCCCAGTAGCGCTTGAATATATCGAGCGTCTCTTCGCGCATCCGATACGACCGATCCGAGTTGTTGGGACCAAAATCGTGGTCATCCCAGGTAGCCAGATTGATAGTGTTGGCCAGAAGCGCCTGCATATCTTCGGTATTACGAGCATCTTTATAGCGTTCATCCATAGCAGGTTTGGAATAAAAGTCCGGCTCGCGGTAGTACACATTATCCCCTAGCCAGAGCATCATATCCGGATTCTTCTTCGTAATTTCCGGCAGGATATCCGTGCCCTTGCCATAGCCTTCGCCTGGTCGGTCAGATTTTTTATCGTTGATAAACAGGCAGGATCCCAGCGCAATAGAAACATTCGGCGGTGAAGTACGATACTGCCACAACGGCTTGGTGGTAAAACTGGTGTTATAGGGCAGCTCAACACGGTTACCCTCCAGATATAAATCGTAGTCGTAGGTAGTGCCGTAACTGAGATCCGCCAATTTAATATGTGCGGTATTCGAGGCTGATGATTTCGTCATCCCATGGTAAGACATTGTATTGTTCTCTTCTCCTTTGGGATGGTACCTAATCTCATACTCGACCGGTTTCGTAGTTTGGATCCAGAGATTGGCTTCCTGGATCTCTACATAGCCGAGCATGGGTCCGGCCTCCAGTAAATCATTAGCTGTTTGTGCTCGGGCTGTTATCGCCGTAGCAAAAAATAGTAGTAGCAGTAAATTGCGTCCAAGTCGTTGCATAGGTAATATTTTGTTTTATGGTTTAGCAACAAAGTAGCAGAAGCATTACTCTTTTTCATCAGCCTTATATTAAGACTGTATTATCTTCTGTAAGAATTGAATATACCTGATGATTGCGCTATTTTCAGCTTCACTTATTGCAATTGAAATAATCTAACAAAAGACTATGCGTATCATCATCTTTGGGCCTCCCGGCGCCGGCAAAGGTACTCAGGCAAATCTCATCAGTGAAGAATACAATATTCCTCATCTTTCGACCGGCGAAATATTTCGTTCAGCCATTAAAAATGAGACCCCCCTTGGCAAAGAAGTAAAATCAATTTTAGATGCCGGTGATCTGGTGCCTGATGAGAAAGTGGTGGCCCTGGTCGAAGAAGAGCTCAAAGACGACAAATATGACGACGGCTATATTCTGGATGGATTCCCACGAACCGTCCCCCAGGCCGAGGCTTTTGATGAGATCCTTGACAAAAAAGGTAAAACGCTGGATGCTTTTTTGCAGCTGGAAGTGCCCGAGGAAGAACTCATCGACCGTATTTTAAGTCGCGGCGAAGGACGCTCTGATGATACCCCTGAGAAAATTAAAAATCGTCTTGATGTGTACTGGAATGAGACCCAGCCGGTGCTAAACCACTACAAGCAGCAAGATGTAGTCAAAGAAATCAACGGAGTTGGATCCATTGATGAAATCTTTGCTCGTATCAAGGATACCTTTTCGAACTAAGCATGTTGCTTTTTAGCTTTTAAAGCCCCTTCAAGCGGAGGGGCTTTGCTATTTAATTACCCTTAGCATCTAAAATTACCATAAAGAAGCTAACTAACTATTTAGTTTTAGACTTTTAGTCTTTTCTCTATACCAAAATTAGGTACCTCCCTACAGCCGGTCTGTTCTATTCTCAATAAATTCTCCCCATATATTTCTTCACAACACTTTATCAGGATAGTCATGAGAAACAAAATTATTGGGATTGCCCTATTGAGCGCTCTTTTTTTAACGGGATGCACGACCTCCGGTGCTTTTTTGTCACTTAATCAAACAACGGTGAACCTTGAACAAGCTAATTATACCATCACTGCAACCAGTGTTTCGGGATATTCGGAAGCGGCATACGTACTGGGAGTCAGCTACGGGACGGGCTTTACGGTAAATACCCTCGCGGCGGGACGTGTAGAGGGCACAGGACTGCTTTACAAAGAGGCCCTGGAGAGCCTCTGGGTGAATTATGAAAAGAATAATGGGGCAATAGACGGCAAGCGACTGGCTCTGGCGAATGTACGATACGACACCGACATTTTGAACCTGTTAATCTACACCAAAGTGATGGTGAACGTCCGAGCAGATGTGATAGAATTTACCGAATAGCTGTTACTTACTATTACGAATTGTTTGCAGGATTCCCGGCGTTACATCCAAAATACTTTGCGCTTGAGAAAAGTGTGATGCTCCCGGGCCATAAGCAAAAAGAGGTACCCTGTTTAGCGTATGTGTTTTAACCGACAAGTCTTCGATATTACCATGGTCACTACATAACACAATTGTTACTTCCTTTGGCTTCTGATTGATTAAATGCCAAAGAAAACGGTCATAAACATTAAGATATCGGGCAGCTTTTTCGGCTTCCTGACTGTGGCCTGCCTTGTCGGTCAGGTAGTACTCGTGCAGCAACAAATCCCAGTTAGCTGACTGTTCAAGTAGCCGATCGGCAGCGGTTTCAGGCGTTATCTGAGGCACATCAATGTTGAGATGCTCCCGCCATGCCTGCTGGGTAAGCTCGGCCGTCAGAGCACGCTCCTTTTCAACATCTTCAGTTGTATTAAGCTCCACACCCGCACTCTTAGTCATCAGCGTTGTGCAGGTCCAGCGATTTCTTTTTTGGGCTTTCTGGAAAAAAATATCCGGGTACGCATTCATAAACCGGCACTGCTTGCCCAGCGACTGTGCCTTCAAAAACAGGCTTTCTTCCTCCAGTAGATGCTTAGTGCCGGAGTGGGGAAAAGGACCAAAATGCTTACCGATTTCTTTGGGTGCATTTTCGCCGGAAAAGAGCGTCGCCTGACCTGTCCCACTCTGGGGTAACCCCTCCACATCCAGCGTGGCATCTACCGCTTTAAAGATGTGCTCTTGGTCTTTCAGCTCATCAGCATTTACAGAAAAAGATTGGTCCCCGGCCATAGCCGAGAATCCGCGGTAGGTTTGCTGGAAAAAGGGATTGGTATCGTGCTGATTTCCCAATCCCACGCCATCAATAAATAAGAAAACTACCGACATGACTTACCTACTTCGTGTTATCCTGAATGTAATCTGTATAACCGGTTTGCCGGAACTACTTCAGCTAAAATATTTTTCTCCAGGATCTATTATAAAAATTTACTGTACAGGATTCTCTGTGTGACTTCAAAATTCGTAGTTCAGTAATGAGTTATAACAAATTTTGGTAAATAGAATTTCCTAATTTTTTGACCCACTGTATAATACTACCTACGATAACGGCTGTTGTAGCTTCTAATAATACCGTCTTATCTTCAGCCAACGCCGGGTTAGCGTTCCCCCAACACCAAAGAAAGTAACACCTAGCACATTCATAATTATTGGGCCAAACCAGTTCCACAGGCCTTCATCTACAATAGCATCCGCAGCATTATCCGGATCGTACAGCACGGGAACCAGCGCACCAATGCTATAAGACTTGTGCGATGAACCCACATCGTGCTGAAAGGTAATGGGTTGACTTGTACCAGGCGGAGTAAATTCCACAATGGGATAATAAGTCCTCTCATCGTCACCGATACTGCTTCGATAATCAATCACGGTGCCTTCTCCCAGTTCGGCCGTTTCCATAAAATCCCAACGGTCCAGCCCAAAGTAGATTGCTCCTCCAATAACTACCAATCCCACGATGGCAAAAACAGATCCAATTATTTTGATATTCTTATTGGCCAGCTGTTTTGAGCTCAACAGTTCACTTTGTGTTGTTATTAGTTTATCATTATCGTCTGTGGTTTTTTTATGGCGAACCTTTTCACGGAGCGTTCTCACTTCCTGAGACAATTCCTGGACGTTCTTGATATCCTTTTTGCGCAACAGCGATTCAAAAAACCAAGCTATGGCTCCGGATGCGCCCGCCGCATAAATGAGGGAGAAAAAGCCCATCTCAAAGTTCGCCCAGAAAAAATAGCATATAACTACTCCGATAAGTAAAAACACCAACCCAAATACACCCTGAACTACAGATTTCAGGCGTATATCATCATACTTCTTAGAATAATATACCTCCACTACTTCCCCGATATCGTGCATGGGCCAGCTTGCTCCCGACTTGCTCTGGAACTCCTTTTTATTGCCATAAGCCACATATTCGATAACCGGATAATACATAAATGACCTACCGCTGCTGGTTCGTTTATCTCGGGTTCGAAAGGCAATCACTTTAGTTGTCTTATTGGTAAATGAGTCTCTTTACCTGCTGGTAGGGAAAAAACTCGTTGATCAAGAATTAAATCTCTTGAAAGGAGTACCTCTCCCTAATATTTAGGGAGAGGACAGGAGAGGGTCAAGTTACCGCTCTAACACCAGCGTCACCGGACCGTCATTGTGGAGTGCCACATCCATATAGGCCCCAAATTCTCCAGTCTCAATATTCAAATCGGAATGCTGCTTAAAGTAGCTCACCATATCTTCATACAGCTTATTCGCCTTGTCGGGACCGGCCGCCTCGAAGTAACTGGGGCGGTTACCCTGTTCATAATCCCCATACAAAGTAAACTGTGGCACCACCAATATCTCCCCTTCCACATCCTGCACCGACAGGTTCATCTTTCCATCGGCATCATCAAACACGCGGAGTTTCAAAATCTTATCGGCCAGCCACTCCATCTGTTCCGGGCCATCATCTTCGTGAATCCCCACCAACAGCATAAGCCCCTGTTGGATGTCACCTATTTGCTCATTGTCGACCGTAACACTCGCTTCAGATACCCGTTGTAGAACTACTTTCATATTTAAGTCTGTTAATAACTATGTGGATAAGTATGTGTAAAACTTCTTCTTAAAATAGATCGTCCAAAACCAACAAAATTTCTCCACAGCTTTCAACAATTGAAAATACTTTTCCACAGGTTTTCCAATCAAAAATTACTGTGCATAACAAATTTTTCTTGACATTCGATTTTCTGTGGATTGTGGAAAACGCAAAAAAGTTACGGCTAACCATTGTTTATTATCAAATAGTTTTCCACAAAATAATCCACAAACGGGATTACCCAACTTAAATTTTGTGTGTTAAAAAGTTATCCACTTATCCACAGTAACTACTATGTACTACAAGTATTATATATCTAATGTTATTAAAGCTTTCCGGTGGATAATGTGGAGAAATATTTCTTAACAACGAGATCCAAGTTGGCTATATTCATATCAGCTTGAAGAGCAAATCTGTTTAAATCCAAGATCTGATGTCCAAGAAAAAATTTACCTACAAAGATGCCGGCGTTGATATTGAAGCCGGAGAACAAATGGTCGATTCCATCAAAGACGTAGTTAAAGAAACTCACAGTGATGCCGTACTCAGCAACATCGGGGGCTTCGGGGGATTTTTTCGTCCCGACTTGGGTAGTTATGATGATCCCGTATTTGTCAGCAGCGTGGACGGTGTGGGTACTAAGCTGATTGTGGCCTTTAAAACCGGCCGCTATGACACCGTGGGACAGGATTTGGTCAACCACTGCGTAAATGACATCGCTGTTTGCGGGGCCGACCCACTATTTTTCCTGGATTACTTTTCCACCGGCAAGCTCGAGCAGGATGTGGGATACAACGTCGTAAGCGGCTTTGCCAAGGCCTGCAAAGAAAACAGCGTAGCACTTATCGGCGGCGAAACGGCCGAGATGCCCGATATCTACAGCGAGGGCGAATTTGACCTGGCTGGCACCATCGTAGGAATGGTGGACCGTGAGAAAGTTATCGAGGGCAAAAAAATTGAAAAAGGGAATCTGCTACTTGGATTCCCCAGTACAGGCATTCACACCAACGGCTACTCGCTGGCGCGGAAAGTACTGTTTTCGGAGTACGAGGTCAGCGATCACGTAGACGAGCTGGGCACCACCGTGGGCGAAGCGATGCTTGCCATCCACAAATCGTACCTGCCAATCATTAAAGCAACACGGGATATCGACGGCGTTAACGGCTATTCTCATGTGACCGGCGGCGGCATCATGGGCAATACCGAACGCGTGGTACCCGACGGACTTTCCATCGACGTAGACTGGAAGGGGTGGGAGCGGCCTGCTATTTTTGAACTTATTCAGGAGCTCGGCAACGTGCCTGAAGATGACATGCGGGCGACCTTCAACCTGGGTATCGGACTCATCGCGATTGTGGATCCGGAGAATGCCGACGAGGTAAAGAAGGCCGCAGCAGATATCGACGAAGAGATTATTGAGATTGGCAAAATCACCTAGGTTTAAGTGTCATGCTGAACTTGCCGTGTTCTAAGCATTCGGAGTTTCAGGATCTGTGTGTCTACCATTAAGAAATGAATAACCTACCATGATTGACGAAACCGATCTCAAACACCTGCGGCACTGTGTCAAGCTGGCCGAAGAAGCACTGGAAGTTGGTGACGAACCCTTCGGATCGGTACTGGTGTCGGCCGACGGTGAGGTACTGTTTGAGGATCACAATCACGTGGTAAGTAAAGGTGACCCGACGCGTCACCCGGAAATCAAGATTGCGCGGTGGGCAGCTAAGAATATGAACTCGGAAGAGCGAGCTTCGGCCACAGTATACACCTCCGGTGAACACTGTCCAATGTGTGCCGCAGCCCATGGCTGGGTGGGACTGGGACGCTTGGTGTACGCTAGCTCATCAGCCCAGCTAAGCGAGTGGCTCGACGATTTCACTGATGAGCCACTGCCCGTGAATACCCTGCCCATCGAAGACGTAGTCAGGGACATCGAAGTGGATGGGCCCGTCCCCGAGCTGGCCCAAAAAGTACGCGAATTGCACCGCCGCTTTCACAGCCGGAAATAATTTAAGTCAACAGATTACTTCCTGGTAAAGACAGTCAGATTCATCGAGAGAACATGGAAGCCCACTCTTTTGAGTATTGATCTTGGAAGGTTTATTTATCAAACTAACTGCTTGTGTGATAATACGTTATACAAGAAGCTATTTGAGATAAATAAAGGTTATTTTGCTTAACTAAAATAGGCTATGAAAAAATCTACAAGAGAAAAGTTTATAAATCGTCTGAAAGACTTAATAAAAGAAGGGCAATCTTTAATTGAGCAAGAGAAATATGAGCCAGATATTGGTGGTCATTACCATAAAAGTGTTAGAGATGAATTGACTTCTTGGCAAGTCAGGGTTAAGAATGCCATTAGATTAATATTTAAAAAGAACAGTGAACACTATACTTATTTAATGAGCAACACGCCTGAAGATCTCAGCGATTCAAGGGATGTGCGTCGAATTTTAGGTTTGCTAAAAGGATGTTTAAAAGATTTAGAAGATGGATTTATTGAAGGAATAGAATTTATAATATCTGGAGATATTTTCGATTCAATTCTCCAAGAAGCGAAATATCTGACTGAAAATAATTACAAGGATCCTGGAGCTGTACTTGGAAGAGTTGTACTTGAAGATACCTTAAAAAAATTAGCAGAAAAAAATGGTATTGCTAGTGATCAAAAGGCATCCCGTTTGAACGACGAATTGAAAGCAGTCGAAGCCTATCCAAAAGCTCAATGGCGATTAATCCAAGCCAAACTAGATATTGGTAATGCTGCTGCACACGGTAAATTTGACGAGTATAAAAAAGCAGATGTAAAAAGAATGCTTGAGGATATAGAAAGATTTATGGCTCAATACTATCTCGCAACATAACCCGCGAATTAAAGTGGGACGTGCATCGCCGTTGCCTTGCCAGTTTAGATTTTGTCAGTTTACGTAGTACATCTTAAAATAAATTCCGCGTCATTTTGCACGCCCCTTATGCGTAATGTTGTTAGGTATTTTAATTATTAATCTGGCAACGTCATTGCTTTTCAACATTAATATACCTTAGTTCTGCTGTTAATTATTACACCCCAAAAATAAATCAAGATTAGTATGTTCAAACTCAAGAGTAAATTACTCATCTACGTTTGCATTATCCTCATTTCATCATCAATGATTGGTTGTGCAACAATTTTTAAAGGTTCAAAAGCAGATATAAATGTTAACTCTCAACCTTCCGACGCTACAGTTTATATCAATGGAATTGATAAAGGTTCTACACCTCAGACTTTAGCACTGGATCGTGGCGAAGATCATATTTTAACTTTTAAAAAGGATGGTTACGAAGATGTAAAAGTTGAAGTCAACAAAAAGTTTGATGGTGCAACAACAATATTAGGAAATATTGTATCCTGGGCTTTAGTTGGTATCGTAGTTGATGTTGCAACAGGTGCCGCTTATTCACTAAATCCTGCAGATGTGCGAGCAAACTTAAATAAAATGAAAAATGCTGGTATTATTGACCGCATGCCAAAGAAAGATAAAAATGGCATTACCGTTATAATGCTGACAAAAGAAGAGTGGAAAGAAGTTCGTGCTGTAAAATAAAGCAAGCATTTTCTTTATGAGCCTCAACTATGTTGGGGCTCTTTCTATTTAAAATACTTAACCCGCACATTAACTCGGAGATACCTTGCCATCTCCCTACCTCCCTTTTATTTATTGGTCAATCTACCGCTTTATAACTAATTTGCCATTTCATCGCGCTGCCGGTTATGCTCCAGGTCGTTATACTGCAAAACATTTAATAGATAAGATGAGACTACTAATTTTCAGCTTATTATTTGTTGCCAGTTTGATTAGTTGTGATTCTAATTCCCCAGTTTCTGCTAATGAGCAGAAACTCAGTGATGAAGAGTTTACTTCTTTATTGATAGACTCAACATTCGATAGCGAACTCGATACAACTATTTACTATGAAAATCATACTTTTCTTGAAAAGAATTACATCCTTAATGATTCTGATGAAAAGGTATTTTGGTATAAGCGAACTGGGAATTTTAAAGTGGAAGAATCTATCCTATACAAAACAGATTGTGTAATAACGGGGAAACAATCTACAGAAATGATGAAGGGTAACTTCCAAATAGTTTTTAATAATGTCGAGTTATCAATAATGGATGGCAATCTCCAGTTTAATAGAATTACGGAATTAAAAAATATAGAAGGTAACTCTGAAGATATTTGGGGTACCTGGGAAACAATAAAATGGACGTATAAATACACAGGAGAATCAAACCCGGGATATAAGGGCCGTCAAAAATACTTTTATTCTTTTAATAAAGATTCCAATAAAGTTCATTATGGTTGGAAAAATATAGACATGGATGATCCTGAAACATTTGAATTTCATAGTGATTTCAAGTATGACAAACCTCATTTAGAGCTTGAAGGGCCTGGAGAATACAACATTTCTGTGAGCTTCAAAGATGATAAAATGTATTGGCGGTATGATGACATTGAATAGAAGATCAGTTGCAGTATAATCAGCGCATTAAGGGGAGCTATCTAGCCAATTATCTGCCTACGGCTCATCTTTTGTTATTGGCAAAATCAACAGCAATATGCACGCCGGTTAAGCGCAATGTTGTTATACTTTCTTTTTTTAAAAGGGATCAAAAAAAAGATTTTAGTCCGTATATATTGAGCGACAATTTAGTTATAGGATACCAAAAGGTAATGTCGTAACATGCTATTTCATTGGTATAATTTAGTAGCCACTGCTTAATAAGATGGGTGATAGCCAAATCATTCATATAAGCATCTACTTCCTATAAGGAGAATTATTATGAGAGTATCTAAAGAGAATGTAGCCGTTAAGATGGAAATACCGGGAGCCACTATACGTCAGCAAACAGATTTCGGTGACGTCACTGGTTTGACCAAAATCAGTGGTGAATATTTTAGTCTTTCAGAGGGTGTTGATACAACTCCGCTTTTCGAAGGGCTGGAAGGAGATTTATGTCAGTGTCCTCATTGGGGTTTTGTCTTACGGGGACAACTTACCACAACAGACGCCGATGGTATACAGGAGACCGTTAATGAAAATGATTTGTTTTACTGGCCTGCTGGACACAATGTAAAGGTTAACAAGGACGCGGAGATTATCATGTTCAGTCCTCAGCATGAGCATAGTCATGTCATCAATCACATGATTGAGAAAACAAAGAGCTAAGCTCGATGCAAATAGGAATTGTTTCTTGTTGAAAGATAGGAACAGCTATTACGCTGTATCTTGGCATGTTAATATTGTTCGTTTTTTATTTTAACAAATTGGATAACGCACTTTAAATAGACACAACTCTCAACGTTACTGACCGTTATTACCAGATCGTTAACCTTTTTGAACTCTCATCGGTACGTATTTGGTAAAGCGAATTGTAAATACTGTTCTTGTACTTGTTGCCGCTTTTTATTGGAATGAAGCCAGAAAAGAGATCATGTTCCTTTGTAGCAACTTTGAGCAGGGCGTTTTTGAGCAGAGTGTAACCAGACAGCTAGACACTGGAAATTTTCTTCGATATCACGCTGAATATGCCTCTTCGGGCAAGCGTATTATTGTTGACAGCGCCTATAACTTGTCAATGTACAAATGTGTTATTGATTTTGATATAAATGGCAAGGTAGAAGAAGCTCGTTTTGAGAAATAAAAACCTGAGGTCAGGCATTGTTGCAATTTGGTAATTAATTTGTCAGTCTGAGTCACTGAACTCATTCACTTTTACTACCACTGATATGCGTCGCCTAAACTTTCTTTCAACTCTTGCTGCTGGACTTCTTTTGCCGGGCTCTTTTTGGGAATCCCTGAATAATCTGTCAAATTCGAGGGAACCGTCCGGGGATGAATTGGACAGTGAGTTGCAGGCCTGGTGCTGGGTCAGTTCAGGATGCCGGCTTTCCCTAGGTCGGATGCTACAGCGAGTGCTGTGACGATGGACGAGCGCTTCATGGCGCAGGTAAAGGGCGTTACGTCTCTTCCCTTGCATTGGTGGAACCTAGGGCTGAGCGCTTCTACCTGGTCGACGCTACGCCGAATATTACCCGGCAACTTGACTTGATCAAAGATCCGGTGTTTCGCAAGCGAGCTAAGGCACGCCGCCCCTTCGACGGTATTTTTCTTACGCATGCACATATCGGTCACTATATGGGGTCGACGTTGCTCTGCTTGACGGGACGTTCTGGTCGATGGATGAATTGCCCGGCCGAGATATCGAGGATATTCCCCATCCGCTGATGACGCAGACCATGGATGCCCTTCAGGGTGTGATTGATGAGGAAAAAGCGCGAGTCATACTCACCCATTTAAATAATTCAAACCCGGCATTGGATAAAGGAGGCCCGTAGCAATCTGAAGTAAAGCGGCGCGGCTTTGAGATTGCTCGTGAAGGCATGCGGATCTCGCTGTAGGTGTCTTTAGCTAGAAATATAAAATCACATTGTTTAATTACTATGACATATAATCATCAGGTTATTTTTAATTTCAGTGAGAATGCTAGCCTACAAAATTGGGAAACGTTGGATGATGTGGTGATGGGCGGCCGCTCGCAAGGAGATATCAGTCTGAGTCCGCAGGGCCATGGACGGTTTAGCGGTTTCGTGTCGTTGGAAAATAACGGCGGCTTTTCTTCGGTCCGCTATTCTCCTGCTAACTTGGAAGTGGATCCACAAGACCAAATTAAAATACGGCTGAAGGGCGATGGAAAACGATATCAGTTTAGGGTTAAACACGACCAGCAGGCCTACGAGTCGTACATTACCTACTTTGAAACCACCGGAGAATGGGAGGACATTACTATTGCGCTTAATGATTTATCTCCCACCTTTAGGGGTAAAGATTTAGACCAGCCCAATTTCAGTTATAATTCCATTCAACAACTCGGCTTTTTAATCGCTAATAAGAAAGCTGAGAATTTTGAGCTGTTAATTGACAAAATTGAACTTATTTCGAATTGAGTTACAACAGTTCAATCTTTGGTTAAAAATTTTCAGGGACAGAAAGTTAGCCACAACTTGAAAAGTTATATATCTGTATCCTTTTAATATTATAACAACGAAAGAGAGAATATATAATGGATTTTAGGCTGGATATTATTGGCTGGTAAATTATAATATGCAAGCTCAGGGAGTGTTAGAAAGCAATAATCAGGTTAGGATTGATGGGTAGTATGGGTGTCTATATTGGCAACAATAAAGATCATATTTTGCAACAAGAACAGCAGTATTTACGATTCAAACATTAATAAAGCAGCTCCGCGGCGTAGATCAACCGATTTTCAGTTCCCGATTAATCCAACAGAAACAACTTTTTACGTACATTAGAGTGATTATTGAATATGCTAAGCTTTTTTGTACTACATTAATTCACAATATGTGATTTATAATAGACGGTTATTCCTCTTATACGGTATGAAATGGTAGATCAATTTATTGAAACCTGGCGCATTAACAACCGAGTTAATTTGATGCTGCTGGATGAAATTAGTGCCGAAGGGTTGAATGTAACGTTTTCGAAACGAGGCGGAGGCACGCCCGCAAAGCAGTTTGCACACATCCACAATGTTCGCTATTGGAAACTTGAGAAGTTGAAGAAGGAGCTTGCCCAGAAGCAGGGAAAAATTGACCGATCAGATGAGCTTTGTCACGAGCTGTTGCGGATCAGGTTGTTAAAATCGGCCGAAGCAGTTGCTGATTTATTAAAAGAGGGGTATGAAAATGAGGGCCTTATTGAAGGGTATCGCCGCGGGGTTTATACACTGATGGGATATTTGATTGCTCACGAAGCTCATCACCGCAGCAATATGATCCAAACACTCAAGCAGTGTGACCATAAACTATCGAGATCCTTTACCATTAACATCTGGGACTGGAATAAGATCTAGCATTATCCTCATCGGATGACTGAATTTGTCATCCGATGAACAGATCTACTACTAGACCTTTTTAAAGACTACAATACCATTATGGCCGCCAAAGCCAAAGGTATTGCTCATTACTACATCCACCTCTTTTTCAATGGCCTCACCAAGTACTATTTGCAGTCCCGATGGGATTTCCTCGTCAATATTTTCGGTGTTGATAGTCGGCGGGATTACTCCATCGGTAATGGCTTTAATACTGGCAATAGCCTCGATAGCGCCGGCCGCTCCAAGCAGATGACCGGTCATCGATTTTGTTGCGGTTATGTACAGATGATCAGGATTTTCGCCAAAAACATTGGAAATAGCCTTGGTCTCACTGATGTCGCCCACCGGTGTTGAGGTAGCGTGCGTGTTCAGGTGGTCCACATCTTCGGGATTAAGATCGCTGTCGTCCAGCGCCTGTTTCATGGCTACCGTAGCTCCTTTGCCCTCGGGATGTGTGGCCGTCATGTGATAAGCGTCGGCGGTCATCGCTGCCCCGGCTACTTCTCCGTAGATGGTGGCGCCGCGTGCCTTGGCGTGCTCATATTCTTCGAGCACCAGCGAGGCGGCTCCCTCTCCCATTACGAAACCGTCGCGATCTTTGTCGAAGGGACGCGAGGCGTGCTTGGGATCGTCGTTGCGCTGCGACATGGCGCGCATGGCCGAAAATCCACCAAAAGAAGATTCTGTAATACCTGCTTCCGATCCGCCGGTAATCATCACCTTGGCTTTGCCCCAACGGATATAGTTCAGCGCATCCATGATGGCGGTGTTGGAAGTAGCGCAGGCCGAAACCGTTGCGTAGTTGATACCCATTAGTCCATATTTCATGGAGATGAGACCCGGTGCCATATTGATAATTAGCTTGGGCACAAAAAATGGATTAAAGCGCGGGGTGTAATCATTTTCGGCATAATTTTTAACTTCCTCCTCGAAGGTGTGCATGCCGCCTTGGCCGCTGCCCCAGATAACGCCAGTGTCGAAAGGATCCATATCATCGAAATCGATTCCTGAATCCTCAATAGCCTGGTCAGCCGCTACCAGGGCGTACTGGCTGTAGGGATCGGATCGGCGAATCATATTGTGTTCCAGGTAATCGGCCGGATCAAAATCCTGGAGTTCGCAGGCAAAGTGGGTACGAAATTCCGAAGGATCGAAATGGGTAATGCGTGCTGCACCGCTAACGCCATTGGTAAGATTATCCCAGAAATCTTCAACAGTGTTTCCCAGTGGAGATAGTGCTCCCAGTCCTGTGATGACAACGCGTTTTGGCTTGCTCATTGTAAAAAGGTAATATCTTTAGAAGTGTAACTTCGATTATTTAACGTTAGCAGATGTGTTGACAGGCGCAAATATTACAGATATTTCGTCTTCCACCAACGGATAACAATAAACTAAAACTGAGAGAGAAAAGGAAAGAAAATTGTCGGTTCGCCCATGCACTTACGGTCATTGAGAGGTTCCTGGTAGCTCTGATTGTGCAGAATAGAGTACAATCTCCACTTACATTCTCGATTGTGTCATCCTGAACCGGTCGTTCAAAGCTTTCGGGCTTATTTAAGAAGTAAAATTGGTATCAAATAAAACTAGCGCAAGTCTCGGACTTGCGCTAGCATCAAAATATTGGTCCTCTTTTGTTTTCCTCTGTCCGTAGGGAGAAAGACTATTATAAATTACATGGGAATAGCTCTCCCTAATTCTTGGTGAGAGGATAGTAGAGGTTATTGGGTAGCGTAAAAACGCTCAGTAGCAATTTCGTCGCCATCCCAGTGCTGTACGGCAACCTGATGCATCGTGGTTGGTTCATCAGCACCTTCAAAGGTAACCGTCATGCTTGATTCAACCGATGTGACACCTTCTTCTTCGTTTGAGGTGATGGCAGAAACGTCGATGCCGTGAAATTCTTTAACGCTGCCGAAGAATTCATTTTCACGTTCACGGTTGGCATCTTTGCCTTCTACTTCGGTACCATCTTCGAGAATCATGGTCACATCTTCGCCGTAATATTCTTCAAAGGCATCCATTGCTGTACCTTGTGCAATGTGGTCATAAATGTCAGTTATCTTGTCTAAGTAGCTCATAAATTAATATTTACTTTAATGTTGAAGTATTTGTGAGATAATATAACTCGGCTGAGAAGAAAATCGTTTACAGAAATCGAAATTTTTTTGTTTGCGGGGAAAGCCGTTGGAATCTATTTTAAGAGACAACAAAAAATACAACCTGCAGAATAATAGATATGGCTAAAGCTAAGCTAATTGATATCGCGCACGGTCGCAGTGGAGACAAGGGAGACGGCAGCAATGTTGGAGTAATTGCACGTCACCCTGATGTGTATCCCTTTTTGAAAAAAAAGCTCACGGCTGATGTGGTGAAAGAGCATATGAAGCATATATGCAAGGGAGAGGTTGAGCGCTATGAGTTGCCTAATATTGGGGCTCTCAATTTTGTGCTACACGAAAGTCTGGGCGGAGGTGGTACGGTTTCTCTCAAGCTCGATGCCCAGGGCAAAACTCACGCTTCGATGCTGCTGCGAATGGAATTGGATGTACCCGAGGAGCTGTTGCAGAAAGTAGATAAAATCAGAAAGACGGCAAGCTATTAACGTTTAGCTCGGTCCTGTTGATGATCCTGCCAAAATAGATTATATCGAGAGAGTGCACGAAGATACTTTATCTAATGACAGGTATAAAAGTAACTAAGTCCATCATGAACTGACGTTTGTAGTCGGGCTAAACTGGATGGGTATTTTCACTACTTTGTGATCCCAGCGGAGTATAATGTTGGTGGAGTCGTTTTCAATTTCAGAGAACTGGATGGTAAAGGCTTCGGTAATGGCTTCTTTATCCGTCGAGGGTACCTGTACCCGCATCACATCTTTAGCTTCGTTGTAGTCGAAAGCTCCCCACTGGCCCAGTTCGCTGTTCAAAATAACGGTCCAGTTTTCGTCCTTTCGTGGGATGGTAAACAGCGCGTACGTTCCGGCATCGAGGTGCTTGCCTCCAAAAATAATATCCTTGGTGGTAGTAAGTTCAGTGGCTTCATTGGCTCCGGTGCGCCAGACACTGTTATAGGGAACCAGGTTACCAAAAATTTGTCGATCACGCTTATATGGCTGACCGTACACAATCTTGATGTAGGTATTGGAAGCGTCATGGGTGGCTTTTGCGATGGCAATGGGACTTTTGCGACGCACGGGGTCGGGTTCTTCAGGCTCAGGCTGGCGGCATCCCGAAATAATAAATAACCCCAGTAAAAGATAAATCCAGTACTTGTTATTTGAGCAAAATTGCATACTGATGGCGGTTAGTTGATCTGCTTGGATTTGGATAAATGGTGAACAAAGTATACGGTTAAAATTCTCCTACAAAAAATTGTGTGCTGTTGCGGCTTGGTTCATAGCCAACGCCTATTCCAATGTCGAAACCAAGGTTTGAAATTCGGAATTTTGCGCGAATCCCCAGCCCAAAAACCGAACGGGATTGCCGATACCAATTATCGAAAGTGGGATCAGTCACTGTATCCGAAAATGCAACCAGATAAATATTGCTTAAGTAAAACGGCAGTAAAAGTCCGCCATTATCCACATAGGTCAGGGGAATAGTATAACGCGTATTGAAGCTTAGCAGATTGTTGGCGTCCGGAAATACCGGCCCATCGAAAGCATCGGAGACCAGTGATTGGTTATCCAATAGCAGTCCCGATTGCGTGATACCGCTTACTCCTAGACGCAGTGACTGGTTCCACTGCCGAAAAGGAGAAACAAAACCAAAGATGCCGCCGCGCAGTCCCGTTGCACGTTGGCTGTCCAACATATACTGGTTGCCGTAGGCCGTAAAATTCAGGTCGCCGGCATTAAAATAATGCTCCAGTTCGGAGTACATGACTAAGCCCGAGTTGGGTTGCAGATCACGAATATTTTGTTGAATCCGGTAGTTAAATTGAAGAAATAAGTTCCCGGCTGTGATCCCTGCAAAATCTGAGGTGTTGGCACCGGGACCGATCTCAGAAAATCCAATTTGGGATCGACGAATTTCGGGTTCAATAAAAAGGGAGGTACTGAAAATATTTTGATTCAGTTGGATGCGGGTGGGTATGCTCAGAGCCAGGCTGCGATCTTGTCTCAGTACGGTTTGACCGGTACGTAAGTATCGGTATGAGGGTTGGTTGTACAACCGCGTTTTAAAGCCGGGGAAAAATGATTTGTTCTGATAGATCAGATCGTACCAGAAATGGTCTTCCAGGTAACTAAATTCCGCCGAGTAGGTTTGGCTGGCCAGTAGATTATTACTGTGGAGTCCAAGTCCCCATTGGTACACGTCACGGTTGGATACTTCCTCGAACATCGGGAGGATGGTGCGCGGTTTCAGCCAGCCGAGTCCGCTCGAATAGTTGCTTGAGGTCCAATCTTTAGAGCTGGTTACAATAGAATCCGATACCGCGGGGCGGCTCATAAAATTTATTTTTGATTTATTGGGCTGCCATTTTTTGGCCGCAACAGGCGTTCGATTTGCCTGTGAAAGTTTCATCACAGCCGGCATCTGCTCATTGGTTACCTGTTTTATGTAGGCGATACGAGTGCCATCAGGGCTGTAGGACCCTTCGAATGCATTGAACGTACTATTGGTGATTTGCGAGACAGATTGGGTTACCAGATCGTACTCGTACAATTGTTGGGTGCCCGAAAAATCGCTGCTGAACATCAGCTTTTGGCCGCTGGGATGCCAGGCAGGATCAAAAATTGAGCCTCTATCAAAGGCAACAGCCGGCTCCTGTTGTAGCTGCTGTTCCATTTTTTGGGGATTCACAATCCAGAGCCCTTGCATGCCGCGCTTGTTGATGATAACCGCCAGTTTATTGGTTTCCGGATTTGGAGCTACAGCTACAATCTGATGCTCCCCAAGCGTAAGTTGTTGGTTGATTTTTGCTGGGCCCGTTTCGGATTGTTCAACAGAAACAAGCTTTGATGAAGCGGGCTGTGTCTGCAGGGCCAGCAGGCTATCGGCCAAATATGCGGGAGCATAGGTGCGTCCATTCTTGGTCAGTTGGGTAGACTTATCCTTTGAAAAATTATACTCGACAAGCTCCATCTTTTCGGTGTTGTCGTAGATGGCATTGGCCTCGTAGTAGCTGTACACCATGGTTGTTTTATCCGCAGATAGATCGTAGCGGTAGTCACGTACCGAGTTGGTGGTTAAGATACGTTCCAGATCATCCGTCTGAAGATCATAAGTGTAGAAACCGGAACGAGCGTTATAAAAGGACCCGTAAAAAATAAGCTTTGAATCAGACAGCCATTTTGGGCGATGCACACTTCTTCCATCAAACGGAATCGGCAACGCATTGTGGCGGTCGACTGAGCTGGATATCGAATTCAGGGAATCCTTCTGAGCTTTTTCAAACATATTATACAGCTCATTGGGCCATTCTCCGGTGCTGTGATGCAGGGCCACGCCATATCCCAGGAAGGGGAAGTCCATATAAAAGTCGAGCGCTTCTTTGGTTGACTGAGATCCGAACTGCTCGTGTAACCAAGCTGTAAATTCGTATCCGCCGATGTAGTGACGACTAAAGGGACGTGTGTAGCTGGAGGTTTGAAAAAGCTGTCCCATCGACCAGCGTTGGGAGCTGTTAAAGGTGGCATTAAACTGATTGGTAAACAGCGGATAATTTCCACGACCGCCGTCTGGAGATACGTTTTTTGTTTCGTGTTGTACAGCAATGCCTTCTAGCATCCCAAAAGGAATAGCAGCATGGAATGAGCGAGCCAGATCGGGTGAAAAGATGCTTACCAGTTGCGGTATGTTATAGTCGCCAAGGTTACTAATCTGCATAGCATGAACCAGCTCATGCGGACCCACATTTTCGAGCCAGTTGCCCGTCTGTGGATTTTGTGATTTGCCCTTGATGGGCGGAAGCTCAATCTCAGAGCGAAAATGCAGGGACGTTACAAAACCGTTGGAACGATCATTGTAGTCGTTAAGAACCACCGGAAACTTTTTCAGCTTCCCTCCCACCAGCTGTTGAACACTGCCATAATGTTCTTCGAGTATGCGTCCCATACGGTAGGCGGTGGAATCGTTGCCTTTGGCATAAACAATCTGAAAGTGTGTTGTTTGCAGCAACTGCCATTGTTGGTGGGGTGGGCGGTATTGAGTGGGATAAAACTGGGCGTTAGCTGTAATCGAAATCAGTACAAAGAGAATCCAGAAAGCAACAGATTTTCGCAGCATAGACCGTCTATAGCTTGGTTTGCAGATCGAATCTAATGTAAGAAATAATTTGGTGGCCTTTCCAGCTAATGTGTCTTACACAATTGGCACAAGGCTGAAACTTTTGGGCTCTCAAACCAACAAACAGCTACAGATAATAGTAAATAGCCCAGAAGTGCGAAAAAGTGCCGGCCAGCACAAACAGGTGCCAGATTTCGTGGTGGCCAAACCAGTTGGGTATAGGGTTGGGCTTTTTGAGTCCATAAATAACAGCGCCGACCGAATAAGCCAGCCCGCCAATAGCGATCCACACCAGAAAGGCCATCGGTAACTTTTCGGCCAGGGTTGGAAAGATGATGACGGCCAGCCACCCCATTCCCAGATAAAAGGCCGTGGAGAGCCAGCGTGGTGCGTTCATCCACAAAAACTTTTTAATAATGCCGATAATTGCTAATCCCCAGATTGTGATAAATAGTCCCCATTTCCAGCTGCCATCCAGTACAAGCAGGCAGATCGGGGTATATGTGCCGGCAATGAGTACGTAAATCATGCTGTGATCGAGCTTTTGCAGTAGAGCCAGCGTTTTTTCTTTGACCGGCAGTGCGTGATAAAGCGAGCTGGCCGTGTAGAGCAGCACCATGCTGAGACCAAACATCGAAAAGGCGATGATTTGGCTGATGGATCCGCGTTGAATAGCTTCGTAAAGCAGTAAAACAAGTCCCACCAAGGCTAGCAGTGCGCCAATGCCGTGAGTCAGGCTGTTGACAGGTTCTCGGATGTAGCGTAATAGTTTTTTCATGAGCATAGAAGAAAGATGTTGAAGCAAGATACTAAATTTATAAACGAAAAGGGATGACAAATAGTTTAGGGGAGATCGCTATTCTTTAATCTGTTGCAGCTTATATCTGGTTAGCCAATGGCTAAGATTACACGGCAAAGTATTGTACTTGGAGCCAATTAAGATGGAAGTGCCCGCTGCTAACTAAACCATCAGTAGAGCACAATGTTACGATGCTGACAGTGTTAGTGAACGACTCAAAACACTGACAGATCCTGTCAGGTTAGCGATAGCAAAATGAGCAGGTATTTATTGCAATTAATCCCTGCAATGTAATTGTAACATAATATCTCAGCGGTGGATTTTTTTGCTTTCTTTGCAAAATTCGATCTGAATTTTAAGTCGCCGCTGGCACGTTTTCTCCTGCAGGTGATGTCTAACGGTTGAGCAGATCCGAGGCTTGGTAATCCGCGGGAACTCCATCTACTAAAACCACACTGCTGTCGGAATTCTCGATGCGCAGTGATACGATATTCTGGTAGGCATCTGAGTGGTACCATCCCCTTGCTTTGTGGATGTCTGGAAATTCAATAATGACAAGATAGCCGGGGAATTGGCCTTCCACGACTTCCGACTTTCGGCCGTGCACCAGAAATTGTCCCTCAAAAGATTCCAGGGTGGCATCGATCTTTTTCAGGTAGGTTATAACTTCTCTGTTCACAGTCAATTCCCTGAGATGCGCTACAGCATATGCAGACATAAAGGTTAATTCTTGGATTGAATATTTATCCCAATGTAAATGATAAATAGACAAACTTTGAAGCGTGATTTATGGGTTGCCGATCATAAAACCTGCCAGTTTGAGCAATGGGCGTTGCGATCCTGAGGGATGCTGTCAGGTTAGTGATAGCAAATAGCGGGAATTTATTGTAATAGATCCCTGCAATCTAATTGTAACTTAATATCTCAGTGGTGGATTTTCTTGCCTTCAGCGTAGGCTTCGATCAGAATTTTTAGCCGTTGCTGACGCGTTTTCTCCTGCTTGGCGCTCATTACCCAGTGGACCGAATTACGCGTGTAGCCGGGCGCTAGCCTCCTGGAAGAAAGTCCAAGCCTCCTCGCTTTCCCAGATCTGTTGTTCATACTCTTTTTTGAGCTTTATTTCCTTTCGATCGTAGGAAGCCTGCCGGGCATTATCCTCATCCATCTGTTTGAAAGCTTCCATGCCCGGCGGACGCATCCGCCTCTCCTCGATCAGCCCTTCCACTATTTTGATATTCTTTTTGCTCCAGTGGCTATCGGGTTTGCGCGGTGTAAAGCGGATCTTGTAGTGTTCCTTTATCGATGGATTTGCGTAGCCCGTCAATCCATCCGAAGCAGGGCGCCTCGCGCACCGACTCCTCCCATCGCATGCTGGATTTGCCGGTTGCTACCTTGTAATAGCCTACCCGGAGCACTTCTTCCGTGTTATGATTTTCCCGGAGCCAGTTGCGGAATTCGGTAGTTCCTTCAAAGAAAATGGGCTTGTCAGACATTGTGTTATATTTATAAAATACGTTTTACAAAGATCCACAGAGTAGGTGCTGAGATGCACAAAGAATCTCTGTGTAGCACGGTATCGCTTATTCAATTATCATACTCCAGTGTAAAGGTCGCCTTCTCGTGGGTAGTCTTGAATGATCCTTTGCCATGGATTCCCTTGAGGTCTTTGGTTCTTGAATCGGCCACAATTTTGAAGTTTGATTGGGCCGTGCCATTGTTGTGTGTTCCCTCGTGGGTTAGAACAAAACTTCCGCTGCGACCCTCCAGCTTACCGACAACCTGTTCTGTAACGATAAAGCGACTGAATTCTTTATCTAAGGTTGTGATAAGGTATTTTAGCTCACTCTTGGCTTCGAGGGCGCCAGATTAGGTTTGTTTAGCACTGGCTACTCCTAGTTTTGGGTCCAGCTTTCGATTTTAAACGATCAGCTTATCTGGTTATCCATAATGTTATATGTAAGCTAGTGATTTTTATGATTCAAATCTTGACTTCAAGTAAATATAGCGGTTGCTTACAAATACGTATTGTAAAAACGCGACAAACTTATGGCTACGCCCAAAGAAATTCTCGATCCCAGCGAAGAAGAGAAGCAGTTTCGGTTGTCGCGGTTTATGCCATCCGAGGATCTCGCATTTTTTATCGAGCACTTCTGGATTGTGGAATGGGATCTCGGTGAGGGGACTTTTCAGCAGGATATACTGGCCTATCCCTCAGTGCATCTGGCTTTTGAGAAGAACAATACGAAAATATACGGAGTCGTCACCAGCAAATTCAGCCGAACTATCAAAGGTCAAGGAAAAGTTCTGGGTATCAGGTTTCGGCCAGGAGGTTTTTACCCTTTTATGAAATCATCCATTGCCTCCTTTTCGGATGAGATGATTGCCGTGGACAAAGTCTTTGATGTGGAACTCCAAAGTCTTGAGAACTATATTCTGACTCCTGATGATAAAGGGCAGATGGTAAAACGTGCTGAATGCTTTATCCGGAGTTTTCGTCCCCGGGAAGAAGACGAGTGTGTGCAGCTTATCAACCAGATAATCGATGCGGTGATCGACAACAAGTCACTCATTGAAGTGGAGCAGTTAGCAGAGCGATTTGAGATCAGCAAGCGTACGCTGCAGCGGGTTTTTAAACGGTACGTTGGCGTTTCGCCCAAGTGGGTAATCAAGAGGTACCGACTGCACGAGGTGGTTGGTGAGCTGGCCGAAAACGGTGAAACTGACCTGGCAGAGCTGTCTCAGGATCTGGGCTATGTTGACCAGTCGCATTTTATCAACGATTTTAAATCTATTGTAGGTGAACCCCCGGCTGAGTATGCCAATCGCACATACTCTTAAATTTTAATTCAGCTAACCAACATTGTTGGAAAAGCGGATTCCACGGATTTGATATCCAATTACCGGGAACTGGGGTGGGTGGCAAGCACTGGGTGAATAGTTTAGTTAATCATTAACTTGCAGTCGTTTGCAAGAATGTATTTCTTTTGATCTTTGGGCTATGGTGGGTTCAAATAATAAGAGTCCACATTATGACAATCGTATATTACGTTGCTTTGATTACCCTTGTAGGGGGTGCCATTCAACTCATTTCGGGATACTCATTATCTCCATCCGGTTTTGCACATAGGCAAGAAGATTATAAGCGATACTGGATTAGTATCCTTATTCAGGTGGTTATAGCCATTGGATTCCTAATCTATACTGTCCTTCAAATGCCTACCGTTTAGCCTTCCAATTATGTGTTCAAAATTGCTTTAACAGATCCTGGGTGCTGCCTAAAATATCACGAACAGTTGTTGTGCTAAGTTTGATTGTACAGCTGGCGATGATCTTTTTTGAAATTGAACCCTGGCAAGAGACCAGTGCTTCGGTAACAGCCGGGCTAATTATTCTTGTAGTTATATTTCTGCCCAATATATCGTTGGCGGGACTGAGCTATACCGTAGAGGGACGAAGTATCAAATCGTGGATTCTGTTTACGCTTGCGATCTTACTGGTAATAACTACGCTGCCGATCTCTATACACCCCTTCTATTTTGTAGCCGAGGTTCCCAAGAATGCTCAGGCAGCTGTTATCATATTATTGCTGTCTGTTTACCAGCTTGCGGCCGGTGGAATTCCGGGAGGCATTGCCTGGGCTATTGCCACATATGTGAGCGTGGATGAGGAGCATCCCCGAGAAGTTCAGTAAGGGGACAAAATGATATTATTAGTATTTCGATCTATCACTTATATTCTTCTTCCTTAATTCGATAACTAATAAATCAGGATTTATCATATTGTTATGAAGATTATTGAGAACAAAATTACAGGAGTATTATTGGTGTTGCTGATGGCTACTGTTGTAGCTTGTGGCGGCAATACGGAGAAAGAGTCTAGTTCTGAGAATACCTCCACGATGCAGGCAGATACGGCATCGGCTCCCACGGCCAAGCTGAATATGAACACCGCTGGTGAAGACGCATTCAAAACCATCCCCAATGTGGGCGACAACATGGTACATGAATTTGAGGAATATCGCCCGTATGTAAGCATCAATCAGTTCCGCAAAGAGATCGGCAAGTATGTGGATTCAAGTCGAGTAGCGGCCTATGAGCAGTATATTTTTGTACCTATCCACCGCAACGACAGCGATGTATCTACGTTGATGCAGATTCCGGGTCTGGAAAAAGCTGAGGCCGACAAGTTGGCGGCAGGACGTCCGTATAAAAGCAACCAGGCTTTCTTTGATGCACTTAATTCATACATCAGTGAGGAAGAGTTGGCTACGGCTAAGTCTTATATGAAGTCTGAATAAGATTTATGAATGAACCTGATATTACACAGCAGTTGCGCCGGTTTTTGCTGGGCGTGGTGGCTGTTACGTTAGTAGTCACTCCCTTTGAACTGATACTGCTCGAGCATACCGAAGAGCTGCTGCAGTGGATTCCGTTTGTGGTTTCAGGTATTGGATTACTGGCGGTTGCGGGGGCGTGGTTCAGTCCGGGGATTACTTCGTTAAAAATCTTGCGTTGGGTGATGGTTTTACTAGCGCTGACCAGCTTTGTCGGTGTCTATTTCCATTTCAGCAGTAACCTGTCGTTTGTCCGTGAAATAAATCCTTCCTATGGGTTAATGGAATCTATATGGCCAGCCATGAAAGGGTCCCATCCACTGCTGGCACCGGGGATCTTGCTTTTAGCCGGCATTTTGGGACTGGCCGCAACCTACCGGCATCCATTGTTGGCGCGTAATGAGTGATACAGGGCGGGACTGTTACAGGCTGAGTAATTTTATTTCGTGCTATACCAGAAAGGACAGCCCGAGATATTAAAATCTATTTCACTGGTTGGGATATAGATATCCTAGAAAAGGTCGGCCAGAGTATTTCAATCTTTCCCCTTTTGACAGCGCACAAAAAGTACGCGCGATTACAATATCTTTTGTTTTTACATCAAGCCTTATCTTTTCATCGCAGTGTACCTTCTGTTGGTCGTTGTGGTTTTGTTTCTCCCTTTAGCTCACGTATATACGAAGTCATTTCTTTGACCTTCGGATTTTTGTATCCCTCCAGCCTGTATACATCGCAAAACCCGTAGCTCTTACCCTTTCGGGAAGTCATTGTGCCATCCACGGAGGCCATTTCACCATGGGTAATGATGTTTCTGATAGATAGCTCCACCGGTCCTTCACTTTCCATCTCAAGCAGAATCTGGGTAAAGGCTTCCTTGCCTTCAATAATAGTATCTCCGATGATTTCCCACCGGATGTCATCTGTTACATTATCGAGGATAGTTCCAATATCACCTTTTGCAAAGGTTTCGTTTAGTTCTTTTAAGAATGTTTCTTTGTGATTCATACCACCCTCCATTTTATTTTTTGTGCTTTATTACTTACACCACAAATCACGAAATTTTGTTGCTAATTTATTGTTCAATAGCCGCAAAATTTTTGCCTGATATTTAGAGTTATGTGCTGGATAGTCAAGCAGAAGTCGATTTATTCGCTGAATTCGTTTGACGTATCTCTGTTCTACATTTCCCACGGATCGTAGGTACCCAGCGTCCAGATATGGCCTTCTGGATCGCGGCAGCTAAAACTGCGTCCGCCGTAGTCTTCATCTTTAATATCGATGATGATTTCAGCCCCTTCCGCTTTGGCGCGCTCGTAGATCTGGTCGGCATCGTTGACGATAATATAGATCGACTGTGTTTCTGCTCCGTTGACTTCATCTGGTTGTTTCATATGTTTGGCAAATTCGGTGTCTTGTACAGATGAGACCATAATCATGCCGTTGCCAAAGGTAAGCTGTGCATGGGCAATAGCGCCGTTATCGTCGGGAACTACGAGTTGCTTTTCAAATCCAAAGGCATCACAAAGCCACTCTATGGCAGCAGAAGCATCCCGGTAGCGAAGGGCAGTGATCAATGTAGAGGTAGTGTTTTTTGCTGGTGTATTCATATCTCTCCTTTTTGTGATACGTGAATTAATGCTAAGTTGGTATTCGTGCGCCATAATCACAAGTGAAACAGACTGGAAAGCGGTATATATTTTATTTTTTTTAGAAGGTATTGAATCGAGAATTTAGGAAAATTGACATGCTTCGCCGACTGACGCTATTATTTATCATTACATTTTATGCTGGCGCGATAGCCTATGGCCAGCAGCTATCCAATCAGAAAAAAGCAGAGCTCACCGAGTTTTATCACAACAAAGCCGAAGAGCACCAGGTGGTGGGCAGCTCGCTGGCTATCATCCGGGACGGAACGCAGGTTTACCGCTCAAACTACGGGCTGGCAAACTTGGAGATGAAGGAGCCGATTGATGATCAGACGATCTTTCACTGGGCTTCTATTACGAAAACATTTACCGGCATTGCCATCATGCAGCTGCGTGACAGGGGCAAGCTTTCGCTGGATGATCCGGTCACGAAGTACATCCCCAAGTTACGGGAGGTACACAACGAGTACGGTTCCATGGATGAAATTACAATCCGACATCTGATGACGCATTCTGCTGGTTTTCGAGGTCCTACCTGGCCGTGGGGTGGCGACAAGGCGTGGCACCCGCATGAGCCGCAACACTGGGAGCAGCTCGTGGCAATGTTTCCCTATACCGATATCAAGTTTGCCCCGGGCAGCAAGTGGAGTTATTCAAACCCCGGCGTCATTTTCCTGGGACGCATTATCGAGCTGATCACCAAGGACGATTACGAGTATTACGTGGAGAAGAATATCCTGGAGCCGCTGGATATGGACCGCAGCTATTTTGATAAGACGCCCTATCACCTGCTCGAGCATCTTTCGCACAGCTACTTTTTGCAGGAGGACAGCACTTATAAAGAGGCGCGTTTTGATCTGAACACTGGAATCACGGCTTCCAACGGCGGATTGAGCGCACCCATCCCCGATATGATCAACTACCTGAATTTTCTGCTGGGCAATGGAGAGCAAGGAGATTATGAGCACGTGCTGAAGCGCTCATCCATCGAAGAGATGTTTCAGCCACAGATTGAAATAAAGCCTGATGCGGATGGGCGGGAAAATATTTCAGCACGTCAAATGGGGCTCTCCTTTTTTGTAAGTGATGCTTTCGGTATGCGACTGATTAGCCACAGTGGTGGGCAGAACGGCTTTATCTCTCACATCTACCTGGCGCCGGCCAAGAATGCGGCGTACGTGGTGGCCTACAACAACTGGGGACAAACGCGCAAGCTGGACAGAGAAATGAATGAGTATATTTTGGAGAATATTTTTGCGGAGATGAGTGATCTCGAATAACAGCGAAGCGATCGAGCGATTTAAATCCATAGAGAAAATAAGCCTATCAAATCTGCAAACGCCGATTGAAACCTGTGATCGGCTGGATAAGGTATATCCTAATTTGCCGAACTTGTATATCAAGCGCGATGATTTTATCGGCTCTCTGGTATGGGGCAACAAGCTGCGCAAGCTGGAGTACTCAATGGCGGATGCGCGTGCTCACAACGCCGACACCATTATCACCTGCGGTGGCGTCCATTCCAATCATGCGCGTATTACGGGTCAAGTGAGCCGGCGGCTGGGGCTGGATTGCATCCTGGTGCAGAGCGGCGAAAAGCCGGAGAAGATGGTCGGCAATCCGCGAATTAATGAGCTGATGGGAGTTTCTATCGAATATGTGGACAGCCGCGATGAACGCCAGCCTACCATGGAGAAAATTGCAGACGAATTGAAGGATGAGGGCAAACAGCCTTACATTATCCCGCTGGGTGCTTCCAACGAGATTGGCTCGTGGGGATTTGTCAACGCGGTGGATGAGCTGCAGGCACAGCAGCAAGAGATTGGTATGCAGTTTGATGCCATTATTCACGCCTGCTCTTCCGGTGGCACCACGGCCGGACTGGAAGTGGGCAAACGCCTGTTCGGACTCCACGATATGCCGGTTTATGGCATCAGCGCGGATGATCCGCCTGAAAAGATAAAAGAGTCGATACTAAGTGCAACTCAACCGATGATCGAGCGGATTGGCCTTGATGCCCCGATCACCGCCGAGGAGCTTAATATTGATGACAGCTACGTTGGCGAAGGATATGGCATTCCCACAGAGCTGTCGGCGAATGTTACCAAGGCCTTTTTGGATGTAGAGGGTATTACCCTGGATCCCGTCTACACGGCCAAGGCCGCTGCGGCGCTGGTGGATTACAGTCGGAAGGGAATTTTTGAGCCAACCGATAACGTATTGTTCTGGCATACCGGCGGACTGCTTAATTTGTTTAAGTAAAACTTTGTGTCATCCTGAACTTACCGTGTCCCGACTTTTTCGGGATTTCTGGATTTGGACTGAGGATATTTTGAATGTAAAATTGTACTTTTTCTTTGCATAATTTTTAAAACCAGATCATATTTTTATGAAGTTTGGCAGTGTAAATAATCCTGGAGATATCGACTTTTCCCTCCCCGACGATCACCCGGACACAGCACAACTGTTATCGCAATATGAGAACGTGGATGTCCCCAGCGTTTTTGTGGGATGCGCAAAATGGAATCCCAAAGATCTGAATAGCCTCTATCCCAAGGGCACCGGCGACAAACTGAAATATTACGGACAGCAATTTAACTCGGTAGAGCTGAACGCTACCTTTTATAATACCTTTGATGCTGATCAGATTGCCGACTGGCACAGCCGGGTTCCGGAGAACTTTCGATTCTTTCCCAAAGTGAATCGCTATATCAGCCACCTGAAATGGTTGAACGACATCGAAAGTGCCGTTGACGATTATTATGACAGCATTATTCATTTCAAAGAAAAACTAGGGACGATCTTTCTTCAGTTGCGCGGCAAGTTTGCGCCTAAATATTTTAATCGCGTTCAGAATTTTGTGGAATACTGGCCGAAGGAGTTGCCGCTGGCTATCGAATTTCGCCATCCCGACTGGTTTGGCGATGAGGACGTTGCGGAGGATCTATACGCATTGCTCGAAGAACACAAGGTAGCCAATGTGATTACCGACACGGCCGGGCGGCGCGACCTGCTGCACATGCGTCCTACCAATAACGAGGTGTTTATTCGATACGTGGGGGCCAATCACGAAAGTGATTTTACTCGGCTCGACGACTGGGTGGATCGGCTGGAGAAATGGACCAACCAGGGATTGGGTAATATTCACTTTTTTGTCCACCAGAATAAGGAGGAAAAATCCCCCGAGTTGGCCGCACATTTCATCAAAAATATGAATGACAGGCTGGAAACGGATCTGAAGGTTCCGAATATCGGTGGAAATGGCGGAAACCAAGGCGATCTGTTCTAATGCTTCTGCAAGAGGCCACAAATTTTAACTGATTGAGATTATCAGACCTCCGGTTTTATTCTATTGATTGTATAGCATCCATCCATTCTTTAACAGGATTCGTTATGCAATTCGCCAGTGTTGACTATCCCAAACAAATTGATTTTACCCTTTCCGAGGATCATCCCTATACAGCGAAAGTGCCCGAGATGAAGGCCAAATTGTTGTGATTATTCTCCGTGAAACGGTATTTCTAATAGATCGTTCAAAACGACAGGATTGTGACAAACCCTACCATGGATTACCTTTTCAAACCTCCTCGCTAAATCAGTATTTGTTACTCGCTGCGGTTTAGGAAGTCCGGGAGCTGGGAGATATCATCCAGCTCGTGGTAGCCATCTTTTTGAGCTTCGTCCGGATCCACCTCCTCATGATCCCAGGTAATGTGATAGGGAATGTGGATGGCGTGTCCACCGATTTTGCAAACAGGCAGTACATCCGACTTCAGCGAATTGCCGACCATCAGAAAATTGGAAGGCTCGATGCTGTAGTGCGACAGGAGACGAGAATAGGTATCCGTCGATTTATCACTGACAATTTCGATGTAGTCAAAATGGGGATCTAGGCCCGATCGCGCTATTTTGCTTTCCTGGTCGAGCAGATCGCCCTTCGTTAGCACCATAAGTTTGTACTCGTCTTCCAGCTCTCTGAGCGTTTCCTCGACGCCCGGCAGTAGCTCCACGGGATGCTGCCTCATCTCCTTGCCGAGGTCAATAATCTTTTGGATTTCGCCGGCGCTGACCTGGTTATCGGAAAGCTCGATAGCTGTTTCAATGAGCGACAGCGTAAAACTCTTGATGCCGTAGCCAAATAGCTTGAGGTTTTTCATCTCCGTCTCGTAGAGCTTCTCCGAAAGCTCGGGTGGGGACAAATACGGTTCTAAAATCTGCTTACATTGCTCTTCCGTTTTACGATAGATCGGTTCATTAACCCAGAGCGTGTCATCAGCGTCAAAGGCAATTACGTTAATGTTATCCACTTGCGCCACCTTCTGTTTGAGTCATTCAATTCAGTAAAATATAGGAATCTGGGAGGCGTCAAGAAATAGAATTTGGGCAACCACTTATCACAGGCTTCCTTCATCACGGTATGCACGTTCCAGTAAGGATTGGAGAATAGCACAGGAGCGAAGGTGGGTACAGCTATTTAGGCTAATTACTTCTCACTATCTTTTTTCATCGCTTCGGCTATGCCCCGGCTTTGCGGATCTCCTCTCTCCAATAGTTTTTTGATGATATTGTAGTGATCCTGCTCATTTCGTTTTTGACTCAGCTTGTCAGCCGCCTCTACTTTTTCGATGGATATTTCGAAACCGTAAACCCCCTTCAACTGTGGCTCAACAATTTCCTCGGGCAAGGTATCCATCGAAACCGGGCATTCTGAGTTTTGCTCGTATTTGTCAATCAGGCGACGCAGCGATTCCCGCAGGGCCTCCTCGGAAAGTTCTTTGAGCTTGCCATAGATATGCACAGCCCGGTAATTCCAGGTGGGCACTTCTGGTTCCTCGTACCACGACGATGAAATATAGCTGTTATGAGATTGAAATATGGCAAGCACATCCGGATGCTTATCAAAACTCTCCCACTGCCGATTATTCCGGGCGATATGTCCCCATAGAACAGTTTCGCCCTCAAAATTTTGTTCCAGCTCAATGGGGATGTGAGTTGCTACCGGATATTTTTCATCAATGCTGACTAGTGTGGCAAAAGGATACGTTTGGACAAAATTTTTGATTTCATCCCAGTCTTCCTGTTTATAATGCTTGGGTGTGTACATTAAACCGCGGTTTAACTCACCAGCCGTTTAAAGTAGTAGTGGGCAAACGCGTCTTTGTTAAATACGGAGACGAGTTCCCACCCTTCATCTGCCAACTCGTTGAGCCGCTTTTCGCCGAGAGCTTCTTCCTCGTCCAAGTTCTGGCGGATATATTTATATTCCAGGTGGTACTCTTGGTCTTCATAAACTACAGGGACGATAGGAGATAGATCTTGGTCTGAAGTGTTGGGATTCGGGTGCATTAATTGTTTTTCCATAACTACCTCTTTGTTTATTTGTTTCTTAAATGTTGGAAAAACAATAGCATTAAACAAGATAGAAACCCTCTTTTTTAGTCAGATGAGGTAGCCATTGACAAAATCTTATTGATCGTCCGAAGGTTTCGGGTCGTAGCCGGTACGCCTAGTTTATTCTCTACGAATGAGTTAGAGAACTGTAGCTTTTCATCGGTCTGTTTATTGATAAAACCAAAAAGTTCGGTTCCGCGAACTACGAATTTTTCAATATCGCTGGATAGGGATTCCAGCTCTTTTGCCTGCTCGTCCATCGGCTTGTTAGCCAAGAAGCTGATGTAGCCTTTCCATCCTTCTTTGTCATCAAAGGGAAAGAAAGCCAGTGAGTCTTCCAGATCAGACGGCGTGCGTAAGATGACCGGCACATCATAGCCGAAGGATTCTTCTATCTGTACTTTTATTTTGGTGCTTAGAAATGCGAGATTAGCTTCATCGTTGGCATCAAAAATAACGTTTCCACTCTGGATATAGGTAGCTACGTTTTGAAATCCCAGCTCAGAAAACATTTGGCGAAGATCTTGCATCTTTATTGGACGGTGTCCGCCGACGTTTATGCCTCTGAGTAAAGCGATATAGGTGGTCATGAGTTGAACGCTTATGAGTGATGTAAGATGGACCCCGCCAAGGTAAATGGACTCCATTCAACATAATCAAAACTGTATCTGCCAATATACATAAACCAGGGCAAAAGCAGTCAGAAAGATAATTCCGCTCCAGCTCAGCCATTTGAGCCATGGTTTGGGTTTGCAGTCATCCGGCATGTGTTGGGCTGTAACCAGCCGATAGTTGAGGTAAGCTAGCACCGGCGCGGTCAAAAAGGAGAGCGTAGTGGCCAGATCTACCATCAGTGTAAACGAGTCCCCCAGGAAATACAGCACACCCAGTGAAAGCAGTGATATGATGACCAGCAGAAAACGATAGAGTCGAATGTTGTCGGCTTCATTAAACGTCTCAGGCATCAATACTTCGAGCATGCGACGGCTTACCCGCGGATAGGCATCTGTGACGGTGAGCGTGGTACTAAACATAGTGGTGAAGGCCGCGATGATAATCACGGTGTAGGCCCAGTTGCCGAGGCTTTCGGTGTAAAGGCTGATAAGCTGACTGGCAAACACGGCACCACTGCTGGCGTACTCTTCGCCGCTGCCATACATCACCAGCGCGCCGAGCGCCAGAAACCCAAGCGACAGCACGGCAGCCCCGATATAGCCGATATTAAAGTCCAGCAGCGACTCCTTGAGCTTGGGTCTATACTGGGTTTGCTTTGCGCGCTCCAATGTCCAGAGGGAATGCCATGCGGCGGCATCAATGGGGATTGGCATCCAGCCCATCAGAGCAATAAGAAAAGAGACCCCGGCCACGTTCCAGATGCTCGGGAAGTAATTTACGCTTGCCTGTTGGGCGCTTCCCTGTAGCAGGGCTCCTCCAACGGCAACGACCGTTGAAACTGCTAACACAACCATAATCAGTTTAATAGCGCCATCCAGTGCAGAATATTGCCCTGATAGCAAAAGAAAGATGCAGATGGCTAGCAAAATTCCGCTCCAGACGACAGGGCTTAGCGCGATGCCGGTCATCTCGGCGGCCAAGCTTGCACTTACAATAGTCACGGCGGCCTGTACGGCAAACATGGTGCCGAGGGTGAAGACCACAAAAATGCCGATCGCCCATTTGCCGAGCCGGTTGTAGCCTTCGATCATGCTTTCGCCGGTGGCAATGGCGTATCGCGGTCCGTATTCCAGAAAAGGATACTTAAAAAAGTTGGCCAGTATAACGGCCCAGACGAGCGCCCATCCGTAGGTAGCCCCGGCGCGGGTAGATTGCACCAAGTGCGACACCCCGATAGCGGCAGCAGCCATCAGCAGGCCCGGTCCCAGGCTTTGTTTGATTCCCTCCCATGTACTTTGCTGCTGATCAATAGTTTGTTCTTCAGCCATAAGTCCATTTCTATGTTGGATATTCCCGACGTTGAACCAACATTAAGAAAATTGGAGCTGAAATTAAAAGGAGGGTATTTGGCAGAGGATTATGAGATAAATATCTCTAGCAAGTAACCTACCCTTTGGCCGGATTAAAATATTCTGGTCCGTCCATCACCACGCCCAGCGGATGCAGCCGATGCACAATGCGCACGGTATCTTTATGGCTTTGAAGTACATCTTCGAGTTGACGATAGACCTGTGGGGCCTCATCAAGTCCGCCGCCTCGAAGTTCGACCCCCATCTTTTGTAGCCGATTATAAATCATATCCGGTTTGATGGCTGATTGCGACAGATCGCGACCATGATAGTTGCCTTTAGCCTGAGTGCGTGACATCAATCGCCCTGCCCCGTGAATTGTTGAGTAAAGTGCCTGCCGGCTGGCTTTGGAATCGACCCCTTCTAAAATTACAGAAATATCGCCCATGCTTCCGCCTACGAATCCCCGTTGGCCGGGGAAAGCCGGCGTTGCACCTTTGCGGACGACTACCAGCTCTTCGCCGTCGTGTTCTTCTTTCCATGCGAAATTGTGGTTGTTATGGACTTCTTCGATGACCACTGATTCAAAAGCATCTGCCAGTGTATAGCAGACCCATTCGCGCCCGGCGTACGCATATCGACCGGCCAGGTTCATGGCAGCAAAGTAGTCTTGGCCCAATGGCGTATCGAGATCAAGCAGGACTTCTTTTTGCTCAAAATTGTCGTTCCACTCTTTATCCTGCGACAGGTTCATAAATCCCTGGGCGGTTTTATAGCCAAATCCGCGACTGCCAAAGTGTACTCCAATCCAGATATAACTGTCTTCATCCTGAAAAATATCAACATAGTGATTGCCCGAGCCCACGGTACCAAGCTGTTCCCGAGCCTTCTGTTTGAGGTCGCCGCGCACATGATTTGGGATGGCGTCCCACTCGGGAGCTTCGAACAATTCGTGGTCCTGTGGGCCATCAGGATTTTGTCCGCCGACCCCAAAATTAATGCGGTGTTGGATAACATTGAGCGCTGCTGAAACGTCAAAGCTGTGAGCTTTGCGATCCAGCTTTACGACCATATTTCCACAGCCAATGTCGAATCCCACGCCTACCGGTGAGACGTGGTTGCGGTAGGCCATGACACCGCCAATCGGCATTACATAGCCCAGATGGGCATCCGCCATCAGGGCGCCGCGCTTGGCCCGGAGCAAGACATTGTCATATTGATCCAGGGTGCCCTGGTCGGGATCTCCAAAGATGGGCGTTGGCTGTTTAGTCTTTTTGGCCATAGTAATAAATACTGCTTCATCTTTAAGTTCTTTATCTTATAATATAAAATACATAGAGCTGAAAACGAGTTCATTTACTGTAACAAAATCTTTAACCGAAAATGAATGTTTAAGCTCAATATCGATAGAAGTTTAGGTAAAATTACTTGGAGGGATTGACCTTATGATTACACGCGAAAATATCCTCAACCTTGCACAGCAAGAGCACGATGTATGCCTTTCCATTTACCTTCCCACGCACGTGAAAGGGGAAGAAGTGCAACAGGATCCCATCAGATTAAAAAATTTATTGAGCGAGGCTAAAGATCAGCTAAAGGAGCACGAGGTATCGGATCAAAAAATTGAAGAACTGCTTGACCAGCCTCGCGACCTGCTGGATAAGCCCCTTTTTTGGCAGCACAACGACAAGGGGCTGGCCCTGTTTATCAGCGAGGATAGTTTCGATTATTATCGAATCCCTCACAGTTTTAAAGAGCGCGTGATGGTGGACGACCATTTCCTGATTACACCACTTGTGCCCATGATTTCGCTGGAAGGCACGTTCTGTATCTTGGCGCTCAGTCAAAAGAAAATGAGGCTGCTCAAGTGTACACGCGCTGATGTAGAAGAAATTGAATTCGAAGAAGCACCTGATAGCCTGGAAGAGTTTTTGAAGTATGATGTTAATGAAAAAAATCTTCAGCATCATGCCGGACAAGGCGCTAATGCCCAGGCGATATTTCACGGGCAGGGCGGATCGCGCGATACGGATACCCAAGAAGTTGTTAACTACTTAAAGACCGTTGAGAATGAGGTGACTTCTGTTCTCCGAAAACGAAATGACCCTCTTATTCTGGCCGGGGTGAACGAAGCTATTGCTGAATACAGAAAAGTGAATAGTTACAGTCGTCTTTTGGACCAGGCCGTTACGGGTAATCCGGATCCCAAAAGCAACAATGAGATCAAGGATGAAGGCTGGGAGATTATTCAGTCGTACTTCCTGCAGGATATGTACAACGATATCAAACGCTTTGGGGATCTATCCGGCTCCGATAAGCAATCGGATAATCTTACTCAGATTGTAGAAGCCGCCTATTACGGCAAGATTGAATCGCTGTTTGTGCCTATCGGAGAACACAGCTGGGGCTGGTTCGACACGGAGCGCGATACCGTGCACCACAGCAAAGAGCCTAAAAATGGCGAACATGATCTTATCAACATGGCGGCGATAAAAACGCTTACCCAGAGTGGTAATGTGTACGCGCTGGATAAAGAAGATATGCCTAATGGCTCTTCAATTGCAGCAATTTTCCGGTATGCATAAGATAATTTTAAATTAACTTCCCCGGCACTTATGGAAATGCCGGAGAAATATGTTTTATAGGCACCGGCCAGACGGTCGGTGCCTTTTTTATTTTGAGAGAATTTGTAGGGACTTATCGCTAGAAGTCACTACAGATAGCCTATCATTTTTTTAAAACATTTTTCATTCATAACCTTTACACTAAAAGCCTGATACAACTTATTTTAGACTCCTGAATTATCATCAAACGTTTAGCTATGAGATTACGAACGCTCCTTTTTAGTCTGTGTTTTCTGTTTCTGTCCAGCAGCGCCTGGGCTCAAAATCCCGCCGCGGCCGAAGCCTCCATGGAATACTATCTGCCGCAGGATGTGACCTACGATTCTTCCATCCCCACCCCACAGGAAGTGTTGGGCATGGTGCCTGGTGAGTGGCACGTACGTCACGATCAGCTGGTCCAATATATTCGGGCAGTTGCAGAGGCTTCTGATCGGATGACCTTGCATAAATACGGTGAAACCTATGAAGATCGTCCGCTAGTTTATGTGACGGTGACTTCGGCAGAAAACCAAGAGAATATTGAACAGATTCGCCAGAATCATTTGGCATTGACCGAGCCCGAGCGATCGGAAAATCTGAATACCGAGGAGATGCCTATAGTCATGTACTGGGGCTACAGCATCCACGGGGATGAGTCGAGCGGTTCCAACGCATCGATGCTGGTGGCCTACTATTTGGCCGCTGCGCAGGGCCCCGACATTGAGAAGAAGTTAGAAAATAGTGTGATCTTGCTGGATCCCAGCTTGAATCCCGACGGCCTGAACCGTTTTGCGGGATGGGCAAATACCCACAGGAGTGAAAATCTGGTTGCCGATCCCAACAGCATGGAGCTGAATCAGCGGTGGCCCAGCGGGCGTACCAATCACTACTGGTTTGATCTTAATCGCGACTGGATGCTGGTGCAGCATCCGGAGAGCCAGGGACGCATCGAGACATTCCAGAAATGGAAGCCCAATATTTTGACTGATCACCACGAGATGGGCACTAATTCGACCTTCTTTTTTCAGCCCGGTATTCAATCTCGGACCCATCCGATTACACCCGATCGCAACCAAAACCTGACCAAGGCTATTGCTGATTATCATGCCGAGAAGCTGGATCAGGCCAAGCGGCTTTATTACTCGCAGGAGAGCTATGATGATTTCTATTATGGTAAAGGCTCCACCTATCCGGATGTGAATGGAGGTATTGGAATTCTGTTTGAACAGGCCAGCTCGAGAGGACACGCGCAGGAGAGCATCCACGGCGTACTGAAGTTCCCGTTTACGATCAAAAACCAGTTTTTAACTTCCATGTCTACGCTGGAGGGGGCCAATAATTTGCGGGAAGAGATCTTGAACTACCAGCGCAATTTCTTCCAGGAATCCCTAAACGAGGGAGAAAATGCCGACATCGAAGGTTATGTCTTTGGCACCTCCCACGACCAGGCGCGTACGTATCACCTTGCCGAGCTGCTGCGCCGCCACAATATCGAAATGTATAAACTGGCGCAGGATGTGGATGCCAATGGTGAGACTTTTAATGCGAACTCATCGTATGTCATCCCGTCCGATCAGAAGCAGTACCGTTTTGTGAAGGCGCTGTTCGAGCGACGCACTACGTTTACCGACAGCCTGTTTTATGATGTCTCAACCTGGACTATGCCTTATGCCTTTAATATGCCCTTTGCCGAGCTCGAAAATACCTACGATGAGGATCTGCTGGGAACAAAAGTGGAGGGTCTGGCCTCTTTTCCTCAGGGAGAGCTGATGGGCGGCAAAAGTAAATATGCCTACGTTTTTGAATGGGATGAGTACTACGCTCCCCGCGCCCTGAATCGCCTGCTCAAAAATGATGTCCGTGCCAAGGTTGCTTCCAAACCCTTTACCGGTGTTACGCCCAATGGTACCAAAGAGTTTGACTATGGGACGATCATGGTGCCTGTGGGACCGCAACAAGTAGATCGCAGTAAAATCCATGAGTTGATAAAAACCGCTACTGAAGAAGATGGACTAACAATTTATGCAGTAGGAACCGGCCTGACCCCCAGTGGTATTGACTTGGGCAGCGGTTCGTTCGAGAATCTGAAAAAGCCGAATGTAGCTATCCTGGCCGGGGATGGAAGCAGTTCCTATGAAGTGGGCGAAGCCTGGCACCTGCTGGATCAGCGGTATCATATGACGCCAACCATTTTTCCGAAGGATCGCATCGACAATGCCGATCTGGATCGCTACAACGTTATGGTGATGGTTAATGGGAGTTACAATGATTTGGGTAAGCAGGATATTGATAAAATTAAACGCTGGGTACGCAACGGTGGCACGCTAATAGCTACGAAATATGCGAACAACTGGGCTGAGCGAAATGGGTTGGCAAACATCTCGTACAAGACCGATGAGGAGTCTGAGGATGAAAATAAGGAAAAGGTCAATCCCAAAGCCTATGCTGATATGGACAAGGCGCGCGGCGCGCAATATATCGGCGGCTCTATTTTTCATACCAAGCTGGATCTGACGCATCCCATTGGATATGGATTTAACGACGATGACCTGCCGGTTTTCCGCAACAGCACGCTTTTTCTCGAGAAGGCTGAGAACCCTTATGCCACTCCACTCTATTATACCGAAGAGCCGCTGGCCAGTGGTTACGTTTCGGACGACAACCTGGAGCAGTTAAAAGGGACAGCAGCTATTATAGTGAGTGATATCGGTGACGGTAAGGTCATTTCAATGGTCGATAATCCTAACTTCCGAGCATTTTGGTATGGCACCAATAAGCTTTTCATGAACGCTATTTTCTTTGGCCAAACCATTGATGGTAGCTCAGGAAACTGATTATCCACTTTAGATGTAGTACATCTCCAAGGTGTACTACATCTTTTTTATTAAAATCCAGATTTCTATGATCACAACCTTATATTTGGATGAGTTGCATAATCATTAGCCTTAACCCGAATTCAAAGAATCTATGAAACCTGTTTTTCAAGCCTTGGTAGCCCTAATTGTTATTGCAGCCCTTGGGGCGTTGGCTCTTTCGTTTACCATGGATAGCATGATCGAGTCGAATATCGAAAGTACAACCAGCGAAATGCTGGATACATCGGTTGAAGTGAATAATGTGTCTGTTTCAATCCTGGATGGAACGGGAACTATCGATGGCATTACTATTCATAATCCCGAAGGATTCAGTGATAAACCGGCCGTGAAGCTGCAGAAAATAAGTCTTAAGGTTGATCCGTATTCATTTCTTTCGGACACGGTGATTGTTAAGCGAGTAGAAATTCAGGAACCACAGGTTTTTTATGAGCAGAAGGTGAGTGGAAGCAACCTCGATGCGTTGTCCAGTAATCTGAGCGGTGGATCATCCTCTTCAGTTAACGTGGTGGTCGACTACCTGTTGGTACAGGATGGAAGTGTGACTCTAAGTACGGAGATCGGGGGCGAGAAATCGGTACAGGCTACTTTTGGACGTATTGAGTTGGAAGGCATCGGGTGCCAAGGTAGTAACACGATGGATCAGGCTATGCGGCAGGTGCTGGAACCTATCCTCAGAAAAGCGGCTCGCGAAGCGGTCAAGCAGGGTCTGTTGGAGAAGGCTAAAGAAGAGGTTGAAGATTTGCTTGATGGGTGAAGTAATACTCATCTGATCACTGAGTTTGTGATCTGATGAATGAATTTAGCACTACGAAAAGATAGCGCAGGCTACATCGAATATTATGAAAGACCGCTATTTAACACGCTGATAGTATCGGTAATCCTACAAGGTTATTGTCAGATGTTTTTTACAAAAGATAATACCAATAAAAAAAGGAGTCATCTTGTGATGACTCCTTTTGGTTTTTAAAAGGTTTTGCGGGATTATAGGGCATCCTGTATTTCATCGATATGATCGAGTTTCTCCCAGGGAAAAATATTGCGCCCAAAGTGTCCATAAGTTGCTGTTTGGGCATAGATTGGGCGTTGCAAGTCAAACCGTTCTATTATACCTGATGGAGTGAGATCAAAAGCTTTTTGAATGGCATTGGCAAGTTCATTATCCGTAAATTTGCCTTTCTTATTACATCCAGTCTCTACATTAATAGAAACGGGTTCGGGAATACCAATTGCATAAGCCAGTTGTACCTGGCATTCTTCAGCAAGCTCGGCTGCTACTACGTTCTTGGCAATATGCCGAGCAGCATAAGCCGCACTTCGATCTACTTTGGATGGGTCCTTGCCGGAAAAGGCGCCACCGCCATGGGAACCGCGTCCGCCGTAGGTGTCCACAATAATCTTGCGTCCTGTAAGCCCGGTATCGCCGTGTGGGCCGCCAATCACAAATTTGCCGGTGGGATTGACGTGAAAAATGGTCTTGGGATCCATCAGATTTTCGGGAATGACCTCCGGGATCAGGTTCTTCTTAAGATCTTCTTTAATTTTTTGCTGGTCCACGCCTTCATCATGTTGCGTCGAAATCACAATAGTGTCAACACGAGTGGGCCGACCTTCATCATCATATTCGATAGTCACCTGGCTCTTGCTGTCGGGCGCCAAATACGGCATCAGGGCCGTTTCTTTGCGAATATGTGCCAGTTTACGCAGCAGGTCATGCGAAAATTGAAGCGACATTGGCATGTAGGTATCCGTCTCATTGGTGGCATAGCCAAACATCATGCCCTGGTCGCCGGCGCCCATCTTTTTGGAGTCGCCTTCATTAACGCCTTGGGCAATATCGGGACTTTGCTGATGAATGGTTGTCAGCACGCCGCATGATTCGGAATCAAAACGGTAGGAATTTTTTGTGTAGCCAATATTACGAATCACCTCACGGGCAATTTCCTGTACATCAACATAGGCATCGGTAGTTACTTCGCCGGAAATGACGGCTAGTCCTGTGGTGACCAATGTTTCAACAGCTACTCTCGAGTTGGGATCCTGTTCAAGCATGGCATCAAGAATGGAATCAGAAATCTGATCGGCCACTTTATCAGGATGTCCTTCTGATACTGACTCGGAGGTAAAGAGATTTTTCATTATCGCAAAAGGTTCGAGTAAAATTGAATATTCTGAAGCCCTGAAGCTACAAAAATCTCTGTAATATTGCAGATGGATGTGTCGCAAATATAAAAAAGCTGCACCTTGTCAAAGTGCAGCTTTAGGGCTTATATATACTTTTTTCTATTGGGTTGGAGACAGTATACCATCAATAATGTGTACAACTCCATTTGTGCCCTGTAGATCAACGGTTGTGACTGTTGAGGTGTTACCAGCCTGGTCAGTGAGGGTTACGTTTCCATCGCCATCAACAGCGATATCAAGGGTGGCTCCGTTGACTGTCTCAACAGTGCTAGCAGTGATATCCCCAGAAAGAACTTCTGTGGGCAATACGTGATATGTCAGGATATCCTGCAGTTCCTGTTCGGAAAGCCCCGACAAATCAACGCCTTCAAAAGCACTGTTGGCGGGAGCAAACACGGTGTAGCCATCTTGGGTGTTTTGTTGCAGGGTGTTTACCAAGTTGGCCTGAACAACGGCGTTCTCAAGCGATTGCAGCGTATAGCGTTTACTGACAATTCCCACAACATCCTGATAGGCATCGGGCAAAAGTACGCCGTCAACAGCATGGATTGTGCCGTTGGAAGCACCAATATCTGCCGTAACTACTGTTGCGGCATCATTTACAACTACGTTGCCATCGGCCTCTACAAATAGCTGGCCACCTGCTACGGCATCAACAGCTTGTTCAGCCTCGAGATCGCCGGAAGCAATGTTAGCAGGAATCACGTGATAGCTTAGGATTTCTTGAAGCTGTTCAGTGGTGAAGCCAGACAAGTCAACGCCCTGAAAGGCATCATCGGTCGGGGCGAATACTGTAAAGGGGCCGGCACCTTCAAGTGTTGAAACCAAACCGGCATCCTCCAGAGCACTCACAAGGGTTGTGAAGTTACCGGCATCTGCCGCAACATCTACAATATTTGGATTGGGATTGAGTACCCCATTGGTAATGTGTACGACTCCGTTTTTACCTTGTAGATCGGCCTCTGTTACTTCGTACATCTGACCGGAATTATCCGTGATCGTTACAGTACCGTCAGCTGCTTCTACAAGTAAGTCTTCGCCCTGTAGAGTTGTGACAGTTTGAGTAGCGGTTAAGTCACTTGAAAGAACTTCGGTTGGTAATACATGATATTGAAGTATACTAGCAACATCCTGACCAGAGAGATCTGCGTCTTGGAATGCAGCGTTGCTTGGGGCAAATACTGTATAGCCATCATCGGTGTCTTCTTGCAACGTGCTTGCTAATCCTTCGCTAACAACGGCATCTTCTAATGATTGCAGACCATAGCGTTTGGCTACTATACCTATGACATCAAGATATGTATCAGGTAAAAGTACTTGATCAATACCGTGGATTACACCGTTTGAGGCTTCAATATCTGCATCCACAACAGTTGCATTGTCATTAACACTGACATCACCATTGGCTGCTGTTACAAATAGGTTGCCGCCGGCCAGGGCTTCCACAGACTGCTCGGCCTGCAGGTCACCGGAAGCGATCTCTCCATTTAGTACATGGTAGCTAAGGATTTCAACCAGCTGTTCGTTGGACAGCGTTGACAGGTCAACATCCAGGTTGCTAAAAGCATCGTTGGTGGGTGCGAAAACGGTAAAAGGTCCGTCGCCTTCTAGCGTTGATACGAGTCCGGCATCACTTAATGCGGATACCAGATCACTGAAATTATCATTATTGCTTGCAACTTCGGCGATATTCCCGGTCTCGTCAGGTGGAGAGGTGGGATTATCGTCATTATCATTACAAGCTTGGATCATCACCACTGATAAAAGGAAAATGAATCCGTTTAACAGTAGGAATTTGAGTTTATTTAAGGGATTGTATGAGATTGTATTCATCGTAATATGTGATTGGTTTAACGGTGAACGAATACGCTACAATCACATATTTGATGAATTTAATTCCTAAAAAATTAAAATAATTTGATATTCATAAAATATTTTATTAGTGGAACGGTGATGAAATTATTGCAGTTTAAGGGTTATTTTTTAATAACTTAATTAAATAAGTTTCCAGATTTTTTGTCTGGATCTACCCCCAGATATTCAAAGGCTTTTCGAGTGGCAATGCGTCCCTTTGGGGTTCGTTGAAGAAATCCTTCCTTGATAAGATAGGGTTCATAGACTTCTTCGATGGTACCCTTATCCTCACCAACAGCTACACCTAATGTTCCCAGCCCAACAGGGCCTCCCTCATAGTTTTCGATTATGGCTTTGAGAATACGGATGTCCATCTCGTCAAATCCATTTTGATCAACATCCAGGGCATTTAGTGCCGTATCGGCGATATCGTCGTCGATGGTATCTTTATCTTGCACTTGGGCAAAGTCACGGGTACGCCGCAACAATTTATTAACGATGCGTGGCGTGCCGCGACTGCGACGGGCAATTTCGTGAGCACCCGTTTCTGTGATACCCATATCGAGGATCGAAGCGGTTCGCAAGGCGATACGCTGAAGCAGTTCCACATCGTAATAGTCCAGCCGCATATCGATACCGAAGCGTGCCCGCAGTGGGGCTGTAAGCAAACCTTTTCGGGTAGTGGCTCCTACAAGCGTAAAGCGGTTGAGCTCGATTTGGATACTCCGGGCGTTTGGTCCGGAGTCAATAACGATATCTAGTTGGTAATCTTCCATCGCGGAATAAAGATACTCTTCCACCACGGGATTGAGGCGGTGTATCTCATCGATGAATAGGACGTCGCCTTCTTCAAGGTTGGTAAGCATGCCAGCCAAGTCGCCCGGCTTTTCCAATACGGGCCCCGTTGTCGGCTTGATCTGCACACCCATTTCGTTGGCAATGATATGGGCTAATGTTGTTTTGCCCAAGCCCGGAGGGCCGGAAAGGATAACATGATCAAGAGCCTCGTTACGTTTCTGGGCTGCCTTTATAAAAACCGAGAGATTTTGAATAACTTTCTTTTGGCCGACAAACTCTCGGATGCGCGAAGGGCGCAGCGACTGTTCAAACTCTTCATCGTTGTCGGAGGCGTCTAACAGAGGGTTTTGCAAAATAGGTGATTAATGAGTTTTGCTGCTTTTGACCAACAGCAAAATTAACTCATTATTTGCAAAGTTTCGAAGCGTTATTGCTCTCCATTCATTTGCTGTTCAAAGTTGTCAAAATCGACATTTCCGAGTTTATGGTCCAACTTTTTAAGCAGTCGAAAAGCAGGCTTCCGATAAATACCGTCCATCGCATAGGTTTTGTGGATAGCTTTCCGCGCCTCTTCGAGCTTTTCTATATTGATATAGGCATTACCCATATACCAGTAGGCTTTTTCTTCCACAACAGGTTTTTGCTCAACTTTTTTTAGTACTGCTTGAAAGGATGAGATCGATTCCCCAAAACTTCCGCTATTGTATTGGATGATTCCTTTATTCAGGTAAGCCTGTACAGCCACCGGCTTATCACCGTACTCTTCGATTATTTTATTATACATCTTCAGAGCTTTATCAATATCTCCTGAAATAGCAGCCTTAAATCCATGGTTAAGTAAAGAATCGCTGGGCATAAGCTCGGTTTTTTGTGATCGCAGGATCTGTGCCGAGGATAGGTTTTCAGCGATATTAATATCTTTTAGAGCCAATTCGCCAAGCTGCTGTTTTGTATCAACTTGCAGGATATTCACAGCTACTACCAAAATAGCCACGGCAGCTGCGGCAGCAATCCATTTTTTAGACTGTTTCAGGGAATAAATAATGTTGTTTTCTTCAGCAGAGGAGTGGTTTTCGTTTTGCGGTTCCAAGTTCCGGTTTTGAAGAATAGATTGTAAACCCAGCTCAGTGTCCAAAAGATCAATATAATCAGGCCGCTGGAGGAGCTTCACCCACAGCTTTTGTGCTTCCTCCTCCGTAAGCTTGCCTTTAATATAGGCATCAATTTGTTTTTCCAGTTCTAAATCTCTTGACATTTTGTTCATGCTTAATTGTACTTATTACTGCTTATAATGCTTTAAGGGGGATGTTACTTCCAGGGTCTATAATGTAAGACCCTCGAAAACCCCAATCCTTACATTATAAATTGCTTTTTTCCTGATAGCACTCATTTAATTTTTTTACCAGCCGATGTTTGCGTGTCCACGCATTATTGACGGTGATATCAAATTCGGCAGCTACTTTTTTGGTGTGGGCATCAGGATGGTCAAACCAATACTGCATAAACCGCTGATATTCTTCTTTGAGCTGATTTAAGCACCATTCCAGCAGTCGCTCTTGTTCCTCATCAAGCAGCGACTGGAGTTGACCCGGAGCGTGCTGATGCTTGTCCGGTATCTCATCGATTGACTCCGCCCGCTGTTTCTTCTTCATTTTAAGATAGTTGTTCCGACAGGTGCTGAGTATGTATGAAACTACCTGATCAGGATTTTTAAGACGTCCCTCTTTGATAACTTCGATCGAATCCAAAAGCGAATCCTGGGCTATGTCTTCGGCATCAGAACGGCTTGCATTCATGTGAATGCGTAAAAATGCCATGAGCCTTGGTCGTAGCGCCTCTATTAATTCATTTGCCTTTCGGGTGTCGTTATCCTGTAAGGCAGTAACTAAATTTGAATAGTCCATAATGTACCTTTAAAGCCAACTCTGATGTAAAACTATAAAAAGTTAGGCAATAAGCAACAGTTGCATTACATTTTGGTAGTAAAAGCTTTAAATATTTCTTTTCTTCAAAGAGTAGTTACAATCTACAGAAAAGCCATCTCAACTGTTAATGTATCGCGTCCAGCTTAAAAACTTTGAAGGTCCGCTCGACCTGCTGCTCTTCTTTATCAAAAGGGATGAGCTGGATATCTACGATATTCCCATCCATTACATTACCAACCAGTTCCTGGAATATATCAACCTGATGGAGGAGCTGGATCTGGATGTGGCCAGCGAATTTATACTGATGGCCAGCATGCTGATGTCGATCAAGGCAAAGATGATGTTGCCGCAGGAAGAGTCTGATGAGGAGCTGGATGAGCATGATCCCCGTTATGAGTTGGTGCAGCAATTGCTGGAATATAAGCGATACAAGGAGATGGCCGGCAAGCTGGAAGGTATTGCGGAAGAGGCTCAGAAAAGTCACTTTCGGGGCTATCACGAGGTTGATCAGGTAAATAAGAAAGCCTCTGGCGAAGCGCTACAGGACGTTACCATGTTCGATCTCATGTCGGCCTTCAAAAAGGTACTGGCTGATATTAAAAAGCAGGATGCCATCCACCGTGTTGAAAAGATCGAATATACCATCGAAGAACAGACCGAATATGTGCTGGATCGCCTGCAGGAAAGCGGTCGAACGGCCTTCCGGACAATGTGTAAGGAGCTGGGAAACAGAACGCAGATTGTGGTTACCTTTTTGGCTGTGCTGGAGATGTTGAAAGAACGCCAAATCAATCTATACGTGGAGAACGACGATCCAACAGATTTCTATCTCGACTTAAAACCAGTTGACGAAATTATCGGACCCCCAAAATCATCGAAAAACTAATAGTACGACCGTTATGTATTTAAGACTTAAACCCCTGCTTCTTCTGCTACTCCTAATTACTGTGGGTTGCGCGGGATCTCAGTCCTCGATGCAGGACCAATCTTCAAATCCAGAATCTCAAGACCCCTATACCAGTACGGATGCTTTATTGGGTTACCAAGATCAGATTACGGTAGATTTCTTGAAGCAGCATCTGACTGCTTTTTCGCATGATTCGATGCAAGGCCGCGAGACGGGCACAAAAGGTCTGGAGATGGCTGCCGACTACCTGGCCAACCAATATAAACAGATGGGATTACAGCCGGTAGGCGATAATAACTCGTATTTTCAGCACTTTGAGCTCAATGCTACCAAGGCGGACAGCGTCGTCTTTAAAACGTTTGCCGAAAGCGATGGAACCAACGAGCTGATTGACAAATCTGTGGCGAGTAAGAGTTCAACTGGGAATTATATTCGATCATTCGGTGGAACAGATAGCCTTTCCGGAGATATCGTTTTTGCCGGCTTTGGGGTTAACGATACATCAAATAATATTTCACATCTCAAAGGAGCCGATCTGAAAGGCAAGTGGGTAATGGTATTCCAGGAGATTCCACACGTGGTGAATGGTGATACGCTGATCAATCCCCAAATCGGAAGCCGGGCACGTTTTCAAATGATTTTCAAACAGGGCGCTGAAGGTATTTTGATGATTCCGGGCATCGATCCTAAAAAGTTCAAAGCATCTGCTAAACAGGCCCAGCGTGGGTTTGGTCAACGCAGCAATATGCGTCTGGCCTACCGCGACAGTGGTTCTTCGGGCGGTTTTAATAAGGGATACAACCTGATACACCCGGAAATGGCTGCCAAGTTACTGGATGTGGATTCGGTAGGTGTTGCCAAGAAAAAGCTGATGGAAAATCTTACTGGCTTTAAACCCCAGGCACTAGATTATAGCCTGACACAGATTCCCTATTCCTCCGAGGTTTCTTTTGAGACGAAAAACGTGGTGGCCTATTACGAAGGCGCCGATCCGGAACTCAAAGATGAAGTGATCGTGATGACATCGCACTACGATCACCTGGGCGTTGGTCAGCCCGACTCTACCGGCGATCGCATCTACAATGGTGCTGATGACGATGGCAGTGGCACTATTGGCGTGCTGAATGTGGCGCAAGCTTTTGTGAATGCCGGCAAGAATGGAGTCAAGCCCCGGCGCAGCATCCTGTTTTTGAATGTTGCCGGCGAAGAAAAAGGACTGCTTGGCTCTCGCTATTATTCCGACCATCCCATATTTCCAATGGATAAGACTATTGCAGATCTCAACACTGATATGATCGGCCGGGTGGATCCGAAGCATAAGAAAGAGGGCGTCGAAGAGTATACCTACATTATTGGTGGTGATATTATTTCCTCGGAGCTGGATAGCCTGATCAATGTAGCGAACGACCGCTCTGGTCAGCTGGAATTTGATGATCGATACAATGATCTGGACGATCCCAACAAGTTTTATCGCCGCAGCGACCACTGGCACTTTGGACGCAAGCGCGTGCCCTTTGTCTTCTTCTTTTCGGGTGTGCACGAAGATTATCACCAGCCCTCGGATGAAGTTCACAAGATCCGTTTCGACAAGATGGCAAAGATCGTCCGTACGATGTATTCCTCAGCGGTAATTCTGGCAAATACCGACAACCCGCCCGCCGTTGACAATGAGGAGTTCATCGAGATCACGGAGAGTGATAATTAAATGGGGATTGGAAACTAGGATTAACCGGATTATAGGATGGCTGGGATTTTTCTATTCTGCTAATACATACAATCTTGGGTTATATTTATTTCTGGTTTCCAAATAGCCTCTTGAACTGCATGCTCGGTGATCCAAAATTAATGAGGAGGCCACTCTCCAGTTAGTAGGCTTCGAAATAATTTATAGCCTGTGCCAAGTGAACATCCTCTAGGTCAATTACGGCCTTTAGTTCAACCATAAAAACTTTGTCGACAATAAAGTCGGCCCTGCGGGTTCCCACCTGAACGTTATCATAGAATATTTCCATCTCCTGTTCGCGCCAGTAAAAGATATCTCTTGTCTTGAATTCAATTTCCAGGCACCGTTGGTAAATGACTTCTTGGAAGCCATTGCCCAAGGTATTGTGTATCTTCATGGCCGCGCCAATAATTTTCGCCAGAAAGTTTTTTGTGAAGCATCTCTCTTGGGTTGATTGATAAATAAGTAAGACCTTGCCCGAAGCTAATACTTACAGATAAATTTTAATGGGGATTAGAAACTAAGATTTTCGGGATTGTGGGATGGCTAGGGAACTTATAAACTATCCCAGTAATCTTGTTTATCTCACAAGAATCCTGGTTCCCATTTTAATAGGAAACTGGGATTAACAAGATTATATAATGACTAGGATATCACTTTTCGATAAATAGTGGAATTTTTAATTCCTTATTCAAATATTCCAATCACCTGCCTACCACAATGAATGGAGCCCAATAGACCGGATGATTGAACAGCGGATGTTTGATCATCTCAAGTTTGGCTTGGCGCATCGCTATGGCCTTTTGGCCAAAGGGAATTGATTCATCCCAGCCTATCCAGTGTAGCATGGTGTCGGTCCACCCCTCTTGAGATTGGGTGTGCAAGAGCGCCTTGTAAAACTCATTCATGAACGAGGCCGTTGAGCGGTCATACACATTCCAGAGACTTACCACTACCGTTGAGGTACCGGCATAGAAGAACGAGCGCTGCATCCCCAGCATGCCTTCACCGCCCACTACTTTGCCCAGGCCCGTGTTGCAGGCACTGAGTACAACCATGTCGGAGTCAATGTTGAGCCCAAATATTTCAGAGCTCCGCAGCATGCCGTCTTCGGTGGATGAAGCCTTGATTTCGCCCCCGGCCGACAAGGCCAGTCCGCTCCGGCTGGGTTGTTGCTCGTCGATAACGCCATGTGTAGCCATGTGAATGTATTGGTAGCGGTTTTCACGCAGCAGATTCTTGAACTCCTGCTCCGAGACCTGCTCATTTTTGAGCATTGACACCTGCTTGAAGTGCGAAGCTATGGAGTCGACCTCAATGACGGTGGATGGCAGTGCCGAGAGTCGGGCTGATCGGTATGAACGCTCATTCTGCTCAGATACCTGTGATCCGGCCACTGCAAGTAGGTCTTTCCGGTTGACAGGTTCGGGATCTTTCAGCAGGGTCAGGCTGGTCAGGGAGGGTTCATATTTGATTCTGAAATTCTCAATAAGATACTGGTCGCCCTGCGAGATTGCCTCAAAGGGCAGATATGCCAGGGCGCCGTCGGGGACGATAACGAGATTCTTGAATTGATTTAGCTCCTCCTCAAAAGGTTTGATAAGTGCGTTATACAATTTACCGGATTGCGATCGAAGCTCGGTGCGCGAGGCGTTGGAGAGAATCGCATCCTTAAAATCCGCTACCCATGTTGTGAGTTTTTTAGCAAGTGACTGGCTTTCCGGCAGCGAATACTGCTCTACGTGTACATTGTCTTGGCTGATGAAGAACATGAGCAGATTATTTTCAGCCAGCGCATACTCGAGCACCGCCGTCTGTCCGTCTGTGATTTCCTGCGCTCGCTCCAGCGATATGGCATCCGGGGATGTTAAGGATTTAAGCTCGGGATATTGGTTCTGGATGGTATTTTCGTAGGCCTCCAGGTCCAGCTCCGCCATTCGGATCTTTTCCTTGAGTTTCTTTCGCTGTTCTTTGTCAGCACCGTTTTCGAGCTGAGAGTAGAGGCTGTTGATCTGGTTCTTCTTTTTCCGACGCTTTATACGCACTTCTTCAGGCAGCTGCTGGTCGATATTGTTGGCAGCTTTGGCCAACTCGTCGCTCAACGATCGTGCCTTGGACTGCTCCACCAGCTGGTAAGCGCGGGAAACATCAGAACTGAACTGCAGTACCCATGAGGCCATTTGATTATAGAAGCCGGCATGCTGGCCAAAATACCCCGACTTAAGCTCCGAAACGGCCCCTGCATTGGAGCGATGTTGCTCGATGATGTCAATGGCTTTTTGGCCGTAGGTTAAGGCACTGTCGGAATTGAGCTTCTGGTACTGCTTCGCCAGGTTTTTAAGGGGCGTAAGCTGCTTGCTTTCGGGTAGATACTTGCTGTAGGCATGGGCTTTTTTAAAGTGTTTAAGTGCGACATGATGTTGTTCTTTTTGCCGGGCGATTTGTCCGAAGTACGAATTGGCCGTTTCCAGCATGTCGTAGCTGTCGGTAGAGTCGCCGATGGTCTTGAGCTGGGTCGCATATTCTTTGGCTATATCATAATTTTCTCGCTCGATGTATAGCTTGACCATCGTATTAAGGGCTACAGAAATATCATAGGGGTTGCCCACTTTTTTACGCAGCTCGAATGATTTTTTAAAATAAGTGCCGGCTTCTTCTGTTTTCTCCTGCGCCCAATACAGTTGCCCGATATTATTGGTTGTTACGGCAATATCGCTCGGGGCGGATGTTTCTTCATGAATAGCCAGGCTTTGCTGGTAATAATCTTGTGCCTTGTCGTATTCACCCAGCTCTTTATACAGGAGTCCAATTCCATTAAGTATGCCAGCGGTTTGCCTGGGAGCGCCGGTCTTTCTGCTGTACTCGAGGGCTTGTTTAAAGGAGATGAGCGCCTGGTCATAGTTACCTAATTTACGCTGGATCCCAGCGAGTGATTGATAAGAACTTGCCAATTGGTACACACTCCCAATCTCTTTATGTATTTCAAGGCTTCGGTTGTAATAGTCGAGTGCCTTGTCATACAGTGATAGGTCATTATAAATACCACCAATATTACCGAGCGTAATAGCAATATTGCGCTCTCGATTTATTCCTCTTAGGTATGGTAGTGATTGTTTAAATTGATCCAAGGCTTGGGTTAGGTTCCCTCGTGCACGTTGGACGCTTCCCATATTGCTGTAAACGACACCAATAAGCAGACTGTCACCCGATTCTTTAGCAAGTGGAAGTGATTTTTGATAATATTTGTAGGCTTGGTCAATGTTCCCGGCATACTTGGAGTTCAAGCCCATACTATTGTAAAGGTCGCCCCGGTTGTAGACGTCGTTGGCGGGATGGTCGACTTCCAGCAGTTTTTTATAAAGCTCCATGGCCTGCTCGTACTTCGATCGCCACATCATGGCGCTGGCATACTCCTTGCCAGCCTCCATCCACGAAGCGGTATCCTGGAAATCGCGGTAGATATTGTAGGCCTCCCGGTAGTAAAATTCTGACTGCTGCTTATTTCCGCTGTTGTCGTAGTTTTTGCCTTTGGCAAAAAGCGAATCAGCCAGTTGCAGGCTCTGTCCTGAAGTTGAGAGCGGAAGCAACAGCAACAAGCCCCCGAGAATAAAAAGCCGCTGAATATTCATTGAAAATGTTATCTGTTGTACCCTATAACGTGATTATATACACATTTTGGGCTTAAGTTAAAAAGTTTGTTTTTGGCGCCAAATTATGGAACATTAAAAACGCACATCTTTAGGTGTGCACACACTTTTTGTTACTTAAAATCAGGAGATCATTATGTTCAATTTCTCAGAGAATATTTTTGCAGCAATACCGGACCAAGATAATACTAGTAGCGGTAGCGGAGATGACACTTCAGGCGGCGGTGGTTAAAATTCACTGTTTCCTAAATTATCTACGGCCATGCTCATTTGGGCATGGCTTTTTTTATTGACCGATGAAAATAAAGGGCGCCCAGTATTTAGGGTGGGCATACTGCCCGTTGTCAATCATAGCCAATTTGGCTTGACGTAAAGCTTGTGGCATCTTCGTGTTATTGTGTGTTTGCTTATAAAAATCGAGCATGAGCCGGGCCGTGGTCCGGTCGCTGACACTCCAGAGCGAGACCAATAAGTTTTCGGCCCCGGCATACTGAAAAGCGCGGCTCAGGCTCATCATGCCCTCTCCTTCGGCGACGGTTCCAATGCCGGTCTTGCAGGCACTTAGCGTAACGAGATGGGCGTTGAGCTGCAGGTTATAAATTTCGGCAGCATGCAATGTGCCGTCTTCTTCGGAAGCTTGTGGTGCTGAAAATAAAATGCCCGACTTCTCGGGATGAGCCTCCGAGACATAGGCATGGGTGGCCAGGTGAATATACCGGTAGTTTTGCAGCGGCAGGCTCTTAAAAGTCTGCTCGGATGCAGAATCACCAAGGTAAACATCCGATTTGTTATCGCCGGAGGTCAGAAACGACCAAAATCCCTGGCTCTCAAAAAGGTTTCCGACTTCTTTCACCTCTTTTTTGCTGAGCGGCAACGACGTCAACGGTCGCTCGTAGTCAGGATACAGATCTCGTTTAGCCATGGAGGCGGACAGGTCGCTGAATCCCGGGGCAAAGCCCACAAATTGTTTGGGGCTATTTCCTTTTGCTGTCTGATTACTCAGTTCCAGGTAGCCGGCAGACGGCGCGTAGTTAATGGTATGTTCTTGCAACAGGTAGGCTAGCTTGTGGAATCGGGCCGGATTTGCATCGGTCAACGGTTGAGTCACTAGGCTTTCAAAGGGTAAATAGTGCAGCATGCCGTCCGGGATAATCAGCAGATTATCGCCGCGTATGAGGTCGTGAAGCGGTTGTATAAGTTGATTGTACAACTGATGACTGCTTTGGGCAAATGTAGCCGGTGATGAGCGTTCGAGTATTGTATCACGGTAACTCCGGATATCCTGTTGCAGTAGCGAATCAGTCGGAAGTTTACGAATGTCAAAAGTCTCTTTTTTCAGCACCAGGGCAAAGACCGACTCATCCCCAAAGAAATAAGAAATCATGGCCTGGTTGTCTGATAAAATTTGCTGCTGGATGGTGGACGCCTTTGTCAATACCGGTTCATACTTGAGCTCATAATATTTGGGATAGGATGTTTCCAGCCGGTTGATATGCTTTTGCAGTTGTTGACGCGCATGGAACAGTGAATCTTGCAGGGCAATCCGCTTTAGTGAATCGCTTGGCTGTGGATTGGTCGCCAGGCTGGATATACGCGATTGGAGGTCGGTAAGCCGTATGTGTAGGGCTTGTTCTTTATCAATAAGTGAATCGGGGATTTGGGCAATATCGCGGGCATTCAGCCGGCGGATCTGCTCAAGCAGGATCTGATTTTTACTCTTTTCAACAAAGAAAAATGCGTACTCTTTATATCGCTCGTCACTGGTTTTTTGTTGCAGGGCATAAGCTACTTCAAATCCCCTTTTGTAAACATCAACAGTCCGCTCTCGGAGCAACAATTTCGATTCTTTCCGGTTGTGTGATTGCTGAATATTATCGATCAGGGATACCGCTTGCAGGTGGGCTTGCAGTGATTGCTCCAGAAGATCTTGCCGGCCTGTCTCTTTCGCATAATTTTTAAGCGTTTTTCCCTTAAGTTTTAGCGTTTCCAGCAGCAGGTAGGGATAGGCAACCTCATCAAAAGAGAGATTTTGGTATGAATGTTCGGGACTGTAATCCTGGATAAAAACGTCCAGAGCTTTCTCATAATAATTGAGGGCCCTGTCGTAATTATCGACCATGGCATACGTTTTGCCAATTTTGGTATAGGTATCTCCAATAAAAGGGTGTTCGCCGCCCACCAGTGTAAGATTGATATCAAGATCCTTCTGATAGTATTCAAGTGCCTTTTTATATTCCTCTTTAGCGGCAAAGGCCTGTCCCAGGTTGGCATACACATTGGCAAGTTCGGGATGCCCGTCGGGAAATTGCTTCAGGTGTATTGCCTCGGATCGCTTGTAATACCGGATAGCCTGGTCGTATTTTTCCATATCGTAATAAATGGCGCCCAGGTTTTGGTAGCCAATTGCCATATCCGGGTGGTCTTTGCCGAGTATTTTTTCTCTGATCTGTAGAGCTTTTTCCAGGTAGTCGGTGGCGTTGGCCAACTTTCCCATCTCGGAATAGACGATGCCTATATTGTTGTAACCGGCGGCTACCAACCGGTGTGTCTCTCCGTAGAATGTAGCCAATACATTGACCGCATTTTTGAAGTACTCCAGAGAGCGTTGGTAGTCGCCCTGATAGTAGTAAAAAATGGCAATATTGTTATTCGTTTTGGCAAGGCTGGGATGTTGGGGCGGCAGGATCTGGCGGTCGATTTCCAGTGATTTCTGAAAATAGCTGAGGGCCCGATTTTGATCACCACTGTTTTTGTACGCTATGCCATAGCTGTTGTATATGCTGCTGAGCAGGGCTTTTTCGGTAAGACTGGTTCGAAAGTACAACTCTTGAGCGCTGGAAAATTGATCCACTGCTTTTTGGTAGTTTCCTTGGGATATATAGACATCCCCGATACTAACCATCAGCTTCACCTGCAGTACATTTTCTTCGGCTTTCTGGGCAAGGGCTAATCCCTGCTTAAAGTTGTTCAGCGCAACCTTATAATCGGCTCGCTGTTCATTAATAAGTCCTTTCTGATAGTAATATCTTATTGTGAGGCTGTCACTGCCAAGCTTCTTACTTTTGGATAGGGAATATGCTTTATCAAGATAAGATGCCGCTTCATCAAGCTGCCCCTGTTCTGTTTTATTCTGGCTGATTTTATATAGAGTATGGACTTGCTGGTTCCACTCCTGGTGTTGTTCAAAGAGGCTGGCCGCTTGCTGGAAGAGAACAGTTGAAGAGTCAAGGCGCGCAAGATGACGAAGGGAGTCGGCTTTTTGGAAAATGCGAGATGGGCTTTGCTGAGCAACCAACAAGGCTGGACATATCAAAATACATAGCATGGTAGCCATTTTTCGATATCCAGCTATCACATAATGTAAACCCATCAAGTACTATTTGCTTAAACTAATGCCCTTTTTCTAACCTTAGTACAAATAGTTGAAAAATAAAAATTTTAAAATGGGGCTTAGGCCTAGGTTAAATGGCTGATTTTTATAGGGATAGTTAATTGGAAAACATTGAGTTGACGAATAGTTCACGGTCGAAAACCTGTAGGTCCTCGATCTCTTCGCCTACCCCAATGTATTTGACTGGTACATCCAATTCGTTGGATACGCCAATTACAATACCGCCTTTGGCCGTACCGTCGAGTTTTGTAAGTACAAGGCCAGTAATATCCACAAAATCGGTAAATGCCTGAGCTTGTTGCATGGCATTTTGCCCTGTGGAGGCATCGAGCACCAGCAGTACTTCATGTGGCGCACCGTCCACCACTTTGCCCATCACCCGCTTGATCTTAGCCAGCTCTTCCATTAGTGATTTTTTGTTATGAAGGCGTCCAGCCGTATCCACAAGTGCAATGTCAGCGCCCCGCGCTTTGGCCGATTCAACGGTGTCATAGGCCACGGCTGCGGGGTCGGCATTTTGCCCCTGTTGAATAATGGGCACGTCGGCACGCTCACTCCAGATCTTAAGCTGATCCACGGCGGCGGCCCGGAAGGTATCGGCCGCTCCCAGCATCACTTTTTTACCGGCTATTTTATAGAGGTGCGCCAGCTTGCCAATGGTGGTCGTTTTACCCACGCCGTTGACGCCCACAACCATCACGATATGTGGTTTCTGGGGAAGATCGGCATCAAATTCAGCGGGTTTATCCGGAGCATGATCTTTGAGCAGACCAATAATTTCTTCGCGGAGGATTCTTTGCAGCTCATCGCTATTAAGATATTTGTCACGAGCTACCCGCGCTTCAATACGGTCAATAATTTCGAGCGTTGTCTTCACCCCCACATCTGAGGTAATCAGGATTTCCTCAAGCTCATCGAGCACGGCGGCGTCCACGGTGTCCTTGCCGGCAATGGCCTTGCCAATCTTGCTCATGATGCCAGAGCGACTTTTCTCGACACCTTTTTCTACTTTTTCTTTTTTCTTAAGACCTAATTTTTCAAGAAAACCCATAGATACTACTCACTATTAAAAATAAAATGTCATCCTGAAACCATTTCAGGATCTTGCATTCTCGTAATAAAAACATCGAAACTACCGCAGAGCTCTCAGAGATTTTCGCAGAGTGTTCTGCTGTGTAATACTCAGTGTAACACTGCGGTTAAATCAATTAAACTCTACCCCCTTGCGTATCAGATTGAACCGATGAAGATAATCAAAGAAGGAGAAAAACATAAGGGCCAGCGAGGCACCCATCAGCATTTCGTGTGCAGCTACGGCGTCTGGATAAAAGAATACTGACAGCCAGTACAGTCCCAGCACATTTACGCTAATTTTTCCCGACATCACTGCCATGGCTACCTTGCCGCGCAGCTGTTGGATGTATAGCGATCCCCCCATAATGAAGGCATCACGGGCAATTTCTACGATGAAAAACCAGAGCGGAATTATGCCGATATAAACGGCGTAGAAAAACAGTACAAAAGCACAGATTTTATCGGCCACCGGATCCAGAATTTTACCCCATTCCGAGACTTGGTTGGTCAGGCGTGCCACATAGCCATCAAGGTAATCCGATATGATGCCATAAAGAACCAGCGCGGTGATGAGCGGCGTAATTTGTTGTCCATTGGTGTAGTGGAGATATACCACTGGCACTGCCACCAGGATCCGGGTGAAAGAAATAAAATTCGACCACGTAAACAGATCCTGTTTCACATCTACATTCTGCTGATCAATATTGAATGTTTTTGACAACTGGAACCTATTTGTTTGTTATTATTACTCGCTGATGCACTGTTAAAGTAAAAGATACGTAAAATACTTGCTATGAACGATTCACATAAACTGGTTGAGCGCAGGATCTCATCGAAAGAGGTATTCAATGGACGGTTGCTCCACGTGTTTTTTGATGAGGCGCGGCTGCCCGATGGTACAACCTCAACCCGGGAATGGATTAAGCATCCTGGAGCTTCGGCGGTTTTGCCGGTTTTTGAAAATGGAGATGTAATGCTTGTCCGCCAATTTCGCTACCCGATGGCACAAATATTTTATGAAGTGCCGGCCGGCAAGATCGACCCCGATGAAGATGCCGGCTCTACCGCCCGCCGCGAACTTCAAGAAGAGGCCGGACTTTCGTGCAACGATTACCAGTATATAGGTCATTTCTATCCGGGGATCGGCTATTCAGATGAAATTATCCACCTTTACACGGCTTGGGATATCCAGTCGTTTGAACAGAAAGTGGATGAAGATGAATTCCTACTCAAAGAGCGAATGTCCTTTGGTGAAGCGGTTGAAATGGTGCATAGCGGCGAAATATCCGACGGCAAGACGATGGTAACTCTACTCCGTGCCTGGCACTGGTGGCAGAACGAAGGACCTTTTTCAGTTGGCAGTTAGACGTGAAACTGCAGACGTCTCACCTTTGCCGTTTGTCTTCTGCCTTTTACGAAATAATCCCTTCTTCCACGGCCAGCTCGAAAATCGACTTATGAAGATTCGAGTCGGTAATATCGCCACGTTCGATAAGCTCCTCGACTTCGTCGCCGCGCAGCAGTAGGATGCAGCCCATCTCATTCAAGGCCTCATCAAATTTGCGCGGGTCGGCCTGCGAAAGTTCTTGCAGGTCAATGCCATCGGGACTTTTGTTCAGGTTTACAAGGCAGTAGAAGTTATCTTCAGCCTCGTCATCGCCGAATCCAAAAATTTCCAGTTTCGTGTCTTCTTTGTCCAGCATAAAAAATTAAATCTGTTTGGATGAGTTTTCAGTAATGCTTATTGAAACAGGATCACTCCTGCTTGTTGATCCTTGGTTACGTGAGTAGCTATCTTTTTATTTGTTTCGTTCAAGGAAGTCTCGTGCTTTTACCAGTTCAACGACCTCGTCGGTATCGCGATCCACTATGGCCACTTGAAATAAGCTTACAATAGCTTGGTTATCGATACATTCAATCGTTTCTTCAATGGTATCGCACTCCTCCTGTTCACTCACCAAGTCGTTAATGCCTTTTACAATATACCGATAATCTTTAGGCTTTTTGGATGTTTTGCTGCTGCTGTTGGTGCGGGGTTCATCAAAGTACTCTCGCAGGGCTTCTTCTGTGATATACCATTTGACCCCCAGCTTTCGCCCGCGAATCTTTCCATCCCGAAGGTACGCGCGGATGGTCATTTTACTAAGTCCGAGTTGTTCATGGAGATCATCAACGGAATAAAGGGTGAGATTACCAACTTGCTTTGGCATAGCGCACAAAAGGGGTTTCGTTAACGATAAAAGACAATTATGATTGAATTGCTAAAAATAGCAATAGAAACCTATTACCTAAAGTTTATTTACTGTTAATTACAGATTAGTTATATATTAAATTTATAAAAGAAGAAAAGCTTGTTCTATATAGGGTAATCATCGTATATTACAAGCAGTTGATTAAAAAAGAGCTCTGCACTCGCAGGGCTTTTCTTATTTAAACCTTTCTTGATTAGTTACTGTCGAAAGTTACTACTCCCCCCTCTTACATATCTATTGCTGCTGAATATTGCAGGTTTCTACTTTTGATCATACTTGGATATTTGTGAGGTAGAACCAAAGTTCTAACTAATATCCTTCCGTCCTGTTCGCTTCTTGTACTTTTAGTGTGTGAATGGATGAGTGTTCATTACAGAGTGATATGCATTTTCTGGCTATGACAATTTATTGCGATTGGTATCCAGAACGAGAAATTCATAGGCCTACTCTTATATTCGTGCACAATCGAGTGATGTGAAACACCAATTTTTGGATCAGGTTACTTTAGTAATTTCTATTATTAACTAACTATTATATAACTATTGATAGCAATTAGTTATAGATTACTTATATATTAATTAAACAATAGCAGAAAAACTTGTTCTGTATAGGTGAATCGTGGTATATTGTAAACAGTTGATCAAAAAAGAGCTCTGCACTCGCAGGGCTTTTCTTATTTTTAGTCCCTTCGTAGTTCCTCGATAATAGCCCTTCATTTTTGAATCCGCCTCAAAACGACTGTTGGAAAAGGCGTATTTGTTATGGGTTTTGCGTTATGAAATCAGAGGTGAAATTTGATTTATTCAATTATGGCATCAGAAAAGACCGTTAGAGCGTTACTTCTTGAACAGCTTGAAGGCCGCAATGCGCATATCGATTTTAACCAGGCCGTGCAGGGACTTACCTATAAGCAGACCGGCATTAAAGTGGAAGGCCTTCCACACACCATTTGGGAGCTTATTGAGCACATTCGTATTGCCCAGGCCGATATCCTTGAGTTCTGCAAAAATCCCGACTACGAAGCAATCGATTGGCCTAATGATTATTGGCCGGAATCACACAAACCCGACAGCAAAGAGGAGCTCGAAGCTTCTATCCAAGCGGTGCGCGACGGGCTCAAAGAAATGCTGGAAATTATCCGAGATGAGGAACATAATTTACAAGTACCACTTTCGCACGGCAGTGGACAAACCTTATTTCGCGAAGCCATGCTAATTGTAGATCATAATGCCTATCATATTGGGCAAATTGTACAAATTCGCCGTTTGCTTGGCAGCTGGTAATTGCTAGTTTTATACCAACAAATAATTAGCTGCCATATATTATAATGAAAGAAGTTGTCCGTTTTTTACGAGAGGCCCGGGTGGGGTACCTGTTCTTTACATCGCTCCTGATTTTGGGGCTTATATTTGGGGCTTTCGAGATTATTGATCAGATTCTTTTGACCGAAACGTCCCAGGAAACTATGCGATGGTTGTATTTAAGTCGTGGAGTTAGTGCTGCACTTTTATTGATGTTATGGACAGCATGGACGGTTTACAACTATCGCTCCTACTACGAGGATCGGCTTGAAGCTACCCGGTTGCGGTATAGCGATATTATCGAGCATTCGGCGGATGCAATCATAACCATTGATAACGATTTGAATATTACATCCTGGAATCGTGGAGCGGAAGAAATTTTGGGTTGGCGCCGCGACGAAATTATTGGAGAACGAATAACAAAACTGATTCCTAACGAACTCATTGAAAAAAAAGAGTTGGAATGCATTGATTTTGGGATGCACTACCGGGGCTACGTGCAGAATTACGAAACAGAACGCTTGACCAAGAATGGTGAGAAAAAGCTGGTGAATCTGACCGAGTCGTACATTCGGGATGAAAACGATGATATTGTAGGCCGTTCACAAATTTTGAGGGATCTTACGGATCTGAAAATGCGGGAAGAGCAGATACAGCAATCAGAACGCTTAGCTACAGTGGGCCACATGGCGGCGGGTGTGGCTCATGAAGTGGGTAACCCGCTTACGGCTATTTCCTCGCTGGTGCAGGTTTGTCAGCGTAAGACCGACGATGAGTTTTTGCAGGATCAGCTTAAAAAAGTCCGGGAGCATATCCAGCGGATTAATAAGATTGTCCGCGACCTCGTGGACTTTTCTCGTCCCTCCAGCATGCAGGCCGAAAATGTGCAGATCAACGAGATAGTGGAATCGGCGGTTGGGCTGTTAAAGCACGATGCCCGCTGCCGGGATGTGGATTTTAAGATGAATCTGGACGAGGACTTGCCCTTGGTGTCATGTGTGCCCGACCAAATCCACCAGGTACTGGTCAACCTATTGCTCAATGCTGTGGATGCCATGAAAGAAGTAAAAGATCCACACGTAACAATTACCACCGAATCGCAAGATGAGCAGGTGGTAATGAGCATTTCTGATGTAGGCAAAGGAATAAAGGAGGAGCACAAATCACATATTTTTGAACCCTTTTTTACTACTAAAGGTGTGGGCAGCGGTACGGGACTTGGGCTCTCAGTGAGCCACGGTATCGTTAATAAAATCGGGGGATCCATCAGCGTTGAATCAACTTACGGAGAAGGAGCTACATTTATCATTCAATTACCGGCCAATAAGTAATTTATGAAAGGATCTATTTTAATAGCAGATGACGAATCTGGAATTCGTGAATCACTTACTATTGTACTCGAAGATGAAGGATATCAATGTACGGCTGTAGAGGATGGCAAGGCTGCCATCAAAGCCATTGACGAACACAGTTTTGATATCATTATTTCGGATTTGAAGATGCCTCAAGTTGACGGGCTGGGAGTGCTGGAGCATGCCCTGCAGAAATCCTCTGAGACGCTTACGATTATCATTACAGCACATGCAACCGTGGAGACGGCCATCAGGGCTCTGCGCAAAGGTGCGGCCGATTATATCCTGAAGCCCTTGGATTTTGATGAGGTGCTTATCCGGATAGAGAACCTGCTAGAGCACAAAAACCTGATACAGGAAAACAAATATTTGCGCGAGCAGATCGACAAAGAGTACAACTTCAATCATATTATTGGCGAAAGCCCTGAAATGAAACGCGTATATAAAATGGTAGAGCGCGTCAGTCAAGCTACCAGCAATGTGCTGATTACTGGTCAGAGCGGAACGGGTAAAGAACTTGTGGCCCGGGCTATTCACTCCAACAGCGACCGCGCCAAGAATCCCTTCCTGGCGATCAACTGTGGGGCTATCCCGGAGAACCTAGTCGAATCGGAACTTTTTGGTCATAAAAAAGGGGCATATACCGGGGCCGATTCCGACAAGGATGGTATTTTTGTAGCAGCCAATGGCGGCACGGTTTTTTTGGATGAGGTGGCCGAAATACCGCTAAATTTGCAGGTGAATTTATTACGTGTGTTACAGGAACGTGAAGTAAAGCCGGTCGGCTCCAACAAGACTATTTCATTCGATACGCGTATTATTTCGGCCACCAACAAGGATCTGGGAAAAGAGGTGGCAAACGACAACTTTCGCGATGATCTTTATTATAGGTTGAATGTTGTTGAAATTTCGCTGCCTCCCCTGCAGCAGCGCCGGGATGATATTCCATTGCTGGCGCATCACTTTTTACAAAAGTACAACAAAGAGCTTAAGCGTAACCTCAAGGGGATCACCAGCGAAGCTATGGGGGCTATGATGGCCTACGAGTGGAAAGGGCAGGTGCGCGAGCTTGAGAATGTGATTGAGCGGGCGGTGTTACTGAGCGACGGCGACTACCTGGCATTGGAAGATCTGCCTGCATCCCTTCGAAAGTCCGCGGGCGATCAGGATTTTAGTATGGATAACGACAAACTGGATGAGGCGATGCAGGTGTTTGAGAAGCATCATATCCAGAGTGTACTAAAGCGAACGGATGGAAATAAGTCGGAGGCCGCACGGCTGCTGGGGATCGACCCGTCTACCCTCTATCGCAAAATGGAGCGATTGGGGCTGTCGGAGTAACTACCTACTTAGTTTGTTGCCCCTTAAGTTTGACCGTTACATCGAAGTTAATACTAAGCTTCTTGTCAGCACGTATTAATCCAAACATCGCACTGGGAGGATCAATATTGTAGGTATCCATATTTATTTGCTGGGTACCTTTTACATTGAACCGATTTTCACTTAGTAACTTTCCCTGAATGATGAATGAAGTGGTATCCTGTACCCCGGCTATTTCCATAATACCACGTGTACGGATGTCCATCCATCCGGTGGTGTCTTGATTCGATTCAGCCAGCTTGGCATCGAGGAGTTTGTATTTAATCGTGGGGAACTGTTCATATTTAAGCGCCTCATACATGTCTTTATCCATGGCGCGTTTCCCGCATTTTAATGCTTTAACAGGCAGTGAGACAGATATTGCAACATCACCGTCTTGGCCTTTTATAGTATTCTGGGGATTTTCGGTATTGTTTATGCTTCCAACCCCCGAAAGCTCTTTGGCACTGCATTGATACGAAATCATACCGGCATCCCCTTCAATCCAGATTTTGCCACCTTTTTCGATGGTGATATTGCCGGGATTAAATGATTGCGCCCCGCTTCGGGATGTACTCATGAGGATTAGGAACAGCAAAAAGAGTAAGCCGCTGCACCGTTTAAAGTAATCCATTAAGGGATGGGATAAAAAAGCGGGACGCATCATTATCGGGTTATATGCTATTCTTTGAAAAATATACTTCGAAAGATATTGTCACCTTTTCGCCGCTCTTGATAGTACCGAATACGGCAGATGGTGGGTCTACTTTATAATCCTTCATATTGAGCTCATAGTTCCCGGTAAACTTGTAGGTATTTCCGTCCTGGACATACGTTTTAACAGGAAATGATACTTCGTTGGTAGTTCCAGCAATAGTGAGCATACCAGTCGCCATCAGTTGAAAGCTAGGTTCCTGACCGTTGGTAGCTTGTGTGCTGGACTGTTCGATCTCAGCATTTTTCAACTCAAAAGTTATGTTGGGATGCTTGTCGTCTTTGAGGGCGCCATAGATTTTTTTGTTCATGCCCCCTTTACCACTCTCAATGCTATTCACGGGAATAGTGAGAGAAAGATTGGTGACGGGATTCTGTTTAGCATCCGCTTCCATTACCGACTCATCAAAAGTAACGTCTGCCTGAATATCTTCTACATCGCACTCCCAGTCGTGAATGGTAGAAGTTCCTTCGATAATCATTGTGCTTTTATCTAACAGAACGTATGAGTTGGATTGTGCGTATGCACCGCCGACGGCAAATAAAATTGTAAGTATAGTTGTTAATAAAGATTTCATAATAACCTCGTGTTGAAAATTCGTGTTTCTCTTCTGTTTATAAGTTATGCAATTGCCGTTCCAAACTATCGTTTTTCAAGAAAAATATGTTCTAATCCTATAATCGCCTCTTTTCAGGCTTAATAGGTGATTTTTCAGAGTAGGTTTTGAAGAGCTACCTGTTATATAAATGCCCTTTTTTTGAGCTTGCAGCTTTGCAATTAAGCACTCATGCAGATTTGCAGCAATGCAAAGATAAAGCCAATCAGTTATAGGCAGCAGCCTGCACCCTTTCGAGTAGCCTGCTATATAGGCTATCAGAGGGAGATTAAGAAAAGTCGTTATATCTCGAAGGTTGGCCCATAAATTGCATTTATAAAAGTGATGTAATGCAATGCTAAAAATACTTCCAATGAAAACTCACAACATTCTGATATTTCACCAAGAGGAGGCTGTCCGAGACTCGCTGCATTTTGTGCTCAGCGAGGAGGGATATCAATGTTTCTCTGCGAGCAGAAAGTCAGAAGTTATGGAGATGCTTGATAGTGAAAAGATCAGCATCTTAATTCTGGAGAGCGAGATGCCTGGATTGTTATCCATGCTGCAGATATTCAAAGAGGAAGTGCCTTACCTTAAAATTATTCTTATTAGCTCCTATGCCGAGGCTGAGATGACCCAGAAGGCGTTATTGCATGGAGCAGAAGACTTTGTATTTAAACCCTTGGATTTTGACGAACTGCTTTCAGTTATTCAGAAAATATCAGTGCCCAAAGCGGTTAAAAACTGAATAGTAATTCAAATAACAAAGTTGTCAAGTTCAGTCCCTTCTCCCTCCATTCCCTGATAGCTTAAAGTGGGCATACTTGACGTCAATCAATAAATTTTTTGTTAGTTGTCTCCGTTGATATGGAATCGAGAGATTTATGGGTTCGGCGTCATCAAATACCTTCCTATCTACAAAGTAGTATTAGATGGTCAGATGCCAATAGTGATCAGTTCAGGCGGTAAGCACTTCAGCTGAATAGTTACCATAAATATTATCATTGCCACTAGTTACAAATCCAAGGCTCCCAAAAATTGGTTCCACAATATTTAAGAGTCTAGTGAAGCATAGTAGGGTGTAAATCTTTGTAAGATATTGCTATACAATGAATAGTAAGTATCATAAACATCAAAAATTTGTGGAGTCAATTTTCGGCAACTGATTCGGTATTTTTAATGGATTTTACTGCTATAGATCCCGTTGAACTGACTGGCATTTCCCAATATCGGTTACTGACATTTGCTGGCAGCTTCGCCAGAAGATCGCTCGTTGGTTGGAGCAAGAAGCTCCACTAGCCGGAACCGTTGAAGTCGATGAATCCTACGTTGGTCCTAAGCGGATTCTAGGCAAACCCGGCCGTGGGGTATCGGGAAAACGATCGTCTCCGGCATCTTTAAATGCCAAGGATAAGTGTGCAATAAGATCGTCCTGGATGCCCAAGGAGAACTTGCAGCGCGTTATATGGGCAAAGTCGGCCCAGCCAGTGTTATTCACAGCGATGGTTGGCGCGGGCATGACGGTTTGGTAGATGTCGGATATGGCAAGTACTACCGTGTGAACTATGGCTAGGATGAGTGTCGACATATTAATGGGCATTGAATCGTTCTGGAGCTTTGCAAAATGTCGACTGACATAATTTAGTGACGTTCCTAAGAAAGCATGTATCTGCATTTGAAAGACACAAAATCTTGCTTTAATCATCGAAACGATTTCTTTTATAAGATCTTGCTGCTCACCCCCGGGAGGATTCTCTATGAAGTGTTTGCTTCACTGGACCCTATTTAAAATAGAGAAATTAGGGTCTAATAAGGGAAAACTTTCAGACATCTGCTTGAAGGGGGTACTAGATCTGGTATTATCTTTAACTATCCTGAATTTGGTAAAGCATTCAGAAAAGAACGAGGCCATAATCGGGTTGCTGACAAAGTAGCTGGAAGGAGATAGCCAGACTGTCTAAAGCGAGTATCGCCATCGTTAATTTCTCCTATGCCAAAACGAAGCGAAAGTATATCCACAAAGTCTGCTAAAAATACTTCTTCTACAAAGTCGAGTAGTTCGGTTTATAAGTAGTCGTATTTACCCCGGTCTTTTTATCCATATCAGATATTTTTTAGATGCTGATAAGTAGTATTAGTCTATGGTATAGTGGCTAATGTATAAGAGAGGAAGTAGTAGTCTAAATGAAGGGAGTGCCATACAGTGCAAGCTGTATTGAATGAGAAGGGGGCTGGCAGGGACCAAATAAAAAACGATGCCGCCGTATCAGGGCGACATCGTTGGTATAATATGAAGGTATTAGGGATGGTCTATGCTAACTCTTAGAAACTGATAACGGCTTCGAGCATTACACCGTCAAATTGTCCGCCGGCGTATTTTGTACCGCTGTAACCGTCTCCGTCGTAAGATTGCGTTACATACTCAAGCTTGGCCATAACATTTTTGGTCAGGAACCATCCGCCGCCGATGTTAAAGCGATCAATCTGAATGTCGCCGCTGGTCATTTCGCCGTCAACAAGGTTGTAGCGAAGGCCGAGGTAGAAATCTTCATTGGCTCCGAAACGATAAAGGCCTTCTGCACCATACTGGTTAAAGGTTCGGCTGTCATTGCCTTTGATGTTTCCAGTCGTGTTTTCGAAGACACCGTAGAACTCAAAACCACCAAACTTAACGAACGGGTTAAGCATAAAGGCTGTCATTTCGCCTGCTGCAGGTGGTTGACCGTATCCTGGGGTAAAAGCAGGGGCGAATCGTCCTGAACGGAATCCATCATCCATGACAGAATAATATCGAGAACCTGATCGGTCTCCTGAGTAAAGGTAAATGGATGGAGAGTTGGAAACATTTAAGATAGAGCCGCTGAGACGGAAGCGAAGACCTTCGCCAAAGGTTTTGTCATAAGCCAGCTTTCCGTAAACAGTGGCATGAGTTTTTATTCCCGATCCTGCATAATCCGTTACACTTTGATTGAGTTTACCATTGCTGAGACCAAACATCGCCATGAGGCCGCTGTCATAGTAGTATACCTCACCGGCAACCTCAGTGGAGAAAGAGTCCATAATATAGTTACCTACAAATGGATTGTGGATAGCAAAAGCATTATCAGTACGGCGGAAGTGGTTGTCGCCGTAGTTGAGCTCCATGTGACCCACTTTAATGCGAACTTTATCCATTAGACCAGAAAGGAGTCCTTCCTGAATGAAGTCAAGGCGATCAACCTGCATGTATCCACTTTTTACATAGGTCTCAGTGTGGTGTTGAGAGGTTAAATACGTACGTAAGTGCATGCGAAGCCCATCTCCCAAACCTACATCAAGGTCTAGGTTAGAAGTAGCAAGGTTAAAGTTGCTCTCGAGATCGGACAGGCCATTCGCGTCATTGTCGTGACTTAGTCCCTGGAATTGCAGTGTATTGGCACCGCCAACTCGTACGTTAACACCGTCAAATTCCACGTCTGTATGGAATGGAGCTTCAAACTGGTTGAGTCCTCGTTGATCCGGATTGGTAAAGTATTGTAAATCCCGATCAAATTGAGCGAAAGCACTTCCTGCCATCAGAAAGAGGCCAAGAAGCGTTAGACCGATATGTTTAATTGAAAGTTTCATAATAGTAATATGTGTTTAGAGTTTACTTTTGTATCTGTGAAAGTCGTTTCGGGTTATAGTAACTTTTTTGAAATCGCCTAACTGTTTTTGTTAGTGTTTATGTTTGAGATACTAATGCTACAACATTCATTCCAAGTATGGCTAATACAGGAAATATTTTTCAAAAAAAAGAAAAAACCCCTTTAACTCTTATTAGGATGCATTTTTTAATGCCGAAAAAATAAGGGGTATCGAGAGATTGGAAAGAAAGAATAAAGATATTGCAGGTCTGCAATCCCAATTCATTGCAGGATTGCAAACCTGCAAAAGGATTAAGAAGTGAATTAAACTAGCTTTGAGCTTTGTGCCACGGACCCGTTATCGCCAGCGTTAAGCCGGAGTGCTGAATATTCATAAATAGTGTAGAACCATCCGGTGAAAAGGTAGCGCCCGCCAATTCAGAGTTCGACTTTGCGTTGCTACCCAGCTTATATACCTTGCCTTCAGGCGTAATACCATTGAGATCTTGTTTCTCGTCTGTATCTTCGCAAACAATCAAATCGCCCCAGGGAGCCACCGTAAGATTGTCAGCATTTTCGATAATGGTGCTGTCCATCGATTCAACAAACAACTCCAGCTTGCCGGGATTGGTTGATTCACCAGCAGTCGCCTCAGAACCACTGGGCGTATATTTCCAGATTTGTCCCAGTTTTTCTGGTCCACCATTGGTGCAGGCAAAATAAACGGCATCATTACCATACCACATGCCTTCACCACGGGCAAAGCGGGCAGCGCCATCATCAAATCCCCGTAATCGCAGATCATCATTGGGATTATCAATGTTTTCAAGGTCAACCCACTCAACGTCCATTTGTTGGCCTACATTTACTGAGCGGGATTCCCAGTTGCGGGTATCAAAACTCGAGTTTCCTTTAATGGCCAGCGCTTGCAGGATCCCGCCGTCCAGAAGTTCGCCAGGCGTATTTGGGATAAAGCGATAAAGCAACCCATCGTGCTCATCCTCAGTCAAATAGACAACATCACTGTCGGGATCTACGGCAACGGCTTCATGATTAAAACGCCCCATCGCTTTGATTGGTGTGGGATTGGTAACGCCCATCTCGGTGGTAGCAGGTACTTCAAATACATAACCGTGATGTTTGGCATAAACATCATCCGGCTGGGTGACAATCTCTTCGCAGCTTAGCCAGCTGTTCCATGGCGTAGGGCCGCCGGCGCAGTTACGGATGGTACCGGTCAGGCTCAAATACTGCTTGACAACTTCCTGATTTTCGGTGTCATAGACGACCGTCGTGGTACCGCCCTGGCCTGGATTATTGTCGTTGCCATAGTCATAAAAATCTTCTGGACTCAGTTTGCTCGTGAGCCCAAAGTCTTCGCCAAACGCACTTTCTGCACCACCCTTGGCGGGATTAACTTCATGATTGCGAATCAGGATAGTAAGCCCATCGGGCCCGGGAAACGTCGCCATCCCATCGGGACGATGCGGTACAAAGAAGCCGTCATCCATTTTGTCGCCAAAGGTAGAAATAATTTTGTAGGAAAATCCCTTGGGCAGATCAAATAATCCGTTAGGATCAGATTGCAAGGGTCCAAAAGGATCAACAACTAAATTTTGGGATGCTTGTTTATCTGATGTACAACCGCTAAAGATTTGTAGTCCTGAAAAACCAAGTGCCATGGCCCCGGCCTGTTTCAGGAAATGTTTTCGTGAAATTGACATGGTACGAGGTTCAGATTCGTATTTGTGTTTAATACGCAGAATAAAAAATTAAGGGATAACATCAAGTTATGCGTTGTTTAACTTTGGAAGCACTGTTTTAACTTCATGTTAATATTCAAGGGTGTTCAAATTTGTTGATAAACTATTGCCGTAGGTTCTGTTTATGAGTTTTTTACAACTTTAAATAATGTTTTACGAGAATATTAGAATCAAGAGTAAATGACTTAACTAGAAAAACATATTTTTTAACTGTAATTATTACGTATCAAACATTCAAAAACAGATTGTTTATTACTTCCATTTATAAATATATAGTTGTTCCCTGTTTGCTTTTAGTATGCATGTCGGTAGAAAATGCATCGGTTGCCCAGAATACTTCATCTTATGATTCCAATGATGACGGAACCCGCCGAACCGTAACCGCACATTCAAAAAACGGATATCAGATCGAATTGGATGGCAAGCTATCTGATAACATTTGGGATGGGGTAACATTTACTTCTGATTTTAGGCAGAGAAAACCTGATGAAGGACAAAAAGCTACTGAAACGACCGAAGTTGCCTTTGTTTATGATGAAAACGCTCTCTATATAGGCGCCAGGATGTATAGCGAAAATCCATCGCAAATTCAGGCGCAATTAAGTAGGCGTGATAATATCGGTAATGCTGAACGGCTTATAATATCGCTGGATACTTATCTAGACCGTCGAACCTCCAGAAGTTTTGCAATCACAGCCTCCAGCGTGCGGGCCGATTATTTTCAGCCTCAGGATGAGATGAGCTACCGAAGTCGTGACTATTCCTTTGACCCTGTATGGACAGCAAAAAGTAATATAGATTCTTTAGGGTGGACAACTGAAATACGTATCCCTTTTTCACAACTCAGATATAGTGATCAGAAAAATCAGACCTGGGGTTTGAATATAAACCGCTATCTGCCTCACAAGAATGAAGATGATTTCTGGGTGATGATCCCCCAAGATGAAACAGGATGGGCCTCAAGATTTGGTTTACTAACAGGAATACAGGATATAAGCAGTTCAAAACAGATTGAATTCCTTCCATACACGGCAGGTAGTGCCCTAATTAAAGGCGCTCCTGACCCCAAAAATCCATTCAATGATGATATTAATCTTGAAGGTCGCTTTGGAGGAGACATTAAAATTAGCCTGGGACCTAATCTAAAAATGGATGGAACCGTTAACCCGGATTTTGGGCAGGTAGAAGCAGACCCGGCCCAGGTAAACCTCTCGGCTTTCGAAACTTTTTTTGAGGAAAAACGACCTTTCTTTACTGAAAATCAGCAAATTTTCCAGGTGCTTGGTGGCGGAGGACGATCAGACCGCTTTTTTTATTCCCGGCGCATTGGGGCAGAGCCTTCCCTAGATCCCAGTGGTGATAATATTGATTACGTGGACCGGGCCTCAAACACTTCTATCCTGGGCGCATCAAAAATAACCGGCCGGTTTCCTTCCGGTTTGTCAGTAGGTGGGTTGGCAACGGTCACCGCCAGGGAAAAAGCCGAAGTCTATGATTTGAGTTCTGATACTTACGACGATGTAACCGTTGAACCGCTCACAGGTTACGGGGTTTTGCGAATGCAACAAGAGTTTGGAGAATATTCTTCCACCGTCGGCGGAATATTAACATCAGTATACCGTGATCTGCAGTCTGGATCTGAGCTATCAGATATTCTCAACAAAAATGCATTGACCGGGAGTGCCGATTGGAATTTGCGATTCAAGGGTGGCAAATACCAAATTTCCGGAGATGCTGGGTTCAGCTATATTTCAGGGTCTCCAAAAGCAATGCTACGAGCTCAGCAATCGAGTGCACGTTATTACCAAAGACCTGATGCAAGCTATCTTTCTGTTGATTCAACACGTACCTCGCTCTCAGGTTACCAAGCTGGAATTAATCTGGAGAAGAATGCTGGTAAACATTGGTTGTGGGAAGTCGGGGGGCGACTTAAATCACCAGGCTTTGAATTGAACGATACAGGAATCCTGTTTTCTGCTGATGATATCAGCACTCAAGCTGAGCTTACGTACCGTGAAAACGATCCGGGTTCCTGGTACCAGTCTTACCGGCTGGAAATAGGTATTGATAATTCTTGGAATTATGGAGGATTGAGAAAAGAAACCGGTTTACAGTTTAGTGGGGATTTAGAATGGAAAAACTTTTGGTCTACAAATTTTTTCATGCAATACCAACCAAGGGGTATGTTCGACGGTCGAACACGGGGCGGTCCGCTGATTGGTCGGCCGGAAAATATGTTCCTAAACGCCGGAATTAGTACCAATCGCAGCAGCAAATTATTCTCCAGGCTCAATTACCGACACTGGACTGACGAGTTTGGCGGATGGATGCATAATATTAGCGGGGAGTTCCAATATCGTTCCGGCGAACGCTGGGAATTGTCACTCCGTCCACGATTCCAAATGGAAAAAGAAAAACAGCAGTATTTGGAAACGCTAGAAAATGGACCAGCCGCTACATTTGGGAAACGTTATATATTTTCAACTATCGAACAAAGAACTCTTTCGCTAAGAATGCGAGTTAACTATGCCTTTAATCCCAAATTAACACTTGAATTATATGCAGAGCCCTTTGTTTCGAGCGGCAACTATTCCAATCCCGGTGAATTACCAAGCCCCGGATCATATAGGCTGGATCGTTATAATATAGATGGTCGGACTCAAAATGGCGATTATATAGCGAACGACGGTGAAGAACAATTTACGGTATCTGATCCCGATTTCCTGGTTCACTCGTTTCGCAGTAATCTGGTACTGAGGTATCAATGGAGACCCGGCAGTACTTTCTTTTTGGTCTGGCAACAGAATCGTTTTGTTGAAGATGAGCTGAGCCGATTTGCTGAGCCCGGGGACCTCATAAATACACTTAACGAAACCGGAGATAACATAATCAGCATCAAATTTACTTACTGGATTCCGGTTAACTAAATAAGTCTTTTTAGAACCTCTGTTCTTTTGTAAAATTGATTATGCTTTGGCGGGGTTTATATCTTCGCCGGCAATCCAGGCGGGCATCCAGCTTTTGGCTTTGAGCTTTGCCAGCACGTTCTCTGATGCCACGTAGACCACCGGGATAAATACCAGCGTTACAAGTGTTGAAGCCGTAAGTCCGCCAATAACCACACGGGCCAGTGAGGCTTGAATTTCAGCACCGGACCCAAATCCAAATGAAAGCGGTAGCAGGCCGAGGATGGTTGTGAGGGTTGTCATCAGGATGGGACGCAGCCGCAGCCTGCCCGAGTGTATTACAGCCTGGCGGACATTCATATTATGTTCACGGCGCATCAGGTTGATGTAATCGACCAGCACAATTGCGTTGTTAACTACAATCCCGATCAGCATGACAATGCCCATCATGCTCTGCATGTTGATGGTAGTACCGGTAATCATCAATGTGGGGACGACGCCAATAACGGCCAGCGGTACCGAAAACATCACCACCAGCGGATCAAAAAATCGTTCAAACTGGGCCGCCATCACCATGTAAATAAGAATCAGAGCCATGACGATCGAGAGCCGAAAGTCAGCCGCAGCTTTTTGCTGCTCTTCGTATTCTCCGCCATAGGTAATTGTAAAGCCTTCGGGCAGCTGCATGGAGGATAATCTAGCGCGGATCTTCTGCACGGCTTCACCCAGCGGCACCCCGCTTTGCAGGTTTGCCGAGATGTAGGAGACCCGTTGACTATTGACACGATTGATGTCAGTGGGGCCACGTCCTTTTTGCTTGGATACAACTGCAGAGACAGGCAGCACTTCACCATTCGGCGTGCGTATGGATATATTTTCGAGATCTGTTGTGCTTAGGCGGTCTTTGGGCTGTAGTCGAACGTTGATGGGAAACTCATCGCCACCTACGCGAAAGGTGCCGGCACGACTGCCGCCTACGTTGGTTTGAATTATCTGGGCTACTTCTCGAACGGTGAGTCCCAGATCCGCAATTTTTTCACGGTCAAACAGGAGGTTCTGCTCAGGTCGCCCTTCCCGCCGATCGGTTCGTACGCCGGTCACTTCAGGGATTTCCTCCATCCGCTGTTTGATCTCTTCGGACAGGGTTTTGGCTTGTTCAAGATTATAGCCACGTAACTGTACTTCAACGGCTTCACCACCGCCCGAACCAAAGATACGACGTAGTATCCAAAGGCCTGATTGGGCATCCACGCGTATATCTCCGCCGGGGATGAGTCCAGAGATGTTCTTGCGTATGCGGTCGGCTATTTTTGATGTGCTCATAGAACGTTTTGAAGCCTCTACCATCGCAATTTCCACTTCTGCCCGGCCATCGCGGACATCCGTCGTAACGTGTTCCACATCGTCCATCGGCAAATTGGCACGGACCACTTTTTCAAGCTCTTTCAAGTATTCGTTTTGTACGGCGATATTGGTGCCCTCAGCCATCATAAAGTCAACATCAATTTCATCCGCATCCGATTGCGGGGCCAGTTCGACCGGGATGAGGGGAACCAGTAGAAAACAACCAATAACCAATACTCCGGTAATACTGAATACCATCTTTCTGTGGTCCAGGGTGTATTCAATCATCTTGGAGTAGCGATGTTCCATAATGGCAAACACGCGCTGGAACCAATTCTTTTGCTGAGCTTTTTCCGAATCGTCAGGTTGTACAGTCAGGAATTTGCTGCAGAGCATCGGCACCAGCGTAAGAGCGACAAACAGCGAGCACACGAGGGCAAAAACAACAACCAATGCCAGCTGTTGGAAAAGGCTTCCCGAGATGGTCTGCATAAAGACAACAGGAAGAAAAATCACCGAGGTGGTAATAGTGGAGGCCACAATTGCACCGCCCACTTCGCGGGTACCCACAAGGGCACTGGTTTTCAGGTCTTTGCCCTGCTCTTCCCTGAGCCGTATTATATTTTCGAGCACCACAATGGCATTGTCAACAATCAGACCCACCCCCAGGGCCAATCCGCCGAAACTCATTTGATTAAGCGTAAGGCCGTTGAAATAGAGCAACCCAAAAGTGGCAATAATTGATATGGGGATAGCCAAAGATATAATAAAGGTTGACGAACCATTGCGCAGAAACAGATAGAGAACCACAATAGCCAGCAGTGCTCCCCAGATAGCTGACTGTTGTACATTGTCGATTGAGTTTTGGATAAATTCGCTCTGGTCGGTGGTGACAAACAGGTTCATATCGTTGCGCTCGGTATTGACACGCTCAATTTCTTGCCGGATATTTTCTGCCACTGCCACCGTATTGGCCCCAGTCTGTTTTCGTATGCCAAACCTTACCATCGGTTTGTTGTCAATCGTGACGAGCCGGTTGAGGTCCTCATAGCCCCAGCTCACTTCAGCTACATCCTTCACGCGGATAGGCTTGCCATCCACCATGGTTATAATGGTATTGGCGATCTGATCAATGGATTTATATTCACCGAGTGTGCGTACATACAGCTGTTGAACGCCGGAGTTAACATTACCACCCGGGAGGTTCACATTTTCACTGGTAATAGCTTGCTGTACCTGCGCCGAAGACAGGCCGCTGGCAATGAGTCGGTCCCGCTTCAATTCCACATGTACTTCTTTATACACACCTCCCCAGATATCGATAGAGCCCACACCGGGAATTTGCTCAAAACGTTTAGTGACTTCCCGTTCCAGGGTTTGAGTGAGTTCTTGGAGGTTCCTGTCGGAGTTTGCACCCACAATCACAATAGGAAAGTTGTTGGGATCAAACTTCCAGATACGCGGTGGTTCGGCCTCAGGTGGCAGTTCATCCCGAACGCGATCCAGGGCCGCGCGAATATCATTGGCTGCTACATCAATGTCAGTCCCTTGGGCAAACTCCAGCATAACACGGCTTCGCCCTTCCGAGGAGCTTGATCGTACTCGTTCTACTCCAGGTACGCCAGCAATGGTGTTTTCGATGCGCTGGGTAATAATTTTTTCAATTTCCTCGGGCCCCACATTGGGATACTCCGTGGCTACGGTAAGTTGCGGATATTCTACCGGTGGCAGCAAGTCTACCGGCAGGTAACGAAAGGAGATGACCCCAAGCACGATGATGATCAAAAACAACATCGTAGTGGCAATGGGACGTTTGACGGCGGTTTCGGTAATTTTCATGGTCTCAAAAGTTCAAACGTTAAATATTATTGACTGGAGGAGCCTGAGGATCCGGATTGTCTGTCGAGTACATTTTTCAGTAGGTCCTGCCGCTGCAATCCCTGCAGGGCCATAATGCGATTCCATGAACTGGTGCGCACTCGAGCTTTTCCTCGTCCTCCGGAGAGTAGATCCTGTCCTACTGTTACAATCCAGCTACCGGGATCGATACCTTCAACGCCTAGTTCCATGCGACCCTCAGCTAATACATTTATTGGTTTAAACTGGATGTCGGTTGCTTCGGTAAGGGGCGGTGGGTTATCGGGATCGACTTGCTCGGCCGGTTCAATTTCGGATCCCAGTGCGGAAGCCACAAAAACGCCCTCTTTGCCAGTACTGGGATTGGTGTAAATGGCACTGGTAGGTATGAGCGTAGCCTGCTGGCTTTCGCCATAAAGGATATCTACCGGAACAAACATGCCCGGTCGCAGCCGGTTCTTATCATTACTGACGTCAATTTCGCCCTCGGTGCTTCGCGTCACATTGTTGAGGAAGGGTGAAATTCTAGACAATTTGGCCTCCATCACCTGTTGATTATTGCCAGTGCCTGTATAAATACGTGCAGTCTGACCAACCTTTACCTCATTCAGCATTGATTCTGTCAGCACGACTTCCACTCGCAGGTTGTCAAGATCGCCGATGGTGAAAAGCCGCGTGCTCGAATTAACCTGCATACCTACCTCTGCATTGCGCTGGCCCACGGTTCCGGAAATCGGCGCGCGGATCACGGTCTTTGCCAAAATTTCTTTCTGTTCCTGCAGATTGGATTCAGACTGCGACACCTGTGCTTCGGCCAGCTCAACGTCGGCTTCAGCTGATGACATTTGAGCCTGTAGCGTTTCTATTTCCAAGTCACTGGACAATTCCTGGTCGCTTAATTTCTTGGTTCGTTTGTACTGGGCTTCAAGCTCTTGGTAGCGTGCTTTTGCCTGCTTCAGCCGTGCTCGGTTGATACGGAGATTGGCCTCGGCCTGCTGTACCTGCTCTTGGTATTGCTTATCTCCCAGCGACACAATAGGATCACCCTTTTGAACGGCATCGCCATTTTGTACGTGGACTTCAGTAATTTTTCCCGATATTTCGGGATAAAGAGAAACTTGGTTTTGGGCAATTACTGTACCACTGAGACGCTCGGAAAGTGGTAGTGAGCCGTAACGGGCTTGCACCGCTTCCACGGCTGGGGTGGTTGAGTCTTGTGACCTGTTATTGCCACTGTTTTCTGGACTTCCATAGCAGGAGGTAAGGGTTACGGCTACAAGCAGCAGTACTAAATTCTGTATTGATGATCGTTGTTGTCTAAACTTCATAAGGTGGAAATGAAAATTGATCTTATTACATCCTCAAAAGGTACTGACAAAAGAGAAACATTGTATAATTCGTTCGCTGAGAGATGTAATATGTTGTTAGAATATTCAACAGTAAGAAACGACCCAATTCTGAAGGAATGTTGAACGTTTTACTTGAAAACCGCTGTTTAGGTAATCTTTAAATGAATTTTACATGATCTAATGGATACCCTTACACAAATTACGCTCGGCGCGTCCGTCGGGGAAGCCCTATTGGGCAAGAAATTAGGTAATAAGGCCCCAATGTGGGGCGCTGTATTTGGGGTGGTTCCCGATTTGGATGTACTTGTTAATCCATTTGTATCAGAGGTGCAGGCCCTGGCCATTCATCGAGGCATTAGCCATTCCCTGTTTTTCAGCATTATTGCGGCTCCGCTGTTTGGATGGCTTTTGCACAAATATTATTGGAATAACAAAAGTGAAGTTGGCTGGCGGGATTGGTCATTGCTGGTTTTCTTGGTGATAATCACGCACATCTTTATCGATGCCTGCACCAGTTACGGCACGCAGGTCTTGCAGCCGTTCAGCAATTATTCGCTGAGCATTAACTCTATTTTTATTGTGGATCCGTTCTACACTTTGCCACTGATGGCAGGTGTTCTCACAGCGCTTTTTTTGAGACGTAATGCCCCCAAAAGAAGATGGAGTAATAATCTCGGCCTTGCTGTCAGCACGCTATATCTGATGGCTGGTTTGGGGGTTAAAGCGCACGTGAACGCTGTTTTTAAGCAGAACTTCGCAGCGCAGGATATCCAGCCTCAACAATATATGACGACACCGGCTCCGCTCAGCATTTTTCTGTGGACAGGTTATGCCGAAGAAGGTGATACACTCTACGCCGGGCTATATTCTATTTTTGATGATGATACAGATATTAATTTTCAGATGGTTCCTCAAAACGAGAAACTGTTAATGCCCTACCGTAATCAGTTGCCGGTGGAGCGCATCAAGTGGTTTTCACAGGGATATTATGCGGTCGAGCAAAATTCCCCAAATTTGGTTGTCCACGATCTTCGCTTTGGACGATCAGACCTCTGGCTGGATGATAAACAGGCGCCCTTTGTCTGGAACTACCGGCTGCAGTTTAACGCCGATTCCACTGAGGTTACAGGATTTAAGCAGCAGGAACCCAGCTTTAATGCCAGCGGTGAAGTTTGGAATAAGCTAATCAATCGCACTTTCGGTAAAGAATTTTAATGGCTATCGGTTGTTAACCGCAGAGTTACGCTGAGGGATCGCAGAGAGTTTTGAGAATTTATTCGCACTTGCTGTACGAAGTAGGTTTTAATGTAGGTCGGACTTCTTGTCCGACCAAATCCGCCAGACGGGTAAAATGTTACCCTATAAAGGCTATTTCCAACAAGCATGGTTACAAAAATACAGCTGTTGAAGGGTCAGATTTTAGATAGCTAAGATAATATTTACCTGCAGGTTGAATAGCTGATCGAAAAGCCCACAATTTGATTAATGTATTCAATATTTTTTGTAGTGACATGCCGGAGCATATCACTACAAATATATCTGTAATTATTCCTGATCAGACTCTTTGCCTTGCCCGCCGCCAACCTGTGGTACGTCAACGTCCGACATTGATTTAAAGACTTCCAGCATCTCCATTGGCAGTGGCAACAGTGCAAAGGTCGTATTTTCTTCGCTGATATCGCTCATGGTCTGCAGGTAACGCAGTTGTAGGGCCATCGGTGCAGCCTTCATCATATTAGCTGCTTCCACAAGGCGTTCGGCTGCCTGGAATTCGCCCTCGGCATTGATAACCTTTGCACGACGATCACGTTCTGTTTCGGCCTGACGAGCCATGGCTCGCTTCATATTTTCGGGAAGTACCACATCTTTGACTTCCACGGCTGTTACCTTAATGCCCCATGGGTCGGTCTGCCGGTCGATAATTTCCTGTACTTTCTTGTTTACTTTTTCGCGATTGGCCAGCAGTTCGTCCAGCTCAACTTGACCCACAATACTTCGCAGAGTGGTCTGTGCCAGCCAGGAGGTCGCCTCAATGTAGCGCTCTACCTGTATGACAGCCTGCTCGGCATCCAGCACTCTAAAGAAAGTAATCGCGTCCACGTGGACGGTTACGTTATCTTTGGTAATAACCTCCTGCCGATCAACATTAATGGTGAGTATGCGTAAATCTACCCGCTCAATTTTATCGATAAAGGGAATCAGGAAGATGAGCCCGGGTCCCTTGGTTTTTAGGTATTTACCCAGCCGAAAGACGACGGCGCGCTCATACTCACGCAGGATTTTGAACATCTGTGGCAGTATAATTGCTGCCAGCACCGCAATGGTAATCACCCAGGTCAGGGTGTCGAAAAGCGAACTATTGTTTTCCATAAGAACCTCTTTGTTTGATAGTAATTTAAACTAGTTATGTAGCGTCAGACACTGGTTGTACTTTAATTGTTAGTCCCTGAATATCAACGACTTCGCAGGTCTCTCCCTCATCAATTTCTTGGTTGCTGACAGCATTCCAGTATTCTCCACTGATGAAGACGCGACCGTTTTCTGCATTAATTTTTTCGACGACCTCGGCCCGTTTGCCAATCATCGACTCTTTGCCCGTTTTGCTGGTGGTAAATTGTGCTCGGATACCTTCCGTGACAATCCAGACGAAAAACAGCGTAGTTAAAATAGTTGCTGGAATTAGCCAAGCCCACGAGAGTTCCATCGACTCCGGCAGGTCCTGGAACAGCATAAGCGCACCAAGAAAGAACGATACAGCTCCCCCTGCAATGAGCAGCCCAAAGGTGGGGGTAAAAGCTTCAGCGATAAAGAGTACAATAGCTAATCCAATCAGCGCAAAGCCGGCCAGGTTGATTGGCATGGCGGCTGAAGCGTAAAGTACTAAAATAAGCGCGATGATGCCTGCAACGCCCGGCACAATAGCACCGGGATTAGTGACTTCGCCGATGATGCCATAAATAGCAATCATGGTCAAAATTAACATCACTTCGGGACGCATGATAAAGTCCAATAGCTTTTCCGCTAAGTTCGGGGGGAGTTCGGTGATTTTTGCATTACGGGTCTTGAGCGTGTCCCCATTGATAACCCGGCCATCCATCTTTTCAAGGAGTTCGTCGCGATTGCTGGCAATTAGATCAATAACATTGATCTCCAGTGCTTTATCGGCGGTAATAGCTTCTCCGTCGCGAACGGCCGAGCGCGCCCACTTGGCATTACGGTTACGACGTTCTGCGATACTTTCGATAAAGCTTTCCGAATAGTTAAAAATCTTTTTCTGCATCACCGAGTCGGTTTGTCCACCGCCCATCTGCACCGGTGATGCGGCCCCGATAGTTGTGGTCGGAGCCATGGCCGCCACATGGGAAGCCAGCGTGATAAAAGTTCCTGCACTGGCCGCCCGGGCGCCTTCCGGTGCCACATATACAACGATGGGCAGATCCCTGGAATCCAGGAAGGCCTGTACGATATTCTTGGTCGATTCCAGCAGTCCACCCGGGGTATCAAGTTGGATGATCAGGCATTCGGCGCCCTCCCGGTTGGCCATTTTTATCCCCCGATTGATATAGTTAGTTGTTGTTGGGGAAATGGACCCCTCAATCGAAATCATAGTCACTTTCGGGGAATTATTCCCCGATTGACTAGCCGTGGTATCTTGCTGGGATATCCCGCTCCCCACCAGCAGTGGCAAAAGCGATATGAGTATTACTTGTTTCATACCATAAAGTTATGAAAAAGGACTTCGGAAACAACATAGCCCCCAAATATTTTAAACAGCGGTGACTAACCGATCATTTAGCATGGTTGCTGCTGTGCCGGATACCATTTATATTGAAAGAAATTATTAACTAACTAATTAGTTCCGAAATGGCAGATCAGACGGCGGATACGCGGACGGAAATTATCAACGCAGCACGCAGGGAATTTTTCAAACATGGGTACGAAGGAGCAAGGCTCCAGAAGATTGCGGATCAGATTGGAGCAACAAAAGCGATGATCCACTACTATTTTAACACCAAGAAGGAGCTCTTTGAGCGGGTGTATACCCAGTCGGTGGGCGAAATTTTTGGGGGATTGGGTGACATCCTGGATCAGGATCTGCCACTCTTTAAAAAGATTGAGCAGTTGGTGGTTGCCTGTCTGGATAAATCGGAAACGCATCCGCAGGTGTTGGCTTTTGTGATCACCGAAAGCAATCGCAAGCCTGATTGGCTGCAGCCTATTTTTGAGGAGCGCATTCAGTTGGAGCTGGTCTCATTCAATGAAGAACTAGATGAGGCGGCCTCGAATTATGAGATCGCTTCGGTGGACGCGCAAAACTTGCTGCTCAATATCTTTTCGCTTTGCTATTATCCAGTACTTTCGGATACGATCAACCGGTCGTTGCTAAACACAAACGGTACATCGGGCAACAGCTCCGCCAACGCCAATCGCAAGGGACTGATTCTGGATACCATTCTCAATTGGCTGACGGCCTGATATTATCATGCGCGCGACCTGCACGCCCTGCAATAAGAGTTGATCCGTAAACATGAGCTACTCAAAATCACCTGCGGTGCGTTTATGAACGGAATACATGTTTCCGTTTTATTCTACTTGGTGATCTACATATCGATCAGGTAGTGATTGAAGAGAGATATAGCAACATGTTACTGCAGGATATGAACCCGTCATTTTTGGAGTTTTAAGATGTCGCCGTCCCGGTCAGTTTGTGGATTTTCTCCCGCAGCACCGATAAGATCAACTCAATATCCTCCAAGTGGGTACGGAAGTTGAGCACCGCCAGCCGCAGGTACACTGTATCGTTGATATGTGTGGAGGACAAGAACACCCGGCCATCGCGATGGATTTCGTCCGTTAGGTTTTTATTGAACCTGTTGGCATCGCCTTCCTCAGGAATATATCGAAAAAACAGTACCGATAGTTCGGGCTCGGGTCCCACTTCAATGTTGTCAATTTGCTGTATTTCCCGGTAAAAATAGCGCGTCAGCAGTAGCTTTTCCTCCAGCGCAGCGCGGAATGGTGCAACCCCAAATAGCTGAAGTGGGAGCCACATCCGCAGCCCGCGAAAATGCTTGGAGAGCTCCGGTGACAAGTCGGCCGGAGAAGCCTCTTCGGTAGCTTTGAGGGTATCCTGCAGGTAATTGGCCGTCATGTGCTGCGACTCGTACAGCTTTTGGCCGTCCTTTACCAGCAGCGCACCTGACCCGTACGGCAAAAACAGCCCCTTGTGGGGATCAATGGTGACAGAATCCGACTTTTCGATACCCGACATCACTTCTTGCCCATGATCAGTGAGAAGGAAAAATCCGCCATAAGCGGCATCCACATGGAACCAGATATTTTCGCGCTCGGCAATATCGCCTATTGCATCCAACGGATCCACGGCACCGAGATCGGTGGTGCCAGCGGAGGCAAAAATGACGAGTGGAATCAGGTCTTCTTCGACATCGGACTGGATTTGTTCTTCGAGCTTGCTAGCTTTCATACGGTAGTGCTCGTCCATGGGAATAGTGCGAATGATTGCATCGCTGAGCCCTGCAAATTTGATGGCTTTGATGACGCAGTGATGCACTTGATGCGTGGTGTAAATAACGGCGCGGTCGAAATTATTGGCACTAATCCCGGAATCATCCCGGGCCGCAACGAGCCCGACCAGGTTGGCAATGGATCCCCCCGAGGTAAGGTTGCCGGCGGCCCCGTCCGGATAGCCAATCAGATCGCACATCCAGCGAATGCACATATTTTCGATGCGCACTGCGCCGGGAGAGGAAAAGAAAACACCGGTATAGCGGTTGGTTACGGCAGCCAGGTAATCGGCAATGGCCGAGGGATACAGCCCTCCGCCCGGAATATAGCCGGCGTGTTTGCCTGAGGCAGGATTAAGGCCTTGGCTGTCCACCTCTGATTTGAGCGTCTGTAGTATGGTATCGAAATTTTTGGGCTGATCCTCGAACGGCAGATCGTACACCCCGCGCCCCTTCTCGTTGGTTTGCACGTAGGCGGGTAGTTCGGGCAGGTTATCAAGAAAGTCGTCGCCGTACTTTTTTGCGTTTTCCAAAAGGTGATCACGCTCTTTGGCAGTGGGTTCTAGCTGACGTGCCTGCTGTTCGAGTTTTTTAAGCCGTTCTTTCATTGATACTGTCTTTAATCGTCAGGTTAGAAATAATTTCAGAAGTGTTTGTGAAGACTTATAGGAAGATGGAATTTAGATTCCACCAGTTTAAGAGTTTAAAACAAAGTGGTAGTTTTTACGTTTAATAAGCTAATGATTTAAACCCATAAATTTGAAGTATTCTGATGAACAAAAATAGTTTACGTACGGTCTTCCTGATGACGCTGGCTGCCGTGCTTTTTATGCTGGTGGGTCAGGTGTTGGGTGGTTCCACGGGCCTCGTTATTGCGTTTATTGTAGCAATGGGCATGAACTTTTTCAGCTATTGGAAATCCGATAAAATGGTGCTCCGCATGTATAAGGTGAAGGAGGCGGACCGCCAGTCACATCCCCAACTGTACAACATGATTGAGGAACTGGCGCGCAAAGCTGATCTGCCCATGCCGGCGTTGTATATCATCCCGCAGGAACAGCCTAATGCGTTTGCGACGGGACGCAACCCCGAGCATTCAGCGGTGGCCGTTACGGAGGGCATTCTGCGAACGCTTGATAAACAACAACTCCGGGGTGTTATTGCCCATGAGCTGGCCCATATTCAGAACCGAGATATACTCACGCAAACGATGGTTACGACCGTAGTAAGTGCACTGAGTATGCTGGCACAGTTTGCTATGTTTATTCCGTTTGGCGGTGGCGATCGCGATTCCAATCCGTTGGTAGCGCTCGTAGTATTGATTACGGCCCCGATTGCAGCTACCATGTTGCAGGCAGCTATCAGCCGCACGCGTGAATATGAAGCCGATCGCGTGGGCGCCGAAATTTCCGGGGAACCCGAACAACTGGCAGCAGCACTGCGAAGCATTGAAAAAGCAGCTGAGCAGATTAAGATGAATGTCTCGGAGACGGCCATGCGTTCGACATCCCATATGTTCCCGGTAAATCCATTCAGTGGTGAGCGTTTTATGAGTCTTTTCTCGAGTCATCCCGAGACGCAGGACCGTGTGGATAAATTAATGCACATGGCTCGCACCGGCGAATACCAGTTTGACTAAGAAAAATGAACTCTCAGGGATTGTAGGTTGAACTATTTCGAGCTGAGCTGGGAGGCAGATAAAACAATAGAGAGCGGTATAAAAAAGCCCCCAGGACAATAGTGTCCCAAGGGCTTAGTCTATGAGGGGATAGCAAGTCAGGAAACTATCGACATGCTATTCTTCTTGGTCTTTATACTGTTCGTTATATGCATTTTTAATGCGCTGATTCATGTGACGCTTATAGTTTTCGTATTCATACTTGCGTACGGTAAATGCAGAGTGATAATTTCCGTCGTTGCAATCAACTTTTAGCTTATTCGTATGATCAGTTTCGCTGATTTCTACCTGGATTTCGCCCAGTTTGTATGATTCAATAACAGAGCTCATAAAGAATATCTCAGTTTATTTTGGCGCAAGATAAGGACATCTCCGCCCATTTTGAATCTTTTTTAACCAGCGCTGGGCTCTTGCAACAAATACTAAGAGGATCAATAGTCACCACGACCACCGCCTTGACCTCCGCCACGACGATCTTGGTTATTTTTGCCAAAGAAATACTGGAAGTTGAGCGAGAATGATCGCGAAGACCAGCTAAATTCGCGATGTGAGTAAAAGTCGGTATTGGGATTGCCGTCGGTAGTAACAGTATTGTTGAAGTGCTGCGAATTAAAGACATCGCGGACGTTAAGGGAGATTTTTGCTTTGCCATCCATCAGGTCGTAGCTCATGCCGGTGTCCAGCATCGTCATACCTTCGCGGGTACCCTGTGGTGTATTACTTGGCCCGCGGTATCGCATTGATGCCTGATAGTTTAACCCTTCGGTAACCTCCCATCGCAGTCGCATGCGTCCCCGGAAGTTGTCGGATGTACTGTTGAATACCTGATTTTCATACGAACCCTCGGTATTGGATTTAAAGATATTGGCATTGGCATTCAGGTTGAGGGAGTTGGCAATTTCCTGATCAGCCGACAGTTCAATACCCCAGGATTTTTCCGTCGCAAAGTTGATGGGAAATCGATACAATACGCCGCTCCGTTGCTCTGTGATGTCTTCGATGACTTCTGTACGGTGACGGTAGTAAAAGCTGGTCAGCAGCGATCCTGAATTCCAGTAATGCAGGTAGCCCGCTTCGTACGAGTTACTGAACTCGGGTGTCAGATTGGGATTACCGATAAACTGACTACGCGGGTCGCCGTAATCCACAAAGGGAATAAGCGAACGCGACCATGGGCGGCGCAGCCTGCGGCTGTAACTAAGCTGCACCGACTGTTCCTCGTTGAATGCATAATTCACCGATATGCTGGGGAAAAGATTCAGGTAATTTATTTCGTTTACATTGCCGGTACTTTCAATTTCAGTGCGAATGTTAGTGTTTTCGAGGCGCAGCCCAACCTGACCAGAGAACGAGCCGAATTCTCCACCCAGTATTACAAAGGCCGCATTAACATTTTCAGTGTATAAAAAGTCCTGCGTGTAAGCTGGTTGTGGTACCCAATTGCCATTTTCGAGCGAATCCACACTATAGCCGGTGTCCATCCACTCGGTATCGCTGCGGAGACCGACCTCTAGTTTACCGTTGTCGCCCAGTGGACGCTTGTATTCAGCGTTAATTCGCAAGTCCTGCTCGCTTTCGGTGTCTGTGGACTGCTGAAGTGGATTTGAGTTTCGGATAATATCTGTTTCAGCGTTCTCTTTGCTGTAATCAAAGCTGGCGTCAGCTACTAACTTGTGATCTTCGCCATCGATTTTATTTTCATAGTCGAGATTGAAGTCAAAATTACGTTCATTTTGCGTCTCGTTATTTTCGCGGAATATGCGATTTTCCACGTCGCCGTCCAGCGCACCCTGCACGTATTTGTAATCAGTATATTCAGTATCTTCGTTATTACTTTCGCGCTCCATGCTGATGTAGGAGCTGGCCGTTAATACTTCATTTTCTGATAGGTAAAAGTCAGCACCGAATCGCAGGTCGCCATCTACTTCTGCCTCTTCCGCATCCGTTTGTTCGCGGTACATATATGTAGTATCAGATCCTGCAAAGCGCTGGAACGAATTGCCCGATTCAGGTTCCGAACGGTAGTCGGCTCCGAGATCCATAAACCAGTTGATATTATCGACGCGATAATTCAGGTTGACAGATCCTCCGTATTCTGTGGGATACCCTCCTTCAACATTTGCGCTGCCGTTTATGCCGCGTTCTCGTTTTTTCTTTAGAACGATGTTAATGATCCCGGCTGAGCCTTCGGCAGCATACTTAGCCGAGGGATTGGTAACAATTTCCACTTTCTTAATCATTGTGGCAGGGATGCTGCGCAGGGCATCAACTGAGCCGCTGACCATGCTCGATGGTTTACCGTTAATCAGTACGCGTACCGATTCATTGCCGCGCAGGCTGATATTCCCGTCGATATCAGTGGCAATAGACGGTACGTTATTGAGTACCTCAACGGCCGAGCCGCCCATACTGGTAATATCTTGACCCACATTGAAAACGCGTCGGTCAAAGTTCATTTCCATTTGAGACTGTTCGGCGCGGACGAACACTTCTCCCAAATTCTCCGATTTGAGTTTCATCGTGATGGTTCCCACGTCTTCGGTTTCTCCGTCATCAACCCGTACCTCTACTTTCTTTGTCTGATACGAGAGGTAGGTGATTTCCAGCACGTAGCTGCCGGGGTTAACATCAATAGTAAAGACACCGTTGCTGTTGGTAGCTCCTCCATTTATGACATCACTTTCTGAGGAGTTGTAAACAGCCACCGAGGCACTTATCAGGGGTTCTGATTGGGGATTGATCAGCTTTCCTGTGATAGTGCCTTGCTCGGTCTGGCCAAAAGCCAAAACAGTAATAGCAAAAATGAAGATAAACGTTGAAATAAACTTCTTCATGTCGAAGCTTTTTTATCGTGCAGTAGTTCCAGTGCTGGGTTAACTTAAACAACCATCCTGTCTGAAGGTTGTAACAAAGTTGAACCAAATTTGAAGATTTTGAAGAGCTAAATTTCCAACTGGATGGTGTGCCATCCATCTTCGTAATTGTACGAGATAGAATAATTGTTTTGATCAACAATTCTTTTGATTATCGACAAACCAAGTCCGATGGAACTGGTGTTGGTATCGGCTTTCTTGAAGCGCCCAAAAAGCTCGTCGGTGGGTATGGAGGGGGCTTCGCCGGTGTTGGAGATGGTAAGGGCATCATTCGTTAGGGTAATGGAGATGCTCCCCCCTTCAACATTGTGTTTGATAGCATTCTGAAAAAGGTTGGTCCATAGGATATCAGCCAATACGGGATGCATCTCTACAAATACATTTTCTTCGAGGTCCGTTTCAACATCGAGACCATTGAGGGCGATAAATTCTTCAAACGATTGTGTACTCTCTTTGATAATCTTTGTGAAGTTTACCTTCTCGGTCTCCACAAATTCGTGATTCTCAATCTTGGTGAGCAGGGCCAGTGATTCGCTGAGTCGAGACAGTTTCTTGATAGAACGCTGGCTGGCTTCAACAAACTGGTATTGCTCGGGACTCAGGTCGGTTTCGGTTAGTAGTTCGAGCTTGCCCTTGACAATAGAAAGCGGCGTTTGAAGTTCGTGTGAGGCATTTTCAGCAAATTCCTTCAGGTTGATATAGTCTGCTACGGCTTTATGGGTCATTTCTTCTACAAACTTATTCAGGTCGTCAAACTCCTTAACGTTTGTCTCTTCTGCCGTAATTGGTTCTTTGTCTTGCAGTGTAAAGTTTTTAATACGTTTCAGCGTGTCGCGAAATGGCTTAAACAGGCGGTTCGATACGATGAAGCCCACCCCGATAGCACCAATAATCTGCATGCCCAAAATCCAGAGCAGTATTTTTGTTACGGCCTCGGTAATATCATCCGTTTCTACGAGCTGCCCATAGGTAGCAATGCGATAAGAATTATCTCCAACAGTCCGATAGGCCACCATTTTGAGGTTTGGTTCCATCTGCTGGAGCCGTTCGTTCCAGACCAGCGTATCGCGAACTTCAACATTAGGCTCAACGGTGCTTGGTAGCTGAGAAACAATCAGGTTGCGATCTTCTTGGTCGCTTACCTTGTCCGCAAAGTTTTTGCCCTGCTCCAACAGGTAGGTTACGCGTTCAACACGATCCAAAAACCGCCATTTGAGCTCGGTGTCGAGCTCATCCTTAATAATAAAATAAGACGTATATCCACCGATGCCGAGTACTACAACAGTTACGGCAAGGTAGAGGAGTAAAAATTTCGAGGTCAGTTTCATATCACTTCGTCACTTTAAACTTGTACCCAATGCCATACACACTTTCGATATAATCGTTGGCCCCGGCCTCTTCGAGCTTCTTACGCAGGTTCTTGATATGCTGATAAACAAAATCCAGGTTGCTGAGGTGATCAACATAATCGCCCCAGAGATGTTCAGCAATAGTCTGCTTGGAAAGCACATGATTTTTATTCGAAGAGAAATACAGCAGCAGCTCATACTCCTTGGGAGTCAGATCCACAGGCTCTTCATCCACGGTTACCTCCATCGTTTTGGTGTTAATGGAGATCTCATTTACGTTCACAATATTCTGTCCATCGTGTTGCTGTCGGCGGTTTACAGCCTTGATCCGGGCATGTAGCTCTGGCAATTGAAATGGTTTGGTCATGTAGTCGTCGGCCCCCAGCTCCAGCCCCTCAATCTTGTCATCCAGGGCATTTTTGGCAGAGATGATAATGGTACCGGTTTGGGGATTTACGGACTGCAATTCTCGCAGAACCTGTAGGCCTGATCCACCGGGAATCATGATATCGATCAGTACCACATCGTAGGTGTACGACATCACCTTGTCGAAGGCCTGCTGATAATTCTTGGCCGACTCACAGATATAGCCCTCCCGCTTAAGGTAGGTTTGGATATTTTCCAGCAGATCTTCGTTGTCTTCGATGATCAATAATTTCATAGCTCCATAACATAAGAAATGATTTTGAAGCAAAACTGAAGCTTTGCTCTACCGCGAGAGAAATGCAAGAAGTGGATAAAAGACAGTTTGGCTACTACAAGAATAGGGAAGATCATTAGCACAGGAATCCCTCGAAATAATCCCCGCCATTTTCACCTAAAATCGTGACATAGAAATTGACTTAGGAGAAGCCGGTTATTCGGTTTCGATCACAATTACTCCAGCCCCACCCTGCATTCCATACATACTGGACCTGGAGGGTGGGATGGCCTTGACCGACTTTATCTTGCCTTTTGTGACCATTTGTCTGGCTTGCGCAAAGCTCTGGCCAACTTCCTGTCCGTCAACAATAAACAGCGGTTGCTCATTGGTATTGCTGATCGACATGTTACTGCGGATAGTTACTGATGCATCGGCACCACTACCAACAACACGAACACCACTTAAGCGGCGCAAGTAATCTTCCAGGCTAAGCTGCTCGTCGCTGCTTACCTTATTTTCATAATTGGTGTTTTTGGTACTTGAACTGCCCGAAGTGGCGCAACCCGCAATAAGAAACAAAAAAGCACCTGCTAATACGGTAGCCGTTGGGTTAAGGTTCTTCATAATAGAAGGGGTTTATTTCGAGGTTTAATACTACATATAAAAAATATATAACAAATATCCCCTTGAGATAAAAGAGGGGATACCACTAATGTTAAAAGACGGATATAAGAGTGATAGAGAGCCATATGTTTGTGCAGTCTGCAAAATGACAAAGGCTCTATTTCTTGAGAATAGACTCGTCCAGCATATCGGTATCCTCAAACACAAAACGATTGGTAAACAGGATGCCAAGAAATACCGAGAGTATCGTCCCCGAAAAAATGGCCACCATAATCATAATTTGATACTTGATCGCAATAAGCGGGGAGCTGCCGCTTAGAATCTGTCCGGTCATCATGCCGGGCAGCGACACAAGCCCGATCGTGGCCATAGAAGCAAGTGTAGGATTAGCCGACTTTTGCAGGGCCTGGCTGATAAAAGGCCTCAGCGCCTCCGAACGCGTGGCACCACAGGAGAGGTAAAACTGATACCGTTCTTTATGCTCATTCAGGCTGTAATAGAAGGCATTGATCCCAATGACATTACTGCGAAGGCAATTGCCCAGCACCATCCCGGTAATAGGAATAGTGTATTGTGCGGCCAAGAGCTTGGGAAGCTGAATGACGGCCTCCAGAAAAAAGAAATCGATGACGATAATCCCCAGAAAAGTAGCCCCAAAGATGGGAACCAGCACCGAGGCTTTTTGTTGAAGATTACTGCGATCTACTGTCGCAAAGTCGGCAACCGCCACCATTACCAGTATCCAGGCGGCGTTAATCCAGGGATTATCATAGGCAAACAAGTATTCCAGATAATAGCCTACGAAAAGAAGCTGTAGCACCATCCGCACAGAAGCGGTCAGCAGCTTTCTGTTTAGTCCCGTGCGGTATCTCCAGAGGATGTAGGCGGGCAGCACTAAAATGAGAAAGCCGATCCCAATTTGTAGCCAGCTCAGGTTAATAATTTCCATCAGTCGAGTTCAATTAAGTTATCGCCAAGATCGACCCAGAACGGATCGTGTGATGTAGAAATAATCGTGCGATTGTGATCAAGCAACAGCTCCGCCACCTTCTGTTTCGAGGCGCGATCCAGCGATGAGGTGGGCTCATCAAGCAGCACCAGCGACTTATCCAGCAGATGGCACAAAGCCAACCCCACCCGCTGGCGCTGACCCGTAGACAAATTGCGAAACTTCTTGTCCAGCAGGCCCAGCTCCAATCCCAACTTTTGCCAAACCTCCTGTTGTGTAGTCACGCTGGGTTTTTGGGATGTATTGGCAGCAAAGTCAAAAGGCGTTGCCATAACATCTCGTACGGAGCCGTCGCCGATATCCAGATCCTGGGGCAACCAGCTGCTCTGCTTGCGCAAATCGCGGGGCTGCCGTGGATTGTTGTTTACCATAATTTGCCCCACCTGCGGCTGATAGTAGCCCAGAATGAGTTGCAGAATAGTGCTCTTGCCCGAACCCGATTCGCCTTTCAAGATAGTATGCTGGGCAGCCGGCGCCCGAAACGAACATCTCTGCAGAATTTGTTCGTCTTCAAAGCCAAAACTGACTGCTTGGAACGTTATTTCAGGTAATGAGGGCATAGACATTCACTTAAAAAGGTAGCGGTTCACCCGTGGTTTGGGCCAGCTCGCGATGCAACGTTTGCAGCCGCGAAGTTACAGGACCAATCTCATCTCCCTGACCGATGCTGCGGCCGTCTATTTCAACTACGTAGGCCAGTTCTCCCATGGTTCCCGTGGTAAAGCATTCATCGGCTGCATACATTTCAGCCATGCTGATGCGTTTTTCAGTTACTGGTATATCATGTTCTTTGCACAGATCGATAGCGGTTTGCCGGGTGATGCCGGGCAGGCAGTAATCCGGGTGTGGGGTCATTACCTTTCCGTCATTGACAAAGAATATATTGGTAGCATTGGCTTCTGAAACGTAGCCGTCGAGATCCATCATAACAGCAGCATCCACGCCGGCCACATTGGCCTCAATTTTGGCCAGTATGTTGTTGATCAGGTTGTTATGGTGGATCTTGGAATCCAGGCACTGTGGGGTATTCCGGCGGATCGAGGAAGTGATAAGCCGCATGCCATCTTTGTTGCGATGCAGCGCAGGCTTCCATTCGGGCAGTACAATCAAGGTTGATCCGTACTGATTGACCTGCGGGTCCATATACGAGGTGACTTTTTTGCCGCGCGAAAGTGTAAGTCGAATATGCGTTTCGTCGCGCATGCCGTTGGCTTTTAGTGTAGCAAAAAGCGCATCTTTGATTTCTTTATTCGTGGGCACATCATCAAAGGCCATGGCCTTGGCCGAGTTTTGCAGTCGGTCGAGATGGGCGTCCAGGGCAAAAATTTTGCCGTCATAAACACGAAGTCCCTCCCAAACGCCATCGCCGCCCTGGACGAGGCTGTCAAAGACAGAGATTTTGGCATTTTCACGATCATATAATTCTCCGTCGATCCATATCTTGATGTCTTCGTTGCGGGGATCAGGGATTGTTGCATGTGAATCCATAGAAAGAAATATTCTTAATGTTCATATTTAATTGCATGTGCAAACAATTTTTGATAAATCGCCTTACAATCCTTGTATAGGGGTCTTAGTCGTTCGGGAATAGGTTCCGCCTTGGGCTTATAGGGTTCAAGGCCAGTAGACTGGTGTACGCTGTCGTACCAGTGTTTAGCCCAGATGCCGTCTTCAGGAATAGGTCCGGCCTCCCACGACAGCATTGCCTTGGTGAAGGGAATATCCAGCTGTTCGCAAAGCGTAGAAAGAACGTGCTCAGGATCCTTTAGTAATTCACGGGAATCGATAACGCTGAAGGGATGTCCGTCGGCTTGGACAATTTCAAACAGCTCCAGCTGTCGGCGGTAGGCCGTGTCTTGCATAGTTGGGTTGGGCAAAGTTTTATCTAGCGAAAGTAACATTTCAGCGGGATCGCGAATTAGGAATACGTGCTGGAATTTCTGGAGCAGCTTGTCAAGTTGGTCCTCCATCTCAATCATGTGGTGCGCCATATTTTTGAGAAACAGTACTTCGCATCGGGCGCTTTCCGAGATAAGCTTGCGCATGACGATAGCCGGATTTCGGGGTTGGCTTTCCAACACCTCGGCGCGTCCTGGATGGTCGGCACCGCTCTGCAGCAGGTAATGAGCATAAAAGGGCTCATCAATCACCCGGGTATCTGCCCGCTGGGCAAAGGAATACATGATAGCGGTAGAGACGTTGCGTGGCCCTGACCACATATTGATGTCCTTTGAAGTGCTCATGCTATCACGATTGTCATCATCAAAATTAGAAGTTATGGTAGAAAATATTTTGGCTGATAAAAAGTGTTGACTAAAGATTTTCGTATTTTAGACGGGGCTATGTTCTTCCCCATTTTTGCGTAATACTTGTTATAATTAGGTTTCCATAAATAGTTGTTTTTAAAAGCCCCTGCCCTACATGCCGGACACAAAAAATTACGGTGCCGAGAATCCTTTCCCTTTTAAAGAGCTGATGCAGTCAAGTTCTATTATTTTTTATCACTGTGATCTGGCTGAGGGTTATCCTATCATCAATATGAGCTCTAACGTAGGCGAAATACTGGGTTTTGAAAAGGAGGATTTTGAGGCCGATGAACAACTTTGGTTGAATCGCATCCACAAAGAGGATGTAAGCCGGGTGCTTTCTGTTTATGAGGATATCTCGGAACAGAGCCGCATTGTTGTTGAGTTTCGATTTCGTCATAAAGACGGTCATTATATCTGGTTAAGAGATGAAGTAAAGGAGATAACGAACTCACAGGGTGAGCCTGATTCTTTAATAGGATCTTCCATCGAAGTAACCGAACAGAAAAAGGCCGAGAAAAATCTTCAGGAGCTCAACCGAACGCTCGAAGAGCGCATTAAGGAACGAACATCAAAATTGACTGACGCCAATCGCAAGCTTAAAAAACAAATACAGTACCGTAACAAGGCAGAAAAGAGGCTCCAGGAGCAAAATGAGCAATTAAAGTTGCAAGGGCTGGCCATTAGTAATCTTAATGACATGGTGGTCATCACGAGAGCACCAAAGGAAGATCCCACCAACTCGGAAATTGTGTTTGTGAATGAAGCCTTTGAAAAATTTACCGGTTATAGCTCTGATGAAGTAATCGGCCGAACCCCTACTTTTTTGCACGGAGATGAGACGTCACAAAAAGTACTGGATCGTATCAGTGATAAAATTAAAAATCACGAGCCACTGCGCGAGGAGTTTATCAACTACACCAAGGATGGTACGCCCTATTGGGTAGAGCTGGATATGTCGCCCTTTTCCTCAATGGATAGCGACTACGAGTACTGGGTGGGCATCAACCGGGATGTGACCAAACGAAAACAGGCAGAGGAAAAACTGGAGGAAAGTGAAGAACGATATCGAACGTTGGCTGAGCTTTCTTTTGATGCTATTTTTGAGATCAATCTGGATGGTACCATCATTAATTGTAACAAGCGGGCATGCCAGCTGTTTGGATACAAACGAGAAGAGCTTGTTGGTATGAATAGCCTGGAGCTTATTCCAGAGGAATACCGTGATACGATGCCTAATGTTTTAAGTGATATAGAAACCACCGATGAGGGAGCCTGGGAACGAATATATCAAAAGAAAGACGGCACCATTTTCCCCACGGAAATTCACACGCAAATGTATGAAGTGAATGGCAGCGAGCGTCTGGTGGCGTATGTACGCGATAACACAGCTCACAAGGAATATGAAAACAAGATACGCAGGTCGCTGAAAGAAAAGGAAACACTGCTGGCTGAAGTTCATCACCGGGTAAAAAATAACCTGGCCGTAATTTCGGGACTGCTGGAAATGCAAGTAATGAATTCAGAAGATGAAAAACTGCTTGATAAGCTTCAGGAAAGCCAGTCTCGGATTCAGTCTATTGCCATGGTGCACGAAAAGCTTTACAGCTCTGAGTCTTTCTCTGAGATTAAGGTTGACCAGTATATTAATGACCTGCTGAACATGATCTCGAGTTCCCTAATTGATTCCGAAAAAGACATCCGGGTAGAAAAAGATATTGAGCCGGTTACTCTTGTTGTCAGTCAGGCTATTCCCTGTGGATTATTGTTGAATGAACTTATTACCAACTGTTACAAACATGCGTTTGAAGGGCGTGATGAGGGGCTCATTAAAATTTCAATTGCCAAAGAGGATAATGAGCATCTTTTGCTACAGATTAAAGACAATGGCGTTGGACTCCCGGATGATTTTAACATGGCCAACAAATCTACACTGGGCATGACGTTAATTCAAACATTGGTGAAACAGCTTGGTGGAGATTTTGAGGTATCTTCAGGAGAGGGCACGACATTTCAGCTGAGATTCCAGATTAAGGATTGACGCCCATCACCGGAAAACATTTTTTAATTGTATTATATTAGAACACAGAGTTCCTAAAGAATTCATCTTAACACATCAACATAGGGTAAATATGAGATCGCTGGTTATTCCCAAGAGTTTGTTATTCGTACTTGTACTTTGCGTCATGTTTGTAAGTATTGCCGCAGGGCAGTCAGATACCACCGGATTGACGCCCCTGGAGGTTGCCAATATTGAACAAGTAGATGAAATAGCTGTTTCGCCGTCTGGCCAGAAAGCTATTTATACGCTGCGTGTGCAGGCTAATCCACTAAAAGAAAATAAGTCGGCCGACTATCACCTGTACATGGCTGACTTGGAAAGCGGCAATTCCCTGCCCTACGTTACTTCGATGAGTGTGAGTAATATCGCTTATCGTCCTAATCACAATACCATAACATTTTTGGCAAGCAGATCTTCAAATCAGCCGACCAGCCTGTACGAAATTTCGACCAACGGCGGTGAAGCTCAAAAGATATTTTCTTTTCCTACCCCTATTGCCAGTTATTCCTGGGGGCCGGATGGCGGTCACCTGGCTTTTATGGCAAAAGATACCATCTCCCATGAGCGTTCCTCCTTGCCGTACCACCCGGAAATTTATGAAGAGAATCTGAAGCAGCGTCGTGGTTATGTGACCAATCTTGATATGCAGGACCATCAGCCGCATCAGCTGCAGGTTGATGGATCGGTCTATCAGATGCACTGGAGCCCGGACGGCAAACGACTTGCCATTGCAGTAGCCCCTTCGCCGCTTGTTGACGACTATTACATGCACCAACAGGTGCAGATCGTTGGCCATCACGGTAAAGAAGTATACGGCACTGTTGATCACCGCGGCAAGTTGGGCCATATTGGATGGAGTCCCGATGGCAAAAAGCTGGCCATGTTGGCTGGCGCCGATATCAATGATCCCATTGATGGTCGCCTGTTTGTGGTTTCGTCGGAGGGCGGAGAGCCTACGCAGCTGCAGCCCCAGTTCGAAGGCATGTTTGAGCAGTTTAAGTGGGCCGACAGCAATACCCTGTACTATCTGACCAGCAAAGGTGTTTGGTCAACTTTTGGGAGTATTAAATCTGATGGTTCATCAATGAAAACCGTTGTTGATAAAGGTAAGGTAAACCTTTCTTCTTTCGACCGATCTCCGAATGGCACGACTATTTTTACTGCCAGTTCGCCCTCCCATCCAACTGAACTGTACAAGTTGGGCAAGAAAAACAGCGATCCGGTACGGCTAACGGACAATAATCCATGGTTGGATAAACAGAACCTGGGCAAGCAGGAGGTCGTTTCCTGGAAAGCACAAGACGGCCTGGAGCTGCAGGGTATGCTCGTTTATCCCACCAATTATGAAAAAGGTCAGCGATATCCAGTTATTACATCAGTGCATGGCGGTCCCGAAAGCCACTATAACAATGGATGGATTACCGGCTATTCTGATCCCGGGCAGGTGGCGGCAGGACAGGGCTACTTTGTGTTTTATCCCAACTACCGCGGCAGTACCGGTCGTGGAGAGACTTTTGCTAAAAGCAGCCAAGCCGACATGGCGGGAGCCGAATTTGATGATATTGTAGCTGGCATTGATGAATTGATAAAAGTTGGTATTGCCGATTCAAGCCGTATTGGCGTCACAGGAGGTTCCTATGGTGGATACGCCACCGGCTGGATGTCGACTCGCTATACTGATCGCTTTGCGGCGGGTGTGATGTTTGTGGGAATCAGCAATAATATTTCGAAGTGGGGTACCAGCGATATACCAGAAGAGCTTTACTTGGTGCATGCCCGGGAACGCATCTGGGAAGACTATCAGTCATTTCTAGAGCGCAGCCCTATTTATTACGCCGGGCAGGCCGACACGCCTCTGCTGATAATGGCAGGAAAGGAAGATACACGCGTAGATCCCGGGCAGTCGTACGAGTTGTATCGTCATATTAAAACACGCACGGATACTCCGGTACGGCTGGTACTCTACCCCGGCGAAGGTCACGGCAATGCCAAGGCCACGGCGCGCTTGGATTATAACCTACGTATGATGCGCTGGTTTAATGAGTATCTCAAGGGGCAAAAAGATGTGCAGCCGGATGACGAGCTGGAACTTGAGAATACGACCATCGAGACTAACAACTAGACACAAGAATTTGGCGCGGACATCGGTCCGTGCCATTCTTTTAACCAACGGTTTCGGCAGATGTGTATTCCTCGATGTGCTCGGTTTTTCCCGTTAGCTCCACGGCGTTCAGCTCTTTTGATGCCTGTACCCTATCAACAATGTGGTGGATAATGTCGTCATAGTCTTTAAAATCCTTGGAGACATATAGCTTGGTTTCTCCCGATTTCACATAAAAGTTGGACCATATGGTGCCGAAATGGATAGCCTCTACATCGGCAAAATCAACTACTTTGGGAGAAAAAATGCCATCACGTTGGATAGAATTGTCGGACAACTCAATTCGGAAATTAAATGCCACTGTTATTACAGCTGCCCAGGAAAGGAATAATGCTACCATCAGCGATCCCATTACTATTTTCTGGACTTGAAAATTCTTATAGGCGGCATACAACATTGGAATCCCTACAAATAGCAGTAAAAAAAGAATACCAATTTTACTGCGCAGCCGAATACCAAACTCTTGATTACTTTGTTTCATAGCAGTTTTGTCTTTTGGTATTTGGTATTTGTATAAAACTTGATGATTGTACTTTGATCCTGTGCTCAGGTGTACTGCTCAATAAGATCAGCTTTACCGGTTAATTCAATATCCTTCAATCCCCTATCGCTCCTGACGTTATTCAAAATATGCCGGATAATATTTTCATGATCCTCAAAGTCTTGGGTGACAAATATTTTATTGGGGCCTGACTGTACATAAAAGTTAGTCCACGATGAACCGAAATGGCTCCCATCGATTTCGGTAAATCTGAGGGTAGTAGAACCGAGCAACGATTCACGATGAAGGGTTGAATCTGAGATTTTAATCTTATATCCGGTAGCGACAAAGAGTACGAGTATAAAAAGAATGAATAGTCCAATCATGAGCCCGCCTATCAGGGGCTTTTGAGACTGGAACTGTAACCAGGCCGCGTATAGGATGGGAACTCCAAAGATGAGAAGTATAGCCAGCATTATCAGCTTGGCTCTTGTCGTCAAACTAAATTCATGTTCTGTTTTGTCCATAGCCCCGATACTATTTTATCCCAATTGTACTATTCCTATATATTAAAAAAAGCTAAATAGAAAGTAATTGAAAGCCGGTATGGATTTAACGTCGATCAGTAAGTTTTTGAGCTACGTGCTGCGCCACCATCCCGAATCGATAGGATTGGTTGTGGATGAAAACGGCTGGGCAGAAGTGGAAGAACTTATCAGCAAGGCGCAAAGAGAGGGTAAGTCCATTGATCACACAATATTGGAGCAAGTGTTGAATCACGGTTCCAAGCAGCGGTTCATCCTGAGCGAGGATACAAACTATATCCGGGCCGGTTATGGTCATTCGATTGATGTGGAACTGCAAATGAAGCCGAAGACCCCGCCGAAGCAGCTGTATCATGGTACGGCCAAACGCAATGTGGATGCCATTTTAGCCGAAGGCCTGCGAGCGGGCAACCGAAATTTTGTGCACCTGTCGGCAACGCGTGATGAGGCCCGAAACGTGGGCAGTCGCCACGGGGCACCAGTGATTTTAACCATCGCAGCCATCCGGATGGCAGAAGCTGGCTATGAGGTTTATCAATCCGAAAGCGAGTCGAGTATCTGGCTGACTAAGCAGGTACCGGCGTCGTTTGTCGAGCTTTCCTAATCGCTTACGGACAAATAAGTAGGCTAATTCTTACCCTTCGTGATCTTTTATTTCTGAGTTTGGTTCCCTACCTCCTGCGGGGCAATCTCTTTTCTGATTTTATCCAGGTAAAAGAGTAGGTCAAAATAGAAAAAGCCGTGGAGAAACCACGGCTTCACTTCAACAAGAAAGTATGTTAAGTATTATTTGACTTCGATTTGCTTGCCTGCCTTGTCTTTTGTCTTGGGGACATTGACGGTCAGAACGCCATTTTCGTAGGTAGCACTGATGTTTTCTTCATCAATAACATTAGGCAGCGGCATTGAACGCTCAAATTTGCCAAAACGGCTTTCGATGCGATGATACTTGGTTCCTTCCTCTTCTTTCAGCTCGCGTTCACCGCTGATTGTTATGGTATTGTTCTCAAAGCTTATGTTGATGTCTTCTTTGCGCATGCCGGGAAGAGCCAGTGTAAGTTCAAACTCTTCGGCATTTTCATACACGTTGAGTTCTGGGATAAAAGTTCCCTTGCTCAATGAGAATGCGTCTTCCATAATCTCATCGAGCATATCCGAAAATCGCAGTGTAGAGCTGTTGCGATTTTTGTTCAATAGTGATGGGAAGTTGGTTGTGTTTCTTCTCATCAGCATAGCTATTTACCTCCTAAAAGTATTTCATTTAGCAGTTACTAGTTACTCATGAGTGTGACGGTGATATCACCATCAACACATTTAAAGATGTAACAAATGATGTGCCAAGGGCTGAGCATTTGTAATTTTGGCAAACGATGGGATTATCTGTTGTCAATATTGACAAGTCCGATCTGTAAATTCGACACCCTGATGGGAAGCCTCCTCGGCAGGGCGTAAAAGTACGTTAATTCACTTTCGATCTGTCGATATTTTTATACCTTCATTTTGTAAAGAAAATACAATCATAAAAAAAGGTAATTATGAAGAAGCTTCTTGTTGGTCTTGTTTTAATGGGGCTGTTCCACGTAGGAATTAGTTCCAGCAGTTACGCGCAATCGAGTTCGGATACGGCAAAAACGTCCGTTCCGGAAGCGGAAAAATCAGTGACACATCACACGGTTACGGTGGACGGCGAAGAAATTGACTATACGGCCACCGCCGGAACGATGATTCTCAAAAACAATAAAGGAGAGCCGGTGGCCACGTTTGGATACACGGCCTATAGTAAAGACGGGGTTGAGGATAAGTCGAACCGGCCGCTTACTTTTTCTTACAACGGGGGACCGGGCTCGTCATCTATCTGGTTGCACATGGGGGTAATGGGACCACGCCGTGTGGTTGTAAAAGATCCGGAGTCAACACCGCCGGCACCTTATGAGCTCACCGACAACCAGTATTCAATGCTGGATGCCACCGATATTGTGATGGTGGATCCCGTTGGAACAGGACTCAGCCGCCCGGTTGGCAAGGCAGAAGGCAAGGACTTCTGGGGTGTCGATCAGGATATTCGATCGGTAAGCAATTTTATCAAGAGTTACATTAGCGAAAACAAACGCTGGAATTCGCCGAAGTACTTGTTGGGAGAAAGTTATGGTACGACCCGTTCGGCCGGCGTTGTAAATTACCTGCAGGGAGAGGGCATTGCCATGAATGGCGTGGTGCTGGTTTCCACTGTCTTGGACCTGCGCACTATTGCTTTTGGGGATTCCGATAACCTGCCTTATGTGGTTTACCTGCCCACCTATGCTGCGGTAGCCTGGTATCATGATAAGCTCGATAATAAGCCCAAAAACCTTGAGGCATTTGTCCAGCGGGTTCGTCAGTTTGCCTCAAACGAGTATGCTTCGGCCCTTATGAAAGGCGACGAACTGTCGGAAAGCCGAAGGACACAAATCATCAACAAGCTGTCTGAATTTACCGGGTTAAGCACCGACTACCTGGATAAGGCCAACATGCGTGTTACCCAGTCAGAGTTTACCAAAGAGCTGCTGCGCGAAGAAGGTAAAACCGTTGGCCGGTTGGATTCTCGTTATAAAGGGTACAGCATGGATAACCTCTCTCAGAGAGCGTTTTATGACCCACAGAGCTCGGCCATTGGTCCAGCGTACACCAGCATGTTTTTGAACTACCTTCACAGTGAACTCGAGTTCGGCCAGGACAAGCAGTACAACATTTCGGCCGGTAGTATGGAAGGTTTTGATTGGGATTGGGAGCACGGTGGCGGTTGGTTCCCCACCAGTCCTACAACAGCGCCGGATCTTTCCGAGGCCATGATAAAGAATCCCAACCTGGAAGTGCTGGTCCTGAATGGATATTACGATTTGGCCACCCCGTTTATGGGAGCCGAATATACTATGGACCATCTCAATATACCTTCCGATCTGGAAAAGAACATCTCCATGAAATACTACGAGGCGGGACACATGATGTACATCCACAAGCCGTCACTCGAGAAATTTCATGAGGATGTAGAAAGCTTTATCGAGCGTACTGATCGCGATTAAAAAATCACAATAAATTTTGAGTAGATGTTAGGTCCCCGGCATTTCGAGATGTCGGGGATTTTTTATTTTAAAAGCCACTCTGCTATATAGAAAAACATTGCATCTAAAGCTTGATCTGAAAAATGCTTGTACATGCAATAATATAATCGCCCTTTATGCCCTAGAATAACGTGTGGCTCATCATTTGTGTAAGTACTTTGGTTATTCATCCGCTCAAAGAAGCCCGTCACTATGACGAATATAATCGCAGCTTTTGCAACACTTATATTTGCAGCCAACACGTGGTTGGCCAATGATACCCCCAAAATTTTTTAGTGGTGGCCGAGTAGCAGCCCCCTGGAGAAGCGGATGTAGTTATTTTTAAAGTGATTGCAAATGCCAACGATGCCGATCAGTCTGACTTCGGAGATTTCATTTATGCTGAAGAGTTCGAGATGAAAGTCACCAGATTAAGTTAATTTTTCTCCAGTGATTCCAAGCGTTTTTTGAGTCCTTTCGCAGCCGAGACATAGCCACCGCCCTTGCCGTCAACAAAATGCACGTGGTCGCGATGGTACTGAAAGACCATGCAGGTGATCATCGCGGCATTGGCCAGATGGATGCCGTATGCCAGATTACCCCGTTGGTGTTGTTGGTCCAGGAAGTTCTCCAGTTCTTGCCGTTGGCTTTTGGTGCCACTGATAACGACACGCAGCATATCGTCAAATTTTCGGTGATCGGAGTTACGTGCCATATCGGGTTTGTAGAGCGACCAGTCGGTGGCAGAAGTCTCGTAGTTCAGGGCCATCAACACTTTTCCAATTATTGTTTGCAGCTGCACTTGCAGCACATAGCCAAACCGCTTGAACCAGCTTTTGCCAAAGTTGCGGAACTTGGCCTCTCCCATTAGCTTGCCAAACGAAAGGTTCATCGTCAGATCAGATACGTTAATGGGATTGGTTTTATTGTCGAAACCAAACATTTCACGCATTTTTTGGAGGACGCTGTTGTATACTTGGTCTGGCTGATCGGCTGAGGGATTACTCTTCACCAGCAGGGTTATTACTTCCTTGTCGGGTTGCTCTACTTCCTGCCAGCGGCACTCCAGGCCCGAGAAATCAACATTTTCGGCATCCTTGAGGGCCTGCACATCATACTTTTCATAGCCGTGCTCCTTGAGTAATTCTTCGGCTCTGCTGATGCCGCCCCCTGTAAAAATCGCCTGTGTGTAAAATTCCGTAGCCCGATAACGAGCTACGCGCACATCGTAGCCCTGCTGGCGAATCAATGAAACAGGATAAATGGCAGTCCGTAGGTCTAGCTCATACTCTACCTTTCCAATTTGTCGGGCGCCGCCAAGTACGCGCTTGGCTCCATCTAGTAAGTTGGGCGGGATGCAAAAAGCCGATCCGTCGCCGGCAAAAGTGTAGGGAATCTCATCGCGCTGACCCACATTCAGGATCCCCACAATTGGGGATGCACCCAGGATATTAACGGTCTTATAACGATCGTTATTGATGGCCGCGGTCGAGTTCTCAATATCAGTGACGGCAATATACCAGTCTTCGGGTAAAGGATGGTGATTGTGATGCGCAGAGGCATTAAAGAAATCTTCAACCACAGGAAGGTTGGCATAAAATTTACTGCTATCGGTCGCCGTCATAGCCACAAATCAGGATTAAATATACAGGAGTTAGCTATTGCCATTTCCAGCGAAGTGTTTCCACCGGCCTTCATCATCAAACAATTGGGAGTGTACTACATTCATGATATGACAAGAGTTTCTGATGCCGCCGCAGTAGCCCGGCTCTTGGGCTATGGTTATGCCGTCGATGTTGGGAAGCATCTGCTGAAACACCGGGTTACGATGGTTGATAATTGCTTTGATCTCATCGTCAGAATACCGGCTAAAATTTTTAGAATATTGGCTGCTGCCCTTGCCATGGATAAAATAATCCAGATCGATATCGAAGATAATATTCCGATCATCCCGTTGTTGCATAAGGTCCGTGAATTGCTCGTACTTCTGAATTTCATAAATGTAATGCGTATTGCCGTCTTTGTCAGTAAACTTTGACTCTTGGTATTGGGTGGTATTTTGCAGCAACACGATATCTCCAATCAAATTTAACCAGGCGGCACATAAAATGTGCCCGTCATTGGTTTGTTCGAACTGTGCCCAAACGTAATTGGCTACATCCGACAGGTTCTCCTGATCAAGCTTTTGCAGCTTTTCTTTTTGTTCATCAGGAACCGGAGCTAAATCGCGGTGCCAGTCAATAGTAACCAGGGTGGGAGCAGTCTGTTGAAGCCTCTGGTTCTCCTGAAGCTGATTGTACCACTTCATCCAGAAGAAGAATGCAAAGCGGTGCTCCATGATGATTGCTTTTTCGATGGAGCGGTCCTGTTCTCCCGGATGAGAAATCGTTTCCAGGTGTGTACCCGGTGGATTACAACTTTTGGGTTCAATGTTCTCGTACATGAAAGGTAATTCTTCTTATGAGCAAATATTGAGTACGTAAGTTATGATACAAATGGTGAACTTCAAGCTTGTTGTGTATGTAACATTCCTGTATCTTTTTCCGCACTCATTTCAAAATTTGGATCGTTTAAAAACGACCCTCTTATGTTTGACAAAGAAAAGACAAAACTGTTAATGATTGCCAGTGCCTTGTTTATGGGAATATTGGGCGTCGCCATTTCCTTTTTCCCGCAGGAGATACTGGGCTATTTCAATGTGCCTTCGCAAGGTGTCGCAGTTGTTGTGATGAAATTATTGGGCGGGTTGTATCTGGCCTTTGCGTTTCTCAACTGGATGGCACGCGCCAACCTCATCGGTGGCATCTATAGCCGCCCCGTCGCTGCCGGTAACTTTCTCAACTTTATGGTTGCTTCAATTACCCTGCTAAAAGAATCCATGAGCACCCCGTTTGCGGCAACGGTGTGGAGCCTGACGCTGATTAATGTCCTGTTTGCGGTTATTTTTGGATACCTGCTCTTTGGTGATGGTCCGGCATGCAAAGGTTCCTAAACAGCCGATTATCTTTTGGAGATCGATGATTTCAGTGGACAAATATGCTGGGCTGGGAAGCTACCGAAGTCAGTCTTAAGGGTTGAGCTATTCGAAATGAAAGTGATAGAAACTATTTAGTCACTCTTTTCTGGCTGATGGTATCAGGCACAAACCTGCGTCATTACTGATAGGTTGGGCTATAGATAAAAGGAATTGTATTGGGTTCCATCATCTATGTAGTGTTCTCTACGGTGATATTTTTACTCAAATAGCTTTTGCAGCCTTTAACATCGATTCAGGGGATATGGACTGGATTTATTCCTCTTGAAGTCTTTTTATTGTTATTCATCCTAAATCAATCACGGGGTAACATGTTACAACGGTTAAAGTCTTCTACATTAAGTGAATTTGTTGATACAAAAACGTCAGTAGCTGTATTTCGAATTTTTATAGCCTTTTTTATGCTCTACGGCCATGGTTGGGGCAAGTTGATGAGCGTTTTCGGCGGCAACTTTCAATTTTTGGATCCCCTTGGCATTGGCCCTGCGGCATCCTTGATTCTTGCTGCTTTTGCCGAGGGAATCTGTGCCCTGCTCATTTTGGTTGGATTCTGGACCCGGCTGGCTTCTCTGATCTTAACAATAAATATGGCCGTCGCCGTCTTTTTTGTCCACTTACCGGGCGGTGATTGGTTCGGAGACATGGAGTTGCCGCTTATATATCTGCTCTCTTTTCTTGTAATACTGCTAATAGGGCCCGGTAAATTTTCGGTAGATAACAGCTAGGATTTAGCTAAATTGCAGTTACAACCAGTGGGGAACTCATTTGAGTTCCCCACTTTATTTTTGATAAGGGTTTCTGATTAGGATTTATTGTGATGGTTGCCCATTTTAAATCTTCGGCGCTTCTTATATTTGCCTTGTTGTTGGTTTTGGGATGTGCTTCCGAGCAAGAAAGCCCGTCTGAGCTCCAAAAGTCGCAACAGAAACAGGTTACACTACCGGACTTTTCTTCCATCAATACTAAAGACGTATTCGTTTATAATTGTGGTGATTCCCTGCAGTTTACCGCCCACGTCACCAACGACAGCACGTGGTTGTTCCTGCCCGATACCGCACTTAAGGTTTCCCCGGTACCTGCGGGCTCAGGGGCTAAGTATCAGGGCAGCAGGTATATTTACTGGAGCAAGGGCAACGAAGCGATCCTGCAAGAGCCCACAGGTCCATTTATGACCTGCACTACTAGTCCCAAAGAAAAGTCGTGGCAGGCCGCCCGCATCCGAGGGGTTGATTTCCGTGCGCTGGGCCAAGAGCCCGGCTGGCATCTGGAAATTACCGAAGGCAAGCAAATCAGGTATGTGGGCAGCTATGGACAAGACACGGTTTTTACGCCCGTCCCAAATTCCAAACAAACAGTCGCCGGACAAACTGTGTATGAGGCCCAAACCGAAGCGCATTCACTCAGGATTGAGATTTCGGACGAGCTCTGCACCGACAGCATGAGCGGCTTCCAGTTTCCATTCAAAGTAACCATTACCGTGGATGGTGAAACTTACCGTGGCTGTGGACGGACACTCGAATAGTCAGAATACCCAGGCGTATCCCACTTTCAAGAAGCCGCTGCGGCGTTGAATCGAAAGCGGGCGTTCGTTGATGCTGTCATATCCGCTCGAGTAACCCAGGAATAGCTTCGACTGTGGATTGAGTTTATATAAGAATAGCAGTTGGTAGTAAACCTGTTCGCTTGAATATTCGAACTGACTGGGTTGTTCGAAAGTACTCAGATTCCGATCAACGTAACGGTACCGTGTAGTGGCTCGCAGAAACAGCTTTTTGTTGAAATGATAGACAAACTGCGTGCCGAGCAGGTAGGTTGAAAATACCGGTTTTCCATTGTGGGAAAGGCGCTTAAAGTTAGGATCCAGCTCGATGCTCAGGCTTTTACCGAGATTAAGGTTGAAGCTGGGATGAATAATCAGTTCATACGTTTGGCGCTGATTGGTAAAATCAACTGCTTCGCCGTAGGACGTGTATATTCGAAATTTAGAGAGGATTCCTCCCAGTTGTGTCCGAAAGAAAATCTGTTGCGAGCGCAGTCCTTTGTACAACCGTTCTTCGAATCGAATGTTGTTCCAGTCGATAGAAGCAAATACCTCGCTCTGCCATGGCCCATTATAGGTAGCCGAAAAGTCGATTGTTTGGTCGGTCACCAATCCTGATTGACTCGTGGTAAGGCTGTAGGTAGGCCCAAACTGCAGCCGGCTCAGCCAATTGCTTTTGCCCCCTCTGATGATTCTGCGAAGTGAGGCATTATAGGACCGATAATTGGCGCGCGGGAAAAAGCCATTATCATTTCTAAAATCAGAAGACAGGGATTCGAAGTCCGTGCTGGCCAGCCATTGCTCGCTGCTGTGATTGTAATTGATAGAAAGCGCGTCGCCGAAGAAAGTACTTGCCGGCTGATTATACTGATCAGAAATATCGGTTGGATATTTGGTTTGAGATCGCAGGTACTGGAAGCGAACGGTATTGGACTGCCCGAGCTGTTTGAACCCATCAATACCGACTACGTAGTTTCGATACTGGGAGTCCTGTGCCTGACGTCCCTCGGCCATGACTCCTAGTGTTGTGGTTTCGTTTAGCCTGTTGCGGTAGCGAAAAACTTGGCTGTATGTCGGCTCGCTGAGGAGAGCCTGATCGGATGAGCCGTTGGCCGGGAAAAGCACGCGGTTTTTGCGATCCCGCGTGACGATGGCTCCATAGGTATGGCCTTGCTGCTTGCCGGTAAACTTGAGCCCACCCACCGGCTCTATGATTGAACGGGTAAATACGGCGTTGAGCGGTGTGTCAAAAATTTCGGACCCCTCTAGGAAAAAGGGGCGTTTTTCGGGGAAGGAAATCACAAACCGCTCATTTTGACGAAAGCGCAGGGCATCGGCTTCAATCTGGGAAAAGTCAGGATTGACCGTAGCGGCCAGGTTCATATTGGGTTTGATGCCCCAGTTGAGGTTAAAGCCCGGATCTACCGATACTGAGCCATTTTCTAACCTGCTGCCGCTTGCGGATTGTCGGTCGGTACGATTGGCTGTTAGCGTAGGATTGAGCTCCAGGTTGAGCCCGTTCGAGGGATTCTGAAAACCCCTAAGCGTGTGGAATTGACCGAGCTTGGATTGCTGGTCGATATTTAACCGATGGCTGATCATTTCGTGACGTACATTTCGGGGGTGAGAGCGGTAGGCCCGGAAGCGCCAGTTCTGAACCGAGTCGGACGGCATTGAGATGGAATTAAAGGGAATACGGACTTCAACAACATATCCCTCTGGTGTTTGTTTTCCTTCTGATTCCCAGATGGTATCCCAGGAATAGTCGGCCTGCCCGGTCTGGTCATTATAGATGGCATCAGCCTGTATGCCGAGCGCATTGATCCGAAAACGATAAGCCCACTGGCCAGTATTGAATGGATCAATGGTGAAGCCGACATGATCATCACGACGCATTTTTTCGGTCTGGTCGCGATCCATAAAATGAGCCCGAATGTCATCTGGATTTGGTGTTTGTGCCCGGAAGGCCACATAAAGGTTTTGCTGGTCGTAGGTCACAAAAGATTGCGTCTGCACCGCGGGTTTGCCATTTAACTCAGGATAAATTTCATAGTCCAGGCTAATGGTTTCAGCGTTGTGCCAGGCCGACTCTGAAAGTGATCCATCTACCGATATTTCCGAAGGCGTGGAGCTTACGGAATGGAATTTGTTGTCGGAGTTTGTGGATTCGGATTGCCCAAAAGCGCCAGGACAAATAAATAGTAGTAGGTAGCTGGGAATCATAAACTTAGATACCAATCGAACCATGAAAGACATAAAGAGGCCAGCGTTAATTACGAATTAGTTCGTAATTAAAATATGAAACGTTTCATTTTAATCAAGTTTTTGAGCTTCTTGGGATTTTGAAGCAACTTTTGTTACTTAAAAACGAAATAATTCGTAATTAGTGGAGGTAGTTGATGGCAGCAGAAAAATTTACGCCAACAGATTCTGAGCTGGCGATACTAAACGTGTTATGGAAACACGGTCCCTCAACAGTGCACGAAGTGCGCGATGCACTCGGCCAAGAGCAGGGTTACACCACCGTTTTAAAATTGATGCAGATTATGCACGACAAGCAGCTGGTGAATCGCGAAAAAGAGGGTCGCGCCCATCGCTACGAGGCTGCTATTGACAAAGAAAATGTGCAACAGAACCTGCTGGATCGACTCATGGATAAAGCATTTGACGGCTCAATGAGTGAGCTTTTACAGCAAGTGATTTCATCGAAAGAACTGGACAAAAGTGATTGGGAGGAACTCAACCAACTGATGGACAAATTGAAAGATCAAAGTAAAGATACATAGCAATACCACCGTGATTGACTTCTTTACACATATTCCATTCCATAAAATCGGATGGACAGCCATACATTTTTTGTGGCTCGGTGGTCTGTTTATGGGGGTAGTGGGATTGGTACTGAAGATTGTCAAAAATGCTACTTTGCGATATCGGATTGCACAATCGTCATTAGTGGTGTTACTGTTACTACCTATTGCGCTGTGGGTTGAAAAGCCGGCTCCGGTCTCTTCCCCGGAAACAATTGGTCAAAAAGAAAAATCAGAAGTAACAGTATCAACACCAGCTTCGAAATCGTCAGGCTCAGATCTCCAAACAGTTGGAAGTAGCACGAATAAGGGAATGGTGCGCGAAAGCCAAGGTGCGGCAGGTGCTGCTGAAAGTACAATTGGTGAAATATCTGAGCTGGAAATCACGTGGCTATATCCCTACCTGGGTGGAACCTGGCTCATTGGCTGTATCCTGCTGATTGGTTACCAGTTGGGAGGCATGGTGCTGATCATCCGAAAAAACAGACATTTTGCACCATTAGAAGCCACACGGTGGCAACAGATTGGCATGGAGCTTTCAGACGAATTGAGTATTACGCAATCGTTTCAATTGCTTAGGTCGGATGAAACAACTACGCCTTCAGTAGTAGGCATTTTTCGTCCGTCTATCTGGATTCCGTCGCATTTGGTGGCTGACCTGGAAGATTCGCAAATTAGAGCACTGCTGACTCACGAACTTATCCATATCAAACGGCGCGATTATCTGGCGGGATTAATACAGTACTTAGCACTATCTGTTTTGTTTATCCAGCCGTTGGCTTGGTGGCTGATCAAAGTTTTGCAGGAAGAGCGGGAGTTCATCTGCGATGAACAGTCAGTTGGTTATCAGCAGCATTACTATCACTACGCTGATACGTTGCTCTGGGTAAAGAAAAATTGTGCGCAACGTTTGCGGTTGTCCGCAGTTGCCGGTATCAAGGCGGCTGAACACGAGCTGACAAAGCGGATACGAAGACTGTCTGCTGCTTCAGACCGACAGGAAACGAGAATTTCGCTGATGACTGGTCTGGTTCTGATGCTGGTGACGGCCTTGTTCGGTATGGGATGGACCACCTACCAGTTAGATTATGAGCCTGTATTTGGGTCTGGAGGTTCTGGGATTACGGTTGAGCTTACACAGCGAATCCCCAACCCATATAATGGGGGCGGAATGGCTGTACTACTACCCTGGAGTTATCTTGATCAAGATAAACGTCAATTAGCAGTGTTGCCGCAGCTCAAATTAGCAGATACCAAGGCGTATGCGCGAATAACATTTAGGGGTCCCCCATCAGAACCAGCTTCTGAGAAAGTGCTGGCGCTGTTTGTGAATCCATTGTCTTCGTGCCCGACTATTTATTTGGATAAGAACCGCAATCTCAATTTTACCGATGACGGTGGGCCACGCCGACAGTCATCCTCTAGCCTTGTTCAGAAGATCCCAAATGATAAAAAAGAAGGTGCGAATCACATGATCCGGTGGAGTGAATTGGAGCAGCAGAAAATAGAGCAGCTGCAACAGCGTCCCGCTCATTGGACGAATGAATATCCCTATATTACAATTGTTGGCATTGAGCGGTTAAACCACAGCACAGGAAAGTGGAACTATGAAGGCGATTCGTACACATTTACGCTAATTGATCGTAACCTAAACGGAATATTTGGTGAGCCTTCCGTAGGATTTTTAGCTGTCAATAAGGCAGATAATCGTACCCTTGATAACCGCACATCTTATTTCTTATATCAAAATCCTACTCTCAGCCTGGGCGGTGCAAAATTTCAGGTGACAGACATTAAGTCTGACGGCACCGCCCTGCGCCTGAGAAAAGTGGATTGACAATGGCCTACTGAACATGTTCAATAAGCTGCCAGAGCTCGCTTTTCACAAGATCGCGCGTGCTGTAAATGGTGTTAAACAGTTCCGGAATGTTGCTGTTTTCACCGATAGCCTGTTTTATGATTTCGTCGTTAAATCCAAATTCAACATGGCTAAGCTTCTCAAAATGATTCCCAGTGGCATAATTGTATTCATAGTTTATACCACCTGGTAAAAGCAGCGCATAAACCTCCCAATCATCCATCCGGTTCTTTTGAATACGCTCAATATGCATGGGTTTAGCTATTTCATCTTCCAGCATCAGGTAGTCTGGACTTTTGGCAGGTGCTACCTTCATGTAATCCATAGTCATGAACTTGCTGGGTTCTGACAGAGTGTCTGCCTCAATATTATTTTCCACCTTCCAGATTTCGGATTTAATGACCGATGATATGCTGGAAAAATGTTCTTGCCCGTTGGTGCCCATGTCGCCGGGCAGGTATTCCAGACTGGTAATTTGGGCAAACTGATTACCAAAAGAGTCCATAGAGTTGGCCGTGACAACGCTCACAAAATTGTAACCACTTTTTTCACCCCCGGGATATTGTACCTTGTACAGGCTCCAGCAAATAAAATCTCCCGACTCAATCAGCGAGCTGATCTTGGGTTTAAGCTCATTTTCTGCCAAGCGAACAAATCGCTCAAGATGATCTTGATTAACCTTGATGTAGTCAATCTTCTTATAATCGTTACGGTTGCTTTGTCCAAATGAGGTTGAGATTACAATTAGACAGAGTACCAAAGGAAAAAGTAGCTTCTTCATCATAGCCCCCATTTTTTATGAACTGGTTATTGTCAATTAACAGAATTTAACAGAGAAATGCACTTTCTTACCTTTACAATGAGAATCAGTTATAAACTTGCCTATCTGATAGACCAGTAGCTGTTCGTTACCATACCCAGAGCTTAGAAAAGTTACCGTCCAGAATTAATTGGACAGCTTGCTGGCCAGCCTCACGTACAGCCTTATCTTCCGCGGTCAATGATCCGTACACGTATCCCTCCTTAAACGGTCCCGCCGCCCGCACTAGAATTTCCGCTCCCGCATGGATAGCCATCAACTCAGTTTCGTCATCGCTCAAAAGGTTATCACAGTCCTCATCCAGTGTTTGGCGGTACGCCGTCCAAAACCTATTCCACAACTTTTTAAATGACTCCGACTGCTCACGGGACGAGGCCATATGAGACTGCATCCAGCAGTGCGCCGCAAAATGTCCAATATCCTGCAGCGGTCGCCCATAGTGTGCAAACTCCCAGTCAATCAACCACAATTTGCCGGAATCTACCAGCACCGAAGGCGGCCACAAATCGCCCATCACCAAGCACCTGCCCGGCTCCAGCAGTTCTTGTCCCAGCGCTTTCGTTTTTTCTGAGACGAGGTTGGAGTCCACATCACGGAGCCCGGTTTTCCACAGGTAATCGGCCGCCGGGCTATACTGCACGTTTAGACGCGTTTGCTGTATATCATGATTGTTGAATTGCTGCTGAAGTGCGGGGGTATTAAGCGTACAGTTATGCAGTTTGCCAATAAAGCGGCCCAGCCGAGTGCCCATTTTTCCATCCCCACCATTTATAATCCATTCAGCGATGGAAGGTTGGGATCCCATATCCTCCATGATGAGCAGATCAGCTTCTTCCTCAAAATGTAAAAGCTCTGGAGGGCGCACGTTATCCGAAGCAAGTAAGCTCAGCATGTTGTCTCTCTCAAAAAGATGGAGTGCTTTTGCTTCGAAATGTATTCGCTTGGGACTCAGAGGCACCTCGGGATTTGCAGCAATATGCGGCGGGGCCCATTTAATAATGAGATTCTTTTCTTTTCCTCTTAGTCGCCACACGTGGTTGAGGTTACCGTCTGAAATCCTCTCCAGTTCACCAGAGGCTTTAAAGGCAGGGAGATGGCGTTGGATAATATCAAAAATATGCTGCTCCGAGATCATATCAGTAGCGATAGATGTGGTTAGCAAATTCCACAGGTGAACCCTGTTGCAGAAAATCAATCAGTATTTCTTTTGTGGCTGCGCGGGCGTTTACCAGCGATTCCTGTATTTCTTCTTCCGGCGGATTATCAAGTTCCGGGAGTGAATATTTGTGCCCCACCACTAGTCCCGCTACAGGAATTTCCAATTCATTGGCCAGCACCACCTCCGGCGCTACGGTCATGGAGTTGACGTGTCCCCCAAGCTGTGCCCACATGCGATTTTCGGCCGCCGTCTTGCTACGCGGTCCACCCGCATAAACAAAAACTGTCTCTTGGTCACGTTGATAAATATTATCACCATGCAGCTGCTTTAGTTGATTGGCAAGGGCTTCCGAAAAAAGGCCTTCGTTAAGTACCAGGTGCCCCTGCCCTTCCTCGGGTTCTGTGAACATGCTGCAGGTAGAGCCGTCAGGAAGTCGATTTTCTGACATTAACTGATCGGTTAGTAGCAAGGGTTCGTATAGCGGGATCTCCCCATCCAGCACACCCACGGAGCTGTTAATTACCAGTGCGCCACAACCAACAGCTTTCAGCGCAGCAGCTTGTGCTCGGTAATTGATCTGATGTGGTAGCAGCTGGTGGGGCGAACCGTGACGGATAAGGGCATACATGTTACGACCGCTTTGGGCAGTGCCCGAATAAATTGTTTGTGTACCCCACCGGGTATCCACGTCAATAGGCTGCATATCTAACTCTTGTGGTATTTGATCCCCGAAAGCACTTCCCAAAATAACGGCGACTGACTGCATAAAATATTAACTAATTGATTAGTTGGTATTTTGTTTAGCTTTTTGCCGTCCCATGCTGTGAATACATTAATTCAAAAATTAGTGTCCGCCAGAACCTAACAGCGTTAACTTAACATTTGCAGAACCTAACAGCTTTGAATTTAATTTGATCTACGCGCTTGAACCGATTCCCAGAAAGCAATCTCTTCCTGCACTACGTTGTTACTTGAATTAATAAAGGCATCAATCGAATCAAAAACAGATAATGAGCCATTTGCCAAAGTTGCGATGCGATTGCCCATCAGCATTGCTTCTTTCACATTATGGGTCACAAAGATCGCGGTAATATCAAACTGCTTGGCTATATTCTTAAAAAACTGCTGCATATTGCTTCGCGTATCGGCATCGAGGCTACCAAAGGGTTCGTCCAGCAGTAGTACGCTGGGATTGGTAATGAGGGCACGTCCAAATGAGACGCGCTGTTGCTGTCCCCCGGATAGCTGATGCGGCATCTTTTCATTCATTCCATTAAGTCCCAGCCGATCAATCATTGTCAGGGTGTGCTCCTTAATTTCTTCTTCTGATCGATTTCGCAACCGCAACCCAAAAGCAATATTTTCAAAAACATTGAGATGTGGAAATAGCAATGCCTCTTGGTACAGATACACCACTTCTCGTGCCTGAGGGGACAGCGACTGAATATCTATTTCGTTAACCAGCACTTTACCTTGATCAGCCGGTTCCAATCCCGCCAGAATCTTCAGCAAGGTTGTCTTACCACAGCCCGAACGCCCAAGGATACTCAGCGTTTCCCCAGAATAGAGCTGGAGGTGCAGATCATCAAGCACCTGCTCACTACCATAGGATTTCGAAATATGTTCGGCTTTCAGCGGCGTTACCATCGTTGTCGAAAGAGGTATTTCCTGTTAAAAAAGAGCAGAATAATGGGCGGCAGCACGAGCAACGAGCTGGCCAGTGCCGCATTGTAGAAGTTGGCTTCGTTAATGTACTGAAATACTTTGAGTGTCAGTGTCTGCACTTTACCCACGCCAATGATGGTCGTGAGGCCATACTCAAACCACGAGATTAGGAACGTCTGAAAAAAGCAGACCAGCAGCAAACCCTGCGCCATCGGCAGTAGCACACGTCGGTATATTTGCCAGCGGCTGCCGCCAAGTGTCTGGGTCAGTTTTTCAATCTGCTGAATACGCTCGCTCCAGAATCCGCTAAACAAAATTACGCTGTAGGGATAGGCGATCAGCAACTGTCCCAGGATGACGCCGACAAAACTCCCGGCCAGGTCCAGCTTGATAAAATAGAAATATAATACGGCGGCATAGATTACCGGTGACAGCACAAAGGGAAAATAGGATAAACGTATCCATAGGCTGCGTTGGGGATGATAGGCTAGGTGCTTACTGCTGAAGAAACCGGCAAAAGTAGAAATCGTGGCCACGCTGAGAGCAATGCCCAGTGAAAGGAGCAAGCTCCCAAATAAATTACTGGCGCCAAGTAATGTAGACCATCGATCTAGTGTCAATGATGCGGGTAGTACACTTGGAAAAATCCATTGCGTAGCCAGGGAGAGCATCAGCAGGTAGGCTACCGGAAACAGCAGGGTAATGATCAGTACTTTGACCCAGAATGTACGAGCTCTACCGGTCGAGATCATAGCTGAAGTTTTTAGATTTAAAAAGAACGGTGAGCAGCGCTATGATAATCGCGATAAATACGATCGCGGTAATGTATGCTTCAGGAATGGTGGATAGACTAAAGCGCCGAAGCTTGCGAATCACCAGTACCGACATCATCTGTGGAGTCTGACGGCCCAGGATCAGGGGAATTTCATACGATCCCATCACAAAAATAGTGTAGAGCGTGAGCGTGGGGAAAGCGCGTTTCAATAGCACGGGTACTACAATGCGGCGAAGCTGTTCGAAGGCGGAAGCTCCTAGTGATTCGGCCACCTGGCGGAATTCTTTCAAGTTGGCCTGCCTGTAAAGATTCATGAAATAGAGTGTAAAAAAGGGCGTGGCCATAAAGGTGTGCGCCCCGATAATCCCGATGCCGAATGGATCATTAACGAGCTCAGGAAAGACAGAAGAGTCGGCAATCAGTCTCAGCTGGAAAGCTATGCGCGCGAATAATCCGGATTGGGAGAGTAGTTGAAAAAATAGAAAGGCTACGACGATTGCTGGAAAGGCCAAAGGCACGTAGATGGCAAAGCCCGGTAGTCCGTGGCGCAGTTCTTTCCGAAAATAGAGCGAGAGGAATAAGCTCAGAATAATCGTCAGTCCAATAGTGGCCAGCGCAATATAAAAAGTGTAGCCGATCGACAGCCAAAACTCAGCATCCGACAAGGCGCGCTGCCAGTAGGCAAATGTAAAGCCATCGCTGACCAGCCCAATAACCCCCAGGCTGTACAGCAAGGCATAGATAATCCCCAGTACCAGTGGCAGGACGGCCAGCACGAGAAATAGCAGAATGCCGATGCCCTCGGCCTTATTGTTGAATAACTTCTGTTCGGAAATCCTCATAGAGTCGACTCATGTATTTGGGCGCAAGCTCTCGCAGCGCATATTTTTGTAGCGAATCTTGGGACGGTGCATAGCGCTGTCTAGGAATATCATTAAATTTGGATTGCCAATTATCGGGTAGTTTCTCCCTGGCCAGTACGGTGCCGTCGCCCCAGACATCAGGGCGTGCCTTTCGGTATTGCGCCTTGAGAGAAATTAAGAAATTACTGACCACCATGGCGCTGGCTTTGTGTGTACTTTTGACCGGAATGCCCACATAGTGTGAGTTCTGAATGGTGCCGGGCTGCAGTAGGTAGGCGCGGGCGGTTTCGGGAAACAGGCCTTCCAGCATCTTGTTGTCAACCTCGGCGTCGTTGTTGCTCATGGTAAGTTTGATCTCACCATTTACAAAGAGCTGATGCATGGCGGAGACCGACGAGGGAAAGGTTTTACCCTCTTTCCAAAAGTACGGTTTGATACGGTTGAGGTACTCCCAGAGTTGGGTTGAATATTGTTGATACGTTTCTTTATCGAATTCTCCGTCCAGCGTACTGGGACCGGCGAAATCGATGAGCAGTGATTTGAGGAAGGTCATCCCCGTAAAGTCGTTGGGAATGGTAAAGCTGCCGGGATGCGCTTTAACGTACTCGGTGAGCTGCTGTCGGTTTTGTGGGGGATCCTGCACGCGAGCCGAATCGTAGATCATTGCAAACTGCACGTTGCCCCACGGTACTTCGTAGCCGTTGATGGGTTGCTGGAAATCATATTTAATAAAGGGATTGTCGAGGTCTAGATATTTCGAATTAGGGAGTTTGGAGACGAAAGGTCCATAGAGGGCATCGATTTCCCGAAGTTGATAAAAGGTTTCCCCGTTGATCCAAACGAGATCAAGTTCGCTCTCCGACTTTCCGGCTTCGAGCTCGCTCATCAGGATGGAGACAATGGTGTTGCCCTGGCCGCTGGCGATCTTCAGATCCACACCGTACTGCTTTTGCACCGCCGGCGCCACATAGTTCTGCATATAGCTGTTTACGTTGGGATCGCCCTGCCACATCATCATGTTGACGGTCTGACCCTTCGCCCGCTGGGTGATTTGTTCCCAGTCGAGATCTGTAAGCTCATCCTGCTGCTTGGATGAGCTGCTGCAGGAAATCAGAAAGATATATATCAGTAAATACTTTAAAAATGTTTTCATATTGTGTTGTTAACAACCGCAAATTGCGCTAAGATACAAAATCTATTGCTGGTAGATCCTGAAACAGGCCTGCCTGCGCGAAGCCAAGTTCGCTTCGGCTAAGGCAGGCTCAGGATGACACTTTTCTAGTCCCCCCTTCGGAAGGGGGATTAAGGAGGATTTTAAATTCCGATATTTTTATCTCTTACCTTTAGCTTTCAGAAGTCTGGAGAATTCTGAAAGCGGCGAATTTATTTTTGATTGAAATTGAATAATTGGCTGAAGTCTCCAGACTTTACCCTCAAAAAATACTCTTTGGGTTCCTCCGCGGACCTCTGCGGTTAGCCCAAATTAAAATCGATAACTCAAACTAAACTGAAACTGCCGCGGCGGGGCCGCGTTGCGATAGACGAACTCCTCCTGGTCAACAAGTCCCACCTGAACCTGGTTACTAGCTGTAGCGTTACTAGTATATCCGCTGTAATTGGTTGTGTTTAGCAGATTAAAAACATCGGCGCGGACTTGCAGATTGTTACCAAACGAAGATAGGCTGTATTGCAGGCTCAGATCAAACGTATAGGCCCACGGCAGGCGTTTATCGTTGCGGGTGGCACCCGGCGCGCGATCGGTCTTGCCGGTGTACTGCACGGCGCGACTGCTACCATCCCCATTCAAGTCAGTGGTGCCGCCATACTGGGTTGCATCAGGGATTCGGTTGACCGGTTGTCCGCTCTGGATGATCGAAGTTAGCGTAATGCCCAGCTTTTGAATAGGATAGTATGTGCCTATCGCACTGATTACATGTCGACGGTCGTTAATCGAAGGTCCCCATTCATCCGAAAAGTCGTTAGCGTCCTCGGCCTCAAAATTGATATCCTCAGTATTGTTGCGCAGGCTCGACAGCGTGTAGCTAATTCGGTAGCTGTAATCATCCTGACCGCGACTTTTGAGTAAGTTAAAATTAGCTGCCCAGTAGCGCGATTCGCCCCCGGTCTGGGTCATGGTGATGCGTCGAGCTACATTGCGCAGTGTGTCGGTGCTGCTCAACGCATAGGGGTTTCCTTGCTCATCATAGTGGATTGGTACCCGTCGGGTGGCATCGGCTTGCTGCATTGAACGCACGTCGGAGGCATCAGCATTTGGATTATCCACCTCATATGGGGCCGGTGTATTCACATCCACTAGCCGAAACTTGTTGTAACCGCGCTTGTGAATCAGATCCACATAAAAGAGCATGTCATTGCGGACTTGGTTCTGATATCCCAGCGTGAAATGGTGCGCGTAAGGATTGTCAAGGCCATTGGGGTTGAGGATCGTTTTCTGGTTGCTAAAGGCGTAGCCGTCAGCATCTGCAAAATCGTCGGCGGTTGATCCCTGCAGATAATCGACGTCGCTTTCAAAAGCAGAGGCATTGCCATCGTAAGTGATTTGGTCAATATCGGTATCCCCTGGCAAGTAGCCCTGCTGTTTGAGCAGGCGAAGCTGCTCTTTGAAATCGGGAGCATTGGAGCTGCCGGCCAGAGCGTCGCTGTAGATGGTGTAGGGAATGCGATCATAAAATAAACCGTATCCAGCGCGGAGGGTGCTCTTATCAGTCAGACGGTAGTTAGCGTTGAAGCGTGGGGCAAGGTTGTTGAGGTCGCCTTGGTCGGCACCGCCTTTTGAGAGATTATCGTAGTCGTAACGCAGTCCCGCGGTCAGGTTGAGCCGGTTGGTTACAGAGTAGAGATCCTCAATATAGAAGCTGTAGATCATTTGGTTACCGTCAAAAGTATTGGGATGCAGCTCAACCTGGTTGGAGATCACTTCCACATCAGAAGGAATATCTCGATAAGACAGGTCGCGACCATAATCTTGTGACTGTAGATTATTGAGTTGCTGGCTGTTTAGCTGTACGGTGTAAAGTCCCTGCCCATTGCCGCCACGTGTATCGTGATGAAGGGAGCCAAGCACTCCGCCGCCGACTTTGATGGTGTGATCTCCGCGATAAAAGGTGAATTTCTGCTGCACTTGGTGGATGCGTTCTACGATATCAAAATTGCCGAACGATTCGCCTAATATGGCAATGGTTTGTCCCTGCGGATCGCGGACCCGCACTGAAGGCGCGCCCGTGGTATTGGGCTGAGTGTAAATCCAGTCGAAATTAGCATACTGGTAGTTGGTTTCGGAGGTAAAACCGCGACCGTTGTAGGTAGTTTGAAGCGCCGCGGTGAAAGAATCACGTTGCTGTTCGTTGGCTGCTTCAGGGAACGTATTGCCGCCGCTGAGCCCTCCGCCCTGTCGGTCGATGCTCACCAGTCCCTTGTGCAGCCGAAGAGTGGTGCGGAAATTGTCGGTCCAGTTATGGTCGATCTTGCCGGATAACAGCGTGTAGTTATTCTGTCCCTGAACGGTGGTGTTGACACCCAGCTCCGGCACGTTCAGCAGGTTATCTTTCACGCTGAGGGTCTGCTCGGCATTAAGGTAAAAAAAGGTTTTATCCTTTTTGATGGGGCCGCCCAATCCTACTCCAAACTGGTGACGCTGAAATCCATCCCCAACCGCATTGCCGGATAGATCTGTTTGATTGAACGGTGAGGAGGCATCGATCACCGGACCGGGACGCACGTTGTAATATCCTTCGCCGCTGAATTCGTTGTCGCCGGATTTGGTCGTGTAGTTGAATAAGCCATTGCTGGTTTGTCCGTATTCGGCTGAGTAGTTGTTGGCCAGGACGGTTACGTTTTTGGTAAATCCGGTGGGAATACGAAACCGGATGCCGCCCAGGAAGCGCTCGTTGTTGTCCATGCCATCGATCAGGTAGCTGGTGTACAGCGAGTTGGCTCCGTTGATGGTCACGTTGGGGGCCTCGGGATAAAATCCGGTAGACTTGGTGACATTGGGCAACCGGTGCAGCGAGTTGGTGATATCGCGTCCCTCGATGGGAATGTTTTCCAAATCCTGCTCCTGTAGTTCTGCCGACACCTCCGCATCAATGGTGTTGATGCGTGCGATGGAGTTGTTGCTCTCCACGGTAATCTCATCGAGCTGCTGGGTTGTTTTGGGGGATAGCGCCATTGTAATACTTTTCTCATTATTGGATCTAAAAACAAGATCAGAAGCCGTGAGAGGGTAGTACTGTTTGCTGTCCACGATCGAGGCATTGTACGAGCCACTCGTAGAAAGCCCTGTAAAAAAAGCTTTGCCCTGCTGATTAGTCTGTTGGCTTTGCTGGTAGCCAATGCTCTGGTTTTCCAGGATGATAGAGATACTACCAACAGGGTCTCCACTCTTTTTATTAACGACGGAAACTTCGAGACTGGACTGTGCCCATAGCGGTGCGGCCAGAAAGAGTCCGATCAGAGTAAGAAATAGTTTCTTCATGTATCAAATAGTAAGATTGCTGAGGCTTTGTTTAGCGATTAAGGTCATCCCCTGATCTCGATAAGCTTACCGAGCCCTTCCCCTTCGAAGGGGGATAGGGGGATGATTGCCTACTTCACAAATTTCAGTAGAATGATCTTCACGAAGTAGTTTTGCTCTGGAATAAGAGGTCAACAAAGGGGTGGGCCGCGCAGTAAGTGAAGACGAAAGGAGGACGTTTGGAAAGAAGCAAACTGCGTAAATGTTTGTTTGTAGAACGCGCCGGACAATATGGCTAGCAGTTTTCGAATCAGCTTTAGTAATGTCTGGTCGATAAAACGGCTTTCCGTAAAAACCTGCAGTGCACCTGGATCATCGATATCGAAGAGCGTTTCCAGTAGTGCTATGGTCGCAATGTTGCCGGACTGCTCCAAAATGGTGTCCAGCAGATAATCAGAATTCCAGGGAAGCTGTCGAAAACGGTTGGCGTTAAATTTCTCTTTGCTGTAGCCCATCAGCCAAGTGCCGCCATCAGCATCGGGACCAAACACCATGTCGGCATCATCTGAACGGAGCTTTTGAGCTGCCTGTCTAATATGATGAGCTCGGAGTTGTGGAATGTCGTTGCCTACCGAGATTACGTAGTCGAATCCGTGATCAAAAATATATTGAAATGCATTGGCAAAGCGTTCACCAAAACTGGTGCCTATCTGCCTGGTTTCATCGATGTGGAAATACGGGAGATCCGTTTTTTTGATTTGACTGAAGGTGTGACTAATCAGCGAGCTTGCAAGCTGGGTATTCTGGGTGATATCATTCTTTCGGCTAAACTGTTTTTGCTTTGCTTCGGCTTTGGCCGATCGGCTGAAAAACAAAATTGCTATGTTGTTATATTGATTACCCAATGGTACCGAGGTCTTATAACTGGTGCATATTTATTAAGTTGGATGAACGAAGCCGCAAAAGTCTTACTGTTTGATATCAAAACGTTTAACAATAATAGCAATCGGTTTTATAAGAAAATAATTCAGTGAGCAAGTAGTTACCCGCTTAGATGAGGGTGTATTACTAACAGGCTTATGGGCAATATTTCATCAAAACAAATACGTAACTGGGTTCGAAAGATCTCGGAGTCGGATCAAAAGGCGTTCGATCGCCTATTCCGACATTTCTATGCCCAGCTTGTCCGTTTTGCCTGTAAGTACGTGAAAAGCAAAGCCACTGCGTCGGATATTGTGCAGGAGAGCTTTGTCGGGTTGTGGAAAAAACGACAAACCCTGGATCCCCAACGATCGGTAAAAGCGTATTTGTACCAAACAGTGCGGAATCGTTCGCTGAATTATATTCGAGATCATTCAAAAGAGACAGTGGGTCTCGATCCGCTGAAGGAATATGGCTTAGAGGCCAAAAATGGAAGCAAACAGTCTGCGGAGACAGACGATCGATCAGAGCTGTTGAGCCAGTGGATCAAGGAGTTGCCGAAGCGGCAGCGCGAGGCCTTTGAGCTTAGCCGGTTCGAAGGGCTGGATCATGATGAAATTGCCGAAGTCATGGATATTTCTGCCAATACGGTGAACAATCACATTGTGGCTGCGCTGGATACCTTGCGAAGTCGCTCTGGTGAATATAAAGACCAAGCAAAGAGTACCTAGTGTTATGAAAAATTCTAAGTTTGATGCAGAAAAAGTTTTTGATGAGTTCCCTGCCGAAGAACAGGAAGAAGTGCGTGAACTTTGGCAGGAAAGCAAGTCGGCCGGCGCCGTTGAGCCGGAAGTTCCTGACGATGAAGTGGAGCAAGCATTATCAAATGTCCACGAGCAGATTGGCGCCGACACTGGCATGTCTAATAGTTGGAGGTGGCTGGCTGCTGCCGCTGTAATTCTTCTCATGTTCGGGGCCGGAATCCTGTTTATCCCCAGAACGGTAACGGCCCCACATGGGGAGTTAACTACCGCAACGCTGCCGGATGGATCAACGGTAGAACTGAATAGTGGAAGTGAGCTGCAGTATGGATGGTTATTTGACATAACTAATCGGTCAGTTAGTTTGGATGGGGAGGCCTATTTTGCCGTTCAGGAGTCTGAGGAGCCATTTGTGGTTTCGGCGCAAGGAACCAAGGTGGAAGTCACAGGTACCGAGTTTAATGTCCAGTCCTGGAGCGCCAATCCTGATGTTGAGACAACTGTATCTGTAGCAGAAGGAAGCGTAGCATTTTATCCAAACGGGAAGCAAAATCAGGCAGTGTACTTGATGCCGGGTGAGACCAGTCGGTGGACCCAAGCAATGGAACAGCCCAGCGATCCCAAACCAATTGCACTGGACAAAATTTCGGGCTGGCGTGAAGGTAAGCTTATTTTCGATCAGCAAACGCTGGCGGTTATCTTTCAGGAACTTGAGCGCAGGTTCGATACGAGGATTACTTTGGAAGCTTCTGATATGGCTGGCGAAACGTTGACGACCTACTATAATAATCCCAAGGATGTTGCGTCTATTTTGAAAGACATTTGCCGCGTCAAAGGTCTTCGCTTTGCGCCCACAGCGAATGGGTATAGAGTGTATAAATAATGTGCTTTTCTTCACTGATAACCCGAAGATGTGCAAATAAAAATTAATCTCTGCGCTGATATGAAAAAACGGTGCGTGCTCACGGTATTTTGCCTGTTGTTTTTATGTGGTGGCATCACAATGCCGGCGTACGCCCAGGATCAGAAATCTGAGCTTTATTCATTTAATTTCAGAGGGGCGCCCCTGCAACAGGTGCTGGAAAAGGTGGCGCAGCAAGCCAATATTGATCTGGTTTATGATCCCCAATTGGTAGCCGGGATTACCGTTTACGACCGTGTACAAGACCAGCCCATTGCAGAAGTGTTGCATAGCGTGTTGGACGACACCCGCCTGGATTTTGTCATCCTTTCCTCTGGAACAATTGTGATCGTGGAGAACGTGAACGAAAATCCCGTCTATGGATCCTACAGTGGTAAGGTAGTGGATAGCCGAAGCGGTGAGCCGCTGCCTGGAGCCACCATTTTGCTGGCTGATGCATCGGGCGGAACCAGCACGAGCAGGAGTGGAACCTTTGCGATTAACAAGTTGATGTCTGGCACCCACAAAATAATTTTCAGCTATGTTGGATACGAATCGGTGTCGAAGAAGATAACCATTGAGCCGCAAGAGAATGTGCGCCAAAAGGTTCCCCTTGATCCCAAGCCAGTAGATTTTAGGCCTATTGTAGTAAAGGGAGATGCCCCGCAGTTGTCGTACCGCAATAACGGTGAACAATCGGTGGCTGCTGATAATCAATGGCAGACGCCAGGTTCAATGCAGGATGCTATTCGCAGCCTGACTCTTTTCCCAGGTGTTAAATATGGCTTGTCACTCACGGATCTGCACCTACAGGGCGGCCAGTCGGGGGGGCATCGCATCAAGTTGGATGGGGTTCCGGTGTATAACCCTCACAGCTTTGGACAGATGTTTAGTGCGTTTAGTCCCTATGCGATTAACCGAATTAAATTGTACAAGGCAGGCTATGGCGTGGACGAAGGTAGTCAAATTGCCGGTTTAATCAACATGGAGCACGATATCAACAGTGTAGATCAAACGCAGGCTATGGTACAGGCCGACCCATTAAGTGTAAATATACGAGGTGATCTTGCACTGCCACTGGACGATTCCGGTGATGATCCCAAATTCAAAGTGATGAGTGCGGCTCGATTTAACTACTGGAATACGTTCAAAGATCCGATCCTGGATCAAACGCTGAGTAGGTGGAATAATTTGGATCCGCTGGTTGCCAATCGGCTGATCGATTCTGATATGGATGCCTCGCGGTATCGCCCCCGGGAGCAACAGGCTGATGTGAGTTTCTACGATCTGCACTTGGCTTCGCGGTATAACATCAACAAGTATGAAACCATCAATACCTCATTTTATGTAGGCAAAAACGTGGTTAACACCGGCTTGCTTAACCAGGCTGCGGTTACCCAATCACCGGAATACCTGTATGCGCGTGATGGGTATCGTTGGAATAATATTATGGGGCAAGCAACGTACAATCAGCTTGTGTCGCCGCGGCTGGATTGGAGCACACAAGTGAGTTATAGCGCCAATAAGTTGCAGCACCGATATGTGATAGGCACGAGTTCAAATCCACAAATAGAGCTTTTAAGTAGTGGCGATGCGGTTTATAGTCAATTTGCCTCTGCAGATGACCGAAACGTGCTACCACGTCAGCAAAATGAAAACCGTATCCAGCACTTCACCTTACGTTCTGATGCGAATTACAGCATCAGTCCCAACTACAGTTTAGAGATGGGGGTCGAAATGGATTATGTGAAATCCCGTGTGAATTTCAGCGACCTCTTTTATTTGCCGACGCTAACGGATCAGCAATCTACCCATTTTAGCACTTATCTGAATGGGCACTGGCGGCCGGGCAATTACTGGAAAGTGACGCTTGGCAATCGCCTCACTTACACTCATTCTACAAATACTGTTTATTCGGAACCCAGGGGTAGCATTCAATACGAGCGCCCCGATTCTGATATTGGCTACTGGTCGGCGCGGTTTTCAGGGGGACTTTATCGGCAGTTTATCAATCAGTATGAAGTGACTAACCCCGGCCCTACCTCGCTGGTGCCCAGCTTTACCTTCTGGTCGCACACCGGCAGTTCCGACATCCCTAAAGCGTGGCATTTAAGTGGATCATTTCATCTTGAGCCGGCCCAGAATACAACGGTGAATGTGGAATGGTTTTACAAGTGGCAGCCAACAGCATACCGGGTTTCGTACAAAAACTTATTGGGAGGTATTGGGCTTAATCGCTCTGATCTTGCTGCCTTTGCGGAGGAGACAACCCTCAAGTCGCTTGGAGCTGGCCTGCAGGTGCAGCAATCTGTTAATCAACGGCTAAAGCTGATGCTTGGCTACGACTACAATTTTACACGAATGAATATGGAGACGCAGTTTGGCCGGACGATGCCGCCACCCTGGAGCGAGCCACACCGCCTGCAACTTCGCTCACTTTGGCACTTAATGCCCGAGCTGACGGCGGTAGCCAAATGGCAGAGCGTGTGGGGACGAACGTGGGGATTCCGGCAATCCTACTACAACTACCTGCTTTTTGAAAGCAATGCCTGGTATGGAGGTTATACCTTTGACACTCCCGAAAATGATAAGATGAGCCCAGTGCACCAGTTCGACTTTTCGCTCATTTACAAGCCTGAGCTGAGCTTTATGGATCTGAAGGTTCGGGCTAACTTGACGAACGTGCTCGACCGCCGTAATACCATCGACTGGAGCCTGCGCCCCGACCAGTCGGGGGTGGATGGAGAATATGATATCAAAAAGCGCACCATGCCGGGTTTTAGCCCTTCGCTTAGCATTCAAGTGAACTTATAAGCTGATAGCCAGCAAATAGTTATTGCAATTCACAAATGTGTACCACAACGTACCCTGATTCTGATTAGCCCAGAGAGACGCCGCGATATCGGGGCTTGGAACAAAAGTCCCGGTATTTTTAATATACTATAAATGAAATAAAAACCCTTTTGGGAATCGAACTATGAAGATACGATATAACCTTTGCATTCTGTTCGGCCTTGTACTGTTGCTTAGTGCCTGCTCCGGAAATGAACTGAGTACGAATTCGGTTGGGGATTCCGGTGCTGTGAGCTGGGAAGGGATGACCATGATCGAAGCCAATGCCTACAGTCTGTCCAACGATCGAAAGAGCAAATATCGGATGGATGCCGAAAAGTTGGCGGTTCGATATATCAACAATAGAGATTCTACACAAACCGATATTCCGGAAGCTTTGATAAAGTTGTTTTACAACGGGTTGATCCATATTGTAAACGCCGATCATCCGGAGGCCCAGGAAGCAACCGATCCCGAGTATCAGGTACATGCTCGTACGCCAGCTGATCCAAGAGCGATAACCGTTCGAGTAGATACTACAGCTCCCTGGATCGATGCGTGGCGCGACAGTACTACACAGACGGATAACGAGGAAATTGATGAGCTGTTAAACCAATTTGATTTGTCGCTTCTTAAATATTACGAATTGGAGAGTTCATCATTAGCTGTTGCTAAACTTCAATCGGAATATGCGATTAATGGCTATGCAGTAGGAAGGCTTTTTATGCAAGTTGACGATATCAGCAGTGCCGGTCCTCCGGTCGTTACCGATGGAAGCAATATCGAAGTACTTATGTTTGACGATCACCTGCGTTACAAATTTAATTACCGGTTTGGAGATTGTCCCGCTGGTTGCATCAATGAGCATACATGGACGTTCAATGTATATGTGGATGGCAATGTTGAATTTGTAAGTGAAAGTGGCAATTCGCTGCCGTAGATCTAGTTCCCAATGTCACTTACCACTAGCCTGGACAGGTTGATCCGTTTGGCCGAGTAGGTTGTGGTAAATTTTAGTGATCCGTTCGTTGTAATAATCGGCACCTGTGATGATTTGGCCAACGGTGAAGATTTTAATCTCAAATGGGAGCTCAGTGCGGATATGTCATTTGAAGACAGTCTGATACTGACAGGCTAAAGCGGCTCTTTTGAAGTGGGTATGACCAGTACCTACTCACATATCGTATCAAGTAAAGTGGCACCCTGCTTATCGAGTACAGCAGCAATTAGTTTTTTGAGGATTTGTGTGAAGGATGTAGCAGGAGAAGCGTAAGAAGAGCTAGCCGCTTTAGTGTCTGATCCAAGAATATCTTTTCATGAAAGGCGTGGGCTCCTTCGCCAACGGCCCCGAGGCCATCGATAGTGGGCGAATGTAGATTGGTAAGGTTACCGTCGGAGGCACCGCCCGAGGTTCCTTCCTGGAGGTCCAAATCGAGTTCGGCACCCAGCTTTTTAGTGAGTTGCCAGAGTTTTTTGTTACCGTCGTTCTTTTCGAGCGGTGGACGCCTAATACCACCACTAACATTAATTTCTATGCCTTCAATTTCGGGTGTTAAATTGTAGATGGTTTCTTCAATTCGTTCGCCATCTTCTTTGGTAGGCACTCGAACATCGACCAAGGCTTTGCTTTGGGCAGCAATAACATTCGATCGTTCGCCGCCTTCGATGGTACCTACGTTTGCGGTGATGCCGTTGGCCGGGTCGTTTAGCCGAAAGAGTTGCTGCACGATATGAGATAACCCCAAGATGGCGCTTACGCCCTCGTCTGGCGCTAATCCCGCATGTGATGGCTTGCCCTTGATGGTGATTTCGAACTCTCCAATGCCCTTTCGCTGTGTCTTTATTTTCCCATCAGTCCCCAACGCGGGTTCCAGCACCAACGTCCGCTCAGCTCGTTTGGCCTGTTCGATAATCAGCTCTTTTGATTCCTCACTGCCAATTTCCTCATCCGAATTGATTAAAAATACCGGTTGTACAGGCAGCGATAAGTCTAGGTGGGTAATGGCCCGCATCGCAAATATCATCATGGACAGACCGGCTTTCATATCAAAAACACCCGGTCCGGATACCGTATCGTCTTCAACGCTGAAGGGCATTTCTTCCAGAGTTCCAGTATCCCAGACGGTGTCGCAATGGCCAATAATTAGCTGAATAGGACTTTGGGAATCAAAGCCAGGAGGTGTGCAGAGCAGTTGTCCAGCTGTTTTAGAGCCCTCAAAAAGGTCCACAGAAAATCCCAGCGATTTAAACTCTTGTTGCAATATATCCCATAATGGCGGAAATGTGTCCGGTTGGTCGGAAGGGGTTTCCAGCTCGACGAGGGATTGCAGCAGGGATAGAAAATCCTGTTTTTCAGAAAGTAAATATTCATATAACTCGTTGGCGCGTTCAGTCATCTACGGGGGACTATCGTTTGAAATCTTTTGGGAAAGGAAAAACATTGCTTTTTTTGATGACACTAAATCGGTCGGGATGTAAATAGGCCAGTAGGGGATGTTCCTGGAGTCGCCTATTTTTCTCGAGCTCTTCCTCATCCTTCCGCAGGAACTCTTCGTGGACGTACGCGGCGGCAATTTCTCCAGCGATAATTTCCCACTCACCAAACTTGCCCAGGCACTCAGTAAATTTACATTCAAACTGCAGGTAGGAGTCCTGTAAAAATTTGCCGTCAACCTGTTTGGCATCAATGGTCGGCACCTGATCCAGCACAGGCTTGGAGTCATTCTCCTCACGACGCGTGGCCATCAAGCTGGAAATAATAACCTGATTGGGCTGCGGGTAGCTTACGGTAAATACTTTTTCCCGTTGCACATTGCGGTATGTACTTTTGCGCGGGGTACCCATAAACCCAAAGTGATTGCTAAATCCAAGGGGCATAGCCATGTGTTTGGGGGCGAAATTATAGCGGCCGTTTTCCTCTTTGCTCCCGATAATTACCAACGAATGTACGGTGTAGCTTTTACTCCATACATCCAGATCGGTATCAATTTCAATCATCCTGGTATTAGTGTCAGACATCGGTTAATTGGTTTCAGTAATGGTTGCATTCCAGTGTTCGCGGAGTTCGAGTATTTCAATAATCTCAAAAAGTATATCGGGCGGATTAATCAATTCGAGTGTGTTACCCGTGTTTTGCCACTCAAACATAAAGATGACGCCTTCGCTGTCTACTAATCGACAATCACTTAGATCAATTTGCAGATGCGTGATCTCTTTCGGAAGCCGGTTTTCCAGCTTATTCCGTGCAGTAAGATTAAAAGCATTATTCAGCTTAACCTCTAGTTTATTCCCTTCTTTATGTGTCTTAACAATATTCATCGGCTACTCGCGATTTAATTTTTTTACCAAAGTCAGAGAATACGTCTACCAGTTCCAGGTCGAGTTCGGCATTAATTTTTTGCAGGCGCAGGTAGTCTGATTGTCGATGAAACATCGGGGCTAATCCGCAATAGAAGAAGTCCAATTCCCTCAATATAGGAAGGTGTTCCGGGGTCGCTGAATTGTCCAATGGCAAGTCAACATAGATCGCATTGAGATCTTCCTGTTTTTCAAGGCTTTCTAACATATCCGAGAGTACCGATCGAAAGTCGGGACCGTATTTGTGGACGACAATCAGTGCGGTAGCGTCTGCATAATTGATTGAAAGCTCCATGTCAGATTGGTCGGCCATTTTATAGGCCGGTGGGTTTTGGGGGGCAACCGGAATTTTCAACTCATTGTAAGTATCCTGTAGTATATCAGCATATTCCGCCGGAAGATAAACCGATCTCTTGTGGGGAGTTTGCAATGGCAGAAAGTCAATCACCACCGATACCGGCTGTGGATATTGTTCATCAAATCCCTTGTAAGTTACCTTGTTGGTTTCACCCAGCATCAGGGCGGTGGTAACAAAATCGAACTTTTGATTAACCCGTTGGCTTACAGGATGAATTGTAACGGCTTTGCCCATTAGCCCGTCCAGTTGTTGATTTCGAGCAGTGTTGATAAGCTTTTCCATCATTTTACTCATGGCTCCCTGCCGGCGATAGGCAGGAGTTACAACGGCTTCGCCGACTTCAGCAATATTTGAATCCTCTTTTTTTAGTACAGCAAAATAACCGATTCCCTCCCCTTCTTCCGTTCGCGCAATTACCCCGAGTTTTTCTTTTCCAAGAAGGGTCTTCTCAATCTTTTTTGGGAAATACAGATCCTCTTTTGGATAGGTGTACTCGTAGGTCCGGTAGATCAGTTTTGCGATATCTTCGGCATCGGCAGGCGTGATTTGCGAAATCTGGAATTGCACTTCGGGCACTTCATCTTCTTCGTACTCTGGTTCTTTTGGTTTTTGGGACCGTGAGAGCTCAATCATTTCGTCGAGGTCATGAAGATCTAAATTCTTCGTTAGCCGGAACTCCTTGCCCTCTTTGCCCTTATTAATGAAAAAAAACTCATCGGTAAAACGCCGAATCAGCCGGAATCCGGCCCCTTCGAAATTGCCTTGTTGAATGGCTTCCTGGGGATTGTATCGGTGCCGATCAGGATCAAAAGGTTCTCCGACCTCACTGACAATAACTTCCACGTTTGAGAGCGTATGGCGAAAGGTTAAATCAAAATATGCACGGCCATCATGCGGATAGGCAAACAGAATAATATCGCTGATAAGCTCACTGACGGCTATGGTAAACCGATTCGCTTCATCCTCAGACAGTCCACAACTTAAACACCAGCTATAGGTGAAGTCGCACGTAGGAGTTATGGCCTCTTCATCGGTCGATATGTTGAGTTGAACGTCCATACACTATACCAATATAAGCTTCTCCCAGTTTAGTCCCTCCTCCTATCCGCTGAAAAATCAAGATGAATAAGGTTTAAGGGAGATGATCTCTAATAATTTTATTACCACTTATGATCAGTATAGAAAGATATTCCTTTCTTTGAAAAACGATGTGGAATCGGCCATCCAATTTACTTTAATCCGCCACTTTCCTTTGGCAAGATTTACTGTGGATACCTGCTGTTTTCCCTGTTCATCCACTTTTAGTGCTAGCTTTTGGTCAAGTGATGAGTCGCTGGGGCGGTAAAGTTCAATGGTACCCCGAGGATTTGCTGTCGAAATTTCAACAGGAAAGCGGATTTCCACTGCATTGGTTTCTTGCAGCAGTTCTATTTCCACGGGATCCCCAAGCGCGGCAGTGTGTTCTATGCGTTCAATGTGTTGCTGGTATTTCGTGGCTTCTTCGTAATGTTTTTCGGTGACCATTTCGTAATCGAGGCTCACCAAAAAAACGACAACACTTAGCGTAGCGCAGACAAATAGAACGATCACAATGGTAAGGCCGGTGCCCCAGTTAAATCTACTCTGTTGATTATTATCACTCATTGATGTCCTCTTTTTTATTGTTGGATGTTGGTTCCGGACCGATAAACCCAGAGGTGATGGTCTCGATTTTTTCGCCGTTGGCAAAAACGGCGAAGGTTACCGTAGTGTTGGATCCATTCAGTTGTTCCTGCGGCAGCTTAACTAAAAACCGTCCTTCGGTGGAACCCTGCGCGGGCAGCTTGTGGATGTCGCCCAGTGGCGTTAACTCTCCGTCGGGACTCTGCAGTTTAACTTCGTAATTAATGGGTTCAAATGTTTTGTTGATCGCGCGGATCTCGTAGATATTACTATATCGGTCATTGGGCAGCTCCTGGAACAGCGTACCTGGCTGACGTAGGATCGTGGTTTCGGTATCGGCGCGCATCCCCAAGAATGTAAAGAAGGTGACGACCAGCACAATCAGGATACCGCTGTAGCCGGCCACGCGTGGGGTTAGGATTTTCTTTTTACCTTCGCTGATGGCGTTTTCTGAGGAGTATCGGATGAGTCCTTTTGGCTTGTCGATCTTTTCCATAACATCGTCGCAGGCGTCGATACAGGCGGTACAGTGCACACACTCGAGCTGGGTACCGTTGCGAATATCGATGCCCATCGGGCAGACCCGTACGCATTGGTGGCAGTCGATACAGTCGCCATAATCGGCACCGCTGAGGCCGAGATCATCTAGCCTGGCTTTGCGACCGATGTCATCACGTTCTTTGACTGGCGTACGGGGCTCTCCGCGCTTGTAATCGTACATCACGTTGATGGAGTTATTGTCGAGCAGTACCGACTGCATGCGTCCATAGGGACAAATGAAGTGGCAGACCTGCTCCCGCAAAAAGGCAAATACACCGTAAAATACCCCGCTGAAAATAGTGATGGCCGATAAGCCGGCCAGATGTTGCGATGGGGGGTCGGTAATAATGGTGAACAACTGATCTTTGCCAATAATATAGGCTAGGAAGAGGTTGGAGATCAGGAAGGCCATCCCAAAAAACACGCTGTGCTTGAGCGTCTTTTTCCAGATTTTGGTCCAGTTCCAGGGCGCCCTGTTGAGGCGAATTTGCTGGGCACGATCGCCTTCGATCCAGTATTCGATCCTCCGGAAGACCATTTCCATAAATATAGTCTGCGGGCAGGCCCATCCGCACCAAAGTCGTCCAAAAACAGCCGTAAAAAGGACGATAAAGATAATTAGAGAAAGAGCACCAAACACCAGCAGATGCAGGTCCTGAGGCCAAAAAGCTGTCCCAAAGATCACAAACTTGCGCTCCAGGATATTCAGCAGCAACAGGGGTTGCCCGTTGATGGTGATGAAGGGACCCGAAAAGAAGAACAATAGCAAGAAAACGGCAACGATATTACGCCATTTGTAATACCGACCACTCGGCTTGCTGGGATATATCCAGTTGCGTTTGCCCTCCTCGTTGACCGTTGCGATATGATCGCGGTACGAATTCTGGTCAATGCGGCGCTCTTTTTCTGTCGACATGTTACTAGATTACCATTGATTATTCGAAATTATGACTCCGAAGAAGCCAGTGGGCCTTCGGTGCAAGGTTCGGCACGATTCATATCCGGTTCTTTTGCATTGGCCGGTTCGGTGCCCTGTAACGATGCGATGTAACTCACCAATTGCTGCACTTTTTCATTACTTATCTTTGTGCCACTGCCATAGGCTAGCATACCTTTATCCGGAAAGCCGTTAATAATATTGGTGGCAATATCTTCGGGTTTGCAACCGTGGAGCCACAAGTTATCGGTCAGGTTTGGTCCAACCATTCCCTCCCCGTTGTTGCCGTGGCAGGTAAAGCAGAGCTGCCCGGAACTCATGAAGAGCTCTTTGCCAGCCTGGATATCTTCCTCGTCGGTGCTCACGGTCCAGGTGAAATTCGCCGCCGGTTCCTGATTGTTCTCCCCGCCAAACTTTGCTTCGGCTGCTGCTACTTCCTGCTCATACTCCTCGACCTGGGTTGGGCCCCATCCCAGAACCTGGTAGTATAGCAAATACATGACTGCAAATACGATGCTGATAAAAAACAGCCAGAGCCACCAGAACGGCATGTGATTATCCAGCTCACGAATGCCGTCGTACTCGTGATCCAGCAGCTTGTCTTCTTCTCCTTGTCTGATTTTCATAATGATTCCTGTTTATAATTTTCAATTGATTCGTCCGTCTCCAGAGGCAATCGAGAGGCATCCTCGTAGTGGGATTTACCCTTTTTGATTAAGTGAATGATCAGCAGGGTAAAGAATCCCAGAAACAGTACCAGCGAGATGCTGGGGAAGATGCCGATTCCTTCGATTGAGCGTAATACCTCTTTGTACATGGCGCTTATTTATTTTGATTTCGTTGTTCCAGTATCCCGGTGCCCAGCGCTTTGCTGGATGGCAGATCCTCGAACGGGCTGTTGTTGCCTTTGATATCGATACCCAGCCGCTGCAGGTAGGCGATGATGGCAATGATCTTCTTGTCTGATTCAATCTTGATACCGTCGATCTGCGTAAAGCCGCTCTTGTGGAGGCCTTGGGTAATTTCTTTAGCCTGCGCTTTAAGATCAGCCAGTGCCTGTTCTTCGTACCCTGTTGCATAGGGGACGCCTACGGCGCGAAGTGCTGAGATACGCTCATCCACAGATTCCATATCCATTTCTTGTTCCAGCAACCACGAGTAAGCCGGCATGATGGAACCTGGCGATGTGGAGGTTGGGTCAGCCATGTGACGCAGATGCCACGAGTCGGGATACTTGCCGCCGATACGGTGCAGGTCCGGTCCGGTACGTTTAGATCCCCAAAGGAAGGGGTGATCATACACAAATTCGCCCGCTTTGGAGTATTCGCCATAGCGCTCGGTTTCGGATCGGAAGGGACGAATCATCTGCGAGTGGCAATTGTTGCAGCCCTCAGCGATGTAGATATCGCGCCCTTCGACCTCGAGCGGGGTATACGGTTTTACGCTGGAAATGGTCGGCACGTTAGAATCAATCAGGGCCGTAGGTACGTACTCAACGATACCTCCAATGAGTATGACGACCAATGTAAGAGCTGTAAACTGTACCGGACGGCTTTCAAGGCGCCGGTGCCATTTTTCTTTGTTTTCGGACTTGTGCTCAACAATAGGTTGCGCTTCGTCTTCTTCCTGCGATACCAGCGTACCACTTTTGGAGGTTTTATAGAGGTTATAGACTGCAAAAATTGCTCCGATAATAAAGAGCGTTCCACCGACAGCGCGCAAAGCGTACATCGGGATAATCTGCTGCACTGTCTCCAGGAAGTTGGGATAAGCCAACACGCCTTCGGTGGTAAACTCTTTCCACATCAGGCTCTGTGTGATACCGCCCCAGTACATCGGGATGACGTAGAATACGGCACCCAGTGTAGCAAACCAGAAGTGCACATTGGCAAGCTTGGTTGAGTACAGGTCGGTGTTGTAGATGCGCGGGGTGATGTAGTAGAGCATCGCAAAGGACAGCCCTCCATTCCAGAGCAGGGCGCCTAGGTGCACGTGACCAATAATATAGTCGCTGTAGTGTGCCACGGCATTTACGTTGCCAATAGAGAGCATTGGTCCCTCGAATGTAGCCATGCCGTAGGCAGTAATACCAACGACCAGAAACTTGAGTACAGGATCTTCGCGAACCCGATCCCAGGCGCCACGGAGCGTAAGCAGCCCGTTAAGCATCCCACCCCAGGAGGGGGCAATCAGCATGATGCTGAAGACCGTACCCAGTGCCTGCGCCCAGCCCGGTAGTGCGGTGTAAAGCAGGTGGTGCGGTCCGGCCCAAATGTAGATAAAAATGAGCGACCAAAAGTGGACAATGGATAGTCGATATGAGAAAATCGGTCGGTTGGCCGCTTTGGGGATGAAGTAGTACATGATCCCCAGGAATGGCGTGGTTAGAAAGAAGGCCACGGCATTATGCCCGTACCACCACTGCACCAGGGCATCTTGTACGCCGGCGTAAATCGGGTAGCTTTTCATGATAGTGGCCGGGATCTCAATAGAGTTAACCACATGGAGCACGGCCACCGTTACGAAGGTCGCAATATAGAACCAGATGGCCACGTAGATGTGCTTTTCACGGCGTTTCCAGATCGTCATCAGCATGTTGATGCCGAAGATGACCCAGATTATTGTGATTGCGATGTCGATTGGCCACTCCAGTTCGGCGTATTCCTTACTGGTATTGAACCCCATCGGCAGAGAGATGACGGCCGATAATATGATGGCCTGCCAGCCCCAGAAGTTGATTTTGCTGAGCAGATTGCTCCACATCGAGGCTTTACAAAGCCGCGGCAGCGAGTAATAAACGCCGTAGAAAATGGCGTTGCCCGCAAAGGCAAAAATTACTGCATTGGTGTGGAGTGGTCGCAATCGTCCGTAGGAAAGTTCTGGGATGAAGCCCAGGAAATTAGGAAAAATCAGTTTTATGGCGACGGTTAAGCCGACAAGGAAACCGGTAATGCCCCAAAAAATGGTGGCAATCCCAAATTTGCGGACAATCTCATTGTCGTAGTAAAAGGTGTCGGTGCCGACGTTTTGGCCGGCCGTTGATGTATCTGTACCCATTATCCGTTAATTGTTGTTATTGTTTTTGTCGTTGTCTTTTTTCGTAGATGATTTGCTATCAAATAAAATGCGCATGGCGGGAGTGTGGCCGTCATCGTACTGACCATCCCGTACAGCCCAGAAAAAGAGCCCCAGAAATATGAGCGCCACCAGCAGGCTGAATGCTATGAGTAGAAATATTACTTCCAAGTTGCCAGCCCCTTTCTTTTTGCAGTTATATACGTGCTACCCGTGGTAAAGAGCATGATACTGATAGAACTCAGCGGCATAAGAATAGCTGCCACCAGTGGAGAAAGTTGTCCGGCTACAGCAAATCCCAGCCCCACAATGTTATAAAGCAGGGAAAGGACAAAGCTGAGCTTAATGATGGTGATGCTTGATTTTGCAAAATTGATAAAAGTGTCCAACCTGCGCAGTGATTGTCCATCCAGGATAGCATCACAGGCCGGAGTGAACGAGCTCACATTGTCGGTCAGCGCGATACCGAAATCGCTTTTTTGCAACGCCCCGGCATCATTGAGACCGTCACCGATCATCACTACTTGATGATCGCCAGCCTGCAGTTCTTTAATAAAATTCAGTTTTTGCTGAGGCGTTTGTTCAAAACACAGTGTGTTTTCATTGAAATATGGCGTAAACTGTGTTTTTTGTGCGTCGTTATCTCCCGATATCAGGAAGGTCGAAAAGTGCTTTTTGAAGTTATTAAGCAGTTTTTTTATGCCGGTTCGGTAGGCACTGTCGATCTCGAAGTAGCCTTTCCATTCACCGTCAATAGCAGCATAAACAATAGAGGAACCGTCACCGGGATGTGTATTTTGAGTAAGATTGGTATTCAAATTTTTAGCTAGAAAGGCAGCTGATCCGATAAGCACCTGGCGGTCATTCACCACTGCTGTGATGCCTTTATTCATGACCTCGTCAAACCGGTTGACCGCCCGTGTCGGCTGGCCATTTAAATAGCTCACAATCTTTTGGCTCAACGGATGCACGGACTGTTTGCAGGCAGATTTAATCAGTGCTCGTTCAGAATCCTGCAGTGTTCCATTAAAGGATACCTCCGCTTCGTCGGATTTGGTGAGCGTGCCTGTTTTATCAAACACAAGCGAAGTGGCATTGGCCAGTTTCTCAACGACTTCAATGCCTTTGACATAGAGGCCATTCCGGGCAAAAATGTTCAGCGCCGAGCCCAGCGTGAAGGGCGTAGAAAGTGCCAGCGCGCAGGGGCAAGCAATAATCAACACGGCCGTGAATACCGAGATTGCCATTTCGGCACTGACCGACCACCAGAGAATGCCTGATCCAATGGCAATGCCCAGTACGGCCAGCGTAAAATGGGGACTGACGCGATCAGCCAGCGAGGTGATACTGGCTTTTTCGGCATTCTTAAAAGCAGCGTTATTCCAGAGCTTGGTCAGGTAGCTGTTGGATACTTCCTTAACGGTTCTCATGTTGGCTGCAGACCCAACCACTTTTCCACCCGCATAAATAATTTCGCCGGGCTGTATTTCCACCGGTTCCGACTCTCCTGTGATAAAGCTGTAGTCCACAAAGCATTTTTCATTTTGCAGGATCGCATCGGCCGGTACCAGCTCTTGGTTTCGGATGAGCATGTGTGTACCCACTTGTAGGGCATCAATAGAGGTTGATGATTCATTGCCTTCTTCATCCAGGACCGTCACCGAAATGGGCAGGTATGATTTGTAATCTCGATCAAAAGATAGTTGCTCAAACGTTTTTTTCTGGACGATACGTCCGATCAGCAGAAAGAACACAAGTCCGGTAAACGAGTCCATATACCCGGCCCCAATACCCGTCATGATTTCGTAAAGGCTGCGTCCAAACAGCGAAAGGATGCCAATAGAAATGGGTACATCCAGGTTAATACCGCCCTGCTTAATGGCCGCCCAGGCCGACTTGAGATAGTCGCTGCTGCTGTAAAGCAAGACCGGCAGCGCCAGGGCGATATTCAGAATCCCAAAGAAAATATGAAAGTTTCCTTCTGTACTCAGCGTTGATCCCGACAGGTATTCGGGGAAGCTGAACAGCATAATATTGCCAAAAGCAAAGCCGGCAACGCCCAATTTAAGCCATAGTTTGCGGTTGGGCGAAGCGGCTGATTTTTGGTCTAGCTTTTCCAGTCGAAGCTCGGGCTCGTATCCGATGGAGGTCAGCAGCTCTACAATTGATCGCAGGCTGGTTTGCTCCTCATTAAACGAAATGGTAAGCTCCCGCTTCAGAAAATTAACGCTGCTCTTGGTGACGCCGTTATCCAATTTGTACAGATTTTCGAGCAGCCATACGCAAGATGTGCAATGGATGTTTGGGATATACAGGCTTACCGATACGTATCCATTGTTTTTAAAGTCGGTCAGTCGTTCAACGACGGATTCATCATCCAAATATTCAAAACGCCCGTTTTGCTGCTGTTTTTTAAAGGATATCCCCGGCTGATCTTCGAGGCAATAATAGGTGTTAAGCTCGTTGTCATTCAGTATCTCATAGACCATCTTGCATCCCTCGCAGCAAAAAGATTTCTGATCCAGCTGGACCACTCCCTCATCGCAGGGTTCCCCGCAGTGGAAGCAGTTGGTTGATATGAGGGTGTCACCAGCCATCAGTTTTGTTTTTTATTGAAGTGAAGCGTGAGGTCAAACCAGTCATCGCTCATAGCTTCTTCAACCTTGTCGAAGGTGGTTTCAGCAAGCCACCGGTGTATCTTATTACGTTCTTTTGACCAGAATTTGTGAAAAGGACAGGGTTCGATATTTCCACATCCCTCAATTCCCAGAAAGCACCGCGTGAAAAAGTCATCGCCGTCAATACCTTCGATGACTTGGAGTAACGTAATTTGGTTGGGACGGCGCGCTAGAAAGACGCCACCGTTGAGGCCGCGGCGCGAACCAAGAATGCCCGAAGGTTTCAATTTTGAGAGAATCTGCGAGAGATAAGCTGCCGGACAATTCAGCGGTTTGGCTAAATCTGCAGCAGATACAGTAGTCCCCTCCGGTTGTTTGGAAAGCGCAATAACGGCCGAGAGAGCATATTGAGAGCCTTGGGATAATAATTTCATCTACGGAAGAAGTACTGTTTTTAAATCTAATCCTTATATTCTAATATCGGCATTAGATTTTACTGCCTTTTCAAGCTATAAGCAACGTAGATTTAGTATAAATAACTATGAAATCTTATATTGATCGTTTAAGCGTTGAGTGTAATTTTTGATGAAATTTTAATTTTCTTTGTATGCTTCTATCAAATGCTTGTGTTTATGGCATGCGGGCTGCTGTCTATCTAGCCTCTGTTTCAAACGATTCCTATACATCAATTACACAGATTAGTGATGATCTGGATATTTCTCGTCATTTTTTGACGAAGGTTCTCCAGGAGCTTACCAAGGCTGGACTATTGGAATCGATGAAAGGACCCAAAGGCGGCGTACGTCTGGCCTATTCGGGGGATGAAATACATCTTCTGGAAATTGTAGCCGCTATTGACGGCATGGATATCCTCACGGAATGCGCACTTGGCCTGCCGGGCTGTGGATCCGAGAAGCCTTGCCCTATTCACGACAAATGGGCTGATACCCGTGATGAGATCCGCAAAATGCTGTCCGAATCCTCTCTTAAAGATCTGGTTGATCGAGGTAAAGAGGGTGACTTGCGGATTACCGCCGACGGCAACTTCAACTGGGCATAGCTTATCCGCATATGGTCTTTAAATCTTCTTGATGGCTGCAACAGGTTTATCGGTCAGCTTTTCTCCTTGATAAAATACGTTCTTTAATTATGGAAAGAAGGAAGGTTACAAAAGCGTCTGGAGAGATGGAAGCTTATGACGAGTCAAAGTTACGTCATTCCTTGGCTGGTGCAGAAGCTGATCAGGAGACTATCGATTATATCGTCTCGGAAATTGATGAACTTTTATTTGATGGTATATCTACTCAAAAATTGTACAGGGAGGCTTTTCGCCTGTTAAAGCAGCGGTCCGATCGGACCGCCGGTCGTTATAAATTAAAGGAAGCGTTGCTGGAATTGGGCCCTACCGGATATCCATTTGAGCAATTTGTGGCTGAGCTTTTGAGTCGAATAGGGTATGCTACAACGACGAATGAGATTATTGAGGGAAATTGTGTAGCTCATGAAGTTGATGTGGTGGCTGAAAAAGAGGAGGATCATTTTATTGTGGAGTGTAAGTTCCACAACCGAAAGGATCACAAGTGTAATGTGCAGGTTCCTCTTTATATACAGGCCCGGTTTGAGGATATCGAGCGTAAGTTAAATCACCAATCTGCTCATAAAAACAAAAAGCACCACGGCTGGATTGTTACCAATACCCGTTTTACCGATGATGCACGTCAATATGGAGATTGTATAGGCCTGCGTTTACTCAGCTGGGACTATCCCCAAAATAATGGACTTAAAGATTTGATTGAGCAGGTGAATCTTCACCCTATAACGTGTCTTTCATCTATAGAGGAGAAGGAGAAAAAGGGATTGTTAGAGCGAAATGTCGTATTTTGTCAACAGTTGGAGGAAAACGGAAACATGCTGACCCAATTAGACATCGACAACCGGCGAAAAAACAAAATACTCAAAGAGGCCGCAGATGTTTGTGCTTAAAAAATGGACGGTGAACTAGCGCTGCCCGATAACTCTTAGGCAGATAAACTAACTGATTAGTTCTTCTTTGTTAGTGTATTTGAAGTTTTCTTAAAGGGTTATCTTCATATCCCATTCAAAGTAATAGGCTATATACTCCTGTCTTAAACTACTGGTACGAAACAATACTGTTTTATGATTTTTATTGATAACGAAGGTAATACTGATCCCCACTTAAATCTGGCACTCGAAGAGTATGCATTGCGTAATTTTGATTACGGTCACGATTATCTGTTGTTCTACATCAACGATCCATCTATCATTATTGGGCGCAACCAAAATACGCTCGAGGAGATTAACCACGAATATGTGGAAGAAAATGAGATCCACGTAGTTCGGCGTATTTCGGGAGGCGGCGCGGTATATCATGATACAGGAAATCTGAACTTCAGCTTTATCACTAATTACGATAAAAAGAGTCTCAATAATTTTGAGAAATTCACCTCTCCTGTCATTCGCGTTCTTCGATCGATGGGAGTGAATGCTGAGCTGAGCGGTCGCAACGATATTCTGGTCGATGGGCGAAAAATTTCGGGTAATGCGCAGTTCTCGAGTGTAAAGCGAATGTTTAGTCATGGTACGCTGCTGTTCGACAGCGATCTGTCGGAGGTTACCAAGGCGCTGGATGTGAAGATGAGTAAAATTGAATCAAAGGGACATAAATCGGTGCGAAGCCGCGTGGCTAACATCAGTGAATTTTTGGATGAGCAAATGGAAACCCGCACCTTTCGAAAACGACTGTTGCAGGGATTATATGAAGATCGAGAAGAGTTTGAGACCTATCGCCTGACCGAAAAAGAGTGGGAGCAGGTTTATGCGTTGAAAGATAAAAAATATGCTGATTGGGACTGGAACTATGGTAAATCGCCGAGCTTTAATATTCAGCGATCAGAACGGTTTGATGCCGGAGAAGTTGATCTCAGGCTGGATGTAGAAGATGGCCATATTTCGAACCTTAAGATTTACGGTGATTTCTTTGGTAAGGAGCCAGTTGAAAACCTGGAAGAACTTTTCCAGGGAGTCCGTTACGACCGAGAAGAAATTGAAGCGTTATTAGAACCGGTTGATATTGAAGAATACTTTGGTGCGGTACCCAAGAACGAGTTTTTAGAGCTTGTGTATGGATCTGATGAATAAACCGAATGCTTATGCAATCTTTGTTTTCTGATCTAACGATCGTTGAGCTGGCCAGCGTCCTGGCTGGGCCGGCGGTGGGAAACTTCTTTTCGGAACATGGCGCTGAAGTTATTAAAGTTGAGAATAAAAAGAATGACGGAGATGTGACCCGGCAATGGCGTCAACCCGGTGAGACTGACGAGGGACCCTCCGCCTATTATTCTTCGGTCAACTGGCATAAAAAATCTCTGTTTCTTGATTTAGGGCATCACAGTGATAAACAAAAGGTGGATAGGCTCATCAGGGATGCCGACATCGTTATTACCAACTTTAAAAAGGGTGATGATAAAAAATTTGGTCTTGGCTATGAGGATCTGAAACGTCTGAATCCTTCCATTATTCATGGACATATTTCGGGTTTTGGGAGTGGCAGTGACCGCCTGGCTTATGACTTAATTCTTCAGGCCGAGACCGGCTTTATGTCGATGAACGGTCAGCCAAACAGCCCACCCACCAAGATGCCGCTGGCCCTTATTGATATGCTGGCTGCTCATCAGTTGAAAGAAGGTATTTTATGTGCCTTGCTGAAGCAGAAAGAGCGTCCTGACCAACCGTTTAATATTGAGGTAAGCTTATATGAGAGCGCAATTGCATCGCTCATAAATCAAGCAACTAACTGGTTAATGAATGGTAATGTACCGCAGCGGTTAGGTTCCAGGCATCCCAACATTGCACCCTATGGAGAGATTTTTGTCACCTGTGATGAGCGTTCTATCACCTTGGCTATCGGTAGTGATCGGCAGTTTCGGGATTTGTGTACTATTCTAGGCAGTGACGGATTAGCCGAAAATTCGAAATACAACAGCAATGCCGCACGCGTTGAAAACCGAGAGACGTTAGCAAAAGTACTCAGGGATAAAATAAAACAGTTAGAAGCTGAACCGTTATTAAAAAAGTGCCGGTCTCAATTGGTGCCTGCAGCTGAAATAAAAAATCTTAAGCAGGTTTTTGAAGACCAAAAAGCAAAAGAGATGTTGCTCAGGGAGACGATCGAGGAACGTGAAACCATTCGACCTCGAACAACCGCTTTTCATATCAAAAGATAATTTTTCTTAACCTCACCGGAAGGAGTAGAGACACATTAATTATCTAGGACAATTTACTCTTTTATAGCTATCTTAAGGTGAAGGCTAATAGGAATCCAGGTATGAAACCTCCAACTGATCTGTCGTCTCTTACCTCTGCATTAAAAGAAAATGTAGATTTGAAAGATCTTGGAATTACTAAGCACTTTTCGCCCGGAGAAACGATTGTTACCGAAGATGCACCCGTGCGCAGCATCCCTATTGTCACCAGTGGGAGTATCAAGGTGATGCAGTCGGACGACACCTACAAGGAGATGGTACTCTACTACCTGCGTCCCGGTGAAACCTGCATTATGTCATTTTTAGCGGGGCTGTATCACGATACCAGCAAAGTGAAGGCAGTGGCCGAAGAGGAGTCAGATGTGTTGTTTATCCCAGTTGATAAAATACACGATCTGATCAGGGAGCATCCCGAGTGGTTGAACTATATATTTCAGATCTATCACAAGCGTTTCGAGGAGCTACTGGAGGTGGTTGACGCAGTGGCGTTTAAGAACATGGACGAGCGATTGCTACAGTTTCTGCAAAAGCGTTGTGAGGTTATGGATACCGACACGCTGACCATGACCCACGATCAGCTGGCCCAAGAGCTGGGCACGGCACGCGAGGTCATATCGCGTCTGCTGAAGAAAATGGAGGCCGAGGGTCTTGTAGAGCTGGGTAGAAACAAGATTAGACTTGTGTGACTTAGGTCACTGACATTGATGCGGCGGTACATTATTATTGCTTGTCAAATAAAAATAGAAGCATTTTTATGACTCAAACAGTAAAAGATAGATTGTTTACCAACTGGCATTTGATGCGGTGGGTTGCGTTCGCAGCCGGCTTGTTTTTTATCGTGCAGGGACTTCGATATCAAGACTTGATATCAGGATTATTGGGAGGGTTCTTCCTCTTCCAGGCCATAACCAATACCGGTTGCCTTTGTGGGAACTGTGCCGTTCCGGCATCGCCATCTGCACAATCAAGTGGCAGTAATATCAAAGAAGTAGAGTTTACAGAAATCAAAGAGGATTGATATGCCTAAGACTAAGCAAAATACGATGACATTTAACGACATTATTAACGGTGAAAAGCCGGTCCTGGTCGATTTTTATGCCGACTGGTGCGGCCCGTGCAAGATGCTGGGTCCCATTCTGAAAGATTTGAAGAAGAAAATGGGAGATCAGATCAACATTATTAAGGTAGATGCCGAAAAGAATGCTGATGCAGCCATCAAGTATAATGTACGCGGTGTGCCTACTCTCATATTGTTTAAGGATGGGCAAATACTCTGGCAGCAGTCAGGAGTTGTACAGGCCCATCAGTTGCAATCAATAATCAACCAAAAACTGGGAACCTCATGAACGAAGAACACAAATACAATGTAAATTTATCATGGAAAGAGGAGCGAATAGGAACGTTACGTTCACCTGAGCTGAATGAAGAAATTGAGGTTGCTACCCCTCCTGATTTTGATGGTGGTGTAGAGGGAATCTGGTCGCCTGAACATCTTTTCGTATCATCGGTAAGCAGCTGTTTTATGACCACCTTTGTAGCTATAGCCGAATATTCCAAGCTTTCGTTTGAGGATTTGAAGGTGGAAGCAACGGGCAAACTCGGGAAGGTGGATGGAAAGTTTGAAGTGACAGAAATTATATTGAAGCCCGAACTGATAATCAGCGATGACAAATTTGCTGACAAAGCTCGTCGGATTATGGAAAAGGCCGAAGAGGCTTGTTTGATTACCCGATCTATCAAGACAGAAATTATATTTGAGCCAACGGTTACCGTTGGAACATTGCAATAGCATATAACTAATCAATATAAAAGAGATCCCTACTATTATGAATGACCTGAATAATATTGGCTTGGACAAGGCCAAATCAAAAGAGCTTGGAGAGAAACTGAGTGAGCTACTGGCAAATTACTCTGTGTTTTACCAAAATACCCGTGGCTATCACTGGAACATTAAAGGAGATGATTTTTTTGAACTGCATGTGAAGTTTGAAGAGCTATACAACGATCTGCAGGTAAAAATTGATGAGGTGGCAGAGCGTATCCTTACCCTGGGATATACCCCCAGTCATCGGTATTCCAGCTATATTGAAAAATCAGAGATTACAGAAAGCAAGCAGATATCAGATGGAAAGGTGGCGGTCCGTGAGATTTTAGATGCATTTAAGACCACGCTTCGTCTGCAGCGCGAAATTCTGGAGCTCTCGGATGAAGCAGGCGACGAGGGAACCAATGCGTTGATGAGTGATTATATCCGTGAGCAGGAAAAAGATGTATGGATGTATTCCTCATATGTAGAAGAGCGATAATACCTGGAACGCCGTTCCGGGTAACGGCCATTACGTTTAGGTTAGTCCAAGGGAAAAATATTCAACAAAAATTAAACAGATTATGTCTTACTATTTTAGCAAAACATTGGATACTTCTTTTGAAGAAGCTATTGAGAAAACAACCGAGGTACTGAAAGAAGAAGGCTTTGGTGTGCTTACCGAAATTGACATCAAAGCAACGCTTAAGAAAAAGTTAGACGTGGACTTCAAGAAGTACCAAATTCTTGGGGCTTGCAATCCGCCGCTGGTTCACAAGGCGCTTTCCTCTGAAGAACATATTGGTCTGATGTTACCCTGCAATGTCATTGTGCAAGAGCAAGATGACGGCAAGGTTGAAGTTGCGGCCGTGGATCCGGTAGCTTCTATGCAGGCCGTCGAAAATGATGAGCTCGGCGGTGTGGCGCAAGAGGTTCGAGATCTGCTAAAAAAAGTAATCGAATCGCTATAACGTAGTGGTAAGCGGATCAGGCCATTTTGTAGACTACCGAGTTGATATTCATCCCGGCTCCCACCGAGGAGAGGACGATATTGTCATCTTTCTTAATTTGATGGCCGTCCATCTTATCCCTTAAGATAAGATCAAGCATTGTAGGTATTGTAGCTACCGAAGTATTGCCCAGCCAGGAAATAGTCATGGGCATAAGATCTTCAGAAGCTTTTTGATCGTATAACTTGGCCAGTCGATCCATGATGGCTTGATCCATCTTGGCATTGGCTTGATGGATTAACACTTTATGAACATCCTCGAAAGAGATTTCGGCTTTCTCCAAGCTGGATTTCACGACACCGGGCACATTGCTCAGGGCATATTGGTAAAGCTTGCGTCCATCCATCTTCATATAAAGTGTATCGTCAAGCTGGTCATTAAAAGAGGGCTCCATGCGCAGAAAATAGGCCTCTTTCTCGGCATCAGTACGAGCTTCGTGACTAAGAACTCCGATCGGGGTATCATTTTGCTGAGCCTCTAAAACGGTGGCCCCGGCCCCATCAGCGTAAATCATGCTGTCACGGTCATGGGGATCACAGATGCGGGATAATGTTTCGGTACCGATAACCAAACAGTTTTGAGCATCCCCGCTACTAAGGTAATAATGGCTCTGAATGACGCCCTGTAGCCAGCCGGGACATCCAAATGGGAGATCATAAGCAACACAGCCGGGATTGGTTATCTCTAGTTTTTGTTTTACCCGCGATGCCAGGCTGGGAACCATATCCACGCTGGGATTGTCGGCGCGCAAATCGCCAAAGTTGTGAGCTACAATAATATAATCTAGGTCATTAAGGTCAGTTCCGGCTGATTCCAGTGCTTTCTGGGCAGCTTCTGCGCCCATATCCGAAGCCATAACACCATCGGCGGCATATCGCCGTTCGTGAATACCAGTGATTTCGGCAAATTTTTGAATAATTTCTTCATTGCTTTTTTCATACTCATTCCCGTTGGAGTCTAGAAATTGATTATCTAAAAAATAGGAATTAGGTATTTCGTTTTTGGGAATGTAGGAGCCGGTGCCTGCTATTACAGAATAAGTTGAGTTGCTCATGGGAATCGAATTAAAGTGCGTAAAAGAAAATAAAAGCCGTGTCCAAAGCCTGTTCTATTAGGCTTCAATATTTGGCATAATTTTATTTAAGAGCAAGCTTTTGAAGAATTTTTTTAGAGTCTCAATATTTTACTCAGAGGGAAGTAATCCAGTGTTTTTTTATTATTTTAAGCTTCCCAGAAAGTTGGCCAAACGGGGTTTTTAATTAGGAAAGATTACAAGTATTGATGCAGAATGATCAGATAGGTGAAAAGCAGAAAAAATATATAGCACGTTGGCTGTGGACAGGCGTAGGACTCATTTTTGTAATGCTCGTTATAGGTGGAATTACCAGACTGACGGGCTCCGGTCTTTCAATGACCGACTGGAATTTGATTATGGGGGCATTGCCGCCGATGTCGGCCGAAGAATGGCGACAGGTTTTTGAGCGATATAAACAGTTTCCTGAATACCAGCACATAAATACGGGAATGACCTTGTGGGAGTTTAAACAGATTTTTTTTTGGGAATATCTGCACCGTCTCTTGGGGCGTCTGCTGGGCATCGTTTTTCTCATCCCTTTTGCCTGGTTGTGGATTCGCGGCTATTTCAACAAAAAGCTCCTCAAGCGCATGTTTGTGCTGATGGGACTTGGTGCCGCTCAAGGTGCTATGGGGTGGATTATGGTGAAGAGTGGGCTTGTTGATGTTCCCTATGTGAGTCACTATCGCCTTGCAGCACACCTTTTGCTCGCGTTTATCTTGATTGCTTTCTGTGCTTGGTATGCCTTAGATTTGCAACAAAGCTCGAACCCTTCAACCCATTTTGGCCCCTCCTACAAACCATGGGGATTGGCAGTGGGGATACTCTTGTTTCTGCAGATATTCTGGGGTGCTCTCACGGCGGGACTCGATGCCGGCTTTATCTATAACACCTTTCCACTTATGAATGAAAGCTGGCTGCCCCAAAACGGCTTTTCGATGCAGCCGCTCCTGATTAACCTGGTAGAGAATCCCGGAACGGTTCAATGGGTTCACCGTTTGCTGGGTACCGTACTGGCATTGACGGTGTTAGGGTTGTGGGTCAAAGCAATAACCGATAATAGTCTGACTCAAGATATTAAACTTCGGGTGCATATCCTGGGCGCAATTATTCTTGTGCAGTATATGCTGGGTATCTTTACCCTTATCTACTATGTGCCAGTGGCATTAGGGGTAATCCATCAGGCTGTAGCAATGATTTTGTGGGTAGCCTGGCTGGCCTACTATCACTACTTGTCAACTATCAGCCGGCAAAATACAGTAGCCGCTTAAGCGGGCCGCTGCTGTTTAGGGCCATACCGACCATGGGATGCGAATCAGCATCAGCACGAGCCCAAGACCGTAAAAAATAAGAATCTTTTTGTAGCGAGAGGAATCATTCGTGCCGTTTTTGGCCTTGGAATAGCCAACGGTAATCAGGATTATGGCAATAATCATCGTTAGCGGATGTTCCAACATATATAGCCGAGACATGGCATCCCCCATCGCTTCTCCAGAAAAATTAGACAATCCCTTGGGAGAGATAAGGTAAAGTACCAGTCCAACAAGCAGTTGAAGATGGGATACAATGAGTCCTACCAGCGAAGCTTTGCGTACCTTTTCGGTAAATGGATTGCTTTTGAAGTAATTAACAAGCACATACCCAAAAACGATGACTAGTGCGGCCAGTACCAAGTAAGCAAATCCCGAATGTAGATATTGTAGTCCAGTGTACATAAATAGATGTTTAAAGTCGTTTGATTAAGCGGTTGCAGTATAAAAAAACTGTTCTTGCAACGGAAATTGTGAAGGAATTTATTTTTGGTTGAGCGCCTTGTTCACTGCCGGCGCTACTTTCGTGGCAAAGAGTTCGATAGAGCGCAATAACTTTTTGTGAGGCATGCTACCCACGCTCATCTGCAGCAAAAATCGGTCGTGTTCAAAAATCTCGTGTTGATATAAAATCTTGTCAATAATTTCCTGTGGACTACCGACCGCGTTGGCACCTTTTAGCGTGCGGCTTTTCTCAAACTGATCGCGGCTCATGGGCGACCATCCCCTTTCTTTGCCAATGCGATCCATGGTCATTTTAAAAGCTGGAAATGCCAGGTCAGCAGCTTCTTGAGAGTCATCGGCTATAAAACCGTGAGAGTTGATGCTCAGTTTTGGTGCCTTCTGCCCATTCTGTTCAGCGGCTCGCTGGTGGATTTCTGCCAGTTGCTTAAACTGCTTGGGCTGTCCGCCGATAATACCCAGCGCCATGGGAAGTCCCAACGCTCCCGCTTGATAAGCCGATTCAGGGGTTCCGCCTACCGCACGCCATATTGGTATTTCTTCTTGATAGGGCTGTGGATAGACCCCCCGGTTGTCGATGTCGGGACGATGGGTACCGCTCCAGCTGATGGTCTGATTTTCGCGTAGCTTCAGCAGGAGGTCCAGCTTTTCTTCGAACAGCGCCTCATAGTCATTGAGATCATAGCCAAACAAGGGAAAGGATTCTACAAAAGAACCCCTGCCTACCATAATTTCAGCACGGCCTCTGGAAAGCAAGTCAATGGCCGAAAATTGTTGATACACTCGCACCGGATCCTCCGAGCCCAATACTGTAACAGCACTGCTTAGCTTAATTTGTTCGGTACGGGCTGCAGCAGCCGAGAGTATCGTGGATGGAGAGGAGGACAGGTATTCATCCCGGTGATGTTCGCCAATCCCGAAGACATCAAGACCAGCCTCGTCGGCTAGTTCTATCTCCTGCATAAGGTTTTCCAGCCGTTTGGCCGGCGTTAGTTTAGATTCTATCTGGGGATGATTCGTGTTTTCGGCGAAGGTGTAAATGCCAAATTCCATAGTATGATCTTAATTCAAGGTGTATCTAAGAACATAACGAAGTGGGATAGGAGTAAATTCGTTCCTTGTTATTACGAGTAATATTATTCCAAAAATATATTTGCTGATTAATCGCAGCAGCCTTAAATTAAGATAAAATACTCTTAAAACTTTTAATAAGAATGTTGCTCTCAAAAGCCTGTGTATATGGATTGAGGTCGTCACTTTTCCTTGCCTCCCATGAGGGAGACGGGTACATCTCTATTCGTGAAATGAGCGAAAAGTTGGATATCTCTTTCCATTTCTTGACAAAAATTTTGCAGCAGCTAACCAGTGCGGGGCTTATGGAATCCCATAAAGGTCCAAAAGGCGGTGTACGTCTTACGAAATCAGGCTCTGAGGTGAGTTTGTTTGAAATCGTTGCGGCCATTGATGGCACTGAGCTTTTTACCGAGTGTGCCCTTGGATTGCCGGGGTGTGGAGTCAAAAAACCTTGTCCCCTGCATGACAAGTGGGCCGATACGCGTGACGGCATACGGCTAATGCTTGAAGGTACCAACTTGGTTGAACTGGCAAAGAAGGGGAAAAAAGAAAATCTCAGGATTACCGAAGACGGAGGTTTTGAATGGATATAAAAAATTATTGCAAGCATGCAAGAATCAGGAATCAGCTTGTTGCAGCAACACAACAGGCAGTACAAAAGATCCTGCTTATAGTCACAATAGGCCCATAATTAAATTGGCATAGGAGTTGCATTTACATAAATAAAAGATAAAATACTCTTTAATTTAAAAACTAAACCATCTAGAATACCAGAAACATGAAAAAACTGATAGGATTGCTCGTAATCTCATTGACGCTTTTTGTAGGCTGTGGTGGCGGTTCTGATACAGGAAACAACAAGTCGGCTTCGACTGAAAAAGAGTCAAGTGGACTCACGGATTTTGAACAAAAGAACGGCATTGGACCGGTTACTGAGGAGATTCAGTTACCCAGTAATATTGAAAAAGAGTTGGCTAAGAAAGGTGAGGCTCTTTTTGAAACAAAATGTTCTGCCTGCCACAAGCTTGATGAGCGGTATGTGGGACCGGCGCAGCGAGACTTATTGGATCGTCGAAGCCCGGAATATGTCATGAATATGATTTTGAATCCTGCCGAGATGGTCAAAAAGCATCCCGAAGCCCAAAAAATGCTGCAGGAATTTATGACGCCGATGCCCAACCAGAATTTGAGCCGCGATGAGGCTCGCACGATACTGGAATACTTCAGGTATATGAAAAAGCACAAGGATCAAATGGAAATTCAATAACTCATTCCATAAAAGACATACTAAAATCAATCATAAATCATCATAACTATGAATACAATACATAAAATAATACGCACTTGGGGATTGCCACTATTGGTGATTTCTGGGTTCCTTTTGACAGGATGTCAGAACGGACAACAACTGGGTTCATCTGCGGATGCAGCGTCCAAGGTTTACGTTTCCCCGGGTGAACACGATGAATTCTACGGATTCTTCTCGGGCGGTTATAACGGTCAGCTGGGCGTGTATGGTCTGCCTTCGGGCCGCCACATCTTTACCATTCCGGTATTCTCGCAAGCGCCTGTGAATGGGTACGGATACAGTGAAGAAACCAAGGCGATGCTGAATACTTCGCACGGCTTTGTACCCTGGGGCGATGCCCACCACCCGGAACTTTCACAAACCAATGGTGAAACGGATGGCCGATGGGTATTTATGAACGAAAACAATACGCCGCGGATAGCTCGTATTGGACTCAACGAGTTCAAGACACAGGAAATTATCGAAATTCCCAACTCGGCGGGTAATCACGCTTCTTCTTTTGTGACCCCGAATACAGAGTACGTTTCAGCAGCTACGCGATTCAGTATTCCCATGGACGATGAGAATATGCAAAACATGGATGTTTCCATCGATTCGTATAAAGAGAACTTCAAGGGTACTATTTCATTTATCAAGGTATCTGATGAAGGCAAGATGAACATCGACTTCCAAATTATGATGCCGGGTTTTGACTATGATCTTTCCCATGCTGGTAAAGGTCCGTCAAATGGATGGTCATTTTTTACCAGCTACAACAGTGAGCAAGCCAATACGTTGCTCGAAATTAACGCTTCCAAAAACGATAAAGATTTCATTGCAGCTATTAACTGGAAGAAAGCTGCTGAATATGCCAAACAGGGCAAGGGCAAAATGATTCCCGGTGAGCACGTGCGCAACTATATTGACCACGAAGAGGGCGGTATCGTCAAGAGTGAGACTATAGATAAGGTACGCGTACTCGACCCCCGTGAACTGGAGGGTATCGTATACTTCCTGCCAACACCCAAGTCCCCGCACGGTGTGGATGTAGATCCAACCGGACAATACATTGCAGCCGGCGGTAAGCTTTCAACAGTTATTCCGGTGCACTCTTTTGCTAAGATGCAAAAAGCCATCGAGAACGAAGAGTTTGAAGGGAAAGTTATGGGTATTCCGGTACTTAAGTACGATTCCATTCTGCATGGCGAAGTGGAAAACCCGGGCCTAGGTCCATTGCACACCGAGTTTGACGGTCGAGGCAATGCATATACTACTGCCTTTATCTCATCTGAAATTGTAAAGTGGAATATCGAGAACACGGAAGTGGTTGATCGTATTGATGTTTACTACTCTCCCGGTCACTTGATGATCCCCGGCGGCGACAGCCAGAATCCAGACGGGAAATACTTGGTTTCGCTTAACAAGATTACCAAGGATCGTTTCTTGCCAACGGGCCCCGAGATGTTCCACTCAGCACAGCTGATTGATATTTCTGGTGAAAAAATGAAGATGTTGCTCGATTTCCCGACCGAGGGAGAGCCGCACTATGCACAGGCTATCAAGGCTGACAAAGTAATAAAGAATCAGAAACGGTTCTATAAGCTTGAAGAAAATGGACACCCGAAAGCAACCACAAGCGAAAAACAAGCAAAAGTGGTTCGCAAAGGTAATGAGGTGCACATTTATATGACGACGATTCGAAGTCACTTTACGCCAGACAATATCGAGGGTGTAAAAGTGGGCGACGACGTGTACTTCCACGTGACTAATCTCGAGCAGGACTGGGATGTGCCCCACGGCTTTGCAATTAAGGGAGCGAATACCGCTGAACTCCTGATTATGCCGGGTGAAACATTGACCCTGAAATGGCAGCCCAAAAAAGCAGGTGTTGTGCCGTTCTACTGCACCGACTTCTGTTCTGCATTACACCAAGAGATGCAGGGTTATGTACGAGTATCAGAAAAAGATTCAGACGTAGAAATCGCCTACGGAACAGGTCAGTAAAATGACCTCAATCCTTTGTGGAGGGGAGGGTGAAGCCTCCCTTCCTCTTCTTATGAAAACTGTAAACCCGTGAGGTAACTATTATGAACAAACAACAAAGAACCTGGATGGGAATAGCATCATTACTACTGATACTGGTATACTTTTTCCCAATCTGGAGTATTAATATGGAAGCGCCGCAGTACCCGGAAGGCATTGGCATGAATATCACCGTGAATGATATACAGGGTAAAGAATTCCATGACCTGGCGAACATAAACGGACTGAATCACTACATCGGGATGAAGCCCATTACACCCGAATCAATTCCCGAGCTCAAAATAATGCCAATAATCTTTGGACTCTTGATTGTCTCGGGCATAGTAATTGCCATCTGGGGCAGTCGTAAATGGATCCTGGTGTGGCTTGGAGTTTTTGTACTGTTTGCCATTGCCGGGCTGGTAGACTTTTACCTATGGGGATATGATTACGGCCATAACCTAAATCCCAATGCGCCAATAAAAGTGCCGGGCATGACGTACCAACCCCCGCTTCTTGGCAGTAAGCAACTGTTGAATATCAATGCTACTTCCATGCCTCACATTGGATTTTACGTAGCGCTACTTTCTATGAGCATTGCTTCGTTGGCATGGTGGAAAAGTGGTGACACCGATAACGAAGGTGAAAGTGGAAAGGTTGGTACCGGTAAGGAAACCAAAGTTACTGCATAGTTAAGTAAAAATAACGAGGTAGGCGATGACTTCATTTAAAACAGCAGTAGGTTTAATCTTGATAGTATTAATGTCGGCTTGTAGTCAAGAGCCGGTGGAGATACATTACGGCAGTGATGAATGTGCGCACTGCAAAATGATGATTACCGATCCCCACTTTGCTTCACAGATTGTGACAGAAAAGGGGAAAGCAATCAAGTTTGATGCCATCGAATGCATGGCGGTATATCATCGCAATCACAGCGAGGAATTTAAGGGGGCCAAGCTTTGGGTGAATAACTACAATAAGCACGGCCAATGGCTGATGGCACCGAATGCCCAGTTTGTGAAAAGTGAAGTTGTGAAGAGTCCGATGGGCGAATCGCTGTTGGCATTTCCATCGCAAGAAGTGGCAAAAAAGCATTTGCAGGAGAAGCCCGGAATGCTCATGAACTGGGAAGAAGTATCAAAGATAAAGATGAATATGAGCAGGTAGGTTATAGAGTACTAATTGTAAAAAAGGATTGAGGATTGAAAATGTGGGCGAATAATAAAATAACAGGATTGTTATTAGTCCTGCTGCTGGCATTTCTTACGCAGCAAGGATGGGCAACTCAAATTACCGTATCAAAGAACGGAAGTATTAGCTCTATTAAAGAAGGGGTTGATCGTGCCGAACCCGGAGATACGCTGATTATCAAAGAAGGACGCTACGAAGAGCATAGTATTACCGTTGACAAACAGATGACGATTCTCGGTGAAGGAAATGTGCAAATTGACGGTAATCGGCAGGGTTTTGTGATCATAATTAGAGCTGATGATGTGACGCTTAAAAATGTTGAGGTAATGCATGCCAGCACCAGCTTTATGGAGGATTATGCGGGTATACTCGTCAAAGAGACGGATGGTGCTGTCATCGAAAACGTTACGTTGACCGATAATTATTTTGGTATTTACCTGGCAAAGTCATCGAATGCACTGATCAAAAATAATCACATCACGGCATCGATGAAGCGTGAAACACAATCTGGTAATGCTATCCATCTTTGGTATTCAAAAGACATCAGGATTGAAGACAATTATATGAAAGGTCACCGCGATGGTCTCTACTTTGAATTTGTCGACGGGGCCACGATAAAGGGCAATCTTAGTGAGGAAAATATCCGGTACGGTATTCACTTTATGTACTCGGATAACTGCCGGTATGAGGATAACACCTTTCGGGATAACGGCGGTGGCGTGGCTGTTATGTACACTTCTAATGTTGAAATCATAAATAACCGTTTTGAAGACAACTGGGGTTCTTCGGCCTATGGATTGCTGCTGAAAGAGATTAACCGAAGTAAAATTGTCGGCAATGAATTTTATAACAATTCGGTAGGCCTCTATATCGAGGCAACCAGTCGCAACGAAATTAGGCATAATACCTTTCATCAGAATGGTTGGGCAGTTAAGCTGATGGCGAACTCGACGGACAATATGTTTACAGAAAATAACTTTATCGCCAACAGTTTTGAGGTGGCGACAAATAGCATGAAAAATTACAACGAATTCAACAATAACTACTGGAGTCATTATGAAGGGTACGATCTGGATCGGGATGGAATAGGCGACGTCCCGCACCGACCGGTACGACTGTTTTCCATATTAGTTGAAAAGCAGCCGCAGTCGCTATTGCTGCTGCGCAGCTTGCTCATCGATATCCTTGATGCAGCCGAGCGCATTATGCCGGTACTAACGCCCGAAACACTGGTAGACTCCCAACCGAAAATGACCAAAGTATCATGATTACAATTAAAGGATTGAGGAAAAAATTTGGTCCCCTTACGGTTCTTGATGATATCAGCCTGGAAATTCCGTCCGGGCAGGCCACTGGCATTGTGGGCCCCAATGGCTCAGGAAAAACCACTGCTATCAAGACGCTTCTGGGACTGGTAAAACCTGATGACGGAGACATTCACGTTGATGGCGAATCCGTAATAGGAAAGTGGAATTATCGGCAAAAAATTGGCTACATGCCGCAGACTGCACGGTATCCCGAGAATATGACTGTAGCCGAGCTATTTACATTTATAAAAAATATACGTGGTGCAAAACAAACAAGCGAAGAAGAGCTGATCCAGCATTTTGGTTTACAGCCTGAGCTGAAAAAGCGCATGCGTACCCTTTCCGGCGGTACCCGGCAAAAAGTGGGTGCCGTACTGGCAATGATGTTTGATCCACAGATATTGATTTTTGATGAGCCCACAGCAGGACTTGATCCGCATGCCAGCGTGCAGTTTAAAAATCTGGTGAATCAAGAAAAGCAGCAGGGCAAAACCATACTGCTCACCTCACATATTATGAGTGAGATCGAAGAACTGGCCGATTATTTGATTTTCATTGTTGAAGGTAAGATCAGGTATCACGGTCCTATGAAAGACTTAATTGAGAAACAGCAAGAGCAGCGGCTAGAAGGCGCTGTGGCAAAAATGATGGAGGAAGCAGCAGCATGAAAGCGATGACGATCCTAAAATATCAGTGGAAGGACCTGTTTAGGGGGAAGTGGATTATTGGCTATGGCTTGATCTATTTGCTTATGGCCGATGCCATGATCCGCTTTGGCGGAACGGGTACGAAAGCAATGCTTAGTATCTCTAATATCATGTTGTTGCTTATTCCCTTGGTGGGGATGATCTACGGCGCGTTGTACTTGTATCAGTCCCGGGAATTTACTGAGCTGTTGCTGGCACAGCCACTCGACCGACCCACCCTGTTTTGGGGATTGTTTGGAGGTCTGGCTGCCCCGCTTGCGCTGGCGTATACAGCTGGCATAGGAATACCCATGTTATATACTGGTATGATTCTGACAGCCAATTTACAATCCATATTTGTGATACTTGTGCTCGGTAATGTGTTAACACTATTGTTTACCGGGCTGGGATTTTGGCTGGGGCTCAAGTTTTTCAATGATCGTATTAAAGGACTGGGCTTTGCATTGGTAAGCTGGTTGTTCTTGGCTGTTATTTATGATGGGTTGGTACTGCTGGCCATTTTCTTGCTTGGCGATTATCCCATCGAAGAGCCTATGCTGGGTATGGCCATGCTGAACCCGATTGATCTGGCTCGAATAACCGTACTGCTCGAATTTGATATCTCCGCCCTAATGGGTTATACCGGCGCGGTTTTTAATCGCTTTTTTGGCAGCATGCTGGGTATTACGGTAGCCAGTGGTTGCCTGGCCTTATGGCTGGGCATACCGCTCTGGAGAGGCAAAAGTCTTTTTAATGAAAAGGATTTCTAAAGTGAATCGGCCACAGATATGAACAGATATATCGACTTTATAAAACCTGTTTTGATCTGTTCAAATCTGTAACAAATATTATGAGGTTATGGATTTAGAATTAATCAAAAAATACAACGTGCAGGGACCGCGATATACTTCGTATCCCACAGCGGTGCAGTTCAGCGAAGCATCCGAACAAGACATCACGAATCTCCACAACTACTTGCTGGAGCACAACAGCAAACCACGTCGTATTTCACTCTATTTCCATATCCCGTTTTGTTTTTCACTCTGTTGGTATTGTGGCTGTACCAAGGTAATTACCAAAGACACCGATCGCGGCGATGCCTACCTGGCCTACCTCGAAAAAGAGATGGATCAGAAGTCGGAGCTTATTCATCCCGATTCTGAAGTCGTACAGGTGCACTTTGGTGGTGGCACCCCCACCTTCTTGCGTCCCGATCAAATTCAAAAGTTAGGTGAATTGATTCACAACCGGTTTAACCTGACAGAAGAGACTGAATTTGGCGTCGAGATCGACCCCCGTCGCTGTACGCAGGAGCATATTAAAGCACTGGTAGATATTGGATGCAACCGTGCTTCGTTGGGCGTGCAGGATACGAATGAAGAGGTGCAGCAGGCGATCCACCGCATCCAACCGTTTGAGCAGACCCGGGAAGTGGCCGGTTGGCTCCGCGATGCGGGTATTAATTCCATAAACTTTGATCTTATTTACGGGCTGCCCAAGCAGTCGCTCGATACCTTTCGCCAAACAATGGACGACGTGCTGACGCTTTCACCCGACCGGATGGCCGTATACAGCTATGCACATATCCCCTCGCTGATGCCGGCCCAGAAATTACTTAACGTCGAGGATATGCCATCCACCGACGAAAAGCTTGGGATGCTCAAATCCTCCATCGAACATCTCACCGGAAACGGTTATCGCTTCATCGGCATGGATCATTTTTCACGCGAAGGTGAAGAGCTGACCAAGGCAATGGACAACGGCACCTTGCAGCGCAACTTCCAGGGATACAGCACGTTGGCCGGCGCCGACTTGTATGCTTTCGGGATGTCCGGCATATCAAATGTAGGCTCTTGGTACTGGCAAAATGAAAAGGATCTTGCTAAGTATTACGAGCAACTAGATGCGGGGGAATCCCCGGTTTTTAAGAGTTACACCCTTACAGAAGATGATTTTATTCGGCAGGATGTTATTATGAGCATCATGTGCCAAATGGGTATCGACTATAACGAAATTGCTGACAAGTGGGGAATTAATTTCTCCAATTATTTCAGTGATGATCTGGCCCGTCTCGATGAATTTCAAAATGACGGATTAATAATTAGAACAAATAATAATATACACATAACAGAGCACGGACGACTTTTCTTGCGCAATATAGCCATGTGTTTCGATTACTATCTAAACGCATCTAAAGCCGCCCATAATTTTTCAAAAACAGTATAGGAGTTTCTTATGGAAACGAAATACATCTACAGATTTGGGAACGGAATCGCAGAAGGAAATCAAAATCAGAAAAAACTTCTTGGAGGAAAGGGTGCCAACCTGGCTGAGATGAGTTCTATCGGGTTGCCGGTCCCTCCTGGATTTACTATTACCACCGAAGCCTGCAACTACATGGTCCAGCACAATCTTAACTGGCCGGAAGGACTGCAACAGCAGGTCGAAGATGGTATTGATCATCTTGAAGAAGCCATGAGTGCGGACTTCGGGGATCCCGAAAATCCGTTATTACTCTCAGTTCGGTCGGGCGCGGCGGTCTCAATGCCGGGGATGATGGATACGATTCTCAACCTCGGATTAAATGACGAGGTCGTCGAAGGTCTGGCGCGAAAAACCAATAACAAACGTTTTGCCTACGACAGCTATCGCCGATTTATCGATATGTTTGGTGATGTGGCGATGGGCGTGCCCCATGAAGCGTTTGAGCAGGTGCTTGACAAGCTGAAAGAGGAGCAAGGTGTCTCGCTGGATACTGAGCTGAATGCCAATGACTTGCAAGAGCTAGTGAACCGTTACAAGGCGGTATATCGCAAGGAGACCGGGTACATGTTTCCGGAAGATCCGCGTGAGCAGTTGAAGTTCGCCATTAATGCGGTCTTTAAATCCTGGAATAGTAACCGGGCCGTGAAGTACCGGAAAATTAGTGGTATCACGGGTCTGAAAGGAACGGGGGTGAATGTACAGGCGATGGTCTATGGAAATATGGGCGATAACTGTGCCACGGGCGTATGTTTTACGCGCAATCCGGCGAATGGTGAGAATGAGCTATATGGTGAATTCTTGGTCAACGCGCAGGGTGAAGATGTGGTGGCCGGTATTCGTACGCCACTGGATATACAAGAACTGAAGGATCTGATGCCCAAAACATATGATGAGCTCGATAAACATACCGACAAGCTCGAGCGCCATTATCAAAATATGCAGGATATCGAATTTACTGTGCAGGAGGGAGAGTTGTTTATCCTGCAGACCCGCAACGGTAAACGCACGGGTCCGGCTGCTGTCAAAATTGCCACGGATATGGTGGATGAGGGACTTATCAGCAAAGAAGGTGCCATTAAAAATTTAGTGGAACCGGGTCATATCGACCAGATGCTGCACCCACAGTTGGCGAACGATGATATTAGTCCTAATGATATTCTCGGCAAGGGATTACCTGCTTCGCCCGGTGCGGCCGTAGGCAAAGTAGTGTTTGATTCCGAAGAAGCCGAGAGAGCCAACAACGATGGTGACTCTGTGATCTTGGTACGTATTGAGACGAGCCCAGAGGATGTAGGTGGCATGTCGTCGGCCGAAGGAATATTGACTTCTCGCGGCGGGATGACGAGCCATGCTGCCGTGGTAGCCCGCGGCTGGGGCAAACCATGCGTGGCCGGTTGCGGCGACATCGTGATCGACTACAAAAATCAGTCGTTTACCAACGGCGAAGTCACGGTCAAAGCCGGCGACTGGATTTCCCTGGACGGCACCACCGGAAAAGTGATTAAGGGTAAGAAAGAGCTGGTGGATTCGGATCTCAGTGGTAGTTATTCACAGTTTATGGAGTGGGTAGACGATCTGCAGCATATGGGTGTGCGTACCAATGCTGATACGCCCGAAGATGCGGCCAAGGCCCGTGAATACGGTGCCAAAGGTATTGGGCTGACACGTACTGAGCATATGTTCTTCAAAAACGGTCGTGTAACTGCTATGCGACGAATGATCGTGGCTGAAGATGAGCAGAAACGCCGCGAAGCCCTTGAGGAGCTGTTGCCTTATCAGCGTGAAGATTTTGCGGGCATTTTTGAGGCAATGGAAGGATTGCCGGTCACGATTCGCTTGCTGGATCCACCGCTCCACGAGTTTTTGCCACAAGAAGATGAAGAGATTAAAACGGTGGCCGATGAGCTGGACATTCCGGTTGAGAAGCTGGAGCGCAAGATCGACCAGCTCGAGGAATTTAACCCGATGCTGGGACACCGCGGCTGCCGCCTGGGTATTACCTATCCTGAGATTACGGAGATGCAAACGCGGGCCATTATCGAGGCAGCTATAATGCTACAAAAGGATGGAAAGACCGTCCTCCCCGAAATTATGGTTCCGCTTGTTGGTTCGGTAGAAGAGTTCAAAAACCAGCGAGCGGTGATCGAAAAGGCGGCACGAGCGGTCTTTGATGAAAAGGGTGTGGAGGTAGACTATAAGGTAGGCACGATGATTGAGATTCCGCGGGCCGCACTGTTGGCAGATCAGATTGCTGAACATGCCGATTTCTTCTCCTTTGGCACGAACGATCTCACCCAGATGGCTTACGGATTCAGTCGCGACGATGCGACCAAGTTTCTGCCGTCTTACATCGAGCAAGGGATTATCGAAAAAGATCCCTTCCAGTCACTAGATGTTGAGGGCGTGGGCCAACTGGTCCAAATAGGAACCGAGCGGGGACGTCAAACCAAGCCGGATCTTAAAGTAGGTATCTGTGGCGAGCATGGCGGTGATCCCGACAGTATTGCTTTTTGCTATGGATCGGATCTTGATTACGTGTCCTGTTCGCCCTTCCGGGTGCCGATTGCAAGATTGGCAGTTGTTCAATCGCAGCTCCGAGATGAAGAAAACGAATCAGAAGAAGAGGTCTTGGAAACCGTAAGCGAGATTGATTGATAACTTAGGTGGCCTGGGGCAATGATGCTCCGGGTTATCAAAATGGGAAAATTGATCTTAAATAAGACAAAAGACTATTAAATATAATATATTCAAGCAAAGCAGATTACTATGGAAATATTCAAAGAACAAAAAGTTGGAGAAATTGTAGCCGAAGATTACCGCACCGCCGGTGTATTTAAAAAATTTGGTCTGGACTTCTGTTGTGGCGGCGGAAAGCCGGTGGCAGAGGCTTGCGAGCAAAAAGGTATCAACTTGAATACGTTACTGGATGAGCTCGAAGCGGTAACTACGGAAGGTGATGACAGCCACAATTACAAAGAATGGTCACCCGAGTTGCTTATCGACTATATCGAGCAGCGACATCATCGGTTTGTGCGATCCAAGCTTCCGGAAATTGAAACTTATGCCAAGAAAGTGGCAAAGGTGCACGGGAGTCGCCACGAAGAACTCAATGAAATACTGGATGAGTTCCTGATGCTGAAAGACGAGTTGTTGGACCACCTGGAGAAAGAAGAGCAGATGCTATTCCCCTATATAAAAGAGCTGGTTAGGATTGATCAGACTGGAGAAAAAATGGAAAAAGAACCTGATTTCGGTAGTGTGGAAGATCCTGTGGAGATGATGGAAGAAGAGCACGATGAGGCGGGTGAAGCGATGGCTAAGATCCAAAAATGGACCAACAACTTTACGCCGCCCGAGGACGCCTGCGCAACCTATCGGGTGCTGTTCCAAAATCTGGAGGGGTTCCAGGATGACCTGCACAAGCACGTGCACCTGGAAAATAACATCCTGTTCCCAAAAGCACTTGAGCTGGAAAACCGACTAAATTGATGATTTCACGCTTTCAACGCAATACGAATTACGCATTATTTCTTGCGTAGTAGGTATTGCGTGGATGCATAATTTTTCTTTTCAAACTAAGTACTGTAACTCTATGTCCCATTCTCCCCACACATTTTCCATTCCCGTCATGGGAACTGGTCACTCTATCGACTCCCCCATTCGCGTTGGACCCTACGGCATCAATTCGGTGATTTCAATCGTGGATGACCTGCTGGTAGAACGTATCCGCAAACACTATTGCAAAAAGTTTGACCTGCCCTATGATAATATCCCGCGAAGCGCCGAAGATGGGCGGGCCAAACGGATTACGGCTTATTTGAACCTTGTGCATGAGATTGTGAAGAGACAGTTTGAGGCAATTAAAAGCCAGCCGTTTTTCGAGGACAACGAAAAAGCCAAGTATTTTGAACTGTTGCCCGGTGAAAGTAAGCTGAAACAGATGTATAATCGGTTAATGGGGTCGGATGAAGGTCCACAGCGGGATTCCTTGTCTTGTGAATTGTCGCGACTAATGCGTCCCGGCTCCGTGGATGTAAACATTATGGCCAAGGTGGACGGTATGAACTATGAGAAAAACGGTACGCCTATGAGTGCTGAGTTCAGTGATGCCAGCGCCGCTCTGCGAGGATACGCCAAAAGTAATCTTTCCTCTAGTCTTATCTTGTCGGCCGGATTTAACCCGCGACTTTATAATTATATCAGCGAGTTCAAGGATTTCTATCGGGACGCCAAGGGTAAGATCAAGAAGAAAATCATCCTGAAGGTCAGCGATTTTAGGTCGGCACTGATACAGGGCAAGTACTTGGCGAAAAAGGGACTTGAGGTTTTTGAATACCGTATTGAATCGGGATTAAACTGTGGCGGACACGCCTTTGCCTCGGATGGGTACCTGCTGCCTTCGCTGCTCAAGGAATTTGCTGAAAACCGTGAGCGACTGACATCGGCCATCCAGCCACTCATTGAGAAATACTATAAAAATGAGGCTGATGGTTTTTCATCGGAGTGGGAGGTCACGGAGCCTCGTTTGACCGTGCAGGGCGGTATTGGCACGAGTGGTGAGGCCAAACGTCTGCTTAATGAATTTAATATGGACGCCACCGGCTGGGGAAGTCCTTTTTTGCTGGTGCCGGAAGCAACGACCGTAGACAAAACCACACGCGATCTGCTTGAAAATGCCACCGAAGAGGATTTGTATCTAAGTGATGTATCGCCGCTGGGAGTACCCTTTAACAACGTGCGTAACACCGGCTCTGAGCAATGGCATCAAGAGCGAATTGAGAAAGGGAAGCCGGGTTCTCCCTGCCCTAAGGGATTTCTGGAAGCCAACACCGAGTTTACTGAAAACCCGATCTGTACGGCTTCAAACCAGTACCAGTTGTTAAAATTGGATGAGATTAACCAAAGCGATCTTGCTGAGGAGGAAAAAGAGCAAAAACGTGAAAAAGTACTCAACAAAGCGTGTCTGTGTGACCACTTGGGCAATGGCGCGCTTATTGACCTGGGCATCTTGGCCGAGCACCGAGCGCCACAATCGATCTGTCCGGGTCCCAATATCGCCTGGTTTGATGAGGAATATACCCTGAGGGAGATGGTGGGCCATATTTATGGTCGCGGTGAATCGCTTGTCCCATCCGAGCGTCCCCACATGTTTGCCAAAGAGATTGTGCTGTACGTGGATTATGTCAAGGATTTGATCGAGCAAAGCGATGATCCCGCTTCCGACATGAAAAAGCTAACCAAATTTAAAGAAAACCTTGAGGATGGTATGGCATACTGCTTGGAGATTTCGGAAGCAAGTACTTATAAGGATGAAAACCTAGAATCTATCCCCGCAACAGTGCAGGAGCAGAAAGAGCGTCTGCAGGCATTGTATTCGCAATTCAAAGAAGCGCAGTGCGCCTCGGCAACTACATAAAATCAGATCTAAATATTCAGTATAAACCTAAAAGGAGATTATGATGGAAACGGAGCAACGAGAACGATCCTGGGCCGAACCGTACAAGATTAAGATGGTAGAACCGGTGCGTATGATAAGCCGTGAAGAGCGCCAGAAGGCCATAGAGGAGGCCGGGTATAATACGTTCTTGTTGCGATCGCGTGATGTTTACATTGATCTGTTGACGGATAGCGGAACTTCAGCCATGAGCGACCGCCAGTGGGCCGGAATGATGATGGGAGATGAGGCCTATGCCGGCAGCGAAAACTTTTACCATCTCGAGGATGCAATCCACGATTATTACGGATATGAGCACGTGGTCCCTACGCATCAGGGGCGTGGGGCTGAGCATATTATCTCGCAGCTGATGATTAATGAAGGGGATTTTATTCCCGGGAACATGTATTTCACAACAACCAAACTTCACCAGGAGCTGGCGGGTGGTACTTTTGTTGATGTCATCATTGATGAAGCCCATGATCCTGAAAACGAGCATCCCTTTAAGGCGAATGTTGATCTCAACAAGCTGGAAGATTTGATAAAAGAGAAGGGAGCTGATCGTATCCCCTATGTGTCGATTGCAACTTCAGTGAATATGGCGGGAGGTCAGCCGATCTCCATGGCCAACCTGAAAGAGGTACGGGCATTGACCAATGAATACGGAATTCCAATCATCCACGATATGACTCGGGTAGCCGAGAATGCCTATTTTATTAAGCAGCGCGAAGAAGAATATGCTGATACTTCTATCAGGGATATCGTATATGAGATTTGTTCGCTGACCGATGGAGCCACAATGAGTGCCAAAAAGGATGCGCTCGTTAATGTTGGGGGATTCCTGGCTCTCAACGATGAGGAGCTGTTCAGGGAAGCCCAGAATATGGTGGTTGTGTATGAAGGACTGCACACCTACGGCGGTATGTCGGGAAGAGATATGGAAGCGCTGGCTATTGGAATCACTGAGTCAGTGGATGAAGACCATATCCGGGCCCGGGTAGGCCAGGTACAGTATCTGGGAAACAAGCTAATAGAGATGGACGTGCCGGTGGTACGACCGATTGGAAGCCACGGAGTATTTCTAAATGCCAAGAAAATATTGCCGCATCTCTCCCAAGACGAACTACCAGCACAGTCGTTGGCTGCGGCACTGTATGTTGATTCGGGCGTACGGAGCATGGAGCGCGGCGTGGTGTCGGCTGGTCGCAATCCAGAAACCGGTGAACATAACTATCCCGAGTTGGAGCTCGTGCGGCTAACGATTCCGCGCAGAGCCTATACCCAGGCACATATGGATGTGGTGGCGGAATCAGTAGAAGCAGTGTACCAAAATCGTGAATCCGTTAGCGGGTTGGCTTTTGATTATGAACCCGAATACCTGCGCTTTTTCCAATCCCGATTTAAGAAAGTGTAATTCAATAAATTACCAAATCTCGTTCCGTCCCTCTGGTGCGGAACGAGAAAAAAAGCACAAAAAAGTATATTTCAGCTACAACTTTTAGAATTTCTAGTTTGAATATATATATATCAGTATCCTGTTAGCTACATTTTATTTACTGTTAGTTACAGGTTAGTTATATATTAGTAACCAAATAGTAAAAATACTTGTTCTGTATAGGGCAATCATCGTATATTATAAACAGTTGATCAAAAAAGAGCCTTGCAACCGCAAGGCCTTTTCTATTTTCGCCCCTCTAGAACGAACTCCCCAAACACAGAAAATCTATTTGGCCTAATCTTCAATTGGTTCCAATTTAGCAGAAAAGTGTCGTAGTACATCAGGGCCGTCTACGATCTTATAGCCGCGCAATTTCTTACGCTGTTTATAGGCATTAATAATTACCTCTGCTAAATAATCGACATGGCTTTGAGTATAAACTCTACGCGGAAAAGCCAGGCGAACCAGTTCCATACTTGCAGCTTTTTCTGTGCCGTCGGGTTGTTTACCAAACATGACGGTTCCGATTTCCACGCCGCGAATGCCGCCCAGCAGGTATAACGCATTATTAAACGACCAGGCCGGATATTGTGTGGGTGGAATATGGGAAAGCATCTCTTTGGCATCGATATAGACGGCATGTCCGCCGGTGGGTTGTACGATAGGTATTCCGGCCTCAGTGAGTTTATCCCCCAGATATGCAATAGAGCGAATACGGTAGCGCAGGTAGTCTTCGTCTAGGGCCTCGTAAAGCCCGCGAGCAACAGCTTCCATATCATAGCCGGCCATACCTCCATAAGTGGGAAAACCCTCGGTAAGAATTTCAAGGTTACGACACTCGGAAGCCAGTTCATCACTGTTTAAAGCTAAAAAGCCACCGATATTGGCCATGCCGTCTTTTTTAGCACTCATCGTGCATCCATCCGCATAGCTGAACATCTGGCGGGCGATATCAATAGTTGATTTTTCTTCAAAACCCTCTTCCCGGCTCTTGATAAACCATGCATTTTCAGCAAAGCGACAGGCATCAATAAAAAACGGGATGCCGTATTCTTGCGCAATTTCCGAAACCGACCGGATATTCTTCATGCTGACCGGCTGACCGCCCCCGGAATTGTTGGTAACCGTAATCATGATGACGGGAATGCGGTCGCTTCCCACCTCTTTGATGGTCTCTTTTAGTTTGTCCAAGTCCATATTTCCCTTGAAAGGATGTTGGGTACGCGGCTGTTTGCCCTCCTCGATGACGAGATCACGGGCTTCAGCTCCGGCATGTTCTACGTGGGCCCGAGTGGTATCAAAATGTGTATTGCTGGGGATGACATCCCCTTTGCCGGCGATGGTGGTAAAGAGAATGTTTTCTGCAGCTCGTCCCTGGTGCGTTGGAATTAGGTGTTTGAACCCGGTTATATCTTTGACAGCCGACTCCAGTCGATAAAAGGAAGAAGAGCCTGCATAGGATTCATCACTGGCAATCATTCCAGACCACTGCTGGGATGACATCGCGCCCGTACCGCTGTCGGTCAGGAGGTCGATCAGCACATCCCGCCCCTTGAGTAGAAAAGGATTATAGTGTGCTTTCTTGAGCAGCTGAGTGCGCTCTTCCATTGTGGTAAAGCGAATAGGCTCTACCGAGCGAATTCGAAAAGGTTCGATAATGGTATCGGTATGGAATTCATTAAGCTTCATAAGTAAATCCGTTTTGTGAAGGTAAAAGTCGAAATAAATGTGTGATTTAATTTTGGAAAACATGCAATTAGCGATAATTTAAGATAAAATAGTCTTAAATATAAATGGCTCAGGATAATGCTGGATTCTTTTTTTAAACCCAACGGCGTTGTAGTCATCGGGGCTTCCCGAGATCCACATAAGCTGGGATACGGTGTAGTTCGAAATCTCAAGGAGTTTCGATACAACGGATCGATCTACCCGGTCAACAAATCGGCCTCAGAAATTCTGGGTGAGCCATGTTACCCTTCTGTCAGCGAGGTTCCCGATCCGGTTGATTTAGCCGTCATTGTAGTGCCTGCACCAGTGGTGCCTGATATGCTCAGGGAGTGTGGGGCGCGCGGCATTCGGCATGCCATCGTAATCAGCGGCGGTTTCAGCGAAACCGGCGAAGAAGGGAAAGCACTTGAAGAAAAATTAAAGGAAATTGCGAAAGACCAGGATATGCGGGTTATTGGCCCAAATTGTATCGGCACTATTGATACGCATACTCCCGTAAATACCACTTTTGTGACGGGAATGCCCGAGGAAGGAGAAATTGGATTCTGTTCGCAGTCGGGCGCGATGGTAGCTTCCGTAATAGACTGGGCGCGCGGGGCCGGGGTCGGCTTTTCTCGTATCGTAAGCTTGGGAAACCAGGTTGACGTTAATGAAACACAGATGATAGAAGCACTGGCTGAAGATCGGGAAACAAAGGTGATTACGGCCTATATCGAAGGCGTTTCGGATGGGCAGGCCTTCCTGGAGGCAACTAAAAAGGCTGCACTGAATAAACCGGTAGTAGCGCTAAAGGGCGGACGAGGAGAAAGTGGTGCTAAGGCAGTGGCGTCTCATACGGGAGCACTGGCAGGTAGCGCCGAAGCATATGAAGCAGCGTTTGAACGAAGTGGCGTACAACAGGCGAATACGATGGAGGAGATGTTTGATTGGGCTCGCGCCTTGGCCTGGCAGCCGCTGCCCCGGGGAAAGAGAGTGGGAGTGCTGACCAATGCCGGCGGTCCGGCAATACTGGCGGTAGATGCCCTCGAAAAGTCCGGACTTGAATTAGCAACGCTCACTGATAGTACAAAATCATACCTGCGTTCCCGTCTTCCCAAGGCGGCCAGTGTCAGTAATCCGGTTGATGTACTGGCCGGATCGGGTCCGGGCACCTACGCGGTAGCGCTGGATGCCTTGTTAACCGATGAAACCGTTGATGCTGTTGTTGTGATTCAGGCTCCGCAGGATTGGTTTTTGCCGGCAAGTCTGGCTGAAGTAGTGGGAGAAGTAGCCGGAGTGCACGACAAACCGGTTATTGCTTCCATCATGGGTAAGGCCTCAGTTGAAGAGGCGCTCAATATTCTACATAAGCGAAAGGTTCCCAACGTCTCTTTTCCCGAGAGAGTGGCCTCAGTACTTTCAGCGATGGTGAATCGCAAACAGTGGCTGAAAACCCCTCAAAATACACCCCCGGAATCAGTGGATGTTGATAAAAAGGGAATTCGAAGAGCGGTGACTCAGGAGGACTGGGAAGATGTTTTGAGTGAATGTGACATTTTACTGCCGCCGCAGAAGAAAGCAAAAACGCCAGAGCAGGCGCTTAAATTTGCAAAAGAAATTGGTTTTCCGGTAGTGTTGAAACTGATTTCCGAATCGGTGAGTCACAAAACGGAAGTAGATGGTGTAAAACTGGACTTGCGGAATGATGACCAAGTACAAATGGCGTGGGAGGAAGTAAAAGAATCTGCTAACAAAGCCGGAGCAGTCATGGAAGGTGTGTTAATTCAGAAAATGTTTACCGGTGGACAAGAGGTGATCCTCGGTATCAATCAGGATGAGCAGTTTGGTCCGATGGTACTGTTTGGTAGTGGTGGTACGGACGTAGAATTACTCAAAGATGTAGCCTCTGGAATAGCTCCGCTGAATCGAATGCAGGCAGAACACCTGATCGATAAAACCAGAGCCGGCACAAAACTTCAAGGCTGGCGAAACCAAGCACCGGCTGACCGAGAAACTGTAATATCGTATTTAATGCGGATGGCACAGTTAGCCAACGATATTCCAGAAATAAAAGAACTGGAGGTCAATCCCCTGTATGTATTACCGGAAGGGGCGTATGCCTTGGACGTGCGCGGCTCCCTCGCTGAAGATAAACAGACCGAGAAGTTAGAGACTCTATAAAATTCTCGTCACATTATAAAGCAATATGTTTTCTGTTCATGAATTTACAAGAGGTTCAATTTTTTAATCCGAATGGATAGAACAGCTCCAACACAGCAACCTGCCCGGATGCATCCCCTACTTTGGAAGATTTCTCTGGGTTGCTTTATTATTGCAGCTCTGACGGGTTTCCTGTATCGACTGGGGATGGTCGGGTGGTTGTCCACACCGTTGGGACTGGCGCTAGATAACATACGCCATGCCCACTCCCACCTGATGTTCTTCGGATGGGCCGTACCCTTCCCGATGGTTATATTGCTTAACTATATAGTTAGTAAGGACGGTCAAAAGCGCAGAGGTATCGATTTGATGAAGTACTCTCTGGCCGGAGCACTAGCCGCTGGCGTTCTGGCCTACCCCTTCTTTTTGTTTTATGGATACCGACCCGTCGAAATGGGATCCGTCTCACTGCCCTTGTCAGTGATCTTGTCGGGAGTGGTGATGATCTGTTGGTATGGCTTTCTTAGGGGATACCGGAAGGTGCGCGATTTGTTGGATGCGGATGCTTCACAGCTCTGGTTCGACGGCGCGCTGGTTATGCTGCTGGTCTGTTCGCTGGGGGCCTGGGGCGTTGCTATAATACAGGCTGTGGATCCCAACAACCATCTTTTTATGAAGAGCTTGACACATTTTTTCCTGGCCACCTTTACGGAGGGATGGGTAGTACTGGTGCTGTTGGCTATTCTGGTGATGAAGCTCCGACCTGCATCAGAAGATTGGGAATTGACGCCTAATTTCTGGCTCGGCTGCATCGCGATTGGGGCACCACTCACGTTTCCCTATGGCATATCAGAGTCGCTACTTTCACCGATGTTGCTTATGGTCGCGCGTTTGGGCGGGGGATTAGCTGCCGTTGGGTTATTGGGTGTAAGCTACACCTTTATTTCATCAGGCAACTGGAAGCACAAGTTATGGGGTTGGGCAGTGGGCCTGCTGGCATTTAAGGCGGTGATGCAGCTCTTCGCCTCGATCGTGCCGTCCTCATTCTGGCTGTCTGATCACGCGCTCCGTATTTTTTACCTGCACGTTCTACTGCTGGGAGCCTTGACGCTAACAATGACTGCCTGGCTACAAAGTGGGTCTGGGATTACAGACAGCTATTTTTATGCCATTGTCATATCCGTTTTTGTAGTGTTGCTTAGTCTTGTGTTGCCTACTGCTTTTTGGCCCGCGAACTGGGGCGGCACGTGGATATACCAGGCACTTGTGGTCGCGGCCTTACTACCCCCACTGGCTGTGGGCACGCAATGGGTTGCAATTACAATATCACAAAAGAAAAAAGTATAATGCAGGATATTCGAAACGACAACGATATTGAAACGCTGGTTCACGCTTTCTACGATCGAGTCCAAGAGCACGAGCGTCTTGGCTATATCTTTAATGATGTTGCCGAGGTGGATTGGGATAAGCACCTGCCGAACATGGTTAATTTCTGGTCAAACGTGTTGTTTCGTACGCAGCGATACGAGGGACGTCCCTACCGCCAGCACGTGTCACTGCCGATCGAGAAGATGGATTTTGAGCGTTGGTACAAGCTGTTTGTGGATACAGTTGACCAGCATTTCGAAGGAGAAAAAGCAGAATATGCCAAGGAGATGGCGGGCAAAATTGCCTCGTCATTTTCGGTGCGTATGGAGATGGATGGCGAATTCGAAAATAATCAGTAAAGGCATGGACAACACAAGTAACCCGGCCCAAGATAACATGGAGATGGCAGAATCGATTCGGCAAGCCTGCATCAATGCTGCCAGGGATGGATTTCGCGATGCATCAATGAGCGGGCTTTGTGCTGAAGGCGCTATGGAAGCAGCTGTAAGTGCCATCCAATCGCTAGACATGGAAAAGCTAATCCAAAACCTTGAATGAGATGAAAAACGGGATTGTAATTGCGACAATAATGTTAGTTACAGGTGCAACGTTTTTCGGATTTTCACAACGTCAGCAGCCGGAAACACAGCCGCTGATTCCGATGATGCGGATGCTGCTGGCCGATATGCAAACGGTAGATCAGGGCATATTTACCGAGAATTATGAGATGATAGCCAAGGGTGCCAGTGGCATTTCTGATCATCCCAAAATGACCCAGCAAGACAAACAGATTATCAAAAAAACGCTGGGGAAAGAGATGGAAAAGTTTGTAGCTTTTGACATGACGGTGCATCACCACGCCGATTCGATACGAATGGCTGCGCTGCAGGAGAATATGCAGCAGGTGTTGCGTCACTACCGCATCGTGCAGCAGGGCTGCGTGGACTGCCACTCGAATTACAGAACCAGAATTTCGAAAGCTCGGAAAACGGATAAGTAGCATGGAGCAGCCAATTATCGGCTATCACAAAGACGACGAAGATGACTGGGTAGCAGAGTTGGCGTGCGGACACAATCAGCACGTGCGGCACGATCCGCCTTGGCAACTGCGTCCGTGGGTAACAACCCCCGAGGGACGCGAAAGCCGATTGGGCAATAAGCTGGACTGCAAGAAATGTAATCGCAATGAACCTAAAGATTTTCAACCCTAATGCCATTTGTTAGTCGTACATTTGTTAAAGCCGGCATGATCTACTTTGTGCTATCGCTCATTGCCGGACTACTACTTGAAATCGATGCTGTATCGTTGCCTGCACTGATGCCGCTCTTCTGGCACATGCTAATGGTAGGCTGGATCACGCAGATCATCTTTGGTGTCTCCATCTGGATGTTTCCCGGTCGTAATCGCGAAGAGGGGTTTGTTAATCAAAAATGGGGTTGGCTAACTCTCATTTTGCTAAATTCCGGATTGGTGTTGCGCCTGATAGCCGAACCGGCCCTGGGATATTCCGAAGCGCAAATTTGGTCGGTGCTATTGGTAGGTTCAGCGGTGCTCCAGGTCGCAGGTGGCACAACTTATCTCATTGAGATGTGGCCGCGCATCATGTCCAAGAAGCAGCAGCGCAAAAAACGTAAACGCCGGAGGGAGAGCTGATGCCAAGACCCAGTCGATGGATGATTCGATGTTCGTTTGTGTATCTGTTTTTGGGAATCCTGATGGGTGCCATGATGCTCATCCACAAGGCCTACTTTATCCATTCCGCTATTTGGATGCTGCTGCCCATTCATATTGAGGTCACTATTTTCGGTTGGATCATACAGCTGACGCTGGGCACGGCCTATTACATGCTACCCCGATTTCTGGAAGGCCCGTCCCGCGGCGACAGCAGGCTGGCCTACGTGATGATAGCATCATTAAACCTGGGAATTATTTTCGTGATTGCGGATTCCCTGTTATCATTTGCTTTACCCTTTGATTGGATAGGGAGAATTTTTGAGCTCGCTGCTGTTGGACTGTTTGTGAAGCTCCACTGGAATCGCATTACCACCTACCGAACTAGCTGATATTTAATTAAAGAAAATTAAAATCATTAACTACTAATCATTTGCAAGCAATGTCTTATCAAGATAAATACACGACGGCCGAAGAGGCTGTAAAACTTATCAATTCGGGCGACCGCGTTTTTATTCACAGCGTAGCTGCAGCTCCTCAGCCACTGATTAATGCTATGACTGAAAGGGCACCGGAGCTCGAGAATATTGAAATTGTGCACTTGCATACCGAGGGTGAGGCCCCCTATGTGAAGCCAAAGTACAGCGATACCTTTCATACGAATGCCCTGTTCGTGGGTGCTAATGTTCGCAAGGCGGTAAACCAGGGCAGTGCTGATTACATGCCAATTTTCTTGAGCGAAGTGCCGGGCCTGTTTCGTCAGGGTATTATGCCGATCGACATGGCGTTGGTACAAGTGTCTCCGCCTGATAAGCACGGCTACTGTTCGTTGGGCGTTTCGGTGGATGCCAGCCGGGCAGCTCTACAGGAAGCCGACAAAGCGATTGCGCTGGTAAACCCCAATATGCCGCGAACGCATGGTGATGGTATTTTCCACGCCAGTAGATTCAATGCCCTGGTGAAAACCGATGAGTCATTGCATGAACTGAACATGCCGGCTCCCAGCGATGTAGAAAAAAGGATCGGTCAAAACTGCGCTGAGCTTGTTGAGAATGGGGCCACCCTTCAGATGGGTATTGGTGCTATCCCCAACGCCGTGCTTGATGCACTTGATGGACACAAGGATTTGGGGATCCATACCGAGATGTTTTCCGATGGGGTGATCGACCTGGTAGAAAAGGGTGTCATCACCAACAAAAAGAAAGCCATACATCCCGAAAAAATTGTCGGCAGTTTTGTGATGGGCAGTCGTGATCTTTACGATTTCGTGGATGATAATCCCATGATTGCAATGCTTGACGTGGCCTACGTAAACGACACGGCCGTAATTCGAAGAAATCCCAAAGTGACTGCTATCAATAGTGCAGTAGAGGTTGATATCACCGGGCAGGTATGCGCCGACTCAATCGGCACCTATCACTATTCTGGGGTCGGCGGACAGATGGATTTCATTCGCGGAGCCTCACTCAGTGAAGGTGGCAAGCCGATCATTGCGCTGCAGTCAACAACCAACAAAGGGGAAAGCAAAATTGTGCCGCATCTCAAGCAGGGAGCCGGTGTGGTGACCACCCGGGCACATGTTCACTACGTAGTTACTGAGTATGGTGTAGCTAACCTGTATGGCAAAAACCTGCGCGAGCGGGCTAAAGAGCTGATTCATATTGCACATCCAGATCACCGAGAAACACTAAAAAAATCAGTGAAAGACCGGTTTAAACATGTGTAGAGTATCGCTCTTTAGTTTGGCAGTTCTCAACTACCAGTACTGAACGCTGTAGTTATTGATGAGAAAAGGGGTTCAATGGCAATCATTGAACCCCTTTTAATTTATAGTCCTGAAATAATGTATGCTATGGATTAAAACCACTCACTACCGAATGAGCAATGAAATAAATATCACCGCTCAATCCGCTTACTTCGCAGGTGTATTCGGTGACGTTATTGTGCTCTTGTTTATTTCCATATTGTCCGGGAGCCACAGTATAATTAGGGCCTTTTTTAGGATAGGGTTGATTGCCAACATAAAGATGTGTTTCGCTCATGGTGTAGGTCTTGCCCGTATAATCCGACAACTTAGTCATCTTGTAGGTTGCAGTAAATTTACCATCAGCATATACTATAGTTAATTTTCCAACCAGTGTTCCTTTGCTTAAGTCACACTGTCCGGCTCCAGCATAGATATCATATGTAAGTTCTTCTCCTTCAGTGATAGGACCATTCGTCCATCCCCACCGTGCAAAAAAAACATTGTTGATTATTTCTTCACTGAAGCACGTAGAATAATCATCATCTACATTTTTTGTGGTATTTACAGTTTTAGTCTTAACAGCGAAGGTCGTTTCGTCACCAACCATCACTGTTTGACCATTGTTTTCAATCAGAGTTACTCCTGTAGTTACCGGTTTGGCTTTATTACGACTATTTTTGATTTGATGTATGATATCTTTCACTTTTTGAACATCAAAGAGCGGTTTACCATCATTGTAAATTCTGGTAGAAATATTTTTATACTCACCGATCTTATCTACATCAAAAGGAGGTTTATCAATTAAAGACCAGATGATTACTTGAATTTCTCGATAGGTTAATGCGGGATCATCGGCTTTAAGATCATCTTTTATCTTCATGAAATAGTTGAGGTTATCCCAATCAGCCAACCCTTTAGTTGAGTATAGTTTTGTTCCTTCATTCAACCCAAAGGAGGCCTTTTCATTCCACTCAACACACCATCCTTCAACTTCATGGCCTCCATCCAGCGAAATGCTAAAGAAACTGTCATGGGGGCCCTCTTTCGCAAGATTCATTGTTACGTTTTGACCCCCTTTTATAGGAGTAACTGGCTTAAGTGACTGAAGGCTTTCAGCAAGTTTGGTATTTGTACTTTGTTCACACGATGATAAGGCAAAAATTACTGTTGCAAGCAACAAAATTAATATAGACCCATCTATCCGTTTCATATACTCCCTCTCTTTTTTGATTATTGTTTTGAACAGTGAATTTTAGCAAAAAAAGGAAATATAGATAGTTAAATTATTCTAACTATATGTTTACTATCGGTTTACACCCATTGTATACACTTTCTGTGAGGCCATGTGGAGCAGGTTTGATACAATGATTTTCAGCAACTTATTGTTGAAATGTAAATTAACAGATTTTGCTTGCTTTGACCTGCGATCATACGTCTTGATAGCCGGGACCCATCTCCATCGAAACAAGCATCAGCCGTGAGGCAATCACCTAACCACTTATTTTGAATGGGAAAGCAAAGAGGCAAATCGCGGTTGGATGAAAAGTTCCGATTTTGAAGAGGGAGAATAAGTTTGGCAAAGCCTGATCGAGTAGGGCAAAAATCGAAATCGAATAGGAGCTCAAAACTCACAAAGGGCTACATGAGTATACGAGCAACGAAAATGGCTAAGATTTCACCCGATTTCTGCCTTGCTTATCTTCCGACGAATTTGGCTGCTCTTGAAGATCATTCTCGATTTCAATCTCCGATTGTTGATTTATTTTATCATCCTTTTCTGACAATTCAGGATTGCTTTTGGAGCTTTTGCGAAGTCGATTAACCAGCTGATCGGCCAGTTGGTTGAGGTTTTGTTTTTTCTTCTTACGCCAAGCTTTATCCAGACCATAAACGGCTAATATGGAGGATAGTAATATTAACAGATAGAGATAAATAGTTGGCGTTGGCATCACCGAACCAGTTATAATACATAACAGCGTTCCCAGTCCACCACCGTACATGGCAGCTTCAGTTTTAGGGCTGGCAAGTCCTATTTGCTGGCTAAGTCGCAACCGTGTATGATTCTCACGACTGCTAATAGTCATTTTTGTTTGAACTCCTGAAAGGCTCAGGTGCGTCCACTCCATGTGGGCCGGGTCTTCATTTATTTCCCCGTATTGAGTCCCCAAATGGTGACGGAGCACTGAGGTCAGTTCATCCCATAAATGAGGTTCCATTTCCATGGCAAGGTCGCGCTCTTCAAAGTTGTGAGTTTTGTTCGAGCTGCTATGGGTTACAGTATTTTCATCCTGAAATTCCAAAGCGGCTGCGCGCAGGTATTTGTTATTAAGTCCAACCTCATCACCGATTTGCTCCAGTTCCTGCATCGAGATGCCCTTTTCTGTCTGGAGATCCGTTTCTAGGTCACTGTTTTGTAGCTCAGTGGCCAGCTTAATTATTTTTTTCACCTCTTCTTGGTTGTATTTGTTTTCCGACATTGGTTTTCCCCTTTTTATGGAAATACACTCAAACAACTAATAAAAAACGATGGGTTGATGCCAGTTTAAACTGTTGTTCAAAAGAAAAGATAAGGTCAATAAAAAACCGGAGCTGGAATTCAACCAGCTCCGATCGGTTATACTCGCTATCTCTCCACGGCTTCAATGGTATGACCATTTGAATGGGTAAACCTTACAAAAAAATTAGGCTGACCGTGACGGGATCGAAACGATAAGGTCGACATTTCCGAGCCCTATCCAAAGTAGAAAGTTCAGGCACAAAAGCACCGCAAGACTCACCACGCCCCTGGATCAAATTGTTGTGCATAAAGCTGCTCACCGGTGGTACAAAGTGAGCTGACAGAACTGCTCGGGATACCGATCTTTAAATAGCACTGTCTGATAAAATTGTTGGAAAGGTGATTTTGGCTCGTCGTGATATTATGTTGTGGGCTCATTATAACAGTGCCGTGTTATGGGCTTAAAAAGAGAAAAAAGCTTTATGGTTAAGTTTCGCGACCCGTTACAACTTTCATTTTTTATTATTGTAACAGCATTTCTACTGTCAGCATGTAGTAGCTCGAAGAACGCAATCAAAGTTGACTCTCGTTGGCAGGAAGACTACCTGCACCTCGAAGAACGGGAAGTGCCCTCACTTGAGCAGCGCCGATATCTGCCCGAACAGCAGATATATTACTCCTTCAGTAACGACAGCGACAACCTGTACATTATGATGGAGATGGTAAGTAAGCAGGTGACAGCAAAAATGCTCTTTGCGGGATCAACGCTGTGGATCAACACGGAGGGGAAATCAAAAGAATCCATGGGGATAAAGTTTCCCCTCGCAATGGAAGGGGAAACTCGGGATCAAGAGGGAAAGGCCAATCAGGCCCCGGGCGAACGCTTGAAGGCTATAATGGAAGATAAAAGAAGGCTCACATTAATTGGGATCAGAGACAAAGAATCTGTTGAAATAAATCACCTGGAGCCGGGTGCGCCTAATGCGGTAATCTGGGCGGATGCCAAGAGTGGTCACCTGATGTATATGGCTCGTATTCCCTTCCATACTATTGGGATCGGGGAAGTTGACACAGAGGACAAAATTGCTATCGGCTTTGAAACAGGCTCCCTCGACGAGCCCGAACCGCAGAGCCAGATAGGAGGAATGAGGCGTACCGGCCGACGGGGTACGCCGCGTGGCAGGAGAGGTGGTCAGCAAGGAAGAAAGTATTCTTCAGAAATGACGCAGTCCACAGAATTTTGGTTTCAGTTCAATTTGTCGGCACAGCAGGGGACAGAATAGGCATGAGGAGGCAAAGGAGTCAGAATAAAATTTTTGGGCATTTTGTTTTCTGAGGTATTAAAAAGCCACTGGCCGAAGCAGGGTCGGTCTTCGTTGAACATGTTGGGGTGGAAACTTTGATTAGTGATTTCTTTTCGGAGAATAAACCCAGGTTGGTCTTTGCGAATTCACCCATCTTCAAAAATGAGTCTAAACCTCCTTTTTGTATCGGCATGTTTGTATTCTGATGTCGAGGCCTCACGAGAGATCGGACTGCTAACTCAACTATACGAAGCCGATCTGGGATTAAGGTGAGACAAGTCCCGCGATCAACGGGATGCCATGGCAAAGAACCTTCGGGCCGGAAGAGAAGACACGGGAATTAGGCTTCTCCTTCTAAGATGGACCTAGCTGATTAATTGCATTAGAATTGTAGATCAGTCCCGAATTAATCCTGACGGATAGGCCACAACGCTTTCGTGTCCATCTTTGCCCACAGCAGAGACGCCAAACAGGTAGTTGTCGATTACAATGTTTTCCAGGGTAAACTCGCTGACATCGTCCACATAGCGCACGTTTTGCCAGAGCGGTGCGGTCGTGCGTCGCCAGTAAATTTTATAGCCTTTGATGAGGTCACTATCCGGTTTTTCCCAGCGAAGAGTTGTGGATGGCTGCACGGCTCCACCGATTTCGACATTCTGAGGTTTGGGCGGGGCTTCTGCCAGTGAGGCCAGCGCCACCGCATTAACGGCCGTAAGCTTGCGGGCGTAATCAAAATTTACTCCTTCAATTACGTCACCGTAGTCAATGCCATTTTCCGTGCGGACATCTTGGTGTTGCCGGTTGTAATTTTCGTGGGCTTCCATAATGCGTACGCCCGCAAAACCGGCATTATTGAAGGGACGGTGATGCCCGCCGCGTCCAAACCGATCAAGCCGGTAAATAAGCATGGGATTCATTTGCGGCATATATAGCTCGGTGGTCTCGTATATATACCGGGCCAATTGACGCGATATGCCATCATTTTCGCCCCCATAGTAGCGTTTCATCTGGAGTTCGCGCTCGGAGGCATTGGAAGAGTAAGGCTCAGAAAAAATCCGGAAGGTGTGGTTGTCAATCACGCCGTCAATACCCCGGATGTTGCCGATCATATCGTTATTCAGCACACCAATAATCTCCCATCCTTCTTCCTTTGCTTTATTGGCCATAAAGCGTCCGCCATACAGGCCCTGCTCTTCGCCGGAAAGTCCTGCAAAGATGATGCTGTTTTCAAACTCGTAGTTCGAAAGTACGCGTGCTGCTTCAATGGTACCGGCCATCCCTGAAGCGTTGTCGTTGGCACCGGGAGCATCAATAGTATCGTTCATGACATCCGATGCCCGGCTGTCGATATCACCACTCATAATTGCGTAGCGGTTGGGATGGGTATTGCCCCTGAGCACGGCATACACATTTACAATCCAGGTATCCTCGTCAATTCGGCTGTCGGGATCTGCTTCAACCAGCGTGCGTTGCTCATGCACTTCCAGGCATCCGCCGCACTGCTGGCTGATATCCTCAAACTCTCGCTTAATCCACCGACGGGCCGCCCCGATGCCCCGCGTGGACGATGTGGTGTCGGACATGGTATGGCGCGTGCCAAAACCGGCCAGCGTCCGGATATCTGACTCCAGCCGATCGGCGCTTACCGAATCGATAATGTCGTACATCTTCGGATCGATGGTGAGATCCTGAGCTTCGATATTATGGCTAAACAGTAGCAGGATTGGAAGTAGCAACAGACGTTTCATAGCAATAAATGTGTGATTATAAATAAGCCCTAAATGAATGACATTCGTCAAACAAGTTAAATGCTATACTAACATATTAATAAACAGTTAATATGTGAACGGCTTTCACATATTATTACTTCTGGGGGATGTGAACCCACTAAGAGTATTCAAGGCTGTAAGCACTTTCTGGGGTAGTGAAAATGCCTTATATCGGACCGTTAAAAAACTTTTGCTCTATTCTTTTCTATTGCCATAACTTTTCGACAGGAAAAATAATGATATAACAGTCAATAAGTTGCTTGGATATCTCAATATTAATATATTCAATCGTATATCTACGATATTAAATAAATATATTATGGCCATTACAAAAGCTAAACTCTTTGATACTGACCAAAAGCGTACGGCCGAGCTCATGAAAGCCCTTGGGCACCCGGCTCGTATTGCGATCATTGAGCTTTTGGCTGAACGTGAAACTTGTATTTGTGGTGACATCACTGAGGAGTTACCGCTGGCACAATCCACGGTATCTCAGCACCTGAAAGCCTTGAAAACCGCCGGTATCATCAAAGGTGAAATTAATGGCGTGCGTGTCTGCTACTGCCTGGATGAAGAAGGTATTAAAGAGATTAAAGATCTTTTTTCACCACTTGTTGAGAATCTGACAACTGCAACCGAAAAAGACTGCTGTTAATATGAGTACTAATAAAAGAACCGCCGAAGAGTTAAAAGAAGCTGTCCGGGACAAATACAACGAGATTAGCGAGCAGTCCAAGGACTATAACTCCAGCTCTTGCTGTGGGTCCGGAGAGACCTCCGAGGAGGTCTACAATATCATGACTGATGATTACAGCTCAGTGGAAGGCTATAACATCGATGCCGATCTGGGGCTTGGCTGTGGCCTGCCCACTGAATTTGCCCGCATTAGTGAAGGAGATACAGTAATAGATCTGGGATCCGGTGCTGGCAACGACTGTTTTGTGGCTCGCAACGAGACCGGTCCAACGGGCAAGGTCTTGGGCATCGATTTTGCGGAATCCATGATTGCCAAAGCCCGACAGAATGCCGAGAAGATGGATTTCAACAACGTTGAATTCCGCTATGGGGATATCGAGGATATGCCCGTCTCTGATGATCTGGCTGATGTAATAGTTAGTAATTGTGTCTTGAACTTGGTACCTGACAAACAAAAGGTCTTTTCAGATATATTCCGGGTGCTTAAACCGGGTGGCCATTTCAGTATTTCGGACATTGTGCTGGTGGGCGACTTGCCAGAAGCCCTTCGAGAAGACGCCGAAATGTATGCCGGTTGCGTGGCGGGCGCCATCCAGAAAGACGAGTACCTTGGGTATATCAAAGATCTTGGATTTGAGAATATCGCCATCCAAAAAGAAAAGCCTATCGTCATACCCGATGATATTCTAAGCAAATACCTCTCGGAGCAGGAAATTGACGAGTTTAAGAATGGTTCTACAGGAATTTACAGCATAACGGTCTTTGCCCAAAAGCCGGGTGGCGATGAACGGTCAGCAGAAGAAATACAAATGATAGAGGAACAACCCTCAGGTCCAGCCTGCACGCCTGGTTCCGGTTGTTGCTAATTTTGCGATTACTCTTACATAAATAATTTGCACAACCAGGATGAACACAGCTCTGCAGGAGTATATTAATAGCCTTGAAGAAAACGTTGAGCAGATCCCAAAAGAGCGTAAAGAAAAGCTCGGGGAGATATCGGATTTGATCTGGACCAAACTGCGTGATAAGAAATCGGCGAAGCTCACCTTTATTTGTACCCATAATAGTCGTCGCAGCCACTTGTGCCAAATTTGGGCGGCTACGCTGGCTGATCACTTTGATTTAGACGGCGTCGAAACCTATTCCGGCGGTACTGAAGTAACAGCTTTTAATCCCCGGGCCGTGGAGGCGATCCGGAGGGCGGGATTTATCGTTGAGAATACCGGTGGTGAAAATCGTCATTACAAGGTGTATTACGATGAGCAGAAGGAGCCACTTATATGCTATTCCAAAACGTTTGATGACGAGAGTAATCCCGACAAGGGTTTTGTGGCAGTGATGACCTGCTCAGATGCCGACCAGAATTGCCCCCTTGGGCTGGGTACGGACTTTCGGATCACGATCCCCTACGAAGACCCAAAACAGGCGGATGGCACGCCACGGGAAGTGCAGACCTACGATGAGCGCTGCCGTCAAATCGCTGCTGAAATGTATTATATGCTTTCTCAATTGAACTGATCATTTTTAATAAGAAATCCACTTTTCTAAAACTACTCTGCTATTACTATGTCTGCACCACGCAAGAAAATGAATTTGCTGGACCGCTTTTTAACGCTGTGGATTTTTGTTGCCATGGCCATAGGAGTAGGCATGGGCTATTTTATTCCATCTACTTCTGAATTCATAAACTCGTTTAGTAGCGGATCGACCAACATCCCCATCGCTATTGGACTCATTCTAATGATGTATCCGCCACTGGCAAAGGTAGATTACAAGCTGTTGCCCAAGGTTTTTCAGGATGTGAAAGTGTTGAGTATCTCCCTGATCCTGAATTGGATTATCGGTCCCGTAGTGATGTTTGCCCTGGCCGTGATCTTTCTGCACGACTATCCCGAATATATGGTAGGGCTTATCCTGATCGGACTGGCCCGCTGCATCGCCATGGTGCTGGTCTGGAACGACCTGGCCGAGGGCAGCAGCGAGTATGGTGCTGGACTAGTGGCGCTAAACAGTATTTTCCAGGTGTTTGCCTACAGCTTTTACGCCTGGATTTTTATCACCAAATTGCCTCCTTTGCTTGGATTTGAAGGAGCCATTGTTGATATCTCGATTGCGACGGTGGCCGAAAGCGTGGCAATCTATTTGGGGATTCCATTTTTGGCAGGCATGCTTAGCCGGTTTGGATTGGTCCGTCTCAAAAGCAAACAGTGGTACGAAGAGAAGTTCCTGCCGGCGATTTCCCCAATGACGCTCATAGCCCTACTATTTACCATTGTGGTGATGTTCAGCCTCAAGGGCGAACTCATTGTTCAAATTCCCTTTGATGTAGCTCGTCTAGCCGTACCTCTTATCATTTATTTTGTGGTGATGTTCTTTTTCGGTTTTGGGGTAAGTAAAATGATGGGAGCCGACTACGATAAAAATGCGTCTATCGCATTCACAGCCGCCGGTAACAACTTTGAGCTGGCCATTGCCGTAGCTATTGCTGTATTCGGACTCAATAGTGGGCAGGCTTTTGCAGGGGTTGTGGGTCCGCTCATTGAAGTGCCCGTACTTATCGGTTTGGTAAATGTAGCATTCTGGCTCAGGGATAAATATTACAAGACCGATTCAGCTGCTTCTTATCTCGACCAAAAGTAGTAACACAGATTAGGTAACCATTTACTTTTGAGGATACGCCATTTGTCCGGTGGCGATCATCCAGTGGTGGTGTTGATGATGTGCACCCGTGGCCAAGAGTCCGATATAACCAAGAGCTCTTACTTTGGGTACTTCTTCCGAATTAGGAGTGGTACAAGTAATGGTCCATACCCCATTGTTTTGTTCGGATTCCATAGTCCATCCTTTTTCGTTATTGAGCATCATGGGATGCATGGATAACACTCGCTCCAGGGCTGTGCCGCCGCGCTCAGTCAATGGACGAACCCGGAGTTCTACTCCTTGTTCTATAGGTTGTTTTTCCAGCACTTCGACCTCTTCGGTAAAGGCTTTCATATCCAATAAATGTTGACGAAGCGCCTCAAGATTAACCTGCTCCCAATCGGTACTGGGATTCTTTTCCAAAGCGGTAATCGTTTCCTGAATGGCACCAAAAATTTGATTGCCGGGGGCAGAAAGCGGGGTTGAATCGTGATGCTGCGCCTTAGTTTTATGAACCGAGAATACAAATAATAGTAGCGCAATTCCTGAAGCTACCACCAATTTATTGAGCTCAGAGTTATTGGAACGCATATCTTATTTCTTGGTTATGAAGAATAATTAAAAACTGAAAGATCAATAAAATATAATATACAGAAAAAGAAATGGATCAGGCTGCCAAAGTAAGAGTTATCACTGATTGTTGATCTATTGTTTATTTTTATTCCATTCAGGATGCGGTCTTGGCGTATTAAACAGATGTCCGCCTTTCATGCTAAATGATACGTCCTGTGTTGATAACACCCGAATATCCGACATTAGCTTTTTTGTTTGGCACTCATCATCAATTCGAATCCTTTTTTGTGGCAGAACATATTGTTGAAACGTATTAAATAGGTAATGCCATTTAAATTCATCCAGAAAACAGCTTCGGGCAGTCTATATTCCATGTCTTAATGTATATGTAGCAATAAAAGTTTTCGAAATGATAGCATCAAAAATAGGGTTAGATTTGCGAAATTGTTAACCAGTGACACTTGTTTTGAGGTCCGCGAACCAACGAACTGAATTATTTATAGTTATAATTGAATCAAAATTTATAGAGGAATATGAGTCAAAACATTGAAGGAAAAGTAGTCGTAATAACCGGAGCAAGCAGCGGACTTGGTGAAGCAACCGCCCGGCATCTCTCAGAAAAGGGTGCAAAGGTGGCCTTGGCCGCACGCCGTACCGAACGCATTGAATCCCTGGCAGATGAAATTAACGACAATGGTGGTCAGGCCCTAGCCGTAACCACAGATGTCACCGAACGCGAGCAGGTAGATGAGCTCGTCGATAAGGCCACAGACGAATTCGGTCGGATTGATGTGATGCTCAACAATGCCGGACTGATGCCGTTTGCTCCCCTCGAACGTCGCAAGATTGATGAATGGGAGCAGATGATTGACGTAAATGTCAAAGGCGTGCTATATGGCATTGCAGCCGCCCTCCCATATATGAAGGAGCAGGAAAGTGGACATATTATTAATGTGTCGTCGGTTGCCGGTCATAAAGTGATGCCGAACGGTACGGTGTATTGCGCAACCAAACACGCCGTGCGGGCGATATCTGAAGGCCTGCGACAAGAAGTGAAGCCCTATAATATTCGTTCAACAATCATCTCTCCCGGTGCCGTAGATTCCGAACTCCCTCAAAGCAGTTCGGAAGAGGATATGAGAGAAACCGTGGAAACCTTATATGAAGAGAATGCCATCCCCGCGGACTCCTTTGCGCGTGCAGTTGGTTATGCTATTTCTCAACCGGAAGAGGTAGACATAAACGAAATTGTGTACCGACCTACAAGTCAAGAGCTATAGGACAATCGATTCTTCCCTGTCAGGTTACTGTACTGCCAAATAGTAATCTGGCAGGTTTTTTATTTAAGGATCTAGTGAGGTATAACATGCTATGCTCCAATAGGTCCTTAATTCTTATTCTAAGCCTTAAACATGAGTTAATTTCACATACATTACTTTTTTGCCAGGCAATATTGACAGAAAAGTAACCCTATCTATTCCATTAATCCGACAAGTTTGTTACTGATTGAGAATTCCGGTCCAATCCACTTTTGCCTGAACCCGAGCCATTGTTATCCATTTGGTTAAAAGGTTGGGAAACCTGATAAATTTTTCCGGAGATAGTTTTCAGCTTATGGGGAAAGTAACTTGAAAAGAGGTCCATTCATCGTTTGAAGATATGTCAAACTTACCCTCTAACTGCTTGGTTAGTGTTTGGATTAACGTCATGCCCAGCGATTGTTGGTCACGGTCAAGGCTAAAGTCGTCGGGAAGCCCCCGCCCATTATCGGAAACGCGGAGGGTCACCGTTCCATTTTCTTTTGTAAGAGATATGCGCAATTCTCCATGTTGTGTATCCGAAAAGCCATGTTTGTAAGCATTGTTTAGTAACTCATTTAAAATCAGTCCAATGGGTACAGCGGTGGTTATCTCCAGGCTAAAGCTTTGGACCTCTTGCGAAATGGTAATGGCTTTTTGGTCTAATCCAAAAGAGTTGGCAACCATACTGGTGAAATCTTCAATGTATTCTTTGATGTCTATATCAGAAAGGGTTTCCGTTTGATATAGCTTCTCATGGATCATGGCAATAGAATGGATGCGAGACTGAGTGTCCTGGAGAATGGGTTTAACTTCATCATTGGCTTCATTTTTCTGCAGTTCGAGCAGGCTCGATACCACGGCCAGGTTATTTTTAACGCGATGGTGGATTTCCTCTAACAGGGTCTGTTTTTCTTCAAGGGATTGTTGTGTTTCCACTTCATGTTTTTTTCGTTCTGAAATATCCCGCACGGTTCCCACAATGGCCGTAGGATTACCGTTGCTATCCTTTACCAGTGATCGCTGATTATTAACCCAGATATAATTTTCTTCATTTGTTTTGATGCGAAATTCTGTTTCACTGGCAAAATGATCCTCAACCTCCTTGCCTTCCATTTCCTTTATCTCTTGGTCCATCCTTTTACGGTCTTCGGGATGGATACGATCCAATATAAAGTCAGTGCCATATTCCAATATCTGATCCGGTGAGTAGCCAAGCATATTTTTAACGGCGGGACTCATATACTCATAGTTGCCCGAATCAAAGTCTATTTGGTAGATAACATCCCGGGAGTTTTGAAGGACACTTCGAAATTTATTTTCGCTTTCTGTTAATTCCTGATTCAGGCTATTGATATAGCTAAAGTAACTTTGGGTAATGAAATATCCTGTAGCAATGATAATTGCTCCCAGTATCACAATAGACCAGAAGAGTACCGTCCGAATCCAGCGGGCACCGTCTGCCATGGTCGCTGAAAACGCGCTTTCCAGCTGGGTTAACTTATGATCTAACTCATGTATATCCTTAATAAGCTGGGATCTGGTTCCATGGTCTGTAGGCTCTTCTTGTATGGTCTTATGCAATAGGCGACCCAAACTGTCCAGCTTTGCAATGTGTCGGTCCCCCTGTTTCCAGATGTCAAACGCCTGTTGAAGGTATGATATATCAGAATGGAATTGAGCAAGCCATATTAGTAGATCGATATCGTCGGAATGGATATCGGCAATTTGAAATCCCCTGAATGCCCGATCGTAGTCCGGCTTGTCTGAGATCAGCGTTTGCCGGGTTTTTCTGAATGCTTTATGCAGTTTCAGCTCTGTCTGAAACTGGTTATAGAGTTCCGGCTGCTCATTAATGCTGTATCGGATAAGCACCATTGTTGCTTCTTTTTGGGCCTTTGTCCATTGGCCTTCGGCTCCTACATACGCCCGGACAGCAGAGAGCGTTTTGGTTCCATAATGTGTTGTGGCAATAAGAAAAAGGGCAAGCACTACAAAGACTGAAATTATTGCAATATTTCCCCACTGGCTGTGAGGTTGTTTGTTAAGCCCATCCATGCCGTTATATGTCTGGTTGCCCTGTGTTTGATGAACCTATCTGTTGATTGGCAATATAGGTAACCACGAGTTTATAACAAGTTAGCACTTGAGCCTTTTGGTCCGAAGCCAGTACTAGAGTTTGCTGTGTTAAACGCGCTGTAATTCTAGAATTTTATTCTACCGTATTTTTCCTTTCATTGAAATACCAAAAAAGATTGAGTGAAAAAAGTATACTTACTGTGGAGAGGTGGCGGACCTATGCAAATAAAACATTTTGACCAGTTTTTTCGTGATAATCCCATCCCCATGTGGATTTACAATCCCGATGATTATTCGATAAAGGATGTGAATCAATCAATGGTTCGCCTATACGGATATAACAGAGAAGAGATGCTCTCCTTTACGTTATTTGATTTACGTCCTGAGGAGGAGATCCCGAAATTAAAAAAGCATCTTGGACAGATGGATCATGACAGGTTGGGCGATGAAGGGGTATGGAAACACCAGAAAAAGAACGGCGAATTTATTTATGCTCACGTTATCACAAATCCGGTGTCTTTTGAGGGAGAGGGTCATACCTATCAGCTGGCAATATATAAAGACATTACCAGTGAGCTGAATACCCAGCTAAGTAATGATATGCTGTTCAAGCATAGCCTGGATGGTATTATGTTGACCAATCCCAACGGGCAGGTTCTTCAGGCAAATCCTGCGGCATGTGAAATATTAGGGATGACCGAGCAGGAAATTATTGACCGCGGTCGTGAAGGAATTGTAGCAAAAGATCAAAAGTTGGAGAAGGCTTTAAAGCAGCGGTCCGAAACGGGACGGTTTACTGGTGAACTCACCTTTATTCACAATGATGGGCACGAAATACCGGTTGAACTTACGTCATCGGTTTTTGTGAACTTTGCAGGGGAAAAGCGAACCAGCTTGTTATTTCGGGATATCAGCGATCGAAAACGACAGCAGCAAGCCCTGCGGGTCGAAAAGGAATTTACTGAGGTTGTCTTGAATAGCCTGCCAGGGCTTTTTTACGTCTTGGATCAAGAGGGTAAGGTAGTGCGATGTAATGATCGCGCGATGGAAGTATTTGGCGTACCTGCAGATAAAATAGTTGGTCAATCACCTGCTAAGTTTGTAGATGAATCCGATCAGGAAAAAGTACCCCAAGAAATTGGCGCCGTTCTTGAAGAAGGATACCGAGAATTTGAAATAACCATAAAGACGGCGGGTGGGAACACCGCGATCTACCATTTTAATGCCGAGCGGCTGGAGATGAATGATGAAATATTCATCATTGGTACGGGATTTGATATAACGGAGAAAAAAGAGCTTGAAGAGAGGTTGAACTCGCTGTTGGAACAGGAACATGTTCAACGTAAGAAAGCCGAGGCTGACCGTGATAAACTAAGAGAGATGTTCGAGGAGGCGCCTTCACCCAAATGTATGATGGAGGGTCCAGAGCTACGCTATGTGATTGCCAACAAGGCGTATCGGGAAGTGGTAGGGCAAGAAAATATTATCGGAAAACGAGTTGATGAAGTTGTGCCTGAAGTCGAAGAGCAGGGTTATATCGATTTACTAAAACGGGTATATGAGACGGGAGAGCCATATATAGGCCGCGGTGAACCGGTATCCATCGACAAAGACAACAAAGGGTCAAAACAAGAATATATTTTTAATCTTCTGTTTGCCCCGTTGTTTGATGAAAACGGAGAGGTCTATGGTATTTTTGTAGAGGCCATGGATTTCAGTGAACAGGTTGCCTACCAAAAGCAGCTGGAGGAATCGCTCAGAGAAAAGGAAACGCTCTTAGCCGAAATCCATCACCGGGTAAAAAATAACCTGGCTATTGTCACAAGTATGATGGAACTGCAGGCCATGGATTCTGTAAATTCTGAACTTCGGGAATCGCTTAAAGTAGCCCAACAGCGAATACAGACCATTGCCAACATTCACGAATTGCTATATGGGGCTGAGAATTTATCGCAATTGGATTTTGGTGAAAATGTTAAGCAGTTGGTCCGTAATCTTGAGGATGTATATAGTAAGAGTGAACAAATTTCGGTGAACGTTGATGCTGATTCGACTTTCTTAAATATAAATCAAGCTATTCCTTGCGCGTTATTGGTGAATGAAGTGATTACCAACGCTTATAAACATGCTTTTACCCATCAAGAGAAAGGAGAAATTGATATTAAAGTAGGTGAAGATGCCGATAAAGTAGTTGTAGTAATAAAAGATAACGGGATTGGTATCTCTGATAATATAATGCAAGAGACCACATCATCAATTGGGATGACCCTTATTAAGCTGTTAGAAAAACAATTGGAGGGAGAGATAAGGTATGACAACAGAAATGGTACTGAATTTCGATTAGCATTTACCAAGACTGAAGTGAAAGGAATTGGTAGTAACCTGATGTAAGCTTGTAATGTTACAAGTTGCTATACCAAGCATCTGTTCCCTTCTAAAGAAGAGGATGAAAAAAATATCCGTTGGGGAATCTTTAAATTTGCAGGAACGATATTTTACTCTGAACAACTAAATGAGTATTTCAATCTATAAAAAAATCTATCAGCAGACCACCTGCCCCCGCCTTTGATAAACAGGTATAAACTACCCAGCCACATCGTAAAATCGGTTCGCATTTCATGTCCCATACTCCAGAAGCCGTAGGTGCTTAAATCTCGCAGTACAAAGGGACCAAATGATTGTCCAAAGGCAATAGGAATCTTGGTAACCACAATGGCCACAGTCATGATAATCAAGGTTGTAAGTGCACCAGCCCGGGTTATGACGCCAAAGAGAATCAGCAGGCCGGCTATTACTTCAAAACTGCCAACAAAAGGACCAACGAACTCTGGATTAGGAAATCCCATATCTTCGAAACGGCCTGCTCCACGTGCGTCCGGAAAGAGGAACTTTTGGATTCCTTCAGAGAAAAATACAGCGCCCACCATCAGGCGGATGAGTATGGTGGTTTTGGAAGCATCGGTTTTGATCAGCTTTCGTATCATAATTGCTAATTAATGAAAGGTTTTCGCCTATCAATATCTTTAAATCAAAGTTAGTAATTAAACTTTTGTGATAGTTGCCTGAACTAATATTGAAGCGTATCTAAATAGCAGGTCTCACAAAGGTACTAGCAGTACGCGGGGTGTTAGTTTTATATCCTACAGAAGAAACTCTGTGCTGGCGTTTGGCATAAGGAGGAAGCCCAAAATTTAGACCCACCTATTTTTCTTGTCTGAGTGAGCCGGTTAGAAACTGTTGGGATTGAGTAAATCACAAATAAGTTAGTGGAAGGTGCTTATTAAAATGTTGCTCTTTCAGATAACCACAGTTAAGATTGTTTTGCCACTTTTAAAATGAGAAGTTGTAACCCATTTTGGGATAGTTAACTTGGTTAAAAGGTATAATTAACACAATGAGATGTCTGTTATGGATACGGTAAGGTGTTTGCAACAGGCTAAGTGCTTTGGCATGATATCTGCAATCTTGGTAGGGTGTACAATTTGCCTTAGCTACCGGAGCCCATAGAAGTAAAAAAATATAAGAAAACTGGTATTGGATAATGAATATGAACATTAAAACCAAGCTCTATGGGGGGCTTGGAATTCTTGCTTTTCTGATCTTAGTCCTCGGTGGGAGTGGACTGGTATTCATTAACACCCTTGCCGAAAATTCAAGTGCTATCATCCGAAATAATATTCGGACGGTGAGCTACATGGAAAGTATGGAGCAAACGCTGAACGAGCTCCATTTAAAACAAACCTCCAAACTTGATTCAAATGGAGATCGGTATACATATTCAGTTAAGGCAGTGGATTCTCTTAAAAAGAAATTACTTCGTAGCCTGTCGGATCAGCAACAGAATATCACGGAATCTGGTGAGGCTGAAATCAGTGGCCAATTGCAAGAAGCGATAATGAGATATCTTGATAAATATGAGCAATTAAATTCTCAAACCACGCTTAACTCGAGTTTGTATCAAGATTTTTCTATGCAATACGGGCAGATACAGGCGATGTTGGCTGAAATAACAAACTTGAATATCGAGGCTATTGAACGGAAAAATGACAGGGCTCAAAATACGGCTTCCAGTGTTATTTTATATATGACTGTTATCGGTGGAATCAGTGCGCTGTTGGCTTTCGGCCTGCTCATTACATATCCCAATTATATTGTGAAACCCATTCGAGAGCTGATAGACCGTATTAAAAAGATTGCTGATCAAAACTACGATCAGCGACTGGAGTTTAAGACCGGCGACGAATATGAAGAACTTGCTCAGGCTTTTAACAGGATGGCAACTCGTCTGCAGGAATATGAGTCTAGCACTATGGCCAAATTGATGAATGAGAAACAGCGCATCGAAGCAATTATTAATCACATGCATGAAGCCATTATTGGTCTGGACCGAGAAAAGAATGTGCTATTTGTCAATGCCAAGGCTGAGGAATTGATTGGCAGAGATCGAAGTTCACTGGTTGGCCAATACGCCCCGGATATTGCTTCGACAAATGATCTGGTTCGAAAACTTATCCAAGATCTCATGGAAGGAACCAAGAATGAGGGAGAAGATAGTGATGAACCTGACTTGGTTAAGATCATGAATGGCGACCGCCAGGTGTTTTATTCAAAAGAGACCATACCGGTCATAACCGGTAATGATGCAGCAGACGAAGAAAAACAGATTGGTACGATAATAACACTTAAAAATGTGACTCATTTTCAAGAAATGGACGAAGCGAAATCAAATTTTGTGGCGGTGGTATCCCATGAACTAAAAACCCCCATCGCTTCCATCAATATGAGTTTAAGGCTCTTAGAAGACGAGCGTGTAGGCAAACTCAATGAGGAGCAAAGCAACCTGATTCAAAGTATCAGGGATGATACACGTCGTATGAAAAGAACGACAAAGGAACTTCTTGACCTTTCAAAGATAGAGTCCGGTAATATTCAGTTGAATACCCAACCGGCGCAACCATTAGATCTTATTGAGTATGCATATGAAACCATGATTATGCAAGCTAACCAAAAGGATGTTAAGCTGGTGATTTACTGTGACCAAAACCTGCCGAAGGTAAAAACGGATGTACAAAAAACTGTTTGGGTATTGGTCAATTTAATCTCAAATGCTATTCGATATACGCCAACCAGTGGTCGGATAGAACTAAAGGCTGAGGAAAAACCAAGTTCAATTAAATTTCTGGTGACTGACACTGGAGAAGGTATTGCCGAAGAATATTTGGACAAAATTTTCCAAAAGTATTTCCAAGTATATGCTGATAAGGACGGAGATGGTGGAAGTGGTTTGGGCCTGGCCATAGCAAAAGAATTCATAAATGCTCAGGGAGGCGAAATTGATGTTAAAAGTACCGTAGGAAAAGGGAGTACATTCTATTTCACACTTCCGAAGAATTAAGATGACCAGATTTGTTTAAACAACTAGTAATTTTTCTATTATGAGTGAAAATGTATTAGTTATAGATGATGAAGATCGTTTTCGAGAACTCCTTTCAAGAATAATCGGGTTGGAAGGATTTAATGTTTTGCAGGCTAAAAATGTAAAGGAAGGCCTGAAGGCACTCGAAGAGAACTTTGTTCATGTAGTCGTAACGGATGTCAAACTTCCGGATGGCAGCGGGCTGCATCTGCTTGAAGAAATAAAACAAAAGTACCCACTTATTGAGGTCATCGTTATTACCGCTTATGGCACTATACAGGATGGGGTGAACGCGATGAAGCAAGGGGCGTTCGATTATATCACGAAAGGCGATGACGATGACAAAATCCATGTAATGGTAGAGCGTGCAGCCGAAAAGGCCCAAATGCAACATAAGCTTCGCCACCTTGAGCAGCGCGTTGACAACAAATATGGGTTTGAAAATATCATAGGCGAATCGGAAGCCATTCAAGAAGCAATTCGAATGGCAAAAAAAGTAGCGTCATCTGATATGAGTGTATTGCTACAAGGAGAGACTGGGACAGGAAAAGAGCTTTTTGCCCAAGCTATTCACCAAGCAAGCCCCCGAAAAGGTGGGCCCTTTGTTGCGTTAAATTGCAGTGCTTTCCCCAAGGATATGTTGGAATCTGAGATGTTTGGGTTCAAAAAGGGTGCCTTCACAGGTGCTAATGAATCCAAGAAAGGATTAATAGAAGAAGCGGATGGTGGCACGCTATTTCTTGATGAAATTGGAGAAATGGATATAGGCCTGCAGGCTAAATTGTTGCGTTTTCTTGAAAACAATAAATATACCAAGCTTGGCGAAACCCAGGAACGATCGGTGGATATTCGCGTTATTGCCGCTTCAAATCAAAATTTAAAGAAGGAGGCCAAGGAAGATACATTCAGAGATGATCTCTATTATCGGCTGGCTGGATTTAAAATTGACATTCCTCCCCTCAAGGATCGAAAGAGAGACATCCCCTTGTTAGCCAATTTCTTTTTAAATCGCCTTAATGAACGAGTGCAGCGTATTGATGATGAGACGATGAATCTGTTGTTATCCTATTCTTGGCAGGGAAATATTCGAGAACTAAAAAATATCATAGAGCGGTCGGCTATTTTGGCTGAAGGTGATACTATAATCCCGGAACTGTTGCCGCCTGAATTCCATGGAAAATCTTCGTCGTCGTCAGGTAGTCCAAATTCGTTAAAAAAAATGGAGCGTATTCATATTCAAAGAGTATTAGAGGAGGCCGAGGGAAATAAAACAAAAGCGGCTGATATGCTGGGAATTGGGACTAGTACGCTATATCGGAAAATTAATGAGTATGGTTTATAGGTCCGTTTTTATTGCATGCGTTCTCCTTTTGGTTTTGGCTATCCCAATATGGGAAAAAGGGCCTTTCATAATGACACACCCATGAAGCTGACGAGGCTATTATAGCAAAATATCTTCTCTATTAATGCTGAAAAGCTTGTTTTAATTAATGGCCTTAATTTTGGCATATTTTTTTCAGTTTAGTATCCTGAGCTGGAAGAGTTGTTATATTCGAAATTGATTAAGTATTACTTATGAGCAACACTACCTCTGAAGAGTCTGGAAAAACCGGCGTTGGACTAAGTCGTGATCTGAGTCTTTTTGATATTACGATGATCGGGGTTGGCGCCATGATCGGGGCTGGTATTTTCGTCCTTACGGGTGAAGCTGCCGGCGTCGCTGGGCCGGCACTAATTTTGAGCTTTGCCCTCAACGGGATCGTTACCATTTTTACAGCCATGGTATATGCCGAGCTTGGATCGGCGATCCCAGAAGCTGGGGGCGGTTATCTGTGGATTAAAGAAGGTCTGCCTGGTTCGAATGCCTTCTTGGCGGGATGGATGAGCTGGTTTGCTCATGCCGTGGCGGGAGCCCTGTATGCGCTGGGTTTCGGGGCATTTGTCTACGAGTTGCTGCGGATGCTGGAAGTTCCCTTGCTGCAATATGGCATCGATTTAACGCTGGGCAAGAAAATTTTTGGCGTATTCATTGCTACCACTTTTGCCTATATTAACTTCCGGGGGGCCAGCGAAACCGGGAAGGCTGGCAATATTGTCACCATCTTGAAAGTCATCGTCATAGGAATATTCTGTTTTTTCGGATTGAAATTTATGTTTTTTCCCGATTGGTGGTTCTCCTTTGGGGAAGGTGGGGGAATGGCAACGTCCCAGCTTCAGCCTTTTATACCTGATGAAACCGGGTGGTTGGGAATCCTTTCAGCAATGGGACTCACCTTTATTGCTTTTGAAGGTTATGAGATTATCGTTCAGGCCGGTGAAGAAGTAAAAGAGCCGCGGAAAAACATTCCCAAAGCGGTATTCTGGTCACTGGCCATCGTCGTGCCGATCTACATGTTGGTGGCATTCGTGTTGGTGGGGGCATCACAATCGGAGTTGTTGATTAGTGCACTGCATACTATTGGAGCCGATGTTCCGGCTCAGCTTACGGCCGAGGTCGCCAACTGGAAAATTCTGAGGCATGTGGGTGAACTTGGGCTGGCGCGGGCCGCTGCGCAATTTGTTCCTTATGGAGCCGTATTGATTTTGGTCGGTGGTGTCTTATCCACCATGTCGGCCTTGAACGCAACGACCTTTTCTTCTACCCGGGTATCCTTTGCTATGGGTCGTGATAAAAACTTGCCAGATGTATTTGCGGAAATTCATCCGGATAAGCATACGCCCCACTTGGCACTCTTTTGGACGGCCTGCCTGATCATATTTATGGTGGCTTTTGTACCGATTACGACCGTCGCCGCAGCAGCGGATATTATGTTTCTACTGTTATTCTTGCAGGTGAATATTGCGGTTATTACTATCCGCAAAAAATATGGGGATAAACTGGCCTACGGTTATCTGATGCCCTTCTATCCTGTGGTACCCATTATTGGTATTGTTACCAAGCTGGCGCTGGCTCTGTTTATGTTCGACCACTACCCCATTGCTTGGGTATACGTGATTGCATGGCTGGCCGTCGGTTTTGGGATTTACCGATTTTATGCCATGGATCGTGAGCGAGAGAAGGAAGCTACCCCCATACTGGCTGAGGAGAAAACGATGGACGTTAAACCCAATTCGGTGCTAATTCCCGTTGCCAATCCCGAAACATCTCAACAACATATTGATCTTGGAGCCCGAATTGCGCGTCTCTCAGATAGTCAGTTGGTATTGCTCCATGTTATTACTGTTCCGTCACAACTCCCGCCAAGGGCGGCTACGGATTTTGTCGAGAAAGCGCGTCCTATATTAGATAAGGCTCGTGAATATGCCGAGCAGTATGACGTACCGGTAAGTACTCAAATGAGGGTGGGACACAAACCGGCCGATGCCATTATCCACACTGCGCAGGACAAGAATACGGAGTATCTGATTATGGGCTGGAAAGGTGCGGTCCACAAAAAGGAAACGGTGATTGGATCAAATATTGACCATGTGTTAAAAGAGTCAAATACCCATGCTATTGTCATGCAGCAGAATGGACAGAAAGCACTAAATCGCATTCTTGTGCCGGTGGCTAATCCAGAAACTGCACCCTTGGGATTGGCGGTTGCATCCCTGCTGATGGAAGATAATCCAAAAGGGAAAATAGATCTGCTCCATGTGACTCCGGATGAAATGTCACCAGAGGAGAAAGGAGAGTTTAAAGATAAGGTATTTGAGTTTGTCCGGGAAAAAGAAGGAGGGCAAGAGGCTCTTATTGCCGATAAATCCAGATTTTCCTTCAACTTTATTACGAGTAAAGACCATGAAAAAGCAATAGCTGAGCGTTCGGGCGATTATGATCGTATTGTTCTTGGTACCAGCCAGGATGAGTTTTTCCGACGAAAAGTATTTGGCAAAACACCTGCCCGATTGGCTGATCAGGCTCGTTGCCCGGTTATTTTTGTTCGGCCTAAACAGCCGGGATTTAAGTTCGAGATGCAGGATTTCTTTCAATTTTTCCGGGAGCTGGAAGAGATGGGGCATCCCAATAATGAGAACAGCAAAAAACAACAAGGAAATTAACATGTCATACGAAGATCTGGAAGAACACAATATATTTTTGCCGGAAGAACACTGGGATGAATTGGATCTGTCCAGTTCCGTGAATCAACCGCTGTTGTTGTTTACCATCATTCTAGGGCTGGTCTCATGTGCCCTAATGGTGATTGGAGGTGGAGACGCGCTTACGTGGATTGGAGCGGGTCTATTTTTTGTCTTCCTGTATTCATTTACCTGGGTGTCTAACGCCGGTATTGAAAATCAAAATGAGACGGTTGATAAAGTAATGGAAAAAGATAGATAAGGCCCGATAATATATAGATTATATGAGTTTCCCATTTTGAGAAATGAAGGTCTCCCAAAATGGGAATTTGTATGCCTTCCGTATTTGTGGTTTTTTAAGTATCGTGATCAAAATTGCTTAATGCCTGTTTTTCCCTTTTCGGGAATAGATATTATGAATTTGGCATAATATTTTCGCTGGTTATTTATGTAAAAGACAGGCGTAATTTGTAATATGACAACATTCTTAGTCTTGTACCGGGGAGCAGTATTATGTCAAGTTAGTGAGGTTGTCCCCTCAGAAGGAGAAACGCTTGGTTCTAAGATCATTGCAAAAGCAATGGTTCTAGAACAAGAGAATTTAAAGTTGACTGTATTGAAGAAGTGGCAACCCGACAGGAAGCAGTCGAGAAAACAAAAAAGCAATAGATGCGTATCTGGCTGATCACGACTGGGATAAGTTTGTAACAGATATTCTTTAATCAGAACAGCGGTTTTATGACAGCAACAATGGATGAAATCAAGCATAAAGAACACATGCTGGCGAAAAAAGCGGAAAACATTCTACAGCACCAGCAAGACCTGCAAACATTGAAGGAAAAATTAGAGCATTTGAAGGAGGATAAGCCAACAGCTGACAAAGACCAACTGACGTATGAAGAATCGATTGCGCTTGGAAAAAAAGTAAAGCGTTATGAAACTGACTTGAATCATATCGAATGCCGGATTCAAAAGCTGAAGCGTGAGCTGACAGCACTTGAACATCAGGCACAAAAACTTCTACCTGTAACAGGCGTCACGGTCAAGGTCTCCAAATACTCAGATAAAGGGGTGCCCACCAACACGTTTTGTGTGCAATGTTTGGAAGAACGGCCGGGTCAATCTGAAGCAAAGTTTAAGATAGGGCAATTGTAATAAGAATGAGAGTTCTGTCTGAACCTGTGAACATGTATTCAATTTCCCATCTATGAAAATTCCTTACAGCTGGAAACAAAAGTGGGTTCAACTACTCCGTCGTTGGCAAAAATTTAAAAAGAAGGTCAACCTGGAATTCCACTATGTACAGGATGATCTGTATGAGATTGATAAGATAGCGTTTCCTTATTTCCGAGCCTTTACAGCTCTGCTTAGCATACTGGTTGTTGCTAGTATTCTAATACCCATCGCCTTTGAATTGACTCCTGAACTGATCCAATTGAACCGCCAACTTGAAGGCTGGCTCCTGTTTGGTTTTGTTCTGAACTTTATATCTCGATTGGTTCTGACCAGTGATCGATCGAGATATTTAAAAAAACGATGGTTTGAGGGACTTGTCTCTGTTTTTTCCATTGTGATTTTGATTGATTTTGCCATAATAGATATCGGTCTGATCGATTCATTACTCGGAGAAAACTTTGCCGAGATCGTTTTCTTGCAGTTCTTAAAAGGGTACCTGCTGTTCGTTGTCATTGTTAAACTGCTCCAGTATTTGCCGGAACTGCTGAGTAAACAGACCAATACTGCCCGTTTCCTGGTTTATAGTTTTCTTTCGCTTATAGTAACCGGAACCTTCCTGCTGATGTTGCCGGGGGCAACCCAAAATGGAATGGGATTAAACTTCATCGATGCTCTCTTCACATCAACAAGTGCGGTATGTGTAACGGGCCTGATCGTCGTTGATACAGCTACCCATTTTACCCTGTTTGGTGAGTTGGTGATTTTGTCATTAATTCAACTTGGGGGGATAGGGATCATCTCATTTGCGACTTTTCTGTTTCTGTTTATAAGCGGAGGTTTAGGCTTAGGTCAGATGAATACTATCAAGGATATGGTGGCGGAAAAAAATACCAGTCTGGTAACATCAACGCTGAAACGAGTCGTGGGTTTTACCTTTGTTGTAGAAGCCATTGGAGCCATCGGTTATTACCTTAGCTGGGATATCGAATTTCCAAACCACGGGCAGCGTATCTTATTCTCCGTTTTCCATGCCATTTCTGCCTTCTGTAATGCTGGTTTTTCCCTGTTTACAAACAGCCTGGCGGATGGGGCGAATGCCACCAATTGGGGGATTAACATCACCACCATGATCTTGATCGTGCTTGGCGGTTTGGGATTTACGGTTATATGGGAGTTGATTCGCAATAAAACCGAGAAAAGTCGATGGCGGAAACGCTTGTCTATCCATACCCGAACGGTATTGGTTACAACAGCGGTGCTCATTTTGGCGGGTGCCGGTCTCATCTTGTGGATGGAGTGGAATAACACACTGGCGGGATACGCATTCGGAGATAAACTAATGCTCTCCTTTTTTCAAAGTATTACGACCCGAACGGCTGGTTTTAACACCGTGGATACTGGTGCCATTGGAATATCTGCAACACTTATTATGATGATCTTGATGTTCATTGGAGGGTCTCCGGCATCGACAGCCGGTGGAATAAAAACGACGACATTTGCCGTCCTCATGCGATCTATTACCATGACTATTAAGGGTTACAATCGGATGGAACTATTTAATCGCACGATCTCTAACTCAGCAATATTCCGGGCGGTAACAGTTCTGCTGCTTGCATCCTCCTGCATTGGGGTAAGCACCATCCTGTTATCCGTAGTGGAGGATCATGCATTTCTTGATCTTCTATTTGAAGAGATTTCAGCCTTTGCCACTGTGGGTCTATCTCGGGGAATAACCGCTGAGTTAAGCGACTGGGGGAAGTTTATTATTGTGGTTTCCATGTTTTTGGGACGGGTCGGTATTCTCACGTTTATGGTCGCATTTGCCAGTCGTATTGATACCCACAAGTACAAGTACCCGGAAGAAACAATTATGGTCTCATAATTTTAATGAATAACAGCATCTATTATGAAACGACGAAGTGAATTACATTTTGCAGTTATCGGTATTGGGGCTTTTGGTAGTGCGTTGGCCAAAAAGCTTTCTGAAGAAGGAGCCTACGTCATTGCGATCGATAATGACATGGAGCATATTAACCATGTTAAAGAATATGTGTCAGATGCTATTTGCTTTGATGCTACCGATCCGGAATTGTTGGAAAATCACGGCATTACTAATGTTGATGTAGCTATTATTGCTATTGGCGAACGGTTCGAACCGGTAGCCCTTATTGCCATGCATCTGCTCAACTCTGGGGTGAAAGAGGTCTATGGTCGGGCAGGAACCTATATACAGGAGCAGATTTTGAAACAGATTGGAATCACAGATGTGATCCATCCCGAACGACAGGTTGCCGAACGAATGGGGGTATCCCTGGTACGCCGGGGGATGTCTGATGTCTTTGATCTGGGGGAAGGGTTGGCCATGTTTGAAGTAGAAGCCCCGGATGCCATGGTTGGTTACACCCTGGAAGAGCTCGAAATTCGTAAGCGTTATGAGCTCAACTTAATCACAATCAAAAGATTAGAAGAACGGGAAGGCGAAATTGGTCCCGAGAAACATTATAAACCGATTGGTATCCTGCGGGGATCAACGAAAGTGAAAGAGGAAGACCGATTTTTATTGGTGGGACATAAAGGTGATGTCGATAAACTACTGGAAACCAATTAATCTGTATTTCTCGCAAGAGTTTAGTCTGAATTCATGCAATAGCATGATACACAATAAGTTACGTTCACCATTTTACTTTCGTCTTGTATACGAACCAATTTCTTAGTGAGAAAAGCAGGCTAACCTTACCTGGAGAGCCGTTCAATGATTCCTTCCGTAACGGTACGTGGGCGGTACTCGCGTCCACGCGTAATTATTACGGTTCCCTTAGCCTGTTCGCCGATTTCCTCGGGGATAGAACCAAACAGCGCCTGCGTAATAGCAGTGCTTCTGGTTGCCCCAATACAGACCGTGTCATAGTCTTCAACTGCTTTCAGGAGGGTATCGCGAACATCATCGGATATTAATACTTCTGATTGGTATTGCGCTGAATCCAACCCGACTTCGTGTGCTATCGAATTAATGAGTCCTTTTCCTTCGGCTTTGGGATCTACGTCTTCATCTTCACTCGGAGATTGCACCGTGAGCAGGGTAAGTGATGCTCCTTCTATGCTGGAAGCCAGATCGTATCCCCGCCGGACGGCCAGCGTGGTATTGGGACCAGTACCCACTAACACCACAATATTCTTTGTGGGTTGATCTCCGGCTTTAACAAGGGAGATTTCGCAGCTGGCTTCATCGACAATCCGATCAATGTTGGATCCCAGTATGTGCTGGTACCGCTTGCGTTTACCGCTCCAGCCCAAGATAAGATGTTGCGCTCGTTCCTCTTTAATCACATTTAATACGGCGGAACTTATACTGTGGGAAACAATCGCCCGCGTGCGGAGACCAAGCCCCGCTTCCTCGGCCGTACTTCTGGCATTGTCCAACAGATCTTGCTGTCGCTTTACCCGTTCATCCTCGTACTGGATGCCCTGTTGCAGGGAGGTTTGTTGGGGAACTTCCAGGATGCTGGCAGCGACGATTTCTGCTTCCCCGTAACTGGCCCCAATGGCTCCACCAAGTTTAATAAGATGCTGTTCCGTCTGGGGATTGGCTACTGGGACGACAATCCGATAGCGATCGTTGGGAGCAGGGGTCCGGTCACGGGCCGCGATCGCATCTCCAACAAGGCTGGGCTTGATCGCCCGGCTGGCCGCATAGCCAAAGTACCATAAAATGCCTACTAAGATAATGCTACCTCCTATCAGAAGAACAAGCGGACGCATCTGGGCCAGAATAACCAAACATGACACGGATCCCAATAATGGAATCAACGGATAGGCCCAAGATGATAGTTTGAAATCCGGATCATAATCTTCCGGTCCTGCTCGTCGCATCACAATCACGGCAATATGTACCAAGGCATAGGTGACCAGGTACAGGAAGCTGGCTACATCAGCCAGTGTTTCAATACCTACTCCAATACCGATCAGTAGCAGAATGACAACACCGGTTATGAGGATAGCCCGAAATGGCGTTCGAAACTTGTCGTGAACTTTGTTGAGCCACTCGGTGAGTATTTTATCCCGTCCCATAGCAAAGTTCACACGCGCGGCAGAAAGAATAGAAGCATTGGCACTGGATACAGTAGCCAATACGGCGCCGATCACCATCATCAAAGCTCCTATGGTGCCGAGATATTTACTGGCCACATCGGCCACCGGGATGTTGGAGCCTGCCAGTTCAGCAACCGGTAAAACGCCTGTGGAGACCAGCATGACCAGCACATAAAATATCATCGGTGTAAGCACCGAGGCAATCATCGACAGTGGAAGGTTGCGGCCGGGATTCTTGATCTCTTCGGCACTGGTGGCAATCACCTCAAACCCAATAAAGGATACATAGACGGTAGCAGCCGTGGAAGCGACTGCTCCCCATCCGTTGGGATTAAAGGGTTTAAACACACCCCAATCAATATTGAATACCCCAAAGGACAGAAAGACGAGAATAAATCCGATAAGGAGAATGACAATCAGGTTTTGTAGGGCTCCGGCCTCTTTTACGCCCCGATAATTTACGCCGATAAGTAGGGCGGCCATCACCAGAGCTGACCATGCCACGGGAATATTGCCATAGAAAAACGTCAGATACTGCCCGAAGCCCAGCATATAGAATGCCGTTGCAAACATGAGCCCGGCCCACATGCTCCACCCCACGACAGAACCAAAAAAGCTTCCCATGGCCCGGTTTACATAATAATAGCTGCCGCCGGCCTTGGGCATACCCGTCGCCAGCTCAGAAAGCGAAAGGGCCGTCAGAAGGGAAACAATTCCGCCAATAATGAAGGAGATCATTCCGGCCGGACCTGCGTTGTTGGCCACAATACCGGGCAGGACAAAGATTCCGGCCCCGATCATAGTGCCAACACCAATGGTATAAGCCTCTAAAAAACCAAGGTCTCGTGCTAGTTCTTGGTCACCGGATTGATCAGTCATATATGGTTGCTATGCAGTTTGAAAACGAATGAGCGTCAAGGTACAAATTTTTATTTATTTAACAACCAATGTGAAAGTGTTAATTCGTCGAGTTTTCGTACAATTGGGATAATATAGTATCAACTTTTGTTTATTCATTCCGGCATCTGTACTGATATTTGCCGGCATATTAATCGTACTCCTGTATTATCTTCCTCAGTTTATAGTCTCTCTAAAAAAGATATCATTGTTTCAGCTTTATCAGCTCAACATCTCTTTGAGTGTTTAGGTTTTCGAGCAGTGAAAATCCCAACGAGCTGATGCGTCCGGCATGGTCGTGTCCCGATGAAATATTGGATAAGATAACTACTCCTTTTTTGCTATCCGGAAGTAGCGTCAGCATGGATCGATAACCGCCCGTGCCGCCGCTGTGCCAGTATACCTGCTTTGTACCCTGTTTTCTGATAAACCACCCCAGAGCCATGTCTCGATCGTTATTTACGGTAAAGGTTTTTTGCTTCTGCAGTCTCATAGCTTCGTTATTGGGATCAAAGTTGGCTTGGACAAATTTAGTAAGGTCTTCAACAGTAGAAACAATAGCGCCTGCGCCCGGGATGGCCCCGAGATCCCAGTTTGTAGCGACCTTGCCACGCTTGTTTAAGCCGTGGACAAGTTTATCAGAAACCAATGCTCGTCGGGTTGTGGAGTGCTGCATATCCAGCGGATCAAAAATTCGCTGCTGAAGCATTTCCTCATAGGTTTTGTCCTCAATATGCGAAAGCATATACCCCAGAATCCCCATTCCGATATTGGAATACTGCCACGAGCTTCCAGGCTCGTTGGCAGGCTCCATTTCGTTGCTCATATATTTTAGTAATTTGCCCTCATCGTAATCTTTATAGGGATTATCCATGTGCCAAAGCGATTCCCAGACAAAACCGGAGGGAATGCGCGGCAAGCCGGAGGTATGATTGGCCAATTGTTTGAAGGTAATCCGCAGGCTGTCGTGCAGAGGGAAATCCAGATATTCTTGGATAGGCTGGTCGAGCTGTAGTTTGTTTTCATTTGCCAGGTCTGCGAGCAAGGCAGTGGTAAACACTTTGGAGAGGGAGCCTATTTCAAACACCTTACTTTTGTTATCGATGGTTTTCAGCGTGTCATTGGTCCTCACAACTCCATAAAAAGTGACGCTGCTGTCAGTAATAAAAGCGATTGAAAATTGCGTTTGATTTGGGAAGTAGCGAAGTGTTTGAAAGATGCTGTCGATCTGAGTGCTTGAGACACCAGTATTCGGCTCGAGTTTATTAACAGCTGTATCCGGATTACTTACGCTTCCACAGGCGGTAAATACAGCTAAGAAAAAAAACAGGAGTAAATTTTTCATTGTTTGTAGCCTTGGTATCGACAAGATTTTCTAGAGATAAATATATACCGGGAGCAATAACTGCTGCTCCCGGCGTGATGGATGTTAAAAGGTTCTCGAAATACCTATTGAGGTGTTGAAGACCGTTAAGTCGATATCTGTAGTTATATTGCTAACTTCAATATCTCTTGAAAGAGCACGATATCTAATACCTGGTTTCAGCATCCAGCGATTGCCCAAATCAAATGCGAGACCGCCTTCAATCTGCCATCCCAATCCATGATCAGAATCCGCGGTTATATCACCGTCACTGTTTTCTACTTCAATATGATTGTAGATACCCCCGCCGCGGAGATAAAAATCTAGCGGCGCGTTACCCAACGGATGCAGGTATTCTAACCCAAACGTATATCCTGTTTCCTCAAAATCCATGTTTGCACCGGCAAAAGAGTCATCCGAAGTAAAGCGGTGCCATCCCCAGCCCCCAAATACCGATGTGTGCGGCATAAAGCGGTAGGACAACATACCATCCAATCCGAACCCCGTATTAAGATCGGCATTGCCTAATTCCTGGGTGGCAAAGTCGACCCCTGCCCGGAGTTCCCAGCTGATACGGCTTTGGGCACTAGCTACTTCTGCCGTTAGCATGATCAGCATCCCAATAATTGATAAAAGTAATAGTAAGCGTTTCATGATGTGTCTTTATTTAAATTAAAGTCATTGCGTACTGCTCTGAAAACCCAGAGCTCAGTACTACTTTTATTACTGCAAATAATGTACCCCTAATGATAGATTCGCAGTTATCCATCCAGGAGATACAAAACAAATAAATGGTGTGTTAGCTGCCAGTTAGCGTATGCAGAATTGCGAATTTCGACTTGAATTTATTGCAAAGTTACAATAGGGAAATACCTTACATGAGCTTTGATGAAAGCCAATAAGAGGAAATCAAATTGGCATAATATTTTCGGTACATATGTTTAAGTGGCAGAGATATACAATCAATTTGCTATGGAATACCGGAAATCCATAACCATGTTGTCCTCGAGCATCATTATGCTGGCTGTCGTTGCTGCATCATTGGGCATTTTCTCATCCGGCGGCCCTGGCCGCTATAATATTGAAACAGTAAGAGGGGAAACGGTGACTGTTTATGGGATAGGACTCTATAAACACATGTCGCAGGATGTTGCTCCGCAAGGCATTGCCCAGGATTATATTACCCTGCTGGTCGCAGTGCCGCTGCTGCTTGACGGGTCGGTCATTCCCGGGCAGGTGGAGCATTACACGACATTGATTGTGCAAGGTCTGGACCTCGGCCTGCTCTTGCCACTCTCGTTTGTTTCCGGGGTGCTTTTTATCAAGAGAACCCCATTCGGGTATTTGTTTACTCCTGTATACTTCATCTTTCTGTCTATACTGATGGCGGCCCTGACCGCTAAAGTTGTTGCCATGGGAATGCTGGGACAAAGTGTGATGCCAGCCATCATGATCATTCCATTCTTTGGTATAGCCGCGATTATTTGCTCGGTTTTAATATTTAAAAATATCAGGGAGCCAGCACATGAATACTCCTGAGAAAACACTCACTAGTTTTTATGCTTTTCTGAGCTTACTGTTTTTCCAGTCAGCAAGTGGACTCTATGGCGGATATAAGAAATTGGTCAACAAAAAGGGAAATGCTCATGGCTAAAATCATTCTTTCATTCATCATTTTACTTCATGGGTTGATCCATCTTCTGGGATTGGTGAAGGCGTTTAACCTGACCCAGGTTGATCAGCTTACGCAGGAGATTTCCAAGCCCGTGGGAGTACTTTGGTTGCTTACTTCCATCCTTTTCCTCTTGGTATTGGTCTTTTATCTGAAAGAATACGAGTTGTGGTGGATGATTGGGGCTGTTGCCGTACTTCTTTCCTGGAGCGATGCCAAGTTTGGCACTATTGCCAATATCATCATAATAGTACCCCTCATCATATCTATGGCCGGTCATTTGCCCAACAGTTACCAAAATCAATTCAAATCGGAGGTGGAAAAAAGAATCCACGGAGACACTAGAGCTGATATTTTAACGGGGAAAGATATTGCCCATCTTCCCGCATCCGTCCAAAAATATATCCGGTACTCCGGGGCCATGGGCAAGGAAAAGGTCGATAACTTTCGGGCCGTATTTCAAGGCCGGTTTAAAACGAGCCCGGATTCCGAATACCTCGATGTAACGACCATTCAGTATAACTTTTTCAATCCACCCGCCCGGATTTTCTTTATGGAGTCTTCTATGTACTTCTTCCTATCTATCCAGTTTTTCTACTGATAGTACAACTTCAGCAAGTTTGTCCCCTTTAAGTTATACACTTTTCAAAGCCGATTGGTCGGGTTCTCCGGTCTCAATGGGATTGTCCGGATCGTTGCACCATTCAAACCACCCCCCATCATAGACCGAAATGTTAGGCCATCCCATCAGCCAGGCGTTCATAAACGCTTCACTGCCCCGCCAGCCGGTCCCGCAATAAAAGGCCACGTGTTTATCAGGTGTAATACCGCCTTCCTTCCAGGCTGAGGCAATCTCCTGGTACTCCCGCATGGTGTGATCAAAGTTGCGATAGTTTTCCATGTGGTAGGCATCGCTTCCGCAGTTGCCAAAAATAGCTCCGGGGATTCGTCCCTTCTTCTCAATGTAGTGATAGCCGCTGCGGTTGCCGATAAACTCCTCCCAGCTGCGGATGCTGACCAGCTCTCCTTTATCAGATTTCAACAGTTGTTTGGCTTCGGGCGTATCAATCATATACTCGGGATGGACGGGGATATCGGTTCCAAAATCATCAATAGGAGTTGGAGTATGCTCTTCCGTTGAAAGCTCGTATCCTTCTGACTCCCAGCTCGTGATACCGCCGTTTAGTATTCGGATGTCGTCCACTCCCGCATAGAGCATAATAGCAGCACACCGCAGGGCGCCAAGATGTCCGGCGCTTTTGCCGGGAAACTTTTCTTCATCATACACGGGAGCGGAAAACCGTCCATAGATTATTACCGTGGTATCGTGACGAATGCCTAGATTTTCGAGGGTGTCTCTAAGTTCCTCGGGCGATCGGCGGTTCCAGGTTTCGGTCGACTCCAGGCTGTTGGTATCCACCGGTATCGCACCGGGAATATGTCCTTTTTGGTAATCTTCGATATGGTCGTAATGAGAATGGCAAATGACATAATCTTCTGCATCAAAGTGGGACGGTTGCTGGCCGTCCATTAACTGTTTTACCCACCCTGGATACACCAAGTGCTTGTATCGAGGCAACTCGTCCAGCGGCAGGTCCGGATTAGCAGCCCATTCATCCACAAAATGATCGTAGGTCATGACTTGCTGGTAGCCGAGCTCATCTAATTTTTGGGCCATCTGCAGGCTATCATCATTGTCGTAGCCATACACCACAACCGGCTTTTCTCTGCTTACGTTTTTCTCTTCCAGCACCTCAACCCAATCCATATACTGGGTCCACTGCAGGGGAATACTTTTTGCCCCGGGGATATGGCCGCCACGCTGCTCGTTTTGTAGTGTCCATCCGTTGTATGCAGCTATGGGGCGGACATCAATTAAAACGTTGTTGGCATCTTCACTCTTGGCAATGAGTTCTTCCGTAGATAATGTATTCATGACATTAATGATTGAATAGTGTGATCGTTAAAATACGTGGACTGCTGGCTTAATATGATCATTTCAGCTACTGAAAAGAAAAATAGTTGTTTGAACCTGTCCAAACTTTTTTTGCCAGTATGCTGAAGTTGATGACTTGAAGCCTAAATAAATTACTAATGCTCAGGGTTGGAGTATTCTTGGCTTCGGTTGTGCCTATCATCTGCCAGCCGATTATCCACTTTATTTGGAGGGTGCGCTTTACTGTGTCCTAATAACGCTATCTGTTCATTTAATGTATGGGTACTGGGATATAAAAGCAGCAGATGGCTCAGGAGAGAATTTTCCCTTAAGGAAGATTAGAATTGTGGTGGGCGTTAGTTGTCACTTTCAATAGTCCGAAGAGCTTCGAGCAGGGCTTGGTACTCTTCGCGACAACTGCCGCATTTGTCAAGGTGATCCTTAACCAGCGGTTTGGCTTCTTCTGGAGATTTGCCAGCCAATTCCATCTCAGCGAACTCATGGAGTTCGTCAAAACACTCATTGCAACCTATTTCATGATCGGCAGCCATCTGGGCCGATTTAATCAGCTTTTTTAATATGTCGGGTGTTAATTCCATCTATTATTTCTGATAATTTCTTTCATTATAGCTACTGATGAGGTTAACTCCTTGGTTCTTACAGTTGATCCAGCATCTCATCGGGATCGATCCCTTCAAGTTCGAGTTTATTCTTAATTTTAAGCCGGGCATCGTGAACCAACTTATAAAGTGCATTCCGATTGGTATCCATTTGTTTAACGACAACCGGCCCGGGTAATCCCTGAATCATTAAGGCATTTATGGCTTGTTTTTGTTTATCTGTTAGTTCCTCGTTGATGATAGTCATGACCTTGTCAACAAGTTTTGACTCATGCAGCGACCGGTCGGGACTGGTTTCACTACTGGCCATCGAAAGCGAGAATACTTCGCGGCTATCATCATCCGGTTTTAAATCTTCTATAGAGATATCATCGTACCGCTTGAGCCGGAGTTCGGTCAGTCCTTCGCGAACGGCAATCTTCATGGCCCAGGTCAAGAGCTTGCTGTCGCCACGGAAGGAATCGATGTTATCCAGTACTTTAAGCAGTGCATCCTGGGCAACATCCTCCACAAACTGGTCGAGTTCGCGATCAACATATTTATGCAGCGCTGGTTTAAGTCCCCGTATTAACTTTTGGCGAAGTAACGCTACGGCACGTTCATCAACCGGCGGTTTGAGCGCCTCGACCCATTCCTCGTTTGTCTCGTAAGAAGATTTTTCCTTACGGTGTTTTTTAAACCAGTTAAACATATAATATTACTGACTTCAGTTAAGCTGGTAGAGTAATAAGAGCTATGCTTTCCTTCAACCCCGATCGACTAAGTTATGTAATAATTCCAGTGATTAGAATTAAGGACAAAAATATTGGAAAACTATTGCTTATTTTTCATTCAACTGTAGATAAATCCGTGGGGATTGATAACGCTGCACATATCTACAAGCTGACGAAACATCCCACAAACTTTATTTCACTGGATGATACTAAATATGTAGTGTCGGTGGTGGCAGCCTGAGTTGATCGGTAGTTATAGGTTGTGAGATTAGCAACAGTCTGCTCCATTTTGGACGGGGGGACACGGTTGATCTCCATAGGAACAAAACACACAACAGTCTCCCTGTTTAGCTTTTAGCACCTCACCGCAATGGGGACATTCCCAAAAATACTGGCAGGAATCTTCGGACATGGTTTCTGTCGTTTGGGATCCACACTCAGTACATGTTATGGTAGAAGTAAGTGTAGGTCGTTTCATAACAAACAAGATATCTATTTCATGTATAATCTTCTGCTCATTTTATTGATATCAACAGATATAACTTAATCAGATAGTGTTCCGGAAATAAAGTTAATTACACTTAAATAGATTTAGGAGTAGTCCATTTTGCATTTCCCCATCCTATGATAGCTCCAAATATAAGGTGTAATAGTAGCGTACTGGTGAGATATTTGGGACCAGCCTCCAAATACAATGGATTACTTGCTGTCAATGAGTGAGCATCTCCAAAACCAAACACACCCCATCCAATAATTGGACTATAAATAATCATCATGATGAGCCACGCTCCCAAAGCTATCCCTAATCCTTTTTTTATATCAACGTGGTTTCTATACAGGTATATCAAAAGGACAGACCAAAAAGCCCCATAGCCAAAATGGACGATAAGGCCCAGTGGTTGGGCTGGAAGCCCTAACTTAATCAAAAATGCTGCAGATGGAGGCGTATTAAATGGAGCGATACCCGTCCCGTGAATGCCCAGCATCATTAACAAGAACATGATTAAACTTCCCAGTAAACCAACGCCTGCTGCTTTTGTCCACTTCATATCTTATCCATTTTATTAATCAGTGTTCAACACATTGATGATGAAACAGAACCGCATCTTACAAGATTGAAGTTTTTACGCCTGTTTTAATCGATATTATTGATCCAATGGTTCCAGATTCTCAAGCATGGCAGGGATGAGTTCCGAAACGGTCGGGTAGATATGAACCGTATTCCGGATGGTGGTGTACGGTTCCCCGGTCTATATGATATCGATAATAGAGTGAATGGTTTCATCGCCTTGTATACCCAGGATAGCGGCGCCAAGTATTTTTTCGGTGTCGGCATCAATAAGTATTTTCATGAAATCCTGTTTCTACTTTTCTTTGATACGGGCAATGCGGCTCATCGGGCGTTTGCCAAGCTCAATAATTGCTGTTTCAATTCCTGGTCAGCACATCGGGCTGCTATTGAAGGAGTTGCTTGTCCGGTTCCGATAATAATGACTTCAAACTTGTCCCTTAGTTGATTCGATGCTCTATGTATGTGATGGGTTCTGTGTCCCTAGAGGGAACTTGTTTTCCAAGAAAAAAAATCACCACATTGCAACCTCAATCCTGCGACCTTTATCAAAAATTCATTCACCTTCACTATATTAAGCTGATTTCATACCAATTGCTCAACCTCTAGATACAGAATGTAATGATCGTACTTGTGATCAATTGCGGCAGTTCATCCGTAAAATACAATCTAATTGAAACCTCCGAACAAAAAGAGATCTGCTCCGGTATCGTGGAACGTATCGGTGCGGTTACTTCCATTGTTAAACATGAACCTGCAGGATTCAAATCGGTAAAAGATACACGTAAGATCGAGAATCACGTTCAGGCTTTGAAGGAAATTATGAACTTTCTGATGGATTCAGCCAACACGGCAATCTCATCGACGGATGATATTAAAGCTGTCGGTCACCGAGTTGTTCACGGTGGTGAAACATTCAAGGACTCGGTTCTCATTGATGAAGATGTCATGGATGCCATCCGGCAGGCATTCGACCTGGCCCCGCTTCATAATCCCCCGAATTTAAAAGGAATAGAAGCCGCAAAAAAGTATCTGCCCGAATTACCCCATGTAGCAGTATTTGATACGGCATTTCACCACTCTCTGCCTGCCAAATCTTATCTCTATGGCATTCCGAACCGGCTATATCGCCGTTATAAAATTCGGAAATATGGATTTCACGGAACGTCACACTATTATGTGAGCAGACAATATTACAAAACCACGGACAAACCCGTGGAGGACACCAGCGTGATTACTTGTCATCTGGGAAACGGTGCTTCGGTTACGGCTGTAAAAGGCGGCAAGTCGATTGATACTTCTATGGGCTTCACTCCGTTATCAGGATTGGTAATGGGCACCCGTTCAGGTGACATTGATCCGTCTATCCTCTTTTACCTGGTTGAAAAAGAAGAGCTGTCTCTCAATAACCTGCATGCTCTGTTGAACAAGCATAGCGGTTTATTGGGACTGAGCGGTTATGCAGCAGATATGAGAGAACTCACTGAAGAAGCAAAACGGGGGGATCGTCGCTGTCAGCAGGCGATTGATGTATTCTGCTATAACTTAAAGAAATATATCGGCTCGTATATTGCAACATTGAACGGCTGTGATGCCATTATCTTTACTGCTGGAATAGGAGAAAATTCGGCAATGGTCCGTCGGCAGTCTCTTGAGGATATGGAATCACTTGGTATTGAAATTGATCCTGAGAAAAATGAATCAACGGAATCGGGCAAGATGCAGAAAATAAGCAGTGATTCATCTAAAACGGAAGTCTGGGTAATTCCCACCAATGAAGAGTTGGTCATTGCCATAGACACGGCAAAAATTGCACAGGCCTCCGAGCAATCCCCATGGGTGTAGCACATATCTTTTCCGTATTTTGAGAAACCGCAAATGTGTCTCTTGTCCTAACTATATGCAATGAGGGTCCCACCCCGGATGCATCGCGCTCGCTCCCCAAAGTGGTGACGCAGGTAGAGCACCTTGCACCCTGCATCTGAATCGTTTTAGCCATTGCAATTATATTTATGAATCTAGTTTCGAACTTATCGGATCCTTGATGCACCGGCCTATCTCTCCGGTTTGAGTCGCAAGGCTTTTACGAGTGATACCGAGAGGAGTTCTTTCCGGAATTTGTGGAGGAAGCCGAGAAGCTCCGGAAAATTAAAGCTCGGACAAACCAAGTTAAGAAATCAGTTTACAATCAAATTGAATCGGATGAGATATTCGATCACAAAGCCATTGATCGAGCGGAGAGTATGCAAGCGAATTAGTTGCCATGTTAGCTTAATGTTCGAGGTCTGACATAACCTCGATGCTCAAAAGTACGGTCGGAGATTAAAGTCTCCGGCCGTTACTATTTGATATAGCATACATAAAGCTTTAACTATATTCGTTTGAACACATAATTAAATCTTGAGGAAATGCCCTTATTGAAATCCATTATACTTTCCTTGGTATTATTATTTGGCCAAGAGTATACGATAAATGATTCCACTAAAGTTGATAAAAAATCACAAACTGAAAAAATTGAAAGGCTTTCAGTTAAAGTGGATTCCTTAGAAAGGGTACTAAGAAGCCATAACTTAAAAGAAAGTTTTTTTACCTCGTCACTCTCAATTCAGACGGGATTATTTTCTCTTATTGTCCTCGGATTGTTATCGTTAGCAACATTGGCCAACTGGTTTTTTATTTATAGGAAGTTAAAAGCCTACATAGATGACAAAATCAAAGAAGTTAATACTAAATTCGAAAAATTAGCGGATAGATTTGAAGTACATCGATTAAACACTTGGGATACAAGTAGAAAGTTGTTTGATATTCTTGAACATTCTGAAGATGATCCGATGAGGAGAAATTTATTAGCCTTCAATTCTATTATCAGTACAAATGATTTACTTTCTAAGTTTGACTTAGAAGACGATGAATTAAATAAAGAAGTGTACTATAATGCCCTTTCAACTCATAAGAGCAGTTTACGTACGCTCTATGAGACTGTTGATCAAATTGATAATGAGTATTTCTTAGAAAACGTTCTACCAAATGTTATATCTGTTGTTGAGGAATCAAAAGATCTTCAAAATGAGGAAGTCGCTGAGATTTCTCGAAATCTATTAGGTAAATTATATGGTTTAAATAACCAAAATGGTGATAATGAAGAAGAGTAAAATATTTTGTTACCCCTTAGTTACCCCTAAGGGGTAATATTAAATTCCTTTTTATATTTCGTCTTATAAATCATGGTGTAAACCTTTAATAAACAATTACTTACAGGGTTTATTTTTTTTTTAAAATATATTTAAAACCGACTGATTATAGATCAGAAGTAATTTATTAATTGCCTGTTGAACCCCATGTGTGGTCACTGCCACCAACAAAACACCATAAAAAAGCTACTTGCTTTGCACCTATTCATAACCTGTTTGATCTTGTTTCTTTCCGAGTTTCTAACAGTACTGGAATTAGTGCCTGAAACCACTTTTCTAAAAGTTGTACTTGGCGTTTCTACCTTTCCATTATTTCCTTGTAGTTCGTTTTCATAACCTATAGACTGAAACCCTTCACTCACACATTCATAATCTTCTGCTGTTGCACTATAAAGATCATAGGATAGAATAACTTGATAACTCATAGTAATTTAATTTGTTAGGCTTGATCTTACAACGTAAGACCATTGAGAGAGGCAGTCCTTACAATATGAAATGCAACTATTGAAACTAACTATTGAAAAACAAGATTTTCTTGTTTGATAATATCAACAAATCTGATCCACGGAATTTCTTCCTCCAGGCATACATCCGGAATTTTTGGACCATTTAAATTTCCCGACCTTGTCTCATTGGTAACAACGGAACATCCATGGGCTTTGGCAACTGCAACTACAAAAGGGTCTGCTTCGTTTTTGCCGGTGACTATCCCAAAATTTTCATAATGATTAACAAGGTAAGTGACTTCTTCATCAACAGTATTTGAAGTTGGTACAACTAAATCAGATTCACGAGCTTTGGCCCAATCGTAAAGGTCATCTCCTCCTCTTTGGAGCTCGTCAAGGATTAGCTCGGACATACCAAGAGTATCATTTGATCCCAACTCTTCTATTTTTTCCCAAACAGGAGGAAAGTTATCAATAGGGTAATCTCTCCAAGCCTGTATCAATACGTCTGAATCAAGTGAATATGTCAAATGTATTTACCCTCCTCTGGCCAATCGAAAGTCTTAGCTGCCAACTCGTTTAAATTTGGTACTTTCCAAGAGGTTATTTCAGTTAATTCAGGTAAAGAAATGTTATCGTTGAAATAAGCATCAAATGCTGTTCTAACCAGTAGTTTGCCTTTACGTACTATTTGATTGTAGTATGCATTTCCACTTGTACTACCCGAACTGCTGGTATCACTAAAGCTGACTTCAGGTTTAATCCGATTGAATTCCTGAGTAGAAATTAGTGACAAGTTTTTGAGTCTAATTAGTATCACATAATTAGATATTCTAAACTTAGTTCTTAGCCTATTCACCTCTCTAAGTACATCATTTTGATTATCGAATAGCCCTCTTATTATTTCCGAGGGAACTAATATTTCTGCTGTTAATTTGTTGCATAGTTTCTCCATCTCCTGATTTCCGGAGCTGAAATAATTTTGAAGATCGTCATTAACAAGTACTGAATCCCTTAATAATATGTGGCATAGTTCATGGATGAGTGTGAAGATTCGACCATTGTAAGAGTCTTGAGAATTTATGCCAATTATCGGAATTTCTGATTCTGCTAAAGCAAAACCTCTGGCCTCATCAATGTCTACATATGGATACTGAATGACATATATGTCTTTATTTTCGAGAATGTTTTTCCATTCAGTAAGTGCATTTGAAGCACCACGCCAATTATTTTGTTTTTCGAAGGTTAGCTCAAGCCAATCTCTTACTTCTGTTGCAACTTCTTCAACTTGAGTATAAATATTTGTGAATGAAGGGACTCTTTCAGGTTCTCTATTCTGAAGTTGATATAATTCAAGTAAGGTTTCTCTATTCCTTTTTGCTTCTCGAATAGCTTGTATCAGCTTAGGAGATGCATTTTCTAAAGGAATGTTGTTAATAGTCCTAAACTCTGAAAGTGCAGGTGCCTCCTCCGGAGGTTCATCCAAATAGAAAAAAGCTGGAGATCGGTCTAATTTTGAAGCAATTTTTATTAATTGCTTTGCGGTTGGTTTTACTTCACCCTGTTCCCATTTTAACCATCTTTCTTCATTGACTTGTAGCTTTCTTGCAATCTCAGGTATAACATAGCCAGATCTTTCCCTTGCGAATGATAAAACCTCTGGATTTATATTTACCCTCGACGATGGCATATGCAATTATTATAAATTATTGCCGTAAATAGAAAACTTTTTATTCTGATCTAACTAATAAAACGGAATTAAGGTTGAATGACGTTCAATGCACAGCATTTATATGTTTAATATACAGATTATTTAACTTTGAGAGCGAAATTGTGTTACCCCAACGTTACCCCAAGATGGTTTTAGGCATTATTATTTAGATCCTTCCCAAGTATAAAAAACCCATAACTCATTGCGAGTCATGGGTTTATAAGAAAGTACGCCCGAGAGGATTCGAACCCCTAACCTTCTGATCCGAAGTCAGAATAAAGCCATTTCCGAGAGTTTCCGAGTGCTTCCCAAATGATATGATAATTCGTTGAATATCATGTATTTAGCGGGTATATTAGTTCTTGATAGTTCCGATTAGTAACGGCTGTTTCTAACAAAATCCTGATACCAGCCTGATACCAGAAGCTAAAACCAGCTACTATGCCTAAGCGAAACTTAACAGATCAATTCATTAAGAATTTGAAGCCCCAGGGGAAACGGGTGGAATATTATGACCAGCATAAAATTGAAGACAACCAGATAAAATCTAAGGGAGTGAAGGGGTTTTTTATCCGATTGACTAAAGCTGGGAATGTATATTTCTACTATCGCTACTGGTTTGAAGGAAAAGCCAAATCCTACAAAATTGGAAGTTATCCCAATATGGGAGTTTCAGCCGCCAGAGATAAAGCACGGGACCTGGCGGGAATGGTTAATGATGGGGTGGACCCCCAGGCTGAAAAGAATAAGCGGAAACACCAGCCCAAAGAAACGACATTCAAAGAAGTTGCTAATGAATTCATTGATAAATATTTGCCAACGTTAAGAGATAAGACAGCTAAAGAATACAAGCGCCACATTGAAGTCTATTTGACGCCCCTGGATGATATGCCAATCAATGAAATCAGTAAGAACCAGGTTCTTTCCATTTTGGATAAAAAAGCCCACAAAGACAGTTCACCCACCCAGGCGAACCGTATCCGTTCTACATTGTCCAGCCTGTTTAGCTTTGCCGAAAAAAGGGGGCTGGTTAGGGGGAATTTAATGAAATCCATACCCACCTATAATACGGGAGAAAATAAACGTAGCAGGTTTTATAACCCTGACGAAATACAGGAACTTTGGGAGTGGTTTGATTCATTCATCACCCCTACTGGCCAGGTTTTTAAAATGCTTCTCATTACAGGCCAGCGGAAGACCGAAACCATGCAGATGAAGTGGGATGATATACGTGGGGACATTTGGACTATACCAGCAGACCTGGCCAAAAATAAACAGCCCCATGACGTTCCCCTTTCTGATATGGCTTTACAGATTATTGAACAGCTGAAACCCATCACTGGTGACAGCCCATTTGTTTTTGAATCACCCCGAAAGGAAGGTCAGCCGATTGGCTCTATTAAAATTTCAAAAGAGAAGATTCAGGATGACAAGAAAAAGGGAATATCTGATTTCCGCCCCCATGATCTTAGGCGAACTGTGGCCACCTACATGGCTAAATTAGGCGTTGACAGGACCGTCCTGGGGAAGATACTGAATCATAAGGGCCTTGCAGGAGATAGCCAGGTAACAGCCATTTATGACCGCCACAGCTACATGAAAGAGAAACGCCAGGCTATGAATCGCTGGGCTGGTCACCTGAAACAAATACTTGCGGGTGAAACAGAAGCCAAAATTCATAAAATGGGGTAACCATGATACCTGTAAAAAAGCCAGACTGGTGGGACCAGTGGACTTACTTTGATGAAGATTCCAGGGAAACCAAACTGAAGAAAGACGCCCCCGCTAAAGTCAAAAGAGAGTGGAAAGCCCTACAGCGGAAAGGTGGATATAGTGACTAAGCAATTCTTTGAACTCATTTCACGCACAAATTTACCTGGGGTCAATTTTTTTGTGTTTTTATATCCAAACATGGATTTGTTTTAATTCCCAAACTACTGTAGCTGTAAGTCATTGGCTTGCAGTAATTTAGTTTTTTAGAATGTTTTTTTATCCCTTCCCTTTCAATAGATCATACCCCCCGATAAGTTACGAGTAGTTACGAATCGAAACGAAGACTACTTGTTATGGAAAAACTTATAAGACCCCAAAAGCTGGCTGAAAAATTAGACATTGGATTAAGCACCCTATACGATAAAATGAAAGACCCAGACTTTCCCCCAAAGATTAAGCTGGGTAAAGGGAATGCTGTGGCCTTCAGGGAATCCGATATTGAAGAATGGCTGGAAGCTCACACCGAAAATAAAGAAGCATAAAAAAGGGGCAAGTGTTAAGGCCACTTACCCCAGGAGGAAACCGCCAGTAATATACGGTTTTCCTCATGCTCTTCTAAAATTTGGAGGAAACCAATGAGTCAACAGCGTAAGCAAGTTTTTATTGACAGTTCCCTATGGAACCACAGGTGGTTTGATGAATTACCCATAGAGCATCAAATGGCCTATTTAATCCTTTGGGCTGAATCCGACAATGTAGGTGTCTGGAAGCCCCATTTCAGGGACCTGAATTTTAAGCTAAAACAGGACATAGACCCCCAGGCATTTCTGGATGGGATTAATGCAGAGCAAAAACGTGTGGAAGTCTTAGAAAATGGGGACTGGTGGTTAATAGACTACCTACCTTTACAGGTTCGGACCCTTACCCCGAACAACAGGCCCCACGTGTCTTACATCGAAGATTTGCAGTCCCATGATTTGCTAACCAGGTATGCCATAGAAAATAGGGACAATGTAAGGTTTGATGTGATTCAGGAACTTGAAAACTATGATCAAATCCAGGATTACGATGAAAAGAAAAAGGCCAAAGCCGCCTATGATTACCTGGATAAAAGAGGATTAGTAAGACCCTTACAAGAGGCTTGCAAGACCCTTGAAAGAGGCTGGGAAGGGTCGAAGGAAAAGGATAAGGACCAGGAAGAAGAAAAGGAACAGGAAAAGGCTAATAACGGTGTAGCAACTAATTATTTAGAAGCTACTAACCCGCCTGAAAGCAAATCTATTGAAAACATTCTAAAGCAGTTGCGGAAAATCATTCCTGAAAACTGCATGGACGTATCAGAATTAGAATTCCAGGGGGACGTCCAGACGTATCTGGGGCTAATTGAATCAAAGGGAATCAAAGACCCCAGGACTTTTCTGATTGCCAAAGCCAGGACTACAGACTGGGAGGATTGTACCTGGGACAGGTGGGAAGATAAACTTACCCAGGCCATTGAAGAAGGCGCCCCATTTTAAGCCTGACTTTACATAATGATTGTAATACGACACAAAAATCACCCTTTAAACGATTTAAACAGCAATTAGAATAAATAATAGACTTAATAATTGATTTAAAAGTTGATTTAAGCCGTTTTGTCAGTAAAATATGCGCCCTGAAATCAAAAATATCATAGAAGATTTACAGCTGTATTTCCCAGGGGAAGACTTTGGCCTGGACCGTCAGCGTATTGAAGACATGGTAGAACGGGCCGAAATCAAATACCAGTACCAGGAAGAACTGGCAAAGCGTCCCTATGGCCAGGGGGAAGACATCAAACATGAACTGGCCGAAAAGTATAACAAGTCATATAAGACCATTAAACGAATTATCTATTAGTTTTCAGAATTTTGGGCCAGACTTCACCCAGCTGGTTCAGTAAGTTGCTATCACTTGTTAACCGATGGCGCCATCGTTCCTGGCCAGTCATAGCCAGGGACGGTTTTAATGCTAACATAAACCACAGTACAATGGGAAAACATTTAGACGAAAACCGAATTAAGGTTCCACGACATTTTAATCAGCGATTTGCCGAATCCCTGGGGCAAAATGTTCCTGACAATGTTCCTGGGTTTAATTCCGAAGTCAAACACCACGTTAAAAGAGTAAAGAAGACCCTGGCCCGTTCTGGGGAACTTGTAGAACAAATTGAACAGGTACGAAAAGCCAATAAAAACGACCCTACCCAGAACGACATAGCCGCCCAGGTAAACACCTATAAATACGCCAAAAAGAAGCTGTCCGAAATTGAATCCCTTATTGTGAAGCCAATAGAAAGGGGGGACGGTGAAGCATCTGACCTGGCTGACGAAATAGAAAACTATATTGACAGCCATCTTTCTGAAGAAGCCGCCAAAGGTGAACACGCACGGGAATACCGTCAAGTCATTCGTGACCTGGACCGTGGTGATCGTACCAAAAAAGTGATGAGGCTGATTTCCAACGGGAAGCAAAAGGAAGCCCAGTGGATTTTGGGGGCTGGACAGGAACTTTCAGGCCTTTCTGAATCCACCTATCAGGCTTCCAAAACTCAATACAAGAAAACCTTTCATAAGGAACAGCTGAAGGCCGCAAAAGAACTGCGAAAGCTGAATGATATGCAGTACAAGGGCTATGAGAAAGCCAAGCAAATAGTTGATAGCCTGCATACCCCAAAAGTTCAGGAAGCCGCCAGCAAATCGGAAAAGGCACACCAGGCAATGCAGGAATAAATGTAGCCTGTCACAGTGGCCATGAACTATTTTTAAACTAATATCCCAGACCCCATGAGTAAGACCCCGAAAAAGAAACGCCCCATTGACCAGTGGACGGACCAGGAACTACAGGAAGACTGCACAGATTCCCAGCTGGCCTTTATCCAGGAATACCTGGCCAACGGCTTCAATGCTACTCAGGCTTACCTGGACACTAACCAGACCGATAAGGCCAGCACGGCCCAGGTAGAAGCCCACAGAGTCCTAAGTTATCCTAAGATTTCAGAATTAATCAGACGAAGACTGGAAGAAAAGGCTCTGGCCGCTGATGAAGTTCTGGCCCGCCTGGCTGAAATTGCCAGGGGTGACATTGGGGACTTCCTGGAATTTGATGATAACGGTGTGATTAATGTTTCCCTGGCCAAAGCCAAACGCCTGGGACTGACCCACCTTATCAAAAAGGTCAAGAGTAAGCGGATACCTGAAAAGGATAAAGAAACAGGAGAAATTCTATACACCCAGGAAGTTCAGCTGGAACTGTATAGTTCCCATGATGCCCTTCGAGATTTAGCCAGGACCCTGGGACTCTTTACCGACAATATCCACGCCACCATTGAAGGCCAGGTGGGTGTTCTTAGAACAGGACCAGATATGGACATGGACACCTGGGCTGAAGAAGTAACCAACTATAGAAACCAGCTACAAAGCAAGCTAAATGAAAATGGTAGGGGGTAAACTGATAACCCCGCCACTGGGGGAATGGTATGACACGGCCCCTTTCTTTTTAGACCCTTAGAATGGAAATATAAAAGCCGTTTTTAGTCAATGAATCCGAAAATTCAGATATGGAAGAATATTCCCTAAATCCAGGTGACCAGGTAGATAAGTGGATAATTTGCAGACATATTGCCAACGGCTGTGTTTATTCCTGTTACCATTCTGGCGGTCCCAGGAAAGAAAAGTATGCTTTCAAAATTAGAGAGCCACGCCACCAGCAGTGGTTCCAGGATGAACTGAATATCTTCCAGCGTATCCAGGCCCAGGGCGGTCACCCAGCATTTCAGTCATTGGTGGACTACTGCCAGGACCCCCAACGGCTTTATTTTGTCATTGACCCTTTGATACTACCCCATCAGAACTTAATGAAAATGGGCGTTCAGGAAGTATCTGACATTGACCCCCTGGCCTTCCTGGTAGAGTTCCTTTTAGCGTTGGAATTTGCCAACAGGATAGGAATATCACTTAATAACTTTCAGTATGAACACCTTTTTGTGACCAAAGATGGAAGGCCATTCTTCCTGGGACTATGTGAAGAAAACCCGACAGATGCCGAAAAACCTTCATTTAATCTTAATCACATTTTACGGATAATAGACAAGTTCATTAAAGCCGCTGAATACAGGGGCGCTACCAGGCCAGCTATCAGACTTAAACAGGAATTACTTGAAAAGGTATCCCTGGGGCTATCCTTTGAATTCAATGTGGATAACTTCCCCACACCTTCCGATTCTAAGTCCTTAGAATAGAAATTTGAAAGCCGTTTCTACAGTTAGAAGCCTAAACTAATTGTAGATAATAATATTTGAGATTATTAGAGCAGTTGCAGGGATTCCATATTGTATAAGATAGGAAGCAGTTGTTCGTGGTGGGGCTTCAACAAGCTGTGTGTTTTGCTGACCTGGTTTAATATCTATTTTCATTTCCTTTTTTAAATCGTGCCTATCAGAACCCATTGCAGAGATTAAAAGAGTATGTTCTCCAACTGGGATATTGTTCACAATTATTTGGTCAGTAAATTTATCTTCAGCAACAAGTGTATTATCTATTGTTAGATTTACATTCTTCATTGGACTGCTGATTTTGACTTGAAGGCTTCCAACATTTCCACTGGAATTACTATCCAATGAAGTGTAATAGTCTTTTGCACATCCCGTGAATATGAAAATTAGAAGCGCTAAAAATACTTTTCTCACTTTGTACCCTTTTCTTGATTGGAGTTTTCATTAACCTAACTGCTTATATCAGGAATTGAAAGGCAAATTTTATACCTGGTTACTTACTAAGACTATTAAGCCGCACAAAACTATCAGTTACAACTACCATTATTTAAGGGGTCCGCAACTAAATTCCTGATACCATTCTGATACCAGGCGAAACCTATCCCATTAAAAGCCTGGTATTTTCACCAAATAAAAAAACCCATAACTCAATGCGAGTCATGGGCTTATAAGAGAGTACGCCCGAGAGGATTCGAACCCCTAACCTTCTGATCCGAAGTCAGACGCTCTATCCAGTTGAGCTACGGGCGCATATATTTGAAAGGAAGGTAAATATCTCGCTTCGCTGGCTAAATAACAACCGTCAATTTTAGAGCATCTCTTTTAAAATTAATGGGGGGGGGGTACCTCTCTTTTGTGTAGCAGGCTGAACGAAAGGTGGAGATTATGTATTCAACTAGTACCTTGTTTTTCAATCCCAACTATCGTTTTGGTATCATGAATAAATATTTGTTTTCCCTCTGGACGCTAATCGCAGCGATTGTTTTAATAGCTCTTCCATCAGGGTCAGCCACCGCACAAGGAAGTGATAGCTACACGGTGGAAACGATTATTTCGGAGATCCGTGTGCCGTGGGGTATGGACTGGCTGCCCGATGGCGATATGCTGATCACCGACCGCGGCGGTGAGCTATATCACTATAGTGAAGGTGAAATTGTTGGGACCATTGATGGCGTTCCTGAAGTGTGGTCACGTGGGCAGGGCGGCCTGCTCGACATTGCTGTCCATCCTAACTACGAGCAAAACGGTTGGATCTATATGACCTATTCAAGTCCTAAAGGAGGCAGTGGTGCGAACACTGCGCTGATGCGGGCACGGCTAAGCAATGATCGCAAGAGTCTCACCAATCAGGAAGTGCTCTACAAGGCTGAACCCAACAGCCAGCGCGGACAACATTTTGGAAGCCGGATTGAGTTCGACGGTAAAGGCCATGTTTTCTTTGGGATTGGGGAACGCGGCAATCGCGACGAGAATCCCCAGGATATTACCCGCGACATGGGAAAAATTTATCGGCTGAATGACGATGGGAGTATCCCCGCGGACAATCCTTTTGTAGGGAGAAAGGGACTCGACGCCATTTTTGCCTACGGCATCCGCAATCCACAGGGTATGGATATTCATCCCGAAACGGGACAGCTCTGGGAACATGAGCACGGGCCGCGAGGGGGTGACGAGATCAATATTATTGAGGCTGGCAACAATTACGGCTGGCCGGAGATCTGTTTTTGCATCGACTACGATGGCTCCGAGATAACGCCGGATACGGCAAAAGCAGGGATGGAGCAGCCCGAATGGTATTGGGATCCGTCAATCGCACCGTCGGGGATGACGTTTGTGACCAGCGATAAATATCCTGAATGGAAGGGCGATCTGCTGGTGGGATCTCTGAAGTTTGGCTACGTGGTACGGGTCAATGTGGAGGGCAGCACGGTGACTGGCGATGAAATTTTATTCCGGGGAATTGGACGGGTCAGGAACATTAGGCAGGGTCCCGATGGTTATATTTACGTGGCTACGGAAAGTGACAACGGCATCGTACGAATTGTGCCGGCCAACGAACAGTCAACCAATTAAACCTAAGCTATTTATTATGATGAAGTATTCATGGATGATATTACTGAGTGTAAGCCTCGCGTTGTTGTTAACAGCTTGCGGGCCTGGCGAAGAGAAAGGAGATTTTATCGATCGGATGTCGATGGAGCACAAGGGAGATAAGCCGGTGCAGAATGAAGCATCGGAGTTAGGTCAAACGGGCAAGGTGACCGGTGAGGATGTGACCTATGCCACCGTAAATGGCAATGACATTACCGGCTACCTGGCCAAGCCATCTGATATGAAATCAGGAGGTCCAGCCATTATCGTGATCCACGAATGGTGGGGGCTGAACGACAACATCAGGATGATGGCCGATAAGCTTGCCGGCGAAGGCTATACCGCCCTTGCGGTTGACCTGTATAACGGTAAGGTGGCTGAGTCGCCCGACAGTGCCGGGACTTATGCCCGATCGGTGAAAGAGCAACAAGCACTGGATAACTTGACGCAAGCCTACAATTACCTCTCCGGGCAGCAGAGTGCAGGCAATATCGGTGTTATCGGCTGGTGCTTTGGCGGTAGCTGGTCGTTACAAACAGCGTTAGCTCATCCCCAAAAGATTGATGCCACAGTTATTTATTACGGCCGATTAGTGACTGATGCGGCGCAGCTCGAGAAGTTACAGATGCCGGTGTTGGGGATCTTTGGCGCCGAAGATGATGGCATTCCGCCTAAAACGGTCAATGAATTTGAGTCCGCATTGAATAAGACCGGGGTCAGCAATTCTATCCATATCTACGACGGGGCGGGACACGCCTTTGCCAACCCCTCCGGCTCGCGCTATGTGAAAGAGGCGGCTGAGGATGCCTGGCAAAAGACATTGAACTTTCTAAATGAAAATCTAAATAAGTAAACTGTTATGAGTCACACTGTAATTATTGAAAATATTGAGCGTGTAACACACGACGTAAGAAAATATACGTTTGAAAAGCCGGTGGGCTATACGTTTGAGCCTGGACAGGCCACGGAGGTAGCTGTGGACAAGAAAGGATGGCGGGATGAAAAGCGTCCATTTACTTTTACCTCACTGAAGAAGAGCGATCACTTGCAGTTTGTGATCAAAAGTTACCCTGACCACAATGGCGTAACCGAGCAGGTTAGCAAGCTCGAAGAAGGCGATGCGTTTATCATTGACGAGCCTTGGGGCACTATTCAGTACCAAGGACCGGGTGTTTTCTTGGCTGGTGGTGCTGGCGTAACACCGTTTATTGCTATTTTCAGGGATCTGCATAAGAAGGGTGAAATTGGTGATAACAAGCTGATATTTTCCAACAAGACCGAACAAGATATCATCCTAAAAGATGAGTTTTCCAAGATGCTGGGCGATAACTTTATCAATGTTATTACGGATGAACATACCGACCAGTACATCAATCTCGATGGCTTTATCGACAAGGAATTTTTAGCTGAGCAGATCGATGATTTTGATCAGCCGTTTTACGTCTGCGGTCCCCCGGCCTTTAACGATGCGATGATGAAATATCTGAAAGAGCTCGGTGCGGATCCCAACGAGCTGGTATTCGAGGAGTAAAGTGATAATCCATTAAAAAACGGGATTACCTTGATAACCAGGTAATCCCGTTTGTCTTTTGGGGTATTATATGCTAGCTATTGATAATAATTTCATCCAATGGTTTGCGGCTGCGTGCTGAGGTTTCCTGCTTCTGCAGCTTTTCGCCCAGCGTCTCGGGCCGACCTTTGTAGCCGATGGTAAACATCGTCATCGGCTCGTAATCTTCCGGGATCTTGTAAAGTTGCTCGGCTTTTTGGGGTAGGATGCCGGCCATCTGATGCACATACAGCTCGTGGCGGGTGGCCTCAAATGTCAGATGAGCAATAGCCTGACCAAGATCGTGCCCGGCATGCTTGTTTTTTCGTCCATCCAGATCGAAGGTTGTTTTGGCCAATCCCAGTACAAGCACCGGCGCGTCCTTGGCCCATCCTTTGTTAAAGTCGTTCATCACCTGCGAAAGTTTTTCAAAAGCTTCAGAATCTTCTTTCCGTGCTACGATAAAACGCCAGGGCTGTTCGTTGTAGGATGAGGGCGCCCAACGTGCTGCTTCAAAAAGCTGATTCAACAGTTCCGGATCTACCGATTCATCCGAAAATGACCGTGGACTCCATCGCTTCTGAATGAGTTTGTGGATTGGATAATCAGCATTTGCCTGTTTAATGTTTTGTTTTGTAGTAGTTGCCATGAAAGATAAATGATTGCCGTTTGGTATTTATTTTAATGTTGAACTATTTAACGGATCTACATTCTGTTTAGTTCCAATGGCAAAAGTTAGAAGTGAGAGTTAGTAAGATATAGTTATAAATTACCAGACTTCTGCTCTTTTACCTCTCAGTTTTGACTTCTGTCCAGATAAACGATATCCTTACGATCATTGTTAAGCACGTGAAGTAATTCCAAACAAATTATTGATTCCTATGAAGTTAGTTGATCCAAACGGAAATGAAGTGACCAGCAAAGAGAACACAGATGCCAAGGAACTGGAAGAGCAGATGTCGAAGAAGATTGAAGCTCTGCTTGAGCCGGTAATGAATAAGATTAAGCTATCCGGCGCGCAGGTTCCCCAGCAGCAGCTGATGCAGGTAAGTTCTGCGGCCCAGCAAATGTTGTTCAATCGCATGGTGTACAATCTGTTGCAAAAAGTAGGCATTGAAGATCTCGACGAAGTACTATCCGAAGATGATGTTGAAGAACTGTCCACTTCGCTGAAAAACCAGGTTAAAATGGTAGATGGCGAAGAGGGCCAACAAAATGCCCAGCAGCAGATGAAGCAGAAGATGGAAGAAATGAAAAAGCAGCAACAGCAGAACAAAGATAACTAAGTTGCTGACTTCATCTGATGACTGCATTTGTCATCTGATGCGTCTTCGATTTGCTCTATGATTCATCCGGCTTCAAATTCAGAACCCGGATGAGTTCGAGTCTATAATATCAGCATGGCGTCGCCGAAGGAGTAGAAGCGGTATCCCTCGTCGATGGCGTGCTGATATATTTTTTTCATCTCTTCAAAGCCGGTAAAGGCAGCCACCAGCATCAGCAGCGTGCTCTTCGGCAGGTGAAAGTTGGTGATTAGTGCATCGGTGCCCTGAAATTCGAAACCCGGTCTAATAAATATGTCCGTTTCGGTTTTGGTGGATGTAAACGCCCCGTGCCGTTCTAGACTTGTTTCCAGCACGCGCACGCTGGTCGTGCCCACTGCTGTAATATGCTCGGCCTGGTTAAGTTGATTAGCTACTCCTTCCTCGATCTCAAACCACTCCGAGTGCATGGTGTGATTTTCGATCTTGTCGGCTTTGACCGGCGCGAAGGTCCCCAAACCCACATGTAGTGTCACTTCGGCTTGTTGGATGTTGGTGCCAGTAATCTTGTCCCACAGCTCATCGGTAAAATGGAGTCCCGCTGTGGGTGCTGCCTTGCTACCCATGTCCTTAGCGTAAATGGTTTGGTATTCCTCGGACAGTTCCTCGTTTTGTTCGATGTAAGGAGGGAAAGGCGTGTGTTTGTACTTATCATAGACGGGATCGTTGAGCACCGGATTCATCTCTAGCGTCCGGATGCCCTCCTCGTCTATATCCAGCACTTCCGCCGAAATCTCATCGCTGAGCTGTACCGTTCGCCCCTTTTTGAATTTTTTGCCAGGACGTATCATCGCCCGCACGGTGCGGTTGTTGACTGCCTCCAGGATGAAGACCTCTTTGTCACCGTCGTCAAAGAGTAGCCGACACTTTTCGACTTTGCTGTTGTTGACGACCAGCGTGGTTTCTTCTGGTAGATATTCCAGCAGGTTGTAGAAATAGTCATCGCTGATTTTGCCTGTGGCACGGTTGTAGATCAGCAGCCGGGCATGGTCACGCGGGTGCGCCGGTTCCTGGGCGATAAAGTCATCAGGCAGGTCGTAATCAAAATCGGAAAGGGTATAGCTCATTAGTTGACCGCAGATTTACACAGAGTTAATTAAAATTCAATTTTACGGGCACCCGAAGATAAACAGTTGTTGGGAATAAGTTAATTCTTAGGACGAATGTAATGTTTTGAGCTATCTGGTATCCAGTTCTACCGCAAAGCAGTGGAATCAGATAGAAGGGCAGAACAGGGAACCAGATTCTACTCAACTACTCATTACCCACTACTCATGACTACTATCAAACGGAATCTCGAGCTGCTTAAAATGTCCCTTCTTGCTAAGGTTTAAATTTGACATCGTAATACCCAGCAGCCGAACTTTCTGATCGCCCACCTTCGTCTCGTCGAGCAGCGCAATGGCGGTATCTGCAATGTCAGATGCCTCATCAATATAGTGACTAAAAGAATTACTGCGTGTGATAGTCTTGAAATCATCGTAACGTACTTTGAGGGTCACCGTTTTCCCGCCCGCATTTTTTTGATGCAGTCGGTCAGCAATCTTGCCGGCCAGCTCGCGCAGGAAGTTGTGAATCCAGCTAATGTCGTCCACATCTTCGGTGAAGGTGCGCTCCTTGCCGATGGATTTGGGGATGCGATCTGGCTTCACTTTACGGTGGTCGATGCCGCGCACAATGTTGTAGTAGTAGCGCCCCGTTTTGCCAAATTGCTCTACCAGCTCAATCTCCGACCATTGTTTTAGGTCTTTACCCGTGTGGATACCGAGGGATTTCATCTTCGATTCGGTGGCATCGCCGATGCCGTGGAAGGTCCCAATTTCAAGTTGTTCCAGGAACTCGTCGGCTTCTTCAGGCAGAATCACAGCCATGCCATCTGGTTTGTTTAAATCCGAAGCAATTTTTGCCAGAAACTTATTGTGAGCTACACCCGCCGAGGCGGTAAGCCGTGTTTCTTTTTTTATGAGCTGGCGAATCTTTTTGGCAATGAGCGTGGCCGACGGCAGGTTAATATGATTCTCGGTCACATCCAGGTAGGCTTCGTCAAGCGAAAGGGGCTCAACGAGATCCGTAAACTTGTAGAAGATTTCACGGATCTGCTTCGACACTTTGCGGTACACTTCAAAGCGTGGTTTCACAAAAATGGCGTGGGGACACAGTCGCACGGCTTTGGCTGCCGGCATGGCCGAGTGTACTCCAAACTTGCGAACCTCGTAGCTGGCGGCTGCCACCACGCCACGTCCCTCCGGAGATCCGCCCACAATCAAGGGCTTGCCGCGATATTCGGGGAAGTCACGCTGCTCCACCGACGCATAAAAAGCGTCCATGTCAATGTGGATGATTTTGCGGATATCGGGCTCGTCCATCGGCAATTAATATTGATCTCAAACAGGAAAATATACGATATTTAGTGCCGTGTAAGAATGCGGTTCCAAAATCACTTAAAAAAGTATATTTTTTGGACGAATCATTGAAAACCCAAAACAATATTTTTGGAATGGAAGTTTTAGACGGCACAGCAATTTTTTTCCTTATCGCTATTGGTTTGATAGCTGGCACCATCGTACAGCTGTTTATCTGGAACAAAGGCGTTAGCTTTATCACTAATCTTGTTACCGGTGTGTTCGGTTCGGTGGTCGTGGGAAGCATCAGCATGTTTTTGAATTTTCCCGCAGGACTGCTATTTGGATTTCTTGGTAGCCTGGCCATCTTGTTTATTACAAATGTATTTCACCTGCAGCCCGACGTCAATCACTAACTGATATGGTAGGAATTTTCATCCTGCAAGTGTATCTGCGAAAAGTGGGAAAATAATCACTATTCCTTTGTTATAACTGCCTGTGGACAATACTTTTGGAAAAAGTGGCATCTTAATTCATTTTTTTTAAATTAGGGCTAGGGATTGTGATGAGATGTACTAGGGCTCTGGTTCTGCCAGAGCCCTATTTTATTTATGCTTTTCTTTGAAACACCGTCCAGAATCTGACGTCTAAAAATGTGATACCCAATCATAGTTACAGATATCCATTATGTCGGACCGTGGAGGACCATCCCAGAAAGATCTGGACCAGCTTGTAGAGCTAAACAACCAATTCGACCAACAGCTTGCTGATCTTGGTAAGAGCTCCCAATCATCGACCTCCAAGGCCCAGTCGAAGAAAAGGTTTTCCTGGCAGAAAGTACTGCTTACACTTGTTTTATTGATGGTAAGCCTTACTATTCCTTTTATAGTGCTGGTTCGAACCTCGGTATTTATGTATCTAGGCTATGGATTTAATGGCTGGCTAGCCCTACTCACAGGTATTGGCGCCACTGTTGGGCTCCTGCTTATATGCGGTTTGGTTATTAGTTTTATGTATCGCAAAAGCTTGGGTATTCATCGCTACCTGGTACGTGGAGTCTTGATTCTGGTAACGGCCTATACGCTGTATGGCGTGCTGTATTATTCAAGCCTTAATACCAAGACTGATCAAATTAACTCGTACTACCGTTCGCTGCATCCGATTATGCGTGTAGCACTTACCACCATCACTTTGGCCGACAGCGACTTACTTGTTACAGACATCAAGCGCCAGCCTGAAGATTATGCTCAAATGGGGCTGCCCAAAAATCAGCAGTCACTGCATTACGTGCAGCCTAATGGGTATGTTCATGCCGTGGATCTGCGCACGCGCGGCCGAGCGGAATGGAAGAATGGGCTGACTCGACTAGCCTTTTATGCAGTGGGCTTGCAAAGCATCCGCCATGTGGGTACAGCCGATCATCTGCATGTGTACCTGCCGTTGAATGAGTAAAATTACTACGTTAAATTGCAGTTCAGGGAGCAAAAAATGTTGGTACGGTGTATATTTATGTAACCATATAATTAGCGTACAATTGGCATTGGAATAAAAAATAAGGGAATCAATATGAACGAATCAGCTACCTATTCGCTCTGGTTAGAACCAAGTGGTAACGTTGCATATAAACTGCAGGAACGTATTAAAAAGTTGAGCAAAGAAAAGGATACCCCGCTTTTTTCGCCCCATGTTACATTATTGGGAGGACTTAACTCATCAGAGACTGAGCTTATACCGCTGGCGAATACCCTGGCATCGTCGGTAGCCCCGTTTGAATTACAGCTGACCAAGGCGGGTTATCTCGATACTTTTTATCAGGCGCTTTTTATTCATGTGGAAGAAAACAGCCAGTTGCAAGAGCTGCGGAAAAATGCTTGTCGGCTATTCGATTGTGGCGAAAAGAATGACTACATGCCTCACCTGAGTTTGCTGTATGGCGACTTATCGCAAAAAGAGAAAGAGCGTATTCTGAACCTTATTGGACGTGAGTTTTATATACATTTTCCGGTCAAAAATATTGTATTAATGCAGACCGACGGCAAGCCCGATCAGTGGCAAAAAGTACATGCCGCTATGTTCAAATCTAACTAAAAGATGTTGACACTCTCGGATAATATTGCGATTGTCATCTATTGATTTTTCTATGATTAGCTAGTAGCGATAAATCTCTTAAGAAAATGCTTTCCTATGTCGGACTATAAGTTTTTTGATCAGGTAAACAAGGCTTTTGATTACGCATCAAAGTATTCTGAATATGATAAGGGCCTTCTCGTTCAGATAAAAAATTGCAATAACGTTTATCACATTACCTTTCCGCTCGAGCGTGATGACGGATCCATCGAGGTTATTCACGGTTGGCGGGTAGAACACAGTCATCACAAGTTGCCCACTAAAGGGGGTATTCGGTTTAGCACCACGGTTAACGAAGATGAGACAATGGCCTTGGCTGCACTGATGACCTACAAGTGTGCTGTGGTTGATGTGCCGTTTGGAGGGGCTAAAGGTGGAATAAAGATTGATAAGTCTCGTTTTTCGGATGATGAAATTGAGCGGATTACCCGTCGATACACCTACGAGCTGATCAAAAAAGACTTTCTCGGTCCGGGTTCCGATGTGCCCGCCCCCGACTATGGCACCGGGGCTCGTGAGATGGGCTGGATTTTAGATACTTACCGTCAATTAAAGTCTGATATTAATGCTGAAGCATGTGTAACGGGAAAACCCATTCCTCAGGGCGGAGTACGTGGGCGTACCGAAGCAACTGGCCGAGGAGTATATTTTGGGATCCGGGAGGCTTGTAAAAATAAAGAAGATATGGAAGACCTCGGACTGGAACCTGGAATTGAGGGTAAAACCTTTGTTATTCAGGGGCTTGGAAATGTGGGCTATCATGCGGCCCAAAATATGATTCAGGGTGGTGCCATATTGGTCGGTGTAGCTGAAATTGAAGGCTCCATTTATGATTCTGAAGGAATTGATCTTGAACGATTAATGGAATATCGTGAGGATACTGGATCAATAGTAGGTTTTGGCGATACCAAAGAGCTTGAAAGTAATATCGCAGTTTTGGAGGCTGAGTGTGATATTCTGATACCGGCTGCACTCGAAAATCAGATTAATGAAGAAAATGCCTCTAAAATAAAAGCAAAAATAATTGGTGAGGCGGCTAACGGACCCACAACTGCCAAGGCTCATAGTATTCTCAAAGAAAAAGGAGCGCTTATCATCCCCGACAGTTATTTGAATGCCGGTGGAGTGACAGTTTCCTATTTTGAGTGGCTTAAGAATCTGTCGCACGTCCGGTTTGGACGCATGGAGAAGCGGTTTGAGGAAAGTAGTTATCGCAAAATATTAAATGTTATCGAAAATGTTTCTGATCATACATTTTCGGAAGCAGAAATGGAGGTGCTGGCTCAAGGGGCAGATGAGAAAGATTTAGTCGATTCCGGGCTTGAGGAAACAATGATCAACTCCTATAACCAGCTGAATGAATTACGGAAAACACATGATATCGATCTTCGCACAGCTGCATTTTTAAGTGCAATTAATAAGGTTGGTATCATGTACAAGCAGATGGGAATTTTCCCCTGATATCTAACGAACGATATCAAAATCGGCTGCTATGACTGCTTTTTACGTGATTATGTTTGCGTTGCCGGTGGCTATTATCGGGCTGGCTTTGTTTCTATCCTATCGGATAAAGTTCCGTGACAATGGATGAAACGCAAGTCGTTTCTATTGCTGTCAATGAGTATGCGATAGGGGCTTTTGTTGGATACCTGCTGCTTCTGGTTGGAATTGGTATCTACTCTTCCCGTTTTTCGTCGGAAGGTATTAGTGAGTTTTTTATCGGCGGCCGGCAGATTAACCGGTTTGTAGTGGCATTGTCGGCAGTGGTATCGGGACGCAGCGCCTGGCTGCTGGTGGGAGTTACCGGTATGGCTTATTCGCAGGGCGCATCAGCTATCTGGGCAGTAGTAGGATATGTAACCGTCGAGCTTTTTCTGTTTCTCTACTACGCCCGCCGCCTGCGAAACTTTTCGGAGACTTATGAATGTATTACGGTACCAGACTTTTTTGCCGAGCGCTTCAACGATACAAACGGGTACCTGCGGATGGCCCTCGTGGTGGTATTTCTCATCTTTATGGTGAGTTATGTTTCCGCGCAATTTGTCGCCGGCGGCAAGGCGTTTGCCTCCAGTTTCGGGCTCACCCAAACCAATGGGATTCTTATCACGGCGGTTATAATTATGGCCTATACAGTACTGGGTGGATTTCTGGCCGTCAGTCTGACCGATATGTTCCAGGCGATTTTTATGATTTTTGCCCTTGTGGTGCTTCCCTTTCTTGCAATTTGGGAGGCCGGGGGCCTGTCCAAGGTGCTATCCCAACTCAGGGGCATGGAAATGGGGCTCGTGAATCCGCTGGCTATCAGCTTTGGTGGCTTGCTGGGCTTTTTGGGCATTGGTCTGGGTTCGCCGGGCAACCCGCATATTCTGTCGCGATACATGTCGATCGACGATCCCAAGCAACTGCGATGGTCGGCGGTGGTGGGAACTATCTGGAATGTAATCATGGGATGGGGCGCCATTTTTATCGGTTTGGCGGGACGTGTTTATTTCCCCGAAGCTGATATGCTTCCGGCCGCCGATACTGAAAATCTCTATCCTGCCTTGGCCCGTCAGCATCTGCACCCTGTGATTTTTGGGGTAGTTGTGGCATCTATTTTTGCCGCAATTATGTCTACGGCTGATTCCCAGTTGTTGGTCGCTGCTTCGGCGGTTGTGCGCGATATCTACGACCGGATTCTCAAAAAAGGCAAGCAAATTCCACAGAAAAAATTGGTACGTTACAGTCGACTGGTCGCCGTTTTGCTAGTTGCAGTGGCACTGGTGTTTAGCCTAGTGGCGCAGGAGCTCGTTTTTTGGCTGGTGCTGTTTGCATGGGCTGGATTAGGGGCATCCATTGGTCCTACCTCTATTTTGGCGCTCTACTGGAAAGGGACCACGCGCAAAGGCATTTTTGCCGGTTTGATTACGGGAACCGTGGTTACCATTGCATGGTATTATATTCCCGTGCTTAAAAATAACTTGTATGAACTCATCCCGGCTTTTGGGCTTAGCCTGCTGGTCACCTGGCTGGTGAGCTTATACACAGAGAAGCCGCCGGAAATTGAAAAGGCCTTCCTGGAGTTTGAGAAATAAGCTGTTTACAGGTCAAAAATTTCGGACGGTTTACTCCCCTTGTACTTCGACATAACCATCCCTGCATCTGCATTAAAATACGTGGGATCGGAAACGTAAAAATCTTTCCCATTATGACGGATCGGTGGGCTGACGCGCGGTCCTTCCGGGGGATTGGATGGAAAATGCAGTGCGGGGGTCAAGTGACCGGGATAGCGCAATACGATATATTCCAGATCCGTCAGATGCTCAATCAGATAAGCAAAGAGGATCGAGCGATCATCGCAGTCACTGGCTGGATAGTAGAGCATTTCGGCCGGAAACATTTTCTTTTCTGTGTTGAACTGTTCCTGATCGGTCTTATACTCAAAAGCGTTTTGGACGAACCGAAGCAGAATGTTGGCTTTTTCGACATTGGATTTTCCTTCCACAAGAGGGCGCAGCGAGCTGATTAGTTCTTGATGCATCTCCCCGTCCATTTTGCTGTTGAAATACAGATCCAGCTGTGCCTTGGGATAGTTTTTAAAATAATTGACGACTTGTTGATCTACAGGTAATTCAAAAGTGTAGGACGTATCGTGATATGAAAAGCTAAAGGTGCGGTTTTCGCGCTTTTCCGGCAGGGTGGGTAATCCTGAGAACAAAAGGTTCAGTGACTTTTCTTGGGATTTTGGATAGTCGCCTTCGTAAGTATAAATCTTTGAGGGTAATTCGGAGGAAGAACCGCTGAGGTTGAGGGCATAATATTTGGATCCACTCATTGTAAAATAGCTGGTTTTAAAAACCCCGGGATCCGTTTTGAGGAGCAGGTACACATTGTGATTGTTATAGGCTACCCGCGTGCCAAAGCCCGACTGGGTCAGCATAAACCAAGTGAACAAAGTTGATTCAGGACTTTCTGCTCCATAAATCTGTTCCCCGATGTCGTGCAGTAGTTGGGCATAGCCAAAATCATTGAGCGAAAGCCGTTGTCGTACTTCTTGTATCTGCTTGAGGAACGAGGGATAATCTTTAGTGCTGAGGTGTTTCCAAAAGCTGGAAATAGATTTTTGGTTAATAGGATGCTTGACTTTTGCTTTATATGCGGTGTAGTATTTATAGCGAATGGGAATATCAAAGTAGGTGAGACTGTTATTCTCTACCTTCGCCTTTTTAACACTTGGAGTGAAGGTGGCTGTAAGCCCGGATGTAGCCAGAGCTGGCTTGGCTGTTTTAGTTCTTTCGGTCTGCTGATCTATCTTTTGTGGTTGTTCCTTTTTTTGAGGTTCAGGTGCCTGTTCTTTCGTTTTGTTCTTTAGCTTAACCTTAGTTTCAGGTCTGGGCGACTCATCCTTATCGGCTTTTGGTATGACGTCTGGTTTAGGTGTATCATAGAAATCGGGGCTCTGTTCAGTGGCAAATTCTTTCCACTCTTTTTGCAGCATCTTGTGGAACTGCTTGTCATATTCGTTTTGAAATTTTTTGAATTCGTCAAGATAGTTTTCTTTCCATTCCTCAAACTCTTCCTGTGCTATCGCCGGGTTTGTGAAAGCTCCCAGCAGAAATGTGAAAAGAAATGCAATCAGTGCCCATTTTACTTTTTTCATAATGGTCTACCTCTCAACTTATGATGAATTCTTTAGACTACGTATGCTACTATTCAATTAGTAGAGTATCCAAAATGTGGCACAAAAATTAAACTGCCAGCAATTAAGGTGTGATTATAATAGTGTCTGAGCTCTCAAGATGAAAGTATTTGCACTTGAGGAAAGGATTAAGGCCTCAAATATAATTTTATTTGAATTATTAGATGAAAAATAGCATGTTCTTGCCGTATACATTAAGAGGGTAACCAGTTATAAAATATAAACTTAAGAGAGGCAATAAATGTATCGTCTGCAAATACTATGTATTCTGTTCATCACCGCTTTCCTTACGTTTAGTTGTGGTTCTTCCAACCAAGTAAAAAGAGTAGAATCTGATACTCAAACCGATTTATCAGGAAAATGGAATGACACCGATGCAAAGCGAGTCGCTGAAAAAATGACAAGTAACATCCTGTCTGGAGGATGGCTCAAGGATGCAGGTTCTGATCCAGTTCTTATCGTGGGTAACATTAACAACAATACGATGGAGCATATTAACACAGGGCTTTTCATCCGTGAAATTGAAAAAGCTGTCGTCAATAGTCCAAAGGCTCAAATGGTTGCGGATGCAGAACAGCGAGAGCAAATTCGCAAAGAACGACTTGATTCACACAAGTATGCAGAAAATCCAGCTGCACTGGCCAAGGAACTGGGAGCCGATTATATGCTTGTTGGGAATATTGATGCTAATGTTGAAAAAAATATGGACGGCACGGAGGCCGCCAAGTTTTATGATGTAACGCTGGAATTGATAGATGTCGAGAGAAATCGAAAGGTCTGGATTGAGGATAAGGAAATTAAAAAATTAATTTCACGCAGTAAGGTTAAGTGGTAAACAAATTTCAGTAGTTGCCTATCAGGCAAAGTGTGTTCATATAATTTAGGGTACCAGGGAATCGGGGATAGGGCTCCGAACAGTATTTCTTAAAATAAGTCAAGGGATAAAATGAGTACTTTCAAGGCGTTTAAGGGGATAATAACTATTGTTTTCTTTTCAGTTCTGATAATGGGATGTAGCATTAAAGAGTATCAAGGAGGTAGCCTTTCTGATAGCTCAATGTTTTCTCGTTCTACGGGTGACAAAACAGCCCAATTGATGGAAGGGCAAAAACAAGTACAGCTAAAATTCCAATCAGGTGATTATGAGCAGGCATCCAATATAGTAGATAGCCTTCGACAGAATGATATTTATCAGCGTAAAGATCGGGTGTTGTATGCCTTGGATAAGGGCACTATTAGCTATTTTCGCAGCGATTATCAAAATAGTGTACGATTGTTTCAAGACGCTGAAAGATACATTGATCAGCTGTTTACTAAGGATGCCCAACGTGGAGTTAGTGCATTTTTCACCAACGATACGCATCTGGCCTACAATGGAGAAGTATATGAGGGTATTTATTTAAATGGGTTTTCAAGCCTCAGCTATTTAAATATGGGCGAATTTGATAAAGCCTTGGTCGAGGCGCGTCAAATTGTGCAACAGCTTGAGCAGGTGGAAGCTAAATACAAAAAGTTGGCTGATTCTTATCGGAAAAGTGCTAGGGCGGTAGATCGCGCTGATTCTTCTGAGAAAGATATGCCATGGGATTCCGGTAGAAACAGGATACAGGACAGCCCATTTAGTCACTACCTGTCAAGTGTGTTGTATGCAAAGTCGGGGGCTGAAGATGACGCTCAAATAGAGTTGAAAAACATGAAGACGGCCGTTAAAAATCAGCAGCTCTTGTCCAATTCTCAGATCTCATATGTTTCGGCATTCGATCAAGTTACAAAACCGAAAACCTACAATACCCTCATTACCGCTTTTAGTGGATTGGCCCCCGAAAAAGTGGAGAAAAGGATGCATGTTGGAGAAATAAATCAGGCTATTGGACTTGATGATTCTACTAAAAAGCTGATCCAAGATGCAGAAGGGGCGACCTTCGAGATTGCCGTTCCCCGGTTGAAAATGAATCCGTCAAAGGTGGCAAAGGTAAAAGCTACGGCCCATGATACCTTGGTGGCTGCTTTGCCGCTGGTGGAAGAGATGGACAAGGTGGCAAAAGAGATTTTTGAGGCTAAAGAGCCCATTATCGTGACTCGGGCTTTCTTTAGTGAATTTATTGCATTTTTACCGCAGACAAAGAAGGCCCAAAAAGTGAGAGAGCAGGATAAAGAGGGTTCATTAGATAGTAATCTGCGCGAAGGACTTGCCAAACTGTCTACCAACATGCAAAAAGTTTCGGACCAGGCTGATCTGCGAGGCTGGAATACCATGCCGGGCAAGGTGTACTCTAATGTTGTTAAGCTGCCAGCGGGGACTCATACCATTGCATTTGAGTATTATTCGGCTGACGGTGAACTGCTCCATACCGAAAAAAAGGAAGTCATGATTGCAGAGAATAAGAAGCTGGAACCTGTGTCATCTTTTTATACCAATTAATTTTATGAGAGTATATATCATCAAGAGTTAACATCAATAAAATCAAGAGTGAGTCATGAAGGTTTTGAAGGGATATTTTAAAATTCTATTGGCTGTAGTCACTATCGTCATTGCTTCTGGCTGTGGCTCTCAGAAATTGATGAATGGGCAAAAGCAAATGCGTTCATCTTTTAAGGCTGGTGATTTTCAAAAGGCCGAACGCATCGCCGACAGCTTGAAAGAGACTGAAGCCTATAAGGCCAAAGATCGAGTCTTGTATGCTTTGGAGACGGGGACTATCGATTATTTTCAAGGTGATTATGACGAGAGTGTGCGGTCGTTCACAAATGCCGAAGATTATATTGACCAGTTTTTTACCAAGAGCACCAAGGTGGGTATCAAAGCTTTTATGACTAATGATACACAACTGGCATATAATGGTGAAGTTTATGAGGATGTTTATCTGAATGGGTTTAAAAGCCTGAGTTATCTTGAGATGGATGAAATGGACAAAGCGTTGGTTGAGGCTCGGCGTATTGTTCAGAAGTTGGGACAGGCTGAACAAAAATACTCAGGTCTGGCTTCTTCGTTAAGCAAGGTCGATACTACAGAAAATGATAATGTTGAGTGGAAAGCAGGTACCGCCCAAATCCATGATAGTCCCTTCGGTCGGTATCTGTCCAGTGCACTATATGCTAAGTCCGGGGAACCGAGAAATTCTGAAATCGAGCTGGAGAAATTGCAGACTGCTATCGACAATCACCAGGCGCTACCTGATTCTAAACTTGAATTTGACTCAACATTTGCGAAGCTCGACGATCCACACGAATACAATGCCATGCTGACCGCTTTTTGCGGTAGTGCTCCGGATAAAGTAGAAGACAATATTGAATTAGAAGATGTCGGAGATAATACAGGTCTTAAAATTGCCATCCCCAAATTAGTAATGCGTCCTTCGAAAGTAGCCTATGTGGAAGCGGTGGTTAACGATACGATGACCAAACGCTTACCTATTATTGAAGAAATGGATAAGGTTGCACGTGAGACATTTCAGATTAAAAAACCCATTATTATTGCCCGGGCGACGGTACGTGGCATTTTAAAATCGGTTGGACAGGATGCTGCCGCTGATGCTGTGGAAGAAGAAGGTAGTGAACTTATGGGAGATGCTGTAAATATGATTGCTGGTGCGGCGCGAAAAGCTTCAGAACGAGCAGATCTCCGTGGCTGGCAAACCATGCCTGGTAAAGTGTATAGTAATATTGTGAAGTTGCCGGCTGGGACGCACCGAGTAGCTTTTAAGTACTATGGGAACGACGACCAACTGCTATTTACTGATGAGCATCAGGTAGATATGGAACAACATGAAAGTCTGGAGCCTATTGCATCAATATACACGAACTAAAGCTTAGTCTATGTTAACTATCCAGAATCGATTTTCAGATGTTTTTCTAGTAATTGTTGCTGCTTTTATAGCAGTATCATGTAGCCCACTAAAAGGGACAGCCCAGGGCGGGGATCTCCCTTCTTGGGTCAATAATCCCTCGGAGCAGTTTAGCAATGATCGTTATTTGATGGCTGTGGGTTCTGCACCATCCCGTCAAGGCGCAAAAAATAATGCACAATCTAATTTAGCTAAAATCTTTGTATCGAAGGTAGAAGTAGAGGAAGAATATGTCCAGCAGTATGAGGAGACAAGTTCTTCGGACGGGGGGACGCAAACACAGGAACAGACGAATATTATTACACAGTCCGAGGTCGAATCGAACCAACAGATGAGGAATGTGCAGATTAAAAAGGTTTATCAGGCAGAGAATGGTACTTTTTATGCTCTTGCCGCGATGAACCGGAGTAAGACATCACAACTTTACACAGAGGAAATAAATAGAAACACCGAGGCTATAAGCACTCTGCGCCAAAAGGCCAGTCAGACTAATAGCAAGCTTGAACGTCTCATTTATATGAAGCAAGCAATAACAAAGGCCCGAATGAATGAAATGCTGAAGAATCAGCGGGGCATACTGACAGGGCATACTACGCAGGATAAGGGAGCGACAGTTGCGGAGATTTCGCAAAATTACCGAGCGGCCAAGCAAGAGTGTACGGTTAGTATTAGTGGAAAGGATATCCCGAGGGATATTAAGTCAGCTATAAACCGCAAACTTCAAAATGAAGGTTTTACGATTTCGAGTGGAAGTGAAGCCCCCGTTGTTAAAATGAATATTAATTTCACAATGCGACCCTTAGACATGGGCCGAGAGAACGTTGAATTTATGGAGTGGACGTTTCAAGTAGAAGCCCAAAACCAGGAAACAGGAAAGTGGTTTAGTACTTTTGCCGAAGAAGGTCGTAATGGAAGTATTAGCAAGGCAAAGGCGCGCAGACTTGCGAGAAAAAAAGTGATGGAAACAATCGATAAGGGGTTTTCTGAATTTATTAATACTGAGTTGCTTTCGGTTCAATAAACAGAGAACTGATATTTTGTTATAACGTATATGAATTTGGGACAATTTTTTATAAAACTTCACGAAATGCCATTTTAGGCCATTTAACGTGAAAGAAAGTTCATCAACTATGGACCAAGATTAAATCAATCATCCAAATCAAAAAGGGATACATTATGAAGTTACGCATACTACTCGCAGTAATTCTATCAGGCATGTTGTTTGTAGGCTGCAGCAGCTCCGAGCAAGCCGTGGATAACAGTAACAATTCAAATTTACCAAGCTGGTATACCAGTCCTCCAACAAGTGACAGCGAATATATGTATGCTGTTGCTGAAGCCACCTCTTCGCGCCGAAGTGTTGCCCGACGACAGGCTATGCAAAATGGTCGTGCCGCACTGGCTACGAAGCTGGAAGCTGAGGTAAGTGCTATGCAGAAAAATTATACCGAAGAGACTACTTCTGGTGATAACAGCAATTACCGAGAGGTTTTTACTGATGTATCAAAGTCGGTAGCCCAGCAAACGCTACGCGGAGTTGAGGTTACCAAAAGCAGATTTGGTAAAATGGATAATAATACCAAGCACAATGTTTTATTGTTGGTACGGCTGCCCGTTGGCGAAGCTGCTAATGCGTTGAATCAAGCGTTGAAAAATACGATGAATAAAGATGAGGAGCTTTATACTAAGTTCAAGTCTTCTAAGGCGTTTGAGGATATGAAGGAGTCAATTGAAAGCATGAAAAATGGCGACATGCCGTCAGAAAACTAAGCAGTTAGCACGGTATTTTCACAAAGCAGAGTTGCTCGGCCCGGTTTCCCGGGTCGGGATACTTTGCTAATCCCGGCATTTCTGAGCTTAAAAGCGTTTGGGTGTATGCAGGGGCCTTTCAATTACAAAATCAACGAGAGTACTATGGGAAACATTAATAATATTTATCGATTGAGAAGTTGGCTAGCATTAAGCTTCCTTGTTTATTTGCTGGCAACACCGTTCTCGCTACAGGCACAGGATAGCTTTCAAGAATTTAAAAAGGAGCATCAAGAAGGTTATGCCACATTCCTCGAAAATATTGAAAATGGGGTTGCCTCGTCCAAAGAGGCTTATCAAGATTATCATGATGCTTACATGGAGGAGTTTAAAAAGTTTAAGAAGGAAATGAAGCAAAAGTGGGGCGATTTTAAGGAGCGCTCAAAAAAACAGTGGGTGGAATATAAAGAGGATGGCAACCTGAGAGTTTCGGCCGACATGGAAAATGGAACGGCTAAAGTAGAAGTAGTAGCTGAAAGCAAGGAAGAGGCAGAGCAAGTCAAAGAAGAGATGCCGGAAAAAACGGCTAAAGCTTTAAAATCAAAAGGTACTCGCGAAGGATTTGAAACAGAAAAACTTCCCAATAAAGAAGTGACTGATGAGCCGGTATTAAATGATCAGCTAAAAAAATCGGAAGATGAATCAGTCGATGAATATGCCGAGGAAGTTGCCGAGAAGAAGACAAAAACAAAAAAAGTAGAGGGCGATGACGGAGAAACGAGGTATGTCGTCTATGTTGATCTTTCTTTAGCTGACGATCACTTGCAAAAACGAGCACGCAAAGTTGAGGATGCGGTATACAAATTTGCCGATGAACATGATCTTGATCCGGCACTGGTATTTGCAATTATTCATGTGGAGTCGTATTTCAATCCGACGGCAGCCTCGCACGCCAATGCATTTGGGTTGATGCAGCTGGTGCCAAGTACTGGGGGGCGGGACGCTTACCGTAGGGTATTCAATAAGGATGGAGTCCCAACGAAAGAGTTTCTGTTTAAGCCCAACAATAATATTCAGATGGGAACTACCTACATTGATTTGCTTACCACAAGGTATTTTAAAGAGGTAAAAGATGCCAAGACTCGTCAATACCTAATGATCTGTGCTTATAATACGGGTGCTGGTAATGTTTCTGTGGCTTATACTGACGATACAAACTTGTCAGAGGCATTTTCAAAGATTAACAATATGTCGCCAGAAGAGAATTATAAACACCTGCGAAAGAATCTTGAGTACGGCGAGGCCCGCAACTACCTGAAGAAGGTGACCGATCGGCGCAAACAGTACAGCAAGTGGAAGCGGAAAATTAAGGAGAATAAAACGAATTAGTTTCCACTTACTTCATAAGCATCTTAACTTCTCGGGGATTTACGGCTACGGTTACTTTCACGCTGTCATTTCCAAATGAGCGTTTCACTACCCGTATACGCTGAAAGGCGATCATAGAAGAAAAGCTGTAGTATCGCCGCGAGGTAGTTCCTTTGGAGTACGTTTTTGTAGATACTTGCACAGCCAGATCTTCGGCCAGCTTTCGTAGCGCATCTTGTTTGGCTTTGGTGATGCTCATGTACCAGTTGCTGTCTATCCGCTGTGTAGTGCCCGTAGTTTCCAGCCACTGATTGCTATTTATGCTGTCGAGCGAGCTGATTGTGCTATCTTCGGGAGTTCTAAACTTTCCTTGCGGGTAAATAATCGAGTCAGCAACGGAAACCGTAGGCTCCACTAAAACAAATGCTTTTCCTTTCCAGCGGGCAGAGTCGACTACTGTAACCTGTGTGGTATCCAGGATGCTGCGAATGGCATATTCCGAATCTGTACGCAACGGCCCCCGTCCAACTTGATGGCCATATGAGTAGACGATCAGCGAATGGTTGGCGTTGAGATCATTGGTGGCATTTTTTATGGCCTCTTTCCACGCTTTTTCGGGATTAAAGCTTGAGTAGGTAGCAATCCCAATCCCTTTGATGCCCTCAGAATAACCATCAAAAATCCATTGCTGTGGTGTCTCTTTTGAAGGTGCTTGTCCATGCCCTGAAAAGAAAAATCCCAGGAACACAGCCAGGAAGATGGGCAGCCGGTAATATCTCATAGTCTTGATAAAAGTAGTTATTGGTAATCTCGCAGAACAGGGTGCTATATGTTGTATATCGCATGATTTGCACCCGCATACTTTGAAATGACAAACTATATATTTGTTGCTACAACCCCAATTTGAAAAGAAGTGAGCCCATAGGGGATTAATAGCAAATGGACATTGTTATTTCAATGCATTTGCGTTAACTATAATCATCTGTTTAACTAATGCTTCATTTCTATAAAATCTACAGTCGTGGCCGCTATTCTGACAGAATCGGATATTAAAAAATGGAAATCGGGATCTCATCATACTGCATATGAACATATGGGCGCGCACCTCACGGAAGATGGGGTTTGGTTTTCGGTTTGGGCCCCACATGCATACAGTGTAAGTGTGGTCGGTGAGTTTAACAACTGGGACGGCCGCGAGCATCCCATGGATAAGGACGATGAGACGGGTATCTGGACGACGTTTGTACCAGGTATTGACCAATGGACACTATATAAGTACGAACTTAAAACGGCCGAAGACAGCCCCCCATTTCTCAAGTCGGATCCATATGCTCATGTGATGGAATTGCGTCCAAAGACGGCTTCGCTGGTCTATGATCTGGATAGTTTCGACTGGTCGGACCAAGAGTGGATGGATAGCCGGGAAGAACGACAGTCATTTCGATCGCCTATATCAATATATGAAGTCCATTTAGCTTCTTGGCGAAGGAAAGGAGAAAATAACAACGAGTTCTTGAGTTATCGTGATCTGGCGAATGAATTAATACCCTATGTGAGAGATAGTGGCTTTACCCATATTGAATTGATGCCTATCGCGGAACATCCCTATGATCCTTCGTGGGGATACCAGATTACCGGTTATTATGCGCCGACAAGTCGGCTGGGGGATCCCAAGGATTTTATGTACTTCGTTGAGGAGTGTCACAAAAATGGTATTGGCGTGATTATGGACTGGGTGCCCGGCCATTTTCCAAAAGATGAGCAGGGATTGCAGATGTTTGATAGTACGCCGCTTTACGAATATGAAGATCCCAAAAAGCGGGAACAGAAAGATTGGGGTACTTACATTTTTGATTATGGAAAGGATGGTGTTCGGAACTTTTTGCTTTCTAATGCTCGGTTTTGGTGCGACAAATTTCATATCGATGGACTGCGTGTTGATGCGGTTGCTTCGATGCTTTACTTGGATTACTCCAAAGGGCCGGGCGAATGGACGCCCAACAAATATGGCGGCAATGAGCATTTGGAAGCGATCAGGTTTATAAAGGATTTCAATACCATCATTCATCGTGAATATCCCGGTATTCTTACGTTTGCCGAAGAGTCGACCTCGTGGCCGGGAGTTACAACGCCGGTGCATCACGGTGGATTGGGTTTCGACTACAAGTGGAATATGGGTTGGATGAATGATACGCTGGAGTTTCTGGAAAAAGATCCCGGGCAGCGCGAACAGGATCCAAATAAGATTACCTTTCCGATGATGTATAATTATTCGGAAAATTTTGTGTTGCCACTTTCACATGACGAGGTCGTTCATCTTAAAAAGCCGCTAGTGTGGAAAAGCACGGGTACCGAAAGCGAGCAGTTTGCCAACCTACGCCTGTTGTTTACATATATGTTTTGCCATCCCGGCAAGAAACTGCTGTTTATGGGCGGCGAATTTGCCGAAACAAGCGAGTGGGCAGAGGATCGGGCGTTGCACTGGCATTTGCTTGATCACGATCGTCACCAGGGAATCAAAAAGCTGGTCGATGATTTGAACAGCTTGTATCGCAACGAGCCTGCGTTGCATCAAATGGATAAAGAAGAAGAGGGATTTGAGTGGATAGAGTTAGGAAAGCGGACGCCGTCGTTATTTGCCTTTCTGCGTAAGGCCGAGGATCCCGCAAATCATTTGTTAGTTGTGCTAAATTTTTCCGATAAACAGGTGAATGATTACCATCTGGGTCCCTTCGACGGCGTGCAGTATCGTATTGTATTTAACAGCGATTCGGAACATTATGACGGAGCCAACGAAGGAGGACACTTTGGCAAGATGGAAGAGCAGCATATTTGGATGAATCCGTATTCGGCGCTTATTCTTAAGCCTGAGGATCAAATATCAGGGGATTAGAATAGGATGTGCCCATGCAGAGTGTTAATTATTACGCTACTTTGGAATAAAGATGGCTATAGGCTTTATTCCAAAGCAGCATTTTAGTATATTTGTCCGTTTAATTTGTCAAAATTATAATCCTCAATGGCTTTTAAGCTCAATCATCTCCCTAAGCGTACCGAAAAACCTCGAGAAAAAGGAATGACGCTTGTCCTGGATAAAGGGTTAAGCGTCAGGCAAGTCGAAGACTTTTGCAAATCCTGTTCTAATTACATCGACATTGTTAAGCTCGGGTGGGGTACCAGTTACGTAACTCAAAATCTGGAAGAGAAGCTTGCGGTTTATTCCAATGCTGATATTCCAGTTTATTTTGGGGGTACCCTTTTTGAGGCCTATGTGCTTCGCGATCAGCTGGATGCCTATATGGAGCTGCTGGACCGGTTTAATATTGAACATGCTGAGGTATCAAATGGTACCATTTGGCTTTCCGACCAGCGGAAGGTGGAAATCATCCAGCGGATGAGTAAACATTTCACCATTTTATCCGAGATCGGAAGCAAAAATCCCAATGACATTATCCCTCCTTACAAATGGGTGAAAATGATTGAGCGCGAACTCGATGCCGGGGCTTGGAAAATAATTTGTGAGGCCCGAGAAAGTGGTACCGTCGGAGTATTTCGTCCCAATGGAGAGGTTCGGTCCGGACTTATCGATGAAATCGCAGATCAAGTTCCTGTTGAAAATCTTATTTTTGAAGCTCCTCAAAAAGAACAACAGGTATGGTTTATTCGCAAGTTCGGCAGCAATGTAAATCTCGGGAATGTACAACCTTCAGAGGTGATTCCTGTTGAGACGTTGCGCCTTGGACTGCGGAGTGACACCCTTTTCGATTTCTATTCTCTTGATGATGAAGAAATGAATCAACTCTATTTGGATCAGGAAGATAGCGAATCCGACGAATAAAAAATTAACATCAACGAATTTTTTAGTCTATTTAATCTATGAAAGTTTTATACGCTGCTGCTGAGATTTCTCCTTTTGCCCGGATGACACACACCGCGGACCTGCTGCGGTTCCTTCCGGCTTCACTACAAGACAAAGGGTACGAGATTCGTATTCTGCTGCCTAAGTATGGTACGATCAACGATCGAAGAAACCGTTTGCACGAGGTTATTCGCCTCTCTGGTATCGAGGTTGAGGTTGGAGACAAGATCGAAAGCATGCGTATTAAGGTGGCCAGCATTCCCAATGCAAAGTTGCAGGTGTACTTCTTGGATAACGACACCTATTTCAATCGCAAGGCCATGTTCATGAATCCCGAAACCAATGAACACTACGACGACAATGACGAGCGTATTGTGTTCTATAGCAAGGGTGTGCTCGAGACGGTAGCCAAGCTGGGTTGGGAACCCGATATTATTCACTGTCACGACTGGGCAGCTGGTCTTATACCACTGTTGGCCAAAGAGAAATACAATGACCTGGATCTTTTTAAAGACACCAAGGTTATTTACAATATCCATCATCCCGAGAACAATGGAGTGTTCAATAAAAAGCTGCTGGATTTGGTGGGATTACCCGAATCTGTAAATGTGGACAATCTTACCGATGGTGATAACGTTGACCTACGCACAATCGGTCTTAAATACAGCGATCATGTTGTAACCGGCAATCATATTACTGATCAGCTCGATGATCTTCTTGACAAGCTGGATATTTCAGCAAAGAAGATTCAAGGTTCACCAGAGTCTGTCTCTGATCAGTTTGCCGCTTATTACGATGAGATTGCTGGAACCGACGAAGAAGAAACTGAAGAATCGTAATATTGAGTAGAATTTCTTTACAAAAATTGATGAATCATTCCTTTCAGAGCGTTGGCTCTTTTGGCATTGTTTTCCTTTGCATTCTTATTGTCGGGATCACTGGTTGCGAAAATCCCGGTTCGGTAGGTAGTGGACTTTCTGGTCCGGGAGGGGAGGTCGAAACGGACACTCTCTTCCTTGACGGTGTAGAGTCGATTAGTACTCCCTCCTACTCCGGCGCCCAAAATTACTACTCCGCGGGCCAGTTTGATGATCCGCTTTTTGGTAATTTGCTGGCCACGGGATTTGTTAAGCCGGGATTGCTTGCTCCGAATGATACGGCTAAGGTTATGCAGGAAAATGCTACCATGTTGATGCGCATAAAATTGGATAACGAGCAGGTTTATGGCGACAGTACTGCCGATCAGCAGTTTAGCATTTATGAGGTCAAGGATTTATGGCGTGGCCGGGCACTAAAGGTTAATGATGATCTGGCAATCGACCAGAATAAGAAGTTGGGAGAATTTACGGTTGGATTTACCGACTCGCTGGACGTCAATCTTTCTGGAATGGCACCTGACTGGGTAAACCGGTATCGCCAATATACTGATACGACCAATGCTGATTCGACATATAAGTATGGCATGTCTGGATTGGCTTTGGTACCAGAAAATAGTAATAAGATTGTCCCCATTGATATTCAAGCCAGTAGTTTTGTGATTCAAAACCCTGAAGCCGATACCTTTAGTGTTGGCAGTAACCAATGGGGATATACATTGCAACGGGATTCGGATACGTCAATTCCCCAGGGGTCGACACCATTTTACAGTACCTATGAACAGGTATTGCACTTTACTGATATAGGACTTTCTGAGCTGGATCTTTCTGTGACTGGTCTTTCACGGGCAGAAATGATATTCCGACAAAATACATCCATCATGGAGCAGACTTTGGAGTCAGCTTCTTTCAGAGCAAGTCGTCCACAGGAAAGAACAGTGTATCTACATCTGGCAAATCCGGCTAATATTCCTGAAAATATCGATCCCGGTGCACCGTTGGATAATTTTGCACGGGTTCAAGGTGTTTATTTACCCAGCGATGGATCTTACCGGTTTAATATCACTAATATGATAGGTAGAATCTTGCAGGAGGGATTCCCTAAAGGCAAAGAATTTTTTGTTACATTTCCTAACGATGGCGTTATAAAGCCAGGATTGGTCTATACCGATTCCGATGGGGTATCACCCGAGTTAAAGCCCAAAATTATAATTACATCTCTAAAAAATCAGCAATAACTAGCGTTGAAAAAAGTAGTTTTTATAACGGTACTTTGCAGTCTGTTTTCTTCTATAGCATTTGCTCAAACTGAAGATAGTAAGGCAAGAAGCGGCTCTGTTTACTCCAAGATCGGAGTTGGATATCCTGTGGCAACGGCTAATGTAGCAGCCCAGTCTATGGGACTGTTGGGTGTTGCCTACGACGAGCCGTTTGTAAGTAACCTGACAAACCCAGCCCATTTGGGCAGTATTGTATATGGTTTGGGCAGCGGAGGCATTGGAATTGATAGTTATAATGCGAGTAATGCAACGGAGAGTGCCACCAATTCGAACTTCTCGGTTAATCAGTTTCAGTTACAGCTTCCAATACTGCGTGGCAAGCTTGGCATATCTGGCTCGTTTTCGCCAGTTACCGAAGCTTCCTTCCGTACCTTTAACCAAGAAACGCGGTACATAGGTGATGGCGTACAGCAGGATACGGTAAATCTTGTGATGGAAAACGAGGGCAGTGGAGGGGTAAACCGAGCAGAATTTGGCTTGGGTTGGAAGATAAATGAAAATATTTCTGTAGGGTACGCCGCCTCCCTCATGTTTATGTCTATTGATGATGGTTTTACGGCTCGATTTTTACAAAATTCTTCGGCTTCGTACCGAACTTCCAATTACACAGTTGAAAGTAATGCTGTTGGATTTGGAAATCGTTTTGGTACCTTTATTAGAGTGCCTGACTTTTTGCATAGCGATGATCTTTTGGGAATTGGTGCAAGCGTTTCGCTACCGGTTTCAATGAGTGCTGAGCAGAAGCAGACGGGTACCCTTAACAGTGGTCGAGTGACTCTCACCAAAGAGTTACCCAATAGTGATGGAACTATACGGATGCCGACGAAAATTACCGGGGGGCTCAGTTATAGCCCCAACAACCTGTTAATGTTTGGGTTGGAAGGATTGTACCAGGGCTGGTCGAATTACAAGAACGATTTTAAGCCCTCAGAAGAAGAAATGTTTGTAGATCGTTACAAGCTGGGATTGGGAATGCAGTACCTTCCCTATGTTACTGGATCAAACAAGTTTTTATCTAATTTTAAGTATCGTACCGGTATTTCCTACGACACCGGACACATTAAATTGGAGGGACAACAAATAAATACGCTAAAATTTTCTTTTGGGCTGGGGATACGGGCGCCGCGTTCAAGATCCTCTATTGATCTAAGTTTTGAGTATGGCATTCGAGGGACGAGTTCTTCAAACTTAGTAAAGGAACAAATTTTTGGTGTGCGATTGTCTCTCAACTTAGCTGAGGTTATGTTTTACCGGCCAAAGTTGCAATAAATAATAAATCAGCCCGAAATGAGTTTTTAACCTGAACCATAGAGTAAATTGCAAGAGTTATGAAGAAGCTATTATTAATATCTGCTTTAATCTTCTTAGGCAGTAGCTGGTCGTTTGCGCAGACGGAACAGTCTTCTGTGAACCCACCGAGTGGGCTAAGTGAGATTGAAGCCTATTCCCTTTTTTATGAGAACTACCGGAATGAATCGTATGAAGAAGCGATGAAATTTGGCGGCTGGATTTGGAAAGGTATGCCAGAGACGCTTGAAGGATATCCCAGATTTGAACTTAAGAAAAACCTGGATCGACTGATTACTGCGTACAGTGAGGTAGCCAAAAAGAAGCAGGATCCCTCGCTGAAAGAAGCGTATGTGGATACAGCGTTGATGATTTTTGGAAAGGCGTTTGAAAAATATCCTAAAAGTAAGCTCGATATGTATAACTGGTATATCAAACGGGGTCGTTTGTATCAAACCCACTCCAGCTACATAGAGAATGCCTCGGTAAAAGCAGCTGAAGATTATACCAAAGCTTTTAAAATCAACCCTAAAGAGTTCACCAACTTTGGGGATGGCTATTACATAAAGGTAGTTATTCAAGAACTCATTGGTGCCGGGGAAAAGGATAAAGCTCTGAGCATTATGAAGCAGGCTGAGCAGTATGCATCGAGTGATTTGCAAAGTTTCTTCAACCAGCAGCGGAAGAAGCTGTTCGATTCTCCAGAAGAACAGATAACCTTCCTGGAAAATCGAATCAAAGAAGAACCTAAAAATGTAAAGGTTTTGAATGAGCTGCGCACAGTCTACCAAGAGCAGGATATGATGCAGAAGGCCAGTGCAATTAGTGATAAGCTCTACAAGATCAACCCCAGCTTCGATAACACAATGGCGGTGGCCAACGATGCGATAAGCAATGCAAATTATGATATGGCCGTGAAGTATTTGAAAGAGGCGATGGATAAAGCTTCGGAGGATAAGGAAAAAGCTAATATTGCGCTTAAACTTTCCGAAGCTTATTTGAATAAGGGAGGTCTGCAGACGGCCCGAAAATATGCACGTCAGGCCGCTGACTTAGATCCTGATAGGGGAGTGCCTTATGTGAAAATTGCCGATATTTATGCTGAGGCTGTTAGCCAATGCACTAGCGATCGCAAGCTGGATCGCAAAGACAAAGTAGTTTACTGGTTGGTATTGGATTATCTGGACAAGGCTAAGCAAACCGATCCGACGACAACCAGCCAGGTCGATCGCAAGTACAAGGCTTATAGTCCGGTAACTCCTACGACAGAGGAAAAATTCTTCTGGCAGCCACCACTTGAGAAAGGTGACAGTTTTAAGATTAATTCGTCGCTCAGAAAATGCTACGGCTGGATCAATGAAACAACGACGGTACGATAGATTTTAAATATCGTCAAACATTTTTATCTTACTTCTTGAAAGCAGTGCAGTTGTATAAAGCTGCACTGCTTTATTCACCTCTCACTTCTTTTAAATTAAACTTCAATTCTAGCATTTTGAGCAATAGCAACATCGGCTCAAGATGGTTAAGACCTAATCAAACTGGATGTAATGGGACGTTCACGAAATAATAAGAATCGCGGCCGAAATAATAATAACAATGTGTTTGTGCCGCGTTTTAACGAAAATCAAAATGTTGAGATCGCAGGCCGATACGAAGGTGTCGTTGAAATCAACGAGAAAGGTTATGGTTTTGCGCGTCAAAAAGACCATGAGTTCAGCTACGAGCCTCGTGACCCTTTTTTGAAACCCGACGAAGTTAAGCATCATAACCTGCGACCGGGATTGGAAATTGAGGGTGAATACGAGGAGGATAACCACGGCCACCGCCATATTTACTCTATCGAAAAGATTAATGGACGCGATCCTATGGAGTGGCAACGAGCTACCCGCTTTGAGCTACAAACACCCATTATGCCAGTCGAGCATATTAAACTTGGGGTGGATCCCGAGAATATTGATATGCGTGTGATGGACCTTGTGGCTCCTATTGGTAAGGGGCAACGTGCGCTTATTGTGGCGCCGCCCCGCACTGGTAAAACCGTATTACTTAAGAAGATTGCTGAGTCACTGACTGAAAATCATCCCGATATAAGTACTGGAGTCCTGTTAGTGGATGAACGTCCTGAAGAGGTGACAGATTTTCTGCGATCGACCGATGCAGAAGTGTTTGCTTCATCCAATGACAAGCCTACTGATAGTCATATTCGTATTACAGAATTGGCATTGGGGTATGTGAAGCGAAAAGCCGAAATGGGCGATGATGCAGTCTTGCTCATCGACTCTTTAACGCGTCTTGGACGTTCTTACAACAACGTGCAAGAAAGCAGTGGACGTACGCTTTCGGGTGGATTGGATATTCGCGCGCTGGAGATTCCAAAGAAAATTTTCGGTTCGGCCCGCAAGATCGAAGGCGGTGGTTCGCTGACGATTATTGCGACCTGTCTGATTGAAACGAATTCCCGAATGGATGACCTGATCTTTGAAGAGTTTAAGGGAACCGGTAATATGGAGCTCGTACTGGATCGCGAGCTGGCTAACGATCGCATCTTCCCTGCCATTAATATTAGCTCATCCGGAACACGAAATGAGGATAAGTTTATCGGCAACTCAATGGAAGAGCGCAACATGGTGCGGCGATACCTGCTTAAAAAGTCGCCCAAAGAATCCATGCAGAGTCTGTTAAAAGTGTTACGCAATACCGACAGTAATGAAGAGCTGCTCAATCAGATTGCGGCGATGGTGTAAAGTTCGAAGTGTTAAGGTGTTAAAGTTGGAACTGCTCAAACTTTAACACACAAACACACCAACACTTAAAACACTTTTAATATACTGGTAGGCTGTCATCAATTTCGCGAGCCCACTCGTTGATGCCGCCCTTGAGGTTTTTTACGTTCGAAAACCCCTCCTCTTCCAGCAGTTTACACGCTTCTGAGCTACGGCTCCCACTGCGGCAAAGACAAACGATTTCACTGTCTTTTTGCGACTCAATTTCATCCAGTCGGGATTGTAGTTCTCCTACCGGAATAAGTTTAGAGTTCTCGCATTCTATTTTAGACTGATACTGTTCAAACGGCTCCCGCACGTCCAGCAAAAACACATTGTGATTATCACTGTCTAGTTTCTTTTTGAATTCCTGAACTGTGATCTCTTCCATATCAAAATAATTTATTGTTAAAAATCTATTCTTCCTGCTGTCCTCCATAACGATCCAGTCGAAACTGACTGCCCAGATACAACCGACGTGCTTCCTCATCTTCAGCTAGGTCATCGGCCGATCCTTCTTTCAGGATTCTCCCTTCAAACATCAGGTAAGCTCGATCGGTGATGGCCAGGGTTTCGTGTACGTTATGATCGGTAATGAAAATGCCGATGTTGCGATATTTGAGATCAGCTACAATTTCCTGGATGTCTTCTACGGCAATGGGATCCACGCCGGCAAAAGGTTCATCAAGTAAAATAAAACTGGGATCCGTCACGAGGGCCCGGGCAATCTCGGTACGCCGGCGCTCCCCGCCCGACAGGCTATAGCCTTTGCTGTCAATGACGCGCTCTAAACCAAATTCTTCAATAAGCTGATCAACACGATTGTTAATTTCTTGATCCGAAAAATCAAAAAATTGCAGTATCGACTCAAGGTTCTCCCGTACGGTTAGATTGCGGAATACGCTCGCCTCCTGGGAAAGATATCCAACACCTAATCGGGCACGTTTGTACATCGGCATGCCGGTCAGGTTTTTGTCGTCGAGAAAAATTTCTCCGGTCTCGGGCGTAACCAGTCCCACAAACATATAAAAGGTGGTTGTTTTGCCAGCACCGTTTGGGCCCAGAAGTCCTACAATTTGGCCTTGTGTAACATCGATGGAGACATCCGAAACAACCGTGCGTTTTTTATAGCTCTTGGTCAGCCCTTTGCTATACAGCGTTTTATTGTTGGATTGTTCCTGCATAAAAGAGGATTGGTTCTGACTTTATGCAACTGCCAGCTCGTTGAGTACCGACTCAAAGATCTTTTTCCCATCGTCAGAGCCCAGTATATCTTCAACCGCGCGTTCCGGGTGCGGCATCATACCCAGCACATTACGATCGGTATTGCAGATACCGGCAATGTTATCTATCGAGCCGTTAAAGTTGGCTTCTTCTGTAGTGTTGCCGTCTTCGTCACAATAGCGAAAGACGATCTGGTCGTTATCCTGTAGTTTTTTTAGCTGATCGTCATCCGTAAAATAGTTTCCTTCACCGTGGGCTACGGGAATTTTCAGGATACTACCTTTTTCGATGTTGCGTGTGAAGAGTGAGTTCGATGTCTCGCAGCGAATATGGGTGTGTTTACAGACGAACCGTAGTTGCTGATTATGGAGCATAGCTCCCGGTAGCAAGCCGGCCTCAAGCAAAATTTGAAATCCATTGCATACGCCCAGCACAGGGCCGCCTTTTTCGGCGAAATCAATAACTGACTGCATGATGGGCGAAAAACGGGCAATAGCTCCTGAGCGTAAGTAATCGCCATAGGAAAAGCCGCCCGGAATCAACAAAAAGTCGATGCCCGAAAGATCGGTATCCTTGTGCCAGAGAAATTTTGTTTCAGCGTTCATGACGTGCGCCAGAGCATGGTAGGCATCATGGTCGCAGTTAGATCCGGGAAAAACAATTACTCCAAATTTAGCAGACACGGTTTATCCTTTAATTTCGGTGACAAGTTGAATTTCTTTGAGCACGCCGTTGACCTCGAAGCAATCTTCAAAACTGCCTTCGTAGACTTCGGCTTTGCCCTCGTTGTGTACTTTGTACGTGAGCTCTTCGGCGTGGGATTGATTGCAGTCCAGTGCCTTCATGAGCTGGTTAATAACTTCTTCGAAGGTATGGATGTCATCATCATACAGGATAACCCGCCACGGGGTTTCCTCGTCTTCATCTTCCTGTTCTTTTTCCAGTACCTCAACTTCGGTGCCCGGTTTTTCTTGTTCTTCACTTCCGGGCTTGGATCCCAACATGCTAAAAAGCAGGTCGTTCATAATGTTGCTAATTAGTTTTCGTGGATCTCGATTTCAAAATCTTCCATCACTTCGTTGGCCAACAGCTTGGTGCAGGCCGTCTCGGCAATTTCAAATGCTTCATCTTTACTGTCGGCATCGATGTTCATCTCAATCAATTTGCCAATACGTACACTATTAACCTCGGGCAGGCCAAGGTCTTTCAGGGCATGATGAGCTGCTTTGCCTTTGGGGTCTAAAATAGATTCTCTAAGTGTTACGTTTACAGTAGCCTTATACATCGGTGATAAAATTGTGCAGTTTTAAATGAAGGTAAAGTTAAATGTTATTTGCCTTAGCTGCTAACCTTAATTTGTTATGAATTTTGATTCAAACAATTGATTTATAGCTATATTTAAGAAGGTATCGAGCGGAATTTTATTGCCTTGTAAATTGGATTTGCTGCTGTAATATGTAGTTACGGGCTTGGGTATTTTCGGTCTGATCCAGGTCAATCCAGTCAATGAAATCCCAGCGACGAAACCAAGAGAGTTGCCGCTTGGCGTAACGGCGCGTTTGTGTTTTCATGTCTTTGATCATTTGCTCACGGCTGATTTCATCATGCAGATATCTAATGGCTTCTTTGTAGCCCACGGTGTTCAGGCCGGGGTCATCGAGTGAGTATCCCATGTCCAGGATAGAGCGTACTTCATCCAGAAAGCCCTGTTCAAACATCTGGTCTACACGTCGGTTGATGCGGTCGTAAAGTTTCTGTCGATCCCGTTTGAGCCCAAATACCAGCATGTCATCGGGAACGGGAATCGTATCATCATCTGAATGAAAAGATGAAAATGGGCGTCCGGTTTGCATCCAAACATCGAGTGCGCGCACAATACGCTGGGTATTCATCCCGTCCATTTGCTGTGCGTATTCGCGATCGACTTCTTGCAGTTGGTCGTACAACGATTTGATGCCCTCGTTCTCGATTCGAGCTTCGAGCTCAGCTATATTTTCCTCGTTGGCCTCGGGTACGTCATCCAGCGGCTGGATCGAACATTGTACGTGCAGAGTGCTGCCCCCCACGTAGAGCGGTGTTTTACCTCGCGATAGGATGTCGTGTTCCCACTGTTGGGCCCGCTCGTAGTAATTCATCACGTTGTCTTTTGTAGCGGGGTCGATGATCGACAGGTTATAGTGCGGGATGCCGCCGCGTTCCCCTTCTGTAGGGGTAGCAGTGCCGATATTCATATATTTGTAGCACTGTCGAGAATCCACCGAGATTATTTCGGCATCTAACTCCTGAGCCAGTTCCAGCGAGAGTGTGGTTTTGCCGACAGCTGTAGGGCCAAGTAACAGTATGCGCACGTATGATCAGGTCTTATAAAATGCTGATTTGCGGAATGCTGAATATAAGGAAATATGAGCTCTTTTTTATGAGGGTATAACGGGAAAGAATAGTTAGGCGTCATTTGGTACTGATGATTGGCCGAGCTCTGTAAGTAAATTTTTCGACAAATATTAAGCTTACATTTGGCGGTAATTTCTATTGTTGAGAAGCATCATATCAGAGTGGTCTTCTCCCAAGAATAGGGCCGTTATTTGGTTGCTAAGAGAGCAAGGATTTATTAGTATTAGTTACTTATTATTCGGACTATTTGTTGATGTCTGACGAACGCTTAGCTATAAAAATATTTATTTATGAAATTCAACGTATCAAGTAGCGAACTGGTTAATGCATTGTCTGCCGTTTCGGGAGCGGTACCCAATAAAGCCACTCTTCCCATTCTTGAAACTATTCTTTTTGAAAGTAACGGCGATTCTCTTCGCCTTACAGCTACGGATCTTGAAATTTCCATTATTGAATCGATGGAAGCGGATATCGATGATGGAGGGGCAGTAGCAATTCCCGCACGTCGATTGATTGAGACACTTCGCCAGCTGCCGGACATCCCTGTTGCTTTTGAGGTGGATGAAAAGTTTAATGTGAAGTTCCGTACCGACAAGGGAACCTATAAGCTGGTGGGCGAAGATCCCGATGAGTTTCCCGAGGTCCCCAATCTTGATGAAGGGCATACGCTGGAGACCACCAAAGACGAGATTACCAAAGCGATCGACAAGACACTTTTTGCCGTCTCAAACGACGACCTGCGTCCGGCTATGATGGGCGTCTATTTTGATATCGGTCCCGATGAGAGCAAGTTCGTTGCTACCGACGGACACCGACTGGTCAAATACATCAAAGAGAATTTGACCAGCGATGAGGAGATCGACTTCATTGTGCCCGAAAAAGCGTTAAATCTGGTGCAAAAAGCGCTGCATGACGAAGAGTGTATGCTTACCATCACCGAAGATCATGCACGGTTCAAAAGCGGCAACACTATTGTGATTACGCGCCTGATTAACGAGCAGTATCCCAACTATGAGTCGGTGATCCCCAAAGACAACGAAAAGACGCTGGTCATCAACAAAGAGCAGATGCTGGCCACGGTCAAACGTGTGTCGATTTTCTCAAGTTCTACCACGCGACAGATTCGCCTGCAGCTCAATCCCGACAAGCTTACCATCCGGGCAGAAGACATCGACATGAGCAGTGAGGCCAAGGAAACCATTTCCTGCGATTACGACAATGACGAGATGGAGATTGGCTTCAATGCCAAGTACCTGGCCGACGTGCTGGGCAATGTTGACGGCGAAGAGGTATATTTCGAATTTTCAACTCCCAACCGGGCGGGTATTGTCAAGCCATCCGAAGAGGAAGACGACGAGCGAATTCTCATGCTGGTAATGCCAGTGATGTTGAATACGTATGCGTAATGTAATTACCCTCACGACCGATTTTGGTCTGCAGGATTATTATGTGAGTGCCATGAAAGCCGTGATGCTGGGTATTGCACCCGAAGTGCGCATGGTAGATATTTCGCATGAAATTCCCTCGCAGGACATCATGGCTGGCTCTTGGATCATCAGGAATTCGGCCATGCTGTTTCCATCAGGTACGGTGCACACCGTAGTGGTGGATCCCGGTGTAGGCACTGATCGCAATCCCGTGGCTGTTAAAATCGGGGATCAATATTTTGTAGGACCCGACAACGGCATTTTTTCGTTGCTTACCCAAGAAAATGATTACAAGGCCGTTCGTTTGACCAACGAGCAGTATTGGAGAGTCGAAAAATCGAGTACTTTCCACGGCCGCGATATCTTTGCCCCGGTAGCGGCACACCTAAGCCAGGGTGTATCACTCGAAGAGCTTGGCGATCCGCTGGATGAGCTGGTGACCTATCGCTGGACCGTACCCATTGCTGACAACGAGGGCATTGAAGGTATGGTGATCCATATCGACAAATTCGGTAATCTGGTGACCAATATTACGGGCTCGCTGTTGGAAGAGGTTGTTGGCGATAAAGATGTAAAAATTTACGTTGGTAATACTATTCTCGAAGAGATCGCTCCCACTTTCGGAGCTGTGGCCGAAGGTGAACCGGTGGCTTACATTGGTAGCTCAGGAGTGCTCGAAATAGCTATTAACAAAGGAGATGCTAAGCAGATGTTGGGCGTTCAAAAAGGAGCACAGATCTCATTGATTCTGCAAAAAGAGAGTCCTATATAACTGTAACACCGGTTGCAATTGCACGTATCAAGTTGCGTTAGTTGTCATTAGCTGGCTACTTTCCGGCCGAACTTACAAATCTTAGCAGAGCTTTATGTCCCTCGAAATCCGGTCTCCAAAATACGAGCGCGCTTCCATTACCATCCCCGAAGAAGTGGCTCACCTGCAGAAAAGCTTTAATGGCACGATTTGCTCCAACAAAGGCGATGAGTATGCGATCAACAATAACATCATTGATTTGTTGGGGGATGATCCAGTCAGCATGTCGTTGGCACAGAGTTCAAATCACTGGAAGGTGACGGCGGCCCTGTATGAAGATATCTGGCGCAAGCGTTCGTTATCAATTCTGACCGGCGAAGAATTTCCCATCGAAAAAGAACGTGAATTGTTGATGGACTGGCTGCATCTCCAGCCCGGTAAATTGTATTTGGATATTGGCTGTTCGACGGCACTGTACGGACGCCTGATCAAGAAAGCGCAGCCTGATTGCGATGTAGTGTCGCTGGATTTTTCAAAACAGATGTTGCAGGAAGCCCGATTGAAATCCGAGGCTGAAGAAGTAGATACATACTTGCTGCGAGCTGATGCGCGTCACCTGCCCTTTTTTGGGGCTACTTTCGATGGTCTCACCATGGGCGGGACACTTAATGAGTTGACCGATCCGTTAAAAGTGCTTTATGAGGCGCGGCGCGTCATAAAAAAAGATGGCACCTTCTTTATGATGCACTTGGTGAAGGCGGAGGCGTGGTACGCGCGCCTATTGCAAGATTCAGCTGAATTCGGTGGTATCAAATTCTGGGATATTGCTGAGAGCAACACCATGTTTGAGCGTGCCGGGTTTAGCATCGCTGACCAGTTTTCAAGGGGTATTGTTTGCTTTTCAAAGCTCAATCCTGCCTAACATTCCCTGCCAGCAGACCTGGCCAGCGGATTTTATTTCACAAAGCCGGTAGCTTTGTGAAGACGCGTCCCAAGACGTTGATAAAGTAAGCTCTCGCCTTCAGTCATAAGGCAGTGGCTAAATAGTGTTGGTTTATATCCTGATTCCTGAATTCTGACCGCTCACCTTCCTACATTTCTTCAGGTGCAGTAATGCCCAGAATTCCCAATCCGTTAGCCAGTACCTGGGCGGTAGCCTTAGACAATGCAGAACGCGCCTGAACCAAGTCTTCTTCCTGACCCAAAATACGGCAATCGTGATAAAAGGTGGTGAAGTGCGAAGCCAAGTCGTTGAGATAGTTGATCAGGCGGTGTGGCTCGCGGCTCTCGGCGGCGCTTTGGATCATCTCGGGAAAGCGAATAAGACTCTTCATGAGTTTCGTTTCTGACTCATGGGTCAACAGTTGGAGATTAGGAACACTACTGAATGAATATTCCTGCTCTACTTTGCGAAGGATACTGTGGATACGGGCATGAGCATACTGTAAGTAGAAAACCGGATTCTTGTCGCCAGCCTCCTTGGCCTCGGCAATATCAAATTCGAGATGTGTGTTAGGGTCGCGCATTTCAAAGAAAAAGCGCGTTACATCCGATCCGACCTCGTCCATAAGATCATCGAGTGTTACAAAGTTGGCCTTTCGCGTACTCATCTTAAACGGCTTGCCCTCTTTGACGATAGTTACAAACTGGTACACGACCACATCCACTTTGTTGCGGTCATAGCCCAGCGCTTCGATGCCAGACAGCACATCGGGATAGGTGTCGATATGATCGGCGCCAAAAACGTCGATGCACTGATCGTAGCCGCGATCGAGCTTATTGGCGTGGTAGGCGATATCCGGCAGCCGGTAGGTCGGTTCCCCACTGCTTTTGATTAGCACTGTATCCTGATCTTTGCCAAAGCTGGTAGTTCGGAACCAGGTAGCGCCGTCTTTGTCGTAAGCTAAATCCTTGTCGCGAAGTTTCTGAACGGTTTCGTCAATGGATCCATCGTCGTACACTTCTTGCTCATTGAAAAAGCGATCCATTACAATATTCATGCGCTTGAGCGTGGCCTGGATCTCCTCGAAAATGAGCTGCTCGGCCTTTTCTTTGAAGGGCGTAATATCTTCTGTATCAGCAAGCTTTTTGCCGTGCTCATTAACCAGCGTTTGGGCGATGTCTTTAATGTATTCTCCTTCGTAGCCGTCTTCCGGGAGCTCGACATCATGACTCAGTTCCTGCAGGTACCGTGCGCGGACGCTCTTTCCCAGCACGCGCATCTGTCGCCCAGCATTGTTGAAGTAGTATTCGCGGTCTACGTCGGCGCCGGTCCATTCCAGCAAGTTGGCAATGGTATCACCCAATACGGCATTACGGCCGTGTCCCACGGTCAACGGTCCGGTGGGATTAGCGCTCACAAACTCGACGTTGATTTTCTGGCCTTCAAGAGAATCGCTTTGACCAAATGTTTCGCCCTGATTCAGGATCGTTTGCAGCTCATTGAACAAATAATTTTCGGCATATCGGAAATTAATAAAGCCCGGACCTGCAATTTCGATCCCCGAAAGCTTACGGCCATCATATTCCAGTTCTTCAACGATCTGTTCAGCAATCTTACGGGGGTTCATCTTCAGCACGCTGGCCAAGTTCATAGCGATGTTGGAGGCGGCATCTCCATGCTCGGGCTGATTTGGTTTTTCGATCTGTATCTCAGGAATTTCATCCTCGGAGATATCAAACTGCTGCAGCGAGTTGCTAATTATGTCTCTTAGGTAGTCCTTCATTGATAGCATTCATTTCAAAAAATTACAAAGCGCTAAATATAACGGTTTTTAGCCTCTAATATCGAACCGAATAGAACGCAGATGACGCAGTTTGAGACGGTTAACCACAGATTTATTTGTTGGTAAAAATTTTTCTTCGGAATTGAGGTTGTTTGCCGAAGTTAAACAGTAATCCAACTTCTAAATTAGTAGCTTTGAGGTAATTGATAAGTTGAATCTCATTAGCTTTGGTTAAGTTTTCTGAAGCCTTTAATTCAACAACTATTTTTTCATTTACAATGAGATCTGCAAAGTATTCACCTACGACAGCACCCTCATAATAAACTTTAATTGGAATCTGAGAAGTACACTCTAATCCTTGTTTTGGAAGTTCCTTATGGAGTGCATTTTCATACACCTTTTCGAGGAACCCATATCCCAATTGATTATACACCTTGTAAAATGATTCGATAATTTGACCCGTTAGGTTTTTATATAGCATGTGATTCATAATTAGTCAGTGAAAATCAGTCTAATCCGTGTCATCTGCGTTCTATTCCTAATTCAAAAGCCCCTTTGCCCTAAAACTGGTATACCCGTCGCCGGCAATGATGATGTGATCATCCACGGGAATGCCCAGCAGCTTACCCGACTTGGCGATACGCTCCGTTAGTTGCACATCAGCTTTCGACTCTTTGTTATTGCCACTGGGATGGTTATGCAGTAGCAGAATACTGTTGGCTTCATTCATCACGGCTTGACGCATAACTTCTGCCGGATCTACGATAGTGGCCGTGGCGCCGCCCGAGCTGATCTTTTTGTAGCCCATCACGATTTTGGCATTGTTTAGGAATGCCACCATAAAGACCTCTTTGGTGAGATCGCGCAGCTTGGGACCGAAATAGGCCACGGCATCCTCTGGAGAAGTAACTTGCACCTGTTCGCCAAGGCTGGCCATCTGGATGCGATTCGATAGCTCGAACACTGCTTCCAGCGTTAATGATTTCACCTTGCCCATGCCGGGAATCACTTTGAGATCCTGCCAGTTTTTACGTGCCAGGTAGCGAAGTCCGTCAAAATGATCGAGCAGAGCCTGTGCCATTTGGATCACGTTCATCTTGCGGCTCCCGGTACGCAGCAGGATGGCCAGCAGTTCCGCATCCGAAAGACTTTCGCTACCGTAGTTTGTGAGCTTTTCTCGCGGCTGCTCATCGGGATTCATTTCTTTGACGGTGCGTTTGATAAATTCATCGGCTTCAAACTTCTCTTGATCAGACATATTTATTTTTCTTGATGACAATTATTTATAGTAAGACTTCCTGTAGCGGTCATCCTTACAGAAATAGTGTATTTGTAAAATTAGAACCGCAGATTTTAACAACCTTTTATTCTGCAAAACAGTGTTTAATGGATATTTTTATGCAACAATTTGTGATTTCTTCGTAAGAAAAGGCACAAATCAACTAAGCACGCAAAAAACCAACGATCATTAATGCTTCACACCGGAATCCGTCGAACAATTGTTCTATTGCCACTTCTCTTATTTGGAATATTCAGCCTTGGGATGGCCCAATCCCCAAAGTCAGCTGATATAAAGCCCAGGCATATTGCAAAAGATTTTAAGATTTCGGCTGCCATGGATAGTACTGTTTGGAACGAAGCACCAACCGTTTCAATTGACTACCAAGTGCAGCCCAACGATGGGGTGCGCGCGCCTGTTAATACGAAAGTGAAAGTGCTCTACAGCAAGCAGTATTTGTACATCGGTTTCATCTGTGAGGATCCTCGTCCCAGTGAAATACGGGCTAGCGTAACTGATCGCGACAACAGTTTCCAGGATGATTATGTGGGCGTATTTATCGATCCATTTAACAGCAACCAACATGCCTATGAGCTCTTTGTGAATCCGCTGGGCATCCAGATGGATGGCATGCGGACCGGCGGTAATGAGGATATGAATTTTGATATGCTTTGGCACTCCGACGGGATGATCACCGAGTCGGGATACCGTGCGGTGATGAAAATTCCATTTAAGAGCCTGAATTTTCCCAAACGCAAAGTGCAAGATTGGTCAATTCAGTTTATTCGCAATTACCCGCGTAGTAACCGGTATCAGATGACTTGGAGTGATGTTCGGTTGCAAAACTCCTGCCTCATGTGCCAGAATGGTTTGCTGGAAGGAATGCAGGATATCGAAAATGAGAATACCATTGAGCTGCTCCCTTATGGGATGAGTTATCAGAGCAGTACGATTAATGATATGGATGATCCGAGCTCAGGTCTGGATCACGGTCCGTTGAAAGGACGTATTGGAGGAAGTGTCATGTATTCCCCAAACTCAACTACCTCGCTTAATGCGGTGGTTAATCCTGATTTTAGCCAGGTAGAAACCGATGCTGCCCAGATTGGAGCCAATCAAACATTTGCGCTCTACTATCCCGAAAAACGACCTTTTTTCATGAAGGGAAGCGATTTGTTTAGCACACCAGAGAATCTATTCTATTCCCGGATGATTAATCGTCCGCTGGCAGCTGGAAAGGTAACACATCAGTCGGATAGCTATAGTATCGCTTTTCTGTCGGCCTACGACCGCAGCACGCCGTATATTGTGCCCGGCCGATATAGCAGTTCGCTGGTGCGATCTGAATTAAATGCCTACAGTAATGTAGTTCGCGGCAAATATAACTTTGGTTCCGAGTCGTATGTTGGCGGATTGGTGACAACCCGTAATCAGGGCGAAGGATCCAACTATGTAGGCAGTGTGGACTGGAACCTTCAGCTTGCGGACCAGTATTATTTTAACGGCCAGTTGGCGTATTCTGATACCAAAGAACTTGCCGATACCAGCTTGTTCAGTGAGACGCGGACTTACGGAAAGAGTTCATATGATGCCGCTTTTAATGGCGAACAGTTTGGTGGCACCTTGGTTAGCGCTGACTTCTCTCGTCAAGCCAAATACTACAACTTCTCATTTGGATATAAATCCTATGAACCAACTTTCCAAGCGCAGGACGGTTTTATCAATCAAACCGATCAGCGGCGCTACGAGGCATCACAAAGCATTTCATACTATCCCGATGGCGACTGGATCTCAAACGGTAGTTTTAGTGTAAATGCGGCTTGGCGATATGATTATTCCGGGCAGTTTCAGGAGCGCTATATTTTTACCCGGTTGTCGAATAATTTTGCCGGACAGACGTATCTGGGAGTCAGCTTTTTGCCGCTTAATGATGAGCATTTTCGCGGAGAGTTTTTTACTGGTATGAACCGAATCATGATCGATGCCAATACGAATCCTATGGAAGCACTTTCCATTGGTGGTCACGTGGATTTTGGAAAGTATGTGTACCGCGCAGAAGATCCATCAATGGGCGAAGGATATAGCATCTCAGCAGATGCTACGGTCAAGCCAACTGATAGGCTGGAGTTAAATCTCAGCTATAATTACTCCACTTTGTCAGCTGTCAATGGGTCAGAAAAATATTATAGTGGTGATATCTTTCGTATGACGGGACGATATAATTTTACGCGTAAATTGTTTACGCGGGTAATTACGCAGTACGACTCCTTCGATGAGCGAATTCAGATCTATCCGTTGCTGTACTATAAGGTCAATCCATTTACCAAATTTTATATTGGTATGACGGACTATATGAACCATTTCGACCAGCCCGGTCCCAATGGATTTGAAGGCTACAGGGAAACCGACCGACAGTTTTTTGTGAAGTTTCAGTATTTGATAAGAAGTTAGGATATGAAATCCAATCCTACCTAGTCAGTTTTTAAAGCTCTTTTTTCGATTAAGAGTTTAATATTGGTCAAATATATCCGATAAAGTTGTAAAGCCAGTTTATAACTTTTCGGATGAAAAACACTCTATCAATTTTATTGCTAATTGTATTACTATTCCTCCCTGCAGGATTAGTTATTGGATATTCCTACTTTGGTGTTTCGTATCCAATAGAAAATAAACAAATAGAAACGCCATCATTTCTTGCTACAACTAGCCATGATCTGACTATAGTTTTTTTTGGCTTTGTTGGCTGTGCCTCAGTTTGTCCTAATTCACTCACGAAATTGAGTGAGGTACTTGAGCTTTTTGAAGCAAAGAATCCGGATAAATCCCTGGGAGTGATTTTTGTAGATGTCCGTAAACAGGCAGATTCATTGTCAGCTACCAACTATGGATATCAGTTTTCGGATAACATTGATGGCACATACTTACCCCAAGAAGAAAGAGAACGAGTAATCAGAGATTTTGCCTTGGAGTTAAAGCCTGCCAATGATCATTCGCCTTTAGTGCATACCGACCACTTTTTTGTATTAAAAAGAGAAAATACCAGCTGGAGAATTTTGCGTGTTGTTGCTAATTCAACAAAGGTATCAGAGATCAAAAAAATTCTAAAGGATGGTTTAAATTAATTGAAAGGTGAATAGCCTGTCCTAATAGCAATAGTTATATAACAATGAATAATCAGAAAGATATTTTGACATACTTATTCCCGACTTATAACAACGATATTTCTAACAAAGTCCGGCAATCGCTTCACCAATCGTACAAGCAGACAGATAGATTTATGCTGAAGCTTTTGGCGGTTCATTGGGTAGTTGCATCCACGCTTACAGCATATACTTATGGCACGTATTTGCTTGGTTTTACTGGAGGAGCCTTCATTACAGGCATAAGCTTCTTAGTATATAGAATGAACCCGGGAAGTTTACTTAGCAGAATAACTATTGGGGCTTCTTTTATGGCTTTTTCGATGATTTTTATTCAACAGCATATGGGAAGGATTGAAATGCACTTCCATATTTTCGTAGCTATTGCTTTCTTGATTCGCTATAAAGGTATAGCTCCAGTGTTAACCGCGGCGTTAACCACAGCAGTGCATCATGCGCTATTTAATCTTGCTCAACAATATGAAATGGCAGTAGCTGGGACTCCGATTAAAGTTTTCAGTTATGGTTGTGGGTGGGATTTAGTAGCTCTGCACGCAATATTTGTTATAATTGAAACTATTGTGATTAGTAGTTCCATTTTGAACTTAACACGTGAATACCTCAACAATGCAGAGGTTTTTACGATTATGGATGATATCAGTGAGTCAGCGAAGCATACCAACGAGGCTTCCAATTTCATTTCGAGTGCAGGACAAGAGCTGGCGCAAAATGCGGCTAATAACACACAGGCTGTTACTGAGTCAACAACATCAATAGCAAAAATGAATGAAAACATTGATAGTCTGGATGATAAAACGTCGCTTGTGAAGCAGAAAGTGCAAGGTATCGTAACTGAAATGGAAGAAATGAAACAGTCGATGGCAAACCTCAAAAATTCGAGCGATAGTATCTTTACGATAAATGAAACTATAGATAGTATTGCCTCACAAACAAATATGCTAGCTCTTAATGCGGCTGTGGAAGCAGCAAGGGCTGGTGAGGCGGGAGCAGGATTTGCAGTGGTGACCGAAGAGATTCGTATGTTAGCCCAGAAGACAGCTGAGGCGGCTACAAATATTCGTGAAATGATTGCAGAAAATATTGAGAAGGCTGAAGCGGGTGCAGAAGTGTCAAAAGAAATTGCTGCCCAGATTGCTGAATTGGAATCTTGGATCGGTGATGTGAATACAGTGGGAAAAGAGCAAATGAAGCAGCTTGAAGAGCTAAAAGTAAATATCAGTAAAATTTCCGATACTTCGGATAATACAGCTAATATGGCCGAGAAAAATGCGGCCACATCCGAAGAGCTGCAAGGGCAAATGGCAGTACTGAAAACCGCAATTGATGATATTAATCAGAAGGCAACACTGGAAGCTTAATGCTTTAATATTTAAAGGTTACCTATCACTGGGGTTAAGTGTGAGAGAACTGAACGTTTTTGGGATTGCCATTACATTTACCACATCTATAAATGTTATAACTCTCCCATCTTAAGATGTAATTAAAATTGTTTCTTTTGATATAGGTAATAACTCAATAAGGCAAGGGGCACACAGCTGGCAAAAGCAAAGCCCAGTAGACTAATATCAACACCCGAAAAGCCGCTATTGAAAATCTGACTCATAATTTGTTGAAAAGCTCCTGCACTGGGTATAAGATAGGCCAATAGATGAAGAAGGATTTCGAACCAGGTATCCGTTAAGCCAAACATCTTCAGAAATTGATCAAAATTTAAGAATACAGAAGAAAATCCAGTTAAGAAATAACCCAGCAGAACTCCTCCGAGATAAGAGTTGGTGAGTATCAGGAATAGAACAATTGTTATATAGTAGGTTAATAGTATGAGGGGAAGAAATACGATTATGGCAATGGCATGATGCAAAGGAAATAGTATGCCGTGCACGGTAGTCAGTAAAGTTAAAAGTAGCACAGTGAGAAGGGTGTATGCAAAACAAAAACTGAATACACCCGCAAAATCTTTAAGAAACATGTCACTTCGGGATATGGGTTTGGATAGAAGCAGAGATGCTCGTTCGGGTTTTAAGCTTTCGGAAAAATGAGTGGGAATACCAATGATTGCGATGAGGATCGTGATAGAAACAAGTTGATTGATCACAATTCCGGTCGGCAAGGGTACCCCACCCAAACTTATCGCATATGAAGAAGTCGAGGGGTCAATAGAAACACCTCCCCATACAGTAATAGCTGCGACAAACAGGATAAAAATACCCGGCCATGCCCATAGCGTTTTATTTTTAAGTAGCGTACGAATGGTAAAACGTATCATGAGATGGCAGAATCTTTGGTTTCAAAATGATTGATGTAGTAGTTTTCGACGGTCCCAAATTGTTCCTGAATATCTTTTTTGGTAGCCGAATTGATAATACGACCATCGTCGATGAGGTAAAGCCTATCGCAGGTTTTGTCGATGTCTGATAAGATGTGGGTGGTGATCAGAATGGAAATATTTTGCTTTTTTTGTAGGCTAAAGATGTAATCCATGATGGCTTTCTTCTGCACTGCATCTAGACCGTTGAACGGCTCATCGAGGATATAAAACTTATCATCCGCCAAAAAGGTATGCATGAGTGCCGCAGTTTGGCGCATGCCCTTGGAGAGATTCTTTATTTTTTTGTTCAGAAAATTCACATTAAAAGAATTGGCCAGTTCGCTTATTTTATGATCGATCTCTCCTGGAGTTGATTCTTTGAGATCCCCAAAGGCGTGCAGCATCTCTTTGACTGTAAAATGCTCGGGAAACGAATAATTTTCGGGGAGATAACTTACTTTTGCTCGAGCTTTTTTTTCTTTGTGAGGGTTGCCCATCAGCGAGATATTCCCAGAATCAGCAAAAAGAAGGTCCAGGATAATTTTTAAAAAGGTTGATTTCCCCGATCCGTTGGGACCGAGAATAGCGGTAAAGCTGCCCTCCTCGATGGCAAACTCATCGATCTGCAGGGTAAAGGAGTCACCTCCTGATTTCCCATACGTTTTTGAAACATTTTGCGCTTTTAAAATCATAGCAATGTTCTCTTGTAATTATTGTTCGGTGGTTGTCTACGAACCACAGTCTTTCACGTTACAATTTTGCAAATTTGTTACCTAATTAATGCATAATTAGTCATGAGTAGTGAGTCTTGAGCCATAAGTGAAATTGCTGGCTTATGTTGAGTATTGTTGCTTACGTTTCACTTCTGCCGTTTGCCTTTTGCTCATATTCCAAAATATCGCCGGGTTGACAGTCGAGTGCTTCACAAATAGCATTGAGTGTTGAAAATCGCACCGCCTTGGCTTTACCCGTTTTCAGGATCGACAGGTTTGAGATGGTGATGCCTACCTCCTCCGAAAGTTCAGTTAGGGTCATATCGTGCTTCACCAGCATCAGGTCCAAATTTACTTTGATGGCCATGGCTATACCGTAAGTTTTTGTTCTTCATACAGGCGCGTGCCCTCCTCAAAAATGTAGGCAACTAGCAGAACTGCAAGCCCAGCGAGTCCTAATTCCCAGGCAATAGGCGGCCAGAGCAGGGAAATTGATTCTGGCAGCTGAACTTGCTGAATGGACAGGTATGAAAGCCAACCGATAGCATATTTATAGGGAACAGCAAGCACCATCAAATAGCCGATTATCCGCAAATCTTTTGAATTCTGTTTGTTCCAGGGTTGCTCACGTTGCAGGCTTTGTAAAATTCGCTTGAGTAACGTAAGCCCGTACAGGATAATCCCATTGAGACCGAGGACCATTACACTTGCCAAAGAATTGGTCCATGTTTGCTGGATGTCTGTACCAATTGTACTGACATTTATTTCAACTATAGGACTCTCAAAAATATCTGTTGTAGCGTTATTGGCAACTAATTCTGTAAAATCTTGGATTTCAAATCGGGCAGGCAAATCAAAAGGGGTAAATACTTCAAAATCGAATAGTATTCCTAATAGAAAAATTATCGAATAAAGTACAAATGTGAGGAGGTATATCGCCCAGGCAAATTGAGCCCAAAAGAGCAGAAATCCAGCAATACTCCAATCGTTTTTGAACCATTTCCAAGCCATAGGTATGGGTTATTTCTTGATGTTCATCAGCAAATAACAAGAAGTATTGCCGAATATCAATAAACTTTTATTGTAAAACAGTAAATTATTATCGTTTAATGGTAAATTTAATGGAAGTATAGTTTGGGTAGGCAGGAATTTGTAGGTAAGAATTTAGAAATGAAAGTGGAGGAGTAAGAAGTGAAACGTAATGAGTAAGGCTCAGGAAAATTCTTCCTCGTTACTCATTACGCATGGCCTTTGCCGTTTCATTTTTTGCCTTCTTCCTACTAATCCTCGTCAGGTCCACCCATCAGCGGTTCGTTCATTGCTCTGATGCTGGCGTTGGGAAGTCCTTCGGGATAATTGGCTTTGCACATGTTAAGGGCTTCCACTGCCATCTCGATATGCAGCTGTTTAGAGTTTTCGTAGAAGTTCTGGGCTTCATCACTCAGCTTGGGCTTGCCGTGCAGTGGCTTGTCGCTCACACAAAGCATGGTCGCATTGGGGATGCGGTACCGGTAGCCATTGGTGGCCACTGTGGCCGATTCCATATCCACGGCAATGCTGCGGCTCATATGAATCTGCTGGACAGTGCGGCGTTTGACAAACTCCCAGTTGCGATTGCTGGTGGTAAAGATAGTGCCCATGCGGTGGTCGCGATTATATTTGTCGAGTACCTCCTTGAGATAGACATTCAGCAGGTAATTGGGGGTAATAGGGATGTTGAGTGGTAGGATATCATCCAGTACACCATCGTCGCGCATAAAGCCGGTAGCTAGCACAAAGTCGCCGATCTCCTGGTGGTTGCGCAGACCGCCGCAGTGGCCCACCATGACCATGGCATCGGGACGAAGCACAGCCACGTGATCGGTGATGGTTTTGGCGTTTGAGGGACCTACGCCAATATTAATAAGCGTAACGCCTTTGTCATTTTCCAATTTATGATGATAGGCAGGCATCTGGACTCCATTGCGTGACGGACGTACGGCATCTGGAAATTTGTCCAGGAAGACCTCGACGTGCATGTCATAGTTGGTAAACAGGATATAGCGCTGAAAATCCTCGGGTTGGGTTCCCGTATAGTGTTCGAGGCGATTCAGGGAGATCTCGATGCGCTCCGGGCTGAACAGAAAGAGCTTTTTCTGGGTGATGTCCCAATCATCCTCATCGGTATTATCCAGCAGTTGCGGATCGTTCAGCGCCAGCCGTTCCCGGGAGGGAATGACTTTGATGACGGCACCTTTTTCGGCCAGTTTCTTTAGCTCGCGCAGCAGATACCAGCGATAGGCCTTTGGCTTCGCCATTTCTCCGGTAATGATGGGATTGTGTTTTGACCACGACCGTTTGACCAGTACTTTCGGATATTCACCGTTTTCATAGATCGATTCCATGATATCACAAGCTTCTTCAACGTGGTCGTTGATTTCTGCCTCGGAGCTTATATCTTCTGATTGAAATTCAAAACGTTCAGCCATACCGTAAAAATTATGAGTGAAAAAGAATTCAGGTTTACCATCGAGCCGTGGTCGGTAGTGCAGGAAAATAAGGAATATCAGACACCAATATTCAACCTTTTCAAAAGATCGATGCGTTTGGAGGCTGCGGATGAGCAAAACGCCGGCGATTTTTATGTGCTCGAGGCACCCGAATGGATTAATGTGATCCCCATCACAACCCAAAATGAGGTTGTGCTGGTGGAGCAGTATCGCTATGGTATTGAAGCCCCTACGCTGGAGATTCCGGGTGGGATGGTGGATGCAGGGGAAGATCCGCAAGAGGCGGCCGGACGAGAACTGCTGGAAGAAACAGGCTATAAAGCAGGGAGCTGGCAAAGTCTGGGAAAGGTGAGTGCCAATCCCGCCATCATGAGTAACTTTACCCATATGTATCTGGCAGAAAGCTGCTGTTTCGAAGGGGCTGAAAATCCTGATACCCATGAGCGCATCAACGTAAATTTGCTGCCGATGGAGGAGTTCCTGGACCTTGTAGCCGATGGCACGATCCATCACAGTATTGTGGTGGCGGCGGTGGCTAGGTATTTGTTAAAGGTGAGACGGCAGACGTGAAATGGCAGACGGGTTATGTACTTTTTATCAAATTTGAGAGCATAGCAAAGGTATGTTCAAAATCATTCTCAACATTCGCCAGATCTTTTTTTGTGATATAACTTAGTTTTCTAGCAATTTCTAATTGAGTATCTATCTCAACGAGAGATGAGCGGGCAATTTCATAAAATCTTCTCCGCTCTTTTGAAGATTTTTGAGCAGCACCTTCGGCAATGTTGGACGGAACAGAGACTGCTGCTCGTCTTAATTGAGAAATCAAACCATAAAGTTCATGGTTGGGTAAGGCTCTTGTTAGATCATAAATTTGAGTGGTCAGTTTCACTGAAAGTTTCCAAACATCTAGATTTTTATGCTTTAGATTTATCATGGTCATAGTTTTGATGAATATCTTATTCTTGGGTATGACCTATTCAATGGTTAAACCTTACAAATAGATTCACGTCTGCCGTCTCACCTCTCACATCTGCCTTGTTCTCCTTCATCTAGTCTTCAATTATAAGCAGTACCTTTGCTCGTCAAAAGATTTATTGCAGTATCAGCGCGATCATTTTATTATAAAAGATCGAATCGTCCTGATATAGAGAACGATTTGCCCTGCAATTCGAGTTACAATACTATGCAGCACTAATCAACCATCCCATAATTAAACGCAAATGATCGATACAGGAACCAAGATTGATACCGGTTTTACGCTCGATATCGTCAAAGATGGCGAAGAGCAGACTGTTACATTTAGTAAACTGTTGGAACGTCCGACGATAGTATCGGTATATATGAGGAACAACACCTCGGGCTGCGACAAGCAGAATAAGAGTCTGGCCGAGCATGCCGACTGGTTTGATGAGCACGGGTATAATCTGGTGGCTATCAGCAAAGACAGCTGTGGCTCGCACAAAAATTATGCGGATAAGCTGGGCATCAACTATGTGCTGGCTTCGGATCCCGATTATAAATTCGCGGAAGCCACCGATTCGATTGTAGAAAAGAAGATGTTCGGCAATAAGTATGAGGCCCCTTCCCGTTCCGCTTATGTGATTGATACTGATGGAACGGTCAAAGCTATCATCGAGAAGGTGAATACCAAGGAGCACGCTGAAGAGCTAAAGGAATTGATTCAGAATTTGTAGAAAATATTTTATATGAAATCCCTAGTAATTGTAGAGTCACCCACAAAAATTAAGACGCTGAAGAAGTATCTGCCCGAGGAGTATACCATTGATTCATCGATGGGCCATATTCGGGATCTTCCGGCCAATGCCAAGGAGGTGCCCAAGAAATTTAAAGGCGAAGACTGGGCAAACCTGGGCGTCAACACTGATGCAGATTTTGAGCCGATTTATGTGATCCCTTCCAGTAAGAAGAAGGTGGTCAAGCGCTTGAAGAAAGAGCTGAAAGATTCTGATGAGCTGATTCTGGCGACGGATGAAGATCGTGAAGGCGAAGCTATTTCGTGGCATCTGACCGAAATCCTAAAGCCGGATGTGCCGGTCAAACGGATGGTGTTTCGCGAGATTACCGAGGAGGCGATCAAGGATGCGTTGAATCACTTTCGTGATATTGACATGGATCTCGTGAATGCACAGGAAGCGCGGCGGATTATCGACCGTCTGGCGGGATATACGATTTCACCGTTGCTGTGGAAGAAGATTGCGCCTGGTCTTTCGGCGGGACGCGTGCAGTCGGTGGCGGTACGATTCCTGGTTGACCGCGAGCGTGAGCGCATGAAGTTTCGCTCGGCGCGTTATTGGGATTTGAAAGCACAGCTCCATAAGCTGGAAGATGAAAATATTTTTGAAGCTGATCTGACGCATCTTGATGGCAAGCGATTAGCTTCGGGCAAGGATTTTGACGAGAGTACCGGTAAGCTCAAGAAGCCGAAGAAAGTTGTACTGCTTGATGATGAGTCGGCATCAGAGCTTCGAGACAATCTGGATGAAGCGGAATGGAAGGTTTCGGAGGTTAAGAAGAACCGACAGAAACGAAATCCGTCGGCGGCTTTCATTACCTCAACGCTGCAGCAGGAGGCCAACCGGAAGCTCAACTTCTCGGCCAAACGCACGATGGGTGTGGCGCAGAAATTGTACGAAAACGGATATATTACCTATATGCGTACCGATTCGGCGCGTTTGTCGGGACAAGCTATTAACGCGGCCCGTAACGCGGTGAAATCTGAATATGGCGAAAAGTATTTATTTGACCGCCCCCGAAATTATGGCGGCGGAGCCAATGCCCAGGAAGCACACGAGGCCATTCGTCCGGCGGGTAGTTATTTCAGAAAGCCGGAAGAGGCAGGCTTGCGCGGCGATCAGTTTAAGCTTTACGATTTGATCTGGAAGCGAACCATTGCTACCCAGATGGAGCAGGCTGAACTCGAATTTACTAATGTGACCATTGAAGCCAAGGCTGGTGGACAGGTTGCCGAATTCAAGACGAGTGGTAAGAAGATAATTTTCCCCGGATTCTTTCGCGCCTATGTTGAGGGTAGCGATAATCCGGATGCAGCGCTCGAGAACCAAGAGAAATTCCTGCCTGAACTGAACGAAGGTGAAGAAGTCAAGGAAGAAGGTATTGAGCCAATCTCGCACGAAACACAGCCTCCCTCTCGTTATACTGAGGCTACGCTGGTAAAAGAACTCGAAAAACGCGGCGTTGGCCGACCAAGTACCTACGCAACCATTATCAGTACGGTGCAGGATCGTGGTTATGTGGAGGCCGACGGCAAGACGCTGATCCCGACTTTTACAGCTTTTGCCGTTACTGAACTGCTGGAAAAGAATCTCGATGATGTAGTGGACAGCGATTTTACTTCCGAGATGGAAGCGAAGCTGGATGAGATTGCCCAGGGTAAGCTTGACACGAAAAAATATCTGAAGTCGTATTACAAAGGTGAAAAAGGCTTGAAGGCGAAGGTTGATGAGCAGGAAGACAAGATTGATCCCCAGGAAGCACGCCATCTCCAATTGCCATTGCCGGGATTGAATGGAATGAAGGTTTTTGTAGGCCGATACGGACCCTATGTGAAGAAAACGGTGGATGGCGAAGAGCTTACAACTTCTATTCCTGATAGCTGGAAACCCAGCGACATTACGGTAGAGAAGCTCGAGGAGCTGATCAAAGCTGAAGAAGAAGGGCCGAAATCTATTGGTGAACATCCCGAATCTGGAGAACCTATTTATGTGCTTAATGGCCGATATGGCCCCTATGTACAGGTAGGTGAAGGTGATGGAGATAAGAAGCCACAACGCGCTTCGCTGCTCAAAGGCATGAAGCCTGAAGATGTAGATTTGGACCTGGCAATGCGACTGCTTGAGTTGCCGCGGCCGCTGGGCGACCATCCCGAAACGGGCAAGGTAATCAAGGCCGGGGTTGGTCGGTATGGACCATTTGTGGTGCATGATGGCACTTTTGCATCGCTCCGAAAGAACGACAACGTGCTTGATGTCGAGCTGGATCGTGCAGTGGAGCTCCTGGAGCAGAAAAAGAACAAAAAATCCGGCCGAAGTAATGTGATCAAGGAGCTGGGCGACCACCCTGAAAATGGAAAGAAGGTGCGCGTGATGACGGGACGTTACGGGCCTTATATCAAGTATGGAAAGACCAATATTAGTTTGCCAGATGATTTTGACCCTGAAGATGTAAACATGGATATCGCCGTCCAACTGATTGCGGAGAAAGGGAAGTAGAGCAGACGGCAGACTGAAAAGTGAGATGAATTTCCGACTGCTGTCTCAGGTTTTGAAATTACTTAAAACTATGTGTGATGCTGAATTTATTTTAGTATCTAATATTTTGAGATCCTGAAACTAGTTCAGGATACACGAATTGAAAATTCGCGTAATTTTAACATGACAATAAGGTTCCAGTTTTCTAATTTGGAGCGTCATGGAAAAAACGACTGACAGTTATTTTAGCTATCCTCCGAACCTGCATGAGCTGGATTTGGCTACGCTGGTATCGATGTATCGCGACCGGGGCATTCCCAAGAAAGCCAAGCCCGGCGAATATTTTGCCTGCGCCGTAACGCAGAAGCTTATCAAGGAGGGCAAGTGGTGGTTTGGCCGTTATTACAGCCAAGAGGCGTGGGATGAGACGCTGACAAAAGGTTCTGAGGGCTATCCGTTGACCGAGGTCGAAATGAATGTGCTAGGGTTGGCCTATGCGGCGGATGAGCAGGCTCCCAGTCGTGATTATATTGAGCAAAATTCCGGTGCGGTCAGCAAGCTGGCCTATATGATTGTCAATGACCTCAAGGAGTTTGGTTTTTTGTCGCTGGATGATCATAACCGGCTGTTGATTACGCCACGCGGTGAAAGGGCACTGCAGGGAATTTCAGGGCGAATTTACGGCAAAAAGTTCAAGGCTGATATGCTGAAAGTGAACCAGGGCGAAATTACCAATCCCAAGATTGAACGGGCGCCCAAAGAAGACAGCGAACAAGCGAACCTTTTTTAGGATAACTGCCTCTCACCTGTCATTTCGAAGAGAACATAGCTCAGTGAATCTATGTTTTAACTAGCGGTAAGGTCTAAAAAAGAGCTCTCTCGTTTTATTTGAGATGATAAGATGCTACTATAATAGATAATACCTCTGAGTATCATTTTGAACGGAGTGAAAGCGAAGAGAGAAATCTGTGTCTTATTAAGTAATAAAAACCGCCGAACAAAGATCTCTCCCTTTGTCTAGATGACAATGTGTTTTGGACTCAACCTTCAATTTGCCCCCATATTTCTTATGGGCATCAATTGACAGCTGATCGTAATCTTTTTGTTTGGAGGAGGACATATACGTGATTTTACTGCTTATTAATAGTCAACTGTACTAGGCTATACAGCGGCCTAAAGGTAGAGGGACTTGATCATAGAGATGTGTCATTACCTTGAGTAATTTTGATCGTGGAAGGCAAGGAGTCTGCGAAGAAAGAAAAAGGCTTTAGATATAGAAAAAGCCCGGGCCATGCCGACCCGGGCCGAATGTATTTTTTTTGATTTATTCCGAGCTAAACTGTTGCATGTAGTCTTCCATCTTAAAGACGTTATTATCGCGGTTGATATCCGCCATGCGCATCGATGGATCTATTTCTACGCGTTTGATTTCAGAGGCCGGGGCATCAATTTCGACCGTATATGTAGGGTTGACCCAGGGCCAGTCGGCCTTGATAGTACGCGGGACATCTGTCTCCTTGGGTTTGGTGTTACGCATGATGCGAAGGGGCATGTAGTACATTTCCTGGCTGCCATCTTTGTAGGTCACCATCAGGTCAATAGGCATCGGCATCAGGTCATGACGTTCGAGCGTAACGTAGGTGGACTGTCCATTGCCAAGCACCGAGGTAATGCCGTAGTCGATGTGCTTGGTCGTTTCAATAAAGTACTCGTAGTACCAGTCGAGCACCATATTTGATTCTTGCTCCATTACCCTAAGAAAATCACGTCCATCGGGATGTTTGTACTTCCAAGTATGGAAGTATTCTTTCATACCTTTCTCAAAAGTATCGCCGCCAATGATATAGCGCAATTGGTTGAGGAAGACGGCACCGGTTGAGTACGAGGCGGTACCATAACCGCGATTGGTATGGAAGTGATCGGCATGCGTATCCATGGCTTCTTGTTTGCCATCTTCAATAATATTGAAGTACGACTGATAGGAACGCTTAAACGGCCGTTCGCTCTGGCCATCATTAAACAGGTGATCCATAGTGAGCGTCGAAGTGTAGGTCGTGAAACCCTCGTCCATCCAAGGAAAGCGACTTTCGTTGGTAGCGAGCACACCGTAGTACCAGTTGTGGATGAACTCATGCACCGTAACCCCAACTAGGCTGCCCAGCGAGCGATTTCCCGTTACCAGCGTAGCCATGGGATACTCCATGCCACCATCGCCGCCCTGGATTACAGTAAATTTATCATAGGGATACTTACCGTAGTTCTTGCTCATATACTGAAACGCTTTGACGGTATATTCCGGCAGCTTCTCCCAGTTTTTTCGCAGTTGTTCTTGTGAGCGTTCTTCTGCGTTTACAGCAACGGTATCTTTTTGATACAGGAAGTGAAGGGTTGGGCCATTGGGCACTTGCGCGGTCGTGTGCGTAAAATCAGGATCAGCGCCCCACATAAAGTCGTGCACGTTATCGGCCTTCCAGTGCCAGGTCAGTTTTTTGGAGTCGGGACGATCATAGTTCTCGGCATAACCGTGGCCAATTTCTTCGGGATTTTGCAGGTAACCGGTTCCGCCCATAACGTAGGAGCTGTCGATAGTGACTTCGACGTCAAAGCTGCCCCAAACGCCGTAAAATTCTCGTCCAACGTATGGATTGGGATGCCATCCGTTATCGTCATATTCCGAGATCTTCGGGTACCATTGGCTCATAGAGAACTCCACGCCCTCCTTGTTCATCCATCCTGAGCGACGAATTTGACGTGGTACCTGGCTTTCAAATTTCATATTGAAGGTCGTCGATTCACCCGGGAGAATTGGCTCATTGAGGGTAACTTCCAGAATGGTGCCATCCACGGAGTAATCAACGGCTTCACCGTCCTGCTTTAGACTGTTTATGTGATGGTAGCCGATCTCATCCTTGGGCAGATGTTTAATGCGATCGCGTACACGGCTGTCAGGGTCGGCAATTGTACGTGAGCGCACATCCATCATGCTGTTTGGCTGAAAAGCATTGAAATACAAATGATAGAATACGCGCCGCAGGGTATCAGGTGAGTTGTTCGTATACTTCAGCTCCTGCGTGCCGGTAAATTGGTGGTTTTCGGCATCAATATTGATGTCCATTTCATAATCCACCTCTTGTTGCCAGTAATATTTTCCCTGCCCATAACCTGCAATAGAAATCAGGCAGAATATCGTACAAAGAGTAATAGCTTTTAACTTCATACCGTCGTATTTAATTAGGAATTAGAATTTTAAAATTAAGAATTAGGCAAAGAGAATAAATTCCCAATGCATGATTTTCAATTTTTAAAACGTGTTGCGGCTGGCAAAAGCCCGTCCAAGGGTAGCCTCGTCGATAAACTCGAGCTCTGTACCCATGGGAATGCCGTAGGCAATGCGAGTGACTTTCACATCATCGAAGGGTTTTAACAGCTTGTTAATATAGTACGATGTGGCTTCTCCTTCCGAGTCGGGATTCAACGCCAGAATTATTTCATCGATCTCTTCGTCATCTTCGTTGATGCGCTTCATCAGCTGTTTGATGCGCACATCATCGGGACCAATGTTATCAAGTGGAGAGATGACCCCGCCGAGCACGTGGTATCGGCCGCGAAATTCGTTGGTTTTTTCAATCAGGAAAACATCCTGCGACTCTTCCACCACACAAACTTGTCCCGTCTGGCGTTTGGTATTACTGCAAATGGAGCAGGGGTCGCTGTCGCTGATTACGCCACAAGTGGAGCAGCGGGTGATCGACTTTTTGAGATCCACAAGCGCATCAGCCAGTTTTATTACCGACTCATCATCCTGCTTGAGCAGGTACAGCGCAATACGACGTGCTGATTTGCGACCCGTCCCCGGGAGCTTGGCCAGCTGTTCGATAGCCTGCTCCAGTATTTCTGAAGTTCCTTCCATCTAAGAATGTTGAGTTAAGAATGTTAAATGTTGAATTGGAGTAATTTTAGATTCACCGTTCAACATTCAGAATTGTTAAAGTCCCAGTTTGCTCATGTCCATGCCGGGAATTCCGCCGCCGGGCATCATATCCTTGTATATTTTCTGCATGTGTTCCTGGGCGGCTTCTTCGGCCTTGTCCAGCGCCTTGTTTACGCCGGCTACCACGAGGTCTTCCATCATCTCAGCGTCATCAGGATCAATGACATCCTCATCGAGCTCAATGCTCAAAATTTTGCGTTTGCCGTTGGCTTTCACCTTCACCATGCCGCCGCCGGCCTCGGCTTCAACTTCCACTTTGGCTAATTCTTGTTTAGCCTCTTCCATCTTTTCTTGCATTTCGGAAAACTTTCCGAACATATCGGCCATATTCTGATTCATAATCGTTGATCTTTTAGGTTAATAAGTACGTTGATAAACCGTATCACTCTGATGTTATGAAAGATACTGAAAAAGCCAGTCTTCGCCGAAGCGGTTACTACAGGCAGATTCAGGATGATACGGGAGTGATTTCATTAACGGAAGTAATATCCGTTTATCGTTATTACTGATTTAAATTATAGTCCAGTTCAGCGCCAAAAAGTTCTACCAGTTTTTTAATAGTTGGATCGCGCTTCTGGAGATCTTTAAATCGTTCGTATGGACTTTTAGAGTCTTCGGCGTTCGTTTCCTGTTTTTTGACAACACAGTTAAATGACAAAAATGCGCCCAGCTGGTCTTTCAGCGACTTGCTGAGTCGTCGTTTGTTTTCATCTACAATTTTCTTTGCAAAATCATCATTGCATCGCAGAGTCAGTTCCCCGTTTTTCAGTTCAATGGGTTCCACGCGCTGCATTTGGATATACAAAAGCTCAGGGAATTTTTTTCGAAGCTGCTGAACATATTCATCCCAGCACTCTTCAATTTCATCGAGCGCCACATCTTTCGGCGCCCGCTTTTCCACCGCCTTGGACTTTGTAGCCGTCTCAGTCTGTGTTTCAGCTTCAGCCGATCCGTTGGATGATTTGGGGCTACCAAGCGAGGATTCGCCAAACAGGTTGTCAAGATCATCTTCTTTATCGTCCTGCGCTGTAGCTTCTTGCGGGGATGATTGCTCAGTCGTAGCTACCTGCTGCTCGGATTCATTGGTTGATGGCTCAGACTCATTTTGCCGCTCATCATCTATAGCCCGAGGATGTGGTGTGGTCGGTGCATCGGATGTAGCGTCGGCTTCCTCAGTTACCTCAGGCTCTTGTACTTCTGATGGTTCTTCACGCTCTTCGGGTGTTTCCTGCTTCGCATCTTGTTGAACAATCGTTTGGTCGGGTTGCGACTTCTGTGGAGAATCAGATTGCTTTTCGCCAGATTCAGGCTTTTCTCCCGCAGCAACTTGCCCGTTTTGATTAGCCTGAGCCGAAGGATCCGGTTTTTCTTTTGGAGATTTGGTATCTGCTTCGGCTGAATCTGAAGTCTCTTTAGTCGTTTCAGAAGTGGTTACCGTTGACGGGTTACTGAGCTTTTTTTTTAGCTCCTCAAGCTCACCGAGCAGCGCATTCAGGTTCTGCGTGCGCTCCATGTGGATAAGCTTCAGCAATGTAATCTCAAACTGTATTTTAGGCTGATGCGCTTCCTTGATCTTATACTGCGCTTCGCTCACGATATGCAGCATCCGCATCAGGTCATCTTCAGAAAAGTCCTTCGCCGATTTCTGGTAGCGTTTTTTGGTATCCGGAGAAGCTTCCACCAGGTGCATCTTGGCCGAGCTCTTGGCTACATATAAATTGCGCAGATGCTCGGTTAATCCCACTAAATATTCCTGAATGTCGTACCCTTCCTGCAGCAGTTCATTGATAAGTTCAAGGCCGTCACTGGCATCCTGCTGTTCCACCGCATTCATAAAGTTGAACATGCGCTCGGTGCTCACCACGTTCAGGGCACGCAGCAGTTCTTCATGCTGGATGTCATTGCCGCAGAAGGCAATAGCCTGATCCATCAGTCCCAGCGCATCGCGAAGTGCACCGTCGGCCTTTTTGGCGATGACGTGCAGCGACTCGTCGTCAATATTGATGCCCTCATTCTGGGCAACGTTGTCAAGGCGTTCCACAATTTCATCCACGCTGATGCGCTTAAAGTCGAAGCGTTGCACGCGCGAAAGGATCGTCGGCAGTACCTTGTGCGGCTCAGTGGTCGCAAAAATGAAAATGACGTGATCGGGCGGCTCTTCGAGGGTTTTCAGCAGGGCGTTAAACGCCGACTTACTGAGCATGTGCACCTCGTCAACGATGTAGATCTTGTAGCGGCCGTTTTGCGGCGGAATGCGCACGCGTTCGCGCAGGTCGCGGATATCGTCCACGCTGTTGTTGGAAGCCGCGTCAATCTCAACCACATTTAATGTCTGGTTCAACGATTCACCGTCTACCTCTTGGTCGATTTCATTGACCGTCCGAGCCAGCACGCGGGCCATGGTTGTTTTGCCTACACCGCGCGGACCGCAAAACATATAGGCATGGGCCAACCGGTTCTTCTTGATGGCATTTTTCAGCGTGTTGCTGACGTGCTTCTGCGACACGATATCATCAAAAGAAGTGGGTCGGTACGTACGGGTTAAAGCGCGGTAATTGTCAGACATCCGTGGCTCTTGTTGAGCTGTGAGTTATTGCTACAAACAACGGATAAATCTACAAAAAATGAAGCCCAATTTCGTGTGTAAATTTATTTTCTCGAACTACCTCGGTGGGTAAAATACCTGTGAGAGATGACTGAATTAGAATGTAATTTTAAGCCACATCCGCCGACTTTCGAGCAGTCAGCTCCAGCGGATCGCCCTCTTCCAATACGCGAAACTGTTTCTCGCTGATGTTGTTGCTCTTGCGTGCGATCTCCAGATCTTCGATAGCCTCAAACATGCCGTCATCGGCCATGGGGAAAGTGCCGAAGTGCATGGCAATGCTTTGCTGTGATTGCACGTCGCGGTGGGCAAGTACAGCTTCCTCGGGCGACATATGGATGGGCGCCATGAACCAACGTGGCTTATAGGCACCAATGGGAATCATCGAGGTATGCATGGGACCAAACCGGTGCCCAATTTCTTTGAAGAATTCGCCGTAGCCGGAATCACCCGCAAAGTAAATATTGCCCAGCGAAGTATGCAGCACGTATCCACACCAGAGCGTCTTGTTGCGGTCAAAGAGTCCGCGGCCCGAGAAGTGACGAGCCGGAACGGCGGTAAGTCGTAACTGTTGTTCCGTTTGGGTTTCTTCCCACCAGTCGAGGTGGATGGTTTTGCTGATACCATGTTTATGCAAAAGTTTTTCGACGCCAAGTGGAACCACAAACTGCGGTTCATATTTTTCGTGCAGCCGCCTTATCGCGTGGATGTCGAGGTGATCGTAATGGTTGTGGCTGATGAGCACGGTATCTATGGCCGGCAGATCATCAAATTCGATACCCGGCGTGCGCATCCGTTTGGGACCAATCCACTGGTATGGACTGGCACGGTTGCTCCAAATCGGGTCGGTGAGAATGTTTATTCCTTCTATCTGAAGCAGAAAGGTAGCATGATTTACAAAAGTGATTTTGTTGTTGTCACTATTTGATTCTGATGGAGTATGCTGATTGATTTCGCCGTTGGTATGTTTTTCCCAATGTCCTTTGTCGTTTCCACTGAACCACCACTTAAGCACGTCGCCGTAATGATGGGCTTCTGGATTACCGGGATTGACAAACTTGCTGCCGTCAAAGTGATTGGAATTGTCAGCATTATATTTGGGAGCAGCAAGCAGTTTATCAACCACAAACAGCGCCGCAACGAAAGTGCCTACAATGGCGAATGACCAGATCATTTAGTGCAAAATTGAATTTCTACTAATACGAATAATTACAACTGATAATGGGGCTATTTTGTTTCATTCGAAAGCTCTTTTGAAGAGCTTGTCTTGAGTTCTTCATTAAAGAATTCAAAAATGCGGGTGTATTCATCAAACCATGCGTCGGGATCTTCGAAGCTGTGGCGCTCTGAGGGGTACATCATCATATCAAACTCTTTGTTGCCCGCCTGAATCAGCTTTTCAATATATTGGGCAGCATCCTGGAAGCCCACATTGTTGTCGATCAGGCCGTGGAGAATAAGTACCGGTTGTTCCAGCTGATCCACATAAGTGAGGGGGGAACTGCGCGCATAGTTGGACGAGTCTGCTTTGGGCTTGCCCAGCCGCGGCATGGTGTACCAGGGATTGGTGTGGTAGTAATTTTCCCAGTTGGTGACGGCGCGCAGGGCAGCAGCGGCATCAAAATAGGAGGGTGCTACGCTGGTGGCGTACAGCGCCATAAATCCGCCATAGCTGCCGCCGTAAATCCCCACCCGGCTGGTATCGGCCTCCGGATAATGTTCGGCCAGATAGTTGATGCCATCGATGATGTCGCGTGTCTCATACTTGCCCATCCAATTGGTGACGTCTTCGCGGAATTCGCGTCCATAGCCGGTGCTGTGGCGGTAATCCACCTCGATCACGTAGTAGCCGTGGGCGTTCAGGTACTGGTGAAACATGTATTCGCGGTAGTAGTGATCCGACCATCCCTTGTACACGTTCTGCAGCGACCCGGCTCCGTGCACAAAGACCACTACTGGATGCTTTTGATTCCCCTGCTTATTGAGTGGTTCGAGTACCGACATCGAGAGCTCGGTCTCCCCGTCGCGGGCGGTAAACCGGATATAATCTTCTTTTTGCCAGTCGATTTTTGTAAAACGTTCGGGAATGGTGTGGGTCAGGTGTCGCTCTTTTATAGGATTCTTGAGATCGAGCGCGTAGAGCTCAAACGGTTCGTTAAAATAGCTGTATTCGTACACGAGGTGACGCTTGTCACGGCTGAGCTCAAAATTTTGCCGGTAACCGGTTTCTGAAGTCAGCTTGGTGATGTCATTGTCATTGATATCCAGCGTGTAGATGTGGCGCTCACCGGGTCCTACCTTGGTGGAGGCAAAGACGATGGAGTTTCCACCGATCCACTCGGCCCAAGGCACTTCAAACGCCCCATCTGTATGCTGCTGCAGGTTGCTCCCGTCGGGATTGACCGTATAGATATGATTCCAGCCATCCTTCTCGGATTTGATCATTAGCTTGTCACCTTTGGGTGCAAAGTCGATCTCCGTGCCGTAGAGCCAGCCGTCGGTCGAATCCTCAAAGGCGGTCGCCCAGCTTTGCTCGTTAATGTCGTAGATCTTGACTTCGCGCTTCTCCATGGGTGGCCCCATCGCATCGATAGCGAGGTAGTCTCCATCGGCGCTGATGCTCGTACTCAGGTATCCTTTTTGCTCAAAAACTGTTTTTACACTACTTGAATCGAGATAAGCCACTGAGATGATCTCCCGTGCAACCCCACGCCGCGTGGCTCCGGTCTGCACATAATCATGCACGTACTCCGGAAAGTAATATTCTTCGTAGCTGGAGGTATCATACTGTGATAACACAATCTTGTTGTTGCCGGCCCAGTCAACAATGCTGTAGCCGGTCTCCTCTTCTTTTTTATTGGTTACCTGGGTAAGCTTTGTAGATTCAATATTCAGAATCAGCACGTTGCCCTCCTGCACAAAGGCAATGCGCTTGCTGTCGGGCGACCAGGTGCCACTGTATTCTGAGGTCTCTGTATCAATGAGCTGTTGTTTGTTTTCGAAGTTTAGATCGGCTATCCAGATGTCTCCTTTCTCGTTGTAGAGCAGTTTCTTGCCGTTCGGTGCTACTTTGAACCGGCGCTCCACTTTGTCGGGCACCAGCTTCATATTTTTGCCCTTCAGATCTACCTGGAAGAACTCTTCCTCGGCCATCGACGAATCGTTGGTCTGGTAATAGATGTGTGACAAATCCGGTGAAAAGGAGCTGAGTTCCGGGCGATTGCCAGCCAGCAGTGGTTCATAGAAAATGGATTCCAGGCTGAGCGTATCAAGTCCAGCTTGGGCCTGACCTACAGCCGGAATGAAAAAGAGTACAATGAGAAATTTTGAAAGGTGTTTCATGGTGAGACATCAGTTTAAGTTGGCAGACTAGAAATAAAGAAATGATTTCTGAGAGGGGCAAGAGGGCAATAATTTTTTTACGTGGGTAGGTGCTCTGTGTCTGCATGGATATCACGAGCGTGTGCTGTGCCTCTGCCATGTGGTAATACATCATCTGTTTACGTTGCTCTGCGATGGAACTAAAATGTTTTGAATCCGAAAAGCAGTGTCACTCAAGTTTCTCCAGGTAAGTGTCATTTCCCAGTAGATTCATGTATTGAAGCACCCAGGTCCGGCGTTCCAGCATGTATTGCGAAGGGTTGGCCAGATTGTAGCGTCTGGGGGCTGGCAGTGCTGTTACCATCAGGGCACTTTGCCATTTGGAAAGGTTGTCGGCCGAGGTATGAAAAAAGTGCTGAGCCGCTGCTTGTACCCCATAAATGCCATCTCCGAACTCAACGATATTGAGATACATTTCCAGGATTCGCTGCTTCGACCAGAGCAGTTCGATGAGTAGCGCACAATAGGCCTCAATGCCTTTGCGAGGGTACGATTGTGCCGTCCACAAAAAAAGATTCTTGGCCACCTGCTGGGTGATCGTGCTGGCCCCACGCAGGTTCTGCCCTTTTTCGTATTCGTCAATGGCCTTGCGGATGGAGCTGACATCGATGCCCCAGTGTTTGGCAAAGGCTTGGTCCTCGGAGGTAATGGCCGCCATCTTTATGGATGGCGAAATATGTTTCCAGTCCACCCATTCGTGTTTTAGTACAAGGGATTCTTCGCCGTTTTGCCAGGCCGAGTATTGGCGCTGTAGTATAAATGAAGTGGTTGGCGGATTGATCCAGCGTAAAAGCAGGATGGATAGAACAGAAAGGGCAAATAAAATGGCAACAAGTCGCGACAGCCAGTTCAGGATGCTGCGAATCCGGCGTTGAATCCCGAACGTAAGGTCAGGTTTTAAGGGAGAAAGTTGATTGAAGTTATCCAGGTTATTCATAGCCCCGAGTAGGTAGATCACAAATTTAGCTTAACGAAAACGTACTAAATCTACCTGTAAAAAAGTTTGTTTTTCTTGTCAGCCGCAACCATGGCAGCCCCCACAATACTGGCATCGTTGAGAAAGCTGGCTGGTTTAAAAGTGGTATTTATCTTTATATAAGGGAAGGTTTTGTCAGCTTTGCGGCTTAGCTGTCCACCGAGGACAAACAGGTTGGGATGGAAAATTTTCTCAAAGTGCTCGAGTACTAACTGAAGGCGGTTAGCCCATGTTTTTTTCCGTATGCCCTCTTCCTTGCGGGATTTGTTGGATGCACGTTCCTCCACGGTGATGCCGCGGACTTCCATCAGCCCTAGTTCGGTATTGGGTACCAGTCGTCCATCCATAAAAAGTGATGAGCCAATGCCCGTACCCACGGTGAGTACGATGGTCAGGCCTTCCTGGTTTTGCCCCGCTCCCAAATACATTTCGGCCAGCCCCGTCGCATCCGTATCGTTGATGACCGAAACAGGATTGTCGGTAATTTCCGAAAAAAGCTGTTCCGCATCAGCATCAACCCACGAATTATCGATCCGTTTGGATGACAGTACGATCCCTTTATTGACCGGCGCCGGGAAGGCGCAGCCCACAGGACCATCCCAGTCAAACTCATTGCGCACAATTTGGTGCATCTTGGCCAGTATCTTGTGCGGCGTAGTATCCTCAAGAGGCGGCGTGCTCCGGCGCTCCGAAATAATTTCGCCCTTTTCGGTATCTACAATAGATCCCTTGAGGCCATAACTCCCGATATCAATTCCCAGTACATCCATGGCGTTGGCTATTGGTTACCAGTTATTTAATAACAGGATGACTATTAACAAATAACCGATAACGTGGTACTATTTTTCGATAACTACCCAGCTGTCATCTTCAATCATGCGCTTGGCTTTTTTCCATTTAATGTCGATGATTTCGCCGCTGCTCATATTCTGTATCTTTACGTAATCATTGCGACCGGGTTCTTCTTCCACGGTTACCGGTTGCGGCTTTTGATCGCTACGCTGCTGCTGTTGTTGTTGCTGATTGCCGTTTTGTTGCTGGGCGTTGGTCTTGAAGCCCATATTGGTAGCGTCGGAGTGCTGCTCTTTGGCGCGATTCATGTCTACTTTGGCACGTTCCTCGGGAGCCTGCTCCATCTTCTTCTTGTCGGCCTGCATTTCGGGGATGGCTTTCCAGATCAGGGAAATGGCCTCTTGGTTGATCTCATCGAGCAGTTTCTTAAACATCTCGAAGGCCTCTTTCTTGTATTCCAGCAGTGGATCTTTCTGTCCATATGCCCGCAGACCAATACCTTCTTTTACGGCATCGAGTTCGCGCAGGTGATCCATCCATTTATTGTCGATGGTAGAGAGTACAGCCGTGCGTTCGAGTGCACGTGCCACTTCGCGGCCTTCATTTTCATAGGCTTTTTCTACATCCACGACCACCCGCATGCGGCGGATGCCGTCAGTGAAAATTACCTGTACTTTTGAAGGTTTCTCATCGGCATCCGACTCTTTGATGTTTTTGATGACCTGATAGAGCGGCTTCGAAATCATCTCCTCTTTTTGGCGATATACTTCGTAAGCACGATCAATAATATGGTCGATCAGCACATCGGGGCCCATTTTACCCATTTCCTCGCGGTCGAGCTGGATGTCAACAGCCAGGAAGCGCAGGATAGTATCGCGCAGCTTGTCGAGTTCGCCTTCGGGATAGTGTTCTTCGACGATGCTTTCTACCAGGTCTTCGAGCATATCATAGATGTCGCTACGCAACTCTTCTCCACCTAGGGCGTGCTTGCGTCGCTTGTAGATCACTTCGCGCTGGTTGTTAAGTACGTCATCGTACTCCAGCTGTTTCTTACGGATGCTGAAGTTATTCTGCTCAACTTTTTTCTGTGCTCGCTCCAGCGACTTGGTAATCCACGAGTGGGTAATAACTTCGCCTTCCTCAAAGTTGAGGCGGTCCATTACATTGGCTACGCGGTCGGAGCCAAAGAGCTGCATCAGGTCATCTTCGAGAGACACATAAAATTGTGATTCCCCGGGGTCGCCCTGACGTCCGGCTCGTCCACGTAGCTGCAGGTCAATACGTCGCGATTCGTGTCGTGCAGTGCCAAGAATAGCAAGGCCACCCTTTTCTTTGACGCCGGGCGCCAGCTTGATATCGGTACCGCGACCGGCCATGTTGGTAGCTACTGTAACGGCTCCGGGTTGTCCGGCATTTTCTACAATTTCGCTCTCCCTGGCGTGGTGCTTGGCGTTCAGCACGTTATGTGGGATGCTCTCGCGTTTGAGCATCCGGCTGATGGTTTCAGAAACATCAACGCTGGTAGTACCTACGAGCACCGGCTGTTTATTTTCGTGATATTTGCGAATTTTATCTACTGCTGCGTTGTACTTTTCGCGCTTGGTTCGGAAGACCAGGTCTTCTTTATCATCCCGGATCACGGGTTCATTAGTAGGAATGATGACCACATCGAGATCATAAATTTCGTTGAATTCGCCTTCCTCCGTAGCAGCCGTACCGGTCATGCCGGCCAGCTTGTTGTACATGCGGAAAAAGTTCTGCAGCGTAATGGTCGCGTAAGTCTGTGTAGCAGCTTCCACGCTAACATCCTCTTTGGCCTCGAGCGCCTGGTGGAGTCCATCAGAATATCGACGACCCGACATCACACGGCCGGTATGTTCATCAACAATCTGGACCTTGCCTTCTTGTACAATGTATTCTTCTTCGCGCTCGAAGAGGGTATAGGCTTTTAGCAGCTGGTTGACGGTGTGAATACGATCACTGCGTTCAGCAAATCGACGGTGTAGTTCATTCAGCCGCCGTTCGCGCTCTTGTTCAACCTCCTGCTTGGCTTCCTGTATTTTCTCTTCTTTATAGTCTTCGCTCCACTCGTCGTTGTCTTTAATCTCCTGGACTTTTTCTTCCTTCAGCTCGTCCATCTCTTCATTGAGATCAGTAGTCTCGGTTCCGAGGTCGGGGATGATAAAGAAGTCATCAGATTCGTCAGCCTTGGTAATAAAGTCTTGCCCTTTTTCCTGCATCTCGATGTTGTTCATCTTCATATCCACCGAGTAGTAGAGCTCTTTGTCGACTTGGGGCAACCGGCGTGCATTATCCTGCATGTAAAAGTTCTCGGTTTCCTGAAGCAACTTCTGATTGGCCGGAATCTGCATCATCTTGCGGAACTTCTTGTTTTTTGGAAATCCACGTTGCGCACGATACATGGCCAGGCCGGCTTCTTCTTTGTTGCCATTATCAAGGTGTTCTTGTGCCTCTTTTACAAAATTGGCTACAAGCTTTTTCTGTGCATTAACAAGCGACTCAACGCGCGGTTTCAGCTCCTCATATTTTTCCGATTGGGTATCTTCGGGCACGGGACCAGAAATAATCAGCGGAGTACGAGCCTCATCAATCAGGATGGAGTCGATTTCGTCAATGATGGCAAAGTTGTGCCCACGTTGCACCAGTTGCTCCGAGTTGATGACCATATTGTCACGTAGATAGTCGAAGCCAAACTCATTGTTGGTACCATAGGTTATATCAGCACGGTAGGCTTGACGGCGTTGCTCAGAGTTGGGGTCGTAAAGGTCAACACAGTCGACCTCCAGGCCATGGAACTCAAAAAGGGGTGCGTTCCACTCGGCGTCACGTTTGGCCAGGTAATCGTTTACGGTAACGATATGCACGCCTTGGCCGCTCAGGGCATTCAGATAAGCAGGCATAATGGCTGCCAGCGTTTTACCTTCACCGGTTTTCATCTCGGCAATTTTACCCTGGTGCATGGCAATAGCGCCAGCAAGCTGAACATCGTAGGGCACCATTCCCCACTCGTTCATGTTGCCGCCAACCATCCATTTTTCGCCAAGAAAACGCCGGCAGGTGTCTTTCATGACGGCGAAAGCTTCAGGCAGGATATCGTCCAGCACATCTTCAATAGTATCTAGATGCTCCTGTTCGAGTTCGTCAAGTTCTTCGGCTAGTTCGCGGCGCCGGTTTACCGAAAGCGCTTCGTCACTGTTGAGCGTATCCTTGATCGAAGCGATTTCCTCATCAATTTCTTTGGTAGCTTCACTGATCTGTCGTTTGAAATTTTCTGTTTTTTGCTGGAGCTCTTCATCAGAAAGCTCCTGCATACCTTCATAGTGCTCATTTATCTCTTCAACGATAGGCCAGATCTTCTTGAGGTCACGTTCACTTTTTGTGCCAAAAATACTGGTTAAAACATCGCCTACTTTTTCACCAATAGTATCGAACATAAGGAATTACTTGTCTCGTGCAATTTTTATGATTTATGAAAGTTACAGTTTACACAGAGCCTGTTCAAATTATTTAAAGGTGCAGGCCTTGTTTTTTTACTGTGTGATAGTTCTCATTATCACATCTACTAACCCATAAATAACGGTTCTTATTGTCTAAATTTATTTTTAAGTTATGGATCTATTTGCGAAACGAATTTTGAATAAAGAATTTCAACTATGAAACGTACGTACCAACCAAGCAACAAGAAGCGAAAGAAAAAGCATGGTTTCCGCAAGCGAAAAAACAGCAAAAGCGGAAGCAAAGTATTGAAGAATCGTCGCAAAAAGGGACGTCACAAGTTGACACCTAGTGATGAGCAAGGACCGAAGTAACCACTCTTCGTCCTTACATGACGATTATAGCTTACCCAGAGCAAAGATCCTGAGGGGCCGAAAGAATTTTAAGCGTCTGTTTGAAAGAGACGCTCATATTCGCCGCAAAAAATTTGTAGACTTGCGGTATCAGATTATTGATGATTCCCCTTTCGGCTGCCTCATGGGATTTATTGTAAAAAAGAGCTTGGGTAAAGCCAACAAACGAAACAGAATGAAACGGCTTCTTAAAGAAGCATATCGGCTACATCAGCAATTGTTGACAGAACCAATTGAAAATACTCGGCTAACGTTACATGGCGCATTAATGGCTAAAGCAGTAGATCGAACCTACGCCGAGGTCGAAAAAGATGTTGTAGCCTTGCTTAATGAAGTTCGAGATCAATTCCCTACCATTTCTTCCGGCAATTCATGAAGTACTTGTTTATAGGACTTGTCCGACTTTATCAGCTGGTTATCTCTCCCTGGATGCCCAGCAGTTGCCGCTATCATCCCACATGCAGCCAGTACAGCATTGAGGCGTTTCGTGAACACGGAGCCTTGAAAGGGCTGTGGCTGACGATTAAGCGGGTCGGGCGGTGCCATCCGTGGAGCAAAGGGGGGCATGATCCCGTACCTGATCGCAAAAAATAACTTAGAACCCAGACAGAGGATTTCCCTTGGATCGTAATACCGTAACAGGACTAGTTTTAATTTTTATCGTAATGGTCGCATGGGCCTATTTTACCATGCCATCAGAACAAGAATTACAGCAGCGTCAAGCTGAGCAAGCGCGGCAGGATAGTATTGCCGCCGCCCAGGTCGACACTTCTAAGACCCAGTCTGCACAGCAGCCTCCCCAACAGGCTGATACCCAGCAGGCTGAAGAAACCACTCAGCCGAAAAGACATACCCTGCAAACCACTGAGAAGAAACAGCAGGAAATGGGGGTATTCTCGAAAGCCAGTATTGCAGATACTTCTAAGCTTGCCGTTCAAACGCCGCTTTATAGTGCCACCTTTACAAATGTTGGTGCTGGCCCGTCCCAAATCACCCTGAAAGATTATAAGACCTGGGATCATAAGCCGGTCAAGATGATTAAGGATAGTAGTCATTCGGCCTATTCACTGGGATTCCTGACTACTGAAAATTACAATGTGGAAACTGACCAGCTGGTGTTTGAACAGCTTACGCCGGGCAATTCCATTTCTGTTGCCAAAAATGATTCGGCACAAATCAAGTATGCGCTTAATATCAGTGATAGTAAGCGTCTGATTTATACATATACTGTTTATGGTGATTCGCATCAGATTGGACTGGATATTCAGTTTGAAGGAATTCAGCGTGAAGTAGTGGGCGGTTCTGTTGAGTTTGGATGGGGCGCAGGCCTCAACTTTACAGAGAAAAATCCAGAGACGGTTGAAGCCAGCTACATGTCGGCCTATGTGTATACCGGTGGCGAGATGGAGCAGCTGAAGCTGAGCGAAGCCGGTCGCAATACCCAGGACTATAACGGAAATATCAACTGGGTGGCTACGCGCACTAAGTTCTTTACCCAAATCATTGAAACCAGCAATCAGACTGAAAGTGCCCTACTGGTCGGGGAGCAGACCGGAGCCAGCGATAGCAGGCAAACCGAGCATCGCTATCAGTCGTTTATTACTGCAGATCTTAACCAGCAGGGAACGGCTTCATTTCGGATGTTTGTGGGACCGATGGATTACCATGCGCTGCATTCTTTTGACGCACAGGCCTATAACATGGTGGATACTGGCTACAGCTGGTTGAGCTGGATTTCGGATCCTCTGGTCGAGTATATCATTATTCCCTACTTTGGATTTGTCGATAACTACATGGGATATGGATTTGCGATTATCCTCTTTGGTGTGCTCATTAAAATGGTGCTTTATCCGCTTACGAAGAAGAGCTACAAGAGCATGGCCGAGATGAAAGAGCTGCAGCCCAAGATGCAGGAGATCAAGGAAAAGTACGAGGATGATCCTGAGAAGCAGCAGAAAGAAACGATGAAACTCTACAAAGAGGCCGGGGTGAATCCGCTGGGCGGGTGTTTGCCCAACCTCTTGCAGTTACCGATCCTGGTGACGCTCTGGCGCTTTTTCCAGAACTCGATTCTTATACGTCAACAAGAATTCCTCTGGGCCAGTGATCTTTCGGCTCCAGACTATATCCTGAGTCTGCCATTTAGTGTACCATTCCTGGGAGATCAGATAGCGGGTTTTGTACTCTTAATGACCGCTGCTATGATGGCACAGAGCAAGCTTACCGGTGGTATGGGTCCCGGTGGCGGAGGCGGCGGTGCGCCCGGCGGTATGAATATGAAGGCGTTGCAATATGTATTTCCCTTCATGCTGCTGTTTATCTTTAACAACTTTGCGGCGGGATTGAGTCTCTATTATTTGGTTTACAATGTTGTTTCTATTGGCCAGCAGCTGATTATTTACCGTCAGATCGATCAGGAAAAAGAAGCGGCCAACGCCTAAGTTTCTTTAGAATCTAAAAGCAAAAAGGCTCCGAGTATGTCGGGGCCTTTTTTGTTTGCCGGAGTAAATACATGCAGCACAGACTGTAAGGATGCCGCTGATGTTCTACTGATTGCTACTACAAAAGTGAAGGGTTTTAAAAGCTAGTGTGTCATTTCGAGCGCTAGCGAGAAATCTTTGTTCAAGAAATGATGCTAGAGCTACACTTTTATCATCTACGTTCTATCATTGTATAAATTGGCACTTCGATAAACATCTCTATATTTAGCCTTATGGCTAGCATTACAGAACATACATATCCGCAAATTGTGTGGCGGAATCGGACCAAGAAACTCTGGAATCCCATCCAGCGGAAAGCCCTGAAAAACCGTCCCGAAGAACGGGTCCGCCTGAGGATAATCGAGGCGCTCGTGCAGGCCGGATGGTCGCAGCATCGCATCTCAACCGAGGAGGCCATCGGGGAGCTGGGTGATACCTCGATGCGCACCGATATCATTTGTTATACTCAGCAGTTTGAGCCGCGACTGCTAATCGAATGCAAAGCCGAGCATGTGCCTATCTCAGCCAAAACCGCCGAGCAGGTGGCACGGTATAATCAAAAAGTAGGCGCGCCCTATTTGCTTATGACCAACGGGGTTTCGGATTATTGGTACGCTATCGAAAACGGATCCAAAAAGGTCCGGGAGCTGGATAGTCGTCCCGACTTGCTCGATACGGAGCAAACCAAGCCACAGTATTCGCTGGATGACTGGAAAGCACGCGGTTTTTGGGGAGACAAGGCATCGCCTGATTTACGGGGATGGTTGGAAGATTTGCTGCCTGCGTTATGGCTGGATGATGATGCCTCAATCCGTTTTTTAAGCTTCAGTAATGGTCCATCTGACGTGGACTTGAATCACTATTACCGCGTTAGTTCAGTGGCCAAGGACCGGCGTCTGGCGATTACGACCATCAATACCGCTTTTGGGGGTAATCGTATGATTATTATTCTCAATGAAGAAGATGAAAATAAGGCCGTACTCGAGATAAACCTGGATGTTCTTTTTGAGGATAAGAAAGGTAATACCTCACTGTATTCCCGCAAAGGTATTCGAACGTTTCATTTGAGTAAGCACATCGATTTGATGTCTGTTGATACCGTCCAAGAAATTGTGGAACAGGTTGATCAGCTGTTTGCCGAGCACGTGGACTAAATTACTGCCAGCACAGTTTGCCGGATACGAATTTTACCGTAACTTCCAGATCTCATTTCAACCAAAGATATTATTGCTATGCATCATTTACACCGCAACAAACTATTTTCGCTGCTTGATGACGAAGAATCTGCGATTGTCTATATGAAGGGTGCGGATCTCATGTATCGGTATGATACTGATTACGAGTTTCCCTTTCGCCAAGAGTCTAATTTCTGGTATCTGACAGGTGTAAATGAGCCGGACTTTCACTTAGTACTGGATCTAAAAAAACAGGAATACCACCTGTTTGCCCCGAAACGGGATGCCCAGTATGCGGTTTGGCACGGAATTGTAAAATCAAAGGAAGAGCTGCAGGAAGAATATCAGCCAGATCATCTGCATTACGAAAACAAGCTACCACAGGTGATGAAGGAGCTGGATCCCGAGAAAATTTACTGTGTTGATGAAAAACAGGCCGAATTTATCGAGAAGTTCGAGCGGGAGCTGCCAATCGATCTGGATACCCTCGAAGATGCGTTGACTCACTGTCGCGTATTCAAAACGGGTTGGGAGCTCGACCAGATGCGAGAGGCCGGCCGCGTGAACAATATTGCACACAAGGGTGTGCTTGATGCGCTGGAGCCAGGCAAGTACGAGCATGAGATGAAAGCGGTATTCGATTATCATCAAATTGAAAATGGCCTGATGCAGGATGCCTACAACGGTATATTTGCGGCGGGTAAGAACAGTGCCATTTTGCATTATGTGGATAACAATCGCCAGATCAGAGATGGTGATCTATTTCTGATTGATGCAGGCTATGAATATAATGGTTATTCGTCGGATATCACCCGCACCTATCCCGCCAACGGAGAATTTACGTCCATGCAGGCCAAGGTTTATGAAGCGGTGCTGGAAGCGCAAAAGCAGGTTATAGAATCTTCTAAACCCGACGTAAAAATGGAGGATCTGCACATTCTTGCGGCGCGTATCATGATGCAGGGACTTAAAGATGTGGGCATTGTCAACGGGTCAATTGACGACCTGATGGAGAACGATATTTTTGCGCTTTTCTTTCCCCATGGACTGGGTCACTTCCTCGGTCTTGATACGCATGATGTGGGCGGCTATCCCAAAGGGGTGGACCGTATCGAGCGGCCGGGTATCAAGTACCTGCGAATGCGGCGCACGCTGCAGCCGGGCATGGTGCTGACTATCGAGCCGGGACTCTACTTCGTACCCGCACTGCTCAAGCCGGCGCTTGAGGATGACAAAGCTTCGAAGTTTCTCAATGAATCCAAGCTCAAAGATATAATGGATTTCGGTGGTGTACGTATTGAAGATAACTTGATTATCACCGAAGATGGTTACGAGAATATGACGGATGTCCCAAAGGAGCGGGCCAACATCGAAAAAGTGATGGAAAGCTAAAACAAATGTTACTTTTGGGAAGTATAAATTTTTTAAAGTTCACCAGCTAATTCTTAACAAATTACAGACTATGAAAAAGGTTATCTATATCGCTGTACTGTTCGTTGTATTACTGTGTACAACGAATGCATTTGCCCAGTCCGATGGGAATGCTAATCAACAGTCCAATATGGAAGTATCTGCCGTGGTCAGGATGAGTGGTATTTCGCCGGCGGTGGGCGCCGAGTTTGCTTTTGATCAGCAGAATAAACTGCGAACGCTTGGTTTTTTCTCCGTCAATTCAACGGCTGCCCGAGATAGTTATCTCTTGGACCTGAGTTATCTCCATATGACCGATTGGCTGAATGCCGATGCGCCCACCATCTACTGGGGCATCAATATGAATCTTCAGTTTGATGATACCGTGATTGGTCCCGGCGCTCTGATTGGGGCCTCCTATCAGCTTGGAGAGCAGATAGCTGTATTTGGAGAAGCTGGGCTTAATATTTATTCCTACAACGATGGAAATGATATTACCGTGGGCATGTTGAACTCCGGGATAGGGCTGCAAGTCAGGTTGTAGCAGTAATCCAGCAAATTTTAGTGCGATGCATCTAAACGACGAGGCTGCACTTTTTTCTTATTCATTAAACGAATCGGGCAGGTCGTTTTCGTACAGCACGATGTCGCCATCCTCGGTATAGTTCTGCATGGTGCGGTTCGCCTCGTATAGGCTGCGCACCGTTGTTACTTTTGACATGTCATAACCGGTGGACTCAATACCCTCTCGGATAGCCTTCGTTTGATTTTTGCCAACCAGGATCACCAGGTCGAGGTCAGCACTGCCGATCTGTTCGCCAAACTCCCGGTTTTTCTTATCCTGCAGGTCGCCCAGCTCAATCATGCCGGGGGTTATAATCACACGCCGCCCCGATGTAAATTCAGACAGCGTTTCAACGGCGTTTTGGGCTCCAATGGGATTGGAGTTGAAGGCATCGTCGATTACCGTTACGTTGCCCTGCTGTTTGAGCTCCAGGCGGTGTTCGACGGGACGAATGCGCCGTGCGGCAATGGCCATGGTGCGGAGCCGAAGGCCCATCGACTGTCCTACAGCTACGGCCAGTAGCATGTTCAGCACATTGTGAGATCCTAGTATTTTCATGTTGAACGTCTTGGTCTCTTCGCCTATGGTAATATCAAACTCCATGCCTTTGGGGCCATATTCGATGTTGCCGGCACGGATATCACCGGAGTGTAGCCCGGCTGTGATAATCTCGAGGTCGTTTCGCAAGTCGCCCATGGCAATCACACGTTCGTCATCGGCGTTGAGTACTGCCTTGCCGCCTTTCTTAGTCCGTTTTACGATGCTGGATTTTGTGCGGGCAATAGCATCCTGTGAGCCGAAGGTTTCGAGGTGGGCAATGCCCACGTTGGTGACCACAGAAATGTCGGGCTCGGCGATATCACAGAGTTCATCAATGTTGCCCTCGTAGCGGGCGCCCATCTCGAGTACCAATACTTGGTGATAGGCTTCCAGATCGTTGTTGATGACTTTGCAGATCCCCATAGGGGTATTGTAGCTGCCCGGTGTGGAACAGACCGCATAGCGCTCGCTCAGCAGGTCGCGGATCATAAATTTAGTACTGGTTTTGCCGTAACTGCCGGTGATGGCAACTACCGTGAGGTTGGGCATCTGCGCCAGCTTTTTTCGCGCCATTTTTTTAAAGTGGCGGTGTACATAGGCTTCAATCGGCTTGGTGAACAGTCCCGCTATAAAGATGAAAAACGGGATGATGGCGTTGCCAAGGATCCATCCAAAAGAAAGCAGGTAGATATCCGCTGCATAAAATTCGGGCGTTTCAATATTAAAACGGGTAAACGGAAGATGCCCGGTATAGGCGATATAGGTGACTGCAGCAGGTAGTATCAGCGACAGCAGCGCAAAGGGGATGGTGAGGCGGATCATCCGCGGCGTAAGCACCAGCGGCTTTTTGGAATCTTCTCCTCCGTAGTAATTGAACGGTCCAAACCAGAAGATGCCGAACATGGTAAAAATGATAATGGCGGCACTTTCGGTGACCATATCCGAAATGAAAAGAAGCATCACAAAAATGACGATGTTGTAGAGGATATGTTCGGGTGTAAGGACCCGCTGGTTCCAATTATCGATCAGCCAGTGCCAATATTCATTGAATTTATATCCCTGCTGCTGAAAAATATGTAAGAAATAGCGTCCTCGGAGTAACGTGTGGCGTGCCATGACGAGCACGAAAACGAGGATCAGAATGTCTACAAAGTCGAAGTACCAATTCAAATGTTAAGCTACTGTTTTAAATGGGGATTACCTGTGATGTATGGTCGCTAAAGTATTGAACTTCCGTTATATTAACGAGCGCAGTAAAATAACTAATCTTTCATCTAAAATTCGTTCAAATATATGAAATTAATAATCCCAATGGCAGGCCGAGGAACAAGAGTTCGGCCCCATTCGCACACCGTTCCCAAACCATTGCTGCCCGTCGCCGGAAAGATGATTGTGGAACGCATCGTAGAGACGTTTGCGCGCACACTAGATCGAGATATTGATGAAATCGTTTTTATTCTTGGCCCCGATTTTGGTCAGGAGATTAAGGACGCCTTGAAGGCGATGAGTGACCGGCAGAATGCCGAGGCCCGGTTCCGTGTACAGGAGAAAGCCGAGGGTACTGCTCATGCCGTGTATTGTGCCGAGGAAGATCTGAGTGGCGAGTGCATTATTGTGTTTGCCGATACCATTTTCGATATGGAAGGTTCGGTGTCTATCGAAGATGCCGACAGTGTCGTCTGGCTGAAAGAGGTAGAAGATCCGTCCCGATTTGGCGTAGCCGTGGAAAAAGAAGGCAAAATTACGGATTTCGTTGAGAAGCCGGAAGAACCGATTTCGAACTTGGCGATCATTGGGGTGTATTACTTTAAAGAAGCTGAGCAGCTTAAGAAAGAGATTGAGTATCTGCTCGAAAACAATATTCGGGGCAAGGGCAATGAGTTTCAGCTTACCGATGCCCTCGATCGTATGCTCAAGGATGACAAGCTGTTTCGCAAGGCTACGGTTGATCAATGGCTTGATTGTGGAACATTGCCGGCTTGGCGCGAAACATCGGGCATTATCACCGAAAAAGAGTATGAGGAGATTGACGACGACCGCTTTCCCGATACTAAAATTATTCCACCGGTGTATATTGGCGATGATGTGGAGCTTGAAAACTGCATCGTGGGTCCGAAAGCCAGTATTGCCGAGGGATCGACACTCAAGAAGTGCACGGTAAAAAACAGCCTGATTCAAGAACACGCAGATCTCGAAGATTGCAATATCGAGGACTCAACCATTGGTCGACATACCGAGTTGAAAAACGTCGACCAGGAAGTGCATCTGGGTGATCACTCGAAGATTGGTATTGAGGTGTAAATTGGAACCCCGGGATGAATCCCGGGGCTAATCTACTCATGACTAGTTCTATATAAAATCCTGCAGGGGACGATCCTGATCAGCGTCCTTAAGCGTATCGTGTACATCCTCGTGATGCCCTTCCGGCTCCAGATGGATGGTGACGATGACATCACCCTGTACTGCATTGATAAGTCGTTTTTCCAGCAGGGTAGCATCGTCGTGAGCTTTTTCAAGGTTTACGTTTTCCCTGAAAACGGCATGAAACTCAATCCAGGTGGTATTGCCGGTGGTCCGGTGGCGCAGGTTGTGCACATCGATCATGGATCCGGGAAGTTCATTTTCAAGCTCTTTGCGGATGGCGTTGTCCACGCTTGGGTCCCGGGAATCCATGAGGCCGTCAATGGAGTACTTGAGCAGCTTAAATGCCTCGTACATGATGTAAAAGGCAAGCCCAATGGCCACGATAGAGTCTAGAATAATATAATTGGTGAACTTGATGATTAGCAGGGTAATCACCGCACCGGCACTGGTCCAGACATCAGTGAGCGTGTGCTTGGCATTGCTTATCACCATCATGTTTTCTTCGCGACGGCCGACCTTAAGCAAGTAATTGCCCAGTGCAAGGTTGATGAGCCCCGCACCGCCCACCAGGTATACGCCGCTCATCAGTTCTTTAAGCTCATGACCATAGAGATAGTTTTCGATAGATTGATAGATAATGGTGATGCCGGCCAGCGTAATGACGGCTCCCTCGATTCCCACGGATAAAAACTCGACGCGCTCGTGCCCATACAGATGCTTGTCATCAGCGGGCTTAGTGCTCAGCAATAGTCCGTAATACACAAAGGATACGGCTAGCACATGGATAATCGATTCGGCGGCATCCGACAGGGCTGTGGTGGAGCTGGTAATCCAGAAGCCGCTGACCTTGAGTGCCAGCGAGATAAAGGAGACGCCCAAGCTGATACGGAGCGCATTTTTGGCAGAAGATTTCACAATAATATTGTCTTTTGGATCGGCTAAAAGATTATGCAAAGAATACCTGAAAGCAAGTAGATTTGTTCTTATTTTTACGCTCGTTTTAAAGTCCACTGATGGCGCAAAAACGCATACTCTGTAATAATTGTATTCTCTGACAAAGATTAATTTTTGTGTATTGTAGACCTAAAAGCTTTTCAAGCCTGTGAACGATATTGATCCAACCCATAACGAAGTATTTGATGTGATTTCTGCTGCCGGTGAAGCAGTCGATCAGGACGTGTATGTCGTAGGCGGCTATGTGCGAGATTTTTACCTTAAGCGAACAAAAGATGCCGACGAGCTCGATATTGATTTTGTGACCATCGGTTCTGGCATTGAGCTGGCCCAAAAAGTAGCCGAGAAGCTAGGCACCGATAATCTATCGGTATTCAAGCAGTTTGGCACCGCGCACATTAAGTACAATGACCTCGATCTCGAATTTGTGGGTGCGCGCAAGGAGAGCTACCGCAGTGATTCCCGAAAACCAATAGTAGAAAATGGTACGATGGAAGATGACCAGATGCGGCGCGATTTTACCATTAATGCGCTCTCTTGGTCACTCAACAAAGAAAATTACGGGCAGTTGTTGGATCCCTTTAACGGTATTCAGGATTTAAAAAAGAAGCTGATTCGGACGCCGGTGGATCCGCTCAAGACGTTCGAAGACGACCCATTGCGGATGATGCGAGCCATCCGCTTTGCCACCGAACTGCAGTTCGATATCGAGGAGCAAACGTACCGTGGCATCGAAGAGATGGCCGAGCGCATTGAGATTATTTCCAAGGAGCGCATCATCGAAGAGCTCAATAAAATTGTGCTAGCGCCGAAGCCGTCCATCGGTTTTAACCACCTCTTCAAAACGGGATTACTGGAGCACTTTTTTCCTGAACTCGTTGAGCTCCATGGTGTGGAGGAGGTTCGGGGCGTACGTCATAAAGATAACTTTTGGCATACGCTCAAAGTGCTTGATAATGTTGCCGAGATGGATGACGGTGATCTTTGGCTGCGCTGGGCAGCCATCATGCACGATATCGCCAAACCGCCAACCCAGAAGTTCGTGAAAGGTACCGGCTGGACGTTTCATGGCCATGACGCGTTAGGCGCTAAGTGGGTAGAGCCGATTTTTCGCCGGTTGGGATTACCTTTAGACGAACGTATGCGCTATGTGCGAAAGCTTGTTCGCCTGCACCTGCGTCCCATTGCGCTGGTTTCCGATGATGTGACTGACAGCGCAGTGCGTCGATTGATTTATGAGGCGGGTGACGATATTGATGACCTGATGATGCTGTGCCGTGCCGATATTACCAGCAAGAATGATTACAAAGTGAAGCGGTACAACCAAAATTTTGATCATGTTGAAGAGAAGATCGAAGAAGTAGAAAAAAAGGACCGCATTCGCAACTGGACGAACCCAGTGAGTGGTGATGAGATTATGGAAGCACTGGATCTGGATCCCGGGCCGGTGATCGGTGATATTAAAGATGCCATCAAAGAAGCCATTTTGGAAGGCGATATTCCCAACGAGCACGACGCGGCCTATAATTACATGCTGAAGATCAAAGATCAGTTTGTGAATTAAGAATTAAATACCTGTAAACCCTGCAGGTTTTGTTTTTTTAGAGATGGTAACCAGAACAAAAAGACTTTTGTAGTAAAGAAATCTGCAGGGTTTGTAGAATTTAGGTGTAGCACACTTCTGAAATGTACTGCACCTTTATTAGTTAATTTCTATTAATTGAAGAATTATTTATGTCCAAAGAAACTTGGATTGCTGACTCATACTCAAAAATAAATCTGGGACTTCACGTCCTGGAGCGCCTGCCTACTGGTTATCACGCAATTGAAACTGGATTTGCCTTCCTTGACTGGCGTGACCATTTTGAGGTGCGTCAGGCGCCGGAAATGAAACTCGAGCTCAGCGACGATCGCATCCCCACCGACGATGGTAATCTTATCAATCAGGCAATTGCAGTATTAGACCGATATGTCGGACTCAAAAGTAACTACCTGATACGCGTGGACAAGCGTATCCCGATTGGCGCCGGCCTTGGTGGAGGCAGCAGCAACGCCGCTCTCACTCTGCGTATGCTCAATAAGATCGAGAAAATGGGTCTCACCGATGATGAGCTCATTGACCTGAGTCGCGATATTGGTGCCGATGTGCCGTTTTTTATTAAGGGGCAAACCGGAATTGCCCGCGGAATTGGCCACGAAATTGAGCCGCTGGATATTCAGCCCAACCACTGGATTGTGGCATGCTATCCCAACGAACAGAGCAGCACCGAAGAGGCCTACGAATACTGTGCACCCAATCCCGAGCCTGATTTTGACCTCGAAAAAACGCTTACTGAAACTGAGATTGATGAGTGGCAATATATGCTCACCAACGACCTGGAGCAGGCGGTGTTCCCACGGATTCATGTGTCGGGTAATCTCAAAGACCAGATGTACGAGCTTGGAGCTACCTATGCCTCTATGACCGGTAGCGGATCGGCGGTGTATGGTATTTTTGAGCAAAATTTTGTAGCCACCGATGCGTATAAGACCTTTCTGGAATTGGACCTCCCGGCCAGCATGACCAAGCCCGGGTTTTCACCGGATTATGGGATTTATCGGAAGGGATGAGGCTAACCTTTATTGACTTCCCCGTTCAGTTTATCTAGCTATGTTGTTCCTGCTTTTTTGTTATAGTTATTCACATCTTTTTCAAGCTGAATAAACTTGTAATTAAACCTTTACAGGAATGTATTTGTCACCTATTTATTTTGTTGTTGTGCGATATGATACGGTTTTATTAAAGTAAGACCTGAGGGGTAGTGTGACACTCATTGATTCTAAACCGAACTGTTTTGCTGATGGAAGTTCGCTTGAAGACCGTCAGGGCCCAGTGTAGTAAAAGGTTACAGCGAAAATTTTTTTGGCTGAGTTCCCTTCCAGTTATGGGTCTCTTGTAAAAATAGTTTCCTAATTCTTAATTATTCATTTATAATAGACGTCAATCAAATTTTTTATAAATAGAGCAGATTTTCATGTCGATTAATACAGATCTCAATCCTCGAACAGGAATGGATGTTGATTCTTTCCGCGAGGATATCAAGCAGCACCTTCACTACTCGCTAGCCAAAGATAAATATTCGTCCACCGAATGGGATAATTACCGGAGCGTAGTGCTGGCCGTGATGGATCGCCTGCATGACCGCTGGATCGACACCCAGCAAAGCTACTATCAGAACGAGTCGAAGCGGGTGTATTACCTGTCGATGGAATATCTTATCGGTCGCCTGATGGACAATATGCTAATTAACCTGGGATTGCAGGATGTGGCGGCCGAAGCGATCGAGGATCTAGGCTTTGACTATGACAAGGTGCGTGAGGCCGAGGTGGATGCGGGCCTCGGTAATGGTGGGCTCGGCCGGCTTGCGGCATGTTTCCTGGATTCGATGGCCACACTCGGTGTTCCCGCGCTGGGCTATGGTATCCGTTACGACTATGGCATTTTTGATCAGGATATTGTAGATGGTTGGCAGGTCGAGAAGCCGGATCTATGGCTTCAATACGGTTATCCCTGGAGCGTCGTGCGTCCCAAGAAGAAGTACTCGGTAAAATTCTATGGGGAAACGACCACCAGCGAAGATGGCAATGGTCGTCTGCATTTCGACTGGGTTAATACGCACAACGTAAAGGCGCTGGCTTATGATACGCCTATACCCGGCTTTCAAAACGATACGGTAAACAATTTGCGTCTCTGGAAGGCTACCTCGGATGAAGGCTTTGATCTCAAGAGCTTTAATCAAGGTGATTACATTGATGCCGTTCGCAATAACCTGCTGGAAGAGAATATTTCGCGCGTACTTTATCCCAATGACAAAGTATTCAAGGGACAGGAGCTGCGGCTAAAGCAGGAATATTTTCTGGTATCAGCATCGCTGCAGGATGCTATGAGGCGTTTCAAGAAACAGTTCAGCGACCTTCGAAAGATTCCTGAACAAATGGCCGTGCAGTGCAACGATACCCATCCCAACCTGGCGATTCCGGAGATGATGCGCATGCTGATGGATAACGAAGGCATGGAGTGGGAGCCGGCCTGGGATATTGTTTCAAAGACCATGAACTACACTAACCACACGCTGATGCCGGAGGCATTGGAAAAGTGGCCCTTGTCGTTGATGTCGAACTTGTTGCCTCGGCACGTGCAGATTATCCGCGAAATCGACCGGCGTTTCATGAATAGTATAGAGGTGAGTAGTGACTCTGAAGACCTGCGCCATAAAAAGAACCGTATGCGCATTATCAGCAATGATATGAATGCGCGCATCAGGATGGGTAATCTGGGCATTGTGGGTGCAAAAAAAGTAAATGGCGTTTCTAAGCTGCACAGCAATCTGATGAAGAAGACCATTTTCAGAGATTTCGCCGAACACTTTCCCGAGAAGTTTACTAATGTGACCAACGGTATTACCCCCCGGCGCTGGCTACGGCAGTGCAATCGTGAGTTGGCTGATCTTATTTCTGATCGTATTGGGCAAGAGTGGGTCACCCATCTGGATCAGCTACAGCAGATTGAGCAGTTTGCCGAGGATGAAGAATTCCAAGAACAGTTTAAGGCCATTAAGTTGCACAACAAGCAGCGACTGGCCGATTACATCCAGGATACAATGGGCGTGACGGTAAATCCGGAATCAATCTTTGATGTCCAGATTAAACGTATTCATGAGTACAAGCGTCAGCTGATGGCTGTCATGCATGCCATTACATTGTACAACCGCATGAAAGAGAATCCCGATGCTGATATTGAACCGCGTACGTTGCTATTTGCCGGGAAGGCGGCTCCGGGCTACACCATGGCGAAGCTGCATATCAAGCTTATTAATAATGTGGCCGATAAGATTAATAATGATCCCGATGTGGATGGGCGACTCAAAGTGCTCTTCTTGCCGGATTATAGTGTATCGCTGGCTGAAAAGATGATTCCTGCCGCAAATCTTTCTGAGCAGATATCCACGGCGGGAATGGAGGCTTCGGGCACCGGTAATATGAAGTTTGCTCTCAACGGGGCGCTTACGATTGGCACTCTTGATGGAGCCAATATCGAAATCCGTGAACAAGTGGGTAAAGAGAATATCTTTATCTTTGGTCATACGGTGGATGAAATTGAAGAAACCCGCGATCAGGGATATAACCCACAGGATATTTATAAGTCTGACAAGGAGCTCAAGAAAGTCCTCGACCAGATCCACACTGGGTATTTTAGTCCTGACCAGCCGGAGCTTTTCCACCCTATCACCAATGCACTCCTAAACCAGGGGGATTACTTTATGGTGCTAGCCGATTTCCGGCAGTATGTAGAAAAACAGGCCGAGATTGAGCAAAATTACCGTGATGAGTTTGACTGGAACCGCAAAGCGATACTCAATGTCGCCAATATGGGACACTTCTCATCCGACCGTTCGATTAAAGATTATTGCGAACGTATTTGGGACGTAGATATCGACCAATCGTAACAACTGAGTTCAGTGCCGGGAGATGTTAATAGTTCCCGGCATTTTATCCTTTCTTTGTCATTGCTTTTCAATCTATCCTTCTATATAATTGTATGTGCAAGCATATAAAAATAGATTATGGCAGACTCAGAAAGCATCTTAAAAGAAAATCTCTTTTTTCTAGCGGGCGCCTTGTCGCGCAAGCTTTCCAAGGAGGCTGATGATGTTTTTGCGACCGTAGGGCTCTCCTCTTCTCATGCGCTAATCCTGCTATTGGTCCATCAAGAGCCGGGCGTACAGCCTAGTCAGCTAGCCGGGAAGTTACATTTGAAACCGTCAACCATCACCCGATTGGTGGCGAAGCTGGAGCGGAGGCAACTTGTTGAAAAAGAATCACAGGGACGAGCAAAATCAATTGTATGTACAAGTAAGGGCAATAGCATGGCTGCTAATATTGAAGAAAAATGGGATACGCTTTTGCAAGATAAACAAGAACAGCTCGGGGATCGATACACGGAAGTACTTTCCGAGATGATCGCCAATGCGCTGGATAGCTTGTCTGAGGAATAGTTGATCTTGCCATGATAAGCTACCGAGAACACTCTGTGAATTATTTCCATCCAAGGCATAGACGATAATCTCATTTGAGACTTCTCACTATGTTCGGAGTGACGTGATGGGGAAGAGACCAAATAACTCTTTGTCGTTAAAAGGCAGCTACGCTGAGGCAATAGATACCAACCTTAAATTTGTGCAGGTTACTCCGAGGAATATCAAATGAATTGAAGGGAATAAAATGAAAAGTCCCCGGCACTTTTAAAGTGCCGGGGACATAGCAGCTAATTCGTAACCTCCGGGCCAATTACCATTCCGTCTGGAGTGATATCATTCGATATGCTTAACTCTGCCAATTTACGGCCAGCCTCAGTGATGGGCAGGCACACGGCACTGGCGCCGGCTCTGCTAAGGGCAATTTGCTCATCCTCTTGCATGGTAAGGGCCAAAATGGACCCCTCGTATTTATTAGAGCGGAGATATTTTGTGGCATTTACTTTTGATTCTGGGGTTCCAATTGCAAGAATCACCGATCGCAGGTGGCTTAGATCCAGGTTATCCCAGAGTTCAACATCCTGCATGTCGCCGTAAATGACGCGGCGTCCCTCTTGTAGGTTTCGCTCAATGCGTGCTGGGTCGATATCCATGCCTGCGACATATTTTTCTTGGCTCTTGAGATGATCATACGCTGCTTGTCCGGCATTGCCCATTCCAACAACCAGGTATTCAGCTGAGCCCAGTGAGATAATTTGCTGGTCCGGGTGTGGAACATTTCGTTCAAATTTGCTGAGTGCCATCTCTATTCGTTTCCAAAGCTGCTCTTCCCAGATTGCCAGTGGAGCGTTGAGAGCAAATGAAATTGCTGTCAAAAGGGCAAAAGCGATAACCACACCGGGTGGTATGAAGCCGGCCGAAGCGGCTACAGTGCCGGCGATCAAAGTAAATTCGCTGTAGGAAGTCAGTGATATGGTTGCTATGAAGGAAGTACGCGCTCGTAGTTTGAACAGAAGCATAAGTCCAAAAAATAGCACGGACTTTAGCGGAAGGATGGCAAGAGCTGCCAAGACCAGATAAAAATCCTGTAACGTCGGCAAACCTGTTAATCCTACTTCCAGGAAAAAGCCAACCAGAAAGGCCTCTTTGAGTCCCCAGAGTTTTTTAGATAGATCATCGGCAACGGGGTGACCCGAAAGTAGCATGCCGGAAATCAACGCACCAAGTTCAGAAGATAACCCAACGCCCTCAAAAAGTGCTCCGCCTCCCAGTGCCAGCATGAGCGCAAAAAGCAGCTTGAGTTCTTCTTCCTCACTGAGCTCAACAATTTTTATAATAGCCGGTCGAATCAGAGGTAATCCCAGTAGAGCGAGGCTCCACGGAGAAGGGGACGCGCCGCTGGTAAGTCCCAGCAGGGCAATAGCCACGATATCTTGCAGGATTAAAATTCCAATCGCCACGCGGCCATGGAAGGCCCCCAGCTCACTGCGTCGCTCCAGGCTCTTGGCTGTAAGTACTGTGCTCGAAAAACTAAGAACAATACTTATTATGAGTGAGGCACCGAGGGAATATCCCAGTATAATAGTAATCGGGAGAAAAATCAGTGTACTAATGAGCAGATGGATGCCGCCGGTGCCAATAACTTCGATACGTATGATATTTTTCAGCCGAAGGTGCAGCCCCACCGTAAACAGTAAAAAAAGGACGCCTAAGTGAGCAATTTCGTGCAGGGCCGCTCCCGCCTCGTAGCCGTAAGCCGATAGTGCGGCCCCGGCTGCCAGGTAACCAACCAGTGGCGGCAGCTTGATACGAGAAACAAGTATCCCAAAAAGAAAGGCCACACCGACCCATAAAACATCCATGACAAATAGATTCGTTATTGCGGAATACGTAATCTACAGCTTGGCGGAATAAAAAACAGTCTCTGGGTGAGATATATTTCAAGTAAGGTATTTAAGACTCCCAGTGGTTCACGGGATAAGAGTAACTATGGAGCTGCAGGTGAAAATACCTTTCAAATAGTCAGTTCGAGGAATGAAAGTAACGAGGAGTATCAAAATAGAGCAAATCTACTATAAATTAAGTTACCGGATTTTGCTGATCAGCCCATCCACAAACTCAATCTCATCTTTATTGACTGTATGCCCCATACCTTCGTAAATACGTTTGGTGACATCAGCATTGAGCTGCTGAAAGACCTGTTCAGTTTCATCCACGCGTTCCTTTGGGATGTGCGGATCGCGGTCGCTGCATCCCAGGAAAACGGGCGTTTGCTCCATCGACCCGCTGTAATTTTTTGGATCTACGTGCTGGCCAATGAGTCCACCGCTGAATCCCACAATTGCACCAAACCGCCCGGGATGTCGGGCCGCGTATTCCGTGGTGAGACAGGCACCTTGTGAGAAACCCAGCAGCATAATGTTTTCTTTGGGGATTCCCGCCTCTTCGATGGTTACAATCTGATCGTAAATCGCCTGTAATCCGCTGGAAATTCCTGGTTCATTCATCTCTTTCGGTGCCATAAAGGAGCGTGGGTACCATGTATGTCCACTGGCTTGCAGTGCCCTGTAGTGGATGCTATTTCCCGAAAATTCATCGGCAAACATGAGCATGCTCTGTGCTGAGGCGCCCCGGCCATGGATGAGGATCATTGCCATCTCAGCATCATTGAGATCTGCACCGGTTGTGGCAAAGTTTTGATCTTGGTGGGGTCCTTTAAATGGTTTGTCCGGATCGATACGGAATAGCGACATTTGTGTATTGTTTTAAATTTGATTGTGTCAACCTGCCTAAATCTCTCTTTCTAAGAGGGACTTTTATGCTGGCTCGGATTTTATCAAGTGTTCTTGCTTGGAGCAGTAGGACAGGAGGATTGAGGGGTTTTAGTTATCTTTCTTAAATATTAATAGTAGGCAATGCGGCTTCAATTTGCTCGCGCTTGGATTCGTGCCAGGGTGTGAGCTCCAGCTTTTCAGCCTGATCCTCGGACGGATCAGAGTTAACAAAATAACCTGGCCCGTGCGTAGCCATTTCAAACAGTACCCCACCGGGCGTACGATAATATACCGACTTAAAGAAGTGCCGGTCGATAATTTCGGTAGGTTTCAGCCCGAGCCGCAATACTTCGTGGCGAAGTTCTTTGAGGTCGTCGTCATCTTTAGTTTGGAAAGCTACATGGTGAACTATACCGGCGCCGTTTTGTCCCTGCTCAAAAGGGGCCTCTTCAATAATCAGGGAGTGGCCCAATTCGCTGTCGGTTTGATAAAGAGTTTGGTTGCCTTCGCTATCGACTTTTGTGAAACCAAGGATAGAAGTCAGGATTTTTTCGGTATGATCCACTTCGTGCAGCCTCAGCTTGGTACTCCAGAATCCCTGGATCTGGTGCTCCATGGGTACCGGTGACTTGGTCCACTCCTTGAGGTCATCTTTTCGGTTATCAAATACCAAATGCAGTTGCAAACCATCGGGGTCCTTAAAGGAGAGATACTGTTTCTCAAAGCGTTCTTTGGGACCGGTGTAGCGAATATTTTGTTTAGCCAGCCGATTTTCCCAGTATTCCAATGAGTTCTCTGGTACGGCCAGTGATATAGCCGTTGCTTCTCCTGTCCCGGAAGTGCCTTGATGGGCACGTGGCCATGGAAAGAAAGTCAAGCTTGAACCGGGACTTCCCTCTGAGTTGGCATAAAACAGATGGTATTTGGTGGGATCGTCTTGGTTGACCGTTTTCTTGACCATGCGCATGCCCAGCTTTTTGACGTAAAAGTCATAATTATCTTGTGGATCGCTGGCAATGACAGAAATATGATGTAACCCTCGATGTTCAGACATAGTACAAATAGTTAATTAACTAGTTAGTTCTGGCAATTCTCGTTCAATATTGTGGCGATGAGTTTCGAGCCATGGTGGTAATTTCAGGGCTGTACCCAATTCTTCAGGATCCTCATCAGTAGTAAACCCGGGAGGATCGGTGGCAATTTCAAACAGAATACCCCCGGGTTCGTGAAAATATACTGATTTAAAATATTGCCGATCCTTAACCTCGGTTAAATAGTATCCCTTGTATTCTAACTGTTGGCAGATATCGAACTGTTCATCTTCATTCTCGGCCCTAAAAGCAATATGGTGGACGGTACCCTTGCCGTCGCGGCCATTGAGGTCAAACTGATCAATTATCTCAATAACTGATCCAAAATCGGCTTCAGTTTCATAGAGATGTCGATTATCTAATTGGTTAGTTTTATTAAATCCAAGATGTTCTTCCAGCAGTTGGCCGGTTTTTGTGTAATTTCTTTCGGCTAGGGTAGCACCATGAAAGCCCCGAATGGTATGTTCGTTGGGGATAGGCCCTCCGTCCCATCCATCAACTGTATTGGCCTTGGGATCGAATACAATTTCCAGATGTAGACCATTGGGATCTTGTAGTCCAATTACTTCTTTGCCAAAACGAGAAAAAGGTGCTTCAATATCTATGTTCTGGTTTTGTAGGTGATTTAGCCAAAAATTCTTGGAACCCGTTGGAACAGAAAACGAAATGGCTACAACCTGTCCGACATCCGGCTTGCCGTCTTGCAGATGTTCCCAGGGAAAAAAGGTAAGGATAGTACCGGGATCTCCATGTTCGTTGCCATAATACAAGTGATAAACGGATGGATCATCAAAGTTTACCGTCTTTTTCACCGATCGCAGTCCCAAAACCTGTGTGTAAAACTCATAATTTTGTTTCGGGTCACCCGCTACTGCAGTGATATGATGTATGCCTCTAGTTGCCATAAAATACTTGTTTATCTAATTAGTTCAATGTTAAACTAAATATGAGTATTATTAATTCCAATTTGTCTGACTATTGATAAGATATTTTTTACTTCAATGTTTGGGTGCAAAAGAAACTCTTAATAATATAGAAGGCAAAATAATAAGAATTGCTTAAAACATGTGACGGTTCAATAATATTGCTCCGATGAGTAACACACTGACAAATACTTCGACGAAAGGAATTGGATTGGCTTTAGGGGGTGGTGCCGCACTTGGGGCAGCTCATGTTGGTGTATTGAAGGCGATCGATGAGCTCGGTATTCCAATTGAATATGTAGCGGGTACCAGTATCGGTGCTTTAGTTGGTGCCTTTTATGCTTTTGGTATGCCCGTTTACGAAATTGAGGAAATTGCTCTTGATCTACACTGGCCAGATGTATCAACGATTACGCTTCCTAAGCGGGGGTTGTTTTCGAATCACGAGCTGGGAGAACTTTTGGATAGCAGGCTTGGTGATGTGCGTTTTAGTGATGCGGAAAAGTCGCTGGCTGTGACGACAACAAATATTGCTGATGGGACAAAAGTAATATTAGATCAGGGGGATGTTTCAAATGCTGTTAAGGCTAGTGCCTGTATCCCGGTGTTGTACGAACCAGTTGAGATTGATGGCCAATTTTTAGTAGACGGCGGATTGATTGAAAGTATTCCTCTATCGGCAATACAAAAATTGGATGCTTCATATATTATTGGTGTTGATCTTAAATCGGAGCGTCAGTATCAAGAACCAAAGAACATCCTCGATATTTTGAATAACACCTTTGAAATTGCGCTGAAGCATCTTGCCAATGTAAATGTAGATGATATTGATATTTTGATACAGCCCAAGCTGGGCCAATATAGCCGCACCGACACCCAAAATACGGCCAAGATGATCGACGAAGGATATCGGGTGGCAAAACCCGCGCTTAAAGAAGTAGCCAGCTTTCGTAAATAGTTTCCGGAGATGTGATACCTATTTCTAGGCAGTTTAGGATGGGGCGGTATTTTATGAAACTACCCAAGTTTCGGAAACTTGGGTAGTTCGTATGACATCAGCTTCTACCGTACACGGTAACAATACTTCCTCGTGTTATTTCATTGCCAGGAGACGCCAAATGTGCAATTTGCTGGGCAAGCTGTTTGGGGGTAGGCCACTTGTCAAAATCGGCGTTGGGCATGCCCTCGCGGTTTTGCGGAGTATCAATTACCGAGGGCGCGATGGCATTGACCAAAATGTCCTCATCCACAACTTCGGCGGCCAGCGACTGTGTTAGAGCAGCAACGCCGGCTTTTGCTGTGGTATAAGCGGTCATTCCTTTGCCTTGTCGTGGTTCCAGGGCGGGACGTGCAGCGATGTTTACGATGCGTCCGCCACGGTCTTGCGCCTTAAAATGTTGTACTGCCGTGCGGGAACTGTTGTAACATGTCACCAAATTTAGGTTTATTTGCTTCATAAACCTGCTCTTGTCTGTATCTTCTATAGCTCCCATTCCAAAGCCGCCGGCGATATGTATGGATCCCCAGAGCGGACCTTGTTCATTGATAGCTGATTCATAAAACGATTGGGCATTGCCTTCATTTGTCAGGTCTATGTTCGCTTCTGTATATACATCGGGATGATCTTTCAGCTCAAAAATCTCTTGTTCTTGTTTGCTGAAACACGGTACGCTACAGGAAGCCCCGGAATCCAGCAGCAGTTTAACGGTTGCAGTGCCCAGTGATCCGGCGCCTCCGGTGACGATAATATGACGATTGTCGAAATGATAGCTCATAATGGGTAAATACTTTTGTTAAAATTATTTCGTTTCTCTAAGAACATTTACTAACAGATCTCAATGTAAAAAAGATCAGAAACAGGGAGAAAATGGAGAATCAATATTTGGATACGATCATGGAGGTGCTGGACCCACCCAGTGCACCTAAACCATGGCATGGTGGTCCATATTTATAAGTGCGTTGCACGGGGTTAAGGATTAGCAGGTTCTGCACCTGATCACAAAAGCATCTGGGAGCTGGCCCTGCACATCACCTACTGGAATTATGGGGTACGTTGTTATTTTGATCCCGAAGCCCAAAAAGGATTTCAGCGGTCGTTATCAAAGCTTCTCTGCGCTCACGGCTCGGTCAGAGGTGGCCTGGAAGGCTGAAGTGAGGAGCACACGAAACTAATTTGGCGATTTAAGCATTTTCCGACAATCGTTGGGCAGAGAAAACAGATACTCCTAAAAAATGGACTTACTCTCAGCTGTTTATGGGGATAATAGTGCATGATGACTACCACACGGGGCAGATACAGCTGATGAAACATTTATATCGGGAGCAGCTACAAGGCAAAACGGAAACCTAAATTTTGTTTAACCATCACAATTTCTTTCTGTACATTTAAGGCTTTCAAAAGGGATCGGAATGGGAGAATTCAGTAAGTAAATTATTGATTATGTCACAACGAGAACGAGTTGAGCAGGCGGCTCTGGATCAACTCAAGGCCCAGGGAGCCAATACCGACAAACCTCATCCCGTAGAGTTTTCCCTCTATTTTACAAGTGAGTGGGATGCTTACGTAGCGGCAACACAGCTGATTAATCTACAATTCAAGGTAAACATTAGTTTATCAGAGAGATCTGAAAAGTGGTTGTGCTTGGCTACCAAAAAGTTGAAGCCTACCTCGGAACGACTATCGGAGGTTAGTAATTTTATGGAAGATATGGCGGAAGGTAACAGTGGTGAGTACGACGGCTGGGGCATACCGCTTATCAATTGACCTATCATTTGAGTTCAAATTTAAACACGATTTTTGAAGGATGAATATATTTGCTGTAATTATTTTTGCCACCCTGCTGGTTGATTTTGTGCTGAATCTGGTGGCCGATATCTATAATCTAAGTTCCTTAGATAAAGGCTTGCCTGATGAATTCAGCGATGTGTACGATGAAGAGACCTATGATCAATCACAGCGCTATACCAAAGTGCGCACGAAGTTTGGTATCTTTACGTCGGCCTTTAATCTGGCATTGCTGCTGGTATTCTGGTTTGCCGGTGGTTTCCAGTGGCTCGATGCAATTGTACGCAGTTGGGTGCTGGGACCTATTTGGACCGGGTTGGCATACATTGGACTATTGCTGCTGGCCCGCCAGCTGATTACACTGCCGTTTAGCATTTATTCCACTTTTGTGATCGAAGAGCGTTTTGGATTTAACAAGACGACGCCTAAAACGTTTGTCCTGGATATGTTAAAAGGGCTCGGACTGGGCATTGTACTCGGTGGTCCGTTGCTGGCAGGCATTCTGGCCTTCTTTACCTATATCGATCAGTATGCCTGGCTGTACGCCTGGGGCGCCGTGACGGTTTTTACGCTGTTCATTCAGTTTGTAGCCCCCACGTGGATTATGCCGATCTTTAACGATTTTGAGCCGCTCGAGGATAGCGACCTGCGACAGAAAATCCGCGATTACGCCGACAAAGTGAATTTTGCCCTCGAGGGTGTCTATGTGATGGATGGATCCAAGCGTAGCAGTAAGTCAAATGCATTCTTTACCGGCTTTGGCAAGAACAAGCGTATTGCTCTTTACGATACGCTCATAAATAATCATTCTGATGATGAGCTCGTAGCGGTGCTGGCCCACGAAATTGGTCATTATAAGAAGAAGCATATTATCAAAAATATGGCGATTAGCATTGCCCAGACGGGTATCATGTTTTTCCTGCTCTCCATATTTCTTAATTCGCAGGGATTGTATGATGCTTTCTTCATGGAGCAGGCTTCAGTCTATGTGGGACTCATTTTCTTCGGGATGCTCTACGCCCCCATCGATATGATCGTGTCGATATTCATGCAGGTGCTATCGCGCAAGTACGAGTTTGAGGCTGATGAATTTGCTACTACTACTTACAAAAAACAGCCGATGATCGAGGCGTTGAAAAAACTCTCGAAAGACAACTTGTCGAATCTGACACCACATCCCTTTTATGTGTTTTTGAACTATTCGCACCCGCCGGTGCTACAGCGCATAGAAACCATCAGGGCCACAGATTAACGCAGTTAAGAACCTGATTGAGAGTTCTTATTATAATCTTGTTTCGTAGCTCTGCTGTGGAGCAATTTTAGATTAATCTTCCCAATTCCTCTTTTCCACAGAATTCTCGGGGAAGGCAAGAGTGACTTTACGATTTATTGGCCCAAAACAAACAGGTTCTTCCTTAGAAAAGCTTGGCTGTGCATAGCCGTTTCGGCGAAGGCAGGGAGGTCATTCTCTGTGAAATTGAGTTGCATTCCACAATGACAGGAAGATTGTTTTTCTTTTTGATAAGTTTAAGTACTTCTATGTGATAGCTATCCCTATAATCCTAAAGAAGTTTAACCATGTCTGCCCAGTCTTTAAATACCAAAGCGCTTTGGCAACAGTTTAGCGATCAGGTCCGTGGATTCATCCGGTCAAAAGTGTCAACGGATGAGGAAGCGGAGGATATATTGCAGGACATTTTTATACGTATCCATAAGGGAGTTGACGATCTGCGTCATGAAGATCGCGTGCAGTCATGGGTGTTTGGCATAGCGCGTCGGGCGCTGGCTGACCACTACCGGCAGAAAGGAAGAGTCAAGGAAGAACCGGCCGGTGCCGAGATTAAAACTGGCGGTGATGAAGATGCTATCTTGGACCTTAATGAGTTTGACGGCGATCACGGGGTGCATGAAGAGGTGCTATCATGGCTGATACCGATGATCGATGAGCTGCCCAAGAAATATGGGAAGCCGCTCAAAATGGCGGATGTGGAAGGCAAACCACAGCAGGAGGTTGCTGATTATCTGGGCCTTTCGTTGTCTGGGGCAAAATCACGGATCCAGCGTGCCCGCCAGAAGTTGGGACAAGTACTGGCAGATTGTTGCGAAGTGGAATTCGGTGAAGAGGGACGTGCGGTAGCCTATCGAAAGATCAAAGAAGAAGATGAGTCTTGCGACGATTGTTAGCTATTCATCCTTCTTGTTTTTCCTCTATACAGGTAGTAAAAACTTCTTTTACAATTTTGTCTCCCTTAAAATGAATGTTCCAGCATCATGATCTTGCGGGCAAAGTATGTAAGTCTTGAGGAGATAACTCATTATGGAAGCAGCTCAATAAAAAATTTCAATTAATTTTGCGTCTTTTTCGGTTGGTACCCGACTACATAGGGTGAACGGTTACGAATAATCAACCTAAACCCAAAAGGAGACTATTATGAAACGTATGCACGTTATGTTAAAAGTGAACAATCTGAATGAATCTATTGAATTTTACAGCACACTCTTTGGTGTAGCTCCCACAAAACAGAAAGAGGACTACGCTAAGTGGATGCTGGATGATCCGCGGGTGAATTTCTCTATCGCCGAACGTGATGGAGAAAAAGGAATTGAGCACCTAGGGATCGAAGCTGAGACCAGCGATGAGCTTCAACAGTTACGCGATAATATCGGTCGTATGCAGGAACTTGTCCGAAACGAGGGCGACACGACCTGCTGCTATGCCAACTCTGACAAGAGCTGGGTAGCTGATCCGCAGGGTGTAGAATGGGAGGCTTTCCACACCTACGGTGAAAGCGAGAATTACAGCAGCGAAACAGAAGCTGCTTGCTGTTAATTTAATTTAAATCCCCGGCACTTTTGAAGTGCCGGGGGTTTACTTTGAACTGACCGTCCGGCGAATGAATATCAAATGATAAGCATAAACCACAGAGAATACTGAGGTTTCGCAGAAGTTGTCAGTGTCGAAAAATATTTGTTCTGAATCAATTAATGGGTGCGTCAAATTCTAGAAAAAAGTTTAAATCTGTGAATATCAGTAGCTATTTTAGATGCGCCTTAAACCTTTAAAAACAATTATTTTATGCGTTTCGAAACCAAAGCTATCCATTCCGGAACAGATGTTGCCAATCCCAATCCCGATGTGGTGCCCCCGATTCACCGGTCCACGGTATTTGAGCACAGCAAGGAGGGCCACCACGAGGGTGATCTAAACTACACGAGGGTGGCTAATCCCAACCGACTGCGACTTGAGCATCTGATTGCTGATTTAGAGGATGGTCAGAGTTGTGCTGCGTTTTCGTCGGGTGTAGCTGCGGCAACGGCCGTGTTCAAGACACTGCGGCCGGGTGATCATGTGTTGATGCCTGATGACGTGTATTCAGGTAATGGGCGGTTGGTCAACGAGGTGATGATTCCCTGGGGACTGGAGTTCGATTTCATTCCGATGGCAGACTTGGATGAAGTTGAACAAGCTATTCAGGAAAATACCAAGCTGATCTGGATTGAAACGCCTTCCAATCCGCTGCTGAATATTACGGATATCAAAGCGGTTAGCGACCTGGCACATGAACACGGTGCAATTACGTGTGTGGATAATACCTGGCCATCGCCGGTGAACCAGAAGCCGCTGAACTTGAATGCGGATCTGGTGCTGCATTCGACGACCAAATATTTTGGGGGACACAGTGATATCCTTGGCGGTGCAGTAGTGGGTCCAAACTCTGATGAAAGCGGCCTTATGGAACAGGTTCGCAATCTGCAGATTACGATGGGCGCGGTGCCGTCTCCGCAAGACTGTTGGCTGGTATCGCGGAGCACCCGAACGTTGCCGTATCGCATGCGGGGACACAACGAAAATGCCGGTCGCCTGGCCGAGTTTTTCAAAGATCATCCGCGCATAGATCAGGTCTTTTATCCCGGTCTGGAATCGCACAACGGACACGAAATCGCCAAAAAGCAGATGGATGGTTATGGTGGCATGATTTCGTTTCTTATCGATGGAGGTCGGAACGAGGCGTTGAATATTGTAGCCGGCAGCCAGATCATCAGCCGGGCCACCAGCCTTGGCGGCGTAGAAAGTACGTGGGAGCATCGCCGCAGCAGCGAAGGTCCCGACTCAACTACCCCACAGAACCTTATCCGCATTAGCGTTGGACTGGAGCACCCTGAAGATCTGTTGGAAGACATGGAACGAGCACTAAATTAATATTACGAGATGGCTAATGATTCTTCTATTCGCGACCATATAGACCAAGCCGAAAGTGGAGCTCCGGCCGGCGGTCGCGCTATTCGGGACATGTTTTCTACTGATGAAATTTTTCATCGTATTACTGCAACAGCTGATGAGGAGTTTAGCCGGTCAGCACGGTTGCTGTTTTTGAGCGGACTGGCAGCTGGCTTTTCCATTGGCCTTTCGTTTTTGGGAAGTGCGGCCTTGTCGGCCAAGGTGCCAAGCGAGGCGGCGTGGTTGGTGGGCGCAATGCTTTATCCGCTGGGGTTCATCTTTATTGTGATCGGGCGATATCAGCTTTTTACGGAAAATACTCTTACCCCGGTAACATTAGTGATGACCCGTATTGCCAGCCTGCCGCTTTTGCTCCGCGTTTGGGGATGCGTGTTGTTAGCCAACATCCTGGGTGCGGGAGCCATTTCGTACATACTGGCTACCACTGGGGTACTTGAGCCGGCGTCGGCGGAGGTGGCCCTGCAGATGGGGAAACATGCGCTTGCACCGGACTGGATGGCCCTCTTCTGGAAGGGAGGGTTTGCCGGCTGGATCGTGGCCGGAATGGTTTGGCTTAATCACGCGGCACGAGATACGGTGTCGCGCGTGTTGATCACCTTCATCCTGATCTATACCGTAGCGGTGACTGATCTAGCTCATTCAATTATAGGATCTTCGGAAGTATTATATTTGGTCTTTCAGGGACAGACTACTTTTGGCACCTTCATTTTCTCCTATTTTATCCCTGTCGTGCTTGGGAATACCGTGGGTGGGGTACTGCTGGTAGCTATCCTGAACTATTCGCAGACGCGTCAAGTGCGATTTCCTGATCGTGATTGCGGTAAACTGGAGCTGCGTTGGTCGGAGTGGTGGTTCGGCCGCCATTCAGGGGTGCCCGATCTGCTGAGTTCAGGCGATCGAATGGAAGATGGCAATGAGGGAGAAGAGCTCATGCCGCCGGTCAGCAGCGACGATCATCGAAAAGGCTCGGCTGATGCGTCGGTAACACTGCTACAGTATGGAGATTACGAGTGTCCTACCAGTTTTAAGATTCAGGGAATATTGGAAGAAGTTCTGCGAGAGCTCGACTCGGAAGTTTCCGTGGTATATCGCCATCTTCCGCTAAGTCGTCGCCACCCGCACGCCGAGCATGCAGCTATCGCTGCAGAAGCAGCCGGCCGACAAGGGAAGTTCTGGGAAATGCACAAGCGACTATTTGATCATCAGGATAACCTGGATGATGATCACCTGAAAACGTATGCTGAAGATATTGGTCTTGACCAAAAGCAGTTTTTGCAAGACCTGGAGTCGGATGAGTGCCGCGACCGGGTACTGCATGATCGCCGGTCTGGGATTCGAAGCGGTGTGCAGGGAACCTCAAACTTATTTATTAACGGCAAGCGCTACCAAGGCGAAATGGAGATTGAAGAAATACTTCGCGCCGTGAATCGCGTTTCAAATGGACTTGCGTTGGCCTAGAAGATAACCTGTACGCTGTAGTTAAATGTTGTCCCCTTCCATTTTTCGGATCTCTCGTCGATCGAAGATATAGTCCGTAACCGGCGGCTCAATATCAGCCCGACGCAACTGCTTGGCCACCTGTCCACGATGATAGGCCGAGTGCGATAATAGATGAAAGTAGATTTCCTCGATGGAGTTTTGGTACTCCTTTCCTTTGCTATTTTGGTAGGTAATGACCTTTTGCAATGTTTGTCCGAACTGCTCATCCTGTAAGTACCATTCGCTGAGCTGGTAGCACTGCTGGTTCACGCTTGCAAATTTTTGTGCCGGTAGTGCATCCCACGGAGACGGGATCTCCATATCCTCGAGAGGATGAATCCGATTAAGCCAAATGAGGTGGCTGTTCAGCAAGTGTCCGAAGATGGAGATTGCTTCATCCGGTAATTCTGGCTGCAGGCCAAATATTTCGATAAAATTTTGGTTCGCCTTGCGGTTGTACTTAAACCACCGCAGAAATGAGTCCTTAATTTGTTCCATACCTAAAGATTTGAGATGTAAAATTTGTTTTCGAGCAGTGCGGGGATATAAAGTGTGTCCGAATTGGGATCAAGAGCTATATCTGCCGGGCCGCCGAGCGGTTGATCAAGATCCACCGGACTTACATTACCGGAACCCAAATCCACTTTCTTAATTAGCCCTTTCTTCTCGAAGGCAATCCAATCCGAAATATAGAGTGCCCCATCCCGATATTGAACGCCATCTATATAACCGCTATAGCTGCCCACTATGCTATGTGATACTAGGCCCAGTTTGATCTCGTAAATCATTCCATTGGGCTTATTATCGGTGCCAAATCCCACGCAGTACAAAATATTTTGATCCTCCCCGAAGGTAAGTCCATTGGGTCCGCTAAGTGTTGGCAAATCCAAGAAGTGATAGGATTTCTTGGTAACATCTATCTGCACGATTTTACCCGAATTGGTTGCACTTACGAACAGCGTTTGCTTGTCTTTGGCAGCTACGTCGTTAAGAAATTGAGCTTCAGGTATCTGTAGTTCAAAAACCTGCCGGCCAGAAGATAGGTCAAAGCCAACAATCCGGTCGATATCTGCCACATACAACGTATTTTTCACCACCGCCATCCCTTTGGGAGCATTCAGGGTCTCTTCCTTGGGTAGAAATTTGAGCTCTTCAATTTCACCATTCTTGGTTACTTTGCTGATGAAACCGTCGCCATCCTTCGCTCCGGCCGCCATCTTTTCGCCGATATTACTGACATACAAGTGGTCGGCTGTTACTACGGTCCCTTCAGGATGAGAAAAGGCGTCCATCGTTTTGGTAATTGACTGGGCATGTAGATTTACGGCCAGGCTCAACAGGCCTGCAGTCAAAAAGGTGATTAGTTTTTTCATTTTTACAAGTTTTTTGGAATTTATTTCTCTTGGCTGGTCTGCTACAATAGTAGCTAAATGGAAACAGAAAAACTTTGCTCGTAGGCTCAAATTATGTGTCAGTGTGTTCAAGTTGAAACTGCTTGGGCGTAATGTCATAGCGTGCTTTAAATGATTGGACAAAGTGAGACAGGTTTTCAAATCCTACCTCCAGACAGATTTCAGATACATTTTGCCGCCCCGACCGCAACCGGAACTTGGCCTCTTCCAGCCGTTTTTGTTTAATCCATTTGGCGGGTGTGGTATTGAACTCCTTCTTAAACCGCCGCTTGAACGTGGACAGGCTACAGTCTGTCAAAAAAGCCAGTTGCTTTAGGCTAAGGTCCTCGTTGTAGTGCGCATTCATGACTTCGCGGAGTTGATGTGCAGGCTTAGTTGTTAGCTGCTGTAAAAATTGCTTGAACGATGCATTGTTGTTAGAGTTCAGCAGGAGTAGAAAAAGCTCCTGTATTTTTAGTTTCGCAAGATGCGGTGAGTCTGCCAGCGGAGAGTCCGAAAGATAGGGTGCCAGACTCTTAAAATAGGTCTGTATTTTATCATCAGCCGGGAAGGTAGAGAAATCGCTGTTGGATGCGGTCGTTTGTTTGGATAGCTTGGGATGGCTACGGGAAAATTGATGCGCAAAGTCGTCCGAAAAGAAAAACAGGTAACTACGATAGTCTTGCTGTTCGCCGAATTTCTCCGACAGCAGGTAGTTGCCTTTGGACAGGAAGAAACCTTCACCTGCATTGACAGACATATTTTGTCGTTCTCCCAGCACCTCTTTACGTCCCGACAATACAAACACGACAAGATTGTGCGAAAGCCGGGTATTAACTTTTTCGATTTCCTCATTCTGATGATATCCGACAATCGTCACGCCTTCGCACTTCAGGATATCATATGTGGAATCATCAAAGAGTTCAGGTACACTGTAGGTTTCCATGGCGCATATTTTTGGCAAAAATAGCAGAAGATTATACTATAACTTAAACTATAATCTTTCTGGTTATGATGCAGTGTTGTTAGCAGACTTTCAGCCACAATGTCTAAAACGGTCTTCTATATAAAATTGATTCATTCCTTACTATTTCTTCTGATCGTGATAAGCACGATCTACGTCTTTATCACGGCCGCGCTGGATCACATTAATTCATTTACCTGGTGGGCGTTTGGTGTGGTGATTATAGAGCTGACGGTGCTGCTGCTCAATAACTGGCGCTGCCCGCTGACCGGCTGGGCCGAGCGGCACGGGGCCGAAGTGGGATCGGTTGCTGACCTGTTTTTACCCAAGTGGCTCTCCGACCGGCTTTTTACTATTTTCAATATTGTGTTTGCGCTGACTTGTCTGCTACTCATTTGGCGTGTGTTAGAATAATGACGAGTATTAACTACTAAAAAATTCCCACTTGTCACTCATTACCCAGCACCTTTATTTCAGGCTTGATAGAACTTCTGAAGGTTTTTTCCTGATCCTTTGAGGAGCGAGAAATAACGAAAACACATATTACTAACCATTTAGTTAGCTATTTTGATCTGATTCCATTTATTATGATCTTTGAGAACTGATTATGGAGTATGAAATGCGAACATTTCAGTATATATTTTCTGTCTAAATTTTAACGATTTAATCCTGAGTAATCATGGCCCGAGTTGAAGTTGAAATGCCCCAGATGGGCGAATCGGTGATGGAAGGCACCGTTATTGAATGGACCAAAAACGTCGGTGATAAAGTAGAAGAAGATGAGACGCTTCTGGAAATTGCCACCGACAAGGTGGATACCGAAGTGCCTTCGCCTCAAGCCGGTGTACTGATCGAAATTTTAGCCGAAGAAGGCGATACTATTGAAGTGGGACAGGCTATTGCAGTAATTGAAACTGATCCCGATGCAGCAGAAGATTCCGGTGGTGGAAGTGGCCAGGCGCAGGCAGAAGCTGAACCGGATGAGCAAGAGTCGGAACCAGAACCGGTTGCTGAGACTCAGGATTCTCAAGCCGAAGAACCAGCTGAACAGCCCGTTGCTGAAGCCGATGATGAAGATGAGGGCGAACGCATCGAGGTTCAAATGCCCCAGATGGGCGAATCGGTGATGGAAGGCACCGTCATTGAATGGTCCAAGTCAGTTGGTGATGAAGTTGAAGAAGACGAAACGCTCCTCGAGATTTCAACTGACAAAGTGGATTCTGAGGTCCCCTCACCACAGGCCGGAACGCTCGTAGAAATTCTGGTTGAAGCGGGTGAAACCATTGAAGTTGGTCAGACGATAGCGATTATTGCTACTGGAAAAGCAGCATCAGGAGGATCAAAGTCAACCACTCCTTCTGATTCACAGCAGAAACAGGAGCAAGAGACTTCTGCTTCAACGGCCAACCAGCAGCCTAAAACGGAATCAGAGCCAACAGCTACTTCAGCGAGTACCAATGGTGCCCCATCCGGTGAAACAGAGCCACAACGAATTGGCAGTGACGGACGATTTTATTCGCCGCTGGTGCGATCTATTGCCAAGGAAGAAGGCATTTCGCAGGAAGAGCTCGAAAGCATTGAAGGATCGGGTCAGGGTGGCCGCGTATCCAAAGAGGATATTATGAACTACCTCGAGGAGCGCGAAAGTACCCCGCAACAATCCGCACAGCCGGCTGCTCAACAGCAACCATCAGGCGGACTCAGCCAGCCAAGTTCAAAACAAGCACCTGCCGAAGGAGAGCAGCGTTCTATTTCGGCTGGAGAGCTTGATATTCAGCGTCCTTCCGAAAATGTGGAAACCATCAAGATGGACCGCATGCGCAAGATGATTGCCGAGCACATGGTTCGCTCCAAGCAGACCTCGGCGCATGTGACGACTTTCTCCGAAGTGGATGTTACTAATTTGGTGCGCTGGCGCGAAGAAAACAAGCAGGAGTTTCAGGAACGGGCTGGTGCCAAGTTGACTTACACGCCGCTCTTTATCGAGAAAATTATTCAGGCCATCCGTGAGTTTCCGCTTATCAATAGTTCGGTAGATACTGAGAACGATCAGATTCTGCTGAAAAAGGATATCAACTTTGGCTTGGCTGTAGCGCTGGGTGAAGGTGGCAAAGGCGGACTGATTGTGCCAGTGATTAAGCAGGCACAGGAGAAAAATCTGGTTGGTCTTACCAAAGCGGTGAATAACCTGGCTCAGAAAGCACGTAATAAGAACCTGAATCCCGATGACCTGGTAGGGGGTACCATTACGATGACCAATTACGGAAGTGTCGGGAATCTGATGGGGACGCCTATTATTAATCAGCCGCAGGTTGCTATTATTGGAACTGGCGCCATTGAAAAACGTCCGGTTGTACGCGAAACGCCCGAAGGCGATGTTATTGCCATCCGTCACATGATGTATCTTTCTATGAGTTACGATCACCGCATTGTTGACGGTGCGCATGGTGGGGCTTTCCTTAACCGCGTGAAAGAGCTGCTTGAGAATTTCGATCCCGATCGAGCGGTGTAAATTCAGCATTCAAATAGAAATAGTATTAGTAAGGGTTTAGCGCGCTAAACCCTTACTTTTTTACCTAATGTCTATGGAAGCGATTACATCCATCCCAGAAATTCGTCAGAAGGTTCGTGCTCTCAAGCAGGAGGGGAAATCAGTGGCCTTTGTACCCACGATGGGCGCCCTCCATGAAGGGCATTTATCGCTGTTTCGACTGGCGAAAGAGCATGCCGATGAGGTGGTTGTTTCTATTTACGTAAATCCAGAACAGTTTGCTCCCGATGAGGACTTCGAGGAGTATCCCCGGGCGCTGGATGATGATCTCAAAAAATGTGAAGAAGAGGGCATGGCTGCTGTCTTTGCTCCTTCGGATAAGATCATGTATCCCGGTGAGCAGTTCTTAAGTATCGAGATTGATGAACTGAACGAATATATGGACGGGAGCTCGCGTCCCGGCTTCTTTGAGGGTATTTTGTTGGTGGTCAATAAGCTGTTTAACATTATTGATCCGGATATTGCGGTGTTTGGTCAGAAAGATGTGCAGCAGTTTCGTATTTTGCAGACCATGGTTGATGAATTTAATCACGATGTAGAGCTGCTGATGGGACCAATCAAACGGGCCAACGATGGGTTGGCACTAAGCAGCCGCAATGCCTATTTAAATGATGAACAGCGCAAGCTGGCGCCGGGGTTGTATCGGTCACTTCGTTATGTGGCCAAGCAGATTGATGATGGGGCGAAAAATGTGGACCTACTCGTTGAGCATCAGAAAAATGAACTGGAAGCAAAAGGGTTTAAAATTGATTATCTTAATGTGTTTTCGTTCGAAAAAATGATGCCTGTCCAAGATCTAAAGAAAGACAGCAAATATATTTTGGCTGGAGCCGTTTACCTTGGTGAAACCCGTTTAATAGATAACCTGATTATTGAAAAATAGTTGTGATCATGAAGTTGACGATGTTTAAATCGAAATTGCACCAGATGAAGGTGACCGAAGCGAACCTTCATTACGAGGGAAGTATTACCATCGACCAAGAGCTGCTGGATAAAGCCGGTATTCTTCCCTATGAAAAAGTGCAGGTCGTCAACATCACTAATGGGGCACGTTTGGAGACCTATACCATCCCGGGTGAGCCGGATTCGCGGGTATGTTGCCTCAATGGTGCGGCTGCGCGCAAAACGCAGGTTGGCGATCGTATCATTGTGATTTCATATGCAGAAATGGAGCCCGAGGAAGCCAAGGGTTTCAAGCCGAAGGTGGTTATCGTGGATGAAAACAACGATCCCAAGACCGTGGTGGATGAGACGAACTATGCTACCGAATACGATTTAAAGACGGGTATTGTTGATAACACGGTTGTTACTGATGAGGAATAGCCGTTCTTTTTAGCACAAAAGTTTTTCAAGAGAGCTTCTTTTAAACTTTCCGTTTTATTTTCCGGTGAGCCATCTTTATTCTGTAACAAATAATACTACCAAAATAATATCCATCGGGATGCTACTTGAACTTCAAATTCGCTTCAGTATTTATACCGATATTATATACAGATGTCATATCTGATTTATTTCCAACTTGATACATTATTGGCATGAATTTTCTAAAACAAAAAAAATATCTTTTCTGGGGCGGTGGCTTTATACTTCTGATCCTTTTCTGGTTAGCTTTCGGGAGCGAATCCAGCGAGACCCCCAACCTCTTTGCTTCACCGCAAAAAGGTACATTTAAGGTAGACGTTACAACGACCGGAGAGCTCCGGGCAAAAAACTCAACCAGTATTCGCGGGCCGGAAGGCATCCGCGAATTTCGTATTTTTAGGGTACCCATTCAGCGATTGGTGCCGGAGGGGACGATTGTTGAAAAGGGTGATTTTGTAGCCGAGCTTGATCGATCGGAGATCTCCAGCAATTTTCAGGATGCCCAGCTTCAACTTCAGGAGGCTGAATCGCAATATGAAAGTGCACAACTCGACAGCACGCTTAATCTTTCAAAGGCCCGCGACAATTTAGTGAACCTTGAGTATGCGCTGGAGGAAGCAGAGATCGCTGTGGAACAGTCGAAATACGAGTCGCCCGCCGTACAGCGACAGGTCGAAATTGATTACGAACGCGCCAAGCGAGAGCTTAACCAAGCACGCAAAAATTACAAGACTCAAGTGCGTCAGGCCGAAGTAAAGCTCAAAGAAATTGAGGCGGACCTCAAGCAGGAACAGCGTGAAGTACAGCGTATCCGCAAGGTCATGCAGCAGTTTACAATTAATGCCCCCGAAAATGGCATGGTCATCTATAAACGCAACCGTGATGGCAGCAAGGTGACCGAGGAGAGCTCCATTAGTGCCTGGGATCCTGTAGTGGCCGAATTGCCTGACTTTAGCGTGATGAACTCGGTGACCTACGTCAATGAGGTGGACATCCAAAAGGTACGGGTAGGCCAGAAAGTGGATGTTGGGTTAGATGCCATGCCCGAGAAAAAGCTAACGGGCGTGGTAACCGATGTGGCAAATATTGGGGAACAGCGCCCCAATTCCGACTCTAAAGTTTTTCAGGTTATTGTTGAAGTAAATGAGGCCGACACTACGTTGCGTCCCGCCATGACTACGAGCAACACCATTCATATAAATTCGGTGGATGATGCATTGCACGTACCATTGGAAACCATCCATACGCAGGATTCGCTAAACTTTGTGTTTAAACGCGAAGGTCTGGATGTGGTGATGCAGCAGGTAGTGCTGGGACTAATGAATGAAAATGATGTTATTATCCACGAAGGAGTGTCGATGAATGACCAGCTCTACCTTTCTACACCGTCGGATACATCCGGCATAAACAAGGAGCTGTTGCCAGATGAGGTAGTTGAAAAGTATCGAAAGAAAAAAGTTAAGCCGACGCCGATGGGTAAGCCGAAAGAGAATATGCCAAGAGATAGTGCCGCGCAGCGGCTATCCAATCCCCGGCGGAGCCAATAGATAAGCTAACAGATAAGACGGAATACCTTGCTGCAGATTATATTATACAATTTGGACATTGCTCTTGAGGCGATCCGCCAAAATAAGATGCGTTCTTTTCTTACCTCATTGGGGATTATTTTCGGAGTTGCCTCAGTTATTGCCATGCTGGCCATAGGCCGTGGCGCCCAAGAAGAGGTGCTCAGCCAAATGAAACTGCTTGGAACTAATAATGTGATTGTGGAACCGGTGGTGAAGCAGATCGATGAGAGCGTGGCCGACCAGACTTCCATTCGACAGAAAAAAAACAAGTATTCGCCCGGCCTGACGCTAGAGGATATGAAGAGTATTCACAAGCAAGTGCCGCATATTACCGCAGTGAGTCCTGAAATTATTTATGAGACATCGTTTATCCGTGACGGACGCATGCGATCAGGGAAAATAGTGGGAGTAAATGAGTACTATTTGGGTATCAATAATTTTGAGATTGATCAGGGCAAAAAGTTTACGCCCATCCATTTGGAGAATGCTCGGCGGGTATGTGTTATTGGTTCGGATGTTAAGACGAAATTTTTTGCAGGCCAAAATCCTATCGGCCAGCGTATCAAGGCGGGCAGTGTGTGGCTTACTGTTATTGGTGTGCTCAAGGAACGGGAGATGAGCACCGAGAGCATTCAGAATCTGGGCATCAGAAATTACAACCTTGATATTTTCGTGCCGGCGACTACCGCTTTGCTGCGTTACAAAAATCGCGCGATGGTTACTGGCCAGGAGATTCAGCAGGCGGCTGCCGCCCAAAATGAAAATGATAATGAAGGGGGAAACTCCAATAAAAGCCAGCCCACGAATTATCACCAGATTGACAAAATGATTGTGCAGGTTAGCGATACCCAATACAGCGTGCCTATTGCTGATGTGATTAGCCGTATGCTTCAGCGTCGCCACAATGCCGTTGTCGATTTTGAAGTGATTGTACCTGAACTGTTGCTTCAGCAGGAGCGACGCACGCAGGAAATTTTCAATATAGTACTCTCTTCTATTGCCTCCATTTCGCTGATTGTGGGTGGCATTGGCATTATGAATATTATGCTCGCTTCGGTGGTCGAGCGCTACCGCGAAATTGGGGTTCGCCGTGCCGTGGGTGCCCACAAGCGTGATATCCAGCTACAGTTTTTAACTGAAGCGCTAGCCATCAGCGTTACCGGTGGTGTGATTGGTATTATACTGGGTATTGCCTTCAGCTACGTTATCGAAATTATGGCAGGTATTGTTACCATCGTCAGCCTGTCCTCCATTTTAATCTCTTTTGGCGTGGCCATGGCTATCGGGGTAGTCTTCGGTTATTTTCCCGCCCAGCGGGCCGCAGAACAAGATCCAGTACACGCATTACGACATGAATAAACTTATTTGCAGACTTTCGATATTACTCTTTTTGATTTCATCATTGGTAGCTAATGGCCTGGCCCAGGATTCGGAAAATCTGGGCACGCTCACTTTAGATCAGTGTATCAGTATTGCCCAAGACCAAAGTGCAGTGGCCAATGCGGCGCGGTATGCGCTGATTGCCAGCCGTTGGCAGTATGAATCGTATCAGGCGGATCTATTGCCCAGCCTGTCGCTTTCGGGAGATGCCCCCAACTATAACAAGTCTATTTTTTCTAATGTGCTAGATAACGGACAGGTTACCTTTTCATCTCGCACGCAGTCCGAGGCATCGGCTATGGTTACCGTAAACCAAAATATTTTGCCAACTGGTGGTAGACTGTCGCTGTCGTCGGGCATCACACGCCTGGGGATTTTCGAGGGAGAAAATACCTATTTGTGGCAGAGTACGCCGATGGTGCTGGGGTTGAGTCAGCCTATTTTCCAGTTCAATAGGCTCAAATGGCGCAATAGGACCGAGCCGCTGCAGTATGAAATTGCCCAAAAAGAATTTGCACAGGAGATGGAAGATATCGCCGGCACGGTGACCGAGCGATTTTTTGATGTTTACCTGGCCAAGATCAACCTTGAAAATGCCAGGCTGAATGTGACCCGCAATGATTCGGTCTATCAGATTTCGCAGGGACGTTACAAGGTGGGGAGCATTGCCGAGAACGAACTGCTCCAAACAGAGCTGGCACTGCGCAATGCAGAGTCGGCGTTAACCTCTGCCAAAATCGAGTATGAACGTGCCCTCAACGAATTCAAGATTTTGCTAGGCTATCCTACTAGTGCTACGCTCGAACTCAAAGAGCCTGAAGAGCTGCCCAAAATTTTGGTAGATGTTGCCAAGGCTCGCCAGATGGCACTCAACAATAACAGCGAATCGCTCAATTATCAGCTCAATGAAATCCAGGCTGATCGTAATCTGGCACAAGCCAAGAGTGAGGCTGGATTTGGGGCTACGCTAAATGTGAATTACGGGTTAAACCAAACGTCGAGTACCTTCTCAGAGCTTTATAAGAGTCCGCAAAACCGCCAGTTTGTGACACTGGGCTTTGATGTGCCAATCTTTAATTGGGGTAAACAGACTGCGCAGGTTAATGCTGCGCGCAACCAGCAGCGAGAAGTAGCCAACAGTATCCAATTTCAGCGCCGACAGTTTTTGCAGCAAGTTGATTATACCGTCAGCCAGTTTATGCAGCTACGCGGACAGGCGTTGCTTGCTGCAAAGGCAGACACAATCGCACAGCGTCGTTATCAAGTAGCTCAGAATCGTTACATGATAGGTAAGATTGACATTACCAATCTCTTTATTGCACAAAATGAAAAAGATTCGGCACGGCAAGCCTATATCCGGGCTCTGCGCAATTTCTGGACGGGCTGGTATGAACTGAGGCAACTTACGTTGTACAACTTTAAAGAGAACAAACCCATCACCTACGACCTATAAAATATCTGTTGTTGCTAAGAGAATAATCCATCAAGAAGTATAGTACCAGCTGAAGAAAATTCATTCGGGGAAGTATTAATGCAGTCGGAGACCTTCTAGGAAGATTCGCCCATACTTTTCCCGTTATTGGGCTATAAATATATTATCGATTGTCACTTCGCGCGTTTCAAATGTTGTTCCGGTTTTAATGGAGCCTTTGATCTTCCAGATCGTACCGCCCAGTTTTGTTCCTTTGATATAGCCCTCTGAAACCGGTAGAGCACCAATGATGCGACAAAAGCAGGATCGAGTATAGTATGTATCAAGCTGTGTGAGCTGCTCGTCTTCATAGTTGAATTGCTCTTTTTCAGCAGGCAGTTGAAAGTAGAGCGATTCGGAAAAACCGGCATCCATAAGGTTTTCAGCAGGATGGGTGGTTCGTTGGTATTTAAAAACGCGATTGTTTCCGTCTTCTATTGATATTCGTAATATGGTTTTAAGACTATCGCCACTCTGCAGCTCCGTTGAGTCGATGGCTAGGTGTTTGTTATTCTGGACGGAATAGGTAAAAGTGTCGGGGTGGGAATCATTTCGCAAACTATCGCAGGAGGTAAAGATCAAACAAGCGGTTAGTGAGAATAGAAGGCAATAGAATGACAAGGTTGAGCTGCTCATAGCATAATGATTTTATATTACAATGCCGGTCACTCAACTAAGAATGACCGGCCATTTATTGGTAATACACTGTACCTACTAGCTATGACTAGGCAGAAGCTCAAAAAATTTGGCTGATGTATGGATGCCGCGGTAGAAATCCTTGAGCGCAAATTTCTCGTTCGGCGAATGGATGGCATCGCTGTTGAGTCCGAAGCCCATCAGGATGGATTGGGCTCCCAGCACTTTCTGGAAGTCAGCTACAATAGGAATGGAGCCGCCTTCTCGAGTGAAAAAAGGCTCTTTGTGATAAACGGCCTCAAAAGCATCAGCTGCAGCCTGAAGCCCGTAGAACGATAGATCCGTGATAGCCGGATTCCCTCCATGGTGTTCAGTCACGGTGACGGTCACTGTATCAGGAGCCAGCGAATGCACATACTCTTTAAACAGCTTTGCCGTTTTCTTGGGGTCCTGATTGGGAACCAGCCGCATACTTACTTTAGCACCCGCTTTGGCCGGTAGTACCGTTTTGGCGCCTTCGCCCTGGTAGCCGCTCCACAAGCCGTTCACGTCTAGCGTGGGACGTGCAGAGGTGCGTTCCAACGTAGAATATCCTTTTTCGCCTTTGAGGGCTTCCAGGCCCAACTTTTCTTTATACTCCTCTTCATCAAAAGGTAATTTTTTATAGGCCTCTCGATCCTCTTCGGTCAGTTCTACCACATCATCATAGAAGCCCGGGATCTGGATAATACCATCATCGTCTTTGAGCTTGGAGATGATGTTGCACAACACGTTTGCGGGGTTGTCAACAGCACCACCATAGACTCCAGAGTGCAGATCGCGATTGGACCCCTGCACGTTAATCTGCATGTAAGCCAGCCCGCGAAGGCCGTAGGTAATTGATGGAGTATCTTCAGCAAACATGGCTGTATCTGAAATCAGCACCATGTCGCACTCCAGCAGCTCTTTGTGGTCTTTGATAAAAGGCACCAGGCTAGGTGATCCGATCTCTTCTTCGCCCTCAAAAATAAATTTGATGTTTACTGGGAAGTCGGTGTCTGTTTTTTGATATGCTTCCAGTGCTTTCAGGTGAGTATAGGATTGCCCCTTGTCGTCGCTGGCCCCGCGTGCATAGATATCGCCATCGCGGACCGTTGGTTGAAAGGGCGGTGTCTCCCACTCATCTATTGGATCGGGTGGCTGCACGTCGTAGTGACCATAGACCAACACCGTGGGCTTTGACTCGTCAGTAATCAATTCCCCATATACAATTGGGTTGCCTTCGGTTTCAAAAAGTTCAACCCGGTCCATGTTCAGCGACTCAAGCTTGTTGATCAAAAAATAAGCCGCATCTTTGACGTTGTTTTTGTATTCCGAGTCGGTACTGATACTCGGGATATTCAGAAAATCGAACAGCTCATTTTTAAACTGCTCTTTGTTGTCTTCGATATATTCTGATACTGTCGCCATAGTAATCATCTTGGGTTTAAGGTATTGCGTATTTCGTACTCCGTATCAATACGCATTACGAAATACGCAGCAGTTCAGAGTATAAGTATCTCGCTGTTGGGAATCCATCCATACAGGCCGTTGCTCATGCGCACGTACGACCAGCCCGGTTTGGACTTGCTTCGGTAGTGATCCACGGTAAAGGTGTAGCCTTCGAAGGCCTGACTGATCAGCGATGCTTCTTGCTGCGGCTTTTCGAGTACGGGTACTTTTTGTGTTACCATAACGGCCTTGCTGTAGCGCTCACTCACGTATCGCGTATAAAAGCTGGTGACAATGATTAGGGCAGATAATCCGATCACAATTAACCCAGACAGGCGCAAGTAACGGGGATGCCAGCTCAGGAACCAGTGTGCCACAAAGATAAGTACACCGATATTGAGAAGTATAATTCCAGCGATCAGCAGGTTTTCGGCGCCGATGTTGTCTTGCAGCCAAGCGGTGGCCACATCCCACGGCAGTTTTGGCAGTACGGCCGATTGGCGGCTAAATTGGGATTCCACAAACTTGAGAGCCTGTTTGGCCTTACCGCTGGTTTCTTCGAAGCTTGCGGCCTTCATAAAATAGTACTTGGCTTTGCCCAGCGAATCGATCCGTTGGTAGCTGATACCCAGGTTCAAATAGAGCGCGCCTGAGACGGTATTTTCTGCTTCTAAGTTTTTATACAGGGATATAGCCTGCTGGTAGTTGCCTGCTTCCAGCTTTTCATTGGCGTTGTCAAAGATCGCCTGGGGACTTTGCTGCGCATGACTCAACGCCGAGCAGCCTACAAAAATTATGAGCAGTAAAATTGTTTTCCTACAAAGAATAGCCACGTTTACAATACTTTTTTCAGTTTGTCCAGGGTGCTTTGAGCCAGGCCGACGTGCGATTTCAAATAAGCGTGAGTGGTATCGGGCGCATAGCTGATCGAGGCGCATTTATCCAGCAGCATGCGCACATTTTTAACCAGGTTTTCATCCACATTGTGATCTTCAAGCGCCTGCACATAATCGGCATTGTCCAGCCCTGCCTCAGGTAAGGTCAGCCGGTCGCTGATGAATCCCGTAAGTGCTTTCTGTAGCATGTTGTATGCCTCCTTGATATGCCCATCCTCCGAAAGGCTGATAGCCTCATCCAGCCGTTTCGAAGCTTTGGCAGAAGCCTTTTGGGAGCGGGCGAAAGCTTTGTCAGTATTCATTTTTTGAATAAATGATTTTTGCCAGTATCCAACGCCTATCACTATTATCGGCAGCAGAATACCCACCCAGAACCACCAGTTTGACAAGAAATTGCTGGAGGTTGGAGTGGTCCAGCTAGCCAGCCCCATAACAGGGCTAACCGGTAACGCGCTCGGAGTATTCGAAGCTGCAACTGCATCGGCATTTTCATTGACCTCAAAATTGAGCGCTGGCAGTGTCTTGGTGATGTATTTATTTTGCTCGGGACTAAAATACGATACCATTTTCTCCGGGATGGTGTAGCTGCCAGGTGAACGTGCAATGATAACATCCGTAAATGACTTCGACCCGCTAATTTTGTTGTTTCTTCGATTTAGATTTGAGTTCTCCTGCGGGTCATACACTTCCAGGCCGTCCGGCAGCTGGTACTCGGGCTTTGAGATCAGTGGTACATTACCGGTACCATTGAAGCGTGTTGTAATTTCGATAGATTGACCGACCGTAGCACTGTTGGTACTAATGTCGCGGCTGATATCAAAATTGCCGACGGCTCCCAGGTAATCGCTGTTTTCGGCAGGGGGGAGGGATTGCACATCCACCGAAACGGGATCGCTTGAGAGTTCGACCTGACGCTGGTTGTTGCCAAGGCCACCAAAAAAACTGCTCAAGGCATCATCCCGTGAACGGGCGGAGCGAACCGAAACGATAATTTTATAGGGACTAATTTCGAGTTCACCTGTCTTGGTGGGGAACAGCGAAAATTGCAACAGGCGTGCCTTGCGGTAGCGAATGCCATTGATCACTGTGGATGTAGCTTGCGGGCGGCTGGTGTTTTGCAACTCTTCCTTCCAAAATCCTTCCGCTTTCCAGCCTGGTACCGGCTGATATGAATTTACTTCCAGTCCATCTCGAAAGAACAGAACCACATCGGTGACAATTTGCTGGCCGGTTACGGGTTGCTCGTCAGATACATCCAGCCGAAGAAAAATATCGGGTGTATCAGAGCCAGACGACTGTGCCGATTCGTTACGATCAATAATCTTTACTTTAATAGGGTCGGTTTGATATGTCTGCCCGTCAATGGTGATACTGGCAGCCGGGATCTGATATTCGCCCTTGTTTTGTGCCACCAGATAGTAGCTATAGGTGTACGAAGTGCTGCTCTTGCCATTAATATATTGAAAGCTGCGCGATGTGGATGGATTGTTGCTCAACAGGCGAAGACCATTGCCGAACTCTGGCAAGTCGGGGCGGGATACGTTATTAAAATCACCACTTACTTCAATTGACAAACTTACCCGTTCTCCGGAATAGATAGTGGTCTCAGAGACGCTGGCTTTGACCGAAACCTGACCGTAGGCAGAACCGGCGCCCAGCACCAGCAGTGGAAATAGAAATCCAATTGCACAAAAGAATTTACCAATCCTTTTCATTCTTACTTTTGCTGGACTTGGTTTTCTGTTTCTTGAATTGTTTGAGCAGATCTTTCTCTTTTTGTTCCAGCGCTTTCAGAATTTTTTGAGCCTCAGCTTTGCTCATCTTTTGGGGTTGCTGCTGCTTTTTCTGTTGGTCTTGCTGGTTCTGCTTATTCTGTTGCTGCCGCTGATTCTGATTCTGCTTTTGCTGTTGGTCTTTATTCTGTTGTTGCTGTTTGTTTTGGTTCTGTTTGTTCTGTTGGTTTTTATTTTGCTGATTCTTGTTGTTTTGATTCTGTTTCTGCTGTTTTTTCTTCTTTTGCTGCTCTTCCTGCTTCTGTTTGGCTAGCTCATAATTATGTTTTGCATCGGTGTCATTAGCCATATAACGCAGCGATTTTTTGTAGTAGTCCAAGGCTTTGCCCCACTGTTTCATATCCGAAAGCACTTTGCCGATGTTATAATCGGCTTTAGCCCGGTCTTCGGGGGTGTCAACCATTGTCTTGTACTGTTCAAAGGTGCGTATTGCTTCCTTTGTTTGTCCAGCTCTGGCCTGCGCCGAGCCTAGGTTAAAATAAAGCTTGGCATTATTGGGATTGCTGTCGATGGCTTGCTTATACAGCGAGATTGCTTTTTCATACTTGCCATTATTGTAGGCATCATTCGCCTTGCGCGCGTCATCAATCGAGGCGCCCATCAGCACAAAAGCCAACAGCGAAATAAACAGATATCTCATAAGATTATTCGGTTTTATTAGATTCTGTAACGAAAAAGCTGCTACAGAAATTGTAAATATCTAATCCATTTGTTCAGCGATGGCCAGCGTTTCTTCGTCCATCTTCATATTGGTAAATACGTTGGAGACGTCGTCATTGTCTTCAAACTTTTCCATCAGTTTAAAATTCGATTCTGCCACGTCAGGTTCTACTTTTACCTCAGTCATGGGGATGCGAATCAGCTCTGCTGAATCAATTTCGAAATCCATTTCTTCCAGATTGTCGCGTACCTCGTACATCGATTCGCGGCCAGTAGTTACATTCAGAACTTCCCCATCGGTATCAATATCTTCGGCGCCGGCATCAATGGCCTCCAGCATAAACTCATCTTCATCAATCTCTTGGTCCTGCTCATCCTTTTTAATGCGGATCATGCCTTTCTGTTCAAACAGGTAGCCTACCGATCCATCCGTGCCCAGATTGCCGCCATGGGTGCTAAAAATGTGCCTGATATCCCCAACCGTGCGGTTGTAGTTGTTAGTGGTCACCTCAATAAAGTAAGCAATACCGCCGGGGCCGTAACCCTCGTAGGTGGCATCTTCGTAGCGGCCGTCGCCCTCGTCGAGCTCACCGGTTCCCTTTTTAATGGCGCGTTCGATATTATCCTTGGGAACATTGTCGCTCTTGGCATTTTCGATGGCCGTATCCAGGCGGGGATTCATCTCGGGATCGCCACCGCCTTCGCGGGCAGCTACAGAGATTTCCCGAAGATGCTTGTTAAAAAGTTTGTTTCGCTTCTTATCTTCTTTCTTCTTTTTATGCTTTATATTTGACCACTTCGAATGACCTGCCATAGTCTGAGATCTGTTTTTAGTTTATGACATTGATGCTTTGGCACTCTTTTAAGCGAATACGTAAAAGCATATAATATAACAGATAAGTGCCTTTGCACCTAATGTAGGATCGGGAAATGAGATGGTTGAAAATTTTGTTTGCCCTCGTAGGTTATGCAAAGATCACGTATATAATCAACGATTTAAAGGAAACGAAGAATGAATATAGGAATTGTTTGTTATCCCACCTTTGGCGGCAGCGGGGTTGTGGCCACGGAACTGGCTAAAGGACTAGCCGAACGCGACCATGATGTTCATATTCTTAGTTATGCCCGTCCGGCCCGGTTGGATACCTTTCGGACCAACATCTCGTACCACGAGGTGAATATGAATACCTACCCGCTGTTTGAATATCCGCCCTACGACCTGGCGCTGGCTAATCAGATGGCTAACCTAATCGAGTACGAAAAAATTGATGTGCTGCATGTGCATTATGCCATTCCCCATGCTACCAGCGCTTACTTGGCCAAGCAGATATTAGGCGAAAAAGCAGCCCACGTACCGCTGATTACCACCTTGCACGGTACCGATATTACGATTGTAGGTAGTGATCCCAGCTACAAGAGTGTGGTCGACTTTTCGATTAACCAGAGCGATGGAGTAACGGCTGTCTCAAACTATCTGCGGGACGAAACCTATGAACGCTTCGATATTCAGAAAGACATCAAGGTTATTCCCAACTTTATCGATCTCGATCGATTTAAAAAATCCGACAAAAATCACTTTAAGAAAGCAATTTGTCCCAACGATGAAAAGGTCGTTGTTCATGTTTCTAACTTTCGTGAAGTGAAGCGCGTGCCCGAAGTTGTGAGCGTGTTTGCCCAGGTGCTAAAGCATGGTATTGAAGCCAAACTGCTTTTAGTGGGTGACGGTCCCGACCGGCAACGGGCCGAACAGCGTTGTCGTGAGTTGCAAATATGCGATAAAGTCCGTTTTCTCGGCAAGCAGGATCAGGTGGAGGATATTCTTTCTATCGCTGATCTGTTTTTGATACCATCCGGATCCGAGACGTTTGGTCTGGCGGCTCTGGAGGCTATGAGTTGCAGCGTGCCGGTAATTAGCTCGGATATCGGCGGTTTGCCCGAAGTGAATGTCCACGGTGAAACAGGGTACCTCTGTGATCTGGATGATATCGACTGTATGGGCGATTATGCGGTTAAAATTTTGTCAGATGATGATCTGCACCAAACGATGTCGCAGAACGCGCGTAAGCAGGCCAAAAAGTTTGAGATGAGCAAGGTAATCACCGAATACGAGCAGTATTATAAGCAGTGCAAAAAAGACATGGCCCAGCAGATTACGTAAAAATCATTCCTCGGCTATTCTATTGCCCAGACATGAATGACTAGGCAAAATGAAGATGCAAGCTCACTTGTAGTGAGCTTCGGTTTTCGAGCTTCTAGCCTGATGATTTATCGTCAGGCTAGAGTGTTTTTCTAATGCGTTTGTCTATTTCCTGGCCATGTAATCAAATGGGTAAAACACATATTGTTAATTATTTAGGAAAAGCTAGAATCCCACAATTATTAAATGACCTCAACAGACTCTCCATCATTACGGGCGCTCGGCTATATCATCTTTGGAGCGGCAATGGTCAGTTTTACTTCGGTATTTGTGGAGCTGGCGCACGTGGGACCCACGGTGTCAGCTTTTTACCGTATGCTATTCGGCGGACTTATACTGCTGGGCATCACACTCTTGCGGGGCGACCGCCTCTGGTTTGGTTGGAAAAGCCTGCCCATTCTCTTTATCTGTGCCTTCCTGTTTAGCCTGGATCTGTTTTTTTGGCATCGCAGCATCAATTTTGTGGGTCCGGGGCTGGCTACCATCCTCGGTAATATGCAGGTCTTTTTTGTCGCACTCCTGGCTGTGTGGGTGTTAAAAGAAAAGCTTGGCTGGCGGCTGATGGTAGCTATTCCATTTGCGGTGCTTGGGTTATTCCTGATCGTGCGAACCGGTTGGGGACAGCAGGGCGGTGAAGTTAAGCTCGGGGTATTGTATGGGTTGCTAACAGCTTTTTCGTACGCCTTGTATATTCTTACGCTGCGGAAATCACAATCTGCCGGGCAGAAACTCCGCTATTCCCTTTTTGCTAATATGGCGTGGATTAGTTTGTTATCGGCAGTCTTCTTGGGGATCACCGTAGTTGTTGAGCCGCATGCCCATTTTGGAATTCCGGATTTACAAACCTGGGGTGCCTTGATAGGACTCGGAGTAACGGGGCAAGTCTTGGGATGGGTGTTTATCTCCAAGGGGCTGCCTGAGGTTGATGCCTCGGTCGGCGGCCTGGCGCTGCTGTTACAGCCTGCACTGGCATTTATGTGGGATATTTGGTTTTTCGATCGGCCAACAACGGGACTGGAATACCTGGGAGCTGGCATCGTTCTCTTGGCCATTTACCTGGGAGCTTCGAAAAAGAAAAAAGAAAAGCGCAAATAGCCTTACTAAGTTTTGGAAACTTGGTAAGACTTGTAGTGTTTGTTTGGCTTTGCGCTCACAAAGTGTTAGCGTTATCACATTGCAAACCTCAATAAGGTGTCTCCCGTTATGAAACGTTCGCTTCGATCTCCGATTTCTGCTATTGTATTTTTCGTCCTGTTAACGATGGTGGGACTTCCGTTGGCACAGGCTCAGTTTTCGTTGTCAGACCTACCCGACTGGGAAAATCCAAGAACGATTGGCATCAATAAAGAGCCGGCGCGTGCCTCGATTATTTCCTATCCGGATGTGGAATCTGCTCTTGCCGATAAAGGCCACCAGCCGGATTCGCCCTATTTCGAATCGCTTGATGGGCAGTGGAAGTTCAAGTGGGCACAAAATCCCAAAAGTAGTCCGCAAAATTTTTACGATACCAGCTACGACGTAAGCAACTGGGATGATATTAAGGTGCCGAGCTCGTGGCAGACGCAGGGATACGGAAAGCCTATTTATTTGAATACGCGCTATCCCATTGAATCTATCATGGGCGGGCTGTTTCCGCCGCGCGTGCCGCATGATAATAACCCGGTGGGCTCCTATAGCCGGACTTTTACTGTACCTGATAACTGGGATGATAGGCAGGTTCTTATTCACTTTGGTGGAGTGAAAAGTGCGTTTTACATCTGGGTAAACGGAGAGAAAGTGGGTTATAGCGAGGGGAGTATGACGCCGGCCGAATTCAATTTGACACCCTACTTGCAAGAGGGCGAAAACACGCTGGCGGTGAAAGTCTATCGCTGGTCGGATGGCTCTTGGCTCGAAGATCAGGATATGTGGCGGTTCAGCGGTATTTTTCGCAGTGTACACCTCTATTCCAAACCGTACCTTAATTTGAATGATGTTTCGGTCCGCGGCGGACTGGATCAGCAGTACGAAGATGGAAAGCTGCACATTACTGCTGAAGTGCACAACAATACCGAAGAAGTGCAATCGGCGTCCACGGTGGAGGCGTATCTATATGACCAACAAGGCAATCGTGTAGGCGAAGGTCCTGTGGTCTCTGCAAAAACGGAGTATGATATGCCATCGGGTACATTGAGTGAGGCAGAGCTCAGGGCTACGATCGACGATCCCCAAAAGTGGGCGGCCGAGAATCCCAATCTGTACACTGTGGTGATCGTGCTTAAAGATGCCGAGGGCAATGTGATGGAGGTCTCGAAAACTCAAACGGGTTTTAGAGAGATCGAGATTCGCGACAAGATGTTTATGGTTAACGGGGAGCAGGTAAAGTTGAAGGGGGCGAACCTGCACGACCACGATCCGCAGACCGGCCGCACCGTAGATTACGAGACGATGTTGAAGGATGTGAAGCTGATGAAACGGAATAATCTAAATGCGGTGCGGATGTCGCACTATCCCCACGATTCGAAGTATTATGATTTGGCTGACAAGTATGGTTTGTATGTCATTGATGAGGCAAATATTGAGACGCACGGCATTTCGTTTCATAAAAACCTGCTGCCGGGTAGTGATCCAAACTGGGAGGATGCCACGCTTGATCGGGCACGCAGTATGGTTGAGGCTAACAAAAACCACCCTTCGGTGGTGATCTGGTCGCTCGGCAACGAAGCCGGGTGGGGCACTAATTTTGAAAAGATGGCATCGTACATCCGCACGGCCGATCCCTCGCGCCCGATTCATTACCAACACATGAACAGCGTGGCCGACATGATGAGCTACATGTATCCCACGGTGGATTACTTGCAGCGAGCGCTGAACAATCCTGAGATCGATCAGCCGATTATTTTGTGTGAGTATGTCCACTCGATGGGTAACTCTACCGGAAATATTGAGGAGTACATGGAACTGATGGAACACAATCGCAATTTTATCGGTGCCTTTATCTGGGATTGGGTGGATCAGGGTCTCTGGAAGGAAAATGAGCAGGGCGAAGACTACTGGGCATACGGCGGCGATTACGGGGATGATCCCAACGCAGGGAACTTTAATTTCAACGGCGTGGTATTTCCCGACCGACAGCCGCAGCCGGCACTGCAGAAGGTGAAGTATGCTTACCAGTATGTTGGAGTTTCGCCGGCTAATTTGATGGAAGGCAAGATTCAAGTGGCCAATAATTACTCGCACATTTCTCTTGAGGATTATCAGCTCCGCTGGTCATTGAAAGAAGACGGTCAATCGATACAGTCGGGGTCTATCAACGAATTGAATATTGCGGCTGGTGAAACCAAGCAAATTGCATTGCCAATTGAATATCCTGACCTGGAAGCCGGATGTGAGTACTGGCTGGATGTGAGTTTTCATCTTAAAGATGACACCCGTTGGGCCAAGGAGGGATTCAAGGTCGCATGGGAGCAGATGGAAATGCCTTACGCTGTTGATTCGGCGCCTGAGCTGACTATGCAGGATTCTCCAACGCTGCAAGTGAATGAGTCGGGAGATGTGATAACAGTTTCAAATGATGATTTTAGCGCTGTCATATCTCGATCGACAGGGGCATTGCAGCAGTATGAGTACGAAGGCAAGAGCCTGATTAGTGGTTCTCTGGCTCCCAAATTCTGGCGCGCGACCACTGACAACGACCGTGCAGGTTGGGGCGAAAGTCTGGACCCCTGGAGGGGTGCCGCCAATAATCGCAGCGTGCAAAGTGTAGCGGTAACAAAATCCGGTGACCGGTGCGTTTTGATCAGCGTGAATGGGAGCCTGCCGGTGGGCAAATCAACTTATCAAACGATCTATACCATTTTAGGAAATGGCGCCGTGCAGGTGGATCAGAAACTCACGCCCCTGGGCAAGGATCTGCCGCCGGCCATCCCCAAGGTGGGTATGAGCCTTCAAATCCCCAAAGCGTATGAGACCATGACGTGGTATGGACGCGGTCCTGAAGAAAACTACTGGGATCGAAGGCAGGGAATTACAGTTGGACAGTATTCCGGGCCAATTGACTCGCTTTGGGTCAACTATCCTTATCCGCAGGAGAACGGGAATCGCAGTGATGTTCGTTGGGCAGCATTTACTGATGGTCAGGGCAATGGCCTGATGGCTGTAGCCGGTAAAAAACTGAGCATCAGCGCCTGGCCCTATTCGTTACAGGATCTGGAGCAGGCCACGCATATCAACGAGCTGCCTCAGCGCGATTTCTACACCGTAAACCTGGATTATAAACAGCAGGGTGTAGGTGGTACTAATACTTGGACGGAGTCGGCTCGTGCGCTGCCAGAGTATAGGTTACCAACAAGTAAAAGTTATCGCTACACCTATTATTTACAACCGGTTTCTTCTGGGATGAGTCTAGAGAATATTGCTAATCATGCCTTCCCGAAAGAGTAGCTAGTTGTTCTAAAATCTATATGTCCCGGCACTTCTAAAGTGTCTCGGGACTTTTGCCGGGGTGTCATGTTGAGCTTGTTTCAGTATCTATAACTTATGACAGGAGATCGATACTCACATCTCCGTAGTAGGACTTGATCTTCATCCGAGTTTTGGGCTTGAAGTCGGATGAATGAAACGTGCTGATGGTCGTTAAATGGAATGCAAATAAAAAAGGCTTTCCAAGACTTTGAAGACTTGGAAAGCCTGGGTATCAAAATCGCTTTGAGAGCGTTCTACTCCCAAAATAAGTTACGAGGCCGGAGCCAGTACTTTGGAAACCTCTTCGGCTGCTTCTTTCAGAAGTACAGCCGAAATAACATCGAGGTCAGAATTGTCGATGATTTCCTTGGCTTCCTCGGCATTGGTACCCTGCAGTCGCACAATAATGGGTACATCTTCAACCTTTTCAGCGATTTCAGGATCCTTTATAGCCTCGATAACACCATTGGCCACGCGGTCGCAGCGGACGATGCCGCCAAAGATGTTAATTAGGATGGCTTTCACATTTTTGTCTTCGAGAATGATGCGGAAGCCATTTTTTACGGTCTCAACATTGGCGCTGCCACCGACGTCGAGGAAGTTGGCCGGTTCACCGCCCGAAAGCTTAATGATATCCATCGTTGCCATGGCCAGTCCTGCGCCGTTAACCATGCAGCCCACGTTGCCATCGAGCTTGATGTAACTCAATCCATGTTCAGCCGCCTCAAGCTCCACGGGATTTTCTTCCGACTTGTCGCGCAGCTCTTCAATATCGGGATGACGGAAGAGAGCGTTGTCGTCAAAGGTCATTTTAGCATCCAAGGCCATCACGTCGCCGCCCGGGGTAAGCACCAGCGGGTTGATTTCTACCATGTTGGCATCGGTCTCGAGGTAGCAGTTGTACAGGGCCATGATAAACTTCACAGCTTTTTTGAAGGCGTCGCCTTCGAGTCCCAAAGCAAAAGCAAGGTGACGCGCTTGGTTGTGCTGTAGATCCATGCCCGGCTCAACCCACTCTTTAACAATTTTCTCGGGGGTTTCGTCAGCGACTGTTTCAATATTCATGCCTCCTTCAGTAGAGACCATAATCACGTTTTTACTCTTGGCACGGTCTAGCAAGATGCCGAGGTAAAATTCTTGTTCAATTTCAACGCCGTCGGTCACGTAAATGCGCTGTACCTTTTGTCCTTCTTCGCCGGTCTGCTTGGTAACCAGCACATCACCCAACAGCGAGTCAGCCGCATCGCGTACCTCGTCAATCGTATCACAGAGGATTACACCACTGACGCCGCTGTTTTTAGTTTCACCTTTGCCACGGCCGCCAGCATGAATCTGGGCTTTGACCACAAACAAAGTGGCACCATTTTCTTTCATTTCTTTAGCTGCTGCAACAGCATCGTCAACCGTTGTAGCAGATTCGCCAGCTGGCACGGCCACGTTATATTGCTTTAGAATGTCTTTGGCTTGATACTCGTGAATTTTCATAACAACAATCTGTAGGGTTAGTAATTACCTCCGTTAAACTCGTCAACATATGGGCGCATCAACAGCCCGAGTAGTGTATCAAAATAGAGCGGTTAATATAACAAATGAATGGCAAGAATTTCAGGCTACTGGGAGGATTCTTTTTGTGAGGCGTTGCTTCGTGCTTTTTTCAAGACCTGGGCTAGTTCGTTTGGTTTTTGTGATCCGATTAGCAGCGGCCGTCCGGATTGAAAATGGAGCTTTACGCCCTTTTTGCCGTAAACGTTATATGCTTTTCCCTTACGTCCGTAGCGGATGCCCCAGCCTCCGTAGTCCAGGATGGGGCGGTAGGTTGTTGCCTGAACTTCTTCAACTTGATCAAGAGGAAAACTTTGCTCGTTAAAGTGCAGTGGAAAAAGCTGGATGGCTAGTCGATCGCTATAGACGCGTGTTGTGAGGCGTGCCGTATAGAAAGCGATGGGAAAACCCAAGGCAAAGATGAGCCAGACGATCACAAAAGTGGTATCAGACATGGAACTTGATCCAAAATCAATGCCCAGGTAGAGCTGCTGAATCATACCATAGGTCAACATAAAGCTAACCCCCAGCAGTATCAGCCAGGCCCAAATCTGGCGGAAGTGCTGTTCTTCTTCAAACAATAGGTTTTCGGATGCTGAATCCAAATTGACCTTGGCTAAATATTGGAATTGGTTGACTCATCGGCACATTTAAACCACATGAAATCTCAATAAATAAACAGTGAGCCGCAACTGTCAGTTTTTTCAGTATCCATCTTCCCATGACTATGGATGGAGAGATCAGTGAAACGATGTGACTGAAACTACGTACGTGCTGCTTAGTTTTAATAATGATAAATCACGACTCATGGTTCTATCTGCTAATAAATTTGCATTCATTGGTCTCGCTTTTCTTGCACTTGTTGCACAGCCAGTTTTTGCTCAATCCGACGATATAACGATTGAGCGTAACTCTAAGATTAAGGTGATGGTATTGGGAACCTTCCACTTCCACCATTCCTCGGATCAGTACGATATCATGACGTCGAAACATCAAGAGGAGTTGGATGAGGTTTTGACCTCGCTGGCTCAGTTTGAGCCAACAAAAGTTATGCTGGAAGCGGCTTATAAAGATTCCGTCAAATTTGATAGTCTTTATCAACAGTATCGGAAAGGGAATCTCGAGCTTACACGGAATGAACGTCAGCAGCTTGGACTTAGGCTGGCCAAGCGTCTAAATCATAACACGGTGTATGCGGTGGATTATAAGTTGAGTTGGCCCTACGGCGAAGTGATGGGATGGGCCAAGAACAATGCCCCGAAATTTACCAACTTTTATAATAACTGGAACCAACGGATGGATGATTATCAGGAACGCTTGTACAAGGATGCAACGCTTTCCGAAATCCTGCAGTGGCTAAACAGCGAGGACTATCGTGATCGCCTGAAAAATGTACGTATGAGACGTTTAGAGTTGGGAGCCGGCTCAAATTTTATGGGAGCGAAACCTATTTCATCGTCGTACGAGCGTAATCTTAAGATTTTTGCCAACATTATAGACAATGCCGAACCGGGCGATCGAGTTATTACTATTTTTGGTGCAAGTCATGGCTATTTCCTACGGGAATTTGTACAGATGCATCCCGATACTAAGCTGGTAGAAACGCTTGATTACTTATCGGACTAGAAAAGCTCATATGAGATACCAAATCGTATAAACCGGGCGTAAGCTTTATTGACGCCTCCGACCCAGCCGGAGCGGTAGTTGTAAAGCCCGTAGGAATAACCAACCGAAAGTCCCCACTTTTTATAATGACCGGTTACCGAAGTGCGGAGACGGTAATCGGTATTTGGTTTATTGCGTTCATAGTTTGTGCTGATGGTTGATCCATCATTGAGTGTGGCTTCACCAATCTCTTTACTGCTCAGCGGCAGGCCAGCTTCTGGTCCAACCGTTACATCCATATCAAAATCCCAAACCGAAAAGCGGTATCCTAGGAAGGGATAGATATTGACAAACGTGTGTTGGAAGATGGTGTTGCCGGATGCCTCAACCTGGGCGTTGAGTCCAGTAATATGCACACTGCTGCGCAGGATTTCGTAACCTGATTGGAGTCCAAACACGAAGTGGCTTTGCGTAATGCGCTGCGCCTGCCCCGTTAGGCCATACGAAAGAGCGTTGTTGCTTCCATAGGGATTATTGGTGTATGCACTTCCGTCTGATCGCTGGTTGATATAGGTAAACTCAGTGGCCGACTTTCCGTTAAAAGAAAACAAACCCGAATTCAGGTGAACAGAATATTCGGTGTCTTGTGCATACGAAGAAGTGATAATGATAAAAAATAAAAGTAATAATCCCAGCTTTCTCATAATGAACGTAATGATATGTTAAACTGATATTTAACCAATTTGCCTATTATACACGTTTAATGAGGCTTGTAACTATAAGCAGATTATTGGTATCCCCGGATTCGTATTTTGCGCAGTTTGCTGCCGTCTGCATCCATAATATAGAGCTCATTGGTTCCGTTCCGATCTGAACAAAATAAGATTTCATCGCCATCGGGTGACCAGGAAGCATAATGGTCGTCCCCGCCTTGTCCGGTCAACCGTTTTAGATCTGTGCCATCGGCATTGATGGTGAAGATATCCGAGTCACCGTAGCGGTTGGAAATAAACAGCAGTTTTTCGCCGTCGGGTGACCATTGCGGGCCGAGATCAAAGTGGGGATCGGAGGTTAGTTTCGTTTGGTTGGATCCGTCGGCATTCATCATGTAGATATTAAAATCGCGTTCTCGATCAGATGAGAATGCAATCCTGCTGCCATCGGGCGACCATGTGGGATCCAGCTCAATGGAGTGTGGGGAATAGGTCAGCCGGGTTTGCTCCTGGCCATCGGGACGCATCTTATAGATTTCCATATTGCCATCGCGATTCGATAAAAACAGGATTTCTTCTCCACTGGGAGAAAAAAATGGATATACATCAGTCGAATCATTGAAGGTGAGTTTACGCATATCCTGAGTGTGTCGATTGCGCAGGTAGATATCCATGTCACCGTCTTCACTGGAATGGTAGAGCACATTGCGTCCATCAGGTGACCAGGACGGCAGGTCGCCGCTGCGGGCTGCACTGATCGAGAACTCCCGTTCTTCATCCACGGCCGAGGACAGATCATAGTGATACTGGCGTTCGCGCTCTGAGAAAAAAGCCACTTCGTTTCCATCAGGGGACCAGGACGGGTAGTAATCATTGGCCGGGTGACCACTTATATTTTGGATCTCATTGGTGTTCAGGTCGATCACAAAGATGTCGAAATCGCCGTAGATGGACGAGGCAAAAGCGACGTGATCACCGTCGGGAGACCAATAGGGTTGGATGTGGGCAACGCTGTCGGGATTGATGAGCTGAGCCGATGCGCTTGTTGTTATTACCAATAGTAAGCTTAGCAACGTGGATAAGCGTTTCATGGCGTTGGCCTGTTTTGTGAATGCTATATAACAACATTAACAAAATTATGGCTTTAAAACAGCATCTTTGTTTGGCATCGGTAGAATGCTAAGCATCCTTAATGCTTGTTGCGGATCGTCTTGAGTACCTCCTGCCAATTTTGGCAGATAAAGTCAGGCTGTGGTTCAACCTCATCCTTTCCCAAGCGGGTGAACTCCGTAAATAATATCGCTCCCATGCCCATATTTTTAGCGCCGGTGATGTCGGTGTCCAAGCGGTCGCCAATATGCCATGATTGATCGAAGGAGCTGCCGGTTGCTTGTAGTGCTTGCTTGTATGCTTTGGGATTTGGTTTGCTGACTCCCGTTTCATTGCTGAACACAAAGCCTTTGAAATATTTATGAAGTCCGGCCCGATCCAGGTATTCACGCAGTACGCGACCCGGGGAATACATGGTATCCGATATCAGTGTCAGCGGATACTGTTCTGCAAGTTTGGGAATAACTTCCAGGGCCCCCTCGGCAAGCTGTGGTGGTCCTTCCCAAAGTGATTCCTCAAATTCGTTGACCAGATAATCCTGCTCTTCTTTTGAGGCCGGGATATCAAGGTAATCCAGGATGCTTTTGACAAGCTCTATGGTTTCAGGGGTACGCTGGTGATTCAGCCAAATGTGATGAAATTTATCCGAAGCGACACTTTTGGCCTTGTCATATTCTTCATCGGTAATAGCATCGTTATATTGGCTGGCGATGTTTCGAACAGCCTTGATACGAACGTTGCGTCTTGTGCTGCCCCCTGTCTCAGCTTGAACGAGAGTATTCCAAAAATCTATCGAAATCATTAAAAGTCATTTTAAAAGTTAACATATAATCTGATTGCCTGAAGTGTCGATCCTTCAAACAGCGAGCGTAATGTATTGGAAAAAAAATTACTGAAGGAAGCTTGCACGCTTCATTTTATTGATGTTTGATAAGATGGATCCAACTGTGCAATAACCTGCCCAATGTTATCAAAACTGCCAATATTGTGTTTTGCGAGCCAGCCTTTATCCTGATCGGCTTCGTGCCGTGATCGAATAAAAAAGGGCGTCATTCCAAGCTTAACAGCAGGTTTGAGATCCGTAAGCTTGTCGCCGGCCATATATGATTGCTCAAAATCGATGTCGTGTTTTTTAGCAGCTTTTTCAAACATGCCCGTTCCCGGCTTGCGATCGGCAGGTGCATACTTCTCGTTGAGATCATGCTTGGGATGGTGTGGGGCATAGTACCAGTCGTCAATCGCCAGATCTTGTTTTTGTAGTTCTTGGTCAACCCAGCTGTGTAGGTGGTCCACATCCTCTTCGGTATATCGCTCCCGTGCAATGCCCGATTGGTTGGTGACGATAATAATCTTGAAGTCGTGTTCATTCATCCATTGTAAGGCATCCAACGCCCCCTCGCACCAAGCCCATTCCTCCGGTGTGTGTACAAAATTGTAGTCCACGTTGATGGTGCCGTCGCGATCCAGGAAAAAAGCTTTGTTCATCGGTGACTTGGTCGAAATTAATTGTGAAAGAAAGCTTGCATTATTATCCGATTGAAAATACGAAATAAGCGCTGGCAATAATAAAATTCCGATTAAGCTTAATAAACATTTTAAATTGAGTTACTTTGTGTCATTCCCTAAATTCATCCAGCTGTGAAGATCGAATTAAATTACTGCCTTTGAATTCTGTAAAAATAATGTCGGCCGAGGATCTGAGTCGCACCTATTTGCGATTTGCCCACCAGTTTCTGGAGCCGCACGACGATCCCCAACGATTGGCGCTCATCGGCATGCAAACGCGTGGCGTATACATGGGCAAGCGCATTGTAGAGCTAATCGAACAAGAGTTTGGCCTTCAGCTCGACTTTGGTGTTCTGGATGTTACCTTCTACCGCGATGATTTTAGGACCAAGCTGAAGATGCCGGAAGTGAAAGTCACTGAAATTCCCTTTGATTTGTATGAGCGCGATGTGATTTTGATTGATGATGTACTCTATACGGGACGTACGGTACGTTCGGCTATGGATGCACTGATGGATTACGGGCGGCCCAGTAGCATCAAGTTTTGTTGTATGGTGGATCGCGGTCACCGCGAGCTGCCAATTTGTGCTGATTATGTGGGCACGAAATTGCCGACACATGTGAAAGAAGAGGTGAGCGTGAAGGTGAAAGAGCTGGATGACGAAGACGCGGTCTATATTGTGAAAAATCCGGATGAGGAGGAACAATAATGAGCGAAGAGCTGGAGCTGAAAGATACCGACCATGAGTTTGCCCACAAGCACCTGTTGGGACTCACGGACTATTCAAAAGAGGATATCCAGTACGTTCTGGAGCAGGCCAAGTATTTCAGAGAGATTTTAGATCGACCGGTGCCTAAAGTGCCCACGCTTCGGGATAAGACCATCGTGAATTTGTTTTACGAAGACAGCACCCGCACCAAGCTCTCGTTTGAGCTGGCTCAGAAACGCATGGGCGCCGATGTGGTGAACTTTTCCAAGGGGTCATCGAGTGTCCAGAAGGGAGAATCACTCAAGGATACCATTCGCAACATTAGCTCCATGAAAATTGATATGGTGGTAGTCCGGCACAAAAGTCCGGGCGTGCCCCACTTTTTAACGCGCTGCGTGGATGCGGCGATCATCAATGCTGGGGACGGCGCGCATGAGCATCCTACCCAAGCACTGCTCGACATGTTTACCATGCAGCAGGTGTATCCCAACCTTGAAGGACGAAATATTGCGATTATCGGTGATATTGCTCACAGCCGCGTAGTGCGATCCAACGTGATTGGATTGCTGAAGCTGGGAGCCAACGTCACGCTCTGCGGCCCCAAAACGATGATGCCGGCTTATGTGCATGAGCTGGGTGCAGAGGTATCCCACAATCTCGAAGAGACCCTGGGCTGGTGTGATATTGCGATGGCGCTTCGAATACAGCTGGAGCGCCAGGAAAATGGCACCGAACTATTTCCCAGCATTCGGGAGTATCATCAGCTATTTGGGATAACCGAACGCCATCTCGAGAAGTATCCCGATTTTACGATCATGCATCCCGGCCCTGTAAATCGCGGCGTGGAAATGGATAGTGCCGTAGCCGACAGCGATCGCTCGATTATCCTGAGCCAGGTGACTAATGGTGTGGCCGTGCGTATGGCTATTTTGTACCTGCTTAGCGGTGGTAGTCGCGTGTAATCAGATGAGCCATGACCCGCTCTTTTCGTACGTGCAAAAAATAGCTTTTAGAAAACGGTTTTAGAGAGTAAGGCAAGGTGCTATTAGGTTATATAGATAATATGGGTAATATTGTCCATCAATTTATAGCTTAAAAGTAAGCTGTATTGGGATGAAAAAAATAAATCCATCTCACTTCTTCTTGCGTACATAAATATTGAAGGCTAACAAATAATTACCATGGAAAGTAACTTAAGCAGGCTTCGGGGAGTGTCCTCATTTGCATTGGAACTGGATGAGTATCAGGAAAAGCTACGTCCGTTTGTAGAACTGGCGCAATCTATTACAGGATCTGTTACCTGTGAGATTAATATTATTGATGCTTACAACCAGTGGACGATCTCACGTACCGAAGAAGAGTTTAAAGTGCTCGCTAAAGAAGAAAGTATCTGTCAGCATACAGTAGCTAAGAATGAGCCGCATGAGGTGCACGATCTAGAGAGTGACAGTCGATACCATAATCGGGCGTACGTGGAAGGGAGCCCATGGTATCGTTATTATTGTGGCGTGCAACTAACCACTTCGGATGATTTGAATATTGGTTCGCTGTGTGTGCTCGATACAACGCCGAAGCACCTCGACGATCAGCAGAAGAAACAGCTCCAGCATATTGCTGATGCAATTGTTGATAAGCTTGAGAAAGAGCGAGATCTCAAGGAGATGGTATCAAAATTGGATGAGCTTAAAGATACGTTTCATAAGTTTAATCACGATATGCGCAACCCCATTAATGGTATTGTGGGATTTACTAAGATGTTGACAGATGAGGATGTGACCGAAAATAGGGAGAGAAAGCTTGCTATGATCCGGGATTGTGCGCTAACGATTTCTGATGAGATGGAGGCGATGTTACAAGCAGTTGACGATGACAGTAGGCACCGGCTGCGAAAAAAAGTACCGTTGGTTAAACTTCCTGAAAAAATTGATCGTTTGTATCGACCACAGGCGGAAAGCAAAGAGATCTCTTTGACTTTGAATTACGGTGTAGAAGAGGAAATAGTGCCGCATTATTATGTGACCAAGATGACCCAAATTGTGGGCAATCTCGTGGCCAATGCTCTTAAGTTCACCAGTGAGGGCGGCGGTGTAGAGGTCGCCTTTGAGAAAAATGATGCCCAGCACTTGCAAATCACGGTGAAAGATGATGGGATAGGTATGGATCCCGACCAGGTTGAGGCTTTTAATAAGCAAGAGGAAGTTTTTGGCACGGAGGGAACGGCCGGAGAGGTGAGTTACGGTATTGGCCTGCAGCATGTACGAGGGCTGGTTCGAGCAGAGGGCGGTTCTATTGAAGTGGAGTCTGCCAAGGGAGAAGGAACCTGTTTTACCGTTAGCTTGCCGTTGTGATGAGAGAGTCTGGTTGGTAACGACAAAAGTGTTCAATTTAAGACCATTTGATCTTATCAAATCCAGCTCTATATAGATCCCGACAAAAACCAAACCAACTTTAAGAAAAAGGAACGTGTAACATGTCCAGGCTTTTTCTGTTCTAATATAATCAGATCAAAGGGATCAAATTGATTAATGAGATGTCTGAGTTGTATTGAGAAATGGTTGGGTTTATCACACCGTAACCTCAGAGGATTTCTCAACCAGTTCCCAATACGGTTAAAAAGCGTATCCCAATGACAAGGAAGGCAATATATTTGGTCTTTGATCACATTAACCAGAGAGCATGCAACTAAGCTGTTGGTAGCACCCAAATTTCATCAGCGTAATGCTCCCGGTAATGGAAATTCAGCATCCACAAGAATAGCCAAAGCTCAGCAATGGTTTTGCGGGAGATTACCTCCCATTTCAGGTTTATAGTTTGGGTAAAGCAATCGCCAAAGGTTAGGTTGGGTGACCAACGTTTTATACTGTTAACAATTATTTTATATCGATTTGGAAACTTTGAGGCTAAAAAGTTTGTATAACATATTCATACTTTTTTATTTTGGTCACTTTCTGACTATCAGTCATTTGTTTGTTAATATAGAATTTTATGGGAACAGAAGAACGCAAAGCACGAGAAAAGGAACGCCGACGAAAACAGATCATAGATGCGGCTGAGAAGATTATTTTCTCCAAAGGACTAGAGCAGTCCACAATGGATGGAATAGCTGAAGAAGCTGAGCTAAGCAAAGGAACGTTATACCTGTATTTCAAAAACAAGACTGAGTTATATCTTGCAATAACCGAACGCGGTTCGAGTATGCTGAACGCTCGGTTCTCGAAAGTTTTCACCAGTGCGCACGATCATACCGGCATTGAGTTGATACGATTAATTGGGGAAACGTACTTGACCTTTGTGCGCGAAAATCCCAACTATTTTAAGGCATTTATGTACTATGAGTCGCTCAGCGACGTGAAAGAGCTGGAGAAAAGTGAATTTGCACAGTCCTGTGAAGAGAATCGGCGGGAGGCCCTCAACTTTATCATCCGGGCCCTTCAGATTGGTATGCAGGATGGTACGGTTGATGACAGCTATGATCCCAAAGAGCTGGCAGTAGTGATCTGGTCGAGCACGCGCGGTATAACAACTGTTAGTCATATGAAGGGAGTAGGTCACCATTTTGAAGTTCTGGATGATATGGAGATCCCGGTAGATGCCCTTTTCGAGAATTTCTTAAAACTGGTAGGTACTGGTATTGCTACTGAAGAAGCTCGAAAAAGTAGATGACTGACAGTCAGAAGATTGAAACAAGTTAAATCCAAGGGCGTACAACCCGGCTCTTGGAAACAAAGAGTTTAGAAAATTTAAAATTATTCCAACGGCGATATGTTACATTCTTTTACTACTGCTTTTAGATCCCTTTCCAGAGCAGTTGTCTTGCTGACGATGATTGTTTGTTTCGTCGGTACTACGGCTAAGGCCCAGGAAGCCGATACTACATCGATTTCGAATGCGATGGGCTCACAGAAAGTATTGAAGCTTACCGAAGCTATACAGGTTTCTTTGGCCAACAATTCCCAGATCAAACGATCATTATTTGATCTAAAAATAGCAGATGAACAGGTCACCAAAGCGTGGAGCTCTGTGCTCCCAGATGTTTCAGCTTCAGCCACATATACTCGAAACCTGGAAATTCCCGTCAATTTTGTGCCGGCACAATTTTTTGATCCTAATGCACCAGCCGGGGAACTGGTGCCTCTGCAATTTGGTACTGATAATAATTGGCAGGGCGGACTCTCTGTTGAACAGACCTTATTTCGTGGAGAAGCTTTCGTGGGCATTAGTAGCTCAAAAGTATTCAAGGCGGTACAGGCCGAAAATTTGCGGGCTACATCGCAACAGATTGTTACCCAAGCCCGACTAGCCTATTACCAGGTGCTGGTTGCAGAAGAGCAGCTACGCTTGCAGGAATCCACCGTTGAACGCTTGGAAAAGAATTTGACTGAAAATAAAGCTCGTTTGAAAGCAGGTCTCGTTGATGAGTATGCGGTACTTCAGGTGAGAGTTCAGCTTCAAAATCAGCGTCCGCAACTCACACAAGCCCGCTATGCTGTTGATCAGGCTTATCGAGATTTAAAAGAGGTGCTGGGAGTTCCGCTGGATTTAGAATTTTCGGTTCAGGGTGATTTAAATTCCTTTGATGTTACGTCCGATCAGGCCATAAAGAAGATTAATAAAAACCTTAAACAGGTAGATAGCATGACGCCTTATCAGTTTGAAAGGCGAACAAATATTACCGATCTCGCTACCAATTTACGGGGAGATATCCGTGTGCTTGAAAAACAGGAAGCACTTAAGCAGCGAGAAATAAAGGCAATCAAGAGTCGATTTCTGCCTTCTCTTACTGCCAACTATAATCTTAATTGGTCGGCAGCTCAAACAGGGAATCCCGTTTTCTTTGGTTCAGAAGATACTCGCGCTCGATCCCAGACCTTGGGCTTTACATTTAGTTTGCCACTATTCCAGGGTTTCGAGCGAAGTTCGGATCTGGATATTGCTCAAATTGAGAAAAAGGATCTTGAAGAGCAGAAACGGGGGGTTATGCGATCTGCCAAGAATGAAATTCAGTCGGCGCGGGAGTCGCTGAATCAGGCTATCGAAACGGCCCCAGCCCGCGAGCAGGCCCTTGAGTTGGCACGCGAAGGATATGAAAGAGCCAAGGCCCGGCTCAAAAATGGTCTGGGATCGCAACTTGATGTGACCAATGCCGAGCTGCAGCTTCGGGAGGCCGAAGCCAACTACGCCCGAATGGTGTATAATTATTTGTCAGCCAAGGCACGGTACGATCAGGCTATTGGCATGGTACCGTTTGTGGATAACGATCGACCGACATTAAACGACTAAATTCAATTATTACAATCAATACAATGAATAAGCAATTAATACTCAAAGGAATTTTAGCAGTTATTTTGCTATCCGGTTGTTCTGCAGAAGAGCAGCAAACCTCCGAAGGGGATCTGGTAAAAACAGTCAATGTTGAAACACAAACTATTGAAGAGCAGTCGTTTGAACGATACCTGAAACTGGTGGGAACTGTTGAGGCACAGAATGACGTGCGAATCTCGGCAGAAGTGGCTGGCCGTATTACCAAGTATTTTGTGGAACAAGGTGATGATGTGCAAAAAGGTGATCCTATCCTGAAAATCGACGATTCCCAACTCGTCCGTGAAAGAGAAAGATTGGAAGCAGTTACCACGCAGGCTAAAGAGAACTACGAGCGACTGAAACGACTGTACGAGCAGGACAGCGTGGGTTCTGAAATCGATTATCTGAATGCAAAATACAATTATGAGCAGAACAAGGCATCGCTCGAGGCTGTTAAAGTAAATATTGCCAAGACAACCGTGAATGCCCCCTTTGATGCAACAGTGGAAAATATTTTGCTGGAAGAAGGCGAAATGGCTAGTCCCGGGGCTGTACTGCTGCGTCTTATCGGGACCAACAAGCTAAAAATTTCAACCGGAGTGCCATCAACTTACTCTGATGTTGTAAACAAGGGCGACATAGCACAGGCTTGGTTTGATTTCCAGCGAGCCGACACGTTGCAGTTGCCGATTTCGTTTGTAGGAAAGAGCATTAGCCCGCAGGCCCGGACGTTTGAAGTAAAAATGAAGCTGCCCAATGAGGTACAAGAGTACAAAGTAGATATGATAGCAAATGTGATGATTAGAACGCTTCAGGAGGATGATGCCATTGTGATTGGGCAGGAGTACATATATCAGGATGGTGGTAAAAATGTAGTGTATACACTGGGTGAAAATGAAGAAGGCAAGCCTATTGCACGGAAGAAGCCTGTGACACTCGGCTCGTCATACAAAAACAATGTCATTATCCGTGAAGGACTGCAGTCTGGTGACCAATTGCTAACGGTCGGTTCTTCGTTCCTGCAAGATGGTATGCGGGTGACTATTGTAGAGTCGAGAGACGACAAAATTGCTCAACAAAATTCGTAAGGTATTTTAAGGATGGACAACTTAGAGTCTTCAAATCAAAATATAGCCGGAAATGGCAAGAGCGGATCGGCCAATCAAAAAGAGTTTGGGTTGTCTTCGTTCTCGATCAACAATCGTATCAGCGTGCTGGTGCTGATTGTGTTGGTAGCCATTATGGGCGTTCAGTCTTATTTGAATATCCCCAAGGAGTCTTCACCGGATATTACGATTCCCAATATCATGGTGATTACCACCTATCCCGGGGTATCGCCCGAGGACATGGAGAGCCTGGTGACGCGCAAGCTTGAAGAAGAGTTGAGCGGAATTTCTGATATCAAAGAGATGAATTCAACATCAGCCGAGGGATATTCCAATATCAACATGGAATTTAACTCGGATGTAGATATCGATGATGCCATGCAAAAGGTACGCGAAAAGGTGGACCTGGCAAAGCCCGAGCTGCCATCGGAGGCCGAAGATCCAGTCATTCAGGAAATAAACTTTTCAGAATTTCCGATTATGCAGGTCAACGTGTCCGGCCAATATGGACTTGTAGAACTCAAGGAGATTGCCGAAGACCTGCAGGATCAAATAGAAAGCATTCCCTCTGTGCTGGAGGTCAATTTAGCGGGTGGCCTGGAACGCGAAATTAAAGTGGATGTGGACCTGCCCAAAATGAAGTACTACGGCCTGAGTTTTGGGGACATCATTGCTGCTATCCAGCGAGAGAACGTGACGGTGCCCGGTGGTAATATTGAGGTGGGCAACAAGAAGTTTTTGCTCCGTGTGCCGGGTGAATTTGAGTCGGTTGATCCCATCGAAGATATTGTTATCGATGCGCCCGACGACAAGCCCATTTACATCCGTGATCTTGCAGATGTAAAGTTTGGGTTTAAGGAGCGCGAAACCTATGCCGAGTTGAACAATGATCCCGTTATTTCGCTTTCGATTGTGAAGCGAAGCGGTGAAAATATTCTTGAAACCTCTTCAGCAGTAAAATCTATCTTGGATAAAGAGCTGCCGAGCCTGCCACCCACGACTAACTTCGAGATTACCTCGGATCAGAGTAAGGATATAAATTCAATGGTGAGCAGCCTGGAGAACAATATTATTTCTGGCTTGCTGCTGGTGGTAGGTATTTTGCTCTTTTTCCTCGGGGTGCGTAATGCGTCGTTTGTGGGCGTAGCCATCCCCATGTCGATGTTTTTGTCCTTTATCATCATTAGCGCGCTGGGCATGACCATGAACATGATTGTGCTGTTTTCGTTGATCCTGGCGCTCGGTATGCTCGTGGATAATGCCATTGTGGTGGTGGAAAATATTTATCGCTATCTGGAAGAAGGTTTTGACAACTTTACCGCGGCGAAAAAGGGAACCGGAGAGGTGGCTGTTCCCATCATTTCAGGTACACTTACAACCCTAGGTGCGTTCTTCCCGTTGTTGTTCTGGCCCGGTGTGGTAGGTGAGTTTATGGGATATCTGCCCCAAACACTGATTATTACGCTGAGTAGTTCTCTATTTGTGGCGCTTGTAATTAATCCGGTGTTATGTGCGCTCTTTATGAATCTCGACCAAGCTGATGGCTCAAATAAGCCCAAGATGACGCGTAAAGGGAAGTGGGTGCTTTCTGGTTTCGCCGGGCTGTTGCTGTTGGTTGGGCTGTTTAACAGCGTGCTTACCTGGTCGATGTTGATTGTGGCGGGACTAATCCTCTGGCTGGCCAACCGCTATGTGATGAGTCCATTGGGTAACTGGTGGCAACAAGAAGGATTGCCCAAAGTGCTGCAAAAGTATGAGGCTACTTTGCGCTGGTCTCTGGATCACGGCAAAACCATCGTCGGAATTTCTGTCCTGGTTTTGGTTTCTAGTTTTGTTGTCTTTGGCATGTTTAATCCCGGGATCGAGTATTTCCCTGAAGATATCCCACCGGCGCGGGCGTACGTGCAGATCGAAGCCCCTGTGGGCACTAATGTGGAATTTACGAGATCAATAGTGGATGAAGTGGAGCGGAAAGTGCCCAATATCCCTAACAGTGGGGATGTGGAATCGGTGCTCAGTACAGCGGGTTCAGCGATTACTTCCGGTCCGGGTTCCAATCAGGGTAGTTCGGCACACCTGGGAACCGTCGTACTAAACTTTAAGGATTACCAAGAGCGCGAAGGAACTACTTTTGAACTGATGGAGTATGCACGTAGTAATTTTGGGAAAGGTATTGCCGGTGCTCAGCTTACGGTCGAGGAGCCACAGCAGGGTCCACCATCAGGCAAGCCGATTAATCTGGAGATTTCGGGAAAAGAAATGACGCAGCTCCAGAAAATTTCCGAGCGGGTACTTACCATCCTTGAAAATGATCCCGTTTACAGCAAGCTTGATGGCCTAGAGACTGATCTTCCCGAACCGAGTCCCGAGGTCCGCGTAAATGTAGATCGTGAAAAGGCAGCCGTTTATGGGCTCTCTACACAGGATATTGGTAGTACCGTTCGTCAGGCCATCAATGGTGTGGAAGCCTCCCAATATCGTGATGGAAAGGATGAATACGATATTACCGTGCGACTGGATAAGCAATACCGAAATGATCTGAGTGCCCTGCAGGATCTGCACATTGTAGGAGATGAAGGACGTCAGGTGCCGCTGTCTAGTGTTGCTTCGTGGGAGAACCGCGAAGGCCTTGGCGGTATCAAGCACAAAGATCAGGAGCGTGTTGTCACGGTAATGGCGGATGTGCGGTCCAGCTATAATGCCAATGCGGTACTTCAGGAGGTTCAGACCGTGCTGGATGATTACATCTCTAATGAAATGCCCAGCGGCTATGATGCAAACTGGACGGGTCAGCAAGAGGATCAGCAGGAAGCGATCGACTTCCTGTCGATGGCGTTTCTGATTGCGCTGTTCCTCATTGCCTTTATTCTGATTTCGCAATTTAACTCAATCAGCAAGCCCTTTATTGTGATGACCTCTGTAGTGATGTCAACGGCAGGGGTCTTTTTTGGACTGGTGATCTTCCAGATGCCGTTCGTGATTATCATGACCGGGATCGGGGTGATTTCGCTAGCTGGTGTGGTGGTTAATAACGCTATTGTGTTAATCGACTACATCGATATCCTGCGAACGCGCGATAACATGCCGCTTTATGAAGCTCTGGTACAAGGGGGTAAGGTCCGTTTCCGACCCGTGATTCTTACGGCTCTGACGACTACGCTCGGGCTGGTACCGCTGGCCATAGGTTTTAACCTCGATTTTATTACGCTGGTGAGTGCACCGGCCGAATTCTTTGGTAACATTGGGGAATACCTCTACTGGGGTGGGGAGCAGGCAGCTTGGTGGGGTCCCATGGCTGTGGCTGTGATCAACGGGCTCATATTCGCAACCTTCTTAACGCTTATTCTGGTGCCTGTGCTATACTACTTATTTGAAAAAGGACGACGTAAAGTGAACTTGTTCTTCTTCGACGACCGGGATCCCGGTATCATTGTCGAATCGCCCAACGCCAACGGCAATCAGAGAAAACATCACGATACCGAAGGTACAGTGACGTCGTAGTAATTTCGCTTGAAACTCTGAAAGGGTTCGGAACCCTTTCAGAGTTTTTTGGCCAAACTTTCTGTTACAAATTACAAACTTGCGACAGTTCATTGTTGTCTCAGCTCTGAGGGAGTTGAATTCCCGATCACAGGTTGTTAGGACCAAGTGTTCATTTCGAGCGAAAGTGAGAAATTTTTATTTATGGCTTGCTCCTCGGCCTTAAATCGTCGTACTTCCTCATTGGATGACTGGTCTTGCCATCTGATGAGTATATGGGGCACCAGCATTCGTCCGACTTCAACCCTAGAAATCGGATGAAGATTATACCCACTTCAATAAGCTAGGGCTTCAAAAGTTTCCGCCCCTTCAAAGTGCCGGAGATTTATCAAATGATTTGGGATGACCGGCTCTGTAAAAAATTGTATCTTTGCCAATCGGATTTAATACCAATCAAATTATAGTCTTACGTCGTGATTCAACGTATTCAGTCAGTCTTACTTTTCCTAGCATTTCTACTGGACGGCAGCGTCTTTTTCAACGCTCTGTATAGCCATGCTGTGAATGATCCGCGAGGATGGGTAGGCATCACCTTTGCAATCGTGTTAACCATCGCCATGATGGCCTCCCTTGGTTGTATTTTTCTGTACAAGAATCGCAATAATCAACTTCGATGGGTAGGGCGCCTACTCATTCCGCAAGTGGTTGCTTTTGGTTTTGGGCTAGGCATATATATCTCGCTCGGTGGTTTTGGCACCTATCTCTGGGATGAAACCATCGGCTTGGGACTGCTTCTCCTGGCATTTGTTGCTCAACTATATGCCCGCAAAAAAATCAAAGACGACATCGAGCTGGTCAAATCAATGGATCGCATCCGATAGGCTGGTATAATCCCAATTTCTTTGTCCCTATCTTATGGCTGATGACTATCCCAAAGTCAAAGTATTGGCTGTATTGTTGGCCGGGCTTACGGCTTTTGGATTTGCCCCTATTCTTGTTCGCTTTGCGCCGAACACCTCCCCCTTGGTGCTGGTCGTCTATCGCACCGTGTTTGCTGCTGGTATGCTGCTGCCGTTCTGGCTCTGGATGCGCAGCTCTGAGCAACGCGAGGGCAAGGGCAAAGAGCGTCTCTGGATTGCCCTTTCAGGTGTATGCCTGGGACTGCACTTTACCTGCTGGATCTCATCCCTTTATTACACTTCCGTGGCTTCGGCATCCGTGCTGGTTACCATCCACCCGATCATTATGATTTTGGTCGAACGCCTTTGGTTTAAACGCGGTTTTGCTAAAACAACGTGGATAGGTGTGATTTTGGCCTTTGGCGGTTCGCTTCTACTGGGCATATCCGACAGTCAGATCGAGCAGGATTTTGCCGATCCGCTGTTCGGCAACTTCCTGGCCTTGACGGCCGCTGTTATTTTTGTGGTGTACCTGTTGATTGGCCAACAAATCCGCAAAAAAAGAGAGTGGATCGATTACGTTTTTCCTGTCTACTTCTATGCTGCTGCAGCCTGTCTGCTGATTGCTATTGTGCTGGGAAAAGATTTGCTCAATATCTCCACCATAGGCGTCTGGGCCGGGGCCGGACTTGCCTTTGGTCCGCAGATACTGGGCCACGGTTCCATGAACTACGCCGTCAAGTATGTATCGCCGACTCTTCTTTCTACCCTGATTTTGGTCGAGCCACTTTTTGCTTCTGTGCTGGCCTTTTTCCTCTTTGCCGAGCTGCCGCCGGTGACGTCCATCATTGCCATGATTATTATTTTAGCTGGCGTTGGACTTACCTGGAGGCGGAAATCTAAAGAATAATCCCTCCTTATCTGATAATTGGGTTTGTCATCTGATGATGAGGAATATCAAAGTTCCAGTCATTTCGTAGTACCGCGGATTTGTTAATTAAAAAACCTGCCAGGATCCAGAATCCTGGCAGGTTTGGTAGTGTCAGACTTTCCAAGCTTTCGATACTTGAGAATTACTTACAGATGATTACATCATCGCAATCATCGCCACCGGGGGAAACGGCGACATCTTTGGAGTACGTTGCCTGTTTACCGCTGCTCGAAATATCAACCTTGACGCCGGCCGTATTTACGGAGGAACTCGTATTAAAGAAGGTATAAGAAAACGTGTCAGAGTTGCTTCCGGCTGCATGCCAACTGTCGTTACGGTCGACTTTATAATACCATTGGTAACTAACCGTACCCTCAGCATTATCAGGAACAGCTGTCCAGGTACCTTGCGATCCAGAATTTAACGTTCCAGGTCCTGTTATCGATACCTCCAAAGGAAAGTCGTAAATAGCAATTGGATCTGCATTACTGTCTGGATCATTATCGACTGTACTATCTGCTGCAATATTGTTTGGGTTAACCAACAGTAAACCGGCTATATGTGGGGCAGCATATGATGTGCCATCATCACTACCGTTAGAGAAGCCGTAGCCCCAACCTCCACCAATATGTAGAGATGGGACACTGACGCCGGGCCCAGCATAATCAACCGGTGGATTTCCATAATTGGAAAATGAGGCAAAATCACCAGTATTATCAAATGCCGAAACGGTCCATATGTTACTATGATTTAAACGAGCAGGAGATTGATTATTTGTGTTCTCACTGTCATTTCCCGCGGCTATAGCAAACTTCAATCCGTTATTGGCTGCCGTAGTATGCTATTTTCTAAGGTTGGAAGAGGTATATCAACACTAGGATCTGAACCATCTGTATCCCATCCTAAACTGAGATTGACAACATCACCTTGAGAAAATTCATTAGCCACATATTCAACTCCGGCCTTTACATCGCTAGTCCAACAATCTCCTGTATCCTCACAAACCCGAACGGAGACAACTGTTGCACCGGGAGCTATCCCAACAATATCTTCTGTGTTGTCTTTGGCTGCTATAATACCAGCAACATATGTCCCATGTCCTAGATCATCATCTGCATTTTCGTTGTCTACAAAAGAAGTGCTCAGGTTTGTATTAACATTCAATTCCGGATGGTCTAAATCTACACCGGTATCTAGCACCCAGGCTGTATTCCCTGGATCTTCCAAAGGACCGTTGACATAACTTATCCCCCAGGGTGTGGTCTGGTTAGCAGAAAAACTTGTTTTGGTAAATGTTGATTTTGAACTTACCTGTATAGCTTTTGCAACATAATCTTTAAAAACATGACCAATCAATGGATGTTCTCTTAGCTGTTTTACTTGTTCATTTGAAAATCGACCTGCAAACCCTTGTGTTGCCCACTTGTATTGATGAATTAGCGAATCCCGAGGAATATTAAGGCTAGAAAGAATGGTGTTTGTTTTCTCAACCGCTTGCTGGGCTGCTTGGGAGTTTGCAATACCTGGCGGTTGTTCTTTAAACATAATAATATAGCGATTGTTCGATTCTTTCAGCGTGTCCTGGTATTCAGCAGATTTTACCAGTTGTTGATCATCCGGGGGGGGTATCATTATGTTGTAAAATCGTACTATCTTTACAAGCAGTCATTACTAAAAACAAGCTAATACACAGTAGTTGGATAATGTGAACTCGTGATCCCATGATTTCTCCTCTTTTGATTATATAGAATATTTAGATATCACTAGATAAATAGCACCTTCAGAAGCATATAGAATTTAACCCATCATATCAAAATAACCTGTTGCTTATGTGTTACTCTATGAGTTCGGACTCGATGTTATATCAACATTGGGTAATCTTGATTGTGTGTTTTTTGATTGGTATGGGCTGTTCTAGCAGCACTTCCCCGGATATTGATTTTTCGCAAGGACAATTCCAAAAAGGGGCAGTTTCTGATAGCACCTTAACGCTGAACAAACATTCGAATAATGTGTGGGCTGGAACTACAAAAGGTATTTTCAGGAAATCCAATAACAATGTTGAGTGGAATGATAGGGGTTTACAAATCGATTCTGCTAAGGTTATTGATCTTACATTCCTTGAAAATGGAGAAGTGCTAGCAGTTGTAAAATATGATGATTTCAATTCTGAAAATCCTATGCTTTTCAGAAGTATTGACGGTGAAAACTCTTGGTCAGTAGACTCCTCAACAGTTATTAAAGAGGTTGAAAATTTTGCTATTTCTGAAATAGAAAAAGCTGGAGATACTAATCATTTGTATGTGTATAGGGGCTATGTAATTAAGTCTACAGATTTTGGAAAGACTTGGGAAGTTTCTTTTAAAGAAGGAGCTGCTCCAAAATTTTTAACATTAAGCTCTTATCATCCTGAACAAATTTGGACAGGTGGCGTAACCAATATTTTTTCTCCATATCTTGCAAAGTCCGAAGATGGCGGAGAAAGCTGGACCCGGCTTGACAAGTCCCTCGACGGTGGCGACGCAACCTGTTATGATGCTTTGCTCCATCCTGATAATTCAGACCATGTGTTAATAGGGCTGGGCGGTGCTGTAAAAGAGTCCAACAAGATCCGCAAGTCTACCGACAGCGGACAAAATTGGGAAACGGTCTTAAGTGGAAGCAATATACGGACGTTTGCTCACAGCGCCGATAATCCAGAAATTGTCTACGCCAGCGGTCGAAATGCCGACGGCACCTTGTTTTTTGCTGCCAGCCAGGATTTTGGCGATAGCTGGCAGCAGGTCGAATGGCAGGATAGCCCGATCGGCATACAAATAAACGACATAGTGTCGGTCATGGAGAGTGGCCAGGAGGTGCTGTACTTCGGTACCAACCAGGGCATCTTTAGCTACACGTTCAATGAATAGCCGCAGAGCGATTTGCAAACTTTTCCTCATCGGATGACTGGATTTGTCATCTGATGAGTATATGGGGCTCCAGCATTCACCCGACTTCAACCCCAGAACTCGGATAAAGATCATACCCGCTGTTGGAAGTGTCCACGCTTCCAACAATTACTATTAAGCTTGTTTATAGCTTGAAGTGTGGACACTTCAAGCAGCCTGGGAAGTAGGATTGATTTTAGCCAATACCAGTATTTAGTTTATTATTTAAGATTCTAGCACAGATAGATAGGAAAACGCTTACCTTTAGTTTGTGAACGATTAAGCCCAAATACCTGTCAAAGTCCGAGAATCACGCCCAAAGCCATTATTAATTAAAGAATATTAGAAAATTTTGTCGCTAGCGTATTTTTAAGAATTTTACCTATCTTGATGAGACGCGAAATAAAATGTACCCGGCTATAATCGTTTGCATATAGGTTCATCTGCCGATAACCAATTTATGCACTATGCAAAGAGTCACAACAATTCAATCAAGGTTGTATGCTGTAGCCATTGGTATGCTTTCTGCATCCCTACTATGTGTCTCTTGCATCAACAAATCCGATATCGACGGGTTAACGGATCAGAAATCCGAGAAAAAACTCCAGGTTTCGGTTGAAGAGCCGATTGATCGCGATTTCGATGATATCAAGCGCAGTGGCACGCTTCGCATGATTACCCGTTACAGCTCTAACACTTACTTTTTGCATCAAGGTATTGAGTGGGGGTTTGAATATGAGCTTGTCAACAAGTTTGCCAAAAAGCATGACTTGGCGTTAGAAGTTGTCATTATTGGTCCCAACGAAAATCCCTACGATCTGCTGAACAGCGGCAAAGGCGACCTGATTGCCGCCAATTATACTGCAACCGAAGAGCGTAAAAAGTACGTTAATTTTACACGTCCATATAATATTGTAGACCAGGTACTGGTATTTTCAGAGGATATTGAGGATCCTCCGCAGACCATCCAAGAAGTGGCCGAACGCGGTATTCCCATAACCGTGCGCCGCAACAGTTCTTATTATTATCGCCTACAGGATTTGCAGAAAGAGGGGCTGAACCTGGCTATTCACCTTGTACCCAACACCAAGGATACTGAATCTTTGCTGTTCGAAATATCAAGTGATAACTACTCAGCCACGGTTGCAGATAACAACATCTTTCAGGCCTCTAACAAGTATATGCAGGGTTTGCAGCGCGGGCCAACCATTGCTGAAAATGATACCATTGCCTGGGCTATCCGCGAGAATTCGAAGGCCCTGGAAACAGAGCTGAATCGATTTTTGTACGATCATTTCCGCTTTGGCAAAGCCGGCGAAGATCCCAAGCGTTCTACATTCTTGAATATTCTGCGTAAGCGATATTTTGAAGAAGGACCACAGATTGCCGAGTACTATAATCCGGAGACCCAAAAGAGTAAATCCGGTGTAATTTCGCCCTACGACGATTTGATTAAACAAGTGGCCGACTCGGCTGGTGTAGACTGGCTACTTATTGCCTCCATTGCAGCACAGGAGACCAAGTTTAATCCGAATTCAAAAAGTTGGGCGGGAGCTGTGGGATTGATGCAGGTTTTGCCCCGCTTTTCGGAGGTCTCCGATAAGGAAAAGCTCTACGACGTACGCACCAATATCCGCGAAGGCATACGCATTATTAAGAAGCATTTGCGCCATTATTCTTATATGGACAGTACCGACAAATGGTCATTTGCGCTGGCAGCATACAACGCCGGCCCCGGACATATTGCGGATGCCCGGCGGCTGGCTATTGATCAAAACAAGAATCCCAATAAGTGGGAAAATGCGGCGGATGCACTTCTGAAACTGATGCATAGAAAATACTATAAAGATGCCCGTTATGGTTTTTGTCGCGGGATTGAAACCGTTCGATACGTGCAGGAGATCAAAAATCGATATAAAACCTACGAGAGCATTCTCACGATGTCGGAGTGGGACGACAAGGCGGGGACGGGGACAGGTCCCGGCGTGATAGGCTTGTTTAATTGACTTTGATGATGATCAGCGTGATGTCGTCGTATTGCACGTCGTGCGAAAACTCTTGAACAGCTGTAATAATGGCATCCTGAATTTCCTCGGCCGACTGCTCTCGATTGGCTTTAATGCAGTCAAGAAGCCGTTCTTCACCGAACTCCTCGGTCTCATCTTCATTCATCGATTCCGTGACACCATCAGTATAGAACACCAGCAAATCGCCGCTGTTTAGCGTCACTTTTTGTTCTTCATACGGATTCATCGTGGGCATAGCACCAAGGATTAAGCCTCCCTCGGTAAGCTCTTCCACCTGCTCTTCATTTTTACGGAGCAGGATAGGGTTGTTATGGCCGGCATTGACGAATCGAAATTCTGAATTGTCAGGATTAAAAATACCCCAGAAAAAGGTGATAAACTTGTCGCTCGGTGTATTTTGATAGATGATGTCATTGACCTGCCCCGAAGCCTCACTCAGGGAGATATCGACCGGCAGCAGTACATGCAACATAGCCTGGAGGTTGGCCATCAGCAGCGCTGCAGGAATACCCTTGCCTGTTACATCGCCAATGGCAAAGAGCAGGTGCTGGTCTGGGGTTTCCAGGATATCGAAATAATCCCCGCCAACCTGGTATGATGAAATGTTTTCGGCCGCAATATCGAGCTTGTCGCACTGCGGGATGGGATCGGGCAGCAGTCCCTTCTGGATATCTTTGGCAATATTGAGCTCTTCCTCCATGCGCTCTTTTTCGATACGCTCTTCAAGCAGGTATGTCTTCTGGATTGACAGCACGGCCAGATTGCCCAGCGATCGCAGAAAGTTATAATCCGATTCGGAGTAGGTTTCTTCATTGGCTCGGGCGCCCACTCCGACGAGCGCAATTTTTTCGCTTTGAAATTGCAGGCCAATTAAGGCTTTAATCTCGTTTTTCTTCAAAAACGGGATCTTTTCGGCCAGCTCGTTATCCACTTCATAGAGATCATCTTCCAGTCCAAAAAGGATATCAAGGCTTTCCTGCGAGAGCTGTCCTTTGATACCGCTCGTAGCCAAAAATTCCCGTTTACCCTCATTTTCCATCACAAAAAAGAACTTTCGGATGAGCATCTGTCCCAGCATGGCAAACTTAAAGATCCGAACGATCTCATCGCGATCCACCATGATATTGAAGTCTTTGCTGAGATCGAACAGGGTATTCAGCTCATATACTTTGCGGTCGAGCATCCGGTTGATGCGCCGGAGCTCACTAAACATCCGGGAGTTGGCAATAGCTACTGATGAAATGATGGAAAGGCTTTCAACAAATTCGATCTCATGCTCGCTGAGAGCCTGTTTGTTTCCCTTGGATCCAAGCACCAGAAAGCCGATGTGGTTGTTACTTGTGCGCAGGTTAAAAAAGGTGCAGTGCGGGTCGCCATCAATCAGTTCCGGCATTTCAAAATCATCAATGCCGCACTGAATGACCGACTGCTCTTTGACTTCTTGATCCCATTCGAACGACAGATGAGTGCCTTCGTCCGGGGCTTTGCGCCCCTTTGACTTGGAAACCAAGTATTTTTCGCTACCCGGTTGGTAGATTAGGATCATTCCCCTGCTAACCATCAGCTTGCCCATGGTAATAAGCAGCAGGTTGTTGAGCACAAAATCCATGTCTTGTGACTCAATAAGCATCCGAGAGGTTTCGAGCACGGTCTTGAGCTCAAAACGGGAATGGCGATCATCTTGTTGGGGGGAAGAGCTGCTCAAAGCGTTACTTTTTTTTGGTCATCCGAATTTCGTTTACCGGTCCTTCTTTGTGGTACTCCACATCGTCCATTAGCTTCTTGATCAGATAAACGCCCACGCCGCCTCGTTTTTTTTCTTTAATCTTCTGGCGGACATCGGGCTTACTGTAGTTTTTGGGATCGAAGGCATCTCCGGTATCAAGCAGAGAGATCCAAAATTCTTTGCTGTTGTATCCCAGTTCAATATCAACCGATTTGTGATCATCATTTTTGTATGCGTGCTTGATGATATTGGTATATGCCTCGTCAACCGCCAACCGGATATCAGCTACGTCTTGCTTCTTAAAGCCAAAATCAGAAGCATGCTTGGCAACAAAATCGCGTACTTCAGCCAAGTGCTTCGTAGAAGCCTGAACCGAGATACTATATGTAGTAGTTGATTTTGACAAAGCGTTTGCTATTCAGTTTCGTCGTTTTCAAACTTTTCAATGGCTTCAGATTCGTGCTGCAGAATATCATAGAGCGTCGGAAAACCAAGCAAGTCAAAAACATTGTAGACCTTCTCGTTCATGTTCGTCAGTTTGATATCTCCACCTAGTGAGCGGACATCTTCGATATAGGCCATAAAGACGCCAAGACCAGCGCTGGCGATATAATCTAGGTCTTCGCAATTGACAATAATTTGATGCTTCTCTTGGTCAATCAGATTTTTTAGCGAATTTTCTAGTTGCGAAGCCGTGTGGGCGTCCAGCTCACCGCTTAGCTCAAGCACATCGTACGACTGAACTTCCCTGTGATTAATTTTAAAATTTTTCATTGCTGCGGATTTGATGTTAAAAAACTTTTCCCGGATGAAATGAACCTGTAAACATAAAAAATTTTATGAACATGGTACGCAAAAATGATCGGACGCCTAAATTAAGTTTGTGATATGAAGCCGTTGAGAAAAATGATCATGCCTTAGAATAAAGGCTTACGCAAGGAAAGGAGAAAGGATTCAAAAAAATAAGGCCTCACACGTATCAGGTGTGAGGCCCTGACTATTCATCAAGAGAGACGCTACTTGAGCGCTTTTAAATATACATTAAATAGAGCCTTCTGCACAAGAATTGTGGTAAGTTTTTGGGTGTTCTAATATTTGACAATGCAATAATTAACTATTTTTCTCTAGTTGTATGCGAGCCAAGCTTTTTCAGAAAACGTTCTGTGTTATCAATAACATCGGAGACAGCGTTTGATAATAATGAACTGCAAATCACGTGGCTTTTTGCCTCGGTAAAGTTCATGGTTTGTGCTAATTCTGTGCGAGAGTCAAGGATTTCAGCCATTTTTTTGATTGCGGAAACCGAAACCACCGTATCTTGTTGTTTCCTATTTTTGTAATAGTATCCGATAAAAGTGGGTAGATCTACCTTCCGGAAAAGCGAATCGTTCATGTATTTTTGAATAAAAGATCCCAGTTGGAGGGCGCCCTGTAAGGCGTAGTTTCTGTTCCAAATTCGCTCTTCTGCGTAGGTCATGCCTTTGGTTTTGATCAGGTATTTCTTGCCGGGCACAAGTTGAAGTAGACTCCGAGTTGCTGCATTCGTTAGTAGATGTTCTTTAATCCCGTGAAACCTGATGAGCGGTGAATATAGGACGAGAGATGAAATATGTTTTGCAAAAGCCGGTTGAGAAGCGAGCCAGAGCGCCAGCGAACCACCGGTGGAGGTGCCCATTACGATCACTTTTTTACCGATACGCTTGCCGATCTCAAAGGCAAATCGCGCAGATTGCAACAGCTTTTCTACAGTCAGGTCCAGCAGGGGATACTGAGCCTCTATACCGTGTTCTTGCATTCGACTTAAGAACAGGTTGTAGCCAAACTTCTCAGCAATGGTCCGGTGTACCGGGTCACCCTCAGGATGGGAGGCGCGAAAGCCGTGTAAGTATACGATCGCATACTCCGTTTGGGAAGGGCCGTCCTGTGAGTGCCAGATTATCTTTGCCTCGGTCCCTTCTTTTAGTTTATAGGTCGACTCCCGTTCAGCTAGATAGGTGTCTAATTTTGAAGGATTGTCTGGTATGTCAGGGAAAGAACTCATGGATACAGGTGGTAATAGTTCCTTTAGTAGAAAGGAGATGAAAACAAAAAAGCACCGCGGTTTTACCCACGGTGCTTCCGTGTTTAATAGAAAATCATTTAGTCTTCGGGCTTCATAACTTTAACAGTATCGGCCTTGGTGTTAGTAATCCATCCTTTTTCGTTGTGTTTACGCATTATCTTCTCTTGCAGTTTCTTGGCCATATCCATGGTAGCTACCTGCCCCAGACGAATGCGAAACCAAATATTCCCAGTTTCGACCTTACCGTACTTCACAACATATGCATGTTCGTAGCCCCGGTTTTTCCATTCCTGAGCCTGTTTTTGTGCTTTATCGCTTGATCTCCATGATCCTACCTGAACTGAAAAAGCACCATCACTGGCATACTCAATATTGTTGCGCTCACGCTCGCGTTTCTTGGCAGCTTCGATACTATCCTGGCGGGCCTGTTGAATACTGTCTTGTCGTTGCTGTTCCATGCGCTGCTGCCGAACTTTCTCAAGAGAGTCCTGCCGCGCCTGTTCTCTCTGTTTAATTTCTTCTTCACTGGGTCCACATGCATTCAATAAGCTAATGGCAATGATGGATGTGATTAGAAAAATACCTATTTGTTTCATGGCTGTTATTTTTAATGAATTAGATAAATTTTTATGCCCGTAAGTTAATTTTACTCAAAAAAACCTATGGTGCAAAACGATTTAGAGAAAAAGTATGCATTTAAATATAGGGATTCTAATTGTTTTGACGACCAATTTATTTTGTCGAAAGGGTTGCTATCTAGCAGCTTTCTATTTAGATTTGATCTAAATTTTTCACTTCTCAGAGAAGCAAACACACCATTTTAGGTAATCAAAGACATAGGAAATCCCCGCCGTGGTATCTCCTGCTTTTTGCGGGATGTATTGCAGCTGGTGTATTACTACCCTTGGTTTACCTTTTGATTAGAGCGTTTGGGGCTTCTCCTGAAATGCTTAACAATGTGGTGTTCCGGATGCGTAACCTGCGCCTACTGGGTAACACCTTACTATTGGCGGTCAGTGTTTTAATTGTAGATGCACTCCTTGCTTTGCCGCTGGCTTATTTGTCGGTCCGTGTGAAGGTAAAAGCTCGACGATTTATTACGCTGTTGGGCGTCTTGCCGCTTGCTATCCCGGGATATGTAATGGCCTATGCCTTGATGGGGATGGGAGGATATAACGGGACGTTTCAAGCTTGGTTTGGATTGAATATTCCCCGCATTAGCGGTTTTGCGGGATCGGTGTTGGTCTTGTCTATTTGTACCTTCCCCTATTTATATCTCAATCTTCGTACGGCACTGCTGGGGATGGATCAATCAATCGAAGAGGTGTCGCGGTCGCTCGGTCACGATGCCAAGTCCACCTTTTTGAAGGTGATATTGCCTCAGCTCCGGCCGGCTTTTTTGGCGGGATCGCTGTTAATCAGCCTGCATGTGATTGGTGATTTTGGAACGGTTTCGCTGATGCGTTTTGAGACCTTCAGCTACGCGCTCTATTTACAGTACATTGCGGCTTATGACCGAATTTACGCAGCTTGGCTGGCTTTGATGTTATTGGGACTCACCTCGGCTGCCTTGGTGCTGGAATACAAGTTGCTGAAGAAAGCAATTTTCCATCGCCTCGGGCGGGGCATTTCAAAGGCAAAGAGCTATCTGGATTTGGGACCCTGGGCTATTCCGGCCTATACCTTTGTAGCTGTGGTATTTTTAGTAGCTATTGTATTGCCGGTGTCGTCTATTGTGTTTTGGCTTAATCAAACGTCATTTGCTTCGGTGTCACTTGATCTGTGGCATGCATTTCTGAATTCGGTGAAAGCATCGGCCCCCGCGGCTGTAGTCACCACGCTGATGGCCCTGCCGCTGGCGTATATTGGAGTTCGCTATAAAACAAAGCTTAGCAATCCCATCGAGCGGGTGGCATATCTGGGATATGCGACCCCTCCACTGGCTTTTGCCCTGGCGTTTGTATTTTTCTCGCTGCAGGTATCAACTGTGCTGTACCAGTCGCTTACGTTATTGGTCATTGCCTATTCTCTGCATTTTTTGGCCGAAGCAATTGGACCGGTACGCAGTGCCCTTTACCAAGCCCCTCCTCAGCTCGAAGAAGCATCGCGGTCGTTGGGGTATTCGTCTATAAAATCATTTTTTAAGGTTACTTTGCCGTTATTGCGTGGGGGAATTATTGCGTCAGCTTCCTTGGTTTTTTTATCTGCAATGAAAGAACTCTCAATCACGTTTTTATTAGCGCCCCTGGGGTTTGATACGCTGGCACTGAATGTGTGGTCCTACACCGGGGAAGCAATGTTTGCCAAAGCAGCACCTTTTGCACTAACAATTTTGCTATTTTCGTCGCTGTTTGTAGGCTTTTTATTTTCAAAAGAGTGGAAGAAAACATGAAAGATTTACTTACGGTAAGAAATCTAACGAAATCATTTGATGAAAATGGTCCGGTGGTGGATTCGCTGGACTTTGAAGTGAAAGAACATGAGATTTTTGCGCTTCTTGGTCCCAGTGGATGCGGCAAAACGACCTGCCTTCGACTGATTTCTGGATTCGAGCGTGCCGACCACGGCGAAGTGAGAATAGATGGCCATCTGCTGGAGTCGCCTGATCATCATGTGGCGCCGCAGGATCGTGGTATCGGCTTTGTTTTCCAGGATTATGCGCTTTTCCCACACTTGTCTGTAATTGATAATGTGGCTTTTGGTCTCACGGATATCCCCAAACACAAGCGCCATGTTTATGCCGAGGAGGTGCTGTGCCGAACGGGGATGGGCGACTACAAGGACCGAAATCCGAGTGAGCTTTCGGGGGGACAGCAGCAGCGGGTAGCCTTGGCGCGTGCTATTGCCCCCAAGCCCAAACTGGTACTGCTGGATGAACCCTTTTCGAACCTGGATGCGATGCTGCGCGACTCCATGCGCAAAGAGGTGCGTGATATCCTTAAGAAGGCCGGTATGAGTGCGTTGCTCGTTACACACGACCAAGAAGAAGCGCTTTCGTTTGCTGATCGTATTGCCGTGATGAATGACGGACACATTGAACAAGTGGGAACGCCGGAAGAAGTGTACTACAATCCCAAGACAAAGTTTGTGGCGCAGTTCTTGGGGCGTACCAACATTTTTCATGCGGATGCCAACGGCAGTTCAGAAGTAAACACTAACTTGGGAGCTCTTCGCCTCAATGCTGATGCAAAGGGGCATGTGCTCTGTTCTATTCGCCCGGAGCACCTGACATTGGAGAAGCCGACCAATCAAAAACCCGAAGAGGTGGGCACTGTACTTGGACGCGAATTCAAAGGTCACGATATTACGTATCATGTGAAATTGAGCGGTGAGAAATACTTGGTGCATACGGACAATCGCGTGCTTTTTGAGCCTAATGATGCTGTTGTTATCAAGCCGTTGGAATCAGCGGTTATTCTTGAAGATGAAGACTAATTTATCAACGTAATATGGAATTTTTGCTTCTCTTGATAATCGCCGCGATATGCGGAGCCATCGGGCAGAGCATTGCCGGCTATTCGCTTGGAGGATGTCTCATTTCTACTGTTGTGGGATTCATCGGCGCCCTTATTGGCAAATGGCTGGCTGCGAAAATGGGACTTACCTTTATCCTTCCTGTTGAAATTAATGGTGAAACGTTCCCAATTATCTGGTCGATTTTGGGCTCGGCGCTTTTTGCTGTGGCTATAGGCGTGGTTACCCGGGGCCAAAATCCGTTTCGAGGGAAATCCTGACAGCATCCGTTTTGCGGATGGAGCATAGCTCAAACGCTGTCAAGATCGCAAAGCTGTTGCTCACGCTGACATATTTTGAGTGTTTTAGCCGAGTTCTGGGCTTGGAATCAGATAATGAAACGAGCAATATATCCACGAGTAATCAAACAGTCGCAAGACTGTGATTTGTGACAGGAGCCAAGTATTGAAAGGTCAATCAGAATTAACTGAGCAGAAATCGATCTAGCACAAGTTACAAACTTGCACTAGAATCGGATCTGTTAGCGTTAGGGCCCCTCTATTTTTGCGCTTTCCTTTAATTGCTGGCTGAACTTGGAGCTGAGAAATCCTGGTTGTATGGATTATTATCAAAGCCAGGGGTAATCTCTATAAATCCATGGCTGGTTGCATTGTGGCAAGAGTTGCAGGCGTTAACCATGGTAATGGTGTTTTCGCGAACCTTCTCCCAGTTTCTATTTGCCAGGGCCGTTTCCACCGGTTCAATTGTAGGATCCAGAAAGTTCTTCATAAACCGAGCGATGTCATACCCCTCATATCCCGGAATATTTTGCTTGATTCCATCTGCTGAAGCGCGTACCTCATGGAAATAGAACGTGGCTAGTTCGTGATTTTTGGCATCAACAGCGAGGGAATATTTGTGCAGATAGTTTTGAAGCTGTCCCATGGCATCGGCCAATTCTGGAACGTCCTGTTTGGCTTTTTGGACTCCCTTGGATTGGTCATTTGTTTTTTGGGAGTCGGATTGTTCTGTTGAGCAATAAACCAGTACCAGGGAACATAGAAATATACTCAAAATAGTAGCGATGCGTTGAAAGCCGGATCCAAAATCGGACATAGATAAATATGTTTGTTGCTTATTTAAAATGAGTCTAAGTATATAAAAAAATGACTAAAGTTGGAATGGCTAAACGTCAGATGTGAAAGATAGACATGAGATGTGGTACTTAAAATAGGCGGACGACACTCAGATTTACGAGCAGGGCCGGCTCGTCGAGGCGAGCAGCAAAGTCAAGGCGGAACAGTCCCAGGATGCCATTGATTGAGGCACCGGCCTCCCAGTGTATGCCGTTCGTTTCATTTGGCCGGTAAAATCGATAATGCAGTTCTTCGCTTTCAGGAGCCCAGGTTTTAGCAGCCCCGCCAAAAATGATCAGTCCGATATTACGCTCGACAAGGGACGTGAGTCCAAGGGCTTCGAAAGGAATAGTCCGGAAGTTGTGTTCCATGGTTACGCCAAGGTATTGTTCCCCTTCGTATGGACGATTTCGAGCTGCTTTCATGACACCGTAGGGTGCTGATTGGCCGATAGCTGCATCTACAAGCCCCCATTTCTGGAAGGGGAGATCGCCGCTGTAGGTACCGCCGCGCAGGTTGATATCCAGTGAGTTGGCCAGCAGGCGGCGTTGGTAAAAAGTGGGAAACGTCCAGGAAAGATGCCCGGTGTATTTGGTGTAGTCAAAGTCACTTCCGAGTTCATCCGAGGAGTGCTCAATGCCCAAGCGAATAAACTTCTGTCCCGTAAGGCCGAAGTTGTATCCCTCGTCAAGGTTGTAGCCTATGTGCAAGTCGATAGCCTGCAGGTGGCCTTCTTCGATGGGCGGGTTGAGCCGAAAGTTTTCTTTGCCCACTATATCGTAAGCGGTATGAGTTCTTAGGGTTATATGATCTTTGCTGCTGAATCCGAATTCGAGGGAAAGGTCTGACGGGAATTCCCAATTGGAGAAAGCACGATAGCCTTCGGAGCGGTAGTAGTCGAAGTAGCCGGCGTTGCCAAGCAGGTTCGGGATCATGGTATAGTACGGTTTGTAGATGGGAGAATTCATGCGTGTGACGGTTTGGGCAGCAAAGTCCCAGCCGAGGGTTGATTGCAGACCTTTTACGTTAAGCCATCGCAGTGAAAGCCCGCCGCCGTAGTCCCACGATTTGTACATGCTGTAGCCGCCCTTTCCGCGCAGCTCGAGCCAGTCAGTGGCATCTATGGAATATCGTAATCCAAAGTACCCTTCGTCTACACGATTGTATCGGAGATCGGGGCTGATATTACCCGGCACCTGTTCCATAAAATTAAATAGGTCACCGCCAGCGTTATCTTCTCCGTCATCATCCATAAAACCAGCCAGAAAGCCGCTAGGCTTGAAGGCCTTCTCGAGGGTCATGCTGCTGTCGAGTGTGGTGTAGGCCAGCTCTTCTTCGTTGGAGAGAGGGACGGCATCGAGTTGCTGCGTGATGAGGGAATCGGTGCCGATGGTGGTACTGTCGACGCTGAAAACGTCTTCTTGTTGGTAAAGTGAGTCGGGTAGCGGGGCGTTAACCTGGTAGTCGGTGATGCGGGAGAGCTGCTTGAATTTGATCATCGGGAAGTTGAGGCCGACCATTGATATTTTGACGTCGCCGGTGATTCGTATATCCACCGGAAGCCAGAAGTCCTGTCCGTAGTTATTGAACTGTTGTTTGTAGGAGAGTTCGAAGGATTTGACGGGCCGCGGAAAGTTGATGACGTCATTGGGTTTGAGGTTGACGCGTAGCAGGGCGTAGGCCTGGTCGAGCACATGGACGGTGCCTTTGAACAGTGGTTGTAGTTTGCGGTCGGGGGTTACCTGTATTTCGAATACGGTTTGGCCGTCGAGTGAAGTCTGGTTGACCAGTTTAAAGTTGTAGTAGTCCAGCGCCTTGGGATGGGTGACGCCGACGACCTTGAATCCGGCGATTTCGATATTGTCATCGTAGAAGTTTGGCAGGTAGCTGACGCCCGCAAAGTTGTTGGCGGCTTCGATGTTGGCGGTCTGTCGCTTGGATTTTTGTACTTCGCGGTGGCCTTGCTTTTTATCCCAGAAAACCTTTGAGGCCGATTCGGTGATGGAAACAATGGCGGTATCGTTGGCCAGGGTCTGGCGCGTGTAGGCGTCGGCCTGGTAGGTGTTGAGTTTTTTGCGCCATTGCTGCTTGCGCTCGATGACTTGGCGCATGATTTTTACGCCGGGATCTTCGTCGGTGACGACGATCTCTTCCATCTCGGTGACGGAGGACTGCAGGGCAAAGTTTTGCTCCGTGGCGGTTTTTTTGGTAATCTGCCGGCGCTGGCTTTGGTAACCGATATAGCGCACCAGCAGTGTGGCCGGCAGCAGCGAGTCGGGGATGCTGAGAGAGTAGGCGCCGTTTTCATTGGTGATGGTACCGCGGTAGGTGCCTTCGATGAGTATGTTGGTGGCTACGAGTGTTTCGCCGGTTTTCGCGTCGGTGATGGTGCCGCGGATGGTTTTTTGGGCCCATGCGGAAGAGCTCAACAGCACTATTGCAAAAAGTAAAGAAATAGTTTTCAAGTTCACCAGCTTTGATGGAAATAGTTTAGGTTTTGGAGCACAAGTTCTTGTACTATTATTACCTAATTTTGTTACAGGATGCAAGATGCTGGATACAGGTTCTGGGATGAGCGAAGCTGTCTTTTACATCCTACATCCTGCCAGTTGGATCTTGTATCCTGTAACGTGAAAGAAAAATAACTTGAATGTCTGTTGGTGTACTGCTTATCGTTGTTAACAATTATTGCCGTTTATGCCCCCATAGTTCAAGTGGACAGAACGGAGGTTTCCTAAACCTTAAATCCGGGTTCGACTCCTGGTGGGGGCACTTTTAAAATTACAGTATTAGTCGTAAGGTATTGGCTAGTAACAGGTAAGCAATTAACTACATTTTGAAGGTAGGACATTTGCAGAACATAGATTAGATATACTGCACATTTAGTTCAAAATCCAGCTGATTAATACTCTCGTTAACATACTCAGGGTCTTATGGATATCTAGCTCTACTTTGTAATCCCAGAGCTTTAGCTTGTCGCCAAGGCCGGTTACATCATCAGTATGATCTTCAAAGTTCTCTAATTGTTTGCTATCTGATATAGCCACTGTCTTATAAATCCCTTCATCAGGAATCGGATTCTTTTTTCTTTCTCTTTTATAACTTAAGATATAATTGCCTCCTTGTTTTGTAACTGAAAATCAACGGTAAGAGCTTTCGGTCTGGTAGCTGGCGTTAGACTCCGGCTATATCTCTTGAAGCTTGGGGTAATACAGTTGTTGTCTAGAGTAGGATTTCCACGGGACTAAAGTACTCCCGACCTAGACGAGCCTCTTCTTAGTAGCAGGAAAAGTAATTTACGTTGAACGTCTCTCACACCGATTGAGCCGCCTTCCATTTCCATATTTTTCAAGCAATATATCATAAATAATGGTAGCTGTAACGGCTTGCCTCCCAATACTTAGTGCTGAATATTACTATTTGTTAATATTTATTAGGAAATTTTAATGAAGAGTTGTAGCTTAATCGTAGTTAACAAATAAAGCGCAGGTTATTTATTGCTCGCGTCTCCAGTTTTAGAAAGGTTAGGCCCCTGAGTAATTAAACCCCTAACGGTTTGGATTACCGCAAATAAATATTATTACAGTTATGACAACTCAACCAGAAAATAGCGACAGAAATTTCAGAGAATATTACCGAACGGATCGCTATAAAGGTTTCTATAAGTGCCATGCAGCCCACCATAGTACCTCCAGGATGACACATGTGATTTTTAGCAATGGCAAAACTAAAATTTTCGCCCATGGACTGTTTGTGGAAGATGCTATGGTAAAGGCATTTATAGCCATTGATCAGTATCACAAGCGCGATAAAAAGGCTCCCGCAGTTCGTTCTCGGCGTCGCCTTGAGTCGGTAACCGTATGAGGTGTTTAGTCAGGAGGAAAAGAGAATCCCGGCTGCCAACTTGATTTTGTTATGTTTCGAGAAAATCCCATTCAACGAAGGATAGCCGGTCAGCCTGCTATCCCCACAATGATGCAGCACGCAAGTAAAATGTGGATCGATAACAAAACGTTGTTCAGTAGTTGGTTCTTGACTATTAATCCCAATAATAATGCCTAGCAGAACGGCAAAAATCCAAAGGATATGAGAAGATCATTCCGGGAGCTGTAGAAAATGGAGAATGTCTGCCTGCTCCAATAGTAGAAACAACCGGCTAATAACAGGAAAGTATATATTGCTCGAGGGGTTCCTCTCCCCAAAGCAGGTTGTTGGTTGGGATCTTTGCCTGCCTCACTGTAATCTTTGAATGTTGGATAAAAACTCCGTTCGGTTCTATGAGAGAGTACTACAAAAGCTCCTCATAAAAATGATCGAATAGGGGGTTCAAAGTGCTATTTCTCAAGAAGAATTGGTTTTTCGGATGGATTCATCGGTGTACTGTGATGTTTTAATCTAACTGACGAATGAACTATTTAACACTGTGATATCGATAACGATGAGCAAGAATATCACGAGGGGATTAAAACAGCCCCAATAAAAAAGCCGCCTTGAACAGGCGGCTTTTCAATTTAGAATTGAACGTTCTGTTTATTGAGCGGTATAGCCTCCATCAATGACGAGTTCGCTTCCTGTCATAAATTTGGCTTCATCGCTGGCAAGAAAGGCAATGCCGTTTGCTATGTCTCGGGGTTCTCCAACATGTCCGATTGGGTGTAGGGTATCGAGTTGAGCCCGAAACTCTTCTACGCTTTCATCCGAACGCTCCGCAAGCTCCTCAACAAGAGGGGTCCAGATAAAGCCGGGATGAACTGAATTGACCCTGATATTATCCTCGGCATAGATAAGGGCGTCATTTTTTGTCATAACCCGAACGGCCCCTTTTGATGCATGATACGCGGGCAGATCTTTGTTCCCGATAATTCCATATATCGAGGAGAGATTTATGATACTACCTCCGCCGGCCTCTCTCATGTACGGGATAACATGCTTGGTGCATAAGAATACACCATCAACATTAACGTCCATTACCTTATCCCATTCTTCTTTGGTAATTTCGTCGGTAGGCTTATTGGTACCCGAAATACCGGCGTTGTTCACTATTCCATCTATAGCACCAGCCCAGTCATTAATTTCAGAGAAGACCTTTTTTATTTGATCCTCATCGGTGACATCGAGATTCCAGTAGCGGGCTTTACCGTCTTTGCTTTTAATATTTTTTGCAAGCTTTTCTCCTTCTGATTTCTGTACGTCGGTGATCGCGACCGTAGCTCCTTCTTCGGCTAATTTCAGGCAGGTTTCCTTTCCAATACCAGAGGCACCGCCGGTTACAATAATAGATTTATTTTCTAATCGTCCCATAATATTCTCCTCTTTTAATTCAAGTAAGATTGACACTCTATGGAAAGCAAATGTGGTGCCACAACTTTGATAAGCAAGGGAACGATCAGATAGGGTCTGAGAGGGGTTGCTTTTTGCTTCTAATCATAAGCGTGAATTTTTAATGCAACTCTGCAATGATTTATAAAGCTGTATTTCGCAAGTCTGCAAAGTGGTTCTTTAGCCTCGATTATATGTTTCTTCAACTCGCGATAAAAAGTCCATAGGTAGATTCACGGCAGCCCAAGTACTTATTTTAATTCTTTTAATTTGTTGGTTTTACCTACGTATTTATAGACGGCATGCCTGAGCTGGTGGCAGGTTTTATTTCTGCAATTAGTACCTATTTGTAGATAATTTTTAATCTTTTCAGCCTATTTATGCGGCACCACTTCATCCACCTGCAAATGGGCAAATGGTCCTGCGCAGGATGTGGCTAGCTAATAATTCTTATACGATCAGGCCTTATGCATCCCAAAAAGAATAAATATTGATAAAGGATATGCAGTCAAATTATTCTAGGGACTCTTTCTCAAACGATAAGGTAAAGCAGCTACCTTCATCCTCAGAAACTTCAAGATCGCCAGAAAGTTGTTGAGTCAGAGTTTTAATTAAGCTGAAACCTAAGGAGTTTTTTTGGTCCATCTTAAAATCTTCTGGTAATCCAATGCCATTATCTTTGACTTCAATAATCACCTGCTGCTCGTCTTGTTTGTGGATGGAAATAGAGACTATACCCGCATCCCTACCAATAAAGGCATGTTTAAAGGCATTGGTTAACAGTTCATTTAAAAACAAACCACAGGTAATAGCCTGATCAATATTTAATTCTACCGGCTCCGTATCATAGATGAGGTCTATTTCCGTATCATCCTCTCGATTACTTGAGGCAATGGTGTTTGCCAGACTCTTGACATATTTATCAAATTCCAGGGAAGCATAAAATTCCATCTGGTACAGTTGCTCATGAATTAAGCTCATGCTTTGGATGCGCGCTTGGCTATCCTGCATTTTTTGATAAGCTTCTTCATGTTCGGTCGATTCTTTTTGGAGTTCTAGGAGTCCCGAAATGACCGCCAGGTTATTCTTAACGCGGTGATGGATTTCAGCGAGCAACACTTTTTTCTCTTTGAGTTGTTTTTCGAGCTTTTCCTCGACCTTCCGACGTTCGGACAAATCGATATAAATACCAAAGACAGCGATAATTTCATTCTCTATTTCAACGGGAACAGACGCAATTAGAACTGGAATTTTTTGCCCATTTTTGTGGATTCTTACCGATTCCACCTGCATAGGGGCACCATCCATGGTTTTTTCTGTTATGTTATATGCTTCATTTTTTAAATTATCTGGTGCCAATAATTCATCGCCCTTCTTGTTTTTTATCTCTGGCAGGCTGTATCCAAAGATCTTTTCAAAATGGGAATTTATATTTTTTATACGATGATCATCATCCAACATCACAATTCCTACCGGGGAATTTGCAAATAGTTGGCTAAAAAGCTCCATATTCTTGCGGATAAGCTGGTCTTTTTGCTTCCGCTCGGTAATATCACGAATGACAGCCTGTATATAATCTTGCCCATCCATTTCCATATAGATCAAACTGACCTCGGCATCAAATATGGAACCGTCGGCACGCCGAAACTTCCATTCGAAAAATTGGTCATTGCCATTGAAGGCATTTTTCAGCTTCTGCCGCCCCATTTCCTCAGAAATAGCTATGTTAGTTTCTTTTTCTGGGAAAAAGTCTGTCAACGTACTTTTCTGCAACTGATGGCAGGAACACCGAAATAGATCTTCCGCACTTTGATTGCAGTCATGCACTTTCTCTTTCCCGAGAATTAAGATGGCATCAGAGGCGGTATTAAAGAGTTTTCTAAATTTTTGTTCTCTCTTTTTTAATTTTTTCTGAGCGTTGTCCCGCTCATAAACGCGTCCCAGCTGATATCCTATAGTGGCCATTTTCTCCAACAGTAGAGGATCTTCTTCCAAAATATGAGAAGCGAAGAATTCCAATATTCCAACAACGCTATTATCCACAAGGATTGGGAAAGCAAAGCAAGCCCTGATACCCAGGTCCTCATCTGGCAGACGACGAACAAAATTAGGATCTTTATGTACATTATCCCGCCATTGAGGTTCCCCCGTTTCAATTACACTGCCCACCATGCCCATACCGGCAGAAAAACGGGTTCCCATGGTGAAGTTCTTAAAATTAGCAAACTTTTGCGGGTCTGAGAGATGCCAATGATCAGTGGGATAAAACTCTCCGGAACCGTCTTGAGCGGGAAGATAAGCATGGCCGACCGGCCAGTTCATAAAACTGCATATTTGTTTAATGCTTCTGCTCAGGGCTTCATCAACACTTTTCGATTCATTGGCAATCTTGGTTAAATCGTGAAGAAGCTTAGTAAACTCCTTTTCTCTCTCTAACTTATTTCGGGTTTTTCGCAAATCTGATATATCTCGAACGACGGCCAGCGTTTGCAGGCTTCCGTTTTCTTTAAGGGGACCAAGCATAATGTCAACAGGTACCTTGCTACCATCCTTTCGCAAGGCATTTAATTTTAGATCGGATCCCATAGGTCTTTTGTACGGATTTTCGGTAAAAGACTGTCTGTATCCTTTGTGGTCTCCACGCTTGGTTTTAGGTACAAGGATATCAATACTTTCACCAAGCAGCTCATCTTCACGATATCCCAGCATCTCTTCAGCCTGCGAATTACAAAAATCGATGGTGCCATCTTCGCTGACAATAAATAAGGCATCCGGAATTGCTTCAAGAAGTCGCGAAAAGCGGTCTTCACTAACTTCGAGCTCTTTTTTTACCTGGTGATAGTCACTTACATCCCGCAAAATGGAGAGATGTTGCCCGGGCTGGATATTTGCTACCGCTCGATATTCTGTAGGTAGCACTTCTCCATCTTTGGTTTCCAATAGGTACTCTCCTTTGTCGGTGCCCGTACGTAAAAAGTCTTCCCATTTTTTATTGGTATATGATTTCATGGGTTCATAGGTGATATCCTGAACCCCCATCTCTAGCAACTCTTCTTTTTCGTAACCTAATTTTTGACAGGCGGTGTTATTGACTTGTTGAAATTGGCCTTGATCATTAGCTACCAGTATAATATCAAGTGCTTTATCAAAGATAGATTTAAAGATGGGGTGTTGAACAGCATTTTCGTTATGCAGAGAAGGAAATAATTCTTCAATGGTACCCAGGTAATATGGCTTGTCGTCCCCGGGAATTTTGTTATAGGTTAATTCAACCATAATGCTCTTTCCATTGGGAAGCATTAAGGTTAGAAAATCCCTTTCCGGAGAAAGAGAGGAATTCGCAGGCGCAATATCCGAAGGTATTGGTTGAGTAATATCATCGAGCCGGGAACCAACAATTGCCGTGCCGTTCCCATATCGTTCAATAAAAGATTTATTAACATCCAATATCTTTTTATCCCCTTCTGAACAAACAAGCATTGGAATTGGATTGTCGGTAAACAACAGGTTTTCCTGTATGGTCATAGAATGGGTAGATTAGTGGTCACTTAATTTGAAAGAATAAAGTCTAATCGGGATGCTCCTAACTGCGAATGAAAAAAAGCCGACATTTTTTTTAAACTTATTTTATCTTAATTATAATGGAATGTAATCTCAAATTTGAGATTAGCTTATGCCAGCTTCCCAAATTTTATGTGACAGGTTACAAGAATTGGAGAGGGTATTAGGCTGTTCTCCCCAAGAGATGGCAGAAATGGGGGAATGCAGCAGGGCTACCTATTATCGGTATCGTAAAGGCAAATCAGTCCCCGACCTATTGTTTCTGAATAATATTCTCAACAATGAGACAAGAGTTAATACGGAATGGCTGTTGAAGGGTGAAAAGCCTGTCTTGAAAGGCAGTTGTGAAGATGGCGAAAACAAATCTTCAGCTGATCCTATCCGCTTTATAAATTTACCGCTTCATAAAATGGCTCCCTCAGAAAAAGGAGGAGAGGGGAAGTTAAAAATGCAGCAGTTGGACAACCCTTCTTATACGTTGCCCCTCTGCAACACGTTTGTTGAACATGTCATTAATCCTGATTCAAAACAGCTGATTGCTGTCATTGTTCAATGTGATTCTATGAGTCCTAATATTAAACCGGGAAGCCTGATAGTGGTAAATACCGAAAAGAAAGATGCTTCAAATGATGGGATCTTTTTAGTCCGTTTTGATGATGAAATTCGTATTAAGCTTATCCAACGGTTGCCTTCGAAAAAACTATTGTTATCCACAATCAATGATAAATTCGAGCCTCTTAAACTTGATTTAAGCGCAGACAACTTTGAGATAATCGGACGTGTTATCTGGAGAGGGTCCGCTGTTTAGAAACAGATATTGAGATATGCGGGTATCATATTTGAGCTAATCAGCATCATCATTTCTTACCATATAGTGTAGCCTGTTAAAATGCACAGGTTGGTGTTCCGCCAAATGTGAGGAATACATATTTTCTATAGAATTCTTTTATAACTTGTAAATTGTGAGTTGTTTGATAGTTAGCACTAAACCCTAAAAATTATGCGAGCGCTGGTCGTCGAAGATGAGCCGTTATTAAATGAAGAGCTGGAAGAACAACTGCTGGAGGAGCAGTTTAGCGTAGACTGTGCCGAAACGCTTCAGGAAGGGCGCGATTTGGTAGCCGGTGATGAGTATGATTTGGTACTGCTTGACTTAGGACTGCCCGACGGGAATGGTCTGGAGCTGTTAAAGATGATTAAAAAGTACTATGACGAAACCGTGGTGGTTATCCTAACTGCTCGCGGTGAGATAGAGGATAAGGTCAAAGGCCTGGAGTTGGGGAGTGACGATTATCTGGCCAAGCCCTTTGCGATGGCTGAACTGCGAGCCCGCATTCATGCCGTGCTGCGGCGGCGGTTTAAAATTAGCGATAATGAAATTTTGATCGGAAAGCTACTTTTGAATCTCAATCATATGGAGGTAAGCTATGGTGGCAAGCCGATCGATCTTACAGAGACAGAATACAAGATTTTGCGCTATCTGGTGCTCAACAAGAATAAAACAATTACGCGTATTGCGTTGGCAGAGCATATCTGGGGCAGTAAAATTGACGACCGCTTTTCACTGGATTTTATAAATTCGCATATGAAAAATCTCAGGAAAAAGCTTTCGGAAGCCGGGGCTCCGGAGTTGATTGAAACGGTATATGGAGTCGGATATAAGCTGGAGGCCTATGAAACTGAACAATAAAATACTGCTCAGTAACCTGGTTCTTTCGGTAGTTATTTTTGTGCTGACCAGTATTGGGATGTATTATCTGGTCAACGATACTGTTTATGATGAGTTGGATAATCATCTGCTGCAGCATAAGATTGATATCATAAATCAGGTACAGGGCGATCCGGCAAGCCTCAAAGAGATTCGTAAGCTTGGTGGACTCGGTTCCTACGAATGGGTTGAAATTAATCCCTATGACGGAACGGTGGAGCCCAATACCAACAGCTTTGCTACTATTGATACTGTGCGGAGCCCTGATGAGGCAAGTTCCGAGTCATACAGGCGACTGGCTACAACTATCTCAGTGAATGATCAGTATTACAACCTGAATATTTATGAAGAAGTTGCGGCCTGGCAGAACATCAGCATGACGATTCTGCTGAGTGTACTGGCGGGCTTGCTGATTTGGATTTTGTTGCTTTATCTGCTCAACCAGATGGTGTTTGATCGGATTTTGACGCCCTTTTACGATACGGTGGATACTCTCGAGACGATTTCGGATCCTACTGATTTTGACGAACGATTTCCGGATTCATCGACCGATGAGATTGATGTATTAAATCGGGCACTTAATACCATGATGAATGAAATCCGCTCGTCATTCGAGGATCAAAAAAAGTTTATCCAGAATGCATCGCACGAATTATTGACACCACTTTCGATCATTCGACAAAAAGCCGAGAAAATCCTTTCCAGATCAGATCAGCTTGACCGACAAACGTTGAGATCGGCTAATGAGATCCAGGAAACCGCAGTGCGGTTAAGCCGCCTGAGTAACGCGCTCTTGTTGATTAGCCGCGTAGAAAATAAGCAGTATGAGCTTGACGAACAGGTAGATATCGCAGGAGTTACCGAGAAGGTTCTTGAAGAGTTGAATGATTTTATCACCCTGAAAAATATATCTCTTGAAAAAGAGTTCAGTGAAGAGCTGTCGGTACAAGGCAATCAAGAGCTTATTCACTCCGCTATCTATAATATTGTGCAAAATGCGGTAAAGTTTTCGCCCGAAGGAGCGTCGATTACCATTACTCTCAATGGTGGGGCGGAAAACCATGAGTTTAAAGTTATCGATGAGGGGCCGGGAATACCGGAGGCCTTGAACGGTTCGTTATTCGATCGTTTTAAAAAGGGTAATGGTCGTTCCAACGAATTAGGTAAGAACAATGGAACCGGGCTGGGCCTGTCGCTGGTGAAAAGCATTTGTAAGCTGCACGGTTTTGGTTACCGGGCCGAGAATAAAGAGGGAGCAGGAGCCGAAATTACGCTTCGATTCTAAATCCATATTCTCTACAGATTTCCTTTATAGATTTGACCGTAGACAAACTGCGCGCTATTGCGTACTAACGGTCAAAATTTAGCGAAATGATTTTTTCTGTAGTTCTAGTAATTCTGATCTCATTTCAGTCAACCCCCGCGGATACCACTGACCTCAATAACTTGAGTGTGGGCAAAGCCCTGGAAATTGCATATCAGCATAACCCTCGTGTTAATCAGCTCAAAAATCGTATTGAGGCCCAGCGACAGCAGCAACCGCTGAGTTTGGGTATTAATAATCCCGAAGTAAACTATGCCAAAGAAGGTATAGGACAGGGGTCATTTGCTGAACAACGCTGGGTTGTATCACAATCGCTGGATTTTCCGCTTACCGGCTATTACCGTTTGAAGAGCGAAAAAGCCAAAACCCGTTCCATGGAGTTAGAGCTGGAAGCATTGAGGCTTCAGCTTAAAGCCGATGTAAAGTCGGCCTATACACGACTGGCTTATGCTATTGAATCGAGCCACTTGGCCCGTGAGCGCGTGGACCTGTTTAAAAGCCTGCGCGATGCTGCACAGTCGCGGGCCGATCTGGGGGAATCCTCGGAAATTGATGCCATGCAGGCCAACCTTCAGCTTACGGAGGCGCAAAACAGCATGGAAAAAGCGTATCAGGATATTATGGATGCTCGCTACAACCTTTTTGAGACCATAGGCCTGGAGGAAGAACAACAAACGTATGATATAAGCTTTCCCGACACGCTGCACTATGTAGCTGTAGATATCAATCAGGATGAAGTATTACAGCAGTTGCAGCAGCATCCCCAGCTTCAGCAATTTAGCAAAGATCAGCTGGCAGCATCTTATCAAACAAAGGTGGCCAAAAGCGGGTATTTGCCGGATATCAACCTAAAATACTATCGCCAGGATTTTGGTAATGGATTTGATTTCAATGCTTTTGAAGTAGGTGTTAGTATTCCTCTGTGGTTTGGGGTTAATCAATCGAATAAGGTTCAACAATCAAAGGCCCAGTACCGCGTGCAGGAATGGCGCTTCCAGGAAGAAGAGCTGTCAATCAAAAAACAGGCTGAGCAGGCTTGGCATGGTTATGAGACCACGCAGGCAAATATCAAACGATTCCGAAAATCCATCCAGAAGAAATCAAAAGAGCTGGTTGATATGACTCAAAAAGGATACCGGATGGGAGAGCTGGATCTGTTGACACTATTGGAAGCCCAGCGCACCTATTTGCGAACTCAGCAATCTTATTACGACACCCTCAGGGATTATTATCTGAGAGTTATTGAACTGGAGAAATACCTGCAAAAGGATATCATATTCAAATAAAACTATAGCTGAATTTATTATGAACGTTCATTTAACCCGACATCGGTACTCATCATACACTCCCTTGGGCTTGGTCATCGGACTGCTGTTGTTTTTGAGCAGTTGTGGTTCTGAGACCAATGATAAAGCTACCCAACCTGATCCCGGGACACCACCCTCATTGTCCCAGAAGAAGACCGAGCAGGTGATACAGCTCACCGAACAACAGGCCGAAGATTTAAATATTCAGCTCTATACGGTCAAGAGTGAAAAGATTAGTTTTGATATTAATGCACCCGGCCAGGTTTTTGCGGCTCCGGAACATATTTCTGTGGTCAGTTCCCCGATCAATGGGCGGGTATCAAAAATTTATGTGCACGAAGGAGAACGCGTCCAAAAAGGTGATCCGCTGCTGGAGATCGAAAGCCTGGAGTTTGCAAACCTGGTTGGGGATTATCTTGAGTCCACGGCTGAGATTACCTATCAACAGCAGCAGGTAGATCGGTTGAAAGTACTTACCGAAGAGCAGATCAGTCCGCAACGTACCCTCGAACGGGCACAAGCTGATCTCCGGCGTGCCAAGAGTAAACAGAGTGCTTCGCTGGCGCGACTACGGGCTGTAGGTATTTCGCCGCAAGAAGTTCAAAATTGGGATCCCTTTACGACTGATCCCAAAGCCGAGTTGACGCTTCGTGCCCCAATTTCGGGTGTACTAAATCAGCATTTAATTGATCTGGGAGAGGCCGTTAACGCCTACGACAAGCTGCTGGATATTATCGACAACACCGAAGTATTGGTGCGCGGATTTGTATCGCCGGCTGATGCTCCCTTCGTACGGGAGGGCACTCCGGTGGTGATCACAGAGAAACCTCAAGATGGCACCCCGCAAGGCAAACGCATTGAAGGAGAGGTAACTTCGGTCAATCCGGCCCTGGACGAAGAGAACCGCTCGATTGTCCTAAACAGCATTGTATCTACCGAAGAAGACTGGCCCATTGTGGGGCAGAGTGTTCGCATGAAATATGCTGCCCAGCCAATGGATTCAACCTTTACGATTCCGCTTTCAGCTATTCAGTTTGAGGAGCAGGAAGCGGCAGTCTTTGTTCAGCGGGCCCCTCGTCAATACGTAAAACGCGTGATTCAGGTTAAACGAATGACCGAAGATCGTGCGGTTATTGGAGCCGGCCTCGAACCCGGGGAAAAGATTGCCGTCACCCAGGTATTTAGCCTGAAGGCACTGGAACGTTTCGAACAATTTGCTGACTAACTTATAGCTATATCGACCATGTTAAAGAGCATTATTGATTTTAGTCTCAAACAGAAATTTGTTGCGCTGTCGCTGGTTTTGTTGATGGCGGCCGGGGGTATTTTTTCTCTTTCGAACATCCCCATAAACTCCCAGCCCGATGTAACTCCAACGCAGGTACTGGTCATTACCAAGGCAGGGCAATATTCGCCTTATGACGTAGAGCGGCTGGTAAGCTATCCGATTGAAACATCGATGAACGGCTTGCCGAATGTGAAGGAGGTGCGTTCGATTTCACAATTCGGACTCTCGGCGGTGACGGTTCTATTTGAAGAGGGAACGGATATCTATTTTGCCCGCCAGCAGGTGAGTCAGCGCGTACAGAGTATCTCCGAGGAGTTGCCGGATGGCGTGTCGACCCCCAACCTTGGGCCAATATCAACGGCTATGGGCGAAATTGTGCAGTACGTCGTTCGCGGTGAAAATCGCTCACTTACGGAACTTCGTACCATTCAGGATTGGCTGATCGCCCCTCAGCTTAAAACAGTGGACGGTGTTACTGAAATAAATTCATTCGGTGGCTTTGTCAAGCAATTTGAAGTGGCTGTGAATCCCGATAAGCTTCGCAATTTTGGAATTGGACTGAAGGATTTAACCGAGGCCATCAAAAATAATAACAGTGTTTCCGGGGGTAATTACCTTGAGCATAACCGGGAGCAGTATATCGTTCGTGGGTTCGGACAGATTTCGGACACCAAGAATATCGAAAATATAATTGTGAAGCGTACCGAGGATCGTCCGATCTATGTCAAAGATGTGGCTGATGTGAGTATCGGTCGGCAGTTGCGCCAGGGGGCTGTTACGCAAGACGGTAATGGTGAGATTGTTACGGGTATTGTAATGATGCTTCGGGGCGCCAACGGTCGCGAAGTGATCAATAAAATGGATAAGAAGTTTGCCGAAGTGAACAAGAGCTTGCCCGAAGGTGTATCCATTGAAAAATTTTATGATCAATCCGATCTCATCGATCGTACCACCGATACCATTGTTACAAACCTGGTGGAAGGTGGATTTTTTGTGATTGCCGTGCTGCTGCTGTTGCTGGGAGAAATTACGGGGGCCATTATTGTCGCGGCGGTTATTCCATTGTCGATGCTGTTTGCCTTCATTGGTATGGATCAGCTCGGGCTGGCGGCCAACCTGATGAGTCTTGGAGCTATTGACTTTGGGATGGTAGTGGATGGATCCGTGGTGATGGTGGAGAATATCGTAGAAAAACTAAACAGCGATAAATCCGACAAATCGAAACTCGTTATTATCCGTGAAGCCGCTCACGAAGTGGCCCGACCTATTTTCTATGGCGTATTAATTATTCTAATGGTGTATGTACCGGTGATGACGTTCTCCGGCATGGAGGGCATTTTGTACCGCCCAATGGTCATTACGGTGGGTGCTGCCGTACTGGGATCGCTGATCCTGGCGCTGGTATATGTGCCTGCCATTTCGGCCTTGGTGTTTCGAAACGGCGTAAAAACGCGCAAAAATTACGTCATCAACTGGCTGAAACCCCGCTACGAAAAGTTCCTAGAAAAGAGCCTGGACAAGAAAGCGATTACGATCGGTTCTGCCGTGGTGGTTTTTGGGATTTCCATGGCGCTTATGCCGTTTCTGGGAACGCAGTTTCTGCCCGAACTTGATGAAGGTTCTATCCTTATTGAGCAGGTGCGTATGCCGTCGGTGACGCTTGATGAATCCGTGGAAAACGCCAACTGGTTGGCCGGAAAAATAACCAAGAATATTCCTGAGATAAGGACGGTTGTCCCCAAAACGGGCCGCTCCGATCTGGCCAATGACTGGATGGGGGTTCATCAGACGGATGTCTGGGTGATGCTGCACCCCCGTGATCAATGGCGCGAAGGTATGAGCAAGCAGGATATTATCGATCAGATAAGACCCTACCTGGAAACCGAACCCGGTTTGTCATACAACTTTACTCAGCCCATTGCCATGCGGGTGGATGAGTTGACCAGCGGCGTAAAATCAGACCTTGCTGTTAAGGTGTTTGGCGAAGAGTTGGATACCCTGAATGCAGTAGGGCGTCGGATATCCGGTATTTTGGATGAGGTTGAGGGAACGGAGAACTTCTTATTAGAGCAGGGTAGTGGTCAGCCATATTACAATATTAAAATTGATCGCGAAGCGGTGGCTTCGTATGGGCTCAATGTGAATGACGTGCAGAATGTTATTGAGACCGGTATTGGTGGCAGTGACGCCGGACAGATTTTCGAGGGGCAGCGCCGATTTGATATCAATGTTCGACTGCCCAAGAATTTGCGGAGCGATTTCCAAGATATTATGGATGTGCCCCTGCAATTACCGGGCGGCGGATATATTCCATTGAAAGAGGTGGCTGATATTTATGCCGAAGAGGGGCCGCGACAGATTTCACGTGAGAACGGATGGCGGCGTGCTATTCTCGGGATCAACATTTCGGGCATCGACGTGGGAACCTACGTGTCGAACTTGCAGGAAGCTATTGACGAAAAGGTTGATATTCCAGCAGGCTACTTTATTGAGTATGGCGGATCGTTTGAGAATCAGCAGCGGGCTATGAATCACTTGTTCATTGTGGTGCCCATTTCGCTGTTGATAATAATTGGACTGCTCTACATGATGTTTGGCAAGTTTCGCTTTACCATGCTGATATTCCTGAATCTCCCGCTGGCCCTGTCCGGGGGTATCTTTATACTATGGATGCGGGGGCTGTATTTGTCTGTGTCGGCCAGTATTGGTTTTGTGGCCCTGTTTGGAGTAGCTGTACTCAACGGAATCGTGTTGGTTTCTCATCTCAACGATCTGCGCAAAGAGGGTGAGGATTTAAAAACAGCGGTCATCAAAGGTGCCAGTGACCGCCTGCGACCTGTGTTGATGACGGCCCTGGTAGCGAGCCTCGGATTTATACCGATGGCGTTCAACGTAGGGCCTGGCTCAGAAGTCCAGCGTCCGTTGGCTTCGGTGGTAGTTGGCGGGTTGGTTACGGCAACACTCCTTACATTGCTGGTCTTACCCACTATCTATCACTGGATGGAGAAAGGCAAAGAACTGGTTGCTAAAGATGAAGTATTCTAACTATTAACTAAAAGAGGTGTCTGTCATGAATGATGCTTATTTACACCTGACAATCAATCATTTCCCAATCTTTAGTATGCTATTTGGCTTGCTGATTTTGGGCTGGGGACTCTGGAAAAAGAAGGATTCCATTCAAAAAATTGCGATGGTGTTGTTTGTGCTGGGGGCGATCACCAGCTACATCGCAGTTGAAACCGGGGAAGGCGCCGAGGAGGTTCTGGAAGAGTATGCGACTTCGATATCCCATGATGCGATCCACGATCATGAGGAGGCGGCAGAAATTGCGATGTGGTTTTCGTTTATCACAGGAGGGCTGGCCTTGGTAAGCTTGTTTGTGGCGAACTATAACCTTCGTTACAAAAATGTACTGATGGGTGTTTTGTTAGTTGCTGCCTTGGCCGCAGTGGGCGCCCTGCTATATACAGCCTACGAAGGAGGCCAAATTCGTCATCCCGAGGCGCATACCACGGTTAGAATAGATGAATAGCAATTGCGGATACCATTTGCAGATTTATCCTCGTAGAAGCTGCATGGCATAATAAAGGATGCTGAGCCCCAGTAGCAGGTTTATCCGTCCTATCCAGCTCGATAGTTTTCGGAATGTTTTTGTCTTTGCACTTTCCGGATGACTGTCCATCAGTTCGGCAGCTCTGGGACCAGCATAAAAATCGTGAATGCCGCTGAGGATCAGCACGAGGCCAAAAAGATGCAGCTTGATAAACAAGGGCTGGCCAAAGCTACTGTTCCAGAATGTTGAAGTGGTCAAGTCAGCAAAATCATAGCCACGGGCTAGCAGATTGGTGATGCCGGTGATGATCAAAATGATAAACAGTAGCCACGAAATACGGCTGAATTTTCTACCAACCAATGCGAAGAATGCTCCTTTTTTATCAGTCAGAAGCTGGTGGCGTGAGGCCGGGACGAGTACGGCGGCGGTAAACAGCATGCCCCCAATCCAAAAGATAGCCGAGAGAATGTGAATGAAGACGGAAAGATAATACATGCAGAATTAGTTGAGAATTTGAAAAATAAATATCTTGCTGAATTTGTTTCAGCGTCAATTATCTAGCAGTTCATGAACTAAATCTGTTTTGAAAGTTATATAACAAAGGGCAGCCGTGAACGACCACCCTTTGTTTGTATGACATCAGCTAGCTATTAGCTGGAAGGTTTTTTTACATTCAGTGTACCCTTCATCCCACCCAAATAATGGCCTGGGAACGAGCAGATGTAGGTATAGGATCCTGCATCTTCTGGCACAGTAAAGGTGATTTCAACCGTGTCACCCCCTCCGGCCAATGCCGTTGCGGCAATAATCTGATCTTTCATGTCCGGCGCGATATAGTCGTTGTCGCGGGCCATGGCTGATGCGTTGGCAAATGCTTCTGCATCTGCTCCTTTTTTAAGTACAACTACATTGTGAGACATTGCCATTTTAGGCAGCTTGCTCACGGTTGTTAAGACAATACGGATTTTTTCACCCGGTACTGCGTTGATTTCAGTCACATCGAACTTCATCTGGTCGGTACCCTTGATCTTGATAGTACGAACGTCCTCATCCGGGCCATCAGTTTGGGTATTAAACGCATTGGCCGCTAAAAAGGGCATTAACAAGAGGGTGAAAAGTGCAGTTATTTTTCGGAGAGATTTCATAGTGTTGTATGATTTAATAGTTGAGTTATGTAAAATTATTTGGATTCATTTTCGGTGACGATCAGGCCTTTGGCACCTTTTTCAGCGTCGGCCATTTCGTGATCAACCAGAACGTAGTGCCCGTTTTCAGGAACGATAAATTCCAGAACGGCCCCGTTGCTTGCACCGAGCAATACAGTCTGCATGCCGCGCCATTCGTTTTGAATATTGCCCTCGTACCATACGCGGTCGAAGATAGCGCCAATGACGTGGGTGCTCGCTACATCTGTGGGACCTACATTGAGCATGTACAGTCGCACGCGGTCGCCTTTTTTCACTTTTAATGGATTGTCCATCATAGCATTCTGGTGCCCGTTAAAGGCAACAATGGTCGGCTGTTTTTTCATAGCTGCGTCATAATCCAGCTCATAAAGCGAGGTTGGTTTTTCGCCACCTTCTTCATACAGACTGGAGTCTTCTTCGGTTTGCTTTTGCTTCAAATAAAATTCAGATTGCACCACGGCAAACTCCTTGTCTACCTGTTCGTCTGTCGGATATCCTTCTTTGGGCGATACGATGACAACGCCATACTGTCCCATGGACATGTGCTGAAGCACCGGTGGTGTTCCACAGTGATAGATGTAAACACCGGGATAGTTGGCGATCCATTCAAATTGAATAGACATTCCCGGAGGCACGTTTTGCCATTTATCATTAGCAGCAACGGTACCTGCATGGAAGTCCATCGAGTGCATCATCGGCTGGGCAACTGCCTTGGGCTTCTGCATATTGTTATTGCTCAGCTGCTCGAGGAACATCGAGCCTCCTTTGGCCGGCTGCGAAACCGATACTTTTTCATGGGATCGGTTTTTCATCGTAAAGTTAATTTTATCACCTTGACGAACGTGAATGACTGGCCCGGGTACTGATCCGCCAAACGTCCAGGCTTTGTAGCGGATATCCGGAGCAACCTCAACTTCCTGCGCCACAATATCCATACGGATGTCGTGGGTCTGGTTGCCTTCTTCAAGCGGAGCTACATTCGGCAACTTGGTAATATGATTACCCACAACCGGTGGCCCGTCGTAATCTTCCTGAAAGATCTTGGCATCCGGTAGTCCGTACCAGTTATCTCCAATTTTATATTCTGCTTTTTGTTGTTCGTTCCCTTGTGCAAAGGCCGTGGATAGGCTCATTGCCAGAAATAGTCCGGCCGAGAGAAGTGTGTATTTCAAAAAATTCATAGTTATACCTTGTCTTAAGATGTTAGTGAGCTAAAATTTGGTGATGAAGCATTGTGTGTAATATCTGTGGATGAGCGAATCCTCTTTCTTCATCATGCAAGACGAATAGCTCACTGAATCCACGGATGTTAGCCCAACCACGGAGGTGGAGGCTTTGGGAGTATCGTGGGGCTTGTGACGTTATTGGCAATAGGGAGGTCAAAACTTTTACCGATCAGAAAGACACGGGGATCAGGAACAGTAGTGATTCTCAATGCCAGGGGATAGTAGTTTGTATCCAGAAGTTTTTGATTGTGGTCACAGCTGGGGCAATCGACATCCGAAAAGCACTGAATCATGTCGCAAGACTTTTCGGACGGGCAGCCATTTCCAGCCAATAGCTCAATGAGATCGCCCTTAAAAAGCTGATACTCGATCATTGGCATGATCGGCTGTAACGTGCCAACTGTGAAAGTAAAAAGTAATATGATCGAGTATATTTTCTTCATGTCATCGCCTACGTGTTTATTGTCTCTGAAGGAGTATAGGCATTATTTTAATTAAGACAAAATACTCTTTAATCTTTTTTGTTAAATATTGTCGGTCTCCGTGACACCAGTATTATTGTTTTGTGACCTTTACCTTCCATTCCTCGGGCATAGCCAGCAGGTATTCCCATTCAAACGGTTCTTTACTTTCCGCTTCCATCTGATAGTACAACGGTTTGGGATCGTGGTCATTGGTAAATACAAATGCTTCGCCCGGTTCCAAGGCTTCAAAAGCTTCAAAAATCATATCGTGCCGTTTGGCCGGTGGATGTGGGCGGACATCGAACTTATTTACAACACTTATATCATCTGCAGCAATACCGTCACCGGTTTCTTTTTTGGTGATGTGGGCGATATATTTACCCGGCTCTTCCTTTTTATTTTCCCACTTATATTCATTTGTGAATTTTTTACTAAAAATGTTCTGAATCTCTTCGAGGTTATCTTTAGCAATCAGTTCCATCGTATCTCCTTTCATCATCATGCCATAGCGGTGGAAAACAATATGCTTCCAGTCTTTTTTATCAGCTTCGCGCAGGTCCATCAGGGTTGAAATCTCCTCAAATTCGCGTCCCTTTGACTCCTCGGTTCGTGTCACTTTTACTTTCCATTCTTGTCCGCCACGCTGCAGATACTCCCAGCCAATTACATTTCCGTATATCGATCGAAACTCGTAGTACAGAGGCTTGGGATCGTGGTCATTAATGAAAGTAAAGCTTTCTCCGACGGGTAGCTCTTTGAAAAGCTTTAGGAGTTTTTCATGTCGTTTAATGGGAATAAGATTGCGTACATCCAGTTCTTGTGTTGTGTTACTCATAGCTTTATTCAAAGTATTTAAGACTATCAATTCCTACTATTAGTCACTTTTTGTCTTTAGTAAATCTTGAGAGGTAAAAAATAGTACAGGGGATTATACAGTTAATGATTCGTTGGTTCGTTACATTTTATTTCAACTTTAAAAGTCAGTTTCTCTTCGGTTGAGTTTACATTTGCTTTGTTTTTCATCAAGTGCCCCCTCCTTAAAACTTCCTTGCTCAAATTGCGAAATGCCTTTCCTGATCGGGCGCCGAATCTGTTCGTTTCTTTGACATTTCGGGCGATGTCGGTGGAAACATTGTTCCTTTGCTTGTACTCAGAATCTGGTTCTGTTTTAGGATTTATTTGTAATCTTTCCATACGGTTCTTGCAGTTGAGCAGACCTGGTTGTCATCTAGGTCTCGAATTGTATGAATGAACGTTTTTTCAGGGCCATCTGGCTCAACAAGGGACTCAATGGTATGTCCATATTGAGCTTCTCCTACAAAATTTCCATCAATAGTGTGGAGATAACAGTGATCTTTTATTTCAGTAGGTATAGACTCCATAGCCCACTGCAAATACCGCAGGTTACTGACATGCTCGTTTGAGTCCATATCATACCGGTGTACGAAAAATTTATTCCTATATAACGCCGAATCGAGAGCTTCTACTTCAGTACTATCCACTTCAATACTTTCTTCGGGGTTGATATCCCATCTGTCAAGAATTTCATCAAAAATCCGGGCGGGTCTTCTTCTTTCTATATCAAAAAACAACCAGAAGCCCTTTGCTCTACCAATAATATCACCTTCTTCTCCCATAATTAGGTTTTCTCGCGTACCTCTGAATGTTCTGAAATCAGACAACCAGGTTTTGACAGTAATCTTTTCTTTGTATACAGGATAACGTTCCATCACCATGCGTCCCGATAGAAGAACCCATCCGATTCCTTTTTCCAGAAGATCATACAGGCTATGTCCAATGGATAAACAATGGTCGGCTGCGGCTTCTTCCAACAACGTTAAGATGGTAACAGGGGATGCTTCTCCATGTTGACCCATTTCGAAATATCCTAGCTCAAACTGTTTTTCAAACATATTTCTATATGTAAATTAAAGATGTAGTATACCTCCAAGGTATACCACATCTGAAAAAAATTTAATCTTTATACGTAAGCACGCGTCCCCAAAGACTTTTGGTGCCCCAGATGCCGCGGCGCAGTGTTTCGAGCTGTACAATCTGGCTGTGATCAACAAACATGTTGACTTCGGGACCATAGTTCTTGACGTACCAGGCGAACACTTCAGGGTCGGCAGCTTCAAACATCAGCTTTTCCAAGCCAATTTCATTGATAAATTCGGCGGGCACGTCCGTTCTCCAGGGATCTGCATTTTCGGTAATACCTTCCGATTCAATCATGATCATATAGGCTCCGGCTTCCACAAAACGTTTGGCCTGTTTTACGGCATAGCCGGTGTCCAGGGTACCTTCGGATTCAAGTTCTCCTTTAGCTGTATCGCCGCCGGCCCCAAACTGAATACCGATTTCGGGTTTTGCCTTCAGTCCGGCGTCCTGCACCTTGTCAATTAACCGGAGCCAGTCGTCAGTAGGCAGGGAAATAAATCCCGCCGAAAGCTCAATGATATCAAAACCGTAATCTTTGCAGGTCTGGATATATTGATCGACGGCTCCCTTGCCCTGGGTGAGTACATACTCCATAAAGCCGCCGGTGGAAACCAGCGAATCATGGTCGTGTGCGATATCAATCAGCTCGGTCACTTTGTCCTTGGGCATGATAGAAAACGATCCGCCGGAAAACTTCAGCGAATCCACGTGTTCGCCCATTGTTTCCATAATATCGTTAAGATAACGTTTGCCCATTACGGCATAATAGGGACCACGGATTTCGGTTACGCCGGTCGTTCGGGGTTTGGATTCTCGTTCGTTTTTGTTGAGGAAATCGAATGTTTTTTCGTCGGCCATAATAGCCACCTTTTTTATTTTTGTTGGGATACGGAAACCGTATCCACATAATTCAAATATTCCTTAGGATTCTAATTTCACTTTTGTTAATAATTCCATCAGTTCGGAAACCGAATGTTGTTCTAAATTTTGTGTTGTTTTAACAATTTGATCACGCAGGTCTTTGCTGGTATAAGGTTCAGCTAGTCCTTCAAATTTCTGAATGATCGTGTCCCAGCTCATGGGACGCGTATGAAACCCTTCGTAATCGCTTTTTTCGATAGAGTGGTGTTCACCGTTTGTAAGATGCACGGTCAGTTTTGTGGGCATTTCATCGGGAAAGCGATTGCTGTAGGTTTCACTGGGAGTAACCTGCACCTTTTGAAGCAGTGTTTGAATATCGTCGGCTTCGATGCGGTCTTTCTCGTATTGCTCCGGCATTACTTGTCCGTCGAGCAGCGCCGCCGAAACCATATACTGCAGGCTGTGGTCGGCCTCTTCTTTGGTGCGGACAATGGTTTTGTCGCCTTCTTCGCCGCCGCCGATGATATGGTAGGCTACATCAAAAATTTCGATTTCTACCTTCTCCACATCTTCAGCGGAAAAGCCGTGTTTATTTTTTAGCTCAATAATCCCTTCAATAGAGGATTGGGAATGAATCTCCGCGTTGTACTTCTTGATGATGGTATCTGTAACGCGCTCCAGGTTTTCGTTGGACCAGTCAATGGTGAATTCGCCCGCAATGGAATCCATAAATCCTTTGTTGCCCTCAAATACGGCGGGTGGACCTGTAATATCGTACTTCGCCAACAGTGCAGCGTGGGTTCCGCCGAATGCGGTATGGGGATAAGCCAGTCCCTTCCAGTTGGAAAGCGCTCCGGTTCGCGTTACCCGAAGGGCATTTAGGGCAGTACCGGCAATCGCAATGGCATTCGCCGTTTGTTTTTCCTCCAATCCCAGTGCTTTGGAAACGCCCGCGGCTACGGCGTATGAACCCTGCGTGGTGTGATCAAATCCCTTGTCGCGCACGGGGGCCTCATCGCTGAGCCGGCACTGAACCTGGTAGGCGACGGCCAGGGCCGCCAGAAAATCTTTGCCGCTCAGATTGGTCGTTTCGCCCGCCGCCAGAATAGAGCCAATATTATCGCTGGGATGACAGGTTTCTCCCTTGGCCAGGTAACTGTCATTAAAATCCAGGTAGCGAACCAGTCCGCTGTTGTAGAGGGCCGCGCGATCTGGACTTGTCTTTTCGCCGCCAATGAGTGTGCTTGATTTTGCTCCGTCCAAATCATCAATCATCCGCCGGATCGACTGAACCGGTGGCCCTTCTACGGCCCCGATCGCGGTACCCAGGGAATCCAAAAGCCTTATTTTCAGCTGATTAACGGCCTCGTCCGATAAATCATTGTAGGTTGCGTTATGTACAAACTTGGCTAAATCGTGAACAATCATAACAAGTATATATATAAGTTATTGGAGTATTTTATCTTTTTTAATGCCATTGCAATATTCAGTAATGCAACATATTATTTGGTTCAACCTACAGGGATATCATAGGTGCAGGAATGATCGCCATCGGCGATGTAGGTAATTCGTTCGGTTTTTTCGCTGAAGAGTTTTCGGTAAAACATCTGCTCGAGCTTGCAGGGCAGGCGGGTCTCCTTTATCACTTCGCTAAAGGGACAGTTGCATTCTTTGACCGCAAGTTTTTCGGATTCCCGATCCAGGTCAAATTCCGGCATAAAACCTTCTTCGTCCAGCATCTCCATCAGTACCGTTATTTTGGATTCCGGATCGTCAGCACCTGATGCCTCAATTCGGTCTTCGGCTTCTTCCAGGCGCTGGTTCCAGAAATCCTCAAAGAAATCTTCTACTAACTGCTCATTACCTTTTGATTTCAGGTATTTGATGATATTACGGATCAACTTGGACTCGGAAGACGGAAAAACACTGTTTCCTTTGGGTGTAAGCTGGTACTGTAGGCTGGGACGTCCCGGTCCGGAGCGTACATAATCGCGTTCCACATAGCCATCCCTTTCCAGCTGAAGAAAATGTTCACGGAGAGTGGTTTTGGCCAATTCAATTTGTTCTACGGCTTCGTCGATCGAAAGCGTACCCCTGCGTTTAATAAGTTCGACAATATCCTTTTTCGATCCAGTAAACATAGTAGTTTATTTTTGGGCTTGTAATTTCTTTTTAATCTTCGGCAGAAGGTGGTCAGCTTCTATCTGGAACTGTTGTTCCAGCTTATCAAATAAAAGGGTAAAGTTCTTGTTTTGAATTCGGAGTGTTGAGCAGGCATTGGCGGGATTGTTGAAACCGTTGTCTTTTTCCCGAATCGTATTCATCTGACGTTTCAGCCGGTCTTGGTCCCGCTGGATAATCCCGAATGAGTTGTTGAGCTTTTGGACTACACCGTGATTGAGACTCTTTTTCTTTGTGGATGAAAGCTGTTCAACAAGCGGAAAGAATGTTCTCTGCTCGAATTCAAAATACATTTCCAGATTCTCCTGAAACTGCTCAAAATGCCATTTCGTATCTTTCAACCACGTATACTGGTTACCGTGAATTTTAAGGACTCTCGGGAAGCTTTGGTGTAACTCTTCCAGCAGGGATTGGTTGGGTTTTACAAATTCTCGCTCCAGGTATTCCGTCCAATTGGATAATCCTGTAATGTTGGACAGGGAAGTCTCCGATGGTTGGGTCATGGTATTGCCGTTTGTACCGTTGGTGTGCTTTTTCACCCACTTTAGTACTTCAACTTCACTCCACTGTTGTTGCTGGCAAACCGACCGTAAGGTTTCACTCTCATGCTCTGATACAGACAACCCAATGGAAGCAAGTAGTTCACCCGCCTCGGTGTTGGCATTAATGATCTGTCCGATCGTTGCTTCCGGGGTTAGTTGGGCAAGGGATTGATCTGTTTTCATACGTATTAATCTCCAGTTGTTTTGGTTTCAATCCGTTACTTAAAGTATAAATGATTTCAAGATAAATCAATAAAAAAGGTTAAAACCGTTTTTATAGTTGATATTAATTTTCGGGACTCCTACCTTTGGGTTGAACCAATGAAAACAACCTTATTTGAGAAGTTATGGCTTACGTCGTGACGGATCCATGTATTCAGTGCAAGCATACCAACTGCGCCGCGGTTTGTCCCGTAGATGCCTTTCGGGAAGGGCCCAATTTTCTGGTAATTGATCCCTGGGAGTGCATCGATTGCGATGCCTGCGTGGCCGAATGTCCCGAAGAAGCGATATACCCCGATGATGAAGTCCCTATGGAATGGGTGGATTATATAGAGCTTAATGAACAGCTGTCGGAGGAATGGGCCGAACATGTTATCAATGAAGCAAAAGAACCGCTGCCGGAAGTTGACGCATGGAGCGACCGAGAAAACAAGCGAGAGCACCTGATTGAAAGCTGGGAAGAGGCAAAAGCAGGGAAGTAGTTATCCGTAAACGGTATAACCTATAATTATTAAACCAAAACTGAACACAATGTCTGAATCTGAACAAAAAATTGACGTTCGAAAAATCGAACCTAAACGAAAACATCCAACTATTTTTGAAACATTTGACGATCTCGATGCAGGAGAAACTTTTGTCATTATCAATGATCATGATCCGAAACCACTAAAATACGAAATGGCCGCTGAACGGGCCGATCAAAAGTTTACCTGGAAATACCTCGAAGAGGGGCCCGACGTATGGAAGGTGAGGATTGGCAAAACAGCATAGTAATAATCCGATGTATTTAACTCCCGATAAAAGGCGTACGATAGTCCGGCAGCTGCGCGATGTAATTGATCCCGAACTGGGCGTAAACATCGTAGACCTAGGGCTGGTATATAACATCTTGTGTGACGATGGCAAGGTTATTATCGAATATACCGTTACCACGCCGGGCTGTCCGATGCGCCGCTACTTACAGCAGCAGATCGAAGAAACGTTACAGTCGATGGATGAAATTGAAAATTTTGAGACGCGACTGGTTTGGGAGCCGGAATGGAATGTGGATATGATCAAAGACGATGTTGAATTTTTTGCACATCCACCGCCTATGCAGTAAACAGATTGAAAGCCAATATTATATCTACCACCAAGTCATCCTGAATTCATTTCAGGATCTATCACTAAAATATTTTAAAAGAGACATGGCCCAGAATGACACCCAAGCTTAAAACAAAAAACATTGAAGTCCGCTAAAACACCAACCTACATATTAGTAAGCCTGTTGTTTTTTGCTGCTATAGGATTGTTGACAGGCCTGTATGCCGGCCTGGTTCGTCTGGGTCTTTTGGCGGGATCAAGTTCTGCCATCTCACCAATGGCTCACGGTCCGCTCATGATTAATGGATTCCTGGGCGCTCTCATCGGTTTGGAACGGGCTGCTGCTCTGGAAAATAAATGGGCCTATTTTGCTCCGGTCTTGATGGCAGCATCCACGGTACTTATGCTCAGCGGATGGCTAGTGCCGGGAGGATGGGCGTTAATATTGGGATCCATTGGCCTGACGCTGGTAATGAGTTATTTGCAATATTTACAGCCAAAGGTTTATCACCTGATTATGGCATTGGGAGCAGCTTCGCTGCTGGTTGGGAATTTGCTATATGTCTATGGATATCAAATTTATACGCTGGTAGGCTGGTGGGCGGCTTTCCCCATGCTTACGATCTTTGGCGAACGGCTGGAACTGAACCGTATCATGCGTCCGCCTAAACAAGCGCAGCAACTGTTTGCAGGACTCATTCTGGGATGGATTCTTGCACTTGCTATAACACATATCAATCGTATAGTGGGATGGAGTATAGTCTCGGTTTTATTGATAGGGATCTCCGGCTGGCTGATTAAGTATGACATTGCCCGGCGGACGGTCAAGGCGGCACAGTGGACCCGGTACAGTGCCATCTGTTTGTTATCTGGATATGGATGGCTCATCCTGGCGGGACTTTTTGGGCTGTTCATAGGATTTGCTACGGCAGGTCCACTGTACGACGGACTGCTGCACATGATCTTTGTGGGTTTTGTCTTCAGTATGATATTCGCCCATGCCTCAGTCATCATCCCGTCTCTGTCAGGTAAACTGGTACCATGGCACCGGTATTTTTACTTACCACTTATCCTATTACACGGCTTTTTAGTAACCCGGGTCATTGGGGATCTGATTTGGATGCCGGTAGTCAGAAAAATTGGAAGTTATGGCAATGTGCTGGCAATTATCCTCTTTTTGGGCGGTATTATGATACAGCTTATTCGAAAATCTTTACGTCAACGAAAGCAAAAAACTCAAGTTTCAAAACAAACAATTAACAGCAATAACTAATCTTAAATAAACATCATAGTTATTATGCCTACAAGTAAAGCAGATGCAACCTGGAATGGTGATTTAAAAAATGGAAATGGAATCATGAAGTTCGACAGCGGTTCCTATGAGGGAGAGTACACCTTTGCCTCCCGGTTTGAAAATGGAGAGGGAACAAATCCTGAAGAGTTGATCGGAGCTGCTCATGCCGGCTGCTATGCTATGGCTCTTTCCAACGAGCTGGGCGAAGCTGGACATAATCCCCAATCAGTAGATGCACGGGCAAAAGTTACATTTGAAGTGACGAATAGCGGTCCGGCGATAACCGGAATACATCTTATTGCCAAAGCCGATGTTCCCGGAATCAGTGAAGATACGTTCCTGGAATTTGCGGAAGGGGCCAAAGAAGGATGTCCCGTATCCAAGGCGTTGGCCGGGACAGAAATTACACTGGATGCAAAGCTTACAGAGACTGTATAGTATTGCCATTAAATTATTTTGGGCGGCTGAGGAAATTCAGTCGCCTATTTACTATTTATAGGTGGTCCATATTCTCATAAGGGAATCCCTTCACCTAATACTTGGGAAAGTACCAAAATTGGCTCACCAGTTGTGGTTCCAGATTAACTTCTTTAGGGAGGTAACCCAAAATCAAAATGTGCAAACGCCGGATTCCTTGTCGCATGCTACGGTTTTTTGGGTTGGACGGATGAGGTAACCATTGCCGGCCCACACTTTGCGCACCTCTTCTTGGTGAAGCAGTGGTGTTATCAGGCAGTCCATTTCATCATCAGTAAGGTCAAAAGCTATTTTAATTTCCACGGGTGCTACAGACTCAAAATGATTAATAAACTTCAGTACTGCTTCTTCTGATTTTTGAACCGGTCGTTCGGTGAGTGCCCCGTCGGTCGTATTTTTGATAAGTGTTTTCAGTGCTCCATAGGACTGATACCCATGCAGCATGATATGCTCCTGTTTGTAAGACAATCGAAACGAGGGAAAGGCTCGAACGTGATGTTTACGGGTGAATCGTAGGTCTTCTTCGAAGGCATCTCGCGCCGAACTATCATCTAACGCTTCAATAAATGGCACAATATCAAGACCAACTTCACTTGCCAATCCTATCAGTTCGTCACGTCGGTTGGTTTGACGTGCTTCGGTGGCCGTGGCTTCTCTTATCCGACGCAAGAATTTATTAGCGAGCTCTTCGCTCTGCATCTGTGCTGCCTTATAAGCAATATTTTGAGGGTAGGAAGACGGATGCTCATCAGTAAACAGCTCAAAGCCGTCTGTTCCGACCGGCATGCCGTGTTTTTCGGAAGCCTCCAGCCAGTGTTGGGCTATATTCTTATTGGATTCTTCAGGATCACCGCCAATATCGTTGGCGCGATCATAGAATTCACGAATATCATCGACCAGTCCGCCCATGATATATGAGATGTTGATTTGATCCCCAAAGCGCCATTGCAGCTTTCGGATGATGGGTTCACTGCCCCAGCACCAAGTACAAACGGGATCAGTGAATTGTGTGATTTCAAGTTGTTGATCCATAACTCCTATAATTTTTAGGTTAAAATTGATTAAAGGGGAGCAGGGATAACCGGCCAACCTGCTCCCTTGAATTGAGTGCAGTTATTTACTCGGCGGCTATAGTAGCTTCTTCGTTACTTAATTGGAGAGCCATTTCAGCGACGTGCTTGCCTTGCGTTTTGGCAATCTCCAACTCATTTTCGCTTGGGGTTCTGCCGCCGGTTGCGCCGGCGACCGTGGTAGCGCCATACGGGGTTCCGCCAGATATCTCATCCATCTCATTCAGTCGGTCTTCGAAGTAGGGTACGCCAACAACCGCCATCCCGTGATGAAGAAGCGTCGTATGAAAATTTCGAATGGTGGTTTTGTGGCCGCCATGTTGACCGCCGACACTGGCGAACACACTGCCCACTTTGCCGGTAAGTGCCCCTTCGGCCCACTGCTTACCAGTTTGGTCAAGAAAGTTACGCATCTGCGCCGCCATCATTCCGAAGCGGGTAGGGGTGCCAAAGATAATGGCATCGGAATTTTCCAGCACTTCCGGTGTGGCTTCGGGTATATGATCAAACGCTTCTTTTGCTTCCCAGGCACCGGAGTCTTTGAGGACATCTTCCGGCATTAGCTCGGGTGCTTGATGCATTTTCGGCTCTGCATTGTCAACAGAATTTATGCCTTTGGATACGGCTTCGGCCATCTCATATACGTGGCCATACATGCTGTAAAAAATGACCGATACATTTATTGATTCGGTATACATAATATTGCTTAAGGTTTTAGGCTTAGAAATTACTGCTGTTCAGTTGTTGATTTGTGCTGATTGCTTTGAGTACTAGTGAGAAGCAATAGTCCGCCAATAATGCTGACGTTTTTCATAAAAGAGATGAGCTGCATCTGGAACTGCTGGCCTTCCATAGCCCAGAAATTGTGGAATATCAGGCTGGTAGGTACCAGGTAGAGCGCAAGCAACAGTCCCGCTTCTTTCATCTTATATCCTGTTAGTAAGGCCAGGGCACCTGCAAGTTCTGCAGCGATGGCTCCCCAAATTAATAGCGAGGGTAATGGAATGCCTTTGGCAGACATGTATTGAATTGTGCCCTCGAACCCTGTTATTTTGCCGAGCAGGGAAACAAGGAAAATACTGCTTAGTAAAATTCGTGCGATTAACTGTAGGTTGTTTTGTTGGTTTGTATTAAACATGATTGTCTTTTGGTTTTAATTTCGACTTATGAGTTAAAAAAGTGTTCGTACAAAAAATCCGATTTGATCTTCTTGCAATATCTTTGAGCTATACTGGTCCAGGTCGTAACTCAACCCAAACTGAAACCTATCCCGATATACCGGGCCAATACGGGCCTGAACAATACTCCGATCATGCGTGTCAAAGCGTAGCCAGGATCCCATCAAAAAGGCATTTGCTCCGATATTCCATTGTGAGCTTACCGGTACTGTCTTTCGAAGCAGCAGAGTTATTCCACCTTGCAGGGCCGTGCTGGGGACATTATATGCCACCTGTGGACTTATCTTAATATCAATACCTGCCAGTCGGATTTGAGCATTGAGCAGTACGCCGGGTTGCAGGCCGGCAACGTTGCTGTAAAAGAGATTAGGCCCGGCACTAACGTGTTTGCTAAGTGACCCTGTTATTGAGGTTTGAATAACAGCCTCATCAAATATTCTTTTCTCCGGAGCATAGAACCGGTTGTAGAACGCCAGTCCATTGATTTGGATATCAGACCGTTGACTCCATTGCTGGGAGAAGGTCATTTGAAATACCATTTTATCAGCTCCGCTCAACAACTCCTGCTGCAGATTTTGAGCAGCCGACATGTTCACTACCGTTGTTAAAACAGTGACTAGAATAACAAACTTTTTCATTGTGTGTACTACTGTTGTACTGGAATTAGTTCAATAATAAAGTATATGATGATTGCCAGCCGATAAATGGCAATTTTTCGGATTTAGTGTTCAGTTCTTCGGCTTTTCCGAAATTGGATAGGGCTCTGTTCGGTTTTTCGTTTGAAAAAACGGCCAAATTGAGAAGGGGTAGTAAATCCTAAGTGATAAGCAATCTCTTTAGCTGATTTGTGGGTATGGAGAAGCTGATTCCTGGCTTCCCGCATCACTTGCTCATGGATATGCTCCAAAGCCGTTGAGCTACTCTCTTCTTTAACAACTTCACTAAGGTATTTGGGCGTTACGTGCAGTAGCTCTGCATATTCGCTCACCTTCTTTTTCTCGATAAAGTGTTCATCTATTAACTCCTTGAATTCTTTGTACAGGCGATTGGATTGGGAGGATGTTTGAGAACTTTTCTGAGACAGGACTTTTCAAGGCGATTTATCCTGAACAGCAGTTCAATAATACCGTTCCGCAGAATCTGCTTATAATAAGGACGTGAAAGAGAGGCTTCTTTTGCTAACTTGTTAAACAGTTGTTTTGCTTTCCCAAATGCATCACTATCTAATTCAAACAGTGGAGGCTTGCCGGGATCAATCCATAGCAGTTCTTCCAGGGCTTTACGAGATATATTGGCCTCCAGCAAAAACCTCTTGGTGAACAATACCTGCCGGATTTTAAAATCTGAACTGCACTGTCTTGTAGCAGTAATATCTCTGGGAGAGGTAAACAACAAATGTCCCGGAGAAAGGATCTTTTGGTGTTCATTAATCTCCTGCCTGCAACTGCCCTTTAAGGCTATAGACAAGTTATAGTAGTCGGTTTTATGAGGTTGAGGTACAGTAATCCCATTTATGCTTTTGATGATCAAGAACTCATAGTCATCCTCCTGTGTGCCGCATACCTCTTCACTGTCAACTGCTACGAAGGTATCTTTAATATTGACTTCGGGAATAGATTTTTCAGTACGAATCATAGTCAACAGCAGGTTTTATTCTGTAAATTCTGATTGACTGAATATCTCATCAAGGTTTGTTCTCATTTCGTCCAGCAGGGCTGACAGTTTTTTTGCCTTATCTGGATCCAATGCTTGTTCCATTAATTCATCGGTGGTCAGCTGCTGATCAACCTTGTCCAGAAAGTGTAGCCCTTCGTCAGTAATTTTAATTTCTACCTTGCGCCGATTCTCTTGTTTAGGTTGTCTGCTCACATATCCTTTTTTACGGAGCTTTTCGACCAGTCTTGACACGTTGCTCCAGCTGTTCAGCATTCGGTCACGAATTTCATTGAGCTCGTAGGCATCGGGATGATTTCCCCGCAGTATACGAAGGACGTTATACTGCTCATGGCTCAAGTCAAACTCATTTAACAGCTTTCGCATAATATTTTCAAAGTGATTAGCACTATAAACGACATTCAGTATTGCTTCCACCTGAGGATTAGGAAATTTCGTTTGTTTAATTGCTTTCTTGAATTCCATAAGTGCCGGTTTAGCTAAAAATTAGTTTGAACAATTGTTGTAGTTACATCAGTTGTAATAACTTAAATGTTTGTAGGTTTTTCAAACGAATAAATAGGGTTCTGAACGCAATATCTTTCATCCGGAGACCAATTTGAGTTCATCGTGTTGGATAAATAGTGTTCAGCTTTATTTCAGAATGATATAGTGTTCGTCGAATTGTAAAAAAAATTGTTGCTCATGGAAGCCATTGAATGGAAAGATCATGGGTTAGATACTGAGTATATTGATTCCGATTCTGTTGGTTATTTACTAGTTTTGGGGTTATGGATACACAACATTTTCATGTAAAAAATATGGTTTGCAGTCATTGCGCCGAGGTACTGGAAGAAAAGCTATTGGAGGCTGGTTTTAAGGTGCAAAAAATTGAGCTCGGAGAGTTATACCTGGCTGAGAAAATTAACGAGATTGAGTATAATCGATTAGCTTCTGTGATTCGCGAAAATGGGTTTGATCTCATTAACGATGAAAACAGTCGAATCGTGGAGCAGATCAAGCAGCTTATTATTCAACAGGTGCGCGCGACAAAACCTATGGATAAGAATCTGTCTGACTACATTGCTGAAAAGATCCATAAAGATTACCAACAGTTGAGCCGCCTTTTTTCGGCTGTCGAAGGCAAGTCTATCGAGCGTTATTTTATTCTTCAGAAAATTGAGCGGGCAAAAGAGCTTATTGTCTATGATGAGAAGACACTCAGCGAGATTGCACTGGAACTGGATTATAGCAGCCAACAGCATTTTTCTCGTCAATTTAAAAAAGAGACGGGCCTGTCGCCCTCCCACTTCAAAGATATCAAGGAGAATAAACGCACTTCCATCGACTCAATCTGAGTTTTTAACCACGAAAACATCAAGGCAATAAGGTTAAATAACGGGTGGCTTCGTAGTTTGCCAAACAAAATCCTGCACATGATTTACATAATTATGCAAGAAAGGCAATAGTTCGGCGCTTATTTTAGTGATAGAAATTGAAGTCGAACTAACAAAACCATTGTCTTGCGATGATTGAAGTGAATGAAAATACCGATCGCGGAGTACTTGCACTTAAAGCATCTGGGAAATTAACCAAAAAGGATTTGGATGAGCTAGTCCCCTCGCTTAAACGGCACATTGCTGAATCTGATGATCCACATCTTTTGATGATCATGGAGGATTTTCAGGGCTGGGCAGATGCTGCCGCTGTCTGGAAAGACCTGCAGTTGGATGCCGAATATATTGGTTATTTCGATCGCATTGCCATCGTCGGTGAAAAGAAGTGGCAAGAGTGGGGCACTCGGCTGATGGATCCAGTCATCAAAGAAGAAATGAAGTTTTTCCCATCGATAAGGTCGAGGATGCGTGGGAATGGATCGAAGAAGATCATTAAATTTACTGATTTTGACCCTCTTCTATTCTCTCTCCAAAAAATTAGGGAGAGGGACATTGTACACGATGATTGTGTCTAATAAAAAAATCTTTTCCCCTTTATCATTTAGGGAAGAACAAAAAGAGGGCAAAAGCACCAAATGTTAAGAATGAATTTTAATGACATTCCTGAAAAAATATAAAGAAGCTGTTGCCAGTGCGCTCTTCTTAATGGGGGCCTTGGTGATTGAACATGGCGTTTCGTTTTCCGGACAAAAGTATATCTATATAGCGCTCTATGGACTTTCGTACCTGTCGGTCGGAGCCTCCGTATGGATGAAAGCGTTTAAGTCGATCAAAAACGGTACCATTTTCAGTGAGTTTTTGCTGATGGGGATTGCTACGGTCGGCGCTTTTGCCATTGGGGAATATGCCGAGGGCGTGGCGGTGATGCTCTTTTACATGGTGGGCGAATATGCTCAGCACGGCGCGGTGCATCGAGCTAAAAGCTCTATCAAAGCGCTCATCAATCAACAACCGGATGTGGCCACCGTGGAGCGCGGGGGATCGGCGAAGGAGGTGCATCCCTCGGAAGTGGAGATAGGCGATATCATTCGCGTGAAGCCCGGTGAAAAGGTTCCGCTGGACGGCGATCTGCTTACCGATAAAGGCTCTTTTAATACCGCGGCGCTGACCGGTGAATCTAAACCGATCATGCTAGAGGCTGGTCAGGAGGTTTGGGCGGGAGCGATCAACCAGCAGAAACCCGTTCGTGTAAAAGTGACAAGCGCTTATGAAGATACCAAGTTATCCAACATCCTGAGGATGGTGCAAGAAGCTTCCAGGCGGAAGGCGCCCACCCAACGATTTATGACCCGTTTTGCCAAAGTGTATACGCCCGTCGTGGTTTGGATGGCCGTGGCGCTTACGTTTGTGCCATACCTGTTTGTCGAAAGTTACGTCTTCCAGGATTGGTTTTACCGCGCCCTTATTTTCTTGGTCGTTTCGTGTCCCTGCGGATTGGTTATCTCAATTCCACTCGGCTATTTCGGTGGCATCGGTGCGGCTTCGCGCAATGGTATTCTGTTTAAGGGGTCCGATTTCCTCGATCAGCTTCGCAAGATGAAAACACTGTTTATGGATAAAACGGGCACGATGACTGAGGGCTCATTCGAGGTGCAGGAAGTACGACCTATGAACGGATACGACAGTGATGAACTAATCAGGCTGGCTGCCTCGTTGGAGCAACAGTCCACGCATCCAATCGCAAAGGCGATTCTGAACCAAGCCGGTAGCCAAAAGTTGTATCCCGTTGAAAATCAGCACGAAGTATCAGGCAAAGGGCTAAAAGGGACCGTTAATCAGAAAGAGATAGTGGTCGGGAATCTGGACCTTTTAAAGAAGTTTGATATTCAACTTGCCGCCGATGGATTTGATGATCCTTACACCTATGTACATGTGGCCGAAGATGGTACGCATGTAGGGACAATCTGTATTGCGGATCGCATCAAAGCTGATAGCAAGCAGGCGATTGAACATCTTCACGAGCTGGGCGTCAGCGACCTCGTGATGCTCTCCGGGGACAACCAGCAGGTGGTCGATCACGTGGCTCGAAAACTGGGACTTGACCGCGCTTACGGAAGTCTTTTGCCGGAGGACAAATACAATCAAGTAAAACAGGCACTGAATCCATCCCAAACGGTAGGTTTTATTGGTGATGGCGTGAATGATGCCCCGGTGATTACGCTGGCTGATGTAGGTATTGCCATGGGCGGAATCGGCTCGGATGCTACAGTGGAGACGGCGGATGTGGTAATCCAAACAGACCAGCCCTCCAAAATTCCTCTTGCTATTGAAATTGCCCATTTTACCCACCGCGTGGTTTGGCAGAATATTGGTTTTGCCCTTGGCGTAAAAGTAGGTGTAATGGTGCTGGCCGTATTGGGCATGGCCAATATGTGGGGCGCCATCTTTGCCGATGTGGGTGTGGCCTTGCTGGCGATAGCCAACGCGATTAGAATACAACATAAATATTCTGATGCTGGCTTTCGGTTATTTGCCACGAGTACTGCTGAGCAAGAAGTAGCAAATGAGCCGGATAGATGTTGTGAGGTATAACAATGGCACGCATGAGGGAGTATCATTGTTGTAAAATGATGAACCGATTATCTGGTAGGTTTTGCATAGCTATTTTATCATCCAAAAATTAAATCATTGTTGCACCGATTATGATACTTGTAACAGGCGCAAACGGACATTTGGGATCACAAACGATTGAGTTTTTGCTAGATCAGAAGCAAGCCGATAATATTGCCGGACTTGTCAGGAGCAGGGAAAAGGGCGCGGAGCTCAGGGAAAAAGGCATAGAGACTCGGATTGGTGATTATACTGATTATGATTCTATCAGAGAGGCTGTAACTGGTATCGATGTAGTGTTGCTTATTTCTTCGAGTACTATTGAGGGACGAGTAGCACAGCACAACAACGTAATTAAAGCTGCCGATGAAGCCGGGGTGCAACAATTGTTTTATACCAGTATGGTTCAGGCCGACAAAGAATTGAGTCCTATGGCAGAAGATCATGCCAAAACTGAAAAAGCTCTGAAAGATTCCGGGCTTGCCTATAGTATTTTCCGTCATACTTTCTATACCGAATTTTTGCCACTCTTTTGGGGTAATGCGCTCGAGAGCGGTCAGTGGGCGTTTCCCTCCGAAGGGCAAAAAATTAACCTTGCCTACCGCACCGAGATGGCCGAGGCACTGGCCAATGCTGTGGCTAATCCAAAAGCCCATAGAAATGAAATCTATGAGATTACCTCTGCTCAGACTTATACCCTTGAGGAGCTGGCGGGTATGCTTAGCGAGGCATCGGGTAAAGAAATTTCATATCACGATGTGTCAGTATCTGAGTTCGAGCAAAGGCTGCACGAAATAGGGCTTCCGGATGAACAGATTGCAATGAGCGTGATGACGGCCCGGAGTTTTGTTAACGGCGCGCTGAATTTTACCTATGATCACCTGGAACAGTTGTTGGATCGAAAGCCGACAGATGCGCGGACCTTTATCAATAATTTTGTGGATGCGTAGCGGTTGTCAGCCTGAGAAATTGCTAATATTTTTAAGGAGTAGTTAAACCACGAATTAGACTGCCTCCCCATATTTTAATACACTCTCCGATTAGTTTGAAGGTCCAGAGTGCCGCTTGGTAAGCTTTAGCAAATTGTCATTTAGCCTTTCTGGGATCAAATGAAATTTAATTTGTTTATTCATGACTAAACTTTGTAAATTATCCTTCAATGAATGAAAGTCATTAAATGAATAATATTATTTAGAATCCGGTTTAAGACAGGTTAAATAAGGCTTTAAAATGTTTTAAGGCCGGTATAATTTATAACTAATAGTCATAAGTGGGAAAAGAAGAACGTAGAAAACGCGAACAACAGCGGCGCCGCAATCAAATTATTGATGCGGCTGAGGCAGTAATCCAACGCCAAGGGTTCCATCAGGCCACGATGGATGAGATTGCCGAAGAAGCCGAGCTCAGCAAGGGTACATTGTATCTCTACTTTTCCCAAAAGGCGGCCTTGTATCTTGCAATCTGTAGAAAGGGATTGCAGCAGTTAAATGATAAGTTTGCGCATGTTATACAGGAAGAAAAATTGGGTATAGAATTGGTGCGCAAGCTCGGCGAAACATTCATTTCGTATACCTCCACGCATCCCGAGCATGCAAAGGCGATGATTTATTATGAGTCGCTGATTGATGAGGAGGACTTTGAAGGGGATGAGTTAGCTGAGGACTGCGAAGAAGTTGGCCGCAAACTATTGATGTACCTTACCCGTGCCATCCAGATTGGAATGCAGGATGGCTCGATTGCTAGGCAGATGGATCCCAAGCTACTAGCTGTACAAATTTGGGCATCAATGCGCGGCATGATGCAGCTCTACCAAGTACGATCGCAACGACATCTGCAAAAAATACTGCAGGATTTCGAGCTCGATATGGAAACGATGATCGGGCAGTTTTTAGACGTCCACATTAAGGGCATTCAAAATATGAACAACAATTAAACTTTAGAGCTAAGAATGATTGACCAAAATATTAACCAAAGATTAACTTGCTGCAGGGCTGGGATTTTCGGACAGTTAGGGGCCGTTGTTCTGTTACTGGCTCTTACCATTGCCCCTGTCAGGGCGCAAGATCGCGCCAACCTGCCCGACAGTTTGCAGATAAATAACAATATTACGGTTACACAGGCTATCCAGATATCTCTGGCCAATAACACGCAGATCAAGCGTGCACTGTTGTCGATAGAAGATGCGAGGCAGCAGGTGCGTACGGCGTGGAGTGAAGTTATACCTGAGATTTCAGCTTCGGCCAACTACACCCGGAATCTGGAAGTGCCGGTGAACTTTATCCCAGAAGTAGTTTTTAATCCCAACGGTGATCCGAATAAGCTGGTGCCGGTAGCTTTTGGAACCGACAATAATTGGTCGGGTGGGTTTAATGTTTCACAAATATTATTTAGCGGACGTGCTTTTGTAGGGGTGAGTAGTTCAAAGTTGTTTAAGGCTGCACAGGCCGAAAATCTGCTTGCCACAGCGCAGCAGGTTGTCACCCAAACCCGGCAGGCTTTTTATCAGGTCCTTATTGCCAAACAGCAGCTTCGCCTACAGCGTGATCGTCTGGAACGTATTAAGAAGAATCTGGAAGATACCCGCAAACGATTGGAGCAGGGGTTTGTGGATGAATATGCCGTACAGCAGCTGGAGGTACAGCTTTCTAATCAACAGCCACAGGTTACGCAGGCCGAGTTTGCCGTTGAGGACGCGACCAATAACCTACTCGACGCCATGGGCATTCCGGTATCGCTGGATATTGGGGTCGTGGGCAGCTTAAATGACTACAATATTAAAGATGAGGCAGCTAGTACATCCGAAAATAAAGCTCTTAAGAAAGTGGACCGGATGACGCCGCTTACACTGCAAGCAGATTCGCTGTTGTTAAGCAAAGCAATGGAGCTTCGCGGTGACATGCGCGCAATCGATGTTCAACAAAAGTTGCAGAATAAGCAGATTAAAGCCCAAAAGAGCCGCTACCTGCCAACGGTGACTACATCCTATAATTTGCAATGGACAGCCTCTGAAGCCGGTAGACCCAATGTATTTGGGACGGAGCAGAGCCGTGCTCGCTCACAGACGCTGATGCTGAATGTAAGCTTGCCTATTTTCCAGGGATTTAGCCGTGATGCCTCGGTGCAGCAGGCCAAGATTCAGCTCAGGGATTTGAAACTGCAAGAATACCAGGCTAAGCAAAGTACACAGAAACAAATTGTTTCGGCCAAGGGTGATATCCGTGAAGCGTTGCAAACGGCTTCGGCGCGCAAACAAGCGCTACAACAGGCACAGGATGGTTATGAACGTGCACTCAAAAGATATCAAAATGGACTGGGCTCCCAGCAGGAGGTCACCGATGCAGAGCTGCAGCTGCGCGAAGCTGAGATGGCCTATGCCCAAATGGCGTTCAACTACCTGAGTGCTAAAGCACGATACGATCAGGCTATTGGCAAGGTGCCTTTTGTGAGCCAGAATCCGTCGGAATTAAAAGATAAAATTGAACTTAAATAACAATGATAACTATAGCTGATATGAAACAGGCAATAAGCATTTTATCACTACTGGTGCTGGTTAGCGCTTGTGGTGACTCGAATCCCAATGAAGAACAATCGGGCAGTAAAGCTGTGTCGGTTTATACCCAGGAGGTGAAAACGGGAACGTTCAAACACTTCCTGAATATTCAGGGGACGGTAGAGTCGGATAAAACCATTCTGATTTCGCCCAAAACCTCGGCCACGGTTGAATCGGTCAAAGTGAATGCCGGTGATAAAGTTTCCAAAGGCGATGTGCTGGCCACATTGGATGGAGAAGTGACTAAAAGCCAGATTGAAGAAGTGAAAACACAGCTGGAATTGGCTCGTACAGTGTATGAGCGCCAGCAGAATCTTCGCAAAGAGGATATTGGTTCGGAAATTGAATTTCTCCGTGCCAAAAATCAGGTGAAATCGCTGGAAAATCAGCTGGCCACGCTTCGTGAGCAGTTTGACTACTACACTGTTCGTGCGACTATCGGTGGTACGGTGAATAGGGTGATGCTGAAGGAGGGCGAAACAGCTGCTCCCTCGAAACCGGCTTTTCAAATTGCGAATTCCGAAGCCTTGAAGGTGACGGCCGAAATTTCAGAAGCTTATATCACGCGTGTTGACCGTACCGACAGCGTAACAGTGAAACTGCCCAGCCTGGATCGTCAGCTTACAAAGAACATTGATGTGGTGAGCGAGGTAATTGATCCGTCGAATCGCACGTTTACCATCGAAATATATATTCCCAATATGGATGGAATGGTACGCCCTAATATGCTGGCGAAGCTTCGGGTGAATGATGTGACGCGCTCCAATGAGGTAACGGTACCGCTTAATGCTATCCAACAACCCGAAGGTAATGCTTTTGTGTATGTGGCAAAGAAGGGCAATCCCAGCTGGGTAGCTAGCAAGCAGCCAATCGAGTTTGGACTAACCTATAACGATCAGGCGCTCATTGAAAAGGGATTACGCCCGGGCGATCGGCTGGTAACGGTGGGTTACAATGCCCTGAGCGATCAAATGCCTATTACCATCCAGGAAAATTAATTTAAAAGTCGAATTCTATAATGAGCTTCAAAGAATTTAAAATTTCGAGTCTTTCAATAGATAATCGGACCACCGTCTATTTGATGACGGTCCTGATTACGCTTATGGGAGTTTTTTCGTACCTGACACTGCCTAAGGAACAGTTTCCCGAAGTGCAGATCCCGACGTTTAATATCGTTACGATTTATGCCGGTGCGTCGCCAGCAGATGTTGAGAATCTTATTACGCGTCCCATTGAACAGGAACTGAAAGGGATTGATGGCGTCGATGAAATAAGCAGTGTCTCCAAGCAGGCCACCTCGGTCATTACTATTGAGTTTGAGACTAGTAAAGATAAGCTGGTGGCTCAACAGGAGGTCAATGATGCGGTTGACAAGGCCCGTACCGAGCTCCCGCAGCAGCTTACCCAAGAACCATCGGTGGATGATATCAACCCCTCCGACCAGCCGATTTTGAACGTCAACCTTTCTGGTAATTTCGATATTGTTGACCTTAAGCAGTATGCCAAAGACATCCAAGATAAGGTGGAAAGCCTCCCGGGAATTAACGAAGCCCAGATTGTCGGTGGACTCGAACGCGAAATTCAGATCAATACGGATATGGCCAAAATGCAGGCCACAGGTATCACTTTTCCGCAAATAAGTCAGGCCATTGCGCAGAAGAACGTAACAATTTCCGGCGGCGGCCTTGACTTGGGACGCATGGAGCACGCCGTACGCGTTGATGGGAAAGTAGACAGTGCAAAACATCTCAAGAACCTTATCCTGCAAAATGCGCGTGGCAGTGATGTGTATCTCAAGGATATTGCCGAAATAAAGGGAGGCTTTGCCGACCGGGAAAGTTATGCTCGACTTGGTGGCGAACCGGTGATTACCGTGAACGTAAAAAAGCAGGGAGGCGCTAACCTTATTGAAGCAACCGACCGTACGCAAGCGGCTATACAGGATATGCAGCAGACCACCTTGCCCGAAGGTCTTAATATTACCTATACCGGAGACCGTTCTAATGATACCCGGCAGAGCGTTTCCAATCTGTTTAACACCGTAATTATGGGCTTCTTGTTTGTAGTAGTGGTGCTGATGTTTATCATGGGCGTCGAGAATGCCATATACGTTGGTCTGGCTATTCCACTTTCCTCCCTTATTGCTTTTGCGGTGATGCCATCTCTTGGCTTTAGTATCAATATTGTGGTGCTCTTTGCCCTTATTCTGGGGCTGGGTATTGTGGTCGACAACGCAATTGTGATTGTTGAGAACATCTACAGGTATATTAATGAGCGAGACTACAGCAAGATCGAGGCGGCCAAGCGGGCGGCCGGAGAAATTGCGCTGCCGGTGATTACCGGTACACTCACAACTATTGCCCCTTTCGTACCGCTGTTATTCTGGGGTGGTATTATTGGAAAATTTATGGTGTATCTGCCGATTACCATGATATTAACGCTGGTAGCCTCGCTGGTTGTAGCCCTTGTAATAAACCCGGTTTTTGCCGCCTCGTTTATGGAAAAGGAAGATGGAAACGGCGGCAAGGACGAGCACAATGGGGATAATACAGGCCTTTGGATTGGGGGCGGAATTTTTGCTGCCCTTGCCGGTATTTTTTACTTGTTTGGGAACTGGTTTGTTGGCAATCTGTTGCTATTCCTCTATGGGTTGTATCTAGTAGAGCGATTCGTACTTAAACCGCTGATCGCAAAGTTTAATGAATCGGTACTTCCGCGCATACAGGAAAATTATAAGGCAGCCATTGCCTGGATTCTAGAGGGTAATCGTCCGTGGTATACGTTGGGAGGTGCCGTTGCAGGACTGGTAATGAGTGTGGTATTACTGGGTATTGTTTCGCCCAAAGTGGTATTCTTCTCTGAGAGTCAGCCTAACTTTGTGTATATCTATAACAAGATGCCGGTAGGTACCGACCTGGAAACGACCAACGAGGTAACCAAGGAGATTGAAGATCGCGTTTTTGAAGTTATTGGCAGGGATAACCCCATTGTAAAATCAGTAATTTCCAATGTGGCGGTTGGGGCTGCTGCGCGTTCTGATATGGACAAAACACAAAGTGCCAACAAGAGTAAGGTCAGCATTTCTTTTGTAGACTATCAGTATCGGCAGGGTGTTTCGACGCAGAAAATACTGAATGACATCCGCAAAAATTTACGGGGTATCCCCAGTGCCGAAATTGTGGTTGAGCAGGAGCAGTCGGGTCCGCCCACCGGAAAACCGGTGAATATTGAGATTGCCGGGGAGGATTTCGATCGGCTTGTAAGCCTTTCGAACAAATTACAGCAATATATCGCCTCGCAGAATATCACGGGTATCGAAGAGCTGAAATCCGACCTTCAGGTCAATAATCCCGAGATTCTTGTGGATATTGACGAGGTGAAAGCCAACAGCTACAACATCAACAACGCACAGCTGGGTAGTCAGATACGAACAGCCCTTTTGGGCGTACCGGTTTCTACATTCCGCGAAGGAGAAGATGAATACGATATTACGCTCCGAGCCCAGAAGGAAGATCGTTCCAATATCACCAGGCTAATGAATATGCAGGTACCTACTGCCGGTGGCATGATTCCGATCTCGGCGGTCGCGGATGCGAAGTATACCAAAAGCTATGGATCCATTAACCGAATTGACCTGCAGCGGGTAGTTACGCTTTCATCCAACGTGTTGGAAGGCTACAATGCCAATGAAATTAATGCCCAAATCCGCACGGCCTTGCAAGACTTTGAAGTTCCCGAAGGCTATTCTGTGGCCCTTACCGGTCAGCAAGAGGATCAGGCCGAAACCATGAACTTCCTGAGTGTAGCATTGGTGGCTGCGGTATTACTCATTTTCTTAACGCTTGTTGCCCAGTTTAACTCTATCGGCAAGCCACTGATCATTATGTCGCAGGTTGTCTTTAGTCTGATCGGGGTTTTTATCGGCTTTGCAACCTTCGGGATGAATATTTCTGTGGTGCTAACGGGGATGGGGATCATCGCCGTGGCCGGAATTGTGGTCAAGAACGGAATTATTCTGGTCGATTATACCGATATCCTACGCAATGAGGGCAAGGATCTGCGAGAGGCCGTCATCGAAGGTGGCAGGGTCCGTTTGAATCCGGTAATTCTGACAGCTGCCTCTACGATACTGGGGCTCTTTCCGCTGGCAATAGGATTAAATATCGATTTTTATGGACTGTTTGCCAGCTTGGATCCCAATATATATTTCGGTGGTGACAGTGCGGCCTTCTGGGGTGCGTTGGCTTGGACCATCATCTTTGGCCTCGGCTTTGCCACGTTGCTCACGCTATTCCTGGTGCCGTCGATGTACTATATAGGTGTGCAAACCAAGCGGAAAGTACGAGAATGGCGAAACACTTTTTCTACTTGAGTTGACATATCCCATCAACGATAGACTCCCTCTATCGTTATCCCCGATAAAAGTCGCACTGTGAAAGGTGCGGCTTTTATTTTTTAGACTTTGCAAACCCCATACGTGTCATGCTGAACTTGCCGTATTCCGAGCATTCGGAGTTTCAGCATCTACTGCTTTATCTCTTTAAAAGCTATTAAGGGCTTTTGGGCAAAAGACCCTAAACTAAATTCAGGGTGAAATCGAGTTCTGCAAAGTCCTCTATTTGAGATAATTTTGAGCTAGTCGAAATGTTCTTTCTTATATTGGTGAATAAGTTTAGGTAAGTTCTTTTCGGCAAATTGATAAAACTTGTTCATCTTCCGTAGCCGGGTTTTATCAGTATCGGGATCTTCTTCAAGTAGATCCAGGCCAGTGGCCGAAATTTTGCGAAGGGCATTAATATTTTCGAGCTGGTTCTCGAGTACATTCACCCAGGCCTCTTCTTGAATTTGAAAGTGGATTTGTCGTTCGCCCGGAATGCGTACCTTTTCGATAAGTCCAGACTGCAGCAACATGCGAGTCATATTGCTGATGGATGCTTTGCTGACATCAAGATGCTCAACAAGGTCCGAGAAGGATTGCTGCGGCGGGTCACAAATCATCAGCCAACCCATAATTTGTCCGGCAATGCGCGGCTTTCCGCTTTCTTCCATCAGCAAGCTAATTTCTTCGACAAATTGTTTTTTCTTTTCGTAAAGATCGTCAGAAGCCATGTGAGCCTATTTGATGTCGATATTTAAACATACAAGCTACAAAATATTCAGTACATATTGAACAAGATAAACTAGGTGGGATCAAGAAGGTAGCTCTCTACCTTCTCTTTGCTTTATATAATATAATTGGCCTCTCATCTATAGATAGAAATATGACCAATTACATGCGGCGCTTTCGCTGTTATAGTTTTGATACCTCAGGTAGAAGTATGTTCTTAAGTGCCATCGTATTTTGTTATAATTGAGGGTTATGAAACGGGCGTTGACCATACTGCTGCTTATTCTTTTTACCTACAATTTTCTGGGGGCGGGCTTTGTATATAACTTCTGGTTGTATTCGGTTAAGGGAAGCGTGAAAGAACGAATTGAGGGTGACTACAGCGAGAAAAAAAAGCTGATTAAGGTTCCCGTAGAATGGAGTGAAGATTCTCCTCCCGAATTTCAATGGCACGAAGAGCAGGAGTTCGAATACCGGGGACAGATGTACGATGTCATCCGCCAAGAGCAGCACGGCAACGAAATGTGGTACTACTGCCATTGGGATAAGGCCGAAACAGAGCTGCTAAATAATCTATCGCAATACGTATCAAATTACTTGCAGCAGCATCCCAAAGATCATCAGAAAACGACCTCACTTTCGACCTATCTTGATCAGACCTTTTTACTGGTCCATGGGACGGAATTGCTAACACCATGGCAGCATGAAATTTCAGATACCGCTTGCAAGGCTTCCATCAAGAATATTGTTTTAGATCTGGATGATCCCCCTCCCCAGCCAACAATGAGTTGCATGGTTTAACGTTTAGCTTTCTAATACACAAATACTCATTGTTTTATGAAAAAGTATCTACTGACGGTGCTGATGACACTGCTGTATCTATCATCAGCATTTTCGCAAACTGTTACAGTGGTGGATGAAGAGACCCGAGAACCCTTGGCAGGCGTAAATATTTTTACCGAGGATCGTTCGGTTACGGGAGTAACCGACTCCAAAGGGCAGACATCTATCAAACAATTCCAGAACACAAGAACCGTAATCTTCAGCTATGTTGGCTATCAGAATGTTCGACTGTCTTATGATGAGATAGTTGATCAGGGGCTGACTGTAGGCATGGCCCGGAAGTCGGTGCCGATGGGGCAGATGGTCGTCTCGGCCAACCGCTGGATGCAAAGTACCAGCGAAGTGCCGGTATCGGTAGCCCAGGTCACTCAAAAAGAAGCTCGGCTGCAAAACCCGCAGACAGCGGCGGATCTGCTGGGGGTTTCCAACGAGGTCTTCATTCAGAAAAGCCAGATGGGCGGCGGCAGCCCTATGATTCGCGGCTTTGCCACCAATCGCGTGTTGCTGGTCGTAGATGGCGTGCGGATGAATAACGCTATCTTTCGCGGGGGCAACCTGCAGAATGTTATCTCGCTGGATGCCAATTCGATCGAAAATACCGAGGTCGTGCTGGGACCAGGTTCGGTTACCTACGGTAGTGATGCTATTGGCGGGGTCATGAGCTTTAACACGCTTGCTCCAAAGCTGAGTCTGAGCGAAGATGAAACACGGATTGAGGCTAATGCCTTAACACGTATTGCTTCGGCCAACTGGGAAAAGACCGGCCACTTCGATCTCAACCTTGGTTATGACGAATGGGGATCTGTGACAAGCTTCACTTATTCTGACTATGAGGATATGAGAATGGGTGCAAACGGTCCCGATGAATATCGCCGACCCGAATATGTGGAAAGAGTAAATGGACAGGATATGGTTCTTTCCAATGAGCGCCCCAACGTGCAGGAACCCACTGGCTACAGCCAAATTAATTTATTGCAGAAATTCCGGTATCGCCCCACGGACGACTGGGATCTGAAGCTGGGTGTTCATTATTCTACTACGACTGATCTCCCGCGCTATGATCGACTGACCCAAAAAGATAATGGTCAGTTCAGCAATGCCGAGTGGTATTACGGTCCCCAGCAATGGTTTATGACCAATCTGAATGCTACTTATTATTCAGATTCAAAGCTGTTTGACCAGCTCAAAACAACAGTAGCTTACCAGGATTACGAGGAGAGCCGCAATGACCGTGACTTTCAAGATCCCAACCTGCGAAACCGCGAAGAGCACGTGCGCTCCTACTCGCTGAACTTTGATTTTGAGAAGCAGCTTACTGATCAAAGTACGCTGTTTTACGGCATCGAAGGTGTTATCAACAAGGTCTATTCCAAGGCACACGTGACCAATATTAATACCGGCGCGCGATTGTCGACCTCGACTCGTTACCCCGATGATTCCTCCTGGCAATCGTATGCTGCTTTCCTGAATTACAAAAACAACCTCAGCGACAAGTGGACGGTGACCGGTGGCGTGCGGTACAACCAGTATCTTATTGATGCCAACTTTACGGATCGTCTGGAAGATTTTCCGTTCGACAAGGCTGAGCTCAACCGCGGGGCCATTACGGGGAGTATCGGCACGGTGTTTCGACCGGCTGAGAGCTGGCAGATCAATGGCCATATCTCTACCGGTTTTCGGGCGCCCAATATCGACGACATCGGCAAAATATTTGACTCCGAGCCGGGCTCGGTGATTGTGCCGAATCCGAACCTAGATCCAGAGTACGCCTATAATTTTGAGCTGGGGGCTCAGAAGGTGATTGCTAATAAGCTAAAGCTGGATGTGACGGCCTTTTACACCATTCTCGATAATGCGATGGCCCGCCGCGACTTTACCCTGAATGGCCAGGACAGTGTATTATATGACGGCACGCTGAGCCAGGTGCAGGCAATCCAGAATGTATCCTCAGCCAAAGTTTGGGGACTGCAGGCCAGTATGGAATACCAGATTACGCCGACGCTGAACCTCTCCTCTCACATCAACTTTCAAGAAGGTGAAGAGGAAGATGATAGTGGTCAAAAGGTATCGGTTCGTCACGTAGCCCCAACGTTCGGCAGTACGCATCTGAGGTACACCCCCGGCGACCTTACCGTGGATGTCTATGCTAATTACAATGGCGAAATTCCCTACTCCGACTTGGCTCCTTCTGAGAAAGGGAAACCGCACTTGTATGCAAGCAATGCCAACGGAAATCCTTATGCGCCTGGTTGGTACACCTTTAATGTTAAAGCGATGTATTCGATATCAGAGAATATAACGCTGAACTTTGGTTTGGAGAATATCACCAGTGAGCGATACCGGCCATATTCGTCAGGTATTGCGGCACCGGGAAGAAATGTGATTTTTGGCATTCGCGGTCATATTTGACAGTGATACGAATCTGCCAAAGTTGATAGGTTATTTAGTGAACTTTGCCTCCCTTAGCGGGGAGGCTTTTTATTTTGCTGGATATTGAGGCATTAAATTCTGTAAAGCTGTTGGTGACGTTGCTGCAAAATACTTATGGTATATTAATAACTTTTTTCCAACCAACTCCATCAGTATGAAAACAAAACTCACCTCTTTGTTGTTACTCATCCTTTTTGCATTGGGCAGTATGCCATTAGCAGCTCAGGATGAAACTAAAACAGTTTCGGAAGCAGATTACAGCGGAATTGAATTTAGAAATATTGGTCCGGCCCTGTTTTCGGGACGAATTGCGGATATTGCTATTCATCCAGATGATCAAAAAACATGGTATGTGGCGGTCGGTTCGGGTGGTGTCTGGAAGACTACCAATGACGGCGTTACTTGGAAGCCTATTTTTGATAACCAGTCTTCCTATTCTATCGGCAGTGTTTCTATAGATCCCAACAAGCCCAGCACCATTTGGGTTGGCACAGGCGAAAATGTGGGCGGCCGACATGTTGGTTACGGCGATGGTATCTACAAAAGCACTGATGCGGGCAAGACCTGGGAAAATATGGGACTCAAGGAGTCGGAGCATATTTCTCGGATTATTGTCCATCCCGAAAATTCAGATGTGATCTGGGTGGCAGCCCAGGGACAGTTGTGGGAAGGCGGTGGTCAGCGCGGCTTATATAAGTCTACAGATGGCGGTCAGACTTGGGATAAAAAGCTGGGCGGTAATCAATGGACCGGGGTGACAGATATTGAAGTTGATCCTCGAAATCCGGACAGAATGTATGCGGCCACCTGGCAGCGTCAACGTATTGTGCCTATCTACCTTGGTGGAGGTCCCGGCTCCGGCATCCACAAAAGTACCGATGGGGGAGAAACCTGGAAAGAATTAGAAAACGGTATTCCCGGTTCTAACCTGGGTAAAATCGGGATGGATATATCTCCACAAAAACCCGATATCCTATATGCTGCGATAGAACTTGATCGCACCAACGGTGGGGTTTATAAGTCTGATGACCGAGGCGAATCTTGGGAAAAAATGTCTAACACCGTCTCTGGTGGAACGGGCCCGCATTACTACCAAGAACTGTATGCTTCCCCCCATCACTTTGGAACAATTTACTTGATGGACGTGCGAACCCATGTATCGGATAATCACGGAAAGGACTTCCGAATATTAAATGAAGACAAAAAGCATTCGGATAATCACGCACTGGCTTTTAAAGAGGATGACCCGGATTACTTGCTAATGGGTTCTGATGGTGGACTCTATGAGAGTAATGATTTGGCGGAAACTTGGACTATCGTCAACAATATGCCTATTACTCAGTTCCACAAGATTGCTGTGGATGATGCTGAGCCGTTCTACAATGTCTATGGCGGCACGCAGGATAACGGTTCACAGATGGGCCCCTCGCGAACGGATAATGAAAACGGTATTACCAATCGCGACTGGAAGAAAACGTTGGGTGCCGACGGACACGATACGGCGACCGAGCCCGGGAATCCCAATATTTTTTACGGGGAGTACCAACAGGGCGTACTGCATCGTGTAGATAAACGCACCGGCGACGTAGTGTTGATTCAGCCACAGTCGGGGGAAGGCGAAAGCTACCAACGATTCAACTGGGATTCCCCGGTCGAGATAAGTCCACATAATCCTACAAAACTGCTGGTTGCATCGCACAAAGTGTGGATCTCGGAGAATCGTGGAAACAGCTGGACCGCCATATCCGGTGATCTCACCAAAGGTGATGAGGAACGGATTACATTTGATATCATGGGCAAGCAGCAAAGCTGGGATAACGCCTGGGATGTGAACGCCATGTCAGATTACAATACTATTACGTCGCTTGCCGAATCCCCCAAACAGGAAGGCCTGATTTATGCCGGTACAGATGACGGTCTCATACAGGTTACTGAAAACGGCGGTGAAAGCTGGCGAAAAGTGGTTCTTGGTGATATTGATGGCGTACCCGAAACGGCGTTCGTAAATGATATTAAAGCGGACCTTTTTGATGCGAATACGGTCTATGCTGTGCTGGATAATCACAAGTATGGCGACATGAGTCCGTACATCCTGAAAAGCACCGACCGCGGAGAATCATGGGAGCATATTAGCGAGGGTCTTCCTGACGATCACGTCGTTTGGCGACTCGTACAAGATGATGTCAACAAAGACCTGATGTTTACCGGTACCGAATTCGGTGTTTTCTTTACGGTCGACGGTGGCGAAGAGTGGATGAAACTGGATGGCGGAATGCCTACCATTCCGCTACGAGATATTGTCATCCAGCGTCAGAAGGATGACCTCGTTGCCGGTTCGTTTGGACGCGGTGTTTTCATCCTCGATAACTACGCACCATTGCGTCACGTTGATTCACAGATGCTGAATCAGGATGCCAAGCTATTCCAGGCGCGTGATGCGTATTGGTATCAACCTGATGAGGAGGTTGAATACCAAGGTGCCAACTTCTACTCGGCAGAAAATCCGCCTTTTGGAGCAGTGTTTACCTATTACCTGAAAGACGGTTTGAAGTCGCTGGAACAGCAGCGTAAAGAGAAGGAAGCCCAATTGGGTGATGATGAGGATGTGCCTTTCCCTGGCTGGAATCAGCTTGAGGCTGAGAAACGGCAGGAAGGTCCAAAGGTGATTCTTACGATCCGGGATATGGACGGAAATATCGTCCGTAAGGTTGAAGGACCAACTTCGGCCGGTTTTCATCGCGTGAACTGGGATCTGGAATATCCATCCAAAAATGTAGTGGAGCTTGAAGAGCGCGGTTATAGTCCCGGTGGCTTCATGGCTATGCCTGGTACCTATACGGCTACACTTTCCAAAAAGGTGCTCGGTAAAGTTACACAACTTTCGGAGCCGATGGAATTTGAGGTGAAGCCACTGCGTGAAGGTACGCTGGAGCGCGCTTCTAATAAGACGATTGCGGAGTTCCGCGAAGATATGGAAGGCTTCCAGCAGGAATTGACGAAAACCTCTAACAAGCTTGATAAGCAGATTGGCCACGTGAAGGCGATGCAGAAGGCACTGTCCAGAGCCTCGAAAGAAGATACCACACTGGTCAGAGATCTGCACGAAGCGCGAATTCAGCTGCTTAATCTCAAGGAAGAAATGGAGGGTAGTGAAGCCAAGCAAGAGATTGGTGAGCGCACCCAAAAGCCGACCCCGAGCTCACGGTTGTATATAGGATATAATGCCTTGTCATCAACATATGGGCCTACACCAATGCATGTAAAGACGGTGAAGGTTGGTATGCGCGAGCTGGACAAGATTCAGCAAGATCTGGATCAGTTTGTTGAAAACGTAATGCCTGAACTCAAACAGGCACTCGAAGCAACCGACGCACCACCGATTGAAGAGTAAGTTAAAATAACCTATTAACTACAGGGAGCATCGAAAGGTGCTCCCTTTTTTTATTTACTCACAATTTTATAGTCGAACTTACCAATTCCTTTGAAATCGATGAGGAAGTGGCTAAAACCTTATGTTGTTCCTATTCGTGGATCGATAGGAATCCTGGAAACGGTTATTGGATGGTTTACTTTTTCGGGGTGATATTGAATTTAAATATTAGGGATGAGCGTTACTTCAAACTGTTTGGCCGCCAAAGCAGTAATAACAAAACAAATAACGGTGATGCCCACACAGATAAGCAGTGACCACCAGAACGTAAATCCTTTATTTAGCAGGACAGGCATAGCAAGGAACATGGGAAGTGTGGGCAGCACATACCAAAACGTATAAAAAGCATGGTTAGCAATTTTGGTATCTCCCTGACCTTCCAGGTACAGCCAAATCATCACCATGATGGTTACAATAGGCAGCGAGGCCAGCAGTGCTCCGAGCCGATCAAGGCGTTTGGCTACTTCCGAGACGATAACAATAATTAATGCCGTAATAGCATACTTTGCGATTAAGAATTTCATGGCTTGGATTTCGGTTTCAGGATTTATATTGAATATAACATGGGATTACTTCTATAACTCTTCAACCATGTATTGGCCTGCTAATTTAATTACAAAGGATATATGGATATTACACAGATTAAAGAAACAGCTCTTTATATAGAGGACTTAGATAGGACGGAGGCGTTTTACAGCCAACAACTGCAGCTGGAAGTGATCTCCAAAGTTGAGGGACGACATGTATTCTTTCGCGCGGGATCTTCGGTTCTATTGTGTTTTATCGCCGAAGCTACCAAGGGAGATGAGAGTTTGCCTCCTCATTTTGGAAAGGGCAATATGCACATCGCTTTTGAGGTGCCAAAAGAAAAGTATATGGAAGTAAAAGAGAATATTCGATCTAGTAATATTGCGATTGAATACGAGCAGCAATGGAATAAAAATGTTGAGTCGTTTTATTTTCGGGATCCTGACGGACATCTGCTGGAAATTGTGCCGACAGGTATGTGGGAATAGAGATTACAATTGTGGACTGATAAATGGGATGGCCAGGTCGAGTCCTCGCAGGATGAGCAGAATACCAACCACAGCAATAAAGTAGGGCGAAAAATTCTTGAGTCGCCGCCGTAGTGAAACGGAAATGAGTCCGCTGGCCAAGCTTACGGTCAACATTGCCGGAATAGTGCCAAGTCCAAATCCCGCCATAAAAAACAAGCTGCCAAATACAGTGCCGGTCGTCAGGGCTGTTGCCAGGGCCATGTAGACAAATCCACAGGGAAGAAGTCCATTCAGCAATCCAATCAGGAACAGCGATCCCATTGTGCCTTTTTTGAATAGTGATTTGATGGGAGCGGTAGCCTTTTTCATGAACTTAGAGGGGTAGGATTTCCACTCGTTAATTTTTTGACGAAATGCCGATACCGTAAGTCCAAGTAGCAGGAGCACACCAACGCTTATCGACAGCACCTGCTGAAAACCGCTGATGGCTACCATCTGGCTGAGCAAACCCACGGCCACGCCCAGCGTGGAGTAGGTGATTACGCGCCCAAAATTATAGAGCAGGCGTGATAGTACCAGTGAAAAAGTGTCTTGGTTGGCACCCGGCAAAGCTAGTGCCAGTGGACCGCACATGCCCACGCAGTGAAAGCTGCCTAAAAATCCAAATATAACGCCGGCTAATGCCCAATCCATATGGTTATTATTTTGGTGCTCATGTTGTTATAATAGTTTGGAAAATAGACAAATCCGCTGGGGGTAGAAAGGGATGGATATAAAAAACTGACAGCATCCTGTGTCTGGATCTGTCCGCGTTTTTGTGCATGTATGCGCTGTCACAGTCACAAGATCGTAATTCAGTTCCTCACGCTGACAGGTTTGTTGCAATATTTCATCCGAGTGTACGGCTATGAGGGAGTGTAGCTTTTGAAAATATAGAACGAGCTGCTAGACCGCCACACCCTGTCATACACAAAATAGATCAACGACTTTATTCCTCTAGTCGTTGGGGGATCACAACTCCATTTCCCGAGACGAGTTCGCAACCACGAGCAGGCTGCTGCCAGCCATGGCAAGGGCAGCAAACAGCGGATTAATGAGTCCCGCTATAGCAAGAGGGATAGCAATAAGGTTATACAAGAAGGCCCAACCAAGGTTCTGCCGGATACGACGCTTGGTTTGGTCCATGGCATTAAAGGCTTTGCTTATTTTCTCCAGCCGATCTTCGGGGATGACAATCTGGGCTGATTCAGCAGCGATAGCTGTCAGATCTCCAAAGCCTATTCCAAGGTCAGCATCGGCCAAAGCCAAAGCATCATTGCTACCGTCGCCAATCATAGCTACGGTGCCAAATTTTTTGAGATTATTGATGATCTCGGTTTTCGACTCTGGACGAGCTCCGGTAAACAGGAAGTCTGGTTTAAGCTTTTCCTGTAGGGGACGAGCTGCTTCTTCACTGTCGCCGGTGATGATGGCAATTTCTTTGCCCTGTTCTTTTAGGGATGCGATAAAGGATTTGGCCTCCTCCCGAATTTGGTCGCCCACTACAAGAATACTCTGCACGATTCCATCCCAGGCGACCCCTGTTGGCACGTGTCCGTTTTGTCGGGCTTGTTTGATTTGAGACCATTGATCGCTGGAAATTTCTGCCCCTTTTCCTTCAAGCCATTCAGGTTGACCTACACGAATTTCAGTTCCATCGATAAGACCCGTAACTCCTCTGGAAGTGCTCTGGAAATTAGTGACTTCAATCTCTTGTTTGTACTGATTAGCGATTGCGTTGGCTACAGGATGCGAGGAGTACTGTTCGATGGCGCTGGCATACTGTAGGGCTTGTTCATGGTCGCCTTCGTCCAGCAGATGCATCTGGCCGGTGGTAAGGGTACCCGTTTTGTCGAAGGCTAGAATATCAGTGTCGCTTTGTTCTTCAAAGACGGCGCCCGTCTTAAAAATAATGTTGTTCCGCAGCGCATCACGCAGTCCGGAGGCGACGGCAAGGGGCGTAGCCAGTCCCAACGCGCATGGACACGAGACAATGAGCACCGCCAGTGCTGAAAGCATTGATTCAGATATTGCTCCACCTAACGTAAAGTGGTAGGCAAAAGTGATTATGCCCAAAACCAAGACGCTCGGTACAAAATAAGCGGCAATCTTATCGACCAGGCGCTGTTTGCCCGATCGGCTGGCCTGGATGTCCCACATCAGGTTGATCATCTTCTCCAGCGTGCTTTGCACATGTTCGTCGGTTTCGATGGTGAGGGCATTCTGGGTAAGAATGGTACCGCTGACGGCCCGATCGCCGGGCTGTTTGGATACGGGCAGCGATTCGCCGGTAATCAGCGCCTCGTTTACCACGCCCTGACCGTCAATAATGGTCCCATCAACAGGGATACGTTCACCGGCTTTAACCACCACCCGATCGCCGGCTTCCAGTGCATCGATTTCTACTGTCGAAAATTGACCGTTTTGCTGTACACGTGCTTGCCGAATTCGTTTGCCCATCAGCTCGCTTAGCAGGGAGTTTTTCTGCTTTTTGATGCGGCTTTCATAGAAATTACCGAGCGAAACCACCATCACAATGGCCATGGTCACGTCAAAATACATCTCATTGACGCCCATAAAGAGGGCTATAGTACTGAACAAGTAGGCGCTGACCGCGGCAATGGCGACGAGCAGATCCATATTCGGCTTGAGTACAGAAAGCGACACCCAAGCGCCACGCAGGATCGGGAATCCCGTAAAAAAGAGGGTGATCGAAGTCATTAAAAAGACATTGGCCATCCAAAAATATTGCACAACAGGTGCAAAAGGTAGCATCTGCTGTCCAGTGATATAGAGCGGATACAGGATGAGGCTATAGACGATCAGCCCCATGATGGTACAAAAGCCGCCGATCAGCAGTCGGATCTTGGTCAAAAATTCATCGTCACCAATGTAGCTATCCATTTGGTGGGCCGAGTAGCCCATTTTGCTGATCAGCTTCGGAAGTTCATTTTTATCCAAGCGGTCGGGATCGTAATAAATCTTAACCAGCTCTGAAGCATAACTGGCTTCGCTTTTGTAAATGCCCTCCTGTTGCCTCGATAGTGATTCGATAAATGATTCGCAGGTCGCGCAGTGCATACCGTCGACCTTTAGGAAGGCTTCTTCAGAAGAATCGGGCGGTTGTTCCGCTTCCCACTCCCGGCGGCGTCGGCTAATGGTTTCCTGGCGAACCTGCTCGGCCTGTTCGGGATCCAAATCTTGCAGCAGATCATATACTTGCAGGCATCCCGTACAGCAAAACTGCCCCTCCACTTCTGAATCAGTGATGGGAGGATCGGGAGTAGGAAGGTCGCATAGCGTGCATTTATCGTTGCTCATTACAATGTTAAAACAAAATTCTGAATTTCTTTCATCGAGCCATTAAATGGTCAAAGTTGGCAAAGACCAGCTACTGTTCGCACTCATTAAACTGTTTTGAAGGTTCCTTCGTTTTGAGCAATATTGACTGCAAATTTGCAAATAATAAATATACAAGAACGGCTTCAGGAATAGTAAAAAACGTTCTATGTTATACCAGCATGATAATCTGAAGAGGAAAATAGTGAGGATATGTTGCGAATGCGTGTGATCATTGGCTCGTTGCTGTGTATACTACTGATATCTTGTGGGATGAATGATTCTCGTTATATGAGCAGTGGTGAGCTCAGGCAGTTCGAAACGGCATATTCGGGGATGCAAGAAAAGTACCAATCATTAATCTCGGAATATCAAGCCAAAGCTGATACACTGCCTCAAGAGGTGCAAGTGCTGTATGGTGATCTACAAAAAATGTATGAGCAGATGGATTATAATCATCAGCAGATGATTGCTCGAAACCGGGCACGTAACGAGCAGGGCGATAAAAAAATGGTGTCGGATAAGCTGCGGATGCATATCCAAAGTCACATGGTGGGCGAATGGTATCACCAAATGAAAGGAATGCATCAGAAACTTGGCAATTATCACCGAGACCGTAATCATCCGTTGTTGGCTAAACTGAACAAAGAAATTGTAGATGCCTATGCAAATATTTTAGATCGTATTCCTGGATTGGATGAAGCTGCCGATGTACCGTTTAACGCGCAGGGCAATCCATCGATCTTGAATGGAAAGCGATTATATGTTCAAAACTGTGCCTCATGTCACGGCGGGGAGGGACAGGGTATTGCTGACATTTTTCCACCATTGGTAAATTCAGAATGGGTGACCGGCGATAAATCAACAGCACTTCGTATTTTGCTCAATGGATTAGAAGGGGAGGTCAGCGTTCGGGAGCAAACATACAGCGGCTATATGCCGTCGTTTAAAGCACGGCTGAGTGCAGCTGAAATGGCGGCCATTCTAAACCACCTGCGTACCGAAAGTAAAGACAGCCTTTCCGTCTTTACACAAGATGATGTTATCCGAATTGGCAAAACTTATGGCAATCGTACAAGTCCATGGCATGCCGATGAGTTGAGGAAAAATAGCCCATAGTCCCAGGTATCATAGTAAAACTGCTCATGTATTTGTAAATAACAACATGCACTTACAATAAGGCAATGGGGCAGTACTTTTTTGCCTAGTTGTTGAATGATATACCTGTACATTCATAGAAATAGTGGCGGGGCATATAAGAGAGCGTTATATAAATAACGAAGGGTACTCAGTATCAGTTTTTAGAGAGTATACCCGATAGAGCTAAAATTCTATTTCTTTGATGTATAAAAATTGATTCAGCTCTGGATCTGGATTGGCAGGTAAATAAAAAAGGGCGATCCCATTTGGGATCGCCCTAATAATATTGGTTACCAGCTAAGCGCTTACTTGTTTGGCTTATACTTGTATGGACTTAGTGGATGAGATTCCGCACGACGGTTCTTGCGGCAACCTTTTTTGGGAGTTTGATCCATGCAAGGTTGTGGTGCTTTACCCAGTCCTCGAGATTCAATGCGGTTTTCTGAAACGCCGTTTTCTACATAAAACTGTGTTACTGCTTCGGCACGCCGCTTACTCAGACGCAGGTTATACTGGTCGCCACCAACGTGGTCGGTGTAAGCATCGATACGAACTCGGAACTTCGAAGAGTTCATCAGTTTCTTCACATTTTGATTGAGGATACGTGCCGCTTGTTCATCAATATTAGACTTATCAAAAGCAAAGTTCACAGTTCCAAGAGAACCTTCTTTCAGATATGCGGGATCCTTTCCATCATTGGGGTTGGTTCCCATTTCAATTTCCTGAGAGTCGCTGAAGCCGTCACCGTCCGTATCGGCTTTGTTCGGATCGGTTTTATGTTTCTTAACTTCAGCCCCGTCATTGAGTCCGTCACCGTCAGAGTCGGCTTTTAACGGATTGGTACGGTATTTATTAACTTCTTCGCCGTCTTTGAGTCCATCACCGTCAGTGTCTGCCTTATTCGGATCGGTGTTATATGAATTTACTTCGTCACCGTCACTCAGTCCGTCACCGTCCGTATCGGCTTTGTTCGGATTTGTTTTATGTTTATTTACTTCTTTACCGTCAGTGAGCCCGTCACCGTCGGTATCGGCTTTTAGGGGATTGGTGTTGTGTTCATTCATTTCAGCCCAATCGCTTAGGCCATCATCATCAGTGTCAAGAGAGCGTAGCGTTTCTTCATCTAATGATTGCAGGTATTCGAGAGTCCGTTCAGAAGGTGCGCGTAGTTCATTGGAGCCGGCGCATCCGGAAAATAACGCCATCCCAAGAAACACGGAAGAGACAAGGAGTATTGATTTTGTGTTTATCATCGTGTTACTAAGTGTAAGTTAGAAGTTAAATAGTTGCCTATTGTATAAACTAAAATTAACGAAAAATTAGGAAATATCCTTTTAAATATATTGGCTACAATATGTTATCTAATATAGTCAAATACAAAATAAACTCCATTAGATAAAATTGTGTAATTTTCGTTGAAAGTTCTTTATATTTATCCATCCTGATAAGGGGCTATAGCTCAGTTGGCTAGAGCGCTTGCATGGCATGCAAGAGGTCCGGGGTTCAAGTCCCCGTAGCTCCACTTTTTTTGTTTTGCATTTCTCCATTTATCCATATTTCTTGAAAACAATGCTTCTTACTTGGAATGGAAACGAATGTTCCAAGGATTGATAGATTTTCCCATCGAGAGGTAGTAAACCGGGTAACTCAGATTTTAGTTTAGGATTTCGGGAGGATATATGTGGTTGCATAGATTTGGGATTAGTGGTTTCATCTTATTCGTGTTGTTTGCATTTGTTGGCCCTGTTCAGGCCCAATTATCGCTAGATGTTGAGATCGATGAGATGCTTTCCAACTCACAATCTATTAATATTCAGTCGCTATTGGCAAATAATGGCAAAGGCCCAACACTGTTCCGGATGTATTTGCAGAATAACTCCTCGGAGTATGCCAACAGCCTTTATTTTCGCCTGATTGTTGAATCAGACAAGATCGGTCGTATTGTAGAGATCCGTCAGGTTTCCGGCCAGCCGTTTAGTTTAAATCCGGGGCAGCGGGTATTTGCTACCAACAATAATATCGGGGATGGCCTGCCCGGTGTTGAAGAACTGATTCAATTTGACGGAGAATTCTCATCCGAAGGCAAAGAGTTTGTTAATAAATTAAAGGGATCGACGTCACTCCCGGCCGACCAGTATCAGATTACGGTTGAAGTTCACAGAGGATCGGCGGGAGGTGAACTGCTGGCTTCGGAGACGGCTGAAATCGGCCGTAATATTGTAGAGGATACCCGTGATTTTTATCTGCTTTCGCCGGGTGATGTCGCCAGCGCTGATGCTACCATTGCAAACAGTTATCCCAACTTTCAGTGGCAGGGAGCTACTGGCACTGACTATCGGCTGGTGGTTGTAGAGGCCAAGGGCAATGACAGTCCGCAATCACTTATTGAGGGGGCTATAAGTACATCGCCCATCCAGGTGAAAGGTTCTTCGGGTGGCGGTTCCCTGGTTGACTATGAGATGTTGGATGTTGTGGTGGGGCAGTCTAGTTTTCAATATCCAAATTCGGGAGTCCAGAGTCTGGAACCTGGGAACACATACTATTGGAAGATTGTGAGTCAGTTGGAATCCAGTGGAGGTGTGCAGGAAAGGGAGTCTGAGATTTGGGGCTTTACCTTGGCATCCACGCAGCAGCGTACCCAAAATGAGAAGCTGAGTAGTGAGGTGTCTCAGGCGTTGCGGCAAGTACTGGGCAACAAATTTGAGGAATATCAGCAGGACGGTTACAACTTCCAGTCGATTGTCATCGACGGGCAAAACTACCAGGGTGGACAGGCCATGCAAAAGTTGATGGAGCTTAGTCGACAGGCCGAACAGGGTGATATCTCAATTGTCATTGAAGAACAGTAGTCTTATGAAATCTCTCTTAAAATATTCCGTTCCTCTCATATTTATTGGGATTGTTGGCATGGGAGCACATTTGTATGATCCGCCTGAGCGTCCGCTTGCCTTTGTTCAGAAGTTTAAACCCGCGGTAGCTATTCGAAATCAGGGTCAGCTAAATAAAATAAGCAAGCGCGGCAAGCCACTGTTTAATGGAGACACGCTCCGTACTAATCAAAACGGATTTGCACTGGTACAGTTTATGGATAAAAGTTTGGCCAAGGTAAAACCGGATTCCAGACTCATCGTCCGTGGAGAAGTTGAGAATAAAGATAATACGAGTACGCGTATTGGACTGGAGCTGGGCGAAATTTTTCTGAACGTATCCGAACAGGGGGCGGATAATTTCGAGGTAGCCACGAGTACGTCGGTAGCTTCTGTTAAAGGCACTGAGTTTGGTGCTACGGCTAATGATTACTACTGGGTTAAAGAAGGTGAAGTAGAAGTGAGTGTTAGTGGATCGGGGGAATCCGTAACGCTTACGGATCGGAGCTATGGACAAGTGCAAGATGATGGAACAATCAAAACAGGAGAGCTGACCGAAGATGAAGTTGAGGAGCGTGACGAAGACTATGCTCAGATGAATGAACAGATGGAGCCCGAAATTTATAAGATTCGCTTTATTGATGAGAACGGTCAGGAGCGCGTGATTGAAGTAAAAGTATTTGAAAATGAAAACTAACAACCGCTGAACGTAAATCAGTATATTTGTAGGGGTACAAATGAACAAGTTGAAGCTGCTGTTGGTAACAATGGCACTACTGTTGACTTGGGGTAATGTCGAAGCATCGGCGAATACTGCGCCCTTTCAGGTGCAGCATCAGGCGCCGGCTTTTGTGGAGCGTTCGGAGCCTTTTGAACTCACGTTTTCCGTACCTGGCATTAATCCCAACGACGTGCAGGAAGCTTACGTCTTTTACCGTCGTGATGGCGATATGGGATACAATCAGGTGCCGGCACGGTTGGCATCTTCGGAGTTTAAGGCGGAGTTTTCGGTGGATAGTAAGCAGGCCACTAGCATGGAGTACTATTTCTCTATCCGCCTGAATAGTGGTGAACAGGTTACCTACCCATCCAATGAAGCCAGTCAGGATCCCGTCCGGGTAGAAGTAGTAGATCCCCATAAAAGTGAACGCCAACGCCGTGTTGCAGATACAGGGGTGGACTATACGATTCTTTCACCTGAGCCCGGAGCCACTGTTGGCCAGCAGGATGTGGTTGTAGCTATTACGCTGTTTTATGATCCGGCTGAAATTGATACGGCAAACAGTTCGTTCCGCATGTTGGTGGATGGTGAGGATGTTACCAGCCAGGCAAATGCGAGCGACTATTTTTATACCTATTCGCCAGATGAACTGACCAATGGCAGTCACCGAGCGACGCTGGAAATTCAGAAACAGGATACTATTCTCACGGTTGCCGACTGGAAATTTTCAGTATTGGATCCCAGCATGAGGGCATCTGCCGCCAATGCCGGGGAAGACTGGACACCGCAGGGTAATGTCGAAATTTCGGCGCGCAATCAACAAGTGGGAGGTTATGCTAATGACGCATTGAGTGGCAACGTTAGGTTATCGGGACAAAAAGGGAATATTTCCTACTCGGCGCACGGGCTGTTGACTACACAGGAAGATCCACGCCTGCAGCCGCAAAACCGTTTTGGAGCAAGTATATATGTCGGAGATTGGCTGGAGTTTGAGGCGGGTCACGTCTATCCCACGTTAAATCCGTTTACCATAGCTGGTCAGCGTATGCAGGGGATCAATGCAGGATTTCACCTTTGGGATGAAGCGCTCAACCTCCAACTAATTTACGGGAAGCTGCGCCGCAGCATTGATAATCTGTATGAAGAGGTTGAGGTGGAAAAGCAGACGTTGCAGAGCCAGCAGACCGTAACGAATTATTCGCTTAATACCAGCGATAACGGCACATTTCGACGCGAGATTATGGGCGGCCGTATTGGTGTAGGCGGGAGTGATGTGTTCAATTTTGGCCTTAATTTTCTGAAAGTCGAAGATGATACCAATTCCATCCGGGTGATAAATAATTTTAACAGCTTGATGAATCTAAATCCTGATCTTGCGAGCAGCCTAAATGCCCAGCAGCGGCAGGATCTGCAGCAGAATCCCCAGCAGCTTAGCGTGAGTGGTAACCCTTCGCCCAAAGGAAATTTTGTAGCTGCTACCGATGTGGAAACTAACCTCGATAACAACCGAATTCAGTTTCAAGCTGATGCCGCCGTTAGTCTGTTGAACCAAGATATTTCTGAAGGAACGCTCACCCAAGAGGCGGCTGAAGATTTGGGACTTACTCTTGATAGAAATACTGAAACCCTGCTCGATCAGTTATCGTGGCTGATTATTATCAATGAAAATATGGATACGCTGCCCATTCGTTTTGATACGGGTACCTCTGGAGCCGCCGCGGAAACCTATTTTCCCACCAGTATATTGGCAACAGAGTCGGAATTGGGGCTCAGCTATTATAACAATAATCTGAAAATGCGATACCGCTGGATAGGGCCCAACTATAACTCACTAGCCAATACAACTGTTCGAAAAGATATTGCGGGCTTCTCAGTGACTGATCGCCTGCAGCTCATGGAAAATCGAATCTATCTTACGCTCGGCTACGAGCGCCTACACGACAATGTGGTGGATAATAAGGATGCTACCACCAACACAACCACCTATCGCACCAATGTGAGTTGGTACCCCGTTGATCCGGGTCTGCCCCGCGTCAGCGTGGGTCTGATGAAGCGGAATCGTGAAAATGGGGTGGTGCTTAACAATCCGTTGGTTGCCGGCATCAGTGGCGTCGATGAGAGAGCCGCCGTACAAAATCTGGCGGTGCAGCAGAGTGACACACTTCTTACGCCCAATCCCCGGTATTCTGATACGTACCAACTGACGGCTTCGGTCTCCCAGGAGTTCGATCTCTTTGGAATTACGCATGATGCAAGTATCAACTTTTCAATGTTGAATACTATTGATGAAGTTTTTAAATACGGCGATGCCCGAAACAACAGTTTCTCGGCGCGGGTCGTAAATCGTTATGATGAATTGCCGCTGCAGACCAACTTGTCTTTCAATATTAATAATACAGTCACGGCCAGTGGACTTAATGATATTCAGATAATCGGGGCCAGCGTGGGCGGCGAGGTTTTCCTGCTTGATGACAAGCTAACCGTAGATCTGTCGCTGGCGTTTACGAAAAATTACTCTGAGTCAAAATCATTGACTACCAATACGAATGGTACTCCTCAGCTGACGTTCGACGATTATTATAAGAGTGGCGACTCCTCTTCAGTATCAGAAAGCAATTCTTATATTGTGGGAGCTGGAGCGCGATATAACTTAAACCAGCGTCACTCCTTTGTGCTAGATTTCCGATATTCCAACGTGCAAAATACGCTTTCAACGTCACGGACATTTCCAAATGATCATCTATTGCGGGTCCGCTACATTTTTAACTTCTAAGTTATGGATGAAAGCGACAACACATGGAAACAGCGTCTAGTCGTTCCTGGCCTAATTGCGGTGAGCCTGATCATCGCGATACTGCTGTCGTTTTCCGGTCCTGTAGAGCAGCTTAAGCTAAACGTAAAGGATCAGCTTTTTGAAATTCGAGGACCGCTTGCCATTCAGGACACCTCGGTCGTGATTGTTTCCATCAGCCAGCAGGCCGATCAGGAAATTCCATACAAGTATCCCTGGCCAACTGATTTGCATGCTAAGCTGATTCGTAACCTTAACCAAGCGGGCGCCAAGGCTATCGGTTTTGATGTACTTTTTGACAAACGGGATAACTACGACCTTGCTCATGACACCACCTTTGCCGAGGCATTGCAGGAGTATAAAAATGTGGTACTGGGGGCAAGTGTCCAGTCAACCGGCCAAAGTCGTGGACAGGGCTCGAGCTCGGTGAGTATTTCACTGGTACGTCCCAATCGGGTTCTGCAGAAAGCAAGTCCTCATCCGCCGGGATTGGTACGCGCCTATCGGGATACGGATGCTTCAATCCGGAAGTATATCTTAGGTCTGGAGTATAACAATCAGCAATTGTATTCCATGGGACTAGAGCTGCTTAAGCTCTATAGGAACATTGATTCAACCGGTATCTCACAAACAACTGAACTTTTAGAGTTCGGTCCGTACGAGATTCCGAAATACAACGAGCATTTGATGGCGATGAATTACTTTGGGGGTCGTGGCACTTTTCCCACCTATTCCTATGAGACTGTTATTGACGACTCTACAGTTGTGTTGGCGTCCGAGGATTCCACCTTCCAGATGAATACGTTTTCGGATCCCAGCTTTGGACTCAAACATACTGATGCCTTTAAGGATAAGATTGTGCTAGTGGGGGCTACTATGCCTGAGCTACATGACCTACACTCCACTCCTTTTGCTCAGCAGGGGACAATGCCGGGTGTGGAGATGCACGCTAATGCTATTCAAACCATCCTGTCAGGAAAATACATACAGCACGTTTCGCCTTGGCTGAATCTGGCGATCTTAATTGGATTAATAGCCGTGGTCGTTTGGCTGACGCGTCGCTTTGCCGGCTTGTGGGGATTCGTAATATATGCAGGATTGAGCCTCGCGGTAATTGGTCTTGTGCTGTTTGAGTTCCTACAATTCCGTTTTGTGATGGATTTGGTTGCCATGTTGATGGCGCTTACTGTGGGATATATAACGACACAAAGTTATCAGTATGTGGTTGAGCAGCGGGAGAAAAAGCGGATTCGCGGATTATTCTCATCCTATGTATCACCTGCGGTGGTTGAAGAGATGGTCGAAGAGGGCAAGGAACCCCAGTTGGGCGGCGACGAGGTATATATCACGGCCTTTTTTAGCGATATCCAGTCTTTTTCTACGTTTTCTGAGCAGTTGCCCGCCGATACCCTTGTTGGCTTAATCAACGAGTATCTATCGGCTATGACGAATATTCTTACCGAGCACGGCGGTACGCTGGACAAATATATCGGGGATGCGATTGTAGCCTTCTTCGGGGCACCTGTCCCCCAGAAAGATCATGCCTACAAAGCCTGCGTGGTTTCGCAGCTGATGCAGAACAGGTTATCCGAGCTTCGCGATAAATGGCGCAGTGAAGGTGAAAAATGGCCCGAAATCGTTCATCACATGCGCAATCGTATCGGCATCAATACCGGCGTTATGGTGACGGGGAATATGGGGTCTGAAAGTCGATTCAATTACACCATGATGGGCGATAATGTAAACCTGGCTGCCCGTTGTGAGAGCGGTGCCAAGCAATTTGGGGTCTATACCATGGTAACTGCTGATACAAAAAAAGAGGCCGAGCAGTATGGTGACCGATGCGTGTTCCGCTATCTGGATCGCATTGTAGTGAAGGGTAAAACCGAGCCGGTAGATGTCTACGAGATAATGGGACTTCGTGATGAGCTCAGCGATCGGCAGTTTGCCTGCAAGCAGAAATTTGAGCAAGCTATTGAGGCGTATCAGCAGCGGAAGTGGGAGTATGCTATCCAATTATTTAAGGAATCCAAGGAGCTGGAGTATTTTCAGCCGAACGACGATTCGTTCATTCATACCAATCCCTCCATTGTTTATATCGACCGATGCGAAGTGATGAAAGAAAATCCCCCGCCAGAGGATTGGAATGGCGTTAATGTAATGATGACTAAATAGATTAACGGCGCAATTTCATTTGCCATTTACCCATCATAAATGGTATCTTTTGGCTTCGAGGGTAGGCCCTACGCAGCCAGCTCCCTCTCAACTCCGTCAGGACCGGAAGGTAGCAGCGGTAGGAGGTTGTAGCGGCGTGATGTAGGTTGCTTACCCTCTCTTTTTTTATGGGTATTTGCGCAGCACCGATTGCCTTCCTTTTTTTGTAAATAGTGCCATTCTAAATTCAGGCAATCTAACCACAGATACTTTTATTTTGATGAAGAAGGCCTTGTTGTAAAGTTTTTTCTTGGTTAGTAGTTTAATCCTGCCGGATACATTATTCTCCTTCCATAACATCGGTGAGATCAGATAACATTTGTTGTAAACTGTAGAATGGAAGCAATTTATTCCGCACTCCTGAGATGATTGAAGAGTCAACGAACATCATTTTACCGAGCTCTCTGGAATCCTTTTGGGCTTTTTCCACGCGTTTTTTCTGGCGCTTGCTAAATAAGGTTAAACCGTAGGGAATATGATTTTTATCCATTCTTGTCAGCTCATCGACAAGTGCAGCGGCCGAATCCATCGCCATCGAAGCGCCTACGCCGGCCGTCGGTAAGAAGCCTGTAGCAGCGTCGCCAAGCAATACTACGTTTTGTTTGTGCCAGGTTTGGGATCGACAGTCATGGAATTCCCAGAAGAACGGATCTTTTTTGGAGTTGAAGCTGTCAAGCGCTTGGTTGGGCATGCTAAAATCATCAGCAATATTGCTTTTGACTTCACTTATAAAGGAAGTTAGCCCTTTCTTTTTTATTTCATCAACAGGCCCACCCAGAAAGACGCCGATTTTATCTTCTACAGGATAAAGTCCCAGGAAACTGCCTGCGCCCCAATATTCTTTATAGGATGCAATGGGATCGATATCCAGCCAGGTTACCCAGCCGCCCCAGCCAGTATCTTTATATGCAAACTCATCATCCTCCAGGATCTGTTTGCGCGTCTCAGAGTGAATTCCATCGGCTATAATTACTACATCAAAGTGTTGGCTGCGACCATCCGAGAATGTAACATCTACGCCATTAGTTTGCTGCTCCATGTTTTTGACCGTGGTGCCGTACCGGATGGTATCCTGTTTGCTTTTTGCAAGCAAGATATCAATTAAACTAGTACGCGAAATTCCTCGATAAGACCCAAATTGTTTGTTGATAAAATCAAGTGGATAGCCTTTTACCAGTTCCCCGGTCTCTTTGTGGATTTCGTACTGTTCCATCTGTACACTGTTGGCAAAGAACGCATCCCGTGCATCCATAGCATTTAGCACTCGGCCTCCCAGGGGTAACAAGCCAAGCATATATCCCGACTTATTAAAATGCTTTTCCTCTTCTCTTTCGATGACGGTTGGTTTGATCCCGTGTTGAAGCAGCAAGCTGCTACAGGTTAACCCGGCAACGCCAGCGCCCACGATTAGAATATCTAAATCTTGCATCACAAATCTGTTTGATTTTCACATTACAGCGATAGGACTTTATACTTTTTCTTGAATAGAATATCGGGTTGAGCAGCGCCTAAATCATTTACATATGTTAAAAAATGGCCCTTACTGTTTGCCAGACCGGATTCGGCTCAGGGAAACTTGGGAAATGCCCAAAAACGAGGCGATATTTTTGAGTGGAATTCGTGATGTAAGATCAGGCATCATTTCAACGAGTAGATGGTAGCGCTCAGCGGCACTTTTGGGTAAAAATTCTTCCTGAAAGAATTGAAGCCGAACATATTGATGTTCCAGCAGTTGTATCCACCAGCGTGACCATTTCTTATGATTGTCGCATAGCTTTCGCAGTGTGGTTTTCTCCAATCGATATACCCGGCAAGGTTCCAGGCACTTGATTTCTTTCGTGGAACGGTTCTCGTAGACAAAGCTCTGCGCACAGGTAAAGAATCCGTGCTCGTTTTCAAACCAGAGCGTTCTGTTTTCCGAAAAGTCAGTACAGCAGACCAATCCTTCTTCGAGGTAGTAAAAATTGGAATGAATTTCGCCAGCTACTGCTATCTTTTCATTCTTGTCGTAGGTTAGGAGGTCGCACTGTGCTTTGAAATCGTCAATGTCAAGAATTGAAAAAAGCTCGTCGTCGAACGAGAGATAAGATTTTTTCCAATTTGACATTAGTCAATGGACATAATTCATACGCTGATATTAATCTACCATTTCAATGGGGGATTGTAAAAGAGCACAAGGGGTAGCGCTATAAAAATGAAGATTTCTTAAGCGCTTATTTTTAATGACGGATATACATAATTATGACGTGTCATCTCGACCAACGGGAGAGATCTTTGTTTCTACCTCTCTATCGTTAAAATTACCTGGCTGTGAGAAAATGTCCAAGATTCACGTTCCCTAGTGTAATCAATCAGGTTGATGATATTAATTTAGCTTGGACTCGATATCGCCAGCAATATGTTCAGCATGTATACGCGTATTTTCAATAAACAGGCTGCTGGTGTCCATCCCGCCACAGACGACCCCCGCCACATATACGCCATCGCGGTTCGTTTCCAGGGATTCATCTGAATAAACCGGCATTCGGTCTTCGTCATCTGTAAGTTCGATGCCAAATTGTTGCATTAGCTCAAAATTGGGTTGGTAACCGGTCATGGCCAGTACAAAATCATTGGGGATGGTTTTGGTGCCCTCTGGAGTATCGAGTACCACTTCTTTGGGTTTAATCTCTTTCACCTCGGTGTTAAAGTAGCCGGTGATCTCATCGTTTTTGATGCGATTTTTGATATCCGGTTTCACCCAGTATTTGACGGATTCTTTAATATCGTCATCCCGAACGGCCAGCGTCACGTTGGCATGTGATCTGTAGGTTTCGAGGGCTGCATCCACAGCCGAATTGCCACCGCCGATTACTAATACATCCTGCCAGGCGTAAGCGTGGGCTTCATCATAGTAGTGCTTCACCTTGTCAAGCTCTTCGCCGGGAATGTTCATCATTTTTGGGATGTCGTAAAATCCAGTTGCCACCACTACTTTTGATGCCTCGTAGTCGTCCTTATCGGTTGTTACGGTAAAAGCACCGTCATCTCCGTTGATCTCCTGTACTTCCTCGTAGAGGTTTACATCCAGCTCGTAGCTCTCGGCAGCACGGCGATAATATTCCAGTGCTTCGCGGCGCGTTGGCTTGGGATTATGTGAAATAAAGGGCACGCCGCCGATCTCCAGTCGCTCCGAGGTGGAGAAAAACGTCATATCTTTGGGATAATTAAAAATGCTATTGACCAAGCAGCCACGCTCAATAATCTTGGAGGGAATGTTGCGTCGTTTCAGTTCAATGGCAGTCGCCAGCCCAATGGGTCCCGCCCCAACAATGATAACCATGTATCTAATTATGAGATTAAATATTTAAGATTAGTCTCGAAAACATCATCTCCCAAACTACCATTCCTGCAAATGGTCCTCAACTGGTAAGCCCTATGTTTGCGGCTCTTTTGATATTTGGATTGTGATTTTTCGCTGGATGGTTTGCCCGGGCTTGCTGAGCGGCTGAAATTCAAATATCAGTGTATATTCTCCGGTATCGATACCTTGCAGAGGAATACTAAAGAGCTGGCTATCTCGTCCCTCTGTTTTTTCGCTTAACAACGTGATTTCTGCTTTTTCATCTATTTTTTTAGGGCCAAACAGGAAGCGATCCTTCTCGAAGTGATAGGTCGTTTTATAACCACCATCGGGTACGTTGTAAGCCTCAAAATAAATCATCGCCTGGGAATCTTTTTTGAACTGATGGGAGAGATTGGGCTTGATGGGGATTCGGCTACCGGATGTCGTTTCTTGTTGGTCGGCCAGTACGATATCGCTGACATCAAACTGGTTAGGATCAATAGAAGGCTTAGGGATCGAAAGTTTTTTACGTCCCGAAGCCCAGAGCAGTGAACTAGAGGTAGCCTCGGCAATGTTAGAAGCTAAATTCATATCTGACAGTGCCGGGTTTACAACTTCGCAAGTAAATACAACTGAAGTTTGTCCCGGATCTTTAATCGTGTACATGATAGGGGACGAAACATTTTTACTGGAGAGCTGGAACGGATAGGTTTGAGAAAAGACTTTGGGACCGGATTTTCGGAAGGCTTCCAAACCTAAATTGTGCGTCAAACTGTCTCCATAGAATGATAGTGATCGCTTGTTTTGATGAAGCCGCTCGGTAATGCCGGGATCAAAGGCAAAGTTAAATTCAACATTCCCCTCTTGGTCACGGAATTCGTACGTAGAAAATTTCGGCTGTAATCTTTTATATTCGGGAATAGTTGTTGTCTGGTTTGTAACCTCTTTGTTTTGGTGAGACAAGAATCCTTCAAACGCCCACTCTAAAAATGATACTCGTGTCCTGGTTAGGTCTTTGGTTGTCAAATATGAGTATTGATTGGAAAAGCTCGGACTATAAGCTGAAAGTCGTTCAAAGGCACCAAGCAAGTAAACTTGGCGCGCTACTCGTTGGCGATTAATTGGCCCCATTGGGTTCGTGCCCTCTACGATGTTTGTCTGCATGTCAAAGTTCATGATTTCTAATACACTCTTCCGGAGGCCAAAGGTGCCAATGCCCTTTCGCTTTCCAAACAGATGCAGATGTTCTTCCTGCGTGTCGCTGCCTAAATATCGCCAAATCACAATATCAAATTCAGGGGCCCGACCGTTTCTAAACTGTACATTTTGTTCAATAGAAGTGGAACTGGTATAATCAACCGTAATAGTCCGATCGAACTGGAGGTCCGGCCGTCCAAATCGGACGTAAATTGTGCCACGATCGTCAGTCCCGTATGGCGATTTTTTATTCTTGGTAAAATGGGTGCGGGCATAGGTGATACGTTGCTAGTGTTCAATAAGCCGCTCATTTGTTGGAGATGAAAGTACAGGATCATTGGACTCCCAGAATTGTACTATGTTATTGACGAGCCTGTCATTATTATTTTTGATAAACATCTGCCACTTTTTTTGACTAGAATCCGCCAGAAGGGGGATTATACGTTCAGCTTCCTGCCGTACTACCTTTGGATTTTTCTCAAAAGAGGACTGTCTTACGCTGCGGATGTAAAACTTGCTAATAGGTTCATAATAGGTGGCGGCGTTATACTGGGCTGCCGTTTCTAACAGCGTAAGAGCTAGTGATAAATCTGTTTGTCCAGATTCAGAAAGCTGACTTGCCTGGTTCAGATTTTTCTCAAAGGTTTTCTGCCACGTCGAGTCTGCATTGGTGGTTTGGGCCTGCAGGTTGATTGTTATTAAAAGTCCCAAGAGTCCAATAATTGTTGGGCGTAGTAGAGAAGTGTGGTTACTTGATGAAGGCATATAGACAGACGATTGTTGATTCTTTTCCTCATTTTTATATAACAAAAGCGAAGCTAGACTTTAATCACATTTCCATGTGATTTTTGATGTAATAACACGATAAATCGTGCTAATCAGTATCTATTTTTGAGCTTTGACTAAGAAGAGAGCAATATTATGTTCTTCTATCTAAGATTGCTGCTCAGGTAATTTTCGATGACAAACTGTAGCCATCCCTTGGGTTTGCTTCGAAATCCCACATGCCCGCCACTATCAGTAATGATGTAGTCGGTGAATTTGTTTTGATTGATTTTTGCCAGCGGCATCGCCTCTATAGGGCACATCGGGTCTTCGTGGCTGTGAACCAGCAAGGTGTGGGTTGTTATGTCTTCGACAAACCGTCGCGCTGAACATTGCTCGTAATAATCATCGGCCCCGTCGAATCCGTGAATAGGGGCCGTGACCTGATCGTCAAAGTCGTAGATTGTGGATCCCGAAAAGGAGGGTAGATCGGGGAACTGTTGACGTTTCTTTTCGAGCTTTTCGGTGAGCGTGCGCAGAAAGTAATATCCGTATAGCCGGTGAATACCGCTGGATAGCAAGATCGATCCCAACCGCAGGTCGTAGGGTACCGATATCGCCACGGCGGCCTGCAGGGGCGTGCTGCCGGCTTCTTCAGACAGATACTTGACCAACGCATTGCCGCCCAGTGAAAAGCCCACCGCCCCCATTTTCTTATTGGGATATTGCTGCCGGATCCATCGGAAAACTGTGCGGTAATCGTTGGTTTCTCCCGAATGATAAAAGCGGGGCTGGTTATTCAATTTTGATCCGCAGCTGCGAAAGTTGACCGCCACTACGGAGAAGTCATTTTCGAGGAGCGTCTTCATGGTTTCCACAATGTAATACCGATCGGTGGATCCTTCTAGCCCGTGGAACAAGACAATTATTTCATCTGAGTCCGGTTTGATGGCGCAGTCGAGCTCCAGGAAGTCGTCGTCGGGTGTTGGGATCTCGATGCGCTCAACAGCTGGCGGATTGGTATCACCGGTAAGTGATCGGGTCACGGTATGCATATGACCGTTGAAATACCAGCGGGGTGAAATAAAAGCGGGGACGTGACGAAGGTTTGTTTTCATAAATCAGCGATCATTTTAGCAACAAGTATAATTGGCCCTGCTGTTTTCATCAACTCTTCATTAAGGTTGGCGATTTTTGGTGCCAACCTTCTACTTTTGAGTGCTCTAACCATTATCTTGGATCTAACAATTACTAAAACAGTATTTTATGACGAACCGATTCGAACAGACGCCTCGTGTAAATTCCGACTCCAATGAGAAAACCGTTTCTGCCTCCCGCGTGCGGATGAATGAGCTGGTGATGCCCAATGATACTAATCCGCTTGGAAATCTTATGGGTGGACGTCTGATGCAGTGGATGGATGTCTGCTCAGCCATTTCGGCCCAGCGGCATTGCAACCGCAACGTTGTTACCGTAGCGGCCGACAGCATCGAGTTCAAAAATGCAATCAAGCTTGGCGAAGTCGTGGTTATCGAAGGTGAAGTTACACGCACATTTACATCCTCGATGGAAATTGCCATGGAGGTCTATGCAGAGAACCTTCGCACCGGTGAGCGGCGGCTGTGTACGACCTCTTTCTATACATTCGTGGCTGTGGATGCTGACGGCAAAACAGTTCCGGTGTCCGAGATTATTCCCGAAACTGATTTTGAGAAAGAGCGCTATGAACAGGCCGAAAAACGTCGTGAAATGCGGCTTAAAGTTTCGGAACAAAATCGCAACGCTCACAAAAAGGACAAGTCGAAGTAGGGGCTGTCATCAGTTAATGAGCGTCATGGGGATACTTTGCACGCCGCTGGAAGTTTTCATTTGCACAAAGTAAACGCCGCTGCTGAGCTGCTGGGCATTGAATTGGATAAAGTGCGAGCCGGAATCGAACGTCCGGTCGGCCAGGGTTCGCACTTTGCGTCCCACTGCATTATAAATAGTAAGTGTTACCTTGGTGGATTGCTGCAGGTCAATGCGCAGACGGGTGCTGTTCTGGAACGGATTCGGATAGTTTTGAAACAGCTTGGTTTGCTGGGGCATGTTTGCCGACTCGGCCTGTCCGGTAGAGGACACAGCAAATAGATTGCGTTGCCTGGCATTTTCGATTTGATTGCGCAGCTCATCCAGGTCATTGCCGAAAGCATAAGCAAAGCCTACGGTTACCTCCGCTTTGGGTGGTATGGTATAGGGACCAGAGGCCACAACGGCCGAAACATCAGTATTCTGCACCGACGTGCGAATTGTTTGAGAGGTAAGGGCATTGCTTTTTTCAGTATCCGTAAAACCATCATAGAGTCCGAATGTGAGCGAATCCTGCTGCCCCTCAATGGTATTATCAATGGCAAGAGCTCCGGAAATTGGGCCAAGATGAGCTACGGCAGCTACGGGTTGGGAGCTGTTTGAAGATTCATCTGACACGTAGAGCAAGCTGTCGGATTCGCTGAATGAAATGCTGTTGTTACCAGAGTTGCTGCCGAGATCCCAATCATTGAACAGGCCGGCATAGACATCCTCCATCACAAAAAAGTTATTGGGATTGTGAATGGTGTATTTTACGAACACCACATTGTTAACGGAAGGATTATCCAGCGCATAGGTTTCAACCTCGATTGATGCCTGTTTAGAGGTGTCAGCATCGGTTAAGAAACGGGCGTATCCATAGGTCTGATTGTCTTCTTGCTGGGTATAGAATACTTGCTCGGGCCGGAAATCACGGGAGACCCCATTTTGTGTACGAACTGCATCAAACAGTTCGTCATTGTATAAGAGCATCAATCCCCCTTCAAAGAGCAGGTTGTCACCTTCCTGATAACCATTGCCTTGCGGTTCTCGTGGGATAAAGCCGACACCGCCAGTACCCGAGAGGGGATCGGTAAAACCAATAGTACCGTCGGCCGCAAACGAAGTCTTAACGTTATTGCCGGAAATTACATCGTATAAGAAGTTGTTGTACTCAATGACATCAAAATCGGAGTAGCTATTGCCACTGGCAGAAAAGTTTAACCGAAGAGTGGGCGTTCGGTCAAGATCAAAATCGTTGGTAATAGTGATATCAAAAGAAGTTTGAACAGTATCGCCGGTAGCGATGGTTCCCAGTGACTGCGAGGCGTTTGCCAGTTGGATTCCGCTTTCGTTAAGGGCTTCCAGCTGGAGTTCGATTCCGGATCCGCTACTCCCAACATTGGTCAGTTGTAGATTGACGGTTCCGGACTGTCCCAGGGATAGTTTGTCGCCTTGCTCATTGACAAAGTCGGAAGAAACAACTTTGAGCCCGGGTAGATTCGTATCCACCGCGCGCAGTGCATCTACTGAGCCATGTCCCAGCCGGTTGGCGTTTGAATCATCAATATAAGTTGCTGAAGCCCGCACCTGCGCGCCAATATGATCAGCCGACCAACCGGGATGTTCCGCTTTGACAAGAGCAGCGAGACCACTGACGACAGGCGTCGACATGGAGGTGCCGGTTTTCTCTACAAACGCACCATCATACGAGGTGCTGCGAATTTGCGAGCCAGTGGCAAGCACATCCAGGTTGTAGCCATAGTTGGAGTAGATAGCTGCAGATCCACTTGGTTCAACCGAGCCTACGGCCAGCACCCGGTCGTAGGCAGCGGGATAGCCTACTTGTCCAATGCCTTCGTTGCCCGATGCTGCCACGACCAGTGATCCCATATCGGTAACGAGATTGATGATGTCCTGCTCGGCCTGGGATGCCCCTGCGCCGCCCCAGCTGCAGTTGATGACATCTGCTCCGTTATTGGCCGCATAAAGAATGCCCTCAAAGCCGAAGCCGATGGCACGACTTTCATCGATATCTGGGGTGCTGGGATCATCTGGAATACCACCCGTTTTCACGGCCATATAGGTTGTGTTGAACCCGGCGCCGGCCATGCCATCGGGTCCATTATTAGTTTCGGCAGCGGCAATGCCCGCGACGTGGGTACCGTGATCAGTACCGTCATGAAAAGGATTATTATCTCTGGTAATAGGGCTACTTACTCCTCCAGAAGCCCAGAAGTCCCAGCCGAAAAGGTCGTCGGTGAAGCTATTATTATCACTGTCGGTGTCGTCCATAAATGAGGAGTTATCCGCAAGCGCATCCTGCAGGTTAATCTTCCCGTCGCTGTTATAATCTGCTCCATTATCATTGAGATACTGTTGGATCTCGGTGGAGGTAATTTGGCCGTCGTTATTTTGATCGACCTGTGGCTGCAAGGTCAGCGGTATTTCATCTTGGTTTACCCAAAGGTGGTCGTCCAGGTCGGGGTGGTCATAACCTACCCCGCCGTCGTCAATCGCGATGACAATATCCTGCGATCCCTGAGTGATATCCCAGGCATCGGTAAAGTTATGGGCATCTACAAACTTCCCGAGCTGATCGTTGGGCGTAAGATGCATTTTGCGGATGTACCGAGGTTCGGCATAGGCGACGCCGGGCATAGTACTGATTTTGGCGGCAAGCTGAATGGGATTGATTTCTCTGCTGAAGGTTATTTCCCGTATGCGAAGCACTTCACCGACAGAGGGGATGTTGCGTTGCTGAAGTGCTTGTCGAAGTGGATCCGAAATAAGCGGACGATTTTGACGCACGCCATTCATGACAAGCATTTGTTGCACTGCCGTACGGGGATCAGTATTCAGCTTTGTTTGGAGTTGTTGGAGAGTTTGCTCCGACTCGTACTTTATGATGAGCCGATCTTTAAAATAATTCGGTGACTGAGCGGTGGCATTTGCAATAAAGAATAGCAGCCATGTGAGGCCCAGAATAGTCGAAAAAATTCGCTTAACCATAGTATAATACTGCTGAAAAAGTAAAGAAACTGTTAAGTCTGCAAAATAGAATGGTCTGCAGCGTATATCCTGATGAAAAGTAGTATATTAGTTTACAACTGTATATTCAACGAACTTAAAGTTATGGCTGATTCGACCTTTAATGGTACTGCTTCCAAACGGATTGCGGCGCTCGATTTAGGAACTAATTCTTTCCACGTAGTTATTGCAGATATTTATCCTGACGGTAGTTTTCGTACTGTCGACAAGCTCAAAGAAATGGTGATATTGGCTGAAAAAGGGATGAAGAACCGCCTCAGCGAGGATGCCATGGATCGTGGTATTTCAGCGCTGAAGAAGGTTAATATTTTATGTGACAGCTATAATGTGGAGCGCATTCTGGCCTATGCGACTAGTGCTATTCGCGAGGCTGAAAACGGCGGTGAGTTCATCCAGCGGATGATTGATGAGGTGCAGATCAAGGCCCTGGCAATCTCTGGAAAGAGGGAGGCCGAACTTATCGGTCAGGCAATCCAGCATGCCGTATCGTTTGGCACCGAGACCGTACTTATGGTTGATATCGGCGGGGGTAGTGTTGAATTTATCCTGGGTAACAAAGTTGAAATATTTTACAGCTCCAGCAAGAAAATTGGTGCGGCGCGGATGGCGGCTGAATTTGTGGATCATGATCCCATCACGAAAAAGGAAATCAAGCAGTTACGGCAGCATTTTGCCGATGAGTTGACCGACCTGTTTAAGGCTATGGAAAAACATGAGGTTCGTACGATTGTGGGTTCTTCGGGTACGATGGAGAACATCGCCGATATGATTGCCGATCGTCAGTCAATTACCGCTTCGCTGACGCTTAATGAGTTGACCTATTCTACCGAGTCATTCAAAAAGTTCCAGAAGGATTTTATCAAGATGGATCGTGAGGAGCGGCTCGATCAGAGTGGCCTGGAGGAAAAACGAGTCGATATTATTACGCCGGGTGTAGTTTTGCTGGATTTCTTAATCGAAGAATGTGGCATTGAACGGGTCAAGATATCAGAATCCGCTCTGCGCGAGGGGATGATTCTGGATTACATCAAGAAAGAAAAGGACTCGCTGGACCTGGAGCTGCTGGCCGATTTCCCGGATCCCCGGCGCCGAAGTGTGTTTGAGTTGTTGCGCAAATGCGACTGGCATGAAAAGCACTCGACCCACGTTGCCAAGATGGCGCTGCAACTGTTCGATGAGCTGCAGGATGATCTGGATCTGCCCGACGAAGACCGCGAACTGCTCGAATATGCTAGTTATATGCACGATATTGGCTATTATATTTCGCATCGCAAGCATCATAAACATGCGCTTTACCTGATCCGCTATGCCAACCTGAAAGGATTCAGAGAAACTGAGATCAACATTATGGCCAATGTGGCACGCTACCATCGCCGGTCGACGCCTGCGAAGCGGCACAAACGATATCGAAAGCTGGACAAGCCGGTGCGCAAGCGCGTGAAAAAGCTCTCGGGTATCTTACGCGTAGCTGACGGCCTTGATCGAAGTCACTTCCAGAATGTGCAGCAGTTGGAAATCAGCAAAGGTGAGGATACAATCACCTTGTATATTACTACCGAAGCCGACCCCGAGCTTGAAATCTGGGGTGCCACGCGCAAATCCTATCTGTTTGAGCAGATTACCAGCAAGACGCTCGAAATATATCCCAAAGAAGAAGGCGAAGTGATTGACGTAGAACAGCCCGATCCTTTTCCCGAGCATAAATCGTAGTTTGGGGTTCATCTCAATTCTAGCAGTTTAGCTATCACTTTTCTTCAAACAAAGAGGTTGTACTCAGACAAAGATTTCTCAATTCGTCCAAAGGCATTCGGAATCGTTCGAAATGACACTATGAATTTGAATTTATTTACCCCATTCCGTCATCTTGAGCTTAGCGAGAGATCTGTATTTTTTATTTTGTGTCTTGAGTTACTTCATTACCTTGGGCCTCCTTGAGCTCAAAATAAAGAGAGTTCATCCGCAACATTTTAGATCTCAGTCAGTTGTTGTATCTGTACAATTTATTAGGCAATTTGTGGCGCCATCAAATCTTGGATTTAACTAAATATTTGCACTAACACACGCACAATGATTAAGAAGGTATTTGCTTCATTTGTTCGCTATTTGAGTATCGCTTTAGTTGCACTCGTCACAATCGGAATTATTAGCCAGCCGGCAGCGGCCCAGTCGATGGAGTCCAATTCCACTGATGATGGGTTCGAAAGCTTGCGCTCTGATGTAGGCATACACGGGCTGACGGCCAACTTTCATTTCCTTAGTGACTTTACTTATCTCGGCAATGATACCCTGCAGACCGACGGTAGTTCAGAGCTTGAATTTGTGTATCGCGATGTGCGGATGATCTCGCAGCGTTTAGGCGTCGGCTTCCAGGTGCTGACCAGCTTTTTTGTGGATAGTCCTGATGCCAGCTTCGGCGTAGGCAGCTGGGGCGCGGGACCAGTTGTCCGGGCATATCCATTAAAGACCGATCGGTTTCAGCCCTATGTACAGCTCAATAGTTTGTTCGGTAATAACCTGGCATTAAGCACTTTGGCAGACACTGAAAATAGCGGCGACGGATTTCGTGTTCGGCTGGGACTTCGCGGCGGCTTTGCTCTGCGACTGTCCAACAGCCTGGGACTGTTTACAGAGGTTGGCTACGACTGGGAAAGCAGCCGGCTTTTCAAAGCGGATGCGCGCGCCTTCCAGGCCAATATTGGAATTGATTACTACTTGTTTAACTAACGTTTTTTGGGGCTTTGCCTGACGATAAATCATCAGGCAAACGTAGATTAATCTCGTTGAAACGAGCTGGGATATTTGATCATCGACTCCGAGCTGAATTCGACAATTCGTAAAGAAGTGTGCCACCCACTCTCTATGTTTGAAGTATTAGTGTTGCGCAGCTGAATTCTGAGACTCTTTTGCAGTTATTTGGAGTACTGGGAATTTTCTTGGGTTGCTCGTAATTATACTTCAGGAGCACAACTTCTTCGCAGCGATGGTTTTATACTAATACTCATTACTCAACCGCTTCCAACTTGTAAATAGATCCACCATAGCCACAGATGTAGAGCTCATTGTCGGCATCCACGCCAAAAGATGAGATCAGGATATCAGTATCCAGCAGCTGAGTGTTTTCGGGATTGTCTGGATCCGAGTTGTCCAGCGCCCAAATGCGTCCCGAGCCAAAGTCGCCATAAATGTACCAGCCGGTCAGATTGTCGAGGGTGGGGCCGTGGTAGACAAAGCCGCCGGTCACCGAGTTGCCCAGGTCGTGGTCGTACTCCCAGACCGGCATTTCCAGTCCCGACTCATCGCAGTCGCTTGACGGCTCATAGCAGTGGGTGCCTTCCATGATATTCCATCCGTAATTGCCGCCGCCTTGAATGAGATCAATTTCTTCGTAGCTATTTTGTCCCACATCGCCCGCCCACAGGTTACCGTTTTCAGCATCAAAGCTAAATCGCCATGGGTTGCGAAGACCATAGGCGTAAATCTCTTCGCGGTAGCCTTGGTTGTTGTCAGCGTAGGGATTGTCCGGCGGGATGCTGTAATTGTTGCCATTTTGTTGACTGTCCACGTCGATGCGCAGGATGCTGCCAAGTAAGGTACTTAGATTTTGACCATTTCCATTGGGATCGCCGCCCGAGCCGCCGTCGCCCACGGCAATATATAGGTATCCGTCGGGACCGAAGGCTAACTGCCCGCCGTTGTGATTGCTGAATGGTTGGGCGTAGGTTAACATTTGTAGTTCGCTTCCCACATCAGCGACATTGGAATCTCCCGTCGAAACTTGGAAGCGTGCGATCACCGTCCTATCGGGATTGGCCGCTGTGTAATTAACATAGAAGTAGCCGTTGCTTTCGTAGTTGGGGTGAAAGGCTAATCCCAGTAGTCCTTCTTCGCTGCCGCTGTCGTCCACGCGGTCTTGGATATCCAGGAAAACGGATGAGCCTGATACGGAAGCCTTATTTTCGAACACACGGATGACGCCCGATTTTTCGACCACAAACAGGCGTCCGCTATCGTCGCCGGCATGTTGTAGATCCAGTGGCTGAGAGAAAGAGAGGTTGGGAAAAGCTTCGACGACTTCGTAGCTAGTGTTACTAGGAGGTCCATCGCCATTGTCGTCACCGTTTCCGTCGGTGCCGGATGGGTCAGAGCTTGAGCATCCCAGTAAAAAAATCAAACTGCTAACCAGAAATAAACGCATGGCAGTCACCGGTTTTTGCTAGAAATGACTTCAGATGTATTTCTTATACACCTGTTGGCATCTGTTTAGTTCCAACAAAGAAAAATGCCACATACAACCTTTCAGCGTTCCGACTTACTCAGAACCTGAAAGCGTTGTTGTAGCGATAACGCTGACAGGAACTAACCTCTGTTGGTACGCTGTCAGGTTAGTTTATTCGATAAAAAATCGAAATTAATATCCTACGGCGTGGCCGTCTTTCCGGGATTCGGATGCACCATAATAGACGCCCTCATCGGGATCCCACATGATGGCCTGGTAGCCGCCGTAGCCTCCTACATCAAAAGCCACGTCGTGGCCACGCATCATCAGTCCACGTACCGCTTTGTAGTCGTATCCCGATTCCAGGTTGAGTGTGCCACTGTCCTGCAGGTATTCGTCGGCATCGTCGGTGGGTTGGGTGGATCCGGTGTGTCGCCAGCGAGCGGCATCCCCGGCTTCCTGCAAGTTCATCCCAAAGTCGATCATGTTTGTGAGAATCTGAACATGACCCTGCGGCTGCATGCCTCCGCCCATCACGCCAAAACTCATAAACGGCTTGCCGTCTTTCATCACAAAAGCGGGGATGATGGTATGGAAGGGACGCTTGCCAGGTTCATATGCATTGGTATGATTGGGATCCATCGAGAAGAGTTCACCGCGATCCTGGAAGACAAATCCGAGGTCGGGCACCACGACGCCGGAGCCCATGCCACGGTAATTGCTCTGGATCAGCGAGACCATGTTGCCTTCGCTGTCGGCGGTGGTAAGGTAGATGGTATCGCCGTCTTCGAGTTTCGACATCCCCGGTTTGATGTTATCCGAGGCGTATTCGCCAATCTGTTCCATGCGTTTTTTGGCGTATTCCTTGGAGATCAGCTTTTGGGCCGGTACATCTTCAAAAGACGGGTCGGCATAAAACTTGGCACGATCTTCAAAGGCCAGCTTCTTGGCTTCAGCCATAAGATGCAGGGTCTGCTCGCTGCCGTATCCCATGGAGCCCAGGTCGTACTCTTCGAGGATTTGCAGCATTTGCAGCGCTGCAATACCCTGTCCGTTGGGCGGCAGTTCGTAAACGTCATAGCCGCGGTAGTTGACCGATACTGGATCGACCCAGGTGGAACTATGTTGTTCAAAATCTTTCTTGCGAAGATATCCGCCGTTTTCGCGCATAAACTGGTCGATTTTCTCGGCGATTTCGCCCTCATAAAAGGCATCGCGACCTTTATTGGCCAAAATTTCGTAGGTGTTGGCTAGCTCGGGGCGTTTCATTATTTCGCCTTTCTCGGGCGCTTCGCCGTTCATGGTCATCTCTTTTTTGAATGCGCCCACGCGGTCGTTGTGAATGCGGGCGCCAATGCCCCAGTAGAAGGCAATAAGCTCGCTGACGGGAAAGCCTTCCCGAGCATATTTGATTGAAGGGGCAAGGAGATCTTCCATCTGCGTGCTGCCAAATTTGTTGTGTAACTCAAACCAGCCGTCCACGGCGCCCGGCACTGAGATAGGCAGCATCCCGTAGGCGGGAATTCCGTCACCGTCTCGTTGTTCGATTTCTTTTTTCATTTCATCAAAAGAGAGTCCCAACGGTGAGCGTCCACTGGCGTTGAGTCCATAGAGCTTCTGATCTTCGGCTGACCAGACGATGGCAAACAGGTCACCACCAATGCCACTGCCGGTCGGTTCCATAACCCCAAGGGCAGCGTTGACGGCAATGGCCGCGTCAATAGCATTGCCTCCATTTTGCAGGATATTGAGACCAATTTGCGCAGCCAGCGGTTGGCTGGTGGCAACCATTCCGTTGGGGGCAATAACCTCGGAGCGCGTGGCAAACGATTCGCCGGTCACGCGGTCAGGCTGAGCGTGCGCCGGTACGATTGATACAAGAAGAAGTGCAACAAGTCCTAAAGAAAGAAGTAGTTTTTTCATAGCATAGATGTTGAATTAGCGTGCATCTATACTATAAAGAAAATCCTCCATCAAATGATGTAAAAACCTTTAAGAGTGTAATTTAGAAAAATCAGAATTACACCTACTGAGCAGATAACAGCTTCAGTTGTTTTAGCCTTACGGATAGACCTTTCAGCATTCCGAATAATCGGAGCCTGAAAGCGTTGCTGCGCAAATAACGCTGACAGGAACCGACTTTAGTTGGTACACTGTCAGGTTTATGCTGTGGTTAATTTTGGTTCAGGTTGTCGTGGGGACGCTTGAGGGAGTCTGGCAGTTCTTGGTCATCTTCGCGTAGGCGTTGCATGTATTGTTGGCGTTTGGCGATTCCTCGGCGGATGCCGAAGTAGGAGCCCAGGTATGCCGAAAATATGACGGTAAGCACAAAGAGGAGTTCCGCTTCGCCGAGTCCCACATCCTTGGTGTAGACCCAGAAAATGGTAGGCGTAATTGTCAGAGTAGACATCAGGTAGCAGACCCAGTCCTTGTCGAGTGCCTTGATAGTGAAGCGCCGACTGGTTCCGAAGTTGAGGTTCAGGAAGATAAGTCCGAATCCAAACAGAAACAGGTAGCCGGTGCTCCCGGGCTCGGCAACATACTGGATATAGCTGTTTGAGATGAGAATCAAGAGTAGTCCGAACACAATAGAGCCGGACACAAATGCAAAGATGCGCTGCCAGTTGGTCATGCGAAAAAAATCAAGTTAATTCGTGCTAATTCAGCAGGAAAATACCAACATTTGAAAGCGAAGCCAATTAGTATTTGCTGGACACCGTTTTTGATTGGAGCCAATTTTCTGGGTCCAGGTTTTCGTTATTCTTGCGGATCAGGAAGAATAAGCTTTCTCCCTTGGGGGAACCGGAATCACCGGAAAGACCAATGGTATCGCCCTGCGTCAGCACCTCATTTTTGCGCACCATAATTTGACTGAGGTTACCATAGGCAGTAATAAAGTTACCGTGTTTGACCACGACCACATCCCCATAGCCGGGAATAGGTCGCACGTCGATCACGTAGCCGTCGTGTACAACCTCGACCGAGGCTTGTGGATCGGTGACAATTTCAATCCCCAGGTTAGGGGTAACGGTGCCATATACCGGGTGGCGTTTTTTCCCAAAATGTTCTGAAATGGTGCGGCTTTGCACCGGCCATGGCAAACTACCTTTACTGCTGGCAAATCGCTTTTCAATTTCTTCCATGCGATCCGAGTCCATAAATTCCTTCATCTTGATAGGCTCGGAATATTTTTTAACCTCTTTGGCCCGCTTGGCATCATTTTCAATTTTCTTGGCGGCGGCCAGCTTCTTCTTGCGTTCCCGTTCAAGCTGGGCAATTCGTCGTTCTTCGGCCTTCCTTATCTTTTCTTCCTTCTGGATGAGATCCGTCAGCGTGCTGTTCAGCTTTTGCTTCTGCTCCTGAACTTCCTGAAGCTTGGTTTTGATTTGATCTCGGTTTTCGCGAAGCAGTTCTACATTTTTCTCTTGCTGCTGTTTCTTCTCGGCAAGCTGCTGTTTTTGCTGTCTGATTTCTGCCAGCACTTCCTGGTTCTTCTCCTGGGCCTGTTTTAGCTGTTCTTTGGTCTGCTCGAGCTCTTGCTCGGCCTGACGGATTTCCTCGGCTTGTTTTTCGCGAAATTGGTTGAATTTTTCGAGATAGAAGGCTCGTACTAACATCTGGTTGATAGAAGAGGAAGAGAAGATCAGGGCCAACTGCGAGGTCCGCCCATGTTTATAAAGATATCCCAGCGTTTTTTTATAGTCTTCAATTAGTTTTTGAAGTTCTTGCCGTTTTTCTTCGAGCGATTGGGTCGTCACTGAAATCTCTTCTTCGATCTGTGACTGCTCGTTCTGCAGCTTTTGGAGTTTCTGATCCTGCAGGGCAATTAGATGTTTAAGATCTTTGTATTTGTTGTAGAGCGCCTCGTATTTTTGATCGGCCTGCTTGAGGCGTTGTTCAAACTTATGAATCTGCTGATTAAGCTGCTCAATTTCAGCGCGCGTATTTTGCTGCTTTTGTACGATTTGCTCGCGCATCTGCTTAAAATCTTTCAGGGCTTCAGCCTGAGCAAAAAGGGCGCTCGACGTGAAGACGAGGCCAATCAGCAGCGCTATGGAAAAGCAGATTTTTTTCATTCGTAGTATACTGGTATATCCTCTGGAAGATTGATGGTTAGCGTTTTTAAATCAGGATTCAATTCCAATCCTGTAAGCTGTAAAGCCACTTTAGATTTTCCTTCCGGTCCAAAGATACTAATTTTGCGGGCAAGCTTGAACCCCTCAATATCGCCATATGCATCGTACATAATTTTGGAGTAGGGCAGCTTACTGTTTTGTGGCTGCAGCACTTGTCTGATTAACCCCGAATCCTTGGCCACATCCACCTTTGTGCCATTTGTCAGCAGCAGGCGATACAGGTCGTTATTTTCGAGTACCGATTCAACGTTTCCAGCCGAAACCGAGTAGCTGATCATATCCAAAATATTGAGAGAGGCCAGCCGGTTGATGCGACTGAGTTTGCCGCCGCGAATGGGAATCTTCCTGGCAAATTTGTCCACTTTGTTGTAGACCAGCAGGGTGTCGCCATCAGTAAGCAGTTGTCCACCTTCGATACCGATGCCGTTGCGCACCGTTACCAGGCTTCGATTACGGTTGCTGGAAAACAGTACCGTCACCCGCTCGGTATTGCCGGGTTCGCTGACAATAGCCCGTCCTTTCCCATCAATGGATGTGAGATTTTTACTGTAGTCGGGAATGTTGTTTACAATTTCCGAAGGCGATTTTTGAGAGGGGATAAACCCATCCTGCCTGAGCTCGTTTGACCCCGAGCAGGAAGCGAGCACAAGACAAAGCAGTCCCAGTGCAAAGCGTTTAAGTTGTGGCAGCGTTCTGTTCACGTTATTTGGATACTTTATCTTTGAGATGAGTACGCGAGGAATCTTTTTCGAGTGCTTTTTTCCACCATTGTTGCGCTTCCTGCTTCTTACCACGTTTATCCAGCACGTTACCCATATGTTCCAAGACCTCGGCACTGGCATTGCCGGTATTGATGGCCGCTTGGATAAAATTTTCAGCCTCCTTGTAAGATCCCTGCAGGTAAAAGATCCAACCCACGGTGTCCAAAAACGAGGGATTGTTGGGATCAAGCTCAAGGGCACGCCTGGCCATTTGCTTTGCCTTGGTCAAATTTTCACTGTTCTGCGAAAGATGATAGGCATAGTTGTTCAGGACATTAGCATTTTCGGGATTATATTCGAGTGATTTATCGTATTCGCTGTAGGCATCTTCCCACTGGTCCCTAGCTGCATAGGAATCGCCGAGAGAACCATGGATGCTGGATTTGAGGGGTTTACGAGCCGGTAGTTTCGAGGCAGCGCTTAGTTTCTCGATGGCTTGGGAATGTTGTCCTTCAGCCAGGTAGGCATTTCCTAAAAGGTACAATACCAGGGGATCCTGTGGAATCTGTTCGGCGGCCTTTTTCCCAACAGCCAGGGCTTCGCCGATGCGCCCCTGTTGCAGCAGCAGTTGCAGCCGCTTCTTCCATGCCGAATCATTGGTCGGGATAAGTTCGTTGGTGCGTTCCAGGGCTTTTAGTGCAAGATCCGTCTGGTCGGTATTAGAGAAGAATTCCGCTGCCAGCGAAATAAGTTGACTCGACTCGGCATTGGATTCTACGACTCCTTGAAATACTGACCCCGTAGCTTCGCGGAGGCCGCTGTTGTCGGGATTTTGTTTAAGCTTGGAGTACAGGTATTCTGCGGCTCGTAGTTTGGTTTGAGATTCAACGGTGGAATCGGTCATAATCGTGTTGAGCGTCGAACCCACGCTGTCCCATTTGGCTTCGGCAATATAGACATCGGAGAGCATAATCAGCGTTTTGGGGTTGGTGCGGCTTATCTCCAGAGCGTGCTGCAGGACGTTTCGGGCTTCTTGGAGGCGATTCATTTGCAGATAATAATCGCTCAGTACTTGCAGAGTCGAAAGGTTGCTGGGATCGAGTTCCCGGATTTTTTCGAGCTCAACGATGGCGGAATCCTGCAGTCCCATACTTTTAAAGTTTTTCAATTTCTGCAGGTGTACGCTGATGTTTTGGCCTTCGAGATAGAGCAGTTTATTGTAGACTTTGTTGGCTTCTGCAAGTTCGCCTTGATTGTCGTATAGCTGTGCAAGTTCGTAGAGCAAATCTTTGTCGCGGGGATGATACTCCAGACCTGCTTGGAGTTCGTTGATGGCCGTATCATATTTCCCGGCCGTCTGATAAATATTGACTAGTTTAAGGCGGTACCATCGATTTTTGGGATCCAGCTTGGTAGCTTGCTTGCCATAATATTCGGCATTGGCAATGTCATTTATTTGTAGATAGGCATCTGCCAAGGCAAAATTGACCCCCGCATGGTCCGGTAATTTTACATATGCAGTATTCAGCAGATTCAGGGCCTTTTGATAATCCTCATTTTCGAAAGCTGCTAGTCCGTCGATATAAGCCGATTTCGCCTTAACAAGTTCTGTCTCCCCAACCCTCTGGCTTTGTTGTTGGGCTGCGGCCGGGAGAGCCATCCCAAATAATATCAAAGACAGGACAGGCAGCATCCATTTTATTATGGTCTGTTTCATCATAGTTTTTTAAACGATGGTTATGCCTTAATAGTACAATAAATTGGGCTTCCAGTCAGCCAGCGGCACTGTTAATCTTGGATTAATCGGAAATGGTTTTCCGCCAGGCATTAAGGCGCCCAAAGGCGTGTTTCATGTGCGACCCATACCAGCTGAACCATTCGCCCTCCACCAGCAGTACACGGGCAGCGGGACATGCTTCCTCAATTTCTGCAATATGTTTTTCTTTAAAGGGATAGGGTTCGCTGCTGAGCAACACCAGGTCAGGATTATGACGCTTGAGTTCCTTCAGCTCTATTTTGGGATAACGTGTTTGGTCGTCAAATACATTAGGTAGTCCCCAGTTCTGCAGCACATCATGGATGTAAGTATCATGACCTACCGTCATCCACGGATCCTTCCAGATCATATAAGCTGTACTTAGTTCCTGTTCATCGGGCCGCTCCTCCAGCCGTTGCTGGATTTCAGTAATCATTTGATTGGCCGGTTCCGCTTTACCAAAAACCTGCCCAAGCTCGTGGATGGTAATGAGCGCATCCTCAATGGTGGCAATTTGCGTAACGTTGACCTCAAAATCATCCATCAGTTCTGCAATATCTTCGGGCCGATTTTCCTCCTTATTGGCTATGATATAATCGGGATTGATCTCCCGAATTTTATCCAGCCGTGGATTCTTGGTGCCACCCACAATAGGTATTTCTTCTACTTTGTCTTTGGGATGCACGCAAAACCGCGTTCGTCCGGCAAGCTTATTTTCGAGTCCCAGATCAATAACTAATTCAGTAAGACTGGGAACGAGGCTTATTATTTTTTGGTAATCAGGCATTTGGGTGTTTCTTAGTGGAGACGGATGACATCCGCCTGAATTTATTGTTAAATGCTACAAAGCTACGGTTAATAAAAACTTATTTTACAGAGTAACACAACGTAGCAAAGATAAGTGGCTAATTACACTTGTAATAGCTCATACATGAAATGTTCATTTGTAGAGCGATTTGGCAAATCGCTCTACGTTAATCAATAGGAAAAAGGATTTTCGATAAATAGTTTTTAGCTGACGATAATAACTAAATGTTGAATAGTTAACGCCTAGCAAGGCTGGCCGGCCTACATATTATTCATATTTGCTGCCGAACGCTAGTCTTATATTCGTGTACCTTTGTCTCTGCTCAGTGGTTATCAGTGAAATAGTTCTTCTAAAATTGTTTTACGATTCCCTCAACCTGTCGGGCGTAACTGCCGCCAAATAAGTTGGTATGCACAAGCAGCGGATACAAGTTATACACATCCTTGCGCTGCGAAAAGCCCGATTCCAGCGGATAAGCTTCCTCATATGAATCGTAAAATGCCCGTGGAAATCCTCCAAAAAGGTGCGTGAAGGCCAGCTCAATTTCGCGGTGCCCGTAATACGCTGCAGGATCGTAAATGGTAGCTCGTCCCGTTTGGTCAAAGAAGTAATTGCCACCCCAGAGATCACCGTGTAACAAGCTGGGCGGTTCCTCCGGAAAGATGTCCGGCAGTTGCTTGTACATCGATTCGAAGCGAGCGACCGTGCTCGAGCCCAGCTTGCCGGCATCCGTTGCCATCTTGAGCTGCGGCTTCATGCGTTCCTCCACAAAAAAGTCGATCCAGTTGTCGTGCCAGTCGTTGGATTGCGGCAACTTGCCGATGTAGTTATCGTGATCCAGCCCATACCGATCTTCGTGATGTTGGTGCATCGCTGCCAGCGCTTGCCCAAATTCTTGAGCTGAGGTCGGTTCCGATCGTCCTTCGGTAATAAATTCTTGAAGTAGATACCCAGTGTCAGTTTCAGTTTTTCCGGTTGCAAAAACGTCCGGCACGCGCAGCGAGGTATTGGCAGACTTTAGCAATTCGAGTCCCTTTTCCTCTACTTCAAACATGTGGGGGTCAGCGGTGGTGTTCCACTTCAAAAAGCATGTTCTGCCATCAGAAAGCGTTACTTTAGCCGCCCGGTTGATGCTGCCGCCAGATACGCTTTGAGAGGATTCAATATTTGAACCCAGCGATTGCTGAATTTGCTGTGTAACAGAGTCAGGGATCATAAGTTATTTTTGGACATGTGATTCAAGTTCATCGAGCAATTGCTCGCAGCTACGTTTGACGATTTGAAATACATTCTCGAAGCCCTCCGGTCCGCCATGGTAAGGGTCCGGTACTTGGCCGTCTCCGGGCTGGGGATCAAAATCCCGCATGCGGCCGATCTTGGTATCCTGACCGCCATTAGCCATCTGCTGCACGTTGCTCAGATTCTCATTATCCATGGCTAGGATCAGGTCATAGTATTCCAAGTCAAACTGCTTAAACTGCCGCGCTTTGGAATGCAGCGTGATGCCATGCTTTTGGGCGGTGCGTTGACTCTTGCTATTGGCCGATTCCCCAATATGGTAGGCCGAGGTTCCGGCAGAATCTACTTCGAAATAGTCCTCGAGACCGCGGTCGTCAATAAGATGCTGGAAGATGCCCTCCGCCGTGGGGCTGCGGCAGATATTTCCTAAACAGACAAAACAGATTTTGTAGTGATTATCTTTGGTAATGGGGTTAGAAACTGATAAATCCATGAAAAATCGTTAAGCTAAAATTTTTAAATGTCATTTCGATCCCGGCGTAGTCCGGAGAGAAATCTATATTTAAAAGCAAAAATATCATCCAGATAACTTAAAACAACGAGCTCTCCCTATAATCGAGATTACAGTTTGGGTTTAGGCTTTTGAAAAGTTCAATACGTTTTTCAAATAGCTAAGGATAACGTAAACACTCACAACAATAAAGTAGTTCTGCTGCTCCCAATTCTAATTTGCAACTTGCTTAGGCTTTGCTTTTAATAGGTCGCTTACAAAGAAAATTCACTTATATAATGTGAATTGGTGACCTAAGACTTGTATCTTTGGTGCTCGTTTATATTGATGACAAAATGAAAAATAACTTAGGCTACTGTAGGATCGGGAAAACTCCTATATTAGTAGCTTTCTAAAAAGCCAACTGAGAAGGTACAACGGCCTTTATGAGTAAACAGTTCGACGAAGTCAAAAAGCTAAATTTTTCTAAACTCGAAGTTGAAACCCTAAAGTGGTGGAAAGAGCAAAATATTTTTGAGAAAAGTATTTCCACCCGGGAAGAGGGGATCCCCTTTACATTCTATGAGGGGCCACCCACAGCAAATGGCAAGCCGGGTATCCACCATGTGATGTCGCGGACGGTTAAGGATATGTTTTGCCGTTATAAGACGTTGAAGGGGTTTCGCGTGGAGCGTAAGGCCGGCTGGGATACGCACGGTCTGCCGGTCGAAATTGAGGTTGAAAAAGAGCTGGATCTGGAAGGACGTGAGCAGGTCGAAGAATACGGTGTAGCAGAGTACAATGATAAATGTCGTACTAGTGTACTCAAGTACAAGGATCTTTGGGACAAGCTCACCAACCGCATGGCCTACTGGGTAGATCTGGATGATCCCTATGTGACCTTCGACAACGATTATATCGAGTCGGTCTGGTGGGCATTCAAGACGCTTTACGAAAAAGGACTCGTTTACCAGGGATATAAAATCCAGTGGTATTCGCCGGGCAGCGGCACGGTGTTATCCTCACACGAAGTAGCCCAGGGTTACGAAGAGGTGCAGGATCCATCAATCTTTGTGAAGTTCAAGGTGGAGATGTCGGAAGATGTGTACTTCCTGGCCTGGACAACTACGCCATGGACGATTATTTCGAATATGGCGCTGGCCGTAAATCCCAATCTGGATTACGCCAAGATTAAGCTCTCCGAAGGTGACCGCACTGAGTATTATATCATGGCCAAGGAGTGCATTGATGAAGTGATTGATCACGATTATGAGATTGTGGAAGAGTATAAAGGCGAAGAGTTGGTAGGCTGGACGTATGATCCGGTGTTCGACTATGCACTCGAAGAGTTTGATAAAGATGATGCATGGAGAGTGGTCTCGGCCGATTTCGTGACAACCGATGAAGGTACGGGCGTTGTACATACGGCGCCTGCCTTTGGTGCTGACGACTATGAGATGGGGCAGGAGCATGATATTCCGTTGTTTAATCCCGTCGACGAAGACGGGAAGTTTACCGACAAGGTACCCGAGTTTGAAGGACAGTGGTTTAAAGATGCCGACAGCGATATTGCTCGTGCTATCAAGGATAAATACCTGATGTACAAGCATGAGACCTACGTGCACAACTATCCGCATGACTGGCGCAAAGGTACGCCGCTAATGCAGTATCCGGTGGAGTCGTGGTTTATCCGCACGACCGATGTGAAGGATAAAATGGTCGACTTCAACAAGAAAATTAACTGGAAGCCCCCAAGTACGGGCAGTGGCCGATTTGGAACGTGGCTGGAAAATAACGTTGATTGGGCAGTTTCGCGACAGCGCTACTGGGGAACCCCCATTCCGTTGTGGGTCAGTGATAAAAATCCTGAACACGTTGAAGTGGTCGGTAGTGTCGAAGAGTTGAAGAAGAAAGCCGGGTTGGCAGATGATTTTGAGATTGACTTACATCGCCCACATATCGATGAGATTACCTGGGAAGGTCCCGATGGTGGCACGATGCGGCGCATCCCTGATCTGATGGACGTATGGTTTGATTCGGGATCGATGCCGTTTGCGCAGTGGCACTATCCATTTGAAAACAAAGACAAGTTTAAGGAACATTTCCCTGCAGACTTTATTGCCGAAGGTGTAGATCAGACGCGAGGTTGGTTCTACACGCTGCACGCACTGGGCACAATGTTGTTCGATCAGCCGGCCTATAAAAATGTAGTGTCCAACGGACTGGTGCTTGATGAGAATGGCAATAAAATGAGCAAGTCCAAAGGCAATACGGTAGAGCCGTTTGAAGTGATCCAGGAGTATGGTGCCGATACCGTGCGCTGGTATATGATGAGTAACTCCTCTCCGTGGGAGAACCTGCGCTTTAGCAAAGATGGACTGCAGGAGACCCAGCGCAAGTTTTTTAACACCATTGTCAATACATACTCGTTCTTTGCGATGTATGCCAATATTGATGGCTTCAATTATTCCGGTACTCAGATTCCGGTTAGTGATCGGGTAGAGATGGATCGCTGGATTATCTCGCGTCTCAATACCACGGTGAAGTTGGTTGATGAGTATTTGGATGATTACGAGCCGACGAAAGCTGCGCGGACGATCGAAGATTTTGTAGATCAGCTTAGTAACTGGTACGTGCGACGGAATCGCCGCCGCTTCTGGAAAGAAGGCAAAAGTCTGGACAAACAGGCCGCCTATCAGACGCTGTACGAATGCCTGGTAGATCTGGCCAAGTTGATTAGTCCCATTGCTCCATTCCTGGGTGAATGGTTGTATCAGCGGCTTAATCAGGTGACCGAAGTGGATGAAGAGTCGGTGCATATTTCGTTCTACCCCACGGTGGAAGAGACAGCTATCGACAAGCAGTTGGAACACAGAATGAGGCTGGCCCGACAAATTTCTTCGATGGTACTGAGCCTGCGTAATAAGTTGGAAATAAATGTGCGGCAACCACTTGCGCGTGTTATACTACCTATTGATGATGAGGAAGATCGACAGGCGATTGAATCCGTAAAAGATATTATATTAGATGAAGTAAATGTTAAAGAAGTTCAATTTGTGGATGATGACTCTGGAATTGTCCGCAAATCGGCTAAGCCCAACTACCCGTTGCTCGGTGAAAAGCTGGGATCAAAGATGAAGCCCGTCGCTTCGAAAGTTGCCGAGCTGACGACCGAAGAAATCACCGAATACGAAGAGACCGGATCTATTGAACTGGATCTGGGAGATGACGGTATCGTGCAGCTGGGTAGCGACGGTCTTGAGATTAGCCGCACCGGGCTGGAGGGATGGTCGGTAGAAACGGAAGAAGGATTAAGCGTAGCACTGGATACGGAATTAACCCCCGAGCTCGTTAAAGAAGGCTTGGCCCGTGAGTTTGTCAATCGCATCCAGAATATGCGCAAAGAGGCCGACTTTGATGTGGTTGACCGCATCACCATTGGCTTTGAAGGTTCCGAGAAGCTGGAAGAGGCGGTGGAATCGATGAAAGATTATATCAAAAGTGAGACGTTGGCAGAAGAAATTAAAACGCATGAATTAGAAGTATCAGACTTCATTAAAAGTTGGGAGATCGGTGACGGCGAACCCACCATTTCCATCAGAAGAAACCCTAATTAAGAAAGTGAGTGCATTATGGCATCTGCAAACAAAGACAATTCAAAGGATCAAGAACGTGTTTCTCCATATTCTGATGAAGAACTTGAATATTTTCGGGATATCATTTTAAAGAAGCGCGAAGAGGCTGAGAAAGAGCTCGAATCGTTGCAAAATTCCCTGCGCGATAGCATGGAAAATGCCAGTGATGAGTCTGCATATTCTTTTCATATGGCTGATGCCGGAACGGATGCTCAGGAGCGTGAGAAGACGTATATGCTCTTCAATCGCACTAAAAAATTTGTGCGTTATTTGGATGATGCCCTCAAACGTATCGACAACAAAACGTATGGCGTGTGCAAAGTGACGGGGAAGAAAATTTCCAAGGGACGCCTCGAAGCAGTCCCGCATACGCAGCTAAGCATTGAAGCTAAGCTGAAACGACGATAATTTTCCTGTAATACTATTACCGCTTGAATCGTAAAAAACTTACTGCACTCTCTGTTCCAGTTGTTGTTATTGTCATACTGGATCAGTTGACTAAGCATTGGATTCGTCTTTCTCCGTCGTGGCACAATGCGGAGATCATTCCCGGGTGGCTGGCTTTCCATTATACCCAGAATCCGGGTATGGCGCTGGGGATGCGCTGGGCCTCGACCGAGGTAATTAGCGCCATTGCCATCGTGGCTACGATCGGCATTCTGAGTTATGTGCTCTACAACCGGGATAGTGCTACCACGGGTTATCTTGTTTGTATAGGGTTGGTGCTCGGTGGCGCTTTTGGTAATATTCTCGATCGGTTGTTTATGGGGTATTTTGGATCTTACGGCGGCCTGCTGGAAGGTCACGTCGTTGATTTTATTCATTTTACGCTTACCGTCAATGGCTATCCCGTTTTCCCATACATTTTTAATGTGGCCGATATCGCTATAAGTACGGCCATTATCGCGATGCTCGTATTTCATCAGAAGGTTATGCCCAAGAGTGAGTCCCAAAAGGAAATGTCAACAAAAGAGGGGATGTCGGGAGCTGCACGTCCGGTCATCGACAAGGATAAGCCTGGTGACTTTCAAGAAGAATAGGATTTCTTATAAAAATATTCGGGCCTCGGCTTGAACCATAGCTTGAGAAATGAAATCAAGCTCGACACAAGGTTTTAAAAGAAGATGTTATTGCGAAACGGATCACGCATTACGCATCAATTCACTCATCCGTAACAATACTATCGATAAACTCCGGGCTGTGGGGATCCAGCTCATCAAGATTCAGATCGTGACCCATCTTGTCGCGCTTGGTCTTCAGATATTTCACGTTCTCGGGATAAGCGCCTACTTCGATCGGAACCCGTTCAACCATCTCCAGGCCAAAGCTTTTGAGCCCCACACGCTTGACGGGATTGTTGGTCATCAGGCGCAGCTTTGAGATGTTTAGCAAGCGCAGAATCTGTGCACCCACGCCATAATCGCGGGCATCCGGCTCGAAACCAAGTGCTTCATTGGCTTCCACGGTGTCCATGCCTTTTTCCTGAAGCTTATAGGCCTTGAGCTTGTTTACAAGTCCAATGCCGCGACCCTCTTGGTTCATATAGAGCACTACGCCCTGACCTTCTTTCTCTACCTGCAGCAGTGCTTGATGCAGCTGTTCGCCACAGTCGCAGCGCTTGGATCCAAAAATGTCGCCAGTCATGCATGATGAGTGTACGCGAACCAAAACAGGGTCGTCTTCATCCCATTCGCCTTTGCAGAGCGCCAGGTGGTGATCGCCGGTGAGGCGTTCTTCGAAGGCATGCAGCGTAAAATCCCCATAGATCGTCGGCAGGTTTACATCCACAATTTTGCGTACCAGCGATTCATTCTTCATGCGGTACGAAATCAGATCCTTGATGCTGATAAGTGTCATATCAAACTCATCGGCAATATCAACCAAATCCGGAAGGCGGGCCATCGCCCCATTATCTTTCATAATTTCGCAGATAATACCAGCCGGTTCCAGGTCTGCTAGTCGGGCAAGGTCGATGGCAGCTTCGGTATGTCCGGCGCGTCGCAGTACCCCGCCTTCGGTACCAATAAGAGGAAAAATGTGTCCTGGCCGCCGAAAATCGCCCGGCTTGGCGTCTTTTTTAATCATTTCTTTGATCGTATTTGCTCGGTCTGATGCAGAAATACCCGTGGTAGTCAACTCTTTGTGATCCACCGACACGGTAAAGGCCGCCTCATCGGGATCAGCCCCATCCTGCACCATATAATCGAGGTTGAGCGAATACGCTTTTTGACGTGTGATAGGCACACAGATCAGCCCGCGACCATATTTGGCCATCAGATTAATTGCTTCGGGCGATACTTTTTCAGCCGCCATAACGAAGTCGCCCTCGTTTTCGCGATCTTCATCATCCGCTACAACTACAATGCGCCCATTTTTGATATCTTCGATAGCAGATTCAATACTATCGAAATCGATTTCGCCGGACATAATACGATCTGAGGTTAATTAGTCTTGATTGGGATTCACATCCGTAATGGAGCTTTTCTTAAACCGTGCTTTTACATTTTGATCAATTTCTGCCAGTACGGTGTCCTCATCAACAGTGGTTACCTTTGCAATAATTCCGCCCGAGGTAACAATTTTATCCCCTTTCTCCAGATTGTCGCGCAGCTTGTCGAGTTCTTTTTGTCGCTGACTCTGCGGACGAATGATGAAGAAATAAAAAATGAGGAGAATAGCGCCAAAGAAGATCAGATTGGTCCATCCACCGCCTTCGGCCCCGCTCATTAATAGTGCTGTGTTAAACATGAAATACTTAGCTTTTATTAAGTGTAGATAATTTTATAATAGCCCCTAAAGATAGCATTTTTGCAGGCCTGCTCCAATTGTTGGGATGTATTGAAATCTGTCCAAATGAGGTATGGACCGCATAACTATGTGACTACACCTTTGCAGAATTTATTTTTGATCTAGGATTAAATTGCTAGAAAGTCCCGGGTACTTTGGACGTATTATAGATCTAGTAACCAAAACCTTTTTCCTCATGCAGGGATTTACTGCGATAAATCCCTGCGCTAATCTAAGTACTATATTATATAGTGTGTCATTCTGAACTTGTTTCAGGATCTAAAATTACTCCTTTAATAAATCTTTTAAGTGTATAGTCCACCTCTGAGAAGGCCATACCTTTTGTCTAATCCTGATGGAATTTCTTCCCAGATTCCGCATACTTTTTGAGGATATCCGCTGGCGTAAATCGCGGTCCGTGCTCCTGCTCAAATCGTTCCAGGCGCTCCAAAATAGTATCGGCTCCTTCGCGATCTATGTATCGAAACGGACCGCCAAGGAAAGGTGGAAATCCGAGCCCTAACACCGCTCCAAGATCCCCATCCGTAGGATTATTCAAGATCTCTTCCTGCAGGCACCAGGCGGCCTCGTTGACCATCGTCAGTGTCATGCGCTGTTGCACGGTTTGTCTATCCATCGATTGTCGACCATTTCCGTCAAAGAACTTGTAAATTTCCTTATTGGGATCGGTCTTCTTGGTCTTCCCATCTTTTTGTTCGTACTGATAAAACCCTTTCTTATTCTTTTTTCCTTTGTACCCTTCTTCAAAGAGTTCGGTTGGTTTTTTACTGGGATGTACCCCGCGTTCAGCAAAAAGATCGCTGAGCACTTCCGTGATATGAGCTGCTACGTCAATCCCCACTTCATCAAACAGTGCGGCCGGCCCTACGGGGAAGCCAAACTGTTTCATGTGGCTATCCAGCTCTTCTATGGAGATACCTTCTTCCAGCAGCATCAGGGCCTCGTTCATAAAAGGAGCTAGAATGCGCGTAGTATAAAAGCCCGGTCCGTCATTGACTACAATCACATGTTTGCCTTGTTGAATACCCACTTCGCGAGCCGTAGCGGTAACCCAGTCGGCAGTCTGGTCAGTAGTGATAATTTCCAGAAGGGGCATTTTGGGGACAGGAGAAAAGTAGTGCATCCCCACGACCTGTGTAGGACGTTCGGAAACTTCGGCTATTTTCTGGATGGGCAGGGAGGAGGTATTGGAAGCAAAAATACAGTGTTCAGGAATGTGCTGTTCAACTTCTTTAATAATAGATTGCTTGAGATCCAGATCCTCAAAAACGGCTTCAATGATGAGTTCGGTATTTTCAAATCCATCATAGTTTTCCGTGGGAGTAACCAGGCTTGAAATCCGATCACGTTCAAACGACGAGATGATATGCTTCTTTCGCTTGTCTTCAAGATTTTCCCAGATCGATTTCTTGCCTTTGGCCGCCTGTTCGGTCGATTGGTCTTTTAGCAGCACCCGATAATCGTTATTGACACTCACATCGGCAATACCCGATCCCATCAGGCCTGCGCCCAGTACGCCTATTTTACTCACATCTACGGCTTGCTCTTCGGCAGGGTTCTTCTTGGCACCCTGCATCGCAAAAAACAGGTTGACCATCGCTTTGGACTCAGGCGTAGCTGCTAAGGCGCCGAAATATTTGGATTCAAGTTCCAGCCCAGCCTCTATACCATTTTCATAGCCTTCCTGAATACAATCAATAATTTTTTCAGGTGCGGGATAGTTGCCTTTGGAATTGGATTTTGCCCGTTTCCTGGCCTGCGAATAGATAATTTTCCGAAGCGGACTCATCCCTTCCATCAGTTGATGGACAAGGCTCCGCTTATCTTTGCGTTCAAATTTCCTCTCATTTATTTTTTGAACGGCTGTTTTGGCAGCAGTAACCACCGCATCTTTATGGGTTAGCTCATCGACCAATCCTAACTTGTAGGCTTTGCGGGGATAAATATTTTTCCCCGTAAGGATATAGGTAAGCGCGTTTTGCAGGCCAATGAGTCGTGGCAGCCGTTGGGTGCCACCACCGCCGGGTAGCAGTCCCAGCTTTACTTCCGGCTGCCCCATCACGGTATCGGAGTGTTCGGAGGCTACTCTGTAATGACATGCCATGGCTACTTCGAGCCCGCCCCCCAGACACGAACCGTGAATAGCTGCAACCACCGGTTTGGGGTAGTTTTTGAGCTTTGTCAGCAGCTTGTTGCCGCGACGGCTGAGCTCTTCAATGCCTTCGGGCGCCTGCTTGTTTTTGAGCATCTCCACGTCAGCGCCAGCGATAAAATTGCCTGGTTTCCCACTTGTAAATACGATTCCTTCTATAGACTGGGGATCCGTATTATCTAATAAATCCTGAAATCCGGAAATAAGCTCCTCGGTCAGCTTGTTCACCTTTTCATTAGGTTGATCCAGCGTGACAATCAGTATTCCGTCTTGTTTTTCCGTTGATAAGTAGCTCATGATTAACCACAAATTTATTTAAGAATTGTCATCTTGAGTGTTTGCGAGAAATCTTGTGCTCAAAAGGCTCCAAAGATCTCTCTCATTGGTCGAGCTGACAAAGGTTCATTCGAATCTTTCCAAAATAATAGCGTGTCCCTGTCCACCGGCAGCACAGGCAGCGACCAAGGCTAACTGCCCATCTTCGTGATGCAGGCGATTGGCTGCCGTTGTGACCAGTCGCACGCCGGTAGCTCCAAAGGGATGTCCAAGTGAAAGAGATCCCCCCCAACAGTTAAACTTATCCATCGGTATTTCGCCCACTTTCTTGTCGCGACTCAGTTTTTCTTTAGCAAATTTATCAGAATTAAGTGCTTTCAATACGGTCAGGATTTGTCCGGCAAACGCCTCGTGAAATTCAAATACATCAATATCTGAAAGTTGCAGGCCCATCATGTCTAATACTTTGGGCGTAGCATAAGCGGGACCAAGTAACAGCTCCTCTTTCGGATCCTGCGCCACATAGGTATAGCCCCGTAGAATGGCTTTCGGTTTCAGTCCGCGGTCGAGTGCCGTTTCCTTTTCCATGATAAGCGAAGCCGAAGCACCGTCGGTCAGCGCTGATGAATTCCCGGCCGTAATGGTACCGTGGGGTTTGATGAAGGCCGGACTCAACTGCTCCAGCTTTTCCATCGAGGTGTCTTCTCGAAAGGTGTTGTCATGTTTAATGGGATCAAAATCAGGTGGAGTGGCAGCCGGCAGCAGTTCTTGGTCCAGCAACCCCTCATTGGTAGCTTTGGTCGCCAGCTGATGAGATCGTAAAGCATACTCATCCTGAGCCTTTCGGCTGATGCCAAAATGGGCCGCCATCCGATCACAACTTTCGCCCATTGTTTCTCCGGTGGTGAACTCCGAGATCGAAGGAATTTCAGGAAGCAGATGCGAGGGACGTAATCCCTTGAAAAACTTCAGGAAGTCGCTGATGGATTTGTACTTGCGGGCATCCAGCAGTTTTTGGCGAAATTTCTTGCGAAAACGAATGGGGATATCCGACATCGTCTCCGTGCCCCCTGCCAGTATTATTTTCGATTGTCCTGATCGGATCAGCTCAACCGCACTGGTAATGGCCTGGTTGGATGAGATGCAGGCTTGTGTAACGGTATGAGCCGGCACTGAGTTGGGAATGCCAGCACCCAGTGCCGACTCCCTGGCTACGTTGCTGGTATTTACTTCCTGGATGACGGTTCCCATGATGACCCGGTCGAGGTCATCACCGTTGATAGCCGAACGGCCGATCAGACCTTCAATAGCCATGCGTCCCAAATCATAGGCCATTAACTTTTTATACCCAGTGCCCGAACGTTGGAAAGGGATGCGCCCGCCATCGACAATTACTGCTTCAAAAGGTGGTTGTGTTGTTTCTTGATCCATAACAAAAATGTAGGTGTGATAGACAGCGAAAAAACCAATCTCATAGCCAAGATGCCTGAAAGGATCTTGTAAATCAAGAGAAAACTTAACAGTGTTAACCTAATGAAAAAATACTTTTCATGAAGGGGCAATAAAATGTTTTGCCTGCAATCAGATAATCCGTATATTTGTGCTCTCTCAAATGGGCGCTTAATGCTCCTTCGCCTAAAGCTCTGGAGTACAAGTGGCTCATAAGTAAATTTATTGTTTTGGGCGCTTAACTCAGCGGTTTAGAGTGCTTCCCTTACAAGGAAGAAGTCGCAGGTTCGAATCCTGCAGCGCCCACTCCAATCCCTGTAAGTCATTGACTTGCAGGGATTTAGTATTTGTAGTACTAATTTTGGTACCGATATTAGTACTAGTATTTATATCTAGCCTCTCTCTAATTGGTTTTTCTTACTGATAATATTTATTTATCTATTTCTAATGATCAGTATGTTCTAAAATAATCTTGAGATACATCAATTCATCAAATTGAGATGTTTGAAACTGTCAAGTTTTATTGGGACTCTTATCGGGAAAAATTCTTTTCAAGCATATTAAAGTATGCAGATAAAAAACTTAAAAACCCTTCTAATGATGGTGCTTATGAAAGTTTAGCCCCAACAGATGACTTAGAGAAAGATGAATACATAAATTCGCTAGAGTGGGCTATAGAGAATGGAAACATAAACAATATTGCTCTTACAGGGACCTATGGTTCTGGGAAAAGTAGTATTCTTAAAACTTTTGAAAAGCTAAATCCTGGATATGAATACCTCAATATTTCTTTAGCTTCATTTAGTACTGAAGAAAAGCCTACAAATAGTTTAGGAGATAAAGAAGGCAAGAAAAATAAGAATGGGGAGGATAATGATGCTGTAGATATAAATAGGTTAATTGAGAGAAGTATTCTACAACAAATTTTTTATAAAGCTAAACCAAAGGATGTAGCTGATTCCAGATTCAGAAGAATTTATGCAATAAGCAAAGAGCGTATTTTACTGTATTCAATTTTTTGTTCAATCTGGTTGTTTTCTTTCTTTGTGATATTTAAACCAAGCATTTTAAGTGCTATTCCTATCCTAAATGGAATTGATTTTACTGGTACTAACTTCTTAGGATGGGTTTGGGCGTTATTTTTCGGGGTGGGTGTTATTTATCTCATCTATAGTTTTTTTAAACTCTTCAAAAATCTAAGATTCAGTAAATTAAATATTGCTAAAGGGGAGATTGAGCTAGAAAAAGATGAGGGTGCTTCGATACTAAATGATCATCTAGATGAGATACTATATTTTTTTGAAGTCAATAAATACGATGTCGTAATAATTGAAGATTTAGATCGCTTTAACGATGTCGGGATTTTTACAAAACTCAGAGAGATAAACAATCTTTTAAATCAGTCTGATCAAATTGATAATCCTATCAACTTCGTCTATGCCCTTAAAGATGATCTCATCCAAGATAAGCTCCGCACAAAATTCTTTGATTTTATAATTCCAGTCATTCCAGTTGTTAATTCTAATAACTCTAAGGAGAAATTAGTCAGAAAAATCAAAGAATCGGGATTGAAAAGTCATTTGTCTCAAGAATTCATATCTAATGTTTCCTTTTATATAGACGATATGAGAATTCTGAAAAATATTTATAATGAATATATCGTCTATAGAAATAAGTTAAATGACTTTGAACTTAACGAGGATAAGTTATTTGCGATTATAATCTATAAAAACCTGTATCCTAATGATTTTTCAAAGCTTCAAAAAGGTAAGGGGTTAATACCTAAAGTCTTCCAAAATAAGACAAGGTTTATTAATAAGCTTAAAAAGGAAATAGAATCGGAGATTAATGAATTAAAACAAAAAATTGAAAGGTTTGACAACGAAAAACTACAAACTACTAAAGAGCTAAGAGAACTTTATGTAAGTAAACTACTTAGAAAAATATTAGCCAGTAATGTAAATACTAATAATTTCAGGGCCATTTATGTTGATGATCAAAGAGTACAGCTTGACAAACTAGTTAATGAAGAATATTTCGAGGATTTAAGAAATGAGAATAATATACGGATATATGCAAACGGGAATCGTAATACGAGAATCTCGTTTAACCAAATTGAAAATTTGGTAAATCATAATTTTACTTATGAAGAGAGAAAAAAGTTGATTAACAAAAAATCTGATAAGGAAATAAATCAACTAAGAAAAAAAATTGAAAATTTACAGGAAGAGAAAAATGAGATTGATTCCTTAAAATTGAAGGAGCTATTACAAGACTATTCAACCGAGAAAATATTAAATGAAAAAGTTTTAGAAAAGGATCTTCTAATATACTTATTGAGGAATGGATATATAGATAATATGTATCGCTTTTACACCTCCTATTTCTATGAGGGAGATCTAAAAAGAGAAGATGCGGAGTTTATTAATAGTGTAATTGACCGTGAAAATAAAGCATTTGAATTTGAACTATCTAGCATAGAAGAAATAGTTAATGAGCTTCATTTAAGAGAATTCTCTAATGTAGCAATTTTGAATTATGATCTGATTGATTACTTGCTCAAAAACTCCTCAATATATAATCAGAAATTAAAAGCTATATTTACACAATTATCTAATGTAGGTAATAGGTCTGTAGATTTTATTGATGGGTTTATTAATCTGGATAAAGAAGACTACTCGATAAGTAAGTTCATAAAGAGTTTATGTGAAAGCTACCATGACTTTTGGGATTTCATTGATAATCAATCAGATTTTTCCAATGAGAAGAAAGAGCAATATTTGGAACTCATTATTAAAAATGTGAATCCAGAAACTATTCTAAAGCTTAATAAGGCATCAGATAATGCCCTGAGAAGTTTTATTGCCGATCAGCCAGACTTTGCAAATATATATGAAAAAGACCGTCACAAATATTACCTAGATCTAATTAAGGATTTAAATGTAAGATTTAAAAAACTGGATTCTTCATCACTGAATTCCAAGTTATTCGATTATATATATGAATTGAACTTATATGAGATCAACAGGCACATGATCAAGTTGCTTATAGCCTATAAGGCTAGTAGCTCTAGTTATAGCAGTGATAAGCTTAAAAAAGCCAACTATTCCGTTGTTAAAGAATCAGGCTGCCAAGAGTTAGTATCTTATATAGAAAGTAATATAGATACTTACGTTAAAAAGATTTTAATAGGCTCTGAGGTTACCTTAGAAGAAGACGAAGGCTATTTCATAGAGCTTTTAAATTCTGAAAATATTTCCTCCGAGGATAAATTAGCCCTAATAATTAAACAAGAGAAGGCAATATCTGACTTATCAAAAGTAAAAAGTCCCAAACTATGGAATGATTTGATGGGTGAAAATACAGTTCAACCCACATGGGAAAATGTAATCAGGTATTATTCAGAACTAGAAGTTGTCGATAATGGATTAATTAAGTTTTTAAATTTTAAAGAAAATTATATAGAACTCTCTGATCAAGAGATACAAATTGAGGAGGACTCTGAAAAGAAAGTGAAGGCATTAACTGAAGAAATAATTGAAAGTAAACAACTTTCTGAAGCATCTTTTATAGCTTTGATTGGTGTTTTTCCCTATAAGTTCGATTCTCTCTCTCTGGACTCGTTAACAGAAAGAAAAGTAAAAGAATTATTGAAAGCTGATCTCTTTGAATTATCCCCTAACAATTATACTTCGCTACGAAATAATTTTAGACCTCTTCATATAAATTTCATTGAAGACAATATTCAGCAATTCAAGGAGAGTATTCAAAACCTTCATATTAATGAGGAGGATTTGAGCTTAATTCTCAGTAGTTCCAAAATAGGAGATTCAAATAAGATACTAGTTCTAAAATCAATAAATATTTGTGAGATAGAACTGGGCCCTGATCTTACTAAGGCTATCCAAGAATTATTGACGAATAACAACTATCCTGTAATACCTTTTGAATTAACAAAAGCATTAATCAGTGATGGGCTTTCAAAGTCAGATAAAATAAACCTAGTTAATTCACAGATAGACAATTATAGTTATGATAAAGTCTTCGGCTTAATAGAAGCCCTTCCTTATCCATATTACAGAATGGTCAGGAGTTATAAACAACCAAGTTTTCCCAAAAAAGACTATAATGTTTATCTGATTGAGAAGCTCGTAGAAATAGGGCTTTTATCTTCAAGTACAAAAACAGATAAGAAAATAATAGCTAATGCTAAGAAGAATCCAGAGAGTCCTTATTAAGTAATAACTAGTTATTAATACTTTAGGATAAATATCATAAAGCCAAAAATATCTCCTGATATTTTTCTTCTAGCATATTCACTTCATCCTCAGTCAATGCTTTGAACTCTTTAGTACGAGCACGTTTAGATAATGTGCCATCATTTTGACGTAAGAAGCCGATTAGGTTTTCCATATCCTTGTCCGGCATATCGAAGTGCTCGGAAATGAAGGTTCTCATTTTGTCATGCCGCTCCAGGTACTGAACTTCTTTCGGTAACGTATCAGTAACCGTTTCTACTACGCATTCATAAAGAAATTCAGCCTGTTTAGTCGCATCAAAATAGCGGTATAGGTCAATCGTGTTATTTAAGACTTCTACATTTCCATCTGGTGTTGCCTCCCATTCAATGAAATCAAGGCGTGGTTTTGAATAAGATTCCAAGACTTCTCTATACTCATCAATCCGGTCAAGGATAACCGCTGAAACAGGAAAAATAAGTCCCTCGGGGGCGAACTCTTTTTTAGCCAATACATGATGTATTACGTATCGATGTACACGGCCGTTACCATCAGCAAAAGGATGGATGAATACGAAGCCAAAAGCAATAAGAGTGGCTGCCAATACTGGATCATAATCACTATCAATGAGTGATTGATTCGTTTTTAGTAAGCCTTCTATGAGTTGTGGAAGATCTTGCCACTTTGCAGATATATGATCTGGAACCGGCTTGCTATTCACTCGGTTATGGACGCCTACAAATCCTCCTTCTTTTCGCCAGCCCATATCCACAAACCGCCGATCTTCTATAACAATTTTTTGGAGTCGCAACAGTTCATCCTTGGTAAGATCTTTCTGGCCGGCCTGACCAATTGCTTTACCCCAACGTTCTGCGCGATTTTCCGGAGGGGTTTCACCCTCAATGGCATAGGAGGCTTTAGAATCTTTTAGCAGCAAAAAGGCTGCTGCCCGTGATAATAAATCCGGATGAACCTTACCTATCGTATCTTTTACTTTTTGTTCTAACTCTTCAGCACTAAAATTTTCGAGCTTTTCTGTTTTTCGTACCAAAGCACAAAAATTATTATTACCCGGTAAGTTATTCCAAACTCTATGGCGCTTAGACCGTTCTTTAGGTCCTGGATACTGTAAATCCGGATCAAGTGCTTCTACATAATTTCCTGACTTGGCATCTTTTACATCAAGCTTTTTATCTATTAGCCACTCATAGAAAAACCATATCCGTCTGCTATAACGGCCGGTGGGTTGATCCTTAACTATAGCTTCAATTTCAGTTTTATCTATTTCTTCAAATAGCTTTTTTAAGATCAACAGATTAATGCCTTCATATCTCAGGGCAAAAGTTAGGTGTCCGAGTAGTGTATGTTTTGGTTCATGCCGTGTAGAAAATACCGCCCAACGCCCTTCCTCATACTGACGATGACTTTGGCTGATTGCAGAAATGAATTCAGGAAGAGGCACTTTTAAGTCATATCGATTTATCAACGCGCTATACCCTGCTAACTTCATATCAGTTTCAGGAAGGGTATATTTACGAAAAACGGTTATATTCTCTGAAAATCGATTATTTTCGACCACTTTTATGAAAATCAATTATTATTCATTGACCAATATTATGAAAAACGATTACAAATCATAAAAATCGTTTATTTTAGAGGGATATTTATGAAAAACGATTATTTTCAGAAAAAAATATGAAAAATGAATACATTCTGAATGTATCTCCAAATTTCTTTATAAGCGCCTTTATTTTTCCCTCTAATGGTATACTCATTGCTAAAATGGAAACAGCGCTAAGGTTTAGCTAACCAGTGACCAGAAATATTCTTAAATCACCGGCCGAATATACGGACATTCCATTTATCAAATAAGAGAGGCCTTTACAATAAATAGGGTGCTGTTTTATATTCTTTAAATTAAGAGGTTTCCATTTGTTATTTTGCCGTAATATCAACCGAAATGTCTCGGCAACACCTTTGCAATCTATTGGCTAAACTGCTTTATTAGAAAAGACGGGGGAAATTTTTTGGTCACTTTCCACGTTATAACAAAAAAGGAACTAAAGTAGATACGCTATGCCTGAGAAGATTGATAAATTTGAAGAGATGATCGAAAACCCTACTGCACACCAGCTAAAAGCCTATTATGATGCCAAGGAAAAGGCTTGTTTGGATGCAATGAAAAATTCTACATCAAAGAATCCACATAACAAAGGATCAAATTTAGCTGATTTCTGGGATTATGTATATCAACAATTTTATGAGATACAGTAATAAAAACTTTATATAGTATTAGATAACTAAAAGTCTGCAAGATTAACCTTGCAGACTTTTTTTATTTTATTAGACAAAAAAGGAAAAGTTAAATTATACAATAATATCTTATATAAATTATATTATATATTGTATAAAGTAGCTCTTTAATAAAATTTTAGAGTCGATATGGATATTAAATTTGTGAAGCGTGAAAAACTAAATACATCCAGAAGACGATCTTCAAAGTTTAAACCACTATTAGATGCTTTGGATAAACTTGAAGTAGGTGGAGATGCAATTGAGATTGATTATTCTGATGACAAAAGTGTGAGCTCTATGCGTACGGCTGTCTATCAGTATAATCAGGAAAAGGATGTTAAAATTAAAAGTGGCAAGGATCCGGAAAATAAAAAGATTTATTTCTATAGAGAGAAGTAGAAATAATATCATACAATGATATGCCTTTCGTAGAGAAAGTTTTATTGGCACAGAACTTATTTGTATGATTTTTTGTAAAAGAGATGTAAGAGCTTAATCTCAGATACAAAAAAGGCCATTTGATGAAGGAATTTATGAGATCAGAAACGATGGTGGGGAATATACCTATGATAAGCGTATCCACGGCACCGCAAGTTTCTGGAGCCCTTTGCGCTGGCAGTTTAACGGCAATCGGTTAGCTCAAACGATATAACTATTGGCTATGGGAAATCAGGTGACGGCAAGCGAACAGTCAATGCTGGACGAGGTACTGGATGGTCTCCAAAAATCCCAAAAACAGCTGCCCGCTAAATATTTTTATGATGAGCGGGGCTCCGAACTTTTTGAACAAATTACCTATCTGGATGAATATTATCCTACGCGGACGGAACGGTTGATCCTGCAGCAGAATATCAATGAAATCGCAGATGTGGTTGGTCCTGGTGCCATGTTGATTGAACTAGGCAGTGGCAGCAGTTCCAAAACGCGATTTCTACTGGAAAAACTTCCATCACTTGCTGCTTATGTGCCGGTGGATATTTCAGAAGAATACCTGCTAAAGGTGGTGAACCAGCTGCGGATGGAGTATCCCAAAATATCGATTATACCGGTGTTTGCCGATTATACATCCTCCTTTGAATTGCCAAATCTGAGCGGTAGCTATCAAAAGCAGATAGTGTTTTTCCCGGGATCGACGATAGGCAACTTTCGCCCCCCAATGGCTCAGTCATTTTTAGATATGCTGGCCTCTGTTACCGATGACCAATCGGGCATGCTCATTGGCGTTGATCTCAAGAAAGATCAAGCTGTGCTCGAGAACGCTTACAACGACGAGCAGGGACTTACCGCACAGTTTAATAAAAATATGCTTGTACGGCTGAATCGTGAGCTCAACGCCAATTTTGATGTGGACCGTTTTGATCATCGAGCTTTTTATAACGAGCAGAAAGGTCGCATCGAAATGCATCTGGTATCCCGGGAACAGCAAACAGTGACGGTTGCGGGAGAAGAAATCGATTTTGAGGAAGGAGAATCCATCCATACCGAAAATTCGTATAAATATTCACTGGATGAATTCCAGGAACTGGTCAGCGATTGGTATTCGGTCGAGAAAATCTGGACCGATGACAAGAACTATTTTTCACTGCAATATTTGACCAAAAAATGACTGCCATGGACAAAGTTGAAGCTGGCCCCGGGCAGGAATCGGTGTGGGACTATCCGCGTCCGCCCCGGCTGGAGGAGTCCTCCGAGCTGATCCGCGTAGAGTTTAACGGCAAAGAAATTGTTCGATCCGACCGGTCGAAACGGGTGCTGGAAACCAGCCATCCGCCGGTGTATTACATCCCGCAAGAGGATATACAGATGGCTTACTTGCAGCCAATTTCCGAGACTACCTATTGCGAATGGAAGGGGCGGGCACATTATTTTGATGTCATAGTTGGAGAAAAGAAAGTGGAGAAAGCTGCCTGGAATTATCCCGAGCCCACGACAGCATTTAAAGATATTGCCGGGCACGTGGCTTTTTATGCCCACAAGATGGATGCCTGCTATGTGAGTGATCAGAAGGTGGATGCGCAAAAAGGAGGGTTCTACGGAGGCTGGATCACTCCGGATATTGTGGGTCCCTTTAAAGGAGAGCCGGGCAGTGCCGGCTGGTAACATAAACGACGGTAATTATGATTCGATTTTTTAGAATAAATAACGATGAGGAATCTTCCGGTTCATCATTAAAGATATGGCTGTTTGCCTTCCTGTTAGTGCTGATCATCGGTTCCTTCTTTCTGCAACTAAGCTTGGGAATTTGTCCAGTGCCATAACGCCCCCCATGCCGCCGCCGAAGTTGTAAATCCCTATTAAGGTGGTTTCATATCTTAGCGCAAATCATTAACTATCCACCGTCACTGGTCTTAACAAAACTCTGCCCTATGAAACGAACTAGTTCTACGCTTACCATTTTTCTTGTGATGATATTCAGCGGTATTATCGGTACGGATGCGACGGCTCAACAACGCTCGTCGGCCGAGTTTGATAGTACCCTTTATCGAGATATGGAATTTCGTACCGTTGGTCCCACGCGCGGCGGTCGGGTGACTGCAGTGGAAGGGCACAGTCAGCATCCGCAGACCTTTTATATGGGAGCAGCCGGCGGGGGCGGCGTCTGGCGTACCACTGATTACGGCAATTCCTGGCAGAATCTAACCGACGGCAAAGGCTTTAAAAGTACGAGCATCGGGGCAATTGAAGTGGCCGATTCCGATACTAGCGTAATTTATGTGGGCACCGGCTCCGACGGTATTCGTGCAAATGTGACCACCGGCCGTGGGGTGTATAAGTCTGCTGATGCAGGAAAAACCTGGCAGTTTTTGGGACTTGAAGATGGCGGACAGATCGGGGCTGTGGAGGTCCATCCCGAGAATCCCGACTTGGTGTATGTTGCAGCACTGGGGCATCCCTTTGGGAAAAACGAACAGCGAGGGGTGTTCCGATCCAAGGACGGCGGACAAACGTGGGAAAAAGTGTTGTTTCTCTCGGATTCCACCGGGGCTATTGATCTGGAGCTGAACCCCGAAAATCCGGATGAAATTTATGCCGGCATGTGGCGGGGCGAACGCAAGCCGTGGACCATCATCAGTGGTGCGGCCCAAGAAGATGGCATTTATAAATCGACAGACGGCGGCGACAATTGGCGAAAGCTTGAAGACGGGCTGCCACAAGGTCTTATGGGCAAAGTTGACTTTGCGGTGACGCCGGCCAACCCTGACCGCGTGTACGCCCTCGTTGAAGCACCTGCTGACAAGCAGGGGTTGTACCGCTCGGACGATCGCGGCGAAAGCTGGAAACAGGTGAGCGATAAAAAAGAGATCATGTCGCGGCCGTTTTACTTTACAAATATTACAGCGCATCCCCAAGATCCCGACAAAGTATATGTGGGTAATGTGCGCTACTGGGTGTCGTCGGACGGAGGAAAAACATTTGAGCGCCGATCGGTCTCGCATGCCGATGTACATGCCCTCTGGATTAATCCCGAGCAACCAAATATTCAAATTCAAGGTAATGATGGTGGGGCCACGGTTACGCTTGATGGCGGTGAAAGCTGGTCTACGCAGTATAATCAGCCCACGGCCGAAATGTACCAGGTGAATGTGGATAACCGTTTTCCGTATTGGTTGTATTCCGGACAGCAGGATAATTCGACGATTTCAGTGCCCAGCCTGCCGCCGGCCGAAAGTGCGGCGACCAATCAGGGACTTTGGCACATGGTCGGCGGTTGTGAAACCGGGCCGGCGGTACCACAGATCAATAATGCCAACATTGTATTTGCCAACTGCAAAGGTCGTTTTGGACGGTATAACAAGGAAACGGGTCAAGAAAAACAGTACTGGGTAGGTGCGCAGTATATGTATGGACGAAATCCCAAAGAACTGAACTACCGATTCCAACGGGTATCGCCTATCGAGGTGTCGCCGCATGATTCCAGCGTGGTGTATCATGGTTCGCAGTTTGTGCATCGCACGACTAATGGTGGTCAAAAATGGGAAACCATTAGTCCGGATTTGACAGCTTTTAAAGATAAATACCAGGTAGCATCCGGCCGTCCCATCAACCGTGATATCACCGGCGAAGAGCACTACAGTACACTCTACTCCATTCAGGTGTCGCCGCATAATCCCGACGTGATCTGGACCGGAGCCAACGACGGCCCGGTGCATGTGACACGCAACGGGGGCGAAGAGTGGAGCAATGTTACGCCGGATGACCTGCCGCCCAATGGGCGCGTAGCGGCTATCGACGTTTCACCACATACGCCGGGCAAAGCCTACGTTACCGTGCAGCGACGCCTGCTCGATGACTTTCATCCCTATGTCTACCGGACTACTGATTATGGGCAGAGCTGGACCCTGCTTACGAATGGGGAAAACGGGATTCCCAGCGATTATCCCACGCGGGTAGTGCGCGAAGATCCCGATCGGAAAGGCACGTTGTATGCCGGCACTGATTTCGGCCTGTTTGTCTCATTTGACGACGGTGCTCACTGGCAGCAATTCAAACAAGGACTGCCGGTAACACCAATCACCGAGATCCGCATCCACAAAAAAGATCTGGTACTTTCGACGATGGGGCGCGGTTTCTGGATACTTGATAATCTCACGCCACTGCATCAATTGAGTAAAGAAATTGCCCGTTCTGATTATCATTTATTTCAGCCGCGGGACGCCTACCGAATGGACTATTGGGGTGGTGGTTCCGACGTACCGCAGTATCCAGAGGCAGGAGCGATTATTGATTTCTATGTTGAAGAAGTCTCCGAAGCGCTGCTCACTCTGGATATTATAAGAGAAGACGGCACACTGATTCGACGGTTCGTGGGCAAAACGGATACCAACAAAAGTACGAATTCTAGGTCGATTCCAAAGACCAACATGAAAACGCCTGGTCCGGAGAAAATTGGCAAGCCCGATAGTATCAACGTCCAGAAAGGTCACAACCGCTTTACCTGGGATTTGCGCTATCCTGATGAAACGATCCCGTCTGAGGATGAAGAGGAGTATTTTGGTGTAGGAGCGGGTCCTATTGCCGTACCGGGAGAATATAAAGTTCGTCTCAAAGTAGGCGAATGGACCCAGACCCGGGATTTAAGACTGCATATTGATCCCCGTGTTAAAAAAGATGGTGTAAGCAAAGCAGATCTTCAGGCCCAGCTTGAGCTCAACCTAAAAATTCGAGATGCACTTGGACGAGCCCAGCGAATGGCTGCCGAGATGGACTCCTTGCGAAGTCGGATGACGACGGCCGTTGAGGAAGGTAATCTGAGCGAAGATAAGGCTCAGTCCGTGAAGCAAAACCTTGAAGAGGTATATCGTAAGTTGGTAACTAACGATGAAGGCAGTTATCAACCGCCGATGTGGATCGACCAGGCCGAGTATCTCTACTATATGACGATTTCCGCCGATCAGCGTCCCGGTGATGATGCCTACACGCGGTTTGATACGCTCAGTAACCAGCTCGAAAAGATTGCAGCAGATTGGCAGGAATTTAAGCAAAAGGTAGATCTGCCAAGAGAATTAACGGATTAATTTATACCCCATCTTATTCTTCCCCTTCAATGCAAGGGAAGAAACTTTAAGTCCAAAATTACTTCCCTCCCTGCGTGTAGGGAGGGACTAAGGTGGGTCAACATTCATGCAGTCTATTTAAGCTGATGCTATAGCAATATCGTTCGGTAGCACTGCCGCGGAACGTTCTTTTTCTATGTTATTTCTAGTTGTATTTCTCCCGTCAATTCTTGTAGTATGCGGTTGTTCAAACCCAGAGCGGATAGCTTTCTATGATACAATTCCAAAGCGTAACCAAGATATTTGAAGATGGGACAACGGCGGTGGATGACCTTTCTTTCCAAATACGAGAAGGAGAGACCTTTGGGCTGATTGGTACCAGCGGCTGCGGCAAGACGACCACGCTCAAGATGATTAACCGGCTGGTGGAGCCCACCTCTGGTACGATTCAAATTAACGGTTCTGAAAGTACTTCGCAGGATCCCGAAAAGCTACGCCGGCAGATCGGTTATGTCATTCAGGATGTGGGCCTCTTTCCACATTATTCGGTGCAGCAAAATATTGCCACGGTGCCGAAGCTGCTCTATTGGGATGAGCGTCGCATTGCATCCCGGAGCGAAGAGTTGCTACAGATGGTTGGTCTTGATCCCGAAACGTATTCCGAGCGTAAGCCGCAATCCCTCAGTGGGGGACAGCAACAACGGGTGGGACTAGCTCGGGCACTGGCCGCCGATCCGCCCATTATCTTGATGGACGAGCCTTTCGGCGCGCTGGATCCTATCACAAAACGGCAAATTCGAATGGAGGTGAGCAGTCTTTTCAAGCAGATCAACAAGACCATCGTGCTGGTCACGCACGATGTGTTTGAGGCTTTCGAACTATGCGACCGGCTTTGCCTGCTGGATGATGGAAAAATGCAGCAAATAGGCACGTCCCAGGAGCTTCTTTTTGAGCCCGCCAATAATTTTGTTGATTCGTTCTTTGCTTCCAACCGATTTCAGCTCGAGCTGTTGAGTGTAACATTATCTGATATTCTGGAACAAAAAAATGGAGAAGGAGAATTGTATTGGAGTCCTCCTCTGAAAGAAGAGCAGGAAGATGATGAGGTAAAACCGACTCAAACCCTGTACCATATTTTAGAGGAGATGGAGCAGCGCCCCCAAGAAAATTTGGCTATCATCCATCGTGTTGAGAAACAAGTTATCAATTCGCTAGGCTTTTCCGATCTGTTGGATCGCTTTCAGCAGTACAAGCGCAAACGAAAAAGGAGAGAACAAGATGGTTGATCTCTGGCAATTTATCGTCTCCAATCAGGCTGAAATTTTGGATCAAACTATCGAGCACATTGGCCTGACGTTTGTGTCGCTGCTCATCGCCATGGCTATAGGGGTTCCACTTGGATTGCTGGCTACGCGGTTCGAAAAAGTATCCGGTCCTGTGCTGGGGGCCGTCGGTGTGATCCAGACCATTCCGAGCATTGCGCTATTGGGATTTATGCTGCCACTGCTGGGCATTGGCGCCCTACCGGCGATAGTGGCCCTGTTTCTGTACGCCCTGCTGCCTATTGTTCGCAACACTTATTCGGGCATCAATGAGGTGGAAACGTCAGTGACTGAGTCCGCGCGTGGGATGGGGATGACTGGCGGGCAAATCCTGCGAAAAGTTGAGCTTCCGCTGGCTACCCCCGTTATTTTCGCGGGAATCCGAACGGCCACCGTCATCAACGTTGGAGTGGCTACGCTCTGTGCGCTCATCGGGGCCGGCGGTCTCGGTGAATTTATTTTTCGGGGTATTGCCCTCAACAACTCGATCATGATTTTGGCCGGCGCGCTCCCAGCTGCACTTTTGGCGCTGGGATTTGATTTCGTACTTGGACTGCTGGAGCGTAATGTATCAAAGTTTCTCAAGCCTTTGAGTTATGGGTTGGCAGTGGTGCTGGTATTTGTGTCGCTGTATTCGGTGTCCACGGTGTTTAGCCAGGATCAGTTTCGCATTGGCGTGCCGCCCGAGTTTTTGGAACGGGCCGACGGCTACAAGGGATTTACTCAGCAATATGACCTCGATATGCCGGTTGTCGAGATGAATGCTTCGCTGATGTACCAAGCCCTGGACAACAAGCGTGTGGATGTGACTGTGGGATACTCAACCGACGGGCGGATCGAGGCCTTTGATCTAAAAGTACTGAAAGACGACAAAAACTACTTTCCGCCTTACGAATGTGCCCCCATCGTAAGAGAGGATTTTGCCGAAAATTATCCTGATGTGATAGCAGCGATAAACAAGCTGGCGGGAAAGATCAGCACGCAGCAGATGACACAGTTAAACAGCGCTGTGGATCACAAGGGACAGGAAGAACGGGCAGTGGCTAAAGAATACTTGCAGGAATTAGATTTTCGCACCGAGATCAATCGGCAGGGTGATCCTGATATACTGATTGGCGGCAAACTACAGACCGAGCAGTTCATCCTGGCGCATATGTACCGCGTGCTAATCGAGAACTACACGAGCCTGGATGTAGGTTTGCGCCCCGGGCTGGCAGGTACGCAAATTGTTTTCAACGCGCTCACTAATGATGAGATCCAACTCTATCCTGAATATACCGGCACGGGACTACATGTGTTGTTGGATCCCTTGGAGCAGGTAACCGATAGCCTGGGTAACGATCGCGATGCGGTATATAATTATGTTTTTGAACAATCGCTGCAGCAATTTAATATCCGCTGGTTACAGCCACTGGGATTTGAAAATACTTACGCGCTGATTATGCGGAGAGAACAAGCTGAACAATTGGGAATAGAGACGATCAGCGATTTAGCTGATTATTTGAGTAAGGATGAAACGCAAAACACACCTTAAAATGACTCTTTTTTAATGTATGATGGTAGTTTCGGCCTTAATGGTGAGATGTAAACTGATGATAGACCTCAAAAGTGGGTAAGAAAGTCGTAAGTTGTCCCAACTTTAGTTTATGAATCCCCCAAAAATCATTACTTTGATCTTCTACAGGGGTGCTCGGTACATCGCTTGATGCACAGAGCTGAGATCACACCCTTCGACCTGATCTGGATAATACCAGCGTAGGGAATGCCAGTCTACTCATTGTGAGTGTCTTTCGGCTTGTTGCCTGCCTGTTATTGTCCGGTCGAGAACACTAATGTCATGCTGAACTTGTTGTCAGCATCTGTAAGCAATTGCTTTCTTCAAGCTTTTATAATGATTGTTTCAGATCCTGAAATCAATTCAAGGTGACACTTAAGGTTTAAGAAAACCGTCTTTCAACTAATTCAATTACGCAATGAGCGATAGCGATAAACTCCAGAAGAAGAAATTTGAGCTGGCCACCAAGAAAATTGAGAAGTGGCAGGATCGTGACGAATGGTTCTTCAATCGCGAGCATACCGAGGTGTATGAGGATTATTACGAAGGCCGATATAAGCGGGCCGAAATCTGGCAGAAGAAAGTGCTGGCCAAGCTGATCCAAAAGGATGAGCGTGTAGAGACACTGCTGGAATACGGCTGCGGAACCACGCGATTTACCCGCTGGTGGCAGGAGATTGGCATTGAGGCCACCGGCGCTGATATTTCGCCCTTTATGCTGGGTGAAGGCAACAAACATTTCGACGGCGACCTGGTCTGGGCTGATGCCCACCACATGCCGTTCAAAGATGATACCTTTGATGCGCTTGCTTTTATAGCCACCTTCGCCTACTACGACGATCCCATCAAGGTTATTCGTGAAGCGGTGCGCGTGGGTAAATACGGAATGATTTTCGGCATCATGAATCGTAATTCGACCAAAGTGATGCGCCGGCGCGTGCAGGAAGTATTTGGCGCAAACCCCTATTATGAGACGGCCAACTTCTATACGCCAAAGAAGCTGATCAATACGATTCACGAGGCACTGGAGGGACGGAAGTATAAGATTGAGTGGACGGCCACCGGTCTGCCGAAATGGTTCCCCGTGCAGCGATGGGGATTACCAATCGGCGACTTTTTCGGACTTCACGTAAAGCTAACTGATGTAGAAGAATAGATAACTTTATGAGTGCATTTGAAGATCACAGCGGTAAGATTAGCAGCAAGCTTTTTCGAGAAGTCCTGCAACCTCAAAGCGGGCGTCAGCGCGAGGAGGTGGTTAAAGGTCCAAGCTATGGCGTGGATACGGCGGTGATTGATCTCGGGAATGGCAGAGGACTTGCGACCTCGAGCGATCCGCTGTCGCTGATACCTTCGTTGGGACTTAAAGAGTCAGCTTGGTTGTCGGTGCATCTGCTGGCTAACGACATGGCTACCACGGGCTTTGCCCCTCAGTATGCGCAGGTTACGTTGAACCTGCCAACTGATTTTGGGCTGGATAAATTCAAACGATACTGGGGACATATACATCGCTTTTGTGATGAGATTGGTGTAGCCATCACCGGTGGACATACGGCACAAATTCCTGGCCAAGAGTCCACCACACCGGGTGGAGGCACCATGTTTCTGCAGGCTTCGTTAGATGAGATTATTACAAGCGATGGCGCCGAGCCGGGTGACAAGATTGTGGTTACCAAAGAAAGTGCATTGGCAGCCTCGTCCATTCTCGCAAAGAGCTTTCCCGAAACCGTCAAAGAAAAATGTGGTGAGGAGGTTTACGAGCAGGGATGCCAGAATTTCTTTCGAACTTCCTCTTTGGATGATGCATTGGCCGCTGCCGAAGTGCTGGCACCCAATAAAGAGCTCAAAGCCATGCACGACGTTACCGAAGGTGGCCTGTTGGGCGGAATTTCCGAGCTGGCAGAAGCCTCGGGTTGTGGTTTTCGGGTAGACAGCGACAAGCTACTCGTGGGAGAAGCGCCTAAACAAATTTGTGAGCTGTTTGAAATTGATCACCGTATATGTGTTGGGGCCGGATCCATGATTATGGCCGTATCGGATGGACAAGAGCAGGCCTTGGTTGATCATCTAAAAGATAAATCGATTCCTGCGGCTGTCGTCGGAGAATTGACCAAGCAGGATGATGGATGTATGTTGATTGAGAATGGCGATAAAAAAGAATTTCAGTTTGATGGTAAAGACCCTTACTGGAATGCCTTTTTTGAAGCAATGGAAAAAGGATGGAAATAAATGGTAGGATAGATAACTAAATAAAGGTCTTTTTCCCTCAATTTTAGGGAAAGAACAAGGATGGGTCAAAAAGATTATGACGAAACAAAAATTAAACGGTGTTTACCTGGTTGTTGATCCGGCGATGGATCAGTCTGTGTTGTTGGATAAAGTAGAGCAGGCCCTGGAGGGCGGTGTCAATATTCTGCAGATCTGGAATCACTGGCCAGACCAGATGCAGTCAGGCGACAAGCAACAGTTAGCCAGCTATATCAGGGAAATGGCCCACAGATACGAGGTGCCGGTATTGATGAATGACGACTGGAAAATGCTGAAAAAAACGGATCTCAATGGAGTGCATTTTGATGAGATACCAGAAGATTTTGAAAAGATTAAAGAAGAAATCGCCCGTGATTTTATTGCCGGTATTACCTGTAGCAATGATCTGGAAGTGATCGAATGGGCTGAGGAGAACGGCTTTGATTACGTTTCGTTCTGTGCCATGTTTCCATCACCCTCAATGGGTAGCTGTGAAATTGTAAAGCCGGAAACAGTAAAAAAAGCCCGGGAAATAACGGATATGCCGCTGTTTGTGTCGGGGGGCATTACTCCGGAGAAAATCAGCGAACTCGATGGATTGGAGTTCAACGGTGTAGCAGTAATTTCAGGAATTTTACAAGATGATAAACCGCAGCAGCAGACTTTAAATTATAACGAAGCACTGAATAAGACATGATTGGCAATATTCATGTCATCCTGAACTTGTTTCAGGATCTATAATAATACCATTTGCCTTTTGCCGCGCCCCGAGAATTCGGGGGCTTGATCTAAATATTTACTGTTCATTTTTTCAGTGAGGAAAAAATGAACCAAAAAACTCACCGGCTGAGAATTTTGAATCCGACTGCGGCCTGAGGGTGGGATAATTCTGATGGTCAATTGCGTCTTATGCCCGTTTAATAAGAAGATACCGGTACAGAATTATCCTTTACACCCTTCGGCCTTCGATCAAAATTCATTATGCCGGAGCAATTAAAAACCTGAAGCGATTTGTAATACTTGCTGCTCTTGTTGAAAGAATGGTTAAGAAATATTGAGCAAACGGGATTTTGTGTAGGCATATGAATTCTGAGCGGAGAACAGTAGGCGAATAGGAGTATTTCGTACCGGTGACTAGTTTGGGCACAATTGCAACAGTTCAAGGACCATCGAAATACTCCCGCCGGATGTTCGGAGCAGATTCAGAATTCTAAGCCTTGATTTTTTACAAGCCTTTTGTATCAAGACAAAAGGCGGAGATAAATCATAACTTTTTTATTACGGATGATGGGAGAGATGTCTATTTTTTGGCGACAAAAAATGGACACTCAAATTGTATCAAGCTAAAATGCGGAAAACAAGTTTTAATTTAATTCTGGACCCCATGAACTATCATTAGAAGCTTGGCTCAAAGGCAAAAAGAAATTTAATCTGGATGCAATGCTCTGCGTTGCATCCCTAAATTGAGAAATTATGACGAAAGAACTACTGAAAAAACTTTGCTGCCCGATCGATAAACACGATCTGGAGGTCAATGTCTTTAACGAAGCCGAAGACGGGGAAATCCTCGAAGGTCTGCTTAGCTGTCCCGACTGCCAAAGATATTTTCCGGTAATCTACGGCATCCCAATTCTCATTCCCGATGAGTACCGCGATGAGTCCCTGGAGAAGCCCCTACTCAAAAAATGGGGATTTGAGCTCACCGAAAGCGACGACTCCGAGCTGCCACTATTGGAGGAGAAATCAGGAGTGCAGGGATAACAAGAACTTCAAAACCCAGCAATAAATACTGGCAAGTGTTTCTGTTGATATGCTGCTGCCGAAAACTATTATCTATATGTCGATATATTTAATATATTTCGACATGTATCAGGAAAGCGTCGAAATCATCGACATAAATTTATACTTATGGCACAAAGTTCAAATAAGCCTTATAACGATCTCCCACATTTGCCTCCTGATGCCAAAATTGAAACGTCTGAGATATTAAAAGCGGCTATTTCTGCTAATCGAGTATTGGCTGAGCTCAAAGGCAAGGCCGAGACCATTCCGAACCAGTCCATATTAATCAATTCAATTATTCTACAGGAGGCAAAGGCCAGTTCTGAAATTGAAAATGTCATTACCACCAACGACCGGCTCTACGAAGCTTTTGCAGCAGAGGACCGGAATTATGATCCGCAGACCAAAGAGGTTCTTCGATATCGGGAAGCGTTATGGGAAGGGTTTAATGCGTTGAAAGATCGGCCGCTATCAACAAACCTATTTATTAAACTCGTACAAACAATTAAGCAGAATGAGGCCGGCATCCGTAATACTCCGGGAACGGTCATTGCTAACCCCAACACTAATAATATTATTTACTGGCCGCCGGAAGGCGAAGAGCGAATTCGAAAATTACTATCGAACCTTGAAAATTATATTCATGATGAAGACAATGATTTGGATCCACTAGTAAAGATGGGCGTCATCCATTATCAATTTGAAGCTATTCATCCTTTTGATGATGGGAATGGACGCGCAGGGCGGATTTTGAATATTTTATTTTTGGTGATGAAAGGCTTACTGAATCTCCCGATTTTATATTTGAGTGAATACATCATTCACAGGAAATCTGATTACTATCGTTTATTACGAGAGGTAACCGAGAAAAATGCTTGGGAACCCTGGTTATTGTTTATGCTGGATGCAGTGCAAGTTACGGCTGGAGAAGCCATGCAGCGGATTAATGATATTCGTGAGCTAATGGATAAGACTCTTGAGAAGGCAAGGGAGGAGTTGCCCAATCGCGTCTATTCCAAAGAGTTGATCGAGCTTCTCTTCGAACAGCCTTATTGCAAGATCAAGTTTTTGGTTGAGCATGGTATCGCCAAGCGACAAACTGCCGGCGATTATCTGTCCGAATTAGAAAAAGCAGGAATTCTTAAAAGCAAGAAAGTGGGCCGGGAGCAACTGTATTTGAATACTGAGTTGTATGAACTGCTTTCTGGTGGAAGCAAAGCCTAATTCTATGTCGACAGCTTCGACATGCTATAATTATACGTCGAAATAAGAGTAATTTATCGACATGGTTTATATTTATGTCGATGGCTTGGACACAATTTCTCTACAATCAACACTTGGGAATTAACTCCTGTGCCAGGAATGAATTAGGAATTCAGAATTAAAAATTGGGTGCAGGGATATTCTTCCTTATTCCTAATTCAACCTTGCCCTAATCTCGCATCAGCTTCTTATACTGCACGCGCTCGGGGTGATACTTTGAGCCCAATCGCTCTTCGCGATTCTCCTCGTATTCCGAGTAGTTGCCATGGAACCAGTACACTTGACTGTTGCCTTCAAAGGCCAGCATGTGCGTGGCAATACGATCCAGGAACCAGCGATCGTGTGAGATAACCACCGCGCAGCCGGCAAAGTCCAGTAGTGCTTCTTCCAGTGCCCGCAGTGTATGTACATCCAAGTCGTTAGTAGGCTCATCGAGCAGCAGCACATTGGCCTCTTCCTTAAGCATCTTGGCCAAGTGCACACGGTTGCGCTCCCCGCCCGAAATCTCGCTGCATCGTTTTTGTTGGTCGCTGCCACTGAAGTTAAACCGTGCCGTGTAGGCCCGTGAATTCATTTCCCGGTTGCCCAGCTTGACGACTTCCTTTCCGCCCGAAATTTCCTCCCAGATCGACTTTTCAGGATCCAGCGGACGGTCTTGATTCACGTAGCCAAGCTCTACGCTTTCGCCTATTTCAATGCTGCCATTGTCGGGCTGTTCTTCGCCGGTAATCATCTTAAAGAGGGTAGACTTACCAGCCCCATTAGGTCCGATTACCCCCACGATACCGCCCGGAGGCAGGCTAAAATTCATGTCCTCAATCAGCAGACGTTCGCCATATCCTTTGGACACATCGTTGGCCTCAATTACCTTGTCACCGAGGCGCGGTCCGGCGGGAATGAAAATCTCCATATCCTCGCGCTGTTTGCTGCGTTCTTCTGACAGCATCTCCTCATAGCGCTTAATTCGTGCCTTGCTTTTCGTTTGTTTGCCCTGTGGGGTTTGGCGGATCCATTCCAGCTCTTTCTGTAACGTGCGCTGGCGCTTTGATTCTTCCTTCTCTTCCTGCTCGAGACGTTTTTTCTTCTGATCCAGCCACGAGCTGTAATTCCCTTCAAAGGGGATGCCTTCGCCGCGATCGAGTTCGAGGATCCAACCCGCCACATTATCCAAAAAGTAGCGATCGTGGGTTACGGCGATAACGGTACCTTCGTAGCGATCTAGGTGCTCTTCCAGCCAGGCGACCGATTCGGCATCCAGGTGGTTAGTGGGCTCGTCGAGCAGCAGAACATCCGGTTTTTGGAGCAGCAGTCGGCACAGCGCCACGCGGCGTTTTTCGCCGCCGGAAAGTACTTCTACCGGCGTATCACCCGGTGGCGTACGCAAGGCATCCATTGCCTGCTCGAGCTTGCTGTCCAGATCCCAGGCGCCCATCTGCTCGATCCTTTCCTGCAGTTTCTCTTGTTTCTCGATTAGTTTCTCAAAGTCGGCATCGGGCTCTCCAAAAGCAGCGTTGATTTCCTCATATTTTTGGAGTAGGTCAATTTTCTCCTGCACACCTTCCTGCACAATTTCTTTAACGGTGTTATCGGTGTCGAGTTCAGGTTCCTGGGGCAGCATCCCAAAAGTGATCCCCTTGTTCCGGGAGATGTTGCCGATGTAGTCGTCCTCTTCGCCGGCGATGATTCGCAGCAGTGTACTTTTGCCGGATCCGTTGTTGCCGAGCACGCCGATTTTTGCACCGTAGAAAAAAGAGAGGTAGATATCGTCCAGCACCTTATTGTTGGGCTTATAGACTTTACTTACCCCTTCCATTGAAAAAATAATCTTCTGATCGCTCACGTAACTAGAATTTTGAATTAGGAATTATCAATTGGGAATGAGTATAGAGATGGCTCTGCCTTCTGTTCAGAGCAAGCCACTAATATAAGAAGATTGCAGGGGGAGATAACAGAAAAAAATAAAATAAATGGCCTCTCTTCAGCGAAATATATGCTAACCATTCTGTTTCTATAGGGGGACTTGTTTTTCTAGGCTAAAAACGCCAAAACATGGGAAAGGCAGTAAGTATTTAAAATTTGGAGAAAGAAAGGTCACCAAGAATGTAGCTAGAGTGGGTTTGGTGTGTGATAAAAATAAAAAGGCGCCCTGCCAACATTCGACAGAGACGCCCCAGGGTAATGAGCCGTTCCTTAAAATTTATTCAGCACTAATCTTTGGTTTCTTCAAAAAGGGGTAGTCCGTGTAACCTTCCGCACCACCGCCATAGAACGTATCTGTTTTGGGTTTGTTGAGCGGAGCATCTTTTTTAAAACGCAGTGGCAGATCCGGGTTGGCCAAAAACAGCCGGGCAAAGGAAACCATATCCGCCTTGCCACTCTCTACCATATCAATGGCTGACTCTCGATCGTAGTTGCCGTTGGTCATCAGCTTACCGCTGTAGAATTGCCTGTAATACTCAATTACGTTTTCAGCAAGATGCGGGTGTTCGCTCAGATCGGCCAGCGGCTCCACCAGTTCCAGGAAGGACAGATTGTACTGCTCTTCGAGTCGGCGGATGACATATTCATAAAGCTTTTTCGACTCCGAGTCGTTATCGGTATTCATCAGATTGCTGGGCGACAGGCGCAGTGATGTTCGCTCAGTGCCCACTTCTTCGATCACTGCATCGAGCACTTCAAATAAGAAGCGTGCCCGGTTAATAATAGATCCGCCATAATTATCGGTGCGATCATTAATAGAATCGTGCAGGAACTGCTCCACCAGGTAGCCGTTGGCTCCGTGAATCTGTACGCCGTCGAAGCCGGCCTCAATCGCATTGGCTGCCGCTTGGCGGAAATCGTTGACGACCTCCTTAACCTCCTCGGTCTCAAGTGCGCGTGGAGTAGATGTAGGTTGGAATCCATTGGGCGTAAAAACTTGTCCGCCAGCATTCTTTGCGGAAGATGAAACAGGTGCTTCGCCATCCTGGAAATACTCATGCGACACGCGTCCCACATGCCAAAGCTGGCAGTACATCACGCCGTCATTGTCGTGCACTTTATCGAGCACCTTTTTCCAGCCCTCGATCTGCTCCTCATTGTGGATGCCGGCGGTATCAATATAGCCCATACCTTGCTGCGAAATCTGTGATCCTTCAGAGAGAATCAGCCCTGCCGAAGCACGTTGACTATAATACTCTTGGTGCAGCTCAGTTGGGGCGTTGGACTCATTATGTGCCCGGTTTCGAGTCATGGGGGCCATAGCCAGTCTGTTTTTCAGCTTGGTATCGCCGCCTATGGTTATGGGATGAAATATCTTTTTGTCAGACATTGCGTATTTAGTTTGATGTTAAACCTAATTAGAGGTACTAACCATAATTACAAGGCAACTGTTCCCATTTTACGAATGGTTTTTATCTATTAGACTGATAGGATGGCTATATATTTTTGTTGAGCAGGAGGGAGGATTTTACGGAGCGTAACAATGTAGGTAGATAGTCGTAGTTGGTGTATTAATTGGCAGGCGGATTTTTTGCCGAGCCGGGCTGCAACGCTAATAAAATTTTCGAAGATGGTTTCAGATTTGAAGAAATCTTTAGGGGCAAAAATAAATTTAACATTTCGCAATACCACCGCTTTTGTGGCTCTTCTTTTTGTGATGCATGAGTTACACGAGATTGCACATACCGCCGTCGGGCGGTTGGTTTGTGGCTGCTGGGGAGAGCGGAATTTCAATACCTGGGGTCTTTGCTGTGATGGTCCATTGACCATTTTAGCCTCCATTGCCGGACCGTTGTTTACGTATATCATGATCTACGTCGGCTACTACTTTCTGAGTAACCGTTATGATAATTTGCCCGGCAAGAAATCGTTCGGTTTTGCACTGATCTTCGCCAACATGCCCTTTGCCCGTATATTAACCGCTTTGATGGGCGGAGGGGATGAGCTGCTCGAACTCAAGTTTTTTCTGGGCGACTACCTCGGCGATAATGTCCTCTGGGGATTAGCTATCGTGATGGTTACCGCTATTGTTCTGCCGGTGCTGATCAAGGCCTGGAAGACGATGGATTCGTCGCAGCGCCTGTGGGGATTCCTCGGCTTCTTCTTTATCCCCGTGGTGTTTGATATACTGGTCGTCATTATCGGACTAAACAAGCTGTATGAGTTGGGTATATTAAACCAGCAGGGGATCATCGGGTCGCCGCTGTTTGTTAATTTGTGGACCTTGCTTTGGGTAGTAGTGTTAGCTTTCAGCTGGAAAGAGCTGCAAACAATTATGGTTCCTAGTCGTGATACCTAAGTGCTCGATAGCTAGATTGGTGAAGTCCGATCAAATATCGATGATTTGGTGTTCATTTTGGCTTGATCCAAAACGAACCAAAAGATCAAGCGCTTAGAATTCTGTATACGGTGTCGGCCTTTAGATGAGAGCATTTCAATGGTCCTTTAGCTGTCGTGCCATGTTTCTGGTGTGAACCGGTATGAAATGCTCTTCCTCATCTTTCAGGCCTCCACCACAGAATTCTCAGGCTTTTGAAGACCGTGAAGTTAGCAGCAAGTCATAATTTGCATTACTTGCTGTTTCATGTAAAGAAAGAATGGTTCAGAAGTATTGGCCAAACGGGATTTTGTGGGGCATAAGAATTCTGAGCGGAGAACGGTTGGCGAAAAGGAGTATTTCGCACCGGTGATGAGTTTGGGAATTATTGTAAGAGTTCAAGGACCATCGAAATACTCCAGCCGGATGTTCTGAGTGTATTCTGAATTCTCAGCCTTGATTTTTTATGAGCCTTTTGTATCAAGACAAAAGGCGGAGAGGAAGGGATATGAATTGTCGCCAGTTGGTAAATTACGTATCTGATTACATTTACTAAATTCCTAATTCCCAAGTTGAGGTTCGTCCCAAAAATTGGTAGCTACCAATAACTTCTAATCATTAATAGCTACAGTCATGAAAAAGATTGTCTCAGTAATTCTGTTGGTCGGGGGACTCTTGCTACTCTATTTTGGATACGACGAATACAACTCCCTGCAGTCAGAAGTGAACCAGTTTTTCGGCGGATCGGGCTCACAGGAGGCCATCTGGATGATGGTGTTTGGCGCCGCGGCATCTGTAGGTGGATTGATGGGCTTGTTAAGGGAGAAAATAGTTTAGAATACGATCATTACGTCATCATATTATTCTAAAATTATAGTTATCCTAATTGATATGATAACTGTGATTGTCTATTAAAAGCAGTCCCTTTGCTTATGAGTGATCAACAACCAGAAGAAACGACACTGCAAGAACAGGTCGAGGAGCACGAATCCACAGTACAACAGAAGTATGGCACATTTGGCGGTGTCTTTGTGCCTACCCTGCTCACTATTCTAGGCGTGATTCTTTTTCTTCGACAGGGCTGGGTGATCGGTAACGCCGGGCTGCTCGGTGGATGGATGATCATCACGCTGGCTTTTGTGATTGTCACCTTTACCGCCCTCTCCATGTCGTGCATTACCACCAATATCCGCATCAAGGCCGGGGGTGCCTATTCTATTATCTCCCAGTCGCTGGGGCTCGAAGTGGGCGGCAGCGTGGGCGTACCGCTCTACCTGGCGCAGAGCTTCGCTATTACCATGTATATCTTTGGTTTCAGGGAAGGCTGGCTCTACATCTTTCCCGATCACTATGCCATTGTGGTGGATATCATAGTTTTCGGTGTCCTCTTTATTGTGGCCTACATGAGTGCCAAGTTGGCGTTCCGCATCCAGTATATCATCCTCGCGGTGATCATTGGAGCGCTCATTTCAGTAGGGGCCACCGTCTTCACTGGAGCGATGGAGCACAGCATTCAGTGGTGGGGTACCTTTCCAGGCGCCTCCGAGAACGATTTCCAGGGCGTCAGTTTTTGGGTGGTCTTTGCCGTGCTCTTTCCGGCGGCTACCGGTATTATGGCCGGCGCGAACATGTCTGGAGAGCTTAAAAATCCCAAGAAGAGTATCCCGTTGGGCACGCTGTCGGCTATTGCCATCAGTTATGTGATTTACATGGCCAGTGGATACTGGATGGCCCGCGTGGCCCCGGTGGAAGAGCTGGTGAGCAACTACAATGTGATGATCGACTACGCCCTCTGGGCGCCGGCGGTGCTGGGCGGCTTGTTGGGGGCGACTTTTTCATCGGCACTGGCCTCGATTGTAGGTGCGCCCCGAATCCTGCAGGCTTTGGGCGAACATAAGATTTTCCCGGGAGGCGATATGTTTTCGAAGCTGGCCGACAATGGGGAACCGCGCAATGCGATCATGCTCACCGGCGGACTCGTACTGGCTACCTTATTGGTCAGGGATCTTAATACTATTGCCCCGCTCATCACCATGTTCTTCCTGATCACCTACATGATGATCAATCTGGTGGTGTTTATCGAGCAGCGGATGGATATGATCAGTTTCCGCCCAACCTTCCGAATTCCCAAATTCGTGCCGCTGCTTGGTACGGTGGGCTGCCTGTTTACCATGTTTATTATTAATTCCACCTTTGGGCTTATTGCCCTGGGTTTTGTGGTGATCACTTACCTGTATCTTTCCAACAGAAAGCTAAACGTTCCCTATGGAGATATGCGCAGCGGCCTGTTTGTATCGCTGGCGGAGTGGGCGGCCAAGCGGGTTTCCTCACTACCAGAACACAACGAGCGTGCCTGGAAGGCCAACCTGTTGGTGCCGGTCCGTAGCGCCCGGGAGCTGCGAGGTAGTTTCAGCCTGATACGCAATCTCGTCTATCCCAAGGGCTCGGTGAAGCTCGTAGGCGTACCCGGCCAGCAGAGCAAGCCCCAGCTCAATGATTCGCTGATGGACTTTGCCTTTTCATTTGGACACGAGAACGTCTATACCCGATGGAGCGTGATTGATTCTGATAATTTTGAGGAGGCGATTGTGAACTCGCTGCAGACCCTGCAGGGCACTTTCTTTCGACCCAATATTTTGTTTCTGCGGCTGCCGTATCACAAAAGTTATGACGAGGAAATACAATCAATCATCAGGCAGGCTCGAGTGCACGACATGGGTGTTCAGCTATATGCCGAGGATGCCGTCGCGCAGCTGGGACGCAGCTCATCAGTCAACGTGTGGATTCACGAGCAGAGTCCCGACTGGGATTTGAGTATGGAGCTCGGCAATATGGATTTGGCGCTGCTGACGGCCTACAAGCTAAAGGTAAACTGGGATGCCCAAATGCGCGTTATCACCGTGGTGGAAGGATCACAAGTTGAAGAGGCGTACCGTTATTTAGAAAATTTACTGGACCTGGCCCGCCTGCCGGATGCCGTCGCCCATGTTGAAATCGGGACGTTTCGAGAGGCGATGGAAAATGCGCCCCAGGCCGACCTCGACCTGCTGGGCTTACCTGAAGATCCTGACTTGGATGAGCTACGCACATTCGTGGACCGCACCCAGTCGGCCTGCGTGTTTGTGGCCGATTCGGGCAAGGAGAATATTTTGGCGTGAGGGTTTCTAGACCTTAAAAAGTAGTAAAATTAAGGTATCATATCTGATTTGACCTCAATCTTGGTGCTAACATTCCGGTTGGACCTCAAAACGTCAGAATCTGCTCCAGTTCCATATTCCAGTAATAGAAAACAAGTTGTAGTGTGCTTTTTGCTTCCCCTTACTATGGGAATCAGAGTCTCATAGTAAGGACAATATGTCTCTCCTTAGTATGGCAGTATTACTCTCCTTACTATGATAATATCATTCCCCTTATAATGAGAATGTCACCGGCCTTATAAGGAGAAATATATTCAACGGTATGAAGGTAGATCAATTCCTCAGTCGTTCGGTTAATCCTTTTAGAAAATAGCGCAGGATCTGATCGCCGCATTCGCGGTAGTTCTTGTGTCCTTCGCGGCGGAACAGCGCACTCATCTCAGGTTTAGAGATCGAAAAGCCGCATTGCTCCAGCGTATCATGCATATCTTTTTCACGCAATTTAAAGGCTACCCGCAGCTTTTTGAGCACCATGTTGTTGGTTACCGGTGTTTTGATCGGGCGCGGAGGGTGTTTCTTATCCTTCCCGCGCTTGTAATAGATCAGCCCGTCAAGGAAATGAGCCATCAATACGTGGCTGCAATCTTCTCCTTTTTCGCCATCGGGCAGCTCTTGGCTTTTAAAGATGTTCGCCACTTCACCGCGTTCGGGATTATAACCGCGGAGCTTTAGGATATGCGCAATTTCACTGTCATTGATATCCAGCATAAAGCGTATACTCTGGATCACATCGTCATTTCTCATGGATGGCGTACTTCAAACTATTGGGATGGGTGAATCTAGCTCAAAGGTACGGCTTTGAGCGGTGATCTCGAACCGGCATTTGGGATGGCGTAGATTTATCATCTGTATTTGGTGCTGAGGCGGACTTTTGGAATGCGATGGAAAGTGCGCTCCAGGCCGACCTCGACCTGTTGGGGTTGCCCGAAGAGCCGGACCTGGATAAGCTGCGGTCGTACGTGGACCGCACCCAGTCGGCTTGCGTGTTTGTGGCCGATACGGGCAAGGAGAATATTTTGGCTTGATCCAAAACGAACTAAAAGATCAAGGCTGAGAATTGTGAACTCGTGATAGCCTGCAGGATACCGGGCATTTTAATGGTCCTTTTCTTTCGGCAGCAGTTGATACAATATGTTACCGGTACAAAATGCGCAATCGGTTACCCTTTGGCTTTTGTACACAATTCTTAGGCCCTGATAAAAACCATGAAATCAATCATGTTAAAATCCTATCTACCAAGAGGGATGGCGGTTGGAAGGCCTCTTGGCTAAAAATTTGTAGTGTTAATATGCCCGTAGTTGGTATCTGGGGACCGAGATCGGAGATGTTGCCAACTCCCTTGATTGTGAGAGGAGTGCCAGTATGAGATAGAGACCATCACAGGACAGCAGAAATCGTTAATTAATGATTGAGAATGCAACCTTTGGTTGTTGGTCAGTATACGATCAGCTTTTGAAGTTACAACTTCACTTTAAAATACGGAAGTGGAGATAGCTTTATAGAGCAGTAACGGGATGGATTTTTTCCGAAATTTTGCAGCATCCGTATTGCAGGAAAGTATAAAATTAGTGATCATACATTTATTAATTGACAGTATATTTCAATACTTACCGCAGAGTCTTATGAGACTTTTTTGGAAAATAGTACTCACCGCCGCCATTCCGCTGGGTGGTTACTATCTTTACAAAGAATATAGTCGTCCAACCGAAACAAAAGTAGAACCCGAGGAGTCGGAAAAAAATAAGACGGCTTCGCAGTCTCATTACGAAAAGGATGCCAAGGAACGAGGCGATGTAGGTTCATACAAAACCGAACGGATCATCGAGCAACTGTCCAAAATTGACGGGGTGACCAGCCGAGTGGCCGAAAATCTTGTGAAAAGAGGGATTAAAAGCAAAGAGGCCTTGATGAAGCTTACCAAAGAGGAACTTCGATCAGTTAAAGGCATTGGGCCAAAGCGGTCAGCCAAGATCTTTAAATTGAGATAATTTTGCCAGAGATTTGCACAGATAGAATTAAATAAAATTGGCTTTTCCCGGTTTGAACCTCTTATAGACAGAAGGATATATGAGGCTAATTTTACAAATATTTATTTGTATCTATCAAGACGTCTCGGGCTGATCGAAGACGCGTTTGCCCAGTTGGCGTTCTTTTTTAACCAAGAAAGATCCCTGTCCTTTTTGGCGGTAAAATCGACAGGCCCGCCCGATGATATATAAGAGGAGAAACACCAGCAGAGTAGCTACGATAGTTGCAACGGGCTGTTGGGTGATATTTTGATATACGGCCTGACCGTAGGCCACGGCTTCGTTCAGCAACTCCATCACCCGGTTTATGGCATCACCGCCGTAACGCTGGTTAAAGGTCGATGCGGTAAGGGTGTTGTAATCCTGAATAAGAGTACTAAAGTAGGTAAGCCTGTCGGGCCATTCAGCGATTTGTTGCAAAACCTTTCCAATTGAGCCGAAGCCAGTACTTATTTTGCTGAAAAAAGATCCGCCGGCTCCCAGCACAATCATGGAGATAACACCCGCAGTAAACTTAAATAGGTATTCCAATAGGAATAAAATGGGCTTTGACGCCAGGCTTAGTAAACGGGATACATTCATACAGTCTATCTGATGAGATTTCAATGAACATTAACGATCAGGGAATTCCCGGTATGTGTTATGATGACCTATTGTTTCCCAATATAGTGAAAATGTGCATGGGTGCCATTTTGCGTATGTGCAGTGGGAGGTTGGCCTCTTCCAAAAGGAAATATAAGATACCAAAGCTGACCCTTCACTTGCTAAGAACTGGACTTGGATGAGCTACGCACGTTCGTGGACCGCACCCAGTCGGCCTGCGTATTTGTGGCTGATTTGGGTAATGGGAATATATTGGCTTAACCTACCTATTTACCTATTTAGAGGATGTTCGGCGGTACTTTAGATTCTGTTGGGACGTGGAGTTTCTTTCAAAAGTTAGAACTAAAAAATGACAGTTATATTAATATTGTAAGATATCATATGAATAGTTGAATTTGCTCTTCAGTAATTGTAGCATTAATAGCTAATTTTAATAAGAAAAAGGACCTTGAAAGTAGCTTCTTTTTTTAGCGGAATAGGTGGTTTTGATTTAGGATTTGAAAATGCCGGTATGGAAGTGGTTTTTCAGTGTGAAAAGGATGACTTTTGTCAAAAAGTACTCCAAAAGCATTGGCCAGATGTTGCATTAAAGTCTGATATTACTAAGGTGAAGACTAATGAAATTCCAGAAGCAAATTTATGGTGCGGCGGATTTCCCTGTCAAGATTTATCATCAGCTAATCAAGGTAAAAGAAAAGGAATAAATGGTGATAGAAGTGGACTATTCTTCAGATTTTCAGAACTCCTCGAAAAAAAATTGCCTAAATGGGTGGTACTCGAAAATGTTCCCGGATTGTTCAACAGCGACGGTGGAGAAGATTTCAAAGTTCTCCTACAGACGTTGGATGAATTCGGGTATGGTGTTTCGTGGCGAGTTTTGGATGCAAAATACTTTGGAACACCCCAGCGGCGCAGAAGGGTCTTCATTGTCGGAAGTTTTGGAGATCTCAGCTCCTCCAGAGTACTTTTTGAACGTAGACGAACTGAATTCACTTCTAAAGCGCGCAGAGGCAAGGAGCAAGCCCATGGAAGCAGACTTGGAAAACGCAATGATGGCTCAGGTATCTATTCTATCCAACATGCCTCAATTGGACGAAAACCCTCAGCAGGACCACAAGGAAAAGGATACCGAAGTGACGGAGAAACCTACACACTCGACTCAAGAGGATCCGCAGACGCTGTATGTTCGCCGGATGATGGCTTCAGAATACGAAAAACTTCAGGGCTTTCCGGAAGGATGGACTCGTATAGATACAGAACAATAGGTAATGCTGCATGTGTTCCAGTTGTTGAGTGGCTTGGAAAACGGATTCTTAAAGTTGAAGAAGATGCTAAGATAGAGATAGAAAACAAATTTCCTGCTCACCAAGATTAGATAGCTTTTAATTATTGCCAATTACCTACTTATTGTTTGGATTTGGGAATTTCCAAATTTAGGGTATATAGCAATATTTTAGTTTTCAAGTTAATTATTACTTTATTTCAATAATCCAATCGACTAATTTTTAGTGTTATTAGTTAAGCCAAGGTTATTTAACTTGGTAAAAATGAATAAATATGTCTGATGAAGAAAGAAAAGTAGTAAGGAGGCCTGTTAGCAAACTAAGGTTCGATCCAAAGAATCCAAGATTACCTTATTCTAAACATGATGAGGGTGATCAAGAAGAGGTTTTGGAATGGATGATTAGGGAAGCTTCTATAATTGAATTAATGGGCTCTATCAGTGAGAATGGATATTTCCCAGGTGAACCTTTGCTAGTTGCCAAAACGGATGGTGATTACTTTGAGGTTGTAGAAGGTAACAGGAGACTTGCTGCCTTAATGCTTTTATTGGAACCCAACCTAGCTCCTATTCGGAAAAAGTCAGTTAAAAAGGTTAGTGATGAGGAGGGGGAAAAACCCAAAGAAGTGCCAGTAATTATTTATGATGAAAGAGAAGAAATTCTCGATTATTTAGGTTATAGGCATATAACCGGTATTAAGGAATGGGGAGCATTGCAGAAGGCTCGTTATTTGGAATCATTATACAATGGATATAGTGATGAAATAGATGAGATAAATAAGTTCCGGCGGCTTGCAAAAAAAATTGGAAGTAGGAGAGACTATGTCGCAAAATTACTTACTGCATTACAAATTTATCAGCTTCTAGATGAGAAAGATTATTTTGGTATTGAAGGCTTAACTGAAGAAGAAGTTGAGTTTTCACTCCTTTATACGGCTATTGGATACCAAAATATCTATGAATTTTTAGAATTAAAGAGTAACCAGAATACAGATCTAAATGATTTAAATACTGATAGGTTAGAAGAGTTAAGTGAATGGATATTTAAAGAAAACAGTCAGGGAGAAACACGTTTAGTTGAGTCTAGGAATTTACAATATCTAGCGAAGATAGTAGATAGTGAGGAAGCTCTAAAAAAGTTCAGGAATGGAGCTCCTATAAAAAAAGCACTTGTATATACAACACACCCACATAAGGTATTTAGTGATGCTATTTCCAATGCCTTAAGTGGTTTAGAAAGGGCAAAAGAAAATACTCATATATTAGGTGACAGTGTCAATACGTCTGACTTAGAAAATATTCAAGAAATACAAGAGCTTGTTTCTGAATTAGAAGCAATCATAAAAAAAAAGATTGAAGAGTAGTCGCACTGTCTATGAGTTCAAATGATGCTATTGGTTTTAAACTGGATAAAATACCATCGAATGATAATCATATCGTTGCAGATGTAATTGAGCTTTTATGTTTAATTAATTTGGACGGGATAATTTCAAAAGCCGATGCGATAACAAGAGTCCGCGAGCTTAAAAAAATGGGAGGGACAGATCCTAACGAATCTTCTGGAACTGATGTGGCTGCACAAATTGATGATAAATGGGAACAGAAAGGGAATGATTGGTTTTCATATCTAGAACATAGAGCCAAAAAATTTGGCACATCTTATCCTTTTAAATACAAAGATGAACATGATACGCTTGAATTAAAACAAAGGTTATATCCTAATCATAGGTTATATATATTCATATTATTATGTTCTTTTCACAATAATTTTAACAAGTCAAGCAAACTTCAAGGTTTTTTTGAGCAAGTATCATACTTGGCTCTAAAAAAATACTTACCTTCTCAAAGTGAGATACATCACTTTGGTTCAAATCCTACACTTGCCTTCGAGGATTCCTTTGGAAGTAGCAACAAGCTAGAAGATCGTGTTAGGGGATTTGCAGAACAAGTAAATGAAGAAGTCGTGGAACATACTATGGATTTTAGAGAAGGTAATACAGGGGATGGAGGAGTCGATTTAATTGCATGGATACCTTTCAATGATAATGTGAATGGAATGATTATCATTCTAGCTCAGTGTACATGTTCAATTAATTGGGACGGAAATGATAAAGATCTTGAAGCAACTAGTGTAAACTTTAAATATATCCATTTTACAGAAAAGCCGAACTCTATGTTATTTATCCCCTTTTGCTACCGTAAAGCAAAATCAGAATGGTTCCTTGGAAGTGAAGTAAGTGGGATAGTAGTCGATCGATATCGGATATCACATTTGTTAAATGGAGCTTATGATGAATTAATTGATCCAGCAAAAGAGTTCGTGGAGTTTATCGTTGATTATGAAGAATCACTTTTCTGATTGACTTGATTGAGTATTTCAGAAACGCATGCATCTAAATCATTTTTAACCTCCTGTTCCCAATATCTGAGCACAGTCCACCCCATATTCTTTAATTTTTTGTTTACTTCTCTATCCCTTTTCATATTTCCTTCAATTTTTGGAATCCAGTAATCTCTGTTAGTACTAATATTCTTTTTTTTCTCTTCCCAGTTATATCCATGCCAAAATTCTCCATCCACAAAAACGCCAATGTTGTTTTTAGTTATTGCAATATCGGGTTTCCCTGGAAGTTCAGAGTAATCAACTCGATATCTGATACCTAAATGCCAAAGTGTTTTTCTTAGTCGGATTTCGGGTTTTGTGTCTTTACTACCAATATTCGACATTATTTTGGATCTTTTCTTGGTAGTTATGAAACCATATTTGGTTTTAATCTCCTCTGACATATAGAAACCGTATTTCTATTTTGATCAAATTCAAAAAATCAAGATAGACAATTTAAGAACTAATTTAATTTCTCTAGTAGTGGCAATTTGGACAATTTTATCTCGAAAATAAACTTTTCTGTAAGGATTGTCCTCCCACCCGGTCTTACCAGTAATTGGAGGTTTAATAGTTAACCTTTCTCAAGAGAACAAATCCCCAAAAATTACATATCATCATGAGCATCAAATATTCTCTCATACTTAATCATCTTACCGACGATCCCGAAGATCACATGACCGTGGTACAGGATCAGCAATCGCGCATTATCGATGACATCATCGACGAGATGGTCGACCGCGGATCCACTGTTACCAAAGCCGATATCCTGTCGGTGGTCGAGGAGTACCAGGCCGTCATCGCCAAGTTCCTGGAGAACGGCGACAGCATCAACACGCCGCTGTTTCAGACCAGCGTTTCCATTGAGGATCAGACCGACAGCTTCGACCGTTCGCGTCACTACGTGCGGCTGAACGTGAATCCCGGTTCGCGCATCGGGGAGATTGCAGAAAGCCTGCCCGTCAAAGAGCAGCCCACCCTGGAGATTTTCAAGGATTTTGGCTCCGACACCCGGGACGAGCCCCTGACGCCGGGTGCCGCCGAGATCCGGGGCAGTCCACCTCAATATCGATCCCGAAGCGACCGACCAGGGCGTTTTCTTTATCGCTTCCGACGGCACCGAAACCAAGGCCGATACGCTTATGCGTAACATGCCGGCTCATCTCATGTTTATGGTCCCGGAGGGACTGACCAGCGGGGAATATGATGTGGAAGTGCGGGCAATACTGCGCGATACTACCAGCATCCGTACCGGCAGATTAGATTCGGTGTTGGTTGTACCATAGATAATTTATTGATGAATAATCAGGTCTCCTGCTGGGAAAGGCAGGAGGCTTTTTTATGGCGGATAGGTTTTGTGCTTACCAGCCTGCTTGTTCTGAGTTTATAATCCCACTCCGGCTGAGATAGTAATCCCACTGCCTATGGGCTTATAAGGCCGGAGCGAATGTGCTAGTAAGGGTAGTCGTGTGTTACATAGAACTTAATCATACCCATCTCAATGATCCTTGATCCAACTAAAGTTTGAGGGAGGTATGAGCTACTAATCAAGAAGTTAGCAAGACATAATTCCCCTTTCGAGAGGGTCGCTGATGTCTCATAGCTTTAGGCGACGGGGCGGTGGTTTTGGCGGGCTTGCGAAAAGCGGGGGGGATAAAATCTACGTCAGAACCCACCCCATCAAATGCATAAAACCCGGATTTGATACCCGCACCCCTCCGATGGAGGGGATTTATTATGATTTGAGGTTGAATTTTTTAGTCTGGCGACACTAACGTCCCCTCTAATAGAGGGGGCCAGCGTGGGTTTCGCTGGAGCGGGGTGTGTTATTTATTAGAATAAAGCCCCACCGATCCCCAAACCAAGATCGATTTCCCTACCCTCCAGATAGGGGTTGTTCGGCATCTATTCGGATAGGGCCATCTTTTGGTAGTTTGTACAACTACAAATAATGATTCCCAATACCGTTCTTCTCGTCTTTAGTAAAACCAATACTGAACACGGTTCCATTGTCGGTGGCTTCATAGGTATAGCTGGCTTCCAACTGTTGGGAGAGCACATCAATAAGGCTGAGGCCCAGCGAGCCGCCTGCGCCGTTCGCAACACCCTGGGGAAGGCCTATCCCGTTATCGGTTATGGATAGCTGAATATGGTTATCATTCGTGTGTTCAGACAATTGAATCATGAGGTGCCCCTTTTCCCGATCTGGAAAAGCATGCTTAAAAACATTGGTCAACACTTCATTGACAATAAGCGAGCAGGGAATAGCCTGGTTGATATTCAACTTTACCGGTTTGCAGTCGAAGTCGATGGTAATATCGGTCTGTGACTGAAAGGTCGTATGAATGTTGGTAGTCAGGGATCGAATATTTTCAGCAAATTCCAACCGCGAAAAACTGTTCGACTGGTACAGCTGCTCGTGTATGTTGGCCATCGTTTTAATGCGGACGATACCGTCAAACAGCTTATCTTTAATAGTCTGATTTTCTTCTTCCGAGGCCTGTAGTTGCATCATGCCGGAGACCACTGCAAGGTTGTTTTTGACGCGGTGATGGATTTCGGCCAGCAGGGTTTCTTTTTCTTTTAATGCTTCCTGGTTCTTTTTCTGCTGACGGATCTGCTTGGTAACATCTCGCGAATTGGCCACCAGTCCACCCACGGCCGGATCTTCGGTCATGTCGGTCAATGTGGTTTCTATCCACCGCCAGTTGTCTTCCGAATCGAGAAAGCGATAGGGTGGGATGTTGATGCGCTCATTCGCATCTAGGTTTTCCAGCAAATTCTGTATCCTCTCGCGGTCATCCTCGTGAATGTAGTCAAAGGCATTGGTACCGACAAAATCTTCCGCTGGAATTCCCAGGACCGACTCTGCAGTTGGGCTCACATACTGGTAGTTGGCATCGGCGTCAAGAATCACGATCAGGTCCGAACCGTCCTGCACCATCGACTTAAAGCGCCGCTCCCTGAGCTGCAGCTCTTCTTCGGCCTGTCGCCGGTCCGTCACATTCTGGCTGATGCCGTAAAAATGAGTACATCTCCCGTCATGGTTATACTCAGGTTCTCCGGTAGCTCGTACCCAGCGCTCATCGCCCTGCCCGCTGATGATTTTCAGCTCCACATCAAACGGTTTCTCATGATGAATGGCATCATAGGCTGCTTGGGCAAATGTATCACGGTGTTTGCCCTCCTTAAAAAGGTTGATAGTGTGCTCAACATCTGGCTTATGCTCCGGTCCAAATCCGTGTACTTGTTTGGTAACTGGCGACCACGATAGCTCATGTGTATGCATGTCAAACTCCCAGGAGCCAATGCGGGCCAGCTGGTAGGCCTTGTCCAATTGCTGTTGTTTTTCTTTCATCTCCTGCTTAGCGAGGATCCGGTCCATGCGCAAGGCCAGGTGATTAAGCACGGCATCAAGCAAGGCCTGTTCTTCCTTCAAAAACTGATTCCCATCCGCCGTGGAATTGTCTCCCAAATGCACAATTGTGGCCGTAAGGGGACGTCCTGTTCTGATCTCCCTTTCCGCAGAGATGAGATGGGGCTTTTTTTCGAAATTGGGCGTCGCATACTTGTTGCCGTCAAACTCCAGCGAAGCAGCCGTTTTTTCGGGGATATGCCAGCCTTCGGGTAGGATTACGGATGCTTTGCTCAGCAGGTTTTCTATGGAAAGGTCTTGTTTTAAGTTGATTATGCTGTAAAGGCACGACTGCTCTTTAATGCGCTTTTGGAGGCTAGCATTCATAGGGTTGTCATCCGTCGCCCGCTTCCCGTTGGTATCAGTATTGATTTCGTTTTTGCCCATCTGTGTAAAGTTTGTCTGTAGATGCAACCTATAATAGCGTAATTCCGCAAATAAAGCACGATTTTGGTCATGGTTAAAGGTATTCTAATCTTGGTCAGATGGAATCCTTTTTAGTATTGAACTCCAAACCAATCTCGATAGCGGATGTTGAGCTGGTCGGCAAATACCGATGCTGGTACAAATATACGCTGTTCACCAGCCGCATAGGGCGCTACCTGGTAAGGCGGAAACAGAAAGGTGATGCCCGTCGGATGCCCATTGACCGGCTCGGCCAGCCAGAAATATTGATAATTCTTAGGATTGGGGACGGTGCCTTCCTGCACCCACTGCCGGATGCGTTCTTTGTTAGCGGCAATAGCCTGTTTATCATCTTGGGTATCAAATTGGGTAAGTAGTTTTTTGGTTAGTTCCCGTTGCACAAATTGGCTGATTGGAGCTAGTGCTGCAGAGTCAGCCAGCAAGTCTTGGAGCTGTAGCAGGCGGTCTGAGCGCCGATCAAAGTTGATGGTGGTAAAGAAATGATTGCCGTGCGCACCACCGCTGAAGGCGTAGCCGTTGCCGAGGATGCTCACAAATGACTTTGCCGAGTCTTGTATGGAGTAGTCCAACCGAAATTCCCAGGGATATCTGGCCGATCGAGGCATGCTATCGCGTTCGAAAAGCGACAAAAATTGCTGTTTGTGCTCGCGGGCAAAGGCGCGGGTTTTATTACGGATCAGCGAGTCGGTCCGATTGAGGGAGGGATAGTTGATGTGGTAGGTATAATAGCGGGTGGAATCCTTTTCGACCAGGGAGCTGTCGGCCGTGTGTTGTTCAACGCATTGTTGGCTGGCTTCATCCCATTGGCCGCCACGGTCAAGGCAGCGATCACGATCTAATTCAGTGCATCCCAAGATGGTGGCGCCCCAAAGCCCCAAAAGCAGTACATATCTCATGATCAACATTATTTTTTTACGGTGATATCATAGATATCATATAATTTGAGACTTCCCAAAATGAGATGTGTGCTGAGACATTCATTGCTGCAAAAAAGTCTCTCACTGTTTGGAGAGAGGACCATTACGAACTAAAATATATTTCGGACTTCCGACAAGATCGACAGCTTCATCAAGCCGGGCTTGGATGCCAAATTTTTCTTGACTTCTTTTGATGATAACCGTGAGCCGTCGCTGGCTAAGCATATTAACAAGCATGATCACATCCTGATACCGCGGGTAGAAATCGTCAGAAAATTTTTGCAGCCGATTATCGGATATCGCGCTACCCCGACACGGTAGAGGCTTATTGGATCACCAGTTGTTCAAAGCCCGCCTGTACGGTGATAGTGTAGGCATCCTCAGATTCAGAAAACGTTACCTGCTGACCGTCAACGCTGATCTGATTTGGTTCGTACGGCAAGCCAATGATATTTAGTTTCACCTTTTGATATGATGGGATATATGAGCCCGTGTGCTGGGCTTCCAGTGTCAGTCTTTGATTGTTGGGATCGGGTTGCAGCCGAAAGTTCGTCTGTCGATATACGCCGTTGGTATAGTCATAGCCCTCTTCGCCATCCTCATATAGTTCGCTTTCGGTTACTGAACTGCTGTAATAAACATTCAGTTCGAGCAGTTCCTGGTCGCGTTCTCTGGTGTATTGCATCACTTCCCGAAGGGGCAGCACGGTTCCGGCCTTTACGAAGAATGGGATCTCTTCAAGTGGGGCATCGATTTTATGCTCCGATGGTCCCTCGTACGTTTTATTGGTACGAAAGTCATACCATACGCCCTCAGGAAAATAGGTGTCTACCGTGCGTTTTTTGTGATGCAGTACCGGTGAGACCAGGATCTGATCTCCGAATAAAAATTCATCGATATTTGACAAGCTTTCAGGATCGGACTGATCGTAGTAGGCAAGCGGACGAAGAATGGGAGTGCCGTGCTGTACGTACTTTTTGAAAGCAGTGTATAAATAGTGCAGCAGCCGGTATCGAAGCTCGATAGCCGACCGGTTGATATCGGTATATCTAGAGCCGAACGTCCATGGCTCTTGGTCGCTGTTGCTCTCCTTCTTTTTTTGCTCAACCTGATCCTCTTTGACGGCCGCTGCCCCTTCCATCTTGTATCCCATAGTGTGATTGCGGAATAGCGGATGAAACACGCTGAGCTGCAGCCAACGGCTAAAAAGTTCGGGACTTGGATCTTTGACGAAGCCTCCGATATCGGTACCCACAAACGAAAATCCGGAGATGCTCAACCGTTGGCACTGTTCATTGGCTAATCGCAGATGATCCCAGTTGGCAATGTTGTCGCCGGTCCAGAGCGCAGCATACCGCTGGCCGCCGGCAAAGTTTGCACGCGTCAGCAGAAAGGGACGCTTGGCTTTGTTATGTTTTTTGATTCCTTGGTAGGATGCTCGCGCCATCTGCATCCCATAAATATTGTGGGCTTTTTTGTGGCTGGCGGGATGCCCGTCAAAATGATGCCGAATGTCATCGGGAAAGGTCTTTTTCTCAACCTCAAAGACAGCCGGCTCATTCATGTCGTTCCAGACACCGCTGACACCTTTTTGGTTCATTAGATCCTGATACAAGTCGGCCCACCAGTTGCGAACTTCTGGATTTGTATAGTCGGGGAAAACAGTTTTCGGCGGCCACACAGGACCAATCATCAAGTCGCCATCGGGACGCTTGCAAAAGTAATCATTTTCGAGTCCCTGCCGGTACACCTCGTAATCATCATCCACTTTGATACCGGGATCAATCATGACGATGGTCTCAAAGCCCTGTTCTTTGAGATCATTAATCATTTTCTTTGGATCGGGGAAACGCTCATTATTCCAGGTGAAGACCCGGTAGTCATCCATGTAGTCGATATCCAGGTAGAGCGCATCACAGGGAATCTGCTTGTCGCGAAAATCCTGTGCCAGCTCTTTGACTCGTGATTCGGGGAAGTAGCTCCATCGGCACTGGTGATATCCCAAAGCCCACATGGGGGGTAGCTCGGGCGTGCCGGTGAGCTGGGTATATCGCTCGGTAACCGTCGTTAGTTCCGGTCCATAAATGAAGTAATAGTTCATGGTACCACCGGCTGCTGAAAAACTGGTAGTGTTATCTTCTTTGGAATCGAAATCAAAAAACGAGCGATAGGTGTTATCCAGGAAAATGCCGTAAGCTTTGCCATCGGTCACGGCTGTATAAAAGGGGATGCTGCGGTACAAAGGATCATCGCCGCGCTCGTAGGCATAGGAATCGGTGTTCCAGTTCTCAAATTTATTACTGCGCAAATTTCCGTTGCTAACCTTATCGCCCAGACCAAAATAGGTAGTATCTTCTGGGGCCTCTTTGCTCACTTTCACTTCGGTGATTCCTTTCATCAGCGTATCGCGGCGCGAAAAGCCCTGCTTGTCTTTGCAGATCAACTGGCCTTCTGAATCCAGGAAATCAACCTTCATGTTTTCTCTGCTTATGCGACACTGCAGGGCAGACGTAGTGATGTAAAAATAGTTTTCACTTTTATTAAATAGATAATCGGCTCGGTCGGGGTTGAAGTTGGGATCAATGGCATAGGAAAAGTCAGTAGGTTGGTCGCCTTCGAACACATATTTAAGCTGAAAGATCTCGGGAGTATGTACCGTGATCCTGAGTTCGATCCCATTTTCAGATCGAAAGACCACTTGTTGGTTTTCACGTTGGTAAGAGGTAATCTTATCCGGTTGTCGCCGGTGGGTGATATCGGATTTTCGTTCAGTTTCTTCTACTGAAGTATTAGGATCCTGTTTTTGGGTTTCAGCCATTTGTGGGTGTGCCTGGATATTAAATTTACGACTCCCGAAAATATGAAAAGCGTGGCGTATTGCAACGTGGAACGACTGAGTTTTTTCGATGACAAAAGGGAACCACAGCTTTAACTTGTGACAAGACCTGTATTGGGTAATATTAATGAATGTAAAATTAAAATGTGAGCTGCGTGCCCAGTATAGCGGCTTGGTAGTTGGCTTGTGCTTCGGATCTGAAATCCTGGAGCTCAAGCATCAGTTGCAGATTGTCGGTCATGGTAAATCGTGCAAAAGCCATGGTTAGCTTATTAGTAATATCGGGAGCCGACCCGACGGGGCTAGACCCTTGCTGCTGCGAGCCTTCGCCGTAACTGGAACCCAAAATGATATCCCCAAAATTGTACGTTGCTTCCCCATACCATTGTGCGCCGTCAATGTTGGCCTGCTCGAGACCACTGCCGCCGGAAATGTTCAGCCCAATAAGTCCATCGGCGCCAATACTTTTGGTTTGGGAATAGGAGCCCTGCAGCACAAAATCACCAATATTTAGCTTTGAGCCCAGCTCCCATCCCGAGAAGTTATAGCTGTAATCTTGGACAACCACATTCACTTGTTGATACAAACCGCTGGCCCAGAACTCGGCCGATCCTGAATAAAAGTTGAAGAGGTAATTAGCCTGCCCCTCGATGCGGGGTGTGGCCGTTTCGATAGTAGCCGAACGGTTACCAGTGCCTCCGGGTTTTTCGGGATTGATGAGGCCTATTTTGAGTATAAAATCACCCATATCTGGAGTAGTATAGGTAATACGCGGATTAAAATTAGCATAGGTATAACCGGTACCAATTCGTCCCAGCGTGGCATTGGCGGCATCAGGGCCGCCAAATCGTCCCACCCCTAACCCACTACCGGCATCGGCTATTGAGGAGCTGTTAAAAATGCCGAAGCCCTTGCCCACATTAAAAGTACCAAAGTCACCCGCAATAATGATATCGGCAATTCGACTTTCGAAAAGCCCATCATTTTGGATACTGGATCCCTGCAGGTGATTATTGATCTGAAAAACCCCTGAAACGTTGATCCCGTTTTGGGTGGGAGCGTGCACGCTAAAAGTGATGTTGGCAGGATTAAATCCCGACATGATGCGAGTGGCTACCTGGTTTTCGTCGTTTGAGCTGTAGTTGTCGGTGTTCGAGGTGACCAGAAACACAGGGAAGGCACCGCTAACCTCGACATTCCAGCCGGTATCGGTGTTCAGAAGAACTTCCTGTGCCAGTGTTTGAATTGGAAATAATAGAGCAAATAGTATAGCTATAGTGGTGGCTGTTGTGGTGTAATTGTCCATAACAAAGAGAGATAAAAGTGAGAGTAGGGGGACCAAACCGGCATCCCCGTTGATAAGGGTTACCTTTTACTGGAGGAGCAGGTAGAGTCCCGCTGCACTAAGTGCCCCAATGATGGGGCCGACGACTGGTACCCAAGAGTAGGCCCAGTCGCTGTCACGTTTTCCTTCAATAGGGAGAAGAGCGTGCATAATGCGTGGACCCAGATCACGGGCCGGATTGATAGCATAGCCGGTGGGTCCACCCAGCGAGAGACCTATGCCGAGCACCACGAGACCTACAGGAAGGGCCGAGAGCGAACCGAGTCCAAAACCTACCTGCTTGCCTTGGATGGTGATAGTTTCAAGCATTTGGCCGTCGGAGTTTATGAAACCGGCACCGCTCAGGTAGAAGACGGCAAAGACCAGCACGATGGTGCCAATAGCCTCAGTCATCACATTGCTGGGATAGTTGCGGATGGCCGGTGCGGTACAGTGGACGGCTAGTTTAATATCCGGGTCGTCGGTTTTGCTAAAATGATCTTTGTATGCCAGCCATACCAGCAGGGCTCCAATTGCGGCACCAAGCATTTGGGCCATGATATAAAAGGGTACCTCGGCCCACTCGAATAGGCCGGCTCCCGCCAAGCCCACGGTTACGGCGGGATTGATGTGAGCACCGCTAAACTGACCGACCACAAACACGGCCACAAAAACGGCAATACCCCATCCCCAGGTGATAACAATCCAGCCGCTGTCATTGCCTTTGCTATTGGTTAATAAGACATTTGCTACAACACCATTGCCAAGTAGCATTAGAATTGCAGTACCGATTATTTCTGCGATATATGGTGACATGGTTTCAGATCTTTAGGGGTATTATTGTTGTATAAAGTGCTGCTTGTTGGGTTGTGGTCTTATGGGGCGCTGGTTTTTATGCTTCGAAAATGTATTCATCAGCGATGGCATTGTATTCTTTGATCTGCTCTTTCTGCCAAGCCTCGTCATGTCCGGCTTCTTCGGCCATCAGGCGGGCCACTTCGGGCGCCATTTCGATACTGGCCTTGGCATCAAGCAGCAGGGAACGGGTGCGCCGAGAAAGCACATCCTCAACCGTGATGGCCATTTCATTGCGGACGGCCCATATAACTTCGGCTTTGATGTACGGTAGCCGTTCGTGCAGCTTTTCGCCCAGTTCTGGGTTTTCTTCGATGATCTCTTCAATAGCGCCTTTGTCGGAGCCGTAGTAGTGCAGAGAGTCGTCGCGGTCCACATTTTTGAGCCAGCCATGAATGCGCAGGTCTTCGGTTACACAATCCTGCTCTTTGAGTCCGGCTACGGCCGCGGCCTTGTCAATAGTATCTTCGGCCATCTTGCGGTAGGTTGTCCATTTTCCGCCGGCGATGGTTACCAGGCCCGAAAGGGATACCAACAGGGTATGATCACGTGAGATCGAGGCGGTATCTTTACCTTCCCCTGTACTTACAAGCGGACGAAGTCCGGCAAATACACTTTTGATGTCGTCCCGAGTGGGATTACCGGTGAGGTATTTGGTAGCATGCTCGAGGATAAATTCGACTTCTTCCTCCAGAGCTACCGGCTCCAGCGAAGGTTCCTCGACGGGCGTATCGGTGGTACCGACCAAGATTTTATCGTGCCATGGCACGGCAAAAAGTACGCGTCCATCTTCGGTATGGGGCACCATGATGGCGCTGTCGCCGGGTAGAAAGTCCTTGTCGAGCATAATGTGGACGCCTTGGCTTGGAACGATAATATCCTGAGCATCAGAATCGTCCATCTCCAAAATATCGTCAGTAAAGACACCGGTGGCGTTAATGACCACGCGCCCATCCACATCGAATGTTTTACCGGTCAACTGGTCTTTAACAGTAACGCCGCTGATGGCTTCGTTGGTTTTGAGCAGGCCGGTAACCTTGGCATAGTTGATGGTGGAGGCGCCATTGTCCATGGCGGTTTGAGCTAGATTTATGGCCAGTCGGGAATCATCAAACTGTCCATCGTAGTAAATGACGCCCCCTTTCAGCCCCTCCGACTCAATAGTAGGCAGCTGCTCGAGGGTTTCTTCACGGGATAGATTTTTGGACTTACCAATACCCAGTTTCCCGGCCAGCATATCATACACTTTCATCCCGATGCCGTAAAAGGGACCTTCCCACCAATCGTAGTTGGGTACGATAAAGGATTGGTTTTTCACGAGATGCGGCGCATTCTGCATAAGGAGCCCGCGTTCGCGCAGTGCCTCAAGCACCAGCGATATGTTACCCTGTTGCAGATAGCGTACTCCGCCGTGCACCAGCTTGGTGGATCGGCTCGAGGTTCCCTTGGCAAAATCGTGCTGTTCCAACAGTAGGGTTTTATATCCCCGGGATGCGGAATCTACAGCAGCCCCGAGACCGGTGGCACCGCCGCCAATAATAATCACATCCCAAAAATTAGAGTTTGATTTGACCTCTTCGAGCATAGCAGATCTATTCGGTTTCATAGCAGTAAAAGTTGGTTTGTTGAAAAATTCGATTCAATTAGGATGGTTTGTTGTCTTTGGACCAGGCACCCACAGCATTAAGCGCGCGATTCCATCCGCCAAGGAGCTTGTCAACCTCTTTTGGGTCCATTTGGGGCTCAAAGCGATTGTCTTCGCGCCATTGTTCATTGATCTCTTCCTGGCTTTCCCAATAGCCAACAGCAAGGCCGGCCAGGTAGGCTGCGCCTAGTGCCGTTGTTTCCAGAATTTGGGGGCGAATAACCGGGGCATCAAGGATGTCGGACTGAAATTGCATTAGGAGATCATTTTCAGTGGCACCGCCGTCAACGCGTAGTTCGCGAATATCGATTCCAGAGTCGGCCTCCATCGCTTTGAGCACATCACGGGTTTGGTAAGCAATGGCCTCCAGAGCGGCGCGCGCAAAGTGACCGGAATTGGTTCCACGGGTCATCCCCACAATGGTTCCGCGCGCATGCTGATTCCAGTGCGGTGCGCCTAGACCGGCAAAGGCAGGTACGATGTACACCCCGTCGTTGTCGGGAACCGTTTTCGCGAGCGCTTCCACGATGACCGATTCTTTGATGAGTCCCAGCTCATCACGCAGCCACTGTACAATAGCTCCACCAATAAAAATACTGCCTTCAAGGGCATACTGAACTTTGCCGTCAATTTCCCAGGCGATGGTGGTCAGTAGGTTATTTTCTGATTTTATGGCTTTGTCTCCGGTATTCATAATCAGGAAACAGCCGGTGCCATAAGTGTTTTTGACCATCCCTGATTCGATGCATCGCTGACCAAAGAGCGCGGCCTGTTGGTCGCCGGCAATACCGCCGATGGGAATTTTGCTCGAGAAAATCGTGGTGCGCGTATGTCCATATACTTCGCTGGACTGCTTTACTTCGGGCAACAGCGATTTTGGGATATCCAACAGATCAATAATGTCATCATCCCACTGTCCCTCTTTGATATTATACAGCATGGTTCGAGAGGCATTGGTGGCATCGGTAACGTGGAGGTCACCACGTGTAAACTTCCAGACCAACCAGGTATCCATAGTGCCAAATGCGAGCTCCCCGTTTTCTGCGCGCTTGCGGACGCCCTCTACGTTGTCGAGAATCCACTTTATTTTTGTAGCCGAAAAGTAGGAGTCGATCATTAGGCCTGTTTTATCTTTGATCATTTCTAGGTGGCCGTCTTCTTTTAGCTGATCGCAAAACTCCGAGGTGCGTCGATCTTGCCAGACGATAGCATTATATACTGGGTTACCGGTCTCCCGATCCCAGATTAGAGTAGTCTCGCGCTGATTGGTGATGCCTATGCCGGCCAGGTTGTTGCCGTTCAGACCGGCTTTGGCAATGGCTTCGGCTACGGTACTGGCCTGGGTAGACCAGATTTCATTGCCGTCGTGTTCTACCCACCCGGCCTTAGGATAAATTTGTTGGAATTCAGCCTGGGCTTGGGACACGATGGATCCTTTACGGTCAAAAATAATGGCGCGGGAGCTGGTGGTGCCTTGGTCAAGAGCGAGGATATACTGATCGTACATGGGACAAGGAGGTTATTTGCGGTTGTTATGGCATCAACATGTTTTAATGTCTAGTTGTCTATACAACTTATATTTAAGTTTTGTAAACGCTTACAATTAAGCAAGAAATTTTTTAAGAATTGTGAATCATATCCAAATGCCTGCTAACAAATTGTTAGAAGAGCATTTAGCCTTATTGGCAATGCTTGCAATTGCAGGCGGTTAGTACAATGTAGATGCCTGCAACCGGAAAATTGTTCTAGCAGTGATCCAAAAAGGAAGTTCGGTAGCTGTTCGTGATCTACTGCAGTCCCTGTAAGCGTTGGTCGGTAATATCGAGTGGAAGGCCCGTTTCGGAGTGGGTACTGTCATAAGACATTGTGCGCGTTGTAAAGCTGATACGATCACTACGATATACATCTTCAGAATATTGAAAGTAATCACCGCTTTTGGTTTGAATAAGACGTTTGAGCAGCAGAAGCGGTGTACCTACAGGGATATTAAGCATATCTTGTTCAGCTTCTCCGGCATTGATGGCTTCTATGCTTTGGGTCGCTTCGCCCAGCTGAGTATCAGTATGTTTATAGAGCAGCTGATAAATAGAGTTGGTCTCCAGGTCTTTATCATAGATGGGTTCAAAAAGAGTAAAATTAAAGTAAGAACGTTCGATAATCAGCGGCAAATTATCGCCATAGCGCACACGGATGATAAACACCAATTTGTCGCCGTCACTAAGATTCATCTTTTCTTTGAGCTCTTCCGGTGCGGTAATGATCTCTTTGTGAAGAACTTTGGCATCCGGCTCAATATTGTTGCGTTTCATCAACTCGCTAAAGCCAATGAGCTTATCAGAATTTTGTTTAATTTTTTTGTAAGTGACGAAGGTCCCTTTGCCCTGCTCGCGAACGAGGTATCCCTGATCGATAAGCATTTTTACTGCTTCTCGGACGGTGCCGCGACTAACATCAAACTGATCAACAAGTTCGGTGTCACTGGGAAAACGATCATTCTCCTCATATTCCCCCGACCGGATGCGATCAAGCAGCCTTTCATAAATCTGGTAGTATTTGGGACTATTAGGAGAAAATGAACTCATGAAATCGTGGCTCTTCTAGCAATTATTTCGTTGGTAATTGACAATTCTTGGCTGACTTTCTCTAAAGATCAGTAACTATAACATAAAATTATTTCCTTACTCATCATAGGATAACGTGATTGTATTTTTAAAAGAACAAATAAATTAGGCGTCAGATCATATCTGAGTAGGATTTAGGAACCAGATCATCATCTGTAATATCGAATAAATCAATATAATACTGGCACTGTTCCTGCAGTGCCTTTTCTCCAATAGATCCATCTTCGTCGATGGCTTCGATTTCGACAAAATTACCCAGCTCTTCCACCTCATCTATGTGAAATTTTACGTTATCGATAAAATAGATTTCTCGCACCTTATCAACCACAATTTTAACCTTCAGGGCATTGGTAAGTAGAGCGTGCAGTTGATCGGGATGCTCCGCCGGGACCAAATTTATGGATGAGGTCTTGGGACCGGACTGATTATCGCGTTGATAAAAAATGAGGTTGTTTTCAATAGTACCCTGTCGCAGTTTCAGCCGCCCCCTGGGTACCTCGAAGTAAGTGTCAACTTGGTGATCCGTGCCTTTGAAATCCGCATCGTGATTGTTCAAAATAGAACGGATGCGGTCGGGATTGTCGCATCTTGCTTTGATCTCGATGTTGAGAATACTCATGGGAGGGTTAATTAGCGACGGTTTTTAAGTTAAAAGATTGTTTAATAAATAATCAGCGGTAGTTATGCAATAGGAGCGACATCATCATTTTCTACGCCTGCCCAATGCAGATACTGCTTCCGCACTTCAGCGATATGTTCCTCGAGATTTTCGAGTGTCCAATCCGAGAGGTCAATGGGCTCGTGAATGTGTGCGGTCAGGACTCCTGACTTGGTGATAAGCGTGCCGCCTTTGCTGAGTTTGCGGTTACCCTCGAAATAGATTGGAACAATAGGGTAGCCGAGGTCCATGGCCATCCTGAAGGGTCCTTTTTTGAATGGACCAATAATGCCGGGATGTTTTCGCGATCCTTCGGGTGCCATCATGATGGACAATTCATCTCTTTTGATACGCCGGTAGGTTTTTTTGAGCGTTTCAATAGCCTCCTCAGATTTTTCGCGCTTGATGAAAATTTGCCCCGTCAGTCGTCCCAGCAGCAGAAAAATAGGATTGTATTGGAATTCCCATTTGGCGACAAAGCGAACCTTTGGCAGTCCAAGAGCAAGCAACGTTAGTACATCCAACGTGGAACTGTGATTAATGATAAAGACAGCCGGATTCTGAATCTCATCGGCATGTTTTTGGATATCAAAAGAGATACCGCTCATCCACATTACAGGTCGCACCATCAGTGGAGCAATCTTTTCGATAACGAAGTTAGATGCTTTTCCAAAAGAAACCAGGAGCAGGAAAAGGATAACAGGAGTTGCCACCAGGAAAATCAGAAAAAACAGAGTAATTGCAAGAATACTTCGCAGGTATTCCCTGAAGCCGAATTGAGCTGTTGCCATAAAAACTGATCCAAATCAAATTTCCGCATAAATATACCAAAATCCTCGCTGAATGATAGTACCGGGGTTATTTGATTTGATGCGCTGTTTTAGACAGATTGGAGTGACCTTTTGAACGCTTAAAATGCCGTGTATGACTAATACAGATACTCTCTCGGAATCTTCAATTTCCAAAGGTAACTGGATCAACCTTGGTATTACCCTTGTGGTGTTGGTTTTAGGGCTTATTTTTGCCGGGGATCTTCCTAAACAAGGTGAACACTATGGATTTTGGTCGGTGTTACCTCCGTTTGTAGCTATTATATTGGCGTTTTGGACCCAAGAAGTTATTAGTTCCTTATTTGTGGGTATCACCTTGGGCGGATTTATTTCAGGTAATATCAATATTGTGGATGCCTACCTGATTCCCTCGATTGGAACCGAAGATTTTGCCTTGATATTGTTGGTTTATCTTTGGTCACTGGGCGGACTTATCGGTATTTGGACGCGCACCGGTGGTGCAGAAAAATTTGCAGCCTGGGCCAGCGAGAAGATTGTTCGAGGCAAACGAAGCGCCAAGTTTTTTACCTGGATGATGGGATTGGTTTTTCACCAGGGAGGTACCATCAGTACCGTATTGACCGGTGCCACGGTTCGACCTATTTCTGATGAATATGACGTCTCCCATGAGGAGCTTTCCTACATGGTGGATTCTACGGCATCCCCTGCAGCTACAATAATACCTTTTAATGTGTGGCCTTTTTATATTGCCGGATTGGTGGTGGGCACGATTCCACTATTTGAGACAAGTCAACAGGCTGTGAACTTTTTCTTCCAGGCGGTTCCCTTCAACTTTTATGGCATTATCGCGTTGTTGATGACACTGCTTTTTGCCTGGGAACTGCTTCCGTGGATTCCAGGAAAAAAGATGCGTAAGGCCATTAGCCGTGCCCGCGAAACCGGCAAGCTTGATCGGGATGATGCCGACCCGATGTCATCTTCTGAACTCACGGAGATGAAAATCCCCGATGATTATAGTTCAGGCCTGGTTGATTTCTTTGGACCTATTGGCACGCTGCTTGGGGTGGCCATTATTCCTTATGGATACACCGCTTACATCATGGGTAATACCGAAGATCCCACGCTGCTTGTGGCTGAGGCTTTTGTACTGGCAGTACTCACAGGCATCTTTATTGCCCTTTCGAAGGGGATGGAGCTTAAAACCGTGATGGAAGGCTTTGTAGATGGTTGTAAAGGGGTAACTATTGGAGCCATTATTTTGGCTTTGGCCGTCACCCTCAAGGGGGTTGCCGAGTCAGTGGGCACCGCCGAATTTGTAGTTGAGCTGGTAGGTGGTGCTATTACCCCGGTCTTTTTACCGGCTATCTTAATGGGATTATGTATGATTATCGCTTTTGCGGCAGGGACATCATGGGGAACTTACGCAGTTGTATTTCCGGTGGCAATGCCACTTGCATGGGCGGTATTGCCGGATGAGTTTTTCATCACGCTCTGCTTTGGCGCCGTGGTGGGCGGAAGCGTGTTTGGGGATCAATGTTCGCCCATTTCCGATACGACCATTCTTTCTTCGCTTTCTACCGGTTGCGATTTAATGGATCATGTAAAAACGCAGATTCCGCTGGCTCTTACCGCCGCGGGACTTGGAGCAGTCTTGTACACGTTGCTCGTTGCGCTGTTTGTGTGATGATTCTTTTTGTAGAAGCATAAAACCCTGAAGGCTTCAAGACCTTCAGGGTTTTTATTTGAATTGTAATAAGACAATTTTTGTCTGATGACTGGACTTCTCATCTGACAAATTGAAAGTTACTTATCTTTGGCTTGATGGTTAGATTTGTCGTCGAATGAGTGAAAAGTACTACATTCCATCAGATCATAGTGTCAGTAATTGATGAGGTCTTTTAATCCTTAAGCTCTGAGGTGCAATGTGGACAACGAGTAGCTTTTACGGGTATATCCGAAAAACAGTATGCGCACTTTTTTATTGATGGGGTAACCGGTTCGGGTTTCTCCTCGGGTTGTTTGAGTCTGTTGATGTACCGGATCAGGATAAATACGGCAAAAGCTACAATTACAAAGCTGATCAGCGTATTCAGAAAAACACCATAACTCAAAGTGACAGCCCCGGCTTCTTTTGCGGCAGCTATAGTTGCATAGGGCGGCGGTATGGATCCGTCTTTAAGTACAATAAAGAAATCAGAAAAGTCGACCCCACCCATCAGGAGGCCCAGTGGCGGCATTAATATATCTTTAACCAGCGATTGTACAACGCTCGTAAATGCTGCTCCAATGATAATACCTACGGCCATATCCACGACATTACCTTTGACCGCAAACTCTTTAAATTCTTTCAGCATCTCACTATCTCTCTAAGGTTATTGTTCTGAGTATATGAAAACAGTCATATAGAAGATTACTAAACTCCAGACTAAAAAACTATATGACTATTTACGAAATGCCTGGGATAGACTACCGAAGAAATGTTAATCAAAGGATAGGTCAATTAGTCTTGCGGGATAATAGCTGAGATATGTTCAAAGTTAAGATACACTTCTTCCATCTCCTGCCCATCGGCTCCCTTGACCTCAACTTTGTCTAACACATCATTGAGTTCGATGGTTTCAGCCTCGATAGTTGCTGTCACTCCGCTTTCAAAAATGATCTTATATTCTGTCATTGTACCCTAATCCCTAGTTCATAGTGATGCTTACTCTTCCTCAGAACTACCGGTTACCTCTTTATCTTTCGGTTTTTCCTCGGCTTGTTCTTCGTTGCTAGATGGGTCTTCATTTTGTTGATCTTCAACAGTGCCGTTAAGCCACTCCATTACTTTCTTACCGGACACTTCTTCGTGTTCAAGCAGCTCTTCCGCTAGTTTGTCGAGCACTTCGCGGTGTTCCTTGATGGTTGAGAGTGCACGATCAAATGCTTCTGTAAGGATGCGTTGTACTTCCTCGTCAATTTCGCGGGCCGTGCTGTCGCTGTAGTCGCGCTGGTTGCCCATCTGTTCTCCAAGGAATACCTGTTCGCGATCTCCGCCAAAAGCAATATTGTTGAACTTTTCGCTCATGCCCCAGTCTAGCACCATCTTACGGGCTAGTTTGGTGATTTGTTTGAGGTCGTTTTCAGCGCCGCTGGTAGCGGTGTCAAAAATGAGGTTTTCTGCAGCGCGACCGCCCATCATCACAGCCATGCGGTCGAGCATGTATCTTTTTTCATATAGATACTTCTCATTTTCTGGTAGCTGCATGGTAACGCCCATCGCCTGTCCCCGTGGTATCACCGTAACTTTGTGGATGGGATCTGAATTAGGCAGGGTAGCAGCTACGATAGCATGCCCAGCCTCATGGAAAGCCAGCATTTTTCTTTCACGATCGGTCAAACGCATGCCTTCGCGCTTAAGCCCCATCATGACCTTGTCACGGGCCTGATCAATATCTTGCTGTTCAATTGCCTTTCGCTCGTAACGAGCCGCAATAAGTGCAGCTTCATTTAGCAGATTTTGGAGGTCTGCGCCGCTGAAACCGGGTGTTGAGCGTGCAATTTCATCCAGATCTACTTTATCAGATAGCTTCTTATTCTTTGCATGGATTTCGAGAATCTGTTCACGGTGCTCTTGCGTAGGTAAGTGTACCGTAATCTGTCGATCAAAACGACCGGGACGCAGCAACGCCTTGTCCAGAATATCGGGACGGTTGGTCGCGCCCATTACAACAACGCCTTCATTGGGTTCAAAACCGTCGAGTTCTGAAAGCAACTGATTGAGCGTTTGTTCGCGTTCGTCATGTCCGCCACCGAGTCCGGCACCACGCTTGCGTCCGATGGAGTCAATTTCATCTATAAATATGATGGCAGGTGCCTTTTCTTTTGCTTTATCAAACATATCACGGACGCGCTTGGCTCCTACACCCACAAACATTTCCATAAAGTCGGAACCGGTAATGGTGAAATAGGGGACCCCTGCTTCGCCGGCCACAGCACGTGCGAGCAATGTCTTACCTGTGCCGGGAGGTCCAACCATCAATAGTCCTTTCGGGATTTCTCCACCCAGCGAATCAAATTTATCGGGATTTTTTAGGAAGCTGATGATTTCTTGTAGCTCGGTTTTGGCACCTTCGAGTCCGGCTACGTCGTCAAAAGTGGTATCTACTTTCTCAGCATCTTGCAGCTTGGCCTTGCTTTCGCCAATCTTGAACATGTTCTGTCCCTGCATACGCATCTGCCGGAAAAACTGTACCCCAATCATAATCAGGAAGGCTAGTGGAAGTCCCCAGAGCAGTACGGTCCACCAGTCAAAAGTACTTTTGGGCCGTGTTTGTACCTGCACGTTATGTTCTTCGAGCATACTCATCAGCTTGTCGTCGCCGAATGAGGGCAGGTAAGTATTAAATTGCCCATACTGGGTGGTATCGTTTCCGGAGCTTTTCAGAGCCGTTTTTTGCTTCAGCTGACCCTTTATCAGTTCTCCGCGGATAGTCACTTTTTGAACATTGCCCTGCTTGATTTGTTGACGAAATTCGCTGTAGTCAATCGTCGGAGGGCCGCCAAAAAGTCCGCCGCCTTGGGAGCTGAAGAGCCAAAAGCCGAGCAGAGCAGCAATCACAATCCAATAAAAGGTGTACTGATGTTTGCCGCCGGGACCTTTTAGCCCTTTCTTTTTGGATGAGTTATCGTTGTCGGTTTGTTGCTTCTTATTCTCGGGCATAAAATAGTATTAGGTGAAGTCAACTAAAGTTGGTATAAATATGTATCACATTCAACGAAAGTTAAAAGGAATAATTCCATTTTTCGCTGTGCGATTATACGAAAAAAGCCTCTGAGGCTATCAACCGCCAGAGGCTTGAGAGAGAGATTCTATGCTTCATTGTGAGTCGGGAGGGGATCGAACCCTCGACCCACGGCTTAAAAGGCCGTTGCTCTACCATCTGAGCTACCGACTCTCCTGTCAAAAACAGATTCCAAATATACAGGTTTACCGGGACTAATTTCAAGGAAAAATCCACTTAAATTTTAATTCGTTAATTTCTTAGTATTCAAGCGGTTTAAGGAGTTATGCTTGCCATGGTGAGAACTCTTATTTTCAAATAAATATTAATCCCAAAAGATAACCTTTTTGCAGACTGAATTCCTGAAAGATCAGCTTGTTCATCCCATTCGTATCCCAACGCCTTTTGCTGTGGGTGATGTATTTAGTTACTTGATTACTGATGATAAAATTGTGCTCGTGGATGCCGGACAATACACCGAGGAGGCTTTTGAAGTGCTTGATGATCGTTTTCATGAGCATGGGTTGAGCCTGGAAGATCTGGATGAGATTTGGCTCACTCATGGTCATCCCGACCATTTTGGACAGGCTGCTCGGCTGGCAGATCGTGCGGATGCAATAGTATTTGGCCATCCCAAAGAACGCGCGAATTTTGCCGGTAATGATGACGGCGACCTATTCGAAGACTTCTTTCAGAAGCATAATATTCCGTCAAAGTTTACCAGCAAGATGGTTGAACAGCTCGACTGGTTGCAGCAGTTTCAACTGCCGATAGAGCCAGAATGGGTTAACGAAGGCGATGAACTAACAAGTGGTGCCATGACAGCCACGGTTCAGCACACACCGGGCCACGCGCCGGGGCATGTGGTGTTCAATACGAACCGGGATATGATGTTTGGCGGCGATCTGCTGCTGGCGCACATTAGCACGAATGCCCTTATCAATTTTGATCCAGACACGGGCAACCGTAACAAGAGTTTGTTGCAATATCGCCGGTCACTGCAATGGATGCGAAAGCAGCAGGGTATCGTGCTTCCGGGACACGACGAAATTATTGAGAAGGCCTCCGAAGTGGCCGACCATCACCTGGAAGAACATGACAAACGCTATCAAAAGATTCGCCAGTTACTGCAAGAACCCATGAGCCTGATGGAGCTATCCTACAACATGTTCCCCGATGCTATTAAGGAGGGAGCTATCTTTCTGGTGCTGTCGGAAGTGCTGGGCTACTTGGATTGGGGGATTGAAGAGGGCACAATTTATTTGGACGAATCACAAATGATTTACCGGGTGGCTTGATCTTGGAATATGGCTAATTATGATTTAGGAATTAAAAATGAAAAATTACAAACTTGGTTTGACAATGCGAGTCTTGACCTCCAGCTTGTAACTGACAACTGACAACTGACAACTGACAACTGACAACTGCTATGGCTACTATCTTTACTAAAATTATCGAGGGCGAAATTCCCTGCCACAAAGTAGCGGAGACCGATGACCACATCGCTTTTTTGGATATCAATCCTATTTCTGAGGGGCATACGCTTGTGGTTCCCAAAAAAGAAATCGACTACTTTTTTGACTTGCCGGATGAACTGATGCAAAGCACAATGGAGATATCTCGAACTATTGCTCATGCCATTGACGAGGCGTTGAATCCACTGCGGACTGGGGTTATCGTTCAGGGACTGGAAGTGCCACATGCACACGTGCATCTGATCCCATTATATAAGACGAACCAGGTGATGGCATTGGGGCACAATGTATCCGTTAGCGAGGAGCGCATGGCAGAGCTGAAAGAGCAAATTAGTGCACAGGTGGAACTATGAAATTATCGATTCTCAACGGCCCAAACCTGAACATGCTGGGTAAACGTGATCCGGAGCAGTACGGAACTGAGACGCTTGAAGATATTGAGAATTTGCTTATTGATACCTTCGCTGATCACGAGATGGTATTTTTTCAAAGCAATCTCGAAGGTGAGCTTATCGAAGCCATTCAGTCACTGTTGGAAAGTGATGTTGACGGCGTCATCGTCAATTTCGGAGGGTATTCGCATAGCTCGGTAGCTCTCCGCGATGCGCTGGATTTGATCGAGCTGCCTATTGTGGAGGTGCACCTTTCGAACATTCATGCCCGTGAAGAATTTCGCGAGCGTACGCTTACCGGGGCCGTCGCCGATGGTATCATCACCGGTTTTGGGAAACAAAGTTATGTGCTCGGGGTACATGCTCTTGAGAAACTTGTCGAGGAAAACTAACATTTGTCATTTCGACCAGCGGGAGAAATCTTTGTTTGTAGAATTCCCATCAAGGTAAATTGAACTTTTCCATTTGAAGAAATTACGCGAACTCTTTTCCGATACCCTTGTTTACGGCATCAGCAATGTGCTGGCGCGGTTTATCGGCTACCTGTTGGTGCCTCTGCACACCGGTGCCTTCGTGCCTTCGCAGTATGGGGTAGTGAGTCTCGTATATGCCGGGCTGGCATTCCTTAATGTCATTTTCACCTTTGGGATGGAGTCGGCTTACCTGCGGTACGCCAAAGACCGCGAGGAGGCTCCCAATGTGTTCAAAACCATTCAGTTGGGACTGGGAGGGCTCTCCACTTTTCTGGTGATTCTACTCTATTTTCTGGCCCCGGTGCTAATGCCCACCATGAACCTGGAGTCAACGGGTAACCAAAGCCTGTACTGGATGATGTTAGGCATCCTTTGGTTCGATGCGATGGCGATTGTGCCCTTTGCCGAGCTGCGGCTGGTACGGAGGCAGTGGTTGTTTGCAGCTTACAAAACTGGAAATATCCTGGTTAATGTAGGATTGCAGTTTTATCTTATTTTGTGGCGCGGTTGGGGTATCGAGTCGGTATTTTTTGCAAGCCTGGTCGCATCGGTGCTTACTGCTTTGCTTATCTGGATTGCAACTGCCCCCATGTTTAGCGGATCCTGGGATATGCCCACGCTTCGCAAGACACTTCGTTTTGGGATACCGTTTATCCCAGCGGGCCTGGGGTTTGTGATCAACGAAATGCTCGACCGATTTTTTCTTGGTAATTACATGTCGCAAGCCACAGTAGCTCAGCTCTATGGTCCCGATATGACGCCCGACGATGCCGTGGGAGTTTACAGCGCATGTTATAAACTGTCGGTGTTTATGCTGCTGCTGGTTCAGATGTTTCGGATGGCATGGCAGCCGTTCTTTTTACGTCATGCTGATGATTCCGAAGCTCCAAAATTGTACCGCGATGTGTTTCTCTACTTCAATGGAGTGGCGGGCCTTTGTTTTTTGGTTGTAGCTCTTTTTGCAGAGCAGATTGTCCAGATTAAAGTGCCAATATTGGGTGCTTACTTGGTGGGGCAGGAGTATTGGATGGGGCTCAATATAGTACCAATCCTGCTGGGAGCATACTGGTTCCACGGGTGGTACATGAATTTTTCAGCCGGTATTTTTATCGAAGAAGAAACCAAGGTGTTGCCTGTCATTACGCTCATTGGCGCGGGCGTTACGGTGATAGCCAATCTCTTGCTGATTCCACATTTCGGTATGATGGGGTCAGCTACTGCCACGCTTATCAGTTATGGGCTAATGGCTATGCTCTTGTACTACAAAAGTGTGCAGGTGTATAGCGTCGATTACCAACTTTTTCGTACCTTTCTGATGATGGTAATTGCGGCCGCTTGTCTCTATCTCGTACCCTATGCAACTGAATGGCTCGATTCGGAATGGACGGGTCGTTTCCTGATGTTATCGTTAGGGAGTGCAGGGATAATAGTGCTCGTTATTCCTAATTATTTGAGAAGTCGATAAACGGTTTCTCACATCTTGTTTTATTATTTCAGTGAGAAATCTCCTGCACCTAAAACTATTGTTAAAACAATTAGAAATTATTGAGAGACAGTATTATGGAAGCGAAAGTTGGTATTTATGTAGATGCGGTAAATGTAACGATGAATGGCGGCTTTGGACTTCGATATGATGTGTTGCGAAAATTTGCCTGCCGCGACGGTTCCATCCCTTCCCGGATGAATGTATATCTGGCTTATGATGAGCGGCGTGCCGAGGAGGACAAGGACTATCGCAACAAAACAGCCCGTTTTAGTGAAGTGCTCCGCGACTTTGAGTACAAGGTGATTGAAAAGCCTCTGCAGTACTACAGGGATGAAGAGACTGATGAGACGATCACCAAGTCCACGGTGGATATGGATATGGCAGTGGATATGATTATGCAGGCTGATAATCTGGACAAGATCGTACTGCTTACCAGCAATGGAAGCTATGTGAGTGTAGTCAATGCCATTCAAAAGAAGGGAACACGCGTGGAGCTGATCGGCTTCGATAACATGTCGAGCAAGCTTAAAAAAGAGGCGGATCTATATATTTCAGGTTATCTGATTCCAGGATTGCTTCCCATTGAATCCCCCTACGCTTGGGGTAAGACCGGTTCGCGCGTACGGGGGGTGTGTTATGATTTCTCTCACAATGATGGCTATGGCTTTCTGCGATTTCTCGTTCAGATGAATGAGAATCTCTGGATTACCGATTCTCGTTTTGATGAGTCACCCTACAACACAGTATTTGCCCATATATCGCAATTCGAAGACAACTTTGATACCAGCTATCTGCCCAGCCGGGACCTCATCTTTGAGTTTGATCTGGTAGAAAATGAAAAAGGGCTGGTTGCCGAGGATATTATACTAGTCTCTGCGCCCTAAGAACTTATCCGAGTTCTGAATTTGAAGTAAAATTATGGCTGCGTAGATAGGCTTGGTTAAAGATCTGTAAATAATATTTCTTTCATAAGAAAAAGGGACTTCGCTATGGTCGGCGAAGTCCCTTTTTAAAATGCAAGTAGTGAAGAAGCCTTACGTCTTCAATTTATTGCGATTTATTTGTCCATCAGCTGACGGAACTCACTTAGAACAGAGTGAACATGGTCGGCTGACTCATCTAAAAGTTGTTGTTCTTCGTCGTTTAAGTCAACTTCAATTATTTCTTTGATGCCGCCTTCGCCTAACTTAACGGGAACGCCGAGAAACAGGTCCTCTTGGCCATATTCGCCGTTTAAGTGCGCGGCGCATGGGAAGACACGGTTTTGGTCGAGTACGATTGCTTCGACCATCTGTGCGGCTGCAGCGCCTGGAGCATACCATCCGGAAGTTCCCATCATATTAACGAGTTCACCGCCGCCGCCTTTCGTACGTTCGACGATTTCTTCGAGCTTGTCTTCATCAATAAATTGGGTGATAGGCATTCCGCAAACCGTGGTAAAGCGTGGCAGTGGTACCATGGTATCGCCGTGTCCGCCAAGCAAGAGTGCTTGAATATCTTTCGGAGAAACGCCAATTTCTTCAGCAAGGAAGGAGCGGTAACGAGCCGTATCCAAAATGCCGGCCATACCCATTACACGGCTGGAGTCGAAGCCACTGGTTTCGAGGGCAACTTGTGCCATGACATCCAGCGGGTTAGAGACGATAATCAGAATAGTGTTGGGAGAATGTTCGACAAGCTTTTTAACAACACCCTGGACAATATTGGCATTGGTTTCGAGCAGGTCGTCGCGGCTCATGCCCGGTTTACGTGGCACACCTGCCGTAATAACGCAAACATCCGAACCGGCGGTATCTTCATAATCGACGGTTCCGGTCAGCTTGGTATCAAATTGATGGATAGGCGACGACTCCCATTGGTCGAGGGCACGTCCTTTGGAGGGATAAATTTTATCGCCGTTTTTTTCTTGCACGATATCGACCATGACAACCTCTTTGGCAAAATCGCGCTGTGCTACTGCCAGAGATACCGTTGAACCGACATTCCCGCCGGCACCGACTACTGTTACTTTCATGAGACTAATAGTTTTTGAGGTTAAAAATTTAAGAGTAAAAGATACTATTTTATGAGCTGAATATCAGGGGCTCACCGTGGTGGTGTTCGACGTGGTTAAGTTTTTAAGTTAGAACTTTAACACGTTAAAACTACAACACATTAACACTATAACACATTAAGAACGTTGCCGCGAATCCATCCCCCACATCAACTTTTGTCGCAAGGTGTCAAAATAACTCTGGTTGGGTAGCTCAATCAGGTCAATCGTAAAATTCGAGCGCTTGATGGTTACCTCAAAAGGATAGGAATCAATCTCTTTGATTTGTCCGTCGTATGAAAAAAGCACCTCGTGGTCCTGCTCTTCTACAGTTACCTGCAAATTTTTATCAGAAGGTAAGACAAGCGGACGTGTTGTTAGTGTATGGGGATTAATCGGAGTGACTACCATCACGTTGGTGTTGGGCATCACAATGGGTCCGCCGGAGGAAAGATTATAAGCGGTAGAGCCTGTAGGCGATGCCACGATCAATCCGTCTGCCCAGTAGTTATTAATGAACATGTCATTGTATTCAGCACTCACGTTCACCATGGAGGTGGAATCGCGCTTGGAAAACAGGAACTCATTGAGCGCGTGATAAATCTTTCCCTGGTTATCTTCAGCCTCCAGTAGATACCGTTTCTCAATCCGGTAGTTTTCTTCCAGTAGATATTCCAAAGCTTGGTGCAGATTTTCTTTCTGAGTATAAGCCATAAAACCAAGCCGCCCTGTGTTGACGCCCAGAATCGGTTTTTGGATGCTTTTCATCAGCCGAGCGGTGTACAGCATAGTGCCATCGCCGCCCATGGCAATGATAATATCGGCCTGATCGATGGCTTCGCGCTCATGCTCAACTACTTTGGCCGAGGGATGCTCTTCGCCCCGGTACAGTTCCTGTAGTTCAGAGCTGAACAGTACCTGCACTTCATGATCGTCCGACCAGGTAAGCAGATCCACAAAGGGATCCCGAACCGAATACTTTTGCGGATTTGCGATAATAGCAAACTTCATCGTCTCCAAACCTAATTCAAGCGTTCCGCTGCCGGCAGTGTTACGCCTCTGAGGTCGAGCCACCACGGATAGTGATTAAAGTTGAGCCCCCTGATTTCTGAACGCAACAGCGCTGCCTGTTTGACGTGGAACCGGAACAAGTCCTTATAAGTGTTCCACCGGGCATCCGGAATAAGAGGATAGTTGGCTGTAAATAGCAATCCGGTATTACGTGATGGGGCCTGTATCTTGATCATCTGCAAACTTGTGTTATAGTTACTCAATTGTTGGGAGAGTTGGCCAAGGTAGGTACGCACAAAGGGATTTTGCGAAAAGGTAGCGTAAATTTGTCCACCTAGGTTCGATGTGTCGATGGTTGTCGTGTCAGCAATGTCAGCTGTAACAATGTTTCCCGGAAAGCCGCTAACGTATGATGAGTCTGATCTAGCCAAGGTTGAAATAGTCTGGGCCGTAGCGGATGATAAGTTTGCCTCCGGATTAAAGCGCAAGACAAACTCGGTGCCTCCATTGGTAACCTGCAATTTGTAGCGATCCTGATACGAAGCTTTAAGCCGCCTGTTGGGTTCGGCGAGGTTTTTGAGCAACTGGGGTCCGAGCTGGGGCAACAGGTAAATATCGTTGGTACCCATGGCACGAAAGAGTGCAGATTCGGAGTGGTTAGTAATGATATCCACCCGATTTAAGTTGATGTCGGAAGCGTTATAATAATTCTGGAATTTGGAAAAGATGAGGGTAGAATCAGCCGAGCGCGAGGAGAAATTAAACGGTCCGGTACCGACGGGGGAAAATGAATTGAGGGATTGTCCCACCGCTTCGCGTGGATAAATAACAGCCAGCGGGGTGGCAAGCTTTTTCAGGAACTGCGCATCGGGAGCGTTAAGCTCAAAAACAACGGTCGTGTCATTAGGCGTTTTGATACCGGAGATGCCCTTCAGGTTACGGTCAGCCGGATTATAAACTTCACGTTGCTCCTGGTAATAGGAATTGAATCCTTTGATATCCATAAACATATGGGCCGCTTTGGGTGGAACCCCGCCATGGGCCATCCGTTCGAATACATATTTTACGTCACTGGCAGCGAGTTTACGTCCGGTACCGGTGCTAAAGATGTCACTGTCGTGATAAAAAATGTCAGGCCGGAGGTGAAAGGTGTATTCCAGCGAATCGTTTCGCACATCCCAATTCTTGGCTAAGCCCGGAACAACCGAGCCATTGCTATCCAGCCGTACAAGGCCTTCATAGACCAATTGCACAGCCCGCATTGCCGATGCGTTATCAACAAAAAGGGGATCCAACGTAGAAATTGAGTTATATTCGCCAATAAGGAGCTGCCGAAAACTAGCCTCATTTTTTGAAGTATCTGTTGCAGTCGTGTCGTTTGACGGAGCTACCGATGGGCTTTGGTTCACAACGATGGTTTCAGGCTGTTTGCATCCTGCAAACAGGACCAGCACTGCTGCCAGCGCCAGTAGTTTATGTTGATCTACTAATGATTTCATAGGTACAATATTGATTAATAGTGATTAGCTGTCTTGGGATTGATTTTCTTTTCCTTTCAATCCTTTGATTCCCTGTACAGCCTTCTCGTCAAGTAAATTCGTCTCATATGACCGAATTCGTCCCATTTTTTTGCGATTTTTTTTCAGAGCGATCTCGATTAGTTTGAGCATTAATTCCCGCATATTCATTCCGCTTTCCTCCCACAGGTAAAAGGAAAACGAGCCCGGGATGGTGTTAATTTCATTGAAATAAAGTTCGTTGGTCTCGGAGTTTAGCAGAAAGTCGAGCCGAGCTACCCCACTGGCACGGAATAATTTAAATATTTGTGCAGATAATGACCGGATTTTTTTTGTCAGCTCATCGGAAATTTCAGCGGGAATAATGCGATCAGCCGAAGCCATGCCTTTTGACCCGTCTCCATCAGACTGGTATTTATCCTCAAAAGAAAGCGTCTCTTCTTGTCCGAGCGGCTGTTCACAGACACTCGTCTGCAAATCATCAGCAGTGCCCAGCACCGAGCAGTTAATTTCTGTTAATGGCGATACCGCTTTTTCGACCATCAGATTTTCATCATACCGGAAGCCACTTTCAATAGCCTCGATCAACTCATCTTGGTTAGTGGCTCTGGCCACACCAATGCTACTGCCCAGCGTTACTGGTTTGAGTACCACGGGATATCCTAACTGATCAGCCAGTGTTAGTATACTTTTCTGGTCCTGTTCCCACTCACTCTCAAAAAAGTCGTACCCATCAACAACCGGGATATCGTGTGTCCGGCAGATGTCCTTGGCTTTTACTTTGTCCATCCCCAGGCTGGAGGCAAAGACGCCACTGCCCGCAAAGGGAATGTTATACATCTCGCAGGTGCCCTGGAAGGCACCGTTTTCGCCTTCTGAACCATGGAAGGCCGGGATTACAGCGTGGATGGAATAGCTCTCAGGTGAACTGAAAAATCCTTTCTTTTCGGTTTCGAGCAGAATGGGTTTACCCAAGTCATCATGCGAAAAAGTACAGGGCGTTGCCTGTTCTTTCAAAACATCCAGGTTTTGAAAGTTCTCGATCTCCTGCAGTGGTTCGCCAGTCAGCCAGCGACCTGATTTGGTGATATACAGCGGAACTAGATCATAGTTGGAATCTTTCAGCGAGGCGATAACCTGCATGGCCGAAAGGACCGACACTTCGTGTTCAGGAGATGTCCCACCAAATGCCACAACAATGTTACTAGAGCTCATAGAATAGTTTCTGATTGGATGCTATTTGAAACTATATGATAAGAAAAGATCACCTCAGATGTGACATAAATGATAGGCGGGCAACGAAATAGGTTAGGATAGATCTGGTTAGATGATCCAATCTCGTTACGAAATTGAGCTTCGTAACGAGATTGGGAGAGGCGATCAATAAAAGAAGATCAGGAATCGTTTTGTTGCGCCATATAATACAGCTGCATCACGCGTAATTCATTGTACCCCACGGACTTATCCAGCTCGGTATATACCTTGCGAAGCATGTGTGTAGGTACTTCGTCCATGATTTCCAGCACCTCTTGGCGCTTGCGGGTGGAGAGCGATGAGGCTTCGACGATACCCTCAGGACGCAGTTCGTTACCTTCTTTCAGGTATGTTTTCAGGTGATTGATGATGGTTACGTTTTTGACGCCGTACTGCTCAGCAAGATGGTCAATTGATTTGCCGTCGTTATAGGCCCGGCCGATGCGTTCAAACTTTTCGCCCGACTCTTCTAGTTTCTCCTTCTTTTTTTCTATGAGGTCTGTTTTCTCCTCGATATTATGGTCCCGGCAGTACTTGTTGATGATAGCCAGGAAATCAGTAGCGTACTTTTTCAGCTTTACTGATCCAACGCCATAAATGGGGACCAGGTTGTCTTTAGACTGCGGAAAATAGTACGACATCTCCATGAGTGTGGTATCGGGGAAGATGGCGTAGGGCGGCACGGACTGCTGGTCGGCCAGCTCTTTTCGCTTGTTGCGAAGCTGTTCGAACAGGTCCTTGTCGTAGTTATTTTCCACTTCAGAAGTCGTACGTTCAATGGCATTGTCGCCGACAACAGTATCCTTGCGATCCAATACGCCGAAGACATTTTCTTTACCATCAAGCACGGCCTGGGCCTGATCGGTGATATTAAGGGCCCCATGCTGTTCTTTACGTTCTAGGTAGCCCTGTTTAACCAGCATGCGGGCCAGCAGAATCCACTGCTCTTTAGCCCACTCGTTGCCGATATTGTATGTGGGCAGTTCGTCATGCCCATTTTCAAGTACTTTCTCTTTGGTAGACCCTCGCAGGATGTCGGCAATGTAGTAGGCATCGAATTCTTCGTCCGTACGAACGATGCAAGAGAGTAGTTTTTGCGACTGCACCGTCAGATCTTCGACCTCGGCATCAACCGACAAGCAGTTGTCACACATGTTGCACTCATCCTTTTCGTAGGTTTCTCCAAAATATCCCAGTAGTGGTTTACGGCGACATTTATCGGTTTCCATAAACTTCAGCATCTCTTTAAGATGCTTTTCGGCCACCTCTTTTTCGCGCCCTTCCTTTTGGTTGATGAAATACTGAATCTTCTGCTTATCGGAGCGGTCGTAGAGCACCATACAGTCGGCGCGTAGCCCATCGCGGCCAGCACGGCCGATTTGTTGGTAGTAAGATTCAATATTTTTGGGCAGGTCGTAGTGCATCACAAAACGCACGTTGGGTTTGTCAATACCCATACCAAAGGCAATCGTCGCTACAATAATCTGTATGTTATCCCGAATGAAGGCCTCTTGGTTACGATTCCGTACGTTCTTAGACAGGCCGGCATGGTAGGGCTTCACCGAGTGTCCTTCTTTCTTGAGTTCTACATAAAGTTCCTCAACCTGCTTGCGGGAGAAACAGTAGATAATGCCCGACTGTTTTTTACGAGTATACAGGAAGTCGAGTGTTTGCTCGAGGGGGTCGTCCTTTTCTGCTACGCCCAGGAACAGGTTTTTGCGATCGAAGCTGGCAAGAAAAGTATCGGAATCTCCAAACTTAAGGATGTCTTTAATGTCTTCGCGAACGCGCGGTGTAGCTGTGGCCGTGAGGGCTAAGCAAGTGGCTTCGGGGAAATCCTTACGCACTTTGGTCAGCTCGCGGTAATCGGGACGAAAATCGTGCCCCCACTCTGAAATACAGTGTGCTTCGTCAATTGTAAATAGGTCAACATGCTGATTGGAAAGCAGCTCTCGTATCTTGTCCATCATCAGCGTTTCCGGAGCCATATATAACAGCTTGACCTCTCCGTTTTTTACCTTTTGAACGTTTTCTTCATACTCCTTGGGCGTAAGAGTACTGTTCAGGTAAATGGCCGGGATGTCGTACTGCAGTAGTTGCTCCACCTGATCCTTCATCAGTGAGATAAGTGGCGAAACCACAATGGTAAGCCCGTCAAAAAGCAGGGCCGGAATTTGATAGCAGAGTGATTTGCCGCCGCCGGTGGGCATAATGACGAGGGCATCCTTTTTGTCCATCACCTGCTGGATGATGTCTTCCTGGAGTGGACGAAAATCTTCAAATCCGAAAACGTTATTAAGCTTGTTCTTTGCTTCTTTGATCATGTATCGCTGATATGTGTGCTTAATCTGATTTCTCAGATTAAAATTGAATTACAAATTGCTACTTGGTAAAAGGAAGTGTGGTGGAGATAGAATAGCGATGCCACCGCTTCATGCGATGGCGTTCGCTAAAAACTATATAAATATAATATTATTACTTGCTGAGGTAAAGGTTTTTGAACTCGAACGGTTTCTTAAAGTGTTCGTCATTGAAGTCTTCCATAAAGTAAATGGTTTCTCCGGTTGATTTCATTTCCGGCCCCAGCTCTTTTTTGACTTCGGGGAATTTATCGAACGGAAAGACCGGTTCCTTGATCGCCCATTTTTCGAGGGTTGAAGTCAGGTCCTTCTCGTCGAAATCTTTGAGCTTGGCACCCAGCATCACTTTAACCGCAATCCGTGCCTCGGGACGCCCCGTGGCTTTTGCAAGAAACGGAATCGTTCGTGTTGAGCGGGGATTAGCTTCCAGCACATACACATCGTCGCCCTTCACGGCATACTGCACGTTTAGGAAGCCTTTGATGTTCATGTTGGAAGCAATCTTTTCGTGGTAGTCCTTAATTTTTTCAATGGCTACATCGCTGAGCGAGTAGGTCGGAATTACCGCCGTAGAGTCACCCGAGTGAACGCCCGCGGGCTCAATGTGTTGCATGATTCCCGCAATATGCATGTCATCGCCATCATAAACGGCATCCACATCCACCTCAACGGCTTCCTCGAGAAATTTGTCGATGAGGAACGCATTTTCGGGATGGGTATCCAGTACCCGTTCGGTATAAAATTCCAGCTCATCCTGTTTTACGGCAATCCGCATACCCTGACCACCAAGCACGTAGCTTGGACGAATCAGTACAGGGTAGCCGATGCGGTTGGCGATTTCAATGGCGCCGTCCACATCTTTGGCCGTTCCATACGAGGGAAACGGGATATCGAGCTTTTTGAGGAACTCGGAGAACGATCCGCGATCCTCTGCAAAGTTGATCATCTCGAAGTCGGTACCGAAGATCTTGATTCCTTCTTCAACAAATTTCTTGCCGAGCTTCAGGGCTGTCTGTCCTCCTACCTGCAAGATGACGCCCTCGGGCTGCTCGTGTTCGTAAATATCCATTACGCGCTCCCAGAAGACCGGCTCAAAGTAGAGCTTGTCAGCCGTGTCGAAATCGGTCGAAACGGTCTCGGGATTACAGTTCACCATGATGGCTTCGTAGCCCATTTCCTGGGCGGCTTTCACAGCGTGGACGCAGGAATAATCGAACTCAATACCCTGCCCAATGCGGTTGGGTCCGCTGCCCAGGATCATCACTTTTTTCTTGTCTGATACTTCACTTTCGTTTTCACCGTCATAAGCTGAGTAGAAGTAGGGCGTTTCGGCGGGGAACTCAGCTGCACAGGTGTCCACAACTTTGAATGATGGCTTAAGTCCAAGTTCGTGACGCTTCTTGCGTACTTCTTTTTCAGTAACTTTTCCATTGCTCTTACTTATCAGCCAGGCAATCTGTTCATCGCCAAAGCCAGCCTGCTTGAGTTCAAACAGATCCTCTTCGGTGATGTTGTCGAGCGACTGCCCCTCGGTGCGGTTCTCCAGCGATACCATGTAACGGATCTGCTGCAGGAACCAGGGATCAACTTTGGTAATGTCGGCAATTTCTTCGACCGAAGCACCAAATTTAAAAGCGTTTCGGATATTCAACATGCGATCCCAGTAGGGTTTTTTGAGGCGTTCACGCACTTTCTTGCGATCGAGTTCATTGTATCCGTCAGCGCCCAACCCAGATCGTCCAATCTCCAGTGACTGATATGCTTTGTTCAGCGCTTCGGGGAAGTTACGCCCGATTGACATTACTTCGCCAACCGCTTTCATCTGGGTGGTCAGTTCTTCATCCACATTAGGGAATTTCTCAAAGTTGAAGCGTGGTGCCTTCACAATTACGTAGTCAATGGAAGGTTCAAAGCAGGCCGAGGTGTTGCCCGTAATGGGATTGTCGAGCTCGTCGAGGTTGTATCCTACAGCCAGTTTTGTTGCAATCTTGGCAATCGGATATCCCGTAGCTTTGGAGGCCAGGGCCGACGATCGGCTTACCCGCGGGTTAATCTCAATAGCCACAAAACGATCGCTTCCCGGCTCTACGGCAAATTGCACGTTACATCCACCGGCAAATGTACCAATCGAGCGCATCATCTTGATGGCTGCATCGCGCAGCATCTGGAACTGTTTATCAGTGAGGGTCTGCGAAGGTGCTACCGTAACCGAGTCACCGGTGTGCACGCCCATGGGATCAATATTCTCGACGGTGCAAATAATCACAACGTTGTCGTTGGGGTCGCGCAGCAACTCGAGCTCGTACTCTTTCCATCCGAAAATAGACTCCTCAATGAGCACACGGTGTACGGGACTCATTTCCAGTCCGCGCAGCACTTTCTTTTCAAACTCATCTTCCGTCCAGACGATACCACCGCCGGCACCACCCATCGTAAAGGAGGGACGAATGACGATGGGAAGTCCACCGAGATCTTCGGCAATTTCTTTGGCTTCCAGTACCGATTCCGCAGCCTTGCTTCGGCACTGCGGAATATCAATTTCATCCATCAGATCGCGGAACTCCTGGCGATCTTCGGTAATATCTACGGCATCAATATCCACACCGATAATCTGGATATCGCGTTCGGTCCAGTAATTTTCGTGCTGCAGATCCCGTGTGAGGTTTAGCCCTGTTTGGCCCCCCATGGTTGGCAGTACGGCATCGGGCTCTTCTTTTTCAACAATTTCTTTGATGGAATCAAGGGTTAGGGGCTTCAGGTACACTTCGTCGGCCATCATAGGGTCGGTCATAATGGTGGCCGGGTTCGAGTTGATGAGTACGACCCGGTAGCCGTCGTCCATCAGTGATTTGCAGGCTTGGGAACCGGAGTAATCAAATTCGCAGGCTTGGCCTATGACAATGGGTCCTGATCCGATGATAAGAATGGTTTCGATGTCGTCGCGTCGTGGCATGCTATTGTTGGTGGTCTATTCGTTGATAGATTATAATTTCGTTCTGCTTCTTTCTTGCTAGGGCGTATTGCATATACCCTTACGTATTATTACGCCAGTTCTTTTTTGCCTTCTTTGATCATGTCTATGAACTGGTCGAAGAGATAGCGTGAATCGTGCGGTCCGGGTGATGCTTCGGGGTGATATTGTACCGACATCCCGGGAAAGTTTTTAAAGCGGAGTCCTTCGATGGACTTATCATTTAAGTTGACATGAGTGACTTCCACCTTGGAATCGTCTAGATCATCTTCATCGACGGCAAAACCGTGATTCTGTGTCGTGATTTCGACAAGTCCCGTATCAAGATTTTTGACCGGTTGGTTAGCGCCGCGGTGTCCCACAAACATTTTTTTAGTACCGATGCCTTCCGAAAGTGCCATTAATTGATGTCCCAAGCAGATACCGAAAATCGGTTTGCCGGTTTCCTTGGCATAGTTGACAATCTCCAGTGCATATTCGCTGGTCGCTTTGGGATCACCGGGCCCGTTGCTGAAGAAGAAACCGTCGGGATTCCACTTCTCGAGTTCTTCTTTAAAATCGCCTTTGGCCGGGAAAACGCGTAGTGTACAGCCCCGATCCACCAGGTTGTCAATAATGCTTTTTTTAATGCCGTAGTCGAAGGCCGCTACTTTAAATGGTCCGTCGCTGTGCACGGTCTGTGCTTCTTTGCGGGTGACCTTGGTGGCCAGTTCGAGCCCTTCCATATCATCCCAGTTTTTGGCCTTCTCGACAAGTTTGTCCTCGTCCAGTTCGGTAGAAGAGATGACGGCATTCATTACGCCTTTGGTTCGTATATGACGCACCAGCTTGCGGGTATCGATTCCGCTGATACCTACAATTTCGTTGTCTTCGAGATACTGTTGCAGGTTACTATCGGCTTGGGGATTGCTGTGCTCCCATGAGAAGGAACGCACGATCAGCCCGGCAATCATTACTTTACGAGCCTCGTCGTCGCGGCTCATGGTACCGTAGTTCCCAATGTGAGGATAAGTCATCATCATTAGTTGACCATAATAACTGGGATCGGTAAAAATTTCCTGGTAGCCAACCATGCTGGTGTTAAAACAAAGTTCACCGCCGGTGGTACCTTTTTTACCTATGGCATAGCCGTGTTCTACGGTGCCGTCAGATAGGGCAATGATAGCTTTATCTCTATTGTAGAGTGACATATGAAGGGGGATAATGGTTTTGAGAAGTTCGAGTTTAGGTATAAAAAAAATCCGACCACAAAAAATGTGTCGGATTTCAGAAAAGGGAATGGTGTGCTGACCACCCGATGATGATCGGATGTTTGAATCTTTTTTTGCGGGCAGTGTTGTCTGCCGCCAATTGTAAGGGGTGTGCCCTTGGAATTCAAGTGTCGGTATTAAAAGTCTGGATTGACATTTGTGTGCGCTAACTCAATTCCAACGCAAAACTGTGATAAAATACAAATACAGGCTTCTATTTTCAACGGAATTCTAAGGTTTCGATAACCTACTGCGACTGACGGCTTTGGATGATAAATTCGTCATTCCACTTATCGTAGGATACCGACAGTTCGTTCGGCCGGCAGCATACTTGGCAGTCTTCGATATATTTCTGGGTGTTGCCCTGTGAGGGATCCACAAAGGTATGATTGGTTTCTCCACAATAGGCGCAGCGGAATTCTGTTCCCTGAGACTCGGCTTTGTTTCTCATAAGTGTTGAAGTGTTGGAGTACTGCAGTGTTGAGGTATTGACCTTATTTCAGCGAGGACCAATATTGCAGAAGGCTTCGGCCGGTATTCTCCAAAAGAATTTATTCGCTTCCTTGATTTTACTCAAAGTTCTTGTGAAGAAGTAAAAAGTTTGCTGTATGTAGCTTATGATTTAGATCTTATTGATGAGTCAGAATTGAAACAGGCCTACGGAAGGGCAAGTGATGTTAGGAATTTAACACTAGCCCTAATCAAATATTTGCGAAATAAAGCTTACTAAACTTTAACACTTTGAACTTACGCACTTACCAGAGAAGCATCTTCATACAAAACACGCTGCCGCCGCTTTTAAGATATTCATAGGTACTAACTTCGTGAACTGAGAATCCATTGTCGCGCAGATTCTTATTGACATCCGTGCAGCCCTGCTGGATAATTACATTGCGTCCGTCGGGACACGAGGCGTTGCAGGCAAACAGCTCCTCGGCTTCATATTTTGAGGCATGGATGACCGTATTAAATAGCTTATTAATCATCTTAAGTCCTTCGTCGGTAAAGGCCTCCGGATAGATGAGGGCCGTATGCTCATCAAGCACGGATAGGCAAGTATCAAGATGGTAGAACGACTCATTCACAAGTTTCAGTGCAATGACAGGTACATCGTAAGTATCAGAAATTGTTTCGTAAGCCTCCATCGATGAGCGATATCCGTAACCGCCCCAGAGCAAACGCTTGCCCGTATGCCAGATCGCATCGCCACAACCTTCAAAATCGTTGATCTTGTCCTCATCGAGGTAATGGATCTCATAGCCGTGTTGGCGGTACCACTGTTCAATATAGGGTACTTCATCTTTTCGCTGATCAGCATGCATAATGCTCATAAAGACATGCCGTTTGCCATCCTCGTCGATATATGGCAGGCTTTGATTGGCACAGAACACCATGTCGGGCAGGCCTTCCTGATCCTCAATAACGTGGACTTTAATTCCAACCTGATTAAACAGAGAGCGGACAAGGTCCCACTCGTTTTGGGCTTCAATGGTGTTAACATTGCCTACCTGGTCGGCCATATGTGGATTAATTACGTATTCTACAGAATAGTGTAGTGGTCGAACCATGAGGACTTCTGAAGGAAGAGGCATCGAGGGTATATCCTCAACAGTAAAGTCAAGCTGATCAGCAGATGTAATTACTTGCGGCATAGTCTGTAAGACTGATTCTCAATTCTGATAGTTTTAAATATAATCGGATCACTAAAATAACCATTTGTTGGAAAGAATAAACTATTAGGCAAAACATTTGTTAGTTTGTACGTTTAGATACGAGGTTCAAATTATGCTACTAGATCACGAATTACTATCACAATTAGCACCACTGGAGCTCCGTGCCCGGGAAATTGTTGAGGGCTTTATCTCGGGACTCCACAAGAGTCCCCATCACGGTTTCAGTGTGGAATTTGCCGAGCATCGTCCCTACAATCCGGGGGATGAAATCAAGCACATCGACTGGAAGGTATATGCCAAGACGGAGCGACTGTTTGTGAAGAAGTACGAGGAGGAAACCAATCTCCGTTGCTACATACTGCTCGACACCAGTAGTTCTATGTTCTATAAATATTTTAGTCCATGGAGTAAGCTACGATACGCCATCCATTTTGGGTCTTCATTGATGTACCTGATGCATCGCCAACGCGATGCCTGTGGACTGGTGACTTTTAGTGAAGGTGTCAATCAGTTTATCCCTGCCAAGTCATCGTACTCTCACCTGCGGATGCTATTTACCGAGTTTGAACGACTGCTCGAGCAGGAAGACGCCCAGGAAGAATTGCATCGCAAAACGGCTACGGCTAAAGTAATGCACGAAGTAGCCGAGCGCCTTAAGCACCGCAGCCTGGTTGTTGTACTCACGGACCTTTTTGAAAATGTAGATCAGCATGATCAGTTAATTTCGGCCCTCAAACATCTGCGTCATCGCAAGCATGAGGTGTTGCTGTTTAATGTGCTCGAGGAGCAAAGCGAACGCGAGCTCGACTTTCCTGACCGCCGACTAATGATGCAGGATATGGAGACGGGATCCCAAATGGAAGTTATGCCGGCACAAATCCGCAAGGATTATCAGGAAAAAGTGGAAGAGCTAACCCACCGATTCAAGATGGCGTGCAGCGAATTCCAGATCGATTTTGAGCAACTCGATACTCAAAGCGAATTTGATCTTGCATTGCTGGCCTATCTAAACAAGCGCAAGCGCCTCGGTTGAATTAAAATTTTTCTAAAGAAATTAAAGATGAAACGACCGCAGTTTTTCTACTTAGCTATTGTTTTAATTCTTGTTTGTATCAGTTGTAAGAGCAGCGCCCCGGCCTATAAATTTGTTAAGCCCTCAGAACGGACGAGTTGGCAGCCCAAAATAAAAAGTGGAGACATCGGGTTTTATGATGTTACCCAAGAGGTGACTGCCAACATTGATACGCCGCCGAAGGTGAAGGGTAAAGAGAGTTTCCATGATGCAGTGGATATGTCGACGGCTTGTCGGCAACAGGCTATGAAAGGAAAGGGTAAAACCGTAGGCAAAATCGAGTTTCTCATCAATAAGAAAGGCAAAGCCACTCAATTTTATATGTTGCGGGATGTGGGTGATTGTAACGCGGTATTGGCCAAAAGTTTTAAGCAGGCGAAGTTTGAGCCGGCTATGGCAGATGGCAAACCAATACCAACGCTGGTGCACTTTACCATGATCTTTCGATTTGTGGATCAAGGTCGGCTGCAGCAACAAGTAAATTGATTTATGAACTCATTTCCTTGGCAATGCGAAATGCTAATTTTCCTGATGTTGGTTGGGATCCAATGCAAAAGTGCGCAATACGATTTTGTTCAAGCTGACGAACGCCTACAATGGCAGTAAAAAATTAAGCAGGGCAAGATTGGATTTTATGACTCTGAAAAGAGGGTTTTGGCCAATATTGATCAGCCGCCCAAGGTAAAAGGAGAGAAAACGCTGCGGGATGTTGTTGCAATTACCCAGCCATGCCTGGAATATTTGTCCAAACATGCTAAGAAGACAGCAGAACAGAAAGTGAAAGTTTCGGAGCGTGGAAAAGTTGAATTCCTGGTTAATAACAAAGGGCAAGCCAGTAATTTTTTTTCTACTAAAATCGGTGGGAAAATGTGATAAAACGCTGGCTAAAAGTTTTGAGCAGGCTACGTTTATCCCGGCCTCGGTGGATGGCCAACCAATGCCAACCTTAATACATTTTAGCATGTCCTTTAACTTGGTGGGCTTACAGCATCAACAGAAAAACATAAGAAATTGGTAGTCATTGTGATCCTTTATCCTAAATATTATATAACCTTCTAATGTTATAGGCTAATACGTTGGGTATGACAGGCACAAGACAATTTATTGTTGGGATGGTTTGTATCCTTATCGGGGTATCAGCATGTAAAACCGCGAAACCAACCTCAGAGGTATACAAATCACCGACTGACATAGATTTCGTGTCGCAGAACAGCCGCCCCGATTGGAAAGTGCAGATTGATAATGGAGAAGTAGGCTTTCATGATCCCGCTGACCAGACCTTAATTGGCTTGGATACGCCGCCCCAGTCAGAGGATTATGGCATCATTGTTCCAAGGGTAACGATGTCTGTCCCTTGCATAGAGTATATCCAAGACCACGGCAGTCAGGTAGCCAAGCTGGAGTTTTTGGTAAGTAAGAAGGGCGAAGCCAGCCGGTTTTATGCGCTCAAATCGGCCGGTCCCTGCGACAAGGATGTCGCCGGAGCCATTAAGGAATCAGTAATCATCCCGGCGAAAAAGAATGGTCAACCCAAGGCGGCGTTGGTTCACTTACGTATCGAGGTGAAATTGTAGGGTAACATCTAAGTGACTTCTGACCTTCGCAGAACTTTATTAAAAAGCTTTGGGACAAACCGCTTAAGGTAAACAGCCCAGGTTTCAACTCCCCCAATGTAAATTTCTTCTTTTCGTTTGGCGATTTTCGGGAGTAATTTTTCGGCAAATTCTTTGGGTGCCATGCCTTTCTGCTGTCCTTTACCCATTTTATTGTGTTTGCTGCCGTCGCCTTCCAGGGCATTTTTGGTAACATCGGTCTTAATATAACCCGGGCACACCAGCGATACGTGGATATTATCGTCGTAAACTTCCTGGCGCAGGCAGTCGAAATAGCCGTGAAGGGCATGTTTGGATGCGGCATAGCTTGAACGGAGCCGCGTGCCGAACTTACCCATCACGCTGCTGGTTACCACGATGTGTCCTGCTTGCCGATCAATCATCGAGGGAAGCACAGCCTTGGTCAGGGCTACCGATCCAAAAAAGTTGATTTCCATCACCTTGCGCACGACCTCCAAATTTGTGTCGATGACCTCAGAGCGCTGACTAATGCCGCCATTATTAAATAGGTAGTCAATGTGGCCATACAGGTCCAGTGCCTGTTCTGCTTTTTGATTTAAAACATCCGTTTCAGCCAGGTCCAGTGGCAGAATGTGGATATCGGAGATATCGCCGCTGCAGTTGTTTTTGACCTCTTCGAGCACTTCTTTTCGGCGCGATGACAAAATCAGCTTGGCACCTCGTTGGTGTAGTTGGTAAGTGAGCGCCTCACCGATACCCGAGGATGCTCCGGTGATCCAAACAACTTTATTGTTAAATGACATTATGGAAGATGGTTGCTATTAGATTGTTAGAAGAATTGTAGCACGTTTTTATGATTCTTAAAATGCTGATTCATCCCAAGCATGACAAGGGCCATTTAAGCTTTGTTCAGATACTGGACAACATTTACTATTTTATTACGATCAACGATTTGATATAGATTTCTGTTTTGATCGCATTGCTATTAAGAAAAAAGTATTACCGTGAAACCGAAGCACAGTATATTATTAGTTGAAGACGAAGAAGAGTCGGCCGAAATGTTGGCGAATTTCCTCGAAATGAATGATTACGAGGTACTCGTTGCCCACGAGGGGAATCGAGCGCTGGAGCTTATTGAAGATCATGCCGGTGAAATTCATCTGGCCATACTGGATATCATGGTCCCAAATGTGGATGGCAAAGAAATTTGCCGGCAGATTCGCAGTCATCCGGTGTTAAATGATATTCCCGTCATCTTTCTAACGGCCAAGGATGAAGAGCAGGATGAGATCGAGGGTCTTGAGCTTGGCGCCGACGATTATATCCCCAAGCCGGCCAGCCTGAACCTGGTAAAAGCTCACGTAGAGTCGTTGCTGCGTCGGCAGAATCCCCAGAAAGCCAACTGGCTACAGTACGGCGATACCTATCTCGATACCGATGCCAAAGAGCTGTATGTGGATGATGAAAAAATTGAGCTGACTTCCACCGAATATACACTAATTGAGCTGTTCTACAAGAATCCAAAGCGGGTGTACACGCGGCAGGAGATCCTGGAGCATATCACCGAGGAGGATCGGTTCGTGTTTGATCGAACGGTGGATGTACATGTGAAAAACCTGCGGCTCAAGATGGGCGATTCAGGAGAAGTGATTAAAACCTATCGCGGTATCGGCTACGGACTCAACCGTGAAATCGTGAAGGTGTAAATAGATACGGATGCCACGGATTTTATCTAACATACAAACAGTCGTTTTCAGCCCAACTAGCTTCATCTGCCTTCTATGAGCATACGGTCAAAACTGGCATGGACATTTATCCTGTTGCTTATTTTTGGGATTACCTCCATCAGCAGCTATTCTATTCTATTTATCCGGGATTATTTGCTCGAGGAGGGACGCACCGAGATGCAGCAAGATACGAGATGGTTGTCGGTGACGGTGGCGAACTTGGCTCAAAATAAGCAGCTCGACAAACACTTGTCAGAAGCTGCCCGAACATCCGGTTATCAGTTGGCGGTGTTTGATTCTACCGGCCAGCTCCTTAATGCCTATACCAATAATGATACGAGCTTTACGCCTTCGCAGCAGTTGAGCGCTGGAATTATGGAGAGTTTGAAAGCGCGATCAGACTTGCCTCTGCTTCCCCGCAATGAGAATTCCGAACGGCTGACCGGCTATATCATGCTCCCGGATTCGGCAGCCCCAATGCATTACCTGGAGGCCAGCCAGCTGAAGGATCAAATTTATGCCCCCATCAAAACCATCCGCTGGATTATCTACTACGGGATGTTTATTTCCATTGGGTTGGTCGTGATCGTCAGCGTTTGGATGGCGCGCTACCTGACCAAGCCGATCACACAGATTAAAAATGCCGCCCAGGACATTGCCGATGGTGATGTGGATCGCGACATCGATATCAATCGCAGCGATGAGTTTGGGACGCTGGCCACATCGCTCGATCAGATGGCCTCGAAGCTGCGTGCCGACACCGAACAGATCAAGCAGTTTGCTGAAAAGCAGCGCCAGTTTTTTGCTGATATTACCCACGAGATTCGTAATCCGCTGCATACCATTTCCGGCGCGCTGGAAATGCTTCAGTTAGACAGTTTGGACGAAGACAAGAAACAGAAATACATCCGATCAGCCCAGCGGCAGACCGACCGCATTACGCGGCTGTTTAAAGATCTGAAAACTCTGCAGCGATATGACTCCGACGAGTATTTTGTAGAGATGCAGGAGTTCGACCTGGCTACCATTGCCCGGCATGTGGATGAACAGTACCGTGATCAGGCTGATGAAAAAGGAATCACGCTGAACATTGACAAGGGAGCTTGCAAGGCTACCGGCGACCCCGGCAAGATCGAACAGGTGATTGATAACCTGATCTCCAATGCCATCAAATACACCAATGAAGGCACTGTCAGTCTTTGCTATTCCTGCAATGACGATCAGGTTGTTGTTGAGGTCAAGGACAGCGGCATTGGGATCTCACAAGAACATCTCGACCGGCTGTTTGATCGTTTTTATCGCACTGATAAAGCGCGATCCCGCGACAAAGGCGGTACGGGACTTGGACTTGCAGTGGTCAAAAGTATCCTCAGTGCGCATGGCACTAATATCAACGTCGAAAGCGAAGTGGGAGAGGGGACCCGCTTTTGGTTTACGTTACCTACGAGCTAACTATGTCCCCGGCACTTCCAAAGTGCCGGGGACTTGAGCGCCTCATCGGTCGAGGGGGGTATTACCGGTGAATATGGCATGTATTATTTTCGAATCAGCTTACCGACCGCTTCCTTCAGGGATGTGTGCTCGAAATTGTCGGTGACATTGGTTACGACATCCGAGCGGCTGATACGCACAATCTTTTTATTGCCATTGATCAGATAGCCAGTGGAAAGGGCTTGCATGTTCAACGTATCCGTAAAAAACGATACATCCACAGTCTGTGGCCACGTAATGTCATACTCCTGTGCAAATTGCTTAAACTCGGCCGGCGTGTTGAACCCATAAAGAACTTTCCAGTCGTAGCCAACACCCACCACCTGAAACCCTTGGTCTTTGTATTGGCGATAGAGTTCGGTTATTTTGGGATACATGATGGTGCATGAGCCACAGTGAGAGCCGTAAAAATAGATGAAGGTGACATTGTCTTTTAGGGCCTGCTGCGTGAACGTACCTCCATCCAGCATTTTGATTGTAAAGTTAGGCATAGGCTTCCCCGCCGAGTATGTATCTACCTGGTTCCGCATTTTTGCAATTTCTTCACCATATTTTGTATTGCTTGGATAGACATGGTAGCTGAGTTCCAGCGTATTCAGTTGGTTTAAGGCTTGGTCATAGTATTTAAACTTGGTAAACCAACGGGCTAGGTAATAATGAGCGGCAATCTGGACATCCTCAGATTGGCTGTGTTCCGCAATGCGTTGCAATTTTTTAACATAGGGATGATCCAATGTGTGACTTCCGTCTAACGGCTGCTTCCAAAAGGGAAGGACCCCGCTCATGGCCCGGTCATCCATCGAGAGCGAATTCAGCTTCTCTTCTAATATATTGGGATTGTTAAACTTTGCATAAATGGACAAGGCCTTGCGGGCAGCTTCGGGGGCCAGTTTATGGTTGGGATGACGCTGGACCAGCTTCCAGTAGCGGTCGCTCCAAGAGCGCAGGAATTGAGGGGTGATAGCCCCATGCTGGGCTTTGAGGGAATCTTGATACTGTTCGTTCAAATTAGAAAAAGAGGTGGGGAAAGAATTGGAGTCAGTTTTAGGTTGTTGGCCTCGAGCAATTAATACGCCTAAAAGGGATACTAACAGAAGTAGAAGCAATTCTCTTATTAACATCATATCAATGACCTTGTCTAAATTCAATTAAAAGTATATACTATGAAGGTAGTAATTTCAAATTATGACTTAAATAATTCCTCATTGGGCGACTGGGGTTGTTGGGTGATGAATGTTGTCGGTGGTTTATTCATCCGGCTTCAAATCCAGTACTCAGGTGAGCCCTTTATAGACATAATAGACTCGTTCTAAATAGAATTTGCCACTTCTTCTTCAAATTTCCTTCACAAAGAATCGGTTTATTTACTCTGATGATCACGAACCTACAGATCATCTGTTTAGATAAATTGTTAACAGGCTAGAACAGAGTTCAAAATGTCGACAGACGAGAAACGAATTGGCGTAGTGTTGATGAATCTTGGCGGTCCTACCGCCGATTACGCGGTCCGACCCTTTTTATACAATCTTTTTCGCGATGAGGATATTATTAAGCTGGGCGGCGGCAAATTTCAGGATCTTTTCGCGAAGATAATATCCAAATTTCGTGCACCTAATGTTCAAGAAGATTATGAAGAGATTAACGGCTGCCCCAAAGGATGTATGGGTAACAAGCACTGCCTGAATCGCAAGAATAGCATCACCTCGACCTGCTGTTCGCCGATTAACAGTTTGACCGAAAAGCAGCGCCGCGGGCTGGAGAAGCATCTTAAAAAGGTTATTCCTGAGCACGATGTGAACGTTTATACCTGCATGCGCTACTGGCTGCCGTTTGCCGAGACTACGATGGACGACATGGTCGAGGACGGCATTACCCACGCAGTGATGGTGCCGTTGTATCCACAGTTTTCGTGGACAACCACCGGAAGCAGTTACCGCGATTGGGAGACAAAGCGTGATGAGAAATTTGGTCACGATACGCCGTGGAAGGAATTTCATGTAAAGAATTACCATCTCGATGAGAATTACCTCTCGGCAATGAATGATCGCATCGACGAAGCGCTGGCTGAGATGGATGAGGAAACGCGCCAGAAAACGCATTTTATTTTCAGCGCGCACGGCACGCCAATGCTCGAGGTCAGAAGTGGTGATCCCTATACCACGGAGATCAATCAGACGATGGAAGCGATTATGGAGATGCGCGGTTACGATCACGATTACTGGCTGGGATATCAGTCGAAAGTGGGTCCGCAAAAGTGGACGCAGCCCAACACGGCCGAGCTGGTGGAGCGCCACATCGAGTACGGTATCAAGAATTTTCTGATGATTCCAATTGCGTTTGTAACGGATCACGTGGAGACGCTGTTCGAGCTGGGTATTGAGCTCGTAGAGGATCTCGAGGAAGAAGGGTACGAGTTTGAGAATCTCAAGGTGATGGATGGTATTAACGATCATCCCCAATACATTCAGGCCCTTTCTGATCAGGTGTTGGCGAAGCTGGATCACGAAATTAAATTGGATGAAGAAGCAAAATCGGAATCCCTAAAAGTTTCTGCCGAATAGATGTCAGTAGAACCTCCTAAAATATCGGATTTTTGTGCGGTCGGTGTGAACCACTGGGAGGCGAGCATCGACGTGCGCGAACGCTTCAGTTTGAAAGAAGCACAGAAGAAGGAGCTTATTGAAGGCGCCAAGCGCGAAGGCATGGACAGTCTTTTTGTGGTTTCAACCTGCAACCGCACGGAGATTTTCGCGCAAAATGTATCCGCCCAGGAGCTCATTCGCCTGCTGGTGACCTATTCCAGGGCTTCGCTCGAAGAATTCCATAACTACGGATTTGAGAAAGAAGGGCAGCGGGCCGTTGAACATTTGTTCCAGGTTACCGTAGGGCTCGACTCTCAGATACTGGGCGATGTGCAGGTGGTGAATCAAGTAAAAGAAGGATATGAGTTGGCCAGTGAGCTCGATGCGGTTGATGGCGAATTGCATCGCCTGATGCAGCACGTATTTCGGGCGCACAAGCGATCACGCAATGAGACCTCGCTGGGAGAAGGAGCAGCTACAACGGCCTATGCGGCAGTTAAGTTTGCTGTGGAGACCTTCGACAATCTCAGGGACAAAAATATTTTGCTTGTCGGAACCGGCAAGATTGGCAAGGTGACCTGCAAGAATCTGATCAACCTTGGAGCAAAGAAGGTAACGCTGATCAATCGCACGCGTGACCGAGCCGAATTTGTGGCTGGCAGGTTTGATCTGGATGTGGCCGATATGGAAGAGCTGCCGCAGAAAATTGCAGAGTCGGATCTGATTATTGTGGCAACAGGAGCTAAGGAGCCTATAATTGAGCTCGATGATATGAAACCGTCAATCCTCAATCCCAGTTTTAAGGTGATGGTGGATTTGTCGGTGCCCCGTAATATCGATCCCGAAATTGGTGATCTGGACTTTGTGGATCTGGCCAATATGGATTTTCTGACGGATGTAACCGACGAGGCGTATCGCAAGCGCGAAGAAAATATTCCGCTCGTCAAGAAGATTATTGACGATGAGCTGACAGATTACAAGAATTGGCTTAGCAAGCAGAAGGTAGTACCGACGATTAAAGCGCTGACGAGTAAGTTTGATGCGATCCGCGAAGATGAATTTGATTTTTTTAAAAACAAGATTTCCGATACCGACAAAGAAAAGGTTGAGAATCTGACGCGGCGTATCGTGAATAAAATTGCCGCTTACTCCATCGAGCACCTGCGTGACCATCACGAATCTGAGCAGGTAACTAAGGTTGTGAATGATATGTTTAAGCTCGAAACCAAAGCAGATGATGAGTAAGAAAAACGTCATTCGCATTGGTACCCGCGATAGTCAGCTTGCCACGTGGCAAGCGAAACAGGTTGCCGCCAAATTGGAAGAGCTCGGCTATGAAACAGAGCTTATTTTTGTTAAGTCCGAAGGCGACAGGGATCAGACCACCCCGCTTACCGAAATGGGTGGCAAAGGTGTGTTTACCAAGGCACTGGATGATGCCCAGCTCAACGATGAGATCGATATTGCCGTGCATTCTTTCAAAGATTTGCCGACTGAGAATCCTCTGCCCTTAAAAGTAGCGGCTATTTTAGATCGTGCTGATCCCCGCGATACGCTGGTTACGTCAAAGGGAACCGACTTTTTGGATGATCCTGAGTATGAAGCAACAATTGCGACGGGCAGTAACCGCCGGCGTGCACAGTGGCTTAATCGGTATCCCAACCATCAGGTTGTGAATATACGTGGCAATGTGAATACGCGCCTGGAGAAAGTGGAAACCAAGGGTTGGGATGCTGCCATCTTTGCTGCTGCCGGTTTGCAGCGAATCGACCTTGGCCATCATATCGATCAGTATCTCGACTGGATGGTTTCGGCCGCCGCGCAGGGAGCTATGGCGGTGATGATTCGGGAGGGAGATACGGAGATGGAAGAAATTGTATCGCAATTGAATCATGATGAAACCGCATTGTGTACGACCATTGAGCGGGATTTTCTGCACGATATGGAGGCTGGATGCAGTGCCCCGGTGGGAGCGTACGCATTTATAGAAGACGGTCATGTCCACTTTAAAGCTGTGGCACTTACGTTGGATGGAAGTGAGCGGTACGATTTTGAAGAGAAGAAGTCGGTAGGTGAAGCCGGTGAGCTGGGACATGCCGCCGCGCAGGCACTGCTTAGCGAAGGGGCCATCAAAGTTATTGATCAGATTAAATCAGAATTGTAGAACTGATAACATTAATTGCGCAGATCATACTGTGAGAACCAGCTTAATCCACACCGTGTCATCCTGAACTTGTTTCAGAATCTTCAGCATACTAATGTTCATAGCGACAGATGCTGAAATAAATTCAGCATGACACAGTAATTAGCGTTCTATTTAATTATGCGACAAGACAAACGAAATATTTTAGTCACGCGACCGCTGTCCGCACAACAAATTGAATACGCGCGGATATTGGGATTGGAACCGATTATTGAACCGGCGCTCGATTTCAATTTTCCGGAGTATTGGGATAGCGTGCTCAAGGTAATTACAAAACATCCGAAGTCGGACTGGATCTTTACCAGCACAAATGGCGTAAAAGCACTCAAAGAGCTTATGGATGCTGGTCTGCAGGTGCGCCCCGAAGTACAGTTGTTTGCAGTGGGGTCGAAGACGCAGCAGGCTCTTCAGGAATTAGGACTGGATGCCAAGGTCCCACGTACCGAAGACAGCGAGCATCTTGCTGAGCTAATTATAAATGAAGGTAAGATCAATTCGGTGATCTACTTTCACGGCAATCTTAGTCGTGGCAAGATGACCGATATGCTCAAAGAAGAGGATATTGAAGTCATTGAACTGGAAGTGTATGAGACAATCATTAATCCTGTACATTTGCCTCATGTGGAAGTCAGCGGCATCCTGTTTTACAGCCCCAGTGCTGTGGAGGGATTCGCGCAGGGCGAAGGTTTCGATGAGGAACTGCCCGCGCTGTTTGCAATAGGACCAACGACGGCAAAAGCACTGGAAGATGAAACCGACCAGCCGGTGCAGATTGCCAAGCAGCCCGACACCGAAGTGCTACTCCGAACTACTTCCGATTACATTTTTAACCAAGCTGAAAGTATTTAGTCACAGATCTTAACAGATAAGCACGGATACATCTGTTTTTATCTGTGCCAATTAGTGCCCAGAAAAAAAGTATTTATGAATAACGATTTTCCTGAACTTAAAAACGATTTATTACTACGCGCACTACGCGGAGAAAAAGTTGAACGTCCACCCGTGTGGATGATGCGTCAGGCGGGGCGATATTTGCCGCAGTACATGGAAATCCGAAAAAAGTATACCTTCTTCGAGCGCGTCGAGACGCCCGAACTGGCATGTGAGATTACCATTCAACCCATCGATGAGCTGGAACCAGATGCCGCCATCCTCTTTTCGGATATTCTGACTATTCCACAGGCGCTGGGTATTGATGTTGATTTGGTCAAGGGCAAAGGTCCGGTGATGGAGAATCCCATCCGCAGCGTAGATGATGCTTTTGCAATCCTGGCCGAAGATGTACCCGAAAAGTTGAACCACGTAATGGAAGCTATCACGCTGACCCGCAAAGAGCTTAACGGTCGCGTGCCACTAATCGGTTTTGCCGGTGCTCCGTGGACGCTTTTCTGTTACATGGTGCAGGGCGAAGGCTCCAAGAATTTTGCCAAAGCCAAGGCGTTCATGTACCAGCATCCCGATGCGGCGAAGCATGTGATGAAAGAACTTACGAAAGCCACCATTGATTATTTGCAAGCCCAGATCGATGCCGGCGCGCAGGCAGTACAGCTTTTTGATTCTTGGGCAGGTTTGCTGGGCCCTGAAGATTTTAATCAGTGGGCCATGCCGTATCTTATGGAAATTTGTGATGCCATTGATGAGGTACCGGTGATTCTGTTTGCCAAGGGCAGCTGGTATGCACTGGAACGGTTGAGCTTCAAAAGCAACGCCGCGGCGCTGGGACTCGACTGGACTATCACCCCTGAGTACGGCCGCGAAGCCACGCGTGGTGATGTAGTGTTGCAAGGCAACTTTGATCCTTCGAAGCTGATGATGCCCATTGACGAGATCAAGCGTCAGACGAAGCGAATGATCGACCGTTTCGGTCCGCAGAAGTATGTTGCCAACCTGGGACACGGCATTCTTCCAAACATCCCGGTAGACCATGCCCGCGCCTTTGTAGATACGGTTAAAGAATATAGGGCCACAGATTAGCACAGATAATACAGATTATCTGTTAAGATCAGTGTAAATCTGCGCTCAAGAATAATTTAACGATGGATACAAACATTAAAAATAGATTTGAAGCCTACATCCGAAATCTTCAGGATGAAATCTGTGACCGACTGGAGCAGATCGACAACAAGGCGCGATTCCGTCATGATGACTGGGATCGCGATGGCGGGGGTGGCGGTCATACCCGCGTAATTGAAAAAGGGGATGTCTTTGAAAAAGGAGGAGTCAATATTTCCGCTGTGCATGGCGAATTACCCGAACTGATCCGCAAGCGTTTTGAAGTCGAGCAGGGATGGTTCTGGGCCGGCGGGTTGTCGCTCGTCCTCCATCCAAAAAGCCCGATGGTGCCGACCGTTCATGCCAACTATCGCTACTTTGAGCTCTATGATGATGCCAGCATGGACGAGGTACGCGACTGCTGGTTTGGCGGCGGCGCAGATTTGACGCCATATTATCTATGGGATGAAGACGCCGTGCATTTTCACCAAGTCTTGAAAGCTGCCTGTGATGAACATGGCAAGGATTTATATCCGCAATTCAAAAAAGAGTGTGACGAGTATTTTTATAACGACCATCGCTCAGAAGGTCGCGGTATAGGCGGGTTATTTTTTGATTACCTGCGTCCCACTGATCAACGATCGGCCGAAGATTGGTATAATTTTACTACTGATGTTGGCGATGTTTTCTTGGATAGTTACGTGCCTATTGTTGAGCGGCGCAAAGATGAGGAGTACACTGAACAGCAGCGGTATTTCCAAGAGATCCGCCGTGGTCGGTATGTAGAGTTTAATTTGATCCACGATCGCGGTACTTTGTTTGGGCTCAAAACAGATGGGCGGACAGAATCTATTTTGATGAGTCTGCCCCCGCGCGTTCGGTGGGATTACGATTTTCAGATTGAGGAAGGTAGTGATGAAGCGTACTTGCTTGATCGACTCAAAAATCCTATTGACTGGATTGAATATGGCAAGAAAAACGAAATTTTAAACAGAGAAATTAAGTAGGAATAATACGCAACACGCAGTACTTGATAGTGATGCGTATTGGGTATTGCGTAAAAATTTAAAAGAGTTGACGAAATCTAAATTCAATATGTCACACGGACAATTTCCATACATTCGCGGACGTCGATTGCGAGCTTCGGCAGCCATTCGGGATATGGTAGCTGAGCACGATCTCAAGCCGGCTGACTTTATTGCTCCGGTGTTTGTGATGGGGGGCGAAAATGAAAAAGTCGAAATTCCCTCTATGCCGGATTACTATCGCTACACGTTGGATCTGCTGCTCGAAGAAGTTGGAGAATTGCAGGAAGTAGGCATTCGATCGGTCGTGATTTTTGCTAAGGTGCCCGATGAGTTGAAAGACAACAAAGGCACCGAGGCGCTCAATCCCGATGGGTTGATGCAGCGGGCGGTTCGAGCAATCAAAGAAGAGTATCCCGAGATGCTGGTGATGACCGATATTGCGATGGATCCGTACTCGAGCTACGGACACGATGGGATTGTTGAAGATGGAGAAATTCTGAATGATGAATCGGTAGAAGTGCTGTCGAAGATGGCCGTAAGTCATGCCAAGGCTGGAGCCGACATGGTAGCCCCATCCGACATGATGGACGGTCGCATTGGAGCTATGCGCGAAGCGCTCGATGAAGAAGGGTTTGAGCATACCGGCATCATGGCCTACAGCGCAAAATATGCGTCCAGCTATTACGGACCGTTCCGGGATGCACTGGATTCCGCGCCCGGATTTGGCGACAAAAAGACGTATCAGATGGATCCGGCAAATGTGAAAGAAGCCATCAAAGAAGCCAAACTAGATGAACAGGAAGGGGCCGATATTGTGATGGTCAAGCCGGGACTGCCGTATATGGATGTTATTCGGGCGGTAAAAGAAAATGTATCAGTGCCCGTTTCAGTTTACAATGTATCCGGTGAATATGCTATGTTAAAGGCCGCTGCAGAGAAAGGGTGGCTCAACGAAGAAGAGGCCATGATGGAAGCGCTGGTTGGCTTTAAGCGAGCTGGTGCAGATTTGATTGCTACCTATTTTGCCAAAGCGGCATCAAAGATATTGAATAAAAACTGAGCATTTTATTAATGTGTCATCCTGAATTTGTTTCAGGATCTACAAAGGATATTGCAAAAAACTATTAGAAAACATGCTAGAAAAGAGTAAGAAATTATTTGAGCGAGCACAGAAGTTTATTCCCGGTGGCGTCAACTCTCCGGCCCGGGCTTTTAACTCCGTAGGCGGAACGCCTGTCTTTTTTGAAAAGGCCAAGGGATCTATCCTCACAGATGTCGACGGCAAAGAATATATCGATTACGTTGGCTCTTGGGGACCGATGATCCTGGGCCATGCTTATGAGCCGGTTATCAAAGCCGTGCAGGAAACGGCGGCAAAATCGACCTCTTTTGGAGCTCCTACCGAGATTGAAGTGAAAATGGCAGAGCTCGTCAAGAAGATGGTGCCTACGGTTGATAAGATCAGAATGGTCAATTCCGGGACCGAAGCATGCATGAGCGCGGTTCGTGTGGCACGTGGCTATACCGGCCGCGATAAAGTGATTAAATTTGAGGGCAATTATCACGGCCATGGTGACTCGTTTCTGATTAATGCCGGTAGCGGCGCGCTCACGCTCGGTCAGCCCAGCAGTCCGGGGGTCACCAAGGGTACGGCCAAAGACACACTAACGGCTGATTTTAATGACTTGCACTCGGTCAAGCAGTTGCTCAACGAGTATGAAGGCGAAGTGGCTGCCATCATTCTTGAGCCAGTGGCCGGGAATATGGGATGTATCCCCCCGCAGAAAGGATTTCTGGATGGTCTTCGAGAGCTCTGTGATGCCCACGATACGGTACTGATTTTCGACGAAGTGATGACCGGATTCCGTGTAGCTAAAGGTGGTGCCCAGGAACGGTATGGCGTGGAAGCTGATCTGGTGACATACGGAAAAATTATTGGTGCGGGAATGCCTGTAGGTGCATTTGGTGGCAAACAGGAAATTATGGATGTGGTGTCGCCGGTTGGTCCGGTTTATCAGGCGGGTACGCTTTCGGGCAATCCGCTGGCAATGGCTGCTGGCTATGCCCTGCTTTCGGAGCTGCACGAAAATCCCCTGCATTATGATGAGCTTGAGGAGAAAACAACCTACTTGTTTTCGGGGCTTAAAGAGGTATTTGCTGATCATGGAATTCCAACGCAGATCAACCGTGTGGGATCCATGATGAGCGCCTTCTTCACCGATGTGGAAGTGAGAGATTTTGAAACGGCCAATACCACCAATCAAGAGCTGTTCAAGGTCTTTTTCCATGAGATGTTGGAGAACGGTATTTATATGCCTCCTTCGCCTTTTGAATCGTTCTTCTTGGCCAATTCACTGACCGAAGAACATTTGGATAAAACGATCGAAGCAGCTGATAAATCCATGCAGGCAGCGCTGGATAAAGTTTAAAAAGGAATCGCATGGAAGAATTTATTGAAAAAATGAAGAAAAGATGGGGAGTTGAAAGCTTCGGTGGCCTGCTCCTTATCCTTTTTATTTTTTCCATCACCGGCATGACGGCCTTGTATGTGCGCAAGGTGGTGTTTGGCTGGCTGGGGATCAATGCGGAGACGCCCCTTTGGATTGAGTTAATCGCTTGGGTTTTGGTAGTATTTCCTTCTTACCAGCTGCTTTTTTTGGTGTACGGTTTTGTGCTGGGACAGTTTGAGTTTGTCTGGAATTTTGAAAAGAAGAATCTCCGCCGTATTAAGAATTTATTTGTGCGAAAACGTTAATCCTCTTGAAGCTTTTCGAGCTTTTTCTGCTTTTTGCGCGGCAGGCCTTCAACAACCAGGTTGTAGGAATCCTTGATCCATTCTTTGATAAGCTCATCATCCAGCTTGCCTTTGGGATCGACGGTATTCCAGTTCTTCTTATCCATATGATAGCCCGGCTTGACCTCTTCATACAGGTCTCGCAGCATGGCCGCTTTTACGGGATCACATTTTAGGTTTATGCCATCAAACTCCTCTACATCAGTGAGGGCAAAAATTTTGTCCATTACCTTGAATGCAAGGGTATCTTCATCAAATGGGAAATCTTCGGATACACCTTTGAATGAGAGGCAGAATTCTCGGAAGTCTTCTATGTTCATGAAAAAATTGTTTAGTACTTAGTAAAAGCTGTTGAAGTAATTAAAATTAACTGTGAATTGATGAATATCGTTTTAGTTCAAACCGTTAATCTGATTATAATCGGCAATAAATTCCTGGATAATATTTTTTGCAGTATTTCCGATCAAATCCATCTGGATCAGCGAGATAACATCAAGTGACTCAAAAATCTGTTAGTGAGACATTTGTTTCTATGTTTGCCGTAAAGCCCATAGCCTGATGCCTCTTAGTGAACTTCGTTAACGGGCAATCTCATTTTGGCCCATTAGTGTTGAATAATTCAGGCACAGTGCCAAAAATGAAGCATGGTTGATATATCTTGGTTGTTCGGGTCATGCCATTTGTATGAGGTTAACGGTTCTTTACCTGCAACGATGCAAAAACGAAAATCTTGTGCTCATAAGTAGCATTCAAATAGCCTCATGCGTACTTGAGACTACTTTTTTTGATTAGTCATAAGTTATAATAATGAGCCGGAACTGCAAGTCTAATTTTGAATGGGGGCTTTATGCCAATATTTTGCTTGTAAGTTGTTGTGTTGCAAGGGCTTGTACAAGATAAGTGGTGAGATTATCCCTATTAGAGGCCTTTCCAGACTGCTAAAGCTAAGAGTATCCAGGAAGCGATAAAGCAGAGCCCGCCCACAGGGGTAATTGCACCCAGCCAGCGAATACCGCTTGTGGCCAACAGGTATAAGCTACCCGAAAAGATGAGAATGCCGAATACCATCAACCAGCCGGACCATTTTAGAAGTGCTGACTCGGGTAAATATTGTGCAACCAGTCCAATGATCAGTAAGCCAATGGCGTGATAAAAGTGATATTGGATGCCCGTTTCGAAAATATCGAGCATGTCTTGGGTAAGCTTGCTTTTGAGTGCATGGGCGCCAAAGGCACCAAGTGCTACGGCCAGTGCCATAGCAATACTTCCAAGCGTCAGAAACAGTTTTTGCATCATTATACCTTTTTAAATCGAAATCCAGACCAATTATCGTTGATGGAAATCATCGAGACTCCCTTTAGATCCATTTGTTGCCCGTAGTTGTGTATAATATCACGGTTGATATCAGTATCAACCGACGAGCTGCCCTTGTGATAGGCTAGCCAGAGTGCACCGTCATCGGCGATGGCTTGTTTCAGCGAATATAAGTACGCCTCCAGCATCTGCTGGTCTTCAATGAATGCCAGAATCAAGTCAAGTTCGGTACCTTCCAGATCTTCGGCTATTTCTACATCGTCAGGAAGGCCACCGAGTAGTTCTTCAAGGTTGTTCGGGGCATTAAAGAAGCCAATCTCCATGCCCGGTTTGATGTACATTTTTTCGGCAACGGTTTTTGAAGACATATTAAGAATCAAAAGTTAGTTTAATGAGGTAAATATCGCGATTTTTATGGATGATCTCTAGGTTAGGATGGGATAAGTTCGTGACAAAAGTACTCCTGCCGTTTTCGTTTTCCCGTTATTAAATCTGCCGTGCCATAAATTTCCAGCACCAGTCCATATTTGTGTTGCTGATATTTGCATAGCTTGCGAAACACAGTTTTGTAAATCCTTGGCTGCGGATAGTCTGAGGCATGAAGTTCTGTAAAACTCCACTTCCTAATAGAAAATCCATTCAGCAAATTAAACTTCGTTTTTATTCTTTTAGGAAACTTTTTCTTTACTGTATCGGTGACATGAATTTTACCGTACGGCAAATTGCCAGAGTATAATGATGAAGAAAGGTAGTGATCCCAAACACCTGCAATGTTTAGAACTGGAAGTATTAGAAATATGATAATAACTAGACCGTGATAAAAATTCTGTGGGAAAAGTCTGGAAGTTTCTTGTGAATTTTTCTTCCCAAGGAAAATTGAGCCAATTAGCATGACAAAACAAATATTCCATGGCCAGACAACTCTGTTGTACTCCTTACCTGCTGGTCCTATCATTATAAATATAAAACAGTGCATCCCTATTAATACCCATGCTCCTAACCTCTCTGTTCTTCGAAATGCAAGCGCAATACCACCCCCTGCTTCAATGAGAATGCTAATGAGTGCAAACAGGGATAAAGGCATAGATTGTAATATCGGAAATGCTTCTAAAGCAGGACTTAGTAGCCATTCGAAGGTTTCGAAAAGGTAGTTATAATTAAGCTTTTGGATTCCACTCCATAGATATGTTCCAATGAGGATAATCTGGATACAAGCAATCGCGTGCCTCCCATGTTTTTTTAATGGATGGGTTTGGAACCAGGCAATAGCCCCGATTATAAAAGAGTATTGATATACCCATGGCTGCCATCTCGACTGATCCTGTAGTAGGGCAAAAGCCATGAGGCTAAAAAATCCGGCAAAAATATACTTTTGAGGATAGAAAACAAGGATAGCCAGCAGCATAAGGATACCGGCAAACAAAATCGTATCGAAGGGTGGAGATAATAGAGGAACGAAATCACCTACAGGTGCCAGCGGATAAAAGCGGTCATTTATCCATAGGGGATATGAGATAACTATTCCCGAGATAAATCCCAGACAAACAATCACCCTTGCAAAAAACAGGCGATCATTAATCTCTGGCTCTTTAATATATTTGAAAAACTGTTTGAGCAGTTTATCCACTTCTCTTAATAGATAGGCTAGTGTACCGAGTATAATCGCAGAGGTAATGGAGGGAACCACAGAGCTTTGCTGAGCAAATTTGGCAAATACCTCTGTGAGGTCCTCAGCGAAACTCTGCGGTAAAACGTTTGCTCTTACCCCTCAAAGCCCACCTCTTTATGAGTTCCATCGCAGAAGGGCTTGCTGCCGGATTGTCCACAGCGGCACATGGCTACATTTTTCTGACTGTTTACCCGCTGGTTGGCAATAGAAAGCACTTCGTACTCTCCTTCTATTAACATGGGACCATTTTCCATCAGCCGAATAATTAGTTTATCATGATCAGCGTCTCCATTGGTCGTGGGCCGTAACTTCGACTCATCAAAACCGGCAGGTGCTTTGAAATCGATATCCTTGTGTGTATCGTCGCAGAGCGGTTTATTTTCTGATTCTCCGCACCGGCAAAGCGCTACACGGGTGTCTTCCAAAAGCGTTTCGCCGTCGGCATTCTGGATCTCGATATCACCGCGCACGTAGAGCGGGCCATCCGGACCAACTGTGATTGTGTTTGTACGTGAAGGGTTTTCCGGGTTTTCAGTATCGCTGTACTGTAATGCACCGGTAGGACAGTGATGTACCGCTTCTTTGATTTCCTCCACGGAGGCATTGTCGGTAACAATCCATGGATCGTTATTGGGATCAAAAACAGAGGGCAGATTTTTTACACATTCTGCAGAATGAATACATCGTTTGCTGTCATAAGTAACTTTAATATCATCGCTCTCATATTCATGTATCTTTTGATCCATAATAACTCTGCTTAACAATTAGGAAATACAATTAACGTTCAAGAATAAGAATGGACTCGTACATTCACAACGAAAAATTTTCAGTTCAAATTAGTTCTAAATACCGAAGCCCCGCATTAAAACGCAGGGCTTGGCTAAAGATAAGCTCAGTATTTTCAGAGTTTTCAGGCTAATCAGGAGTCCATAGGATTGGGATGTCTGAACTTATAGTTGAGCAGTGCTTTAAGTTTCCGGTTTGATACTACTTTGTAGTCGTTGGCAGCATCCTCTTTAAACGTAGGCGGCTCTAGGTCCAGATATCTGGCGACCGCCGGATAGTACATTTTACGTGGCGGATGGCCATCCGATACCCCGTTGAATACTTCGCCTCTTACGCCATTTTCAATAATTTTGGTGATAATCTGGATGCAATCTTCTTGATGAATCAAGTTAACAGGCGCATTGCCTTTGTCTAAATTCTTGCGTCCGGCCAGGTATTTGGCGGGATGGCGGTCGTGCCCGTATAGTCCACCGAAACGAACGACCGTAGTTTCGAAACTGGATTGATTCATCAGCATTTTTTCTGCTTTGAGCAAAGCATTGCCCGAGGCCCGAGTTGCCTCCCCACGTTTGGTATCTTCTTCGCCTACAATGCCGGGTTTTTCGGGGTAAACAGACGTGGAGCTCACAAAAACGACAAAATTGATAGTCGACTTGTTGATCTGTCTGATAACAGATTCAATTTGTTTTTGGTGATACTCTTCCACATTGTCCTTGCTGCGACCGGGAGGAATATTGAGAACTAGGGTATCGGAATCCCAAAAATCGTTGCATCCTTCACATTGTAGTTGTGGTGTAAGTTCCAGGAGGTAGGGCGTAATTTCTTTACCGTTAAGGATCTGCAATTTTTCAGGGGAGGTCGTAGATCCCTTTACGGTGTGTCCAGAATCACGGAGGTGTTCGGCCAGGGGCAGGCCCAACCAACCGCAGCCCAATATGCTGATCGTCATAAATGAAATAATAGCTTTAAATGAATATCGGTTCAATATCTAAAATGAACGAGTCAATATCATCCAATATCCTGGCGGAACAAAATTGAGGTAGAAAGGTAACTAGAAAGTGAATCAGTTACTTCAATAAATCCTATTTTATTATGAAACGCATAATTATTGTACTACTCATGGTCTCGGTTGCGACTGCCTTGAGTGCTTGTACCGAGAAGTCGAAGAACAAAATGAATCAGACGAAGGAAGAGGCTGCTGAGGCGTATGAATCGGCTAAAAAGGAGGTTCAGGTCAGCAAGCAGGAGTTTGTTAATAATGTGGAGCAGCAGCTGTCGAATATTGAGAGCCAGATGAAGAAGTTAAAGCAGAAAATTGATGAACAGTCCGGAGAATCGAAAAGTGAGCTGCAAAAGCAATGGGAGAGCTTGAACGATAAGAAGGAAAGCCTGGAAAATGACCTAGAAGAGCTGAAAGCACGTTCAGAAGAAAACTGGCAGGATCTTAAAGAAGACATCGACGACCAGCTTGATAGTCTTAAAGATTCGTTTAACAAGTTGAAAGAAAAGATCGGCATCGGCTCCTAAGCACGTATTTTCTAGGCATATATTATTAGGCCCGGTCGCCCAACCGGGCCTTTTTATTTTGACCCTCTTTTGTTTTCTCCCTGCCGGTGGGGAGAAAGACTCGTTGATTATGGCATCAAGTATCCTTTCCTAATTAGTTAGGGAAGGAACAAGGATGAGTCACAAAAAAGGCCCCCGACCGAAGCCGGGAGCCCAAAATGCTCATCTGGCGACTAATTTTTTCGCCTGATGAATGGAGTTGCTAACATATTCGTCTGATCACAAAACCAGTGATCAGACGAGGGGGATTTACTTTTCGCCCATGAACGGATAGGTCCAGTCTTTGGGCGGCTCTTGTGTTTCTTTGATGGAGCGGATAGAAATCCAGCGCATCAGGTTGGCGGCGCTGCCGGCCTTGTCGTTGGTGCCGGACTTGCGTGCCCCGCCAAATGGCTGCTGGTTGACTACCGCAGCGGTTGGTTTGTCGTTGATGTAGAAGTTCCCGGCCGCTTGCTTGAGCTCTTCGTCCATTTTCTCAAGGGCGTAACGATCCTGGGAAAAGATGGCGCCGGTCAACGCATAGGGAGAGGTGTTGTCGCAGAGCTCCAGCGTTTCTTCAAACTTGTCATTGTCATAGACATATACCGTCAGTACCGGACCAAAGATCTCTTCTTCCATCGTCTTGAAATACGGGTCATGAGCCTGAACCAGGGTCGGCTCTACGAAATAGCCATCCGAATCGTCATAGTCGCCGCCAATCAGCACATCTGCATCATCGGCCTCTTTGGCATAGTCAATATATTCGGTGATGCTGTCGAAGGCTTTCTGGTCGATGACGGCTGTCATGAAGTTGCGGAAATCCTCGGCTTCGCCCATCTTAATTTTATCGACTTCTGCGGTGAACTTCTCATTGAATTCATCCCACAGCGACTCGGGGATATACATACGAGATGCCGCCGAACATTTTTGACCCTGGAATTCATAAGCTGCGCGAAGGGCCGCGATTACCAAGGCATCTACATCAGCTTCTTCATGGGCAAAGATGAAGTCTTTGCCGCCCGTTTCGCCTACGATGCGTGGGTAAGTATTGTACATTTCGAGATTGTCGGAAATGCTTTTCCAGAGATGCTGGAAGGTACCGGTGGATCCGGTGAAATGGAGTCCCGACAGGTGTTCGCTTTCCAGGACGGGGTCACCTACATCAGCACCGCTGCCCGGCAGAAAGTTGATCACGCCATCAGGCAGACCGGCTTCTTTCAGCAGTTCCATCAAGAAGTAGCTGGAGTAAATAGAGGAGGTTGCCGGCTTCCAGAGTGCTACGTTGCCGCAGAGTGCAGGAGCGGTAGGTAGATTACCCGCGATGGAAGTAAAGTTAAAAGGTGTCACAGCAAATACGAATCCTTCGAGAGGGCGATATTCTGACCGGTTCCACATGCCGTCTGGTGAATAGGGTTGATCTTGATAAATCTGTGTGAGGTAGTAGGCATTGAACCGAAAGAAGTCCGCTAGCTCAGCAATAGCATCAATTTCTGACTGGTGGGCCGTCTTGGATTGTCCCAGCATGGTAGCGGCATTCATCTTGTACCGCCAGGATCCCGAAAGCAGATCGGCCGCTTTTTTGAAGATGGCTACACGGTCTTCCCACGGCATTTGGGACCATTTCTTGCGTGCTTCCAAGGCCGATTCAATAGCCATTTCTACTTCCTTCTCACCGCACAGGTGCGTCTCTCCCAGCTTATGGCTGTGATTATGCGGGGTGACCACATCGGCTGTGCGATCGGTCTTCACTTCTTTCCCGCCAATAATCGCCGGGATCTCAATCTGCATGGATTTTTGCCGTTCCAACTCTGCTTTTAGCTTCTCACGTTCAGGAGTACCGGGCGCGTAAGAATAAACCGGCTCGTTATCCGGTTCCCGGATCTCAAAAATTGCATTAGCCATAATAATATCTTGCTTTAATTAGCGGTTAACGTGCTTCACATATTCTTTGTACGACAGGGCATGAAGGTACTAAATTTTTTGCAGAATTTGGGAGACTGGATCATCACTTGTTCATGACGAGGATTGCAAGAATGTATGCACCGTTTGGGCGGTTTCAAATCCCGTTGAAATACAATCGGGTACCGACACGCCGCTCCTAAAATTACCCTCCAAAAACAACCCGGGATGCTGCTGTTCAATTTCATTCATCAGTGACAGGTAATGGTCGTGGCCAACCTTGTACTGTGGGATAGCGCGGGGCCAAAAAGTATGGTGGCTGAATACCGGCATGCCGTTGATGCCTAGTAGATTGCCCAGTTCATCTAACACAGTTGTTTCAAGTACTTCTTTAGATTTAGAGGCTATTTCGGGATTACGATCACCGCCGATAAAGCAGGTCAGCAATTCATGATCCTTGGGGGCACGACCTGGAAACAACGTAGAGGAAAAAAGCGCGCCCAGCGTTTGGCAGCCCTCAACCTCGGGGATGAGCATGCCAAACCCGTCCAGCGGATGCTTGATTTGTTCTCGTTTGAATCCCAGGGCCAGCACGCTCACTGGCGCATAAGGTAGTTCTGATAATTCTTCGAAAGACTGTACTCCGAAAACTTCAGGCAGTACATGGGTAGGCAGAGTGGAAATGAGGCAGTCGTGTTGATGTTCAAAAGAGGTCCCATCCACATCACCTGATAACAGCCATCGTTCACCATCCCGTTTGGCTGATTTTACGGTCGTAGAAGTACTAACCGGCTCGGACAGGGAGGCCGCCATGGCTTTGGGCAGCATTTGGTTACCCTCCTCAAAAGAAACAAGCGCACGTTTTGCAGATGTCTTCGATCGATCTCGTTTAAAAAATCCTTTGGCGATGGAGCCGTGCTGTTGTTCCATTTTCCAGAGCGATGAAAAGGTGTGCTTCACGGAAAGCTCTTTGGGATCGCCCGCATAGATGCCGGACACAAATGGATTGACACCATAGTCCAATGGCTGCTTTCCAAGCCGGCGCTGAATGAATTGGGCAATGGATTCATCCTGCTGGACCGATGGAGCTACAAACGGTTCTTTAAACAGCCGGAGTTTAGCACCTGTCGACAGTAGTGGTGTTGATAAAAAGCTGCCCAGCGAAGAGGGCAGGGCGACTGGACTGCCATTTTTAACCACATATCGTTTTTTAGCAATTTGATTGGCCTCGACCATCGGGTCATTCAGTCCGATTTGATCCAGTAGATCCCAGGTAGACTGATCTTTCACCATCAGCGTGTTGGGTCCCTCTTCGACGAGCCAGCCATTCTGCTGTACCGAGTGGATAACTCCGCCTACTTCAGACCGCTTTTCGTACACTGTAGCTTTGATACCTTGCTGGGCCAATGCGTAGGCCGTGCTGAGTCCTGAAATGCCGCCTCCTAGGATGCCAATGGATGTTTTTTTATTGGTCATTGTAAAAGAATTTCAATACTTTTGGTTGCTTAATTAGAACTAATCTAATTAAGCATAGAGCCGGTTTGACTCGAGAAAAAATGAGCATTTGGCCGAACAATACACAAAAAATATAAATGAGAAGTGAAGAGTTTGATATGGAAATGATGGATCGTTTCGCAAAAGTATGTATGATAGGATTGCTTGCATTAGTACTGGCATCGTGTGGTCAATCCTCATCTGACGAGTTGGTGGTTTATTCGGGACGAAGTCCGGCCTTGGTTGAGCAGTTGGTGGCCGATTTTAAAAAACAGTCAGATATCGATATTCAAGTAAAGTATGGCAATGATGCCGAACTGCTGGCGGTGCTAAACGAAGAAGACCAACAGAGTCCGGCCGATATTTATTGGGCCAACACCACCGGCGCACTGGCAACGGCCTCGAAGCAGGATCTGCTCAAAACGTTACCCGATTCGCTGTTGAACAAACCTGAAAACTTCCACTCCTCATCCGGCAAATGGGTGCCGGTGACGGTACGTTACCGCGTGCTGGCCTATAACACCAGTGAGGTAGATTCTACCGACCTGCCAACTTCGGTGATGGATGTACCGCAAATGGAAAAATACAAAGGCAAGGTAGGATGGACGCCGACCTACTCCAGTTTTTACGATTTTATTACCACCATGCGCCTGACTAAAGGCGAAGATGTAACGCGGCAGTGGTTGAACCAGATGCAACAGCTCAATCCCAAAAGCTATAGTTCTAACACGCCGATGGTGCAGGCGATTGCTGCTGGTGAGATCGACATTGCGCTAACGAATCACTATTACATTCTGCGACTCAAATATGGCGGCGGTGAAGGAGAGTTTGAAGATGAAACGCACTACGGCGAAAAAGGTCCCCAAGCGAATGCACCTATTGCAACCTATCACTTTAAAGAGGGTAATATTGGGAACCTGGCCTTGGTGACCGGAGCCTCGGAACTGAAGACATCTACCGACTCGGAGGCGGCTCAGAAATTCCTCAGCTTTTTGCTTTCCAAGCAGGCTCAGAGTTATGCAGCCGAATCCGTACATGAGTATCCGGTGATTAAGGATGTGAAGTTGCCGAAATACATGCTGGACGTTGACAAGGCGTTTGAGCTGAGTCCAGAGTACGATTATGAGCAGCTCCAGAAGTTAGAGGGTACGCTGAATCTATTGAGGGAAGCAGGCTTAATTTAAATCACTTTTCAATCACTAACCACAATCTCTATAACAGTAACAAAAAGAATGCATTTTTTACGAACCCTAAGTTTAACTTTAGTTTTTTCAATTATCACAGCGCTAGCCGTTAATGCCCAGCAAAACCAGGGAGCAACCCTAGGCGGATATGGCGAGCTGCACTATAATGATGTCACTTATAATGAAAACGGTGAAAACACGCCCGGGAATCTCGATTTTCATCGGTTTATCCTGTACGCAGGCTATAATTTTAACGACTGGATCTCTTTTCGATCCGAGTTAGAGATTGAACACACACTATTGGAAGCTGAAGATGGCGGAGCTGAGGGTGGCGAAGTGGCTCTTGAGCAGGCTTATGTTGACTTGCGTTTTCAGCGAGAACTGGGGCTCCGTGCTGGACTGATGCTGGTTCCTGTTGGAATTGTAAATCCCACGCATGAGCCACCTACATTCAATGGTGTTGAACGACCCAATGTTGAAAAATACCTTATCCCTTCAACTTGGAGAGAGTCTGGCATAGGAATTTATGGTTCTACCGAATCGGGTTTGAGCTATAATCTGTATGCGATGGCAGGTCTTGCGCCCAACGAGGTAAATGGCGACGAAGGAATTCGTGAAGCACGACAAGCAGGTTTTGAATCGTCAACGGCAAATATTGCTTTGACGGGTCGCCTTGACTACCGACTGGGGCTAAACACTTCTATTGGTGCTTCGTATTTCTTTTCTCAAATGAGCAGCGAAATTGAAGATGGCAATGCTGAGAGTATCTCCTCGCTGGATGGGGCAACGTTTAATCTGATCGAAGGTCACATAATCTATCAAAAGAACCGTTTTGAAGCACGCGGTCTGATTGTTTATAGTGGACTTTCGAAAGCCGAGGAGCTGAACCTGGTATTTGGTAATAATGCAGGGAAAAGCCAGCTTGGAGGCTATGCTGAGCTCGCGTATGATATTATGCCGTTTTTCATGCCTGAAACCTCACAAAAGCTGAAAGCCTTTGGACGTTACGAAACCTATGATACTCAGTTTACAACGGTTCAAATTCCCGATAATCCTGAGAATAGCCGTATGGATTACACTTTTGGGTTAACCTATAAACCAGCTTCACAGGTTGCGTTTAAAGCTGACTACCAGCTGATGCAGTCGTCGGGTGATAAAAATATTCACCAGCTAAACCTGGGTGTAGGATATAATTTCTGAGTTATTTTTTGAATGCAGGAGGGAGAGATCTTCGGATTTCTCCCTTTTATATTTACTTGATAGTATGAAAGTGCGAATCTGTTTCTTTTTATTGGGATTTGCCGCCTTAATGATGGCAGTGCCTCGATATTCGGCAGCACAGGTAAATCCCGAAAAAATTAACAATTCCCTGATTAGGGAGTCAGTAACAGCCGTGCTTGGGACTGAAAAAGACCTAACTTGGCATACGGTTGTCGTACAAGACAGCACTAAGAATACAGTGCAAAATCGGTTGAAAGCTAAATCAACGGTGCCGGATACGCTGTATTTAGGAATAGTAAAAACCGAGAAAGCTGTGCAGTATGTATTGCCTGATATCGCGCCCAGCCGGTCAGAAAAATTTTCCTATCTGCTTTATTTTGATGCATCGAAAAAGATTATTGGCGTTGACGTGTTGGAGTATCGCGAAAGCTATGGTTATGAAATCGATTATTCCTTTTTCCGTAATCAGTTTAAAGATAAAAGCAGAGCCGAGAATGTACGATTTGGTCGGACAATACAGAATATCAGCGGAGCTACCATTTCGGCGCGATCATTGACTAATTCTGTGCATGATTTGTTGTTAATTATTAATGAGGTGCAATTACCCTGATGAAATCTTTACCAAATTTGCAAGCATGGCCAAAGGCTATTAAAAAGCTTGTCTTTACTTTTGCAATGGTATCCTTTCTTGGTGTAGTTGTAGGTGGCGTGATGATTGAAGTGACAACGAATCTAACGCCCCAAGGAGTCGTTGAGCAATACAAGGGTATCAGCAAGAGTAAGCTTGAGCCCTCCGAGGAACTTAAATTTCCGAAGCCGATGAAGGAAATGCTCATTACAACGCATAATCATATCCTCGGACTTTCATCGCTGTTTTTGATTATGGGATTCCTCTATTTATCGATTGGCGAAGCCTCATGGCTGCAAATTTCTATTGCAGTTGAACCACTGATCTCACTTATTCTTACCTTTGGTGGATTATGGATAATGCGGTACCTGTGGTTGCCTTTTGTTTATGTGGTGATCTTGAGCGGTACCTTGATGATTGGCTGTTATGCCTGGATGAGTATTGTTGTAATGAAAACTGCATTATCAAAGTCGGAGGATAACGGATGAGTGTTGATAGAAAACAGTTTCTGCAATTGGCGTTTGCAGGCGGATTTGGAGCTCTTTTTGGAGGAAAATCTTTGGTGCCCAAGCGTTGGAAGGATCAGGGAGTAAAGCTGACAACGGTAAGCCGCCAAAGTTTAGTAATGGGATCTTTGATCTCTTTCCAAGTCGTGGCTGAGACCGAGTCGGCGGGTTACGAAGCCATTCGTCGAGCCGAACAAACGTTTCGGTCACTCGAGAGAAAGTTCTCGATGTATGATGATCAAAGTGAGATGGCAAGGTTGGCCCATCAATCCGGTAAAGTGCCCGTTGCGGTTTCCCAAGCGGCGATTGAACTATTAGAATTTGCCAAAAATATGCATAGTCAGACCAAGGGGCGTTTTGATGTCACCGTTGAGCCAGCAATGAAGCGATGGGGATTCAGGCAAAACCCGGGGCAGTCGATTGATAAACCAACTGATCGAGAGCTTCGAGAATTAGAAGAGATTATCGGTTCCGAGAAGATCATAATTGAGGATGAAAGTGTGTTTTTGGACAAGGCTGGTATGGGTATCGACACCGGCGGAATTGCCGGCGGATATGCCTTAGACAAAGCTATTGAGGAGATTAAACAAAGTGATGTATCCGCGGCTTTTATCAACTTCAGCGGAGATATCCACTGTTTTGGGGAACCACTTAAAGATAAAAAATGGCCGGTTCATATTTTGGATCCTCAAACTCAGCAGCCGTTGCGTGATCCTATTGAGCTGTCCAATGAGGCGCTTAGTACTAGTGGGGCGTACCAAAACCGTCGCCATGATAATACTGATCATTCGTGGGGACACTTGCTACTTCCTGATCAGGCAGAACCTGTAGAACCGATGGGCTCAGCAACGGCTGTACATCCTTCGGCTATGGTTGCGGATGCTTGGTCAACGGCGGTATATGTTGGAGCAGAAGCGCCGTCGGATGTCCATACTGAGACCCTGTCGAAAGGTTAGCTCTGTTGTGTAGAATCCCGCTGGGAGAAAATTTTCATCATCTGGTTGAGCAGACCGTTGCCTACAACCGAGAGTTTTTCTTGGCGATCCAGTGACAAAAATCGCAGGAAGTTGCGCAGTTCTACCAGCAGATAAGGGGGATTGGTGACCAGCGTGTCATTTGAAATGATATGATCCCAGTCGAGCGGTTTATCGAACTCAATGCCGTAACTTTCCATCGTCTCTTTGTACAGATGCGCAATTAGCCCATAGCCGATGGTGGTGGGATGAATACCATCAAGGCTGAAGACGCCGCCCTTGTATAATTTACCACTTTCTTCATCAATGCGGATGTAGTCAGTGCTTAGCTGAGGATTATTTCGGTCCGAAACGAGATGTTCGGTCATGGGGTTACGCTCCATGGCTTCACAAAAGTTATCTGGATAGGGAATCCGGATGTCGCCGCCAAGACGTCGCCTGGCAATGCCGCTCACATATCGGTTCAGGGGCACGGTTATCCAGCCGTACTCGTCGGCAATTTCACGAATGATATTGTTGTATTCATCCACATGCTGGTCGAGCGTGATAGCCTGCTCTTTGGTCAGGTGTGGATGTATGTTGGGATCAAAATCCTCATCCCAAACCCAAAATCGCGTGTAATAATCGAAATAGCCGGTGTGGCCTTTTCGGGACTTATCGGCATTGACACCGCGTGTAACGGGCGGGATAGTGACGTAGGGGATGGTCTGGGTAATAACGCGTTCGGCGCCAATTTGACTGACTTTTTCAGCCAGCTTACGATATTCATATTCAAAGTGAGCAGGCCGATATACGGTATATTCGCGTTCCGAGGGAAACTTTTCCAGGTCTTCGTCCTCGGAAAGAATAAACTTGAGATCAGAGGCGGCTCCGATAATGTTGTTGTGCCCCATAGTGACAATGAGATTTTCGATGCCGCCGTTATCCTGGAGGTACTGCACATTGTCGATCTGGGTATTGTGGCGAAATTGTTCGCCATACGAGGGGTTAAGCACCAGTCGTGCTGTTACGTACATCGCGTGGTCGGGCAGCATATCAAAAATGGAGTACGTCTCCGGTTGTTCTTTGATAAACTTGCGGCTTTTCTCTTCGGTCACCATCCAGGCGTCGTTCATTGCAAAGCCCCAGACCGATTGGTTATGGTAGGGCATCTTTCGGTTACGTTCTAGCGACTTGATGCGGCCTTCCCAGTATCGTTTTACCCGCTTGAGGGTAGAATATAGGTGCGTAATGGCCGGTAGGTATTCATTCCACTCGATCGAATTTCCAAACTCGTCTGACAACCCGCGCGTTAACACTTCCAGGTTCAGGGGAATACCTGCCTGGGCGGTAAACAGAGGCTGGTCAAAGTCGGGCACAGGTTCCCAGCAGTTTCGCAGTAATGACGGGAAATTCAGGTCTGTGCGGTAGACGCCGCCGTTTTGGAATCCCTGGCTGACGCTGTCACCAAGAACAACTAACTTGTGTTTGGGAGTAGATTTTTTTCTTTTCAAGAGTCCCGAAAATGCTTAGTTCAATGGAGCAATTTGTGATTAAAGTTCCTTAGAATAAGTGGTATCTTAAGATGCATTTTTCAACTTGAAAGGTAGTAAAAGCATGAGCAAAATAGAAAGTAACAGGCTAGAGCAGTTTCGCAGGGAACGGTCGGAGGGCAATGACAAGATTTTCGATCTGGATCATTTGGGCATTAAGCGGTTCTTTAATCTCGATAATAATACCTACAAAGATGGGGCATTGCCTTCGGAGACCAAAGAGTTGCTCGGGCTGGTTGCTTCTACGGTATTACGCTGCAACGACTGTATTGACTATCACTTGGAGCAGTGTGCCGAAAACGGGTTGAGCAAAGATGAAATTGTAGATGCGTTAAACGTGGCCCTAGTGGTTGGGGGAAGCATTGTGATACCCCACCTGCGACATGCTGTTGATACGCTTGAAATCCTTGAGCAAGAAGGTACTTTAGATTCCTAATTCCACTATTTTGACACGCTATCTATTTTTAATTGTACTATTGTTTTTTTCCATAACTACGGCCAAGGCTCAGATGATGGGCGGCCCAATAGGGGCTGATTCGTTATCTAGTGCGTTGGTACCGGTGGTCAGCTATAGCTCCAACGAGGGATTTGTGGGCGGTGCGCTGTACAACCGTTATGATTATGCTGGCAATATCAAACCGTTTAAAAACTATTTGCAGTCGTCGGCCCTGGTATCTACCAAGGGATTTATTGAGGTGGAGGGGCGGTTCGAGCAGACCCAAACCTTCAACCGCAATATCCGTTCAATTTATGACACCTTTTTCCGTCGTTATACCACCGATATTTTCTTCGGGATTGGTAACCAAACCTCTTTTTCTGACACCCGGTGGGACGACGATTACTACTATTTTGAGTCAATTTCGGTGGGGCTAAGTTACAAGGCCCGCAAGCCGCTGTATAAAGCTGGAAATAAGCAGTTAGATCTACAGGCCGGACTCGGTATTGAGTATTATATTCCGCATGTTACTCAGGATAACTCCTCCTTAAATCAGCTAATGCCTACCGGGAACGACGGCGGTTGGGTTAATTATCTGAATACAGGTGTAATTTGGGAGAACCGAAACAGCGAATTTGATCCCAACCGCGGAAATTATGCCGAGTTCGAGCTACAGTATTCTCCGAAATTTCTCAGTAATTATGGGCTTGGCAAGGCACGATTCGAGTTTCGTCAGTATTTTTATCTTTTTGATTTCCTTACCATCGCCAACCGGCTGGAAGCGCGTCATGTCATGGGCGATCTCCCGTTTTGGGAGATGGCAACCCTGGGTGGATCCAATAATCTGCGAGGGTATCCGTTGAATCGATTTCAGGGTCAATCCTCACTGGCCTATACGCTTGAGTTGCGGGCTTGGTTGGTAAAGTTCCCACAATTATATGGACTTAAGTTTGGTGGACAACTGTTTACAGACACCGGTCGCGTCTTTACCGGAGCCGACGACATCAACGATCTGTTTGAAGGTTATAAACAAACCATCGGCTTTGGCGGAGCAATGTCGGTGTTTAATCCCGATTTTATCCTTCGCGGCGAAATGGGATTTTCCGAAGACGTGACCCGTATCTATATTGGCGTCGGATATTTATTTTGAGTGGTATGCCTCGTGCAAAGCCGAAGGGCCGCGAAGTTGGGGTAAAGTAGATATTAAATGCATCGTGTCATCCTGAACTTGTTTCAGGATCTAAAAAATGAGTGCTTTTTTCTATACCTCAGCGCTAGATAAATTTTGAACATTTAAGTATTTGAAAAGCGAATTACATGAGTCGATCAGTACTACTGACAGCAGCAATCGAAGACACCGAAATTTTCCGTTCCCAACTAGAGGAGCACAAGGCTACACCTTTGCACTATCCGTTGGAACGATACCAGCCCCTCGAGGCGGACGAAGAAATTCTGGAGACCCTGGAGGAGCTTGATGAGTACGAAAATATCGTACATGGCAGCAAGCGTAATGCCCGCTATTTTGTGGAGAAGGTCTCAGAATATGACAAGCTGGACGTCGCCCGGAATCGACTAAACCTGGCGTTGAACCAGCATACGGCTAATTTTCTTGAGGAGCAGGGTGTTCCGGCCGTGCATCCTCACTCGGATGGCAAAGCCATAGACCTTATGGAGTTTATGCTGCGTGTTCGCCGGATTGGCAAAACATTATATCCCTGTGGAGATAAAACGGCTGAAGACCTGCCGGGGTTTCTGCGCGAGCTCGACGTGCCGGTTGAAGAGCTGGTGCTTTTTACACTTGAAGGACCTGAAGACGAAGCATTACGGGAGTACCGAAAAGAGCTGGCAGCCCACAAACCTGCCGTGATTGTTTTTCACTCCCGCCGATCAGTCAATCGGACTTTGGCTGCATTTCCAAATCTGAACTACAGCGATGCTCATGTGATTTCAGCAGCACAAGCCATTACAGAAAAGCTGGAAGCCGAAAATATCGAGGTGGATGCCCAGGCTGAGGGAAGTTGGGATTCGGTATTGGAAGAGGTGCTGGAAGCGTTGGATTAAGGTTTGATGTAGAGTAAAGCAGAATCCTCATCTGATGACTGGGCTTGTCATCTGATGAGTTTGTGGGCACTTTATTCATCAGACTTCAAGCCCAGAACTCGGATGAAATATTGCCAAGTACCTATAATCGGCCCACAATAATTTTGAGACTATAAAATTTAAAGCTGTTTTTAATACAGGTTCTATCCAATAATCTGGCTTGGTTATTCATAGCCAGGCAATGATATTATACCAAGGAGGGGTAACCCGTGTAAATCTGTGGTCAACTCTACTTAAATTTCACCACCGTACAGCCGGCGCCGCCCTGCTCGAGGGGAGCCATTTCATATCCCTTAACTTCTTTCCGGTTATCCAGGTATTCATGGACCAACTTTTTGAGGATCCCCTTTCCCTTGCCATGGATGATCTGCACTTCATTGCGGCCCGAAGCCAGCGCGTTGTCGATATAGTGCTGCACTTCTTTCATGGCCTCATTACCCCGCATGCCGCGGATACTCAGCTGTGGCTTAACGACCTTAAAGCGGTTGCTGTCCTCAAAGTTGACCTTCACTTTCTGTTTCTTCTTTTGCTTGGAGGCGTCTTCAACCTTGACTAGATTTTTGTACTTGGTCTTTAGCCGTAGCCCACCGGCTGAAACGACCGCCTTGTTGCCATTAATTTCTTTGAGTTCGCCCGTTGTGTTGGCGTCCTGCAGGCGCACGCGGTCGCCCACTTTCGGTTTTTCGTCGGCATCCTGATAACGTTCGTCCTGTTCTTCTTCCAGCTCCTCAAGTTCGCTGTCTACCTTCTGGCGATATTCCTCAACTTCCTTGCGGGCTTCTTTAATCGTCTGACTGTTTTTTTGTCCCTGCTGGACAATTCGCTCGACCGCCTCTTCGATCTTCTTATTGGCCGAGTCCATAATGGATTTAGCCTCTTTCAGCGCCTTTTCACGAATTTCTTCTTTCTCTTTTTCTATAGCCGTGCGCTTCTCCTCATAGCGATCGCGTTCCTGCTCGGTCTTCGATTTCAATTTATCATATTTCTTCTTGAGCTCATCGGCCTCCTGCGTTTTGGATTCCAGCTCCGAGATAAGCGTTTCCATATCGCTTTTCGCTTCGCCCAACAGCAGTCGCGCTTTGTCTAACAGAGAATCCTGCAGCTCCATCCGTTCGGCAATCTCAAAAGCATAGCTGCTGCCCGGTACGCCTTTTTTAAAGCGATACGTCGGTGAAAGCGTATCCTGGTCAAACTCCATGGAGCCGTTAACGGCGTGCTCGTATTCATGAGCAAAAACCTTGAGCGAGCCGTGGTGCGTTGTTACCAATACCTTGGATTCGCGCTCGATCAGCAGTTCAATGAGCGACTGAAACAGTGCACCCCCTTCTTCGGGATCGGTGCCGGCCGCAGCCTCGTCAATGAGCACAAGGCTGTGTTTGTCGGCATTGGTCAGGGTATGCTTCATCCATTCCAGCCGTGACGAAAAAGTACTCAGGTCGTTTTCGATGGACTGATCGTCGCCCATATCCACAAAGATGCTGTTGAACACCGGAATTTCTGAGCTGTCGCGTGCCGGGATAGCAAATCCGGCCTGCATCATCATGCTGCAGAGCGCCAGTGTTTTTAATGCCACTGATTTACCCCCGGCATTGGGACCGGTGATTACCAGGCAGCGCTCATCTTCGGATAGTTCCATATCCAACGGCACAACCTTTTCTTTTTCATCCTCAGACAGTTCTTCGTTCTTAAGTACCAGTAGGGGATTATAGGCCTCTTTTAGATAGAGGTGCGATGATTCGGAAAGCACAGGCACATATCCATCCAGGTCAATGCTGAGCTTGGCTTTGGCGGCAATCACATCAAAAGTAGTGAGCGTTTCCAGGTTTTGACGGATGGCACTGCTCTGCTTTCGCACTTCGGAGGTCATTGCACGGAGAATACGTTCAATTTCGCGCTGTTCCTCTGATTCCAGCTGACGAATTTCGTTGTTTATGTTGAGCGCCTCCACCGGCTCCAGGTACACCGTTTGTCCCGACGAAGACACATCGTGTACAAAACCTTTTACTTTTCGTTTGTATTCCACCTGCACGGGAATCACCATACGTCCATTACGGATGGTGGCGCCTTCATCGGAGGTCATGCCTTTTTTTGAAAGGCTGCTCATCACTCGGTTGATGGTATTGCGCAGATCGTCGCGCTTGTTATTCATTCGTTTGCGAATCGACTGCAACTCGGGACTGGCGTCGCTGCGCAGTTCGCCGTTGTCGGTAAGTTTGCTTTGCAGTTCCTCTTCCAGCTCTTCCAGGGGGATGAGTCCAATCGATATTTCTTTGAGCTCCGGATAGCGATTTTCACGGTGATCGATGTAGGATTTGACGCGGCGCGCGGTGAGGCTAAGCTCCAGGATCTCAACAAAGGCCTGGAGCGGAATAATGCTGTTTTCGGGCTGCGCTTTCTTCAGATAGTCACGGACGTTGTGGAGATTTTCCAGGGGAAAAGCCGCATCATTTTGCAGCAGGTCCATCATTTCTTTGGTTTGCGTGAGCCGCCGCTCGATGACTTCTCGATCAGAGAAAGGCATGAGCTTTGAAAGCTGTTCGCGGGCCATGGACGAGCGCGCGTTGCTTACGGTAGCTGATCGCACCGTTTCAAATCCAATTTTTTCGGATAATCGTTCCGGGAATAAATGCATGAAATTCTACTGTATTCTGCCGCAGAGTTTTTAGAGATAATCACAGGGGTTGGGAAGAATATTGCGATTATCTCTGCGTAAATCCTCTGAGTATCTCTATGGTTAAAAGTTTTCGTCGAAATATAAGTTTCTTTCAGCGGAAATGATGAATCTGAAATTCAGAGAATTATACTCCGGTAAAATGAGACCAGCACTGTGAATCGCATCAAGATTCTGCTATCTTTGGTCCGACTTGAGATTGAATTAAAATTCGATATATGAAGTTACCGATTTATCAGGTTGACGCCTTTGCCAGCGAAATTTTTGAAGGGAATCCGGCCGCTGTCTGTCCACTTGATGAATGGATTCCGGATGCAAAAATGCAGCAGATAGCCATGGAGAATAATCTTTCCGAGACCGCCTTCTTTGTCCAACAGGGCGGCAGTTACCGCTTGCGTTGGTTCACGCCCACAACCGAGGTCGATTTGTGTGGACACGCGACCTTGGCCTCAGCTCACGTTTTGTTTCAGCATTTGGGGTATGATGAACCGGTTATTCGTTTTGATTCCAACAGTGGAGAGCTCCAGGTCCAAAAACGCGATGATCGACTGGTGATGAACTTTCCCGCCAGCAAATTAAACAAAGCTAAACCGCCGGAGTTTCTGGAGGAGGCCGTTGGAATGCCTGCTCAAGAGCTATATCGTGATACTGATTATCTTTATGTATTAGAATCGGAGCAGCAGGTCCGCGAACTCGAACCCGATATCCGCAAGCTTAAAAGGGCCGATGTCCGTGGCATTATTGTCACCGCACCGGGTGAGCGGGCCGACTTTGTGTCGCGCTTTTTTGCACCGGCAGCTGGAGTGGATGAGGATCCGGTAACCGGATCGACCCATACCATGCTGACGTCCTACTGGAGTAAGCGACTGGGCAAAGATGAGCTTGTTGGTCGGCAGGTATCGAAACGGGGCGGTACGGTGTACTGCAAATATCTTGGCGATCGCGTGGAGCTTTCGGGAACAGCAAAAACGTTCATGAAGGGAGAAATCAACGTCTGATGGAACTGATCATCCTACTTTTATTGGGGATTGTGGCTGGTATCGTTGCGGGCCTGTTTGGACTTGGGGGCGGTATCCTTTTTACGCCAATCCTGTTTGTAGTTTTTAGTGATGCCGGTATTGAGAATCCCGTTGTGCTTACGATTGCCAGTTCCCTGTTTTGCACCTTTGTAGCCTCGTTGGCCAGTTCAGTGCGCCAGTATCAACAGCATAATTTTTATTGGGCAGATGGTATCAAGGTGGGGATGCTGGGAGCTATAGGCGTGATGCTGGGCAAGATGGTCATTACTTCGCCCTACTACAGCAAAAAGGAGTTCGTTATTTTCTTCAGCCTGCTGCTTATCTATGTGGCATTTATGTTTTATCGGCGCGGCAATCGAGAATCCCAGCAGATAGAAAATGACGTGAATCCTATCACTTGGGAGCAATCAGTTGTCACGGGCGGGCTGGGAGGATTTGTAGCGGCTTTGGCTGGAATTGGGGGTGGAGGTGTAATGGTACCGCTGATGAACCTGCTTTATAAAAAAGAGTTTGCCCGTGTTGTAAGCACCTCATCGCTTGCCATTGTCATTATTTCATTGTCAGCAGTTATACAACTTGGGATTACCGGTAATGAAGTGCAGGCGCTGACGGTGTATCATTGGGGATATGTCGATTTTGGGGCTGCACTACCACTAGCAGCAGGCGGACTGCTCGGTGGGTTTGTGGGAGCACTCATCAACCTGAAAATAGACCGACAATATCTGCAGTATGCTTTTGCTGTGATAGCTGTGGGTATGGCAGTAAAGCTGTTGGCAGAGGTGTTTTAGATTTTCCACCATGGTTGTTCTTCAAGTTTAAACTGATGTTCCGCACTTTTAGATTGGATGCTGCTTCTTAGCTTTTCAAACTCTTCATTGCTAATGAAAGGCAGCTGAAATTGTTCTGCCATACCGCTGTTGTAGATCAAGGTTATCCTAAAACGGGATAACATAATTTTGTCGAGCTTATTCCAGTATGCCGTGCGCTCGATAGACAATTCGTCGATGGATTTGATGAACTCATCGTTCAGCTGAAGCTGGTGATCTTTCCAAAAAAGAGAAATGGGATCGACTACAGCTAACACGATTAATCCGATCCCCAGCAGTTTGAGGAAAAATATGCCCGTTTCAAATCCGGTGGCAGAAAATACGCCCGGTGGTATCACGAAGAGGACAGTACCTGAAAGAATGCAAACAAGTCGCAGGATTTTGTTAAGAACATTAGGTTTCTCTGAACTCAGGACCAGTTTATCCACGGCTAGTGCTTGAGTTAGTGAAAAAGTCTTTTAAAAAATAGTCAAAAGTTGATCAGAAAAGATCAACCAGAATGTGGTGAGTGGTTAATATTGTGGGTAGCTAGCTATAATTTAAAAGACGTTCCACCATGACTTTTGCTCCAGCTCAAAGTGATGCTCCTTACTTTTTTGCGTAATCCGTTGCTTCAGATCTTCGAGCTCATCACTATCCAGGTAAGGAAGCCGAAAGCGTTCCACCGAACCACTTTTATAATAGATGCGGATGCTAAACTGGTTGAGCATTATCTTGTTGATATTGTTCCAGTAGGCGGTTCGGATGAGTGAGAGATCTTCGGTAGTGCGCAAAAACTTATTGGTGAGCTTGATCTCAATATTGGCCCCAAAGGTAGGGTTTAAAATAGCTATGATCAGCAGGCCTAGTCCAAGGATGCCGTTGAGTACGGCCCCGACTTCGAATTCCCACTGAGGGTAGTGCTCAGAGATGCCCATGAAAAGATAGAGCAGGCCGATGGCGCCGAATACAAAGCGCAAAACCGTGCTGAAAAAGTTTGATTTCTCGGATTTAAGAATGAGTTCTTCCATGTTATTGGTCGTGGTTTGTCTGACGAATCGAATTATATACAGTATATGAAAATACGATAAAAGAGTTTTGCACTCACTCGATAATTTTCACAGATTATTAAAAAATATTAATAATTGGGAATATTGGTTGGGATCAGTAATGGAGAATAAGATTACGAGTAGTGCTACGGCTGGGCGTTGGGTACCACTGCCTTTGGATTATATACTGGAGAAATATCAGCTGAGCTCTTCCCGGGTTCTTAATTTGTTGGCAGCATGGATTGTACTTATTGCTATTTCCGTAGCGTCGGTTGTGTTTATATCGCCCAATGAATTTCTGCTCTTCGAGCAGGGCCAATCTACGGTTAACCAGTTTTTCCTATTTTATCCACCGCTTATCTTAGGTACGCTGACACTATTCTGGATGGGGTTTGAATGGGGGTTTATACCGCTTTTTTTATCCGGATTTGTGATGACCTTTACGGCTTCGGTAACCTACTACTGGGGGTTATTGTTCGGCATTGCCTTTGTGTTGGGATTGGGAATTTATGCCTTGGCTTATTACTGTGTGCCTTTCGATCCCGGGTTGCGTGATTTGAGAAGCGTTGTCTTTTTTACGGTTGTTTCGTTTTTCGCGGCTATTGCCAGTTCATTGGGTTCCTTTGTCTGGAGCGACTTTTTTGGGCTCAGCCCATTTCAAACCATTACGCTGTGGAAAGGCTGGTGGACCGGCATGTTTCTGCAGTCGATGGTGATTGTAGCCCCACTGCTGTATCTGTTGACACCTGTTGTAACAGAAACCCGACATGAGGTTTTTCCCGAGTTTCCCAAACCCAAAGTGACTCTGCCGTGGATATACAGTGCTATCGGCAGTGTGGTTGTGGTACTGGTGCTCTTCATCATCGGGGCTAAGGTTTTGGGCACTGAAACGCTGCATCAGCAGGTGAGTACAATGGAGGCCGGAATTAGCCAAAAGCTGATGCAGTCGAATGAATCACTGCAGATTATATCCTGGATATCAATAGCTTTGGTACTGGTGCTGGGAGCTGGGAGTATCTACCTGGTGGGCAGCTGGAATAAAAACTTGCAGGCAAAAGTGGAACGCAAAACCAAGCAACTGGTTAAAAGTCAAAATAAGCTGGAGGAAGCCATCGGAGAGCGGGATCTGTTGTTGGATACTATTCATGATCGCGTGCGGGATAATTTGACGATGGTGCTTGCCCTGCTGGAGCTGCAGCTTAAGGGCGAAGTGGAAAAATCCAACGAAGAAATTCTGAAGGATTCGCATTCCCGAATTCGATCTATGGCGCTAATCCACGAAACGATGGTACAGGCAGAATCTTTTGAACGGGTAAATCTAAAGAACTTTGCTATTAAGCTTTCCAACCGGCTACAAAAATCCTTCGAAAGCAGTCAGCAGAATATTGAAGTCTCGATGAATGCCGAAGAGGTTGATGTGCATATCGACCGCGCAGTGCCGGTGGCTATGATTTTGAATGAGCTGATGGTGAATGCCTTTATGCATGGATTCAAAAACCTGGATAAAGGGATGGTTTTTGTAAATATAGAAACGAAAGATGGTCAGTTACTGCTGCAGGTGCAGGATAATGGTCACCCGTTGCCTCCAAATTTTGAAAGCGTCATTAAGCATACCCTCGGTTACAAACTGATCCGAACGTTGGTTAAGCAGTTGCAGGGCGAATTTGAAGTGCTCGATAAAGAAAATCCCAGCATCGAGGTGCGGGTGCCGGTGGAGATGCTTGAAGCCGGTGCTTGACACCTTAATATACTGAGTGGTAGGCTACATCGTGGGATTTTGTGAACTGCTTGAGTTTCTTTTTTGCATCCTGGATATCCCCGTAATTTAGATACTGGATGTTAATATTTTCTTGCCTGTTGTCGTCTCGTACTATCGAGATGTATTTATTGTCGATAGTAATTTCTTGTACCTGACTCCAGGGTATGAGTCGTTCATTGTTGTTTTCTTTAACGACCATCCCTTCATCATTAAGGGTAAGCTCGGGATAGGGAAAGAAGTATTGCTCGTACCGGAAAATACCAACCAGTATTTCGCCAATTGCAGCCACCAGGATCAGATATGACATCCAGTTTGCGTCATTATTCCACCAATCAATAATAAAGATCGTCAGGTGGAGGCAGCCCAAACCGATGAACAAATATTGCAGCCACCTGATTTGGTAATTCTCCCGATATGTGATGTTATAGTCTTTCATTTAATGAATATTAAATAGCCCAACTTTCAACAGCTGGGCTATCGTAGTTTATTGATGTTACTTTTTCTCTTTTTCTTTTGCAGCCGGCCGCTCCAGGAAGGGAACACCGTCAGTGATCCATTTAGGGGCTTCCTTGCCTTTTAAGTAGTGCTCGTGCCACTGGAAGGCACGATTGCCGTAGTCAATTTGGTTTTCTTCCTGCGCTAGATTGTGGTTTTCACCCTCATAGACCAGCATCACAAATGGGTTTTGCATACGACGCATGGTATTATAGAGTTCAACACCCTGATTAAAGTCTACGGCACCATCGTCGGTACCAAACTGGACCAGCAGTGGTGTGCTCATATCCTGCATATTAAAGATGGGTGAATTCTCTACAAAATTGTCCCAGTCTTTCCACCACGGTTGGGGAAAACGTCCCTGACTCGTCTCAAAAATTTTGGCATCAGGGGTACCGGAATTCCAGTAGATGGAGTTGTACATGCTGATCATGTTAGTAAGTGGTGCGCCAGCTACAGCGGAATTGAACAGATCGGTCTGCGTGATGATAAAGGTCGTCTGGTAGGCGCCCCAGGAGTGCCCGGTAAGCCCTACTTGATCCTTGTTGACCATGCCTGTTTCTAGCACTTTGTTGACAGCGGGCACCACACTTTTTACGGCTGATACGCCGGGATCGCTAAGTTCATAGGTAATATCCGGAAGAAAGACGAAGTATCCTTCAGAGGAATACCGGCGAAAACTGTATTCATTTGTTTTCGATGGCAGGCTATAGCTGTGTGTGCTCTGCGACAGCTTCTCATAGATGTAGGTAATCATCGGGTATTTCTTGTCCGGATCATAGTTGGCCGGGTAGATCAGCCGTCCCTCGAGCTGCTGGCCATTTTCGTTGGTGTAGGTGATCAATTCGTCGTCAGCCCAGTAATAGTTGTCCTGCTGGGGATTGGTGTTGGTAAGGGCTACCGGGTTGTTGAAGGATTGTCCAACGTGATAAAAATCCGGAGAATCAGTGGTCGATTCCTCTCGGTAAACGAACTGCTGAGTGGAGTCCGCTTTGGTTAGCGAGTTTATCATTTTCGGTTTGTATAACAGCGTTTGTACCTGTCCATTCCCTTCCAGCCGGGAATAGCCGCGGTCTTTGCTTTCATCGCCGTACATCGAGAAATAGAGCGATTCATCGTCTTTAATACCTTCCTGTTCATCAGGAAACCGGACCTGTCGGTACCTAATTTTGTCGGCATTGCCGCTGGTCAGCTTTTGGGTATTGCTGCCATCGCCCCAGACTTTGTAGGTGTTGTACTGATCATACAACAGCACCCAGGCATCATCCTCGGCCCATTCACCGCTGCCCCATGGACGCCGATTCTCGCGTCCGTTTACATTGGTGAAATTCTGGAAGCGTGTGTCAATATTCTTGGTAAGATTGTGATGTTTATCGGCGGAAATATCGTAGGTCCACCAGTTTTGATCTTTAAAATAGAGCACATACTTGCCGTCGGGTGAGGTCTGCACAAATTCGTGTTTGTCCAGAATTTTCTTGGATTTGCCCGACGTTACATCGATGATATAAATATCTTTCCATTCTTCTTCGAAGGTGGGCTCGTACGGCTTGGGATTGTATCCCACAGCATGTTGCTGGTCGCCCGTCAGCTGTATATCCTCAAATTTTTCGTTGCCCAGCTGTACGAAGCTTTCCTCATCCAGATGCCAGGCCGAAAGATGGTTGTCCTGTTTCAGCTGATTCGACATTACCTCTTGTTGCGGCATAATCTGATCGTCTTGCCAGTGCCAGATTTCAACATTTGAGGGCTCCAGGTCGTCATCTTTTTTCTTCTTGGTCGAATCCTGCTTGGTTTCTTCTTTTTTGGGATTCCATTGCTTGATGCCAAAGAAGACGGTATTGTTATCCTCAGACCATTGCAGCGTTCGATAATCGACAATGCGCATGCTGTCGGGGAAAGCCGAACGTTGATCCTGGTCGAAAACCTGTTTTTCTATGGATTTATCGACGTTGGTGAAGGCATAAATCTGGTGGGTAGGATCTTCAAAATTCTCATTCGTTTTCTCTTTCAAAAAGGCCAGTGCAGTGCCATCCTCGTTCCAAGCCAGCTTTTTGTAGGTAGTTGTATCGCTGTCGAGTACTCGAATAGTGGCGGATGAGAGGTCATAGAGATGGGCGCCATTGCCCAGATCTTTGTTGGAGTCGAGCAATACGGCCAGCTTGGTGCCCTCATCGTTAAAGGCATAGTCTGAAACATTGCCAATAAGCTGGTTGGTTCCGGTGGACAACTCCCGGAGAATAAGATCAGTCCCTTCCGTTTTTACGTCTTCGGCCTTGTACTTTTCCATGGCAAGATATTTGCCATTTTCGGAGAATTCGAAACTCTGCACATTGCTAAAGGTATCCACTTTCGTCGTGGACAGATTCATCAGTCCCAGTTTATAGTGAACTTGCTTTTTCTGTTTCTTGAGCTTTTCCTTTTTGTCTTCGGATACGCCGATCAGAAAGGCCGCCCATTTGCTGTTGTTGGAAATTTGTGGACGTACGCCATGCATAAATTTATGATTGCCGGTGGAGTCGGTGTCCACCTCTTTGATAGTGAGCCAGCCATCGCCATCTACCAGGCTGATGTTATAAGCAAACCAATTACCATCAGGTGATAATGTTTGACTAGAAATATACTGCCACTGCCCGTAATCTTTGGGTTCCAGCTTTTGCTTCTGGGCAGTTGCCAGAGAGCTAGATAGCAGTGATATAAAAAGAAGGAGCGAAAAAAGTCGAATAAACCGTTTCATAAAAAAGGAATTGGATTGGACTGATCATTCTGAACAGTACAAAATTTGATACTTTTCCTAAAGCAGTTTGTTACGCACGGTAATTTGTTTATCTGATCACACTGAACTGTGTTGTGACCTTTTTGATATATATGTTCATCGCTATCATCATTTATTGTCATTTCGAGCACAAGCGAGAAATCTTTGTTTCCTAGCCACAATGCTAGGCGTTGTAGTCAGATTAGAATGATTTTATTTTTCATTGTCTGGCTGTTCTGTGATCTTGACCGGTAGGAGAGATCGTTTCTTCGACAAGTCTGCATTTAATGGATTATGGGAAACTAAGACCCAAGCTCATCTCGATCTGCCTACGCTAGTCTTCAGGGCCGTAAGTCTTAATAAAGATTTCTCGCTTCGATAGAAATAATGATTCCTGTTTAATATTAGAGCAACGGTTGTCATCTCGACCATTGGGAGAGATCTTTGTTTTTATTTTTTGGACAAAGGTTTCTCCGATGCCCCAAAAGTTGCCACAATAATGATATTTAAATAACAAAAAGGAGTCCCCGGAAAAGGGAACTCCTTTCGTTTGTAGCAATCAAAACCCGAACAGCGGTCGGGACGAATGGATCTAATGATACATATAGCAGATGTGAAATTCACGGCACTCTAAGACAATACACAGCTTGACTGCCGACATTTACCATATAACCTTCGCCAACACCGAGCGAAGAGATGTAAACGTCATGGCTATCATCGTCATAGTTGGGGGTATTTTTGTGATAGATTATCGATCCACTTTGGGTATCAAGGACCCAAATGCCCCCGCCGCCTGAGTTATTAAAGTACATTCGCCCGTTTTGTACGGTGGGGATACTAGTATTGCTATATCTAATATCCCTTCGCCAGAGAATTTTACCTGTTGCCAGATCTAGGTTTGTAGCATGCCAACCTGCTGAAGCTATATAAACACCATCCTTATTTGTTGCTAGTCCCACATCAAATCCATCATCCGAAAACACTGTTTCCCAAATTTTTTCTCCAGAAAATCTGTCGAGCGCTATCACAGCTGAACCGGCCAACAAAATAAGTAGATCACCTTGTACTTCAGCATCGTAAATATTAGGACTAGTTTTCAATGAATCACCTGGTACATCAGGATACGGATTGGATACCATTACGGTAATCTGCCGCTCCCATAAAATATTTTTTGTCGATGAATTGAAAGCAAACACATTCCCCCCGCTGGATTCTTCGGGGTATGAACCTGCGGGATCCCAGTAACTCGTCGGTACATATAATATATCCTCTTCCGGCGAAATAATAGGTTCTGTAGCACCTTGCGTCACCCCTTCCGGTACCAGCCGGTCCAGCGGGTAACGTTGAGTAACTTCTCCGTCGTTTTTACGCACCTGCAGCACATAACCCTTTCTGCCAGCATACAAATACTGCTCGTCCTGACTCATTATGGGAGAACCGATACCTGATACTTCCTTGGCATCGTCGGTGATGTCGGTTTCCCAGATAATGTTACCAGATGTTTTACTATGGGCTTGGATATTAAACCCCTGATCAATAAAAAGCCGATCTTCGGTCTGTACAATAGTGCGGCTGTAATCGCAGGTTCGGCCTTGCTGGCAAATCTGCTCGCTCCACCGGTGGTTCCCTTCTTGTAAGGTATAAGATTTCAGCTTCGCATCTTGAATAAAATAAACATGACTTTTGTCAATGGCCGGTTTGGTGCTTACCGTTAACGACTCCTGCTGGTTTTCGACCGTCCATACCACTTCGCCGCCAGCTTTATTCTCGTCACTCCCGCCGAATAGCTCACAGGAGCCCAATAGGGTACTAACCGTGAGAATGTAAATAACTATTTTCAACATACTATCTTACTGAAACGGTTAAAATTAAGAATAAAAAATGGAGATGCCGGTTTCAAAGCCAACATCTCCAAGTTGATATCAAGTTTAGTTAACAGGGTATTATGGCCTCGGTTCCAATGGAAAGCGTGCCGGATCCCTGGCAGCCATACACATCAACCGAATGCACGCCGGTAGCTGTTTCACCGTTGCTGCTTATCTCCACCTTCACGGCCGAGTGGGCGGTTTCACCCCCGGGAGCGCTTGAAAATGTGTGCTGGTAGGTTGCTGAATTGTTACCGTCAGCTATCCAACTTGAATACGTTTCCTGGCGATAATACCACTGGTAATTAACCGAACTGCTAGCATTGGAAACGCTTGCATTAAAACTTACCGTTTGTCCGTCATTTGCATAAGGAGGACCCGAAATTGATACGCTCAATGATTCATTGCCAGTTCCTGCTTCCGGAATTTGTACATCAGCATTTCGAAATACCTCTGACAACCGGTTTTTTACGCTTGGATGGGTAGTTTCCTCTAAGTGATTGGCCCCATCAGCTCGAATAATTTGGTCCCCGGGAGTTCCAAAAAATGACGGGGCTTGAGTCTTAGCCGGTAATAACCCGTCATTAGCATCTTTTGCAACTATCTTCCCATCTTGACTATAATAACTTACTCCAATGATTTGTTGGTCCCAATCTCTCTGTTGATGGTAGGCTAATGAGGCAAATCCACGAGCCCATTCACGAGCGATACTGAGAAAATAAACTGCACTATCATAATATGAAAAGTGCATGGGATCACTTGGATCAGTTTGAGAATATTTATATAGATACTGTGCAGACAGGTAAGAGTAATATGCAGCAGTAACAAAATAAAAGGATGTAATTCCATGATGGATATTAACAAACACCCCACTTTCCTTGGGGTTTTCCCCATTGCTTTTATTTCTAAAAGATTCGGCTATTCTTACATATTCATAATTATCTTCTGCTCCAAAAATAGCATAACGAGCCGAAGGCAATGTACTGTTAGGGGAGCTATTCAAGGTAGAAAGAAAAGAGCTATTGGGTTTCATGTCATCAACTGAAGCTACATCACCAAACATCCCTTCCAAAGCGTTGTTTACTCTAGTTGCTTCGAATCCATTTTACCTAACAATGCTTTGGCAAAATTTCTTCCTCCAAGACTACCGAGTGATATAGCGGGTCCAGCAGCTAAGTCTGCAATCCAGTCCGATACAACCTCAGCAACCTTGCCATTCTGTACCGTAGCCGCTACCGGAGCTCCCTGATGGGGCGTTCCAATGGTAATAAGGGCCTTCATGTTTCCGGTACTGTTTTGCCTCAAGTATTCGCGGGCTATTAGTCCGCCCAAACTATGCCCTAGTGATACCGTCCCAGAAGGGATGTTGACAGTAGATGCCGAATTATTAATAGCAGCTTCGGAATTATAGTTTACATCATCTCTGACAAAATCAAAATCACCTGAGAGCTGGCTGGCCATCGTATTCCAAACACTGGCATTGTCATTCAGCCCATGTATAAATGAAACCTGATCGGACTGTCCGTAACCATTTATAGCAAAAATTAAACAAAGCATTAAAAAACTAATCGTTTCATAATAAACTCTCCATTTTAAAGATTTATTTTATAACCCTGAGATGTTGGATTCCCTAGTATTTATTGGACAGGTAATTCCTGAGAATTGGTATTTTCATCCTTTGTAACTGAGTATTCGTGGTTCATTTCACCAGTATCGGCGTCAAAAACACTGGTAATACTCATATTCTTAGCAAATTTCCCCTCATCATATGTTCTTGTCAATTGAAACTCTCGATTACCTAAACTTTTTACTTCGTAACCTTTTGCTTCAAGCCATTGTTTTATCTCCTGATCAGTCATGGTTTCCAGAGAGTTTTCGTTAGATAAACCCGATGTACTGGTTCCTTCAGGACATACTTGGGTTGAAATACCACCCTTTTGTGAACAAGGATCAGGTGGATCTATGCCTCCTGAAGTTGGGGCTTCATCTAACTTTTGCTGCAGATCATCGAGTATAGTAATCTGATCTGAGTTCAAAGTAGCCGAATGAGACGTACCATCTATGGAGTAATTAAGAGCCGAATTCCCATTATAGGATATACTTCCAGGTATGTTCTGATAGGTCCTATATATAGGATTAACTCTTTCAGGATCCGAAGTTGAACTTGCCGATCCCATTGTTATTTGCAAGTTTCCCGTTACATTAAGACGGTCCGTAGTTTGCCCATTTATTACAATATGGTCCACACCTGCCGGGCTTTTAGCTTTTGTATCTAGATTTGAACCGGAAGGAGTGATTTCCATTGAGAAAGTAGATGATGGAGACTCACTAGAAGCTGTTGACATTGTCTTCAACTTCGCTGTGCCAGCTTGCTGGGTTGTATTCGTTGCCCCCGTTATGCTATCGTGCGTACTGTTTCTGTTAGTTTTTTCACAACCTATCATCCCAACTAGGATAATAGTACTTAAACAAACAAAAAGAATGGTTCTGTTATTTATAGAACTAATATTTAAGTGTAGGTAGGGCCTCTGCTCTCTACAGAGATTTTTTATCCCCTTGATATTTCAAGAGTTAAGCCAAACCCCTTTGTTACAAATTAAACTTCAAACGAGTGGAAGATAGGCCCATTTTCAAGTCCAGCTGTTTTTGAAGTACCTCTGAGCTTTAGGCTGGAAGCCGAACGGATAATTGGATATCCAATTCCGACATTTACAAAAAATGCAACAGACTTTTTGTTTTCAGCGCTTTTCAAAAGTGCTTTGAGACAAGCTTATCCGGCAAAAACAAAAAAGGAGTCCCCGGAAAAGGGACTCCTTTTGTTTATAGCAATCAAAACCCGAACAGCGGTCGGGACGAATGGAGCTGACGTTAGTCAGCCATTCGATTTGTACATAGCAATCGTTTAAGGATGAACATCACTCTGTCTCAGTCCATGATCTTACGGAGAAATGCCGGCTGATCAGAATCCGTCTTGTCAATACGTTCGCGACGGTTATTGAGCAGTTCATTGCTCTTTTCCTGCTCATCCTGCATTTCATTATCTGGATTCTGTTCTTCTTCCTCGTCTTTATTTAGCGAGCGGACATTTTTGAGTCCTCTACGGTGGAAGGCCGGCTGATCCATCTGTTTGAGATTTTTCTCCCCTTTGTAAAACGGTTCGTTTGTTGAGGAGTACCGGCTGTGGCCCGTCACGTCGCTGGCCTTGGGCATATCCAGATCATCCGATTTTTTGTTGCTCTTTTGCTGTTTCTTATTGCCCTGAGAGTTCGGTGCTACGCGGGCTTCACTCTTGCTGTCGGCAAGGTCAAAACCAGTGGCAATGACCGTGACACGCAGCTCATCATCAAAGCTTTCATCCAGAACCGTACCGAGAATAATTTCGGCATCTTCACCAGCTTCCTGCTGAATGATACTGGTAGCAGTGTTGGTCTCTTTCATGCCAAGGTTTGCACCCGACGAAATGTTGACCAGAACGTTGCGCGCTCCGTGAATGCTGACGCCGTCGAGCAGCGGGGAGTTGATGGCTTCGCGGGCCGCAATTTCAGCACGATCTTCGCCAGTAGCATTGGCAGCACCCATGATGGCTGCGCCTCCATCGAGCATAGTCGTACGCACGTCGGCAAAGTCAAGGTTGATGAGTCCCGGCATCAGAATGAGATCCGAAATGCCGCGGGTGGCATTGTAGAGCACCTGGTTTGCCTGGTCAAAGGCTTCGAGCAGGGTCGTATCCTCATCGGCGATATCCATCAATCGCTCGTTGGGGATCACAATCACGGTATCACTGTTTTTCTTGAGTTCTGTGATGCCTTCGAGGGCATATTTCATCCGCTTGGGACCTTCGCAGTCGAAGGGGGTAGTCACGATGCCGACCGTTAAAATGCCTTTGCGCTTGGCGATGCCGGAGACCACGGGAGCTCCTCCCGTGCCGGTACCGCCGCCCATGCCGGCCGTGACAAATACCATGTCGGCGCCTTCGATGGCTTCTTCAATTTCATGTCGATTTTCTTCAACGGCTTCGCGCCCGATTTCGGGACGAGCGCCGGCTCCGAGTCCATTGGTAAGATTGGCTCCCACCTGTATGGTGATATCGGCTTGACTGTTTTTCAGGGCCTGTGCATCAGTGTTAAGAGCGATATACTCTACACTGGTTAGCCCTTTGTGAATCATGTTGTTAACGGCATTTCCCCCGCCGCCTCCAACTCCAATTACTTTTATTTTCGCATTGTCTTGACCGTCGATGTCAAAACTAAAACGAGAATTTAGGTTAGAAGACATAATGTTACTCCTTTTTTGATTGCTGTGTACTGTTTTTGCTATTTGATTGCTATGTAAGTTCGTATCAACCCTGGAAGGGTTTAAAACCCTTTCAGGGCTAGTAAAAGTGTATTTAAAGTTCTTTGAACCATCTTTTCATACGTTCCGCAATGTTATTCATTACTTTCTCCACACTCGATCCTTTAGTGGATGAGGGAACAATGGCTTGGTTTGTTGGGCCAGAGCCCGTTTTGATGGCGTGCATTACAAGTCCCACGCCAGTCGCATAAATGGGATTGTTTACTTCTTCAATGAGTCCGCCGCTGAGCCCAATGGGTTTGCCAATTTTGGCATCCATGCCGAGAATTTCATTGGCCAGGGGACAGACATTATTAATCAGCGAGCCTCCCCCACTGAGCACAACGCCTGCGCTCAGATTATCAGCATAACCGCTTCGTTTTACTTCAATGGCTACAATCTCTAGGATCTCTTCCATACGCGCTTGGATAATTTTGCCCAGAATGCTCTTGGTAATTTCTTTAGGCGGCCGTCCTGCAATGCCGGGTACCGTGATGGCTTCGTCTTCTTGGATCATATCAACATAGGCTTCGCCATGCTCGCGCTTGAGTTTTTCGGCCTGATCATCGAGTACGCTCAGGCCTACGCGGATGTCATCAGTCACTTTTTTGCCGGCAATGGCAATGACAGCCGTGTGACGGATCGTATTGTCTTGGAAAATAGCGACGTCAGTCGTGCCTCCGCCAATATCAACAAGCACAACACCGGCCTCTTTTTCTTCTTCGTCGAGTACCGAGTACGAGGACGCTAGCGGTTCCAGGATGATATCAGCCACTTGATAACCGGCGCGCTCTACGCAGCGGTAAATGTTTTTGGCGGCCGAGACGAGTCCCGTAATGATGTGAACTTCGGCTTCCATCCGCATGCCGCTCATGCCCACGGGATCGCTGATGCCATCCTGTCCGTCAACGACAAACTCCTGCGGAATTACGTGGATAATCTGCTGGTCGGTCGGCAGCATGATTCGCTGGCAGTCTTCAAGCAGTCGCTCTACATCATCCACCGTAATCTCATTGTCGCGGTTGTTGATAGTAATGACGCCCTTACTACGCATACTGCGGATGTGGTCGCCGGCAATCCCGACATTCACCGAGTTTACCTCGATGCCGGAAGCCAACTGAGCCTGCTCTACTGCTGTTTGAATGGCGTTTACCGTTTTGTCGATATTTACGACTACGCCACGGTTAAGGCCATCGCTGGGCGCTTTTCCGACCCCGAGGATGTGAATCCGATCCTGCGGGTCGATAGAGGCTACGATAGCGCATACTTTGGTTGTGCCGATATCCAGACCAACGACAATTCTATCTTCTTGTTCTTCCATAATGTTATCCACGTACTGTTGTGATTTATATAATCAATATGTCATCCTGAACTTGTTTCAGGATCTATCGCTTACAGATGCTAAAATGAATTCAGCATGACACAAAAGCTTTTTCGAGTTAAAAATTCTGTTAAATGACGCGAGCGTCCGCCCGTGCCGTCAAGTTCTGATTCATTTTTCTCGTGTTACAATCTGACCTTCAAAACGCAGGTCAATAGAACGCATCGCTTCAATTCCTTTTTGTTTGACGACTTCGCCATAAAATGCTTCCCAGTTGCGGAGCCGTGTGGCAAAATCACCTTTGCCGAAAACCAGTTTTACTCCGTTTTGATTGGTCAGTGCAACCACGCCTTCTTTTTGTGTCCAGGCTACCTCGCTGATGGTCGCATTACTTACGTTCTTGCTCTGTGCCGTCATCAAAAAATCTGATACTTTCTTGAACGCATCACTGTTCAGCGTATCACGCAACGGCGAAGCACGGAAGCCGTACAAAATCGGCACGTCTACGTTTTTACCGAGTATAAGCGGCAACCGCACGCCGTGGCGGTCCACATAAATTTTCTTGTTGCCATCAGCCAGGAGGGCTATAGGCTGTCGTTCGGTAATATTAATCATCAAGCCCCCGCTGGGATCTACGCTTATGTCAGCTTGTTTGACATAGTTAATCTGCTCAAAGCGGTTCATAATCTTGCCAAAATCCATACTGTCGGGATGCATGCCTGTTGGCACATTTATTTTCTGGAGCTCTGATATTGACACAAAGTGATTGCCAGAAAAACGAACCTGCTGCACGGTCATCGTCGAGCTCCAGTAGAGTCCTGCCAGTACTGCTAGTCCCAGCACAAGGATCGCCCCGCCAATCCACGGCAGTGGATTTGTGCTCTTTTGGGGTCCGCTATGTGATTCGTTATTCGTCATTTAATAAGATTACTTGCTAAAACGACTACGTTCTGACCTAAGCCTCGTGTCATCCTGAACTTGCTTCAGGATCCATTGCTGACTGAGACTGAAATAAATTCAGCATGACACCGTAGGTGATTTATTATTGAATGTCTTTGGTCATTAATTGCTAGTTGTCTTTTTTATCATTTCAATTTCGAGATTCCGGCTTCCAGCGCTTCTACGAACTGTTCGCCATATTTATAAATGTCGCCGGCGCCCATAGTGATGACGACATCACCGGGCTCCACAATTTCTTTCAGTTGTCGCGGCAGCTCAGCCTTGTCTTCCACATAGTGGACTTTGCGGTGGCCGTATTCTTTGGCCACATCGGCGATCAGTTTGCCTGTCACGCCTTCAATAGGTTCTTCGCGCGATGGATACACATCCGTAATCACGCAGACCTCCGCATCAAAAAATGAGGTTCCAAACTCCTTATATAGCTCCTGTGTCCGAGAAAACAGGTGTGGCTGAAAAACAGCTACGATACGACGATCTTTCCATCCTTTACGGGCTGCATTTAGCGTGGCCTGTACTTCTGTGGGATGATGCGCATAGTCATCAATAACCATCACATTGTCTTTCTCAGCCTTGAGCTGGAAGCGCCGGAACACACCTTCAAATCGCTCAAGTCCAGACTTTATGTACTCAAAATCAATATCCAATTCCAATCCTACCGCCACGGCTGCCAACGCATTTTTTACGTTATGCTCACCGGGTCCATTCAGATTGATTTCACCCAGTTTTTCGCCCTCGTTGATCACTGTAAATGTGCTCATAAAGTGATCCACATTAATATCAACGGCGCGGACCTGTGCCTGTGGCGTCAGTCCATATGTGATCGTGCGACGTTCAATGGACGGGATGATGCTCCGTACATTGGGATCATCCAGGCAGAGCGCCACGGCCCCGTAAAAGGGCACCTTGTTGGCAAATTCGATAAACGCATCTTTGACATCAGCAAGGTTGTCATAGATGTCCAGATGCTCAGCTTCAATATTCGTAATCACGCCGAGCGAAGGCGTCAGCCGCAAAAATGTTCGGTCAAACTCATCGGCTTCGACCACGATGATATCGCCTTTGCCGACTACGGCATTGGTCTTGGAAAAACTGTGTACCTTTCCGCCCACCATAATTGTGGGATCAAAGCTACCGTCCTGAATAACATGGCCGATCATCGTTGTGGTTGTAGTCTTGCCGTGGGTACCGGCAACGCCCACGCCGTACTTCATGCGCATCAGCTCGGCCAGCATTTCGGCACGTTTGATGACGGGAATGCCTTTTTCGAGTGCGGTCTTTGTTTCAATATTTTCTTCGGCTTGTACGGCACTGGTATAGACGACTACATCAGCGCTTTCGATATTGGCCTCATCATGGCCAATAGAAATTTTAGCACCGAGCTTTTGCAGGCGCTCGATAGTTTCGCCCATGTTGGCATCTGAGCCCGTGATGGTATATCCTTTTTGCAACAGAATCTCCGCCATTCCGCTCATACCAATCCCGCCAATACCTACCATGTGGATGTGGCGGGTTCGTCCAAATATGGGCTGTGTTTGTATTTGCTTACTCATTGCGTTCTTTTGTCATTTACAATGTCATCCTGAACTCATTTCAGGATCTTCAACATCTGTATATTGATGCTGAAACAACTTCAGCATGACATGTTAATTTTTAATTCATTCAATCTTTTGTTGCCAGTTCTAACACCTCTTTTGCGATTGTTGTTGCTGCATCAGGTCTTGCTAGTTCTTTGGCCGCCTTACTCATCTCAGCCAGTTGTTGTTCGTTGGAGATAACTTGTTTTACCAAGTTAACCAAGGTGTTGTTCAGGTTGTCATCCGCCGCCAGCTTCGCAGCACCTTCCTCCACCATTGATTCGGCATTTTTAGTCTGGTGGTCGCCGGCTACATTGGGCGATGGCACCAGGATGCTCGGTTTGCCGGTAAGGGCCAGTTCCGAACAGGAGAGGGCCCCGGCGCGGCTGATCACCAAATCGGCTATGGCGTAAGCGGCCGGCATATCGTGGATGAAATCTTTGAGTCTCAAATTTTTGTATTCACTTACGTTGACATCACGGCGCAGCTGGTCATAGTATCGTTTGCCGCACTGCCAGATGATCTGTAGACCGAGCTCATCATGCAGCGTTCCAATATGCTCTTGCATCGCTTCATTGATGCTGCGTGCTCCGCCGCTGCCACCCAGCACAAGTAGTGTGCGTTTGTCGTTTTCAAATTCAAATGTCTTATATGCTTCTTGCTCATCTGCTTGTGTCAGCGACTTTCGCGTCGGGTTTCCGGCCACCTTTGTACTGCCAATGGGGAAGTAGTGATCCGCATCTTTGAAGGCGGTAAAAATCTTTTTCGCACTACGCCCCAGAATCCGGTTGGTGACGCCGGGATAGCTGTTTTGCTCCTGTATTACTAGCGGCACGCCTTTTTTGGTTGCCACCCACCCAACGGGACCCGCTACATAGCCGCCGCATGAAATCACGACATCGGGCGTAAAGCGATTGATGATCGACAGGCTTTGTACCAGGCTCGTGACCAGCTTTACCGGGAATAGCAGATTTTTCAGTGTCAGCCGCCGGTGAAAGCCGCTGATCCAGATGCTGGTGATGTCGTAGCCCGATTTGGAGACGGTCTCCCACTCCATGTGGTTTTTAGTGCCCACAAACAGGATATCAAGGTTGTCATACTGCTCCCGCAGCGCATCGGCAATAGCGATGGCCGGGTACACATGACCGCCGGTCCCCCCGGCTGCTATGAGCACTTTTATTTTTGTGCCCATAGCAGCGGCGTCTGGACCGTCCTGTGATGATATGTTCGTTGCGGCGCTACGCATAAAATACTGCTCGCTTATTTGTGTTATGCTTCGAGATATTCATAAGGATGCCGATCATCAGCCCGGCAAACATAATGTTGGTTCCGCCGTAGCTCACAAAGGGCATTGGCAGACCCGTTACCGGCAGCAGCCCGCTGGCTACTCCCGCATTGATAAATCCATAAAGTACGACCGTGAGCGTGCATCCGACGGCCATCAGCATGCCCAGTGTATCGGGCGCATTTTTGGCGATTTTGGCAATGCCGCGAAACAAGATCACCGAGAACAGAACAATGAGCGATACGGAGCCCAGTAGCCCATATTCTTCGGCGATGATTGCAAAAATAAAGTCGTTATAGGGAGCCGGAAGAAAGTCACGCTGGGTGCTCTTACCCATCCCTACGCCAAATATTTCGCCCTGGGCAATGGCGATATGCGCCTGTTGTGCCTGGTAACCTTCGGTAGTGTTAAACTCTTCGCTATTGATATCGACTACCTGGCTTATGTATTGGTCAATGCGGCTCTGGCGCTCGGGCGATTGCCAGATCAAAACAGTGGCTCCCAGCAGCCCGATGATCACGAGCGTGCCCAGTTGTATCATGCTGATGCGACCCACAAACATGACCAGCAGCGACAGGCCCATCAATACAGCGGCGCTACTAAAGTCTTCCACCCCAATGAGTGCACAGGTGATAACCACCCAGAACATGATCGGCAGGAAGGTACGCTTGAAATCTTTGATATAGTCCTGCTTGTTGGCCAAGAGCACTGAAATGTGAATTAGAAGCGCCAGTGAAGCAAAGGGGGCCGGCTGGAAGGAAAATCCGCCAATGTTAATGGATCGTTGGGCGCCAAATACTTCATTCCCAAATAACAACACGGCGATCAGTAGTAACCAGCTTGCGATAAGACCAATTTTGCTGAACTTGGCCAGCAGATGGTAGTCGATCTTGGAGGCAATCAGCATGCCCAGGAAGGCAATGCCCAGCTTCACGATATGCCCGGTAACAAGGCTCCAGGCCGTAGTCTGTTTGATTTCTGCAAAGTAAGCAATAGCAGAATACACGGCCAGGATCCCGAATATCATCAGGATGATCACCGATACTAGGAGCACGCGATCGCTGCCCTGCTTCGGTGTATCAATATCGTCTGGGCTGGTGCCCATGATCGACGAAATATTTTTATTTGGCGTTGTGTATAACATAAATTCTTGGCTTTCAGTCTTCAGCTTTCAGCTATCAGTTGTGATTACCGACAGCTGAAAACTGAAAGCTGATTACTTAAAGTCTGTTTACTGCTTTTTTGAATTCGTTGCCTCGGTGTTCATAATTTTCGTACATGTCGAAAGAAGAGCAGGCCGGGCTCAGTAATACCGCTTCGCCACGTTTGGCTCCTTCCTTGGCCTGGCGGACGGCATCGTTCATTGTCTTGGCGGTTTTAAGATGAGGGACCACCGATTTTAGCTGCTCTTCGATAAGTGGCTTGGCTTCGCCGATCGCGATAATTGTGTGCACTTTCTTTCGGATGAGTTCTGCCAGCTCCGAATAATCATTTCCTTTGTCGCGGCCCCCGAGAATCAGGGTCAGCGGTACGTCAAAGCTGTCGAGTGCGTACCACACAGCGTTGATGTTCGTAGCCTTGCTGTCGTTGACGTATTTGACGCCATCAACTTCACGCACCTGTTCCAAGCGGTGCTCCACGCCTTCAAAGGTGCGCAGGCTTTCGCGAATGACATCACTTTTGATTTCGGAAGCGCGGGCCGCCAACGCGGTGGCCAGACCGTTATTCAGGTTATGCTTCCCAGAAATATTTACTTCGCTAATCGGCATCAGAACCTCTTCTTCTCGGTTAAACTTCAAGATTATATTCTCGTTTCGCACAAATGCCCCGTCGACTTCGTTTAGTTCTCGCTGATTGGAGAACGCCAACAGTTTTGGGGCATCGGCTTTTTTTTTAAGCGATGCTACATGCTCAGCCGTCTTGGGGTCATCATAGTTGTAGATGAACCAGTCGTTGCTTGTTTGATTCTCGGTAATGCGAAATTTCGAGGCCGCATATTTATCAAAATCGTTTTGGTATCGATCCAGGTGATCCGGCGTCACATTTAGCAGTAGACTGATATGCGGATGAAACGTATCAATATGATCCAGGTGGAAGCTGCTGACTTCTAAAATGGCTTCTTTATTCTTACCGGTCTGCTCTACCTGATCAGAAAACGCATGTCCAATATTGCCGCCGGTAACGTGATCGCGGCTGGCTTTGCTCCACGTGTGATCCAGCCAGCTGGTGACTGTGGTTTTGCCGTTGCTGCCGGTCACGGCTACTATGGGACTTTTGTTGAACCAGCTTGCAATCTCAATTTCTGAGAAAACTTCTTTGTTGGCCTCAAGATATTCCTGAACCAGCGGAGCCTCTGTAGGCACGCCCGGACTGAGCGCCACAAAATATGCGCCACGAGCCTTTTCGGTGTGGCCGTTTTCCTCGAATGGGATGCCCAGATCCTGCAGTGTTGTTTTTACCGGATTAGCAATAGCACTGTTATCCGTCACAAACACACGCGCCCCTTTTCGCTTCAGCAACGAAGCCACGGCCAGCCCGCTGCGGGCGGCTCCAACTACGACGATATGTTTATTTTGTACTTCTCTCATCGCAGTTTTAGGGTTAAGAGGCTTAGAATTCCGAGGAGTACCGCGATAATCCAGAATCGAACGACGATCTTGGATTCGGGCAGTCCTTTCTTCTCGAAGTGATGGTGGATGGGCGTCATCAGAAATACGCGCTTACCCTCCCCATACTTTCGCTTGGTATATTTGAAATAGGTCGTTTGAATAATCACAGAAAGCGTTTCTACAAAGAAGATTCCGCAGATAATCGGGAGCAGTAATTCCTTGTGCAGCATCAGTGCAATGGCTCCAAATGAGCCGCCGAGGGCCAGCGATCCGGTGTCACCCATAAACACCGAGGCCGGATGCGTGTTATACCAAAGGAAGCCCATGCAGGCACCTACAAGGGATGCGCAGAAGATGGTCAGCTCACCAGCGCCGGGCAGGTATATGATGTTGAGAAAATCTGAGAAGTCGGTACGGCCGGATACATAGGCAAAAATACCGAGAATGAGTCCAGCGATAGCACAGGTGCCGGCCGCCAGACCGTCAAGTCCGTCGGTTAGGTTGGTGGCATTACTCACGGCAGTAATCACAAAAATCACCATCGGGATGTAGATGACCCATCCCAGTGCTTCGCCCAAGAAGGCGTAATCGATGTTTACATTCTTCAAAAATGGTACGGTCGAGAGCGTATTAAAATCCTGGAAGTCCGGCCAGAAATATAGCGTGATGCCAAGCAGCAATCCCACCGTAATTTGCCCTGTAACTTTGAGTTTGCCACTGAGCCCCGTCTTGTCTTGTTTGACCACTTTAATGTAGTCATCTATAAAGCCGACGATACCCAGGATCAACGTTACGAGGATGATCATCCACGTATAGATGCTATCCATGCGCATCCATAACAGGGCGGGGATGAGTACTGCAAGCAGAATGATGATGCCGCCCATGGTTGGCGTATGTGCTTTGCCAAGGTGCGTATCAAGTCCGATATCTTCCCGAATGACTTCGCGCAGCTGCATTTTTTCGAGCCATTCGATAATGCGTCGGCCGATCATGATGCTGATAAACAGGGCCATGGCCGCTGCTACGGCTACCCGTGTGGTGATAAATTCAAAGGCACCAAAACCGGGCGGCTGGTAATTAACTTCAAGCCAATGTAAGAGTTCGTATAGCATCAGCTCACCTCGTTTTTGGAATTACCATTCCTGTGACCTAATGCCTCGCGTGCTATTTGCCGGTCATCGAAGTCGTGGCGTTCGCCTGCAATTTCCTGATACGTTTCATGTCCTTTTCCGGCGATCAAAATCATGGTGTTGGGATTGCCGTCGTAAATAGCTTTTTCAATGGCTTTGCGGCGATCAGTAAGTCGTTCTACAGGTTCAGTATCTTTAAAGCCCTCCATCGTATCATCAATAATAGCATCCGGTTCTTCATCACGCGGATTGTCGGAGGTGACGGTAATCCGATCTGCATACTCTTCGGCAATCTTTGCCATCTTGGGACGCTTGGTCTTGTCACGATTACCGCCGCATCCAAAGACAATATGCAGTTCCTGGTTTTCCCCTTTGATATCAGCCAGGGTAGAGGCTACATTTTCCAACGCATCCGGCGTGTGAGCGTAATCGACTAAGACAATAGGATTGCCGTGCTGCCCCGACCCTTCAATGCGTTCGAGACGACCCGCGGCTCCCGGCAGGGATTCCAGAGTATCAGCAATTTCTTTATCCTTGTAACCCAGCGCGCGGCAGATCAAAAATGCTTCGGACAGGTTATAGGCATTGAAGGTACCCACCAGTGGACTTTCGATGATGGTCTTGCCAATCCGCAGTACCAATCCATTGATGGTATTTGAGAGTACCTGGCATTCGGCCGCCAGTGCTTTCTTGAAACTGAAATCAATGATATTGGCCGGGCAGTCCATCGCAATAAAGTTGGCCTGCTTGTCATCCCCATTGATAACTGCAGTTGCCTGGGAATCCAGGTTGTCAAAAAGGATTTTCTTTGAGGCCGCATAGGATTTCAGATTGTTGTGGTAGTCCAGGTGATCATGGCTTAAATTCGTAAATGCAGCCACATCAAAATCGATACCGTCAACTCGTTTCTGGTCAAGTGCGTGTGACGATACTTCCATCACCAGATGTGTCGATCCCGCTTCGACCATCTTGGCCATATCAGCGGCCAGCTCGATGGGATCGGAGGTCGTTAGCTGACTTTCCACCTCTTTTTCACCAATCCGTTTTGCCACCGTGCCCAACAGCGATGGTTTCGCTCCCAGTTTTTGCAGGGCTTGGTAAGTGAGTGTGGCAACGGTTGTCTTGCCGTTGGTACCGGTGATGCCGATGACCTTCATCTTATCGGCAGGGTTCCCTTCAAAGGCTTGTGCCAAGGGACCAACCAACGATCGCGTGTCGGTGACTTCAAGCACACAGACGTCTTTATCGGTATAGAAGCTTTCTTCGCAGATGATGACCGAGGCACCGTTGTCGATGGCGTCGTCAATAAAAGTGTGTCCATCGACCTGGAATCCTTTGATTGCGATGAAGACCGATCCTTCTTCCACCTGTCGGGAATCCTGCGTAAGCGCACCAATGGTATTCGGCTCGGGTCCCGAGACGTCAATCGGCTTGCAAAGTGATATAAGTTGGTCGAAAGTCACTCGGTGGTCCCGTTTTTTGTTAGTGTTTCCAGTGCTTTGGCTTTGCCGCGAACAGTGATAGTACGTCCTTTCTTCATCATGTCGCCGGCGCGGGGAAATTGTGTGAATATCGTGCCCGAGCCTATCATCTTTGCTTCAAATCCTTGACTGTTAATTAGTAGTGTTGCTTTACGCATGCTCATGCCTCCCACATCCGGAATAATAGAATAGCCATTCGGCAGTTCGGTTGTATCTGCAACGGCAATAGTGTTTGATAATTCAAGAGTGATCTCATCTTCCGGTGAAAGTTGGGTACCCGGTTGGGGCGATTGCTTGACAATCAGGTCGCCGCTTCCTTCCAAGTTGTAGGGCAGTTGTTGGGCCTTCAGCAGTGCTTGCGCTTCATCCTTGCTCAAACCCTGTAAATCGGGAGCATAGGCCCAGGTATTAGTATCTTGTTCCCGTTCGATAATCTGTTTTTCAATTTCGTTGTCGAGTCCGGCAATGCGCTTGGCCGTCTGTTGAAATATTGGTCCGGCCGTCTGTCCACCGTATGGGGGATATACGTCCGGATCATCCAGTATAATCAGGCAGACGTATTTAGGATCCTGTGCTGGAAAGAATCCCACAAATGAAGAGCGATACTTATTTCGGTAGCGACCGTCGATATATTTTTGGGCAGTCCCAGTTTTGCCGGCGATGGGGAGTCCTTGCACCTGTGCTTTTTCGGCTGTCCCTGAATCGGATACTACGTCACGGAAAACGGGATAGAGTTTTTGGATCGTTTCTTGGTTGGCAATTTGTCGCACGGCCACATCATTATGCTGCCAAACCACCTCATCGTTGCTGTTAAGAATTTTTTCTACGAGATAAGGACGCATCATCTTTCCGCCGTTGGCAAAAGCTGCATAGGCCTGCGCTAGCTGAATAGGGGTCACCTGCACTTCGTATCCAATCGACATCCATGGCAGCGTAACCTGACTCCATTCGTAAGGTTTCGGCAGCCGCCCGGTTTCTTCATTGGGCAGATCAATGTTGGTTGGCGTCCCAAAGCCCAGATTGCGGGCATACTGGTAAAACGTATCCCGGGACAACCGCATGGCGATCTTAGCCGTAGCAATGTTGGATGACTTTTCGATCACTTCCGAGAATCGAAGTGTGCCAAGTGGATCATGGTCACGCATCCACTGTCCGTGGATTTGCAGCTTGCCGTCTTCGGGTGTTTCAAAGTTTTCGCCAAAGTGCACCTTGCCCTGTTCCACGGCCGCAATAGCCGTCACGAGCTTAAAAGTAGAGCCGGGTTCGATCATATCCGAGATCGCAAAGTTCCTGCGGTTCTCTTTGTCAAGGGAGGCAGGATTATTGGGATTGAATGTGGGATAATTAGCCATTGCTTTAATGGCTCCTGTTCTGGGATCCATGACAATAGCAGAACCGTGGGCGGATCTCGTTCGGTCAATCCCGGCTTTAAGTTCTTCTTCTAAAATAGCTTGAATGTGAGAATCGATAGTTGTTTGCAGTGAGTGCCCCTGTTGCGGTTTCTTTCGGGGGGCTCCCAAATATGCAGAAATCTTGCCGTTACGCTCGCGGCGAACCTGTTGAACACCATCTTCGCCGCTGAGTTTCTTGTTATATAACTTTTCAAGGCCGGTCATCCCGTTCATGGCGTGATTCACAAATCCCAGCGTATGTGATGCCAGAGCGCCGAAACTATATCGCCGCTGGTATTCTTCTTCCAGTATGATGCCCCGGATATCGAGTTGTCGCAGTGCTTGGTGTGTTTCCGTGTCTACATTTTTATTGAGTACCACGTAGCGAGAGCGAGCCGGAGCGGAATCCACTTTTTGTAGATACGAACGGGCTGAAAGGTTCGTGTATTTGCCCAATGTATCACACATCTGCCGAATTTGCGTTCGTGTAAGCCCCTTTATTTTGGGATCCAGTGCCACTTTGTAAGCAACAGAATTTGTGGCCAGCAGGCTGCCGTTGTGATCATAAATATTGCCACGCTGAGCTGGAATGGGGATGTAGTCGATGGCCTGCTCGTTCCAGAGTTCGCGCAGTTCCGGTCCCTCCACAAAGTTGATACGAAAAAGCTGCATACCAATGGCACAGGGTACCAGTAGTACCAGCCCAAAGACCATAAACATACGGCTCAATATGGCAGAACGTTCATTTTGCATTTACTTTTCCACCTCAATCACTTTTTCGGCGGGACCGCCATTTATGAATCCCTGGCCTTTTGCCTGTTCATAAATATTAGCAGGGCCAATCATTCGGTCATAATTTAGCTTATAGTCGCTGTGTACCCGTTTTACCTGATTGTATTCGCGCTCCAGCTGATTGACTTCCTGGAGCAGTTCCTGCGTGGCGAAAACATGATTCAAATAGATAATGCCAAGCGCGCCCAATACAATAGCACCCAGAATCACCTTCCAGGGTTTCAGCGATGGAAGAGAAAATCGTTTCTTGCCCTCGTCTTTCTTATCAATGCGCCTGCCATAATTGCCGCCATTGGTGCGGTAAGTCGAGTGATGGCCGTTCTTTTTTCGTCCGGCCGAGTTGTTGCGCTTGTTCTCTTTGACCTTTTCTTTTTTTAGCGGAGATTTGATATGCATACTACACCTCCGGCTGGTCTATTTTCTGTGCAACGCGCATCTTAGCACTTCGCGCAGCGGGATTTTTTTCAATCTCTTCTTCCGAAGGGCGAATAATGCCGCCGGAAATCTCTTCAATGGGATTCAGCGGGTTGCCGTAAAAATCTTTTTCAATTTTACCTTCGTGATTGCCCGCCTTGAAAAATCGCTTCACGATGCGGTCTTCCAGCGAGTGGTAGCTAATAGCCACAATGCGTCCATCTACCTTGAGTTGCTCCAGCGACTGATCGAGGACATTACGAAGCATATCCAGCTCGCGATTTACCTCGATACGGATCCCCTGGAACACACGGGCCACGCTCTTTATCTGATATTGGCCGTGGACAACCGATTCCACCGCTTCACGAAGCTCAGTAGTCGTCTCAAGTGGACGTCGATCAATGATTTCGCGGGCGATCTCACGGCTCAGTCGTTCTTCGCCATAGTGATAGATCACATCTCGCAGATCTTCATAGGAATAGTCATTGACAACCTGATAAGCTGTGACGCCGCGCAGGTTGCTCATACGCATATCCAGTGGACCCTCTTTCTGGAAGGTGAATCCGCGATCGGCTTCGGTAATTTGATGGGTAGAGACGCCAAGATCGAGAAGGATTCCGGAGACCTCTCCATGGAGTTCTGGGGGAAGTAGCCTGGAGAGGTAACCGAAATTGCCTTTTATGGAAGAAAATCGTTTGTCGTCGCCAATGTGGGAGTTTGCTGCATCTAACGCCTCGTCATCTTGGTCGATTCCGATAAGCTGAGCGTCGTCATTGAGATGAGATAACAATGCCAGGCTGTGTCCACCACCGCCGAGCGTAGCATCGATATAGATCCCGCTTGGGTCCGTAATTAAATACTCTACGGACTCTTGCAGCAGTACCGGCTGATGCTCATAATATGTCTCATTGTTTTTCATCGTTATTGTCATCGTCACCCATCACGCGCTCAAAAAGTTCCTGATACGATTCAAAATCCAGACCATCATCGATTTCTGCCAGTTTCTCGGGCGACCATATTTCAATACGTTCACCGCTGCCAATAAATATGGCTTTGCCATCGATACCGGCCCAGTCTGTGAGTTGTGAAGGGAGAGGAATGCGATTCTGGTTATCTAAATCAATATCTACAGCAAAACGAAGGAAGTTACGTTTTACTGTGCGACCTTCTTTGGTAAAGCTGTTGATCTGGGAAAGCTGATCCTCTACTTTCTGCCATTCATCCTCTGGGTACAGATAAAGGCAGGGTTCGAGACCTCTTAATATAGTAAAGCGCTCTTGCGCCTGCGGATTCAGGGCCTTACGCAGTTTAGCCGGGAAGCTAACGCGTCCTTTATTATCAACACTATGTTCGTATTGGCCCTTGAAGCTAGGCATATAAGGTCCCCAGAATTACAGCAAATGTTATCGAATTCGACAAGTGGATTTGAACTCCCACATTCTCCCACTTCACCCCACAATGTACCCCGAAACCGTGTAATATGTCAAGGACGGATTGAGAAAGATTGATTATAATGTCTTGAGGCGTCAGTAAATATCGGAGTATAGATATGCAAAAGTGCCGATATTACGGTTTGAGGTATGATTTTTAAGGCATAAAATGATTCCTTTCTCCCGATATATAATATTTAGGAAGAATGTGGTAGAGTGTGGTAGGAATATGAGTTTTACGAAAAAATGAACTTATATTACAATTTAAAAGTGTTGTAACTCACTCTTTCATTATTTTGCTCAAATTTTTGATTGTTTAAATATTGGTTAAGTTGAAATTCTTTTTCATCCAATTCGTTATTTGAGAAAATTGAAATGTCAGAGACCTTATCTGTGCCTATTGAATTCAAGGAGGTACCGAGTTTTAAGCCACTCTTGTCAGAAATTAACCATCTATCATGGATTGGAGACTTACCTGATTTCCCTAAGCTTACAATTACAATTTTTGTGAACGGAGGTTTAGCTTCTGATATATTTAAATTCCAGTAAGTATTAAATTTTTCTTGGTAAGGGATGTCACTTTTCTCTTGATGTCTTTTACTTGTCAAAATTGATATTTTACAATTGGGTTTTTCATTTTTGACTAGTTTCAAAAAGTTAAGTTCTTGCAATCCGAAATAAGGATCACATACTTTCAGATAGTTATTAACATTATCCTTAATCCAACTTCGTATAAAATTGAAGGCTTTATCTCTTTCACCTTCTTTTATGGTAATCGCATGCTTGTTCTGCTTATCTAATTGAATATTTTGCTTAACCTTGGTATTTGATTCTTGATTAGAAGATATGATATAAGTAGTTAGTTCTGAGGATAATAGAGAAGAATTAAATATCGGATAAAATATGTTTTCTGCCTCTTCGGTATTGGAGTATCTAATTATTGCATTTTCAATTAACCATGATAAGACTGCATAGGATTGATAAATATCTAGTTCAGAAGATTCCTCAAAGTGTTTGTTGAAGCTCTCTTTATGCATCGTATGGAGCCTGTTGGCATTTAATGAACCTAAGTTCATCCAAGCAGCTTGAGCGTAATGTTCTTTATTTATCGAAGAACTGTTATCCTCTTCAGCAATAGTCTTTTTAGTGTTTAGTAATGTAAGTCGCTCTTTAATTGGGTTTCTGGCATTATTTCTAGCAGGATCATTATCCATTAGATTAATTAAAGATGAAGCAAAGTTTGGATCAATTTTATGAGCAAGATCAATTATGTTTTTTTGTCTTTGGCTTATTGCTTTGCCTTCATCCTCTCCTTCTTCCTTAGTAAATACCATAGCAGATTTCAGCGATTTTTTAGATATACTTGTGTTTTTATCCGCAAATAGGTTTGCAATATGTATTTTTCTACTAACCTGATCTATTTTTGATGGTATTTGTTTAATTATTTTTTCCACATCATCCAATAGATTATCTCTTTGTTCTTTATTCTTCCGGAGATTACTGGCAATTATTCCGAGTACGTAAACTTTATCTGCTTTATTAGGTATTTTTTGAGCCTCTGATACTAACTCCTGCCAATCTTTTTGATTAGTTCTTAGTAAGGTGAACAAATATGCTTTGGCAGAAATTAAATAGCCTTTGTGATTAATATTCTTTTTGTCAGGTAATTTTGACTCAGTAATATCAATCAAGGAATGAGCTAAATCAGCTTTTTGCTGTCTAGTAATGGCTTGTTTATTGTCTTTGGAATTTAGGCTATTAACCAATTGCACAATATGGTTGTATAACTGTTTATCAGTATCTACATATTCTAACAGCTTAAGAATATCGACTGCATTTTGATGGTTTATCTTGTAGCCACCATTTGGGGAATTGTTGAATGGATCATCAAGAGGTTTTTTTCTAAATATGAATTCAATTGTATTTGATATTGCAGTCTCTTGATATTCTTGAGGAAGCTTTTTTATCAGGTCGAGCGCTGTATTTTCATGAGCTTGATATAAAGCTGGGGCAGCATTAGATATTATTGAATGATAATATGATTGGTCGTTTTTTGGTGTACTTTCTATTATATCTCTAACATACTGGTTCGTGATTTTTGTACCCAGCTCATTATTTCCTCTTGAATAACACCGCAAAGCGAAATCGGTCCATATTGCTACCCTTTCCCCATTTGAAGGTATCTTATTTATATATTTTTCAATTCTTTCAATATCGCTATTTGTAAATAAATCTTTATCTAGTAGACCAGCAAAAGCTCTTATTGCAATTCTAATGGACCCAGTATAAGTAATGGCTGCTTGTTGAGAATAGATTGTCAAATTCTTTTTAAATTCTTCAGTTTTGTTTAAGTATTTAGCACCAACATCTTTAGAGTATTTGGACAGAATTTTTGATATTAGAAATCCAGCGTCGACTTTTATCCAAGCAGTATCAATTTCCTTCCAAGTCTCGTCAAGCTTTTTAAATAAATATTCTACAAGACTCTTATATTTACCTTTTGAATCACTGCATGATATCAAAGAAATGAAATGTGAATAAACTAGTACTTTAGTTTGATGGTCACTGACATTTTCAATTTTAGGCTTTAGTTCTATTGCTCTATCTATATTGTCGATATCTGAGTTGTTAATATTTTCAACTACCATTAGTAAAGCTTTATCGCGTTTACTTTGATGCGATATTTCATCATGAGCATTGATAATTAAGTCAAAGTTTATGTTTGTGATTTTTTTCTTCGATTCACGTTTTAAAAAATTAAATAATGCCTTATCTCGTTTTGACTGGGTGTTTAAGGATTTTGCTATTTCTAGACCTTTTTGTGGATGGTTCTTAGATAAAGCTTTAATAATATCTTTAGTTACTTGGTAATGAGAGGCTGTTGATTTTAGAAGGCTATCAATATTTTTGTCCAAGCTTTCTTGTAATACAGTAAGAAGTTGTTCATTTTCTTCTATTACTTTATCGGGATCAAGGTTTTGATATTCTGATAAAAACCAAGCTATGCTTTCAGTCCTAATTGACAGGTTATTTATGTTGCAAATGTCCCAATAAAGTTCAATTATTCTATGGTAAGAAGCTTCAGTAGCTCCAATATTTAGTTCCGTTTTACCTAAAACAATCTGTAATCTGACATAGTCAATGGTGGTTCCAAGATCATGCATTGAATTTATTAGGCTGTCAATTCTCCCTACTAATTTCTTAGCCTTTTCGGGATCATTTACTTTAGGTAAGGGGGTAGATATTTCTCTAAGATCTCTTAATTTAGGGGTGTAATTTGTAGTTGAAACTAACTGGTCAAGAGAGTATTCGACTATTTCTGTAATCTCTTTATTATCACGATTATTTAAGATCCATTGTCTTAGTATAAATAGTCTGTTCTTTACTTCAAGATCTTCAACTTTTGCAATCAGTTTTTTAGTTGAGAAATCTTCTGCAAAAAGAGATGCAGCATTAAGAAAATTTTGTATACCTGGATCTGAATTTTTCTCAGTAGTTTTTTCGACTACATCTTTGTAGTTAGCTTCACTACTTTGGGCATTAAAGGCTTCTACTGAAAGTTTTGCAAAAGCTAAATCAATATTATTTTTGCCATTTTCGTTTGATATATTATTTGATTTCTCAACAATATCTATTGCTAGATCAGGATTGATCCAAATAAGATTAGAAGCAATTTCAACTGATTTCTGGCCTAGTGAGTCTGTATCTATTTGGTTTGAAAGAAGGTTTATCTGTTCAATTATTTCATCATCAAGATCTATATTATTTTTTTTAAAATATTTCGCAATTATACTAAGAAGATGAAGTCTATCTTCCTTTAACAAACTACTTTGAGCTAATGCTAGGGCGCGTTCATGATCTTCAACAAATAAGCGAGCTTCTACTTCGGATTTTAAAATATTTGCTTTGAGAAGGCCCAACATTAGTGACTTTTGAAGGCTGAATTTAAATAGAGAGGAAAGGTCATCTATGTTAATGGCACTTTTTAAGCCTTGCTCAGCTCTTTTCTGAATAAAGTTTAAAGACTCAGTTTGTTTTAATGCTTCTTGGTAATAGTCTTCATTTAAGCAACTTATAAGTTCTTTATACTTTTTTGAATCCTCTAAATAGTCTGGAAGGTTTTGTATTGAGTTTTGGCTTTTAAAATTGGTTAAAAGACTATTAATGATCTTTTCATGAGCTGTTTCAGTGAAGTCTGCAACTTGTTTTTTGGCAAATTTTCGGTGTGCTTCTGAAATAAAAGATATTTTTTCTTTAGAAGCGTCGAATTCTATGAAATCAAATTTGTCAACTATTGTTATGACCTCTTCATTTCTAAGTTCTGAATATTTAGACAACTCATTTTTTGTTATTTTTTTCTTGCTGATTGCAATAATTGCTATCGCTTCTCTTTCAGTCTTAGATAGTGAGTCCTTAATTTGATCCCACTCAATAGCAATAAATTCAGGAAGAACATCAGGCTTTTCACTTCTTAAATCATTCAAAGATTGGTTTTTATTAAGCATCCTAGAAACAATTTCTAATTTTCCAGGAACGCCTTCGCACATCTTATGGATTTCTTTAAAGTCGTTTTTGTTGTATTGGCCAGTACTATTTTGTTTTAAATATTTTGTAGATTCATCTAAGGAAAATGGAGATATTGGTAAGGATTTGCAGTTTGATATCTTCTTTATGTGGTCTTCATAATTCTCTTTATTTCCGGTAATAATAAATTTAAATCCTTGAAATCCAGTTGGAACCAGATCATGAAGTAGGAATCTTGTCAACCTTCCTTTGTTTTCTGGTAAATCTGGTAGTCCATCAACTATTACGAAAAAATCACCCTCTCTTTTTGCTTTTTTTGATAACTGTTGAATAGCTAATGATATATAAGAATTATCAATTTCTTTTTTTTCAAGGGGTTCGTTGTTTAAAATCCAGTTGAGCTGTTCGCAAAATACTCTCTTTAGAAAAATTGGCTCTTAAGCATATCTGCTTGTAGGCTCAATAAATATGGAAATTGTTTTTTTTACTATGTTTCCTAGCAAATTGTGATAGTATATTAGTTTTTCCTACTCCCTCTTCACCCTCAATGAAAATGATATTTGAATCTCCTTTAAAGAAACTTTCAATAGTTGAAATGAAATTATCACGTCTTATTTCATTTTTGGGTGGTTTGGGGAAGTTGAGACAAATGCTAGGTAGGTCGACTAGTATTTCTTGATTAACTGCGCTCATACTTGTGATCAGTTTGGAATTAGATACTAAATCTTGGAGATGAATATTTAAAAATCAAATTAATAATCGCTTGTCTTTTTAAAAATCAGTTATCTGTTAAAAAGATAACTGTGTGGCTTTGCCATCCTTATAATTTTCGGCTATTCTTAGGCTGGCTAGTTTGCAAAGTGTTTTTTAACCCCTTCACAAAAATATGTTATGATGAAAACATCAGCCCTCAAACTTTTTGGTTTTCCTCTATTGCTCATCTTTGCTAGTGTTGGTTGTGCCCAGCAGCAGGCGACTATGGAAAAAGAACCGGCTGCTCAAAATAAAAAGCAGATGGAACCCAAAGAGCAGCCATCGGTGACTGTTGAGGATTATCAGCGTGCTAAGAAATTTCTGTGGCAGAATACCTATGATAAAGTGCTTGGCACCGTTTCCGGTCAGAGCTGGTCATCGGATGGACTATTAATATATAACACGCGCACGCCCGAGGGCACCAAGTATATATTGGCAAATCCCGAAACGGGTGAAAAACGAGAAGCATTCGACCATCAGCGTCTGGCTGACAGTTTAAGTGAATTTACGGATAAGGAGTTGGAGCCAATGGAGCTTTCCCTGCAATCCATTGAGTTGTCTAAAGACAATAATACGTTGCAATACGAAATGAGTGGGCAGCGCTACGAAACGAATTTAAGCAGTTATGAGACCAACGAACTGCAGGATGAAAAAAAGCGTACCGAGATCTTGTCGCCCGACGGCAAGAAAGCGGCTTACATCAAAAACTATAACCTGTGGGTGCGCAACACCGAAACTGGTGAACATACTCAGTTGACTACCGACGGCAAGCAGTACTACGGTTACGCTACCAACAATGCGGGATGGGCTAAAAGTGATCGACCCGTGTTGCTGTGGGGACCAAATTCCGAAAAGATTTCTACCTTCCAGCACGACAGCCGCGGGGTTGGTGAGATGTATCTATACAGCACCGAAGTGGGACATTCCAAGCTGGAGCGCTGGAAGTATCCATTCCCCGGCGACAGCACGGTTTTTAAGATTGAGCGCGTGGTTGTGCATTTGGGCAACGAGAATTCTGAGCCGAAAGTATCGCGCCTTAACATGGATCCCGATTTCCACCGCTCGACTATTTCTGATCACATTGCCAGTTGGGGCGGACGCTTCCTTGATAACGAATGGAGCGAAGATGGCTCAACGCTGTATTTTGTTTCTTCATCCCGAAATCATCAGACTGCTCAACTGCGAGCCGCCGATCCGCAGACCGGCAAAGTACGCGATATCCTTAAAGAAGAAACGGATACCTATTACGAGTCCGGCTACAGCGATGAAAGCTGGACGGTATTGGAGGAATCCAACGAAGTGATCTGGTTCTCGGAGCGCGACAACTGGGGGCATCTCTATCTGTATGATCTGGAGACCGGCGAACTGAAGCATCAAATTACCGAAGGTAACTGGCGGGTGCTTGATCTGGAGCATGTGGATGAAGAAAATCGCACGATCTACTTTACCGGTTCGAATCGGGAAGAGGGCAATCCCTATTACCACTTTTTGTATAAAATAAATATGGACGGGAGTGGCCTGACGAACCTGACACCACAGCGGATGAACCATGAGATCACTTGGTCTGATTCGAAAGAATATTTTACCGATACGTATTCGACACCCGATACACCGCCGGTTTCAGTGATTCGTAACCGGGATGGCGAAGAAATGATGAAACTTGAAGAGGCCGACATCAGCCCGTTGAAAAAGGACGGCTGGGTAGCCCCTAAGCAGTTTACGGTGAAGGCCCGCGACGGTGAAACGGATCTCTATGGCCTGATGTATAAACCGTCGAACTTTGATCCGTCTAAATCCTATCCGGTACTTAACTACTTGTATCCTGGTCCCCAGTCGGGGAGCGTGGGATCGCGTTCGTTCCAGCCATCGCGTTCTGATAAACAAGCGGTAGCTGAGCTCGGTTTTATCGTTGTAGAGGTTGATGCAACCTGCACGCCGGGACGTTCCAAATCATTTCATGATGCCTGTTATGGCGATATGGGCGACAATGGCCTGCCTGATCAAAAGGGAACGATCGAACAGTTGGCCGAACGCCACAGCTGGATGGATACATCGCGCGTTGGCATCTGGGGACACTCGGGCGGAGGATTTGCTTCCACCCGCGCTATTCTGGAGTATCCCGATTTTTACGACGCGGCCGTTTCGGGGGCGGGGAACCATGACAACCGAAATTACGAGGCTGACTGGGGTGAAAAATGGCACGGTCTGCTCAAGAAGAAAGAAAACGTCACCAAGAAAGAACTGAGCTTGTTTGAGCAGGGCGACAATTACGACAAACAGGCCAATGAACTACTAGCTGAAAACCTGGAAGGAGATCTGCTGATTGCACATGGTACTATGGACAGCAACGTGCCGCCGACGAATACGCTGTTGATGGCTGAGGCGTTAATTAAGGCGAATAAGGATTTCGATATGCTTATGATTCCCAACGTGAGTCATGGATTTGGCTACGCGCGTTCGTACTTCAGAAATCTCCGATGGGATTATTTTGTGAAACACCTGAAAGATATTGAACCTCCATCGAATTCTGCAGTCAGTGGGAACTAATTAGGATCAGATAGGTATAAAAAGAAAAGGGCCGATCTTCCGATCGGCCCTTAATATTTAGAGTTAGCTACCCCAATAGCCACTCTATCGTGTTAGTAAGTAAGCTGTCTGTAGATATCAGCTGTTCCCTTACGGGAATAGTATTGTCTTCGTTATTCTCTCGGAACTCTTTGCGAATAGTTAAAACGCTTAAGAGTCATCTCTTTTAGTCTCTTGTCGATTCATTACTCAGTGTAAGGGGACGCAATATTATCCCTCTTTCTCAAATCCATATTACCCAATACACTGGTGAAAAGCATCTTTTTAAGAGTAATTTAACGTAGGTTAGAAAGTCCTATAGTATTGGGACAGCGAGTTTTCAAGGGTTTAAAAGACGCTTACTGAAGCTTGGCAATCCACCGGTCGCACTCCTTAACCCCTTTATTGATTTTATTGGTTGCATAAAGTTTACGCGCATGTTCCCAGATGTCCAGCGCCTCTTGGATTTTTTCTTGCCTGACTTTTAGCAGCGCCAGTCCGCGTGATGCGTTGGCTAAATCAAGAGAGGATTGATGAGCCTTATTTTTGTAGATCTCAATAGCTTTTCGATAGTATACGTCGGCTTTTTCCAGGTGGTTTGCCTCCAAATAGATATCTGCCAGATGCCGATAGGAATGGGCAATGCCAGCTTGATTACTGTTTTTCTGGTATAGTTTCACCAGTTTCATATAGCCGGCAATAGCTGTAATTGTGTTGCCAAGATCCCGCTCAATCCTGGCCAGGTCATTCAGTGACTGGACCCGGAAGTCTACCTGTTGAATAAGGCGCGAGATAGCCAAGGCAGAAACAACATCTCGTTTAGCATCTTCAAACCGTTTCTCTCTGCGAGCTTTTTCTGCAGAAGCTAACAGGGTTTGTATTTTTTCAATTTCGGTTTGCATATAATAGAAGTCACCCCTTACCTGTCAATGCACCTCGTTGTGTTACTAATTTACGACAGGGGAGAGTAACCGCAAAATAAGACTTTATAAATCGTAAAGAAGTATTTAGAGCACCTAATGTCAGGGCAATTCTGTAGCTCCCATTAAGTATCGGTCGCATTCGCGGGCGGCGCCCCGGCCTTCGTTGATGGCCCAGACCAGCAGGCTTTGGCCGCGGCGCATGTCGCCGGCAGCAAACACGCCATCCACGTTGGTGTGGTAGTCGCCATGCTCGGCATTGGCGTTGGTTCGGTCGTCACGGTCTACTTTCAGCTGCTCGAGCACTGGGTTTTCGGGACCTAAAAAACCCATAGCCAGTAGCACCAGGTCAGCCTCCCAGACTTTTTCCGTACCCTCAATTTCTTTGGGTACCTTCCGGCCGTCGTCGTTGGTCACCCATTCAATTTCCACGGTATGCAATTCTTTAACGTTACCCTCACCATCGCCTACAAATTTCTTGGTCATTACCTGGTACTGCCGCGGATCATCCCCAAAACGAGCCTTGGCCTCTTCCTGTCCGTAATCCACCTTGTAAACGTTGGGCCATTCGGGCCAGGGGTTATCTTCACTGCGGCTGTCGGGCGGTTTGGGCAGGATTTCAAATTGGGTTAGATTCTTACAGCCGTGACGCAAAGAGGTGCTCACGCAGTCGGTACCGGTGTCGCCGCCACCAATTACGATCACATCTTTATCTTTGGCAGATATGTAGTTGCCATCATCGTGATTGGAATCCAGCAGGCTTTCAACGTTAGCATGTAGAAACTCCATTGCAAAATGGATACCGTCGAGATTCCGTCCCTCAATCTCCAGGTCGCGCGGATTGGTGGCCCCGCCGGCCAGGATTACGGCATCGTAATTTTTGGTGAGCTTGGTGGCGTGTAGATCTGTGCCAATTTCAGTATTGGTGATAAAATTGATGCCTTCGTCAGCCAACAGGTCAACCCGACGCTGTACGACTGATTTTTCCAGCTTTTGGTTGGGAATGCCGTACATCAGCAGTCCGCCAATCTTGTCGTGACGCTCATAAACCGTCACATTATGACCCGCTTTGTTGAGCTGATCAGCGGCGGCCAACCCGGCCGGACCAGAGCCAACGATCGCGATTTTTTTATCGGTCCGGTTTTCCGGTGGATTCGGCTTAACCCATCCCTCCTCGAAGCCCTTGTCAATGATGGCCTGCTCGATACTTTTGATAGCCACCGGTGGCTCGATGATGCCCAACACGCAGGATCCCTCGCAGGGGGCGGGGCAAGCGCGTCCGGTAAACTCGGGAAAGTTGTTCGTCTTGTGCAGCCGGTGCAACGCTTCTTTCCACTTGTCGTTGTAAACCAAGTCGTTCCACTCGGGAATCAGGTTGTGGATGGGACAGCCCATCGTTTTGCCATCTTTTTCTTCTCCGGTCTGGCAAAAAGGCACTCCACAATCCATGCAGCGGGCTCCCTGTTCTTTTAACTTTTCTTCGGTTTGATGCTCGTGGAATTCATCCCAGTCCTTGACCCGCTCTTTGGGATCCCGACTGGGGGTGTCTTCCCGATCATATTCCATAAATCCGGTTGGCTTACCCATAGTTGCTTAGCTCATTAGTTTAATATTTATATTTTTGATTCACGCCTTATTTTCCAGGAAGGCTTCCATTTCGGCCTCTTTTTCATCCAGACCTTTTTCCTTGGCCCATTTGATAGAGCGCTGCATCTGCTTGAAATCCTTCGGCAGTACTTTCACAAAGTGAGGAATCATTTCCTGCCACTTGGCCAGCACTTTCCAGGCGCGGTGGCTGTCGGTATATTCCGCGTGACGTCGAATCATGTCATAGACCTCGTCGATTTCATCATCATTCTGCAGCTTACCAAGCTCCACCATCTCACGGTTGCAATGCTTATGAAAATTTTGATCCTGGTCTAGGATATAGGCAATACCGCCTGACATCCCGGCGCCGAAGTTGCGGCCTGTATCACCGAGCACCACCACGCGCCCGCCCGTCATGTATTCGCAGGCGTGATCGCCCACGGACTCTACCACGGCACGGAGTCCGCTATTGCGCACGCAAAAACGTTCGCCGGCTTTCCCGCGGATGTAGGCTTGTCCACTTGTGGCCCCATAAAACGATACGTTGCCTAATATGATATTGTCGGCGGGATTAAAGCGTGAATCCTCCGAGGGATATAGAATCAGTTTTCCGCCCGAGAGCCCTTTGCCGAAATAGTCATTGGCATCCCCCTCCAGTTCTAGGGTCATTCCCTTTGGGATGAAAGCGCCAAAACTCTGCCCCGCCGAACCGTTAAATTTCAGATGGATGGTATCTTCGGGAAGGCCTTCCGAGCCGTGGCGGCGCGTAACTTCACTGCCCACAATGGTACCTACTACGCGGTTCGTATTTTTGATAGGCAGTGTGGCCTCCACTCTTTTTCCATCCTTAAGGGCTGGGTCGCAGATATCCATCAGCGTTTGGATGTCCATCGCATTTGCCAGTCCGTGTTCTTGCGGGATGCAGCACCGGGTATTTACGCGTTCAGCCGCATCCGGACGGTGCAGGATTGGCGACAAATCCAGCAGCTTTGCTTTCCAGTGATCGGTTTCTTTCTGCTTCAGTTTGTCCACTCGGCCAATCATCTCATCCACCGTACGGAAGCCGAGCGTGGCCATGTGTTCACGCAGATCCTGGGCTACGAATTTCATAAAGTTGACTACATACTCTGGATCGCCTGTGAATTTTTCACGCAATTCGGGATCCTGCGTGGCAATTCCTACGGGACACGTATTGAGATGGCAGACGCGCATCATGATACAGCCCAGCGTAACCAGCGCGCTGGTACCAAAACCGTATTCTTCGCCGCCGAGCAGTGCCGCTACCGCAATATCACGACCTGTTTTGATCTGCCCATCCGTTTCAAGTGCCACACGGCTACGGAGGTTGTTCATCACCAACGTCTGGTGCGTCTCGGAAAGACCAAGCTCCCAGGGCAGTCCTGCGTGTTTGATACTCGTCTGCGGAGAAGCACCCGTACCGCCGTCGTGACCACTGATCAGGATTACATCCGCATGTCCTTTGGAGACGCCGGCCGCAATTGTTCCTACCCCCACGGCGGAAACCAACTTCACGTTAATGCGGGCTTCCTTGTTGGCATTTTTGAGATCGTGAATCAGTTGTGCTAAATCCTCAATAGAATAAATATCGTGATGGGGCGGTGGAGAAATAAGTCCCACGCCGGGTGTCGAGAGTCGGACGTCAGCAATCCAGGGATAGACCTTTCGCCCAGGCAGTTCGCCGCCTTCGCCGGGTTTGGCTCCCTGCGCCATTTTGATCTGTATTTCTTCGCTTTCAGTCAGGTACTCGCTGGTGACGCCAAAGCGTCCCGAGGCCACTTGTTTGATGGAGCTTCGCCGCGAGTCGCCATTGGGATCGGGCGTGTAGCGTTTGGGATCTTCACCGCCTTCACCGGTATTGCTCTTGCCACCGATGCGGTTCATCGCAATGGCTAGTGTCTCGTGGGTCTCCTCACTGATGGAGCCGTACGACATGGCCCCGGTTTTGAAGCGTTTGCAAATTTCTTCGACGGGTTCTACTTCTTCCAGTGGAATGGATTCGGATTCGTCAAAGTCAAAATCCAGCAGTGAGCGCAGGTTCGGCGGGGGATCATCCTGCTCGTTGATGAGCTCTGTGTATTCTTTATAGAGTTGATAGTCTCCGTTCTTGGTAGCCAGCTGTAGCGTGTGCACGGTCTTGGGGTTGTAGGCGTGATACTCGCTTCCCTTTCGCCACTTGTATTGGCCACCTTCGTCTAATACTTGTCCGTTGGTCTTGTAGTTGGGATAAGCGCGGCGGTGCCGCATTTTGGCTTCCTGCGCAATGGTGTCGAGATCTACACCGCCGATACGCGAATCAGTCCAGGTAAAATATTTGTCAATAACATCCTTGTCGATGCCGAGTGCTTCAAATATCTGGGCCCCGCGATAAGATTTAATCGTCGAGATGCCCATCTTCGACATCACTTTTACGATGCCTTTGACTACAGCCTTGTTGTATCCACGCTGGGCGCGTTCGAAAGACATTTCCAGATGATCCTGCTCGATCAGATCGTGCAGGCTCTCGTACGCCATGTAGGGATTAATCCCTTCGACGCCGTATCCCAAAAGCGTACAAAAATGATGCGTTTCGCGTGGTTCGCCTGATTCCAGCACAATGCCCACCTCGGTGCGTGTGCCTTTTCGGATCAGGTGGTGATGCAGTCCGGCAACGGCCAGCAGGGCAGGGATGGGTGCTTTCTGCTGGTCAAAGTCGCGGTCAGAGAGTATCAGGATATTGGTGCCGTTGTCGATGGCTTGGTCGGCCTGCTCAAAAAGTTGATCCAATGCCTCTTCAAGTCCATCCCCACCGCTATTTACATCAAATAAAATGGGTAAGGTTTTACTCTTGAAGCCTGACATATTAATATTTTTGAGCTTGGCCAGCTCTTCGTTTTTCAGGATCGGGGTATCAAGTTTGATCTGGCGACAAGAATCCGGTTGGGGATCAAGGATGTTGCCCTCTGATCCGAGCGTTGTTTCCGTCGAGGTAATTAGTTTTTCACGAATGGGGTCGATCGGTGGATTGGTGACCTGCGCAAACAGCTGCTTGAAGTAATTATATAGCAGTTGTGGCTCATTGGAGAGCACCGCAATCGGGGCATCATTGCCCATCGCTCCCACCGGCTGCAGCATATCTTCGGCCATGGGTCCCACGTTGATATTCAGATCTTCATAGGTGTAGCCGAATACTTTTTGCCGGTGTATAATCTCCTCATGGGGAATGCTGAGCTCATCCTCGAATTCAAATGGTAAATCCTTGAAATCGACCAGGTTATCATCCAGCCACTCCCGGTAAGGGTGCTCGTTGGCAATTTGTTGTTTAATTTCTTCATCACTTTTGATGCGGCCCTCCTCGGTATCAACGAGCAGCATACGTCCGGGCTGCAGACGGTCTTTGTACACCACGTCTTCCGGGGGAATATCAAGAACTCCCACTTCCGAGGCCAGCACTACTGTATCGTCGTTGGTCACATAATAACGCGATGGACGCAATCCGTTGCGGTCGAGGGTGGCGCCCACCATTTTACCGTCGGTGAAAGCGATTGATGCGGGGCCGTCCCACGGCTCCATAATGCAGCTGTGATATTCGTAAAAAGCCTTCAGATCTTCATCCATCGACTCGTGCTTTTCCCAGGGCTCGGGAATCATCATCATCATCGCGTGGGGAAGTGAGCGCCCGCTGAGCCGCAGGAATTCCAGGCAGTTGTCGAACTTGGCCGAGTCGCTGCCGCCTTCCTGTATGATGGGCGTCAGGTCGTCAAGATTATCCCCAAAAAGTTGAGAGCCCAGCTGCGCTTCGCGGGCATGCATAGCATTCTGATTGCCGCGCATGGTATTAATTTCCCCGTTATGAATCAGGTAGCGATAGGGGTGGGCCAGCTCCCAGCTGGGAAAGGTGTTGGTGCTAAATCGAGAGTGAATGAGCGCCAGACCGGTTTCCAGTCGATAGTCAGTCAAATCCGGGTAAAAATCTTTGAGCTGGGTAGGGGTCAGCATCCCTTTATATATGATCGTGCGAGATGACAAGCTGGGAATGTAGAAATAATCCTTATCGGTGAGATTGCTCTCCGCAATGGCCTTGCTGGCACGCCGACGAATTACATAGAGCTTGCGTTCAAAATCGAGATCGGTAGAAATATCCCGGCTGCGACTCACAAAGATCTGACGGACCGACGGTTCTGCATCTTTGGCCGAGTCGCCCAGGTAAGAATTATCGGTGGGTACTTTGCGCCATCCCAAAACCTCAAGACCTTCGTCTTCTACAATATCTTCGACCACCTCTTCGCAGGGCAGCCGGTCTTCTCGATCGGGAGGTAAAAAGAGCATCCCCACGCCATATTGGCCGGGCCGTGGTAGCTTGAAGCCCAGTCCGCGGCAGGAGTGTTCCAGAAATTTGTGTGGGATCTGCATCAGGATTCCTGCCCCGTCGCCGGTGTTGGCTTCGCTGCCGGTCGCGCCCCGATGATCCAGGTTATGTAGCACGGTCAGTGCTTGCTGCACAATCTTGTGGGATTGTCGTCCATTGATATTGACGACAAATCCCATTCCACATGCATCGTGTTCGTGTTTGGATTGATACAAGCCTTGGTCGGATGCCATGATAGTATTTTTTTATTTATGAGACTAAAAACGCAATAAGGTTAAGTAATTTATTTTAAATACCTAAATTAATTAGGTCATTTAATGTGTGTTTTAAATCTATCACGAAAATGATTTTGCCGTTTTAAGGATATCGGCCAGTACGCCGGCAGCAGTCACTTCTTTTCCGGCTCCCGCCCCCTGAATAACCAGCGGCGTTTGATTGTATAAATCGGAAAATATTTGAATCAGGTTGTCGGTTCCTTTCAGTTGTCCCAGTGGAGAGTCTTTTGGAACAGATTCTATGCCGATGGAAATAGCGCCATCCACCAGGCGGCCAGTGTATCGCAGCGTCTCCCCGCGTTTTTGGGCTGCTTGAATTTGCTGTTCCCACTCTTCATCATATTGACTCAAGTTACGCAAAAACGTTGGCTGGTCTACGCTACTGAGCTCTTTGGGGATGAGAGATTCGACATCCAGTTCGTCACGCTCAATTTTGAGCCCCAGTGTGCGTGCCAGCGTCAGGAACTTGCGGGCTACGTCTTCTCCGGACAGGTCATCGCGGGGATCCGGTTCGGCATAGCCTTTTTCGCGGGCGTCAATAACGGCTTCGCTGAACGGAACTCCCTCTTCGAGCTGATTGAATAGGTACGTCATCGTACCGGAAACAACACCAGATATTTCGTTGACTTGGTCTCCGCCGGATGTGAGATCTTCGAGCGTTGAAATAACCGGCAACCCGGCTCCGACAGTCGTCTCATAGCGGAAGGATGTTTGCTGCTCATCGACGAGCGATTGTAGTTCATCAAAATAGGATTGCTCAAAAGTGTTGGCCAGCTTGCTTGGGGTGACGATATGCAGGCCGCTTTCGAGCAGTTCGGGATAGAGCCGAGCCACCTGTTCGCTACCGGTGGCATCTACAAAAATTAGATTATGGTGATGTGGCTGCGTGAGTTGCTGCGTAAGGCGATTCCAGTTTGTCGGTTTTGCTTCGGTCCAGTCCAGGTCTGATTGCAGGTTAAAACAGTCCTGATCCCAAAGGGTTTTCCGGCTGTTACAAGCTCCGAGCAGACGAAAGTGCAGTCCATTGGGTTCCAGGCTCTTTAGTTTCTCCAGCAGGGTTTGTCCCACAGCGCCGGTGCCCGCCACAAATAGATCCATCACAATTTGATCACCCTGCAGGTAGTCATTGAGCAAGCGGGCGGCGCGCTGGGCATCTGCCTTTTTAAATAGAAACGAGATGAATCGTTCATCACGGTTACGATCACTCGCGATCGGCTGAAGCCCGTTTGATGACAACAGGTTCCAGATGCGTGTTGTTAGTTTTTCTTCGTCGCCAAAGTGATTACTAAACTTTTTAACTTTATAGAGATCGCCCTGCAGATCAAGGACAATATTCTTATCGCCCGCCCAGTCTGCCAGTTGATCCGAAATTTGGTCGAAAAATGATTTCTGCAGCAGGAACCGTGCAGGCTCGAAGTCGGAAGTACGCCTGAATCCGATTGCCTCTGCATCGGGACGATCGTCCCGCCAATTGTGCAGCTTTGACAGCAGATCATAGGCGTGCTTGTCATCCACCTGGATGCGGACAAACGGTCCTGTGACAGTGATCGTCTTGAGTGAACCGTTGGATTGGTATCCCGAGGTAATGAGCGTGCCGGGATGCAGTGGATTGAAGGTATTTTTGACCAGCACGGAGGTGTCCTGATGCTGAATGGGACGAATGGTCTGTGGATGAATAACCTTGGCCCCGTGCGCCGAAAGTTCGGTAATGTCCCCGAAACTGAGCTGCTGAATGGGCTCAGCCGTGGGTACCCACTGCGGGTCGGCCGTCAGCACGCCGTTGACGTCGGTCCAAATTTCCAGGTGATCGGCATCTAGCGCATCGGCAATGAGCCCAGCGGTGTAGTCGGAACCCGAACGGCCAAGCGTAGTAATCTGCTGGTCGGTATTGGATCCGATAAAACCGGTTATTACAGGGATGGACTGCGTGCTGTCGATGTATTCGCGCACCAGTTTGCGCGTTAGCTCGGGATTCACGCGAGCCTGACCAAAAGTTGAGTCAGTCTTGACAAAATGATGCGCCTCGAATGGGCTGGCTTTTTGATCCTGCTGCGAAAGTACGGCGGCAAAAATGCGGGCCGAGGCGCGTTCTCCAAAGGAGAGAACCTGATCTTTCCATGCATGCGGATTTCCCTCTCTCAGTTCCTGATTCTCAATTACCGACTGTAAATCGTTGAAGAGTTCTTGTAAATCGCTGCGCTGCGGATGAACAGGCGTTAGAAGCTCATCGAAAAGCTCCAGGTGTTTATCTTCGATTTCCTGGATTTGATTTGGTGCGGGTTTACCATCAAGCAGGTTGTCTGCAAGCTGGATAAGAGCGTCGGTTACGCCGCCGACGGCTGATACAACCACAACAGGGCTTGCAGACTCCATGCGGTCGGTAACGATTTGCGCCGATTGTTGTATAAGTTCGGGGGATTGAAGGGAGGATCCGCCAAATTTAAGTATATGAGTTTCGAGTGTTGACATTGGGGTTAATTGGTGGTTCGTGATGATAATTTCGGTTTTGATGATTGAAGAATCTCATTGAGCTGATCAAATTCGATCAGGAATGCATCGTGGCCGTGTGGCGATTGCAGCTCTTTGTAACGTGCTTGAGGTAATAGTTCAGCTAATTCTCGACATTCAGCTGGAGGGTACAGCATGTCACTGTCGATACCTACAATGGTGATGGGAATATCCAGCTGTTGAGTAACTGTTTTATAATTGGGCCGCCCTCGCGAAATGTCGTGGGAGTCCATCGCCTGAGTCAGCCGCACGTAGGATACAGCATCAAAGCGGTCAACCAGCTTTTTTCCTTGATAGCTGAGATACGATTCAACTTCGAACTGCTGATTTCCATCGTGTTTACGCCGGCTGAATTTTGCATCAAAATCGCTGGGCGATCGGTAGCTGTTCATGGCAATCATGCGGGCCAGGGCTAATCCTTCCTTAGGTTGCTGGTCCTCGGAGTAAAAACCACCATCCCAGTCAGGATCGTTGTAGATAGCCTGCCGCTGGGTGTGACTGATACCGATGGCCCAGGGACGGTGATGTTTACCCATCCCCATTAATACAGCCGATTGCGGTCGGTCGTCCATGAGACACCATTCCAGTGACTGCATTCCGCCCATCGAGCCACCGATAACTTTCTTGATGCCGGTGATGTCGAGTTCGTTCAGTAGTTGCTGCTGCAGGCGAACCATGTCACGAATAGTCACTTCGGGGAAATTGGCGCGGTAGGGCTGTCCCGTTGCCGGATTTTTTGAGATTGGACCGGTAGTCCCGTAACAGCTGCCCAGCACATTGGGACAAATGATAAAGTGCTTATCAGGATCAAGGACGTTGCCGTTACCAAATAGTCCGCCAAACCATTCATCTGCTGATGTATTGCCGGTGAGCGCGTGACATACCAGCACCACGTTGTCACGGCCTTGGTTCAACTCTCCCCAGCTCTGCCAGGCGATGGTCGGTTGCGGAATGGTCGCACCGCTCTCGGTCACAAAAGGAGTTTCGAATGTATGTGTTTCTTTATTAGCCATTACTGTTATCCTAAACGTCTTTGGCTGTTAACAGCTTCCATGTTATTTGTAACCTTATCCTAAATCCCCCTTGAAAGGGGGATAGGATGGATGGTTATGCCGGTTGGTTGATTTTGCTAAAGGCGATTTCAAAGTCTTGCTTGATGTCATCGATATGCTCGATTCCGACCGACACTCGAATCAGGTCCGGTTCCACGCCGCTGGATGCCTGCTCCTCTTCGGTGAGCTGCTGGTGAGTGGTCGACGCCGGGTGGATGACCAGCGTTTTGGCATCGCCCACATTTGCCAGGTGGCTGGCTACTTCGACATTTTCAATAAAAGTACGAGCCGAATCAAAGTCGCCTTTTACGCCGAAAGTAAGTACCGCTCCAAATTTGCCGGGATTCAAGTACTTTTTAGCGCGCTCGTGATACGGATGATCTTCCAGTCCGGTATAATTTACCCAGTCCACGGCGTCTTGCTTGCGAAGCCATTTAGCCAGCTTCAGTGCGTTTTCGCAGTGGCGCTCGGTGCGCAGTGAGAGTGTTTCAAGCCCCTGCAGGAACAAGAAGCTGTTAAATGGCGACTGTGCAGAGCCGAAATCACGAAGTGCCTCGACACGGGCCCTGATTGCAAAGGCGATATTTCCAAAAGGACTGTCGGGACCGAAAGCCTCCCAGAAATTAAGCCCATTGTAGCCGGGAGCGGGCTCAGTAAAGACGGGGAAGTTGCCGTTGCCCCAGTCAAAGTTACCGGCATCTACAATCACGCCGCCGATACTTGTACCGTGTCCGCCAATCCATTTGGTAGCCGATTCGGTAACAATATTAGCTCCATGCTTAATGGGCTGGCAGATGGAACCCGCTGCGCCGAAGGTATTATCTACAATGAGCGGAATGCCATGATTTTCAGCAATCTCAGAAAGTCCCTCAAAATCAGGCACATTGCCGCGCGGATTTCCAATGGATTCCACATAGATAGCCTTGGTATTTTCGTCAATAGCCGCCTCATAGCTTTCTGGTTTGTCATCTTCTACAAAGTTTACATCAATGCCGAGGCGCGGCAGTGTCACCTTGAACTGGTTATAGGTGCCGCCGTAAAGAAAACTGGTGGAAACGATATTGTCACCAGCCTCGGCGATTGTGGCGATGGTCATAAACTGCGCCGACTGCCCGGATGCGGTGGCTACGGCTGCGGCTCCACCTTCGAGGGCGGCAATACGTTGTTCAAACACATCACTGGTGGGGTTCATGATGCGCGTGTAGATGTTGCCCATCTCTTTGAGGCCAAACAGGTCCGCGGCGTGTTCGGTATCATCAAACTCGTAGGAAGTGGTTTGATAGATGGGCACGGCGCGTGATCCCGTTGTGGGATCGGGTTCCTGACCGGCGTGCAGTTGTAGAGTGTCGAAATGTAATTTGCGTTCTTGTCCGTTAGTACTCATGGTGTTGGGTTTAGGGATTGTGGATTAAAGTTTATTGCAAACAAAAAAGCCTCTTCCAAGATCCGTGTCCGGTAAGGAGAAAAAGATCTTAGAAGAGGCTTGCTTGCGTTAAACCCACCATGAGGGTGGAAGCCAATTCTCTCATCTTTCTCCGTGTACCGGAGCAGGAAGTAGCACCTTTCCCGCGCAGAAAACTACGCTGGACGGTTGCTAAGGCGTCATCGGGCCTAATCCCTCAGCCTTTCTTGATAAGAGTGTTCAATACGTCAAAAAGAACAATGATAACAAAAAAGCCCTTCGGGATCTCCGAAGGGCCTGAAAATCTTCGCTATATTTCACGAATCAGTCCTTCGGTTGCAGATGCGGCCGTAGCATGCACATGCAACAGAGGCAGAAAATATGTCGTGCGATTCGTTTCATAACTGGTGTTTCTTAAATTCAATTCTAACTTAAGTGATCCGAGATAACCACACAAGAAATAATTCGATTAGAATTTCTGTTGGCAAGAATTACCCTTCACACTATTTGAGGTAGGATGTAACCAGTTACAAAAAATATTGCGAGCGAAAAAAATCAGGTTTCTTTGCGGAAGGTCATCTGAAAAGTTGTGCCATCCTGTGAGCTGAAACTATAATCAGCTTCAAGTTGATGACTGAGCGTTTCGATAAGTTTTACGCCCAGCGAATCGGTAGCTTGTGGATCCCAGTCCTGGGGCAGTCCTTTGCCATTGTCGCTGACTTCAAGCCAAACAGTATTGTCACCTTTTTCCTCACATGAAATAGCTATGGTGCCTCCCGTATCGTCAAAAGCGTGCTTTTGGGCGTTGGTAACAAGCTCGTTGATGATCAAGCCCAAGGGCACTGCCTGATGAGTTTTTAGTGATATTGGATTTAGATCCAGTTGAAAGTTGACATCGCCCGAATTATCTATTCCATCAAACGACTCTCCAACCTGTTCGACCAGATCTTTGATATAAACATCCATGGTAATGCTGGCCAGTCCTTCCGTCTCATATAGCTTTTCATGGATCGAGGCGATGGACTTTACTCGATTCATACTTTCTGATAGTACTTCCCGAACGGATTCAGAATTGCTTTTCATGATTTGGAGTTCCAGCAGTCCGGTAATGGTAGCAAGGTTATTCTTGATCCGGTGATGGGTTTCTTTAACCAGTGTTTCCCGTTCTTCAATAATTTCCTGCATTTTCTGGCGTCGTTCCCACTCGTCGGTGATATCCCGCTGTACGGCTACGAAATGAGTGATCTCATCCTTTTCGTCACGTATAGGATCGATGCTCCAGCTTACACGGTATTTTGTGCCATCTTTTTTATAGTTAAAGGTTTCGCCCTCAAAGCGATTACCGTTGCTGAGCTTTTCAACAAGGTCGTCAATCACATCACGATCCGTTTCGGGCCCCTGCAGAAACGAGGGCGTTTTACCCAGCACTTCTTCCCTGGAATACTGGGTTACATTCTCGAAGGCCTTGTTTACAAACACAATATCTTCGTCCCCGATTTGTTCAGGCGCATCCGTAACGATGATCATCTCATTGGTCGTCTCAATCGCTTTGAGCATGATCTCCGAAATGCCGCTGTCTGCTTGAGTTTGGTCGCTATTCAGTTCTCCAAAAATATTGTTCGTCATGTGGACTATTTGGTTTCCCTGGGTTAAATCTCTTAACAAATACTATCTGTTAAGAGTGTCGGGCTTTTGGACATTATCTTTTTTAATATAGTAATTTGGATTTACAGAAAAGTCGGCCGGCTCATCGAGTTTCAGCTCAGCCCGTTTCCAGTGGTCCGACGTTGGGTAGATAAATTCGTAGCTGCTGGTATCGTTGAGTGTTGCCTCCAGCGGCATATCGAACTGCGAGACATCTGCCTTCCAGCGGTAATGTAGCACGCCCTCTTTGATTTTGTACTGAAACGAAGGAATATCTGCATAATGAAGGTACTGGTCGAAGACGTCGTCCAAGTCCTTCCCTGAATGCTCAATGATATATCGCTCAACCTGGTCCGCAGTAACGGTCTGATGATGGAACTCGTTTTGGAGGCCCCGCAGAATGTGTTTCCAGGTGGAGTCGTTAGCCACGATTTGGCGAATCATATGCAGCATGTTATGTGCTTTGTAATACATATCGCCGGACCCCTCATTGTTTAGTCCATATTTGCCAGTGATAGGCGTTTTATTCTGGATACGGCTCCGCAGCCCACGTGAGTATTCAGCTCCGGCCTCTTTTCCAAATCGACATTCAGTGTAAATCGACTCAGAGTAGCTGGTAAAGCCTTCGTGTACCCACATATCGGCAATATCTTTGCCGGTGATATTGTTGCCCCACCACTCGTGACCGGATTCATGGATAATGATGAAATCCCATTTGAGGCCCCAGCCGGTGCCTGACAGATCTTCGCCCATGTAACCGTTTTTAAACCCATTGCCATAGGCTACGGCACTTTGGTGCTCCATCCCCAGGTGAGGTGTTTGCACCAGTTTAAAACTGTCTTCATAAAAGGGATAGGCTCCAAACCAGTCCTCGAAACAGCGCATCATCGGCTTTACCTGTTGGAATTGTTTTTTAGCTTTATCCAGATCTTGTTTCAGCACCCAGTAACTAAGGTCCAGGGGACCTTTCTTGCCATCAAAAGTTTTCGTGAAATTCACATAGTTGCCGGCATTGACGGCCACGTTGTAGTTGTTTATGGGATTAGATACGAACCAGCTCCAAGTGGTCATACCGTTATCATGGTGGGTGGTGTCGCGCAGTCGCCCATTGGAGACATTTACCATGGGGTCGGGCACAGTAATATTGATGCTCATGCTGTCGGGTTCGGCCGTTTGATGATCTTTGTTGGGCCACCAGACGCTGGCGCCGAGTCCCTGGTTGGCGGTAGCCACCCAATTATTGTCGAGCGAATCCTGAGCCCAGATAAAGCCGCCATCCCACGGGGGATTCTGTGCCACTTTGGGTCGCCCATGGTAGTAAACGGAAAGGGTGTACAGCGAATCTTTTTTTAGGTCACTTGGGACGTCGATCATATAGGCATAGCTGTTTTTGACGCGATGAAAAGACAGGCTTTTGCCGTTTTGTTTCACTTGATCGATCTGTAGGGGATCTTGCAAGTCGATTTGCATCTGACGCGGTGCCTTTTCCACGCGGTAGGTAATGTTATTATAGCCGGTGATGGCAGAATCTTGCGGTTGGATCGTCACATTCAGATCGTAATACACTACATCCCACCAGGCGCGCTGTGGCGTGATGGATCCGCGCAGGGAATCAGCTTTAGTGGCTAGTACGCCCGATTCTTGCGCGACTGACGGTATGGCCACCAATGAAATCATCGCTACTAACAGCGATAATCGGAGTATCTTGGAAAAGTTTTGCAGTAGCAGAAAATTTAATAGCTTTGATAAAATATTCATCGAGAGTTAGTTATGGGAAATAATAGAGAGCCGTTTGTTCCGGATGCTGTGTTCCATGTGTATAACCATGGGAATGCAAAAGATCTTGTATTTTGAGAAGATAAGAATTACGATTTCTTTTTAAAGAGATATCGTAAATATATTCCTGCGGTAGCCCATACGTTTGCCTACTGCCTGATGCCTAACCATTTTCATTTGATGATTCGGGTGAAAGGAGAGAAAGAATTACGGAAATTTTACAAGAAAAAGTACCCGGCCAAAGATCCGCAAAGTTTCCAAAACTTTGCGGATCTGATATCTAATCAATTTAAAAACTTCCTAATCTCGTACGCGAAATCATATAATCAAATGTACGACCGCAGGGGGAGTTTATTTTTAGACAATTTAAAACGAAAACCCGTCACAAATTCTACTTACTATACCCGGCTTGTTCGCTATATTCATCTGAATCCGGTGACGCATGGATTTGTAGAGCAGCCCCAGGATTGGGAGCATAGCTCATATCACAGCTTGTTATCGGAACAAACAACTGCCTTGTCTCGCGAAGAAGTCCTTGATTGGTATGGAGGACGAAAGGGATTTATTAAAGCGCATACTATTTAACAAAACCCTCAGGGTTTGGGGTAAAATTATTATCAATATCCATAATGCCGCACGCGGCTGGGATCTTCGCGCCACTTTTCGCGAACTTTAACGTGCAGGTCCAGGTAGATTTTCTTATCCACGAAATCTTCGATGACTTCACGAGCATTTTTGCCCAGCTTCTTGATGGCTTTGCCACCTTTGCCAATCAGGATACCTTTTTGCGAATCGCGGTTGACGATGATATCCGCACTGATGTAGTCGAGATCGTCGCGCTCATCATATTGTACAATGTCGATAGTGGAGCAGTAGGGGATCTCCTGGTGGTACAATAAAAATAGCTGCTCACGAATCATTTCGGCCACGAAAAAGCGTACCGGCTGCTCGCTGAGCATATCCTTGGGATAGAAGGGCGGCCCTGATTTGATGTTGGCTTTTACCGTATCCATCAGGTGTTGCAGTCCCTTGCCATTGAGCGCCGAAACATAGAGCGTGTCGTCAAACTCAAACTTTTCTTGGATCCGTCCGGCTACGACCTCGGCTTCTTGTTCCGAGACTTTATCAATTTTGTTCATCACCAAGAAGATTTTCTTGTTCTTCATGGAGGTGAACATCTTGAAAATACGTCCCGGTATTTCGGGGTCGGTTACGTCCACAATCAGCAGGATGATATCAGCATCAGTTCGCGCCCGGTCGACCGTTTTCATCATTGCTTTTTGTAGCTCGTAGCTGGGATTGATCACGCCCGGAGTATCCAGGAAGATAATCTGCATATCCTCTTCGGAGTGAATCCCAAGGATCTGGTGGCGCGTAGTCTGGGGCTTGTGGGTGGTGATAGATATCTTATTTCCCAGCAGCCGGTTCATCAACGTAGATTTGCCGGCATTGGGTTTGCCCAAAATGGCCACATATCCTGATCGATGATTTTCAGTGTTTTCCATGTATCATGTATATAGTAAGATTCGAAGGGTAGTTCCCTTTCTAATTATATAATTTGGTGTTTCCCATTATGGCCAAAAACTTTTTAACGGTGCTATCTAATCCATAGTACAAGGCCGTGGAAACTAAGGCGTGCCCAATGCTGATATCGTGAAGATGAGGTACTGTTTCTACCAGTGGACCAAGATTTTGCAGGTTGAGCCCGTGTCCGGCGTTAACGTTCATTCCCAGGTTGTGGGCTAAGTTTGCTGCCTCTTTCAGACGTTGTAGCTCACGTTTTCGGGCTTCTTCCGTTATTGCATTGGCATAAGTGCCGGTATGCAGTTCAATGGCATCGCTGCCCAGCTCGTGTGCCAGTTCAATATCTTCTTTGTTGGGATCGATGAAGAGGCTGATTTTGATGTCGGTCGCCCGAATTTTGGGAAACACACGCTGTTGGAAATCATCGAAAACGGTCTGCATTTTAAGCCCGCCCTCGGTCGTTAGTTCCTCACGGCTTTCGGGCACCAGCGTAACAAGATGTGGATCTACATCCATACAGATGGTAAGCATCTCGTCGGTGGCGGCCATCTCAAAATCCAGGGTGCCTTTAATGCTGTCTTTAAGTTTATAGACATCTTCAGTTTGGATGTGGCGCCGATCTTTTCGCAAGTGAAAGACAATGCCCGATGCGCCGGCTTCTTCGCAAACCTTGGCTGCTTCAGCAGGATCCGGATAGCCCTCGCCGCGGGCATTGCGAAGGGTGGCGATATGATCAACATTCACCAACAGTTGCATAGCAAAATGAGTACATTAATTTACAGTTGTCTTTGAATTCCTAAATATAGATTATTTTAGTGGAGAGTTTAAGTCATAATCCATAAAACAATAAAATGGCGCGCTTACAGACAGCGATCATAATTTTTGTATCAGGATGGATAGCAGTCGGGTGCGGTGTCGTTCCCCGATCTACTCATCGTCCCCCACAGGCGACTGCCACGACGGCCAATGATACGGCAGCTTCTGATGAGCAAGAGACGACCGAACCTGGTTCATCTACACCGCCTCCGGCCATGGCAGTTTCTTCCCTGAACGAGGTTCGGGCATCGCTGATGCAGGCTTATCGCGACTGGAAAGGCACGCCCTATCAACTCGGGGGCGCGTCGCAGGAAGGTGTTGACTGTTCCATGCTGGTAAATATCATTTTCGATCAGTACTTCGACATTGATCTGCCGACCAATACCCGCGCCCAGCTAAATGTCGGAAATAGCATCCGACGGGCAGGGGTCCGCACCGGCGACCTGGTATTCTTTCGCACAGGACGTAAAAGCCTCCATGTGGGGATTGCTGTGAACCAAGGTGAATTCCTTCATGCTTCTACCTCCAACGGTGTGATGATCAGCAAGCTGGGTAACAGCTACTGGCGAAATCGCTTTTTTGAAGCTCGCCGTGTCTTATAATTTATATATAAACTATTGTTTCTTATAGATATAGAAACACAACAAAAGTTGAATATTAGCAGGGATATGCTAACTTACACTAATATATCTATATAATAGGAAGGACATTTAACAGGTCGATAGGACGGGCCCACGACTTTGGGCTTCGGGACCCTATTTCGGGTCTGCCCGACCAGGCTGGGAAGGCTATTCCAAAGAAGAAATTTATGATCAGGTTGACTACTGGGCTGCCTTGGGCGTTGATGCACTTAAAACAAAGGGTGGCAATTCCGAGACGATCAAGCACCTTGTGAACAGGGCACACTGGCACGGGCTTACGGTGGCCGGTCACCTTGGATCAGGCTATCGTGGAACCACCAATTCCATCATGGCTATTGATCTCGGCATTGATCGCGTGGAGCATATCCTCGGCGGATTTGTGCTCGATTCTACACAATATGCCTACCCTGTTTGGAACAACGTAGATACCACTTCGCAGGATTTCAAAAGAACGATGCAGTACTATTTGGATCACGATGTTTATTTTGATGCGACCATCAATGCGCCGGTCTATTTTACCACGCTTAAAGATGGGTTTGATTATTGGGAAGATGAAAAATCGATGTTTACGGATTACGTCCGGAACTTGCTGCCGCCCCGTTCAGAGCAGGAGGGTAGTGACCTTATGGACGGGCTTTATCACGCGATGCGTCGTTCTACCAAGGCGTTTTATGATGCCGGCGGTGGCGACCTTATTACGCTGGGAACCGATGCTCCCACGCACGGTTACTTTGTAGCAGGGTTTGGGGCACACCGCGAGATGCACACCATGGTGATGGCCGGTATCCCCGAGGCCGCCGTGCTGAAAATTGCTACACAAAATAGTGCCAACGCCATAGGCAAGGGCAGCTTGCTGGGTTCCATCGAAACAGGTAAGCTGGCCGATCTGTATGTCGTGAAGGGTAACCCGCTGGACGATATCACTAATACCAGGAATGTAAAGCTCGTAATGAAATCAGGGCAGGTGTATAATCCCCAAAAACTATTGGAACAGGTGAAGGGGAATATTGGTCCCGCTAGTCCCTCGGAAGTCAACAGCTGGTTTAAGTATCCTGAGCTGGAGCAAAAGGCGGCGGAAATTAAAAACAACGAAAAATAAAAAAAGGATAACGCATCACTCTAGCAGACACGTTATCCTTACCCCCGAAGAAAATGGTGAGCGGTCAGACTTCCATAGCAGATTCGACTCCCTTAGGATTTTCTCCATACCGGTTGGAGCCAGGCTGGCTGTCCTGAACTAAAAATATGATTAGCGCAATAGCTCCAATTATTGGAATCAGTGATATCAACAACCACCAGCCGCTTCTACCCGTATCGTGCAGGCGGCGTACGCCTACGGCAATGCTTGGAATTAAGACCGCCAGCGAATAAAGGAGCGGCAAAATCATCATCCCGGAAGCCATCGATGCGCTTTGGCTCATACCGCCGATAAATCCCGATACAAAGCCAATAGCCATGCTGATTAAGAAGTTGATCAGAAAGAACATCCAGTATTCTTTTCGCCGGGCTCGTCCACTAAAATCAGCGTATTGCTTTAATACTTTTATATACCAGTCCATTGTGCTCTCCTTTTTTAATTAGTACTATTTTTTGATGTTTACCCCGAATTAATTGTTTTCAATATAGCAGAATGACTCCAAAGTGCAAGTTTGGAGCCTTTACTGTGCGATTTAAACCCTGAGGTAGGGCATGATACTTTTAATTGTAGCAATATTATTGGGAGCAGCAGGAGTTGTATGGTTGTGGAAAGGGCCTATCAAAAGTCTGGTGGAGGCTATGAAGAAGAATGGCAGCAGTGCTCTTGAGGCCTACGTCACAATTTTTATTGTAACGGCCGGACTTGGATTTGCAGTGTATATGATTTTGCAAGTAGCCTGATAGGTCGGATTTAGAACGGCACCTCGTGATCCATATCAGACATGTCAATGACGTTGTCGTCTGGGTCGTCGGATTGAGAATCCCCGTCGCCGCGTTCTACCTTCCAGGCTTTCACATCGGTATACCAGTTGCCCTTGTATTCCCGGCTCTGGATATCGATATAGACCGTAACTTCTTCACCTTCCTTGACATCAAATTGGTCGATCTTGTCGCCCCATTGAGTGATACAAATTTTCTTGCCGAACTTGCCTTGCGTCTCGAGGATAAAATCCTGTTTCTTCCAGGGACCGTTCTTGCCCTGGCCAGACTTTTCCTCAAGAATTTGCTTCACTTCGCCTTTGATTTTCAACTCATCCATGGTACTTCCTTGCCTGATTTTATACGGTCTCAATTGTCAAAGCAGGATATGGATGCTGTTAATATATATCAATAAAAATGTGTGTTAATTTTTCGGAGCTTTCGTACCCAGTGACATCGTGGGATAGTCGGCCATGACGTAACGAACATCAGCATTTTTGTTGATGTCGGTGACTTTCATCGTCGTGGTTTCACCGCTGCCAAGATCTTTTGAGGTGAGTTCCAACATCATGCCATAAGGGTAGTTTTCGGGAACCATTCCCTTGATTTGTCGGGCATTGGTTTGAGCTTGAAACAGGCTGTTCATCCCGTATTCCGCTTCCCGGGTGACCCATATTTCGACTTCTTCATTTTCGCTTTGAGATTGGTACCCATCGCAGTTGTATCCCAGAATCGTTTTGTGTCCGATTTTGGTATATCCCTGCCACTCATCTGTTTCATCCCAATTTTCTGCCTCCCTTTGCTGCGCTTCAAGGCTGTCGTTCATGGTTGCAAGAGCTTGCTTCCAGTCGTAGGCAAAAGAGAACTTATTGTTGTCGTTGCTCATGAGCATCAGCATAGCGGAATTGTTGAAGTCGTAAATAATGAACAAGTCTCCATCTTCTTTTTTCATTTCCTCGCTGGAGAATGCGGTGCCCGTATACATCTTATTGGTGTTAAAATGCATATCCATGATTAACGGTGGCTCCGTTTCGCCGTTTTTCTTGGTCGTCTGGATCTCCATGGTAGTGATGGTATCGAATTGATATTCCTTCTCGGTGGTTACATTACTATTCATGATAAAGGGCAGTTGGCCCGTGCTGTCAGCATGTATTTCACCAAAAATTGAATTCCATGACTTTTCCACCATTTGTTCGGCTGCCTTTTGGATCTGTTCAGTCATCTTTTCTTCGGCTTTTTGAGCTGCAGCTTGCTGCGCTTTTTTCTTAAGACGATTCAGAATTTGTGCTTCTGCACTGTGGCTGAGACTGGAAATGATTACAAATGCCGTAATTGTGAGTATTAGATATCTCATTTTGCTCTCCATTTTGGGTAGTTTAATATTTGCCAATCTACGAAAAATTATTCAGTTAAATCCATAAAAAATAGGGTTTTACCATATGTTTTTGCGTTTGTTGGGGATGGGGCGAAAATTCTGCTATAAATTTGCTGAACGAGAATCTGGGTAGATAAAGCGACTGGCCACAGGTTTTTTGCCCGGAACGAGACTTTTGTTACCATGGTTACTAACTTTTGCCTAAGTGCACATTAAAAGCTATAAGTTATAATCTGATATCATGGAGAAGCAGACGCAAAATTCCAGCCATTTACCTGCATTGCTGCATTTCCTGGAGCAGCCAGAGTCGTATCCGCACTATCCGGAAAAGGTAGAGCACGTACAAACCCACATATCGCATGTGTTTATAGCGCCCCCCTTTGTGTACAAATTCAAAAAACCGGTCGATTTTGGGTTCCTGGATTACAGCACGCTGCAAAAGCGTCACCAATATTGCCAACGAGAGATTGAGTTGAACCGGCGCTTGACGGATGATGTCTATTTGGGAATAGTCTCTATTTGCGAAGAAAATGGGACTTGGGACATTCGAGATGGCACGGCAGAAGATGCCGTGGAATATGCTGTGAAGATGAAAAAACTGCCCGAGCAGTACTTCCTGCATACCTTCCTTGATAATGACACGCTGACTCAGCAACATCTTGATCGAGTGGCCAATAAATTGGCAGATTTCTACAATAGTCAGGAGCCGGACGATGAGGTTTTGGAATGGGGACGTATTGAAAAGATCAAAGTAAATACGGACGAAAACTTCAGCCAGACGGGGCCCTTTGTGGGACAGACGCTGGATGAGAATACCTACGAGGCAGTTCGCTATTTTACCAATCACTACTTCGATCGGCATGCAGACTTGTTTGAAAAGCGGATCGCAGAACAACGTATTGTGGATGGTCACGGCGACCTACACCTGGAGCATATTCATATTACACCCAAGAAAGTCCAGATCTACGACTGTATCGAGTTTAACGATCGTTTTCGTTATGGTGATTTAGCAGTTGATCTGGCGTTTCTGGCCATGGATCTTGATTTTAACGGACGATGGTCGGAAGAGCGGTATTTTATTGACCAGATGTCCGAGAAGCTGGAGGATCCTGATCTCTCAGAGATTATTGACTTCTATAAATGTTACCGTGCCTATGTGAAGGGCAAAGTAAAAAGTCTCCAGAGTGATGAAGAAGAGGTGCCCGCAGACGAGCGGCGCCAAGCTGCCGAGACGGCGGCCCGTTATTTTGATCTCTCTCTGCGATATGCCTTGCTGGGATCTCAGCCGACCATGTTGGTGTTTATGGGACGTGTGGGCACGGGCAAAAGTACACTGGCAAGTTACCTTGAAGAAAAGTTGGATATCGAGCGCCTTTCCACTGATCACATTCGCAAAACGCTGGCCGGTTTACCGCTTGACCAGCGGACCCCTGCCTCGCAGCGCGATGAGCTATATTCTTCAAAGATGTCGGCCCAAACGTATGATACCCTCTTTGATAAAGCGGAGTCGCAGTTACAGGACGGCAATAGTGTTATCCTGGATGCTACTTTTAGCAGCAGAGCGTCACGACAGCAGTTGATAAACATATCGAAAAAGATGGGCGGTCGGCTGTTTTTTGTGGAGGCCCAGGCTTCCGAGAACGTCATAAAGCAGCGCCTGCAGCACCGTGAAGAGCAGGAGGGTGTGGTTTCAGATGCGCGGCTTGAAGACTTTGAGCAGCTCAATGATCGATATCAGCCGCCCGAAGAAATCGATGCCGGTAGCTTTGTAGGGATTAATACCGAAAATCCTGTGGATGATACAATTAGGCAGCTTTATCTTGAACTCATAGACAAGCAGATCTGGCATAGTTGTTAATCTATCTGCTGATTCTGCATGCCGTAAAGAGTTATTCCGCTGTGTTAAATATCGGAGTGTAGTAAAAGAGATTAAGCTGGCTTTAATTTCTGGAATAGTACTTGTCTATTTGGTTGAATACTTGTTCCAAGGCCGCTTCTTTGAAGACGCCCCAACCTAGGATTCTTTTTTCTCCGTTTGTGAAGATCATTTTTGTTTGACCTCCCAGCTTATACTCTTGTTCTTTGAGCTTGCAAAAACCTCGGTATTTGCTTGAGATATAATATTCTTGGAATCGGTTGTCTACTGTTTTCATATGTTGTGCAAATGGTTCTGGGGTAATAAAAATAATAGAAAAGTTAACACCGTTAATCATATTAGGCAATACCAAAATTCACCTATTTTTTTACCAAACAAATAGGCTTTGACTCTTGTTTCCCTAAAATAGTAAAGCCCTGCAAGTCAATGACTTACAGGGCCTAGTGTGCCCAAGAGAGGACTCGAACCTCCACGGGGAAAACCCCACATGCACCTGAAGCATGCGCGTCTACCAATTCCGCCACTTGGGCATGAAAATAGAAAGAACAAAAGCGCTATACCGTTTTTTCGACAGCTCCAAATATAGGATTTTTAAAAATGAATTTGAAACCGCCTTTCATAATTTTTTTTGAGTAGCCGTACAAAAATGCGGACAATAAAAAAGCCCGCTCAAAAAGCGGGCTTCAAAATCCAATAAAAATCGTGGATCCTATTTGTAATCGAGGCTCTTAACATTCGTTGCACTCAAGCCTTTGGGAGTCTCTTCAACTTCAAACTCAACTGTCTCGTTGTCCTCAAGTCCCTGGTTGTAATCCAGATTCTCAATGTTATTTCTGTGTACAAAAACATCTTCGCCACCGTCGTCGGGCTTAATGAATCCAAAACCTTTCTGCGTGTCGAAGAACTTTACTTTACCTTGTTTCATAAAAATATAACTTGTAGTTGTGCACCTATGGGCTGCATCAGATGAATAGAGTTGGGTTAACGCGTCAATCCAAAAAACTCACTTTGTAGGTGGGAATTAAATATAACACTCAAAGATACAGCTAAATTAGCAAAACACCTATTTTTAATTTGAGATGAATCGGAACAGGGACGGAACCAAGTAGACAACTGTTTTGAATTTGCTGCCGTTGAGCTATTTTTGCGGTGAATCGTTAATCAATACATAGAGAGTGGAACTCACAAAAAGCAAATCTTTCGGCTTCCTGCTGGGAATCGTTGTCTTCATTATTGTTTTGGCTGCTCCTGCGCCGGAGGGGCTCTCCGAGAGCGGCTGGAAAACGGCAGCCGTGGGACTGTTGATGGCGTTTTGGTGGATTACCGAGGCGATCCCTATCGCGGCTACGGCCCTGGTCCCCATTGTGTTTTTCCCGGTATTGGGTATATCCGGTATCGAGGATACGCTGTCGCCCTACGCACATCCGCTCATCTTCCTGTTTCTGGGGGGATTTGTGATCGCCGTCGCTATGGAAAAATGGAATTTGCACCGACGTATAGCGCTTAATATCGTCAATTTTGTCGGTACCGAGCCGAATTCTATCATACTGGGTTTCATTATTGCCTCGGCCTTTTTGAGCATGTGGGTCAGCAATACGGCTACGGCGCTCATGATGCTGCCGATTGCCCTTTCGGTGCTTAATCTTGTCGATCAAAGGGTAGAAGCCGGCCACGGAATTCGGCACTTTAACTTGTGTCTGCTGCTGGGCATTGCTTACGGTTGCAACATCGGCGGTATGGGCACGCTGATTGGTACACCGCCCAATGCACTGCTGGCCGGGTTTATGCAAGACAATTACGGCATTGAAATATCCTTTGCAGAGTGGCTGCTGTTTGGCATTCCGCTAGTGGTGATTTCACTGCCGATTTTGTATTGGACGCTCACAAGATGGATCTATCCCATTTCATTTACTGAACTGCCCGGCGGACGAGCACTTTTTTCAGAGAAACTGAACGAGCTGGGGGCTATTGATTCCTCGGAAAAGAAAGTTGCAGTCGTTTTTGTGATTACGGCGCTGTTCTGGATTACGCGCCCACTACTTTCGAATCTGTTTACGGGTCTTACCGATACCGGCATCGCCATTGCCGCGGCGTTGAGTTTCTTCCTGATCCCGGTGCAGTCGCAGAAGCGTACATTCATCCTTGAGTGGGATGATGTCGAGGAGCTACCCTGGGGCGTACTCATCCTGTTTGGCGGAGGGTTGAGCCTGGCCTCGGCGATCAGCTCCACGGGATTGGCCGAGTGGATCGGGCAGGGGGTACAGGTACTGTCCGGCTGGCCTATTATATTGCTATTGATACTAGTGGTAACGCTGATCGTGTTCCTTACCGAAATGACAAGTAACACGGCTACGACCGCTGCTTTTTTGCCGATTATGGGATCCGTGGCGGTGGGATTGAGTTTGGAACCGATGCTGCTTGCACTTCCGGTGGCGCTGGCAGCCAGCTGCGCGTTTATGCTTCCGGTGGCCACCCCGCCCAATGCTATTATTTACAGCAGCGACCGCATTCATATCCCTGATATGGCCAAGGCCGGCATCTGGCTAAACGTAATCTTTATCTTGATTACATCGCTTGTAACATATTATGTAGCGCCGTTTATTTTCGGCTTTTGATCAGCCGGGTTGCCGCTCCTGGAAGATGAAGGTCATCAGTTGTTTGTACTCCTCGGTCAGCTCTACATCGCGGCGCGCCATGATGGCCTCCATGGCGTCAAAGGCTTTATCAAGTTTATAAGTCTGGATGACATTGGAGCCTACCCAGCTAAAGGAGGGGATTAGTTTGGGCGGAAAATCGTTGGAAAAAATGTTGCAGCTGACCCCACAAACTGTTCCGGTATTAAGCTGCGTGTTGATGGCGGTCTTGGAATGATCGCCCATAATACTACCAATAAATTGTTGGCCGGTTTCGATCTCCTGGCGGTCGGTCCAATTGGTAACGCGGATGGTGCTGTAGTTGTTCTTAAGATTTGAGGTATTGGTATCGGCGCCAATGTTGCACCACTGACCGATGAGAGAGTTGCCCATAAAACCGTCATGCCCTTTGTTCGAGTAGGAGTGGAAGATGGAGTTATTGACTTCACCACCTACCTTGCAGACGGGGCCAATTGTTGTATCTGCATAGATTTTGGCGCCCATATTTACTTTGGAATCTTCGCAGATGGCCACCGGTCCGCGAATGAGCGATCCGGACATTACCGTGGCATTTTTACCAATGTAAATCGGTCCTTTTGCAGCATTAAGCACACAGCCTGCCTCAATCGTTGCTCCCTCTTGGATGTAAATTTCGCTGGGATTTTCCAACACAGCCTGTTCCGAAACGGTAATGTCATTGCTGCTTTCGGCATCCAAAAGCGCGATATCGCGGACAATCTCCCGGCCGTTTAGTTGGAATAAATCCCACAAATTGCTGATAGACAGAAAATTGGTGCTCTCCAGCACAAAAAGTTTATTGAATTCCGGCGATCCATTTTCAAGCCACTGCTTGGAATCGGGGCCTCCCACGTTGGCTGCAATTACGGTATCGCCAAACTGCAGACACTGACCTTCGCCTAAATCATTAATTCTTTCTATAAGATTATCCGTCGGCAGATACCGGCTGTTGATCCAGGTACAGCTTTGGCCGGGATCAATATCTCCTGCATCAAAAACGTGTTGCAGCGGGGGGCGCAGGATCCTGCTGCAAGTTGTTGCCTCCAATGCTTTCACCCATTTGTCGGAAATGGTGAGAATACCGATTCGCAAATCATCAGTTGGACGGGTGAGCGTAAGCGGATGAAAAATGTCGAATTCTGCATCTTCAAATAAACAGATCTGCATGACGTTGTAGAGAATATAGTTAGAATAGCTGTTTTAAAGTATCTGTCAGAATGATAAATTAATGCATGGTCAAAAATTGACCAAGAGAGACAGTATAATAATCACCACGCAATTAAGTAACCTTTAGATTTATGTGCGGAATAGTTGGATACGTTGGCCCCCAAAAGGCGAGCGACATTATTGTCAAGGGATTGGAACGACTCGAATATCGCGGATATGATTCGGCTGGCATCGCCTTGTTGAATGGCGAGTTGAATATTAAGAAAGGAAAAGGCAAAGTTGAAAACCTCAAGAAAAAGCTCGAGGCAGATCCTGCCGAAGGCTTTTTAGGGATTGGTCACACGCGATGGGCCACCCACGGAGCGCCGAATGATGTGAACAGCCATCCCCACGTGAGCGAATCGGGGAACATTGCACTTGTCCATAATGGCATTATTGAAAATTACAACTCGCTGAAAAAAGAGCTTCAGAACAAGGGGCGCACCTTTAAAACCGAAACCGATACCGAGGTCATTGCCCAGCTGATCGAAGAGATTTATGAAAACGGGAACGGCGATGGTCTGACCTTTGAGCAGGCCGTGCAGATGGCGCTGCAGCAAGTTGTTGGTACATACGGTCTTGCTATCCTGAACCGCGAAGATCCTGACCGCATGATTGTCGCTCGGAAGGGATCGCCGCTGTTGCTTGGGATTGGCGATGGCGAAATGTTTGTGGCTTCTGATGCATCGCCGATCGTCGAGCACACCAAAAAGGTTGTGTATCTGGATGACGGTGAAATGGCGATCGTCACCAAGGATGGATATGAAGTAAAAACAATTAAGGATGAGCCGCTTACCAAGAAGGTACATGAGCTGGCGATGAGCATCGAAGAAATTGAAAAACAGGGGTATCCGCACTTTATGCTCAAAGAAATTTTTGAGCAGCCCCGGGCAATTGCTGATTGCCTGCGCGGTCGCCTCGATGTTGAAAATCACAATGTGCAATTGGGTGGCATTGCTGATGTGCTTGACAAACTCGTGAATGCCAAACGACTGATTATTGCTGCTTGTGGCACCAGCTGGCATGCTGGATTAGTGGGCGAATATCTGTTTGAGCACCTGGCCAAACTGTCGGTGGAAGTGGAGTACGCCTCGGAGTTTCGATACCGTGAGGCCCTTATTGACGAGGATGATGTAATGTTGGTTGTCTCGCAAAGTGGTGAGACGGCCGATACGCTTGCAGCTCTTCGCACAGCCAAGGAGCGCGGGGCCCTAACTCTGGGCGTGTGTAACGTGGTAGGCTCGACTATTGCCCGAGATACCGATGCGGGCGTCTATACACATGCAGGTCCTGAAATTGGCGTCGCTTCGACCAAGGCCTTTACCACGCAGGTATCAGTACTGGCGATGATGGCCATTTTGCTGGGACAGCGGCGCGGCACCATCGACGAGGAATATGCAAACCGCTTGATTGAGGAGCTGGACCGAATCCCCGGGAAAGTGGAGAAAATTCTTGAGAACAGTGAGTCCATCGAAGAGATGGCCAAGCTGTTTACCTACGCGCCTAACTTCCTGTATTTGGGACGTACCTACAATTTCCCGGTAGCCCTGGAAGGAGCGCTCAAGCTAAAAGAGATTTCGTATATCCACGCTGAGGGATATCCGGCTGCAGAAATGAAGCACGGTCCCATTGCGCTCATCGATGAGATGATGCCGGTGGTAGTGATTGCGGCGACGGATCATACCAATGACAAGATGATCAGTAATATTGAAGAGGTGAAGGCCCGGAAGGGACGTATTATCTCGATTACGGGAGAAGAGAACGAGGAGGTTATTGACCTCTCGGAGTTTTCGTGTCCCATTCCCGAGACCGAAGACTGCCTGTCACCACTTCTGACGTCCATTCCGTTGCAGCTGCTGTCGTACTATATTGCGGTCAACCGTGGTTGCGATGTGGATCAGCCGCGGAACCTGGCCAAGAGTGTGACAGTAGAATAGGATATATCTTTTACTTACGTTGAAAAGGTAAAGCCTAAACAGGCTTTGCCTTTTTCTTTTTTGATGAGCTTTTTTGAGAAGGATAAACGAAACTGAGTCCTTAGTCGTTTTTTAAACTATGACTACTCTGAAAATAAAGAATATGGTGTGCGACCGCTGTATCATGACCGTGCAGGACGTACTTGAGGAGCTCGGTTATGAAGTGGATTCGGTTTCATTGGGTAAAGCAGAGGTCTCGGAGGAGATCGACGGGGCAGCAAAGCTTACCGAAATTGATTCGAAGCTTCAGGATAAAGGCTTTGAATTAATTAAAAAAAACAATGAAGCTCTTGTGGAGGATATTAAATCTGCTCTTATTGATTATCTGACCTATCTGGAAAACAAAGATAATCCGGTCAAGGTATCAGAATATCTTGCCGAAAAACTCCATCACAATTATAGCTACCTGAGTAATCGCTTTTCCAACTATGAAAATACTACCATTGAGCAGCATATAATTCAGTTAAAAATTGAGCGGGTCAAGGAACTGTTGACCTATGAAGAGATGACCTTGAGTGAAATTGCTTATAAGCTGAATTACAGCAGCGTGCAGTACCTTTCCAATCAGTTTAAAAAAGTGATGGGGATGACGGTAACGGCATTCAAAAAGGAAGAGACAATTAGCCGAAAGTCTTTTGATACGGTTTAATTAGTATGGCTGATCAGTCAACAGACCCAGCAGGTACACTTGAACGTACGTTAGGTCTGAAAGCGGCTTTGTCTATTGGGGTTGGCACAATGGTGGGAGCCGGTATTTTTGTCTTTCCGGGTATAGCAGCAGGATATGCCGGACCTGCAGCCATGATTTCGTTTGCGCTTGCCGGTCTTATAGCTTTATTAGTGGCTACCTCAACCGCCGAGTTGGCTACTGCCATGCCTGAAAGCGGCGGGGCCTATTATTACGTCTCGCGGACTTTTGGTTCCCTGGCAGGTTTTGTCATCGGTATCAGCCAGTGGATTGGACTCGTCTTTGCAAGCGCATTTTATTTGTCGGGATTTGGCCAGTATGCAATCGACTTGCTTCATAAAGCGGGATTTGAGCTTGGCGATCCGGTGATTCTGATTGCTTCGGGAACGGCCTTGCTACTGACAGTGATTAATCTGGTGGGTACCGAAAAAGCGGGTCAGCTGCAGAACAGGGTAGTCATTGTGTTAACGTTCTTACTTTCGTTGCTTTTTGGTTACGGTATTCTGAATGCTGTTGGTCTTGTTGGAAAAGCGCAGTGGCCCGTTCCATTTGCGCCAAAGGGGACATGGCCGATCTTTACAACCACCGCCCTGATATTTACCTCATACCTGGGATTTGTACAAATTGCTACCGTAGCCGGTGAAATAAAAGAACCGAAGAAAAATTTACCCAAAGCTTTGATGGGTAGTGTCTTGTTGGTTATGGGATTATATATCACCGCCCTGTTTGTTAGTACCACTGTTTTGCCCACCGACCGATTGGCCGAGCTTGGAGAGACGGCCATGGTTAGCGTGGCGAATTCTTTAATTGGTAAGTGGGGAGCTCTCACTATTCTGGCTGCAGGCCTGCTGGCTACACTGTCAAGTGCGAATGCTTCAATTTTGAGTTCCTCACGTGCTATTTACGCGCTTAGCTATGATGATTTACTTCCATCAACGATAAGCAAAGTTAATGATCAGTTCGGGACGCCACACATAGCTTTGATGGCGGTTGGTATCCCCATTGCAGGATTAACATTGTTAGGAAAAATTGAAATTCTAGCAGAGGTGGCTTCTTTGCTGCATCTGATCATGTATGGTATGATCTGTGTAACGCTGATAGCTTTGCGCTCGCGTAATCCCTACTGGTACAGTCCGGATTACCAATCGCCGGGCGGATGGGCAGTACCCACTCTTGGTGCCGTAGCCAGCTTCGGATTGATATTTCTTATGGAGCCCCTGTCCATTGCAATGGGATTTGGGGTCATGATCGTTGCCTTGGGGTGGTACGTAATGTTTGTTCCCGAGGTGGAGTTTTCACGGCCGTTGCCATCGTCGGTAAAGCCGGAGCTTATTGCACCTCGAATTTTAGTACCAGTGGAACTGCCCAACCCAAACCCATTGCCCAAAGCACTCTTGGAGGTGTTTAATAAGTTTGAGTTGCTGCTTATGGGCTATCGAATTGTGCCTGAACAGACCAGTCCCGAACAGTCCAGAGGGGAGTTTGCCGAAGAAGCCGAGCGGGAACTCGATCAAATCGTCAAAGATGCGGAACAATGGGCTGGAAATATTGAGAAGGATATCGTTTTTACGCCCGATTTTGCACATAGCGTGGACAGATATGTTACTGAAAACCATTGCCATTCTATTTTAACGGCTGCACCAATTTCATCTGTAGAACGCTTATTGCTGCCAGTGTATGCCAAAAGTCAGGTGAACCGTAATCTGGCAACGATATTATATGATTTGACACAGACCAGCAATTTGCCGGTTTCACTGGTGATACTTACTAGTGGTGAGCGGGAATCCGAAGAGCAAAGTAACATTGATGAACTCAGAGATTTTGCCGTGGAGCAATTAAAGCAGGTCGGTTTGCAGGAGGACCAAATACGATCGAGTCGCGCGGAGGTTGCTGATATTGCCAATGCGGTTGCACAACTATCAGATGAGGATGATGTGGTGATTCTGCCGGAGGCCAGTACTACTGATCGAAATAAGTTTTTTAATACGCTGCACGAGGATATTCAGGAAGCGGTTGAATGTCCTGTACTTGTAGTCTTGAGAGAAGATAACGATGAATAGGATTTTCATTTGATTGGTCTCCTCTGAAGAAATCCAAAAATTTTACACATTTCTTTTAAGGTATTATAACGGAACCTAGGTAGTGGCCCGTTATATTAGCAGTGAATTGAAATCCAAGCATAGATTATCGCTATGAAGAAGTCATTGAAAATCGAGGGTATGCATTGTGCCGGATGCGCGAACAGCGTGGAAGGAGCGCTTGCCGAAGTTAAAGGTGTAAAATCAGCCTCTGTAAACCTGGCCACTGAAAAGGCAATGGTGGAGTTTGATAACGGATCAGTTGACGATGATGCTCTCCGAAAAGCCGTCCAGGATGTGGGCTATGATGTGAAGGAAGAGTCCGACGACGGTCAGGCCGACGCAGACATTACCGGAAAAAAAAAGTTAACGGCGGCTCGCAATAAAATGTGGTGGGCATGGGGGCTTACGGTCCCTATTATCCTTTGGATGCTCCCTGAAATGATTGGAGGGGTAGCTATCGGTGGAGAAGTGCTCTACCACATATTGATGATTGGACTTTCGGCGGCTGTAATTTTATATCCCGGCTGGGAAACGCTTAAAGGAGCCTGGAAGTCAGCCGTTAACGGCGCGCCCAATATGGATGTACTCATTGCCATGGGTACGCTAGCCTCGCTTGCAACCGGGGTTGTGGCTTTGCTGCATACCTTCGGGATGGCACCGCCTTTTCATAGCTTTGCCGGCATCGCAGGCATGATTATGGCATTCCACCTGACCGGACGTTATGTGGAGACCAAGGCCAAGGGGCGTGCTTCAGAAGCCATCAAGAATCTGATGACACTGGAGGCCAAAGAGGCGACAATTATCCGTAATGGCAAGGAGATGAGCATCCCTGTGAATGAACTCGAGGTGGATGACGTGATGGTCGTTCGTCCCGGTGAGAAGATTCCGACTGATGGTGAAGTGATTGATGGAGAAAGTCGCGTAGATGAGTCGCTGGCAACTGGGGAATCGATGCCTGTGAGTAAGAGTAAAGGCGACGAAGTGATTGGTGCCACCATCAATAAAAATGGTACGCTAAAGGTAAAAGCGACGAAGGTGGGCCAAGAAACATTTCTCAGCCAGGTGATCCGGATGGTAGAAGAAGCACAGGGATCCAAAGTGCCTATCCAGGAATTTGCTGATCGCATCACTGCTATTTTTGTACCCACCATTTTGGGTTTGGCTGCGTTGACTTGGGCTGCATGGATGATATTTCCCGACTTTTTTGGTCAGATTACCGTGTGGGCATCCGGCTTTATCCCTTGGGTGAATCCCGGCATGGGTAGCGTGGCCCTTGCATTTTATGCTGCTATTGCGGTCTTGGTGATTGCTTGTCCCTGCGCTTTGGGATTGGCCACGCCTACCGCGCTGATGGTTGGTACCGGACTTGGGGCCGAAAATGGCATCCTGATCCGCCAGGGTAAAGCTGTTGAACTGCTGCGCGAAACCGATACTATTGTCTTGGATAAAACGGGTACCATCACGCAGGGCAGTCCCTCTGTGACCGACTTGCTGTCTATTGAATTTGATGATAACAAGGTAATGCAATTCGCAGCCTCGGCGGAGAAAAGCTCTGAGCATCCCATTGGACAAGCGATTGTGGCACATGCCGAGGAACAGTCAATTGATTTGATTGATGCTTCAGGATTTGAAGCGATTTCCGGAAAAGGGATTCGCGCAAATGTTGATGGTAAGGAGGTGATCATTGGCACCCAGCAGTTATTTGAGGAGCAGGGTATTACGGTAAATAATGAGGCGGTTCATCAGCTCCAGAAGCTCGAAAATGAGGCGAAAACAACTGTGCTGGTCGGTATCGACGGGCAGCTTGTCGGGTTGATTGCGGTAGCCGATCCTATTAAGGAAGATAGCAAGAAAGCGATATCTGCTTTTAAACAGATGGGGCTTGAGCCAGTCATGATTACGGGCGATAACGAACGCACGGCTCGGGCTGTGGCTCAACAGATGGGTATTGAGCAGGTGATTGCGGGAGTACTGCCCGATCAGAAATCAGAGGAAATAAAACGGTTGCAAGAAAATGGGCATAAAGTAGTGATGGTGGGCGACGGCATCAACGACGCCCCGGCGCTCACTCAGGCTGACATCGGGGTAGCCATTGGTACAGGGACTGATGTGGCTATTGAATCCGGTGATATTGTACTAGTGAAAGGAGAGCTATCGTCGGTGGTACAGGCAATGAAATTGAGTCAGGCCACTTTCACAAAAATTAAGCAGAATCTGTTTTGGGCCTTCTTCTATAACGTAGTGATGATTCCGTTGGCATTGCTGGGTATGATGCATCCGTTGCTGGCCGAAGCTGCAATGGCGTTTAGCTCTGTGAATGTCGTTTTTAATTCCAGGCATCTGCAGAAGACCGACCTTTCAACAATGCCATAGATAGCTGTGGATAACTATGTGGAAAACTTCCGTGACATGATGCTATTTTCACTTTTTATGTAACATATTGCTTTCTCAACTCTCTTTTGAATACAAACGGGAAGGCTTATCCCACAAATATTGACTTTTCGGATGTGGATAACTTGAAATTAATTGTGGGAATTGTTATAACTATTACTTGCTTTTCCGGCTAAACATAATGTTAAGTTCTGGGGTTACATCAATGAAAGATTGGAAGGCATTGATATTGAAAATCACCCTGTTGGTTTTGGTTGGTATTGTGATGTTAACCGGCTGACAGACGGCTTCTGAATAAATTTTAAATTACACCATTTGCTCTCAACAGCTACCCATTTCGGCTGAACGAGATAATTGTGTCTAAATTGATTTCAGTGAGTGCCCAATAGGTAACAGATCTGTCTTATCTTCGAGAGGAGGCTATGGGAGACGATGAGCTCGTGATTGAAACCACGAAAACCTTTGCCCCCCGATGCACTTAAGCAAAAACAAGCGGCTTATAGCTTATACCAATGAAGAATGGGAACTACTTTACAAGCAGGCCCATAAGATAAAGCCCAACTTGCAGTATATGGGGATGGATCGTGCCCATAATCTCATCCTGTATATTGAAGAACAGGCGAAGTTGGAGAATGTCTCTGATGATCTGGTGAAAAAATGAAGAGCTTAGTTCTATCTGTTCAAAGGGGTTAGAGGAGCTGTTAACAAAGCTCGAAGAGTTAGCAGCAATGTAGTTTTGAGGCTAACATTTTGAGGTTATATCCGTACACATTCGAAACGCTAATTAACAAAACGGATAAATCTCATGCTTTGGAGCTTACTCGTCAATAGTGTTGGTATTTTTATTATTGGTTACCTGCTTGCAGGGGTAGAAATCAAAAATTTTTTAACGGCTCTGGGCGTAGCAATTTTACTGGCCGTAGTTAATACATTGGTTAAGCCCATTCTTGTTTTCCTGACCTTTCCCATTACTATACTCACTTTTGGCCTTTTTATTCTGGTGATCAATGCCCTGATGCTCATGCTTGTAGATGCACTGGTTGATGGGCTAAAAATCAAGCACTTTGGGTGGGCCTTTCTCTACAGTTTGCTACTGTCGATACTTAATTTGGGTTTCTTCTGATCAGGCAACGTTGATATTTTCGGTGGAGCTGGCCGGATGCTTGCCGTCGTTGATTTCGAGCGTATAAATTTTGGCTGGCGGAAGGTTTAGGAACACAAACTTCTTGTTTTGTCCATACTTTTGAACAACTTGCTCCTCGAAATCGCTTTTAAAATTGCGAAATTTAACATATTTGAAATAGCTGATATACGCATCCGAAGAGCATAGCTCAAGCTTTTTCTGCCAGATCTGTTGGCTGATTTCCTCCGGCATATTTTCGTAGGGCAGGCTGGAAAAGATAAAGTTATACTGCTGATCGGGTTTGAAATTGAGGATATCCGAGTGGTGGGTATAGATATTAGATTGCCGGTACTTGGTTTTTACAATCTGGTAAAACTTTTTATGTATTTCTACGATATCCAAACGATCCTGAGGGCGCAGATGTTTAACAATCTGCTTTGTCAGGGGGCCAGTTCCGGCTCCAATTTCAAGAATATTAAGTGGTGGGCACTCCTCGTTAGTCACTCGTTTTTTTAGCTGGGAGACAAGATCTTTAGCCAAAAACTTAGAGCTGGGAGCAATAGCTCCTACTTGCTTTAGATCTTTAAAAAAGTAAAGCAAATGTTCCAACAGTCCTCCAATTTTGTAGTTAGTAGCGACGTAAGGTAAGAAAGCTCAGCCAATTTGGCTAGCGCTAGTTTTGCTGCTTGAACATGTTACAGAATATACGTAACAATTAAGTCCATGATCGAAATATCTTTTTACATATATATCGCAGAATAATCTTGAATCATTCAATTCCGAACTTGACTTTACAACAGGCTAATAAACAAATCAATTAAATAATCAATTATGAGTTATTCTATCTACAGGCGCTTTAAGGCCGTTGGCTTGCTGGTTATGTGCGTTGTGCTTCTTTCAGCGTGCGCCAGTTCTAAAAAAGCACAAAATCGCTCGGGAGATAAACCGAGTAAACCCAAGAAATCTGAAAATGGGCTCAAAGCCTACAGCGACGTTATTACTGACGAAGCTGAAACTGATGAAGGGTTGTTCGATGTTCACAAAATTGATGAAGATTACTATTATGAAATTCCCGATTCGCTTCTGAGTCGAGAGATGCTGCTGGTTTCGCGTATTGCGGAAACCCAGAACGAAATTGGCTACGGCGGGGAAAAGCTGAATACACAGGTTGTCCGCTGGCAGAAAAAAAATGATAAAATTTTGCTGCGTCATGTGACTTTTGAAAATGTAGCAAGTGATTCGCTGCCCGTCTACAAAGCGGTTCAGAATTCTAACTTTGAGCCAATTATTGCCAGCTTTGATGTGAAGTCGCTGGGTGAGGATTCATCGGGTGTCGTTATCGATGTAACCGACCTTTACGCTAGTGATGTAAAGGCACTGGGCTTGCAGGATGGCCGCCGCGAGCAGTATCGCGTGCGTCGTCTTGATACCGACCGTTCGTTTATCGAACATATCAACAGCTATCCGCAGAATATTGAGGCGCGTAACCTTATGACCTACGATGCGTCGAATCCTCCATCAAGTTCTTCAACAGGTACTATATCAATGGAGATCAATCATAGTATGGTACTGTTGCCCAAAGATAAGATGGAGACCCGATCATACGATCAGCGCGTGGGGTATTTCAGTATTGAACAAACCGATTACGGCACGGAAGCGCACAAGGCCGCCAAGAAACAGTATATCACGCGCTATGAACTGGTTCCCAAGGACAAAGAAGCCTATATGAATGGTGAGCTGGTCGAACCCGTTAATCCGATTGTTTACTATATCGACCCGGCAACGCCCAAGCAATGGCGTCCCTATTTGAAAGAAGGTGTTGAAATGTGGAACAAAGCATTTCGAGCCGCGGGCTTCAAGAATGCGATTATTGCCAAGGATCCTCCCTCTAAAGAGGAGAATCCCGAATGGAGTCCAGAGGATGTCCGTTATTCGGTTATCCGCTATTTTGCCTCTGATATCCAAAATGCTTACGGACCACATGTGCACGATCCGCGTACCGGGCAGATTCTGGAAAGCGATATTGGATGGTATCACAATGTGATGAACTTGCTACGCAATTGGTACTTTGTTCAGACGGCCGCTACAAATCCTGAAGCTCGTTCCGTACAATTTGATGATGAGGTGATGGGCAAGCTCATCAAGTTTGTCTCCTCTCACGAAGTAGGTCACACGCTGGGACTGCCGCATAACTGGGGCTCCAGCTATGCATTTCCTGTTGATTCGCTTCGATCGCCAAGCTTTACCTCCACGCACGGCACTGCGCCTTCTATTATGGATTATGCGCGATTTAATTACGTTGCGCAGCCCGGCGATGGTGTTGAAAGTTTTGGTCCGGCTATCGGCGAATATGACAAATGGTCTGTCAAATGGGGCTACACTTGGTTCCCGGACAGTATGAGCAAGGAAGAGAAAGAAGCACGGCTAAACCAATGGACCCTCGAGCGAGCGGGTGATCCTGTTTACTTTTACGGCGCTCAGTCTGGTTCTAAGATTGACCCCCGTTCACAAAACGAAGATCTTGGTAATAATGCCATGAAAGCTAGTGAACTCGGCATTGCCAACCTCAAGCGAATTACATCTAATCTTGTTGAGTGGACCAGTCGCGATGGCGCTAATTTTGCTGAGCTCGAAGAGCTGTACAACAGCATCGCTAATCAATGGGGCCGATACATGGGACACGTGACCAAGAATATTGGCGGGGTCTACGAAAACAATAAAACGTACGAACAGGAAGGCCCTGTTTATACCTTCGTTCCGCAGAAAACCCAGGAAGAAGCGATGGAATTTTTGATTGATTACGGCTTTACCACGCCTAATTGGATGCTCAATGATGATGTGCTGAACCGTATTAATCAATCCACCGTAGTCAATAACATCCGTGATGCTCAGGCAAATGTGTTGGAGGGAGTAACAGATCCGCAGCGTATTGCTCGACTCATCGAGTTTGATGCGCGATACTCCGAAGATACCTACGATGCCTTTGAGATGATGGATGATCTGCGCAACGGCATCTGGAGCGAGCTCGACAATAATAGTGCTATTGATGTCTATCGTCGGAACCTTCAGCGAGCGTATCTCGAACGCATGGAATACCTGATGACCGAAGAGTTGCCAGATATTCCGGAAGCGTTTAAAGAGTACCTCGGCTGGACAGATGTGGACGTAAGTCAATCCGATATTCGTCCCATTGTTCGTAACCAGTTGCAGATTCTTCTTGATGATGTGCAAGATGCCCGTGTTAATGATCGTGCCACCGAAGCACATCTTGACGCAGTCGAATCGCGCATCGAAAACATCTTGAATCCAGATGATTAAGACCTGAATTCAATTTCGACTTTCGCCCCGGTGATTAAATCCGCCGGGGCTTTTTTTATGCCGTTATTGAATCTTTCCTATCTTTAGCCAACAACGGTTGGCTGGCATGATAAGTTGAATGATGTTGAATTGATTAATGAGTTTGGAGATAATTTTACGCCTGTTTGGCGGAGTTTTTTTATTATTATCGAATGCCTTTTTCGTAGCTACTGAATTTGCATTAACCCGTCTTCGGCAATATTCAGAGGCTGAATTTGAGCAAGACCGAGCACTCGCTCGAGCCTGGGAGATGACCGAGCAACTCGAAATCTATCTCACCGGTTGTCAGGTTGGTATTACCTTTTCCAGTGTGCTATTGGGTATAGTGGCCGAACCAGCTATCACGCATTTATTTGAACCGTTGTTGCTGGCACTTGGATTTGAAGGTGGGTTTTCGCTGGCCGCTTCCGTGGTCTTAAGCGTTTTTGTAATTAACCTGATGCATACCGTGTGGGCCGAGCAAACACCTACCTACCTCGGTATTGAGAAAGCCAAGATGGTGGCCAAATACTGTGCCCCGATTCATTATTATTGGACAAGGATCACTTATCCCTTTATCTACCTTGGTGACAAGGTAACCAAGGCTACGCTCCGACTTTTCGGCATAGAGATGGGGCGATCGTGGCTGAATGAAGAGGAGACGAACAGGGTATCGCTGAAAACGAAGATTGTGGATATACTGGAAGCAGGCAACCTGTCCAAGGACAGGCAAGAAGAGGTCGTAAATGCACTGGAAATCGATGAAGTTCCGGTGCGAGATATCATGGTTCCACATGATGACATTATTTTCTTGTCAGAAAAGAAAAGCTTGTCCGAAAATCTTAACCTGATTAAAAGTGGAAAATCGCGGTATCCGGTGACTGGGCAATCAGAGAAGGATGTTCTGGGGGTGATTTACACATCAGAGATGCTTGCTAATATTGAATCCATTTCATCAGACAACAAACGCCTGCGCGATTTCTGTCGTCCGGGAATGTATGTATCACCAGATATGCCTGTGAGTGAGCTTATTGACCGGTTCCAAAAAGAGAATCAAGAACTAGCTTTAATCAGAGCGGATGAAGAGATTTTGGGGCTGGCGACTATAACTGATGCCCTGGAAGTTATTGTGGGCAGTGCCGAAGATCCCATGGATGTAGAAAATGGAGATCATGAATAGTGAGAAAAGAAGTAGTAAGGGAACTCATTACTCAAATCTCACTACTCAGGATTATTTAAATCGTTCCCAAGATATACTTACGCCTATCCCAACTAAAACAACTACGGTAGTCCCCACTGGATTTAGCCACAGGTACTCAATTGTCTTGGTAAATCCTTCGGGAATGCTGTTCCAGGGCATGATAATTTCGAGCTCTCCATTTGTGGGGTTGGTATAGAAGCGGTCGAACAGAAAAACAGTGCTCATCCCGCAAATAAGTCCCGTGAGTGCCCCAACGCCATTAGCGCGTTTGACCCAAAGCAGGAGTATGAAAACACCTAAAATAGATCCGTAGAAATAGCTGCCAATTTTGTTAACCAGCTCAATGATAGAACGTGTTTCGCCCAGTGCCAGGGCGGCAAGCGTGGCCAGTATGCCCCAGAAGACGGTGGTAAATCGGGATGATTTGAGATACCATTCCTCTCCGCGATCTTTGGAGCCTAGTCGTTTGTACCAGTCCACAATGGAGATGGTTGCCAGGGCATTGAGCTCACTATCGATACTGGACAGGGCAGCGGCAAAGATGCCGGCGACAATAAGCCCCACAATGCCAATGGGAATCTGATGCAATATAAAATAGGGCAGGATGTAGTTGGTGTCGTTCAGGCTTGACTGCGTGATTTTTTCCTGTCGCTCGAGTTCGGATTGCCGTACTTCATTGAGATGATCATCGGCATTGCGCAGTTGTTTGGCATTTTCTTCCGTGCGGTTTTCTAATAAGTCATGAGCTGCCTCTTTGCGTTTTAGGTGGGTGGCTTCGTATTCCTGTTGTAGCATTTCGCCGGTCAGCTGCACCTGCTCTTTCTGGGCAACGGGCTCGGTGCTGCGAAAGGTCATGGGGGCAGAACCAAAGATATAAAATACATACAGCATCACGCCCAGCAGAAGGATGAAAAATTGCATCGGGATTTTGGCATAGGCGGTAAGCAGCAGTGATTTTCGAGCATCGCCCAGAGACTTGGCTGTCAGGTAGCGCTGCACCTGGCTCTGGTCGGTTCCAAAGTAGGAGAGCATCAGAAACAGTGAGGCAATAACCCCGGCCCAGATGTTGTACTTTTCACTGATGTCGAAGCTTAGATCCAGCGCATCAAGTTTGCCCAGGGTGCCGGCAAGATACAGCGAGTCGGAGAAGCTCACACTTTCGGGTAGCTGATACTGGATCCAGAAAAAGCAAAAACAGAGGCCAAACAGCATTACGGCCATCTGTTTTACATCCGTGCGAATAACTCCGCTAATGCCGCCAACCATGGTATAGAGCGTGGCCGTTACGCCAATAATCAGGATGGTGGGCGTAAGCGGAATGTTTAGCAACAGCGACAGCACATACGATGGGGCGGCGATGATGATACCGAGACCAAGCCCACGGGAAAGCAAAAACAGGAAACTGGTAAACAGCCTTGTAGAGAGGCCAAATCGTTTCTCGAGCACTTCATAGGCACTAAAATTTTGCAGCTTGTTGAAGTAAGGGACGAGCGTAGTACAGAGAATAATCATGGCAAAGGGTACGGCCAGATACATCTGAACGAAGCGCATGTCTTCTACATAGGCCTGACCAGTTGTCCCAATAAACGTAATGGCTGAGGCCTGGGTTGCCATGACCGAAAGCCCCATGGCCCACCAAGGCATATTACGATTAGCCAGGAAAAACCCCTCAATATTATCGCTCTCCTTACCATGACGGGTGCCATCCCAGATGGTGTATCCCAAGAATGCAGCAAGAACAAGCCAGTCGATCCAGTGCATAGCAGTTAAATAGGAAAGTTAAAAAAGTAAGTGAACAGTCCGAGCAGTACGATGTAGGCAATACCGATCCCAAAAACCAGCCAGTAGTTGGGGGTTGAGTCCTTTTTAGTGTTTTTGGCCATTTTTTCGATTGATTAGTTTTTAGTTCCTCAAATGAACACAGCAAGAAGTAAAAAGTAATCTAGTCCTTCTCACTTCTAGCTTTTTATTTCTTGCTCAAATCTTTTAACACTTCCAGCAGTGCATTAATATCCCGTTGATTGTTATACACATTGGGCGAAATCCGTACCGCTGAGCCCCGCACCGAAACGTGAATATTCTGCTCATCAAGTTTTTGTTGCAAGTTGTTTATGGGTATATCTTCCGGCAGTCGAATGCCAAACATATGGTGGCCCCGCCAGTCGGGATCTTCCATTTGATAACCATGTTTCGGCAGTTCTTCTACGAGTTCGCTTGTGAGATTTCGGCAATACTGTTGGATATTTTTAGGATCCCATTCAAGAATCTGTTGCAGGGCGGCAATTATCATTGGCACAAGGATAAAGTTACTGCGTTCGCCCATATCAAACCGTTGGGCGCCCGGCTGGTAGTCATCTTCGTACTCGACCAAACCGCTGAAATCCTCGCTGCCTTTGCGGGTAATCCAGCCTTCCTCGAGAGGCACGCCATCTCGAAGTCGCGGTCCAAAATATCCCATTGTGATTCCATAAGGCCCCATCAGCCATTTATAGCCAGCACAAATAAGCGCATCAGGTTGTACCTGTGGAATGCTAAAAGGCAAGGCACCCACCGACTGCGTGCCATCAATCACAAAGTAAGCATCAGACTGCCTGACTTGTTTACCAATCTCTTCCAAATCAAACAAGGTGCCATCGGCCCAGTGTACATTGCCAATAGCTACCATCAAGGTATCCTGATCGATTGCTTCCATGATTCGTTGGTTCCATTTCTGGCCCCGTCCATTGGTGGTTTCTGGGGCCGGAACCGTGGTGATTTCGCAGTTGTGTTCTTGGCAAAAACGTTTCCACGCATATACATTGCTGGGAAACTGTTCGCCTGCGATAACGATTTTCTCACCTTTTTGGGGATCGATATTCTTGGCAACCGTTGCCAAGCCGTACGAAACGGCCGGCATAATAGCGATATCGCTGGCCTGTTCAGCATCAACAAGTTCAGCAAATAGCGAGCGCAGCCTGTTGCTGTCTTCAAAGAAATCCTCTGGCTGGGTATTCCAAGGATGATTTTTTGATTGTAGTCCCTTGACACCTGCTTGCTCAACACTTTTAAGCTGTGGCGACAGGAATGAACAGTTCAGGTAGTGGTGATTATCCGGAAGAGAAAAGAGATGCTTTTGACAATCCATCAGCCAATAATTTAATGTTGAGGATTACAATTTTTGATAGTTAAAACTAACATTTAATAGTAAAGCTTCAACCTCTTAATTGATCTGTGATGCGAAAGCTTTCCGGCCCAAATTGGAACAGTACATCCAGTAGCGAGCAGCCGGGTTCAAATCCCTCGAAGTGTTGGTGGTACTGGGGATGTTCGAAGTCGGGATCGTTTTGATGGCACTCGGCCTGGCGCTGGTAGTGCCTGCTGTCATGTTCTTGAAATAGAATGTCTGCTCCTAGTCGTTCCGTCAGCAGATCGGGATTGGAGGTGTATTCGGGAATATCGCTGGCCAGCTCATAGTTGATGCTGATATCCATAAAGCGAAACAGCCGCTTCTGGATATAAAGTAAAAACGCCATTAGGTAGGTGTAGTCGTAGGCGGATTCGAAGTCGGCTTTGATCTCGGGTTCATAAAAATCATAGTAGATGCTATTACGATAGTTGTATTCCAGTGTGCGCAGTAGTGGTGACACCCAGTCTTCGGAGTGATCCATCCGCACGTCCTTGACAGCTTTTTTGCGATCTTCGGTTCGGATGGGAATGTTGATCCACTGGGTACCTTCGGGCGTACGAATCTGTGCTCGATGTATGCGGCTTTTGCGTGACCAGCGTTCTACATCTTGCAGAATCACGCGATCGGCCTGTAACATGGCGGCTAGGTCGTAGAGGTTCGGCGCAAATTGTGGGAGGAGTAAGGCTAACTTCATTTTTTAGAGAACCACTAAGGCACTTAGGGCATGGAGATAATTTATTGAATCGTAAAGGTGAAGAATTAAGAATTAAAAATTAAGAATTAAAAATTTCAGCTGAATGCGCTGACTAAAAGGTGACAGCTATTTCCATTAACAAAAGTGCCGTAGAACTCTTATTTTTGAGGCCACTTGAACGAAAATTATTACAAAATTAGTAAGCCAGTTTTATGGATGAGAATGTACGTGTAAGATTTGCACCGTCACCCACCGGACTGCTGCATATTGGTGGATTGCGGACGGCACTCTATAACTATTTATTTGCCAAAGGACACGATGGTACGTTTATCCTGCGCATCGAGGATACCGACCAGTCCCGCTATGTTGAAGAAGCCGAAGATGATATTCATCGATCCCTAGAATGGGCGGGAATGAACGTTGATGAAGGACCCGAAAATCCCGGTGATGTTGGACCCTATCGGCAGAGCGAACGCAAGGATATTTACGAAGAATATGCCGAGCAACTGGTTGAACAGGGCAATGCGTATTACGCTTTTGATACAACTGAAGAGCTTGATGATATGCGGGAGCGCCTGAAGAAATCCGGCAACCCGTCGCCCAAGTACGACGCCATCACGCGCATGTCGATGAAAAACAGTCTGACACTTCCTGAGGAAGAAGTCGAGCGGAAGTTGGAGGAAGGCGAAGAGTATGTGATCCGGCTGAAAGTGCCGCGACGCGAACACATTCGTTTTGAGGATGAAATTCGTGGTTTCGTCTCTTTCGAAAGTAAGGGGCTTGACGACCAGGTGCTGCTAAAATCCGACGGCATGCCGACGTATCACTTGGCGAATGTAGTTGATGATCATCTGATGAATATTAGCCATGTGATTCGTGGTGAAGAGTGGCTTAGCAGCACGCCCAAGCATGTTCTGATGTATGAGTATTTTGGCTGGGAGCCGCCAAAGATGGCGCACTTGCCGCTCATTATGTCGCCAAGTGGAGGCAAGCTTTCCAAGCGGAAAGCCGAGAGCGAAGGTATCCCGATCAATACGAAGGATTATATCGAACAGAAGTTTGAGCCCGAAGCGCTCGTCAACTTTTTGGCTTATTTGGGATGGAGCCCCGGCGACGATACGGAGCTGCACTCGATGGATGAGCTTATCGACTTGTTCTCGTTGGATCGCGTGAGCAAGGGCGGGGCAGTATTCGACTACAAGAAATTAATTTGGTACAATGAGCACTATCTGCGCGAAAAATCGGCCGGTGAACTGTTTCCTCGCGTCAAGGAGATTGCCAACGAACACGGCATTGACCCCGATGAGAAGTATATGAAGCAGATCATTCCGTTGATGAAAGATCGCGTCAGCAAGGTTGAAGATTTCGTGACCGAGGGGAAATTCTTTTTTGAAGATCCCGAAGAGTACGACGAGCAGGCGGCTGAAAAATGGAACGATAACAGTGCTGAACTGCTCGAAGCCTATGTCGAGAAAATCGAAGCACTCAACGAGGATGAATTCGAAGCCAAAACCTTGAAAGATAAGATCAAGGAAGTGATTGAAGAATACGACGTTGGATTTGGTCCGGTCATGATGCCGCTTCGTGTGGCCGTATCCGGTATGGGCTACGGCCCCGACCTGACGCCGACGATTGCACTTCTTGGCAAAGAAACCACCATCCGTCGTATCAATACAGCAATCGAGAAGCTCGGATAGTTCTCAGTTGATCTCGTTCCGAAGCTCTGCTTCGGAACGGTCGCATGATTTAGCTATAAACCTGACAGGGTTTTGAATCCTGTCAGGTTTATAGTTTTTAGCCTAATAATAAATCATCAATCTAGATATAGTGAAGCTCACTTCAAGTAAGCTTTCTAAACTATTAGCACACTAATTCATTGATGGCAATTTGGTAAACCGTAGCTTTGGCATAGGTTTGACGGGGGCGAAAATTAAAAACCCTCAAGGTTTCCAAAACCTTGAGGGTTTCTTCAATTATTTTAAAGAATAATTATTTCGATTTCGACGCTACCCCACCTTTGGCACTGTTGACGGTCACCGTGTAATCGTCATCATTACTGATGATCCAGCGAACGACCACCGATTCCATACCCGGAATATTATTGACTTCCAGCTTGGCCGGTGAATGTTTTTGTTCCACCGTTTGGTTCATATCACGATTTTCGACGATCATGCCCGCCTGCACATCGGCGCCTTCAATACTGATGTAATCGGGACGCTCAATATTGTTTTTCAAATCCTGGCTGGCGTGCGTGGGAATGATGCGCGTGTTGGTGACCACCGCCGTAACCTGCGTGAGTCCGCCACCCAGATTTTTCTCATCAATTTCATCAATTACAAGATGTGGCGTTTGGTAAGCGTGATAGATAGTAAACGCCATGTTGCGGTGTGCGTCCTCTTCGAGCAGGAAGCCGGGATGGGCACGGCCAAAGTTCTTCTTGAAGCCACCGATCTCAATTTTTCCATAGGTCGGATGATCGTATTCCTTCCAGTCCACGAAGGCGCTGCCGAACAGCAGATTCTTGTTAAACTGGTAGCGGTCCTCCGAGCTGTTTTCTTCCTCATTGAACATCAGGTAGGAGGTCCACAGCTCATTGGAGAAGGTGAAGATTCCGCGGCCCCCGTAAAACCAGTCGAGCTCACCGCCAAAGACACTGTACAAGTCTTTATAGACGACTAAATAGTCATAACCGGGAAGCAGTTTTTCGCCCTTGTTGCCGAGCTGATTGTAGACATCCACATCCTGGTCATTGTAGGTATCGACATCTTCGCGAGCACCTGGGCCACGCAGAATCATGCCCCCACTATTGTGGTAGCTCTGGGCCGCTGCAATGTTGGGATGATCCAATACAAAATCGGCCACGGCGCGATTTTCTGGCAGTGAAAAGGGATACTTATAGGCACCACGCTGTATATAGTCCGGTTGCCAGTTCCAGGCCCAGTCGCGGTTGGGATCGTAATAGCCAACGCGATCTTCGTTGACTTCCCCGTCGCCATCATTGTCTTTACCTTCGTACCCCAGGATTTCGTAATTGCCAAACTCATCGTCTTCCACACGATTCATCTTGTTGGGATACTTCGGATCTACCCGATAGTTGCCGCGGTCGGTTTTGCGGCGCATTAGCGTGATATGTCCATTACCGTCGAGATCGTCGAATCCATCTTCATCGTAGCGGCCGTCCCCGTCGTCATCCACTGGCTTGAGGCCGGATCGCGGCGTGTGCGGTGTGTTTGGCTCCTGCATATAGTGCTCCCGCGCATCGGGATTGATCGTCGGCACGATGTAGAACACTTTCTGGTCCAGCAGATTGGTGATATAGTCGATATCCCCAAAGGTTTCTGCCAGGTACCAAGCCGTATAGAGCGACATTTCTGCACCTTGAATCTCGTTGGAGTGGATATTTCCGTCAATATAAATGCCCGGTTTATTATCGGGGTTTCCGTTCTGGAAGTTGGTTACGGTAAGTGCCCAAATTTCACGTCCATTAACGGATTGGCCGATCGACTGACGCTTAATCAAATCGGGATGTGCTTCGGCCAACTCTTTGGTCAAGTCAGTGATGCCCTTATAGTTATAATAGTGATCCCAGCGGGCATCGACCTCGGGGTTGGGCGGCGTGCCAATAGCCGGGAAAAATCCATCACCAGACTGTGCCCGGGCCGAGGTAGAAAGGCCGCCAATGAGTAAGCCAATCGCTAAAAAAGCAGTAAAAAGTTGTGTTAAATTCTTCATGGTATTCTAGTTGATCGTCTGTTCAATAGTTGAAAATCCTGTGATAGGAGCACCGGCTTCAATAGTAAAATCGCCGTCGCCGCGCACCAGCCAGCTTGCTTTTACATCATCATCGCCGGCAATAGAATCGATCATGCGCATACGGTCGCCACTGACCAGCGATAGGCCATCACCGAGTGTTAAACTCAGTTTCACTTTGCGCACCCAGCGGTTGCGTTCGCCCAGCTTCGATGCCGTGGGAAAGACACCGTCATTATAGACATCCACCGAAATGCGCGTGAGATTGTCACCGGCTGATTCCGTTTCAAAGTTGATCAGTTTTACATCAGGATGGTCTTCAGCCAGCTTCGTTATAAAATCAGTATGCTGTTGTGCCAGGGAATCTACTTTTTCGTAAGGTGGATTCAGCATATATCCCGGTTTGATGCCGCCGACCTCCACTTTCTTGTTGGGGAAGTCAGGATGATCGACTTCGGTCCACTCCACAAAAGCATCCACATCATGTTGATCAGCCCACGCCAGGTACTCTGCCTTGTTGTTTTTAAAGGATTGCTTCTCATCGGCCGAATCTGTGACCACGGGCGTCCACCAGCCGGGCGTACTAAAACTAAATCGCCCGTAGTGGAAATAGGCCCACTGGAACAGGTCGCCGGGCTGGGCGGGAGCGCTGGGCGCATCCTTCAGCGAAAGTTCATCTTTATACATCTTGGAGATGTACTTGTTGAGAGCAACATCCTCTTTAAACCAGCTGGAAATCACGCGCTTTTCCACACCGCCTTTGTTGAATTTTACCGGTTTAGAAAGATTGTTGGCCGGACCAAAGGACATTACGGCAAATACATTCTTGCCTTTTTCATAAAGGAAATTCATCAGCGCGCGGTTCTCCTTTTCCGAGGCCATATGCTCTCCTGCGCCGGGCGTAAAGTTGGGATAATCGTAGGTAAAGTTCTTATTCAGATTGACGCCGCCTTCGCCATCTTCATTGTATTTGCCATCCTGATCATTGTCACGACCCTCGCTGTAATATTGATACGAACCTCTCTGTCCGTCGTTGATGTCGGCCTTGACCATCACACGTTCGTCGTTGGAATAGGGCATCCACTTTCCTGCCTGATCTTTCACGCGCATCATGGTGATAAGGCCGTCGCCGTTCAGATCCTCAAAGCCATCCTCATTGACCGGTCCGTCGCGGTCGTCATCGGTGGCCTTAGCGTTGCCATCGCGGGCATATTTCAGATCTGCAAAAAGCTGTTCAGCCGCATCGGGATTAAGTCGCGGAACCACGTAAAAAGTTGTCGATTCCAGGAGTTGCTGAATGCTATCCTGTGAGGTTTGGTTCAACAGGTTCTCGGCAAACTTCAACGCCAGTTCACTACCCAGCAGGTGCGATCCTTTGGCACCGCCGATAACGGCTACGGCGGGATGGTTCTTGACATCGCCCGAGCCGAGCGTCAGCATCCACACCTTGCGGTCGCCGAGCGTGGTGGTAAGCGACTGAAGGTTGGCGTAGCTGGAGTAGCTGGACTCCAAATCCTGCAGTTGATTGGTGAGTTCTTCATAAGTGCTGTAACCGTCTTGGGCATCAGCCTGCCGGGGCTGGCAGAGCACGAACATCCCCAAAACGGAAAGCGAGAGCAGTAACTTTCCGATAGCTTTCATGAGATTGGTTTGATTGATGTTGAAGAGTTTACTGTTTTCAAATGTTATTGACTCTGCGTTGATTTCAAAATCATATCTGTAAAAAAATATAAAGTTGTTTTGTCAATATTTTATCATCGAAGAAACGGGTAGTCAAAAACTTTCTGGCATATTAATCTAGAGATTGTATTTTCTTTGATCAAAATGGTACCATTGTTGATCAGTCGAAACTCTATCAAAGGAAATATTGATGAAGCGTAAAACACTTTTCCTGGTAGCAAGCTTTTTTACGTTATTCTTATTCATAAATCTTGGTTATGCCTCTCCCGACACGGCTGCTGCGGCTCAGGAGACGGCTAAGACTGGTATCGAGACGGGCAGTTGGTGGAGTATCGTGCCACCACTCGTGGCTATCGGTATCGCTCTTATCTTTCGGCAGGTATTATTTGCACTGTTTTTAGGGATATGGTCAGGTGCTTTTTTGGCCGGAGATCTCAGTTTTGGCGGTGCCTTCACTAGTTTCTTTACGGCGTTGAGCGGATATATCGTGCCGGCCATCGCTGACACCAGTCATATGAGCATTGTCGTGTTTACGTTGTTAATTGGCGGTATGGTGGGAATCATTACCGACAATGGAGGCACGCGCGGAGTTATCAAGGCAATCACACGATTTGTGCGCACTAAAGTGCATGGACAACTCATGACCTCACTGATGGGATTCATAGTCTTTTTTGATGACTACGCCAATACCATGGTTGTTGGCAATACCATGCGTCCCCTTACGGATAAGCTGCGTATTTCACGGGCAAAATTGGCTTACCTAGTAGATGCCACTGCCGCACCGGTAGCCACTGTTGCCTTGGTAAGTACTTGGATTGGGGCTATGGTTGGTTTTATTGCCGATGCCGAAGCTAAGATGCCCAATTTTAACGAGTCGGCATATGCAGTGTTTGTCAACTCACTGCCGTATAACTTCTATGCCTTCTTTACCATCTTATTTGTGATTTTGATTGCATGGTCGGGACGTGATTTTGCGACTATGCTCACAGCACGCATCAACCTGTACAAAGCCAAGCACAATCCCGAACTTGATACCTACAATCTTTGGAAAGATAAGATCAAGGATGATGAAGAGACGAAGAAAGTGACGCACTGGTCAAATGCGGCGCTTCCTATTTTAACACTTATTTTTGGCACTGTAGCCGGGTTGGTTATCACCGGATCGGGCGACTCCATTCAATCTATCATTGAGACAGCTGATTCCTACAAGGCATTGCTTTGGGGATCTCTGATATCGATTGCGGTGGCCATTGTAATGACACTCAGCAAAAAACTGCTGGAGATTGAGGATATGCTTGAGGGCATGATGGAAGGTATGCATACCATGTTTGACGGCTTGTTGATTTTGGTAATGGCATGGGCCTTGAGTGCGATAACGGTAGAACTTGGTACGGCCGATTATTTGATGTCGGTTTTCGGTGAGACGATCAATGCCTATTGGCTGCCGTCTATTGTACTTCTGCTTTCAGCTCTCACAGCTTTTGCTACCGGCTCGAGTTGGGGTACCATGGGGATTCTTATGCCACTGGTGGTGCCGCTGGCCTGGGAAATTGGTAATAATACAGGATTGCCTTTCGAGATTACACATGAAATTATTTACGCCAGTGTAAGTTCAGTTTTAGCCGGATCAGTGTGGGGAGATCACTGTTCTCCCATATCGGATACAACAATCCTCAGTTCGATTGCAACGCAATGCGATCATGTGGAACACGTTAATACACAACTGCCCTATGCCATGACCGTGGGTACGATCAGTATCGCAAGTATGATTGGAATGCTGGTTTTAGGCATTCCATGGTGGATTATATACCCGGCAGGGGTGGTCATTATTGTCGCCATCATCTTTAAGTTTGGCAAGATACCCGATCCCGAAGAGTACGCACCGGAAGGTAAAGAAGCGGCAATGACTAGTTTGGACTAGTAATTGTCTTATAGCGTACAGATCACGCTGTCATTTTACAAATGACTAACCATTGTACAAGGCGCTTACGGGGTCACATAATTTAACGTGAGGCCTGACATTGGTTAACCTCAAACTGATATCTGTTCTCATCAATAACCTCCATCGTGCCCGGCCTGAATCGTCGCTCCACATATGTTACCTGCCCCTCTACGTCAACCAGCAGAACCGTTGAACAGCGGGTGCCATAATCTTCACCTTTAATGAAGACAGGAGAAACTTTGCGCTCAATTTCCAACGGAATACCGGTGCTGGGCAGTTGATCTTCCGGGGCCTCATGGTCATCGGCCAGTAATGCAAAAAGGGTTTCTTCAGCAATGGAGTTGTTTTGGATAAGTTCGCTTAACCTGTCTTTGGCACGTTCTACTTTCGGCCAGGAGGTATCCAGCAGATGATTGCTGAGTCCATAGAGTCCTGAATCCAAAAGTTGAATCTCATTTTGTTGATTGGAATAGTAGCCAAGCTGATTCGGGGACCCCACCAATAAATTAAAGCCCATATACTGATCGGCTTTTGGGTGCAGGTTCTGTAAATAGGTCACCGGTTGCTCCCCGTTTTTTAAGTAATCAAGTACCAGGTGACCACGACTCGGGGGATCATCCCGACGGATACTTGGGTTGCGAAAGTTAGTGATAGCTCCCCAAGTGCCGCTTTTCGTGATCCCCATCCACGTGCCGCCGGCTTGTAAATCCTTACCCGCCAGAATTTCAGGGTTTTCATCCCAAAATTGTGCCTCGCGCGTAGGCCGATCATATTTTTCATCCCGGTTGGCGGCAAAGATCAGCTGGTACCGGGGATGCTGTTTATATGAGAATGTGATAAGGCACATTGCGGTGCATTTTATTGATTATTCTAAGCTTATTTTTAACAATAAGAGGCAAATATTAATTCTCTAAACATTTTCACATATTCTACGTGTCCCATATATAACAAAAAATGGAAATTAGCATAATATTTTTGTGAGTCCGACATTTAAGCGAAACTTATTTTTTGCACTGGGGCTGTTAGCCGCCGTCTGGTTTTTTGTAGGTTACCCGTCGCAGGATCCGCGTAGTCTCATCAATTTAACCAATTTTGATGCGGAGACGATCGAACAGAAGGCGAAGCAGAAACTTGAGTCAATCGGATACAATCCCGATAATTTTAATACTGAAATACGCTTTCTGAGTAATAGAAGGCTTTTGGATAGCCTGCAACAAAAGATGGGACGCGACAAGCTGGTTGCTCAGTTCCAGCAAAAGAACTTTTCTAATATTGTTCTTTTTTACTGGGAGGTCCGATTTTACACCGCTGGCAAGAAAAGAGGTGAAATTATAGTTGGGGGAAATCAGGATGAGTCATCGGACAATCGCGGACCTACTGAAGCTGATATCAAAATACATTTCAATCAGTCTGGCAAGTTTCTTGAGTTGCTCAACCCCAAGAATGCAGTTCATCGAGAGACTGTGAACCGGCGGGCTTTGGCATCTACCTTTGGAACGCATGCCGACTCAGCCGCCACATTACTTTCTACCTATAGCGATACGGCATTGACCAATCAGCTTCTGATCGATTTGCAACGAAGCTGGGGTCAATTTAATCAATCTGATACCGAACAGTTAGAAAGACTAAAAAAGGCAAAAGATCTGAAGAGGCCTTTCCGATTGTCAGCCCACGATGTATTTAAAATGGCCTCATACTATTTGCAGGATACAGGATGGGGTATAACGGAGCTTGCCCAGGATACTGTTTATCTGGGACGTGTAAATGGCAGTAACACCGTGACAGCAAAGTTTTTGGCCTCCGATCCATCCCTTGATCAACAGTTGTCGCTTGCCGTTCGCCTGACTTCTACGGGTGGCCTGATGAGTCTTGAATCCAAGTATAATCCTGATCAAAAAAGCGTAAGAACAAACGGCGGACTATGGTCAGTGATCCAAGACATGGTCTTATTAATTTTCTGTCTTGGAGTTGTTGTGTTATTCTTTTTCAGGATTCGGGTACGTGCCATTGATACCCAGCCTGCCCTTGTAGTTTCTATTTTAGCCGGGTTGGCAGTTTCATTACTTGCAGGTCTCTATCTTTTCCAGCAGGCAGCTTTTCTAAATAATGGAGTGGATTGGACTCAGAATCTTCAGCTCTTACTGGGAACCGGACTCTCTGGTGCGGCAGCGTCACTGGGCTTTTTCATGCTTTTTTCTGTGGCCGATTCCATAACACGTCAGCACTGGCCGCAGAAGTTGAAAGTATATGACTATCTGCGTCAGGGCATGATTTTCAATAAACCCGTGGGTTTTATGTTGGTCCGAGCGGTGACGTTGGGATTTATTCTCAGCGGGCTATGGACATTGCTTTTGTGGGGGATGCCGCAATTCTTTTTTGATATTAAGAACGCAGTATTCCTAAGTCATCAAGCAATTTGGCCCCCACTTTTCGTGGCCTTAAGCAACGGTATTTACTCATTTTGCTTTGTCTTGGGAATCTTTTTAGTGATAGGTAGCCAGGTATTAGCTAAAACGAGTAGCAAAATCGTCACAGCCCTGGTATTAGTTGTTGCCTGTGGAGTTTTTGTGCCGTTTTCAGGTTACTTTGGTCCGCAATTGTATAAAGTTATTGCTGGTATTGTCGTGGGAGGGGCGATGCTTGTCATTTATATGCAATGGGATTTTTTAACACTGTTATTTTCCCATTTCTTTTTCTTGAGCCTGATATGGACGACCACCGGTTGGATTGTGCCCGGATCATTGGATTCGACCATATTTATACTGTTGCTGGTGTTAATGGCCATTTTCTTTGGCGTGGGGTTGGCAGCTATTGGGCGCGGTACCGAGGAGAAAATGCTTCCGCGATATGTACCACAATATGTTGAGGAGCTGGCCCAGGAAGAACGTATCAAGCAGGAGTTGCAAATTGCTCGTGAGGTGCAGCAATCATTTTTGCCGGTACGTACGCCTGAGTTCGAAGATCTTGAGCTTGCCGCTATCTGTAAGCCAGCTTACGAAACGGGAGGTGATTACTACGATTTTGTTCAGCTCGATGATAACAGGGTGGCTGTAATGATCGGTGATGTTAGCGGAAAAGGAATACAGGCCGCCTTTTACATGACCTTCGTGAAAGGTGTTATTCATAGCTTATGTCATGAGATTGATTCTCCTGCAGAGGTGCTCAAAAAGACCAACCGCTTGTTTTGCGATAACGCCCCTCGTGGGACGTTTATCTCGCTAGTGTATGGCATCGTTGACCTGGATAAGAAAACTTTTCACTTTGCCCGGGCCGGGCATAATCCCATTCTTCGTATTACTTCGGGTAACAGGTCTTTGGAGGAATTGCAGCCGAATGGTATTGGTATTGGCCTGGCCAAAGGTGAATCGTTTGAAAAGCATATCGAAGAGGTGGAAATACCACTTTCAGGAGATGATCTGCTTGTGTTGTACACTGATGGTATCGTGGAAGCCCTAAACGAGCATCAAACTTTTTATGGCACAAAGCGATTGAACAATATCTTAAAGCGTAATAAGAAGAAGTCGGCTAAACAGATACTGGAGCTCTTGTCGCAGGATGTGAAAACTTTTGTAGGTAAAGCCGAACAGCACGATGATATGACCATGCTGATCATGAAGTTAAAAAAGCACTAATCCCAAATTTGATTGGTTGTTGATAAAACCGATGCAGAAATTTTTAGTTATAGCAATACTTCTGACTACTGCAGTTACCGCGCAAGCACAGTCGGTAAACTGGGTTTCTCTTTCCAAGGCGCAGAAGCTGGCTGCTCAGAATAACAAAAAGGTGATGCTGTTTGCTGAAGCTGAATGGTGCGGGTATTGCCAAAAAATGCATCAGAAAGTATTTCCTAAACAAACGGTGCAAGATAGCCTGCACAAATACTTTTATCCTGTTCGGATAGATATTGAATCTGGTGAAAAGGTAGTATTTAACGGCAAGGAATACACCGAGCAGAGTTTGTCGCATAAATTCCGGGCATCACGAACCCCTACTACCATTTTTGTAAACTCCGAGGGTAGTATTATTGGCACCCAGCCGGGCTTCTTACCAGCCAAAATTTTCGATAAGTTATTGAGTTTTGTGGGAGGAGATTTGGTTGGCAAGAGAACATTCAATGAGTATTTAAAAAGCCATGGTATCGATGTCAGCCAGTAATATTTTGGCTGTAAACGACTGTACTTATTGATATATTTGCACTGATTAAGAAACGATAAATTGTTCCGCCAATGGTATTGAGTCAGGCAGTTGAAGATTATTTGAAAACAATATACACCCTTGAAGCCGAGGGCGATAAGGCAACAACTACCAAAATTGCCAATTCACTTGAAGTGTCTTCTGCATCGGCAACCAATATGGTAAAACGTCTTTCTGAAATGGGGCTTGTTGATTATCAATCATACAAAGGGGCCTCGCTCACTGATTCAGGCAGGAAGATTGCACTCGAGATTATTCGCCATCACCGTCTGCTGGAGCTTTACCTGCTGGAAGTTATGGGGTATTCGTGGGATGAGGTGCACGAAGAAGCCGAGAAGCTGGAGCATCATATTTCGGAGCGCTTCGAGGAAAAGATTGCCAACTTGCTGGATGATCCCACCCATGATCCGCATGGCGATCCCATCCCAACCAAGGAAGGACTGATGCCTGAGATGGATGCCCAGCCGCTGAATGAGGCCGAGCTGGATCAAGAGTATATTGTCAGTAGGGTAAAAGATCAGGATCCGGAACTGCTTCGCTATCTCGAAAAGATTGGTCTGTTGCCCGGCATTAAAATCAAGGTGAAAGAGAAGGCACCATTCCAGGGACCGATTACCTTATTGATCGAGAAAAATGAGCAGGTAATTGGTAATGAGGTATCCCGTAATATTTTTATTGCTGAGATGTAATTATTGTGCAAGCTTAGCTGAAAAGGAACAGCAAAATAGTAGTACTTTTCCTGCCTTAGTTTTTTAAGCATACCTTTCCCACTGTAAGCTTCAGGATTTTATGTAGGGAATGTACGATGCAGTAGTATACAAATGTTCGGTTTTATCTGGTTCCGGTAATTTGCAATTACCAAAACCTGACAGGTATGAAACCTGTCAGGTTTAAAGTGCTTTTTTCTGGCTTAATTCTACTCTGATTTTGATTGTCCAGAGGATTCGCCAAGTGCTTGTTCCACCGAATTGACTAAGAAGTCGCTAATCTTGGAATCAGGCAGCAGCGTTCTGCCGCTCCATTTAAAGTCGAGTCCCGAGAGACGTTTGGCAATAGCATCTTCGCGTCCGCCGGAGGAGAGAAACAGGGGCACCACAATTACATCCCCAAACTGGTTGGCCTGACGTACCATAGCCCGCAACTGCTGTTTAGCTTGATTAAAGATCCGCTCTTCAGTATCATCTCGAACTGTGAGCGAAAAAATCTGTTTAAATCCTTTTCCCTTATTCTGCTGAATATTTTGAACTTTACGTGATAGCGATTCCATATTTTCGATCCACTTTACGTTATCGCTTTCTTGGCCAGGACCGTGAGCAGCCAGCAGCACCGTTTCATTTGCCGGATCGTCGCTAAGTGCCATAATACGATCATGCAGAATTTGCGCTACCACATCATGATCGTCCAGAGCATTCGTCATCGTAATTTTGGCATTAATATCAAGCTGTTGCAGGTTTGGTGGCATCAGCATTCCGCGCATGTAATCCGTCGAATCTACTTCGGCACCAGTCATCTCCACGTATTCTTCGGTGTGATGCATCAGAGGCATGGCACGGTCGGCAAGTGAGTCGCGTATCCCAAAGAGGTACTCGCTTTGACGAATAATGGGGCTGTGACTGGAGATAAACAGCGGCACGGCCACGATATGATCCACACCCTGTTTTTCAAGTCGTTGGATGCCTTGCTGAAGCGTTACATAATTGGCCATCCCCCAAGCAAACTCCACAGGATATTTCTCTTTCAGTGTTTCAGTAGCATCTCGAACATGTTGATTCCATTCCTTGCTGCCGCCGTGGGCCATTACCAGCACACCTGTTGACTGTGATTGGGCTTGCGACACAGTAAAACAGATTAGAAGTGAGAAACAGGCTGCAACTTTTAGTAAAAATGACGTTAAATAAGATCTCATCCTATTACTTTTTTAGTTCGGGTTTGTTTTTAATTGATTGGTTTTTAACATCGTGCGACTGTTGAATGCGTGTACGTTTTTTCCAACGGTTTCGCCAGATGATAAATCCGGTGATCGAAAGCAGAGGCGGGGCTAGTCCGGCCAGGCAGTAGATTATTTTAATCAGAAGGCCGTCCCAGTCACCAAAATGAAGGGGATAAGCCACGCTCAAAATATCGTAGCTCCAGTGGTTGTTGCGGATCAGAAAGTGACTTGTCTCGGTCCCCGTTTGGGGGCCATATTTGATGTGATTGGAAAATTCGTAATGAATCGGCCAGTCAGTATTCATGTGTCCATAGATGGTAATTTGATCCTCGGCTGTTTCCGGCATTTCGATGTAAGAGGGGACAAAACCGGGCATATCGGTTTGTGCTTTGTTAAGTAGATTATCTATCGAAATAGTAACCGGTGGGAGATTGGGTATGGGGTCGGCATTTCCTTTGAGGAGATGCATTGTGTTGGTGCCGACCACGATCAGCATCAGAATGATGCCGGTTAGAGCCATTAGGAAGTTCATCAGCAGCGCCCAGACACCCACAAACCGATGTAACTCCGAAGAGCCACTCTGCCAACTTCGAAAGCGCGGGCGTATTTTGAACGTCATCACCCGCCAGATCGATTTGCGATAAAACCAAAAGCCTGTGATAAGGGAGCCCAGAAAACAGAATCCTGCTAAGAATAGAAGGATCTCACCCCAAAAACCGGAATGCAGATTGTAATGAAAATTGAGCATCCAGTACGAAAAAGTTTCGTTGCTGTCCAGATCCCGAAGGATAGTACCCGAGCTGGGATGTACGTATAAAATGCGTCGTTGATCATGGGGACGACGCACCTGGGCCTGGATGGAGCGATCAGCTTCTTCGGGGATATGAGTGATTCTAACGCTCCAATTGGGATACTTATGCTGCACCGAACGATAGGCGGCGTCAATATTGACAGTTCCATCTGTTGCCGACAGGTCAATTACATCGCGATTAAGGTAGTGGTCGATCTCGTCATCGAAGACAAGTAGTGATCCCGACAGTCCCATCAGCAATACAAAAAGCCCAGCAACGAGGCCAAGCCATTTGTGAATACCGAGCAGATTTTTCTTTGAAACTGACATCAGAATTCGATTAGGATTCTGTGTTGAGAATATCCTTGATCTCCAGCATGACGGCCGCTTCTTTGAGGGCATGACACACCATCTCAAATTCTTCTTTTTCAAAGCAGAGCTGGATTTCTTTCTGATTCGTATTTACCACCAGCTTTTCTTTTCCATCCGCAAAGATGAGCGCCCGTTTGTGAAAGTCAAGCTCCCGAAAGGAACTACTGAACTTGAGAAAGCTTTTGGGACTAAACTTCAGAAGCAGGTTTTGATAAAACAGAGAAATAGTATCACAGCAGCTGCACTGTTCGATACTGAGATCAGCTCGCTGCGTTAATACGGTATTAGTTTCGGGGCTCATGATTATGCTGGAATTCGTTCCGTGGGGGTATCTGCTTTCTTCCGTCGCTCAGCCAGTCGTTTTTCTCGTTTCCACTCGCGTTTTTTGCGATCCCACCAAATGATAAATCCCGTAATAGGCAAGCTGGCACACACCAGGCTGGCCAGGAAGGCAATGATTTTGCCCGGTAAGCCACCGATAGCTCCTACATGAATATCATAGTTCATGGCCAGCAGCTTTTCGCCGGCATTCTTGGATTCGTAATTTTCTTCCGCGATCAGTTCTCCGGTATATTGGTCATAATTCATGTGGAAATGTTCGTAGTACGTTTGCCCGTCCGGATATACCGTGGCTGTAATTGTTCCGTTGCTATCAGCAGGTGTTACAAAGGTGATGCGGTTTGCCTCAGGATGTTGATTCCAGGCTTTCCGGTATGTAATCTGCAGGGGGGAGTCGGTTCTATCCTCCGGAGAGGTCGTTGATACGTGCTGTTGATGTTCCTCGGGCGGTAACTTGTATTCCCCCGTCCCTAAAAAATGCAGACTCTTCTTGGCAAATGGGAAATACCAGTAGAGACCAGTAAAGGCAATAATGATACTAATGGTCAAAAAGTAAAAGCCCAGCACATTGTGCAGGTCGTAATTGACGCGGCGCCAGGTGGATCCCCACTTAATTTTAAAGCTTTTCTGTTTGCCAGCGCGGTTCCACTTTTTGGGCCACCATAAGATCATACCACTGATCATCAAAAAGAGAAAGATTACGGTACTCCAGACCACAATCGGTTGACCGATAGGGGTAGCCAGCAACAGGCTCCAATGGATGCCCTTCATGATTTGGAAGAAATCGTGTTTCTCGTTTACGATCCCTTCAATTTCTCCGGAATAGGGATTGATGTAAGCTGTTTTATAGATCTCCATAGAACCGAAATAGGTCCACGACTGCTGTCCACCTTTGTATAACATAGCCGACCAGTTACGCTCGGGATTTTTGTATGTGGTCAGCCCATAGGGCAAGCGGTTGGTATTTAGGGCGTTGGCTGCTTTATCCTGGAGTTCGGTGATCGGGAGGGGGGCTTGTTGTTCCTGTACTTCATCGGCATAAAAAGTATCGTGGCGCACCAAGTTCGAAATCTCCTGATGGAAAACGAACAGGCAGCCGGTGAGACTTAAGATAACCACCACCAGCCCGGTGATAATACCGAGCCAGCGATGGAGGAATAAGACGATGTCTTTAAATTTAAATGATGACATAAGTGGTTAAAATTTGTAGGTAAACCCTGCAGTGACTGCACGGGGTTGTTGCGGATTCACTGTTGACCATCCTTTGTAGTACTCTTCGTCGGTAAGGTTGTTCATCTTCAAGTCGATGCGGTATGTTTTTGCATCATAGAATAAAGAGGCGTTGAGGATGGTGTATGCCGGCAGCGTAAAACGTCCTGTTGTGGAGCGGTTAATGATGTGATTTTCACTGGAATAGTTTCCACCGAAGCCAAGACCAAATCCTTTGACAGAACCGCTGGTGAATCGATAGCTGATCCAGCCGTTGAACAAGTCGGAGGGTCCGGCTTCTTCGGGACGCCGTCCTTCCAGCCCGGCCGTGCTGGTCACCGTATATTCGCTCACGTTATGGCTGTATCCGGCCGAGATGTTGAGTCCGTTTACAGGTGCTGCTTTAAGGCTGAATTCCACGCCGCGGCTGTACTGTTCACCATCCTGGATGGAATACTGTGGACGGTCGGGATCCTGTCGTACAATGTTGGATACCGTGATGTTGTAGTAGCTGGCCGAAGCAATGATGCGGTCGTTCATCAGGCTTGTCTTGGCCCCGAATTCCCATTGATTGGCACGCTCAGGTTCAAAGCTTTCTATGGAGCCGTCGCCCTGCGTGACAGGTGCCACGTTGTTGAAGCTGTTCATGTAGTTGGCAAACAGCGATACTTTCTCATCAATCGGCTGAAAGACCAACCCGAATTTGGGCGACAGTGTCGTCTGTTCGTAATCGTCATCTTCCGTAGCAGGGCTGCCGTTATTCACAAAATGATCCAGCCGCACGCTGGCCATGGCCGAGAGTTGACTGGTAATATCAACTACATCAGACACATAGGTACTGTATACCTGCTGCTCGGTACGGCTTTTATAGACCGGGGTATTGGCCAACATTGTATCCACAGCGGCTTTGCTGATGGCAGCAGGGGCTGGGCCGTTCAGGTTGAATGAATCATAAGCAATGTATCCGGTACTGTTGCTGATAGCTTCCTCCTGAAAGAAATCCAGGCCAATGACCATGCGGTTGCGCATGCCACCCAGCTCAAAGTCGCCTTTGAAATTCTGTTGGATATCGGTGCCGATGGTCGTCGAGTTCTGGTCGCTGATGTAGCGCCCGTAGTTTTGTCCGGGAATGCCAATTGTGGAAATGTAGCTATAATATCCTTCGGATTTGGCCGAGCTTCTGGAGAGCACCGTTTCAGACGTCCAGTTCTCTGAGAGATCATATATCATTTTACCCTGAAGGCGAAACACCGGGTTTTCGATCGTCAGATCGTTGGTAGTGTACGAGTTGTTGGGATCGTAATTGTAATCTTCAATATTGTTCACATCCAACGGCTGGCTGCGGTTAAGGAACAGCATTGTCTGGTTGGTGTGTTCAGACTGATACAGCTCAGCGTTAATCAGGAATGAAAGATCTTCATTAACCTGGTACGACAACGAGGGAGCCAGGAAATAAGATTCAGAAAAACCGGCATCCTGGAAGCTGTTTTGCTTGGTATAAGCGCCATTGATGCGAAGGGAAATATCTTCTTCGCCAGCAATGGGAGTGTTGATATCAGCCGTAACGCGGTTGAGCCCAAAGCTGCCGGTTTTATAGGAAATATCGCCACCAAAATCGTTGTACGGCTTTTTCGTCACCACGTTGATGAGTCCGCCATAGGATGTGACGCTGGTGCCAAAGAGTGTGGCCGATGGCCCTTTGATGAATTCCACGCGTTCTACATTAGCGGGATCCAATGAGCCATTGGTGAGCGAAGGCAGTCCGTTCATCATGTTGGGTTGGACGGCAAACCCTCGAATAGAATAATAGCCGGATCCGTCACCGCCGCGGCCGGTGGATTCCCAAAGTTTAAACACGCCCGGTGCGCTGTTCATGATGTCGTCAAACTCGGTGATCACCTGGTCATCAATCATGTTGGCGTTCACTGTATTATAGACCTGTGGATTCTGCATATCCGGCACAGGTACCTTGGCAACGTATTCGCTGATTTGCGTAGAGAACTTGTTAATTTGACTTCCCTCTACCGTGATTTCCTGGAGCTTTTCATCCGAAGTGGAAAGCGTCACGTTTATGGATAGTGATTCATTGCTTTCAATGGAGATCGACTTACGCTGGTTTGTGTAGCCAACGCCAGAAACAACCAGCGTGTAATCGCCGGCGGGGATATTGGAAATGGTATAATAGCCGTCGATGTTGCTGGCATCCCCAAAGCGGGTGTTCTGGAGACTGATATTAATATCGGGAATGGGCTTTTGATTCGTGTTCGTGACTTGTCCTTTTATTTGTGCATTTTGTGCGTTTGCACTGCCCAGAGCAGCGAAAACGAAAAACAAGCCTGAAAGGATACCGTAGGTTAACTTTGTTGCTGGATTCATGTTGAAGGTTAAAGTTTTGGGATCGTGATTAGTGAATATTTGAAAGATCGCCTAATACTATTTAGACTATTTTTAAATAGGCCGTAATACTATGTAGAATTGATCTAAATAGCAACGGGTGATCGAGCTTTATTAACCGCTGGTTATTATGGAGGAATGCTGTAACCCATTGAACTAACCTTATTTAAAAGAAACGTAGGTTTTTAGCACACTATAGCTCATCGGAGGTGATGCTCGTATCCAATTAAAAAATAGAATTTGGCAGTGCGGGAGGGTGCAAACTACCGTGGAAGAAGATAGGGGGATGGAGAGAATTGAAAGAGTGGAGTTGTAGCTAAAAACCCTGAAAGGGATCGAAATCCTTTCAGGGTTGGATGAAGTCTAATAGCTAAATAAAGATTACTTGCTGTTTTCTATCTGGTCAAGTAATTCATTTACTGCGCGCTTGAGCTGGGCATCTTCTTCACTCCGATAGTTCGGGGCGTTTGCTATTTCAATGTCGGGAACCGCCGGGCCATGCTCCATATTTTTGTCTGTAGCTTTCACAAACCAGCCTCGGAATGGCAGTCGAACATAGGAATCTCCCATCAGCCCAGCTCCACCGGTGGAGATAACTGCTCCAAAGGTTGGTTCGCCGACGAGTGTACCAAGATCAAGGTGTTTATAGGCATGGGAGAAAATTTCTGCATTGGAGTAACTGTTTTGGTTAGCCAGGGTAATTGAGTTGCGTGTCCAGCTGGAGAGTGGCAGTCGTTCGCCATACGGATAGTGTTCGCGAAATTTTGTCTTGTTTTTTTGCAGGTTGGAGGTGGCCCCACGAGGGATGGTGTAGGCGTGTTGTTGATATTGCAGCACTGTCAGCAGGTAGTCAGTTGTCCAGCCGCCGCCGTTGTAGCGCACGTCAATGACAATGCCTTTTTTGCCTTTCCCGGTAGCTACAAGCTCTCGCTCAAAACGCTCAAAGCTGGGCCAGTTCATACCTTGGACATGGATATAACCGAGCTGACCGTCTGAGTATTTTTCGGTGAGTTCTTTACGTTTTTCAACCCACTGGTTGTACAGTTCATCGCCAAGGTCGTCGGTTGGTTCAATAATTACTTCACGGCTTTCTCCTTTACTGTTTTCTACTTGCAGCAGGGTAGGTGTATTCACCTTATCGGCCAGCAGGCTGTAGAAGTTATCAACTTTCGCTACCGATTGACCGTCAACAGCTGTGATGACATCGCCAGTACGTAGCGTGCTGACTTCGCGATCCGCTGGCGAATTTGGGATTACTCGCTTCACCTGCACGCCATTGGATACAGGAGTGACTTCCACGCCCAGCAGACCGGTTTCCATTTCCTGGGTTTCGGCACGGTCCGAGGTATAAAAGCCCATGTGGCTGGCATTGAGTTCGCCGAGCATCATATTCATCACATCGGCAAAATCTCGTTTAGAGGATGTATGCAGCGCCCAGGGCTTGTAATGGTCGTGAAGTTGTTGCCAGTTGCGGCCGTGAAAGTCGGGATCATAAAAGTTGACGTTCAGTTTTCGCCATGTCTCTTCAAAGATCTGTTCGCGCTGCTTTTTATGGTTGATTTTCATCTTGGCCGAAAACGGCATGTTTTCGAACTTATCGTCGTCCAACTTATACCGGCTAATCTTACCGCCCTGCTGCATCATGTAAAGGGCATTGAGTTTTTTGTTGAGCCGAACGTCGTCTGGATTTTGTCCACCTTCGGTAAGGGGCTTCAACCCTTTGCCATCCCAATTGATCTGATAAAGATCCTCATCTGCATTTTCTGCGACGAAGTAAAAGGTTTGCCCGTCTTTAGAGATTACGACATTCGATTCATCACCGGGCATTGACGTTACCTGTCGCAATCGTTTGTACAAGCCGTCAAAATCAATGTCGACATTCGAGCCGGTCGTATCTTCCGCAGAGACTACTTCGGGGGTTTCGCTTTTATCCCAATCAAGTTCGGTTCGCTGCCAGTCGCGCTTGTTTAACCAGGCAAACCAGACATCATCATTGCCGTTATTGCGATTCGAAAGGAATCCCACTTTGCTGCCGTCGGGGCTCCAGACCGGATCGGTATCGGGTCGGGGATGTTTGCTGATATTAATTGGTTCTTTGGATTTATCAATGGGCTGGATGTAGATTTCATGATTGAAGTCGAGATCGGGCATCGAGTAGGCCAGCCACTGGTTATCGGGACTCCAGGCTACGTCGCTGGCCGAGGCCCATCCGGTATCCAGCAGTGTAGTTCCATCAGAAATGCCCCCGGAATCTTCTACGGTGGATACGATCAGTTGACCGCGCCCACGGTTGAAGGCAACCTTTTTGCCATCGGGAGAAACAACCGGATTTCGTTCGCCTGCCTGCGTAGACGTAAGTCGGGAGATATTAAATTGCAGGCTCTCAAAGAGATCATTTTCCTCTTTGGCAGGTTGGACTGTGTACAGATCATACTGCCCATCGCGATCGCTGGCAAAAATGAGTTTGGAATCAGTAAGAAAAGCCACATCCCGATCGCGGTATGCATGATCAGTAACCTTTACGGATCGAGACTTGGTGGGATCATTTTTCTTTATAAAAATTTCACCGCGCACTACATAGGCCAAGTAATCGCCATTGGGAGAGACCGCAAATTCTTCGGCATCAGCAGTAAACGATTTGCGTTCAACATTATAAAAGCGCTCGTCTTGTGACACATCCAGCGGCAGCCGCTTGGATCTGCCATCTTCGGTATTCAGGGTATACAGCCCGGTTTTTCGCTCAAACACAATATGGTCGCCATTTTTGCTAATATCAAAATAGCGAACGCCGTCTTGTGTAAAATCAGTCAGCGCTTGGGGGGATGCAGTAAGCGTGCCATCGGAATTGAGCATCATCTTGAAAATATTGTGGACATTATTGCGCTCGCTGACAAAATAGAGCGCGTCATTCCCTACAAAAGTGGGATACATGTCGTTGCCCTTGAAATCAGTTAGCTGTTGGTAGGTATTGTTTTGAGTATCATAAATCCAAATATCCTTGTTGGCCGGGCCACGGTAATTTTTGCGATACTCTTTGTTGTATCCCCGTACAAATGCCAAAAAGCGTCCGTTGGGCGACATGGTGGCCATCAGCCCAAAGGAATAAAAAAATCGGACAGGTGTTCCGCCCTCAGCCGATACCGTGTGGATTTCCGGCTCCCACTCCACTTGGTTAAACAGCCGCTCGGTATTGAAGATTACTTCCTGGGTTGGGGTCCAGCCCGTAAGTTCGTCATCAGTGGAATGGTAGGTCAGCCGGTTTATCTGGCTGCCGTTGGCGTTCATCACAAAGACATCGTCGTTGCCGTGACGGTCGCTGATAAAAGCAATTTTTTCTCCGTTTGGTCCCCATTGTGGTCGTGTTTCATGACCCTCGTGCACGGTCATGCGCCAGGCGCGTCCCCCTTCTGTGGGCACACTCCAGATGTCTCCCTGATAAGAAAATGCTATAGTAGATCCATCAGGGCTAATAGTGGGGAACCGTGCAAAAGGCTGGTCGCTCTGGGCCTTGAGGTTAAAGCAAAGTACAAAAAGAAGACAGTTCGTGAGTAGGCAGAGTTTCTTCATTCGGAGTGTGTTTTTGTGTTCCGGACAAATTGATGGAATAGTCTGGAATTGCCGCCCTGCTGTTTTTAAGGCGGCTTATTGTTCAATGTTTAAAGTAACGAGTATGAGAGATATTGCAAGAAAAAATAGCTGAAACGAAATCATTTGAGAAAATTTAAATCTGCTTTCGGTTTTATTACGTGTTGTATACCTGACGTCAGACGGAATTTAATCTCAAATAAAATATCTAGTTATGTTTATAAAAAATAAGTTAGTTGTAGGTATAATACTGTTGACTCTTCCACTCATGTCATGCAAAGACGATGGTATGGGCAACGAACCCGATATGGAAGAAAATCCCGCCACCTTGTCTGTTGAAGATCAAGGAACGATGAACGGGAACCAGGTAAATATTCCAGAGGCCAAAGTTGCTGAGGGTGCTTGGGTTGTTATTCACCGTTCATCCGAAAGTGGTGACGGACCGATGGTACCCGATATTATCGGAAAGGCCATGCTTGAGTCCGGCACGAACACAGATGTGAGCATTCAGCTCCAAGAAAGTGTCTCCGACGGTGAACAGCTTTGGGCCATGCTCCATGAGGATACCGGAACCGAAGGGGAATATGAGTTTACCGGCTCCGATTCGCCCGATCAGCCGATCACGGTAGATGGGGATGTTTTCACCAAGCCATTTGGAATTTCTCAGACCGATCCAGCTATTAGCTCACCCAGCCAGGTAAACAAGGCGAACAGCGGCGGTGTATTCAATGTAAATGTGAATGCTGCCGAAGAGGGCTGGATTGTGATTCACCGCTCAAACTCCGCCGGTGATGGTCCCATGGTGCCGGATATTATTGGGAAAGCGCCCGTTGAAGCCGGCGAAAATGGTACGGTCCAGATTTCACTGAACGACGGTGAATCTGTAGAAACCGGCGAACAATTGTGGCCTATGTTGCATTACGATACCGGTACCGACGGCAAATATGAATTCGACGGCAACAGTGGCCTCGACCAGCCTGTTGTGTTTGATGGAGACATTGTACTAAGCAATTTCACTGTAGAAGCCAACCAATCAACGTTAACAGCTACTGACCAGATGGTGATGGATAACAGTATTACCGTGGATGTTGATGCTGATGCCGCTGGTTGGGTAGTGGTGCACCGCGATGCTGGTAATGGACCCAACGTCCCTCCAATTATCGGAAAAGCGCCGGTAGAAAAAGGTATGAACACCGACGTACAAATATCCTTTGGAGATTCTGTTGTAACTGATGGCGAACAGCTCTGGCCGATGGTGCATTATGATACCGGTACAATGGGCGAATATGAGTTCGATGGGCAGAATGGTCTCGATCAGCCTATGCTTGTTGAAGGAAATATCCTGATGAAACAGATTAAAGTATCAGGTGCCACACCAAGTGTGGTAACAAACGATCAGTCTGCAGACAGTGATATTGCTGTGGGCGAAGCAAATGCCCTGCAGCGCGGCTTCGTGGTTATACACCGCAATACGCAGGATGGTAACGGCAACGATGCCCCCGATGTATCTGGTATCATTGGTAAGGCGGATATCTATACCGGTACCAATGGTGACTTGATGGTTGATCTGGGTGATAATAGCGTGGAGTCCGGCGATAAACTCTGGGCGATGTTGCATATCGACAGCAATAACAATGGCACCTATGATTTTGATGTCAGTGATGAGAATCCTGAAGACCCACCGGTAACCGATTCCAACAGTGATATTGTAATGGTTAAGTTTACGGTGAACTAACAGTAGTAGATAAACGGCTAATCCCCTCAACCTGCTGAACTAAGCCCTCTGAGCAATCAGAGGGCTTTTTTAATGGTTAGTATAGTTAGTACCGACAAGTCATTCATCTAAAAATGAATTGCTCGGGTTACTATCGTTGTTGGGCTAGCTGAGCTCAGAGTTTTCAAGCAGTTTACGGCCCGGTCCATTACCGTTCTGTTTGGTAAAGATAAGCTCAAATTTTTGGTAATCGCCATCGCTGGAAGGCCACAAGAAATTACCCTGCAGTTGTTTCACCAGGGGATCAATCAGGATGTTATGCATCGAACGTTGTTCTCGTACTTTTTTAGGACAATTGACCATGTCAATGCCTTCAATGATGAGATGAATTTGCCGACCATATTCACGCAGTCTGATATAAATATCATTTTCCTTGTTGGGATCGGTGAATTCGAAAATTAGTGAAAGTACTTCATTCAGAAGCAATCCACAGGGTATGGACTGATCGATATCCAAACAGATTTGCCCAGCGTTATTCTTCAGGGTAATCGCCTTACTCTTACTTTCATTTTTAAAGCCACCGCTGGTAAAAAACTCGTTCAGGAAGTCGGAAAATAGGATATCGTATAAATTTCCCTGGCGGTACAGCGCCTCGTGTATTGACGCAATTGTAAGAATACGGTTTTTGATTTGGCTAAGCTGCTTGGAACATGTGTCATCATTAGCTTCAAAAAGCTGAAGTTCTAACAAGCTATTTATAAGTGCCAGGTTGTTTTTAACTCTGTGATGCAGTTCCGCCAGTAATATCTCTTTTTCATAGAGAGCGTCTTCAATTTTTTGCTGATATTCCTGTTGTCGTGTGATATCAACATATATGCCGTAAATAGCAATAATTTCATCCTTCAGTTCCACCGGAACAGTACCGATGAGCACGGGTACTTCTTTGCCACTGTTGGTTTTCCTGATAGACTTTGTTTGCAAACTTTGACCAGTTTGTGTGGCACGAGAAATAGACTCAGCCTCATCTCGCATGTCGTCGGGCACAATCAGTTCATTGATATTCTGGCCATTTAATTCCCTTGCCTCAAAGCCGAACATGTTTTCAAAGCTACGATTGGCTTGAATGATTTGTTTATTGGTGTCGACCATTGTGATGCCAACGGGGGCGTTGTCGAATAGTTGTTGCAGTTTTAATTGGCTCTTTCGGTTTTCGCGTTCGTTCTTTTTACTCTCGCTTATATCGATGCCCGCCCCTACAAGATAGGTTTCTCCGTCTTCTACAAATCGTTTGGCATACAAAAAGTAGTCTTTAATATCGTCTTTTTTGGAACATACCTTCGTTTCTACCGAAAGTTCACCATCTTGAATACACTCCTGAATTTTCCGGCGGATTCTTTCTTTGTCTCCTTCCTCGATAAACTCGAGGGCATTCTTACTACTTAGTTCTTCGGCGCTGTATCCTAGGTCCTTTACCATATGCTCGTTCCAGCGAATGATGTTGCCTTCGCGGTCAAGGACAAGGAACACCCCGGGAATGCTGTTAAGTGCTGACTCGGTAAAGTGCTTATTCTTGATAAGGTTATTTTCAGCTTCTTTGCGCTGGCTGATATCCCGAAAACTTGCGATGGCACGCAGTTTACCGGAGGGAGTTCGGTATGCCCGCGACGAAATTTCTGCGGGAATATTGTATCCTTCTTTATGGATTAAATTTGTTTCGATCTGATAAGTGCCGGAGGTTTTGCGTTCGGCAAGAGCCTGTTGGTAGTTTGGATCGGTGACGTCTATAATATCTTCTCGTGTACAGGCAATGAGATTACGGCGATTATATCCCAAAATACTACTAGCGGCAGGATTGGCATCAATGATATTCCCTTTAGTGTCAGTAATTAGGATGCCATCCAGGCTCTGCTCGAATTGAATTTGGTAGCGATTCTGACTCTCTTTCAGCTGATGTTTCGCTTCAATAGATGTGCTGATATCTTCATGCATAATCAGAAAACGATGTCCTTCGTTACAAGGCTTCACCGTTAGTTTAAACCAATAGGTATCTGATTGGGTCTGCAGGGGATAGGTAAGGCTATAGGATGATTTTTCTCCTTGAATGACTTTTTTGATGCCCAGCAACATTTTCAAAGCATAATCATTGCCAACTTCAATAGCCTGTTGCAGGTTTCTAAAAAAGTTTTCTCCAATGGAGGGGCGTTTAATCTCAGCGCTGCCATCGTTGAATGACTCCCATGCTTCGTTGGTCGTGATGATTTGTCCTTCTTCGGCAATTACTGCAACGTGAGCAGTCAGGGCGTCAAGGAGAGTGGAGCTGAATTTAGTATCGGAGTGTTGGCTCGTCATGGTGTTAATGGTTGTAATTATTTCGATGAGATATAATCATCATTTTCAGGGCAAAAGATAATAGCTGAAAAAGCTAAAATTTCTCCCATGGGAACTACCTAACACTTGCTAGGTGTTTTCTGTGAAGATAGTTTTTTGGCCGTCTGCAACTTTTTTGACGCCTTCAAATAATTTACGCTCTCCTAATCCTACTTGCAGGTACCCATCGGCACCAGACCAAATGAGTGGTTGAATCAGAACTTGCTGGCTATACGAATGAAGCACCAGCAGTGGAATTGAAGGTATGGTTTCCGATATTTGTTTAACGACAATTGTGGGTGACTGGACAAAGCCGCTCAAATTTGCTACTACAATGTTGTAATCCTGTTCTTCGGCAGTATATTCAATGGTTGCTGTCCAGTCTGGATCAAGGTCGCAAATTTTAGTTGCGATCCAACCCGGTGCTGAATCCAACATTTCATGAATGGTATGTGTAATGGAATTATTCCGCCCGAAAAGTAAAATATTCATACAACCGATTTTAGATTCAAAGTAATCTAAAATATCTCGGGCAGTAGCGATACAGCGCGAAAGGCTTAATTTTTTATAGGTGTTTTACGCTATTACGAGGTAGGCTAATGTTGCTATTCGATATCTACCAGATCATGCTTGATTGCATAAGTGACAAGTCCGGCCGTGTTCTTGGCTTCTGTTTTGTCCAGCAGATTCCGCCGGTGCGCATCAACCGTGCGAATGCTAATATTTAGTTCATCAGCGATTTGTTGGTTGGTATATTGATCAACAATTAGCTTCAATACTTCTCTTTCACGTGGGGTAATCTGGCTTGGATCTGGTTCATCTTTTGGAGCGCTGCTTTGCACCAGATCCATCATGACTCGTTTCGTGGTATCCTCACTGAAATAGTGCCGGCCATTCAGAATAGCGGTAATGGCGTCAACAAACTCATCTTTGTCTGAGCTTTTGAGAATATATCCCGAAGCGCCCGCTTTTATCATCTTCCGGATATGTTCGTCCTCATCCATCATGGTAAGAGCCAAAAATTTAATGTCGGGATGTTTTTCTTTGATTTTTTCTGTTGCTTCAATCCCGTCCATTTCCGGCATGTTTATATCCATGACCACAAGTTGAACATCGTGCTTATCACAAGCTTCCAGGGCCTCAACACCATTTTCTGCTTCTGCGACTATGTTGAAGCCTACTTCGTTATCCAGCAATGCTCGTATTCCGTCGCGTACGATATCATGGTCATCAACCAGTAATATTTTAACATCACTCATCAGATCTCTCCATTTTGTTTAAGCGAATCGATGTCGGGAATACTAATTACTGTTTCCATTCCTTTCTCTGGTTCGGATTCTATGTTAAGAGAGCCATTTAAACTTTTTACTCGTGTCTTAATACTGCGAAGCCCCAATCCTTGTGTTTCAAGTTCGCTGTCGAGCTCAACCCCTTTGCCATCGTCTTTAACAGATAGTAGCAAGGTTTCATTTGTTTTCTCTATACTTACAGATATATGGGAACATCCAGAGTGCTGGACAGCATTTGAAATAGTTTCCTGTAGTATCCTATAGATATTGACTTCAGCTCTGCTACCCAACTGCAGGTTTTCACAGTTATAGTTGAATGAAAATATGATATCAGTGCTTTCTCGCAAGTCCTGAATCAGATTTTTGAGTGCCACGATAAGTCCGTAGTCGGTAATGGCCTTGGGCATGAGATCATACGCTATACTCCGTGTTTCTGAGAGAGCTTTCTTGAGATGAGAAAGTCCTTTTGCAAACTGTTTTTCTCGTTTTTCAGGCAGTTTTGCTACTTCATCCTCGACTGACTGGAAATTCATGTTGGCCGCCACTAAATACTGGCCAAGGCCGTCATGCAGTTCAAGCGCAATACGCTTGCGTTCGCGATCTTCAGCCTCAATAACAGACTGAATGACCTTTTCTTCCATACGCTTTATGTCAGTAATGTCGTGGATGATGCCCAGGATTTGAGCAGGGTTCCCTTCACTGTCGGTGATAAGCTCACTGCGGCCATGATAATGCCCAATTTGGCCATTTTGTTTTCTCAGTCGAAAGGTGAAATTGGTGCTTTTTTCTTTGATTACCTTGCTTATAAACCCATCAAAGTTGGGTTTGTCATCGGGATGCACCCTCTTCAGAAAAGACTCGATTGTAATCTCATGCTCATTAGGATTTAGTCCATATATATAGTAGAGGTTTTCTGACCATTTGGGTGGATCACTGGATCCAATATCATATTCCCAGTACCCCATTTGGGCAATTTCCTGGGCTTCTTCCAGCTTTCGGTTTTGTAGCTTAAGTTCTTCTTCCAGTTCGTGTTGTTCAGTGACGTCGACTACTATAGAGATCATTAAATTCTGATCATAAAGGGGGATAGCTCGATTGTTGACAATTCGTTCTTCCCCATCTTGCGTAGTCACAGGAATTCGCTTCCACTGCATCTGTTCGGGATTCCCGCTTTGCATGTCAGTCATGACTCGCTCTTTGATCATAGCCCGGTACTCTTCATCTTGGTACACATGTTCAAAAAAGCTGTCCACATCTTTCAATATCTCCCGGGGCCAGCCGTATATGTTGGTGAACTGTTCATTCATCAGGGTTACTTCGCCATCATCGATGGTGTTTATGGCTACACCAATGGGCAGATTTTCAAGAGTTTTTTCGATGAACACGTTACGTTGTTCGAGTTCTTTTTCGGACTGTTTTCGCTGGGTTATATCTTGTACAATGCCCCTCAATTTGATGACATCTCCAGATTCGTCTTTTTCGGGGATACCGATTGCTCGTATATATTTTTCATTTCCTTTCTCAGTTTGTAACCTGAGATCAATATCATAGGGCTGTCCCTCTCGTGCCGCCCTTTCTACGGCTATATTGTGTTTTTTACTGTCTTCACCATAATAGCTTTGCTGTACTTGGTCAAAGCTGGGAGGTCCTAATTCGGGATCGCGCTCAAAGATTCTGTACAGCATTTCTGACCAGTAGATTTCTTCAGTTTGGAGATCAAATTCCCAGTCTCCAATTTTGCCGATTTCCTGTGAGCGCTGGAGTCTTTCTTGTCGTTTTTTGAGTTTTTGTTGGTATTCTTTTTGATCAGTGATATCACGTACGACACTTACGACCTTATCAATTTTTCCTTCCTCGTCATAAACCAGCGATACAGTATGATCAGAATGAAAAATAGTTCCATCCTTCTTTTGCATTTTATACTCCGTTTTGAATACTCCTTTTTCTGCAAGAGCATTTTCACCTATCTCATCAAACTCCTCGAATTTTTTTTCGCTGACATGGAGTATGCGGGTTGACCTCCCTTTGAGCTCTTCTTTACTGTAACCAAATAGTTCTTCGGTGCTTTTATTACAGTCCACAATGGTACGGCTCTCGTAGTCAAGAATAATCAGGCTGGATTCCAGGCTCTCAAAAACTTTTTCCAATAACTCTCTTGATTCCCTTATTTTTGTTTGGGATGCCTTGATTTCTGACATATCAATGCCGATACCCACTGAGGTGTTGTCGGTAAGCTTGATATTTGTCCAGGAGGTGGGGACTTCTTCGCCTGATTTGGTTGTGAGAGGAAACTCTTTCCAGCCGATCCCGGGTTTTTTCATAAATTCAGCGACTTTCTTTCGAAGTTCGAGATCAGGGAAGCAAGCTTCCATGAAATGTGTATCCTGAATTTCTTCGTTGGTCCAACCCGTCACTTTCTCAAATTCCTTGTTGATACGGAACTCCTCCAGGTCCGGATCATAAATATTGATCAAAACGGGGATACGCTCAAAGAGGATGTCGGATAGTTCTTTTTCCAGAAAAAACTTTTCGGATAATTCGCTGATCTTTTTCTCTTTCTCAGAAACTTGCTGACCATGTTTTTTTATCAGGTAAAACAGCCCTAGTGACGTGAGAAATACATAGATCCAGCCCTTGTAGGTTTGGAGAGTAGAAAGGTATTCAGGATCGGGAACTAATGAATTGAGTAGCTGGTCGGTAAAAGCAATCCAGAGAGCTGCCACTACCAAGTATATCAAGGTGATTTTTAGAGCGGAGAGCGAGATGTTATTTCTTTGATCAGCCACGGAACCCCTGCTATCATATTAGCAAACCGACGGAATGTATTTTATTGATTAATAATCGTTGAACAAAATTTTTTCTAAGTAACGGGTAAGGCTGTACTTAATTTATATTGCAATAAAAAAACAGGCGACCTGCTGATCGCCTGTTTGAAAATTATAACTACGGGCAAGAGTTATTTATTACGAGTCGACAGACCAAACGGCATGTACAGTGGACACGTACTGATAAGACTCGTCAGTAAAAATACGACTGCTATGACGCCCAGTATTACAGCGGTTGTTCCCGAAATTACCCCAGCATAATACAGCACGCCAACCAGCAAAGCCAAGAGTGTTCTGATTAGTTGATCAACAGTTCCCATGTTCTTTGTCATAGCACTACCTCATAATTTTTTAGGATTGTTTTTTGTCTCTGAATACGGGTGTAAACTCTTTAAATGGCATTTTTTCTTCATTTTTTCCTGTATTTGAGGGACGTTCCGCCATCAGTTCAAAAACTATTTTATCATTTCTATAATACCGTTTCTGGAAATATATGGGTTTGTCCCCAATAGTATAAGATATACGATTTATCTGTAAAAGAGGAGTGTGTGGTTCTACGTTTAAATGATTTGCCAAATTTCGGTCGGCGACTGTGGCTTCAAATCGGTAGCATCCCCGTTCAATGGGGATGTCGAACTCTCCTTCCAAAATCTTGAATATCGTAGTCTTTTCAAGGTCATATCCTTCAATGAGCTGACCATAAAAAACAGGCATCCAAGTGACATCATAGGCAACAGGAGCTCCGTCACCCAGACGAACACGTTCAATTTTTACAGCCACTTTTTTACTTTCAATGCCGAGATAGGAAAGTAAATCTTTTCTGTCACTGATATTCACTTGCTCGAAAGAGATGAGCTTTGAGCTAGCCTTCATGCCCGAACCTTCAAGCTCTTCGGAAAAGTCATTAAGAATCGAAAAGGACTGGTGGGTACGCTGGTCGGTGACAAACGATCCCAAACCCTGACAGCGGTAGATCAGCTGATCGTTTTCAAGCGTTTGCAGAGCCCGTCGAACCGTTACTCGACTCACATCAAACTTTTTGCTCAACTCATTCTCTGAGGGCAGTTTTTCATCTGATGCCAATGCCCCTGTTTCAATTTTCTGTTTCAGCCAGTCGCTGATCTGTTTATGGAGTGGTATTCCGTCTTTTAAGTCCATAGCTGCATAATTGTTAAAAATTCATCTTTTAAATTAACCAAAATTAGGGTTAATTCAAATACCTGTTAATACAAGTAATTTTAATTGTATTGTTGTCTATATATAGGGTTAAGGGGTGTTTTAGGGCTTTTATATGGGCTTATAGAGGAAATATATCGGGATAATTGAATATATGTATTTACTTGTATTGACAACTATATTTTCTGTCCCTATATTCATGCATGACAAAAAACAATCAAACCCAAAGTGTTATGAATTACTTTTACTCTGCTACAACCGATCAATCATTTGAGGAAGCTATTGAAACGGTTACAGCCCTGCTTAAAGATGAAGGTTTTGGGGTGCTGACTGAAATTGATGTCAAAGATACGCTTAAGGAAAAGCTTGATGTGGATTTTAAGAAGTATCGGATTCTGGGAGCATGTAATCCGCATTTTGCACACAAGGCGCTTACATCTGAAGATAAAATAGGAATAATGTTGCCTTGCAATGTAATTGTTGAAGAGCATGAGGACGGCCAGGTAGAGATTTCGGCCGTAGATCCGGTGACTTCGATGCAGGCCGTTGAGAATGACGAGTTGCATCCCATTGCAGATGAAGTGCGATCAAAGTTGCAAAAAGTGTTTGATCGGCTGTAATCCAACACCCTGAAAGAAATTTTACGACAACAGGCAGGGATAGAAATCATTAAATAAGATCGAATACAATGCGAACTATTAAGAAGATAAACGACAAGATGTTTGTGCTGCTGGCCGGGATAATGGTATTCTCGTTCCAGCCGATATTAGCACAGTCTAATGCAACTGATACCACAGACGTTCGGGAGATGAGCCTGCAAGAAGCGCTTGCGATTACCGAAGAAGCTAGTTTCGAAATTCGGATGGCCGAGGCGGACATGGAGAAAGCTCGATCACAGTATCGACAGACCAATGCCACATTTTTGCCACAGCTTTCGATTGAAGAGACGGGCGTCTCAACTAATGATCCACTTAATGTTTTTGGCTTTAAGCTCAAGCAGGAAGCGGTAACGCAAGCCGATTTTAATCCAACGCGGTTAAATGATCCGGATGCCTATGATAACTTTACCACTACCTTTAAGGCGCAGCAGCCACTGTTTAATGCGGATGCGATTTTTCAGCGCCGAGCGGTAAAAAACCAGTTGGAAGCGGCTAAGAAACAGATGGAGGGGACTATTCAGCACGTCCGCTACCAAGTGAAAGATACGTATTATCAGCTCCAGCTGATGGCTAAGCAGGAACAGGTTATTACGAAGTCGCTCGAGGTTGCGCGTGAAAATAAACGTCAGGCCAAGAACTATTACGAGCAGGATATGATCAACAAGGCCGATTATCTGGCGGCGAAAGTTCGTGTATTGGAGCTCAAAAGTAGACAGTCAAAAGTTCGTGACCAACGAGAAACAGTGCAGGATAATTTCCGCTATCTGCTGAATATCGATGAGGATATCGCCATTGAGGCTACAGACAGTCTGCAGATGCGTCCCGGTATTTCGGACGAAATGATTGATGCCGAGAATTCCACGAATGCCAAATTAGAGGCGATGAAATACCGAATGTCGGCGGCGAAAGAGATGCAACGGTCTTCGAAATTTAATTTTATTCCCAGCATAAACCTGTTTGGCAGCTACGAATTTAATGACGAGGTGCCCTTCGGAACGCAGGGCGACAGTTATATGATAGGGGCAACGCTCAAGTGGGATCTGTTTAAAGGATTTAAAAATGTGGGCAAGGTGATGGAGTCCAAAGCCCAGTTGAAAAAGGCAGAGTTGGCTTACGAAAGTAGTCTTTTTAAGAACAAGATGGAGATACAGCAGGCACAACGTTCGCTTGATCAGGCCCAAGAACAACTTCAGTTTGCCGAGGCCTCCGTAGAGCAGGCGGAAGAAGATTTCCGTATCCGCAATAATCGCTATGAGCAAGGCATGGAAAAAACGACAGATCTGCTGCAGGCCGAAACTAAGTTGCTGCAAAGTAAGCTGAAGCGATTAAATGCGCTCTATCAATACAATTTGAGTGTGGCAACACTGGAGTTGCTGGTTGAGCGTGAAATGCCTTACTAATTTTTCCAAACGATTTTAATAACTAAACAAATAGAACAATGAAATATAGCATCATGAACATATCAGGAAGACTATTATCTGCACTTGCAGTGCTAATGTTGGTGGGGATCTCATGCAGCTCTTCTGACAGCGAGAAGTCCGCACAAGATCAGTCTATAACGGTAGATACGCAGACTGCAGAATATGTGAGGGGAACTATATCGCACCGCTTTTCGGGTACGGTAAGCAGCGATCGCACCGTCAACATGAGTACCAAAGTGATGGGACGTATAACCCAGCTTGATCTTGAAGAAGGCGACTACGTAAGCAAGGGTGACGTGTTGATTCAGATTAAAGATGATAACCTGCAGGCGCAGAAAAGTCAGGTTGAATCAAGCCTGATTGAAGCCAAGGCGGCACTGAAAAATGTAGAGACCAATTATAACCGCATTAAGAATTTACATGAGCAGAAAAGCGCTACGCAAAAAGAACTGGATGATATTTCTACGCAGTATGAGATGGCCAAAGCCAAAGTAAAGACCTTGGAGAGCAAGCTTCAGGAAGTGGAAGATATGCTCGATTACACCCGGTTGACGGCTCCTTTTAACGGATATGTGGTGTCAAAGAGGGCTACCGAAGGAGATATGGCCAACCCGGGACAGCCTATTATTGCGCTTGAACAGGAAAGTATTATGAAGGTGAACCTAACAGTTCCCGAGAGTAACATTTCGCTGTTCCATTATAATGATACCGTTTCGGTAGACATAAAAGCGGCAGGTTATAGTGATGGCGTTGGCATTGTTAAGAATATTAATCAGGCTGGTAATCGCGGGAGTCGACAGTTTGCTGTTGAAGTAATGCTGCCCGAGCTGGAGAAGGATTCCGGCGTAAAATCGGGCATGTTCGCTCAGGTCGGATTGGTCACAGAGAGTGATCGTTCGATTGTCGTGCCCAAGTCTGCCATTATTGAGCGCGGACAGTTGACCGGTTTATATACATTAAATGATAACTCTGAAATTGTGCTTCGCTGGGTTCGTCTTGGTGATGAAAGTGCCGATGGGGTAGAGATCTTATCGGGATTATCGCAAGGCGAATCATTTGTAGCTTCGGTTGATCAGCCGCTACGCGAAGGTCGCAAAGTAAATACGCAGTAAATAGAAATTATTTAGATATACCATTATGAAGACTGGAATTGCAGGAAAAATAGCGCAAGGGTTTATCGACTCGAAGTTGACACCCTTGTTGATGATTGTGTTTCTGGCGCTGGGTTTTTACGGAACATATTTGACTCCGCGTGAAGAAGAGCCACAAATTGATGTGCCGATGGCCGATATTTTTGTCGGTTATCCCGGGGCTACGCCCGACGAGGTGGAAAAGAATATTGCAATCCCGCTGGAGAAAGTGCTCTCAAATATTGAAGGGGTCGAATATGTGTACTCCACCTCCATGCCTGACCAGGCGATGGTCTCTGCTCGTTTTTACGTTGGCGAAGATGTGGAGCGTAGTCTGGTTCGGCTCTATAACGAGATCATGAAAAATATGGACCGGTTTCCCGAGGGGGCGACCCAACCCATGGTAAAAACGCGCTCTATTGATGACGTTCCGATTATGACATTGACGTTATGGAGCGATAAATACAGCGATTTTGAGTTGCGTCGCGTGGCTGACGAGATGGCATTAGATATTAAGCAGATTGAAGACGTGGCGCAGACTGATATCCACGGCGGGCGAACCCGACAGGTTTCGGTGAATCTGGATAAGAACAAAATGGCCTCTTATGGCATTGATCCCATGCAGGTGGTCGGCCAAATACAGGCGTCGAATCAAGAACTTTCATCGGGATCATTCAGCAATAACGATACGGAGTACTTGGTAAATACCGGCGACTTTTTTAAATCTGCTGAAGAGGTGCGGAACGTCGTTGTAGATGTAAAAAATGGAGATCCCGTTTACTTGCACAGTATCGCTGAAATTCGCGATGGTCCGGAGGAGCCTTCCGAGTATGTTTCATATGGTGTCGGCCATCAAAAAGCACAGGAAACCGGTTTGAATGCGGGTGAATCATATCCTGCAGTAACGATTTCGGTAGCAAAGCGCTCCGGGGCTGATGCGATGGCAATTGCTGAGCAAATCCAACGCAAGGTTGATAAGCTCGATGGCAGTCTTATTCCAAACGATGTAAATGTGACAACTACCCGTAATTATGGGGAGACGGCCTCAGCAAAGGTATTTTCGCTCCTTGAGCACTTGCTGGTTGCCATACTAGCTGTGACCTTTGTAGTCGCTCTTGCTCTGGGTTGGCGCGGTGGACTGGTTGTATTCTTATCGGTACCGGTGACTTTTGCATTGACTCTCTTTTTGTACTACATGTTCGGTTATACCCTAAACCGAATTACGCTTTTTGCGCTGGTTTTTGTGACAGGTATTGTGGTTGATGATTCGATTATTATTGCCGAGAACATGCACAGGCACTTTAAGATGAAGAAACTGCCGCTCAAGCAGGCGGCCATCGCCTCGATCAGTGAGGTTGGAAATCCGACTATCTTGGCGACATTTACCGTAATTTCGGCGGTATTGCCGATGGCTTTTGTATCGGGACTGATGGGCCCATATATGAGTCCCATGCCGATCGGTGCTTCGCTGGCCATGATTTTCTCGCTGATTGTTGCCCTTATTATTACTCCCTGGCTGGCATACATTCTACTTCCACACGGTAATTCTGAGAAGGATGAAGACGGAGAAGAGAAGCAATATGATCTTAAAGAAACGATTATCTATAAGTGGTACCAGCGTATCATGGAACCGTTGCTCGAAAATACGTTCAAACGGTGGACATTTATTATCGGGGTAACGGTATTACTACTGGCCTCAACCCTGTTGTTTGTGTTTCGAATGGTTGAGGTAAAAATGCTTCCATTTGATAATAAAAATGAGGTACAACTGATAATTGACATGCCCGAAGGTACTACGCTGGAACGCACCAATGCGGTTGCTCGTGAAGTAGGATTGAGTTTGAAGGATGTACCGGAAATCAAGGATTATCAAATCTATGCCGGTAACAATGCACCTATTAACTTTAACGGGCTCGTTCGTCATTACGACTTGCGAAAAGGCCCTAATGTGGCGGATATCCAGCTGAACCTGATCGATAAGGGAGAGCGCAGTGATCAAAGTCACGCTATTGCCAAACGCCTTCGTCCCATGGTTCAAAAGGTGGGCAAAAAGTACAATGCTAATGTTAAAGTGGTAGAGGTGCCGCCTGGACCTCCGGTACAATCTACAATCGTAGCCGAAGTTTACGGTCCTGATTCCGATGAGCGTAAGCGGGTGGGTCGTCAGGTAAAAGGTATTTTCGAAAAAACGGAAGGTATCGTTGATGTAGACTGGATGGTGGAAGCACCGCAGACCAAGTATAAGCTGGATGTGAATACCGAAAAGGCAATGATGTCGGGCATCTCATCCAAACAGGTGGTGCAGACCGTAACTATGGCGCTGCGAGGTAAAGACGTATCGCGCCTATACAGTGAGAAAGAATTAAATGATGTGCCCATTACAGTCAAGTTACCCAAGGCGGGTCGCTCTGATATCCAAAAGCTGAAGCAGTTGCATATGAAGTCGGCATCAGGAGCGATGATCCCCGTAGCCGATCTGGTGACGGTAAGCGAGGATACGCTCGAATCAAGTATCCACCGTAAAAATCAGCGGCGCGTAACGTATGTGCTGGCTGAGGTAGCCGGGGAAATCGAAAGCCCGGTGTATGCTTTGCTCGATACCGGTGGGGAGATCGATAATATTAAAATGCCCAAAGGTTATAACCTGTCGCAGATCTTTGCTGGTCAGCCGTTTATGACGGACGACTATACCCTTAAGTGGGACGGCGAATGGCAGATTACCTACGAGGTATTTCGCGATCTGGGTATTGCCTTTGCTGTTGTGCTGGTGATCATCTACATGCTGATCATCGGGTGGTTCCAGGATTTCAAAGTGCCCATAATCATGATGATCGCTATCCCGCTTTCATTGATTGGTATTCTGGTAGGGCACTGGGTGCTGGGCGCTTTCTTTACGGCCACATCCATGATCGGGATGATTGCCCTGGCCGGTATTATGGTGCGAAACTCCGTCTTACTGATTGACTTTATCAACATACGGCTTGATGACGGGGAGTCGCTCAAGCAGGCCGTGATCGAAGCCGGGGCCGTGCGTAGCATGCCTATTCTGTTGACGGCCGGTACCGTGGTTATTGGCGCAGTCGTAATACTGTTCGATCCAATATTCCAGGGTCTGGCAATTTCACTGATGGGCGGCGCGGTAGCATCCACAGCATTGACCCTGATTATGATACCGTTGATTTACTTTATGGTAGAGAACAAAGTAAAGGAGCTTAAAGGAGAGCAAGCGTAAGGTTAAGCATGTATCACGGCCGGGTCTTGGATTGTGAACCCGGTCGTGATTATCACTAATTAAAAACATCATATTATGAAGCTATTAATCATACTCAGTATTGAAGAATACACCAATGACGTGCGAAAGATTTTATCACGCCAGAAGGTGCCCATTTACAGTGAAACGGAAGTGCACGGTTTTAGGACCGATAAACATCAACCGGAGATCTCTAACTGGTTTACGGGGGAAGATCATGGCGTTTATTCCTCACTGTTTTTTTCCATTCAAGATGAAGAGTGCGTAAAGCGAGTTATCAAGGAAGTAAAAGCCTATAACAAAGAAACCGGCGCTGAAAAACAAAACCCGCTGCATGCCTATTCACTGAGCGTTGAAGAATCAGCATAACAACGATTTAAATTTCAATAATCAACAAAGCAATATTATGAATAATCAAAATCCAAGTTGTTCTACAATGCGGCCCATGGAAAAGGCTATACGTATGCTGGCCGGCACTTTTGTCACTATTAGTGTGATCTTGGGCTATTTCGTAAGTCCCTATTGGTTTTTATTCACCCTGTTTGTTGGCCTGAATCTATTCCAGTCTTCGCTGACCGGATGGTGCCTGGCTGAACAGATTTTATCTAAATTTGGGATTGGGGTTGAAGAAGATGCACCTAAAACTCCCAAACCTTCTAAAGGATAGAAATATAAATCACCTATTTGCCGAATTTAATTCAAAGCTTATTTGTAGTTACTTGTATTGATAGGGAGGAGCTAAACTCCTACTTTCAGGGTTGAAAAATCCGTAGGAAAAATATGTAGGTGATGACAGAATTGTTGCAGCAACCGTGGCCGTGGTATGTTTCCGGGCCGCTAATTGGACTTGTTGTTCCCTTACTTCTTTTAATTGGCAGTAAGCAATTTGGGGTGTCATCAAATCTGAGACATGCCTGCGCTGCCTGTATGCCGGGACGCGTGGAATTTTTCCAGTACGACTGGAAAGAAAATGGACTCTGGAATCTAGTTTTCATTGGCGGAACGGTCCTTGGTGGTTTTTTAGCCGGATGGTACCTGAATAATCCTGAACCCATCGATCTGTCGCAGCAAACGGTTACAGAACTGCAGGCACTGGGGATTACAGACTTTAAAGGCATGATGCCAGACGGCCTGTTTAGCTGGCAGAATTTGGCTGATCCTTCAGGAATAATCGTTTTGATAGTTGGAGGATTCTTCGTTGGATTCGGTGCCCGTTATGCCGGTGGATGCACGTCGGGTCATGCTATAAGCGGGCTGGCTAATTTGCAGCTGGCATCACTGCTTGCGGTGATCGGCTTTTTTATTGGCGGTCTTATTATCACACATTTTGTTTATCCTTTAATACTGTAATCAAGAAACATAAACAGGTGCAATAGTATGAAGGATTATCTAAAATATTTGATTGCGGGTTTGTTCTTTGGATTTGTGCTCGTAAAATCAGAAGTGATCTCCTGGTTTCGAATTCAGGAAATGTTTCGATTCGATGCCTTCCACATGTACGGCATCATCGGTTTGGCCGTTATTGTGGCAATGGGATCCATTGAGGTGATCCAAAAGTTGAATCTAACAGATTTCAATGGAAATAAAATTACGATTTCATCCAAAGATTCATCCCAGGTGACACGTTATTTACTGGGAGGTGTGCTTTTTGGTTTTGGATGGGCGCTCACCGGCGCTTGCCCGGGTCCGTTGTTTACTCTTGCTGGAGCTGGATACGGAATTATCGTAGTGCCTATCGCAAGTGCCATGGTAGGAACCTGGGTTTATGGACTTCTCAGACCTAAGCTACCGCACTAATCAATGCATAAAACAGAATTTTCAATAACTGAATGATTTAAAAGAGGAACTATTATGTATTTCAAACAGATTTTTGACAAAAAACTAGCGCAGTATGCCTACCTGATTGGATGTCAGGCTACGGGAGAGGCAATCGTCGTAGATCCCATGCGGGATATCGACCAGTACATCGATTTAGCGGCGGAGGAAAATTTAGAAATTACAGCCGCTACCGATACCCACATCCACGCCGATTATGTATCGGGATTGCGTGAATTTGCCGAGCGCGGCGTGAAAGTCTATGCTTCTGACGAAGGCGGCAAAGATTGGAAATATAAGTGGTTGCTCAACAGCGATTACGACTATGAACTCATCAATGACGGTGATTCTTTTAGCCTCGGCAACATCAAATTTGATGTGATACATACGCCAGGGCATACTCCGGAATCAGTGAGTTTCTTGGTCACAGATGGGGCCATGACCGATCAGCCCATGGGTATTTTGTCTGGAGATTTTGTCTTTGTTGGTGATGTTGGTCGGCCCGACCTGCTGGAGACGGCCGCTGGACAGAAAGGAGCGATGAAGCCGGCCGCCAAAGAGCTGTATCAGTCTGTAGAAGCATTCAAAGATCTACCTGAGTACCTGCAAGTGTGGCCGGCGCACGGTTCAGGAAGTGCCTGTGGAAAAGCACTCGGCGCCGTGCCGGAATCAACGGTAGGGTATGAATTGCGATTTAGCCCTGCTTTTCGGGCAGCGACCAGCGAGAACGAATTTGTAGATTTTATCCTGGACGGGCAACCGGAACCGCCGCTCTACTTCGGACGCATGAAGAAGGTCAACAGAGAAGGTCCGGCGGTACTGGGCACGCTTCCGCAGCCACAAAAAATAAGTGTTACGGATATAGCGGAAAGCGATAATCTCGTTGTGGACACCCGTGAAGCAGTACATTATATGAACGGCCATCTCAAGGGATCGCTGCTGGCCACGATGGACAACAACTTTAATACTATCGTAGGTTCTTATGCCGATGCAGAGCAGGACATCTACCTGATCATTGACGAACAGCATCTGGATGAAGCTATTCGCGATCTTGTACGTGTAGGTATAGACAATATAAAGGGGTATGCCACACCGCAGATGCTCAGCAACTGGGATCATGACCTTCAGGTAACAAAGACCATTGCTTTCGACGATGTTGAAAAGCTTCGAAAGCAAAAGGATATGCAAGTACTGGATGTACGCAAGGCTACCGAATTTGCCGAAGGGCATATTCCCGGCGCCATCAACATCGCCCATACGCGCTTGGCTGATCAATTGGAGGAATTGCCACGTGATAAGACACTGCTTGTCCACTGCGAAGGTGCCACGCGCGCATCCTATGCCAGTGGATTGCTGGAGCGTAATGGGTTCAAGGTACAGTGGATTGATGATGATTTTGATAACTGGTGGACAAATTATGGGAAGAACTCAAATGAGAAGCTTGGCCAGTAATATTCAAATCAAGTTTGTGGCTGGGATATACAGCCATAGGCAAAATTATTGAACTACGGGATAATATGATTTTACCATGGATTGGAGCACTACTTGTTGGGCTTTCGTTGGGATTGTTGGGATCCGGGGGATCTATATTGACCGTGCCGGTGCTTATTTATTTGGCCGGCGAACAGGAGAAAGTAGCAATTGCTGAATCACTCGGCATTGTCGGTGCGATTAGCTTGGCGGGCTTTGTCCCCTATGCCCTCAAGAATCAGGTGCACTGGCGGAGCGTCATCCTGTTTGGGATTCCCGGCATGGCCGGAACCTACGGCGGAGCCATGATTGCCGGTTATGTATCGGGCACTTTCCAGCTGATGCTGTTTGCTGGGGTGATGATTGCTGCAGCCATTATGATGTTCCGCGATGACAAGAAACAGATGAAAGTTGAAACAGGGGCGTTGCAGGAAGTACAAGCCTGGTGGAAAATTGTGCTCGAAGGGCTTGCCGTGGGCATCCTTACCGGATTGGTAGGTGTTGGCGGGGGATTCCTGATCGTGCCGGCCTTGGTGTTGCTTGGCGGGTTGCCAATGAGCCTGGCTGTAGGGACAAGCTTGATGATTATCGCTCTAAAAAGTTTCAGCGGGTTTTATAAATATCTGGATGTACTGGCCGGAATAGAGCTGTCGATAAACTGGCAACTTGTGTTGGTTTTTAGCCTCATCGGAGCTGTGGGCAGTTTGGTTGGCAAATCAGTGGGCTCAAAAATATCCAACGATAAACTCAAAAAGGGATTTGCTGTTTTCCTTATTCTGATGGGAAGTTATATCCTCTACATGAACATTTGAACATCATAACAAACAAAGGCGTTAGATCACAAGGACTTAACGTCTATATTATTTTAGGCTATACCACTATTTTACCACAAATGGGATTTCACTTCCTATTTATTCTATGAATCTTAGTCGTTCTATTGTAGGCAGTTTCGAAAGCGTTCTTGGATTTTTCGTCTATAATCTTAGCGTAAATCATGGTATTATTTATATTGCTATGACCTAGTATACTTTATGCCAAGCAGCTTCGGGGGTCGATAGTACTTACGGAAAATAATGCTGATTCAGGGATAACGTTTTCGCTTTCTTTAGCGCCCGAAGAATAATGATAAAACAGGGGATGAAGTAGGGATCCTGGCAATTTTAGTTTACACTACCGTCAGTAGAGGTAATATAATCTATTACCTGCAATTTTGGGTAACGGTAAAGGTCTACTAAGTTTGCTATCGTACACTTTCCAAGTTTGCTGAGCTGCTTGACCCCTTTAATTGGTTCCTTTCAAAACTAATTTCAAATAAGGAACCGTTGTCATTTTTTAGTCCAATGTCAGCTTCTAATTGTTGTACCAGTTGCCAAACTAATGAAAAGCCAATTGTATTCTGATCCTGAAGGGTGAAATCTTCCGGCATGCCAACACCGTTGTCAAAGATTTGTAAATCAATAACATCTCCCGTTTGACTAACATTTATGTCTATTTGACCTGTCTTTTTTCCGACAAATGCGTGCTTGTATGCATTTGTGGTTAATTCATTTATTATCAGTGCAGCTGGAATAGCTTGATTAATATTAATAGTTGTGTCATCGATACTTGAGTGCAGCTCAACCTGTTGTTCTTCGGTTTTGTAAACACTTCTGATATTATCAACGAGCTTATGAATAAACTTCTTCAGGTTTACATTTGTAAAACTACCCGTCTTATAAAGCATTTCATGCACTTCTGCCATTGACTGAATTCGTAGTTGGTTATTTTGTAAAATACTCCGGGCCTGCTTGTTTTCTGTGTTGAATAACTCTAAAAGTAACATACCTGAGATAATGGCTAGATTATTTTTTACACGGTGATGGATCTCAGCTAACAAAGTATTTTTTTCCTCGAGTGATTCTTCAATCTTTATTTTCTGAAGCTTTTGCTGGGTAATATCTTTGGCTGTCGCATATAATTCATCCATTCTTTTTGTTATATGAATTTCCAGCCATACTGGTTGTCCATTCTCGTTTAGAAATTTGAATTCACCCGTAAAAACTCGACTTGAATTCTGCAACCAGTTATCAAGTCGCTTTTTAAGCTCATTGGTATCAGAAAAACCAATTAAGGACCTACCCGTAATACTTTCAGGTTTGTAGCCCAAAATATTCTCTATTTCACTATTAATGTCAGTAACATTGTAATTACTGGGATTGAGCGTTAAAATCAGGTCGGTTGCATTTTCCAAAAACGTTTTTTGGCGTTCCAATTCTCCTGTTTTCTTCTTAAGCTGGTTCTGCTTCTTTCTAAGTTCTAACCTGGCCTCTACTTCTTGTGCAAGTGTTTTAAGACTTTCAAGCTGCCAATCCTCCAGTTCTTTTGATTCAAATCCCAGTACGCAGATCGTACCAATATTATAACCATTACTGCTTTTAAGATTTACACCAGCATAAAATTTAACGTTTGGGTCATTCTTCACATACGGTAAATCATTAAAGCGCTGGTCTTTACCGGCATCTTCAACAATCATCCATTCGTCCTTCTGAATGGTCGTACTGCAGAAAGTTCCTCCCCGTTTTATCTCTTTAGGAGTAGGTGGAAAACTTGCTTTATTCCATTGTCGATCAGCATCCAAAAAGTTTATTTGTGAGATAGCGGCTCCGCAAATTTTGGAAGCCAGCTTCACTAATGCTTCAAACTCCTGCTCTTCCGGAGTATCTAAGATGGAATACGATTTTAGTGCTTCTAATCTTGCTTTCTCATTTTTAGTTAACTTCATGCGAAACTAGTAATTGGATTAATAATCGCCCTGAAAAATATCAGAAGGATCTGCGTTATAAGTAAAATTTCACAATATTTTGAGGCCAATTCTCAATATCACTACAGTTATTTTTAAATGATACAGGGCAGCTCAAAGGAAAATAAATGAATAAATTGCCTTATCTATTCGCTATACTATTTGTCGGAGTATTATTGGAAGAACTTAAGTCACAAAATATTCCGAAAAGTCATTCTGCAAAGAGAGTAGGGAATCCAGTATCAATTTTTATTTTTCTGACTATAAAAGATACCATACATCCGAGGAATTTGCGGAGGGACATCTACTACAGCAAGTTAATCACAATTTTGATATTATATCGGGCGAATTTGAGTCAAAACTGGATAGCCTTGATAAAGACAAAACCTATTTTCGCTATTGCAGATCTGGAAATCGCAGTGGAAAAGCTACCAGAATAATGAAGCAAAATGGGTTTGAAAAGGTGAACAACATTGGAGGGTATCGGGACTTGGTGAATGCTGGCCTGGAATTGAGCAAGTAGGTAGCGCGGGCTGGGCGTCCACGCTGCCGCATACATAAATTTTAAAACCACTATAGGAATTTCTCTGTAGTGGTTTTTGTATTTAAGAGCTAGATCAAATTTAACGACACGCGATAGTATTTATGCAAGCATTAATCAATCTAATGGAACAAACGCAGGTGTTGGCCGCGGTTATCGGTTTAATCATCCTGATGATGGTTGAGCAGGCCCATCCATTTTTTGATTTCTTTAAGGGTTCCATTAAAGAAAAGGGCAAGCACTTGCTGGCCAATATGGTGCTAGGGCTGACTAACGCACTGCTGATTTCCATTTTTTTTGTAGGCACTTGGCTCTGGGCCTCCAACTGGGCGTATGAGCATCAGTTTGGGATACTCAACTGGCTGCAGACAAACGGGATGCCGGGCTGGGGACACACGCTGGGTGCGGTCTTGTTGATGGATCTCTGGATGTACCTCTGGCACCTGATCAATCACAAAATTCCGTTCTTATGGCGTTTCCACCGGGTCCACCACGCCGATCCCAATATGGATGTGACCACGGCCAGCCGGTTTCATACCGGCGAAATTATTCTTTCGTCTCTACTACGGATTGGTGTTTTGTTGATAACGGGCATATATCTCTGGGAGCTGCTGCTCTATGAGACAGTGATGTTTGCCGTAGTGCAATTTCATCATGCGGATATTGCCCTGCCAGAAAAGGTGGATCGGATATTACGTGCCGTAATTGTGACTCCGGCGATGCATAAAGTACACCATTCGCGCTGGCAGCCCGAGACCGATTCCAATTATAGCTCACTATTTTCATTTTGGGATCGCATCGGTAAAACATTTAGGTTACATAACCCGCTTAAAACATTACGCATTGGTCTCGATGAATTTGATTCCGAAGAGGATCGCAAGGTGAAAGGATTGTTTACCATGCCATTTAGAGACAAAACTGATGGTGATAAAAATCGACAAAACAGAGAAAACAATTAGCTTGCGAGCTCCTTTGCCATTCTGTAAAATCTAAAAGATGTAGGTCGGACAGCTTGTCTGACAATGAATACCAATTCAAACTGGATTTGATGAAGCTTAAAATTCCCCCTGTGCTGATTGCTGCAATAATTGCTGGATTAATGAGGCTTGTGGCAGAGTATATGTCAATCGGAAGTTTGGTTTTACCGGGAGCAACATGGGTGTCTGCCATTCTGCTGGTTTTGAGCGGAGTGTTTGGCCTAATGGGATTATTTCAATTTTATTCCAATGGTACATCAATTGATCCCCATAAACCACAAAAAACCACTGCACTGGTGACAGGCGGGATCTACCAGTATTCCCGAAATCCGATGTATCTTGCGTTGTTTTTTCTGCTGATCGCTTACGCTTCCCTTTTGCAGAATGTGTTGAATCTTTTCCTTTTCCCGGTATTTATATGGTATATCAACCGGTACCAGATTATTCCTGAGGAGGAAGTAATGGAAGAAAAGTTTGCGGAGGAATACCGTGAGTACAAATCCAAGGTGCACCGCTGGTTGTAATTTAAAATGTATAAAGTATAGTCCACTTTGGAAGTGGACTACATTTGGAATTGATCTAGGTGCTATTTTTCCGCCAGATCCCGCATCCACTGCGCAAAGTTTGGTGAACTATAGTCGGCAATACCTTCCTTTTTGTATACAATCTGGCCCTCTTTGGAGATCACATAGCTCGTGGGAAGAAACTGGCTTTGCAGCTTGTTGGGCAGTTGGGATCGGGGAAAATAATAGGGCATGGAAAAATTTTTGTTTTACATGAAGTTGACGGCCTTTTCCCGGTTTTGATCCATCGAGAGTAGGATAAACTTAATGTTGCTGTTATCGCCTACTGCTTCGTACAACTTTTCGATGGTAGGCATCTCGGCGATACAGGGCGGGCACCACGAAGCCCAGACGTTGACAAACAGCACCTGTCCTTTAAGGTTTCCAAGGGTGGTACGGTTGCCATCGGAAACCTGGAGTGCAAAGTTGAAGTCCCTACTATTAAGATGGGGGCCCTTGGTAGTGGCAATTTGAGACGTATCGGCATCAAACAAGCCGGTCCATAACATAGCGCGTTGCATCGTGCCTATAACTTCGGTGTGGAGCCCGGTGAGGTAAAGCAGCAGGGCAAGGCCCCCAATCACGCCCCATTCGATAAAAGTTCGTTTTCAGGATGATGTTGAGTCTTTTGTTGAGGTATCCATAGCTTTGGAAAATAACTAAGAATTGAGTGGTTAGCGTTGGGCAAGTTTTTGGAGTATGGGCTTCAGTTTTTCTTTGGTAAGCATGCCCGCACCAATATACTCGACTTTGCCCAGCTTATTGATGATAAAAGTGGTTGGAATGGCACGAAGCGGCCCATATTGCCTTGAAAATGATTGGTCAGCCACCATGATGGGATAGTTGATTTTCATTTTCTTCGCATAGGGCCGCACGGCTGACCACCCTTTTTTATCAACAGAGACCCCGGCTAACAGGACATCTTTATTTTTCATCTCCTTGTAGAGTTCAATAAAGTCGGGAATCTCTTTTCGGCAGGGGCCGCACCAAGTGGCCCAGATGTTAAGGACCACTACTTTGCCTTCGTGTTCCTCCAGCGTAAAGGTGTCACCTGCCATTGTTTCCAGACTGAAGTTGGGAGCATTTTTATAACTATCAGGCTTACGCTCTGATTGTTGAGCTTTGGTTTTTGGGCAAACGAATAGAGTGATTATGACTGTAAGAGATAAAGTATATTTTAATAATCGCATACTAGTATAGTTTTTTAAAGGTAATAATAGGGTATCCAGTCGTGGTTACCCCAAATAGATTAGGTTGTGATGGGATTGTTAGCCAATCCATTGTGGCGGATCAGATATGCGATCATCAAAAGGGTGGGAGGTATCCATGGAATAGCGGTCGCCAATAGTGGTGATGGCAGACAGGGGCGGTAAGGTTAGCGATTTTTCATCGGCAAGAAAGGTATTTGTTGAATTGCAGCTGGTTGTTGCATGAGCCATTTTCCCGCTTTCTTTGTTTTCTGATCTCACATCAGGAGAGCTTTGATTGTGGTTGTTGCTGTCCACATTGTTGAGGAACGGAGCTCTCGACTGGCATTGGGTCTGATAGGTTTCCTGATACGTATGGGATTGTAACTCGTATTTCATACTTCCGGATTGAGAAGCAGAGAGGATCATTATTGCAATCCCTAAACCAAGGACGATATATTGAGCAAAGGTTGTCAAAAAAGTTGGGAAATAACTGGTTCTACATTCACGTAATAAAACGGGTATTACGACTCATTATTGCGGAATATGTTTGCACGCAACGAATTCTCTCCTTGCCAAGGGGATAGGTAAAAGGGGTTATTTTGAGGATAACGAATTTACTAAATTGATTTGACAAATTTGACCAACGCTTTGCGCTCATTTTCGGAGAGTTGCTTCACAAATTCCTTGGACTTTTGAGCCTCCCCGCCGTGCCATAGAATAGCCTCCAGGATGCTTTGCGCTCGTCCATCATGGAGAAAACTTTGATGCCCGTTGACCACTTCCACCAGCCCAATACCCCAGAGCGGAGGCGTACGCCATTCACGGCCACTGGCTTTAAAGTCAGAGCGGTGATCGGCCAATCCTTCGCCCATATCATGCAGCAGGAGATCGGTGTACGGAAAGATCGTCTGCCCGGCAAGAGCATCGATATCAGTATTTGTCGAGGTTGTAAACTGCGGCGTATGGCACGACTGGCAACCAGCCTGCTGGAACAGTTCACGGCCCTGTTTTACGATAGGATTTTCGGCATTGCGCTTGGCCGGTACGCCCAGCGTCTGCACGTAAAAAGTCGTCTGCTCCAAAATTTGCTGCGAAAGTTCCGGATCGTCATCTAATCCGTCCTCTGCCTCGGGGTAACCATAGTCATTATCATGGGGATAGTACGGCGTAGTTACCCCCATATCCTGCTGATATGCCCTGGCCACCTGTTGTATGACCGTAGGCTGATTGGCCTTCCATCCGAAACGACCCAGCTCCCGCTGATTGGTAGAATCGTTCATCACATAATTGGCCTTGCCCGAAATACCGTCGTCATCCGTATCGTTGGGGTCAGCGTTGGCCATGATTTGTTGCTCGGGGATGGCTTCGAGGAGTCCCAATCCAAATACGGGAGGGGCCGTGCGAACAGAGGTATTCGCATTCGATGGAATGGGCTTGTAAGGATTTAGTACTTGGTAGGTTGGATCGCGAAGCTCCACTTCTGTGCCGTCGTCCAGTTGTTCGGTGATGTAGTCGTAAATGGCTTCTACATCGGCTTCTGGCACTTTGCTATATACCGCCTTGTTTTGTATTTGTAGTCCAAATCCATCCACAGGGATAGGATCTCCGGGTTCATCACCATTGAGACTGATGCGAACCAGAACTGAGGATATACTGCCATCATCAAAAAACGGCTTGCCGCGCCCGTCGTTAACGTGACATGATGAACAATTCGAGTTATTGAACAGGGGACCAAGTCCGCCGTTTACCTCTGCCGGTGCTGTCACAAAAGAGGCCTCAAATTCGGCATCGCCGGCATTATGCTTTTCCAAGGCGGCATCACTTAAATTGGGAGCGGGACGAGAAAAAGCGTTGGTGCCCGCATCATATACCGTTGTGGCACCGCCGCTGTTAATTTCCTGCTCCGAGAAAGCGGCCCCGACATCCTCGTCGCCGGATGAAAAAACATCGCAGCCGTGAAAAATCACGGCCAGCGATGTAACTAGAAAGAGAAAGCTATACTTCTTACAGCTCATTCAGTAGCGGCTTGATATCTTCTTGGATGGTGGACAGGATTGTCCGAACGGCTTCTTGCGCATTCTCAACGTCATCAGGATTCTCGGTGATGGCATCGCGGAAATTGCCCGGAATATTGTCGATAGCTGTAATTGCAGCATCCATTTCAGCGCGGAATCGACTGTCTAGATCGGCATCAAGTTCGGTCACAAAATCGCTTATTCCAGGACCCGAGCTATCCTTATAGTTGCCGGTATAGATGTGCATGATGCTGCGGATGTTATTCTGGAAGTCCACTTTAGAGTTAAAGCTAAACTGCGACTCAACCAGCGTGGGATCCTGCTGCGAAAGCGGATCAGCAATTTTACCGTTGGCCACTTCGTCGGCAATTACTTCCATACCGTTGATTAACTCCTCCACGGCCGATTTTTTACTTGGATAAATCTGGCTGCTACTACCCGCGCTTACAATTGCGTTCACATAATTTCCTTCTTCAGGATTCCAGGCCGCAACCAACTTGGCTGTTTCCCCTTTGAGGCTGGCTGAAGCCGAAGTCAGGTAGTCAAATTCGCGATTCGTAAAATCATCGATGGCTTTGTCGTTGCTTTCCCCAAAGAGCAGGTACTCAATAGTATGGAAGCCTTTCAGACCTGTTTCAAGGCCATCAACGTATTCCTTGGTAAGTTCGTCATTGCTGGCCAACACGTTATCGAGATCAGTTTTGTTCACCGGCCAGTCGTCGATAGCAGGATCGATACCTTCGCTTGCCACCGGACCAAAGAGAAAACTTTCGGAGTTCTCCCACGGTTTGCGGGTGTTACGCCACTGCTGACGAGCAGCCTCAAGATTTTGTTGCGTGGTATTTTGCTGGAGCTCATTTACAGCATCAACCAGAAGTCCGGCTTCGGTATCCAGGTTCACATAGGTCTGGAGAATGATGTTGTTGGATTCATTTTCGAGCATCGGAGATGCATCAAAATTTAATTCATCCGCTCCGGTGCCGTTGTCTGAGCATCCTGCTACAGCAAGCATAAGCAGTGCAGGAAATACGAGAAGTTTGTTGAGTCGATTCATGAATATATCTTTGTGGTCAGGTTTAGATTAGTGTGTTAAAATTCAAATCCTACTCCGGCAGAGAAGGTGTTTTCAATGTTGTCTTCCGAAATGCCAAGTACACGGTGAGTATATTGCGCTTTGAACACGATTTCCTCGATGGGTTTATAGTTTACACCTGCCGTGTAGGCAGTGCGCTCCCACCGGGGATTGTTGCTGATGACGCCCGCAACCGTTTTGTACATCGAGTCATAAAATTCGTAGCGTCCAAATACGTCCAGACGATCTTGGATACCAATAGGTTTTGAGAGGTCGTAAGCTAGTTCGCCATAGTAGGCTAAAGCATCGGATCCCACCGGGGTACGTTTGACGTTTAGATTGTTTGAGAGATTTCGGTTCGCCTGGGATACGAGATCCGAGTTCTGTAGATGGCCATAAAGTCCCATTGCGCGAAACGTTATCGGTCCTTCCTCAATCATCAGGTGTCCGTCGATAATGGATACGTAGGCATCGGCCTCAAGATCGGGCTTGGGACGATTGTCACTGGAATTGCCAAAATACCCAGACAGCCCCACGGTCCATTCTTCCCGGAGCTCATAGTCGAGGCGCAGGGCCAGGGCCATATTTTCAGCATTGATCGTTTCAAACTTGCCCTGTTGCCCACGCATCACCCAATTGGCCGAACTAAATTCTGTAGCGTCGAGGCCGTTGACCAGCGATACTGCATACGAGAATCGCTCATCGTTGCCCAGATGACCGAATACCTGCAGGCCGATTTCATACCAGTTGGTGGGGATCAAGGCCGACATTGAGGGTGATCGAGTCGTGGTAAAGTATTCGGTTGGCTCGTCCTCAACAGAAACGATTCCAAAGGGGAGCTTAAATTTTCCGAATCGGAAGTTCAGCCTGGAGGAAGGAGAGTAGACAATATGCAGCTGTTCCAGCAGTACTTCGCCCCCGGCTTCCACCTCGGTTTCAAATTCACCGAATTCCTCAAAACGATCAAATTCTTTGGTGATACCGGTGCCGCCGTGCTCAAATTCAATTTCGCCCCTTATCTGGAATTTGTCGTTGTATACGTAGCCTGGATACAGCACGAAGCGTTCTAAATCAACCACGTCGCGGCGAGAGGGATCGGTCTGCCAGTCAAAATTAAAGTAGTTGAGACTTCCGTATCCGTTCAATCGAAAGTGCTCCAGGGAGATGGGGCTGTCGTGTTCTGCTTCCTCTTCCTGTGCTTGTGCAGCTGAACTGATGACAAGTACAAAAATGAGGATAAGGAGGTAGTAGGTGCGTTTCACTGCAAGTTTATTATTTAAATTAAATCTTAATAAGGAGCGAAAAGGTATAGTCTTATTTAGACTAATTCAAGATAATTTGGGTTAAGATTTCTGTTTCCCCAAATAGCGTTGACAAATAGATCAAAGATCGAGGGTTCTCAGCAGCAGAATTAATGGAAAGGTAATTCGCCAAAAAACATTAAGAAGCTTACCTTTGGCCTAACACAAAACAAAATTTTTGGAGTTATGTCCCATATGCTTAAGCGCTGTTTATTAGTTGTTTTCTTTCTGTTGCTTTCCGTTGCAGGATTTGGTCAATCGGATTCCGAAGTGCCTGGTAAACTTAAAAATTATGATCGCCCCAAGCTGGTTGTCGGTATCGTAATTGATCAGATGCGTTACGATTATCTGCCATTGTACTGGGACAAGTTTCAGGATGGCGGATTTAAGCGTTTGGTCGGAGAGGGGTATAACTTCTCCAATAACCATTTCAATTATTTCCCCACGTACACGGGCCCTGGGCACGCGGCCATCTATACGGGTACTACGCCCTCGGTGAATGGAATCGTTGGAAATGCCTGGTACGACCGTTCTATCGATGGCAGCATGTATGTGGTTTCGGATTCGACCGTATCTCCTGTAGGCACCAGCGGCAGCGCAGGAAAAATGTCGCCTAAAAACTTGCTGAGTACCACGGTGACTGATGAGCTCAAACTTGCTAGTTCAGGAAGCAAGGTACTTGCCGTTTCAATTAAGGATCGTGGAGCCGTATTGCCCGGTGGTCATCTTTCCGACGGCTCGTTTTGGTACGAAGATTCCACGGGCAACTTTATCAGCAGTTCGTGGTATGGGGATGAACTGCCCGGCTGGCTGCAGGATTTCAACAACTCAGGATTGGCCCGTGACTTAAGCCAGAAGACGTGGACTACGCTACTTGATAAAGACCGTTATACCGAAAGCAATGCCGACGACACTCCTTACGAAGGTACCTTTCCCGGTGAAGAGCAGCCGGTATTTCCACATAAGCTTGCCGATTATGCTAAGGATTCGTACTGGCCGGTCAAAGCCTCTCCTTTTGGCAACACGCTGGTCAAAGAGTTGGCAAAAAAAGCGATTGACGGTGAATCCCTCGGTGATGATCAGACGACGGACTTTTTGGCGGTAAGCTTTTCTTCCACCGATTACGTTGGCCACCAATTTGGTCCACACTCCATGGAGCTTGAAGATACCTACCTTCGCTTGGATCGGAATTTGGCGGACCTGTTGAGTTATCTTGATGAGAAAGTGGGCAAAGGCGAATATTTGGTTTTCCTGACCTCCGACCACGGTGCAGTAGATGTCCCGGCCGAGCTAAAGGATCGCGGACTACCCGGCGGATATTTCGACAGCGATACGGTTGTAGCTTCCTTGCGTGATTATTTGAAGAAGGAATATGGCGAAGCCGACTGGATTGAGAGTTATACCAATCAGCAGATTTATCTGGATCGTGATCTAGTGGCGGAGAAGAGTATTTCGCTGAAGGGGATGCAGGATAAAGCAGCGAATTTTTTGCTCAAATTCGAAGGTGTACTCTCCACGAATACAGCCCACAATTTTGCTAACAAAGATTATACCGGCGGTCAACAGGCGATGTATCAGCGCGGTTTTCAGTACGGGCGCTCTGGCGACGTGTACATTCAGTTGAAGTCTGGCTGGCTTGATTCGGATTACCCGACCGGCACCTCCCATGGATCCACCTATAACTATGACACGCATGTACCATTACTTTTTTACGGATGGAAAGTGCCACAAGGATCGAGCAGTGAAAGGACCGTTATTCCACAGATTGCTCCCACTGTTTCCAACATATTGAACATTGGTTTTCCGAGCGGATCCCCGGCTGAGGTGTTGGAATTTGAGTAACAACGCGATCCTTATCGGATAAGTGGATTTGTTACCAGGGAATGAGTTTTCCGGTTCTTTTGCTGTATGAAGCGTTCATGCCTCATACAGCAATCTCAAATCTTTTGGTAAACTAAAGAAAGGCTACAGTCAGCCGGAGTAAGTATAGAGAAAAAGAGGTTTGACGGGCTGGCAGTTGGTTCAATATTACAGGGATTTATTGCATTAAATTGCTGCATAAAGAAGGTCAGGTAACTCCTCATCGGGCAATTGGGTTTATCATTCGGTGTGTGAATTAGCTAATAATTTAGTTTTACTTAACCAGTAAAAATCCCAGCCATACGAAAAAGAGTCCCAGGATTAAGCTGGCAGCGGCATACAGGAAGGCGTGGCCGGTATGTTCGTTTTGTAGCAGGGAAAAGAACTCATATGAGAACGATGAAAACGTGGTAAATCCGCCGCAGAAGCCGGTGGCTAACAATAGTCGGAGTGATGGGGTGAGATCTTCACCGATCGATGCAGCGATAATCATCCCAATTAAAAATGATCCGACTAAATTAACGCTAAATGTCCCCAGCGGGAAAACAGACTGCGTGTGCAAAGCCACATATTTTGAGATGAGATACCGCAGTACACTTCCAGCAAATCCGCCGAAGCCTACCATGAGCATGGATTGTAACATAGAACTCCTGTTTTAAAAATTGTTATGTAATTTTTAAGCAGGAGTCATCAGCTCCGAAGATCGAAGCGGTTAAAGGCGAACTCCATCGCCATTTCAGAGTGGGCTAATCTAGGTTTTTATAGGGGCAATTTCTAATCTGATTAGAGAGTGCTACAGTGGGAAGACTAGTCAATTATGGCTGGGTTAATGATGTTCCGCAGCAGAGCTACGGAACGAGATGTAGTTTATTTTTTATTTTGCAGGGATTTATCGCGATAAATCCCTGCTTGAATTGCGTTATCACTCCTGAATTTTAACCGGCACTTGCAAGGTTCTCGTGCCCACTTGAGCAAATTCGAGGGATACCGACACCGAATCGCCCACAGCAATGTCCCGCTTCAGGTTCATTAGCATGATATGCAGTCTGCCCGGTTTTAACAGCAATTTTTCACTTTCCGGAATCGGTTGTCGGTCTACCGGACGCATACCTACCGTGCTATTTTCATCTTTATAGGATTCATGCAGTTCGGCTTTCTGAGCCGCATCACTTTGTATGTTCAGAAGCGTATCATCCGAAGCAGTGCCATTGGCAATGGTTAGATATACGGCACTATTTTGTCCCTGTGAAGCAGGACGCGCCCACCCGTTTGAAAGCTCCAGCTTACCCAGAACAACATTTTTATTTTCTTTTTGGGAGCTCGATTTCGAACTGCATCCTATTGCAATAGAACCGACGATCAAGAGTAGTAAAAAGTGTTTCAATAATGTCATAGCTAGCGCAATTTTTGAATGTCTTCAATAACGTTTTTGGGTGGCACATTACTGGCAGGATACTCAGCGCGAATTTTTCCGGTTTTATCCATCAAGTAAATTTTGTTGGAGTGTATCATATCATACTGGCTGCTGTCTTGCTGCAACGAATCAGGTTGTATTTTTTTGGCTACGATATTGAGCTGGCTGAGAAGGGAATCCACGGGGCCCGGTTCGCCTGTGAGCAGTGAAAACTGGCTGTTGAGCTGGAACAGCTTTTTGTACTCCTTCAGCACTTGGGGTGTGTCCCGCTGCGGATCGAAACTGATTTCAATAAATTGGATATCACTAGTGTCTTCCAGTCCGCTTTGGATGTTCTTCATATTGGCGGTAATGACGGGGCAAACATCAGGACAATGCGTGTAGATAAAGCTGACTACCGAAATATTGCCCTTATAATCCTGCGGAAAGTCAACAGTGCTGCTGTCGGTATTGAGTAGTTTATACGAAGCATCACTCAGATCTTTGATAGTTTCGGGCTTGCTGCAGGCTAGTATTACTAAGGAAAGTAGAAGGGCTGTAAACAGTGCTTGCAGAGTAGGAGTAAAACAATTATTAGACATTAGTTGCAGGGGCTTTTGGCGTGTTCCTCACACGGTTCGAACTCAAATTCAAGTGTTGAATGATGGATGTTAAACTGGGATCCCAACAGATTTTTAACGAGGTTTTAATGGATTCCATCTGGTTGAGGTCGTTCTCATCAATCACAACATGACTTTCCAGCAAAATATTGTTTTCATCGAGCCGCCATACGTGCAGGTGGTGAATATCCAGCACACCTTGGACGTCCGCCATGGCTGTTTGGATGTTGGGTACTTGCAGATCTGCCGGAGTGCTTTCCATCAGTATGTTGATGGTTTTGCGAAGCATGTAGTAGCTTTGCCACAAGATGTAGCCGGCAATGAGGAGCGTTAGGATGGTATCGATGATGTAGATCTTATACCACAGGATGAGAACCCCGGCTATGATGACTCCTACCGAAGATAGAGCATCCGAAAGAATATGGATATATGCGCTTCGGATGTTGATATTTTCTCCAGAACTTCGAAACAGCAAGCCCGCTGTGATAACGTTGCCGAGCAGGCCGATGATAGCCACTATAAACATCACGGTGCCATCGATGGGCTGGGGATTATAGAATCGCTCGATACCTTCCTTAATTAAAAACAGGGCAATGATCACAAGCGTGATCAGGTTGATGAAGGCGCCGATGATCTCCGCTCGCTGGTAACCAAAGGTTTTCTCACGGTTGGCATCGCGCTTCGATATTTTCCGGGCCAGCAGGCTGATACCCAGCGAGACCGTATCGTTGAGGTTGTGCAGGGCATCCGAAAGCAGCGACAAACTGCCAGAGATGATTCCGCCGATAAACTCGGCCAGAGTGATCATGAAATTCAAGCCTATGGAAATCCACAGGCGTCCTTCGGTCTGCCCTTCGCCATGGTGGTGATGTCCGTGATCGTGCGAATGTGCCATTTATCTACCAGACCAGAATGAAATTCAGGTTCAATATTTTAGTTCTGTTTCTGCCTTCGCTGGAATTTAGAAAGGTAAGGATATCAAAGAAAAATTAAGTAATGATGAAGTTAGGAGCGAATTTGTGCCCCTCGATTTTGTCGATATAATGTAATCGTAAGTGATTGCTGATAGATCCTGAAACAAGTTCAGGATCTGTAAGAAGGTTGCCGAATTTTACACTAAGTCGCCGTTTATTCAACGCCTTCTGCTTTCTGTTTGGCTTTCAACAGTTGCTGCATGATAATATGGGCACTTTTCTTGGTGACTGTTTGGAGGCTGTCGCGGTTGGCAGTATCATTAATTTCGTAGGTGACGGCATCAGCGCCAAAGGTGTGGTATATCCAGTTTTTAGTGATGGGGGAGCTCGTATCGAAAGGCTCAACCTCAATGGGATAATCTGGAAATCTCGTCTTCAGCGAATCAATCCAGCCATAGGTAAAATCTTCGGGAAAGGTGCTGATGTTTTTCTTGATGGGATAAAAGATATTCTCATTGGTTGAGTGAAAATCAATGCCGTAATAGACCCTGCGCAGGCTGTCATCTTGGAGCGGTAACAGGTCATCGCGGATGGCTTGCGTTTCTGGCTGGTTGAACGCCTTCCAGTCGCGATTCAGGTCCACGCCGGCTGCATTATGACGCCAGTGCCCGCGCTGCACGCCATCCGGATTGGCAAAAGGATATGCCCATATTTCAAACTCCTGACGAAACTTCGCGGCGATACTGCTGTCAGAAACCAACTGATTGATGAAGAACTTGCTGGCTAGTCCACCTGTTACTTCCGGCGGATGCAGTCGCCCGGTAATAATCAGCACGCCGTGCTTTTCGGTCGAATCTGTCTGGTTGATGGTTATTTTAGTGACAGGTCGCCGGTCATGCGAGTAGCCCACGGTATCCAGTGAGACCCACGAACGGGTGGCCAGGGAGTCGGCCCAGTGTTTGAAATCTTTGTTGGTGAACAGCTCCTGTGCCGACACCCATAGTGGATCTTGGTGCAGCTCGAGTGAGAGGGTGGCAGTGCCGTTGAGCGTGTCGGGCCGGTAGTTGGTCGTGTCAATTGTGCGCCACTGTTGGCCATTGGTGCTCAGCTTCGGAACATACCGGTGGTCGGCGTGCTTGTAGCTCAGTTGAAGGTCGATTGTCCGGCTGGTATCGCTCCAGATCTTAAAGGCATACCACGGACTTCCGTTGATGGGATGGTTTTCGGGTTCAATCACCACGCGATAGAGCGTGTCGTTTACCTGGTAGAAATTGCTCATACGCGCTCCGACAAATTCATTGCTGATCCAGATGCTGCGATCATTTACGCCGATTACGCGTTTGTGTTGATCCTGAATTTCTTTATCCCTGGTAACGGTAGCCCCTTCTGGATCGTAGGAAAAGCCGGTAAATTCATCGGAGGACGAACAGCTAATACTTATTAAGACAACTGTAGCAAAGAGCAGCAGTGAGCGCGAAAGGGATGAGTTGTTGATCAGCACAGATATGAATTCTGTTGGTATTAAATACTGACGGGTGAAAGTACAATTCAAACAGCATAAAATCACGGGCCGCTGACGGTTTTCATCAGCCGCTGGAAATAACTAAACTTTTTTCATGACAGAAACGAATATTTTCTTATTCTTAAGCGTTTTCGATCATATCCTAGTTAAAATTCATTTAACACTTATAGCAATAAGTTCGTGCGGCTTTCTATCCCGTTTAATTATGTTTTACTAATGTTGCTGCTTGGGTTTCTGCCGTGGTCGTCGGCAGCTGGGCAGGGAACCGCTCCAAAAAATGGGGCCGGAGATTCCAATATTCTACCGCAGGTTTGGGAAATCGATTTTGAGGGCAACAGGCAATATTCTGATGTGGTCTTGAAGCGGCAGATTGCGACTGAAGATCCCGGTTTTTGGGAAAAGCTTAAATTTTGGGATCGGATGGGCTATGAACTTAATCAAACTGAGTTGAAGAAGGATGTTATTCGTCTGCGGAATTACTACAACCGGCGCGGATACATCAATGTGGAGGTCAGTTACCGGGTTGAACAGGGAAATAAGCAGTGGAAAAAGAGTGTGATTTTTGAAATAGAAGAAAATATTCCTATCCGGATTCGAGAGTTGAACTATACGCTTGACAGTGGCACTGCAAATGTCGAAGAGGTGTTAGACAGTCGTTTGTTTGAAAAAGCCCAGCGAGAGCATGCCTATCAGCGTGGTGCCCGATATGAGACGATCAGGGAACCCGAAGTAGTGGGCCAGTTTACGGATGCGCTTAAGAATCTTGGTTTTGCATATGCCAAGGTAAATATCAACGCTGATGTAGACAGCACTCGGCTGGCGGCCAGAGTGACTATCGAATGCAACCTCGGTCCGCGAGCCTATATCAACAGTGTTCGTGTAGAAGGGATCGAGACGATATCCAAAAAATATGTATTGCGTGAAGCAGCGATTGAGCATGGCGAACGGTATAGCCTTAAGAAGTTGCAGGAGGCACAGCAGCAGTTGTTTAATCACCATTTGTTCCGGTTTGCGACGATTAGTGTTCCCGAACAACCCCAAGATTCAACGCTCAACTTGCTGCTGCGGGTACGCGAGCATGAGCAACGGTCAGTAGAGCTTTTAGCAGGTTTCGGAACCGAAGAAAAATTCCGTGGACAGGTGAGCTGGACGCATCGGAATGTGGCACATCTCGGGCACCGTTTTACGACTACGGCGCGGGCCTCGTTTATCGAGCAATACATGAATATGAGCTACCTGTTTCCGTATATTTACAATACCAAGAGCAGCATCGTGATTTCTCCTTTTGGCCAACATCTGTTGCAGAATAATTACGAATTGCTTCGCGCAGGTATCACCAACAGTTTTATTTACCGGTACAGCGAGAAGCTGACAGCCTCAGCTTCTTACGAGTTTACCAAAAACCAAGAGCTTTCGCAGCAGTTTAATACCAGTATGCCAGATACTACGCTAGAGTATGATTTGTCCTCATTTCAATTTAGTAGTTACTACAGCCAGGGATTTGGACGTCAGCAGGAGGGATGGGTGGTACAGCCCTATGCCGAGGTTTCTGGCCTGTTTGGATTGGCGACATTCCGGTTTCAAAAACTCTCGGCTGATGTGCGCCGATTCACGCGACTGAGCCCTTCGACCTTGCTGGCCACGCGAGTGCAGAGTGGCGGTCTTTTTAATGCGCCGACCGATTCGCTTCCGAATAATATCCGGTTTTACCTGGGCGGCACTAATTCGGTGCGCGGGTGGTATCGCCAGCAGCTGGGACCCAAGCGGGCTCGCGTGGACAGTTCGGGGTTTGACCAGTACGTACCACTGGGCGGTCGTGCTATGTTTGGATTTAATATTGAACTGCGTCAGGAGCTAAACTTTTTGATTAATGGGTTGGGGATGGCTGTTTTCTTAGACGGCGGACAAATCTGGGAGACCTTTGCCCAGTTGGATACGCGCCCCCTGCAATATGGTATGGGAGGGGGCTTTCGCTACCAGTCGCCCATCGGTCCCGTAAGGGTGGACATCGGATATAAAATAAATCCCACGGACCAAGATTTAGGCAGGTATAATGGACAAGACTATGGTAGTGCCTGGGATCGGGTTGGTATACATTTTAGTATAGGACAGGCATTTTGATGAGTGAAAAGAACACACATAGCGGTTTAAGACGATGGATCCGTCGCATAGGTTGGATACTGCTGGCGGTGTTGATGATTGGTATCCTGTTGCGGCTGTCGCTAAAAACAAGCGTGGTCCACAATTGGGCTCGTGATTTTATTGTGGACAGTGCCAATGAGCAACTTAATGCCCGACTATCTATCGATCAGTTGTCTGGTGATCTTTGGAACGAGGCAACCGTTTCCGGCATCCAACTGATGCAGGATGATACCGTAGCCCAGATCGATTCGGTGCATGTGGCTTACAACATTTGGGCACTGCTGGGCGGCCGTCTTGAGATTTCCGAGCTTAGAATCTACAGGCCACTGTTAAACCTCCGTCAACGTGGCAACTTGTGGAATGTTCAGACGCTTGTGAAAGAATCGGATGAGCCTGCCGAGTCTGGTGCTATGTTTCCAATTTTGATTGATGATATCCAGCTTGATCGGGGCTATATTTCAGTACAGTCCGACACTCTGCCGCTTGAATCGAACTTTACTGTTGATGAACTGGCAATATCCAGTAAGCTGGATTACAATGATGAAACCTTTGATATTGACCTCCGTGATCTTTCGTTCCAGTTAGAAAATACACAGCTGGAGCAGCCCCTCCGCGTGCAGTCCTCGGCAAAAGCGCAACAGAATAAAATTACGCTGGAAAAGCTGGTCTTGGCTACCAGCAATTCCATGCTCCGCTCCTCAGGTTATGTTAGTTCTGAAGATTCATCTGTAAAGCTGGACTTCTCAGCCAATCCTGTTGCGTGGAAGGACGTGGCCAGCTATGCCCGGGATTTTCCACTGCGCGAAAATATTGAGCTTTCTGTGGGGCTACAGGGCCAGCCCGAGCAGTTTGAGTTTACATTGAATGCCCAAGCCAATGGGCTGGAGAATTTTGCATTATCCACTCGTCTGCAGTGGAAGTCGAGCCTGGTATTACGGCAGTTGACAGCCAGCGCCGGGTATATTAATCCCCAGATACTTCTTGCCGATAGTACTATGCCGAGTCTGCAGGCGTTGAATGTTGAGTTTAATGGTAATGTTGCTTTTGACAATTACGAGAAAGCCAGCGGAGATTTGAGTATTCACGGCCGGGAGGTCAGCCGGTCGCCCTACCATATGGATAAGATGTCAGCCACCGGCTCACTGGATGGGTCCAAAGCCCAAATCGAACTGAGGGCACAACAGCAGAAACAGCAGGTAGTGTCAAACGTCCAAGTTGACCAGCTGTGGTCCGATCTTCCATCTGTGAAGGCAACTATTCGCGGTCAGAATATCGATCCCGCTTACTGGACCCAGGATACCACCTATGCTGGGGATCTAACTTTCCGGACAGAGTTGAAGGGGCGGGGATGGTATCCACAGCAGCGTCCATGGCAGTATTCTTTGTCAATGCGCAAGGGACAGTTTATGGGGCATCCTATCACCGACTTTTCGGCTGAAGGCAAACTAAGTGATGAGAAAGTGGGCCTTGATGCACGGCTTCACATAAGAGAGAGTAGTATCAGCCTGATAGCTGCCCTGCAGAATATGAACGGCAATCCGTCATATGATTACAGCCTGAAAACCCGGAACCTTAACATCGGCCAATTACTGGGCAGAGATGATTTTGAAACGGCTTTGAACACCGAGATATCGGGAAAGGGTAGCGGGTTTAGTCCGTCTAAGATGCGGCTAGGGACCACGATATCGGTGGATTCCTCCATCGTTAATGGAGAGCTGATCCGTAATATATCGGCAGGGGCTTCGGTCCGGGATTCCATCGCCGTGGTCGATAATGCAAGCTTCAAAAGCACTATCGCTGACGGTGGATTCAGTCTGCGGATGAATCTGCTTCGTCGCTACGATCCGGATAATCAACTCTCGTTTGATATGAATCTCAAAGATCTGGAGGCACTGGCACCGCTTGCCGGTGTGCAGGATTTGAGTGCAGAAGGACGTATTGAGGGGAACTTGGTGCCTATGGAGAATGAAAACCTGCGCTTTTTGGGTACGTTGGATCTCTCTGAGATAAGATATAATGATTTGTTTACGGCAGACCGCGCCCAGGGATCCCTGGACATTAGAACTGTCAATAACCTGGAATATCTTACCGACCTGGATCTCAGCAGCCCTGCCTTTTCGGGCGTACAGCTGCAAAACCTAACGCTCATGACGCAAGGCAGTTATGCGGATTCCGTCGCCCGGGGTAAATTTGAATTCCGAGTCTCCAGCCCTAATGAAGGTCGTATTGAACAGAGTGGCAATTATACCTTAAAACCGAACTCCGCTCAGGTTCAGACAACAGATTTCAATATCATCAGTGATTACCGGACCCTTAGGTTGGAGCGGCCGTTTGAGCTATTGGTGCAAAACGACTCCTTGCGGATGGATACCATGCGGGTTTCGTCGGGCGATGGGGCATTTCTTGAGATTGGTATCCCTCTTATCAGTGAGAATGTGCAACAGGGATTTGTTCGCGGTGAGGCGCTCAACACGGCTGTAATACAAAGTTGCCTGTTGGGGGAAACGTATTTTCAGGGATTAGTTTCCGGCGATTTCCAAATTGCCCGTCGTGATACTAATCTGGAAGCGGATGGGCACATGATTTTGTCCGAAGTAGTTTATCAAGAAGCTAGCTTCGATACATTGCATATCACCGGTGGTATTGCCAATGAGCGGCTTCAGGGTCGTTTATTGCTCAGTCACGAAGGCCGGCAATTGGTTAATGGAAAGGCTGATCTACCCTTCAGGCTGGGGGATCCTGAGCAGTTGCCGACATCATTTTTTAAGGAGCCGGTCCACGGCCGCCTGCGGGTCCATGATATTGCCATCGAACGGTTTCAGTCGGTATTTGCAGAAGCGGGATTGACCCAAACAAGCGGCGTGTTTTCATTTAGCGGTCGCTTGCGAGGGATGGCTGGTGAGCCGGAATTTACGGCAAATGCGTCTTTAAAACGCGCAACGCTGTCAGGGGTTTCAGTGGATTCGGTGACGGCTGGACTGAATTATCGTCATGAAGATGCCGAGTTGCGTCTGGATGGTTCTGTGATGTCGCTTGGGCAGAAAGCGGCACAGATTGATGCCCGTTTTCCGCTCTTCATCAATATGAAAACTTTCCGTGTAGATGTACCTCAGGCGAAGGACAGTATCAATGTAGATATTGCGACTAATAACTTTAAGCTGAAAGCTTTGAACGATTTTATCGACCGGTTTACACTGCGTGATATTGCAGGTCAGTTGGATGGGATGGTGCATGTTACGGGAATAGTGGAGGACCTGAAAACTGATGGTCAGCTTAGACTTAAGGATGCAGCTTTCCGGTTTGTGCCTGCCGGTATCAGGGTTGATAACATTCAATCTACGTTCACATTTGATCCCAATCAAGTGCGGCTGACGAACTTTTCGGCCCGAAGCGGTAGCGGCAAGCTCACGGCCAGCGGTATGGTGGGCATGGAAAAGCTAGTTCCCGGTGATATTGATATTAAGGTAAAAGCGAAAAATTTCAGAGCGGCAAACACCTCGCAGTACAGCGCGATTATTAATATGGATGCCCGAGCACAGGGGAGCGTTACCAAGCCTAAGATTACCGGTAGCTTGGGCTTCGAAAGAGGATTTTTGAAGCTGCAGAATTTTGGGGAAAAGTCGGTCGAGAACGTCCAGCTCGATACGCTGGACGAGGAGGCATCCACGATGAGTATTTACGATTCGCTGTCACTGGATATGGATATCAACTTTAATCGCCGCTTTTTTATTCGCAATCAACGGTATCTGGATATGGAAATTGAGCTGGACGGCCAGCTGGATCTGCTGAAAGATTCCGGCAAAGATTTACAGCTTTTTGGATCAATGAGTGCTCCTAGTGGCTATGCTCGTCCTTTGGGCAAAGAGTTTAAACTCGAAGAGGGTACGGTAACCTTTAGTGGTCCGCCGGCTAATCCCCAGCTGAGGATCCGCACGCGCTACGAGCCGCCACAACCGCAACAGGATATCGTGATCTGGTATATCATCGAGGGTACGGTGGAAAAGCCAAAGTTCAAATATGAGAGTGAGCCACCAATGGAACTCGAAAATATCATCAGCTATACACTGTTTGGGCAGCCTTTTTATGCGCTCAATTCATGGAAGCAGGTCGTAGCCAGCTCGGGTCAAAATACCACGGCGGCCGATGTGGCCCTGGATGTGCTGCTGGATCGTGTGGAGGCGCTGGCCACCCAAAGGTTGGGCATCGATGTGGTGGAAATTGACAATACGCGCGTCGGCGGCGAAACGGGTACGTCCATAACCACCGGTTGGTACATTAATCCCAAAGTATTTTTTGCGATTCAGAACGTGATAACCGGCTCTACACCTGATACTAGTTTTTTACTTGAATACATGCTGCGCAAAAATCTGAAGCTTATTTTGCAGCAGGGCAACGGCATCCGCCAGGGGGTGGACGTCAAGTGGAATTATGATTATTGATAGTTTTGAGTATCGAGTTATGAGTCTTGAGTAATGCGCTCTCTGAAAACATCATGAATTAAGCCTATGTAGCTGTAGCTACTTCGGCGATTAGACCTTTTTCAGCATCTGGGTACATTTAATATTTCGTAGTGCGTATGTTGAAATAAGCCAAGAGAGCTATGATATATAAGGAATGGGTAAAAACAGTGCCGAAGAGCATTACAAAAGATCCTTTATGGAAAATGCAGGTTTACAGGTATGCTCTGTTTTATCAGAAATTGCTTGGCAAGATGTAAATAGGTTAGCAAAAAATGATATACTTGTTTCATCTTCTGATCAGCTTTATCGATCTGCCTGTTCTGTAAGCGCAAATATATCAGAAGGGTATTCAAGGAAATCAAAGTTGGATCAAGCGCGATTTTATGAGTATGCTTTAGGATCTGCTCGAGAGTGTCGGGGATGGTATTATAACTCTAGGCATGAGCTCCCCGAAGAAATACTGAAATCAAGGTTAGCCTTGCTAACGCAAATCATTAAATTGTTATTAAAGATAGTTTCTAATACTAGGAATGTTAGAATAAAGGAACCAGAAGTAGACTTATGTAGAGTTATCTGTTGACCTTGAAGAATACGATTTTACAACTGTTGTCTAAAGCATCGTATGTACTACGAGATACGAAATAATTAAAGTTTAAAATTCAACGATTAGGTTTAACATGTATAACCAAGAAGACAAACAACTGGCCAAGAAAATTTTAGAATTTAGCTGCGAGCTCAAAGAGGGACAAAACGTGATGCTCCAGCTGGTAGGGATCAACGGCATTGGGCTGTTGCGGGCGCTGGTAGAGCATGCTCGTGAGATGAATGCCCATCCCTTTGTGCAAATTGAAGATACCGAAATTCAACGGATGCTCGTCGAGAAAGGCGACAAAAAGTTCTGGAAGAACCAAGCTGAGGTAGACCAGCTACCCCTCATGAAACAGATGGATGCGTTTGTGGGTGTTCGCGCGGCGCTCAACATTTATGAGCAGGCAGATGCGAGTAAAAAAGCCAATAAGGCCTATGCCGACCACTTCGCGGATCCAGTGCATTTTAAAGAGCGCGTCAACAATACCAACTGGGTGGTGCTTCGATATCCGTCCGAGGCTTTTGCGATGAACGCCAAGATGCCGACCCAGCGGTTCCGGGAGTTTTATTACAAGGCCTGCCTGCTTGATTACAGCGAGCTGGCCGAAGCGATGAAGCCACTTCACGAGCGTCTCAAAGATACTAGGATGATTCGCCTTGAAGGAGAGGGCACCGACATCGAGTTTTCGGTCGAGGGGCAAACATGGATTCCCTGCTTTGGCAAGCGCAATATTCCCGATGGCGAACTGTTTTCGTCGCCGATCTTGTCGTCAGTCAACGGGCACATTACATACGCGCCTACTGTCTATCAGGGCAAGCCGTTTGAGTACGTGAAACTGGAAGTACGGGATGGGGTTGTTATTGATTCGGACTCATCCAACAACGAAGCGCTCGAAGAAATCCTGGATACCGATGCCGGGGCGCGTCAGTTTGGAGAGTTCAGCTTTGGACTCAATCCCGTGATTGAAGAGCCGATGTACGATATCTTGTTTGATGAGAAAATCTACGGATCCAATCACCTGACACTCGGCAATGATTACGAAATTGCGCCCAACGGCAATGAGAGTAATATCCACTGGGATCTGGTGTGCATTGGCGCCGATGTGTATCTTGATGACGAAAAAGTCCGTGAGGGACGTGAATTTGTTGCCGATGATCTTAAAGGATTGAACCCTGAAAATCTATTGTAATAAACGGTAATCCTATCGCAACCACTTGCCTGAATATCTAATAAACTGACTCGTTCATCAACGCAAGTTTACCGTGATAGCACATTCTATGGCTTCATCTTTTAAAACGTATGCTCTTTTGCTGTTCGCATTGGTTATTACAAGCCAGTTTGCTGATGCCCAGTCTACGAGCAGTTGGAAGGAAGATTCTACAGAGATTAGAACCGAGCATGTTCAGCTTAATTTTGGAACTGAGCAATTAAAATCAGCTGAGAATATTGTACAGGTCAAGGGAGGGGTTAAGGCTGCCGATTTCTCAAAACGTGCCGTGCTGATGTCCAACGAAATTGCGGTCCCAGTTGATCGGATAGAGCCTTTTTTAGCGGTGGGCAGCCAACTGGTGTTCGGTGAGTCCCCCACAAAGTTTAAAGACATACGCATAGATCTCCGGTCTGCGGTAAATGCCGGGCAGTGGACCAAATGGTCGGTGATTGATAAAGATGATCACCTGACGACCAGCCGTGATACGCTGGTTGGTGGGCTGCAGTATCTTTCGAAAGAGACGAACTTTCTGCAGTTTCGAATTGTGTTGGCGTCTTCATCAGGCGTGCAGCAGTTTCGGCTGAGGTCTATCGCCCTTTCCTTTACCAGTCCCGGAGCCACCCCAACGGATAAGCTCCAAAAAATACATCAAAAATCGGAAGGGTATCCGAAACCAGGTGAACAGGCTAAGGAGGATTATCCGATGCCGGAGTATGTATCGCGCACCGACTGGGATTGTCCTGATGGGCAGCAGCCAAGTGGACCAGTGTCGCTGACAGACGTGACGCACCAAATTGTGCATCACTCAGCGGGGACCAACACCTCATCCGACTGGCCAGCCGTGGTTCGCAGCATTTGGGATTACCATGTCAACACCAATGGTTGGAGTGATATTGGCTATAACTGGCTCGTAGATCCCAATGGAGTGATTTATCAAGGACGTGGCTGGATTAATGGGGATGACGAGGTGATGGGTGCTCATTTCTGTGGTACTAATTCCAATACGATGGGTGTTTGTATGATGGGCAATTTTGAACAAACAACGCCAACCACCGATACTCAAAGCTCATTGGAGGAGTTGTTGGCCTGGAAATCTGATGAAAAGAATATTGATCCTGCAGCACGGGATTATCACTCCTCGAGTGGTCTCAATTTGTTTACTATTAGCGGTCATCGGGATGGATGCAGTACACTTTGCCCGGGTGAAAACCTGTATATACGGCTTCCGGAAATCCGTGAAAATGTTGAACAAAAAGTAGGCGAACAAACCGAACAGCCTGAGCTATCAACGGGTTTTATGCTTCAGGATAATTATCCAAATCCCTTTTCTGAAGAGACAAACATCACTTTTTCTATTGATCATCCCGGCAATGTGCATATTACGGTTTGGGATACTTCTGGGCGGATGGTGCACGAATTAACGGACCACTATTATGAGGCTGGTACCCATTCGGAGACGTGGCGGGCTGCTGGTTATGCTTCCGGGATTTATTTTTGCCGGGTACAGTTTGGGGACGAATCGGATGTGCAGCAAATGGTGCTGGTAAAGTAGGGGGGGTTTAAAAGCTGGACCCCGAGGATCGGGGAAGGTGTGAGTATTACCAAGATAGGTTTGCCAAGCAGGAGCTTGGGAAACAGATGAGTAAAAGTCCGCGGCGGACGTGAGTTTATTACAGACGATTTGAAAGGGCTGAATCCTAAGAATCTTTTGCAGTAAGAAAGTGAACAGTAAGGCAGTGATTATAACTGATCACTGCCCACTGTAAACTCACTTAATCTGCCCACGCTTCGGCATCGTCATAGACTTCAGCGAATTCGATGCTTTCTCCATCCTTACTGATGGTAGCCTCGAATTTGGTTTCGCCTTCCTCTTCGCGTTTGATGAGCTCGGTAGCCAGCTTATCGATGATTTTGGTCTGGATGAGTCGCTTCAGCGGACGAGCACCATAGACGGGATCGTAACCGCGATCGGCCAGCCAGTCTTTGACGTTGTCGGAAATGGACAGCTTGATATCCTTTTTGTCGAGCATCTTGTGGACACGTCGCAACTGGATATCCACAATTTTGCGGATGTGTTCTTTCTCCAGCGGATGGAAGACGATGATATCATCCACTCGGTTTAGGAATTCCGGACGTATCTGCTTCTTGAGCTGATCCATCAATTGGTCTTGAAGCTTGTTGTACACCTCATCAGTAAATTCGCCGCCGGTTTCCTCAATTTTATCCGAAATAAGGTGCGAGCCGATATTACTAGTCATGATGATGATCGTATTTGTGAAATCGACCGTCACTCCTTTGTTATCGGTTAGTCGTCCTTCGTCCAGCACTTGCAGTAGCATGTTAAACACGTCGGCATGTGCTTTCTCGATTTCATCCAGCAGGATAACCGAGTAGGGTTTGCGGCGTACGGCTTCGGTCAGTTGTCCGCCTTCATCGTAACCCACATAGCCAGGAGGCGCACCGACCAGTCGGCTTACGCTGTGGCGCTCCATATATTCACTCATGTCTATGCGGACCATCGCGTCTTCGTCATCAAAAAGGAAGTCGGCCAGCGAGCGGGCCAGTTCGGTTTTACCCACCCCAGTTGAACCGAGGAAGAAGAATGAGCCAATCGGACGTTGGGCATCCTGCAAGCCGGCGCGCGATCGTCGTACGGCGTTCGATACCGTTTCTATGGCGGGATCTTGTCCTACCACGCGCTTGTGTAGCTCTTCTTCCAGGTTGACGAGTTTTTCGCGTTCACTTTGCAACATCTTTGTTACCGGGATGCCGGTCCATCGCGAAACGATGTCGGCAATGTCTTCATATTCAACCTCCTCTTTCAACATGGCGCGACCTTCCTGCACTTCTTCCAGCTCTTCTTTGGTTTCCTCAAGGTCATTTTCTAGCTGATTGATAGTGCCGTATCGCAGCTCAGCGACCTTTTCGTAATTGCCTTCGCGCTCAGCTTTTTCGGCCTGGTTACGTGAAGTTTCAATGGCCTGTTTCAGATCGCGCGTTTTCTTGATGAGATCCCGTTCGGTATCCCATTGATTGCGCATAGTGTTGCGCTTCTCTTCGAGATCAGCCAATTCTTTCTCAATATTTTCAATCTTCTCTTCATTTTGATCGCGTTTCAAACCCTCGCGTTCAATCTCGAGCTGACGAATTTGGCGCTCTACTTGATCCAGTTCTTCGGGCATGGAATCAATTTCCAGTCGTAGTCGGGATGCAGCCTCGTCAATCAGGTCGATTGCCTTATCTGGCAGGAAACGATCGCTGATGTATCGATGAGAAAGCTCTGCGGCAGCTACCAGGGCTTCGTCACGAATCTTTACGCCGTGGTGTAGTTCGTACCGCTCTTGGAGTCCACGCAGAATTGATACGGTATCTTCGACCGTAGGTTCGTTAATGAGCACCTTCTGCATGCGTCGCTCAAGGGCACGGTCTTTCTCAATATGTTTCCGATATTCATCCAGCGTGGTAGCACCGATGGCATGCAGTTCACCGCGAGCCAGTGAGGGTTTTAGGATGTTGGCAGCATCCATGGCCCCTTCGGTAGCACCTGCTCCCACCAGAGTATGAATTTCATCGATAAAAAGGATTATTTCGCCTTCGGATTCCTGCACCTCATTTACAATAGCTTTAAGGCGTTCTTCGAACTCCCCTCTGAATTTTGTACCAGCCATCAGGGCGCCCATGTCAAGAGCTACAATGCGTTTGGTTTTGAGGCTTTCGGGCACATCGCCTTTGTTGATGCGCAGGGCTAGTCCCTCGGCAATAGCAGTTTTACCAACTCCTGCTTCGCCAATAAGCACAGGGTTGTTTTTGGTCCGCCGCGATAGTATCTGCATAATGCGCCGAATTTCCTGGTCACGTCCAATAACGGGATCGAGCTTATTCTTTTCGGCCTGCTCGTTAAGGTCACGACCATATTTTTTGAGGGCATTATAACGGCTTTCGGCATTGGGATCATCCACTTTCTGCGAGCCGCGGACATCCTGAAGAATTTTGAGCACATCGTCTTTTTTAACCCCTTTCTGCTTCAAGAGGTTGCCGGCTTCGCTTTTGGAGTCTACCATCCCGATAAGGACATGTTCGGAACTAATGTATTCATCCCCCAGCTTATCAGCCGACTCCTGGGCCTTGTCGAATACTTCTTTGGAATCGTTGGACAAATACTGTCCGGATACCGAAGCCCCCTTAACTACGGGTAGCTTATCGATGCGCTGTTCCAGTTCTGTTTTGAGTTGAGGCAGTCGTACCCCAATTTTGTTTAAAATCGTGTTAACTACATTGTCTGAATCAGACAAAAAAGCCATTAAAATATGGGCCGGGGCTACTGCCTGATGATTGTTGTTGGAGGCGAGGTCTACTGCTGATTTTACGGCCTCCTGTGCTTTGAGTGTCAACTTATCTAAATTCATAGCAGATAATACGTTAGTTGAAAATTCTTTTTGATCGTTTCACTAATAATAGTTGCGAATACCGTACCGATCCCCAAAATATGCCTAAATAGCAGGGCAATGGTTTTAAAAGCTGACGCTTTTTAGCGGAACCTGCTAAATTGGTACGCCGACTGCCATATCGGGTTACATCGGGAGCCTCTTTGACAGAATAAGTATTTTAAGTTGTGATTGTTACTTTTGGGATAAGCGAAAGGAGACACGAACCCGTATCATTGGGTTGGGCCGATTTGTCCGGCCCACCGTGATAGAACCAGAAGCAGTAATAATTTCCGTACTACCTGTGAATCAAGATTTAAATTTGCTGTTGGTCTTTTGTGTTTTTCTATATCATAATAAAAATGTGGAGGAGTTATGACAGAAACAACTATTTCAGGAGTCAAAATTGAACTAAAAAGAGGTGACATCGCAAGCCAAGAAGATATTGACGCGGTCGTAAATGCGGCTAATGCAGAGCTGCGAACCGGCGGTGGGGTAGCGGGAGCGATCCATCGTGCCGCCGGACCCGAATTGGCCGAGGAGACGCGTTCGATGGCACCGATCAAGCCCGGGCAAGCGGTAATCTCCGGCGGACATAACTTACCCAATGAGTATGTTATTCATTGCCTTGGACCGGTGTATGGCCGCGATAAGCCGGAGGACGAGATCTTGGCCAACTGCTACAAAAATGCGTTGGGACTAGCTGAAGATAACGCCATCAGCCACATTGCATTTCCTTCCATATCCACCGGGGCTTTCGGATATCCCATGAAGGATGCTGCTACCGTAGCTTTTGAGACGGTCAAGGAAACAGCAGCAGGATTATCGTCGGTCGAGTTGATACGCTTCGTACTCTGGGGTGAGCAGGCAATGGATATCCATGAAGAAGTCATGGACGAAGTGTTTGGTTAATTTCATATCTGATTACGAAGCTGGAGCTTCGTAATCAGATCAAATTAGATCAATTGTAAGGTTTGACAGGGTAATTACCCATAAATTTCATTCAATACTCCCGCTAGTCGTACCCCGGCCTTAAGCAGACGTCGGTCCAGCAGATCACGATTTTTATACTGGTACTCATATCCAATTTGATGATCTTCCGGCAGGTCATACACTTGGTCCCGCAGCTGTTTTGATTCCCGGGCCCAGTCAATCACCTTGGAGTCTTGCCATTTGTTTATCTGCTCCTCGGTGGGATGATTAATAGCTGTTGAAAACTCAGTGTAGCTAAGCTTGGTGTCATCAATCATCTCGGTGTCCCACACGCGGTGCAGGTTTGACTCATCATAAAACCATTCCACCTTGGTCTCGTTGCCGCCACGATCTTTGCCATTGCCTACATGCAGGGGCTGATGGATATCGCCCATAAGATGAATAAGCATCTTTAGTTTTTTAGTCTCCTCTTCAGCCGATAAACTTTGGCTTTTCAACTCATGAATAATAGTTCGCAGACTATTAATAAGGTCTCCGTTCGGATTCTTTTCGGTCTCAGCATAGGTTTTGTTATTAGGTATGGTAACCCAGTGCCAGTCGTGGGTATGGTCGTAGGCGGGATCAGACTTAATCCTGTCCATCCAGGTGCTGGCGATAGCCATCGAGGTAGGGCCAAGTATGCTATCCACCGCTTCACGCGCTTCCGGCGTCAGGTAGTTGGCAGCAATATCGCCAACAATGCGATGCCCGTTTTGTCCCCACATGGCCTCATTTGTGTGGCCGTTGGGAATCAAAAGAAGTACCGAGAACAGGATAATAAAAAACATAATAGCCTCATTAGATGATAATTTTAAGCGGTAACAAATATCAGTAGTTTTAGCAGAAAGGTAAACAGCTATCTTTATGTTTTAACATCAATTTGCAGCATAGCTATGTATGCGTTGCTCAATGTTTTCTTTATCATTTTCCATACCGCGCTCATCCTGTTTAATCTGTTGGGATGGATCTGGAAGACCACCCGCCGCTGGAATTTAGCTATCCTGTTGCTTACTGCGTTTTCGTGGTTTGGTTTAGGCATTTGGTTCGGCTTTGGATATTGTCCCTGCACGCACTGGCACTGGATGGTGCGCCGCGAGCTTGGGTATACCGACATGCCCAACTCCTATATCAAGTTTCTGATTCAGCAGCTGACCGGCATTAACCTCGATGCGGCTGTGGTGGATGTGGGAACGGCCGTCCTTTTCTTCCTGGCGGTGGTCATTTCGTTCTATGTTAACTTTAGGGATTTCAAAAAACGCCCCATCGTATCTTAGAGTAAGCTACTTGCGCGCAATGGTTTATCTGACCATCAGCGAAAATCGCATTAATATGTGATCGACAAGCTTCCTCATCTTTCTTATTTGTAAGCAACTGCTAATTAAATTCATCTATTTTGAGATATTTCGCTATTTGTGTTGTCCTGGTTTTCTGTTCGGTACCCTCCGTTTTTGCCCAAGAGTCGGTGGGTTTTTCCAATCCTGATAATATTGAGCCGCTGCTGGATTACCGGCTGCCCGACTGGGGCTATTCTAACTTCTACCTGGATTTCGATGCCCGTGGAACGGGACAAGATGTAAAGGTCGGGGATACAAAAAACGTTAGGAGGAACGGTGATTTTAGTATTGAGCCAACCTATCGATTGTTCCGGGAGTCGGAGGAACGAATTTTTAACCTCAATACTTCGGTGGACACGCGCTATATAGGGGTAGTCCAAAGCTCCAGTTCAAGTTCTTCAGATACCGAAAGAAAAAGACGGGATTTTTATTTTGATATCGATTTTTCAACCGATTTACGGGAGTATATTACGAACCGATCATTTCTTTTGGGAGAAGTGAATATGGCTCTCGATTATGTAAGTAGTAAAAGAGAAAATTTTGATGATACCGGACTTGATGCTAAAAATATCAGTTATGATCGCAATTTCAGCGCTACCCCTCGCGTAGGATATGGCTTTGGACGCGTTAGAAATGTGAATCCCAATATCCGGGCGATACGTCTTGAAGAACGAGCAAAAGCAGTTAATGGCGGTTTTGATTTTAGTCGCCAGGATATACAGGGGGCTGCCGATCAGTTTACCCGCTACAATGGCTACCAGCAAACCTACGACCGACCCGAGAAATATTTCTGGAGCGATATGGATGAGGCAATGTCTCCCAATATAAGCTCGCTGAATACCTTTGACATGCTGTACCTTACCGATGTGCTTAATGAAGCGATAGGAACTAGGCTTGAGGGATGGGAAGTGATCGGTGGAGCGGAGTTTGATTATCAGAACGATCTAGATCGAACGGAAGAAAACAGCACGGTTGATCGCAGTAAATATATCAGGAAACGTGCTGGCTTGTTTGTAGATGGACGTTGGTACGAAAATATTTCGCTCACGCAGCAGTGGGGTGTTACTGGAAATGCAATGCTTAGCTATCCGCTCAGAGATGGAGATTCAAATACGCTCGAGGAAAAGCGGAGTCTGAGCCTTCAGGCTGGTGTAAATTACCTTTGGAATGTATCTGATCGATTTCTGTTTCGCTCGGAGCTATCCAATATTTACAGCCGTTCGAAACTCGAGGGTTTTTCTATAGGGGGAGGTGATGTATTTTCGCAATGGACCAATCGGTTATTGCTGAATAATAATTTTAGCTACTACCTGGAAAACAGCCTTTCTCTTACGCTTTCGTTGAATTCTACGTTGACGCATAAGGGGAATACCCAAAGTGATGCAACACTAGATGCTCGCAGATTTAACTGGAGTGCCGGCTTAGGACTTCGTTACTACTTCAGTCGCAATCTATACTAGATTATGTGCTTTGCACAAGCTTTTGGAACAACTCTTTTTCCTCGTCGGATAAGTTTTCAGGCACTTGCACTTGGATACGTACTAAAAAGTCTCCTTTATTAGAGGGATTTCGGAATTCGGGCATACCCATTCCGGTCAGACGAAATAGTTTGCCGCCCGAGGTACCGGCCGGGATGTTTATCTTGGCCCGTCCGCCAAGTGTATTGACGACCGTTTCGCCACCAAGTACTGCTGTGTAAAGATCTACTGGATGATCGTAGTAGATGTTTTTGCCTTTGCGTTCATAGCCTTCCGGCATATCAACACGCACGGTTAAATACAAATCGCCACGTGTGCCGCCGCGCACTTTGCTGGATCCTTTGCCTTTAAGCTTTAGTCGCTGGCCGTCTTTAATACCGGCCGGAATTTTTACTTTCATCTTTTCACCGCCCACGCGCAGTTTCCGCGATGTGCCGTCATAAGCTTCCTGCAGCGAAATCGTCACCTCGGCTTTGATATTTTTCTTTGTTCGCTGTTGGCGTTGGCGGGTATTGGCCTGAAAGCCACGGCTACGGCCTCGCTGCTGACTACGACCTTGTTGCTGAGCCTGTTCAAACATGCTGGCATCTCCACCGCCAAAAATTGTTTCGAAGAAACTGGAGAATGGGCTGCCTTGGCCACGACCGCTGGCTTGTCCACGGGCACCGCCCCCAAAAAGATCGTTAATGTCAAAGCCTTTTTGGTATTGCTGTTGGCCACCAAAGCCGCGACCACCCCCTTGCTGGGCGTAATCCGACCAGTCAAATCCGTCGGTACTGCCGCCGGCTCGTTGGTATTTCTTCCAGTCTTTGCCCACCCGGTCGTAAAGTTTACGCTTCTCGGGGTCTTTTAACACTTCATAGGCTTCGCCGACCTCCTTGAATTTTTCTTCGGCCGAGGGATCATCGGGGTTTTTGTCGGGATGATATTTGGCCGCTTTCTTACGATATGCCTTTTTTATCTCGTCTTGAGAGGCATTTTTGCTGACACCAAGTATGTCGTAATAGTTTTTATATTCCATAATGTTAAGTTGCCTGCAGGATTTCACCTTACTTCATATTATAGTAAAGCAAATAAAGTGCCACAGAAAAAAAGCTAACGTTTTGTCAAAGATGAAGTTTAATCTCGTCAGCTTGTCATAAAAAAAGCCCCCCGATAAAATCGGAGGGCCGGGATGCTAAGGGAATAGGTTAAACAGCCGTTAGTTTAATTCGAATGCCATGAGTTGGCTGGTTCCATTTCTGGGGTTCAGAATGCGCAGAAGGGCAACGTCTTTTCCTTCTTCAATCAGTCCCCCCATAATGCGATTAAAGTCTTGAGTGTTTTCGACTTTTTTGCGATCCACTTCGGTAATTATATGGCCTCGACGCAGTCCCTGTTGATGGGCATTACTACCTTGGGAAATTTGAGCTACGACAACACCATTTTGGCCAGATTCGAGGCCGAGCTCCTGAGCTATGTTGGCATTGATATCCTGCACCTTAAAGCCTAGTTGTTTTTCCATGTTAGGTTCAGATGACTGGTTCTGTTGGGTAGCGGCCATCATATCGTTGGGTTGTTCTCCAAGGGTGACGGTGATTGTTTTCTTTTCTCCATCTCGGACAATACCCAGTTTCACTTTTGTGCCGGGAGAGGAGGTACCAATTTTTGTGCGCAATGCGTTCCAGCTTCGAACGGGATCGCCGTTAATCGTTTGAATAATATCTTCTGGTTGGACACCTGCTTTAGCCGCTGGTCCATCTTCAGGTACTTTTCCTACAACAATGCCGTAGGCTTCGTCTAGGCCAAGTGCTTTTGCCATAGGGGCGTCTACTTCGCCATCCATCTGGATTCCAAGGTAACCGCGCACTACGCGCCCATTTTGGATGATCGATTCCATAACACCTTTGGCTATGTCGATAGGTACCGCAAATCCAATACCGTCACTTCCGCCTGATCGCGAAGCTATAGCTGTATTCATGCCTACCAGTTCTCCATCCAGGTTTACAAGGGCACCACCCGAATTACCGGGGTTAATAGCTGCATCGGTTTGGATAAAGTTTTCGTAACCGGCGCCCTTTTCAATAATGCCGATAGATCGTCCCTTGGCCGAAACAATGCCCATCGAAACAGAGTGAGCCAGGTTGGCCTGCAGTGGGCTACCAATGGCTAGTACCATTTCGCCCACGCGCAGTTTCTCGCTGTTGCCCAGTTTGATCACATCCAGTTTTTTAGCATCAATTTTTAGCACGGCAACATCCGTCATAGGGTCAGTGCCAATGACTTCGGCATCGTATTGCTTGTCGTTGTAAAGCTGTACTTCTACTTTACTAGCATTTTCTATTACGTGATTATTGGTCAAGATATATCCTTCCTCAGAAACAATGACTCCTGACCCCTGTCCACGCCGTTTGTATTCTTCGGGTTGTTGTCGGGGATCCCCGAAAAAACGGCTAAAGGGACTCTGTGGTGCTTCTACCGTTTGTGTAACGGTTACGGTAACGACTGCAGATTTTGCTTTATCAGCTATATCTACAATAGCATTATTGAGTTCGGTGATTGTGTTGTTTGGTGGCGTCTCAGCAGTCTTGGAATTTGTGGTGGATGTAAAGTCTGGTAAGGAAAACACCGAGGCCTGCTGCGACTGGAAATCAACGGTGTAAAAACCGATTACAAGCACCGCCATAAAGGCCCAAAGTACATGAGATGAACGAAATCGTTTCATAATGAACTCCGATTTAAATCGATATTAATAATTTTGAATTTCTGACAGTTCAATAAACAATCTTAAAGGGGCGATTATTGTGTATTGAATAAAAAAAGAAAGCGGGAGCTACTAATAGCGTAGCTCCCGCAGATTTTTCGGGGATAATATGACTAGCTGTGTTAGCTAATCTCGATCTGCTTTTTCACTTCATTTTCGCTCTTGTCGATGGATATGTTCAATAGTCCATCTTCATATGTTGCCTGAATGCTTTCTTGGTCAACATTGTCAGGCAGTTGGAAAGAGCGTTCGAAAGAGCCATACTGTGTTTCTACACGGTGAAACTTTTTACCTTTTTCTTCATTCTTAAAACTGCGTTCACCGCTGATCGACAGTCGGCTGTTTTCCAGGCTAATGTTAATATCATCTTTCTTCATACCTGGCAGTTCAGCAGAAATCAGAAACTGGTCTTCTGTTTCTGATATGTCAATACTTGGGACGAAGTTATCGCGCCGTGCAGTTACGGCATCATTGAAGAATTCGTCCATAATATCGGAGAATCGTTTCGACAAGAGTTCGTTGCTAGGTTTGTTATATCGTCTTAAAGCCATAATGAGTACCTCACAAGTGTTTTTAATTCAAAGTTAATTGTTTTCTTCAAACTCACTTTAATAGGAGCAACACTTATGCCAAGAGGTATTTATGGGGCTTATACTGACATTCAGCCATTCCGGCTATGCGTTTTTTTCAGAGGAGAAATCTGCTACTGCAAAAAATGTCATTGTCCCAAAGTCAAACCGACAGCACGGCTGTATTTGTGGCAGTTAGCAGTAAACAGTGATCAGTGTACAGTTAACAGTTTTACGGATGATATTAAAAAAGAAGTGTCATTCTGAACTTGCCGTATCCAAGACCATTTGGGTTTTCAGAACCTTTACTGATACAAGCTCAATGTTAACTGCCGGATGTCTACTTCCAACTGTTTACTGTTAACTGCTCACTGTCAATTGCTCACTGTTTATAGCTCTGATTCCATTCGCGGGCAATCAGAAAGGCCATCTCCAGGCTTTGCTGGTAGTTAAGACGTGGATCGCAGTAGGTTTCGTAATTTTTGTGGAGCTCTCCTTCGTGCAATCCTTCTGCACCACCAACGCATTCGGTGACATTATCGCCGGTAAGTTCGAGGTGCACCCCGCCGAGGTAGCTTCCCAGGTCGCGGTGGATGGCAAAGGTACTGCGAATTTCAGAGATAATATCATCAAAGTTACGCGTTTTGACCTCATTATCAGTTTTAAAGGTATTACCATGCATGGGGTCGCAACTCCATACCACCGGCATGCCTTCATGTTTTATATTTTTGATGAGATCCGGAAGCCCATCTTCCACTTCGTCTTTGCCAAAGCGGGTGATCAGCACAATTTTGCCCTCCTCATGTGTGGGATTGAGGCGTTCAATAAGCTTCAGCGTATGGTCAAGATCGTAATTAGGACCAATTTTAATACCAATGGGATTGCGGATGCCACGCAGGTACTCCACATGGGCACCACCGAGATCGCGGGTGCGGTTACCCAGCCACACGAGGTGCGCACTCAGGTTGTACCAACCTTCGCGACGGGGCACGCGTTGGGTTTGTGCAGAATCGTAATAGAGGTTCAGCCCCTCGTGCGAGGTGTACACATTGATTTTCTGAAGCGTATTGAACTGATTTGGAGTGATGGTCTCCATAAAGTTAACTGCCTTCTGGATGGAGTTGACCATCGATTCGTAATCTTTGTAGTACTCATTTTCTTTCATAAAATCGAGCTCCCAGTACTCAGGGTGGTGCAGATCAGCAAAACCTTCATTGGAAAGCGCCCGCAAAAAGTTGAGCGTCAGTGCCGCTTTGTTGTAGCCGGTAAGCAGACGCTGGGGGTCGGGTTTGCGAGACTCGGCATTTGGTTCAATACTATTAATGAGATCGCCCCGGTAATTAGTGATCTTCTCACCATCTACAATTTCGTAGTCACGGGAGCGCGGTTTGGCATACTGTCCGGCAATGCGACCCACGCGAACCACCGATGTTTCCATCTCGTGGATCAGGATGAAACTCATCTGCAGCAGTACCTTCAGCAGGTTTACAATTTTTGGTGACTTGCAGTCGTCAAAGCTTTCCGCACAGTCGCCGCCCTGCAACAGAAATCCTTTGCCGGCACTAACATCGGCCAGCTTTTTCTTCAAGGCCTCCACTTCCCACGAAGTGATAAGCGGGGGATTATCGCTCAGCTGCTTGTACGCTTTTTCGAGCTCTGCCTGATTCGGATAGGTCGGGAGTTGCTTGACCGGATAGTTCTTCCAGGACAGGGGGGACCAGTCATGAGGATTTGCTACTTCAGGAGCCACATTTTCTTTGGGGTACATTGTCAAATTGCTGGTTATTTCGACTAATTCTAATAAGCCCTAAGGTTACCGAAATTAAGGCATTTGAGCAATCTTTTAGGGCATTTAATTATGATCTGCATGGGGGGGATCCAAAAAGAGTTGCCTAGCTTACCGGCTCCAGCACAAAGATGCCCTGCTTATTGATGTATCCGTATTTGTCATCCAGCTTCACCATTGCCATTTCGCCATGAAAGTTCCAGGCTTGATCGTAAACTGGTTCTGCAACGACATTGCCGCGGCTGTCCACAAATCCGAATTTGCCGTTTATTTTAACGCGGGCCAATCCCTCGTGGAAGGCGAACGCTTGGTCGTACTTGGGCTCGATAATGAATTCCCCCCGCCGGTTGATGTAGCCATACTTTTTCTGTTCGAGGTTATCCTCATCCATTGGCATGGCCACCACGGCTTTATTTTCTGAGAATGGTTCTGCCTCCAGGTATTGCGATTGGATGATAACAGCGCCGTTCTCGTTGATATAGCCCCACTGCTTAAAGCCGAGTTGTACAGGTGCTAAGCCCTCAGAAAAAGACTTGGCCTGAGTATACTGTGCTTTGATAGCCATTTCACCCTCTTTGTTCAGGTATCCCCATTCGTTGTGTTCGGGAGTTTGCACCAGGGCCAGTCCCTCGTGGAAACTTTTCGCTGAAACATATTGGGGGGCAATAACCATCTTGCCATCGCTATTGATAAAGCCCCATTTACTTCTGTTATGATCCTGAACGGCAGCCAGTCCTTCTTTAAAACGGGTAGCTCCATTGAATTGGGGTTCAATGATGTAATTACCGGACTTGTCGATAAATCCATATTGCCCATTGTTCCTGATCAGGGCGATCCCGTCCTTGAAAGCAGTGGCGTAATCAAACTGGGGATCGATCACAATTTTACCATTGCGATTGATGTATCCTATACGTCCTAAGAAGCTAACTGCGGCCAATCCCTCGGAGAATTTATACGGCCAAACCTGGCTGTTCAAAAACTTAAACTTGGCGGAAATTTTAGTGTCCAGGCTGTTGGTTACAAATCCCACTTTGTTATTCTCGATATAAGGATAGAGGATGGCGTCTGAAGAATAGGTTGACTCAGTAGCTTTACATGATGCCAATAGTAAACAAATTACAGTAATGAAAGTCCCCTTGCCGGCGGAAAATTGCATGATAGATATGTGCTGGTCTTAGTTGTTACAATTTGTAAGCATTTAAACAGCGTGCTCGTAGCTATGTTCCCCATGTAGATACACTATCGCAGATGGGGATAACTACTACAGGCGATATGAACTTGTGGGGATCTCTTCTCCCTGTTCGGTTAAACTCTTATACACCACCGCGATAGCCATGGTTGTGAGGGGATAAGTGAAGATTATTCCCACGCCAAAGAGTAAAAAGCCTGCAATGTTCAGAGCTACTACAGCAACGCCAAACAGCAAGAGTTCTAAGGTGAGGTTTTGTGACAAATAATAACTCTTCTGGAGAGCGGAGAACGAAGATATGTTTTCTTCGAGGATAAGGTAGGGATAGAATTGAAAGCGAATAAGAATAAAGATTCCCGGCAATACCAGTAATAAAATTCCTAATATTACGGCAATGCTGTACAGAAAAGTGGCAACAAAATAGCTCAAAAAAGGTTTGAAGTTGTTGAACATGTCGGCCACTTCCACAAATTTATCTTGAACGAGTAATAAGATTATTTTTGTGAAGCCTAGACTCAGGAAAACTTGTACCATCGTTAGCAGAAATGATACAAACTGTTGGCTAGTGGTTGGATTTTTGGGTGTATTTATCATCAGATAAACTTGTGGAACTACGGCAAGTACGACATAGGTGAGCATGGCTCCGATGATAAATGAGGCATACTTTTTAAATTGGGCGAAACTAAACTTAAAAACTGCTACCAGGTCGATAGAAAGTTGCGACATGCTAACTGAATTAAAAAAAGTGATTTTGAGTTATAAGATAGGATTGCCCACAAGCAAATCCAGGTATAAATACAGGCTTCAAAAGATACCATTTTTCCATATCTTTAAAAGTTTAATCGAATCCAAAAATCTGTACTTCCTTTGCGAGAAAACATAGTTATCCGTGGCGCACGTGAACACAACCTCCGAAATATTGACATCGACATACCCCGTGAGCAACTTGTTGTTGTAACGGGCATCTCGGGATCGGGGAAATCATCACTGGCATTTGACACCATTTATGCAGAAGGGCAGCGGCGATTCCTCGAATCGCTGTCGGCTTATGCCCGCCAGTTCCTGGGCATGATGGAACGTCCTGATGTAGATTTCATCGATGGCTTGTCACCGGTGATTTCCATCGATCAGAAAACAACTAACCGAAATCCGCGTTCAACGGTGGGTACGGTTACCGAAATTTATGATTTCCTGCGCTTGCTGTATGCGCGTATTGGCGTACCCTATTCGTGGAAATCGGGTAACAGGATGGAAAAACAGACGGCCGACCAGGTCGTTTCAACCATCATGGATATGCCTGAGGGTACCAAGGCGTACTGCCTGGCGCCGGTAGTGCGGGGACGTAAAGGCCACTATCGAGAGCTCTTTGAGCAGACCATGAAGCAAGGCTTCGTGCAGGTTCGCGTGGACGGAGAGTTCATGGATCTGGAAGAAGACATGAAGGTAGAACGCTACGAAAAACACGATATCGAAGTAGTGGTCGACCGGTTTGTGATTAATGACAATAGCGAAAAGCGTATCGCTGAGAGCGTACGTCTTGCTCTGGAGATGGCCGAGGGCAATGTGATTCTCTCTATCCCAAAAGCAGATGATGGCGATGTGGAATTTGAGGATCACTTGTTTTCGCAGAATCTGTTCGATCCCGAAACCGGGTTGGCGTATGAAGATCCGGCGCCCAATATTTTTTCCTTTAACTCTCCCTACGGCGCCTGCCAAAAATGTGATGGCCTTGGCTACACCTATGATGTAGATCGGAGCCTGGTGATACCCAATCCCGAACAGACCATAGAAGAGGGAGCCATCCGCTATCTCGGTGAACCGCGTGATATTTTTGCTTTTAAGCAGCTCAAAGCGGTGCTCGACTCGGTGGATCTCGATTTTGAAACGCCCATCAACGAGTTTACTGATGAGCAGTTGGATCTGCTGTTCGAAGGAGGCGGCGACAAGAAATATGATGTCAGTTATGATTTTCGTGACGATAACGTCACCTACAAGCACTCCTTCAAAGGGCTGCGCGAAATGATCCGCGAGAAGTACGAAGACAGCAGTTCCAAGAAACAGCGCGACAAAGCCAAATCTTATATGGCAAAAATTAACTGTCCCGAGTGCGGGGGCGGTAGGCTCAATAAAGAGGCGCTTTCGTACCGCATTGACGGGCATACCATCGATGAGCTGGTGAACCTCGATATCGCATCACTACGGGATACTATCAACAATCTTGACTTGAATGAGCGCCAGCAAAAGATTGGCAGCCAGGTGCTTAAGGAAGTACGCGACCGCGTGGACTTTCTGCTCAACGTAGGGCTTGATTACCTTACGCTTGATCGCGAAGCCCAGACACTTAGCGGTGGCGAAGCCCAGCGTATCCGGTTGGCAACACAAATTGGTACGCAACTGGTTGGGGTTCTTTATATCCTGGACGAACCCAGCATCGGCCTGCACCAGCGTGATAATATCAAGCTGATTGAGTCACTTGAGACCTTGCGTGATCTGGGTAACAGCGTCATTGTGGTCGAACACGATCGGGAGACCATTGAGTCAGCTGATTATGTGGTGGATATGGGACCGGGCGCCGGTGAATACGGGGGCGAAATAGTGACTGAAGGCCAACCTGATGAGCTCGATCCCGATTCAATGACGGCGAAGTTTTTGAAGGATGAAGAGACGGTTCCTTATCCGGATGAACGCCGGGAGGGCAATGGAAAGTCCGTAAAATTAAAAGGTGCGCGCGGTCATAATCTAAAAAAGGTTGATGCTGAAATTCCGCTTGGTAAGTTCATTTGTGTGACTGGCGTTAGTGGAAGCGGTAAGAGCTCACTGATTAATCAAACGCTCGAGCCGATTTTGTCTTCTGAGTTTTATAATTCCAAGTCAGTACCACTGCCGTATGACGAGGTAGAGGGTATTGACAATCTGGACAAAATTATCTCCGTGGATCAGAGTCCAATCGGACGCACGCCGCGATCTAACCCGGGCACTTATACCAAAGTGTTTGATCACATCCGTAAGTTGTTTGCGGAGTTGCCGGAGTCGAAGATTCGCGGTTATGATCAGGGGCGTTTCTCCTTTAACGTAAAAGGCGGTCGCTGCGAGGCATGTAATGGCGACGGCGTTCGCAAAATTGAGATGAACTTCCTGCCGGATGTGTACGTCGATTGCGAAACCTGCAATGGCAGGCGATACAATCGGGAAACGCTCGAGATCTATTACAAGGGCAAAAATATTTCTGATGTGTTGGATATGTCGATCGAGGAGGCGCACGAGTTTTTCGATTCCGTGCCAGCTATCAACCGCATCCTTGGTACGCTTGTGGATGTAGGACTTGGGTACCTCCGGCTTGGACAGCCCAGCACTACGTTATCTGGTGGAGAGGCGCAGCGTATTAAGCTGGCACGCGAGCTGGCCAAAGTGGGCACTGGCGACACGCTTTATATACTGGATGAGCCGACTACTGGTCTCCATTTTCAGGATGTGCGTATGCTGGTGGATGTGGTTCAGCAGCTCGTGGATAAGGGTAACACGGTTATTGTTATTGAGCATAATCTTGACCTTATTAAAGCGGCCGACTGGATTATGGATCTTGGTCCTGAGGGCGGTGATGCCGGTGGGCAGATTATTGCCGAAGGCACGCCGGAAGAAGTAGCCGAGATTGAGGATAGTTACACCGGTCAGTTTTTGAAAGAGGAGTTCAACCGTGAGCAAGATCAGAAAGTGACGGCTTAAAATTACTTACCCCAATGGCCGACTCATATTGTATTCTGGTAGTTACCTTTATTCCCGGTTTGGAAGGTGGGTAGATCTCTGTAATTACCTTTTTATTATTTATGTCGATATTTGTCATACTGATTGAGTTTCTGCATTTTCAGAATACTTCATCACTCAAATGAGGAGACTACCATGAAGTTCTTTTTTAAATGTCTTGCTGTATTTGTCATCCTGTGGGTCGTATTTCTTCTGCTGGATGTGTATTTATTGCAGTTTGATCTCGACTTTTCGGGCATTGTTCTGTTGAGCGGAGTGCTTAGTTTAGTGCTTACTATTTTTTACGGTTGGGTGGATGACTCATTTATTCAGCACCGTCAGCCGGGACTTGAAGAATAGGGTAGCAGTCTTTTATGAAAAAGAATTTTCTGATACCCTTAAAAGACGGCTTGTCTTTTGCTGCAATATATCTGCCGATCTTTGTTGGCGTTAGTTATTATCTGGGAAATTTTTCTTTTACCTATACTTACCTGTTAAGGGTAGCGCTCCAGGTTGGTATTACTGCTGCCGTGTTTGCCTTGGTAAAATATAAATTTGGCCCCGATTCATGTACTGTGGATCTTTCAAATGGTGAGTAGCAGATAACCGAGTGATGAGACCGCTCTTATTCCTGTAGAAACCATTTGTCCCGCTGTTACTTTCTCCCTATTTTCCGCTCCTAAATGAATCGACTCCGCACACACATAGCACGTATTGCAGTTACTGTTCTGGTACTAACCGGATTCAGCCTGTACTTGGCGCAGCCTGCTCAGGCAAACCAGTCGTCACTGGCGTTTGCCAACTGGCTCAGCACGATGGCCAAATCATCAGATGGCTTGGATTTGCAGCAGCTTAATGATTTGCGTCAGGCCGGTCATTTAGGGAATACTATTAAGGAAGCTTCACAAATTGTTAGTCGCAATAACGAAGATTTTGCCTTTTCCTTTACGGAGTCGACCGCATCACAGCATATCTATCAGCTGTTGCTTATCGAATGGAGCCAATTCCAGACTGAAAATGCAATGGCCAGTATACCCACTCAACATCTTGCCAAGTTGTTTGTGCCGGCAACTTTTGATAAAGCGGGTACAGGTAGCTTTTCATCAGTCGGGACACAGCCAGCAGCTTTGCCTTGTCTGATATCTGATATATTGCCGATCAACTGCATGACGGTTTCTAAAAATGTGGTTCCAATGGTAGGGGGCATTGCAATAGGTGCTCCATAGGCTTTTCTTCTTGCCGACTGTTTTAGGCTCTGCATATGGCTGGAGCCTGTTTTTCAATGAATTCAATTCTTAAATTTTCAAAATGATTTATTATGAAAGGTAATGGAACAAAAATAGGATTTATTGTCGCCTTTCTGGCAATCTCGATTTACTACTTGTGGCCGACGGCAGTTAACATGTTGGAGCAGAATTATATAGAGAATTTGCCTGAGGCAGAAAAAGTGGAGTACCGCCAAGAAAATGCGCAGCGCCTGCAAAATTTGCGGCAAAATTCACTGTCGCTGGGGCTCGATCTGCAGGGTGGTATGCACGTTACTCTTGAAGTGGGAACAGCAAAGTTCTTGAAAGAGTTAGCCGGTCAAAATGCCGACAGTACACTGATAAATGTTATCGATGTCGCCCAACGAAAGTCTCGTCAAAATGATACTGATTTCATTAACGAGATGGTCCAGGAATTTGAGCAACGCTATCCTGATGGTCGTCTGAGCCGCTACTATCGTTCAGATGCCGAAGACATTACACGTCGATCCTCGAACGAAGAGATTAAATCGTATCTTAAAAAGCAGCGCGATTCTGCCGTTGACCGGGCCAAGGAAATTATCCGAACCCGCGTTGACCGTTATGGCGTTACCGAGCCTGCTATTTTTACCCAGGGTGATAACCGAGTGGTTGTAGAGCTGCCCGGTGTGGCCAATAAACAACGTATTCGCGATCTGTTGAAAGGGACGGCTCGTCTCGAATTTCGCTTAGTGGGGCAACCTGATCAAATTAATAACGCCCAGGAGCGAATTGTCAACTACTACGATAAGGTAGCGTCTGATACCTCCGATACAGCACAACAGGCCTCCCAACAGAATCCATTGCTCGAGGTTCTTAATACGCGGGGACGTTCACCTTACGTGTTGGGATATGCCACCGGACGTGATACTGCCCGCGTTAATGAGTTACTGCAGCGTCCCGAAGTGCAAAAGCTGATTCCACGCAACATTGTGTTTATGTGGGGCGCAACGCCTTTCCAGGAGACCCAGCAGGGCGAACTGTTTGAGCTTATTGGGGTACGATCAGAAATTGAGTTAACTGGTGAAGTAATTTCAGAGGCCAGCGTTAATTTTGATCAGGCAACGAATCAGCCCCGCGTTTCGATGAACATGAATGCCGAAGGTGCACGCCGCTGGGCTCGTATTACCGGAGCCAACATCGGCAAGCCTATCGCTATTGTGCTGGATGGATATGTGTATTCATATCCTAATGTGGAGACCAAGATATCCAACGGGCGGTCATCTATTTCCGGCTTGGAAAGCGTCACTGAAGCCGAAGACTTGGTAAATATTCTGCTTTCCGGTGCATTGCCCGCGCCGCTCGAGATTATCGAAGAACGAACAGTAGGTGCTACGCTTGGTGAAGCATCGATCCAGGCTGGATTTTACTCCACGCTTATTGGGCTGGTAATTGTGGCTATCTTTATGATTGTTTACTACCAGACTGGCGGAGCGATTGCTGACCTGGCACTGTTGCTAAATATCATTTTTATACTCGGTATTTTGGCGGCCTTCAAGGCCACACTCACTTTACCTGGTATTGCAGGAATTGTGTTGACCATCGGTATGGCCGTCGATGCAAACGTCCTGATCTTTGACAGAATCAGGGAGGAGCAGCGAGCCGGCAAGACTCTCCGCGCCGCCATTGAGGGCGGATATTCCAATGCCATGAGTGCTATTATGGATGCCAACGTGACTACCTTCTTCGTGGGTATCATCCTTTATAGCTTTGGGGTAGGACCGATTAAAGGTTTTGCCGTTACGCTGATGGCCGGTATTGCGGCTTCACTGTTCAGCGCGATTGTGATTACCCGCGTGGTAGTCGATTACCTGACGCGCGACCGATCCGCAGAAATCAGCTTCGGTTAATTCAAGAAATTCAACTTTAGACTAAGGGACTTTAATTATGAGATGGTTCGAAACACCTGATTTTAACTTTCTGAAAGGCCACAAGATCGCCTACGTTGTTTCCGGCATTTTGCTTGTGGTTTCCATTATTGGAATTTTCACAAAAGGCTTACAATACGGTATCGACTTCAAGGGTGGTCAAGAGTTTGTCCTTGAATTTGAGCAGCCGGTAGATGTGCTGGATATCCGAAGTGAGCTTACGGAGCCACTTGGTGGCACACCGGTGGTCAAGCGTTTTGGTTCGCCGCGGGATATTCTTATCCGTACGGATAATTCGGAGGAGATATCAGTAGTTCAGTCTACTATCATGGAGACGGTCACTAAACTTTATCCCGATAATTCGGCGGAGGTCATAAAGACCAACATTGTAGGTGCCCGCTTTGCCGAAGATCTCAAACGGGGGGCCCTCAACGCCATTATATTTGCGTTGATTGTGGTCTTTATCTACATCCTGATTCGGTTTAAGAAATGGACCTATTCGGCCGGTGCGGTTGCCGCGCTATTCCATGATGTTCTTATTGTGGTCGGGGTCTTCACCTTCTTCTCGGATATTGCCCCCTTCAGTATGCAGATCGACCAGGCGATTATTGCCGCCTTCCTGACTATTGTAGGGTATTCGCTAAACGATACAGTAGTTGTTTTTGACCGTATCCGGGAAAATAAATTACTGTATAAAACCATGGACCACGACCAGATGGTTAACAAGAGCCTGAATGATACGCTCAGCCGTACCGTCATTACTTCGATTACTACCTTTTTTGTAGTAACCATTCTATTTATATTTGGCGGGGAGGTTTTGAAAGGCTTCTCGTTTGCCTTGATGCTCGGCGTTATTATTGGTACTTATAGCTCGTTGTTTGTTGCCAGTTCAATGGTCGTGGAGCTGAATCGCCGACTAGAAAGCACTTAATTTTAACTCCTAATTCTAATCAACAGGAGATTCAAGATGAATTTTAATGTATCCGAGCGATATAATTGTGTTGTAATTGAGTTTAAAGGCAATGTAATGGGTGGCCCCGATGCCGTGAAGTTGAATGAGAAACTACATGAGCTTATCGAGGAAGACAAGACCAATATCGTTGCCGATGTAGGCAAAGTTAAATTTATGAACTCCTCGGGTCTTGGAATGCTGATCGGTGGGCTGACAACTATGCGCAAAGCCGGGGGCGACCTGCGAATAGCCAATCCTACCGATAAGATAGAAAGCCTGTTGGTTGTGACGAAACTGATTACCGTCTTCAATCATTACAAGTCGCTTGAAGAAGCGGTAGAATCATATTCCGAGGACGAATAATTCAACTCAAATTTAAATCAGAAAAGAGGGGTGTTATTCACCCCTTTTTTTGTGTCTTATTATTACTATGTCAATTCGTGTTGTTGTAGGTGCCCAGTGGGGAGATGAAGGGAAAGGTAAAATTGTAGATCTGCTCAGCAGGGAGGCCGACTATGTTGTTCGGTATCAGGGCGGAGCCAACGCCGGGCATACCCTCAAGTTTGATGACAAAAAAATCGTTCTACACCTGATTCCCTCTGGTATCTTTAACGGGGATGCAACCTGTGTTATCGGTAATGGGGTGGTGGTTGATCCACATGCTTTACTCGAAGAAATTGAAGAAGTGGAAGCGCTTGGAGCGAACCTTCAGGATCGCTTGAAGATCAGTAATGCTGCTCACGTTATCTTGCCGTATCACCAGCTGCTCGATCAGGTAAAGGAAGAGGCTCGTGGCGATGATGCCATCGGTACTACAGGACGAGGTATTGGGCCGGCTTATGTTAGTAAGGTATCGCGCGTCGGTATCCGCATGTCTGATTTGTTCCATCCCAAACAGCTTCGCCAGAAGGTGGAAACCAATATTGCTGATATTAATGAAGCCTTGAAGCATATTTACAAGCATGATCCCATTGAGGCAGACCCTATTATTGATGACCTGCTGGAGGTGGCCGATAAACTCTGTCCTTATATTACCAACACCGCTGCGTTACTGCACAATGCCATCGAAGACGACAAAGACATTTTACTGGAGGGTGCACAGGGTAGCCTGCTGGATGTGGATCACGGGACCTATCCGTTTGTGACGTCCTCTTGTCCCACCGCTGGCGGTGCTTGTACCGGTTCTGCTATTCCGCCCACCGCTATCGACAAGGTAATGGGTATCTCAAAAGCCTATTGCACGCGGGTAGGCAATGGGCCTTTCCCCACAGAACTTACCAATGAGCAGGGCGAAGAACTGCGCGAAGCAGGACAGGAATTTGGTGCTACAACCGGACGTCCCCGGCGCTGTGGATGGATTGATCTTGTAGCTCTTAAATATGCCATGCGCGTGAATGGTATGAACGAGCTGACGCTTACCAAGCTGGATATCCTCAACGATTTCGACGAGATTAAGCTGTGTACTGAATATAAGATCGATGGGGAAACAACCAGCACCTTTCCGCTGGATTTGCCCGATATCGACTCAATAGAGCCCAAATACAAAACGATGCCGGGTTGGCAGCAATCACTGGAATCGTGCGAAAGTTTTGACGAATTACCCGCTGAGGCCAAAGACTATTTGGAGTTTGTGCAAGATTACTTGGGCGTTGAGCTTACACTCTTGTCAAAAGGACCCAAACGGACCGAGACGATAGAGGTATAAAACTAGAAACAATAAATCCACAGTGTTCTTATTTCTATGAGGTTGAATCCGTTAAAGCTGTTAATTTTTTAAGTAGGGAAACCCTACGGGATTTACAGCAGTATATTTTTGAGGTATAATTATGAACACCTTCGATATAACATACCGTGTTTCTGTTCAGGATGATGAGCAGATCGACGAGAAGATCGAAGGGATATGCATTGAGCAGACGGCTGAACTTCCCCGCGGCGTGCTAAGTTCAGAGGTGCAGGAGAAAGTTGTTGGCAAGCCGGTCAGCTCGGATCAGATTGGTGAACACTTATACGAAGTGGTCATAACTTGGCCGTTGGCCAATATCGGGAATGATATTTCGCAGTTCTTAAATATACTGTACGGCAACATCTCGTTACAACCAGGTATTAGAATAATATCTGCCGACTGGGAAGTATTGTGTCCAGATGTTTTTGAAGGTCCCGCCGCTGGTATTAAAAATATACGCCAACAGTACAACATACAGCAAAGACCTCTTTCGGCAACAGCCCTTAAACCACTGGGTAGTTCGTCTGATGAACTAGCTGAGTTAGCCTACTACTTTTCCAAGGGAGGCATTGATGTCATTAAAGATGATCACGGACTGGCCGATCAGGAGTTTGCTCCTTTCGAAGAACGCCTGGAAGCCTGCGTATCCGCTGTAGATCGTGCAGGCGACGATACGGGAAATCGTTCACATTACTATCCCAATATCACCGCTTTTGCCTCCGAAACGGTCGATCGCTATAAACGTGCGGCTGAACAAGGCGCCGATGGCGTGTTACTGTGTCCCCATATCGCTGGACTGGAAACCATGCATCGGCTGGCGCAGTTGGATATAGGGCTGCCCATTATTGCGCACCCGGCTTTTTCGGGGGGATTGACAACCAATGGGGATCGGGGGTTGAGTCCTGATTTCTTATATGGACAGTTGTGGCGGGCCCTTGGTGCCGACTTTGTGATTTATCCCAATAAGGGGGGACGTTTTTCTTTGAGTGCCGAAGATTGTCAGGGAATCAATAAGGCCGCTACCCAAAATCATTCTCCATTTAAAAAAGCATTTCCCATGCCTGCAGGCGGCATCAAACTGGATTCCGTCGAACAGTGGATGAATGATTACGGGAAGAATATTACGTTTCTTATTGGAGGTAGTTTATATGAGCATCCCGATGGAATTGAGGCTGCATCAAAAGAATTTCAGAATAAACTAAGGCAAGCAGGAGGGTAGCGAATGTCTGGAGAATCAAAAGTCATTAAGTGCTCGAACTACCAGTGGGATTCGGTTGCTCGTAAGGAGTATAAGGATGATACGAGTTGCTACAAAGGAGTCCACCGTTACTCGTTGCTGGGCGAACAACCTGATGAACAAGCATTAACATTCCAGACGCGCTATTTTGAAGTAGAAGCCGGCGGATATACTTCGTTTGAGTATCATCGTCATCCCCACTCCGTGATCATTATTCGTGGTTCTGGCACCGTTATTTTGGATGATTCTCTGCACGAGCTGTCGTTACACGATGTGGTTTATATTGCACCTGAGACGTTGCATCAGTTTCATGCCGACCGCGGCGAAAAGCTTGGCTTTTTGTGTGTCGTAAATCGCTATCGCGATCGTCCGACGCTTCCGGACCAAGATGCGATTGCTGATCAGATTGAATCAGCCGATGTGCTAGAGAAGATTCGGCAGTAGTTTTTGAATGTTTCCCGAGGGAAAGAAAAGTAGACAAAAATAGAAATTAGTGTTGAAATGTATAGGTAAATGACCTTATATTTGGGACTCTTTGAAAGGCACTAACAGTAAATGCCTTTCGGTTCTTTGATTTATTAGCGGGAGTAGCTCAGCGGTAGAGCATCTCGTTGCCAACGAGAAGGTCGCCGGTTCAATTCCGGTCTCCCGCTCAGTTTGAGCCCTTGCAAGTTTTTGCAAGGGCTTTTTTATTTTTTATATGTATCATACTTACATTTTATATAGCGAATCGAGCGATCAGTATTATACCGGGTATACATCGGTGGGAGTCAAGAAACGCTTACAGCGTCATAACAATGGAACTGTTCCCTCAACGAAGTCGGGTGAGCCTTGGGTTATAAAATATTGCAAAGGATTCGAGACGAAGACCGAAGCGATTAAATGGGAGAATTTTATTAAACAACAGAAGAGCCGGCAATTTATTGAAAAGTTAATTGCAGGTGATGGTAATGAATGGCAGTAGCCTGCTCGTTGGCAACGAGCAGGTCGTCCCGATGGTTCGGGATCTCCCGCTCAGTTTGAGCCCTTGCAAGTTTTTGCAAGGGCTTTTTTATTTTTGCTTCATTAACCCTGAAAGGGTTCCGAACCCTTTCAGGGTTGACACACACCTTTCTTAATATCTACCTCTCAAACCTCTATTTGGATTAGCTAAAAGTCCATTACCTGTTCATGTCATGCTGACTTGCCGTGTTCTGAGCATTCGGAGTTTCAGTATCTTTAGTTTCAGGAACAGATTTTAGCTACCTAAATAGCATAGGATTTTTATTGTTACGATTGGATTTATCCTCTAATGAATTTTTAATTAGCGTAGTGAATGCAAACAGTATAGATTTGTTTATTGTAACAGCAAGAAAGAGTTAACGAAAATAGACTAAAGGATTTATGAAATATAGAAAGCTGGGAAATAGTGGATTAATTGTCAGTGAAGTGGGCCTTGGCACCATGCAGTTCGGCGAAGACATGCAGATGGGCGGACTGGGACAAAAAGAGACCAACGAAATGGTCGATTTTGCCTTGGATCATGGCATTAATTATATCGACACTGCCGATGTGTACAGCCTGGGTGAAAGCGAGAAATTGTTGGGCAATGCACTTAAAGGTAAACGCGAAGATGTGGTTATATCTACCAAATGTCGCTTGCCGATGGATGATAATATCAACCACAGCGGTGCTACGCGCGTCAATATCATGCGGGAGGTTGAAGCCAGCTTAAAGCGCCTGCAAACAGATTATATCGATCTCTACCAGATGCACAGCTGGGATCCCTACACGCCGCTGGAAGAAACATTGCGGGCGCTCGACGATCTCGTCCGACAAGGTAAGGTCCGCTATATTGGACTTAGTAACTATATGGCGTGGCAGGCGGCCACTGCATTGGGACTCCAGGAGCGCCAGGGACTCGAAAAATATATCACCGCTCAGATGTACTACAGCCTTGTAGGACGTGACCTGGAAAATGAATTTATGTCATTTGCAGATTATCACGACTTGGGCATCATCGTCTGGAGTCCGCTGGCAGGAGGTTTCTTAGCTGGTAAGTACGATCGCGATAATCCGCCCGCCGAGGGAACCCGTTTTGCCGAAGCCGGTCAGTTTGTTCCTTTCGATGTTGACAAAGGATTTGAGATCGTAGATGCCCTTAAGAAGGTAGGTGACAAGCACGGCGTGAGCCCGGCGCGGACAGCACTGGCCTGGACGCTTTCCCGCGATAACATCAGCAGTGTGCTTATTGCTGCCCGAAAGCTGGAGCACCTAGAAGACAACATCAAAGCAGTTGACCTTGAGCTTGATGATGAAGATATCGACCTGCTTGACGAGGTATCCGATCCCGGTATTCCCTATCCGCGGTGGATGGTTAAGCAGCAGGCCCAAGCTGAGGATCCCCGGGCTCGCACGCTAGAGCCGCAAAAGTTTGAAGATGGCGGTCCCTGGGAAGACCTTCGATTTAAAAAATTGCCGATGGAAGAGTAAGTTGACTTATTGCTTTAGCTTAACTTGATATCCAAGATCCGATTATATTTCACCAAAGCCCTTGCACGACGCAAGGGCTTTTTCTCTTAGATATATTCTATACAAGGCTTTGCAATATTGGAGTTGATTATTGAGTGCAGGGATAAGATGTTAGGTGCAGTATTGGGGAAAGTCCCTTATTATTTAAAACAACGAGACATCCCATTTTTAAATCGCTTTATGCGTAAAACGATATCCATATTGCTGGCGCTAGTATTCTTTTTCCAGTCGCTGGGGTGCCTTGTGATTTTCAAACTTCAACAATTGCAGGTGCGATATCGAGTAAAGCACCACCTGATATCCGAATTGCCAGACAGCGAACTGACACTTATCAAATTATCGGATGAGGAGGCCAATCCGTCTTGGCAGTTTTTGGGGTCTGATGAGCTTCGCTACTCGGGCACGATGTATGATGTCGTTAGGAAAGAGTCCCACGGCGAGCAGACTTGGTGCTATTGCTACCGCGATACAGCCGAAACAAAGGTCGTTAACAAGCTGAACAACATCGTTGACGATCAGATGAACCATAATCCCAAAAGGAGAAAACAGCGGCAAGCATTTCATCGCCTGCTCAAATCCTTGTTTAGGGGGCATCATCAACATCCCAAGGTTGTTCATCCCTTTATTGCTTCGATACGCAGCCTGTATTCCTTCCAGGTAAAAACGTGGACTGCCCCACCGCTTACGCAACCTCCGCAAGTTACATAGCCCCTTACATTCCGATCCAGTTCTAATTTTCCACTGACTGTTTTCAGGATTGCTATATCCATCAGCAGCTGGGATAGCATGGCTGTGGCTCATCAATTTCTGGAAACGGCGTCAGAAAGGTTTATATGGATCGGAAGCCGCATCTCATATTCATTTTCCTTGAACATAAAGCACAACAAGATGAAGCAATTTTTATTAATATTTTGTTTAATATTTTCATGTCAGCCCGCTTTTGGTCAGCAGCTTACAGGACAGGTGCATGATGCACGCACTGATCAGCCCGTGGAAGGAGCCAATGTGACATACGGTCAAGGCAAGGGTACGACCACCGATGCCGAAGGGCATTTCCAGATTCCTTGTAGCGAATCCGTTAGCATCAGGATTTCGCATATTGGCTATCGAACCTATCAAAAAGTCATCGATAATTGCGATATGTCGCTCGATGTAGTCCTCGTGCCGCTGTCGTATTCCATGCAAAAGATCAGCGTGACCGAGCAGGCTGATATTCAGGAAGCGAGCTCTGTGGGCACCATTAGCAAAGCGGATCTCGACAAGCAGACGGGCCTTCGCCTGGAGTCGGCGCTTAATACACTGCCCGGTGTTGAAATGCAGTCACGTTCTCCGTGGGGTGGCCAGCGCATCACCATCCGCGGTTATTATCCCAATGCCGGCCTGAATACCAACTTTAACGGATTGGGCTATCAGCTTTTTCTGAATAACGTGCCGGTTACCGATGCCACAGGTACAACTATTATGGATGATATCGATTTTTCCACCCTGGGACGCGTCGAAGTCATCAAAGGCCCATCGCCGCTGTATGGCAACGAGATTGCCGGGACGGTCAATCTCTATTCGCAGCGTCCTGATGAGCGAGGAACCTCTATTTCTGAGCAGCTGGTTGGTGGCAGTCATGGGCTATTTCGGAATAATACCACCGTGATGACGAAAAGTGCAAAATCTGATTTGAGGATTAACTATGGGCGCCAGTCGTATGACAGTTTTCGCCCGCATGATTCCTCGGAGAAAGATTACGTGAGTGTTTCCGGGCATTTTCAGGTATCCGACAAACAGGTTATCAGCACATACTTTAGCTACAACAACTCGGATGAACAGCTGGCCGGTAATATTAGCAGGGAAGATTTTTATGCTGAGCGAGCCATTGCCGCTCCCAATTATGTCAACAACGACGGCGGGGTGGAGATTGAAAGCTACCGTGCGGGTATTACCTCCGTGCATAGTTTCAATCCTCACCTGAGCAATAAGACAACCGTTTTTGCAACGGGGCATACGCTGGATCAAAATTTTGCGCATGGTTTCAGCTATTACGAAAACCTGAACTACGGCGGACGCACGAATTTTATGTATCAGCAACAGTTCGAAAATGTGGGCGTCAACGGACAACTGGGCGCTTTTATCCAGAAGTCTAACGAGTCGGAAGATGGCGTCTTTATTCCTCCATTTATTTCACCGCCGTTTACTCCGTCGACGCAGCCGCAATTCCCGACGAATAATGAAAACAGGGCACTGAACTACAACCTGTTCACTAAGTGGGAGTTCAGCCTTCCCCATAACTTCAGGATTTCGGCGGGAGGTGTGCTGAACTTTAACAAGTTCGGCATCCGTAACATGCTCAATAATGGCAGCCTCTATAATGGCAGTTCGACCAAATACAAGCGCTTTGATCCCACCTTTAGCCCGAGTATTTCGGTGCTGAAATCCTTTAACGATCAGGCATCAGTGTATGCCAGTGTGAATGCGGGACAGACGCCGCCGCTGCTGGGAGATATTATCGCATCCGACGGATCGGTGAATGATCAGCTGAGTCCTGAGCAGGCGGTGCAGTACGAGATCGGGTCCAAAGGACATCTTATGGACGGCCGTTTCTCATACAAGCTGGCGCTATTTGATATTGAGATTTCTGATCGCCTCGTCACGCAATACGAAAATTCCATTGCGTACACCACCAATGCGGGCAAGCAGCAGAATAGAGGGTTAGAGGTTTCTGCAGGATACAATATCTTGCAAGATCAACAGGCCGCCATTTCACTGCTCAAAGTTTGGGGCAGTTATACCCACTCTGATTTTACCTATGATGAGTTCAAAGTGTATGCTCAAAACAGTGCAGGCAACGATTCGCTGGCCGCCGACTATTCAGCTAATTCCGTGGCTGGTGTGGCACCGAACATGGTGAATCTGGGCATTGATATGCAAACCAATCCGGGCTTTTACCTGCACCTGAAATATAAGTACATGGATAAGACGCCGGTTACGTTCGATAACCAGGAGTACGTAAAATCCTACAATCTGTTGAGCGGGCGCATCGGATATGAAAAAGAGTTCAATCATTTTGATCTGGATGCCTTTGTGGGGAGCAACAACCTGACCAGCAGTACCTACTATAACTTTTTGTTTGTGGGACAAAATATAGGCTCGCTGGGCGATAACTACATTTCGCCTGCTCCATACAAGGCCACCTTTTACGGCGGTGCAACATTAACTTATAATTTCTAATGCTTATTTGGCCATCCTGCCCCTAACGCAGGGTGGCTTTTAAATTTTTTAAGGATATGAAGAAACTAATTGTTCTATCGTGCCTGGTATTGTTTATGGCTTGTGGTCGCTATGACAAAGAAATGATCTTATGGTTAAAAGTCTTATCCAAAAAACAACTGGGGAAAATAATTCATTTATGTTACTAATTACTGTGCGATTTTATTAACTTTGCTGTCACTGGAATCCTCCTTCACTTTAAATATTCATGATCGACAAGCCACATGATTATTGCGGTATTTTTGGGATTCAAAACCATCCCGATGCCGCGCTTTTAACCTATTATGGATTGCACGCCCTTCAGCACCGAGGACAAGAGTCGGCAGGTATTGTAACCTCCTTTTATGACGATCAACTCAATAAATGGACTATGCCGGCGCACCGCGATTTTGGACTGGTGCTTAATGTTTTTGATGATCAGGAAATTTTCGAGGAAGAGCTCAAAGGCACGGCAGCTATTGGCCATAACCGCTATTCGACGACCGGTGCCTCCAGGAATCCCGCCAATATTCAGCCATTTCGCGTGCATTATCGCAAAGGCAACATCGCCATCGGCCATAACGGGAATCTGGCTAATGCCAAGCAGCTGCGTGATCGTTTTCGCGAGCAAGGCGTGCTGTTTCAAAGTACCTCCGACACCGAACTGATTCTACACCTGATATCGCATAGCCAGAAAGACACCCAGCTGGAACAGGTGCTCGAGGCGCTGAAGCAGGTCGAAGGAGCATATAGCTTGGTGATGCTCACTGATGACAAGCTGATTGCCGTGCGCGACCCCAACGGATTTCGTCCGCTGTGTCTCGGCAAGGTTGATGGCACGTATTGCGTGGCCAGCGAAACCTGTGCTTTTGATATCATCGACGCCGAATATATCCGCGATGTGGAGCCCGGTGAAGTGTTGGTTATCGAACAGGATGCGGATTCCGACTCAGAGCCCGAATCTTATCATTTGGATGCAGAGTACGGTACCGACACAAGTCAGTGTATCTTTGAGTATGTATACTTTTCGCGTCCCGACAGCAAGATTTTTGGCGAAAATGTGGATAAAGTTCGACGCAATTTAGGCAAGTATCTGGCCAAAGAGCATCCGATTAATGAGGTATTAACCAAGGAGACCAATCATAAACCCATCGTGATTTCGGTACCCGACTCCAGTAATACAGCGGCGTTGGGCTATGTGCACGAAAATCAGAAATTTGGCTACGAGTGCAAGTTCGAGATCGGGCTGATCCGTAATCACTATGTGGGTCGAACGTTTATTTCGCCCGGTCAGCAGCAGCGTGAGCAGAAAGTGCGCACCAAGTTTAATACCGTACAGGGTGTCATCGAAGGTCGATCGGTTATTATTGTGGATGATTCTATTGTGCGCGGTACTACCTCGCGCTATCTGGTGGATATGATTCGCAAAGCCAACCCGGCTGAGGTACACTTTTTGGTGAGCTCGCCCCCCATTATCAGTCCCTGCTACTACGGCATGGACTTTCCCGATCCCGATGAATTGATGGCCAATCGTTTTGATCGCGATATTGAGGCGATGGGCAAAGAGATTGGGGTGGACAGCCTGCGCTACTTGTCGCCGGATGGATTGGTCAATGCAGTGAAAGAAGCCAACGTATCCCCCAAAGGATACTGTACCGCCTGCTTTACAGAGAAATATCCGGTTCCCGTTAATTTTGGAATCGAAAAAGAAGACAACGAGATAGTTTAATGCAGTTCAAGAAGGCGAAATTTGTTACGAGCGCTCCCTCACTGGATGTATGTCCGGATCCGCATTTCCCGGAAATCTGCTTTGCTGGTCGATCGAATGTGGGCAAATCTACGCTGATAAATGCGTTGGTGGATCACCAAGGATTGGCGCGCACCAGTAACGTGCCGGGCAAGACGCGTGTGATGAATTATTACCTGGTGGATGATCGTACTTTTTTAGTGGACCTTCCGGGATTCGGTTACGCCCAGGTTTCGAAGGAAGAACGCGAGCGGTGGGGACGTGATATTCGCGACTATTTGTTGCAGCGCCCCACGTTGAAGCTTGTAATTCACTTGGTGGATATTCGGCACGAGCCCAGTGATCTGGATGAACAGTTTTTCTACTGGCTCGGCGCCAACCGGCTGCCGTTTATTGTCGTATTGACCAAAGGCGACAAAATTTCTTATAACAAGCGTCAGCAGTCGAAGGCGCGTCTGAAGCGTATCCTCGATGAAATGAATATTGAAGTACCCATTGTGATCAGCTCAGCCAAAGAGGGCACCGGAGTTGGCGAAGTGAAGAAACTGATTTCCGAATTTGCCCAGTTTGAATCTCAATAATTAACCAACAACATCCATGTCATTTAAAATTTTACTAGCAGATAATGTTGATCCCGTTTGTGAAGATGTTTTTGCCGAACGGGGAATCGAAGCGGTTCGAAAGAACAACTTAACAGAAGATGAACTGTTTGAGGAGATTCCCGAATATGACGGTATGGTCGTTCGTAGTTCTACGACCGTGAGCAAAAAACTGATCAAAGCAGCTAAAAATCTGAAAGTTATCGGCCGTGCCGGTGTAGGGGTTGATAATATTGATATTCCCGCAGCAACGGCAAGTGGCGTACTTGTGATGAATACGCCCGACGGCAATACCATTTCTACTGCCGAGCATACTTGTGGAATGATCCTGGCCGTGGCCCGCAACATTCCACAGTCGGTTGACAAAGTAAAAAATAACGGATGGGATCGGAAGAAGTACATGGGTACCGAGGTACACAATAAAACACTTGGTATTGTAGGACTAGGTAAAATCGGGTCCGAAGTAGCCAAGCGCATGCAGCAGTTTGGCATGACCGTGAAAGCCTACGATCCATTTGCTTCTCAGGAGAAAGCTGATCGCCTGGAAGTGGAGTTGCTGGAACTGGATGAGCTGCTTGGTGTTTCCGACTTTTTAACCGTGCATACTCCGCTCACTGAGAAGACCAAGGGCATGGTATCGATGGGAAATGCCGATAAACTCAAGAAGGGCATGTTTATGATCAACTGTGCCCGGGGTGGTATTTACAAAGAGGAAGATCTTCCCAAACTGATTGATGAAGGATACGTTGCCGGCGTTGCGCTGGACTCATACACCAACGAGCCGCCCAAAGATGACTTGTATGAGATCCTGAAGCATCCCAATATTATTTGTACGCCTCACCTTGGAGCTTCCACTGAAGAAGCCCAGGAAAAAGTAGCCGAGCAGATTGCCCATCAGATGGCGGATGCGCTTGAGCAGAAAAGTTTCAAAGGAAGCCTGAACGGCAAGTCGATTTCGCTGATTACCAATAAAGAAGTGCAGCCTTATCTGAAGCTGGCCGAAAAGCTGGGAAGCATGGCGATTCAGCTGGCTCCCGAGCATGCCAACGAGTTTTCGTTTGAGTACAGCGGCACCTGCGCAAAATTTGCCGATGTGCTTACAGATTCAATCCTCAAAGGCATTCTTTCGCAGCACGTCAGTGAGGCAGTAAACCTTATTAACGCACGTCATTATGCTAAGGAGCGGGGGCTCAACATCCGCGAAACCACAGCTACACAGACCAAGACCTTTAACGATCTGATTACTATTGAACTAGGCGGTGGAGCCGAGTATCAGAAGATTTCGGCGACGGTGTTTGGCGATGAGGATTATCGCATTGTCGAAATTGACGGTTATGGTATTGAGCTGCGCCTCGAAGGTGATATCATTATGTACCAAAATGTGGATAAGCCCGGTATGCTTGCTGGTGTGAGTGGCGCGCTCGCGCAACAGGATATCAATATTGCATCACTGAGCCTGGGTCGTACTAAAAAAGGCAAAAATGCTATCACGGCTGTCTCGGTCGACAAGAAGATGACAGACAACGAGCTAAAGCCAATTCTTGAGCTTGATGGTGTTAAAGCGCTCCAGTATGTGAGTTTACCAATGAACGGATGATGGCCAACTAAAAACCAATAACGGACAATGCATATAGATCATATTGGCATAGCGGTAGAGGACCTTGAAGAAGCCATCGCAACTTATGAAAAGCTGCTTGATGGCAAATGCTACAAGCGTGAAACTGTAGAGAGTCAACAAGTGGAAACGGCCTTTTTCCAGACCGGTCAGTCAAAGGTGGAGCTTTTAGGTGCTACGGATCCGGATTCGGTGATTGCCAAGTATGTAGCAAAGAAGGGCGAAGGCATGCACCATGTGGCTTTTGAGGTGGATGATATCCATGCCGAGCTGGAACGGCTGCGCAGCGAAGGATTTACGGTACTGACCGACGAGCCCAGGCGCGGAGCCGACAACAAGTTGGTGGCGTTTGTGCATCCCAAAGATAACCATGGCGTGCTGGTAGAATTGTGTCAATCCATTTCTTGAGTTAACTTTTAGCCTTCTTTTTGAAGATTTATTATTACACCTGTAGCATTTTGAAAGTTATTTAGCAGATATAAGGTATATGGATCAATACATTTCCAAACTGGCCCAAACGATGAATGCGAGTCTGGAGGGGGTGGTTATTTCGGATATGCGCCGCCCTGATGAGCCTATCATTTACTGCAACGATACGTTTTTGCGAATGAGCGGCTACGAAGAGGAGGAAGTAGTTGGCCGAAATTGTCGTTTTTTACAGAAAGGTGATCGCGATCAGCCGGCATTACATGTGTTGCGATCAGCCATTAAGGCGGCCAATCCCTGCAAGGTCGTGATCAGGAATTATCGTAAAAATGGCGAACTTTTTTTGAATCGCCTAAGTTTGACACCCGTTTTTGATGATGAGGGCACATTGACCCATTATATAGGTATCCAAGATGATATTACCAATATAATTTCCACACGCAAAAAACTGGCCCGAAAAGAAAAAGAGAATGAAGCGCTGCTGACGGAAGTACATCATCGGGTAAAAAATAACCTTGCTGTTATGTCGAGCATGCTGGAATTAGAGCAGAATGAAAGGAGTGAGGCCGATGCACTGGAAAAAAGTCGTCTGCGTGTGCATTCTATGAGCCTTATTCATGAACTGCTGTACCAGAAGGAAGGATTGGCTCTTATCGATTTTTCCAACTTTATTAAAGAGCTGACAAACCGTCGGCATATTACTGATGTGGAAACCGAAATAAATTACAATTTTGATCTTCACCCGGTTGAAGTAAATATCAACCAAGCAATTCCGCTTTCCATTATTATTAGCGAACTTCTACATAATATTTCTTTGCATGCTTACCCCGAGAGCCCTAAAGGCCGGGCAGATATTTCTTTGAATGTATACGATGAGAAGGTGGAGCTTACCATTCGGGATTACGGGACCGGGCTGCCCGAAACGGTAAATTTTGATGAGCCTGATACTCTCGGCTTTAGTCTGATAAAAACGCTGCTGGCACAAGTGGATGCCAGCACCAATGTAGTTGAAGAGAAGGAAGGCTTTGGTGTTACCCTTTCATTTATTAGGTCGAACAAAAAAGGACCCTCGCAAAACCTAAGAATTGAGGAGCTTTCCTAAGTAGCAGACGAATTTATATGTATATAAAAGGTTGGGTTTCACCCAAAGCAGTTTTAAATCCTTATTCTGTTTTAGGCAATGCCTTCCGAACTTTTTTTGATGACACTTTTTTAGCACTAGCTCTTGGATATCTTTTGGTTGTTAGCCTTACATCTTTATCTGGGTGCCTACCTCTATCACCCGATCCGGAGGAAGCGCGAAAAAGGCAGTAGCGCGCTGTTCATTTCTAACTAGCACGGAAAATAGTTTGTCTCTCCACTTGGCCATGGCCGATTCATCCTTATCGGTAGGTAGAATCTGTTCCTTCCCAAGGAAGTATGTGAGTTCGGAAATATCAAAAGATAGATCATCCTGTTGCTGGTCTATGCTTTTTAATACATCTGGGACATTAACATTTTCCGCAAATCCATTCTTGATAATAATTTGATGAAACCTATCGGAGTGTCGTTTAACTTCAAAGCGTTCATCTTGGGCAACATAGGGTTGATCTTCATCCAGTTTAACGCTCAATATGATAATAGTTTCATGCAGCACTTTATTGAATTTGATATTATTTAGAAGTGCCGGTGGCGTACCATCAGGATTGGAATACATATAGATTGCAGTACCCTTAACTTCTTTGATATTATCTTCTTTGGTTTCTGCATAATCTCCCAGGTTATTTAAGAATTTCTCGAGCGATATTTGGCTGTTTTCTAAATGATCTGTCAATATCTCACGACCTCTCTTCCAGGTGGTCATTACGATAATTATGATACCCGCGATGAAAAGAGGGAACCATCCGCCGTCAGGTACCTTCACCATATTAGCGCCCCAAAACGAAAGATCAATGAGAAGGAATACTGTAGATAAAAGGATGGTAGAAAAGAGGCTCCATTTCCATTTGGTATAGGTAACCACAGCAAAAAGAAGAGTGGTTATGACCATCGTTGTTGTTACTCCAACTCCGTAGGCGGCAGCAAGATTACTGGACGAACCGAAGCCGAGAACAAGGCCTATACAGGCAAGCATCATAACCCAGTTAGCACCGGGCATATATATTTGACCGTATTCTTTATCGGAGGTCTGTTCAACTTTCATGCGCGGTAAATATCCGAATTGAATTGCTTGTCGCGTCAAGGAGAAAACACCCGAAATAACGGCTTGAGAAGCGATGATCGTTGCCATAGCGGCTATAACTACAAGCGGATAAAGTGCCCATTTTGGCCCCATTAAGAAAAATGGATTATGAACGGCTTCAGGATTCTGTAACAGCAAGGCTCCTTGCCCAAAATAGTTGATAAGCAGCGCTGGAAGCACCAGCCCGAACCATGTCATGCGTATGGGCAACACCCCAAAATGTCCGACATCAGCATAAAGGGCCTCTCCGCCGGTTACAACGAGAAATACAGAGCCGAGCACCAGAAATCCCGCAATGCCGTTACGAACAAAAAAATCTATTGCATAGGCTGGATTGAGAGCATGAAAAACCTCGGGCGATCCGAGAATTTGGCTTATACCGAGAATAGCAAGGGCTGTGAACCATATCGTGGTAATGGGACCGAAAACTTTCCCGAGTCCGCCGGTACCGTATTTTTGGAAAAAGAAAAGTCCAAAAATGATACCAATAGTGATAGGAATAATATAGGGTTCAAAAATGGGGGTGGCCACTTTGAGGCCCTCGATTGCACTCAATACCGAAATGGCGGGAGTAATCATGCCGTCTCCATAGAGAAGGGCTGCTCCAAAAAGACCCGCAATAATCATCCAATTTCGGTATTTACTGGCCTTGCCTTTCGGAGTTATCAGGGAGGTGAGAACGAGTACTCCCCCTTCGCCCTTAATATCGGCACGAAGGACAAAAACAAGGTATTTAAGAGAAATAACGAGGATAAGTGCCCAGAAAATGAGCGATAAAACCCCCAGAATATTATCGGGCGTGGTTGCCAGACCATACTCTTCATGAAAACTTTCCCGGAATGCGTATATAGGGCTTGTACCGATATCGCCGTACACAATGCCAACGGCAGCAAGCGATAGCGCTGCCATATGTTTTAATCCCTTGCTATTGCTGTCTTGTTCGCTATCGGTATGTGCCATTATCCTCTTGTGATGTTAAATTGCAAAAGTCTAAGGTATATTTATTACTGTGATAAGTAAAAAATTTGTTGTGATTAAAGAGTTACTGATTTTATCTCTTTTATATAAATTATTCAATCATTTTTAATACGCATTTACACCAAGTCTTTATTCATGAATGACGTGATTACTGCGGCATTTGTATTTGTTGTGCAGCTTGTGATATTGATTTAAATAATTATTTGGAAACCTGTTATAGCGGTTGAGTTTTGCTACTTACAGCCCTATATTTATGAGTCTTATTTCAGGACGTTCTCCTACGCTATAGTTACGGAGAACCAGGTTCTTTTTTTACTGATGATTTTTAATCGGGACGTGGCTCAGCCAGGTAGAGCACTCGACTGGGGGTCGAGGGGTCGCTGGTTCAAATCCAGTCGTCCCGACAACGAATGGAACCCTATGGCGGTTTAGATGCTGCTATAGGTTTTTTTTGAGCCTTTCTTAATTCAAGCAATAAAATAGACAATTGTTACGCCATTGTTACGGAGATGCTCTCAACCAAACGGAAGAAAACCGATATCCATTAGAAATAGCTATTTGAAATTGGGATATTACGGCTTGTTGATTCTTATCGATTTAAATAAGAGCATATGGCAGTTACCGAAGAAGATCTGAAAGAGTTATTTGGGGCGGAAAAAGCAGACACCGATCCCTCTGAGGAGGAATTGGAATTCTTGGAAAAACGGTCTCAAATAGAGACTGATAGTTTTCCCCTGCTTAGTATTGATCAATATGAGCGCAATTACGAGCAGTTCTGTAAGTATGGGCTGGAAGAGAAAATGCTGAAAAGGGTGGAGCCTCATATTCGATACCTGAGTCGCTTTGAGCCTAAAGAACTGCTGGGAAGTACGTTCTATCAACAGTTTAAAGATGAGAAAATCGTTCGACAGTATGTTGAGGAAAATATAACCCTCAAACAACAGACGTCAGATGAATGACGATGGGGGATTTGTTGGTTTCCTGCGATTTTTGCCCGTATATCTTGTTGCAAGAATACCAAGGTACTTAATTACGACGCAGAGCATCAGCGTGAAATGAAACAATGAATGGCGGTGGGAGGAACCCTAGTCTTTCTACTATTTTTCCTCTGAATTCCATCGTGCAAAAGCATGCTAAATTAATCTTCAGCTTTGATAGCTTCTCATGAAAATTCAGACCACAGCACAGGTTACTAATCTTATTATTGATGGTGAGCAGGTGAAATTGGACTCGGCCCATGATATCGAGCTCGAATTCTCGGCCATCGACACCGGTGGGGCATTTCGGGATCCCATTCTTGATTTCAGCTTCCGTATCCCCCAACAAAAGTGGGAAGCAGTTAGCCGGGAAGATAGGCACGAGTTGGAGCTCAGGCTGTCTGACCCTGACGATGAGAGTCGGACAACGAATTTTTCGTATGAAGGGGCGTTGGCTGCCACTGAGGATCACGATATAGAGGCCAACGGCCGGTTGAAGGAGGAGCAGCTCAGCCGAGAGGTTATTGGCTTTGTTCTGCAGCTGCTACGATAGCTAGAACTCTTCGCGCAAGATCTTGCGGCTGCGGTATTTGAGGTAGCGGTCTTCTACGAGATGGGTTGAACGCGGTTCGGCATCCAGAATGTATTCGAGTTGTTTTCGGGCTTCTTCATCGCGGTTAAACTCCAGCAAAATCTGTGCATAGAGCATTCGGTTCGTGGGATGATCAGGGGCTACCTCCATGGCTTTTTCGACGAGCTCGAGGGCGCGGTCGTCGGAGGGCCATCCCATAATGAGGGGGATGTGCGGGGAATGAAAATGTACTTGTGCAAGGATACGATATCCGCCACCGCCCTGGTAGGTTGGATCCAGTTTGATGATCTCTTTGCAAATCTTCCTGAGTTTTTTGGCGATGCCATTGGTTGCTGCCTGTACAAATCCGTGGACATCGGCCCATCGCCCAACATTAGCACCATACCAAAATTTGATGGGCACTGATTTTGGGAACCGTTCCATCATCCGTTCTCCCAGGGAGAAGCCTTTGTCATAAATGGCCTTTTGCTGCTCTTTGCTCATCCCGGTGTACATGGCTTTGAAATAGTAGGATTGCAGCAGGTAGGCGACGGATTGCTCGGGCTGAATGTTTTGGTCAAGGGCCGTCTGAAAGGCCTCGATAGCTTTGTTGATGTTTCCGGAATCAGCACGGAAGGAATCGGCATGAGCGCTGCGCAGCTTGTAATATTTGAGTCCCTGCTCATAAGGGTTCTGGCCTACGGCATGTCCGTGCAGCATAGCCAGGATAAATCCACAGAGAGTGTATCGTATCATGGATTTGGCAGTGGGATAAGGGACAGTGAAGGGTTTAGCACTCATTAATTTATGTCAAGGTTTTAATCACCGTTAGCGGTTTGCGTCTCTTTGTGAGTAAAAGTATGGCATATTCTGTCCCCGATCGCAAAAAAGATGTCAATGGTTATGTTGCCCGGAACATTTAGATGCATTTCAGCTTTAACTAGTTGTGAGAAATTTATTTTTACATGGAGGTAGATATGAAAATAGCAGGCTATGTGTTATCAATCGGTGGGGTTATTGCCCTTATTTATTCGGGTATTAACTATCTCAATGAATCGGAGAGTTTTAGCATGATGGGCGTTGATTTTGCTGTCAGCAAAGGCGATCCGATGCCGATTGTGATATCAGTAATTGTGTTAGTTGCTGGAATAATGATTGTGAAGGCTTCAAATAAGAACTAATTCGAGGAGGTTGCCATGTTACGGTGGAGTATTACTTTTTTGGTGATCGCGATAATCGCAGCGGTGCTGGGATTTGGCGGAATTGCCGGAACGGCCGCCGATATTGCAGAGATCCTGTTCTATGTCTTTATTGTGTTATTTGTACTGTCGCTTATTTTTGGCAGACGATCGGCTGTTTAGCAGCTATTTGCGGAACAATATCAGTCGGGTTCGGTTAGAACAGTAAGTAAAATGTTGTCAATACAGAAAGTGGCGCTACAGTTGGTTATTGGGGATAATCCCTAATAAAATGTTGAAAATGTTATGTATATCATCGATCACGACAAGCAGATTGCCCTCATCCGCGAGATGAAGCAGCTTCGTCAGGATAATAAGAATTACGAAGTGTATTACCATCATCCCTTCACGAATCAGATGTGGAAAAGTTTTTTTCCACAAGCTGATGGCGAAGAGTTGGGACCCAAGGTGCTCCGTCACGAGCCGGTGACCTCGGATATTGATGAGCGTTTGAATATTTGCTTACGTTCAGGGGCTCCCGAAAATGCTATCGGTTTGGGGATTGAGTGGTCGGCCAAACCTGAGTTGTGGACGTCGATCATTCGGTCAATGGAAAAAAACTATTCGCATTACGATCGTACGCAGCTTAAACTCCTTTTGGATAACCTGCAGCTTGATGAAGAAAAAGTGGGTCTGCCGGTTGACCAACCGCAACAAGAAACGAAACCGGAAGTGTCTGCCGATTTAGTGGACGACTTGATCTGGCGGAGCCGTAAGATCCGCATGAAGCGCTTTTTTGTTTTTGGCTGATGTGTGGCCAGCCATGGTTTGTGGCTGGCTCTAGGTAAAATGCTATTTATGAATCCATTCCATCAAATTCCTATCTCACAGATTCGATAACCGTTTCCCTTCGATGAAAGAGACTTTATATGGTGTCAGGGCTAGATTGAGACCTGAGAAAGGACCAACTCCCCTTTAAAAGAGGGTTGGTCCAGCTTAGGTTTTGCTGGAGTGTTAATCATAAGAATTAACCTAAGATAACCCAGTGAGTGCTGCGCTTTTCTCCCAGAGCTGGGTTGTAAGCTCATCATCATAGGCAATCGCAGCCGGATTGCTCTCCTTCTTGTTGCGGAAATACTTCCCGTTTTGGGATATTACGTTATCGGCCGTAGCTAGGTAAACACTTGTTGCAGCACCTGATTTCGGCGATCGCATAAACGGACTGCCAATCCAGTAGAAGAACTTCATCATCCAGCTGGCGTCCTCGGCCAGTTGCGTGCGAACCACCCCAGGATGCAGGCTGAAGGTGGTGATGGAGGTGTCCTTTGTTCGCTTGGCCAGCTCGTGGGTAAACATGATGTTGCACAGCTTTGACACCCCATAGGCACGGGTGGGCGAATAATTTTCTTTGAGCTGTAGGTTGTCGATGTCGAAATTCCGAGCCCCCATCCGGTGCACTTCTGATGAGACATTGACAACACGTGCATCCGGGGCTTTTTCCAGGTGATCGAGCAGGAGATTGGTAAGCAGAAATGGCGCCAGGTGATTGATGGCCAGCGTCTTTTCGATGCCTTCGATCGTTTCTTCTCGCTCATCGGCCATGATACCGGCATTGTTCACCAGAATGTCAATGTGATCAAACTTTTCTGTGATGTTTTGTGCTAGTTCCCGAATGTCGTGTTGCAGGGCCAGGTCTGCCAGCATAATCTCCAATCCGGAGTGGCCGGTATCGGCAACAAGTTCCTCTTTGGCTTTTCGGGCGCGTTCTTCGTTGCGGCAGACCATCACCACGTAGGCGCCTTGGCGGGCAAATTCGCGAACAGTTTCTTTGCCGATGCCTGAATTGGCGCCCGTCACAATACACAATTTGTTGGCTAGATTCATATTATGGAGAGGGCTTGGGAGAAAATCTTTAATTCAGATTGTTATACAAAGAAGTTAACTTTAGGCGTTTATACAATTAGTTTCACGAAACGAAAACGATTCATGATTCAAGAATATTTAAATTCTGTTGAGAATTTCATTGTAGTTGGTGATCGCGTGTTGATTAAACCGCGTGATATGGAAACCCGTACCCAAAGTGGGCTTGTGTTGCCAGCTACGGTTAAAGAAAAAGAAGACATTCATAGTGGATATGTGGTTAAGACTGGGCCGGGGTATCCGATTCCCAGTAATGAAGTTGACGAAGCGTGGAAAGATACCAGCCAGACGAAATATATTGGCATGCAGGCCGAAGAAGGCGACCTGGCGATTTTTATCAAGGATAAAACCCACGAGATCGAGTTCGAAAACGAGAAGTATTTAATCTGTCCCCATGCAGCTATTCTACTGTTGATACGCGAGGACATGACGTTGTAGTAATTAGCTTTTCGCTACTGGTGCAAGTTGAAAACGTTTGGCAGATTATTTATCTGCTTTTGGTGTTGAAAATTGATTCATTGTATTGCAGTCACGGAATTATTTTGGTGCGATTGGTTTTTTTGGTCAGTGATATTCAATTAACTGTTAACTAAATTTCGAGATCATGGATCGTCGCCAATTTTTACGCCGTTCATCACTACTTGCAGCTGGAGCTGCTCTTCCGTTTACTAATCTTTTGGGGCGTGCATCCGGCAATTTTACGGAGCTTCGTCGCAATGTCGGCTATTTTACCGAACGGGGAGGCACCATTGGTTGGCTGGCATCCGAAAACGCTATGGCGGTGATTGATTCACAGTTTCCGGAGACCGCTAGGAATTGTCTTAACGGGCTGCGAGATAAAAGCGACCATCCGCTGGATCTGTTGATCAATACGCATCACCATGGCGATCACACGTCGGGAAATCCCATATTTAAGGGGATGGCTGAAACGATGGCAGGTCACGAGAACGTGCCTAAACTGATGAAAAAGGCGAACAAAGAAAGCGATGAGGGCGAACCCAATACGGCTTATCCAACGACCACTTACGCTGATAGCTGGCAGATGGATCTCGGTGATGAAAAACTCCATGCCAAATATTACGGTCGAGGTCACACCAGCGGCGATTCGGTAATCTACTTCGAGAAAGCCAATGTCGTCCATATGGGCGATCTGGTATTCAACCGGATGAATCCCTATACCGATCGGCCGGCAGGCGCGTCCATCATGAACTGGATTAAGATCCTGGAGACGGTAGCCAGTGAGTATCCGGCTGATGCGATGTATATTTTTGGTCACGGCAAACCCGAGTATGGCGTGACAGGCAGCAAGAAAGATCTGGGGGTAATGCGTGATTATCTATCCGCCATTATTGAGTATGTAAAGCAAGGCGTTGACAAAGGACTCTCTAAAAAAGAGATTACCGACAAGAAAGTGCTCGATGGATTTGATAACTTTCTGTACGCTGATTTCTGGACGTTACCCGACAACCTTGGCGTTGCCTATGAAGAAGTAACCCAATCCTGATATGGCTAACCAACAAGCTTCTGCAACTGTAAATACCACAGACGACGAACCGCGACGATGTGCCTACTGCGGGGCTGAGGCACCATTGGTATGGGTGCATGGACACGGTCAGTGCTCGAATTGCGGTATTAACGTACAGGAGTGCTGCCAGGGCGAAACCTGCCGGACGGAATAATTGCCATTTTCATTCATCAGATGAAGGCTAACTCCTCATCTTGATTCTGGATCTGAAGCCTGATGAGTGCACCATCAATGGGTGTTTGTGCTCCGTTTCTAAATCTAGTCACAATGTTCTACGTTGCGACCATGTCCTCATTTCGAACAGTTACCAGTAAACTCATCCGACTGGACGAGTTTTCAATCCGTCCTATAAAGACCGCTTTTTAATTTTATGTCATCCTGAATTTATTTCAGGATCTTTTATCATTTGCGCAAAAACGAAGATTCTGAAACTCCGAATGCTCGGAACACGGCAAATTCAGAATGACACGGGTGCTTTGGTCGAGTTTGATTCTTTTCTCATTACTATACGCTGCGTAGTAAGGCTCACACTCCTCTAAATCTGGTCATAATGGTCTGTGTTGTGACTGATATACCGTATCATCATTGCTACGGAGCATCGGAACGAGATAAGGATAGTTATTAGCCTTGATGTATAGTATGAAACGCTAGTATTTAATAGACCGTGTCATTTCGGGCGTAAGCGAGAAATCTTTGTTTATCTATGTTCCCAACGTCTTCCTCCGATCGAGATGATTAATTATGGATGGCGCGAGCTTCGACTCATCAGATCACAACCCCTAGTGATCAGATGAGGTTATTTCCCAAGCTCGCTGCTCGAAGTATCAACACTTTAACAAGATTCTAATAGTGTATCAGGCAAAAGCTTCTTGCTCAATAGAAAATACGCGCTCACAGAGTGCTAGCTCATCAGGATTGTTAGAGGCAATAATCAGAAGCTTGTCGGATGACTGAAACGAGCGGGCTATTTCAGCAATGAGTGAGCGTCCCGCTTCATCAAGATTCGAGCCCGGCTCGTCCAGTAGCAGAATATCCGGCTGATGAAACAGGGCAGAAGCCAACCGGAGCCGCTGCTGCTGTCCCGTTGAAAGTTTTCCAAAGGGATGGTCGGCTACATGCTCCAGTCCCACCTTGGCAATCCATTTAGCAATTGTCACTTCAGCACTATTTTGATGTCGAATTTCAGCCAGAAATTGCAGGTTCTCGCGGCAGGTCAGCTCATTGTATAAGTTGATGTAAGGGGCGGAGTATCCCAGCTTTTGTTGGAAAGCATCGCGATCGAGCAGTTTTTCATTTTGCTGCCATTCCACTTTTCCACTGGTGGGACGCAGTAAATTACCCAGGCATTTCAGGAAGGTAGATTTTCCAGAGCCATTGGAGCCAGCAATGCCCAGCGACGATCCCTGGTGCTCAAAAGAGACATCCGAGAAAACCGCATTCGGACCAAATGATTTTGAAAGCTGTATGATATTAAGTGAAATCATAGCCAAAGGTAAAAAGCCGAGGATTAATCCCAAATCATAAATGATAGCCTAATGACAACCAAAATTTCAAAAGATTCAAAGATTTAACATATTCATCTGTTCTTAGGTTGTATTGCCTGTCGTTACACAATATATTGCTCAACAATTTATGCAACGAACTATTCAGCAAATAACGCAACAACTAATCGATAAGCTGCCGGATAATAACCAATATTACCGGCTGGATGAGCTCCGTTCGTGGGGGTTCCCCTCGTTTATCGTTCAGCGAATACAAATTGAGCTCGAGCGCAACCTGGCCGAGTCGATGATTATCCCAAAAACTGATTGGGCCAACACCCAATCCGAAGCGGTGCAAACCGCGTGGCAGCAGTTTGTGGATGCTATTCGGGCCGAAGCACGCCTGCCGGCTAGCTATGCCAAAACGGTGATTGAAACAGCTGTGGCGGATGTGATTGAGATGCTGGTGCAGCCCCGCAGGAATATCCCGAAAATTGTTTTTAGCGGTGATGATGAGCTCAGCTACGAAGAGGTATCCCAGCGGATGAAGCTCGTTGTGGTTTATAAGCACTTTGCGCAGCTTATTCCCCGTTACATGGAAAAGAAGGAGCTTGAGAAACTCTCCAAAGAACGCTGTGCCAAAGTAATTGCCAGCGCAGATGAAAAGTTGACCGAGCGATACTCTCCGCTGAACTGGGCACAGATGCTTGAGCCTATTTTCAAGCTGGTGGATGGAACTATCGACACCAATCTGCTGCGCTTGTTTTTTGAGGATAAGAAGAAGCCGCGTGTAGCACGAAAGTTTGATTTGATGAACGAAAGCCTAACACGGGCCGAGCTGATTGAGGTGCTGTCATCGCCCGATCTGCTTGATTTCGAAGGTTATGAGGATGAACAGTCTACCCTGTTTGAAGATCAGCCTGAGGCTGATAAAGATACGGTTGATTTTAAAAATCCTGTTGAGGAAACCCAGAGTATCAATGACCAGGAAGAAGACGAAAAGCCAGCAACAGCACCCGAAGACCAACAACAGGAGTCGGCCAAGGGCGAAGAGGATTCAGAAAATGAAGCTGAAGAAGAAACAGAACCGACACTCAATAGCGGATTTACACAGGAAGAAGAAAAGCAGCAAACCGATAGTACAGAGGACGAGGATGATACCAGTGGTTCGTTAAACGATGTGTTCAGCGATTTTGATGAGCAGGATCACGGGGATGAAGCTGAAGTAGTGGAGCGTACGGAATTGTCACAACCGGAGGAAGAGGGCGCCCAGCCCGCACCGGATGAAAAAGAGGGATTTGAGCAAGCAGAAGAGCAGGTGACTGAATCAACGGAGGAGGAAGACGAGCCTGCCAATCAGCAGGAAGAACCTGAATCGCAGGATTTTGATATGCCGCCCTCGGATAACGGGCAGGAAGTTTCTGACGAGGATAGCGATGAGGAAGAAACGCCCATTTGGATGCGTTATATGAGCGATGAAGAAATTGAGGAATACCAAAAGGAGCAGCAGGAACAAGCCGAGAACGAAGAGCAGCACGAACAGGTTGAGGATGAAGTGGAAGAGGGATTTATTGATGATCCGGTAATTGATCTGACTAACGAGGATGCCTCGGATCAGGAGATAGAAAATCTGCGGAATATACTGAATAGCGATCGCGACCTTTTCGTGGAAGAAATTTTTCGCGGATCAGATCGCGCGTATGATGAGGCTGTAGAAGATATTGCAGCTTATAACAGCTGGCGTGATGTCAGTAAGTATATCGAGAAAGAAGTTTTTAAACGTAATTTAGTAGATATGTATTCGGAGGCGGCCGTTGATTTTACCGACCGGCTTCAGACGTACTTCTTAGAAAAGGAAAATCAAAGTAAATAAATTAGATGGCTTCGGATAAAAAAGTAGAACGGCTCAAGCAGAAACGTAAAGATGCTAAAAAAGGCGGCGGAGAAAAACGTATTAAAAAGCAGCACGACAAGGGTAAACTCACGGCACGTGAGCGCCTGGATTTACTGTTGGATAAAAACTCATTCGAAGAGATCGATCCCTTCGTAACTCACCGCAGCAAAAAGTTCGGTTTGGAGGATAAAAAGATCGCCGGTGATGGGGTCGTAACAGGACACGGCAAAATTCACGGCCGGCCGGTCTATGTTTTCAGCCAGGATTTTACGGTCTTCGGTGGATCTCTTTCTGAGACCCATGCCGAGAAGATTTGTAAGGTGATGGATATGGCCATGAAAAACGGCATACCCATCATCGGGCTTAATGACTCGGGCGGCGCGCGTATTCAGGAAGGTGTCTCTTCACTGGGTGGTTATGCTGAAGTGTTTTATCGTAACAGCATGGCTTCGGGAGTAGTGCCGCAGCTTTCTGCTGTGATGGGACCTTGTGCCGGTGGAGCTGTTTACAGCCCCGCGTTGACCGACTTTGTATTCATGGTCAAAAATACCAGTTACATGTTTGTGACGGGACCCAACGTGGTCAAGACGGTAACGCACGAAGAAGTTACCTCCGAAGAACTTGGGGGCGCCAGCGCACACAGTACCAAATCAGGTGTTGCGCACTTTGCCGAAGAGAACGATGCCATCTGCCTGCAGGAGCTGCGTAAGTTGATGAAGTATATTCCTCAAAATTGTGAGGAGAAGCCTCCGAAGGTAGAAGGAAAAGCGCCGGATAGTGCCAAGGCCGAAAAGCTGGATGATATTGTGCCCGACAATCCCAACAAGCCGTACGATATTAAGGATGTTATCGAGGGTATCGTGGATAAGGATTCATTTATGGAAGTTCACGAGCACTATGCCGAAAATCTGGTGGTAGGCTTTGCCCGCATCGACGGACGCAGTGTAGGTGTGGTAGCTAATCAACCGCTTTCGTTGGCTGGCGTACTCGATATTGATGCCTCGCTCAAAGGTGCTCGTTTTGTTCGTTTCTGCGATGCGTTCAACATTCCACTGGTTACATTTGAGGATGTCCCCGGATTTCTGCCCGGCACCGATCAGGAGTGGGGCGGTATCATCAAGCACGGAGCGAAGTTGTTGTATGCATTTTGTGAGGCCACGGTGCCCAAGATGACGGTTATTACCCGTAAAGCCTATGGTGGAGCCTACGATGTAATGAATTCCAAGCATATCCGCGCGGACTACAATGTGGCGTGGCCTACGGCCGAAATTGCGGTTATGGGTCCGAAGGGCGCAGTCGAGATTATTTTCCGAAAAGAAATCCAAAATGCAGATGACCCCGAAGCCAAAGAGCAGGAGCTTACCGACTATTACAAGGAGGAGTTTGCGCATCCTTACAAGGCGGCCGAGCGTGGGTTTATCGATAACGTGATTCTACCCAGCGAGACACGAGAGAAGCTGATCCGTGCGCTCGAGGTCAGCGAAAACAAGGTTGATAACGTGCCTCAGAAAAAACACGACAACCTTCCAATCTAGAATTAGGAATTGCGAATTTTGAATTAGGAATTGTGGCAGTAGAATTTTGCGGAGCGTTTTTCCGTTTTATTGTGAAATGAATTATGCCGATTTTACCAATTCCTAATTCTTCATTCCTAATTTTTAATTCCTAATTCTTCCATGGACTTGTTCAACGAGGATGCTGACTCTGCTTCTGAAGGTAATCAGCCGTCCGATTTTGTAAACCCACATGAGCCGCTTGCCACGCGTATGCGTCCCCGTTCACTGGAGGAGTTTGTGGGACAAGATCACATCGTGGGCAAAGGCAAGATGCTGCGCCGGATGATTGAGTCTGGTGTTATTGGCTCACTGATCTTCTACGGTCCGCCGAGCTCGGGTAAAACCACGCTTGCACATGTGATATCGCGGGAGATCAATGCCCAGTTTACCGTTTTGAATGCCGTGCTTGACGGCATCAAAGACCTCCGTCAGGTAGTGCAGAAGGCCGAGAAAATTCAGCAGATGAATGGCAGGAAAACCATCCTGTTTGTGGATGAAATCCACCGCTGGAACAAAGCCCAGCAGGATGCCCTTTTGCCGCACCTGGAGTCAGGGGTCATAACGCTGATTGGTGCTACGACTGAAAATCCCTTCTACTCGCTGGTAAGTCCGTTGCTTTCGCGATGCCAACTGTTTGAGCTTTATGATTTGACGATGGATCATGTACTTGCAATGATTGATCGATCTTTGGAAGATGAAGAGCGCGGACTGGGTCGAAAAAATGTAGAAGTTACTGATGCTGCCAAAAAACATCTGGCGGAATTTGCCGGTGGAGACATCCGCAATGCCATTAATGCGCTTGAAGTAGCTGTTTTGTCTAGTGAAGCTGATGAGGATGGTGTGATTCATATTGACCTGGATATTGCCAAAGAGTGTATACAGAAGCGGAGCGTCCGCTACGACGGCACGGGCGACGAGCACTACCATTTTGCCTCGGCTTTTATTAAGTCGCTGCGCGGATCCGATGTGGATGCGGCACTCTACTGGATGGCAGCAATGCTGGAAGGAGGAGAGGATCCCAATTTTATTTTTCGTAGGCTGCTTATCCAATCTTCCGAAGATGTAGGGATGGCCGATCCACATGCATTGAGCCTGGTGAATTCTGCTCACGAAGCGTTTACCAAATGCGGCATGCCGGAAGGATTGTACTTTCTGGCTCATGCCTGTATCTACGTGGCCCTGGCGCCGAAAAGTAACAGCACGGGAGCTATCTTTTCAGTTCGAAGCGAGATTCAGCAAAATGGGATTGGGCCGGTTCCGTCGCACCTTCGCGACAAGACCGCCAATTCCAAGCAGTCGCGGTACCTGGGCGTTGAAAATGCGTCGGATGATTATCACTACCCGCATTCCTACGATCACCACTGGACGCCCCAGCAGTATTTGCCGGATGAGGTGAAAGACAAGGAGTGGTATGAGCCTGGTAACATCGGACGCGAAAGCAAGCTTTGGGAGCGCTTGGAGGCGATCAAAGAAGCCTACGCCAAGGCCCAGAAAAAATAAATTCTGATACACTTTTAGGATATTCCGGATACTAAAAAGCGAGCCTTTCGAACCTCTGTTACAAGCAGAGTATATCTCGTTCCGATGCTCTGCGTCGGAACGATGATACAGTATACCAGTTGCAACGCAGAGCATTGTGACCAGATAGTATAAGTTTGTAGGACGGGTTGGGAACCCGTCCAGCCGGATTCTCAATTCGGCTTACATTCAACTCTATTTCTGTTGGTTGAATATTATTTTCCTTAACTGTTCCAAGTTTGTGACTTAGAATATCAATGGGATCTGTAAGCAGCGCTTTGTATTAGGTTGATTAAAAGTCTTCATCTGATGACTGCTCTTGTCATCTGATGAATGAAAAGGCAAGTCTTGGTACACTCATCAGGCTTCAAACCCAGAACCCAGATGAGGATAATATCTTCATCTGACGACTGAATTTGTCGTCTGATGAATGAAGAAGCAATCTCTACTCATCAGGACGAATCAGGTTGCTTACTAAGAAAATGAGAGTCAGACCCTCTCAAGGCCTGACTCCTGACTTGATCAGCATAGTAGAATCAAATGCTATGAGGCGTTATTAATATCGATTTGAAGCTTGTCTTCTTTTACCAGCGAGAGCTCTTGCTCGGCATCCAGATCCAGCATATTTCGTGCCTCCTCCACACCAAAGAATTCGGGATAAGCCGTAGTGCCGTGTTCATTTTGATCGAGGCCTTTGAGCTCTTCCGATTCAGAGACACGCAGCCCGTGAGTCAGATTTACCCCTTTGAATACAGCAAAGGCTGCGACTACCGTCCACCCAAATACAGCCAGCACGCCCAATGCCTGAATTAAAAGCTGGTACACGGATCCGCCGAAAAAGAGACCGGTAAACGCCGTGGTGTAGGGCGCCTGGGCGAAAAGGGCTACGGCCAGTGTTCCCCACATGCCGGCAAAGCCGTGAACCGGGATGGCTCCGACGGGATCATCAATGCGAATCTTTTCGAGAAAGCGTGTGCCGTAAAACATGATGGAACCGCCCACCAGGCCGATGATAAGTGCGGAAGTGGGGGAAACGACGGCACAGCCGGCAGTGATAGCGACCAAGCCAGCCAGGGCACCATTCAGGGTATAGCCCAGGTCGGGTTTACCCACGTGGTACCAAGCGGTAAACATGGCCGCCAGAGCACCGCCGGCAGCGGCAATATTGGTGGTAACCGCGATACGGGCAAAAGAGAGATCGGCGCCCAGCGTACTGCCGGGATTAAAGCCAAACCATCCGAGCCAGAGGATAAATACGCCCAGCGTACCCAGTGCTACGCTGTGACCGGGAATTGCATTTACCTTTCCGTTAACAAACCGACCGATTCGAGGTCCTAACACATATGTCCCAATGAGTCCGGCCCAGGCACCAACCCCGTGCACGACGGTTGATCCTGCAAAATCGTAAAAACCGAGGTCCGACAGCCATCCGCCGCCCCAGACCCAGTGTCCGACGATGGGATATATGACAGCCGTTATAAAGACAGTGTACACAAGATATCCCGTGAACTTTGTCCGTTCGGCCATAGCTCCGGAGACAATAGTAGCCGCGGTTGCTGCAAACATAGCCTGGAAAAACCAGTCAGCATACATCCAGGTATTCAGTGTTCCATCTGCCATGACAGCCTCCGAGAGGAAAAAGTTGCTGAATCCAAACAGCCCGAGGATGTCGGTGCCGTACATCAGCGAAAAGCCGACGGCCCAGAATACAATCGTACCAATCGCAAAATCCATCATATTTTTCATCATGATGTTGGCTACGTTTTTGGCACGGGTAAAGCCAGTTTCAACCAGCGAGAATCCTGCCTGCATGAAAAATACCAGGAAGCCGGCGATCATAATCCATAGCAGGTCAGCAAAAGTTTTATCTCCTGAAGGATCGAGTGTTTCCAGCGCGGATCCGAGGGTAACACCATCACTGGCTAGTCCAATTTTAGGTATTAAAAACACCAGCGCGCCTATTACAAAAGTTAGTTTAGCAATCTTGGTCATCAGCAGTAATTAATTAGGTTATTGATTAATTATGCCTTCAATTATAATTCTTTTGAAATAAAATGCAAAAATAAATAAGTATAAATACCATTTTTTAATTAAAAAGTAATGGTGTAACCGGTTACAGGCTAAGATTTCAAGCGAAGATCAATGCGTGGAATGATTTTGCGATAGAAATGGTATCTTTGGTGATAGAACTGAAGTCGATAGCAGAACTTTTTTATGATTGACCTACAAATTATAAGCGGTACCGATCGTCCCAATTCCAATGCCCTTCGGGTTTCAGCATATTTGCAGCGGCAGTATCAGCAGGAAGGAATCGACGCCGGTATTATTGATTTACAGGATTTTCCCATAGAACAGGTAAGTGGGGGAAGGTACGGGGAACATTTACCTGAGGTGGATGACTTTGTTGGCCAGGCTGTTGAAGCGGACGGGTTGGTAATGGTGTGTCCGGAATACAATGGAGGGTATCCGGGTATCTTAAAACTGTTTATCGATTATATGCCTTTCCCGGGCAGTTTGGATAAAAAACCCATTGCCATGGTAGGGGAGGCCAATGGGGCGTTTGGGGGACTTAGGGCCGTTGAGCAGTTGCAGCAAGTGGTAGGATATCGCAATGCGCATGTATTTCCCGAGCGCGTATTTATCTCCCGAGTGAATGAGAATTTTGACGAAGAGGAAGGCATCAAGGATCAGCTGCAGCAGGAGCTGTTGGCTTCGCAGATTACTCATTTCCCACAGTTTATTCGCGATCTGCAGCAGGATGAGTCGTTGGTTTCTGACTAATGTTAGCAGAACTTACATCTGACGACTGCTCTAGTCGTTTGATAAATGGAGAAGCTCATTTCACTCATCAGGCTGCGGACCCAGAACTCAGATGAGGATAACTAACTGTTTCAAGTTTGCAACTTGGAACAGGTTATATCTAATATGTTGTAAAGATGTTTATTGGCACAAGTTACAAACTTGCGCCAGTGTGGGGAGGATTCTGTAATCATTACGTTTGGTTGGTGGGATAATTCTGATGGCCCTTCACTTTTCGATGCAATTTCCAGATGAGATACCGGTACAGAATTATCCTTCTCATCCGTTCGCACTTCGTACAGAACCCAATGTCCGGCTTAGAACCGTGAAGTTGGAGATAGAATCCCGATGAGGGTTAATCTTTTCATCTGACGACTGGACTCGTCGTCTGATGAATGAAAAGGAGACAAACGCTCATTGCTGGTGCACTCATCAGGCTTCAAATCCAGAACCCAGATGAGGTTGGGTCGGATGAGTATTTTAGCTCATCTTGAGCATGTAACCTACACCGTGCAGTGTCACTAGATACTTTGGGTCATCGGGATGCTCTTCAATTTTCGACCGTAGCTTGGAAATATGCACATCCACCGTACGGGTATTGGTGCTAAATTCGTATCGCCAGACGTTCTCAAGCAGGGCGTCGCGTGAGACCGGCTCGTTGGAGTGGGCAACTAGGTAGCGGACCAGCTCCACTTCGCGGGTAGTGAGTTCCAGCTCTCCTTTTTCAGGATGTTCGACTTTGGCATTTTTTAAATCCACATGTATCGGATCGAGGTCTACTTCATTGATAGGAGTCATATTGGAGTATTTATCGGATCGGCGGAGTCGTGCCTGAATACGTGCCAGCAGCTCTTTAACGCCGAAGGGTTTAGTGATATAGTCATCCGCGCCGATATTGAGACCGGTCACCTTGTCAATTTCCTGGTCGCGGGCTGTTAGCATGATAATGGGGAAGGTATAGTTCATGCCTCGTACTTTGCGACAAACATCGTAGCCGCTCATGCCTGGCAACATAAGGTCCAGGATCATGAGATCGGGATCTTCCCTCTTAACGATATCCACCGCCTTGTCGCCCTTTTTGGCAACGAATACCTGGAAGTCTTCGTTTTCCAGGGTATCCTGGAGGGTAAAGACCAAGCTGGGTTCATCTTCAACAATTAGAATTTTTTTGGATTCAGCTGACATATTCAGATTCTTCTTTTAGTGACTCAGATCTAATTTCGGAAGGTACGGTATCTTCACCGGCTGATGGTTCTTCGGACTCATCCAGCGCCGGGAATTGGACAATGAACAGGGATCCCTCTCCGGGTTCACTCTGTACCTCAATAGTGCCTCGATTTAGTTCAACAAGATTTTTGACAATTGATAAGCCTAACCCATGTCCCTTTGTTTTGGCCGTCAACGTATCTTCAGCGCGATAAAACTTGTCAAAAATCTGCGACATATTTTTCCCGGTCATCCCAATGCCGTGATCTTCCACGCGAAGTTCCACTTGTTCCCCGTCGCTTTGCAGGCTGATGCCCAGATACTTCTCCTCATCGCTATATTTGACGGCATTTTCCACGAGGTTGCTCAGGATAGTATCAAAACTGTCCACATCCACCATCACTGTGGGGATACTTTCGGCAATATTTACGTCGATGGTAAAGCCTTTGTTTTCGATATAGGTGCGGTGTTCATCCAAATACGAAAGTACCTGCTTTCTGATGTTGACCGGTTTGGGTTCGATAAGCGATTGTCCCGCGTTAGCTTTGGCAACATCCAGCAGCTTGTCGATCATCTTGCGCAGCCGCACCGCCTCATTATAGATATGAGTGCCGTAATTCTTGAGCCTGTTTTCATCCTGGACGCGTCCGTCCGCCAGGTTTTCGCCCGCTGCCTGCATCACCGAGAGCGGCGTTTTAAGCTCGTGGGTAACATTGGCCAGAAAATCAGTTTGTCGCTCGGCCAGTGCCCGTTCTTTCTGGGCAGATATAAATAGAAACACCAGAGCACCCAACAGCAGCAACATGGCAGCGCCGAGGATCACCAGATTTTTGACCAGCGATGCATTGGAAGTGGCTACTGTTGACTTGTTAGTGAAGGCTACCTCCATTTTCCAGTAGTCAAAGAAATCCGGAAAGTTCTGCTCGAACTGTATCTTTTCTCGATCGTAAGTGAGGCTGGTATCGCTGCTGGCAATAATTTCGTTGTTGGTCCAGTCGCGCAGCCACACGTTTAGCCCCGACTGTTCCGGAGTGCCGAACTTCTCAGCCAGCTTTCTAGGCAGAAAACTATTACGGAGAAAATCCTGGTTGAACGGCATAATAAGATAGCCGAAGATCGAGTGGGCCGATGGGTTGACCAGCACAATGGTGAGACTACGATGGGAATCAAAAATGACCTTGTTGTTATATCTGTAGTCGCTGATCAGACTCTTCATCTGGGTGCGGGCAATGCCCATCCCGTCGCAGACCACGTCCGTGTAGTTGGCATCAGGCCTAAATTGATCATCAGTGGGTTCGTATTCCAGAATGGGATCGCGCTGTTGGCAGGCATCCGATCCCGAGGGTATGAAATAGATGTTTTTGTACATCGAGTCGGTGGCTGCTTTGTTTAGCAGTTTGGTAATATCTTTGGTGAACTGACCGGTCTCCTGGAAATGGTCTTGCAAACGCTTGATATCGGTAGAACTAAGGCCGTAAAACTGTTTGAAAAAGCGGTAACGGATTTTGTCGGTAAACTCGGCGATCTGCAGTTTTTTATTTTCCCGGTCCGACTCAATAGCATTTTCATGGAGAGCATACAATGAATATACGTTCATTCCTGTGATACCCAGGATGGCGATAACGCCTGCCGCAAGTAGTATCCATCGAAGGGAACCGTAACGCTTCATAATAGGTAGTTAGCTGAAGTGTACTAATCGATATAAGGTAAGAAAATTATAGGCCTTACAAATTTTAAGGGGTGATATTTTTACGGATTTTAAAAGCTCATCCCTAAAATAAGAAAAGGGCACCCAGAAAGCGCCCTTTTCAGAAGAAGAATTAGCAATTTTATTTTTTCCACCGATTGTTTGAACGGTTGTTATCGGGATATTTTCGATCGGGATCAATAACCACTTTTGATACGTCGCCATCAACCATAAGAGTGGCTTGCGTAGCACCTTGCAGCCACTTCTCAACAGGGATGGTGCGGCTAACGGTAGAGCCGTCGGCCATCGTAATTACAACCGTCGCGGGCATGGGCACCTGTCCGTGATCTTCAATTACAATGCGCGTTCCATCTTCTGTGGATGTTACGCTGCGTACTGCCTGATCAAGCGTCCAAGTTTCATAGTACCAGGCTCTCCAGAACCAGTCGAGATCACGTCCGCTTACATCTTCAAAAGTATTAAACATATCCCAGGGATAGGGATGCTTATACTTCCAGCGGTCAAGAAATTCGTGATAGGCTTTCTGGAAGGTTTCTTTGCCGAGCAGATTTTGTAACACTACTAGCATCGAGCCCGGTTTGGAATATGACGCAACTCCATAGGCGTAGCCGTTGTAATGATGGTCCGACCAGCGCATGATGGGTCCTTCGGCATCAGTGCCGGCAATGCGCAGGTAACTCTGAAATTCGTTTTGGATATAATTTTGCCCATTGGGATAATATTCGGTTTCTGCCATATTCTCGTTGAAGGTAGTAGTGCCTTCATCCATCCAGGCGTAGCGCCGCTCGTTGGTGCTCACGGTCATGGGCATCCACATATGGGCCAACTCATGAACAATAACGCTATACAGCGATTCCGGTTGTTGTCCCCGGTAGTTGCCGATAAGAGTCATCATGGGATATTCCATTCCACCGCCGATAATGCCTCCGCCTTCGACCGAGGTCATGTGGGGCCATGGATATTTAAGACCCGTAAATTCAGAGAGAAAGTCGATGGCATCGCGGGTGAACTTGCCTCCATGTTTCCAGAGGGGCGCTGAGCTGCGATAAATAGCGTTGATATGTACAAAATTGTCCTGCCCATCGCCATCACGGTCGCCAATATCGGCCCGGGTGGCATCCCACTTTGATTCTTTGGTGACGCTGAAGGCGAAGTCGCGCACATCTTCGGCCTTGAAGTTCCAGGTGACGGTCCCATCCTCTGTGGATGGGGTGACATTGCCAAAATCGTCTTCGGTAACGACGTGCATCACCGAGTCGCTCTGGTGGGCGGTTTGCAGTCGCTGGTAGATCTCATCTTTGAGTACCTCATCGCCGTTGGTCAATCGGCCGGTTGATCCTACCATCCATTGTTCCGGCACGGTGATGTCCACATTGTAGTTGGCAAAGTCTTGATAAAATTCGCCGTTTCCAGTAAAGGGGTCAGTCATCCAGCCGATGACATCATCATAGACGCGCATCTGCGGGTACCAGTAGCCAATGTAAAAAAGGTTGCCTCTGCTGTGACCCATGCGTCCGCTGGCACCTTGCTGGGGGATCTTGAAATTCCACTTGGTCTGGATGGTGACCGAATCGCCGGGAGCTACCGGTTGGGCGGGACGCAAATACAGCAGCGTGCCATTTATACCGTAGCCGCTTTCGTCGTCCTGGGATTGAAGGGGCGTCAACTCTGAGTTGTTTAGTGCCAGGTGCTCCAGGTTTACGCCGCCGGTGATTTCCGAGCTACGCGTTCGAACTACGCCCTCCTGATGGAGGTTTTGGCTGAGCTCCATATACAACTGATCGAGCGTATCGGGCGAATTGTTGTAATAAGTGATGGTGCCGCTGCCTCTCAGCAACGTATCGGAGGGGATAACTTCAACATCCATATCGTAGTGGGCGCGCTGCGTCCAGTAATTTTGGCCCGGTGTCCCCGACATCGTACGGGTCCTATTGTCGATAGCATTATAAAAGCTGTTGGGAATTTCGTTGCTAATGGGATTGGCAACCAGTCGGTTCATCTGAGATGGCCGCTTGTGAGGCGGTTCATCCGACATTTGCTGAGTGTCTTTTTTTGGGGCTTGCTCTTGTGCCGTTTGTTGTGAGCTGGCACATCCAGATAGGATCAGAGCAGCAACAAATAGCGGTAATGTCAATCGTTTAAGGTAGGCAGAAATTGGTAACATAATGTATTTCTGTTTATCGTTCCGTTACATTAATAATGAAATGTCCTGTTAAAGATCGGTTGCGAAATGCTTTTGGATGGACTTTTTCAAGTCCTCGAACTCAATCGGTTTGGTCAGGTAATCCAGATAATTGGTTTCCTCGGCGCGATCTACATGGTAGGGATCAGAGTTACCGGTGATATAGATGACCGGAACCTCGGAGAACTCGCGTATCTGGAGCATGGCTTCGATGCCGTCAATTTCACCTTCCAGCGATATATCCATCACAATAAGATCCGGATCTATTTTTTTGGCCGTTTCGATAGCCGTTTTGCCATAAACCAGTTCGCCCTCTGTTTGAAACCCCAGCCGTTCGAGGTAACTTTCGTATAGCAAGTTGAGAATTAGATCGTCCTCAACAATTATGACTTTTTTCTTTTCTTCACCCATATAAACGAATTATCAATTTTCTGATAACGTGTTTAAGATAGCAAAATAGAAGTATAAGACAATTCCTTATTTATATCTGTTGAACCAGTGTTCAGCGTTTCAGGCTGTTTTTCTAAGCCATTAAACAAACATTTTATATCAGGAAACTTGCATATCACAAGTGTTATATTCAAGAGGGTGTTGCTCTGGTGCTATTACAGATTTGGTGAGCTTCCGGATCTTTTGATTGACCAGCTGAGAAATCCCCCTCATCTGGATTCTTGTCTGGTGAAGCCTGATGAGGATTAGCTCTCTTCATCTGATGACTGGGTTTGTTCTCCTGTGCATAAAGGCCAACTACGCCGAAGTGGCTACGTAGGCTGTGCTTCGGAAGAACAGGTCATATGGTGAATCAAAAAGGCTGCCTAATTTACTGAATCTATGCTGTTTCTGGATTCGGATGAGGCATTTGAAGCGGTTTAGCAAGTAGGCAATACCTTGTTTAAAGATATTGGTGTACCTTTTTTCTTGATAAAAAAGGTACTAAAAAATCAAGACAAGGATTCTGTAATCACTACGTTTGGCTGGTGGGATAATTCTGATGGTCCTTCGCTTTTCGGGGCAATTTTCAGATGAGATACTGGTACAGAATTATCCTTCTCACCCGCTTGCACTTCGTACCGAATCCAATGTCCGGCTTACAACCCAGAACTCGGATGAAGTTGGAGATTGAATCCCGATGAGGACTGATCTCTTCATCTGATGACTGGGTTTGTCATCTGATGAATTAAAAGACAGTTGCTGCTGGTTCACTCATCCGACTTCAACCCCAGAACTCGGATGAGGATATTCACCAAATATTTTGGATAGCAGAGGGATTTAATGCTTCCTGTGATTTCTCTTTGAACTGTTCTTGGTTTTTAAATTCCATCAGATCCATTCCTTGTTGAATATCTGGTAAATTGCCGTTTCGATATCCTGCATAGTCCAAATAGAAAGAATACGGCCAGTCTTTTAAATGATCTACTAGTGCAGCTCTCACTGGATTTTGGTGAATGTAATGGAAACAGGTTGGGATATAACTTCGGGCTGGATCACGTTTATGAACGAGGTATTTGGCTTTTGTGTGTGTTCGGAACAGCGAGCCCGATCGGTTATATCTCTTGTTTACAGCTTTTGTGTATGAGCTTAGCAGAGAACCAAGCTGAATGCTTAATTTATTATCCTGAGCCTCTTCTTCCGATTGCTGATAGTCAGTATATACTAAAAAATGAAAATGGTTTGGCATCAAACAGTAAGCAATAACTGTAAGCTCGGGTTGAAGTAGCTTTTGAGCTTTGGACAGAAAGAAAAGGTAATTTTCCTGCTCGAAGAATATTTTCTTCCTGTTATTGCCTTGGTTGTAGATGTGATAGTAGCGTTGGGCTCTGAATTCCATAGTATCCCTCTTGAATGTTCTTTAAGAACTATGAAAACAAGTCCAGTTCAGATAAGCAACTATTTTCATATGAAAATAGGGAAACCCCCATTTCACTCATCAGGCTGCGGACCCAGAACCCAGATGAGGATAACTAACTGTTTCAAGTTTGCAACTTGGAACAGTTAGTCTTTCTACGCGAACCTAATGGCTGGAGATCCCGGGTCAGGGTCCCCCGAAATGTCGGGACACAGCGGGATGACACTGCTTTTATCTTAATCTGACGCAAGTTTGTATTTTGTGACAATAATTGAAGTGTCACATCGAACGATCTTTGAAATGCGTGTGTCCTTTCACCTCCAGTTTGCTGATGCCGTGATCGATGGTCTCCATCCCAAAACGGTTGTTAATGTAGTCCATGGCCTTGTGCAGGCGCTGCAGCTTGGGATTCTCCTGGAAAAAAAGTTCAGTCTGGTTCGTCATGTGAAGCTCAGTCGTCCCAAGCATGATCGAGCGAAATTGTTTTCCCCGCTTTTTGCAGGCATAGAGCAGGGGCATCACTTTTTCGAGGCAGCTGTGCAACACATAGTCGTCGAGGTTGGTTAGGCCCGGCGCGCGAAAAGAAAAGGAGAAGCCTTCCTTTTCAGGTCCCTGGAAGCGAACGGTACCGAAAAACTTATCTGCTTTCTTGCCGTAGCCCCGCAGCCGGTAGCAGACCTGCTTGACAGCCTTGGCAAATTCGCCGCCTACCTGCCACGGATCCTCGGTCCAGGTTGAAAAGGTGTGGCCGTACGAAACACGTTCAGGCACGTAATTAGTATCGTTGTCCACTTTGGCGCGATCTTCGCCGGCCACAGTTCGCCAGAGCATCTTGCCGAAATAGTCTCCGAACAGCGTTTGAAATTTTTGGTAGCCTTCCTCAATGGCTTCTCCGATCGTGGAGATGCCCCGTCCTTCTATCTTTTCAAAGCGGCGTCGCCCGATGCCCCAGACGTTGTCCAGCTTCAGCGGCCAGATATGTTCTTTGATTTTATCTTCCTCCACGAGTACCGTCAGTCCATCGGGTTTGTTCATATCCGAGGCTAGCTTGGAGTATGTTTTGGAGGTCGAAATGCCCACGCTGCAGTAGAGTTTTGTCTCTTCTAATATGGCTTTTTTGATGTTTGTGCCGAAGGCTTCCAGCTTTTCAGGGGATTCCCCTTTTTTCCAAGTGATATCCATAAAAAACTCATCCAGGCTGTATGCTTCCACATCCGGCGAAAAAGTGTCGAGCACCTTTTTGATGCGTTTGCTGTAGGCGCGGTATTTCTCATAATCCACCTGTTTGAATACGATGTAGGGACAGAGCTTGTAGGCTTCCAGGGCGCTCATAGCCGTTTTTACGCCCAGCGCCCGCGCTTCGTAGGAGCTGGTAGCCACGATGCCCTTGACCGTTCCGTCTTCTTTGCGCCATCCGCCCACGGCTACCGGCATGCCGTAGAGGTTATAGCAGAGCTGCTCAACCTGGGCATAAAAACAATTCATATCGATATGTACATACAGCCGCGAGGTGGTACTGCGGTGCTGCATGTCAGAAGCTACGGTCTGGTACCGGCAGATATTGTGCACGTTTTTGCTGAGCTGGTAGTTGCCGGGATCGGGCATGTCCGGCCAATTATTTTCGGTATTCATGTTGACAAATAGGTTAGGGTTGATGTACCTTATATGTACGTTTGTACATTATAGGAAATACCGGAAAAGAATCAAACAGGAGTGCGATATGAATAAAAGTTCGAAACAGCCAGACGAGCCGGAACCGCTGATTGTAATCACCACCGTAGCATCGTTTGCTGATAACAAACGACAGATTAACCGCCGCTTGCAGCCAATCAAAATATTACGCCGAAATGGGCAAGTGCACCGGGTAAAGCAGATCCGAAAGTGTCACGAAGAGCCCGTCGGACATGGGCACAAGCAGATTCACATTACCTTACAGACCAAGAAAGATCTCTACATGGATATCGTGTTTGATACGCGCAAAGTGGGATGGTTCCTGGTGTATGAAGGAGCCGGAATGACTATTGAGTGACGAGCTTCTAGTAGGGCGATTTGAAAATGCCTTTTTCATTCATGTGTCCTACATATTTGCCAAGAATACGTACTTCTTCAGATTCACCCGGCTCGATCACGATCTCATCATAGTCGGGATTTGCCGGTTCCAGCCGGAGCTGGTTATCCTCTTTGTGTACCCGCTTGAGCGTGGTTTCATCCTCATAAAGCACAGCCCCCACTTCGCCGCTGCGCAGCTCGGTCTTTGAAAGCAACACAAAATCCCCGTCGGTGATGTCCAGTTCCTTCATACTCATTCCTTTTACCCGCAGGGCATAAATGTTTTCAGCATTGGGGAACAGGTGCTGGAATGTAAGTTCGCCCAGGTCCGACTCGATAGCTTCTTGCATAGATCCGGCCGTAATCTCCCCGAGGATAGGGATGGATGTGCCGTTTGGGTCGCCGCCCGGCCAGACGTCCGAAGGAGAAGTAAAGGTGTAATTTTCCGGTCCATCTTTCTTAAGGTATCCCTTTTTGACAAGGGCCCGGTGGTATTGCACCGAGCTGTTGGCGGATTTAAAGTCATTTAGCTCAGCCGCCTCCCGATGGCTTGGCAGGCGAAGATGTTTTTGAAAGAAAGAGACGAGGCTTTCGTAAAATTTTTCTTGTTTAGCTGTTAGCTTATCCATATCAATAATATGTATATTTGTACATAATATAATTGTTATCAGCTACTTTTGAAAGTGGGCTGTTCATTCTTTAAGTCAAGAGAAAATGATTTCTCTAATTTATGGCAGAACATCCGTAGGACGGGCATCTTGCTCGTTCTTTTGACCCTCTCTTGTTCTCTCCCTTCCAGGCAGGGAGAGAGACGCTTTGTTCATATCTTTATCTCGTTAGTACGCTCTGCGTTGTATCGAATGAGACTTATGAAAGGCCCTCACCCCAACCCCTCTCCCGCCGGCAGGAGAAGGGCTAAACCATGAAGTTGGTAAAGAAAATTCATATGTGGGACACGTTCGAAACGTGCACTAGGTTCTGGAACTGGGATGGAATTTAGGGCGGGTTTATAACCCGCTTGTTGCTCTTCTAACCCACCCTAAATCCCAATCTACAAGCAGGGAAGGAGAAACTGAAAACAATTCCACAGATCCTGTCATTTTGAACCATGCCTACGCTCTGATATTTCGGAGATTTGGATAGGCAGCCGGAGTGAGAACGACCCATCCCCGGCCCTTCCCTAAAATTATGGAAGGGAGAACACTGTGAAGCCGGCCAAAATGTAGGACGGGTATCATGCCCGTTTCAGGTTATTAGGTGATTGAGTGAAAGAGCGATTAGGTAAAAGGTGATATCTTCATCTGATGACTGGGGTTGTCATCTGATGAATGAAAAAAGCTTATAAACTCATCAGGCTTCAGGTCCAGAACCCAGATGAGGATTGCTCTTTTCATCTGACGACTGGACTTGTCGTCTGATGAATGGGAGAAGCAACTTCACTCATCAGCCCCCCTTGCGCTATCCCAATATGCTGCGGCGATGTTGGCCAGACGTGGCTTCGAGGGTTAGCTCCGGAGGATAGTCGTCTGATGAATGAATAGGGCCTTGCTGGTGTACTCATCCGACTTCAACCCCAGAACTCGGATGAGGTTGGGTACAGAACTCGGATGAGATGAATATTTAGCTCCACCATTTCTGACTTTAACTCTATGTAGAAAAATAAATTTATTTTGTAACAATTGCCTGTCACCCCACTCCTGTTTATAAATCCATAAAATTCATCAGTGCAAAAAAGACAAAAATTTGGATCAAGAGCGTGGACGTAGTATCCAGTTGCGTCCATCATAAACAAATAAAGCCCGGCACCGGAGAGACGCTGCTTTGCCTTGCGCAAAACAGGTTCGGTACGGACCGGCTAACAATAACTAAAATAATCTACTATATGTCTCTAGAGTATTATCTAATCCCTAATCATATCACAGATAATCCCAACGACTATAGAGCTGTTAGCAGTAATTCCAATACGTATACTATTGAGGACGTTTACAAGCAAATGACCCGCGAAGGATCCACCGTTACCAAAGCGGAAGCCCTGGCGGTGTTCGAGGAAATCACGCAGGCTATATCAACCATTCTTGAGGAAGGCCATTCCGTGGTGACTCCATTGGTTAACATTTCATCAAGTGTGACCGGTGTTTTTGACGAAGAGGAGGATCAATTTGATTCTGATCGGCATAAGGTGCAATTAAATATTAATTCCGGATTGCGGCTTAAAGGCCTGCCGGCTTCCATACAGCCTACCCGCGTAGAAGGAACGGAGCCGGCACCGGATATCAAATATCTGCATGACAATGTATCGGAGACGCGCAGTGAGCTGCTTACGCCTGAAGGTGGTGCTCGCATTAAAGGCTCTCAGCTCAAATTTGATGAGGAAGATGACCGGCAAGGCATCTTTTTTATCGATACCCAGGATGGTACCGAACACCGGGTGGAGCGTTCTCCGCTGCGCAATATGCCGAAAGAGCTCATTTTTACGCTTCCTGATCTACCTGAGGGTGAATATCGGCTGGAAGTTCGCAGTATCTTGAATAACACCTCCACCATACGGTCGGGCATCCTTTCTAGTCCATTGACCGTAGAGGCCAGTACATAATAAGATAACAACAGTGTCCTTATAAGGGGACTGCCACTCCCTTTATATGCTGGTGTCACTCTCATATAAAGAGGGTGTTACCGGCCTTATAAGAGCATTGTCACTGGCCTTATAATCATAACGTTACAAACTATAAAACACCTGTCGGGTATATCGGCCCGGCAGGTTTACTATTAATCAACAATTCAGGAGATAAGTATGACTACTAATGAAGATTCATATAATTATTCATACAAGACGGAAGAACGTACGGCCCTGGTGCTACCGGGCGGAGGAGCCAAAGGGGCTTTCCAGGCAGGGGTACTGCAGGTATTGCGCGAGCAGGGATTTACCTACGATGTTATCAGCGGCATAAGCGTGGGTTCGCTGAACGGAGCGATGCTGGCTACGGATCAGTTTGAGACCATGGTTGAGGTATGGAAACATCTGACGCCCAAGCAGGTGTATCGTGAAAAGACGCTGGCCGGGCTGGTCCGCAGGTACCTGCAATACAAAATTGGGCTGGGCAAACCGCCCGTTTCCAAATATGACAACGGGCCGCTGCACCGCCTGTTGCGGAAGCACCTGCAAGGCCGGCCAACCACCGTACCTTTCACCTTCGGCTATGTAAAGCTGGAAACCGGCCGATATATACGCGCTTCCATTCCTCATCAAGAGCCTCATACCATTAACGAAGACGATATCAGCCGTATTTTGGCCTCTACGGCCATCCCGGCGATTTTCAACCCGGTATCGGTCAACGGCCACAAATGTGTGGACGGCGGGCTCCGCGACATTTCGCCCATCCGTGAAGTGTTGCCCTATAACCCGCACCGGGCTATCATTATTCCCACCAAGCCCCTCGATGGGTTGCCCCGGCCGGTGACAAGCCGTGATATCATCGATATCGCCTTCCGATCGATAGATATCATGATGGACGAAATCTTCTATGAGGATATCGCCCGTTTTCTGACGATCAATCACCTGGTGCGTCAGGCAGGGGACGAGGGGATCGAACTCCGCCACCGTACCGGACGCATCTACCGGCACGTACATCCGATGATCATCGCTCCCAAGAAGTCGTTGGGGGATGCGATGGATTTCAGCAACGATAACGTTCGGCGCCTCATGCAGGTGGGTCGTGACCGCGCCCGCTAAGTGCTGTCGATGGAGCCGTTTCCGAAACCAATGACCTGGTTCCGGGAGACCCTGTAGCAGGGAGCAGCGGATCATGCCGTTGTGGTGACCCACCCCCGGCCCCTCCCTAATGATTTAGGGAGGGGAGATCCGCTATATGGCAGATGGGGAGGATAACACTGAATAATGGAATAGTGATAAATCAATTTTCAATCCTCTGATCTCTTTCCACCGCCGAATAATTCAGTGGAGAAGAGGGATTTAGGCCTTGAGGAATTTAGTTCTACCGGCGGTTAGTATTCCACGGGCCAAGAGAGATTGATTAGCAAAATATACTGTATACATAATCAAAAACTAGAGATATACAATGAGCAACCAACAAGAAGTTCATTTCTTGGTATTTAACATCCGGCTGCTTACCGATCGGGAGCGCAGGCCGGCTACGTACAAAAGGCTGTTTTATCGGTTGTATTGGCTGCGCCGGCCACAGTCCGTTCCCAAAACCTGCTGCTATATGATGCTTAGCTCGATGGAGGAGTGCCATATTGCCGATACTCGGGTGCTGAAGGGATATCTTGGCAAGTTCTGTGAGGGGCATAGCAATCAGCGGTATATTCTGAATCCTTGTGATGCCAAAAAACAATCCGGGGTCGAGATAGGCTGTCCACAATTCGGCATAATAGAATATATATTTATTCCGGCTTTGCATCGCTTGTGCCTGCTAATGCGTTTTGACAAAAGAGCACTTTCAATATTGCAGAGGTGCCTGGGGGCAGAACTCAATCGGGTGGCCCGGAGGGATGATAAGGTGCACGTTACGTTGGAGACCTCCCGGGAATTTCTGGATGAGATCTTTAGCGCCAGCGATATCCTCGATATTACCTTTCAGGTTTCATTCAGCAATCAGGATCTCAATGACGAGTACACCACTTTGGTGGACAGCCAGCTGCGGGATGCGGAGATCGAGCACCTGAAAATAAGCGGACACGCGCGGGACGGCAAGAGCGTGGACCTGAAGAAAAGTAAGTTCCTGATGGGCGCCGCCGGGCTGGTACCGAGCAACGGTCGCGCTTCGGTGCAGATCGTGAACCACAAGGGACAAAAGGAGACGGTGGATACCTCCAACTATCCACGTACCTTCCGGATCCGCTGCAGTAAAGGAGAGAAGGCAGCGGCAGTGGTTCGTCATATGATGAAAACCTATCCCCGGCGTAATGAAGCATAACAGACAACTTCCAAAACAAGTAAAGCGGTTGCGGGCCCGGCACCAGTCGGGTCCCCGTGACCTGTTTCGGTTATATCCAAAAAGTAAATTAAAACAAACTCTGGGTATACCGATGGCAATCAGCGCAGTGATCATGGGATTACTGTTGTGGACGGGACTGCCAGTTCGGGATAGGCTGCTTAGTATTATCGATCTGGCCCTGCGTATCTTTCCGGACATGCAGGCCGTGCTGCTGGCGGACTTCGGCATCTTTTTCGGATTTCGCGACCGTGCCTTCCTTAGTAAAACGACTGCGGCAGGTGAAGGGGCACTAACCCTCTACCAAAAAGTTATTTTCGCCTTTACCTTTACGCTGGTACTGCAATCGATGACTCTTATGACGGCCTTCCTGTTTGAGTTGTTTTCGGAGGTGCATATCGATTGGGTAGCCCCGGCATACGGATTGATAAACAAAACAGGATTCGGATTGTTAATGCTTTTAATGCTGATTTCGCTGTTTTCGATCTACCAGATGGTCATGATCATCTTTGGGCTGGCCCAGAACTATCACCTGCATTTGGTACTGAGAAGGGAAAAGTGTGATTAGGTGATTGGGCGAATGAGTGACAGAGCCACAAAGGGACAAAGCAACAAAGAAAAAAACATTTCTAGTCCTCATTTCGAACCATGTCTAAACTCCGATATTTCGGAGCTTAGGACAGGCAGCCGGAGTGAGGATGACCCATGCCCGGATTAGAGAAGGGAGAATACTGCGAAACCGGCAGAAATATAGGCTGGGTAGATTGCCCGTTCTTTTGACCCTCTCTTGTTCTCTCCCTCCAAGCAGGGAGAGAGACGCTTTGTTCATATTTTGTTGTGTAGTTCTGCTGGTTTGAATATTCTACCCGCTTTTATGTAGGACGGGCATCCTGCCCGTTTCAGCTTATTAGGTGATTAGGTAAAGGGCAATATCCTCATCTGATGACTGGTTTTGTCATCTGATGAATGCAAAAACAACCTCACTCATCAGGTTCTGAGCTCAGCAGTCTCGTATGAGGATATGTAGGTAGGCAACTTCGAAAGATTAAAGGTGGACCAATCGATTATGAGTGATTTGCGTTATTTTGCTCTAAGTCCATAAGGGCCAATAACTTAGGTGTTGGTGCCACCCTAAGTACCACCCCTGTTTACAGCCCGTGAGCGGGGTTCACCAGTATCGGCTTCATGGAGTGTAACAATTACTTGTCGGAGTCGCAAAAGTTGGGCGAACCTTATTTTGTGCGAGATTATGCCAACGGTGATCCCAACGGGTGACTTCGTTGCCGATAATTGGGGAAAAGCAGAGTCGGCAAAAAGCGGCCATTTTTTGGGCCTGGGTTAAATTGTGCATACAACATTGCTGTGCATTTCGAATTACCTTCAACTATCGCTTATGAAATAATTGCCCGCTTCTACACCTATGTTGTTACCTTATTTTCCTATGATATTTTTTGCGCCCTGGATTAACCGCCTATAGCCTCTCAAAACTAATTTTTGCATTTTGGCCTAATATTTGAGCTTCCGAAGCAAAAGACACGTTGGTAAAAAGAAAGGTGCAGAACGATGAGACTACGAATCGCATCTCTGTTAGTAGTTATTATTTTGATCGGCTTAGCCCATACTGCTTGGGCCCAACCCCAGCCTAAAAACCTGGACTTCGGCATTACCGCCGGCGTAAATATAAGCACCCATACCGATAAATACCGGTACGCCGGGGATATCGCCTTTACGCCTCAACGAGCCGCCGGTTATCAGTTGGGCATGATGGTTCGTTATAAGCTTGCTGATCTTTTTAGTGTTCAGGCCAATCCATCAGTGATGATGCTGGGAGCTCGCTACGAGGAAACGTTCAATCAGGAGAACACACAGTATTGGACTGACACTCAGACCCGCCTGTTATATCTGCAGCTCCCGGTTAAGCTTGTCTATCCCCTGAATTTGTTGTTGGAAAGTGTTGCAGGGATTACAGGGTTAAAAAATGAGTATCATCTTTCAGCGGGACTTTTTGGTAACTATTTATATGATGCCGACTTGAAAGGGAGTAATTATGCCGAAATTGCGACAGGCGGAAGGAATATGGAATCGTTTTCCAGGGATATTATCAATAGCTATTCCAAATATGATGCAGGGCTTTTGGTTGGGTGGGGCATGGAATATGAGAATCGTCTGGGTTTTGATCTGGAACTGCAGTATACGTTAAAACAAATCTACAATAGCAATCCTGTTTATAAGCCCAAAAATAGGGCTATTGTCTTTGCCATTACGTATTTGATATAGTTCGTTTTGCGTGACCAGCAACTCTGGTACTTCGAGAAGTTTTCTAATGGTATGCGACTAGTACGACTTTGCTTCTTATTACGTTGATTAAGAGATGAACCTTCTAACTTGTATCGCATCTTTGCTACAAGAGCGATATAAAATACATGCCCAATATTCTTTAACTTCATCCCAAAATTTCCAGGGCACTTTGTAAAACGTGCAGGAGTAATTCAGCGGGGAAGTTAGACGCAAAGCAACAGCTAGCATATGGTCTTCCAACTATTACAATAGCAGCAAAACACGAGATATTCACATCGTCAAGATCTTTTTGTAACTCTGAAGATTTCTTGCTTAGTCACTCTTGTAAAATTCGTTACTTAACGCCCAATAATCTTCCGACCCCCAATAACAAAAGCCTAAAACAAATTTGAAATAACTTTCCCAAACCATTAATATAAGCGCCTTGAAATTTAGGAGGTCTAAAAGAGCTGTCACAGAGAGTAAGCATTAGTGAAATTTTTGATTGTATCCATTACAATAAAACTAGATTAGGGGAATGCACTTCCTTATAATCCAACACACTGATTTATAGAACATAATTTGTTGCAGAACATCATTATGAGCTTTCGATTCTTTTTCAAAACCATTATTGGGTTATTTTTATTTATTACTATAGCCCAAATTACCGTTGAAGCTCAGGTAAGGCAGGGACAGCAGCTTTACCAATCACAGCAGTTCCGATTAGGTGAGCGTATCATCCGCGTGGCCGAGCCGGGACAACTGGCCGACACCTTGAACGTCTGGGGTGATGTCAACAGCCCCGGGCGATACCTGGTGCCTAAGAATACAACGCTGCCTCAGCTTATTTCCTACTCTTTCGGGCCCCAGACTATTCGTGATCGCGAGTCGAACCTGGACTGGTCGAAAATGCGGGTGGAAGTGAATATCTCGGAATACAGTCAAGAAAAGGGGCAAGAAACGGTAAAGAATTTCAAGTACAAATTTGATGAGCCGCTGCCACAAGGTATGCGCAATTTTGACCTCCAAAATAACCAGGTGGTGGCCATACAGGTGAAGCGAAAGCCGGCTTTTATTGATTATGTGCGTGTGATTGCACCGGTGATATCGGGTGTGGCGACAAGTATTTTGATTATTGAGCGCTTACGCTAGTTTAAAGTCAGAAGTGTTAAGTTTAAAGTAACTACTAATGTGTCATTTTGACCCGATAATCCGAGATCAGGATCTAATCAAGAGATATTTCATAATTAAAATTTGACATTTAGGGATAGTATTTTGAATAAAACAGTTTTAGTAACTGGCGGTGCAGGGTTCATCGGCTCTCATTTAGTAGACCGACTACTTGAGCAGGACAATAACGTAATCTGCGTCGACAACTTCGATCCCTACTACGACCGATCTATAAAAGAAAACAACATCAGAGAACACCGTAAGCATGTCAACTATCAGCTGGTAGAAGAGGATATACGCAACTTGGATGCTTTGAGAAACAAGATCAGTGAAGATATTGATGTGATCGCACATTTGGCGGCGAAGGCTGGGGTACGTCCCTCGGTGAAAGACCCGGTAGGCTTCCATGAAGTGAATGTGATGGGGACCCAGAACATGCTGGAGTTTGCCAAAGACAAAGAGGTGAATCAGTTTGTCTTTGCCTCATCTAGCAGCGTATATGGCACAAACGAAAACGTACCCTGGTCGGAAGATGATCATGTGCTGAAGCCCATCAGTCCCTATGCTAGTACGAAGGTAAGTGGTGAGCTGATGGGGCATGTGTACAGCGAGCTCTACGATTTGCGATTTTTGGCGCTCCGTTTCTTTACGGTGTACGGACCGCGCCAACGACCAGATCTAGCCATCCACAAATTTCTGCGATTGATGAGTAAAGGTGAACAGATTAAACTTTATGGTGATGGCAGTAGTCGTCGTGACTATACCTACATTGATGATATCATTGATGGAGTAATGGCGGCTATTTCCTATAATGATAGTATGTACGAGATTATCAACCTTGGAAACAACCGGACGGTAGAACTACTGGAACTGGTGGAGGCGATTGAAAAAGTATCAGATATTGAAGCTGATAAAACTCATGTTCCTGAAATACCCGGTGATGTAGCGCAGACTTGGGCGGATATAAATAAGGCTCAGAAAAAATTAGGCTATAAGCCTAATTATGGATTAGAAAAAGGGTTACTTAGGTTTGTAAACTGGTTTGAGAAAGTTAACGAGGTAACAACTCAGACAAAAAAGCTAAATTCAATGTGATCCTGATGTGTATGTCTTTGGTTAGCAAAGATACGGATTTTCCAAAGTTGACGGTTAAAGAGCGCTTGAAATGGGCACTAGAAAGGTTTGGCAATGATTTGGTTGTTACGTCTTCCTTTCAGTCGCAGAGTGTGCCATTACTACATCTGATTTCGAAACACGTCCCGGAGGTTCCGATCATCTTTTTGGATACAGGCTTTCATTTTCCCGAAACGATTTCATTTAAAGAAAAGCTAACCGAACGTTTTGGTTTGAATGTAATTGACATGACTAATAAAATGGGTCACAAAAAGTTTAAACAGCGGCATGGAGAACTTTATAAAAGAGATCCTGACCAGTGTTGTTACATTAATAAGGTGGAACCGCTTGATCGAGCCTTAAATAATTATAAGGCGTGGGTTGCGGGCGTTAGAAAAGATCAGACCGAACAGCGAAAGAAGGCGGACTACATCCAAGAGCTGGATAACGGCATTACAAAAATTTGCCCCATTCTGGACTGGAATAATCATGACATTTGGACCTACATCCAGCTCAACGAATTGCCGGAGCATCCATTGCTGGAACAAGGGTATTTGAGTGTTGGCTGCGCGCCCTGCACGCAGCCCTCGGAGGACGGAGACCCACGATCGGGTCGCTGGCAGGGAAAACAAAAACGCGAATGTGGATTACATAATAATCTAGGAAAAGGACGTGATGACAACACCTAAAAAAGTTTTGGTGACCGGAGGGTGTGGTTATATAGGCTCTGTATTGTTGGACACTTTGGGCCGGCATTTGGAGGGCCATGTAATACGTATCTTTGATAATTTGAGTGGCGCTGGTATTAATGGCTTGGAACAGTTGCCATTGGACGGTCATTACCAGTTTATCGAAGGGGATCTGCTTGATCCTAATCAATTGGATTATGCCCTCAACGACGTTGATATTGTTATTCATTTGGCAGCGAAGGCCAATACCCCATTAAGTTTTGAGAATCCGGAAATGACACGACAAGTGAATCAGTGGGGTACCACGCATCTGGTGGATGCCTGCTTGGACCACGACGTAGAACATCTCATCTTTGCCAGCAGCGCAGCAGTATATGGACCGCAGCTGCAACAAGCTGAAACAGATACTCCTGATCCTTTGGGGGGCTATGGCAGCTCAAAGCTGGCTGCCGAGCAATACATCCGATCCAAGGAAGGCAAGCTGAACTACACGATTTTTCGACTTGGGACTGTTTATGGGCCCAGTCCCACAATGAGGACGCAGGCATTTGTGAACCGGCTATGTTTCCTGGCGGGTACCAAAAAGAAGTTGACGGTCTTTGGGGATGGCCAGCAGGTCCGGCCGGTCATTCAAATTGACGATGTTTGTCGGCTGTTTATGGATACTTTGAACGATCCGGACAAGTACCGAAACGATATTTTTAATGTTTGTCAATCAAACTGCACCATTCTTGATGTAGTAGAAGCAATCACGAATCACAAAACAGATACTGATGTTGCTTATACCGATCAGGATATTCGCACCCGATATAACTTCAGTATGAACTGCGATAAAATAACTGAGACGGGATGGCAGCCGAGAGTAGATTTGGGTAAGGGCGTCAAATCAGTGATTGATCAATTTCAGGGATTTGAAAAAGTAAATACCTCAATGAAGGGGTTACTTTAGGTTAAATATATAAATAATTAACGATAAGAAATCTATAGATATGAATTCGAACTGGGAAAACAAGAGAGTACTAATTACCGGCGTCAGTGGGACGGTTGGTAAGGAGCTGCTGCGACAGGTGATCGCCAAGCAGCCGAAAGAAATTTTAGGAGTTGATAACAACGAAAGTGAGCTGTTTTTTGTGTCCGATGAGTTCCAAGAGGCCGAGAATGTCAACCTGATGATGTGCGATATCCGAGACAAGGACCGAGTGCGTGCTATGACCCGGGGAATCGACATTATCCTGCATGCGGCGGCCCTTAAACATGTGATTCTATGTGAGGAAGCCCCGTGGGAGCCGATTCGCACGAATATTGACGGCACGCAGAACATCATTGATGCTGCCATTGAAAATGGCGTCGAGCGTGTGCTGTTTACGTCCACCGACAAAGCGGTGAATCCAACCAACGTAATGGGGACTTCCAAGCTGATGGGGGAGAGACTAATGACGGCGGCTAACTCTCATAAGCGTGGCAATGGACCAATTTTTGCCTCCACGAGATTTGGAAATGTTTTGGGATCGCGTGGTTCAGTGATTCCTATTTTTGAAGGGCAGATTGCCGAAGGCGGCCCAGTCACTCTGACGGACCCGCGGATGTCGCGGTTCATTATGACTTTGGAAGAAGCCGTGACCTTAGTAATGGAATCGGTGTTTCTAGCCCAAGGTGGAGAAGTATTTGTAACCAAGATGCCGATCGTAGATATTGAAATCTTAGCTGAGGCAATGGTTGAAATTCTGGCCTCCGAGCACGGCTACCGCCATGATGATATTGATATTACTGTTATTGGATCGAAGGCCGGTGAAAAGCTCTATGAAGAGCTAATCAACGGCGAGGAGACCCGACGGACGGTTGAGTTGCCTAACTACTTTGCGGTGCTTCCTGCTTTTAAGTCAGTCTATAATGAAATTGAATATAGCTATCCGCAAAGCAATGGCACAGGAGTCGATAAGACGTATACTTCGCACCAAGGAGATTCTATGAATAAGGAACAGCTAAAAGAATATTTGATTGAACATAATTTGGTTAATTTAAACGAGCAATTAGAACAACAAGAGGCTTAACAATATGACGATTTTAATTTTAGGCGGCGACGGGTATCTCGGATGGCCCACCGCTATGCATTTTGCAACAAACGGGCACGAAGTGATTGTGGCCGACAACTACCTGCGACGCACCATTGCCATGCAGACTGACTCAGAGGCACTGATGCCGAATCCGAATCTGAAGAAGCGGACCGACATTTTTGAAGCAGAAACGGGCAAGCATATTGAAGTCGAAATTGGGGACCTTACCGAATACCGCTTTATGTCCCAACTGGTCGAGGACTACCAGCCGGATGCGGTGGTCCACTACGCAGAGCAGCCGTCGGCCCCGTACTCAATGAAAGGCGTTGACGAAGCCAAGCTTACGCTCAACAACAACCTGAATGTGACTTTCAACCTGATTCAGGCGGTCCTCAACCACGCTCCCGACTGCCACATTGTGAAGCTGGGCACCATGGGCGAATATGGGACCCCGAATATCGACATTGAGGAAGGGTGGATTGACATCGAGCACAACGGCCGCGAAGATACCTTCTTGTTCCCCCGAGCCGCCGGCTCGCTGTACCACACTACCAAGGTGCTGGATACGGACCTGCTCTGGTTTTATGTTCGTACCTTTGATCTGAAAGTGACGGATCTGATGCAGGGACCGGTTTATGGGTTGTCGACACCAGAGTCGGACCTCAACGAGCAGTTACTACCAAACTTCCACTACGACGACATCTTTGGTACGCTTGTCAATCGTTTCTTGGTGCAAGCCGTTGCAGGTGTACCATTAACCGTATATGGTGAAGGTGAACAGGTGCGCGGATATTTGAACATTAACGATACCTTGCAATGCATCGAGCTGGCAGTCAACAACCCAGCTGAGGAAGGGGAGCTTAAGATTTACAACCAGTTGACCGAAACCTTCTCGGTCAACGACGTGGCTGAAATCGTTAAACGGGTCGGTGACGATTTGGACCTCGGCGTGGAAGTGCAGTCCATTCCAAACCCGCGGAAGGAGTCCGAAGACCACTACTACAACCCGAAGAACACCGGGCTATTGGAGCTGGGCCTGGAGCCCCATTATATGACTGATGAAGTGGTCGAGGGAATGCTCAAAGAAGTTCTAAAACATGAGGACCAGATTGATGAGGGGAAAATTATGCCTCGTGTGAAATGGAATGAAGAAGCTCAACAGGATCAATAACGTTTTGATGTAGAGGGATTGTGATTCGGTAATTCCTCTACACTTATGGCTTCCGTTAGAAAATCGTAGAAAAATGGATAAGCCCAATTATATCCGGTATGCTTTATATGTATTAATATTTCTTTGGGCTGTGTTCAGCTATTGTTGGCTAAACTTTTGAATTTTTAAGATACAGAAGAATATATGAATTGGCTTATAACTGGAGGTTGTGGGTTTATTGGTCGTAATCTTATCCATTTCCTTAAGAATGAAGGTGGACATGCTATCCGTGTTGTTGATAACCTCACCGTAGGAAGTCGTAAAAGCCTACAGATGGTTACGTCCTTTAGTGAAAAAGAGACATCAGAAACTGCAAATACGTTTCCCTCTGAGGGAAACGTAGAGTTAGTAGTTGATGATATTTTGAACGAAGAAAATGCATTGAAGCATACACAAAAGGCTGACGTGATTGTCCATCTTGCTGCAAACACTGGCGTTGCCCCATCGGTTGAAAATCCCCGGCATGACTGCACAACGAATGTCATTGGCACATTTAATTATCTAGAAGCTGCACGGCATAATAATGTTGATCGTTTTATCCTGGCATCTAGTGGAGCTCCCCTAGGAGAAGTAGAACCGCCCATTCACGAAGAAAAAGCGCCCCATCCCAAATCACCGTATGGTGCCAGCAAGCTGGCAGGTGAAGGGTATTGTTCGGCTTATCACGGATCCTTTAATGTTGATACGGTGGTCTTGCGGTTCGGTAATGTGTACGGGCCGTTTTCATCTCACAAATCAAGTGTAGTAGCCAAATTTATCCGAAGGGCTTTGGAAGGTAAAAGCTTAGAAATTTATGGTGATGGCACACAGACAAGAGATTTTATTTATACAGAAGATTTGGTAGGTGCTATCCACAAGGCTGTTACTATACGTAACATAGGAGGCGAAAAATTTCAAATAGCTACCAATAAGGAAACGACGGTATTAGAATTAACGGAAATACTCATTGGTATTCTTGAAGAAAAAGAGATACCAAGTATGAAGGTAGAACACGGTCCGAAGCGACAAGGTGATGTTCAACGTAATTATTCAGATACATCTAAAGCAAAAGCAAAATTACATTGGGAAAATGGGCAGAGTTTAGAAGATGGGTTATCAAAAACCGTGAATTGGTTTATCGAAAATAAATAGATCTTAATTTAGGACTAAACTGAATTTAAAACTGGTAAGTCGATTGGTTAAGTCAATCATAAAAAAGTTAACATCTAGTGAAATAATTAAAAAGCTTTCAGGTACAGCTGGAGTTAACTTTGTAGGTCTATTCGTCGGTTTTATTAGTCAAACTGTATTAGCCAGGTATTTGGGTACTCATGAATATGGCATATTTGTATATGCCTTCTCATGGGTTATGCTACTGTCCATTTTGGGTAGATTTGGTTTTGACAATTTAATAATAAATCGACTTCCTTCTTACCTTAAGAAAAAAAAATACTCAGAAATCAAGGGGTTATCTTATTTTTCTAAGTTATTTTCCTATTTGCTAAGCGTAGTCTTAGGCGTACTCTTCTTTGGAACTATGTATATGTTGGATTTAAGTAATATAGTCCAATCATCCTACACTTTTTTAATAGGCTTTTTTTTTGTTTTACCTCTGTTGATCATTTCATACATAAATCAGGGGTTTTTGGTTGGCCTAAAGCAAGTAGTCGTGGCCAATATACCTATTATGATAATTAGGCATGTATTACTTATTGCCTTTATTATTCTATGTTATTATGTATTTGGTAGTGTTACTTCCCTAGAGGCAATGTTATTGAATGGGTTGGCATTTTTAGTAGTAGCCGAGATTTCTTTCAGGTGGGTAAAAGATAATTTCCAATTTCCTTTTAAGACAATAAAGAACGAGTTTAGGATAAAGAATTGGTTGGTTAATTCTTTTCCTTTCTTACTGTATTCTGGCGCAAGTTTCATCAATAGGAAGGTTGATATTCTAATACTGGGGGGATTAGTCTCAGCCACAAATGTAGGTATATATAATGCTGCAGCTAAATTGGTAATGATTATTTCTGTTGGAAGTAACATCACAAGTTTAGTATCAAAACCGCATATATCTGATTTTTTTGCAGAGGGTAAAATTAGTAAGATAGAATCTTATTCTTGTAAAGTGGCGTGGGCTAATTTTAGTTATTCCTTAGCCGCTTTTTCATGTATCGTATTGTTCGGAGAATATTTCCTCTTAATTTTTGGGAACGAATTTAAAAGGGGGTATGACGTATTAATGATATTTGCTATTGGCTATTTAATAGTAAGTACTATTAGTATATCCGGTTTAATTTTGATAATGACAAAATATGAGAAGATAGGTTCAAATATAGAGTTAGGTATTACAGTTTTTAATATTTTACTAAACATTGTCTTGATTCCTAAATATGGAGCAATAGGAGCAGCATTTGCTACTTCATTCACACTAATTCTTAGAAGTTTTGTAGCCTTTCTATTTGTGCGTTCAAAATTTGACATTAATCCAACTGTATTTAATACCCAAGAAACAAGAAAACTTATTAAAAGCTTAGGATAATGGTGAATATACTATCTGCTTTCAAAAGAAATTTTACTTCATTTAAGAAAAGGTATTCGAAACTGAGGCATATAGTACCTCATCCTATTAGAAAAAAAATCCCAATACTAAGGTATTATAAATCCCATCTTAGAAAATTTATAGTACCGATTAAATATGAATCTGAAAATGTCAATATTTATCATTGTTGTATTCAAAAAACGGGAAGTGTCTGGATAGGTACTGTACTCTCAGATCCTATAGTTTATAAATATTCAGGGTTACTTGTTTATCCATACAACGGAAAGTTTAGAAAAACTCAAATGGATAAAATTACACATATTACGAAGCCTTATCCTCCTGACACAATATTAAGTGCTTTTAAAGGCAGTTATAGTAATTTTAAAAATGATATTCCTAAGAACGAGGGGCCTCAAAAAGCTTTTTTTGTGACTAGAGATCCGCGAGATCTCGTGGTTTCATGGTATTTCTCGACTAAAAAAAGTCACACTGCTAGAAAAGGAACTAGATTTTATAGGATTAGAAAAAAATTGCAAGATCTCCCTTTTAAGGAAGGTTTAAAGTGTGTAATCGATTTCTATGAAAAAAGTAGGAAGTTTGATATGCTTAGAACTTGGGTACCTGAAAACCTAAATGATGATAACATAAAAATGATGCGATATGAAGACTTTGCTGGACCTAATGCCTATGAAGTTTTCAGGGAACTGTTTGAGTTTTTGGATATAAAGATTCCTGAAGATGAGTTTATTCAGTTAGTAGATTCATATAGTTTTAAATCGTTAACTGGCAGAAAACCTGGCGAAGAAAAGAAAGATTCTCATTTAAGAAGTGGGACTTCAGGTGATTGGAAAAAATACTTTGATGAAGAGTTATTGCAATATTTCAAAAATGCCGAAGATGGGTTGACTAAAGAGTTAGGTTATAATTGGTAAGTTTATTGTGTAGTAGATATATCTAGATATGAAAAAAAGTAAGACTTCAATTACCTTTTTATGTACATATGTATTAAAACCTAATATGATTCGGGTGCTAGAAAATTATGACAAGGTTTTTGGAAGTGAATTCGAATTAAAACTAATTACTGGTCATGGGGAAGCACCTAAGGATATTAGAAAAAGTTATGATATATATACGTATGATAAACCTCCTAATTGGTTAAATCCCTATAGTCTGGGGTATGCTTTTTTTGCGTTGAACTCCTTTTTAAAAAATGAAGAAACAGATGTATTAATAAATATTGCCCACCCACTACCGTTAGGGGTCGCAGTATCTGTTTTAGCCCCAAAATACGATATGAAAAGTATTATTAGAGTTACAGGTGATATATTTAATGAACACAATTTGAGCGATAATTTTTTTATTAAATGGCGAAAAAAAATACTCTACGAAATTATTTTACCAAGACTATTTAAAAGGTCTGACTATGTAATCACAGTGGGTGAAAAACTAAGAAATGATTTTTTAAAGAGAGGTTATACTAAAGATCAAGTCAAAAATTTGCCACAACCTTTTGATGCAGATGAATTTACTGCACCGAATCAAGATAAGGGTTTTGTTAAGAAGGAATTGGGGCTGGATCCTCAAAAATTTGTAGTCCTTTATGTAGGAAGCTTGAGTTGGATAAAGGGCGGGGATAGACTTTTGTCTGTTGTGAAAGAAACAGCAAGAAAAAAAAGTAATGATTTTCAATTCTGTATTGTTGGATCTGGAACTTACAAAACAGATTTTGAAGATATTTCCAATAGTCTAGTTAAAGTGATTGGCTATGTTCCGCCAGATAAAGTTTTACCGTTTTACCAAGCTGCTGACGCTTTTATATACCCTACGAGGTCGGATGGTTTGCCAAACGTAATATTGGAAGCAATTTCTAGTGAAATTCCAATTCTGGCAACACCTGTTGGAGAAATTCCTTACATACTGGAGAATACGTACGATTTCAAAGCATTTAAAAATAAAATAGTGGAGAGAGACTTTGAGCATGTAAATAAAGAGAAAGTTGACTACTTAAATTTTAATAAAACTAAAGAATCTTACTTAAAATTAGTCAGATAAGTATTTTTGAAACACTTATAAATTAAATTAATGTTTTTTGGACTGATATTTTATACGCTAGTTTTAGGTATTGCATTTTTGAATTTTTACTTCAGAAGTAGAGATGTTATAGGTAATTTCTTTCTGTTTTTAGGGGCTTCTATAAGTTTTGTCTTAGTTTTTCCTTCTATTCTATACTATCTAGTTACCGGTAGTACTGAGTTTTTTAAATTTTATAGCCTTGATGATATAAGGCTTGGATTATACGCAATACTTGTCTTTTTAACTTTCTGGTTTTTAGGTTTTCTTTTCTCTAAAAAAATTAAATGGAAGACCTCAAATACATATCATTATAGTGAAGAATATGTGACATTAATTATTTTTGTTTTATCACTAGTATCAACAGTTATATTCTATTCTTTCAGCTATGCATATGGTTTTGCTAATGAGTTATACATGAATAACCCCACCCAAGCAGGCCTATTTGGTGTTATGGGAGGATATAGAAGTTTACTAGAACCTGTAATAGCTGCATTATTAATATTTTATTATAGGCGAAAGAAAAACAACAGGTTGAAAGGGTTTTATGATTTGAAGTATTTCCCCCACACATTATGGGTGGTGTTGATTACGAATATTTTTGCAGGAATAATTTTAGATATGCAGCGAGGGGATATATTTAAACCAGTATTATTGGTAATATTTGTTTTGTTGTTTAAGGGCACTAGAAAACGGAAAATCATGCAGTATGCGGTAGGTGTTTTTGTATTAATTATTACGCTCAGCCCTGTCATTGATTTTCTCAGAAAGCCAAATTTGTATAAAAATAATTTCAGCATTCAGAATTTACCTGAAATATTAAGTAGCCAAGAGGCAAGAAGGTATTTTGGACAAAACGTTGGAAATGAAAATATATTTGACTTAAATATTGAAAGTCTAATAAAAGAACCGGCTAGAAAGAATGCCTTTTTGCTCACAACAGTTTCTTTAATGAACCATGCTGATAGAGAAGGTCACGTATTATTTAGCACGTATCCATCAATATTTTATGAGCCTATACCAAGGATTGTTTATCCTAACAAACCTATACCTCTATCAGTCGATGGCACAAAAGAGACAACTTCTATTCGAATTGCAGCAAGGGAAGCTGGCTGGTCAAACGTATGGTGGGGATCGGGAGCTGGATCAATGTATTGGCAGTTTAATTGGCCAGGCGTAATGTTGGGAGGCTTTATTGTTGGGTTTTTATGGTACTTACTTGTATTCAAGGCATTTAATACCAAGCATATTCTTTTAACGATTTTAATTTTTAATATTATAAAATGGGGACTCCCATTGTTTCGAGGGCTTGATAATTTATTACTTGAACTAATTAGGGGAGTTAAACTCTTAGGAGTTTACTATATAATCTCAATCTTTATCAAGAAATAAATATGGAGTTAGATTTTTTTGTTATTGGAGCTCAAAAATGTGCCACTTCTTGGCTGTATTATTGTTTAAAAGAGCATCCAGAAACTCATTTACCTTCTCACAAAAAAGAGTTTCAATATATAGGAGATAATGATTCAAATTATAGTGCGAGGGAATGGAATGATCAATTGCTTTTAGGTGCTGAAAAAAAATATAAATGTGGAGATGTATCTGTTGAATATATAATAGATCCAAGTTCTCCAAAGTTACTAAAAAATCTTGCCCCTAACTCGAAATTAATATTATCGGTAAGAAATCCAGTTGAGAGGGCAGTCTCCGCTTTTTTTTGGAATCAAAGGAAAAACTACTTAGAAATAAATACTAGTTTAGAAAGTGGTCTAAAGCGCGGTCTTAAATTGAACAAGTTAAATAATGGATTAGAAGGATCTGATCAATACCTTGTAGATATTATCAGGAGGGGGCTTTATTACAAGTACTTGGAAAATTATTTAAAATATTTCTCTGATGATCAGTTTTACATTCTGTTTTTTGACGACATTAAAAAAGATCCTTTAAAAGTTATTCAAAACCTTTATTCATTTCTTGATATAGATGTTGATTATTTACCAAAAAGTATTGAAAGAAAGCCTAAAAAAAACTCTTATAACCAATTCCTGTTAAAGTTACAGAATTGGGCATCGGAGTCAAAAGTAATTGCTGTATTAGTAAATAAACTTAATCAAATACTTGCTAATACCAATCAGAATAAGTCGCCTGAAATTTCGTTAGATTTAAGGAAAAAATTATTTGAATTTTATGAACCATCTATAAGGGATTTTCAGAGTTTTATTGATAAACTAAATCCTGAACAGTTGTCAAGCCATTGCAAACTAATTGAGAGATGGGGCTTAGAAAATCAACCTGATGCTAAAAAATAAATTTCACAAAATTTTTTTATGAAGTTAAAAAAAATTCTATTTTATTGCAATTTCCCCCCGCCTAATACCGGACAAACGGTAGGTACGAAATTAGTAAAAGATCTATTAGATGACGAATTTGAGACTGAAGTGCTTAATACTTCTTCTAATGATTTTAATATAGGTAGGGGATTTCTGGGAAAAATTAAAAGGTTAAAAAAGGTAGTAAGTGATTTAAATAAGCTTAAAAAGAAGTTGGCTGAAGATAACTATGATTATTTGTATATTGTGGCTTCTGGTTCATTATTGGGCCATTTAAGGGATAATCTGATTTTGAAGATTGCTAATTCAAAAGTTGATAATATAGTTGCTCATGTTAGGAGTGGTAACTACGGTAATATCTTTAAAAGAAAATGGCATTCAGGCTTAACTAGGTCATTTGTTGAAAAAATTGATGATTACATATTTCTAAGCGAACGGTTGAGTCAGAGAGTTGAGGGAAATATCCCATCTGAAAAACGTAATGTAGTATATAATTCTATAGACAGAGCGGTTTGGTGTACTTCAGAGGAGATTGCAAGCAAAGTTTCGACTCGGTCTAACCAAGAGAAGTTCGTTGTTACATATTTAAGTAACATGATCAAGACTAAAGGATACTTTGATTTGGCAAAAGCTTTAAAATATTATCGAGAAAACTATAAAGGTAATATTACTGCTCGGTTTATTGGTATGTGGCCAGATAATGAAACTAAAAATAGTTTTTGGGCTTGGGTGCAGAAGTATAACCTAAGTGGAAGTATAGAGGTGCTTGGGAGAATTGATAATCGAAAGAAAGTTAGATCATATCTAATTGATTCGGATGCTTTTGCTTTACCTACCTATTATCCTGTAGAAGCACAACCCCGTTCCATTATTGAAGCTCTAAATGCAGCTAATCCAATCATAGCTACCAACCATGCTTCAATACCAGAATATGTTTTTGATGGAGATAATGGATACTTAATAGATAAAAAGTCTCCGTTACAAATTGCCGAATCGATTAGAAAATTACAGGATAAGGATGTATGGTCAATGATGGCACGAGAAGCTAGAAATACTTATGAAGATATGTTTAGCCCTCAAGCTATAAAGTCGGAACTAGTTAAAGTGTTTTCCCAATAAAGGATGTTAATCAATGTTTAAAAATTTGATAAGGAAAGGTAAACATTTTTATACGAGCTATAACTTTAGGAAAATCTTAAAAGAGTCGCGTAATAATTATGGTAACTATAATTATGAACATCCTCTCCTCTTTGTTGCTGGGTTACCAAAGAGTGGTACATCATGGTTAGAAAATATGCTTTCTGAATATCCCGGTTACAAAAAAAATATGTTGCCGATGGCGACGAAGTTTGAGCAAAGAAATAATGGAAGTCACTTTTTGGAATTAGAAAAGGAATGGCTTCGGCAATTAGAAGGTTCATTGACTGTTTTAAAGTTACATAATTGGGGGTCGGAGAATAATGTGAATGTACTCAAAGACCTTAAGATACCTTACGTTGTGTTATTCCGTGATTTACGTGATGTTGCTGTTAGTCATTACTTTTATGTACGGAATACATGGCACCATCCAGAATATGATGATTACAAAGATTTGGATATAGAGGGGGGGATAAAGCATTTTGCAAGAACTTTACTACCAGCTTTTACGAAATGGATTTACAGTTGGAAACAAAATGCAGATTCAGAATTGGGTCTTATCATTCGTTATGAAGATATGAAGGTGGATACGTTCAAAGTCTTTAGTAAAGTCGTTGACCATTACAACTTACCTTCAGGTGAAAAAACATTGAAAACAATCATCAAAAAATATAGCTTCGAGAACCAAAGTGGTGGACGGAGCAGGGGAGAAGAAAATCAATCAAGTTTTTACAGAAAAGGCGTTTCGGGTGACTGGAAAAATCATTTTACAGATGAGATAACGAAATTGTTTAAAGAAAAAGTAGGTCAACTATTAATTGATGTTGGCTATGAAGAAGACTTTAAATGGTAATCAAAGGCTAGTTCAACTTTCTAATCTAAATTCAATTTATTCTATAGATGTCTAAACAAAAGAAAGCTTTAGTGTGTGGCGCAGGAGGATTCATCGGAGGGCACTTGGTCAATCGCCTCAAAGACGAAGGGTACTGGGTAAAGGGAGTAGATCTCAAAGAAAATCCGTGGGGGAATACCAATGCCCATGACTTTGAGATTCTCGACTTGAGAGATCATGACAAGGTTGAGGAACTCCTGAGTGAAGTTCAGTATGACGAGATTTATCAGCTGGCAGCCGACATGGGGGGGGCCGGCTATATTTTTACGGGCGATAATGATGCCGATGTGATGCATAATTCAGCTACTATCAATCTGAATATTGCAAAGCTGAGTGTTCAGTACGATGTGGGCAAGGTATTTTATTCTTCTTCGGCCTGCATGTATCCTGAAGGAGAAAATGATCCAAAAGATCCAAGCTTGCCTGAAGATTGTGCATACCCGGCAAATCCCGACAGCGAATATGGCTGGGAGAAGCTGTTCAGTGAACGCATGTTTTTTGCTTTTAACCGAAATTATGATCTGGATGTACGTGTAGCTCGATTTCATAATATCTTTGGTCCCCGTGGCAGTTGGGTGGGCGGAAAGGAAAAGGCGCCGGCCGCACTTTGTCGTAAAGCAGCGGATGCTGAAGATGGTGGAGAAATTGAAATTTGGGGAGACGGTGAGCAACAGCGATCTTTTCTCTACATTGATGAATGTCTGGAAGGTATACGCCGTCTAATGGAGTCAGATTTTAAAGGTCCTGTTAATATAGGCTCTGATGAATTGATTAGCATTAATGATTTTGTTGATATGATCTGTGATATAGCCGGAAAGGATCTAACCAAAAATCATGTTGAAGGTCCGGAAGGTGTTAGAGCTCGTAATTCTTCTAATGAACTCATAGAGGAAAAATTGGGCTGGAGGCCAACACAGCCACTTCGCGAGGGTATTGAAATAACATATTCTTGGATCGAGGAGCAGCTTGAAGAGCGAAAGGCTGCTGAAGTAGCTGAATAGCTTACCATTAAATAAAGTGATAGCATTCTATTGTGGAATGCTATCACTCCTTCAATTTCAAGTCTATAGTCCTTCTTTTGGTAGTCAATTATTTTCTGTTCATTTTTTCGATCAAGAAAAAACGAACCAAAAAATTGATCGGCTACGAATCGTGAATTGGCTCTGTATAGTGGCTGGATAATTTCAATGGTCCTTTACAATATTGCTTATTAATAGAAAAAATGGCCGGTATGAAATTATCCTGTTCGCCACTACACTTCTCCCACGATTCTAATGCCGATAAGATTATGCTATAGAAAGCTTTCAGTGTAAAAATCGAAAGGGTTATGGAAAAACTTAAGGGTTCTATTTAAATGGGAAATAAAAGAGTATTATTACTGTGCCAGCATTTCTATCCGGAAATGGTGTCCACCGGTATGCATATGACCGAGTTGTCGGAGGCCTTACAAAAAAAAGGATTAGATATGACGGTGTTCTGCGCCCAGCCGGTCTATGATTTGGATGAGTGGGATGGAGAGATTCCATATTATCTTGAGCATGAAGGTATTGATGTTCATCGTGCAAAAACAATCGGCAAACATAAAGCGGGTCTTATAAATCGGTTAATATTCGCTGTTTCCTACTTGTTACAAACCCTTTTATTTGCCTGGAAAAACAGAAAAGAATTTGATGGTATTGTTGTTGGCACCAACCCGCCCTTTTTGGGAATTGTCACGGTGTTATTGAACAAGTTGTTTGGCGAAGAATATATATTGATTGTCTATGATATCTACCCCGAGTATGCAGTGAGAGTTGGGGCATTAGACAAAGATTCTTTAGTAACAAAGTTGTGGCGTTGGACAACCAAAAGGATCGTGATTAATGCCACTTCCAATGTTGTGATTGGAAGAGATATGAAAGAAATAGTAAAAGATAAGCTTGATGAAAAACCGACGGACAATAAAATATGCATGATTCCCAACTGGTCAGATGAGGGTACCGTCAAGCCGCTGTCAGAAAAGTACAACTATTTTAGGGATGAACTGGGAATAGATGATGAATTTGTTGTTCTATATTCGGGGACGATGAATAAATCCCATAATCTTGAGCCTTTATTGGATGCCGCAGAACTATTAGAAGGAGAGCCTTATCGGTTTGTGTTAGTTGGGCAGGGGTCCAATAAAGAAAACTTAAAGAACATTGCCACTGAAAAGGAATTGAGCAATGTTCAGTTTTTACAATTTCAGCCCAAGGAGAAGCTACCGGATGTGCTGGCTTCATGTGACATTTCAGTAGTTTGTTTAGATAAGCAGTATACCGGACTTTCGGTACCGAGTAAAACCTATGGTATCATGGCTGCCGGTCGCCCGGTATTGGCTTTCCTAGAAGAAGAGAGTGAAATAGGGCTGGCGGTTAATGAAAGTGAATGCGGTATTGTAATGGAGCATCCAACAGGAGAGACTGTTGCACAAAAGATTAGAGAGCTAGATCAAGATGAGGATACCTTGGAGAGCATGAGTAAAAATAGCTATGAAGCATTTAAGGAGAATTATACTCTCGAAAAATCCTCGGCAAAATATTTTGATCTAATAAGCAGTAAATTTTAGGTCCTAGTACTATTTGGCAGAGGTGTATCCAATTTAGTGATCTGTAAATCAAGAGTTTATTAATTGGGAACAACTGTACAATATTGCTATACAAACATTAGGATTCATTAATCTTTTAAACTAGTGTTGTTATTGGTCTGTTGAGACATTAATTACTGCATCTGCAACAAGAGAGTATTGTCTATAGCAAATAGGTTTCAACATCTACGAGGGTGACAAATTAAGGGTTCTATGATTACGGAAGTTTTACAGACAAAAAAGGCTAAACAATTCGAAAATCTTGTTTCAAATGCCAATGTGAGTAATCCCCTTTGGGGATATATGTGGTATTTTACAGGACTACCACTGCTTATTGGGGTGGCCTCAGTAATTAGTTGGGGCCGGTTAACGATGCCTTACGAAGCGCTGCCGATGGCAATGATGGTTGTTGGTTTATATATAGGTATTTGGGCCAATAAATATCAGTCGGCCGAGCATCGGTCCTATCGTGCCATTGGGTTATCGGTATTTTATACTACAATTGGATTCCTTACCATCTTCTCTTTGCTGGCTTTATTTCGCCAATATTATTCAAGAAGCTTTCTATTGGCTTCGTATGGACTGATGGTGTTATGGTCCACAACGGGTATGCTTTTCTTTAGAAAAAGACATCTTGATTACATCGTAGTGAAAGGGGGATTGGCTAATAAACTAAGGGCTTATAAAAAACTGGGCTGGAATTATGTGGATAGCAATAATTTGAATGGCAATGCTGCCTACTATGACAGTATTGTCGTAGATTTGCATGCCCATGATGATTCTAAATTAATCAAAACAATTGCAGATTCTAGTTTACATGGGGTTTCGGTAAAACATGCAGCATCTGTACTTGAACGGTATTCCGGCCGGACAAACTTGGAATACTTGGCGGAGGAAGGTCTCTATACACTCAACAAAGAGAAAACTTATAGAATATTTAAAGGTTTTTGGGAAGTTGCTCTGATTATTTTGTTCTCGCCTGTCATCATGTTAATGGGCTTGGTAACGTCAATTGCTATAAAGTTGGATTCTAAAGGTCCAATCCTGTTCACCCAAGAACGTGTTGGGAAAAATGGAGAACTATTTACCCTGTATAAATTTCGGAGTATGCGCACGGATTCGGAGGAAGAAGGCAGCCAGTTCGCCGATAAAAAAGATGACCGTATAACTCGGTTGGGTCAATTCATCCGAAAGTTTCGAATTGATGAGCTGCCGCAGTTTTGGAACGTCCTGAAAGGAGATATGAGCTTGATAGGTCCGCGCCCGGAACAGGAAGATTTTGTTGAGTATTTCGACGAAGAGATTCCATTCTATACCTATCGGCATAAGGTTCGGCCCGGTATTACGGGTTGGGCACAGGTGCAGGATGGGTATGCTGCTAGTCTTTCGGCGACGAAACGTAAGTTGGAGTATGATCTGTATTATGTAAAAAATCTTTCGCTGTCGCTTGATCTGTTGATCGTTTATGCTACGGTTAAAACTATTCTTACGGGTTTTGGTTCGCGGTAATTAGATGATAGTATTGGTGGTTTTTAGTGTCATGTCTCTAGCCGGCTGGACGGTAATTGCCGTTATTTTGTTGTGTCTCACCTTGCTTATTACGACCCGCATTTCGGCTGATATTGTGTTTTTAGGCGGCCTCACCGTTTTGATTGTTAGCCAGGTTGTTCCGCCCGCCGAAGCTATTGCCGGATTCTCGAACCAGGGCATGCTTACCGTGGCGGCGCTGTATGTGGTTGCTGCAGGACTCAAGGAGACCGGGGCGGTCCAGTATATCGTGGAACAAATTATCGGGGGCGTCCGCACGGTGAAGCAGGCCCAAATTCGCATTATGGCGCCGGTGATGATCGTCAGTGCTTTCCTGAATAACACGCCGGTCGTAGCTTCCTTTATTCCGGCCTTGGAAGACTGGGCTCGGAAAAACCAGATGGCCGTCTCCAAAATACTGATACCGCTCAGCTATGCTGCTATCCTCGGAGGGACCTGCACGCTTATTGGCACCAGCACGAATCTTATCATCAATGGATTGCTGATTGAGCAGGCCGGGGCCGATGCCCTTGGCATTTTTGAGCCCGCCTGGATTGGCATTCCCTGCGCCATTGTCGGCTTTCTGTACTTGGCCCTGTTCGGTAACAAGCTGCTGCCCGAGCGCGGCTCCGGCTTCGACACCTTCAAAGATCCCCGCGAATATACCATCGAGATGATTGTGCAGGAGGGGAGTGCACTGCCGGGGAAGACCGTGGAGGAGGCGGGACTTCGGCACTTGCCCAGCTTGTACCTGGTAGAAATTTATCGCCAGGATCATATTATTGCCGCCGTGGATCCCGAGCAGACCCTACAGCCCGGTGACCGCCTTATTTTTACCGGTGTCGTTGACTCTATTGTGGACCTGCAGCACGTAAAGGGGTTGTCGCCGGCGACCGACCAAATATTTAAGCTGAACTCTTCGCGTCGTGAGCGGCTGATGATCGAGGCGGTCGTGTCGCCCACGCATCCGGTCAATGGTAAAACCATCAAGAACGGACGCTTTCGCAATATCTATGATGCCGTGGTACTGGCCGTCTCCCGCAACGGGGAGCGCGTGAAAGAAAAGGTGGGGGATATCCGTCTCAAAACCGGCGATACGCTGCTGCTGGAGGCGCATCCCAACTTTTTGGAGCAGTATAAAAATTCCAGCGACTACTACCTGACGAGTGGCATCAGCAACTCGAGTCCCCCCAACTACGAAAATTCAGGTGTTGCATGGAGTATCTTGGGAGGTATGGTGGGTTCTGTGGCCTTTGGCTTGTTATCGATGTTTCAGGCCTCATTCTTGGCGGCCGGACTGATGATTGCTACGGGATGCTGCCGGGCTACGACGGCCAAAGATTATATTGACGGATCGGTGCTGCTGGTGATTGCGGCCAGCCTGGGGATCGGCGGCGCGCTGCAGCATACCGGAGCGGCCACGACCCTGGCCGAAGGATTTCTAAGTTATACCCAAAACAGTCCCTACTGGGCGCTGGTTGGGGTATATCTGTCTACCTGGCTGCTGACTGAAATGGTAACGAATAATGCTGCGGCTGTGCTCATTTTTCCTATTGCTATCTCACTGGCGACCTCTTTTGGGGTCAGCTATATGCCGTTTGTGATTACGATTATTATGGCGGCCTCGGCCAGTTTTTCCACGCCAATTGGATATCAGACTAACCTGATGGTGTATGGGCCGGGCGGATACAAATTTACGGACTTTACCAAAATAGGGTTGCCCCTGAATTTGATGGTTGCTACCATCACTATTCTGCTGGTGCCGGTTATATGGCCTTTGTAATTTTTTTAAAAGGATAATTGTAGTTAATGAATAAAAGTGATTTAAAACCCACCGTTCTGTGGTTCACGGGCCTGTCGGGATCGGGGAAGAGCACGATTTCAGAAAAAGTATATGCCCGTCTCAAGGATGAGGGCTACGAGGTAGAACATCTCGATGGGGATGCGGTGCGCGAGGTATTTCCCAGTACCGGTTTTTCCAAGGAGGAGCGGGACAATCACGTCAAGAAAGTCGGTTTTATTGCCAGCCTGCTGCAGAAGCATGGGGTGTTTGTGGTGGCTTCCTTTATTTCCCCCTACCAGGATGCCCGCGATTTTGTAAGGAACCAATGCGAAGATTTTACCGAAGTCTTTATTTCCACGCCGCTGGAAGTTTGTGAGGCCCGAGACGTAAAAGGACTCTATGAAAAGGCGCGGTCCGGCGAAATAGATAATTTTACCGGTATCAGCGATCCGTACGAAGAACCAGCAAATCCCGAAATAGACATTGATACCACCGATATATCGCCCGAGGAGGGCGTTCAGCAGGTATTTGATTATTTAAACAAGTCCAAACAGTAAATAATAGTTATATGCAAAAATACAAACTCAACCACATCCGGCAACTTGAGTCGGAATCCATTCACATCATGAGAGAAGTGGCCGCCCAGTTCGAGAACCCGGTGCTGATGTTTTCCGGGGGCAAGGACTCCATCACCATGGCGCGGCTGGCCCAGAAAGCTTTTTGGCCGGGCAACATCCCGTTTCCGTTTCTGCACGTGGACACCGGCCATAACTTCCCCGAGACCATTGAATTCCGTGACCAGCTGATGGACGACCTCGGCGTGGAGCTTATTGTTGCTCACGTCCAGGATATGATCGATTCGGGCAAGGTTAAGGCTCCCAAGGGTCCGAACCCAAGCCGCAACAAGCTGCAAATTCCGACCCTGTTGAATGCCCTTGAAGAGCATGGCTTTGATGCCGCTTTTGGCGGTGCCCGCCGTGATGAGGAGAAAGCACGGGCCAAGGAGCGGTTCTTTTCTCACCGTGATGAGTTTGGGCAGTGGGATCCCAAGAACCAGCGTCCTGAGTTGTGGAACCTGTATAATGGCAATAAAAACCACGGCGAACACTTTCGCGTCTTTCCGCTGAGTAACTGGACCGAGATGGACGTCTGGCAATACATTGCGGCCGAAGGCATTGATATCCCCAATCTGTATCTGGCCCACGAGCGGGAAGTGGTCCAGCGCGAAGGCACCTACCTGGCGAAGTCTGATTATATTACGCTCTCCGATGAGGAAGAGTATGAGACCCAGCAGGTTCGCTTCCGTACTATTGGCGATATGACCTGTACCGGGGCATTTGACTCCGATGCGACGACGCTTCCGCAGGTGATTGAAGAGGTGGCCTCGGCTCGTATCACCGAGCGCGGCAATCGCACCGACGACAAGAAGGCCGAAGCGGCCATGGAAGAGCGCAAAAAGCAAGGCTATTTTTAATAGAACACGGATTATACTGATTTTGCAGATCGACGCTGATATCTGTGGTTATCTGCTAAACCAGTGTTTATCTGCGTTCTATAACAATTAATTCAAGAAATTTTTATGCAATGAGTAAGAATAACGACGAAGCACAAAAGTATCTCGATATGGACATGCTCCGCTTTACGACGGCGGGCAGCGTAGACGACGGCAAGAGTACCCTTATCGGGCGCTTGCTGTACGATTCAAAAGAGATTTTTGACGACCAGATGGAAAAGATCGAAGAGTCCAGCCGCAAGAAAGGGGACGACTATACGAACCTGGCGCTGCTGACCGACGGCCTGTCGGCTGAACGGGAGCAGGGAATCACCATCGACGTCGCTTACCGCTATTTCTCCACGCCCAACCGCAAGTTTATTATTGCTGATACCCCCGGCCACGTGCAGTACACCCGCAATATGGTGACCGGCGCTTCCACGGCCAACCTGGCCGTTATTTTGGTCGACGCCCGCAACGGCGTGATTGAGCAGACCTGCCGCCACTCTTTTATTGCTTCGCTGCTAGGGATCAAGCATGTGGTGCTCTGCGTCAACAAAATGGACCTGGTCGACTACAGCGAGGAGCGCTACAACGAAATTAAAGAGGAGTTTAAAACCTTCTCCTCCAAGCTTGATGTCCCGGATATTCACTACGTGCCCATCAGTGCCCTTTACGGCGATAACGTCGTTGAGAAATCCGACAACATGCCGTGGTACGGCGGCTCAACGCTGCTGTACACCCTCGAGAACGTGCAGGTCGACAGCGACTTTAACCACGTCGACAGTCGTTTTCCGGTGCAGTGGGTCAACCGACCGCAATCCACCGACTATCCCGACTATCGCGGCTATTCGGGTCGCGTGGCCGGCGGCGTATTCAAGCCCGGGGATGAAGTGATTGCCTTGCCCTCCGGCTTTACGACGAAGATTGATACCATTAATACCTTTGAAAACGAGGAAGAGGAAGCCTTTAGCCCGATGTCGGTGACGATGACCCTGGAGGACGATATCGACGTCTCCCGCGGGGATATGATCGCCAAGCCCGACAACCAGCCGACGGTTGGTCAAGATATTGACATGATGGTTTGCTGGCTCAACAAAGAACCCCTGGATCCCAACGGGAAATATGCCATCAAGCATACCACGAAAGAGGCGCGCTGCATCGTCAAGGATGTGAAGTACAAGGTGAACATTAACACGCTGCACCGTGTGGAAGGGGATAAAGAGATCGGTCTCAATGATATCGGCCGGATCAAAATCCGCACCACTAAGCCGCTGTTTTATGACTCTTACAAGCGCAACCGCAAGACGGGTAGCGTCATCCTCATTGATGAGTATACCAACGAGACGGTTGGAGCGGGGATGATTCTTTAGGTAAATCACAGATGATATTTACCGATAAAAAAGTGATCTTATCGGCCCAATAAATAATGATATCATCGATCAGGATGTCCGATTTGAACCGTCTTTTCTTTAAAACAGTTGGTATTGTGCTGCTCTTTGTGGTTGCCATATCGACTGCGACCTATGGCCAGGATAATCGTTTCATCAATACCCAAAGCTGGCAGTACGAGTATATCAAGCGCCTGCAGCAGCGGGGATATATGCTGCAGCTTAACCCCACTGATCTGCCGTATGCTCGAAAGGATATTAAGGCCGCGTTATCCAGCATTGCTCAGCAGTCACTAGGCCCAAAAGAACAGCGCTGGGTAGATTTGTTGGCCAAGCGATTTGCCGAGCGTCCATTGAACGTGGATAGCATGCGAGTAGGCGGTTATATCGCCGGAGGGGCGCGCAAGAGTAGCAGCGGGCGGCTGAACGTGGTTGATCCCGGATCGGAGGCCAAGCCCATCCTGCCAAGGGCGGAGTTCCGGAGCTACCTGGAGTGGAAAAACTGGATCGGTCAGGCCGGACTAACGTTCGACTGGTTTTATGATCAGGATCCGGTAGGGCTTGACCAGGGGCGTCGCCTCTATATGCGAAGTGAAGAAGCTTACCTGGGATACAACAGCAAGAGGGTAGACTTGTATGTGGGACGCTTCGACAACCACTGGAGCCTCTTCGGTCGGCAGGGGGGCTTTTTGACTGATAACCCACGCTCTTTTGATCAGATACAGTTTACCTTTGGCAGTTCCACCCTCTCTTTTAGCAGTATCCTTGGAGAGATGGATAATATGAGTTCTGACAGTACGTTCACCGGTCGGTCGTATGAGCTTGGAGCCTTTCGCCGGTACTTGTTTTTACATCGGCTGGACTGGAGTCCCGTCCCGAACCTTAAGCTGAGCTTTATTGAGGGAGAGATGTATTTTAGTCAGACCGCCAGCATCCAGATGCGCAACCTGCTGCCGCTGCACTTCCTGTTTTTTGAGAGCTACAACAAGCCGATGAATAATAATAGTAATTTTATGATTGGCGGGAGCATCTGGTATCAAACGGGTCCGTTAACGTTGTTTGTTCAAGGAATGATTGATGATCTGGTTGTAGAAGATCGCGATGAATTACAAGAGGGTAATAATCTAATCCCTACCACCTATACAATAAACAGTTCTGTTACTGTTTCCGATGTTGCAAACAGTTTTGACCTTGGTCTGGAAGCGGACTTGGTAGGAGCTAATGCCTACCGGTCGAATCGATATCAGGATCAGTGGACCTATGCCCAGCGCGGCTTGGCGACGAATTTTAGCGATTATATTCGTACTAAGGCTTCGGCTACGTTTTATCCAAGTTGGCTGGAGGGGTTGACCGTTGAGCCCGGGCTTACCTTGTACTGGAAGGGCACGGAGGATCTGCGTGATCTTCGCACGTCTACGGAACCGGACGGGAGCCAGATTCCGGCTATCTTAGCGGGTACGGTGGAGCGGACGGTACGTCCTTCGTTGGAGCTGCGCTACCAGCCGATGGGGGCTACGCTTTTTGGTGCTTCTAATGATATGCGTTTCAACTGGTGGCTGGATGCGGATGTGGGGGTTAATGTTGTGGAGAATCATGATAATATTGCGGGGGCGTCTGAAACGGAGTTTGTTGGGCTTTTTAAGGTGTTTGGTCAGCTTACGTTTTAAGGGCAGTGACAGAGTTGCAAAGGGACAAAGGCAGAGTCCATTTTTTGTCAGCAAAAAATGAACGAAAAAACTGCTGGGGGAATCGTAGATTTTGTTCTGGCAATAGCGGGAAATCAGGAGTAGCTCTTCGACATCCAGAGTCTACACAAATCGTCTTTCCCGCGATTCGCCCCAGACCCCGACTTTAAAACCGTGAAGTGGGTATCTCTAATACCATCTTTGATGGGACCTTGCAATTTGGATGGGGAAATCCCCTTGATATAGCAAACCCTGCTTGTCAGGGTTTTGGGAAATGGTTTTCTATTAGACCGGTATTTTAATGCCGGGCCCCGTTTGATGCTGAGCGAAGGTAAGGTTCATTTTCATGATCAAAAGGTTCTGATACTATTTTTCAGTGACGAAAAAAGTATCCAAAAAAGTCACCGCCTGAGAATTCTGAAAACGGCTTAGGACGCTGGATGCGGGCATTTTAATGGTCCTTTATCTACCAGAAGTTGGTCTGTTTTGCAGTACCGGTACAAAATGCCCATCCGCATCCGTTGTCCACGCCACACAATTCTTAGGACGGATTATAAAACCATACTACTACGCCAAAGGTTATATAAAATTATACTTTTCTCCCGCTTTTACTCCATTCAGAATCCAATGTCCGTTTTTAAACCCGCAAAAAGGTAAGGATGATTACTATGGTTGGCTCCGGTTTTCTGCTCAGAATTCGTTAGGCTGGGGTTGATAAACCCCTGAAGTTGGCAACTGAAAATTCCCCTCCACGGGAGGGGTGCTCCGAATTCTCGGAGCGGGGTGGGTGCGGTATTTTCTTTGTTAGACCGGTATGTTAGTGCTGGGAAATGTTTTTAAGTTTTGAAGCACCATCTAAAGTGGATAATAGAAAAAGTCTTTATTGGGTATCGTTTACACCGGCTTAATTAGTTTAGTAGAAGTTTATTCCCAGGCTAACGTTGACAATCGGAGGGGCCTTCACAAAGTTTATGCCTTCTATTCTGTTATAATGAGCAAGGATATAGTTTTCTTTGCCTAACAGGGCCAGAGCGTTATCAAAGCTTACGCCCAATTTTACGGAGCCCATTTTGCGGCTAGACCTGAGTGAAAGAAAGTATTGTGGACCTAAATTGCTACTTATTTCATTTGTTATTCTTATTTCACGACCGGCAAATGCATCTGCTTGAACTGAATAGATCATATTTCCGATAGTAGCCTCAATTCCTGCGTGTCCTTGCCGTGTCGCTGCTTCGGGCATTATTTGCGATTTTTTTTGGTCTCTATCGAGGGAGAGTTCACGTATAGTTCCACCGAAGCTCCATTGGATATAGTGGGGGCTGTCTATCAAGATCCGCCCGCTAGCACCAAGTCGTGCAATCCAGCCGCGGATATTTGCTGACTCAGCATACCAGCCACGATTTAGCTTTTTGTGTGCTACAGAAGCATTTATCGTTGTTGGCCCAAGATACAGATCCGTGTCAATCTTGCCGTACATTGTTGTCCAGGGATGGGGTTTCATCTGGACGCTTTCCATAAGGTTGTTAAGTCCTTCTGATCCTACGGCATCGTAGAGTCGCCCGCCGTTTATGCTGGCGAATAGGTTTTTTAATATTGGTAAACGAAATATTCCGCTGATGGAAGGCTCGTTATCATGGTGGTCAAATCGTGTTTGCAGGGAATAGTTAGCATTGCGAAACAAGGTGTTCCGGTATGAGAGTGAGGTTTCAAAATGTCGGTGATCTACAGTCCGGTAATTACTGTATGGGTATATCCGTTCAAGTTCATGGTAATAAGCACGAAATTCAGCGTGGTCATTATTGATTCCAATAGTATAGGAAGTGGCTTCAATTTGGTTGAGTACTTCATAATCAATAAAGGTTTCTTCTACATTTCTCTGTGAACGACCTTTTTGGTGGGTTATATTGGCCTGCAGTATTTTGTTATCAAGCGGGATTTTATAGTTGATTACTATATTGGTGTTGTAATCGGTCTCTTTGAACTTGTTAACAGCTAGCTGCTGGCTGTATTCGTTGGATGATTGGGAATGATGAAAAATAACTTCGGTTTCATGGCCTCCGTAATTTGCGCGTAAGCCACTATATCCGCCAAGTGTTGTGTTGTAAGCATGCAGAGAGGGTACTACGTTTTCCAGCATTTTGGGGGCCCCTGAATGACTGAGCGCTACGTTTCCCGTAATTGGTTTCTGAGTACCTGCCCCCAAAAAGAAGGTTTGTACCAATGGGCTTAGGGATAGGCTGCCGTGCCTTCGGTAGTTGGTTTGTACAACCACCGGTGCATCTGGGTTTGGATACAGGGCTCCAAGGTCCCTGAGTTCGAAACCTATAGCAGAATCGGGGATGGTGGTATTGAGACTGTTGTTACTTGCATATTTGGTTAGTAATGGGATTCCCTGTTGCGTGTATAATCGTAAGATTGATGGCAAATCCCGCTGTAGGTCTTTAGTGACCCCACTAATATTTGTATTTAGCTGATTGGCCAGGGCTAGCTTTTCGAGAGACAGGTGGGAAGGGAATCGGTTGCCTGTTATAGTGATCATTTCCAGCGTTGGTTCGGTAAGCAAATAGGTGGAATCCTGATTGTGAACCAAGATGGGCTTTTGGGCCTGTGCTGATAATGAAGTCATGAGAAGAAGTACAAATCCGGTCGTACATACGATTGGCCATGACGTGTAGTTTTGCATGGTCTTCTCCGCTAGAATGTTGTCTAATTAGGTTATTCTAGATGAATAACCTCTCTCCCTTTGTAGATACTATATTCACAAGTTTTCGAAATTATCAAGGGTACTGATTAATAACTGCAATTGGTATGCCAACAGATATATTTTGGAGTGTTTTATAAAACATTGGTTCTACAATGGCCTGATTGGTGATAATTGATTGACAGGCTTGAATTAATTTGCTGCAGGCATAGGTTATTGCGGTACATGAAAGGAGTAAATATTACACTATTTATATATTCTGAGGGCACTTCGTTTGGCGGGTGGGATAATTCCCATGATCCTTTTACTATATAAAGTATCTTGATACTAAGAGCCGGTATGGAATTATCCTTTTCACCCTGCTTCACTTCATTCAGAATCCAATGTCCGTTTTTAAACCCGAAAAAGGTAAGGAGGATTATTATGTTCGCATCCGTTGTCCACGCCACACAATTCTTAGGACGGGTTTCAAACCCGTTAAGTGATTCGGTGATTATGTGATTGAATTACCCTAACCCTGCTTGCAGGGTTTTTGGTTGTTTATCTTAGACCGGTACTTTAGTGCCGGGCAAAGGCAGTGTCCATTTTTTGTCAGCATAGGCAAGGTCTATTTTTGTGACCAAAAGATTCTGATACTATTTTTCAGTGACGAAAAAAGTATCCAAAAAAGTCACCGGCTGAGAATTCTGAAACCGCTCCAACCGTTCGGCTGGAGTTTTTCGATGGTCCGTTGGCTTTTCGGATCAATTAAATAGCTGATAACCGGTACGAAAAACTCCTTGTCGCCTTTTCGTTTGTCGCTCAGAATTCGTTAGGCCGGGGTTGATAAACCCCTGAAGTTGGCAACTGAAAATTCCCCTCCACGGGAGGGGTGCTCCGAATTCTCGGAGCGGGGTGGGTGCGTTGTTGGTAATTTGGTAATTTTCTACGTGGCAGCGTACTTCATCTGACGACTGGGCTTGTCGTCTGATGAATGAAAAGGGTTGCGGGGATTTCAACTTGCGCCCGTTTTTCCCGCAATTCGCCCCAGACCCCGACTTTAAAACCGTGAAGCTAAACCTCTGGTCTTTAATCGGTATTTAGTATAACTTGTACTGTTGGCTTTCGGCTGATTGTCTCCAGCGGACTATCTCCCCTAAATTTTAATTATATGGAGATCTAGTCATGAAGAAAGCAATAGCATTTCTATTATGTTTAAGCGTCACTTTTGGTGTAGCAGAGGCGCAGGAGACAGACACGCAGGCAAAAATTGCCAGTGCAATGAGTGCAGCTCCTGCTTCGATAGCCGAGAATGCAACGATCAAAGATTGGCCTTCTTCGGAGGGAGAAGAGATGCCAACGCTAAAAGAAGGCAGCAACCAATTTACTTGTCTCCCCGATATTCCTGATACGCCGGGGAATGATCCTATGTGTTTAGATGGACCGTGGCTGAAATGGGCCGACGCCTGGATGAATAAAAAGGAGTTGTCCATTGATAAAATGGGCTTTGGGTATATGCTGCAGGGCGGAACGCCTGAAAGTAATACCGATCCTTATGCCGAAGGTCCGGAGGAAGGTAATGAGTGGTTGGACGACCCGGTGCCGCATCTGATGATCATTGTTCCTAATAATAGCATGCTTTCGGGTTTGCCGGTAACATCGGAAGGTGGAGGGCCGTGGGTAATGTGGCGCGACACCCCATATGTCCATATTATGGTGCCGATGCCCAAATATAATCCTCCTACCCGGGCTAGTTATTAGGCAAGTTTATTCAAATTATCGTCGGGACCCGGTTTTGCGGTGTCTCGGCGATTTTAAAAATGACTGCCGAATTTCCTCAGTTGGAAAGATCGTGGGAGCTGATGCATCATTGAAGCTGTTTGGCGCATTAAAGGTTGTTGACCCATCTTTAATAATTATTCCATTCTTACTTATTTACATATCCTTACTGCTTCAACGCTACAACCATTAATAAAAATGAATATAAATTAGAATATTTTTGTAAGGATTCAGTTGCTAATGGATCTTAATAACAGGAGTGATTATTATGTTAATAATATAGAGTCCCTGGTAAAGGGGTAGTTATACGTTGAGAGACCAATAAAACAGGGTCACCAATCTTTATTCTAGCATTTAGCATAAAGGGAAATATAATAAGGGAGTAAACATGAGTGAGAGTAAAGCACCGACGAAACGAGATCTTAAAATGTTGCGGTTTGAGGTATTAAGCGGCGACGCTTCTGAAGACCCCATATTTGAGGGTAATTATAATGATGTGTTGAATTATCTTACGAAGCGTAAAATCGATGGCTTGAAAGTCATTGGGGTGGATATTGACAGCTGGAGTACCATGGATCCGATATCGGCTGAGGAGTTTATCAAGTGGTATGAGCTGATTGTTCAGCCGCAGCTGAAGGACGCAAACTACAGCAGTGATGTGGATATCTATTTTCCCAGTACCCATCTGGAGTTAGTGGCTGAAGAGGAAAAATAGGGCAAGCTTAGGAGAGTTTTCTTCGCATAAGGGCAACCAATATTTTGTTATGGCTTTGGTATAGCTGTAAATGGTTGAATTTGGGACGGGAGATCAGCTAAGAAGGATGGTTAAAACCAGGAAATTGAGCAGGGTGACAAAAAAACTGATTATAATGCAATTATTACTCTTTTATTACTCATGAATATGGCCTGAGGTAATGCGTAGGTCGATTTTTGAGAATTGTAAGAAAGTAATAATTGTCAGTATCCGCCTGTAAGAACGTTCTGAAAAACCTGATAATTGGAATTTTCTGATTTTTCAGCTCACCGAGTATTATTATGAAATTATTATTCGTAATGCATGCTTTATAGCCCTTAATCGGCTTTTGGGGAAAATGTAATAAAATAATAATGGCTGCAGGGGCCATATTCATGGTTTTGTGAGGGACCTAATTTCCTAATTCTCTTGTTTTTGATTTTGTATGGTATGTGGGCAGCTGGAGGATTTATAAGAGGTATAAAAATCAGGAATTTGAATTTTCTGATAATTTTTCCCGCCTTTCCATATAAACTCATATTTAAATACTACTGCCTCCAGGCTTTTGAGACTTGCTTTGAGCAATGATAAGAGTGTTGAATTTCCTGGAAATTGAATTTTCAGACTTTTGAATTATCTGGAAATTGCCGAAAATATGATTATTGTAGAGGTACAGGAGTTTGGATCAATTTTCAGAAAAAATATTCTTCGGAGATATGTTACAGCAATTCCGCATCGACGTTCAGTACAAAACCCGTGAACGTCAAATATTAAACGCTTTGATGGCGTTGATTACGGGCGTACTCTCGTTGATTTATCCTAATTTTCTGTATCTGATTGCGGGCGGATATCTGCTTTCGCTGGGGATTCTTTTTGCTATATTCCGGATGCCTTCGACGGTGGCTGCGGTGCCGATAGTTACGGGGGCGCTCATCTTTATCTTCCCGGAACTTATTCCGGTGACGTTTGCGGTATTCCTGGGGCTATTTGGGTTTATTCTGTTATTTGCTTTCCAGTTTTCTATTATCGGGATCATTACGCTTATCATTGCGGCTTTGATTATTGCTAATCCGGGCTCTATTGCCTACTTGGTAGCGGCTTTTTTGCTAGTCTATGGGGTGTCTAATTTGGTGAATTTTTACCAGGAGTGGCAGGGGAGGGGTGGTGATTAGGTGATTCTGTGATTGGGTTATTAAGTGGGTGATGCCCATTTTTTGTCAGCACAGGCATTTGTTCCATTTTTGAAACGATGCAATCCCGATAACCTTCGGGACCAGCAGAGCTGGGGAACCCACCCGAATTCTCGGGGCCGGCTGAGAATTCTGAAACCGCTCCAACCGTTCGGCTGGATTTTTTCGATGGTCCGTGGGCTTTTCGGATCAATTAAATAGCTGATAACCGGTACGAAAAACTCCTAGTCGCCTTTTCGTTTGTCGCTCAGAATTCGTTAGGCCGGTGGGTTTCAAACCGTGAAGTGGGCAGCTGAAAATTCCCCTCCATCGGGAGGGGTGCTCCGAATTCTCGGAGCGGGGTGGGTTAAATATCTGACATACCGCGTATTCTTCGTGAGATCGCTCAGAATCCGTTAGACGGGATAAGGTAAGTGAAGTATGTATTTATCAGCTTTCAGCGGATAAATCTGATATATTTTCATGTAGGGAAGGTAAAATATCTGTAATGGTCTGCCACACTGCATCTAAATCAACTCCCATGTAATTGTGGATCAATTTGTCTCGCATACCGGCCATATTTTTCCATGGGATATGGTTATGATCTTTTCTGAAGTCAGATGAGATGTTTTTTGTAGCTTCTCCAATGATTTCAAAGTTGCGTATAACGGCATCTTGAATCATCGTATTTTGATCAAATTCTGGTTTGTCAACCCCTTCAGTGTAGTCCAGAATACGATCAATAGCATCAATGATATTCGATAAATATACCTTATCGTGTTTCATCAAGTATATATTTTATCTCTTTATCGATATATGGTTTTAAATGTTTATTTAAGGATTGCTCTGTAACCAAGTCAATTTCAATGCCTAATAAGGTACTCAACTCTTCTTCAATCTCAACCAGATCAAATAAATTGAGCGGTTGTTTAACATTGATAAGCAAATCGATATCGCTGTCTTTGGCGGCCTCGGAACGAGCTTGTGAGCCAAAAACTCCAACCTTGATGGGCTTGTAGGGTTCTAAGACTTTGAGAATGGTATGTGATTGTTTTTCCGTAATCATATTTCAACCTAATAAATTAAATGGAAAAGTTCTTTACCTAGTATAGGTCTGATATTTTCTACTAATTTGTTGGTTTTACTCTGAAGTGACTGAGTGACAGAGGTACAAAGCTACATAGTGGCAAAGTTGAATTTTGGGAACCCTGGTTACAGGGTTTTCTGGTTGTTTATCATTAGACCGGTATTTTAATGCCGGGCGAAGGTAAGGTCCATTTTTTGTGACCAAAAGGTTTCGATACTGTTTTTCAGTGACGAAAAAAGTATCCCAAAAAGTCACCGTCTGAGAATTCTGAAATCGGCTCTGGACGCTGGATGCGGGCATTTTAATGGTCCGTTATCTACCAGAGGTTGGTCTGTTTTGCAGTGCCGGTACAAAATGCCCATCCGCATCCGTTGTCCACGCCACACAATTCTTAGGACAGGTATAAACCCGTACTACTACGCCAAGGGTTATATAAAATTATACTTTTCTCCCGCGCTCACTCCATTCAGAATCCAATGTCTGTTTTTAAACCCACAAAAAGGTGAGGATGATTACTATGTTTGGCTCCGGTTATCTGCTCAGAATTCGTTAGGCCGGGGTTGATAAAACCGTGAAGTGGGTATCTCTACTACCATCTTTGATGGGGATCTTGCAATTTGGATGGGGAAATCCCCTTGATATTGCAAACCCTGCTTGTCAGGGTTTTGGGAAATGGGTTTCCATTAGACCGGTATTTTAATGCCGGGCGAAGGCAAGGTGCATTTTCATGATCAAAGGGTTCTGATACTATTTTTTAGTGACGAAAGTGATTCCCCACCTTTTGTCTTGATACAAAAGGTGGTAAAAAATCAAGACTTAGGATTCTGAGTGCACTTCGTTTGGCGGGTGGGACAATTCTAATGGTCCATTTTCTTTTGCGATAATTTCTGAATTATATACCGGTACAGAATTGTCCGTTTCACCCGCGCTCACTCCATTCAGAATCCAATGTCCGTTTTTAAACCCACAAAAAGGTAAGGATGATTACTCTGTTTGGCTCCGGTTTTCTGCTCAGAATTCGTTAGGCCGGTGGGTTTTAAAGCCGTGAAGTTGGCAACTGAAAATTCCCCTCCACGGGAGGGGTGCTCCGAATTTTCGAAGCGGGGTGGGTGCGTTGTTGGTGATTTTGTGATTTTCTAAGTGGTAGTGTGGGTCAGAAATCATAAAGAACCTGTGCTGGCACAAGTTACAAACTTGCGCTAGTATTTTAATGCCGGGGGATTTATTTCTGGTGGGCTATTTCTTTGGTGATCCTACGGGCAATGCACAAAAAGTTTTTGTCGTAGGGGAAATGGCTGCGCAGCTCGGGATCTTCTAACAGGATCGTAAAAGCTTCTAATAAGATAGATGTCTGTATGGAACAGGCATTCCCATGTCTAAGAAGTTGCTGGTAGCGGGAACTTTCAGACAGGTGTATCGCCTGTTTGCTTTCACATTCCTGCACTACTTGATTCAGTAGTTGGATATATGCTTTATGTTCATTGAGTGTCTCTTCTATACCAGCAGCTGAAATAGATGTGTGCTGTGTCATTTCTCTTGATTTTTGCTAACCCCTGATAGTTTATTTAATGTTAAAGATTAATGAGAAGGAATGAAATGTTTTAGAAAAGATATTTACCCTTCCGGGAAGTCAGATGTAAAGCAATCGTAGTATGAACGATACCCCCTTATCTTTTTCGTAACATTCTGCTTGCTACTTCGTAAATGAAATGATTTAATCAGATGTGGAATTTCTGCAATAATGGATATATAATTATAGGGTTACAAAATGGTGATAAAAGACAAATTGCTTGCAGTGGTATCAATGAATAATCTTTTTTCAACGAAAATATTTGCTCTCCTATTAATTGTAGCCGGCACGATGGCTTGTAAAAGCTCGCAACAGGCTACAACGCAAACAGCTACCAATGAAAATCAGCGATCGGAAGAGGAGCTTGAAGAGCTTTACTGGTCGAAGGTGGACAGCGCCCGGATGGCGTCGTTTACTCAAGCGGATGTCAAATTTATGACCGGGATGATCGCTCACCACGCCCAGGCGCTGGTGATGTCGCGTCTTGCTCCTGAAAATGGGGCTAGCTCGCAGGTTCAAACACTGGCCTCGCGTATCATCAATGCCCAGAAAGATGAGATTGCATCCATGCAGCAATGGCTGAAGGATCGCAATCAGCCGGTGGTACGGTATGATATTGACGGCATCAATCTAACAATTACTATTGAAGGGGAAGAGTGGAAGGATTATCGCAAGATGCGCGGCGTTCTTTCCCAGCAGCAGCTTGAGGAGCTTGCTCAAGCGAAGGGCAACGATTTTAATCGACTTTTCTTAAAGCAGATGATCGAGCACCACACCGGCGCGGTTTATATGGTGGACAACCTTTTTGATAAAGACGGCGCGGCCCAGGATAATGAATCCTACCGTTTGGCTTCAAATATTCAAGTTGATCAGAAAACAGAGATCGAACGAATGCAGATGATGCTGGATCAACTTTCGAAGGGATCTTAGACAACAATCATCATTACATAAAAACGCTTACTTCTAAATAAAGAACAGCTATGAATAACAATTCTACAAATTCCCGGTACGCCCACGGCAAATCCGGGATCAGTAAATACGGCCTTTGGCTGCTCGTGACGATGGTCATGTTTGGCAGCTACGCCTGTGCTCCTTCATCCGAAATGCAGGACCAGGAAATGGCCGCTTCATTGCAAGATGGCATCACGCCTAAACCGGTAGAGCAGGTTGACAAACCGAGTCCCGATCCACGGGAAGGACTCAAGGCCGGACTTTTTGATGCCGGCGAAGCCAGCTGGAATCTCAATATGGTTGCCCAAGAGAAGCCGCCCAAAGATTTTATTGGTGTTACCAATTCCGATCTGGCTTTTAAAGGCGATTATGTTTTCCAGGGGAATTACAACGGCTTTATGATCTGGGATATCTCGGATCCGGCCAATCCTGAACTGGTCGAAGATTATCTTTGTCCTGCCTCCCAGAGCGACGTCTCTGTTTATGGCGATCTCCTGTTTGTTTCGGGAGAAGGCCTTGGCGGTCGTCTCGATTGCGGCACCGAAGGTATTGATAAAGAGGTGAGCCAAGAGCGGCTGCGCGGCATCCGAATTTTTGACATCTCGGATGTACAGAATCCCGAATACGTTTCCAACGTGCAGACCTGCCGTGGATCGCACACCCACTCGGTGCTTGACGATCCCCAGGATGATGAAAACGTGTATGTTTACGTCTCAGGATCAGCGCCGGTACGTCCCTCTGAGGAGCTGCCCGGATGTTCGGAAGCGATGCCGTCGGACGATCCCAATTCGGCCTTATTTAGAATTGAGGTCATAAAGGTTCCACTGGCTAATCCAGAAAATGCGGAGATCGTGAATTCGCCCCGTATTTTTGAAAACCTTGATCCCGCACCTTCTCACGGAATGTCTCCCGCTGATCTTGAAGAGATCCGCGAAGCAGAAGAGCAGGGCAAGTATGTTGCTGAAATTTTTGGTCAAAAGCGTATTGTACCGGATCGTATTGCTAACCAACTGCTAAATAATATCGTTAAGGAACGCGGCGGCAGTGGAGAACCCACAGCAGCTGATAGCACAAAACTCCGTAAAAATCTGGCACAGATTATTGAAGAACGTTTTGGCGGCGGAGGCGGTGAAAATCCGATGGCCGACCGAGGTCCAAATCAGTGCCACGACATTACGCTCTATCCGGAGATCGGTTTAGCGGGTGGTGCTTGTGAAGGATATGGATTGCTACTGAATATCGAAGATCCGGCACAACCCAAGCGCGTTGATGCGGTTGCCGATTCGAACTTTGCCTACTGGCACTCTGCCACCTTCAACAACGCTGGCGACAAAGTGCTGTTTACGGACGAATGGGGCGGCGGTGGCCAACCCAAGTGCCGTGAAAAAGATCCCATGGAGTGGGGCGCGAATGCGATCTTCACTATTGGAGAAGATAACAAGATGGACTTCCAGAGCTACTTTAAGATGCCTGCCGCTCAAACCGAGCAGGAGAACTGCGTGGCTCACAACGGTTCGCTTATTCCTATTCCCGATCGTGACGTGATGGTGCAGTCGTGGTATCAGGGCGGTATCTCAGTCTTTGACTGGACGGATGCCAACAACCCGGTTGAGATTGCTTTCCATGACCGCGGTCCTGTTGACTCTACTCGTATGCAGATGGGCGGAAGCTGGTCGGTATACTGGTACAACGGCAATATCGTGAACTCTGAAATTGCTCGCGGCCTGGACATCTTTAAGTTGGAGCCAAGTCCGTATCTCACCAAAAATGAGATTGAAGCGGCCAACACGGTCACTTTTGAGCAACTGAATCCACAGGGACAACCGAAGTACGACTGGCCGGCTACCTTTGTGCTTGCCAAGGCGTATCTCGATCAGCTGGAGCGACACAATGGCCTGTCAATGGACACCATTAATTCGGCTCGCATGCAGCTGCTGAAGGCAGAAAGCGCCTCCGGCGGTGAGCGTAGCGATATGCTTAACGACCTTGCCAGTGACATGGAAAGTGAAGCGTCTAGCTCTTCGCAATCCGATAAGGTCCGCAAGCTTACGGATACGCTAGAGAAGTTAGCTTCGAAGTAAAAGAAGTAACTTTTTGAATATTTTATGAGGCCCTTGCTCCAGAGAGTGAGGGCCTTTTTTATTGGTTTTCTGGGGGGAGCGACTTAGTGACAAAGATACAAGGTTGCAAAGTGGCGTTGCGTATTATGGCTTTCCATTGAAAAAAACCGGATCAAGAAAAGCCCGAAGGCCATGCTGCTGCAGTGAGTAGGCGTTAATTTTTGTAATCAGCGATTTGAGTACTCTTTTTAATTTGATTCCAAAGGGAGTAAAAGATCAATTCTTTGGACCGGCTATGCGCATAGTGCATCTTCCCTGCAAGGAAATAGAGCTGCATTAGATATCAGTTGTAACATCGAAGATCGGTGTTGTGTGATATTTTCCAATTGGACTGCCTTCTGTTATGTTGCGCATGAAGGGAATTACTCAAATATCGATGGGAAATTGAGTCGGTTTAACCCCTTGCAAGTGATAGTTGAAAACTATTAATTGCGAATTACATCTACATGGCTAATTAGATAAAAACAAAGCTCTTCTATGGAAGCACCTACTCCTGCAAATGAATTTGAACGGCTTATAGAACTTTCTGAGCTTGATCTGGACTACACCAATCTTGAAGAAAACCTTGAGGACCTTACCCAGCTGGCGGCGAGAATTGTAGGAACAGAAGTATCACTGATCAACCTTATTGACAGCTATACCCAATGGTCGGTTGCTGATTATGGTATGGATATTCAGCAGGCCCCCCGTGAAGAGTCAGTCTGCCAGTACACGATCCTGGAAGATGATTCCCTGGAGATCAAAGATCTAAGCAAAGATGAACGGTTTAAACGAAAGAGCTACGTAGAAAATGATCCCAACCTGCGATACTACTACGGTGTTCCGCTTGAAACGTCTGGAGGAGCACATATCGGGGCTCTTTGCGTGTTGGATACTGAGCCCAAGGACGTTGCTCCCGAAGATAAGGAGCTGCTTAAAATGATTGCCAAACAAGTGGTTCGCCGGCTGGAGGCGTTGAAAAAGATCAAGGACCTCGAAGAACGAGTTGACGATCTCAACCAGAAAAAGCGTAAGATAAGCCACGACTTACGTAACCCCTTATCGGGTATTGTGGGACTGGCGGATATTATGGAAGATGAGGTTAAAAACGAGCGGGTCAAAGAGGTACTTGAGCTTGTTGAGATGATTAAAAAGGGAGGGAACTCGCTTCTCGAACTCGTTGAAGAAATTATGGATCAGGAAGACAGTGAAGCGAAGCAGGAACCGGGCAAAAACGAGTTCAGCTGCCAGAGTTTTGCGGATAAATTGAAGGAAATGTATCAGCCCCAAGCGAAATCAAAAGGGGTGAACCTGAATATCAATGCGAAAGATTCCGCGGATGAGGTCTTTTTCCCGAAAAGTAAACTGCTTCAGATTGTGGGCAACCTGATTACGAACTCTATCAAATTTACCGATCATGAGGGATTGGTAGACGTACAAATAACAGTAAACAGGACGAATGGGGACACCGAAAACAATCAGCTTTTCATCAGGGTGAAGGATACCGGCGTAGGTATGAAAGAAGATAAAGTGCAGGAAATATTGCAGGGCGAAGCCACCTCAGAAGGCGGTACCAAAGGTGAAAAAGGTTATGGCTTTGGGATGTCACTCGTTAAACACCTGGTAGATAAAGCGGAAGGCAGCATTCAGATAGACTCTGAACTGGGCGAAGGGACGCAGTTCAAGATTGTACTGCCGGTCTAAGCTAACGGCGGGGGTTATTCAATGAAGGATACTCATTGTACTATTTCGTAGCACATCAGAGAAGGCAAAATAGTCAGCTACAAGTATACCATTCCCATTTGAAATGGGGGTAGATGTACTTTAGGACTTTTGATATGAGGAGGGTACGGTAATGAACAATCCAAAATGTGCTATCCTGGACCTGCTAAAATGTATTCGTCTGTACTAACCTAGGTGTGTTGCTTTTTAGTGTCGCCTTATGAGGAAGCAAGGGCCCTTGCGAATATCCTCTGGAGCGATGTTTTAATCTAGATTGAAAAGTCGTCTGATAACTTTGCGCTCAAAATATTTGCGTTGGCTATTTCCCATCTGAACGGATGGTATATAAAGGTGGTGACTTTGATCCAGATTTGATCGATTAAGAATAGTACGATAATTAAGGCCAGTGAGTCCTGCTACATCACGAGCCGTGATGTATTTTTGCTCGTTGACCTTGTATTCTCGGGCTTCCAGTAGGAAGTCGATTTTCTCTTCGATACGTTTGAGTATTTCTTTTGACATAATTGTGAGTGAATTGAGTTAATGATTTTTCTTCACCCCGAAATTATGTCCTAAACCCTTGTTTAGCAATAGTTTAGGCGAAGTAGTTATGTGGGAAATCCTAACAGGAAGTCCATTTTGTTTCACATAGATGGCTTAAATCATCAGAAAAAGTCCTCACTACGTCAGATTTTTATCACAACCCGATTAGTCGAATGGGATTTCAGCACCTTTGTCATTTTGGTTTCGGTACCATGAATAGGTGCGTTTGTAAAGCTTGTCACTATCAGTAATAGTCGTATCGTTTTCTTTTATCGTTATCTTACGACTTTTTATGTCTGCAAGGATCTTCTTGAAGCTTATTTGATCATACTTTTTGTCTAACCATCGGCAGGCGTCCGGTACACTTTTAAATGTTGTACTATAACGGTATTGCCCCTCAAGGGCCGTGATGTCCGCTACCTTCTCCATTGCGTTATACGTAATCGTATACATGGCAAGCTTCTTTAGCGGAGCGTAGAGTTCCTGTAAATCAGAATGGTTAAACTGAAAGCACTTCTTTCCACCCCGTTCTCTAAAATTCGTATACCACTTTTGGACGATCTCGGTATCTATTTGTTTGTAAAACTCGTCATTGGTGATAAGTTCATTTACTTCCTCATCATCGGATTCATTGACAAGGGGAGTGGGAATAGTTCGTTTAATATGTTGGGCTTGTTCGTCCCATTTGTCTTTTAATGTTTGTAGGCGACGCTGAAATGCTGACGTATCAACCTGCTCAATGGTATAGCCGTCAAACTCTTTGAGGCGCTCGTTCCATGACTTTTCGTAGGAATCTTCTAATCGCATCATATCAGTGGCCAGGTTGGCAATGGAAGCAATATCCTTGCCTTCATTATGAAACCGGCTAATACTATAGGAGCTGCAGAGTACCGTCAGGAGGTTCTTTAGTTGTTGAGTTAGCATATATCGGGTTTTTGGTTAACAGATGTGGGAATGATGAAACGTTTTAGACTGGTGCCCATGGGGTTGGGAGATAAATCGTTAGATAAATAGGACGGTCAACAGGGTTGGCATTTAACGATTTTGTCTTGAAACAGGGGCGATCTCCCGAATTCATTAAACGATTTTGGGTTTATCTAACGGTGGAAGCATTAATTTATTAATTCTAACGCCTATTCAAGAGTCTGTTTAACGACTCAGCCTTTGATTAGATACGGATCGTTAGACGATTTGTGTATCTAATGGTTGTTTAAAGGGAGGCATTAAACGTAATCGTTTAACACGATTAGGTTGCTTGCTGGTTAAAATGGGGAAATGGGTTAACACTATACCACTAAAACGTTAACGTGTGTTAGTGTTTGAACGTCAAAACGCCGAAGTGGCTGTTATATCAGTACGGAGGTGTATAACAAAAGAGGGATATCTGAAGTGGATTTACCAGTCAACATTTTTACAAAACGACATTCGAATAAAGATGCTATATCGATTGGTCAATCGATTTTAAATTGGATGGCAGCTACGGTTCGATCCTAGGCTTCTTGTTTAAATGTAGGGCAGTATGTTCAATGCTTTCTCAGTCAATTCCTTGAACGGCGTCTTTGAGATCGTTTTCGTCCAGGTGTTCGTAGATTTTAGTAACGTCGATGGATGAGTGGCCCATAATTTTTTGCACCAAATGAATGGGGACGTTTTTGCGAAGCAGGTCGGTTGCGCATGAGTGTCGGAGCCCGTGCAGGGTAATGGTATTAGGAACGTTATCAGCTAGCCGGACAAATTTCTTAAATGCCTTGGAAAGAGAGCCGGCCGTCATTCCATGCTCGCGGTGTAGTCCGGTGGAACTCGGAAAGACATATCCATCGTCGGGTTGGCCCTGATCTTTAAACCACTGTCTCATCCAGGGCGACAGCGGTTCCCGGATTGGAATGACGCGCTCTTTGCCCGACTTGGTGGTGTTATCTTTGGAGTTGGTAATCCGAATGTATCCATAGTCATCATCGTCGTTGGGATTCCCTCGTAGGTTAACATCCGGCCAGCGGAGACTAACGGCCTCGCTCCCGCGCATACCGCAGTAATACATCATATTAATCATCGGTTTAAACCAGAGTCGTTTTTGATGCGGCTTGGTAACGTAGCCTTCTTCCTTTTGCTTTTTGTAGAAGGCGTCGAATGCTTCAAATACACGATCGAGTTCTTCCCGCGACAGGATTTTTTGAGAGATCTTCTGCGGTACCCGGGGCGGCTTGATGGTGTCCGTAATATCTTCATTCACCATCCCCTTTTCATTCATCCAGTTGAAAAATACTTTCAGGTGGCGCAGGTAACTGGCCTGGGTAGACTTTGCCAAGTCGGATCGAAAGCAAAACTCCCGGATATCTTCTTCCAGGATTTCGGTCACCGGCATGGTCTTGCCGACCTGCTTTTCCAGCATTTTCAGGTGTCGCCGGTAATTCTTTTTGGTGGTGGCATTGGCCTGGCTGCGCTGTTCGACAAATAGGTCGGCGGCATCGTGCAGCGGCATGCGCGTCAGCTCTTTCTTGCGTTTCCGCTTGCGCATTTCCTGTTTGGGTTTCCACCCATTAAAGGGATCGATTTCCCCAAACTTATACATATCCTCGTATTTAAAGCATAGCTTCTGCGCTTCTCGTTTATCGCCGGTGAAAAGGCTGAGTGCTTTTTGGTGCCGCTTGCCATCCACGGTTTTTGAGAATCGTATGTAGTAGATACCGTCTCTCTTCCGGATACTCGCCATAGTTTAACGTGTATTCATTTTAAATGGTGATGCCTATGAATATATCATTTGCCAATAAATACAGTAAAATACAAGCTAGAGGCCTTTCTGAAAAGAGGAATTTGAGCCCCAAATTGACTGTACCACTTGGGTGACAAAACCCTGTCATTTCTGTACCACTTGAGTGGCACAAACTGTTAATGGTCATGTTAGACAGGGAACTGAATTCATTTCATTGGAGAAAGTCAAGTAAAAAATTGGAGCCGTTTAAAGCGTTTTGAGGGGGATTTTGGGCAAAAAATAGGAAGGAAAAAGGGGAGTGGGCCCGGCAGGATTTGAACCTGCGGCCAATCGATTATGAGTCGACTGCTCTAACCGCTGAGCTACGGGCCCAATACTATAATAGCTAATAAATAATATATTATTCGCTAGTTAATGACACATTTGCTAAAAGTTCCTTTCACCAATTTTATTCTATGTTTTAATATAAGTCATTATAAATGACTTATGTGAGTTGTGTACCCGAGGCCGGACTCGAACCGGCACTGGCATTTAGATACCAATCGGATTTTAAGTCCTAAATTAGCCTTATTTCAGTACATTTCCTGACCCTTCAGAAGGCTAACTATTCTATTGTTTTTATTGAACTTAAGGTCTAATTTTAATTTCAAGAAATTTCTTGTCGTTAAAATATGGTGTGACCCTACGTTGACCCCAGGTGTATTTAGAGGTCAGCTAATATAACAAAAACAAATTGTAGATGCCGAATATAAAATTGACTGATCCGTTCATCCGGAACTTTCCCAAGCCCGAGAAAAGATTGGAATATTACGATACCTATGTCTCCGGATTAATTGTCCGAATAACGCCCACCGGCCACAAAAGTTTTAGCTATCGATACCGATTTAATAACAAAGTTAAACGCTTCACAATTGGCAGTTATCCAAAAATAAGTTTGGCTGATGCAAGGGCAGAGGTTGGCAATCTTGAGCGGAAGATTAAGGACGGTATCGATCCGTTGGCTGAGCAAAAAGCAAGGCGAAATAAACCGGAACCCAAAAATTTTGAATATCTCGTTGAACAATTTAAAGATCAGCATTTGCCGAGATTGCGCCCTTCTACTCAACGAACGTATGGACATCGAATTGACAGTGAGATATTACCTGCTTTTAAGGGGCGATTAATTAAAAACATTTCTCGGAGAGATATTATGGAAATGCTGGAAGAGATTGCTTTTGAACGGGATGCTCCTGTCCATTCAAATAGAGTCCGTTCGATATTATCAAGCATGTACAGTTTTGCCGTACAACGAGAGATCGCCGAGTTTAATCCGGTAAAATCTATCAATAGACTTGGGGAAGAAAATTCCAGGGATCGAGTTTGTAGTATTACCGAACTAAAAAAGCTGTGGGAAGGATTTGGACTGGCAAGAGAACCCACCTGTTCTGTGTTCAGGATATTATTAATGTTGGGACAGAGGAAAACCGAAACCTGTCGCATGGCGTGGTCCGACATTGAAAATGGCGTTTGGAAAATTCCTGACGAGCATACTAAAGCAGATCGAAACCACTATGTCCCCCTGCCATCTATGGCCCTTGAAATTATTGAGGATCTTTCAAACGATAGTGCTTATGTATTCGAATCAAGGATAAATAAAGGGGAACCGGTCAAGTACATAAATGATGCATTCGCCAGAATTACAGAAGAGCTTGAAATTGAAGATTTATGGATTCACGATTTAAGGAGAACAGCGGCAACGTATATGGCTGAATTGGGCACTAATCGAACGATTCTCGGGAAAATTCTAAATCACAAGAGGCTGTCGGGAGATACCCAGGTTACTGCTCGTTATGATCGCTATGACTATATGGATGAGAAGGTAGAAGCCCTGAATCGTTGGAACAAGAAACTACAGCAGATTATTTATGGCAAACATCGTCCGAATGTTTATAGAATCGGTGAAAAGTAATGAGTGATTCGTTAGAGATTATATCAGAATTTTATATGAAAAAGCATCGGGGTAAACTTTTTAAAATTAGCGATCCCAAAGAATATGAGGAAACTTACAGGAAGCATGCAGAGTATTATAATAGTAATCCTAAGTGGGAAGCCTTAGCAAATTTGACAATCATTAATTTAGGATTAAAGAAGAGAGTCGAAGAACTTTCAAAGAAGCTAAAAGAGAAATTGAGTAAGGCCGAGAAAGTTGTTAGCGAAAAGGAGCTCTTGAATAAGGAATTTGGCCCCAATAAAAAAACCATTGAACAGCTTGAATATGACGCTTCAATCATTTTAATGGAGTATTATGATGCATACTTTACTCTTGAAAGAATACTACCAAATCTGGTTAGCATACAGACAATTCTAGATCATATTTATATTCAAAACATACCGGCGCATATAGATTTTAAAAATGAAACTTCCGATGAGTTACATGAGAAATATTTAGTTGAAAAGGACCGTCAACCAGGTCACAAACACAGAAAACCTGAAATCAATAAAAAGTATTACGAGCTGAAAAAGCAATATGCAGGTACTAGTGTAAGTGATACTAAAATTTTTAATGAGATTGAGAACTGGTACGGGGATCTTACAGAGAATACGATTGGGGAGAGAAAATCAATTTCTTCCGACATACTTCGAGTATATACCGGCAAAAAATAAAATCTTGGAATTTGGAAAAAAAAGGAAAAGGCTTTTCCTAGGTTCCTAATTCCGTTTTCATGAGTTTAGGCGATACAATCGCATGAAACTAATTTTAAACTCATGAAATTACCATTCAAAATAATTCGCCCAAAAGAACTTGCCGAAATTCTATCCGTTTCGACTGTCACTATATGGCGGATGGAAAAAAAAGGTGAGCTGCCACCACGAAAAAAGATCGGTAGTAGAACAGCCGGTTGGCTAGCTAAAGATATTAAAGAGTGGATGGAAAACAGCCCAGATGTCAAAAAAGATGATAGGTTTTCATAAGTAATCCGCAATTCAAAATAAATAAAAATTCTAACTGTCAATTTTAAAAATTGACTTAACTTTAAAAGTTAATGTAAAATGAAAGAAAAAAACATAGAACGTAAATACACAGAAACCCGCTTTAAAAAGTTACTCTGTGAGGATGGTGCCCTTGTATTACATTCGGAATACAATAGGCTTGGATTTTTTGATAATGATCTTTTCTCAAAATTTTATAGTCAATTCAAGGATAAATTTGATGAAGAATTATCAGGTGAGTGGCATATTCCTGGTTTACCAGCTTTCAAAGATCATATAGTAATTGACTGGGATGATGATGGATGTTTTTATGCCGAAAGGGAACGTCGCATGTCATGGCAAATTATTTCTTTCTTAAACAGATAATGTAGCAGCCAGATCTCTTTAAGGATCTGGCTGTTCAAATGTTTTCATTGTGAGCGGTCTGTTTGATGGAATACACAATGGCATTCGGTTAAAATATTTGCAAGAATGTTTTCCGAAACTTGGAGAATACGACTGGGAAACTTTGGTTAAGCTGATTTCAATTTTAAACGACATTTACCTAGACGGAGGATTTTCTAGAAATTCCAGCGGTGGATTAGGTGCCAAGGTAAACGTGGGGCCTATTTCACACAAAATTTATGAAGGGTATTGTTTTCTTTATTCCAAGAATCTTGAAACCCAGTTTGGTTCTGGCGTGTTTAATAGTATGGTAGCAGATCTAGGATGCCTTGATGTCAAGCATGAGTATGAAAAGGGTGCATTTACAAAAGGTTACCGTTTAACCAAGGAATGGCGAAAGGCATTTGATGATCTCTACGGAGCGACAGAAGATATACTTATTCCCTATAACAAAATTATAGATGCTAAGGGAAAGCCTCTGCGCAAACCTTCCAACAATAATGCTATCCGTAGCCGCTGCAACAACAGGAACAAGGCTAAAACTGCAGCGTTTATCCCGTTTAGTATTCCGGTTAATCAAGACTGCCTCAGAGAAACCTTCGATTACGTCAAGCAGTTACAAGGGGCTATTGCAAAGAATCGGTTAAGCTTATCTGTACAGCAAAGGTCACGACTTCAAAAGATGTATAACAGTATTTGGGATTTGTATAAGGCTTCTTATTCAAGTCCTGCCAGTCGAGGAGAACTCCCCCAGATCTATGTGGAATACGTTTCGGGTAGGCTTTACGGAAGAGGAATATCGTTGCAGCGATGTATGCGAGAAGTCAAATATGCCGCCCTCGCGGGCTTTCAACTAAAGGAGCTGGATATTTCCAACTGCCACTATGTAATACTTCAACAATTGGCAGGGCGATGGGGGATCATCTGCCCAGGCATTGGGTATTATATCAGCAATAAAGAAGACGTTAGGACAACCCTAACCAATGACATCTACAAGACTGAAATTCAGCAAGGATTGATTACTTTTAATGAGGCTCAAAAAATAATAAAAGAATGCCTAATAGCGCCTGTGAACGGAGCATTAACCAAAGGGTTCAAATCCCGTTGGTGGGAATTTACCGATGGTGATTATGAGACTCCAAAGATCGTCCGGGCACTTTCTTGCGAGGGGCAATTTAATGGACTAGAAAAAGCGATAATGCTGGAGCATCACGAACTCTTTCGGTTTATAACCTGTGACATTGATGAAGCAGTTAGTGTGATAATTAAATCAGCTAAACCAGTCCGTTCTCGGGGTGGTATCCTAGTATATCGAAATGAAATGGGCAAGTGCATCAATCCAGAAGAAAAAACGACCGCCCAAATAATTTCACATTTCATCCGCGGGGTCGAGGCCAAAATATTGAATATCGTTCTTGAACAGTATTCAGGCCAAATTTATGTCCCGATGCATGATGGATTTACTGCTATTGAAGGTTTAGATCCCCGAGAGGTAGAAAGGGTAATAAAGGAAAAGTCAGGTTTTCGTGTAAAGTTGAAGCAAGAAGTTAATTATAGGAATATCAATGTTAAAATTGTTAAGGAATTGATTGTTCAAAGATGCCTTCAATAAAGGAAAGAAAGAAGGAAAGGGATTCTATTTTTTTAATTCATTAGGTATGCCTGTATATATAGTTCTGTATAATTATAAACATACTTCAAATTAGGGGCAGTTTATGAGTCTTAGGACAAAGTTTTCGGCAGATAAACCAATTATTCTTGCCGGATTTAATAAACTCAACTGAACTTTATTTCAGCCCTAGCCTTGCCCGTTAGTCATTCATACTGGTAAAAACCCCATAGGGGGGAGGTAATTACTTAAGTTATTGATTATATTGCAGATGGCTTATTTTTAAACACCGTTTGAAATGTCAAAATCATACAAATATCGCCGATCCCGCAAGGCTTTGACCCTTGAAGAGGCAACGCTCCGCATGACAGACGCAATTAAGGCTGTTGAGAAAATTATCATGACTAACGATAACGATAATCAGCGGATTCAGGCTGCTTACGCTCTTTCCAACTTGATTGGCCAGTACGTAAAGCTGGTTGAACAGACTGAGCTTAAAAACCGCATTGAAGTCCTCGAGGACGACTATGAGCAGCTCCCTGCATAAGCGTCTTGATCGCTTGGAATCCAGAAACAAAGGAGATGTCAGCCGTCACTCAGGCATTGATGAAATTCGTGTTGCGACTATTTACGCCGACGGGGTCTGGTTGGTTTTTCTTAAGGGAGAAGCCAGCAGTTACTTTTTTGAGGACGTTGATACCTACCGCCGTTACGTTTCAGAATATTACCCGCAGGAAGATGCCGTTCGCGAATACCGGATGTCCCCCGATGATATTAAAGCCCCTTTGGATGTAAAGCAAGAAATCGTCAACGGCTGGGATGCTAAGGGAAACTTGCGGACAATAAAGGATTGACATTTGCAGCCCAAACGCAGAGCTGGCCGGAATAAAGGCTTAAGTTTTCTGCCGAAATGTCACAGATAAAGGATAAGATCACATTTTAGCAGCCATTATTTATTCAATGACCGTTTAAGTCGTTTAAAATACATTTTAGGCGTCGTATTACCGGTATTATGTAAAGTCACTGATGTTATCGGCCGCACAGAGAAGTTCTGCCAACTGAAATATTTGTTCTGGAAGTCAGCGAGATTTTTCAACGTAAATTGTCCCCCCATGCACCCCTTTCGGGGCGGTTAGGGTTCGAATATATATAGCTCGTTCGTATTTTCACTTTAATAACCAATAGTAGGATTAATATCGAAAATTGAATTCTACGTAACCTGCTGGATCAATTTCCATAGAAAATGTACCGTATCTGCTTTCAGAATTTGGCATATCTGGACAACCTGTGGAGACCATCTCATCAAATGAAATGCTGCAATCTGCGGAAATGCCTTCATCATTGATTAGGATCTCACTAACCTGGAATTCTTCGTTTTTGTAATAACCAGCCTTTTCAGTAAAAAAGTTAAAAACTTCTTCAGGCATTTTTTCGGTCAAGATTATACCAAGCATATCATAAGGATCGCTTGCTTGTCTAATGCGAGTAATATCTGATTCATCAAGTTTCATCGATTGGAAATAAATTAAAAAATTTTCAACAGCTATATATATGATTAAGTTTACCTTGCAGGTGATCTTGGATAAGTGTTGCCGGTATTCAGGCTTCCATCGGTGCTGCGCACCAAGTACACAAACCGATGTATTAATAATATTGGATTTTACGAATCTCCATATTTAAGGATTTCTTCATTGGCAGAATATGTGTCAGCAATCCACCTTTCCTTATCAGTATCTTTGGTAGGCAATTTGCCAAAAACGTCCGTTAAAGCTTTTGTAAACTCTGTTTGTTCTTCTTCATTACTTTCAGCCTTCGAAATGTCTTTTGTAATCTGGTCTTTAAGCTTATTGACCATTTCAAAGAAAGTTGATTTTTCTTCCTCTGAGAATGGTTCCCGTTGTTCCAGATATTGGGCCGTGCCAACAATATTATTTCTGTACCATTGCAGTTTCTCAGCGATCGAATCGTTATTGAGTGAGTTTGCCATTTGATAATAGGGTTTCTTAAAAAATAATTAATTGAATAAACCCTTTTGAGGGCTCGGATTATCCAAGTCAATAGGATTTTGTACCGGCTCGGAAAGTTCTTCTGTTTCTTCCCCGTAATCGAGTTTTTTCGTCACCTGCCAGGCGTCCATATCGTCTTCGGGGTAGGCCGTGAATATATTTTGGTCAAAATAGTCTTTCGGGTTGACACTTTCGTCCAGCCAAAAGTCATAGTCTTCTTCCCGCAGTATGGTGGGCATGCGGTCTTTCTTGTTGTGAATCTTGGCCACCAGCGGATTCGGGTCGGTCGTAATGATGGAAAAGGTGCCCACCGTCTGACCGGACTCGGGGTCCTCCCATTGGTCGTAAAGCCCGGCAAACCCGAAGACATCGCTGCTTTTGAGGGTAAAGTAATACGGAACTTTATCAGAGGGATTTTTGCCGCCTGGAAGCTCAACTTTTTCATCTAAAGTGTAGTGCTCATAAAACCCGGCGGCAGGCACGATGCACCGTTTCCGCTCGAAACAGGGCTTCCAGAGCCTGCTCTCCATGAGGCTGTCGTCACGGGCATTCATCGTGCTGTACTGCCTGCTTTTGTCCTTCGCCCAGTGAGGGACGAGCCCAAATTCAAAGATGTCCACCTGACGCTGCCCATCCTCGTTATTTCGGACAACAAACGAAGGATTGGTGGGACGGGTATTGCGGCGGCCTTCAAAGTGTTTGGGAATGTTTAGTTTCGCCCCGAACAGGTATCCCATCTTGTCGGCTCTGATATGGCTGTCAAAAAAATTGCACATAAACTTTAATTATTTGTGTTTAAAGTCATCTTCATCAAACAAGTCCGGTTGTGAGGACAGGTCAATTGTCTTTTTGCCTTCTTCAACGGCCTTGACGATCATGGCTACGTAGTTGGCTGTCAGGCGGAGGAACCCGGCGGCACTGTAGCCTTCTTTCTTGCTGACCTCGCTCAGATACTGTATGTCGTGATAGACGTGGGCTGAATGCGTAACCTGCTCCGGGACCAGGGAATCGATCGCCCGTTGTATGGCTCCCTTAAACTTTTGCAGGAAATCAGGATACTGCTTGGCCTCCCGGTACGCCGTAATGACCTTACGTTTAATTAATTGTTTGTCCATGGAGTATCTTACAAAACCAACGCCTGTTGCACAAGGGTACTAACAGGTAAGCCAGGTATAAAGTAGCCTATACAAATTAAATTGTAAGGATTGCCCTTTGAGAGGGTCCTACTATTGTATTCATTCTTTTCCTGATGAATCGGGTCAGCCTTAACCGGCTGGCCTTATCTATCTTATATCAATATGAATGATGACCCTTATTTTGCTAAACAGTGGTTGAAAGCCGGATTAGCCTACGTCGCAGTTTTTGCAATTATTTATCTTCTGTTATGGCTATTTGGGATTGAAATGCCGTCTCCGTGATCTACTACTGGCCTGAATCAGTCAGGACCGTTCCAAAAAGTGGGTTTTCCCTTTGACCGAATCCATGATCGACGCTTTCGTTAGCGTGCCATTGCCGTGTTTGTTATTGATGGCATCCTGCACCTGGTGGAATTGTCGCTTCTGTGGGTCTTCCCGGAAAAAGAGTTCTTGTTGGTTGGCATGGTCGACCTTGACGGTTCCTATGCCAACACCGCGCAATGAGTACCCGCCTTTTAGCAGGTTCTTGATTCGGGGTTGGGCTTTTTTCATGCACTCGTGGTGAATGTAGCCATCCAGGTTGGTGTATCCGTCAGTATTAAATCGAAAACTAATGCCCTTATGCTCCCGATGCTGAATACGCAGGTAGCAGAAGTATGACCGTGCCCGGAGCCGATACCCGCGCATGCGATAGCAAAGCCGAGATATGCCCTTCATAAGTTCCCCGCGAATGCGGGTTGGGTCAGTTGACTGCGTGCTAAAGGTGTGCATGTAGTTGAGCTGCTCTTTAGTAGCCAATTGGTCGGTCAGCACCCTTGCACGGTCTTTACCAGCTACCATCTCATACATGATCTTCCCAAAGTATTGACCAAACAAGTCCTGGAAGACCTGATAGCCGCGATTAATGCCATCTGCAATGGTGGTCAGTCCCTTATTTTTGAGCTTATCATAGCGTTTTGGGCCAATACCCCACACTTCATCCATTGGAAGCGGCCAAAGAACTTCCTCCGCCTCTTGTTTGTCTAACACCAGCGTCAGTCCATCGGGTTTATTTATGTCACTCGCCAGCTTGCTGTAGGTCTTGGAGTAGGAAATGCCAATCGAGCAGACGAGCCCGATTTCTTTGTAAATTAGGTTGCGTAGCGCCTTTCCATACCGCTCAATTTCAGAACGCGGCTCCCCTTGCAAGAAATTGATGTCAAGGAAATATTCGTCCATCGAGTATTTTTCAACCGTGGGAGCAAAGTCATTTAATACGTCTTCAATTAGCGCACTAATGCCTTTGTATTTCTCATAATCCGCCTGTAGGCCGATGATATAGGGGCAAAGCTGCTCTGCTTCATACGCACTCATCGCTGTCTTCACGCCTAAAGCACGGGCTTCATAGGAGCTTGTGGCTACAATACCCCTCGGTATTCCCTTCTCACCTTTATACCATCCGCCAATATAAATGGGCATGCCGTGGAGCTTGAAGCACTGTTGCTCGACCTGTGCGTAGAAGCAGTTCATATCCAGGTGCAGATACAGCCGCTCCTTGATTGAGCTGTGTTGCATGTCCCGGCTGACACACCGGTAATCGGTGATCTTATGTACGTCCTCGTCAGGGTTGTACGTGCCTGTATCAATAGCAGGAAATTCCACTCATAAGCTCTTTTAAATGTTAGTCATATTCCATAATATATGTACGAATGTACATGAAAAAATACATGGAAAGAATAGGTTAATGCAAGTATTACTGAAGGAAAAGGTGAACGTGGATGCGGTCTTTCGCAGCTTTAAAGACAGTACCGAACACACACGAAGTGGATGGGAGCACAAGCGTATTCAGCCTCGGTATGTGAAAAGAAAAAAAGGAGAAGTCCTAAAAATACAGGAAGTGCGCCGTTCGTATGCTCAACGCAAAGGGAAACGCCTACAGGTGCATTTTGTAATCCACTGCGAAGACGACCGCTATTTTCACCTGGTGTATGATGCGGACAAGATAATCTGGATTCTGCTATATGAGTTCGATGATCAGATGCTGTTCGATGAAAAAGAAATCGATGTTGACATCAAGTGGGATGGGCTTTCTCCATAACAAATAACTCTAATGCAGTTATGCTCAATAACTAAGTACTCCCAAAACGAAAGGCTAGACTAATTTTGAATAATACATTATTAGATATTTATATAAATTTTAGGGAGATGCCTTTTCAGCTTAGTTGAAAAGTTTTACGCAGATGACCCACTTCGTGAGTAGTAGGTAAAGAGCAGTCCTCGGTGTTAGAAATAATATGTTTGTTCTCCAGTTGGAAACCCGATGGGTCTCTGTACCTTTAAAATCTGGCGTCCGTAATTGATCGGATTTTTCAACCTAAATCACCCCTATGGCCCCTAAAAGACTGAGTACGGGTCGAATAAATATAGCATACTCTTATATGCTGGTATATTTCTAAATATATAAATGAGTGGTATTAGTAGACAGATTAGAATAAGGTTATATATTCAATATTATTATGTACAAGGAGGCCTTTGGGAAACTTGATTTATGAAATACCAAATTTAGATTATATTTGAATTTAATTTCTAACTGATAGTTATTATTTGAGTTAATTAAGCTTATCAAGCTAATTTCCTAGGTAGTGGATAATAAGATCTTATGCCTTTCCTAATTGATAAGAATAAACATTTATTTTATTTCTATCAGAAAATGAACGTGCTAAAAATTTATTTCCAGCTTTTATTACTGTACCGGATGATAGCATATCGCTCCAATCTCCGTAGAGGTTAATATTACCTAGATTCTCCATGTTTGAGTCATCATTGATTCTCAATAAATGTAATTCAGATCTATGATCAATGGCATACAATGAATTCTTAACCTGAAAGATTGAAACAATATTATCTAGCTTGATAAAGTCCTCATTATTCAGGTCGCCATTTCTTATTGAGAAAATTTCTATACCATTACTACCACCTAAAATTAGACTGTTATTACTGATATAATATGTTTCTAAGCTCTTAATTTTACTAGTTGTTTCATCAGCTATGTTAAATTTATCAAAATCATTGGTAGCTAATTTTAAAATATGATTCGGTTTAAAGCCGAAAATTACTTGAGTGTTATCACCAGTTGTATTTCGTGAAATCAAACAATCAAGAGTAGGGAAACTTTGCATAGATCCCATTTCAAACTCTTTATTCTTTAATATGCCAGTAAGTAAACCAGAATCTGTTGATATAAGTATTTTTTTATTATAAGCGGTAAAATCTTTGGTGATTTTTGCAAATTCATGCTCACTTATATCCTTAATCGTTTTGCCTTGTAATTTTAGTAGATGTAACTTTCTGTCTGTAATAGCTAAGATAGCCCCATTCGTTTTTGATACGCTTTTTATAGGATTATTTGCAATAAATGTATTTTCCTTCGTTATCTGCCAATGTCTTATAGACCCTTTTAAGGGATGATTACCATTGGCTGATGTTATTTCAATCTCACCTTTGCCATCATCTGGATAAGGGACTAATATATTCCGAATGAATTGGGAGTTATTTAACTCAAAATAGGGTTGATCTTTTTTAAATTTGATGCCTTCTATGTCAGGTTCTTCACGGAAATTGAACTCAATAAACTGTTTACATTGACATTTCGGTTGTTCTTCTCCGGGACAACATTCAGGGCTTAATTCATCAAACTTTCCATTGATTACCGACTTCATTTTTTCCCACTGAGTAATTTTGTCAAGATCAAAGCACCACTCATTACCACTGATGGGTATAGTTGAAACAAGTCCCTTTACATCATTATCCTCTTTAGCAGGTGTAATGTGACCTTCTAATTCTATTTTCTTTACTATTTCATTTTGAGTTTCAATTCTTAGAGTAGCAGTATTAGTTGGATAATATTCTGGGAGTGGAAACCTGCTATTAGAATTGCCATTTTCTTGAATCTCAGGCATATATTCGAGAATAAGTCTTCGCTTTTCTCCAGGTAATAAAACACGATCTGGAATTGAATCATCTCTCTCAATCGGGGTATAGGACCATCTTCCACCAGACTTATTTATTATATCAATATCGCAAAGTCTAATATATGTATTTTCAGTATTATCAGCCTTTGGTTCATCAGCAGGATGTTCAATTGTAATACTCTCTTTCGCATTTCTGATCGTCACTTCACCTGTTGAATCAACAGGACAGTCAAAAACCTCTTCCATACCTGAAATATTAACTTTATCAGGTGTAACCGTAAGCTTTTTACTCGGTTTCCGATTTACCGAAATATCGACTTCTTTACTAGAACTGAATGTGTCAACACTTAATGTGGCATTCCTACTTTTATCTTTGTATTGATTTTCAATTTCGATTCCCACTTCAATTTCCTCTCCCTCTTGTAAAACAGGAATTTGATCTGCATCCTTTGTCACTTCAATTACATCGTCGTCATATCCTAAGTTAAACTTCCTGATACATAATGGTATTCGTCTTTCGTTATTACTACTTGTTTTCAGATGACTAATTTTAATTTTTTTTGTAATTGTATCCTTATTTTGACACTTGGGCCAAAATTCTATTTTTGTTGGCTCCACTTTCATCTCTGGCTGCTCCCATTCAACTTGCGAGTCAGCTGAGCCTTCATTCCTTACATACTCTACCGCGTTTTTCCCAAAAATTGTGTATTCTCCCCCCTCTACCCCCTCTGTTTCAAAATTGCCGACACTGTTCCTCCAATCTACTTCAAAGAAGACTCCATCTCCCGGTTCTTCTGAGTCACAAGCTTCACCTAATTTCCATAAATCTTCAAAAAATTCCGCTTGTGCTTCTAAATTTAATTCCTTCCAACTGTTTTTTCTCTCTTGATTGATTTCTTTTTCCCAGTCATATGGATTTTCAATGCCAAATGTTTTTTTAGTTCCAGTGATAAAACCTCTAGCAAAAAAACCACATTTGTCCTTATTTTGATATTGCCAAACGTGAATAGCTTCATGGACCAAAGTAAAATCTTCTATTTCATTTCCTTTAAAGTAAATATTATTGCCGGTACAAAATGCGCCATCATTCCACATATTTGAAACTCCCATGATTACCCCGGCGCCTTCTTGAATTCGAATTTTGTTATAATTAAGTGAACTCTTAAAAACCTTTTTTAATACTTTTTTTTCATGATTATTTAGCGAACGGAAATTAGTGTCATCAGAAAAAAGGCCAATTAGTTTAATAAACGGGATATTTAAAAATTCGACTAAGCGAAATATCCCAATGCTTACTATGCAGCCTACCCATTCTATTCCTGCCCATATGCCATCCCAAATGAACTTTGCTCCTTCTACTATTCCGTTCCATGCAGACTTAAATCCATCTTTAATTGCATCCCACATAACTATCTAAGTTTATAGATTTATATGATTATCAATCAATAACCAAAATTATTGTAATGATTAGAGTTTAGAATTAGTCATCAGTTGTAGTGATATATTGTTTTCATCCATTTGTATGATCTTATAAAAATATCATCCTTACATTGTTCTTATTATTTATACTCCATTTAAATAAGCTAGGATTTGGTATACGGTTTAGAAAATTCATTCCAGCTTTTATCCGAGAAAATTATCAAAGAAGATAATTGTAATTCAAATTGAAAAAACTAGCGATACTTTCTTTCATTATACTTTTACAAAATCGCTAGAGATGCTTAAGTACGCTTACTTTGTAGACAACAACCTTTAGACTAAGTGGGCTTTGTAATCTATATATTGATGCTTTCCCTATATTTGGTCATGTCTAAGGTAATTGTTGATAAATAGTGTAAGTACTGTTGTTAATTAGCTTGCTTATAATTTAAAAAGTAAAGAGAAAGCTTATCCCGGCAGTTATATCTGCCTAAGCTTGCAAGCGCAGGCATGATAATCCGATCTTAATCACCTAAAACTGGTTACCAATGATAGGTTTGATTAGAATTACGAATTAAAATGAAAAGAAAAACGCTGGATGAGGTCTGTTTACATTTTCCTTTTTAAAGGTGTTATGTCACATTTTGTGCGAAGTTGTGTAGAAGCTGCTTCATTCTCCAAAAATTGTCCAACTTAGATCTATTTCTTCTTGCGCTTTATATTTCTCTATCTTGTCAATAATTGATTTTCTGTGAGCTACACCACACATAAAAATTGCCGTATTGAATTTATTGGTTTTACAATAAGAATAGATATTTCGAATCATTGAGTTTTCATATGCATCAATATCTTCATTAGCCACTTTACTTATCTCAAGGTCATTTAAAAGTCGCCCTTCTAGCATTCGAATTTCGTCTTGAAGCTTAATACTTTCAATGCTATTAAGAAATTTAAACCCATGTTCTGCGGCCAAAGAATCAAAATGATCAATCAAATTTTGTATCTCTCTTTTTTCACAAACCATACCGTATTTTTTTTCGAATGAATCGGACAATCCCTTATCAAGTACTGGAATATATTTAAAAGAGGTATTGACGCCGTATTTTTGGATTGCCCGTATTTCCATTTTCTCATGAAATATTCCAAACTTAGCGAACCTCATTTTGTCGTAACTTGAGTACGTTTCTTTAAGAGCTTCTAAAAAAATAACTTCTGGACTTATTTTTTCTATAATCTCAAATAATGCATCGGCATTGCATTTTGCTCTCTCCTTATGAACTGTACTAATTAAAGTAATATTATGCATGTTATGTGACACTCTTTTGTGCAATTAGTAGTCATCTATTACTTTAGTCCATTTTTTTAAAGCGATTTACCTTGGTTCCAATTTCGCACAAAATTTTGTATAACGACCTTGCGTTTAACAGGCGCACGAATTAGTGTAAGTGCGATGCAGTTAACTAGTTGGCAGCAAGAAAACAAAACGAGCAGGGACCAGGCGAGGTACGCCCAAGTTGAAGCGCTGGTTATGTGGCGAGTAATAATATTATGAAAGGTTCTGCTTAATATTAGTCCACTCTGTACTCTGGAGGTAAACTTGGTAGTCTACAATTTGGTCGCGTGATTTATAAAATTCTAAGGTTCTAAAACCTGTATCATCTTTTAGGTTATTATATAAAAAGTGGATTCTATTATTTTTGTTTTTGTTGAGCCAATTATAGATAACTTGATCAATTCCTTCATCTCTCCATCCATATCCAGAAGCTATTAGGTTGTTTGATTGCTCAAGTTTTCGGAAGAAATAATTTCGTAATTCAAAAAACGTACTATTGTTATAGTCTATAATTTTATTCCGTGTACCAGATAAAAAATGTGGATAATCAAATAAAGGCTCATAATTTTCTCCCTCACTATTTTTTAGCTCATGTAGCTCTTTTTCTGCTTCAGGAATTCCATATCTAGTTTGTTTAATCCTCCCAGGCTCTTGAGAGAATGAAAACCAATTAATTGAACCATGAAGTTTTATTAACCTGAAATCTCCCTCATTTGATTCTAAGCTATCAAAATTAAAAAGGCTTACATCACCATTCTTTTCATTAAATCCGGAATTATAATCAAACCCTTTTTCATCAAAATACTTCTCTAGTATAACATCATGATTCAATGTAAATAAATTGCAAATTTCTACTTCTGGATCTTCTTGGATTTCCTCAAATAACCCAAATCCTTTTATTTCTTTATGTTCTTGAAGTAGATAGCTTATGCTAGACTGAAAAAACTTGAATATTTCATTCAATACCATTTCAAAATCATACCATTTATCCGGCTTTAGTTCTCTATTAAAAAACTCTTCAAAGTAATTGAATTCAGTTTTGTATATAAAATTTTCATGTGGGTGTAAATCATAATTTTTAAACGAAACAGCTACATAAAATAACTCTTCATAGTTTAGGCAATGATGATCACTGCTATATCTTTCCTGAATATGAAGTAGAAGTTTTTGGATGCTAAGGATTCTTGGATCATTTCTATGATCTTCATCATCAACTTCAATGTATTTATTATTTTGAATAGCCCATTTCCCTGTTAACAATTTTTCAGTTACTTGATCTACACCGGATACTTTTGAAGGTATCGAAATACCTGATCCTAAAAGGAAAGTTATCTCCATATCTCTATGATTAGTAAGTTATTAGAATAGCCACATAACGAAATTGCGCACAAGCTGCGCGCGAATGAATGTTGAGTTGATAAATAACGTACGAAAAAATTAAAAAACCAGAAGGTGGCAAATCTTGGCGAGGCGTGTCCGATTAATGCGCGGGTTATAGAACTCTATTACTCAAGGTTCATTTCAGTATTAGATAATATTTCACTTGCTATATCAGGTCTTTCCTTTTTTATGATTTCATCAAAAGTTTCCTGTATAAAGGGCGCTACAAAATATTGAGAACCTTCTTCTGGTGCTATACCTATATCTAAACTATCAATGTAGTCGCTAGACATCATGTAGTGATCCTTTAAATAAAAGACATAGGCAAAGTGTTGGATAAATAAATTCCTCAAATCTTTTGAGAATGTATCTAATATTTCTAGTCGATCAGATATATGTACTTGGTTATTATTATAAACTGCATTTTGAAAAAAATTATAATGCATATGATTGTTGCACCTATCTCTTATTTGTTTATACCTATCATCACTTTTTAGTAATTTTGTAATGGGCTCAAGTGTAGATGAATTTTCGATATACTTCAGCATGGCTTGATAATGTGGCATAGAACCAGCTCCACTTCTCCATTTATCAATTTCCTCAACAATCATGTTTTCTATATCAAAATTGTCTTCCAAGTATAAATTGAAGTATATATTAATGATTGTTGAATCATAATATTTTCGTAGCAAAGCATACGAATCATTTATTCTTCCCTTTGATAAAATCTCATTTATTGAATCTAAAGTACCCTCAATAGAAGAGAAGAAGGAGGTATCAAGATTAATTAACGACTTTGTACCTTGAGAAACGAAGCCCATGATTAAAAAGGATAATCTTGAATAAAAATCTGAATATCCAGTAAGGTCATTGAATACGTCATGGTTTAAGTATTCTTTTCCCAAATTATGTTTTGGCATATCATTTTTAAAAGGATTACTCATAATGGACCTTGAGTTCTATAACGATCTGGCGCATAAGCTGCGTGCAGGCCAACGTTTATTTAAAACAAAATGTACTACAGAAATTAAGGAACTAAAAATCGGCAGGGAAAGGCGAGGTACGTCCGTTTAATGCGCGGGGTAGGTAAATTTATGATCTGGAGGCTATGTTTTCAGCATTAGCAAGTGATGAAATTCTCAAAGGAAAGTTTCCAACTCTAGGAGCTTTTAGGTCTCCAGTATTGAACTTTTCTATTAAGTCATCCAATTCATCCTTTTTCTCTATGCCCAATACAGTTTTAAAATTATCGAAAAAGGTTTTTGACTTTGAACGTGCAAAAAGCTCAAAATTATTATTTCTAAATCTACTAGCGTAAACTAATGTAGTAGGCCACCAATAGTATGATTGCTCTTCATCTAGTATTGATCTTAGAAAAAGAATAAAATCGGTTTCCATTAATTTATTAAAAGATACACCACTTTCCCCAGAGCGCTTTTTTAGTAAATCTGCACGAATTGATATGCTATTAGAATTTGTTCTCCTCTTTCTTCTCTCTAAAGATTTTACATTTCTAAAAATATGTTTAAAGTGGCAGAGATCTGATTTCCCATAATGGGGATCATGCAAATAATAACCTTGACTTAGTAAATGGTTTACAAAATCGAAAGCATGGTTTTTTAAAAATATTGCATTAGCATAAAGAAAAAGTTCATGACTGATAAATCTGAAATTATCGAAGGCACTTTCCCTATGGGAAGTAATATTTTCAGTTCTATCGTTGTATACTAAAATTTTTTCAAAGAAATCATGGGTTAGCTCATAAGCATCTTTGCTGTCTTTTTCATATTTCCCTAGAACTGAGAATAATTGAATCAATTCATTCCTATATGGAATAAACTCCTCAATATTTTCTATAAGTTGTTCATCAATTTCTCCTTCTTCTGTATCCATTCGGAATTCTTCAAGATTCTCAGCAAAAACGCTGTAATATTCATCTAATGCACCTGTCCAAATGCTTTTTCCACTTTTGATAGCATTTATAACTCTGCGATGCCTACTTGATGTTCCAAGCTGGATATGTTTTTCATCTTCTAAATAAGCAGGTTTATTTCCTAGGTCAGGCTTTTTGTTTAATGGTTGGCCATAAACCCACCGAAGTAACCTTTCAAAATTATTGCCGTAGTTTTCTTCAGTACTTAAATCTATATAAATGCGTGACTTATAAAATGTTGGAAGATAAGCTTCACCTTGAGAATCTCGTTCTTTTACAACTGCAACAAATTTATCCTGCTCCTGTTCTGAATACAATTCAGGAGTTATAATTTGCGTTTCAGTTCCAACACCACCTTCTCTGTTATTTGCTTTTTCAGCATATTTTTGATCACAAACAAGAATAACTTTTTCTACATCTGAATCTGAGACCATTTTTTCCATAAAGGCATATGAATCATGGCCTTCTTTTAAATCCCATTTATCAAGTATAACATCAATACCGTTCTCCCTTAATTCAGTGGCTAAATCTAATACCCATTGTTCATGCTCTTCGTTTGTCCAACTATATGAAATAAATAGTTGTGGAGTTTCTTCACTCATTTTGATGATTATTTTTTGAAAATTTACCTAACGACATTGCGCAAAAGGGGGGGGCGTACTTTAAAATGTACTACGAAAACTGCCAAAATCGAAACTGGCAGGAGGGGGCGAGGCACCGCTTAATGCGCTGGTTTAGTTTTCAATTTCTTCATGTTGCTGTATGCTAAATTCAGCATATACTTCTTCTCTTACTTCATCTGAGACATGAGAGATTGCTTCAGGATCACTTGAATCTTTTACCCAATCATATCCTGCATACAGACTATTAAATGAGAACCATGAGGCAAGTATATAAAGCCAATTTCCATTCATTATTGAGTTAACTCCAAAGAAAAATATCAAGATAAGTCCGCATCTGAATATCCATCTTGATGCCATAAGGAGAGCAATGGAAGCACCAAATGCTGATTTTTGAAAATCAGTAGAGGTAACAAATTCTTTATGTAGGATATGTTTGACAACATCCAGTCTGGAAAAATTTTCTAAAACTTCAGAACCTTTTGCTTTTGACTTCTTGACAACTTTTTGAAAAAACCAAGACAAAATTAAGAATACAAAAGATGCTAAAAGATTTTGAACAAAAGGAGAAAACTGAGTTATATAATTTAGAATATAATCCATAGGAGATAGATTACTTATCGAAAGCTAACGACATTGCGCATAAGCTGCACGCAAATGAATGTTGAGTTGATAAATAACGTACGAAAAACTATAAAACCAGAAGGTGGCAAATCTTGGCGAGGCGTGTCCGCTAAAGGCGGGTTAGCCTGCTAATATTTATTTACTATTAGGCGAAGTTTCTTCTATTGCATATTTGTATGCATACACTTGAGTAGCTAAATGTGAAATAATAAATAATATTATTAAGGGACCTTCGAGAGAATCCACTGGTTTAATGATATTAATTGCGGCTAACAAACCACCAGCTAAAGTTAAAATAAAAAAAAGGATATATCCTCCTATAGTACCTATTATCCATGCCAAAATAGCTGGGAGAAATTGTGCTTTAGTTATTTTATTTGCACGTCGAATCACTCCTTCATTTTCCCTCCTGGATATTATACCAGTTAGTATTAACAAAACTGAAGTTGGATAGGAAATTATAATTACAGCAACATAGAAAACTATTAAGTGGAAAATAGTAGGTTCAGTTGTTGTTACTCCTGGATAGTCCATAAATTAAATTTTAGATCCTATTTAAAGGGAGATAAGCAGGCTAACGACTTGTGCATAAGGTACGTGCAAAGTCGCTCTGATTATTTTTATAATGTACTACGGAAACTGACCAAAACCGAAACTCGCAATCAATGGCGAGCCACGTCCCACTAAATGCGTGTTTTATATGGCGCTACTATTTTTATTTAAGCTCTTCAATTACTTTTCGTCCCATAGTTCTGGTATTTATTCCTGAAAGAGGAACATCAAGATTTTTTGATTTAATAACTGATCGAAGTATAGGCTTAGCAGTTACTTTTTCTTCGTCTTCAAATACTTGTATTTGTTGACTGTCACGCCGAACTATTCTGTATCTTTTTCCCCCATTTAAGTTTACTTCAATACTTTCAACTATTTCACCTATATCTTCACCAAATCTGTAAGTTCTATCGCTCGTTGATGTTACAGTAGCATTAAGAAATAAAATGAAAGCTTTTATCGTATGTCTTGTGTATTCATTTATTGGATTAATTTCTCCTTCTGATTCTTTACGAAGTATTTTCTTCAAAATTTTGATTATGCTGTTTTCTTTTTCATTCCATCTAATCCAGCATTTGACATGATTTGAGTTTTTTAAGTCCAGATTGTGAAATTCAGACTTTAAAGACTTACGATTTGAGGATGGAGTTAAAAAGATGATTGCAAGGTTATCAATTGTACTATCGTCTTGAATAATTGCTCGATAATAACTGTTCAGCTGACCTTTACTTGTAGATCTGTCTTTGATTTTATTTTCAATAATTAAGCGAAAATCTTCCTGACCATTTCCCTGACTATCTTTTTTAAGAATACTCGCTTGAATATCGATGTATTTGTCAGATCCATTTAATTCATAAGGTTCTTCAAGTAGGATGTCAGTATCAATAAATGACCTTTCTAAATATTTACTAAATCTTTCGTCGTTACTCTCTTTATTTAATAGAGACAAAAATTCTCGAAAAAAAGTATCTCCGAGACCGTGATCGCGACGGGTATCAAGTAAATATCCTAGCATCGCAGAAATACTAGGTTCATGTAATCTTGAATTGCCTTGATTTAGTACTTCAAATATGTTCATGTTCTATTGAGTGGTATTGGAAGCCATATAGCGCTTAATTTGCGGGTTAGGTAAATTTATTACTGCTGATCCAATTCTGACATCTTTTTAGATTTGAATTCCAGTCTTTATACGAAAATCCTGTTGAGGGATGGTTGACATAGCAACAAATAAAAGAATTCCCAGAAATATTGTATTTCTTTGCTTTTAGATTTTGATCAACCTGAACTTTCTCTTCGTAAAGAGGGTACATTCTATTGTAAAGTCTTTTTCCTAAAGCTACAACGAGCTTAGGTTTGAGTTGATCAATAATTTGAAAAAATCTCTCCTCTGATTGCCTGAAAAACTTTTGTTCAGGTTTTACCCTTGGCTGATTGCTAAAAATACCTTGGATGTAATTGTAAAATGCGAAATCATGCCAGACTTTAGAGCGTTTAAATTCTGGTGATGAATGATGTTTCCCTGACACAAGTTGACCGACATTTGTCCAAAATGTTGATCGATTTATTGTCCTATCGATATAACTTTCAACGAGTTCATTAGTGAAATCTTGATTAACTGTTTCTTCTTCAGCGTAATGAGACTCACCCAAAACGAGAGTTGAATGTTTATTGAATATGGGATCTCTATAATTGTTTCCAATCCATGGATCAATTTTGACTATTTCCATTTTCAGCTGATGATTATTTTAAAATTTACCTATCGACATTTAAGAAATCGAATTGCGGAAATACTCTTCGGTTTCTTTATCAGTACAAAAAATATAACAGCCCTTCATGCCTCTGGTCATCAAAGTACGATAGGTATTCTTGATAATACGGTCAGCCATACTTGAAGCTTTTGCAGGATCTTGTTTTCTGATCTTTTTAAGTCCCCTTATTGAAGAGTCATGTGTATATCTTTCGTCGAGATCTGTAATGATTTCTCCATTTCTTACCCTCAGATCTGGCCCAATTATTACACCTACATAATCCAATTCCAACCCTTGACAGGTATGGATACATCCGATTTGTTCAATTGAGTTTGGTTGAACTAGCCAACGCTGTCCGTGGTCTTCTAGATTCCACTGCTTCCTAAAACCATGCTCCGGGATAACAATGTCCATAGCATTGCTGTTCTTTTTGCTTTCCCAGGGCCAGCAATACCCTGCCACAACTCGGGACTTATTATTGATCTTATTTTTTTCTTTAATGTCATAAAAGAGTTTATTTGGTGAGGAATAGACCTTGAAGTCGTAATCGATTCCTGAAAGGTCTGTATTTGCGGTATCCCGTATCTGTAAGGTGTGATCTATCCAAGCTAGATAACCGTCTGAGCCATTACATCGGAACTGAGATGCCAGTTCCGTTTCAATAATCTCAGCATCAAACTCATTTGCCCACTTTTTGATTTCTTCTTTTCTGCCAATGTCTTTGATGTGGATGCGTTGATCTTCATCTATAAAAAATACACTTACTTGTGAAGCATTAATCAGTTCTTTGATCTGATTCTCTCCGCGATTACTGTAGAGACCTGACTTTTCCTTAAGCCGATGTGCTTCGTCAACTATCAAAGCATCGAAGTCATTAGGTTCGGAATCTATAAATTGCCCTGAGCTACGGAATAGATTTTCAACACTTGATCTTTTCATGTCTCCAGTAAGGTAGGAAGTGTATACCTGACGGGGAGCGGAGTTTTTGGTTACATAGCTGGCTACATATTCCTTACTAATGAGTTTAACAAGTAGATTAACGGCAATTACGGATTTCCCAGTCCCGGGACCACCTTCGACAATAATGACTTTCTTTTTATCATTAGAGGAGTCCTCAACGGCATGCATCACATACTCAAAGGCCACCTTTTGTTCATCGATCATAATGAACTCTTCATTTCCATCAAGCATGGACTCGAGACTGTCGGCCAACATTTTCGAGGGCCGAATCTTACCGTTATCGATACGGTAAAGAATGTCCGATTTATCACCGTACTTTACATGCCGTTTAATAAAAGCTCTGAGTTTTCTATGATCTTTCTGTTTAAATACGGGGGCCTTGTCAGTATGATTCTGATAGAAGGGATGATCTAGTACTTTATTTCCCATGTAGTTATGCAAGTAGGCACATGGTTTTAGATTTATGCCACCTTTGTACACAGCTTCATTAAAATCTTTAAGCAATTGTGCATATGACCATGCTTGGTAGGAGGGATGACTAACGTTGCGTCTTCCACCCCCTAAAAACGTTTTAACTATTCCATCCATGTTAGTGCGTTCAGCTGTTTCCCATTGTTTTAGCTCAACAATAACAGCTTGGTCTTCCTTGTCTTCATTCTGTCCTGCTATGATGAAATCAATGCGTTTTGAGGTTTGGGGAATTTGTAGCTCTATGCTGATGCCCGAGTCCTCAGGAATGGTGTCATCATTAAGTACCATACGCATGTATTGCAGTGAATTTCTCCATGAGCGTTGTTCAGATTCTGAGACTCTTCTGTTTAGTTTGGCCTCAAACATCATTGATATAGATTTTTCAACTCCACCTGCTAAAGTATCTTCCAGGAATTTACTTTTATCCGCCTGATAAACAATCATAACTTGATCATATTAATTGTACTTATCTCTTGACCTTATAGGTCGCTATACTTTGTGGATTTCCCTCTTGACTTATCTACAGGGTATTTTTCTTCGTTGATGGACAGTTTTTCTTCAACAATTGATTTAATATTCAGCTCCTGTTCGTGAGCTAGTAAGATCGCATAAGTTAATATATCTGCCAGCTCTTCTTTGATTGCCTGATCATCTGCTTCATCAGACTCTTTCCAAAGGAATGTTTCTAACAGCTCTGATGACTCCACAGATAGTGCAACTGCAAGATCCTTGGGATTATGGAACTGCTGCCAATCACGGGCATCCCGAAACTCAATGATTTTCTTAGTTAGCTCTTCAATATCACTCATCTTAGTGTCCTTGTTTGAATAACTCTACGGCTTGTTCATATTCTTTTCTAAAATCAAGACCCGTGTCCAGATCAGGCTCAAACTCTTGAAAAGCCGTATACATATAAGCTAGCAAGTGTCGTCCTGAGAACTTTTTATCAGGGATTGAGTTGAGGCTATATTTTTGCTCAGGTGTATCAGTATCTATACCACTTCTTCCCAGCATACCGATCTCAAAACCTACTTTCTTGATCTCTTCAATGCTTTTATCCTCAAAGTACTTCAAAGCATCAAGGATATACATTGTCGTTGACATTTCGCCAGCGACACTACTTTCATTAGAAAAGCTTTCCTTGCCTACTGATTCTTGGTTCTCAAGGGCAAGCGGATCTGATTCAATTTGATCAATGGTATCTTTTTCTTGGATTTGCAATGCCTGTTCTTCATCTACTAGTTTGAAATATTCTGCTACTTCAAAGTCTTTAGCCCATAGTTCAACTAACTTGTACTCAACTGCAGGCTCGTTGTCATTAAAATAGGCAATCCACTCCTTGAATAGCTCACTAGCTTCGTCTAATTCTTTCTTTGATGGGTTGAATTGGTTAGTGAGATCAAGATTATAGAGGTCTCTAAACTGAATGGTATTCACCAAACTTAGAATCTTGTTTGTTTGGGAAACCTTTTGAGGTACTAGCCTTTTAACGTCCTCATTTGTTGCAGAGGTTATGTAATCTTCAATTAGTTTTAACAGCGACATGAACTGGAAGGGCTGTAAATCAGAGTATCTATCATAAAGTCGTTGCTCAATGAATAGATCAAGTGGAGTGTTGTAGATTTGTAGGTTTAGACCTTGAAATATGCGATCAATGAATCCATCTATCTTGTTTCTAGGTACTCCTTGCTTTTCCAAGGAATTGACTATGTATTGCTTGTTATCTTTTTCAAATGCCTTCCTACATTCGTTATTAGTAGTAAAGAGTTTATTGGCATTGATTTCTCTGGCTTCTAGCACCAATTCTAAGTGCCCCAATTCATGCATGATCAAGTGCTCGACTGCCATACGATCAGGTTTGTACCTTACCAAATGATGTTCTCTATTGTGAACTTCAGCGATCTCAAGCTTCGCTGCAGTCGATATATCCGAGGCAGTCTCAAGCTTGATACCTTTTCCAGACTCATCTTCTAGCTTATTGATGTAATTGCCAATAATCTTTTTTGAGTCTACTCCCTTAATGACTTCAACAGCTTCATCCTGAGCCAGACTAAACGTTTGCTTAAATAAACTTCTATTGTCATCCCGTCCAAGATGATCAAGTGTTTCAATAGCTTTGTTAAATGCTTCTCTGGAATCCCCTGTTCGGGAGGCTAAGAGTGCTTGTCCATAAATAGTATTAGGGTAGGTGGGATTGATTTCATATGCAGTATCGAAATAGCGTTTAGCCTCTTCTAATCTACCAGCTTTGGCTAGGTTACCACCAATATTATTTAAGGCAAGGTGATCTTCAGGATCTACTTCTAAAACTCGCTCGTAAAATGTTATTGCCGTATCAATGTCATCTTGCTTGGAATAGATGTTACCCAGCATGATCAAGGCAGAGGTATTTTCTGGATCAAGGCGAACTGCTTCAATTAGATCATCTATTGCTTTTTTGGGCGAATCCTGTTCAGATAATATTTGTCCTTTCAGCCGGTGATACTCGGATATGAGAGGATTGGAGTCTATCAGTTGCTTTACTAAAACCAGAGCTTCGTTTAGACGTCCATTTTCACAAAGGTCTACAGCTTTATCATGTTTTTGCTCTTCTTTTATAATTGATTCTACATCAATGGTGATAGTTACTAAATTATCCGCTACTTCAAGGCTAGGAGTATATACTCCATAGGAGTATGCTTCTTTGATGTATGCTAAATCTTGTTCTGTAAGATTTTTATAGTTTTCAATTTTTGGGAATAGCTCTTCAAGTAGACGCGTTTTAGGGAGAACGAACTTCATTCGATGTATTAGAGTATTGACTGATAATGATTTGAAACTATCTGCAAATATAACACATCATCCCTACGGGTTAAAGGTAAATCAATGAGTGTATTATTTTATTAACCTGCTATTCGTAAACTTGCCTTACTTTTAAAAGTTTAGATAGTATCGTACTAGACGCCCAAATTTCCCTTCTACTGCGTCTTTTATTCTAATCTCATTGATACTTTATGATATAATACCGCTTTGTTAGAAGTCAAATTTGGAGCTAGGAAAGATATTAAAAACAGGATAAGGAAATACTTTTTAGGCATTTGGGTCAAAAGGTCTTAGAGCTTCTTTTCCAAGACCCGCTGTTGACCCTTTTTTACTTAAAAAGGTTTAAAAAAAACTGGCAATGTGATTTTTACTCATAAAAGGGAACCCCTAAGAATACTATTTGAGAGGGTTTTGGGATAGTATTCGGTTCAGATTAGACCCATAAAATTTGGTGGTATTACTTTTAGTATCCTTGTTTTGAAGGGGCTTTGCTCTATAATCTGTATAAAGGAGACGACTAACTTCGAACAATTATTTAGAGCAATATCAATATTTATGATGGGATAAGGGGAAAAATATATGTTGACCCTATGTTGACCCTAATTCAAAAATAGGAATATTACAGGAGAACTTTTTGAAGAAACACAAAAACCATCTAAGTGTGTAACTGAATGACTCGCATGGTTTTAGGTGGTACCCGAGGCCGGACTCGAACCGGCACTGGTATTTAAATACCAATCGGATTTTAAGTCCGACGCGTCTACCAATTCCGCCACTCGGGCAAGTGCTGTAAACAGTTGCCTTTTAGTAGTTAATGTTCAGCTTGCTACCGGCAACTAACTCACTGCTTTTTAATGAGACTCCAAATATAAGGTATTACAAATGACTTCTACAACGTAATTTTGGTATTTATAATCCGGGGATTCAATTGATTTTCAAAATGGAATTGAAAAGTAATAAGCTGACATTTTGGTTTTTTGAAACGAGTTTCAAATAGCGCCATAGCTACAAGGGAAACATAAGTTCAAGAATATAATCCTAAGAGCTAATGAAAGTTTTAAGAATAGGATGCTCGGTGCTGATATTGGTGTTTGCCCGGTACCCCATTTTTGTTTGTGCAGCAACGAACCATGGCTATTACGTTCAATTAAAAATAGCCCAACACCATTTAAATATCGGGCTCCTTGCTTACATTTTTGATCTTTAAAACTGGAGTTCTGGTATTCCCTTCGCTACAATGAAGCAGATCAGATTCAAAAGGTATAATCTCAGTCCCGGCTTAACAGAACACCCTCAACCAAAACCCCTAATTTTTTCGACATCATATGATGCCATAAGAACAAAAAAAGTAAACTTTATTCTCTCTACTCACATATAACATATTTATAGTCAACGGCAAATAGTGGCTTGTATTACCGTTTCATCCTGTGGATAAATGGTTACTTGAGATGTACGGTTTTTCCTGGCTAGCGTTAGGCAGGGCCAGGATTTTAATTTCAACTTCAAAATAGAGCTTGCCGTTGTCGTAATAGAAATCGCCGACCTTAACTTCAAAGATATCACCGCGTTTGACAGGAGTAAAAGAACGCAAGAAATCATTTTTCGTGGTTGTTTGTCCGCCTTCATTTTCCCATTGTTCCAGATCACTGATATCAGAAGGCGACAGGGATTGCGAATTGATTAATATTTTGACCGTTTTGTTACTGGCTTTTTTTCATAATTTTGCTCATTACTGTTTACTACTTTCTTGTATCGTACAAAAATCAAAGCTACAAAACTTTTAGGGAAAAGGTGCATGGAGATGTAAGCAAATCACTACAGTTCTTTTTTACCTGTTGGGAATACCCTACATCATAATCAGGGCAACTGGTTGTTTAGCTGTCTGCTGGAGTGCGTAAATTGAAAAATAATTTCACTTAATAAATCCAAGGAGAGAGTATCATGACATTAGCAAAAGTGATAGAAGTGATGGCCGAAGGAGAAACCATGGAAAAGGCGCTTGAAAATGCGGTTATGCTGGCTGCTAAAACAGTACAGGATATCAAGAGCGTATATGTCGAGAATATGCAGGGCGTTGTAGAAAAGAACAAGATTGTTCGCTATCGAGTAAATGCCAAAGTTACTTTTCTGGTCAAGAATAGGTGATATGAGGCACAGATTTGAGCGTATTGCATACTGATGAGCTATAATACACTTTGTGATCCAAGGATAATAGCGTACATACGATACTTATATGCTGAAGGAAAAGATCATGGAAATTATCCAGGTCTGAGCCCGAATACATTTTATGGTTTGCAGTCGTTTATTTCTTTGCTCCGATCCGTGGCTCAATTTTTTCCACTATAGCAGACCACTTGGCATGGGGATTAATCTGGTTTTCCGCGAGGTCACTAAGTCCCATATCAGCTCGTTTTCTTCGCGGAGTGTTTCCAGAAGTTGTTCGGCGATTTCGTGACGTTCCAGTGCCTTTGCATAGGCAATAGCTGTTCCATACCCGGCCATCTCGTAATGGTTGATATGTTGGATAGCCGTTACAATAGCTGCATCGCGAACTTCGTCGTTCAGACAGCGCTTTGCCAATTTTCGGGTTTCTTTAATGAGTCCTTTTATACCGTCGCAGGATTCTCCCGAGGCCACTTCCGCCAGTTCTTCTAATACACTCTCAATTCTGCCGGTCTGTCGCTTGGTTTCTCGCAGGTGGTACTGCAAAAACTCGTTGAGTTCAAAAGAGTTCGTTGAATCCGACAGCTCATTAAAAAAATCAATTTGCTGCCGTTCCCCATCGTAAAGATCCCGTAGCTGCTCGAGCAACAGATCATAAATATCGAAGATATCGTTATTTTGTTGTTTAGTCATCATAGTTTCTTTTGGAGGTTAAATTCCCGGAATAGAGTCTGGTACTCCAATATGCGTTCCTCTTCCAGGTGGTGTTGTAGTATTTTTTGGTGATGTGGCAAGTCAAGTTCATCGGCCATGGCAATCAGCATTTGATATGCCGTTGACAGGCAATTTGTAATGCGATGTAGTGATCCCACAATGGCGCGTTCCCGTATGTTGGGCTCGGTACAGCGATCAACCAGCTCTTTGCTTTCAAGAATCATGGATTTCATCGTTCGGCAGTGTTCGCGAAGAATATTGGTGAGTATATTTTCCTGGAACTCCTCGAGCTGATCGGTATGGGAACGGGTATTGTACAGATGTTTCTTGATCATTTTTTGAAGCTCTACAGATTTGGACTGTTCAATGAAGAAACGCAGTTCAGGGGCCAACAGTACTTCACCGTGATAGATATCACTGATGAATTCGAGATATAATTCCTTAACCGAAGTAATAGGTTCCATGCTATAGATCATTGGTGATATATTACAGCCATACAATAAGATCTTTTAAGAGAAGGGATCGAAAGGGTTAAAAGCTGTAGACTGTAGTGTAAGCTTGTGCCTATTTGTAAGGGGAAAAGAACGATACTAAAATGCCATACCTCTCAATAGAACGTATGACGTATTGTATATTATTTCTACAATCAGTGGAACTAATTGGTCGTTTCAACCGGTGTGTCTCCGGTCATCATAGTCGACGGCATTTTTTTAACGTGTTTTTTTAGATTGTTTAACCCCTTTTCAAAATCCGCACCAATCATGCTGTCCATCATAAGCCCGATATATTTGTCAACGGGATCGCTCCCCATATCGGTTTCAAAGACCCAAGTGACCTGGGTGCCTTCTTTGGTTGGTTCAAACCGGTAATATCCCATAGCATTACCTTCTTCCATGAAATCCATTTCTGTGGCAATATATTGATGTGGATGGCTTTCAGTAATGGTGAGTTTGCCATTTCCAACTTTATTGCTTTCCCATTGATAGGAAGCGCCCTCTCCTTGTAGAAATCCCTTATAAGTGATTTTCATATCCGGATCCATCTGGTGCCAGGGCGACCAGTTTTTCCAGTTACGTAAATCGTTAACCTGGTCAAAAACCACCTCACTGGAGGCCGGTATTATCAGCGAGCGCTCAACATGCACCTTCGAAGGCAGAAACATCGCGATCCCAAAGAAAAGCACTACCAGTACTAAAACAACAATCCCGATGATTTTTAATATTTTCATATTGCTATCCCTTTAAAAATTAGAAGGTTATGCATAGTCTATATAGTTTTTGAGCTAGAAAAAATAGGGAAATACCTTACATGCAGGCGGGGCCTATTTCTGCAGGATTGATTAAATCCTTGACAGGACAGTGCTGCTGTATCTTAAAATAATGCGCCACGTATGCAGTACATCGATGAACTAATTTCTCTGGGATGCCGATGGTGTTTATTGTGATGTTTATCTGATAGCCCCGTAATTTCTGAAGCAACGCACAGCAAAAAATCATTGTTCATTTCTATTGCTATTGATTATCATAGGAACAGAAAAAATGATTATCATCAGACTGGCCTTTTGGCCACATCCCAGTAATAAAAAGTGATCCATGATCGAAATAGAGGAATTGAAAACAACCGCTCAGCTCAGGGAGTTTGTAAAATTCCAGTTTTCAAATTTTAAGGATAACCCATACTGGGCTCCTCCTATTATTTCAGAGGAGTTAGAAAGTTTTGATCCCGAAAAAAACCCTGTTCGAAGGAATGCCGAGGCCCGTTTTTTTATGGCTTATAAAGATGACAAACCAGTGGGCCGGGTGGCTGCTATTGTAAACTGGCTGGAGGTGAACGAGCAGGGGAAGCCCAAAATACGGTTTGGCTGGTTCGATGCGGTTGACGATCTAGCGGTTACGGAAGCGCTTTTGCAGCGCGTGGCTGAAGTAGGACGAGAAAATAATTTGGAGTTTATGGAAGGGCCGCTCGGATTTTCCAATATGGATAAGGCGGGGGTGCTTGTCGAGGGTTTTGATGAGTTGAATACCATGATTACCTGGTACAGTTTGCCATATTATAGTAAGCATTTTGAGGAGCTGGGAATGGTTAAAGAAAAGGAGTGGGTTGAGTTTGAAATCAAGATTCCGGAGGATGGACCTTCGGAAAAAGTACAACGATTTTCGAATCTGATACTCGAGAAGTACGACCTTCAGGTGGTTCGGTTTTCAAATACCCGGGAAATTATTGATCATGCCGATGAGATGTTCGATCTGATTAACAAAACCTACAGCGATCTCAGCACCTTCGTACCCATTCAGGAAGCACATGTTTCGTATTATAAAGACAAGTTTTTTCGCTATCTCCATCCTGACTTTATTAATTGTGTGGCTGATGATGACGGAAATCTGGTAGCATTTGCCATTACCATGCCTTCGTTCTCAAAAGCGCTGCAAAAAGCCAATGGTCAGTTGTTTCCGTTTGGATGGTTACATCTGCTAAAGGCGCGTTATTTTCATAATCGGGCGGCTTTTTACCTGATCGGCATTGAGCCGAAGTACCAGGGCAAGGGGCTAACCTCCATCATCTTTAAGGAGATGAATGAGATGTTTAACCGGCGCGGTATTACAAAAGTGGAGACCAATCCCGAGCTTGAAGACAACGATGATATCCAGGCTCTCTGGAATAGGTACGAAAACAGGCTTCACAAACGACGGCGGACCTACCGCAAGAGTTTGTAGCAAAAGTAAGGACCGGCAACTCGTCGTCACCGGCCCCAAAATACCAGGGATAAAGTTGGTTAATTAGCCACGGATTTCAATACTGAAACCGTAGGCAAAATCAACCAGTTGATTGTAGTTTTCACCCAATGGCTTACGCATATATATGCCGGGTGTGAAATTGCGAAACGGTCGTGCAATACCGGCTCGCACTTGGGTAAGCCCATCGTCGAAGAAGTCAGCATTGTTACCGGCATACCGATTGCGTCCGGCAAAGCCCAGGTAGGCTTCTACGTTCGATTGGCGATACATCCCGGTCAATCCGTACATCAGGTGCCACTCGTTGTCAAAGTCTTTGAGATTATCTACGAATATATCATAGACTGTACCGAGTCGGAATTTGGTTGCAAACGGACCGCTTACCGAAGTTACATAGTTGCCAATCAGCGGGATGGTCCAACTGTCGGTGGAAAACGCTTCCAGTCGTTCGTTTTCAGATAGCATTCCAGTAAAGCCACCAAAACGTTTGCTGATAGATTCGGGAGCGGTAGGTATCCGTGCTCCCAGCTCAATAAACATATGGCTATTGGGATTGTTCATATTTATATCAAAAATACCGCCGGCATAGATATTACCGATGTTGGTACTATTGTCATCGCCTAAGGGGTTGGTATCTTCAAAACCGAAATGCGAGATCGGCAACTCGGCTACAAAGCGAATATTGTCGTTTACTCGAATTCGACCTGTAATAAACAGAACAGATGTAGCTCCTGTAACGAGATCGCGATCAATTGTCCGATCATCGAACAGGGGTTTGTCCCATTCGAGTGATATCGAAGAAAGACGAGTATCACTCAACCACGGTGACTGGGCATAGGTGTTTCCTGCCCACCATACCGCCATAATTAGTAACAGAATTGTCTTTTTCATTTCTATACTCCTAGGATTATTAGTTTGCAGGTCATAGGTAGACTGCAACAATAAAGTTACTGAGATTTAGAATCCTGCGGAAGCAAAATATGCGGTTGCCAGAAATATTAATAATTCAGGATCTAGCGGTAATTGCAGGAGGCTACGCTAAGTGAGATAATATCAACGACTTATGATGTACGATAACCAACGAGGCAGAATAGCGGGATTTCCTTACATGTTTATCAGCATAAGGTTAATAGATTGAAAGTACTGATAACATCATATCCCAAATGCTATGGAAACGATTAGTGCTACTACAATTTTTTGGCTACTTGTACTTGGAGCTACCACCGGGTGGATTGTTGCTTATTGGGTAGGCCACGAAGGCATAACAATGGTAAGTAATATTATATGGGGGACTTTTGGAGCGGTTGTGATAGGAATGCTTGGGGTGTATTTGCAGCTTACCGGAGTGCTCTTATTTGCTATGATGGGAACTCTGGCAACGCTTTTTATAGCTAATGTCTTTCACCTGCATCACATTGAGGATATCGAAGGAGATGTTCACCGCGACATAAGGATCCGGCGAAAAAAGTAGGGGGTGTCTAATTATACCAGCGACGTTGTGGGTTTCGACTTCTTGGTTCGGCCGCTGAGCCAGATGTCAGTGGGGGTATTAAAAACAGCGGCAAGGTGATTGGCACGGAGTTCTGTAAATGCCAGGCTTCCCTCAACAAGCCCTCGTACTTCGCCTATGGGCATGCCGGATAGACGGGCAAATTGTTGCGGGGTTATGTGGTATAACTGTAAATAGTCTTGTAGAATTTCGGATGGTGATTGATGCATTCGTCTATTTATTTGAGCATTGTTCGGATACAGAACTTCTCATTTCTATGTGATCTAACAATAATCGTGATGTTACGAAATCACAATAATATTGGTTGCACTAAAAAGCGATTAAAATGTTCCTTCCGGGGGATTGAGTTCTCTCGATATTCTCGATGTACAACAAAAAAGCCCGCTTTTCCAAGCGGGCTTTTGCTAAACCAAAATGTTGGCTACAAACTACTTGTAATCAAGGCTACGTACTTCAACAGCACTCAAACCTTTGTCGGTTTCTTCGACGTCGAATTCAACATTCTCTCCGTCTTCGAGGCCTTGATTATAGTCTAAATTTTCTACGTTGTTGCGGTGGACGAATACATCCTTGCTTCCGTCCTCAGGTTCGATAAATCCGTATCCTTTTTCAACGTCGAACCATTTAACTTTACCTTGTTGTGACATGTATACTAGTATTGTTTTGTTCACCTTAGAGTTTATCCGTCTAATGAATTGAGAACCAATTCTCAGGATATCCTTTAAAGGTGGGAATTAAAATTATGTTATAAGATACGATGAAGTTATTGGAATGTCCATCTCAATTTCTAAACAAAAATTATATTCCTGCCCTCATACGCTCCATTCCTATTTTTGAACCTTATCGACTAATTCTGCAGCTCATCGATTTTAGTAGGTAAAATATAATACTGTTGCTTAGTCTATGGACGAATTATGATCGAAAGCAACAACATGTTTCGTGCTCAACGACATATTATAACATCGTTCATAGTTTTATTAGTCTTAGTTCTAGGGGTTGATATCGAGTTTGCTACTGCTCAGGGATTTTCAGCAATTAAAGGAAAGGTAACGACCACAAAAGATACCCCACTCCATCTTGCCCATGTAATGGTCAAGGGAAGTACTATGGGGGCTGCAACGGATCAGCAGGGTCGGTTCCAGTTCAGGGCCGATACAACTGGTGCAGTCGTAATTACGGCCTCAATGGTTGGGTATCAAACCGTTGAAAAAGAAGTTACGTTTCAAAAAGGGAAAACCGTTGAGCTGAATTTTGATCTTCCAATCGAAAAAGTGTCTATCGGAGAGGCCACCGTTACGGCCAGCGCTTTTACGACCGGGGAGGTGGAGGGAGTAACTTTATCGCCTACCGAGGTTGTGACGACACCGGGAGCGGCAGCTGATATTTTTCGTGCCCTTAAAACTTTCCCGGGTGTTTCCAATATCGATAATGGGTCTGGATTATTTGTTCGCGGCGGGGATGTTAGTGAGGTGTCGTTCATTCTGGACCAAGCTTCGGTGGTACATCCGTATAAATACGAGAGTCCGACGGGTGGGGTGTTTGGTACTATACCACCATTTCTGGTATCGGGCACCTACTTTTCTACCGGCGGGTTTTCAGCCAAGTATGGCAATGCGCTGTCGGCGGTGCTGGCCATGGAATCCAAAGGGATGCCCGAAACTATCCAGTTGGATGCCAATGTGGGACTGGCGGCGCTTTCGGCCGGCGGATCGGTGCCGGTGATCCCCGGTAAGCTGGGCGTGCGGTTTTCGGGCAATCGCAGTCTAACGCATTTTATGTTTGAGGTGAACGGGAAGGCTGAGGTGTTTCAGCAGGCGCCCATGGGCAGAGATGGGAATTTGAGCCTGATCGCCAAACCCTACAAAGGGACAACTATTAAGCTATTTAATTATGTGAATACAAGTCGCGTGGGAGTGCGGGTACCGCGTCCTTCGTTTGAGGGTACCTTTCATAGTGAGGAGCAAAATAGACTGCACAACTTACAGTGGAAGCAGTTGTGGGGGAACTGGTTGCTCAAAACAAGTTTATCGGTCAACCGATATCAGAAAAGCCAGCAGTTTGGTGGCCTGGATATGGATGAGGAAGATCGTACCTACAAAGTTCGCTCGGATCTGGAGTTTTCAGGCATGAACGGAGTTACCTGGTATGCCGGTATGGAGTGGATGCGCTACGGTAATCGTTTTACAGGCTTGGTGCCCACTAACGACGAAATTTTGGATCCCTCGGCTGACTTACAACCGCTGGATGAAAATTTTACTACACAACGGCTGGGCGGCTACGTGGAAGCAGAATATCAGCTTTTACCCGGCTTAAAGTTACAGACAGGACTCCGCACGGATTATGAAAATAATTCGGAAGACTGGACACTGGATCCACGAATGTCGTTGCGATACCAAGTAGATAGCTATCATAGAATTCGGCTAGCCGTGGGTCGCTACCATCAGTACGCCGAGCCGTTTCAGTACAATAACTCCACCGGAAATTCCGGCTTGGATGTTCAACAGGCGTGGCACTATATCGCGGGCTATGAACTTAAGAAAGAACTATATCACCTGCGGGTGGAAGGCTATTACAAGTCTTATGACGATTTGATCATCAAAAGTGAGCAACAGAACTTATCCAACAAGGGATATGGGGAAGCTTACGGCGCAGATTTCTTCTTCAAGTATTCCGATTTTTTGAAAACGCCATTTAACGGCTGGATTTCTTACAGCTTCCTGCGATCCAAGCGACTACATCCACGCCAGCTAGCCCATGGATACCAATACGAGTATGCTTCTTCGGCTTTTGATATTACACATAATCTGAACGTGGTGGCAAAGGCCCGAATCATCGGGATGTTAAGCGGTGGGGCGACCTACCGATTCTCTACCGGACAACCGTTTACACCGGTCGTGAATTCGGAGCCCACATCGCGCGGCTATCATCTCCCTATTGAAGGGCATGTCCACTCGCAGCGGCTGCCGAACTTTCACCGGCTGGATCTGAATCTCAGCTATTATTGGATACCCAGAGAAGATTGGTCAGTCACCTTTTACGCTTCGGTATCCAATGTGTTGAACCGGAAAAACGTAATGGATTATACCTACAACAACGATTATTCCCAACGGAAACCTGTATACAGCGATTACAGCCGGTTTGTGTATGCCGGCGTCACCATTAATGTAAAACTCTAAAATCCAATAGTTATGAAATATCTTGTAAGCATATTTCTTTGTTTGTGCATGCTAAATTTGCCTTATCAGTTATCGGCCCAGGCTAAACAGTTCGCAGATATCCGTCAGACGATTGAAACGGCGGTGGATTCACTGCAACCCGGTAAGTTGATCACCCTGAATAACCGGTTGGTTTCTTTGACAGAGAGCGGGGACTCAAAGGTTCAAAAGTACGCCTATTACTATCGCGGGTATAGCTACTACCGGCTGCAATCTTCTTTTCCCAGTGTTAGTGAGGACCAAAAAGAAAAGTATATCGATCAAGCGGTGGAGATGTTTGAGAGTGCAGTTAATCTGGATCCTCAGTTTGCCGAGGCTCATGCGATGCTGGGTAGCTGTTACGGAGTTAAAGCCTCTGGTTTTTTGTCGGGCATGAAGTATGGTCCCAAGTCTGATGCTTCGATGGAAAAAGCCCTGGACATAGCCCCCCAAAATCCCCGTGTTGTGATGCTTAATGCTATTGGTAAACTATTTAAACCTTCCATGTTTGGAGGTAGTACTGAGGGCGCTATCGAAGGATTTAAAAAAGCTGCGGATTTTTTCAAAAATTGGCAGCCGCCCAATGCGTTCGCTCCCCGATGGGGCAATGCGGAGGTCTATGCGTGGCTTGGTCAAGGATATATGCAGGCCGAAAAGTATGATCAGGCGCGGGAGGCTTTCCAAAAAGCGCTGGAGGTAAAACCCGGATATCCGTGGGTGCAGAAGAAATTGCTTCCTGAGTTAGACAAAAAGGCCGAGTAAAGTTATGGACATGGAATCTGTAGATATGACAACCGTCAGGAGCGAAGTACGAGCTAAATGTCAAAACAAGTTACTGGCCGTCAGCGAGGTGGTCCTAGTATATACCTCGGTGGTGGGCCTCATGTGGATTTCTGAACTGATCCCCGGTTTTGAATCTTGGCAGAAGGCAAATTTTGGCCGCGCAATCCTGAGCATATCCTGTTATTTGGGATTGACGGGGGTATTGATGTTTTATCTGCACGGCCTTCGTAATACCCCGAACATTTTCAGCGGCAATGCGATCAAAAAAGCGCTCACACGAGGTGGAAAGTCTTTACTAATCATGTTTTTGGCCACTTTTGGCTTTCCCATTGCCCAGAGTTTGGGGTTCGGGGTTACGGATTGGGGCGGTGCTGTGATTATCGGTCCTTTTTACCTGGCAGCGACCCTTATTGTGTTGTGGATGTTGAAAGGCGAGCAAACGGTTGAGGAAAGCCCCTTCTCAAAATCGGACGCCAGAACTGCCGGCTGGATATTTCTGGGCGGGATAGCTCTGATTGCAGTATTGCACCAAGTGAATGCTATTGCCCGCGATATACTTATTGCTCTTGTGTTTGTCGGATTTGCTGAAGAGTTTCTCTTCCGGGGATATATGCAGTCGCGGTTAAATATGGCTTTCGGCAAACCGTTTGAATTTCTGAATCTGAAATTTGGGTGGGGCATTATTATAGCATCGGCACTTTTTGGATTGGCCCACGTGATAAGCCCGGGCGAAAATCCCATGCAGTGGTCATGGGGTTTCTGGACATTTTGTGCTGGCCTTGGTTTTGGGGTAATCCGGGAAAAGGGCGGCAGCTTTCTGGCCCCGGCCGTAGTACACGGGGTCACCATGATAATTCCGGTTGTATTTTCCTAAGTTAAAGGGCTATGAACGCGACATTAGATACGATTGAATATCAATTCGGCAAACCAACGCTATCCCGAAAGGGGGTGGGGTTGGCACTGCTGATTGCTTTCTTATACACCCTGTTTTATACAGCGGTGCTATCCAATGTTGAAGGAGTGCCGTTTTTGCCGGCATTGATAGGTACTGCACTAAGCACATCGATAAAGGGACTTTTACTATTGGGCAGTTGGTACTTTATTGTTCGTGAAATGCATGCCTTCAGCGGCTGGATCAAGCTTGGTGTGCATGTGGTAACTGGGGTTGTCTTTGTAGTGGCCTGGTATTACGGTTACCTGTTACTGTTTGATTGGCTTTTTGGGTTACAGTATCTACAGGGTGGCGGCTTTCTCAAAAATAGCGTTTGGGTGATGTTTTCAGGCTACCTTGAATACGCCATAGCTTTTTCGATAATTCATGTTATTGATTCTTTAAAAAAGCTCAAGCAGCGCGAACAACAGGCGGCCCAGCTGAGGGAGCTCTCAAACCAGCAGCAGATTGCGAATCTAAAGGCACAACTGAATCCACATTTCTTATTTAACACGCTGAACAGCATTAATGCTATGGTTTCGCGGGATGTTGAACAGACCCGCAACATGATTGCGATGCTCTCGGAGATGCTGCGCTATTCGCTCGATAGTTTCGAGATAGAGCGGGCACCGCTGGAGGAGGAAATTGGATTTGTGGAGAAGTACCTGGAGCTTGAAAAGCATCGTTATGGTGATCGCCTGAGTTACGCGATCGAGGTAGATGAGGGGTTATCAAATGTCGAAATTCCGCCGATGACCATCCAGCCGATTGTTGAAAATGCGGTTAAGCATGGAGTTGCGCCTGCTGAGGATGGCGGAGCGGTTACTATTGATATATCTAGAAATCAAAAGGGTATGAAAATACAGGTAACTGATACTGGTCAAGGTATTTCAAATCCCGAGAAGTTGGCTAAGTCTGATGGCATTGGTATCCGTAACACAAATAAACACCTGAAGAAACGCTATGGTGAGGAAGCTACCTTGCAGTTTGAATCCGAAGAAGAGGGAGGAACCAAGGTTTGGTTTACTATTCCACTAAATGAGGTATCAACATGAAGAACTTCTCAGCAATTGTTATTGATGACGAACCGCCAGCACGTGATGTAATCCTGGAATATCTCGAGGACGTTGACTGGGTTGAGGTCCAGCAGTCATTTAGCAATCCGCGTGAGGCGCTGAGCTACCTGAAGAACCATTCCGTGGATCTGCTTTTCCTGGATATCCAGATGCCACAGATGAATGGCTTTGAGCTGGTAAGTCAGCTGGAGAATATTCCCCGGATTATTTTTTCTACTGCTTATGACGAATATGCGATTCGGGCTTTCGATATCAATGCGGTGGATTACCTGCTTAAACCCTATACCAAGGAGCGATTTTTGGAGGCCCTTCGGCGCGTCCAAAATATGACAACAGCGGATGGCAGTCAGCAGGAACGTATACAGGCGTTGCTTCGCCAGGTGCAACAGAAGAAAGATTATCCCAGCCAGCTTTTTGTTCGCAGTCGCAATCGAATTGTGCCTGTAGAGGTGGAGAATATATTATGGATTGAGGCCGAAGGTGATTACTCCCAAATCTATTTGGAGGATAAGAAGTTGTTTTGTGGGCTGGGAATTGGCAAGCTGCTCGAACGGCTGGATCCCGAAAAGTTTGTACGGGTTCACCGGTCGCATGCGATATCTTTATCGGCACTCCGGGATTTGAGTCCAGATGGATATGGGGGCTTTACGGCTACTTTACAGGATAATACCGAATTGAAGGTAAGCCGCACTTATGCCGATACAATTAAGGATCATATTATCTGAATTACCGTTTTTTGCATCTGCTGGGAGCCAAGCTGAAAATGTGAGTTTGCCAGAATAATTTCAGGATTAAAGAATTATTTGTTTATTGATATTTCATTGGGTTAATAAGCTAAACGCCAATCAACAATATTAAGTAATCGGGGAGTAGTGTGGAGCCAAAAAGAATAGTCTTGTTTGTTCTAATATTTGCCGCCGTAGGAGGGTATTGGTATTTTTCTCAGCCGTCACCGGATCAGCCCCAAAAGTTATCTGCTGCTGATATGGATAGTATTCCTGCGGCTGATCGACCATCTATTACGAATCAAAAAGATACCACAGATACGGTACCGGATCCTAGAGGCGAAGCTTTATCGCCCGGTACTGCCATGATAAAGTCTACCATCCTTTCTGTTGATCACGCTAGTGGAGAACCGGCGGCAGTCACAATCCGTGTGGATGAGGTATTGGGCTACGGTTCGGCCACTCCACCACTGCCAGCCGGCACCGAGCTGGAACTTAATGTAAAGGGCTATTTGGAATCCAATCCTGAATTGCGAGAGCAGATTCAGCAGGATGCAGAAGTTCAGTTGCTTCTTGCTTCGCAACAGGGGTTGGCCGTAGAAGGATCGACGAACCAGCAGCGCTGGTCACTGGTTGAACTTACACAATAAATAAACATCGAGATGGGTAAAAAAGCATATATCTGGATAACAACTGGAATCATAATGCTGGTTGTGGTCGCCGGAATATGGCAGCTTATTTCATCTGAACAGCAGGAAGTAAAAAAGCTGGAAGAAGCTGAGGAGAACGAAATGGAAATGAAAAGGGCGCGCGCGGAGTATTTTTTCCGGATGTTGCGCGACCCGGCCACCAACCGCATTCCTCCGAATATTCGATCTCGCGAACTGGAGTATTCGAAGGATCTGCCTTCGCGTGGAGGAGACTTCCTGCGAAAATCAAGCAGTGTCAATCAAATGAATACTGATATAACCTGGCAATCGGCGGGACCTCAGGAGCTGGGTGGACGCACCCGTGCACTAGCAATCGATCAGCGTAATTCAAATGTAGTGCTTGCTGGTGGTGTTTCGGGTGGCGTCTGGAAGAGTACTGATGGGGGCGATAGCTGGCAGATGAAGACGGATCCCAACCAGAATATGAGTGTGACCGACCTGGCCCAGGATCCTACCAATCCGGATACTTGGTACTATACATCGGGTGAATATATTGGCAATTCAGCCTCGGATCGGGGGAATACGGCTTTTTATTATGGAACAGGCATTTATAAGTCGACTGATAATGGAGAAACATGGTCGCTACTGCCGGCCACAGAGGATAAGGATAAAAGTTTTTCATCGCGGTTCGATTATCTGAGTGCTATTCAAGTGAGTCCAACAACGGGGTCTGTTTTTGCGGCCAGCAATGCTTTTGGATTGCTTCGGTCTAGTGATGATGGTAGTAGTTTTACAACAGTAAAAGGTGGTCCCAACCTGCATGTTTGGACTGATTTTGATATTGATCAGCAGGGCAATATTGTGGCCGTTTTTTCTACCAAAAACTTTCAGTCCGGTGGGAATCCGGGAGTGTTTTATTCGACGGATGATGGTTCAACGTGGACCGAAATTACGCCTTCTGATTTTCCATCTGCTCATGGCCGAAGCGTTATCACCTTTGCTCCTTCCGATCCTTCCATCGTGTATGTGTTTTCTCAGAAAGAAAATAGTGATACCAACCAAGGCATTAGTTTTTTCAAGATCGATGTCAGCGATCCCCAAAATCCGGTAGCGGAAGACCGTTCTGCCAATCTGCCCGATTTCGGCGATCCTGTGGGTGGGGTCAACCTGCAAGGGGGATATAATATGGAAGTGGCTGTCAAGCCCGATGATCCCAACTTTGTGATGGTTGGCGCAACAAATTTGTTCCGGTCGCGTGATGGATTTGCTACCAAGCCAACAGGGGGGTATGATAACGCTGATAATTCTCAGAAAGATGAATACTGGATTGGAGGCTATGCTAAAGCCAATAATGTATCGCAATATTCGTCGCACCACCCTGACCAGCATGCTATTGCCTTTGATCCAAATGATCCAAATAAGGTCTGGAGCAGTCACGACGGGGGATTAAGTATCACCTCCGATATTACGGCTTCGTCGGTAAGCTGGCAGGATCAAGATGACGGATATGTGACTGGTCAATTTTATACGGTAGCCATTCCCACCCAGCAAGATGATGATCGTATTATGGGTGGAACACAAGATAACGGGACTCCGTTTTTCGAGGCTGATGCACAGGGAGGACAACAAACGACACTGACCGATATTTCCAGTGGGGATGGAAGTTATGCTGCATGGGGCAGTGATTATGCATATGTCTCATCCCAAAATGGTAAAGTCCTCCGAATAGGAATTAAATCGGATGGTAGCCTTACCTCACCATATGATGGGGCCACTTCTACTGATTATAGTGTCGTGTATCCATCCGGTGCTTCTAATCAGCTGTTTATACATCCCTATGTGTTGGCGCCCAGCGACAGTGTGATGTTTTATCCCGGCGGGCGGACTATGTGGCGTAATACATCTATTAATGAGATTACCGGCAGTAGTGGCGGCACTTCCCAGAACTGGGATTCCTTCACGGCGGTCTCATCTACAAACTATGTCATTAGCACATTAGAGATTACCCAAAGCCAACCGTCTGATCGGTTGTATTATGCTGCTTACAATAGCAATCAGTCTCCACAGATTTTTTACCTCGATGATGCCACTAATACTCAGGATGTGGTTGATATTTCGATTTCCGGTGCTCCTTCCGGTGGTTATGTACATGATTTGGCCGTAAATCCGCAGGATGGGGATGAGGTTATTGCTGTTATCTCGAATTATGGAGTTGTGGGGTTGTATCGCTCTACTGATGGTGGCAGTAACTGGACGGCTATTGAAGGTAATTTGGAGGGCACTTCACAGAATCCGGGTCCCTCAATTCGCAATGCCACGATTTTGCCTACCTCGTCTGGCACCACGTATTTGGTAGGTACCAGTACCGGTGTGTATTCAACGACTTCGCTGTCCGGGAGTTCCACAACGTGGACACGTGAATCAGATGGAGGTTCGGCAGGAAGTATCGGTTACTCGGTGGCCGAATATATTGTCTCTCGTCCCTCGGATGGCAGGATTGCCGTAGCTACCCATGGACGTGGCATATTTGTTGGGCAAGCTGATGTACTTCAAATAGGAGATGGGCAGGTCCCCGCTGCGCCTACCGGACTTGCACTGGATGTAAGTAGCTCAGACGTTGATTTGAGCTGGGCGGCCAATTCTGAATCGGATATTTCGAAGTATTACATTTATCGGGGATCGGACAGCAATAACCTGGTGAAGTATGACTCGGTTAGTGCCTCCTCGGATCACTCTTATACTGATCAGCAGGTAAATAATGACTTTAGTTATTATCGGGTTTCGGCCTTTGATACCGAAGGTAACGAGAGCGATACTTCTACACTGGTAGTTGGTCACCTGGCAAGTTCAACTATCGATAACCAGTGGCAATTGGTAGGGTCGCCAATGGCAGCAACCAGTGGTATGCAGAGCGGAGGTAACATCACAATTTATGGCTATTCATCGGTCTATGAATCATCTAACAGTTTTAATCCCCAAGAAGGCTATTGGGTCAAAAGTGATGCAGGTTCCAATATCACATTTAGTGGAGGGGCCCAAACCGATGCTACAATTTCTCTGGAAGAGGGGTGGAATCTGATAGGCGGGATCGGTGATACCGTTAGTACCTCTGATATCAGTGATCCCAACGGGGTGCGAAGTGCTACCGATATTTTTAAGTATCAAAATGGCTCCTACCAATCGGCAACAGAGATTACTCCAACCCGGGGCTATTGGATTCATGCTGACCAGGCGGGAGATATTCAGCTTACAATAGGTGCATCTAGTTCTTCCGGCCGAGAGCTGCTAGCCAGTGAGGACCCTTCGGTGGACGAGCTGCAGTTTCGTCATGGACCGACTGTCCAGAAGTTTTTTGCTACGTCAAAACCGATCGACAACGCAATGCGTGATCAGTACCGGATGCCGCCCCAGGCACCAACTCCGGCTCTTGATGTGCGAACCACAAATGACCTCCGATTGGCAGAGCAAAAACGTACTGAGTTAAAATTAACTTCCAGTACATATCCGGTTCAGGTGTCGGTATCGCAAAATGCCCAGTCTGGATATGTATTGTCGGGTGTTACCGGGCAAGATACTGTTCATTATCAGTTGCCTGCTGGTCGCAAAGCAACAATTCAGCGACCACACCAGAAGCTGCTACTGCAAAGAGGCGGCGCATCCGCAATTACTGAACATGAGTTATTGCCCAATTATCCCAATCCCTTTAATCCATCTACGAAGATTCGTTACAAGGTAGCCGCTCAAACAGTGGTTACGCTGGAAGTATATAATGTGCTTGGGCAAAAAGTGCGGACGCTTGTCAACAAACGCCAGACGCCCGGTGCCTATACCGTGTCTTTTGATGGTAGTAATTTATCCAGCGGCATGTATTTTATTCACTTGAAAGCAGGTGGGGTATCAAAGGAGCAAAAGATGACCCTGTTGAAATAGGGTTAGACTGGCAACTATAGGGAAGATTTGTGGATACCTACCATAGGAGAAAAAAGTGGTGCTGACCATGACATGTTCAATGTCATCAATCAGCTTAGTGATAGTCAGCTTCTGTATTAGTTTAAGACTGAACTGAATGAAGTGATTACCATTACAGTGGCACAGATCGACCGAGCTTGGTCTGAAAATATACTCGAGCTTCTCGATGAAAACACCAAATCTCAATTTTAGTTAAGATGAGGAAATAAATTTTTAAAATTTGCCGCGTCACATTACGTCTTTACCATCAATAAAGCTATTCCCATATCTGAATACCATGATGGAACATTAGATTAGGATTTGGCATTTCCATAGATGGAATGGATATTGTTACTTCAGACAGATAAGTTATTACGATCTTATTTTCCTTGGTATCCAAATAGTTTTAAATATATTCTAAAAAATAATCGTGGAGACATTATGAAGGTAAAAAAAATAGTATTCGCTTTTGCTACATTTGCATTGTTACTTAGTGCAACACCTCAAGTTGCGTCAGCTCAGTGGAGCTTGGGTGCATCTTATGAAATTCGGCAAGAGCAACCCAAAAACGGTTTTGGCGCGCGCATTGAGCGTAGTATTCTACAAGGGTTACCTCTGGTAAATCTGGGAATCCGAGCCCATTTCAGTTACTTCAACGATGAAAATAGCATCGATTATCAGGACGGCAATACCACCTATTCCTATTCGCAGGATATTACCAACTACGATTATGGACTGGCAGCCGTTGGTGGTGTAACGGTAGGTCCCATTAGTCCATATGTTGGACTTGGCTTGGGGGCATCCACGCTGGATGTAAACCGAGATGATTTGCCACAGAATTCGGCATTTAATTCTGAGTCCAACGACAGTGCCATTTATTGGAATGGCTTTGTAGGAGCCAGACTTAGTGCTCTGCCCATCCAACCATTTGTAGAATATCGCTTGGAGGATGTATCAAACTATGAGGATGAGTTGAAGGATATAAAAAACAGTAATGGACGTATGATATTCGGGGTTTCTATTTCTTTCTGATTAAATACCTTTTGACCTTAAGCGGACGTTATCAAGCGTCCGCTTTTTTATTTTTGAATTGTATGTGTAAGCATTTTGGTGATTGTTAATCACCAAACAGTTCCTTTATTTGAATGTAGACGGCTTTGGCATTGTTTTATCTAGATGAATACCGACCGTTACGGTTCTTGATCGCAATTTTTTAATCATGGCAGACACCAAGACGAAATATAATATCGATTTAGATGATTATACCCTGGATCCACCTCAGCAAGAGGATCTGGATCAGCTGCTAAAGGTATGCCGAGACAGCCTTGAAGAGGTGGATGAGCAGATGATAGCACGAGCTTTCAAGCTCTGCTATCTTTCTCACAAAGATGTCGATCGCGCTTCCGGGGAACCTTTTTATTATCATCCGGTGTCTGTAGCTAAGATTGTGGCTTCTGAGATCAATATCGATGATGTGTCGGTAGTAGCATCGCTGCTGCACGATACCGTAGAGGATACCGGAGTCACTCTTGAAGATATCGAAGAAAAGTTTGGGGATACGGTTTCTCATTTAATTGACGGTGTAACCAAGATTACTGGGGTTTTCAAGAGCCGCAACACCAAACAGGCCGAAACCTTTATGAAGATGCTCCTCTCCATGGCTGAGGACATCCGCGTGGTACTGATCAAATTTGCCGACCGCTTGCATAATATGCGTACTATACAGCACTTGCCGCGCGAAAAGCAGATGGAAAAGGCCACCGAAACCATGGAGTTGTACGCCCCTTTGGCACACCGGTTTGGCTTGTTTAATATCAAAAGTGAGTTGGAAGACCTCTGTTTTAAGGTTATTGATCCCAACTCGTACAAGTTTATTGCGCGGAAGTTGCGCGAGAAGAAAGAGGCCCGTGAAGCTTTTATTGAGGAGTTTATGGATCCCATTCAGGACGAGCTGGATGAACAGGGCTTTACGTTTGAGATGAAAGGGCGTCCCAAACATATCTACTCAATTTTCCGCAAGATGCAGCGGCAACAAAAGCCCTTTGAGGAGATTTACGATCTGTTTGCCATCCGCATCATCCTGGAAGAGCCGCATACCAAAGAAGATTGCTGGCGTGTCTATTCTATTATTACTGACTGGTATACGCCCATTCCGAAGCGATTCCGTGATTTTATCTCGGTGCCCAAGGCCAACGGTTATCAATCCTTGCATACCACGGTGATTACCAAAAAGGGACGCAAGGTAGAGGTGCAGATCCGCACGCGACATATGGATGATATCGCCGAAAAAGGAGTAGCTGCGCACTGGAAGTACAAAGAGGGCAAAGGCAGTGGTTCGGAGACACTGGATAAGTTTGTCCACTGGGTGCGTGATATACTCGACAACCCTCGTCCTGATGCGGCTACGGAATTTGTAAAGGATTTTCAGCTTAATCTTTACCAGGATGAGATTTATGTGTTTACCCCGGATGGTGAGCTGCGTACTTTGCCGCAGGGAGCTACTCCCATCGACTTTGCGTTTGATATTCACAGCGAAATTGGCGAACGAGCCATTGCTGCCAAAATTAATGGCAAAATGGCGCCGCTACGTCAAAAACTGGATATTGGTGACCAGGTTGAGATCATCACGGGAAATAAAATTAACCTCAATCCGGATTGGATCAACGATGTGGTGACCCACAAGGCGAAGTCACGGATCCGTCAGTTTATCAAACAGAAAGAGCGGCAGACGGCCGACGAGGGACGTGAAATCTGGGAAAAACGCGCCAAGCGGGGTAATGTTGAGATTTCTGATCAGGATCTCACCAAAGTTGCCCAAAAGCTAAATTTTGATTCTACCCAAGACCTGTTTTACGATATTGGTAAAGGTACATTTGATGTAAATAAGTTGTTTAAGGCTGTTAAGCAATATACCAGCAAAGGTCGTATCGAAGAGGATCAAGAAGAGGAAGAGAAGACAGCTCCGGCCACCGAAGAAGAAATTCAGGAAACATATATCAATGCGGCGCGTTCGGTTAGTGATGAAAAGGCGCTGATCATCAACGGTGAGCTTACGAATGTGAAGTATAATTATGCAAACTGCTGTAATCCCATTCCGGGTGATGACGTGATGGGCTTTATAAGTCGCACAGGTGATGTGAAGATTCATCGCTCAAATTGTAAAAACATCCATCATCTTATCCAGACCGACGGCGAGCGGATCGTGGATGTGTCGTGGGCCAAAAATATTGATTCCCAGTTTCTGGGAGCTGTTAAAGTGATTGGCGAAGATCGTGTGGGCATGATTAATGATATTACTGATGTCTTGTCGAAATCCCTGGAAACCAACATGAAAAGTATCAATGTGAACAGCGACAGTGGAATGTTCGAAGGTATCCTCACCGTTTATGTGGAAGACATTGATCACCTGGATCGCATTATTGCAAAACTTCAGAAAGTAGACGGCGTGAAGAGCGTATATCGTTACGAGTAAGTTGTTGTTTCTCTAAAATTTACGCCCTTAAATATTTTTAAATCTGGCAGAAAAGTAATATCATCAATCACAGAAAAATTGGTACTATTTATATCACTCTCTCAACCAGGGTCAGAGAAAAAGTAAAGGTTTAATAAATATCACGATCAGACTATGATTACATACACAAAAAGAGACATTGTACGTCGCGTCGCGGAAGAGCTGGATGAGCCAATGGTTCAAACCGAGCCATGGGTTGATGCAGTACTTGTTGCCCTTCGCGAGACAATGATGGACGCGGATCCGACTTGTCGGATCGAATTGCGCGACTTTGGTGTTTTTGAAGTCAAGAAAACCAAAGCGAAGCCGAAGGCTCGAAATCCCAAGACGAACGAAGAGATTTATGTGCCTCCGCATCGCAAGACTCATTTTAAACCAAGTAAGCTTTTAAAACAATTTTTGAAACAACCTCTTGAAGAAGAGGAATTAGAAGAAATGGAAGATTAGCAGTGGCAGAATACGGAAGACTGGTCGGTATCGATGTCGGAACAAAATGGATTGGCTTAGCTCGTACCGACTTACTTAAAACCGTAGCCAATCCCATTGGTACCTACCATTACGAAGTCGTTTTTGACAAACTGGAAGAACTCGTTGAAGAGGAAAATGTTGAGATGTTTGTCGTAGGATGGCCGCTTACCCCGAGTGGCCAAGAGGGACGAGCCATAAAAATGGTAGAAAAATTTCTTACCGAGCTCAGCTCTAAATTTCCTGATATTGAAATTCAGAAAATCGACGAACGCTATACTACCAAAGAAGCTGTACGTGCTATGGTAGAGGCTGGCGTTCCCAAGATGAAGCGGCGCGAATCTGACCGTATCAACCAAGCAGCGGCTGCTATCATTTTACAGAAATATATTGAACTCGCAGAAGCCAACAATGTCCGTATTACCGATCGTTACGTATGATGACGAAGTGCTTCGCAAGGAAGCGGAGCCCGTCAATAAAAACTCAGAGGAGGTTCAGAAGCTCATCGATGACATGTTCGATACTATGTATAACTCGGATGGGGTTGGGTTGGCTGCACCGCAAATTGGAGAGCTAAGACGAATTTTTGTGGCTGATGCTGATGCGATGTCGGAAGAAGGAGAAGGACCGCAAATGGGTCCCATTGCGATGATAAATCCCGAAATCACCTTTCAGGGCGGCGATGAGGTTGCCATGGATGAGGGATGCCTGAGCATTCCCGGAGTGAATGCTTCGGTTAAGCGTCCTGAAAAGATTGTGGTCTCCTATCTGGATCGTGACTTTAACGAGCAGGAACTTGAAATTGACGGCTGGTGGGCGCGTGTCATTCAGCATGAGACCGACCACCTTGATGGCATTTTGTTTTTGGATCATTTGTCCATGTTTAAGCGCAAGCTGCTGGGCTCTAAATTAAATGAGATTGCTGAGGGCCGGGCAGATATCGCCTATCCGGTCGTACCTAAGAAAGCTGAGCAAAAATAAAAGGTTATGCGCATTGTTTTTATGGGGTCTCCGGATTTCGCCATCCCGAGCCTGGAGAAATTGTATCAATCCGATCACGATATTGTATCGGTAGTCAGTAATGTGGACAAGCGGCGTGGACGAGGGGGGGATACTTCTCCCACGGCGGTAAAAAAGAAAGCCCTTGAGCTGGGCTTGCCAGTAATTGAGGTTGAAGAACTCGATGATCCCGACTTTTATCAAAAGCTGAAGTCGCTGGACGCCGATCTGTTTGTGGTCGTTGCGTTCCGGATTTTACCTCCCAATATTTTAGAATTGCCCGCCGAGGGAGCGATCAATTTACACGCTTCGTTGTTGCCTAAATACCGAGGAGCAGCTCCTATCCACTGGGCTATTATCAACGGGGAAGAGAAAACAGGTTGTACGGTGTTTTTTCTGGATGAACAGGTCGATACCGGGAATATCATCCAGCAGAGCGAAACTTCGATAGGTCCCAACGAAACAACTGGCGATGTCTATAAGCGCCTCAAGAAATTGGGAAGCGAGTTGCTTGTCGAATCAATAGATGAAATAAGTCAGGGAACGTACGAGCTTCAACCACAGGATGACACAAAAGCAACGCCCGCACCGAAGTTGTTTACCGATGACTGTAAGATTGATTTTGATCAACCGGTCGAACAAGTTCATAACAAAATCCGTGGTTTGAGTCCTTTCCCCACTGCCTGGGCTGAGCTGGATGATCTGAAATTTAATATCTATCGCTCGGAAATTGGTCCGTCTAAAAAGGTGGCGCCGGGACAATTGGAGATGTCTGGCGATGATTTGATTGTAGGTTGTAAAACGGGAACTTTAATCCTTAAAGAAGTTCAACTACAGGGGAAGCGCCGGATGAGTGGAAAGGATTTTATGAATGGCTACAGCGGTATTGGTATGCTACATTAGAAAAATAACAAGTAACAGATTCGTATTGACAAATAAGCAGATTATTGTGATATAAGTAGCAATATATTTACCCTGAATTAAGGACTTACTGAAATGGAACTATCAACAATGCTGGATGCTGCCAAGAGCGGGAATTTGAAGCAGATAAAAAAACTTGCGAACGATGATGCGGATTTAAATAGGACGGCCAAGAATGGAGTCTCCGCACTTATTATTGCTGCCGAGCATAACAATGTTGAAGTCGTTGACTTTCTGCTGAAGCAGGGAGCTGATCCCAATATTACCACCTCGTTGGGAGGAACAGCACTTAGCCGTGCCGCGGAACGAGGTAATATTGAAGTGATGAAACAGCTGTTGGAACACAATGCTGAAATAGGTGATGTGTCGCTCATTGCTGCAGCCCGGGAGGGAAACTTGAAGGCCGTAAAACTGCTGGTCGAAAAGGGAGCTAATGTCAATGTTCAACAACGTTGGGGACAAACGGCACTGATGCTAGCTGCCCGTGAAGGTCACTCCATGATTGTGAAGTATCTACTGGCCAATGGCGCAAAAGTGAAGCTGCGCGACAAAAATGATGAGTCTGCGCTTTCCATGGCACTCGACAACGACAATAAGGAAATTGCAAATCAGTTGCGCAGGGCTGGCGCCAAGGCACCCGCAAGCAAAGAATCTGATGCCGATCTTGATGAAGATGAGGAGGACAGTGAAGTTATGGACGCGCCGGATTTTGATGATTTGATGGATGATGAAGAAGCAATAGATGAGGACGATTAAGTTCTAGAGCGTCCGGGATTTTTTTTACAAATGGTACTGTGATCTCTTATTTTTGAGCGATTCGATACTTGAGTCGCCAAAACTTACAACGATATTCTAATTGAACTCAAAATAGAGGCAAATAAAGACGACACCTATGGCTAAAATTAACATTGGAATAAATGGTTTCGGGCGTATCGGAAGGTTGGTCACCCGTTCCATATTAGCGTATCACAAAGACGACATAAATATTGTTGGCATTAACGACCTGATGGATGCGGAGACGCTTGCTTATCTGTTTAAACGCGATTCAGTGCACGGCACTTATCAGGGCGAAGTAAGCGCCAGCGAAGATAGCATTACCATTGATGGTATGGAGATTGGGATATCTTCCGAACGTGATCCTGCAAACCTGAAGTGGGGAGAACGCGGAGCAGATATTATTGTTGAATCTACCGGCTTGTTCCGAACTAAGGAAGGGGCTTCCAAGCACCTCGAAGCTGGTGCAGAACAAGTTATTATTTCTGCGCCTGCCAAAGGCGACAAGGATGTGAAAACGATTGTTCTGGGCGTCAATGATGATGAAATTGATGGTAGCGCAAATATCTATTCGAACGCCAGCTGTACTACCAACTGTCTGGCACCGATGGTAAAGGTACTGGACGATGCATTTGGCGTCGAAAAAGGATTTATGACAACCACGCACGCATATACAGGTAGCCAAAATATCCTGGATGGTCCGCATAAGGACCCCCGACGTGGACGTACGGCAGCAGCGAATTTGGTACCAACAACTACTGGTGCAGCACAAGCTGTAGGACTTGTACTTCCACACCTCGATGGCAAGCTTGACGGCAGTGCTGTGCGTGTACCCGTTCCCGACGGATCACTGACAGATCTGACTGCTGTTGTTGAGAAAGATGCTACCGTTGAGAAAGTTCACGAAGCATTCCGCAATGCGGCTAATGGTGCGATGAAAGGTGTACTTGAATATTCTGAAGAGGAGCTCGTCTCCACAGATATTCTCAGTAACCCACACTCTTGTATCTATGACAGCGGTTTTACCAAAGCCGATGGTAAGTTGGTTAAAATCTTGGCTTGGTACGACAACGAAGCAGGCTACTCTGCTCGTACCGCTGACTTGATCAAAAAGATTGCTTAAGTTGATATTCAGATGTAGTCCACTCTCAAAGTGGACTACATCTTTTTTAAATTATTTTTCGGGACGTAGCGCAGTCCGGTAGCGCACTTCGTTCGGGACGAAGGGGTCGCTGGTTCAAATCCAGTCGTCCCGACTCCAAATAGGGTCAGGCTTTTGGTCTGACCTTTTTTTAATATTACGAATAAACGAGAAGATCATGATCGATTGGAAACAGGTACAGGAATACGCAGGTGAAGAAAATCCAACCCCTCCGCGCAGAGTAGAGAAGTCAGAAGAAGAATGGAAAGAAGAGTTAACTGAAGAGCAGTTTTACGTTACCCGCAAACACGGTACTGAGCGGCCGGGCACAGGTGAATATTGTGAATCACATCAACCCGGTTTGTATGCCTGTGTTTGCTGCGGTACTGAGCTTTTTGATTCCACCGAAAAGTATGAGTCTAGTTCTGGATGGCCCAGCTTTACCGAACCAGTACAAGATAATGTGATTAAGTACGAGGAAGACCTCAGTCACGGGATGCACCGCATTGAAGTACTGTGTAATGTTTGTGAAGCCCACCTAGGCCATGTATTTCCAGATGGGCCTAAACCCACAGGATTACGGTACTGCGTTAACTCTACTTCGTTACAACTGATCGAAGAATAGTAGGGTACTGTTTATATTTGATTTGCCGGACGAGCTCAAGTCGCCCGGCAAATAATTTGAATTAATATTGTGGAATGGTCTCGTCAATTTTTTCCGACCAGGCCAAAATGCCTCCTTCCAGGTTGTAGAGGTTTTCAAAGCCATATTTTTCTTGTAGCTGCCTAATCGCTTTTGCGCTTCGAGCTCCACTGCGGCAGTGTACTACCACTTTCTTATCGCGGCTGATTTTGTCGGCATTATCAAGCACAGTATCAAGCGGAATAAGTTCGCCGCCCATTTCGGCAATTTCTACTTCGTGAGGTTCACGCACGTCGATCAGCTGAACGTCCTCATCATCCTCCAGCCAGCCTTTGTATTGCTGCACGCTTACTTCTGGCACATCCGATTCTGTTTCTTCTTCACCATTCGTTGCAGATGGAACTCCACAAAATGCTTCGTAGTCGATCAGTTCGGTAATTTCGGGATTATCTCCCGTCAGCGGGTTATCCTTATTTTTATTGACGTTCACCTTGCGCGTGCTGAAATCTTGGGCATCAAACAAAAACAGCTGGCCCGAAAGCGGCTGGCCGATACCGGTAATAATCTTGATTACCTCGCTAGCCTGCAGGCAACCAATGATGCCTGGTAGTACACCCAGCACTCCAGCTTCGGCGCAGTCAGGTACCAGACCGGGAGGTGGCGGCTCAGGAAACAGGTCGCGATAATTGGGCCCTCGATTGCCATCCTGATTAACATGGTTAAACACTGAAAGCTGCCCCTCGAATTGAAAAATGGAGCCATGCACGTTAGGCTTGTCCAGCATCACGCAGGCATCATTTATGAGATAACGTGTAGGAAAATTATCGGTCCCGTCAGCTACGACATCGTAGTCTTTCAGAATCTCCATTGCGTTGTCGCTGGTCAGCCGCGTCTCATGTACTCGAATATCGATATGCGGATTGATTTCTTGTAGCCTTTCTTTAGCCACTTCAACCTTGGGACGTCCAACATCGGAGGCGCCAAATAAAATCTGCCGGTGCAGGTTGCTGGCTTCCACCTTGTCAAAATCAACAATACCAATAGTTCCTACGCCGGCCGCAGCCAGGTACTGCAGCATAGGAGCACCGAGTCCGCCGGTTCCTACAGCCACAACTTTGGCAGCTTTCAGCTTTTTTTGTCCCTCCATACCAAACTCGGGGATGGACAGGTGTCGGCTGTAGTGTCCAAGTTCATCGCCAGAAAATTCAATGTCTTTCCAATTAGTCATAATTATAAACTTTTAGAAAATTTACTGTTTTTCACGTGAAGCCGCTAAGCATAATGACGCTACGTCTTAGCGCCTCAGCGTGCTCAAACACCTCCTGCAATGGCAGGCACGATACTGACCTCGGTATCTTGGTTGAGTTCAAGGGACCCATCTTCGGTAGGGGATACCTCTTCATCGCCGATATAGATTTTAATATATGAGCGAACGTTGCCTTCCTCATCCAGCAGGTTTTCTTTTACTTCGGGATAGGTCTCTACAAACTGTTCAATAGCACCAGAGAGTTTGGTCTCATCAGTCTCAAAACTGCGATTCTGATTCGTAAACTTCCGTAAGGGAGTAGGTATTACAATTTTAGCCATAGTGCTAGATATCTAAGTTTTTTGGTTGTGATGAAAATTCTTTGGTCTCAAACGGTTCTTCTTCAAATTGTCGTTCATCATTAAGTCGCCAAGATCGCATGTTACTGGCTTTGCCGTCTTGTACCGATATAATGATGTATGAAAACCAAGGCATGGCCACGCTGCGATCATGCTCAGAGGGCTCGGCAGGATGATCCGGATGCGAATGATAGACGCCCAGCAGGTCCAGGTCGTGCTCAATTGCGTACTTTTCGGCCTGCTGGTAATCTTTGGGATCGATCTGGAAACGTCGACGCTGATCGCCCTCTTTAGCATTTTCCACTTCGCGTATTACCCTGACTTGGCGCACATCACCTTCCAGTCCCAAAAAGAAGCCACAACACTCGTTGGGATAATCGGTCTCTGCATGCCAGTGCATTTTTTGTAGCGCATCGGTACTAACTTCAATCTTCATAACAGATCCTAAAAAAGTTGATTGTAGATTTCGCTGTACTTACTCCCATCATCTGGAAAGATGGTCACAATAGTACCCTCATCAATTTCATTGGCCAGCTGCAGAGCTCCTGCTAAGTTGGCTGCCGAGGAAGGACTGATCAGCAAGCCTTCTTCTCGAGCTGTTAGTTTGACCAACTCATACGCCCGTTCGGTGCTCACTGCTCGGATTTCATCCGCAACTGAATCATCATAAATAGCAGGTTGATGGGCCGTTTCTAAATGCTTCCAGCCCTCTAAACCATGCATGGCAATATTCGGTTGTAGACCAATAAGTCTGATGTCCTGGTTGTATTCTTTCAAAATTTTGCCGGTGCCCGTAAAAGTGCCAGTGGTGCCCAAACCGGTAATAAAGTGGGTAATTTGGTAATCCGTCTGGTCCAGAATTTCGGGACCTGTGGTATCAAAGTGTGCTTTCCAGTTGCTGGGATTGCCATATTGGTCTGCATAAAAATATTTCTCGGGCTGGTTTTCGTATATCTGCTTAGCTACTTTCTGGGCCTCATCTGTACCGCCACTGCGTGAGGTCAGTCGAAGGTCAACATGCAGCGCCCGCAGTATCTGCTTGCGTTCTTCCGAGGCATTTTCTGGCAGGCAGAGGGTGACCGGGATGCTTAGCGCAGCGCCAATTTGAGCATAGGCGATGCCGGTATTGCCGCTACTGGCATCCAGCAAGTGCTTATCCATGGTAAGATCGCCAGCGGCAATAGCATCCTGAATGATACGGTAGGCCGGTCGTGCTTTTACGCTTTCGCCAAATTGCTGCCACTCGAGCTTGGCAAATATCTTTACCTCTTCATTTTGGTGCAGATTATTAATCGGATATAGTGGAGTTTGCCCGATATAGGAATCTAATCGGTGGCTTTTTTCGCTAAGTGTTAAATTTTTGGTTTGTAGAGTGTTGGTGATGTCCATGTACTAAAAAATAGTTGTTGGTTGGGAAAAGGGAATACAGCAGAGCGAGCTGAGTGCTCAACATCTAGCTGGTACCGGTAAGAAGTGAGTGGAATTAGATCCGGTAACTAGCTACAACAACAGCAACAACAAGACATAGCACAGCAATGGTGCGAAAGAGAAAAGGGAAATATGTCTTGTCTGATGTTCAAAGTGATGGCGTTTTTACTAATTGTTGAATATAGTCAAACGTCTGATACTAAGCAGAAGTTCCTAGATTGTAAAATTTTCTGTAGTTGTTGACTTACCCCGCTACAAGTTTTATTGTTAATCAGGCGAAAGTAATAACATTTTTATGAGAGGATTTAATTACATCTACAACTTCTGTTCAATGTGTATGGCTATGCAGTGTATGTACTGTTGCTGTATGAAAACCGCAGAAGGTAGTGGGTGTGATTCTATAACATGATTTTATCTTGTTAAAGATTCTGAGCCCGCTGCCTTTTGCAGGTGGTGGGCTTTGCTATTTGTGATCCTACTCTCCTGCGACTGGTTTTGGGGCTTGTTCTTACTCTAATCCAAATCCAAAATCAAAAGGTTAACATTATGCCTGATGTATTAACTAGCACTAAAACACTGGTAACAACTGATTGGGCTGCCAATCATCTCAATGACAAAGAAGTCCGCTTTGTGGAAGTGGACGTTGATACCGAATCTTACGACTCGGGGCACATTCCCGGTGCGGTAGGATGGAACTGGAAGACACAGTTGCAGGATCAGCTTCGGCGGACGATTGCCTCCAAAGATGACTTCCAACAACTGCTTCGTCAATCCGGGATTAGTAATGACACCATCATCATTCTGTATGGGGATAACAACAACTGGTTTGCCGCCTGGGCTTACTGGTTGTTGAAATATTACGGTCATGAGAAAGTCAAAATTCTGGATGGCGGACGTAAAAAGTGGACGGCCGAAAATCGCAAGTTGACTAAAGATCGTCCAAATTATGATAAGACCAACTATAAAATTTCCAGTGGGAATAAAGAGTACCGTGCTTTTCGGGAGGATGTCAAAAAACGTCTGGAAGACAAGGAGTTTGGCTTGGTTGATGTGCGCTCACCTGAAGAGTTCCGAGGTGAGATACTTGCACCTCCGGGAGTAAATGAGTTGTCGCAGCGCCCGGGACATATTCCTGGAGCCTCGAACATCCCATGGTCAAAAGCGGTCAACGAGGATGGTACATTCAAGAGCAAAGATCAGCTCAAGAAGATTTATGAGGAAGAAGGCATTACGCCCGACAAGGATATCGTTGCCTATTGCCGCATCGGCGAACGGTCGGCACACTCATGGTTTGTGCTGAATGAGCTGCTCGAGTATCCTAATGTTCAGAACTACGATGGTTCCTGGACTGAATGGGGTAACCTGATTGATGCACCAATCGAGCGGTAAGCTTTATTTGACTTCCCAAGTTTTGCACACTTGGGAAGTCTACAATTTTCTACAAGAAAATTCCGGGTTTCAGATCGGAATCGAGGTGCTTTAGGATGGCGCTGCCCATCTCAGATGTGCTTACTTCATGTTCTTTGGTGAAATGAGAAGCAATATCCGCCGTACGGAAGCCATCATGCAGCGTGGCTACGATTGCTTCTTCGATCTCTTGCGCTGCTTCAGGCATATCCAGCGAGTAGCGACACATGAGTGCTACTGAGGCAATGGCCGCCAATGGATTGGCTTTGTCTTGACCGGCAATGTCGGGCGCTGAGCCGTGTACAGGTTCGTACATGGCGTATTCCTCACCGATACTGGCCGATGGCAGCATGCCGAGCGAGCCGGTAATCATCGAAGACTCATCACTCAGGATATCCCCAAACATATTGCCGGTAAGAATAACGTCGAACTGTCCGGGATTGCGAACGAGTTGCATCGCGCAGTTATCAACCAGCATATGTTCCAGTTTGATTTCCGGCCACTGCTTGGCTGATTCCTCGACAGTGCGCCGCCACAGTCGGGATGAATCCAGCACGTTGGCTTTATCTACCGACGTCACTTTTCGGTTGCGTACGGTGGCCGTTTCAAAAGCTGTATGAGCAACACGTTTTATTTCCGGGGTCGTGTATTCCTTTGTATCTACGGCGCGTTCGCCGGATTCGGTCTGCTCGATCAGCCGTGGACGTCCAAAGTAGATCCCTCCGGTAAGCTCGCGGACGATCATGATATCCACACCTTCGATAATTTCTGGTTTAAGGGGAGAGGCATGGATTAGAGATTTATACGTCTTAATGGGACGCAGATTGGCGTATAGATCTAGTTCCTTGCGGAGGTTCAACAACGCCGATTCGGGACGTTTGTCCTTGGGCTGGTCATTCCACTTATTGCCGCCGACTGCTCCCAACAATACAGCTTCGCTGTCCTTGCAGGCCTCCAGCGTTTCATCCGTAAGTGGTCGTCCATAACGGTCGATGCTGGCTCCGCCAACAGGGAAGGAGCGTATCCGCAGCTTGTGCCCATGCCGTTTGCAAACGATCTCTAAAACGTTAACGGCTTCTTTGGTGACTTCAGGACCAATTCCATCTCCGGGTAACACAACAATTTCTTTAGCTTGCGACATCGATCATCCCCTCTTTTCGTGCAAATTCAAAGATTCCACCGGCGTTAACGATATCCGAGACACTGCCCAGTGGACGAATTTCATAACTTTCGTCCTGGCTGATGTTTCGAACGGTTTGCTTCGCCGGATCTATTTCAAGCTTATCACCCGTTTCGACTTTTTTACTCAAATTTTCCAGACTTTCGTAGGGAATAACAAAACCGCCGTCCACGGAGTTGCGATAAAAAATACGGGCAAAAGTAGGTGCGATAATCGCTTCCACGCCGGCAATATCCAGTGAGGCCGGGGCGTGTTCGCGCGACGATCCGCAGCCGAAATTGGGACCGCCCACAATAATATTGAACTCACTTTCAAATTCGTCCGCTTCGACCAGCGGGATTCCCCCTTGTGGCAGACCTGACTGTTCATCCGGTACGCCCGAAAGCGCATGCCGTCCATAAAATTTGCGCTCTTCGGGATCATCGAGACTGTAGACTAGATGCTCAGCCGGAATAATCTGGTCGGTGTCGATATTTTTACCGAGCACAAATGCCTTTCCTTTAATTGTTTGGTTCTGTTCTGACATAATTGGTAATTGCTAGAATTTATTTAGTTGAAGCTAGAGTGTATTTGAATCCCCTTAGCTGATACTCATTATATTTCCAGAGAAGTGTCCCCCTTTGAAGGGTGCAATGGGGATGATTGTAATAGTTTTTATCTTCTAATCGAGTTAAATGATAGTTTCGTGAATGAAGACTCGTGGGTCGGTAATCTTGCCGGTGATGGCTGAGGCGGCCACGGTGTAGGGCGAAGCTAAATAGACCTCAGACTCTTTAGAACCCATTCGACCGGGATAATTCCGGTTGGTCGTGGAGATGCATGTTTCATCATTATTCAGCCGGCCAAAGGTATCCGACGGACCGCCAAGGCAAGCCGCGCAGGATGCCTGACCGATCTTACAGCCGGCCTTTCTGAAAATATCGATCAGCGGCTCACCGTTGAAAGTTTCGGTCTCCAGCCCATCAGCAATTTCGGTTGTGGCCGGTACTATATAGGTGTCAACTTTCAGGTCGTGTCCCGCAATAATTTCGGCTGCTGCTTTAAAATCAGAGAGCTTGCCTCCGGTACAAGAGCCGATGTAGGCGCGATCCAGTTGGGTACCTTCGAGTTCTATAACCGTTGCCTTGTTATCCGGGCTGTGTGGTTTAGCCACCATGGGTACCATGTCCTCAAGATTGTAATGGTACTCGCTGTGGTAGTTAGCATCGGGATCGCTATAGACCGGTTCAAAATCTTTGTCGGTGCGCTCTCTAACGTATGCTTCGGTTTTTTCATCGGGTTCTACCACGCCGTTTTTGCCTCCGGCTTCGATCACCATATTAGTGAGTGTCATCCGGTCTTCCATTGACATGCAGTTGATGCCCGGACCGCCGAACTCCATCGTGCGATAGGTAGCGCCGTCGACGCCGATGTCACCAATAATTTGCAGGATGATATCCTTCGCCATCAGGTAGGGGGGCATGGAAGTACCGTTAAAATGAAAGCGCATGGTTTCGGGCACTTTTACCCAGAGCTGGCCGGTACCCATAATGAAGGCGGCGTCGGTGTTGCCGATACCCGTAGCAAATTGTCCAAAGGCGCCAGCGGTGCAGGTATGGGAGTCGGTGCCGAATAGTACTTCGCCGGGACGCGTGAACCCCTCTTCGGGCAGGGCGATATGACAGACCCCTTTGTAGTCTTCTGAGCCAACGTCGTAGAAATAGGGCAGATCCTGGTCAGCGGCAAAAGCGCGCAGGATATCCACATTGCGATTGGCGTATTTATCCTCAGTGAAAATGTAGTGATCAGGGATGATAACGACTTTTTCTTTATCCCAGACACGAGCATCTTCGCCAAACTGATCCCTGAAAATAGAGATCGAGGGCGGCCCACAGACGTCGTGAGTCATCAGCACATCCACATCAATCCAGACGCTTTCGCCCGGCTCGACGGTGGATTTGTCGCTGTGGTTTGCAATAATTTTTTCCGTGAGAGTCATTCCCATAGTTCTGTATGTTTAATTGATTTATGATTTAATAATGTGAGTTCGAAGGAGAAATCAGCCCGTCATGGCACTGTCTCCTGACAAATTTTTCTGTGGTAATGTTTGGCTGATGAGGTTGAGTAGCTCATTTTCTTTTACCCGTTTTTGCTCATCGGCCACCTTGGTAAATTTCATATAAATCTGATTCAATTCGTCTTTGCCAAGGTTGTAGCCCATCTTTTCGAGTTTTCGGTTCAGGGCAAAGCGTCCGGAGTGTTTACCCAGGACGATTTTATTGCCTTCCAGCCCAACCGATTTGGGCGTCATTATTTCGTAGGTCATCGGGTTGTTTAGCACACCGTGCTGATGGATGCCCGCTTCATGAGCAAAGGCATTATCGCCCACAATTGCTTTATTGGGTTGCACATCGTGGCCCGTAATTTCAGACAATAATTTACTCGAAGGCACTAGCTGTTCAGTTACAATGCCGGTTTCTCGATTGTTGTCTCGTGTTGCAATAGACATCACGATTTCTTCAAGAGAGGCATTACCGGCCCGTTCGCCAATACCGTTGATGGTGCATTCTACTTGTTCGGCTCCGTTGCGAATGGCCATTAATGAGTTGGCTACCCCAACGCCTAAGTCGTCATGGCAATGGACGCTCAGCGTTGCACGATCTATATTGGGGACATTTTCGCGGATATTCTTGATAAGTTGGCCAAACTCCCAGGGCATGGCGTAGCCTACCGTATCGGGGACGTTAATAATTTGAGCCCCCGCGTTAATGACGGCTTCAAATATCTGATATAAAAATCGGGGATCGCTTCGGGAAGCATCTTCAGCTGAAAACTCCACTTCGTCGCAAAATTGTGTGGCATGCTCCACTGCCTGCACCGCGTCTTCCAGTACTTCGTCGCGATTCTTTTTCAGCTTGTGCTCCATATGAATGTCAGAGGTGGCAATAAAGGTGTGAATGCGTGGGTTCGCAGCTGGTCTCAGGGAGGCTGCGGCCCGGTCGATATCTTTTTGTCTGGTACGGCACAAGGCCGCCACCGTACTGTTTTGGATGTTCTTGCTGATGGCACGTACCGTGTTAAAGTCGCCGTCCGAGGCAATCGGGAAGCCGGCTTCGATGACATCAACCTGCAAGCGTTCAAGCTGGAGTGCCAGTCGCAGCTTTTCATCCTGATTCATGCTGAATCCGGGAGATTGTTCGCCATCGCGGAGCGTGGTGTCAAAAATTTGAATGTGGTTATCCATGATTATGACCTGGTGGATTTTTTGTCAATGTTTGTACAATGATTTTTCGGTGGTCGTACAGTTCATTGTTGAGTTTGATTGCAGTCAAAAGACTGCCTAGAAGCAGAGATATGAGTAGGTATAGCATGGTATTAGATAGCTTTTTTGTTGTGAATATTTTGATGTTGATTGGCTAAATAGTAGTTGAAACTGTCTGAAAGTGCTTCCCAGCTGGCGTCGATGATGTTGCGGGAGACGCCCACTGTGGTCCAGGATTCTTCTTCTTTTGCTGAATCGATAAGCACTCGGACCTGTGCGTCGGTCCCTTCTTTCTGATTCAAAACACGCACTTTGTAATCCTGAAGGTGCATCTTGGCGATATCGGGATAAAAGCGGTGAACGGCCTTGCGAAGGGCTTTATCAAGCGCATGAACCGGGCCGCTTCCTTCCGCTGCACAGTGTTCCATCTGTCCATTAACAGTCAGACGGATGGTTGCCTCCGTTCGTGAATCCCCGGAGACATTTTTTTCTACGATGATGCGGAATCCTTCCAGCGTGAAGAAATCCTGCCACTGATTTTTCATCTTTTGGACCAAGAGCTCAAACGACGCTTCTGCGGTCTCAAACTGGTAGCCGTCATTTTCAAGGTGTTTGAGCTTGTCAACAATTGCTGGTATTTCCTCACTTTCTTCATCCAGCTCAATACCCAATTGTTTAGATTTATACCGTATGTTACTCTTTCCTGAGAGATCGGAAACCAGCACGCGACGACGATTGCCGACCTCTTCGGGATCAATGTGTTCGTAGGTATCGGCATTCTTCATCACGGCGCTTACATGGATGCCACCTTTGTGGGCAAAAGCGCTCTGCCCTACAAAAGCCTGGCGATCATCCGGCTTGAGGTTCGCAACTTCGCTTACGAAGTGCGAAAGAGAGGAGAGGGACTTCAACTTTTCTTGCGGTATGCAATCATACTGTTGCTTTAACTGCAAGTTAGGTATCACTGAACAGAGATTTGCATTGCCACAGCGTTCGCCGTAGCCGTTGACGGTGCCCTGTACGTGACTGCATCCGGCGTTGATGGCCGCAAGCGAATTGGCTACGCCAAGCTCACAGTCGTTATGAGCATGAATGCCAAGCGTGATATCGATATGCTTGTTAACTTCGCGCACGATTTTCGAGATTTCCGAGGGCAGGGTGCCGCCATTGGTATCGCAGAGCACAATTGTGTTGGCACCGGCCGTTTCAGCAGCCTTGATGGTCTCTATCGCGTAATTGGTATTGTCTTTATAACCATCGAAAAAATGTTCGGCATCATAAATGACTTCCTTGTCATGCTCCTTAAGATGAGTAACTGACTTATAAATCATTTGAAGATTTTCTTCGGCCGTCGTTTGCAGCGCTTCTTCTACGTGAAGAAGCCAGCTTTTCCCAAAGAGTGATACCGCGGGGGTACCCGCTTCGATCAGCATTTGGATGTTGCTGTCATCAAAGGGATCGGTTTCGGCGCGACAGGTACTTCCGAATGCCACGACCTTCGCATGGTTGAAGTTGTGGTCACGGGCCAGCTCAAAAAACTGCATATCTTTGGGGTTTGAGCCCGGCCAGCCGCCTTCGATATAGTCGATACCAAAGCGGTCGAGTCGCTGAGCAATCCGCAGTTTATCCTGGGCGGAAAAGGCGACCTTTTCGCCCTGCGTCCCGTCGCGAAGGGTAGTATCAAATATGTGGATATTCTGATCCATTATTCTGCAGCCTCTTCTACTTCTTCCTCTTCTTCCAAGATTCCTTCCATCATGGAGCGCAGCTGTTTGCCTACTTTTTCGATCTGGTGGTCGCCCAGTTCACTACGCAACTTCTTGAGGTTTGGAATGCCCTCATTGTTCTCTTTGATCCATTCATCGGCAAAAGAACCGTTTTGCACGCGTTTAAGCACGTCTTTCATACGTTCCTTGTTAACTTCGTCGATGACTTCAGCACCGCGTGTCAGCCCACCGTATTCGGCTGTATCGCTGACGGAGTAGTACATCCGCTCAATGCCGCCTTCGTACATAAGGTCCACAATTAGCTTGAGTTCGTGGAGGCATTCGAAGTAAGCAATTTCAGGTTGATATCCAGCCTCGGTAAGTACTTCAAATCCCTGTTTGACCATCTCAGAAACCCCGCCGCACAGGATGGCTTGTTCTCCAAAAAGGTCGGTTTCAGTTTCCTCTTTAAACGTGGTTTCGATCACTCCCGCACGCGTGCCACCAATTGCTTTAGCGTAGGCCAGGGCGGTGTTTTTGGCAGTGCCGGTGTATTCCTGATCTACTGCGACCAGGCATGGCACCCCGGATCCCTTTTTATACACACGTCGAACAAGGTGACCCGGACTTTTGGGGGCAATCATGAACACGTCCACATTGCTTGGTGGCTGAATTTGATCAAAATGGATATTGAATCCGTGGGCAAAGGCCAACATGTTTCCTTCCTCCAGGTTTGGCTCGATCGCATTTTCGTAGACATCGGCCTGGTACTGGTCTGGGATCAACACCATTACAATATCACCCCGTTTAGCAGCAGTGGCCGGAGAGAGTACTTCAAGTCCCTCATTTTCGGCCTCGGCTCGTGAAGAACTGCCGTCCCGTAACCCCACGACTACATTCACGCCACTGTCTTTCAGATTCAGTGCGTGAGCATGGCCCTGGCTGCCGTAACCGAGAATGGCTACTGTTTTATCGTTTAGAAATTTCAGATCTGCGTCGTTGTTGTAATAGGTTTTAGCTTCCATGTTGGATTGATTTAATAGCGTTTTTAGGTGTTTAATTTGGTTTTATCGAAGAACACAACAAACTCTGGGTAACTCTGCGATTTATCTGCGTTCCTCTGTAGTAAAAGATTTCATTATACATCACCTTCGAATTCTCGTTTGAGGGCTACGCTTCCGGTCCGGGCCAATTCGATGATGCCAAAGGGACGAACCATGCCGATAAAAGCATTGATCTTGTCCGCATTACCGGTAATCTCGATAGCCAGCCGGTCGGGACTGATATCGATTACTTTAGCCCGAAACACCTGGGTGATCTGCATGATCTCCGACCGGGCGGCGCTGTCGGCTTTTACCTTAACCAGCGCCAGCTCGCGCTCTACAAAACTATCGTAGGTGAGATCGGTAACCGTCACCACATCGATAATTTTGTGTAGCTGTTTGGTGATTTGCTCGATGATCTGCTCATCGCCATGTGTGGTAATGGTGATGCGCGCCTGTCCAGATTCTTTGCCGGAGCCGAAGCTAATGCTATCGATCTCGAACCCTTTGCTGCTGAAAATCCCGATGATACGGGACAGTGCATTAAGGTTGTACTTTACGACAACTGAAAGGGTATGCTTGTCTGATTTTGTCTGCGTGCCATTCTGTGTACTCATTATTCGTCCTCCAATACCATTTCATTCAGTGCAGCTCCAGCGGGAACCATCGGATAGCAGTTTTCCATGGCTTCAACACGGAAATCCATAACGACTGGCCGGTCGTTGATTGCCATGGCCCTGTTGAGGACCTCATTCATCTCTTTACCATTGGTCGCACGGAAAGCGGCTGCACCATAGCTTTCGGCCAGCTTCACAAAATCCGGATTACTTTTTTTGAGGATAGAATGGCTGTATCGTTCATCATAAAACAGCTCCTGCCACTGTCTAACCATGCCCAGGCACTCGTTGTTCATAATGGCGATCTTCAGCGGTACTTCGTACTCGACTGCTGTAGCCAGTTCATAAGCTGTCATCTGAAAACCACCGTCGCCGGTAATGCACACTACTGGTCGATCGGGGCAGCCGAAAGCGGCACCCATGGCCGCAGGAAATCCGTATCCCATGGTGCCAAGTCCGCCGGATGACAGAAACGATCGCGGATGATTAAAGGTGTAGTGCTGGGCGGCCCACATTTGGTGCTGGCCGACATCAGTGACTACAATAGCTTCTCCATTCGTGACCTCAGATATCGCTTCCACCATATGTTGCGGTTTAATGGTGTCTTCAGATTTCGGCACTTTCAGCGGATGTTCTTCTTTCCAGTTCTCAATAGTCTGCCACCAGTCATTTGTCTCAGGCGTTTCAACCTGCTTGTCGATTTCCGGCAGCACCTGTTTTACATCCCCAACGATTGGGATCTCCACTTCTACATTTTTGCCGATATTCGTCGGATCAATATCGATGTGAATTTTCTTTGAGTGTGGCGAAAATCCTTCAAGATTGCCGGTTACCCGGTCATCAAAACGGGCACCTACAGCCAGCAGCACGTCGCATTCGGTGGTAGCCATGTTGGCATAATAAGTGCCGTGCATTCCCAACATTCCCAGCGATTGTGGTTTGCTTTCGGGGAAACCTCCGAGTCCCATCAGGGTAGTGGTAACAGGAATGTTATGTCGCTCGGCCATGGCGGTAAGCTCGTCCCAAGCCTCTCCCAATACAACGCCGCCACCGGCATAAATCAATGGTTTTTCGGCCTCACTAAGCATCTTCGACGCCTTTTTGATCTGGGTGGAATGGCCTTCTTTCGTAGGGTTGTAGCTGGGAATCGAAACCTTGTGGAGCCCGCTGTAATGTCCCTCACTTTTCAACATATCCTTGGGAAGGTCGACCAGCACGGGGCCTGGGCGTCCACTGGTGGCTACGTGAAAAGCTTCGCGCGTGACCTGCTCCAACTCTTCTACATCCTTGACAAGGTAGTTGTGCTTGGTAATGGGACGCGTAATACCCACAATGTCCGCTTCCTGGAATGCATCATTGCCAATCATATCAGTTGGAACCTGTCCCGTAAAAACAACCAGTGGAATAGAGTCCATTGCGGCAGTAGCAATGCCAGTCACCGTGTTCGTTCCACCGGGACCTGAGGTCACCACAACCACACCAGGCTTGCCGGTTGCGCGGGCATATCCATCCGCAGCATGCGTGCCTGCCTGCTCATGTTTAATCAGCACGTGGTTAATATCGTGCTTGTCGTAAAGCTCATCATACAGTGGCAATACCGCTCCTCCCGGATAGCCGAAGATAGTATCCACGTCGAGATCTTGCAGCGTATTGATGAGAATTCCGGCGCCAGTGAGTTTTTTAGTTGTCGGCGCTGGTTGTTGGTTTTTCTCGTCGTCGAATTTGTGGGCTTTTGCGTTTTTCATGACGTAGCAGATATAGTTTTCCCGCCAGAGGTCAGGAGGAAGTCGAAATGTGAATCTAAACTTGGGCTCTAACCTCTGGCTGTTATGGTTAGCTAATAATTAGGATTAGGTTAATAATGCCAGAAATTAGAATAGGTAGAATAATTAGGAGGCTTAGTACAGCCGCAATAATGTTAAGGCTAATTATATCTACCACAGGAGAGATAGAAATAGCGGAGGTGATGAAAAGAGAGATAAGAGAAATTGCAAGCAATATAGACATACCATCGATCTCTGAGAGGTCGGAGAAAAGCTCCGCCACCAAAGAAGAATTGATATGTTGTGATGCTTGCGTGATCAAATCCAGCTATTTCTTTCAATTAGAATTCTCATTATAGATAAAGGGCGTTCCTATGTCAAATATAAATTACGAGTCACAAATGACGGTAAATTTTCCTTGTATATTTTGAGGATTCTGTTAGGTTTTAAGGCCAGTAGATTTCGTTTTTAAAAGAGACGGGACGAAAAGAATTTATACTCGATAATTTTAGAAAACACCTTTTATGTCCGGCAAACTCAATAAATACAGTTCCAGGTTAACACAACAGGAATCGCAGGTAGGGTCAAGAGCAATGCTCTACGGGGCGGGACTAACAGACGAAGATATGGAGAAAGCCCAGGTAGGTGTAGCAAGTACTGGCTGGGAAGGCAACCCCTGCAATATGCATCTCAATGATCTGGCTGTGCACGTTCGTGAGAGCGTGTGGAATTCAGGGCTGGTTGGCTTTGTGTTTCACAGCATTGGTGTCAGTGATGGGATTTCGATGGGTACGCAGGGCATGAAGTATTCGTTACAGTCGCGGGAGGTCATTGCCGATTCCATAGAAACGGTCACCCGCGCCCAGTGGTACGACGCTAATATCTCGATCGTGGGATGTGACAAAAATATGCCCGGCTCCGTAATGGCCATGGCCCGGTTCAATCGCCCCTCGATTATGGTTTACGGTGGTACGATACGTCCGGGGAAGCTCAATGGGCAGGACCTGGATGTGGTTTCGGCGTTTGAATCTTATGGCCAATATTTGTCGGATGAGATTAGCAAAGGCGAAATGAATGAAGTGCTTCGTCATGCGTGTCCCGGTGCGGGCGCCTGTGGCGGGATGTACACGGCCAATACCATGGCTTCGGCCATCGAGACCATGGGGATGAGTTTGCCGTTCAGTTCATCGATCCCGGCGACGCATGACAAGAAAGTTGAAGAGTGTCAACGTGCGGGAAAAGCGATTTTGCGTCTGCTGGAAGAAGATATCAAACCCAGAGACATCATCACGCGAAAAGCCCTCGAAAATGCGGTGACAATTACTGTAGCACTGGGCGGTTCTACGAATGCTGTAATGCACCTGCTGGCAATTGCCCGGGCGGCCGAAGTGCCGTTTACCATTGATGAGTTCCAGGAGATAAGCAATCGAACGCCCTACCTGGCAGATCTGAAACCCAGTGGAAAATATGTAATGGAGGATTTATATAACGTGGGTGGCGTGCCGGCGGTGCAGAAGATGTTGCTTAAAGAAGGCTTCTTGCACGGCGATTGCCTGACCGTTACCGGGAACACGCTTGAGGAAAATGTGGCCGACGTACCCGGGCTGTTTGAAGAGCAAAACATTATTGCACCGGTCGATAATCCCATTAAAGAAACCGGGCACCTGCAAATTTTATATGGAAACTTGGCCTCGGAAGGGGCGGTGGCCAAAATCACCGGTAAAGAGGGGACACGCTTTACGGGTACGGCACGCGTGTATGATTCCGAGGAGGAAAGCCTGAAAGGCATCGAAAGTGGCGAAGTGCAGAAAGGTGATGTAGTTGTTATTCGATACGAAGGACCTAAAGGCGGACCCGGAATGCGGGAGATGCTTTCCATCACAGCGGCCATCATGGGTGCTGGACTTGGCAAAGATGTAGCTCTGATCACCGACGGCCGTTTTTCAGGCGGCAGTCACGGCTTTGTTATTGGTCATGTGACGCCCGAGGCCCAGGTGGGCGGTACGATCGCCCTGATTGAGGACGGCGATACCATCACCATCGATGCCGATACGCATGAAATTGATGTACACCTGTCAGACGAAGAGCTGGAAAAGCGTCGAAAAAACTGGGAGGCACCGCCGCTATCCGTGACTAGTGGATCTCTCTATAAGTACGCACAGCTGGTTTCGTCAGCATCCGAGGGCTGCGTGACAGATCAGTAAAGATGATTGACTCCTAATTGCTGTGAGAAGCGTGGATACTTCTCACAGCAAGTTTGTTCGATTATCCCAGCGCTTGGTCGACATCTGCGATGATATCTTCAGCGGCTTCCAGTCCTACAGCAATGCGCATCATGCCCTGGGTGATATTTACGGCGTTGCGCTCTTCCTCGGTCAGGCTCGAATGCGTAGTCGAAGCGGGATGCGTGGCGATGGTGCGCGAATCACCCAGATTGGCCGACAACGAAAGGGTATTCAGGTTGTCCAGGAATTGCATTGCGGCCTTATTCCCGCCGTTGATCTGAAAAGATACCACACCGCCGCCCTGTTTCATCTGCTTTTTAGCCAATTCATACTGCGGGTGACTTTCCAGGTGCGGATACTTAACCCAGTCGACAGCAGGGTGATCCTCGAGGAATTCAGCCAGTTCAAGGGCATTGTTACAGTGGCGATCCATACGTGCCGGCAGTGTTTCAAGGCTCTTGGAGAACATCCAGGCGTTAAAGGGCGACATCGCCGGACCGGAATGACGTGTAAAAAAGCTAATTTCTTCGATATAGCGCTGCTTGCCAACGATTACGCCGCCAATACCGCGTCCCTGCCCGTCGATAAACTTGGTGGCTGAATGTAGCACCAGGTCGGCCCCGTATTCCATGGGATTTTGCAGGTAGGGCGTGGCAAAGCAGTTATCGACAATCAGGATAAGATCATGTGCCTCTGCCAGCTTGCCGGCCCATTCTAAATCGATCAAGTCGAGACCGGGGTTGGAGGGCGTCTCCACAAACAGCACGCGCGTATTGTCGTTGATAAGCGACTCCCACTTCTCGGGCTGGTCGATATCCCCATAGGAAAAGTCGATGCCCCACTTGGGCAGAATGCAGTTCAGGATTTGGTGGGATGAACCAAACAGGGAACGACATGCCAGTACATGGTCACCTTGCTCCAACAGACCTGCCAGGCTTGAAAAAATGGCCGACATTCCGGATGCGGTAGCAATACCTGCCTCAGCTCCTTCGAGCTCACACATTTTGGACGCAAACTCATCGGTATTGGGATTGGAGTACCGGCTGTACACATTGCCTTCCTGCTCGTCGGCGAACAGGGCACGGGCATGTTCGGCCGAGTCGAAGACAAAGCTCGACGTCATAAACAGCGGCGTCGAGTGCTCGCGTTGCTCGGTGCGGTTGGTCTGATTACGTATAGCTTGGGTCTCGGGCTTTTGGTTGCTCACGGTGTTAATTGTTATGGATTTCGTAACTATGGGTGATGTCGGATGTTTTTTCCAGTGTCTTGGATACAGAGCAATACTTGTCCAGCGAAAGGTTGATAGCGCGTTCTACCTTTGAGGGATCAAGATCGCCCGTAAAGGTGTATTTGATATGGATATTCGTGAATTCGGAATACTCCTCTTTGGATTGGCGATCGCCGTCAACTTCCACTTTGAGATCCTGGAGATCTTGGCGCTGCTTTTTGAGTATGCCGATGATGTCGATGGCGCTGCATCCACCAACGCCGGCCAGCAGAAGTTGCATAGGGCTAAAGCCGCCTTCAAGTCCACCAATTTCTGTGGAGCCGTCCATGCGGATCAATCCCCCTTCCTCGTTTTGGGCTTCCATGTGCATGTCATTGAGATGGTCGATCGTAATTTTCATAAACCAGTATTTTGCATTGTACTTATTTCGGGCTCAAAAGTACGAAAACACCAATGGTTCACAAAGAATTGTGGAGGGAGAATTCACGACTTGTTTTCTATATAAGTTCTGTTAATTTGGACACATCAATCTAAATCAAAGGGATACCAACGGTGAGTGATCAGACAAAAGACTTTGTACCTTATGTTCGAGCTGAAGACAACTATCCACAAATAACGTTCAAGGCGGTCATTTTGGGAATTTTGCTTTCCGCCATCCTGGCCGGTGCCAATGCCTACTTGGGCTTAAAAGTAGGGATGACCGTCTCTGCCTCCATCCCAGCCGCTGTAATTTCGATGGCAATATTGCGGCTTTTCAAAGAGTCTAATATCCTGGAAAATAACATTGTGCAGACGGCCGCTTCGGCGGGAGAATCGTTGGCCGCAGGTGTTATCTTTACGCTGCCAGCACTGATCTTACTCCGCTACTGGGCTGATTTCCCCTTCTTGGATACCATGGCTATCGCCATGTTCGGGGGCGTGCTGGGAGTGCTGTTTACCATCCCGCTACGGCGTGCGTTGATTATTGAAAAGGGATTGAAGTTTCCAGAAGGGGTCGCCACGGGCGAAGTGCTCAAGGCGGGCACCGAAGGCGGAAAAGGGATTATCCAAATTGCCTGGGCAGCGCTGGCAGGAGCCCTGTATAAGCTCGGACAAACCGGACTAAAACTTTTTTCGGGGTCGGTCAGTGGTTCAGCTACGGTTGGAGGATCAATTTTTGGTATGGGCACGGAGCTATCGGTGGCACTGCTCGGTGTCGGCTATATTGTGGGATTAAACATTGCTATACTTGTTTTTGCCGGTGGGCTTATTTCGTGGCTGTTTGGGATTCCCCTCTACATGGCATTTGCCAATCCCGCAGATGTATCCGAGGTCATTGGAGATATGAGTGGCTACGATGCCGCGCTTGAAATCTGGAGTCAGAAAATTCGCTATATGGGTGTCGGCGCTATGGTTGTAGGCGGCGTCTGGGCGCTGATCTCGCTGGCCAAACCACTCAAAGATGGTATCATGTCATCCTGGGAAGCTGTCAAGAAAGCCCGATCCGGGAAATCGATAGATGTACCCCGAACTGAGCGGGATATGCCTATCAATTATGTGCTTTGGGGTGTTATTGGACTGGCTATCCCCATATTTGTCGTATTCACACAGGTTATTGATACCACTCATCTACCGGTTAGTAGTGGGCTATACTGGTCCACTATGGGCGTTGGAGTGCTATTCTCGTTGGTGGCTGGTTTCCTGTTTTCATCCGTGGCCGGCTATATGGCAGGACTTGTCGGATCGTCGAATAATCCCATTTCGGGAGTAACCATAGCAACGATATTAGCCACTTCTTTGATCTTGTTAGCCATGCTGGGCACGCAGCTGGAGTTTGCCGTGGATACGGGACAGGCTAAAGCCGCTGCGGCGGCCGCTATTGTGGTAGGGGCGATGGTGGCCTGTGCTGCAGCGATTGCGGGTGATAACATGCAGGATTTGAAGGCCGGTCAGCTTGTAGGTGCTACGCCCTATAAGCAGCAGATTATGCAAATTGTAGGTGTTGTATCAGCGGCACTGGTGATTGCACCCATACTGAGCCTGCTCTTTAATGCCTATGGGTTGGGCGGAGTATTGCCACGCGAGGGCATGAGTACCGAAGAGATGCTGAGCGCACCACAGGCCACGCTGATGCAGTCGGTGGCCGAGGGGGTGTTTGCCCGTAATTTAGAATGGAATATGATCTGGATTGGTGCTGTTATTGCAGTAGCTATCATCATATTGGATAAGGTATTAGAAGCAAAAGATTTTGAATTTCGCACGCCTGTACTGGCTGTGGCCGTAGGTATTTACTTGCCGCTGGAGCTGACGGTACCCATTTTTATTGGTGGGATGATTGCTTGGTATGCCGGACGTGCGGTGGCCAAACGCGCTCGAGAGGAGGGTGGCGATGTCGAAGAAGCCAAGACTAAAGCCGAACAAAAAGGGCTGCTCTTTTCATCGGGATTGATTACTGGAGAAGCACTCATTGGTATTGTACTGGCTATTCCGTTTGCGATTCAAGAAAGTACGGATGCGCTGCGCTTGGTACCAGCGTCGTTTGCGCCTTATGCTGATTGGCTGGGCGCGCTTGCAGCCGTATTTTTCTGCATCTGGCTGTATAAGATGGCCGTTCGGAAATGAAAAGTGAGAAGGCAATAGTAAAAGGGCAGAATGTTTTCTCTGCCCACGTATCCTCCCAATAGTCAGATGTGAGGCCTTTTTACATAGATTTGAGTGCAGAAGGAGTAATTTATTTTGTATTTGGAAAGGTAATGCCTAATTCCTGGCAACTGTAATTATTTCAAATGCTTGTGATTCCCTTTTTGATGACGCTTTCTCAGTCGCTTGATAATTTTTTTCAGAGACACGCCTTTTTCGACGAGAAGTACCATCAGGTGAAAAATAAGATCGGCAACTTCACCGATGAACTTTTTCTTGTTTTTATTTTTAGATTCAATGACGGTTTCCACCGCTTCTTCACCCACCTTTTGGGTAATTTTATCCAATCCTTTATTAAACAGATAGGTAGTGTAGGAATCCTTGGGACGTTCTTTTTTGCGGCTAATGATCAGTTCTTCAAGCTCATTCAGAAAATCGAGCTTATTTTTCGGCTTAAATGTTTTCTTATGGAAACAGGATTTTTCTCCCGTATGACAGGTAGGTCCATTTGGATTAGCTAAGATTAGCAACGTGTCATTATCACAATCTTCTTGCATATCCACTAGATCCAGGTAATTGCCGGATGTTTCGCCCTTGGTCCAAAGGCGTTCCTTGCTGCGGCTGTAAAAGGTAACGCGCTCTTCTTCCAGCGTTGTTTCCAGGGCTTCTCTGTTCATATAGCCGAGCATCAGAATCTGAAAGTTGTCAGCATCCTGAATGATGGCGGGGATAAGTCCGTCGCCTTTTTCAAAATCGAGCGTATCAATGTCAATCATAATTGTGTGCTTATATCATATTTATACTGTGTATTTCGGATTGCGTAGTCTCAGTTGATATCAGGATTAGGCACTGCGGAATACGCAATATTACATCGTTTTTCGGACGTTTATTTCTGCTTTTTCCAATTCCTCTTTTAGCTCGCTGATTGCTATCTCACCAAAGTGAAAGATGCTGGCAGCCAACACCGCATCAGCTCCTCCTTTTTTGATAGCATCAATGCAATGTTGCTTGGTGCCGGCACCGCCGCTGGCAATAACGGGGATCGTCAGAAATTCATTTACTTTTTGCAGCAGTTCAATATCGAAGCCTTCCTTCGTACCGTCCTGATCCATACTGGTCAATAAAATTTCACCTGCCCCCCGTTTTTCCACCTCTTTAATCCACTGTAGGGCATCTTTACCAGTTTTTTGGGAGCCCCCTGAAATAAAGACCGTCCACTGGCCGCCGGTTCGTTTGGCATCCACGGCGGCCACGATACACTGCGATCCAAATTGTTGGGCTGCCTTGTTAATAAGATCGGGGTTTCGAACGATAGCGCTGTTCAGCGAGACTTTATCAGCCCCGGCATGCAGCAGATCTGCAATCTCATCGGTGCTGCCGATTCCGCCGCCTACAGTGAAAGGGATATCGATTTTCAGGGCAATCTTTTCGACCAGATCGATTAATGTTTTTCGTTTTTCTTTGGTAGCGGTAATGTCCAGGAAAACAAGTTCATCGGCACCTTCTTCGCTGTAGCGGCGCGCCAGTTCCACGGGATCTCCGGCATCCCGGAGTCCCTCGAAATTAACGCCCTTTACTGTTCGTCCGTCTTTGATGTCTAAACACGGGATGATGCGCTTTGCAATCATAGCATAACTTAATTTCCCATTGATCTTAGTAAACAGGCAAATATAGAAAATCTAAAGGTAAGGGATTAGTAATCCTGCTATTAATTTTTCTGTAGGCACAACTGATTTAATACATTCGGCGATACATTAACTTAGATTGGTTTTAAATTTTCGAATACGGAATCATATTACTTCCAGCATTTGTATAGTTGAATGAAGGTTAACTTCCAAAGCACTAGTACCATGGCTAAAAAATCAGAATGTCCGAAATGTGGTGCAACAGCAGTTGATCCATGTCAGAAAGAAGTTAAGATTGACTGCATACGAGAAGATTAACAACAAATAATATTGTCCAAAAGGCTGCGGGTCTATCCGCGGCCTTTTTTATTTGTTGCGGTCTATGAACTATCGAATATTGCGTTTTAATGGTGATATCAGACCCTGGGTTAGTGAAATTATTCGGTCTGACAAACATTTGCTTTTATCACAGCATGAACCGTCAGCCTGCCAAGTTACACCATTACCTAAAGAAGCAGAATCCTCTCGGCAGATCGGCCTTTTTACCAGCGCTACTACCGGACCTCCCAAATGTATTTGGAATAGTTATAACCGCTTGATAAAAAATGCCCAAATTACAGCCCGAGAATTCGAAATTTCAGAAGGCGATAGCTTGCTGATGATGGCGAAGCCTTGGCATGTAGCGGGGCTCAGCTGGACGTTGATGGCTGAGAATTTGAACGTGGACTACATATTTATCCCAACAAAAAAGGGAGAGGACAAGCGATGGGTCAAAGCAATAAAGAATATTCAGCCTGATTATTTGCTCACTGTGCCGGCCGTTTTGCGATCACTGTTTGGGTATGAGGATTGGTTTGTGCCCAATATTGTCTATGGTGGAACTCCTATCCGGGATGAGGATTACAAGTCGCTTTCAAATCATGCGGATACACTTTATCAAGGGTACGGACAGACCGAGGCTGGTGGACTGATTAGTTGCCAACGGCTTTCAACAGCGGCGTCAATTCCAGAAGGAGCGTCACGTTGTTATGGGGACCCACCGAAAGAGTTTGAGATACGATGTGAAGGCACGCCGGATAATCCACAACCTATTTGGCTTAAGTCCCCTACGGCCACCCAACGAGGATTTTATGATACAGGAGATGAAGGATTTATCAGTGATGGCGGGCAGCTATATTTGCAAGGGCGACGTCCAAAATAATATTCTGTGGTAGTTATGTGAGTCCACGATAATTTGTAACTTATGCCTTTAAAACACATCGGAAATTTTAAAGGGATCGTTACATGAGTATTGATACAGCCAAGAAACAGCTTTTCCAGCAGACTGAGCAACAAATCAAACAATGGGGATTCACAATTACAGATGAAGATCAGGAACGTCCATGGGGCGGTTATTTTGTGATTGATGAGGAGCAAGCTCCGGAATTCGCCAAGAAATTCTTCGATTCCTCGGTGGATGATCTGAGCATTTCGGGAAAATTGAGTCCCAAAGTCTTGTTGGTACAGCCTGAAAAACGCCTTTCCTGGCAGTATCACCATCGCCGTGCCGAAATCTGGAAAGTGCTCGAAGGACCCGTAGGCATAATGACGAGCGACACTGATGAACAAGGGCCAGTAGAAACGTTTAATACCGGTGAAACGGTCAAGCTAAAGCAGGGCGAACGTCACCGGTTAGTGGGACTTGATGACTGGGGCATTTTAGCGGAAATATGGCAGCACACCGATCCCGATAATCCATCCGATGAGGACGACATCGTGCGCGTGCAGGACGACTTTGGGCGATAAGAGGTCAGGGGATGTGGTACTGAAGCATCTCCTTAAGTGAAATTCTGTCTTCGTAATAGGCACGTCCTACCACAACGCCGTACATATTTTGATGGGATAGTGTTTCCAAATCGCTGGCACTGGAGACCCCGCCCGAGGCAATAAAATTGAGGTTTGCAAACTGCTCAGATAAATCTCGATATAACTGTAGATTGGGCCCTTCGAGCGTGCCGTCTTTGGAAATATCAGTGCATAGGACGGTTGAGAGACCGCGCTCGATCATAGGCTCAAGAAAATCCTCCAGCGTTTGATCCAGAGTTTCCAGCCAGCCGCCGTAAGCCACTTTGCCATCTTTAAGGTCCATCCCGAGTATAGCGCGAACGCCATAGTTGTCGAGTACCTGCAACCATTCCTCTTGGTTTTTTACGGCCATGGAGCTACAGATGATGTTTGTAATATCCTGATCCAGCAGCTTGGAAGCCTCTTCATAACTGCGGATGCCGCCCCCGGTCTGTACCGACAGATCGAGTTCTTGAATAATCTGCTTGATATGCTTCAGGTTCACGAACTTTCCCTCCTTGGCTCCATTCAAATCAACTACATGGATGTGGCTAAAACCAGCCTCTTTGAATTTACGGGCTTCTTCTATGGGATCATCATTATAGATGGTGGCTTGGTCATAGTCGCCTTTGTGCAGGCGTACAACTTGACCGTTCAGCAAATCAATAGCAGGGATAACGCGCATATAAGATGAAATTAATAGATTCTGGAATTGTATCTCACGGTCTGTACCAACGAGAGTTGGTAGTACCTGTCTTTTAAGCATGTTAATATGCATATCGAAGGTACGTTTCTGATTCATAAATTTCTATTTAAAGTCGTTTCACGGCTTTATATATGTTTAGCTGTTACTTTTTAACAATTAATAGTTAACTATGTGGTTACAAAGATTTCTGGGGATTACGGTTTGTATTTTGTGTGTGGGATTTTTTTCGTTGCAGGCTCAGGAGACAGCTAGTGGTACGGTATTTCTGGATCAGAATAATAATGGAGTACTAGATGCCGGGGAAGAGGGGATTCCCGATGTGCCGGTCTCTAATGGCCGACAGGTTGTTACTACTGATGAGTTGGGGAAATACTCTATTAAGATCAATAAAAACGAGGGCAAGGTATTTGTTATTAAACCGGCGGGATATCAAGTTCCTACTGACGAGCAAAATCATCCGAAGTTTTATTATTTACACAAACCTAAGGGGTCGCCAGATCTCAAATATCAAGGCGTTGAGCCTACCGGCAAGCTACCTGAAGCAATAAATTTCCCCCTTTTGAAGACGACATTTGGAAAGAGATTTAAAGCCTTAATTTTTGGTGATCCACAGCCGGAGCAAAAGAAAGAGCTTGGTTACTTTGATCGTGATATTGTCTCGGAGTTACACAATGCCACCGAGTATGCATTTGGTATTACACTTGGTGATATGGTGGATGAGCGGCTGGATTGGTTTAGTAACTACAGTAAATCGGTTGCAAAAATTGGAATACCTTGGTTCCATGTTTACGGCAACAACGATATGAACATGGAAGCTGAGAGTGACAGTACGGCTGATGAGACGTTTGAAGCTACCTTTGGGCCTGCAACCTACTCGTTCAATAAAGGAAACGCCCATTTTATTATCCTGGATGATATTATTTATCCCCGAAAAGATGGCGGTAGTGGGTATCGAGGAGGTTTTACCGATAAGCAAATTAAGTTCCTTAAAAATGATTTGAAGTACGTTTCTAGAGATAAGTTGATCGTGGTGGCATTTCATATTCCCATTTTTGGTTCATTTCCCGAGGAGGATCGCAAAAGGCTGTTTAATATACTTGATAAGTATCCCCACACGCTTTCGATATCAGCTCATACGCACGAGCAGCAGTTTCGGTTTTTTGATGAGAGCCAGGGTTGGGATCGTTTGAAACCACATATTCACTATAATGCAGGTACTACATCAGGGTCATGGTGGACGGGCGTTCCGGATAATCGTGGTATTCCGCCAGCCACCATGCGCGATGGTACGCCCAATGGTTACGCAACGTTAAATGTGGATGGCAATTCTTTTACTATCGATTATAAAGCCGCGAATAAATCTGCTGATTATAAGATGAGTATGTGGGGACCTGAGGTGGTGGCGAAAGCCTCAGGTATCAGTGCTCAGCTGTACGTAAACTATTTCCTAGGCAGCAAGTTAACCGAAGTTGAATATCGTTATAATGGACTTGACGATTGGCGATCTATGAGGCGTGTTGAGCAAGCAGATCCACATTTGACAACAGTGATGGCCAAGTGGGATATGGCAGAGAAAGTCCTTGAGGGTAAACGTCCGATCAATCCATCGGAATCGACACATCTATGGACGATGTTTTTACCCACACATTTGCCGCTCGGGAAACAGACTATTCAGATTCGTGTGACTGATATGTTTGGACGAACTTTTACTGATGAGTTTACTTATGAGCTTGTAAAGCCACAGCAATAATTGTGACTAGAGCATACCAGCTTACCGTCTACCGATAACCTCACTTTGGTTTTGATAGGATGGTTCCTTCATCACCGACCAGCCAAATTCTATAGTTGGTGAGGGTAATGCGGTGCAAATCGGGAGCTTTTTTCATTGCAGTTTGCCATGTCTTCCCACCGTCACGGGTACGGAAGAGAACACCGGGTTGTTTGTTGCTATCGCCAACGATATAACCCTCTGACTGATTGATGAAGCGGACACTACGTAGACGATTCTCGGTAAATTTTTTCTGTTTTTTCCAATTTTTTCCGTCATCGGTATGTAATACCAAACCACAATGTCCCACAGCCCATCCTATATTTGAAGTTACCATCGTTAGTCCGCGAATGGCTTCGCGGCACGTGGAGTTTGAAGTAGTATCATCGTATAATTTTTCCCAACTTGCTCCAGCATTCTCGGTATATACAATTTTATTTAATCCCGCTACATAGCCTTTCTGATCATCAAGAAAAGAAATAGGTTCATAGAAAGAAGCAGGTACTTTTTCTCGAATATTTTGCCAGTTCTTGCCGCCATCTTTAGTTTTTAGAAATAGTGTAGCAGGTCTTTGTTCGCGCAGTCCAACGGCTATGCCATTGCGATTGTCGGTGAAATGGATGGAGTAGATCCAGCTTGTTGTATCGGCAATTTGTTCTTTTGTCCAGGTTTTTCCGCCATTACGGGTTTTGAAAATAAGTCCATGTTCTGCTGTTACCCATCCCGTTTGACGATCTAAGAAGAAAATATCTTCGAAATAAATTGAATCCATCTTCGCTTGTACAAGCCAGTGTTGGCCACCATCACGGGTGTGCAAAATAGTTCCGGTTTTATGGCTTGTCACCCATCCCACTGAATCACTGACAAAGAATATATTGTGCAAGTCGGCTGAAATGGGGCTTTTATGTTTTTGCCAATTGGATTGGGAATGTGCATGGAATGTAAAACACAGACACAGAAGTACTGCCGATAAGAAGCGGGTCATTGAAAACTATAGTTTTTTCAAGGATAATTATTAATCTATTTAAGCATTTGAAGATTTGAAATAAACAATCATGTGACTAGCTGCATATTGGTGTCGCTAATACGAAAATTTCAGTCGAAAGTAGAACAGATTGGGCGTTTCGATAGCATCATTGAATGCCGAGCCTTTCAGAAGCTGCGACAGAACTAACAAATCTATGTCCTCGGTGACCGAAATGGTTACTTGCGGGATGGCGATGAAAATAGATCGGTCGAAGCTGCCCATGAATCCGAGGTTACCGCTTACCAGCGGATGAAACTGATACGAGCCGTTCAGGTAGAAGGCCGATTTGGCAATGAAGAGATTGTCGGCACTGGGAGGTTGTACGAGTGTATTGAGCGGGTTTCCACGCGTATTATAACCTCCATTGTACAGCAACTCGCTCTGCAGGTATAGGCCGCTGGACAGCATGTAATCGAATCCGGCGGTTGCTGTAAAATGACCGGTTTGTTCAAAGAAATCGTCCTCAGGGTGAAAGTATGAAAGTTCGCCCTTGAAGCCAGCATCGCCGAGATACCCGGCCCAGCCGGCCCCGAGCGTGAGATTATCCTGATAGTGCCCGCCGGTAAACTGAATATCATAGCTGCCCCAGGTGGTGCGGACCATTCCCGCCAAAACCGACTCTTCCCAGCTGTCGGCTATCCTGATTCCGGCCTCTGCATTGGAAGCGTAGCTCCAGTTGTACTGTGCCGTCAGGGCATCCACGCCGGGACGTTCTTCGTAGTCGAAGTTGAGAAAAGCATAATTGTTAAACAGATCATTGGGATTCCAGACGAAGGTGCGTCCCCAGTTGACACGTTGCCGGCCGGCATGTACTTCCCACGGACCATTTATGTAGCTCAGGTGCAGCCGGTCGATATTGGAGTGCATCAGCGAGTGGTCGGTGTTGAACCAGACCCACGAAAGATCAAAGTAATTGGCATCCTGTTCGTATTGTCGCTCAAGTCCCGGAGTGTTATTTACAGTGTATCCATTGAGGAGGCGCGTTCGTAGATCGGCGCGAAAGTTGAAGTGATCGGATAGCGTCCAGTCACTTTCGATGCGGTGGTGCAGGATGTTGTCGTACCGCAGTGTGGTGAAATCGTTATTTATCGATAGCTGCCCGAGCTCTTTTACATAGCCGCTCAGCTCAACATCGAATTCGCTATCCTGAGCCCTAAGGGGGTGGCTAACGATAATTATCAGGGCAGTTATCAGTCCAATGTACGTTAAACTATTACAAAAAGAATTATGAAGAATTTCTCTGAACAATGTGTTCTCTTCTTGGTGTAGCTCTGAATAGTAACTTAGCATATTTATTCTCGGAGTTCGTCTTTGTCAATTTTACCATCAACAAGTGTAACAACTCGTCGTGCTCTATCAATGACCCGCTGATCATGGGTCGAAAACACAAAGGTCATATCTTCTTTTTCATTGAGTTCTAACATCATATCCAGTAGTTCACCTGAGGAGACCGAGTCGAGGTTAGCCGTGGGTTCGTCAGCAAGTACAAAATCCGGTTTGGATGACAGGGCTCGTGCCACAGCTACGCGCTGCTGCTGCCCACCGGAAAGTTCAGAGGGACGTTTGTTAATTTTGTCTGCCAGTCCAACCTCTTCCAGCAGTGCTCGGCTTGTCTCATTACATTCTTTCTGGGGACGTCCCTGCATCTGCATCACAAAGGCAACGTTTTCGATGGCCGTTAGCACGGGAATTAGATTATAAGCTTGAAAGACAAAGCCAATATGGTGGAGGCGAAAATCGATAAGCTGGCGGTCGGATAGCGTGCTAAGATCAGTTCCCTGCACAATAGTTCGCCCTTCGGTTGGCTCATCAAGCCCGCTGATAATATTGAGCAACGTGGTTTTTCCCGACCCGGATGGCCCCACCACAGCGGTAAATTCTCCTTTTTCGATCGTCAGATCTACGCCGCGTAAGGCATGTACGGGCACCTGATCAGCATTATAAACTTTTGTGAGTCCGGTGGTTTCTATTACAGCCATAATTATTGTGATTTAAGCATTCAGCTATCAGTCATCAGCTTTCAGTGATTCTAACTGCTGAAAACTAAAGGCTGACTGCTAGTGAGATCATTATTCTAAAAAGTAAATTCGTTGTTATTTTTACTTACTTTTATTCTATATCAGTTAAACTTTCTGATTGCTTCAACGGGATTTAGTTGCAGGCTTTTCCAGGCCGGATATAGTGCTGATAAGAGTGCTGCCGCAGCAATCATCAGGGTGATGTTTAGATAGTAAATATTGGGCAGCGAAGGATAGATCACCGTGCCAAATCCATAAGCACTTAAGCCTGCGGAAAATGCACTCAGGTCGATCCCTACATTACCAAAGTATGAAATGGTGATCCAGCTGAGCAGCATCCCGACGGGTGCGCCCACCATCGTGAGAAACAGTGTTTCTGAGACGATCATGGAAAATACGCGGGGCTTGTTCATCCCCACCGCCCGGAGCATGCCTAACTCCCGTGTTCGCTCCAGCACGGCCATAAGCATTGTGTTGATGATGCTGAATATGAGCGCGATGATGATAATGACCATTACGATATACATCATCAGGTCGGTCATATCGTACATGTACTGTAGCTCGGGCGCAATTTTGCCCCAGGTCTGGATCTGTAGGTTGGGATATTCGTTTTGTAGCTGACTGGCGTACTGTGAAGCTTGGCTAAAATCGGCCAGTTCCAATTGGATGTTGTGAACCTGATTGGTGAGTCCCAGTAGTTCGTTCATATTCTCCAGACCAATAAACACATTCCCCTCATCATAGGGATCGCTGAATGAATCAAAGATACCGGCCACACGGAATGCTCCGCCCGTTATTTCACCATTCTTGTCCTGAAAGCTGAGTACCATCCGAGAGCCTATCTCAATATCCAGGCGTTCGGCCAGTTTTTGTCCGATCAGTACCGGGTTCCGTTTATCAGATTGCCCTGGCATGGTGCCTTCTTTGATGTAATCAGCTATTGCATTGTTGCTGTCGGCATGGATGCCGTGCATCGTAACCCCGTAATTGCTGTGGGCACTTTGCGCAAGTCCAGTGGTAACACTTTCCGTTGAGATATTTTGGACATAGGAAAGTTGACTAAGCTCACGGATCACGTCATCAGAATTGGGGATGTAATATTCGGGACTATAGAGATCCTTAAATTGAGGATGGACGATCTCGATATGTCCCACGGTAAGTTTAAATTGATTATTGAGGTAGCCCTGTGCCATACCGGCAAAGAAGCCAGACAAGAAAATACCAGCCCAGGTACCCAGCAACACAGCGATGATCACGACTGCGCTGCGCATGGGATTGCGCCAAACGTTTTTCCAGCCGAGTTGAATTACCTTGAGAAACATAATCAGGACCTCATTGCTTCTACAGGATTAAGTTTGCTGGCATTAAAAACGGGAATCAGGCTGAACAGTAAGGTGATTCCCAAAATGATGACCGCCTGCGAGAGAAAAATAGAAGGATCCACTGAAAAGGGAATGATCGGTTGTAGGCCATAACTTTCGGTTACGGCGGCCATATCCCCGGTAAGGTGAATGGGATTGAGGTGGAAATACCAGGCAACGGGCAGACTAATCAGTATACCAATTGCACTGCCCAGCAGGGCAATAAACAGGATCTCTATACTGAGGATACGTGCTATTTTTCCGCGCGGTGTACCGACCGACAGCATGATGCCAAATTCGTAGGTACGCTCGGTAATCATCATCAGTACGGTTCCTAAAATACCAAAGCCCACCACCATGTAAAGTACCCCCAGGATGATATAGCCACTGCCGCGATCTGCCTCGATGCTTTGTACCAGCGAGGGCATCATTTCGCGCCAGCCCATCACTTCGTAGTTATCAGGGAGTTTGGTCCTTAAGTGCTGTATGATCGGATTGATTGCTCCGGGGTCATCCACTTTGAAGGCCACGGATGTAAGTCGGCCATCGGCCGCTAAAAAATTTTGAGCAGTCCGCAATGGCAGCATCACAAGACTTTTGTTCATTTCAGGATTGGGAAACGAAACAGTTCCTTTTACGGGATAAAGGCCAGTAGCGCTCATCCCACGAAAGCCCTGTCCCAATAACACCAGGCTGTCGCCAACTTGCATATTAAGGCGTTGCAATACATCGCGGCCCACGAGTACGGCATTCTCATCATTACTTTGGAAATAGGTTCCTTTTTGAAGTCGCTGTTGAGGATTGCTGAGATTTCGCTCAGCTTCAACATCAATGCCCATAATCATTACGGGACGGCTTTGTTGCTTACCGGCACCGAGCGCGAACGATTCGATTCGCGGAATCACAGCGGTAACATTGTTAGGGTTTCTCATCGTTTGGAGCAGTGAGTCGGTAGCCGCAAAACTGTTTTCCAGCGTTTGGTTATCCCAGTACCCGTCAGCGTGCACCTGAATATACCCCGAGAAGGTACCGACGGTTGACTTAATCATGTCGTCGTACTGTCCCTCTTGCATCGATCGCATTACAGCCGAGAGTAGCACTGCCACAACGATAGATGTCATTGTGATGAGCGTTCGGCGCTTGTTACGCCAGATATTTCGCCAAGCCAGTTTTAGTGTCAGCATTGCTTCCAATTAAAAATTGGGAATTTAGAATGAAGAAAATTTACTGCGGACAGTCTCCAATCGGGAAAATTCCTAATTCTTCATTTCTAATTAGTTAGTCTACGTTTTTCATGTTTTGGATGCTAAAGAATCGCTGAGAGATATCGATATTAAATTCCATTTTCTCGTACGTAATTACTGTTTTGTGCCCTTCTTTATTCATAGGTATCATATCCATGCGGGTTGGCACGATGCGTCCATCCATTTCCTTGATTTCTGATCCCTGCATGAGTCGCACGAGCTCTCCGTCTTCATCATAGAACTCGGCGCGTAGCTGTAGATACTCATCTTTCGAAATAAAGGTAATAACCTTGTCCCAGACGACTGGAGCTTCCGGTTTTGGGATCATCTCAATTTTGTAGCTCTCACGTCCGCTGAGGGTACTATCACCCAGCAGCGTATGGTTGTAATCGACTACTATTGACGCTTCCCGAACCAAGTCATTATTGGAAAAATCCGACCCCATCCAGGACTGACTCATCATCGATGGTGGCATCTTGATCGTTCGGTTTATGTTTGGCTGCCAGTTCCATATCTCATTGTCGCGTTTTAGGTAGGCAGAACCTTTATCTCGAGCGGGAGCGGTGATAAGAATCAGACTGTGGTCCTGGCCCTTACTCCAGGCCTTCATCGAGACACTCCGCTCCCAACTGGGACGAATAATCTGCATCGTCATCTCCACTTTCGAGCTTTCGCCCTGCATCTTTTCATTAGCTTTGCGGACGATGTCAGTGGCGTCTTGCGCCTGCAATGGAAACGAAATACCGAGAAGAAAAAGAAGCGATATTATAATCTTATTTTTGGTCGAGAACATAATCTTCAAGCACTTTTTGTTTCATGGATTCAAAAGGATAATCGTCTCCAAGGGTTATGAGGCCCAGGGTGATACCATCGAGTTTGGCCACCAGATAGTAGGCTTCGGCTTCGGGATTTTCGCAGCCTAAATCTTCGAAAAGGGGACGCATCATCTCAATGTGATGAGCATTGTATTGTTCAATAGATGATTTGAGGGTGGCAATTGCTTTGGGCTGTAGCGCCAGGGCCATCATCAGCCGGACGACTTCGGTCGATTCTTGGATGTACCCAAAAATCATATCCAACAGATACTCCAGACGTTCTGCTGAAGACAACTCGTCCGGAAAATCCATCGCCTGATTACTCAGGGTTGCCAAGTCATCAAAAATAGCTTGGAGAATATCATTCTTACCATCAAAGTAGTGGTAGATGAGTCCCTTCGATTTGTTGGCTTGTTGGGCAATAGCACGGACACTGGTGCTGGAAAAGCCCTTTTCAGCAAAGAGCTCAAAGGCAGCATCCTTAATCTGTTGGCGTGTTTCCTGCCGTATTTCTTTGTTTTGATTGGGCGTCCGAGGAGTCATGGTTTCTTTTGACTGAACGTTCAGTCAAAAATTACATATCAAAATTTATAAACTCAAGTTTTATAAGGTATAAATTGAATTTGCGACATCTGTTTAGTTAGCGGGGAATACTACTAAAGTCCGAAGGGAAATAACTTGTCAACAGATATTAATGCAGATTAGAACCTTGAACGTACTGCAGGTAATTCTGCAGAAGCAGGGATCCAGCTTGCCCGGATTTTTCGGGATGGAACTGAACGCCCATGAAGTTATCCTTGCAGACCGCGGCCGAGAACTCTTCAATGTAATCGCAGCTGGCAATCGTATGTTCGCATTTCGGCGCGTAGTAACTGTGTACAAAATAGAAATACTGCTCTGTATTAAAGCAATCTACAAGTGGGTGGGGATGGACATCCTTAAAGGTATTCCAGCCCATGTGTGGAACTTTAGCTTTGGTGGAATTGAACTTTTTGAGTCGCCCCGGGATGATACCCAGTCCTTTGGAATCGCCTTCTTCAGAAGATTCAAATAAAAGCTGCATTCCCAGGCAGATGCCAAGAACAGGCTTAGTTGTTTTTTGCAGCCACGTATCCAACTTGTTTGCTTGAAGCGATTTCATAGCTGGCTCAGCATGTCCAACGCCGGGAAAAATAATACCTTCAGCCTGATCTAGCTCCTCTATTTCATTTGTGATGATATGGGGTTCATCAAGCCGTTTCAGCGCGTTGGAAACAGACGCTAAGTTGCCGGCATCGTAATTGATAATTGCAATCATTTAAAGTGACTCCTTGGTGCTGGGTAATATATTGTAGTTTCGTTCACTTCGGCTGACGGCGGCGCGCAGGCATCGCGCAAACCCTTTAAAACAGGCTTCAATTTTGTGATGGTCGTTATCGCCTTCAAATGATATATGAATGGTAGAACTTGAATGTATGGCTAGCGAGTAGAAAAAGTGTTCAACCATCTCAGTCGGAAAATCGCCAACCATATCGCGTTTGAAAGTTCCTTCGAATGAGAGGTACGGCCGTCCGGATAAATCGATGGCCACCTTAGCCAGTGTTTCATCCATGGGCAACGTAAAGCTGTAGCGTTCAATTCCAAGCTTTTTACCCACTGCTTTTTTGAGCGTTTCACCAAGCGTAATGGCTACGTCCTCGATGGTGTGATGTTCATCTACCTCCAGGTCGCCCTCACAGGTTATTTCCAGATCGATAAGTCCGTGCCGGGCAATCTGCTCCAGCATATGGTCGAAGAACCCAAGTCCGGTTGAAATGTCGGCTTCGCCCGAACCGTCGAGGTTTAGCTTTACTGAAATATCAGTTTCAGCCGTTTCACGACTTAGTTGGGCTTCACGCGTGGGGAAGCAAATTCTATCGCTGAGTTCGCTCCAGTTCGAGGCTTGTTCAATTTCGATGTTGCCAGCATCATATGCCTTTAAAAATGATTCTTCTACCGTAACCAGGAGATGGGCATCCTCTTTGGAAAATTCTGCCGATTCGATCTCATCATTTTCCAACAAGTGTTGCTGGCGCTCTGACAATTTTTCCGCATCAAAAGTGATCTCGTGTCCCAAACTTTGCAATCGTTTGAGTCCATACAGAGCCCCGCTCCACAGGAGTGTCTCATCATGACCTTTAAGCGCGTCTGTCGAGATCCAAATTTTCATGCTGTTACCTCTTTTAGTGCTGAGATTAAACGTTCGTTTTCGTCGGGCGTACCTACCGTGATACGCAGGCAGCCGTCGCAAAGCGGTTCGTCCCCGCGATAGCGCACGATGATACCTCTGTCAGCCAACTTCTGATATACTTTTTTTGCTTCTGATATTTTGGTCAGCAAGAAGTTTGCGTTGCTGGGATACACTTTCTCTACTGCTTTCAGATCATTCAACTTATCCCGCAACTGCTTTCGTTCCTTACGGATGGCTTCAGTATTAAACTGGATGGTATCCAGTTTTTTGAATGCCTCAACTGCTCTCTGGGCCGTTAGTTTGTTGATGTTATATGGCGCTTTAACCTTCATCATGTAGTTGATAATCTCTTCGTTGGCAAAGGTAATGCCCAGCCGGATGCCCGCCAAGCCAAACGATTTCGACATGGTTTGCAGGACTACCAAATTGGGATATTTAGCCACTTTTTGTGCCCAGCTTTCCTCACTACTGAAATCTACATAGGCTTCATCCACAACTACAATGCCTGGGAATTGTTCGATCAGTTCCGTCATGCGTTCGGCATCAAACAAATTTCCGGTGGGATTATTCGGGGAGCAAAGCAGCAGAATCTTGGTGTTTGGAGCTACAGCATCAAGGGTAGCATCCACGCGGGGTTGAAACGTCTCTTCCTCGAGCAACACTTCGTCAATATTGATATCGTGGATATTGGCCGAAACGCTGTACATCCCGTATGTGGGCGGTGTGGTTAAAATACGGTCTTGGCCCGGCTGACAAAAGATGCGGTATAGCAGATCAATACCTTCATCACTGCCTACGCCCACAAACACATTTTCCTGCCGAACACCACGCCATTGAGCGATGAGATTGCGCAATTTCTGCTGGGACGGATCTGGGTAGCGATGCAGTTCGTCATCTTCGGTGAAGGGAGAACCCAGGCTGTTCTCATTAGCGTCGAGCAGCAGGCCCTCCGAAAAGTCGGCGCGGGCACTGTGGTAGGGTTTCAATGCTCTGATATTGGGACGAACAAGTTGATCAAGATCGAAAGTGGTACTCATGACTCTGTTTGGTTGGTTAGATCTTTGATTCGAATAGATACGGCGTTTTTGTGGCCGTCGAGTCCTTCAAGTTCGGCCAGTTTCTCGATTGTTGGACCCAGATTTCGCAGCCCGTTTTCTGACAGCGTCTGCATGGTAATCTGTTTGATAAAAGAGTCCACCGACACGCCGCTAAACATGCGCGCATAGCCATAGGTTGGCAACGTATGATTCGTTCCTGAGGCATAATCGCCGGCACTTTCAGGGGTCCAGTGACCAAAGAAAACTGATCCCGCATTCATAATGTGTTCTTGCCACTGTTCGGCATCATCACATTGTACAATTAGGTGCTCCGGCGCATAGCGATTCGAAAATTTGAATGCATCTTCTAAATTATCGACGATCAGCGAAAAACTCTGGTCGATAGCCTTTTCAGCCATTTCTTTTCTTGGCAAATCATCCAGTTGTTGGGTGATGGCGTTCTGGCATGCTGAGAAGTTAAACTCTTCGGTGGCCACCAATACAACCTGGCTGTCGGTACCGTGCTCGGCCTGGGATAACAGATCGGCCGCTACATACTCGGGATTGGCAGAGTCATCCGCAATCACCAATACCTCCGATGGACCGGCCGGCATATCGATCGCAATTTGGGCCTCACTGTTTTGTAATACCATCTTAGCAGCGGTTACGTACTGGTTGCCGGGCCCAAAAATTTTGTCCACTTTCGGTACTGATCCGGTGCCAAGTGCCATGCCAGCTACCGCCTGTGCGCCCCCCGCTTTAAGGAGATGGGTGGCTCCAATTTTCTTAGCGATATATAGGATTTCATCAGCGATTGAGCCGTCTTGCTGAGGCGGAGTAGCAACCACAATGGTTTTGCACCCTGCCAGGGCGGCAGGAATGCCAAGCATCATCAGGGTAGAGGGTAGAATGGCTGTACCGCCCGGTATATAGAGTCCCACCCGTTCGATAGGACGAGCTACCCGTTTGCACTGCACGCCGGGCATGGTTTCAACTTCCAGCGGCATCGGGAGCTGCGCCTTGTGGAAGCGGTAGATGTTCTTGAAGGCGGTGTCGATGGGCTGCATTGTTTCTTCATCCAGTTCAACGTCAAGCTCTGCCGGATGTATCACTTGCGGATCCGGACGGACGCCGTCAAATTTTTCAGTAAACTTCAGTATGCCAGAGTCTCCCTCTTTTTCAATCCGATCAATAATTGGTTGTACTTCGCCAAAGATAGATTTAAAGTCCATCTTCGGGCGCTGGCAAAGCTGGTCGAGATCTTCCTCAGAAAGAGCGTTATAATTGTATGATTCCATTACAGTATCATGCTTTCGATGGGAAGAATGACGATACCGGTTGCGCCGGCTTCTTTAAGTCGCTCCATGACAATCCAAAACTCATCAATAGGGATTACCGTATGCACAGCCACCATTCCATTGTCAGCCAGGGGCATTACGGTGGGACTTTTAAGTGAAGGGATAATTTCTTTGATCTCAGGTACGGCCTCTTCGGGTGCATTCATCATAATGTAACGACTGCGTTCGGCTTGCTGATGGCCGTCCATACGCTGCAAAAATTTATCAATTAGCTTTTTCTTGCCCGTAGATAGTTTTTTATTGGTGCGGATAAGTTGCGTTTCGGATTCCAGGATCGTTTCCAGCTCTTCGAGTCCATTGGCCTTGAGCGTGTTACCAGTAGAGACAAGATCACAAATCGCATCGGCCACTTCCAGTCGTGGTGCAATTTCAACAGCGCCGGAAATAGTTACAATATCTGCGTTTATGTTCCGGTCGTTAAAATAGTTCCGCGTTATATTGGGGTAACTGGTTGCTATTGACTTGCCCTCAAAATCTTCGACTGATTGGATATCCCCGTTTTTACGAGCTGCAAGTGAAAGGCGGCAAATCCCGTAGTCCAACCCGCGAAGTACGGTAACGTCCGCTCCTTTTTCTTGTGTTTCATTAGCGCCTACAAATCCCAAATCGCAGACGCCATCTTGCACATATTCAGGGATATCATCATCGCGGATTAGCAGGAGTTCTACATCAAAGTTACGGCATTTAACTAGCAGATTTCGTTTGTAGTCATCAAATCGGAGCCCAATGCCTTTTAGTAGGTCAATGGTTTTGTCGGTCAGGCGACCAGACTTTTGAATGGCAATACGTAGTGAGGTTTCAGAATCAGCAGTGCGTTGCATAGCAAATAGTTATAAATTATTTAGGAATAAAATGATGGATGAGGAAGTGACGTGGCAGCCTTAGCTGCATGTAGTGATGCTATCGACGGTGGGAACCGCCGTGATGGAGGTGGGAATGGATATGTAGATTGCCTTTTTGCATCAGACCAAAGATACAGGATTTCATGGAATCATCCATAGCGATTTTTACCCTTACAAAAATTTAACTCGTTCATATTGTCTAACTCTAGCTGATGAATTACCATTCCCAAAACAAAAGGCCCCCACCGGATTGGCAGGAGCCTTTCGTCTGTTGAATGAGAACTATTTCTCAAGGATGGTTCCACCAGCGCCAACGGCAATGGCAGGAGTGGAAGATGTTTCAAGCACTATGGCGTTTAGGTTTTCGCTGATTGGGGTTTCTTCTGATGTCCATGAGGAACCATCAAAACGGACGATATCGGCATTTGCCCCGGCAGTATATCCACTTTCATCAGATGCTACTTCAATGCTCACCAACGTTGATTCGCTGATGCTTTTGGAGCTCCATTCTGACCCGTTCCAGTGGAAGATCATACCGTTTCCGCCGGATACCCAAACATTTTCGGTTCCGTCGCTGTCGATACCTTGAAAGTCAACATCAGCGTCGGCAATACCCATTTTGTTCCAGGTGCTGCCGTCCTGCGTGTTTTGCACCGATTGATTGGCATCAACGATATGGCCAAGTCTCTTGCCGTCAAATCCAATGGCGTTGATGGCCGAACCGTTGCCCGGTGTAACGCTGTGCCATTTTCCTTCTTCGCCGGCATCAAAGTTATAGTAGATCTTGCCAGAATCGCCGGCAATATAAATATTGGCCGAATCTGCTTCATTGGTAGCGGATACGTCATTGAAATTATTAGAAGCATCCATCGGCTGCGAATAATCATTGAGATTGCCGGTTTGGATGTCGTATTCACCTACAGCTCCGCTGGATCCTACCAGCCACAGGCGATTACCATTGTCGGTAACGGCTAGTCCCAAAAGATCGTTACCGTTGCCTGAGACACCACCATCGACCACTTTGGTCCATTCGGTTTGCGTACGCTCAAGCAGAATACCTCCTTCGGCCACAGCGTAGGCACCTTCGGATGTAACAGCAACATCGTGGATAGTGTTATCCGTAGTAGATTTTACCAGTGTCCATTCGCCTTCTTTAGCCTCGCTGGGAGATACCGGGTCGGGCGTGCCGCTGTTGTCGTCATCGGAACTGTTAGTGACATCGCAAGCTGTGAAACTTAGCGTTAATGAAATGATGAGTGTTGTCAGTAAAATTGTAGCTTTTTTCATGTATTACTTTTTTTATTCGATTTTACTTTGGGACATTCAAAGCCTTATCAAGGGGTTAGTGTTTCAGAGTTTATATGCGCTAACAGGCATTTTAGATTAAGTTTTATTAAGAGGTTACAAGATATGTTCGAGCTGGCAACGGCAATAAAAAAAGGCTCTTGCCTCTCGGCAAGAGCCTTTGACTGTTCATTCACCCTTGAGGGTTAGAGAGCACTGTTTGATTCAAGTTCAATAGTACCGAGATCCGTTTCTTCTCCGGCGGTAACGTCAATGCCGGTCTGGGAAGAATCGGCATAATTATCACTAGTGGGATCGAAATACACTTCGTAGGTGTCTTCTTCGAGCCCGACAATTTCGAAGTCTCCATTGTCAGCCGTGATGGTCGAGGTAACTGTATCGCCATCCATAACAGCAAGTACGTTGGTATTGAAATCAGAAGGTTGCACGGTACCAATAATAGATCCCGTTTCTTCCAAGTGGACAGCTCGCAGAACCGGTTTCAGAAGATATCCACCATTACCTTGCTCAACAATTGAGCGAGCAGCATCAAAGTCGATTAATAGTGAATAGTCGGTATTTTCTTCCACTTCGGCGTTCAGATTTAGTTTTAAGCCGGACTGCTGAGCGCTTGGTGTTTGCAGGTTATGCGTTTCGCCATCAACAGTAACGGTATTATTATCACCGAGGATCAGGCGAATTTGCTCATAATTACCTGCTTCCAGCTCTTTGGAGCCAAGGGCAATTTTATCACCATTCGTCAGCTCCAACAGATTAACTCTCATCTGCTCATCCGAGATGGTCTCCCATCCATCTTCTTCAGTGTTATCTCCATCGTCACTTTCGGAATCGGAGTCGTTGTTTGCGTCTTCTTTTTTGACCGTGACCTTGTTAATGGTGACATGCACTGAATCATAGGGCGCCGGAGCATCGGTCATGGTGACCGACATTGTGCCTGTACCGGCGTCAGATCCAGAACTGTCACAGCTAGTAAATCCAATCAACGTTATAAGCGAAAATGTTAATAGTAGCGATAATTGCTTCATATTAAATATAATTTATTTGAAATTTGATTTCTGTTGGTACTAACAGGAACTCAAATAAAATGTTTCAGTACTTATTTCTGCTTTCAGTGTTTTATTGGGAGTTTTACGAATTGTATCTCTAAAAAAAGTTGAACTGTTCGCATTCAGGCAGAAATGGCAGCTACTAAAACAATTAGCATGAGGGTAAACAGGGTAAGCTGCAAAACAGGGTTTTGAAGAAGTTTCTTTTGTAGCATAGTAAATGATCTGTAGATGATGTTGTGTTACAGGGGGTTATGTACAGCTGCTGAACCTAAATGTTCCGAGAATATCGACTGACGTTTAATCGAAATAAAATGACTTATTCATTGAACTATTACACCTAAACGATTATTCTTAGCCCCAAACCCAAAATAATTGCTAATTGATAGGTCAAAATTATGATTACAACCGCTCAGTTTACATATATCCCCCTCAAAAAATCTGATCCCCGCGAAAGTATTGATTATCTGCTGGAGCTGGTAGCCCAACATGATGTAGAAGTGGACGTGAACTATATGTCTACCAGCGTGCGCGGCAAAACTGAAGAGGTGTTTGAGCTGATCCATGAGATGTACGAGACCATGACGATTGAAAAAGAGGAATTTCGTTTCCATGTCGAGTTGATGAGTCCGGTAGCTGAAGATGAAGATCCGGTGGATAGGCCTGAGTAAAAATTACAAGTCTTCATCATTTAACCCGATACTGTAACAGGTGTTGGGTTTCTTTATAGAATTTTTGCTGTTGAAGACATTATTATATTATGCAATGCCATCGGCAATTTTGTATCTTAAGCGTTCTTTTTAGCTGGCAAAAATAGTGCTGTGAGCACATCTTTATGACCCAAATTCGCAACTTTAGCATCATTGCCCACATCGATCACGGCAAATCCACGCTCGCGGATCGCCTGCTGGAACGTACCGGAGCAATCACCGAGCGCGAAATGCAGGAACAGATTCTTGACGATATGGATTTGGAACGGGAGCGCGGTATCACGATTAAAAGCCACGCCATCCGCATGGATTATGAGCGCCCCAGTGGCGAAAATGTGATCTTTAACCTGATCGATACGCCGGGTCACGTCGACTTTTCCTACGAGGTGTCACGAGCACTGAAAGCCTGCGAAGGGGTGCTGCTGGTTGTAGATGCTGCTCAAGGTATTGAGGCACAGACGATATCAACGCTTTACCAGGCTATTGAGCAGGACTTGGAAATTATTCCGGTGCTCAATAAGATCGATCTGCCGGGCGCCGATATCGAGGGCGTAGGCCAGCAAATTGTGGATCTGATCGGCTGCGATCACGACGAAATTTTAAAAGTATCCGGTAAGACCGGCGAAGGGGTGGATGATCTGCTCGAGGCTATTGTAGAGGAGATCCCTGCTCCTGGACGTGAAACCGAGAAACCGCTAAAAGCACTTATATTTGATTCGGTTTTCAATAGTTATCGCGGTTCGATTGTGTATGTTCGCGTAATGCAGGGAACCTTGAACAAGGGCGATGGCATCCGGTTTATGGCTACTGACAAGGAGTACGAGGCCGAAGAAATCGGATATCTGAAGCTTGAAAAAGAGAAAACAGAGAAGCTGGAGGCCGGGGATGTAGGCTACATTGTGGGTAGCGTAAAATCCTTGCAGGATGCCCGCGTGGGTGATACGGTGACGCGTATCGATAATCCAGCCGACCAACCCATTCCGGGATATCAGGAACCCAAGCCGATGGTTTTCAGTGGGCTGTTCCCTACGCAGTCGGATGATTTTGAGAACTTGCGATCAGCTTTGGAGAAACTACAGCTTAACGACGCTTCGCTGACGTATCAGCCGGAGACCTCCGAGGCACTCGGCTTTGGATTTCGGGCTGGATTTTTGGGTATGCTCCACATGGAAATTGTGCAGGAGCGCCTGGATCGCGAGTTTGATATCGATATCGTGACCACCGTTCCCAACGTGGAATATGAGGTACTTATGACTGAAAAAGGGGAACAGAAGAAGAAAATCGTTGACAATCCCAACGATATGCCGGATCCAAATACCATTGACGCGGTGTATGAACCGTATATCAAGGCTAGTATCTTGACCCCCTCTGAATATATTGGTCCGGTGATGGAGCTCTGCCAAGAAAAGCGGGGCAAGTACATCAACCAAATTCACATGCAGGGCCAACGGGTGGAGATTAAATATGAGCTGCCGATGGCCGAAGTGGTCTTTGATTTTTATGACCGTCTAAAGAGTGGTACGCGCGGTTACGCATCGCTGGATTACGAATTTATGGAGTATCGCGAAGGCGATCTGGTTCGACTGGATATTTTGCTTAATAAAGAGCCGGTGGATGCGTTATCAAGTATCGTCCATCGCGACAAGGCCTACGAGCTTGGGCGCAAACTCTGCAAAAAGCTTAAAGATTTGATTTCACGTCACCAATTCGAGGTTCCTATTCAGGCCGCGATCGGCAACAACGTTATTGCACGAGAAACGATACCGGCTATGCGCAAAGATGTGACTGCAAAATGTTACGGTGGCGATGTTTCCAGGAAGCGGAAGTTGCTGGAGCGTCAGAAGGAAGGAAAAAAACGAATGAAACAAGTGGGTACGGTAGAAGTTCCCCAAGAAGCGTTTCTTGCCATACTCTCGATGGATGACGATTAATAAGGTTTTCAACGGCTAATTGTTTGTAATGATTAATTTAATGAATAACAGCTTTTCTTTGTCGAAACAAATTAGAGTTAGGTACTGGATCTCAACCCTGTTCCTTGTACTTTTTCTGCTTATTTCATCCTCAGCTTTTGCCCAGTTTGAGGAGCCCGAAATCACAAAAATTACGAAGGATCGCCGGGCTTGGTTTATGGAACGGTTTAACGATATCAAGTGGACAGGGCGCGGTCTATATAACGAAACGGATCTGGATGACCGACAGACCAACGAAATCCGAGCACGCCTGCAGGCTGTATATGGGGATCCTACACAGACTATCAAGGACTTGATCAATAAACAGGATTTTCGTCCGGGCAAAGCCATTCAATTTGAATACTGGTTTACCGTTAATGACAGTATCCCGATGATGGTGCTCGATTGGGATGGTCCTTTTGGCAGCGGCTTAACGTTTGTAGGCGCCAGTCGGTATATTGATTTAATGCCCCAGGTTAAACGGACGTTTGCCCGAAAATTGATGGCGATCGAGGAGTTGGCCAATTACCAGGATTACTTTTATTCACCCGAACGTGAGCAGTGGTTTAACGTGGCTTACAATAATGGGAGCTACACAACCAAGGAAATTTCATCGCCGGCGGGTATGAGTATCGATTTTTCAAATTAATAATTTACAGGAGTACGAACATTGGCAGATCAACTTTCGAAAGAAGAGCGCGAAGAACGACGCAAACGGCGTAAACGGGACAAGGGGAAACAAAACGAGCAGGCCAAAAGCTGGCTGCGCGAATGGATGGATGCCCTGCTGTTTGCAGCTATTGCGGCCCTGATTATACGCACCTTTTTGTTTGAAGCCTACCGCATTCCCACTCCATCGATGGAAGAAAGCCTTCTTACCGGTGATTTTCTGATTGTCTCGAAGATCAATTATGGTCCCCGCACGCCGATGATTTTGGCGGTGCCGTTTACCAATATTTATCTGCCGGGTGTGGTAATGCCGTGGACTCGCTTGCCGGGCTTTGATGAAATTGAGCGCAACGATATTGTAGTATTCAACTATCCCATTGACCTTACTCCCATTGCGGCTAAAACCAACTATATCAAACGGGCGGTGGGTATGCCGAGTGATACGCTTTCAATTGATGATACGCAGCTGTTTGTAAATGGTGATAAAGCCCAGCATTTTGCCGGCATCCAGCAAACCTATTCTGTTACAGTACGCGAACGTGTACGGCTTAGTTCGGCCAAGGTAAATTCTATTGGGGCAACGCTGCTGGGGTCACAGGGTAATAGCAGTTACCAGGTAAATATGACTAAAGAAGAGGCTGCGACGATGCGTAACTGGCCCGAGGTTAACAGCGTAGAGACCTTTGTGCTGCCCAATGATTTCAATGAGTACCGTCGTCGTGATTTCAGCTTCTCTTCCGGTTTTATGAATCACCACCATATGCCGCCGATTGTCGTGCCGTTTGAGGGGCAGACAGTAAGATTGACGCCCGAAAACTATCATATCTATGAAAATATTATTACCCGCTATGAAGGGAATAATGTTAAGCGGAATGGCAGTCAATTTATTATCAATGGGGAAGAGACTAACAAATATACTATCAATCAGGATTACTATTTTATGATGGGGGATAACCGCGATAACAGTGAAGACAGCCGTTTTTGGGGCTTTGTTCCACAATCGCACATTGTGGGTGAAGCAGGCATTATCTACTTTTCCTGGGATAAGGAGCGCTGGTTGCCGCGGTTTAGCCGTCTCTTTAATATCATTGGGGATTGATAAAAAACCTTCATCAGATGACTGAACTTGTCATCTGATGAATTTGATCAGCTTTCAAAAGCGGATGTACTAATTCTTGCGAATAGTTTTTCCTTTCTCTTGTCCGTCTTTGATGGCCAGCTGACCACATCCGGCGTCAATATCCTCGCCGCGACTTCGTCGGACGGTAGCGGTAATGTCACGTTTCACCAGCTCTTGCATGAAAGCATCCAGTCGTTGTTCACGAGCTTTTTTGAGTGCTACGCCCGCCACGTTGTTGTACATGATGATATTTACCTTGCTGGGTACCCACTGCACAATATCGGCAAGCTGACGAGCATCCTCAGGAGTGTCGTTAAACTCATCAAACAAGAGGTATTCGTAGGTGATAGGCCGATGCAGCTTTTGGTAATAATACTTGACAGCCTCTTCGAGCTGCTCGAGGTTCATCGCGTTGTTGATCGGCATGATCTCATCGCGTTTTTCGTCGTTGGCCGCGTGCAATGAAATCGCCAGGTTAAACGGCTGACGCTCATCAGCCAGCTTCTTGATCTGCTTGGTGAGCCCAACCGTTGAAACGGTAATCCGCTTGGGCGAAAGTCCAATACTCAGTTCATCTGTAATGATATTTGCCGAATTAACGACGGCATCATAATTATGCAGCGGTTCGCCCATGCCCATGTATACAACGTTGGTGATGCCTTTGCCAAATTTTTCCTCGCAAAGCGCATCGATATATTGCACCTGGTCAACGATTTCGCCGTGCGTAAGACTGCGGAAAAAACCCATTGCACCAGTAGCACAAAACGAGCATCCAAATACGCAGCCAACTTGGGAAGACACGCAAACTGTGAGTCGGTCGGCGGCTCCATCTGGATAAAATTCAGGAATGAGCACCGATTCCACTTTGTGGTCTTCTTCGCCCTGAAGCTTAAACAGGAACTTGATAGTGCCATCCTCCGATTCCTGCTGGCGGACGTGTTCGATAGTTGGTACGGTGGCAATTTCTTTTAGACGGGCCCGCAGATCCTTCGAGAGATTAGTCATCTCATCAAAACTGTGCACGCCTTTTTGATAGAGCCATTGAAACAGTTGGTCGCTGCGGAAGGATTGTAGTTCCAGCTCCTCGGTAAAATTCTCCAGCTCGCCTTTGGTCAGGCTTTTAAGATTTACTTTTTCGTCAACATCGGTTTGTGTAGTCATAACCCCAAAGATACAAATCCTGTGGCAGGGTTGTTAGCCTGCAAAGCATAAAAATTGGCGGTCCATAATGCACCCGTGTTATGCCCTAAATTGTTAGGAAATATTACGACAGGTAGCTGATATCTTAAGAAATCTCACAAACGTTTCAGCTTACCGGCTGTACGCTCGTACCACTCCATCCACTCTTCGGCCGAAACCTGAACAATTGATTTCATGCGTCTAAGGTCGAATACCGATACTTTTAGGGTCTGGATATCGCAGCCATTGAGGTATTGAAGAGTATCAAAAAGATTACCTACGAAAAGTGCGTGGCCGTTTTTTTGGGCGTCATCCCAAACTGAGAAATGTAATTTGTTGCCCTTCTTTGAGGGTCGTGTTTTAGAAATCATAGCCTTTTTCCCATTGTTCTCTCTTAAATTGTTTTAAAGACTAAAAAAAATACCGCGGATCTCAAGCGGGGGAAAAGATTACAATTTTGTAGGGAATTTCATCTGGATAAATGCGCTTCGATCAGCTACCACTCGGGATTTTTCACTGTGCAGTGTTACATAATTTGGCTGCAGCCAGTAGTTACTCAGGTAAAAATTTTACACTTGACCAGCGCTTTTATCGATCTACTTTTCATCCTAGGCAAATGGCTATGCGGTGTTTCCCGGGCCAATAGTTAAATGAGAGCTATTGGAAATATTAACGGGATAATTGATGTTGACGTTTGGATCTTAGAAATGTCTTGTGCTGAGATGCATCTAACAGAACATCTTTTACCCAAAAAAGGGATGCCCATAAGGACATCCCTTGAAATAATTGTCAAAACTAAGAGTTAGCTGTTCAGCTCAGCGTTGAGTTCAATATTGACACCACTAAGTGCCTTGGAAACCGGGCAGTTTTTCTTTGCGCCTTGGGCGAATTCCATAAAGGTATCTTCATCTATATCAGGAATAGTAGCCTTTACATTGAGTACAATAGTGGTGATGGCGGGGTCGCCGTCGACTATCTCGAGGCTGACATCAGCATTCGTGGTCACCGATTCAGGGTCGTATCCACCTTCGGCCAGATCTGCAGACAGAGCCATGGAAAAGCATCCGGCATGGGCAGCCCCAATCAGCTCTTCGGGATTTGTACCGGTTCCTTCCTCAAATCGGGATTTAAACGAATAGGCTCCTTCAAAGGCCCCGCTGCCAAACGACATGTTGCCTTTTCCATTTTTTAGATCTCCTTCCCAGGTTGCTTTAGCTTTTCTTTTAGGCATAATTGATAAATACTTTTATTTCAAATTCGGTTAGGAATTATGAACATGCAGCAATTTATAGTCATTCCCAAAAGTCACGGAGATTTGTAGCGGCAAGGCCTTATGTTACTAATAGAGATTGAACGCCAGAGTAAATTATTGTATTAATAGTACTTAATTGTAAAAGTAGTAATTAAATCAAAAGGTATGATGGAAGTACAAGATGCGTACAATTTAATTACTGGTAAGCTAGAGACCTGGATTGACACGTTTATCCAGATGCTGCCCAACCTTGCGGTGGCCCTGTTAGTGTTAATCGTTTTCTACGTGATTGGAAAACTGGTGCGAAAGGCAGTAAACAAGCTGCTGCACAAGGTTACCAAGAATAAAACGATCATTCATCTGCTGGAGACGATCGTTAGCGTGTTAGTCATCGGTATCGGGGTCTTCATTTCCCTCAGCATTCTCAAACTCGATGGCGCTGTAACTTCGCTGCTTGCCGGTGCCGGTATCATTGGTTTGGCATTAGGTTTTGCATTTCAGGATATCGCCTCGAATTTTATTTCTGGTATTATTTTATCTATTCGTCACCCGTTTGGTATTGGGGATATTATTGAGACCAACGACTTCTATGGCACGGTCGAAAAGATGAACCTGCGAAACACAATTTTGCGCACTCCACAGGGACAAATTGTTTACATCCCCAACAAGAGAGTTTTTGAAAATCCGTTACAGAATTTTACCAGTAGTGGTGAGCGTCGTATTGATCTCTCGTGTGGTGTCTCCTATGGTGATGATCTGGAGAAGGCCAAAGAGGTGGCGATTGAAGCTATCAAAAGCCTGGATAACTACGATGACAGTAAGGGTATTGAATTTTATTATGATGAATTTGGCGGGAGTTCGATCAACTTCAAGATCCGTTTCTGGGTGAGTTTTCGCAGTAATCCTGATTTTTGGTCGGCGCGCAGCGATGCCATCATTGCGATTACCCAAGCCTTTGATGAGAAGGATATTATGATTCCGTTCCCCATTCGAACACTCGACTTTGGCATACGCGGAGGAGAAAAATTAAACACAATGCTCGGTGATGGGCATCAATCCCAAGAAGCCTAGTATTTGTAGGTACTTCAATTCAAAAATAACAAAGGCCGAGTCACATGACTCGGCCTTCTCTATTATAACTAAGAGAAATGTTAAACTTTTAGAACCGAGGATTGACTACATTATTATAAATTGAGCCAAATGAGTATTCAATGCCCACCGAACCGCGGTAGGAATATGAAGTGGATTGTTGACGTAGATCAAGGAGCTGTTCTGCATCACTGATGTTTCCTTTGGGAATGGAAAGTTGGTCATTGATGAGGGAATAGCGACCTGATAAGTTCAGCGATAGTCCCCGAAATATCCGGAAATCAAATTCCAGGTTAACGTCAACCCGGTTTTTGCTGAAGTCATGCATATATGTAGAAGCATTTATACGTCCCTCAATTTCGCCCCAGGGTTGGGTAAATTCCAGTCTCGAGCGAAGTTGCTGTCTTACCAAGATCTCCGATCGTTCATTGAAAATCGTTATCTCATCATAATCGAAATAGCCCGTTTTAACGATATACATGAAGCTTATTTCGTGGGTTGAATATTCTTCATATGGAAAAATATTGTATTCAACAGCGGGGCTTCCGGACGCTGAAAAATCGATGTTGTTACGGCTAGAGGTAAACGCTTCTCCAAAGATACCAACTGACCAGTGATCACTGAGACTTTTTACTATTTTCCCGTCAAATCGCTGTCCACGTGTGATAAATTCAGTTGTACTCTCATTTCCTACTGAATCAAGTTCAGTAAAGGTACGACGGTTAAAGTCGTAGTCATAGTCTATGTTTATTTTCCAATCTGGTGTTACACGATCGGCTGAAGCTCCAAATGAAACAAATAAATTACTCCTGGACTCTTCACCGTTAAAGTAGGTATCGCCACTTACTTCAAAGATCCAGCTATCCCATTGGTCTTCCTGTGACTCAGATTGGTCCTTTTTTTCTCCATTGTAGCTGATTTCAATATCCTGAACAATTTCCGTTTTTGATACATAAGGGAAAAGGCCCACTTTAAGCTTTTTTACTAAACCCCGTCGTTCTTCATCGTCGGTATTTGAGGCCGCTGAAAAATACTTGAGCGTATTGTTGATTCCCTCGAATCGTGCTTTGCCTAACATTTTGATGGTGAACTCAGTGCCTCCGCTGCCAGTCCGCTGGCGTGTGATCAATATGTGAACATCAGAATCCTCTTTATCCCTGACATAGTTAATATAGGTTATTTGTTGCTTGATAAATCGTTCATCACAACGATTGCAGTCCAGAAATACGGAAACGGCCTCACTTTTGGCGGCCTGGTTTTGGCTTAGTACTGAAAGGGGAAGGAATAGCGCAAAAAAGCAGAAAAAAAAGAAGCGAGCCAACTTCATTCTAAATGGGTATGAGTTATTATAAAAAACATGGTTTGTATCACATTAGCATAAGATTTTCAGTAAGTAACTTCTAGTGAATTGCTGCAAAAAGATTTAAAATACTGACAGGTCAGGGTAAACCTTGCAAGCTGCAGAGCCAATAATTTATATCAGTTTAAGTACTGATTAAGTTCAAGTGAGAAGTTGTAATCTGATGTAAATTTTTTGGAATAGAAATTACGATTTTGCCAAATAAAAAGGCCGGATCATATTATCTGATCCGGCCGATAAAACGAAGATATATTTTGAGACTTACTTAAAATATCGATTCAGGTAATCGACATACGATTTGTAAAGTAGGTAATAGCTGGCCGTGTTGAACGCCACGCCGTGAGCACCGGGAGGGTAAATTTGCAAGTCAGCCTCGATGCCGTTGCCGGTAAGTTCAGTCATGAGTTGCATCGTATTTTGGACGTGCACGTTTTCATCCATCGTAGCATGCGATACCAACAGGTGTCCTTTCAGATTCTTGGCGTGGGTTAGGGAAGCGCTTTGTTTGTAACCTTCTTTATTGTTTTCGAGCAGTCCCATGTAACGTTCGGCATAGATACTATCGTAGTATCGCCAATCGGTAACCGGGGCCGTTGCTATGCCCACATCAAACACATTGGGATGCGTGAATAGGGTGTAGGTAGTCATGTATCCCCCGTAGCTGTGACCGCGGATGGCCATGCGTGTGCTGTCAACCCAGCTTTTTTGTGCCATATGCTTGGCCGTTTCCGCGAAGTCGTTGGCCTCCCACTTGCCTAGCTGTTTGTAGACGATATCTTCAAATTTAGCTCCGTAACCGCCGCTGCCGCGATTATTCACATTCACAACAACGTAGCCTTCCTGAGCAAGGTATTGCACCCATCCGCCGGAAGCCCAGGAGTTGTACACGCCCTGCGCACCGGGACCACCATAAATATTAAGTACCAGCGGATATTTTTTTGAGGGATCAAAATCAACGGGCTTGATCACCGATCCATCCAGTTGTTGTCCGTCGGAAGTTGTGAAGGAAAACAGTTCTTTTGGAGAGTAGACATGCGATTCGGTGAATTCCTTGACGGAAACGTTATCCTCGAGCACTTTTATCTGTCCGTCCATGACGCTCCACAATTCGACCTGTGTAGGCGTTGTGGTGTTGGAATACCGGTTGAGGTAATATTTACCATTGGGTCCCATGCTGATGTTGTGAGTACCTTCAGCCTGGGTAAGCTTTTTCTTGTTGCGGCCGTTGAAATTGATGGAGTACAGGTGACGCTCGAGCGGTGATTGGTCAGTGGATGTATAGTAAATACGGTTATTGCGGTAGTCCACGGTGTGTACGTAGGTGACTTCCCAGTTGCCGTCGGTCACTTGGTTTTTGAGTTCACCGTCATAGCCATACCGGTAGATATGATTATAGCCGTCACGGTCAGAAATCCAGAAAAATTCTTCGCTGTCTTTGGGAAAGAAAAAGTAATGGTTGATGCCGGCGAAAAAATCAAACACATCAATCCAGGCATCGGACTTTTCTTCCATCACCAAACGATTATCACCGCTGTTGATATCATTAAAAAACAACCGCAGGTGATTTTGGGCACGGTTCAGATGTACTATCGCCAGCTTATCATTGCTGGATGTCCAGTAAATCCGTGGGATGTAGCCGTCCTCGGGAGAATCCATCCACTGCTGTTCTCCGTTTTCCACATTGACAACACCAATACGTACCGTCGGATTTTCGTCGCCCACCTTGGGGTAGGGAATCTTTTCGTATTTGGGATGTTGACCGGCATAGTCGGTCATCTGAAAAATATTGACGTGGCGCTCATCGGTTTGCCAGAAGGCTATATGCTTCCCATCGGGCGACCATGACCATGCTTGGCCCAGCCCAAACTCTTCTTCGTAAACCCAGCCAAAGCGACCGTTATAAAAATATTTTTCTGCGCTGTCGGTAAGCTGTTTTTCTTTGCCCGTTTCGAGGTCATAGACAAAAAGATCGCCATCGCGCTCATAGCCGATTTTACTTCCATCCGGAGAGAGTTCCGCGGTTCGGGCATCCTCGGCAAGTAGTTTCATGGTTTCATTTTCAATGGAATAAAGATAATAGTCTGAGATACCCGACTGGCGATAAACCGGCCGAAAGTTCGATCGGAATACCAGATATTTTGAATCTTTTGACCACTGAAACGAAGAGTACTCAAAGGTGGAATCGGTGTTCGGGAAGTTATGATTCTTATTATTGAAAATGAGTTCATCTTCTGCAGTTGCAGGGTCATAGGCCCGAATCTCCATACTCTCTGTATCGGAGTTGTACTGCATGTACGAGTAGCGGTTGCCATTGTCAATCCAGGTGACATTGCGTGGACCATTTGATCCGCTTAATTGTCCACTTTTGGAAAGGGCTTCTTTAACACTTGAGTAGCGACTTTTTTCCTGAGCCAGGCTCTGCTGTTGCAATATAAAGCCACAGAGGAGGAGACTCAGAGCTAAAAATTTAATCGAAAAGCGCACATATTTTTTCATGATGGGTAAATAATCTGTTGAAATGTGTTACACAAATGTGGAAGTAATCAAATATTGCAGGGGAGAGCAAGTACAATTTATGCTGAAGTCCACTTTTAATCTATATTTTAGCTTGGACTAATAATTAATTTATTTCAATCAAATAATTGTCTAAATTTACTGTCGTATGCCAACATAGATATGCTTTAGATGGTCGAATCTGTAAAAAAGACGATAAAAGATACCTCACTTCGTAAGCTCTTATTTTATCTGGGGCCGGGTTTTTTGATCAGCGTTGCTTACATGGATCCGGGCAATTGGGCAACAAACATCTCGGGCGGTGCTCGGTTTGGTCCGGCGCTGCTGTGGGTTATCGTTTTGGCCAGCCTGTTGGCTATTGTGATTCAGCTAATTGCCGCCAAGCTGGGTATTGCTACCGGAAAAGGTGTGGCAGCGCTGTGCCGAGAACGCTTGTCAAAACCCTCCGTTATTGTGTTGTGGATTGCTGCTGAGCTTGCCATGATTGCCACGGACATGGCCGAGATTATTGGTGCAGCGATTGGTTTTAGCCTGATCTTTCATTTGCCGCTTTGGGCTGGGGCTGTGCTGGCGGGCGTTAGCTCGTTCGCCTTGTTGGGCATCAAGTCAGTTTACCAGAGGGGATTTCGTGTGGTGGAATTTATCATTATGAGCTTGGTCGCCGTCGTAGCGCTGGCTTTTGTGTTCGAAATGGTGCTGGCTGAGCCTACAGCTGATATCATTGTCACTGGCATGATTCCCTCGTTGCCGGGCCCCGGATTGGTATTTTGGGAGCCACGGTGATGCCTCACAGCGTGTATTTGCACTCTATATTGGTGCAAGATCGTCGTAAGCTAAGCATTAACTCAGAAGGAGATAACGAAGAGTCGCATCGCCGACATTTTCATCTGGAGTCCTTTGATACCACTACGGCACTGTTTGCTGCCATGTTCGTGAATGCCGCCATGCTGATTGTAGCCGCTGCTGCGCTTCAGGGCACTGGCATCAGCACGCTTAATGAAGCGTATATAACGTTGGATCGCGTGTTTGGAGAGTATTCGAGTCTAGCCTTTGGCATTGCACTTATTGCGGCAGGACTTTCTTCCTCGCTGGTAGCCACCATGGCCGGACAAACGGTGATGGATGGTTTTCTAAATCTGAAAATTAACGTGTGGTGGCGTCGGTCAGTTACTTTGATGCCTAGCCTGGCTATTGTAATTGCTGGATTTGAAGCTACGAATGTGCTGGTTTCTTCGCAGGTGGCCCTGAGTTTTGAGTTACCGTTTGTACTTATCCCATTATTAATATTTACCCGTGACGAACAGGTAATGGGTTCATTTGTCAATCATCGATTTACAACCGGTGTGCTGGGCGTTATTGTATCCGTGATCAGCGTGTTGAACGTGTGGCTATTGTATAGCACGATCATGGGATAAGAGCACAATTCTTTTCTACTGGATAAGCTGCTGAAAAATGATCATCAGCGCTATCGAAATCGTAACAGTAGTAGCCACGGTTGAAGTTTCAGTATCTTCCATGGCATCGGGAATCAGTTCGGCAAAAACCATCCAGATCATGGCCCCGCCGGCAAAACCGAGTCCCATGGGCAGGTACTGGCGGAATATTTCCACAAACAGGAAAGCCGGCACGGCCATTAGTGGTTGAGGCAGACTCGAAAAGACGCTCCACCAGGCGGCTTTGGCTGGAGAAGTACCACGGGGAATAAGCACCAGGCTAATAGCAAGACCTTCGGGGATATTGTGTACTGCAATAGCAGTGGTAATAAAGATCCCGAGGTCAAGGCTACCACTGAATGAGACTCCCACGCTGACGCCTTCGGTAAATGAGTGCAGCGTCATGATACCAACGATCAGTAGCATCTTGGAGCTATCTACCTTGTTAATCTTCTTAATGGCAAAATTATCATCATACCGGTCGATAATTTTTTGGCTGAAAATGATGAATGCCAAGCCTATCAGGATGCCGTAAAAGGTAAACAAAAGATCGTAGTTGAGGCCCTCGTAGATGAGTCCAAAGCTGGCAGCGAGCATCAATCCGGAGGCGATGGCGTTGGAAATGCCCAGCCAGCTACGTGTCAGGTCTTTGATCAAAAAGAAGGGCAGAGCACCGAGTCCGGTGGCTAATGCAGTAATCATCGCGTAGTAGAAAACATCTGCCTCAGGCGAAAAAAGGAAATCAAACATCAATTAAAATTATCTGATGAAACATTAACAATGAGTTAGAATAGTTTTTTAAGGAAGTTGCTAGTTTAGCAGGCCAGGAAGCAGAAGAAGCTCCGAACAGAAGATAAGAGCGGCACGTTTTAATCACTAGGCAAAAATGAAATTTAGAAATGAATTAAATAGTGGTTTGTCTTAACCCATTCCATAGCTTCAGGAGAGCTTTAGTGTGTAAGTTGTCGTTGCACTAAAAATTAGAGTATTGTTTCCTGAGCTTTAACGTTGTCACTTGTAAGATGACATAAAAAAAGCCTGAGGATAAATCCCCAGGCTAAATTCATGATCTGGAAGCTCACTTCGAGTAGCTTAGTCAACAATTTTAGACCAATGATTTAAGTTCTGGTCCAAAATGCTAAATTAGCTTGTAAGCTCTTCGATGATTTGGTCCATCTTGGATTCCAGCTGCTTTGTCTTTTTATCATAATTAGCGCGATTGCCCAGGTCGGTATTCACACTGCAGTAAAACTTGATCTTGGGCTCGGTACCCGATGGACGCACGGAGATGATAGATCCATCTTCTGTGATAAATTGCAAGACGTTTGATTCTGGTAGATCAATGGCCGTAGTATCACCGCTTTTAATATTTTTTGCCTGCTGGGTCTTGTAATCCTTGATGGTGATAACCTTAGATCCACCAAGTTTTTCGGGTGGATTTTCGCGGTAGTTCTTTAGCATCTGTTTGATTTGCTCAGCCCCTTCGCGGCCCCGTTTGTAAACCGATACCAGCCGTTCCCGAAAATAGCCATGCTGCAGATAAATGTTTTGCAGCGCTTCGTACAGGCTGCTACCTTTATCTTTGTAATAGGCAGCCATCTCAGCAATAATGACCGATGACACAATCGCGTCTTTATCGCGCACGTGATCCCCAATGAGGTAGCCGTAGCTTTCCTCACCTCCGGCAATAAATTGTTGTTGGCCTTCAAGCTCAGTCATCAGTTCGCCAATGTACTTGAAGCCCGTAAGCATATTGTAGCAATCCACATCGTAATGATCAGCAATACGGTCGATCAGATACGAGGTGACAATCGTTTTGACGATATACTCCTTGCCGGACAGCTTATCGGCTTTATCCCAGGCGTTGAGCATGTAGTTAATGATGAGCGTGCCGGTTTGGTTACCGTTGAGCAGCACCCACTTGTCGTGATTGTCCTTGACGGCAATACCCACACGATCGGCATCGGGATCGGTGGCCATCACCAGCTCGGCGTCAATTTCTTTGGCTTTGTCCAGTGCCATGCTCAAGGCTTCCTTCTCCTCGGGATTGGGATATTCGACCGTTGGGAAGTCGCCATCGAAGCTCATTTGCTCTTCTACGTACGTCACATTATTGAAGCCGTATCGCTTGAGCGCCGGTGGCGCCAGCACACCCGATGTTCCGTGAATAGGCGAAAAGACGATACTCAAATCTTTCTGTCGCTGGATTTCTTCGCGGGAGATGGAAAGCTCGAATAGTGCGTCGAGGTATTTCTCATCAATTTCTTTGCCGATAGATTCGATATTTTCGTCAATGCCCTCGAACTTCACCTCGTCAATACTGTCGATATTTTGTACTTCCTCGAGTACCATTTGATCTTGTGGAGAAACGAGCTGGCAGCCATGTTCATCGTAGGCTTTGTAGCCGTTGTATTCTTTGGGATTGTGAGAGGCCGTCAACATAACGCCGCCGTGGCAATCCAGCTCGCGGATAGCAAATGAGAGCTCGGGCGTAGGTCGCAATCCGTCAAAGAGATATACATGAATGCCGTTGGACGAAAAAACATCGGCAACCACCTGCGCTAGTTCCTCGGAATTATTGCGGCAGTCGTGGGCTATGGCCACCTTCACTTGTTCATCAGGATAGTTCTTTTTCAGAAAATTGCTGAATCCCTGCGTGGCCATACCAAAAGAGTATTTATTGACCCGATTGGGACCGATCCCCATAATACCGCGCAAGCCACCAGTACCGAATTCCAGATCCTTGTAGAAGGCTTCGGTCAGCTCTTCATATTTTTCGTTGTCAAGTTTCTCGCGGATTTCAGCCTTCGTTTCTTCATCGTAATTACCATGCAGCCAGCTGTTAATTTTTTCTTCTACTTGGGGATCAAGTGATTGCATAATCTCTAAGTTTAATGAATTTCGGTTAGTTCTTTTGTTTCGCCATGGAAGTTTGGTTCCAGTTCACTTTTTTGATCATCAGCCAGATGCCGATAGCAACCAACGGCACACTTAGCCATTGTCCCATATTAATCACCCAGTCGCTGGCAAATTCGGCCTGATCGATCTTCGTGAACTCCAGCAAGAAACGGCCGCTGAATAAAATAGTGAGAAACAGGCTGAAAAGTGATCCTTCCGGTGGATTCTTGTCATAGGAGTAATAGACTTCCCACAGGATGCCGAATACCAAGATGCAGAGCAGTGCTTCGTAAAGCATGGTGGGGTGTCGCGGAACCATATCAAGACGGGCAAAAATAATACCCCAGGCCATTTCAGTGGGTTGGCCTACTATTTCGGAGTTCATAAAATTACCAGTGCGGATAAAGGCTCCAGCGATGGCCACCACTACGACCACGCGGTCGGCCAGCCATAAAAAACTCATGTCGTTTTTTTTCTTCACAAACAGATACATGGCAATGATGATGCCGATCGCCGCACCATGACTTGCAAGACCACCGTGCCAGATGGCCAGAATTTCAGCCGGGTGCCGCAGATAAAACATCAGATCATAAAAGATAACATGCCCCAGTCTTGCTCCTACAACGGTAGCAATAAGCACATAAGTCAGTAGTTGATCGACCTCCAGTGGATCTCGGTTGGCGTGGATGAACATTCGTCGCGTAAGCCAAAAGCCAATTAAAAAGGAGCTGGCGAATAAAATTCCATACCAACGGGGGCGAATAGGACCAATTTCGCTGATAGTGGGGGAGGGTAGTACCAAGAAGATGAGTTGGCCCAGCACAAAAGAGCCGATAATCATGCCCCAGAATTTCCACTGTGAGATGTCGGGCTCTTTGTTGGCAGGAAGATCGTCGGGTACCAGTCGCTGATAACCAAAGTAAATAAAGACAAAAGCTGCAACAACGCCCCAGATAGCAACGGGGAAGGGTAAATGAATGGTGCCGAGATCAAAGGCGGCCGGGTCAATATTCCAGACTAGATGATCGGTGTTTTGCATTTTTTAGTATTGAGTGATGAGTTTCTGGTTACTTATCATTCTACTACATTGAAATTAATCTGTAAAATTTTACCGAATTAAGCTACGTAATTTGATTGAGCAAGGTTGATTAAATTTCCCTCCTTTCAAAAGAGCGAAAGGTGGTTTGTAAACCGTATTCTAATCCTGTACTAGTTCGTTCGTAATAAAAGAAGCTATCTGATCAATTACACCATCTAAATTCTGTTTTATCTGGCGATTGGTAAATCGTAAAATGATAATCCCAATTTCATCTAAATAAGATTCTCTTTTGGCATCGTGTTGTTTGCCTTGTGAGGTATAATGTGTTTCTCCATCTACTTCTACCGCGAGATTTAATTCAGGGCAGTAAAAGTCGACAATGTAATCACCGATACCATGCTGCCTTCGGAATTTATATTCCTGCAATTTCCGTCCTTTCAACCTTGACCAAAGAATGACTTCGGCTTTAGTCATATTGTTACGCAGATACTTCCGTTGCTTCTTAGTGCTTTTAGGATTAAATATTTTCTCATTGTCATTATAACTCATGATGTAAGTTATTTATTCGCTCAGATAGAAGTCATGGCACCAAAAAATCCCCTCCTTCCAAAGGAGGGGGCAGGGGTGGTTGGTTTGAATCTATTTCAAAATCTAAAAGTTAATGCCTTTAAAGGGTTTGTCGGATAAATTTTAACTCTAAATATAGAATAAAGTGAAGAATAACCCCTCTTACGTCTCCCCTTTGTAAGGGGAGAATGTTAAAATCCCTGACTGTTAATTACCCGCTCCTTTTAATGGACGGCAAGGGTTAGTTTACTTCTAATAGGTCTCAATTTTATAATTTAAGCAAAACTAGTTGTAAATAGTTTTGCTGAGAAAACTTCATGGTGTTACGGGGAACAGTCCTATTTAGCAAAAGGAGTTGAGATCAATTCTCCTCACCTCATACTCAAATTATCAAATGAGTATTAAGTTAAGCAGCTGGTATTTATAGCTCATTACTTGTTATCCAATTTTAAATTCAGTGCCCTCGGGGCTGTCCATCAGCTTGATATCGAGCTCTTCCAGCTGATCGCGTATGGCATCAGCAAGTTCAAAGTTCTTGTTATGACGAGCCTTGTTGCGGATATCGATCAGCAGTTCGATAAGCTTTTCGGTCTTATCGTCTTCGGATTGGGCGGCTTCTGCTTCCGGCCAAAGTCCGAGCACGTCATCCACAAAGTTGTGCAGAAATGTTCTGACATCCCCGAGATTCTCCGGTGCTTCTCCGCTGTTGATCTGCTTGCGGATCTTTTTCAGCTCATCAAATAATACTGCGATGGCCTGCGCCGTATTGAAGTCGTCATTGAGTTTGCTTTCTACCGACTTCTTCAATGCCTCTAGGTCGTAAGCGTCGCCGGTTCCCTCTTCGGTTTCTTCAATCAGCCGGAGGATGTCTTGCAGGGTACGAAGTCCATTTTCGGCACTGGATAATGCTTCTTCAGAAAAATCGGTAGTACTGCGGTAATGACTCTGCAGCAAAAAGAACCGGATGATCTGTGGATCCCAGGCGCGGGACAGCAGCTCGTGGTCACCGCGGAAAAACTCATTCAGTGAGATGGCGTTACCGAGCGATTTCCCCATTTTCTGGCCTTCAAGCGTCACCATATTGTTGTGCATCCAGTAGTTGGCAAATGGCTTGTTGAAAGCACCTTCGCTCTGGGCAATTTCGCACTCGTGATGCGGAAACTGGTTGTCCATGCCGCCGCCGTGAATATCGAAATGTTCGCCCAGGTACTTCGTAGACATCGCTGAACACTCCACATGCCAGCCGGGATATCCCATGCCCCAGGGAGAAGGCCACTTCATAATGTGTCCGTCGTCGGCCTTTTTCCAGAGGGCAAAATCTTTGGGATCTTGTTTGTCGCTGGCCGTTTCGATACGGGTACCGCTTTCCTGCTCCTCGATATCGCGGCCGCTGAGCTTGCCATAGTCTTCATCCGAGGAGACATCAAAATAGACATTGCCGTCGGTCTCATAGGCGTGTCCGTTCTCCAGTAGCTTTTCTACCATCTGAATCTGCTCGATGATATGTCCAGTAGCCCGCGGTGAAATATCGGGCCGCTGCACGCCCAGCTTATCCATATCACGGAAGTAGTTATAGGTATATTTTTCCGCGATCTCCATCGGTTCCAACTTTTCGATGGCGGCCTGTTTCTCCAGCTTGTCTTCGCCTTGATCGGCATCATCCGTCAGGTGGCCGACATCCGTAATATTTTGCACGTACCGGACTTTATATCCCAGGTAACGCAGGTAGCGGATCACCACATCAAAAGAAACATAACTTTTGGCATGTCCCAGATGGGGATCCCCATAAACGGTAGGGCCACAAACATAAATGCCCACGAATCCCTCTTTGATAGGTTCAAATTCTTCTTTCTCGCGGCTAAGCGTGTTGTAAATATGTAATTTGTCCATCTATTGCTTTGGATGACTCATTAACTAGATCACGATAAAATAACTGACAGAGCGCAAAGATAAAGTTTACACTGAATAGTTGACAATTTGCATTTCAAATAAATGGTATCTTTTTGTTAGCAGTTTTAGGTAGGCGAATAACAAATCATAAGATGTTCTTGTTTCGCAGTAGGGGGGCACCGTGCTCGTCACTCAATATTTCTGGAAACATGAGATAATAGTGGGAATTGGTTTTAAGTCTGTTTGATTAAACTTAAGATGGAGGCCACCGTTGAGGTGGCCTCCATCCAGTCTCGTATAGGATATTATATAACTAATGTAGTTTGCCTTTATGATGATCTACATCTTGTAAAGAACACCACTAGCGGGTAAGATGTCCGTGATAGGTTACCCATCAAATAATTTCTTAAGCACATTGCCAGCCTTATTCTTTAGGTAATCTTTGATGATAGGCTGGATGACTTCTTTATCCGGCGATACTTTGGGATTCTCGTGGGTGCCCGTCACGCGTAAGGGAACCATAATGGTACCGTTTTCCTGAGTTAGCGCATCGGTGGCCTGCTTGGTAATCACCGAGGCGATGGCTTTTTTGAAGCGTCCCGGTAAAAAGAGCTTCATCTGGTAATCGATCGTCTCTTTTACCAGATGTTGCGTGCCGTTGAGTTCCATCCCGATATCACCGCTGGTCAGCCTCAGATCTTTGATGGTGAATACGCTGTTATCGAGTTTGTACGTACTCTTCCATTCGTCTAGTGCAACGTTTCTGAATTCCTTGGTGCTAAGCAACGTCGCCAGTTTATCCTGCAGCGGATGGCCTTGCAGTCGCGACTTGGTCATCCCGAAGTCGCCGTTCATCTTCGAAGTCTCGATCAGCGGGTCAAGGTAAACATTCAGCTCTGAATAATAATCTACGTTGGCACTGAAGGCGCCCGAAATATACTCGTGGAACTTGCTCTTTTCGCCCAGGATAGGATACTCGCTGAAAAACGCCTCAGCCTGCAGGCTGTCGAGCGATCCCTTGAACGAGATCATCGTGTGGTCGGGTTGAGGGACATCCCAGGTAAATGACCCGGTAGCTTTTCCATCGAACATTTCCACGGATGCTTTTTCGAGCTTAATCTGCTTGGGCGTAGTACCGGCCTGAGCCTTAAGATTGGTCATCGTGACGCCGATCACAATCATTTTGTCAATTTCTGCATTGACTGAGCTGTTCAGGTCAGGCAGGTGAATGGGAATTGGTGCCGAAGTCGTATCATCCCAGTTGATGAGTTCATCAAGATCCAGCAGTTTGCCCCTGTAGGTTCCCTTCAAATGCGGTGTGGCCTTGCGATCTTCTTCGGCTTTCAGGTACGCCATGTAATCTTGCAGAGAACCATTCAGAGCAATATCCGAAGAGCCCATCTTAAAGTTTAGTGATTTCAGATCGGCCGATTTAGGCGACAGGGTGAGCTCCCCGTTCAGATTTGATACCGGCTGTACCATGGCATCGCCCTCCATGTTGACAGCTTTCACTTTAAGCTGGCCGTCAAAACTCATGTTAGCCGGATCAGCGACAGATCCTTTGGCGCGTAGATTCAGATCAGCCTGACCGGTGAGCTTGGTAATAGTTGGAGCCAGATCATAATAATTTTGAATTTGTTCAAGAGCAGCGTTACCGGTGATTTTAAGATCCAGTGAGCGGTTGTCGCTCAGGTAATCGGTAATTGCACCTGATGCTGACAGATTGTTGTTGCCGGTTTTGAAGCTGGCCTTTGAAATCGACAGGGTCGGGCCCTTAAGCGAGGATTCCAGCGTAAGATCCTCGATGGGTTTGCCGAGGGACTTGTGGCTAATATAGCCATTTCGAAGCGAAATTTGTCCTGACTGCACTGCCCGTTCGATCTGATCAGCCTTGCCTTTGAGCGTGGCCTTGGCCGTTAGTTTGCCGCGCATGCTCAGCGTATCGTCGTCAATGGGATAAAATTCCTTGATCGATGCCAGATCGAAATCCAGCTTGGTCTGTAGATCGATGGTTCGCTGCTCTTCTTTCAGTGGCTGATTGATTTTACCCTGCATTGAAAAGGAGTTGGCCGCGGCCTGCAGCGTCATATTATTGATGGTGATGGTTTCCTGATTAGCATTGGCATCCACCGAAATATTTTCGATTGGCTTGGACACCTCGGCATATTTCAGGCTCCCATCAGATAGCTTGATCACCGCATCAAAGGTTGCTTGCTCGGGATTACTACGGTTGCCTTGTGCCTGGCCTTCGACAGTGAGCTGGCCGCTCATCTGCTCGATATCAAACTGGCTGATATCATAAAATTGGCTGATGGTCGCCAGGTTTACATCGCCATCCATATCCACGGTAAAGTTGCCGTTTTCTTTCATGGGATTGGCCAGGCTTCCGCTGGCTTTGAGATTATTTTCACCGGCTTGTGCCGTCAAGTTATCTACCGACAATAGGTCATTGGATGCGTTGGCCGAGAGTTGAATATTCTGGATCGGCTGTGGCAGATCAGGGTTTTTGACATATCCGTCCGTGACCTTGATGGAAGCATTAAAAGAGGGAAGTTCCTCGCCGCCCAGCGGACCCTTGAGCGTACCGTCGATGGCCAGGGCGCCACGTGTTTCTAGTCCTTCGATGGATTCGCGGTACTCTTCCGGTACCAGTCGCAGCAGTTCGCCAAAGTTATCTGACGAAGAAGTAAACGACAGGTCACCGGTCAGGGTGTTACTCCAGTTCGAAATAGACCCCGTCAGGTTCAGCGCTAGCCCGCGGATGGAGAAGGTGCCTTGGTCCAGGCTGACGGTCTCGTTTTGCATGTCAATGGTCGATTGCTGCTGTAGGCTCAGCGGAAGATTGTTCAGATACACGGTATCACCCATCGAAGCTGAAAGTCTCCCGAGGTTGGCATTAATCGTGCTTTTGATGAGGTCGGCGTAAGTTAGCGAGATATCGGCATTCAAATCATCAAACTGAACACTGGTTTGGGAGCCGAGATCGCGATATCCGAAATTACCGTCGCTAATATTAAAATAGGGGATGTTAACCGTATATCCGGCCGAGGTGTCTTCTTCAGCTTCTTCTGTTGCCATCAAAAAATCGATATTAGTGCTGCCATCGGGATTGACCACATACGTAAAGCGTGGGTTGCGCAGGCTAATCTCTGAAACTTCAATCTGATCGCCCATCAGCGAAAACAGTTTAACGGAGGCGACCAGGGCATCAAGCGAGGCCAGTGTATCGGATTCAGTTTCTCCGGGAATGGTCATCCGTTCGATACTGAGTCCTGGCTGAGGGAAGGTGCTGAAAAAAGTCAGCGACATTGATTCCACATTCACTTGGCGTCCTACCGCTTCGTTGACGTAAGGCATTACGGTACTTTTGAGGCGCTCATCGGTGAAATACAGGTTTAGTCCAACGGCGATAAGAATAAAGAAAATAAGAATTGCAGCGACTATCTTAACGAAAGTTTTCATAATTTTTGGCTTGGATCTCAATTGAAAAAGTCATGTAAGATACTGATTGTCCGAAAAACGTAGTAGATTAAATATCGAATTTATTGCTACAAGTTCCTTATGTTATAAATCTAATCTGAAATTGGATGGTAAACATCGCAAATCACTATGTTAAACTGGGGTTCAGGAGCAAATAATCCGAAGTTTAAGCGACGCCGCCAGCGTCTTGTAGATACGCTTGCCGATAAGGGTATCAAAGATAAACGAGTCTTGGAGGCGTTCAATGTGGTGCCGCGACATGTATTTGTGGATACGGCCCTGCAGGATCGCGCCTATAAGGATACCGCCTTGCCTATCGGCAAAGAGCAGACCATTTCGCAGCCCTATACAGTGGCGCGTCAGACGGAGTTGCTGGAGGTAAAACCCGGTGAAAAGGTGCTCGAAATTGGCACGGGCTCAGGATACCAGGCGGCCATTCTGTGTGAGCTCGGTGCAGAGGTGTACACTGTTGAACGTCACGATGAATTGTATAAGAAATCGCGATCAATCTTGCGTGAGCTGGGTTATTCGGTGCGGGCTAAGCTCGGCGACGGTACCATGGGATGGTCGGCCTATGCGCCTTACGACGCCATTGTGGTGACGGCCGGTGCGCCGGTGGTGCCCGAGGATCTGGTGGATCAGCTAGCGCTAAACGGACGGCTTGTAGTGCCCGTGGGTGATGACAAGCGACAGGAGATGGTCCGGATTATTAAGATTCGGGAAGACGAATTCGAGGAAGAGCATTACAGTGATTTCAAGTTTGTTCCCCTCATTGGTAAAAAAGGCTGGCAAAAGTAAGCTGATTAAAAATGAAAAATCGATTAATGAAAAATTGGATTGTATATTCACGCTGCAAAGATTTTTAATTTTTAATTTTTTATTTTCAATTCATTTTGGCGGAGACCGACCAACAAAATTTAGAAAAAGACAAGACGAGCTGGAGCGAATATCCCTTTCTGTTGCTTAAGGGTTTTTTAATGGGATCGGCCGATATTGTGCCAGGAGTTAGCGGTGGTACGATGGCCCTGATTGTGGGCATCTATAAACAGCTTATTGACGCTATTAAAAGCTTTGATGTTCAATTCTTTAAGCGATTTTTGACGTTTAAGTTCAAGAAGGCACTTCGTGATGTGCACTGGCAGTTTATGGTAATGTTGCTGTCTGGCATTTTTTGCGCAGTGTTGTTTTTTACCAAAGTTGTGCCGCTGCAGGTTTACATGTTTAGCGATCCCGAACTTATCTTTGGCCTCTTTTTTGGACTCATCGTAGGATCCATCTTCGTGCTGACCAAAGCCATTGATGACTTTAACTGGATACATGTGGGCATGATTGTATTGGGTGCTGGTATTGGTTTTTGGGTGGTTACATTGGTGCCGACAGATACGCCCGAATCACCGTTGTTTGTTTTTCTAAGTGGGTCTATCGCTATCTGCGCAATGATATTGCCCGGTGTCTCCGGTTCCTATTTCTTGCTTATCTTGCGCAAATATGACTTTATTTTATCGCAAATCGGCAAGCTTGGTTCGGCGGATACGGGGGCTGCACTGTTCACGCTGTTACCGTTTGTTATCGGTGCCGCAGTGGGGTTGGCACTGTTTTCGCGATTATTGTCGTGGCTCTTACATCGCTACGAGACCCAAACGCTGGCCGTGCTCATTGGTTTTTTAATTGGATCGCTTTATGTGATTTGGCCTTACCAGGATCGCACCTATAAAGAGATCGTAACCAGTCAGAAAGTAGTTGCCTATTCAAGTGAGCAGGCTGTAGAACTGCGAAATAATCCGCCTGATGAGAACCGTCCGGAGTTCGTGCGCCTCGGTGATATCATAACCACCGATTCGGGTGCTAAGCAGGTCGAGATTATCACTATCAAAAAGAAGCTTATTACAAGTAATCCCTTTATCCCATATGTTTCTATAGAGAAGTCAGGAACGAACCATTTTTGGGAGGGTATTTTAGGAGGTTTTATTGGTCTAATTATGGTAATTGGGCTTGATTATTTGCGGTCGGAAGCCTAATGTTTGGACAGAGATTATTCTTCAAAATAATTGAACCCATTTGTCATGAAGCAGATTAAAAAAATATTAGTACCTACTGACTTTTCGGATAATGCTGAGCTTGCTTTCAACCACGCTCAGGAAATTGCGAAGCGTTTTGGAGCAACGATTGACTTCGTTCATATTGTCCCTACCATTAAATATTTCAGCGAGAGTATTTCCTTAATGGAAGCCCCTCTGGATATGATTGATGATGATATCTATCCTACGGCTCAAAAAGAAGCCAAGGCGAAGCTGCAAGATCTGATGAGTAAGTATTTGAAGGAGGAGTTCAAAGGGGAGGCCATATCACGGGTTGACCGCAAACCTTTTGAGGCTATTGCTGAATTGGCATCCGAAAAAGAATATGATTTGGTTGTCATGCCCTCCAAAGGCCGGCACAAGTCAAATCTGCTGCGCGGATCCACTACCGAGAAGGTGATCCGACAGTCCCGCGTGCCGGTGTTTACAGTAGACGACAAGCTGACATCAGAAGGCCTTAAGCGAGTATTGGTGCCCACCGACGGCTCGATGATCTCGTTTGCTGCGTTGCCGTTGGCGCTTTCGATTGCGAATATTTATACGGCAGACATCACCTTCTATCACGTGCAGGAACTCTATGGAAGTCCTCTCGAGTATGAGGGCCGGAATCCCAATAAGAGTGACGAAACGAATTTGTATGAGACTCTGATTGATCACCTCGAGGATTATCTGATCAATGAGGGAATGGAGGATGTGCAAATTGCGCGTGGCGAAGTTGATTTCGAAGATCAGTTTGTAATTACCGATGGAGCTTCTAACCACCGCGTCAATTTTTATACAGTGGTCGAAAAAGGCGTGTCGGCGCATTTGGGTATTGAAGAATATGCTGCAGAAAACGCCGATGTGGTAGTGATGGCTACCCACGGGCACAGCGGACTTGCCCACTTTTTCCTTGGATCTACCACCGAGAAGGTAGCGCAGTCTCTTGACAAACCAGTGCTAACGGTGAAGCCACCGGCTGAAAAACTTAGTAAGAAGTAGGCAGGGCTATTGAAAATAAAAGGTGTAGCTTCCACCGCCCACGGATATAGGTTGTAGAATAAATCTCAGGTTCTGATGTAGTGCTTGTCGTAACACTCTCACATCCCGTTGAAATAAAAAGTAGTAAGGCCAGTAAGTAGTAGGATAATTGACTCCAGTGAATCGGTGAACTCGTTGGATAGGGTTCTTTCATAATAGCCTCATTCAATTTTTCAGAATGTGTTGAATATTCTGTTATACCTTAAATTTAAGCTATCAAAAATTGAACGCTATCTAACGTACTACTTTGAATTACAGCCCCCGTCTAAGGCCGCGTTCGGTAAACCGCCATTGTGGGATATCGCTGCCAGTGGTACGATCATTCCAGATTAATTCGGTGCGCCGGTTATTTTTGAGGTCGTACATTGTCATTTTGCGGGGTTGCCAGAGTTGTTCGTTGAGTTGTTCAAAATTTTCGGCCACCAATTTTTTGATCATCTCTTCTTCCTCATTAAAATATTCTACCTGGCCGAGCGTATACTTTTGCGGATGAATATAAAACCGGAAATGGTCGTATTGGCTGTTGCCCTTTTTGGTAGCCTGAAGCACATATGCCGTGTCCGTTTTAGCTTTTAGTTCAAAGCTGTAGTCATCGGGATTTTGGTCCCCGAGATCTTCATAGGTAAAATCACTGCCAACAAAACGGTCGTTTTTCTGAGAGGCCGAGATCGTTTGAATACGCTTGAGAGCTGGCAGGTAAAGCTTTTGTAGTTCGTCGCTGCCTTCACTGATATTCAAGAAAGCCGTTCCGCGTACATTGGCCGGTTCTTTGAAGATGAGCAGGCTCTTACTGATGTCTCCTTCGTTATAGCTGAAAGATTTTAACGAGCGCTTTCGGCGGTTGCCGTTACTGTTATAGATAATCATTTGCATTTTAGCTACTTCGCTGGCGACCGAGGAACGACGTTTGTCCACCTCCTCAAAAATTTTACGTGCCTCCGGGTTATCCGGCTGAGCTGAAGCAAAAAGAGGCAGGAAAAAGATGATTGATAGCAGTTGTAGATAGATTTTCATAGAGTCTTTATTGATTAATCAGAAGTGGCAAAACCCGTTTTAAACTATTGGCATTCCAGAAATAAAATTTTTTAATTAACAGACAGATACGATATGTTAATCGCATAAAAACTTTAGGTCAAAAATCCCATTATGCCTGAACTTATTACGATTGAGGAACTCATGGCAATGGGTCTTCCTCCTATTATCATCTATGCGGCACCAGTCATGTTTTCTCTTGTATTCATCGAGTGGGGGTTAAGTGCTTGGAGAAAATGGGATCTGTACGATACCAAAGATTTTTGGGCCTCTACTGCTATTGGTGTTGGTAATATCATTGTGAGTTCAGCGACCAAGATTAGCATTTTTGCCTTGGTGCTTTTCTTCTACAATATGGTACCGTGGCGCATTCCTCACACTTGGTGGTCGTACTTGCTTTGTTTTGTGTTACTTGATTTTTGCCGGTACTGGGCGCATCGTATTGCACATGAACAGCGGATCTGGTGGGCTACTCATGTACCGCATCACTCTTCTGAGGAATATAATTTTTCGGTCTCTTTTCGTCTTTCATGGGTACAGGGATTTAAAGTGGTTTTCTTCCTTCCGGTAGCACTGGCAGGATTTCATCCGGTAGCCTTTTTTATTTGTCATCAGATTGCCGTACTCTATCAATTTTGGATTCATACTGAGCTGATTGACAAGCTGCCGCGTCCCATTGAGTTTATTTTCACCACTCCATCGCACCACCGTGTGCATCACGCCAAAGACGATCATTACTTGGACAAGAATTACGGTTCCACACTTATCATCTGGGATCGCATGTTCGGTACGTTTCAGCCGGAACTCAATACGCCAAATTACGGCATTACCACACCGCCAGACTCCTACAATCCTATTTATTTGGTGTTTCATGAATTTATTGCCATTTGGAAAGATCTGAAAAAGGCTGACGGCTGGAGGGAGTACCTGTTTATACTTTTTGCCAGTCCTGCCGAGCAGGCGCGCGTGGAAAAGGAGAGCCAGGCCGAAGTTCAATCTCAAGAAGCTCCGGCCATGCAGGCATCAACCGTAGGAGAGGAATAGGCTATTTCGTTGATTCAGTCCAGTTGATGTCCATCCCATCTGTGCTGATGGTGGCCTCAGCGGTAAGTTTAACATCTGTTGATTGGCTGGTTCCGATAACTGTCACCGTATTGCCCGATCCCGAGATAGTATAGCTTCCATTTTCGTTGGATGTTTCCACTGATAAGATTTGATCTTGGGAGATAGTATTGAACGACTGTCCGCCACCTCCCATCATCTCGGGTTTTTCGTAGTAGATTTGGGCATCGTTGAGAATCATCAGGATATCTTGACGGAGTGCTGCTCTGTTTGAATCCACTCGGGAGCTCTGGAAGGTATCAATAGCCACAACCGTTGCCACTCCCACAATAATAGTGACAAGGATTACCAGTAGTAATTGTTGTTGTCCCATAAGGAATAGATTTTTATACCCGACATTTTAAGGAAAAGCTCTAAAAGCTATTTTAATAGATCTCTTCTGATAATCCAAGAGATGCACATCGGGCGATCGTTACAAGTTTTAGTGACATTTAAAGTATGTGGTCTGATTATTTATGCGTATATTTGGCGCATTCTGGTGTTATATTCTATCCCACCTATTGGTTAAACAGGTTCTTACATCCCTTCCAAGGTCTGTCGGCGCCTCAAGATTGTATATGGTTTTAGGATGGCAGCATAGCTATGCTGGTACTAAAAGTATATGTGGCGTCAGGTACACCTTATTTTTCATTTTATAGACTTTTATGACCAATTCGAATTTTAGTGATTTATCAATAAGTGAACCTATACTTCAGGGATTGCAGGATATGGGTTTTGAACATCCCACATCGGTGCAGGAGCAGTGTATCCCTACCCTCTTAAAACAGAAAGATGTGGTGGGACAAGCGCAAACCGGCACCGGCAAGACGGCTGCTTTCGGAATTCCCGTCGTCCAGCAAACCGATGTAAGCATCTCCGAAGTACAGACCATCATCATGTGTCCTACGCGGGAACTTGCGATACAAGTAACAGGCGAACTCATCAAGATCGGTAAATATCTGGATGGACTGCAAGTAATTCCCGTCTATGGCGGACAGTCTATTTCGCGTCAAATAAAAGCGCTAAAACGCGGCGCGCATATTGTTGTGGGTACGCCGGGACGAACAATCGACCACCTGCGACGCGGGACGATGAAGCTGGATCACCTGCAGCGTGTTGTCTTTGACGAAGCCGATGAGATGTTAAACATGGGATTTCGCCAGGATATGGAGCAAATTCTTTCCTATGCGGATAACCCGGTCCAGACTATTATGTTTTCGGCAACGATGTCGAAAGGGATTCAAAAAATTATGAAGCGCTACATGAACAATCCCCAGACTATTGCTATTGAGCGCAAGAAGATGACCGCGCCCAATATTGAGCAGTATATGGTAGAAGTGCGCGACTCAGTCCGAACCGAGGCCATCTGCCGATTTATGGATATCAACGGCTTTTCGCTGGCACTGGTGTTTTGCAATACCAAGCGAAAGACCGAGAAGGTAACTCGAGAGCTGCAGTCCCGCGGCTATTCCTCTGATTTTATCAACGGAGATCTCAATCAAAATCAGCGTGATCGCGTAATGGCTAAATTTCGCTCGGGAGCTATTGATATTTTGGTAGGTACAGATGTAGCGGCCCGTGGACTCGATATTGATGATATCGAAGCGGTGTTTAACTACGACATCCCGCAGGATCCTGAATATTATGTGCACCGTATCGGCCGAACGGGTCGTGCAGGACGCTCGGGCATGGCTATTACCTTTACCACCAAGAGCAAACGAAAACAACTTCGCGCCATCGAAAAGCAGATTAAAACGCAACTAAATCCGCTGGATATGCCTTCTACGGCCGACGTGCGTCTCTCGCGTATGGATGGAATGATGGAAGAGGTTGTGGAAGTACTTGAAAAAGGAAGTCTGCGAACGTATATCGAGCAAATCGAAGGGTTAGGTGATGATCGATTTACTACCATCGAGATTGCTGCGGCTCTTCTGAAGATGCAAACGGCTGGAACCGAATCAGAAGAACAGGCCCAACAGCCGGCCAATTACGATGATACGGCGATGATTAAAATGTATTTTAATGTCGGCAAGAAAAACAATGTATATCCCGGTGATATCGTGGGAGCAATTTCAGGTGAAACCAGCGTACCCGGCAATGTTATTGGCAATATTGATATTTACCCCAAACATTCTTTTGTAGATGTACCGGGCAAATATGTCAAGCAGATTATTGGCGGTATGAATCAAAACAAGGTGAAAGGCAAAAAGGTGCACGTAAAAGTGGCCTAATTTTATGCTTTTATCATCCTGAATTCAGCCTACGTTGCTGTGGCTATTTCGCCGAAGTAGGTCTTGTTTCAGGATCTGTATCTCATTGGATAAAGCGGGTACTCAGCGATGAGTATCCGCTTTTTTATTTCTGAAAATTTCAAAGGGTTTATTGTAAAGGAAACTAAATATTTTGTCAACTAAACTTGACACCTAGAACGGATGGATGTATATTAAGTAAAGTAACCTTTACAACTTTAGATAATGAGGTACACAGATGAACAATAAGAATGCTAAAACGAAGGATTGGTACACGCGCAAGAATCGACTTATTTACCGTCTGGCATATTGGTCGGGAGCCTATGTTGCGACAATGGCAGTGGCTAACTTTGGACCAAGACTGTTATGGGATTACAACCAGCTACTTACAATCGGAGCTATTATCCTAAATCTGCTAGCTGGCATCGGGATGATCTTGGTAAATATCCAGCACTTGAATGTACTGGATGAACTGATGAAGAAGATTCAACTTGAAGTGATGGGCTTGTCGTTGGGCGTAGCCATCGTGGCAGGACTTAGTTATTCGCTTCTCGATACCACCAACTTTATTCCTTTTGACGCTGAGATAGCTCATCTGGTTATTTTAGTTGGCCTCGTCTATTTAACATCAATTGCAGTAAACCTGCGGAGGTACCGATGAAAAACCGGCTAAAAGTGCTACGGGCTGAATGCGATTGGACGCAGGCGGATCTTGCTGAAAAATTGGAAGTATCTCGGCAAACCGTGAATGCGATTGAGACGGGGAAATACGATCCCAGCTTACCGTTGGCTTTCAAGATATCGCGGCTGTTTGATCAGCCTATCGAGCAAATTTTTGAGGACGGAGCAGAGACTAATTCATAAGCTGATAGCTTGAGTACATATCTGCATGTGCTTCAAATACCCAAACTACTAAGTTGTATTTAATTTTTGGGACCTAACAAGATAACCCAAAATGTAATGAGCTAATTATTCTGATGGCACGCTATATTGCTTTGTGTATTAGTGTTTAGTCTAGCAAATGAGACATATGCACACGTCAAAAAGCCTCTCAATACACAAACAAGTAAAAGACTGGATGGAAACTCGCATAGCCACAAACAACTGCAATCTAAAATGAAGCCCAGTCCCTATAGGAAAACGTTAAAGAAGCTGACAAATTGGATGGCTGGTAATATTCCCAATCCCGGAAATAATGTAGGTAAGGATTTGGGCGGAAGGTTTATTGCAACTTCTGATTACCTTAATTGTACATCATATAGAGAGCCAAAAGGTATCCTCCGAGGAGTACTGCTGTTGAAATAACTGCCGTTGGTCGGGCAAAATTAAGGGTGTATGCACCGCCGCGCGGTTTGAACAGACGTGGGTCATCCGGATTGTAGTATACAAAATACCAGTAGTAGTGCTCGGCTTCTTTTTTATACTCTTGGCCTGCGTTTTTCTGGTGCCACTTTTGACTGGCAAAAGCATTGTATCCCACAAATGTTACTACGAATAGAAGAATAGCCGTTGCAATTACAAACGCCATAGCTTGTGAGTTTTTTGATAGCAGTGTCTCGGCAGTGGATCCAGTCGGGCTAATTTTATCTGTTTTCTACAAGTTTTGGTGAATTTTGTAATGATCTATAGAAGGGTAACCATAAAACGAGCATCAAGCAAAGTGGGCATTGATGTAGCAATGCATGGCCCGTCAATAATTAGGGATAAGATGATATCGCTTTATTTTTGCTATTATTTGGCTGCTTTCTTGAGGCAGGCTTTAACCCTTCTAGCACCGCATTCGGTTTCCCCGTGAATGCACTAAATTTGAGACTCTTTTTTGACAAGCTTCTTCTGAAACGGCTATACATTCCGAACATTCAATGCATATACATGTAGCATTCCTCCCTTTGTTGGTATCAATAAATGAAGCTATCCAACAAAGATCTTAAACCCTAGCAAAATAGGTAATATTTGGTAGTACAGGCATTTCAGCCCGATAGAAATATATTTTTACCTGTAAATATTTGTCTTACAGCTGGATACCAATATCCAGTCCGATGATAGGTACAAACTGAGTTTCCTCCTTGCTGATGGATATACCCGGACCAATTTCCAGGTTTAGATACCAGTTACTGCCAATATTACGCTGAAGTCCCCAGGCCGGACCGAAAATATATTGATTAGGTTCGTTTTGTGTGAGGTTATTCATAAAGGCCATTGAAACAAATGAGAGGTGATTTCCAGAAAACTTCTTAACGCTTTTTCCATCCTGAAGGCGATTTTCCAGATTGTAATACCACCGGGGACTCGCTTTGGCATAGAATCCGTATTCAAAAAGCCAGCCAATAGCATTTCCTCCGTATCCAAAAGAAAAAGAGAGACCTGCTTCTGCCCTTAGTGTGGTTTCAGGGGCAATTTGAGTTTCATACTCAATATTTGGTCCCAGTAGTCCTAATTTCAACAGGTTTTCTTGTTGGTCAAATGGTGTGTTTTGGGCAAAACTTGATGAGATTGATATCAGGAACAGTAGGCAGGTGAAGATGACTTTTCTCATAATATATTTGATGAAGGATATATTAACTGGTGCTAGTAAGTGACTGAATGTTGATTATGTTAAATATGGAACGCCGAATTAAAAAACAAGTCTCGTCTATACCGACTTATTTGTTATTAGTATCCAAGTTTCTAGATACCCTAACGGCATAACGAAACACCAACGTTGATACGATAAACAGTGTCATAAAGAAACCATTGATGACTATAATTTGGGAAACTGTACTAGGAGGAGTTTGATAATAGCCTCCGGCCAGGACAATTGTTGCTACCAATGCTTGAGCAAGGGACATTGCGAACATCGTTATGGCCATTCCATTTGGCTGAAACCGGGCAATAAAGGCACCGATCAGTCCAACAGCAATTACACTAAGATACAGCATATTGATAGGATTATCTTCCGAACCAATGATGCCGACGGCAAGGTTTACCCAGATGAGAAACAGTCCCGTGGCAAGTGCAAAACCAATGGCCAGTTGGTAATCAATTTTGTCCGACTTTCTTGTGATGAGCTTATAAGTAAGGCCGGTACCAACAAAAGGGTTCCAGCTATAGCCAATCAGCCAATGTCCAGTCGACTTCGCCAGAAAACTGCATTGCAACCAAAGGAATGAGCAATAAAAGCCCTGTTGCAATTGCTAAACTAGCGATGGTTTTATTAATGATTTATCAGTATTCATGAGATATTTTCTCTATTTGTTTTTGGTGGTTATTAATAATGAACCGATATGCCGGCAATTAATTAATGAATTATATGAATCCAAACAAGGGCGGGAATATGATTACGATGACTGCCGCCCAAACGGTATAAACCGACAGGTAATTCGTCTGCCATCGTTCTAGAACCGGGAATGTAATGCGTCCACGCAGGAAACGAGTAAAGAGTACGGCGGACCACGCCAAATTGACCAGAAGTATCACATTTATACCGAGTCCAGCAACACGATTCGGGGTGAAACCGAATTCAGTGATGCGCTCTAAGATGGCCCATAGCGCCACGGCATCTGCCAACAGTGCACTAATCACCAATACAACTTGTATCACATCGAATACGCCGGGAGGCGTCTGAGGATTTCGGGCAGAGATCGAATAGAGCAGAAGTCCCAATACCATCAGCAAGAGCATATCAAACGCAATGAGCACGTTGCGGTCTATCTCGACAACACGTCCGGTCCAGAGCAGCGTGCCCAGAAAAGTGATCAGAACTACGGTAAATAGGGGGATGAAGAGGTGCGCCAATACAGGAGCCAAATTCTGAGTCATGCTATTCCTCGTTTCCACCAACCAAGAGGCGATGATAACTGCACCGGTCGCTCCACACGGCAAAAGCCATGATTCAAAGAACGGTTCTATATCGATCTCGATAGTCCCGAAGATCAGGGCCATAAATCCAGAAAAAACAGCACCGCCAAGGGCTATCAAAACGTAGTAAATAAAGAGTTCGCCAGAGAATCGAATGAACTCCATGCGCGTACTAACTTGGTTCCATCGGCCGCCCGAAAATGCAATGCCCACTATTAACCAAAGTGCTATGGGCAGATGCAATGCCAGAAGTGCCTCGGTGTCGCCGCCCTGATGGAATGGATAGACATTGGCGAATATTCCCGCCCCAACAAATGAGCATATCAGCCAGAAGAGGGTACGGGTATCAAGCCGTCGTTTCCAGGCAAAAAAGCCGGTCAGGAAGGGCAAAACGAAGAAACTCATATTGCGGATATAAAACTCTTCATTCTGGTCCAGTGTGATCCCAAAGAGTGCTGGCAACTTGATGAACACGGCCACTGTCACCGCAAGCGTAAAGGCGATTATGGCCTCCTTGTGTGTTTTTGTTTTTTCGCGAAAGTGATTGAGTAATGTCATCGAAATATCTCTATTTATGTGTTAGGCAAATGTTTCAGCATCCATTCCGTTATGCTTCTTCTGCGTTATCGGGTTTTTGCTTTTGCGCGGCATATTGAAATACTATCGCAGATACAACAAAAAGTGTGATGAAGAATCCATTTACTGCCAGTATTTCGTACGCGGAACTGCCCGTCGCCCCAGCCATACCGTTAAAAAGTGCAATTATGGCTATTATCGCCTGTGTAATCGCCATTCCGTACATCGTGAGCGACATTCCTTTCGGTTTAAAGCGTGCTATAAAAGCACCGATGATTCCGATAAAAATAACACAGAAATACAACCCGTTTATGGCGTTGTCTTCAGATCCGATGATGCCGACGGCAAGGTTTACCCAGATGAGGAAGAGTCCGGTAAATAGTGCAAAGCCGACTGCAACCCGGTAAATGATGCTATTTTCTCTTCGGGGTTCCAGTATGCGGGTTATCAGTTTATACGCAAAACCAGTGCTGAAGATAAGGGCTCCTGCGGAAATAAAATCACTCAGTGTCCAGGCCATTTCAGCGGTAAAGAATTTAAACGATAAAGGCACTAATAAAAGTAATGCTGTTACAATCGCAGGCCCTTTAGCGGCTTTAAATAATTTGATATCCGTATCCATATGAATTACCTCTTGTGTTCCCCTTCATTTGTTATTTAAAAGTACTTTTAATTGCAAAGTGCATGTGTAAAAAAATTGCAGGTTCAGTTGGTACTGCTACGTGTGCCGCGACTGAATTCTATATCTTGTGACGAAGTACCATCCGGTACCAAATGTAATCAGCAGTAATGGGATAGCACCCGGTTCGCTTTCAACTGTTATCATAAATACCAGCAGTACGATACCGATTGCTGTGATAAGAACCGATAATAGCTTTTGCGCCTTTATATTTTTATTTATGTCTGGTTTCATGGAAATTTAGATCAGTTATTTATTTGAATTAATGATGGTTTCCAAAACGCTGAGATGCTCGTTAAAAGCTTTTTTACCCTTTTTCGTCATATAGTATTTCGTATTGGGTTTGTTGTCTATAAATGATTTTTCCACTTCTACAAAATCTTCCTCCTCCAGTTTCTTGATGTGAGTCGCCAGGTTGCCGTCGGTCACATCCAGAAATTCTTTCAGTGAGGTGAAGTCGAGGCTGTCATTGACAGCCAGTGCCGACATAATGCCGAGCCTCACGCGGCTTTCGAACGCCTTATGTAAATCATCGATTGATATTTTCACTGTTAATCACCGTTCGTACCTGAAATGCATGTAAGTACCGTAGACGATATGGACTACGCCGAATCCGATAGTCCAGAACAGCAGGCCATATGCTATAAAATAGGACCCTGCCAGCCCCAGGCCCATCTGGATCAGCCCTAAAAACTTAATATCATCATAGGTAAATCTACTGGCGGTATATAAAGCGAGTCCGTAAAACAGTAGCGTCAACGGGGCCATCAATCCTACAAATCCCTTGGCAAGTAGAACTAGTATCAAGATACCACCTACCACTAACGGGACCGCCATATTGGCAATCATCCGTCTTGAAGTAGCATTCCATGCTTTTTCGCCCCGTCTGCTGGCCTTTTTATAAGAAAGGTAAATGGCCGTTCCCACTGCGAGTATCAATACCACCAACGCTAAAAGAACGACGTTCCACAAGTCGGGGGCCAAACTTTCTGATTGGACCAGCTGGTCAGGCTGATATCCTAAAAAATTATTCGCGATATAAGCTCCGGCTAAAGCGTAAATACCGGCCATGATGCCTGCCCAGCCGGAGAGCGACAAAAATTTGGAAGAACGCTCCATCATCGAGCGTATCTCAGCTATATCCTGAACGTAATCTTGTTGGTCTTTCATACAAAGTACTTTTTATTTCAAAGTTACTACAAAATATTTATACGCACAAGGGGCAGAAAAATTATTTTTGGTGTAAAAAGTATTAAGATATCTTTGGCGATTTATTACAGATATATTTGTCGATCTTGTCAAAGATTCTTTCCAATGTAGCTTCCCTGAAGGGGCCTGTAGCAAACATTTCCTTTTCCCCATTAGTAAAGGTCATCTTGATTTGTCCGGAAAGTTTAAACTCGTGCTCTCTTAGCTTACAGAAACCTTTGTATTTGTCGGTTTTATAATATTCTTGAAATCTATTGTCGATATTCTTCATAATTGTCTACACCTGTTAAGGATAGCTTGAGATGATATATAAAAATTTAAATATGGAAGACATCTGAAACAATAACGGGATAAACCTATTTTTACTATGGATATATCCGTAAAAACTAGTAACCCATCTTCTAGGTTAAAAAGCCTAAATTTATAGTCCTGCTTGTTATCGTTAACATAATAATCGATATTTGGGGACACCCATTACCCATGGGTGTCTCTCTTGATGAATAGTCAGGCCCTCACAACTGATACTTGTGGGGGCTTTTTTATTTTCAATCAGCTTGGTTGTGTACTCAAATATATTATCCCGTTGGCCTTGTAGGGGATTTCCTTAAATATTGAGTCTTGAAATAAAGAATTTGGATACACAACTATTTAAATGTAATGTGCGCACGTAATTTATTTTAAGAGAGAGGGAAGCCTCACATTTGGGATTTCTAAGTGTGGGGCTTTTATATTTGGTTAAATGGCTCCAGTTGAGGTGTGGATTATAGCACCGTTTTTATACAAATATAGAAAGACGAAAAAATATTAAAATGAACAAGTAATATTATAATTTTATACTTGCTATAATTCCCTCAACCAATAGCCGTAATAATTTTAATATCCATTTTTAATAAGTCCTTATTTAATTTTAGGTTGGCCAATTGTTGTTTTAACGCATATTAATATACTCTGAAAGCTGAATGTTAAATGAGTGATATTGATTTCAATTTTTTGCGATCTGTTTTCGATTCTATTCCGGATGCCGTAATTATTGCTGATAAAGAGCGAAACATTCGTTCAGTAAATAGCACTTTCGAAACTATTTTCGGTTTTAGTGAGCAGGAGGTAGTAGGCCAAAAAACAAAAATGCTATATGCTTCTGAAGAGGATTTCAAACAAACAGGAAGAACCAAATATAATCCCACCTCCGATATTAATTCCGTTATATATGAAATAGACTATAAGCGCAAAGATGGATCGATATTTCCTGCAGAAACGGTCGGTAGTGTTGTAAAAGATGATGAAGGGAATACTATTGGTTATTTGGGGATTACAAGGGACCTTACTATTCAGAAAAAAAGAGAACAAGAGCTCCAAAAGCTTTCGGAACGGCTTCAACTACTTGTTGAAATAACGACCGGTAATCATGAAAGTATTGAGGGAGCAATTGAAGAATCGTTAAAAAAGATGACCCGGATTTTAAACCTGGAATCAGGGATTATTAGTAGCATATCCGATAATACGTACACGATTGAATATTTGTATCCCCAAGACAGTGACCTGGAAAAAGGTATGCAATTTGATCTTGCAAATACCTACTGCGATATAACGTATAAAGCTGATGACGTTGTCGATATCGAACACATGATAGAATCTGCTTATCAAGGTCATCCGTGTTATGAGCAGTTTGAGCTGGAATCTTATATTGGGATACCGTTATCTGCCAACGGTGACCGCTTTGGCACATTGAATTTTTCATCCACCAATCCAAGAACGGAGCCCTTTACCAAGGCTGATAAAGATATACTTCGGTTATTGGCTGAGTGGTTGAGTGCTATGTTAGAGCGAAAGAAAACGGAAACCAAGCTTCGTAAAAGTCGAGAGAAGTTTCGGCTTATTTCCGAACACTCAGCAGATTTGGTTTGCCTGCATAAAGCAGACGGGACTTATGAATATGTGTCTCCTTCAGTGACTGATATCCTTGGATATACGCCGGAAGAATTGATTGGGGTAAATCCGTACACTCTTTTTCATCCGGATGATTTGAAGAAAATTGAAGAAATGTCTCATGACCCGGCTAAATCAAATAAAAAAATCACCAGTATACAATATCGAATTAAACGAAAGGATGGGACATACATCTGGTTTGAAACTTCAACAGAACCGATAACAAACCAAGAAGGAGAGGTTGTAAAACTTCGTACTGGATCACGAGATATTACGGACCGAAAAAAGTTGGAACTCTTACTACAAGAAACGAATAAATTAGCTGAGGTAGGAGGCTGGGAATATGATGTTGATAATGATCAGCTATACTGGACCGATGAGGTATATCGAATCCATGAATTGCCCGTAAATAAAGAGGTGAATATAGAAGAAGCAATAGAGTACTATTCACCTGATTCCCGGCATCAGATTCAAGATGCCGTAGCAAAAGCTATTGATGAGGGGTTAGAGTATGACATGGAACTACCTATTATTACTGCCAAAGGTAATCGGAAGTGGGTAAGAGCCATTGGTAAAGTAGAACAGGATGAAAAGGGCAATGTTTATAAAGTTTATGGTGTTTTTAAAGATCTTACAAAAAGGAAAGAGATGGAAGATACCCTTCGAGAGCGTAATCAGGCTCTTGAAAAGTTAAATGATGCCACTAATAAAATTTACTCGGTCCTCGGCCATGATTTAAAAACACCGTTGTCTAGTATTATTGGGTTTTCTGATATTGTTTCATCAGATCTTGAGAATGCCGACATAGATCCAGAAATAAAGCAATATCTCACCTATATCAATCAGTCTGCTATACAAATGGGGGGAATGATTGAAGATTTATCTCGTTGGGCAAAACTTCAAACTGAAGGTTTTGACTTGGCGATCGAAGAGGTTTCCCTCCAAAGTACGGTTGACGACATAAAGGAATTGTTAGAGCCTACCGCTAATGAAAAGGATATTAATATCAACCTTGATTGTAAAAAAGAGGAGTTCCTTGTGGAAACGGATGAACAAATGGTTAAAACGGTTGTCCGTAATTTTCTAAGTAATGCGATTAAATTTTCTTCTGCTGGTGATGAAATACAAATAAGTTGTTCTGATAGTAACGATTATTGGGAAATAGCTGTGCAAGATGAAGGAGCCGGAATGACTGAAGAAGCACAGGAAAAGCTTTTTAGTTCAGAACATCCAAGCACATACGGTACAAAAGATGAAAAAGGAAGTGGGATCGGTCTCAAATTATGTCAGCATTTGGTGCAATTGCAGGAGGGAGAGATTATTGTCGAGAGCAAGTTAAATAGTGGCTCAACGTTCACAATGCGAATTCCGAGCCATTGAGTGAATAGAGTTTAGTTTACACTACGTTCAACAGCCCTAGTGACTTTACAGTATTGATCAAGTATTAATTTTCTCAGCCCGTATAACGTCTTTTTATAAAGTATTAAGTAATAATACTACAGGTACAGCTTGATATGATTGGGATGTTTCCCGGCACTTCCTCCAACACCCGAATGTGTTATCTGCTTCGGAAATAAAAAGAATCAGAACGGCCCCAGTTTGTAGTGTACCTGTTCAGTTAATGCTCGGGGATTTGTATCTGTTATTATCAATATTTACCGATAGAGTCCGGCAACTTGTACGGACAAACTTCATTTATTTATGCTGACACTGTGGACAAAAATACCCCGATCGTCCCCCAACGGTGATCTTTGCAATAGTACCGTCACAATCAGGGCAGTCGGCTCCTTCATTGCGATCTTTAAGGATAAATGAATCGGGCAGTTCCTTGTCGTGATCCAGACAGTCCAGTTTGGTTTTTACCACCATATCTATCTTGTCATAGAGGTTCCGAAGCTCGTCTTCATTTAATTCATTGACTTTCTTTTTGGGATGCATACGAGCTTGAAATAGGATTTCATCTGAACATTCATTTCCAATGCCGGCCATCAGATTCTGATCCATCAGGGAGGATTTAATCATCCCTCTTCGGCTATTCACAAGTTCAAGAAAGGTCTCTTCATCGAAGTAATCCGAAGAAATATCGGGGCCCAGTTCTTTGTTCTGTATGAAGGCTTTTTTGTCTTCGATTAACTCAAGTTTGCCCAACATTCGCGCACAGTTGAATGCCAATTTGAAGCCATTCTCAAAATGAAAGATAGCACGGGCATAATCCGGTTGTTTATGCTCGTTTTTAAAATATACGGGTTGACCCGTCATTCCGAAATGCATTACCAAATCACGATCGCCGGTAGAATGTAGGAACAAATATTTGCCATAATTTGAAGCCGATTTGAACGTCTGGCCTTTGAGAAATTTCGAGAAATCTTCGGCAGTAGTATTAGATATGACCTTGTCGCTTAGAATTTCCGCTTTACCAATCGACTGATTTAAAGAGGTCGATTCCACGTAATGTTTAAAGTGTAAAACTTCCGGCAACTCAGGCATGGCAGGATTATTGAATTAAAGCTTCTTTCATTTTCATAACTCTACTCGCGGTTCCGCCATTCGTGGTATTAAATGAAAACAGGCCTTTTTTTGTTTTATAGATTACAATTTATAGAGATATTGATTATATGCCTATTCACAATAATGACATTTCCGAAATCCTCAGAAAAACGGCCGACCTGCTTGAAATTGAGGGAGCTGATGAATTCCGTGTACGATCATACCGACAGGCTGCGAATTCCGTAGAAAACATTACCGATAATCTTGCCGAAAAAGTTAAGGATGGTGAGGATCTGACAAAAATATCCGATGTAGGTGAAAGCATTGCCGATAAAATCAAAGAAATTGTGAACACCGGATCGCTGCAGCAGCTGGAAGAGATTAAAGAACGAGTACCTGAGGAACTGAGTAAGTTGTTAAATCTTGAAGGCATCGGTCCTGAGCGTACGAAAGAACTCCATGAGGAATTGGGAATTGAGACGCTTGATGAACTTAAAAAGGCCGTTGAAAACAAAGAAGTACGGGAGCTGGAGGGCATGGGGAAAAAGGTGGAAGATAAAATCAGTCAAGAACTGCAAAGAAAGAGAGATCAGGAGACAAGAACCTTGTTTGCTCGCGCAGAAGAATATGCCGAGCCATTACTCGATTATTTCATTGAATGCGATGCTGCCCAAAAAATAGAAATTGGCGGTAGCTACAGGCGGCGCAAAGAAACCATAGGTGATCTCGATATTCTTATAACCGGCTCTGATGTAGATGCCATAATGGACTACTTCACCAATTTTGAAGATGTGCAGGATGTTATCAAGAGGGGAGAATCAAGAACGTCGGTCCATCTCAGATCGGACATTCGGGTTGATGTTGCGGTGATTAAGGATGAAAGTTATGGAGCGGCCTTGCTTTATTTTACCGGCTCGAAGGAGCATGGCATTCATTTGCGGGATCGAGCGCTTGATATGGATCTTAAAGTAAATGAGTACGGTGTTTTCCCGGAAGATGAAGATGAATCCATTGCCGGTGAAACGGAGGAAGAGATGTATGAGGTACTTAACCTAAAATGGATCCCCCCGGAAATGCGCGAAGATCGCGGAGAAATTGAGGCGTCCGAAAAAGGAACTCTTCCCAATCTTATTACACTCGATGACCTGAAAGGAGATATCCACATGCATACCACCCATACGGATGGGGATGCTTCGATCAGAGAAATGGCGAAGGCCGCCAAAGAATATGGACACGATTACATTGCCATAACGGACCATACAAAACGCGTTAGCGTAGCTGGCGGGTTAGAAGCGGATGAGTTAGCTGAGGAGCTGGATGAAATTGAAAAAGCAGATGAGAAAATTGATGACATTCGAATCCTTAAAGGAGCCGAAGTGGATATTTTGAAAGATGGCTCGTTGGATCTGCCCGATGATATTCTTGAGAAACTCGATATCTGTATCTGCTCTGTTCACTACCACACGGACCTGCCGGAGGATGAACAAACGAAACGTATCCTGAAGGCTATGGATAATCCCAATATTGATATTTTGGGTCATCCATCCGGACGTCTTATACAAGAACGCGAGCCCATGGCTCTCGATATGGAGAAGATCATCGATAAAGCAGCGGAAAATGATATTGTGTTAGAAATCAATGCCAACCCGCATCGCCTCGACCTGGATGACCGGCATTGTATGATGGCGAAGGATAAGGGAGTGAAAATGTCGATCTCAACGGATGCTCACAGCGTCGGAGAGCTTCATAACATGAAATACGGGGTGTATCAGGCCCGCCGTGGATGGCTTGAAGCAGATGATATTATCAATACGCTCAGTGCAGATGAACTGTTGAAGATGCTGGGGCGTAACTAAAATTTCAATCTCAACATTGTGCAATGGACTGAATAATGGCTGAAACCAAAAGTGATATTAAGCTGATACCCGATATGGACATCGATGAGATATCCTCCAAGGGTGATGCAGAGGATGCCATTGAGACCTTGCGCAAAGCCATCCGCTACCACGATTATCGATATTATGTTGAGGATGACCCAGTGATTTCCGACGCCGAATATGATAAGCTGATGGATACATTGGAGAAACTCGAAGATGAATATCCTGATCTCCAAACCGAGGATTCCCCAACCCGGCAGGTAGGCGGAGAGCCAAAGGAAGAATTCGGACTGGTTGATCATCCCGAACAGATGCTGAGCCTTAAGTCGGTAAATGAAGAAAAAGACGTTAAAAATTTCGATGAAACCTGTCGGGATGAATTGGATATTGATGCTCCAAAATATGTCTGTGAGCCAAAATATGACGGATTGGCGGTGGAACTTATCTATGAGAAAGGAATCCTGAAGCAAGCAAGTACGCGCGGTGACGGGCAGAACGGGGAAGACATCACCGACAATGTGAGAACCATTAATGAAGTGCCGCTGAAGCTCTTGGATGAGGCAGACTGTGATTTGCCGGAGACCTTGGTCGTTCGGGGAGAAGCGTATATTCCCAAGGAGAAATTCTCCGAGATGAACAGGCGACGTGCCGAAGAGAATGAAAAGACTTTTGCCAATCCTCGAAATGCGGCTGCCGGTTCATTGCGTCAGCTTGATCCCAAGGTAACGGCCAACCGGCCCCTTCATATCTATATCTACCAAATGGCATCAGCAGAAGAGCATGGCTTTGAATCACATTGGGAGGTACTGCAAACGCTGCCCAAATGGGGATTGAGAGTTAATAAAGATCTCAGCGTTCAATGCAAAGATATCGATGAGGTTATTGAGCAATATCAACATTCTAAGGAGGTACGAGAAGACCTTGATTATGAAATTGACGGGATGGTCTGCAAGGTGGATGATTTAAAAAGTCGGAAAAAGTTGGGAAATCGGTCCAACAGTCCGCGCTGGGCTATTGCCTGGAAGTTTCCGTCCAAAAGGGAACGAACGGTGATTAGGGATATTAAAGTACAAGTTGGGCGTACGGGCAAACTTACGCCTGTGGCACATCTTAAGCCGGTTGACATCGGGGGCGTGGAAGTTACCCGGGCGTCTCTGCATAATCAGAATGAGATAGAGGAGAAGGATATCCGCATCGGGGATACGGTAATTGTCGAACGTGCGGGAGATGTGATTCCGCAAGTGATAAAGCTTATTAGCGATGAAAGAGACGGTTCTGAAGAGAAATTTACCATGCCGGATGAATGTCCGGTTTGCGGGGGCGAAGTGGTGATGAGCGAGGACAAAAAACAAACTCAATGTCCCAATATCGATTGTGAAGCGCAAAAACGGGAGCGCATTCAACATTTTGTAGCGAAAGAAGCAATGGATATTGAAGGATTGGGCAAAAAACGGATCGTGAAGCTGATGAACAATGGACTGATAGAAGATGCCCCGGACCTATATGATCTGACCAAAGAAGAGCTCATGGGCCTGGAGAGATTTGGCGAAAAATCAGCACAAAACCTGATAGATGAAATTGAGGAAAGCAAGGAGCAAACGCTGGATCGATTTCTATATGCCCTGGGAATTCCGCATGTGGGAAGCCATATGGCGCGCTTATTGGCAGAGAACTTTGATACCCTTGGGGATCTCAAAAAAGCTGATGAACCAGCACTTACTGACATCAATGAGATTGGTCCCGAAGTAGCGAGGGCAGTATCTGTTTTCTTTAATGAAGAACGAAACCTGGAGATCATAGATAAACTCATGGACGCGGGATTTAAGCTTAAAAATCCACATGCCAAATCTGGTGACCAACCATTGGGAGGGCTCAAATTTGTATTTACGGGTCAGCTTGAAAAATGGAGTCGTGACGAAGTCAAGGAGTTGGTCGAACGACTGGGCGGCAGGGCTACTTCCAGTGTAAGTCAGGAGACTGATTACGTAGTAAAAGGGGCCGGTTCAGGCTCAAAAGTGGATGACGCTAGAGAGAATGATATTCCAATTCTGGATGAGGATGAATTCAAAGAGCTCCTCGAGGGAAAAAAGAATAGGGTATAATTATCTGCTCGCTTGATCATTTTGCTGTGGGATAAATATTCACCCAAAAAGGGAGCTTTGATGAATTTCCTATCATTGAGAATTGGCATTTATTTTTGGGTGGCTTCACTTTGGTATAACGAAATGAAGCATAGCCGGCAGACGCTAGAAAGTAGAATTAGTTCAAAACGAAGGATTAACCAATAGCTGAAAGGGGAGGCAAGGAGATGGCGAGGCCTGTCTGTGTTAAAGTGCGAGTTAGTTGTACAAATTTGCTGCTAGTGGAGATACTTTTCTAATAGCTGAACTATGTTCTGGTTCCCCAATTCCTCATCAGTTGCTACAATTTTGCCATTTGGATTTATAAGATAATATGTTGGGTAACCGTAAACATTAAATTCTGAATTGTAGTGGCCTTTCAGGTCCACAATTTGTGGCCAGCTAATGTCGTGGGCTTCTACTGCTTTTTCCAAGGTTGAACGGTTGTCATATGCAAATCCGATAATCTCAAAGTTGGTATCCTTAAATTTACTATAGGCCTTGTTCAACTTCGGAATCTGTTCAATACAAGGGCCACACCAGCTTCCCCAAAAATCAAGTAGTACATATTTTCCTTTTAGCTGTTCTGAACCAATCGATTGACCATTTAACGTTTTTGCCCTCCATGAAGGAGAAGCCGTTCCTTCTGCAATTCGTTGTTTTTCTTGTGTCTGATTGGCCGGACGCAGGCGTATCCAATCTCCGTCGGAATCAACATTGGCAACGGTCCAAAACGAATCCCCTAACTTGAAGGTAGGATGCAGATAATATTTATCATTGCGGTTCATTTTAGAAGCATCAACGCCATAGGTTTCATTAGAACCGGACCCAACCTCTAATGTATCGTTACCATTCCGGTCAATCAGAACTTTATGGTAATCTTTGAAAGAGTATTGGTGGTATGCTTGTAGATAAAACTCATGGTTGCCAATCTGATCTTTTCTAAGCTGGAAAGGTATTTCATAAACCAAATTCGGAGCATTAGGTTCTCTGCTGGAATGGTACTGCTTCGGTATGTCAGTAGCATGACGTACTGAAAACTGAGTGGAATCGGTTGTTGAGGAACCGTTTTGGGCAACACTGTAGGTAATAATGTCACTCCAAGACCGAGAGGTGGTATTACCAAGTGAAAAAGCATGCTCACTAGATTCAATAACTTGATTATTGTTTTGATCCACATAAATATGCCAAGGACCACGGCTGGCCTGTTTACCTGCTACTACCAGTTGGAATTGCTCAGTATATGGAGAGATTCGTTGGTAGTAAGCAACGGTATCGGTCAATGAGACCTCGATATGTTTAATACGGTTTATCGATGGATCAAAGTCAAATAAGGATTTGTTTTTTCGTCGACCATAAAGCATCGCGGACATGCCCTTTAATATTGTACCACCGTCGACAATTGTTAGCTTCGTTTTTTCTAGGTCTACTATAGGCCACTGGTCCGCTAATGCATTCGGAGGAATGTCGTGCCAGGTACGTACCGTGTCATGAATGGTCTTCTCTTGGTCAAAAGTTACGGTACGGGTTTGTCGATAGGTGTAGTCCGCTGCTTCTTCCACACTAAAAATAGAGCCGCGCGTATACTTGTAGTTTACTTCGGTTCCCGTTGGAGCAGTTATCGCAATTGACCAATGGTCTGAGCCGAAACGGGCTGGCTTGGCATACTCTTTACGTCCAAAGGTTCCTCCCTGATCTCCCGGATCCCAGTTGTTTAGCGAACCAGCCCAAAAGATGGTTGCTTCTTTGGGCGTCTCATCGGGGACCAGAATTTCAAAGCGAACGGTCGTGCTGTTGGATTGAATAGCTTTGCCATTGAGAGTTGTTGCAAAAATAAATATTGCCAGAATTGCTTCAATTCTTTTAATACTCATCAGTGATAAATAGTCTTGAAAATTTAAATAGACTTATTGCGCGGGCTTTTGAAGTTGTACACCTAACGACACTGCGCATAACTGGGGCACGGACCAACGTTTATTCATTTTTCAGTTTACTATTTGAAGCTAAATAATCAAAACGGGCAAGAGAGGACGAGGTGTGTCCGAGTTAATGTGCTGGATAGGCTTGCAAAAAAGCAACTAGCAACAAATTATTAGGGAGGTAAAATAAGACGCTACTTACTCTTTTTCCTTCAATTCCAATAGATAATTAAGATCGAACGAGTCCCTTAAGTTATCTTCCTTGAATGCGTTTGGCATGTTATAGCTAAGATTTTCTGGCGGATATTTAATCATAATGGCAGCATCACTTTTGGGATTAAAAATCGGCATGTTATCGGGAGCGACTCTAATTATTTCGTTTGCCGTAGTGCCAATGCGTGGGTTGTAATCTACTTTGCTATTAAGTTGAGCCAAACCACTAAAAGGTAAGCAGAAAAGCAAAAGGATAGATAAGTAGATAACTCTTGATGTTGTTAATGAATTCATAACGGCCTCTATTGATTACTTTGTAATTGCTCAATCTAAGTTAAAAAAAGCCAAAGCTAAAGTCTTTGCAGCCTAACTTATGTTTATCTGTACTATTATATTTCCATAATAAATACAGATAATCTTTTGGCTAAACTTTCGATTTTGCCAAAATCCAATGTCTTATTAGATTTAGTAGTTTTAAAAATTTCAAATACATCTTTGAATTGATTTTTTACTTCTCCTAGCTGTTTATTTGCAGCAACTGAAGCCTGTTCATAAGCAGCAGTTATTTTATTGTTTTACCGTTATCTAAATGTATATAGATATCCCCTTAGTAGTGTAAGTGTTTTGCGTAATATTCTAGCACGAGGTAGCCTGAGTCTTAATCTTTAGAATGCTGAGTCCAATTATTTGTCTAATCCTTTTCTTTTGGATTTAGCCTCAGTTCGTATGCAATAACGCATAATACTATGTAACTTTCATTATTGTCGATTTCATTAATGTCAATAAAACCAAATACATTTATGCATCGGTTATCATCAATAATAACGCTACTTTTAATGATCTGTATGTCAATATTAGTTGCCTGTGAAGGTCCGCAAGGTCCGGCGGGTCCCGAAGGTCCAGCTGGCCCAGAAGGCCCACAGGGTCCGCAAGGTGATGACGGGAATGCCAATGTAACCCGGCATATATTTTCCGGCCATGATTTTAGCTCCACTTCCGAGACAACATTAACGTTAAGTGAAGTTGATAGCACAGAAATGCGAAAAAGTGAATGGAATGTGTATTTAGTAGACGAAACAGGTGTAGGCATATACTATGATCAGGTTCCAGGGACGACTGATTTGGGGGATACCTATAGTCAAGTGCATTGGTGGAAGCTTTCTACGTCTGAAATGAAGATTAGTATTTCACTTGAAGATGGAACAGGTAATGAATATGAAAAGATCGAAGTTGTACAAATCGTAGCAAATAATACAAACGATCATACATCAACAAAAGCCGCAAATACTGGTTCAATAACTCCTGATCACGTGGATGTTACCAATTATAAGGAGCTTTCAGAATATTATAACTTTGACAATGCCGATAAGGTTAAAGTTAGATAATATTCAATTCTAGGAATAATAAACTATTCTGATAACTTACAAAATAGGTCCTGTTTGAAGACAGGGCCTATTTTATTATTTATGACTCATATATTTCAGGGAAATGAGGACCATTAGACCTCTTGTTGAGTCTAAATACTGTTTTCACCATTTCGACTTTTTTACAATGTATTATGCAGTAAGATCTATAATTATGAAATCATGGTATTATGAGGTGTTTCTACAAACATCGATGGTGTTCATTCTAATAGGATTTCTAATATCTTGCGGAAGTGATAGTAATAAGACCGGCAGAGAATCCGCTGACGAAAAAGAGGATATGTTGATTTAATAACTGACCTGGGGATGGAGGAGAGGGCAAAATTAAAAAAGAGGTTCGCATCATTATATTAAGTGATACGCCCCTCTTGATAAACGTATCGGCATACGTTTGGTGATTTATGCTTATAGCTTTTCTTATTCGCTGTTTAGCTTTGAGAATTCGAGCATTTTAAACATAGTATAAGCTTCCCTGTTTTTCGAATAATTCAATCTCCATGAAACTCTTAATTGAATTGGCGCAACCTAAGACATTGCGCATAAGCTGCACGCGCATTGATGTTGAATTAGCAACTAACGAAAGATGAGTTTTAAAACCAAGGGCGGCAAAGACCAGGCGAGGTGTGTCCGTGTTAAAGCGCTGGTTAGTTAGCTAATTCCAGTATTCTATTTTTCGAGTCACAAGCTGGATTAGTTTTCCATCCTCAAACTGTCTCAACTCGACCATTTGTCCACGGTCATCTTTTTTAGTTTTGTAAGTATATTTTCGATTATAGTATGTCGTATCTCTTTGGTTTTCAAAAGCAAGTTCAGATTTTAGTTGTCCTTTGGAGTAAATATATTTGTAATCTGTGTAGCTTCCTAGAGACGTCACTTCTTTAAAGTCACCGAACTCTTTTTCTATTTTCTTACTGGTAATTTTTCCATCAAAGGATGAATAGTGATAAGTGGTTGTAACCAGAGTGTCCGTTTTTCTAGTATATACATTTTTTTCTTCCAGAGCACCGGAATCAAATTTTCTTCTTTCTAAAATATTGCCTTCCTGATCATATTTATATTTAAGGTACGCAACCGTATCGTTTGGCCAAGCAGTAAACTCATCTTTATTGCCTGTAATACTTTTACCGACTGTTATTCCATATCCATTCGGGGTATTATAAAATACTCTTGTTTTTAAGTCACCAAATTCTGTATAGGTAAGTATTGTGGAATCAGCCAGTGTACTGTCATTTTTGAAAGTCTTGAATTTTATTGGACGAAATGGATAAGAACTATATTCGATAAGATTCTTTCTCAAAATTTTGCCATTTGAGTTTTGGCGGAATCGCTTTGTGACTAAAAGTGAGTCATTATAATTATATCTGTTAAATACATATGGATCATCTCTCACACTGATTTGTAATTTAATTCGCTCAAATTTGTCATAGTAGTGCACACTGTATAATTCGTTGGATGAATTAATAAATTCTACACTTTTTATGCTTCCATTCTTCCTAAAATTAAACGTTTTAATGTCTTCTACTTCTAAAGAATTGTTTCTGTTTAATTCTTGAACTGTAACTTTAATATTTTTAACAGCTTTGGGGACATCTGGAATATCATATGCGACAAATCTATGCGAAGGATATGAGGGAAGGTTTTGAGCATCTATAGATTTCGATGGGTATATAAACAATCCAAGAACTAATAGTGTTGACAGATAGATCTTGGAATTATTTATATGCATTTAACTAAGATGAAATTCATAGTTTATTAACTATCTAAGGACCTTGCGCATAACCGGCAGGCGCCGGAATGTTGAATTAGTTTTAAAACGAAAGATTAACTATTAAATGAAAGCGACGCAAGGAGATGGCGAGGCCTGTGCGGGTTAGGTATGCGCACTATGGAGAGAACATTTCTTGAAGTACATTTAACGTTTTATCTTGGGCTGAAGAACTAATTGTTCCCAACTTTTTGATTAATCGTTGTTTGTCTACTGTCCGAATTTGATCTAATACAATTTGCCCCCGTTTCTTTTGAAACGTAGTAGTAACTCTTGATGGATAGTTTTTGATTGTTGATGTCATGGGAGCAATAGTGACCGTTCTAATATGGCGATTCATTTCATCAGGAGAAATGATCAAGCAGGGACGGGGTTTCTTAATTTCTGAACCTTTCGTAGGATCAAGAGATATTAAATAGACATCAAAACGTTCAATTGGTTCTCTTTTTACCATGTCCACTCAGTTTCATCCCACTTGCTTGGGGCTTCCACTTCTTCTTTGTCAATCAGTTGATCATCTTGTTCTTCCGCCATTCTCTCAAAAGCACTATCCCAGCCTTTGCGAGTCTGGTCGGCAGAACGCAGGATGATTTGATTATCTTTAAGAATCATTTCGATTTCCTCTGAAAGCCCAATTTCTTCAATAACAGGTTTGGGAATACGAATTCCCTGGGAATTTCCGATACGAACAAGCTTCGTTTTCATAGCACTATGGGTTAATAAAATTACACTTATAATGTAATTACATTATAAGTACCATGCAACGATTGAAATATGATTTGAGTGCGCAGTCTAATCTATAATTATCTCAAATTACGCTTTTGTATAACACGTTATCACGCGAGCATTTGGTTTGATAAATAAACGCATAAACTGCAAAATATAATGTTATATCTCACGTAAGGGTAGTTTCTTGGGATATAATATTGCTTAATAAGGTCGGTTTGACTAGCGGTCGGTCCGGCTTACTCTACGGCTTTGGGGCGTCCGGCGCCGAGGCCAAAGATTAGTTTCACGCCCACGATAGCCAGCAGAAATAGCAACGGAATAAACCAGGCGTGGGTCAGGTCGTGGAGGGCGCCAAAGAGGGTAGGTCCCACTGCAGCCAGCAGGTAACCGATGGATTGTGCCATCCCGGAAAGTTCGGTGGCCGTCTCAGAATCAACGGTGCGCAGGACGATAAAAAGTAATGCCAGGCCAAAGCTCCCCCCTAGCGCCAGCCCGATCAGGGAGGCCCAGAGTCCCACCAGAAAGGCATTGGGCAACATCAGTCCCACCAGGCTGATGGATTCGCAGATCATAAGCATCCATACGAGCCCGCGCTGGTCGTCGAGCTTCTCGGCCCAGGTGGGAATCAGGATGGTACCTACAACGCCCATGCCTTGCGAGAGGGAAAGCATCCAGCCGGCCTTCTGGGCACTGAGCCCGCGGTCTTGCAGGATTTCGGGCAGCCAGGCCAGGATCACATAGAAGGCTAGCGACTGCAGTCCCATAAACAGCGCTACCTGCCACGCAATTTTGGAGCCGCCGAGATCCTTCAGTGACTGCGTAAAACTGCGGTTGTGTTTGGGTAGCGTCAGGTTTTTGAGCTGGGGCAGCCAAACGATCAGCGCCAGCAGTGAAAGCGCCGCCCACGAGCCCAGCGACCAACGCCATCCCCAGCCGAGGTCGTGCGCCAGTGGCACGCTAATGCCGGCCGCCAGCGTGGCTCCAACGCCCAGCATGCTGGAATAGACGCTTGTCATAATGCCGGTGTGATTGGGAAAGTCGCGCTTCACCAGGCTGGGCAGCAGTACGTTGCCAAATGCAATGGCAATGCCCAGCAGCAGGGTGCCGCCAAACAGCGGCAAGTTACCCGGAATCACCCGCAGCAGAATACCACCGGAAAGTAATCCCATGGCCAGGGCCAGCGTGCCTTCGATGCCGAGCTTGCGTGCAACTAGCGGGGTAAGTGTCGATAGCACGCCAAAGGCAATCAGAGGCAGGGTAGTCAACAGCCCCAGCATGGTATTCGACAGCCCGGTTGAATCGCGGATAGTGCCAACCAGCGGACCCACACCGGCCAGTGCGGGTCGCAGGTTAAGGGCGATTAGCACAATGCCTGCAATCAACAGGAAATTTTTCAGGGTCGAATTTTGCTCGTAAGGTGAAGAGGCGGCCATCTGTAATTGTTGAAAATTATGTCATTCTTGAAGCGAGCCAAAGATACAAAACTGTGGACGGGAATCATGAGCGATATCGTTACATTTTTTCTATGTAGCCAATAAATATTTGGTATAATGACCTGTTGAGAATGGAGGTATGTTAGGTACTTATTCTCTAAACAAATATCTTTGTGGTAGTCAGAGATTGGTGTTAAGGATATAGTGGCATCCTGAATTCAGCCTATATAGCCGCTTTTACTTCGGTATCTTTACGGCTTCATAGCACGGCCTTCGCAGCTAAATGCTTTGGCGTAGTAGGCCTTCAGCAACGTAGAGCGAAGTGGGCCTTGTTTCGGGATCTGTTGCATGCGACTTAAGTCTAAATAAAGATCTCTCCCCCTGGTCGATATGATAATTGGATTTAGAGTTAATTTGTCATTTCGAAAGGAGCGATAGCGTAATGAGAAATCTTTGTTTGGTATCGATAGCATAATCACATTTTAAACAAACTTTGATATCAATATGAGACAAATTGTAAACACTGCGAATGGCAGCTATGACGTTTTGGAAGTGCAGGAAGTTCCGGACCTGGTCCCCAAGTCCACCGAACTGGTGATCGATGTTGAGGCATCGGGCATCAATTTTGCGGATCTACTGGCCCGCAAGGGACAGTATCCCGACGGGCCGTCGAAGCCTTGCGTGATGGGCTACGAAGTATCGGGCACGGTCAGGGAGGTCGGCGATAACATCAAGGAAAACTGGGTGGGCAAAGAAGTGTTGGCTACAACTCGCTTTAAAGGTCAGGCCGAGCAGGTAGCTGTTCAGCCGTCGCAGGTGTTTGAAAAGCCGGATTCACTTTCCTTTGTCGAAGCGGCCGCTATCCCGGTCAACTATATTACTGCACATATTCTAATCCAGGTGATGGGATCGCTGCAGTCATACGAATCTATCCTTATCCATAATGTAGGCGGTGGTGTGGGTATTGCCGCTTTGGATATTGCTCAGCGTATCGGGGCTACGACCTATGGTACGGCCAGTCAACGTAAGCACAAATTTCTGCGCGACCGTGGCCTGGACTATGCTATTGACTACCGTAATAAGGATTGGTACGAAGAGCTGATGGCGTTAACCGAGGGTAAAGGCGTAGAACTGATCACCGATCCGCTGGGCGGCAAAGAGTGGAAACGCAGCTACAAGGCGCTGCGGGCCACTGGACGGCTTGGCATGTTTGGGATATCTTCGGCCAGCGAGGGTAGCTCTGGCGGCATCAAGGGGATGTGGAATATGTTGAAAACGGTAGTGCAGATGCCGTTTTACCATCCGCTGCCCCTGTTGAATAAGAATCGCGGGGTCTTTGGCGTTAACTTGGGTCATTTGTGGCACGAGCCCGAAAAGGCAAACACTTGGGTGAACGAGTTGCAGCAGGGAGTGGAAGACGGCTGGGTGAATCCCCATGTGGATAAGACCTTTGCTTTTGATGAGATTGCCGACGCCCACCGCTATATTGAAGAGCGACGCAATATTGGCAAGGTGATTTTGGAGCCTTAGTTTTGGGAAACAAAGATCTCTCCCGCTGGTCGAGATGACAATTGGTTTTTTATTAAAAGCTAATAGTCATCTCGAGCGCAGTGTAACGCAGGAAGAAATCCTCATTTCAAGATCTTTTGTAGGAATTTGTGAAAAGCGTGGAGGTTTCTCACAGCGGTTGAGCTTAATAACTAATTTGTCATTTCGATGGAGCGATAGCGTAAAGAGAAATCTTTATTTTGATAGCAGGATTTCTTTCGTTGGGCGAAATAACACTTAAACAGAAGGACGGATACCATGAAAATAGTATACGTGGATATGGACAATGTACTGGTTGATTTTCCGTGGGGAATCGATCAGTTGTCAGAAGAAGTGCGCAACAAATACAAAGGCGACCTGGATGAGGTGCCCGGCTTTTTTGCCGATCTGCCCCCCATCGATGGAGCTATCGAGGCTTTTCAAAAACTCAACGAGGAGTATGATACCTATATCCTGTCAACGGCACCGTGGCGCAACCCATCGGCATGGATCGACAAAGTGCGTTGGGTACAGCGCCATCTGCCCGAAGCCGGTTACAAGCGACTTATTTTGAGTCACAACAAGCATCTAAATCGGGGCGATTACCTTATTGATGACCGCAAAGCCAATGGCGCCGGTCAATTTGCGGGCGAACACATTCATTTCGGGCAAGAGCCGTACCCGGACTGGGATGCCGTGCTGGATTATTTGCTTTAATTGCTCGGTAAATATTTCTCAGGAATTGGATAATCCTTGCTTTCGCGGTACCAGATAATGGAAGCGACCTTCCATTTACCGTTTTTCTTTATCAGTTGGATACTGTTGATACCACGAGCCGAATCAGTGGCATTGGGCGTTTTTAGATGCGTCATATAAGTGCTGAACACCTGTATGATATTTCCGAAGTGGTCGGTCTTGCGGTGTAGTTCTTCTTCCACAAACGATAACAGCTTGCCACTTGACCGCTGTTCGTTCATCATTTTTTCATAGCTGGAGGGCGTCAGTCGGTATGATGATGTATCTCTGACGCTAATTAATTGCGCACCATCGGTAAAAAGCGATTTAAATCTCTCGTAATCGGGTTTTTTATCCTGATCAAAAGAGATCGATTGATAAAGATCTGTAATGATTTTGTCAACAGAAGCATCCTGGGCTGTCACTGGCGATGTACATAAGAGTAGACCAATGAGGGCTATGAAAAATGGTTTAGCAGACATAAGCGAGTAATTAATTATTGAATTACCTTCAAAATAGCATGAACGAGCAAACTTTCAATGTTACAAATTTGGTTGCCCGCCGGCTTTTAGGAAATTTAGAGAGACCCGATTGAAGGTGTCGGGCTGTTCCACGTTCACTACGTGTCCGCACTGCTCAACAACTTCGAGGACCGATCGCTTGTGATCTTTGACGATCTGTTTGACGGGCGGCAGAAAAAGGTGATCTTCGCTTCCCATTACATACAGGGTAGGGATCCGCAGTTCTTTTTCGCGGAAGTACCGGAGCAGGGGATTCACCTGGTGCGTGAGATTGAACCACTTCATAAATTCTTTTTTATAGAGCTTTTTGGCTTCCCGGATAAACAGGTTTCGTGATTCGGAGTGGCGCTTTCGGGGCAGGATGATCCACGCAAAGAGCTTGTAGAGCCACATGAATGGTACCACCTTTTTGAAGAGGTGTCCAAGCCCCACCAGGAAACGCGAGCGGATGTTGAGCCGCATGATTGCTCCACACATTACCATCGACTGCACGCGACTGGGCTGCATTTCGCCAATAGTGCGGATGATAATGGTGCCCAGTGAAACGCCTACAAAGTGCGCCTTCTCGATGCCGGCGTCGTCGAGCACATCGATGATATCCTGGCTGGCCAGTTTAAAAGAGTATTCGTCTTCGTAATATTTCTGGAGCATTCCCTTCGATTTGCCATGGCCGCGGAGATCTACCATCAGCACGTTGAACTCCTTTTTGTAAGCTTTGAGCTGTTTAAACCAGATCGAGGAGCTGCCGCCTGCACCGTGGACAAACACTACCCACTCGGCGTCTTCATCCTTGCGATATGTTTTGTAGTAGAGCATGTAATTGGTTTATAAAATCGGTAAACGTTTAGAAGGCTAAACAGGTTTTGGCTTTCTATTCCGGGTGGCCGAAAAAATGGGCGCTAAGCTGTTCACTTTCCGGTAGTTTGTTGGGAGATGGATGATCCAAAAATTTTAAAATATCATTCCAGACGGTTTTAAATTGTTGATCGCTGATTTCTTTTTCACTGACCGTAAAGCCGTAGATTTTATGTTGACCTTTGAATGCTGAGATTCGATACCGGCCCGTAAACTCCCGGTCGACCAATAATTCAAACTGTTGATAATCAAGGCTGAGAATTTTTCGGCCTATGGCCTCATCCTGTTGTTCTTGTTCGCGGATCGACTGCACAATTTGGCCCGTATCGAGGGTTTCTCGCTTATTAGTATTGTACGGCTTGCTCTCAAAGCCCAGCAGCGACCGAATGGTATCAAACATAGGCCATAGAAATAGGTTCACATTTCATCATAATGATACGTGATTATTTACTCAATTCAGCATCTTCGGCAATATGATCAATCATGCTGGAAAATATCAGCGAGTGAAAAGGGTAGAGGCCGTACCAGTAGAACAGCCCGCCCAGTCCCTTGGGTGCAAAATAAGCCGTTTGCACCAGTTTGGTTTGATCACCGGTTTGAATAGCCTGGAATTCAAGCCATGCGCGTCCCGGCACTTTCATCTCTGCGCGAAGCCGTAACAGTTCATCCGGCTTGATCGCTTCCACCCGCCAAAAATCCAGCGCATCGCCTACGCGCAGGTTTTGGGGATGACGTCGCCCGCGACGAAAACCGACGCCCCCGACCAGGCGGTCCATAATGCCGCGGAGCTTCCACGCCCATTCAAAGGTGAGCCATCCCTTGTCACCTCCAAGACTGGTGAAGGTTTGGAAGACGACGTGCTGTGAAGCGTTTACTTTGCGGATCCGCCGTTCGATATTCAGTCCCTGCTTGGTTTCCAACACTACGGGTCGCTCGTCGCCTTTGCTGCTGATCAGTGAGTCGTTCCAGGTGGTTTCGACCTCTTCGGTGTCGGTACGTGCAATGGCAAGCTCCACTGCTTTTTTGTAGGAAAAGGGATCAATTTCGGGAAATAGTTTTTGAGCCTTGTCGCTCTGTACAACCACGTCATTTTTGAGTCCTTCGATAAGTGGACGTGCCAGCGAGGCGGGGATGGGGGTCATCCAATGCACCCAATGCGAGGAGAGGGCCGGAGAAAGTACGGGCACAGGAATCAGGATGCGTTTTAGCCCGTTGATCTGGGCATAGATGCGCATCATATCGGCATAGGTAATGACACTGCTGCCGCCGATCTCAATGATTTCGTTTTTGGTTTCGGGCTTCTCCACGGCTAACACCAGGTACTGCAGTACGTTCCGTATGGCGATGGGCTGTACGTTGCTATATACCCATGAGGGGCAGATCATCATGGGTACGCGCTCGGTGAGATAGCGCACCATCTCAAAAGATTTGCTGCCGGATCCCACCACAACGGCTGCACGGAACTCGGTAACGGGCACGCCCGATGCACGAAGCGTTTCGCCTGTTTTTTGTCGCGATGACAGATGCTGCGAGAGCTTATCTTCGGGATTACCGAGTCCACCCAGGTAAATGATTCGGTTGACGTTCTGAGCTTTGGCGGCATCCCCAAAATTGCGGGCCGCCTGCATATCGCGATCGTGGAAGTCGGAATCCCCGTTGCCGGTCATACTGTGGATGAGATAATAGGCCACATCGATATCTTCGAGGGCAGCAGGCAGGGTTTCTGGCTTTAGTACATCGGCTTCTACTACCTCAACCTTATCAATCCAGCGGCGCCCCTGCAGGCGGCTGGCATCACGTGAAAGTACACGTATATCATATCCCTGGTCAAGTAATTCGGGGACGAGACGTCCTCCTATATAGCCGGTAACACCGGTAACTAAGCATCGTTTAGTTTGATCCACAGCAAAGAAAAATTGATTCGAATTACTGAAGGTAACACGTTAGGCGGCTCAAAAGGTTCATGTTTAAAAAAATATAACTAAGTAATAAACAAAGCTGTTAATGAATTGACTTTTTTATATAATATTTGCCCGGCCGGTAATAAATATTCCTGATACTAAAGGGTCTATGTATAAAAAAATATTCTATTCTTCCCGATTGATAGTTGCTGTATTTGTTTTGGGTACGGCTGCGCTCTGTTTTTTGCTTCCTGAATCCGCCAACGCACAGTTCCAGGAAGACAGCCTCTGGTCATTTCCCAAAATACGGGCAGATGCCAACGCTGACGACACTCTTGATCATATTGGCGAAAGAGTAACGATTACCGGTATTGCCAACACTGCCACAGGCATATTACACGAACACTACCTGCAGACCTTTGTCCAAAATGACTCGGCTGGCATGTCCATTTTTGGAGAGGAGGTTGATACCCCATTTGCACGGGGTGATAGTGTAGTGGCTAGGGGATATATTCAGCGCTACAACGGACTGGCCGAAGTACATGTAGATACTTACAAAGTGGTTAAGGGCGCTTCCAAAGTTCCAGCAGCAAAACCGTTGGAAAATGCTATTTATAATCCCCGGCGCTACCTGGGTATGCTGGTGGAAGGAGACGGAAAAATTATTGAAAAGGGAAGCACCTTTAATGGCAGGTACCTACGCATTTCACCCTCTGACTCGACGAGTGCATCCATCATGGTGTACGTTTCCAATTTCCATCACTTGAACAACGATTTTGATTTTGAAGTGTTAAGTATTGGCGATAAAATATCCGTCAAAGGAGTGGTGACGGAATACAACCCAGAATATCCCGATAGAAGAACCTACAAGGTATTTTTACGCTCCCCAGACGATATGAGTTATGCGACTTTGCCCCGGTATTACTGGTTTGTCGGTGGTGGATTTCTGGTTGTCCTTTGTATCGTCATTGGAGGATGGATTGTGAGCCTGCGCCGGCAGGTTGACAAGCAGACCAAAGAGCTGCAAGAATCGCTACAGGTAAAAGAAACGTTGCTCAACGAAATTCATCACCGAGTAAAAAATAGTTTGTCAATTGTCTCGGGACTTATTGGCCTACAGTTGGATAGCACCGAAGATGAAGAAGCAAAAAATGTTCTCCAGAACAGTCAGTCCCGGATTCAGTCAGTGGCTCTCATTCACGAAAAGTTATACCAGCATGATTCAACGGACAATATTGAGCTTGACGTCTATATCAAAGAATTGGTGGAAGCTATTCATGGCACTTTTTCGGAGTACACCGAAGCCGTGGATCTGAAGTTCAATATGGATAAGGTGAGGCTCGATGTTGACAAAGTAATTCCCTGTGGGTTGTTAATTAACGAGCTGGTAGTGAATGCCTTTAAACATGCATTTTCGGAAAATCGGGATGGGATGCTCGAAGTAAAGCTGGAGCGGGAAAACGGAGAGGTTGAGGTTTCCGTAGCAGATGATGGACCCGGTCTACCGGATGATTTTTCAATGTTGAACAGCGAGTCGCTGGGAACGATGCTCATTGATACTTTTGCTTCGCAGCTCAATGCTGATACCGAGATTACCGAAAGTAATGATGGCACCGAGTTTACGTTCCGCTTTTCAACCAACTAACAACTACTTATTCATCAGATCCAGCAGATAGTCAATTTGCTGTTGTTCTACTTTTTGGATGGAAGATTTCGTGGTTTCCGCTTTGATCTCTTTGAGTGCTACATCACTGGCATCGTCCTTTTCTTCTTCCTTCATTTCAGCCCAGAGCCGATGGAATCGTGCGGCCTGGATAGCACCTTCCAGGGGATCGGGGTTGATGCACTCACGAGCAGCCAGATAAGCCGGAGCACTCTGGTCGCCCTGCCGTAATCCTACAGTATCGGTGGCTACGGCAGTTCCTTCTGTTTCCTCGTAAAGTTCTTGCAGGGAAGTCCGGTCGGCCTCCTCCTGGATAGCTTTATCAGCAAGATCCAGGATCTTTTTTTGAATAGGCTTTAGGTTGTCGTTGATCTGGTTTGCGCACCAAACCGAAAACTTTCGCAGTAGTATAGGCTCATCCTCTTCGTGTAAATACTTCAGAAAAGAGGTCACCTTGTCATCTTCTTCTTTGACCTGTTCACCGGTTTCTCCATCAATCATGATGATTTTTTGCCGATCAGTGTCGTAGATATAAATGAGGTCTTGCCGTTTTTGTTTCATCGTGGAACAGTTTTATTTGAGTGCTACTTGAGTGTACAATAACAAATTGCATTTCCCAACTATTCCATCAATACTTGTGGTGAAATTGTAAAAAATATTTCGTGGATGAATCAACAGAAAAAAGAATCGACACTTTCCCTGTTTTCATGGGCCATGTACGACTGGGCCAATAGTGCTTTTTTTGCTGTTATTCAGACTTTTGTATTTGCGACCTACTTTTTGCAGTCGGTGGCCGAAAATGAAACATTGGGCAGTACGCTATGGGGCAATACCATTGGGGCGGCCGGTTTGGTAATTGCTATTTGTGCACCATTCGTAGGAGCCATTGCCGACCAGCTTGGGCGCCGCAAGCCATGGATCGGCTGGTTTTCGCTGCTTTGCATTTTGGCTACGGCAGCATTGTGGTTTGTAGCCCCATCCCAAGACTACACGGTGCTGGCACTGGTGCTTATTTTTATCGGTACCGTGGGATCCGAGTTTGCTATTATCTTCTATAATGCCATGCTTCCCGATTTGGCTTCCGAGGAACGCATGGGACGCTGGTCGGGCTGGTCCTGGGGGCTGGGATACGCCGGTGGACTTGCTTGCCTGGTGGTAGCGTTATTCGTTTTTGTGGATGTCAGTAATCCGCCTTTTGGACTGGATAAAACATCGGCCGAGCACGTGCGGGCCACCTTTTTGTTGGTGGCGGTTTGGTATGCACTGTTTTCGGTGCCCATGTTTTTGTTTACCAGCGATCGTCCCCGAACTGATCTCAAGCTGAAAGCTGCGGCCAAGTCAGGTTGGAGTCAGCTTAAGCAATCGATCCGGAATGTGCGCAAGTTTAAGTATATCGTGCGATTTCTTGTGGCTCGCATGATTTTTATTGATGCCCTGGCTACGGTATTTGCTTTTGGTGGGATCTACGCGGCAGGCACTTTCGATCTCGGCGAACGCGATGTGCTTATTTTTGGTATCGGTCTGAATGTAACGGCTGGCATCGGCGCAGCTCTCTTTGCCTGGCTCGATGATCTGATGGGCAGCCGCACAACAATGTTGCTCGCACTGGTTGGATTAATTGTTACTACTACCGGTGTGCTGCTTGTAACAGGCCTTTCATGGTTCTGGGTGTTTGGGCTGTTGCTGGGTATCTTTGTGGGGCCCGTTCAGGCGGCAAGCCGAACGTATATGGCAAGAGTATCACCACCAGACCTGCAGAATCAAATGTTTGGATTAATGGCCCTTTCGGGCAAGGTAACGGCGTTTTTGGGACCGCTACTGGTCGGCTGGCTGACCTATGCGGCTGGCAGTCAGCGTATTGGAATGAGTGTTATTGTGGTCCTTTTTATGATCGGATTTGCGCTGCTATATACGGTACCCGATGCCGAAAAAGCACGACCCGATATCAAATCGCCTTAAAATGAAAAATTAACGTGTTTTTTGTCCATAAAGTGCTAAATTAGGGCCATAATTAAATCGAATGAGATCATTCGGAAGGGAGGTCATCTCTCTTTATCAACATAAACTTTAATGGACGTAACAATGAGTCGATTGGACGAAATCAAAGGTATCATCACGGGATTGGAAGATGATATGGTAAAATTCTACGAAAAAGGAAACAAAGCTGCCGGCACACGTGCTCGCAAAGGACTGCAAAATTTGAAGAAACTTTCCCAGGAAGTCCGTCTTGAAATTCAGGATATCAAAAACAACGGATAACCTTTTTCCTATCTTCTATTGAAAAGCCACTGCATAGTGGCTTTTTTTGTATATGCTATTTTCAACAGCTTTACATTCCTAGTTTATACATGCGATCATCACCCGAGAAAAAATTGTCAAAGTCGGCCATCAAGGCTTGGCGGCTTTCCCTTTCAATTGTAGCACTTTTTTTGATATTGATTTTACTTATCGTCTGGACGGTCAATTTCCTGTCCGGGAGTGGTCTGTTTTCGATGTGGACGGCCGTTGCTTTGTTGGTGATCATTGCCATTGCATCGGGGCTGGGGATCGTCTTTATCCCCGAAGTACGTTGGCGGCGCTGGTCGTACGAAGTGGATGAACACGAGATCGATCTCCAGAGTGGAATTTTCATCATCACCCGTACCTTGGTGCCCATCAAGCGTGTGCAGCATGTTGATACGCGGCAGGGTCCTATTCTACGTTCATATAATTTGGCCGATGTGACCGTCTCAACGGCAGCTACCACTCATCGTATTCCGGCCCTGAAACAAGAGACGGCCGACCGCGTGCGCAATCAAATTTCAAAATTTGCCCGACTTGCAGAAGAAGATGTCTGATTTACAGCGACAACATCCGGCAGCGGCCCTGGCCAATGCCTTCGATATTGTTCGGAGCAACTTTATTACTATTCTTGTGCTGATCTTCATCGGCGGTGGAGGACAACAGGCGAATTTTACCCTGTATTGGATTCTCGGCACCTTTATCGTGCTGCTGATATGGGGATTGATTTCGTGGTATCGTTTTGAGTTCCGTGTTCAGGATGGAGAGTTGCAGATCGAACAAGGTGTCGTCATCCATAAAAAGCTGTATCTCACCTCCGATCGCATTCAGGTAATTGATATTTCGGCCGGGGTAGTTCAGCGTCTGTTTGGGCTGGTGGCCGTAGAGGTAAAAACTGCTGGCAGCAGCTCAAAGGAGGCCAAAATTAACGCTATTACACGCGAAAAGGCCGAACAGTTGAAGAGGCTTCTTCGCAAAGAAAACAAGTCTGAAAATGCCGAGGCCAGCGAGGGGCTTAAACAGAGCCAGGTGTACACGCTAAATACCGGGGATCTCTTGGTAGCGGCCTCAACTTCCGGGCGATTGGGAGTAGCCCTTTCGGTAGTAGGTGCTCTGTTTTCACAGATAGAGCAGATTATTTCCGAGGAACAGATGATTAGTTTTGTGGAGAATCATTTGCCCAACACCACGTCAACTACGATGGTGTTACTATCCATAGCTGCCGTAATCGTAGTGTCGTGGGTCTTCGCGTTTTTGGGTACTATTGTCAAGTATTACGATTTTGTGGTTGAGGTTCGCGAAAACGAGCTGCTCATTGCGCGTGGGTTGTTTGAGCGTACCCAGCTTACCATCCCGTTTAATCGGATCCAGGCCGTGCAGATTAAAGAAGAGCTGTTACGTCAACCATTGGGCTACGCATCTCTGGTAATTGAAAGTGCTGGCTACGGAGAGGAGCAGGCAAACTCGACAACATTATTCCCGCTGATTTCCAAGCACCGCATTTATGAATTTATCAACGAGGTGATTCCCGAATATCATGCGGATATCTCGGAAACAACCAGGGCATCGCAGCGCGGTCTGCGCCGGTATTTGCTGCGTATGGTATGGGTCTCCCTGCCTGTGATACTCACGATCTGGGGAACAGTAACTTACGGCGTCTATGCCTGGTTCTTGCTAATTCCAGCGTTAGTACTGGGATATCAGCAGTATCGTGATGCTCAGATTTCCAAAGGTGATGATACGATAATCCTGACGTCGCGATTGTTGAGCAAGACGACGGCAATCATCAAAAAGTACCGTACCCAGGCGTGCGAAATCAGGGAGAATCCGTTTCAGACGCGCCTCCAACTCAGTAATTTCACCGTCCATGTAGCCAGTGGCAATCAGGGGCGTTCGTTTACTGTACGCGAGCTTGCCAAAGAAGACTCTTCGACATACCTCAACTGGTTGGCAAACGGGAATTCGACTTCCATTTTATCAGATGATAAAGTAGAAGAGAAGGAGGAAAAAGAATTTCCTCCTTCGCAGAAGCAATAGAGTCATTATTCTTCGATGTAAGAAAGATCTACTTCAAAGTGCATGCTCCGCTTATCTTCGATGGCAATATGATCCTCGGTGTCGATATTGGGTGTATCGAGGTTGCTAATTTCACAGCTGCACTCTTCACCAAGGTATTCTCCTACGGCATTGCTGATTAAGTTTTCGAGCTGCGATGCGGATAGTGTCTTAAGCTTGTTACTCATGATAAGTGAATGCTATTCGTGCTAATTACTATTTGTTTGCGGCGTTTTATCCCGTTATCCACCAGTGGTAGATCCACAGGGTACAAACGCCATATACGATATGTAATCCTAAAATCCAGTAGGGCATCAGGGCGCCCCAGTTTCGTCCCAGAATACCGGGATTTTTGATAGGTTTATCGGGTCCGATATTGGGATGTGTGTCAGCTAGAATTCCCATCATGGCTCCCACAAAAATGCCATGTGCAAAGCCCCATAAAATTCCCGCCGGCCAGTTGGGAGTGACGACCATCCCGGTAAGCAATACCACATAAAGCACTCCCCATCCTGCGCCAATCAAAAGATGCAGCAAGATGCCGGCCGTATATACCTGGGATCGTTTATTGATATCGATGAAACGTGTGCCAATGAGATAGGGAATATCCAGATTTTGGTCAAATACTTTAAGCAGGTAGATCAGCAGGGTTAGAATGATGGCTCCAAAGAATCCCGAAAATGCTGCGATAAATAGATTTGCTTCCATAACGCCCTCCATTTCCCAATTAAAATGATGGCTTGTATGTCAATTCTATCAAACTTACAGAAGAAAGCATCAGGCACTACTAATAACTGCCTAGCGATAATAAATAGCAATGGAAGTGCAGGAATGCAACTGTGAGCTAGGCGTTCGCCGGATTTCCAAACTCTTTGAGTGTTTCGTAATGTGACTTGATGGCAATTCCGAGCGTGTCGTGATAATTATATGGAATATCGTACTTTTCTGCTTTTTTACGAATAATAGAGCTGATCTCAGGGTAGTGGATGCTGCAAATACCCGGAAACAGATGATGCTCAATTTGATAGTTGAGACCGCCGATATACCAGCAGAGAAGGTCGTTGTCATGGGCAAAATTAGAGGTGGTTTCCAACTGGTGAATCATCCAGGCATTCTCGATGTTGCCCTCATCATTTTGGGTAGGGTGTTCGGTCTCTTCTACCACATGGGCTAGCTGAAAGATGACGCCCAGAATAATGCCTGCTGTAAAGTGCAGGATCAGAAATCCGATACCAATTTGCCACCAAGTGACCGGCAGCAACATGTAGGGGAGCACAATCATGTATCCATAATAGAGCACTTTAGTGACAAACAGGGTAATCCACTCTCGGATAGGATGTGATTTATCTTCATACGGCCCCAGACTGGATTGAAAAAAATACTTATAGTCTTTGATAAAAGCCCAAAACAATGTGGCAAATCCATAGGCAAAGAAGGCCAGAATATGTTGTGCACGGTGGACGGGTTTGTGTTCGGCATTGGGAGAGAGCCGGATAAATTCAGCTACTTCCAGATCTTCGTCGTGCTCATAGATATTCGTATAGGTATGATGGATGATGTTGTGAGTAATCTTCCAGATGTAGCTGTTGGCTCCCAGCAGATCAAAGGTGTAACCGAGCCACCGATTGACGGTTTTATTGGATGAGTAGGCTCCGTGTAGCGCATCGTGAGAGATAGAGAAGCCAATCCCCGCCATGCCTATTCCCATTACAAAGCAGAGAAAAGCCATACCCCACAAGCCAACACTGCCGCTGATAATCAGGCCGTAAGCGCCAAAATACAGGGTCAGAAGAATAATGGTTTTAGCGACCATTGCAGCATTGGCATGCTTGGAAAGGTCGTTTTCTTCGAAGTAGTCGTTGACTGCCGCTTTTAGCTCACGAGCAAATTCCTTCTTGCCATCGTGCTTAAAAGATATACGTGTAGCTCCCATAGCTCAATGCCCCGATTAACCGTCTGTTTTTATTGAGATTAGGTGCAATAAAATTAATTAATAGGAGGGAACAAAAATTTATTCAGTCGCTTGCTCTGAAAAAGCTTTGGATATGGATTTTTTGAGATGACTCATTTGGATGGGCTTTACCAGGTAATCTATATAATTGGTCTCTTTAGCTCTCGAAAGGTTATATTGATCGGAATTACCGGTAATATAGATGACATGCACATCGGATTCTTTCCTGATTTCTTCCATGGCTGTGATACCATCGATGTCATCCTTGAGCTGAATATCCATCAAGATGAGATCGGGATCAAAGTTCAGAGCCGAAGAAATGGCTTCTTCGCCAGTGCTGACTTTATTTATCACCTCGTTGCCAAGCTTGACAATCATTCGTTCCAGCACCATTGAGATGATCATGTCATCTTCAACGATAAGAACTTTTTTGCCTTCGATTGAATTACTCATTCAGATTTAGCTACCCTATATCATCCATTTAAGATATCACGCAGATAATAAAGTAAATTTTTAGGAATTAACCTAGGGCAACATCCAAGACCATCATTGCGCTAAAGCCGAGCATGGTACCCATAGTGGCAAGGTCGGTGTTTCCGTGATGTTGTGATTCAGGAATGAGTTCTTCGACCACCACGTAGATCATGGCACCGGCCGCAAAAGCGAGGGCATAGGGCAGGAGGGGACGAACCATCAGGACAGCTGCGGCCCCAATGACCGCAGAGATAGGTTCAACTATACCGGAAAGCTGTCCATACCAGAAGCTTTTGCCAACGGATACGCCCTCGCGGCGCAGCGGCATAGAAACGGCCACGCCTTCCGGAAAGTTTTGGATGCCAATACCAAGGGCCAGTGAAATGGCACCTGCAATGGTGGCCGTACCTGTAGGATCAACACCTGAGGCTGCCGCTCCAAAGAGAACGCCTACCGCAAGTCCCTCGGGGATATTGTGTAGCGTGATTGCCAGTACTAACAGGGTAGCTCGTCGCCAGCTGGTAGGGACACCCTCCGCTTCCTCAACTGGCAATCCGATATGAAGGTGCGGCATGTAGGCATCACATATTCGCAGAAAAATGCCACCCGATAGAAACCCTATAACGGCCGGCAACCATTCAATAACGCCCTGTGCTCCAGCCATTTCGATGGAAGGAACCAAGAGCGACCAGAAGCTGGCTGCAATCATGACGCCGGCGGCAAAGCCCATCATAGCGTCAAGAATCTTATAGTTGACGTTCCGTGTAAAAAATACAAGAGCTGCCCCCAGGGCCGTCAAACCATAAGTGAAGAGTCCACCAAATAAACTCTGCATGACGGGATTGAGCGCATAGAAAGAATCTTTGAGTTCAGCCAGTTCAAACATGAGCTAATTTTTTTAAAAGCGATTATTAAAAAGCCCATGATAGCAATTATTAAGCTTATACAAAAGTGAATATTAGCCTGGGCTAAACTTTTTGATTCTTTCTCTATAGTGCTGTATTAAGGCTTCTGCGTCATCTTCCAGAACATAATACCGCCGGCCTGTTTACCAACTTCGATGACTTCTGCACGCTCCAGTTTTTGAAGATCAATGATATCAACCGAGCCGGGCTGTCCACCCACGCCTTCGACTGAGATAAAAGCATAGCGGCTATCGGGCGTAATGCTAACGCCGTGTGTGATATTGCGACTGTTTTTAATGACCGCTACTTCTTCGCCTGTTTTCAGGTTCCAGATGCCAGTTTCGCCAGTACCCTTGTAGCTGGCCACCACGTATTTTTCGTCGTGGCTAACTTCCAGGTTATAGGGCGCTGTTTCATCATCACTTTTAAAGCGTCGCTGCACCTTCCAGTTCTTAGTGTTTACTTCAATAATCTCGTCAGATCCATTACCAGCTACATACACCAGATCCTTTTTGGGATGGGGATCGGCCCAGGTGGGTTTAACTTTTGGATTGGCGGTCATACTGGTCTGCTGCATCGTCGATTGGCTTGCGGACTTGCTGTTTGCTTTGCTCGGTGCGAGATTTAATCGACGGGTCAGCTCTAAATCGGCTGCGTTAATTTCCATCAGCTCATCGGTCATCATCGAAACGTGGTACTGCAGCTTACCATCTTCGGTGATACGTGAGCCGTGCGGCATAATGCCTGTTGGTATATCGGTCACTACGGACATAGCTTCGGGATCTACAACCGAAACCGTACTCGGCTCCATATCCCCATGCAGGTTAAAGTTGACCACATAGAGCAGTCCCGTTAAGGATGAGATTTCCATGCTGGCCGGGAACATGCCCAGTTGGGTGCGCGAAACTAGTTCGTTGCTGCCGGTTTTGAATTTGTATAGCCATCCATAAGGGTTGCCGTGCGCAACAGAGAGATACCAGTACTCACCGTCAAGGCCCACGTTAATGCCATGCGGACCTTCATTTTCGGTAGGCCATTGGCCCACTGGAATCACATCGCTGACGGATCCCGTGCGGGTTTCAGCATTGAATGCTACCTGATAAACTTCATCGTCGGATTCGGCGGTTACAAAAGCGTGGTAGGTTTGGCCAAAGCTGGATGATCCGAAGCCAACCGTAAAAAGAATCGCGAGAAAGCAGATTCGTCGTAAGTGTTTCATAGTAGTACCCTCAGCTTTTTAGTAGTGCTGACGTCCATGAGGTCGCCGGCAAAGCCTGTTAATTCGTTCCTTGTGATGGTTCTTGAATTTTGAAGGCCCAGAGACCGGAGTTCCAGTCAGATACAAAGATGTACCCTTTATATGGTTGTGGTCCCCAACTCATTGGCGCATTAGGAATTTTTCCTTTGTGGTGCGTGGGTACAAATTTGGCAATTTCACGCCCCTGTTCATAGAGGTTGCCCATCAGTTCGCCGGAGATATCAACCACTCGCAGTCCGGCATTGTAATAGGCAACGTAGAGGGTGTCGTCCTTAATCCAAAAGTTGTGCGTTCCCGCTTCGGGTACTTGGTAACGTGCAACTTCTTTGGGCGAATCCCAACCATCTTCAAACTTCACAAAGTGAATCCATCCTGCCGGTTCCGTGGGCTGATTTTCAATATGCAGGCCGTTGGGGAAAGCCTCATCACCAGCTACTACGTAAAAGTCGCCGGTTGACTGACTTTTAAAGGGGAATGCCGCATGGTTCCATCCACTGGGATAGGTATAGCTGCCCAGTTTTACCGGGTTGTCGAAGGATCCGGCGCCAGTGTCGTGGCGCTCGGGGGATTGTGCATTGGGAGTACTACCCACATCAACAGCAACGACACCGTCATCCCAGTTCGAGGAGTAGGCGATGCCGTTTTCTACCCACACGTCGTGTACGGAGTGTCCAGGCGTATCCAGTTCAAAGCGGCTTACGGTTTCAGGATTTTTGGGATCACTGATATCGATAATATCATAGCGTCGGCCATTGTTAACGGCAAATACGTGATCCTGATAGATAAATGAATTGTGTACGCCACCAGTGAGCCCTTTCGTGTATTCCGAAATGACACTCACGTTATGTGGATCGGAGACGTCCAGAATTACAATACCGTTTTTGCGATCTGAGGCACCTTCTCGGGTAATCACGCCGATACGCCCATCTTCTGAAATTTTAACGTCATTGACTGTGCGGGCATCAACGGTCACCGTGTCGATAATGGTCATATTGGCTGGATCGCTCACATCCCAGAAATAAGCTTCCCCATTGCCGCCCCAGGTTCCGGTGATCGCGTAGTCGCCACCGTCAACGCCTTCCCAGATCCACAAGTCGGATGTATGTACATCGCTGACGAGTCCGTGCCCAACCATCTTGATATTTTTTTGAACATCCCGGGCATTAACGCGGATCGTTTTTTCTGCTACTGCCGATCCGGATTTAGCAACAATTTTATATAAGCCCGGTTTGCTGGCTACAAAACGACCATTCTGCTGTATTTGTCCCGAAGTTCCTTCCCCTAGATCATCATCTGGCTTGGCAATAAACGAGTACTCAACCGGCGCGCCATCCACCGTGTTGCCAGCACTATTTTTAGGAGTGGCATTGAAGTTAAATACATGACCGGTGCGTCCTTCCTGACTCTCACTTGTAAGTTCAAGCGCAGTAACGGGATTTTCAGTTACTTTAAGCTGCCATACAGTCTTTGCTTGTTCAGCGGTTGCGCTAATGGTTGTAGTGCCCGGCTTGTGTGCTTGTAGCTGGCCATAGTCATCCACAGATGCTATCGAGGGTTTTGAGCTTGCAAGATTGACGTCCGCATTTTTTCGAGCAAGCCCCTTGGCATCGGTCACTTTGTATTTGATCGGGGTTGAGGTCATGGTATACACCTTGGAGGGCATATCCCGGAACGCAATATTAGTTATCGGGGGATAGGCTACTTCAACTTTGACAGGAGCTCTCAGCCGATCACCACTGGGACTCTCCGCATAAGCGATAAGCTCAAAAGAGCCAGGTTTGAGCGCTTTCACCTGGTGCCCTTCTCCATTTTTTGAGATACTAACACTTTTGCTAGCACGAGAATAAAAGTAAACAGTGTCTTGCGTGGCGTTACCATTGGCATCTTGGACAAACGACTCTAGTTGAGCCGTCTCATCCACATTGAGATTCAGTTGCGATGGCTTGACCACAATTTTTGCTTTACTGTCGCTGTTATTCTGGGCCTTGGCCATTGACTGTACGCCCAGCATCATTGCAAAGATTGCAATGGCGGTAATTACATTTTTCATAATATTACTGTTGATTTGAAGATATTAGTAAGCTGCTACTATTAATCATGTTCGACCGTTGTTAAACACTTTCTTTTACAATCCGATGAAGCATTGAAAGCATAGTCTCCTAGAGCCGTTGAATATTATTATAATTCAAATAAGTTTTAAAATATAGGCTGGTCACCATATAAAAAATACTTTTACAAATAACCGAATTTTAAGTCGTTCCGCTCTGTTAAATGAACGTCGTAATTCTTATCTTCAGTGATTTGAAAAGGGGTCAGTAGGTTAGTCCAAAGAACCCTGGTTCATGCTTTTTTGTTGTCTTCTCTTATGTATTGTTAATCAACGCAAATTATTACCAGTTCTAAGTTTTCATGAGTATCAACTTTGATAAAGAACGTTTTCTGCACCGCCACATTGGTCCCGATGCTGAACAAAAGAAAGAAATGCTCGCGGCTATCAGCGCCGACTCGATGGATCAGCTTATCGATGAGACTGTTCCGGTCGGTATACGCCTGAAAAATCAGATCGACCTCGACGAACCGATGAGCGAATATCGATTCCTCGAAGAGTTCAGGGAGCTGGCGGACCAGAATGAGATTTTCCAGTCCTATATTGGCATGGGCTATCATGATACGTTGACGCCCAATGTAATTCTGCGAAATGTGCTGGAAAATCCTGGCTGGTACACGGCCTACACGCCGTACCAAGCCGAAATTGCACAGGGACGTCTCGAAGCGTTGATTAACTTCCAGACGATGGTGTCTGACCTGACGGGTCGTGAACTGGCCAATGCCTCTCTGTTGGATGAAGGGACAGCTGCCGCCGAGGCGATGTCGATGCTCTATTCGTTGCGACGCGGAGCTAAGCGCAAAAATGCGGACACCTTTTTTGTTTCCGAGCAGTGCCACCCGCAGACCATTGATGTTGTAGAAGGACGGGCCGAACCGCTGGATATTGAAGTGATTGTCGGCGATCACAATGAGCTGGATGTTACGGATGAAGAATTGTTTGGCATCCTGCTGCAGTATCCCGGCACAGATGGAGCGGTTGAAGATTATTCGGGCTTGATTGAGGCGGCCCACGAGCATGATGTACAGTCGGTTGTAGCGGCTGATCTGCTGAGTCTAACCCTGTTGACGCCGCCCGGAGAAATGGGCGCCGATGTGGTGGTGGGATCATCACAGCGATTTGGCGTCCCGATGGGCTATGGCGGCCCGCATGCGGCATTCTTTGCCACGCGTGAAAAATATCAGCGCAAAATACCGGGACGTATTATCGGCGTTACGCAGGATACCGAGGAGAATCCCGCTTACCGAATGGCGCTGCAAACCCGGGAGCAACATATTCGTCGCGAAAAGGCGACCTCCAATATCTGCACGGCGCAGGTGCTGCTGGCAGTTATTGCCGGTTTTTATGCCGTTTATCACGGTCCTAAGGGATTGCGGCGCATTGCTGAACGCGTTCACGGATTGACCAAATTAATGGATCAAGGACTTTCGAAGCTTGGCTATTCGGTAGAGAACGACCTTTATTTTGATACCCTAAAAGTAACTCTCGACAGCAGCGAAGAGCAGCAGCAACTTCGCAAGATGGCGCTCGACCACAAGATCAATCTCCGATATTTTGACGAACCTGCCGTTGGCATTGCCTTTGATGAGGTAAAAGACCTTGATCACGTTGATGAGCTCCTTGGCATTTTTGCCGAGCTGCGGGACATCGAAAACGGTTTTGATGCCAAGGAATCTGCTGATAATGTTGAGGTCGATTTTCCCGAAGCACTGACTCGGACCTCGAGCTACCTGGAGCATCCAGTATTTAATCTCTACCATTCCGAGCATGAAATGCTCCGGTATATGAAGAAGCTGGAGAACAAAGATCTGTCGCTGGTCCACTCGATGATTTCATTGGGCTCCTGTACGATGAAGCTGAATGCGACGGCCGAAATGATTCCACTGACATGGCCTAAGTTTGGTAAAATTCATCCCTTTGCACCTGAAGATCAGGCCAGGGGATATCATCGACTGTTCGATGGCTTGGAGAGCCAAATTTCTGCGATTACCGGGTTTCCGGCGGTTTCTTTGCAGCCTAATTCGGGAGCGCAGGGTGAGTTTTCTGGACTGATGACTATTCGCGCTTATCACAAGCATCACGGTGAAGCGCATCGCAATGTAACGATCGTGCCCGACTCGGCCCACGGCACCAATCCCGCCAGCGCAGTAATGGCCGGCATGGAAGTTGTCGTGACAAAATGCGATGAGCACGGCAATATCGATCTCGATGATCTACGTGAAAAGGTCGAAGCCAATAAAGAGAACCTGGCTGCCTTGATGATCACTTATCCGTCTACGCACGGGGTGTTTGAAGAAGATATCAAAGAGATTTGCCAGATTATTCACGATAATGGCGGACTGGTTTACATGGATGGGGCCAACATGAATGCCCAGGTGGGACTTACAAGTCCGGCCGAGATTGGAGCCGACGTTTGTCACCTGAATCTGCATAAGACATTTTGTATTCCACATGGCGGTGGCGGACCCGGCATGGGACCTATTGCTGCGACGGATGAGCTGGCGCCGTTCTTGCCGGGCAATCCCGTGAAGAAAACGGGCGGCGAGCACGGCATCAAAAGTATTTCTGCTGCACCGTGGGGAAGTGCAAGTATCCTCTCTATTTCGTATGCCTATATCAAGATGATGGGTGCGGAGGGTCTTACCGATGTATCAGAGGTAGCTATTCTAAATGCAAACTATCTCAAAGAGCGTTTGAAAGATCACTATCCCATTCTGTATACCGGTAAGAATGGACGCACGGCACACGAATTTATTGTGGATATCCGCCCGTTCAAATCCGCCAATGTTGATTCCATAGACGTAGCCAAGCGCTTGATGGATTACGGATTCCATGCGCCTACCATGTCATTCCCGGTACCGGGCACGTTGATGATTGAGCCTACTGAGAGCGAAACCAAGGATGAGTTGGATCGTTTTTGTGAGGCGATGATTTCGATTCGAGAAGAGATCCGCGAGATTGAAGAGGGCAGTGCCGATCCCGAAAATAATGTACTTAAGCATGCCCCGCATACCATGCGTGTGGCTATGGGCGACAATTGGGATCGACCTTACAGTCGAGAGAAAGCGATCTTCCCGCTCGACTACCTCCGTTTCAATAAGTTCTGGCCCGCCGTTAGCCGCGTGGATGACGCCTACGGCGACCGCAACCTGATGTGTAACTGCGTGCCCATCGACGCCTACACCGAAGGACAGGAACCCGCGGCGGTAGATTAGTGATTAAATTTGTGGTCCACTTGCACAGTAGAAGGTTAGCTATAGGGCTTCCCATGGATGAATCCATGGTCTAAGGTATTTTAAGCTCACTTCAAGTGAGCTTAACATGTATCTTTAGCCTGATGATTCATCGTCAGGCATTAATTGTTACATTAGCAGGTGCAAGCTATTTTCGCGAGATAGTGCTCTCTATTTTAATATCCCCCATTAACGTGCGGTGAACGGGACATTTTTTGGATATATCCAGTATCTTTTCGAGCTGTTTATCAGACAGATCGCCGTCGATGATGACCTCTTTTTCGATGACGTCGATTTTGCTTTGGGCATCTTCACAATTTTCGCAATCCTCGTCGTGGCGTTTATTGTGTTGTAGCTCCATGTAAACGTCATCCAGCTCCCAGCCTTTGTGGTTAGCGTACATCTTGATGGTCATAAGCGTACAGGAACCCAGCGACATCAGCAGATAGTCGTAGGGATCGGGCCCTTTGTCTTGGCCGCCTTCTACGCTGGTTGGTTCATCGGCCAGGAGCTCATGTGTGTCGGTGGTGAGCGTTGTCGTAAATTGTTCATCTTTTGGGAGATGTGCGTGAACAATCTTTTTCTTGTCAGAGTCTGCTGCCATGATGTAAGTATTTGGTTTAAGTTAAAATCATTGACAAATAATCTATTAGAAACGTACAAAAAATATGTCCGAAACGGAGTCATCAAGCACTGTGCAGGTCAAAACGGGTTAACATAATCATTATTGAGAGTTAATAGTGAGGCTATGCTGTGGTAATATTGGATTTGTTTAGTAACCAAAAACCGCAATAGTCTATGACGAATAAACGATCAGTCGATATAGTTGTTCTTTCGGATTTACATCTCGGTACCGTGGGGTGTCATGCCGTTGAGCTGGCACAATACCTGAATTCTATCGAGCCCCGAATCCTCATCCTTAATGGGAATATTTTCGATATATGAAACTTCAAAAAGTGTTACTAGCCGGAATCTCACACGCAGCCGGTCAAGTGCTTCCTAAGCCTGATGGCTAATGGAACTAATAAGTATTAATGAAATCTCAGATCCGGCGGATGTGATTCAAAAAATTCTGGAAATTAGTTCATCAAGTATATTGGTCAAACGTAGACGCTCACTCTTTTGGTTGGTCAGCTGAGATGTTGATTCCGTATTTTTCTTCCAGGATGTTCATGTGATGCCGTTCGTGACCGGCAATAATATAAGCTAGGGCCCGCACCGAAACGGTCACATCGTTGGCCGTTCCCTTTCGCAAGATTTGCTCTTGGCTAAAGCTGTTGAACATGCTGATATTGGCATTGCGCAGCGCATCGTATTCGGTGGAGATGCTCTGGAGACTTCGGTCGTCAAAATCGGCCTGCGAAACGTAATTATCCTGATCATAACCGGGCAGCGTTTTGGTTTCGCCGCGACTGATGCACAGTGCCCGGTAGGCCATAATACGTTCGGTATCGACCAGGTGACCGAAAACTTCTTTTACGCTCCACTTGTCTTTTGCATACCGATGGGAGACTTCATCAGGTGTAAGTTGTTTGATCACTGCATACGCTCGCTGGCCCTGTTGAATAAGCACCTGGATGATGTTGGGTTCATCGATGAGATCGATATATCCTTGGTAAAAGTCGCCGTACTCCTCGGGTTCTGGTCGATTGTCATCCCAATCTAATAGTGACATTGATCAATACTTAATGTTGTTAAAAAAACGATTAGCTCGATAGCGTTAACCTATGCTTACGCCAAGTTTATCCACACCACAGTCCCATATCACCGGTCGAGCGCCCAGTGCCGCGCCATTAGCTGTTCCTATAGCGATACCTGCTGACTAGGTTATCATTAGATTTGGTGGCTTTAGCCTGCTGATCCTTTTCCATAACGGTAGGGATTCTAATAAGACCTTGTTTAAAATAGAAATCACATATCAATAAAAAAGGCCGGATTGCTCCGGCCTTTTGGTTTAATTTTTAAAACGGACTTATACTATTCATTGACTTTGTGACTTTCGTAGGTAACTTCAGAAGCTTTATTCCCATCCTGTTTGGTTACTTGCTTGTAGGGATAGGCCACGCCATCAACGATGGTCCAGTTTGAGTTAAGGTTTTCAATCGTAACTTGTTTGCCTGCTTGAGGACTAAACTGTTTGTACCGCATCACATCCGGATAGTTGGTTTCCTGATCCAACAGCAGCGTAATATTCGAGCCCTCAACACTTACAGTTACTTTGTTGTAAGTAGTTCCATTAACTTTTTCGGTACCCAAAAACTGAGGATTCATACTACCGGCATTGCGCGCGATAGAGATGAAACTCTTGTTCAGCATACTTTTCATTGCTTTGATGGATTGAGGCGGCAATGGCCGCTCTTGTTCACCCATCTTCATTGTACCAGATCCATCTGCGTAATTGAGTTGTACTTTGCCCATCGGTCCCTGTATGGTCTGGGTTACGGCGTCGGGGAAGTCGATGGTCATGGTCATAGGCATTTTCTGTCCGCGCATCATAGCCTGGCCGGATATAGTCAGCGTATTTATTTCGGTATCGCTGATGACGGCATCAGCCATTTGGCTAAGCAGTTTGGCACCTTGTTGAGCATCACCTTCGACTACTTGTTGCTGACCTTCACCCGGTTCGGGAATGCTGACATCAATAGTGTTAACATCACCATACTTTTGCAGCTGTTCGCCAATTTCTTCCTTGTTACCCACAACTAAAATCTGCAGGCTATCAGGATGCAAATACTGCTGCGCCATATTTTGCACATCCTTAACGGTTGTATTTTTCACACCCTCAATATATTGGTTAAAAGCATCTCGGGGCAGTCCGCGGTAGGCATACGACATCTGTTGGCTGAGGACTTTCTCATAACTGTCGTACTGAAAAACAGCTGAGTTCAGGATCTGATCCTTCGTATTTTGAAGCTCTTCTTCAGTAATCGGCTCGTTCTGCAGTCGCTTCAACTCTTTCCGAACTGCATCAATTACTTCCGATGTGGTTGAAGGCTTGGTTCGAACCTGTACGTAAAACTTACCGGGATAAAAGCTGTTCATTCCAAATTGTCCGTCCGGTGAATAGGCTAGGCCAAGTTCTGTTCGGATTACCTGCAGGATGCGACCCGAAAATCCACCACTCAGCACTTTATTCATTACCTGCAGCTTGGCGTAATCCGGATTGTCGCGCATACCGCCAATATGACCCATGAGCACAATACTCTGCTCTACATCCGATTTTTCTACATAGTTGATCGTGCTCTCATATTCATAATCAACGTCAGGAAAGTCGAGATTGGTCTTTTCGCCGGCTGGAATTTCGCCGAACGATTCTTGCAGTTTTTGCTTCATGGCAGAGGCATCAAAATCACCGACGACTCCCACCATCATATTTTGACCAACAAAGTGGTTTTTGTGAAAGTTGACGATATCTTCGCGCGTGATATTATTGATGCTTTCATATTCCGTATTCCTGCCGTAAACGGAATTTTCGCCATAGATAAGCTGATCGAAAACGCGGGAAGCAATTTGCTGCGCATTGTCATTACGGCGCGATATGGCTGATTTTTGCTGCTTTTTGGCTAGTTCAATCTTTTCTTTCGGTAACACGGGATTGGTTAACAGATCGATGAAGATCGGCAACATCCGGTCGAAATCTTCTTTCAGCACATTCATGCTGGCTCCACCAGATGTAAAACTGATACCCGTTTCCATGCTTGCGGCATTGTTTTCGAGCAGTGTGTTCAGGGAATCCGAAGAGATATTTTTAGTACCTCCCGAGCGTATCACAGTTCCCGTAACCGAAGCCAGGCCTGCTTTATCATTCGGCACAAGCACACCACCCGTACGGACGTTGACATTGACATCAACCAGTGGCAGTTCGTTGTCTTCAACCAAAAAGAAGGTGACACCGTTACTGGTGGTAAAGGTTTCTACTTCTGGTTTCTGAAAATCATTGAGTGCTGGAAAGTTAATATTTTCGTAAGCGGCCGTTTCCTGCGATTGTTGTGAGTTGTTTTCTGAGGTCTGTTTGGTTCCTGCGCAGGAACCAACCAAGATTGCTAAAAGGCATACAACACTTAGTCGTAGACTCTTCATAATATTATTCGCTTTAGTGATAAATAAATTCTTGGATAATGGCTTATTGCTTTGCATCGGCAACCTCTTCACTGGATTCTTCAGATTCGGTGACGATGGTGCCTACGGTGCGATTTTTCTTTATGAGATATTTTTTCGCAACGCGTTGCAGGTCATCAACGGTGACCTCTTGCAGTTTTTCAATATCGCTGAATACTTTTTTCCAGTTGCCCCGTAAAGCTTCGGCTGAAGCCAGGGTCTGTGCAATACCGGAATTGGAATCGAGACTGCGTATCAGATTAGCCCGTGCATTGGTACGTGCTCGGTCCAGGGCTTCTTTCGGGATTTCTCCATTCTTAATGTTTTCAATCTCTTCCAGTATGGTCGACTCGAGCGTATCTACATCGACCTCCCGATTTGGGATGGCCAATGTTGCAAACATTGTTTCAAACTTTGTACCGGGGAAGCCATTAAACGCACCCACTTGCAGAGCCGTCTGTTCTTTTTCCACCATCCGCTTGTAGAGAATGGAGGTACGGCCGCCCGAGAGTACGTTGCCCAACAACTGAAGTGCTTGAAAATCGGGATGATCTTCCGGCACCGTGTGATATCCCATCACAAGGAATGGCTGCGACTGTCCCTGAATGGTGAACCGTCGTTCGCCACGTTGTTCCGGTTCTTTAGTAAATACCGGTGGGGGCTCGGGGGCTGATTTCATATCCCCAAAATACTCTTTGGCTAGTTCTTTGGCCCGATCTGGTTTAATATCGCCGGCAATAGCAATCGTAATATTGTTGGGCACGTAATACGTCTCATAAAAGTCACGGGTATCTTCAATAGTGGTAGCTGTAATATCGGACTCCCATCCAATATTGGGTCGTCCATAAGGATGTGCAGTATAGGCCACCGTCAGAAACTCTTGAATCAATCGGCCGATAGGCTGCGATTCACTGCGGCGTTTCTCTTCGCGGACGACATTTTTCTCTTTATAGAATTCGCGGAATACCGGGTTTTTAAAACGATCCGATTCCAGACTGAACCAGAGCTCTTTACGGTTTTCCGGCAGGCTATAAAAATAGTTCGTGCGGTCGTAGCCTGTGGAGGCGTTCATGCCTGTTCCACCGTTGCGATCAATAATCTGGGCAAATTCGTTGTTTTTCACATATTGTCCCGCTTCTTCCTGAAGATCCTTGAATTGGCTCCAGAGCGTATCCATGCGAGCCGAGTCGGGTTCTGGCTTATATTTTTCGGCCAGCCACTTCTGATAGGTCTCATCCATTTGTTGGAGCACCTTCTGTTCTTTATTCCAGTTTTTGGTGCCAATGGTGTGGGTACCCTTAAAGGCCATATGTTCAAAAATATGAGCCATGCCGGTATGTCCCACTGGTTCGTTGGCACCACCCACATTTACGTAGGTGGCGAAACTTACCACAGGGGCTACCGGACGTTCGATAATAAGAAAGGTGAGTCCGTTGTCGAGGGTAAATTCAGTTACTTTTTTCTCAAACTCTTCCAGCGACTGTGCATTGGCAGGTTGATATGCAAAACAAACCCCAAGTAGCACAACGCAGAATAATTGCAGAGCACGTCGTAGCATCTTATCTCCTTGTTTATATGAAATTTTAAGAATTGAAATATGATATAAACAGTACAACTTTACAAAAGTTTACTTGATTTTTAAAGGTATGGTAATAGTCGGGAAATGAGCTGAATGTTTTGAGGATTTCAACATGGATAGGATTCTTGGGGACGGTTTGGGTTTAATCCGTCAATTCTGGCTTCGGACAGTGAGTAATATTTTGTGGATTACATCCTGGAAGGACAGCCTGAACCGCCGCTTTATTTGCCCGTATGAAGCGCGACAACAGGAGTGATCCAGCAATGTTAGGGGCATCCCCTATGCCAAAAAAGGTAGATGTTGCTGATCTGGCGTCTTGTTCTGGTAAAAAGGGAAGAGTTGTAATAGATACGCTAGAGCGTATTACTTTATGGTTTATGGGTACTCATTTGAAAGGATTATTGCTATCGTCACTCAATAAGTCCTTTTATACGGTAGCGGGTTGCTAAGTGCGCGAAGACGAGGATATTTATTTGCTGATAGATGAAAACAACCTGGAAGAGGCTGTACGTGATCTGATTCGTATTGGGCTCGACAATATCAAAGGATACGTAACCCGGGCTGAGCTGGAACTACATCTGCAAGATCCTGGCAGTGCACAAACATTACCAACGATTGATGTTGACGAAAACAGCAGAATTGTTTCGTTGTCCCGACTTTGGTGTAATGGACGTTTGTAAGGCAACTAAGTTTCAGGAAGGGCATGTACCCGGCGCAATCAACATTGCACATACGGGGCTGTTGGATCGCGAAAGAGAGCTCGACAAAGGGGTACATTGCCGGTAAGAGGCGCCTGCATCAGTAGCCTCCGCTTCTTTTAGAGTGCGATGGCTTTGACGCGCAATATATTAACGACCTTATTGATCGCTGGGTCGAAAAGGAAACAGTTTGAAAATGTGGGGCAAAAGGGGGTATTTGGCCGGTCGTGCAATTAACCCGACTCTTGGCCTTCCAGGTATTCCTGGGTGATCTTTCGTGTTTGTTCTGCTCCCATATACTTTTCAAGGTCATAGAGGGTTACCTGCTTCTCACCCTCGTGAAAAGAATAAGTCAAATGTCCACTTTTAATTTCTTTTTCAACCTCACTGGTTTTCATATCTAACATCTCACCGACTTCTTCCAGGGAGAACATCGAACGCATAATGTGATTTTACTATTGAATTGATTTGTCAATTTGACATCAAAGATAGAAAAAATCCACTTTTTTGCGACCCCTAAATAGGCCTTTTCACGTACATATAACATTTTCGGCTTCTATTTTGTGCATCACAAAATGTTAAGTCATTTTTGGACCTCTTCGTGTCGAAAACAGCTTACCACATGGTCATTTACCAAGCCGGTGGCCTGCATGTGGGCATAGACGGTGATACTGCCCAAAAATTTAAATCCACGTTTCTTGAGATCTTTACTTAAGATATCGGATCGTTCAGTTGTAGCTGGAATCTGACTCAGCTCCTCCCAGTTGTTTTGAATAGGTTCTCCATTCACAAATGACCAGATATAATCAGTAAAACTGCCAAACTCTTGTTGTATGGTGATGAACTGCTGCGCATTATTAATGGCTGATCTTATTTTCAGTTCATTGCGAACAATACCGGGATTTTCGAGTAATTGCTGGACTTTTTCTTCATCAAATCGAGCTACTTTTTCAACATCAAAGTTGGCGAAAGCGTTACGGTAGCCTTCACGCTTTTTCAGGATGGTGCTCCAGCTTAGTCCTGCCTGGGCACTTTCCAGTACCAGGAATTCGAATTGGGTTTGGTCATCTCGAACCGGAACGCCCCATTCTTCATCATGGTATCGTATGTATTGGTCGAAGGTGTTTTCGCACCATTCACATCGATTAGGCATAATTGATTGTTTTTGTTAAACGTAACACCCATCTTAGGATTCATTATTGAATCAATAAAATAGCGAATCCATGGATTGGGAGAAACTGGTAGAGCACCTTAAAATAAAAAGTGGAATTAGTAATGAGTTAGCCGGGCAGATTGAGCTCCTTACGCACTTCCTGGAAGATATTGTGCAGGAGAAAGAAGATAAGCATCTGCTCGAAATGCTGACTACTTTTCCGGAACTGGCGGCTGATGCCTTTGATGAGCACAATCAGCAGGCCTTTGATAAATTAGAAGATGATATTGCAAAACTATCTACCGATCAGATTGCCCAATTTCTACGGTACTATACGGTCTTTTTTCACCTGATGAATTCGCAGGAGCAGCGGGAAATTACACGTATCAATCGAGATCGTGCAATTCATACCGACCCGGATGCTCCTCGCAGCGAAAGTATTGCCGAAGCAATTCACGCACTCAAAAAATCTGGATACAGTGCTCAGGAATCGGCGGAAGTCATCGGCAAGCTCGATATTCAGCCTACGATTACCGCCCATCCCACCGAGGCGCGCAGGCACAGCGTGTTAATTAAGCAGCAGCGTATTACCGAGATGATTGATGAGCTGCGCGGGCAGGACCTGACATCATCGGAGCGCAAAGACAAGAAGCTGGATATTTTTAATGAGATTCATCTGTTGTTGGCGACTGATGAGGTACGCACGGAGCGGGTCACGGTCGAGGACGAGGTCGAGAACGGCATGTTTTATTTTCGCAATGCCATTTGGGAAACCATTCCCGTGCTCTATGATGATCTGGCCAATGCTTTTGAGACCTATTATGATGAAGTGCCGGATTTCAGCACGATCTTGAAGTACCGTTCCTGGATCGGAAGCGATCGCGACGGTAATCCCAATGTGACACCGGAAGTGACCTGGCAGACCATCTTGGAGCAGCGTAAAAATGTGATGGATCTGTACCTTGATGAGCTGGATGATCTTCGGCGTTACTTGAGTATTTCCCAAAACAAGTATGACATATCCGACAAGCTGGCCAAGTCACTCGAAGAGGATCAGCAGGAGGATCCACTTTCGGAGCGCTACCAGCGGTTATATACGCAGGAGCCATATCGTCGCAAGGTTACACATATGATGCACAAGCTACAGCATCAGATTTCGGCGGCTGATAGTGATAATCCCAATTACATTCTTAGCGAGGCTCAACACTACACTTCCGATGATTTTATAGATGATCTTCAGATGATTGCGGAAAGTCTCTCCCAGTCGGGACTTGAATCTGTGGGCTCGCAAGGCACGCTCAAACATCTCTTGGTTCGTGCTCAAACGTTTGGTTTTCATATGGCGGGACTGGATATCCGCCAGCACAGCGAAAAGCATGAAGCTGCTGTGGCTGAGCTTCTTTCGGTAGGAGAGGTGACCGATGAGTACAGTTCGCTTTCGGAGCAGGAAAAGTTGGAGTTGCTGAACGAAGAGTTGAAGAATCCGCGTCCACTGTCACCGGTTCGGGCTCATCTCGATGAAGAAACGTCCAAGATGCTGGAGGTATTTAAGGTCATTGGGCAGCTGATTGAGCTGGATCCCAACAGCTTTGGTAATTATATCATTAGTATGACGCACGGCGTGAGTGATATGCTTGAAGTGTTGATCTTGGCCAAAGAGGTCGGTCTTTGGGGATATGAGGATGAACAGGTAGAAAGCCAGATCGATGTGGTTCCGCTTTTCGAAACTATCGAGGATCTTGAAGAGTGCGGCCGGCTGATGACGGATATCTATGAGAGTCCGCTCTACCAGAAACAGCTCAGTGCTCGTAATAACCTGCAGGAAATTATGCTGGGTTATTCCGACAGTAATAAAGACGGTGGTTACTGGATGGCCAACTGGGCACTGGAGAAAGCACAAAAGGATCTCGGTAAAGTGTGCCGTGATTTTGATGTTGATTTCCGCCTGTTTCACGGTCGCGGAGGCACAGTTGGCCGTGGTGGTGGACGATCCAATCAAGCGATTCTGGCACTGCCGCCCATCAGTAATAACGGGCGCATTCGATTTACCGAGCAGGGCGAAGTAATTTCATTCCGCTATTCGTTGGCTCCCATTACCCGTCGTCATCTCGAACAGATTGTAAATGCGATGATTAAGGTGACGGTCTCTGATCAGGAGGAGGCGGAGAAAGAAGACTTCAAAGAGTCAATGGAGCGGCTTGCAACTGAGTCGATGCAGAGTTATCGCCACCTGATTGATCACGATAACTTCTGGAACTGGTACACTTCCAAGACCCCGATTGAGCATATCAGTCGTTTGCCCATTGCATCGCGACCGGTTTCGCGGGGCAGCGCCAAGGCTGCTGACTTTGAGAATCTCCGTGCTATTCCGTGGGTCTTCGCGTGGACGCAGGTTCGTTATAACGTGCCGGGATGGTATGGCATGGGAGAGGCCCTTGAGGAGATGATTCAGGAGGAGGAGCAACTGGCACAGCTTCGGGAGTGGTACGAGAATGAAATCTTTTTCAAAACAGTGCTGGACAATGCACAGCGCGAGATGGCGCGTACACATATTCCCACATCAAACATCTACCACGATATTGATGATGGTTCTTTTCACAAGCGTATCACCACCGATTTTGAAAAAGCTACGGAAGCGATCAGGAAAATTACGCGACAACAAGATATTCTCGATAATAGTCCTGTTATAAAGAAGTCAATTCGATTCCGTAATCCATTTACCTATCCATTAAATATGATGCAGGCCGAATTGCTCAGGCGCTGGAACTCCGACCAGAAAGATGATGAAGAAGCCCTGCGCAATGCCCTCTTTTTGAGTATTAACGGGGTTGCCGCCGCCATGCAAAGCACAGGTTAATCAATTAAAAATGGGCTATTGAAGAATTAAAAATACTGATGAATGGTTAATTTTTAATTTTCTCATTTTTCATTTCTAATTAGTTCCTTCATCTGACGGCGAAATTTCGGCGCACCACCGTTGGCGGGATGACGTACCGGCGTATAGTTTGAGATCCCAAAAGCATCGAGGCTCTGCTCACACTTGCGGCCTACGGCAATGATCTGTCCATCAGGAAACAGGTTCAGGAAAGCGCGTAGCGAGGGATAGCCTTGCTCCAATTCATTATCAGTGGGCGTTCGATTGCTCAGCAGCCCATCGTCGGGATCGTAAGGGTGCCAGGGCAGAGCATTCCAAAGCACCGTTTCGTAGGGATCAATCCCCAACTGATAGATGGCCTTCCACATAATAGTGGCCGTCGGCTCAGACATTCCTTTTTCGTTAACCTCCGGTTTGCTGGTCCGTTTGGCATCGATCTTTTTGAAAGCCCCGTCGGCGGGAATACCATGCACCGGTTCATGATGGCCCAGAAGAATACGTTCCGAGGTCATTGCTATACCGGTAAAATGTCCGCCCTGGTAGCCGAGTGCCTCTGCAATGAACAAATATTTGGCACTCTCGAGACGTTCTTTCAGGTACGTTTGCAGTTGTTGTTTTCGAATTTGAGGTCCTTGGTCATTTAAATCATGTTTGGGATCCTGCTGAAACCAGGGATTAAAAAAGGGGCCATCAGGGGTATCTTCCAGAAGTGTTAAAAGGGAATCAACGGTGCTCATTGAGCTGTAACGAAATTTTGGGATTAAAGTCAGTTTGGTGCCCGGGAAATATAGTGATCAGCATTTCCATCAAAAAGCAATTATTTGTGTTAGCATGAAACTACACAATGTTGTGCTTGGGGTATTAAGATTTGATGGTTCGGATTTAAAAGTGTTCATTCCGTTTTGTCTTCGATAAACCTTTTAGTTTTCTGGTTTTTTATAAGGGATTTTTGTTGAAAGGCTGTATTTTACAAACCAAGCTAACTAAAGAAATTCTTATGACTACTGATACTGCATTTAATATTACGAAAGTCTCTGAAAGTAGGATCAAAAACGTTGATTTGGACAATCCGGGTTTTGGTCGAGAATTTGCCGATCACATGCTGGAAGTAGAATATAACGATGGCGCGTGGCAGGAGCCGGAAATCAAGCCGTTTGGAACGATTGAGACTACACCTGCACTAAATACGCTTCATTATGCACAATCGGTATTTGAAGGATTGAAGGCCTACTATGTAGATGAGGGAACAATCAATTTATTCCGACCCGAAAAGAATTACGCGCGGATGGCCCGTTCTTGTGAGCGTATGTGCATCCCGGTATTCGAGCAAGAAGTGTTTATGGATGGTATTGCCGAGCTTATTAAACTCGATCACAAATGGGTCCCACAAAAGGAGGGGAATACATTATATATTCGTCCACTTGCGTGTGCGTTTGATCAGATGATTTCAGCGAGGGTGTCAGATAAATATCGGTTTTATGTAATGACCTCACCGGTGGGTTCCTATTACCAGCGACCGGTGAAGCTCACAACTTCACAAAAGTATGTCCGTGCTGTTAAGGGCGGGGTAGGTGAAGCCAAAGCAGCTGGCAATTACGGAGGGAGTTTGTACCCAGCGCAGCAGGCCAAAGCCAAAGGGTACGATCAGGTCCTTTGGCTGGATGCATTTGAGCATCAATACATCGAAGAGGTAGGCACGATGAATATATTCTTTGTTATTGATGGCGTATTAATAACTCCGAATCTCTCAGGGACAATTTTACCTGGCATCACGAGGGCATCTGTGATAGAGTTGGCGAAATACTGGGATATGCCGGTGGAAGAACGCCGCATCTCTATTGATGAAGTGATGGAAGCCGGTGAAAATGGAACTTTGCAAGAAGCGTTCGGCGCCGGAACGGCCGCCGTGATCGCACCGGTTGAAGAAATCCATCACGATGGAAGTACGGTGCGGGTTCATGATGAAGAGCGCGGTCTAATAGGACAAAAACTATACGATACTATCACCGGCATCCAGCGCGGAAAAATTGAGGATCCATTTGGGTGGACCACTTCTATAGAAGTCAATTCCTGACGTTTTTGAATTATACGATCCAACACACACCACGATTAATATCCCTTTTCCCGATCGACCCGGTAATTAAGTTCCATGCCCGACAGAGCCCTTTTGTAATTGTCGATAATCTGGGTAGCTACTTCTTTGGGTTTGGTTATGCTGGCAATGTGTGGGGTGATTATGATGTTTTTACGATTCCAGAAGGCGTGCTTGTCGGGCAGCGGTTCCTCCGTAAACGCATCGAGCCAAGCGCCCTGTAATATGTTACTGTCCAGGGCATAAATCAGGTCCTCATCAACCAGGTGCTCGCCTCGGGCTACGTTAATGATCCAAGCTGGCTTTTTGAGCTGTTTAAAAAAATCCAGATCGAGAATGTCTTTGGTCTCGGGAGTGAGCGGCAGCAGGCAGACCAGCACTTGTGTTTGTTGCAAAAAAGCAGGTAGCTCACCGGTACCTGCAAAAGTGGTGGTATTTGGGATCTTCTTTTCGGATCGTGACCACCCCAGTACTTTGTATCCTACTTGTGCCAGCTGCGTGGCTACCGGTTGACCAAGTTCGCCCAGTCCCATAATACCAACGCCCAAATTTTTCGCTAGCGGATGATTGTGTGCCTGCCACTTTCCATGATCCTTTTGACGAATATAGTGCACAAAATTACGCTGAATATTGATGACTGCTCCCAATACGTATTCTTGCATCTGTTGAATCAGAGACGGGGAAACAATTCGGCAAATATCGACTGATTTCGGAAGAGCCTGATCTTCAAGTAGATGATCGGCACCGGCCCCCAGCGAAGAGACTGCCTTCAGGTTTGGATATTGGTCCAATACATGTTTGGGCTGATTCCAGCTTACAGCAAAATGAACCTTCTTTTTGTCTTCCACCTCGGGCCAGATTTCGATATCTATATTTGGGTCTTCATCTTTCAATGCGTTTGCCCAGGGTGACATATCCCGGTCGGGAGCAATGAGTAAAAGTGACATCAGGTGAATTTACGATTCAAAGTTGGTGTTGCAATGAGGCCTATAATAACAAAGTCTATAACATCATGTTAAAGGAAACCATCTTAGTACTTTTAGTAACATTAACCTTATCCAGTGTGATGATGGCACAGGAAAGGTTGCAACCTTTTATGGACCAATATCAGTGGGGAAATCGGGTAGTGCTCATTTTTGCACCCAATAAGATGCACCCGCGGTATTTAAATCAAATAGATGAGTTCGAGGGAGACAAAAATGGATTTACAGATCGTGATTTACTTATTTTTCACTTGTTTAAAGAGGCGGGTTCTTACCAGGGTACCCAAGTAATAGATTCTGTACTTCGAGATCAGTTTTATGAATCATTTGATGTTGCAAAAGGGAATTTTGCTGTCATTTTGATCGGGAAGGATGGCACCAAAAAGTTGCGCCAATCCAGTCCGCTTGAAACCGACACATTATTTTCAGTGATTGATGCAATGCCAATGCGTCAGCGTGAAATGCGCAAAGAACAATAGTATTTTTACTTCGATATTTTGTCGAAAGGTAATTCTAGATAACCAAATCGAACAAATACCAATCTAGGAATGGCCATAAAGCTCATTATCTCTTGTGAACATGCCGGAAATGAGGTGCCAGGGGAATACCATCATCTTTTTAAAGGTGGATGGGAAACGTTGCAAACTCACAGGGGAGTTGATATCGGAGCATTAAAATTGACCAATACCATCGCGGACACAATGAAGCAAGAGCCGTACTTACACACTGTTACTCGGCTATTGGTTGATTTAAATCGATCGGTGCAGAGCCCCACACTGTTTTCAGAATTCACACGAAAACAGCCACTGAATGTACGGGAGGATATTTTTGAGAACTATTACCGTCCTCATCGTGAAAAGGTTGAGAAAAGAGTACAACAAATTGTTGATCAGGGCCATCAGGCATTACATGTGGGTGTTCACACTTTTACGCCGGTTTGGGAAGGAGAGGAACGAGATGTAGATGTAGGATTTTTGTATGATCCAACACGAGATGGTGAGCAACAATTTTGTCAGCATTGGCGAAGGCAGTTGTCAGCAAAGCATAAGGGATTAAGACTCAGGATGAATCAGCCCTATAGAGGTACGATGGATGGATTTACGACCTACCTCCGAAGAAATTATTCAGCGAAGGATTATTTGGGGATGGAGATCGAGGTAAGCCAGCGGTTTGCTTCTACAGTTCCAGATTCGGAATGGGATGAATTGCAAGACAACATTGCTCAATCGTTGCGTTTAGCTTTTGATGAGTTTCAAGGTTGAAACTTTACAGCCGAAAATTGCTTTTATTTAACTTATTCTAAGTGCATAGTTCTCTGTTAAAGGATACGAAACCAAATTAAATGGAACGAGAAAATCCTCAAACACCTACCAGCTACAAACGCGATGCGCTATTTCTGTCTCTTGCAGGGATCTTCCTGACTTCATTGGTCTTGGGCAATGTTATCGGCACGACTAAGTTTGTGACTATTTTTTCTGTGGAGCTATCCGATTGGATGTTGTCGATTGTTCCCGAGTTGATACGCGACCATCAGATCTACACGATGAGTGTTCCCGTTGGAGTGATTGCGTATCCCTTTACCTTTTTAGCTACGGATTTGATTTCGGAGTTATACGGGCGAAAGAAAGCGCAATTAGTGGTGTGGGTTGGTTTCTGGATGAATGTATTTATGCTTTTTCTGATGACTGTCAATCACTGGTTACCAAATACCGGTGGTGTCAGTGGTGGTATTCAGTTGTTTGAAGGGGTTTACGAATTTATGATTGGTAACACCATTGCCAGTATGATTGCGTACTTGACTGCCCAAACGATTGATGTACGACTATTCCATTTTTGGAAAGAGTATACTAATGGAAAACACCTCTGGCTGAGAAACAATGCTTCTACCACTGTTAGCCAACTGGTCGATTCCACAGCTATTTTAACTATACTTTATGTCGCTGGAAATCTTGGTCAGGAAGTTGACACAATTGGCAAATTAATCATCCTCATTCTTAATTCTTATCTCTTTAAATTTTTCTTCGCACTGTTCGATACACCACTTTGCTATCTGGGGGTCAAATTGTTCCAGGAATTCGAAGAAGACCCCGGTGAATATAGCTTATATGAAGGGTAAATCATCATTGAAAAGCCGTTTAACTGATACCAGTAGGGATTGGGGGAATTGACCAAAAAAGTTAAAAAAAATATTGATCCGAACCGGGTAAATGTTGTACCTTGAGAATCCAATTTAGAAACGGGGTCGAGCCCAGCATGAATTGATGCTCAGCCCCGTTTTTTAGCTCTAATAAAGAGCTAAAATTAAGTTTGGCATTCTGCTTGAAAGGCCTTAGTTTGGCATCGCTTCGGAAACGGAGTTACTCAATGCAAAAATAGCGTGAGTTGCTCAATTTCCTTAGCACTGAACTACTTAAGGTGTTATTTCAAGTAGTTCTATTTTGTTCTTTACATATTGGAACATACAGACGATCGCACGTCGAGCCCTTGTCGGCTTGGCTTTCGGGCCAAGCGATGAGAGTTAATTTTTACAATGACAGCAAGGCCAGGCTCAAAGTTATTTATTG